>Ga0209340_1000001_pt1 | contig 1873723 bp, 1686 predicted proteins | sample EPASupsiteSAE323_FD_187266 | JGI IMG/M metagenome (GOLD analysis project Ga0209340, IMG submission 187266) | Bioremediated contaminated groundwater from EPA Superfund site, New Mexico - Sample SAE3-23 (SPAdes) (version 2) | ecosystem: Environmental > Aquatic > Deep subsurface > Groundwater >...
TGACGCTGTGCTGGCTACGCCATAGCTGAAGAAATGCGAAGAACGGCAGGCGCTGGGGACCAGGTCATTGCTTGTTCCGATGCCCAAATTACCGACGGTGCAATCAGTAGCGGCGCTGCCCATATACCGCGCCGCGCATAAGCTTCTTAATTGCCCCAGGACATTCTTAGCCTCGGCTCCGCGGGCCCTTTCCACAACATCCGTATACTGAGTAAAACCCACAGTCGCGAGTATGCCTACGATTATGATGACGATCAAAAGTTCGACTAACGTAAAACCCTTTTTCATACCATCCCCCATTTTTAAAAATACCCGTTCAGGCTATTTCTTAGAATAAGCTGTTTAATATCCGGCGGCGCTGGTGTAAGTGTCTGTTCCGGTTCCGTAATTGACAGCCAGGGTGACCGTATGCGCGGTATCGTGGTTCGGTGTTTTACCCGACGCTGTGCATCTGGTAGCGGTGAAAGTCGCCGCTGACGCTGTGCTGGCTACGCCATAGCTGAAGAAATGCGAAGAACGGCAGGCGCTGGGGACCAGGTCATTGCCTGTTCCGATGCCCAAATTACCGACGGTGCAATCAGTTGCGCTGCTGCCCATATAAAAACCAGCGCATAAACTTCTTAATTGCCCCAGGACATTCTTAGCCTCGGCTCCGCGGGCCCTTTCCACAACATCCGTATACTGAGTAAAACCCACAGTCGCGAGTATGCCTACGATTATGATAACGATCAAAAGTTCGACTAACGTAAAACCACTTTTCATATACACCTCCTTTGATTTAAGTATAACAAACGAATAGGGTAATTGTCAACCGCTTTATTTACCCTCAGCCTGAACCGCCCATGTTGCTTAACTGGAAGATAGGCAAGAACATACCGATAACCATCAAACCGATAACCACACCCATAAAGATCAGGATCAAGGGCTCAAATAAAGCCACAAACCTGGCCAAAAATGTCTCCACATAATCCTGGTAAAACACGTTTATCCTTTTGAACATCTGGGAAAGTTCCCCGATCTCTTCGCCGATACTGACCATCTGGACCACCATAGGCTCAAAAAAACCGCTTTTTTCCAACGGCTGGCTTAAAGGTTTTCCCGCTCGGACATCCTCTTTTATATCATGGATTATACCGGCGATGATCACGCTGCCCACGCTCTGCTCGGTGATCTCCAGCGAATACAGGATCGGCACGCCGCTTTCGATCAACGTCGACATTTCGGACGAGAATCTTTCAATATTGATCGCGCGGAAAAATTCGCCGAAGACCGGCAGCCTGAACAGGAATTGCTCCCATTTTTTGCGGCCTTCCTTGGTCTTTATATAACGTTTGAACATCACGAAAAAAGCGACCATTCCGCCTGCGCCAAAAAGCATATACTTACGCGTATAATAGCTGAGGTTTATCAGCAGCTGCGTCGGGGCGGGCATGGTGATATTAAAGCTCTTGAATACCTCGGCGAACGCCGGGACGATCTTGATCGTCAGGAAGAACAACGCCCCTAAAGAGGCGAACAACAGAATAGCCGGATAGATAAGGCTGGAGATCATTTTACTCCGGAACTCCGCGTCCCGCTCCAGATACAAAGCCAAACGGTCCAGGACGACCGACAGGTTGCCGGAAGCCTCGCCGCTTTCAACCAGGTTGACCCAAAGCTCCGAGAATATCGCCGGATGCTTGCCCAGCGCCTCGTGAAAACTTAACCCCTGCTCCATATCGGCTTTCAACGCCTCGATCGCCTTATACAGTTTCTGGCTGGCTACCTGCTTGGATATAGTATCAAGGCTTTTCAATATGGTGATACCCGCGCCCAGCAGCGTGGTCAACTGACGGCAGAAAAGCACCAGGTCGGCGTTATTCAGGCCTCCGTGGCGTTTGGTCCGATACCCTATCTTTGACTGGTTAGACGAAGCCAGGGTATCCATCCCCTCCTTGGAAGCGAGCATTATGCTGACCACCAGCAGATCCGTGGATTGCAAACGGGAGATCAACTCTTCTTCGTTCAAGGCATCCTGCGCTCCGGAAACTTTCTGGCCGATCTTATCCCTGGCGATATAAATATATTTAGGCATTTTTATTCCACTCCTATAGATACGGAAACCGCTTCCTCGATCGAAGTCAAACCCGCGGCCGCCTTTTTAAAAGCGGTCTCGGATAATGTCTGCATGCCGGTCTGCCTGGCGATCTCTTTTATCTTCTGAAAACTGGCCCTCTGGCTGATCAATTCCCGGATCTCTGTGGTGACCATCATAACCTCGGCTACGCAGATCCTGCCCTTGTAACCGATATGGTTGCACTTGGCGCATCCCTTGGGCTTATATAAAAGGTCGGCCCGGATATTCGCGTCCCGTAGTTCCTCAGCTGTGGGCTCATACGCCTCCTTGCAGTCCGGGCAAAGCCTGCGGATCAAACGCTGCCCGACTACGCATAATAAAGACGGGGTGATCAAATAAGGTTCGATACCGATATCCAAAAGACGGTTGATCGCCGAAGGGGCGTCATTGGTATGCAAAGTGCTTAAAACAAGATGCCCGGTCAAGGCGCTGCGCAGGCAGATCTCCGCGGTCTCCAGGTCCCGGATCTCTCCGACAAGCATAACATCCGGGTCCTGCCTGAGGAAACTGCGCAACGCGGAAGCGAAGGTCAGGCCGATATCCGGCTTTATCTGCACCTGATTGATACCGTCCAGCTTATATTCAACCGGGTCCTCTACCGTGACGATATTCCGGGTAGGGCTTTTTATCTCGTTCAATAACGCGTAAAGAGTGGTGGATTTTCCGCTTCCGGTCGGGCCGGTGACCAGAATAAGTCCATACGGGGAAATTGTCGCTTTATGCAGGTCTTCCAGCTGTTTGGACTCAAATCCCGACTGGCTGATATCCAGTAACGTAGAACCTTTATCCAGGATCCTCAATACCGCTTTTTCTCCGTATATAGTCGGCACCGTGGAAACCCTCAGGTCAACAGCGCGGTCGTCTATCTTAGCCAGTATCGCGCCGTCCTGCGGCAGCCGTTTCTCCGCGATGTCCAGCTTAGCCAGTATTTTTACGCGGGAGATTATCGCCATGTGCAGATGTTTCGCCGGAGGCGGGATCTCGAACAGTTTTCCATCGATCCGGTACCGCAAAGATATCCTGTCTTTAAAAGGCTCGATATGTATGTCCGAAGCGCGCTCATTAATAGCCTGCCTGATGATCAGGTCCACCAGTTTGACCACCGGCGCCTCTTCCGCCTTGGCTACCAGCTTGTCCAGGCTGAGCTCTTCTTCGGCGTTATCGCCGGCGGATTCGGCTATATCATAGGTTGCCCCGACATCGTAAGACGCCTTTACCGCGTCTTTTAACATCGAGGATTTGCCGTAGAAATCCTCGATGGATTTCAGTATGTCGGATTTGGTGGCGATAACCGGATTGACCTCGCAGCCGGTCAGCTTCCTGACGTTATCGATGAGAAAAAGATCCAAAGGATCGGACATAGCCACCGTTAAAGACTTCATGGTATGCATTAACGGCAGGACATAATTCTTATAGGCGAATTCGTGCGGGATGAACGACTCCAGCTTCTGGTTCTGCGCCGGCTTTAACATCCCGGTGCCCAGGCTGAAGTAAGGTATGCCCATCTGCTTGGCGAGCACGCGGACAATATCCTCTTCCTTGATGATCCCTAACTTTACGATCACCTCGCCCAGGCGCCCGCCTTCCTGTTTCTGGGCCGCGAAGGCCTTATCCAGGTCCGACTTGGTGATCAGGCCTTCTTTAATAAGGAGTTCGCCTAATTTAAGGTATTTTTCTGTTCCCATTAATTCTTTTTTTCGTCAAAAACATTAAGTATCTTGTTTATCTCGACTTTGCGCTGGTCGTCATTGGCCGGGATAAGCGGCTGCGCCGCGGGTTCAGCCGAGTTGTTCTGCGCCAGCCTTATATTCTGCTCCCGCACTATGTGCGGGGTAATGAAAACCAAAAGCTCCCTTTCCAGGTTCTTGTCAGTCGATCTGTGCCTGAACAACGCGCCGACGAACGGGATATCCCCCAAAAGCGGGACTTTCCGGTTTATTACCGACTTCTCATGATGGATCAACCCGCCCAAAACCACTGTCTCCCCGTCTTTTATCTTTACTATGGACTTGGTGCTCCGGACCTCCGGGTCAAGGGCCACCACGCCGGACACGTTCTCGCTTTGCGTGGCTGAACTGGTCTTGGGATTAATGACCATGGTGATCTCGTTGGTATCCATATTTATCTGCGGGGTGACCCTGAGGAATATACCGATGCCTTCCGGGGTAAGGGTCAATGAGGTGGCTCTTTCATACGTCGTGTCAATGATCGGATTACCCGAGGAATCCGTGGTCCGGGTAGTCTTCACGCTGACAACCTCATCTTTGGTCACGCCGATCTCCGCGGTCTCATTATTCAAAGTAAGGATCCTCGGCCTGGCCAGGAACTTGGTGTCATTCTGCTGGATCATAAAATCCAAAAGCAGGTTATATTTGCTGCCCAGGGTAAGCCTTCCCGCTCCATTGGCCTTAGTCCTATCTCCGACATAGTAATCAAACTTGGATAACGCAAGCCCCTGCGGCAAAGAGAGCGTCAAAGGATTCGGAGAATCAAGATCGCCGATGTCAAACCCGATCTCATCCATTGTGTTCTTATTGACATCGAGCATCTCCACTTCCAGCATTACCTGCGGCTGCGGGACATCCAGGGCCGCGAGCACTTCCTCGATGATCGGGAACCGGCTGGGAATATCGGTAATGATCAGGCTGTTCGTCCGGCTGTCCTCGGTAAGCTTTCCGTTCGAGCTAAGCACCTGTTTGATCGAGCCGGTGATATCCGCGTCGGATGTTGAAGCGGCGGTTTTTTCGGAGGCATTGCTGGTGGAAGAATTGCTTGAGGAATCATCGGTCTGGTTCTGGGAGAAAAGCCCTTCCTCGAACAGGTCCACTTTTTCTTTTTCCAGGTTCGACCCAGACACTGAGCGGTATTTCAATTTATATATCTTGGTGATAGTGTTTATCTGCGGCTCGCCCCAATACTGGACAATGAAGATATTCGAGGCCTTATCATAGGAATAGGTCAGATTATTCGCCTCAAAAAGCTTGTTCATCGCCTCTTTTATCGGGACCTTTTCCAGATAAAGGGTGACCTGCCGGTTCTCCACATTCTCCGCGGCGATAAAATTAAGCCCGGATTGGATGGAGAATATTTTCAGCACGTCTTTAAGGTTCGCGTTCTGCAGGTCCATGGATATGGACTGCCCGCTGTCTATAGGCGGCAGTTTATCGTCCGCGTTCAATACCGACGGAGGGAATAAGAAAAAGGAAAAAATCCAGGTCAAAACAAAAAGTCTAAAACGGCTCTTCATTACATGCCTCCTTTGTTTTTCTCAATTATTATCGGTTGTTCCATTATTATTCCTTTTCTCCGGCGGGTTCTTTCACAGGCTCCTTGGAAGATTTAGAGCTTTTTTCCTCTTCTTCCGCCGACGAACCGCCTGACGGGCTCTTTAGCGTTTTTTCATCTTTTTTCACTCCGGCGCGGTCGGTTTTCTTCTTCTTGACCGCTGTTTTCCCGGAAGCCGGCTGGTTTATGCCGGGTACGGATAGATCAAAATCCTTGCCTGAAAAGAGTATTTTTATGCCTTCTTTGGATATGGCGGTGATCTTCGCGCCTTTAACGCTGTCACCCACCTTGACCACCTTATTATCAATTATGGCCTGGGCAAAACTGGCTCCCCAGAACACTCCCTGGATCTCAAATTCCGGAGGTTTTATGACCACCGCATCCTGGTTAACGGCAACCGGGACTTCCACCTGCTTAGCCGGCATCTCATCGATGTTCGAATCAAAAGGATCGCGGTAATCCTGAGCTTTATAATCGACCTCAGTTTCCGCGCCGGCCTTGGAATTATCCTGAACCGCCGGATTTGCCGGCTGGCCGTATAAATACGAGCCGCCGCCATTCCCGGGCCAGGCCAGACATCCCGCGAGCAGTGTGAATAAAAAAACGGTTCTTGTCTTCATAATCATCCTTTAATCCTTAATAAGGATCGTGCTCAATGAGATCCTCGCCGAGATCTTATCTTCCACAGCCTTGGGATTGGAAGCGATAACAAGATCTTCGATATTATAAATATCCGGGGATTTCTCGATCCTGCTGATGAACTTGCCCAGCTTATGATAGCTGTTGGTGGTTATGGACAACTCGAACGGGTATTTTATATATACGCCGCCCGAAATGAATATCTCGTTCTGAGGCTTGATAAAGGTGATCTTGACCTGGGTTTCCCTGGCGATATTACCCAGCTTGCTGATCACCTCGGAAATAGCCTTGTTATTCACATCGTCTTTTATTACCTGGATATTCTCCTGCAGTTTACTTATATTCTTCAGGACATCGTTCTTTTTGAATTCATTGTCCCGGTTCTCTTTCAAGGCGTTCAATTCAGCCTCTTTGCCGCGGAAAATGTTAAAGGCGATAAGCAGGGAAACGCCGATTATCGCGATATTCAGTATGTTCCCCTGGGCCTTCTTCATCAATGCGTCGGTACCCATATCATTCGCTCCTGCAGACAATTACAAAGTTAGTCATTGAACCGCCCCTGTCGGAATTTCCCTGATCCATAGACACTATGTTCATCGAGTGAAAATGTTTTCCGAAAACGCTGTTCCCTTTAAGGTCGCCCAGGAATTTATTGATCATCAGGAACTCCTGGTCGCTGTCATCAAGATATACCGACCCTTGCAGGTTCAGGACAAGTTTGCGGTCCACGCTCTTGAATGTTATCTCGTTCAGCCAGACGCCCCGCGGAATGACCCTGGGCAAAGCGTCCAGAGGCTCGGTAATGAAAATACGCCGGCGCATAAGGTCTTTTATTACCTTAAGCTTTTCCTTGTATTGGTTATCCACATTGGTCAGGTCGCCGTAACTCATATCCGCGGACACAGCCGGCACCTGCAGCCGGGAATTGATAAGATGGACCAATTCCTCCTGGACCGGTTTCTTTAAATAATAATCCGCCAGAAAAGGCAGGGCGAGTATGATCAAACCCAAAACGACCACTTTACTGTTTATCTTAAGGTCGGATAAAGAAGACATGTCGAATAAACCCGCTGATTCCCCGGGCTTGCCGCCAGCCCTCCTCTTCTGCGGAAGCAGGTCGATCTTAATACTGGTCTTTATTGCTTTAGCCAGGGAGCTGGCGTAAGCTTTGAAGAAACTCAGAGAGAACTGCGCCGGGGCGTCGATCAGCTTCTTAGACGAGACAAACTGGACGTTCAAGCCCCTTTCCTTAATGAACGCTTCAAGCTCCGTACGGTGTTCTTCAGAAGATAGAAAAACGACGTTGCGTATATTCTTGGTGGGGAATTTACGCAGGTAGAAATCGAATGAAATACGCAGCTCGACCTTGATCTTCTCCAGGTTGTCGGACGCGCTGACCGGCAATGGCTGCTGAGGCTGGACCGCCATAGCCGCGGATTCGCCTCCTAATATAATATCCCGGCTGAATAACGGGAACCCGTTCTCCAGCACGATGAAATTAACCTCATCCTCCGCCGCCAGGTCGGCGTTGACCACCGCGACGATCCCGCCTTCCCGAACCTTGGCCAGTTTGAGCAGCCGCAGCAGGCTGTAACCGGCGTACTCAATGGAATTCACCTTTATGCCCAGCTGGGTAAAAACAGCGAGATATTTATCCAGGCTGTCCTTTTTTATCCCGACAAAAAGGATGAAATTTTTATGGTTGGATTTGTCGAACTGCGTTTGGTAATCCGAAACCAGGTCCTCGACCTTGAAAGGTATGTATTTCTTCGCTTCGAACCTTACCGCGTTATAGAGCTCGCTTTGCGGCAGGACCGGCATATGGAACGTCCGGACGATCAGGTCGCGGCCTAAAAGGACGATATTCGCCTCTTTTACCGCGATCTGGTTTTTATTCAGTTCCTCCTTAATAACCGTAGCCATGCGCACATCATCCGGGACCTTGAATTCGGCGTCGCCTGCGGCAAACTTTTGCGCGGGTATTTTAATGTCCTTAAGCACGCGCTTGCCGTCAGTTTCCACCATATGTATGCCGCCCGGACCGAAATAAATGCCAAGAACGCTCATCTTATCGCATAGCTCCTATTTTAGAACCTCGTCTTCGGCTGCGCAGCCAATCATCAATATCCTTGCGGTCAAAGCGCCAGACCCCTCCGACTTTGATCCCGGATATCTTTCCCTGATTAAGCCAGTTATAGATCGTCTGCTTCTGGATCCTCAGGTAATCAGCCAACTCCTCAATGTTCATTAATCTCGACATACAGACCTTATTTAGATAGCGTTAAATTACGATTGTTTTAATTAGAACATAATACTTAGCGATTGTCAAGTATTTTTTTATAAATTTAATAAAATAACATTATAGTTATATACCTGTATACTCATTGTTACTCAAACTTACTCAGAATTACTCGAAGGGATCAAAGAAGGTCAACGCGGTATTATATAGGAACGTTTGTGGAATACGGATAAAAAAATGGGCTGGAGATCAGTTTGAGGTATAATTAACAACAGCGCTTAACTGCCGCCTGGACAAGGAGCTGTCATACGGCCCGACAGTGATCTGGACATAATTTATCGATGAGGGGAAATCCGGATCAGTCATATTAGGAGTGACGAGGTTAGCCGCGGTACACGGTAAAACACCTGTATCTTTGCGGCAGATGACCCGGGTAAAGGTATTACCCGTGCCTGTAGCCCAATTAGGGCTGTCCGCCTGGAGGTTGGCTATAGCCAGCCTTATACCCGCCTGAGCGGCGTAGAACGCCTGGATCCGCCGGGTTTGTTTATATGTAAGCTGGCTTTGGCTGGAGAGAAGGTTCAATATGACTCCGGAAAGGATCACTACTACCAGAATAACAGCCAGGACCAGATACAAAGCTATTCCTCTTCTATCGGCAATAGTCATCTGGGGATCTATCCGTTTTTCCTTAATGCCGCGGTATAATCGTTTTCCGTTTTCCTGACGACAACATGCCCCTCCCTGGCAAGCCATCCCAGGCTCATCAAAACGTCTTCCCGGGCTTTGCCGATCCCTTTTACCAGGCTGTTCAGCGATACCTCGCCATTATGATCCAGGAAATGCCATATCTCTCCGGCGATGATGCCTATTTCAGTAATCATTTTCTACCTCCTGATTGTATTGTAAATACAAAAACACTTATGTCAATCATTTTTTGTTAAAGCTCGCGCACCTGGGGCATACGGAGATCTTATCTTCTTTCGTGTTTATATAGGTATAGGTGCATACCGAACAAAACCAGATGAACTTCTGGTCAAGGAAGAGCTCTTTTCCTTTCTGGCGGTTACCGGAAAACCACAGGAAGAACACAACCGCCATGAAAGATATCAGGTAGGCCGCTATAGCCAGGGTGAAATCTATTTTTATCATATTTATTTTGAAAGGTCGATCTTTACGCTCTGCCAGCTATTCGGCGGGAACCGCGCCTGCTGGATAAAAAGATAATGGCTGATATATCGAAGGCATAAAAGGTCAGCCTCCAGGTTACCCGAAGATATCTTTCGCTTAACCGCGATAGCCTTATTCCCCTTTCCGGCCATTATATTGAACATGAGTTCGATATGCACCGCCTGCCTGTCCCGGAAATACAACTGCAGCTGATAAGGCAAAAGCGGATGGAATATAAGCGGCGAGTCTTTCCTTACCGGCCTGGAGAATACCGCCGGAGTTTCCCGCAGCATCGCCGGCTTATCCGGCGCTAAGAAAGAAAAACGCGGGAAGGGCTTAAGATTATATTCTATGGCCGCGGCCCGCTCCTCTGGCGTTGATAACCGCGGCAAAAAAACCATCGGCGCGCCTCCAGGCAAACCCGGGATATCCGCCTTTTTGCCTGAAGCCCGTAATGCCAGGTCCGCGGACGGCAGGATATCGCCCCAGAAGATCAAAGATCCGTAAGTCGGCTTCAACGAAGCCTTGCCGAAAGATAAGACAAAAAAGCTTAAGATAAAAATATGCCCGGCCAATGAGAACAAAAGCGTATTTTTAAGGCTGACACTGTTCATTCCCGGTCGGTTGCCACGCTTATCCGGGATATGCCGCTGTCCCGGCAAAGGTCCCAGACCCTGATGACTTTAGAGAATATTACCCCCTGCTGCGCCTTGATCAAAACCCCGGTTTTCCTGCCGGCTATTTCTTTAAGATAAGCCTTCAGCTGCGCCAGCCCGGACATGTAGCCGTCCAGGTAAATACTCCCGTCAGCCGCGATAGTTATCTCCGCCGGCTTACCGCCCAGGAGAGAACCGGTAACCATACCAGGCAAAACCAATCGCGTAGCCGACAAAGCGGTTAAATTTGAACTGAGCATAAAGAATATCAAAAGCAGGAACACCACATTGACCAAAGGCGCCACCTCGATCAAATACAATCCTTTATCCAGTTTTAAATGCCTTTTGAATCTCATTATTCGCTCAGGAAATTGACCAGCTCAGTGGAAGCCTTTTCCATTTCCAGGATAAGGCTGTTAACCCGGCTGACCAGGTAATTGTAGGCCATGAAAACCGGGATAGCCACAAGAAGTCCGGCGATCGTAGTCAACAAAGCCTCCCATACCCCCGAAGCCAGTTCGCTCACCGGCACAGGATGTAATAAAGTAGCCTTGGCCTGGATAACCTGAAAACAACGGATCATCCCCACTCCCGTGCCCAGGAAACCCAGAAGCGGCGAGATATGGGCTATAGTAGCCAGGATAGGGATATTCTTCTCCAGTTTAGGGATCTCATACAAGGACACGTCTTCTATCGCCTCTTTGATCTGCGAGCGCGGCCGGTCGTATTTAAGGATCCCCGCCTTCAATATATGCGCTATTGGATGGTCGGTTTTCTCGCAGATCTGCAGAGCCTCTTTTATCTGATGGTGCTTTACCCTGTCCAGGACCGCGGCGAGCAGGCCATGGATATCGATCTTCAGCCTGCGCAGGTAGTATACGCGCTCAATGATCACACCCAGCGCGAATACCGAACAAGCGAGAATAGGCCACATCATCGCGCCCCCTGCCAGGAACAACTGCCATAAACTCATATTATACAGGTCCATCATGCCTCCTTACCAAAACGACAAAATGCGCTATGACCGTTATTGCGCTTTTAACGCCTCGATCCGTTCCTGCGCGAATTTCGATTCCGGCACCCCTTTTTCCGCCACCTTTTTATATATATTCACCGCTTCCTTGAATTTATCGGAATCCTCATATATCTTAGCCACCCTGAGGAAAGATTTTATCCCCAGGTCCGTGTCCTGGGCGTCAAGATAGGTGACCTTTAGATATTCCTCTACCGCCTCCTGGGCCTTACCCTGCGACTGAAGCATCTCCGCTATTTTGAAGCGCATCTGGGGGACCTGGCGCAGCGGGACAAGGTCCAGGCTTTTATAATAGGCTTTCAACGCCTCGTCATATTTACCCATCCGGGAAAGGATATCCCCGATCTTGGGATAGATCAAATGCGCAAGATTAGGGTATTCTTCTATCTTCTTATTATATGTCTCGACCGCCAGGTCAAGTTTCTCCTGCCGGGCGTAGATGTCGGCGATGGCTATTTCCGCCTGCCCGGCAAGCTCGGATTTGCCAAGGCCGATCACCTTGTCGAAATTGCTCACCCCATCCTGGTATTTGCCTTCCTCGGTGTAGATCGAACCCAGCGCGTAATAAGCGTCGGCGGTCAGATTGCTTTTGGGAAAATCCCGGATCAGCGTGGAAAAATACCTTTTTGCCAGGTTTATGTCATTCTGCCGGTAATAATATTCGCCCAGCCACCAGATTATCGCCGGGGTCAAGGATGAATCCGGGTACTTGGCCCGCAGGCCGTTGAACCTGGTCATCGCCTCTTTGTCATTGCCCATCTGGGAATAAGAATCCGCTATCTCATACTCGCACCTTTGCGCCAATTCCGCGTCCTGGCTGTACAGCCTGATAACGTTCTTGAACACTTCTATAGCCTTGGCAAAATCGCCCAGGTTATAGAAGCTGGTCCCCAGAAGGTACATCGCCTGTGACACCAGATTGCTTTGCGGGAACTCCGCCTGGAACTTCAGGAATATATCTTTGCTGGAATTATAGTCCTGCTTCTGAAAATACGCCAGGCCCAGCGCGTAGGAAGCGTCATCCAAAAGCGTCGAAGAAGGGAAATTGCGTTTGAAATTCAGGAAGCTCAGGATCGCCCCTTCATAGTTGGAAAGCTTAAGCATGGATAAGCCCAGCTGGTACTGGACATAATCGCCGTAAAAACTGTCGGGGTAATCCCTCAATATGCTGTCGTAGGTCTCCTGGGCCTTGACGTAATCCCCGGAGTCCTGATAGGCGTCGCCGATCTGGCAAAGCGCGCTGATCTTGATTATCTTGTCTTCGCTCAGGTTCACGATCTTCTGGAACTCGGTTATCGCGTCTTTGAACCGGCCTCCCTTAAGATACGCCCAGGCCAGGCCGTAATGCAGCTTATCGACCATCTCCCGGGGTATGGACTTATCGGAAACCTTGCCGGAAGCCTCGATATAGGCGGCGATAGAATCCTGGTATTCCCCAAGGTTATAAAGCGCGTCCGCCTTGCCCAGGTACGCCTGGATCAAAGTAACCGGGTCTGATGTTCCGGCGATCAACTGCTCATATATATCCTTCGATTCCCGGAATTTCCCGATATCAAAATAAAGGATCGCCCTGCCCAGGGACAAAGCGTCCCCGCTGTACTTTTCCAGCATATCCGCCTTGATATCCTTAAAAGCGTCATTGGCCTGTTGATACTGCTTTAATTTCAAATACGCCCAGCCCATACCCAGCCTGGACAAAGCCTGGATCTTGGCGTCGTCGGTGGAGTTAATGACACGGGAATACTCATCTACCGCGTCGTTAAGGTTATTCAGGTAATAATCCGCCTCAGCCAGGTAGAAATAAAGATACGCGGTTTTCAGATTGTCCCGGTTATAAGTCTTCAGGTACGCCTTCAATTTATCCCTGAGCCCGGCGTAATCTTTGAGGTTATAAAGGCATTCAATGACCTTGAAAGTCGCTTCCTGCACCTGGGGATGACGCGGGAATCTTTCCTCCACTATCTTGAAATTATTCAGCGCCTCATTGAACTTCTGCTCCTGAAAAAGGCACCAGCCCAGAGAGTAATACGCGGATACCGCGTACGCGGAATCCGGGAAACCGTCCACGATCATCTTGTAGTAAGACGCGGCCCGGGGAAAATTATTCCCCCGGAAATGGACCTCGGCTATCCAGTAGAAGACCTCGTCTTTTATATCCTTGCCTCCGGGCAGGTCAAACACATCCTCGAACTTCTTCAGCGCCTCGAGGAACTTGTTCTGATGGAAATAGCACCTGCCGATCAAAAGGTTCGCCGCCGCCGTTTTCGGGGAAGCCGGGTAATTCTTAAGGTAGCGCTCCAAAAGCGAAAGGCATACATCGTAGAACCCGTCCTCAAAAGCCTTCTGGGCCACGAATAAGGCCTCAGCCTCTTTAGTATTATCCTCGGCTAATAACACGCCAGCTCCCGGCGCCTGCCTGGCGATGAATGAAGACGAAACAACGATGAGAAAACCGATAATTATCGCTCTGAACAGATATTTTATTCTCATAGTTTCACTATAGCACTTTCCGGTTATTTTTCAATACGTTTATAAGGGACTCGCCCGTATATGAATTCTTTACGCCGCAGACCTCTTCCGGGCTTCCGCCGGCTACCAAATACCCACCGCGGTCGCCGCCTTCCGGGCCCAGGTCAATTATATGGTCGGCGGATTTGATCACCTCCAGGTTATGCTCTATAACTATCACTGTATTGCCCCGGTCCACCAGCTTTTGCAGGACATCCAAAAGCTTGGCCACATCCGCGAAATGCAGGCCGGTAGTCGGCTCATCCAGGATGTAAAGTGTTTTTCCGGTAGACCTGTGGCTCAGCTCAGCCGCGAGCTTTATCCGCTGGGCCTCGCCGCCGGATAAAGTAGTGGCGGACTGCCCCAGCTGGATATACCCTAACCCCACCTCAAAAAGGGTAAGCAGGGTATTCTTTATCCGCGGGATATTGTCGAATACGGACAAAGCGTCTTCCACGGTCATTTCCAGGATATCGGCGATAGACTTGCCCTTATATTTTACCTCCAGGGTCGCCTCGTTAAAACGCCTTCCTTTGCAAACGTCGCATTTGACATAGACATCCGGCAGGAAATGCATCTCGATCTTTTTTATCCCGTCACCGGCGCAGGCCTCGCAGCGCCCGCCTTTCACGTTGAATGAAAAACGGCCAGGTTTGAACCCCCTGGCCCTTGCTTCAGGCAGACGGCTGAAAAGGTCCCGGATCAGGCTGAAAACACCGGTATAGGTGACCGGGTTGGAGCGCGGAGTCCTTCCGATAGGCTCCTGGTCCACCATGATCACCTTGTCAATATGCTCCAGCCCGCTGATCTTTTTGAAAGCCCCGGGTTTTTCCCGTGATTGATAAAGCTGGCGCATTAATTCCTTGTAGAGTATATCGGAGATCAACGTGGACTTCCCCGATCCGGATACGCCGGTCACGCAATTGAAAACGCCCAGAGGGAACCTGACGTCGATATTCTTGAGGTTATGCTCGCAGGCGCCTTTTATCTCCAGGGCCTTATTATCTTTCCATTTCCTGCGGGCCGCAGGCAAGGCCACTTTCATTTCACCGTTCATATACCTGGCCGTAAGCGAACGCCGGTCTTCAAGCAAAGCTTCTTTTGTCCCGGCAAAGATCACCTCGCCGCCGTGCCGCCCCGCGCCGGGGCCAAGGTCGACCACATAATCGGCGGCCCGGATAACCGACTCGTCATGCTCCACCAGGATAAGGGTATTCCCCAGGTCGCGCAAAGCCTTAAGGGTCAATATTAATTTAGCGGTGTCCCGGGGATGCAGGCCGATACTGGGCTCATCCAGGATATATAAAACCCCGACCAGTCCTGAACCCACCTGTGTAGCCAGCCTTACCCTCTGCGATTCGCCTCCGGAAAGAGTGGAGCTCTTCCTGTCCAGTGTAAGATAATCCAGCCCCACGTCAATGCAGAACCCCAGCCTGGCGATCACCTCTTTAAGCACCTGACGCGCGATCATCTTCTCTTTATCGCTCAGGGGAAGGTTGCGGAAAAAATCCCTGGCCTGGATCAAGGACATCCGGGTCACTTCATTGATATTCTTCCCGTTTATCTTTACCGCCAGGCTCTCCTTCTTCAACCTTGTCCCCCCGCATTCCGGGCAGTCCTGGGTAGACATGAACTTATGGATCTCGGTCTTCAAATACTCGCTTTCAGTCTCGCGGAAAAGCCGTTCCAGATGCGGGATAACCCCTTCAAACCGTTTGCCGGCGATATATTCATCCGTGCCGTAAAGGACTATCTGCTGGATTTCTTTGCCCAGCTTGTTGAAAGGCGTATCCAGGTCAAACCCGACCTGGCTGGCCAGCTCGCGCAGCAGCCAGCGGTAATAAAGCATGTACCCTCTTCCTCCGCGTTTCCAGACAGCGATCGCTCCTTCGTTGATGGACTTGGAACGGTCGGGTATCACCAGGCCGGGGTCGAACTCCAGCTTTATGCCCAGGCCGTTGCATTCCGGGCAGGCGCCGAACGGGGAATTAAAAGAAAAAAGCCGGGGCTCTATTTCAGGGATGCTGAGCCCGCAGGATGTACAAGCGTATTCTTCGCTGAACGCCAGGTCTTTCTTTTCATCGGGGATATTGACTATGATCAGGCCTTTGCCGAATTTCAAACCGGTCTCCACTGAATCCACCAGCCGGCTCTTTATCCCGGGTTTTATTACCAGCCTGTCCACCACCGCTTCAATGCTATGGATCTTGTATTTATCCAGCTTCACCTTTGCCGGAAGTTCGACTAATTCATTGTCTACGCGCAGCCGGACAAAACCCGCTTTCTGCATCTGGCTGGAAATATCCTTATACTCCCCTTTTTTTCCGCGGATGACCGGAGCCAGGATAATAATAGCTTTATTCTGGGGGAGTTCCATGATCTTGTCCACTATCTCCTGGGAGCTCTGGCGGTTTATCGGCGAGCCGCATTTATAGCAGGAAGCGCGGCCGACGCGCGCGAAAAGCAGGCGCAGGTAATCATAGATCTCGGTATGGGTGGCTACTGTGGAACGCGGGCTGCCGCCGGCAGTGCGCTGTTCGATGGCGATAGCCGGGGAAAGGCCTTCGATGTACTCCACATCGGGTTTTTGCAGCTGTTCCAGGAATTGGCGGGCGTAACTGGAAAGGCTTTCCACATAACGGCGCTGGCCTTCGGCGTATATGGTGTCAAAGGCCAGGCTGGACTTGCCTGAGCCGGAAAGCCCGGTAACTACGATGAATTTATTGCGCGGCAGTTTAAGGTCAATGCCCTTAAGATTATGCTCTCTTGCCTTGCGTATAACTATAAAGTCTTCCATAGCCAGGATTATAACAAAAAATAAGGCCCCTGTAAATCCAATACGGATCTTTCGACAGGGGCCTTATTTTTGAAAACGTCTTACTTCTTCTTTTTTTTGCCGCCTCTTTGCATTTTCGCAGAAGAGATATCCCCCTGCTTGTCTACAAAGTAGAGATAACCAACCTCTCTCTTGATGCCGGCTTTTGCCACCTTCTTGGGTTTACCGCCTTTGTTCTTGCCCCGCGCCATCTTCGCGCAAGAGATATCACCGGCTTTATCCACATAATAAAGGTAGCCCTTTTCTCTCTTTATTCCGACTTTGACTAATTTCTTGGCCATGTATGTATTCACCTCCCTTCAAAAGTTTGTGAGTTAAACATTCACGGGCGATCATAATCGCCCGCGCAAGACAATCTATCGCTAAGTCCCTACCCGCGCGGGATAAAGCACCTGTTTCAAGGTAGCCAGCGCGGAAAGGACCGCCATATAACTGGTCTTGGGGTTATCCGGATGCAGTATGTTCTCCGTCCGGGTAAAAATATCGCCCGCCTCAGCCTGGATCTGGATCTCGTGGATATTCCTGGTGGTCGCCGGAGAGGCGATCAGCCTTACCTGCGTTTTGACCGGCCCTATCCCGGCAATGCTCAAAACCCCGGCCACATTGATATTCTGGGGGAAGAATTTCATTGCCTGCCGGGCGGCGCCGGAGAATATCACAGTATCCTTTTTTATTTTTTTCAGGTCGATCTTCTTATCCGCGACGTATTTAACGCCGGCGAACGATCTTGGATTCTTACGCGTGGTTAAAATAACCTTTTTTATTTTTCCCATGGCAGCCGCCTTTAAGGCGTCCACACCGGCGATCGCTCCGCTGGGTATATATATCCGCCTGCTGTTCGCGTCCGCTAAACGCTGCAACTTGCTGAAACTGCCGACCACGCCTCCCACGCTCATGATCATGATATCGCGTTTTGCCTTTATGACCCTGGCCGCGATCTCAGCCGACACGCTGGCATGCGCCGCTTCGATGACCAGGTCAGACCTGCGGATCAACTCATCCAATCCCGCGACCGCCAGGTTTTTACCGGGCGAAACCCGCTTGGACAGGTCCCTGGACCTGGCGCAATTGATATCCTCTAACGCGGATAAAATGGCTTTCTGCGCGAAATCCCTGGTGATTATCTTAGCCAGCGAACTGCCTATTGCCCCGCACCCGACAATACCGATCCTCAATTTCTTATTCATTTTCTCAAGCCGGATTTTTTATCACGATATTGTCGATCAGCCTGGTCTTGCCTATCCTTACCGCCAGGCAGATCAAACATCCTCCGTTTATCCGGTCTATCTCCTTCAGGTTGTTTGGATCAACTATCTTTATATACTCTATATCGGCGTTCTTCGCCGATGAAACCAAAGCCGACATTCCGCAGATAACCGCCCGGGTATCCCTTTGCCCGGATTTGATCAGGTCTTTTGCCAGGCTTAAAGCCGCGGACAAACATAAAGCCTCCGCTCTCTGAACCCTATCCAGATAAATATTCCTTGAGCTTAAGGCCAAACCGTCCTTTTCCCTGACTATAGGCATTACCTTTATGTTGATGCCGAAATCCAGGTCATCAGTCATCCGTTTTATGATCACCGCCTGTTGAGCGTCTTTCTGCCCGAAATAAGCGTTATCCGGCTTGACTATGTTAAATAGTTTAGCCACTACTGTAGTCACTCCGTCAAAATGCCCGGGCCGGGATGCGCCGCATAAACCTTTTCCCAGTTCCCTGACAGATACGCCGGTCTTGAAATCAGGGGGATACATCGCTTGCGCCGAAGGATAAAATATATAATTCACGCCTTCTTTACGGCAAAGCATGGCGTCTTTTCGCGCCGGCCGGGGATAACGTTTAAAATCCTCGTTAGGGCCGAACTGGATGGGATTTACGAATATACTTACTACGGCAACATCATTCTCTTCGCGGCAGCGGCGGACCAGGCTGAGATGCCCGTCATGCAGGGCGCCCATTGTCGGGACCAGGCCGATACTCAGGCCTTTTCTCTTGCCTTGCCTGCTCAATCCCTGCATCTGTTTTATTCCGCGGATTATCTTCATCGGTTATTTCTTAACCTTTGATCTGCCTTTAACAGCAGTCTTCTTCTTTGACCCGGATTTAACCGGCTTGCCTTTTGCTTTCTTGAGAGTATCCACGACCGCGGGGGCGATCTCTTTTAAAGGGACAAGAACAAAATCGCGCTCCATCATCCTGGGATGCGGGATACACAGCGCGTCCTCATGGATACGCAGGCCGGCGTAAGTCAATATATCCAGGTCTATGGTGCGCGGGCCGTTAACCACGGTGCGCACCCTTCCCTGGGCTGTCTCTATTTTTTGGAGTTCCTGCAAAAGCTGATACGGGCTAAGCTGCGTCTCAATTTCTAAGACGCCGTTAAGATACGGGCCCTGAACAGGGCCGCCTTGCGGTAAGGTTTCAATGATGCGGGAGATTTTCTTTACTTTGGTTACACCAAGCATCCGGATCTCTTTTATGGCTTTATCGATATGATATCTTCTATCGCCGAGGTTAGAACCAATACCTATGTAACAAGTGGCCATATAATTCGATTTAAATTATTTTCTTCAACCTCTCCACTGCTTCCTTTATCCTGGCCTTATCCACGGTCAAAGCGAACCGGATATAACCTTCGCCGCTTTCCCCGAATCCCACGCCGGGGGTGACCACGATATTCGCCTTTTCCAGGATCCGGGCGCAGAAATCTATGGATCTTTTGCCCTGGGGTATGCCTGCCCAGACGTAAAAAGTGGCCCTGGGTTTGTTCACCTTCCAGCCCATGGCGTTCAATCCGTCCACCAGGATATCGCGCCTTTCTTCATATACCTTGCGCATCTTGCTGATATGGCTGTCGCTTTCCTTGATCGCCGTGACCGCGCTGACCTGCACCGCGGAGAATATCCCGGAATCGATATTGGACTTGACCTTGGCCAACCCCGCGACCAGCGCCTTATTACCGCAGGCCCAGCCCACCCTCCAGCCGGTCATATTGCAGGTCTTGGAAAGCGAATGGAATTCAATACCGACTTCCTTGGCTCCGTCAACGTCCAGGAAACTTAAAGGTTTATAATTATCATAAGCCATCTCCGAATACGCCAGGTCTGAGATGACTATAAGCTTATGTTTAAGCGCGAAAGCGATCACCTGTTCATAGAAATCTTTTTCGCAGGTGGCGCCGGTGGGATTATTCGGGTAATTGATATAGATCATCCGGGCTTTTTCAAGCACGGATTGCGGTATAACTTTCAGGTCGGGGAGAAATTTGTTCTTTTCCAGCAAAGGCATCAAATAGGGCCTGCCTCCGGCGAAGATCGTCCCGCCTTTATAAGGGGGATAACACGGATCAGGCACTAAAGAATATTCCCCTGGATCCATGAACGCCAGAGGAAAATGCGCTATCCCTTCTTTTGAGCCGATCAAAGGAAGCACCTCTGAATCCGGGTCCAGCGAGACGTTAAAACGCTTTTTATACCACTCGCTGATCGCCTGGCGCAATACCGGCATGCCCTGGTCCAGGGCGTAACGGTGGTTTGCCGGGTCAGTAGCGGCTTTCTGCAATGATTGAATGATGAAATCCGGCGTAGGCTGGTCCGGGTCGCCGATCCCCAAATCGATTATATCGCGGCCTTCCTGGCGCGCTTTTCTTTTGGCTTTATCGATTTCCAGAAAAAGATACGGAGGCAATTCCTGCAGGCGTTTTGAGATCGCGAATTCCATTTGAATACTTTGCTCCTTTCTAATATCCTTTAGCTACCTTTTCGGCTATTTTGACCGCCAGTTCAACGGCTGATGCCAGATCCTCGCTTGAAAATACGCTGGTAGGCGCGTGCACATACCTGGTAGGTATGCTCAACACTCCGGTGGCCACGCCCTCGCGGTTCATATAGATTATCGCCCCGTCAGTCATCCCGCCTTCCAGCACATCCATCTGGTATTTTATCTTGTTCTTTTTGGCGGTATCGACGAACATATCCTTGATCTTGCGGCTGACAATAAGGCCCCTTCCGGAAGCCTCGATAATGGTAATGCCGGCTCCTGCGCCGAGCTTTAACGAAGATTCGGTTTCTTTGATCCCCGGGGTATCCCCGGCGACCGAGGTATCCAGGGCAATGGCGAAATCCGGGTTGATCTTGAATGACGAGGTGCGCGCGCCTTTTAAGCCCACTTCTTCCTGGACAGTGGCCACAGCGTAAACCTCGGCGTTAACCTTTAATTTTTCCATGATCTTGATCAGGGCGTAACAGCCTACGCGGTTATCCACCGCTTTGCCGTAACATAAAGAGCCGTTCAATACCCCGGACTGCGAATCAAAAACCACCGGGTCGGCTATGCCCACCTTTTTCTCCGCGTCTTCTTTGCTTTTAGCGCCGATATCGATAAACATATCCTCGTATTTAAGCGGGTGCTTGCGCTCTTCGTCTTTTTGAAGATGCGGTGGTTTTGTCCCGATTATCCCCTGCACATCGCCGCCTTTAGCCTTGACTATGACCTTCTGCCCGACCAGGACCCGGTCGTCGATCCCGCCGACCTTGATAAAATTCAGGTAACCGTCTTTAGAGATATGCTTGACCAGCAGCCCGACCTCATCCATATGGCTGGCGAGCATTATCTTGGTCTTTCCTTTGCCCTTGCGGGCAATCACATTGCCGAAATTATCGATCTCGACCGCGTCGCAGCTTTTCTTAAGCTCAGCCTTCATGATCGCGGCTATCTCCTCTTCGTATCCTGAGATCCCTGAAGCGTCTAATATTTTCTTAAGCAACGGATCCATTTTATTTACCTCCGAATAAAACATCCTGCATAGTGTATAATCCAGCGGGCTTGTCGGCGATCCACTTAGCCGCTTTCAAAGCCCCGACCACGAAAAGGTCGCGCGTATGCGCCTGGTGTTTTATTTCAATGCGCTCGGAATTGCCGCAAAAGATCACGGTATGGTCGCCAAAAATATCCCCCAGCCGGATAGAATGCGCAGGTATGGTTTTCCCGGTCACCGCGGTGATCACCTCAGCTAATTTTTTAGCGGTCCCCGAAGGCGCGTCCTTCTTGAATTTATGATGCGCCTCGACTATCTCCACGCTGTAATCCGGCCCGAGTCTTTTGGCTATATCCGGCAGGACTTTTAAAAGCGTGTTCACCCCTACGGACATGTTCGGGGAAAAGACCACCGGCACCACTTTGGATACTTCCTCGACTTTCTTGATCTGGGCCTCAGACAGGCCGGTAGTGCCCAAAACCAGGCATTTCTTATAACTGGCGACATAATCAAGATGCTGGTCGGTGGCTTCTGGAAGGGTAAAATCCACGAATACGTCGATCAAAAACATCCCGTCGGGATTGGAAGAGATCTTCAGTTTTCCGATCTCCTTGCCGATCTCGGGGATCCCTTTACGCTCCAGGGCAAAGGTTACTTCAAAAGCCTTGTCCTGCTGGGCAGTCTCGATGATCCTTCTTCCCATTTTCCCGATCGCTCCGGCCACGCCTAATTTTATCATTTAAAAACCTCGCCTTTTAAGCTGTCAGCTTACAGCTATTTTAAAAGCCCGTAATCCTTGAGGGCCTTTCTTAATTTTTCCAGGTTCTCCGGCAGCATCTCGCACATCGGAAGCCGCAGGTCCGGTTCGCACATCCCCAAAATCCCCATCACGGTTTTCACCGGTATGGGATTGGTCTCGATGAACATGGACTTGACCAAAGGAAGCAGTTTATAATGCAGCGCCTGGGCTTTTTTGATATTCCCTTTTTCAAACTCCTTCACCATATTCGCCGTATCCCGGGGAACGATATTCGCCACCACTGAAATTATCCCTGTCCCGCCGATAGACAAAAGCGGCAGCGTTAAAGCGTCATCGCCGGAAATAAGATCAAAACCTTCAGGGCACAAAGCCTTTATCCTGGTCATCTGCTCCAGGCTACCTGAGGCCTCTTTCACCCCGACTATATTCCTGCATTCTTTAGCCAGCCTGGCGATGGTCTCCGGTTCGATGTTCACCCCGGTGCGGCCGGCGATATTATAAAGCACGATCGGGATATCCACGGCTTCGGCTATAGCTTTAAAATGCAGGTAAAGGCCTTTTTGCGTAGGCCGGTTATAATAAGGAGACACCTGCAAAGAAGCGTCCGCTCCGCTGGCAGCCGCGTGCTTGGTCAATTCGATCGCCTCTTCGGTGGAATTCGATCCTGTCCCGGCCATGACCGGGATCCTTTTATTCACCTGTTTAACGGTTATCTCAATTACCCGTTCATGCTCAGCCGGGGATAAAGTCGCCGACTCTCCGGTGGTCCCGCAGGGGACGATCCCGGAAGTGCCGTTCTTGATATGGAATTCGATCAACTCTTTCAGCTTCTTTTCATCGATCCTTCCGTTCTTGAACGGTGTGACCAGAGCTACGAGCGAACCGCTAAACATAATATACCCCCTGGTAGACTATGCTGGCTTTTCCTTCCAGCCATACATTTTTGAATGAACTATCTTCCCTTTCAAAATGCACTTTTAGGACCTCGCCGCTTTTAGTGATCACATTGATCTTTTTCAAAGGCAAAGCGCTCAGTTTCTCGGCGGTAACCAGAGCGGCCGCGGTGGAACCTGTGCCGCAAGCCAGGGTCTCATCCTCCACCCCTCTTTCATAGGTCCTGATCTTTATCGAGTCTTTGTCCGCGATCTCCACAAAATTAACATTAGTTCCCGCGGGCGCGAAATCTTTGTGATACCTGATCTGCCGGCCTAATTGGGCTACAGCGATATTATCCAAATCCTGGACGAATATCACTGTATGCGGGACTCCGGTATTGATGAAATTTACCCGGATCAAACGGTTGTTCAATCTCAAAGGCATATTAAATTTAATCTGTTTGGGATCGGTCAGCTGTATCCTTACCTCAGAGTCATTTACCTGGGCCTTTACCAGGCCGGCCATGGTCTTGATCTCAAAACGACTCTTGAGCCCTTTATTCTCTTGGCTGATATATAGGGCGAAACAACGCGCCCCGTTACCGCACATCTCCGCCTCAGAACCATCGGAATTAAAAATACGCATCCGGGCAGCCGCGCCTTTGACATTATCCCAGATCAACAGGCCGTCCGCGCCGATCCCGAATTTACGGTCGCACATCTCTTTCGCCAAAGCGGATAATTTGGGTTTTGAAGATATTTTAAGAGCGCGGTTATCGATAAGGACAAAATCATTTCCCGCGCCTACTAATTTCGTAAAACTGATCTTTTGCGTCATCAACCCTCTCCCATATACTTACTCAAACTTACTCTGTTTTACTTATATATACTTTTGTTTACTCAAACTTACTTACTCAAGCTTACTCAAAGTTACTTCTGTTTAATCAAACTTACTTATAATTACTTCATTATGGATCAGGTCATTATAGGTCTCTCGTCGGCGGATAACTATGGCCTTCTTACGGTTGACCAGGACCTCCGCCGGCCTGCGCCGGGAATTGTAATTGCTGGCCATGCTGAAACCGTACGCGCCGCTGCACATCACCGCCAGAAAATCGCCGCTGTTGACCGCCGCGATATTCCGGTCCTTGGCGAAGAAATCCCCGCTTTCGCAGATCGGCCCGACCACATCGACTTTGCTTTTGCGGGCGTTAGTCTTAACCAGAGGCCAGATCTCATGATGCGCTTCATATAAAGCCGGGCGGATCAGGTCGTTCATCCCCCCGTCCTGGATCACGAATTTCTTCAAAGGAGTCTTCTTCACGTAAAGCGTCTTGACCACCAGGGCAGCGGCTGAGCCGATAATGAACCTGCCCGGCTCCATAATGATCTTTAATCCGCTCTTTTTGAGCAGCGGGATCACTTTGCGGGCGAACTGCTCCGCGGTCTGCGGGGTCTCATTATTATAAACTATTCCCAGGCCGCCGCCGATATTCAGGTATTCCAATTTCAACCCCCTGGCTTTCTGCCCGGCGATGAACGCGGCCACTTTCTTTATAGCCGCGACAAAAGAATCGCCTTCGGTGATCTGGGAGCCTATATGGATGTGCAGGCCCTTGATCCTGGCGTAAAAGAATTTATCCGCCATCCCCAGTATGCCTGAGGCGGTGTCAAAATCGATCCCGAATTTATTGGTCAGCTTGCCCGTGGTTATATATTTATGCGTCTTCGGCTCGACATCCGGGTTGATCCTTAAAGCAACATTGGTGAATTTGTTCAGCTTCTTGGCGATCCGGTTGATATTTTCCAGCTCCGGCAAAGACTCGACATTAAAGAAAAGGATCCCCTGCTTTATCGCGTCCTCGATCTCTTTATCAGTCTTACCTACCGAGGCGTAAACGATCTTCTGCGCCGGGCAGCCGGCTTTCAACGCCCGGAAGAGCTCTCCGCCGGAAACAATATCCAGGCCCGCTCCCTTGGCCACCAAAGCCTTTAATATCGAAAGGTTGGAATTCGCCTTGACCGAATAACAGATCAAAGGATCCACCGACCTGAAGGCCTTCTTCAACTTAAGGAAATGCCCGGTAAAGGTATTATAGCTGTACACATAAAGCGGTGTCCCGAACTTTTCCGCCAGGTCTTTTACCCTTGCATCCTCGCAATAAAGCTGGCCGTTCTTATACCTGAAATCATGCATGTCCGCTCCGGAAGTTGAACTGTTATTTACCCTTGATCGATCTTTTTGAAGCTGCCGCGAAAGCCGGGTCAAACACCTTCTTGATCACCTGCTTGTTCAAATACGTTGAGAACACCTTCAACGCGCTGTCTTCGATATCCTTGATCTTTATCTTAGTATCCTCGGCGCACCGGATAAGCTTGCCCACTATCTCATGAGCGGTCTTAAAAGCCACGCCTTTGCTAACCAGATACTCGGCCAGCTCCGTAGCGTACAGGCTTTCGTCTTCCAGGGCCTTGTTGACCGCGGTTTTATTCAGCTTGATCCCGGGAATGAATTTCGCCAGGATCTTCAACTCATCCTTGACCGTCTCCACCGAAGAAAATAAAGGCTCCTTATCCAGCTGCATATCCCGGTTATAGGTCAAAGGCAGGCCTTTCATCGTGGTCAGGATAGAAACCAGGTTGCCGTATATCCTTCCGGAATAACCCCTGGCCAGCTCCAGAAAATCCGGATTCTTCTTATGCGGCATCAGGCTCGAGCCGGTGCAGAATTCCTCCGGCAGGTCCAGGAAATCGAATTCCCTGGTTGAATAAAGGATCAGGTCTTCGGCCATCCGGGAAATATGCATCTGCAGTATGGCCAACGCGGCCATGAACTCGATGATAAAATCCCGGCCGCTGACATTATGCAGGGAATTACCGGCGGTCCCGATAAACCCGGCGTTCAAAACGTTTTTGATCGCCCGGTCATAATCGGCCTTTTTAATAAAGCTCCCGGCCAAAGCCCCTGCCCCTAAGGAGACCTTCAGGTTCTGCTTGAACCCGTATATCCGCTTAAAGTCGGCGTGGAACATAAAGGCAAAGCTGTTCATATATTCTGCGAAGCTTACCACCTGGGCCCGCTGGGTATGGGTATATCCCACGATATTATCCTTGGGATATTTCCCGGCCAACTGCGGTATCGCGTTATTATTTATATCCGCGATCAATCCCAGTATCTGGCCGGCCTGCTCATAGCAATAGAACTGCTCGTCAAAAGCCACCATATCGTTCCGGGACCGGAAGCTGTGCAGCTTTAAGGCCGCGGATTTCGCTTTGGCCTCCAGCCGGTTCTGGATCTCGGTATGGATATCCTCGGAATCGGGGTCATAGACGAACGCGCCTTTTTCTATCTGGCTTAAAATGCCTTTTAACGCGGCGGTCAATTTCTTAGCCTCGGCATTGGTCAATACTTTGGTATAAACCAGCGCCTGGACATGGATCAGCGAATGATAAATGTCATACTTGGCTAATTTATGATCATACTCTATGGATCTCTGAAAAGATTCAAAATCCTTGTCTATAGGCTTCTTGAACCTTCCTCCCCATAACTTTTTTGCCATTATACCCTCGTCTTTTTAGGCTTACCTTTTATAAGGCATGCCCCAAAGCTTGATGAAACCCTCAGCCAGCTTCTGGTCGAATTTATCTTCGGCGCCGTAAGTAGCCAGCTCTTTCTTATACAACGAATGCTTTGACTGCCTGCCCACCGCCACGCAGGCCCCCTTGAACAATTTGAGTCGGATCGTGCCGGTGACATTTTTTTGGGTCGAGTCAATGAACCCGTCCAGCGCTTCTTTCAACTGCGAATACCATAACCCGTAATAGATCAACTCCGAATATTTCAAGGATATCATTTCCTTGAAATGCGCGGTTTCCCGGTCCAGGACCAGGGACTCAAGCTCCTTATGCGCGGTATAAAGGATGGTCCCGGCAGGCGCCTCGTATATCTCGCGGGACTTTATCCCGACCAGCCTGTTCTCCACCATATCATACCTGCCTATGCCGAACGCCCCGCCGACCCGGTTAAGCTCTTCGATCATATCCTTGAGTTTGCAGGCCTTTCCATCCAGTTTCTTCGGCACGCCTTTCTCAAAAGATATTTCGATATATTTAGGATAAGTCGACGCGCTGGAAGGGCTCTTGGTCATTATATAGGCGTCTTCCGGCGGCTCCTGATCCAGGTTTTCCAGTATCCCGGCCTCGATGCTGATACCCCAAAGGTTGCGGTCAAGGCTGTAGACTTTCTTTTTGGTGACGTCGATGGGGATATTATGCTTGAGCGCGTAATCTATTTCTTCCTCCCGGGATTTAAATTCCCATTCCCGCAGAGGAGCGATGATCTTCAATTTCGGGTCAAGGATCCCAGTGGTAACTTCCAGGCGGACCTGGTCGTTGCCTTTTCCGGTGCAGCCGTGGCCGACGTACTCGGCCTTTTCTTTATGCGCCACCTCCACCAGGTATTTGGCGATCAGCGGCCTGCCTAACGCCGTAGCCAGCATATATTTCCCCTCATATACCGCGTTGGCTTTGATCGCCGGGACGATAAAATCGTTGATAAATTCATCCTGCAGGTCCTTGGCGTAGACTTTCAGCGCTCCGCCTGCTAAAGCCCGCTCTTCGATCTTCTGAAAATCCTCGCCCTGGCCCAGGTCGGCGATAAAACAAATGACTTCAAAGCCTTTATCCTTCAGCCATTTGATGGCGCAGGATGTATCCAGACCCCCCGAATACGCCAATACTATCTTTTTCACGATACCACCTCAGACATTTATTTCAACAGTTTTACCAGTATCGCCTTCTGCACGTGCAGCCGGTTCTCCGCCTGGTCAAATATTACGGAATTATCCCCGTCAATAACATCATCCGATATCTCTTCGCCGCGGTGCGCCGGCAAACAATGCATCACCAGGCAGTTCTTATCCGCCAGGGACGCCAGTTTTTTGTTCACCTGATAATCCTTGAAGTCCTGTTTGCGTTTGGCCGCTTCGCTCTCCTGGCCCATCGAGGCCCAGACATCGGTGTAGATCACGTTGACCCCGGCCACCGCTTCCTCGGCTTTATGGAAGAGGCTTATACTGGAGCCGGTCTTTTCAGCCGCGGCCTTGGCGCCCAGGACCATATCCGCGTCCGGGTCATAACCATGAGGCGTAGCCACGTTGATATTTATACCCAGTTTTGCGCAGGCGTAAAGCAAAGAGTTGCAGACGTTGTTGCCGTCCCCGATATAAGCCACGGTGATATTCTTAAAACTTCCGAATTTCTCTTTTATGGTGAAAGTATCGGCCAGCGCCTGGCAGGGATGCGATAAGTCCGAAAGCCCGTTGATCACCGGCACTCCGGCGTATTTAGCCATATCCAGGACGTTCTGATGCCCGAAAGTACGTATGACTATTCCGTCAACATACCTGCTCAGGGTCTTAGCCACATCATGAATGGTTTCCCTTACCCCCAGCTTGATCTGTTCCGGTCCGAGGTATATGGAATTACCGCCTAATTCATACATCCCCACCTGGAATGAAACATAGGTCCGGTTGGAAGGTTTCTCAAAGATCAAAGCCAGGGTCTTGCCTTTAAGGATATTGGTGAACCTTTTCGGGCTCTTCTTGATCTTACAGGTCAGATCGAATATATCTTTGATCTGCTCTAAAGTTAATGTTTTTATAGATATCAGGTCTGTTTTCATAGTTTCGCCTCTTTGATTACTTTATCCAGTATTTTTATCGCTGTGTTTATCTGCCCGGCGGTGACATTCAAAGCCGGCATGACCCTGAGCACATGGTCGTGCGTGCAATTGATCAAAAGCCCTTCCTTGACGCAAGCCTCAACTATAGGTTTACCGGGTATGGATAATTCCACCCCGCACATCAGGCCCATGCCCCGGACATCCTTGATCACCGGGTATTTCTCTTTTAAAAGGTTGAGTTTCTCTAACAGATACTCCCCCATCTTAACGGCGTTATCCAGCATCTTCTCTTTCTGGACCGCGGTCAAAACAGCCAGGGCGGCTTTGCAGATCACCGGGCCGCCGCCGAAAGTCGAGGCGTGGGTCCCCGGGATAAGCAGGTCAGCCAGCGCTTTCCTGGCCATCATCACCCCGATCGGCAGCCCTCCGGCCAAAGCCTTGGCCAGGACAAAGATATCCGGGACGATCCCGTAATTCTGCCAGCCGAACATCTTTCCTGTCCTGCCGATCCCTGTCTGCACTTCGTCGATGATCAACAGGATCTTTTTCTCATCGCAAAGCTTGCGCAAACCAGTGACAAAATCTTTATCCGCTATATTGATCCCGCCTTCACCCTGGATCAATTCCAGGATGATCCCGACTGTCTTTTCGGATACCGCGCTCTTCACCGCGTCCAAGTCATTGAATTTTACCTGTTTGAACCCATCCAGGAGCGGCTTGAACCCCTGCATGTATTTTTCCTGCCCGGTGGCGGCTAAAGCCCCGGTGGTCCGGCCGTGGAAGGCGTTCTCAAAAGTGATTATCTCATACCGCCCGTTTCCGTATTTCCGTGAAAGCTTGATCGCCGCTTCATTCGCCTCTGCCCCGGAATTGGCAAAGAACGACTTAAAATCCTCCCGGGTCCAGTAATTCAGTTCTTTGGCCAGCCTTGCCTGCGGAAGGTTATAATAATTATTAGGGACAAAAATAAGTTTGGATATCTGGTCCCGGACCGCGTTCATCACCCCGGGATGGCAATGCCCCAAAGACCCCACTCCCCAGCCGGGGAAAAAATCCAGGTATTTCCTGCCGTGGACATCCCAAAGATAACTGCCTTTGCCTTTGATAAATACCAAAGGCACTTTAGTGTAACTGGGAACCACGTAATCTTTATATGTATCGAATATCTCCTGCAATTTCATCCCATCTTTCTCGAGTTTTCAAGACCCGGTCTTGCAACTCGTTGATACTCAAGCGTTAACAAGACCGGGTATTGGATCAAAGAACTATTTCCGTGCCTATACCTTTATCCGTGAATATTTCCAGAAGGAGCGCGTGCGGTATGCAGGCATCGACCATGTGCGTTTTCTTTACCCCTTTGCTCAAGGAATCCATACAAGCCATGACTTTCGGGATCATCCCGGTCTGAATAACTTTCTGCTCGATCAACGCCTTTGCCGATTCGCCGGTCAAAGTGGATATAAATGAATGCGGGTCTTCGGCGTTGCGCATTATCCCTTTTACATTGGTCAGCAGCACCAGTTTCTCCGCCTTCAGTTCCGCGGCGATGCTGGCAGCCGCCTCATCGGCGTTCACGTTATAAGTCTTTTTATCCTGGCCTATGCCCATTGGTATGATCACCGGGACATTACTCTGCTGCAATTCTTCCATGATCGCCTTGCTGTTCACTCCCACAATATGGCCGACCAGGCCCAGGTCGATCTTGGCCTTTTTCTTTTCAGTCTGGATAAGATTTTTATCCCTGCCGTTCAAGCCTATGGCTTTGGCGCCCAGCTCTTTTATCTCGCTAACAATAAGATCATTAAGCTTTTTAAGCTCCTCGCCGACCACTAAAAGGGTTTCTTCATCGGTCACCCGCATCCCGTCAACAAAATCCGTCTTCTTGCCGGTAGCCCGCATCCTTCCGCTGATATTAGGCCCGCCGCCGTGGACCAGGACCGGTTTTAACCCCATGAAGTTCAGGAAAACTATATCCTCAAGCACGCCTTTCCTGATCTTGTCCTCGCCCAGGATACTTCCGCCGTATTTGATCACGATGATCTTATCCTTGAACTGCCTGATATAAGGCAGCGCTTCGATCAGGACTTCGGCTTTCTTAATGGCTTCTTCCATTTATCCACCCTTCCTAATTATACGTCGAAATTCCGTCCCAAATTCCTAATTATACGCCGCGTTTATCTTGATATATTCCGGGGTAAGGTCCGAGGTGTAAACAACGCATTCGCCTTTACCCAAACCCAGATCCACATCGACCCATACTTCTTTCTTGTTCAATGGCCCGAGTTTTATCTTTAATTTTTCCTCTTTAACCGCTACACCGCTGGCTCCCACCGCCGCTACCACTCTGCCGAAATTCGGATTCTCGCCGTATACCGCGGTCTTAAAGAGGTTGGAATTAGCGATCGCCAAAGCGGCTGTTTTCGCCTGGCCGGGGTCCTTGGCGCCTTTGACCCTTATCTCGATCAGCTTGCTCGCGCCTTCCCCGTCCTTAGCCATAAGTTTAGCCAGCTCCAGGCAGATCATATCCAACGCCTCGCTGAAAGCCTTGAAATTACCGCTCTCAGTAATAAGCTTATTGCCGCAGCAGCCGTTAGCCATCAGGATCACTGTGTCATTAGTGCTCATGCACCCGTCAACAGTCATGCGGTTGAAAGAGCGTTCCACAGCGCCGGCCAGGGCCTTTTCCAAAGCCTTCCGGGAAATTACCGCGTCGGTGAAAATAAAAACCAGCATAGTCGCCATTTTCGGGGAGATCATTCCCGCGCCTTTGGCCACCCCGCAGATCGTGACTATTTCCCTGCCGATCTTGAATTGCGCGGTGATCTCTTTGGGGAACTTATCCGTGGTCATTATCGCCCGCTTGGCTTTTTCTATGCCCAGGGCCGACAAACCGCCGGCTAAGCCCGGAAGGGCCCTGGTTATCTTAGCCACATCCAGCCGCTTACCGATGATCCCGGTAGACGCCGGAAAAACCGCTTTTTTATTTATCTTCAGTATACCGGCTGTATCCGCGGTCACCTTGACCGCGTCGATAAACCCCTGTTTCCCGGTAAAACAATTGGCGTTACCGGAATTGGCTATGATCGCGTGAAAATCCTTGCCGGACTTGAGATAATCCCTGCTCAACGCCACTGTGGGCGAGGCTATTTTATTGGTAGTGAACATCCCGGCGGCCTTGGCTTTGGCGGCCGAATAAAAAAGCGCCAGGTCCGGTTTACCGGACTTCTTCAACCCGCAGTTCACCCCGTTAGCCGTGAAGCCAGCGGGTAAAATAGCTTTCCTGATTATCCGCACGAAGATCCCCTTATATTAACGCTGTTTCTTCCGGAAAATGGAACATGATATTCATGTTCTGGACAGCCTGCCCGGAAGCCCCTTTTAACAGATTATCGATGACCGCGATGATAATAATATCCTTGCCGGATACGCTTATGCCGATATCGCAGTAATTGGTGCCGGCCACGTCTTTTAAGGTCGGGAACTTGCCTTCTTCCCTGATCCGCACAAACGGCTCGGTCTTATAGAATCTCTGATACAAAGAAATAATATCCTGCGTGTCGGGTTTCCTGCTGGCGTTGCTCTTTAGATATATGGTTTCCAGTATCCCCCGTTTCAAAGGCAGTAAATGCGGGACAAAAGTGATCTTGACCACCTTCTCCGCCAGCCTGGACAGCTCCTGTTCTATCTCCGGCATATGCTGATGCTTGTTTATCTTATAAGCCCGGAAATCCTCGTCCACTTCGGTAAAAAGAAAATCCTGAGCCGCCTTTTTGCCCGCGCCGCTGGTCCCGGACTTGGCGTCGATTATTATCGAATCCAGGTCTATGGCAAAGGATGTCAGAAGAGGCGTCAGCCCTAGTATAGCCGCGGTCGGATAGCATCCGGGATTAGCGACAAGCTTGGCCTTCTTTATCTTATGCCGGTATAGCTCCGGAAGGCCGTAAACCGCCTGGTTAAGCAGGCCTTTATCCGTATGCTTGACGTCATAATACTCTTCATAGAGTTTAGCGTTCTTGATCCGGAAATCCGCGCCCAGGTCGATCACGCATTTGCCGGCTTTAAGAAGATCAGGGACAATAGCCATGGAATAAGTATGCGGCATAGCCAGGAAAACCAGGTCGGCGTCGCTTGAGGCCAGCTCTTTGATGTCCAGCTTCCGGCAGACCAGGTCCGTCTTATTATTGAACCTCGGCAGGATCTCGGAGAGCTTCTTCGGCTCGTCGGTGGTAGAATAAAGGCGGCCGATCTTGACGTTGGGATGGCGCAGCAGTATCCCGATCAATTCCTGGCCGGTGTAACCCGTTGCCCCGACGATATCCACAGTTATATTCATTTTCGCTCCTCGGATTTTTTAAACAATCAGATATTTATTATACCTGTAATAAAAAATATTTTCAAGTATTTTCTCGTCGGAAGGCAAAACAGCCCTTCTCGACAAAATTGACTGATATCCCGCCAGATAAACCTTCGTGCACCGTAAGTGCACACTTGCCGTTCATATACGGCAAGGTGCGCAGATGCGCTCGTATCTGCCGGGATTTTTCGGCCAAACGTCTTAGCTCATCCACGACGCCGGCCTCTCCAGGATGACTGTTATCCCGTTATCCAAGCACATTCGCCACAAAGCGGCTCATTGGATAACGGGATTTTTCGGCCAAACGGCTTAGCTCATCCACGACCTTTGCGCGTGACTCGCTAAGTCGTGGCCTCAAAAAAAAATCCCGCTGTTTCCAGCGGGATCTTTACGACCTTTACTAAATATTTTTCGCGAAATCTTATTGAATAAACTTTACCTCTTTGTCCACTGGAAGCGTTTACGAGCCCCCTTCAATCCGTACTTCTTGCGTTCCTTCATACGAGGGTCGCGGGTCAGGTATCCGTTCTTGCGCAGCATATCCTTAAGCTCAGGTTCGGCAATTACTAATGTCCTGGATATGGCGTGCCTTAAAGCGCCGGCCTGCCCGGTGATTCCGCCTCCGCTCAAATTCACCACTACATCATATTTAGCGATAGTATTGGTCAACCGCAACGGCTGCCTGATGATGATCCTGTCGGTTTCCCTGGGGAAATACGAATCCGCGGCCACACCGTTAACAGTGATGTTGCCTTTCCCGCCCGGGATCAAGAACACCCTGGCAACCGCTTCTTTACGTCTTCCAACTGCGTTATGTTTGATTATGCTATCCATATTATTTGACCAATTCCACCTTTTCCGGTTTTAAACCAGCATGCGGATAATCGCCGCCGGCATAGATCTTTAATTTCTTTATCTGCTTTTCGGCTAAAGCGCCTTTAGGCAGCATTCTTTGCACAGCCAGCTTCATCACTGTCTCGGGCCTGTTAGCCAGCATAGTATCCAAAGTGACCCTTTTCTGTCCACCCGGATATCCGGAATATCTCTGATAAACCTTATCCGAGAGCTTCTTTCCGGTAACCTTGATCTTTGAGGCGTTGATAACTATAACCCCGTCTCCTGTGTCCATATGCGGGGTAAAAATAGCCTTGTGTTTTCCTCTCAAGATCATGGCTATGCGTGAAGCAAGCCTGCCCAGGATCTGATCCGAAGCATCTACCAGATACCACGTTCTTTTAATTTCGTTTTCTTTTGGTAAGTAAGTTTTTTGCATAGTTTTAAAAGTATATCATAATTTGCAATTCTGTCAAACATTTTTTTAAGTTTTTTTTAATGAAGCCAAAACTTACGGAGGCAGCGCAGCGGACGAACATAAGTTTTAGGCTGAATTATTGAGCACATAAAGTTCTTATCCAGCGAAATACCGCGTAAGCGGGGACCCCGGCGAATGTCAGCGCATCTGCGCACCTTGCCGTATATGATCGGCAAGTACGCGCTTGCTGCGCGTGAAGTGCTTATTTGACGGGATCATGCGTGGCCGCCTCCAGCAGGCTTCTTGTATACTCCTGGCGCGGGTTACTGAATATTTCCCCTGCCCTGGCGAACTCCACCACTTTGCCGCCGCGCATCACCGCCACTGAATCCGCCATATATTTAACAACCCCCAGGTTATGGCTGATGAATATATAGGTCAGGCGGAACTTCTGTTTTAACCTGGCTAACAGGTCCAATACCCTGGCCTGGATAGTCAGGTCCAATGAGGACACCGGCTCATCCAACACCAGAAGCCTGGGCTCGCTGGCCAGCGCCCGGGCAATACATATCCTCTGCCTCTGGCCTCCGGAGAATTCCGCGGGATAGCGGTTCAAAGCGCTCTCATCCATTTCCACCATTTGCAGTAACTCCACCGCCTTTTTTACCAGCCCCTTACCCTCAGCTATCCGGTGAATGGATAACGGCTCAAAGAGCATATCCTTTATCCGCATCTTGGGATCAAGGCTGTTGTAAGGATTCTGAAAGATGATCTGAACGTCCTTGCGGAAATCCTTGATCAACTCCCGGTTAAAGATAACCTCTCCCGAATTCAAAGGTATCAAGTCCAGTATTATCTTGGCTAAGGTGGTCTTTCCTGAGCCTGATTCCCCCACAATACCCAGCGTGGTGAATTCATCGACCTTAAGGCTGACGTCATCCAAAGCGTTGAATAACCGGTCCGGCCCAGACATAAACCCCTGCCGGCCGGGAAAAGACTTTGTGATATTCTTAATCTCCAGGATCATCTCTAAATCCTTCCGATCTTCTCATAAGCGGCGATCAGCTCTTTGGTATGAAAATGCTCCGGCGCCTTGAATAGCGCTCCGGTGTCCGCCTGCTCCACGATCTTGCCCTGATACATGACAATGACCCGCCGGGCTATCCTGCGGGCAATGGATAGATTGTGCGTAATAAAGAGCATCGAGAACTTCATCCGCTGCTGCAACCGCAAAAGCAATTCCAGTATCTGCGCCTCTATAGTGACATCCAAAGCAGTAGTCGGCTCGTCAGCGATCAAAAACTCCGGGTTGCCGGCCAGGCTCATGGCGATAAATGCCCGCTGGTTCATCCCTCCGGAAAGCTGGTGCGGATAGCTGAAAAATACCCTCTTAGGATCGCTTATGCTCACCTGCTCCAGCAATCCCAGCGCCAATTCATCGGCATCTTTGCCGCTCTTTCGCTGATGCAAGGCGATCACTTCGGATATCTGGCTGCCGATAGTATAAACCGGGTTCAAATAACTGGCAGGCTCCTGGAATATATAAGCTATATCTTTGCCCCGGGTATTTATCAATTGCTTTTGCGAAAACCCCAGGATATCCCTGCCTTTAAAAATAACTTCCCCCGAAGTTATCCTGGCGTTGACCGGCAATATCCTGGTCAAGGCCAGGGATAACGCGCTCTTTCCTGAACCGGATTCTCCAGCCAGGACCACGACCTCATCCTTATTTATATGCAGGTCGACCCCGGCGACAGCGTGGATGACCTTATCTTCCACCTGGAACTCGACTTTCAAATTTTTTACTTCCAGCAGTTTTTCCATAATACTTACCCGATAACTTTCTTCAAACCTTCGGCGATGAAATTAAAACCCAGGATGGTGATCAAAATAGCCAGGCCGGGAAAAACGGTTATCCACCAGGCGATCCCCAGAGTGGATTTGGATTCAATAAGGATATTGCCCCAGCTGGGTATAGGCGGCTGAACGCCCAGGCCTAAAAAGCTTAAACCCGATTCCAGCAGGATCGCTCCGGCAATTCCCAGGGTAGCGTTGACCAGAACCGGGCCAGCCGCGTTAGGTATCAGATGCCGGACAATGACGCGCAGGTCAGAAGCGCCCAACGCTGTTTCCGCCTGGATGAACTCCCGCTCTTTCAGAGATAATATCTCTCCCCTTACCAGCCTGGCCGGCCCCATCCAGCTGGTCAAACCAATAATGATCATTATATTGAAGATCGACGGTTCCAAGATCGCCACTACCGCCAGGATTAAAAAGAACGTGGGAAAACATAGCATTATATCGCAGAAACGCATGATCAAAGTATCGATGAACCTGCCGTAAAACCCGGCGACAGCCCCCAGGAATAAACCTAAGAAGGTAGAAATGCCCACAGCCAGGATCCCGATGCTCATAGATATCCGCGCCCCCCAGATCATCCTGCTGAACAGGTCCCTGCCCAGGCTGTCCGTACCCAGCCAGTGTTTTGAAGAAGGCGGGCTTAACAGGCTTTGGCTGTCTATTTGCGAAGGATCATAATGGCTGATCAAAGGAGCGAATATCGCGGCCAGGCTGAGAATGCCGATTATAATTATCCCGGAGATCAAGTATGGATTCTTTTTCATTTATAGCGTATCCTCGGATCAACGTAAGCGTAACAGATATCCGCGATCAGGTTGCCCAGCATGGTCAAGACAGCTCCCAGCACCACCTCTGCCATGATCAAAGGATAATCGCGCATCATTACCGCTTCATAGAAGAGCCTGCCCAGTCCGGGCAAAGCGAAGAGCGATTCAAAAATAACGCTTCCTCCCAAAAGTCCGGGGATAGAAAGCCCGATGATCGTGACTATGGGAAGGCTGGCGTTACGCAAGGCGTGCTTATAAACAACCTGGCTTTCCGGCAAACCTTTAGCCCTGGCAGTGTAAATATACGGCTGGCTCAAAGCCTCCATCATGCTTGAGCGCATATAACGCGAGATCACCGCCAGACTGCCCAAGCTGGAAACAAACACCGGCAGGATCAAATGCCATACCAGGTCCCAGAGCTTATGCGGCAAAGTAAAATACTCATAGTCCAGGGATTTTATCCCGGAGATCGGCAGCCAGCCCAGGGTTATACATAGCAACTGCATCAACAGCAAAGCCAGCCAGAAAGTCGGCATAGCGAAAAGAATAAAACCCAGAAAAGTGGTAAAGTTATCGAATCCCCTTCCCGGCTTAAGGCTGGCTTTAACGCCGACAGGTATGGCCACCAGAAAAACAAAGATCAAAGAACTTACATTGATAGTTACGGTTAAAGGGATCCTTTCCAGGATCTTATCCAGGACCGGCCGGTTATCCCCGAAAGACCGGCCCAGGTCAAGAACGCAAAGCCTCTTGACCCAATCCAGGTACTGGCTGACCAAAGGTTTATCCAGGCCGTAAAGCTTGACCATCTTCAGCCTGATCTCCGGAGAAACTTTAGGGTTCAGCGCCTGGTCCAAAGTAGTGGGCTTGCCCGGAGCCAGATGGATCATGACAAAACTGATAATAGTGATCCCCAACAACACCGGGATCATTCCCAATAATCTTTTTAGAATGTATTTGCTCATGGGGTTATCCTGTATTTCTGCTCCGCGCGTTTAACCCACCAGTCGATGAAGTTGTAACCAATCCCCGCTGGCGCCGGCTTGATCCCCTGGAAACGCTTATGTAATATAGACAGGCTTTCCTCAGTGAACAGGAACATATACGGCTGTTCATCATAGATTATCGTATGGATCCGGTTATAGATCTTCTGCCGCTCCTGCTGGTCAAAGGTCCTGCGGCCTTCCAGAAGAAGATTATCCACTTCTTCATTCTTGTAACCGATAAAATTGAACTCTCCCTCCCTGGTCTTGGAAGAATGCCAGATATCGAAATTATCCGGATCCCTGGGCACGCTCCAGCCTAAAAGGATCGCCTCGAAATTCTTCTTATCAATCACCTCCGAAAGGAAAACGCTCCATTCCACCACCTTGATCTTTACCCTGATGCCGATATCTTTCAGCCTGCGCTGGATGATCTGGGCGGCCTTTAACCGCTCTTCATTACCCTGGTTAGTGACAATAGTGAACTCAAAGACTTTGCCGTTCTTTACCAGCCAGCCGCCTTTTTCGTCAGATACCCAGCCTGCCTGCTTTAGCAATTGTTTCGCTTTTTTAGGATCGAACGGCGCCGGGCTTACCGACCTGTTATACGCCCAGGACTGCTGGACATACGGCCCGGTGGCGATATTACCGTATCCCAACAAAACCATATCAATGATCTCTTTTTTGTCCACCGCGTAATTCAAAGCCTGCCTGACCAATTTATCCGAGAACTTGGGATCGCGAAGATTATAGCCAAGATAAGTATAATTAAAACCCGGAAGCCGGAATTTACGGTAATGTTTCTGAAAAAATTCGCTGTCGGTCTGACGGCTGTATTGCAATGGGCTCAGGCCGGTAGAATCAACGCCCTGAGTCTGCAGTTCCAGGAATATCGTGGATTCATCAGGAATGACCCGGGTGATCGCCCGGTCAATAAACGGTTGATGCTCGAAATAACCTGGATTCGATACCAACTCGATCTTTTCCTGAGGCTTCCAGGATTTTAGTTTATACGGGCCAGTGCCTACAGGATTCCGGCTGAATCTGGTATTGTTCAGGTCTTCTTTTTCCAAAATATGCTTGGGGATTATGGACATCCCCCAGCTGGCCAAACCCGGGGAAAAAGGCTCTTTATAAGTTACTTTGATATTATGATCATCCAGGACTTCCAGGGATTTAACCCGCTCAAAATCCCCGCCGTATGGGGTCCTCACCGCCGGGTCGATCATCTTCTGATAAGTGAATTCCACATCAGCGCTGGTAAAAGGAACTCCATCCTGCCAGGCGATATTCTTGCGCAAATGGAATATGATCACCAACCCGCCTTCCATCACCTCCCAGCTTTGGGCCAGGTCTCCGGTCAAATTAAGGTCTTTATCGTATTTGACCAGGCCGTTGAAGATCATCCCGCTTACCTCGCTGGAAGAGCTATCCGAAGCCAGCATAGGCAGAAGATTGCGGGCGTCAGATATGGATGCGCTGACGATCGCGTCCCCTTTATCCTGGGCATAAACTTTCGCCAGTAATGGAATAAATAAAAAAGCTACCAGTATTATTGGTAGCCTTTTTATGATAATTATATTCTTCGGGATAACCTTACCCACTGAGTTTAGGTTTATTTATTAACCGCTGGTTTGCTCTCTTCCGCGGCCTTCTCCGTTGCCGGAGCCTTTTCTACAGGCGCGGCCTTTTGCTCAGTCACCGCGCTTGCGGCAACCGGAGCCTGAGCAGCCGGAGCTGAGGCAGTGGCGTTTACCGCGGCAGCGGCAGGAACAGCAGCGTTAGTTTTCGACTTTATCTTAACATCATGCATCAAGGAACGGCTCTGTTTCAGGGATAAGCCGGTCAGGATCAGGCAAGTCAGGAAAAAAGTAATTGCCGCGCCTGTGGTCAATTTGGTCAAAAACGAGCTGGTCTTGGTCCCGAACATCGATTCCAGGTTGGAAAAACTATCCACGAACCCGCCGCCTCTTCCTCTTTGAATAAGTATCAGGCCGATCAGCATAACGCAAGCGATAATATGGATCCAGAGAATTATTACCATTATTTGTTCACCTTTTCTGCCTGTTTGATAATTTCAGAGAATGATTCCACCTTAAGGCTGGCGCCGCCCACCAGGGCGCCGTCAACATCAGGCTGGCTCATCAACTCTGTGATATTCTCAGGCTTAACGCTTCCGCCGTATTGTATCCTTATGGCTTCAGCTGTTTGTTTATTATACATCTTTTCCAGCAGTCCGCGGATAAATTTATGCGCTTCCTGGGCTTGCGCCGGCGTGGCTGTCTTTCCGGTGCCGATCGCCCAAACCGGTTCATAAGCGATAACGCATTTCAAGGCCTCATCAGCGCTCAGGCCTTTCAAGCCGTTCTGGATATGATCAGTTAAAACCTCAAAGGTCTTATTGCTCTCCCGCTCCGCCAATAATTCTCCGCAGCAGATGATCGGGGTAAGCCCGTACTTTAATACCGCCTTGACCTTATTATTTACCGTTTCATTAGTCTCGCCAAAAAACTGCCTGCGTTCGGAATGGCCGATGATCACGTATTTACATCCGGCATCCTTGACCATCGGAACAGAAACCTCTCCGGTGAACGCGCCTTCTTCCTGCCAATAAACATCCTGGCAGCCTAAAGCGATATTGGAATTAGCCACCACTTCAGCGGTCTCGCTTAACGCGGTGAACACCGGGCAGATCACAATATCTATTTTCTGGGCTTCAACCTTGAAAAGATCCCTTTTTAAACCATTAGCCAATTCAATTGCCTGGCCTATGGTCTTATACATCTTCCAGTTACCCGCTATGATAGTCTTGCGCATCGAACTCCTTATGTTTTGATTTAGAGTGAGATCCCAGCGAGTATCCCGGAATATATTCCGGGATGATCACGAGCCGGGATGGAACTCCCTTTTATTTATCTGTCAATGCCTCTATCCCGGGAAGGTTCTTGCCCTCTAAGAATTCCAGACTCGCTCCGCCGCCCGTGGAAATATGGGTCATCTTATCCTGTAATTTGAATTTAGCCACAGCTGCCGCGGTATCACCGCCGCCGATAATGGTTACCGCTTTCAGCCCGGCCAGACATTTGCCTACCTCAGCAGTGCCTTTGCTGAACGCGTCCATCTCGAAGATGCCCAACGGCCCGTTCCAGACAATGGTTTTGGCTGTGCTTAATTTAGCATTGAACATGGCTATTGTTTTCGGCCCGATATCCACCGCGATCTTGCCGTCCGGAATAGCATCTCCAGGGGTAATTTCAAATTTAGCATTGGCGTCCACAGTCTCAACCACCACATGATCCACCGGCAGGACAATTTCTTTTTTCAAAGAGCCGGCTTTATCCAGGATGGATTTAGCCAGGTCCAGCTTGTCTTTCTCCAACTTGGAATTACCGATAGCCTTGTCCTGGGCTTTCAGGAAAGTATAGGCCATACCGCCGCCGATGATGATCGCTTCGCATTTGGGCAGTAAATTCTCAATAACCCCGATCTTATCGGAAACTTTGGCCCCGCCCAGAATGACCATGAACGGTTTCTGCGGATTGCTTACCGCGTCGCCTAAATATTTGATCTCTTTTTCCAGCAGGAAACCAGCGGCGGATTTAAGGAATCTATCCACTCCAGCTGTGGAAGCGTGCGCGCGATGCGCTGTGCCAAAGGCGTCATTGACGAAAACTTCGCCTAACGCGGCTAACTGCTGAGCGAAATCCGCGTCATTGCCCTCTTCTTCAGCGTGATATCTGAGGTTCTCTAAAAGGACGATCCTCTCTTTAGAATTGATCACTCCGGCCTTTACTTCCGGGCCAACGCAATCGTTAAGGAAATTTACTTTTTCTTTAAGTAATTCTTCCAGCTTGGCTGCTACCGGTTTCAAGCTGTATTTATCCACTCTTTTGCCGTCCGGCCTGCCTAAATGGCTCATCAGCACCAGCTTTTTGGCGCCTTTTTCCAGGATGAACTTAATCGTGGGTAAAGTTTCGCGGATACGGGTATCGTCAGTGATGTTAAGGTTAGCGTCCAGCGGGACATTAAAATCCGCTCTCATTAATACGGTCTTATTCTTCAAATCCAAGTCTTTAACAGTCAATTTTGCCACTTTCAGCCTCCTTGTGCACCTACACAACACCGGCGTATATTCCGATTACGCCGGGTGTCAACTTATCAGCGAAACACCAACGCATATTCCAATTGCGTTGGGTGTCAATATTTCATGCACAACACCGACGCATATTCCGCTTGCGTCGGGTGTCAACTTGTCAGCAAAACACCGGCGCACATACCCATTGCGCCGGGTGACATTAGAAACACTAATATATACGAAATTGCCTAATTTGTCAAAGATATTTTAAATGAGGCCATAACTTACGGAGCGTCGGCGAACGTAAGTTATTGGGCCCAATTTAGGCCGAGGCGAGAGCGGATTTTAACGAAATCCGCGAACGTTTGCCGAGGACAAGGGTCTTGCGTAGGCATCGAGTCAGTGAGGACTGTGTCACAAAGCGAATTCCATAGGCCCAGAGCTTCTACTCTATAAGATTCTTAAGATCCAGGTAAATAATATACGAATATAAAGCGCTAAACAGCGTCAGGACCGATATCATAATCACATTCCCGATTACAGGCTTGGTTTTCCGGAATTCTTCTTTGGAAACAGACAGTATTTTGATAAAAATCGCAGAGATAATGATCATTGCCAGCGTAATATAATCTTCCGGGGCCCCAGAGTACTGGAACAGGCTGTCAAATAAGCAAAACCCCAGGTGGGCTATAGCGATCATAAAAGAAACCAACGCCAGTTCCCTCGCCCATTCCCTGAAAAAGAGCAATGCCACGCCTGAAATTATAAATACAGGTATGCTTAATCTTATCGCCAACCACCATATATTCAGATAAGGCAGAGAATCAGAAGCAAGAAGCGTCACGCTTGACCAGTACGCCGCTAAGAAGCCAAAAATTATAAGCGTTACGGCGCTAAGGATCACTAATTTCTTCTTCATAACCTCTCCCCTCACCTACAGATCAGGCGCGGTACATTATTACGTTAGCCTTTTCCAGGGTGATCAGTCCTTCCTTGACCATCGCGTCCAGGCTGGGAATAAAAGCGGTGATCTTCTCTTCGCTATCCACGATCTCTATGATTATGGGCAGGTCCTCGGAAAGCCGCATTATCTTTGCGGTATGCATATGGCTCTTGCAGCCAAAGCCCATAAAACCCTTTATAGCGGTGGCTCCAGCCATTCCCTTTTGCTTTGCCAGAAAGATTATCTCCTCATAAAGCGGCTTGCCCTGCCATTTATCCGCTTCACCGATGAATATCCTGAGTAATTTTCCTTCAGCCGGAAGTTTCATATCGCCTCCCTTTTATAAGTTATATCAATTCGCCTAATAGAACACCCAGCCTGAATACGATAAAACCAAATACCACGCTTACCAGCACATTCATAAAAGCCCGGAGAGTTTCTCCGTCTTTGATCAAGCCGTTAGTTTCCATGATCAATGCCGAAAATGTGGTAAAAGCGCCGCAAAAACCAATCATCAGCAATAATTTCGCGTTTGTGCCCAGCATGAACTTATTATCGGATATCGATACCAGTAAACCGATTATAAAACATCCCACCAGGTTAACTACTAATGTCCCATAGGGAAAAGCCGCGCCAGCGATCCGATAAACAAACCCGGATAAAAGATAGCGCGCTACAGTCCCAACTGCCCCACCGATAATTAAATAAAGGAATTTTATCATCAAAACCTCTTTTTAAAGTTAAACATTATCCCTATCATTATCATTCAGCAATACACTTTCCAACTTAGGATTAATACACTTCCCCGTTTAATTACTGCCCGGGTTCCGCTTTGATTTCAGAAACGTTCCTGATTTGATAAGTTGGCAAAATCCTGCAAACCCAGATCTTCGGGCCGAACCTTTGGGTTGATCTTATATTTAGCGAAGAATTCTTCCAGTTTCTCCTTAGAGACAACTTCAGCCAGGCTGTTGCGCAGGGTCTTCCTTCTTTGCTGGAATGAAGTACGGATGATCTTGAACAACAGATGCTCATCCAGGACATTTACCGCCGGGGTTTTCCTGACCACAAGCCGCAAGAAACAGGAATCCACTTTGGGGACCGGATGAAAACTGTTTTTCTTGACCAAGAACATTATTTTCGGCTCAAGATAATACTGGGTAAAACAACTAAATGAACCGTATTCCTTTGAACCCGGGACTGCGGCGATCCTCTGGCCGAATTCTTTCTGCACTGTCAGGAATATTTCCAAGATCATTTCCCGGCAATTCAAGAGATGCTCAATTATCGGCGAAGTAATGTAATAAGGAATGTTGCCAAAAACCTTGATCTTTTTCTCGCCAAGCTGTTTAATATCGAATTTGAGTATATCGTGGTGGATCACCTCGACATTGTCGCGGCCAGCCAAAGAACCTCTCAAAATCGGGATAAGCGAGCTGTCGATCTCCAGGGCGAATACTTTCTTTACTTTATCGGCGATCAAGCCGGTCATCGCGCCCTGGCCTGAGCCGATCTCCAATATATTATCCGATTGGCTAAAACCGCAGGATTCCACCAGCTTGCGCTGGATATTCCGGTCAACCAGGAAATTCTGGCCTAAGCTTTTTTTTGGTTTGCTGTGCATTCTAAGGCGAGTTTGATGGCGGAGATCATTGAGCCCGGATCAGCTTTGCCTTTTCCGGCGATATCAAAGGCAGTGCCGTGCAAAGGCGAAGTCCGGATGAAATTTAATCCCAAGGTGATATTTACCCCGCTTTGATCACCGGTCAGTTTCAAAGGAATGAGCGCCTGGTCGTGGAACATGGCGATAACCGTGTCAAATTTGCCTTTGGCAGCCCCAGCTATAGCGATATCCGCGGGCAATGGCCCGGTTATTCCTTTTATCTTTTTGCTTAAACGTTTAAGGCAGGGAATGATAATCTGGTTCTCTTCATTGCCGATCAAACCGTTATCCGAGGCGTGGGGATTGATCCCGCAAACTACGATCTTAGGATCTGATACACCGAAGACCTGTTTCAACGAATTATAAGTTATAGCGATAGTCTCTTCTATTGCCTGGGGAGTGATCCTGGACGCGGCGTCTTTTAGAGGGATATGCCGGGTAACCAGGCTGAAACGGAATTTATCATTCAAGAGCATCATTACTGAATGCCGGACACGGCTTTGCTTTTCCAGATATTCGGTGTGGCCGGAATAATGATAACCCGCCAGATTGATCGCTTCTTTGGAGATCGGAGCTGTGACCAGGCTGTGAATTGAGCCGAACTTCAACAGGTCCATTGCCAAGTCCAGGTATTCCATTGACGCCCGGCCATAAGCCGGCTTAACCTGTCCGGGTTTGAAATCTCCGCGCTTTACATTATTAAGATCGATGAACTCAAATCCTTTGGCCTTGCGGGAATATTTATCAAAGACCCACTTATCGCCGATAACAATTATCTTCGCGTTATAGCTCTGCGCCAGGGCTTTGGCAACCACTTCAGGCCCGATACCAGCCGGGTCTCCCATAGTAATGCCGATACTCATTTTTGACGCTCTTGAGCCCATAATATTTTACTTTATTATTATATACGCGCTTTTCTTAAGGTCTTCCACCCATTTCGCCAGCGCTTCCTGCATCTTTCTTTCCAGCAAGCCGTTATTTACCTGCTCCCTGACTTCGGCTAAAGTCTGCTGGCGCGGGGGTATGATGGTATTCAGTTTTATCAGGTAGAACTTACCCTGATTTTCCACAGGCTGGGATATCTCGCCTGCCTTGAGATCGAACAGGACATCCTCGATCTCTTTCTTCAACTCCGTCCTATGGGCGTTAAGGTCGTTCAAGGTCAACGAGTATTTCTTCGCCGCTTCGTTGATATCCATCCCGTCTTTTATTTGCTTGTATACAGTCTTAGCCATATCCTGGCTGGCGAAGGTCAAAGACTGGAACTGGCGCTCTTCCTGGGTCTTGAACAGAGCGACATTCCTGTTGTAAAATTCAGTGATCTCAACAGGCTTTACCACGATCTTTGAACGGACCTTGCTGTCGATGATATTATACATCAGCATCTGGTCCCGTAGCTTGGAAACCAGGTTGGCCTCGACCATGCCTTCCTCGGCTAACGCGGCCTGGAACTGTTTATCCGACGGATAACGCCTTTTGATCTCGGAGATCCTGGCGGTTACCCGGGATTCGTCAGACTTGATGTTGTTCTTCTTAGCCTCCTGAAGGATGACCTTGTCCTCGATAAGCCTCTGCAAAAGGTCGGGTTTCATCGCGGCTATTTTTTCTTCAAGCTGTTTTCCGCTCAGTTTATCCGCCATCTGTATGCGGGTGAAATTAACAAAATTATCCAGGTCGCTCTGGGTGATGATCTCGTTATTAACTACAGCGACTATTTTATCCAGCGCCATGGCTGGAGACGCGAGGGCCGCTAAACTGATAACTCCGACGGTGAATCTCAATAATAAGTTTCTGGCTGACATGATCATCCTTTCGGTATTTTTTGGAGTGTGTTCACCGCTTCTTTTAAAAGCCGGCAGTAAAGGTCAAACCCCACCGCGTTGACAAATCCGTGTTGCTGCGCGCCTAAGAGATTGCCCGCTCCACGGATCTCTAAATCTTCCATAGCGATCTTGAATCCCGCGCCCAGATGGCTGTATTCCTGCAGGGCCGAAAGCCTTTTCTGGGCTATAGCCGATAAGATCCCCGACCTGGGAACCACAAAATAAGCGTAAGCTGAACGGTTAAACCTGCCCACCCTTCCCCTTAACTGGTGCAGATCGGAAAGGCCGAAGGTATTGGCGTTATTGACTATGATCGTATTGGCGTTCGGGATGTCTATCCCGGACTCGATGATCATGGTCGAAAGCAGTATATCGACATCGCCTTTTATAAAGGCGGACATTACCCGTTCCAGTTCCCGGCTGGGCATCTGGCCGTGGCCTATAGCCAGCCTCGCGCCTTTAGGCAATAACCGGGCGATCTTTTCCTGGACACGCTCCAGGTCTTCTATCCGGTTGTGCAGGAAGAAAACCTGGCCTTTGCGGTTCAACTCCCGCAAGATCGCCTGCCTGAGCAGGTCTTCATCATATTCTACCACGACCGTCTTGATAGGCAACCTATTTCCCGGAGGGGAATCGATGACAGACATATCTTTGGCGCCCATAAGGCTCATATACAGCGTCCTGGGTATGGGGGTCGCGGTCAGGGTAAGCACATCAGTAGTCAGCCTCAAAGCTTTCAGTTTTTCCTTGGCTTTTACCCCGAAACGCTGTTCCTCATCGATAATTACCAGGCCCAGGTCTTTAAAAATAACGTCATCGGATAATAACCTGTGCGTGCCGATCACGATATCCACCTTACCGTCCCTGGCCTTCTTGATGATCTCCGCCTGCTGTGCCGGGGTGCGAAAACGGGAAAGCATCTCAATGATCACCGGGAATTTATCCAGCCTCTGTGAGAAGTTCTGGAAATGCTGTTCAGCCAGGATCGTGGTCGGCACAAGATAAGCCACCTGTTTATTATCAACTACAGCCTTGAACGCGGCGCGCATAGCTACCTCGGTCTTGCCATAGCCCACATCCCCGCAGAGCAGCCGGTCCATGGTCTTGGCCTTTTCCATGTCAGCCGTGACATCCTGGACCGCTTTTACCTGATCAACGGTCTCAGTGTAAGGGAAAGTAGCGGCGAAATCCTTGTGCATCTGCGTGTCAGCGGAAAAAGCGAACCCTCCGGCGGAAAGCCGCATTGCCTGAAGCGACAAAAGGTCCCAGGCGAGTTTCTCAATACCTTTCCTGGCCCGGTTCTTGATCCGTTCCCACTCTTTTGACCCCAGCCGGAAAAGCTTGGGCCTTTTTATATGGAAAGAAATGTATTTCTGGACCAGGTGCATCTGGCCCACCGGGACAAAAAGCTTTTCACCGGCGTCGTATTCGATCACCAGGTTATCCTGCGCCTTCTCCCCGGTTTTTATCTTCTGCAGGCCTTTGAACCTTCCGATCCCATACTGGTTATGCACCACGTAATCGCCGACATTTATATCCACAAAATTCTCCAGCGGGAATTTCTCGTTAAAGGAAGGCTGGGTAACGCTTTTAGCTTTTTTGAAAGGGATGATGATCGCTATGGTATGATCCCAGAGGCTGGTTCCTTTGAGCGGGTCGAAGCTCTTGATGGAAACGATCTTTTCCGCGTCCAGGTCTATCCTTACCGGCAGTTCAAAGGTGACCGGGAATATGTCGATGATCCCTCCGCGCACAGCGAAATCGCCTTCATCAGCTACCGCGCTCTGCCTATGGTAACCGAAACGGACAAAACTCTCAGCCAGGTATTCCAGGCTGACTGATTGTCCGGCATAGATCTTCAGCGATTTGAACATTTATTCTCCTCCAAGGCCCGGTCTTGGAATACGCTGTGTTCCAACGAGTTAGAAGACCGGGTCTTGAAATGAATAAAATACAACCGCCCACTTTCGCGTTAAAGCTCCAGTGGGCGGCGGATGGATCAATATCAGGAACTGTTTATTTGGCGCTTCCTCTCTTGCTCCATGCCAGCACCAAAGGAGAAGCGATAAATACTGTCGAGTAAACACCGGAGATAAATCCTACGATCAAGGTGAACGCGAAATTGCTGAGCACCTCGCCGCCGTAGAAGAATATCGCCAGAACCACCAGCAAGGTTATACCTGAAGTCAGGATCGTCCTGGCCAGCGTCTGGTTCACGCTCAGGTTGATCAATTCTCCCAGGCTTAACTTGCGGTATAAACGGCTGTTCTCCCTGACCCGGTCATAGATAACGATCGTATCGTTGATCGAAAACCCGATGATGGTCAAAAAAGCCGTGATCGAAAGAAGATCGATCTGCCTTCCGGTCATCGCCAGGAACCCGAATGCCACCAGCACGTCATGGAAAAGCGCGATTATACCGGCGATAGCGAAATTAACATGCTTGAACCGGAACCCCACATAGATCAGGATACCGACCAGCGACCAGAACAGAGCGTATATAGCCTTGCTTTGCAAATGCTTTCCGGCGATCGGCCCTACCCTTTCGATCTTAAGCACCTGGACATCTTCCGCGGGGAAAACCGATTTTAATCTCGCCACCATCTCTTTGCTTTTATCCTGGGCAGTGCGGATAAGAATTACATTCGGCTTATCCCTGAACTGCTGGATGGAAGCGTCAGCCATATTCAGGTCTTTAAGCGCCTCGCGCACCTTGTCCGCGTGCACCGGGTTCTTAAAGCTGAATTCCTGGACCTGGCCGCCGGCGAAATCAATGCCAAAAGCCTTGTTGCCGTTCCTGAAGAAAACGAACAGCCCGGCGATTATGACTATCAGTGAAATAGCGTAGAATATCCTGCGCTTTCCGATAAAATCGATCTTCGTCTCTTTGATGAACCTGAGCATAGGCAGGGATTTTATCAGGTTAAAGTGCAGTAAGGTTTCGAATATGGTCCGGGTAACCACTATCGCGGTAAACATACTGGCCATAAGGCCGATGGTCAAAGTAACCGCGAAACCGCGGATCGGGCCTGTTCCGAACTGGAACAACAGGAACGCCGCGATCAAAGTGGTCAGGTTGGAATCAAATATAGCGCTGAAGGCCTTGTCATAACCGTTAGCCAAAGCCGCCCGCAAACCCTTACCCGCCGCCATCTCTTCCCTGATCCGTTCATTGATCAGGACGTTAGCGTCAACCGCCATACCTAAAGATAAAGCGATACCGGCGATGCCCGGTAAAGTCAGGGTAGCGGAAAAATCCGGGAACAACAAAGGCAATAAACCCAATGTCCCCAAAGTTATCAAAAGGTTGAGCACCAGCGCAAAGACCGAAATAACCCCGGCTAAAAGATAATAAACAGCCATTGCCGCGAATACCGCGAGAATGCCGACGATACTGGCTTTAACCCCGCTGTTGATGGAATCCTGCCCGAGCAAAGGGCCGATGGTCCGTTCCTCTTCCACATACATGGGAGCGGGCAAAGCTCCGACCCTTAAGATGATTGCCAGGTCCTGCGCGTCTTCCATAGTGAAATGCCCGGTGATCTGGGCCTCTCCTGAAGGAATAGGCTCGCGGATATTCGGAGCTGACTGGACTTTGCCGTCCAATACGATCGCCAGCCTTCTGCCGACATTAGCGGTAGTGATCTCGGCGAATTTCTTCGCGCCTTCGGCGTTGAATTTCAGGCTGACCCCCGGCTCATTGAACGAGCTGGAACTGAACTGGACTGTAGCGTCGGTAAGCGCGTCTCCGGCAAGAACCGCGTCCTTCTCCAGCAATAGCGGAGCGTTGTCTTCTTCGGTGTATTTTAACTCATAGCCTTCCGGGACTTTTCCGGCTAAGGCGTCCTTTATCTTATCCTGATCAGCGCTAACCAGCTTGAACTCCAGAAGCGCGGTCTTGCCGATAAGTTCGATCGCCCGGTCGCGGTCAGTGACCCCGGGAAGCTGCACTACTATCTCATCTTCGCCCTGCTTCTGGATCGAAGGCTCGCGCACGCCGAACTGGTCGATCCTGTTGCGGATGACCTCGATCGCCCGGTCTCCGGCGTCCTCTTTAGCCTTGCCGGAAAGCTTGGAAGTATCGACTTTGAGCAAAAGATGCATGCCGCCCTTAAGGTCGAGCCCCAGGTTGATCCTCTTATCCAGAGGGAAAGAATAATACGCGCAAACCCCCAGGACGCCCAGAATGATCGCTATCTTCAGCAGAAGTTTTCTGTCCATTTTTATTCCCTTAATTAGCGCTTTGTTTTTTTACCACCTGCGCGACGCAGTTTTTCTCCACATCGATCTTCACGTTATCATCGACCCTGAGGGTAACCACTTTATCCTTGACGCCGACCACGGTACCGTGGATCCCGCCGGAGGTGATCACCTCGTCGTTTTTTCCCAAGGCCTCGAGCATCTGCTGATGTTTCTTCTGCTCAGCCTTTTGCGGCCGGATCATCATGAAATAAAAGATGCCGATAACCAAGACAAAAGGCAGAATGCCGCTGATAAAAGAATTAGCTGAAGCTGCTTGCGGGGGCATATTATCCCTCCTTCTTGGCGTTTAACTTCGATCTCTTGATCGCGTTAGCTACGCTCGGGGTTAACTTGGCGCCCTTGCTCACCCAGTAAGCGATACGGGCCTCATCGACCTTGACGGCTTTGGATATCGGGTTATAAAAACCCAGCTCTTCGATGAACCTGCCGTCGCGGGTGGTCCGCTCGTCAAAGACTGAAATGCGGAAATGCGGTTTCTTTATCGGATTTTTCCCGATCCTTCTCATGCGTATGCGTACTGCCATTCTATTCCTCCTTAAATTCACCCTCTACCAGTATGGTCGGGGAATTACCCCGATACGCCGTAGGCGTAGAGGGGTCTTTCTTGTTATTAAACAATCGCTTCCATTAACGCTTTCGCTTTATTCACTGTTTCGGCGTATTCTTTCTCCGGGACAGAATCCGCCACAATGCCCGCTCCCGCCTGGATATACGCGGTCTTGCCTTTTACGCAGATCGTCCGGATGGTGATCCCGGTATCCAGGTTGCCGGAAAAACTGAAATAGCCCACGCACCCGGCGTAAGCGCCGCGGCGGGAATTCTCCAGCTCCTCGATTATCTCCATTGCCCGGACCTTGGGAGCCCCGCTTAACGTCCCGGCTGGAAAACAGGCCCTTAAGACGTCAAAACTATTGTATTTTTTATCGAGCAACGCGGTTACATCGCTGACCAAATGCATAACGTGGGAATATTTCTCCACCTTCATGAATTCGGTAACCTTGACGCTCCCCAGTTTGGCCACTCTTCCCAGGTCATTCCTGCCCAGGTCAACCAGCATCAAATGCTCGGCCTTTTCTTTGGGGTCGTTCAAAAGCTCCAACGCCAATTTCTTGTCCTCAGCCTCGTTGACCCCTCGTTTACGGGTGCCGGCGATCGGCCGGGTCTGGATAACCCCGTCCTCGCAGCGCACCAGCAGCTCCGGCGAAGAACCGATCAGCGTGATATCGCCGAGTTTCAGGTAGAACATATACGGCGAAGGATTAGAGCTCCTCAAAGAACGGTAAATATTGAAAGGCTCCCTTTCGATCTGAGCCTGAAATCTCTGCGAAAGGACAACTTGTATGATATCGCCCCTTCTTATGTGCTCTTTGGCTTTATTAACTATACCACAAAATCCGGATTTAGCAAAATTAGATGTTATTTTTATCTTTTTCCGCTTTTGCCGCTCTTTTTCCTCTTTCACCGCCAAAGGAGCCTCAAATTCCTGTTGTAACCGTTCGATCTTCTTCAGCGCCTGGGAATAGATCCGTTTTCTCGCGGCTATGGAAAGCTTAGCCCCGGATCTCGGCAGCAGGCAATTGGCGATGATCTTGATCGTATGATTGATATGATCAAAAACCAATATCGTGTCAGTAAGGATAAAAAGCGAGTCCGGGTAATCGAAATCAGCGGGATTCTTGGCCGGCAGTTTCTCAAAGAACCTGACCATGTCATAACCCATATACCCCACAAATCCGCCGTAAAAGCGCGGCAGGCCTTTTACCTGCGCCGGGACGAATTCAGCCATGATCCTGGACATCTCATCTACCGGGTCGGCCGCAGTGATGAACCTGCGCGAGGCTTTCTTATTGTTCTGGTCGATTATTTCAACTACCTTGCCTTTGGACTTAAAAACAAGTCCGGGGCGTGTCCCTAAAAAAGAATATCTGGCGATCTTTTCCTGGCCTTCCACTGATTCCAGAAGGAACCCGTAATCGTCCTTCTTAAGCTTAAGGAAACTCGATACCGGCGTATCCAGGTCAGCGCTGATCTCCTTGTAAACCGGGATCACATTGGCCTTAGCCGATAATTTCAGGAACTCTTTTAACGAAGGTTGATACAATTTAGACAGCCTTTCTAAAAAAACACGAACGGTTGCCGGTATGGCAGGCGACCCCTACCTGGCGCACCTTGATCAATAACGCGTCCATATCGCAGTCATAAGCGAGGGATTTAACGAACTGGAAATTCCCGGAAGTCTCGCCCTTGACCCAGTATTCCTTGCGCGAGCGCGACCAGAAACAGGTCTTTCCCAGTTTAATGGTCCTTTTTACCGATTCCGCGTTCATATACGCGAGCATCAGGACATCGTTCTTTTTGTAATCCTGGATGATCGCCGGGATCAGCCCTTTCTTATCGAACTTCAGTGATTTCACGTCAAATTTGGTCTTCTTCATAACGGACAGGAACTCCTTTTTTATCCAGATATTCCTTCACCTGTTTCACGGAAAGCTCATTGTAGTGAAAAAGCGAAGCGGCCAAGGCGGCATCCGCCTTGCCTTGAGTTAATACATCATAAAAATGCTCTACCTTACCGGCGCCGCCTGAGGCGATCACCGGGATATTTACTTTTTCCGCTACGGCTTTAGTCAATTCCAGGTCATAACCGTTCTTGGTCCCGTCGCAGTCCATACTGGTCAGAAGTATCTCTCCCGCTCCCAGCCTGGCCGCCTCTGCCGCCCATTCGACCGCGTCAAGCTCGGTAGGCGTCCTTCCGCCGTTGATAAAAACCTGCCAGTAAAAATCCGAGGAGCCCAGGTCATTGTAAGTTTTCTTGGCGTCAATGGCCGCCACGATGCACTGGCTGCCGAATTTCTTCGAGCTGTCGGCGATCAATTCCGGTAATTTCACCGCCGCGGTATTCAGGGAAACCTTGTCCGCTCCGGCGTTAAGCAGGTTGCGGATATCCGCGACATCGCTTATCCCGCCGCCCACGGTAAAAGGCATAAAGATATTCCGGGCGATGTCCTGGACTAACTTTACCAGAGTCTTTCTTTTTTCGAAGCTGGCGGTTATATCCAGGAAAACCAGTTCATCCGCTTTCTGCCGGTCATAGATCTTGGCGACCTCGACCGGGTCTCCGGCGTCTTTTAATCCCAGGAATTTTACCCCCTTTACCACCCGTCCGTCTTTAATATCCAGGCAGGGGATGATCCGTTTATTCAGCATATTTTACTGCTGCGCAGGCGCGGATTCGCTGGCCGCGGTCTTGTTCAGGTACGGCTCTAACAAAGCCCAGGTTTGCTTACCGACTTTTCCGTCAGGGATAAGGTTGTTCACTTTCTGAAATTCTTTTATTGCCAGCCTGGTCTGAGTGCCGCTGCGTCCGTCAACCGGACCGGGATTGAAACCGGCGTTCTTCAAAGCCTTTTGTATCTGCTTGATCGAAGGCTTGCCGGCGTCTTCTTTAGCGAAACCCTGGGATTCTTTTGACTGTTTAGTTACCGCGGCTTCCTCGGTCTTTTTGGCCAAAGCCATCCTTAAACTGCCCACTTCAGCGTTCTTCTGCTGAAGCTGCATCTCTAAACTGCTGACCCTGTCTTTCAGATTCTCAGACTCCATCTGGCTTTTTCTGCTTGTAGTCGCGCAACCGGTTAAGCAAACCAGAAATATACCGCTTACCACCAAGACCCCTGCTTTCATCCGACCCTCCTCAATTTTGAGCTGCGGTAGCAGCGAGAAATTGACTCCGAGTCCGGCACATCTTAGTGACGGACGAGGAGTCTCTTCCCCTCCCAACTAATTCACTAATATTACCCTTCAACTGACCCTATCAGTTTTATTGCTTCTTTCAAAGTGAATTTCTCTTCATACAAAGCCTTGCCGATGATCACCCCGGATATCCGGTTAGGAGCGAGGCTGTAAAGTTTGTTCAGGTCATCAAGGCAGGATATGCCGCCGGAAGCGACCACATCCATAGTTGTGTTCTTCAATATATCCGATATGCCTTCCAGATTCGGCCCTCTTAGAGTCCCGTCCTTGGAGGTATCAGTGTAAATGGCCTGCTTAAAACCTGTTCCTTCCAGGGCTTTGGCGAATTCCACTACGCTCACTTTTTCCTGGCTGGATGACTGCCACCCTTCGGTCATAACCACGCCGTTCTTGGCGTCGATGCTGACAATGATCTTCTCGCCGTATTTGGCGAACATATTCTTCAGGAATCCGGCGTCCTCAATAGCCCTGGTCCCCAGCACGATCCGGGCCACGCCAATGGCGAAAATATCCTTGATGGTCTTTTCATCGCGCACCCCGCCTCCAAATTCCACCGGGGTTTCCACCGACTCAATGATCTTTTTCACCGCGTCCAGATTCTGCGGCTTGCCGCTGAACGCGCCGTCCAAATCAACCACATGGATAAGCTCAGCCCCCTGCTTCTGCCAGTGCCTGGCGAAGACAACGGGATTGCGCGAATACACGGTCTCTTCGCCTTTACCCTGGAAGAGCCTGACCACATTGCCGCCTTTTAAGTCTATTGCCGGTATTATTAACATTTATCTTTATAATCTCACAAAGTTTTCCAGTATCTTCAAGCCCGTTGCCTGGCTCTTCTCCGGATGGAACTGCATGGCGAATATATTATCCTGCCAGATGATCGAGGCGAAGTCCAGGCCGTATTCCGTGGAAGCGGCGACTATTTCCGGCTGAGCAGGCTGGGGATAATAAGAATGACAGAAATAAACCGAACTGCTGTCTTTCAAATCCTTAAAAATAGGGCAGTTTATTTTTTTGATCTTTATCTGATTCCAACCCATATGCGGGATCTTCAGTCCTGCTTGCGGGTCGAACTTTCTTACCGTGCCTTTTAATATGCCCAATCCTTTGGCCTGCGGGGCTTCTTCACTGGACTCAAAAAGCATATGCATGCCTAAGCATATCCCCAGGAATATCTTTTTTGCTTTTATATGTTCCTCTACAGCCGCGGACAATCCCTGCTTTTCGATCTCCCGCATGGCGTCGCCGAAAGCCCCCACACCGGGAAGGACCACTTTAGCGGCTTTTTTGATATCTTCGGCTTTATTAGTGACCACGGTCTTAGCGCCCATAGCGTCCAGCGCTTTCCTGACGCTATGAATGTTGCCCATGCCGTAATCGATTATCGCGATCATTTTACTTTGACTTCCTTCAATATTTTGCGGTTCGGCCATTAAAAATGGACCTGTCCGGTTTTCGAGCGAATAAAGGTTTTAGCCAATGGAGCTTGAACATTTCGGGAATGCCGGTGGAGTGAAACGACAAAACCGACACGGCGAAGCTGTTTGAATGGTTTTTGCCAGAGCAAAAACCATGAGTTCTGCAGCCGCCGAAATGTGAAAGATCATTGGCGTCCGCCTAAAAAGTTTTAGTGGCGGAAAACCGACCTGAGCGAGAAAATCGCGACAGATCCATTAATAACTCGACCGCAAAATACTTAATCTATCACGCCCTTGGTAGAAGGTATGCCTTTGCGGCGGGGATCGATCTGCGTCGCCTGGTCCAGAGCTATTCCCAGCGCCTTGAATACCGGCTCTAAAGCCGCGTGAAGGTCGCTATTCGCGTACTCTATGCGGACATTCAGATTCATTCCCAGATTCTTGGCCATTCCATCGAAGAAATGCTCGGCGTATTCGAATCGATAGCCTTCCGATGGGATGAATTTCGTACCCGCCAGGCTGGTTTTCATATCAAAGAAACCCCGGCCATTGATATCCAATACGACTTTCCCCACCACTTCTTCCATGGGCACGCCGGCATAGCCGAAACGACGGATCCCTTTTTTATCCGCCAACGCTTTCTTAAAAGCCTGTCCCAGGACGATCCCGATATCCTCGTTGGTATGGTGAATATCCACTTTCAGGTCGCATTTACCGGTAGATATCTCCAGGTCGAATAACCCCCAGAAAGCGAAAAGCTCGAGCATATGGTCCAGGAAACCAATGCCGGTATTGATCTTGCTCTTGCCGGATCCGTCGATATTCAGTTTAACGGTGATATCGGTCTCTCTGGTCTTTCTTTTTATTACCGCGGTCCTTTTTTTCATTTACGCTCTCCTAAAATTTGAGTTGCTCCTGCAACGAAAATTTTATCCTTAGTTCGCCTCAGGCGAACTAAGGAGCGATTAATTATCTTACTCGAACCTGACCTTTACCGAATCCAGATGCTGGCTTAATCCCTCGATGGCCGCGACTTTCGCCAACGGCCCTTTAATATCCTCCAACGCCTTCTTGGAATAACTTATAATGTGGCTGCTCTTGATAAAATCGCATACTGAAAGCCCGGAGAAAAATCGCGCTGTGCCGTTGGTCGGAAGCACGTGGCTCGGCCCGGCGACATAATCGCCTACCGCTGTCGGGCTGTAAGGCCCTAAAAATATCGCTCCGGCGTTCTTTATATCTTTTACCAGCTTGCGCGGGTTCTTGACCATGATCTCCAGATGTTCAGGCGCGATCTTATTGGTTATCTCCACTGCCTGGGCGATATTCTGGGTCAGGATGATAAACCCGTTGACGTTCAAAAGCTGTGACTTTACTTCTTTAGCTAAAGACTTGGAATTGGTGATCAATATGGCTAAACCGCCGGAATGCTCGCCCTGGGCCTTAAGGTCGGCGACTATATACTTCGGATCGCTAAAACGGTTGGCGATGATCACCAGCTCTGTGGGCCCGGCGATCATATCAATATCCACCTGTCCGAAAACCTGGCGTTTGGCTTCGGAGACATACATATTCCCGGGGCCGACGATCTTATCCACCCGGGGAATGGTCTTGGTCCCGTAAGCCAAAGCGGCAATACCCTGAGCGCCGCCAACGCGGTAGATCTCATCCACTTTCAGCAAATCAGCCACTACCAGGATATGCGGGTTGATGTATCCGTTCTTGTCCGGAGGGCTGATCAGCACTATCTTTTTCACACCGGCGATCTTCGCCGGCAATACCGACATATATACCGTGGAAACCAAAGGCGCTGTGCCTGCCGGGATATAAACCCCGACTTTCTCCAACGGGTGATAATTCTCTCCCAGTATCAGGCCGTCCCCGGCTGAGATCTTCCAGGATTTCTTGATGGTCTTTTTGTAAAAACGGTTGATATTCTCGATTATGATCTTCAGGTTGGAAACAAAATCCGGGCTGATATTCTGGTACGCGCCGCTCAACTCAGTCTGGGCGACCCGGAGCTGTTTGACGGTCATCTTCACCTGGTCGAATTTCCGGGTATATTTCAGCAGGGCGTCATCCCCGGATACGCGCACATCGTCGATGATCTGACGGACTTTTTCCTCGACCCTCTTGGACTTGGAGAAACCCCGGTTGTAGATCTTTTCCAGCTGTTTGCTGTTGAAACGGATTATCTTCATCTTTATTTCCCGATTAGTTTCCCGACTGACCCAGCGAATTTAATAAAAGCCATTTCCAGATTCTCAGGCTTGTTCCCTCCAGCTTGGGCAAAATCCTTCCGGCCCCCTCCTGAACCGCCGATCTCCGGCGCGATCTCTTTGATCAATGCCCCCGCGTCAACAGCGGGGAGATTCGAAGCTGTGACCAAAGCCACCCCGTCTCCGGACAAATTCTTGGAACCCAGGGCTATGACCACCTTAGGCTCTTTCTGCTTGATCAGATCAGCGGTCTTGCGCAAAAGGTCATTATCAGCCCCGTCGATCTCCTTACATATAACCTTGACCCCGTTTATTACCTGCGCTTCGGCGATCCATTTATCCAATGAAGATCTTACCGCGTTAAATCTATGGACGATCAATTGCTTTTCCATCTCTTTTATGTATTTTAAGCGTTTATCCAGTTCCTCGACCAGCTTATCCTCCGGGACTTTTAAGAGTTCGCTTACTTCCCTGAGGCTGGATTCTTCATCCTGAAGTTTGGCGTAGGCGAAGTTTCCGGTCAGCCCTTCGATCCTGCGTATACCGCTGGCGATCGAACTTTCGTGGATTATTTTGAACAACCCGATAGCTCCGATACTTTCCAGATGAGTGCCTCCGCAGAATTCCTTGGAGATGCCGTCCACTGAAACCACCCGCACAGATTCCTCATATTTCTCGGCGAAGAAAGCCAAAGCCCCTTCTTTTTTAGCCTCTTCCAGGGTCATTTCTTTCTTGACCACTGCGCGGTTGGAAATAACAAAACTATTCACCACCTCTTCGATCCGGCTAAGTTCTTCCCGGGATATCCCTTTAAAATGGGTAAAATCAAAACGCAGTCTGTCTTCAGCCACCAAAGAACCCTGCTGTTGAACATGCTCGCCTAAAACCTTGCGCAAAGCCGCCTGTAGAAGATGCGTTGCGGTATGATTACGGGCAATAGCCATCCGTCTTTCCTTATCCACCTCAGCGCTGACTGTGTCGCCTTTGCGCAAAACGCCGTGTTTGATCCGGCCGATGTGCACTATAACTTTATTAACCTTCAGTGTATCAGACACCTCAAAAGAATTTACATTGCTGTCGATCTTTCCTTTGTCACCCACCTGGCCGCCGGACTCGGCGTAAAACACGGTCTGGTCCAATACGATCCGCACATATTCTCCGGCTGAGACTTCATTGATCTCTTTGCTCCCTTGCAGGATCTTCAATATCTTAGCTGAAGTTTCTGTCTTCTCATATCCAAGGAACAAGGTTTGCGGGACATCCTTAAGCTCCAGCTCTTTGACGCTGAATACATCGCCCTGCATGGCTGAGCCGGATTTGGAACGCAGTTTCTGCTCTTCGATCTTTTTGTTCAAGAGCTCCTGAGCCTGTTTGGAGAATTTTAAGCCGTGTATTTCCAGCCATTCCATTATTATTTCAAAAGGTAAACCGTGGGTATCATAAAGCTCAAAAACCACTTCCGCGGATTTTACCGGGTCAAAAGTTACCGCTTCCCCGCTGAATTTTTCTTTTAAGAATCTATCGCTGGATCTCAGTATTGACCAGAACCCTTTTTCCTCTGCCAAGACAAGGTCAGCTATATTCTCCCTGCGCTCGGTCAATTCCGGGCAAGCGCCGCGCATCACCTGGCTAACTAACGGAACAAGCTTGTATAAAAACGGCTCTTTGATCCCTATAGTCCTCAAATGCATTGAGCTTTTGCGGATCAGTTTGCGCACAACATATCCCCTGCCGTCATTCGATGGGACGATCCCGTCATAAATAGAGAAAACTATTGCCCGGATATGGTCGGCTATGGCGTAAACATCCTGGTTGCTGTGCTCTTTCTTCTCCGCGCTGTTCAATATCTCTTTGATGATCGGCTGGAAGAGGTCGGTCTGGAAATTATTGGTCACTCCCTGCATTACCGCGGTGATCCTTTCCAGGCCCATGCCGGTGTCGATATTTTTCTGCGGCAAAGGCTCGAGCACACCGCCGTCCTTGCGGTTGAACTGGGTGAATACCAGGTTCCAGATCTCGATGAACCTGCCGCAGCTGCAGGCAGGCGAACATTCTGGTTTCCCGCAGCCCTTATCCGGGCCAAGGTCGAAGAATATCTCCGAGCACGGCCCGCACGGTCCGTTAGGCCCTTTATCTTTCGCGTCTGAAGGCCAGAAATTATCCTTATCCCCTAACCGGACGATCTTTTCCGCCGGGAAATTCACCCGGTCTTTCCAGATGTTATAAGCTTCGTCGTCATCCTTGTAAACAGAGACCCAGAGTTTTTCCGGCTTGATCCCCATCTCCCGGGTCAGGAATTCCCAGGCCCAGATGATCGCGTCTTCTTTGAAATAGTCGCCGAAGGAAAAATTTCCGAGCATCTCGAAGAATGTGTGATGGCAATCGGTCTTGCCGACCTTGTCCAGGTCGTCGGTGCGCAAACAGCGCTGCGAACTGGCTGCCCGGCTGAAATCCGTGATCATCCCCAGGAATTGTTTTTTGAACTGGTTCATCCCCGCGGGAGTGAACAAAACCGTGGGGTCATCCTTGGGGACCAAAGAATCGCTCTGAGCCACCTTATGCTTGCGGCTGCGGAAAAAATCCAGGTATTTCTGTCGTATTGTGTCTGCGGTCATGATTTTAGTCGGGAGACGCTGTCGATTACTACTTCCGGAGAGAAACCCCTACGCAAGAGATATGAATAAATGCGTTTTTTTGCCTTCAGAGGATCGAGCTCTCTTATCTTTTCCTGTTTTTGCCTGATGATCTCTTTTACTACCTCTTCTTCGGAATAACCTTGTTTCACTTCGTCCAGCCGACTGTTGATGATCTCCTCAGCCACGCCTTTTATCTTTAATTCCTGCGCCAGCCTTCTAAAACCCAGGGGTTTCTTTATCCTGCTTTCCACCCAGGCCTTGGCGAACAAACGGTCGTCGATGAATCTTTTTTCTTTTAAGAACTCCAGGGTCTTTATCACGCAGTCTTCGGAAAATCCTTTTTTCTTCAAGCGCTGATAAAGCTCTTTTTCGGCGCGCAGACGGAACTTAAGCAGGAAAAAAGCGTATTCCCTGGCCTGCTCAAGGCTGTCCGGATCATGACTATTTTTCACTTTTTCTATGATTATCACTGAACCACGCGATCTTATCCCAATCCCGCGGTGATCTTTTTCCTGATCTCTTTCTCAATACTATCCTGCAGTTTCGGCTGTTCCTTTAAAGTCTTTACCGCGGCGTCCCTGCCCTGGCCGAGTTTCTGGTCCTGAAAAGAGATCCAGGTCCCGGATTTCTGAAGCAGCTCTAAATTCAAGCCGGCGTCAATTACGCTTCCAGCTTTGGATATACCTTCGTCATGAAGTATGTCAAACTCAGCCTCTCTGAACGGCGGAGCGACTTTATTCTTAACCACTTTAACCCTGACCCTGCCGCCGTAAACCGAATTATCCGCGGCCTTGAGCGAAGCGATCCTGCGCACGTCCAGCCTCACCGAACAGTAAAATTTCAAAGCCCTTCCGCCGGGAGTGGTTTCCGGATTGCCGAACATAACCCCGATCTTTTCGCGGATCTGATTGATAAAGATCACGCTGGTCCGGGCTTTGCTGATCGCGCTGGTCAATTTACGCATAGCCTGGGACATAAGCCTGGCCTGAAGGCCCATATGCGAGTCGCCCATCTCTCCCTCGATCTCAGCCCTGGGAGTCAATGCCGCCACTGAGTCAACCACTACCAGGTCAACCGCGTTGGAACGGACCAGAGTTTCGGTGATCTCTAAGGCCTGTTCCCCGGTATCCGGCTGGGAAATAAGCAGGTCATCCAGATTTAAACCTATTTTTTTAGCGTAAGTGGAATCAAAGGCATGCTCCGCGTCTATAAAAGCGGCTACCCCGCCTTTTTTCTGGATCTCCCTTATGGCGGTCAAAGTAAGGGTGGTTTTACCGGAAGCCTCGGGCCCGAATATCTCAATGACCCTGCCCCGGGGAAAACCGCCTACGCCCAAAGCGACATCCAGGGTAAGCGCGCCGGTAGGAATAACCTCGACATCGACCTTTATCTTCCCGCCTAACTTCATTATTGAGCCTTTGCCAAACTGCTTTTCAATATGCGAAAGCGCCAATTCCAGGGCTTTTTGACGGTCAGTAATCTCCTTTTTATCAGCCAAAACAGCTTCTTCAACTTTAGTGCCGGATTTCAATTCTTTTGCCATTCCTGCCTCCATTTACGTAGCGGATTTTATGTGGTTTTAGAGAAAATATTATATCCCACAGCCGTCTGGCTGTCAAACAAATATTCGACACCTCCTCGCATAGATATGCGATACCAAACCATCCAATTGGTTTGGGTGTGCATACAATCACAACACCGATCTATTAACGCAAAAGCGTATGCTGCCATATCCAATAATGGCAGGCGCCAATAAGATCGGGTGCCCATAATTGTAATATCAATCCCCCCAATAGGATTGGCTCTCCATATAATAGACGTAATTACCCGCCATTTCTAACATCTTACAGCTTAAGTTGACAGCAGCGCAAAAGTGTGTTAAATTTAAACTTATGGATGAATTAGCCAAAATAAAACAGGAACTGGAACGCACTAAATCCGAGCTGGCGATCCTTTACGAGATCTCCAACGCCATGCGCACCACCCTTAAACTGGATGAGATCCTTTACATCATCCTTACCGGGGTAACCGCGCACATCGGCCTGGGATTTAACCGGGCGGTTCTTTTCCTGGTTAACGAAAAAGAGAATATCATTGAGGGGAAAACAGCCATCGGCCCGGAATCAGGAGAAGAAGCCGGCAGGGTCTGGACCTATGTCGAGCAGGAAAAGATGGATATGGAAGACCTGATCAGCGCCTATAAGGTATCGGACAATATCCCGAAATCCGGCTTTAACCAGCAGATCCAATTGATCAAAGTGCCGTATAACGAACAAAAGAACAATCTCCTTTCATTATGCGTGCTGGAAGGTATGCCCTTGCACCTGACCAAGGAAACCATTCAAAATTACCGGAATGACCCGGTCATGCAGATCCTTAAATCCGACGAGGTGGTCCTGGTCCCGCTGAAAGCCAAAGATAAGGTCAACGGGATCATCATGGCGGATAATTTCATCACGCATAAACCTATCGGCAAAGACGACCTGCGCATGCTGCGCATGCTCGCCAACCAGGCAGGCCTGGCTATTGAAAATTCCCAGTTATACGAAAAGACCGTTATCCGGATACACCTGGATTCCCTGACCAACCTTTGGAACCATGGTTACTTCCAGTACCTGCTGGGAGTGGAAGTGGAAAAAAGCAAAGCCACCTCCACCCAGTTCAGCCTGCTCATGCTGGATATCGACGACTTCAAGGTTTATAACGACAGCCTCGGCCACCAGGCCGGGGATAATATCCTCAAGGAAATGGCTAATCTTCTTAAGAACCAATCAAGAAAAATGGATTATGTCTGCCGTTACGGCGGCGAGGAATTCGCGATCATCCTGCCTTATACCGATAAAAAAGAAGCGTTCCTGATCGCGGAAAGATTCCGGGAGAATATCGCCAAACATCCATTCATTCATCAGGAGATCCAGCCTCAAAAAATATTGACCACCAGCCTGGGCCTGGCCTCATACCCGGAAAACGGCAACACCGCGGCAGAACTAATTTCTTATTCCGATAAGGCTCTCTACGAAGCGAAGAAAAAAGGCAAGAACAACACCTGCGGATAAAGAGGACGGTTCCTCTTACTCCAACTCTTTACCTCCCAAACAATTAGAATAAGCCTATTGTCAAATCTATTGTAAATTACTTTCGGCGAATTTGACAAACGCCTCATTGCAAACTATTACGCCGCAATGAATAAGAAGCGCAGGAACCGTCCCCTAAGATTAAGCTGCTACAGGCTCGACAGACGGCAGAGCGGCTTCGCCCTTCGGTTTTGACTCCGCGAACTTCACCGAGACTATCTTGGATACGCCGGATTCCTGCATGGTGATACCGTACATTACGTTGGCGTTGGCGATCGTCCGCTTATTATGGGTGATCACTATAAACTGCGATGTCCCGGTGAATTCCGAGAACATCCTGCTGAACCGGTCAACGTTGGACTCATCCAGGGCCGCGTCGATCTCGTCGAGGATGCAGAACGGAGCGGGTTTTACCTTGAATATGGCGAAGATCAGAGCGATAGCCGAAAGCGATTTTTCGCCGCCGGAAAGCAGCAGCACATTCTGCAGTTTCTTCCCCGGAGGGCGGCAGACCAGTTCTATGCCGGACTCCAGCGGATCGTTCTCGTCGATCAGATAAACCTGCGCGTCGCCCCCGTTAAAGAGCATTTTGAAATAATTGCGGAACTCCTCGCGCACCTTCTCGAAAGTCTCCATGAACATCTTCTTGGTGGTATGATTGATCTTGCGGATCGCTTCCTGCAGCGCTTCTTTCGCCGAAGCGAGGTCAGCCTGCTGCTGGTTCAGGAAGTCATAACGTTTCTTCAATTCATCATATTCGGCGATGGCCACCAGGTTGACTGTCCCGTAAGAATCAATGCGTTCCTTAAGTTTCTCAATCTCTTCGGAAAGCAGCTTCTCGTCTATAACCTCTTCCACTACCGGTTCCTGCGGTATCGCCGGGCCGGTTAACAATAGGACCGGATCAGTGACAACCGGCGGGATAACATCCGCCTGGGCCTGAGGCCTGTCCGCGGAAGCTTCCGAAGCGCCAGCGGCTTCAGCGCAGGCCTGAACTTCAGGAACAGCCTGGACGCTTACCGGGGTATTGATCGTTTCCGGCCTGTCCAGGTCTATTTTGTACGCCGAGGTCATCCGCTCTTTTATAGTCTGGTATTTGAACTCGATATCTTTCTGGCGCATCTGTTCGCCGTAAATATTCTCTTTTAATATCTCATGGTCTTTCCTTTTGTCGTCGATCTGCGAGACTATGCTGTTCACGCTCTCCGACATCTCCTCGTATTTCTTATCAGCCTCGGCAAGCGTATTGCGCTGAGCCTCTATTTCCTTTACCAGCGCCAGGTTATCCGCGTCCAGGGTCCTGATCTCATCTTCCAGGGCCTGCTGCCGGGCAACCGTCTCCTGGATCTTATTCTCCTGGTTAAGAATATCCTCATTGCCCTGACGGCAGGAATCTTCCAGCGCCTTTAAAGTCTCATCCTCGGAATTCAGGCGCTGCCCGAGGTTTTCCAGCTCGGTCTTGACCTGGGTCATCTCCACCAGGACCTCTTCTTTGAGCCGCGAATTAGAACCTATGCTTTCCTGTTCGGCGTGGATCGACGCTTCCAAAGTCCGGCTTTGATCCTCCAGCCCGGCCAGGTTTGTCTTAAGCCCGGCGATCTTTTCTTCCAGGTTCTTTAACTCCGCCAGGACATCGGACAACTCCAGGGCGATCAATTCTTCTTCTTCCTTGATCTTATTGAACTGCTCAAGTATGGTATGATGCACTGTTTTCTTGTTAGCCAGGGCCATTTCCTGGTCCTGCTCTTCCTGGTTGAGCGCCTGGTTGGAAGCGGTCAGCTCTTTGATCCGGTTTTCCAGCAGGAGTTTGGTCCCGCTCAAAGCCGCGATCTTTTCCTCTATCTCTTTGATCTTCTCATTGACCCGCTGGGCGTCCAGATCGATAGGCTTGGCCTCTCCGCACATTTTATATCCCTGGACCGACGGATCGTTATTCACCTGGTTAGGGTCTGCCTGCGCGGCCTTAAGCTTTACCACCAGCCCGGTTATATTCTCGGCGGGGAGCTTATCCAGGTAGATCGTCGCGTTCATCGACTCGCTGATATCCTCATACTGGCTCTTCAGCTTCTCCAAAAATTCCTTCTGCGAGATAAGCCCGGTCTTCTGCCTTTCCAGCGCCTCTAATTCCTCTTCCGTCTGTTTTAATTTCAGGGTTTCCGCGTCCAGCTCAGCCTTGGCGGATTCGAGCCTGGCGCAAAGGTCCTGATGCGTCCTTTCGCCGGCCAGAAGCTCACTGTCCAATTCCGTAAGGTTGCTTTCCACCTGGGATCTTTCCTCGGTGATCTTGGCCTTTTCCAGGTCTAATCTCTTCTGCCTGGCGATAAAAACCTGCTCCCGGGAAGCGAAATCCGTAAGCTCATTCTTAACCTGGGTGGTCATATTAGCCAGGTCCATAATGCTCTTCTTATCCTGGGCAATAACCTCATGCGACCGCTTTATCCCGTTGACCACTTCATTAAGCTTGTCTTCATGCGTCTTCAAGATCAGGGATTTCTCGTCAAAACTCTTGCGTATGGCTTCCTGCTCTTCCTTAAGCCCTTGAAGTTTTTCCTCGTCCTTGACCAGGCGTTCGCGGGTTTGCAGTATCTGGGACTCCAGATAGGTCTTGGTATTGCCCAGTTCCTTGATCCGCTCATGGTTAAAGGAAGTATGCTGGCGGTTGCGCTCGATCAAATTCTCGGAATTCATGATCGAGTTCTTCATGTTCGCCAGGTCAGCCTCCAAGCCCCTCAATTCCATATTGCGCTGGCCGATGTTATTCTCGTCTTCTTTTATCTGGGCCAATAACGCCTCTTCCTTGTTGCGCAGGTTGTTCAGGTACATGGCGATCTCAGCGATCTCCTTGATCAGATTTTTCTTCTGCGCCAGGGCGAGCTTTATCTCCTTGCTTTTTAATTCATCAAAACAGACCTGGAACCTGCGGGCCTTGTTCGCCTGCCGTTCAAGGTAGCCGATAGAACGTTTTACTTCCACTATAATATCATTAAGCCTGAGCAGGTTCTGCTCGGTCTCTTCCAGCCTGCGCAGCGCCTCTCTTTTCTGGGCTTTATACCTGGTGATCCCGGAGGCCTCATCAAAGACCATACGCCGGTCTTCCGGGCGGGAGCTTAAGATCAGGTCGATCTTACCCTGGGCGATAATGGAATAACTCTCAGCGCCGATACCCGTGCCTAAAAGCAGGTCCTGGATATCTTTCAACCTGCCCAGGTTCTTATTCAAAAGATATTCGCTTTCCCCTGAACGGAAGATCCTGCGGGTAATGACCACTTCATCCTGGTCCAGGTTAAAATGCCGCTGCGCGTTGTCAAAGGTCAGGCTGACCTCAGCCATGCCCAGCGCGGGCTTGGTGTCCGTGCCGTTGAAGATCACGTCTTCCATCGCCGAGCCGCGCAAAGATTTGGCGGACTGCTCTCCCAGCACCCAGCGGATGCTGTCGAAGATATTGGATTTGCCGCAGCCGTTCGGGCCGACAACAGCGGTGACCCCGGGCTCAAAATTCAAGACAGTCTTGTCCATGAACGATTTGAAACCCACGATCTCTAATCTTTTAAAATACATTATGCCTCCCTAATTAAATTAAATTTAAAAACGTTTGTCCCGTTATCCGGAAATGATCTACGCATGGGCCTGCGCTTCCATCCATGAATCTATTCTATCTTTTTTAAAACGCCATTGCCCGACGATCTTTAAAGCCGGGACTTTATTCTGCTTAAGCCATTCATAAATAGTCCGGCGGCTTACTTTCAGGTAAGCTGCCAGGTCTTCGATCGTCATCAAGTCATTAGCGAACATGTTTTCCTTAAGTAGCGACTTAACACCAACGCATATTCTCCGTCACAAGACGGATACCGGAGTATTCCAATAACGCCGGGCGCGATTGCGTTGGGTGTCACGTTAAAATAAAACTCATTTGTTTCAATTATAAAGAAAAAGATGATTTTTGTCAAGGAAAATATTTACATATATTAACATGGGCATACAACCACAAGCTTAAAGACACCATTATATCCATAGCTGGCTATAATGACACATAAATATGCCGATATATGCAAGGGTGTGCAGATAGTTACATGAAGGGATTTAGAGAAATGAATTACTGGATAGGATTATTTTCTCAAGACTTCCTTGAATTTTTTGGTCAAAGCCGGCACTATCTCAAAGATGTCTCCGACAATACCATAAGTAGCGACTTTGAATATAGGCGCGTCCGGATCTTTATTGATCGCGATGATCACCTTGGATGACTGCATCCCTACCAGATGCTGGATCTGCCCGGATATACCGCAGGCAAAATAAAGCTTGGGAGCCACAGTCCTTCCGGTCTGGCCTACCTGATGGGAATACGGGATCCATCCGGCGTCCACCGCGGCGCGCGAAGAGCCTACTGCCGCTCCTAACACCTGCGCCAGGTCTTTCAACATCTGGAAATTATCCGGCCCGCCCAAAGCACGGCCTCCGGAAACTATGATATCCGCCTCGGATAAATTCACCAGGTTCTCCACTTCCTCAATGACATCTATCAGCGAAGTCCTGGAAGATAGTTCCGATATCGGGAATGACTCTTTTATGATCTTGCCTTTTCTCTGTTTCTCAAATGCCGGCTGGACAAAAACCTTATGCCGCACCGTGGACATCTGCGGGCGGTTATTCGGGCTGATGATCGTGGCCATGATGTTCCCGCCGAAAGCCGGCCTGGTCTGCAAAAGAAGTTTCCTGTCCGGGTCAATATCCAATCCGGTGCAATCAGCGGTAAGCCCGGCGTCGATCTTAATGGCGATCCTGGACATCAGCGACCTGCCGATAATAGTGGCGCCGCTTAAAAGTATTTCCGGCTTGTATTTCTGTATCAATTTCACCAATACGTTGGTATACGGCTCATCCAGGAAATTAGCCAGTTCCGGGGAATCCACCAGATAGACCGTATCCGCTCCGCTGGCGATCAATTCCTGAGCGCCCATCTCGATGTCACTGCCCAAAAGCACCGCTGATACGCTGGTATTTAATTTCTGGGCCAATTCCCTGGCCTTGCCCACCAGCTCGAACGAAACCGACTGGACCTTGCCTTTTTTCTGCTCGGCGAATACCCATACCCCTTTGTAACCGCTGAGGTCTTTCTTTACCTGGGCTGCCTGGGGTTTTTCCAGCAATATGGCTTTAAACTTACAGGTGGGCACGCACGCGCCGCAGAGATTGCATTTATGCAGGTCGATCACCGCTTTTTTATTTACGGAAGTAATTGCCCCGAACGGACAGGCCTTGACACATAAACCGCATCCCACGCACTTATCATTGATGATCTGGATTCCCATAGTTTTTTATTTAACCTATTATCTCGCTTTTTATTAATCCCGCCAGTTTCTCGACAATTTCCGGTGTCTCCCCGGCAAGCATCTGGCCGCCCTGGCGCTGCGGCGGAGTGAATATCTTTACCACGTTCGTAGGCGATCCGGAAAGCCCCAGGTTCTCGGGCTTGGCGTCAATATCCTTGGCTGTCCAATTGGTGATCTTCGCGGATTTGGCTTTCATCATCCCTTTTAATGAAGGTATACGCGGCTGATTGATCTCTTTGACTACTGTGAATAAAACCGGAAGCGGGGTTTCCAATATGTCGTAGCCTTCTTCGGTCATTCTTTCCACCCGCGCCTTCTTATCTTTTATCTCCTCGATCTTCTTGACGTAAGTTACCTGCGGTATATCCAGATGCGTGGAAATCCCAGGCCCTACCTGAGCGGTATCCCCGTCAGAGGCCTGTTTTCCGCAGATCACCAGGTCCAGCCCGGCAGCCTCTTTGGCTATTCTTTTTATGGCGCAGGATAAGGTGTAGCTGGTAGCCCAGGTATCGCTGCCGGCGAACGCCCGGTCAGATACCAGGACCGCTTCGTCGCAGCCCATGGATATGGCTTCGCGCAAAGCGGCCTCGGCTTGCGGCGGGCCCATAGAAACAACCACGACCTTGCCGCCGAACCTTTCCTTAAGCCGCACCGCCTCTTCAATGGCGTACATGTCAAAAGGATTAATAATTGATTTGACCCCGTCCCGGATCAAGGTATTGGTCTCAGGATTGATCCTGACCTCGGTTGTTTCCGGAACCTGTTTGATGCAAACTATTATGTTCATTATTTTCCCGGTTTGCTGCGGCCGGCTATATAGCTGTCGATCTTTTCGATCGCCTGCGTATTGCCGCCGAAGAACTCAACTCCCACAGTGTATCTTTTTGCCTGTATAGTCTCGCTTATAGTGTATTCTTTTACCCAAACCACCTTGCTGGATATCTCGACCGGCGCATCTTCATCGGGCAGGGATATGCTCAGGTCCAGGATCTCGCCGTCATCCAGCGCGCTGCTGGATATGATACAGAGCCCGCCCCTGCCGATATTGCGGGTTATTGAGACCTGCCCCGGGTCATCCGGCGCTTTCCTGCGGCGGAACGCGACTTCGGCGAATAAAAGCGCCCTGATGAATTTTCTTCTCTCGGGTACGTTATCCATTACCCTCCCTGATCCTACTGCCCTCGCAGAAACCCCTTGGTTACCAAGGGGACGAGTACTCGGGGAATAAAGCAAGGTTTCCCCTTGAATTGCCCGCAGTCCCTGCGGGCGGCTTTATTTAGCCAGATCTTTTATCAACTGCAGGCCGATAATATTGCGCTGGATCTGGTTGGTGCCCTCGTATATCTGAGTGATCTTGGCGTCACGCATATATTTCTCGATAGGATAATCTTTCATATAACCATAACCGCCGAATATCTGGATAGCGTCGTTAGTCACCCGCATGGCCACGTCTGAGGCGTAAAGCTTGGCCATAGCCGAGGCGCTGCCCACATCTTTGACTCCGGCATCGACCATTCTCGCCGAGGAATAAACCAGGGCCCTGGCAGCCTCCAGCTCAGTGGCCATATCCGCCAGCATCCACTGTATACCCTGGAAACTGGATATGGATTTGCCGAACTGATGCCTTTGCTTGGCGTATTTCACCGCCAGCTCCAACGCGCCCTGAGCTATGCCTAACGCCTGGGCAGCGACGCCCGGACGGGACATATCGAAGGTCTTCATGGTCACGATAAAACCCATGCCCTCCTTGGAAAGCAGGTTCTCTTTCGGTATCTTGCATTCGTTAAAAACCAGTTCCTGGGTGATCGAGGCGCGGATACCCATCTTATCTTCCTTCTTGCCGAAGGTAAATCCCTTGGTGCCCTTTTCCACGATAAAAGCGCTGGCGCCGCGGGCCCCTTTATCCTTATTGGTCATCGCCACCACGGTATAAGTCTCGGCCTCGCCGCCGTTAGTGATAAAATGTTTTGTCCCGTTCAATACGTAATGATCGCCTTCTTTCCTGGCTGTGGTCTTGATCGCGCCGGCGTCAGAACCAGCCTCAGGCTCGGTAAGCCCGAACGCGGCTATCTTTTTTCCTTTGGCCAGATCAGGCAGGTATTTTCTTTTCTGTTCGTCATTTCCGAACAACACGATAGGGAATGTACCCAATGCCGAAGCCGCGTAGCAGACCGCTATGCCGCCGCAGGCGCGGGATAATTCTTCGGTAGCCAGGCAAAGATTGAGCACGTTAACGCCCATGCCGCCGTATTCCTCGGGAATGAACAATCCGAAAAGATCGGATTCGCCGATAACCTTCAACACCTCCCAGGGAAATTCCTCGGTTTTATCATGTTTGGCTGCCACCGGCCTGACCTTTTCTTCAGCGATCTTATGGGCCAGTTCCTTGATCATCTTCTGTTCATCAGTAAGCAAATAATCTAACATTCATCCTCCGATTTTTAAAAACCATTTTTATATAAAAACACTTAATTATACTATACCTGTTTTATTTTGCAAGGAAAATGGGGTCAGATTTATTTTTTATCCCTGCGCTGCGAAGCCAGAAAAAATAAATCTGACCCCGTTTTTCATTTTGCAATATTTTTTAAAAGCGCGGTTTCCTGGCAATCCGGGAATTTTGGGCAGTTGATGCATTCAGCCCAGATCTTGTGCGGAAGCGCGGAATGCTCGATCTTACGGAACCCGGCCTTGCGGAAAAAATCCGGGGCATAGGTCAGGACAAAAACCCTCCTGGCTCCAATGGACTTGGCTTCCTTCAGGCAGGCGTCTAAAAGCAGCAAACCCAGGCCTTTCTTATGGTGCTCTTTATCCACTGCCACTGATTTTATCTCCACCAGGTCATCCCAGGATATATGCACAGCTGCGCAGCCCAGGATCTTTCCTTTAAGGTCGATCACCCAGAAATCCCGGATATTCTCATACAACTCGTTCAACGAGCGGGCGAGCATCAGGTCCTGTTTGGCAAAAGAATTGATTAACGCCTGGATCTGTTTTATATCCTTTATATTCGCCTTGCGCACCTGCGTTTTTTTCATTCTCTCTCCCTTATCTCGGTTTTCTTGGCCACCACCACAATGCCCGATTCGCTGACATAAAACCTCTTCCGGTCTTCATCCTGGTCATAACCTATTACCGTTCCTTCGGGGATATTCACGTCTTTATCGATTATGCTGCGTTTTATCCGGGAATACCTGCCGACATTGACCCCTTCCATCAGGATGGAATCGTCCACCCTGCAGAAACTGTTGATCCGCACATTCGGGGAAAGTATCGAGCGTTTTACCTGGCCGCCGCTGATTATACTGCCTCCGGAAACCAGGGAATCCAGGGCAAGCCCGACTCTTCCGGTTATCTCCTCGCCGGCGAATACGGTCTTGGCCGGAGGAAATTGTTCCTGGTAAGTGCGGATAGGCCAGTTCTTATCATACAGGTTAAAAACAGGCGCGACATCGATCAAGTCCATGTTCGCCTCGTAATAAGCGTCAATAGTCCCGATATCCCGCCAATATTTGGCTTCTTTCCTGTTCTCATCAATAAAATTATAGGCCATTACCTTGGCGCCCTTCTTGACCATTTTGGGTATGATATCTTTGCCGAAATCATGCTGGGAATTATCCGTATGCGCGTCCTCTAAGAGCTCTTCGGTAAGCGCCTGATGCCGGAATATGTATATGCCCATTGAGGCGTACATCCTTTCCGGCTGGCCCGGGATCGCCTGTCCGGACTTTGGTTTTTCCTGGAATCCGCGCACCCTGGAATGTTCATCCACCCCAACCACGCCGAAGTGTTCGGATTTTGACCTGTCCATCTCAACCACGCTCAAAGTAATATCCGCCTTGGACTGGTGATGAAAATCGACCATCGCCGAATAATTCATCTTGTAAACATGGTCCCCGGCGAGGATCAATACATCGTCAGGCCGGTCGATCTCCATGGTATTCAGGTTCTGGTATATGGCGTCAGCCGTGCCCAGGTACCACGTGTCCCCTACCCGCTGCTGCGCGGGCAGAAGCTCGATGTATTCGTTCAATTCCGAAGAAAGGATATTCCAGCCCTGGCGGATGTGCCTTTGCAAAGAAGCGGATTTATACTGGGTCAGCACATAGACCTTGCGCAGGCCGGAATTGATACAGTTGCTCAAAGGAAAATCGATTATGCGGTATATCCCGCCGAAAGGCACAGCGGGCTTGGTCCGGTCCTTGGTCAAAGGCCAGAGCCTTTCCCCTTTTCCGCCGGCCATGATGAATGTCAGGACATTATTTTCCATTTTTATTTTATGAAATTAGACTGGACCACGCTTAAAATACCCCTTCTGACCATCATCACCCCTATTGCCGCCAGCAGTATATACATGATCTTGGAAAGCGCGCGCAAGCCGCCGGCTCCGAGGATCTTAAGCAAAGAATCGGATCTGACCAGGGTAAGCCAGACTATGGCCATATTCAATAGAAGCGCGGCCAAAGTAGCCGGCATACCGTAGCTGTCCACCATGATCAAGGTAGTGGTCAATACAGCCGGGCCGGTGATCAGCGGAGTGCCTAAGGGAAAAACACCCAGGTCCCTTTCATGCGGATTAAAAGCCAGTCCTTTGGAACTCGCCGGCAAAAGAAGCCGCAGGGAAATTGCGAAAAGAAGCGTGCCGCCGGCGATCTGGAAATCCGGGATAGTGATCCCGATAAATCTCAGGATCAGCTTGCCGATCAGCATGAAAAGCACAGCCACCACAGTGGCGGTAGTTACCGAATCCCGGACGATCTTATCCTTCTGTTTCGGGGAAATCCCTTCCACGAAAGAAATGAATATCGGGATATTGCCGATAGCGTCCACCGCCACAAAAAGCGCGATGAACGTAAGGATAAAAGGCTCAAATAGGTTGAACATATGATTATTATATCCGAAACTATAAGAAAAGCAATACCAGTTAGTTATGGCCGTTGATTAGTATCTCACCCTGACCAGGGATAACCCGCAGGCGGGAGCGGTAGGCCCGGCGACAACCCGGTTCCTGGCGGATAATATCCGCGGCAGATCGTTGATCTTTATCTTCCCTTTGCCGACCTCGATCAGCGTCCCGGCGATATTCCTGACCATGTTATACAGGAAACCTTTTGCCGTGACTTCAATATGGATAAACCTGCCTTTTTTTATCAGGCGGATACTGGTTATGTCGCGCACATTGGTCTTCGGCCCCGATTTTTCCGTTTTCTTGAAAGAAGAAAAATCGTGTTTACCGACAAGAAGACGGCTAGCCTTGCGCATCGCTTTAAGATCCAACCGGTAAGGATAGAAATAAACCAGGTCGCGCAGAAAAACATCGGGATGGTCGCGGTTGAGTATGGTATAGCGGTAAGTCTTCGAACGACAGGAATGCTGGCTGTGGAAATCCTGCGGGGCAAGACAAGCGCAGCTGGCCTTGATATCTTCAGGCAGCAGCGAATTTAAAGCCTTTTTAAGGTTATTTAACGGTATGGGGTTTGCGGTCTTGAAATTAACGGTTTGCTGACGGGCATGCACCCCGGCGTCTGTCCTGCCGCAGGCGATCAAAGATATTTTCGATTGAAGGATACCGCAAAGGGTTTTCTCGAGTATTTCCTGAATGGTATTATGCGTATTGCGCTGGCGCTGCCAGCCGTTATAAGCGGTTCCGTCATATTGAAAGGTAAGGCGTATATTCCGCATAAAGTATTAGGGACGGTTCTCGAGCGCGGTTAAAACTGTCCCCATTTGGGACACTTCTAAGCGCTGTTGAGAACCGTCCCTATTCTATTTAATCAGTTCTTCGGCGATCTGAACGGCGTTGGAAGCGGCGCCCTTCAAAAGGTTATCCGCGACCACCCACAACCAAAAGCCGTTCTTGACGTAGGGGTCTTTACGGATACGGCCGACAAAGGTATCATATTTACCTTCGACATCCTTAGGCATGGGATATAATCCTTTTTTGGCATCGTCGATCACGATGATGCCGGGAGATCCGGCAAGCAATTTCCTGACCGCGTCAGGCTCGATCGTTTTTTTGGTTTCAATATATACCGCCTCGGAGTGGCCTATTCTCACCGGCACCCGGACAGTGGTAGCCGAGACCTTGATCTTTTTATCGCCCATTATCTTATGGGTCTCTTTGACCAGCTTCCATTCCTCGCTGGTAAAATCAAAATCCGCGAACCCGCCGATCTGGGGAAAAACATTGTAAGCCAGTTGCTGCGGCATAGCCTTATTAGCCACATCCGCCTGCACATTCTGATAATCACTGGCGGCGATCATCTTTAATTCGTCTTTTAACTGCTCTACCGCGGCCTTGCCAGCGCCGGAAGAAGCCTGCAAGGTGGTGACGATCACCCTTTTGATCCCGGCTTTCTTATGGATCGGGCTTAAAGCCACAACCATCTGGATAGTCGAACAGTTGGGATTGGCGATAATACCTTTATGCTTCTTGATATCCCTGGCGTTAACCTCGGGAACGACCAAAGGCACTTTTGGTTCCATCCGGAAATCCGCGCCGTTATCAATAACCACAGCGCCTCTTTTTACCGCCTCAATCGCGTAAGTCACTGCCGCGCCTTTTTCGCCCTCAGTCCCGGCGAACAACGCTATATCGATCCCTTCAAAAGCCTCCGGGGATATCGCCGATACCTGGTATTTCGCGCCGTCCACTTCCATTTCCCTGGAAGAACGGGCCAGGACCTTTAACTGATCAACCGGGAATTTACGGTTTTTTAAGCAGCGCAGCATCTCTATTCCCACAGCGCCGGCGCCAACCACCGCCACATTATATTTTGCCTTCTTCTTCATCTAAATTTCTCCCTATTGTCTATAAATTTTTTACAACCAGATCCCCTACTTCCTGCGTGGAATAACCCATTTTCCCGGCGGCCAAAGACTTCATCTTGGTAGTCGCGACTTTGATCACCGAGTCTTCAATAGACCTGGCGGCCTTGGTTTCGCCTAAATTATCCAGCATCATTCCGGCGGCGCAGATCGCTGCCAGAGGATTGATCACGTTCTTGCCGGTATATTTAGGAGCGGAACCTCCGATAGGTTCGAACATGGAAACGCCCTGGGGATTGATATTACCGCCGGCGGCAATACCCATGCCTCCCTGGATCATCGCGCCCAGGTCGGTGATGATATCGCCGAACAGGTTGTCGGTGACGATCACGTCGAACCATTCCGGGTTCTTGACGAACCACATGGTCGTGGCGTCGACATGGACGTAATCAATGGCGATTCCCGGATATTCCTTGGCTACCTCATGAAAAGTCCGTTCCCAGAGATCCCAGGCGTAAGTCAGGACATTAGTCTTTCCGCAAAGGGTCAGTTTATTCTTCTTATTGCGTTTTTTGCAGCATTCAAAAGCGTAACGGATGCAGCGCTCCACGCCTTTACGGGTATTATAAGAGATCTGCAGGGCGACTTCATCCTTGGTCCCTTTATCTTTAAATTCGCCCATCCCTTTATACAAGCCTTCGGAATTCTCGCGAACCACCACGAAATCGATATCCTCGGGGTTTTTATTCTTCAACGGGCAGAAATCCGAACTGTAAAGCTTGACCGGGCGCAAATTGATATACTGGTCCAGCGAAAAGCGCAATTTCAATAATATCCCTGTCTCCAGTATCCCGGGCTTGACATCCGGATGGCCGATAGCCCCCAGGAATATCGCCGAATATTTACGGAGTTCTTCGATGTCTTTATCCTCAAGGATCTTGCCGGTCTTCAAATAACGCTCACCGCCGAAATCAAAAGGCTGGGCTCCGTATTTGAAACCGAATTTCCGGGAAGCGGCCTCAAGGACTTTAATACCTTCCCTGACCACTTCCGGGCCTGTTCCGTCTCCGGGTATTACCGCTATTTTATACGACATATTCAACACTCCTTGCCAGTTAGGCAACACTTACGCACAAGCGTACACCGGCGGATTCCGATCACGCCGGGTGCAATCAACGCTAGGTGTAAAGTTTAACTTCGCTTTTCTTTTATATAACTCATCAACCCGCCTTTGGAAACCAATTCCTGAAGGAACTGGGGAAAAGGCTGGGTCTTATATTCTTCATTGCGGGTAAGGTTCTTGATCAAACCGTTGTTCAGGTCGATCTGGACCTCATCGCCTTCATTGATCCTGCTTGTATCCGGCAAGGTCAAAAAAGGCAATCCGATATTTATGGCATTGCGGTAAAAGATCGCCGCGAAGCTGGGAGCCAGGACAGCGGCTATGCCGCACCCTTTGATCGCCAGCGGAGCGTGCTCGCGGGAAGACCCGCAGCCGAAATTCTTGCCGGCCACGATTATATCCCCGGGCTGGACCTTCTTAACGAAATCCGGCTTGATCGCTTCCATGCACTTGCTGCCGAGTTCTTTGGCGTCCGTGGAGACCAGGTATTTCGCCGAAATTATATCGTCGGTATTTATATCTTCCCCGAATCTATGGACTTTACCTTTAAGTATCATATAGCCTCGCCGGGATCAGTGATCCTTCCGGTGATCGCCGAAACAGCGGCTACCGCCGGGCTGGATAAATAAACGAATGATTTAGGCGACCCCATCCTGCCGATGAAATTCCTGTTGGTAGTAGCCAGGCAGGTCTCGCCTTCTGTGAGTATCCCCATATGTCCGCCCAAACACGGGCCGCAGGTCGGAGTGGAGAATATCCCGCCGGCCTTAATGAATATCTCAGCCAGGCCTTCTTTAAGGCATTCCCTGTAGATCTTCTGGGTAGCCGGGATAACTATCAAGCGCAATCCCGCGGATACTTTCTTCCCTTTTAATATCTTAGCCGCGATCCGCAGGTCCGAGATCCTGCCGTTAGTGCAGGAACCGATCACTACCTGGTCAAGCTTGACATCGCCAAGCTGCGCGGCGGGCTTTACGTTGCTGGGCAAATGCGGGCAAGCCACCTGCGGCTTAAGATCCGTCACATCCCATTCATAAACCTTCTGATATGCGGCATCCGGATCAGACTTAAGGCCAAGCCACTTCTTCTTCAGGCTTGGACTGATCTTTTTTCCGGTCGATCTTACATATTCCAGCGTGGTCTCATCGCTCTCGATTATCCCTGCCCTGGCTCCGGCTTCGATCGCCATATTTGACATCGAGAAGCGGTCATCCATCGAAAGCTTTTTGATCACCGGGCCGGTAAATTCCATCGCGCAATACAAAGCCCCGTCAACCCCGATCTGGCCGATAGTGTAAAGGATCAAGTCTTTTCCCGAGATCCATTTATTCGGCTTTCCTTTATATATGAACTTGATGCTCTCCGGGACTTTGAACCAGCATTTACCATCCACAAAAGCCCTGGCCAGGTCAGTGGAGCCTAAACCGGTGGAATAGCAGCCCAACGCGCCGTAAGTGCAGGTATGCGAATCCGCGCCGATCACCAGCATCCCTGGAAGGACTATGCCTTTTTCCGGGAGCAGCGCGTGCTCTATACCCATGCACCCCACTTCAAAATAATTCTTGATCTTTTGTTGGGCGGCAAAATCAGCCAGGACCTTGCACTGATTGGCGCTCTTCTGGTCCTTTGCCGGGGCAAAATGATCCGGAACCAGGACTATCTTATTCTTATCGAAAACCCTGGTAAATCCGGCTTTTTTGAATTCCGAAATGGCGATAGGAGCGGTGATATCGTTGCCCAAAGCCACATCCACTCCGGCTTCAATGAACTCGCCGGGATGGATATCCTTCTTATCTGTATGCGCCAGTAATATTTTTTCCGCTATTGTGTGCGCCATAATAGTATGTTCTTCTCTTTTGAACTTGTTTTATTTAAATCTTTTGACGACCAGGGTAGCGTTATGCCCGCCGAAGCCGAGGGAATTGGAGATGCAGACATCGACCTTTGTCTTACGCGCTGTGTTCGGGACATAATCCAGGTCGCAGTCCGGGTCAGGGAATTCATAGTTGATCGTAGGAGGAACAACGTTATCTCTTATAGCCAGGCAGCAAACTATGAACTCCACACCGCCCGCGGCCCCCAGCAAATGGCCGGTCATTGATTTGGTAGAACTGATCATCACCTTCTTAGCGTGATCGCCCATCGCCAGTTTTATAGCCAATGTCTCGACCTTATCGTTCATTTTAGTGGATGTCCCGTGGGCATTGACATAATCCACGTCTTCCGGATTAAGCCCGCTGTCTTTTAAAGCCCATTTTATAGCCAAACCCGCGCCGTGTCCATCAGGATCAGGAGCGGTTATATGATAGGCGTCGCAGGAAACGCCGAACCCGGGGACTTCGCAATAAATACGCGCCCCTCTTTTCTGGGCATGCTCCAGGGATTCCAGGACCACTATGCCGCAGCCTTCACCCATGACAAATCCGGTGCGCTGAGCGTCGAACGGCCTGCTGGCCTTCTCCGGCTCGTCATTACGCAGGGACAACGCCTTTAACGCGCAAAAACCGCCGATCCCCAGATGAGTCACGCAGCTTTCCGTGCCGCCGGTGATCATAACATCCGCGTCGCCCCTCTGGATGATCCGCACAGCGTCTCCTATAGCGTGAGAACCGGAAGCGCAGGCAGTGGTCACCGCCAGATTAGGGCCGTTAAAACCGTATTTTATCGCTATATGCCCCGCAGCCTCATTGATTATCAGGCTGGGGATAAGAAAAGGCGAAATACGCGAAGCGCCGCCTTTTAAATAAACTTTATGTTCTTCCTCAATTATACGCAAAGAGCCGATGCCGGAGCCGACGATAACTCCAGCGCGCTCCTTATCTTCTTTTTCCAGGTCCAGGCCGGAATCCTTGACCGCCTGATTGGCGCAGGCCAAAGCGTATTGGACGAATTTCTCCATGCGCATGGATTCTTTCTTGGTCATGCCAAAGGCCTGGGGATCGAACCCCTTGACCTCCGCGGCGATATGGCAGTCAAATCCCGAGGCGTCGAACGTGGTCAACGGGCCGACTCCCGACTTACCCGCCTGCAGGCCGCTCCAAAAAGAAGCGGTATCATTACCCAAAGGCGAAACTACGCCTAAGCCTGTTACCACTACTCTGTTTTCCTGGCTCTTCATTATCCTTTACCCGATGAATCATTAATTGGTTTATTAAAACTTACCCCGCCTAGTGAAAATGGCGGGGTAGTATTCAACTTGAAACATGAAGCATTATATTATTTATTAGCAGTCTTTTCGTCGATGTATTTAATCGCTTCGTTCACAGTGGTGATCTTTTCCGCGTCCTCATCCGGGATCTCGATACCGAATTCCTCTTCAAAAGCCATAACCAGCTCCACGGTATCCAGGGAATCAGCGCCCAGGTCATCCACAAAAGACGCCTCTGCGGTCACTTCCTCCGGTTTTACGCCTAGTTGTTCTGCGATTATAGCTTTAACTTTCTCTTCAACTGCCATTCTGTTTCCTCCTTGAATAATCCCCTGTGCCTGTTTTCGCTTTGCGCTGCGCTTAGCAAAACAGCGGGGATATGTTGTAAATTGCCGATTATACCATCACCATTCCGCCATCCACTACTATGGTCTGTCCTGTTATATAATCCGCCTCGTTCGAGGCCAGGAATAAACAGGCATTAGCCACATCCTTAGGGCTTCCTAACTTACCTAAAGGGATATTAGCCAGCATCTTCTGTTTCAGTTCTTCGGGGAGCTTGTCGGTCATAGCTGTCTGGATAAATCCAGGGGCTATGGCGTTGACATTGATGTTCCGGCTTCCCATTTCCCTGGCCGCGGTCTTGGTCAAGGCGATTATCCCGGCCTTAGAAGCTGCGTAGTTTGCCTGTCCGGCATTTCCCATGATTCCAATGATCGATGCTATATTGATGATCTTACCCTGGCGCTGCTTTATCAGGGGCCTGGCGCAGGCCTTGGTACAGTTAAATGTCCCCTTAAGATTGACATTTATTACCGCGTCCCACTCTGCCTGGCTCATCCGCAGAAGCAGATTGTCTTTGGTGATCCCGGCATTGTTAACTAATATATCAATCTTGTTGAATTTGTCAAGAATTTTGTTAACCGCCTCTTCCACCTTGGCGTAATCGGTGACATCCACCTGCCCGGATAAAGTCTTCCTGCCCAGAGCTTCGATCTCTTTACAGGTATTCTCGGCATCCAGAGGGTTAACATCCCATATTACGATATCCGCGCCTTCCCTGGCGAATAACAGGGATATTTCCTTGCCTATGCCCCTTCCTCCTCCAGTCACCAAAGCTACTTTGCCTTCTAAACGCATTATTTTACCTCCGTTAATGTTCTTATTGGACAAAATTCGCGATATCCGCGGCCTTCTCTATATTGAACACCTGAGCGGAAGGCTCGATCTTGCGCATCAGGCCTTTTAACACCTTTCCCGGGCCGAATTCGATGAATTTGGTCACTCCCTGGCTGAGCATATAGCGCATCGACTCTTCCCAACGCACCGCTGAATAGATCTGGTAAACCAGGTTTTGCTTTATATCCGCGGTCCTGGACATAGGCAGAGCGGTATAATTGCTGATCACCGGCGCTTTAGGCATGAACATGGGAATATCGTCTAAAATAGCCTTTAACTCACCCGAAGCCTCAAACATTAAAAGGGAATGGAATCCGCCGCTTACCGGAAGGTCAATGGCTTTCTTCGCTCCGGCAGCCAGACAGCGCACCTTAGCGTTATCCACATTTTCCGCGAAACCGGAAATTACGATCTGTCCAGGAGCATTCAGGTTGGCTATTTCAGCCTCGGTCTTTCTGCATATATCCCTGACCCTCTCCATAGGGAGATCCAGGATAACCACCATCTTGCCGGGGCGTTTCTTGGCCGCTACTTCCATGATATGTCCTCTTTTCTGGATCAATCTCATGCCGTTCTTGAAATCAAAAGCGGTCATCGCGATAAGCGCTGAATACTCACCCAGGCTGAGTCCCGCGGCAAAAGCCGGTTTTACGCTCTTCGCGGCTTTGAACGCCTCGAAAGCGGCCAGGGTCACAGTGACAATAGCCGGCTGAGAGATATTTGTGGGTTTAAGGCTGTCTTCCGTGCCTTCAAAACAGATCTTTCTGAGATCCAGACCCAGCACTTCTTCAGCTTTTTCGAATACCTCTTTACTTTCAGGGAACGCCTCGCACAGATCTTTGCCCATGCCAACATACTGGCTTCCCTGCCCAGCGAATAAAAACCCATACTTATCCATTAAACTCCTAAAGTTTTTATTCAGAGTGGGATTCTGACAGGCTTACAGCAAAATCATTTCCTGATTTTGGCACGTTTTACTAGTCAGGCTGCATACTCTGTTACCACTTAATAATAACCGCGCCCCAAACCAAACCGCCGCCAAACGCGTCCAAAAGCACGATATCGCCTTTTTTGAGCTTGCCTTCCTGGGCTGCTTCGCATAAAGCGATAGCCACACAGGCGCTGGACATATTCCCGTATTTCTCTATATTAAGATAAACTTGAGCGTTGACGAATCCCAGCCTCTTCGCTACAGCGTTGATGATCCTCAGATTAGCCTGATGCGGTATGATCCAGTTAACCTCCGCGCATTTAAGCCCGGCGTTCTTTAAAGCCATTAACGCGGCGTCAGCCATGCTGGTAACCGCGATCTTGAAAAGCTCGCTGCCTTCCATTTTAATGTAATGCAGCCGGTCCTGAACAGTCTTGTCTGTGGCCGGATTACGCGAACCTCCGCCCGGCATATTCAACAACCCTGTGTTGGACCCGTCTGAACCCAGATAAGCCGAAAGTATCTCCGAGCCTTTGCTCTCCCCCAGGACCACCGCTCCGGCTCCGTCCCCGAAAAGAACGCAGGTATTCCGGTCCTTCCAGTCGGTTATCCGGCTAAGGGTTTCCGCGCCGATGACCAGCGCGTTCTTGACCGTTCCGCGGGCGATAAACTGCTGGGCTATGGTTATCCCGTAAATGAACCCGGCGCAGGCCGCCGAGATATCGAAACAAATGGCTTTCTTTGCCCCGAGGTTAGCCTGGACAAAAGTGGCTGTGGCCGGGAACTGCATATCCGGAGTGACCGTAGCCACGATTATCATATCCAGATCCCGAGGATCCAGAGAAGCGGCTTTCAAGGCCTGCCTGGCGGCTTTAGTGGCCAGGTCGCTGGTAGCCTCATCTTTATCGGCTATATGGCGTTCTTTAATACCGGTGCGGGTAGTGATCCATTCGTCGGAAGTATCGACCATTTTTTCCAAGTCCGCGTTGGTCAGTATCTTCTCCGGGATATATTTCCCTAAACCTAATACGCCTACTTTTTTCATTGAGTTCTTTCGTTTAAAGAATTACTTGTCTAACGGCGAGGCTGGCTGATCGGATTTTATATTCTGAACCAGGCCTTCTGAATTTATAGCCTCCAGGATCTTCTCATTGAATTTGTTCTCCACTTCCTCTTTGGCTACCCGGATCGCGTTCTTGATCGCCTTGGCGTTGGACCTGCCGTGGCCGATGATCGACACTCCGTTCACGCCTAAAAGGGGCGCTCCGCCGTATTCGGAATAATCTATTTCTTTCTTGAACGCCCGGAAACTCGAGCGCAAAAGCAGCCCTCCGATAAGCCCCAGGGGATTGCTCAAAATATGTTTTTTAAGGGATATCTGCATGGCCTCAGCCAGGCTCTCGGTGACCTTTAAGGCGACATTGCCCACGAAACCGTCGCAGACGATAATGTCGCAATCGCCGGAAAACAGGTGCTTGCCTTCAACGTTGCCGATAAAATTCAGGTGCGTCTTGGACAACGCTTCATGGATCTCTTTTATAAGCTCAGTTCCCTTGCTTTCTTCCTCGCCCACGTTCAAAAGGCCTACTCTGGGATTGGGATTATGCAGGATGTAACGGGCATAGGCGTCGGCCATGACCGCGTACTGCAGAAGATGAATAGGTTTGGGGTCGATATTCGCCCCTACGTCGATGATCAGCGAAACGCCTTTAAGGCTGGGCATTGCCGTGACAATACCCGGGCGTTCGATCCCGGGCAAAAGCCCCAGGGTCAGCGTGGACGCGCAAACAACAGCCCCGGTATTGCCGGCGCTGAAAAACGCGTCGCCCTGTCCGTCGCGCACCAGTTTCAGGCCGACCACTATGGAAGAATTACGTTTTCTCCTGACGCTGGCAGCCGGCGAATCATGCATCTCGATGACCTCGGAAGCCGGATATACGGAAAGCAGCTCCGAGCTGAACCTGTTTTTCTTAAGAAGGCCTCGTATCTTCGCCTCATCGCCGACCAGGACAACCCCTACCTTGTATTCCTTGACCGCGGCTATCGCGCCATCGATCACTACCTCAGGCGCGTAGTCCCCGCCCATAGCATCAACGATTATCTTCATATGTTTTTAACCCCGGTTGTTCGTTTTAAGCGGTCTTCTTTTTTTCTTTTTTGACTTTGATCGCTACTGCCTGCTTGCCGTCATAGTTCCCGCAAATCGGGCATACGCGGTGAGGCCTGCTTAATGATTTACATTGCGGGCAGACTACAAGCACGGCCGGAGTTACTTTCCAATGCGTCCTGCGCTGTTTGCCGCGCGTGTGTGAATGTCTCTGCTTTGGTAAAGGCATTTTGATCTCCTTAATGAGCCCGCCACGAATAATGGCGGGCGAATTAACCCCGCAGCTTGCGATGCTTTTCGGAGAAAAGCATCGCGTTTAAGCAAGGGGTGAATCGGTTAATAAATACCCTATAAATCATCGGGTAAGGTGTTACTGCGTCTATTCCTTATCAATACACTTGCACTTATCTTCGTTCAAGTTCACCCCGCAGCCGGGGCATAATCCCAGACAATCCGGCTTGCACAAAGACTTCAGGGGATACCATAAAATTATATCTTCGCGGATATCCGGGTCCAGGTCAAGTTCATAAACGCCCCGGTCAAGGGCGAAACTCAGGCTTAATCTCCTGTCCAGCCGCGCGTCGAATTCATTAAGGCAGCGGCCGCAAACCTGAAGGACATCCGCCCGGATCTCCAACTCCGCGACCACCGCGTTGGTTATCTTCTCCAGCCTGGCTTTAACGCGCACCGGGCCTTTGAACTTTATTATATCATCCCCCAACTCCAGGGCGCTCGCGGGAATATCTTCCTCGAAAATCGTGCCCTGGGGAAGGATGTGGTTTACATTTATCTTCATTACTTATTTCTTCGTCTGATCTTAGATTTCAATGCGGTTTCCACGAAATCAGGAAGGAACGGGGATAGATCCGCGCCTAAAAAAGCACCTTCTTTCAGAAGCTTTGACGAAATATAGCTGTAAGACTCATGCGGCATAAGGAATATGGTCTCGATATCCGGAGCAAGCTTCCTGTTTGTCAGGGCCATCTGGAACTCATATTCAAAATCCGAAAGCATCCTTAACCCGCGGATCAACACCGGCGACCTGTTCTTGCGGGCAAAATCCACCACCAGCCCCTGGAAGTCGCATACCGTGACCCCTTTCAGGCCGACAGTAGCTTTCTTAAGCAGTTTGACCCTTTCCTGGACGCTGAAAAGCGGGGCTTTCTGAGGGTTATGCGCCACAGCGACAATAACCTCTGAGAATATCTCCTGAGCCCTCTTGATTATGTCTATATGACCGAAAGTAACCGGGTCGAATGTTCCGGGATATATGGCTTTTTGGCACATATCTTTAAGCTAAATTCCCTTCTTATAAAAAGAAAGCACGGAATCACCGTACTTTGACTGCCTGAACCTGGACAGACTTCCCTGTTGCTCCGGCAAGGGGTCTTTCTTAAAATGCTGCACCCCTACATAACCGGAGGTGGTTAATATATCACAATCCGCCAGGGTTTGCAAGGCTTTTTCTGCGATCCCCTTATAATACGGCGGATCCAGGAATATCAGGTCAAACCGCTTCTGCCCGGCGCAAAGCTGTTTTATAGCCTGTAAACTGTCTTTGGCAATGACTTGAGCGTTGTTTTCCAGGCCAAAAACCCGGATATTCTCCTGGATCGCCTTTACGCAGACACGGCTTATCTCCACAAAAACCACCTGGCTCGCGCCTAAAGACAACGCCTCCAGGCCCACAGACCCGGAACCGGCGAATAATTCCAGACAGGATAAGCCGGAAACATCCCCCATAATGTCGAAAAAAGCCTTTTTTACCCGGTCTTCGGTCGGCCTTATGCCGTTGGGAACCTGGATATTCCTTCCTTTATATTGGCCTGATATTACGCGCATAGTCTCACCCCACCACCATCATCTTTTCATATTCCGGGAAACTCCGGAAAAGCTTTTCCTTTAATAAAGCGTTCTGCGGTGATCCCAGCCCCGGATCCCCAGCCGCGATCTTGACCGCTTCTTCCCGGGCCGATTTTAAAAGCTGCAGCTGGGTCAAAGGATTGGCGATCCTCAATACGGTCAAGCCGTGCTGCCTGCTGCCGAAGTAATCGCCCGGCCCGCGGATCTTAAGGTCCTCTTCCGCGATCTTAAAACCATCGCTGTAACTGGACATTGCCTGCATCCTGGCTTGGGAGGTTTCAGTAACCGAGTCTGAGACCAATACGCAGAAAGACTCTAAAGCCCCTCGGCCTACCCTGCCGCGCAGCTGGTGCAACTGGCTCAGGCCGAAACGCTCGGCATGCTCCACTATCATACAGGTAGCTGAAGGCACGTCTATTCCCACTTCCAGGACAGTGGTCGATACCAGGGCATCCAGTTCCCTATTCTTGAACTTAGCCATAGCCTCCTCCTGTTCAGACTGTTTCATCCGGCCGTGGATCAATCCCAGCCTGAACTGGCGGAATTCCCCTCTTTTGAATTCCTCATACATTTTTTCCGCGCCGGCGATATCCAAAGCGAAAGATTCCTCGATCACCGGGTAAACTATATAGGCCTGGTTTCCCGCGGACATCTGCTCTCTGGCGATGGCGTAAGCCCGGGATTGTTTTTCTTTGGTAAAACAGACGGTCTTGATCCTGCCCCTGCCCGGAGGAAGATGCCTGATCACTGAAACATCCAGGTCTCCGTAAAGAGTGATCGCCAATGTCCGGGGAATAGGCGTGGCGGTCATGATCAGGATATCGGGATTTCTTCCTTTGGCCGGCAGCAGGGCCCTTTGGCCGACGCCGAATTTATGCTGCTCATCGATCACCGCCAGGCCCAGATTTTTGAATCGCACGCTTTCCTCAAGCAAAGCGTGAGTGCCGATCACCAGGTCGATCTTTCCTTCTTTGATCTCCCGGACCATCTTCTCTTTATTCTTTTTCAAGCCGGCGCTGGTAAGCAGCCCGATCTTGACCTTTTTCCGCTGAAAGCTGAGCCCGGAAAGCTGGGAGCTTATTTTCTCAAAATGCTGCCTGGCCAGGATCTCAGTGGGAGCCATTATCGCGGCCTGGAAACCTCCCTGGATAGCGATCACGCAGGCGCTTGCCGCTACCACGGTTTTTCCTGAACCCACATCCCCCTGAAGCAGCCTTTGCATTGCCTCGGGCTTGGCCATGTCCGCCTTTATCTCTTCGATCACGGTTTTCTGGCATTCAGTAAGCTCAAACGGGAGCTTTGCCAGGAAATCATCCAGCAGTTGGCCTTCTACTTTATGCGCGATCCCCGCCTTCTCTTTCCTTTTTTGTTTTCTCAGGATAAGCGGCAGTTGAAAAAGCAGGAATTCCTCGAACGCCAGCCGGGTATACGCGTCCTTTTGCAGATCCGCGTTTTCCGGGAAATGGATATTAAGTATACTCCGGGCCAGGTCAAGCAGTTTATGGTTATCCCTGACATCAACCGGCAGGAAATCTATAATATGGCTTAAATATTTATCCAGGGCCGCCCGGATCATCTTGCGGAAGCTGCGCTGCCCCAGCCCTTCAGGCAGGGAATAGACCGGGACGATCCTGCCGGAATTAAGCGGCTCTCCCTGCCCTCGCGCTCCAGAACCGGGATCATCATTTTCCCCGGAGACAACCTCGAATTCCGGGGCGTTCATCTGCAGCTTTCCCGAATACCTTTCAACTTTTCCGTAAAGAATGACCATTGCCCCGGGGCGCAAATAAGTCTTAAGATACGGCTGGTTGAACCATACGCAGGAAAGCCTGCCGGTATCATCATCCACTAAAGCCTCAGTGATGCTGAAACCTCTGCGCCTGAAAGACCGCCTGTCCGCGCTCACCAGCACCCGGGCTTTTACGGTCTGCTCAAGGCCTTCTTCCAGGCCGGATATGGCGGTAAATTTAGTCCTGTCCTCGTACCGCCTGGGAAAATAATACAACAAGTCTTCAATACTGCTGACCCCCAGCTTGTTAAAGACCTTCTCGCGTTTCGGGCCTACGCCTTTTACGTACCGGATGGATATATCGCTTAATTTCTCCATATTCCACTTCAAGACCCGGTCTTGTAACCCATTAACATTCAGGCCGTTACAAGACCGGGTCTTGGATTATAACTTTCTGCCGTAAATATAGACCTGGACGTCGCGGCCAAGCAAATACCGGAAATAAGACCGCGGACGCTGGAAAAGCGGGCTGAACCCGTTCTTCCGGAAAAATCCTTCCGCCTTATCCGAGAACGTAGCCAGGCGCGCCGCCAGGACTTTGTTCTCTTTTAAATACTCCAGGTAAGCCGCGATCAACCTTGAGCCGATCCCCTCGCCCCTGAAACCATCTTTAAGATTTATATGCAATACCGCCGGATAATCAGCGCTTAGATCAGGGCATTTGAATTCCCCGCGGATAAGGCTTTTCAGGCTATGGTATATGAAAATCAGGTTTTTCCGGTTGAACAGCGTTCCCCGGAAGACAGCTTTCAGGAAGAGCCTGGCGCTGATCTTTCTGGAGATTATCCGATCCATCTTCCTGCTGTCCCGGGAGCCGATAAGATAACCTATGACCGCATCGCCGGACTGAGCCACAAAACTCGATCCCGGCTCATGATCGGTAAAGTAAAGGGTGAGAAAATCCGAGAGGATCTCTTCGTCAGAGAAGAATATTTCCCCTGAACCGCCCATGAACGCCGTATCGTAAGCGATCTTTCTTACTGCCCGGCGGTCAGCCGCCTTGTAAGGCCTGATGATTATATTATCCACATTCTACTCTAATTTAACGATCCTCCAGGCACCTTCATCCAAAGGGAACCGGAACAACCGGCGCTTGACCCTGGCCATTATATATTCCGGATTGCCCAGGCTGGACAAAGGGATCTTGACTATCAGGTTCCTGCCTTCATAACTGACCTTTGCCTGACGGATGAACAGCACAGCCTTTTTGTCCTTGATCCTCATCCCCAGCAAACCGATGGTAATATTCAGCTTGGGCATCCGGCTGAAGTTTTTGTTGTGGTTATAACCCAACAGGTTGATAAATACTCCGACGTTCTTGGATATCTTGTTCCGCAATGCCAGGCGGATCAAAAGGAAGTTGTCCTCGCAGGCGTAGGATACCAGCGGGGTATCGTTGTTCTTACTATCCCGGTTTTCCGGGCCGGCGTTAACAGGCGTTCTCTTTATCTCAGTAGACTTCCAGTTTATCGCGCCTGCCGGTCCTTTGCTTACGAGGATCAAAGGTAAATCCCCGTAAAGCTCATTCTTGCGGGCAAAGGTAAAAAGATACGGAGGGTTATATTCGATCTGGCTTTTATGGAAAGAGATCACTTTTTGTTTATTCTCTATTTCTTCCGGGGTCAGGTCCAGCCTGGTCCAGCGCATACCGGTCAATTCATTAGGCGGGTGCAATTCCAGGTTAAGATGGTGGCCGCGCGGCCTGGGCCAGCCCGCGACATGAACGATATAGGGATAGACCCCCGGGGAGTCAATGTCCCCTTCCAGGTCCCACAACGCCACCCGGGAAAACAGGTATAATGCCTGGTGGTCGCGGTTACTGTCCGCCGGATGGGAAACAAACACCTTGGTCGGCCTGAAAGCGCGCAATATGGTCTTGAGATCTTCCAGGATGCTTTCTCCCACATACGGAGCGCCTATGGAAAGAGACTCCGGATAAGACACCTTGGTGATCCTGGTCAGCATGCTGCGGAAAGGGACTTTGGTCTGCCAGTATTTTGTCATGATCTCCATAGTCCCGAAATCCGGATACCCCATGAATTTCACATTCTCGGGCCCCAAACCCAGGGATTCCATACCGGCAATGGTCTCTTTCCTGCGCACCTCCCCCATATGCAGGAACTCGCCTTTTTTAAAAGTGATCCGTTTTTCATATACGATAAAAGCGAATTCGTTATTATCGCCGTTGGTATAACAGGCAACCTGCACTTTCGCCCCGGCCTTTAACGCCCGCTGGATCATCCCGGAACAGGCTATGGCCTCATCATCAGGATGCGGGGCTAAGACCAGGACCCGGTCATCCTTGGTGAACTCTCCCAGTTCAAGGGTATCCGCAGGATAAGCGGGGTTAACCAACAAAAAAACCGGTATAAGAAAAACAAATAGATATTTAAGGCATTTATTCATTAATGCGCAAAATGTTTGGAAATTATACATAAAAAAAGGGGCAACCTCTTGTTCATTAAAGGCTGCCCCCTTTTAGTTTAAAGCTTAGTCTCCGTAAACCGTGGTAGTGTATTCGCCGAAAATACCAAGGATATTCTTGGCGCTGTAATCAACATATTTGACCTTCTTTATTCCGCCGTTCTCCGAGGCCGCCTTAATGCTGCCATCGCCTGTGGCTACTAAGCCCAGGATCGAAGTTGATTTGGCAACGCCGACTTTGGAATAAGAAAGACCTTCAGCCCCGACTGCCGCCGGCGCTTTGATCTCCGTATAAAGCGCTCCATACGGATACGGGGTCGCGCAGCCTGTCAAGAACACGCTGCACGCGAAAACCAGGACCAGACAAAAACCTAATGCTTTACGCATCCGCTCCTCCTTTTTTACGTTACCTCTTCAACACCTGCTCCTGCAAGGTAACGATCTGCTTGCGCAGGTTTATGATCTCGGACTCAAGGCGCTGATTGGAATTTATCAAAGACTGGCAGGAGTTCACAAAAGACTGGCTGCTCTCCTGAACGCCTTCCATAAGTATGCCTAATTGGAAAAGGCGGCTGGATATAACTATGAGAAAAACCGCGATCACCGTAAGCGCTACGTTCAAATATCTCATTTTTCCGGGTCAAGCGTGAATGTTTTCCCGTCCCAGGAATAAGACCGGGCGGTTTTAGGCCCGGCATTCTGGGAAGCCTGGCAGAAGAATATCCTGGGAGTCCCTTTAACCACTTCGAATTTAACATTCGGGTCGTCAAAAAGCCGCTCAAAAATTATCCGGGCTTGATTATTTACGTCCTTTAATACCTTGACCCCGCAGGTGTTATTGTTGGTGTCATAGATAGCCACGATCTCTTTCACGCCGTCGTTATCCAGATCGATCTGCTGAAGGGCGCGGAAAACCTTTACGTCCTGTGTGACCTTCTGCGGTTGAGAAACAACAGCCGCCGATGGGGGAACCCCGGGCTTAGCGGCCTTGGGAGCGCTGACGCAGCCTCCGGAGAATAACGTCATTGCCAGAAAAACGCCTGTCCCCAGCGCAAGCAAATATTTATTATGACTCATCTGCTACCTCCCTCATTTTTTTTAACGATCGCACCTTATATCCGATTTTAATATTTTATTACCAAACGCGCGCATTTGCAATCAAATTTATCCCCTAAAAAAATATCCTCCCCGCCCTTGACATTTGGGAATTCCGTGGCATACTTTTATTGTACCAAGATGAAGCAGGTAGGTGAACAAGGAGGTCGTACCGATAGCGCAAGCTGTAAAGGCCTATCACCTGCAAAAAACCCCAAAGTTTCACGGTTTGGGGGTTTTTTGTTTTTACACCATTTAAAAGGAGAAGCGCATGCCGCAGGCAAAGCTGGGAGACAAAGTAAAAGTCCATTACACCGGAAAACTTGAGGACGGGAGCGTATTTGACGATTCCCTTAAACGCGAACCTCTGGAATTCAAGATCGGGGAAAAACAGCTTTTGGAGGATTTTGAACAGGCGGTGATCGGGATGAAAGCCGGGGAATGGAAAACGATAAAAATACCCGCGGACAGGGCTTACGGCCAGCCCCGCCAGGAGATGTTCATGGCTTTGGACCGCGGCCAGATGCCTAAAGACCTCAAACTTTCCGTAGGACAGCAGCTGCAGATCAGCCAGGATGACAATATGCCGCTGATCGCGACGGTCAATGAGATCAATGAAACAAAAGTGGTATTAGACGCCAACCATCCTCTTGCCGGGAAAGACCTGGTTTTCGATATAACCCTGCAAGAGATACTGCCCGGATGTTCCTGCTGCGATTAACGCAGCTCCGGATTATTTAATAGCCGCTCGCAAGGCGACAGCCTCAACTGAATCGATCACGCCGTCTTTATTCGCGTCATATTCAGCCTCTATCGGCGAATCCACCTTGGCTTTGCCGGAAGTCTTGATCAGCGTCTGCTTATCTTTAAGCATTTCCCTTATTTCAGCCGGCTCTAACCAACCGTCGGCGTTAGCATCGTATTTCTTCTCAACAGAGGTATTGACCCTGGCTTTGTCGTGGATACTAAAGGCGTGTTTTTCCTGAGCGTCGACAATCCCGTCTTTATTGGCATCCGCCTTCGCTTCCCAGGGCTTATCCACCTTTGATTTCTCTTCCCTCTCCCAGGCCTTCTCCATTTTCATCTCTTTGCGGTCCACTTTGCCGTCGTCATTACGGTCGGCGTGCTCGAATTTTTGCTGCCTGCTGACCTGAGCGAAAAGCGGAGAAACACAGATAAAAAATGACATGACCGAACATAAAAACACTCTGCCGCTGTTCATATCTCCCCCCTTTACCTTAAACAACCCCTGCTAATTCCAGAACCAGCTTGCGCGAATCATCCCATCCCAGGCACGGGTCGGTTATGGACCTGCCGAACACCTTGGCGTTGATATCCTGGCTGCCTTCCTCAAGATAACTTTCGATCAAAAAACCCTTGAGCATCTTTTTCAATACCTTGGAATGCCTGGCGCTGCGGACCACCTCCAGCGCGATCCTGGGCTGCTCCTCATACTTTTTACCGGAATTGGCGTGATTGGTATCCACAATGATCGCCGGGTTCAAAAGCCCGCGTTTCTGGTACATCTCGGATAATCTGATCATTTCCTCGTAATGGTAGTTGGGTATGCTCTGGCCATGCTGGTTCATCGCGCCCCGCAGGATGCTATGCACGTAAGGGTTGCCTGAGGTCTTTACTTCCCAGCCGCGGTAAATGAAAACATGCGCTGACTGGCCTGCCTGGACGGAGTTAAGCATCACATTCAGGTCGCCGCTGGTAGGATTCTTCATCCCCACCGGGATATCCAGGCCGCTGACCGTCAAGCGGTGCTGCTGGTTCTCCACTGACCTGGCCCCTATCGCCACATAGCTCAAAAGATCTTCCACATACGGGTAATTCGCCGGATAAAGCATCTCATCAGCCGCGGTAAGCCCCGATTCCTTCAACAGCCGCAAATGCATCTTCCTCAGGGCTTTGATACCCTCAACGATATTCGGTTTGTCTTTGGGATTAGGCTGGTGCATCATCCCTTTATACCCTTCGCCGGTAGTCCGGGGTTTATTGGTGTAAACGCGCGGGACCAGTAATAGTTTTTCCTCCACCTCATCCTGAAGTTTCCTTAACCTGGCGACATACTCACAGACCGCTTTCTCATCATCCGCGGAACACGGGCCAATGATGACCAGCAATTTGTCGCTTTTTCCGGTAAATATATCGATTATCCGCCTGTCACGCTCTTTCTTTACGTTCCGCAAAGCTTCAGGAACAGGCATCTGGCTGATCATCTCGTTAGCGCTGGGTATCTGCCGTAAATACTCGAAACTCATTTCACACCTCTTTGAATTGGTTCACTGCCTTGTTTATTTCAACGTTTTGTCAAATCTCCAATGCCATGGCTCAAAAGTTATTCCTGTGGGGTCATCCCGGGGATACGACAGGACAAAACCGAACCTTGAGGCGTTCTTCATCAGCCACTTGTATTCCTCCAGCGCCTCGAACTGCTCCGGGTTATCCTCTCCATTGATCCCGTCGGCATTGATAAAATCCAGCGCCTGATGGTCCGGCGCCCCGTGCTCGCTGTAACCGGCTATAGCCACGAACCGCGCGGTTTCATTGACCGAATAATTATGGTTCTTCAGATAATAAACGAAAAGGTAAAGCTGGTAAGCGGCGGAGCGGTACCCGGATTCCACGTATAAAGTCCTGCCGATCTCTTTTTTCATCGCCTTCATCATCCGGACATATTTTTTATATACATCCGCCGGGAGGAACTGCGTATCCAGCGTTTTCGGCTTGCCCTGAAGGTCCTTGATCCTCTGGCCTTTTAACTCGGTGAATCTCGCGCCTTTATCCGCGAAGCCACGGTAAGGCAGGACGACCTTCGCCTTCCTGGCGTCCAGTTCCAGGAACGACTTCAGGAACTCCCTTTCGTCAGGGCTCAACGGCCCGTAAAGCTCCTCAAAACTCAACAACGGGACTATCCCCTTCTTTGCCCTCTCGTTCATCAAAGGGGCCAGTTTGAATATAATGGTCTCAACCTTAGTGATCTCAGCGGGGGTCAGATTATCCCCGCTCAGCCCGGCTTTAACAGGTTGAGGCAGCCATAAAGATACTGCCGCGAGCCCGGCGATAAAAACCAGCGTTACCCGTTTTCGTATATCCATATCCCCCGCTTTTGTTTTCAGGTTTTAACGCTTCGCGAAAAACGCTATAGCGAAAATCGCCAATGAGAATATAATTACCGCTGAGAAGATCAAGACCAGGATGAGCTGGACCCGGTATAACAAAGACAAATAACCCATAGCCTTAATCAGGTCGCCGGATTCCGCTTTGGCGTTGACCTTGCTCATCTCACCGGCGAACTTAACAGTATAAAAACCCATAACTCCGGATATTAACGCCTGAACGAATAACTCCACGGTCTTAGCGATCGCCTTGTCCTGGGTCGCCAGCCCGTCTTTGATCGACCATATTAAATTGATCGACCCGACCAAAAGCAAGAAACCGGCCATAACGAACAAAAATATACCGACGATCTTCGCGTTCCGCGCCAAAGGGACCAGCTGTTTCTTATCATTTTCGGTAAATGTCATTTGCATCTGTTTCTCCTTTTTTATCGGTTAAAGGCTGATTACCCTGCAGCCGCATTTCTTATTTTTTAAGTTACGCGCCTGTTCAGCGTAAGAATCGACAAATTCATCCTGGACCCCGCTGCCTGTGGCGTTTGCCTTCTTAAGGACGCTATGGTGCTTATACCCGCGTTCGCTGAATTCCCGGACCAGCTTTGCGTGCCTGAGGTATAAAGCCTTCAGCTTTCCTTTCCAGCGCAAAACTTCCGGATGCCGGGAATAACCTTTTTTCCCCTTGGTCAAAACAACCCATATCGCGTGCAGTTCCCGGTGTTCGCCCAGCAGGTGCTGCCGGCACAACTTTTCAGGGCTGATATCCCAGATTCTCATTTGCCCCCACTTTGCTTATCGGCAAATGACATCGAGCGCAGCGAGATGTTATACACATTCATGGCGTCTATGGTCTGTGTTTATGCTTTTTTATCTTGGATTTGAACACCGGGCATAATACTTCCACATACGGAGACACATTATTATCTTCATAGGGGAACTCTTTACAGGACTGCGGTTTCAAATGATAATCGATCTTATGGATCGAACAAAGCCCGTCAGGGTCAAGGAAAGTGCAGGGCTCATCTTCATAACTGGTGCCGATGCAATATCCCGACGGGAAACGCGCGTCCTTCTCTAATTGAAAGAACTCTCCCTTTAATCCCAGGTCAACTATCTTTTTCGCCTCTTCCAGATCAGCCCACGCCCCGCGCTTACAGCAATCCGCCTGGCGCTTACACTCATGGCACACGTTCTTCTTTATCTTTTTCCAGCCTTTTTTGGTATTATCCGACATATCGAACCTTTCATTTATTGAGCAGATGTTGTTTTTTCGGGGGAACAAGGAATAGTAAACCCGAATGTGCTGCCTTTACCTACACGGCTTTCCACCCAGATCCGTCCGCCATGCACTTCGACTATCTGTTTGGCTATAGAAAGCCCCAGCCCGGTGCTGGGCAGAGATGTATCCGGGGCGCCGACGGTCTTATACTTCTCGAAGATCAAGGGTATCTTGGATTCCTCAATGCCGATCCCGGTATCGCTGACCGATATCTCCACATGCCTGCGGTCGAACGGTATGGGCCCGTTGTAAACTTTCGCCTGCACGGTTATCACTCCCCCGACCGGGGTAAACTTTATGGCATTGCTCAGGAGATTGATGATAACCTGCACGACCCTGTCTTTATCCGCGTATACGCGCTCCAAAGAACCGGCGGCGCGCACCTGGATCTGAAGGTCCTTGGTATGCTTCCACCGCTCCACGGAAACAGCCGCTTCCTCCAGGATAGGCTTTACCTCCAGCTCTTCGCGTTTCAGCAGGAACATCCCCGCTTCCAGCTTGGACATATCCAGGAGCTCATTTATAAGCCGCATCAACCTGCGGGAATTCTCGTTGATTATCTTAAGGAAATCTTTGTGCTGCTGGGAAATATCCGATTCCAGGAGTAAAAGCGAGCTCTTTTCAATATTGATCAAGGGCGTGCGCAGTTCATGCGCTACCTGGGAGAGAAATTGCATTTTAAGCTCGCTCATCCGCTTAAGCTCCTGATTGGAGCGTTCGATAAGTAGCGCGCGCTTTTCCAGCTCATCCGCCGAACCCCTTAACTGCCGGCTGATCTGGTTGATCGAATCCGAGAACTGTTCCTCTACCCCTGAGGCCGCGGGCATCTGTGCCTGCTGGCTGAAATTGCCTTTTGATATTGTCGCCAGGCTCGCGGCGATCTTCGACAAATAACGCACCAGGTTGGTCAAGCCGAGTATCCCCAGCGAAACCAGGACCGAGGTAATAAAGATCACCAGCTTCTTTTCCCCGGAATTGAACGCCGCGGGATAAAAAATCAGATAAAGGCTCACGAGAAGCGGGATGATCGCGATCAACCCTATATAAGAAAATATTTTTCTGGCTATGTTCATTTGTTTGATATGGTTAATTTTATCCCATTATAACGGCAGCTGCCCGAAATATCAATAATTCTATTTCTCCGAGGTGCTGTCCCGGATAGATACCGCCACATATTTACCCGGTTCAGGGCAATAATAATGGACGATGACCGAATCTTCCAGGTCGATCTCATCAAGGGCTATCTCGCCTTTATCCCGGCTTATGGTCGTATCATCCGGCACAAAAATGGTCACATAACCAAAATCGCAGGTGACCACGATGTAAGACATGACAAATTCCACCTTGGCCACTGTCCCGAAAAGCCGTTTTACGTCTTTGCTCTCTTCCTTATCCTGCTCTTTACAATAACCAACGGTTATTACCGCCGGGATAAAAGCCAGAAGGGCCAGGATGGCTATTTTATTCCAGTATTTACGCGTAATAAACTCCTTTTTAATACGATTTATCAACCTGATCCCCATGCGTGTAAATATTCCCCGCCTCATCTTATTATAAGATCTCCTTTTTCTTCTATTTTTTCGGGTTCTCCGCTGTGAACGATCTTTGCCTGGTCGTCATTCCGGTCAGGGCCAAAGCTGTAAACACACCATTCTTTTTTCGATCTCAAATACTTAACCGGTCTAAAATAATTGAACGGGTCAGCCGGCACAACATCAAGATAATCCGGGGTCATAGCTAAAAGGCTGTCGGGCAATTCCCGGTTCTTGATCTCATAACTCCTGAGCGCCGCGGCTGTCCTCAACAGGTCAAAATCCACCCGGGCGATATAATGCGCGGGGATGACCTTGGAATACTGGCTGATCCCGATACCCGCGAGATACCTGGCCATGACCTTGGCCCCGTAAAAAGGCATAGCCAGCAAAGCGCTCTTCGGGTCTTGCATGCTGGCATTGATATCCTTTATTTTCCCGGCCTCTTCCGGAGATGCCCCCACAAAAGGAAGCGCGGGAATAAACCTTTGTTTATATTTTATATCTTTCCGCAGCTGTTCATCAAGTTCTTTGATCGCCTTATTGAAATCTCCGGGATTATTCCTTACATACGCCTTGTTCAACAAAGCGAATAATTCGTCTTCCCGGGCATTGAATTCCTTCAGGAACTCGCGTTTATAGGCGCCTTTCTCGTCAAAACTCATGATCAACTCGCCGACACCCCTGGCGAATTCCCTTTCATCCGCTAACGCCTTATCCAATCCCGAGAATCCCCTGCGGATCGAGTTCATTTCCGCGGACAAACGCGATGCCTGTTTAAAAGTCAGGTCTTTCCGTTTGATGAAATCCAATAACGGCTTGGAAACCATTTTTTGCACGATCACCCCGACCATCTGGCTCAGTAAAACATGGTTCCGCTGCCGGTTACAGTGGTATCCCAGCCGCAATACCGCCAGGTAATCATCTAAAGCCGGATCCCATTTTTTTTGCTGCTCAAATAACCTGGCCCGCATGAGCGTTAACCTGGCTAAAGTCACCGCGTCCGAGAAATTCGGCATCTTCTCTCCGGGCGTCCTCCGGGGCTTCTCCCCCAGTCCGAAATCGCATTCTTCGAGTTCAGCGCCTTTCTTAAACTCCGAGATAGCCTGGTCGTTCTTGATAACCAGGGCCCTAAGATCGTTGGATTTAGAAGACCAGCCGTTATTTATCACATCCCTGGCTCTTTGCGCGAATAACTGAGGGTCTTGAGGCATTTCGCGCAGGAGTTTGGCCGCCTTTTGATAAACTAACGCGGCGTTATCCGCGGCAGCCGGCTGAGCCGGAGCGTTCGCGCTGATAAAAAGAACCAGCAAAGTTATAACTACGGCCATCGATTTTCTCAAATTAGCCTCCTCACATCTCCCGCGGGTTTTTCTTCCTCGCGTTTCCGCACTTCCTGCAAAAAGCCTCATCCGGCCCGAATAACTCCCCGCAGTTCGCGCAGATCGGGAATTCCGCCTGACGCTCGCCCGGCTGGTCATCAGCGGAAGCGGGGATATTCCAGGTCCAACCGCAGCTCGGGCATTTATCCTCTTCGGCGGCTATTTCATGGCCGCAATTCTGACATGAAATACCCACGATCACCGGTTCTTGCCCTATGGCATCTTCGCTTGTCATGAAGCCCGGCTCGTTGCCGTTGATCCCGGCGTATAATTCTTCCAGGGCGATCAGCGCGGTATCCCGGATAAGCAGCTTCTGCTTGGAAAAAGGATAGACCAGGAAACAACTATCGCGAAAAATACCGGGTTCCCCGGGCTTGAACCTGCCCGGGTCATTAGCGATATCCGTATTCGGGGGTATTTCCATTTTAATGAAAACAAACTGGCAAAGATCAGCCCCCGCGCCTCCGGGGACATACTCCGGGTCGCATTTAACTTCCATCCCCCTGTATTTTCCGGTCAGCACCCCGCAGACAATAACAGCTTGATCGATACACTGCGAAAAAACATTGATCAATCTTCTTTTAGGAGAGCCGCCTCCCGGTAATAATATAACCAGGCAGACCAGAATGAACAATATCAACGCGATTATCGCGCCCATCTTTATCCTTTGGCTGAATAAAAAAGCAGCCTATCCCTCAGGCTGCTCATATTACCCGTTCCCTAAATTTATTAACCGCTTTATTGCTGGGCATGGGGTTATTTTAACGCTAAACCCCTTCGCAGGCAATCAAATTATGTCATTTAACGATCTTACCAACTGAGAAAGGATTAACATCCCCTCCTGCCAATTTACATTTTAAGAAAGGACAATCCCGTTCTATGTGCAAACATTCCGTGGATTCGCCATCGATCACCATATCATTCTCGATCTTTGTCCCGGGAGTGATCATTAGAGCGGTATTCTTTTTTTTCAAATTGCAATACCTCCAGACCATCTCATTTTCCCTCATTCAACCTCCCGCAAAATAGGTATTATTCAAGATCAAAAGCGGCAGAGGCCATAAAAAAAGAGGCGCTTCTGACCATTTTGAAGCTGCCTCCCCCTGCGCATTCACGCCTGAACAATAAAAAAGCAGACCGGTAAATATTATGGTCTGCGATAGTTTTCGCGCATGAACACCTCCTCAATTCGTATCTAACATTATTTTATCCCCGGAACAGCGTTCCTGTCAACCAAAAGTTTATTTTTTCTTTTCCTTTTTCTTGATCTCGTTCCAGTTCCTGATGATCTGCCCCGCGGAACTGACCTTGACATTCCCGAAAACATGCGGATGCCGGCGTTTTAGTTTCGCGATCAATTCCGCGATAACGTCTTCAATATCGAACCTCTTGGACTTCGCGGCTATCTGCGCGTTAAACATCACATGAAGCAGCAGGTCCCCGAGCTCTTCCCGCATATGACGGGTGTTATTGCTTTTTACCGCGTCAATGAATTCTCCTACTTCTTCCCTGAGATGCGGGATAAGGCTCTTATGGCTCTGTTTTTTGTCCCAAAGGCAGCCTTTCGGCCCGTGCAAAGTCTTAAAAACCTCCTTCAACTCGATAAATCTGGTTTTATCCGCCATTGAGTTCCTTAAAAAAGGCGCGCTTGTAATAAGCGCGCCCTGATGCTGTGAAATAAATTAACTATTACTTCTTTTTCTTCTTGGCGACTTTCTTTACTGCTTTCTTTACCGCTTTCTTCTTAGGTTTGCAACCACAGCATCCACACATATGACACCTCTTCAGTAGAAACTGAACACCGGCGCATATACAGATTGCGCCGGGTGCCAGTATCGTCTAATAATCACCCTATCCGATTGCGCCGGGTGTCTATCTTCATTTTCCACAACACCCACCGCCCTGCGGCTTATCCTCTTTTTTCGCTTCTGCCGGCTTACCCGCGCCGCAGCATGATTTATTCCCCATGATCTTATACAACCCGCACCAGCCGACTAACCCGGTGATCAAAGGAAGCAGACCGATCAAACCTAACACGTTCTTAGTAACCAGCCCCCAGATGATCACGCCCAAGCCCACAACCACACGGATGATCCTCTCTGTTTTGCTCATATTTGCCATGGTTCACCTCGTTGTGTAGATGCACAACACCGGCGCGCATACCGATTGCGCCGGGTGCCAATTACTGACTTACCCCCAACCTTACCAATTAGGTTGGGGGTAGTAACGTATATTATTTTACTCCCTATACAAGACAGCGCAAGCCTTATTTCTCGCCAAGTATCCCCGGTTTATTCTATAAAACCCTCTTCCGGTATGATCACCGGCTCTACTATGCGCATCGCCCTCCATTTGCCTTCGCGGTAGCGTAAAAATACTAATCCGGAAAATATCAGGAACAAAAACACCATTGCCGCCCAGCCGGCTTCAGGGGATAAATGCAGGAAGCGCAGGATCACCGCCAGGGTCAAAGCCATCATCCAGTGCAGGGTAACGGACATGCGCATCGCCCAATGAGTATCGCCCGCTCCTCTTAAAGCTCCGATAAACACGCAGAGCACCGCTTCAACCAGCACATAAACCGAGGCTATGCGGACCATAGCCACAGCCGTAGGCACGGCTTGAGCAAAAACAAAACCCGCTTCCGCCGGACGGAAAAGATCAACCAACTGTCCGGGAAATCCGACGAACAAAGCGAATATTAACGCGGAATAGACCAGGCCGAGTTTCAACCCCGACATGACCGCTTTATGCGCTTTATCCGGTTTTCCCGCTCCCATGAACCGGCCAACCATGCTGGTAACTCCGATCTCGATCCCGATCAACGGGACAAAAGACACCAGGTCCCAGTTAAAAACCACTGTAGCCGCGGTAGCGGTTACCGGGCCGCGGGAATGGAACATAGTTACCATGGCGTTAAAAGCGAAGATATTCAGGCACATCTCCAGGCCCGCGGGCGAACCAAAACGCAGAAGCTTGCCGAACACTGTCCGGTCAAACCTGAATGAGCGCTCCAAATTGAATTCCTTACGGTTATTCCGGCGTAAATAAGCCCAGGACAGGATCAATAAACCCACTACCCCGCCCAGGACAGTGCCATACGCCGCTCCGCGGATCCCCATTGCCGGAAAGCCGAGCTTGCCGTAAATAAGGATATAATTCAGGCCGACATTAGCTAACATTGTAGCGAATGAAGCGATCATCACTATCCGCGTCCGTCCAATCCCTGAGAAAAAACTGCTTAAGGCGATCCGCAGCAAACCGATGATCGTCCCGAAAACCAGGATATCGAAATACGCGGTCTGCGGCCCGATCTGCCCCGGGCCAACGCCCAGAGCCCTGAACAACCAGTGCGCCAGCGGCCGCATCAAAATGATCAGAGGATACGCGATGACCGCCAGTATCGCCGCCTGGGTCAAAACAAGGCCGCAGTTACTTTTCTTCTTAGCCCCCAGATATTGGGCCGCCAAAGCGGTGGTAAAACCGATCAAGCCGGTAAAGAAAGACATCAGCATGAACGAAGCCAAGCCGCCGCCCATGACCGCGTTCATCAGTTCAGGATCGATCCTGGCCATGAACAACCGGTCGGTAAAGATCATCACTGTGTCGCAGGCATGCGAGATGACCATCGGCAAGGCAATCGCCAGCATTTCGCGCACCCCGCCTTCTCTAAAGATACGCTGTCCAGCTTTCATTTAAACCTCATAATAGAATGATATTAAAAGACCAATAATTATACCACACCTTTGAACGGACTAAATAAAAACCCTCCGCGCTATATAAGCCGCGGAGGGCTGATTTATAACTTATCTATAAAATATCGCTAACTACCGCCACCCGCTCGTGGCTTTCTTCCTATCTACTCTGTTCTTCTTTAGCCTCAGGCTTCGGCTCGTTCGCGCCGATCTTCAAGGTCAATTTCTCCAGCAGTTCCGCTGTTTGCTGGGCGACAATGAATGTCTCCTTAAGTATTGCCATTGTCTTCTCCTGGGTCGCGGCCATATTATCCGAAGCCTTGGCGGATATTTCCGCGGCTTCCTTCTCTTTGCACGCGGCTATGCAGTTCAGCTTAGCGGCCACGCATTCCACACTAACCATCGCAGGTGTTTGCAGCTCGCACTCGTCGCAAGAGGCGAACGCCTTCAAAACAAAAACCGACAATAAACAGAACAAACTGAGCGCGATCCTCATATTACTTCTCCTTTTACCGCTTAGGCATCCTTCATCGACTCCGGGAAAATATTCCCCAGGCTGAGTATCCACGCGGGGTCGACCGCCTTTTTTATACGGGCCATCTCGATTACCCCTTGACGGCCGTACATCATCTCCAGATACTGGTGTTTTATCTTGCCGATCCCGTGTTCAGCCGATACAGTGCCGCCCAGGCTGATCCCTTTCTCAATGAAAGAGACCGCGATCTTCTTGACCAAACCCAGTTCATCCGCGGAACGCGGCAGCATATTAACATGCACATGGCTTTCGCCGATATGGCCGAATATGGTATTCTCCAGGCCCGACTGTTCAAGCGTCGATACATAGAATCGCATCATCTGCCTGAAAGCCGGATGCGGGACAGCTATATCCGTGGCGAATTTCTGAAACCCGCTGAAGCTATACATCTCATTGAGCACTTCCGGAACAGCATGGCGATAAGACGAGAATTCCTCTGTCTTCTGGGGCGTATTCGCTACCCAGGTGTTTTCCAGGTCCCCTCCCGCAGATTCTATAAGAGGGATAAGCCGGGACAAAGCCGCGTCTTCATCCTCTTTCCGCAGCTCGATCTCAACGTACAAAGCGCTTTGAGCCTGCGCGGGGATCCCGTTTACCTTATGCGCTAACAGCCCCAAAGCGGTTTTATCAAAATATTCTATGGACAAGACCGCGAAAGGGATCCCCTGTTGGCCGCGTAACGAACGCAGCCCGCCGGCCAATTCACAGCTATTATCAACGCCCGGAAGAAAAATAACCAGAGCTATTATATGTTCGGGCAATTCAGGCAGGGATATTTCCGCCTCCACTACAGCGCCGAGAGTCCCTTCCTGGCCGATAAAAAGGTCTACAGCGTCGGTTTTATCCGCGCAATAATATCCCGAAGAATTCTTCACCCCTTGAGGAGAACGATATGACGGATACGGGACCTTTATCTCCCGGTTACCATTGAATTTGATCGTTGAGTTCCCAGGGAAAAGGACCTGCTCCCCCCGGCGCAGTTCCAGGACATCGCCGCTGGACAAAATAACTTTGACATATTGTACGCTTTTACGCGTTGACCCGTATTTATAGGAACGGGCTCCGGAGGCATTAGTGGCGATCGTGCCGCCGACTAACGCCTGGCGCTCAGTCGGATGACAGGCGTAAAACAAACCGCGCTTTTGCGCCTCCGCTCTCAAATTATCCACGCTCACCCCGGCCTGGACCCGGGCGTAAGAGCCGTCAATGGAAATCACCTTATCCAGCCGTTCCAGGGATAAAACCACTCCTCCCTGGGGAGAACGCGAGCCAGTGGTGGCGGTCCCGCCTGAAGAAAGCGTGACCGGGGTATTTTTGCGGCTAAGTTCGGCCAAAGCCGCGCTGACCTCTTCGATCGATTCCGGGATAATTACCGCTTCGGCAAAACCTTTTAAATGCGAACTGTCGCTAAGATACGCTTGTATCATATCCTGATCTATCTTGGTGATCATTCGATCCATCCTCACTAGATGTCAACATTATTACACTCGATTCTTCAGAAAAAAACGATCACCCTGCTCCGCCTGCCTTATTATTGATCCGGTTTATAATATCCTCAAGCTGCCTGTTGAACTCATCCGGAGCCTCAAGCATGGGGAAATGCCCGAATCCCGGCATCAATCTCAGGTTATAAGACTGCAGGTATTTGCGGTTGATCTCCGGCGCGCTCGGCCACAGGTCCGTGTTCAAAGACCATAACGGCACATCCACCCCGCTTAAAAGCGGGATCACCGGGGTATTCAAATAACACTCAATGGTATTGACCGCTATTTCCGGCACAGCGCTGGTCACTTTCGACTTTACCCAGGCGACTATCTTAGGGTCGGCGTTCTTAGGGAACATCTCCTGGATGAACGCGCCCGCCCCCTTGATAAAATCTTTCTTTATAGGGTCGATGTATTGCCTTCTCTCTTCCGCGGTGGCGATACGCTCAAAATTCTCCAGGGTATCTATAGCGATAAGCCCGGAAACCTTTCCTTTAAGAAGAAGATTCGCTTCCAATATCCCTGTCCCGGACATCGAATGGCCGATCAAGATGACCTTGCGGCATTTGACAGCGCGGACTACCGCGGCGATATCCTCTCCGAACGCTTCCTGCGAATAGACTTTCCTCTGCCTTCCGGACATCCCATGTCCAGCCAGGTCCAAAGCCACAACCTGGTATTTCTTATTAAAATGATCCACCTGCTTGTTCCAAACAGAACGGTCGCAGCTCCAGCCATGCGCGAAAACCAGCGTTGGCTCGCCTTTCCCGGACACAGAATAAGCTATCGGGACGCCGTCCTTGGAAAAAGCGACCTTATAATCCATTTCCGCCCGCGCGCATGCCAACCACCCTGCAAACAACGATAATACAACAATGATCCCGGCCTTGCGATAATTATTATTCATTCCATTCTCCATCCTATTCACAGCCGCAGCAACAGCCACGTTTTTCAGTGTCTGGTCCAAATTTATTAAACATTTATTCATAATTCCAAAGACACCAGCAGGTTATCTACAACGTCTACAATATTATACCACGGAATATTTTTTATACAGGGATTCTCACCTTTTTTCTTTAAGGTCATCCATCTGTTCTTTAGAAAGCGGTCTGCCGAAGGCCGGAAAATGCGATTCAAGCGCGTTTTCGCCTTCAATCGGCACCCAGGCGTCATTGACCCGGTCCATCAGCGCGCATCTGTATTCTACTCCCTCAGCTATCGGGATAACTCCTTTTTCAGCCTGGACCAGTTGCCCGTTATCTATCTTAAGAAGCACGAGCTTTCCCGCATCCATCCTGTTCAAGACCTCGATCCCGTGGCATTCGTTGCATAGCCTTCCTTTTTCGCGCAGGGAATGGCTGTACTGCGGGGCAAAGATCAAAAACCCTTTCTTATTCTCAGCCACAAAGGTCTGCATATTAGCGCTGGCGACTTTACCCCGGTAATTAAGCAAGAACGTCCATCCGCTAAAAGGTAAATAAACCTTCTTATGCTCCTTCTTCAGCGTCCCCATATGACAGTTGGCGCAACTTACTACCTGCCGGACATGACAGGCAGTGCAATCCAATTTATCGCCATGAACAGTATGGGATACGCTCTTTTCTATATCACTGTGGCAGGTCTCGCATTTAGCCGCTATCGCTCCTGGCTGTTTCATCGAATCATACAGTATGCCGTCCCCGTGCAGGTCCCCGGCGCTATGGCAATCAACGCAGGCCATCCCTTTCGCGTTATGCGGGTTGTCTTCCTGGTTTTCCCTGTCGAGCTTATATATGGCGGCGTGTTTAACATGGCACTTCAGGCAACGGTCCTGTTCCTTTGCCGCGGACTCGGAATATACCTTTTTGCCGTCTTTCTCCGCCGCATGACAAATATCGCAAGACCTTACATGGCAGGAACCGCAGGGAAGCTCTCCGTAAGGGACGCCGGTTACCTTCTCGAAACCGTCATTCTCCTTACTATACCAGAACTTCATTCCTCTAGCTGTCTTATGCAGGCTGCTGTCAAATATGTCTTCCTGTTTCGGCTCCATATCCCCGGCCCAGGCAGGCATCGTAATAAACATGATCGCCGCCAACAACACCCCTATTTTATTTTTCATCTTCTTCCCCCACGCCAAACATTTATTCATAATACTAAATACCCCAGCAGGTTATCTACAACGTCTACGATACGATATCCTTTCTATCCTCACTCTAATCCACTGTCCTGTCAACACTGACCTTAGCCATTATCTGCGCTGCCAACTGCGCGCCGTCTGACCCGGTCATAGCCATATAGTTCAATATATCCTTTGCCTTTCCCGGATCCATAACATTAAGTATTTCCGCGGATTTCTCAACTGAGACATGCCGCGTTGAGAAAGAACGGCCGGGATAACTGTTAGTAATACCTTCGGATGTATATTGCAACGACTGCGCGACATCAACGGGCTTCATTTTTTCCAGGATTTTCGCTGCGGTTACAGCATCCATCTTATCGGAACCCATTACTAAAGCTACACCGAGCATAAATGCGCCGGCGGTGTTATGCAGCGCATCCAATTGAGTTATGGCGTCTTCAGGGGAAAGCTTCGACAAACAAACAACCGCATCGTCAATTTTGTTACCCATGATCAATTCGCTCACATCGGAAGCGCCCAGAGGATTGGCGAATAATACCAGAAAGACAAACGATATAAAACCCAAAGATAACATTATCGATCTTAAAAACTTCATAAATCCCTCCTTTTACACTAAAATATAACGCCCTTTATTTACAGCCGCAACAACAGCCGTTTTCTTTAGTATTTGCTTCGCATTTATTGCATAGCTCAGGGTCTTTTTCAGACGGCCTTATCCCGAACACTTTCGCCGCGATCCACCTATACAAGAATCCCTCCAACGCCACCCCGCACTTTTTACACTTTTTCGCCATTCCTCACCTCTATTTTAAGATACCTCAACATCTATGATATTATTTCCCATCTTCTTTATCAAGTACCACAGCGACATTCGCCTGCTCCAATTCTCTTGCTCCCGGGAAAAACAACCCGAACCAAGGAAGTATTATAATAAAACCGCCGACAATATCCAGGATACCCGTAATACTAAAATTATTTCCGATACTCCGGGCAACCGGGGTATAGCCATCTTTCTTAACTAATAATGAAACGTCATGATTCCGCTGCACTTTAGTCTGCACATTGCCTTTCCCCAAATACTCGCCATTAACATATATCTTCGCATCAGGTTCAGAAGCAGTAACAGTAAACCTCTGTTTCCCCGGGACCACCATAGAACAACCGACCTGAGTAAAAGCTATCGAGCAGATCAACACCCCCGCCACAAAATTATTAATAATTCTCACAATCCCTCCCCTTTAGCCACAACATCCCTCCTCATTCTAAGAAACTCTCCAAAGATTGCAGTATAGATATAAGTTAAGTTAGCTACTCTTGTTTTATCTTTACCCTAATATCCTGTTTTTGCATATCAGGAGCTACTAGTTTATCATAGAAATTACTACCCCACCCCACAAGTAAATTATCTTCAAAAACAAGCGGGGTTGTTTCCTGGTGAATGATTCCGGTCATATCTGTAGAATATGCCGTTCTGTAATTCCAAATAAGATTAGTTTTATTATCGCTTGATAAATATGTTTCTGTAGAAAACGGGTAACCCATTATTTGTCTAACTTGTTCGGTCGACATATTAAGTGTGAGTCGTGCAAGTTTGCCTCTTGTAATAGAAGCATTTAAAGCGCATCCGCTAATTAGAATTAATAAGAAACATAGGCAGGATAGTTTTCTCATATTTTACTCCTTAGGCTTAAACACGGTTTATAGAAGAGGTGCAAACTGAAGCACCAAGCGCATTACGCCCTCACACCCGATAGCAAACCCTGCCATTTTATCAAACTCCTAATCAGCGATTACCACGGTGCGTTCGAGCGACACATAAGATCAAAAATAGAAACGTCCCCTTTATTCTTTATTCCTTATTCCGTTATACGTATTGCATCCTGCGCCTTGCGCTAAAAACCCACCCATCCAATTATTCCACTTTCCCGCTTGCGCCAGAAACAGTTTCTGCCTTAGCTTTAAAACAGTTGAGTATCCGAGTATCAGTTAAATATCTCCGCCTATTCATTGCAATTGCTCAAGCATTCCTTTATTGCATTCAATGCCCCCTTTACTACAATATTACGTAATTTGTCATAAGTTATCTTGGGATAGTAAATTTGCTGTTTATTCATTCCAATAGTAAAGTTAACCGCTGCTGAATGAAATACAAAATCCCAATAACGTCCTTCATGAATAACATCACATCTTACGTCGTATAAAAATCGAATAACTTCATCGTAGGAAAGTGGAACTTTTTCTTTTTTGTCGCCCTTTTTAATATCAATCAATATACAACCCTGTAGGCAATCCTTATCCGCCTTACAATATTCCTTAAAAAACATTTTTACATATTTATACGATTCTCCGCTCTTTTTGTAATTTTTACATAATTTAGCTACGGCTTCAGCACAAATAATTAAAAACAAGAGGCGCAACGGATCGCTAACTTTTATCCTGTAAATTTCTTCTCCCAGTGAAATAAGTCGCTCTGTCTGATTAAAAGCTCTCCAAGCATTCATTTTATTAGCGTTATTAAAACTAGTTATAAAATGTTTAGCTTCACCTTTAGGAAAATAAGGCGCAAAAAAAACATTTAACTCTTCTACTCTTTCTTTTCTTATCACCATCATATCTTAAAAAAACGTCTCCTGGAATTTTGGAGCGAATGGAGCTTTTAGTCAAAAGAATTAAGCACTCCTATTCCAAGGTGGCAGCTCTTCGTGATCATTGTCATAACGACACAAGAGCTTCTTTTCTAATTCCCGGGTTCTGTCTTTAGAAATCATCACCTTGAAAGATATTTTCAAATTACCAAATTTCTTATTTTTTAAGTATGAATTTATCCTTTTACTTGTTTCTTGTGAAGGACCAGGATTGAAATAAAAGTTAATCCGATAATTTAACCCGCTTATCGTTTTCCCAATATATAAAATATCCGATTTACCTTTAAGACGATAGACCAGACTATTGTATTTTAAAATATAAACCCCTTTTTTGTAAGGCAGAATATTCAATATCTTTTCTTTATTAGCTATACTAAAGGCGTACCATTCACCAAAACCGTATTTTTTGAGACTTTTACTATTCAAATTTATTGCTCCACTTTATTGAATATATCACCCGCGGGTGACGTGAGGTGTTTGAGCGAAATCTTTGAGCAAAGATTGAAACACCCACTTTATTTCCCTTTATTCTATGATATCATAAAATTATCTACACTTCGAAAAATTGGAACGCTTGAAAATAAATTTTATTTTAATGAGGTGTTTCCCCTGAAAATAGTAAATCCGGCTCGTAATATCGTACGCGAACCAATCGCCAAATGAACCAAATCCAGCATATAAATAAGAAGCGGCATTGGCGGTATTCCAAAGTATATTAAAACAGTGTTTTTCGGCACCTTTTAACGATTCACTGTAATTTTGTATTACCTTAAGGAAACTATAAAATTCATTTATTTTATCAATTCCATCATGAGGAAATACCGGGGATAGAAAAAGATTAAACGCTTTTTCATCAACTACATAATGAGTTTCAACTGGTTTGTCGGGAAGATTAAACTCGGTGTGCGATATTTCGTGCAAGACCAAACAAGTAAATATTTCAGAACTGTTGTCGTAATAATATTTGTAAATATAATCGATGAATACCTGCGGGATATATATGCAAGTTCCCCTAATCTCGGGAATATTAGGTTGAGTGGTTTCCTGAGGTGAAACTATTTTATAGGAGTAAACATTTTGGAGGGGCAATTTATTGACATCCCGAAAAACAGTATCGATGCCCTGCGTATAACTTTTTATATATTGAGGAGTGCGGGGAATGGTGGTACAACCGGATAAAAACAAACCTAATATTACTAATAATCTCTTTTTTAATATCCCTTCCATCTTTTTATCCCGTTTAAGAAAACCCTTGCCCTCAACAGATAACGCGGCATGTTTTGAACATACAACAACACCCCCCCATCATCCACCCTGTTATTTTCTCAAGCCTTTCACCAGCGGGTGCCGCGGTGTGTTTGAGCGGCACATAAGGAAATCGAGCGGGCATGGTTTGCCGCACACCTAAATAGTCTTCAAGAGCGAGATTTCCGCAGAGCGTAAATTTCCTCGCAGGGGAAATCAAGCGATGACGCGAAAATACACCGCGGCAATATCCGCTGCCTAACAAAAAAACATACCGCGGGACAGTCCCTAAGGAAGGAGTGCCACCCGGCGCAATCGGTATATGCGCCGGTGTGTGCTTATGCGCAAAAAAAAGCAGCTCCATCCTCTCGGACCAAGCTGCTTCATAAATTTACCCTCCAACCCCCACAAATCCTCCTCTGTGGACTATTGGAGTATTCTAACGCTAAAACACCTGCCACGCAACCTAATTTACACTTATGAGATTATACTGCGGCATGTTCTCTTTTAGCAAGCGGGATCACGGAGATATTAAGGGTATAACCGATAAAACGCAGGACTTTATATAAAGTGGAAATACTGCTGAACTCCCCATTCTCTATCTTGGAAATATGCTGCTGTGAAACACCGATCTCCCTGGCAAACTGCCCCTGATTCAGTTTATGTTTAATACGGTAGCTGATGATCGGCTTGACCAGTTTTAATTTCTGCTGGTCCAATTCATACTGCTCACGAAAATACCGGTCTTTTAACAGCTTTTTCAGGTGTTCATCAACCGGTGTTACCGAACAACTCCTCTTATTAAAAGAAACTTTTTCCTTCTTTGCCATGCTAACTCCAGTTCTTGCTTAGGGGTTTTACGGGCATCTTCCTGATTCAGTAACGAAATATAAGCATTTACATGCAGCCATCTTACGCTTTCAATAAAGTATACAACCATTTAGTTGTATTGTCAAGAAACAATACGCGCATCAACGATGAAATCCTATAGGCGGCTTTTCTTTTACCGGCGCCGGCTCCAACAACTGCTTTATCGCCTCAAACACCATCGCAAACTGCTTATCGTATTTCTTCTCCATATCCTCGATCTTGCGCTTCAGGTCAATATTAGTTAGGAGCATCCTGCGAAATTTAGTAAAAACGCGCATTATCTGGATATTCACCAGTATTGCCCGTTTACTATGTAATACACTTGAGAGCATAGCTACGCCTTGCTCAGTAAAAACATATGGAAACTTGCGCGTACCGCCCCAACTTGATGTTCCAAATTGGAACTTCAAGTTTGCAAGTTCCTGCCTTGCCAGTTGATACATAAAATCTGCCGGGAACCTTTCAATGTTTCTTTTGACGGCTTTATTTAAATTTTTTGTTCTGACTCCATAAAGCATAGCTGAATCTTTGTCTATCATTACCCTTTTACCACGAACTTCGTATATTCTACTTGCCACCAAACCTACTGAAAGGCATCATCCATTTCACCCCTCTTTTTTAAAGGTGCCAAATTGGCACCTTAGGCAAGACATCAAACTCATCCTAATTTATACTACCTTTACTTATAACAGACGTAAGAAACCGAAATCTAACATAATCTTTTTATCCTATAGCATGTAAATAAAAAAGGGGCGCTCTCACGCCCCCAAATATTGTTTCACAATTATAAATATTACAGTAACTTACCTACAACGGTATTCAAAAGGTTGATTTACAAAGTCGATATTTCGTTTACAATACTAACCTTGATGATTATAGTATGGATATTGTCCGTGCTGATTATGGTACCCTTTTAACAATTCCTCCTCTAATTCGCGACTACGACTCCAATGAGCTAATTCATATTCGATCTCATCAAAAACTTTTCCAACAACATGATCCTTTATCCTTTTTTGAAGATTTAGAGCCTTACCAATATACACCAATAAGCCTTTTTGGAAGAGGAAATAAACACCACTTTCCAGAGGAATTCTTTTAATATCATCAATAACCACTTTCTTTCTATGAGCATTTACCTGTTTCATGATAATATCGTCTGTTTCTGGTCAAGATAAATCACCCAAATATTCCCTATTTTAGGTACTTTCTCGTTTTTAGGAATATATCTCCCCTCTAATTCTTGCGGTTTCAAGAAATAGTAGTTAAAAAACGAGCGGCTTCCACAACTACCATTATTTGACCGTTGAACAACCTTATGAGCACCTGGAGCCTTTGCATCAGAAGTAAATTGAAAGATAATTGCTTTCTTTTTAATGGAATACCCTAAAACCACATGACTGATATCCTTCAATTTTGCCTCATGCATAAATCCTGAACTAAATAAGAAAGTGGAACTTTTAGTAATACGCACATATGACTCACCTATTCTCATTCCTGCAGCTCTGAAAATATCTAAATCATCCCAATCTTTAACAACCTGTTGCATTACACACCTCCATTTTGATTGTTTTTAAAATCTCATTACTGTTACTAGCACTTTATATTCGAATATACTGGTTAAATATTTTAAATCACTTACCATTGTTGTAATTATAACATTAAGTGCTGACATTGTCAATTATTATTTTAGTAGCAATTACATCCGCAGTTACTGTTATACACCCATGTGTTAATAATCAGATAACTACACATAATTTCTCAACATTACGATATAAAATTACTAACTACTAAAGATTAGGTCGTAAGAGTCATGTCACCAAGTGAGTTCCGCAGACCTCACACCCACACACCAAGCCCTGCCATTTTCGTCCATATAACAAATATTCCGAGAGAGCTGTGTCACCAAGCGAGTTTTCCACCTTCCCCCACCAATCGGGCTTTTTTGAAGATTGTCACTGGCGGGTGGCACGGCATATTGCGGATTAGATAACAGTGCGGACTGTGGTACAAAGCGAGTTCCGCAGGCCGAAGGCCGAGGACTGTCCGAGCGACTACCACAGTCCGCACTAACCTAATACCTTGCCAGTCCCCGCCACCTCAAAAAGAAAAGCCCGCCTGGCTTTCACCAGACGGGCATCTATGTAAAGGATCCGTATTTAACCCAGCGCGGATCCTGACGCAGTCATGCGACCGATGGGTAAATCAAAAGCCCCCACAAAATTAATTGCGGGGGCCTTTGAATTTAATGGAGCACCAACCAACTCTCACATACCCTTACGAGTATACTACCATAGGCCCTGCGAGGCTTAACTACCGTATTCGGAATGGGAACGGGTGTGGCCCTCGCGGTATCGGTACTCCAAAAAGTTTTCAGACATCAGTATAGAGAAAACTTTTTGCACTGAGGGGCAGATGCCCCGAAGCGCATAGATCCTTCGCCGCATCTAGCGGCTTCAGGATCGAAATTTTCTTCTATAGTATATGTCTGGAAAATTTCGACAACTCACAAGATATTGGTAAAACTACTTTTAAAACCGAAGAAATTAAAAGACCAAGCCGATTGGCAATTAGTACACGTTAGCTTAAATCCTTACGGATCTTACACACCGTGCCTATCAACCCCGTAGTCTACGGGGTGCCTTCAGGACCTTACGGTCCAGGGATATCTAGTCTTGGGGGGGGCTTGGCACTTAGATGCTTTCAGCGCTTATCCCTTACGGACATAACTACCCGGCCTTTGCCCTTGGCAGGACAACCGGAACACCAGAGGTCCGTTTCTCCAGGTCCTCTCGTACTGTGGAGAACTCCCCTTCAAATATCCTAACGCCCACACCAGATAGAGACCGAACTGTCTCACGACGTTCTGAACCCAGCTCGCGTACCCTTTTAACCGGCGAACAGCCGGACCCTTGGGACCTTATCCAGCCCCAGGATAGGATGAGCCGACATCGCAATATGATCCACGCTTTCGCATGGTATTAGACTATATCTTCATCCCGAGCAACCGGCTCTTTTTGAGTCAGTTGCGAGGGAGTTGGCGTGTGATAAGAACAATTAATTACGTTCCTATCTCATGTGTGTTAATGACATCCGGATAGAATGTCCACACAATCAGTCGTTACGGGGTCTTAAAAAACATGGTTTCTCGAGGCAACGAAATAGTCGACAACCATACACTTAATAACATTAACCGCATTCATATAGATGTAGATTGAAGGTTAAGTTATCAGCCTTATTTGTCCCCCGTCCACTACATAGTAGTATTCGGGAATCCCGAAAAATGAAAACATTTTACGGGACCTAATATTTGTTACCAAGAGAAAAGACCATTGAATAACTGCTTATGCTTTTTAAGACTTCCCACGGTATTACCCGAATTTCTATTGGGCTCCACCGTTATTAGCCAATGCATGCACAGGATTACTCCCGTGCCACCCCATGTTGTTGAGGTGCCAAACCGGGCTGTCGATGTGAACTCTCGAGCCCGATAAGCCTGTTATCCCCAGAGTACCTATTATCCGTTGAGCGATGGCAATTCCACGTTTCACCACCGGATCATTAGCCCCTACTTTCGTATCTGCGCGTCCTGTCGGACTTGCAGTCAAGCTGGCTTATGCGCTTACACTCACCAGGCGATTGCCGACCGCCTTGAGCCAACCTTTGGGCCCCTTTGTTACTTTTTAGAAGGGAACCGCCCCAGTCAAACTGCCCGCCTATCACTGTCCCTCTGGCCGCTTCAGGCCAGGTGGTTAGAATTTTAATCGAATAAGGGTGGTATTTCACATTGCGGCTCTGCCACAGCTAGCGCCATGGCTTCAAAGCCTCCCACCTATGCTACACATATTAAACCAAAATCCAATAGTAGGCTGCAGTAAAGGTTCTGGGGTCTTTTCGTCTTGATGCGGGTAGACGGCATCTTCACCGCCACTACAATTTCGCCGAGTCCCTCGTCGAGACAGCGTCCAGGTCGTTACACCATTCGTGCGCGTGGGAACTTACCCCACAAGGAATTTCGCTACCTTAGGACCGTTATAGTTACGGCCGCCGTTTACTGGGGCTTCGGTTCACTGCTTCGAAAGGATTACTCCATCCTGACAGATTCCCTTAACCTTCCAGCACTGGGCAGGTGTCACTCCTTATACGTCCTCTTTCGAGTTTGCAAAGAGATGTGTTTTTGCTAAACAGTCACCCGGACCACTTTATTGAAGCCCTAGCATCTTACGATGCAGGGCACCGCTTGTTGCGAACTTACGCGGCTAGTTTGCAGAGTTCCTTAACGAGGGTTATCTCGATCGCCTTACCATATTCTGGTGGTCTACCTGTGTCGGATTCCGGTACGTGTGACCTATTAACTCCTTTTTATGCTTTTCTCGGCAGTGTGGATTTAGTTCACTTCCCCCTCGGAAACCTCGGGGTCCCATCGCCTGATTACTCAGGAAATAACGCGGACATCCAAAACCGCGCAGCCCTAACCCTCCTACGTCCCACAAAAAGTGATAACGCTAATAAGTCAGTATATGAATATTAACATATTGTCCATCGCCTACGCCCACTGGCCTCAGCTTAGGCACGACTAACCCTAGGTGGATTAACCTTCCCCAGGAAACCTTCGACTTTCGGCGTACGGGTTTCTCGCCCGTATCTTCGCTACTCATTCCGACATAATCCCTACTTTAACGTCCACTGCTCCTCACGGTACAGCTTCACTCATTAAAGTATGCTCCCCTACCGCTCTAGCCGTCCGAAGACGGATAAAACCCACAGCTTCGGTAATATGCTTGATCCCCGTTCATCTTAGGCGCGGAATCACTCGGCCAGTGAGCTGTTACGCACTCTTTAAATGATGGCTGCCTCTGAGCCAACATCCTGGCTGTTATAGTGAATCCACATCCTTTACAACTTAGCATATTTTTAGGGACCTTAGCTGGTGGTCTGGGCTGATTCCCTTTTGACGCCGGAGCTTGGCCCCCAGCGTCTTACTCCTCAGATAGTCAATGTAGTATTCGGAGTTTGGTTGGACTCAGCAAGTCGGTAGACTCCCGTAGTCCATTCAGCACTCTACCCCTACATCGTAGTTTCTGAAGGCGAACCCTAGAATTGTTTCGGGGAGAACCAGCAATTTCTGAGTTTGTTTAGTCTTTCGCTCCAACCCACAAGTCATCCAGGAGTTTTTCAACGCTCAATGGTACGGGCCTCCATCCCGGTTTCCCGGAACTTCGCCCTGCTCATGGGTAGATCACTCAGCTTCGGGTCTATTATTTCAAGCTAAATCGCCCGGTTAGGACTCGGTTTCCCTGCGCCTCCATGTTACGCGTTAACGCAACACTTAAACTCGCTTGAAATAATAACTCGTCGGACCATTATGCAAAAGGTACACGGTCAGCCATTTTCACGCTTGCGCGTGAATATAGGCCTTCCATCGCTTTGTATGTCTATGATTTCAGGTTCTATTTCACTCCCCTCCCGGGGTTCTTTTCAACTTTCCCTCACGGTACTTGTACACTATCGGTTTAGGCGGAGTATTTAGTCTTAGACCGTGGTCGGCCCAGATTCCCACAGGATTCCCCGTGTCCCGTGGTACTTGGGATACCTCTAGGCGGTATTGGAATTTTGCATACGAGGCTTTCACTCTCTTCGGCATGCCTTTCCAGGCATTTCCGCTATCCCTTTACCTACCATATCGAGGTCCCGCAACCCCGTTTCTTCTTGCGAAAAAACGGTTTAGACTGATCCCTTTTCGCTCGCCGCTACTGGGGGAATCTCTTTCGATTTCTCTTCCTCAGCTTACTTAGATGTTTCAATTCTGCTGGTTCGCTCTACTACGCCTATGAATTCAGCGCAGAGTATCTGATATCTCTATCAGACAGGTTGCCCCATTCGGAAACCCTCGGATTAACGCCTGTTTGCGGCTACCCGAGGCATATCGGTGCTTACCCCGTCCTTCATCGCCTCACCTAACCTAGTCATCCGTGCATAGACACTTTGTAGCTTGATCAGATAACTTTCTCGATTAAAATTGTAGTTCTACCTTATATCTTGTAGTTGTCAAAGAGCGTAATGCGCTTTTGCCGGTTGATTTTGAAGATAGCCTCAACCGAGACAAAAGAACGAGTAATTTACGCTATAGTAAGGATATTACGTGGAGCTGAGGAGGATCGAACTCCTGACCCCCTGCTTGCAAAGCAGGTGCTCTCCCAGCTGAGCTACAGCCCCATATATTTAATGGAGCATCGAACTCAACCCACTGCTTTTCCGCTGAGCTACGCCCCTAAATCTTACAGGATCCACTGATTCAACTGCCACGGGCCGGTGCTTTTTAAAAAAATGGGCCCAAGTGGATTCGAACCACTGACCCCAGTCTTATCAGGGCTGTGCTCTAACCAACTGAGCTATGGGCCCGTTTTTGATATAACTTACCCATAGCAACGGATTTCTGCGTAAAGCAATCCTTACCAAAATTTAAATTAAATAGCCAAACCTGAGCGCCTTGCGGCGCACGGCATTTACATTCGTAGCATATTGGTTCTTTTTAAAGGAACCACGCCTTCCGAACGAAACTAAAAATTTCCGAGATCAGGGAAAAATTTAGAAAGGAGGTGATCCAGCCGCACCTTCCGGTACGGCTACCTTGTTACGACTTAGCGCCAGTCACTGATTTTACCTTGATCCTCAATTGCTTGAAGATTTCAGGTACCCTCAGCTCCCATCGCTTGACGGGCGGTGTGTACAAGGCCCGGGAACGTATTCACGGCGGCGTAGCTGATCCGCCATTACTAGCGATTCCGGCTTCATGGAGTCGAGTTGCAGACTCCAATCTGAACTGGGCCTACTTTTTTGCGATTAGCTCCACCTCGCGGTTTGGCAACGCTTTGTAGTAGGCATTGTAACACGTGTGTAGCCCAAGGCATACAGGCCGTACGGACTTGACGTCATCCCCACCTTCCTCTCGCTTATCGCGAGCAGTCTCTTTAGAGTGCTTTTCTAGGCCTTGCGGCTTTGAAAGTGGCAACTAAAAATGAGGGTTACGCTCGTTGCGGGACTTAACCCAACACCTCACGGCACGAGCTGACGACAGCCATGTAGCACCTGTGCAGGCTCCTGATTTGACAGGTCATCCACCTTTCAGCTTCTTACTTCCTGCATGTCAAGCCTTGGTGAGGTTCTTCGCGTAGCATCGAATTGAACCACATGTTCCACCGCTTGTGCGGGCCCCCGTCAATTCCTTTGAGTTTTAACCTTGCGGTCGTAGTCTTCAGGTGGAGCACTTAACAGGTTACCTTACGGCGCTGAGGGTTTAACCCCCAACACCTAGTGCTCATCGTTTACGGCTAGGACTACCAGGGTATCTAATCCTGTTTGCTCCCCTAGCTTTCGCAGCTTAGTGTCAGATATTGGCCAGAGAGCCGCTTTCGCCACTGGTGTTCCTCCAGATATCTACAGATTTCACCCTTACACCTGGAATTCCGCTCTCCTCTCCAATCCTCAAGCAATGCAGTTTTGAAGGCAGTTCTCTGATTGAGTCAGAGCATTTCACCTTCAACTTACAGAGCCACCTACCTGCCCTTTACACCCAGTAAATCCGAGTAACGCTCGCCATCCCCGTATTACCGCGGCTGCTGGCACGGAGTTGGCCATGGCTTCTTCTCTGGGTACCGTCAGTTCCTATATTACTATAGGTAGTTTCTTCCCCATCGAAAGAGGTTTACATACCGAAATACGTCATCCCTCACGCGGCGTCGCATAGTCAGACTTTCGTCCATTGCTAAATATTCTCGACTGCAGCCTCCCGTAGGAGTAGGGGCAGTGTCTCAGTCCCCTTGTGGGTGACCACCCTCTAAGGCCACCTATCCGTCAAAAGCCTTGGTAGGCCATTACCCTACCAACTAGCTGATAGAACGTGAGCCCATCTATATGCAATCCCTTGCGGGACCTTTACCCGTTCCCCCTTATGAGGGAATGGACACATCCAGTATTACCCTTACTTTCGCGAGGTTATACTTGACATATAGGTAGGTTACTCACGTATTACGCACCCGTTTGCCGCTATATTAAAAACGAATTGGCATCCGCCTTGCGGCTTCAACCTCTCCGTAAATAATATCGCTCGACTTGCATGCCTAATCCACGCCGCCAGCGTTCACTCTGAGCCAGGATCAAACTCTCCAAAAGATAAAAGTTTGTATAAAGGCTCTTATTTACTTATTTTCTTAAAACCTCATGTTTTTAAGCTTGGCTATTTAATTATCAAAGAGCTGCTGTAACCCCTGGCTTTCGCCGCGGGGTCTTTGCCCGGTATTATATATCTGGACAAAGAAAAACGGCGTCCCGACTTTGCGGGACGCCGTTCGAAATCTATTTGGCGTCTTACGTCGGTAAGACTTTACTGCTCGAAATTGTCAGTCCCTCTTTTCTTATTCTTCACAGGGTCGTTTCAGACCTCTCGTTAGAATTGTGCAAGGAAGAGTAACTATACCACTGAGCTTTAAAATTGTCAAGAACTTTTTTTGATATTTTTTCCCGCTCCGGAATAAGCCCCCGGATTTCTTACGGAGAGCTAAGTATACCTGATATCAAAAAATAATGCAAGCCTTTTTTTAATTATTTTTTCAAGGCTTTTCCCACGCCTTATTTGGCGATCAATTCGGTGATCTTGAATATCGGCAGGAAGAGCGCGATGACGATGCCCCCGATGACGATACCCAGGAAAGCGATGACCAGGGGCTCGATCAGGCTGGTCATGCCGGCGACCGCCGCGTCCACCTGGTCGTCGTAGAAATCCGCGATCTTGGTAAGCATCTTTTCCAGCTGGCCGGTCTGCTCCCCTACCCCGATCATCCGGGTGACTATGGGCGGAAAGACCTGGCTCTTAGCCAAAGGCGTGGCGATCGGTTCGCCGTCGCGCACCGCGGTGCGGCAGTTAGCCACCGCTTCTTCCACCACTTTATTCCCCGAGGTCTTACCTACTATATCCAGGGCGTTCAGCACCGCCACCCCGCTTTTGACCAGCGTGGAGAACGTCCGGGAGAATTTGGCCACCGCCACCTTCTGGAACAAAACCCCCAATACCGGCATCTTCAGCATGGCCTTGTCGAAATTATATTTGCCCTTGGGTGTGCTGATATATTTTTTAAAAGCTATGATCACAACAGCCAGGACAGCCGCGCCGTATATAAAGTTCTTCCTTACCAGCTCGCTGACCATGATCAGTATCTGGGTAGGCAGAGGAAGCTTGCCCCCCAGCATATCGAATATACCCTTGAATGTGGGGACCACCTTGATCAAAAGCACGGCGGTGATCAATAAAGCCATACATATCACAACCTCAGGGTATACCAGGCTGGAGCTTATCTTACGCTGCAAAGAAGCGGTCTTTTCCAGGTATGAAGCCAGCCTGTCCAGGATCTCGTCGAGCATGCCTGAGGCCTCGCCCGCCCTGCTCATATTTATGAAAAGCTCGGAGAATACCGTGGGGTGCTTGGAGAGGGCGTCGCAGAAACTCATCCCCGCCTCGATATCCTGGCGCACCGTCAAAACCACCGCCTTAAGGCTTTTATTATCCACCTGCTCGCCCAATATGCCCAGGGCCTGGACCAGGGGGATGCCGGCGTCGATCATGGTCGCCAGCTGGCGCGAGAATACCACCAGGTCTTCCATCTTTATCTTGGCCTGGTCCAGTTTGAACAATTTGGTTTTGACAGCTTTAATGGATACTACGGTATACGACTTGTTATGCAGGATATTGGCGGCTTCATTCTCATTAGGCGCGTCAACCACGCCCAGGACAGGGTTCCCGTTATAATCCTTAGCCACATACTGGAAAGCAGCCATAATCGTATATCCTTTCTTACAGTTCCGCTGAGACGCGCAGGAACGCGTCAACCACGTCCGGATCGAATTGTATCCCGGCGTTGCGCTCGACTTCGGCGATCGCCTGCTCCCGGGTTAAAGGGACCTTCCTGTACGAACGGGCTGAGGTCATGGCTTCATAGGCGTCAGCCAGATGGATTATCCGCGCGCCTACGTGTATAGTGTCTCCCTTAAGCCCCTTCGGGTAACCTGAGCCGTTAAAATGCTCGTGGTGCTGGCGCACCAGATCGATCACATCGCTTAAAAAAGTCAGGGGTTCGAGTATCTGGGCCCCGGTTTCCGGATGCTTGCGGATGGTCTCCCATTCCTCAGGAGTGAGGCTGTCGGGCTTGAGCAGGATCGAATCGGATATGCCGATCTTGCCCAGGTCGTGAAGCGCGGCCGCGTCCCGGATCAGCTCATTCTCTTTTATGCTTAATCCCATATTCCTGGCTATGGCTACCGCGTATTTAGCCACGTTCTCCGAATGGCTGTGCGTGTAATGGTCCCGCGCGTCGATCGCCTGGGCCAGGGCCCTGATAGTGCGCATATATGTCGAGCGCAGATCTTCATAAAGCCGGGCGAGGTTTTTGGTCGATTCCTCGATCCTCTTGGCTAAGAGTATATTCTGCCTCTGCAAAGCGCTATTCTGTTCTTTAAGGATGGCGTTAAACTTGCGCTGGCCGGCGAGTATGGCGTGCAGTTCCCCCGCCTTGCGGATAATAAAGAATATCTTTTCCCAGTTGAACGGCCGGCTGATGAATTCATATATACCCAGGGAACCGGCTTGTTTGGCCAATTCCGGCTCTTCCCGGTCAAGCACTCCCACTATGATGCAGTCAGGATTTATCTCCCTGAGCGCCTTGATCAATTTCATAGTGTCGCTGTCCGGGCTGTTCTCGAACTTACAGACGACCATATCAAAGCCATTTTCCTTGAAACTGGCTATGGCTGAGGAAACCTGCGATTCCAGGACTACCGAATAACCGCCTTCGATGATCAACCTCTCGGTCATTGTCCGGATAAGCTCTTCATTATCGATGAACAAAAGAATACGGTTAGTGCTGTTATTCATTGTTTATTCCTCGGTGGTTATCCTTATCGCCTCGTCAAGCGTGGTCAGCCCCTGCCTTACTTTATTGAAGGCGTCATCGCGCAAAGTCTGCATTCCCAGCTCTTTCTGGCAATATTCCTTGATCTGGTCCAGGGATTTGCGGGTAATGATCATTTCGCGGATATTATCATCGATCAAAACCGCTTCCAGGATAGCTATTCTACCATGAAACCCGGTGTTATTGCAATACTTACATCCTTCGGCCTTGAAGAATTCCGCGGCGCCGGGAAAACCGATAGTCTTCAGATATTCCGCGGGTATATTAACCGGTTGCTTGCATTTAGGGCAGATCCTGCGGCAGAGCCTCTGGGCGCAGACCATGATCAAGCTGGTAGCCACCAGAAAAGGCTCTACCCCCATATCCATAAGCCGGGTGATGCTGGTAAGCGCGTCATTGGTGTGCAGGGTCGAGAAAAATAATTGCCCGGTCAATGAGGCTTTTATCGCGATATCCGCGGTCTCGGAATCGCGGATCTCCCCGATCATGATCACGTCCGGGCTTTGGCGCAATACTGAACGCAGGCCGGAAGCGAAATCCAGGCCGATATCGGATTTTACCTGCATCTGGGTGATCCCCTCGATCTGGTATTCCACCGGGTCTTCTATGGTGACGATATTCTTCTCCGGGGTATTCAACTGGCTGAGCACGGAATACAGGGTAGTGGATTTTCCCGAGCCGGTAGGCCCGGTTACCAGGAGCATCCCAAAAGGACGGGCGATCGCCTCTTTGAAAACTTTATAGGGGTAATCCGAAAAACCCAGCTTATCCAGCCCCACGGCAAGGCTGCCTTTATCCAGGATCCGCAAGACGAATTTCTGGCCGAAAGTGGTCGGCAGGCTGGAAACGCGGAAATCTATTTCCTTGCCCTCGAATTTTACCCTGAACCTGCCGTCTAACGGGATGCGGTTCTCGGTAATGTTCAGGTTGGAGATGATCTTCAGCCTGGCGATCACCGCGTTCTGGTTCTTCTTGGGCAGGTTGATCACATCATGCAAGGCGCCGTCAATACGGTACCTGATCCGCAGGACATCTATCTCCGGCTCGATATGGATATCCGAAGCCCGCCTTTTAAGCGCCTCGGTCAGGATCAAGTCCACCAGCTTGACGATAGTCGGCTTTTCGCTCTCTTTAAGGACGCTGGAAAGATCGATCTCCTCGCTCTTTAGAAGTTCCACTTCCTGTTGTTTGGCGGCTGTGGATTGCGCGGTGTCTTCTGACTTCAACAATTCTTCCATATCCCTGGCCTGGCCGCGGTACTGGTTCTCTATCGCCTTATTTATCTCCTCCTCAGAGCACAGGACAATATCTATCTCGCATCCGGTGACCACCTTGAGATCATCCAAAGCGAATATGTTCAGCGGATCGGACATAGCCACGGTCAGGGTATTGCCTATTTTTGACAACGCGATGACATTATACTGCCTGGCCATATGTTCCGGGATAAGATGGATTATCTCGGAAGCGAACTTATACTTGATAAGATGAAGAGTTGGTATATAAAGGCGGCTGGATAATAACGCCAGCAGGTCATCCTCGGAGACTATCTTTTCATTTATGAGCATCTGTCTTAACGACACCCCTTTTGTCTTCTGGAGGTCAAGCACCTTTTCCAGCTTTTCCGGGGTGATCAGCTTATTCTTCAGCAGAAGCTCAATAAGATTTTCTTTAAGTGATTTCATATAGCCGTCTTTTTACATTATTTATTACCGCGTCTGCGACTCTTGCCCCCCCGCTGATTTGTTTTCCATGGAAAACAAATCAATACGTGGCGGGATAGTTCGCACATATAAGTTATGTCGGATAACACCCTTTCGCCCTCCGCCTCCATAACTTATGTGCTCACTATTCATCTCGCGCGGTTACGCGCATAACTTCTTCCAATGTGGTCTGGCCTGCCAGGGCGGCGCGCACGCCGTCTTCGCGCAAAGTATGCATCCCCTCTTTGCGCGCCTGGCGCTTGATAATATGTTCCTGGGCGCCTTTAAGGATCATCTCTCTTATGGCCGAGGAAAGGATCAGGACCTCGGCGATCCCCACCCTTCCGCTGTAACCGAGATTCAGGCAGCGGACGCAGCCCTTGCCCCGGAAAAATTTCGCCTTTTTCGGGTCAGGCAGGGTTAATTTCATGTTTTCGATCATTTCGGCGTTCAAGGTATATTCCTCTTTGCAATGAGGACAGATCCTGCGCAAAAGCCTTTGGGCGACCACGCAGACCAGGGAGGAATTGATCATATACGGCTCAATGCCCATATTCACCAGCCTGACTATCGAGCCGCAGGCTGTGGTAGTATGCAAAGTGGAGAAAACCAGATGCCCGGTAAGCGCGCTTTTAATGGCGATATCCACTGTTTCCAGGTCGCGGATCTCCCCGATCATAATGATATTCGGGTCCTGCCTGAGGATCGCCCGGAGCGCGCTGGCAAAGGTCAACCCCACATCCTGCCTGACATTAACCTGGTTTATCCCTTCCAGCTGATATTCCACGGGATCTTCCACAGTGACTATATTCTTTTCCGAACTATCCACTAATTTGACCAGGGAATAAAGCGTGGTGGTCTTGCCTGATCCGGTAGGCCCGCAGACCAGGATCATACCGTGGGGTAATTTCGAAAGTTTGCGCAGAGGGTCGGTGACATCGCCGCTGAAACCGAGCTTATCTATATCCAGCGTAGCCTGGGATTTATCCAATATACGTATCGCCACTTTTTCCCCGAAACTCGAGGGAAGTATGGAGACGCGGAAATCCACTTCTTTGCCCTGCAGTTTGGCCTTGAACCTTCCATCCTGGGGCAGGCGGTGTTCCGCGATATTCAGCATCGACATTACTTTTAAACGGGAAACAATGGACGAATGCAGGTTTTTAGGCGGGTTCTGGGTCTCCAGGAGCAGTCCGTCTATGCGGAAACGCACCCTCACTTTTTTCTCAAAAGGCTCGATCAATATATCCGAGGCCCTTCTCTTTACCCCGTCTTCCAGGATAAGGTCGGTGATCTTGATCACCGGCGCTTCCTGGCTTACCGCTCCCAGCTCCATATCCGAAAGGGATTTCTCCCTTTCTTCTTTGACCAGCTCAATGGAAGAGACAGACATCTCTTTGACCATGTCGCCGATGATATCCTTGGTGGTATCCGGGTACGCCATATCAATGGCCGCGATTATATCCAGGCTGGAAGAAATGATCGGGTTTATCTTGTAACCGGTAAGCGCCTCAACGTGGTCAATGGCGAAGATGTTCAAAGGGTCGGCCATGGCCAGGGTGATCGAATCGCCGATCTTGGAGACCGGGATGATCTGGTAAGCGCGGGCGATATTAGCGGGGATAAGCTTGGTGATCTCCGGGTCCATCCGGAAACGTTTGAGGTCGATCAAAGGCAGGCTCAGCCCCTCGCTCAGGGAGAGGTTGAGGTCGCTTTCCTTGACCATCTTCAGGTCAATGATTATGTCGCTGAGCCTCCCGCCTTTTTTCTTCTGGACCTCGATAGCCTCATCCAGCTGGATCTGGCTGATGATATGGTTCTTGATCAGGATCTCGGTCAGGCGGTCTTTTAAAGAAACCATTATTTATAGTATTTTGCTATTGCCCGGCGGATATCCGATAATGTGGAGACAAAAAACTGGACATTGCAGCCGGAAACCCTCTCCGCCTCTTCAACCGCTTTCTCAAGCAAAGGATTATACATTACCAGAGTGAGGCTGTTCCCTATTTTATCGATCGGGATAAGCGCGTATTTCTCGGCGAGAGCGCGCGGGATCGCGCCGACTATATCCGGGTTGATCTCATAACTAGCCAAAGGCAGGTAAGGAAAACCGTATTGCACGGTCAAGGCCTGGGCGATATCCTCTTCTTTGGCGCAGCCCATCTCCACCAGTATCTCGCCAAAAAGCTTGTTCGGCCTTTCTTCCTGAATGGCTAAAGCCTTGTCCAGATGCTGGCGGTTGATAACCCCCAGGTCGATAAGCAATTCGCCTATATGTTTATTTATTACTTTCTTTAATGGCATAGATATTTATCCTGATATTAATATAATTACAGTAAAATTATACCTTGTAACCGCCGCCATAGCAACAATTTTTAGGACGGAAGAACGGTTACAGGCCGCTTTTTATCTTTTCGTAGCCGGCTGACAGGTCCTCCTGGTTTATACCGGGGTCAAGAAAGGACCAGGCCAGGGGTTTATCAGTTGGAAATCCCTTAAGGTATTCATTCGGGTCTATAGCGCATTCGCTGAAAGAATCCATCCAGCGTTGAAAATCAAAGTGCTCGTCCCATCCGTCAAACCTCGCCCCTTTGCGGAAAGCGGACAGGATCACAGCGCTCAACCTCCTGTCCCCCCGGGAAAGCACGCCTTCCATAAAACTCATGAAACGGTTGTGGAAAGAAAGTTTTATCCGCCTGTTCTTTAAATGCCCCCTTAAGTAATCCTGCCTGGCCTTCATCTGCTCAAGGTCGAGCATGGCGAACCACTGGAAACAGGTATGCGGCTTGGGGATCAAAGTGTTGATGCTTACGTTCACCTGGGCGGGCCTTCCGCTTACTTTGCGGGAAAGTTCCGAAACCCGGGAGCTGAAATCCAATATACTGTCCAGGTCCGCGTCTGTTTCATTAGGCAGGCCGACCATAAAGTAAAGTTTTACATGCTGATAACCGGAGATGAATGATTCTTCCAGGGTCTTGAAAAAATCCTCCTCGTTGAAATCCTTACCCAGGGCTTCCCGCAGTTTAGGGCTGGCGGATTCCGGGGCGAAGGTCAATCCGGTCTTTTTAATGGTAGCAAGCAATTCCGTCATGCCGCCCAGGGATGTCTTAGGCTTCATCGAAGGCAAGGAAAGGCTCACTCCTTTTTCCTTAAAGAACCTGACCATCTCCGGCAATATCTCGCCCAGGCCGGGGTGATCGCTCACCGATAACCCGGTCAAAGAGATCTCTTCGTAGCCCGATGAGCTGTAAAGGCATTTGCTCTGGTCCAGGATAGTCTGCGGTTTACGCAGGCGTAAAGGGAAATACTGGCTCCTGGCCTGGCAGAAACGGCAGCGGTTAGGGCAGCCGCGCATTACCTCCATAGTGATCCTGTCATGGGTCACCTGGATATACGGGACCATCCATTTACCCGGGAAATGCGCTTTATCCAGGTCAGCGACAATACGCTTCTCGATTTTCGCCGGGACTCCCAATAAAGGCGCGTAGACCCCGGGGATAGCCGCGAAGAGTTTCAACAGATCCATCCGGCACAATCTACCGGAGCGGAATTCTTCTGCGCGCAGGCGGTAAAGATCGATAACTTCCAGGATCACCTCTTCCCCTTCGCCAAAAACGAAGAGGTCGAAGAATTCATGCATCGGCTCGGGATTCATCACACAAGGCCCGCCACCGATGACCAGAGGGTCATCCTTGCCCCTATCCCCGCTCTTCAAGGGTATCCCCCCCAGATCCAGTATATTCAAGACATTCGTGTATCCCAGCTCATACCCCAGGGAAAACCCGACCAGGTCAAACCCGTTCAACGGCTTGCCGGATTCCAGCGAAGACAGCTTCAACTGATCATCCCGGAGTATTTTTTCCAAATCAGCGGCCGGGGCGAATACCCGCTCGCAGACAACGTCATCGATCTTATTCAGCAGCGAATAAAGTATGCGCAAGCCCAGGTTGCTCATCCCCAGCTCATACATATCCGGGAAGGACAAAGCGAATTTTATCCGCGCCTTATCAAAGTTTTTCTTAGACACATTCCATTCCTGGCCGATATACCTGGCAGGCTTCTGCAATCCCAGCAAAAATTCTTCCATTGTCCCCTTTAAGCCTCTTTAACGAGGCAGTTATACATATCCCGGATTTTCGCGGGTCTTGTTTTCAGTTTTGTGGCTTTGCTTCGCGCACGGAGTATTTTCGCCGTACGCTACGGTTTACGCCTCATTCCCGTAGCGACTTTCGCCACGCGTTTCGATACTCCCATTCGGCGTAATCCCTTGCGTACATTTGCCGAAAATCTCCTGATTGTGCGCTCCAGCAAACCCACAAATTCTATATTTTATCATCCTCGAAAATCCGCTATTCCTTTAAGTTTCTCAAGCTGCTTTGGCTAAAATCGACATTCGCTCGCTAACCGCCAGAGACATTTATCGAACACTCCCCAAACACCCAGTCATTTTCGCGCTGGGCTCAGCGATTTTTGAATAAATATAAACTCAAGCGCATATCAACAGCGGGTGCCGCGGCATGTTTTGAGCGGCACATTATTTCCCAAACTCATTTTTATCGAATCCTCGGCAAGCAGCAAAAAGACACCCATTTAAAACGCCATTGCGGGTTGTGTCACAAAGCGAGTTCCGCAGGCCGTAGGTCCCAAGACCACACCGGCCGTTCCTATACGGCCGGGTGCAGGCCGAGGATGTTCGAGCGACTGACACAATCCGCAGTGGCGCTAGAACACTGCGCGTGTCTTATTGATATTAACTAATATGCCCAGCGCGATAAAAGTCACGATAACTGAAGACCCGCCGTAACTCATCAGCGGCAGAGGTATCCCCACTACCGGGGCGAGCCCCAGGTTCATGGCGATATTCACCGCTATCTGCATCCCCAGCATAAGCGCGATCCCCAGGGATAATAATCTGCCGAAATGATCGCTGGTCTTCTCCGCGATCACGATAGCCTGCCTGATCAAAAGATAATACAGGAATATCAGGACCAGCCCTCCCAGGAAACCCCACTCTTCGGTGAATGTCGAGAATACAAAATCAGTGTGCGATTCCGGCAAGAAACGCAGCTGGCTCTGCGTCCCGGAAAGCCAGCCCTTGCCGAAAAATCCCCCTGACCCTATGGCGATCTTAGCCTGGATCATCGTATATCCCGCGCCAAGAGGATCGATGTTGGGATTCAGGAAGACCATGATCCTTTCCTTCTGGTAGCCTCTCATATAATTCCAGACAACCGGAACAGCCGATGCCATTATCGCCAAAAGAATGAACGCGTACCTTATCCGGATCTTGCTCAGGAAAAGCATGCCCAGGAATATTAAAAAGACCATTGCCCCGCTTCCCAGGTCCGGCTGCTCAATGATAAAACAAACCGGCACAGCCACGAAAATGAACGGCAATACCAGCCCCCGGAACAGGCCGAAACTGCCGGCTTTCAAAGCGATATCATCCACGGATTTCGCGCTGAAATACCTGGCAAGAAAGACCACCATTATCAGTTTCGCCGCTTCTGACGGCTGAAAATTGAACCAGGCGAACCTGAGCCAGCGCTGGGCTCCCAGCCGGACAATACCCAGCACAAAAACCAGGAACAACAACACCACCATCACCCAGTATAGAACATTGGTCAGGTCCCATATCCGGCGGTAATTCAAATTCGAGAACAACTGGAATATAACAATGCCGATAACTATCCAGAGGATCTGCCTCTGGTATATATTCTGCCAGAGTTCGCCTTCTTTGCGGTATGTGCTGCTGTATATCGAAAGCACGCCCACGACGCAGATCAAAAGCGCGATTATAAATATTTTAAGGCTGACATTCCTCACTTATGAAACCCCCTCCGCTATACCCTCCAAGGCCATTGACCTTATTATATCCGCGCACAGGCTGGCCGCGGCAGTGCCTGCGCCGGCGCGCTCCAGGAACACGCAAATAACATACCTGGGCTTCTTAAAAGGCCAGAATCCGGTAAACCATCCGTGCGCGGCTCCTCCGGGAGCCTGCGCTGTCCCGGTCTTGCCGGCGACTTCCACCGGCATACCGGCCAATACCCCGGCTGTTCCGGAAGGAGCGGTGACCGCATCCCTTAATCCCTGCCTGATAATGCTGATAGTATTTTCTTTCAGATGCGCGGCCGAGATCTTACTGTGCGCAAGGCTCACATCCTGCCCGTCTATCGCTTTGATCATATAAGGAGTGACCAGTTTACCTTTATTGGCGAACACCGCGGTCATCCGGCATAAACCCAAAGGAGTAACTAAAAGATCGCCCTGGCCGATGGCAAGGTTAGCGGTATCGCCGTTATACCAGTTCTGAAAACGGTATATCTGTTTCCAGAAAGGATCCGGGATGAAACCTCCTGACTCATAAGGAAGTTCGATGCCCGTGGCCCCGGACAAACCCAGCCTGACCGCTTGATCATGTATTTGCTGCGGCCCGGTAAGGATCCCGGACCGGTAGAAAAAGATATTGCAGGAATGCGCCAGCGCCTGGACTACGTTCTGCTGGCCATGGACGTGCATGCAATTAAATTGCCTTTGGCCTATTTCAATGTTACCGGCGCAATTGAACGTGGTGTTCCGGTTTATCTTACCGGTATCCAAAGCCGCGGCGGCTACCACCGGCTTAAAAGTCGATCCCGCCGGATACAGGCCGCTGATCGCCCGGTTCACCAGAGGCGCTCCGGGATCACTGATCAGGTCTTCAATAAGGTTGTTGGATTTCCGGACAAAAACATTCGGGTCAAAATCAGGATAACTGGCCATTGCCAGGACCTGCCCGTTATCCGGGTCCATGATCACCACGCAGCCTTTTTTGCCGCTCAGGTTTTCCTCGGCTATTTTCTGTATCCTGATATCCAGGGTCAGCTGCAGGTCTCTTCCGCTTGAACCCGGCCGGAAACCCAGCACGCGGGTGAACCTGCCGCGATGGTCGACCTCCACCGACAGCCCGCCGTCTTCCTGGCGCAGGTAATAATCGTATTTTTCTTCCACTCCGCCGAAACCGACCATATCCCTGGTCTTGTATCCGTAATCAGCCAGTTTGGTCAAACGCCAGCGGTCGATCTCGTTTATATACCCTATTACATGCGCGGCGAGCTTTCCATATGGATATGCCCGTAAAGTGCTTGGCTGGACCATGACCCCGTCCAGGTCGAATTTTACCTCTTCCACAGCCACAGCTTTTTTAATGTCGATATTCCGCAACAGCGTGACCGGGGCGGTTGGCCCGGTATAACCCGAACGGAACCGTTTTTTCAGGTCCGCGAAACTGACGCCGATGATCTTGGAGAGCGCCAGCAGCGCCCCCTCGGCTTCTTCGGGCTCCCGGGGCAGGATGACCAGGTCATAGGATATTTTGTTGCCGACAAGGATATTCCCCCGGCGATCCAGGATATTCCCCCGGCTGCCCGCCTGGGGTATGAGCCGGATACAATTCTTATCGCTGAGATCCCGGTATTTAGGCCCCTGGACCACCTGCATATTCAACAGGCTCAGGGCCAGGAAAATAAAAGCCGCTATGGCCAGAAAATGAAAGACTTTGATCCTCATGATATGTAGATTATCTTTTTTATCGAGCGCAGCACCGCGAAGAAAACGACCGAGGTATACAACGCGCCCAGGATGGAAACGCGGAAGAATACCGGATACGAGACAAAATCGCTCATATACACCGCTAAAGACCTGACCAGCCCGTCATAAACGATCGAGGCCAGGAAAGTCACCACGCTGCAGGATATGTAATTCTCTATGGTCAGCCGCTTGTTCAACTGGATGATCAAGAAAGCCACTACCGGGAAGAACAGAGTGCTCATCCCGAAATCACCGGCGGAGAATATATCTTTAAGGATACCGGCGAAAAGGCTGAAAAACATCGCCCAGCCGAATTCAAAATATATCCCGGAGATGACCACGCTGATCAACAGCAGGTCGGGCTTGACCCCGAATACGCGTAAAGGCTCTAACAGGCTTACCTGGATGAACGCCAGCGCCAGGATCAACAATAAGAATTTCAGGTTCTTCATTGGACGATCACCAGCACTTCTTCCAGGGCCGACAGGTTCACCGCCGGTTTTATCACCGCGAAACTGGCCATCCCGGAATATTCCTGGCTGATATCCGTGACTGTGCCGATCAATATGCCTTTCGGATATACATCCGTGAGCCCCGAAGTAAGCACCGGATCCCCGGCTTTAACATCGCAGTCCTTAGGCAGGTATTTCATCAACAGCGATCCTCCCAGCGAGCCGCAAACCAGGCCTTCCTGACGGCTGCGCTGGTCTATCGCTGAAACGCTCGAGGACGAATCATTGAGCAGCATCACCTTACAGTAATTATAATCCACCTCCACCACCCTGCCGGCTAAACCGAGAAAATTTACACAAACGAACCCTCTCCTTATCCCGGAATTAAACCCTTTATTGAGGATTATTGAAGAAGACCAATTGGAAGGGTCCCGGCCGATCACCTTGGCGGCGATCACCTTATATCCGAGGCTGTTCTTCAACGATAAGAGATCTTCCAGCCTTTTGTTCTCCTGATAGACCTCCGCGTAATCATACATCTTCTTGCGCAGGAGATCCAGGTCAGCCTTCAGTTTCTCGCTCTGGACCATGTTCCGGTGATAAAAAACCACGCCGAAGAATTCGCGGCCCGCGGCGTTAAATACGCTTACCGGATATGAAAGGATGTTCAGTAAAGGGCGCCTGGCTGAAGGGATGATACTGGCAAGTAAAACAAGGAAAGAAATACCTGTTACCGCGAGGATTATACTTTTATTTTTGACTTTAAACACATCTTTTTAGAAGTGCAGCTCGGATTTCACCGGGACAGTTACCCGTTTAAGATAATGCATCTCATCCAGGACTTTGCCTGTGCCGCAGACTACCGCGGTCAGCGGGTCATCCGCCACATGCACCGGCAATCCGGTTTCTTCGGATATCAATTTATCTATGCCTTTCAAGAGCGAACCGCCTCCGGCCATGACAATGCCGTGTTCGATCAGGTCAGCGGATAATTCCGGCGGAGTCCTCTCCAGCGACATCTTGGTCGCCTCGAGTATCGCGCGCAGAGGCTCCTGTAAAGAGCCGCGGATCTCTTCTGAGGTGATGGTCACGGCTTTAGGCAAGCCGGTAACCAGGTCGCGGCCTTTGACCTCCATGGGGATCTCTTCTTCCAAAGGATAAGCTGAGCCGATCTTCATCTTTATATTCTCGGCTGTGCGCTCCCCGATCATCAGGTTATAGGTCTTTTTCAGGTACTCGATTATAGCCTGGTCCATTTCGTCGCCGCCGATGCGGATGGATTTAGAAAAAACTATGCCGGCCAAAGAAATTACCGCGATCTCGGTGGTCCCGCCGCCGATATCAATGATCATATTCCCTATCGGTTCCTGTATGGGCAGCCCTACGCCGATAGCCGCCGCCATAGGCTCTTCGATCAGGAAAACCTCGCGCGAACCCGCGCGCTCGGCTGATTCCTTGACCGCGCGTTTTTCCACCTCGGTTATGCCCGAAGGTATGGCGATGAGTATTCTCGGCCTGACGCGGAAACGGCGTTTATGGACTTTCTCTATGAACATCCTCAACATGGTCTCGGTTATCTCGAAATCAGCGATCACGCCGTCTTTCATCGGCCGGATGGCCACAATATTGCCCGGTGTGCGGCCAAGCATGCGCTTGGCTTCCTCGCCGACAGCCAGGACGTGCGAAGTCCCCCTGACCACCGCGACTACCGACGGCTCGCAAAGGACCACGCCTTCGCCTTTGACATAAATAAGGGTCGAGGCTGTGCCCAGGTCTATGCCTATGTCATTAGGCAAAAGGCCCAGTATATAATTGAAAATATTCCCGATTATCTTCTTGAGTTTGCCCATCATATTAGCTCCTTAAATAAGCGCTATTAAGATTGGTTGGATATGTAAAGTAAATTCTATCAGAGATTAAAATATATGTCAAACAAAATGTTATACCATTCAGCCTGTAAGCAGGGGTTTAATGGCGGCGATGAAACCGGGGAAAGATTTGTCGATGCAGCTTATATCGTCTATTTCTGTCCGGCCGCTGGCGGCAAGGCCGGCGATTATCATGCTCATGGCGGTTCGGTGGTCGGAAAAACTCTTTACCCTGGCCCCTTTCAACCCGCCTTTGCCGGTTATAACGATCTTTTCAGAGAGGCCTACGCCGTTCACCCGGCAGTCAGCTCCCATCGCCTTAAGGCCGGCCAACATCGAGGTGATCCGGTCGGTTTCCTTGACCCGCAATTCCTCTACCCCGTTAAAAACGGTTTTACCCCGGGCAAACGCCGCGGCTGCCATTAAAACCGGCAATTCATCGATCAAAGACGGTATCTCGCCTTTTTTTACTACCGCGCCTTTCAAAATCCCGCTTTTTACTGTTATATTCCCCATAGGTTCGGCTGAAGGCTTACGGCCAAGCGCCGAAATTTTTATATCCGCGCCCATCCTTTTCAGGACGCGGATCAGGCCCATACGCGAAGGATTCAAGCTGACTTTCTCTATTACCAGCCGGGAACCCGGAAGTACCGACGCCAGGACAATGAAGAAAGCGGCTGAAGATATATCCCCGGGGACAAAAACCTCCCCAGGGGAAACCAGTTGCTTTACGCCTCTTAACGATATACTATTTCCTCTGGCCTTTATATCCGCCTTAAAAGACTCGAGCATCCTTTCCATATGATCGCGCGTTTTTATTGGCTCGATTATCCGGGTCGTGCCGTCAGCGTACAGTCCGGCCAGAAGGAGCGCGGATTTAACCTGCGCTGAAGCGACCGGCATTTTGTAAGTTATGGGCTTCAGGGATGATCCCTTGATGGTCACGGGCGGGTATTCTTCTTTTCCGCCGTAGGCGGATACGGCATGAGATCTGCGGTCTGACACTATCTGAGCGGCCATCAGGCGCAGCGGGCCGATGACCCGGGACATCGGCCTTCGGGAAAGCGATCTGCCCGCGCGAAGAATGGACTGGAATTCCTGTCCGGCTAAGATCCCCAATAACAGCCGGAAAGTCGTGCCGGATTCCTCAATAAAAAAAGGACTTCCCGGTTTCTTCAAACCGAAAAGTCCTTTGCCTTTTATCACCACACAATTCTTCTTCTGATCCCGGGCGCTGTTTATTCCCAGCTTTTTGAATACTGCCAGCGTAGCCAGGCAATCTTTGTTCGCCGGGAAATTGTGGACCACGGTCCTGCCCCTGGACAAAGCGCCGAGTATTACCGCCCTGTGGGCTATGGATTTATCCCCGGGCAGTATAAGTTTGCCTTTTACCGCGCCGCCCCCGGATAAACCCCGTATTTTAAGAAGCCGCATTTAGCTTTTTAATTCCACACGGTCGCCTTCGGCGATCTTTTCCTTCACCGCTTCCGATCCAAAACCAGCGGCGGACATTGCCTCGTGGACCTTCTCAACCTTTAACTCGCCGATGCTCTTGTTGTTATGAAAAACCGTGAAAACAGTGCCAGCCGCGAGGTTATCTTTGGTCCCCAGGTTTATGACCGCGAAGTTGTAATCTTTGTTGACCACCAGGACCCGGCCTTCCATCTTGACCGCTGATTTCTTGGCAGCCGGCGCTTCGGGATTGACAATGATCGTCCCTAATGCCACATCCCCGAATTTAGCCTCGTAATTCTTTACTTTCTTTTCCAGGTCGGTCTTCTGGGTTTCCAGGCCTTTAAGCTGCTTGTCCATCTCCGCGACCCTGGCTTCCATATCTTTCAGCGCGGTCTCTGAGTCCGCGAGTTTCTTTTCCAGTTCGCCTTTTACGCCTAATTCTTTTTCCAGGTCAGCCTTGATCTGGGTTAACTGGGCGATAGCCGCTTCCTTGGCTGTTTTTTCTTTGTCCAGGCTGCCTTTTATTGTCGATAATCTGGTTTCGGTTTCGCTGACGCTTGCCTGCAGGCTGGCGATCTTGGCTTTGGATTCATCCAATTCCATCAGCGTGGAATTATGCTTGGCGGTAAGTTCCTGGAATTGCTGGTCAAGCTCCGCATTCTTCTTTTTAGCCTGAATTAAAGAATAAAATGTCCCTCCGGCCAGGCCCAGCGAGATCACAATTAAAACAATAAGGATGATAACCGCGTTATTTTTCTTCTCTTCCATTCCTCAACCTCCTTGAGTACGAACTCAACACCAACCTTTCCAATAAGGTTGGGTGTAAATTCCCAGACTCAACACCAACCTATCCAATAAGGTTGGTTGTGAATTCCCAGACTCAACACCAACCTATCACAAGACTTACCGACCCTCGAAAATTTAATATAACACTCTTGACTGAAAAATCAAGCCTTTTTTTTATTAACCTCTTTCTTTTCAATAAATTCGGTGAATTCCGGGGGTATGGCGCTGAAGAATTCCAAGAACTTTCCGCTTACCGGATGGACAAAACCCAGGATCAGGGCGTGCAAGGCCAGGCGCGGGAATTCATTGTTGCGCCCGTACTTACGGTCGCCAAGTATAGGATGCCCGACATACGAAAGATGCACCCTTAACTGGTGCGTCCTGCCGGTAAAAGGCTCAAGTTCCAGAAAACTGTATTCTTTTGTCCGTTTCAGGGAACGGTAGCGGGTCCGGGCATAACGGCTGTTCTTTCCGTAATTAACCGCCATAGCCTCTCTGCGGTTAGGGTCGCGGGCGATCGGCAGTTCGATCACGTTCTCCTCGAACTCCATCTTGCCTTTTACCAGGGCTACGTACCTGCGTTTAATACTATGCTCGGCGAACTGGCTGGCCAGCCCGAGATGGCTTACATTATTCTTGGCGATCACTAAAAGCCCGGAAGTCTCTTTATCCAGGCGGTGCACTATACCCGCCCTATCCGGGTTTACATCCGAAAGGGATTTAAAATGATGCATCAGGGCGTTCACCAGCGTGTGTTCCCGGTTGCCGGGAGCGGGATGAACCACTAATCCGCAGGGTTTATTTATGACCGCGACGTCTTTGTCCTCATAAACTATCTCCAGCGGGATATCCTCCGCGCAAACGATGGAAGGCTTCTTATCTTCTATAGTGATCCGGTAAACCTCCCCGGCCTTTACTTTTTGATGCGCTTTCTCGATCGCCGCGCCGGACAAAAACACGTTGCCGGAGTCAATAAGGTTTTTCAGCGCTGTCCGGGATAAACCTAGATTTTCCTGAAGGAAAAGATCCATCAGGAAAATATCCAGCCTTTTACCCGCGTCTTCCGGTTGAACGGTGAGATTATATTCTCGCATGGTCTTATTTGATCTTAGGTTCTTTCAGCAATGCCCAGCCCAATAAAATAGCGCCCACAGTGATCGCGCTGTCCGCGACATTAAAAACCGGCCAGATCCGGAAATCCAGGAAATCGATCACATAACCGCAGAAAACCCGGTCGATAAGGTTTCCCAAAGCCCCGGCAAGGACCAGGCCCAGGGATATCCTGTATAAAGAAAGTTTTTTCCCGCCCGGGCTGTTCTTTAGGTTAACATAGATCAGCCAGATCGCGATAAAGGTGGTGAATATCAAAAGCGGGACCTGGTTGCGCATCAGGCCGAACGCCGCTCCCCGGTTATGCACCAGGGTGATATGGAAAATATTCGTGATTACGGGGATAGACTGATGTAAATAAAGGCTGCGACAGGCTATTAACTTGGTCAGCTGGTCTAAAACCAGTATTAAAGAGATGATTATTATCATCAAAAAAGAGCCGATTATTTTTTTTCTCTTTTTTGCTGGCACTTAACGCAAAGGCGGGCGTAAGGCAGGGCCTTCAGCCGGGTCTTGGTGATCAAGTCCTTGCAATCCTCGCAAACGCCATAAGTGCCTTCTTCGATGCGCTTTAAAGCGTCATCCAATTCGTATATAAGCTCGCGCTCGTTGGAAGCTATACCCAGCGAAAACTCGCGGTCATAGGTATCCGTGGCCACGTCGGCCATGTGATAGGTGTAACCCGATATATCCCCAGAGGCGTCTTTCTGCGACTGCTTCAGCGTATCCGCGGAAATATGGTTGATATTATCCAGGACCTCGCCTTTTCTTTTGGCGATCATTTTCTTGTAATCGCCGAGCTCTTTCTTATTGAGTTTCTTTTTCAATGTCTTTGCCTCCGTGGTTCTCTTGGGTTTGCGCGCTCAGCACAACCGGCAGACATTTATCGCAGATCTGGCTGTGCGTGGGATCTTTTCCTACGGACTGCGAATAATTCCAGCAGCGTTCGCATTTGACCCCGTCGGCTTTTTGCACGATGATCCCCACATCAGGGAAAACCGGGTCGATCGCCGCGGCGGGGCCGAAGTCCTTGCTCTCTTCTATCGTTACCTGAGAAACCTTGAATATCTCCGGCAAATCACTTCGTAAGCTTTCTAAATATTTATACCAAGAAGCCTCTTTTGTCAACAAGTTTATTTTAGCGTCAAAGGAACTGCCTATCAGCCCTTCCACCCGTTTGGACTCCAGGGTCTTGGTGACCGTGGGGATCAGCCCGAACACGCGCTCTAAATCCACCTGTTTTGACTTGTCTTCTCGCAGGCAAGTATCGTTCTCAGGCCAATCCAAAAGATGCACGCTCTGCGCGGATCTATCTTTCGCTTCTTTGGGCATATACTTCCAGATATCCTCGCTGGTATAAGCGAGTATCGGGGCCATGATCCGGACCAGAGTATTGATCACCTCGTAAAGCGCGGTCTGGGAAGCACGGCGCTCCAAAGAATCCGCTCCGCCGGTGTAAAGCCGGCCTTTAGCCATATCCAAATAAGCCATGGAAAGGTCCTCGTTGCAGAAATCATAGATGGCTTTATATGCCTTCTGGAAATCGAAAGCGTCGTAAGACCTCTCGACTGCCCCCCGGACACCGGCCATTTTCCAAAGTATCCATTGATCGATCTTCCGCAATTTATCATAACCGACCTTATGCTTGTCCGGGTCGAAATCGTAAAGGTTGCTCAAGATGAATTTCGCGGTATTGCGGATCTTGCGGTACGCCTCGGAAAGCCGCAGGAGTATCTGGTCGGAAATACGGATATCCTCGTTATAATCGCTGGAAGCCACCCACAGCCTGATTATATCCACCCCGGATTTTTCGATGATCTTCTGAGGAGGAATGACATTGCCCGTGGATTTGGACATCTTCCTGCCCTCTCCGTCGACCACATGGCCGTGGGTCAGCACGGTTTTGAAAGGCGACTGTCCTTCGATGCACATGGAAGGGATCAACGACGACTGAAACCACCCTCTATGCTGGTCAGAGCCTTCCAGGTACAATTCGCTGGGGAACCCTAAATACGGCCTTTTCCTCAAAACCGCCTGATGGCTTACCCCGGAATCGAACCAGACATCCAGGATATCCACGCCTTTGGTAAATTCTTTATTGCCGCATTTGGCGCAAGACAAACCTCGCGGCAAATAATCCTTAATATCCCGGATAAACCAGCAATCCGTGCCTTCATTCGCGGTAAACTCCCGGTATTTCTCAATAACGCCCGGGTCAAGTATCTCCTCCCCGCATTTTTTGCAGATCACCGAGGGGATAGGCACGCCCCAATAACGCTGGCGGGACAAACACCAGTCCGGCCGCAGGCCGACCATCGCCGAGATCCGCTCCCTTCCCGCCTCAGGGACGAAAGTGATCTTATCTTTTATTTCTTTAAGCACCTTTTTACGCAGGTCATCGTGGTCGATATTCAGGAACCACTGATTGGTCGCGCGAAAAATGATCGGTTTCTTGCAGCGCCAGCAATGCGGATAAGAATGCTGGAAATTCTCCGACAACAACAGATCGCCCTGGGCCTGAAGTCTTTCAATAATCAGCTTATTGGCATCATAGACGTTTATTCCGGCAAATTCACCGGCGCTCTGATCAAAATTACCCCGTGTATCTACAGGCATAATGATCTCGAGTTTATACTTTAACCCGGTCATGTAATCTTCAGCGCCGTGGCCCGGAGCGGTATGCACCAAACCCGTGCCATCATCGGAAGAAACATAATCCGCCAAAACAACTTTGCCCATGCGTAAGTTCAACGGATGAGCATATTCCAAACCTTCCAGGTCTTTTCCCTTGATCTCTCGAATAACCTCGTAATTAGCAATGCCCATTTTTTCCAAGACATGTAGCCGAACATTGGCCACAACAAGATTCCCCTTATTTGTCTTTATATAGGAATAAACAAAATTCGGGTTTACCGCTACCGCCACATTAGCGATTAACGTCCAGGGCGTTGTCGTCCAAATCACCAGATATCCGCCAAGAGGAAAATCTTTGGTTCCTTGAAGTTCAAATTTAACGAAAACCGACGGCGAGGTATGGTCTTCATGCTCCACCTCAGCTTCGGCCAGAGCGGTCTCGCATTTATAACACCAGTTCACCGGTTTGAGCCCGCGGTAGACATAACCTTTTTTGACCAGGGTCGCGAATGAAGCCACGATCCCCTCTTCATATTCATGGCTCAAAGTCAGATAAGGATTGTCCCATTCAGCGAAAACACCCAGGCGTTTGAATTCCTCGCGCTGCAAGGAAACGTATTTCATGGCGTAATCGTGGGCCTTTTTGCGGAACTCTACCTGGTCGATCTGGTACTTATTGATCTTGAGCTCCTTAAAAAGAGCGTGCTCCACCGGAAGGCCGTGGCAGTCCCATCCCGGCACATACGGGGAATCAAAACCGCGCATGGTCTTGTATTTGACCACAAAATCCTTCAGGGTCTTGTTCAGGGCGTGGCCGATATGGATGTTGCCGTTGGCGTAAGGCGGCCCGTCATGCAGGACGTATTTCGGTTTGCCCCGCGATTTCTCGCGGATCAAACCGTACAGGTCTTTTGCCTGCCAGTCCTTAAGGAATTCCGGCTCGCGCCTGGGCAGGTCGCCTTTCATCGGGAAATCGGTCTTAGGCAGATTCAGGGTATTTTTATATTCCATTTTATTTTATGTATTTTCCTATGATCAATTTAAGGTCTTTTTTGGTTTTTGCCGGGATAACTTTCGGGTCTGTGGCAAAAGCGAACTTAAGCGCGTCAGCGCAGTTACAAGTCCTCTCTACGGGTATTTCCTGGATCAGCTTTTTGATCACCTTTTTGGAATTCTCCACATTAAGCCGGAAATTCTGGCTGACCATATCCATGGAAACCTCTTCTTTGCTCTCGTACCAGCAATCGTAGTCGGTGATCGAGGCTAATGTAGTATAGCAGATCTCAGCTTCCCGGGCGAGTTTAGCCTCGGACATATTGGTCATCCCGATAATATCCATGCCCCAGCTTCGGTACAGCTTGGATTCCGCCTTGGTCGAAAACGCCGGGCCTTCCATATTTATATAATTTCCGCCGTTATGCGCGGTCAGGCCCAGGGACTTTACGCAGTTATAAACCCTGTCCTTTGTGTCATGGCATACCGGGTCTCCGAAAGCGATATGCCCGACTACGCCGTTGCCGAAAAAGGTCATCTTCCGGGCCTGGTTGGTCCGGTCCACGAACTGGTCCGGCAGGACAAATTCCAGCGGCTTGAAATCCTCGCGCAGGCTGCCGCAGGCGGTAACCGAGATTATTTTAGTGACTCCCAGCTTCTTCATCCCGTAAACGTTCGCCCGGTAATTAACCTCGCTGGGCAGCAACCGGTGGCCTTTGCCATGGCGCGGCAAAAATACCACTTCCTTGCCGCCAAGTTCCCCGATAATGAATTTATCCGAAGGCTTGCCGAACGGCGTGCTTACCGCCACTTCTTTGACTTTCCGGATGCCGTCAATGTTGTATAACCCGCTGCCGCCTATTATCCCTATTCTCGACATGTATAAATCCCCTTATTTAGCAAGCTCGCCCGCCCGTTTCAGAGCCGCCTGCGCCGCCTCTTCCCAGGTGCCCTGGGCATGCAAAACTTTCAACGCCGCTTCTGTTGTGCCGCCTTTGGAAGCGACCTGCCGCGTCAACTCAGCCGCGGGTATCTTTGTTATCCTCAATACGCTCAGGCTGGCGTTGACCGTGCCGGCGGCCAGGAACGCCGCGTCTTCGCGGTCAAAACCCACAGCCTCACCTGCCCGCTCTAACCTGCGCATCAGGTCATGCCTGGTATGCTCCGGCACATTCAAAGGATCGACCGCGTTATTTGCGATGAAATCGAATATATAACCCGGCCCGCTGCCGGATATGGCGGTAACCGCGTTCATCATCTTCTCTTCGACGATCCGGGTCACCCCCAGATATGAAAAAAGGTCCTGCGCGAAGGCCAGGTCATCCTCAGTAGCGAACTCGCCCCTGGACAAACAGGTCACTGATTCCCTTATCTTGGCCGCCAGGTTCGGCATCACCCGGATCACCCTGGCTTTGCCCAGCGCTTTTTCTATATGTTTTGTGGTTATACCGGCGGCTATGGAAATTACCAGTTGGCCTTTCAAACAACCCTTGATCTCTTTTAACGCGTGTTCAAAGTCCTGGGGTTTTACCGCCAGGATCAGCGCTTCGCTCTTGTTGACCAGGTCCCGTATATCCGCGGCGGCTTTTACCTCCGGGCCTTTTATATTCTTGGTTTTATCCTTATCAAACACCAGGATATCGTACTGGGAACCCGTGCTTTCGGCTATTGCCGAACCCATATTGCCGTATCCTATAACGCCGATCTTATTCATATCCACCTCGCGGTCTTCGCCTGTTTATTCTTGATCGAATATCGCCCGGCCGATCCTGACCATCGTGGAACCCTCTTCCACCGCTACCTCAAAATCATCGGTCATCCCCATTGAAAGGACTTTTAAACCCGGGATATTATCTTTAAGTTCCCTTAACTTCCGGAAATAAGGCCTGACCTTTTCCGGGTCATCCACAGCCGGAGCTATAGTCATCAGCCCCAAAAGCCTTATATTTTTCAGTCCGCAGACCGCCCTGGCCAGATCCTCTAATCCCTCCGGATTTATCCCGAATTTCGAGGCTTCAGCCGAGGTATTCACTTCGATCAGGATATCCTGGACCTTATTGATCCTAGCCGCCTGCTTATCCAGTTCAGCGCATAGTTTAAAGCTATCGACCGAATGGATAAGATCAAATATCCTTACCGCGTCTTTCGCTTTGTTGCTTTGCAGATGGCCGATCATGTGCAAACTTACAGCTGAACGCTGCGGCGCAGAAGCGCGTACTTGGCCATCCGATTGGCCAAGGTGAAAACCGCTATCCGACAGTTTGGAAAGAGCTTCCTGGACCTTATTCTCTCCTATAGCAGAAATACCCGAACCAATAACCCCGTTGATCTGCTCAACAGTCCTGTTCTTGGTCACAGCCACAAGTGTGATCCCGGCAGGATCCCTGCCGGACCTGGCGCAGGCTGACGCGATACGTTTATTAATACTGGCAATATTATCCCTAATCACTTTGCCGCCTACTAAATTGACATGTTATTATACAAACAGAGCTATCGCTGGTCAACATAAAAAACCTCTATGCGCATTCATAAGAAATAGCTCCGCGCCAGGGCCGGCTGAACCGGAATATGGCGATAACCGCCCTGATCCCGTCCTGCCACCATTTAAACTTCTTACCTTCCCTGAAAGAGCGCCTGCGATAACCTATCCCAACCTCGCGGATCCGTAAACCCTTCTTGACCGCTTTAGCGCTGAATTCCAGATCAAGGTCAAAACGCTCCGCTTTAAGGTCCATGCCGCTGAGCGCGGTTTTCCGGAAGACTTTATAACAGGTATCCACGTCGGTCAGACGGCTTTGGTTCAAACAATTGAACAGCCAGGTATTGAACCTGTTGCCCGAATAATGCCAGAAACCGAATTCCCGGCGGCCTTTGCCCAGGAACCTGGAACCGTAAACAATATCGGCCCGGCCGTCAATGATCGGTTTCAACAACCCGGGATATTCCCGCGGGTCATATTCAAGGTCAGCGTCCTGAACAATGATTATATCTCCGGACGCTGCCGCGAAGCCCGCGCGCAGCGCCGCGCCTTTACCGCGGTTGCGGCTGTGATAGATGATATTCAGGTCAGGATGATCCCGGCCGGACCGCCGCAATAATTCCCGCGTCCCGTCGGTCGAACTATCATCGACTATGACGATCTCTTTCTCAACCCCGGATTCCGCCGAGCGAACGCGGCAAATGACCTCCGCGATCGTTGAGATTTCGTTATAGACCGGGATAACGACGGAGATCTTCATACAAACAAAATATTGGGATTATCAGAAATATTCCTGGTATATCTCTCTGGCTTTATAGATCAAGCGCGCCAGAAGATTATTGGAATACGGCTGCGGCATGGCCGAGGTCTTGGGAAGGTACCCCGGCAGCCCCTTGGCGACCATACCTAAAGCCGTGATATAGGTAAGATATTTGTGGCCGGATAACTCCGGGTTATTATTCAGGAAACGCGTAAGCGCGGGATGAGAGATCCGGCCCAGCTCGACAGAGATGCCCAGGGTGGACTCCAGGCTCTCCAAAAAACCCTCCTGCTGCATCGTCCTTCCGGTAACGATGAAGTTATTGATATCGGAAAGATATACGTTCTTTTCCACCGCGTCCTTGACCGTCTGGCCTATGGATTTAGCCTTGGAGGTTATTATCTCACAGACCAGCCTCTGTTTTATGGGCTTGTAATCATTGTCCCTGCGTATGAGCACTTCCTTGTCTTCGCGGATCAGGCTGCATTCGCCTATAACCCCCTGCTCCACTTTTATATCCTCCGCCAGCGACCAGGGGATATTCAGGGAATCCGCCAGGACCCTGGAGAAATCATTGCCGCCTACAGGGAATATCTGAAGGTGCCTGAGGATCCCGTCTTTGAAGATGAGCAGTTCGGTTATATCGCTGCCAAAATCGCAGATCACGTTAGTGCCGGTCTTTAGTTCAGGCGAAAAGACCGCCTCGCTGGTGGCCAGGCCGGAAAAAGTGAGTTCTTTCGCCTCGAAACCCGCCTGGTTCAATACGTGGGTGATCGTCTGCACCGAAGCGAGTTTGGCGCAGATCAGGAAAAGGTCCACCTCCAGCCTGTGGCCGTAAAGTTCTATAGGATTGGCGATATCGCTTTTATGATCCACCACATAACTGAAAGGCAGCTGATGGATTATCTCATCGTCGATATTCGAGCCGAGTATCCTGGCCTGCTCGATGACTTTATCTATATCGGTCGAGGTGATCACCTTGCTGCCGCGCTGGGTCAAAGGGATGACCCCCCGGCTGTGTTTGGTGATCATATCCTCTCCGGAGATGTTCGTATATACGGACTTGATCTTTATCCCGGATTTGGCTTTCAGCTCTTTGATCACCCTGCCTGCCGCCTCCACCAGCTCTATGGAATCGACGATCGTGCCGTTCTTTACGCCGGCCGACGGCTGGGTGGTAAAATACATGCTGATTATCTCGCCTTTCCTGATCTGGGCCAGGATAGCTGATATCTTGCTCGAACCTATGTCCAAGGCGCAAATATAATTATTCATAACCCTTAGTTCACGTCCTCTCTCTGAACTTAATAACCGGTTCCTGGAACCTGAGATCGATATAAGTTATGTTGCCGAGATTATTCCTCACCTGGATGAGCAAATTAGCCAGAAGGTTAAGCTTGCCGTGGATACCGTCCTGGCCGATCTTTACCTCCATCTCCCTGCTGAAATTCGCGGGAATTTTCCCCTTAGTATAATCCGATTTTACCGCCGGCACAAGAATAAAAATAGCCGCGTTGCTTGAGCTTGCCACATCCACCCGGCTGATCCGGTAATCTTTCAGCGCGGCTGAGGCACCCATTTCTTTAATTATCCCCATTGCCAGGTTCAATTCCTCCGATTCGATCCGCCTGCCGTATTTAGCCCCGAAGACTTTGCGGTCGAGCCCCGATATCATAGGAAGGTCTGTATTTTTAGGCGCGGCGTCCGGGGCTAATTCGAACAAAACCCGGTTTTCATCGATGTAAAATATCCGCGAGGCCTTGATGCAGGCCAGCGGCTTGCGCCGCAGGAAATCCACGAACAGCCGGTCAGGCAGGAACCTGGTTATCCTGATCTTTTTATAACTGGGATAGACCCGGGATACATTCAAAGCCTCTCTGGCCAGGTCCATGGTAAAGATGTTCCTGCCCTTGAGATAGGCGAAATCGCCGTCTTCCTCCATCGTGATATTCCCGCCCTGGCGCAGGATGATCTCTTTGACCCTGAAATGCTCAAGTGCCTTAAGCTGATTATATCCGCAGATCAACAAAGCGATAACAGCCAACCCCGCGGCCAGTTTGATGGCCGTCCATTTATCAAAGTTTACCCGTATGGATTGAAGAGAAAAAAGCAGATTTAATTTATTTTTTTTCATACGCCAGTTCCAGTAACCTTACGCATAATTGCTTGAAATCGATACCCTGGCTCTTAGCGGCTTTCGGTAAAAGGCTGGTCTGCGTAAGCCCGGGGATATTGTTCAGTTCCAGGATATAGGGAATATTCTTCCGGTCAAGGATAATATCCACCCGCGAACAACCATAACAACCCAAAGCCTTGTGCGCGGCTAAGCCGCAGGCCCTGACCTTGCGGGTGGTATCCTCATCCAGTTCTGCCGGGACGATATATTCGGTGGCCCCGGATTTATATTTCGCCTCATAATCAAAGAACCTGGCTTTGGGGATTATTTCCACTACCGCCATAGCCTCATTTCCCAGTATCCCCACTGTCAGTTCCCTGCCGCTTATATATTCCTCAATAAGCACCCTGCTGTCCACCGCGAAAGCCGCGTCCAGGGCCTTATCCAGGTCTTCCCGGCTGTCGATTATCGACAGCCCTATGCTTGAACCGTTCATCGCCGGTTTGACCACCCAAGGCAAGCCAAAAGCGCAATGTTGCGCCTGCCGCCCGGCATCAATTTTATTATCCGAAGAAATGAACCGCGGGGCGTTCAAACCCGCCTCGGCGAATATCCGGTGCGAAGCCACCTTGTCCATAGCCAGGCTGCTCGCCTTTGACCCAGAGCAGGTAAAAGGTATGTTTAACCCTTCCAATATCGCCTGGATCTTACCGTCTTCGCCGAAATAACCGTGCAGGACTATAAACGCGCAGTCGATCTTATGCGACCTGATCAATTTTATATTATCATTAACATTATCGGCGAGGATGTCGATCGGGACGAATTCCAGGCCCAATTCCTTAAGGCTGTCGCACACCCCTTTGGCCGACTTCAGGGAGATCTCGCGCTCGGATGACGGGCCGCCCATAAGCACCCCGATCCTGCCAAATCTTTTCTTATCTATTTCCATATCTTTATTTCCGGTTCCAGGTTTACTTTGAAATTACGCTTTACTTCTTTTTTGATCAAAGCGATCAGGCTTAACACGTCTTTAGCCCTGGCGTTTCCCAGGTTGACAATAAAATTAGCGTGCTTGCGGGAGACAGCGGCCCCGCCCGCCTTTTTCCCCTTTAAACCGCTTTGATCGATCAATCTTCCGGCTGAATCAGCCGGGGGATTCTTGAATACGCATCCCGCGCTGGGAAAGGAATAATCCTGGCTTTGCCTGCGCCGGAAGGCGCATTCCCGGATATTCCGGGTCACCCGGTTCTTATCCCCCTTGCGCAGCTTGAAAACAGCTTCCAATATTATATATCCGGAAAGCCCGGAATCCCGGTAAACGAATTTTATATCCTTAGCCTTCAGTTCTTTTATTCCGCCATTATAATCCATCACCCTGACGATTTCAACTAAATCCCCTATCGCCTGATCTTTTATTTTTTTGTTCGCGGACTTTACCGATATACCGGCGTTCATGGCCAGGCCGCCGCCGATAGTCCCGGGTATACCGGTAAGGAATTCCGAACCGGCTAAAGAGCGGCTCCGGCAAAAAGCGATGAACCGGCTTAATGAGGCGCCCGCGCCCGCTTTGACCCTGCTGGAGCTTTCAAGAGATATTCTTTTGAACAGGGGCGAATCAAGTTTGACGATCAGCCCTTTTACTCCTTTATCCTGCGCCAGGATATTGCTTCCCGCGCCGATCACCCGCGTGTTTATCCGGGCAGCCCGGGCCAGGCGGATAATATCCCGCAATTCCCAGGGATCATGCGCCTTGACCAGCAATTCCGCCGGTCCGCCGATCCTGAACGTGGTATACCCCTTTAAGGGCTCTTTCTTTAAAACTTTACTTTTTAAGCCTTTGGGCCAATTCATCGCAGATCTTTATAATATCCCCCGCTCCCAGGGTGACCACCAGGTCGCCCGGCCGCAGGGTATTCAAAACGCGCTCGGTTATTTTATCTTTGGGAAGGAATTCCAGGGATCTCTCCGGTAAACGCTCCCGTATCCGTTCGCAAAGGGCCTGTCCGTTGATCCCTTCTATCGGCGATTCGCTGGCGGGATAAATATCAGTAACGATTATACTATCAGCCAGGTCAAAGCTCGCGGCGAATTCATCCATCAGTAGTTTAGTCCTAGAAAATCGGTGCGGCTGAAAAATAGCGATCAAGCGCGCCGCCTTGAGATTCCGAAGCGCGGCCAGGCTGGCCTTGATCTCAGTGGGATGGTGCGCGTAATCGTCGATCAAGGTATAATCTTCGCTGCGGAACTTTACCTCCAGCCTCCTGCCCGCTCCTTTATACCCGGACAATACCCTTTTTATCACCGCTACGCTTATCCCCAGCTCCATGGCCAATGCTATGACTGCAAGCGCGTTGGAGATATTATGCGTGCCGCCCAGGGCCAGGCAAAAACGCCCCAGTAGTTTGCCGCGGTAGAAACAATCGAACTCCGAACTAAGCCCTTCTATCTTTATATTACCGGGGTAAACATCCGCGCCGGCGTTCAAGCCGAACATCACCCTTTTCTTCCCTGAGGCTACCGCCAACGCTTTTAAATTAATATCGTCGTTGCAGCAGAAAATACAGCCGTCATCTTTGGTCTTATTGATAAAATCGCCGAAGGTCTGGATCTCATTGGCAAAATCCTTGTAATAATCCAGATGCTCCTGGTCAACGTTGGTGATTATGGAATATTTGGGCTGATAATAAAGGAATGACCCGTCGGATTCATCCGCCTCGGCCACGAAGTAATCCCCGCAGCCGCTTTCGGCATTGTTGCCGATGTTCTTGAATATCCCGCCGATAGCCATAGTAGGCGAAAGCCCGGCCTCGAGAAGAAGATATGAGACAAGCGACGAGGTGGTGGTCTTGCCGTGGCTGCCGGCGATGGTGATCACCGATTTATCCCGCATCAATTCCGCCAGGGCCTGCGCCCTTTTTATCAAGGGGATCCCCAGCCTGCGGGCCTGCTGTATCTCAGGGTTATCCTCTTTTACCGCCGAAGAGTAAACCACGAAATCCGCGCCGCTGATATTCTCCGCCTTATGGCCAATGAATACCTGGGCGCCGCAGCCCGTTAACTCCCCGGTCATCCGATTTTCTTTCAGGTCGGAACCGGTAACTTTATGCTTGCGGGAAATAAGCAAACGGGCGATACCGCTCATTCCTATTCCGCCTATACCGATGAAATGATAATGTTTAGTCATATCCCTGATCCTTACGCCAGCCGTTCTCAAGCTCGCGGATGCTTTTTAAAGAATAGGCGTATGACAGGGCCTTTTCCAGGTCCCTGCGGTCCCTTAACGCCTGGCAAAAAGAAACAAAATCATCTTTTCCGAAATGCCTGATCAAATAATTTATCACGCTGACGGATTCAGCGTAAAAAAGTTCCACCTGAGCGGTATCAGCCATGTTGTGCGGATTGACCCGCCCCAGCTCAACCAAAGGCATAAGGCGCCCCTGCCGGAAAGCTGTTTCCAGGGATCCCCTCAGCCCGCCTTTTTGCATTGCTTCCTGATAAGCCGCCACCCCCTCATCGATCCATAAAGGGACAGCGGGATTGTCAAAACCCACGAATTCACGGAAGATTATATGCCCTATTTCATGGGGCAGGGTTATGTTAAAAAACCCATCCTCCGTTAAAAAAGCGTAAATCACTTTATCCCGGGGCATGGACGCGCCGGCTGACCAGGCAGGCTGGCCGGTCCCCGATTGATAATCATCCGCGTTATCGTAAATATATATGGACGCACGGTTATCCCAGAGCCAAAAGTCAAATCTCAAAAAACCGAGCGCGCTGGTTATATCCTGGTAATACCCCTCAGCCTTATCCTTTACATCTTCAATGAATTCCTGCGGCGCGTTTTTGTAATATACCACGAAATGCGTGGACTTGGAAGTATTCCATTGCTGGGCCTGGGCCGCCGCGGGGAATTGGGTAAAAACAAGAACGCACAGGTATAATATATATTTAAGCATTAAGTTCCAGCACCGCCTGCGCTAAAAGCCGGGCCGCGGGCCGGCTTTCCATCCCGGAGAAAGCCGTGCGCATACTCTCCAGCTTCGCGCGGTCGTTGATAAGCCCCTCTACTATCACTTTTAATTTACCCGGCGCCAGTTCCTTTTCCTGTATCACAGTCGCGCAGCCGTTTTCTTCCAGGACCCTGGCGTTAGCCGACTGATGCGCTCCGGCGAAAGGATACGGTATGATCACCGAAACAAGTTTGAACAGGATCAGTTCCGCTACCGTGGTCGCGCCTGCCCGGCAAATAGCCAGGTCAGCGCAGCTATACGCTAAGCGCATTTCTTTCAAGAACGGGAAAACAGCCGCCCGTATCCCTGCCTCGGCGTAAAAATCAATCAGCATCTCCCGGTCCGCGCCGCCGCAGATATGGATCACCTGCAATCCCGCGTTATCCCTTAAACCGGGAAATAACCTGATCGCCTCGGAGTTTATCCGTTTACTCCCCTGGCTGCCTCCGACGATCAACAAAGTGAATTTTCCTTTTTCCAAACCTAAACGACCCAGGGCCTCTTCTTTATCCGCCCGTATCAGGCCGCCGCGCAAAGGATTGCCGGTAAAGACTATCTTTTCCGGCGAAACGCCGAGAAGATGCCTGGTCCTGTCGAATGAAACCGCGAACCGGTCCACGAACTTGGCCAGGAAACGGTTGGCCTCACCCGGGATCACGTTCTGCTCATGGATAACGGTCCTGATCCGGAAGAACCACGCCCAGAAAACCGGCGGCAGGCTGGCGATGCTGCCGAACCCCACGACTATATCCGGTTTAAACTTGATCACGATGATCAAGCTCTCCCAGAAACCCCTGATCAAATTAACCAGGCCGCGCAGGTTTTTCGCGTCCAGCCGCGGGCTTAGCGAAGTTATTGAAACATACCTGAGGTTATGCCCGGCCAGCTGCAGATCGTCATTTATGCTTTTGCGCGGCAGGACCAAGAGCGTGCGGATACCGCTGTCTTTTTCCTTTAACGCGTCCAGGAAAGCCACGGCCGGAAAAATGTGCCCGCCGCTCGAACCGGTAGCTGCCAGTATTTTCATTAAGATATGACTCCGTTAATGCGACTCGCCGCCCCGGGCAACATTCAGCAAAAGGCCGACGCTGACCAGGTCAAAAATAAATGAAGACCCTCCGTAACTGATGAACGGCAAAGGCAGACCCTTGGTAGGCAATATCCCGCAGGAAACCCCGATATTGACCATAGCCTTGAGGCAGATCATGGTCAAAAGCCCCAGGCTGAGGAAATACCCGAAATTATCCGAGGCGTTCCTTATTATCTTCAATCCCAGCCTGATGAAGATCACAAATAAGAATATTATCGCCAGCGTGCCCAAAAGCCCCATCTCTTCCCCGATTATTGAAAGGATGAAATCCGTGTGCGCCGCCGGAAGATAAAACAGCTTTTGGCGGGAATGCCCCAGGCCTGTGCCGAAGATCCCTCCGGAACCAAGGGCTACCTGCGACTGGATGATCTGGAAACCGTTCTTTTGCGGATCAGCCCAGGGGTTCAAGAAGGTCATGATCCTGGCCCTGCGGTACGGGACGCTGAAGATCAGGACGTATAAAGCCGGAAGGCTGCATAAGACTATTGAAAGCAGGTATTGGAACTTCACCCCCGCGACAAAGAGCATCACAAAAACCACAGAGCACAGGGCTACGGTAGTGCCCAGGTCAGGCTGCATCATGATCAAAAGCGCGACCATTCCCAGGACAGCCATCACCGGCAGGAACGCCTTCCAATGCGCGCGCACCTCATCCCGCCTGCGGGTAAGGAAATCCGCGGCGTAAACGACCATCGCCAGGTTAGCCAGTTCCGACGGCTGGAACGAAATGAATTTGAACCTGAACCAGCGGCGCGCGCCGGACACTTCCCTGCCGATACCGGGGATAAGCACCGCGACCAACAGAAAAAAAGATATCAGTAAAAGCGGCAGGCTGTATTTGCGTAATTTCCGGTAATCGAAACTCATCGCCGCAAAACCCAGGATCGCTCCGATCAGGACAAAACTAAGGTGCCGTTTAAGGAAGAACGCGCTGTCTTTATATCTTTCCATGGCGTATATAGCCGAGGCGCTGTAGATCATGACCATGCCCACGCAAACAAGGATCAGGGCGGTTATAAAGAAATTTATCCGGATATTACGCAGCGTCATCAGCGCCCGCCTTTCGCCAGCTTTAAGACCGCTTCCTTGAAAACCCTGCCCCTGTGCTCGTAGTCGGAGAACATATCATAACTGGAACACATCGGGGACAAAAGCACGCAATCCCCGGCGCGGGCCTTGGCGAACGCGAGCCCGACCGCTTCTTCCAGGCTTTTCGCCTCGCTGACCTTGATGCTGCCTTTTAACGCGGACTTGATCTTTTCCCGGGCCTCGCCGATCAGCACCGCCTCTTTTACCTTGCCGCGGCCTGCCGCCAATAAAACCCGGTAATCCACTCCTTTATCCCTGCCTCCGGCGATCAGGATGACCCTGGAGCCGATATTCTTCAGCGCCCAGACCGCGGACTCTACTGTGGTGGCTTTGGAGTCATTGATGAACCGCACCCCTTTTATGACAGCTACCTCTTCCATGCGATGCGCCAGCCCTTTAAATTCTTTGAATACTTTAAGGCAGGTTTTTTTATCTATTCCCAGCAAAGAACCGACAGCCAGGACAGCGGACTGGTTGGGATTAAGCCCTTTTTGATCCTTGAAGAATACGACCTTGGCGGAACTTTCAGCGGCGATCTTCTTTAATTCTTTATCCCCTGCGTTCAATACCAGATGATCGAAGCGGTCCTGATTAAGAAAAATGCGTTTCTTCGCCTGGACATACTCCTTCATCCCGGGATAACGGTCAAGGTGGTTCTTGCTGACATTGGTGATCAGGCTGATCAGGGGTTTAAAGGTTTGAATTTTTTCCAGCTGGAAGGAGCTTATCTCAAGGACCACATAATCCGCGGGCCTTATTTTCTTCAGTTCGCCGGTAAAAGGATTGCCGATATTCCCGCAGACGAACGGCCTTTTCCCGCCCGCTTTCAATATCAGGCCGATAAGGGTAGTCACAGTGGTTTTCCCGCTTGAGCCGGTCACCGCGATAACAGGAGCCGGGCATAAGATCCAGCCCGCTTCTATCTCGCTGATCATGGGGATGCCGTATTTCTGAGCCCAGACCACGGGTAAAGCGGTATCCGGGACACCGGGCGAAATTATTATTATATCGCGGCCTTTGATGAAATCCCGGGTATGCCTGCCCAGCTCCCTTTTTATTTTCGCTGACTTCAGCAACCGGGCGTTCTTTTTGGTGTGGATGTCGTCGCGGGAATCAGTAACGCTGACCTGAGCGCCCAGACCGTATAACAGATTGGCGCAGGCTATACCGCTGCGGGCGAGACCGACTATAGTTATTTTTTTGTCCTTGAAATATCCGGTATTTCGCATGTATTTAATGATTACCTCGTCTTCAATGTGACCAAGGTAAGCAAAGCAAAGATAATAGCAACGATCCAGAATCTGACGATCACCTTGTTCTCGGACCAGCCGAGGAACTGGAAATGATGGTGCAGCGGCGCGATCTTGAATATCCTTTTCCCGGTGAATTTGAACGAGAGCACCTGCAGGATCACCGAGAGCGCCTCAAGCACGAATATCCCTCCGACCACGACCAGAAGGAACTCTTTTTTTATCAGTATAGCTATTGTCCCTAACGCCCCGCCCAGGGCCAGCGCGCCCACGTCTCCCATGAATATGGCCGCGGGGTAACAGTTAAACCATAAGAAACCCAGGCCAGCGCCGATCATCGCGGAGCAGAAAACAGTCAGTTCGCCGCTCCCCTTAATGAACGGAATGAACAGATAATTGCTGAACTGCATATTGCCCGAGACATAACAAAGGACGCTGAAGGCTACCGCGGCCATGACCACGCATCCGATAGCCAGGCCGTCCAGGCCGTCGGTAAGGTTAACGGCGTTAGAAGTCCCGGTAAGGACCACGATCACGAAGAGTATGTAAAATACGCCTAATTCCAGGCTGACATCCTTCAAAAGAGGGATATCCAGGCGGGTGCTGATATGCGGGTCGAGAAAGATGATCGTTCCGATGATAAGCCCGAGGACTATCTGGCTGGTGAACTTAGCCGAGGCGGTCAGGCCTTTGGAACATTTACGGATGTGCTTGAGATAATCGTCCATAAAACCGGTCAATCCCAGCCATAAGGTGGCGAACATCACCAGAAGCACGTATTTGTTCAGGAATTCTGACCAGAGCAGCGTGGAAGAGAAAATAGCCAGCAGGATCATCAGTCCGCCCATTGTAGGCGTCCCCTGTTTTGACTCGTGCAGCTTATGCAGGGTCGCGCTTTCCTTGCTGTCGCGGATATTCTGGCCGATGCTCAGGGACTTGATCTTATTGATGACCCACGGGCCGAAGATGATGGTGACCAGGAAAGCGGTCAACGCCGCCATGATCGCGCGGAAGGTGATATAACGGAATACGTTAAAAAATGAAATTACTTTGTGCAGCGGATAAAGTAAATAATATAACATTTTGAATTAGTAAGAACCCTTAACTATCCAACCCGGCGAAGACCTCTTCCATCTTCATTGCCCGCGACCCTTTTACCAGGACCACATCGTCAGAATTCACCCCGATATCCTTAAGCAGGATATCCCGCGCCCGGGAAGAATTATCGCATTGGAATATATCGCTGCCGCGGATCCCGGAATTCCGCGCCCCCGCGGCGGCGGCAACGGTCAATTTTCCCACCGCGATAAATTTATCGCAAGACCTCGCGGCTTCTATGCCTGCCTGATAATGGCACGCCTCTTTCATCTGCCCCAATTCCAGCATATCCCCCATAACGAAGATCTTCCTGCCCTTTACCTTAAGGCTTTCCAAAGCAAGCAACGCCTGGCGCAGGGACGCCGGGCTGGCGTTATATGTGTCGTCTATAAAACCGCACTGTTTGCCCTGAAAAAAACCCAGCCTGCCCTTGGGGAACCGGAACGCGGATAAACGCCCTGATATATCTTTATAAGATAAGCCCATTATCCTGGCCGCGGATACCGCGGCCAAAGCATTATAAATATTATTATACCCCAATGTATGCAAAGTAAACTTATATTTTTTACTCATCCTGAATTCCAGCTTTCCCCCGCCTGTTTTGACCGCGGAGCCGGCAAAATCAGCGTGGCCGGTGATCCCGAAACTAACGGTAAAAGGCCGCGCTCCGGAAGAACGGGCTTTCGATCTCAACAGCCTGTCGTCGGAATTTATCACCGCTACCGCCGGGGACCTGAGGCTGTCCATCAAAGAGTATTTCTCTTTCAATACGCCGTTGAGATCTTTGAAATATTCCAAATGCGAAGGCCCGATATTGGTGATCATCCCGATATTAGGCCGGCAGATCTTCGCCAGGTAATCGATCTCCCCGAAATCGCTTGTCCCCAGTTCCAGGACGCAAACCTGATGTTCCGCTTTAAGGCTGAGCAGGGTCATCGGCAGGCCGATATGGTTATTCTTCGTCCCGGCTGTCTTCAGGACATTGAATTTTTCTCCGAGTACCCAGGCGAGCATTTCTTTAGTAGTAGTCTTGCCGTTAGACCCGGTAATGGCGATCACCGGGATATCAAAACGTTCGCGGTGAAAAGACGCTATATCGCCCAAGGCCCTGGTAGTATCCCTGACGCCGATGACCGCGCAGGAAGCGGATTTTACCAGCTTCGCCCTGTTCCCCGGCTTATCCAGGTATCTTTGTTCGCAGATGATGCAGCCCGCGCTTTTTTTTACCGCCATACTGATAAAATCATGGCCGTTGAAATTATCGCCTTTTATGGCGATAAACGCCTCGTTTTTTCTCAAAGTCCGGGAATCAATGGAAATACCGGAGACCCTGGGAATGGCGGCTTTACCCTTTGAGATCAACCTGCCTGCGGTAGCGGTTAATAATTCTTCTGTCGTAAACACTCTCTCACTGCCTCTCTATCGTCGAAATGGATGGCCTTATCCTTTATTATCTGATAATCCTCATGCCCTTTGCCGGCGATCAGCACGCAATCGCCTGAGCCTGCCATTTGCAGGGCTTCGCGGATCGCCTGCTTTCGGTCCGGGATAACGCAATATTTGCCTTCCTGCATCCCTTTTCTTATCTCGGATATTATCGCCTGCGGATCCTCAGACCTGGGGTTATCATTGGTCAGGACCGCTTGATCGCTCAACTCGCTTACCACCCTGCCCATCTTGGGCCGTTTATCTTTATCCCGGTCTCCGCCGCAGCCAAAAACCACTATTATTTTTCTGTTGCAGATCTGGCGCAAAGTAGTTAAAACATTTTTAAGGGCATCCTCGGTATGAGCATAATCCACAAAAACAAAAAAATCTTTCCCGGTATCCACCTTTTCCAGCCTTCCCGGGACAAGGGTAAAACCTTCCAGAGCCTCGCGGCAGGCCTGCGGGTCTATTCCTTCAGTAACAGCCCAGGCAAAAACAGCCAGAACATTATACACATTGTGCCTGCCGATAAGACGGATATTAATATCCTCTTTACCGGCCGCGTAAACTATGGTGAATTCGGTTTTTTCCATATCCATCCGGATATCCTCAGCCGTTATATCCGCGGGATTGTCTATGCCGTAAGTTATCACCCGGCAGCAACAGGATCCCTTGATCCGGGCTGAATATTTATCGTCATTATTGACCACAGCGAAGGCTTCCGGAGAAAGACCACGGAATAATTTCTCTTTTGCCAGGTAATATTCCTCTACGTTCTTATGATAATCCAAATGATCCTGGGTAAGATTGGTGAATATAGCCGAAGAGAATCTTATCTTTTCTGTCCTTCCCTGGGAAAGGGCATGGGATGATACTTCCATCACCAGATGGTTCGCGCCCGCTCCCAGCATTTCAGCCATCATCCCCTGAAGTTCCAGAGGCCCGGGCGTAGTGTTTTTCGAAGGAAAAACCCGGCCGGCGAAACGGTAATTGATCGTGCCGATAACAGCCGGCGAACAACCGGATCCTTTCAAGACCGCTTCGATCAAATAAGTTATAGTAGTCTTGCCGTTAGTCCCGGTGACCGCCGCCACTTTCATCTTCGCCGAAGGATCGCCGTAGAACTGGCTGGCCAGCTCAGCCAGCGCCTGACGGCAATCTTCCACTTTTATCAAGCTTACATTATCCGGAAAACCGGCAACGCCGCCCTCCCGGTCGGTGATTACCGCCCCGGCGCCCTGTCTCAGCGCTTCCGGGATGAACCGGTTGCCGTCAAGGCTCGCGCCTTTTACCGCCACGAAAAGATAGCCCGGCCGCGTTTTTTTGGAATCGCAGCTTATCCCCGTCAGCGGAAAATCTCCCGCGTCAGCGATAAGCCGCGCCCCTCTAAGTGATCTAATAGCCTGAGTTAGGTTCATTTAATACCACGATCTCGCTGGATGTTTCCTGGTTGCGCAAATACCTGAGCACGTCATTGACCAGGTTCTTGAAAACCGGGGCTGAAACCACGCCTCCGAAATACGACCCGCGCGGCTCATCCACAGTGACCACCACCGCTATGGCCGGGTCTTCCGCAGGAGCGAACCCGATAAAAGTAGCCATGAATTTACTGTGCGAATATCTGCCGTTGGCTTCCAGTTTCTGAGCTGTCCCGGTCTTGCCTCCGGCGGTGAAGTCCGGGGTCTTGGCAAGCGTGCCGGTGCCGTTCTCTATTACGCCGATCAGTATCTTCTTCACCCTGGCCGCGGTTTCCGGGGAGATGACCTTGCGCACGGTTACCGGGGAAAACGACTTTATCAATTCACCCTGTTTATCGCGGATCTCTTTCACGATATAAGGCTTCATCAGCACGCCGTTGTTAGCGATAACCGATATAGCCGAAACCAGCTGCAAAGCGGTGACCCCGATCTCCTGGCCCATCGGGACAGAGTACATCGAGCCTTTTGTCCACACCTTCAAATTCCTGACTATGCCGGATACCTCCCCGGGCATATCCACCCCGGACTTGGCGCCGAACCCGAAAAGTTTTATATAGTGGGCGAGCTTCTCCGCCCCGACTTTCTGGGCCGCTTTACACGTGCCGATGTTGCTGGACTGTTCGATGACTTCCCTGAATGTGAGCCAGCCGTGCGATCTATGGTCGTGCAGGGTGCGCCCGGCCACTTTGTATTCCCCGTTCTCGCAGAAAAATTTATCCTCTTCATTGACCGCCTTTTCCTCGATGACAGCGGATGCAGTGATTATCTTGAATACCGAACCAGGCTCGAAAATATCGCATACGGACCGGTTGCGGATCTGGTCCTTGGAAACATTAGCGTGCCGGTTCATGTCAAAACTGGGGCGGTTGGCGATAGCCAGGATCTCCCCGGTGCGCGGGTTCAATACCACTATCGAAGCGCCCTTGGCGTGATAAGTCTGATATGCCTTATCCAATTCCCGCTCCGCGATATACTGGATCACCTCGTCGATGGTCAGGACCAGGTCGAAACCGTCTTTGGGGGCTTCCATATTCTGGTAGATATCCAGCTTCTTGCTCCGGGCGTCCCGCAGCATGATCGCCATGCCGGGCTGGCCTTTAAGGTATTTATCATAATACAATTCCATGCCTTCCAGGCCGTTGTTATCCATGCCCGCGAAACCTATAGCCTGACAGGCCAGGTATCCGTTGGGATAACAGCGTTTGCTTTCCTTAATAGTGCCGACGCCTTTAAGGTTAAGCTTTTTGAGCGCCTCGGACTGCTCGGAAGATATCTTGCGCCCGAGCCATACGAACGCCTTCTTTCTGGCTAAGCGGCTTTTTAGATAAGAATTTTCGCAGTTCAATACAGGTTGGAGGCTGCGGATAATATCGTCTTTTTCTTTTTCCGTGAGATTATTGGGAGCGGCGTAAAGCGAGTCGCAGGGAAGATTCACGGCCTGAGGCTTAAGGCCGCTGTCGTAGATCGTCCCCCGGCGAGGTTCCAGGTCCACCGGGATATAATGCTGTTTACGGGCTATGCCGGAAAGATATTCCGAACGGAAGAATTGTATATACAAAAGACGGGCTACGCAGAGGGCGAAAAAAATGAAGAAGAGTAAGAATGCCGCTTTAGTCCTGCGGCTGTAGTTAGCTATATACACAACTATATGGATTTAGAGATCGATGGCTATATCTTAATTGCCATCGACCCTGAATATGGAAGAGGTGTTGATCGTCTTAGCTTCGGCCTGACGGTTAACGCCGAAGATACGCGCCACCAGGTTCTCTCTCCGGGGAGAACGCCTGTTCGCTACTCTCACGCTGTCATTGGGATTGATCAACTTCACCAGACAATAATTATTCGGCATCTGAAAATCGCCTGAACCGGAAAGTTTATTCCCGATCTTCACCAGCGAAGTCGATCGTTTCAGATTATATCTCAAGACAGAATTTTCATCGAGCAGGTCCTGGAAACAACGCGTGCTTTTTTGACCGTCGTAAGCCAGACGAAAGACCTCCGTCTGCTGCCAGACGTAAAGGAGGGAAAAAACGGTGATAGCGAAAGCCAGAGTTATGAACCTGGACAGCTTCATATTATTATACCTTTTCCGCGACCCTGAACTTGGCGCTGCGGCTGCGCGGATTATCCTGGATCTCCGGGCTGCCGGGGGTCAGCGGTTTAGTGGTAATTATCTTTATAGTCCCTTCCGCCTGGTACTTGCGGAAGGTGTGTTTAACTACCCTGTCTTCCAGGGAGTGGAACGATATTATACAGAGCCGTCCGCCTTGTTTCAAAAGGCCGATAGACTTTGTTATCGCGCTTTCCAGCGCTTCCAGTTCCCGGTTCACCGCGATGCGCACCGCCTGGAATGTCCGGGTGGCCGGATGTATGCGGTAATGGTAACGCCGGTACCTCGGCGGTATGGCGCTGACCACGATCCTGCTCAATTCCAGCGTCGAGGATATCGGATGCCTCTGCCTTTCCATGACCAGGTTATGAGCGATGCGGTTGTGCCATCTCTCCTCGCCGAACGACCACAAAAGGCTGGAGATCTCCTCTTCGTTCAGGTTGTTTATCAGGTCATACGCGCAGATATAACTGTTCCTGTCCAGCCGCATATCCAGCGGCCCCTCGGACTGGAAGCTGAAACCTCTTTCGGCGTTCTGCAATTGGAAAGAAGATACCCCTAAGTCAAATAATATACCATCAACGCTGTCCACATTCAAGTCTTTTAAGAGGATATCGATATCGGAAAAATTGCCGTAAACGAACTGCGCGTTGGTCTGTCCGGCCTCGGCAAGCCTCTCCTGCGCCAGGCGGATAGATTCCTGGTCGCGGTCTATCCCGATCAACCTTCCCTCGGGCGATATCCCCTGCAATATCTGAGTGCTGTGGCCGCCCATACCTAAAGTAGCGTCCACTATAGTCGCACCGGGTTGCGGATTAAGATATTCGAGGACTTCCATCAACATTACTGGCTTGTGAATTTCCTGTTCCATGGCAATCGGGATTAACCTTCAACTAATTTCTCCGCTATTTCTTCGAACGACTGCCGCCAACTCCCATAAAATTCCTGCCACTTCTCTTTCGACCAGATCTCGATTCTATTGGAGACTCCGACAATCATGATATCTTTTTTTACTTCGGCGTAATCTTTAAGATACTGAGGAAGAAGGACCCTGCCTTGCTTATCCGGGAAAAGCTCGCATGCCCCGGAAAAATAGAGGCGGTTGAATACGCGGGATTCCTGTTTAGTGAACGGGATGGACTTGAATTTTTGTTCCTGGGTCCTCCACTCGTCTTCAGCGAACATAAAAAGGCATTTATCCAGGCCCCGGGTAACGAAGAATTTCTCGATATAATTACCCTTGGCCGCTTCGCGGAATTTCGAAGGCAGGATAAGCCTGCCTTTCCTGTCTATAGAATGGAGATACTCCCCGTAGAACACTTTTTAGCCCCTCCCCACTTTATTCCACTTTCTACCACTTTGTAGCATAAGTATAGAAAAAAATGCCTTTTCTGTCAAGATAAATATTTTACTAAATTACCGGCATACAACCGTTAGTATTACCTAAGTTGATACCGGCTAGGGGTTGTGTTGTCGCGTGTGGTTTTAACGGCGTGATTTTACGGCGCGGATGTCTTTTTTGATCTGCTCGGTCAATTCCGGGATACCGGGGAATTTCTTCTCTCCCCTGACCTTGCGGATAAATTGCACCTCCAGGTCCTTCTTGTAGATATTTTCGCGGAAGTTGAATATATGGACTTCGATGTTCTTATATTTTTTCTTCATGCCCTTGCGGACAAAGGTCGGCTTTCTGCCGATATAACAAATGCCCCGCAGCAGCTTCCCCCCATAGACGACCTTTACCGCGTAGACGCCGGCGGGAGGGACAACCTCATGGTGCGGATTGATATTAGCCGTGGGCCAGCCCATTTTTGTCGCCAGCCGCGTTCCCCGGATCACCCGCCCGAAAACACTTACCGGGCGCAGAAGCAGGCGCTCGGCTGTTTTCAACTTCCCGGCGGCGATCATCCTGCGGATATTCGTGCTGCTTACTACGCGGTTACCGGTCCGGACTGACTTAAAAACCTTGACCCGGAAACCATAAAGCCTGGACGCTTTTTTAAGGTCTTCCACGGACCCGCGGGCGCCTTTGCCAAAACGGAAATTATTCCCCACGCAAACGTACCTGGCCCTGATCTTCCCGGCCAGGATATCTCTTATGAATTCCTCGTAACCCATCCGGCTGAAACTCCGGTCAAACTTTATTACCGCGCAAACCTCCACGCCCAGCTCTTCCATTATCCGCAGCCGGTGCCGCAATGAATACAGGTTTTCCTGTTTCCGGGGGTGCGGCCAGAAAGTGAGGGCCATGCTGGTCCCTGCGGTCCTGCGGGCTATCCTGACGGTCTCCTTAAGTACCACCCTGTGGCCGCGGTGCAGGCCGTCAAACACACCGACTGCCACTACCGGGTTACGGTAACGCTTGATATTTTTCAGGTCATATACGGTTCGCATCGGTCAAAGCCGCCTTTATCTTTTTCAGGACCTTTCTTTTTATTTTATCCATTGAGCCTTTGATGGTCGCGCCGCTGGCGGTCTTATGCCCGCCGCCGCCGAAATACCCGGCGATCTTATTCACATCGATCTGGCCCTGAGACCTGAAATTCACCCGGACCTCTCCGTTCGACTTCAAGTTCTCTTTAAAAAGGACCACCACCTCCACCCCTTTCAAGGAACGGCCGAAGGTCAAAATGCTTTCCGACAGGTCAAAAGAAATATTCTTATGTTTTTCCAACAGGTACCTTGGGATATCGAACCAGATAACTTTGCCGTCATTCATGGTCCGCATCTTCGGCAGGATCACAGTCAGGAGTTTCAGGTCATCGAACGGTATGCTCCCGTAGATACGCTTATAAACCCCGGCCACATCAATGCCATGGGACAAAAGCTCGGCGGCCATAAGATGGGTGGAAGAATCCGTGTTGGAATACCTGAAAGACCCGGTGTCGGTAAGAAGCCCCACGTACAGGAATAAAGCCGCGGCCTTATCTATGGGCACACGCATTTCTTTATACAGCCGGTAAACCATCTGGCAGGAACACGCCGCGGCCGGCTCGACCCAGTTGACTTCCCCGAATCCGGTATTGCTTATGTGATGGTCGATATTCAGCACCGGTTTATTTTGGCTGTTCAAGGTATGGACCTGCCCGGTCCGCTTAAGGTCGGAACAGTCTAAAGCGACAAAACAATCAAATCCCTGAGCGGGAATATTCATACGGAATCTTTTTATCACAGCCAGCCCGGGGAGGAATGAATACTCTTCGGGCACGGGCTCGTCGTTGAAGATCAAAGCGGTCTTCTTCAGCTTTTTCAACAAGTGGTAGAACGCCATTTGGGCGCCTAACGCGTCGCCGTCCATGTTCGAATGGGCGGCGATCAGGAACCTCTTGTGCTTCCTGATCGTTTCGACCGCTTTCTTAAGACTCATCTTTCCCTTCTTTCTCTTCATTCTTGCGGTTGTCCAGCTCCTTGATCTGGTCCAGGACTTCCTGGATGCGCATGCTGTACTGGGCTGACTTGTCCTGTCTGAATATTATTTCCGGGGCGAACCGCAGCTGGACCCGTTCAGCTACCAGAGTGCGGATAAAACCCAGGGCCGACTCCAGGGCATCCTGGGTTTTCTTGGCCTGAGCTTCATCGCCCAATACGCTGTAAAGTATCTTGGCATTGCGCAGATCGTCGCTTAGATCAACTTCGGTAATGGTGATAAACCCCAGCCTGGGGTCCTTTAATTCCTTCTGGATTATGGCGCACACCTCTTTCTGGATCGCGTCCCTAACTTTATCTTTTCTTGACATCAGCAACACCCTCCTATTTATTCTTTTTTAAACTTTTAAGGAATTCTAATTCATCTTCCCGGTCTTTCAACCGGCCGTTCAATTTGGCGTTCAACAGCTCTTTGAATATCTTCTGATAATGCGGTCCGGGGACAAATCCCAGTTCTTTCAGGTGATGGCCGCCGACCAAAAGGTTAGTCCCGTTATATTTACGGAAGAACTCTTCGATCCGCTCCTGCGCCAGCTTATCCCGGGCGCAGGCCTTCAATAAAAGAATAACCTCGTAACTCAGGTCTTCCAGCGTATGGAAAATATCGCTGGGGAGAAGTTTTTTCCGGCTTAACCTGGCCAGGACAGCGGATCGCGAAGAGCCGAAACTGGCGAGCCTTTTTTCTTCCCCTTTGGAGAAAACGAATTTGCGGCAGATCCGGTCGATCCTGGATTTGTCCGATCCTTCAAGCAGGGCCATAAAATATATCAACCAGGTATCCAGGCGCCTGTGCCTGGGGAAATTCGATTTGAACCACTCGATCTGTTTTCCGGCGCAGTGGAAAAGGCCGGCGGCATCTTTCGAGAGCGGTAACCCGGGATCAATAAAATCCAACCCGGTTATCCCCTTCATCCTTTTAACCGGCTTCCATGGGTTCTTCTCGCGCAGGATAAGGATCAACTCATGGCGCAGGCGCTGCGGCTGGACAACATTAAGCATACCCTGCTTCAACGCCTTTTTAAGGCAGGCCATTGTGCGCGGCTCTATCCTGAAGCCATACCGTTGTTCAAAACGGATCGCCCGCAATATCCTGGTCGGGTCGTCGACGAAACTGGCGTCATGAAGTATGCGGATGACTTTATGCTCTATATCGCGCTTGCCGTTGAACATATCCAGCAGGCTGCCGAAGTCCCGGCGGTTCAGGCTGATAGCCAGAGTATTTATGGTAAAATCCCTGCGGATCAGATCGTCCTCCAAAAGCCCCGTCTCCACCAAAGGCAGGCTGGCCGGATGCGGATAGCGTTCTTTTCTGGTGGAAGCGATATCCACCTTCAGGACCGGGCTTATATTCACCTTAGCGGTACCGAATCTTTTATGGCAGACAACCTGGGCTTGCGTGTTTTTCGCGAAAGCCTCGGCAAATTTTATACCGTCGCCTTCCAAGGCGATATCCAGGTCCAAATTATCCACCCCGATGAGAAGATCCCGGACAAAACCTCCCACCAGGTAGGCCCGCGCCTTTTGCTTATTGGCGAGTTCTCCGGCTGAGAACAGCACATCCTGCAATTCTTGAGGTAATTTCTTTAGATACTCTTTCATATTATTCTCTACGGCCGCGGATGATACATCCGGTGTATGGACTTAAGCCTGTCCTTATTTATATGCGTATAGATCTGGGTGGTGGAGATATTGGAATGCCCCAGCATCTCCTGCACCGAACGCAGGTCAGCGCCTCTTTCCAATAAATGCGTGGCAAAAGAATGCCTCAGGATATGCGGCTTCATCGGTTTTTTTATCCCGGCCATCCGGGAATAATGTTTAATTATCTTCCAGAGCGATTGCCGCGATATCTTCTTGCCAAAACGGTTCAAGAAGAGGAACTCCGACTCTTTCTTCTTAAGCAGTTCCCGGCGGCTTCCGGCGATATATCTCTCTATGCTGACGATCGCCTTTTTACCCAGGGGGATGATCCTTTCCTTGTTCCCCTTGCCGATGCAGCGCAGGAACCCCACTTCCTTGTTCACATTATCTATCTTCAGTTCGACCACTTCCGATACGCGCATCCCGGTAGCGTACATGGTTTCCAATATCGCCCTGTCCCTTATCCCCTGGCCGTCGCGCAGGTTCGGCTGGGAGATCAACGCCTCGGCTTCGTTCACCGATAATGTCTCCGGTATCTTCTGCCATAATTTAGGGGAATCCACCAGGCTGGTGGGATCATTCTTAAGCACCCTTTCCCTGACCAGAAAACGGTGGAACATCCTTATCGCGGCCAGGCTGCGGGCGATGGAATTAGGCGCCAGGCCCTTATCCTTCCGGAAGAACATAAAATCGGTTACCGCCGCGCGGTTAACTTTGGAAAAAGTGTCTACCCCGCTGGATTTAAGGAACCCGGAATAAGCGCCAAGGTCTTCACGGTAAGAAATAATAGTATTCTTGGCTAATCCCCGCTCAACCGAAAGATAATTCAGGAATGATTCTATAAGCTCATCCATATTAATAACCTTCAAGACCCGGTCTTATAACCCGTTTCACTGCAATACGTTTGAAGACCGGGTCTTGGATCAATAATTTATCTTCTCGCGTCCGATAGTAGAAAAAGGCCCGTGCCCGGGATACACATCCGTATCATCCGGCAGGGTAAAAAGCTTATCCTTTATTCCCTGAAAAAGCGCTGCCGCGTCGCCTCCCAGGTCGGTCCTGCCGACCCCCTGATAAAAAAGCGTATCCCCGGTGAATACCGCTTTCCCCTGAGGCTTCTTCAGCGAAAGGGATATCCCCCCGGCGGTATGGCCGGGCGTATGCAAAACCTCCAGCTCCACGCCATCCAGGCTGATCAGGTCTTGGTCTTTAACGCATTTAACTTCAGCGTTGACCTTGACCGAACCCGCGACAAAAACCGAGAAATTAAGTTTAGAGTCCGTTAACATCGGGGCATCCAGTCCGTGTATATACACCGGCGCCCCAAAAGCCTCGTCTGAGCCGATATGATCAAAATGCCCGTGGGTATTGATCACCAGCCCAGGCGCGAGCTTATGTCTTTTAAGGACCGCCCGGATCTTCTGTTCATCAGCACCCGGATCGATTATCACAGCCTTACGGCCTTGCGCGCAAGCGAGCACGTAGCAATTGACTTCCATCGACCCCACGACGATCCGTTCAAGTATCATCGCAGGAAATCCTTGACCCGGTGATACGAGAAAAGGCGCAGGATATCCCTCTTGATCCGCTCAGCCTTGCCCCGGTGCTGCGCGACAGAGCTGCTGTATAGGTCCATCGATATCTCCGTCTCCAGGTCGAGCAATTTAGTGATATAAGCGCCCAGGAGGTCCTGCCTTTGCTGGTCGAGCATATCCCGCACAGCCATAAGATTCTTTACCGCTTCCTTCAAATTGTCCGCCTGCCTCTTGCGGTTAGGGGTATCCGATGTCAAGGAATCGATGAATTCCTCCTGCCAGCTTTCCCAGTACAGGAAATATTCCCGGTAGATATCTTCTTTGCTCCTCTGGTCGTTTTTGTATTCCTGGGGTTCCAGGACCATCTCTTCCGGTTTCAGCGATTCTTTTTTCTTACGGGTGAATTTGCGCGAAAAAGACTCGCAGCCGGAAAGCCCTGAAACAAAAAATATCCCGGTTAACAGGATAAGGATAAAATTCGATATCCTGCGGCTGTTCCTGGACCGCCCCGCTTCATTGTCGATCTTATTCATTTGATCATCCCCCTGAATTCTTCCTCGTTGATTATCCTTACCCCCAGTTTCCCGGCCTTCGCGTATTTCGAACCCGGTTCTTTTCCAGCCACCACAATATCCGTGGACTTGCTCACGCTGGAAGACGGATTGCCGCCCCGGCTGCGGACTATCTCTTCAGCCTGCTGCCTGCTGAAATCCCGCAATTCCCCGGTAAAAACCACGCTCTTGCCGGAAAAAGAGGTGTTAGCCAAAAGCGCCTTTTCTTCCTTGAAATTAACGCCGGACCTGCGTAATTCCTCGATAAGCCCGTTTGTCTCGTTCCGGGAAAAATAATCAACCAGGGACTCGGCGATAACCGGACCGACCTCATATATATCCTGAAGATCCTCTTTCCCGGCCTTCATCAATTTATCCATTGTTCCAAACCGCTGCGCCAGGATATAACCGGCCTTCTCCCCTACATGGCGTATACCCAGGCCGTAAACCAGCCGGGATAAAGGCTTTTTCTTGCTCTTCTCGATAGTCGCGAGAAGATTGTTTATTTTCTTTTCCTTAAAGAACTCCAGCCTTCCCAGATCTTCGGGTTTTAATCTATATATATCATCCAGCCGGCGGACCAGCCCGAGGGCCACTAACTGGCTGACCACAGCTTCCCCCATGCCTTCGATATCCATGGCCAAACGCGAAGCGAAATGCAAAAGCCCTCTTTCCAGCTGCGCGGGGCAGAACGGGTTGACGCAACGGTAAGCCACAGCTTCTTCTTTTTCTTTAACTACCCTGGACCCGCATGCCGGGCATACCTTGGGCACGGAAAAATGAGCCCCGCCTTTATCCTCGACCACCTTGACCACTTTCGGGATAACATCCCCGGCTCTTTCGATAAGCACGCGGTCGCCCTTCTTGATATTCAGGCGCTTGATCTCGTCGAAATTATGCAGGGTAGCGTTCTTAATGACCACTCCACCGCATTCCACGGGCTCAAGCTCCGCGGCGGGGGTGATCACTCCGGTCCTGCCCACATTTATCTTTATGTTCAAAACTTCGGTAGTGGCCTGCCTGGCCGGGAATTTATAAGCTATCGCCCAGCGCGGGTTTTTCTGGGTCTGGCCGAGAGCGGCCTGCTGCGCAAAGCTATTGACCTTGATCACGATCCCGTCGATCTCGTAGGAGAGCGAATCCCTTTTATCCTGCCAGGAACGGCAGAAATCCAACACCTCGGAAAAACCGCGGCATAAGCGCGTATTCGGGTTAACTCTGACTCCCCAGCCCTTAAGCTTATCGAAGAATCCCATCTGGTCGATGATCGCGCCATCCTGATAATCGCCCAGCGAATGGCCGAAGAACGCGAGCCCGCGCCTGGCGACTTCCGCTGTATCCAGAAGTTTAAGCGATCCGGCTGCGGCGTTGCGCGGATTGGCGAATACCTCTTCGGCGTTCTCGATACGCTCTTTATTCATCTCGCGGAAATCCGCCAGTTCCATGTACACCTCACCGCGGATCTCAATGCGCTCAGGAAGCCCTTTGCCGCTAAGCTCTCCGGGGATAGCCTTAATGGTCCGGATATTGGCGGTCACATCCTCCCCGGTCTGGCCGTCGCCGCGGGTAGCCCCCCTGACCAGCTTGCCTTTTTCATAGGTAAGGTTGGCGCTCAGCCCGTCGATCTTCAGTTCAGCCACGAATTCCGGGGCCTGGCCGTCAAGGCCCTTTAAGACCCTGCCATGCCAATCTTCCAGTTCTTCGAACGAATAGGTATTATCCAGGGAAAGCATGCGCTGGCGGTGGCTGACAGTGGGGAACCCTTTTAAGATATTCTCTCCCAGGCGCACCGTAGGGGAATCAGAAGAACGGTACCGGGGATATTTATCCTCTAGTTCTTTCAGCCTGCGCAGGAGATCGTCGTATTCCTTATCGGATATACCGGGCTTGGACAGTTTGTAATAAAGCTCATCGTGGCGCCGGATCTGCGCCCTGAGCTCTTCTATCTTCTGCCTGGTATCGCTGCGCATATTAGGATTATTTTATATTGAAATCTTTAAAGTCATTTACGGCAGGCTCCCATTGCGTTTCCTCGCTGCGGATATAACGGGAGAAATATTCATGGACCTTATCCAGAAAATTTTTCAGGACCGGCCCCTCGGCTTCAGCCAGGACCTCCACCCGTCCGTCGCTGAGGTTTTTAGCCCAGCCGCGGACCCCCATCTGATCGGCGATATCCTTGACCGTGAACCGGAAACCGACCCCCTGGACTTTTCCGCTGTAATACGAATGCGCTCTAAGGTTCATCATTAAAACGCCGTTTACCCCGACGCAGAACGCGCCGGGCTATTCCTGCCGGATAGCGTTGATCACAGGTAAATTTTACCACAGATCGCGATTAAAAGAAACGATAAAATAGGTTAAGATCACAAAAAAATCTTCACCTCTACGATAAACGCGTAGCGATGAAGATTCTAATCGGGAATATCCCGCCTCGCAAGATGCGGCAAATGTATTTGCCGCGTTCGGCGGGATAAATTCGCGCTGATAACTTACGTCGCCCTTTCAGGGCTCCGTAAGTTATGCGCTCATTTATCGGGGCGACAGGACTTGCAAGCCGCCCGTATTCCATTACCATCGGCGCAGTCCTCTGCGTCTTGATTTGCGAGTATCTATGAGCAAATCAGCAGAGGAAACCTGTGCCTTTTGATTATCCCCGCTCCGTAAACACCGAAAAATCATAAAACCTGATTTTTCGGCACTCCGCGGGATAAATTCGCGCTGATAACTTACGTCGCCCTTTCAGGGCTCCGTAAGTTATGCGCTCATTTATCGGGGCGACAGGACTTGAACCTGTGGCCTCAACGTCCCGAACGTTGCGCTCTACCAAACTGAGCCACGCCCCGTGATTTGCTTTAATTTTTTCTTGTCGGCAAATCACTCCGAGGGTTATTAAATAACCCGAGGAGTCAACCTGCTCGATATACCGGGATGTAAAACTATATTAGTATAACAAATTTTTTATCAATTGGCAATATTTAGAAGTTTCAAGAAGGGCCGGCCGCCTTCTTAGCCAGTATGTCAAACTCTATATTAACCTTATCCGAAGGCCCCTTAACGTTCAAGGTAGTGTTCTTTAACGTGTGCGGAATGACATAAACGCTGACCAGGTTCGATCTCCTGGAGACAACGGTCAGGCTGATCCCGTCAACCGCTATCGACCCTTTTGGCAGAACATAACCCATCTGTTCCATAGGCAGCGCTATTTCGAAACAAAGATTATTCTCCACATAACTCTTCCTGCGGATAAGCCCGACGCAGTCTACATGGCCCAGCACAAAATGGCCGGATAATCTCTCTCCGACTTTAAGGCTGCGCTCCAGGTTTACCTGCTTGTTCACGCTCAAACCGGAAAGATCGGTATTCTTCATTGTCTGCTGCATCACTTCAAAACTCAACCGGGCTTTATCTATTTCTATAACCGTAAGGCATACGCCGTTTACGGCAATGCTGTCGCCTATCCGGGCATCCTGCCAGACCATTCCGGACTCGATGGATAGAAAACTGACATTGCCGCGTTTGGAAATACCGCTGACCCTGCCCAGTTCCTCGATTATGCCGGTAAACATTATTTTATATAACCTTCTATCAGCACATCTTCGGCGATATGGCGGTATTTGATATCCTTAAGCCTGATAGCCTTATCTATCCTGCCTATACCCTGCCCCATTACAGACGTAGGCGCGTCTTTTCCGCCGATTATCTTGGGGCTGATGAAAAAGATGACCTTATCCACCAGCTCATCATCAAATAACGAACCGATCAGGGTGCCTCCGCCTTCTACCAGGATATTGGTGATATTTAAAAGGGCTAATTTTTTCATCATATCCTTAAGATTGATCTGACCGGATTTTTCTTTCACCTCCAGGATCCTGGCCTTTTCCGCCAGGCTCTTGCGGTTCTCGGTTTCCTGCCCGGGCTTTGCCGCCAGGGTAATTATTATAACCTTGCTCTCGGCTGAGAAAATATTGGAATCAGGATGAGTGCTTAACTGGCTGTCCACTATCACCTTCACCGGCCGGCGTTTGGAAAACCACGTGTCCAGCTTGGGATTATCCCTTAAAACGGTATTCACCCCGACCATTATGGCGTCGTAATCCTGGCGTATCTTATGCGCGTAGGACCTGGATTTATCGCAAGTGATCCATTTAGATTCGCCGTTTTTGGTAGCGATCTTTCCGTCCAGCGATTCGGCTACCTTTACCGTGACAAACGGGAGTTTACTGGTAATGCTCTTTATGAAAACCTCATTGATCCTTTTAGCCTCTTCCTCCAGGATCCCCTGCTCGACTTTTATATTATGCTGTTTTAATATCGCGATCCCTTTTCCGTTGACCAGGGGGTTGGGGTCGACCATGGCGATGACCACATGCTTTATACCGCTTCTTATTATACCGTCCACGCAGGGAGGCGTCCTGCCGTAATGCGCGCAGGGCTCCAGGGTTACGTATAAAATAGCTCCTTTAGCCTGGGCTCCGGCTTCATTCAAGGCTATCGACTCGGCGTGAGAAAGGCCGGCCTTCTCATGATACCCCCGGCCGACCACCTTATTGTTCTTCACCACCACCGCGCCTACCAGAGGATTAGGCGAAGTCTTGCCTTTGGCTTTCAGCGCCAATCCCAGCGCCATTTTCATATAATAGGAATGATCTTTTAACATTTCAAATTGATCTGCCTTTCGCTTCTTTTAATTTCTCAACCAGTTCATAGGGGATCTTCATCGCGCCCATATACACATTGGGTTTTGACTTCCCGTGATAATCCGACCCTCCGGTGACCAGGAGGTTTAATTTCTTAGCCATATGCAGGTAAGAATCAACCATTGATTTAGTGTGTTCCAGGTAATAAACCTCCAGCCCCATAAGGCCGTATTCGGCGAATTTAGGGATCAAGTCGTCCCTGGCCATGGAATACGGATGGGCCAGCACCGGTATACCGGAAAACTTACGGATCAACTCAATAGCCTCCTGCGGGGATAACTTGAAGTTAGCCGTGTAAGCGGGGCATTTATCGCCGATGTATTTATTGAAAGCGTCGTAGGTGGAATTAACCAATCCCTCCTTGACCATTGCCTGGGCGACATGCAGCCTTCCGACCGTGCCTACGCTGGAAAGGCCGAGGACTTTTTCCGGGGCGAGATTTAACCCCAGGCCCTTTAATTTATCGCAGATCTGGTATATCCGGTCAACCCGGACTTTTTTCAGGAACTGCAGTTTCTCCAGGAAACTTCCATTGTTGTGGTCGATCAAATACCCCAGCAGATGGATCTCCAGCCCCTCATGCTCAGCGGTTAACTCTATACCCGGCAGCACTTCCAGCGGTCCGCCGGCGGCAGCCGCAATAGCCCTGTCCACCCCCTCAACCGTATCATGGTCGGTAACAGCGACAGCGGACAAACCGGCTTTGACGGACTCGGCGATCAATTCTTCGGGAGTGGATGTTCCGTCAGAATAATTAGTATGCGTATGCAGATCAGCGGATCTCATTCAGGTCTTTCGGATTTGATCTTATCCAGGATACCGTTAACGAACTTGCCTGAAGCGACCCCCGAATATTTTTTGGCCAGCTCAACCGCTTCGTTGATGGCTACTTTAGGAGGGATATCTTTGCGGAATACCAGCTCAAAACCCGCCATGCGCAATATATTCCTGTCCACTACCGCCATACGGGTAAGTTCCCAGTTAGTCGCGTATCCGGCGATCTTGGCGTCAATGGCCTTGATATTATCCGACACCCCCTTGACCAGATCCTCGGTAAAGGCTTTTATCTCATCGCTGATATCATTCTCATGGTCCATCTTCCAGAAATTCTCCAGGGTCGTGGTATAAAGATCCCTGGTGATATCGATCTGATAAAGCACCTGCAGGGCCAGCTCTCTTGAAAGGCTGCGTTTTCTCATGGTTATTTTATCTGGCTTAAAAGATTCACCATCTCGATGGCGGATAGCGCGGCGTCGCGGCCTTTATTGCCGTCCTTGGAGCCGGAGCGTTCGACCGCCTGCTCAATGGTATCGGCTGTGATTACGCCGAAGATCACCGGCAGGGAATTATCCATGGAAACCTTGGCTATGCCTTTAGCCGCCTCTGAGGCGATAAAATCAAAATGCGGGGTCGATCCGCGGATAACCGTGCCCAGGCAGATCACCGCGTCATAGGATTTGGACTCCGCCATTTTCTGCGCCGCGGTAGGGATCTCAAAGGCGCCGGGAACCCAGGCGACCGTGATATTATTATCCTCCACCCCGTGCCTGATCAGGGTATCCAGGCAGCCGGCGACGAGCTCTTTGGTCATGAAATCATTGAATCTGGAAGCGACCACGCCGAATTTCTTTCCTTTTGAAACCAGACTTCCTGTTATTTCCTTTGCCATTTTACACCTCCATGTATACGGATACAGCACCAACCTTTCCAAATAGGTTGGGTGACAATTCCGATTAGATATCCAACTTATGCCCCATCTTCTCTTTCTTCGTCTTGAGATAGATGTAATTATTCTGGTTAGGCTCGATCTCCAGCGGGACGCGCTCAACCACTTTAAGCCCGTATCCCTCAAGGCCTACGATCTTGCGGGGATTATTGGTCATCAACCGTATGTTCTTTATCCCCAGCTCAGCCAGTATCTGGGCGCCTATACCATAATCACGCAGGTCAGGCTCATAACCCAAAGCCTGATTAGCCTCCACAGTATCCAGCCCCTGCTCCTGAAGGCCGTAAGCCTGGATCTTCGCCTCCAGGCCTATACCCCGGCCTTCCTGTTTCATATAAAGGACAACGCCTTTTTTCTCTTTATCAATGATCTGCATGGCTTTTTTCAATTGCCTGCCGCAATCACAGCGTAAAGAGCCGAAAACATCCCCGGTAAGGCACTCGGAATGCACCCTTACCAGCACTGATTCCTGCGACAACTCGCCCATTGTCAGGGCCACGTGAACCTGGCCGTTGGTCATGTCGCGGTAAAGGATCAATTTATAGCTGCCGTGTTCCGTGGGAAGATTCACCTCGGAAACACGCTCGATCAGTTTTTCCGAACGCCTGCGGTATTCTATAAGGTTGGCGATCGAACCGATCTTTAATTTATGTTTATGGGCGAAATCCAGCAGTTGGGGAAGCCTGGCCATAGAGCCGTCATCATTCATGATCTCGCAGATCACCGCCGCCGGATATAGGCCGGCTATCCTCATCATGTCCACCGAAGCCTCGGTATGGCCTGCCCTGACCAGGACCCCGCCTTTGCGGGCCTTTAACGGAAAGATATGCCCTGGTTTGGAAAGGTCTTCCGGCTTTGCCGACGGGTTGATCAAAGTTTCAATGGTATGCGCCCGGTCAAAAGCCGATATACCGGTAGTAACCCCCGAGGCCGCGTCCACCGAGATCATCCAGGCGGTCGAGAACGGGTCTTTCTTATTCGCCTGCATCGGGTCGAGTTTCAGGTGATTAAGCCTTTCTTCCTCCATCGGCACGCAGATCAGGCCGCGGCCGAATTTAGCCATGAAATTTATATATTCAGGCTTGGCGAAAGAAGCCGCCATGATCAAGTCGCCCTCATTCTCGCGGTCCTCGTCATCGACGATAATGACCATCAACCCTTTTTTAAGATCCTCTATTATTTCCGTGATCGAGTTAAACATATCCCCCCATAAAATAAAAGCCCGAAGGCGGTCTTCGGGCATAGTTATATTTTATCCATCTTCTTCCATCTGGACTATCGCGCAGAAGCGCGACACCAATCTAACATTTTAGATTGGGTGTCGACATAGAGCTTACACCCGTCTTAATTGGAACAAGACGGTGTGCCGCTTTCTGCATCACCATCGGCCCCGGAATCACACCGGATCTGTTGTGGCAGAGGCCACACCCCAGCATCTCCTATTACGCTGGGGGCCAACTGCAGCAACTCGCGGGCTTTACCACAAAACCTAAAGGAAGGTTTGGTGTGCGCTCTCAGCTTTACACCCGGCGTTATTGGAAACGCCGGTGTACGCTTTCAACTACACCCAACCCTATTGGATGGGTTGGTGTGCAAGGTGCTACACCCAAGCTAATTGGAAAGCTTGGTGTGCGCTTCCTGCGCAACCGCCGGTCAGGAATCTCACCTGGCCCCGAAGATTTAATGTGCTTAAGTATAAACTAAAACTCTTTTCTTGTCAAGGGCTTTAAAAATACCTATAATAGTCCTCATGGAAGATATTATCCGGCAAACACATAAATACCTGATCAAGAACCGTAAAAGCGCGTCTGCGGCCGAATCCTGCACCGCTGGGCTGCTATCTTACCTGCTCGCTTCTTTACCCGGCAGCTCGGCGTATTTCAAGCTCGGGGCAATAGTTTACAGTAACCAGGCAAAACACGATATCCTGGGCATACCTCTAAGGATGATCAACAAATACGGCGCGGTTTCCCAGGAAGTCGCTGAGGCAATGGCCCTTGCTGTGCGCCGTGTCGGTAAAACCGATTATGGGATCGGGATAACCGGGATTGCCGGCCCAGGCGGCGGGACTAAAGCTAAGCCGGCAGGAACTGTCTTTATAGCGGCCGCCTCCAATTCCGGGTATATCTGCAATAAATATTATTTCAAAGGAAACCGCAGTTCCATTCAACGCCAGTCAGCCCTGGCCGCTCTACAGCTGTTACTTACTATATAGTTCCACAGACACGCAACACGCAGACGTTGTACCTAAAGCGTTGTATAATAACATGTTACAAAGAAATGTTTTATGAGGCAATCCGTCAATTTTAAGATGTCAAAAACATTTATTTGTAATTACCTTTATTACAATAGGTTACGTACAACGTCTACAGAGAAAGAGTATATATGCGCGCGTTTATAGCCATAGAACTCCCCCCTGAGATAAAAGAATATTTAAGCCGTATACAAAATAAGCTAAAAACCTGCCAGGCTGACATGAAATGGGTCAAACCGGGAAATACCCACTTGACCCTGAAATTCCTTGGGGAGATCAACGAAGAACAGTCAGAAAAGGCCGCTTCCATACTTAAGGCAACCGCCGAAAATAATCCTTCCTTTATAATAAAGCTGGCTTCTATCGCCGCGTTCCCGGGAATAAACGCCCCGCGGATGATCTGGCTGGGGATCGATCAAGGCGAAACAGAAATGAGAAAGCTTGTCCGGGATCTTGAAGAAAAATTGTCCGGGATAGGTATGCCTCAGGAAAGCCGGGAATTCTCCGCGCATATAACCCTGGCCAGGAACCGTTCTTGCCGCAATCAACAGGCGCTGGCCGCGGGAATAACCCGGTTGAATGATAAACTAAAGACCGAAGAATATATATTTACCGCGGATAAACTCACGTTTTTCAAAAGCAGCCTGACCACGCTTGGCCCGGTCTATGAAGCCCTGCGCGTATTTAAATTCAGGGACGGTTCTTAACTACGGTTAAAAGTATCCCTTTAAATAAAGATAGGGACAGTTCTAACCAGACGTCAGAACCGTCCCTATTTTAATGAACGGAATACTACTTGAAGGATCAGATTGGCGTAAACAGCGCCGACGATATCATCGGTCATTATGCCGACGCCGCCGTGCATTTGCTGCAGTTTACCGGCAGGATAAGGTTTAAGGGTATCCAATATACGGAACAGGACAAATCCGATAATAACCGCCCCGATGCTGAACGGCACGAATAGCAGGCTTAAAAGCATTCCCGCCACTTCATCTATGACCACGAACTGCGGATCCTTGCGGCCGTAGATCTTTTCAGTATAACCGCTGAGCCAGAACCCCAGAAATAAAAATAAGCATATGGCGGCGATAAACCAGCAGAGGTTATCCTTGACCAGAAAATAAACCCCCACTCCGGCTATACTTCCGAATGTCCCGGGGACCAAAGGCAGGTATCCCGCCCCGAAAAAAGTAGTTACTGCCTTGATCAAGAAGTTTCGCATGTTTAAATGTTGGTGATCACCTTGCGGTTATCCCAAAGGTAGGAAAATCCGGAATATATGGTCAGGCCGACGATAAACCACATAAACACGTCGATCCCCTGGCGGAAGAATTTCTCCCATGCCGGGTTCCAGGTAGAGACATTAAGCATCACTTCCTTAAATACGATAAAACCCAGGATCAGGAATATTATGACCATCTGGGAGAATGTCTTGTGTTTGCCGATCTTTCCCGAAGACAAAACCTTGCCTTTGTTCAACGCGAAAAGCCTCAGGGAAGTTATCAGTATCTCGCGGGATACTATGATCATGAACATCCAGTCTTTGATCAACTGCATCTGCACGAAAGCCGCGAACGCCGCCAGGACCAGTATCTTATCAGCGATAGGGTCCATGAGCTTGCCGAAATCCGTGGACATATTCCGCTTGCGGGCGATCCTGCCGTCCAGATAGTCGGATATCGCCGCGCAGATAAAGACCAGCAGGCTGATTATCTTGGGCCAAAGCCCCTGGAAAGACAGGAATATCATAAATACGAACGTAAGCACTATCCTGAACATGGTTATCTTATTGGCGATGTTCATTAATTACCTCTCCCGCTAGATCATATTCCAGCGTATCTGTTATTCTTACCCGGACAAACTCTCCCGGCGTTAATTTCGTTTTTGACCTTATATATACCTGGCCGTCCACTTCCGGGGCGTCATACTGGCTGCGCCCGAGATAGCAGTCGTCTCTTTTCTCTTCAACCAGCACATCCATAGACCTGCCCATAAACTTCTGGTTGACCTGTCCGGATATTTCCTGCTGGAGCGACATTATCCCGCTGAAACGCTCTTCCCTGACTTTAGCGGAGATCTGATTTCCCAGATCAAAAGCCCTGGTCCCCTCTTCCCGGGAAAAAGCGAAAGCCCCCAACCTCTCAAATCTCATCTCGCGGATGAATTCCAGGAGTTCCTGGAATTCCTTGTCGGTTTCCGAGGGAAAACCCACTATAAAACACGTCCGCAAAGCGACATCCGGGATGGTCTTGCGGATCCTGGCGATCAGCTTAAAGATATCTTTCCTGGACGTCTCCCGGTTCATCAACTTCAATATCCGGTCGTTGATGTGCTGCAACGGCATATCGATGTATTTGCATACCCTGGGATTGTCCCTGATGAAACCCAGGAGATCATCATCTATCCTGCTGGGATAAAGATAAAGCAGCCTTATCCAGCCGATATGCTCGATCTCCCTGACTATCTTCTTTAAAAGAACGGTTAATCCGGTCTTATTCCCCGGCTTTAAACCAAAGCCGGTAATATCCTGGCCGATTATATTGATCTCCGACAACTTCTGAGAATCCCAATCCCTGACTTTTTTCAGTATTTCCGCGGGTTCCAGGCTCTCAAAGCCGGGTTTGATCTTGGGGATTATACAATAACTGCAATTATTTATGCAGCCTTCGCATATCTTAAGATAAGCGTAATGCCGGGGAGTAAGGCCGAACCTGGCCTTATCCGGGCTTAACCGCATCCTCCCGACAAAAGCGTCCACTTCCGGGAATTCCGCGCGTAATTTATCCGCGTAGCGCTGGCTGAGGCAGCCGCAAACAATGATCTTGCGTAAACCTCCGGACCTTTTAAGTTCGATAAGGTCCAGGATCGCGTCAATTGATTCGGATTTCGCGTCCTGGATAAAAGCGCAGGTGTTCACTATCGCGATATCCGCCTTATCCATGTCCACGACCGGATATCCCGCAAGATCAAGCCTGCCCAGGATACCCTCTGAATCCACAAGGTTGCGGGTACAGCCTAAACTTAATATCCCGACACTGGCCTTTTTCATTAACGTCCGATCTTAAGGCCGTTCCTGGTAATGATTATATCTTTGAGGACCTGGTCCCTCCTGCCTAAAGCCGGGATGGCTTTTCCGTTCACTTCCAGACGCACCCCTCCGGCGGAGCCCAGGATCAACTCTATCTTATCCTTCGCTTTCCAATTCTCATCCCTGCCTTTTTTCAGGATGCTCTGAAAGACCGTTTTGCCGTCGAGCTTTGCCTGCACCCAGCAGTCCTCCAGCGCGTGCAGGCCTACTCTTAATTCCGACTCCGCGCTGTTGTTTAAAGCGATACCTTCATTGATCTTATCTTTGACCGCCGGTTTTAATCCCGCGGGTTTGACCGTTGCCGCCGGTTTCAATCCCGCGGGTTTAACCGGTGCCGCCGGCTTCTTAGCCGGTTTTACCCTGGCGTGCGCGACAGCCTTATTCTTCTTTGACCAGCCGGAAAACCGGTCCGCCGACGATCTTACCAGATTGATCAAGCCGATAACCAGGAATATAAGGACTATGAACGAGGCGGCCGTCACCAGTATCCGCGGATTAAAAGGTTTATCCGCGCTGACCGGCTTCTTAAGATAACTGTGATCTTTTCTTTCTTCCGCTTCCGAAGGTTTTATAACCACCTTCGTTTCTTTATAACAAGGGATGTAATCTTCGGGGTTCACTCCAAGGAACTGGCAGTAAAGCTTGAGAAAACCTTTTATATAGATCGGGTTAAGATTGACGAAATCATCGTCTTCTATGGATTTAAGTATATCCAGGTGGATCCTGGTCTTGTTGTGCACCTGCTCGATGGATATGCCCTGCTCCAGCCTTTTCTTCTTAAGCCTCGCGCCTACTGATTCCATATTACCCTGCCTGTTTGTCCGGCATGACCTGCTTTTTCAGCCACTCATCACGGTCTACCAGAAGCCTCCTGGGTTTGCTGCCCTCGTAAGGTCCCACAACGCCGTCTTCTTCCATCATATCGATCATTCTGGCGGCGCGGGTATACCCCAGGCGCATCCTTCTCTGCAATATCGAAACCGAGGCCTGATTGCTTTCTATGACTACCCTGACCGCTTCGTCATAGAGGTCGTCTTTCTCGGTATTTACGCTCCCGGATTTGGAAGGATCTTTTAAAACTTCTTCATTATATACCGGCTCAGCCTGAGCCTTGATAAAATCGACCACCCTTTCGATCTCCGGATCCGTGACCAGCGCTCCCTGGGCGCGGACAACTTTAGCGTCCTGGGGCCTTAGGAAAAGCATATCCCCTCTTCCCAGCAGTTTATCCGCTCCGTTCATATCCAATACTGTCCGGGAATCCACTTTGGACGCGACTTTAAAAGAAATACGCGCCGGAAGATTGGCCTTGATAACGCCGGTTATTACGTCGACAGACGGCCTCTGGGTGGCTAAGACCAGATGTATCCCCACTGCCCGGGAAAGCTGGGCAAGACGGGTAACCGCGCTTTCAACCTGGTCGCGGGCGACCATCATCAGATCGGCGAATTCGTCGATCAGGACGACTATATAAGGCATCAATTCCTTGGGCTGCTTTTCATTATAGGCGACAATATTACGGGCTCCCACCTCAGCCAAAAGGCGGTAGCGGTGCTCCATCTCATTGACCACCCAATTCAATACCCCGGCGGCTTTCTTGGACTCGGTGACCACGGGGCAGAGCAAATGCGGCAGCCCGTTAAAAGGCGCCAGCTCCACCATCTTCGGGTCGATCATCACCATCTTCAATTCATTAGGAGTGCATTTCCAAAGCAATGAGAGGATAACGGAATTGACGCATACGGTCTTTCCCGCGCCGGTAGTCCCGGCGATCAAAAGGTGGGGCATCTGGTCCAGGTAGCCGACTACCGGGGCGCCGGCAATATCCTTGCCCAGAGAAATAGTTAATTTAGACTTGGCGTCCTGGAATTCTTTCGCGGCAAGCAGCTCTTTAAGGTAAACCAGCGTGCTTTGGATATTCGGAACCTCCACGCCCACCCTGGCTTTGCCGGGAATGGGAGCGACGATCCTGACTGACTGGGCCTTCATCGCCAGGGCGATATCATCGCCTAAAGCCACAATACGGTTAAGCTTCACGCCCGGAGCGGGCTCAAGCTCATAACGCGTTATTATCGGCCCGCGCTCGATATCCGTGACCTTAACCGCGATCCCGAAATCTTCCAATGTATCCTGCAGGATCCGGGCGTTATTGGTAAGGTCCTCTTTGATCTGCCTGGCTTCTAAAGGCGGAGGAGAATCCAAAAGGTCAAGGCTGGGCAGGCGGTAATCCCCGATCTTGACTTCTTTAGGTTTGGCTTTCGTGCTTTCCGCTGCGGGCTTATCCGCTTCCGTTTTTATCTTTAATTTCGGTTTTATAACAACCGGCTTTTCTATCTCCTCTTCGGCGATATCAACGGCCTTATCCTCGGCGGTCCTGGGCTTGATGATCTTTTCCCGCAGCTCTTTTTTCCTCGCCATGATCTTCTTGATCAACCCCGGGCCTTCGGACTTCTTCTTCCAGAAAGGGACAAATACGAGTTTTGCCCTGTCCACGGAATTTACCAGGAAAGTGGAGATCAGTATCTCGGTAACCAGGGCCAGAGATAAAAGTATAAGCGTTATAAAAAGGATATAACCGCCCAGTTGTCCGAAATAATTATTGATAAAACGGGAGATTATGAATCCGAGGAAACCGGCGTGATAAAACCCTACAGAAGAGTCTCTAATGAGGGTCAAACCGATGAGCGAACCGCAGGAAACAGCCAGCAGCCCCAGGCCGATCATCTTGGGGACGCTTAAATAAGGCGGCTCATTCCGGAAGAGTTTTACCCCTGTCCAGAGCATGAACACCGGGAGGATAAAACAAGCCCATCTGCCGAAAAAGAAGATTATTATCCAGCCCAGATACGCGCCAAAGGTCCGGATAAGGTTATGCGGGGGGATATTGGGATGCGAGGTATGGAATCCCAGATCATTCGGGTCAAAAGAAACGAGACTGGCTAGAACAATAAGCCCTGCGGCAACAAGAAGGATGCCTTTAAACTCATTGATCCTCTTCTCTTTCACTTTTTATCGGTTTCTTCTGCTTTTTTCTTGCTGAGATTGATCCGGCCCAATTCATCGATCTCGACGACTTTTACCTTGAATTCATCTCCGACCTTGACCACGCTGTTGACGTCTTTAACGAATTTCTCGGCCAATTCCGAAACATGGACCAGGCCTTCTTTGCCCGGAGCTATCTCGCAGAAAGCCCCGAAAGTGGTAACCCTCTTGACCTTCGCCGGGTAAATCCTGCCTACCTCCACATCGTCGGTGATCGCCTTGATCATCGCGATAGCGGCCTGGGATTTATTCACGTCGTTGGAAGCGACCAGGACAGTTCCGTCATCGTCTATATCGATGCTGGCGCCGGTGGACGCGATGATCTGCTTGATGGTTTTTCCGCCCGGCCCGATGACCGCGCCGATCTTTTCAGTATTAATCTTTATCTTGTCGATCCTGGGCGCGTACACCGATAAGGCGCTGCGCGGTTTGTCCAGGCACGCGGTGATCTTATCCAGGATAAAGAACCTGGCTTTCTTAGCCTGGGCCAGGGCGTTCTTGAGCAGGTCCAGGTCTATACCGTCGATCTTAAGGTCCAACTGCACCGCGGTCATGCCGTTCTTGGTCCCGGCTACCTTAAAATCCATATCGCCGAAATGATCTTCGACGCCGGCGATGTCGGTCAAGATGACGGATTTATTGCCATCCTTGACCAAACCCATGGCTATGCCGCTTACCGGTTCTTTGATCGGTACGCCCGCGTCCATCAGGGAAAGGCTGGCCGCGCATACCGTGGCCATGCTCGAAGATCCGTTTGATTCAAGGATCTCGGAAACCACCCTTACTGTATAAGGGAATTGCTCTTTAGTGGGCATTACAGCTAACAAGGCCCGTTCAGCCAGGGCTCCGTGCCCGATCTCCCGGCGGCCGGGGCCGCGCATCGGTTTGGTTTCGCCTACGCTGAAAGGCGGGAAGCAGTAATGCAGCATGAAATTCTTGTATTTCTCCCCTTCCAGGGATTCGATCATCTGCTCGTCATCGCCGGTGCCCAGGGTGATCACTGCCAGGCTCTGGGTCTGTCCGCGGGTAAAAAGCGCGGAACCGTGGGTGCGCGGCAGGAACGACGCTTCGCAGGTTATCGGCCTGATCTCCTCGAAACCGCGGCCGTCGACGCGCAGCTTATCGTCCAGGATCATTTTACGGACTTCCGCTTCTTCAACTTCAACCAAAGCCGCTTTTATATCCAGGTCCGAAAAACCCTCGGCGGTCAAAGACGCCTGCAGCTCTTTCGATAAAAGCTCAATGCCGTCTTCCCTGTCCTCTTTCTTGCTTAATTTATAGACCTGGCGTAAACGCTCCATCGCCAGGGACTGGACCTTTTCCATCAATGCCGGATCGATCTTCTTATATGCCGGCTCGAGCTTGGCCTTGCCGAATTCCTTGGCGAATTCTTCCTGAAAACGGATAATATCCTGTATATGTTCGTAAGCGAATTTTACCGCGTCAAAATAAACCTCTTCCGAGACCTCTTTACACTTGGATTCCAGCATGACCACGCCTTTTTTATTGGCTACCACGATCAAATCAAGGTCGGAAACGCTGGTCTGGGCATAGGTGGGATTCAGGATAAATCCTGATTCATCCCGGGATACGCGGCAACAACCTATCGGCCCAAAAAAAGGTATATCGGATATGCAAAGAGCGGCTGACGCGCCGTTAACCGCCATTATATCCGGGTCATTCTCCGCGTCGCTGGATAAAACCAAGGCCACTATCTGAACCTCATTCAAGAAACCTTTGGGGAAAAGCGGGCGTATCGGCCTGTCGATAAGCCTGGAGGTAAGGATCTCGTTCTCCGAAGGCTTGCCTTCACGCTTAAAGAAACCACCCGGGATCCTTCCTGCGGCATAGGTCTTTTCCTGGTATTCCACGGTCAAAGGGAAAAAATCCTGGCCTTCCTTTATCTTAGTGGACATACAGACAGTGACCAGAACAAGGGTCCCTCCGTATTCCACCACGACCGAACCGTTGGCCTGTTTAGCGACCTTGCCTGTTTTAAGATTGAAATCCTGGTTCCCGAATTTAATACTTTTCGCGTTTTCTTTCATAATCATCCTGTTCTTTCTCTATGGCTTCTTGATGTGCTCTATTGGCGAGGATATAAAGGTACTGCAGCTATTTCCTCAGGTTAAGTTTGTCTAAAAGTTCCTGGTATTTTGTGGCATCCTTTTTCTTAAGATAATTAAGAAGCCGGCGGCGTTTCCCGACCAGGACCAAGAGCCCGCGGCGGGAATGAAAATCTTTCTTATGAAGCTTGAAATGCTCAGTTAAAAGATTGATCCTCTCAGTCAAAAGCGCTATCTGCACCTGGGCTGAGCCGGTATCTTGATTATGTCCTTTAAAACTATCGATTATCTTTTTCTTTTTCTCAACGACTGAAACCAATCTTGTCACCTCCTTAATTAACTTCTTTTGAAACCATTATATGTTATTTCCCGGATCAAGTCAATAACTTCCGCTGATTGATGTATGATTATAACACATTATTCTGGCTTTGACAGAATTATTTTTGATATCAGCAGGCTGCATTTCAAGGTGTCGCTTTCCTTGGACTTCACCGAGATCTGCAGTTTATCGGTCTTTAAGAGCTTCTTGGATGTCTCGAGGGCGTACATGAATTCTATAATACGCTTAAGCGGGCCTTCGCAATTCAAGGTAACCGTGTATTGCCGGGAAGTGGCGCTTTCTTTGACCGTGCCGGGTTTCATATCCAAAAGGTAAACCGTGGATTTATTCGCCAGGGTCTCCACTTCCTTCATTAAGGAAGACATCTCCTCTTCAGCCGAGCCTTCCCTGGTGAAAAAAGACTTATATTTTGTGCTTTCCAGCTCTATGCGCTCTTTCTCTCCCAATATGCGCAGGTCCATCTTTATGGCAGACTCTTTTTCCGCTATCTGTTTATCCAGCGAATGCAATTTCGCGGAGATGGGGGCGATTATCAACCGGTCGAATAAAGCGATCAGGACAAAAACCCCCGCGCAGTAGAACCTTATCTTATCGCGTTTGGGAAGATGCGCCAGGAACGCGTGTATGTCCTGTATTTTCTTCATCCTAAAGCTCCATAACTTTTTTCAACAGGCAGTTTATCTCGAAATCCACTATATCCCTGCCCTCTTCTTTCCTCTTGGTGGTATACTTGGTCTTTACCTCTTTAAAATACTTGGATTTGGCCATACTGTCGACAAATGAGAATACCGTGGACATCGACAACGCCGTCCCTTTTATGGCCAGCCTGCCTTGCTCGTCCGCCCTTATATCGCTGAATTCCAGGTCTTCCGGCATGATCTGCGATAATTCCCTGATCACCTCCAGGATGTTACCCTGGCTGGAGAAATACTTGCGCATGGTGCTTATGCCTACCAGTTCTTTTTCCAGCTTCCGGGTATCCTTGTTCAATGCCCGGTATTTGCCGTTCAGCATATCCAGGTAAGCGCTCTTAAAATATATCCTGGTCAACAGTATAAAGAAAACCAGCGCGAACGCGATCAGGGAAAGCATTCCTACTATCGCCAGGTCTTTTCCCCTTTGTTCCAGGCCCTGTTTTAATTTCAGCTCTTCCGGGATAAGATTGATCTTCGCGTCGTCGCAGGCCAGCAGACCGCAGATCAGGCTGAACAAAGAATAGTTCTTTTCATCGGTAATGAATTCCTGCGCGGCCGGAGAAGATATTATGTTCTTCGCGTAAGGGACCATTTTTACCGGCAGGTGGAACGCCTCGCCCAGGATATTCTCAAAGTCCGCGATGCCTTCCACCGCGCCCGAAATAAAGAGCTTTTCCGCGTTACGCTCGATATCCTCGTTTTGATAGGCCTCCAGCGACTTGCGCACCTCATCGCTGAATTTAGCCAGGCTTTTCTCATTATCGCTGATCAGCTGCTGCCTGCCGATGGGAATGGACCTTACGAATATAACCCTGCCTTTGAGAATAACGCTGAAATCGGTGAAATCCGCGTCAATATGAATAACCCCCACCGGCGCGCTGTGCGACTCGAGCTTCAATATCCTGCCCGACGCCCAGGCCAGCCCTTCCGGGGCGAAAATCACCTTTTTTATCCTTAACCCGGCCTTTTCCAGGATCTCCAGCTGCTTCTTGACTATCTTGGAATTAACGATGACCATAAGGATCTTGGTGTAATTCTTCTTATAAACACCGATATCGATATGGTCTACGATAACCTCTTCCCGGGAATACGGGGTATGCCTGCCCGCCTGCAGGCTGATGATCTCCTTTATCTCCTGGGGATTGACCGAAGGGACCTCGATGTTCTTGGTGATCACCACCTGCGAAGAGATCACGGTTATGATCTCCAGGGCCTTGGCTTTCAGGCCGGAGTGGAAATCGATGATGTTCTTGACGATATCGGCGTCAGCCAATCCGGCCGCAGGCACCACTTTCATGCTTACCAGTTCTTTTTTCAGCCCGCTGACGCGCATAAAACAGAACCTTATGGTATTGACGCTGAAATCTATACCGAGTATTTCCCTGTTTTTGGGCCCTAATGGGATCTTTATATTTTTTATTAAACCTTTAAGCATCTCTTACCCTTCCCGGTAGGATAAAACCCGGCCTGAGCGGTCGATCACGAAATCTATCTCCACTGTATCCTTGCGGCCGTTAAGACGGGCGCGGCTTTTCCCTTTAAATACGCTCGACCGGACGGTGATCGACTGCGTCACTACGGAACTAAGCTGGGCTACCTGATTTACCGTCATATTATACGCCTGGCTCAACTTAGGCGCGATATCGCCGGTAGTCTCAAAGATATTGTCATCGGCTGTGCCGCTTATCCCATCCTTACCGGCGCGAAAAAGCGTTATGTTCTCCGCTACGCTGTTGTCCAGCCCCAGAGCCGCCAATACCGGCTTGGACGCGGTATTGATGTTAACCTTGCCGCTGCTATAAATTGTAATATAGGGTCTTATTTTTTCAAAGATATTTTCATTGAACCCCCGGACAAGAAACAGTTCCTCCAGGACCTGGAATCCCGCGTCCTTGGATTCATAAGGGAAATTCCCGGAACGGTAAAAGCTGTCTTCCGCGCTTCTATCGGAAAGGGTCAGGCTGCTGTCGCTGTCCCGCCAGTCTATGACAGAAGCGGCCAGTCCTTCAGCGTCGGATTCATCCACGTTCAACGCTGAATGGAATATCCGCGTCAGGGTCTTGAAATCCGCCGTATTGATATTTATCCGGCTTTCCTCATCGATCATCCCGTAGCGCCTGAGCACCTGTCCTGAACCCGGATCAGTATAATCGTAATATATATCAAAGACCCCGTCAGCCACCGCGGCGTTGCGGAAAAACCCGGGATCATTGCTCCAGGGATCGTTAACGGTATCGTAAGCCTTTTTGAGCTCTTTTTTCAATGCCACCGCGACTTTGCATATGCCTGCCTCGGCTATGAAATGCAGTTTACTGCGCTCCTCAAGCCTTTTAACCAGTATCAGTTTCTGCCTGACCTGATAACCGATGATCACGGCAAAGCTGGACAGGATGCACAACGACCAGAGCGCGACGATCAATATCAGGCCCTTATTGCCCGGGCACGATCTTTTCCTGGATATAAAAATAACTCCGCTCATTACTTGACCGCCTCGCTGACCGGAACGCTCACTGTCCTGTTGAATATATATCCGCCGGATTCCTGATCCAGCCCCAATTCCAGCCTGACCGACTCGGGAAGCCGGCCCGCGAGGCTTTCCTCGCTCCAGTAATATTTTTTCGTCCGGTTGTCAAGAACGCGATAACTGAACTTACAGGAATTTACGCCGGTCAATGACTGTTTGGGCGTTACCCGGCTGTCCTGGTAGATCTGGGAATAATCCATCTGGCTTCTGGTCAATGCCCTATTCTGCCGGTCGTAGGCGTAAGCGACCTTACCCGGGATATCTTTCCGGCTAAACTGGCTTTTTACCAATGCCGGCATATCCAGGCTGTCATCTTTACCCTGGAAACCGATAGCGGAAAATTCAAAGCTGTTGGCCACATCCGCGGAAAACCTTTCCAGGAATATGTTCAGGTCCTCGTTCATCTTCAGGGTATCCAGCCGCTGCCACAGCCTTATCCCGCTTGAGAGGCTCGAAAATACGGCCAGAGAGATCACCGCCATCATCCCGCAGACAACCAGCAGCTCAATAAGGGTAAAACCCCGCCTATTCTTTTGTCCGATTCTGGTCATATCTCGCGTAAGCGGTCCGGGAAATCCCCGCGTTCCTGTTCGCCTCTTTCCATTTCACATCCATGGTTATCTGGTATAGATATTCGCTCTCGTCAACCAAAAGATAACTCAAATCCCAGTAAAAGACTTTCTTGCCCCGGGTAAAATTGCCCTCAGTATCCAATTGGGCCGCGGGCCCGGAGGCCTTCAGGGCGTCCTGAGAAAGCCGTATCTTTTCGCTGACCTGCGGCAAAACATTAAGATAATTATTACAGTAATTGAAAGTATCCAGGCAGATGAACAAAGACTGATACACGCAGACCAGCCCGAAAGACAGGACCGCGGCGGTGACCATTATCTCCACCAGGGTAAAACCCCGGGATCTTTTATTCCCAGTTCTTGATATCATCCGCGCTCTCAACCCCGTCCCTGCCTAATGAATAAAGGTCGTAATCATTGGTCCGGCGTTCTCCGGGAGACCGGTATTTATATTCCCTGCCCCAGGGATCCACAGGTTTCTTTTCCAGATAAGGGCCGTGCCAGGTATTTGAACTCGCCGGTTTGCTCAACAAGGCGTTCAACCCCTCCTCAGTGGCTGGGAATTCCCCGTTATCCAGTTCATAAAGCTTCAGGGCTGTGGCGATATTGGACTGGATATCCGCTTTGGCCGCGGTAGCCCTGGCCTGCTCGCCCCTGCCGGTGAACCTGGGCATGACCATTGCCGCCAGCGCGCCGATGATCATGACTACCAGCATAAGCTCGATCAGCGTAAACCCTTTTTTAGGATATGACATCTTTCACCCCCGTTTTAAGAATCACCCATTCTCAGCGACATACTTTACCCACTCCTTCTCGAATTCCTCAAGGCTGCGGATATGCGTGTAATAAACCGAGAGTATCGCGTCTTTCACCTTTTTTCCGTCGCGCAGCTGGCGGCATAATTCAGCGAAAGATTCCGAGCCGTATTTATTGATCATGAACCCAGCCAAGGAAGCGGCCTGGATATAATAAGTATTTACCAGGATTTCGCCGGTGAGGAACATGACTACCGGCTCGCCTTTCGCCGAACGCGACTGGCGCATATACACATTATCCTTGGTCACTATGTTACGGACATCCAATCCCATCATATCGTCCAGGGAGAGGAATGAGTTTTTATCCAGGAGGTCCTTGGCAAAAGCCCTTAATTCCCCTCTTTTCTTCTCCTCTTCCCACTGGGCGACCCCTTCGTCCAGCCAAAGCGGTATATCGCTTTTAAACCCGACAAAATCGCGGAATATAAGATGCGCTATCTCATGAGGCAATACCGAATCCATAAAACCCCTGCTGCCGTAAAATCCCAGGATCTTTTTATTCGTGTAATCCGCCATGCCTTCAGACCAGTAAGGCTGGCCGCTGGCTTTCAGGAAAGAATCCCGCTCCGGATATATATAAACCTTCACCCGTTTGTCCCAGGTCCAGAACTCCGAATACCGCGGGTAGCCCAGGTCAGAGGCGATCCTTCCGTAATAGATCTCGGATTGGCGCGCGACCTCTTCCGCGAATTTCTCGATCCGGGTTTTATTAGCCGAAAGGCCGTCCTGAGAATAGGCGAGATAAACTATGAAATGGTCGCCTTTTATCTCCTGCCATTGCTGGCCGGCCGCCGATCCCGGCAGGGATAAAAGGGACAAAACAGCAAAGAGGAAAAGACTGTTCTTAAACATCTTGAGGCAAGGAATATCAGTCAAGGGCATTTTCGCGTATTTACTGCAACATGGTATTCATTTCAAATATAGGAAGAAGCATAGCCATAACGATGAAACCCACGACCAGCCCCATACCCAGGATCATCACCGGCTCAAGAAGATTATTCATAACCCTTAACGCCTCTTCGGTATCCTTCTCATAAGCCCCGGCGATCTCCCTGAGTGAATCGTCGATCTTACCGGATTCTTCGCCTACGCTGATAAGATTGATCATGAATGAAGGAAGTATCCGGGAATTCTTAAGGCTGGCGCAGAAAGATCCGCCCTGTTCCAGGCTTTTATGGCTTTGGGCTAACTGGCCTTTGACTACCTCATTTTCCAGGGTGGGAACGGTTATGTTGATCGCTTTTAATATCGGCAGCCCGCTGCGCAGCAGCAATTCCAGCGTCCGGCTAAAACGCGCCAGCTCCGCTTTTAATATCAACGGGCCGATCACCGGAAGCCTGAGGACCAGGCCGCTGAAAACCATCTTACCGGCGGCTGTGCGTAATTGCCGTTTCACCGCAAAGAACAAAATTATGCCCAGTATTACCAGTAAGCCTATCCAATGACGGGAAAAATTGCTTATAGATATAAGTATCCGCGTAGGCAGAGGCAGGCTTTGCCCCATGTTGGCGTATACCCCCATAAGCCTGGGAAAGACAAAAGTCAGCATAAAAATCACTGTTCCCATCCCCACAAAGAACATAAGTATCGGATAAGCCATGGCCATACGCAGCCGGGAGATCATTTCTTCCTGTTTTTCCCGGTAATCGGCTATACGGAAGAGGATCTCCGGCAAAGCCCCGCTATTTTCCCCGGTATTGATCATCGCCACGTAGAAAGAAGAAAAAACAGCCGGATATTCAGCCAGTATCGCCGAGAAACAGGTCCCTTCTTTTACCGATTTGTAGATATTATAAATAACCCCTTTCAAAGGCGACTTATCCAGTTGTTCGGCGATAATGCTCAAAGCCCTGAGTATCGGCACTCCGGACTTCAGAAGGCTGGCCAACTGGCGGGTAAAAATAGTGACTTCCCGGGAATTTATCCTCTGCCCTTTTGCCTGAGCAGCGCCAGCCTGAGCCTGGGCAGGAGAAGCGTCCTGCTCTATATGGATCGGGACATACCCCATCCGGCTGATCTTCTCGATAGCCTCTTTCTCGGACTGCGCCTCTATGCTCGACTCTACTTCTTCAACCGGACCGTTCTTCGCTTTGTATCGGTAATTTGGCATAGCAAAGCCCCTATTCGTTGGTCATGGAATTTCCCACGTATTTATCCAGGCTGCGGCGCTGCCCTCCGGTAAGATCCAGGAAACAGACCGCCACATCATACTTGCTGTTCTCTTCCAGCTCATCCACCCTGATTACCCGGGCCAGGCAATTTATCGGCTCGCCCGTATCCGGCAGGTCGATCCTTAATTCCAGGACCGCCCCGGCGGGGAACGACTGCTCGGCGAAGAAGACCAGCCCTCCAGCGGAGATATCCCGGGTGACCGAATTCACTTCGGGCGCCGCCAACCGTTTCGCGTGCGGATCCTGGGCGTTAAAAACCTTGTAATGGATATCGATCTTGCTCTTTAGCCTGCGGTAGATCCTCTTGTTGATCACTACCTCTTCCAGAGGTTTCTCCTCATCCATACCCACAGCGATACCTCCTGTATTTAAATCGTTCTCCTCGCGCTCCTCGGCGGAAGTGACCTTCATCACCTCTTCCGGCGTAGTCAGCCCGGCGAGGATCTTCTGCCAGCCGTCCTGCCGCAACGTCCTCATCCCGCGGGCGATCGCCGCTTTCTTTATCTGGCTGGCGGAGCTCTTTTTCAGAATAAGCTCTTTCATCATATTATCGATCAAAAGCATCTCATATATCGCGGTCCTGCCCAGGAAACCGGTAAAATTGCAGTTCCCGCAGCCTTTACCCCTGAAGATCTTTATATCCGACGGTTTCTTCCCGGTCTCAAAGGCGATCATTTCTTTCAATTCCTTGGGCGCTTCGGTATCCTCATATTTACAGGCCGGGCAGATCAGCCTGATCAAACGCTGGGCAATGAACGCCTCGACGCTGGAGGCTACCAGGTACGGCTCAAGGCCTATATCGATAAGACGGGTTATTCCGCTGGGCGCGTCATTGGTGTGCAAAGTGGAAAAAACAAGATGGCCGGTCAGAGCCACGCGGATAGCGATCTCCGCGGTCTCCAGGTCGCGCACCTCCCCGACCATGATCACATCCGGGTCATGCCGCAGTATGCTGCGCAGGCCGCGCGAGAAATCCAGCCCGATCTCCGGCTGGACCTGTATCTGGGTTATCCCGGACATCTCGTATTCAATAGGGTCCTCTATGGTAATGATCTTGCGGTCATTGGTATTGATCCTGCTCAGGCAGGCGTACAAAGTGGTGGTCTTGCCGCTTCCCGTTGGGCCGGTCACCAGGATTATACCGTGGGGTTTGAGGATCGTCTCCTCGAATATCTTAAGGTCCCTTTTAGCCAGGCCCAGTTTTTCCAGGTTGAAAAGCATTTTCACCGGCAGGATCCTGATCACCACGCTCTCACCGAAAGGCGTGGGTATAGTGGAGATCCTCAAGTCCAAAACCTGTTCAGCCACCTTGACCACTGCCCGGCCGTCCTGGGGCAGCCTGCGTTCGACGATATTCAGGTTGGACATGATCTTTATGCGCGAGATTATAGCCGAAATGAAACCGTGAATGCCCGGGGGGACATTGGTGTCGTAAAGTATGCCGTCTATGCGGTAGCGGATGATCACGCTGTCGCGGTACGGCTCGATATGGATATCCGTGGCCCGCTTCTTGAACGCCTCCAGGATCAACTGGTTGACCAGTTTTATTACCGAGGCGTCCTCAGCCAGTTTCTCGATATCCTCCAGTTTTTCCTGCTGCTGGCCCTGGTCGCCGGATGACATATCCGCGGCAGAACCCTTGGACATCTTTCCCACGGTCTCCGAGGCCAGGCCGTAATACTTGTTCAGGCTTTCCGCGATATCATTGGAGCTGGAAATAACCATCTCGATATCCAGTCCCAGCTGGGTCCGGATCTCATCCTGGATCTTTATATCCGGGGGATACGCCACGGCTATGGAGATCACCCGGTCGACGATCTTGACCGGGAAGAACTTATAGTAATGGGCGATCTTGAAAGGCACATGGTCGACCACCGCTTTATCCACGGCTATCGCCTTAAGGTCCAGTTGCGGGATCTTCAGCCTTTCCGAGATGATATTCATCGCCTCCTGCTCGGAAATAAGGTTATTTTTAAGCAGTATAAGGAACAAAGGATGCCCGGTATCTTCGGCCTCTTTAAGGAAACGGTTCAGGAAATCCTTATTCAGCCTGCCGGTATTATGAAAGATATCGTAGAAGATCAGGTCGATCTTAGTCACTATTTGTTCCCTTCAAAAGGGTTCTTTTTCAACAAACCCCTTATGCTTTTGCTTATGTGTTCACGGAATTTTTTTATCGCGTCGTTCAGGTCAGCCTCGCTGGCCAGGACCAGTTCCAGTTTCCTGGGATTAGCTTCTTCCTCCAGCTTGCTTATCGGGACCACGTTCAGCGGGTTGAGGATAGCCACGGTCACCGTGTATTCATCCTGACGCAAGGGGAAACATTTATGGTCGATGATCAGGGATGAGGAGAATTTACGGGCCAGATCCATGTCGATATATTCGGTCTTCAGGTCCACGATCGGCATATTGAATTGCTCGGCGAGGGCCTCGATCAACTGACGGTCGCTGATAACGCCTTTGCCGATAAGGATCTTACCCAGAAACTCCGCGTTTATCTTTTGTTCCATGAGCGAATCATGAAGCTGGGCTTCAGTAATATACCCTTTGTCGATCAATATCTCGCCTATGCGTTTTGAACTTTTTTCCATATCTCAGCCCTCCTTATGCCGCGACCCCGATCATGTAAAAATCCGCTTCCGGCTTCCTGTCGAAATGCCCGGCGATGATCTTTTCGCAGCCATCCACTGTCTGCTGAATGGTCACGTATTCGCCGTGTTTACCTGTATAGGCCTCGGCCACGAAGAACGGCTGGGTCAGGAAATTCTGCAGTTTACGCGCCCGTTCATAAATGATCCTGTCGCCTGCGGACAATTCGTCTATACCGATGACCATAACGATACGCCGCAATTCCTCGTAACGCTGAAGCGTGCGGATAACATCCTGGGAGACCTTGTAATGATGCTGCCCCACTATATCCGGATCGAGGTTGGCGCTGGAAGATAAAAGCGGGTCGATCGCCGGATAAAGGCCCAGCTGGATCCTCTGGCGGGAAAGGACCATCAATGAATCCAAAAAGCTGAAAATAGTGACTACGGCCGGGTCGGTAAGGTCGTCGGCGGGGATATAAACCGCTTCCACCGAAGTGATCGAACTGCCGGTTTCCTTGGAAGAACGTATCCGCTCATGGAACGCGCTGGCCTCGGAGATCAATGTCGGCTGGTAGCCGGTTTCCGAAGGCAGCCTGCCCAAAAGGCTGGATATCTCCGAACCCGCCTGCAGGAACCGGAAGATGTTGTCCACGAACAAAAGCACGTCCTGTTTCTTTCGCTGGATGGACTCAGCCAGGGTCACTCCGCTGAAGGCCACTTCAAAACGCGCCCCCGGAGGCTCATTCATCTGGCCGAAGATCAAAACCGTTTTCGAAAGTATATTCCTGCGTTCCAGCTCATAATATAATTCGTTGCCTTCGCGCATACGTTCCCCCGCTCCGACAAAAACGCAGGCGCCGCTGTGCTTCTGGACGATATTATGGATAACCTCAAGGGTAAGTATACTTTTTCCCAGGGCCGCGCCTCCGAGGATACCGTTCTTCGACCCCTTGACCAGGGGGAAGAGCAGGTCGATGATCTTTATCCCGGTTTCCAGGACTTCGAATTTCTCCACCTTCTCCTTACTGGATAAATGCTGCCCGCCCCTCTGCGGCCGTATCGGCAGCCTTTCTCCGGGGGGGATATCGCCTTTCTGGTCAATGGCGTCGCCCCAGACATTGATGATCCGTCCGTATATGGAATCGCCGGCCGGGATCTGGATAGTTTCCCCGGCAGGATAGGCCTCGGCGTTGCGCTGCAGGTTATAAGTGGAATTAATGGCGATGCACCTGGCGATATTTCCGGGAAGATGCTCGGCCACTTCCAGGACGACCCTTTTGCCGTCCACGGTATTGGTATTCACGTTATCGAAGATCGCCGGGATATCCGCCTCAGTCTCGAACCGGACATCCACTACCGGGCCCTGGACCGCCACAACCTTACCCTGTTTTATTTGAGTTTTTTCCATAGTTTTTATTCTCAAGACCGGGTCTTAAAACGTCTTCTAACGAGTTGTAAGACCCGGTCTTACTGTTATTTAAAAGCCAGCCTGGCCGCGAACAGCTCCCTCATATTCCTGTCGACCAATTCATGCTTTTGCCGGAAATACTGCAGCCGGAGATCTTTGTTCAACTGCTCGACCTTGGTCTTACTGCTCTCCAGGTGGATGAACCTCGCGGATAATTCCGCCAGACGGGCCATGCTGAATACCTGAAAAAAATTATAACCCAGAAGTAAATAGGTGCAATACTCCACAATATCGTCGACAGAAGACTCCATTATCATAGACACAGGCGCCGCGGCCCCGGGCTTCTTCCCCGCCGCGGCCGAAGAGAAAACGAAAGGGATCAATTGTTGTATCTTGACCTGCTGCGAGACTATCGAAAGGGCCTGGGGATAAACGATCTTCAATTCCCCGATCCTGCCGTTCATCGCCTCTTTGAAGATATAATCCCTCAATTCCGCCGCCTGGGCTATTTTGGTCTCGTCGGAAACGCCTTTGAAGGTCACATAGGACAAGCCGCTTTCCTTGGCGTACATCTCGCCTTTTTCGCCGATTATGTAAAGCTTGGCCTTGGTTTTTTCCCCCTCATGTATGGCCTGGGTCATCACGCTCATGTTCAATCCGCCCAGTAAACCGGCGTCCGAAGTCAAAGCTATGATCCCCGGCTGTTTACCCGCGGTATTCAATATCGGATGCTTGGACTCGGTTATATTGAACATCCCCTGAAGAGAACTCAAGGCCGCGTAGATCTCGTCGAATTTCTTGACCTTCTTTTCCAGGATACGGTACTGCGCTATGGCGATCTCTTTAAGCACCTCCAGGAGGTTATAAAGATTGGCGTTGAAATCCATGTCTTTTTTGATCGCCGAGAGAAGTCTCATCTATGCCTGCGCGAAATAATGGTTCAATGCCTCATAAAGCATCTCTATCGAAGTGTCGTTAAGCACCATGGATTTGCGTATCTCGTCAAATAGATCGGGGAACTCTTTCTGCACCAGTTTGACGAACTCATTCTTGAACCGGAGGAAATCCTGCGATGAAAGGCTGTCCAGGACGCCCATGCTCAGGGCAAACAAGTACATAACCTCCGCTTCCATCCGCAGAGGGTTGTTCTTGTCCTGGATCAGCAGCTGGGTTATAGCCTGGCCGCGTTTCATCCGGTCCTCCGCGTCTTTGGAAAGCCCGGTAGTGCGCAGCTGGGTCATCTGCAGCAGTTCCTGGTACTGCAGATACTCGAGCCTGAGCTGGCCGCTCAAAGCCTTCATCGCCGGCCACTGGGCCTTGTTCCCGATACGCGACACGGAAAGCCCGAAATCGATAGCCGGCCTTACGCCTTTGTTGAACAAGGTGGTCGAGAAATAGATCTGCCCGTCGGTCATGGAGATAAGATTGGACGAGACATAACCGGTTACATCCCCCTGAAGGATCTCGACGATAGGCAGAAAGGTCATTGATCCGCCGCCCAATTCATCCTTCAGGTATCCGGCGCGCTCCATCAACTGCGAGTGGATATAGAATATATCCCCGGGATAAGCCTCCCTGCCTGGGGCGCGCTCAAGCAAAAGAGAGATCTGGCGGTAAACCCAGGCGTGCTTGGTCAGGTCGTCATGGATCAAAAGCACATCCTTGCCTTTTTTCATGAAGTATTCGCCCAGCATGCAGGCGGTATACGGCGCCAGGTACTGCTCGCCCATGGGCACGGACGCGACCGCGCTGACCACGATCGTATAAGGCATTACGCCCTTCTCATTGAAAAGGTTGAGGGTCTTGATCAGGCTGGAATTGGTCTTGCCGATGCAGCAATAAATGCAGACCACATCGCGCCCCTGCTGGTTGATTATCGCGTCTATGGCCACAGTGGTCTTGCCGGTAAGGCGGTCGCCGATCAAAAGCTGGCGCTGGCCTTTGGCGATGGGGATTACCGCGTCCAGAAGCAATGTCCCGGTCTCCATGGTCTCTTTGACCGGAGCCCTGTCCATTACTCCCGGGGCGTCGATAAAAACGGGGAAATTGCCGTCGTTCTGTATCGGGCCCTGCCCGTCGACAGGCTCGCACAAGCCGTTGACTATCCTGCCCAGGAATTGATCGCCTACCGGCAGGTGCAGGAATTCGCCTTTACTCAGGACCTTCTCGCCCACATGCAGCGGCGCCTGGGTATTCAGCACCAGGACCTGTATCTCTTCGGCGTTAAACCCGAAAACAATGCCTTTGCCGCCCTGCTCGAACTCCACGATCTGCCCGTTAATGCAGGAGGTCAGGCCTTTTACTTTCAAAATACATTCGCGCACAGCGGCGATAGTCCCCAGCTCATGCACCGCGAACTTCGCCTGCGCAGGATTCTCAGCCTGATTGGTGATGGCCAAGCGATTCCTCCTTTATCTTGAACTTGAGGCTGCCGTCCAGGAAAAGGCTGCCGGTATTGACCACCAATCCCGCTATAATATCCGGATCAACCTCTTCTTTTATATTCAGGCCGGGCCCCAGTTTATCGGTAAGTTTGGCGGCAAGCTCGCCGCGTTGTTTATCAGTAAGCTCAAAAGCGCAGATCACCGTTACGTCTTTCGTCCCCTCGGGGATCTTGAGCCGGTCCAGGTTCTCATAACCGCTGGCGATAAGATCGCTGACCCAGCGTTCATGGATAGTCCTGCGGACGTCCTCAGGCAAGGCGTCCTTAAGCAGGGAAACCGCCTTAAGGGTAGCCCGCTCATCTATCTTATCATTCTCTTCAGCCATAAGAGCCAGGCGCGCGTTATCCGCCTGCTTGATCATTTCGTTGGCCTCCTGATGGGCCGCTTCAAGTATCTTGGCTTTTTGCTCCTGGATCTCCTTGGAGAGTTTTTCCTTTTGCTCCGCCGCTTCTTTGTGGGCGTTAGCCATGATCTCCTGGCTCTGCCTCTTTATATCTTCCAGCTGTTTATCGATCTCTTCTTTCTTCTTGGCCAGCGCCGCCTGCTGCGCGTCGAGATGTTCGGTCTGCCCGACAAGCCTGGAGTGGACAAGGTTCTTGAACATAAAGAACATCACCACGCCGAAGAGCACGAATATCCCCATCATCGAGAACAATAACGATATGTCCATTTATAACTCCTTTTCCCGCCTTAAGCGCTTTCCGGCGGCCTTTAAGAAAACAGCTGAAAGACTATCAGCATCGCTATTATCGCCGCGGCCTCGGCGAAAACCAGGACAAAGATCATCGCGGTGAAGATCCGCGGCGCGGCTGAGGGATTCCTGCCCAGGGCGGTAATACTCGCCTTGGCGCAGGAGCCGAAGACCCAGCACGGCCCGAGTATGCATAGCATAAAAATAAGAAGTAACGCCAGATTACGGTCCATAAACCTATCGCTCCACTATAATGGTCGCCTTATTCTGATTAAAGCCAATGATCCCCCGGCGCACCGGATAGACACGGCCGTCAATGATCAGGCTGCCGCCGATCAAACGGCTGATCACCGGTTTGTGGTAAGACATAATTTCGAACTCACCATGCTCCCCGGGTAATTTTATGCTCTCGGCTTTCCCCTCAAAGACCTTCTCTTCGGGGGTCAATAATACGACATCTAACATTTGTATAAATATCTAAGAATAAAAGGATTCCGTCTTTTTTATTCTATCACAATTTTACGAAAAATAGTTATTTTTTTTAAACAGCTAAGTACGATAAAAAGATACGGGTTCAGCCATTGCCCCTTCGGACAAAACGACTGAACCCGTATCAAGCAACCTTTTTCTTTCGCCTATTTTTTCTCCGCCGGTCCCTTATCCTGGCCGGGTTTATCCGGGCCTTTCTGGTCCGGGAAGGCGTTATTGCGCATCGAGCTTAAAGCGTCCTGGCTGGCGCGCATCTGCGCCTGCCATCCGAAGAAGAACACTACCGCCAAAAGGCCCAGGAAGATTATTATCACTATAATGATCAACCAGGTAGTGGTCTTAGCGGGCATATTGATCTTAAGCCGGGATTTTTCCAACACCTCCGGGGCGCTCATCCCGCTGGCCGGCTGGATCAGCTTTAACAAAGACGCCAATTCCTCGTCAATTCGTTTTAAAGTCTGCATATTTTGCCGGTAAAGGCCGATATGCTGTTCGCGGCTGACCGTATCATCGATCTGATTCTTGGCTATCTCATCCAGCACAGCCGGAGCGGTATTAGCCAATTCCAGGGCCCGGGCCGCGTATTCGGTCTTGGACATGCGCGGAACGATATCCGCCACCTGTTTCTTCAGGTCTTCCAGCCTGTTCGCCGGTATAAGCCAGATATCCTCGACCTCTACCTCGAACACGCGCGATTCCCCAGGCTGCAGTTCCAGATCGTTCTTATAGGCGTAATAGATGCTCTTTTCGGAATCATATTCCAGGTCCAATCCGCCGGCGTCCATTATATCCTTAAGCTTGACTTCCGTGGGCAGGAATTTCTTGACCTGCACCTTCTGGACCTTGGTTTTGGACGGGTTGATCACAACGATCCGGAACTTGACGCTGCCCGACTGCAAAGAAGTAGACACGATAGGCATATCCACTCCGCCGAATTTCGATTCCATTATCTTTAACAATATATCCACCACGGCGTTGATCGTGTCTGTCTTGTTGCGCATCTCCTTGATCGTGGAAGTATCGCCCAGTTTCTGGTCAAGCAACGTGCCCAGGTCTACGCCTTCTTTGCCGACAAACATCTTTAACTGTTCAGATATCTGATTGACCGCGTTGTTCAACTGGGTATTCTGCCCCTGCTTGCTGATCGTTTCCGGCAAGGCATCTATCGAAGTCTTCAAATTCTGCAGGGTAAGCGCGATATTGATATTGTCCTTGGAAACCAGGACCGCTTCCACCGCTTTGATAGCGTCCAGGGCTTTCTTGGCCGCGCGTTCCGCTTCAGGAGCGGCTGCGGCAAGGCCGGCGACAGTGGATATACCCATACTTTCCACCATCCCTGAACCGGAGACAAGGCCTCCGGTGGTCTGCTCGCTCACCAGATAGGTATAAGCCTTGCCCACCTGGAAATTGTTGTCAGCCGTGAATTCAAAAACATAGAATCCCGGCCTGGTCTGGTTCATTATCACGTTCGAATATATGGCCTTATTATCCCAGCTGTATATATCCAGTTTCGGCAGCAAATTCGGCTGTCCCTGGACCTGGAGGGTTATAGTATCTCCGCTTAACGCCGGATCAGGGGCAGCGCTGGCGCCCCAGGAGAATTTCTTGGCGGTAGCCTCCAGGTTCTCGCCCGCTGTTACTGCCTGGTCCGCGCCTGCCTGCAGTTTGGTAATAGCCTCGGCGGACTTGGTCTCAAAACTGGTCAAAGACTGCTGCAGCATACCCACCATACCGCCAGCGGCAAGGATCTCTTCCTTGGTTTTGCCGCCGACGATCAAGCTGGTCTGCTCATCAAGCCTTGTCTCCACAACGCCCTTCATGCCGCCTGCAGCGATCAAGTCCTCGGGAGTGGCGCCGGCTCCAGTGATCATTTCAGCGATATTCGTTTCGACCTCGCTGATAGACTTATCCAGGACGCTGTTAACCGTATCCTGGGTTTCCTGGAGTTTAACCGCCTCGGTCACACTGAATGAACTCGGAGTCTTGAAATGCGCGCCGCTGGCATTGGTAATATCGGTTATAACCGTGTAAACCTTTCCTGATTCCAGGCTGGTGCTGTTCCAGACCATATGGAAGAACCCGGCGCTGTCAGGATTGGTCCCAACTGCGTTGGCTCCGGGAGCTTCCAGATGCTTGATCAATTCACCGTCGTCATAAATATATACATCCGCCTTTATACCGCCGGAAACCACGAACCCGTCGCGCTGCAGCCAGGAACTAACGGTAAGAGTATCGTGTTTGCCAAGAAGGTTATTGGCCGGATCATAAGCGTAATCCGAATCCGCTTCCCAGATATGGATAGCCGTTGTTTCCATGAACAACAGCCCGCTGCCGTCAGCTTTCCAGGTATCGCCGTCAGCCAGTGTCATATCCCTGTTCAGGTTAAAGATGGACTGTTTATCGCCGTATCCGGATTTTGTCCAGAGTATCGACCAGAAACCCGCCGGCAGCTTCATGGTCACAGGAGAACCTAACGGAACAGTCGGCAGGTCCGGCATAGTGCTGGTCTTCCAGGTATCGGCTTCAGCGCTGTCCGGGTCAAGCTGATCCGAGGCGCCGTTAACGCTCAACTGGGTCAGGTGCTGGCCGGAGATCATATCCTTTACCTCCCAGGTCACTGAATAATAATCAACGGTAAAGGCGCTGTTGGAATCATCGTAAGCGGACGGGTCATTGACGTCTGAAACACGGACCCTGACCGTGGTCGGATGAATGACCGTGCCGGATAAGTTCTTTATATTCGGGACATACCAGGCGTAAGAATTAGCCCCGGGGACATTGGCCGCGCTCTCGGCGATAGTCTTTTTGGTCCCGGCGTAATCATTATCCAAGTAATACTCCAGCTTCACGAACGGGACATTACCCGCCGAGGTCCAGGTGATCGGTTTATTCTCCCGGGTTATCCAGCGCTCAGCGCCGTTAGGAGAACCAAGAGTGAGCACGCCTTGCACGGTAAAATCATTATCCGAGATATCCGAAACTGTGGAGTCGTCCGGGTCTTCGATCTTGAACCTTACGTGTTTAGAAACAGCGCCGGATTCAACGGTCCAGGCGTAAGAATGCGTCCCGCTTCCGCCCGCTCCGTTAGGAACCACCGCGGAAGGAGAAATTTCGGTCCACGGCCCGTTCTCGCCGGCGACAGAATAACTTAACTTAACATTAGCTTTCTCGCCGCCCCATTTCCAGGTTATATTCCTGGTCTCTCCCACCTTCCAGACCTCGGAGCCGGTATTAGGGGAAGTTAACTCAAAATAAACGCGGGTATGGAAGATATCGGAATCGTCGGTAACATCGGAATTTCCCGCCGCCGCGTCGGTGATACGGATGACCGCTGTCGGTGTAGCCGGGTTAGGTATCCTCCAGGTATGTTTGCCGTTATTGGCCCCGGTGTTCGAGAAAGTCCCGATGATCTGCGAATCAGGGAAAGTAGCTCCGTCGATCGAATAACGCAACTGCACGTTCTGGATCGAACCGGTGGTATTCCAGAGGATATCAAAATCCTTATCCACCTCGCAAATTGAAGCGCTTACCGGCGCGGTGACCGCCAGAGCGCCTTTGATCCGGAAATTATCCGCTGAAATATTCGAAGAAGCGGGATGTCCGGAATCAGCGTCTGTTACGCGCACTTTGACCGTTGAAGATATCGCGTCAGCTACGCCGTTGGGCCAGGCGATGCTGCCGCCTTTCAAAACATTATTGTTATCCACAGCGGCGGCGATAGCCGACCAATTAGTGCCGTCCGTGGTATAATCCAGATTAACTTTCTCAACAGTCCCCTGACAGGTCCAGCTGATGGTGTAAGCCTCTCCAACCACAAAGGTCTGGCCTGAACCGCCGTCCGGGGCAGTCAGATCCAGATCAGCCCGGATGCTGAAATTGGCGTCAGAAATGTCATAGGCGGTGGAATCGGATGCGTCGGCGACCTTGATCCTGGCCTCGGTAGTGATGCTATCCGGTATATTGCTCCAGGTATAAGCGCCGTCATTAGCGGTAGTGGTGATGATCTGGCTTGCCGGGAACGTGGCGCCGCCGTCCTTGGAATAAGAGAGCTGCACCTCCGGCACATTGGCTATGCTGCTGGTAGAACTCCAGGTGATCTCATGGCTGGACTTTACCGCCCAGGACTCACTCCCTGTATTCGGTGAAGTTACCGCGAATCCCGGGATGATCCGGAAGTTATAATCCGACACGTCATTAGCCTCGGAGTCATTGGGATCGGATACGCGGACCAGCACGTTATTCGAGGCGTTATTATCCGGGATGGTCCAGACATAGGAACTTACGCCGTTGACCGGATTATTCGGCACTATGCCGTCCGCCGCGCCGATATTCTGTTTATCGATGTTGAAGTTGCCGTAACGGGTGAATTCCAATTTTACATTGGACAGGCTTCCTACGCAGATCCACTTGATCGTATTCTCCCTGCCGATGACCCAGTTCAGCGGGTATTTCGGGTCATTGGAAGCGTAACCATTAGGTTCAGTGATAGTGAATATCGCCCTGATGTAGAAATTATTCTTGGATACACCAAAGGCGTCGGTGGTATCAGTGGTATCGGAAACGCGGATCCTGGCCAGCTTGGAGACCGCTTCCGGAGGAACGCCGCTGGACCAGAGGAAACTTCCGGTATTGGCGGTAGACAGAGTGATCACCTGGCTTTCCGGGAAGGTCGTGCCGCCGTCAATGGAATAATCGATCCTGACCATATCCACCCTACTGCTGGTGGAAGTCCAGGTTATGGTCGGAGTGGTATTGACCAATATGGATTCGCCGCCTTTGGGATAAGTGACATCGAACCCGCCCATGACCTTGAACACTCCCGAGGTCCGGGTAATGACCGGATCGCCCACGCTCCTGATCCTTACCCTGGCCATATCGGTTAATAACATATCCGCGGGGATCGCCCAGTTGAAAGACCCGCTGTTAGTTATATCCGCGCTGGAGGTATTCGGGTCGATTATCGACTGCCAGGCTACTCCGTCGTAATAATCCAGGTTGACCTTGGCGATCGAGCCGTTCCTGGACCACATGATCATTTTAGTGGTGCCAGCAGGCCACTTATTACCTGCCACAGGCGCGGTCAACGCCAGGTCGCCGGAAATAGTGAAAGCCGGGGATTCCGCGTAAGTCAATTCATCGTCTTTATCCTCTATCCTTATCTTGCAGGAAGTGGATATACTGTCGGGGACTGTCCAGGAATAAGTCCCTCCCATGCCGTTATCGGTTATAGGTCCGGCGGTATTTATCAGGGTCCATGGCGCGGTCCCGGTGCTGGAATAGAAAAGATTGATCTGAGATATAACGCCCTGCGTAGCCCAGCTGATAGACTGCTGAGGATTAGCGATCTCTCCGGCAGTGACCGGCCAGACCGACGCGCTGGCAGGCGAAGTGAAAGCGAAACTTCCCACGATCTTGAACACCGGTGAAATAACCGCGTCAGTGCCGCTGTCTGTAATGGCGTCGCTGATCCTGATCACCGCGTTGGCGGTGCAGGTATTGGGGATATTCTTCCACTGCTTGACCCCCAGCGATCCCACGATATTATCCGAGATCGGCGGATTGATCCAGCTCTCGCCGCCGTTAATGGAATACTCGATCTTAAGGTTAGCGATATTCCCATCCATATGCCAGGTTATGTCCTTATCGCTGCCCACGCCCCATCTGACCAGGGGAGTCGGGGTGTCGATATAGATCACGCCGGCTATTTTCACCTGCACGGAATCCTCCACAGCGTCAGCGTCAGAGGAATCCCTGATCCTTAAAACCACGGTCTTGGAGATATCATCCGGGATAACCCAGTTAAAACTTCCGGTGTTGGCTATAGCAGTGGCTTCCGAACCGTCGGCCTTGAGCATAGGTTTGAATGTGACCCCGTTAACCGAATATTCCAGGCTTATGCTGGTCAGCGTACCCAGGGTCCGCCATCTCAAGGTTTCCGTGCTCCCGACCTTAAATACCCTGCCGGTAGTTATAGGATAATCCCATTCAAAACCTCCGCGGATGGTGAACGTGGGGGTAACGGTAAAGACATTGTCCGGATTAGCCAGGTTAGTGACCTTTACCCGCGCTGCGTTCAGGGCTTTGCTGTCCGGGATCTTCCAAGAGAAAGAATTTCCGGAAACGCTGTCCGCGGATATATTCGAGGCGTCCTTGCAATAACCGTAAGCCCCGTTATTCACCGAATACTCGACCTTTACAGCAGGCATTGTCCCGTGTTTATGCCATTGGATATCGTGGATGCTGGTGATCTTCCAGGTTTCCCCGCCAGTCGGCGCGTCTATATCGATCCTGCCGCGGATCTCAAAGTTGGCGTCCGAGACATCGGCGGGCGTATAATTGTTCTCGTCGGCGTTGATTATCTTTACCCTTAGCTTATCGCCGATCTTATCCGGAGTGGTCCAGGAATAGCTCAGGTCGCTGGCCGGTTTGCTGACTATAAAGTTAGGATAATCATCCGCGGTATCCGCTATACCGTCAGCGCCTTTACCGGAATTAGTGTCATAATAGAAAGATACGTTGGTTATAGTCCCGGTAGTGCTCCACCTGATCAAACAGGGGTTATCCACCTCGTAATAACTGCCGCCGTTCGGGCTCTCCAAAGAGACTCCCGCGGCGATCTTGAACACCGAGGACTCGGAATACACGTCCGGGTCAGCGTTACTGACAACCTTGAGGCTCACGCTGTTGCTTATTGAAGGCGGCACTGTCCAGTTATAACTATACGGCGAGGCGCCGGTAACGTCTATGGAACCCGCTCCTGTTATAGTCTGATACGCGGCTTCCCCTATCTTGATCTGCATTTTTACCGTGTTTATTGTCCCGGTCTTGGTCCATTTAATGACATTTACGCTGTCCACAGTGACGACTGAATCCGCCGCCGGTACCTGAGTAAAGGTCAAGGTAGGCTGGATCTCAAAACGCGGGGATATCCCCACCAGCGCTGGCTGGTTGGTCTCATCAGCGCTGGATATGCGCACCTTGATATTATCGCTGATCGCGATAGACTCAGCCGGGGTCCATTCATACGAACCAGTGGCGCCCGAAGCGTCCAATGACTCTGCTCCGGGGATCACCTGGTAAGCGCCGTTATTCACCGAGTATTCCAGTTTAACGTAATCGATCGAGCCGACCTTGGTCCACTCGATAAGCTTCATCACCCCCACTTTCACTATTTCTCCGGCGGTAAAAGAAGTAAGGCTCAAGACGCCTCTTATGGTATTGACCGCGTTAGACTCATCGGAATACGGGTCGCTTGAATTCTCGTTGGAAACCTTTACCCTCACTTTAGAGGAAAGGGCGTCCGGGATAGTCCAGGGATAACTGCAGTCAGTAGTGCATCCGGTGACATCCACGCCTGTGGCTATCGGGTTATTCGGCAAAGTAGCCGGATAAGTCACGCCGTCATCTATCGAATATTCCAACTTGACCGTATTCACCGTACCATGTTTTTCCCAGGTAATATTCGGCTGCGTGCCGACATTAAGGTTCTCCGCCCCGTTGGGATAAGCGATAGCCAGTCCGCCGCGGATCCTGAACGCGCCGGATTCAGCTTTGGCGTCGGGATCGCGGGTATCGGAAACCCTGATCTTGCACGCGGTATTGATCTTATCCAGGACTTTCCAGGACAGGGCTCCGCCGTCAGGCGGATTTATAGTAGAAACGAATATAGGATCAACTTCCCAGGTAGTGCCGTTGAATAATTCGATCTTCACCAACGGGCAGGTGCCATGGGTAGTGGTCCAGATAAGGTTCTGCAAAGAATCAACCGCCCAGGAATATCCGGTCGCAGGGGAAGTCACGTTGAACGCGCACTGTATCTTATTAACGGCGGAAATCGCGTAAGCGGTAGAATCCATAACATCCGAAACCCTTACCACTACTGTAGGAGAAGGAGTATCGCCTACCGGCCAGGTATAGCTTGTATCTCCGCCGTTCCCGGATGGCGTAGAATCCTCGATCACCTCGGTAAAATTGGTTCCGTCAGTAGAATAGTCCAAGCGGACATTATTGATCTTTCCGGTGACCTTCCAGGTTATGGTCTGGGTGCTGTCCACTATGTATTTCTGGCCGCCGACAGTCGGAGAAGGCGAGATCAGGGTAACCACGCCTCCTAACTTGAATATGGGCGAAGCCAAAGACATATTGGTCGGTTCTTCCACATCGGAGATACGCAGTTGCGCGACAGCGGACAACAGCGTGGTCGAAGGATCCGGGGTCCAGTAACAACTGCCGCTGTTAGTGGTAGAGGCGACCGCCGTATAATAATTCTGGCTGTCCGGGGTATATTCTATCTTTACATTCGGGATATTGCCGTGCTTTGTCCAGGTTATGGTATGCTGTTCTCCCACTCTCCAGATATCGTTCAAGGCCGGGCTGTTCCCAGCGAGGAACTCAAACCAGCCTTTTATGGTAAAGGCGTCGGATGTATCCAGGACAACATCCTGGTGGCTGGAGTCGCATACCTTTATATAAGCGTGAGTGGTAACGGCGTTGGGATCCACCGGCGTCCAACTGCGCGTAGTGTATTCGCCGGTATTCGCATAACCCGCAACAATGCTGGTCCAGTTCGTGCCATTAGTGGAATAATAAATATCCACGGTGGGAATAGAACCTTTCCTCTGCCATTCCAGGGTGAACGGTTTATCGATCTGTAAAGTATCCGTGGATGTAGGCTTAGTGACCGTTAAAGAACCGATGATCCTGAACGTCGAATCAGATTTATCCGTGACCAAATCCGCCTTAGTGGCGTCAGCGTCGCTGACCCGCACCTTTACCGTGTCGGAAAGCCTGTCCGGAACGTCATACTGGAAGGTATTATCCGCGCGGCTGGTGATCTGGTCAGCCGGGATTACCGCGAATTCCCATTTATTCTCGGATGCGACGAAATCATCGGTAGAGCCTTCGATCCTCACCGCGAATTGCCCGACCGGCCGGAACTTTATGTTACGTTTAGCCGAGCCGACTATCCAGTCCGGCTCCAAAGTATTAGGGACTTTTAATTCTATTTTACCGACTATCTTGACGTTATTCTGGGTTATATTGCTGACACTGGTATTATTGGCGTCCTCCACCTTTATCCTGAACAGGTCGGTTACCGCTTCAGGAACAACAAAAGCGGTGTAAGACTGGGTCGCGTCCCAAGGCGTAGTGTTTATTTTAGTCCAGGGCCCGTTAACGCCGTTAGTCGAGTAATAAATATTTACCTGGGTCACCTCACCGTGCAAAGTCCAGGTAATGGTAAGCGGATCATCGATTATCAACGGAGTATTAACGATCTCATCAGGGGTAACATTTCCGCGGATAGTAAGATCTCCGGCGGATGTGGCGGTAGCCGAATCAATACCGGTATCGGTGATCTTTATCTTACCGGTTGTGGTAAGCGCCGTATCATCGGCGATCAACCAGGTCCAGGAACCTGTTCCATCCGTACCGATGCTTACATCACCGGCATTCGGTATAGTGGAGAAATTCGTGCCGTCGGAAGCGTATTGGATCTTCACCTTTATCGGCGTAGTTCCGTCAGAGGGATCCACGATCGGCCCCTCATAAGTCCACTGGATATTATTACTGCTTCCCACATTCCAGGGCACAGTACCAACCTTGGGATAGGTAATAGCCAGCCTGTTCTTTATGGTGAAAACCCCGTCGGATACAGCGAAGTTAGCGTCGTTAATTGAGCTGGCTACTTTTATTTTGCACAGGGTCGAACGCACGGTAGCCGGGACATTCCAGCTGGCAGTAGAACTGTTATCTGTTTCCTTCAGGAAGCTGTAACCGACGCCGTTATCCGTGGACAGATACAGCTTTACCTTGGCCAGAGAATCGCCTAATTTATTCCAGGTAATGCTGATCGCGTCATTGGCAGTCAAAGGAGTTGTGCCTCCGGCCCCGCCGTGCGGGCTGATCGCGCTGAACTCTTCGATCAGTTTGAACACGCTGGATACCCCGGCGATAACCGCGGTATCAACCGCTTCATTGGCGTTGATCACTTTTATCCTGCAGCTGTTGGAAACAGCGTCAGGAGTTTGCGGCCAGGTCAAAGCCCCGGATGAAGCCAGCGCGGAGCCGATAAGGCTATACGACCCGACAGCGCCGTCCAGCGTAGAGTAATAGACATTGACATTATCCACGCCCTGGGCGCTCCATTGCGCGGAATAAGTATTGGTTTTCTTGATAACCCAAGGAGTTGTTCCGTCAGGCTGAATGACCGATATTTTCCCCAGGCTGAAGGCCGCGGATGTCCCGTAAACGGTCTGATAAGTAGCTGACACCACTTTTATCTTACCTACGCCAGCGGCGAATATATCGTGGATGGGATTCGGGGTCCAGCTATAAGTATTCTCCCCGGGAGTTACCGCCACGTTCGAAGCTATCGTATAATCAAAACCAGTCCCGTTTTTGGCGTAAAGGATATTTACTTTATCCGTTTCATCGGTGGTTAGTTTTCCTGTAACTGTAAAAACGATATTCTGGGCTATGCCGGAAGTCCACGAAGCTCCGGAGGCAGGGGCGCTCACATCCACTTTTCCATGGATCCAGAATTCATTAGATTCCTGACTCAACTCTTCAATATCGGTCTGGTCGGGATTGCTCGACCTGATCCTGACCTTGCAATTAGTCCTGGAGGTTGTCTCGGGAACATTAAAAATGTAATTCCCGGAATTGGTAAATGACGGATCCAGGGTCGACCAGGAAGCTCCGTCGTAAAACTCCACCCGGACGTTATTTATACCCGTGCCTTTGTTCCAGACCCAGGTCACTGAAGTAGGATCTGTCCCCGGGTCGCTGCATATAAGCGGGGATGTGACCGTTCCCAGGGCGATCTCGCCTTTAACCTTGAAATCCGGGCTGATCGAAGTTACCGTGGTATCTGCCGCGTCCTCGATCTTGATCCTGGCTTTGTTCGTGACGATCGAAGGCAAGTCCCATGATATCGTCGATGATCCGCTTGAACCTGTCTGCGCCTTGCTCGATGTAGGCGAGATCAATGTCCACTGGTCGCCGTCCGAGCTATCCAGGTCATAATATATGTTAACGTTGGCGATCGCCCCTTTGAACGTCCAGGCGATAGTCTGCGTGGTCGACGCTGTCCAGCTCGTTGAGCTGCCCGGCGTGGTCAACGTCAATCCGCCTTTTAACTGGAACGTCGACGCCGTCTCTCCGTACACCGCGCTGAATCCAACCCCGGTATCCATTACCTTGATCGACGCAGTGTCTGTCAGCGTGATCGCGTTCGGTATAGTCCAGTTGATACCCGCTGTCCCGTCCCCTACCGCTGCCGTCGCTATCACGTTATCCGGGTCGGTATACCCTGATCCGGTATTGTAGATCACTTTGACGTTTACGATCTTCGTCCCTGTCGATGACCATTTGATCAGGTTGTTATATGTCTGGCCAACCGTCAATGTCGAAGGGCTTAACGCCGGCACAGTGATCTTCGGCAGGATCTTGAATACTCCTGACTCTAAGTTCACGCTGGCGTAATCGATGAACGTAACTTTTACCTTAACGCTGTTGCTCTTTTCGTCGGGAATACCCGCTGACCAGGTAAAATTGTTCGTGCTGTTCACGCAGTCCAATGACTCCGCCCCGCTGATCGCCGTGTACGCCCCCCCGTCTACGCTGTACTCGATCTTTACCTTGGGATACGTCGCGTCAGGTTTTGTCGCGCTTACCGCTACCCAGGTGATCTTCTTGTCCGCTACCCCTACATTCCATTCATCACCAGCTATAGGCGAGGAGATGCTTGAGATAACCGGCCGCACCGCGAACGCCGAGCCGGACTGGCTCGTTAATTCGCACCCGGCCGGGCTGCTCGTTGTGCTTAATTTTACTTTGTACGCCTCGGATACCTTGAACGGCGCCGTCCATCCGCCCCCGTAAGTAACACCACCGTCTGAGCCCGATCCGTAGCTCGATTCGATCGTCACTGAATCGCTAAAATCGCCTTTGGCCGAGTACTCGATCTTGATCGCGCCGATCGTCCCTAATTTGTTCCAGGTGATCGGGATCGCGTTGCCGATCGTATACGTCCCCCCGCTCGGCGCTGTCAATGCCAGCGTGCCTTTGATGATATTCGCTCCGCTGGATGTCGCCACAACATTAGAGTTGTTATAATCCGATACCCTGAACAACACGTTGTTGGAAACATGGTCCGCTACCGACGGCCAGGTCCATGTGCGGTTGGATCCGCTCACTGTCCCGGCTACTCCGCCGCCTGTCGAGATCTCAGTCCAGTCGCTGGTATCGTATTTGTATTCGATCTTGAACAACGCGATGTTGCCTAACGGCGTCCATTCAATGGTCTTGGTCCCGCCTACGATCATCGACTCGCCTGTATCCGGGCTGACCAGCGTGATCCCGCCTTTGACCTGGAACCCGCCGCTTACCCCGTCTACCAGAACGTTATTCTGCGTGGTCGGGCTTACTGCCTTGACCTTGATCTTGCCCGCGTTGCCCGTTGTAAGGCTTGTCCCTGCAGGAATTGTCCAGCTGTATGAATATTCTCCGTTAACGTCAGGATCTCCTGATACGTCAACCGACACGGTATTTAACTTGGTGTAATTGCCTTCACCGCCGTCATAGGAATAATACACGTCAACCGACTGCACCGCGCCTTTCTTGGTGAATTTAACCGTCTTGGTCTCCCCTACTTTCCAGGAGTCTCCGCCGGCAGGCGAGGTCACCGCTAATTTACATAATATCGGGAACGTTGTCCCTGTTCCTATACTATATGAGTTGGTTTCGTTGTCCGGATCGTACTGCGTTACTTTGATCCTGTGCGTTGTCGCTGAGATGTCAGCTAACGCCCCGGGCACCGGGTTCCACGGATAGCTGCCCGTATTGCCGGTCCCTGCGGCCGGGGTGATCTTGATCCATGTAGGCGTCGCGTCTTCGCTGTTATTGGAGTAATACAGATGCACCTTGCTGATCGCAGTGCCTTTGGCCGTCGACCAGGTGATCGACGTGCCTGTGTCTTCCGCGTAAACCGGCGTCCCGTTGATCGGCGAGCCTACCGCGAATTCCGCACCGATCTTGAACAGCTCGCTTACCGATGTCACTGTCGTGTCTGCCGCGTCCTCGATCTTGATCCTGGCTTTGTTCGTGACGATCGAAGGAAGGTCCCATGATATCGTCGATGATCCGCTTGAACCTGTCTGCGCCTTGCTCGACACCGGCGAGATCAATGTCCATTCGTCTGTGGCATTGTCCAGGTCGTAATACACGTTGACGTTGGCGATCGCCCCTTTGAACGTCCAGGCGATAGTCTGCGTGGTCGACGCTGTCCAGCTCGTTGAGCTGCCCGGCGTGGTCAACGTCAATCCGCCTTTTAACTGGAACGTCGACGCCGTCTCTCCGTACACCGCGCTGAATCCAACCCCGGTATCCATTACCTTGATCGACGCAGTGTCTGTCAGCGTGATCGCGTTCGGTATAGTCCAGTTGATACCCGCTGTCCCGTCCCCTACCGCTGCCGTCGCTATCACGTTATCCGGGTCGGTATACCCTGATCCGGTATTGTAGATCACTTTGACGTTTACGATCTTCGTCCCTGTCGATGACCATTTGATCAGGTTGTTATATGTCTGGCCAACCGTCAATGTCGAAGGGCTTAACGCCGGCACAGTGATCTTCGGCAGGATCTTGAATACTCCTGACTCTAAGTTCACGCTGGCGTAATCGATGAACGTAACTTTTACCTTAACGCTGTTGCTCTTTTCGTCGGGAATACCCGCTGACCAGGTAAAATTGTTCGTGCTGTTCACGCAGTCCAATGACTCCGCCCCGCTGATCGCCGTGTACGCCCCCCCGTCTACGCTGTACTCGATCTTTACCTTGGGATACGTCGCGTCAGGTTTTGTCGCGCTTACCGCTACCCAGGTGATCTTCTTGTCCGCTACCCCTACATTCCATTCATCACCAGCTATAGGCGAGGAGATGCTTGAGATAACCGGCCGCACCGCGAACGCCGAGCCGGACTGGCTCGTTAATTCGCACCCGGCCGGGCTGCTCGTTGTGCTTAATTTTACTTTGTACGCCTCGGATACCTTGAACGGCGCCGTCCATCCGCCCCCGTAAGTAACACCACCGTCTGAGCCCGATCCGTAGCTCGATTCGATCGTCACTGAATCGCTAAAATCGCCTTTGGCCGAGTACTCGATCTTGATCGCGCCGATCGTCCCTAATTTGTTCCAGGTGATCGGGATCGCGTTGCCGATCGTATACGTCCCCCCGCTCGGCGCTGTCAATGCCAGCGTGCCTTTGATCGTATTGGGGCCGCTGGATTCAGCGGCGACCTTGCTCTGGTTGCCGTAATCAACCACTTTGAATAAAACATTATTCGAAATATGGTCGGCGACTGTCCAGCTCCAGGATTTCTTGCCGCTGCCCTCGTCTGTACCGGGGGTCCCTCCGGGAGGAGATATCTCGATCCAGCTTCCGCCGTCATATTTATAATAAATAGCGAAGTTAGTTATGCCTCCCTGCTGCACCCACTCAATAGTCTTGGGACTGCCGACTTCCATGGTTTCGCCGGTGTCAGGATGGTTCAATTGAATACTTCCGATAATACCGTTTGTGCTGGAAACGCCGCTTACGGTCTTCCATCCGGAATTGAACGAACTTTCAACCTTTACTTTTACGTTGGCGGACGGTGTTGGGGGTATCGGATCCCATTCAAACGAGCCAACGCCATCGGTCCCTATGGATATACCCTGGCCCCCAGTTATCTGCTGCCAGGTTGGACTGGATTGATCGCCGTCTGTACAATACCAAAGGTCCGCTGTTCCCAGGCTTCCTTTATATGTCCAGTTGATGGTCTTTTTAGGCGTATTGTTCCCCACAGGCAAATCAGCCCCGTTAGGCGCGGTTACCCCGATAACACCCTTGATATTGAACGGGACAGTATTAAAATAAACCTCGGGATCTCCTACTTTAGACACACGGATCACGCAGGTCTTGGACATCAGGTCAGCCACGGTCCAGTCCTCGTATTTAAGGGTGGCGGCCAAGGTAGAATCAACGATCAAGCCTCCCTTTGAAGCTAAAGTCGGAGGATTGGCATCGCTCCAGGTGGTCCCGTCAGTGGAGATCTGGATCTTCACGTTAGTGACATCGCCTTTAGGCTCAGCCCAGCTGATCACCGGCTTTGTCCCAACCTCCCATTCCGAGGTAACGCTGGGAGACGGGGAAGCGGCCGCGCTCAGAACAGGCTTTATCTTGAATTCCGCGGAGGTATTGGTAACCATAGAATCGCTATGCGAAGTGACTTTCACCACCGCATGCTCAGAAGTGACGGTATCCGGGATGAGCGGCCAGGGATAAGGCTGAGTGGTGGTATTGGTTACGATCGAATAACTATGGATATGGTTCCACGGAGGGCCGTCATCATTATGGTCGTAATAAAGGGTTATATCGACCGCGCCCACTGTCCCTGTAGTGGTCCAATCGATAAGCTTATTAGTATCCCCGTTCTTCCAGGGAGTATCCTGGGCAGTGACGCTGTTTATCGCTCCGCGCAGGTATAATGCCGCGCCTTGAGATACGGCATATGTAGCCATTGCTTTGGTCGGATTCGTATAATCGTAAGGATTGGAAATACTTTCCACCCTGATCCTGGCTTGCGTGCTGGGCAGATTCGGGACCTTCCATGACCACCCGTCAGTCCCCTGTGTATATACCACAGACTCACCGCTGGTAACGTCATCCGGGGCGTAAACCGCGTTGGTAAATTCATCCCCGGTATTGGCTGTGCCATCCGGCCCATTGCCGTCATACAGGTCCAACCTGATCCTGACATTGCCGACATTGCCGCGGGTCTTCCATTTTATGAGCTGGGTGCTGCCCATAGGCAAAGGCAGGCCGTTATAAGGCTCGACATCATAGATCTCGCCGCGAACCTGAAAATTCGCCGATTCTTTAGTCACCGGCAGATCGCCTAAACTGGTGAACCTGAACTTGCTGTTCTTGCTGCCGCTGGCGTCGATCACATTGCCGCCGTTTGAATCCGTGGCAGCTACAGTCCAGGCAAAAGATGTCCCCTCATCCGTTCCGCCTACAGGCGTTATTTCGGTGGAATATCCGTTATGGATATACTCTATCTTCAAATTACCGATATTGCCTTTCTTCTCATACTGGATGCCTCCGGGAACGGAATTGCCCACTACTAAAGTATCGCTGGCTGTGGGGAATACCGAGAGGATCTTGCCTTTCACGGTAAAAGCTTCCGAATCGCCATAAACATCCTCCGGAGAACTGGCTGACATTACCCTGACCTTGACCGTATCGCCTATGGCGTCAGCCGGGACATCCCAGACCCAGCCGGCGCTGTCCGGCGTAGGGTTGCCGTCATTTATATTATAAGGAAAGGTGTTGGTCCCCAGGTCATAAGCCAGCTTGACCTGGATAGTGGAAGGCGGAGGAACATTACCCTTTGTATCCCAGGAAATATTGGTCAGAGCCACGTCATTATCTCCCACATAAAGGATCGATGACGGGACAGCCACGTTAAGATAACGTTTCTTTATAGTGAGCGTGCCGGTGGATACGGAATTGATATTATTCGGGTCGCTGACCGACTCCACGCGGAATTTTACCCCGGTCTTTTTATCGGTAGAAATAGCGCTGTTCGATATAAGCCAGTCATAGCTGTAAGAGCCGGTGCCTGCGCAATTAACCGTGACAGGATCGCTCCCGCTATCCAGGACAGGAGTAAAGGTCTCTCCGTCTTCAGCGTATTTCAAAGCCACTGAACCGATATCGCCGACAGCGTTCCAGGTTATCGGCTTTGTCTCGCCTATGCCCCAAACCGGGCTGCCTGTACCGTCAGCCGCGCCGGTAAGGTCAAGCGTGCCTTTCACGGTAAAATCGAAATCGCTTGCCGCGTAAACCGTGGAGGCCTTGCCTGTCTGGTAAACCTTGACCCTCAACTTAGTCCCGACTATACCGGCGACATCCGGGATAGTCCACTTATATCCTATATCAGTCTCTCCACCAGGTATATTATTGGAATTAACTGAAACAGTATTGATCGTTCCCTGATAATCATCGGAATTTCCCAATATCCCGTCATCTCCTTTGCCGCTGTTAGTATCATATTTCAACTCCACAGTCCCGAAATCCTCTGGATTAGGCGTCCATTTGATGTAAGCCGTATCCCCGATCTGGAAAGAAAGATTGGCGGTATTAGGATAAAGCAGGGTGAGTTTAGGCTCCACAGAAAAATTGTAGTCGGACGCTCCGGCAGTACCCAAAACAAGATCTTCGTCGCCATCCAACCCTACCATTATCTTGTTAGTAGTTCCCATCTGGGCAGAGGTAGGCGTCCAGGAAAGTGAATATGTGCCCGCTCCGGTGATCTGTTTTGTCCCGAGGAGCGTAGAGTAACTGGTCCCGCCGTTCATGGACAACCTGACATTCACTGTTTTAGGGACAGCTATAGAACCAACGCTTCCGCTAACGTTCCAGGTAATAGTGGTAGGAACTCCAACATAAAGAACATTGCCCGCTGCCCCTCCGGGGCTGGTAACGCTGATATCGCCTTTGATCTTAAAATCCACGTCGCTATCATCCAGGATAACGGCCGGCCGGCTGAGATCCCTGACCCTGATCTTGACCGTATCGCTCAGATCATCCGGTATATTGGTCCAGGTCCAGTTATACGGGTAGCTGCCGGCTTCAGCGCCGGTAGTCCCTTCGCCTGCAGGAGTGATCAAAATCCAGTCTGTGCCGTTCTTGCTGTATAAAACTTCGAATTTGGCCACAGTGCCGTTGACTGTCCAGCCTATTTGCTCGTTTGTGCCTGAACGGAAAACAAGAGCGGTATTCGGCCTGCCTACTGTTATCACCTGCCGGATCTCAAAAGCGGTATCTGACGGGTCGTAGATATAATCATTGAATTTAGTGGTACCTACTTCTTTAGCGCTTTCCACCTTGACCAAGTTAGTCGTGCCTGCGGGCGCGGTGACCGGATTCCAGGCCCAGGAACCTGTTCCGCTGGAGCCTAAAGATACCCCGGAGGCCAATGTCTCCCATGTACCTCCGCTGTTGCGCGAAAGTTTGATATTCACCGGACCGATATTATCGCCGGTATAATTCCAGGTAATATTCTGCGAAGCGCCCGCTTCCCAGGCCACATTGGTATTAGGAGAGGTGACAGCCAAAGAACCGCCAATGGTAAAAGCATTGGCGGATTGCACTGTGATGTCGGTATATTCATTGCTGGTTATCTTGACCAAAGCAGTAGCCCCGCTGGTTGCCGGAGGCAAAACCACCCAGGATTTATTATAATTTGTATCCCCGGTATTATCCTTATAATTGCAGGCGGCTGAGGCGGCGATCTCCACCGGCCAGGTAGTGCCGGAATCGTAGGATAATTTTATGCTCACGCCCTTGGTGCGGAAATCATCGTCTCCTTTATAAGTCCATTGCACATACTGCGTATCCCCGGCGTTCCAGGTAATACCAGCGGCAGTCGGAGCCACAAGGGTTATCGAACCATTGACCGTAATGTTCGCAGCGGATTCAGCATAAACCTTAGTATCATATCCAGTAGGGCTATCTTGAAATACTTTTATTTTTATGGTATTACCTAAAGGCAAAGGCGTAGTCCCCCAATCCAATGTATGAGTCCCCAATCCCGCGGCGACTCCGGTGGCTATAGTATAGGGATAATCGCCGCTGCCTGAAGCAGTATCATATTTAATAGTCACGGTCTTAGCCGGATTGGAGGTATTCCCGTAATAAGTCCAGGTGATCGGAAAGGAATCGCTGTAAGTTATGGTACCGCCGTTAGCTGTGCCGGTAAGCGCTATTTTTCCCATAATCTCAAAATTCACGTCCGACTCATCAGAAGAATATTTACAGGCCGCGGCAACCGGAGTGCCGCCTCCGGTTATATACGCCTGATCCACCACTTTTACGCGCATCTGGGTACCGATAACCGTGCCATCGGAGGCAGACGGGGTCCAATTATAAGTAGAAACACCTGACGCGCTATTGGTTACTCCGGTAGCGATAGTAATAGGATAGGTAGAGCCGCCGTCATTAGAAAGATAAATATTCATGGTAGATATGCTTGAAGGGGCGTACCAGCTGATCTCCTGCTGTACCCCGGCTTGCCAGGTAACCGCGGTGTTCGGCGAAACGAGTTGCATCGGCTTCAAACTTATGGCAAAAAAATCGTTAACCGAGGTATAGGTATTATCGCCTTTGGCTATTCTGACAGCAGTAGTGCTGGGGAAATCTATAGCGGCCCTGATCCTGTCCGAAGCGGTCTGCGTACCGCTGATGTCCATGGAAACCAGCGCAAAACGGAAATCCGCGTCATAGGTTTTAGACAAATTAAAACTCTTGGAGACCAAAGCATCACCGGTAGCCGCGATAGTCCCGGCGCCGTTCTCGGTAAAACCTAATGTGCCCAGCTCAACGCAGTAATAATAAATACTGGTCACGCCGCCGGAAGCTCTTTTATTGAACCCTACGTTCATGTCCGAAACTATTGAACCGCGCCATTGCTGGTCGCAGCTGGCGTCAGAGTTGGTAAAGCCAAAAACCAGGAAAGCCTTGGACCGGTCAACCGCGGTCGCCAGGTCATCGGTAACCATGAAATCCGTGCTAAGCGCTGAAACCGAGCCGTACTGGACAGTAGAATCATCTTTTAATTTCACCACAAAAGTCCAGACATTACAGGCTATTTCCGTTGTCCCGGCAGTATCATAACGCACAAGCTTTAACTGGTCCGCGGTCGGAGCGGTATTATATATGACCTCCGCGGTAAAAAAAGTGTGGATTATATAACCCGTGGTAGTATTATTCATCTGGGTGGCCCGCCCGATCGCGAATGTTTTGCCGGCAGTAAAATCCACGGTGCCGGCAAGATTAACGGTCGTAGAACAGTTGCCCGCGGCTATCGCGGTCTCAATGTATTCCACCTCAAAAGCGTCGGATTCAATGACAGAATAACGGATCATCTGGTTGGCGCTGGTATTGTCCCCGGTCTGCCTGACGAATTGGATGATCCGGTTAGTAGCGTCTCCGGGCTTGAACCGCGCCGCAAAAACATTAACTGTAGGAACCGAGGAATTAGTATAATAGGTAAAAGTGATAAATGATTTACTTTTATCCACAGCCTCAGGCAGGGTCACCTCAATAGTGGTGTTAGTGGTCACTGCCGAGACCTCCCCTGATTGCACCTTGGTGCGGGCAAATGCGTTCCCGGGAGAGAATACGGATAAAAACGCTGACGCGACCAAAACAAAGCCGACTAACCCGGATAGCCTCATGATTATCCGTTGTTTCATTGAACCGCCTGGAACTTTACGTTTCCGGGATCCTGTTTTATTTTTCATTTTTGGCCTTCCTGGTTATCACGTCCGCGTACAAGACAACCGCCGCAGCCCTGTACTCAGCGAGCATATCCTCTATAACCACATCAGGGTCAAGTTCAAAGTGCATAAAGAACATTTCAGATGACTCGACGAATTCCTTATCCGGGGCCAGGGCCACTACCTGGGTATCTTCCCTGGGGAATATTTTAGTCAGGTCCATCGCGGTCTCTTTTTTACTTTCAGTCACCGCGCTGGGATCGCCGGTCTTCAGGCCTTTTAACTGCAGGGGCTCATCCGCCGCGCCCTTGGATCTCACCTCGTATATTTTTTCGATCGACACAGCGTTGTATTTTTCATTCAAAGCCCGCAATTCTGAAGAACGCACCCTTACCCCGGAAATAGGAATACGCGCCACTTCGCCTTTCGGCATAGCTATGATCCCCGGATTGAGCTTTATCAGGATCTCCTTTTTGACCAATCCCGAAGCGGTGGTCTCGGAGTTTTCCGCGGCGAACGAAATAACCGCGGACCCGAGCAAAAATATTGCGCAGGTTATTATTGCCGCGAATCTGTTCCTTGATCTGATGTCCGCCATCTCCGGCCTCCTTGAATTTTTATTGTGCGCTGTATCCGGTGCTTACAAATGAAAAATCCTGCGGCTCTTTTCCATCCTGCCGCAGGTTCAATGTCCCCCTTAACCTGCCGTTTTCCATTTCCCCGCGCCAGGAAGCGATGCCTCCGGGAACGGTCTGCATGGTCTCCCAGTTCAGTTTACCGCTGCTTTCGATGCTCTGGGAATAATTTGAGTCGCTGAAACCTAAAGATATGAGTTTTGAGGACAAGAACTTGCCGTTGCGGAAACTCAAGGTATCCGGCTCCTCCCTGCCTCCGCTGACCGGCACAAGCCTCACCGCCCACTGCGCGGACCTCAACTCTTCGGAGATCCTGTTCTCGCGCTTTCGGGATTCGGACTTATCGGTCTCCCTGGTCAGGTTCTGGAGTTTCTTGATCTGATTATTCGTTTCGCTCAGGTTATTCTTGATCGACAGGAGATATATCCCTCCGGCCGCGGCAATTACCACCAATATAGCCCCGGCTGTGACAAAGACCAGGCGGTAATTCTTCCTTCCGCGGACTTCATATTTCTGGCCCTGCCCCTGCGCCTGGTACGCCTGGACCTCTGATCTTACCCGTTTGATGAATTCCTCGCTGCCCAGGACCCCTCCCCGGTTTATCCTTTTATGGATGAATTCCCTTTCTTCTCCAGCCAGCCCTCGCACGAAATCCGCGTAACCCTGGCCCTTCAATAAACTCAGGGCCTCTTCAACCGCGCTCTTCAAAAAAGCCGCGCTGTCCTGCCCCAGCCGGTCATTGTAAAGATAAAGCTGGTAGCTGCTGTACGGGTACTCCCGGGCATCGCTGGTCAGGTTCAGCGTCTCGGGGTTCAGGTGCAGGTAAGCGGTCATCTTCAAAAGATATCTTTCTTTTTCCACCATCGCGGATTTAAACCTCTCCCGGAATAAATGCCCTTTACGGCCGTAACGGCTGTTAAAATATTTGGTGTAGTTATTGTTCAGCCCGCGCATAAAATCGGATATTTCAGGTGATCTATTAAGCTGGGCAGGGTTATCTTTTACCTGTTTTTCCATCTCTACCAGCAAATGCAAATGATCAGGCATAAGGCAATAAGCGAATATTTTGATCCCGTATTGTTCCTGATATTTGTTTAATAAGTCTAAAAACATAGTGTAGTCCTGTTTATCTTTGAATATCTGCTCATTGTGCTCGCCCCTGCAAGTTACGAAGTATATCGCGTTATCTATATAGATCCTGGGTAACCTGGGCATTTTTTTCTTTTTTCCGGCACTTTCTAAGCATTTTAAGGCTTAGTGCCTGGCACTTTCGGTTTTTCCAAAAAAAAATCTCAGGCAGACTATTAATCTCCTGAGATGTTCCTAGAAATTTCGGCAGTCTGCCTGTCCCGGAAAAATACCAGGACGCTTGACTTTGCGCCCCCAAGTTACCTTGAGTTTGCCCTTTCGATTTTCCACTACTGTACTACTTGTCAGAACAAAGTATAGCATGTCCCCTTTCTTCTGTCAAGCCGCGTTCTATATAAAGCATTGCGAGATTCTTTATAATGGTGAAAATAATATTTATCCTGAGATAATTATCTTATATAACCGCTGTCAAGTCAAGTATTTTGTGAACTTTTACCGAGGAGACATTGAAAAAAAGCGATAAGGCTTATCCACGGCCCCTATCACCGTTCCCGGATCCTGAATGCCCGGACGATAACCAACAGTTGCTGTTTACAAGTTAATATCTTAGCTTATACATTGCGGCAGGTTTTTAGCAGGAAATAAAACGATTGCGGCACAAAGAGTTACAGTGTTCAGGTTTTATCGCGCATCCAGCCGCTGCGCCGGCGTTTACCCACAACAATAAGGGCAGCGATCACGCCAAAGGTTATCGCCGCCTGGCCTAAAGATAACAAGCCTTCTAAGGCGGAATCATTACTGACCATGAATCCGGCTATGCCTAATGAGGCGGTGATAAAATAAATAAAGACAACCGCTCCGGAGGTGTTCAATCCAATATCTACCAGATAATGATGGAAGTGGTCTTTGCCGCCATACTGCAGCCACTGCACGATTGTCTTGACCTTGCCTTCCCTTATCCGCATTATCGTGGTAAAGATCATATCGAATATGGGCACTCCCAGGACCAATACCGGGATGAATAATTTCACCAGGTTATCCTGGGCCCAATGGCCTTCTATACTCAGGCAGGCGAGGACAAATCCCAGCAAAGTGCTTCCGGCCTCACCCAGGAATATTTTTTCTTTGCGGAAATTATAAGGCAGGAATCCCAGGCAGCCTCCGATCAAAGCCACAGCTAATAAACCCGCGGGGAATTGCCCGGTATTGTAAAGTATCGCCCCGAAGAAAAAAAGATTGATCACCGCTGATCCCGCGGCCAGGCCGTCCAACCCATCCAGGTAATTGTAGGCGTTGGTAACGCCGATTATCCAGATATAAGTCAGCAGTATCTCGGCGATATCGCCCCAAAAAACGTTGGGCATAAAACTGACGCGCATGCCGTTCAGGATAACCACGGACGCGGCTATAAATTGCAGGATAAACCTGGTCTGGGCCTTTAATCCCCGGATATCTTCGGCCAAACCGATAAGAAATATTATCGAGGCGCCGATAAGGATCATAAGGAACGATTTAAGGTCCGCGGCGTAAAAGACCAGGCCGATTATCAAACCCAGGAAAACCCCGACCCCGCCTAAAAGAGGGGTCACCTGCTTATGCACCTTCCGGCCTCCCGGATAATCCACGATCTCAAAACGCAATGCCAGCCTGCGTAAAAGCGGGATAGCTAAATAAGTGACCAAAAGGGAAATGGCGAATACTATGAATGTCTTCATTTTTTATTTTATCTCGCGCAGCAAACGCACCGCCTTAAAGCCTTCGGCGTATTTTACCCTGCCCTGGAACCCGCGGAAATTAGCGCAGGACTGGACGCTCTCCAGGATGCTCAAATTCTCCACCTTGGTCCGGTTCACCTGGGAGGCATGTATGCTGAGCAGCTGCAGTTTCTTATCCAGCACATCCTTAATATCCACAAATATATCCGGTTCAAAATGCTGGGTGCTGGGGACTTCGTAGAACAAAACTTCCCGGATATACCGGCTCGCGGAAACCGCCGCTTGAGCGGCCGCGCGGTGGTCCTGATGCACATCGGCCCAGAAATTTAAAAATACCACATCCGGTTTTACTTTATGGATTATTTCGTCGATCTTAACTATAAGCTCATGATTACCGATCAATTCCGTGTCCCGGTAATTGCACCAGAAAAGTTCTTTAGCGCCCAGGCATTTTGCCGCTTCCTGCTGTTCACCCCGCCTGACCTCCGGGTCCCCCCCGAAACTGCCGTCGGTCAACACCAGCAGGAAAACCTGATGCCCGGCCTGAACGTATTTGATCAATGTCCCTCCGCAGCCGAATTCTATGTCATCAGGATGCGGGCCAATAGCTAATATATTCATTTAATACCTCCGTAAGCAGATCAACTGATATTCAAGATATCCTTACTATCCGGGCCTTCATTGAACAAAAGGTCAACAACCGACATATAAGGCAAAAAACTTTTATTCAGAGATGAAACTTGTTGATTATAAACAGGATGCGTAAATTCCTGGTACTCAAGCTTTATCCCGGATCCCTGGAATTTATCCTCCTCCAAGTACTGCCTGCCTCCGCTTCCCGAAAGATAGGTGTCGGCTTTCAGCTTGCGGCAGATATCCAGGATCCGCTCTGTTTTCTGGGTCCGGATATCCAGGTCAGTATCCTGATAGATTCTCCGCGCCAACCCAAGCTCGCCAAGGACATAATTTATTATCTCGGCATTCAACCGGGCCAGATCTTCAAAACGCGAGTTATAGATATTCTCAAAGAACGGGAAATAGCGCTCGAAGAACCGGGCTTTGCCGTAACAGGTCTTTAAACTCTGGCTGTGCTTCCTCTGCCAGTTAACGCTGTTATCGATACGCACTTCAGAGATCTTCTGCCTGCCTAAACCTTTGGATATCACCGGCACGGTCAGCCAGATCCAGCCGTCCTTTGTCCGGATCTTATTGCGGTTTTGGAATTCCCGGTCTTTATACTGGACTTCGTTCAAGAAAACAAAACCGTCGCTTTTGGCGATCTTATCGAAATATCCCAGCCAGGGGATGTATTGCGGCTGATGCACTGAGATGACCATGACTTATTATAATACCAAGAGCTCCCGCGCTCAAACTATAATTTTCGCCCCAAAAATACCGGGTTGGTGACCGCGAGCATACGCTCGGATTCAATTTCAAGGCGGTAATAACATTTGCCTCCGCGGCCATCCTCTTCAACCGGATACCACACATCAAACGGATAAACGGCCTCGATCAGATCAATGACCTTGCCGTCGGCGATAAGTCTTATTTTAACCGGCTTGGATTCTGCCCCGGGCAGACGGCCGCTGATATGCAGCTGTACCGCGCCGCCGGGATATAGGATCTGGCCCATTGTCTTTTCTAAGCCGCTGGCCTGGTCTTTTACGCTGAATTTATCCAGTATGAACTTAGCGGAATCAGCCCCTCTTACAACATACATATTGCCTTGCCGTATAGCAGCCAGGACATTCCCCCGGGAAACTTCCGGGACCAATAAGACAGTGCGCACATCATTCATTATATCCGCCAGATCGCCTTGCGAATCATATCCCAGCATGCCTATTGCCCATACAGGATATCTCCTTATTCCGCGGCAATATTGGACAAGAGCCTCATCCCACAAACCGCCGGGTAAAGCGGTCTTTTGATAACCGTCATAGAATACGGAAAAACCGGTATAGTCCCTGGCCTGGATAATGCTTTGGCTGCGCTCCGGGGTCCGCACGTCTATAAAACCTATCTTTTCCTCATTGACCGCTTCCGGATGAGGCCAGAAAGTCAGGCCGCCCCGCTCTTTCACATAATCGATATAATTCTGATACGGCATTATTCCCAGGTCGCCGTGATACTGGTCGAATTTATAATACCTGAAAGGGTAACCGTTAGCCAGGAACAATACGGCCGCGGCCATAAGTATGATCCCTGCCCTGCGGGCCCCCCGGCAAACCTGGGCCAGGCTTCTTCCGGCAGAATCGCGGTAATCAAATTTCCTGCGGCTGATCAATATCCAGCCCAGGATGATGAGCAGGACAGGCCAAAATAAGAATATATTCTTCCAGGTCAGCGGCAATTCCAGGCCTTTCTTATTGCCGATCACCGGAAGTCTTTCGTAGTCACCCGCCTTATCCAGCCCTATGCTTACTATGTGCTGATGCCAGTTTTTTATAGCCAGGCGGCCGCCCAGGAGAGATCCTTCCCAGAAATAAAAAGGCGCGGATTCGACGCCGGGGATTATCAAAAGCCCGGGATTCTGTTCCTGGAGCGAGATGACCTCATTGAGATAGCGTTTTATCCCATACTGAAATATGGACTTTGCCTCTATGGTCCTTTTGATTATATTGGATAACGGAACAACGCCGTATTCCCAGCGCATCAGGTCCCGGTCAGTGGCGATCAAGACCTTTATCTTGTTCTTTACGGCCATGGCGGCGATCTCGGACAAAGAATGCCTGCCGTCGCTTACCTTTGAGCTGACCTGGATAGCTGCCGGAACCGGGATAAGGTCCTCAGCCAGGGCGCTTTGGCATAAAAGAAACATAACCGCTATTGCCGGAATTATCTTGGTATACATTTTCATAGCCGGTAAACCCCCAGGACCCTGACCCCCTCTATCTTCAGGGAATAAACCTCATCCTTATAAGGATACTCTTCTTTGTGTAAACGGTAATTACCGATAAAATAATCCGCCTCTTTTTCCGCCTCGACAAAAACCAGGCGTTTTCTTTCCCGGGCAGGAAGGATCCAGGAACTGAAAATAAGCGCGGGAGGCTGATTGGCGTAAACCTTGACCGCCTCTCTTTTATCATGGCTTAATATATACTCTAAAGCTTTACGGTAAGACTGGGGATATGAATCCAGTTCAAAATTATCCTTTATCCGGTTACCGGCGAGAATATTAAAATAAAGGTTCTGATAAGGATGGTTTTTAACCATAAACCTGACAACATTCGCCAGATCAAAAGCCAGGAATAAAATACAGGCGGTACTTATAAACCGTGATATCCGTTTATCCCGCAGGCAACGTATAATTCCGGATAACCGGACCAGCCCGGCCAGCCCGATGATCAAAAAAGCGGGATAGACGAAAAAGAACTGCCGCCAGGCGTCATAGACCACGGATCTAAAAGCGATCACCGCCGTCAAAGGCAGAAAAAACCACAATACGCAGATAAGATCGATAACCCATTGCCGGTCAAAACCTCTGACTGATCTGACAAATAACTGCCGGGCAAAGAAAAAACAACCGGAAAGAAAAAGCAATATATAAGACACCGGCGTGCTTATAGCTATCCAGACCGGAAGGTAATGCCAGGGAAGCCGCGAACCCTTGCAATACTGTCCCATATATAGCGACGCGAGGTCCCATCTGGTAAAATGGGTCATGCCCCTCCATGCCCTGAGGAAATCAGCCAGCGGATCATTCCATAATAACGGCCAGAACAAGATAACCAGGGCCCCGGCGCAAAACAAATAACCCAGGATGGTTAATACGCCCCTTTTAATTTCCTGAGGATCAGACCCCTTACCTGAAACATCTAATGACAGATAGACCACAGTGAGCGCAGGGACCAGCAGTCCGGCCAAACGCACATCAATAAGCAAAGCCGAAACTAAAGCGTGGATGAACAACCGCAAGGCTGTCTTTCTTTCCGACAACCTGACTAAAGTAAAGATACTTATCACGAACAGGGACAAACAAACCGAATCCTTGGTATTAATAAAAGAGTCGGCGAATATCCTGGGCGAGATTATCAGAAATAAACAACCGGCAAGCGCTATCCAGCGGCTTTTAAACCGGTATTTGCACAAATGATAGAAACATATCGCCGCCGCGAAAAATAAAAGGAAAACCATCAGGTGCCGAAGCAATATTATCTGCCGCAGGTTCCCGGTCAATCCCAGGCACACTTCCACTACCACCAGGAACATCTCAAAGGCCGGGCCGTAATCCCTGTCCCGGTAAGTAAGCAGCTGCTGGTTGCCTAAAACCGCGTATTTTAAAGATACTATACCGTTATCCCGCGAGGTGATCTCATCGCTGGAAACGCCGTAATCCCTGTATATGCCAAGCCCCAGCATAAGGAACAAAAAGAAAAACAGGAAAACCATCAGTTTCTCTTTACGCATCAGATTATTTATTAATAACGCTTTCATACAATTTACCGATATCGCTGACCATGGCCCCGGCGCTGAAACGCCGGCCCGCCCATTCCTTAGCCTGAACGGAAAACTGCTTGCGCAGGCTGTTATCCTTTAATATTTTAATGATCGCCTGAGCCAGTATTCGCGGATCAGAAGGCTTGACCAGGATGCCGGTAACCCCGTCCCTAACCACCTCAGGTATCCCTCCGACATCAGTGGCCACAACCGGTATTCCCAGGCTTTGCGCCTCTAAAAGGCACTTACCCATTCCCTCATTCAAAGAGGCCAGGACAAAAATATCGAGCGCGCACATTATCTCAGCCGCGTTGCCGCATGAACCGGTAAAGATCAAGTTAGCGCTTATACCCAGCTTGGCGGCGCAGCCCTGCAGCATCTGTTTTTGGCTGCCGTCTCCGGCGATAACCACCCGCAGGCCGGGGAACGACTTGATCACCTCGGGTAACGCTTGTATTAAAGAAAGGTTGCCTTTGACCGGCTCAAGCCTGCTTACTGTCCCGATAACTAACGCCTCCCCGGATATATGAAGCTTATCCCTCTGGATATTCCTATCCGCTTTGCAGCGGTTAAGTTCATCAAAATCTATACCGCTGAATATAGCGCAGAATTTATCTCTGGGCGCGATCTTATACTTCAGGTGCTCGGTTATACCGAGTTCGGTCAGGGTGATTATCCGGGTGGTGATCATGCCGGTAAGCTGTTCCAGCAGGATAAATAACCTGGTCTTGAGAACGCCGAAATAACCGTAAAAAATATGCCCATGAGGCGTGTGAATTATGATCTTTGTCCCGGCAAACCAAGCCGCCCATCTACCTAATATCCCGGCTTTAGAAGTATGCGTGTGCACTATATCAAAACGGTTTTTCTTGATCAACCGGTATAATTGATAGACTGCCTTAAGATCCCTTATAATATCTATAGACCTTACCAGGTCCGGGATAAAAACATATTTTATCTTATTCGAGTCGATATACCCGGAGATCTCATTATCCGGGTCATTTGTCGGGCCGCTGGCCAGGACCACGTTGAATCTCTTTTTATCCAGCATTGCCGCGGTCAAAAGCGTATTCTGGGCTGAACCGCCTTTATCCAGCCTGGTAATTATATGCAGCACTTTAACAGCCGGAGGTTCTTTCGCGTCAAATAAAGGCCGCCGGGCAAAAGCCAGCAATGCCGAGCCCAATACTACCCTGCCCGCGGTGAGAGTATATACCGCGTTGCAGAAATAAAATAAAATTTTTTTGACAAGTTTTATACCCCCTACCCCCAGGATACCTCCGGTAGAATAAGGATCCCCTTCAGTGGGTTCGGCCACCGTTATCCGCACGTCCGTAAAACCCGTTTTTTCCAGGACAGCTTTTAAGGTCTTAGGCGAAAAATTATACAGATGGAATACAGTGGGCTTTAATCCTAATTTCTTGTCGATATTGCCTGAAAACCGGAATAACCGGAGAAGAAAAACATAGAACGAGCTATTATGCCATCTTAAAGCGATCAACCCGCCTTTTTTCAATACCCGCAACGCTTCCCGCAATTCCGCCGACGGATCGGGAAATAACCCCAGCACTTCCCATAAGGTCAGCGCGTCAAAATATTCACTGTCGAAACCCGCTTCTTTAAGAGTGCCGTTGAACACGTTAAGGCCCAGGCGTTCCTTGGCATATTGGGCGGAAGACTGCGCCACCTCCACCCCTGTCCCCTTCCAGCCGCGGTCTTGCGCCAGCTTGATGAATGTGCCGTAGCCGCAGCCCAGGTCCAGGATCCTGCCGTTAAAAAGAGACCCGCTTTCTATACGCCTAAGGTTCTTCCTGAATATCGCCATCTTGGAATCATACCAGGCCTCTTTCTGATGGTCGGCGACGACCCTGCCGCGGGAAATATCGTTCAACACCCGCTCCGGGTCAGGGCACGGGCTTTTATATACTAAACCGCATGAACTGCAGCGCACGATACTATAAGGCTGTCCGCTTATAATAACCTTCGCTTTATCGCTTGCGCATAAATTACAATTTACTTTTTCCATATCCGAGTATCCTTTGGGCTGCCAGGAAGACATCCTTGACCGCGATAGATTCCATGCATCTGCGTTTCCCGCACTTAAATTTGTAACAAGGCCTGGGGCAGTCAATATCCCCGCGCACGACCTGATGTACCGGGCCGAAAGGCGCGAATTTCTTTATATCCCCCGGACCGAATATGGCGACTACCGGAGTTCCCATTGCCGCGGCCATATGCATCGGCCCGCTGTCATTGGTTATAAAGAGATCCAGCCTGGATAACAACCCGGCAAGCCGGGAAAGCCCTAATTCCGCGGTAATAATGGCTCCCTTATGCTTCATTGATCCGGTTATCGCCTTTATTAACGGCCTTTCCTTTTTTATGCCGATAATTATTATCCTGCATCCGTAAGTATCGGCCAGCTTATCCGCCAGTTCAGCCCATCTTGGGCCAAACCAACGGCCGTACGTACGGAAACTGCCCGGATTAAGGCCGATCAACGATCCAGGGTTTTCCGCTCCGTGTTCTTTGAGAAAATCGGAAACAAATACCTTGTCAAGTTCAGGGACAGACAACTCCGGGCTCTTTATCTCCGGGATAAACTCATCCAAAGACCTGACTACCGCCAGATCAGCCAATACTTCATGCCTGTCATTCACCATCCGGTCATCAGCCCGGATATCCAGGAATTTACCCCGGCCATCCGTATCCCTTCCCGCTGTAAACCCGGGAGCGATCAACCAGAGCAAAAACCGCATTTTCAACGCGCCGAAGGAACTGCCTAAAGGCTCCAGGTTGACCAAAAGGTCATATCTTTCGCGCCTTAACCGGATTATTGTCCTGGTATTCTCCCAGCAATTCCTGAACCCGTCCAATATATCAAACGGCCGGGACCGGGCCTTAAAAACAACGAGCCTATCCGCGCTTTTAATGGCCGGTCCAAGCTGCGCTGCCCGGTCCATTACCGCTAACCCGATATACGCCTGAGGGAACCCCTGCCTGCACGCGGCCAGGGCCGGCGTAGAAAGCACAAGATCGCCTACCCCGCCTAACTGCAGGATCAGTATACGTTTTACAGCGTCTTTGCGGTAAACTCTTTTCATTTTTCCCATATGGTATACGAACCCAAAACGCTTTTCCTGTAACCCGCGCCTTTTAAAAAACCAATGGTTTCCGGGCTCTCGAATACATCCCGGTATTGTTCTATGGTATTGGCGGAAAGCCCGAAAGCGATTGCGCGCGGAGCTTGCTTTTTAACGGTAGAGATAAAATTACCCGCGTTCAAATAATCATTCGCCTGGAAACAGGCGGCAAAAGGTTTATTGGCGTTATTTATATTATAATAAATGTCGTCGCTGGTCAGGATATCCCCTCCCTCCGCGGTAATTTGATCGAGCGCTCCCAGGAACTGCCTGGTTTTCCTGACCCCGTAGCAGTAAACAGTGGAATAACCGGCTTTTGCCTGGAGAATATCCTGAGAGATGAAAGACGCCGCCAGCCACAAAAAAACCATATTCCAGAGGATAACCTTTTTTTTGCGCAGCCAAAACCAACCGGCCAGGAGAATAAAAGGCGCCAGATAAAAAGTTATTCTCAAGGTTAATTCCCGGGCCAGCCCCGGGCTCAAGAACCCATTAACGATTATGTTCTCTTTCAGGCGGTAATCAGTTAGGTCCAGGAGATCGCCCGCCGCCAGGATATTATATAAAACGATACCTGTGACCGCGGACAGGTAAAACCAGGCGTATTTCCTTTCCAGCTTTAGTTTCTGCGTCAACAGGCCGCAGACCAGGATCGTGGAAAAAGCGATAAAAGGATAATGATATTTCGGAAAACTATAAGTCAGCCTTCCGGCGAGAAAATAACAGGCCAGAATAAGCAATGTCAATATCCGCAGGAAGTACTGTCCGTCAACAGCTCCGGGCTTCCTGGACCCCGGGTTCAAGGATAAAACGTACACCGCGCAATAAAACGGGGTAAGATAAAAGAAAAGCCTGACGCTGACGCGTAAAACACTTAAAATAACGCCAAAGCTCCTGATATCGTGGCTGAGCAATGTTTTCTGGATAAGGGTGTTTTGTATAAAATTAAACGGGTAAATAAAAGGTTTGTGAAGAAAATGGCTGAACCCTGCCCAGGAAACCAGAAAAAGCATGACCCCTGTCAAACAAATAACGCCGGATTTTATCAATCCTTCTTTTATCCGGCCTTGCAGTCCGTAAAACCCCGCTATTGCCAATATCAACAGAAAAGGCGTGGTCAGCTTAGCCCATAACAAGACAGCGAAACATATTCCAAGGATCGCCGGGCCTGCCTTCTTATCTTTCAGGCGAAAGAACAAATAAACGAACCCCAGCATCAAAGGGACCATTACGCTCGTGTCTATATCCGGCAATAATGAGCCCTGTATCGCCATGGGATTCAGGCTGTATAGAAAGACCGCTGACAAGGCTATGATCCTTTTCCGCTGGCTGTATCCAAAAACCAGCGTTGTCAGACGGTATATCAGCAAAAGAGTTAAAGCGAAACAGGCGATCCCGATAAACCTCGCGCTGGTTTCGTTCAACGCGGTAAAACCGCCAAGCAGCGCGAGCATACTCATGTAAAACGGCGGATGCCAGACCCCGGGAGAAAAAAATAAGTCTTTAGCGAAATACGGGTCAAGCCTTTGGCTATGATAAAACCCCCGGGCATAGGAGGGAAACATCACTGAATCCCCCAATAAAGGCTGGCGGATGGCAGGAAGACAAAACGCCAGATAGATAAGGAAACAAACCGCGCCCGCTATAAAGATCTTTGATTTAGAAAACATACAGCACCGCTATGACCGATATTATCCAGATGAGCACGCTGGCTAAAAGAGGCGTATCCTGCAAAAGAGTGCGCACAAGATCGCCTTTATCCTGCTCGGTCCAGATCAGAAAAAGATACCTTAATACCCCGTAAATGACAAAAGGCAGCGTGTATATAAGGCTTTCCTTGCCGGTCCTGGCGATCACCTCGGCGGACACCGTATATAAAGAATACGCCAGTATGCTTAGACCGGCGAAAATACCGATCAACTGGTCCAGGAACGCCCGGGGATAGTTCTCCAAAACCCGGCGGTGTTCCGGCGCCAGCGAACCTAATACCGCTATCTCCTGTCTTCTCTTGGCGAATCCCAGGAAAAGCGCCAGTATAAATGTGGCCATCTGCAGCCATACCGAAGGCACGATCCCGATCGCCGCTGAACCGGCCCAGATACGCAGCTCAAAACCAAAAGCTATGGACATTATATCCATTATCACCTTTTTCTTGAAATAAAAACTATACGCCAGCCCGAATAAACAATAAACCGCGGTAAAACCAGCTAAACGCGGATTCACCATGAAACTCACAACCAGGGAAATAATGAATAAACTGATCCCCGCGGTTGCCGCTGCCCTGCCGGATATCAATCCTGAGGCTATCGGCCTCCTGGATTTGACCGGATGTAGCTTATCCAAATTCCGGTCGATCAGGTCGTTGATCAAATATAGCCCGGAAGCGCAGCAGCAAAAAGCCAGAAAAGCCAGGGTCTCCCTGAAAAAACTTCCCGTCAGATAAAGTTTACCGCCGAAAATTAACGGCGCGAATAAGAAACCGTTCTTTATCCAGCTGCCCGGCCTTAAACTCAACCATAACGCTCTGATCTTAGGCATATTTATCCCCTGGTTAATGATCTTCACATCTTCTTATCAATATAGACCTGATGCCAGATTTCCAAGATCAACAAGGCCCAGATCAGGTCATCCAGGTTCTGTTTACCCTGGTAATGGCGGTCAAGCAGCCTGCGCACACGCTCATAATTGAAATACCCTCTGCGCTTGATATTCGGCTCTGACAACAACTCCATGGTCAGAGGCTTTAATTCTTTCTTAAGCCAGCTTCCGATAGGGATCATAAAGCCGTGTTTACCTGCTTTTAAAACCTGCGCCGGCAGAATATCCTTTACCGCTTCTTTCATCAAATATTTGAGATTGAACCCTTTGATCTTAAGGCCATACGGGATCGAGGCGGATAATTCCAGCAGCCGGTGATCGCATAAAGGCTCGCGCAGCTCCAGGGAATGCGCCATGCTCATCTTATCGCCCATGAAAAGCAGGTCATCGGTTAAATACGTCTTGGTATCCAGGTAGAGCGCGCGGTCAAGGAAATCAGCGGTATTTACGCTATTCAGATAATCTAAATGTATCGTTGTGGGCGCGCGGCCTTTCAGTTCTTCTTGGAACTGACGGGAGTATAAATTATTCTTTTGTTCCGCGCTCATCACCGAAACCCAGGAAAGATACATCCGGTCCAAAGGCATTAACGCTCCCCGGCTAAAACGTTTCAGCCGTCCGGAGGGATTCGCGCTGCCGGTCGATTCCGGCAATCCGGACAAAACCCCGGCGAACAGCCTGCGCAGCGCCATTGGCAGACGCTGATAATAACCGGCGATACTGGCCCCCAGATACCTGGGGTAACCGGCGAAAAGTTCATCGCCGCCTATACCGCTCAAAGCCACGGTTATATGCTGACGGGCTAATTGCGATACCAGGAAAGTCGGTATAGCCGAAGAATCGGCGAATGGCTCATCCATATGCCAGACCAGTTTAGGCAGTATATTCAAAATATCCGGCTGGACTATGAATTCATGATGCTCAGTGCCGAAATACCGGGCGACAGCCCGGCTTGGCTCCAATTCATTAAAAGAACTATGCTCCGGAGAATAACCGATGGTAAAAGTCTTCACCTTCTGCCCGGTCAATTTTGCTATCAAAGCGACAATAGTCGAAGAGTCCATCCCCGAACTCAGGAAAACCCCTAAAGGCACGTCGCTGATCAGCCGGCTTTTGACCGCGTCCTCAAGCCCTGACCTCAAACTCTCCGCGTAGAAAGACTCCGGCTTGCCCGGCTGTTTGACAATAGCCAGATCCCAGTATTTCTTGATCTCTATCTGACGGCCCTGACAGACCAGCATATGCCCGGCTAACAGCTTTTTTATTCCCTTAAAAATGGAATAAGGCGCCGGGATATAAAGAAAACTCATGAAATAATCCACTGCCTGCGGATCTATCTGCCTGTTTAGCGCGGGGCATTCCAACAGCGCCTTCAGTTCAGAAGCAAAGATAAGAGTATTATTCTGCTGCGCGTAATAAAAAGGCTTGACCCCTAAGCGGTCCCGGGCGATCACCAGTTTCTGTTGGGCCTTGTCCCATAAAGCGAAACTGAACATCCCGTCAAGCCTGCTTACGCAGTCTTCCTTGTATTCCTCATACAGGTGGACGATCACCTCAGTATCGCTTTTGGTATAAAAAACGTGGCCTTTTTCTATCAGCTCGCCGCGCAGCTGTTTAAAATTATAGATCTCGCCGTTCAAGACCACCCATAGGCTTTTATCCTCGTTATGTATGGGCTGGGATCCGGTAGCCAGGTCAATGATCTTCAAGCGCCTTATTCCCAGGCCTATATTTTCTTCTGTAAAATACCCTTCTTCATCCGGGCCGCGGTGCGGCATAACATCGCACATCCTTTTAAGCAACCCCGGGTCACTGTATCCTAATGTACCGCAAATCCCGCACATCGCTCATCCCCCATTTCAAGACCGGGTCTTGGAACCCGTTATTGAATAATATTTTACAAGACCGGGTCTTGAAACCCTATACCCGGCCTGGAGTTAGGATATCATATATCCGCTCGTATTGCTGTATCTTATCCCGGATATTGAATTTTTCTTCCACAGCCTTTCTGGCCGCCAGCCCCATAGCGTCAGCTTTTTGTTGATCTTTCAAAAGCGTCTCCAAAGCCAAAGCTAATTCCAACGGATCCTCAGGTCTGACTAAAATACCATCGGCCCTGTTGATCAGAGTTTCATTCACCCCGGGGATATCAGTCGCCACAACCGGCCTGGACATAGCCATGGCCTCAAGCAAAGCGATCGGTTGGCCTTCTTTTAGCGAAGGAAAAACCATGATATCCATGATATTGAGCATCTTCTTTACATCCCGGGAAAAACCCGTGAATAATACATATTTAGCGATCCCCAGAGCGGCAGCCTCAGCTTCGAGCTTTTTACGCTGAGGGCCATCACCTACGATAATAAACCTGGCGTTTGCCTTCGCCAGCAGGCCCTGTTCATCAAGATACTTGACCGCCCGCAGCAAATAAATGAACCCTTTTTGCCAGACTAACCTTCCGATCGAACCGATTATCCGCACATCCTGCGCTAATCCCATCTCTTTCCTGATCCGCGCTCCCTCCCCCTGATCGAACGAATATTCAGCGGGCTCGATACCGTTATAGACCCTGGTTATCTTATTTTCCGGTATTTTATGCCTTGCGTTGAGTTCCTGTTTAAGCCGATCCGAAACCGTGATAAATCTATCCGCGTATCTTTCGGTAAACCGGTCCAGGACGGTATATACGCTTTTCCTGAATATGCCCACATCAAACCCATCTACCGGCATTGCCACGGTCGAGACCGCTTTAGACTTCCCGGCTAACCTGGATGCCAGGCGGCTGAAAAAATCAGCGCGGGCTCCCTGGCTGTGGATTATATCTATTCTTTCTTTGCGGATGATATCCGCCAGGGCAAAAATCCTGAAAATATCAAAACGGTTGCGCAGGTCCAGTTTTATCAGCCGGCAATAACCCTGTATCCGCTCCTCGAACAGCCCGCCGGGTAAGAAAGCGGCATAAATAGAGTATTTCGATCTATCCAGGCCGCGGATAAGCTGGCTAAAAGCCCTTTCCCCCCCGCCAAAAAACTCGTTTTCAATAACGTATAAAACCTTGATCATTTTTTTACCCCGGACAGGACCAGTGAATATCCCAGGTGATCGTCGAGAAAAGTCGGTATCTCCAACAAACTGGTATCTATGATCGTCTTCCATCCGGTCAGATGGGAGATGTATCTGGTGCACACAAAATATGCCGTATCGCGAATGAAAGAACTGCCGAAAACCATTGCCTTGTTCAATCCGAGATCAACAGCCGCGCCTTCCAGTTCCCCGCGGGAGAATGGGATCTCAATAGTTTGCGAACGGTATCCCAGCATATCGCATAGTCTCATAAAAAACCTGTAAGGGAAACAGGCTTTATTGGGAACAGCCACAAATAAGAGGCCTTCCGGCGCGAGCAGATCCGCGTGGACCCTGAAGATCTGCCGGCGCAAAGGTTGATCAAAATGCTCGGCCAGGCCGAATGACATGGATACATCAAAACTTCCCAGTATCGAACCGGGGATATTGAACACATCGGCATTGATGCACTTGGGTTCCAGCCCGAAGATCCCAAAAAGCTCCCGGGCTTTCACCAGCGCTTCCCGGCTGTAATCAACCAGGCTGACATCCGCCCCCTCTAACGCGAAAAGCAGGGAGATCTCGCCTCTTCCCGAGCCTATTTCAACCACTTTCAATCCTTTAAAAGCCCCGTATCTGGACAAGACCGCCTTTTTTATCTTGCGCCAGCGCACTGATAAAGATTCCTGCCTGATTATGGAAAGATCCAGCTTAGAGTTAAAATCGTATTTTTTCCAGGAATTATCCCAGTTATCCCTGACCTGACGCACGTTTGGCTCCGGGTTGAATATTTTTAAGGAAACTGAATATCCTGAGGTAAATATAGCTGTCTCTTCTTTTAAAGATCAAGGTATCCTTGACGCTTATACCGGTGGTTTTATGGAACAGATACATTATCGTACAGGCGCTGGAAATATATGATATGGATGAAGCGACAGCCGCCCCATTTATCCCGAACCTGGGGATCAACAATATATCAAAGATAACCGTAAATATCAAAGCCACGAACGCCACAAAACTGGAATAATACGGGTATCCTCTTCCCACAAGGTCGCTGCTCAGGATCTTACCTATGCTCAAAGCGACTATCCCGGGCAGCAATAACTTCAACGCCGTGACAGACGGGAGAAAACGGTCGGTAAAAAGCCAGGGGATCACGCTGCCGGAGATCAAATATAATATTACCGCCGGGACAAGGGTAAAGATAACCGTATTGCGGCAGACCAAAGGCGTAAAACTATCAGCTGTCTTCTTATCGCTGGATATGGTCTGAGGATATAATACCTGGCCCAGGGCGTTCGGGATATACCAGATAGTCTCGCCGATAAGCACTGCCACGGAATAAAGGCCCACTTCCGATGGCGCGAGAAAAACAGCGATGATCAGAAAATCCAAACGGTAATTGAGGAACTGGAAGATCGTGCCCAGGTGCTGTTTAATCCCGAATTTCGCGGCTTTGACAAAAGTGCCTTTATCCAGGCTCAATCCTTCGGCATATCCGTTCTTGAAAAGCATGAATAAACCCGCGCATATACTTACTACGACCCCGAATATATACGCCCAGATCGCCCGGGTAACATCAAGCGCGCCCAGGAAATAAAAGATCAGCAGCAGCGCGAAATAAAAAACCGGGTTTATCAGGTTGAATAACCCGTATTTGAACATATCCCGGTGCCCGAGCAGCGTGTAAGAGATATTATCGAAGACCATAAGGAACGGGATCAGCGGCAACGCGAGATACAGATAAACCGGCGGGCTGTTATGCAGAAAAAACCGTTCCCAGAAAGGCATCAAAGCGAAACACAGGCCGGATATCAATGTTCCCGCCGCTAAAGAATAAACCAGGACATTGCCCAGTATACTGCCCTGATGCCCGGTTTTTTTACCCAGCAGATAAACGCTTGCGGAATTCATCCCCATAGTGGATAACATGGCGACTATCGTCGGAATAGTGACCGCCAGGGAATATATGCCTTTTCCCGAAGGGCCTAACACGCGGGATACGATTATGCTGGTTACGGCCGCGATGGCGCAAACCAGCACCTGGGTGATGAAACTTATGGATACGTCGGATGTGTAAGAAAGCTTCTGGCTGTTAGACATACTGGCTCCGTTTAACTATTAAGTTCGCGTTGCAGATGATAAATTAATTTATGGATATTCCTCTTAATAAGCGCTGGATTACGGGCAAGAGGCTGCCCGTTAATAGCCAGCGCGGCGGATGAAAAAAATGTTTTCGCCTTTAAATAAACCGGGCCCAGCAAATAGCCGAGTTTGCATTGTTTCGCTATCGTTTTAAATTTATTGAACAGCCCTGTTTGGGGCGCGGCTTGCGCCTGACGCCCTTCCCATGCGAAAATATAATCGGATTGCTGAACATCGCTGTGAGAGGACTCTCCTTTTTTTACTGTCCTGCACAACACATAAAGCGGGTTCGGGGAATCGATCACCGCCCTCTTACCTGCCGCCGGCTTGATCACCTCATACCAATTCCTCTGATCAGCGAGATCGGCGATAAAAACTTCGGTTGCGGAATAACCGTTCTTTTCGGAATACAGGGAAAAGAACAGCTCGGGGGAAAATTGCCAGAAACCGTGCCCGCAATAATTATTTGCCGGCAAAACATGCAGGATCTGCCCTCCGCTGGCGCAAAGGCTGGAGATATTCTTCAGCGCTTGAGGAACATTATAAATATGCTCCAAACATCCGCCGTCAAATACCGTCTGATATAGATCCCGGGATATGACCGGATCATTCATATCAACCACATAATCAGCGCCCTCATAACCTGATTTATCAAAAGACCTGACCTGCGTTGCCCCCAGGAACCGCCTTAAGAATTCTTCACCGAAAGCGAGATGCTCATAGTCAGGAGGCAATTTGATTATTTTCGAGAGATCCTGAGGCAAAATATGCAGATTCTGCCTGCCTATGGTAGCGACGCTGCCCAGCCCGTTCGATTTGAACGCGGCCCACCTCAAGAATTGCAGCGCGTGGACATCTATGCCCATTTACCTAAACCTCCCAATAAGCCGCTGATCTTTTCCCGCGCGATCTCTTCCGAAAACAGCTGTACGCAGCGTTCGCGGGACATTAATGAGCATTCCCGCCTCTTGGGGATATTTACAGCCAACTCCAGCATGGCTTTGGCTAATTTACGGGAATTACCATGAGGGAAAAACAGGCCGCAATCGCCTACACTTTCAATATTCCCTCCCAAACGGCTGGCTACCGGCGCCAGGCCGCAGGACATCGCTTCCAGAAGGGTATAAGCCTGGCCTTCAGACATCAAAGACGGGATTAAAAATATATCCGCGGTGTTATAAAGCATGGGTAGTTTACTATGTTCTATCGCGCCGGTAAAACGGACTCTTTCCGCCAGGCCTTTTTTATTTATCAACCGGATAAGGTTCTCTTTTTCCGGGCCGTCCCCTCCGGAAAAAAGCAAGATGCTGTTCTTTACCCTGGCGCTGATCCGGCTTAACCCTTCTACCGCCAGATGAAAACCTTTCGGACGCCACAAAATGCCGCTTATTGCCAGAAAAACCACAGCGTCTTCGGCTATGCCGTATTGCCTGCGCCCGGCGGTCTTCAAAGATGCTTCCGGAGAGAATAATCGCGTATCCACCCAGTTATTGACCGCCAGGACATTATTTTCCTTCAGTCCATAAAATCTGCGGATCTGCCCCACTTTAAGCTGTGAGACAGAGATCACCTTGGCCGCGGCCCGGGCCAAAGGCTTTTCCCAGAATAATATCCGGTGAATGATCGCAGGCACGGTCTTCAATAAATAACTTAAGAATGCTTTCGGGCTGTCCACTTCCTGCCAATTGTTATGGAAATGCATAAAACTGGGAACGTGGATAAAACAAAAAAGAGGCAGCCCGGGATCTCCATACCTCCTTATCAATTCGCAGGCGGAATTCCCTTCGGAAAAAAGGCAATCGAAAGGCTCGTCATTCTGTTTTTCGAAAAATACCCTGGCGGCTGAACTTAACCATTCTTTAGCCGGAACATTTCTCCATTGCAGCGGTAAATGAATGACGCGCACAGCCATAGCCGATTCTTCAGTCAATTCACCTGCCTCTCCGGAGGTGATCAAAGTGACGCTATGCCCCATCTTGACCAGCAAGCGGCAGAGCATCTCTGTATGAGTTGTTATCCCGCCCCAATTATTCTTATCGACTATAGAGAACGGGGAGATCACGCAGATGCGCATTTCAACCCGCCTTTCTGTCTTGATCGAACAGGAAGCCAATGATGTATTTTATCGCCTTTATCTCCCTCTTGAAATACAGCTTGCTCGTATTTCTTTCTATCCACCAGATAGGTATCTCTTTTATCTTCAAGCCCTGCCTGCGCGCCCTGACCAGGAGTTCCGTGTCCCAGAATATACCCCGGGTCAAGGAGCGGTCGTAACCCATCTCCCGTACCAGCTTGAGTATCACGTCTTTTTTGAACGCCTTGAACCCGCACATATGGTCGGATATCCCGGTCCGGAACAATAACCGTATAAGATTATTATAGAGAATACTGATCCAGAGCCTGAACGGTTTTCTTTTTATCTTTGATCCCCGTATATACCGGCTGCCGGTGGCTATATCATACCCGGACAACACCTGCTCGATCAGGTCGTTGACGAAACGCAGGCTGGCTACCAGGTCCACATCGATGAAAACAACAATATCCCCGTCAGCCCTTGCGAATGACTGAGCGAGGTTTTCCCGCCTGGTAGGCCCTATTTTATAATTAAGCAAACGCACGCTCCTGCCGCTGCGTTCGATAGCCTTGACGATCCTGGCGGTCCGGTCAGTTGACGCGTCGTTGACCACGAAAAGCTCGTAATCAACCGGGATCTTTTTTATTATATACTCCAGCGTGTTGATGTAGCGCTCGATGATGTCTTCTTCGTTGAATATCGGGATAAAAACAGAGACCTTGTGCCCTTCTTTCTTTACCGCGGGCATCTTCTCTTTTACCGCCAGAATGGTCGTGCCGAAACCAAGGCGCATCCTGGACAAGTAAAAGAACAACCAGTCTATCGGCCCGGGCAAAAGCCTGTGCTTCAATCCAAAGACCTTGCGCAGCCAGAGTATCGGCACCAGGAACCCAAAAAGGTAAGTTATCCTGAACCCCGCGAAATCGCTGGCGTTGTATCTGCGCTTATGCCCGATCAATCTATCATACTTCCCGTAAAGCCACTTGTACGCCGGAACAGTGACGATCACTTTCTTCCTGGCGATCCTTAAAAGCTCAGCCATCGCCTGTTTGTGCGGGCCGAGATGTTCCAGGACATCCGAACAGATCACCGTATCAAAAGAATTATCCGCGTACGGCAAAACAGGCAAGCCTTTATCAATATTCACCGCATTGCATATCAAATGGCTGCCGCAGCCCACATTCAAACAGGAGCCTTCCACCATAGACTCAAGCAGCCGGCGTTTATACCGGAAATAGAAATTTACCCGGCCTTTCAGCCAGAGCCTGTTCAGTTCATCCATTTATTTCAGCTCTCTTCCTGCCCAAAACACCCTGGCATGTCCATACAATACAACTGGCCCAGGCCGATAAAGAAAACAATACCGCTAAGCGCCAAAGCGTATTTTCCCCGATCGTTCCGGAAATTACCCGGTAAAGTCCGCTTGAGATCACCGGCAAATAAGAAATGAACATCCATAAACCGGCTAAAACGCTGAATACCCAGATAAACCATCCCCGGACGAGTACGGCAAAAGCTATTACCCATACCATGTACTGCAAACCGCCTCCGGCGGTAAAAGAATAAAACACGGTAAAAACCAGCACGTGCGCCTTTAACAGGCCGGCCTTAGGCGCGCAAAACATATAAAAAGCTATGAGTACCGCCAGCAGCAGGAACTTGCCGTAAGCCACGGAAAACAAATATACCCCTGACAAAGCAGGCCAGGGAAAATGGTTTTTCATAACGCTGATCAAAAGGGTATATCCCCAATTATCCGGTTTGGAAGAATATTTAATTACCGTGTTATAGATGCTATAAGGATCGGCCAGCAAATACGGGATAAAGGAAACGGCCATAGGCAAGAACGCCCAAAAGACATATTTCAACCGTTTTTGATTGGAATCCAGCTTCATAAGGTATAACGGAAGAAGGATCAACGGAAAACCCTTTAACCATATACCCATTCCCAAGGAAAGAGCCGATAATATCAAGTGCCGCTCCCTGAAATGGAACCAATATAACGAAAACAAGCAGAAAAACACGACCAGAGGATCGAACTGGCCGTGGACAGATGATACCATGACCGCGACCGGGTTTAAGGCATAAACAAAACCCCAAAAAAGAGCCCGGGCTTTGGGCTGGCCGGATCTCAGGACAATACTGTAGATCAAGATACTGATAAAGATGTCCGCGGTTATCGCCGGGATCTTCAGGACAAAAGAAAAAGCCAGCCCTGAATTGTCCGAGATCATCCTTAACGCGTAAACCAGCCAGGAAAGAAGCGGCGGGTAAGGGTTATGGTCGGTATAACTGTATAAACACCACTTCCCCTGCTTCATCAATTCGGATAACGCCCGGAAATTATCAACATCCGCCGAGCCATAAACAAAGAACGCTGGGATCAACCTTATCAATAATGCTGCCAAGACCAGTATGAATATATGGCGATTTTTCATCTTGCGCTTAACCCAGCCGGTCCTTTCCTCTTCTAAAATAGAACACCATTACCGTTAACATGCGCACAAAGTAATAAAGCGCAAAAAACAGAAGGAACAGATGTATTACCCCAAACACCGCGCTTACCGCCAGCAATAACACCTGGAGATTGAACGCATTGAGATTGACGTATATTTCATGCCACCATAAACCGCGGTAAGTAGAACTCTGGATAACATTAGTAAGTGAATCATGGAATTTACCCTCATCCTTTTGCTTCTGTATATACAGGTTATCATACATGTTCTCGATCAGAGAACTGCACAGCTTGCAGAAAAGTATTACCGCTCCGGCGATGATCACGAATGATTTGACAGTCAGATGAAAATCCCGGCTGCCGAACATACGGAATTCCTGGGAACTAAGGTAGAGCCCAACTCCCAGCCATAAGAAGTAGATCGACTCTACCAGCATACCGATAACACCGTCCAGGTATTTACCGTAATAAGTCACGGTTTTAGTTACCCTGGCGATATTCCCGTCCACCGCGTCTAACAGCGCGAAAAGAGCCAAGAGGATTATACCAGGCCAGATAGTGATATAATGAATGGCCACCAAAGAGACCGAAGCCAGCAGCCCCACTATCAGCCCGAACCAGGCGACAGCGCTGGCTGACCCGGTGATCCTGACGATCAGGAAGGTAAGATAGAAAGACAGCGGCCTGAAAACATAATAACTTACCGGGAATTGTTTTTCCCAATCCTTTTTCTGGATATACGCGGCCTTTATCTGAGCCATGGAATATTCAGGCATATTTCCCTCCCTTATGAATTGATTATTTTACCGCAGATATTAAAGTATTCCTCTATCATCTTCGTCTGGCTGAACCGGGCCAGCGCCTTCTCGCGGGCAGCCAAGCCCATTTTCCGGCAAAGCGGCGGATCTTTCAAAAGCAACCGCAACTTTTGCGCCAACGCGTTAATATCTTTAGGCCGGACAAAGAAACCGCTTACCCCGTCATCGATCGTAGAGCGCGTCCCGCCCATAGCCGAGATCACCACCGGCCGGGCGCAAGACATCCCCTCAACCGCCACTATACACAATCCCTCAGCCCGCAGCGTGGGGACAAGCAGGAGATCGCAGGCATTGTAATACCAGGAGGTCTCTTCATTGCGGATAAGCCCGGTAAAGATCACGTCCGCGCTGACGCCGAGAGAGCCTGCCAAAGCCTTCAATTCCGCCAATTGCGGGCCTTCTCCGACTACCATCATTTTAGCATCCGGGATATCTTTTTTTATCCCGGCAAAGGCCGAAAGGCCTATATGCATGCCTTTTTGCTTATAGACAACGCCGGACATCATTACCAGCTTGTCTTCTGCGCAAAGCCCGAATTTATCCCGGATAAACTTGCGTTTTTGGTCATCCGGAGAAAACACCTGCGTATCTATGCCGTCATATACTATAAATGTCTTATCCTTATTTACCCGGAATTCTTTCTTTAAGTCTTTTACCGTTTCGTCGCTTATGCCGATAACCGCGTCCGAATAGCGTAATACCAGGTAAAACCAGGGGATATAATGGAATATCGCTTCAGGAAGGTATTTAAGAAAGAATCCCCGGGCTTCGCTGAAAGAAGAAAGCCGGTTGAATTCACTGGCAATATGCCCGGCTATGCCCAGGCTCTGGATTATCGATATGACCGGGATATTAACCCGCGGCCTGACCTTCCAGGCGTAATAATATCCGCAGAGATTCTCCGCCCAGATCACGTCAAAACGCTTCACCCGGTGCAGTTGGATGAGTTTCTCCGAGCTTTCCCTGCCCCATCTGCCGTCGAACCTGCCGGGCCTGGTATTAGCCATATAATAAACCTTTGCCCCGTCAGTTTCTTCGTATTCGATCCCCCGGGGATGCCGGGTGGTAATAACAGTGACGTTATGCCCGGATCTTACCGCCATCCGGCAAATTGTTTGGCAATGCACTTCAGTGCCGCCCATCTGATGGCTGAGCGTCGCCTGAGTAAGGATACAGATATTCATCTTCTTAAGCCTCTTTCAGCACAAAAACAACGCTATCCGCGAATAGATTAGGCATGATCCGGTGAAAGAACAAGAAACCCGTGTGCGTATGCGTAGACTCCACCCTGTATCCCTGCTCTCTTACCCAATCCCGGAAATCCCTGATCGTCCAGAACCTTAGATGTTCAGCGGGATGACAGGTCCATTGCACCGGGAAACGTCCGAAAAGAAGGCGCAACCGGTGTATATAATGCCCGATGTTGGGCAAAGAAACTATCAGCGCGTTGTTGAATTTCCCCTTCACCTTTCGCATTAATTCCTCGGGGCAGGTTATATGCTCCAGGACCTCGGAAATTATGATGAAATCGTAGGCCTTGCTTATCGTGAAATCCGGGGAAACCACATCCGCTTGAGAAGCGCTGATCCCTTTAGCCCTGGCCATCTCCACCGCCTTCGCGGATATATCCACGCCCTCGCCGGTTATTCCTTTCGCATCCTTCAGCCACTTCAATCCCGATCCCTCGCCGCAGCCTATATCAAGCACAGAAGAGCCTTCATTGATTATCCCGGCAAAAACCGCGAAACGGGTGGAAAATCCGAATTCCCCGCGGGCCTGCCAGTATTTCTCATAGTCAAGGCTGGCAAACCTTTGCGGCCGTCCGGAGAATATCAATCCCAAAACCTGTGACGACCGCTTTAAATAATAAAACACCGACTTCAAAATACCGTTCTTCATTTTAACCGACCGGGTTTAGCGAAAACGACTTGATAAATTTACGGCTTACAGCCGGAAAAAATTCCCGGGGATGCTTGAAGTAATAAATTAACGCTCCGACGCAATAAATGAATATTTCCAACGCATAATATAGAATAAGGCTTATTTTCAATCTTCTCAACACCGGGTTTGTAAGTATGCCCATGATAACCGCAGGGATAAACAATCCCTGCCTGGCATAAACGGCAAGCAGTTGGAACAGCTTATTCAAATAGGCCGGCTTTACCGCGTAAAAACTTCTATCATAAACTTCCTCTATATCCTCTTTGATGAGCCCTTCCTGTTTGGCTTTATTATACAGTTCGGTGCCCGGATAAAAAGTCAATGAGAACAATTGAATGCTGTAAGGTTTAGGAAGAGCGCTGATCAACATCAGGGTTTCCGTCAAGTCAGCCTCGGTTTCCCAGGGGTTATCAAGGATGATATCATAGGAAGGCGCGGCGATCTTATCCCGGAATTTATTTATGCCTTCAGCGGCTTCCGCTACCTGGCCTTTGGAATAATGACGGTTATACAGTTTCAGCGTACGGGAGCTTGCCGACTGGATGCCCAGCCTGATGAATCTTAATCCCGCGCCGACAAGGGAGGCGAATTTGCCATTATCGAATTCCAGGATATTCAAACCTGTGATCCACAACGGCAGCCTTATTTTTTCCTTATATTCTTTGGCGAATAAAGCGATCTCGTCCGCGCCCCTGCAGAAAAAATCGTCGTCGTTGATCAATACGCAATTCACAAAAGGCAATTCCCGCTTAACGGCCGTAAACTCATCAATAATATTACCCACGCTGCGTTTTCTGATGATCTTCTCACCCGACGGACGGTTTTTATTTAAGTAACTATTGCAGCAATACGCGCAGGCGAAATTACAGCCCCGGGAAGTGATAGTATGATAGATCCTGTAACTCTCTTTGCTGGTATGCGTGTGGCTTGTGAGAATATCTTCCAAGAGGTTTTTATCTATTTTCCTGACAGAGCCGTTCTTCAATAGATAGTCGTTTTCACACGCGTAATCCGGCAACGGCAGCCGGTCCAATTCAGTGATCAAAGGGTTCTGCTCATTTATAACAACTTTGCCGTTGACCTTATACCCCAATCCCGGGATATTCCCGGGATCGGCTTTCTTATCCATAGCCCTTGCCAGGTTCAATAAAAGGATCTCCCCTTCTCCCAGGCATACCATATCCGCGTAATTCAAACATTCGTCAGGGCGTATAGTCGGATGTATACCGCCCCATATAATAGGGATATCCAGTTTATCCCTCAGCGTTTGAGTTATCACGCGCATTCCGCTGAAGAAATTAGTCATAACCGACATCCCGATAAGATCAGAGCCTGCCGATAAATCGGCTATTTGTTTCAAATTTTCGCTGTCAACACTGCGCTGCCCCGGAAGAAGCGGTATACATAAGATACGGACATCGTATCCTTCTTTCTTCAAAACAGCCGCCAGGGTCCTTACTCCAAAATCCCATCCCGGGGAATTCGGGGATATCAATGTCACTTTGATCATTACGCGCTTGCCTCTTTAGGGTCCGTTCGTCTTTTTTTAAACTCCAGGAACACCGTGCTGCTGAATAAGGACGGCCATAATCTTACCGCTAACCTGGCCCGCTCGGAATACCCCCGTGATCCGGATACCTCCAGCCCCGCGGCCCGGGCTTTTCCCTTCAGGCTGGCATAAGTGAAAAAATGCAGGTGTTTGGCGTCGGTTACTTCCGGATGCGGCAGGATCCCGCAAAACAGCTGTATCCTGTAACGCCAGTAAGCCAGATTTGGCGCGGAGATCAATGCCCTGCCGGAAGCGGCCAACACCCGGTTTATCTCCCGTAACAAATGATCCACATCATACACGTGTTCAACCGTTTCCAGGCAGCAGACCGCGTCATAAATACCATCCTGCGCCGGGATATCGCTTTGGTCGATATCGGTCTGCCAGCAATTATCCAGATATTTCCCGGCCTCATCCAGGGCCACGGAAGAAAAGTCCAACCCGTCTATATTCAAACGGGCGGACTCTGCTTTCATTGACCGGGCCAGATGCCCGGGGCCGCAGCCTATATCCAGTATCCTGCGCGGATTGAGCCGGAAAAGCCACTCACGGGCGATCCTGATCCTGGGAGAGCCATCCAGGGAAGATAAACCGCCGTGAAGTTCTTTCCAGTAAGAATCATGGGCATTCTTAGAATCGGATATATTTACGCTCATTGATACCCTTCCCTTAGTTTTCCGGTCTTCCCGGTCAGGCCATGCCACATCGCCAGAAAGATCAGCCTTATTTCGGCCCTGCAAATGCCGCGGTGGAAGATCATCGATTCCACGCAATACCTGGGTAAACCAAAAATGAGGATGAAAAGAATAGCCGTGATCTGATTGACAAAAAAGAAGTTCCTGCGGATAAGTATTATTTTATTGCGGTAAAGATAATAACTGCGTTCGCGTTTAAATTGCCCCTCTGTCTCCCAATGCCTTACCTGCGCGGCCGGGTAATAAACCACCCGGTATCCCGCTCTTTTTATTCTCAAGCACAATTCCACTTCCTCATAACCGGTGTAATATCCGGGATAAAAACCCGAGGACTTGTCGAATGCCGTTTTCCTCGCCAGTTGACAGATAGAAACAAGCCAGTCGCAAGATACAGGCGCGCTAACATCTTTCTCCCGGATAATACCGGTATATCTATCCACAAATTTAGCGCAGTGAGCGGTTTTCCCGCGGTTATGATTAAAAACAACCCGCGGAGCGATCAAACCTATAGACTGATCCGCGGCCATATAACCCGCCATCGACTTCAAACAATCTTTTTCCAGGAAAGCGTCGTCATCCAGGAAAAGGACCAATTCCGAGTCAACCCCGGCTTCCTGATACAGCTTGAGCCGGCTTGCCGCGATCTGCAGATTACTTTCATTGCGCAAAAAAACAGCCTTATGAAAACCCGCTTCCTGGAGACGCGCCAGGGATTTGGGTATCTCAAGAGGAGTGGGATCATTCGAGGCGTCGTCCAATACGGCCAGTCCTAAAAGAGCCTTTGGGTAATCCTGCGTGGCGACCGAATCCAAACAACGCTTTAAAGCGTCACAACGGTTGTGCGTAACAATAAGAATGCTGATCCCGGGATAATCCATATTCTTTGTCAACGAGGGTAACAATTAATTAAGCCCATTCTCCTGCCCGTAAATCTCCGGCAACACCATTATTATCGCCGCCAGGAACCAGAAAGGCTCCATTATCCTGAGCAAGATGAAAGTTTCCGCGCCGAAGGCGTGCACGATCAGGCCGATGAACCCTGCCAGGAAACCGGCGCTTAACCCGCAGGCAAAGCCGTCTTTGCTCAGTTTGCGGTAAACCATCAGGACATTCACGAATAGTTTCCGTAATATCCATATAAAAGCCAGGAACCCGATCAAGCCCACCTCCACGATCACCCGGGCGTACTGATTATCCAGAATGGGTATGGGGCTGGCCACGCCGTATCCTATGAAAGGCTCTTGCCGCCATTTACCAAAAGAATATAACCAGGTATTCACGCGGGCGGACGCGGAGTCTTCCAATTTGAATTTCATCCCCAGGACAGAATACGTCGTGCCGCCGGAATCAAAAGTGTATTTTACCCTGGCCTTGACATAATTCGGGATGATCACCGGAGCGATCAGCAAGGCAGAGACCAGTCCGATAAGAAGCAAGAGTTTGCCTTTTTTGCTGAGAAAGATCATGGCAATGACCGCGGGGATAAAACCCAGCCACGAACCGCGCGAAAGGGTGAATAACAACGCCGGCAAGGCGAAAAATATAACAGCCATAAAAAAGCTGTTGGCCATTACCGACCGGGAATTCAAAAGCAACCCCAGGCTTATAGACATGATCAGGATAAAATATCCTCCCAGGGTATTAGCTTCCCCCGCCTTTCCTTCAAAAGGAGCGCTGACTCTTTCTATTCCGGAAAAATGCTGTTTCCAGGCGTAAATACTTATTATCAGCGAAACTATAAGTATCAGGTAAACAAACATCTTAACCTGGCGCTTATCATTTAAATTATTGGTGACCATAAAATAAAGAACGAAATACTCCAGGTACTTCAATATGTAGAACATACCGTTCTTTATACTTAAAAAACCTCTTACCGCGCCCAAAAGCGTAGCCGCGATACAGATAAATATATAGATCAATATCGGCCTGTTAAGCGGGGTGATCTTCATAATGCCCAATTCTTTATTCAGCGCGACCCGGGCCATCCACCCGAAAAATACAATGAGCAGGATGAGGTCATCCGCGCGCAAAACCACCTCTCGCCCGGTGATCCCGCCCAGGCGGATCTCCGGAGAAAGGAGCATCGAGAATATCAATATGACCAGCGCGAAATCGGTTTTTAAGAAAGCGATGAAGAATATCAGGCTCGCGGTAAGCAAAAGCAAAAGGTTATCCAGCGGCAAGCCGAGAAACAGTCCTACGAGAAGTATGGAAACAAAAATAAGGATTATCCCTGCGGAAATAAAAGACTGGCTATTCATATTCAGACCGGTTATAAACAAAACGGGGCTCTTCGCCCCTTTTTACTGAGATCCTCATAACTTCAACGGATATCGCGGCTTCTTTTATACCTTATCTCCGTTCTTCTTGTTTTTCTGCCCTTTTTCCGGATCAATCTTAGTGTAATATTTATATTTCCGGTAACGGTAATTATACGGGTAATCCGCTATGGCTTCGGTTTGAGCCCTGGTATGGTTCAAGACTATGCCGGAGATCTTAGCTCCGGCTGATTCAAGCTGGATCTTGGTGCGCAAAAGAGCCTCTCGGCTGGTCCTGCCGATCTCATAAACCAGGACCGTGCAATCCATTTTCGGGGCCATCAGGCTGGCGTCGGTAACCGGCAAGACCGGCGGCGCGTCGAAAATAATGATATCGAATTGCGCTTTAAGCATAGCTATAAGATTATCCATCTTAGTCGATTCCAGCAGCTCCACGGGATTATCCGGGAGATGCCCTGAAGGCAGGATCCAGACATTCTCGATGCCGGGGGTTTTCCTTACTTCCTCAAAATTAAGCTTTCCCAGGAACATATCGGTAACATTGTTCAATACCTCATCCAGGGTCGCTGTGCCCATCATCAATTCGTTCAGTCCCGGCTCGCCTTTTATGCCGAAGGTCTTGGCTAAGACCGGACGGCGCAGGTCGGTGGAAACCAGTAAAGTCTTTAACCCCACCTGGCCCATAACGATCGCCAGGTTGCAGGCGACGCTGCTCTTGCCTTCCCTGGGGCTGGAACTGGTCACCATAACGGTCTTCTTTTGCGGGCCAAGCTTAAGATTAGTATGGATATTCCTGTAGGATTCGGTGATCGGGGAATGCGGTTGAAAGTGGGCGATCAGCCTGAATGACTCCTCTTCCGCTTCAGTCCTGCGGCTGGGAAAAATGCTCTCCTTGATCTGTTTCAGTAATTGTCTTTCCGCTCCGGATTCACTTTCAAAAGAAGGAACCACGCCCAAGACCGGCAGTTTTATCACGTTCTCCACGTCCTCAATGGTCCCGATAGAAGTATCCAGCGTTTCCAGGATAAAAGCCAGGCCTATTCCCAGGAACAGTCCTAACAACGCCCCGATAAGTATCTTTATGCTATTATTGACCTGGCCCAAAGGCCCCGGCATGACCGCGGGATCGACTATTGACACGTCGCTTACCTTCTGGGCCTCGGTTATGCGCGCCTCTTCCAGTTTTTCCTTGAGTATGCCGTATAACTTTTTATTCACCTCCACTTCCCGGCTTAACCGGGAATACTCCAATTGCTGTTCGGAAGAACCTTCCGCCTGTGTCTCCATACTTCTGATCTGATCCCTTATTTGGACTACTTTCGGATGCCTTTCAGTGTATCTCTGCAATAGCTCGGCGAGTTCAAATTCCAAGTCCACTAATTTTTGCTGCATTGGTTCAGCTAACCGGATATTCGTTTTGCCCTCACCCAGCTTCCTCAAGGATTCTTCCGATGTCCTAAGCCTTTTGTCCAGGGAGATCAACTGCTCTTCAATGAACTTCTTGCCATGATTGGCCTGTTTGGCTTTTTCCATCAGGTTATCTTCGATATAGAGCTGGGCCACGGCGTTAGCCAGATTCATCGCGTCCCTGCCGTTATCCGCGGTAGCCTTAATATCGATCATATTGGTATCGCCAATCCTCTCAGTATCGACTCTCCCCTGCAGGTCGCTGACTACGCTGTCGATATCATCCAAAGTGGACTTTTCGGTGATCATCCCCAGTTTTAAAGCCACTTGTTTTATAATAGGATACCCTTTGATAAGCTTTGTTTCGGAAGCCATCCTGTCCGCGGGGTTAAAGACTATCTCTTCGGTAAGTATGCCGGCAATGGTCTTACGCTCTTCTATCTTGATCGTAGCCTTCGCCTCATAATAAACAGACTCCTTAGGCGTGAGGAATAAACTTAATGAAGTGACCAAAATGAAAGTCAGCAGTATGGTAAGTTTTCGTTTATGGAATATCCTCAGATAATCCCGGATATTAAGTTCGTATTGCGGCACAAGTCCCCCCTTTTCAATGGCTTATACTATCACAGAACACGCTGTTTATCAAGAATTTTAGCAATTTTTGTCAAACCAAACGTAAAACCACGCTATTAAGAAACCTGCCGGACAAAAGATCCGGAAACTGCCGCAGAAATACGCTGAAAATAGTGTTTAAGCCCGATTTTACTTATCGGCAGATCATTGACCATGGCGATCTGGCTTTTACGCGGGAATAGCCAGCGGTATAAAAATAAGCATTTCCGCCCTGCGCCCTTTTCATGATCAAGAAACCTCCAAAAAGTTTCATCATATCGTCCGCTGCCGGGACTTTTGATGAATTCCAGGCAATAATCTACTATCCACGATAAACCCCATTTTTCAGCCAGGGCGCTCAGATAATCTTGATCAAGGCTACCTTTATAATATCCCAATGCGGCTTTAATATCCTGGGCATAAACCGGTTTGGCAAAACAATGGATAAACCCATGCCAGCAAAGATATATCAGTTGATGCTCGGGTTTTAATTCTCTTACCGCAGCGCCGTCGAGAGAGCCGTAAACTGCCGAGCCCCATATCTCATCCATATCGATGCGCTTCACATAAGAACCCAGCGGCCAAGTAGTATTAATGATATGCCAATGCAGATGGATCGATACTTCGCTGCCTTGTAAGAAAAACATCCGGCTGTTTATCCCGGATCTGCCGTGATCAGCGGATAGATCCGCTAAAATATCCGCGGCTTCCTGCCAACCCAGGCTGTTAAGCGCAGCCTTAGCCTTAAAGACATCACCGCGTTTGACCAGGATATCCACATCCGAGCCGGGCTGCCGGCCAAGGTCTTTATAAAATTTAAGCGCTAAATGAACGCCTTTCAACACTATTGTTTCGACCGCCCGTTCTTTAAAAGCGCCCAGCAGGGCCTTGACTATTTCCAGCGTTAGCAGGTGCGCGGCCAGATAAGCGTACTTTTTATCATCGTTCTTTTCGATCATAGATCAGATATAGGCACTTACGGGTTTTAGAATATCGCGTTTATATTATTTTGAATACACCCAAATAAAAATTTGCTATAATATGTTATGCTTAAACCAATAATCCAAAAAGAAGCCATACAGCTGGAAATCACCAACGCCTGCATAAAAAGCTGCGCGAATTGCACGCGGCTGGTCGGGCATCATCAAAGGCCTTATATGATGAGCCTGGGTTATTTTAAGGCCGCCGTAGATGCTATCCAGGGAACCCCAACCCTGGTCGGGGTCATGGGCGGAGAACCTTTGCTCCACCCGCGATTTAAAAATATCTGCCTTTACCTGCAAAAGAAATTTTCTCCGGACAAGCTCGCCCTGTGGAGCACCTTGGACAAACGCTTCAAAAAATACGCGCCGCTTATTGCCAGCACCTTTGGGCTCGTCCTGCCTAACGGCCATTCGCATAGCCGGATATTCCACTCCCCCGTACTGGTAAGCTCACAAAAGGTCTTAGGCCGCCGATTCATCCACGCAGTTGATAACTGCTGGATACAAAAAAGCTGGAGCGCCTCTATCAATCCTCAAGGCGCCTACTTTTGCGAAGTCGCCGCGGCGATCGACCTTATCTTAAGAACCGGAACGGCTTTTGATATCCGCGCTGGCTGGTGGCGCAAAAAACCTCAGCACTATACAGCGCAGGTAAAGGCTTTATGCTCAAAATGCGGAATATGCCTTAACCTTACTCCCAGAAAAGACACTGACAAAACCGACGACCTGGACGACTGGTGGATCAATACCCTCAAAAACACCAGCCCTAAAGTGCGTAATGGTTTGTATCGAAAATTCAGCGGCCGGATATTCGACAACCGGCAAAATAGTATTAATCGCTTCCGTAATGATATCGATTATTTCCGCGAAACCGCGAAACAGTGCGGGCTGAGCCTGAAACTGCAAGAAAACGGATATCTCAAGCCTTATTTATCCGGCACAAGATAACCCAGATCTATTAATTCCTGAGCTAAACCAAGTTGTAGGCTGGTAATCGGGCAAACCTCTATCTCCTGGCCAGCCGTGACCTGGACGCAAGACGTCAACGCGCTCCAATCATCTTGATCATAACGCTTTAGCCGCGGCCCGGGAAAACCTATTTCCACCAAAGCCTTTTCTTCCTTCCACAAAGCTAAGCGCCAAAAACCCCGCAAAACCGAACCCGGCTCTACGGCCGCAGGCTTATCAACTGTGGTATAGAAACCCTGAACAGCGCTTAGAAACCTGGGATAAGAGAATTCTTTATTAAAAGAACCTGTGCCGTCCACCAAAAGGCCGGCGGGAAGAGGCCGTTTCTTTTCAATGACCGCCTGCAATATCCCGCTGTCAGCGTAGCGCAATAAATTCGCCAATAATTCGCTGCGCGCATGCTTTGGGCTTGGCAAATCATTTATCAGCGGCTGACGCAGCAATGCCTCTGCTGAGCTTTTAAGGTCAGCTCTGGCTAAGCCCGGATCGCACTCTTTAGTCACAAAACCGGTATTTTTATTTAATTCTTCCTGGGTTGTAGCAAATCCCCCGGCAATAAGGTCACGCAAGCGTTTGAGGCTATACCGCGGCCCGGCCAAAGTAGGATACGTCGCCAGTAAACCGCCGACACCCCGGCCTAACTGGCCTAAACCGCAAAAATCGCTTACTACCACCGGCACTCCGCACAAAACCGCTTCCCGCGGGGCCATGCCGAAATTCTCGTCTTCGTGTATAGAAGGGTAAACGAACAGGTCAGCTGACCAGAGTAATTGGCGCAAAGCATCCGGGCCGTGAGCCTTAAACATCTCTAATGCTATCCGGCTATTGCGGCCTGTTACCTCACGCTCAAAAAAATCAGCAAAGGTGTTATGCGAGGACTGGGTTTGGCTGAGCATAAAACCAGGCTCAAAGTTGCCGGCCAAAGATATTCTAACATCCTCCATCGGCCAGAGATTGAGCGCCCGGATGACTTGACAGATGCCTTTAGTCGCCAGCCACCTGCCGGCATAAACAATATGTTTAATGCCATCCGCCAGGCCAATCTTTTGGCGGGCAGCTTTTTTTTGTGCGCGGCTGGGCGGATAAAAATCTTTAACCTTAAGCCGGGGAGTAAACACGCCTAAACCCGGAGAAGCCTGTTGGAGATGTTTTTTAATCCGGTCTGCCTGTAAACGGCTGGTCATCAGATTGATCGTGTTCGGGGCGAAGTGTTCCTGATCGAAATAAACATCGGTAAGCATATAATCGCCCAAAGAATGCAACAAGATACGACGAGGGACCTTCGACCAGGGTAATGGCTGATGTATGGTAACAATAATAGTATCCGGCCGCGAGCAAAGGGCTTTATAATCCGCGCGTTTTATTTTCAGGTCAATTGGCAGGACATCCCCCAGCTCTTCCAGCGTTTCCAGCAGATGCCCTTTTTGCTGGGCCACGGAAGTAGATGCGTCAAGGTTAAAACGCTTTCCCCTGGCGTGGGAAAAATCTTTCATGTTCAGGTCGGTCTTAAAAACCGCGAATTGCATATGTTATTATCCTATCTTTACAATACGCGCGCCGCTATTCTCCGCTACCGAACGGTGCGTAGCCAAGACAATGGTCATCCGGGGAAACACCCCGCGCAATTGCGCGATAATACCGGCTTCCTCATCCTGCGGCAAGCCGCTGAACGCCTCATCCAGCAGTAAAAGCGCGGGCTCTTTTATCACGGCCCGGGCCAAAGATATGCGCTGTTTTTGGCCCTGCGAAATACACGCGGCGTTTTCTCCTATAACCGTATCATAGCCTTTAGGCTGACCCGCGGCAAACACATCGACCCCCGCGATACGGCCGGCCCGCGCGAACCGCTCCTGATCAAACCGCGAGTCAGGATATATTATATTTTCCCTTATCGTGGCGTTCCAAAGCATTGGCTCCTGCGGGCACATCACTATACGACTGCCCAGCAATGCCCGCGGCAAAGACTCTATTTTCTTGCCGTCAATAGTGATATGCCCCCGCTCTATCGGATACAAACGCATGATCAGATTCAACAGCGTGGTCTTCCCGCAGCCTGACTGCCCCATGATCACCACAAATTCCGCGGCCGCGATATCCAGGTCAAACCCCTCGAACACTTTACGCTTTCCGGGATAAGAAAAATGCAGCCCGTTTATCTGTATGGCTCCGCGAATATCGGCCAAAACCTCGTTACCTGATCCGTATGCGGTTATATCTTGCGTTAACAAGGGAGCAAGCCTCTGAGCGGAAATAAACCCCGGCTGCAGATCCTGCCAATAGAACAAAAACCGGCTGGCAGCTGAAATAAATTGATACATATACCCGCCGATAGCTGCCAGCGTCCCTAAACTCATCTCTCCGGTTATCGCCCGGTAACCGGAGAATAAATAAATCGCTCCGGTAGCAGCCAGGGGCAGCATTGCCGGGACAAGCGCTGACCAGGCTTCCTGACGCTCGCGATATATGGTCAGGCGGACATCCCTGATCAATAAGCGGCCGTAACGCCGCACTGCCGAACCGGCCGCATTGAAAAGTTTTATCAGGTACGATCGCCAAAAACTTTCCTCTAAAAAATTCAACACCGCCTGATCATTGCCGGCTTTATCCTGATATATCTCTTTTAGCTTTTTAAACCGGCCGCGGCTTAACAAAAATAAAACCGGCAAAAATACTATCACCGCCAACCCGATCTTTATATCCAGCGCTATAACGACCGCCAGCGCCGCGATAAGGCTGACACCTTCGATAAACACATCGTTGATAGTTGAGCCCACCACATTGATCAGCGTTGAAGTGTCATTATCCACGGCGTAGATAGTTTCACCGGCGGCTTTTTCCTGGAACCAGGACTGCGGCATAGCCTGAATATTCTTGAACACGCGCCGGTTTAAATCAAAGCGTATCTTTTCCATAAGCGCTGTCCTCTTTAATGCCGACAACGCCTCAAAAATATTTTTTAATAAAGCCGCGGCCCCTGCCCCAAAGCAAAACAATAGAAAAGCCCGCAGGTCCTTTTTGGCGATGCCCTCATCCACTGTCAACTTGATGATATAGGGAATAGCCAAACTAAAACCCGCGGCCGCAAGGGCTAAAGCTGAGCCAACAGCCCAGTTTTTTATATAACCGCGGCGCAAGACCATTTTAAACGGCGCAAACAGATTTTTGAATTTATCCGGCATACGCTTTAGCGATCTCACAACAATAATCAATGGGTTTGTTCGGGCTTCCGGTCTCAACCATGGCCGCCCCCGGGCACCAACCGCAGATATCGCGTTTTGAACAACTGCGGCATACGGAACGGGTCTTACCGTTTACGCGGTTAAAGTATTGTATCATATCCTGAAAAGCTCTTTTCAGGCCATGGGTTAAAACCTTGAATTCGTCTTTACGAATAAGGCAGCAGGCTGAAATATGGCCATAAGGGCTTATCTGGAACCCGCCGCCGCCGGCTGCCACGCAGGGAAAAAGCGAGCGCTCGCCCTGAGAACTCCCGGTTTCAAAAGCGTTAACGCTTTGTTTATCACGCCGCTTAAAGTATTCCGGAGGTACGCGCTGTTTCAAAGGGCTGCGATCGCCGTCAAGCCCGGCGTGCAGAAAACTATCCAACGCCAGTTTAAGCTTATGCGCGCGGGCGTATCTTTTTATCTCCTTAATATGCCCGGCGTTAAGCTTAGTGACCATCGCTTTAAGCTTAAGCGGCAGTTTATTCTTCAGTAAAGCCTCAATACCGTCCTTAGTCTTTTTAAATGAGCCGGGGGCTCCAGAGATCTTCTCATAAAGCTCTTTTTTTACGGCATTAAGGGTGATCTCGATGCTAAAAGGCGGATATTTTTTAAACAAAGCGATGATCTTCTTATTCAAAGAATAACCGTTGGTAAAAACAGTCAGCAAGAACCCCTGCTTGTAAGCATACTGATAAAGCCGGCTGAAATCCGGCCTCTTCAATGGATCGCCTCCGGTCAAACATATCCATAAGACCCCCGCTTTTTTAAGCTCATCGATGATATTCATCATTTGCGCGGTATCCAACTCTTGCTTTATATGCCTGGGCTGGTTGTATCCGGATAAATAACAATGAACGCAGCGCAAACCGCAGGCGTAGGTCAGCTCCAGCTGGCAGGAATCAGGCCGGCCCAGGGCAGAATTACCTAAGTGGGCTTTGAGGCTGAATTTTTTATAACTGGACTCTTTTAGCAACGATCCGCCTCACAAAAGATATTACCTTTTTATTTTTCACAAACCCCAGGCGATAGACCGTAACGCTTTTCATAAGATCCTGGCATACATCCAGCGTATTATCCATTAATGCGGCGTCCCAGAAAACCGGGAACAATACCGGATAAAGCGCTTGGAATAATTCCACGCCTTCGATCCGGCGGCAAGAATTATCCTTGCCGTGTTCGATAATAAAGAGGGTTTTCAACGCGGCCTGGGCAGACACCGCTCTTCTTTCGTGCCCGAACTCCCCATGCCAGGGGGCGCTGTACGCCCAAAAGCCTTTTTTAGCCTTTCGCACGATGATCCGGTCGTCGTTCAAAACCACAGCCTTGCTGTATTTATGCCAGATCCAGGCAGTAGTGCTCTTGCCGCTTTCCGACTTTCCGGCAAAAACTACGGCGCGGTTATTCTCTTTGATCCCGGCGGCATGCAGGATCAGGCCTTTCTTGCGGCAGGCTAAATGATTGATCAGCATGACCTGCATAAGGTCATAGATAATATCTCTGGGGTCCCAGACGAATTCTTTGCGGTACGTCAAGGTATATGCCCGGGCTCGGGAAAAATCCTTCTTTACCCAGGCCATTACTTCTCTGTCTGCCAAGGGGCAATAAAAAACATAACCGTTTTTATCTTCCCAAAGCCGCCAGCGCTCAAAATCCGAAACCGGCTCATGCACCGCGAATACTTCCTTGCCGGAAACAGCCGGAAAACTTTTAACCACCTCTACTGATATCTTGATATCATCCTTTTGCCGGCCGTGATAGAGAAAGGCCTCATAACGGTTTAGAAGCTCCTGGTCGTCTTTAAGCACCAACGGATAACGGCTGGTAAGCTTAAAAATAAGCCCGGCTATCTTAAATTTTGTTACATAACGCATCACTCTCTCCTTGAACGCCCAAGTTACAGGGGCAGGCTTTGCGGCAAAGCCCCGCCTTGATCATTTCCGGCAACCGTTCCCAGATCAACGCAAAACTTTGCCTGCTTGATATTTTTATTTTCGGCCAGGCCACCAGGGGGCATAAGGTAACTTCCCCCTGCGGAGTTATGGCGCATTGGCTTACCCCGGAGCCGCATTTAAAAGCCAGGGTCGGCTTAGCCTGGTTGATCATCAGCCGGTCGATCCGCGGCAATGTAGAATCATCGAAACGATGCTGACAGCCCAGGCCGGCGCAAAAGCCCTGTATCGCTTCGATCTCGCCCTGATTAGCCTTGACCAGGCAGGTCTTAAAGCCCAGCGCTACTTTATACTTTCGCAGATATTCTATTGCCGCAAATACCGCTTTATGAGACCCCGGGACTGCGCTAACCTCTTCAAAGGCCTCTTCACTCATTGCCGGCAAGGTAATATCCACTTTATTCACGCCGATATTAGCGATGCGTTGGGCAGCCGGTTCATCGATCAAAGAACCATTGGTATAAAGGATAACTTGCATCCCCTGTTTGCGGCTGAATTCAATTATTTTATAAATATCCGGGCGAGTAAATATCTCCCCGCCGGTAAATCCCAGGTAAAAACATCCGGAGGATTTTAACTGCCTGATGATTTCCAATACCCCGGCAGCAGGCAGATCTTTTTTCCCGCGCCAGCTTTTAGGCAGATAACAATGCCGGCAATAAAAATTACACCGGTAGGTAAGCTCGAACATCACCCGCAGCGGCACGCGCTGCTTTTGGGCGCGCTGGTGCATCTTTGACCATAACCTGCGGTCAGAAACCGTTCTCATCTGCGGCGATCCTTGATAAACGAAGCCTTGGCCGCGTGATGCGCCAGGGAACAGAAATATTCAACCGGTTCTTCGGCATCGCCATTTTCCAGAAATGCCGCCGCCGGGCAGGAATAACAAAACGGCCGCAAACGGCAAACGCGGCAGGCGGAATTTGTTTTAAAGCGTTCTTTTAAAAGCTTGGGGATCTCTTTGTAAAACCCGTGTTTAAAGGCGGCCCGGCGCAAGTCAACGCTGAATTTATTGGTATTTTCGCAGAACTTCAGCCTGCCAAAAGGATCGACGAAAAATTGCTCCTTAAAAGTATTGCAGTAATAGAGTTGTTTATGCGGCAGCGCGACATAAGGGAAGCGTTTTTTCAAGTAATTGCAATGGTCATTTTTTATATCCGGATCGCGCGCCTGTATAGCATCTAATTCTTGCAAACTGACCCTGTGCCTGCACGGTTCCTTATCGCGGTTTAAACGAGGGTATATCACCGGGTCATAACGGAAATTTGCTTTCTTTTCCGGCGGGCATTTTTTTAACAGATCATAAGCCCAACGTTTGATACCGGGGATCTGGTTTTTGTTCTCCTTGAGGCAATTAGCCTTGATGATGACCGTCAGCCCCCTGGCTACGGCATATTCGATATTATCCCGGACACGCCGTAAGGCGGTTTCAGGAGCTTTGGTGATCTTAGAGTAGCTGCGCTTATTAAGGCTGTTCAGGGTAATATCAATAGACAGCGGCGGGTATTTAGCAAAATAATCAACCATTTCGCGGCCAAGCCGGTAACCATTAGTTAGAACCGTGATAATAAAGCCTTTGCGCTTGGCATAGGCGTATATCTCTTTAAAATCGCGGCGCACCAGCGGGTCGCCGCCGGTCAAAGTCAGCCAGAAACAGCCTTCCGCCAGCACTTCATCTAAAATACGCTTGACCTCGGCAGTAGAAAGCTCCCTGCCTAATTTTTCCGAACCTTTGCAGTAACAATGCACGCAATCATAATCACAGCGATAGGTCAAAGCCAGCTGGCCCAGGACCGGCTTATGCGCTGAACAAGATAATTTTTTCTCCAGATAAGCTAATCCCTGAGATATCATCGCGACTTACGTGGAAAGAAGCCGGGTTCTATTTCTAGTGCGGTTACAGACATAGCGGCTGGAATTTTGGACGCAGATCGAACGCATAGAAGTATTAGCACTGGCGGCATTATTAGCCCTGTTGATATTATAGCAGCTGCAACCTAATACCGCCTGCTCGGGGTTAAGCTTGACGCGGGTGACCGTAGGATCAAATTTTGGTTTATTCATACACCCTCCAAGGTTTAATTAACCGCTTTGATATCCTGTAAGTCTTTCAGCAAACCCGCCATAAGCTTATCCAGCTGCTCAAGTTTTACATCAAACTCATCCAGGATGTTTTTCTTGATCCGGGCAAGGTCGCGCTTACCGTCAATAAGCTCCCAGACCCGGGCCGCGGGTTTATTCAAGGTATAAATACAATTGATGTCTTTAGTGGCTTTACATATGGGTAAAAGCACGGTTTCCTCGCCGATCTGGCGGCTGACCATATTTTTATTTTTATTTAATACCGTTTTATCGATCATTGGCTTCTGCCTCCTTTGTTAAACGTTCAATGACTTTTAATTTATTTTTAAACTCTTTATTGTTCTTGGCTTGCGCCTCAAACCCGGTAAAGCACATTTTTACGTAATTAATTATACTCCTTTTACGCCTGTGAGCAAGTTTAAAAGAAAGCCTGGATAGTTTTTCCAGAACATCGATCCTGCCAAAACCCAAACGCAGGCTGTGACGGTAATTTTGCGCGGCTGGCCAATGCTCTTTATGCGCTTCATATATGCGGGCTGAACAATAATACGTCTGCCCGGACAAAGGCGCCAGGCGCTTATGCCAAGCAAATAACTCTTGAGCTTCTATTAATCTGCGTAGTTTAACATACACCTGGGCCAGGCCAAAAACAGCTTGTTGGCGCACTTCCGGGGTAAGTTTTTTCTGCCTTAAAACCGCTTTAAAACAGCGCGCAGCCTGGGTGAAATTCTTCTTTTCTAAGTAAATTACCGCTCTGTTTTTCAAAGCCGCCGGATTAGCCGGATCCACGCGTAATATTTTATCCAGCTCTTTTCGGGCCAAGCGAATACGGTTCTTCCCCAGATACAACGGCCCGTAATTATTATCCTCGCTGCGGTACGCCGGGACAAGGCGTGCAGCTGTCCAATAATCGCTTCTTTTACCGGAATCAATAAAATCCTGAAAAGCGCGAGCGGCAGATTCGGCCCTGCGGTGAGCGTCAGCAAATCCAGCCGGCTCAAAACAATATGCCAGATCATCGCCGAAAAAACGGTATTTCATAGGAGTAAACCCGCCGTTAGTAGAATAAGCGATAGTCGTAATTACCGGTTTTTTTATTTTTAAAGCGAGTTTGTCTTTAAGCTCGATCGGGGTGAGCCAGGGTTGGCGCTTAGCAATATCACAGGTATTGTCGGCTTTAGAAATATCCCCAACCACCAAAAAATCAGTATCGATATCTAATAACACCCCGCGCTCAAAAACCGGCAGCGTGTCGAGGACGCAGGCCCAGAATTTCCTGCCCCAGGACTCCACAAAAACCAATCCACGCGCCATTTCTATCACTTTTATCTTTTGCCCGCCGAAGGAGCCGCGAAAGATCTTTTTGAGTTGTTTAAAGTTTTTTTCAAAAGAGCGCACATCTCCGGGCACCACCCACCAAAGATCGCTGACCATGCCTTCGCGCATTGCCGGATAGATATAATTGCCGATGTCGGTCTGCTTATTCAGGTCTTTTTGGTAATCCAGGTAGGCCAGCGTATATTCCAGCCCTTTTTTCAGCTCTTTTATGCTGGTCGCGCTATTAAACACATCCAGGGGGTCGCGGGCGTAATACATCGTAAAATCAATATGGGCGTCCACATGGATAAGGTCCAAGCCCTTAACCTTGGCTTTTTGCCAGATCTTTAAAGCTTCATCATGGTCTTCCCGTAGAAATACTTTCACGGATTCCTTATCTTATTATACCAGCGTAAAAAAATTGCCAAAGCCTGGGATAAAAACCCAAGAATAATGAGCGCATTAAAACGAGCCCACGCCGTTTCCAGGCTAAGTATTTTATTATTGCTGAATACTGCCGCTACTTTCCCTTCAAGCACACGTTCACTGACCGGATCATCGCCGGGAGGGGAGGTATCCGGCTTGCAGTAAAATACCCATTCCCCGTCCTTATTCTCTTTACGCGCCAAACGGTGGCAAAGCAAACCGCTCTGTCCGCGATAAAGCAGAATATCTCCGGGATACAGGTCGCTGCCTGCGGTCTTTCTCACCAACACCTTTTGGCCGTCTTTTAAGAACGGCCACATGCAGAACCCCTTCACTTCGATCAATAACAGGTCTTTTTGATTCATCCCAGGCACATATCTCCTGAAGCGTAACGCTTACATTTAACGCTCAACGTATCACCGCAAAGCGCAAAGTGTACTCTGCGCGCGCTTTTAAGCCTTTTTTGGGCCGGATCTTTTACAGGCTCTGCCGGAGGCCTGGACCTGAACAAAAGCTGATTATAGACGTGCACCAAACCTTGCGCCTGAAGAGGGCTCATGCCTTTATTATTCTTAAAAGGAATGAAAAATTGGAACGGCAGGACTCTTCTTTTGTCATAGCTTATCCCATAGCGGCCGGGATCAAAATAAACGTGATTGCCGGGAGTAAGGTAAAAAACATTAAAGGTGGCCCCGGCAATATATTGCTTATTGCGCAAAAGAAACTCAACTGTATCCAGAGCCTGCTGATGGCTCTCTTTCGGCAGGCCCAGCATAGTCTGCAGATCCGCCTGTATCGCGCTAGCCGCGCAATCCTGGATCACTCTTTGCGAGACAGCTTTAAGGTTACCCTTATGCACCCCGGCGCAGACTATGTCATTAGCCGATTCAAAGCCAAAATTTATCTTTTCCAATCCCGCCTGGCGGCCAGCCGTAAAGATCTTTTTATTGAATCCCGGGTCCAGCCTGGCCATGGTCCACCATCTTATCTTGACCTTTTGGCGGATAAGCTCTTGGGAGATCTCCAGCATCTGGCGGGGAGACATTCCCGGATCACCCATCATTAGATATTCCGCCTTGTAACGCCGGATCAATTCTTTGATCTCTTTTGCCACGATAGCGGCGCGTTTAGCCCGGTAAGCCGGCTTAGGCAGAGGCAGGTCCACGCAATATGCGCATTTGCCCCAGTAACAACCCCGCGATGTCTCATAGGTCAGCGCCGGGCCTTTATGATATCCGGAATATTTTTTCAACGTTAAGCCGCTAAAATCAGGGCAAGCAGGGGCATTAAAGTCATAGCCTCGGGGTTCAAACGGCGGGTGACGGTTTCGGCCGGTGATCACATTAGTCAATACCGGCAGATCCTCACCAACAGCCAAAGCCTTAGCTAACGCGGCCAAAGGCTCTTCCCCTTCAAAGACTACCAGGCTGTCAAAACAGGCAAAAAGGTCATCGCGCTTTCTAAGCTCATCGCGAAAAAGGGTCACCCATTGCCCGCCTAAAACCACATGGATATGCGGCAGGTTTTTTTTGACTAACAACCCCAAGGTCATCGCGGCAATAGCCTGGGCAGGAGAAGTTACTGAAATGCCTAAAACAGATACTTTTTCTTTCCTTAAATGATCCTTGATCCGAAGCTTTTGGTAGAATTGATAAAATGTATTCTCTTTCGCGTCAGTCAGATAACGAAATAGGCAGCCGGAAGACAAAAGCCGCTCGGTGAAATAAAACGAACTGTTGGTATTATTATCATAAGGCAGGTCCGGGGATACTTGATCGGAAACCCTGGGCAAAAGATCCGAATAATAGCGGCGGCGAAGCTTTCTTTCAAAAAAAAGCTTGAGTAAAGGCGCAAGCAGGTTTTTTTTATCCGCCGGCCTGAGGCCCGAGCCGCTTATTTTACTTATAAGAAAATCGCTGTACCTTAAGTTAAGGTCTAACTGGGCGGCGCCTATGCCTTTGCTTTTAAGAAACCCTGTGAGAGCCGGGGTGCCAAGCGGCGGGAAATTTCTCTCATAATCAGGCGGGATACAAAGCAGGACTTTAAACATACCTATCTAATGATTATTCTTAACGAAACCCGGCAGGAGCGGCTTTACCACGAACTAAGCTCCTTGTTCGCATACACGCCTTTTGAGATAGGATCAAGGATTTGGCTGAGGAAATAATTCACATCGGAAATAAACTTTCTGGGGATAAAGATTATATCCTGCGACTGCAATACAATATTCTTGCTCAGGTCGCCTTTAAATACCAAAGAAAGGTTTATTCTCTGCGCGGACGGCCCGTTAAACCCTCCCCGGATCAGGATAGTGCTGGATGGCACAGCGTCACGGGTAAATCCTCCGGCCATACCCACAGCTTCCATGATCGATTTTTTTCCAACCACGGAAAAAACCCCCGGGGTCGTAATCTGCCCCAGGATGATCACTCTGGTCCCGCCTATTTTCTTGATAGATACGGAAACTTCGGGGAACTTGATAAACTCTTTTAATTTTTCCGTAACCACGGCATCCAGCTGGGTGATCGTAAGCCCGGTAGCCTGTACATCCCCAATCAAGGGGAATGATATCATGCCGTCAGGCCGCACTATCACGTCCTGGGTCAAGTCGGGATTCTGCCATACGGCTATATATAACACATCCTCATCTCCGATAACATACTCCACTGTTCCCGCGGGCTTCACTTGCTGCGCAGGAACAGCGGCGGGCGCGGATTGGTAAGGCAACGTAGAACTTGGGCTCTTCACAACCGGCTGCTGCTTTTCTTGAGCCGCTGCGGCAGCCAGGTCATTGGTTTTCATCAGGTCCATCGCCTTTTGGTACTGCTCTTCGGCCTCCTGATACCGGCCCTGCTGGTAATAAATATTCCCCAACCGGTAATAATCTTTGGCCTGTTCCGCGTCATCGGCGGCGTTTATGAAGCACGGCATCAATAAACCCATCAGAAAGAACAACATCACACTCTTGATTTTTGTTTTCATTTTAACGTCCGGAGTTATTATTCTGCGGTTCCAGGATCACTTCTATCTTGCGCCTGAGCTCATCGGCTTTATCTTTACCAGCCGAGCCGGCCTTTACGGCTTCTTTCGGCGGCAGGCCGCCGGCTTTATTCTCCTGCAGCGAAGCGTTCAATTTCACCGATTCCACCAGATCGTCAAGGGTCTTCTTCTGCCTTTCTTTGGCGTCAGCCAACTCCCTTTCCAAGTCGCTCGAACGGGACTTCAACCCGGCTATTTCCTCTTTTAAAGACAGGCTTTCTTTGCGCCGCTGTTCCAGTTCCGCGTCTTTTTGATTAAGCGCGTCGGAGAACTGGTTCACCTGTGTTTTAAGGCTGTTATACAACAGGTTTATTTCGGCGTAGCGGGCTTTTTCCCGCTCCAGTTCCGTCCTGGACGAACTGTCAACATCGCTCATCCGGGACTGGAAACTCTTCAATTCCTCATCTTTGCGGGCTAACTGCTGGGTCAAGAACGCCAGGTTCTTCTGCAAAGAATCAGTCAGTTCCAGCTTCTTGTCCAGCCCGCCCTGTAATTCATTTACCCTGGTCTGCAGGGAAAGATTCTGTTTTTCCAGATCAGCGAGCCGGCTGTCATTGCCCTTGCTCGCGGCCAGGCCGCTTTCCAAGTCCGACAATTTAACCTGAAGGCTGAATAATTTTTCTTTCGCGGTCAGCGCTTCTTTCCTGGCTGAATCTATGTCCTGCTCTTTCCTGAGCAATAATTCGGTCAGCCGGCTTAACTGGTCTTTAGCGCTTTCATAAAGCCCGGCGACCTTTTTTGTGTCATTACCAGACTGTAACCGGTATACCTCGCCGCGGCTCGCGGAAAGGTCCTTCTCAAGCTCGGATATCTTCTTTTTTAATTCTTTATTAGCCGAGTCCAGGCTCTCCAGGAACTTCTGTTTCGCTTTCGAGCCGGAATTTCCGGCCAAAGAACCGTTGTTTAATTCCTCCAATTCCAGCTGCAGCTGCCGGATCTGGCTGTCTTTTCCCTGCAGGGATACCTTAAGTTGTTTAATGCTTTCTTTTAACTGGCTGGTATTCGCGTCCGCTATAGCCGGGTCCGCGGGATTCTGTTTCCTGGCAGCGCCTTTTTTATCCAGATCCCGCATCCCTTTTTCAAGTTCATTATTGGCCTTCAGCAAATTCTCATTTTCCGCTTTAAGCTTCTCAAGGCCGGACTTAAGTTCCCCGAGTTCCCGGTTTTTCAGTTCCACCACCTTTTCGTAATCATCGGTTTTCTTCTTCCATACGCCCTGGCTGCCGGATTGAGCTCTTTCCAATTCTCCTTTGGCGTTCTTCAGGTCCTCCACAGCCCTGGCGAATTCCCGGGTAGTATTCTCCAGCCTGGTCTTCAGGTTTATATTGCTCTCCTGAATGGCCGCGCGTTCGCTGATCGCTTTAGCCAGCCCCTTATTCAGCTCGTCAATGGTCTTGCGGGCATTATCCAGTGAATCCCTTATAGCTTGCGCGTCGCTAAGCTGGCTGAGTTTCGTCTCCCTGTCCTTTACCCTATCTTCGATCTGAGAGACGCTGTTCTGCAGCTGCTCTTTCTCCTTGATCGCGTCATTCAACAGGCTGTTCAACTGGCCGCTTATCTTCTTTTCGTTATTCAAAGCCAGAAAAACAGAAATAGCCAGGATTATGAATCCAACGGCTCCGATGACAAGATATGTATCCCTCTTATTCCCCATTAGGTTTTTTGAAATACTCCAGGCATTCTTCGATATAAAGCAACGGCGTTGTAAGCAGATCCACGATCTTCACATCCTTAAGCTCTTTGCCCTCCTGATCGAACATCACGCGGATCTGCGGGCGCAACGGCGATGTGGGATTATTTTTATACACCAGCGCGGTCTCTTTCGTGTTCAGACGCACCAGAAAACCGGCAGGAAAGATACCGAATGTCTCGATCAATACTTTTATTACCTTGGGAGAAAATGATTTCTTGTTGTTCAGTATGACGTTAATGGCGTAGGCCGGGTTATATTTCTTCCGGTAAGGCCGGCGATGGGTCATCGCCTCATACGCGTCTACCACCCCGATGATCTGAGGATATTCCGAGATCTCTTCAGCCTTCAGGCCTTTAGGATAACCTGAGCCGTCCAGATGTTCGTGTTCCTGCGATATCGCGTCAAAAACCCGCAAAGGGAACTCCTGGCTGAATTGATTAAGTATGTCCAGCCCCGCCTGCGGGTGCTGCTTGATCCGTTTATGTTCATCCGCGTTCAACGCTTCCGTCTTATTGACCAGTTCGGCGTACCGGGTCATCCCGATGTCATGCAGGAAAGCGGCCATTCCCAGGTCCAGAAGCGCTGCCCGGTCATACCCCATTACCCGGCCTATTTCCAGGGAAAGAAAGCAGACATTGACGATATGGTACGCGAGATAATTATCGTTTTCAGGATAGTCGGACAACGAGAATCTTAAAGATTCCTTGGTGCCGATGCTGATCAAAGCGGTCATTCTCTCGATAAGAGAACTGACTTTAGCTTTGAATTCGGGGAAATTCTTCAGGTCGCTGGAATATATCTGCAGGGCCAGTTCATGGGCCTCTTTATAATGCTCGCCCAGGAGCCTGGCGTTCTCGCTGATGATCTCTTTGGTCAAGACCGAGGAGAGATTCACGTTGTCTTTGCCGATAAGAAAACCCGCGGAGGACTTTTCGTCGGAGCCGGGCGCGGGCGCCCCCTCATTGCTGCCAAGATCGGGGTTATTCCCGGAAGCCGCTTCCAGCTCGATCCTTTTCTTTTCCTGTTTGCTTTTTTTGAGTATGTCTAAGATACTGAACATTTTTATTTTTTATTCGGCTTGTTGTCAAGATCCAGGTTCTCCAGGTTCTTTTTCACCTGTTCGGACACGCCGGAAGCCGCGCCCGGGCTGATAAAAGGCACGTCAAAATCCGCGGAACCGAGGTCTTCGTTTATCTTGGAGACAGTCTTCTTATCGATCGTATTCACGCCGTTCCCGAAACCGACCAGCAAAGCCAGGTCGCAAATAGTATTTATACGCCTGGGCGTGCCGGAAGTGCAGAAATAAACCTCTTTGAGGGCTTCTTCCTCGAATATATCCCGGGTAGCGCCAGCCACTTCCAGACGATGGATGATATATTCTTTCGTCTCATTCTCATCCAGGGCTTTCAGATGATAACGCACCGCCAACCGCTGCATGAACTGCGGCAAGGCCATCACGCTGTATTTAAGTTCCGGCTGGCCGATAAGAATTATAGTGAGCAGGAACGCGTCATCCAGCTGGAAATTAAGCAAAAGCCTTATTTCCTCGAATATATCCTGATCCTGTATAGCCTGCGCCTCATCAATGATTATTACCGTGTGCTTGCCGGCGTTATGGTTTGCGTAAAGTATCCGGTGCAGGGAATGGAACAGGTCTATCTTGTTGAAAGACTCATCAGCGTTGCTCAGCTGATGGACGATCTCCTGGATGAATTCCAGCCCGGACAGCCTGGGGTTAAGGATAAACACCGACTGGAACTTGTTTTCCTGCTGCAGCTCATGCCAGAGGACGCGCGACAAAAGGGTTTTTCCGCTGCCGTATTCCCCGGTAAAGAGCGCGGCACCCTTGTGCTCGCGGACCACGTAAAGCAACCGGGCTACCGCTTCCTTATGCTGCTTTGAATAATAAATAAATTGCGGGTCCGGGGTGTTTTCGAACGGCTTCGCCTTCAATCCCCAATAAGCTGTATACATAGAATAGTCCTATTCCGCGGGTATGTTCTTCAGCGCCGTGCTCACAAAAGAATATTCTTCCTTGTTCTTATCGTTGATCTGGTGGCTAAGCACTCCGCGCATGGTCTGCATATCAGATGATATCTCGCCTCTCCAGAAAGCGAGTCCGGACTTCTCGGAAGACTGCATGGTCTCCCAGACAAATGTCCCGTCGCCCTGAATGCTCAAAGAATAATTGGTCGCCTGGAAACCGCGTTTGCCGTAACCGCTTATAGATACCTGGTTAGCCTTAAAGGTAACCGCATCCGTTTCTTTCTTGCCCTTGCCGGTAAGCTTGGACAATTCAATGGCCCATTCGGTATTATTCATCTCTTTGCGTTTCTGATCGATCAACGCCCTTTTAGCCTTATCCGCGTCGGTTTTAACTTTATCCGTCTCGCTCTTGGGCTTAACCGTTTCTTTCTTTGTTTTGTCGGTTTTTACTTCGCTCTTGGCAACGGCAGCCGCGGGCTTACTCACGGCAACGGCAGCGCTGTCTTTCTCCGCAACGGCTTTTTCAGCGGAATCCTTATCCCAGAACCAGGCAGAAGCCTGGGAAGAAAATACTATGATAAAAGCTAAAACCAATACCCCCGACGCGATCCTTTTCATAACCCTTCTCCTTTTTTAAGTTACCTTAATCCATGGGTTTCTTACCTGCCCAGGTTTCCCAGGTAAGGATGTATTTCTTCACCCAATCCACATCATTGTCTTCGGTCTTGCACAACTGCAGGAATTTCCGAAACTGCTCAATAGCCTTAGGCCGGTTCACCATGTATTCGGCGTAAATATATCCGAGGTTATAATGGGCATACGGGTCATCCGGGTTAAGTTCGATTGTCTTCTCGAATTCGGCTATAGCCCGGGAATATTCTTTATTTTTGGTATAAAACACGCCCAGGTTATAATGCATCAGGGCTGTTTCCTTTACCAGGACTTTATTCTGCCTGGAGATCTCGGCGAAACGCGCGGGCAACTGCTCCAGTTTCTTCTCAAAAGTGCGGTTCTTGGCCAGCGCCTCTTCATAACGCTTCTTGTAATCTATTATCTGTCGGCGGTAAATCTCGCTCTGCGCGTACTGATTCAGCCGCTCATCTTCCATGCGCTTGAACTTGAGTTCCATCAAGGCGTTGCTTTTCTGCAAGTCCTTTTTCTCACGCTCCAGCTTGTTGATCACCCTCCTCGTCTCCGGTAATATTTTATACTCAATCTCCCATCTTTCAAGCGAATTCTTCAGCGTTTCTTTTTCCGCGGTCAACGCCGCGGTTTTAGCTTCCATATCCGCGGATTTTTCCTCCTGGGATGATATCTGCTGCTGGTATTTCTGTTCGATCCCCATGACCTTGTTCTTGCTTATCTCCAGGGCCTGCTTAAGCGCCTCGTTATCCTGGAGCGCCTTTTTATACGCGGCTTCCATCTCCTGGACTTTATCCTTGAAGCCGCGGGTATTTTTGAGCTGGACCAGAAGGTTATCCCTTTCGGCTACGATCCTGTCGTATTCGGTCGTGTTCTTCACCGCCTCCTGGGCGGACGCGCTGGCTGAAAATAAAAAAGAAACAGCCGTAAGGAAGAAAAGGGTTTTTTTAGGCATCTGGCTTATTTTCCCCATTTTAGAAATTTCGCGCGGGTTTGATACCCCCGGGCATTATCTCCGATTCGCTTTTTATGCTCGGATACTGGTTATAAGACTTAAATTCCACCTTTTCAGGGGCCTCGGTAAAATCGCCGTACCCCTGGTATTCCTTATCCGGATTGGTCTTGAATTCACGGGGATTGCCGTTAGTCAATTCGTCCCCGTTTATTATATGCGGGGTCAGCAGCACGACCAATTCCGTCCTGACCGATGTATTTGTCTGAGATTTGAACAACCCGCCGATCAAAGGCAATTTGCTTAAGAAAGGCGTGCCTTCCGAACTAAGGCTCTTTTCCTGTTTGGTAAGGCCTCCGATCAGGATACTTGCCCCGTCCTTGACCATAACTATCGTTTCCGCGGTCGAAGAGTCAATGATCGGTATCCTGTTATTACTGGCGGTTTCTAAATAATCCACCACGCTGGATATCTCGGGCTTTATCTTCACGGTTACAAAACCATCCTGGTTGATCGTAGGGGTAACCATCAATTGTATCCCCAGGTCGACATAGGTAACAGCTTCGGATACGGTAGTAGAGGTTTCTGTCTGCGTGGTCGTGGTAGTGATATAAGCTTGTTTTTCGCCCACGTGTATCTTAGCTTCATGATTATTAACCACCGCCAGTTTAGGGTTGGAAAGGATCCTGGTCTCGCCCAAAGTCTGCAGGTATTTTAACACCGTATCAAAGTCCTTATTCCCTTTGACCATGCCAAAATGCACCGATTCCGTTCCAACCGCGGTCCCGGCCGTGGAATTCGCGAAAGAGTAAGACCCGACCTTGCCTCCCATATCCGATAAAACCGTGGAACGGGACCTCCAGGCGTCGGTTGAATCAGTCGTGACCGAAGTAAAAGGGGTGGAACCGAGATACGTCAACCCGTCGCTGCCGCCGATATCGAACAAGCCCTGCCATTCCACTCCCGCGCTGTTCACGTTGGATAATTTGACCTGGATGATCTTCGCGTCCATGAGTATCTGCCTGGTCTTCTGGTCCAGGCTCTCGATCATCCGGCTTATATCTTCCATCCTGTCCGGAAGGGTCTGCACGATCACCTGATTCGTCCGCTCATCGGACTTGATCGAACCGACCTTCTTGAGGTCCAGCTGACTTTTAAGCTGGTCTTCCACTTCCTTGGCCCGGGCATACTTGAGATCAAAGATCATGATAACGTTTTTGTGCTCCATCTGCTTTAATGTTTCTTCCATGGTTTTTACCCGTTCAGGGGTATCGATGACCAGGATAACCCCGGAATCCGTGTCTAACAGGAGTTTTCCGATATCGCTTTTCATGGTGGTCAAAAGATTGAACGCCTGCTCCGGGATAGCGTATTGCAAACGGAAGACCTTGAATACCCGGGAATCAAAAAAGCCCCGGCCGTAGAACTCTTTATATTCGGCCTCGGTCATGATATTGAAGATATTGCCCTTCTTAACGTAGGCCAGGCTGTTGCTGCGCAGGATAATGTCGAAAATATCCCTCAGCGACCCGTCGTTGATCGTGAGCGAGACCCGGCCAGCCACATTTTTGGTGAGAATAACATTGATATCGGCCTTTGCCGCTATGAATTTCAGCGCCTCGTGTATATCCATATCCCGGAAATCCAGCGTGATGATCTTATCCGGAAGGTCGCTGGCTGACGGCGGCGGATTCAGCCTGTTGCTCGCCTTGCCCTCCGCCTGGCCGAACACTGATATTATCCCACAAAAAAAACAAATGACCAACGGAAAAAGTATTTTAAGTAACCGCATATTTATATTCCCGTTAATTTCTTGCGGATCAACATCAAAGAATACCCCTCGCTGGCTAAAGCCGAGATCCTGATTATGCGCCTCTGAACCTGCCTGCGGTCATAATAACGGACATTGCCCTTTTTCAGGACCACGGCCAGCAGGCCCGTGTCGGAATAGCGGTTTACCGTCTGATACGAGAGGCCGTACTCTTTGGATATCTCCTTGACCGTGGTTAATTTATTTTTCATATTTTATTCCTGGCCGAAAGTTTCCCAAGTCACTATATATTTCCTGACCTTTTCCGATTCGGCGTCATGAGGCGCCAGCGCCAGGTATTTCTTGAAATACTCCATGGCCTTTTTCTTGTCGTTCAAATATTCGCCGTGTATTACCCCCAGGTTATAATAGGCCGCGGCGTCGGCGGGTTTAAGCTCGATCACTTTCTGCAGTTCGGCTATGGCTTTCTTATATTCCTGGTTCTGGGCGTATAACACGCTCATGTTATAATGCAGCAGGGCGTTCTCATCGGGGGCTTTATCGGACTTGGCTCCGCCCTGTTTTTTCTTGGTCTTTTGCTTCAAACCGCTCATCCCCTCTTCCGCGGGAATTTCCTTAGCCGGCTTGCCTTCCGTTTTAACCTCTTTCACGGCCTCGGGCTTAACCGCCGGTTCGGGCGCGGGAGCCGTCTGCTGCCGGGGCATATCCATAGGTTCATTCGCGGGCTTCACTGACTCATTCAGTTTCTGCGAGACGGCCACATATTGATTTTTCAGAAACTTGTTTTGTTCCTCAAGTTTATTTATCTGCTCATCGGATCTCTTCTTGGCGCTTTCGTATTCTGTTTTCTGCTGTTGGTATTTATTGTTCAGCAGGATGATCTCGCCTTCTTTTTGGGCGGTGAGCTGGTCCATCTGCGCTTTATTAAACGCCTGTTCCTGTTCCCTCTGGGATTTTGCCATAGCGACCACCTGGGCCAATTGATCGTTCTGCGCCCTAAGCTCATTATTCGCCGATTGCAATTTCGCCTGCGCGCTCTCGCTGACGGAAAGTTTAGAGCGCGATTTTTCGAGTTCCCCGGATAACATATCTATTTTTCCGTTAAGCTCCTTGTTTTGTTTTGACGAATCGGTACATTGCATCATCGACCGGGCCAATTCCTGCGAGACCCGGGAAAATTCCGACTGCAGCGAACCCTGTTTGGCCATCAAACCCTTATTCTCCTGGGCCAATGCCTGGTTCGCGTCCTCGGATCTCTTTAACCGGCTGTTCAATTCCTTTTCTTTGGCTTGCAGCCTGGCTTGCTCCTGGATCAGTTTATAAGACAACTCCTGGCCTTCTTTGAGCTCTTTCTCCAGTTTAGCTATTTTAGCGAGCAGTTCCTTCTTTACCTGTTCTTCCCGTTTTGCCAGGGCATAATCTTCCGACTTTTTCAAACGCGCCAATTGGCTGACCAGCTTTTCTTTATCCTTCTTGTCGCTGTCCGATTCCGCCTTTAATTTGTCCCTTTCGCCTTCCAGCTGAACGTATTTATTCTGCAGCTGCAATATCTCCTTATGGATATCATCCCTTTTTTTGGCGTTCGCCGAGATATCTTCCTTAAGGCCTTTATTCTCATTCAGCGCGTCAGCCAGGTCCTGGCGCAATTTTTCCATTTCCTTGCCGTTAGCCTGGTTTACGCCCTGGCGGAAACCTTCCTGTTTACGCGAATGCGCGGATTCCGCCTGCAAAAGGTTGCGTTCTTTCTCAACCTGGCTAAGCCGCTGTTTTACCTGGATAAGTTCCTGAGAGAGGCTCTCCTGAGCGATATATTTATCGGTTTTTTCGCGCAAAAGTTTATTCTCATTAATAGAATCAGCCAGGTCCTGGCGCAATTTATCCGCTTCCTGATTGTTAGCCTCGCTTACCCCCTGGCGGAAACCTTCCTGCTTTCTGGAATATGACGACTCAGCGCGCAGAAGATTACGCTCTTTTTCCACCTGAGCGAGTTTCTCTTTCAACTGCTCAACTTCATCCCGGCTGTTTTCTTTAAGCCCTTCGCGCAATCCTTCATGTTTGCGCGAAAGAGATGACTCCGCTCTTAGCAGGTTGCGTTCTTTCTCCACCTGATTAAGTTTTTGTTTTATCTGGGCAAGCTCCCGGGAGAGATTCTCCTGTTCAACGAATTTATCCGCTTTCTCGCGCAGCTGTTGATTTTCCTGCCGGGCTGCGGCCAGATCCTGGCGCAATTTCTCCAATTCCCTGGCGCTTGACTGATCGACCCCCAGGCGGAAACCTTCCTGCTTTTTGCCGTACAAAGACTCCGAGCGCAATAAATTACGCTCCTTCTCCGACTTTATTAATTTTTCCTGTAATTGCGTCAATTCCTTCTGAATATTCTCCGCGTCTTTAGCCTTCAGGGCTATCGCCTGAAGCTTTACGTTTTCCTCCTGCGCCCTGGCTAGATCCTTCTTTAGACCACCCAGGTCCTCCAACGCCCCTTTATTTACGCCTTCCCGAAAACCTTCATTGCGCTTCCCATGGATCATTTCGCTGCGCAGCAGGTTGCGTTCTTTCTCCACCTGATTAAGTTTTTGTTTTATCTGGACAAGCTCCCGGGAGAGATCCTCCTGTTCCACGAATTTATCCGCTTTCTCGCGCAGCTGTTGATTTTCCTGCCGGGCCGCGGCCAGATCAGCGTAAAGCTTATCCGTTTCCTGGCTGTTCGCCGCATTTACCCCCTGCCGGAAACCTTCCTGTTTCTTGGAGTATAACGATTCAGCGCGCAAAAGGTTGCGCTCCTTTTCCGCCTGAGCGAGTTTCTCTTTCAGCCGGCTGATCTCCTGGCGGGATTTATCCTGTTCTTTTGATCTGACCGGAGCCTGCCTGAGCTGTTTATTCTCCTCTTCCATCTGGGCAAGGTCTTTACGAAGCAAAGTAAGTTCCTGAGGCAGGCTTTCGAAATTCTTAAGTTTGGAATTTGATTGGCGCAGGCGTTTATTTTCATCGGCTACCTGGTTAAGCTCATTACGCAGCAAGACCAGCTCCTGGGCCATAGGCGCCTGTTTTTCGACTTTAGCCGCGGCCGCGCGCAATTTTTCCAGTTCCCCGCCGGGGATCTGCTTCTCTTTTAGCGAAGCGGTTTCCTGCACGAGCGCCTTGCGCTCCTGCTCCAGCCCGGACACTTTCTGCTGCAGCAATTCCAATTGTCCCTGGCACGCGCCTATCTGGTTTAACAGGTTTTCCCTGTCCCGGGAAGACCCGGTTTTTTGTTTCTGGTAATCCTGGAGCTTCCGGGCAGCATCCTTATATTGTTTATTGATCGCGTCGTTCTTCTGGCTGATCTCTTTATTATCTTTGGATAACACGGACAGTTTTTCTTCCACTGCCCGGATTTTATCCATCAATCCTTTTCTCTCCTGTTCAGCTGCCGCCTTTACAGCCTCGACCCTGTACGGTCCGGCGGCTTTATCCTTGATCAGGCTGATATTCTCCTGCTCCAGTTTGGCTTTCTGCGACTGGAAATCTTTCAATTGCTGGGTAAGCTTTTTCTGCTGGTCCTGGAGCATCTGGCGTTCCCGGGAAAGTATCTCGATCATCCCCTCAAAACCCTGAAAATCCTTGTTCAACTTGATTATCTTGGCGTTTAAGTCGATGCGCTCCGCTTCTTTCTGGGTATAAAGCTCCTTTAACTGGTCCCGCGACTGCCTGGTCAGCGACAGTTCCTCTTTGACATTCTTCAATTCGCTGATCAGGAATTCCCTGTCGTATTCGGCGTTACTCGGCTGTGCGCAGGCGGCTCCGGCGCAAAACAACCACGCGGCTATTAACGAGCACAAACGGGCCGGATGTGAATAAGAAGCGTTTTTATTCTTCATATATATGATCTCCTTGAGTAGAGACTCAACACCGGTGCACATTCCGATTGCACCGGGTGTAAAATACTTGAGACTCAACACACCTTGCCTTATAAGATAGGCAAGTGTGCGCTTACCGCGTTACCGGCGTATATTCTCCGCCACCAGGCGGACACTCGCGCAATTCCAAATAGCGCGAGGTGTAAGCCACTTTACGGACACCCGCGTTTCAGTTAACGCGGGGTGCCGATTACGCCGGGTGTAAATTATAATTTACCTGACAGGCTTCAGCCCTTTAAGCTGTAATTTTTTTTCGTCTAACGGCACAAACACTTCATTAGAGAGCTGATCCTTGAGTTTCTCAACCTGGGTATCCTCATAATCCTGCGTCGACTTTAAAGCCACCTTGTCGGTCTTGCTCAACCCGGCGCTGGTCACTAAAACTTCCCCGGTTATTATCTTGGGGGTCATTATGATCAGCAGTTCGGAAACCTGATGGGCATTCGATTTTACGCTGAAAAACTTGCCCAAAAAGGGGATCTTGGATAAATACGGGATACCTTCGCTGGATTCGGTCTTCTGTTCTTTGCGCAATCCGCCGATTATAACGGTCGAGCCCTCTTTGACCAGCACCGTTGTCTCCGCTAAAGACGTATCAATAATAGGTATCTTATTGTTAGTAGGCGTGACCAGTATATCTATCACGCTGCTGACCTCCGCCTTCACCTTAAGGTTTATGAAACCGTCCTCGTTTATATTCGGGACTACGGATAAAAGAACACCCACATCCACAAAGGTAACCTGCTCGGAAACGGTATTTGTGGAAGAACCGGTGGTAGTAGTGGTGGTAACATACGCCTCTTTCTGTCCCACGTGGATCTTCGCTTCCTGATTATTAGTTACCGCCAGTTTAGGGTTGGACATGATCCTGGTCTTGCCCACGGTTTGCAGGTATTTAAGGACAACGTCAAAATCATTATGCCCCACCACGCCGATATGCAGCTCTTCGCCCAGGGTCTTGGCTCCAGTAGTATTGCTGGAATAACCGGAAGAATACGATCCTATCCCGGAAGTGGCCCAGGCGGTCGAACGGGGAGTAAAGGTAGTGTCTGAGCTGGTGGTCTGCGCGCTGAAAGGGACCGACCCCAGATAAGTCAATCCGTTGCCCGCGCTTATATTAGCCAGCCCCTCCCACTGCACCCCGCTGTCCAGCTGGTTCGTGAGGTTAACCTGGACAATACTTACATCAATGATAACCTCTTTGGTCTTACGGTCCAGATCCTTTATCAGCTTTTCTATCTGCTCCATCCGGTCAGGCAGAGCCTGGACCAAAAGCTGATTATCCCTTTCATCAGCTTTGATCAACCCGACCTTTTTGGAATCAAGCTGGTTCTTTAACGTATCCTCTATATCCTTGGCTTTGGCGTAATTAAGCTTGATCACCTTTACCGTGTTGGTTTCCTCGAAATCCTTCAGCGCCTGCTCCATGAGCTCCAGCCTCGCCGGCGAATCCATAGCCATGATATTCCCGGATTCAGCGTCGACCATTATCCTGCCGATCTCGCTCTTAAGCATATCCAGAAGGCTGAATGCCTGGTCCGGCACTATATATTTGAGGTAAAAGACCTTTACCTTGCGCACATCGGAAAAACTCTTCCCGTAGAGGCTGCGGTATTCCTCCTGGCTCATTACATTATAGATATCGCCCTTCTTGTCGTAAGCCAGGTTATTGCTGCGCAGCATCAGGTCAAAAACATCGGCGATAGGCGCGTTATTCACGATAAGGCTTACCCTTCCGGCTACCGACTTAGTGGTGATTATGTTCAGCCCGGCTTTCCCGGATAAGAACTTGAGGGCGTCCACCACATCGATATTGCGCAGGTCCAGGGTGACGTTCCCGGCTATGCCGGAAGCCGGCACCGCCGGCACAGACGGCAGCGCGTTGTTCACAGGCATGGTCGCCTGGGCCAGCTTAGTGGCCTTGCTATCCGCGGCAGTTGTCTGCTCGGCAAAACCGCTCCGGAAGAACAAGAGGAAAACGATCGCCAGCAATAATCTTTTTATCATGCGGTATCTTGTCATTTAAGGTCAACCACTTCCTTGCCGTAACGCACGGTCACCCTGTCCTTGGATATATTATCCACCGTAAGCTCGCCGATCATCTGGCCTTTTTTCACGAAGAACGTCTTAGACATCGCGGAGTCCTCGATCATGGCGTCCGGATCATCGGACCAGGATATTCCCACTAATTTAAGTTTCTGGGTTAATTCCACAAGTTTGGAGACAGCGGCAGGCTCCGCCTCCGAGTCGAATTTCCCGCCCATCCGAAAGATATCCCTTTTACCGATACCGTCCACATAATAAATAAGGCCCTTCAAGGCCGACACATCCCTGATCATCCCTTCCCCTTTATTCGCCGTAACAGGCGACATATCCGTTAACGCCGCCTTTTTCAATCCTTTCCAGGAAGAATAAACGCTGAAAACAAGGAAAATAAATAATAAAACGATACAAACGATCAACCCCCGGCTGATCAAACTTATATCGATCTGCCTGTACCCGCTCTTGAAAAATTTCTGCAGCTCGGTTTTTATCCACAAAGCCCCGGCGGACGGTAAAGTTACCGCTGCCGCGGTTACTTTATCCGGCGGGTTCTGCGCGGATGGGCTGCTTTTGATCTTCAGGTCTTCCATGCTTCACTTGCCTTTTACCGCCGGCTCAGGCTTGGGATAAATGACGATCCGGGCCTCTTCTTTCAATTTCTTGACCCAGTTGTTCAAACCTTCGTATTTTTTTATGTTCTCGACCTGTTTAAAATATGAATCCCGCAATTTAGGGAATTCCGCGGGATCCGCTTCCCTCTTCTTAATGATCCTGAACACGCCGTATCCTTTATATATAGGGGTGGGCGGATAGATCGAATTAACTTCCATCTTAAGCATCTTGTACAGGTCAGCCTTGGGGATGATCCACATATTGATCAGGAACTCGAACGAGACAAATCCCGGGCGTTTGAAGAATTTAGGGTCCTTTTGGGCCTGTTTGTCCCATAAAGCGGGATCCCGCATTTTTTTATAATAATCCTGGGCGTCTTTTAACTGGTCGAATTGGACCAGTTCCAGCTCTATGGTATTATATTCGTTGATGTATTCATCCCGGGCCTCATCTTCGCTGACCGCGGGTTTAATGCTCTCCAGCACCTGCTTGCGCAGCTTCTCTAATTGTATAAGATGCGTCAGCTGATTCTGGAAGAAGTTGACCGGCTCATGGGTCTTTTCTTTCACCCATTTCTCATAAGCCGCGGGATCCTTTTTCCAATCAAACCCCACCTTCTCGTCCTTGAGGATCTTGCCCACCTCTTCCTCGACCTCCGGGGTTTCGACTTTTATCCCCCTTTTAAAGGCCTCGAAAGAAAGGGCCAGTTGTTCCCATATCCGCTCTTCTATTTCCTTCTCGTTCTGGGGAGTTGCCCCCCATCTGGTGCCGAAAACATTCAGCACGCTCCTGACAAAATAATAATTATTCAAAGGGACTTTCACCTGCCATCCGGCGAATTCCCCGGCGTAAGGCTCATCGGCAGGCTGGCCCTCCTTCTGGCAATAAACAAAACAGGGCAAAGCCAGCGAGAGCAGTGCGGATAAAAGGGCAATATTGAGCCGCGCGCGGATACTGTTCATCTTCAGGTCATATCCCCAGTATTTTCTTGCGGATCAGGCGCAAAGAATACCCTTCCCCCGCCAGCTTGGTTATTTTCGACAGGAGGAACTTTACCTGCGCCTCATCATAGAACCTTATATTCCCTTTTTTCATTACCAACGGCAGCAAACCAAAGTCGGTATAATGGTTGACTGTCTGATAAGAAATATTATACCTGCTGGTGATCTCTTTCGCCGCGATAAGCTTTCCCTGCCTGTGGTTTTTTATCTTCTCAGCCATGTCCTCAGCCTGTTTTCGTAATTCTAATATGTATAGTAGTTCTTGTAGTTACCGTAACTCTAAGATATATCATAAATTTGATATTTGTCAACAAAAAACTTGCTTGGGGGGCAGATCGGGTTAAAACAGGAGGTTTACCGCGGGATCAACGCTTGAGCTGTTTGTGGGTCCTAAGGGCCGATTCCAGAAGGGAAAGCCCTTCCTGGAAATCCTTGCCTTTGTAAAACACTCCGGATATGCCGCTTTCCACCGCGCTCTTGGCCCTTTTATCGTCAACATAAGCGCTGATGATTATCACCGGGATATCTTTGTTGAATTCCCTGATCTTGCGCAAGGCCTGCGCGCCGTCCATCACCGGCATATTCAGGTCCATAAAGATGATATCCGGCCCTGCTTCACGGGCTAACTTTACCGCGTCCTCCCCGTTAGCCGCGCCAATCACCGAATACCCTTTGGACTCAAGCCAGAAAGTCATCAAACGCCGGAAATCCAGCTCATCATCCACCAACAGGACCTTTATCTGCTTTTCCATCTTCAGCCTCCGTAAAAAAAAGGGCGGACTAATTCTTCTGCCGCTTGAATTTGTCCGCCCTCAGGGATCACTGCGCCCTTATTTCTTGTGGCAATCCATACAGCCTGTAGGGCCGCTGGCTTTTTCTTTATGGCAATCGATGCAATTCTTGTGAAATGCGTTCTGCGCGTTCAACTTGGCTTCCTTAGTGTGACAAACCTCGCATTTCTGGTCAGGGGTGCCCATATGATGGCAAACCTTGCATTCTCCCTGGGCAGTATGGCCCTTATGGGAAAAAGTGACCTTGCCAAAGGTATTTTCCAGGGTAACTGAATCCGGGGCGGCGGCGCCTTCCTGCGCGTCCACAAAATGAGCCAGCCCGAAGAACAATAACCCGCATGCCGCTAAAAGAAACGTTAAAAAAACATATTTCTTCATACTCCCTCCTTTTTTTACATTCTATTATCTTTTAACCTGTTGTCAACCAAAAATTATACCGCGGCCCTACCCCGCGATCCTCAGCCTTAAAGCCAAGTCGCTCAGGCTGCTCACCAGGAACGACTTCAGGAATATTATCGCCAGAAAAGCGATCAACGGGGAAATGTCTATCCCGAATTTCAGCGAAAAAGGAAGTATCTTCCTGATAGGGTAAAGTACCGGCTCGGTAACCTTATATAAGAACTGCACCACCGGATTATACGGGTCAGGGCTGACCCAGCTGAGCAAGGCCCGGACTATTATCAGCCAGTATAAGACCGTAAGGATGATACTGAGTACCTGGGCCAGCGCGTTCAGGAAATTAGCCAATATGAACATAACGCCTCCTTTCTCTAAGAACAGGGCAACCGTTCATAAGTGTTATATATATATAAGGAAATGTCGGAAATGAACGCTTTGACTTTCTGGGCCCCGGACCTGCTTTTAGTCAGCACGCAGATCAGAAAATGCCCCTGGCCGGTAAAAACGATCCCGGCGTCATGGCAGACATTGCGCTCAAGCCCGGTCTTATGCGCGACAGGCACATCCTGGGGAAGTTTTTTAGGGATCCGGTCATTCACCTTTTGTTTTAAGAGCAGCCCCAGGCATTTACCCGAAACAGAGCGGTTTATGAATTTCCTGCGGTAGATCTTTTCCAGGATAAAGGAAATATCAGCGGCGGTAGTGTAATTCTCCACTCCTTGTTTGCGATAGCGGAAATCCATCATCTTCCGGCTGAGGTTGGTATGCGTAAGGCCTTCACTCTTGAAGAATCCGTTAAGGTAATCAAAACCCAGAAGCCCTATAAGCATATTAGCGGCGGTATTGTCGCTTTTAGTGATCATTAACTCAATGAGTTCATTAACGGTGAACTTTGAGCCGACCGGTTTGTTCTTCAAAACCCCTGAACCTTCGGTCTTATGAGAAGCCTTTAAAACCAGCTGGCTGGACAGCGATATCTTCTTATCCCGGGCCGCGCGGAAACAGGCGGCCATGATCGGGATCTTCACCATGCTCGCCGACGGAAAAAGTTTATCCTCATTAAGGGCTATGCGCCAGCCCATCTTCAGGTCTTCGATAATGATCCCGGCGTCGCCGCTGAAATTGTTTAACTTCGACTGCATAGCCTTTTCCAGGGAAGCCCAGGCGGCCTTTTTCTGCTCCAGCCCGGTTTGCCTTTTCTTCGCATCCTGCAGGCTGCTGTAAGCCTTATCCAGGCAAAAAACGCCTAAACCCAGAAAAATAACCAGGAACAGGGCAAAAAATATCTTCTTTTTGATCATCTTACGGTTGGATCCTCTTGAGCTCAGCTATTAACCGGTAAAACGGGAACCCTTTACCGGGACACGCGGTAACTTTCCTGGTCACATCTTTATGCCTGCGTATACGAGAGACAGGGATATTATACTGCCGGCGCAATACCGAAATAAGTTTTACCAGAGAATCCCATTGGCCGCAAGAGATCTCCTGACGGTTAAAATCGCCCACCAGGCAGATCTCGATCTCATTAGGCCGGTTCACCTGGGCCTGCGCCCTCCAACGCCAACCAGCCTCGATCTGGCCGTCGCCAGAACCCTTGCCGTTGCCGATAACAAAATGATAAAAAAGCCCACCCATCCCTCTTGCCCGGTGATTCCGGTCAAATATCCCGGCGTTGCCTCCCAGAGTAGCGCTGTGATGCACGGTGATCGCGCGCCACCGGGAATTATGATGGACCGGCCCGACCAGGCTTTCTATCTGCGCGCCCGGGAACGTTAACCGCGGGGCCAAAACCGGGCCCGCGCCCGGGATGAGCAGCCTCTGCCCCACTGCCAGATGAGCCGGATCGGATATGCGGTTAGCCCGCATTATCTGTTTTATGTCGGTATTATAATTCTGGGCGATCCGCCAAAGAGTCTCCTTGCTTTCAACTATGTGATAGACTCCGGAAGGCGCGGCAGTCATTGGCGCGGGAGAGTGCGGCTGCGGGATAGTGGCGCAGCCGGCCGAGAACAGGGCAAAAAGAGCGTAAGATAAATAAAGGAACTTCTTGGGCATTATCCGGTTAATTTATCGGGTCGATTATTTTTTGAAAGAAAATACGTGGCCGTTCAAACTGGCCATCCTCATTCTCAATCTGCTGGGCTCGCTGACAAAAAAAACAGGCGCTCCCGCGCCCGGCTCCTCTTTCAAAGCAACCTCGCAATGCACCGTTCCTTTTAACATGGTAAATACGCAGCTGGAAAAATCATTATATTTCATTTTCAGTAAAACGAAATCTTCGGGGCGCAAGCCGGTATCCCGGGCTTTCGCTTCCAGCGCCGCGTGCTTATCCAGCGCTATAAGTATATACACCGGGTTTAATTTCAACCCGTTGGAGTTAACAATAATGAATTCCTCGTTATCCTCGTGGGAATTGAGATTGGGCACGGCGGAATTAAGTTTAACGCAGATGACCTTATGCGAACCGAATCTCGGCGCCGAGGCATATATGGTTTTCACCGCCCCGTTGGCGCGGCGCGAATCCAGGACAGCTTTCGGCGGATTAAGCCTGCGGATGAGATCGCGGCCTTCCAGGGTTTTAAGGATCTTTTCGGTGGGATGGACTGCTTTTAGTTTCAGGGTTTTCATTTATCAGTAAGAAAATGGGGTCAGAATTATTTTTTAAGCCTGAGAAAAATAATTCTGACCCCATTCTTCATTCTTCTATTCCTTCACGGTTGCTATATTCAGGTTCGATATCCCCAATTCAGTAAGCGCGTCCAGGACATTCACTATATTCTTGAACGCCACCAGCTTATCCGCGCGCATTATAACCACCAGGTTGGGGTTCTCCTTGCGCTTCAAGCTGATCTTTTCCTTAAGCGTCCTTATGTTGACAACGTCATCCCCGAGATAGATCATCCCCTCGTTATTCAAGGATATATTGACCTGGCTGTAGTTCTCGATATTCGAGGTATTCGCGGCCTTGGGCAGTTTTATATCCAGTTTCTGCACCCGGTTGGGATTAAAGGTATAAAGCAGGCTGAAAGAAATGAAAAAGAAAATGAACATGTTCATGATGATATCCGTCATAGTGACGGATTCCAGGCTCATGAAATAGTCTTTTTTTCCGCCTATTTTCATGCCTTTGTCCCTTCTTTGGTCTCGGAGATCACTTCAATAAGCTGTAAGGCGTAGTTATTCAATTCCGTAGCCGAATATTTTATGCGGCTGATAAAATAGTTATAGCAAAGGTAGAACGGTATGGCGACCATAAGTCCGGCGGCGGTGGTGATCATCGCTTCATAAATACCCAGGGCCAGGACATTGACCGTGATGTTCGCCCCTGCCTGCTCCCAGGACATGAACGCCCGGATCAAACCGGTAATAGTCCCCAGAAACCCCAGAAGAGGCTCTATGCCGATTACCGAGGCCAAAGCGCCCAGGCGTTTTTCCAGCCGCTGGATCTGGTTATTTCCCGCCTGCTCCAGTATCTTCTCCAGCCTGTCCGCCGGGCTGTTGCGCCGCTCTATGCCGATCTTGAATATGGCGGCTACAGGATAATCTATGTTCTTATCACAAAGCTCCATCGCTTTCTGAAAGTTGTTTCCCTTGATATATTTAAAGATGTCCTGGACAAACCTGGACGAATCCATTTTTATCTTTCTCAAGAACCAAAACTTTTCCAGGATGATCGCCAGGCCGTAAATAGAACCCAGGATGATCGGCAGCATTACCGGGCCGCCTTTAACTATAAAATTCCACATGATTTTTCCTTTCGTTGTCTAGAGGAACAACATACCGTAAATATTACCACGCTATCTTTATTAGAACAACAAGTTTTTGTTGCCGGCCTGTTTACTCGCGGCCCTTGAATACGCCGCCGGAGATAACTATATTGACCGCCTGTTTGACCGTCATATCCAGGAACCTGACCTGGCTCCTGGGGACAAAAACCATATTCCCGGTAAGCGGACCCGGGGTCGTGGAAATGAATACCGACACCATATCCTCTCCCATTGCCTTATTGATTATCTCAAACTGGTCATTGGTCAGGAAACCTATGGAGCAGAGCCCCTTGGACGGATACTCGATCAATACCACTTTTTTGAACCCCAGTTCTTTCTGAAGGGTAATGAAAAGGAGCACTTCTTTTATCGCCGGATAAATATTCTTGATCAACGGCAGCCCGGCGAACCATTTCTCGAACTCAAAAAATAACCTGTGGGCGATGAACCTTTTAGCTAACCACCCTACCAGGATGATCAGGCTAAGAAATACCAGGAACCCCAGCCCGGGGACAGAAAACCCCAGGGCCGACTGCAGGTAAACATTGATGAACCTGCCCAGGATACTATCCAGGAAATTGAATATGCTCACCAGAAGGTATATGGTCAGGTATACCGGGATTATCACTACCAGCCCTGTAATAAAATATTTTTTCATCTTATCCATGGTTTACCCTCCTGACCCGCTTTATCATTGTTCTTTTTCCCGTCATCGCTTGAGCCTTCCACGTCAATGACGTCCTTGTATCTATTCCCCCCGGCTTGCGGACCGCGGGAAAAACGCAGGTCAACATGCCCCTGAGAACCCAGCAATATGCTTAAAATAAAACTGATAAAGCTGAATAATAAAGCCCCCCAGAAAGCGCTGCGGAAATCGACCACCGCGAAACCGGTGACGATCCGCGAAACCAGGTAAAAGAAAAAAGCGTTGATCAGGAAAGTAAATAAACCGAAAGACAGGATATTCAACGGCAGGGTAAGCAGCATGATCAGCGGCCGCAAAAAGGCGTTGATCAAACCCAGGACTAAAGCCGCGGCCGCGACCGTCTGCCACTTATCCGCGGAGATCCCCGGGACAAAACTCGCTACCGCCACTAAAGCTATGATGTTAACCAGCCATTTTATTAAAAAAGCTTTCACTTGATCCTTTCAGGATTATTCGAGTTCTGATTCCAGCCTGCGGATAAAAGCGTCCGCCTCCTGGACCAGCGAAACAGGCAGCATCTTCGACCCTTTTATTTCATCCTTGAGCGATTTAAGTATCCCTATGAATCTCTTTATAGAAGTCTGCCTTTTCTGTTCCCAGGCTTCTTCCGGCTCTAATTCCTGCCGTTGGCGGATCAGGCTGGTAAGGTCTTTCTTGACCTCGCGGCTGTCCTTACCTTTCTGAAATACCGCTTCCTTGAGATTCGCGTAATCTTCCCCGTCCAGGTTTTTTTTCTCTTTAGCCAGCCTTAACAGGTCGACCGACTCATAGCTGGGCACATTCACCGCTTTGGCGTCCTCGCTGATACTCTCTTTAAGATAACCCGGCTCCTCTTTTTCCAGGAAGAAATAAGAGCGCAGGAGCTTCATCGCCGTCTGCTTGCGGATCCCTATCTCCTTGGTCGTGTAATTGTCAAAATCCTGGTAACCCCACTGCCGGTAAAGCTTATCCTTCCATACCGAGTAAAGCGAGCGGCCCAGCTCTATCCACGAACGCTTAAAATTCCTGGCGTTTTCCAGGACATGCTGGCGCAAAGGATTATCCGCGGTATCCCTGATCTTCTGTTCGATATTTCCCAGCGCGTTACTGCGGCTATTGCTCATCTTATTGGATTATCCTTTCAGGCTTGACAGTTTATATGTCGGCAGGGGGTGTCTGCAGTTTGGCTAAAGGCTGATTCCTCTTTTGCTCCTCTAAGAACTGCTGGAACAGCTGAGAGAATCTTTCTTCCAGTTCGTCGTACTGGCCCTTTAGCCCTTCATGCATCTGATTGGCCAAGGCGGATTCCTTGCGCGCCTTCGCCAATTCCTCTTCCAGCTTAGCCGCCCCGGCGAGAAGTCCCGCTTTTGAGGCAGCTTCTTCCCTTAATTGATCTTTCAGTTCAATGAGCTGTAATTCCAGCTCGCTTATATTCGCTTTTAGCGTTTCGTTCTCCCGGGAGCGCTCATCAACGCTCTTGAGCTGTTCTTGCAGGCTGTTCTCCTTTTCCCTGACGATACTGTCAAATCCCTTGATCCGCGCTCTTAGATCATTGATCTCGCCCTCGGCGAGTTTTTTTGATCTGCGGTTCTGGGCGATCAGGGAAATACCGCTGAATACCGCGGCCAGCAATAACAGCGCCAATAACCCGTAAAAAAGTATTGCCTGAGCCAGCAACATAAACGGTCCTTTTAAACTTTATCGAAATCCCGCTGTTCAAACCCGGGATAGTTTATTTCTTCCCTTTTAACACTCTCAAGAATATCTTGACGATCTGAGGATCAAATTGCTTTCCGCTGCCTTCTTTAAGTATTTTGACCGCCTGTTCTTTGGTAAAGGCCTTGCGGTAAGGCCGGTTGGAGGTCAGCGCCTGATAGACATCGGCTACCGCGATGATCCGCGCTCCCATAGGGATCACGTCGCCTTTGAGGCCGCTGGGATAACCCTGCCCGTCCCAGCGCTCATGATGATAAAGGATGAACGGGATGATCGCGTGCAGAAAACGTATAGGCCTGAGGATATCCGCGGCTATCTGAGGATGCCTTTTGATCTGAGCGTACTCTTCTTCGGTAAGCTTTGCTTCCTTAAGCAGGATATTATCGCTTATTCCGACCTTGCCCAGGTCGTGCAGGATCGCGGCCTGATGCACGTTCTGCAGCTCTTCCTTGCTGAATTTCAGCATCTTGGCTATCTCAATGGCGTAATAAACAGTCTGCTCCACGTGTTCGCCGGTATAATGGTCCTTGGTCTCGATGGTCTTGGCAAAAGCGAAGATCGCCTCGATCAAGTTCTCATTGGCATTTTTCGTGACCTTGCCCAGTTGATGCTGCAGCTCGGCTATATTCTCCTTCTTCCCCTTTGACTTTTGCCTGGATTTCGATCCTATTTTCTTCACGTCATACGAGGAATACACCCGGTTGCCCCCGTATTCTTTGGCCTTATTAAGTATCTGTTCGGCTATCTCCACCATATCCATGCTGTCCACGATCTTCTCTTCCGGATAAGAAGTGACCGCCAGGCTTAATTTCACCTTAACTTCCTGTTTCTTATCGCCGAAGTTATACAGATTTATCGCGTCCAGCATTCTCTGGGCTAACATAATAGCCTGAAGCCGGTCAGTGCCCGGACAGATGACCACGAATTCCTCGCCTCCGGACCTGATCACTATATCATACCTGCGGACGATCATCTTCAACTGCCGGGACAACTGTTTCAATACCAGGTCGCCGAAATGATGGCCGTATATATCATTGATCGATTTGAAATAATCCAGGTCGATCATGATCAAAGACAGGGGCTGGTCATACCTCTTAGCCCGGGTCACCTCGGCTTCGATGACCTCTTCTAAATACCTGTGATTGTAAAGACCTGTTTGCGGGTCGCGCAGAGCGAGTTGCTGCAGCCTTTTGTTGAAAAGGACCAGTTCCCTGTGCAGTTTATCTTTTTCCGCCTCGGCTATCTTGCGCTCAGTGATATCTTCCAGGGTCTCGATAGCGCCTATGGTCTTGCCTTCCTGGTCCAGCAATGGGGCGGCGGTAAACCTCAGCCACCTGCCGTTCTTGCCCAATGGCGCCAGAAAACCTTCCACTTCATACGCGCCTTCCAAAAGTTCCCATCTGCGTATCTTCATCCCCTTGTACCGCCCCAGCAATTCCTCTTCGGTAACTTTTTGCAGCAGCAGATCAGCCAGGCACGGCCTCTCATCGGCGTAAAACGGCTTCCAGTGGTCTTTGGTGCCCAGCATCTGCTTTTCGGAATAACCGGTCATCGCCTCGCAGGCGCGGTTCCAATGGACGACAACATGGCTCTCATCGATTACGAAATGAGCTATGGAACTGCCCTGTAATATATCCCCGGGAGCTCTTTCTTGCATATAAAACTTTCCCTTTCGGTATTTATTCCGATCCCTCTAAAGCAGAGTAATTATATCACAGCGTAAAAAGTAAATCAACCCGGCAGAGCAGTTACTTGCTGTTTCCGGTTAACAGGCTTTTGAGCGTGCCAGTGACCTTGCTTACGGTATCGCCGGCGATCCCTATAGTTTTTCCGACCGCCTCCGTGGCCGTGCCTACGGTACCCCCAAAGATCTTCTTAAGGGGCCCTTCTATCTTAGTGAGCTGCGCGATGGTGGTGTTAACCAGCGCCCTGCTCAGGATCGTCGCCACAAGCCGGTTAGTATCGGTTATATTCGCGTATTGCTCGTGTATATTCACGTCGAATTCCTTGACTGAGGGATTGCCTCCCGCGGAATAATCCCGGTAAATAACCTTGCCTATATCCAGCTTAAGCAGGTCTATAGATATCTCCGGCGCTTTACCGCCTCCTTTAGGCTGCAAAGACTGCAATGACTCCAGGTTAATCTTACCTTTAGAATTCTTGCTCACCGTGAGTTCTTTCAAGTTAAGCCTGAGCTCCTTTAAATGGACTTTGCCTTTCATAAAGGCTCCCAGGTCGTAATCCACATAGATCTCCGGCATATCCGCCATCAACTGATCGGTGAATTCACCGGGGTTGTATAATTTCAGGTTATTCACGGCAACGGCCTGTTTGAATACGCCGACCTCGATACTCTCCACTTTTACGGTGACGCCGGTAAGCGCCTTGACCCCGTTGGTGACCGCTATTTTCACCAGTATATTTTTGGTCAATAATAAAATGACCGCCAGCCCCGCAATCACAGCCAACATCACTATCAGTATTTTTTTCATATTCCAGCCTCTCTATTCTTTTAACACCAAACCATGCCGTTCATTTATCAAAACGCTGATCTTTTCCATCTGCATAGCCAGCGCCCTTTGTAATTGTTCTTCTTTTATAAAACCCAGGTCCTTGAGCGTCTCTCCCAGCTGAGTATCCCTGCGCCAGTGTATCTTCAACGCCTCATCCAGCTGTTCCGCGGATATTATGTTCAACTCCACCATGATCTGCCCCAACGGCCTGTAGGCGTTAAGGATCTTTTCTTTCTTGCTGTAAACCTGGGGCGCGCCGTTCTTGTCTTCGGCACAGCTGCGGCGGTCAGCCATGAATTTGCTACCCGGCATTTGCTTTAGATAATGCTTGATCTGGGCGACCTTTTCGTTTATCTGGACGATATTCTTGAAATCTTCGGGGGTATGCTGGTTGACCAGGGCGATGGATACGCTCATCAAGGCGGTCTTTCTCACCTGATGGTTCCGGTCGCTGGCGATTATAAACCCCTGCTTGCGGTCGGTCAAAGAATAATGGAACGGGATGATGTTATCGAATAAACAAATAAAATTCCTGCAGATATCAGCGGATTTCGGGACGCTGGTGATAAAAACAAAATCATCTCCGCCGATATGGCCGATAAAATCGTCTTTATTCCCGTATTTCCTGATCGTGGTATAAAGCATATAGGCGGTCTGCATAATGATCCGGTCGCCTTTTTGATAACCGTAAACATCGTTGTAACACTTGAAATTATCTATGTCTATGTAACCGAATGAAAAAGTCAAACCCCTGCTGACCTTTTCAGTAAGGGTTTCTTCGATCATCCTGCCTCCGGGAAGCCCGGTAAGCGGAGTGGTATAAAAACTGAACTGCGCCCTTTTGATCGCCATCTCTATGCGCACCCGCAGGTCCAGAGGATCAGGGGGCTTGATCAGGTAATCATCCACTCCCTGTTTGAGAAGCAAAAGCTGTTCCCTTAACTGCCTTTTATTGATCAAAGTAATAACCGGGATGAACGCCGTGATAAAATCGTCTTTTAATAACTGGCATATGGAAAGGTGGGCTTTGCTGGCGGAATACACATCCACTACGATCGCGTCAGGCGCGATCTTTTTAACGTATTTTATATCATTAAAAGGCGATTCATGCAGAAAGACCTCATATCCCCATCCGTCAAAACAGAAACTAAGGACTTTCCTTAAGTTTTCATCAGAGGATATGATCAGGATCTTCTTTATCTTTTCCATACGCTGCGCGATCCTAACGGTAATTACAGAAATTAAGCGCTAAAGGAAAATCTATTGTTCTTAAATGGCTGATCACTGCCTGCAGTTCGTCTTTTTTAGGCGAAGAAACCTTGATCTTTTCGCCTTCGATCTGAGTCTGCACCTTAAGCCCGAGATCCTTGATGATCTTGACCAGGTCTTTGGCTTTTTCTTTATCTATGCCTGTGTATATATCCACCAGCTGGCGCAAGGTCCCTTCAAAAGCCTTTTCCGGCTCTTTGAAAGCGAGTGATTTCAGCGAAATACCGCGCTTGGCCATTTTTGTGGCCAGGATATCTTTCATCGAACGCAGTTTAAAATCATCATCCGCTATAATGGTTATCTTTTTTTCGGCCTTGTCAAAATCCACCGACGCTTTGCTGCCTTTGAAATCATACCTCTGGCTAAGCTCTTTCTTGACCTGGTTTACCGCGTTATCCACTTCCTGCAGGTCAACCTCGGAAACAATATCAAAAGAAAAATTACCCGCCATCTGCCGCCCCCATTATGTTGTTTTATTCATTATATACCATAAAAAACCCAATTCAACCAAAATCAATTATCTGGAAAAATCCGCGATCGATGATAGAATGAATTGGATAAAATCTCCGGATCAAACACTAAAATGACAGATTACATCCTGATATTCCTGATTTCATTCACCATAGCCTTCTCAGGCGCGCTTATGCCCGGACCATTGCTTACCGCGGTGATCTCACAAAGCGTAAAACACGGTTTTAAATCCGGGCCGCTGATCTGCGTAGGCCATGCCCTGATGGAAGCGCTGATGATCGGGGTGATAATCTTCGGCCTGGCCAACTTTATACATAATCAGGTTTTAATGCTGGCTGTCTCGCTCCTGGGCGCGTTGATCCTCGCTTTCTTCGGGATGGGAATGCTCTCCAGTATCCCCAAACTCAACCTCGAAACGCAAGCCAAACCAATAAGATCATCCGGCCTGGTCCTCTTAGGCATTACTATGAGTATCACCAATCCTTACTGGTCGATATGGTGGCTGAGCATCGGCCTTGGCCTGACATTGGGCGCGCAGAAATCCGGGTTAACCGCGGTGGTAATTTTCTTCCTGGGGCACATTCTGGCGGATTTTTCATGGTACAGCGTGGTCGCGCTGGTGATCAGTAAAGGCAGGAAATTCATTTCTTTGAAGGTCTACCGGGGGATAATTTTCGTCTGCGGATCAGCCTTGATCGGTTTCAGTATTTACTTCGCCTTATCCTCGCTGAAATCCGTTTAGACTTCAGTCAACCTGCTGCTTGTGGCGGTAACGGCGTTAAAATGTTTCAGCCTGCGGATAAACAGGATCGCCCCCAACAGGCAAATTATCCCGGCTATAAGCAGGGCATCCGGCGTCCCGATCCTGGCGGCAAGCCACCCTGCCAGAAGGCTGCCGAACGGAGCCAAACCGATAAAAGCCATAATAAAAAATCCCATTACCCTGCCCCGCTTGTCGTCATCCACAATAGTCTGCAGGAGCGTATTGCTGGAAGCCATATGCACCATTATCCCAAAACCTATGAAAACCATCAATAAAAGAGATAACCACAGAACAGTGGATAACGCGAACGCGATGAGCCCTATTCCCATGATGATCCCGGCCCTGGCAATAGTCCCGCCCAATCCCTTAGTGCTTTTCTTTGACGCCAGGTAGATCGCGCCGCTCAACGCGCCCAAACCCGAGGCGCCCATCAAAAAGCCTAAGGTCTGCGCGTTGCCATGCAGCACGTCCCGGGCAAAGACCGGCAGGAGCACGGCGTAAGGCAGGACGATCAGGCTGACCATTCCCATCAAAAGCATTATAAAACGCATAGGCGCGAAACTAAAAGTATAGATAAAACCTGCTTTCATACTTTGCATTATATGGCCGCTGTCTTTTTCAGTCTTGCTTTGCGGCATGCGCATGGCGAACAACGATATGAGCACGGCGAGATAACTCACGGCGTTAAGCAGGAAACACATCCCCTCTCCGAGCCAGGCGATTACCGGCCCGGCTATAGTCGGGCCGGCGAATCTGGCGATATTGAACATCAATGAGTTAAGCGCGATGGCGTTGCCCAGGTCCTGTTTATTATCGATCATATCCACGGTGAACGACTGGCGCACCGGCATGTCAAAAGACATGACCAGCCCGAAGAATACGCTCAAAACAATTATATGCCAGAGCTTGATCGTGCCGGAAAGCGCCAGGTATGCGAATATGAACGCCTGGAGCATGGCCAGGCACTGAGTAATGATAATGATCTTATGCCTGTTCCAGCGGTCAGCCCAGACTCCGGCAAAGGGAGAGATAAAAAAAGTAGTGATCTGGCTGGTAAATCCTATTATCCCCAAAGCCACAGGCGAATTGGTCAACCGGTAAACCAGCCAGCCCATGGCCATATTCTGCATCCAGGTCCCGGTCAGTGAAATGATCTGGCCGGTGAAAAAAAGCCGGTAATTGCGGTATCGCAAAGCGCGCAGGATATGCCTTATTCCGGATAAATTTGGATTAATGGCTGGCATTGATATAGGTATTTACGCGGGATATTCCTATATTATAAACCGCGGCCTCTTTACCAAAGGAGAACGCTCTATCTCAGAGGCGATATCCCGGGATAAACCCGGTTTACGCAGTTTATAATACATGTAATTCTTATAGCCTTCCACGCCTGGCTGGTCAAAGGCGTTAATATTCAATAATTCCCCTTCAAAGGCAGTGGCCATCTCAAAAAAGAATATTAACTGCCCCCAGAAGAACGGCGTGACCTCCGGAAGTATAATAGTGCAGTTAGGGCGCTGGTTCCTGACCATAGCCCACTCAGTGGCTTCCTGGGCCAGACCCAGAAGCCGGGAATAAGCTTTACCGGAAAGAAGATCTCCCTTACCCGGCACTTTTATATCAGACTTGAAATTCTCCACACGGATAAAAGTCACAGCCTTATCGTTCACCCCTTCGATATTATTCTGCTGGACTGAATGCAAGTCATTAGTCCCGCGGGTAGATATCGGGGTCCTGCCGAGGTTAACTATCCGCTGGGGATCCATCACCCATTCTTCTCTGCCATCCGGTCCTTTTTTGATCAGCCGGCTGTATTTTTTCCCCGTGCTTTCCGCCAGCAGCTGGCAATACCAGTCAGCGGTGGATTTCAGCGATTCGCAGAAAGGCATGAGTATTCCGATCGGTTTATTCTTATTGCGGTAAAGTATGGTATGCAGCAAGGCGTACATATAAGCCGGGTTGCGCGACGGGTCCGCCACGCCGCATCTGGCTGACATGCTCTTTGCCCCGCTTAAGACCTCGGCGATATCAACGCCCAGGATAGCCAGATGCAGCAATCCCATATTCAATTCCGAATACCTGCCGCCCACGCCTTTCAAAAGCGGCAGCGAGTTAAAACTTAACGGGTCTTTGGCGTGCGCGGCGTCTACTTTCTTACGCAAGGCCCCTGAGGCGGGATCAGTGATGGCGAAGATCTGCCGGCCGTAATTGGCCCCCGCTCCTTTTTTCAGCCAGGGCTCAACCACCGCGAACGCGGCTTTAGTCTCGGTGGTTTCCCCGGATTTAGAAATAACAATGACAAAGGTCTTTTCCGGGTCCAGGCTTTTCAATAACGCGGCCAGAGGCTGCGGGTCCAGATTGTTCCCTTCCAGGTATATCCTCGGACGTCCTTTGCGCAACCCAGCGAATTCATTGTAATACGCAGAAGCCAGGGCGTCCTGGGCCGCCTTTAACCCCAGATACGATCCGCCGATGCCCAAAGAGATCACATTATCATATTTACCGGCGATCTTATCCCCCAGTTCCTGAATATCCCGGATCAATCTTTTATCCTGACACGGCAGATTCTGCCACTCCAGACCCAAATTAATCCGATCAGCTTTATTTGCCAAAATTGCGCTTAAATGTTTTTGGGCTTTACTCGCTAAGCTCGAGGCCTGCTTTAAATCTTTCGCGGTAACCCCATGCGCTTTACCCACAGAAAAATCGAACATATTGTTGAAATCAAATCTTATCGTATTCATATATATCCCTTCAGTTAAGATTTTTATATATCAATGGCCCAATTCTTTAATTATATACTTTTTATTTTTCAGGACAAGGAGATTTATGACACGGGCATCTATGCAAGATAAAATCTCACGAATTAATAATTCAGCGGGGCAATCCTTTCATTTTCTGGTATAAATAGGCGCCTATTCTCTCGCTTCCGTCTTCATTCGTATGCATCATATCATAACAATCTTTGATCTCAAGCTGAAGTTCCTTAGCCAGATCGAAACAGATGACGCCTAATTCCTTACTGACCGATACCGTGGTCTCATTTATACGATAAAGTTTATATTCAAGATCTTTGCCTGTTGATCCCAGCTCTTCATTATCATCCACAGAACGATACCGATAACCTAATGGTAAACCATCGACGATCTTATATGTAGGGGTTGTCTGAGTCACCAGTATCGGGATAGAACCCCATTCTCTAATTTTATGGATAAGCAGCCGCAATCGCCGATCATAGGCATCCACAATCCTTTGCGCTTCATCTTTTTCAGCCGGATCCAGCGAAGCTGGGATGGTCCATTCAAATGTGCCGAAAGCAGGATAATCCCATTCCAGTGTCTCCAGCTGAGTCTTAAGATATATGCCTTTAAAAGAGCGATAAACATACCAGAGAGCGCTAGACTGCCTTATTTTACCTTTAAAGGCGATATTATCACTCAAAACATCATTGTAATAATCCGGAGGGATTTCCGTCTCATTAATGCCGATGTAGGCTATTATATATTTAGGTTTAAGACGCGGGACACAAGGAAACCAGATTTGAAAAGCACGTATATGTCCATACACTGACTGTCCGTTTATTCCGGCATTTGCGATATATATATTTTTGCCTTCTTCTTTAAATAAACGCTTCAAAACATCCTGCCAGGTCTTCCCCTCATTTACAAACCTTTGCGCAGTAGTGCTTCCACCTACCGTAAGTATATCTATAGACCCGGTATCAGGATACTCCCCCCGGAACCCGTATTTATCACGTTTATAGAAAATCACAGAGTCGCGGTGGGAATATTCGTAATGTACAGGCACAAATATTCTTACATTCCGCGGGAGATTAAAACGAATAAGAGGATTTTGTCCCCACCAATTACCGAAGATACATTCTAAAATGATCACGCCGATAAGAAAAACAGCTAAATTCACGAGCAATATGCTGATCAGGCGTTTAATCAAGGCAATCCCATCTTTAGTCAGCAGACGTTGTATTCAACCATTTGCCATTCATGATCTTACAAATAAATGTTTTCCTCGGCGGCGAAATGATTGGCTTAAATTTACATATCAATACACTATCTTTAATTATATACTTATTATTTCCCCGGACAAGAAAATTTATAACAGGAGATAAAAAACGCTGGGCGGGATTTCAGGAGAGCTTGCTGTTCACTTTATCTAAAAGTTCCTGGAGATTTACCGGTTTATAGAGGGCATCCAGGTAATCATAACCCATTTCTTTCAGTTCATTGCGGTATTTTTTCATATCAACCGAACCGGTGAATATGATAACCGGTATATTTATTTTCCTCTCCTTCATTTCCTTGAGTATTACCATGCCGGAGGTCTTGGGCATCTTCATATCCAGGATAATCAGGTCTATTGTTTTATCGCCCGCCAGGATCTCCCATATATTCTCCGCGCCCAGCGAGGTTACCACCTCAAAACCTTTTATGGCCAAAAACTCCTCTAATATCTTTATTATCCTGAGCTCATCGTCTACAACCAGGATCTTCTTCATTTTTCGCCTTTTTCCTTTAAAGGCAGCAGGATGACCGCGGTAGTCCCTTCGCCGGAAGAACTGGTAAACCGCAGGTCGCCGTTAAAGTCCTTTATTATGCTGTAACACACAGAAAGCCCCAATCCCGTACCTTTTTCCTTGGTAGTAAAGAAAGGATCTAATATCTTATCCAGTACATCCTGAGACATGCCGCAGCCGGAATCTTTTATGTCTATCCGGGCAAAGTCCCCTTCGGCGAAAGTAGTTATCTTTATCTCGCCTTTTGTGCCGATCGCGTCTTTGGCATTATTCAGGATATTTAATAAAGCCTCCTGGATATGTTTTTCTTCTATCAACACAAAAAGCGGTTCTGCGGAAAAATCCGTCTCGATCTTTATTCCGTTCAATTCGAATTGCTGTTTTATTATGGCAACAAGCCCGTCTATGCTGGTGTTTATATTTACCCGTTCCCACTCGCCTTTACTCGGCCGGGAAAACCGCAGCAGCCTTTCCATTACATTCTTAGCCCGAAGGCTCTCTTCCAGGATTATCTCAATATTATTCTTCAGCTTTTCATTATTGATCTCTTCCATCAGGGAAAGCTGCGCCCGTCCGGAAATTATCATCAGAGGGTTATTCACTTCATGGGCCATATCCGCTACCAGCCTGCCTAAAGCCGCCATTTTGGTGGATTGCACCAGCTGGCGCTGGCTGCTTTGAAGATCTGCGTTAGCTTTTTTCAAGTCAATAACGCTATTCAACAATTCCGCGTTGGTTTTTACGATCTGTTCCTGGGCTTTCTTAAATTCCTTATACAGATTGGCATTATCAAGAGCAAGGCTGACCAATGACGCGAATATATTCGCCTTATACAGGTCCCCTTTATTGAAATTATTGGGAATGCGCATCCGGTTGACCGTGAGTATCCCCAGGAGCTTGTCATTCTTGAGCAAAGGAACGACCAGGGAAGATTTTATCTCTTCCCTGCCGCGCACGCCTTCAAACCTGAAATCGTCCTTCAACCCGTTAAGCAAAAGAAGGGATTGTTTATATTCCGCAACCCAGCCGGCGATCCTTTCACCCACAGCCAGCCGGGTATCTCTTCTAATCTGTTCTTCCAAGCCGTAAGATATGGCTATATACAATTTGTTCTGCTCATCGAAGAGCATTACGGAAGTATCGTCTGCCTGGAGCACCCGCATGGTCAAATCGACGATTATCTCCAGGAGATCGTTCATTTCTATAGTCGAAAAGATGGCTTTGCTGATCTCGTATAATGCGACTAATTCTTTAAGCTGATGCTTTTCCAGGGCCTTTTCGATCATCAGCACTATTTTCTCGATGCTCAAGGGCTTTTCCACATAATCATAAGCCCCTTTTCTCATGCTCTCTGTAGCTGATTCTATGGTCCCGTGCCCGGTGATCATGATCGCCTCGATCTCGGGATTTATCTTCTTTATCTCTTCTAAAGCCTGAACCCCGTCCATCTTTGGCAGCTTGACATCAAGAAGCACCAGGTCCACATCATTAACCCTGACCTGTTCTATGCCGTCTTCGGCAGTGGAAGCTTCAATAACATGGTAGCCCCGGCGATTCAGGTCGCGGCCCAAATAATCCCGAACATCCTGCTCATCATCAACGACCAGTATACTGAACTTATTCTCTACCACCGCACCCCCATATTATGTAACCTTTTTATTCACAATCAGTTCGTGAATAACTATAACTCAAATAAAAACAGAAGTCAAATGAAATATTTTTATAACCTTTGGGATACCAATGTGTTAAGGATTATTGTCGAGAAGACAGGGATTTTATAAATAGGAAGGTATTTTACAAGCCACCTATAAGCTGTTTTATTGTCAGTTGAACTATTACCGGTCTTTTAATCTCTCCGGATGATGCTTGACCACTTCAGCCTGGACCATATAGATCACGTCCTCGGCGATATTCGTGGCATGATCGCAGATCCGTTCCAGAAAACGCGCGATCAGTAAAAGCTGGACAGCCCGGGGCGCGGTAGTCCCGTCTTTTACCAGATAATCGGTTATGAGTTCGTTTTGTATCAGATCCCTGAGGCTGTCCGCCTCGGAATCCGAAGACAAGACTTTTTTAGCCAACTCAATATCGCCGTTAACAAAAGAATCTATCGCCATTTTAACCATATTCTGCGCTACCTTAGCCAGTTTCGGAATATCCACAAGAGGCTTCAAAAGCGGTTTATCCACTAATTCCAGGGTCCGCTGGGATATATCCACGGCTATATCCGCGATCCTCTCCAATTCCGTGTTGATTTTCATCCCGGTGGTAATGAACCGCAGGTCTTTGGCCATAGGCTGGTATAGCGCGATGAGATCCACGCATTTCTCGTCTATATCCAGCTCCAGCTTGTCCACGCTGACATCTTTATCGATCACCTCGCGGGCCAATTCCTTATCCCGGCTGCTCAACGCCTCAACGGATTTATAGATCGCCTCCTCGGCAAAAGCCCCCATCTTCAGTATTTCTTTATTCAGTTCCTTCAGTTCCTGGTCAAAGTGTCTTTCCATGTCGATCTCCGATTTTATAGGTCTTATAAATGATCAAACGCGATTATCCATATCTTCCTGTAATGTAATCCTCAGTGCGCTTATCCACCGGCGCGGTAAAAATATCCCCTGTCCTGCCGAATTCCACAAGTTCGCCTAAAAGCATAAATCCGGTATCGTCGGAGATCCGCGCGGCCTGCTGCATGTTATGCGTAACGATTATTATAGTATAATCCTGCTTTAATTCACGCATTAATTCCTCTATCCTGGCAGTTGCCTGCGGATCAAGGGTGGAACACGGCTCATCCATTAAAAGGACATCGGGCTTTACCGCTATCAGCCTGGCAATGCACAGCTTTTGTTTCTGCTCCAGGGAAAGCCGCAGAGCCGGCCTGTTCAATTTATCCTTAAGGTCATCCCACAAAAGCACCGCTTTCAGGCTTTTCTCGATCACTTCGTCAAGCGTGTTCCTGTTTACCGCCATACCGTGGATCTTCAGGCCGAAAGCGATATTCTCGGAAACGGATAACGGAAAAGGATTAGGCCGCTGAAAAACCATTCCCACTTTCCTGCGCAAGGCGATCAAATCCGCCTGGGGATCAACGATATTTATCCCGTCGATGCTCACCTGCCCGGTTACGCGCACGCCTTCGATCAGGTCATTCATCCGGTTAAGCACGCGTAGCAGCGTGGATTTCCCGCAGCCGGACGGCCCGATCATGGCGGTTATCCTATTCGCCTTGAATGCGGCGTTGACATTGATCAACGCCTGAAAATTCTCATACCACAGATTCAAAGCCTTAATGGTTATCTTAGACTTCCCCGCGTTATTATCCAAATTTACCTCTGATATAATCTTCCGTGCGTTTGTCAATCGGCGCGGTAAATATCTTATCCGTAGAATCCAATTCCACCAGCTCTCCGGAAAGAAAAAAAGCGGTTTTATCCCCCACCCTCGCCGCCTGTTTCACATTATTAGTCACAAGCACAATTGTGTATTGTTTTTTAAGCTCAAGCATCGTATCTTCAACCTTAGCCGTGGATATGGGATCAAGCCCGGAACAAGGTTCGTCGAACAGTATAACCTCCGGGTCAACCGCGAGCGTCCTGGCGATGCAAAGGCGCTGCTGCTGGCCGCCGGAAAGCTTGAACGCCGATTCCCCCAGCCTGTCCTTTACTTCGTCCCAGATGTAAGCCTGTTTTAAGGAACGCTCTACTTTAGTATGCAGCTCCTTCTTTCCGCGGATACCGTGCATGCGCGGCCCATAGGCCACGTTGTCGAATATCGATAAAGGAAGCGGCAGAGGCAAAGCAAAAACCATGCCGATCTTTTTGCGCAAGAGTTCTTTATCCATGGAATGTATTTCCTTCCCATCCATAGAAACATTGCCCCGCATGCGGAACGACAGGTTTTCTTCATTCAAACGGTTCAACATCCGCAAAAAAGTGGTTTTCCCGCTGTTCGAAGGCCCGATAACGCTCAATATCTTATTGGCCTCGATTCGCATATTCACGCCTTTCAGGGCATGGATAGAGCCGAACCAGATATTCAGTTCATCGATATTAAATTTAATTGTCTTTACCATTTTTTCTTCTTCCTGAACTGATACCTGATAATGATCGCCACCAGGTTCATGAACAAAACCAATACCAATAATACCAATGCAGTGCCGTATCTGACCTTCTCAGCGACATTAGGCACCTGGGTAGAGATAACGTATAAATGATACGGCAGCGCCATGACCTGGTCGGATATGGACTGCGGAAGCCGCGGCAGATAAAACGCCGCTACCGTAAAAAGGATCGGAGCGGTTTCACCCGCAGCCCTGCCTAACCCCAGGATAGTCCCGGTAAGTATCCCGGGTATAGCGTTGGGAAGCACTATGTTGCGTATGGTCTGCCATTTACTCGCCCCCAAAGAAAGGCTTACCTCGCGGAAAGAATACGGAACGCTCTCCAAAGCCTCGCGGGAAGCGGTAATAATGATCGGCAGGATCATTATACCCAGGGTCAGCGAACCGGAAAGAATAGACGCGCCGAATTTGAAAAAGACCACGAACAAGGCCAGGCCGAACAAACCGTAAACCACCGACGGAACGCCGGCCAGGTTGACGATCGCCAATTTTATTATCCTGGTCAGTAGATTATCCCTGGCGTATTCGCTCAGATATATCGCCGCCAGAAGGCCGATAGGCAGGGCGAAGATGATCGCCCCGGTTACCAGATAGATCGTCCCTAATATAGCCGGGAATATGCCGCCTGAGCGCATACCCTGCCTGGGGATATCAGTGAGGAATTGCCAGTTTATCGCCGGAAGCCCCTTTTGGACTATGATCACCACGATCAAGCCCACCGGTATAACTATCAGCAAGGTGGAAAGCAATAAAAAGAAAAAGGCTATTTTCTGTGTTTTCTCAGCTCTCATTTGTTTTTATGCAGGAACAGGTCCGCGGTAACGTTAATAGCGAAACTTATAATGAATAAAACTATACCAACGGCGAAAAGCGCGAAATAATGCTCGCTCCCTACCACCGCCTCCCCCATCTCCGCGGCAATGGTCGCGGTCAGGGTGCGCACCGGCTGAAGGATGCTGTTCGGCATGATCGCGGCGTTCCCGGTGATCATCATCACCGCCATGGTCTCGCCGATGACCCTGCCTATGCCCAGCATCACCGCCGCAAGTATCCCCGATGAAGCCGCGGGCAGGATCACCCGGTGAATGGTCTGCCAATGCGTCGCCCCAAGAGCGAACGCGCCTTCCTTATAAGATTTAGGCACGGAATAAAGAGCGTCCTCAGCTATGGAAACTATGGTCGGCATAGCCATGAACGCCAGCATTATCGAACCGGATAAAGCGGTCAGTCCGGTAGGCAGATGAAATATGTTCTTTACCCATGGGACAAGCGTGACCATGCCGATGAAACCCAGGACCACGCTGGGTATTGCCGCCAGCAATTCTATACCAGCCTTAAGGAACTCTTTTGTTTTAGGCGGAGCGATCTCAGCTATATACAAAGCGCATCCTATACCTATGGGAATGGATATAACGGCGGCCCCGAAAGTCACCAGAAGCGAACCCAGGATCAACGGCAATATCCCCAGTTGCGCCGGTTCGGATATGGGGTACCATTTCTGGCCGAAGAGGAATTTATCCGCGCCAATGGTCTTAAATAGCGCCAATCCTTCTTTTAAAAGAAATATAAAAATAAGGATGACAAAAAAAATGGAAGCCAACCCGCACAACAGGATCAGCTTCTCGATTATGAATTCTTTTATTTTACGCATGGCAAGGTATCTCTTATTTATAAAGGCATATTATATCCGCAATACCTTATCATATCAATAAATTTTCAATCTCGGATATAGAATCCTTCGATTTTCGGTCTCCAAACGGATAGAAATGGGCTAAATTACATTCAGCGCCCAGCGCTACTATTAACATAAAATTAACATAATATTAATTATCTCTCAACATCGTTATTCTATACTTATTTTTAGATATAGAAGTTAATTCTAACCCTACAGCCACGGAGGAAAACATGGTAGAAACTTTGGATGTTCGCATTGCAAAGGCACCAAACGCGGGAATGCGCAATTTGTGCGAAGATCTTTTTCGAAAATGGCTCTGCGATTTAGATTGCCAGGAAAAAGAAATATGGTTATGGAATGCACTGGTCGACATGAAAAGAATCGAGCAAAGAAGAGGATTCTAATCGGACGCGCATTACAAAGCAGGATCAATTTTTATTTGATCGGCACAAAATCCGTTTGCACCACTATTTCCTGGCCTTCTTTGGAGAGCGCGTAATCAATGAATTTTTTTACCAGGCCTTTGGGCTCTCCGTTAGTATATATCAATAACGGCCTGGATATAGGGTATAACCCTTTTATCACATTATCTATTGTCGGGGTCTCATACACCGCCTTTTCATCTCTGGCAACGGCAATGGCTTTCTGCTTTGAGCTGATATACCCCATGCCGTAATAACCTATTGCCGAAGGATTTTGGGACACCTCATCGGCGATAGCCTGCGAAGATGACAACATCAGGGCTGACGGCGCGAATTCCTCGGTTGAAGCGGCATCCCCTTTTCGCAAAATATGTTCCTTGAAATAAACATGTGTGCCGGAATTCACTTCCCGGGAAAGCAGGACTATGTTAGCGTCCACGCCTCCTACATCTTTCCAATTCTTTATTTTTCCGGTAAATATTCCGGCAAGCTGATCTATGGTCAATTTACTCACCGGGTTCTTCGGGCTAACCACCACTGCCAGGCCGTCCAGAGCCGCTTTTATCTCAAAAGGCTCGATACCTTTTTTCTTTGCCAGGTCGATCTCCTTGGATGTAATGAAACGCGAGCTCATCGCGATATCACAGGAACCGCAAATCAAACTGGACAGTCCTGTTCCTGAACCGCCTCCGGTAACCGCTAGAAAATCCTGCGGATTAACTTCCATATATTTCTCCGCCCAGGACTGGACGAGATTTACCATTGTATCCGAACCTTTTATCTGCAGGCAATTATTACCCTTGGCCGCGAAACATGTTGAAGCAACCCCAAAGAACAAAAAAAACACCGCAGTTAAACGTCTAAACATATCCCCTCCTTGATTAAAACAATATGTTAGACCAACGATGTTAGGCTTGTGTTAAATCCATGTTAAATCCGTGTTAAATAAACGGCGGGCGTTTAACGGCAGGATCAGCTAACCATTGTCAGTTTAATTGGAATAATCTTGGTCTGCTAAGTTCAGCCTGCAAATCCATAACCGGAGAGCTCCTTTCGGCGTTCACCAAAACATTGATAAATTCCGGGTCAGCCGCGACCGCACTTTCTTCCTCCAACCGCAGGATCTCAGATATACAAAAAACCGACATGCTTGCATACTGACTGCGCCGGCCAAGGCAAGAGAGTGACCCCAAATACCCCTGGACCAGGTTTTTAGACGGAACGACCGCGCAACGCAATAACACCTGAATAGGTTTGAAGCCAACATCGCGCTCGATCTGTTTCCAACCAATGATCTCCGGGATGCGCGCGGAAAACCCAGTACCGCGGCCGTCTATGAAACCATTAACCAGCAAAGACCGGAAATCTATACCACCCGGATTTTCTACAGCCGGCCCCACTTGTATCCTGCCCCCATCCTGAAGACCTGTAACTTGTAAACTATAATAATTCCTTACATATCCTTCACTATCCCTCGATCTGTGTTTAGAAAGAATCCCCGCGGCGGATAAAACCTCAAGATCGCCGTATGTTCTCGCGTACCACAGCCTGTCTTCATTGCCGTGCACTTCCCGCGATACCTGCGCCACGGAGAATTCCTTTCCCGCGTTCCGGGGTTCATTGAAAAAACCCTTGATCAATTGCAGACGTTTGGGTTTATCAAGGCGCGGCTGTAGTTCCGGAGTAACCTCCGGACCGCCGGATAAGACTATTCCCTTAGTGGCGCCATCGATTTTATCAAGAATAGCGGCCAATTCCGCCAATTTTTCCTTCTGGAAGCCGGTTCCGTCCATGCGCACGTACTCTGTTTCGCCCGGGAAAGGAATGTAGGCTCGCAGATTAAACCATTGTTTGTCCGTTTTGTAAGCCGCGGCGTACGATTCAAACAGACGGTGGTAAAACTCTCTTTCCTCATCGCCCACTTTTTTACCGTTACCGTTATCATGGATAGTTCCGAAATAAGTGAAAATCTTTTCATTATTTGAAAGCATGATCAGCGGGACCAGGATATCCAACGCGAGATGGACCGGATATAAAACCTTGCTCGCGGCAATGTGCTCCTTTGCCGTTCTCATCAGCCCGATGAATCTTTCATAGCGTTGTTCGTCCTGGAAACTAACCACAAGCCCCCCGGCAAAACCCAGGAATTGCTCCTTATCGGGATTACTCCAGTCAAAATACCTTCGCAGCGAAGCAAGTTCCAGTTTATTCCTGATCGTCGCGAAGTCCATCTTCTCATAAAACTTTCTGATGCGGCTGCCCCCCCGGATATCAGCCAGAATTAAACCGAACTTTTGGATCTGGATCTGCTTCTGGCTCATCCAGGAGCCCAAAAACGTGATGTCCCCCATAGGCCGGATATCGCCTATATACAGCCCATCCGTAAAAATAATGATCTCCCCCTGTCTGCCCCGGGATTGCAATTCCTGGGTTCCTCTATATCCGTTCATTATCTGGAATTCGAAAAGCTTTACGCTGCGGTTAAGCAGGCTAACCGGGCCGCCTGGCAGTGGTTCGTTAGACACGTTCCGCGTTCCTAACAAAACAACTGAACGCATGCGTTCAACGGTAATACCTTTAAGGCGGGTGTTGGCATTCTTGATCTGTTTGAATTCTTCCGAATGCTTATACGCGTAGAGATCCAGCATGGCGTTTCCGCTGCCTTCGCCTTCGCTTGAGACAAGAATAACCGGGACATCTTTACGGATAATACCGGAGATTTCCCGGGAATATATCGATCGCAGCCGTTTTTGGTTAGCCGGATCGCTGCCGGTAAGCACAAAAACAACATCCGCGCTGGGGCTTACGGCGTTCATTTCCCTGGCAAACGCCGACAGAGCCGAATTCCATCCTTTGCGTATCAGTCCTTCCTGTGCGCTACCGGATACCGCCGCGTCCTTTGAATACGCCATCCTTTGGAACTCACTGTCAAGCGCGCGAAAATTATTCACTTGCAAGTTATAAAAATCGTCTATGAAGCTTTCCCGGATATGCCACCAGGACAGGCCGATGGACACGCCGAGACCAGTCACAAGACCGGTGAGGATCCCGACAGGGTTGAGCGAAACTCCCAAAGGAAGCCCTAAAATGAACAGAATGCCGCTCAAAAAAGGCCAGAGCGCCAGGACCAGAGGGTAAAACCGGGAACTCATTTCGCGTTTGCCGCCGAATTCCTGCTGGACCTTGAACCGGTTTTCTTTTGTTTTGCTCATATTCAACGATTTGAAATACCCGTCTATCTCCTGTTTCTTTTTTTCCGCCTGAAGATACAAATGCGGCTCGATGTTATTCCCCAGTGCCGCTACTTTGTCGAATTGGCTGAAAAACTCCTTCCCTGAACGTTTTAACGAATAACGCATACCCCACAGCGAACGCACTACAGGCATCATCATAAATCGTTCGCTCCATTCAGAATCAGGAAGGTAATAATTTGACATTGCCGTAGTGATCGCCGCCGCATGCAGCGCGTGCTCGAATTCAGAACTGTATTTCGCGATATCAATCAGATAGCGTACAGCGTAGGTGATCCTCTCTTTATCCACAGGCGATAACCCATTATTACGCCATTCTTCAAGCAGAGCTTCCACCGTTTTGGCGCTGAGCCGGGTTAAACGCTGCGTTATCGCATACGCCTCTTCCATTTTGTTCTTTTGGCTGACGAGTTCCTTCGATAGTACCGAATAATTTATAAGGTGTTTGGCGATATTAAGGATCGTGGGCAGACGATCCGCGGCAAACAAACCATCTCGCGACGTGAGTTCCGCATCCCATTGCTTCAATAACGACTCCGGCGTATATTCGATAGGATCAGACATAAACGTATCGTCATGTTTACGCGGGGTGTTCCCTTTAACTTCATTACCGGCGAATATAGCTGCCGCAACCACCATTGTCTCCTGCGCCGCCTCTTTATAAACTTTATTTTGAGAGGCCGGGGGCTGTGTCTTAGGAGAAGCGGACAGAGCCCGGCCCGATATCATTTCCGGAACGAGCACCGAGGCTCCGGCTGTAATAGCGAGTACCTCTATTACATACGGGATCGCGAGTAAACCGGGAAAACCGGCTAAACTCATAATAACCATAAACGCCGATCCAACCGCGCCTGTCGCCAGAACAGTTTTTCCGGCAGTGGTCATCAAAGTATGCGAGAGGCCATCCTTTCCTCCGGCAAACAACCCCGCATTGATAAACATAAGACCCAACACCGACGCCCTGAAATAACCGCCTACTTCCGGTAAAGTAAAAGAATTGTTCAGCCAAACTTCAGCCGCGTGGTGCCAAAACCAGCCCATCGGTTCAAAGAATGCTATGCCTGAACCGGTAAGCAGATTGAGCGCCATAACAGCGCCTAGCATCAGTTCCGCGGTCACTAAAAACTTATGCTCTTTGACTTTTTCAGACTTCTGCGCAAGCCATGAAACAAAATGCGGGATCGTTAACACGGCAAAAAAAGGAACGGTAGCTGGAAGGATCAAACCAACCCAAAAAGGAGAAGAAGAAACAAGCGCGGTAATAACGGCAATAACCAGGACTAAACCGGCGATACCCGCCTGCGCAGCAACGCTGCTCCACACGCTGTTATTCCTTGCGTCCAAACGCACCGCGGCGCTTCCAATAGCGCCGAAGGTTGCGCTGCCGCCGTCGCCAAAAGAATCGACGCGACGCACCTCTGCGCTGTCCCCATCCGTCTTTCCACCGTCAAGGCTGTTATTCTTTAACAGCGGTAAAACATTATCCATTATCGAAATAGTAAACCCCTGTCCGTTTTCCGCAGCTCCACTTATTTCCGCCACTTTCAACTCCGGGCCGACCGTAAGCCGGTTAAACGGATTTCCCTTGATTACTGTAACAGCCGCGCCGGCTTGGCCTGAATTCAAACCAGGTAGAACGTCGGAAAAATCCATCCCGCCGCTGAAATATTGTATTATCTTAGCGCCGTATAGACCAGTCATCCTTTTCTGAAAGTTATATTCTCCATTTTGAAATGACTTTGTATAAGCTTTAAAATACGCTGTCTTCGACCAGGCGGTTTTTGAAGTAAGACTTGTAAGATCCTTGGAATTCATCCTTCGCACAAGCTGATTTTCAGTAATGCTGACTCCATATCCTCCGGACAAAGTATTACCCCTTGCGCGGTCCGGATCACAGTGTTTTTTAAACCACTGCGCCAGGATTAACGAATAGTATACCTGTCTTAGCGCCGCGTAGCGTTTATCCGCGTTTATTAGCCGGCTGATCTTGGGTATGACCAGTTCCCGGAGAAGTTGCGTAGAATATTCGTTCAATTCCTTTGAACGCTGGTCAACAAAATCATAGGTTGTTGAATTTTTACCTGCCCCTGAATCGATTGCCGGACGGTAAAGATAATCCTGCTCAAACATGACTTTTAAGGTAGCCTTATATATGTAGAGCGATTCCGCGGTTTCCCTGATTATGATCTCGCCAGGGACTATCCAAGGCCTGGTCAAAGCGGGGATTTCCAACCCTTCCGTCTGCCCCCATAATTCACCTGCTTTATCATAGAGCCTGTCCCAGTATTCTTTGCCTTCAGGAGTGTTGGGTGATGTAGACAGGGCAACATCTTTCTTGAGTTCCAGGTCAGCCTCCAAAAGTATTTTGCCTATGTCGGTCCTGGCCAGATCAGCGTCGATAATATCATCCTCGCCATCGGGGCGCAGATTTACCCAGAATGCCGAATCCGGCAAAGATATCCCTGTAAAAAAGTATTCCATAAGTTTCGCGGTGATATCGCGAAGATCCGCCGTCTGGATATCCCGGTTATCGCCTTTGTCCAAAAGCGAAATAAAAACATCCTTTGCGGGATCATAGGAAAGATACCTGAGATGGACCGGTCTGAACTTTCCCGGGCTATGAAGCGTCGTGGTGAAAGGAAACAATACCGGCTGACCCGCCATCTGGCAGAAACCGGCTTGTTCGCTCAAGAAACAAAAACACAATATGAGCGCTATTATTCTCATGAACCTGCGGGGGATGAAGAACGTTGCGGACTTATGCATGGATTTCTTACTGCGGTCAGAATTCCTCAAGTATATTATCGATTTCCGCGGCCTTATCCTGGACGCCTTTCTTTTTAAACAATTCCCTGGCCAGCAGAAAATTTTCCTGAGCCTTCTGATACTCGCCTTCCGAGTAATAAATAGTGGCCATAAAACTATATGTTTCAGGATCCAGAGGATCGGCATCCAAAACTTTGGACAAATACTTCAAAGCCAGGTCGCTCCTGTCTATATTTTGATACGCCACAGCGAGGTTGTAGCAAACATCGGCATCCCCAGGGTTAATATTTAAAGCCTGCTGAAGCTGGCTGATAGCCTGGCCGAATTCCTTTCTTTCCAGATAGTATGACCCTTTAAATAAACTAAGCGCGTATTCCCTGGAGATCTTGCCTTGTCCCAGATCAGTGAAAATACCCAGCGCCCCTTTGAAATTCCGGTCCGCGGGATAAACCTGCGCGCCTTTTTTAAATAACTGCTCGGCCTGATCCAGTTTCTCCTCGCAGGCTTTGGCTAATCCCTGTTTCAGATAAAAATCGCTGGATTCAACCGGGATATTATCCTGAAGATCAACACGCTGAGGCTCTTCCGGACGGATTGATTCTATATACTTATTCTCATAATAAAGACTCGTTCCGTTATAATCAATAACAACGTGCTCATTGGTTCTTTCCAGTATCTTGCCCTCGATCACTTTTCCGGATTTTAGCTGAATTATTTCGGCGGAAGCGGCGCATGGGAAAAACAGGATAATGGAACTCAATATTAACCGGATAAATGCCATTCTTAATTCTCCATACGCGTATCAACCAACTTATCCGGATGATGCTTTACCATCTTAGCCTCGATCATATATATTATGTCTTCGGCTATATTGGTGGCGTGATCGCAGATGCGTTCAAGATGGCGGGCTACCAGAAGTAAAGGCAGCGCGCGCGGGATGCTGGCGCTGTCTTTCAACATATAATCGCTGATCAATTCATTCTGGACCAAGTTGCGCAATTCATCAGCCGCGTCATCGCGCCGGATTATATTCCTCGCCAGTCCGGCATCGTCGTTCAAGAACGCGTTGATCACATCCCGGGTCATTTCGCAGGCGACCACCGCGAGTTTTGGGATATCCACCAGGGGCTTAAGCAAAGGCTTCCCGGCAAGTTCCAGGACCCGCTGGCTGATATCGACTGCCAGGTCAGCCATACGTTCCAGATCGGTATTTATCTGCATGGCCATAGTGATAAAACGCAGGTCAACCGCCATCGGTTGATGCAAAGCCAGGAGATCCACGCAGGTCTTGGCGTTCTTTATCTCAAACTCATCGATCACCCTGTCCGATATGATAACATCGCTTGCCCGGTCAGGGCTCATCTCCTTCAACGCCTCGATTGATTCGAATATCGCCATCTCCACCAGAGAACCCATAAGCAGGATGTCGCGTTTCAGATCAGTCAACTCTTCGTCAAAATGTCTTTCCATTTTTCACCTTTATATAGTGTTTAGAACATCCTGGCCTAATTCCGCCTCTTCCGCGATGATCGCTTTGATCAGGCCTTTTACTTTCTCGCGGACTTTTTCCCTGACCTGCCTGAAAAAATACATTGATTTTCCCTTCGGGTCGTCGATATCCCACTCAACGTTCTTTTTAGACGGGATAAAAGGGCATTGATCCTGACAACCCATAGTGATAACATAATCAAAATCCCGTTCAGCGAGATTCCTGAACCCTTTCGAGCTTTGCCCTGATATATCTATTCCTGCCTCTCTCATCACCTCTACGGCGTCGGCGTTGATCTCCCCTGAAGGATTGGACCCGGCGCTGTAAGCTTCTAAAAACCGGTAACCATAGAACCTGGCGAACCCCTCAGCCATCTGGCTGCGGCAGGCGTTCTCCACGCATATGAACAAAACTTTTTTCTTTTGATTCATCCGAATCTCCCTGTTATATACGCCTCCGTCCTGTTATCCTTAGGGGCGGTAAAAATTTCCTGCGTCCTGGCGAATTCAACAAGCTCGCCCATCAGGAAAAACCCTGTATAATCGGAAACGCGCGCCGCCTGCTGCATATTATGGGTAACAATGACAATGGTGTAATTTTGTTTAAGCTCAAGGATCAATTCCTCGATCTTGGCTGTGGATATCGGATCAAGGCTGGCGCAGGGTTCATCGAACAAAAGCACCGAGGGATCAACCGCTATACAGCGGGCTATACAAAGCCGCTGCTGCTGGCCGCCGGAAAGCCTTAAGGCGTTATCATTAAGCCTGTCCTTTATCTCCTCCCAGAGCGCGGCTTTTTTCAAGGACTGCACCACTTTTTCCTCTATCAGCCCCTTATCCTTTACCCCGTTAACGCTTAAACCATAGCTGACATTCTCGAAAATACTCTTTGCGAAAGGATTGGGTTTCTGAAAAACCATACCGACCTTGCGCCTTATATCCACGGCATCCATCCGCGGGTCAAAGATATCCTCGCCGTTAAGGCTGATCCTGCCGGAAATACGGGTATTCGGGACTAATTCGTGCATCCGGTTAAAAAGCCTTATAAAAGTGGATTTACCGCAGCCTGACGGGCCGATGATCGCGGTTACGCTGTTTTCATAAATATCCAGATCTATATTCTTTAACGCCTGAGTCTTGCCGTAAAAGAAATCCAATCCTTCCACCTTGATCTTGACTTGCCCGCAGGGATCGGGGGGGACAATTTGCTCAGGTTGACGGTTGGATAGTTTAACTTTACACAATTCGCGCAATAATTGCTTAACCATTTTCTCTCCTTTGTTTCTGCCGGATAATGATCGCTATCGTGGATATTAAAAGGACAATGAACAAAAGTACCAGCGAGCAGCCGTAAGCTATTGCCACCTGTTTATCCGGATGCGTGCCTTCGGTCATAAGCGCGTAGATATGATAAGGCAAGGCCATTACCTCGGAAAACGCCGAACGGGGAAATCCCCTTGAATAAAAGGTCGCCGCGGTAAAAAGGATCGGCGCGGTCTCTCCGGCTATTCTTCCTATGCTCAGGATAACACCGGTCAGTATCCCGGGCAGCGCGTGCGGCAGGACGATCCTTTTTATTGTCTGCCAATGCGTCGCGCCTAAAGCCAGCGAAGCCTCCCGTTGTGAATAGGGAACAGCCATTAAAGCCTCCTGGGAAGCGGAAATAATTACCGGCAAAGCCAGGATACCCAGGGTCAGGCTTCCGGAAACAATGGACACCCCGAATTTAAAGAATTTAACGAATAGCGCCAGGCCGAAAAGCCCGAAAACAACAGATGGGACTCCAGCCAGGTTATTAATGCTCATGCGGATGATATTCACCACATAGCCTTTAGGGCTGTATTCATTAAGGTATATCGCGCAGGCCAAACCAAGAGGCAAAGCGAAGAATATGGCCCCTAAGGTTAAATAAAGCGTGCCGACGATCGCCGGGGCCACGCCGCCCGCCGTCATAGCCTTGCGGGGGACATCGGTCAGGAACTCCCATGAGATAACCTTTATACCCCTTACCGCGACAAAGTAAATTATCGCGCCCAGAAAGAATAAAGTAACCAGGGTGCACAATGTTATAAGCCCGAACCCCAAACCTTGAGCGATATTCTTTTTCATCTGCCGGCTCCTAACTTCAACCGGCATCTGCAGCTGATCATCTCCGCCATAATATTAAAGATGAAAGTAACAATGAATAAAACCAGGCCTATAGCGAACAAAGCGTTATAATGCAGTCCGCCCATTACCGCCTCGCCCATTTCCGCGGCTATGGTGGAAGTCATCGGCCTGACCGGCTCAAAAAATGTATGCGGGATCACCGCCGCGCCTCCAGCGACCATCAATACGGTCATGGTTTCGCCCACAGCCCGGCTCATGCCCAGGATAATAGCGGTGGATATGCCTGATCCGGCAGCGGGGATGACCACTCTGGTCAGGGTTTGCCATCTATTCGCTCCCACTGCCAGGGACGCCTCGCGAAAACTGGCAGGCACGCAGGATAGCGCGTCTTCAGCCAGGCTGCATACCGTAGGCACAGCCATAATACCCAATATCAGGCTGGCGGTAAAAGCGCATAACCCCGTGGGCAGATGGAATACCTTCTGTAATAACGGTGCGGCTATGGCCATACCGAAGAAACCGAAAACCACTGAAGGAATACTCGCCAGGATCTCGATCAGCGGTTTCAGAAAGGCCCGCTGGCGGCTGGAAGCAAGTTCATGTATATACAGGGCGCTCCCTACCCCTAAAGGCACACAAAACAGCATCGCTCCCGCAGTCACCCATAATGATCCCAGTATTATAGGAAGGATACCGAATTCCGGCTGTTCATGGGTAGGATACCAGTTGCTTCCTAAAACAAAGTCGAATATGCCGATCTTGCGTAAAAGCGGCAGGCTTTCCTTAAACAAAAGAATTACGATGCCCACCAGGAATATTAAAGAGGAAAACGCTAACCCGGCAAATATCCATTTATAAAATCTTTCTTTTTTTCTATGCATACCTCTCCCTGCCATCAATACTTGATTTTAGTGCGGCGAGTGCCGCGGATTCAAACACTCGCCGCACAGGAGAACGATCACCTTTCACTATTTAATACTCACATAACCTTCTTCTTCTACCATGTCCTGCCCTTTAGAGCTCAGGATAAAATCAATGAACTCTTTGACGAGGCCTTCGGGCTTACCGTTTGTATACATAAAAAGCGGCCTGGACAATTTGTATTCTTTGCTTAAGACAGTCTCCTTCGAAGCTGCCACACCGTCTAACTTGATAACTTTCACTCCAGACATATAGGCTAATCCAACATAACCTATCGCGCCCGGGGTTTTTTCCACTACAGAAGTTACGGCCTGATTGGAGGCTTCCATAAGAGCATCCGGCCTTACCTTAGCCTTATCCAACGCTAATTCGCCGAACGCCTCATAGGTACCGCTGGCCGAGTCGCGGGACACCACCACGATCTTGTCCTCTGATCCCCCAACCTGGCTCCAATTCGATATTTTACCTGTGTAGATATCCTTAAGCTGTTTTTTGCTTAATTCCTCTATGGGGTTACCGGAATTAACTATTACCGCGATCCCGTCCATGGCAATAACATTTGCCTTCGGCGATCTGCCGCGGACTACCGCCTTTTCCAACTCCTCATCCTTGATCGCCCGGGAAGAATTACCGATATCGCAGGTCCCTTCGATCAACGAAGTAATACCTACGCCTGAACCGCCGCCCCGGATCGATATATCCGCTTGGGAATTAGCGTTCATGTATTCCTCGGCAGCCCTCTGGGCGATCGGCAAGACTGTGGTTGAGCCTTCAACCACGATCTTTTCCGCGTAAGCAGGCATGACTAGGCCTAACGCGAGTATTGACAATACTGTTAAACCGCTTAAACGTTTCATTTTTCTCTCCTTGCGTAGATACGCACACCGGAGCAATTCCGATCAGCGCCGGGTGTCGCGTGTGAATAAACAATAACCATTCCTATAATATTTGGAGTCATATTAGAATTTAGTTACCCAATCAAACTGGTAAATATCAATATGCTTGTTGGTACTGGTCTGATAACTCCTGTACGGATCTGTCATAAAATACGCGCAACCTATAGTTGAATTAGGCATGATCGCGTAAGTCAGGCCGAATTTATTGCCTTTAGCGGCAACACCACCAAGATGAAAATCGGAATCGTTGATAGTAGCAAGAACAGCATCCTGCCCGATCTGGCGGTAATTCCAAAACGCCTCCCAGGTGCCTTTATCCTTGGCCTTGCCCAGTTTCAATCCGGCGAGCCAAGCAGTATCATCCCTTATAGCTCCCGGGGCCATGTTTTTGGCATAATCCCCATTGATCGTCAACGGCATGGCATTTCCAAATACCGTCAGGTCTACCGGCGAAAATTCACCGGTTATCTGCAGGATGTTAAAATCATATTTCAGGAGCGTGCCGTCCAATGAGTTGTTGATCGTTGGTGTATAGTTAGCGCTGTAGGTATTCCAGGCATTTCCCTTAATGTTCTCATAATCATAATAAGAAACAGCCGCCTTATACGGCCTGCTCTTCAACGTGCCGCTCAATCCGGCCTGCGCCGCAACCAGGAACGGATCGTTAGAATCCGAGCTGTTTTCGCCAATAGGCAGGAATCCTATAGTAAGGAACGGATTCATCGCAGTCCCGAAAGAAGGAGTGAATTTAACCACGCCGCCTTCCGGATTGATATCGCCGTCCCAAACCAGATCAGTGGTGTAGAACGGATTAGCGAACTTACCTCCGATCAACGTCATATCTTTTAAAAGCAAAAGATCCTGGTTACCGAACGGCTTGTATTCCACATAAGCCTGATCAACCCAAATCGGCTTGTTCTGAAAAGAATTGGTGAATGTCTGGTTGGTTGATGTCTGTTCCGGGCCGTTGGTTTTATTCTCACCGGTGGCCATTTTAAAACCGGCTTTCATCAATTCATTAGGTTTCATTTCAAACCCGTAGCGCAAACGAAAACGGCCTCTATCCCTGTGTTTAGACCCGGTCTTGGTCTCACCCTGGTAACGGATGCGCATATCACCGGAGAATTTGGTAGTCTGCAGCCATTTGGGAAGAGTTTCATTCTTACCCTGGGCTATTTCTTTTCTTGCCTCTTCTTTTGCTTCAGTTACCAACTGCTGACCTTCCCCCTGTGTCAAAACCCCTTTCTCCACGAGTTTGCTCACCAAAACATCGATCTCAGCGGCGAACGCGCCGGAACCGGCCAATACTGAAAAACACAACATTAAAACCACGCTCTTAAGTTGCTTAACCACTTTTACCTCCCTTTTTAGTTGTCCTTCTTTCCTGTTTTTCCCCATTATCCGCTTTCTTATTGCATCTAGAATCACAACGGCCTTATTTTAGCCCGGTATTTTTAGAACGGCTTTGTTAAGCCGTTTGACCGTAGAAGATATCCAGCATCTTCATTTCATCGTCGATCAACGACTTGAAATAAGCGGCTATCTTTGCGATCGATCTTGCATATATTTCCATCTTTCCCTCCTTTCTTAAGACAAGTATAGAATGAAGGGGTTAAATCGAATTCAAAGAGATGTTAAAAACAGGTAAAGTTTTTTTGGGGGTTTTAAGGTGTTACTTGAGGAGAGTGAACCAGAATTTTGAGCCAAGGCCCTCGCTGCTTTCCAGGCCTGCTCTGCCGCCGTGGAGCTCGACTATATGCTTTACTATGGAAAGACCGAGGCCGGTCCCTCCGAGAGAACGAGAACGCGCTTTATCCACGCGGTAAAAACGCTCAAAGATGCGGGGTATATCTTTTGCCGGGATACCCATGCCGGAATCTTCTACGGTTATCTTGATCTCGCCTTCAAGCTCCTGGCTGAAAACACGGATGGAACCTTTTTCCGCGTTGAATTTTATGGCATTATCTATAAGATTAGTAAAAACCTGTCTGATCCTGTCAGTATCCGCCTTAACGGTAAGATCCGCGGGTAATTCATTTTTTATATCGATATCGCGCTTTTTCAGCTGCGCTCTAAAACCGGATACCACTTCTTCAAGCTGTTGGTTCAAATTAAGATCACTTTTATCCAGAATGATCTCCTTTGATTCCAGGTATGACAGGGAAAGAAGGTCGTTGACCAGGCTGTTCAACCGTTCGGCGTGATCCTGGATTATCTTCAAAAAATCCCGGCTGTTCTCTTTATCATCCAGCGCGCCCTCAAGCAAAGTTTCCGTGAAACCTTTTATAGAGGTAAGCGGGGTCTTTAATTCATGCGAGACATTGGCCACAAAGTCCCTGCGCATAGTTTCCAGCCTGCGGATCTCGGTGATATCGTGTATTACCACAAGGCATCCGGAAACCGCCTGGTTGTAAAATATAGGCGCGGCGTTTATCTGGAATATCCGGCGCACCGGGAATACAAGGCTGAGTTCGGCGGAAACGTAATTGCCTTCCTTTAAAACCCGGTTTATCGCCTCTGATATATCGTTATTGCGGACGGTCTCCAGAAAAAGCTTTCCCTTTGTGTCTTCTTCCGATATGGCGAATATCTTCTCTATCGTATGGTTTATCGAGACAATATACCCGGACCTGTCCACCACGATCACGCCCTCGATCATGCTGTTAAGTATGGCCGTGAGTTTCTGGTTCTGCGTTTCGATCTGCCTGATCTTGTCCTCGATGTCCTGGGCCATTTTATTCAAGGTAACAGCCAGATCCCCGATCTCATCGCTGGAATCCTGGATTATCCTGCGGCTAAAATCACCCTCGGAGAATTTACGCGATACCCGGATCATCCTGTTGATAGGCTTGATGATCCGTCCGGCCATCAAAGAACCCAGGACAAAAGCCAGCCCTAACGCGAAGAACAACCCCAGCAAGATCACCTTCCTGGTGGTAAATAATATCTTACGGACGTTTTCCAAAGGAAGCGCGAGTCTGAGCGCCCCCTGGATCCCGGAATTATCCATTAAGGGCAGGGCGACATAAAGCATATCGATCTTAAGGGTAGCGGAATAATGCGTATCAATACCGGTTGCCCCGGATAAAGCCGCTTTTACCTCCGGCCGGTCAAGGTGATTCTCCATTGAGAAAAGCTCTTGAGGGGATTTCCGGGAATCCGCCAGAACTTCCCCCTTTTTATCGATAATGGTCACCCGGCATTTTGTCAGGGAGCTTATTTTCTTAACCAGCTCCGACAAATACACCGTATTCTGCTTTGTTAAGTTGTCTGGAGGGATTTGATCCTGGATCAATCGGGCCTGGATGACCAGTGAGGATTTGATCTCCTGAAAGGAATTATCCTCCAGGTTCTTGCTCAGGAATACCGCGATAAACCCGAAAGATATGGCTATGGTGAATATATAGGAAAGGATAAGGTTGAGTTTAAAGCTTTTCTTGACCGGCATATTTTATCCCGAATATTTCATTCATCCAGCACGAACCTGTACCCATAGTTCTTTACTGTGACTATGCGCTTGGCCTCGGTCTTTAATTTTTTCCTTAGCGTCCGGATATGCACATCCACTGTCCTGGTCTGGATCTCCCCGGCATGGTCAAAACCCCAGATATTGTCCAAAAGATAATCGCGCGATAAAACCCTGCCTTTAGCGCCTATAAGAGTTTTTAATAACTCGAATTCTTTGGCGGTAAGATCCACCTGTTTATCTTTGACCAGGACCATGATCTTCGAAAAATCAATAGCCAGGTCGCCGGTCTTAAACAATTCCGGCAGTTTATCTTTTTCCTTCATCCTGCGCAGGACCGCTTTTATCCTGGCCAACAGTTCCCTGGGGCTGAAAGGCTTGGTCATATAATCGTCAGCGCCCAATTCCAGGCCGATGACCTTATCCGATTCCTGGGCCTTGGCCGTAAGCATGATTATCGGGATAGAAGCGGTTTTTGTGTCTTTCTTCAGCGTTTTACATACCTCCAGGCCGTCCATTCCGGGGAGCATCAGGTCCAGAACAATAAGATCCGGATGAGCCCGGCCGGCTTCTTCCAGCGCGTCTTCGCCGTCATGAACGCATAATGTTTTAAAACCTTCTTTCTTGAGATTATAATCCAGCATCCTGGCGATGTCTTTTTCGTCTTCCACGATCAGTATGGTCTCTCTCATTCTTCCGCCTTTTTAAAGTTATTTCTCCTGTTCGTAATTTACAGCGCGTATAGGATACGGAATAACAATCCCCTCTTTGGCGTAAAGTTCATGCAAACGCTTGATAAACTCATGCTTGATCAAATATTGGTCGACAAATTCCTTAGCCCTGAGAATAACCGTAAGGTTCACGCTGCTGTCGCCAAAACCGCAGTAGCGGACGAATGGCTCGAATTCCGGCACCCCCCCGGGGACTTCCCGCATAACTTCCCGGCCCACTTCAATAGTAACCCTCTCCACCTTCTTCAGGTCGCTCTTGTAATGGACGCCCAAATTGACCAGTACCGCCATTTCTTTGTCCGGCAGATAATAGTTCGTGACGATCGCTTTGGTCAATTTATCATTCGGCACCAGAACCACGTTATTCGGCAGCATCTTTATCTTTGTGGTGCGCCAGTTTATATCAATGACATACCCTTCTTCTCCTGAATCCAGCTTTATGTAGTCGCCGATCCTGATCTGCCTGGCCAGGGAAATATGAAAACCCGAGAAAAAATTTGAAAGGGTATCCTGCAGGGCCAGGGCTACCGCCAGGCCGCCCACGCCTAAAGTGGCGAGGATAGGCGTGATCGATATGCCCAGGTGGTTCAGGATTATCAATAGCCCCACGCCGAAAACGACCACCCGGCTGATATTCTGCGTAAGGGTAGTGACCGGCAGCGCTGATTCCACTTTCGACGAATAAACCTTGATCATCTGGCTGATGATATTCGATATTACCAGGGTTACAGAGATTATACCCAGGATAAGAAGCCCTTTATCGATGCCGCGGGTAATATCCGCGGGCAGTTTGGAAGCGCTGAGGCTGAAATACGCGCCCAGGATCAAAAACCAGATTATCATCGGGCCTTTTATTGATCCGATGATTATATCGTCGATCTGGGTCTTAGTATTCTGCGCCCAGCGCATAAGCCGAATGACTATGATCTGCCTTACTATATATCCGCCGATAACAGTAAGTACGAATATTATTAAAGGGACAACCAGACTCATCAATATCTCAAAAGAAATTTCCACAGGCAGTTTCATTAAGGCCTCCTTTATAGCTCATATAACCTCTTTCGCATATTTTATCATAGTAATCTTGCCCTGCAAGCGAGTTCTGCTATACTATGGCATTATGGACAAGCAGGATATAAAACATGATTTCCGGGATGCCCTTAAAATAGCGGACATCCGGTTTTTCATAGGTTCGGTCGGTTTCTTCACGCTGGCCAGCCGAGCACTGGCGGTAGTCATCGGTTTCCAGATATATAAGATCACCCGCAGCCCGTTGGCCCTGGGCTGGCTGGGCCTGGTGGAAGCGATACCGGCTATTTCAATAGCGCCTTTCGGCGGATACGTGGCTGACCGCTTTAACCGCCGTAAAATAATCCTTATAACCCGGGCTGTTTCCGGTTTATGCACCCTCGTCCTGGCCTTTATATCCTGGGAAAGCCACGCGAATTCTCTTTTATGGCTTTACGCAATGATATTCATAGCCGGAGTGGCGCGCGGTTTCGCGGATCCGGCAAATACCGCTTTTGAAGCCCAGGTTGTCCCCAAACACCTGACTGTGAACGGCTCTTCCTGGATAAGCAGCACCTGGATCAGTTGTTCGGTCATAGGCCCTGCGGGGATCGGCTTTATTTTTGACGCCTGGGGAGCTGGAGGCGCGTATCTTCTTATAACCGCGGGTTTTATCATTTCCTGGATCTTTACCATAGTAATACCGCCGAAACCGCAGCCCCTTCCGCCCCAAGAAGGCTCTATATTCAAAAGTATCGGAGTAGGATGGCGTTTTGTCTTCAAAACGCAACCGCTATGGACCGCGATGAGCCTGGATCTATTCGCTGTATTTTTCGGCGGGGCTATTATATTGCTGCCGATCTACGCGAACGATATACTGCATGTCGGCGCAAAAGGGTTAGGGTTATTGAACGCCGCTCCCTCATTAGGAGCGCTGCTGATAACCCTGATCGCCACCCGTCATCCTCCGATAGCCAGAGCGGGCCGTAATTTACTGTTAGCTCTAACCGGATTCGGCGTCAGCATAATTATCTTCGCCTTTTCCAGGAATTTCCTGTTATCCATGGCCGCCTTATTCTTAAGCGGGGTTTTCGACGGAATAAATATGGTGATCCGGCGTTCGATGGTCAGGCTGCTTTCTCCGGATCATCTGCGCGGCAGGATAGCTTCGGCGAACTGGATATTTATCTGCGCTTCCAATGAATTGGGGGCCTTTGAGAGCGGGCTTGTCGCCGCCTGGATCGGAACGATCCCTTGCGTGGCGGCCGGCGGCATAGTAACTCTGGCTATCGTCGGTCTTACCGCGGGGCTGGCAAAACAACTGCGTAACTTGCGGTTTGATATAAATACCATGGATGCGTCCTGAAAATACGATCTTATCGCGTCCTGGTCCTTCTTTATTATCATATTTACACTACGCTGATCAGCTGTTCCTTGAATTCCACGGAATCGCCCGGCCGGAGCTTGCGGCGGATGCGGGTCTCCGCTTGCCCGTTAACCTTTATAAAACCTGCTTGTATGCATTGTCTGGCGTCAGCGCCGTTGGCGGCCAGCCCCAATACCTTAAGCATATTATCCAGTTCAATAAACTCGGATTTCAGTCTAAATTCCATAAATACTCCTTTGCGGGACAGTCGCCTTACGCGCCGGCGGCATATAACTGGTGGCGCTGCTGTTTTATCTGTTCGCTTTCCAGATATTCATCCAGGGTCGTGCCCACGCGGTCAATATAACCTTTAGGGCCGATCTCAATGATACGGTTAGCCACGCTTTGGACCAATTGATGGTCATGGGAAGAAAATAGTATCGTTCCTCGGAATTTCTCCAAGCCTCTGTTCAAGGATGTAATAGACTCCAGGTCCAGGTGATTTGTCGGCTCATCCAGAATAAGCACATTGGGCTGAGCGACCATCATCCGGGTCAGCATACACCTAGCTTTTTCCCCGCCAGACAGGACATTCACCGGCTTAAGCGATTCCTCTCCTGAAAAAAGCATGCGCCCTAAGAAAGCGCGAATGAACTCTTCTTCGGTATTTGTCGAATATTGCCTGAGCCAATCAACAATATTTAAGTCCGTTTTAAAGAAATCGGAGTTATCTCTTGAATAATACGCGCGCTTGGTCGAGAAACCCCATTTAAAAGTACCCTGATCAGCCTGATCCTCATTCATAAGTATCTGGAAAAGAACGGTCTTGGCAAGATCGTTCGGCCCCACAAAAGCGACTTTGTCGCCTTTATGGATAGTGATATTCAACCTCTCGAACATAGCCTGGCCTTCAACCGTCTTGGACAGATTGTTCATTCCTAAAAGCTCATTGCCGGCTTCACGCTCCGGCTCAAAATTGATATAAGGATATTTGCGCGAAGACGGCTCGATATCCTCCAGGGTGAGCTTTTCAAGGATCTTTTTGCGGCTGGTAGCCTGCTTGGACTTGGAAGCGTTATTGGCGAAACGCATAATAAACTCTTTTAATTCTTTGCGTTTCTCTTCGATCTTCCTGTTAGCGTCATTGCGCTGCCGCGCGGCAAGCTCGCTCGCTTCCGACCAAAAAGTATAATTGCCCGGATAAAGGTGTATTTTACCGAAATCAATATCCGCGATATGGGTGCAGACTTTATCTAAAAAGTGCCTGTCGTGCGAGACAACAATAGCGGTATTGTTAAAATTACAGAGAAATTCCTCAAGCCACATGCTTGACTCCACATCCAGGTAATTAGTAGGCTCGTCCAAGAGCAGGATATCCGGATTGCCGAATAACGCCTGGGCTAACAACACCCTTACCTTCTGCCCGGCTTCCAGCTGTTTCATTTGCGCGGCATGCAGAGATCCATCAATGCCCAGCTCGCTCAATAATTTAGCGGCTTCAGATTCGGCGTTCCAGCCTTCAAGTTCCCCGAACTCGCCCTCAAGCTCCGCGGCGCGGATACCGTCGGCGTCAGTAAAAGGGTCCCTGGAATACACCGCGTCTTTTTCGGTCATTATCTCATACAGTTTTTTATGCCCCATGATCACGACGGTCAACACCGGGTATTCATCAAACGCGAACTGGTCCTGTTTCAAAGTAGAGAGCCGTTTGCCCGGAGCGATCTCCACATTGCCGCCGGTCGAATCTATCTCCCCGGAAAGGATCTTCAAGAATGTGGATTTACCCGAGCCGTTGGCGCCGATCAAACCATAACAATTACCCTGCGAAAAGATGATATCGACATGCGAAAAAAGCTTACGCTGTCCGAATTGCAACGATACGTCATTAACGGAAATCATACGAGCCTTTCATTATATGCTGTTCAATAAATAAAAAAGGCTATAAGCGATACTCTGATCATAGCCTTTAAGCCCTTTTGTCACCAAAAGATAACTGAATACAGACCGTTTATATTTTTACACCATTCGGGCGAATGTCAATGGAATTATACACACTGCCCGGTCAACCGCGCTATTTCTTTTCATATATATAAAGATTCGGGCCCGGCCTTTGGATCTCTTTAAAGCCCGCGAACGGCATATAGAAACAGTCATCCTGATCAAACCAGTTAACTTTATTATAGATATTGATCGCCTTAAATTCTAACAAAAGATAATAAAATTTCCGTATAACTTCTTTTTGCTGCTTATCAATTTCACTAAACATCTTCAGGGGAGATTCTTCTAAAACGATATACTGCGGCATATCAACTGGTTCTTCGCCGCATTTGAATTCTTTTGATCCAGGGTCATACCCATATTCCTTGTAACCTTTAATTTTATCCAGCAATCCCGGGCCGGCGGGGGAAAAATCGCCCATATCAAGGCAAGAGGTGAAATTGGCGATAGAACTTCCTTCAGGAACATTCCTATTTATCCATTCTGCCGCAATTAAACGGTTATCTTTTTGGGATAACAAAATATCAAAGCGCAAAATATTATAAGCAGAAGGCGATATAATTAAAAACGGGATCATCAACATTACACCTTTATGCAAGCTTGGACTTAAGTATTTTCTAAGGCCATTCAGAAGATACACAGTAAATACAGCGGCAGTAATACAAAAATAGGGGATAAAAGGAACAGCATACCGTAAATATACTCCATATCCTTGTCCGACTATGGCATAATACGCCAGAGGGAAAGAACACAATATAAGCGCCTTTCTAAAATTATCTTTTATAAGTACCAGGATCCCCGCTAATGACGCGAAAAATAAACTCAAACCCATACCCAGCGGCAAAGAAAACCTTAAATGATACCACCACCCCTTGCCGAGATTGATGCTCTCCCCGTCGATAAAACGGCCCACCGTCTCTACGCAATCACCTAAAAAACGATCGAGATCTAATAACGCATAGGGAGTTCCTAACAAAAAGGCTGCCGTAAAAAATAGTAAAAAAACCGACATTCTTTTAGCAAAAAATAGCAAGGATACAGACACATCATATTTACCTTTAGCGGCGAATATAGTTAAACTAGTAACAACTAACATCGGTATAATTAATAAAATACCTGTGTATTTGGTAGAAGCGGCTAACCCCGCGAATATCCCGGCCAAAATACAGTCTTTAAATAAGCTGCTTTTGTAAGCCTTTATAATAAAAAACATAGAACACATCATAAAAAAAACCATCGGAATGTCAACGGTTCCAAAATGGGAGTCTCTCACGTGAAGATATGCGAAGCTTAAAAAAAATGCGGAAATTATTGCAGTTTTTCTATCGAATAACATCTTAGCCACCTTATAACAGATAAACACTGTCGCAACGCCAAAAAATGCTGAAAGAAGCCTGTTTATTAAATAAAGATCCTTGTAATTGGTAACAACAATTTCGTTAATAAAATCCGGCAGCGCCTTATATTTGCCTGTAAATAAACCAAGGATAAAATATAAGCCATAAAAACATAAATTAATATATTTATAAAATGAAGGGTAGTTAAACCTTTCAGGATGGAAATTTCTTAACGGAGAGCTTACAATATCCACTATCTGTTCTTCATCTGGCCGACAAAATCTATTCGGCAATCCAAAGTCTATTCCCCAAATTCTCACTATCGCAGCGCATAATAAAAAAAAAGCAAGAAGATAGCTGCGTTTTATTTTTTTTAGACTTTTTATTATAATCATTTGCCTTCGGACATCAGATGTGTCGCGTACAGAGGCATACTTTAAAACAATCCCACCACATTATCATTCTCATCCAGATCAATACGTGTTCCCGCCGGTTCCGAAGGCAGCCCGGGCATCGTACGCATCGTGCCGCACAAAGGATACAGAAAGCCGGCCCCCGCGGCCAACCGTATATCCCGGATGGGAACAGTAAATCCTTCGGGCCTGCCTTTCAATTCCGGATCATGCGAAAGGGACAGATGTGTCTTTGCCATGCAAATAGGGAGTTTATCATACCCCAGCTTAGTATATAGTTCTATCTTCTTCTCGGCCTCCGGAGAATATTCAACCTTCTGGGCGCCGTAAACGCTCTTGGCTATCTTTTCGATCTTTTGCTTAATAGACTCCTCCAGGGAATAGAGGAACTTAAAATGCGCGGGCTTATCCGCGGCCTTAACGACTGCCCGGGCCAGTTCTACCCCGCCCTCTCCGCCTTTCGCCCACACATCGCTTACTACCGCGTCATCGGCTCCGGCCGCTAAAGCCTTTTTTCTCACCGCGTCTATCTCTTTATCCGTATCAGTGGTAAATCTATTTATCGCCACTACTACAGGCAACCCGAATAAACGTATATTTTCGATCTGTTTCTCCAGATTTTCCGCGCCCTGCTCAACCGCGTCAATATCTTCATTTAATAACTGTTGGCTCAAAGGCTTTCCTGCCACCACCTTAAAACGCCCGCTATGCATTTTCAGCGCGCGGACAGAACACACAATTACCACCGCGTTGGGTACCAGCCCGCCGATACGGCATTTAATATTAAAAGCTTTCTCAGCTCCGCAATCAACGCCGAAGCCGCTTTCCGTAACCACATAATCACTGAGCTTAAGCGCGATCTTATCGGCAATGATCGAGCTGTTTCCGTGGGCGATATTAGCGAACGGCCCCGCATGCACAAAACAGGGCGTATGTTCAGTCGTCTGCATCAAGGTCGGCTTGATCGCGTCTTTTAAAAGCACCGCCATCGACCCGGCCACTTTCAGATCCTCGGTAGTGACCGGTTTCCCGTCATGGGTAAAAGCAACGACGATCCTGCCCAGGCGCTTGCGCAGATCTTTAAGGTCGCTGGCCAGAGCCAAAATTGCCATGACCTCCGACGCCACGGTAATATCAAAACCCGTTTGGCGCTCGATACCGTCTTCCTTAGCCCCCTGGCCTATCGTAATGTTGCGCAAAGACCTGTCACTGACATCCATAACCCTGCGCCAGAGTATAGCCGACGGGTCTATATTTAATTTGTTGCCTTGGTAAAGGGAATTATCGATGAATGCCGCGCAGAGATTATGCGCCAGGCCGACCGCGTGCACATCGCCGGTCAGATGCAAATTGAAATCCTCCATCGGCACAACCTGAGAATACCCGCCGCCGGCAGCGCCACCTTTTATGCCGAACACAGGCCCAAGCGACGGCTGCCGTATACACGTGGAAACCTTCTTGCCTATCTTGGCTAATCCCAGCGACAAACCGATCGTCGTAACAGTCTTACCCTCGCCCAGAGGTGTGGGGGTGATAGCGGTAACATCTATATATTTCCCTTCAGGATTATTCTTTATCCGATGCGAAATAGAAAGCGCGATCTTCGCCTTATACTTGCCATGAAGCTCCAGTTCATCCTCGTTAATACCTATTTTTTCGGCGATCTCCGTAACAGGCCTTAATTTTACTTCTCGAGCGATCTGAAGATCAGTTTTCATGCCTACTCCTTCCTTTCTATTTATTTAATACGAGCTGCGCCCTCTTCAGATGTTGCGGTCCTGCCGGAGGGGTATTGCGCAATGGATATTTAAGTTTCATATATTCCCATTTGTGTTTACCCAATGTATGATATGGAAGGAACTCGAATTTTTCACAACAAGTAAGCCCGGCAAGGATTTTCTTTAGTGCCTGTATATCTTTTTTGGAATCATTCAATCCAGGCACAAGGACATACCTTAACCAATAAGGCTTTTTCTCTGATTCCAGGATATTCAAAAGATCAAATACCTCGCTTAGCGGCCTGGACGTGATCTTTTTATGCAGCGTTTCCTGCGCAACTTTTATATCAAGGATAAAAAGGTCTGTAAGCGGGATAAGCTCCCTTAATAGTTTCTTATCATGATTATTGTAAAAAGCGCTTGTATCCACCGCGGTATGGACCTTATTCGCTTTGCAAAGCCTGAATAGCTCTACAAGAAACTCCATTTGCAAAAGCGGCTCGCCCCCTGAAACAGTAATGCCTCCGCCGGACGCTTTAATATACGGCATGCAGCGCTTTACTTTTTCAAACAGCTCTTGCGCGCTCATATCAAAACCGGCCTTCAAATCCCAGGTATCCGGATTCTGGCAATAAAGACAGCGGGCTGCGCACCCCTGCATGAACAAAAGAAAACGTATCCCCGGCCCGTCCTGTGTCGCAAAGCTTTCTATTGAATGGACCCTTCCGGCGTGAGTCTTGCTCTTACATGATCTCATGGAACGTCCTTGCCAGGACCTCTTTCTGATGCTCAGGAGATAATTTATTAAAATGGACCGCGTATCCCGATACGCGGATAGTAAGCTGCGGATATTTATGCGGATGCCGCATTGCGTCTTTAAGCGTTTCCTTATCGATCACATTGACGTTCAGATGCTGGGCTCCTTTAATAAAATAGCCCTCAAGCAAACCCACGAGATTGGATACCCGCTCCTGCGGAGTCTTTCCTAATGTATCCGGCACAGTAGAAAATGTGTTTGAAATGCCGTCCCGGCATTCAGAATAAGGGATACTCGCGACAGAATTCAAAGACGCCACAACCCCGTTCTTATCCCTGCCGTGCATCGGATTCGCCCCTGGGGCAAAAGGTTCACCCTTTTTTCTCCCATCCGGAGTCGCCCCTGTTTTTTTACCATACATCACATTCGAAGTAATGGTGAGGATAGAAACCGCCGGGAGAGAATCCCGGTAAAACTTATATTTTTTGATCTCCGCGAGGAACGTAGTAACCAGATCAACTGCCCTGCCATCAACCCTATCATCATCATTGCCAAAAGTGTAGAAATCCCCCGTGATCTTAAAATCTGTCGTCAGGCCTTTACTATTACGCAAAGCCCTGACTTTCGCGTACCGGATAGCGCTTAAAGAATCAGCTACAACCGACAGGCCGGCAATACCGAATGCCATATAACGCGTCAGCTCTGTATTAAGCAACGCCATCTGGGATCTTTCGTAATAATACATGTCATGCATAGAATGGATGATATTAAGAGCCTGGACATAGGTTCGGATCGTCCAACGCAATACCTGCATATATCGCTGTTTAACCTCATCATGATCCAATATATCGGAACTAAGAGGCGCTATCTCCGGGACTATCTTTTCGCCGGTGATCTCGTCTTTGCCCTCATTTAACGCGTAAAGCAATACCTTCGCCAGATTACACCTGGCTCCGAAATACTGCATCTCGCTGCCATTTTTCAACAGCGATACGCAGCATGAGATACTATAGTCATCTCCCCCGATCAGCCTCATCAGATCGTCATTCTCATACTGAATAGAACTTGTGGCGATGGAAACTTTGGCGCAGAATCTCTTAAAATTATCAGGAAGCCTGGAAGACCACAATATCGTAAGATTAGGCTCAGGCGCAGGCCCCAGATTGAATAAAGTCTGCAAAAACCTGTACGATGTCTTTGTAACCTTATGCCTGCCGTCTATACCAACCCCGGCAATACTCTCTGTTATCCATATTGGGTCACCGGCAAATATTTCAGAATATGATTTCGGCCTCAAATGGCGCACCATGCGTAATTTTATCACAAAATCATCTAACAACTCCTGCGCCTTCTCTTCTGTCAACCGGCCCAGCTTAAGGTCTCTTTCAATATAGACATCAAAAAAATTATTCACGCTTCCTAAGCTCATAGCAGCGCCATCCTGCTCCTTTACAGCGGCAAGATAAGCAAGATACACCCATTGGATAGCCTCCCGGGCATTCTCCGCCGGCCGGTTTAGATCACACCCATAGGACCTGCCTAATTCTACAATATCCTCTAAAGCGCCTATTTGATCAGCTATTTCCTCTCTTAAGCGTATTGCCTCCTGAGAAGAATAGTCCTCAAACAACTCTTTGTCGTGTTTTTTTGCTTTAATAAGCTTCTCAATGCCATACAAAGCGACGCGCCTATAATCGCCGATGATCCTTCCTCTTGAATAATTATCCGGCAGGCCTGTAATAAGCCCTGTACCGCGGGCCTTTAATATATCCGCGGTATAAGAATCAAACACCGCGTCATTATGGGTTTTGCGGTACTTTAAATATATCTCTTTGACCTTGTTATCTAACTCATACCCATAGTCCTTGCAGGCTGTCTCCACTATACGTATTCCACCCAGCGGCTTTATTGCCCTTTTCAGCGGTTTGTCAGTCTGCAATCCCTTTATGATCTCAAGCTTCTTATCTATATAACCGGGCTTGTGGCTGGTGATCGTTGATACCGTGGATACGTCGATGTCATATACGCCGCCGTTCTTATGCTCTTGCTCAAAAAGCTTCAGGCACTTCTGCCATAATTTCCCGGTTCTTAGCGTAGGTCCGCATAAAAATGATTCATCGCCGTCATACGGCGTATAATTTCTATTAATAAAATCCCTCACGTCTATTGTTTTATCCCATCGCCCTCTGGCAAACATATCATCATCCCCTTCTAAAAATAAAAACGCCTGGATTTTTAAAACCCAGGCGTTCGATTTTATTATTCGCGCTCCCGCATGGTTACCCATGAATACTACCGCCAGTCGCGCTTTTTTTACTTAATCTGTTTATAAAGTATAGCAGGAAATCCTGAACATTTCAACTAAAAAAATGCGGCCCCTCTCGTATGAGCCGAGGGGAAACCTCTCTAAATTTATTAGTTTAATTATATGCGCAATACCTCAATATATCAAGAATATTCTAGCTTTAGAGAGGCTATTTCCTCGCGTAATTTGTCCGTTTTGTCCGGTCTTTTTTGTCTCGGAATCGCCTATCTCTTTTGACGTTAAAGAGTTGAACGTTGTCTGGTTCGATTTACCGGACAATGGCTTAATGATGTATTTAACCCACGTTTTCATGTTTAAACCAATGTCGTGTTCTATTAGCAAAATTAACCAAACTGAGCATTATCGGCACTTCGGTAAGGACGCCGACAACCGTAGCAAGCGCCGCTCCGCTCTTTAGCCCAAAAAGAGAAATTGCCACAGCTACGGATAACTCAAAAAAGTTACTTGCGCCGATCATTGCAGCAGGAGAAGCAATATTATGAGGTAAACGCCATTTCTTAGACCAAAAATACCCTATAAAAAAAATGACATACGTCTGGGTTGTCAAAGGAACGGCTATTAACAATATATGGAGGGGATTCCCGAGTATTATATTCCCCTGAAAAGCGAAAAGAATAATTAAAGTCGACAATAAACCCAGGATTGTAACCGGTTTAAGTGCTTTCAAAAACACATTTTCAAACCAACCCGCTCCTTTTATTTTCAAGAGATACACCCTGGAAATATATCCACCGGCAAGAGGGATCACGACAAAAAAGATAGTGGAGTAGATCAAAGTATCATAGGGCACGGCAATCTGATTCACCCCAAGAAGAAACTTTACAATCGGGACAAAAGCCACTAATATTACCAAATCGTTTACAGCTACCTGAACCAGGGTATAGGCGGGATCGCCTTTGGTTAAATAGCTCCAGACAAAAACCATGGCTGTGCAAGGCGCGGCTCCCAAAAGTATAGCGCCTGCGATATACTCTTTAGCTAAAGCCGGATTGATAAAAGCGGCGAAAATATATTTCAAGAATATCGCGGCAAATACCGCCATAGTGAACGGTTTAATCAGCCAATTCACCACTAAAGTCACTACTAATCCTTTCGGCTTTTTCCCCGCCTTTACAATGCTGGAGAAGTCGATCTGCACCATCATCGGATAAATCATCAGCCAGATAAGGATTGCAACCGGTATATTCACCTGCGATACTTCCAGTCTGCTTAAGAAATTCACTCCCCCAGGAAATATTTTCCCGATTATCACACCAGCAACGATACAAAGGATAACCCAGAAAGAAAGATACCTCTCGAAAAACGGAAGTTTTACGCTGCTATTGGTTTCAGACATATATCCCCTTATTCTTTACAAGCAGACGCAGACTGTCCAGAAAGGCCAAGCGCCAGCAACACGTGTGAAGGTTCAAAACTTTCGGGAGTACAAGCTGACCCCGCTGGATTGATTAGGAAACACAATTATCTCGTGCTGTTTATCTTTTGCTATGTCCAATCTGCCACCTTTAAAATATCTTCAAAATATAGATCCCGGTGTAATACAATCCCACAAGGATAAAAATTCCGCCGGTTATTCTGCGGATATAATTCTCGGCTTTCGTTATCCAATTAAACCAATGGCTCAATGAAGTCATGCCAAGCGCGATCGCCACCGCGAATATCAATACGGGAAGCCCTGTTCCCACTCCGTAGAAAAGCGTCAACCAAGTCCCCGCTTTACTATTAAGCGCCAATGGAATAAGACTGCCGAAAAACAACGCCGCGGAAACCGGACATAGCGCGAGCGCAAAGACAACGCCTAAAAGAAAAGCTCCGGGAGCGCCTGCTTCAACAAGCCTGTTATGATGTTTGTGAGAAAGAGATAAACCAGGCAGATTTATTTTAACTATTTCCAGTAAAACCAGTCCAGTGATAATCAAAAGCGGCCCGAGTGCTTGCGACATATATTTCTGCAAGAACTGCGCTACCTGCGGAATGCTTAAAATCGAATTAATAACAATAAACCCGAGCCCCGCGTAAGAAACCATCCTGCCCGCCGTATAAGCGACACCCGAAAGCAAAACCAACAGCGGATGAGTTGCTTTCTTGGACAGAAATGATATGGCGGCGATATTCGTAGCCAGCGGGCACGGGCTGATCGAGGTCATGATCCCCAGCCATAACGCCGAGCCAAAAGCAAGCAATATCTCCATTACTGCGCTTCTTTCAGGAATTGCGCGACTTCCGCAACTACATACTCGCTGAACTTCTGTTGATTCCGGGCATACTCCCAGATTTTATCAAGATTCTTCCACTTTATCTGCTTGCCGTCTTTAAACAGGGCCAGAACCAGCGACTTGGTATAGATCTGATAGTCATTGACAAAATGCTCGTTCCCGCGATCCTCCACATTAACCGCCTTAAATTCAAGTTTACCTGAAGCAAGAGCATCCTTAAAGCCTGCCTCAATAGCTTCTTTAGAATATTTTTCCAACATAGTGCATGTAGAGCAGCGGAATGTTCCGTGAAGGTAATACGCGATAACCTTTCCCTCGGGTTTGTTCGCTGCGGCACATGCCGAAAAACCGGTGCTAACTACCGCAACAGCCGCCAGAAGCGCTATGATTATCTTTTTCAACTTTTCCTCCGGTGATTGTAGACAATGCCTTATCAATAGATTCATCGTCAATTATGGTTTTCCCTTTCTCAAACCCCAGATCTTTGAGGTTAAAAGAGATCGGCTTAAAACCCGCGTGCTCAAGGGTTTTTCTCGCGCATGCGACCGCACAACCGTCAATACTAATAAGCTTTTTCCCCGCTTTAGCTGATTCGATCATCCCGGGGACATGCGCGCCTATACCGGCAAGACAAAACATCTTAGCCTGCCCGCATTTTGCCATCTTACGGCCGACACGGTCTGATAGTTCGCCAACATCAGCCGCCCCTGAACAAGGGAACACCAAAACGCCGGCCTCCTGACACACGCATTTATTTTCCGCCATCCCTGCCTCCCTTATTTAGAAAGAATCTTTTTAATTTCATCTTTAGACAAAACCTTACCAGCCGACACAACAGTTCCATCAACCGCCAGAGCGGGTGTCATCATCACCCCGTAATCAGTGATCTTATTGATGTCCGTCACCTTGGCTATTTCAGCCTGTATATTCAACTCTTTGACAGCCGCTTCCGCGTTAGCGGTAAGCAGCTTGCACTTCGGGCAGCCGACTCCTAAGATCTCGATCTTCATCTTTCATCTCCATTCTTTTATTTCTTCACAGCAGAAACCTTTATACCAACTATCGCCCCTTCGGAACCTTTAAGTTTTTCAAACATAGCATCAACCGGGTAATTTATTTCACTAACCACTTTCACATCCAGAAATCCGGCCATCGATATAAGATTTAGATAGTCACTTTTCCTGATCGCTCCGGCAAGACAACCGACATACGCCTCAATTGATTCTTTGATCCCAGGCGGTAACTCTTTAACCAGCACCAAATCCGAAACCATCAACCTGCCGCCAAACTTAAGCACCCGGAAAGCCTCGGCGAAAACCCGCTGTTTTTCCGGTGAAAGATTGATCACACAGTTTGAGATGATCACATCAATAGAGTTGTCTTCAACCGGCAGTTTCTCGATCTCGCCTTGCCTGAATTCAACATTCGTATAGTTGCCTTTTGCGGCATTGGCTCGAGCTTTTTCCAGCATTTCCGGAGTCATATCCACACCGATGACCTTGCCGGTTTTCCCAACTCTTGACGAGGCAAGAAAAGCGTCGAATCCCGCTCCGCTTCCCAGATCAAGAACTACTTCACCCTCTTTTAACGAAGACAGCGCAACCGGATTGCCGCATCCAAATCCCAAATTCGCGCCTTCAGGGACGGCGTTCATTTCCGCATCGCTATAACCGACTGCCCTACTGATATTTTTCGCTTGGTCTGCGCTTCCGCAACAACAACTCGCAGAACAACATGAATTACTCTGTGTCACCGCTTTAGCATAACCATCCCTGACGATTTTTTTGATTTCTTCCGCTTCTCTTTTCATATGTTATCCTATATCCCTTCCCGCTTAATTTTGGAAGCATTATCCCTGTCAATCTGCTTCTGGATCACTTCCTTGATAAAAACAAGCGCATCTTCTTTATCATGGTCAAACACAATCTGTTGAATTCTGAGCAATTCATCTTCATTGAAGCTAATGATCTTTTTTATCCCCACATTTACTCCTTGATCAAAGGCACGCCTTTGCACGCGTTGATCTCAACCTGCAATGTCACATGAGTGATGGCAAACCTCTCTTTGAGCATATCTTCCACTTGTTTGACTAGAAGGCAAGTTTCGCTCACCGGCATATCGCGCGAAACATTGATATGCGCCTCAAAATGGATATCCCTCTCAGTTACTGCCCACAAATGCGCGTGGTGAATGTCCTTTACCCCGTCAATGCCCTCGATCCGCGCCTGAATTTCCCTTAAGTTGATTCCTTTCGGGACATGTTGCATAAGAATGTGCGTGCTTTCTTCAATGATCTTATATCCTTCTTTCAAAACATAAATACTGATAATAATCGTCAAGGCCGGATCAATCCAGTATGCCTTGGATATAAAAATCGCGCAGGCACCGATGATCACCGCTACAGAAGAAAGAAAATCGGAAAAAAGATGCACATATGCGGCTCTTACGTTCAAATCCTCATGGGCATGCGCCTTAAGCAGAAATACGGAAACAATGTTCGCGACCAAACCGACTGAAGCAACAGACAACATCAACACGCTGTTTATAGGCTGCGGATGAGCAAATCTGGCGATAGCTTCCTTAAAAAGAAATATCGAAACCACTACCAGCGCGCAGGCGTTAAAGAGGGCTGCCAGGATCTCGGCGCGTTTATAGCCAAAAGTCTGGGCTTCGGTGTTTTTACGTTTAGCAAGCCGCACCGCAAAAAAACTGATCACTAAAGCCGCGGTATCGCTTAAATTGTGCAGCGCGTCAGAGATCAGCGAAAGGCTACCAGAGAATATTCCGCCGATAATCTGCGCTACCGTAGTGGCAAAATTAAGCCCTGCGGATATTATCAGCCGGCTTTCTTTATTATTTTCTTTGCGCGAATGCATATTTTCTATTTATTTAACAATAGCACCAAAGATCATACCGCTTATAGTCGCCATAACCACAACCAAAGCCACATATACGGCCGTTTTCTTAGTGCCGATGATTCCGCGTATAACCAGCATGCTTGGCAAACTTAAAGCCGGCCCGGCCAAAAGAAGCGCCAAGGCAGGCCCTTTGCCCATGCCGGAACCGATTAACCCCTGCAGGATCGGCACCTCGGTAAGAGTGGCAAAATACATGAATGCCGCCACAATCGAAGAGAAGAAATTCGCCCACAAAGAGTTACCGCCCACAAGCGCAACGACAAAACGCGACGGGATCACTCCTTCGCGGCCAACCCTTCCTAAAAGGAAACCGGACACAAGCACTCCTCCCAAAAGAAGCGGAAGGATCTGAATGGCAAAACCCCATGTAGCGCCGGTCCATTCCTTTAATTCATCCTTTTTGAACCATTTAAAAAGCATAATGGCCAAACCGATAAGAGAAAATCCCGCGATCCACCATTTATACTGATAAATAACCGACCATACCCCCTGGTCGCCCTCAAGCGGTTTTCCCCAATTGGCGAACACCAGCACCGCAACCATCGATGCAAAATAAAGGATTGTTTTGCCTAATGAACGTGTTTCTTTGACTTCGCCTACATTAAAATCACCGCATTCCTGGCGGCTGCACTCTTCCTTATAAAATATAAGATGCATCAATAAACCGATCACAATACTGAAAACCACAGCTCCGATAGCCCTGGCCAAACCAAGCTGCCAGCCCAGAATACGAGCCGTCAGGATGATCGCCAGAACATTGATCGCCGGGCCGGAATAAAGAAAAGCCGTGGCAGGGCCTAAGCCTGCGCCGCGCCTGTAGATCCCTGAAAAAAGCGGCAGGACCGTGCAAGAGCAAACCGCCAGGATCGTGCCAGAAATCGAAGCCACGCTGTAGGAAAGAATTTTATTCGCCTTGGCTCCAAAATATTTCATCACCGAAGCCTGGCTTACAAATACCGAGATAGCACCGGCAATAAAGAACGCCGGAACCAGGCACAAAAACACATGCTCCCGAGCGTACCATTTTACCAAAGCCAGCGCTTCGAAGATCGCGTTGTTAAAACGAAGGTTCTCTATCGGCAGATAAAAACATGCCAGGAATGCCGCCAGGATATAAAGGAACCTCTTCCACTCTTTCATTTCTTCGCCCTCCCTATGATCTGGCAACAACCGCCTTCAATTCGAATTGCCTTAATGTTAACCAATCCGTCAGCGATCTTTTTCTGGGCCGAGGTCAGGATCCGAGAAAACGTCGGCCTTGAAACCTTGATCAGCTTTGCGGCATCAACTTGTTTTAATCCTTCAAGACAGGCTAGCCGCACCGCTTCAAGCTCATCAAGCGTCAAGCACACGCTTTCAACTTTACTTAACGGCTTACACAGCGGCTTGAAACATCGTTCGCCAGGAACGCATTTAACCCATCGAGTTTTCTTGGGACGCATCAATGCTCCTTTTTAGTTATGAACAAGTGCTCATAACAAGTTTATCATATTCATTTAACCTGTCAATAAGATTTTAGTTCGGGAAGAATGACAGACATTGAGGTAAGCCTTAAAAGGACGGGCAGTAATATTACACAAGGGAACAGCCTCTCTAGACACAGCCATAAATAAAAAACCTATAACCGCTATTGCGATCATAGGTCTCAAACTCTCCCGTTATACGCAGAGAAGGATATTATGGGGGTGGTGGCTAAACGATATTAGAACCTGTCCGCAAAAAGAGCCAATAACCATGTTTAATATGGGATTATCTTACCAGTTATCGTAAAAAATGCAATAAAACCCAATAAACGACTGATTTGCGTTGTAAATAATCATTACCAATTCTAAAAAGTAACGACCTTATCGCTCTCTTTAATGATATCGTACATATCCTTCATCGTGTTGATCGGGCACATCTCGGTGCCTTCCTGATTTCGGGATTTGATGCACGTCCCGCAAGCAAGAATCTTCCCACCTGCCTGTAGGAACTTTTCTGCCTGCTCAACTGTGTTGAACTTGTCAGTGCGTATGAACTGATACTCCACTCCCTTACCCACCAAGAACACCTTAACATCATCCTTCTGCCCAAGGGCAAAATTGGCATAACGAAGCGCGTTCCAGCTTGTTTCCGCGTCATTGCTTGAGATAATTACCCCGATCTTCATCATTTGCTCCTTTCTATCTCCCCTTCGACCTCTTTAGCTCCGTCTTTATAGAATTTTTCTTCATCCGGAGCAAGTTCTTTAAGAAGCCGCAGGAATTCTCCGGCATGGACTTTCTCTTCATTGGCAATGTCTCTTAAAACTTCTTCGGCCAGCTTATTATCGGTTGATTCGGCAAGCTGCATATAAAGCTGGATCGCCTCATACTCCGCGGCCACCATAAAACGTATCGCGCGGACCAGTTCTTCATGTGTAACTTTACGCTCTTTTTTCATCCCCGAAAACGGCGTCCCAAACTCAGGCATATCTTCCTCCTTTTTTTCATAATTCTATGCTCCTTCCTTCAACGGCTTGGATAAAATTGTTGCCGAACTCTTCACGCATCATTTCTGTCGCGCTCTTACCGGTGCAATGCATAGGCGCGATTTTACGGACGCCAAGGCCCCGTAGATCGACTATAATACACCGGTTAATTTCAGCAGTATTATCTTTAAAATGAAAACCGCCAATAAGCGAATAAACGTTCTCGCAAAAACGCTCCTGAGCATGCCTGACGATATTCACTACTCCGGGATGCGCGCACCCGCATATTACCGCTAATCCGTTGGCCGTTTTAATCACAACTGACTGTTCGTATATCTTTCTGCCTTGAGATTCCCCGGAAAGCTGACCTGTGGAGTAAATGTCACCTTTTATGTGCGTTACTCCCCCGGCCTCAACAAGCTTAACTCCAAACGAGGCGATCCTATCTTTTATTTCCTGTTTAAATCCAGGGCCAATATATACCGTGATGTCTTTTCGATTAGGTATTAAATCCCACAATCCGGCTATGTGATCCCAGTCATCGTGCGACAAAATAATGTGTTTGATCTTGGCGGTATCAACGTTGAACTTTTGCATATTATTCAGAAGCACGCCCGGATCGCCAAAGGTATCGAAAAGCACATCTTCCCCGATTAAAAACGAGACACCCCACCTGCGGATAAACCGCTCCCATTTCGTTGAACCCGTAGCAATAATTAGTAATTGCATATTAATCCTTAGAAAACTTCTCAATCTTCTCAACTATGTTCATAAACGCTTCAGCGGACTTCGATTTATGGTGGAAAGATACAAACGGCGTTCCCTTATCGCCAAACTCCACAAACTCCGGCTGGAACGGCACTCTTCCCAAAAACGGGACTTTTAACTCTTGCGCCGCTTTTTCGCCGCCGCCTTTCTTAAAAATATCATTTTCAACATGACAATGCGGGCAAACAAACCCGCTCATATTTTCGATGATCCCGGCTACGGGGATCCTTATTTCATGGGCGAATAAAACGCTCTTACGCGCGTCCAGCACCGCAACATCCTGAGGCGTAGTCACGATAATTATCCCGCTTGCGCCAGGAATGAACTGGCAGACGCTTAAAGGCTCATCACCGGTTCCCGGAGGAGAATCAATGATCAAATAATCCAGATCGCCCCAATTCACATCGCTTAAGAATTGCCGGATAACCCCGGCTTTAGCCGGCCCGCGCCAGATGATCGGTTGATCAGGATTATGGCCTAAAAGGGCAATGCTAACCGCTGTAAGATTTTCGCTGACCTCAACAGGTTCTATTCCAAATTCATGAGTGATAATCGTCTTATTCTCTATACCAAGCATCTTAGCTATATTCGGCCCATGAAGATCGATATCTAAAATACCCACCTTCTTCCCGGTCATAGAAAGCGCGTACGACAGATTAACCGCCACCGTGGATTTGCCGACTCCGCCTTTGCCGCTCATGACGATAAGCGTATGTTTGACCTGCGCCATTTTTTCCTTGAGCCGTTTCTCCTGCTCCATCAAATCCTGATTGTTCATTTGAGCCATATAGATACCCCTTTTCTTATTTTTTGAGTAAATAATCCGCAATCGCCCGATATAACGTACTAACCGAAAGGATCGAGCAGTGCAGATGATCCTCAGGTAAGCCTTTGAGCCTTTTAATAACCTCCCCCGCTGAAATTGACAGCGCCTCGCTAACCATTTTGCCGTGCGCCAGATACGCGGCCATTGCAGCGCAGGCTTTCGTGGGCTGACAGCCTTCAGTGTAATATTTTATATCAATGATTTTACCATCATCGATCACTAAGTAAAATTCCATTGCATCTCCGCATGGCCCCTTTAGATATGACGAGCTTGTGGGATCGTTCATCCTGCCGAAATATTTCGGGTTATTGATCAAATCTACTACATCTTGCGGATACTCTGTAACACTGCTCTCACCATGATGCTCATGTCCCATCTTATTCCTCCCCTGATGTCAGCGCTTCCCACATCTTCCTAATCTCATCCGCAGCCGCGCACTGAGCGTATTCAACAATGGTTTTTCCTTCAACCAATGCTTTGACTACTGTTTTATCAAAAGCTATCTTCCCGATAACCGGGACGTTTCGTTCCCGGCAGAATTTTTCGATTTTTCCGGTCATTGCCAAATTCAGATCGTATTTGTTAACCGCCAACTTAACCGGAATTTTAAAATGTTCAGCAACTTCCATAACCCGCCGGGCGTCATGCAGGCCTGAAAGCGTAGGTTCTGTTACTACGAGCGCGCAGTCAACCCCTGATAACGAGGCGATCACCGGGCATCCTATCCCCGGAGGCCCGTCAATGATCACATAATCAAAAGTTTGCTTTTGGGCTAATTCTTTAGAAACCTGCCTTATTTTGGACACAAGCTTGCCGGAATTTTCCTCGGCAATCCCCAGCTTGGCATGCACAAAAGGGCCGTATTTCGTATCCGAAACAAACCATTCGCCGGCAAGATTTTCTTCCATGTGTATCGCGTTATGAGGGCATACGCGGCTGCACAGCCCGCATCCTTCGCAGGAAAACCGTTCAACGCTAAAATCCGGTTTTATTGCCCCAAAACGACAAACCTTTATGCATTCCCCGCATTCCTTGCAAAGCTTATTATCAATAACCGCGGTTTGCCCGCTTTTAAATTCATGGCGTTCTTTAACAGCAGGATGCAACAAAAGGTGCAGGTCCGCCGCGTCCACGTCGCAATCAACCATAACCTTGTTTTTCGCTAAGTATGCCAGCGATCCCGTAACAACGGTTTTGCCGGTCCCGCCTTTTCCGCTAATGACGACTATTTGTTTCATTTCTTACGCCGCAGATATTGATGTATAAGTTAATAAATTTCTCCTGATAAGAAGCGTCTTTTTCTACAATGGGCACACCTTCAGAATAACTAACTGCAATTTCCCGGCTAAAAGGGATCTTCATTAAAATAGAAATATTCTCTTTTCTGCAATAATCCTCTACCTTGCCGTCTCCAATATCAGAGCGGTTAATAACTACGCCGAATGGTATATTTAATTTCAGCAATACCTCTACCGCTAAAATCAGATCATTTAACCCGAAAGGCGTAGGCTCGGTAACCAATACACAAAAATCACTCCCCTTAACTGCTGTAATTACAGGACATGAGGTTCCCGGAGGAGCGTCAATAATCACCGTTCTTGTAGAATTGATGTATCCTTTCACCTGCCGGATCAAGGGCGGGGACATCGCTTCCCCGATATTAAGGCGGCCATGGACAAACTGCAGATCGCCTTTATCGCCGATCTCGATCACGCCGATCTCTTTATTGACTTCCTTTATTGCTTTTTGAGAACAAAGCAAGCTGCATGCGCCGCAACCATGGCATAAATGCGGAAAAACCAGAACCGTTCCCTTTTTGTTCTCACTTTTGGGCAATACCGCGATAGCGTGATACGCGCAGACTTCCCTGCACTTGCCGCAATACGTGCATTTTGTCTCATCAACCTCCGGCACCGGAATAAATGCCCTCGCCTCATCTTTTATGCGCGGCTTAAGGAACAGGTGCGCATTCGGCTCTTCCACGTCGCAATCGAGGAACTGAATATTTTTTAACGACAGCGCCAGATTAACCGCGATGGTCGTTTTTCCTGTCCCGCCTTTTCCGCTTGCCACTGAAATAATCATTGTTTATTTATCCCCTGTCGGGCCACAAGCACCCGCTGGGCCTTGCTTTCAAACTCTTTGACCTCGAATCCTTCTTTAATGAAACGCTGTTTTGCCTCATCCAGCCTGTGCTTGAAATAATCATGCTTCCTGCCTTCATGTTCGTGGCAGGCGTTGATGATCTCAAGCCCTTTATCGTTAAAATCGCTCAAGACGATTTTCCCGCCCGTACGCAGCAGACGAATAATTTCAGAGAGGACATCCTGCGGCTTTTGCAGATGATGGAACACATTGATGGAGAATATGGCGTCAAAACTTCGATCCGGGAAACTCAGACGTTCTGCGTTCTCGGTCCTGAAATCAACCTGCTTTTCCAGCTTAAGGTAACGGATGTTCAGCTTCGCGAACTCCTGTTCCTCTTCGGAGATGTCGATAGTAACAAAACTAAAACCCCGCTTCGCCAAGGCTAACGCGAAATGGCCTTTTCCGGTACCGATCTCCAATATTTGTCCCGCCAGGGGCAGGGAACTGTCCAGAATGAAATCCCGTTCCTTTTCCAGGTCATAACCAAAACTGCGGTAAAAAACAATCCTATCCATATGTTTCTTATGATTCTCTTCAACCCGGTCTTTTTCTTGCATTACCAGAAACCTTTCTTTAAGCCCGTATCATCTCCGAGCCGCACCAGGGGCACATCATAGAACTGCACGGCACTCCCGGCTGATGAGCCATGGTCCTGCCGCAACTGGGGCACAAACACTCTCCAGACGGCCCGCAGCCGACTTTTTCGCTCCTGCCGCGCCGTCCTTTCCACGGCCTTTCCCGGCCGGCCTGACGAAACGGTCCTGTTCCGTCTTTTCCCGGCATATAAACCTCCTATTTCCCCATTCCAAACTTAGAACCAACGCTGGGATCTTGAGTCGATTTTAATTTCCCGGCTTTAAACAACTCCAGCGCTTCGCTTACTGTACCGGACAAACCGGTATAAATTTCAATCCCCGCGGCTTTTAAGGTCTGAACGGCGTTTGGCCCGACATTGCCGGTCAAAACTGCCTGAGCGCCTTTAGACGCCGCAAACTGAGCTGATTGAATACCCGCGCCTCCCTGAAAAGCCGCGTTAGCATTTTCTATCGCTTCAAACTTCTCTGATTCAGTATCCACAATAATAAAATTCTTGCAGCGTCCAAAACGAGAATCAACCTGAGAATCCAACGTTTTCCCTTGTGAAGTAATACAAATTTTCATATGCGTTACCTCTTCCTATTCGTTTACTTTAATTTATTTAATCAGTGGCAACCACCTTCTTCACCATGATGTCGGCAAGCATCCAAACCGCCCAACGCGTTATTCAGGAAATCATCCAAAGCCTTTTGAACATTTCCCGCATAACCGAACACTTGAACGCCTGCCTGAGCGAATTTCTGCTGCGCGCCCATACCCATGCCTCCGGCGATGACGTGAGTCACCTTATACTTCAATATCTCATCCACCGCGACACAGCCGCCTCCGCCATGAACCGCGGTATTAGGCACGATCCGGCTGCCGATGATCTTTTTCTTATCTTGATCGATATCCGCAAGAAAAAAATACTTACACTGCCCAAAATGCGCGCATACATCGCCATGAACACCGTTCTCATCCTCCAAAACAACTCCGACTCTCATGTTCACAACCTTCCTTTCTTTTATATAACCCGAATTGTTACGCCGGCGCCGGTCTATCCCCTGTGTAGATCGTACGGCCATAACTGCCAAACGCGCGCATACCCTTTTGCGCTCTCATCCAACCTGGCATTCCTGTAGCATTAAAACAATGACGCATGCCGCGGCCACGGCCTTGGCTATTACACATCCCCTGCGCCAGTTGTTTCTCCACATTGTTGGCAGGGATTACACAATATCCTCTGCCACCACCTGTCATAGCTCCTTGACCTCTTGGCCCTGTTCCGCTAAATCCTGGCATTGATACCACCTTTCCCTGTATTAATGGAAATCATTTCCATTAATAAGCAAAAAAATATACCTGCTACTTTTTCCCGTCACATTGCGCACATACACCGTAAAACTGTATAAGATGGTTGGTAATCTTAAACTTGTACTTCTGCCCCAATCCCTTTTCTGTTTGATTAAGCAGCTCAACTTCTTCATCAATAAAATCAGTGTAGTCGATAACCTTATTACATTGCGTGCAAACCAAGTGATGGTGATGATGTGCTCCCTTAGGCCCTTCGGCGAACTCATAACGGGCTCTGCCATCGCCAAAATCAAGCTTATATACCATGCCTAGGTTCGATAGTACATCCAAAGTCCGATAAACAGTAGTTAAACCTACATTAGGATACTTGGGGTGAATTTTCATATAAATGTCTTCCGCGCTTAGATGGCCTTCAGACTTGGATAGAATATCAAGGATCGCCTCACGGCCCAGAGTAAGCCGATATCCGCAATCCCTGAACTTCCCGTGCCACCAGCCCTGACCCCTACACTCACCTCTTGGCATATGTCTCCTTATTGAAAATGGTTTTCATTATTATGATACATCGCAGAAACATTTTTGTCAATCTTTTTTTATTCCAAGGCCGGGAGGGGTAAAGTGTGGCTCGAACTGGCTCGGGACTTCGTATCCACCACAGGCCAAGCCGGTTACATAGCAGAACAGGCAACGCTGGAAGAAAAACGCGACTTTCTAAAAAAGATTGGCTCGAACTTTCGGCTCTGCGGCCCTAAGTTGAGCGTCGAGTTGCGTTTGCCCTATGCTAGCATAGGGCAATTAGGTGAAACAGAAAAATGGGGTGGCTAACCGGGATCGAACCGGCAACCCCCAGAGCCACAGTCTAGTGCTCTAACCAATTGAGCTATAGCCACCATTAATTCGTCTGATTTGCTACTGGAACATTATCCTCTTTTTTAAAGGAATTTTCAAATGCTTTTTTCAGGCCGTTGCCGACACCGAATACCGTATCGATAAGGGATTTAGTCAGGTCCCCCGCGGTGACCACTGTCCCCTTGACTATATTGCCCGGCAACGCAATAACCGCCCCGGGTTTTAACTGGCTGCCTTTACGCGCCTGCTTGATCTTATCCTGAAGCGCGAGTTTTATTATCGGGGCCAGGCCCAATTCCGGGCTGTCCATCTTGGTCTTGAATTTGAAATCCAGAATGATCTTGCCCTGGTTCAATGATTTAAAAATATCCAGGACCACCCGGGTGATCTTTTCCGCCCTGTTCTGCGCTTCTTCTTCCTTGCGGGGCTTGAAATCTATCCTGGTAAGCTCCAGATGGCAATCCGCGGCGACATCATTATTCAACCCATGGATCTCGCTGGTAAAATTGAGTTTCGCCTTGTCAATGTGGGATTTATCCAGGTCTACCCAGCTGGAATAATAAGGATACAGATAAACGCCGTCTATATCTTCGACTTTCAGGCTGGCGTCCATGCTTTTATTATACAGGTCGACCCATCCCGCCAGGCTTACTTTGCCCTCTTCGGATATATTCTTCCACGGGATCTTGCCTTTAAACTCAAAAGAGGCGACCTGGGATCCGCTGACAGGAAGATTAATATTATCGATCCGGGCATTGATATCTTTAACAGCCACTTTTATGCCCTGTTCCCCCATATTATGGTCAATAAAATTTATGCTGCTGTCTGTTATGACCACCCGTCTCAATATGACCGGAGGTATTCTTACTATTTCCTGCGCGGGCTCAGCCTGCGCGGGAACGGTAACCGCCGGAGCGGCGCTTACAGCAGGCTCAGCGGCAGCCGGGACAACACCAACGGCAGGATCAGCCGCGGGAGCGCTGTTCTGCGCGTTCTCAACCACCGGAGTTTTCTTCAAAGGCTTTTCTATATCAATTACCGCGTGCCTGATCGTAAGCTGCGATAATTTAATATTGCCGCTTAATATATCAAAGATCCCGCCAGACGCAACGACCTTATCGCACCTGGCAATGCCTTTGATCTCCAGGTCCTTTACTACCAGGTCAAACGGAAGCCGGGTTTTTACGCTGCCGACAGTGATCTCCCGTTTTAAGAAATCCTGCAATTTATTGACCAGCAAAGAACGCCCCTGGATATTCAGGTATATATGAACGCCGAATACCAGGGAAACAAATAACAGGACAACAGAGACCAATATCCAGGTAATAAGTTTCATCTTAGCTGCTCTTCCTTTACATATACAGAAATATAGCGCGCCTGGCAGGAATCGAACCTGCTGCCGACTGCTTAGCGTACCGCACCGGATTTCTCCGGCCCTTAGTTGCGGTCTGGACTATGTCTTCACCATTTCAGGTGTGTGGCGTATAGTCTCTGAGGACTCCCGTTTAATACACCGATAATCGTCAGCCCACCTCACATGCGCCCCTTGATTATTCCTAGGCTTATCAAAACGGATTACTTTGGGGCAATCAAACGAGTTCGGAATATATAACACAACATCCTTATCCGGGCAGTAGATTGCATAATAATCAAATGCATTCTCCGCATACCGTTTCATATGCGTACCATTCCTGTCTGCCCAACTCGTCCTGAACCCCACAGCGATAGCTCCCTTTTTCAGAGCAACATACTTCACTTGCAGCTTTACAACTTCTCCTGTCTGCAGAACCGCCAGTAAATCGAACGGTTGATGTTCTGATAATGGTATACAAGGAATACATCCCTTACTTACCAAATCAGCCAGTGTTTTAGCCACTCCTATATCCGCTTTGGTTTTTGTGTGGTGCGTATTTACCTCCTTTCTTGGCGACGATTACCCGTAGAACGGTTGCCTGCAAGTAACCCGGAAGATTTCCTAAGGGCTTCCTTGCATACAGCCACATCCACTCTTGTGCGTTACATTCCGCACAGAGGCTCCTATGGAAGGCAGTTGCTCTATCCAAGTGAGCTACAGGCGCGTTAATTTATATATTATCGGGGCGGTAGGACTTGAACCTACGGCCTCTTGCTCCCAAAGCAAGCGCTCTAGCCAAACTGAGCCACGCCCCGTTAGAAATCCGGCTATTACAAGGGTTTAATTATATCAACTCTGGTTTTGCTTCTCAATATATTTCTTGAGGACTTCCCGGACTTTCTCCAGGGCCTTGAAACGATGGCTCATCTTGTGCTTTATTAAAGGGCCGAGCTGGGCGAATGTTTTTTTGTATTTGGGTATACGGAAAATAGGGTCATATCCGAAACCGAACCCGCCTTTTGGCGAAAAATCAATTACCCCGTTGCATCTTCCCTCGACCACCCCGATCAGCCCGCCCTTATCCGCTAACGCCACCGCGCAGGCGTAATACGCCTTTCTTTGGCTTAGTTTAAGCCCGTCTAACGAACGTAAAAGTTTTGTATTGTTCTTTTCGTCGCTTTTGCCCCTGCCGGCGAAACGCGCGGAATAAACCCCGGGCTTGCCTCTCAAGGCGTTAACGCAAAGCCCGGAATCTTCTCCCATGGTCAACTGCCCGGTGAACCCGGCGATCTTAACCGCTTTCTTTACCGCGTTTTCCTTAAAGGTCTTGCCGTTCTCCACTATCGCCGGAGGCTTACGGCAGTCAGCCAGAGAAGTTATCTTGAAATTCAGTCCTTTAAGGATTTCTTTTATTTCTTCCAGCTTCTTGAGGTTCTTTGTCGCCACCACTAATTCCTGTTTCATAAAATACCCTTAAGAAGCTCTTTCTGCATGGCGATCAACTCGATTATGCCTCCGGAAGCCAGATCAAGCATCCCGTCCATATGTTTGCGGTCAAAGGTCCGGCGCTCGGCTGTGCTCTGTATCTCGATAAACTCGCCCTTGGACGTCATTACCACGTTCATATCCACATCAGCCTTGGAATCCTCATCATAGGCCAGGTCCAAAAGAAGCTCGCCTTTGAACATTCCCACGCTGGTAGCCGCGACAAAATCCCTTATCGGGACAGCCGGGATCAATTTGTCTTTTTTGATCTTATTAAGCCCGTCCACCAGGGCGATAAAACTCCCGGTGATCGAAGCGGTGCGCGTGCCCCCGTCGCCCTGAAGGACGTCGCAATCGATCCAGACAGTCCTTTCGCCGAGGCTGCGCATATCCGTTACCGCGCGCAGGCAGCGGCCGACCAGCCGTTGTATTTCATAAGTCCTTCCTGAATCCTTGCCCCTGGGGATACGGCTCTGGCAGGAACGCGGCAGCATCCCGTATTCGGCGGTGACCCAGCCGGTGCCTGTTCCTTTAAGGAACGGAGGAACTGATTCCTCCACACTGGCCGAACAGATAACCTTGGTATTGCCCAATTCAATAAGGCATGACCCTTCGGCGTATTTAAGATACGGCCGGGTGATCGTGACTTTTCTCAACTTATCCAACCCTCTTCCGTCTGTCCTGATCATTGGTGTTTCCTTTCAGTGATTATTCGCTGATACAAACCTTGTTCCGGCCCTCTTTCTTCGCCTTATATAAAGCCCGGTCAGCTAAATCCACAAATTCATCCTTGCTCATCTTCATCTGGTACATGGCTATACCCACGCTCACAGTGACCCGGATAAGAGTGCCGGTCTCCTGATTGAGTATATCCAATTCCTCGGTCATCCTGCGGATCTTCTCCGCGACCACGCTCGCGCCTTTGGTATTGGTAAACGGCAGGATCACTACGAATTCATCGCCGCCGTAACGGCAGATTATATCTACCTGGCGGATATTCTGCTTTATTACCGCGGCCACCTGTTTCAGGACCCTGTCGCCCTCAAGGTGACCGTAATTATCGTTATAGCCTTTAAAATGATCCACATCCACTATCATCAGGCTCAAGTTATGATTATACCGCTGCGCCCGCATGATCTCGACGTTAACCTGCTCCTGGAAATGGCGGTGATTGAACACATTGGTCAGGGCGTCGGTAACCGCCAAAGACGCCAGCTTTTCGCAAAGACGGATGTTCTCGATCTGGGTAACCGCCTGATGCGCTATCAAGGAAAGGTATTTCAGATCATCCTTGGTGAACATCTTGGTAGCTGCCAGCTTATCGGTAACATTCATTACCCCGATGACTTTGTTCTCGCGTTTAAGGGGCAAAGAAACAAAAGACCTGGTTTTATATCTTGTGATATCCCTGGCTATGCTTTTGAACCGTAAATCGTCGTCTATGTCGTTGACCAATAATGCCTCGCCTTCCTGCGCCACCCATCCAGAGATACATTCGCCGATCTTTACTCTGGTATTAGCCTTTTCCGGAGAAAGGCCTTGAGCGCCCCTTATAACCAGTTCATTATTCTTTTCATCTATGAGCATGAAAGACGACTTCTCGGCGTCGGCTATCTTCAAAGCCATGGCCGTGACAAAATCCGCCAGGTCATCGAGCCGGAAGATGCTGCCGATCTCATTATAAGCCTCCATTATGACTTCCAGCTGCTCGTTCTCCTTGGCCAGCGTTTCCACAAGTTCTTTGTTCCTGACCATCAGGCTTTGTTTTTCCAGGCTTCTTTTTACCACCAGCTTAAGATGGTCGATATCAAAAGGCTTGATGATATAATCGTAAGCCCCGACCTTAAGCGCCTCGATCGCCGAGGAAATAGTGGCGTATCCGGTAAAAACAATAAAACTGGTCTCAGGGCTGCGGATGCTTATCGCGCGCATCAGGTCGATCCCCTGGATATCCGGAAGCATCAGATCCAGCACTACCAGGTTAAACGAGCGTTTTTTAGTTTCTTCGATAGCGGTAGCGCCCTTGTTTGCCGTGACCAGGAAATACCCCTGATCGGATAAACCGGCTTTCAGGTGTTCGCAGATTATCTTATCGTCATCAACAATAAGGACATTCTCAGGACTGCTCATGATTTTCTCTCCCTGGGTAAACTGATGCTGAATACTGTGCCTTTGCCAAGTTCCGATTCCGCCTGTATATGCCCGCCATGCTCCTGGATTATGGATTTAGATATGGCTAACCCCAGCCCCAAACCTCGGCTTTTAGTGGTGAAGAACGGGGTAAAAATGTTCGATAATGTCTCTTCAGTCATGCCGCTGCCGGTATCAGCGATCCTGATCCGCAGCATACCCTGGTCTTCCCTGGTGGAGATCTTCAGTGTTCCGCCCTCCGGCATAGCCTGGATCGCGTTAACCACCAGGTTCAAGACAGCTTCCCGCATCTGCACCCCATCAACTTTGTATCCCGGCAAATGCTGGGCAAGGTCCTTGATCACATTAACCTTGTTGTTTTGGACCTGAGCCTCCAGATTAGGGGTGGAAAGCATACTGTCGATCAAATAATTAACATCAACTTCGCTTAAAATAAGCTTCTTCGGGTAACTGAAATTTAAAATACTGGTCAGGATCTCATTAGCCCGGTTCAACCCCTCTTCTATCCCTTTTAGAAAATCAGGATACCCCGGGCAATTCCTGTCTATCCTTTCTTTCAGGCTGTACGCGCTGGATTGGATCTCGGTAAAAACGTTGCGCAGTTCATGGCTTAAAGAAGTGGCCATTTTACCCATAGCCGCCATTCTTTCATATTCCAGCAATTGCTTGTGCACTGCCGCGAGCTGCTGGTCGCTCTTGGTAACTTTATGCTCCAGGCTTAAGATGTTGCGCGAACAGACCTCCAGCTCATTCCTGGTCATCATCAGCTGTTCCATGGTCTTGTTGAAGAAACTTGCCAGTTCTTCGATCTCATCGCCGGATTTTATCTCGACACGATGATAAAAATCCCCGTGGCCGAACGCCTCGATACCCTTGCGCAGTTTCCGGATCGAGCGGACTATATTAGCCCCTTTGATCCCGCCGAATACCAGCGAAAGAAAAATAGATAATAATACCGCCGCGGTAAATATCTTCATCAGATTATCCCGCAGTTTGAAGATCTCTTTTTCGGAGATAGAGATGCCGATCATCCCGATGATCTTCTTTTCGCTGTCCTCTATAGGCTGGTATCCGGACAAATACCAACTGTCGCCTACAGGGATCCTGCTGACAAAATTCTTACCCCCCAAAAGCGTTTTACCGGCGAATTGCGCGGGCAGAAGGCTTCCGGTCACCCGGAATTTGTCATTAAACGGTATATTCGAGCAGATGCGCAGGTTATCCAGGAATATACTTGTGGCCAGTCCTGTATCCTGGGTTACTTTATCGCTCAGGACCGCGTTGTTATTATTCAAAAGGTATCCCGCGGTCATGGTCCCGATGATCACTTCATTGGGATTGATCACCGGCATGGTCGTGGTTATAACCATCCCCTGGACCGGCTCAACGTTCTCTATCCTGGCCTTGGATAATAACCCCAGCCTTTCCAAAGCGTTCTTGTTGAACACTTCTGTGGAAACAGTGATCTTGCCCTGCATAGCCATGCGCACGAAGATATTCCGGCTGTAATCATAACCTTCCAATTTCGGGTTGGTCATGGATACGATCACTTTACCTTCGGCGTCGGTTACAACAAAAAAATCCAGTTTATTCCTCTGGATCACCTTTATGTACTCATTGCGCAGAAGGTCCAGCTGATCGTCCTGAATAAGCGTGGCAATCCTCCTATTCTGGTCCCTGATCACATATTTCAACTGGTCGTTAACGCTGGAATAGACATTAGCGGTGATCTTAAGATTATTATTTATCCGGTTGAAGGCTTCCTGGACCGCGAGCTTTCCCAGGAAAGAAATGGTAATACCCGCTACCAGGATCAAAGGCAGAGTCGAAGTAAGAAGAAGCATCCAGATAACCTTATGCTGCAATCTCTTCATCTTCATTTTATTTTCCTTTGTAGATATTCCTGCCGCCCGGATCAATGGCCACAATCGCCGGAAAATCTTTTACCTCTAACCGGCAAACCGCCTCCGGGCCTAATTCCCTGAACGCCACAACGGTTTTACGCCTGATATACCGGGAGATCAACGCCCCGCAACCGGCGTAAGCCGCGAAATATACGGCTTTGCGCTTTTTGATCGCGGCAACCACCTCATCAGAACGGTTGCCTTTGCCGATCATCGCTTTTAACCCCGCGGAAAGCAAAAGCGGGGTGAATTCATCCATCCGCCTGCTGGTGGTCGGGCCGCAGGAACCAATAACCCTGCCCTTGGGCGTAGCGGCAGGCCCGCAATAATAAATAACCTGGCCCTTGAGCTCGAAAGGAAGTTTCTTTCCGGACATGATCAATTTAGAGATCCTGGCATGGGCCTGATCCCGGGCAGTATAGATCGTCCCGGTCAAAAGGACCTCATCCCCTGATCTTAATCCCTCCAGATCCTTCCCGGAAAAAGGCAGATTTATCATTCTCATGTTTTTATCCTATAACACCCCGGCTGCGCTGCGGGTAGCGTGACAACTGATATTCACCGCCACAGGAAGCCCGGCGATATGCGTGGGATATGTCTCAATGCTTACCGCCAGCGCGGTGGTCTTTCCGCCCAAGCCCATCGGCCCGATCTTCAGGTTATTTATATCCTTTAACAATTCTTTCTCTAATTTACCGCGGCTTGCGGATATATCCCGAAGCAAAGCTTTTTTCGCCAACACCATAGCATTATCCGCTGTTCCGCCTATACCCACGCCCACGACATAAGGCGGGCAGGCGTCCGGTCCGGCGGCCTTGACCGCGTCGATAATGAACTCCTTTATCTGTTTAACCGAAGCTGTGGGATTGAACATTTTCAGCCGGCTTTTATTTTCAGAACCAAAACCTTTAGGAAGAACAAAGAGTTTTAACTTATCGCCCTTTACGATATCCACATGTATGATCGCCGGCCCGTATCCCGGCTTACCCCGCAGTATAGGGTCTTTGATGATCGAGTTTCTGAAATACCCGGACTTGTATCCTGAGACAACCCCATTATTTATCGCGGCGTTAAGGTCGCCCTTGACCATCACTTCCTGGCCAAGTTCCACGAACACACAGGCCATGCCGGTATCCTGGCATATTGCCAGCCGCTGTTTATCGGCGATCCGGGCATTTTCAATGATAGCCTTAAGGATATTCCTTGCCCGGGAATTCTTTTCTGAAGACAAAGCCAGGCGCAAACGTTTTAAGACATCTTTCCTTAGAACGATATTAGCCTCAACGCACAATCTTTTTACCGCCTCAGTTATTTTTTTGGCTTTTATTATTCTCATTTTTTCTTGTATTCCCGGGTAACAGTGGTGGTTATCCCTCCCCGGGGATTGAACTGCCCGGTGACCTTCAGCCAGCGGGGGTTACACGCGCTGGTCAGATCATCCACCATCCTGTTTATCAGATGCTCGTGGAATATCCCGACCGCCCGGTAAAATATAGTGTACATCTTGAAAGATTTAAGTTCTACGCAGGATTTCAGCGGAGAATATTCAACACGGATAGAGGCGAAATCCGGCAAACCGGTTTTCGGGCAGATACAGGTAAATTCCGGGATATCCAGGTTAATGGTATAATCTTTGTCCGGGTATTGGTTCTCCCAGACCTCGATCACCGGAGTTTTCATCCTGCGGACATCCGACTGCAATCCTTCATAGCTTGATCTTTTAACCATATTATTTAACTCCTGCGATTTTATGCACCTGCGGAATGATACAGGTAATGATATTATTCCGCGTGCAAATATCCTTAAAATCAGCGATCTTCTTTTTTACCAGCGGAAATTCCACCCGGCTATCCGGCTGCAATACCAGGACCACAGCGGGATTGACCGCGCTGATCACCTCTATCGCCCGGGCTATGTCCTCTTCTGTTGTCGATTGGCTGACCACCGCTTTCACAAAAACATCCCTGTAGGAACTCACCTCCAGGAACCGGCGGTGTTCCTCCCAGAAATCGCCCTCTCCGGTAGAAGAAGGCAGCTTAAAATCCATCGACACTATATCCACCAGGTCTATGACCTCGGATAACTCATCCGGCAGAGTGCCGTTGGTCTCCAGGTAATTCTTGAACCCCGCGTCCCGACTGAGCTTTAGCGTCTCTTTCAGGAAATCTTTCTGTAAAAGAGGCTCGCCGCCGGTAAAACTTACTGAATGATAAATATCCCCGAACGAAAGCAGTTCCTTTACCAATTCCCGCGGCTGATACTGCTTGAACCGGTAAAATTGCGTGTCGCAGAAAGAGCATTTAAGATTACAGCCGAAAAGACGGACAAAGATCTGCCTTTCGCCGAGGTATATGCCCTCGCCCTGCATGCTTTCGAAGATCTCCGATACCTGTCCGATCATGACCTAAACCCGCTCCTCATCTTAACGCCGGATCGCTCAATCCAGCCTTGATAAAACCCCTGGCCCGGAAATAGCAGCTGTCGCATTTCCCGCACGGCCTGGCGCCGCCTTTATAACATGACCAGGTCAATTCAAAAGGGACTCCCAGTTTTTTACCCAGCAGGATTATCCGCGTCTTATCCATTTTAACCAGCGGCCTGCGGATACTGATCCTATGCCCCTGAACGCCGGCTTTTGTCCCGCGTAAAGCCACCTGGTCGAACGCTTGGAAGAACTCCGGCCGGCAATCCGGATAACCGGAATAATCCTGGCTGTGCGCCCCGATAAATATCTGCCGCGCTCCAACCGCCTCGGCGAAAGATAAAGCGAAACTTAAAAAAATTATATTCCGCGCCGGCACATAGGTCGCCGGGATGTTTTTCGCTCCTTCATCCCCGGAAACTTTCGGGAGCGGACTATTCTTATCCAGAAGAGCCGAGCCTTTCCACGGCAGGCTGATCTTTACCAGCTTGAATTCGCATCCGGCCTCGCGGCAAATCCTCTTGCTTGCCTCTATCTCCCGCTTATGCCTCTGGCCGTAATCAAAAATAAGGCAGTGCGGAACGAATCCTTCAGCCATCGCGGCATACAGGGTGACCGCGGAATCCAATCCGCCGGATAACAGGACGATCGCGCGTTTCTTATTCTTCATAAGTGGCGGAACTGGTATTATTTTCCCAAACAGTCACAGAACTCAGATCCCTGATCTTCAGTTTCAGGCTGTCGTATATATACCTGGCGAGATTCTCCGAAGTGGGGTTTATCTTATCGAACGGCTTCTGTTTATTCAAATACTTGTGGTCAAGGCTTTCCAGAAGGGCGTTTAATTTTTCTTTGAGCAATTTAAAATCCATGAGCATGCCGATCTTGTCCAGCTTATCCCCGGCGACAGCCGCCTCTACCCTCCAGTTATGACCGTGCAGGTCCTCGCATTTGCCTTTATACCCGCGCAGGTTATGCGCTGAGCTGAAACTCCCCTCTACTCTGACTTTATACATTGTTCACCCTGGTAGCGTTAGTTATCGGCCGGCCCATGAACCTCTCCGCCAGGCCGCTGAACCATTCCGGGTTGTCGCTGACAAAAAACCGGTGCTTCCCTTTACCGGATTTATTCAAAAGCCTGTCTGAAGAAAGGATCTTGTTCACTTCCATGGCTACCTGCTTGGCCGAGTCAATGACCTTGACCCCGTCGCCCAGGACCTTGCGGATCACCGGCTTTAGCAAAGGATAATGCGTGCATCCCAATATCACCGTATCCACTTTACTATCCTTTAACGGTTTAAGATAAGCAGCCGCGATCTTCGTCACCACTTCACCGTCAAGCCAGCCCTCTTCCACCAAAGGGACAAATAAAGGACAGGCGACCGCGGTAACCTTTATATCCGGATCAAGCTGTTTTATCTCATTCTCATAGGCCCGGCTTTTTATTGTCCCGTGCGTGCCGATAACCCCGATGCGTTTGTTCTGGGTGGCGTAAACCCCTTCCCTTACCCCGGGTCCGATAACCCCGACGATCGGCACTTTAAAATGATGCCGGATCACCGGAAGCGCGAGGCTGGAAACAGTATTGCAGGCGACACAGATCAGTTTGACATCGTGCTTGAGCAGGAAAAGTATGTTCTCAATAGAAAAACGGATAACTGTCTCTTTGGACTTTATGCCGTAAGGAACGCGGGCGGTATCCCCGAAATAAATTATATCCTCGTTAGGCATCTGACGGATCAATTCCCTGACCACCGTAAGCCCCCCGACACCCGAATCAAAGACGCCGATCGATTTCATCTGCTGCACCTTTCTGATTTAATTGAACAATAATCCGCCAGGCTTTTCTCTATACCATCAGCCAGGGTCTGCCGGTAAGATCCGCTGCGCAGCAACTTTTCCTCATTGCCGTTAGAGACAAATCCCACTTCGATCAATACCGCCGGGATATTAGCGCCCCTGAGCACAAAAAAATTAGCGCTTTTTACTCCGATGATCCGCGCGTCCAGGCTCTCGTCCATATCCTTGCACAATATCCGGGACAGTTCTATCGATTCACCCCGGTTATAATTATAGATCATATCCCAGAGTATCGTCTTAAGGGTCATATCGCCGCTGGCAAAACACCCGCGGTCCAGGTTAAGCCTGGCTGTTTTCGCGGAGGCTGCCGCCTTCTGGATATCAGGCACAGCCTGGGAAATATGGTATACCTCAAAACCGCTGAGGCTCCTGGCGCGGTTAGCGTTGGCGTGGATGCTTATAAAGATATCGGCGTTGGCGTTATTGGTAATAGCTACCCTGTCCGGTAAAGGAATAAATTTATCGCTGGAGCGGGTCATTACCGTTTCCACCCCCTGAGCCTTCAAGGCCGCGGCCAAACGCCTGGCGATATCCAGGGTAACATCTTTTTCTTTCAGCCCGGTCTTGCCAATAGCGCCCGGGTCTTTCCCGCCGTGTCCGGCGTCGATTACCGCTTTGCGTATCCCCGCGAATGACACGCGGGGCTTTAGCGCTGACTGCTCTTTGAACAACGGCTCCAAAACCTGTTCACGGAATTTATGAGGGATAACAATAGCCCCGGAATATATCTCCAACGGTTCTTTCATCCGGCTTACCGAGCCGTCAATGACCGCCAGGTTATTGCCGATCTGCAGGCTTATTTTATGAATACCCTTGTTCAACACTACCGACCTGGTCAACCCGTCATACTTCCAGTTTATCCCTTTACTCTGGCAAAAAGCTGACAAAGAAGAATACTGTGTCCCGGACAGGTTGAACGCCGCAGGGCTGCTGAGATCACGTGGAACAGTAGCGCAGCCCGAACAGATCCCGCATAATATGACCAGCGCGAATATAGTTTTTCCGATAAACGACAAGTTTAATTTCTCCTTCATAAGAAATAATAGCGTCCACCAATTTTTCCTTGACGGAAATTACTTAGAGAGATTCTTCATTCGCTGCGTTGCTTGTCGCACCGCTACGCTCATTCAGAATCCACCAATTTTTCCTTGACGGAAAAATTGGTGGAGGTGGGCGGAATCGAACCGCCGTCCTTAAATACTCTGATAAAAGCCCCTACATGTTTAGTCTGGCATTTACGCTTAGCCCTATACACTCCGACAGACAGGATTGAGTAAGGCGCAGCCTTTTATTACTCTTACCCCGGTTTTGAAGGCTAACCGCCGGAGCCAGCCTAAATTAGAGTCTCAAATCCCGCCCTTAGGCAGGCAGGTTTGAGGCTTCGCTCAGATTAGTGGGCGAAGACTGGTGTGATTACGGGCATACGAAGAGTAGTGGAAGGAACTACTACCATTTTCTCCATTAACCCGTTAAACGTCAACGTTTTATCGTTAGCATTTATATTGTGCAAGGATTTGTGACGCGGCCAACCTTGCGTCCGCGACATGCTGCTTTTACCCGACATATCTAAGTCGAGACCTGTCACCCCCATTTTTTTCAGAACATCATTATAGAAGAAACCTGCCTGCCGGCAGGCAGGAATTTGGCCCTGAGCGGTAGATACCGCGAAGGCCCTTCCCCCATTTTAGATCATTTCATATATTCGAAGACACCGCCAAGCGATTTCTTCCGCGAGGAGCAATTCAACATATTTATCTATTCCTGCTCTTCATCGTCTGCCGGATCTTACGGTCAACTTCCCGGCGTTTAATATCCTCGCGTTTATCAAAAGACTTTTTACCTTTGCCCAAACCCAGTTCAATCTTGACGAATCCATGGGAATTAAAATAAGCCTTCAAAGGGATCAACGCCAATCCCCCCTGGCTCATTTGGGCATCAAGCTTAGCTATTTGTTTGCGGTGCAAAAGCAATTTACGCACGCGCGCAGGCTCGCTATTAAAATAACTCGCCTGTTCATAAGGACTTATATGCGTGTTGTATAAGAAAACCTGGCCTTTATCGATCCGGGCAAAACTATCGCTGAAGCTGATATGACCGGCTCTTAAGGATTTAACTTCGCTTCCCCTTAACTCAATGCCGGCCTCAACCGTTTCTTGAATGAAATAATCGCGGAATGCCTGTTTATTTGTACCTATGGTATCACTCATTTTAGCATACTTATAGCAAAATATAAACTTAAAAACAAAGGTATGGTCGCCACGCTCAGGATATGGCCGTAAAACACCCCCGGGCTGACCAAACAATCCTCTTGTTTATATTGACTGACTATGACCGACAAATTAGCTGCTGGCGGCATGGACAGCTGCATTATCAGCAATAAACCTATCAGATCCGGCAGCTTGAACTGATACACCACCCATAAACCTAAAACAGGCAGAATTATCAATTTAACCAAAGCCATCAGGCCGATCGCCTTGTTGTACGACCTGGCGCATCTGATAGCCGCTATATTTCCTCCCACCACAAAAGTCGCCAAAGGCAAAGTGCAGTCTCCGGCCATTTCCAGCGGTTTAAGCACAAATCCCGGGATGTATTTGCCTGCTCCCAGAAAAACAAGAAACAAGCCTGCCAGGGTGGCGATCACCGGCGGATTAAGCATGCTCCACCAGTCGAATTTCTTGGACTTGCTGTAAGTCAAAAGATACGTCCCAAAAGAAAACATCAACAGGTTAAAACCCAGCAGGAACAAGAAAAGGTAGATGAACATAACATCAGCTTTATCCTTAGGGAGTATGGACGCGAATAGAACCAGCGGCAGATATCCGGAGTTCTGAAAAGAAACCAGGCTTAAAAACTGCAACTTTTCCTGGGTCTTTCGAGAAAAACCGAGAAAAACAAAACCGACTGCCAGCGCCAAAACAGTGATCGCTATACTCAAAAGCGGAAAGATCCACCATTGCGGATAAAGTCCGGGGTCAAAATCCCGTATCAGCCGGCAAAAGATCAACAACGGCAGGGTGATCTCGATCACCAAACGGCTGAGAGCGTTTAACCCTTCTGCTCCCAAAAAGTTACGTTTGATTATAAGATAGCCTATCGCGCCCAGGATAAAACTCTGGCCTACCCCTATTATAGTAACTTTAAATGCCTCAAAAAACACCCTTTTCCTCCTTAGAGAGTATATATTATAACAACAAAAAATACCAGGGGCAATGCAAAAATGTTTGAGTTGACAGGATCGAAAGGCTGGGATATACTTGTATCTACTTTTGCGGAGGTGGCGGAATTGGCAGACGCGCAGGTCTCAGAAGCCTGTGCCGCGAGGTGTGAGGGTTCAACTCCCTCCCTCCGCACTTTTTTATTTATACTTGGCGAAGGGACTCCGCACTAAATTTTCTATACTCAATAAAATGGGGTCAGATTTATTTAATCTTGTGCTCAAACGCACGAGCGGAAATAAATCTGACCCCATTTTTTATTTGATAAGCGCGCAAAGTCTGCCGGTTATAATACCCAGATACGTTCCAATGATATTGCCCAGGATCGCCAGGAGCAGGCCGACAGAAGCCAGCCCAGGCTGATAAGCGGCGGCGACAACCGGCGCTGAAGCAACCCCTCCGATATTCGCCTGGCTGGCGGCGGCTATAAGAAAAAGCGGGGCCCGGATGACCCGCGCTGTCAGCAATAAAACCAAACCATGTATCAGGACGATCAAGAAACCCGCGCTGATGAATAAAAGCATCCCGCTGAAACAATCAATACTCGCCTTTGCCCCGATCGAAGTCAAAACAAAATAAAGCAGATAATAACCTATATCGGTCGCCCCTTTGTTCCCCAGGCTTCTTAATTTGGTAAAAGAAAGCCCCACGCCTAAAAAAGAAACACAAATAATTATCCAGGCATACCGCGAAAGCACATTTGGGATCACCGGCAGCAGCCCGGCCGCGTACCAGGAAACGATCCCGCCGGTAAACGTGATAAATAAAATCGCCGCGCAATCCCTGAATCTGCGTTTTTCATACTGACCCGCGGGGCTTACCGCAGCTTTCTCCTGTAATTCCTTGAGTATGCCGGCGTCTGATTTATTCCAACGGTCAAAAACAGCCTGCATCCCTGCCAAGGCGATAAGAATCCCCATCCAAGTGTATGGAACAATAGTATCAACTACAACCATTGGAGTAAAAACCGCGTCCGGGGTTCCCAGCGCTTCCTTTACCGCGATCATATTGGCGCTGCCGCCTATCCATGAGCCGGAAAGACTGCCGAAACCAGACCAGGCATATTCACCCAATCTATCTCCTAAAATAGCGACTACCGCGCAGGTCCCCAGCATGATACCGAAACTTCCGGCGAGCATCATTACCAGCGCTCTGGGGCCAAGGCGTAAAATAGCCATAATATCCGAGGATAAAAGTAAAAGAACAAGGCTCGCCGGCAACAGATAAACGCTGATCAAACCATACACAGGGCTCTTAGGATCGAGGGCCCCGGTGGTGGCCAGAAGCATGGGAATAAAATATATCCAGAAAACCGCGGGCAAAAATGAAAAATATTTCTTAAAACGCCGACGCGAGGAAATAAAAAGCACCGCTGTTTCTACAACGATAAGGCAAATAACGATAGTAAACGGATTTCGGATCATCGCGGTATTATTCCTATGCCTGCCTTGACCTTTTTCAGGTCATACACACCTGAAGCGCTCAAATACGGATTGCGGTCATACCCTTTTTTGATAAAGAACGGAGTATCCAGATCAACGTATTTAAAACACCCCATTCCTGAAGCCAGATGCGCCGAGGCCATTGTCGAAAGCGAACTTTCCATCATCGCCCCGATCATTAATTCTATACCATTTGCCCGGCAGAGCATGGCTATTCTACGGCTATGATCCATCCCCGTTTTCATTATCTTTATATTCACCACCGGCACGGCTTTCTCTTTAATTATACGCAGGACATCGGCAATGGAAGAAGCGGATTCGTCGGCGCATACAGGCACAGGTGATTTGCGGGCGACTTCCTTAAGCCCTTCCCAGTCCGCCTTGGCTACCGGCTGCTCTAAAAGTTGAGGGATAACCCTCATCTTCTTCAGTTCCGAAAGAAAACGCAGGATATCTTTGGGCTTAAAACCCTGGTTAGCGTCCAGATAAAGCTCGCTCTTCCTGCAAATCTTAGCAACCAAAGCGACCCTTTGCAGGTCCAGAGCGAAATCTCGGCCTATTTTTATCTTGAATTTGCGAAAACCCCGCTTGTAATAATGCCGGCATGTCCGGCGAGCCTCTTCAAGATCGCCGATGACGATCGTAATATCAGTGGCCAGCTTGGATAGTTTTGTCCCGTAGAATTTCCAGAGCGGCAGCCTCATCGAACGGCACAGCGCGTCCAGCAGGCTCATCTCCACCGCGGCTACAGCGGATTTATTTGCCGGAAGCGCGTCATGAAGAAATTGGGAAACAGCCGTAAGATCCGCCGGATCTCTTCCGGCAAGCTTCTTACCTACTACCGAAAGGTTTCTCAGGCTTTGGGCCACGCTTTCGCCGGTAATATGCGGGGCAACCCCCGCCTCGCCGTATCCTTTTGTCCCGTCTGAGAGTTCAAGAACAAATAAAACGTTCTCCAGATTATTATGCTGGCCGGTGGCGATGCGGAAAGGCTGGTTAAGCGGGGCGTTGAGCGGACGGCAGGAACATTTTTTTATACGCAAAGCTTTCTCCTGTTGTTGAAACGATTTTAACAGAAGATACGGGATATGCAAAGTGAATAAAACATTGCTAAAATTTGCTAAGACAAACAGGCAAGACCGTTCTTTTTTCTCCTCTTGGAATATTCAAGGTAAAATACAATAAACAATACCGCGAGTGTCAAAAAAAGTCCGGTATAAAGTTTCTTAAGGCTGAACTTACTGCAATAATTCTCTCCCGGCGCGATCTTTCTTATTTCCCAGGCATGGATATCCAGGTCTCCCCCATGCTCCGGGCAACAGCGGTGGAATACCCCGGAAACTTCGATTATATCGCCTTTGGCGCGGTAATTGCCCAGATATGCGAGATCTTTCAGATCGTCTTTTTTAACCCAGACGCCGATCGCTATGTATCCATCGTTAAGATGTATCCAGGCATGTTCGGCGCGAACCATTACATCCCCCACCGCCTCCCCCTGGTAAATAACGGTTTTGCCGTTATATTGTTTGGCGTTATTTATTAGCTCCTGGCTTCCTGTGGGCTCAGCGAAACCCGGGACAACTAAAACCATGGCTAACATAAAAAAAGAAATATAACAGTTTATTATCTTTTTACGCATCGTCATTTACCCTTAATTAGCGCTAAGATAAAACCTCCTAAAGCAAAAACCGACATTAATTCCAACCTCCCCGCCCACATCTCAACGATATAAACAACTTTCAGTAACGCCGGCATACTCGCGTCAGTGATCCCCACAGAAAGGCCGACATTTGCCGCGGCAGAGGTAGATTCAAAAAGAGAATCCATTAACGGATATCCCAACCATACCCCGATAAGCGTTCCCGCGAAATACATAAATAAATACCCCATCGTCACAATCAACACCCCCCGGACTTGTTTGTCATCCAGGAACATTGTCTTAATATGGTGGAATCTCTGGATTACCACCGCGTGAGGCGCGAACAAGCCGGTTTTTATATCCTGTTTAAGCGCTTTACATATAATGCCCACGCGCAGCATCTTGATCCCTCCTGCGGTCGAACAGGCGCAACCTCCCAACGCCATGGCGATGATCATCCCGGTAAGCGCCACATTACCCCATTCTTTGATAAACTGCTGCGCGTATATCGTCATATAACCGGTGGTCGTATGTCCTGATATAAGATGAAAGAACCCTTTACGAAAAAGAGTAATCCCTTCGGAATAAACGCCAAAATGTTTCAACCCGGCGATAACAAACAAAGAAACAAGCATAACAACCAGTAAGAATGTTCTGGTCTCGATATTTTTCCAGAGCTCTTTAAAGTTACCCGTCCACAACTGATAATGCAGGTTAAAATTAAAAGAACCCGCGATCATAAAAACGATCACGACCATCTCAAATGCCAGGCTGTGATAATAAAGGATATTGATCGACTGTGGCGCAAAACCAGCAGTGTCAAAACCTGCCATAAAGATGCATGCGGCGTGAAAAAAAGCGCTCCCGGATTTCAAACCGATAGACATCCCGATCAGCCCCAGGATAATAGTCCCCACGATCAAATAGACAACGCTGATCGCCCAGATAAAGCGCGCCGTATGGATCACGTTAGGCACTAATTTCTCATCCCGGCCTTCTCCTAAATAAAGGTTCAACGAACCGCTGCCGCCTCCGACCAGGAAAGAAATAGCGACAATAGCGATCCCCTGTCCGCCGATAAAAGGCCCCAGATGCCGCCATAAATTATGCGTCCAGGATAAATGATCCAGGTCCTGCACCAGCGTAAAACCGGTAGTGGTAAAACCGGACATTGTCTCAAAACAGGCGTCGAGGAAGGATTTATAGTGCCCGCTCATCAAAAGCGGTATGGCGCTGAAGGCCATGGCGAACAACCAGGACAGCGCGACTACCACCATTGCCTGGCCGGGATGCAGATCCTTGTCTGTTTTACAGAACCGGCTCAAAAGCATTCCGAACAGGATTGTGATATTCGCGCTTAGAAAAAAATCCAGACAAGGATCAGGCTCGCGAAAAAGAAAAAGACCGCAGATAAACGGCAAGAACATGGTCAACCCCAGACCGGTAGTGATCTTGCCCAGGTAATAACCAATATTCTTGATATCACTTAATTGCGGTTTAAGTATCATAGTAAAATATTAATAAGACAGACTGCCCCGGCGCCTATGGCGATGATCGCCAAAGAATAAACAGTTTCCCAGAAAATACCCAGCGTAATAGTGTAAACAATGCCCGTCTTTTTCATCCGCGTGTCTCCTTTGTGCCCAATGATCCGGTTCGCGAAAAAACCAGCATTTCATACGCGGCAATAAAGCAACGCCAGAGAAATTCCTTCTCTGGCGTATATTCAAAACAGGATCATTTGATTATTTATTAGATTACGGCCGAGCGGCTGATAAGACAAGTCAAAAAAAGGTCAAAATGCGGTCTTTAGTTTATTCTTCCGAACGCAGGCGGTATCCCACGCCAGGCTCGGTCAATAAATAGGCAGGACGGTTAGGGTCAGGCTCAATCTTGTTCCGCAGGTTACTGATAGTAACCCGTAAAAGATGCAAAACACCTTCGTAATCTTCGGTTTTATCCCATATTTCCCGGAGTATTTTCTGATGGGTCAAGACTTTACCGGCGTTCAGCAGGAATAATTTCAGCAAATCATATTCCACCGGAGAAAGATCAACCTCGTTATCACCGGATGTTACCCAACGCCTGGTAATATCCATACGCAGCTTACCCGCAGTGATGATCTCTTCCTTGTCCAAAGGCAAGAGCCTCCTCATCACCACTCTCAAGCGGGCTAAAAGCTCGCCGGTAGAAAAAGGCTTGGTAAGGTAGTCATCCGCGCCCGCGTCAAGAGCGGAAATTTTCTCAGCGGGATCGTCTCTTACCGATAAAACGACTATAGGCGTCTTAGTGCGCTTTCGGATCCTGGTTATGACTTCTCTTCCGTCAATATCCGGCAGACCCAAGTCAAGGATGATCGCGTCAGGATGGACATCAACCGCTTCTTCCGCTGCCGCCTTTCCGGTAGCTGCTTCAAAAACGCTGTAGCCGCAGGAAGAAAGCGACGTCTTAAGAAAACCACGGATGGCTTTCTCATCATCTACAACAAGGATCCTAAGCCCGCCTTTTTCGGATATCACATTATTCATTCCAGCGGCAGCTCCAGAGTAAAAACCGAACCTTTATCAACGGCGCTATCTACGGTGATCTTTCCGCCATGCGCCTCAATGATACCTTTTGAAATACACAAGCCCAGCCCGGTCCCTGACACATTCTGAGAACGCTCGACCCGGTAGAACTTATCAAAGATCCGCTTAAGGTCTTCCCTGGGTATCCCCAGGCCGTGATCTTCTATCTTGATCCGCGCCTTATTTTGAACACAGAAAGCGGATATCTCAATCGGCGAACCATCCGGAGAATATTTCAAAGCATTATCAATAATATTATAAAAGGCTTTGAGGATGAACGGAAAATCCACGGCTATTTCAGGGAAATTACCTGGAATATTTACTTTAATATCTCTGGCGCCTATCTTTTCCTTTAACTGCTCCAAACATGCGCCCAACAGATCACGCAGATCGCACGGCTTCCTGGATATCCTCAACACATCGGATTCCAACCTGGTCATGTCCAACAGATTGCTTACGATCCGATTCAGACGATCGGACTCTCCCCGCGCGGTTTCTAAAAGCTCTCTTGTATTCTGAACGCTTAAATTCGCATTTCCGTCTAAGAGGGCGGTCAACGCGCCGGTTATAGAGACAAGCGGAGTTCTTAAGTCATGTGAGATAGAATTCAACAGCGCCGAATGCAGTTTTTCCGTCTGGTGCTGGATTATCTGTTTGCGCACCTTAGAAGCTAAAGTGCTGACTACGATCCCGACCACTAAAAAAGCCGTGAAAGTAAAGAGATACTGGATACGGGAAACGTTAAGGGTCAGATAAGGCGGGACCAGGAAGAAATCAAAAACCAGAACACTCAATATGGAAGTAGCGATAGCCGGGCCCCTTCCCCAGCGTATAGCGACAAAAACTACTGCCAAAAGATAAAACATGACGATGTTGGTCGGTTCAAGCTTTCCTTTGACCAATTCGCCGAATAAAGTAGTAAGAAAAACCAGACCGCAGCTTATAATATAAGGCGCGATACTGGTTTTTACTGATTGCGCGGATTTCATATGCTAATTATACCACTAATTAGCTATTTTTCGATAATAACCAAACACCTATAAATTCATTGACGCCCGGTTATTATTGTAGTAATCTTTTAACCTATGACAACACCTAAGAACAAAACCGGCATTAAGTTGCTGATAATTTTCTACTCTTTCATATTAGCGCACAATATAATGGCTGTCGCGCAGGTCAAAACCAATATATTGATGGCCGCCATATTCCTGGGCACACTGGTATACATAATCTTCGGCTTCATCAGGCGGGCGGAAAGCGCCAGGATCATAGCTATAATATTCCACGCGCTCTTTCAGATACTGGAGACTACCGCGTTCTTCATCATCAAACCCGAAGAACTCCTGAGGAAAACAATGGGCAATGTTTCCGGGCAAATGCTTACCGCGGGCAAATACGCTTTTTTCTTCGTATTATGCCTGATAACCGCGATAAACATCGCCGCGATAATTTATCTGATCAGAAATAAAGATTACTTTCACCGCGAAGAAGATCCCCAAAGCTTAAGGCAGGAAGGCGGTCAATAACCCTCTTGCCGGTCCTTGGAAATATTTTGATAAGCCTTAAAGGAAGGTTTTTCCGAAAAATCCCAACGCACTAATCCAAAATAGTCTGTGCCGTTATCCCAGTGTTTGCGGGTACCGCGCGCCTGAACAAACCCGTTTTACTCCTGGTCATGGGTTTTTTGCTCGATATTTATGTAATCGGAGAAATCTATCTCCTCGCCGATCTCCTGTTTTACCACCCGGATACGGTCAGGCACATAAGGATGGGTCTTATAGTAAGTTTTGGGCCTTAACGGTTTCCTGCGGTTCACTTCCTGGAGTTTTTCCAGAAAAGAGATCATCCCGTGCGGGTCATATCCGGCAAGTTTCATGTACCGGGCAGCCAACTGGTCGGCGAGCAATTCATCCTCCCGGCTGTAACCCATGAGCAGTTCGGTAAAAGCGCAGTTCGCCGCGGTTACTACTTCGGCGGAGCGCGTGGTGACCGCGGCCAGCACATTAAAAACAGAATAGCTCATTACCCCCTGCAGTTTTTTAATACTGTGCCGCGCCACGATATGGCCGACCTCATGCGCCAGGACCCCGGCAAGCTCATCGTCATTGGCAACCTTATCGATCAGCCCTTTATTCACATACACAAATCCGCCGGGAAGGGATACCGCGTTAACCTCGTCTTCATCCAGCGCTTTAAAAGTGTAATCTATCTCCCTGCGGTCGCAGACCGCGGCGATCTTTTGGCCGATATCCTGGACCCGCTTCTGGACCAAAGGGTCCTCGGCCGGCTTATATTCTTTTTCCAGCTGTTTGGCGATGGACTTGCCCATATTTACTTCTTTGTCGGTAGAGTAATAGAAGCTTTCCTGTTTGCCGGTAGCGACATTATACTCAGTGGAACATCCGGACAGAAAGGCGGGCAGCCAGCAAACCGCGGATAAAAGCAGTAATGTAAAAACTTTTATATGGAGTTTCTTGAATATCCAATAAAGCTTTCTTAAAGGAAGGCCGACAACATTATAAAAACACCCCTCGATCCGCCGGATAAAGAACGCCCCCCGGCCCTGGATATCAAAGCTGCCGGCCTTATCTAAAGGAGAAACGTAACGGAAATACGCGGCTATCTCCTCATCGGTAAGTTTATCCATATAGATCTTTGTTTTTTCGAAAGCAGTGACCTTTTTCCCTTTATCCTTATCGATCACGCAGACCCCGGTATAAACCCATTGCGCTCTTCCGGAAAGCCTTTTAAGCATCCGGTGAGCGTCGCGGATATCCGCGGGTTTTCCGAATATGCGTTTACCGTCGACTACGACCGTATCCGCGCCTACGATTATGCCGGACCTGATCTTCTTAGATACGGCTGCGGCCTTTTTCTCGGCGTTATTTTTAACCAGTTGGGAATACGAAAGTCTGCGGGGGGAGGTTTGTTCTTTTATGCCGCTGGGCATGATCCTGAATCTTAAACCGAATATACGGAAAAGTTTCTTGCGGGCTTTTGAATCCGAGGCCAGATATACTATTCTCATAATATCAGCTGCTCGCGCTCTCGCCGGCCAGATATCCGGTGGAAAACGCCGCTTGCAGATTAAAGCCTCCGGTATCCGCGTCCAGGTCGATCATCTCTCCGCAGAAATAAAGCCCTTTTATAATACGCGACTCCATGGTCCGCGGGTCTATATCCTTCAAAGACACGCCGCCGCGGGTAACCATAGCCTCTTCAAGAGGCAAAGTCCCTTTTATCTCAAATGACAAAGCCTTCAATAACCGGCCGATCTTAATCCGTTCTCCCTGAGTTATCTGGTTGCCTTTTTTCTCCGGGTCTAACCCTCCCAAACGGATAAAAACATCGATCAGCCGCAAAGGCAGGCTTTCCTTAAGTATATGTTTGAGGCCTTTGCGGGGGTTCGCCTTGAAATCGCGCAGCAGCCTCTGCTCTAATTGCTCCGGCGATAAAGCGGGCTTGAGGTCGATCTCGACAAAAACCTCTTTCTTAGCCGCTAACCAGTCGACTATCCTGCTGCTTAAGGTCAAGACCAGCGGACCGGATATGCCGTTATGGGTGAACATCAATTCCCCGATATCGGAAATAATATTTTTGCCCGGGGTAAAGAACTTCAGCCGGATATTCTTGAGGGTCAATCCTTCCAGCTCCCGGACACACTCATGCTTTATTTCTAAAGGGACCAGGCCCGGACGGCAGGCGATTATATGATGGCCAAGCCTTTGCGCCAGTTTTATCCCTTCGCCGGTAGAGCCGGTAAAGGCGTAAGACAAACCGCCGGTCGCCAGGATGACCTTATCCGTATGGATGATCTTCCCGTCGGAAAGCAGCACAGCCCTGACCTGGGAATTCTCTTTAACGATATCCTTTAATCCGGTTTTGTAATAGGTCTTTACCTTGTTATTTTCCAGTTCCCTGCGCAAAACATCCAGGATACCGCTGGAACGGTCGCAAACAGGAAAAACCCGGCCCTGGCGCTCGACTTTCAATTGCAGGCCGCGGCTGGCAAAGAAATCCATGAGCTCTTTTACGAAGAATTTATTGAACGCGTCGCGCAGGAAAGCGCCGTTAGCGGAAAATCTGGAGAGGAAGTCTTCCAGATCGCAGTCATTGGTAAGGTTGCATCTTCCTTTGCCGGTTAAAAGCAGTTTCTTTCCCGGCAAAGGGTTTTTCTCGATCAGGCTTACATCTTGGGAGAGTTGACGGCCGCGGATAGCGGCCATCATTCCGGCAGGACCTGCGCCGGCTATAACGATCTTATTGATCTTCACCGGTTAAACCAGCTCTTTTATGTTGAATATCGCTTGTAATTTACAGCCTGCCGCTTCCAGGTTTCCCCTGGCCCCGTCATTCCTGTCCACGATAACCACTGCCCTGTCCACGATCACGCCGATCTTATCCAGCGCAGCCTTGGCTTCCACCAGGGACTTGCCGGTAGTAGCCACATCATCTACTATGACTACCCGCTCACCCTGTTTCAAAGCCGGACCTTCTATCTGACGTTGAGTGCCGTGTTCTTTAACCTGTTTACGGACGATAAAGGTCTTCAAAGGGACGTTCTGGATATGGCTCAAGGCGGCAACCGCCCCGACTATGGGATCAGCCCCAAGCGTGGGGCCGCCTAAAGCCTGGATATCCGCGCCTTTTATCCATTCCAATATTATACTGGCCACAAGATACGCGCCTTCCGGGGTCATGGTAATTATCCTGCCGTCAAGATAGAAATTGCTTTCTTTGCCCGAAGAAAGGATGAATTTACCCTTTTTCAAGGCATCCTTATGCAGGAGCTGCGCCAGTCTTTCCTTTAATCGCTTAACGTCGTTATTTTCCATAGGTTTTTATTCTACTCTGGCAACCCCCGGCTGTCAATTCTTTTGACAAATATCTATTTAATTGTTATTATATCTCTAGTATTCTTACGGAGGATGAATTGATCCTTAATAAAAAACGCTGGATTTCCGTTAAGAAAACAGTTTCTTTCTGGCAGGGCCTGTTAAAAGGCTTTTGGGATATACTCTACCCGAAAATATGCCTGGTCTGCCGGGAAAAGATCAACGTTCTTTCGATAAATGAACTGGTCTGCCTCAAATGCTGGGGAAAGATCAAAAAGAACCTTCCTCCTTTCTGCCGCGGCTGCGGAAGGACGCTGGATAAAAAAGATCTAAGCAGCCCCTTATGCCCCGGCTGCCTCAAGCATCCCGCGCATTTTGACCGGGCTTTCAGCCCATGCGTTTACGAAGGGCCGTTAAAAGATCTAATTCACCAGTTCAAATATAAAAAGAAGGATTATTTAGGGCCCTTGATAGCCGGGTTCATGGCCGAATTTATCCGGGAATACGAGATTCCCCTGGGATCGTTCGACCTGATCATTCCGATCCCCCTGCATCCGGCAAGGCTAAGGGAACGGGAATTCAATCAGGCGCTTATCCTGGGCAATCATATCGCCGTGATATTCGGCAAGGAATTGGCCGCTGACAACCTTATCCGCTGCCGTAAGACCAGGACGCAAACAGACTTGAATGACCAGGAACGTTTCATCAACGTAAAAGAAAGTTTTGCGGTAAAAGACCCCGGGGCCGTCAGGGGGAAAAATATACTTTTAATCGACGACGTAATGACTACCGGCGCGACCTCTTCCGAGGCCGCCTTTACCCTGAAGAACGCCGGCGCGGGTAAAGTCTTCGTTTTAACCTTAGCGAGTTGATCATATGCGGATACTGCGGAACTACTTCCTGAAAGAATTCATAGGGCCATTGTTCCTGTCGTTCTTCGTCCTTACTTTTGTGATGCTTTTGGGCAATTTGATAAAGATCGCCGAATTGATAATCAACAAAGGCGTGGACATCTATATTGTAGGGAAGCTTTTCCTCTACATGATCCCCTCCCTGCTTATTTACATACTGCCTATTTCCACGCTGGTCGCCATACTCTTATCCATGGGCAGGCTTTCCAGCGATAACGAGATCGTGACCATCAAAGCCAGCGGCATAGGGCTTTCGCATCTGATCATCCCCCAGCTTATCGTAGGGCTGCTGATCAGCCTGTGCATGGTCATAATCAACGACCGGATCATCCCCTACGCGCATTTCGAAACAAGAAAAACCCTGATGCAGGTGGGCATAAAGAACCCCGCCGCGGTGCTGGAACCGGGGGTATTCATCAATTCTTTCGAGAAATACAAGCTCTTCATTTATTCCATAGAAGAAAACCGCCTGCATAACATCCGCATTTACGAATCCCAGGGCGAGAACAAGCCAGCCAGGATCATTGCCGCCAAACGCGGGGAATTCATAGTCGATCCGGAAAAAAATATAGTCAAACTCAAGTTGATGGACGGGACCACGGACGAACCCGACCCGGATAATCCCAAGATCTTTTATAAGCTCAACTTCAAGACTTATTTCATGAACCTGGCAATGGCTTCCCAGGATACAAGCAAGATCGAGAAGAAACCGAAGGATATGACCATCCACGAGCTGGAGGCCGCGATCCTGGACCTGAAAAAACAGGGAATAAAAGACACCAGCCTTTTGGTGGCGGAGATCCATAAAAAGATATCCCTGGCATTTTCTTCTTTCGTATTCATCCTGTTGGGGCTGCCGCTGGCGATCATCACCCGCAGAAGGGAAAAATCGATCAATTTCAGCATAGCTTTCATAGTCGTGATGATCTATTACCTGATGTTGCTGGGGACAGAGGCCATGGCCAGAGAAGGATACCTTGCCCCGGCTATCGCTTTCTGGACGCCTAACGTTATCTTCGGAACGATCGGAGCTATACTCACCTTCAGATTATGCGTATATTAGACCGCTATATATTCAAATCAGTATTGACCATCTTCCTATGGTGCCTGTTCACCTTCTTCTTCCTCTTCATTATCGTTGACCTTTTCTCGCACCTGGATGTCATCCTGGAAAACAAGGTTAACCTGCGGGTGATCATTCAGTATTACCTGGCGTATCTTCCGGTCATATTCATTCAGGTGGCGCCTTTCGCCTGCCTCCTGGCTACACTTTATACCTTCGCCAAACTGAACCATGATAATGAAATAATCGCCATGCGCGCCTCAGGATTAAGTATTTTCCAGATAACCCGCACGGTGATGATATTCGGCTTAGTGACCAGCGCCATGCTCTTCTGGGTCAATGACCGGTTCGTCCCCCAGGCAAGGTTCCTTACCGAAAGGACCCAGGAAGCCATGGAGAATTCTTCAAAGAAGAAGAACGCCGCAAAAGAGCTCGAGGTGATAAAAGACCTCTCCATCTACGGTATGCAGAACAGGCTTTACTTCATAAACAAATTCTATCCCGCGACAAACACAATGACCGGGATAATAATCCTGGAACACGACGTTAGACAGAATATCACCAAGAAAATAGTGGCGAACAGGGGGTTTTATTCCGACGGGGTATGGAAATTCTTTCAATGCCTGACCTACACCTTTGATGAAGACGGCCAGTTGACCATAGACCCGCAGTATCTTGACGAGGAAGTAATGGCGATATCCGAGACTCCCGAGGAATTCATCCACCAGAGGCAAACCACGGATTACATGAATATCGCGGATATTAAAGGCTATATCATGAGGCTTTCCAAGAGCGGGGCGACTACCGTGATCCGCAATTTATACGTGGACCTTTATCAGAGATTTACCGCTCCCCTGACCAGCCTGATCATCATTCTTCTGGGAATACCTTTCTCCCTTAAGATCAGAAGAAAGGCCACGGGTTTTTCTTCTCTGGGGTTATCGCTTATAATGGGATTCCTGTATTATGTATTCAACGCGATAAGCGTGGCCCTGGGAAAAGCGGGAATATTGGCGCCTCTTGTCGCCGCTTCCCTGCCGCATATCCTGGCCTTGACTTTCGCTCTTTACATGATCAGGACTATTCCGTAGATTTAAGGGGTATATATCCGGGGGATCCGCCTGCCAAACCCGCAGACGATCTCATAAGGGATGGTATTGGTCAAACCGGCGAGTTCTTCAGCGGTGATCTTCTGCCTGCCCTGGCTTCCGATAAGCACCGCCTCTTCGCCTAAACGCACTTTCATATCGCCGACATCCACCATTATCTGGTCCATGCAGACCCTGCCGCAAACGCGGAAACGCTTACCCGCAATCAAGACAGGACCTATATTCGAAAGATTCCGGGGATAACCATCGCCGTAGCCAATGGGCAAAGTAACTATGGTTGTGTCTTTCTTAGTCACATAAGTGCTGCCGTAACTTACCCCGTATCCTTTAGGGAGCCTCTTGAAATAGATAATCCTGGTCTTCAGGCTTAATACCGGTTTAAGTTTTATACCGAACTTTTCTTTGGGATAAAGGCCATAAAGAACAAGCCCGGGCCTGACCATATTAAAATGGCTCTGTTTATAAGAAACAATGCCCAGGCTGTTACCTGCGTGCAGCAGCGGGATGCGCAAACCCAAAGTTTTAAGCGTATCTGACAGGGCCAGGAACTTCTTCAACTGGGCGGAGGTAAATCCTTTGCGCGCATCCGCGCAAGACAAATGCGTAAATAAACCTTCGACCTTTATAGATTCCAGCCTGCTTATCTTTTTTATAAAATCAACCGCCAGCTCGGAAAGCACTCCGATCCTGCCCATTCCTGTATCTACCTTAATATGCACTTTTGCCATCCGGCCTTTTCTTTTAGCCAGAGTGTTCAAAGCCCGGGCGAATTCTATACCGGACACGGTCGGCATAATATCGTATTCGAATAACGGCTTTATATTCTCTTCCAGGGTAAGCCCAAGGATCAGGATCGGCTTACGGATACCCGCTTCACGTAATTCTATACCTTCATCAATAGAGGCGACACCCAGGTAATCCACTTTGCTCTTAACCAGCCTTTTGGCCGCCTTTACTGCGCCGTGGCCATAGGCATCGGCTTTAACGCAAGCCAGAGTCTTTACTCCCGGGGCAAGACACTTCTTTATGCTCAGGAAATTGTATTCCAGGTTATCCAGGTTTATTTCAGCCCAGGTAGGCCGGTATCCTATCTTCCCGTTCTTCATCATTATCTAACCTTTTGATCTGCTTATCTGACAATCCGGCGGATAAAGATATATGGGATTCAACTCAAACGCGCCGGATAATTCTTTTCCCCTGATCTTCTCCAATGCCAGCCTGAGGATATTCCCTGACCGTATTGACCAATGATCTTTATCCAGGATCCTGGCCTTAGGCATTGATCTAAGAAATTCTTCTTTATACAGGCCTGTCGCGTCTCCCAGGATAACAACGCCTGCCTTTGATCCCGGACCGATCTTGTTCTTTATCCTGGCGCCGAGGTCAGCTGGACTAAGCAGCATATATGGCGTGACCCTTTTGAAAACGCTGCTCTTAACCCGGTAAACAGCGGAGTAGACAAGCCCTCTTTTCGCGTCGATTACCGGAATGACAAAAGCGTCCTCCACCCGGGCGTTCATGGCTAATATATCCAGGCTGGATATCCCGGCTATCGGTTTATTCAATGACCAGGCCAGGGCTTTGACGCAGGCCATTCCCACCCGCACCCCGGTAAAAGATCCCGGCCCCAGGCCGCAAGCCAGATATTCGATATCAGACATCTTCCAATCCAAAGCGGCAAGCACCCTCTTTAGAGACGGGATAAGCAGACCGGAGAGCCGGGTTGCGGTTTCCAGGTTATATTCGCATACGCGCCCGTTGTCATAAGCCCCGAGCGCTAAAACCTTAGTTGAAGTATCAAGAGCCAATATCCGCATTTATTTTCTCCAAAAGTTCCTTATGCCTTTTACCCCGGGCCGTGAATTTCAAAGTCCTCTTATCCCCGCCTGAAACGCGCAATTCCACTTTCAGGAACCCCTGCGGCAAAAGACGCATAAGCCTGTCCGCCCATTCAATTATCGAAACCCCGTCGCCGAATAAGAATTCCTCATAGCCTATGTTGATTATATCATCCGGCCGGCTCAAACGGTAAAGGTCAAAGTGGTAAACCGGTATCCTGGCGTCATAGCAGCGCATCAAAACAAATGTCGGGCTGATAACCTCATCCTCGCTCACACCCAGGCCTGAACTTATGCCTTTGGCCAGAACGGTTTTTCCAGAACCCAGCTGCCCCCAAAGGCAGATGATATCGCCTTTGGCCAGGTTAGCCGCGATCTTCCTGCCGATGCTTAAAGTATGTTTCTGTGAACGCGAGATTATTCTCATATCCTCAGTAATGCTGAAAACCGGCGGGTTTAAGCTTTTTCTGCCTGCCGTTCTTATTCACGAACTGCAATCCGTATTTACGGTCCACGATATGGCCGATAGGGTAAAATCCCTTCTTGGAAGCGATCAGCCTGCGGCTATCCTTTATCTCTAAAGTAAAGATCAACTCAAAATCCTCGCCTGACGAAAGCCCGTCCCGGATACCCGAGGACTCTTTGCTTAAAGGGATCAAATTCTCGTATATCACCGCGCCCGCGCCGCTTTCTTTAAGTATATGCCCCAGGTCCTGGCATAGCCCGTCGGATACGTCGATCATGGAATTTATCCGGAATTTACGCGTCAGAAATCCGGCCTCTTCCAACCGGGGAGTGAATTTAAGGTGCTTGCCTTTTATCGAGCCGCCGAAACTTCCGGTGACAAATATGATATCCCCGGGCTTTGCCCCGCCGCGCAGGACCAGTTCTTTCTTATTTACTTCCCCGATCAAAGTGACATCAATGGTCAGTTTAACGCTCGCGCTCAGATCACCGCCAACGATATTTATTTTGTATTTACGGGCCAGGGAATTAATGCCGCGGTATATCCGGTCAATTGTCTCAACCCGGGTATTCTTAGGCAGGCCCAGGCTGATCAGGGCGTAGCGCGGGGTCCCGGCGCAGGCGGCAATATCGCTTATGGATATCCCCAGGGCTTTCCGGCCGATCAGAAAAGGATCCTCATTCTTCAAGAAATCCACGCCCTCGATTATCATATCGCAGGTGCATAACAGGAACCGGTTTTTATCCAGCTTGAGCACCGCGCAATCATCGCCGATGCCTTTAATAACGGATTTATCGGTCTTGATGGTCTTTTTTATCCGCTCGATAAGCCCGAATTCGCCTAATTTGCCGATCCGCATTGCCTGCACCTACACCTTGATAGTTTTTTTAATATTCAGCGGGCCCGGGGATTTGATCACGCCTTTATCCGTTATAATAGCGGTGATCAACCGGTGATCCGTTACATCAAATGCCGGATTAAAGACCTTGATCCCTTTAGGGGCTATACTCTTTTTGAAGAACAATTCGGTTATCTCTTCCGCTGATCTCTGCTCGATACAGATCTGCCTGCCGTTCTTGATCTTCAGGTCAAAGGTAGAAGCCGGCGCCGCTATATAAAAAGGTATTTTATGATACCGGCTTAATACCGCCAGGCTGTACGTGCCGATCTTATTCGCGGTATCGCCGTTAGCCGCGATCCTGTCCGCCCCGGCTATAACCTTATCGATCTTCCCCTGTGCCATCAACGCGGCCGCCATATTATCGCAGATCAACGTCACATCGATCCCTTTTTTGTTCAGTTCCCAAGTGGTCAGCCTGGCTCCCTGCAATAAAGGCCTGGTTTCGCAGGCGTAAACTTTCAGCCGCTTTCCCTTTTCCCGCGCGCGGTAGAGCACGCCCAAAGCAGTGCCGTAATCAATAGTAGCGAGTATCCCGGCGTTACATACGGTTAAGACCGCGTCATTATCCTTAAATAATTTCTGGCCGTATTCGCCCATCGAACGGCAGGACCTGCGGTCCTCTTCAATAATATTCATCGCCTCCGCGAAAAGCAGATCTTTTATTTCTTTGACCTTCTTGCCTTTATTGCGCACAGCTAAGCTGGCCATGCGCTCCAGGCCCCAGAAAAGGTTACGCGCTGTAGGGCGTGAAGAACCAAGATACGTGATCACCTTATCCAATTCCGCGGCGAATGATCTAAAATTACCAGCTTTGGAATCCTTGATCCCCAGGTACACGCCAAGAGCGGCGGCAGCTCCTAATGCCGGCGCGCCGCGGACCTTTAACAGTTTTATCGCCTGCCATAGATCTTTAAGGTCTTTGATCACCAGGTGCTCAAACTTATCCGGCAATTCGGTTTGATCGATCATCCTGATCGCCCCATTCTTCCACTCGATAGTCCTTATATCCATATGTCCCCCAATAATATCCAAGACCGGGTCTTGTAAACCGTTGCAATTAAATAATATGCTTTAAAACTTGTTCCTGGTTTTTCAAGTTAAAGAATTTTTTTGCGTTTTCAGTAGTCACCCGGCAAACTTCCTCAAAACTTATGCCCCTGACCCGGGATATTTCTTCCGCCGTCATTTTAACGAACCAGGGCTCGTTACGCTTGCCCCGGTATCCTTCAGGAGAAAGATACGGCGCGTCAGTTTCCAGGCAGATCCGCTCCAAAGGAGCGATCTTCAATATCTGCCGGAGGTTTTCCGCTTTCTTATAGGTGACATTACAGGTAAAGGAAAGATAATATCCCAGATCAAGACACTGGCGCATAAAATCGGCGTCGCCGGAAAAACAATGAATGATCGCCTCTCTTACCTGTTCTGCCCTTAATATCTCCAGGGTATCTTCCGGAGCATGGCGGCTGTGGATCACCAGAGGAAGCTTGCGGACCTTAGCTAATTGGATCAACTTAATAAAAACTTTTTTCTGGTTTTCCGCAGACGACAGATTACGGTAGTAATCCAGGCCGATCTCACCTATTGCCAGGACTTTTCTATCGGCCGAGAGCTCTTCCAGCTCCTTGTAAGCCTGGTCATTAAATCCGTCGGCGTCATGGGGATGGCAGCCCACGGCCGCGAAAACCATATCATATTTGCGGGATAACAGCACCGCCCTGCGGGAATTCTCCACATCCGAACCGACATTGATTATATACTCCAGGTTATTATCTTTGGCCCTCTGGATGACTATGTCGCGGTCGCTATCATATTCGGGAAAATCAAGATGGCAGTGGGTATCGATCAGCATCGTTTATTTTGCGGAGTTTATCTGTTCTTCTTAGCCTTACTCTCTTCGGTCTCGATACGCGGGAATAACGGCGCGCCCTTTTTGATAATGTCTGTACCAAACTGTTCTTTGATCGACGCGGCGGTAGCCGGCATAAAAGGGGATATCTCCTCTGCCACTGCCCGGATCACATCCACCAACAGCCGGATAAAGCTTTTTAACTCCTCCGCCTTATTCTCTTTGGCCAGGTTCCAGGGCTTAGTCTCTTCTACATATTTATTGGCTGCGCCTATCAGGCTCCATATATTTTCCAGCACCTGGCTGAAATTGAATTTATTCGCCTCAAGGTCGCATTCCCCAGGCAATGCCTTTACGCGTTCAAGAATACCCTTTGACTGATCGCTTAATCCGGAGTAATCCGGAATAGCCCCCTGGTAATATTTCTCCACCATGGTCAGTGTGCGATAAACCAGGTTACCAAGATCATTAGCTAGGTCGCTGTTGAACCTCTTGGTTATTGATTCTTCGGAGAAATTACCGTCAAAACCAAAAGGCACGTCCCTTAACAGAAAATACCTGTACGCATCCAGACCGAATTTATTTATCATATCCGCTGGCGCGACCACATTGCCCCGGGATTTGGACATCTTGGTATCAGCGATAAGCCACCAGCCGTGCGCCAGAACCATCCTTGCCGGCTCAATATCCAGGGCCTTGAGCATGATCGGCCAGTATACAGCGTGCTGCCTTATTATATCCTTGGCCATTAAATGTATATCTGCCGGCCACCACTTGGAATGATATTTGCCTTTCTCGTCAAACTCGCCTACAGCGCTGATATAATTGATCAAGGCGTCAAACCAGACATAGGTGACATGATCCGAAGAAAACGGTAAAGGGATTCCCCAGCTTAATCGCTCTTTTGGCCGGGAAACGCATAGATCAGTCAGTTTATTCAGGTTCAGAAAACTCAAGACCTCGTTCCTGCGCATTTCCGGACAGATAAAATCAGGATTCTTCTGGATATGATCTACAAGCCAATCCTGATATTTGGAAAGCTTGAAGAAATAGTTGGTCTCGGAGATCTTTTCCACCGGCCTTTGGCAATCCGGGCAAATTTTACCCTCTGCCTGGGCATCAGTCCAGAAACTCTCGCAAGGAGTGCAATACCATCCTTCGTATTTTGATTCATAAATATCGCCTTTAGCGCGGAGTATTTCCAGAACCTTTTTTACCGTGCGCACGTGCCTTTCTTCAGTAGTCCTGATGAAATCATCGTGAGAGATATTCAAATCCTCCCAGAGTTTCTGGAATTTCCGGGCGACATTATCAGTAAATACATTTGTCGACACCCCGGCAAGATCTGCGGCCTTTTGGATCTTCTGGCCATGCTCATCGGTACCGGTAAGGAACCAAACATTCCCGCCACCCAGCTTCTTGCGCATGGACCGGGCTACTGCGTCAGCGGCAATAGTGGTATAGGAATGCCCGATATGCGGCGAGGCATTCACGTAATATAACGGCGTAGTTATATAGAACTTCTTAGCGGCCATGTCTTTCCCTGTTATCCCGGGTATCTCTACCCGGCTTGTTTTCCCTGTTATCCCGGTTATCTCTACCCGGTTTGTTTTCCCGGATATCCCTGGCCGGCTTGGTTTCCCGGGCATCTCTGGTTTCACGGCTCTCCTGTTCCGTGCCCTCTTTTTCTTCTTTATCTTTATTATAGACCACCTCGGTGAATTTGCCGTCCTCCTGCTCAATGACCACGCTGTGCTTGAAAACATTCACGCTGACCACTCTTCCTTTACCCGCGGCAGTCGAGATATGCTCTCCCTGGCGGGGCAAATCTTTATGCCAAAGCGTGTAGGTATCATTCTCATAGTTCAAACAGCACATCAGCCTGCCGCAGATACCCGATATTTTCGGCGGGTTCAAAGGCAGGCCCTGCTCCTTGGCCATCTTTATGGTGACCGACTCAAAATCACTCAGGAATTTCGAGCAGCAGAGCTCCCTTCCGCACGGCCCGTAACCGCCGAAGAATTTGGTCTCATCCCTCGGACCGATCTGCTTAAGCTCCACCCTGGCCTTGAATATCTTGGGCAGGTCGTTAAGCAGGTCGCGGAAATCCACTCTGCCGTCCGCGGTATAGCGGAATACTATTTTACTGCGGTCAAAGGTATATTCCGCCTGCACCAGTTTCATTTTAGGCTTATGCTCATCCATCTTCTTCGAGCAGATATTAAAAGCCTCTTTCGCCTTGATCCGGTTGTCTTCTATCTGTTTGATATCCCCATCCCGGGCGATACGCAGTATATTTTTAACCGGCTGTTTGGATTTACCGCAACAGCCGCCCTTAAGAGAGATAACCTGCCCATAATCCAGGCCGCGGTCATGCTCGAAGATCACAACAACGCCCTCTTTGACTTCAAGGTCCGCCGCGTTGAACGCCGCGGTCGGCCCGGTATCTCTCATCCTTACGCAAACTAATCTTTCCATGACGCCCCTTTCAATGATTTAGGCTTAGAGGAATGCTCAAATTGGAAATAAGCAGTTTCACATTTATATTCTGTTCCAGGTAAAGCAATGAATCCGTGATGGCGTCTAATATCTCATCCAATTGTCCGTAGGTATACTCCGCGGCGAGTTTCTCCAGATGCGCCTTGCGGTCGATATTGATCAATCCCGGGTCAGTTATACCTGTCTTGATCATATATATATCCCTGAACCAGCCGGATAATATCTGCAGGCCGGTATACAGTCCGTCGCGGTCTTTGATCAAAGGATTATCCTGTCTTAAAGCGCTGTCCGAGGTTAACGCGTCTATGATCCGGTTCTTATCATTAAGGAAATCGTTATCCTTCAGTTTCAAGGCGCAGCCGACCCTTCCTTCGGCGGCATGGACCAGATAATGCAGGGCCAAAGGCTCGATCTGATGGTCTCTTTTGAGCAGGCTCTCTAATTCCGACCGGCGCAGCGCGCTGAACCTGAGCACCTGGCAACGGGAGATTATAGTATTCAGAAGAAGCGCCGGCTTGTCAGTGACCATTATTATAATACTGTGCTTAGGAGGCTCTTCCAGTGTTTTTAGAAAAGCGTTGGCGGAAACCGGATTAAGATTATGACAGTTATTGATAATAAATACCTTATACCTGCCTTCATACGGCCTTAAGTTTATATCCTCCTGTATACTGCGGATATCTTCCACTTTTATATCTTCGGTATATCCGTTGTCGATAATATGCAGATCAGGATGCTGGGCTTTCTGGATCTTAACGCAAGAATTACAAACCCCGCAGGAGTCATCCGCGGATTCCTGGCAATTCAAGGCGGCGGCGAAGGCTTGCGCGGTCAAAGCTTTGCCTATTCCTTCAGGCCCGGTAAAAAGATACGCGCCGGCCAGACGATCCTGCCGTATCATCTGCTGTAACGCCTTTATCTGTTTATCGTGTCCTTTTATATTCTTAAATGCCATCGTCATCAGTTTATTTTCCCCGGATCAAACCCAGGGCCAGTTCCCGGATGCGCGCCTGGGTCTGTAATTTATCTTCGGCCAGCTTTACCACTTTGATCCTGTCCGGTTCTTTGCGGGCCAGGCTAAGATATCCTTTTTTCACCCGCAAATGGTAGGCGAAGGCCCGGCTTTCGATCCTGTCTTTCTTGCAGCCGATCCCGTCCAGCGCTTTTTTCAGAGGGAGGTCCAGAAGGATGGTCAGGTCCGGTTTTATTCCGCCCGTGGCGAAATTTCCCATATCCTTTATCAATCTAAGGTCGATCCCCAGGCCGTATCCCTGGTAAACAATGGTCGAGTCCAGGAAACGGTCGCAGAGCACGATCTTTCCTTTTCTCAAAGCCGGCTCGATCACCTCTCTGACTGTCTGGGCTCTGCTGGCCATATAAAGCAGAAGCTCTGTTTCCGGGGTAATGTCATCGTTGCGGCCGTCTAAAAGGATCTTGCGGATCTTTTCGCTAACCTTGGTGCCTCCGGGCTCGCGCAAAAAGATAACTGGATGACCTTCTTTCTTCAGATATTCATACAAGAGCTTTGATTGGGTGCTTTTGCCGCAGCACTCAGAGCCTTCAAAGGTTATAAATTTGCCTTTCATGTTCTATCCTGTCTTCTTTTATTTTATTGTGTCAGTGAGGGCTGTGTCAGTCGCTCGAACAGTCCTCGGCCTTGAGGCCTGCGGAACTCGCTTTGTGACACAGCCCTCGCTGTTTAATATAAACCTATCTCGAAATCAAGCCAAGCTCATCCTCAAACACTAAAAGCTTCTTACGTTAAGGTGTTGTCGCTAACGCTCCACCGGGATACCCGAAAGTACTCAAGCTGCTTTGGCTAAAACCTCCATTCGCTCGCAAATCCGGCAGATTCATTTGATCAGAGCTACGGACAAATCCTAAATTCTACAATTTCCTGCGCCAGGTTGTTCCATCTTTGTTATCTTCTAAAATAATGCCTTTTGCTTCCAGGTCTTTTCTGATCTTGTCCGCTTCCTGAAAGTCGCGCTTTTTCTTCGCCTCTGCGCGCTTATCAACTAATTGCTGAATTTCCAGATCTCCGTCGTTTGCAACCGTATTTTTTGTGTCTGTGAGTTTCAAGCCTAAAATATTCATTAATTCCTGCAGCAGACTTCTAGCGGACAGGATAAAATCCAGGTCTTCGATCTTCTTATTGGCCGCGGTCACCAGCTCAAATACGCAAGCCAATCCTTGAGGAGTATTGAAATCATCATCCATAGCCTGGATAAACTTATCTTTTATCTCTGCGAGCTCTTTTATTTCGGTTACTTTGGCTGCTGTTCGCGAAGAGCCGGATCTCTTATCAATTTTATCCGCCAGGATCATGATCCGCTCCAGGGCCTGGGCGGCTTCTTTCATTTTATCGTCCGAGAAATCAATGGGGCTGGAATAATGCGCCTGCAGAAAAAATATCTTCAGGACATCAGCGGAATATTTGGCCAGGGCGTCTTTTACGGTGATAAAATTACCCAGGGATTTGGACATCTTCTGGCCGTTGATGGTCAGCAGGCCGTGATGGATCCAGTATCTGGCAAAAGGCTTGCCGCTAAGCGCCTCGCTCTGGGCGATCTCGTTCTCATGGTGCGGAAAAATCAGGTCCCTGCCTCCGGCGTGTATATCCAAAGTCTCCGACTTAAGGTATTTGGCGCTCATTACCGAACATTCGATATGCCAACCCGGCCGGCCCTGGCCCCAGGGGCTTTCCCAGAAAGGCTCGCCCGGCTTTGACCTCTTCCAGAGGGCGAAGTCCAGCGGATCCTCTTTGGTCTCATCCGCGTCTTTCCTTACCCCGGTGATCATCTGCTCAATACCCTGGCCGGAAAGCTTGCCATAATCTTTAAATTTACGCACTGAGAAATATACACCGGTATCCGTGGGATAAGCGTATCCTTTATCGATCAGCCCCTGGATATAGCTCTTCATCTCTTCGATATTCTCTGTTGCCCTGGGCTCGCTGTCAGCTTTGCCTATGCCCAAAGCGGACAGATCCTCATAATAACGGCTGATATATTTGGCGACAAGCTCTTTCCACCCGGTCTTTAACTCGTTAGCCCGGTTGATTATCTTGTCGTCTATATCGGTTATATTGCGCACGAAGCGCACATCGAATCCGCGGTATTTGAGGTACCTGCTGATGACGTCAAAGATATACAGGCTGCGGGCGTGGCCGATGTGGCAATCGTCATAAACAGTCACTCCGCAGGAATAGATATTGAGCTTCGGCGGGTTTACCGGAAGGAATTCTTCTTTCTTACGGCTGAGGGAATTATATATATGAACGGACATTTACGGATCCCGATTATTTATTCTTTTCCAAGTTATCCAGCCTTTTTTCCAATTCTTCCATATTCTGCACCAGAGGATCAAGTGTATGTATATGATCAAGGCTCACGTCGATCTTTTTACCGTCCTGCTTGGTGATCCTTCCCGGCACTCCGACCACAGTGGAATTAGCCGGCACATCTTTGATCACCACGGCGTTGGCGCCGATATAGGAGTTGTCCCCTACGGTAATATCCCCGAGGATCTTCGCCCCGCCGCCTATTACTACGTTGTTGCCGACAGTGGGATGGCGCTTGCCTTTTTCCAACCCGGTGCCGCCCAGGGTCACCCCTTGGTATATAAGCACGTTATCCCCGATTATCGCGGTCTCCCCTATCACCACGCCCATGCCGTGGTCAATAAAGAAATTCCTCCCGATCGTTGCCCCGGGATGTATCTCTATGCCGGTGAAAAACCTGGACGCCTGGCTGATCAACCGCGCCAGGAAGAACTTCCCTTTTTTATAAAAGAAGTTGGCTACGCGGTGATGGACGAGCGCGTGCAGGCCCTGGTAAAGCATGATGATCTCCAGGTCGCTCCTGGCTGCCGGATCCCTCTGTTTGATCACATTGATCTCATCAGCAAATATCCGGCTGATCACATATACTTTGATACCCGCGATGATTATAAGTATGATAATTATAGTTACCATCTTTAGTCTCCCTTTTTGAGCAAAGCTACGGCATAACAGGCTATTGCCAGGGATTTCCCTGAAGCATCCAGCCCTTCGTTGGTCTTGGCCTTGACGCTGATATTTTGCGCCTTGATCTTTAATATCTTGCTTAAGCTGACTGCGATCTCTTTCTTGAAACCGGTAAGCTTAGGCTCCTGGGCGATTATTACCGCGTCTATATTCCCGACTTTGAATCTCTTTTGTTTTAATGCCCCGCCGACTTTCGCCAGCAATATGGAACTACTGATATTCTTATACCTTTGGTCGGTATCCGGGAACATCTCCCCGATATCGCAAAGCCCTGCCGCACCCAGCAAAGCGTCACAGACAGCGTGAATAAGCACATCCGCGTCAGAATGGCCTAAAAGGCCTTTAGAATGAGGGATCAACACCCCTCCCAGATAAAGTTTGCGGCCTTTTACCAGACGATGAACATCATAACCTATACCGATCTTAAAATTCATAACTAATACACTTTCTTGCTTGGCTCAGGGGCAGTTCCCGCTTTGAATCTACCCCAGTTTCCCGAACAAAATCAGAAGCGTTTCTGTTTATTTTTCAATATCGCCTGCGCTATTGCCAGATCCTCAGGCGTCGTTATCTTGATATTCTCGTATGAACCCATTACCAGGGATACCGGTTTATCCATTTTCTCGATCAACATGGCGTCATCAGTGACATCCCCGGAATTCCCCCAGCGGTAAGCCTTAATAAGCAGTTCCCTGTCGAACGCCTGCGGGGTCTGGACTTCCCAGAGCTCGTCCCTTTTAAGCGTTTCGGAGACCGCGAAACTTCCGGTTTTTCCGGGCCCGCGGACTTTCTTGATCGTCGCTTTTACCGGAACACCCAGGATCGCGGCTTTTGTCCTGGACGCCTCCAAAACCAGGCGGGCGATACAATTCCTATCGATAAAAGGCCTTACCCCGTCATGGATCAACACCAGTTCCGAACGCTCGTCCACCGCCTTTAAAGCGTTCAAAACAGAATCCTGCCGGCGCTTGCCGCCAAGAACAATTTGTCTTATTTTAGGTATATGATATTTCCGCACCTGGCCGAGGATATCTTTTTTAGTGGCGGAATTAACCACCAGAACGACATCCCGTATATGTTCAGACCCGCTTAAAGCCAGCAGGCTGTGGATTATCACCGGTTTACCGCCCAAAAGTATCAACTGCTTGGGTTTTGCCGAACCGAAACGCAGGCCTTTCCCCGCAGCCAGGACTATAGCGGTCGCATACATCTTCATTTTACGATCTTGGTAAAGATCATCCTGCCGGCAGGCGTTTGTAATACCGAAGTAACTACTACCTTGACTTCCTGGCCGATCAGCCTGCGGGCGTCTTCTACCACTACCATGGTCCCGTCATCCAGGTATCCGACCGCCTGATTATACTCTTTGCCTTCCTTAAGCAGTTTGATCTGCATATTCTCGCCGGGGAAGACAACCGGCTTCAAGGCATTGGCCAGCTCGTTTATGTTCAAAACCTTTACCCCCTGCAGATTGGCCACGTGGTTAAGATTAAAATCCACGGTCATGATCTTGCCTTCCAAAAGCTGAGCCAGTTTTACCAGTTTGGCGTCCACCTCTTTTACTTCCGGGAAATCATCTTCATTCAGGCTCAGGCTGTTACCGGCTTCTTTCTGGATGGCGTTCAATATCTCCAGGCCTCTGCGTCCGCGCTGCCGTTTTATCGGGTCAGTGGAATCAGCGATCTGCTGCAGTTCTTTCAGCACGAACCGGGGGATGACCAGTTTGCCTTCCAGGAATTTCGTTTTAAGGATATCCTGTATCCTGCCGTCAATGATCGCGCTGGTATCGACCACGGTCAATGACTCAGCCTGGTCCTGCCGGCGCAGCCGGACATAAGGTATGATCACGTTAAACTCGTCTTTTCCTCGCAATCCTATGACCATGCCGAAATAACAAAAGATCACGGTCAGGACCATCCGGCTTATCGCCAGGCTGTCCGGGGTCAAAGGGATAATACTGAAAGCGTCCCCCACCAGTTTTGACATGATCAACCCGAGGATCAGCCCGAAAACCACGCTGGAAAGGCCGCGCACCGAAACTTTGCGCATACCTATTTCAAGAAGGATGATCGTTAAACTCACGCCCGCGCCGATCAACCCTCCGATTAAAGCGGGATGCATGCTCTGATAACCGATAACCGCGCTTAGTATGAAGAAAAGAATACGTAAAGATAATAAGTTCATCTTATTTCCTCCCTTTTGCTATATCCAAAGCCTGCTTCAGTGTCCCGACCGGGACCAGCTCTATTTTCTTGGGCTTATGCCCGAGATTCTTACAGCTGTTGGCAGGCAGCATACAATGTTTGAACCCCAGTTTTTCAGCTTCGTTGATCCTTAAAAGAGGCTGGTTTATACTGCGGATCTCTCCGGAAAGGCCGATCTCGCCTAAAACCAGCATATCGCCTATTACCGGCTCTTCCCGGAAAGCGGAATTAACCGCCATAGCCACAGCCAGATCAGCCGCCGGGTCTTCGACTTTTATACCTCCGGCGACATTGACGAATATATCCTGGGCCTCTAAAGATAATCCGATCCTTTTTTCCAGGACAGCGACTAAAAGGCTTAACCGGTTGTAATCAAAACCTTCTGCTCTGCGCCGGGCATAACCAAAACCGGATTTACTTACCAGGGCCTGGATCTCAACCAATATAGGCCGGGATCCTTCCAGCACCGATACTACCACCGAGCCTGAGACATCCTGCGGACGCTCGGACAAAAATATTTCCGAAGGATTAGCCACTTCCTTCAAACCAGCCGGGCTCATTTCGAAAACGCCGATCTCGTTGGTCGAACCAAAACGGTTCTTCACCGCGCGCAGTATCCTGTAAGTGGAGAACCTGTCCCCCTCGAAATAAAGCACGGTATCAACGATATGCTCCAGGACCCTGGGCCCGGCGATCATCCCTTCTTTGGTAACATGGCCGATAATGAATATCGATGTGCCGGAGGTCTTAGCCAGCTGGGTAAGTATACCGGCGCATTCCCTGACCTGGCTGACGCTTCCCGGGGAAGAACTTATCGACGGCTCAAAGATCACCTGGATGGAATCCACGATCACCAGGTCCGGTTTAAGCTTGCGGATATATTCGCTGATCAAAGAAAGGTCTGTCTGATTAACAATATAAAGGCTGCCCTTGTCGTTATCCGCTCCGGCGGCGAGCCTTTCCGCGCGCAGTTTTGTCTGGGATATCGATTCTTCGCCGCTTATGTAAAGAACGGTCCGGCCTTTCCTGGAAAGCTGGTTGGATATCTGCAGGGCAATGGTGGACTTGCCTACGCCCGGATCGCCGCCTACCAGCACTACCGAACCCAGGACAATACCGCCGCCCAGGACACGGTCCAACTCCCCGATATCCGTAGGGATACGGTTAGCGTCTTTGATCCTGATGTCTTTTAAAAGGACCGGGGAATCTTTATACAGAGCGCTTCTCTCTTTAGGTTTTGAGGAAGTCTCTGTGTAATCCTCTTCGACGAATGAATTCCAGCTGTTGCAATCCGGGCATTTTCCCAGCCATTTTGCCGACTGGTACCCGCAATTCTGACAACTGAATACTGATTTTATCTTCATTACTATCCTTTAAAAGGCACAGGTCACTTCTTAGCGGGCTCATGCTTTGGAGCCGGCTTTTCCTTGGCCTTCCAGAATAATTTCCAGGGATTTCTCTTAATATCCCCGACCATGTCGCTCAGATCGTTATAAAGAGAATCATCATAAAGGAGCTTTCCTATGGTACCTTCGGCATTCTTGACCTTGGAAATACCGTCGTCAAGATTCTTAGCCAGAGAGCTGACCGAACCCGCGAGCTGCTGGACCTCCACAATACTGTCATCAAGCTTCTTGGCAATGGACTTGGCCAGCTCGCCGAACTCATGCATGGCGAACGGATCCGTGCCGACCACAGTCTGTCCCGGATTGATAAAATTAGTATAATCATGCCCTGGCATAATATCGATGTATTTTTCACCCAGAAGCCCCAGCGTATTCACCCAGACGCTCGAATCCACCGGTATGCGCACATCCTTTTTGATCACTCCGGCCACCAGGACTTTCTCCTTTTTCTCTTCCGGAGAATAAAAAAGGCTTATCCGCTTGACCTCGCCGATATCCACGCCCGCGTACCTGATCGGAGCGCCGTTCTTCACCCCATTGATAAAATTAAAAACAAAGTTTATCTTTTGGGTTGAAAGCATGGTTTTAAAATCCCCCACCACTAACACAAATATAGAAAGCAGGATAATTCCGATAAAAACAAATACACCCACCTTTAGTTCTAATTTACTCGTTCCGAATGTCATTGAAAACCTCCGTTTATATTAACTGTCCGTGGATTCGGTTATCGGTCCGCGCGCCAGGCCGTTGATGAACTGGCGGACTACTGGATTATCGGTATTCTGGATCTCTGAAGGCGAACCTTCGGCGATGATCCTGCCCTGGTAAAGCATGGCGATCCTATCAGCTATCTTATACGCGCTTTTCATATCGTGGGTTACCACTATGGAAGTAACTTTTAATTTATCATGAAGACTGCGGATCAATTCGTTTATACTGTCCGCGGTGATCGGGTCCACCCCGGTAGTCGGCTCATCGTAAAGCAAAAGCTCGGGCTTGGTGCAGATAGCCCGGGCCAGGGCTACGCGCTTGCGCATGCCCCCGCTTAATTCCGAGGGCATAAGGCTCTCGACCCCCGAAAGGTCCACCATGCCCAGGGACTCTTTTACCCTCTTGCGCATTTCAGCCTCGCTTACCCTGCCTTCCTCGATAAGCTCAAAACCCACATTCTCCCCCACGTTCAAAGAGTCGAATAACGCCCCGCCCTGAAAAACCATATTCATACGCTTCCGCAACCGTTCCATATCCCGGCGCTTAAGTTCCCAGATATCCTGTCCATCGACGAATACCCTGCCGCTGTCCGGCCTTAAGACCCCGATTATATGCTTGAGCATAACGCTCTTGCCGCATCCTGAGCGGCCGATAACCACCAGTGTCGTGCCCTTCTTTATGGAAAGGTTCATGTCATTGAGCACATGGTGCGAATTGAATGATTTATGCAAACCCTGGAGTTCAACCATTTTTAAGGAAAAATAAAATAGAAAAGCGCGGTAAAGAAACAGTCGCAGGCGATGATCAGGATAAAAGAAACGACCACTGACTGCGTGGTAGCCTTACCCACGCCTTCAGCCCCGCCTTCGACGTTAAACCCCTCATAACAGCTGACAAAGGCGATGATCATCCCGAAGAATATCGTCTTGACCAGGCCGGTGAATATATCCTTGAACATCAAAGCGTCGATAGTGACATTCAGATACATCTGGGAAGATATCCCCAGTTTAGCCACGCAGATAAGCCATCCGCCGAAGATCCCGATAACATCCGCGAAAAGGGTCAATATCGGCAGCATCAGGGTCAGGGCTATAAAACGCGGCACCACCAGGTATTTTACCGGGTTGGCGGCCAGGGTTTCCAGGGCGTCGACCTGTTCGGTAACCTGCATCGAACCGATCTCGGCGGTGATCGCCGCTCCCACCCTGCCGGCCACGACCAGGCTGGTTATTACCGGGCCGAGTTCGCGGACAATAGCCAGCGAAACAATGCTGGCGATGTACAGCTCCGAGCCCAGCCTGCGCATCAGATAGGATATCTGAAAGGCGAAGATCACTCCCAGAAAAAAGGAGATCAGCGCGATTATCGGCAGGCTGTCCAAACCGGCCTTCTTGGACTGCTCAAAGATGCGCTTTCTGCTGTAAGGCGGGATAAAAGTCCAGACAAAAGTCTGGGAGATCAATTTTCCCATGCCTCCCAGGAAGTAAAGGAACATCTCCAGCCGGTTAACCAGATTATCTATTATCCTGTTTATCATATTTCAAAAACCAGTTCTTCGTTCTTACGGCTGACCTTAATGGTCATATTCTCCTTGAACTTCTTGGAGATTATCTCAGAGGCCAAAGGATCCTCCAGGAACCTCTGGATAGTCCTCTTCAGCGGCCTTGCCCCGAATACCGGATCAAAACCTTTCTCGATCAGGAATTCTTTCGCTTCCTGCGAAACCTCCAGCTTTATCTCCTGGTCCTTCAACCGTTCAGCCACATGGGCTATTTCGATATCCACGATCTTTACCAGGTCTTCCTTTATCAAAGGCCGGAAAACTATGATATCGTCTATACGGTTGAGGAATTCCGGTTTAAAGGTGCGCTTTACCTCTTCCAGGAGTTTACCCTTCATATCCTGGTAAGTCACTTCTTCCTTCTGGTTCTTAAAACCGATCGCACCGGATTTACGGACAAGCTCCGCTCCGACGTTAGAAGTCATTATCACAATAGTATTGCGAAAGTCCACCTTGCGGGCGAAACTGTCGGTAAGCCTTCCGTCCTCGAATACCTGCAGGAGAAGATTGAACACATCCGGATGGGCTTTTTCGATCTCATCAAGCAGGATCACCGAGTACGGCCTGCGCCTTACTTTTTCGGTAAGCTGCCCGCCCTCTTCAAACCCCACGTATCCCGGAGGAGCTCCGATCAAACGCGAGACGTTGAATTTTTCCATGTATTCGGACATATCCAGCTGGATCAACGCGTCCTCATCGCCGAACATATACTCGGCCAATGCCCTGGCTAATAACGTTTTGCCGACACCGGTAGGCCCGAGGAATATAAAAGAACCTATCGGCCTGCGCGGATCTTTTATCCCCGCCCTTGAACGCCTGACCGCGTGAGCTATAGCGGTTATCGCCTCTTCCTGCCCGACCACGTGTTTATGCAATTCCTCTTCTATCTTTAAAAGCTTCTCGCCTTCTTTTTCTTCCAGGCGGAACAGGGGAACGCCTGTCCATTGGGAAACTATCTTAGCCATATCCTCTTCCGTAAGTTCAGGCTTGATCTTATCCTTGGTCTGGCTCCATTCCCGGTTCAAACGTTCCAACTCCTCCCTGGCGATCCTTTCCTGGTCCCTTAGGGCAGCGGCCTTCTCAAAATCCTGGTTCTTTATATGAACCTCTTTTTCTTTTTTCAGCGACTCGACCTTAGCCTCGAATTCCTTTATCTGGGGAGGGACTACCAGGACATTCAACCTGGCCCGCGAACCCGCCTCATCGATCAGATCAATGGCTTTATCCGGCATGAACCTTCCGGATATATAACGGTCGGAAAGCTTTACCGCCGCGATCAATGCCTCATCCGTGTAGATAACTTTATGATGCGCCTCATATCTCTCGCGCAGCCCTTTCAATATATTTATGGTCTGCTCTACTGAAGGAGGCTCGACCATAATAGTCTGAAAACGCCTTTCCAGCGCCGCGTCTTTTTCGATATACTTGCGGTATTCATCCATGGTGGTAGCGCCGATGCACTGTATCTCGCCGCGGGAAAGCGCGGGTTTTAATATGTTGGACGCGTCGATCGCGCCTTCGGCGGCGCCCGCTCCGACCAGGGTATGCAATTCATCGATAAAAATGATCACATCCTGGGAACGTTTTATCTCCTCCATTACCGCCTTGATCCTCTCTTCGAACTGGCCGCGGTATTTGGTCCCGGCTACCATCAAAGCCAGGTCCAGGACAATAAGGCGTTTATGCCTTAATAACTCCGGGACATTGCCGGCGATGATCGACTGAGCCAGGCCCTCGACAATAGCGGTCTTTCCCACGCCCGCCTCGCCCAACAAAACGGGATTATTCTTGGTCCTGCGGCTTAATATCTGGATAACCCGATCGATCTCATTCTTGCGGTCGATCACCGGGTCAAGTTTGTTTTCCTTGGCCAAAGAGGTAAGATCCCTGCCGAACGCGTCCAGGGCCGGGGTTTTTGTCTTGGCCGCGGTCTGAGCGCCAAACCCGGGGAGTTCCGAACCCAGGACTTCCATGATCTTGTTCCTTACCGTGTTCAGATCCAGGCCCAGATTCAGCAATACCTGCGAAGCCACACCTTCTTCTTCGCGGATCAACCCGAGCAAAAGATGCTCGGTGCCGATATAATTATGCCCCAGGGAACGGGCTTCTTCCGCGGCTAATTCCAAGGCCTTCTTGGCCCTGGGGGTAAAAGGAAGATCTCCCATTATCTGGGTAGCCGGACCGGGCTGGACCAATTTCTCGATCTCGATCCGGATATTCTCCAGGGAAACCCCCATTTTTTCCAGGACATTGGCGGCCACGCCTTCGCCTTCGCGGATCAGGCCCAGAAGTATATGTTCTGTCCCGATATAATCATGGTTGAACCGTTTTGCCTCTTCCTTGGCTAAGATTATCACTTTCCTGGCGCGTTCCGTAAACCGATTAAACATTGCTCTACCCCTTGTTATTGGATGGTTATTATTATGGCTATTTCAGTCTATTGCGGATAAGTTCCGCCCTTTTCAAGTCCCTCTCCTGCGCGGAGAGTTTCTTCCCTTCTATCTTCTGAAGATGCGCGGGCTGGGTAATAATGAACAACTCATTTACCGTCCGCCGGTCTATATCTTTTATAATACCCATGTCGCAGCCCATCCTGACCAAAGACATCAGGTCAGTGGTTTCCTGGCTGGTGATTATGTGCGCGCTCTTCAGTATGCCGTAGCTGCGGTTGATCTTATCTTCCAACAGCGCCTTATTCTGATTAAGGATGACGTCCCGGGCCTGGCTCTCCTGTTCGATGATCTGGCGGATCAGGCTGTTTATATTTTCGATTATCTCAGTCTCGCTGTGCCCCAGGGACACCTGGTTGGAGACCTGGAAAAAATTGCCCATTGCCTGAGTCCCTTCCCCGTATAAACCCCGGGCGGTAAAACTAAGCTTGGATATGGCCGCCAGCACCTGGTTTATCTGCCTGGACATCACCAGCGCCGGAAGATGCAGCATCACCGAGCCGCGCATTCCGGTTCCGGTATTGGTCGGACAGGCGGTCAAATACCCCCATTCCGGCTGAAAGGCGTAAGATAACTTTTTAGAAAGGCTGTCGTCTATGCTGTTGATTATATTCCAGCATTCATAAAGGTTGAACCCCGACTGCATAACCTGCAGTCTTAAATGGTCTTCTTCATTGACCATAAGCGCGATTATTTCTTCGTCGTCTATTATTACCGCCTTGGGGTCATTTTTCTGCGCGTGCTCATAGGACATAAGGTGGCGTTCGATGAGGAACTGCTTATCCACGTTATCCATGTCAGCCAGTTCAAAGACAGTGGTCCTCTTAAGATAATCGCATTCAGCCGCGCCTTTTTCCACAGTGTCCAAAACCTGCCTTGCCTGTTTTTTATCAGCCCAGTGAGGAAAAGGCATCTTATCCAGGTTACGGGCAAAACGGATCCGGCTGGAGATAACGATATCCGAATTCGGGCCGGTCCCTTTAAGCCACTCGCTGGTATGATTTAACAGGTCGTTCAACACCATATTATTCCTCTGATCCTTTATTCCCGGACTGCGTCTTTTTATCCTGCAATTGTTTGATCCGGTCGCGCAATTTGGCCGCTTCTTCATACTCCTCAGCCTCAACCGCCTTCTGCAGCCTCAGGCGCAGGTCGACCAGATCGATATCTTTCTTAGACGGCTTGCCTGTCTTAACCGGGCATTTACCGCAATGAGCGCTTGAACCGTGTATCCTCTTCAAAAGAGGAGAAAGGAATTTCTTGAATGTATCGTAACATTCGCTGCAGCCCAGCCTGCCGATCTTCTTGAAATCCTTATAGGTAAGCCCGCAATTAGGGCACTGGATAGACACGGCGTCCTTATCTTCCACCGGCTTTTCAAAATCCGCCAGGCCGGCCAAAAGATCGGAGAGCCCGAACTGCTGTTCCATCTGGCTGCTCTTCTTCTTGGCGCATTCCTCGCACAGATGCAGTTCGGTCATCTGCTCATCGACTATCTCGGTCAGATGCACTGTAGCCGGATTCTTTTTACAGTTATCGCAAAGCATCAATACTTCACTCCGTATTTTTTGGTCATCCCCTTGAACATCGTCATTAATTTCAGGGTCATCTTGCCCGGTTTGGCGCCGCCGATCACCCGGCCGTCCACCTTGACCACGGGAATGATCTCCGCGGCTGTTCCGGTAAGAAAACTTTCATCAGCGATATAAACTTCATGCCGTGTAAGCACATGTTCGTGAACCGGGATATCGGCCTGGGAAGCAAGCTCAAGCACCGCGTCGCGGGTGATCCCTCTTAAAGTCCCCATGCACTGCGGCGGGGTATAAAGCTCGTTATTCTTAACGATAAAGATATTGTCCCCGGTGCATTCCGCGACATAACCCAAAGAATCCATCATTATCGCCTCATCATAACCGCAATTCACCGCCTCGATCTTGGCCAGGATATTATTCAGGTAATTCAGGGACTTTATCTGGGGGTTGACCATCTCCGGCATATTCCGCACAGTGGGCACGGTAATGATCTCCATCCCCTGCTTATACAGTTTATTCGGGTAAAGCGCGATCTTGTCGGCGATAATAATAACAGTACTGTTGCCGTTGCATTTGCGCGGGTCAAGCCCCAGGTCGCCCACGCCCCGAGTCACCACCAGCCGGATATAAGCATTCTCCAATTTATTGGCTTTCAATGTTTCCAGCACAGCCTTGATCATCTGCTCCTGGGTCATATTGATCTTGAGCATTATCGAATGCGCGGATTCATAAAGCCGGACGATATGTTCTTTCAGCTTAAAGACCAGCCGGTCATAGGCGCGGATCCCCTCAAACACGCCGTCGCCGTATAAAAGCCCGTGGTCAAAAACCGAGATCTTGGCGTTCTCCTTGTCGTAGAATTTCCCGTCGATGTAGATCTTCATTCCCACCTCCTCAAATTTTTCCAGACATTATTTTATTATAGAAGAAACCTGCCTGCCGGCAGGCAGGAATTTGATCCTGAAGGGCAGATGCCCTGAAGGATCTTAAAAATTTTTCCCAGACATTTTCAATTCACCAATATCCCGTCCTTCAAATGATACACCCGCTCGGCGGTCGCGGCTAATTCCTGATTATGCGTTACCATGACCACGGTCATCTTATTTTCCCCGCTGATCTTCCTGATCAAGGCGATTATCTCCTCGCCGGTCCGGGAATCGAGGTTCCCGGTAGGCTCATCGCACAAAAGCAGGCCGGGATCATTGATGAGCGCGCGGGCTATAGCCACCCTCTGCTTCTCGCCGCCGGAAAGCTCGGTAGGGAAATACCCGAGCCTTTGCGCCAATCCCATACTGCCCAAAAGCTCTAAGGCTTTTTTCCGGCCAGCCGCCTGTTGGACATTGTTCACGCAGCCGATCAAAACCGGCATCATCACATTTTCCAAAACCGTAAATTCCGAAAGCAGGTTATAGAACTGAAAAACGAAACCCACCTGTTTATTCCTTATCCGGGAAAGAGTCTGATCATTAAGCCGGTAAATATCCTCGCCGTTAAAAACAACCTTGCCCTTGGTCGGTTCATCCAAACCGCCCAATATATGCAAAAGCGTGGATTTGCCGGCTCCCGAAGGCCCGACCAGTGCGGTAAATTTGCCTTTTTCGATCTTAAGGCTTAACCCTTTTAATACGTTGAGTTCTTTGCCCGCGTTTTTATAAACCTTATGTACGCCTATAGCCTCTATCATTATTCGTAACGTAATGCCTCTACCGGCTTCATCTGGCTGGCCTTTAAAGCCGGATAAATGGTCGCCAGCATAGTAATGATCATCGCTGCCGAGGCGATCAGGATCAGGTCAGGCCAGATCTCCAGAGCCACCGGCAGGCTGTCGATATAATATATATCCTGCGGCAATTTAATGAACTGGTATTTCTTCAGCAGTCCGCAAATACCCAATCCTCCCAAAGTACCAATAAAAGTACCTAACGAACCGATGATCAGTCCTTCGTAAGTGAATATCCTGCGGATATTCACTTCGCTCATCCCGATGCTCTTGAGGACCCCGATATCCTTGGTCTTCTCCACCACCAGCACCACCAGGGTGCTGATAATATTGAAAGAGGCCACCAGGATGATCAAGGTCAGGATGATGAACATTGTCAGCTTTTCCAGTTTCAAAGCCGCGAAGAAATTCTGGTTCGCCTCCATCCAGGTTTTCAGGCTGTAATCATAACCCACCAGGCCGGCGAGGCGTTTCTTTACCTTATCCGCCCGGTAGAGGTCGTCCAGTTTTACGGCGATGGCGCTGATCTGGTTCTGGACGCCCAATATCTTCTGGGTTGTCGCCAGATCGACAATGATCAAATTCAGGTCATAATCATACATCCCGGAACTAAAAACCCCGGCGACCTTCAATTTATATTGTTTGCCTAACGGCGAATAGATATTCAATTCCGACCCGGGCTCAAGCCCCAGGTATAAAGCCAGTTCTTTGCCGATGATGACCGTGTCTTCCTTCAGCCCGGCAAGCGTTCCCTTGATCATGTATTTCCCCAGCCGGGTGACGTTCTTTTCTTGCCCGGGATCGATCCCCTTTATCCCCAGAGCCATGAATTTATTGTTTTCCTCGATCAGGACCTGCCCCTGCAGATAAGGGCTTACCGCTTTGACCTGAGACACGGATTTTAACTTCGCCGCGATGGCCTCAAAATCCGCGTATTCCATCGGACGGAAAGAAGAAATGGTGATATGCGCGTAATTGCCGATTATCCGGTCGCGCAGATCCCGGTCAAAACCGGACATCACCCCGATCACTACGATCAAGGCCATTACTCCAATAGCGATCCCCAGAATAGAGATAATACTTATCAGCGATAAGAATTTTTCTTTTCTTTTGGTAACTAAATACCGCCAGCTGATTAATAGATTTGCGCGCATTTTTGCGGGGCGTTAGCCCTGTTTTTCCCCTGCGGGCCTTAACAGGGGGAACAAAATGACATCGCGGATAGAGGGTTGATCGGTCAAAAGCATGACCAGACGGTCTATGCCTATACCCAGGCCTCCGGCAGGCGGCATACCATGTTCTAATGCCAGGACATAATCCTCGTCCACTACCTTATGTCCGGTTTCTCCGGGGTTTTTTACTTCTTCTTCAAAACGCAGTTTTTGTTCCTGGGGGTCATTCAACTCCGAGTAGGCGTTGCCTACCTCCATGCCGGCGATGAACAGCTCGAACCTCTCCGATATCAGAGGGTTATCTTTTTTAGTCTTAGCCAAAGGACAAAGGCTGGTATAATAATCGGTGACAAAAGTTGGATTGATGTTCAGCCCGTCTTCCAGAGTATCCTCGATCACTTTATTTATCTGGGTGCGGCTGAGTTTATCCGTATCTTTGGCGAACCCGCTCGCTTGTAACTTCTGCAGCATAACCGGCTCAGTATCGGACGGAACTATCCCGAATTTCTCTTTTACCAGGTCGGCGAACGATATCCTCTTCCAAGGCGGGGTAAGATCAATCGTCTTACCCTGATAAACCAGCTCCATCTTCCCGCACGCCTCCTGAGCCGCGCTGACGATCAGGCTTTCGCACAGGTGCATCATCACTTCGTAATTAGCGTACGCCGCGTAAACCTCAAGCATGGTGAATTCCGGGTTATGCTTTATGGAAACGCCTTCGTTGCGGAAAGAACGGTTTATTTCGTATACCTTGTCCATGCCTCCGACCAGCAATCTCTTGAGATAGAGCTCCGGGGCGATGCGCAGAAAAAGGTCCATATCATACTCGTTATGGTGCGTCTTAAAAGGCCTGCCCGCCGCCCCTCCGGCGATATCATGCATCATCGGGGTCTCCACTTCCAAGAAACCTTTTTCATCCAGGCTCTTTCTCAGGGACTTGATGATCCGGGAACGGGCGATAAAAACCTTGCGCACATCCTCGTTGGAAACCAGGTCCAGGTAACGCTGGCGGTAACGGATCTCCACGTCCTTCAACCCATGCCATTTCTCAGGCAAAGGACGCATAGCCTTGGACAAGACGATAAAATCCTCGACCTTTATCGTCGGTTCTCCGGTATGGGTCTTGAATAATTCCCCCTGCACCCCGATAAAATCAGCGACTTCAATGTTCTCTAATACAGCCGCCTTTTCCGGACCGATCACATCCGCCTTGAAATAAAGCTGAACCCGGCCGGTGGAATCCCTTAAGTCGGCAAAGACTACTTTACCGTGCCCGCGCTTGGCGGTAAGCCTGGCGCATACAGCGACCTTCAATCCTTCCTGAAAGCCATTGATAACCCCGGCAATATCCAGGCATCCGGAATACGGCTTATCGTAAACCGGGATACCTTGCGCTTTTAAGGCCTCTAATTTAGCTTTTCTCTGTAGAATGATCTCATTAAGTTCCATAGTTCTATAATTATATAGTATAAATTACCCTGTGTCAATCTTATTAGATTTGGGTAAAACGCGGCAAAAATCAGGCTTTTTAACGGGATTTAACAGCGGGAAAAGCGCATTTACCGGGGATTTTTAACCAAAAAACGGCTGGATCCTGCTTTCGTCTATATCTGAAAGGCCTAACGCGGATTTGATATTGAACGGCCCTATGCTCAAGCGTTCGATCCGGGAAACATGGCCCACACAGTTCAAGTCCACCGCCAGATCTTCGGCTAATTGGCGCACATAAGTTCCGCGGGAACATTTAAGATAAAACTGCACATCCGGCAATTTGAATTCTATAAGTTTAAGTTCCTTGATCCGCACATCCCGGGGAACACGCTCGACCTCCTGGCCTTTCCGCGCCAGCTTGTAAAGCCGCTTGCCTTTATATTTTACCGCCGAGACCATCGGCGGGATCTGTTTGATATCCCCGATATAAGCCGGCATGGCGTTCTTTACCATATTCTCGTCGATATGGCTGTAATCTTTTTTTTCCAGGACTTCGCCTTCAAGGTCGCCGCTCGATGTCCTTGCCCCCAGGGTCAAAGTAGCTACATATTCTTTGTCATAACTTAAGAACTTGTCGAACAGCCTGGTGCATCTGCCCAAAAGGATCACCAGAACCCCGGTAGCGGCCGGATCAAGTGTCCCGGCGTGGCCGACCTTGCGCATCTTCAGCTTCCTGCGCACAAAATCAACCACATCATGCGAAGTCATCCCTTTAGGCTTATTTATTACTATGATCCCGTCTTTCATATCAGAATTTGTGCCCTGTATTTATCCCTTTGTCCTGCAGTTCTTTAAGCTTCTCTTTCGAACACTTAATGCATAGGAATTTAGGCTCCGCTCCCGAACGGTCGTAATCCCGGGTTTTGACCAGCCGCCAGACATTGGCGGTCTTACCGCACTTATCGCACCGGCCTTTATCCTTGGTATGCCATACCTCGAATGCCGCGGAGGTAAAGATGAACCTGTCAACCCAGAAAAATATCGCTCCGCCGATAAAGTTGGCGATCACTGTGGACCATATACCCACGCCCAGCTGCCTGACGGCCAGCCAGAGTATCGGCGTGCTTAACTGCCATCTGATCAAATAGAATATGAATCTTTTCATTTACCCTTTATAAATAACTCTGGTTTTTCAGGTACCCCGAGTAATCGGCAATCGCTTCCTCAAGCGTATAAAACTTCCGCGTGTAACCAGCTTTCGTCAATTTACTCAGGTCCGCCTGGGTAAAATACTGGTATTTATCTCTTATCTGCCCGGGCATATCGATATATTCGATCTGCTCGGGCTTGCCTAAAGCCGCGAAAAGCCCCCGGGCCAGGTCATTCCAGCTGCGGGCGTTTCCCGTGCCCACGTTGAATATCCCGTGTTTGTCCGGATGTTCCATAAAATAATAGACGATATCCACCGCGTCCTTGATATAGATAAAATCCCGTTTTTGTTCTCCGTCGGGGTATTCCTTTACATATGACCTGAATAAACGCATCTTCTCCCCGCGGCTTACGCCGTCAAAAACCTTGGCGATCACGCTGCGCATGTTATCTTTGTGATATTCATTTGGGCCGAATACGTTAAAGAACTTGAAACCGGTAACCTGGGCGGTCAGGCCGTTCTTTATAAGCCACAGGTCAAAGAGCTGTTTGGAATAACCATAGAGATTGAGCGGTTTCAGCCCCAAAGAGACCTGATCATCGTCGCTATAACCTGATGAGCCGTCGCCGTAGGTAGCCGCCGAAGACGCGTATAAGAAAGGGACCTTCCTGGATAACGCCCATTTAGCCAGCCTCTTGGAATAAAGGTAATTATTCTCAATCAGATAATCGCCGTTGGTTTCGGTGGTAGAGCTGCAGGCGCCCATATGGATGATGAAATCAAAAGGGCTTTTCAGCTTAGCCGATTCCAACGCGTCCAGAAATTTCTCTTTGGCGATATAATCCTCGATGGATTTGCCGACCAGATTCTTCCATTTCAGGGAATCATCAAGATGGTCGACAACGATTATATTAGTTATCCCCGCGCTGTTGAGTTTATGGATCAGGCAGCTGCCGATGAAACCGGCGCCTCCGGTAACGATCACTCTCATCTTCTATTCATCCTTTCTTACAGTCGGATATTGAGTATATCATAGAAAGAAAAACCTTTTTAGTCAATAGAATCTTAAGACAGGGCCTTGATTTTTAGGATTTTTTGGGTATAATATTGGGTAAGCGGGATTCCCGCGGATAACGTATCCAGACCCTTCACTTCGTTCAGGGTCAATTTTCGCCGTCTCCGACGGCAAAAATTGAGGAGACTGACATGAAAGAAAGACGCAAATATACCAGGCTGGCGACAAAAGGAAAGACCGCGTTGAATAAGGACGGTAAAGAGCCCGAAGAAGGTTTTCTTCTGGATATCAGCCCGGGAGGGATGAGAATACTTCTAGACAGCAAAACCCAGGTCGGGTCGGTCATTTCCGGGCAATTCAAGATAATCCCGCATATCGGCCCGTTTTACGTCAAAGGTGAAGTTACCTGGATCAACCCGCTCAATGCCCCGAAGGACAGCAACCGTTTTGAAGTCGGCGTCAAATTCAACAAAGTCAGCACGATCCCCATTTAAAATAACCGCTTAAAACAAAAGCCCCGCAGGCTTTACCTGCGGGGCTTTTTTATTTCCGTTATTCTTTCGCTTATTAAGCTTCTCTTTTTCTTCCGGGATTATCTTTATCGTCCAATTTGAACTTTCCGACCAACTCTTTCAGATCCATGGCCAGACGGGCAAGTTCCTGAGCGGAAGCGGACATCTCTTCCATGGAAGCGGTCTGCTCTTCGGTGCTGGAAGATACTTCCTGAACAGTGGACGCGGATTCTTTGGCAATTGAAGCGACCTCATTTATGGATTTTACTGTGCGGTCAACCTCAGCCACCCGTTCTTGCCCGGCAACAGCGATATCATTGGTAACCCCCGCAGCCTCCCGGGCGGCTTTGTTGATCTCTGTCAACACCTCGGCGATCTTGGAAACCTGGACCTTGCCTTCCTGGACTTCCTTGGAACTTGTTTCTATAGCGTTCACCGCGCGGTTGGTTTCGCTCTGGATCGAACGGATAAGCCCGCCGATCTTGCGTACGGCTTCGGCTGAACCTTCGGCAAGCTTCCTGACTTCTTCGGCAACGACCGCGAACCCGCGTCCCGCCTCTCCGGCGCGGGCGGCTTCAATAGCGGCGTTAAGAGCGAGAAGATTGGTCTGATCCGCGATAGAAGTGATCGTCTCGGTGATCTCCCCGATCTGCTGCGACATCTGGCCGAGGTTTTGGATGACCTTGGCTGTATCGCCGACGGTAGAGGTAAGCCTTTCGATCTTATCCACGGTTTCCTGTGCGATAACCCTGCCGGCCTCAGCCCTGGTGCTGGTATGGCTTACCGCGAGGCTCGCGGTCTGGGCGTTGGAAACCATCTGTTTAATGCTGGTCGAGGTCTTCTCCATGGTCTCGAATGTTTCCTCGACTTTTTCAGCCTGGGTATTAGCGCCTTTGCTGACCTTCTGTATGGCGTTGGATACTTCCTGCGTGGTGGCGTTCATTTCTTCGGCCGAAGAGGACATCTCCTGCGCGGAGCTGGCCACCTTGTCGGCGCTGGAACGCACCTGCGAAACGATCTGGTTCATCGCGCTGATGATCTTGTTAAACGCGTCGGCAAGCCTTCCTAATTCATCTTTACCGGTGATATTGATCTTCTGGGTCAAATCACCCGTGCTCATAGGAATAGTTCCCTTTATCAACACGCCGACCGGGGAGCTCAACATCATTTTCAACAGGAAAAAAACCAGGAAACCCATCAAACCAAGGCCTACTAAAGAAAAGAAGATATTTGACTTTTTGGTCATTGCCATATCCTCTTCAATAGGCTGCCAGTCCAAAGCGATCCTTAAAACACCCAGGACCTCGGTAGCTGACCCGTGACATGAGGTACATTTCTTTTCATTCTTGATCGGCCGGATTATCGTAAAGACCTTCTTTTGCCCGGTTAATGATTTATCCAGACCGGAAAAGGCCTTCCCATGCAGCGCGGCGTCAATAGTGGAAGTGTTGAGCTTTTGCTCCCTCAAAGACTTATCGGTGGTCCGCTTGATCGTAGCGGTATGGTCCAGGAGGTGTATCCCGACGATCCCTTTAAGTTCCTTATACTGGTCAAACTGCATCTGGATCACGTCCTGGTCCCCGGTCATCATAGGATAACGTATGGCGGTAAAAACAGTGTCCGAGAGTTTTTCCGCGGTATCTCTTTCCCGGTTAAACAATGTCTTATTCTGAGACATTACGTTCATCAGGGTGATTATTGAAAGGATAATGATCAAGCCGAAACTAAGCCACAGGGTAAGTTTAGTTCCTATGGATTTTTTTAAGACCTCCAACATCTCCCCCTCCTGTTTTTATCTTGTTAATAATTGAAATTTGCTTATTTTCCCTGACCCGGGTGTTCAATACCCGGAATATGATTAAGGATGAAAACGTTGAACCCTTTATTATTATTGCGGCTCCCGGCAACTCTCGTCGCTCACCGGGAGCCGCTTTTGGATCGACACATTAAAAACACGCGCTCGTTATCTATCTTGGACGTGTTATTAAAAATCAGCTTCTTTGTGAGTCTTCATACACTTGTGGCAATCAATACAGACGTTCGTTTTACTCACATAATCCTTCATTGCTTGACGGGCCACAGTATCTCCGGGATTCATAACATGGGTATTTCCCGCGCCATGGCAAACTTCGCACTGCTTGTATTTCAACTGCGGAGTAGCCTCTTCAGAAATAAATCCTCCGGGTTTACCGTATCCGGTAACATGGCAAACCAGGCATGTCGGATCCTTGGTCTTGCCGCGCATCTGCAGGACTGACCAGGCCTTGGTGAATTTACGGCTCTCGAAATCCGCGAACTGCTGGGGATGGCAGCCTTTGCATTTTTCAGCGCCCACATATTTTTGTTCCTGCGCCGAAACCGTTGTGCTGTTCAGGAATAAAGCCCCTACCGCCACAAAACCGAAAGTTAACAACAGAACCAGCAACGCTAATTTCCGCATGCAACACCTCCTTTATTATCAAACTCGATTTATACTTAAATCTTTATCCTTTTGATACTTAGGATACAAAACAATGCCTGGTTTGTCAAGCTTTTTTATTCCTTCTTGTCCTGTTTTTCCTCTTCGGACTTGTCATTCATGCCTTTTTTGAATTCCTTGATCCCCTGACCGAAAGATTTGAATATATCCGGGATCTTTCCCGCGCCGAAAATAACCAGAACTATCAGCAGGATAACGATCAATTCCCCCATGCCTATACCCTTCATTATTTCCTCCTCTCGATTATTTTAGCTGTAACTATGCTTATAACGTACAAGATCAAAAGCGGACCGGCCATTAAAACCTGCGAAAAAACATCCGGGCCGGGCGTAAGCACGGCGGCGGCTGCGAATATGGCGAAAACCGCGAACCGCCACTGCCTGACCAAAGTCCGGGACTTGAGCATTCCGGCTTTGACCAGGAAACCGATAACTACCGGCAGCTCAAAAACCATCCCGAACGAGAATACCAGCCCGACCACAAAAGAAAGATACCGCGAGATGCTCAGCATCGGGATGACCACGTCCGAACCGGTAGCCAAAAGGAACTTGACCCCGACCGGCAGGATCAGAAAATAACAAAACCCGGCGCCGCTGATAAAAAGCACCGACGAGATCGCTGTCACCAGGAGAACGTATCTTTTTTCTCTGGGCAAAAGCCCCTTTTGAATAAAACTCCACACCTGAAAAAGAACAACCGGCAGGCTTAACAAAAGCCCCAGAAAAAAAGCTATTTTGATCTGGCTCCAAAAGGCCTCGAACGGGCTGATAAAATAAAGCTTGCCTACAGGCGCGGCGATATTCTCTATTACGATATTTACCTTGGAATAAACCGCGCTGCCGCAGACAAATATCGCTATCGCCGAATAAACCAGCCCTTTCCTTAATTCCCCCAGATGCTCCAGCAAAGGGATAGGGTCGTCAGGTTGTCTTATTTTCGGGGATTTTTCCAAGTTTCTCTCTGACTTCGTCTTTTATATCCTCAGGCGGCTCGTTTTCCAGCGCCTGTTTCAAATCGTTCGTGGCGCGTTTTAACTGGGAGACGGCTTTACCTACCTGGCGGCCGATCTCCGGAAGGCGCTTAGGGCCCAATACCACCAGCGCTACGATGAATATAAGGATCAGCTCCGGCATCCCTACGTTGAACATACTACTTCTCCACTTCCAGTTCCAAGACGCGGGATTCCAGCCCCTGGCATCTTTTTATATCCAGCTTGGCGTCTTCGGCTGCGCTGCCTTTGGCGACCATCTGAAAAGCGCTGGTCAAAGTCTCCGGCGTGGTATGCCCGTCATCGGCTAATTCGACTTTTATGCTTTTTACTCTTTTATTACCCGCCTTATCCAGGGCTAATTTCAAGATCTCCCGGGCTACGCCGACTTCATGCATTCTGGACCTCCTTAATGACCAATTCCGCCAGCCTGGGCAGGACCTTACCCACATCCGGCGTAAGTTCCATACCCCAGCCTATTGTCTTTGGCTCTACTCCGAAAATGATTATCCTGGGAAGGCTTCCGGTCCTCTTAACGATCTCGAAGATATCTTTAAGCGAGACATCGTGAAGCGAAGTTTTAGGGAAGGTATCAGTTTGATAATCCTCCGGGGTGAATTTATAGATATCCCCTGGAGAGCCGCCGGCCTTGACCGCGTCGACAATAATAACTTCCCGGGATTCCTGGATCAATCCCAGAAGGTCAAAACCACCGCACCCGCCGTCAACCAATTCCACTCCCGCGGGAATAGTTTTCCCCTTGAGATACTCTATAAGATGCCCCCCGATGCCTTCGTCCTGCATCAGAAGATTACCGCAGCCGATGATCCTTTTCATCATCTGGATCAGACAACCCGGAACTTCTTGATCTCCCCGCCGTTGTTCGGGCGGATCAAATGAATCGCACAAGCTAAACACGGATCGAATGAGCGGATGATCCTGACTATCTCCAGGGGATTATCAGCGTCAACCACCGCGGTTCCGACCAGCGCTTCTTCCACCGGTCCGCGCACGCCTTTATCATCGCGAGGGCTGCAATTCCAGGTAGTGGGAACTACCGCCTGATAGTTTTCGATCTTACCCTTGGCTATCTTGATCCAATGCCCTAAAGCGCCGCGGGCGCCTTCAGTCAATCCCATCCCCTCCCCGGAATCCGGGACCTTGCATTCCGCATAAGAAGGAGCGCCGGGTTTTAACTGAAGCAGCCAACCTTCCATCGCCTCAGCGATCTTCTTAGCCTCTAAAGCGCGGGCAGCGTGGCGGTCAATAACCGAGATGCCCTGGCGATAATCGCCGTTCACCCACATTCTGGCCAATGGGCCTACTTCATACGGCTGATTTTCATATCTGGGGGCTTTCAGCCAGCTGTACGCGTCTTTTTTTTCAGCGTCAGGATCAGTAACCCCGTCATAAGGATGCTTTCCGGAACCTCCGTCTTTATACCAGGAATATTTTATATCCTCGGTGATCTTCTGCGGATCAAAGCCTACGATCCTGCCCTTAGTATACCGGCCAGCCTTGAAGAATTTCTCTTTATTCTGGCTGTCTATCGGGAATCCCCCATATGAAAGAAGATTACCAGGGCCGATACCGATCTTCTTGTAATCAGAATACACCTCGGCTACGCCTAAGACATCCGGGATATACACATCATTGATGAACGCCTGAAGCTCGCGCAACCGCCAGAGGAATGACGCGATCTTATCCACGGTAGGCGTAACAGTAACGCCGCCGGGGAGCATGGTGATCTGGGGAGGCATCTTGCCGCCGAATACCGCCAGCATCTCATGAGCCTTTTTGCGCATCTCCAAAGCCTGAAGATAATGCGCCACATAAGCGTCATTCAGGTTTTTGGGCAGGCGGAAATCACCTTTATACCTGGGAACGAACGGCGGGATATCCGGTCCATTAACATAGTCAAGGGCGGCCAGATGATAAAAATGCAGTATATGCGATTGGATATGGTTGGAGCCTAGAAGCAGGTTGCGGATGATCCTGCCGTTATCCGGGACAGTGACCTTGAACGCGTCATCCAGGCAAAGGGTCGAGGCCGTGCCATGGGCCATAGGACAGACGCCGCAGATCCTTTGGGTGATATGCTGGGCGTCGCGGGGGTCGCGTCCTTTCAAGATGACCTCTATTCCACGCCATAAAGTCCCAATACTGTATGCGTCGATTATTTTGCCGTCATCCACTTCGCAGGTTATTTTCAAATGACCTTCGATCCTTGTTACCGGATCTATTACTATTTTCTGAGTAGCCATCCAAACCTCCTTGATTAGAGAATCAACACCGGCGCATATTCCAATTGCGCCGGGTGTTCATCCGGCGCATATTCTCCGCCTCGTGGCGGATACCCGCGCAATTCCAAATAGCGCGGGGTGCGCGCGGTTAATTATTTAAGCGATCTCACTATCCTTTTTCGGCCATTTATCCTTGGGTAAAGCGGAATAGAACGGCGACATCCCATCAGGAAAATCCGGGCTGGAGCAGCCGATACAAGGCGCGCCTACCCCGATACACCAGTTAACCCCGCTATTCCATCTGCGCAAAGGGCAATCCGAGCTGGCCATAGGGCCTTTACATCCCAGTTGGATAAGGCAGCCTTTTTCGCCGATCTTGGTGGCCATTTTCCCTTCCTGAAAATAAGAATAGTTCGGGCAGTTTTGATGTACGGTATCGCTGTAGAACATCTTCGGTCTGCCTTTATCGTCAAGCTCAGGCAATCCGAAAAGCAGCACATGGACAACCGTTCCCAATAACCAGTCAGGATGCGGAGGGCAGCCCTGAAGATTGATGATCGGCACGCCTGAAACAACCTCGCTTACCGGCTTGCATCCCGTGGGATTTGGTTTTGCCGCGGGGATACCGCCAAAAGAGGCGCAATTACCGACTGAAATGATCGCCTTGGCCTTAGGCCCCAGAGTCTTGATAGTCTCAAGAAAAGTCATTTCCTTTCCGTCTTTCTGGCCGATGGTGCAATAAATACCGTTGTCTTTTGTCGGGACAGCGCCTTCGACCAACAGGAAATACTCTCCCTTAGCCCTTTCGGTTATTATATCAAGGTAATTTATCGCGGTATCGCCTGAAGCAGCCATAACAGTCGGCTGATAATGAAGATCGATAATCTTAAGCAGAACCTCCGCGATAGTAGGATGCGCGGTATTAAGCAAAGAAACAACACAACCACTACAACTAGCCCCCTGCAGCCAGATAACCGGCGGCTTGGTGGCGGCAGCCTGTTCCATAGCCTGGACTAATTCCGGGACAACAAGTTGAGAGATCCCCATACCCACCGCTGAAGCGCTGCATAACTTCAAAAACTCCCGCCTCGTAAGTTCCATTTGCTACCTCCTTTTTAAGCGCCTTTAGAAACAAAAAAAGCTCAAGCAATGCTTGAGCTTACAGGAAATCTAGATTTTGATAAACGTGGCTTTTATCAATTGTCCTGACCCTTGTGGTTTTAATTCTCCTCCGTCAACCTGTTTTCTTTTAACATAAATACCCAGGGTTGTCAAGAAAATTTTAATTCTTACCTTAATAATCTCAACAACTTCAAATATACGTGCTTTATCCGGATTTTATGTTAAAATAACATTATGGTCTGCGCCGCTAAAATAAACCTCGAAGGGGTTGTCCAGGGAGTAGGCTTCCGGCCGTTCATGCTGCGCCTCTGCCGCGAACTATCCTTAACCGGATTCATCTTAAACACTTCCAGCGGAGTGGAGATACACCTGGAGGCAGCCCGGGAGAAAATAATTTCTTTTTACGAAAACCTGGAAAAAGAACTGCCTCCTCTGGCTAAGATCACCCGCAAAGAGATAACCCTTGTTAAACCTCAAGGTTACAAAGATTTTTCGATCAAAGAGAGCCAAAAAACCCGGGAACGATCAGCGCTGATAAGCCCGGATATAGCTACCTGCCCTGACTGCCTGAAAGAGCTTTTTGATCCCCAGGACCGCAGATTCCTTTACCCTTTTATAAACTGCACTAATTGCGGCCCGCGGTTCTCGATCATCGAAGACCTGCCGTATGACCGGCCTCTCACCACCATGTCCAGCTTCAAAATGTGCCCGGCCTGCAAAACAGAATATAAAGATGTCCGCCAGCGCCGTTTCCATGCCCAGCCTAACGCCTGTCCTGAATGCGGCCCGGTATTGGAATTGGTCAGGCTCTCCGGGCATAAGACAAAATCCCTGGAAAGAGGGGAAAAAGCTCTTCGGGAAACCGTAAGGCTGTTAAAATCAGGCAGGATCATAGCCATAAAAGGTATCGGAGGATTCCATATCAGCTGCGACGCGGATAATCCAGAAGCGGTCCGGGCCTTGAGAGAACGCAAGAAACGGCCGTATAAACCTTTCGCCATAATGGTGAAAGACATCCCGGGGTTATCCGGGTTGTGCGAAGTATCCGCGCTGGAAAAAGAAATACTCTGCAGCCCGGAAAGCCCGATAGTATTATTAAGGAAAACGGCTGATAATAATATCGCCCGGCAGCTAAGCCCCTATAATAATTATCTGGGCGTGATGCTGGCTTACGCGCCTTTGCACCATCTGCTTTTATCCAATGAAATATCGGCCGCCAAACCTTTAAAAAAACTGGTAATGACCAGCGCTAATATCACCGATGACCCCATCGAGATAGACAATACCCGGGCAATAAATAACCTGGAAGGCATCTGCGATTATTTCCTCATCCATAACCGCCGCATACATAACCGGGCAGACGACTCCATTGTTCAGATAATGGACGGCAGGCCGGTGCTCCTGCGCCGCGGCCGGGGCTACTCCCCTTTCCCGTTTTTTACCGACAGCCGGATGAAGAACATACTGGCCTGCGGGGCTGAACTGAAAAACACCTTTTGCTTGGCAAAAGATAATCTCGCTTTCTTAAGCCAGTTCATCGGCGATCTGAAAACATACCCCTCGTTCATCTTTTACCAGGAAACGATCGGCCGGCTTTGCGGGCTTCTGGGGATAAAACCCGCGATGATCGCCTGCGATCTGCACCCCGACTATCTATCCACAAAATACGCGCTGCAGTATAAAGAAACCAGGCCCGCTGTCGAGCTCGTAGGGGTCCAGCACCATCATGCCCATCTAGCCAGCGTTATCTGCGAACACCGTATAAAAGAAAAGATCATCGGGGTTTGTTTTGACGGAATAGGTTTTGGCACGGACGGCAAGATCTGGGGAGGGGAATTCTTCACCGGGGACCTGGGAGGCTTCCAGCGCAGGGGGCACCTGGAATATACGCCTATGCCCGGCGGGGATAAAGCGACCCGGGAACCTTTTCGCATGGGGATCAGTTACCTGTATAAAACCTTTGGCCCGGACCTCTCCGGGATAAATATCCCCTTTACCACGAAACACCGCAAGGACCTGGACAGGATCATAAATTCCGCCCAGATAAATCCCCTGCTCACCTCCAGCTGCGGCCGTCTTTTTGACGCAGTAAGTGCGCTGGCGGGAATTTGTGATATAATAACTTTTGAGGCTGAAGCGGCGATAAGATTACAGATGCTGGCTGAAATATCCCGCAGCGATAAAAGTTATGATTTTCCTATCCGGGACCGGGGCGGGGTATTCATCATCAAACCTCAACCGGCGATCCGTCAGCTGGTCGAAGATATTAAAAATAAGGCCGACAAAAAAGACATCGCCCGGAAATTTCATAACGGCCTGGCAAAGGCCGCTGCCCAGGCTTGCAGGATCATGCGCGAAAAAAGTAATATAGGAACAATAATACTTTCCGGGGGGGTCTTTCAAAACAAGTTATTCATTGAGACTTGTCTTGACCATCTGCGCCGGGATAAATTCACGGTTTATTATAACCAGCTCCTGCCGGCTAATGACGGCGCGGTTTCACTGGGCCAGGCAGCTATCGCCAACGCATCTAAAAAAGCAGGGACGGTTCTGAAGAACGGTTAGAAGTGTCCCTATTCAGAACCGTCCCTAACTAAAACCATGTGTCTTGCTATCCCGGTTAAAGTGATCAAAATAAAAGAAAATTCCGCCGAAGTGGATATGGCTGGAGTAAAACGCCTGGTGGATGTGCGTTTTCTAGAAGGTTTGAAAGCCGGCGATTATATACTGGTGCACGCTGGTTTTGCCATAGAGAAAATCGACGAAGAACAGGCGAAAGAAACGCTGAAATTGTTGGATCAGATCTATTACGACGAGTAAAAATGAAATATATCGACGAGTTCCGGGATAAAGATATCGTTAAAGCCCTGACAAAACGGATAAAAGAACTGGATCCGCGCGACATAAATCTGATGGAAGTCTGCGGAACCCATACCATGGCTATATTCCGCTCAGGGATAAAACAGATACTGCCGCAAGGGCTTAACATTATCTCCGGACCGGGATGCCCGGTCTGCGTGACCGATCAGATAGATATTGACCGTATGCTCAAACTGGCCGGGATAAAAAACGTAATTATTACCTCCTTCGGAGATATGCTCAGGGTCCCGGGGACAACCAGCTCCCTGGAAAAAGAACGGGCCAAGGGCTGTGATATCCGCAGCGTTTACAGCCCATTAGACAGCCTGGAAATAGCCCGGAATAATAAAAATAAAGAAGTGGTTTTCCTGGCAGTAGGATTTGAAACCACCTCGCCGGCCATAGCCTCGGCAGTAGCGGACGCCCGAAAAAATAAGCTGAATAATTTTTCGATCTACCCTTGCCATAAACTCATACCTCCGGCATTAGAAACTCTGATCAAAGTAAAAGAACTGGAGCTGGACGGTTTTATTTGCCCGGGGCATGTCTCCAGCATAATCGGCAGCGCAAGCTATGAATTTGCCGCTTCCCAATATAAAATACCCTGCGTGATATCCGGCTTTGAACCAGTGGATATATTAGAATCGATCTTGATGCTTTTAAAGCAGATCCGGGAAAAACGCTCTACTGTCGAGATCCAATATAAACGCGCGGTACATCCCCAAGGCAATATCCTGGCTCAGGAGTTGCTCAAAACCGTTTTCAAACCAGCAGGAGCCAGATGGCGGGGATTAGGAACAATACCGGAAAGCGGCCTGGACTTGAACAAGAATTTCAAGAAGTTTGACGCAAAAGAAAATTTCGATCTGACGGTAAAGCAAACTTCTCAGCCCAAAAATTGTCTATGTGGGCAGGTATTAAGAGGAGTAAAAACCCCGGCTCAATGCGGGATGTTCGCGAAAGCCTGCACACCGGAAAACCCTTATGGCCCGTGTATGGTCTCTTCTGAAGGGACCTGCGCAGCCTGGTATAAATACAACCGTTAATATGGAAGAAAAAATACTCTTAGGACACGGAAGCGGCGGGAAATTAAGCCACAGGCTCTTGAAAGAAATTATTTTCCCGTATTTTTCCAACCCGATATTGGATAAAGCCGATGACGCCGCGGTCTTTGACTGCGCAGGCAGGCTGGCCTTTACCACTGACTCATTCGTGGTCAACCCTTTATTCTTCCCGGGCGCGGATATAGGCAAACTCGCGGTCTGCGGAACGGTGAACGACCTCTCGGTAATGGGAGCCAAACCTTTATACCTGACTGCCGCCTGCATAATAGAAGAAGGGTTCCAGATCAGCCTTTTAAAGAAAATCATCCGCTCAATGGCCCAAGCCGCCAAACTCGCCGGGGTCAAGATCGTCGGCGGGGACTTGAAAGTGGTCGAGAAGCATTCCTGCGACGGTATTTTTATCAATACTACCGGGGTCGGCCTGGTCGATCCCAGAATAAAAGTATCCGGCAGTAACGCTAAGCCGGGAGACGTGATCATCATCAACGGGAATATCGGCGAACACGGCGCGGCGGTAATGTCCGCCCGCAACGATTATAAACTAAAAACTAACATAAAAAGCGATTGCGCCAGCCTTAATCATTTAATAGCCGGGATTTTAAGATCCTCTGCCAAAGTCCATGTGATGCGCGATCCGACCCGCGGCGGCGTGGCCACCACTCTCAACGAGATCGCCTCGCAATCCGGAGTGCGGATCCAGATCGAAGAAGACAACCTTCCAATCCCCGGGGCTGTGAGAGGCATCTGCGAACTCCTGGGCATTGATCCTTTATACATGGCTAACGAAGGCAAAATCCTGGTATTCACCCCGGAAAGCGAAAGTAAAAAAATATTATCGGCTATGCGCCAAAACTCCCTGGGCAGGAATTCCCGGATCATCGGAAGGGTGGTCAAAAAAGATACGCCGCTGGTATTACTGCGCACATCTATAGGCTCAACCAGGATCATGGACATGCTGACAGGAGAACAACTGCCCCGTATCTGTTAGATATGAATATCGGATTATTACTTATACTTTCACTGCCTGTTTACTTCCTCGCTTACCGTTTTTACGGAAGATTCATCTCCCTCGTATTTAACGAAAACGACAAAACCCCTACCCCGGCTATTGCCATGAAGGACGACGTGGATTACGTGCCGACAAAACTGAGCGTGGTCTTCTCGCATCATTTCGCTTCCATAGCCGGAGCCGGCCCGATCATCGGGCCGACGATCGCCCTTATATTCGGATATCTGCCGGTATTTTTATGGGTGGTCCTGGGCACGGTATTTATCGGCGCGGTCCAGGATTACACCTCGCTTTTTGTCAGTATCAGGGAAAAAGGCCATTCCATAGCCGAGGTCGCTGACCGTACCTTAGGCAGATTCGGTTTTTTCCTGCTTATCTCGTTCACCATCATAATGCTGGTTTATGTAACCTCCGCCTTTCTTGGCTTGACCACTATATCGCTTACATCCATGGTCCCGCTGGAAACCATGAAAGTCGACCCCGGAGAAACCATACTAAAAACCATCACTGGCTCAGACGGCATAGTTAAAGCCCGCATCGGCGGGATCGCCTCTACTTCAGTGATCATCATGACCTTGTGCGCGCCATTGATCGGTTTCTTGCTTTATAAAAAACAACGCAATGTCGCTATAACAGGTTTTTTCGCTTTGATCATCGGGATACTTTCCATAATGATGGGCGTGGTTTTCCCTGTGACCCTCGATCCAAAAATATGGATGATCCTGCTCACCTTTTATGTGATCCTGGCAGCGGGAGTGCCTGTATGGATGATCCTGCAGCCCCGGGATTTCACCAACTCATTCCTGCTTTATCTGGGGATCTGTTTTTTATTCGCGGGAGTGCTCTGCGGAGGCTTTATGGGGATCAAACTCCAGGCGCCGGCCTGGAATGTCGCCGAAGGAACAAACATCCTGGGATCGATCTGGCCGTTCCTTTTTATTACGGTGGCCTGCGGTGCTATCTCCGGGTTCCATACGCTTGTTGCCGGAGGGACCATCTCTAAACAAATAACCCGGGAATCCGACGCTAAAAGGATCGGCTATGGCGGGATGATCCTGGAATCGCTTCTGGCTGTCTTGGTTATCCTGACAGTAGCGGGAGGATTGGACCTAACTACCTATAACGGTATTATAAATCCCCCGGGGAAAGGCGCTGCGGGCAACCCTATCCTGGCCTTTGCCCTGGCCATGGGGACATTATTGAATAAATCGCTGGGCCTTCCGGTAGCTGGAGGCACGGTCTTTGGAATATTATTGGTCGAAGGATTCGTGATCACAACGCTGGATACGGCGGTAAGACTTAACCGTTATTTATTTGAAGAGCTTTGGGCGATAATTATGAAAAACCCGCCGAAGATATTCAGATCTTATATGTTTAATTCCTGCCTTTCCGCCGGGCTTATGCTGCTTTTATGTTATACGAACAGCTTCAAACAGATCTGGCCCATTTTTGGATCGGCGAACCAGCTCCTGGCGGCATTAAGCCTGATCGTAGTCTCAGTATGGCTGGCCCAGCGCAGAAAAGCCAGCTTTTTCACTATCCTGCCGGCTATATTCATGATGGTAACCACCCTTTATTCGCTCTGGCAGATGTTGACTAGGCAATATATGCCGCAGAACAATTACCCGCTGAGCATCACCGCTATCCTGCTCATCCTGTTATCCATCGGCGTGATCTTTCTGGCGACGAATAAATTAAGCAGCCACATCTTCCCCCGCCGTAAACTCCCCGCGCACAAACTCTAATTCCCCTCAGCCACGCAGACGTTGTACGTATCACATTGTAATACTGAAAGTTACAAATAAATTACGAAAATGGCTCATAAAACATTTATTTGTATCTATAGGTTCCGCAGGGGATTAGCTACAACGTCTACAACATCAGGAAGAAAAAACTTATCAGGATAACCGCTACTATTATTATAAAGAGGATTTTGGGTTTCAGGAAGGACTTGCCGCGGTTAAGGCTCTCGCCGCAATAAAGGCATAAGAGCGCTTCATCGTCGTAGACCGGTTTCTTGCAATGCGGACAGATGTATTCAGACATACTGTTCTCTTGTTAAGGTTTTCCTTTAGCGCCGCTTTCCGGGCTATTTTCGACCTTGACCAGGGTTATACCAACCTCGGTAAATACCGGGCCTTTGACCACCGCGGATAAGGGGATCCTTCTTTTATCACAGCTGAAATAAGCGTTAACCCGGCCTTTATCCACTTTCTCGCCTTTGAGTTTCGCGTAAGGCAAAAGCTGGAACGCCTCATTCTCGCCGATCTTAGGCAGACGGATGAACATCTTGGATTGGATCAAACCCAGAAAATGGTAATTATCCTCGTTATTGCAGACATAGTATTCCACACTGTCCCCCACCTTTAACCCAAGGAGCCGGAAATAATAGCAGGCGCTCAGGATATCCTGGGTGTTATCCGGAATGTTAAAATGCTTCTCGGATTTATCCAGGAAATTCTTGAAGTGGGCCTTATGGTTTATTTGATCGAAATCAGTGGCCGCGTCCTTCTTATAACTCCCGTCGCGGCGGTAAACCTCGTGGCGCAAGGTATGCAGCTTCTCAATATCCATATAAGATATAAACCTGTCGTCTATCTTGTAGATCTTCGAAAAAAAAGCGTTGGTCTTGGCAACAGCCTCAAGCGCATAGGCGTCCCTGCCGTTGATATTCTTTATGCCGGTGACCGCTGTGCTCATAGTCCCTACGGGTATGCCCATCCAGCTCATCTCATAGGTCAGCTTTTCATACTCCGGCAGCCGCGAATCCGGGGTAACGATCACAATATCCCGGGCGTATTTTATCAAACCGCCTTTTTCCCCGAGGATCAACGAATTTTCGATCCTGCCGGACATGACACAACCAGACAACAGCGCCGCTGTAATGACCACGGCCGCTAACCCCGTTCGCAGGAATACCTTTCTCATGCCTGCCGCCCTTCCTCTTTAGACCTTTTGAACCGGCTGTTCCCGGGTATTTTATTGTACTTGCGTATAAAGGCGATCCGCTTATCCAGGTCGGTGGCGAACCAATTGGCGAAATATCCCGGTCCTCCGCAGGCGACACTGGCCGCGCTGATCAGGTTCCACCCGGCGTTGGCCATATGCCCGGCCATCCCTTTACGGGCGAACCAATAGTTCTTCAACACAATAAAGGTATTGTAATAATCCCGCGGGCCGCATATGCCCGCGCCGCTTAAAAGGCCAATGGCCTTTTTATCCACTTCATAATGCGCCTTAGGAGTGGACATATCATGAAGGTTATATTCTACGTGGGAGATCTCATGCCCGGACACGCAATTGAATATCTTTTGCCTGTCGTCGTAATAATTCTGGTAAACATATTTTATGAAACTGTCCGGGAATTTTACCAGCCTGCCCTCGATCTCAGGGATACCCATCCTGCATACGCCTTCCGGGACTATTGCCATCTGATAACCTGCGCTGACCCTGGTTTTCCCGAGCAGATCCTCCCAGATATCTCTTACCTGAGCGCGGTAATTATCCGGCGGCGTATAATAATTGGCCGAGAAATTCACCGCGGCGCAGCCGCTGAGCATTAAGCAAGCCATGATCAAAAGCCGTTTATATTTGGTCATGACCCCTGTCCCAAAACATCTCCTCGTTTGAAGGCTGGCAATAGATAACCTTAACCGCCAGGTCATCGAGCGTCCGCAGATCCCCCAGACATTCCTCATAGTAACCTATGGAGAACTTGAGCGACCCTTCATTGCCTTTGAATTTCCCGCTGGCGATATAATCCTTGTAATCGCCGATCTTTTCCCTCAACTCTTCTTTATCCGGGATATTCCATCCGGCCTCGAATACCGCTTCATTGCCTTCTACCGCCTTAAGCCGCAGGGTACTGGAGATACAGCCGTAAAAATCCAGGATAATGGGATTATCATCGGTTTTGATCACCTGGCCTTCGCCTTCACCCGGGCCGAGGGTGACTTCGCCGGGGGCTATACGCGATACGCTGAACCGGTGGATCACCTCCTCCGGGCTATCATCATTCCTTTTAACTCCCAACAACACAGTCTGGTTCAGCCCTAATTTAAAACTATGGCCGCCGCTGCCTTTAAAATAAAGATCCGGATGCAGACGCGAGGTATTCAGTTTATATATAGAAGAATCCAGCCCAAGGTCCATTTTATACGGTTTTAACGGATCCAATCCCGGGGAATTTATCGAGAACTGAAGATAATCTTTAGATTGAAAGTCAGGGATGGATAACAAGTAGAGGTTTAACGGGAACTCCCGGATGGAATTACCCTGAGAAAGGAATATATTCTGCTTATAACCGCCGAAATTAACGATATAATCCCCCGGCTTAAAGCTGTAGAATCCCAATTCCAGACGCAGCCATTCGAATTTGCCGTCATCATTGCTGTCGATCTCAGTATGCCCGATTATGCCCTTGCATACCGGCAGCAGCGGCTTGGCCTTATCCCGGAATCCCACCTCGGTCAGGATAAGCTGACCCATACGGAAAAGATATTGCCAGACTATTTCCCGGTTAATGTCGTTAAGCGAATTATAGAGCTGGATACCTTTATGGTAGCCGTCTATGCTGAGGATTATTCCATAAGAGGCGCTGTTATCCGCCGGGGATTCCTGCTCCGGGAAATTCCCCAGATCATGCTCCAGCAGGAATTTGGAAAGCCAGAGAAGCTCAGCGGGCGCCACCTTCAGCTCCCTGACCTTATTATGCATCTGGATTATTACCCAACCGTCGCCGCGTATGGTGTAAGCCATCAATTCTTCGGCTTCATACTCGCCTAACGGGCAATTCTGGAAGGAGACCCGCACGTCATTGCCCAGGGCTCCTTTATCCAACCGGGCTTGCAGCCTCTGGGCCAGGGTTTTCCAGGAAAGCTCGCCGGCTTGAGCCCGAGGGGCCGGACAACCGATCAATCCCAAAATAAGGAAGAACAAAAGGCAGCCGCGCTGTTTCATTTTTACGCTACCTGTTATTTAATAAGCCGGGTTATCTCATTCAAAAGGTTGTCCATCGCAAACGGCTTTGGGATATAACAATCCGCGCCGATCACCCTGCCGATGATCTTATCCGCGTCTGTATCCTTCGCGGTCAGCATGATGACCGGTATCCCGGAAGACTCCTCGCCCCTTCTTATTTCCTTACATACCTGCTCCCCGGAAAGCCCGGGCAATATAAGATCCAGGATAATGATATCCGGCCGAGAGTCTTTCGTTATTTTCAGGCCCTGAACGCCGTCAGCGGCAGCAATGACCTCAAACCCGCGGTTCTCCAGCTCATCCGAAATGATCTTAAGGATAAGCCTGCTGTCGTCTATCACCAAAACCTTTTTTTTCTTTATCATCCGTCTATATGACAGTACCGGCTGGTATGACCGTATTCTTGGGGATGATTATTATCCCGTTGCGGATCACGCAATAGTCATTCTCGAATTCCCGGATATTCTTATCGTTTACGATCTTCACATTGTCGCCTATCCGGACATTCTTATCCACTATCGCCTTTTTGATCAAACAGCCTTTGCCTATACCCAGCTCCGGCTGCTCGCCGCCCTTGCCGCCGACAGGGCCCATATCATAATAGTCGTTTCCCATAAGGATGGAATCCTCTATAACCGTCTCCGCCCCGATCCTGCTCCTCAAACCCACGATCGAATGGATTATCCTGGATTTTTCAATGATCGCGCCTTCAGCGATATTGGAATTATCTATTGAGCTTTTAATAACCCGGGATAAAGGCAGGTAGCGCGGCCGGGTAAAGAACTGCCAGTTTTCGTCGAACAGGTCCAGCGGCGGATTCAAATCCGTGAACGCGAGATTCTCCTCGTAGAATGATTCAATAGAACCGATATCCTTCCAGTACCCGTTATGGATAAAGGCGTGCGCGGATTTATCCGCTATTGCCTGGGGGATCACCTCTTTGCCGAAATCATCCTTACGGTTATCCGCCAGTAATTCCTCAAGCACGTTCTTGTCAAAGAGATAAATACCCATCGAGGCGAGGAATTTATCTTTGCCATCTATGCGCATCTCCATACCCTGGATATCCGCGGGAGAACCGGGTTTTTCGACGAAAGCCTTTATCCGCTGGTTCTTATCAACGCCCATGATCCCCAGTTCCGCGGTATCTTTCCTGTCCACCGCGTTGCAAGCAACGGTTATCTGGGATTCTTTCTCCAGGTGGAAATCGAATAACTTGCTGAAATCCATCTTATATAACTGGTCGCCGGAGAGGATCAGGATATGCTTGATCCTCGGGTCGTTAAAATGCCGGAAACTTTTGCGCACCGCGTCCGCCGATCCCTGGAACCAGTCCCCGTGGTCCATAGCCTGGTCAGCGGCGATGATCTCCACAAAGCCCCCGAAGAACGAATCCAGCTTATAGGCCCTGGATATATGGTTATTCAGGGATTTAGAGTTGAACTGGGTCAGAATATAGATCTGGTTGAACCCGGAATTAAGACAATTACTTATCGGGACATCGATCAGCCGGTATTTCCCGGCAATAGGAACCGCGGGTTTTGCCCGGTATTTGGTCAAAGGGAAAAGCCGTGTTCCTCTTCCGCCTCCTAGAATTATGCATAGCACATCATTCATGAGAACCTCTTATTTTAGGAAAACTTATGATTTTACTTTATTATTTTACCGCTGGATATCTTATTAGGCAATCAGATTTATGTAATCCTTCAAGACAATACCCGGTATTCCGGCAAATCAAGACAAAACTTTAGTAACTATATAAACATACCGCAGTTTCTTATCACCGGCGTTCTTTATATCATGATTTGTTTCAGGAGGGACATAGATCAGGCTTTGCGCTTCAGCGGCAAACGCCGGTTTATCTTGGATATAAACATCCGCCTTGCCTTCCAGGACAATGATCACCTCTTCCCGGGATTCGGTTTTATGCTCGCCCACGGATTCCCCGGGATTCAATATCACCAACCCGGATTTAATTCCGGCGGTAACCGGGACTCCCTCGAGCAGGCGCTGGAACCGTTCGCTGCCCTCTAACTTCTTCAAAACCGGTTTTAGATATTGCATAGCGCAGTCCTGTTGATAAGAGCGGCGATGTAGCCGGCGCCAAAACCGTTATCGATATTCACTACGGAAACTCCCGGGGCGCAGCTATTGAGCATAGTTAAAAGAGGGGCAATACCTTTAAAGTTAGCCCCGTATCCCACTGACGTCGGAACAGCGATCACCGGGCAGGAAGCAAGGCCTCCTATGACCGATGGTAAAGCCCCGTCCATCCCGGCTAAAACAATGATACATCTGCTGGAGGATATCTTTTTGAAACAATCCAGAAGGCGATGCAGGCCGGCCACGCCAACATCATAGACCCTTTCCACCCTGCTGCCAAAAACCTCAGCTGTAACCGCCGCCTCTTCAGCTGCCGGGATATCGGATGTGCCTGCGCAAACCACAGCGACCAGGCCTTTGCGCTCCGGTTTTACTTCATCAAAGCAAATAGTCCGGGCCTGCGCGTTATAAGATACTTTGCGGTTTATTTTTCTGATCTTCCGGAAGATCTTTTCATCAACGCGGGTTAAAAGCACCTTTTTATTCTTTCGGGAAAGCGCCTTGAAAATAGCCAGGATATGTTCCGGGGTTTTCCCCTGACAGAAGACCACTTCAGGAAAACCCGTGCGCATCAAACGATGATGGTCGACCTTGGCAAATCCCAGGTCTTCATAAGGCAAATGCCTTAATTTCATGAATGCGTCGTTTATTGTTATCTTCTTTTCCCTTACCTGCTTAAGTAATGCGGTTATTTTCTTCTTTTCCATCCCAATACCTCATTCAGAGAGCCGGCGCGATAACCTTGCAGATCTATAGTCACGTAACCAAACCCCAGGGTTCTTAATTTACGGAATATCTTTTCCCTCATCTTCACAGCCGCGGGGATCTTCTCCCAGATGACTTCCACCCTGGCCAATCCTGCGTGCGAGCGCACCCGCACCTGGACAAACCCTAACCCGCGAAGAAATTCCTCGGCCCTGCCGACCATCAAAAGCTTTTCCGCAGTGATCCGCTCGCCATAAGGGATCCGGGAAGCAAGGCAGGCTGACGCCGGCTTATCCCAGGACTCAAGCCCGATCCCGCGGGAGAGAGACCTGATCTCTTTCTTGGTCAACCCCGCTTCCTTAAGCGGGCTCCTGATCCCCAGTTCCTTTAAAGCCGCCGCGCCAGGCCGGTAATCAAGCAAGTCATCGGCATTGGTAGCGTCAATAACGCAATTTAATTTATTTTTGACGGCAAGATTTTTTAACTTTATAAATAACGCCTTCTTACAATAATAGCACCGTTTAGCCGGATTCTTCCAGAATTCTTTAGGCGGAGTATCTTTTATCAGCCTGTGCCGGACGCCCAGTGTTTTAGCCATTTTAGCCGCCTGATCGATCTCCCGGCTGGAGATCGACGAGGAAACCCCGGTAACCGCTAACACTTTATCTTTGAGGACACTGCCTGCGACCGCAAGCAAGAATGCGCTGTCCGCGCCTCCGGAAAAAGCGACCAGCGCCGAACGGATCTCTCCTAATATTCCACGGAGCTTTCTCAGTTTATCCTGAATAGACATACAAGAATATACCGGCTATTAATTAAACACTTGCCCGTCAATGGCTTTCAAGACCCGGTCTTGAATTTTCCCCTTCAGGATGGTGATCAAGATGCAAATGCGGATGGACATGCACCTTATCTTTATGCCGGTGCTGATGCACATGCATAAGATTATTCTCGGTAAGGAATGCCGTATCCTTCAGCAATTCCTCCGTAGGGCCGGACCTGGATATCTTCTTCAGGCCGGAAAAAGCGTAAACTGTATCCGAGATCTCCTCGATTATATGCAGATCGTGAGTAGCGGTGATAATAGTCTTTCCATCCTGGTTCGCCTGAGTTATCAGATCGATGATATGCCTGGTGGTCTGCGGGTCAAGGCCCGCTGTAGGTTCGTCCAGGATAATAACCTCAGGATCCATGGCCAGCGTCGAGGCTATGGATACCTTGCGTTTCTCCCCGATACTAAGCTGGTGCGGGGCCCGGTCTAAAAGGTGCTTTATCCCCAGCAACGCAGTGAGATCGTCCAGCCTTTTCTCTATTGCCCTTACGTCAACTCCCAACTGCAGCGGGCCAAAGGTTATATCCTCCCTTACCGTAGGACAAAACAATTGGATGTCCGGATTCTGGAATACCAGTCCGACTTTACCGCGGAACTCGCGGGAGAACGCCGGGGAATCAAGACTTTTCTCGGATAGATCCCGTCCGCGGAAAATGATATTACCTTTATCCGGGAAGATCAAACCGTCGAGCAATTGCAAAAGAGTGGATTTGCCTGTTCCGTTAGCCCCGATAACCGCTATCTTCTCGCCGGCGCGTATATCCATGTCTATACCGCACAAAGCCGGATATTTACCGAGATATGAAAAATACACATCCTTTAACTCAAATAGCGGACCGTTCATATATTGCCCCTCTGATTTATATAAAATACGCTCGCGCAGATCAATACTACCAAAGACAACCAGACCCAATCTCCCAAACCCGTCTTGAACTTATGCAGCACTTTCGGTTCGCCGCTGTAACCACGGGAAAGCATGGCGTTATAAACCTGTTCATTCATTTGCAGCGAACGGTGCCAGAGATTAGCGATATTCCAGCTGACCAGGCCTTGTCCTTTTTGATACTGGACGGCAAAACCCACGCGGCTCTTGATCGCCCTGAAGGTATTCTCAACTATCTCTGCAAAAAGATAGATATACCTGTAACACATCCCGATAGTCAAAACAAAAACCTGGGGAATACCAAAAAACCTGAGCACATTGAGCAATTCCGCGTGCCGGGTGGTCAATGACAAAAGGATCACCAAAGATACAGAGGTTACTACCCTGGACACGAACAAAACAGCTCCGGACACTCCCGGCCGGGTAATGATAAAATTCAACCCCAGGATATTAAAATTAAATGCAGGCTCACCTGGGGTAAATACGCTGAATAACGCGGGTATCGCGATAAAAAGCGAGAACAGCGGGATAAATATCCAGGTGCGTTTCAGGAAGAATTTAAGATTGACGCCGGATGAGCGGGCCATGATCAAACACAACGCGTAGATCACGGCTATACCGGTTATCTGCCGGGATAGAGCGACCAGTAAGATAAAAAGGACAAAAGTAACCGCCTTTATCCGGGGGTCCAGAGATTGCAGCCATCCCCGCGTTGCCGCGTATTCATCGGAAAGTATCGACTCCTTAAAAAAACATAGAGCGCTCATGATCGAGCGCTCTATGAAATTATTCCTTTTCTTGAAAGAATTACTCATCTTTTTTGGCCAATACTCTTCCAATAAGCAACACCAGCCCGGCTGTAATAGCGATACCCACGATAGCTGATATTATATAGGCAAAGCTCAACTGGGGCAAATCTTTTTCCTCCCAGCCTTTGAAGGCATAATCCGGGATAGGCGCGTTCCATAAACCCGCTAATTTACTCAATCCCTGAGGTATGTAACCTACCAACTCCTTCATTTCTTCAGCGCCCCATTCCCCCCAGGCGCTACCGGCCTTAAAATGATCCGGAATGATCAATCCCAAAGGGGATAACACGATCAAAACCGCTAAACCGATCCATAATTTAGTTGTTATTTTCATGACTACGCCTCCTTAGGTTGAATATACTCCGGAGCCTGTTTCTGTAAATACTTTACGACTAAAGCAGTAACAATTGCTTCCACCCAGCCAAAGACCAAAAGGTGTTCTCCGGCCATTGCCGGAACCGCCGCGTTCAATCCATACGGGCAGTAAAGCGCCTGTCCCGCGGCAGTATGATGAAATAACGGCTGCAGCCCGAATTCAATCCCCGCGAATAAAGCGGCGATATTAATACCTATATATCCGGCTATGCCGGCTGCGATAACTCTTCTGTTAGAACCGACAGGAGCATTATAACTAATGGCCTTGTAGATATAATATCCGGCAAAAGGCAGAACAAAAGCCATGTTAAAACAATTAGCGCCTATCGCGGTGATCCCGCCGTCGCCGAATAACAACGCCTGAATGACCAGAGCCACAGTTATAGCGATGCAAGCGGCCCAGGGGCCTAAAAGTATTGCCACCAAAACCCCGCCCACCGCGTGCCCGGTCGTACCTGCGGGTATCGGCACATTGAACATCATGATCACAAAGCTGAATGCCGCGCCGATAGCCAACATCGGTACTTGTCTTGCTTTAAGGGTCTTCTTGACGATATTCGAAGCAGCGGTCCATATCGGCAGCATCACGGCATAAAACACCCCGCATGTCGCCGGGCCTAAGTAACCATCAGGTATATGCATATCTTACCCCCTTTATTACCAAGCGGACGCCTGCGCTTCCTATCGCGCCGGATGTACACCAAAATCAATTTTATCCGCTTAGGTCTGTCTTTGATTATTATACCCCATTTTCATTAAAAGTTCATCTGCCCTCTTAATCCCCCCACAACAATAGTTCCATCCCCGTTAGCGCTATCCTTGCCATAAGGCTGCCAGATCACCTGCAGATCAGGGCTGAGGCTTAAGTGCTCATTGACCTTAAAATTATAATAACACTCCATATGGCTTTCTGTCTTAGCCTGGAGGTTATTCACCTGCTTGTATTTATTGGAAGGCATGATCTGGCCAAAACCTATGCCGATAACATCATCAGGCCTGCCCCATATAGCCCCTTTAAACTGCGGTCCGGCGCTCCATGATTGTTCAAGAGAAAAACTGTTCCCGTTCATATAGACTTTCGGATCCTGCCATCCGTAACGGGCAAAAACACCCAGATTATCGGTCAATTCCTGATCAAAACTCAGGCCGTATCCATAACCGTTCTCTTTATCTTTTTCCGGATCCGACCAATTCGTGTGTTTGGTCCCGTTACCCCAGGCAAAGACGCGGTAATTACCTTCCCTATTGAACAGTTTAGGTTTCAGATTGAATTGCCCGGCCAGGAACATCCCGTCGAAAGTATCCTCCCAATCAGCATCACCGTCTACAGCAACAAGATTAATATCGTAGAATTCACTGGGAGAAAATCCAAAATGCGCGCCCGCTGCGTTAGATGGAAATTCAACAACCGCTGAATTCCTGAACATCCTGCCCAAAAACTGTGTTGTCTCGTCATTAGCGTAGCTGTTGGTATCGATGTATTTTGTGGCATCAAGTTTACCAAAAGCCAGCGCCCCTGAAATGGGCTTGAAATAGTGCTCATACCAGGCCTCGGACAAACGCACGTTCTGGTCATCGTCAGCGTCATAATTCACATTGCTGTACAACTGCAATTCATCCTCCACGCCTTTGCCCTGGCCGGCGGTCACATAGACAAAACCTTCACCATAGTCCTCAAACTTCTTGTTGAACGTAATATCCGTTGAAATGGAGCTATCGGTAACATCCTCTTTCCCGGAAAGCTGATTTGCGCCGTTGGCGTTATGCGCTGACTGCATTATCGTGGTAGCCCCCACGCTCATGGACAAGCCTTCCATTAACTGATACGCCGGAGCTTTCTGCGATAGACGTTCATCAATACGCCGGTCGATATCCGAAACCGGCACAACGTTACCGACCCCCTGCGCAGAGGTTTCCTGGCGGGATACCCGCTGCTCAAGCGCGTCGATCTTTTGCTGCTGTTCCTGGATGGTTTTCTTTAGATAGCGGATCTGCTCAAGAACATCCTCATTAGCGGCAGGCTCCGCGGCAAATACCGCCGGCCGCCAACAAGTAAATACGGCGCATATAACAAACAACATCACTACTCTTACTTTAACCCGTAACACGCGCACCCCCCTTGTTTAACACGATTACCATAATCGTGTTACTATTTAACAAAAAAATATTACCTTATTCCAGATCCCTGCCGGTAGTGGCCATGCTTAAAGCCCCGTGTTTAACACCCTTGGTCGCGCGCATTTTATCCGCCAGTTCCTCTATTTTCCTGGGCGACCCCTTAACCGCGATTATCTCCAGGCAGTTGTTATGATCAATATGGATATGCTGGCTGGCCACGATAAATCCGCCGAAATCATGCTGCAGATCAGTGAGCTTATTGATCAATTCCCTGCGGTGATGGTCGTAAACCAGGGTGATCGCGCCGACCACATCCTTGCCTTCCGCCCATTCTTTCTTGACCAGCTCTTTGCGCACGAGATCGCGGATGGCTTCGGAACGATTAGGATAACCTTTTTCCAGGCGCAACCCGTCCAGTTTGCGCAATAGATCTTTTTCCAGCGATACGCCAAACCTTACTAATTCCGACATTTATTATCTCTCCAATGTTACGATTATTAAGATATTAACACTACCCCGTATTTAAGTCAAGCGAAAATAAAACCGCCGGTAGACGTTGTACGTAACCTGCTACGGCCTAAACAATTACAAATAAATGTTTTCAAGTACGATTTGACCCGGAACGATTACTACCGCGGAGCCTAAAAACATTTATTTGTAACTCCATGCGGATAAGATATTTAGCTACAACGTCTACAGGTGATTAGGAATAACTGTGCAGGCCGGGGAGGATGAAATTCACGCCCGCAAAGGTAAAAAGCACGGCGAAATACCCGATTATGGACAACCATGCCGCGTTAGAGCCCTTCAACCCTTTGAACATCCGTAAATGCAGATATAACGCGTAGACCATCCAGGTGATCAATGAACAGGTCTCCTTAGGATCCCAGTTCCAGTATGTTCCCCAGGCCACATTAGCCCATATCGAACCAGTGGTCATACCTATAGTCAGAAAAGGAAAAGCAAAAGCTATACTGTAATAACCCAGGCTGTCCAGGGTTCTTAACTTTTCCTCATTCTGCCCCGGAACTTTTTTGATCCGCAAATAATATATCCCGCAAAGGACCGACAGGCTCATTGCCGCGTATCCCAGAAAATAGCTGACCACGTGAATGGTGATCCACCGGCTTTGCAACGCGGGCATTAACGGGCCGATGGAATTATCCAGGGACGCGGCAAAACCCATAATTATAAGCACCAGAACATTTACCGGACGGGCCATAAATCTTATCCTGTAAATAAGATCAAAGAGCGTATAAATAAATATTACCGACCAGGCAAAAAGCACCAGCGCTTCATACATATTCGCGAAAGGCGGACGTTTAGCCTCATACCAGCGCGTAGCTAGCATCAGCGTGTGCAGTAAAAAACCGGCCTTCAGCAGCCATGAAGCTATACGGGCAAAACGGTTATTCTTCAGATAAGAATCAAAACAGGACAACAGGAATGACAGTAAATAAGCGCTCAGGGATAACCTTAAAAAGATCATTTGCATGATTGCCCCTTTCCGCTTTCTCTCGCCGGTTTTATCTTCTGCAAATAATTAATAACTATACCGCAATTTAACAGGATAAATCCGATAAAAACCCAGAAAACCCCGGGATCCTTGACCACATCCAGGGCTGTCCAGTTCAGCCTCTCCGCATCATAACCGGACTGGTAAAAAGTATAACCTTTGAATTCGCACGGAGAATTAACCTTGATCACCCTTTCCTGCTGAAGATCCCCGGCGACAAACCGTACCCGGCTGGAAAACTCCCTGATCGCCGGCTCCGCGGCAAACAGGAATTTTATATTCTCATCCTTGGAGATCGCGATCTCCGGGTGCTTGGAAAATAACCATCTTTGCTCAGTCCCTGCCGGGCTTTTGATCTCAAGCAAGACCGCCGGATTATCCGGATGACCGGAATTATTCCGCGCGACCCCGTTATCATCCATCTTGAAATCGGGATAATATTCCAGCGCCGTAAAAGAATATCCGCTTCCTTTTATGGCGCAGGGCTGGCGCGGTTTTACCAGAAAAACCCTTCTTATCCCTTTGTCCTGCACAAACACCTTTATCTTATAGTTGAAAGGAGCGTACCAGGAAAGATCAAAATCATCAAGGATCACCTTGAAACCGAGAGATTGTTCCCCTTTATTAGAAACAAGCCTATCCGCTTCCTGGCCTTCGGTAAACTCGACGGTACCGCGCACCGCGAAAAGATAACTGCACAGCGATCCCGCCAGGATGACTAAAACAGCCGCGTGCGTGATCGTAGAACCTAATTTGCCGAAAGATCTGGAGAACCGGGATAAACCGCAGATCAGGAGATTACCGGCGAATAAGAATAACAAAAGTAAAAACCACCGGCTGTAATATACAGCCGGCCGAAGTTCTTCAGGGACCAGGGCGCCGTACAGGCAAGCCAGGATCAAAGCGCAAAACAATATAAAGGCTAATTGTATTGAACCTATGAATCTGAATACTTTGTTTTCTTTCAGGCCAGCCAGACACATACAGCCCCCCGGTTAGTTTATAATTTTATCAAAGCCTTGTTGAACGCCTTCACGGTCTTGCGCAGGTCTTCATCGCTATGCGCGAAAGAAGGGAAATTCGCCTCAAATTGGGAAGGGGCAAGGTATATCCCCTGCTCCAGCATCTTGTGGAAATAAACAGCGTACTTGCGGGTATCCGCGCTCTTGGCGCTCTTGAAATCGCGGACCTTTTCCGCGGTAAAGAAAAGCGTGAATATCGAACCCGCCCGGTTTATCGTAAACCGCAGGTTGTTCCTCCTTAAACTGTCTTCCATAACCTGGCAAAGTTCAATGGCCTTTTCATTCAGTTCCAGGTAATCCAATTTTGAGAGGGCTGCCAGGGTAGCCAGCCCCGCGCTTACGGCTACCGGGTTGCCGGATAAAGTCCCTGCCTGATAAACACCGCCTGAAGGGCTTAAAAATCCCATTATCTCTTTCCTGCCGCCGTAAGCGGCCAGGGGCATGCCTCCGCCGATGATCTTTCCCAGGCAGGTAAGATCGGGTTTTATCCCGAAAAGATCCTGCGCCCCGCCGAAAGTAAAACGGAAGCCCGAGATAACCTCGTCAAAGATCAGGACGATCCTGTATTTAGCGGTCAACTCCCGCAAACAGAAAAGGAAATCCATCTCCGGCATGACCACGCCCATATTCGCGGCTACCGGCTCTATTATCACGCAGGCAATATCCTTATGGTTTTCCTTTATCGCCTTTTTAAGCGCCTCAATATCATTGTAGGGCAATACTATCGTATCTTTGCTCAGGCTCGCGGTAACGCCGGCGCTGTCAGAGACCCCGAATGTAGCCGCGCCTGATCCGGCTTTTACCAGCAGGCTGTCGCAATGCCCGTGGTAACACCCGTCGAATTTTATTATTTTATCCCTTTTGGTATAACCGCGGGCCAGCCTTATCGCGCTCATCGCGGCCTCTGTCCCGGAATTCACCAAACGGACCATCTCCACAGAAGGGATAGCATTGATGATCGTCCGGCCGAGCGCAGTCTCATTTTCAGTGGGAGCGCCGAAACTCATCCCCGACTCCAACGCGCCCCGGACCGACTTTACTACCGCCGGATGCAAATGCCCCAGGATCATCGCGCCCCAGCTCATCACATAATCGACATAGCGATTATTATCCAGGTCATATATCTTTGAGCCGTTTGCTTTCTTAATAAAAAGCGGGCTGCCGCCCACAGCCTTAAAAGCCCGCACAGGGCTGTTCACCCCGCCGGCCAGGCATTTAACCGCCTGTTTAAACGCCTTCTCTGAACGTTTAAGATTCATCACCTTCCTCTTTTAATTTAGCGTGCACGAATTTGATCACCTTAGCCCGGTTATCCACGTCCATTTTTACAAATTCCACCCCGGTCTCATAATATTTCAGCGGTTCCTTGGGATCATCCGGATACCGGCGCTGCCAGACGATCCTGCCCAGAGAGAAAAATATCGGATCGCCGGGAGGCACGGATATGCCCATTTCCACCATTGTCCCGGGCTTCGCGGATTCTTTAAGCTGCAGCCGCAGCCCGCCGCCGCCGAGGTCAACGGTCCACAACGAAGCCTCGCCCTTAACCCCCATTACTTTATAAATAAGATTGATCTTAACCTGGACCCGTTTATATTTTCTTTTTTCTTTGATCATTATTTAACCTTTCGTTTGATGAAAACATTTTTTGCCGCCGGAATGATCATCACTCCTTCATTTTTCCGTGCACGTAATAGATCAGCGCCATCCGATGCTTGAGAGAAAGGCCATCGAAAACCATGCCTGTCTCATAATAGAACTTGTCGTCCGGGCCTTTATGGGGCCGTAAACTCTGTCTCAGGACCCTGCCTTTGCAGACAAACGGATCCTTGAGCGCGGAAAGATAAAAATCCATATCCAGCGTAGTTCCAGGCTTGAATATTTTAGCCAGCCACAAACAAACACCTCCGGCGGATATATCGGCCGTATAAGCGTTATGCCCCGAGGTTTCCCCTGCCGCCTTGCAAACAACCTTTATTTTACTGCTGACCCTGATATATTTCCTGCGTTCATCCATAGTCGGCCCGCCTTGTTAACAAAGATTAAATATCTTTTCAAGATCGGTCTTTTCCTTTTTCAGTTCTTTCAGGGTAAACAGCGCGCGGTATTGTTTTAGACCGGTACTGGCGGAAATACGTTTTATCAGCTCAACGGCCGATCTCTTATCCGCGGCGTGCAGCATGGTATAAATATTATACGGCCAATCCGGAAAAACACATCTTTGATAACAATGGCTTATGCCCGCGAACGCGCTGAAGTCCTTTGCCGCTTCGCCTATTCTTTCTTCCGGGACCTTCCAGACCACCAGGGCATTTGATCTTAAGCCGGCGCTTAAGTGGTCCAGGATCACACCGATCCTGCGCAACCACCCCTTTTTCTTATAACCCGCCAGCAGGCTGAGCACGCGCTCTTCGCTCAAACCCAGTTTATCGGCTAAAGGGGCAAACGGCCTCTCGGTGATCGCCAAGGGTTTATTCAACCCGGAAATATATTTTATCTCCGCGGCAGAAGCTGTGCCACAATGCCTTTTACAGCCGCCGGGCATTTTTCCTGCCGTTTTACCGCCGGTTCTCAGATCAAATCTGGCGTTGATCTTAAAAACCCTTACCGTATCCAATCCCAGGCACTTTTTTATTCCGGTTTCTTTCTTTATCCGCGCCAACAGTTTTTTCAGGCTGTCTTTGTCCGCGGCGGAAAGCGTGAACCAAAGGTTGAATTCATCGTCCCTTAAATAGTTATGGCTTACCTGCGGAAAAGCATTGATCAAGTCAGCCACTCTGGATAGCGAGTTCTTTGGCACGGCCATTGCCACTAACGTCGATTTAACCCCCAGCGCCCGGTTATCAAAGATCGCCCCGACATACCGGATAACCTTGGCTTTCTTTAATCGTTTAAGCTTGCGGATAAGCGCTTTCTCGCTTATCCCGATCCGCGCAGCGATCCGGCTGTAAGGACGGGGAACTAACGGAAACCCGTCCTGCAGTTCTTCCAGCAGCAACCGGTCATTTTTATTTAACATTATAAAAACACTCCGGATCTTCCGACATAAGATCGCCGCTGTCATGATACGCCCGCGCCCGGCATCCCGCGCAGGAATCCTTGTTCTCGCAGGCACCGCATGAACCGCTGTAATTACCTGAGCGCAGCTTAAGAAAGATATCGCTGCTCTTCCATAACTCGCTGAATTTGGTCTGCCGGACATTCCCGGCCAAAAGCGGAAGGTACGGGCAAGGATGCACATCCCCATTGGGCAGGACACAACAATAGCTTGTCCCAGCCAGGCATCCTTTTTGAAAACGCAGGCCCAGGCCCATCTCCCTGGCCAGGGGCACGAACTGCGGGGCGCATACAGGCTTTAGTTCCATGCTGATCTGCTTTTGTTTGCTTAAGATCTCTTCCAATACCTGCCGGATCTCTTTTGAATAAATAAAAACATCGCTGATATCCTTGCCTCTGCCGCTGGGAACAAGAAAGAATACATGGTGCGCTTTCGCGCCGAGCCCCTCCACAAAATCAGTGATCTTGATGATCTCGCGCCAATTCCTCTTAGTGACAGTAGTATGCACCTGAAAATCCAAACCCTCTTTTTTACAGATCTTCATCGCGTCTACCGTAGCCTGCCAGGCGCCTTTTTGTTTACGGAAATCATCATGTATTATGGGGTCCGTGCTGTCCAGGCTGATCCCTGCCCGGCTAAGACCGCATTCTTTTAATCTTCGGGCAATATCCGCGGTGATCAGCGTCCCGTTAGAACCCAGTACCGGCCTTAGCCCCTGGGTCTTGGCAAAAGAGATCAGCTCAAAAATATCTTTGCGCATCAACGGCTCACCGCCGCTGAGGATGGCTATCTTAAAGCCGCTTTTGGCGATCTCCGAGAGCAGATCTTTGCCTTCGGCAGTATTCAGCTCCTGCGGATCTTTAAGCCCGGCGTCGCGATAGCAGTGCTCACACTTTAAGTTACAAGCTTTAGTCGTATTCCAGGAAATTATCATGATCTTTCTCTCATATTCTAATACTTAGCGGAGCCTGTCTCGATCTGTTATTTTGTGGCTTTGCTTCGCGCACGGAGTATTTTCGCCGTACGCTACGGTTTACGCCTCATTCCCGTAGCGACTTTCGCCAGGCGTTTCGATACTCCCATTCGGCGTAATCCCTTGCGTACATTTGCCGAAAATCTCCTGATTGTGCGCTCCAGCAAACCCACAAATTTTATATCTCGACAGTTTAACCGCCAAGACATCCTGAAACAATCATAAATCAACAGTTCTAAATGAAACTTTCGGTTTTACGAGCGAATGTCGATTTTAGCCAAAGCAGCTTGAGTATTTTGGGTATCCCGGTGGAGCTCCTACGGAGCGACAACACCGGGACAGCGAAGCTGTTTGAATGGTTTTTGCCAGAGCAAAAACCATGAGTTCTGCAGCTGCCAAAATACGAAAGACCTTTGGCATGCCCCTGAATTTTACAAGTAGTGGGGCAAAATCGACCTGAGCGAGCAAACTGAAAGTTTCATTTCAAAGAAGCGGCGATTTCTTTCGCGTGATAGGTGATGATAATATCCGCTCCGGCGCGCTTGATCGCGGTCAAAATTTCCAGGGCCACCCGCTCCCCATCTATCCATCCGGCCTTATCCGCGGCCTTGACCATGGAAAACTCCCCGCTCACATTATAAGCGGCTACCGGAACATTGAATTTATCTTTGACTTTGGCGATTATATCCAGATAGGCCAATGCGGGCTTGACCATGACTATATCCGCGCCTTCGGCGATATCCAATGCCACTTCCTTGATCGCCTCCCGGCTGTTAGCCGGATCCATTTGATATGATCTGCGGTCGCCGAATTGCGGTGTTGATCCTGCCGCCTGGCGGAAAGGCCCGTAAAAACCCGAGGCGTATTTAGCGCTGTACGCCATGATCGGCGTTTCGAGATACCCGGCTTCATCCAAAGCGGTCCTGATCGCTTTAACCTGCCCATCCATCATTGCCGAAGGAGCGACCATATCCGCGCCCGCCTTAACCTGGGAAACCGCGGTATCGGCTAATAACTCCAGGGTAGCGTCATTATCGATATTGAAACAATTCTTTTCTTTGCCCGATTTTTTGACTATACCGCAATGGCCGTGGCTGGTATATTCGCACAGGCACACATCAGTGGTCACCAGGATATCCGGTACTTTTTTCTTTATCTCATGGACCGCCTGCTGGACTATCCCGTATTCGGCGTAAGCCTCTGTCCCCAGGTTGTCTTTCTTGCGGGGTATCCCGAAAAGCATTATTGCCGGTATTCCCAGATCACGCGCCTGCTTTACCTCGCGCAGGAGATTATCTATCGACAGCTGGAAATTCCCGGGCATAGCGCTGATCGGTTTTTTGATATTCTTGCCCGGTAAGACAAAAAAAGGCGCGATAAGGTTATCCGGGCTGACCCGGTTCTCCCTGACCAGCCTGCGGAATTTATCGTTGAGCCTTAATCTTTTAGGGCGACAGACGGGGTAGAACATATCTCCTCCTCAGTAAGATAACACGCCGGGTCTTCCTGCCACATATCCTTGAATATAGCCTCGGCCCTGACCCGGAAATTAGCGTTGCACAAGTTCAGGAACCCGCACCTGGCGCAGCGGCCCTTTATGTGCGGGATGCGTTCTTTTAATTTCGCCATCACCTCATTAGAGGTATCCATCCAGATATCACCGAATTTGCGCTGGCGGACGTTCCCGAAAGTCTGGCTCTGCCAGAACTGGTCAGGATGCACGAAACCCCGGTTATCCACGTTAGCTATGGCAATGCCTGAGGCATTGCCTTTATTATACTGCAGTAATTTAAGGACTTCTTCGGCCTTTGCCGGGTCCCTCTTCCTGGTTTTAAGGTAAATATAGATCGCGTCAGCGTGGTTATCCACGGTGAGAACTTCTTTATTCATACCTTTTTTGTGCATAGCAACAGCCCAGGCGCAGATATCGTCGATGCACTGACGCATATCAGAGCGCTCCAGGTCATCCTCGGTCATCTTGCATCCCCTGCCGGAATAAACCAGGTGATAAAAGCATATCCGGTCAATAGCCTCATCTTCAACCAGCTTGAAGATCCCTTTCAGGTCAGGATAATTATGCCGGGTTATGGTAAATCTCAGTCCGACCTTCTGTTTCACTTCGACCAGGTTCCTTATACCGGAAAGCGCCAGATCGAACGCCCCCTTTTTGCCGCGGAACCTGTCATTATTCTGGCCGATCCCGTCCAGGCTGACGCCCACATAATCCACGCTTGCGTCTTTTATCCTGCGGGACAGAACTTTATCGATCAGAGTGCCGTTAGTGGAAATAACCGTTTTAATATTCCGCTTATGGGCGTGATCATTAAGCTCAAAAAGATCCTGCCTGAGCAAAGGTTCGCCGCCGGAAAATAAAAGCACCGGGACTTTGAATTCCGCCAGCTCGTCGATCATCTTTTTGGCTTCCTGAGTGGAAAGCTCGCCTTCGTAATCGGCATTCGCGGAATTGGAATAACAATGGATACAGGAAAGATTGCATTTGCGCGAACAATTCCAGACCACTATCGGCCGGCGGTTATACGCGGTCATGCCTTTTTTATATCTTAACTCATCGCCGTAGGACGACAGATCGCATAACAGTTTTGTGATATTTATCATTACTTGCCTTTCCTGAAATATCCGGTAACAGCCTTGACCAGGCCTTCCAGGGTATAATCTTTGGCCTCGATATCTACCTTAAGCCCGAACTTTCTGCAGGTCGCCGATGTCACCGGTCCGATAGAACAGGTTAAGAACCGGCGTTTTGCCTGCCTGACAGCCTTAGTTGAAAAAACCCTGAAGAATCCTTCAACGCAGGAAGAACTGGTAAAAGTAACCATATCTATCTCTCTCAAGTCTTTATCTACACCCGGCTTGCGGCCTGTTGGAACGGTCCTATAAGCCGCTAAAACCTGCACATCCGCGCCCATCTTCCGCAGGCCTTCAGGGAGCACATCCCTGGCTTCCATGGCCCGGACTATCAATATCCTTTTATCCTTGACGCCGGTTTTCTTAAACGCCTGGAGCAAGCCCTCCTGGCGGAATTCCTTTGGACGAATATCCACTCCTATGCCCAAATAATCTTTTAAACTTTCCTCGGTTTTTGGGCCGATACAAGCGAGTTTTATTCCCTTTAAGATACGCCCATCCTTCTTGAGCTGATCCATTCTGGTTTTAAAGAACCTTACTCCGTTACGGCTGGTAAAAACCACCCAGTCAAATTCATCGATCTGTTTTATCGCCTCATCCAGGGATCGATAATCATCCAAAGGCTTAATAGCGATCAACGGAAAGTCCAGGCACTGACCGCCTTGCTCTTCCAGCATCACGCTTAATCTTGCCGAATCATCGGAAGGGACAGTAACCAGTATTTTCTTGCCGAATAACAGCCTCTTCTCAAACCAGTCGATCTTTTTCTTAAGCGAAACAACTTCTCCGACCACCAGGATCGCGGGAGCGGAAAATTTCTCTTTTTTAGCCCTGACGAATATATCGTCCAATTTGGCTACCAGGCTTCTTTGACCGGGTAACGTCCCCCATTGTATCAGGCAACACGGGGTATTGGGCTTACGGCCGAATTTTATCAAGGTTTGGGTTATCTTTTCCAGGTTTTCGAACCCCATCAGGAACACCAGGGTCCCCATACCGGTGGATATCTTTTCCCAATCAATGCTGGAGTCTTCTTTTTCCGGGTCTTCCTGACCGGTGAATATTCCCAAAGAAGATGTCAGGCCTCTCTGAGTTACCGGTATTCCGGCGTAAGCGGGAACAGCGATCGCGCTGGTTATTCCCGGCACGACCTCAAAAGGTATCTTGCGGCTGACCAGGGTTAAAACCTCTTCTCCGCCCCGGCCGAAAACAAAAGGATCCCCGCCTTTTAAACGCACCACTGTCTTCCCGCTTTCAGCCAATTTCACCAGGAGCATATTGATCTTATCCTGCGATAAAGTATGCCTGCTGGAGACCTTCCCCACATAAATACGCTTTACTCCTTCGGGGATATGCTCTAAGATCCGAGGATTGACCAGACGGTCATAAACAACCGCGTCAGCCTGCCCCAATAATCTCTTGCCCTTGAGCGTTAAAAGCTCAGGATCGCCCGGCCCCGCTCCGACAAGATAAACCCTGCCTTTATTTTTCTTACGCATATTCTATATCCTCGAGTATCTTTCTGGCGCCTTTATCCAAAGCTTGTTTAGCCAACTCCCTGGCTAGAACAAGATATTTCTTTACCGGAACGGTTTTCTTCAGGCTGACTAATCTTTTGCCGTCTAAACTGGCGATCATCACGCTCAAACAAATGCCGCCTTTGAATATCCTGGCAAAAGAGGCTATGGGCAACCTGCACCCTCCGCCGACCTTACGCAAGAATTCCCGTTCACAGCAAACACAGCTGTATGTCCGGGGACAATTTATCGACCGGGCAAGCCTGACCATTTGCCGGTCTGAAGACCTGACCTCGATCCCCAGCGCGCCCTGGCCGCAGGCAGGAAGCATTCTATCCGCCGGGATCTTCTTCGCTTTCAATCCCCGGATCCCCAACCGTTTGATCCCGGCTGCCGCCACTATGATCGCGTCATATTGGCCTTCATTTAATTTCCGCAGCCGCGTATCCAGATTACCCCGCAAGTCGCTGACCCGGAGATCCGGCCTGCGGATCATCAAAAAGGCTTTCCGGCGCAAACTACTGGTCCCCACCAGCGCTCCCGGTTTCAGATCTCCGAGAGCTGCCCCATCCCGGCTTACCAGGAGATCCCGGGGATCGAGCCTTTTAGTGATCCCCGCAAGGATAAGTCCGGAAGGTATCTGCGAAGGCAGGTCCTTGATGCTGTGCACAGCCAGATCGATCCCGCCGCCTAAAAGCTGTTCTTCTATCTCTTTTACGAATATCCCTTTATCCTGGCGGCTCCAAGTCTTGCTCGTATCGCCCATGGTGGTTATCCGTTTTAACGTAAAGCCGTATCCCGGAAACCTGAGTTTTAACGACCTGATCACGCCTTCAGTCTGGGCCACGGACAAAAGACTTCCCCGCGCCCCGACGGTTATTATTCTTTTTTTCACTTTAAAACCGGTTCCTTTTGACGGCCTATCTCGTTCAACCGTTTTATTGCCGAGTCCACGCAAATATCGATTATTTCTTCGGCTTTGCGGGCTTCTCTTCTGCGGTCCTTTATATTAGCGTCAGCTACCTGGGCCAGGTCATCTATATTATAAAGATAAACGTTCTCTATCCCGTTGACCTGCGGATCAATATTCCGGGGCAGCCCCAGATCGATCATGAACAATGGCGCGTTCTTCCTTGAACGCATAGCCCCGCTGATATCTTCCTTGTTCAGGACAAAATGCGGAGCGCTGGTAGAACTTATCACGATATCGGCGTTCTTGAGGACTGCGGATATACCTTCGAATTTTATCGCCTCTCCGCAAAAGATCCTGGCCAATTCTTCGGCCCGGGCGAAAGTGCGGTTAGCCACCACCACCGTTCTTACCCCGCGGGAATTGAGATTCTTTACCGTAAGCTCGCCGATCTTTCCCGCCCCTATTATCAACACCTTCTTGTTTTCCAGGCTCTCGAATATCTTGCGGGAAAGCTCTATTGCCGCGGTAGTGGTGGACACCGCGCCTTTGCCGATCCGGGTATCGCTGCGCACCTTTTTACCGACCCTGATCGCCTCCTCAAAAAGGCAGGATAAACATCTGCCCGCGGCATTATGCTGCCGGGCGGTAAAATACGCGTCTTTTACCTGGCCGAATATCTGCGTTTCTCCCACGATCATCGAATCGAGAGACGACGCTACCCTGAACAAATGTTTTACCGCGTCTCTCCCGCTGAAGCTGTAAAGGTGGCCCTCAAAAGCGTTTAAGGGTATTTTATGGAAAACACTGATAAAACTTCTTACCGAACTCAAGCCCCGGGGATTACTCTCAGCCACAGCGTATATCTCAGTGCGGTTACAGGTGGACAGGATCAAAGCCTCCTGGATATATTCGCAATTCTTCAGCGCGTTCAGGGCTTCAGGGAGGCTCTCCTGACGTATAGATATCCGCTCGCGGATCTCTATCGGAGCGGTTTTATGGTTAAGGCCGATTATCTGTATGTCCATATCACTTGAAATAAGAATGCAGGCCGGAAAATAACAGGCTGACCCCGAAATAAGTAAAAAGCACGGTTAAAAAACCCAGGATAGCCAAATAGGCGCTTTTCCTGCCCTGCCATCCGGATATAAAACGCCCGTGCAAGTATGCCAGATAGATGAACCAGACGATCAATGACCATGTTTCTTTTGGATCCCAGCTCCAGAACGATCCCCAGGCCATTTGGGCCCAAACCGATCCGCTGATGATCCCCAGGCTTAAACAGACAAACCCGAAACTTATCGCGCGAAAACCCAGCCGGTCCATCAGTCCCAACGAAGGCAGGCGGAAAAAGAACATATCGGGTTTGCGGGATTTAAGCTCGCGCTCCTGCCAGAGATACATCACCCCCAGGCAAAAACCCATGAGAAAACAGGCGTAACTCAAAAAACACAGCGTGGCGTGAACAGCCAGCCACGGGCTTTTAAGGGCCACAGGCAAAGGCCTGGCCTGATTATCCAATATCAAAGCATACCCCATCATCAAAACCACAAAAGGCATGATGAACGCGCCGTTGGTCCATGACCTGCGCCGGGACTCAATAATAAGATAAACCAGCATGACCAGCCAGACAAAAAATGAGATAGATTCATAAAGGTTGGTGACCGCGAGATACCCCGAGGAAAAACTTCTGTAAATAAAGATAGAAGTATGCAGCAGGAACCCCAAAAACCCGGTAATGGCCGCGGTAAACCCTATCCTCTGATTTTGAGTAATGAAAAAAAGGAAGAAACCCGCGCTGGCCAGCAAGTATAAACCAAAGGTGGCTTTAAAAAGGATATCGTATACGGACATTATAATTCAGATAGAATTTTCCGGACGAGCTTACCGGGAACCTTCTTGGAAAAACATTTACTGTACTCGCATGCCTTAGGCGAATTAACCAGCCTGGTCAGTAACCCTTTCCTGCCGGCCAGTCCGGGGCAGGAAGATTTTAATTCTTTTCGCACCGCATCAACCACTTTCAGAAGCTTTATATACCGCGGCAGGAAATTTTTTGTAAGATCGATGCGTATCTTCTTGGAAAGGCACGGCGCCATTCCGCTTGTAGAGACAGCTATGATCAAGCCGCCCTTCTTGATCACCGAGGGAACGATAAAATTGCTGATCTTGGGCACATCCACGATATTGGTCAGGATACCGCGTCTTTGAGCCTCGCGTGATACTGCCAGGTTCACCTTATTATCATCCGTGGCGGCGATGACCAGGAACGCGCCTTTGGCCAGTCCCCTGCGGTAATTACAAGCGATATGGCTGATCTTTCCTTGGCGCAAAAGAGTTTTCAACCCCGGAGAAAGCGCGGGGCTGATCACCTCAACACTGGCTTGCGCGTCAATAAGCGACCTGGCTTTACGTTCAGCCACAGAGCCCGCTCCGATCACGCTGCATTTCCTGCCTGTCAGGTCCAATAATACCGGATAATATCTCATTTTATCAGGGTTCTCCGAAAACCATAAACCGCCAGACAGACGCTGGCGGATGGCGAAAAAGTTTAAAAGACCAGAAAGTTCAAAAAAGGCTGAAAATCAATTATCTACGAGGTCTTTCCTTCTTTTTCCGACACTGTTTTTACATGCCGTTCCATATGCTGGAATTCCTCCGGGGTCAGGATCTTATTCAGATCCAGAAGGACCAGCAGCCTGTCTTTAAGTTTACCCACGCCACGGATATAATGTTCCGGGACCTCGGTATCAACCAGGCTGGGGACTTCCTCAACCGCGTCGGATGTAAGTCTTAAGACCTCTGAGACTGAATCCACGATCATCCCTACCGTATTCTCACCCACCTCGACCACGATGATCCGGGTATTTTCGCCTCTATCCTTGGATGACACGCCGATCCTTTTGGACAGATCTATGACCGCCAATACCTGACCGCGCAGGTTAACCACTCCTTCGATAAATACCGGGGCCTTGGGCAGATAAGTAATCTGGACCAGTCGGACAATCTCGCGCACCTGGCTTATGTCAACGCCGAACTCTTCTTCCCCGATCGTAAAAACGACCAGCTGGTATTCTTTTGGTTTCTGCTCAGCCATATCTCTTCCTCCTGGTTTAAACTTTCAATATCTGAAATATCTTCTGCAAAGACTCGCTGGTAGGGAATAACAGGAACAGGCCCTCAAGCTTAAGTCCTTTTACCATAAGATCAGTCTTTATGAACATGGCCTCGTCCGATTCCTGGGCGATCTGGATGTATATAAAATCCATTATCGCGCCTATCATATCCATAGCCATTGAAGGAATAGAGGTAAGGATCATAAGACTGGTCATATCCGCCAATGCCGAGACATACGCCCCTCCCAGGATATTGCAAACCTCCCGCAAAGAGGATTTGAACATATCGTCATTGAAATCTATCGCCTCCTGGGGTTTACCCAGCAAGGCGCTGGATAAGAACTTGGCGTCCTCCGGAGGAAGAAGAAGGAATATCCTGCCTCCGATATCCCCTTTTATCTCCATATCCAGGACAAAAAACAACCTTTCCGCGCCGTTAAAAAGGTTAGCGATCTTCTCCAGAGGAACAATACTGACCTCAGGCACATTGATCTCGACCTTTTCAGCGATCATATCCGCCAGGGCGGTAGCCGCGGTCGCCGAGCCAATCGAGCCTATCTCTTTCAACACGTCTAACTGGTTAAGAGATAATTTTTCGTCCATGAATAAGTATCTACTCCGCTTTTATGTTTTATCTTATATGCTTCAGCAATTCCTGGCAAATATTCGAGATCGGCAAGACCGCGTCCGCGATCCCGGAACGGGCGACTGAACCCGGCATCCCCCAGACAACCGATGTCGCCTCATCCTGGACAATGACCTTGCCGCCGCTTTCCTTTATCTTCTTCGCTCCTTCAAAACCGTCTTTGCCCATACCCGTAAGTATGACCCCGATCACATTGCTCCCGAAGATATGCGCCGCCGATAACATTGTGACATCAATAGAAGGCCGGACAAAATTTACCGGGGGATCCTGATTCAGTTTTATCTTTACCCCGTCTTTATGTTCTTCCAGCACCAGATGGAACCCTGCCGGAGCGACAAAAACCCTGCCGGGGGCGATGGTGTCCGATTCCTCGGCTTCCTTGGCCCTTATACCCGACTGCCATCCGATCCGCTCGGCGAAAGTCAAAGTAAAACCCTTGGGCATATGCTGCACGATCAAAAATGACGCCGGGATGTCCACGGGAATATCCCGCATTATATCCAATACAGCCTTAGGGCCGCCGGTGGAAGCGCCGATAACCACTAATTTCTTTATCCCCGCCGCTTCCTTTTTGCCCTCGGGGGTATTCTCTTTCGGCCGGAAACCATCCAGGTATTTATCCAGATCGACCTTAGCCGCGGTCTTTATCTTGGCGATTATCTCGCTCTTTAATTTATCCAGGCCCAGCGATATTTCCCCGGAAGGCTTGGCGATAAAATCAACCGCCCCCAACTCCAACGCCCGCATCGTGGCTGACGCGCCCGACCGGGTATACGCGGACAACATGATCACCCGGGTGGGTTTCTTTTTCATTATTTCCTGAAGCACATCTATACCGTTTATATCCGGGAGATTTATATCCAGGGTCACCACGTCGGGAGACAGGCTGAACACCTTTTCCAGGGCGTCCCTGCCGTCTTTTGCCCGGGCGACAACCTCGAGCGAGCCGTCACTGTTTATGATATCGGAAATAATCCGGCGCATCAAAAACGAATCGTCAACGACAAGGACCTTTATTTTTTCTGGTTCCATTATACTTCCTTCTCCCCCCAGGAAACGGTTTTCACCATGACTATGCCTGTTTCCAGGTTCAACTCAATGGTCCTGCCGAAAGTGCCTCCTACCTCCTGGCCTACGATCTTGATATTCTGCTCCTTTAGAACTATTAAAGCGGTATCAATATTCTTCTGCCCGACGTTAAGCACGCTGTCGCTGCTGATGAAACTGAACATATGCGCGCCGCCGAACAGCTTAGCCACAATACGGCTCTTGGGGCAGCCTTTTTTCTCGAACTCAGCCAGCATGGCGGATATCGAAGAATTCACAAAGCGGTTAAGATTAGTCTTCACTTTCGCTATGTTGATATCGGGAAGCATAGCGTGGGCCATAGCCCCGAATTTCTTGTACGGGTCGTAGAAAGTGATCCCCAGGCAGGAACCCAACCCCCGGGTGACCAATATGGCAGGCGCCTGGCCGAACTGCATATCGGCCATCTGAACCTCGATTATGTTTTCTTCCATGATCTTTTCCATCAACCGCCTAAAGCCCTCTTAACAGCCTCTATTACCCTGGAAGGCTGGAACGGTTTAGTAACAAAGTCCTTTGCCCCGGCCTGGATAGCTTCGACAACCAGGGAATGCTGGCCCATGGCCGAGACCATGATGATCTTGGCCTGCGGATCGGCTTTTATGATCTCTTTGACCGCGCCGATACCGTCTATCTCTTCGATCCTGGGCATAACAATGTCCATAGTAACCAGATCAGGCTTGAATTCCTGATATTTGGATATGGCATCCTTTCCGTTCTCCGCTTCCCCGCATATCTCGATACCTTCTTTCTTTAGGATATCGGAAAGCATCCTGCGCATAAACAACGCGTCGTCAACCACTAAAACTCTCGCCATTTTCTACCTCCCTTTTCTTTTTTTATAAATGAGCCTGTCAAACAAATCCCGCCGGCTGTTCCGGCTAAACCTTCTGGTATATCTTCTGGGGAGGATCTATAGGGACAAACTGATCCTTGTCCCATATCGTCTCCACCTTTGCCACTACCAGATACCCTTTGATATTAAGGGCTTGATAAAATTTCTTAAACAACTCTTCCTGCTGCTGCCGGTTAAAATAGATCATAACGTTGCGGCAGAAGATCACATCCATGAATTTAAGCCCTGGGTCGGTGATCAGGTTTACCCGCTCGAACCTGACCAAGCGTTTTATCTCTTCGCTCAGTATATACTTATCCCCTTTTTGCTCGAAATATTTATCCCGGTATTTCTTTTCCATCTCGCGGAAATCGCGCAGCTCATACTCGCCTTTTTTCGCCTTTTCGATGGCGTCCATATCCACGTCAGTAGCCCAGATCTTGATCAGATAATCATTCCTGTCCCCCAGGGTCTCTTTCAGCAATATGGCGATGGAATACGCCTCCTGGCCGGTAGCGCATCCGGCTGACCACATCCGGATCATTTTCTGTTCCGCGCCCTCCTTGCGTTTCATCACAGCCGGTATGACATTCTTCCTGAAAGACTCAAAAACATCGGCGTCCCGGAAGAAATGAGTAACGCTTATGGACAATGCATCCATGAAAATATCTATCTCCGCGGGGTTTGCCTTGATATAATTCACATAGTCGGCCCCGCTGGAGGCGTTGATATCCTGCAGCCTGGAACGCAAGTGCCGGAAAACGAAATTCTGCCTGTAAGAACACAGGTCAATGCCCCGGCGTTCGCTTATGTATTTAAGCGCTTTCTTAAGATCTTCGTCGTTATATTTACTTTTCTCGATGATCTCTGCCATATCGCTTATTAATGCTGCGGGTTTTTCCCGATATATTCGATCGCTTTAGTGAGTTCCTTGACCACATCCGCCTTGAACTGCACCTCCTGCTCCTTTAGCTTGGTGTAGAGCCTGCCTTTATTGGTGATCACGTATTTCGGGGGCAGCCTGTTCAAAGCCCAGACCATCATATCAAACTTGCATTTCTGGCATTTACAGATGTCATTCCTTTCGGCAAGCAGCAATTCCAGCTCTTCCTGAACCACATCTTCCATATAATTCTGGATCTTCATCGCGACCCCTCCTCGCATACGTATGCGACACCGGTGCACATTCCCATTGCACCGGGTGTTAATTTACTCCTGCGACACCGACGCACATTCTCTGCCACAAGGCGGACACCGACTTATTCCGATTGGGCCGGGTGTAAATTACAGACGCAACACACCTTGCTTTATCTGGTAAGCAAGTGTACGCTTACCGCGCTACCAGCGCAATTCCAATTAGCGCTGGGTGTAATATTTATGATATGCGACACCGACGCACATTCTCTGCCACAAGGCGGACACCGACTTATTCCAATAAAGTCGGGTGCCGATTACGCCGGGTGTAAATACTAGAAACTTAACACCGGCGTATATTCCGATTACGCCGGGTGTTAACACACAACTGCAAACCCTCAACCCCTGTCCTCAAAAAGTATCTTAACCCTTGAGCCGTCGACTAACGGCGTGGTAAAACCGGCGGGCATGTCATCGACGAATAACCTGATCCGTTTACCATAGACTTTCTGAGGCTGAACATCGATATACCGGAATATCTCGGAAAGCAGTATCTTGCGTTCCTTGGATTGGTATACCTGGATATCCGCTCCGTCGATCAGGAACTCCTCGGGCTGCACCTGGTGTCCGTTCATGAAAACCTGGACCGTATCCAGGGCAACCTCGATATCCCTGTCATCGACTTTTATGCGTATCTTCTCAAATTCTTTCGGAAAATCCACCACATCCTTTATCCTGTAGGCGGTAGGGGTGTGGGAGGAAAATTCGATTATGTCATTGGCCTTGATCAGCGTATCCACGCCGCAGGCCTCTTTATTAAGCCTCAAGGTGAAATTACGCTGCGTCAGTATCTTCGGAGAGCTGTTCAGGTTTATCAATACCTGCCTCTCGCTCAGCGATTCCAGGTTTACCCCCCTGCATCTCAATACCTCGCGCGCGGTAACCGCGGAAACGGTTATATTCGCCCGGTCATATACCGGCGCGTCCAGGGCCGCGGCCTCGCCCTCGACAAAAACACCGGGGCCGACTTCGATTATGTCGCTGTTAAATATACAGCGGACCTTGTTGATCTCCACCACATCGGAAACCACTGCCCGGGCGTCTTCTCCATTACGCGCCTCTTCAAAATCTATTTTATCACCGTCTTCGATCTTATCCGACAGCGAAGTTATCGGCTTGCCGTTAAGCATTACCCTGGCCGGCGCCCCCATTGTCCCTTTTATGACCTTCAATTGTCCGTTCACCTTGGCTGTAAGGGCGAGCCCCGGGTGGGGATACAGCCTTTTCTCGTTCACGATCCCGGATAAAGTAAGTGCACCCATTATATCTTTTTTCTGCTGGAAATCCAGCATAATTATTTTCTTATGATTCACCTCCGCGTGGATGAATCTCAACCCCTGGGATTTATCGGTCATCAACGCGATACCGATAGGGGTTACTGCCTCCGGGCCGCTTAATTTTCCTGTTTTATCCTTCAAACCTTTTATCAGATCAGGCAGCCGTATGCCGATCTTATAAGGCGGCAACCCCAGGCTTGAGGCCAATTCTTCGATCAAACCGGAAGTCATACTGCCTCCGCCTACCAGGACTACTGCCTGCGGCAGTCCGCCGTTGAGATCAAGGCAGGCCCGGGATATGGAACCGGCAAGTTTCTTTACCGCGGGAGCGGTTGTTGCCCTGAAAGTGGCGGCATCTATACGCCGAGACCTGTTCCAGATATCCTGGTACTCTATGGCGTCATTGGCCTGGATAGACCTTTTGATCCGTTCGGCGGTGGAGAAATCCGCCAGCAGGTTTTCCGAAATGAATTCAGTGATCTCATCACCGGCTTCCGGGACCATGCCGTAAGCGAAAACCATACCGTCTTTAGCCAGGGCCAGGTCAGAGGTCCCGGCGCCGATATCCACCAGGACGATATTCAAATTGCGCATCTCCGCGGGGATTATAGCGTTGATCGCCGAGATCGGCTCAAGGGTTATGTTCGTTCCCTCAAGGTTAGCTTTCTTTAAGACCGCGAATATACTGTCCAGCACCAGCCGGGGCAGGAATGTGACGATCACCTCGGCGGCTACCGACCTGGCGCGGTGCCCGACAGGGTTATTTATCCGGTTGCCGTCCAGCTCATAATAGACCGGGCTGTAGCCCACGCAATAGAATTCGGAAAGATCCTTGCCGGAATCAGTGCTTATCTTATCGATCGCCTCAAGTTCCAGGTCGCGGATGATCGCCGGGGTAATCTCCTCATGCTCGGAAAAATCGCGCTTCACCCTGCTTTTATAAGTCAGCAGGTTCCTTCCGGCCACGGCGACCCCGACTTTATCCAGTTTCCTGCCCACCCGGGCTTCCAGCCGTTCCTTGATCTTCTTAACGGTCCTGGCCACTTCATCGATGCTGTGGATCTGTCCGTCCAGCATAGGGCGGGTAACGTGTTCGATAACCTCGGCGTCGATTATCTCCAGATAATCCTCGCCCCTCTGGGCGACGATACCCATGACCTTGCGCGTGCCGATGTCTAAAGCGAATATTTGTTCTTTCATAAACCGCTTATTTTAAGTATCTTTTTTATGCTTTCATGTTCCAAAAGGAATATTACAAAAAGGTTAACCTTGATGTCCTCGATGGTGAGATTGTTCTCTATCGGCAACAAGTACCCGGAGTTATTATCGGATAACCTCTTGATCAAAAGCTTGCTTAACCGGTCCATCCGGTCGACTATGGTCCTGGGAATGGAAGGTATCAACTGGTGCAACTCCAGCAATTCCCCTACCGCGTTTATGTAACTTCCCGAGATTATATGCGATATCTCCGACAGGGCCGAAGCCTCCATCAGGTTTATAAGCTGAGTAGAACCCATCTTCCTCTTCATCAATATGTCGATCATCAAAAGAGCGCTTTTCTGGGAGAACAATATGACCATCCCTCCCTGGAGGGCGCCGAGGATCTTCAGGTCAATTGCCAGTCCTACCTCTTCCGGCTCGATCAGGAATTCAGAGTTGGTCACCGCTTCGGAGCTTACAAATTTTATCTGGGGAACGGCTATGGTGACTTTTCTCTCCAGTATCTGGCTTAAGGCGGTAGCGGCGTTGCCCCCTCCGATCGTTCCCACCTCTTTCAGAAGATCCAGCTGGTCCCCGCTTAAATTGAGTTTTTCCATAATAACCTCCCGCTCTGATTAATCCTTGAAAACAAATTAACTATCAGCGTTTAACGCAGGCTCATTATATCCAGGATCAAAGCCACCCTGCCGTCGCCGAGTATAGTCGCTCCGGCGATCCCCTTGGTGCGCTTAACTAAAGAACCCAGGGGTTTAACCGCTATGTCCTGCTCTCCCAGGACCTGAGAGACCACCAGGCCCAATGCTTTCTTCCCGTATTCAACTATAACCAGTGATAACCGGTCGTCAGAGCCTTCTTTTACGGCCTTCGCGCTGCTGATCCCCAGTTCTTTATTCAGCCTGATCACCGGGATAACCTCATCCCTTACCCTGACCACTTCATAATTCTGCAGATATTTCAACTCTTCCGCCATTATCTTAATAGTCTCCCTGATATTCATAAGGGGAATAGCGAAGATCTCTTCTTCCACCTTAACCAACATCGCCTTGATAATTGCCAAGGTCAAAGGTAATGTCAGTATAAAACGGCTGCCTTCGCCTTTCTTCGTTTCAAAGTCCACCCGGCCGCCTAAAGCCTCGATCTTGGATTTAACCACATCCAGGCCCACGCCGCGCCCGGAGATATCGGTTATGGTTTTGGCGGTGGAAAATCCGGGCATGGTTATCAGGTCCAGCACCCTTTTCTCATCCATCGCCGCGGCTTCTTCCGCGGTAACCAGCCCTTTACTTATGGCGACCCTGCAGACAGCCTGAAAATCAACGCCCTGGCCGTCATCGACCACCTCAATGTAGATCTGCCCCCTCTGGCGGCTTACCTGTATCGTCAGTTTGCCGCGCGGCTCTTTGTTATTTTTCTTCCTCTCCTCGGGGGTCTCAAGCCCATGGTCCACGGCGTTCCTTACCAGGTGCAAAAGAGGATCGCTCATTTCATCCAGGACCATACGGTCCAGCTCTATCTCTCCGCCCAGGATCTCCAATTCAACATCCTTGCCCTGTTTCTTCGCCACATCCCTGACTACGCGGGGAAAAGCGTCCAATATATACGCTACAGGCAAAAGCCTGGTCTGCATGACTTCATCCTGCAGGGCGGAAATCAGGCGGTCCAGGGAAAACCCGACTTCTTCAAGCGGCTCCAGCTTATATGTCTGGACTATCTGCACCAGCCGGATCTTGGCGATCGACAACTCGCCCATCAGGTTCATGATCTTGTCCAGCCGCTCCACCGGGATACGCATGCTCTGTATCTTTTTAATATAAACAGGGCCGGCTGCCGGGGCATTAACCGGCTGATTTGCCGCCGATGACTGTCCCTGCTTACCCCCGGAAGAGTTCTTTTCGGATAAATCATGCTGGGCAATATCCACTTCATCGACTTCCGATATGTTCATAAGTTCCTGGCGGACCACTCCCGCTTCTTCTTTGCTGGAGAACATCGCTGTAAACGAAGACTCGAAATTACCGGACTTCAGGTCTTCGATCGAAGGCTGGAGCGAAATTATCTCTCCGAACCGCTTCAGATTGGTGATCACCAGGAAAGCCCTGGCTTCTTTCATCGCGCAATCCTTGCTCAGGGTCACCTTTATGCGCAAGACATTCATTCTTTTCGACTTCGAATCTTTGAACTTTTTAATCTCAGACTCGGTGAAATTCTGTTCAGGGGCGGCAGCGGGGCCTTTCCCTTTAGTCACGGGCTTATCTCTCTGATTCTCCACAAGGAAGCTTTTCAGGGTATTGCCGATCTCGGATATATCCCGCGTCGATTCTTTTTTACCCTTTATCTCAGAGAATAACTCTTCCAGGATATCCACGGCCGCGAACAATGTATCCATGATCTCGGAACTAAGTTCCTGTTTCTTATTGCGCAGTTCATCCAGGAGGTCTTCCATTTCATGCGACAATGTAGTCAGCTTCTCATAGCCCATGGTGGCGGACATGCCTTTAAGGGTATGCACACAGCGGAAGATCTCGTTGATTGAAGACGGGTCAGAAGGATTTTCTTCCAGTTTTACCAGACAGCTGCTGATATTGCTCAGGTATTCCTGAGATTCCGAAAGGAATAATTCCCGGTAACTATCTTGCATGGGTTAGGTCTTTCTTTTTGGATATTGTTTGTTTTATAAAAACACCCGCTGTTATTTACCGATAGCCCTGACAATAAGCTCCATGCCCGCGGGATCAGGGATAAGGAAAAAATGCCCGGTCACCGAAGCCACAGGTTCATGCAGCTCGGATTCCACCAATAAGGCGAACTCCGATTTACAGCTTAATTCGATCAACAGGTAATCGAGGATCGCTCCGGCCATATCCATTATCAATTCCGGGACTGTGGGAACGAGGCCCAGGCCGACAAAACTGCCCAGCGCGCCAAGATAGGCGTTAGCCAGGATAACCCCTATCTCCTTCAGGGCGGAACGTTCCAGTTCGGATATGACAGTTGATTCGGATACGGGCTTTCCGGTGACAAGAGACGCCAGGATCATCGCGTCTCTTTGAGAAAATATGAAAACTATATTGCTGGGCAAGTCCCCGAAAACCCGCAGCATCAGCCCGACGACAAGTTTCTCGGTTCCGCCGACAGCCTTGGGGACATCTTCGATGGGAAGGAAAAGGATACGCGGGACAACGATCTTTATCGGCCGGTCCAGCAACTGCGACAAAGCTGTAGCCGCGTTGCCGGCGCAGATATTGCCGATCTCCTGCAAAGCGTCTTTTTGGATATCAGTGAAGTTGATATCGGCCATAATTTATTTCAGGATGTTCTTTACCGCCTCGATCAACCGAGCCGGCTTGACCGGTTTAGTTACAAAATCCTTCGCGCCTGCGGCAAGCGCCTCTACCAATAACGCCTGCTGGCTCAATACCGAACATATAAGTATCCTGGCGCCGGGATCAATACGCAAGATCTCCCGGACCGCGCCAATGCCATCAAGCTCTTCTATTCTCGGCATGACGATATCCATAGTTACCAGATCAGGCCTGTGTTCTTTGTACTTTTCTACGGCCTCTATGGCGCTTGCTGCTTCAGCGCAAATCTCATAACCTTCCGCGGCCAGTATATCTACCAGCATTCTCCGCATGAAAAGCGCGTCATCAACGATCATTATTTTCTTCATAAACGCATGATCCCTCTTAAAAATTATAAATCCTCACAATATTATGTCAAGCAAAATCCTGGATTTTTTGGTTATAACTTATTTTTATCCCAAGGGTTAGAATAAATACCCGTAAATAAAAAGGCCTCCTGAGCATTTAAACTCAGAAGGCCTTAATAATGTTATATCAGCTCTGATAAATCAGCTTCCGCAGCAGCCTGTTATATCGATCTCGCCTGTGGTTTCATTATAATAACTTGACCAGTCTTTAGTAGTGCCAACGATGTCAGCTGTGCTGGGAAGAGTCCCGCTCGAGAAAGTAAGATTGGCAAAAGTCGAAGTGGTATTGTTCAATTCGGCTGTTGCCGGGAAACCTGTCCCAGAGCACGAACCGCCGGAAGGACAAGCGTTGTTCGCGTGATATTTAGCGTACCAGGAAGATATACCTGACCTGAGCGCGCCTACATCAGACTGGCAACGCGCCCTTACCGCCTCGGCGCGTAAATCAACGAACCGGGGAATGGCCACTGCGGCTAATATACCGATGATGACAATTACCAACACCAACTCGATAAGAGTAAAACCCTTATTCCTCATTCAACACCTCCATTTTTTTGTATTCTAACATACTTAATTTTGTTGTCAAGATTTTTTTGCTATACTGCCAGCAGGCGCGGCTAACCGACACTTCCTCTTATTATCTCGATCAAAGCGATTATATCTTCCTCAGAATACAGGCGCCAACGGTTGATCAAATTCCTCCGGGCTTTGGGAAAAACCCCTTTCTTTTCATAACGAAAAAGGGTCTGCTTGGATATACCAAGCCTTTCCGCGACTTCCTGGGCTGTAAATAATCGATTACCTATCATTATTATATACTCATTTTGCTTTTATTATTCTATTTCACAATATATCCTGCATATATCTGATTACATTTGTATATGTTTGGTTATATTTAATATATCCTATAGATATTACCATAATTTTTTCTTAACCCAGCCATCCAATTTTTCTATCTTGTCCATTAAAGCGTTGATTTCGGTGCCTCTTTGCTCACCCTTTTCCGGCCCGACTCGCACCTTAACCACTCTAGGCCGCGTTGCTTGTTTGATCTCAGATTTGCCGCTTATTTCCGCCTCAGATGGTTCGCTATATTCAACAGCAGCTTCTTCAACAGCATTATCCTGCGGCTGATCATCCTTTAAGCCGAGTTCCTCTGCCTGCCGGCTCTCCTCCGCCTTTCTATCTTCCTCCGCCTGCCTGTCTTCCTCTAATTGCTCTTGCCGGATTCGCTCCTCTCTTCTTTCAGCTTCTTTTCTTTCGGCAGCCGCTCTCTCAGCTTCCTCTTTTGCCGCTTCCCTGCGCTCTTTTTCCTGTTCTCTTTTTAATTCCGCCTGGTATTCTTTTCTTTCCTGCTGCCGGGCTTTCTCTTCTTCGTATCTGCGGCGCTTCTCCAGTTCTTTTTCCTGGAATTCCCGAAAACTTGGCTTCTTCTCTTTTTTCCGGGTTGATAATTTTTCTTTGCCCGATTGCTTCCGTTTTTCCAGTTCCAGCGCCTCTTTCGCCAGTTCCAGTTTTTGCTTTTCCAACTTGAGTTTTTCCTCTTCTGTTTTCTTAAGGAGCTCAAGCTTCTTCTCTTCGATCTGTCTCAATACTTCCAGTTTCTTGTCCTCCACCTGCTTTAACGCCTCTAACTTCTGGTTTTCTTTCTGTTTTTCCTGTTCCGCCTGCGCCGCCTTCAGCCTGTTCCGCTCTTCCTCTTTTAACCTTATCTCTTTTGCTTTCTGCTCCGTTATAAACCGCTTCTTTTCTTCTTCTTTTTTCTGTAGTTCCTGTTTTTTAAGCGATTCTTTCTGCCGCGCCTCCTGGTCCTCCTGCGCTTTTATTATACCGGCCATGGCTTGCTCTTCAGCCGCCAGTCTTTTTGCCTCTTTCAGCGCCTTCGCTTCATTTTCTCTTTGGATAGCCAATTCCTGTGAACGGATCCCTTTTTGTTTCTGCAATTCCCCGGCCTTTTTCTCTTCGGCTAAACGCTTTTTCTCTTTCTGCTTGAATTTATCCAGGTCCCGGGCGACCTCTTGTCTTTTAGCCTCGTCCTTGGCAAGCCTCTTCCGGGCCTCTTCTTCTTTCTTAAGTTCCAATTCCCGGGATTTTTGTTCGGCCGCGGCTTTAACTTGTTTTTGCAGTTTATCCTGTTCAGTCTGTTGAAGTTTAAGTTCTTTGGCTTTTTGCTCAGCTGCTATCTTGGCCTGTTCCTGCTTTTGTTTCTCTAATTCAAGCTGTTTGGCCTGTTTCGCTTTCAGCTCCTCGGCCTTGCGCAGATCTTCTTTTTTCCTGGCTTCCTCAAGAGCGGCTTTCTGGCGGGCAGATTCTTCCTGCTTTGATTTTAGTTCCTTGGCTTTCTGGTCTGCCAGCAATTTAGCCTGTTCTTGTTTCTGTTTCTCGAGCTCGGCCTGTTTAGCCTGTTTCGCTTTCAGCTCTTCAGCCTGGCGCAGTTCTTCTTTCTTCCTGGCTTCCTCAAGAGCGGCTTTCTGGCGGGCCGCTTCTTCCTGCTTTAATTTAAGCTCTTTGGCTTTCTGCTCGGCGAGCAATTTATCCTGTTCCTGTTTCTGCTTCTCCAACTCGATTATTCTGTCGGCTTTTTTCTTTAGTTCTTCCTGTTTACGCGCCTCTTCCTTGGCCCTTGCTTCTTCAAACGCCAGTTTCTTTCTCGCCTCTTCTTCCTGTTTCAACTTCAGTTCTTTGGCTTTCTGCTCGGCTGCCAATTTTTCCTGTTCCCGTTTTTGTTTCTCAAGCTCGATCTGTCTGGCTTGTTGCGCTTTCAATTCCTCAGCCTTGCGTAGTTCTTCTTTTTCCCTGGCTTCTTCCCGGGCCAGCTTTTCCGCTTCCGTCTTCTTAAATCGTTCTATATCCCGAAGAACTTCATTCTTTTTCGCCTCATCCCGGGCCAGTTTTCTCAAAGATTCGCGTTTCTGTTGTGCTTCTTCCTCAGCGAGTTTTTTCCGGTCAGCCTCTTCCCGCTTCAGTTTCTCTAATTCAAGCTGTTTAGCTTGTTGCGCCTTCAGTTCCTCGGCCTGGCGCAGTTCTTCTTTCTTCCTGGCTTCCTCAAGGACGGCCTTCTGACGGGCCGCTTCTTCCTGCTTTAATTTGAGATCTTTGGCTTTCTGCTCGGCGAGCAATTTATCCTGTTCCTGTTTTTGGGCCAGCTCTTTGGCTTTCTGTTCTGCCAGCGTTTTAGCCTGCTCCTGCCTCTGTTTCTCCAGCTCGAGCTGTTTGGCTTGTTTCGCTTTCAGCTCCTCGGCTTTGTGCAAAGCCAATACTTGCGCTTCTTTTTCCTTTTCCAGCGATAATTCCGCTTTCAACAGCTCGTCATACCGTTTCTGGGCCGCCTGGAGGCGGTCACGCTGTTGGTCGATCTCCATCAAGAAACGATCCCTCTTTTCTTTTTGCCGGGTGATCAATTTCTGCCATTCGGCCTTCTCTTTCTCCAGCTCCAATTCCGCCGTCTTCTTTTGTTCGGCTTTTATCTCTTCCCCGGGCGCGGTTTTACTGTCTTGCGCCAGGCCCGAATGCGTATTGAAACCCGCGCCTATTAAAATACTGAGGATAAATCCAAACCATACTTTATTTGTCATAGCCCATTCCTTCTTGTCTACTCGCCGGGCGTAACCGCCTCGGCATCATCAAACAATACATTCCCCTTTTTTCTTTCCTTTATAATGTCCTTCTTTATTTTTTTGCTCAAGTCACGCAGCCTTTCCCCTTTTTGCAGCAGCGAATCGACTGTGGCGGACAGCTCTGCGTCCCGAGCTTCTTTTTCTTCTTCTATTATAAGCGCCAATTCCCGCTCATTGCGCTCCTTGATCGACTCTTCTCTGTTAGCGGCGATGATCTTCTCCAATTCCTGCCTTTTCTTTTCCAACTCCATCTTTCTTACAGCGTCTATTTTCCTGGCCTCTTCCTGTTTCCGGGCTTCTTCCAATTCCTGCATTTTTCTGGCCTGCGCTTCCTGCTTTAATTTGGATTCCCGGGCTTTCTGCTCAGCCAGTAATTTAGCCTGCTCCTGTTTTTGTTTCTCAAGTTCAGCCTTTTCACGGGCAGCTTCTTCCTGCTTCAATTTAAGCTCTTGGGCTTTCTGTTCAGCCAGTAATTTAGCCTGTTCCTGCTTTTGTTTTTCCAGCTCAAGCTCTTTAGCCTGCTTCGCTTTTAATTCCTCGGCCTTGCGCAGTTCTTCTTTCTTCCTGGCTTCCTCAAGAGCGGCTTTCTGGCGGGCAGATTCTTCCTGTTTTAATTTAAGTTCCTTGGCTTTCTGCTCGGCGAGCAATCTATCCTGTTCCTGCTTATGCGCCAGCTCTTTGGCTTTTTGTTCAGCGGCTATCTTCGCCTGCTCCTGCTTCTGTTTCTCCAGCTCCAGCTGTTTGGCTTGTTTCGCTTTTAATTCTTCCTGTTTGATCCGCAGTTCCTGGGCTTTTTTATCAGCGGCTATTTTATCCTGCGCTTGTTTCTGCTTAATCAAGTCTTCTCTCTGTTTTCTTTCTATGGCTATCCTTTGTTCAGCCAATTGCCTTTTCCGCTCCGCGAGCTCAAGCTTCTTCTTTTCCAGCTCAATACCTCTTATACGCTCCTGTTTTAAGAGTTCCAGACTTTCGATATCCTGCCTGACGCGTTCTTTTTCCTGCGCCATTTTCTTTACCTGCTGCGCTTCTTGTTTTTGTTTTAATTCCTCTTCTTTCTTCCTCTGCGCCGAGAATATTTTATCCTTACGCGCTTTTTCCAGGTCTTGCTCGCGCTGTCTGCGTTTTGCTTTTTCCTGTTCTAAGAGCATTTTTTTATAATTCAACAGCTTAGCCTGCTTGGCCAGCGCGTCCTGGCGGCATTCTTCTTTCTGTTTAAGCAGGTCTTTTCTGGATGCCTCTTCGCGTTTCCGGCATTCTTCCTGAAGGTTTTTCAACTCCTGATTCTTCCGGGCTTTTTCTTCCTGTTTCAGCTTAAGCTCTTTGGCTTTCTGTTCAGCCAGTAATTTAGCCTGTTCCTGCTTTTGTTTTTCCAGCTCAAGCTCTTTAGCCTGCTTCGCTTTTAATTCCTCGGCCTTGCGCAGTTCTTCTTTCTTCCTGGCTTCCTCAAGAGCGGCTTTCTGGCGGGCAGATTCTTCCTGTTTTAATTTAAGTTCCTTGGCTTTCTGCTCGGCGAGCAATCTATCCTGTTCCTGCTTATGCGCCAGCTCTTTGGCTTTTTGTTCAGCGGCTATCTTCGCCTGCTCCTGCTTCTGTTTCTCCAGCTCCAGCTGTTTGGCTTGTTTCGCTTTCAGCTCCTCGGCTTTGCGCAGCTTTTCTTTCTTCCTGGCTTCCTCAAAAGCGGCTTTTTGACGGGCAGATTCTTCCTGCTTTAGTTTAAGTTCTTTGGTTTTCTGCTTAGCGACAAATTCTTCCCTTTCCAGCCCCTGACGCATTAATTCCAGGCGGAGATTATCTATTTGCATAGTCAACTGCTGTTTTTGCTCTTCCATCAATTTACGCAGTTCCGCCAGGATCTTTTGTTCTTTAGTCAGCTCTTCCTCCGCCTTGGCCACCACAGCGTCCCTGAACTGCGCGGTCTTCTGTTTATCCGCCCGCAGTTTCATCTGCTTTTCCTGGCGAATGATCTCTTTATGCCTGCGCTCCAGATCCAGTTCTTCCTTGCGGATCATTTCCAACTCAATGACCGCCTGGCGTTTTTTCAACTCCAGACTGGCTTTTTGTTTCTGATAAAAATCCGGGACCTGCGCGGCTGCTTTATCAGGCTCAACGCTGTACGCGTGATTACAGAACCCGAGCATAAAGAAGAAAATACCTAAACTGAATAATTTCCTGGCTGGATTATTCAACGCTCCCCCTTATGATTTCTGTTAACCTGACTATATCTTCTTCAGTATATTGACGCCAACGGTTAATTAAATTCCGGCGAGCCGCAGGGAACACGCCTTTTTTCTCATAACGGAAAAGAGTTTGTTTCGAGATCCCCAGTCTCTGCGCGACTTCTTGAGCTGTAAACCGTGTTTCTCCTAGCATAAATTACTCCCTTTTGCAGCTTAGTTTAATTACTCGCTCGTTATATATAGGTAAGTAAACTTATTGATACTATTTTATACCTTTTGTATATATTTGTATATATCTAATTATATTTAATAGCTTAGCCATATTAATTCGGTTTGCGCTTATCTTCTTTAGCTATCTGCAGAAGCTTGTTCTTAACAACATCTCTTATGTCTGTAAATTTGACTCCTAAAGTATACTGTCTGGCATTATCCATATAACTATGCACTATTTCTCCTGAAACTTTCAGATCGGATAACGGCTGCTCCGCGCTGAAGTCCATTAATACCTTAAGCCCTTCAGGAAGGAATAAAGGTATATTTATTGCCACGGCGTTCCCTTTAGCGGATATATTGCAGGTTTTCCCGGCAATAGGCGCGCCGGAACAAACAAGCACAGAGCTATCTTTGGGATTTACCGCGACAGGAATGGTCAATGTTAACCGTTCCGACTCGCGCCAGAGGCTTATTTTTCTCAACCCCTTCGGTCCGAGAATAAAATTCCCCGCCTCAAAGAATTTATCTTCCATCCCCCAATAAATGTCTAACGCGGCCTGGATGCTGTGGACATCGCAGAGCAAAGGCGCTACCACAAACCCGCTCATCTTTTCCAGGGCTTCAATAACGCCGGTATTAAAAGGATTGCCGCAGGCGACAAACAATCTGTTCTTTACCCGGAATAACGGCATGACGGAATTCTGAACGCAGTAATCTTTATCAAGCAAAACCAGGGTCTCCCTGTTTATCCTGTAAGCGGAGATATCCACATAAGGCACACCGCTTTCTCCGGCGAAAAACCGGCTGATATCCGCTTCCGAAAGATATCCCAGCATCACCAGCCCGGACCAGACTGAACGGCCTCTTTTAAGCGCCTCTTCCCGGGCATGAGCGAATTGTTCGCCGGTAACCAGCTTCTTCTCAAGCAGCCTGTTCTCCAGTCCTGTCATATTCCTTTAACCCCTGAATTATTCCCGGGCCTCAGCCCTTGAACACCTTGATCATATTCCACATCGGCAGGAATATCGCCAGAGCCATACCCATTACCGCCAGGCCCAGGACAGCGGTCATCAAAGGCTCGATCATGGTGGTCAGGTTCTTGATGGTGGTCCTTACCTCAAGGTTAAAATATTCGCATAAAGAATCCAGCATCATCGGCAAAGAACCGCTCTTCTCGCCGATCGATATCATATAGCCTACAAGCCGGGGGAAAAATTTGCTGTCCATTACCCCGCCGGAGATACCTTTGCCGTCAGCCACCTTCTGCTTTATCCTTTCGATCTCCTCGGTCAGGACGACGTTGCCTATGGTCATCCCCACGATATCCAGGGTTTTCAGGACGGGCAGCCCTGACTGATAAAGTATGCTGAGCATTGAGGCGAAACGCAGCATGGTTATTTTGGTATAGACCTTGCCTACTATAGGCGTCTTGAACTTCGAGTTATCCCAGATATACCTTCCCCGCGCTGTATTTATAACCTTCTTGAATAAAAAAGACAAACCTATCGTCCCGCCGATCACCAGATACCAATAATGGGTCAGGATCTTGCCGATTATTATCATTATCGTTGTCGGCAAAGGCAGACTCACGCTCATCGTGGCATATATCCCGGCGAACTGCGGGATCACAAATACCGACAACGCGATAACCGCTATTATCAAAGCCACAACCACCATTACCGGATAGCGCAGCGCCGACGATATATTCGCCCGGTTCTCCATATCCTCTTCCAGCATATTGGAAAGCCTGAAGAGCACTTTATCCAGTATGCCCGCGCTTTCTCCGGCTACCACCGTATTGACATAAAGCTCCGAGAAAACCCCCGGATGCCTGGACATCGCCTGCGAAAGGCTGATACCGCCTTCCACGTCGTGAATGACCTGGTTAAGCGCCTTCTTCAAAGCCGGGTCGTCAGTCTGTTCGCCCAGAACGGCCAACCCTTCGAGTATAGGGACAGCCGCTTTAATGATAACGGCGAACTGCCTGCTGAAAATAACCAAAGCCTTTGGGCTGACTGTCCCGGAATTATTCTTTCCGTGAGCCGAAGAAGTTCCGGATTCCCTGGGCTTGGCCTTGAACGCTATGCTTACCGGCATATACCCCATCTTGGCCAACTCGGTAGTAACGCCGATCTCGCTGGCGGCTTCCACTTCGCCCTTCACTATCCTTCCGGAAGAATCAACCGCTTTATATATATATGTAGACATAAGCCCTTAAGCCCTTTTCTCCAGCCAGCTGGCGATCTTGTTCTGATAAGCGGCGATCTCCGATTCTTTGACTTGCACCTGTTTGGCCGCGGGTTTGAGCGAGCCGATTATCGGTTTCAACTCCACCTCTTCGACTGCCGGTTTAAGGTCAATGTGCTCTTCGCATACACGGGCTATCTCTTCGATCGTGGTTATACCGGAAACGACCTTGAGCATACCGTCCTGGCTCAATAATTGCATGCCCTTTTCCTGCGCCCTTTTGCGCAGAGCGATCGTTGATGCCCCGGATATTACCATTTCCCTTAATTCATCGTCGATGACCATCAGTTCGAATATGCCGGTGCGGCCGCGGAAGCCGGTCCCTTTACAATGGTCGCAGCCTTTGCCCCTGTACAAAACAGGATGGTTCTTGAGTGAAATACCCCATTTATCCGCCAGGGCCTTGGAAGGGACGTACTCTTCTTTACAATGCTCGCAGATAACCCTTACTAAACGCTGCGCCATAACGCCGATCAGGGCGGCTGATATCAAAAAAGACTCTACCCCCATATTGACCAGACGGGTTACCGCCGAAGGGGCGTCATTCGTGTGCAGGGTGGAAAATACCAGATGCCCGGTCAACGCCGCCTGTATAGCGATTATCGCGGTCTCCAGGTCGCGGATCTCTCCGACCATTATCACGTCCGGATCCTGGCGCAGCATCGCCCTCAGCCCGTTGGCGAAGGTTATCCCCGCCTTAGGGTTAACCTGGACCTGCCGGATAAGGCCGAGACGGTATTCCACCGGGTCTTCGATAGTTATAATGTTGCGGTCGATCGTGTTTATTCTCATCAACGCCGAATAAAGCGTGGTGGTCTTTCCGCTGCCCGTAGGCCCGGTAGAAAGGATTATCCCGTAAGGCCGGGCGATCAATTCCTCGTATCTTTTAAGCTGGTCGGCAGTGGAAAAACCCATCTTCTCCAGCCCGATCCTGACCGACGCGGTATCCAGAAGCCTCATTACCACGTTTTCGCCGTGCAGCGTGGGCATTGTGGAAACGCGCAGATCGATATTCTTGTCTTCGATCTTGGCCTGAAAATGGCCGTCCTGGGGCACGCGGCTTTCCGCTATATCCATCCCGGATAAAACCTTTATGCGGGATATGATCGCCGGTTCCCAGTCCTTGGGCGGGGATGGGATCTCATGCAATATTCCGTCTATCCGGAATCTTATCCTGGTCAATTCCTGCTCCGGCTCTATGTGTATATCGGAAGCCCGGTCGTGCACAGCCTGAGAGACTATCAGGTCTACCAGTTTTATGATCGAAGGGCCGTCGGTCCGATTAGCGTCGGTTTCCGACGAGGGTTTAGCCATTCCCGACATCAAATCCTGGCCGACCGCTTCAGTAGCGTATAACCGGCTGCGCGCCTCGTCTATCTCATCCGGGCTGGAAAGATAGACCTCGACGGACATGCCTGTCTGCATCTGCAGCTGGTCTATAGAAAAAATGTCGGTGGTCTCGACCATAGCCACATGCAGGACATTCTCCTCTATTTTCACGGGGACAGACTTTGTCTGCTGGGCGAGGTTTTCAGGCATAACCTTCGCCAGGTCATCATTCTTCTTGAAATCCGCCAGGCTTATGTATTTAGAACCGGCGTGCTTGGCGATCAGCCCGTACAAAACCGGGCGGGCCATGAACTTCATATCCAGGATCACTTTTTCCAGCGGCCGGTGAAGTTTGCGGCTTTCATCAACAGCCTTATCCAGATTTTCCCTGGGCAATGAGCCTGAATCCGATAATATTTTTTCCAGTTCTGCGTCAATCATCGGGAGTCATCCCTTTTTTTATATCCTCGATCCACGAGCGCACCTCTTTGACATTCTCCGCCTGCGGGGCTAAACGCACATACCTCTGATAACAGGCCAGCGCGCTTTTTTTATCGGCGAAATAATTCTCGTACAGCACCCCAAGGTTATAGTAGGCGTCTTTGTCCTTCGGGTTAAACCTTATGGTTTCTTTAAGGCTGGTCTCCGCCTGGTTATATTCCTGTCTTTCTATCGCTTCGATACCCCGGTTGTATAAGGCATTCGCTTTCTTGAACCTGGGGCCCAAAGGTTTTGCCGCATCCTTCCCGGCGGAGCGTTTCTCCTTTTTCGCCTCTAAAGGCCGGATATCGATATTTCTCATATAGTCAGTCAATCCGCTGCCGGGCAGATCGGCTAAAGACCCGTTGGTCAAAAGTTCCTGGGCTTTCTTGAACGCGTCATTGGCCTTGTCATAATCGTTGTCTTGCAGGTATATCTTACCCGCTATGTATAATTCATTGGCTTTCTTTATCCGCTCTTCCCGCGAAAAACCAGCCTGTTCATCCTCTATCGCTCCGCTGAGCGCCAGCCAGAAAATAAACAATAAAGCGATAAGCAGCGATTTCTTCATTTGTTTACCGTCACATTCCCTTCCGTCCCTTCCGGGAGAAGTTCAACGTTTATTCTCTGGGAAGCCGGGATAGCGGTCTTCCCTTCCTCCGGCGAGCCGGCAGTCCCGAAGATATTGCCGATCCTGCCGAGCTTTGCCTGCAATTCGCTAAGCTTACTCTTAGCCTGGTTCAGTTCCGCGATCAATCTTTCCCTTTCCAGCTGGATATACACATACTGCTCCCTCAATACCGCGGATTCCTTGACCATTGCCTGAGATCTACCCTGCATCTGGGCAAGCTTGTTCTCTACCTGCGCCAGTTTCTCCTGCAAGGTAAGTATCTTTTCCGCGCGGCTGCTTAATTCAGACTGGTTGATCTTTATGGCTTCGAGCGCGTCCTGGTATCTTTTGTTCAAACCGGTTATCTGATCCTGCATCCGGTTCAATTCCGATTTAAGCGTCTGATAAGTGTCCGACCATGTGACCGGCACCAGTTGACCGGTTACGGCATATGATTCACCCTTGCCCGGCCTGCCGTCCAGAACAGTTAAAGGCGGGGATAATATCCCCTGGCTCGCCAAAAATCCCGTTTTCGTCCCGAATAACTGCGCCACATTCGCGTTTATAGCGCTGAGCTCATCAACCAGGGCCTCCAGCTGCATCTTTATTTGCTTCTCTTTAACCTGCTTGGCGTTGATCATAACCAGGGCATTGCCCACCCGGCTGAGCCTCTCTTCCAACGGCCCGGCAAATTCCATTTTATCCTTTAAAACCGCCAGGTCAGAAGATAATTTCTGGTTCTGAGCTATCGCCTGATCAAGGCTTTTTTCCAGTTGAAGCGCGCGCTCCCTGGTCCCCAGCATGCCCATGACCTTGCCGGCCAGGGCTTTATTCTGGGCAATGGACTTGTTCAATCTTTCGCGCAAGGCTGTGATGCTTTTCTGCGCGGCAATATTTCCCGCGCTTGGCCCGGAACTCTCCATTGCCTTAAGCGCCGCTCTAAGCTGCCGGACTTGCGCCTCTAATTCAGCGACGGCGTTCTTTTGCGCGGCCATAGCCTTATTTGAGTTGTCTTTAGAGACTTTATACCTGAAAACCATAATTGACCCCGCGGCCAGGACCGCGCAGATCAATATAAAAAGAACTTTATTCCTCATTGCTCCCCTCGTTTTTCCAGTTTAAAAGGCCGCCTGACAACAGAAGCTTTACTGTCCGCGGCCGGCGCGGGCGGAGCGATCGTAACATTATCGCTGTCCTTGACAATATGCGCGGTGACAAAGATCAATAGGTCGGTTTTTTCTTCCGGCTCTTCGGTAGTCCCTTTTTCATTACGGGTAAAGAACCATCCCAGCAAAGGAATATTCCCCAATAAAGGGACTTTGCTGGTGCTGCTCGCTTCCTTGTTCTTGACTAAACCGGCTATTACAATAGTCTGTCCGTCTTTTATCTGGACTTCGGTCTCAGCGGTCCGGCTGGAAGTGATCGGCCTCCTGTTAACGTCAGACCCGATATACTCAAGTATATTGCTCACCTCCGGCTTTAATTTAAGCCGGATATGCCCGTCTGGGCTTATCTGCGGGGTGACCTCCAGGTTAACCCCCACATTCTGCTGCTCCCAACCGGTTATTTCCCACGCCCCGGAAGTCTCATTACGCTCGTAGGTCGCCAGGGGTATGACCTTGCCCACATTAATAGTCGCTTTTTGATTGTTTACGGTGAGCACGCGCGGCGAAGCGATCAGCTTGGTCTTACTGCGCGTTTTCAGGAAATCCAGGACAGCCGAGAAAGAAGAAAAATCCAGCGTGCCGAAAGTAAAATCGGTTTTTGTCGTATAGGGAAAATTCTGGGCGGAAGAAAAATCCGTGCTCGATGAAGAAGCCGAAGGGAGATAAGAACCGCTCGTGCTCTTGGTAAAAGGAAAGGTTATCGGCCTTTTAGAACCGGTGGCGGTAATGGTCGTTGTCCAGTCAATGCCCAGCTTCTCGGTATTGGTCAGCGAAGTCTCAATAAGTTTGGCCTCGATCAATACCTGAGGCGTGGCCTCATCCAGCGCGGGCAGCATGCTTTCGATCTTATTTATGACCACCAGCGAGTCGGTTACCACGATCGCGTTGGACCGGGTGTCCGCCTCGATCGACCCTTCGGACCCCAGGACTTTGGCCAAAGTTTCTTTGAGTTTGGACGCGTCCGCGTTATTCAGTTTGAATAATTTTGTCTGTTTACCTTCCCTCTGGGCCTCTTCCTGAGTGGTGACCTTATAAACATTCCCCTTCTGCGTGTACGCGAAATTATTCACGGTTATCACTGAATCCAGCGCCTGCTCCACAGTGACTTTATTCAACTGGACCGTTACCAGTCCTTTTACCGCCTCGGAAAACACGATATTCAAGTTATATTGTTTTGCCAGCTGCCGCAGTATATCTTTTATATCCACCTCGCGGAATTCCAGCGCTTCTATGACCATATTCTGCTCTGCCTGCTGGCCGCATAAAGCATATCCCGGGAAGACCGCCATATTGATACAGAGACCCGCCCCTAAGATAAACATTTTAAATCTCATCTTTTGAACCCCGTTTTTCATTCTTCCATAAAAGTAAGATAAAAACTTTGATTTCCCTTTTTAACCAGGACCCTGTCTTTTAAGACCTCGGCTACTTCGTAATCGCCTATTTTCCCGCCCTTCTTGACTATCTCATCGTTTATAAAAGCAAACCCGGCGCCGTCATTGCCGTAAGAGATCCCCTGAAGCTTAAGTTCGGATATATTGGCGGCCCGGTCAAGTTCAGCCGCGAAAGGATCCCTGCCCCAGGGCGCCCTTGCCCTCTCCGTCTGCGCCTGCAGGTCTTTTACATTAATATCCGCCGGCTTTGCCAGCGCATCAGCGGAATTCACGACTTTCACCCTGCTGGCAGCCAGGTCAACGATCCCCGGCTTCCTGGTTTTCTTGGCCTTAATATTGGAGATAACCACTACTAACAGGATTATCACACCTGCGGCGATAACCGCAAGTTGTTTTTTTTCTTTATTCATTACAACTCCCAGACCATATAGGTGCTTAAAAGCAACGTGGCCTGAAGACCGGATTCCGGGCCGTTGTTCTTCCCGGAGCCCTTAGGTTCATCCGCGGAATTCTCGTTCTTCTGCTCGGCAGATAACGATTCCAGAGAAAAAGCCGCCGGCAATTCCCCCGCCGCTTTTATATACTCCGCCATAGGCTGATATCCGCAGTTCAATATCACTTCCATATAAACCTTGCTGACGCCCTCAGGCAGGCTCTTTCCTGAAAACCTTATATCATCGCGCGGCCTGATGGAGATAACATTAATGTCCAGGTCGACAGCGGCCTTGCCCAAAAGCTGGATTAGCCGCGGCAGCTGCTTTTTGCTTATACCCATATCCCTGAATTCTTTGACCTTTTCTTCCATAGTCTGCATTGCCTTCCGGGGATTCGGCAGCTCACGGATCAATTCCTGCGACTCCAGGGCTTTTTCCTGCTTACTCTTCAATTCCGCCTTAGCCCTGCTCACATACTTTGCCGCCGGCAACCCCAGGCCGAGATAAACAACAACCATGATAAAAACCGCCAAAGCCGGAAAAACGAAAACATATGAGATCTTGTTATGGTTATTTTTAGGCATTCTAATAATTAAGCTGGCAGGCTATCTCAAAATCAGCCGCCGGTATAGGTGAATACATGTCATTCTTGCTGGAAACCATTTCTACCCGCGAGAAATACGGTGATTCTTCCAGGGCCATGATGTATTGGGAAAGCGCGATGTCTACTATCGTGTATCTCGCGTAGATCTTTCCAAACAGGCGTATTTCTTTCGGTTCTCTCGCGGGGTCGCTGGATATCCTGGTCAAGACAGCTTCCCTGGGAGTGATATTCCCCAGTTCTTTCAACACCCCCCACCAGTACGGCTGTTTACCTTTTGCCTGTTCCAAGGCGTCCTGCCTTTGTTCGAATTTCGCTTTCATTTGCCGGTATTGTTTTACCTGCTCCGCAGTAGGTTCCAAACGGCTGATCTGCGCGTCCATCTGAGCGGAAAACACTTTATATTTCCGGGCGGTCAAATAGCTGAAAGCGTAGAACAACAGGCTCAATCCCAGGATGAACGGAAAAGTAGCCCTTAACACATTCGATACGATAAGCGCCTTGTGTTCCAGTTTTTCCCTGACCGGCAGGAGATTGACCCTTCCCCCCCCTTCCAGGCAAAGCCCAAGTGCCACTCCCAGATGCGAAGCCGCCTGCTCCATAACCAGCTCATGCTTTAACAGGCTTTTGTCCGCCCAGCCGTTTACGCTCTTCAATATATTCAAAGACTCCACGCGCTTAAGCATATCCAGGTTGAACAAAAGGAACTTATCTATGTTCCTCAGGCGGGAACTTCCTCCGGTAAGGAAGAGCTCGCTGATATTCTCGGTCTTGAAAGTCTTGGAATAATAGCTGAAAGTCCGCGATATCTCCATGACCAGTTTTTCCAGCGTAGGCCGCAGCATGGCAGAGACCTGTTCTCCGCGCAAGGCGCCGAAATCCGTCATAAATTCCGTCTTCGCCTCGTCATCAAGAGGTATCCCGCAGTTACGCTTTAGTTTCTCGGCGTCATCTATGCTGATAGTTATATTCGCGTCCGCGATAGTCATGGTTTTGACCAGGGCGTTGCTTAGGTGTTCGCCTCCTACGGGGATCTCCCGGAAAAACACCAGGTCGCTTCCTTTGTAGAAATTCAACAAAGAGGTATTCGCGCCGATATCCAGCAGGCAAACAGTCTTTTGCGAAGGCGCTGAAAGGCAATAAGGGAGCAGATTGCCTAAAGCGTCGGACACGGCGTATATGCCTATCGGCCGGATATTCAAGTCTTTAAGCATTTGCGCCTGTTCTTCTATAGCTATGCGGTCCGCGGCTATACAAGTCACCTGAAGGAACACGCCTTTTTCCTCGCGCACCTGTCCGGTGGTAAAGAAATCGAACGCCACATTATTCATATCCAGCTGAAAAGGAAGCCGCTTCTTAAGCTCTATCCCCACCGCGCCCCTTAGATCCTTCTTGGTCAGGTTGGGCACGGTCAGCGAAAAGATGAACACCCCTTTGCCGTATATGGCAAGCCTGCCTTCGATATTCTTTATGCGGGACTCCGCGATAAATTCCTTGATGAAGACCAGGGCCGATTTGATCCTTTCCGCGTGATTATCCCGCGCCGCCGCGGGGAATGCCCTGGTTACGCAGTTACGGACCGAGTAGTTATCCCCGTTTTTATGCAGTTGTATGATCTTTATATAACTGGTCCCGATATCGATGCCGATTACATTCTGCGGGAATATCAAGGCGTTGATCATTCCTTTCAGGAAGGACTTCCGGGCTGATACCGCTGCCGGCGCCGCGTTATTTTTCTCTTCTTCCGGTTTTAAATTATCCATATATGATTAATGCGGCCGTGAAGCCCTCACTTTGACGATATCCAATTCCTTAAGTATTTTATCCTGGTTGCTGAGGATCTGGTCAAGTTTGCGGGATATTTCCCTGTTAGAACTTGATACATCCTGGGAAAACGCGCCGAGTTTTGATTCTATCTGATTGACGCCTTCAATAAGGTCCGGCATATCAGCGGGCTCGTCCTGCGCAGGCCTCTGCGCCTTTAAATAGAAACAAAGCCCCAGGCAAAAACCTGTTGTTATGACCGCGATATAAAAAGCCTTCTTGAACATTTTATCACCTCCGTGAGAATCCGGCGTCACTGCTCCTGCCAGGTTAAGACAACCGGGTCAATAACAAAATACGGCGGATCAGCCCTGCTGACGGAATAATTTACCGTTATCGTGTCGTAAAACGTCAGGTTATTGGCCATTATCGCGTTCCCGTAGAAATAATCGAATTGCGCGTCACCGGTCTGCGTATAAACAAGACCGTTAAAACTTCTTGCCCGCGACTTCTGGCTGGCGTTCCCGCCGGTCGGAGGATCCGAAATAATATTCCCGGTCTTTGTCGCCAGATTAGGCGGGCTGGCCGCGCCGCTGCGGGTATTAGTGAGCATATTTATAGCGTTGCCCCCCTTGATCACGATATCCCCCTCGGCAACGATATAAGTCCGGTCAAAATAAAGATTATAACCGCTAAGGTCGATTAACACGTCGCCTTTAGCCGATCCATTGCTGTTTATGTAAATTATACCCTTGCTGGTATAGCAATAATAGTTGGTCCCGCCTATCCTGCGGTAACTGCCCGCTTCGGTTTCGCTTATACGCTTGACGATCCGGACAGTGTCGTTCTTCCAGGAATTATCAACGATGTTCCGGTTCACCTTGGCCCAGGCGCCGTTGGTCGTATCCACCGAGCTGATCACCGCCCAGTTACTGTCGTTCCAGGTGCCGTTAGTCACATTCCTCAACACCTGCCCGACCATAGACGGTTTGAAAAAATTCGTACTTGCATATACGGTATTATTCCCTGAAACGCTGGAAACCGAGGTTTCCGCAGCCACATTATGCTTGATTGAGGCGGCGCTCTCATATTTATCCATATCGATTATCGGCATGGTCCCCTCGATCATCATTGTCCTGCGTCTGCTGGTAGGAGGGACCTGTAAATCCGGGGCCTGGTCCAGGGTGTGATTGGAGTCGTTCCCCTCATAATGTCCACAGACCATATCGCAATTGATCCGGATATTGGAAGTAGACACATTATCCCAATCGAATACGCCGGCGACCTGAACCCCCACCTGGTTCCCGTTGACGAAATTACCGAGTTTGCACTGGAGTTTGATCTTGCGCATCGCGGTATACCTGGCTTTGCTGGGATAATAACCGGTTGACTCAATGATCGCGTCCCCGGTTTCGCCGCCGACGGGATTGCGGCAGATGATCTCATACTGCCCGGCGTCAAGCGTATGCAGCAACGCGCTGGTCTGTCTCCAGGACGTATCAGCGAGCAACTGATATAAAGCCCATTGGCTGCCGCTCTCCGCCATATCCATGGCTCTTTGCGAGTCAATGCCTGAGACATTCGCCTGGAAGCTCTGCGATTGCAGGACCGCGAGCGTCCAGCCCAGAGACCCCAGCATGACCATTGCCATGATCACTATCACCAGGCTCATGCCTTTAGAATTAAACCGTTTTCCCCCGCTCATAGGCCCATTGTCAATTTGCCAGGTTGCGTGGAACAGCCTGTTCTGTGATGTTTTTGCTCAACTGCCCATCCCGCACTCCAACCGCTATAACGATCCGCCTGATATCAGTTCCATAGGGCGAGATCAGCGGAGCGCTGATAACCGCGCTGGTCTCGTTGTAATATATAAAGGCCAGGTTATTTATGTTCTTAGCCAATATGTCGCTATTGCGCATCAGGGTATTATTCGCCAGATAGAAGTCTATGCTGCTTCCGGTGGTGTTCAAGAACTTGAATTCCCCGGCATTGGCCACATACACGCAGGTATCGTTCTTGACCTCCCGGATCTCCCGGACCATCCTGTAGACCGCGTCTTTTCCCTGGGTGACCGTCTCGGTGCTAAAAGACAATATCCCCCAAAGGTCCACCACCTGTTTAATGTACGCTGAAGACGCGTAAGCCAGGATACCGGCTATCGCGATAACCACTACCAGCTCAATAAGCGTTACGCCACTGCGTTTTCTTTGGCTCAACAAACATCCCCTGTCTTGACGGCTAAAACGCTTTGTAAGCGCTGGCCACGTATTCCAGCGTTATGTTGCCGGTAAACCGCGAGTTCGATGAAACCGTGACATTGACCCGTTTAAAATCAGTCGGGCTGGCGGAACCCGCCCATTGGCTCGCACTTAAATTAACGTAATCCACAGCTGCCCTCCGGCTGAATCCGGCCGCGGGGGTATCGTTATAACCGTTATAATCGTCGACATCGTTATAATTTGGATACACATCGTCGGCATTAGCCCCCAGCGTATTGTTATCAGGGTCATCCGGGTCGGAAAAATCCTTGGCCTTTATTTCTTCCAGTAAATTACGAGCGTATGACAGGGAATCCCCCATTGCCTGAGACTGGGCTGAACGCCAGGTAATATTAGCCAGGTTGGCGATCAAAGCCGGAATAGCCAGCCCCATCACCACAATGATCACTATAAGCTCGATCAAAGTCATTCCCCTGTTATTCAGCCGTTTCATTGCACGCTTACGTATCCTGTATTATTAGCTATGGTCAAAGTGTTGCTGCTCCCTTTATAAGAAAGCGCTATGGAGCCGGGAGCGGACGGGATACCCTGCCAGTTGAACTGCAAAGTACTGGAGCCGGAAAAATTAGCGCTGGCGATATCGATCCCGGAATATTGGGGTTCAGTCTTGAAATTCACGCTCAAAGCGCCTCCGGTAAACGGGTCGGTCACGCTGACCCAGATATTGCTGCCCCGGGGTTTTTCTTCCTGCCCGGTATACACGTCGGTCCCGGTGTTAAAAACCAACCGGCAGTTAGTGCTGTCAGCTACCGCTTTGCGTTGAGCGTAGCGGATATCGCTGACTGTTTTTTTTACCGCGCTGCTCAGTTTTATAGAATAAAAAGCGTTCATCCGGGGAATGGCCAAAGCCGCCAATATTCCCATGATAACAATGACCATAACAACTTCAATAAGGGTAAAGCCTTTAATTCCCGAAATAATAAAACGCTTTACGGGCATAATATTTTATCTTCAGGTATTTCAATTAGTTCCGTAATACACATTAAAAACTATCTGATATATGTTAATCATATTTGAATATATTTTAATAGGTTTCGCTAAAAAAGCAAGAAAAAGTTTTTTTGCAATAAATATTGCTTTTTTTTGATTTATGATATAATGTTAATGTAATTAATAAATTCCTGGAGAGATGGCCACAAAACTAAAAAATATAATAGAAGATATAGCCAAGGACTGCTTAAATAACGCCCTGACCTTGCGCTATGATATCTGCACCTGCCAGTCCTGCAAGAACGACATGCTGGCATTCATCCTCTCCCGCGTCCCCGCTAAATACGTAACCACTGAACAAGGCGCTTTACATACGGTCATCCAGCAGACCCGGATCGAGCATCAGGCTGAGATCGCCCGCGCGGTACTGGCTGCTATAGACACGGTCAGCGCCAACCCCAGGCATCAAGTAAAAGAAAACAAGATGCAGACCTTCGGGCTCTTGCTTGATAAAATAAAGGAAGACCGCGGGCTGGACTTCACGCATTACCACCAGGAACTCTTGAAAAGACGCGTAGCCATCAGGATGCGCGCGACCAATATAGAGAACTATTCGGATTATCTCAGGCTGCTTATACGCAACCCTGAAGAATATGATAAGTTATTTGAAGTCCTTTGCATAAACGTATCCGAATTCTTCCGCGACCCCCCGGTCTGGGCTCAGGTAAGAATGCTCTTGGCGGAGTTGATCCGCAGAAAAACCCGGAATAACGACAAAACCATAAGGATATGGTCGGCCGGGTGCGCCAACGGTGAAGAGCCGCATACTATAGCTATAAAACTGATCTCGCTGATGCAGGCGGATATACTTAATTTTTGCGTGGAGATAATCGCCACCGATGTGGATAAGAAAAGTATTACGCTGGCCGAAAAAGGCGAATACACCAAAGATAGCCTGAAAAATGTCAGCAAGAAATACCTCGATAAATATTTCGAGCAGAACGGTGATATCTACCGGACCAAAGACGACATAAACAAGCTGATCACCTACCAATACCTGGACCTTACCTCCGAAGAAATGATAAAAGACGCGGATATGGTCTTCTGCCGCAATGTATTCATCTATTTCGACCGCAGCCTGCAGGAACAACTCCTTATGAAATTCTACAAAGCCCTGCGCCCCGGAGGCTACCTGATAATGGGGCAATCCGAAACTCTGGTCAGGGAAGCGAAAACAATATTCGAAGAGATAGACGGCAGCGCGCGCATATACCAGAAAAAAGCATAATTATATCTGCGATCTTTGACCAAGAATGCCTGAAAACAACAAGAAAGACATCCAAGGATTCATTTCCGTACGGCTGAACAGCATCCTGGCCCTGCGTTTTGATATCTGCACCTGCCCGCTCTGCAAAAAAGCCATGCTCGAGCGGATACTATCCCGCCTGCCGGTAAATCTTATAAATATCAGCCAGCAGGACCTCGACCATACCGACCATCAGCGCAAAGTCGAATACCAGAACGCCTATACCCGCGCCATATCCTTATCCATAGACGAAACAAGCTATAGCCCTCCGCACGAGATCAACGAAGACCGCGACAAGACGCTGAGATCGATAATTAATAAGATACTGCGGGAACGCAGCCTGGACCTGCGCCATTATCATATTGAGATACTGAAAAGACGGATGGCCTTAAGGATCCGGGCCAACCAATTGGATTCTTATGCCGGCTACCTGGAATTCCTGACTAAAAATCCGGCGGAATACGACAAATTGTTCGAGACTATGTGCATCAATGTTTCCGAGTTCTTCAGAGACCCACCGGTATGGATAACCACAAGATACATGCTGGAGAATTTAATACGCATCAAGAATAAAAACGGGGAAAATTCCCTGAGGATATGGTCAGCGGGATGCGCTAACGGGGAAGAACCATTCTCGCTGGCGATAATGACCAATGAGCTGCTCGGCAAAAACCTTAATGATTTTAAGGTCGATATACTGGCTACGGATGTGGACAAAACCTGCCTGGACTTCGCCCAAAAGGCGTGCTACCCCCCAAAAAGCCTGATAAATGTCTCCCCGGAAAGGCTGAGCAGATATTTTCAGGATCAAACCAGCCAGATCTGCCAGGAGATAAAAGAGATGGTCAAATACTCCTACCTGGACCTTACTTCCGAGATCACGCTGAAGGATATCGACCTGATAACCTGCCGGAATGTCTTTATTTATTTCGACCTTAAACTGCAGGAAGAGATCCTGGGGAAATTCCATAAATGCCTCCGGAGCCCGGGGTATTTAGTGCTGGGAAAAACCGAAAATCTGGCATTCCGGATGACGGGGAAATTCGAGGAAATAGACGCCAGCGCGCGTATCTATCTCAAAAAATAGGGGACGGTTCCTCGTTAAATTACTCTTTGATATATAATAAGTTACAACGACGTCATTGACAAATGCCTTAACGCAACTACTGTAATTGCAGATAACTAGAAGCAAAGGAGCCGTCCCCTACTTCCAATATTGCGCGGTTTGGATAAGCGCCTCCCGGGTACCCATAACCTGCTTATAACCCAAAGATTTTATCCGGCTGATATCATAAACCCGGTCTTTCAGGAAGAAACCGAGTCTCTTCCCGATCCCGGGAATACTGGTCAATAACGGAGTAATCCAGCCGGGCAGGATCATTGGCCGGGATCCGGACATAACCTCGCTCCACAACGTAAATATCTCTCTGACCGTCAACACGTCATCATCGGCCACAAAAAAAGACCCTTCCAGAAAAGCGTCATTACGCAAAGCCATAACCAGGGCCTTGGCCACATTTTTCACATACGCCAGATGTAATTTATTATTTCCTCCGTCAACTACAGGCAGAAGCCTGAACCTTAACAGCCGCATTACCAGGCCGGAAAGATGCGGCTCCCCCTCTCCATAGATCATGCACGGCCGTATTATTACCGCCTTTAAACCATGTTTACGGAATTCAATGACCTTTTTTTCCGCCTCTAATTTGGATATCCCGTAGTTATTGGTGGCTTTTAACGGAAGATCTTCCCGTAACGGCACATCCGGATTACCGCTGACCACCGCGACTGAACTCAAATAAATAAGCCTGGGAACTTTTGTTTCCAGGGCCAGCCGGCAGATACTCTCCGTGCCTTTTACATTCACTTCCATCAATCTTTCCAGCCTGGTATCTTCAACCAGCCCGGAACAGTGATAGACGGCATCGAACCCAAGGCTGAAAGTTTCTTTTAACCCTTTCCCCTCGGTTATATCACCGTAAACCAAGCGAACATTATTAGTTCTCAGGAAATCCGCCTTGCCCGTTCTCCGGACTAACGCGTAAAGCTGGTGTTTTTCCCCGCTCAACGCCTCAACCAGATTACGCCCCACAAAACCCGTAGCCCCGGTTATAAGTATTTTCAAACCCGCCTCAGCTTTTTAATGAACGCCAGTAAAACAAAAAAGCGCCTGTTCTTAAAAGAACAGGCGCGCTGTTATATTACTCCGGAACTGTTATCATTTGCGATAAGTAGGCCGGGCCTTATAGGTGGTATGCAGAAGCTTCTCGGATTTATCGCTTAACGGTTTCTCCAAAAATTCCTCATAGATCCTTTTAATATAAGGATTCTGATGGGAACAGCGGATCTGCTTCTCGCTATCATCCTGATACAGCCCTTCAGCCCTTTTTATACGCAACTCATCAGTAACCATATACGGCTGTCCGCCGCCGCCCACGCATCCTCCGGGGCAGGCCATAACCTCGATAAAATGATAAGGCAATTCTTTATTATTATTCCGGGCCTCCCTGACTTTTTTCAAAACGTATTCCACATTACCCAACCCATGGGCGATCGCGATCCGGATCTTTTTACCGGCGACCTCTATCTCTGTCTCCTTGACGCCCTTCAGGCCGCGCACGCTTTCAAATTCCACCTTATTCAATTCCTTGCCGGTGATAAAATAATACGCTGTCCTTAGAGCGGCCTCCATTACCCCGCCGGTAGCCCCGAATATAACGCCCGCTCCGGCGTATTCCCCCAGGATACTGTCCGATTCTTCATCCGGCAGGGAATTAAAGTCAATCCCCGCCTGCTTGATCATCCTGGCTAATTCGCGGGTAGTCAGGGCGACATCGACATCCTGCAGTCCTGAAGCGAACATATCGTCGCTGCGGGTGATCTCATATTTCTTGGCGGTGCAGGGCATGATCGAAACCATGAATATCTTGTTCGGGTCTATATTGTTCTTCTGGGCGTAATAAGTCTTGGATAACACCCCCAGTATTTCATGCGGCGATTTACAGGAAGAGAAATTTTCGATCATATCCGTATGGAATTTCTCCATATAATCCACCCAGGAAGGGCAACAGGAAGTGATCAACGGAAGCGGGCGCTTGCCGGCAAGCAGCCTTTCCTCGAATTCACTTGCCTCTTCCATAATAGTCAGGTCAGCGGCGAAATTGGTGTCGAATACCGCTTTAAAACCCAGCCTGCGCAAAAGCGCGTAAAGCTTCTTGGTCAGGTTAGCGCCTACAGGAAAACCAAAAGCCTCGCCTATAGCCACCCGGACCGCCGGCGCGATCTGCACCACGCAATATTTATCATGATTCTGGAGGGCCTCCCAGACCTTATTGGTCTCGTCTTTCTCGACTATGGCTCCGGTTGGGCAATGCGCGGAACACTGGCCGCATCTGACGCACGGGGAATCAGCCAGTTGAATATCGCCGGCAGGCGAGATCCTTGTTTCTATGCCTCTTTCCAGGAATGAAAGCGCCCAGACATCCTGGATATCCTGGCAGACCTCAACGCACCTGCCACAGAGAATGCATTTCTGGGGTTCCAGGACTATCGTATTGGTCGAAGTATCTTTAGGCAGGTTCTTGAGGAACTGGGTGAACGATTCTTCCCTGATCCCAAAATCGGCTACCAGCCTCTGCAGTTCGCAATCGTTATTCCTTCCGCACTTAAGGCAGTCATTGGGATGGTTCGACAAAATCAATTCGATAACAGTCCTGCGGATATCCACGATCTCGGGGTCATGGGTAATTATATCCATACCCTCTTCCACCGGGGTGCAGCAGGCCCTGAGCATCTTGTTCGAGCCCTTTACCTTTACTATACATATACCACAGGAAGCTGACGGAGGCAGATCCGGATGCTTGCACAATGTCGGGATCTTTATCTGCACGTTCCTGGCAGCCTCGAGTATCGTCGTTCCCACCGGGACCGTTAAGAGAATTCCGTTTATTTTAGCCTTTACCGCTTTAGCCATATTATCCTTTTAAGATCGCCTTGAATTTACAGACCTCGAAACACCTGCCGCATTTTACGCATTTTTCCTGTTTAATTATAAATCCTTCTTCCTTGCTGCCGGCAATAGTATTCACCGGGCAGTTCTTCTGACATATCCCGCATTTTTTGCATTTTTCCTGTATTATATTATAAGTCGCCAGGCTCGCGCATTTATGCGAAGCGCATTTCTTATCCAGGATATGCTCCTTATATTCAGCTTCAAAATATTTTATAGTCGAAAGCACCGGATTCGACGCGGTCTGGCCTAACCCGCATAACGAAGCCTTCTGCATGGCAAAGGCGATCCTTTTCAAATACGCGAGATCTTCTATTTTACCTTTACCCTCGGATATGCGCTCCAGGATAGCCAGCATCTGGGTGCCGCCGATACGGCAGGGCGCGCATTTACCGCAGGATTCCTCGACGCAGAATTTCAGGTAGAATTTGGCGATATCCACCATACAATCGTCCTCATCCATGACGATCATACCGCCTGAACCCATGATCGAGCCTAATTTCTGCAGGTTCTCGTAATCCACAGGCGTATCCAGGCATTCAACAGGGATAACCCCGCCTGAAGGCCCGCCGGTCTGCACCGCCTTTACCGGTTTATTGGAGAACGTGCCGCCGCCGATATCATAAACTATTTCCCTTAAGGTGATCCCCATCGGAACTTCTACCAGCCCGGAATTCTTAACCTTTCCGGTCACGGCAAAAACTTTCGTCCCTTTTGAAGTCTGCGTGCCGATACGGCTAAACCATTCAGCGCCTTTGACGAATATTACCGGTATATTGGCCAGGGTCTCCACGTTATTAATTACCGTGGGTTTACCCCATAAACCTTTTACCGAAGGATACGGCGGACGCGGCCTGGGGGTCCCGCGCTTGCCTTCTATTGAAGCGATCAGCGCGGTTTCTTCCCCGCAAACAAACGCTCCCGCGCCTAACCTGATCTCCAGGTCCAGATTAAAAGATGTCCCTAATATATTTTTGCCTAAAAGCCCGTGTTCGTAAGCCTGATTTATGGCGTTTTGGATCCGTTCCACCGCCAACGGGTATTCCGCCCTGATATAAAAATATCCTTTGGGCGCGCCGATAGTGAACGCCGCGATGATCAAACCTTCAATTACCGAATGCGGATCACCTTCCAGGACACTGCGGTCCATATAAGCTCCGGGATCACCCTCATCGGCGTTACAGATAACAAATTTCTCTTCTGAAACAACCCCCCGGGCGAATTTCCACTTCATCCAGGTAGGATACCCTGCGCCGCCTCTTCCTCTTAACCCGGCTTTCTTCAGTTCCTCGATAACCTTTTCCGGAGTGTATTCGGTCAGGACTTTTTTCAACGCCAGATAACCGTCGCAGGCTATATATTCTTCAATACTCTCAGGATTTATCTTTCCGCAGTTACGCAGGACTATCCTTATCTGTTTAGCCTCATGCTTTAAATGGATACTATCAACGATCTTGTGGGCCTTTATAGTTTCATTTATTATATTCCTGATGTCTTCTTCTTTGACATCGGCATAAAATATATTATCCGGCAGGACCTTGAGCACCAGGCCGCGGTTATATACACCGATATCCGCCACCCTGACCGCCTGAACTTCATCGTGCAGGCCGGCTTCGCGTAATTGATTCAACAGGGTAGTATAGAAGTCCTTGGTCCTGTCTTCCTGAAAAAGCGCGGTGTCCTTTAATAATATTGTCTTAGTGTACATAGTTAAGCGGTTTGATCTTTAAGTTCCAGTTCAACGACATAATCATTAACCAGCATCTTGTCGCAGACATGTTTTTCCATTATCTTCATCGCCACTTCCTTATTCACCCGTCCGTAGATCACTGCCGGGCTTCCTTCTATATTTACCTCTACCAGGGGTTCGGCGTAACACATACCCAGGCAGCCGCATTTCTTAACCTCGACCTGAAGATTGCGCTTCTTCACCTCTTCGGAGAATACGGCAAATACCTCATCCGCGCCGGCAGCCACTCCGCAGGTGCTCATCCCGACCTTGATCCAGTTTTTCGGCTTGGATTTGGCTTCATTTTTAATCCTGTCGATGTCCGCCGGGGTAAATTTTGCCATAAGATCAGCCCTCTTTGGTATATTTAGATATAATATCTATGACCTCGGCCTTTTTGACCTTGCCGTAGACCTTATCATCGATCATCATTACCGGCGACAAACCGCAGCACCCCAGGCACCTGACCACATCCAGATGGAATAACCCGTCTTTGGTGGTTTGGCCTTCTTCAACGCTTAAAACGCTTTTAAGTTCGGAAATGAGTTCCGCGGAACCCTTAAGATAACAGGCTGTCCCCAGACAAACGGAGATCCTGTGTTTGCCCGGAGGGGATAATTTAAAGAAATTGTAGAAAGTGATCACTTCGTAGATCCGGGCTAAAGGCACGTCCAGCATCCGGGAAAGTTCAAGGGAGAGCTCACGGGGAACATATCCGTGATGATTTTGGATCTCGTGGAGGATCATGATCAGGTTGCCTTCCTTATCCTTCCACTTATCAACTAAATTCTTAATTTCAATTATATTCTTATCTTCCATCTGAAAAGTCTCTCTATTAAGACAGCTTTTTATCTGGGATTTGAATTAGGGGTAGAAAGTAAAAATATATCATAATTCAGGCAAAAATCAAGTATTTTATTGGTTCCTGTCGGGGTGCGGCAGTCGCTCAAACAATCCTCGCCCTACCGGGCTGTGGAACTCGCTTTGTGCCACACCCCTCCCGGTTCTTTAACGAATTACTGCGAGCTGATCGAAAGACTGCCATAGCCCTCGCTGGAGTCGCTTTATGAAGTTTAGGAACTTTTAAAATACTTGGTTTTATACTTTTCCAGTAATTTGAGGGATTTTTCCTTGCACTTGCCGCAGACCGTGCCGAGCTTGGTGCGCTCCTGCAGCTGGTAATAATTCCTGGCTCCCTCAAGCACGGCGTTCTCTATCTCCGTGTCGGTTATGCCCAGGCACTGGCAGATAATATGCTCTTTTTCCGCCTTAACCTTTTCCAACATCCCGTTACGGGTATAATAGTCATCGATCGCGGCGCGCAATGCTTTATCCCCGAGCACCGAACAATGGATCTTATGCTCAGGCAAACCACCCAACGCCTTGGCGATATCCTGCGAGCTTAATTTGTAGGCGGCTTCCAGGGTTTTGCCGATGGCTAACTCCGATAACACCGAGATGCTGGCAATGGCGCTGGCGCAGCCGTAGGTTTTCCATTTACAATCGGTGATAACCCCTTTTTGCTTATCCACTTTTATCCAAAGGGCCATTTCATCACCGCATTTGATATTGCCGATCACGCCTTTGCCGTCCTCTTTAAAACCAGATTCATCCAGCAGGATGTTGCGTGGACGCATAAAATGCTCTTTTACTTTTTCGGTATACAGCCAATCAGACGGCTTATCCATGTTTACCCCCTGAAGATACAGTAGATATCTCTCTCACTCTTTTAATGACAAAACTTAGTTTTTCTATTACATAATCAACATCTTTCTCGCTGGTATCCCTGCCCATGCTCATACGTATGGAACCGTGCGCCTGCTCCTGAGAGACCCCTGTAGCCATCAACACATGCGAAGGGTCCAAAGAGCCTGAGGCACAGGCTGACCCGGTGGAGACAGCTATGCCCTCCATATCCAGATATAATAATATCGCCTCGCCTTCCGCTCCCATGAAAGAGACATTCAGCGTTCCAGGCAAACTATCCGAAGGATGGCCGTTAAAATATATATCCGGGATATTCTTCTCAATACCCAGCTTAAGGCGTTTTTTCAGCAAGCTCAAACGTTTAAACTCAGAAGACATCTCTTTCTCGCGCAGTTCGATAGCCTTGCCCAAACCGATTATACCCAGGGTATTTTCCGTGCCCGCGCGCCTGCCTCTTTCCTGATGACCTCCATGTATAAAAGGGCAGAATGGCGCGCCCTTACGCACATATAAGGCGCCGATCCCTTTAGGCCCGTAGATCTTGTGCGCGGAGAATGACAGATAATCAACGCCCAGGTCCCTCACGTCAACCGGGATCTTTCCCACAGCCTGCACCGCGTCAGTATGAAAGAACGCGCCTTTTTCATGGACAAGAGCGCAGATCTTTTTAATATCCTGGATGGTTCCGATCTCATTATTGGCGGTCATTACCGAAACCAGGCCGGTATGCCCGGAAACGCTCTCCCTAAGCTCATCAAGATCAACCTTTCCAAAATGATCAACCCCGATATACTTGACCTTGCTCCCTTTTTCAACAAGACAGGCGGATGACTCCAGGACGCAAGGATGTTCGATCCTGGTAGTGATGATCTTCGGCCGGTCAGAGCCCGCAGAGAGGACGTCGCAGCTGCGCGACCCGCAGCATGCGAATAAATTTATTACCGTATTATTCGCCTCTGAGCCGCTTCCCACGAAGATTATCTCCTCGGGGCTGGCGTTGATAAAAGAAGCTGTTTTTTCGCGGCTGTCTTCCACCAGCTTGCGGGCATCCCTGCCGAACTGATGCAGGCTTGAAGGATTGCCAAAAACATCCATTGCCGTTATAAGGGTCTTTTTGACCTCCGGATGGATAGGCGTGGTCGCGTTATGGTCCAGATAAACTTTGTATGCCTTGCTCCTGGTCTTCACGTCAATACCTCCTCGATGATCCCTCCGCCTACGACCGTATCGTTCTTATAAAAAACAGCGGATTGCCCGGGAGTGATCGCGAAACAGGGACTTTTGAAAGTAACCTCGGCCTTTTTCCCGGCAGGCTTTACCCAGGCCGCCGCTTCAGGCGATAAATGCCGGATCCTGACCTGTAATAAACTTTTTCTTCTAATGGCCGCGCCGGGATAAACGATATCCTTAACCAAAAACCCGGTTTTAAGCAAGTCCTCTTTCCTGCCTACAACTATAGTGTTATCCCGGCCGCCTATTTTAGACACATACACCGGATATCCGCAGGCGATCCCTAATTTATCCCTCTGTCCTATGGTATAAAAGGGAATGCCTTTATGCGTTCCCAGCGTTTTGCCCTGCATATCCTTGATCGGGCCGGGTGAAAATTTACCTTTCAATCTTTCCTCAATGAATGCCTGGTAAGTCCCCGGGACAAAACATATCTCCTGGCTTTCCTTCTTGTCAGCGACCGGCAACCCGTATTTTTGCGCGAGAGCGCGGACCTGGACTTTGGTCAGTCCGCCCAAAGGGAATAATATATGTTTTAATTTATCCTGGGTGAGGCGGTACAAAAAATACGATTGATCCTTGTTCTTATCCAGCGCTTTCTTAAGAAAATATTTATTTCCAGACTTGGTGATCCGGCAGTAATGGCCGGTGGCCAGATAATCCATTCCCAGGCCAATTGCCTTCTTCAGCAGGCCGTCGAATTTCAAAAATTCATTGCAGCGCACGCAGGGATTGGGAGTAACCCCGAGGCTGTACTGCTTTACGAAATCCGCGATCACCTTTTCCCGCAAAGCCTTGCCGAAACTAAGCACATAATGCCGTATTCCCAGGATATCAGCCACGCGCTTGGCGTCGCTGATCCCCTGCGCCCCGCAGCAGGCAGGTCGCGCAGAAGCGCACACCTTCCCCCCAAAATGGGCAGGGTGCTGCACCACAGGTTTAGCATCCGGGAGGTCAAAACACATGGTCAAACCCGTGACCTCAAAACCTTTTTCCTTAAGAATGGCCGCGGCGACCGAGGAATCCACCCCGCCGCTCATCGCCACCATAACTTTCTTTTTCATCGTTTTTTCAGGCTATGACCGGGGCCTGACCCGATCTTCCTGCCCAGAGATAAAACCATTTTTTCCACGCATCCCCGGCATTTAAAGGCGTCATCGCTTAAACATATCTTATCCGGGTATATCTGGTAAAGTTTACGGTACTTAAGCGGCGTGGCATTGGGCATGAGGATATTCGCCCCGCACTGCAATGCCTTTTGCCTGCCCTGACTATCGATAGTCCCGGTGGCTGTAGTCGCCGGGATATGTGGGTATTTTGTGACAATCCGCGTTAATGCCACAGCCTTTAAAACCTGTTCCAGGCTTGATCCCTGGCTTTTGGCCAGAGGCGTATTCGGATGCGGGATGAACGGGCCGATCCCGATCATATCCAGTTCCAGGTCCTTGAAAATAAAAATATCGTCGGCAATACTGCCAACGGTCTGGCCGGGCAGCCCGGTCATTGCCCCTGAACCCACCTGGTATCCTAATTCTTTTAACCACCCCAAACAACGCAGCCTGTTGGATAATGTGCATCCAGGCCTGAGTTTATTATATAACCGGGGGTCAGATGTCTCAAATTTAAGCAGATAACGGTCAGCCCCGGCATTCTTGAGTTGTTTGTATTGGCTAAAAGGCAACTCACCCACAGAAAGAGTAACCGCCACATCCAGTTTCTTGATCTTCTCAATGAGCGAACACAGTTCTTTTATTTTATATTGCGGATCTTCCCCGGATTGCAGCACGATCGTAGCCAAGCCCAGGCCAGCCGCGTTTTGGGCTGCCGCGAATATTTCATCCAGCCCCATACGGTAACGCCGCAGCTTCCTGTTGCCTTTACGCAAGCCGCAATACAGGCAATCCCTGCGGCAGTAATTGGAAAATTCAATAAGCCCGCGCAAGTGCACCGCGTCACCGGCATATCTCCGGCGCGCGATATCAGCCTGTTTGAACAACCCGGCGATCGCTTTTTTATCGGTCTCTAAAAGCAGGCCAACTGCTTGTTTTTTGGCAAGAGCCATATTCTAAAATTTATTTAAAACCGCAAAAAATTTCTGTTTAGCATCTACGGTTTTCTTGTCCAGATTATAAATACAATCAAAAAGCGCTTCTTTGAAAGAGCCGGGGCCTTTTGCCTTCTTAGCCGCGCATTCAGCGGCGATCTCAAAACAAATCAGTCCGGCGGACGCAGCCAAAACCAGGTCATTTTCAATTGCGGTAAACGTCCCGATAACCGAAGCAGCCATACAGCCGGTACCGACGATATCCGCCATCAACGGATCGCCGTTCTTCACGATAAATGTCCTTTTACCGTCGGTAATAATATCTTCTTTGCCGGTGATAACCACAGCGCAGCCGCGCTGCAAGGCGAGTTTTACGGCTAATTGTTTCAGGTCCGCCTGGACATCGGTCGAATCCACGCCTTTTGTGCGCACGCTCTCGCCGGCTATCCTGGCGATCTCCGAGGCATTCCCTTTAATGATATTTATCCTGCATTCATCAAGTAATTCAAAACAGCTTTTGTCGCGCAATTCTGTAGCGCCTGCTCCGCAGGCATCCAGAACAACCGGGATGCCTTTTTTATTCGCGCGGGCAGCGGCGAGCTTCATTGCCTCCACCAGATCCACGGTCAGCGTGCCGATATTCAAGACCAGCGCCGAGGCAATACCCGCCATTTGAGCGGCTTCCTCTTTTGCGTGAGCCATTACCGGAGAGCCGCCGAAAACCTTGACCACATTGGCGCAGTCATAAATAGTCACCCAGTTGGTCAAATGATGCACTACCGGCTTTTCTTTGCGCACCTTCTCCAGCAAACCGTAAGCATTGATCTTATTACTCATCACCATTCGGCCTTTCCTCGAACATCCGGCAATCAATCATTCATTAAAGAAATCCGCAGATAAATATCTTTCACCTGTATCAGGATATATTACCACAATAATCTTACCTTTATTTTCCTTTCTTTTGGCAACCTCTAACGCTGCCCAGGTCGCCGCGCCGCTGGAAATACCCACAAGAATCCCTTCCATTTTAGCCAGCTTACGGCTGGCAGCGCCCGCATCTTCATCATTAACCCGGATGATCTCAGCTATAATCCCCTTATTCAAGACCTTAGGAATAAAACCAGCGCCTATCCCCTGTATTTTATGCGCTCCAGGAGTTCCGCCTGATAATACCGCAGAGGCATCCGGTTCAACAGCGATCACTTTCAAATCCTTATTCCTCTTTTTAATTACTTCCGCGATCCCGGTTATAGTACCGCCGGTACCGACGCCCGCCACAAGAATATCGATTTTGCCATCGGTATCTTTCCATATTTCTTCCGCGGTAGTTTTACGATGGGCATCCGGATTAGCAGGATTGGAGAATTGTTGTAATATAATCGCCCGGGGCGTATTTCTTACTAACTCCTCCGCTTTCTTTACGGCGCCGGACATTCCTTCTGTTCCGGGCGTTAAAATCACTTCAGCGCCCAGGATAGACAACAATTTTCTGCGTTCAATACTCATAGTTTCGGGCATAGTTAAAATAAGACGGTATCCTTTTGCCGCTGCCACAAAAGCCAGGGCTATACCGGTATTTCCGCTGGTAGGCTCGATGATAACAGAATCCTTGCGAAGCTTGCCTTTTTTCTCAGCGTCTTCTACCATTGCCACGCCTATGCGGTCTTTTATGCTGGACAAAGGATTAAATGATTCGATCTTGGCCAGAATAACTGCTCCCGATCCTTCAGTTATACGGTTTAATCTGACTAAAGGAGTATTCCCAACTGTTTTAGTGATATCGGAGAATATCCTGCTCATTTTGCCTCCCTATATATTATATAATCCTGTTTTAAACTTGCTGCTATGCCGTTTTATCATACTTTCGAGCGTAAATGAAGCCAGCGTACCCATGAATTTCTCCGTCGCCTCAGCCCACACATCCCGGGTGATACAGGTAGGCGAGCGCTTACAGGAAACCGGGGCCCGCGTGCATTCAACCAGGCACATCGGCCCCTCTAATACTGAGACAATATCTTTGAGGCTGATCTGCCGCAGCGGCTTAGCCAGGATATACCCGCCATGCGAGCCGCGGGTGGCAGTGATCAAACCGGCGTTCTTCAACGGCGGGATCAAATGCCACAGGTATTTCTCGGAGATCTCCTGCCTTTTAGCAATATCTTTCAGCGAAACCGGCCCTTTTCCTGAATGAATAGCCAGATCCAGCATTAACCGCACTCCATATCTTCCTTTAGTCGATAATTTAAGCATTTCTCATCTCTCCTGATTAATCTCTACTATATCTATCACTTTGGTAGAATATAACACATAGCCCTATTTTGTCAAGTATTTATTTTTAACCGCGCAAAATAAAAGAGCGGGCTCCTGATCTGACTCGCGTTTCCCGGAGGAAACGCGTTTAGAATAGAAACCCGCCCTTTTATTTCAGCTTGTTAACCGCTATTACACCAGACCCTGATCAAGCATAGCGTCCGCGACTTTCACAAATCCCGCGATATTAGCGCCCTTGACATAGTTGATGTATTTACCTTCTTTGCCATACTTAACGCAGGACTCATGGATGCTGATCATTATCTGATGCAGTTTCTCATCCACTTCTTCCCTGGTCCAGGACAGCCTCTGGCTGTTCTGGGACATTTCCAGGCCCGACGTAGCCACGCCGCCGGCATTCGCCGCCTTGCCAGGCGCGTAAAGTATCTTGGCGGCCTGGTATACTGCGATCGCTTCCGGGGTAGAAGGCATATTCGCGCCTTCAGCCACGCAGATACATCCGTTCTTTATCAGCTTCCTGGCATCAGCCTCATTGATCTCGTTCTGGGTCGCTGAGGGGAATGCCATATCGCATTTCACATCCCAGGGCTTTTTGCCTTCGAAGTATTTACATCCGTATTTGTCGGCATATTCCTTGATCCTGCCGCGCTTTATGTTCTTAAGCTCCATAACGAATTTCAGTTTCTGCTCGCTGATCCCATCCGGATCATAGATATATCCGGTAGAATCGGAAAGCGTGACCGGCTTGGCCCCGAGCTGCAAGAGCTTCTCAACCGTATACTGCGCGACATTGCCTGAACCGGAAACCACGCAGACTTTTCCCTTCAATGATTCGCCTTTGGTCTTCAGCATCTCCTGGGCGAAATAAACGCATCCGTAACCGGTAGCTTCCGGACGAACCAGGCTGCCGCCCCAATTCAGGCCTTTGCCGGTGAGCACTCCGGTGAACTCGTTGCGCAGTCTTTTATACTGGCCGAACATAAACCCGATCTCGCGGCCGCCTGTGCCGATATCCCCTGCCGGGACATCCGTATCCGGGCCGATATGCCTCTGAAGCTCAGTCATGAAACTCTGGCAGAAACGCATTACTTCGTTATCGGACTTGCCTTTAGGATCGAAATCCGATCCGCCCTTTCCGCCGCCCATAGGCAGGGTGGTCAAACTGTTCTTGAATACCTGTTCAAAAGCCAGGAATTTCAATATGCCCATGTTAACGCTGGGATGAAGGCGTATCCCTCCTTTATAAGGGCCGATAGCGCTGTTCATCTGGATACGAAAACCCCTATTCACCTGGAATTCGCCTTTATCATCACACCAGGGAACCCTGAAGATCAATGTCCTCTCCGGCTCTACTACCCTTTCCAGTATCTTGGCTTTCTGGTATTTCGGGTTAGCCTCGACATAAGGCATTACTGATTCCACAACCTCGCGCACTGCCTGGTGAAACTCGGTCTCGCCTGGGTTCTTAGCGATAACCCCTGCCATAAACTCTTCGATCCGTTTCGACATCCTCTCCTCCTTTTTCGCCGTTGTCATAATAACCGGCGATTATCGCCTGTTTTTTAAGCACGGCAAGCCAAAAAAAAAGGACCCCGTCTAAGATTGACGGACGTCCTTGTCCTGTAATCCTTTTCCTTAATATTCATTTTTAGTATACCACCCGGGCCTATCTTGTCAATATTTTTCCTTAGCCTAAAACGACTCAACAGCAGCCAGGACATCCTTTACGCTGACCGCCTTCAGGCAAGCGAAATCTTTTTTACAGTCATGGGCCAGGCATTCTGAACAGCCGACCTTTTTATGCAATACCCGGGAATTCTTCCCGGTAGGCCCCCAGCGCGATACGCTTAACCCCGGTTGGTTCCTGCCGAAGATCACTACCTGCGGCACTCCTAAAGCTGAAGCCATATGCATTGTCCCGCAATCAGTAGTGATCAATAAAGCGCACCTTTTCAGGATACTTATATCCTGGCTGATGGTTGTCCCGGAAAGATCGATTGCCTGCCCGTCCAACAGCTTATTGACATCCGCTGCCAGCTCTTTTTCCTGCGGGCTGCCTAATATCAACACCTTAAAACCTTTTACCCGGGATAATTCCCTGGCGGCCTGGGCGAACCTTTCCGCCGGCCACATCTTGGACTTACAGCTGGACCCGGGATGTAATGCCAATATCTTATTCTGGCAGGTCAGCCCTTTCTCCCTGAGCAACCCTTCAACCCATTTTTCGGAATCCGGGTTAACAGAAACAAACAATCCCTTATCCCTCGGTTCTATACCGAGAGACCTGACCATATCCAGGGTGTATTCCATCTCATGCTTCTGACCTAAATGTTTAAGGTGCGGTATGCGCTGAGTGAGCAAAAAACCGGATTTGCGGTCATAACCTATCCTGGCAGGTATAGCCGCGATAAAAACCAGCAGATGTATCATATTGGTCGGATGAAGGATAAGCGCCAGGTCAAATTTCTTCTTTCGAATACAGTTAACGAATTTCAGGGACCTGAAGACGCTTTTTTCCAGGGACTCTTTATCATAAATTATGACCTCGTCCAGATCAGGGTTGCCCTGGACGATATCTTTGGTATACGGCCTGACCATCATGGCGATATAAGCGGACGGGTAGGCGTTCCTCAAAGCGGTGATCACGGGCGTGGATAATATAACATCGCCTATCCGATCCGTGCGGCAGATCAGTATGCGTTTGAAATTCTTACGCTGGCCTGGCGAAAAAACGCCGGGCGCGGAGATCAAAACATCCCTGACCTGATTTAAAACATCCTTTACCCGGATCAGATTCATACATAAAAGATCCCCGGAAACACACTGGGCTTTGCGACAGGGGCGGCAGAACAGCTCTTTTTTAACCACAAACGAATTATCCGACCATGGCCGGTATTTTTCATCGTCAGTCGGTCCAAAAACAGCCACAACCGGGACATTCAGATAACTGGCCAGATGCATATTCGCGCTGTCATTGGTGATAAGGACTTTCGCTCTTTTCAATAGGACCGCGAGCTGGCTTATCGTGGTCTTTGCGCTCAGGTCAATAACCGGGGTTTTTACATTATCCCGTATATATTTATTTATAGGAGTATCCTGGCCGTCACCCACCAAAACCACTTTGGCATTGAACTCCTGGATCAGCCTGGAACATAATTCCGCGAACCTTTCCCTGGGCCAGCGTTTAATATGGCTTCTTGCCCCGGGAGAAACTACTATTATATTATCCTGGTTTTTTATATTATTATCGTCTAGGACACCGGCGATATAAGCCTGGTCGGGACGAGAAACATGCAGAAATCCATATTCACCCGCGCCTGCCTGCGGCTGCGGTATTTTAAGGCTTTCTATCTTGAACAGGTGCCTTGCCTGCATGTGTTTTATATCCGCGGGAATACCTGAGAACGCAGACGTCTTAAGCCGGGCCGGGACAAGAAAACCGAAAATACTATTACGCAGGTCCACAACCAGGTCAAATCCCGCTTTATACAAACCTGACAATATCCGGATCTTCTCTTTGAGCCCGGCATGCTTATCGTAAACCACCAGTTCCTCGATATTAGGATTATCCCTGAATATCTCAGCCGGACGCGGACCGGATACCACGGTTATCTTAGCCCGCGGATAAGCCAGCCGCAAGCTGTCCAGTACCGGCAGGGTAAGGATAACATCGCCGATGTTACTCAAAGTAACAAACAATATTTTATCGATCTTGGCCATATAAATTATACTTAGGGTTCCGGGAATATTTCTTTAACCCTGGACATCACCATATCAACACTAACAGCTTTCATGCAGCGGTTATCTTTACAATTCACATTGTAGCAGGGGATAACGCATCCGATATTCCTTTGCAGGATGATCGAGTTGTCCGCGGGATAAGGCCCGGTTATTTTGGGGTCGGTCGGTCCGAAAAGCCCGATCATCTTCCTGGCGCCGGCGGCATTGGCGATATGCAAAGGCCCGGAATCAGCGCTGATGAACAAGTCCAGCCTTTTAGCCAGGCCGGCAAACTGTTTAATGCTTAATTGGCCGCAGACTATGACCGGTTTGTTCTTCATTTTAGCGCGGATCTCTTCAGCCAAAGCCAGATCCTTCTGGCTGCCGGTAATGATCACCTTGGCGGATAGCTCCTCGATCAACCGGTCGGCTAAACAACTGAAATACTCTTTTGGCCAGCGTTTAGGATCCCAGTTCCCCCCGGGATTTATCCCCACCAGAAGATCATTCTCTCCCAGGCCGTGTTCAGCCAGTATCCCTTTAACCCGCAGCGCGTCCTCCTGACCGATAAAAAAATCGGTAACCCGGTCTTTAATATCCAAACCCGCTTCTTTGATAACATTCAGGTAATAATCTATGCGATGCAGGCTGTTGATATCCGGAGGGCTGATTTTTTGGGTCAAAAGAAATCCGCGTTTAGCGGTGTAATAGCCGATTCGCTGCGGTATCCCGGCTAACACGGCGATAAGCAGCCTGCTGAATGAGCGGTGCAGGAGGAATATCTTGTCGAACTTTTTACCCCTCAAATAAGCGATGAACTTTATTTTCGCGAGGATACCCCGTTGTTTCCCTTTCTCGTCAAAAATAATTATCTCATCAAGGTAGGTATTTCCTTCGAGCACCGGATAGCACCTTCCGGGGATCACGCAGGCGATAAAACTATCCGGGTAATTGTAACGGATGTTCCGGATGACCGCGGTGGAGAATAAAACATCCCCCAGCCAGTTAACATTAAATATCAGTATTCTTTCTTTATGTTTCATTTCAAGGTCATTTATGCCTGTTTTCGCGGATGAAATTATAATATCCGCTGGTTTCCGCCCAGAACACAAAAAGGTTCGCCGCGTTCTCGGATATCCTCAGCCGCTTTAAGGCGAAAACGTCGTTATTGGCCATCTTTTTCCCGGGATTAGTAGCCACCGCTACCTTATAACCGGCGTTGACCGCGTATCCCCTGACCCTGGCGTTCAGCCTGCCGCAGGGATAGGAGAATGTATCCACCTGCTTACCCAGTTTTTCCTGAATTATCTTGCGCGAACCAGCTGTCTCATCAATTAATTTCTGATCATCCTCAACGCATTCCAGAAAAGGATGCGATAACGAATGGCTGCCGAAGGTTATCAGCCCGGAGTCCTGCATTTCTTTCATCTGCTCCCAGGTAAGCCGATCAGGCTTGCCTACTTCGTTGACGATTATGAATACCGTAGCCGGTATATTATATTTCTTCAATATGGGGAAAGCATATGTATAGTTATCCTCATACCCGTCGTCAAAAGTCAGGGCCAGGGTCCTGGACGGGACCTTTTTCCCGCTTTTGATCAATTCCCCTGCCGCGTCCAGGGAGATCGCATTGTATTTATGTTTTTTAAGGAACTCCATCTGCCGCTCAAATGTTTTTACCGAGACGGTCAAGCGGTTGCCTTCAGGGACAACCGGAGCTACCGAATGATACATAGCTATCGGCAAAAGATACTGGTGCCGGATAAACCCCGCGGCCAGGGCAAACACCAGCGCGATGATACTTAAGACGCCTATTAATCTTTTTTGTCTAAACATTCCCTGTATATCCTTTCTGTCTCTTCGACCATCTTTTGCATCGAGAATTGCCGGTTGATGAATATCCTGGCGTTATTGCCCAGGTTAGAGGCCTTGACCGGGTCATTAAGCAATTCCACTATTGCCGCGCTCAAGCCGGAAACATCGGCGGGATTGACCAGCAATCCGTTCTGTCCGGGCGTGATCAGGTTGATTATGCCCCCGACCCTTGAGCCGATAACCGGCTTAGCCCAGGCCATTGCCTCCATCAGCCCCAACCCTAACCCTTCGTTAAGCGAAGGCATCACAAAAACATCCATCACATATAAAACCTGCGGGATGTTCCGGGATTTCGGCAGAAAAACAACGCTGCCGGAAATTCCCAATTCACGGGCCAGCCTTTTCAACCCTTTTTCAGTCCGGCCTTCCCCGACTATAAAAAGCTGGGCGTCCGGGATCTTGCTCAGGACCAGTTTCATCGCCCGGATAAGATAAACCTGGCCTTTTACTTCGGAAAGCCTGGCAACGATCCCCACTACCGGGCCGTCTTTCAAACCGAAATCTTTTTTAACATCTTCGCGGCTCTTGAAATCCTGCAGCCTGAGTTTTTCCGTGTCAATGCCGTTATATACCAGCCGCAGTTCCGCCTGGTCATATCCGAAATCCCGGATCAAATGGTCGCGCACAGACTCGCTTATCGCTATGGTCGCCCGGGCCTTGCAGGGAAAGACTTTTCGGGAGAACCGGTTCCGGAAAAAACCGTGCCACGTAGTGATATGCGGCTTACCCGCGTAGCGGCTGAGCAGCGCCCCCAACACCTGGGTAACCCTGGTATTGGAATGCACCACGTCTATCTCTTTCTCTCTTACCGCGTTGATCAGCTTGAACAGGCTTATCCCAATTTTAAGAACATTCAATTCGGACTTTGTCCGGATAGGTATTGGTATATAAACTATTCCCTGTTCAGGGAAACGGGTCAGGCAGTCCCCCGGGCTCGAGGCGATATATACCTTATGGCCCCTTTCTTTCAATCCCCGGCTCAGGGCTAAAAGATAGCTGGTGATCCCGCCGACATTCAGGTGATTATTCAGAAAAAGGATGTTCATCTCAATAATTTGGTTACTGCCTCCAGGACCTCTTCCGGAGTTATCAGCTTCATGCACCTGGCGTTACGGCATTTGGGTTTATAACACGGGCCGCAGGGCATTTCTTTCCTGATAACTACCGCGTTTTCCGCCGCGGGCATATGCCTTACCGGATCAGTAGGCCCGAACAAGGCGATGATCGGCGTGCCCTGGCTGGCTGCGACATGCAAAGGCGCGGAATCAGCGGATATATATACCCCGCAGCGCTTGATCAAACAGGCCAGCTGGTTAACCGTCATTTTACCGCAGGCGTTTATAGGCTTAACCTTGGGCATGGAGCTTGCCAGGCCTTCAGCCATAGCCAGATCTTCGGCAGTTCCGGTAAAAACCATCCGGACATCCCTGCGGTTCAATTCTTCCGCTAAACGAATAATATGTTGGCTAGGCCAGAGCTTGGTCATCCATCTTTTACTGGCGCTGATATTTATGCCGACTATCTTCTGATTACCGCTGAGCCACTGCGACTTGAGGAATTCATCCACGTAACTGTTATCTGCGGGCGTCGGCCACAATTCCAGGCGGCGATCCTTTAATTCGACCCCCAGCATCTTCAGTATCCTGAACTGGTGATCCACAGGCGCCAGATCAACCGCGTCGTTTTCTATCCGATGATTCAGCAAAGACCCTAATTTAATATCATAACCGTAACGTTCCGGCGCCATGGTTAAAAAACTGAGGATATGGCTTTTTCGGTTATTCTGCAGGTCGATCACTATATCAAAATTCTTTTTCCGCAGATCCCTGGCCAGTTTTAAAAAACCAGCCCACCCGCTATCTTTGTTCTTAAAATCGCAAACCAGCAATTCGTCGATATAGGGGCTGCGTAAAAGTATATCCTTGCATTCATTGCCGACAAGGAAGCTTATCTTATATTTTCCGCCCAGTTTTTCCCGTATCGCCCTCAAGGCCGCAGTCGAGAGAATCACATCGCCTAACGCGCTGAATTTTATCACCAGGACCCGGAAATTCTCCAGCGCCTCTTTGTAGACATCCAGGGTATTAGAGACCATCATCTCCAGGTTATATTTCTCTTGGACTTTTTTGTAGGCGTTCTCGGCCATCTCCTGCGCCAGGTCTTTATTCTTCATGACCTTGAGTATTGCCTCGGACATAGCCTGAGGATCGGCGGGCGGAACGATCAGCCCGGTCCTGCCGTCTTCGATAATGTCCACAACCCCGCCCACTGCTGTGGCCACTACCGGAACGCCGGCTGCCTGGGCCTCAATGATCACCCTGCCGAAAGCCTCCTGGGTAGTGGTGGCCAGGACCAGCAGGTCCAGGTGCGAAAGTATCTCCGGGATGTTCTTCTGGGTCCCCAGGAATTCAGTGCAATGCCACAGACCCAGCCTTTTTACCAGGACCCGGACCTGTTCCCTATATGCGTCTTTTGACGCCGGGGCGTCGCCGACTATCCAGATCTTAAAACGGTCGTTCTCCTTGGCTACCCTGGCCATAGCCTTTATGAAATGCAAATGGCCCTTGATCGGGGTGAGCCTGCCGATTATACCTACGTTAAATTCCCCGCCTTTTATTTTATTAGGGACGCTGTACTTGAATTTATCCAGGTCCACGCTGCGGCTGACCAGCCTGATCCTTTCCCGGGGCACGCCGAAATCCTCGATCATGTGCCGGGCGATAACATTGCTGGGGACGATCACCCGCTTTGCCCAGCCCATTACATAACTGAATAAATGTTTACTGTAATAACCATGGCAGGTAGTGACAAAAACAGCTTTTGTCCTGCGGCAGGCGAAATAAGCGATCCAGGCAGGCATGCGCGAACGTCCGTGAACTATATCGATCTCTTCCTTCCGGATTATATCGGCAAGCGTGGGAATAAGTCTGAACATGCTTATTATGGATTTACGGTGCACCGGAAGCTGATAATGCTTAGCGCCCAATGCCTCAATATCCCGGACCATGCTCCCGCCGTTAGATACCACTACAGCCTTATGCCCGAGCTTGACCAGGTGCTTGACCAGGTCAACCGTGCCGCGCTCTACCCCCCCGACATTTAATTCCGGCAGTATCTGCAGCACGTTCATAGCAATCTCCCCACCGCTTCTTCAACCACAGCGTTATCCTTTATTATCGCGATCCCGGGCTTCGCGCTCCAAACATCATACATGGCCTGGGAAAGTTCTTCAGGGCTCTTTAAATAAATATACCCTTTACTTACAAAATTATCCAGGAAACTGCGGTGCCGTTTCTTTAAGCCGTCAACCCCAAAGACAAAAACATATTTTTTGCTGCTTACCGCCTCAGAGACCATAGAAATACTTTCTGCGGAAATAACCACCATCTGGCTCAGGCCCAGGATACCTCCGACACTGGCGGGATAATTTTTCTGGTTGGCGATGATCACGGCTTTAGCGCGCGGATAACCGGAAAACTCTTTTCTAACCAGCTCTTCGACCGCGGCTTGAGTCCTGCGCGAGGTGCTCACCAAGACCTGGCCGTCGATTTTCTCTAGAAGCGTCTTGATCTGACAGATACTTTCCCTGACCTGGGCTTCAGACATATTAAAACCTCTGGCGTCTCCGCCCAGCAACAACCCTACGCACGGCTTTGCCGGATCCAGGATTATACCTGCCTGCTCTTTTAACCTCAGCGATTCCTCCTCAAGGTATTCATCATCTATAAGATTTAACGCTCCTTCTATCACCGCCACATTCTTGCGCCGTGGAGGGTCATCATGCTTAGGCAGGACCACCAAATCGAATTTATTCATGTCCATGGCTGAAGGGCGCATGATCACCAAAGACCTGGCCTGGTTATCTTTAGCCAGCAGGTAATTGACCGCCGCCGCCGAAGATCCGCAAGAGATGATGAAATCGAATTTCTTAGCGGCGATATCCGCGTAGGCCTGCGGATCTAAGAATACCTTGAGGCATAAAAGACAGCCCTGGCAGATATATTTGCCGGAGAGAAAACCGCTTAAAACAAGCAAATACCCTGAAAGCCTGTTTTTTGTCTTAACCACAACGCTGCGGGCCCGCGAGGATATCCCGAGCCTGTTCAAACTCCGGGTTATTATCCCGGATAAGGCCTGCGCCTGGCGCAGATGCCCGGTCTTTCCGTCAGTAAGGATCAATATTTCCCTCTCCCGGGAATACTTCCAGCTCTTATAGGTCCAGAGATATTCCTGGGGGTATTTACGGATATGTTCCTCGAACACATGCACCAGCCCCTGAAGATTATCCCGGATATCTTTTCCCGGATCGCCGGATCTCTTAAGTTCAAATTCCCGGTCAACAATGAACTTGATATACGGCCCTTTTATCCTCACCGGAAATACCGGGATAAGGCTGTATCCGTATTTCAAAGCTAAACGCACTGCCCCGGAAGACATCGAGGCTTCTTTATCAAAAAAATCCACCAAAGTCCCTGCCCTGCCGCCCTGATCAATAGTCATTGCCACCGACTCATTTGACCTCAAGACCTGAATAAGCTGCCTGGTCTGGTTCTCGCGCTGGATAAAACGGCAGCCTTTCTGGCCGCGGTAGAAATTCAATATTTTCTCCAGGCGCGGCAATTTCTGTTCACGGACAAAAAGGTTAAAAGGTATGCCCAGGTTAGCGCAGATGATATTGGAAAGTTCCCAGCTTCCGGCATGCACTGCCACAAATATCACGCCTTTGCCCTTTTTAAATCCGGCCTCTATATTCTCCCGGCCTTCAATAGTCACGTATTTGCGGATATACGCCTGATCGATCAGGGGGATAAGGAATATTTCAAAGAGATTCTGGCCAAAGGCCTTATAGAACTGTTTGGTCAGCCTGCGGAGCCGGCAGGTAGATAACGTGCCGCTGAAAGCCGTCTTGATATTGGAATGCGCCACTACCCTATGCTTAAGGTCAAAGGCGTAAAATACTTCACCCAGCAGACTGCCCAAAACCAGGATCAGCCTGTATGGCAGCGTCCTGAGCAGCGGGCCTAAAGTCCTAAGCAGTATAGACCCCAGAGAGTCTATCAAGAAATCCCTGTTCTTTTTCATTGATCCTCAAGCTTATTTTCAAGACCAGGATATCCAGGCCGGTCTTGCTCAGGTCAATTCCCGAGATCTTTACCGCGTCTTTTTCCGTAATGACCAGCGTGTTGATCCCGTCTTTCATTGCCCGGGTTGATATTTCCCGCAATTCGTCTGGCGTGTACCTGTGATGGTCCGGGAAGATAAAAGTCAAACCCACCCTGACCCGCAGCTTTTCCAGAAGCCACTGGAAAGAACCGGGATTTCCTATAGCGCAGGCCATTGCCACTGTTTCGGATCTAAGACTGTCGACAGGCAATAAAACATCCTGTTTATTTATCCTATAAAACCCTTCCGGCTGATGCGCTGCCCCCAGGATCATAGCCGAAGGATTGATCCGGGTTAACCGCTCTTTCAGCCGGGCCACAGCCGCGTCGCCGGCCAAGTCGGTATTGGTCAGGATAAACACATCCGCGCGGGAAAGGCTCGCTGGAGATTCCCGCAGTATCCCCCGGGGGATCAGCTTTCCGTTGCCAAAAGGATTGACCGAGTCGATCGCGACTATCTCCAGGTCTTTTTTTATCCGCCACTGCTGAAAGCCGTCGTCCAGCACCACGGTATCGGACTGGAATTCTTTGCAGGCGGTATCCGCGCCTTTTACCCTGTCCGGGTCAACCACTACCGGGACATCTCCCAGTTTGATCTTGAGCATATACGGTTCATCGCCCATTATCTCATACGGGGTTAGCGAGTGATGTTTGCCAGGTAACGGCCGGCCATAACCGCGGGTCAACACCGCCACTTTATGGCCTTTCCCCTTAAGATACCGGCAAATGAATTCGACTATAACGGTCTTACCTGTGCCCCCCAGCGTAATATTGCCCACGCTGATCGCCTTGCAGCCCAGTTTTCGGCTGGACAGGACTGAAATAAACCGGATAAAAACGACTATTAAGCCGTATAAAAGCGAAAGAACGAATAAGAACGGCTTAAGCAGGAAAGCGGCCGCGCCTTTAGTTTTGTCCGCAGCCAGGTCATAAAGGTATTCTTCAAGCATTTTATTCATCCTAAGTGTCGATATTCCCTATACTTTTAATCCTATATTATACCGCCGATAATAAAAAAACCCAAGCTTTTTCGCTTGGGTCATCCTGCCGGTTTCCCTCCTATTATCCCAGATACACCTTTATGATATTCTCCCTGGCGGCCAACAGGCTCTTTTTGATCAAATATCCGCATGCCCCGGGAAAGATATTTTTATCCCCCAGCAAAACCTTTCGGACAGCTAAAGGCCGGCTAACCTTGGCAGTCTTGATATAAACGATCCTGACCTTTTTACCCCATAATCTGAAACCGGCCTGAATATCCATTCCTCGGAAATTATCGCTCATCAGTTTAGGGTCGATCAAAATATCGCCTAAAACAAATTTTATACCCAAAAGCTCTTCGGCCAGGGTGTAAACATACCAGCTCGCTGAACCGGTAAGATAAAGGTACAAGCCTTTGCCCTGGCCGTTGAAGTATTCCGGGAGCACCGGATAAATCCCGGATCTCTCATCTAAAGCCATCCTGTAAATGGAATCCAGGACAGTAAAACCTTCCCGGATAAATCCGCGCTTGTACAACGCGTTAGCCAGCATAACGTTCATATGGCTGAAGAACGCGCCGTTCTCCTTATCCCCGTAACTGAAACCAAAAGCCCGGCCCAGGTCCATATAACAGGAGCCGAAATCCGTATTCAGGCGGAATCCCTTAAGTCTTTTATCCTTTAAATTCCTGTTGATCGCGCCCCAGGCTTTTTTTACCTGCCGGTTGTCTGCCACACCGCTCATTATGGCGAATACCTGGGAAGCCAGCATCATCCTCAAACCCCGGGCTTTCTTCCCCTCTACCCTGAGGCCTTTATTGTCGTAATAACCGTTAAAAAAACCTTCAGTCAGCCATTCCTTGCCGCTTAACCAGAAAAACAAATGCCCGGACTTTTTATTCAGGTCAACGATCAGGTCGTCGATATTGATCTCGATCTTGTCTCCGCTGATAACCTTAACTTTGCCGAGGTATTCAGCCAGCCTTTTCTGTTTCTGGCGGAAATCATTATAAGCGACAGGCCGGGAAATACTATCCAAGAGAAGTACCAGTTCTTTTAATACGAATACGCTCTTTTGCTTCTTCTTCAACGCCTCCAGGAAAACGCAGATATTTTTCAAGTTATGACAATACATAAAACTGAAAACAACGCTTTCCCCTTTATCCGGAGCCATATCCAGGCCGTCGTTCCAATCCGCATTCTCCAGTTTGATGATATTATGACTGCCCACATTAAAGAACTGGACCAGGTTCTGGACAAGTAAATGCTCGAGGATAGTCCCCCGATAAACTTTATTGTTCCGGCAGCGTTGTATGAAGTCTCTCTGACTGAACCGGGTATCGATCTCCTTAGCCCGGCTAAGCTGGTGGTCGCGGAAATAAAACTGGTCTTTTAATAGAAAATCGATATCCCCGGATTTATTTATATAGAACCTGGTGGTCAGATAAGGCCATACCCCGTGGTCCATCCAAACCCGGCTTATCTTGTTGCGGTCGGCGATAAAATCGCCGTTACCGGTGATTATTGTGGCGTTGGATCCGTCAAGCCTTACTCCGCGGAAGCTGTTCAGGATAAGCTCTTTCGCCTTCTCCGGTTCGGTCAGCATAAGGCTCAAACCGTCCTGCCAGAGATCCCGCCACCCTCTGCCGCCTTTGCCGTAATCAAAATGCGGCAGGAATGAACAGCCGAAAAGTTTTCTTAAAGCGGGCTGCAATTTAACCCAGGAGAGCCAGTTATTCAGATGCGGATCCCGGAAATCAAAACTCAAACCAGACAGGTAATCCTGCCAGTACTGACAAGTTTTTTCAAACGCCTCGCGGACTTTCTCCGGGGCATTAAGCTTGCGCCAATCCCGGTCGATCTCCCGAGCGCTTCCGTTTATCCCCATGATCAGGAAATATTCCGCTGTCTCCCCGGGAGCTAAGCTTTTTTTCGCGAAACGGAAAGCCGCGCAGGACTCTTTCCCGTCAAACTCCGCTGATCCGCTTCTTACCGGGGGGACTTCTTTGACTATCGCGTCCGGCTTTAATATATCCCCCTCGCCGAAGAAATATTCCATAGACGGGAATTGCCCGGAAAAAGGCCTGCCTTTGCCTTCGTAACCCAGGACAAAGTATTTTGTGTTGTTCAGCCTGTGGCCTTTTTCATCAAAGACCATGGTGGGCTCGAGGATGATGCCGCGCTTTTCCAGTTTCAAACGGTTCAAAAGCGAGCTTACGTGGCGATGATCGCGCAGGTTCTTCTCTGATCTTCCATAAAGGGGGATAAAAGAGGTGGGGATTATTTCCAGGGTGATCCTGGAAACATTCCGGATCCTTACCCGCATTACCTCAACACCGGTATCATGAGGGATAAAATTCAGCGCTTCTACCGCGAATTTCCCGGTTTTCTTGCTGATCTTGTGATACAAGATCCCCGCCTCAAGCGTGTCATCGTAGGCCTTAGACAACCTGATAACCTCATTGCCGCTGCGGATAAAGAAATCCCGGCAGCATAAAGGATTATTCTTCAAGTCCAGCACGCTTGCCGGAGGTGTCAGGAAATGTTCGTTATCCTGCTTGATGTCCCCGGAAAGATTAGGGCTGATCGAACTCAATAACCTGGCTTTGGCGTCGGTAAGCGGGAAGTAAAGGTTATATCTGTGCGGGTCTTTGACTACGAAAGAGGCCTTATCATTTATGAATCTGTAGATCATTTCGTCAATTACGAACCCCGCCACTCCTTACTCCTGCTAAGAGGCGGGGCTGTTTAGTCCGGTTTGAATAAAATATTATTTCTTGGATCTCAGCTTTTCCACCAGATCATTAACCGCCTTGCGGGCGACATCCTGGCAGCCGAAACCGAAAGCGAGCGCGAAAGCCAGCCCCAAAGAACCCAATACGATACTAACCATCAGTTCAATGATCCTGGCGCCGATATTCAGCTCTTCCAGGGTGATCATCGCCGCGAATACCACGATCACCACCTCTACGATCCTGGCTAAAAGCTTAGCGTGGGCCAGCCCGGCGTTAGAAGCCGCGGTCTGGATGATGTTTTTGAACAAGGCGGCTACGAACATCCCTAGGACCAGGATAAATATCGCCGCGATGATATTAGGTATATACAGCACTACCCGGTTCAGGAGATCCGCGGCAATGGTCAGGCCTATTGAATTTACCGCTATAACAAAAGTGACTAAAAGCCCCAGCCAGTAAAAGATCGCTCCAATAAGCTCGCTGAAGCTGTAGTTTATCCCGCCCTTAGCCAGCAGATTCTTTAATTCGATGCGCTCGGATAAACTATCGAGCTTTAACGATTTTAATATCTTAACTAACAATTTCTTGACGATCAGGGAGATGATCCAACCCAGGATAAGTATACCCAGGACCAGAAGTATATTGCCCAAAAACTGCTTTAATTGCTCTAAAATAGTCTTGGTCGGTTCCACAAAGATCAGTTGCCAATTGACCATCCCACACCTCCTTGATTACAGACTCAATACCGGCGCATATACCGATTGCGCCGGGTGTAAATACCTTTGACTTAACACCAACCTTTCCAATAAGGTTGGGTGTACCTATCCTCCCATTTACCGCAGAAAGGCTTCATTTGCTAAAAATATCACACAATCAAAGGCATGTCAAGGCAAAGAAACAACCCGGGCAGCCAGACGCGCAAACTTAACCGTTTTTCTTCTTTCTTTCTTCCAACAGCCTTTTTACCAGGTCATCGATCTCAGTCTGGCTCAATTTTCTGCTGTCTGAAGCCGGGTCGGGTCTATCCAAACTCTTGGTCTCCTCTAAAATAGAAATATTGACTTTATCCCCCGGCTTGATCCGCCGGCATATATCCAGAGCCCCGGAGGTTTTGCCGACAATGATCACCGGGTTTTCCAGAACAGGCCTGTTTACAGAATTGTTCCCGCCTGGCATTAAAAAAACATGGAGATAGCCGCTGGAAGGGCAAAAAGCCAGGTCCCCGGGATTCACCTGCGTTGTGGCGGATTCAAAGGTGCCCACCACTACGCCCAACTCACAATAGATACCATCCTCGCGGATAAAAACCGCGCAGGACAACGGCAGTTTCTTTATTATATCACGGGCTGCCTGGCTATCGCCTAATTCCGCCTGAAAATCGATATCATTAACCTTAAATACTGTTTTGATCTTAATCACCCTATGAAAATATTATATTGTATTGACCGTGATCACGGGATTAGCCTGCAAGGTATTACCGATCGGGCAGTTCTTAATGAACTCCAGAAGCGCCGCTTTACGTTTATCCTCTATCCGGCTGCCTTTAAAATCCAGTAAAACCCGGATCTCTTTAAGGCTGACCGGCGCGTCCCTGGTAAACTCCCCTTCCAGGATGACTGAAAAATCTTTTATCCCTAAATTCGCGCTCTCGATATACCTGCGGCAGAAAAAACTCATGCAGCTGCCCAGGCTTGCCAAAAGCGTTTCTCCCGGAGATATCCCCTTGCCCAGCGGGTCAATAACAAACTTATTATCCCTGGCCTGAACTTCAAACAGATAATCCCCGGAATTATTCACCTCTACTTTATACATTCCAGACCTCCTAGAATTTTTCCCAGTGAATAACCTCGGCCAGAACCCTTTTCTGAACAGTATCTTTCTCATTACCGGCCAAAGGATAGCCAACCGCTACCACGCTGACTAATTTAAAAGAACCCGGCACGGAAAGCAAAGAATTTATCCGGCCGCAATAATCTTTCTTATCCCCTGCCACCCAGCAGGAACCCAGCCCTGAGCCGGCCGCGGCCAAAAGTATATTCTCCGTAGCCGCGCAGCCGTCTTCCAGATAATACTTGGTATCCGCGCAAAATACCAGGATACAGGCGGCGGCATTAGCGATGAACTTGCCGTGGTCGGTTATCCCGGCGATCTCTTTCAACAGGTCCTTGCCGGTAACTACCACAAATTCCCAGGGTTGGACATTTCTGGCGGTAGGCGCGAGCCTCGCCGCATCCACTATATCCTCTAATACGTTTTTCGCGATCGGTTTTTCCTGAAAAACCCGGACACTGCGCCGTTTCCTGAATAACTCCAAACCAGCCATATTCTCTAACCCTCCTTGCGTAGAAACGCAACACCGGCGCATATTCTCCGCCACAAAGCGGACACCGGCTGATTCCAATAAAGCCGGGTACCGATTGCGCCGGGTGTCAGCCGTCATCGCAACACCGGCGCATATTCTCCGTATGGAACGGACACTCGCGCAATTCCAAATAGCGCGAGGTGTAAGCCTCTTTACGGATACCGGATTTTCCCAATAACGCCGGGTACAAATTGCGCCGGGTGCCAACTATTCTGGAGCACCAGTTTTAAACCGGCCTGCGGTATTTCTTCATCAACAGAGAATTGCTTACCACCGAGACCGAACTGAAAGCCATAGCCATGCCGGCGATCATCGGGCTCAATAAAAACCCGTTAAAAGGATAGAGGATGCCCGCGGCAATGGGAATACCGACCAGGTTATAGAAAAAAGCCCAGAAAAGATTCTGTTTTATCTTGCGCATCGCGTAACGGGAAAGATCCAGGGCCATAACCACATCCCGCAGGTCGTCTTTCACCAGCACAATATCAGCGGATTCAATAGCTATATCCGTTCCCGTGCCCAGGGCTATGCCCAGATCAGCCTGAGCCAATGCCGGCGCGTCATTTATCCCGTCGCCGACCATTACCACTCTATGTCCTTTTGACTGAAGATCTTTTATCTTGCCGGCCTTATCTTCAGGAAGAACTTCCGCGAAAACCTCATCAACCCCCAGATAGCCGGCGATAGCCTGAGCGGTGAGGCGGTTATCCCCGGTCAGCATTATTACTTTCTTCCCGGCTTTTCTCAAGGCTGAAAGAGCGGGGACAGAATGCTCTTTTAAGGTATCCCCCACAGCTATCAATCCCGCGGGTTTATTGTTCTTTACCACGAACATCACGGTTTTGCCTTCGCTCTGGAGCTTTTCCGCGTCGTTCTTTACCTTTAGCGGGATCTCGATATTCTTCTTTTCCATCAAATGCCAGTTGCCCAGGATAATATGCTCCACCCCTAACCTGGCCAGCACTCCTTTACCGGCGACGGAAATAAAATCCTCTATAGGATTTAACTGCACATTCCTTTCCCGGCAAGACTGAAGCACAGCCGCAGCCAAGGGATGCTCGGAATTCTGCTCCACGGACCCGGCCAGATGAAGGATATCTTCCTCTGACCTGCCATAACCCAGAACATCTGTTACCCTGGGCTGGCCTTTAGTAAGAGTACCGGTTTTGTCAAAAATGACCGTATCCGCCTGATGCGCCAGCTGCAGGCTGGCCGCGTTCTTGATCAGTATACCTTTTTGGGCGCCTATGCCGGTGCCGACCATTATCGCCGTAGGCGTGGCCAGCCCCAAGGCGCACGGGCAGGCGATGATCAATACCGAAATGAACACATTCAAGGCAAAAACAAATTCTTTACCGGCGATGATCCAGAATAACAAAGCCGCGGCCGCGATGATGAACACAGCCGGCACAAAATACCCCACCACCTTATCCGCCAGCCACTGTATCGGCGCTTTTGATCCCTGGGCCTGGCGGACCAGATCGATGATCCGGGCCAGCATCGTATTCCCGCCGATCTTTATCGCCTCGAATTTAAAACTCCCCGAACGGGCAATGGTCCCGGCGATCACCTCTTTTCCGGGAGTCTTTTCCGCCGGGATGCTTTCTCCGGTGACCATGGATTCATCCACTCCGGAATACCCCTCTATCACGATCCCGTCAACAGGCACGCGCTGCCCGGGTTTTATAACCACTATATCCCCGATAATAACCTCATCTACAGGAACCGTCTTTTCCAGCCCGTCCCTGTATACCAGCGCCGTGTCCGGCTTTAACCCGATAAGTTTTTTTATCGCTTCCGACGCCCGGCCCTTGGCTTTAACTTCCAGGTATTTGCCGAAAATAATAAAGGTTATCAGAAAAGCGGCGGTTTCATAATAAAGCATGTGCCCGCGCAAAGCGATAGTTTTAGTCCACTCCCCTAACGATAAGATCAGGCTGTACAGATAAGCCGAGCCTACGCCCAGGCTGACCAGGGTATCCATATTCGCCGGTCCGCGTTTGATCAAAACCGCCAGCCCCCGCGTAAAAAAGCTGTAACCGCAAAGAATGACCGGAGTAGCCAAAAGGAATTGCAGCAACGCCTGATTATCCCGGATAAAATACGCGAATAACGGAAGGTTCATCCCCCCGGCCATTGACACATACATCAAGGCGAGAGAAAGAATAAACGAGACAATAAACCTGGCCTTCAAGCTCTCCTGCTCTTTGCGCCTGGCTTTATCTTCCCGTTCCGGGCCCTGCGGCCCTGAGCTGTCGATGGTCTTATAACCGGTTTTTTCAATAACCTGGCGCAGGCGATCCGCGGAGGTTTGTCCGGGGTCGAATTGGATAAAAGCCTGCTCCGCGGCAAAATTTACCCTGGCCTCTTTGACCCCGGGGGATCTTTTGAGGGCGTTCTCAATATTCAAAGCGCAGACAGAACAATGCATGCCCGCGACATTGATTATTATCCTGTCATTCTTTACTAGCATACCGGTCTTTCCGGCCCGCGATACCTTTTATTATTTCTTCGGCAGCGGGACCACTCCGGCCATATCTCCGATCACATTGATCAATTCGGTCTGAGCGGGAACGACTATTTTAGTGTTGTTCGCCAGGGACTTCTCCACTGTTTCAAGCCTGCGTAATAACTGGGCGTTACCGATAAAGTACTGGTTCGCCGCTTCATTGACCAACTTTATCGCCTGGGCCTCGCCTTCAGCCTCAAGTATCTTGGCCTGCCTTACACCTTCGGCCTTTTTTATCTCCGAACGCCTTTGGCCGTCAGCCATGGTTTCGGTAGCTGTGGCGAAGTCTATAGCCGCGATCTTTTCATTCTCCGCCTTAACTACCTTATTCATCGTTTCCTGGACATCCTTGGGAGGATCGATCTCTTTAAGTTCTGTCCTGACTATTTCTATGCCCCAGTCAGCGGTCTCTTTCATCATGGTTTTCTGCAGCTCGTCGTTTATCTTGCCTCTTTCGCTGTTAGCCGACTTCAAAGTCAGGGTGCCGATAATATTCCTTAGAGTGGTCCGGGCAAGGTTAACGATCTGATACTGATAGTTATTCACGTTATACTGGGAATTCTTAACGCTTGCTTCATCAGGCTTGACCTTAAAATATACCTGGGCATCGACCCTGGCGTTAAGGTTATCGTTGGTGATGATCTCCTGCGGTTCGGCGTCCACCATTACCTCAGTGACATTAACCAGATACATGGTATCGATCACCGGGATTATCCAGGTAAAACCCGGCTGGGCAAAATAACAGTATTTTCCCATTCTCTCCACCAGTCCTCTGTGCGTAGGCCTGATGAACCTGATCCCGCTCAAAAAAACAAATATTACCACGACTGCCCAGAAATATCCCCAGTAACCCATTTTCCCCTCCTATTTTATAGACGTTGTACCCAACAGTTTAATATGCAAAGAGTTACAAATAAATGTTTTGTTTTAATTTTCCGGATTTATTTGTAATACATTGCTTTGGCTATAATGCCTACGGTTCCTATTTGTTATTTTACTACCAAACCACCTTAAGTTCAAGTTTTAAGCCAGCGGTTACGGCAAGCCCGGGAAATTATACCGGGGATATCTTCCAGTTCCGCGGCAACCACATCCGCGGCTTTCAGGTATTGGCTGGGCAGGCTTGTAGTCAAGGCGATACAGAACATACCCGCGCCTTTGGCCGACAGGATCCCTAACGGCGCGTTTTCGATGACCGCGCAATCCGCCGGATCCAATTTCAAAGCCCGGCAGGCCCTGAGGTACGGTTCAGGATGCGGTTTGCCGTGTTTTACCTGATCTCCGGCGATCACCACGTCGAACAATCCCAGCATTCCCGGATCAAGGATCTTCCTGATCTCTTTTCCCGGAGTCCCGGTGACCAGACCGAGCATGAACCCCTGCTCTTTAAGACAGGCCAGGAATTCCCTGACCCCTTTAAAAATAAACCTGCGGAAATATTTTTTAAATATCTTCTGCCTGCGCGAGAATATCCGGTTCAAGGTCTTTTTAACGGGCTTGATCCCATGACTCGACAGGAGTTCTTTCAGGGTCTTCTCCCAGCGTTCGCCTTCCCGGGAATACACGTCGAAACAACTAACCCTTATGCCTAACGGAAGGAGCGCCTCATACCAGGAGATAAAATGATAGGGCATGGAATCCACGATAACCCCGTCCATATCGAAGATCACTGCCTGAAAATGACGCTCCTTGTTTTTCATTATTAGCGCTGTTTAGACTTCGCTGTCCAGGGGAAGGTTCCGTTCCACGAATACCAGGATCTTTTCCTGTATCTTGGGGTCAAGGTTGCAAAACTCCAGCCCCAGCCCAGGATAGATCTGCGGCTGTATATTCTTTTCCACCAGCCAGACCACTTTGGCGTGCAACTCCAGATTCTCGATTATAGGCTTAAGCGATAACCTTACATCCAAAACCTCTCCCAGAGGATAAACTTTATCGCTGAAGACCAGCATCCCTATAGCGCTGATATTCAAAAGTTTTACCGTATGGAATTCCTTTTCGGATTTAGGCCTCAGCCCCATTTCTATATCCAAGGGGAGCCTCTTGAACCTGCGGCGCAGCTTAGCCCTCTGGATCTGGGCTATTTCCTGGTCTTGCTCAAAACTCTCCAGGGCGGAGCTCTCATCAGCGAATATCTCCAGGACCCTGTCCAGGTAAACCAGCTCGATCGTCTTCCTTATATGCACCGGGACATTGCACAGCCGCATCCCGGCCTGATGGTTGACCGTATTCTTAAAAGCCAGGGCTAACGCCGAAAGGCCGGCATAATCCATCACATTGACCCCGTCCAGACTGCAGAGGATATTCCGGTATCCGCTTTCCAGGCACCAGGCTACTTTCTCCACCAGATTGGAAGAATCGATATCCAGGCTGCCGGAAAGTTCCAATACCGCCACGCTTTTCACTTTCCTGAAACAGATCTCCAGCATATCTTACGCCTTTCCCTGTCTTGCGATCTCTTCTTTTATCAGCTCTTTATTGCGCGCGGTCGCGCCCTGATTCTCCTGGATGAATTTCTTGGCCCTGGCCCCCAGGCCGCTTCTCAGGGCATCGTTGGACAGCAGAGTTCCGATCTGTTCCCGCAATTCTTCTTTCCCGAATACCATGATACCCGCACCGGCGGCCATGAACGATCCGCATATATCCCGGAAATTGAACATATGACGGCCGAAAACTATGGGTTTGCCTAAAGAAGCCGGCTCAAGGATATTGTGCCCGCCTTTTTTCACCAGACTGCCTCCCACGAATACCACATCCGCTATAGCGTAAAAATACATCAGCTGGCCGATAGTATCCAGGATAAACACCCCTTTTTCTTCTTTGCCCGCCGCCGCGGGGATTTGTCCCGCGGTCGCTTTTGCCGACAAACGGGATACCCTTACAGGCTTAAAACCAAAGTCTATAGCAAGCTGCTCAATTTCTTTCGCTCTTTCAGGATGCCGCGGCGCGACCAAAAGTTTCAGCGAAGGGTTCTTATCCAAAAGCCGCTTATAGGTCTCCAACAATATCCCCTCTTCTCCGGGATGAGTGCTCGCGCAGACCCAAAGCCTGTCCTTTACCCCTAACCCCAGCCCCAGGCGGTAATCGGTATAATCTTTCTTCAGTTCGGTATAATCCCTTATCCTCAGGTCGAATTTCATATTGCCGGTTACTTTTATCCGCTCTTCCCGCATCCCCAGAGAGATAAGCCTTTGCCTGTCGGTTTCGGTCTGCACGCAAAAAGCGCTGATCCGGTTCAAAAGCGGTTTAAGCAGGAACTTGACCCGGCTGTATCCTTTAAATGACTTGTCGGAAATGCGGCCGTTAACCACGATAACCGGGATATTCTTTTTAGAAAGATAGCGGATAAGATTAGGCCATATCTCGGTCTCGGCGATCACGAATACAGAAGGATTGATCCGGTCGATCACCCGCTTGACGATAAAACTGAAGTCCAGCGGAAGGTATATCGCCCTGTCGCTGCGGCCGGCGATCTCCCGGGCTATCTTATTGCCCGTGGCGGTGACCGTAGAAATAATGAAATCTTTTCCGGGAAAATCCAGCCTCAGGCTGTCCGCTAATTGCTTCATTGATACCGCCTCTCCCACACTGACGGCGTGTATCCATACAGGCTCATCCGGATGAAGGTCCGGCGGCAATATCCCCAGGCGCATGGCGAACCCGGGGTGCATTTTCTTCTTGAATAAAAATACCGGCAGGTACATCAGAGCGAACAAAAAGAATATCAGGTCGTAAATGATGAACATCTTTAGTTATCCCTTTCTTCTAAGCCCTGGGATGCGCTTTATCGTAAACGCTCTTAAGCCTGTCGGTGGTTAAATGGGTGTATATCTGGGTAGTGGCCAGGTTAACATGCCCCAAAAGCTCCTGCACGGTCCGCAGATCCGCCCCCCGGTTTAAAAGATGCGTGGCAAAGGAATGCCGCAGGGTATGCGCTGAAGCGCCCTGCTTTACCCCGGAGATACGCATGTACTTAGCCACTATATTCCTTACCCCCCGGTCGGTTATTTTCTTGCCGTTCTTATTCAGGAACAAGGCCTGCGACTCTTTCTTTTTCTTATCTATATACGCCCGGATAGCTTCAATGGCCTTATCCCCGATCGGAACGATCCGTTCTTTCTTCCCTTTACCGCGGACCTTGATCACCCCGCCGATAAAATCTATATCTTCTATATTTATCCCGACCAGCTCGCTGATACGCAGGCCTGAGCTGTAAAAAGTTTCCAGGATCGCCCGGTCGCGCAAGCCCGATTCGCCTTTAGGGATACTTGACTCGATCAAATTAGAGACTTCTTCTTCAGTAAGGAATTTAGGCAGGTTCTTTTCTATCTTTGGGCTGGCCAGGCTTAATATGGGATTCCCTTTAAGATAGCCTTCCCGGATAAGGAACTTGAAGAATGAACGCAAGGCTGAAAGATGCCTGGCCATGGATTTCGCGCCGAGGCTCTTTTCTTTAAGGCTCGCCAGATATTTTCTTAGAAAAAGATAATCGACATTCTCGATCCCGGACTCCCCCAGGAACGCGCGAAAACCTTCCAGGTCTATCCGGTAATTCAAGAGCGTATGCCTGGAGTAATTCTTTTCGATCTCCATATAACGCATGAATTTATCGATATACCGCTCCATAAGCTATTCTTTTTCTCCCGGAAGCTCCTTGGAGATGAATGTGCATTTGGGATAATTGGTGCAACCGTAGAAAAATCCCCTCTTGGACCTGCGCTGGACCAGTTCGCCGCCGCATTCCGCTTGAGGGCATTTTACCCCGGAGGTGATCGATTTCGCGTTTTTGCACGCGGGGAAATCCGAACAGCTTAAGAATTTTCCCTTGCGGCCCCATTTAATGATCATCGGCTTGCCGCATTTATCGCAGATCTCATCGGTGGTGACCACTTCTTTCTTTATATTATCCTGGGCAAAATCAAAGCTGGCCTTGAACGGGGTATAAAAATCCAGGAGCACCTTTCCCCGGGCGATCTTGCCCTCTTCGACATCGTCCAGCTCGCCTTCCATATCCGCGGTGAATTGCACATCCATTATTTCCGGGAAATACTGAATGAGAATGTCGCAAACCTTGAACCCCAGCTCCGTGGGATGCAGGTATCCCCTCATCCGGTGCACATATCCCCGAAGGATAAGCGTTGAGATGATCGGAGCGTAAGTTGACGGCCTGCCGATCCCCTCTTCTTCCATTATTTTCACCAGCGAACTATCGGAGAATCTCGCCGGAGGCTTGGTAAAATGCTGCGACGTTTCCAACTTCAGCAGGTCCAGCGCCTCGTCTTTTTCCAAAGCCGGGATGTTGTTCTTTTCCTGATCTTGCCCGTTCTTATTATACAATGCGGAGAACCCGTCAAAGATAGGGGTGCTGCCTGAAGCGTTAAAAAGGAACTTGCCGTTCTCGATGGCCACGGAAGTAGCCAGGTAACGGGCCGGGGACATCTGGCTGCCGACGAACCTGTTATAAATAAGCTCGTATAACTCATATTGTTCAGCGGTCAGGAAATTCTTCAGGCTTTCCGGCTTGCGGTCGATCAGCGTGGGACGGATAGCCTCGTGAGCCTCCTGGGCGAATTTCTTGGTTTTATACACCGGCGGGGTATCCGGAAGGTAATCTTTGCCGAAAGCCCCGGCGATAAGCGAACGCACCTGCTCTATCGCGTCTTTTGCCACGTTAGTGGAATCCGTACGCATATAGGTGATCAACCCGACAGGCGCTTCTTCGCCTATATCAATACCTTCATAAAGCTGCTGCGCCAGGATCATTGTCTTGGTGGCGTTGAACTTTAATTTATTGAAACCTTCCTGCTGCAGCGTGCTGGTAATAAAGGGCGGATCAGCGTAACGTTTTTTCTCCGCGGTCTTGATCTCTTTTACCGTAAAACTGCCCGTATTTATCCGGCTGGCCAGTTCTTCAGCCTGGTCTTTATTATTTATTTCGGCCTTCTGGCCGTCTATCTTATCCAGCTTGGCGGTAAAGGCGGCGCCTGAATCCTTCTTGCGCAACTGAGCCTCGATCTCCCAGTATTCCTTAGGGATAAAAGCCTGGATCTGTTTTTCCCTCTCAACGATCAGCCTGAGGGCTACGGATTGCACGCGGCCCGCGCTTAAACCCCGGGCGATCTTTTTCCATAATAACGGGCTTAAGAAATACCCCACTATCCTGTCCAGGATCCTTCTGGCTACCTGGGCCTGGACCATATTATGGTCGAACGGCCGGGGATGGGTAAACGCGTTCTTTACCGCTGTCGGAGTGATCTCGTGAAAATTAACCCGGAATACTTCCTTCCCTGTGAACAGCCTGTCCTGTATATGCCATCCGATAGCCTCGCCTTCGCGGTCAGGGTCAGTGGCTATATAGATAGTATCGGCCTTGACGCCTTCCTTCTTCAACTGTGTGACCAGTTTCTTCCGGCCGAAAATTACCACGTAAGAAGGCTCGAAATCTCTTTCTATATCCACCCCCAGCTCTTTCTTGGGCAGGTCGATAAGGTGCCCCATTGAAGAAACGACCTCGTAATCCTTGCCCAATATCCTGCTGATGGTCTTGGCTTTAGTCGGCGATTCCACGATAACCAGTTTTTTACTTGCCATTATCTCTCCGTATGAATTGTCTGCCCGGCAGCTGCCTGATAATTCTTTTTAATTCCAGGCCCAAAAGCGCCGGCGATAGATCCGGGATCCCGAGATCGGTCCTTTCCAGTATATCATCAAGGGATACCGGCTGATTTGATATTATATTATACAATAGCGTTTCCGCGCAAGATAAAGCGCAAACCCCAGAGGGAGCCGCCTGGCCGGGCAAATCGTTACCAGCCGCAATATTCTTTACCGGTTGGACCGCGCAGCCGAAAGACAAATTTAATTCTTCGGCGATCTCCTCAGCCGAACAAACTAACCGCGCGCCCTGTTGGATCAATTCATTAGTCCCGCGGGAATTAGATGAATCCACCTTGCCGGGTAAGGCAAAAACATCCCTTCCCTGCTCCAAAGCGAAATCCGCGGTTATAAGAGCGCCGCTGTTCCGGGCTGCCTCGACCACCAGCACGCCTAAAGCCAACCCGCTGATGACCCGGTTGCGCCGGGGAAAATTCTGCCTGGCCGGACCGGCGTCAAGGGGGAATTCCGAGATCACTGCCCCGTTTTGGGCGATCTCTTCGGATAAGCCCTTATTTTCCGGCGGGTATATATGGCCAAAACCGCTGCCCATTACTGCTATGGTCCTGCCGCCGGCTTTTATCGCCGCCTTATGGCTGCGGGTATCAATGCCCCGGGCCATACCGGAGACGACAGTAAAACCAAGGCCCGCCAGTCCGGCGCTGAACTTTTCCGCCGACTCTAATCCGTATAAAGAGGCCTGGCGCGAACCAACAATGGAAACCGCGTAATTATCCCCCCTGTAAAGGCGGCCTTTTACGTAGATGGCTATAGGAGGGTCAAAGATATTCTTCAGGTTCTCCGGGTAATCCGGGCTTTGCTGAGTAAGGATCGTAACGCCGCTTTTGCCGGCGGCGGATATTTCCCGTTCTATATCCCTCTGCGTCAGCCTTGTTATCTTTGCCGCGATACCTTCCCCTATCCCGGGGATACCGGTCAAAGACTCAAACCGCGCGTCGCATATCTGGCGCGGGCCGCCGAAAACACCCAACAGCCTGGCCAGGCGGACGCCGCCAATTTCCGGGATAAGGTTCAACCCGATCAACGCCTCAAAATCGTTCATTTCTTCTGTTCGATCGCGGCCAGGATCTTTTTCGCTATTTCGTCTATCGGCGCCTGCGTGGTATCGATAATGATATCCGCGCGGTCATAATAAGGAGCCCGGACTTTAAGAAGGTATTCGACTTTTTCTTTGGGGTCAGGCACGTTCAGTAAAGGGCGGTTAACACGTCCGCTAGTTCTACGAATGATCTCATCCACTGAAGCGGTCAGGCAGACCATGGACCCGGTTGACTTCATTACATTGATATTCCCCTGGTCCAGAACGATCCCGCCGCCGCAGGAAACCACGCAGTCGTTTTTCCGGGAAACACCGTCAAGAGCGCTCTTCTCCAGGTCGCGGAAATAAGCCTCCCCGGATTTAGCGAATATCTCGGAAACACTCTTATGCTGCGCGTCCTCGATAAATTCATCCAGGTCGAGGAATTGCCATTTATTCATTTTGGCCAGTTCCCTGCCCACAGCGGTCTTGCCTGTTCCCATGAACCCGACTAAATAAATATTATTCATCTTTTTCCTGATACCCGGGATAGGGACAAACAGAGGCAAAAGGCATAAATGCCCGGCCTTTTACCTCCGTCTGTCTATTCCTTAGCGCGCCTTAACGCTGGTACGCCTCCAGGACGACCTGGCTTATTTTCTGCCGGGCTTCCTTGGTCGCCGGGAAACACGTTTCATACCATTTACCGTCTTTAGCCTGGTCCTGGGGCATACCCAGGAACAAGCCTTTTTTCCCTTCCAGGACCTTCAAACCCTTGACGATAAAATCGCCTATGGAAACGTCGACAAAGGCCTTCACCTTTGATTCGTTCTCCAAACGGTATAACCGGACCACCTGAACTTCCGCGCAATCGCCCATAGCGATCACCTCCTCTCTTTTATAATAGACGAGAGAAAGGCGATTTTCTAACAGGCGCAAATACCTTACTTTTTCCGGGCCAGCCTTTTCAGGTATCCTGAATAGTTATGTTTTATATCCGCGATACTGTCTCCGCCGAACTTCTCCAATAACGCCTCCGCCAGGACATAGGCGCAGACAGCCTCAGCCACCACTGCCGCGGATTCAACCGCGCATATGTCGGAACGCTCGGTCGCCGCTTTTCCCTGGTTACCGGTATCTATATTCACCGAATCCAGAGGGTTCATCAAAGTGGATATCGGTTTCATGCACGCGGATAAAATAATATCCTCTCCGTTGGATATCCCGCCTTCTATGCCGCCGGCATTATTGGTATTACGGAAAAATCCTTTGTTCTTTGAGTAGTATATGGCGTCATGCACCTGCGAGCCGAACTTATCCGCGTAACCGAACCCCAGCCCGACCTCAACGCCCTTTATTCCGGGGATACCCATTATCCCCATAGCCAGTCTGGCGTCCAACCTGCGGTCAGGCTGAACATAACTTCCCAGTCCCACCGGCGCCCCGCTGGCCTTGACCTTAAAAACCCCTCCCAGGGTATCCTTGCGGTTGATCGCCTGCTTGATCTTGTCGATCTTAGCCTGATGGGTTATCTCTCCTCCTATAGAAACGACGCTGCTTTCCAGGGCTATGCCGAATTCCCTTAAAAATATCCCGGCAATAGCGCCCACCCCCACAGTAGCGGCAGTGGACCTGGCTGACGCCCTTTCCAGCACCTGGCGCACATCGCTGAACCCGTATTTTAACAACCCCGCCAGATCAGCGTGGCCGGGCCTGGGATAATTGACCTTATGCAGTTTTTCTATGCTGAAATCCTTATTCTCGATGACAATAGTTATCGGGCTGCCCAGGGTTATATTATTCTTTAATCCGGAAAGGGACTTGACCTTATCCTTCTCGATCTTCATCCTTTTCCCCCGGCCAAAACCCATTTGCCTGCGTTTGAGCTGGCTGTTCACAAAATCCAGGTCTATTTTCAATCCAGCGGGCATACCCTCAAGTATAGCCACCAGCGACCGTCCATGCGATTCTCCGGCAGTAAGGCATCTCAGCATACAAACCTCCTTAAGTAGGGACGGTTCTCAATCCCGGTTAAAAGTGTCCCTATTCTACACATAGGGGACAGTTCTTACCGTCTCTGAGAACCGTCCCTAACTATTCCTTCCACAAACCCCGGTTATTTTCCCGGGCTTCCTGGTATAATTGTTTGAACATATCCACATGCTTCACATTAGGCGGATATGTCATCAATGAAGCGTAACCCTGTTTTATTATCTGCGCGTTAACGAATGTCCCGTCTTTAAGATAAACGTACGCCAGAAGCCGCTCATACTTGTCATGTTTTTCCACGTCGAATTCCAGGCGCACGCGTTTGCCTGCAACCAGATCTTTAGTGAACTTGAACGATCTTCTGCCCATAGCCTGGATGATCTTTTTATCCTGGCCGCTCCTGCGGCTGTCGCGGTCCAGTTTAGCGGATTCGTGCATTTCCGGGGTATCGATCCCGATCAGCCTGACCCGCTCTCCGTTCTCCAGCTTCAGAGTGTCGCCGTCAACTGCCCGCTCTACCAGGATATCCTCATAATTGCGGGATTTACCGAAAGGCAGGCTGAATTTACCTTCCCCGTCAAAGCCCGCCTGCGGACTCCCACATCCTTTAGCGAGAATGGCGGCGGCTAAGCCGAGCAGCAGTAAGAATATACTCGAAAACTTTTTTCTAGACATATTTTGTGATATACCCGGCTAAAACCGCTATATCCTCGGTACTGAAAATACCGCTTATGCTGCGGTCAAAAAGCAGATTAGCCTCAGCGCTGAACTCCTCATCCGCTTTCCAGGCCAGGACCATTACCGGAACGCCGCTGAACGCGTCCAGGATGATCCCGGCATCAGCGCCTTCCGCTTTTTTCCCGTTCAGCTTATCCAGGTTCGCGTACAAACCCGCGGGATTATTCCTATATTTACAGATTATCGGATCTATAGCCCTTTTCCGGAAAGCGGGGTAATACGCCTCGCCCCCTGATAATTCCTTGAAAGATATCCATTCATTTTCCAAAGGCTTAAGGCCTTTTAATTCCTGTATCGCGTAATGCAGTATCAAAACCGAGGTAAAATCCTTTGCCGGAGCTCCGGACGGCAGGAGCGAAACCTTGCCGGCGGGAATATCGACCGAATAAACATCCGAGAAAAACCTTATCTCCCTGGACACCGGCCCGGATAACCCGGATAATTCTTCCAAAGCCTTATTTATAGCGACGGCATAACCCATGTTTTTATTCTACTCTTTTTAGTTAGATAAATCAACAATTTTAGGTTATAATAAACGCATGATTTACGACCGTTTTCAGCAAGAAGCTATAAATTACATAAATGAAGGGCATTCGGTAATAGTATCCGCTCCCACCGGCGCGGGCAAAACCGTTATAGCCGAGCATGTTATCAAAAGCTGCCTGGAAAAAAGAGTAGGCGTGATATATACCGCTCCGATCAAAGCCCTTTCCAACCAGAAATTCCGCGATTTCCAGGGCCAGTTCAGCCAGGACATCGGGATACTCACCGGGGATGTTTCCCTGAACGCGGACGCCCCGGTTTTGATCATGACCACCGAGATATTCCGCAATAAAGTGCTGGATGAGCCGGAGAGCCTGAAAAAATATTCCTGGATCATTTATGACGAGATCCATTACCTGGATAATTACGAACGGGGAACGGTCTGGGAAGAATCCCTGATATTCCTGCCCAAACATATGCGCCTTCTCGGGCTGTCAGCTACCATCCCTAACATAAAACAACTGGCTGACTGGATCCAGTCCATACACGAAAAGCCGGTCAAGATCGTCATCGAAGAGAACCGGCCTGTGCCTTTGCATTTTCTCTACCAGTACGCCAATCAGATAACCGACCGGGTCCCCCGTCCGCAGAGGTTCGCTTACGCCAAATCCAATAAGCTGGACAGCCTAACGACTCATCTGCGCAATAAAGAAGGCCTGCCCTGCATATACTTCGTATTTGGCCGAAGAAGGGCTGAAGACCTGGCCTTTGATCTTTCCGCGAATAATTTCCTTAATCCCCGGGAGCAGACGCAGATCGTCGATATGTACGAGGATCTCTGCGCGCGTTTCGACCTGAAGAACGAAACCAGCGCGGCCCGCATGCTTCCCCTGATCCGCCGGGGAATAGCCTTTCACCACGCCGGCATGCTTCCCACTCTTAAAGAGGTCGTGGAAAGGCTTTTCACCAGCAGGCTGCTCAAAGTCATCTTTACCACCGAGACCTTTGCCCTGGGCATAAATATGCCCAGCCGCTCGGTCATATTCGACGACCTGAAGAAATTCTACGGCCGTTATATACGGGTACTGAAAACACGGGATTTTTACCAGATGGCCGGGCGGGCGGGGCGGCGCGGAATGGACAAGGAAGGCTTTGTTTACTGCCGGGTCAACCCCAACCGGATAAGCCCGGAAGACGTAAAGAAAGTTATCTACAATAAACCCGAGCCGGTGAACAGCCAGCTGAACACTTCATACGCCACCATATTGAACCTTTACCAGAAATATAAAGAAGACCTGTTCAACACATACACGCTCTCTTTCCACTATTTCCAGAGCCGGAAGAACCAGCGCCAGCAGGCCTTGAAAATGATGCAGGCGAAACTCGATCTCCTCAAAAGTATGGGTTACATTAAGAACGGCGAACTGACCCAGAAAGGCAAGTTTGCCCGGACTGTCTACGGGTATGAACTGCTTCTCTCCGAGCTTTATGATCAGGGGGTATTTGAGCAGCTGGACGAATTCGGGCTGGGCATTATCGCCGCGGCCATGGTCTTTGAGCCGCGCAAGAACCAGGAAATGCTGAGCATCTCCAAGAACGCCCGCAGGATCAGGACCGGCTGCGAACAGATCTACGCCGAAGTCCGGGAAAAAGAAACCGCGTCCAGGATCTTCCCGCAGAGCAAGCTCCCCTATTTTCACCTCTCGCAGGCCATGGAATACTGGCTGCGCGGCACGGATTTCGCCAATATCCTGCAGTTCACCGATACCGATGAAGGAGAAATAATCCGCTATTTCCGGATGGCTATACAAATATTAAGGGAGATCCACGATAACCCGGTATCTTCCGCCATATTGAAAGCGAGAATAAAAGAAACGATCAGGGTGATCAACCGCGGGGTAGTGGACGCGGAAAAACAATTGCGTGAGAGTTAGTCCTGCTTAAAACCGCGGAAATATTCTTCCAGTATCTTGCGGTGGTCAAAAGCGAAATCTAATGTTCCCAGGTCCTGCTGGGTTACCAGCTTGATCCCGGCGGCGTCGTCCCCGGCCTTAGGAATGCCTTTGCCTTTCGCGGTGAAAACCGTGCATACAGTGTGAAAACGCGGGTCGCGGCCAGGGTCGGAATAGGTATGGAATTGTTTCAAATCCAACAGGTCCAGGCTGGTCTCTTCTTTCATCTCCCGTTTTACCGCTTCTTCCAGGCTTTCCCCGTAATCCACAAACCCGCCTGGCAAAGCCCAGCCAAAAGGCGGATTGCTGCGTTTGATGATCACCACCTTGCCGTTGATCGAGATGACCGCGTCAACGGTCAAGAACGGGGATTTCAGCTTGTTCGATATGTAATCCAGATACCCCAGCGCGTTAGCCTTGAACGCCCCGAAGGCCTCCTCGTCGTATAAACAAAAGATTATTTCCTCAAGGCCGCAAACATCTTCGTTCAGATGCCTGTAGACTTCCTGGGCCATGATCTTGGCCGCGGCGGATAACGGGAACCTGCCCACTCCGCAGCCCAAAGCCGGAAAAGCTATTGATCTTATTTTCAACTCTTCAGCGACCCGCAAAGAATCCTTGCAGGCCTTGCGGATCTTATCCTCATCGGTCTTGAAATCCATTCCCATGGTAGCGGCGTGTATCACATATTTGCAGGGCAATTTACCGGCGCAGGTATAAACCGCCGCGCCGATCTCTATAGGGCCTTTTTTTACCGCTTCATCCTCTATCCCCTGCCCGCCTTTTTTCCGTATTGCCCCGGCTAAGCCTCCGCCCATCTCCAGCAGATTATTTGCCGGGTTAACGATAGCGTCCGCTTTAAGGCCGGTAATATCGCCTTTTACTATTTTAATCCCGGTATTATTTATTTTCATGCCTTTAGTTATTCCCCGATGATCTTGACCAATACCCGCTTCCTGCGCTGGCCGTCAAATTCCCCGTAAAAGATCTGTTCCCAGGGGCCGAAATCAAGTTTACCTTTAGTAACCGCCGCTACCACTTCCCTGCCCATGATGGTGCGTTTCAAGTGGGCGTCCGCGTTATCTTCTCCGGTCAGGTTATGCTTATACTTATCTTTGCCGTAAGGAGCCAGTTTTTCAACCCACGCGGCAAAATCCTGATGTAAACCCGGTTCATCGTCATTGATAAACACGCTGGCGGTAATATGCATGGCGTTGACCAGGCAAAGTCCTTCCTTTATACCGCTCTTAGCCAATGCTTCTTCCACCTGTGGGGTAATATTGACGAATTCCTGCCTGTTTTTAGTATTGAGCCAGAGGTATTCGGTGTGGGATCTCATAACGGGCGCGCAGATTTATTTGATCCGTTCCAGGATAAGCTTGTTATTCTTATTATCGAATTTGAAATTGAACCTGCTCAAGAAAGACATGCCCAGGAGTCCGTCAAAGATAACGTCCGCGTTATCATCCAGCAGGATCGCCGCCTCGACGTTATCCTCTTCCAGCCTGTCGACTATGACGCTTTCCAAACCGACATACCTGGCGTTGACCTCGCGGCCGTCAGCTACCCGCAGTTTGAATATCGACTCCGAGGCGCCGGGTTTTATATCCAGTTTTTGGCCGACAGATTTAGATAAAACTATTATCGAAGCCCCGGTATCCACCAGAAGCGTGGCGGCCACTTTTTTATTCAACATCACCGGGACCACCATATGGCCCGCCTGCCTGGCCAACTCCAGTTCTTTGCTCGGCTGTTCCGCTTTAAGCCTGGCCTGTTCCTGGCGCATCTTACGCTCTTCCACCAGCGTCTGCTTCTTAGACTCCCATTGCGCTTTGATCTCCCGGCTTTCCTTGACGGAAGAGCGCTCAATGGAATCGATCTCGCCTTTCCGGAACTTCACGGTCCCGATATCTATATCCAGTTCCAGGGCATCTTCAGTTTCCTCTTTTATTACGCCCTTGATCACCCGGCCGTTCTTAAGATATAAGGTGTCCGCTCCGGCGGAAACGGCCAGACAGGCAACCCATGCCGCAGTTATCAGCGTAACCGTGAGCCTTTTGGCCATAATTATTTGATCTTTTTCCAGAGCCAGAGTATAACTTTGCCCAGGATCCAGATAAACAGGAAAATAACCGCAAGGGATACCGCCAGCTTTAAAAGCAGGCCCGTGACCATCAACAACGGATAAAGCAGGAAACTGATCCCCGCGAGCAGGACCAGGGCGGCCAGAAAGATCAATCCCACCATGAATGCTTTCATTTTAACTATCCTTTATTGTAATTTAGTCCTTACCATAAATCATACCACATCAAGAAGACTTTTCGAGCGATTTTATTCTTTCTTCCGCGCGATGAATAAGTCCGGCATCGATATTTTCCGCGTGCCTGAGAAAAAACTTATACTCCTCTACGGCTTCTTTGATCCTGCCTGTTTTCTCATACGCGCCCGCCCTGGCAAAATAAGCTAAAGAAACCCGCGGGTTTATTATAGCCACCATATTGAAATCCGCGATAGCCTGGTCATAAAGCGCTTTCGCGGCATAGGCGACCCCGCGGTTATAATAAGCCTCGGTGTCCTGGGGATTTTTCCCGATCACCCGGGAAAAATCCTCGATGGCCTCGTCATACCTGGCCTTATGATAAGAAAGGACCATCCCCCGGCTAAAACGGGCGTCGGCGTTATCACCGTCCATCTCTATCAGTTTACTGTAATCCGCGATAGCCTGCTCGTATTTGCCTTCGGATATATAGGCGTCGGCCCGGTTAAAGTAAGCGGCCTGATAAACCGGGTCTATTTCTATTGCCCGGGAAAGGTCGGCGATCGTCTGGTTATAATTGCTCTTACTGAGATAAGTTATGCCGCGGTCATTATAGAAACCGGCGTTCGAAGGATTGAGTTTTATCGCCCGGTCATACTCCGCTATCGCCCGGTCATACTCGCTCTTGTAGACGTAGGCATTCCCCCTCATGGCATAGGTCTTGGGATAATCCGGATCAAGCGCTGCCGCTTTATCGAACAAAACAAGAGCCTCATCCCATTGGCCGTCGTACCCCTTATCTATTCCCCGGCAAAGCAAAACCGCGGTGTCCTGTTTTATGTTCTGATCTATCTCGTCCTTGACCACTTCCAATAATAACCTCGCCGGGCCGGAATCCCGGCTTGACTTTGGCGCGTATTCCAATTCCTGTTTAGCCTGCTCAAACCTGCCTTGCAGGATATAATCCCTCCCTCTTTTCAGATAATCATCGGGCTTATCCTGCCCAAAACAGGGGCGCAGGAAAACCAATAACAGGATAAACGCCAGGATCCTCATTTTAAACACCTCGCTTTGGTTTAAACTTTATTCTGATAAATGCCCTGATAACCTTTTTTTGTTTCCTTTATCTTCCAGAAAGCCAGCTGCGCTATCCTGGCGTTCTGTTTAAGCCTTATCCCTCCGGGATTTTCAACGATAAGCAGAAATTCGCTTCTCCCTTTATACCCGGCGTCCCAGACCGCTGTCTGGGTAAAACAACCCATGCGCAAAAGAGAGCTGCGGGGATAGGCTACCGCGATGAGGTCGTTGGGTATGGAAACAACCTCGTTAGTGGTGACTTTATACACGCCGCGGCCAAGAGTCCACCAGCCCAGCCGGTCATCCGGCTTGTCTTTTACCGCCGGGACCTCGCTGGTCGGCGGCAATACCCTTTCTTTATTGGAAAAGTCCAGGCTTCCCTGTCCTTCAAATTGAGATACCTGGTTTAAAGTCAAGTCAAAACCATTAGGCGTAAGCTGCGTTTCCAGGTCCATATATCCTGAAACCAGGCCCTTTTTTACGACCAATTCGTTCAATTCTTCCCTGTTTAACATGGACTTTCCTCTCCTTTATATTCATCCAGGCTCACGCGCATGTCTTCCGGGATAACTATGGGTTTAAAATCATTGTTGATATGCGCCAGCGTGGTTTTCGCGCGCGCCACGACCCGGCCATTCTGGTTCTTTATCTGATGCTCGAAAGTGATCCGCACGGCGGAGATATCTTTTATCCGCGTGTTTATATCCAGGATATCGCCGTAAAACGCCGGCGATAAATAATCAAGTTCCTGCCGGATAACCACGAAAAACCTGCCTTGCCTGATCAGCTCGTTCATATCTATTCCGGCCCGCGCCAAAACCCCTGTGCGCGCCTCTTCCAGGAACTGCAGGTAACTGGCGTAATAAACCACCCCGCCGGCGTCAGTATGATGGTAATATATCTTCGCTTTCATTATGTATTTATCCGGTCAATCTGGACAGCATCGCTTTCTTTTGCGAGAAAGACAATCTTGTCTTTCTGACCATTCTCGAGAAGAACTCGATCGAGGTATCATAAGTCTCGCGGTCCACGGGATAAGGAGTAGCGTCTTTGCCGCCGTGCGCGAAAGAATACCTGGCCGGGTCCTCATAAGAAGGCTTTGCCCCGTAGACCACTTCTGACACCAGGCTCAACGCCCTCATCGTCTTGGGGCCGACCCCTTCCTGAGCTAAAAGTTTTTCATAACTCTCCGGTTTTACCTCGCAAACCTCAGCCAGTATCTTTTCCAGGTATTTACTCTTGGAAAAATCCTCGTTCAGCACCGGATGCCGGATAAATTCTTTATTTCCCAGATGGAGCAAAGTGGTTTTCACCCCCGCGTTTTGCACAGAAACCATGCTGGACAGTTCAGAGGAATGCCTGCGGATTATCTCGATCTCTTTGATCAGATTATTGTACCTGCCCTGGACCAGCTCAGTGCTGGTCTTGCGGGTATCCGCGCTTTCTTTCGCGGTAAGATCAAGCGCGGGGCTCCTCACCTGGGTGATTATCCCGGAATGCGGCTCGCATACCAGGTCGGTGATCTTCTCAGAATACCAGTGATACCTGCGCGCGGTCAGGTTCCGCGTGTTCATCCCCTGCTGGACCACTGACCAGGCTCCGTTACTGGAAAAGAAGAAGCTGTGATGGTAGATCTGGAACCCGTCCTGGAGCAAAGCGCTGTCCACCTTGGCCGCCATCCGGGAATTATAAACCAATCCGTCTACCCGCGGCTGCGGCAGGCTCAATATCCCGCCCCAATCCTTTATCTCATCCGGGGTCTTGCGGGAAGTCTTGCCTTTGCCACCGCAGATAAACACCCCCATTTCCCGCTCATGCCCGCGTATAGCCTCTTTCAAAGCGGCGGTAAGTATGGTAGTCAACCCTGAGGCGTTCCAGTCAAAAGCCAGGACAGTGCCCAGCGACTGGAACCAGACCGGGTCGGATATCCTGCGGATAAATTCATCAGGGCCGTTCTCCTGGATGATCACCCAGACCATTTCCCTGCCCAAAGAGACCATGCGTTCATAAAGCCAGCGCGGGCATTTACCGCTGTCCAAGGTAAATGTAGCTACCCCTCTTTGGATCATTTATTATTTTCCCTTTTTCCCCGGACAGTAAAACTTGACGCGGATAACAAGCATTGCCTGATCTTGTCGATGCAGTTACCGCCCTGGGGATCATTCCTTTTCAGCCTTTTTTCCAAGACAGGGATATTTGACTCAGATAACAGAAATCTCTGGATCTTATCCTGACAGCTTATTTCCGGCTCCTCCAGTATGATCTTTTGGCACAACTCATCTGCCAACATGTTCACCTTAAGCTTAAAATCAACTTCATCCATATCGCGCGCCTGATTTATAGCCCTGTCGATTTCTTCACGGGCGATATCATCCGGGCATAATTTCTTGCAGGGAGAAAGGCTGTCTTTTACCTCGGTTATCCTGGCAGAGATGTGCCGGTCTCTTTCAACCTCATACCTTTCCGCGGGGATCGCCCTGGATCGTTCAAGGAATCGCCCCCAAGAAACAGACTTATCCGCTCCTCCGATGAAACTATCACTTACTATCGGTATTATGCAGGGGATATATTTATCCAGGGCAACCAGTTGGAAATTCTCCAATTTTGCTTCCACTGATCTTATCCCTTCTTTCACTCTATTGTTCAACCTATAGAAAAGGAGGTCGCATTCTTTCTTCATCCGGCGGTATTCGTCGGCCACCGGCTTATCCAAGAATACCCTCCCGGACTCAACTTGGCGTTTAACACGTTCCTCCAGGCCAAACATCCTGCCGGAATACCGATTAAACTCCGAGTATACTTTTTTACGGGTTGCCCCTATTTCCTTTGCCTGCAGGATAATATATTCCAACTGTTCTTTGCTTAAATTCAGATTATTCAACAGATTAACGGTTTTTATCTCTTCTTCCAGAACTTTTGTCCGGTCATCCCTGATCTCCGCGATATTCTTTATTTTTTCTTCGGATTTTGATTGCGCGAGCGCGGGATGGATAAAAAGTACCAAGGCTATAAGCGCAAAATTAAATACACCTGATACCGGGATATTTGACATATTATTTACCTGCCCCGCCTTAACCTTCTTTCCAGCACCGGGATACTTTTCCTTGATAACAAATACCGCTGGATCCGCTCCTGTCGGTTCAATTCCGGCTCATCCATTATTATTTTCCGATCCAGCTCTTCCGCCAGGGTATTCAGCTTAAGCTTAAATTCCAGCTCATCCATCTGGCGGGCCTGTTCTATAGCCTTGGATATCTCTTCCCGGGCGATATCGTCCGGGTATAACTTCTTGCATGTCGGCATATTAGCTTTCAGCTCTTCGATCTTCTTCGCGATATACAGATCCTTCTCGGTCTTGTACCTGTCCAACGGGATCTTCCTGGACAAAGCGAGCACGGGCGCGAGATACATGGCGCCGTCCATCCCGCCGATAAAGCTGTTCGTGACTATCGGGATTATACAGGGGATATATTGATCCAGGGCGACCAGCTGAAAATCTTTCAGCTGAGACTCCACAGACCTTATCCCTTCTTTTATCCTGTTGTTCAGCCGGAAGAAAAGCGCGTTACTCTGTCGTATTTCCTGGATACACGAGTCGGCCAATTCCTTATCCAGATAAACCCTTTTCGCTTCGACCTGCCGTTTTATTTTATTTTCTACGCTGCGCATCCGCCTGGAATATTTACCGAACTCCGCGTATACCTGCCTGTGCGTATCCTCTATTTCCCTGGCCTGGCGGATAATGAATTCCAGTTGTTCTTTGGTCAGATCAAGGTTGTTCAAAAGATTAATTACTATTATTTCTTCTTCCAGCGCCCGGGTTTGTTGATCCCTTACATCAGGGGTATTCTTTACTTTATCGTCCGGTGGTGATTGAGGATATACCGGACTGATAAAAAGCGGTGAAGATATGAACAGGCAACTCAAGATCACAACCGAAAACCGCATTTTTACCGCCTATCTGTAATATTTAACCCCGGTCATTTTACAATACTTTCTTATCCGGCATATGCTGCAGCGCGGAGAAACCGGCAGACAGATATTCTGTCCGAAAGCCACTAAAATAGTATTTAATTCTATCCAGTATTCCCTGGGAATGATCCTGGCCAGGCTGAATTCAGTATCTTCGGGATCTTTGGTCCTGACCCAGCCCAGGCGGTTGGATATCTGGTGCACATGGCTGTCCACGCAGATCGCCGGTATCCCAAAACCCAGCCCAAGCACCAGATTAGCGGTCTTTCGCCCGACCCCCTTGAAACTCAAAAGTTCATCCAGGCTGGCAGGGACAATCCCGTCAAACTCGGCATTCAGCCTTTTGCTTATATCGCGCAAGACCTTAGCCTTGGTCCGGAAGAATCCCACAGGGTAGATCAATTTTTCTATCCGGGAAGAACTTAAGCGCGCCATATCCTCGGGATCATCCGCGGCTTCAAATAACCGTTGGCATGCTTCAGCGGTAGTCTTATCTTTAGTACGCAGGCTTAAGATACAGGAAACCAGCACCAGAAAAGGGTCTTTTTTCTCAGCGACCAGAGTAACTATCGGTACAACGCGGTCTTTTACCTGCTCGCGGGCCAGCCCGATTATCCGGACAAACCTGTCCATGGCGCTCTTAACCTCTTTTTATACGCGCACTGATGATCATTACACCAGCGCTTATGAATTATGTCGCGAATAGGCACGCAATTAAAAGGCTTTCCTGACTGCGAGTGATGCGGGCCGAACCTGGACTCATATGTCCCGCAAAAGAACCTTCCATCCGCATCTTTCAAAAGATGCTCGCAGGGGTCTTCAAACGCCCCGCAGCAGGCGCCGCAGCGCAAACATAAAGATTCCCATTCCTTTTCCTTTGACGCCATGTAACTATCATAACTTCCGGATGAAGGCTGTCCAGGCATCTGTGATCTAAGATATCCCGGAAAAGGCTTTTTCGATCAATCTTTTATCCGGAGGGTTGCCGCATAAACTCACCAAAGGAACCACCAGGAACGGAACGATCATCGCTATAGCCGCTGAGATCGGAGATTTGTCCGGGCCCAGTATAAAGAAAAGGGTTACCGCGATTATCAAGCCGCTGGCCATCCCCGCTTTCACTCCCAGGCGCGTCGTCCTTTTCCAATAAAGGCCGTAAATGAACGGGGCCATAAAAGATCCGGCGACCGCTCCCCAGGATAAAGACATCAGGGTAACGATAATGGAAAAATCATACCTGGCGATGAAATAAGAAAATACCACGAATATCCCGCTTAAGAAACGGATCATCAAAAGCGAGTTTTCCTTGGAGATCCGGGGATTGACATGGCCTTTATACAGGTCGATGGAAACCGCTGAAGCGGATACCAGGACAAGCGAAGAAAGCGTGGACATGGAAGCGGATAATACCAGAAGCAGTATAACCACCATCAGCCCGGCGGGCAGATGCGTGGTCAACAAATCCGGGATCAACATATCGAATGCGGGCTTGCCGTTGACCATCGGCAGTTTATCGTAGAATATATGCGTCATCGCTCCGGTAAAATAAGCGGCAAACGTAATGATCACCGCGAATATGGTAGTAACGACAGCGGCCTTGTAAATACGCTTTTCATCTTTTATAGCGTAGAATTTCTGGACCATCTGGGGCATTCCCCATGTCCCGAAAGAAGTCATAAAAACCAGCGATAACAAAAGCCAGATGTTCGGCTGTTTCGCCGCCGGGATATGCTGGGGATATTTGGCGATGATCTCCGAGATCACGTTAGCGTATCCTCCCCCCTTTGCGGTCAGAATGCCGATCATCAGCAGCGCGCCGAAGATCATGACTATCCCCTGGATAAAGTCGGTAAGGGTTACCGCGAAATACCCGCCCAGGATAAGATAAACCCCGGTGATCAGGATCATGATGAATAGCGCTGTGTCATAAGGCATATTGAAATTCGCCTGGAATAGATGCCCCAGGCCTTTAAATACCGAAGCCGAATACGGGATCAGGAAAACAAAGATGATCACCGCCGCGATCATCTTGATATATTTACCCTGGAAGCGTTCGTGCAGGAATTCCGGCATAGTCATTACATCCAGGTTCTGGGTCATCCTGCGGGTCCTTTTTCCCAAAACCATCCAGGCCAGGAACGACCCGATAAAGGCGTTGCCCAGGGCGATCCACAACCCGGACAAACCGAATCCCCAGCCGATCTTACCGGCGAACCCGATAAAGATCACCGCCGAGAAATACGTGGTCCCGTAGGCGAAAGCCGAGACCCAGGGGCCTATAGTCCTTCCTCCCAGGAAAAAATCACCGATGGTGGAAGTCTTGCGCATACCCCATATGCCGATAACTACCATTGCTGCCAGAAAGATCACCAGAGGCAATACCGCGTACATAAATCCTCCTATGGATAATTGGTTTTTCCGCTTTTTTCTTACTTATCCAGCTTTTGGGCTTTTTTCAATATCGTGCCGATCGAAAGCACATCGAAGAGGACAAAGAAATTCCCCGCCAGGTCTTTGGATTTATCCTTAAAATGGGCTTCCACCAATATCGTTTCTTCCGGCTTATCTTTATGCAATCCCGCGAATATCAGGTTTATCACGGATTTTGCCGCTCCGCTGGATAAAGTCACGGTAGAAGGGAACGCCGATATCCCGGTGATCGCGCTTAACGCCGAGAGATACGCGTTTACCACGATATTGCCTATCTCTTTTAACCCGGAAATGCCGACTTCAGTCAGCGCGCTCGGGTTATCCTGGCGCAGGCCGAGCAAAACATCCAGCAAAGAGAACGCGTCCTTGGCGGATAAGATCATCAAGGCGTTGCCCCGCACCCCTCCCCATATCTGGACATGCACCCCGATAACCGGTTCCTCAGGGTCAACCCCCAGATTGCGGGACAGATCGGAAACACCGACGATCTTCATATTAGGCAGCTCCAGCTCGATCCTCCTGCCCAGGATCTCGGCTAAAGCGGTAGTCGCGTTCCCCGCGCACATGTTGCCTATCTCCTGCAGTACATCTTTCTCTATTGCGGTAAATTCGATCTTATCCATGATCCTGCCTTTCTTCTTTTAACATCCTGGCTGCCTGTTTAAAACCATCTGTCTTATTTTTTATCTTTCCGATGCCCTGCAGTTCATCCAGCCGGCTAAGCAGCCTGCCGACCAAAGGCGACGGGACGAGCTTGAAATGCCCGATCAGGTCATTGCCGTTAATTAAACGCTTTCGCTGTGGCATAGCCTGCTTGTGAAAATATTCCCTGATCAGCCCGGGAATGACCCTCTTATAACGTTTACGGATATTATCCAGCAAAAGGTATCCCCGCGTAGCCCGTTCATCCGCCAGCGCCAGCAAAAGCACGCTTACCGCCTCATCCCCGGCGTCGCGGAAAAACCTGAACTTCGCCCGCCGGGTCAATACGGGATTCGTGACCATATACCCCGGGCGCAAATGCAGAAAAACTATTTTCCGCAGCATGCGGGCCTCTTCTTTGGAGAGCTTCAGGGACTGCGCGATCTCATTGACCATGAATGAGCCAAGGCGCTCGTGGCCGTGAAAAGAGATCTTGCCTTTCTCGCGCTTGAAAGTTTTGGGCTTGCCGATATCGTGTAAAAGCACAGCCAGCATAAGCAGATCCAGCCGCTTGTGCCCGGAAGAGATCTCCTGCCCCAGATAATCCGCCACATCTTTGTTCCGGGAGATCCTCTTAACTACCGCCTCCATCTGCTTGACCGTATCCAGGCTGTGCCCCCAGACATCAAGGTGATGATACCCGCCTTGTTTTAACTTGCGCATCGGTTTTATCTGCGGGATCAACAGAGCCAGTATCCCCCGGCTATAGAGCTGTTCTATACTTTTATGAACCCGTCCGCTGGCCAGGATCTTGAATATCTCATCGCGGATCCTCTCACCGGAAACACCGGAAAGCTTATTTTTTACTTTGTCCATTGACCGCAGCGTATCCTTATCTATGGTCAGGCCAAAGGCCGCGGCCAGGCTGAAACCGCGCAGGATCCGCAGCGGGTCTTCCTGGAAATTCTTGCCATTTACCTGGCGGATCAACCTTTTTTTCAGGTCTTTCTGCCCGGACCAGGGATCGATGATCATCTCCTTGAACGCCTTGCCGGAAAGAGCGTCTTCCAGATCTATAGCCATACTGTTAATGCTGAAATCCCTGCGCAACAGGTCATCATTAATGTCCTTGCCTTTAAAATCCGAGAAATCCAAGGTACAGATCTTGTTCTTGATCTTTTTGACCACGCGGCTGGAACCGTGTTCCTCATCCAGCAGCACGAAACCGGCGCGCAGTTTACGGCTGAGTTCCCTTCCGAATCTCACCGCCCCTTTTTTAAGGCAAAAATCAATATCCGGATTTGATTTTTCCCGGGCAAGTAAGATATCGCGTAAAGCTCCGCCTACGATATAAAGCCTGGCTTTCTTTTCCTTTGCCAGGCTTAACACCTCGTTCAGCAGCTCTTTATTCTGGTCCAGCCAATTCGAGTAATTTATCATTAGTATCTATATTTTTATGATCGCGGCGGTCAAATTAGCCATATCCACAATGCCGATCGTGGATTGACTGTAGACCCAGCCGGAACACTCCCCGGGATTAACTATGAGCTTATCGCTTAACTTGATCACTTCCGGCCTATGGGTATGGCCAAAGACTATGAGATCGGACTTTTCTTCCTTTATCTCCAGGGACTGCGGGTCATGCGCCAGGGTGATCCTGCGGCCGAGAAGCTCGAGCCTGTAAGGCGGATCCTTTATCCGGTTGCCGGATCTGGCGGATAAGCCTTTTTTCTCTCCGTCGTTATTGCCGAATACCCCGATCCAGTCGCAGGATAAAGCGTTCAACTTGTCGATCGCGAAAGGCGCGACATAATCGCCGGCGTGAAGGACAAAATTAACTTTATTTTTATTGAAGAAACTGACCGCGCGTTCCAATTTAGGCAGGTTATCATGGGTATCTGAAATAAGGCCTATTTTCATTTCCCCTCTTTGAACATCTCCGTCTGCTTCAGCACTGATTCATCCACAAAAACAGGCACATGCGCGCGCACAGCCAGGGCAATACTGTCGGAAGGCCTGGCATCGATGATCTTCTCCTGTCCATCTGCGGTCTTCAGGGCTATTTTAGCGTAGAAAACATTGTTCTGGAGTTTATCGATAAGTATGCGGTCGATCCGTCCGCCGAGCCCGGTAATTACCGAATAAAGCAGGTCATGTGTTATCGGCCGCGGAGGGTTATCCCCTTTTATCTTCGACCTTATAGCCGCTATTTCATTAAGCCCGATTACAATGGGCAAAAACCTTTCGCCGTTTTTTTCCTTAAGCACGATCAGCTGCCCGTGTTTCTTCTCGTCGATAACGATCTTGTTCAGCTCCATCTCCACCATTGCCGGGCCTCTAACGCTTTTTTCTGGACTTCTGTTTTTCCTTGCTCAACATGACCTTGAGTTCGGTCATGAACTGTTCCACGTCCCGGAATTGCCGGTACACCGAGGCGAACCGCACGTAAGCCACGTCATCAAGGGATTTTAATTTCTCCATCACCAGTTCGCCGATCCTGGTCGACGGCACTTCCCTGCCCGTTTTCTTCTGTAAAGACCTTTCCACCTGGATAACGATCTCTTCCATCTTATCTATGCTCACCGGCCTTTTTTCGCAGGCCTTAATGATCCCGGCGAGTATGCGTTTGCGGTCGAACGGCTGCCTGCGGCCGTCTTTTTTGATCACCATAAGCGACGGCTCTTCAATATATTCATAGGTGGTAAAACGCTTGCCGCATTTCAGGCACTCCCGCCTGCGCCTGATCGCGCGCTCATCCTGGATCGAACGGGAATCCACCACCTTGTCTTCTTTGTGACCGCAGAACGAACAACGCATATTAACCCTCTGTTATTTTTTTAATATCCTGAATTTTATCCTGGCGCTCTTCAGAAAGTCCATGGCCAGCTCATCAGGATACCCGGCGGCAGCCACCACCTCGCTTATGCCGGCGTTGATCAACATCTTGGCGCAGATAACGCAAGGCTGGTTGGTAACGTAAAAAACACTCCCTTTAACGCTTATGCCGTATAAAGAAGCCTGGATTATGGCGTTCTGCTCGGCGTGCAGGCCGCGGCAAAGCTCATGGCGCTGGCCGGAAGGTATTTTCATCTTCTCCCGCAGGCATCCTGTGTCCAGGCAGTGCGCCACGCCGCTGGGCGCGCCGTTATATCCGGTAGCCAGCATCCTTTTATCCTTAACGATCACCGCGCCCACATTGCGGCGCAGGCAAGTGGAACGCTGGGAAACCAGATGCGCTATCTGCATAAAATATTCATCCCAGCTGATCCGCGAGTGTTTTTTTGCCTTAGAATTTTTAGTCGCCATAAGATTACGCCCCTGTTTTTAGTATCAGCAAATATCGCCCTTAAGCTCCGGGTACAACGGGAACTTGCGGGTCATTTTTATGACTTCCTTCTTGATCCCTTTCAATTTATCCGGATCCCCGCGGGATACGATAGCCTGGTCTATCAACTCAGCCAAAGTGTCTATCTGCGGTTCTTTTATCCCACGGGTGGTTATTGCCGGGGTGCCGATGCGTATCCCGCTGGTCTGCCCCGGAGGGAGCGGATCATAGGGGATAAGGTTTTTGTTCAGGGTTATGTTCACCGACTCCAGCAGGACCTGGGCGTCTTTTCCGGTTATCTTCTGACAAGTCAGGTCGACCAGGAACATGTGGTTATCCGTTCCGCCCGAGACGATACGATAACCTTTTTCCTGCAGTTTCTGGGCAAATCTGCGGCTGTTAGCCACTATCTGGCGCTGATATTGCTTGAAACCGTCGCCTTGGGCCTCTTTAAAAGCCACTGCCTTAGCCGCGATCACGTGCATCAAAGGGCCTCCCTGCATCCCGGGGAAAACAAAAGAATCAATAGCCTTGCCGAATTTTTCCTTAGCCAGGATAAAACCTCCTCTGGGCCCGCGCAAAGTCTTATGCGTGGTCGAAGTGACAAAATCCGCGTAAGGGACAGGCGAAGGATGAACGCCCGCGGCGACCAACCCGGCGATATGCGCCATATCCACAAACATAAGGGCGCCGGATTCATCGCAGATCTGGCGCAGCTTTTTAAAATCTATTTCCCGGGAATAAGCGGACGCTCCCGCCAGGATGAATTTAGGCTTATGCTTCACCGCCAGGACCCGGATATTGTCATAATCAATGGTCTCGGTCTTTTTATCCAGGCCGTAAGGCACGGGATTATAGAACGTCCCCGAGAAATTATGCCGCAGGCCGTGGGAAAGATGGCCTCCGCAAGCCAGGTCCATCGCCAGGAAAGTCTCGCCCAGCTTCATGCAAGTGAAGAATACCGCCATATTCGCCTGGGTGCCGGAATGCGGCTGGACATTGGCGTATTCAGCGTTAAAGAGCTCTTTAACCCTCGCGACAGCCAGTTCCTCGGCCTTATCCACGTATTCGCATCCGCCGTACCATCTGCGGTGAGGGTACCCCTCGGCGTATTTATTGGTCAATACCGATCCCTGGGCCTCCAATACCGCCAAAGACGTGACATTCTCTGAAGCGATCAGCTCCAGATTATCCTGCTGCCTGGCGATCTCTTCCTGGATCGCTTTATATATTTCCGGGTCAACGCTTTTTAGATGTTTCATATTCTTCCCTCTCTTACTTTCCTTTCTATAGCCTTTATTTTATTCAACCGGCGTATATGCCTTCCGCCTTCGAACTCCGTATCCAACCACGCGGATAATATTCTTTTAGCCAGGCTTTTGCCGACGAAACTCGCCCCGAGCACCAGCACGTTGGCGTCATTATGCATACGCGAAAGCTTGGCTGTCTTAAGATTAAAACACAAAGCCGCCCGGACATTCGGAAGTTTATTGGCCACAATGGAGTTGCCTATGCCGGACTTGCAGATAAGCACGCCTTTTTTATACCTTCCCAGAGAAACCTCCCTGGCCGCGGCGTACGCGGGATCCGGATAATCGCAGCTCTCCTGAGAATATGTCCCGGCGTCTTTTACCGTAAAACCTTTTTTCGCCAGGTAAGCCTTGAGCTCTTCTTTTAAATCGAAACCACCGTGATCAGAACCAATGATTATCTTTTCCATTTTATATTCCCTTAAATTATGCGGCTGATCTTCTCCACCGCTTCTTTTATTATCCCAAGGGTGTATTCGTAAAAATCCCGGGGCTTGCCTATAGGATCCAGGATATCCAGGTCATTATCCTTTACCTGGGCGAATTCTTTCAAAAGGAAAAGCCTGCTTTTCACCTCAGGCGCCATCTGGAGTATGCGGCTCTCGTGCAACTTTTCCATGACCAGGATGATATCCGACCTGTCGAGCATCTCCACGCTAACCCGCTGCGAACGGTGGCTGGAAACATCTATGCCTTCCCGTTTCAAAACCTCTTTCGTCTCCTGGCTGGCCCCTAAACCGTCGGCCATCATCAATCCTGCGGATAATACCTCTATATCCTGCCTGCCGGAATCTTTAAGCTTCTTGAGCAAAAGCGCCTGGGCCATTACCGAACGGCAGGAATTACCGGTGCACACAAAAAGCACGGTCTTTCTTTTGATTGTCTCAAAAATCTGATCTTTCTTTATGTAACCTTCGCGTAAAACCGTTATCGGATCAACAGTCAGATCCACCACCGTTGATTCCACGCCCAGCCGCGCAGGTCCGCAATCAAGGGCCAGGTCCACCTTGCCGTTCAGATCTTTTATCGCCTGCTCAAAATTCACCGGAGCCGGGCTTCCGGATATATTCGCCGAAGGACAGACTATCGGCACTTCAGCCAGGTTGATCACCCGCAATGCCACGCGGTTATCCGGCATGCGTATACCGATAGTCCCGGCGTCTTTTGCCCGGAAGATCATGGTCAAAGGCCCGGGCCAAAACCTGTCCATCAGTTTATAAGCGGCCAAAGGCACAGCCATGACAAAATCTTTTACCCGTGTGCTGCTATCAATGTGCAATGAGAAATGTTTATTCGCCGGCCGCTTCTTTACTTCCCAAAGCTTCTTAACGGTCTTTTCATTATTGCTGTTCGCGGCTATGCCGTATACGGTCTCGGTGGGAATGATAACCAGCCCGCCTTCCCGCAGGATATCAGCCGCCTCAACCAGCGCTTTTTCATCAGGCTTGGCCGGATCGATTTTTATGATCTTGGTAGCCATATATAAAATTGTTTATACCTTAAGTTTGATCTTAAGTATCTTCGCCCGCATATCTTTCTTGTAAGCGGACATCTTCTGCCTGATCTTCTTATCGCTTGTCCCAAGGATCTGCAAAGCAAAAAGCGCGGCGTTCTTCGCGCCCGCGCTGCCGATAGCCATAGAGGCTACCGGTATCCCCGCCGGCATCTGCACTGTGGATAAAAGCGAATCCAGGCCTTTGAGGGACTTTGTCTCAATAGGTATACCGATCACCGGTAAAGTTGTATGGCTGGCAATAACCCCGGCCAGAGCAGCAGCCCCGCCTGCGGCGGCGATAAAAACCTTCGTCCCTCTTTCCGAGGCCTCTTCCACATACTTCTCGACGTCCTTGGGAGTGCGGTGCGCTGACAAGACCCGGATATCAAAACCTACTTTGAAATCCTTAAGCACATCCACCGCTCCCCGCAAAGTTTCCATATCTGACTGGCTGCCCATGATTATGCTGATCGGTTTGCTCATTTATCCTCCTGCTATAATGCTTTAGCGCCTATATCTTTGCGGAAATGCATGCCCTCGAAATTTATTTTCTCCACAGCCTGATAGGTATGGCTGATCGCCTCTTTTATGGAATTGCCCAGGCCAGTCACTCCCAGAACCCTGCCGCCGTTAGTTAATATTTTCTCCCCGGACTTTCTGGTCCCGGCATGGAATACCACAGCGTCTTTAATCAACGCGGCCTTATCCAAGCCCAATATCTCTTTGCCTTTTTCATACTCACCCGGGTAACCACCGGCGGCGCAAACCACGCAAACGCAAGCCCGGTTATCCCAACTCAATCCTCCGGAACGGATAATTTTATCCAATTTTCCATTAGCTGTCGCCATCATCACTTCGACTATATCGGATTTCAACCTGGGCAGAATAGCCTCAGTCTCCGGATCGCCGAAACGGACATTGAATTCCAGGGTTTTGGGCCCGTCTTTAGTAAGCATTACCCCGGCGTAAAGGATACCTTTATATTCTATGCCTTCTTTAGCCAGGCCGTCAATGGTCCGGTCAATTATCTTTTCCTGTATCTCTTTGAATAATTCCGGGGTAACTACCGGAGCCGGAGAATACGCGCCCATGCCCCCGGTATTCGGGCCCTGGTCATTATCAAATACCCGCTTATGATCCTGGCTGGAAACCAGCGGGATCACATGGCGTGAATCAGTCAAGACCAAAATCGATGCCTCCTGGCCTCTGAGGCATTCTTCGATAATCACCTTATTCCCGGCCGAGCCAAAAGTCTTTTGTTCCATCATCATAGTAACCGCTACCTTGGCCTCATCAACTGTTTTAGCTACAACCACGCCCTTACCCGCTGCCAGGCCGTCAGCTTTGACCACGCAAGGCGCGCCGGTCTTTTCAATATATTCTTTAGCCAGTCCGGCATTATCAAAGATCTTAAAGCCCGCGGTAGGGACTTTATATTTAGCCATTATCTCTTTGGAGAAAACCTTGCTCGCTTCCAGCTGTGCCGCTTTTTTATTCGGGCCGAATATCGCTAACTTGTATTTAGTGAATTCATCGACTATCCCCAGAGAAAGCGGGACTTCCGGGCCGACAACAGTCAGATCGATCTTTTCTTTCCTGGCGAAATCCAGCAGTCCGGCAACATCATCAGCCTTTATATCAATGCATTCAGCCAAACCGGCAATGCCGCCATTACCAGGGGCGCAAAAGATATTATCGCATAACTTCGACTGCGCGATCTTCCACACCAGCGCATGCTCCCGCCCCCCCGCCCCTATTACTAATATTCTCATAATGAGACTCACGAAATCGTTATTTTGATAACCGTTTAATTTCGCCTTTTATTTCGTCGATGACTTCAATATTATATATCTTTTTCTTCTTACCAGTGCTTTTTACGGAATATACAAAGAATACTTTCCCGCCAAAATCCTTCTCAAATCTCTCATGATTTTTTCTATGCATCTCAATCCATTGATATTGATCCAATGCTTGTCCTGATTCAATTGGTTTAATTTGGATACCAATGAATTTTTCACCAACTTTTACAAAGAAATCAACATTGTAAGTCCTATCCCACTTATCGGGTGCCGGCGCAATTTTAAACCCAATTGCTGACTCTAATTGCCCATAAATAGTATCTATTTCTGTTCGATATCCTTCATATGTTCTATTAAGAACTAAGTTATATACATAATCAATGCATTCCTCTTCTGTTATAGATTCCAATTCACTCTGAACCACCTCCGATAATTTAATATATAGAGTCTTACCTAAACTTACAATATAGTCCTTGGTAATATTAATGCCATTCTTCTTCTTTTGTCTTGCATTTGAGAAATAGAACTTTTCCCAGGCTTCAAACTCATTAGGAGCGCATTTCCGAATAAGTTCAGATGTTCCATCAACACTATAAGCCTTGTTCAATCCCCATCTATTCAATGCATAATTCAGAAGGGTTTCATGTTTAAACTTGAGATTTTTACCATCGGCGCCAGAAATCCATTCTTTAGTCATTATCGGCTCCCTTTAACAGCAAGAATTTAGGTTTGTACTTATATTCTGAGTCCGTATCCACATCAACTAAACCGCTTCTTATTAAATGGGCATTTATAAAAGTTTTATTCTGGAGATACATATAACAAAGTAGATGGTTATGAACATCGTATTTATTCTGATCATATTTCAAGAATACCTTCTGCCCTTGAATTTTTTCACGTAAATACTGATTCGCTTTCCCATTTTGCGATAAATCTTCCTTGATCCCAATTAACCTTATAGTGATTCCAGTGTTTAGCCTTAATATCTCCGGGGTTACTACTTCTTTAACCTTAAATAAATCCTCTCTCTTTCCGCCATTTTGGTCAATTCTGGAACCAAATTGCAGTTTTTTAGGATCTATTTTCTTATCGAATTTTATCGGATCCTTAAAAATATACGGCAATTTATGAATATCTTCAGAGAAATCAGAAATATTCTTTTTTTGTTTCGCAAAGTCAAAGGTAGCTTCTTTAGAGAACAAATTCCTACTACAGCCAACTCTTTCTTTTATAATAGGTAAGAATTCCCTATTAATTTCATACCCTATGGAATTCCTATTCAAATTATTTGCCGCTAAAGTTGTTGTCCCACTCCCCAAGAATGGATCAAGAACGGCATCTCCAACAAAAGTAAACATTTTTATAAGCCGCTTAGGGAGTTCTTCAGGGAACATTGCTAAATGCTTATCTTGTTTTTCCCCAGCGAAATTCCAATGTCCCGAGAAATATTGATTCCATTCTTCGGTTGTTAACTTTGATTTTTCTTTATTTTCTGCGCTGACCGGTTTCGAGATACCCTGTTTTTTGAAAATTAATATAAATTCATAATCGATCTTTAATATGCCATTTCTTGGATATGGGAAAGAGCCCATAATAGTTGCCCCCCCAGTAGTATTACAGGTAGTAACTTTCTGCCATATGACTGCACCCATGTAATCAAAACCGATAGTTTCGCAGAACTTTATAATTTCCGTACGAATAGGTATGACTTTGTATCTTCCATAATAAACCGACCTGGCGAATTGATCGCCGATATTTACACATAGCCTACACCCATCTTCCAATACTCTGTAGCATTCATTCCAAACTAAATTAAGGTTATTGATATATTCTTCATAAGTGTGATTAAACCCTATCTGATCAGCACTACCGTAATCTTTCAATTGCCAATAAGGAGGGGATGTGACTACCAGTTGTACGGAAGCATCAGAAACCTCTTCCATCTTTCTTGAATCACCTATAATAATTTTATGCAGAGTTTTCATGATTTTTTTATTCTTCTACTTTAATAGACGATATTTTTGTTAAAATCTAACGCGCTTCTCTTACCAATTCTCATATTTTAACGGGTGGCTTGGACTGATTTCGAGCGGGGCGTGGAGGCCAGGAGCGGGCACGGTTCCGCCGAAGGCGGAGAGCGACGCCAGCCGACCCGAGCGCAGTTTTGCCACGCTGGGGCAAAACAAGCGTCCCCGAGAGAAACAGGACAAGACAGGACCCGTTAAAACCTACGGATATAAAAGAACAAATTGCTTTAAACTATTTCAACCTGCTTATGCCCTTTGACGCAAGAGCCGATAATCCAGGATTTAAGCTTTAAGTCGCTTAATTCCTTCTGAATGTCTTTGGCGGCATTCGCCTCAACCACCACCACCATCCCAATCCCCATATTCAACGTATGATATATTTCTTTATCCGGGATATTGCCGTTGGCCTGGATCAGCTTGAATATCTGCGGCACAACCCAGGAGCCTTTATTTATCTTAACATCCACATTCGATGGCAATATACGGGCGATCTTATCATAGAACGAACCGCCGGTAATATGCGATAGCCCTTTGATCGCCTGGCTGCGGCCGCGGTTAAATCTATTCAGTAACTGCTGGACCTGCTTCACGTATATACGGGTCGGCTTGAGCAATTCTTTTCCCATCCGCTTCTGCTCCGCGACCGACAAGACCTTGCGCACCAGCGAATACCCGTTGGAATGGATCCCGTTGGATTCAATACCGATAACCGCATTGCCCGGACGTATCTGCGAACCATCAATGATCGCGGACCTTTCCACTATACCCACGCAGAATCCCGCCAGGTCATATTCTCCTTTGGCGTACATCCCGGGCATCTGCGCGGTTTCTCCGCCGATCAAACTGCAGCCTGCCTGAAGGCAACCCTGATTCAAGCCTTTGACCACATCCAAAAGGATCTTTTCATCCAGATCGCTGTAAGCTATATAATCCAGGAAGAACAAGGTCTTCGCGCCCACGCAAAGGATATCATTGACGTTCATCCCAACCGCGTCAATACCGATAGTATCATGTTTGCCGCATAAGGAAGCGATCTTTAACTTTGTTCCCACCCCGTCTGAAGAGGAAACCAGCACCGGGTCGCGGTATTTATCTTTAGCCAGGCTGAAAAAACTTCCGAAGCCGCCAATGCCTTTTAACACCTCCGGCCCTTGCGAGCTCTTGACCAGCCCCTGCAGCTTGGACTTGAATGAATTAGCCGCGTTGATATCCACACCTGCCTGCTTATAAGTTATCTTCTTCATAGTTATTTTCCTGTCCAGCAATAAAGGCAGAGCTTATTGGCCGGCCTGCCTATCGCGTTAAGCATATTCCCCAATTTCTGGTATTTTAAAGACGTGACATCCAGGTCTTTCCGGATCCACTCCACCATTTTCTTATGTTTGGCCGAGGTCTCATCAATATAAGCGCTGACGTCCTTGATATCTTTGCCTTCGATCGCCCGGATCGCTTTGCGCGCGGCCAGCTCATTGATACTGCGCGTGGAATAATTGAATTTGCAGGGGAACATCAGCGGCGGGCAAGCGATCCTTAAATGTATTTCTTTTACCCCGCATTCCTTAAGCTTGCGTATGGTGTAATTCTTGAACTGCGTGCCACGGACTATGGAGTCGTCGCAGATGACCACGCTTTTGCCTTTGATTATATCCTTGATCGGGATCAGCTTCATCTTGGCGACCAGGTCGCGGGTCTCCTGCGAAGGAGGCGTATAGCTGCGGCCGTAACCAGGCGTGTATTTTATCAGTATCCGGCGGAAAGGGACTTTTGATTCCATGGAGTACCCGATAGCGTGGGCTGTCCCGGAATCCGGGACGCCGGCCACCACATCCACCTTTACATCATCGTTCTTCGCCAATAATTGCCCGGACCTCTCCCGGACAGTCTCGGTATTTATACCCTCGTAAACTGAAGCGGGAAACCCGGTATAGATCCAAAGGAAGGAACAGATCTTATTTACGCCAGATCCCCCGTCTTTTACCTTGACCCCGTTTTCATCTATAAACACGATCTCGCCAGGATCAAGGTCCCGGACTATTTCATATCCCAGGTTCTGGAACGCCGCGGTCTCGGTAGTTATCGCCCAATCACCGGATTTTGAGCCAAGGATCAAAGGCGTGCATCCATAACGATCGCGAGCGGCGTAAATACCTTCTTTTGCCAATATCAGTACTGAACAAGAACCGGAAATCTTGGAAAACATCTTCTTAATACCGTCGGTCAGGTCTTTGCCCTGGGTGATCATCTTCGACGCCAGCTCGGTCAAATTAACCCCCGCTCCGGTCATCTCGCTGAAAGAATGACCGTCCTTATATAATTCGTTAGCCAACTCATCGGAATTCTCGATAAACCCATTGGTGACTATCGCGAAAGGCCCGAACTTGGAATTAACATATATCGGCTGTTCTTCATTGGCGCTGATCACGCCTATGCCTTTATTCCCTTCCATCTTTCTGTGATCTTCGAAAAACTTGGATTTGAACTGGCTGCCCTTTATATCATGGATCTTGCGGCTCAACTCCTTGCCCCAGACCGCCAACCCGGCGAATTCCGTGCCCAGATGGGAATGATAATCCGTCCCGTAAAAAAGATCATTGCGGCAATCTTTCTTCGCCACCACGCCGAAAATTCCGCTCATTTAAACTCCTTGAATTTGACCGCGATCCGTAAAAACAAAATCCTGTTTTTAGAAACTGTTTATCTGCCTGCCTGGCCGCAGCAATTGGTCTCCAGCAGGAATTTACTGCATTCTTTTATCGCTATGGGATATTTCCCGGTCCAACAGGCGGCGCAGTAATTATTGTTGGAGTATTTAAGGCAGCCGAGCATGCCTTCAAGGCTCAAGTAACCCAGGCTGTCCACCTCCAGGTACTGCCTGACCTTATCCAGGGACTCGTATTTGTTGGCTATCAATTCCGAAGGCTTGTGAAAATCAATGCCGTAGAAACAGGGAAATCTATGCGCGGGGCAGGAAATGCGCAAATGCACTTCTTTGACCCCGGCCTTGCGCAGATTGCGCACGCGGATCTTCGAGGTGGTCCCCCGGACTATCGAGTCATCAACGATCACGATCTTTTTGCCCCTCAGGACATCGCGCAAAATGTTGAATTTTACCCGCACGCCCAGGTCCCGGGAATCCTGCGCCGGCTGGATGAATGTCCTGCCCACATAATGATTGCGGATGATCCCCATCTCCAGGGGTATCCCCGACTCCTGAGAATATCCCATAGCCGCCGAGAATCCGGAATCCGGCACAGGGACGACAAAATCCGCTTTGACCTTATGCTCGCGGGCAAGTTGAGCTCCCAGCTTGCGCCTGACCAGATGCACGGTTTCGCCGAACACCTTGGAATCCGGACGGGCGAAATAAATGTGCTCAAAGGTGCAGAACGCGTGGTTCTGCCTGCTATGCAATTGTTTCGGCTTTATCGAGCGCAATCCGTTCTTATCGATCAGGACGATCTCTCCCGGCTCGATCTCGCGGATATATTTCGCGCCGATCAGGTCAAAGGCGCAGGTCTCGGAAGCCAGGCACCATGACCCGCCTAATTTACCCAGGCACAGCGGCCTGAAACCCCAAGGGTCCCTGACGCCGATCAACCGGGAATTATCCATCAGTAAAAGCGAATATGCGCCTTTGATCTTTTCCAGGGAATAGACCAGGCTATCGACCACATCCCGGCTCCTGGCTCTGGCCATTAGATGAATTATGATCTCCGAATCGGTGGTAGTCTGGAATATCGAACCGCTGTTTTCCAGGTCCTTCCTCAATTCCAGGGAATTGATCAGATTGCCGTTATGGGCGATACATATAGACCCCTTGGCGTAATCGATCAAAAGCGGCTGGGCGTTCTTCAGCACGCTTGAGCCGGTAGTCGAATAACGCACATGTCCGACAGCGGCGTTGCCTTTTAGTTTATTCAGCACATCCTCGGTAAAGACATCGCTGACCAGGCCCATATGTTTGTAAACCGAAAGGTTGCCCTGATGATTGGAAACTATACCGCAGGCTTCCTGGCCTCTATGCTGAAGGGCGTAAAGCCCCATGTAAGTCATCCAACTGGCTTGCTTATGGCCGTAGATGCCGAACAAACCGCAGAATTCGCGGGGCGTGTCATTACAGATATTTTCTGGCATATTCCACTCCGTTCTTGAATATCAGGGAACCGTCTCCTTCGCCCTTATCTTCTCCCGGCCGCCTACGCGGATGCTGCAAAATATCCAGGTGGCGTTCCGGATGCGGCATAAGCCCGAGGACCCTGCCGGTCTCATCGCAGATGCCGGCTATATTATCTAATGAGCCATTGGGATTATGAGGATATCCCGCTAAATTACCTTTTTCATCGCAGTATTGAAAAACTATCTGGCCGTTATCCTTAAGCCTTTTCAGGACAGCGCTGTCTTTGGTAACAAATTTACCTTCGCCGTGGGCTATCGGCAGATAGATTACCGCGGGAAGGTTTTTAGTCCACACGCATTTCTGCGGCTGTGCCTGCGGTTTCAAATAAACCCAGCAATCTTTAAAACTTCCCGAATCGTTTATGATCAGGCTGGTATCCTGTTCAAGCCTGTCATTGCCCGGCAGAAATCCGCTCTTGACCAGTATCTGAAAACCATTACAGATGCCGATCACCAGCTTGCCCTGGCTGATGAACCTGCTCAAAGATCCGCCCAGCTTATATTTCAACTCATTGGCCAGGATCTTTCCCGCGGCGATATCGTCGCCGTAAGTGAAACCTCCGGGCAAAGCCAGGATCTGATAATCATCCAGTTTCTTATCCGCCTGGATCAATTTATTCACGTGCACCAGATCAACCAGAGCCCCGGCCCGGATAAAGGCGAATTCCGTCTCTTTGTCGCAATTAGTCCCGGCTGTCCTTAAAACGCACACCTTGGGAGTTGTCATTTATTCTCTGCCTTGATTAACACAACGTTTTGTTCTTCTTATAGAAATTCTTGATTATCTTTACCACATCCTCGGGCTTATCCGCTACCGTAAAAATATCCAGGTCGCTTTTACTGATGCAGCCTTCTTTTACCACGGAAGACTTTAGCCAGTCCAGCATGCCCTTCCAGTAATCGCTGCCGAAAACCACTACCGGAAAACGCGGCAGCCTTAAAGTCTGGATCAGGTTGATCGCCTCGGTGAATTCGTCCAGCGTCCCGTATCCGCCCGGCATGATCACAAAGGCCTTGGCGTATTTAACGAACATCACCTTGCGCACGAAAAAATAGTGAAAATCCAAAAGCGTATCCACATAAGGATTGGACTTTTGCTCGGTCGGTATTTCGATATTCAAGCCGATGGAATGCCCCTTAGCCCGCCTCGCGCCTTTATTCGCCGCCTCCATGAGCCCGGGGCCGCTTCCGGTGATGATCGCGTATTTCTCCTTAGCCAATAAATAAGCGATCTCTTCGGTTAACTTGTAATATTTATTATCCGGCTTGATCCTGGCTGAGCCGAAGATGGAAACCGCCTTACCCACTCCGGAAAGCACCTCAAACCCGTCCACGAATTCCGAAATTATCCTGAACATCCTCCAGGGGTCTTCAGTGGTAAAATCATGCCGTATCTCCGGGAATTTCTTCATCATTATCCCCCTACCATTTTAATGGTTTCTGCCAGGCCTCTTTTAGATCTGATATATCCGCCTGCAGGCAAATTTTATTATCCAGTCCGAAAACCTTGAAATATTTTTCCTTAGATACGCAGCCGATCAGTCCGAACGCCAGTCCTTTCATTGTCTTTTCAAAAGCCTTCTGATCCTCTTTTTTCACCTCAACGACAAACCGGGAATTGGACTCCGAGAAAAGGATAAAATCATTGCGTCCGGCATGAGGTTTACGGCAGGGAACCGCGGACAGGAAAATCTCCATCCCCAAGCCTCCGGAAAAAGCCATTTCCGCGGCTGCCACAGCCAGCCCGCCGTCCGAACAGTCATGCATTGCCTGAATAATGCCGTTGTTCGAACAACGGCTTAAAACCTCAAATATGGCTTTGGCTTTCTTAACATTAACCCTGGGCACGCTGCTGCCGGTAAAACCCGAAAGCTCATAATAATGCGAGCCGCCTAATTCATTGAATGTATCCCCCACAAGATAAACCAGGTCGCCGGGATCCTTGGCATACATGGAAACCGCCTTGGCCGCGTCGTCCATTACCGCGATCGCCGAGATCAAAAGCGTTCCCGGTATAGCCAGGGATTTACCATTCACCGCGTATTCATTATACAGGCTGTCTTTGCCGGAAATGAACGGGACCCCGAACCCCTTGGCAATATCGTAACACCCGTAAGAGCAGCGGACCAGAGAACCCAGCCTGTCCGGCTTATCGGGATTTCCCCAGCAGAAATTATCCAGTATAGCCACTTTTTTCAAAGAACCGCCGGAGGCGATCACCTGCCTTAAAGCCTCGTCGATCGAAGATGCGGCCATCCAGTAAGGATCGATAAAACCATACCTGAAATTTATACCGTTGGAAACGATCACAGCTTTGGAAGAACCCAGGACAGGCTTGACCACTGCCGCGTCAGACGGCCCGTCATTAGCTATGCCGGATAAAGGTTTTATCACCGAGCCGCCCTGGACCTCATGGTCATACTGCCGGACGATCCATTCCTTGGAACAGATATCATAGCGGCCAAGCAGTTTCAACAGCGTCGGAGCCAGGTCCTTGGGGCAGGCAAAAGCCGGCTCTTTATATCCCGGCTGGATGTATTCTGCTTTTTTCTCGGTCCGCGGAAGGCCGTCATGCACAAACTTCATATCCAGGTCGCAGACCAGGGTTTGCTTATAATAAAGTTTGAGCCTCTTGGTATCGGTGAACTCTCCGATCACCACAGCTTCCACATTCTCCACCCGGCAGATATCCTGCAGATCCTTGATCTTTTCTTTCGGCACGGACAGGACCATTCTCTCCTGGGATTCGGAGATCCATATCTCATAGTAAGACAAACCATGATACTTCAAAGGCACCTTGTCCAGGTCCACATGGCAGCCTAATTCGCTGGCCATCTCGCCTACGGCGGAAGACAAACCGCCCGCTCCGCAGTCGGTTATGGAATTATACAGGTTCAGATCGCGGCATTGCAGTATGGCGTCAACCACCTTTTTTTCCTGAATAGGATTACCGATCTGCACCGCGCCGCTGGAAACAGTCTCGGATTCATGGGTCAGCTCTCCGGAGGAGAATGTGGCTCCGTGTATGCCGTCACGGCCGGTCCTGCCTCCGACCACCACGATCAATTCCCCGGACTTGCCGTTCTTGAAACATTTATCTTTAGGCATGATCCCCACTGTCCCGCAATAAACCAGGGGATTGCCGACAAAGCTGTCATGGAACAATACCGCGCCGTTCACCGTGGGAATGCCCATTTTATTCCCGTAATCGCGCACCCCGGAAACAACGCCCTTCATTATCCGTTTAGGATGCAAAGTGCCCGCGGGAAGTTTATCAAAAGGATAATCCGGCGTCGCGAAACAGAAAACATCGGTGTTCAGGATAGGTTTCGCGCCCAGGCCTGTTCCCAGAGGATCCCGGATAACGCCGCCAACCCCCGTATTAGCGCCGCCGAAAGGTTCCAGGGCCGACGGATGATTATGGGTCTCCACTTTAAAACAGATGTTATTCTTCTCGTCAAACTTGATCACCCCGGAATTATCCTGGAATACCGATACGCACCAGGATTTATCCAGCTCCTTGGTGGCTTTCATCACCGTGGATTTCAAAAGATTGTTTATCTTCTTAGCCTTAAGCCTGGGGCTTAGGGTCCTGCCTTTTTCCCGGTAATCTATCTTGCCCCGGAAAGTCTTGTGGCCGCAATGCTCGGACCAGGTCTGGGCCAGGGTTTCCAGCTCGCAATCAGTGGGGTCGCGTTTTAATTTACGGAAATGATCCCGGATCTGCTTCATCTCGGCGAGATTCAGGAAAAGCTGTCCTTTAGCGCTGATATCCAGCAATTGCCGGTCAGAGGCTTTTATCAACGGCACAGTGATCAGTTTGAATTGGTAAGTATGCGTTTGAACCGGGGCATCCCCGGCCTTATCCTGGGGCTTGACTACATGCTGGATGAGTTTATTGTATAGAAGTTTTTCGGAAATGGTCTTAAGCTGGACCGGCGTGATATCTCCGTTAAGCAGGTATTTCTTCGCGGTCCTGACTGAAGCGACGCCGTCGATACCCAGGTCTTTGATCCCTTTTAAGGTCGAGTCTTCCACAGGGTCCATTACCCCGGGGTTATGCGCCACCTCGACCACCAGACAGCTCTGGTCTGCCGAGGGATTGATCACGTACTCCTGGCTGATCCGGTCGCAAAGCAGTTGGTTACAGATACTATGGACGTCGTCCTGGGATATCTTTCCTTCCAGCCAGTAAACCTGAATGAAAAAAACCTCTTTTACGGTCTTTATCCCCAGGTCCAGGATGTCTTTCTTTACCCCCTGGCCAATAGCGTCAAATATTCCGGGCTTGTCTTTTATCTCGATCTTCCAGGACATGAAAACTCCGTATTAAGGCAGGAATAAACTTGAAGATGAAAACTTTTAAGTTTAAATACCCAGCCGCTTGAATATCTTGTTAACGTTGCGCAGGTAATAATCCAGGTTAAATATCTTATCCAGGTCTTTCAAGCTGAAATATTTCGCCACTTCTATATCGCCGGCCAGATTAGCCTTGAAATCAGTGCCTTCTTTCCAGGTCTGCATCGCGCATCTTTGCACCAGGTCATAGGCTTTAGGCCTGCTCAGGCCTTTATCCATGAGCGCTAAAAGCATGCGCTGGGAAAATATAAGGCCTTTGGTCTTCAACAGGTTTACCAGCATATTCTGGGGATAGACCAAAAGACCGTCGATAACTTTAATGAATTTATTCAACATGTAATCCAGCGCGATGGTGGAATCCGGCAGGATCACCCGCTCAGCTGAAGAATGGCTGATGTCCCGCTCATGCCAAAGCGCCACATTTTCCAGGGAAACCATACTGTTCGCCCGCAGGATCCGGCTTAACCCGCAGATCCGCTCACAGACCACCGGGTTGCGTTTATGCGGCATTGCCGAAGAGCCTTTCTGGCCTTTGCCGAACGGCTCTTCCGCTTCCAGGACCTCGGTGCGCTGTAAATGCCTGATCTCCAGGCTGAATTTCTCCAGTGAAGAAGCGACAATCGCTAAAGCGGACATATACTGCGCGTAGATATCCCTTTGGATGACCTGCGTCGCTATATTGACCGGATTTAACCCCAGTTTCTTGCAGACATACGCCTCTACCGACGGGTCGATATTGGAATACGTGCCGACCGCTCCGGAAAGCTTGCCCACGGATATGGCTTCTTTAGCGGCCTTCAGCCGCTCGATATTTCTCTTTGTCTCATCATACCACAAAGCCAGCTTCAAGCCGAAAGTTACCGGTTCGGCGTGCACGCCATGGGTCCTGCCGATACATACTGTATCCTTATACTTCTTAGCCTTGTCTTTTAAAACCTTAAGCAGTCTTTCCAGATCAGCAAGCAGGATATCCGCGGCCTCTTTTAACTGCACACCCAGAGTAGTATCCAAAAGGTCTGACGAAGTAAGCCCCATATGCAGGTACTGGGCGTCTGAACCGATATACTCGGAGACATTGGTCACAAAAGCCACTATATCATGCTGGGTCTTTTCCTCGATCTTCAGGATCCTGGAGGTATTGAATTTAGCCTTGGCCCGCATTCTTTTTACCGCGGATGCCGGTATCAAACCATGCTTGGAATGAGCCTCGCAGACTGAAAGCTCGATCTCCAGCATGATCCGGAATTTATTCTGGTCCTGCCATATGGCGGACATTTCAGGCAAACTGTATCGTTCTATCATATGAGTTTAGGCGCCCTTTCTCTCCTGTTTTAGAGAGCCTTATTATAACAAAAATGGGGGTATTCTGCAAACAAAATAAGCTCTAAAACAGCCTTAGTCCGGATAAAAAATAAGGCAATAAATATATTGACAAAATCCGCTAAAAATGCTATATTTAGCCAAATAAAGCAATTATAAGGAGCAGTCCGTAGAAGTGTGTTCAATCAGCAAACCGTAAAGCCTAGACCGTGTAATACCAGAGCTTTACGGCTTTTTTTTTGGGAGGAGGTGAAAGGGAACAAATGGCAAAAGGCAAAGTAAAGTGGTTCTCGAACCAAAAGGGTTATGGTTTCATCACAGGCGATAATGGCAAAGACGTATTTGTTCATTACAGCGCCATCACAGGTGAAGGCTATAAAACTCTGGAAGAAGGCGTGGAAGTCGAGTATGAAGTTACTCAGGGCCCCAAAGGTGAGCAAGCTACCGACGTTAAGAAAGTCGCATAACTTCAGACAAATAAAAAAAGCCGGTGTTTTTTAATTAAAACAACGGCTTTTTTTATTATATAATAACTATTTATGCGGAATCCCTCTTCCAAAAGATGGCCGGATATTGTTCTGATCGCCGCTCTCTGCGCCGCGATCGTATATTTCGCCCATCTGCAGTTCAGCAGCCCTGTCTTTTACGACCCGGACAGCTATTACAATATGGCTGTCACGGATTCCATCAAGGCTCACGGCCTGCGTCATCAATTCCATTGGGCGCAGTTTTCCGTCTTTAAAGATCATTTCGCCGACAAAGACCTGCTCCTGCATATCATCAGCCTGCCTTTCTTATATATTACGGATAACCCGGTAACCGCCGGAAAATACGCGCTGGTTTTCTGCGGCTCCCTCTTCCTCCTGGTTTACGCGCTCATCTTACGGAAATACGCTTCGGCAGGGCTCGCCGCGCTTTTACTGCTTCTGCCGCTGTCTTCCGCGGTATTTTCCATATATCTTCTGGAATTAAGATCGGCGACGCTGGCCAATGTCCTGATCATTTCCGGGATCTATTTCCTGATCAAAAAGAAAACCCTCTGGCTTTTTGCGGTATCAATGATCCTATCGCTGGCCCACGTGTCTTTCTTCTTGTTCGCGGCCTTCGCCCTTATCTGTGAATGTTTAAGGTTCGCGGTAAATAAAGAATTCTGCCTGAAGAATATATACGCGGTAGCGGCCGGCATTATTTTAGGCGTTCTCATTCACCCGAACTTCCCCAATAATATCTTTCTGGCTTATTTGAACTCAGTAGTCATCGGGCTTTATATAATACAAGGGGTTGATCTGGGATTCAGCGGGGAACTGATGCCTTTTAATACCAGATTCGCGTTTATTGATAACTTCGGGCTATTCCTCTGCCTGGGGATCATTTTGTGGACAACGGTACTGGCGAGAAAAAAAGCGGGCTTTTCCAGCTGCGCGTGGCTGGCGGCCGGCAGCATCTATCTGGCCTTCGCGCTTTTCAGTTCCCGGTACTGGTGCCAGGCTAACATCCTGTTCTTTATTTTCTGCGCGTCGTACTCGAAAGACCTGCTGGAAGGGGAAGATCGGGCGAGGATCCGGCCTAAAATATACGGCCTTATCGTTTTTTGCTCGATCGCGGTCCTTTTAGTTCTTCCTTATAATCTAAAACAATTCACACAGCTCAAAAAATATTTAACCCTGAACAGCAGCCGCAGGGAGGCCGCCGGGCGCTGGATGCGGGATCATATCCCCCGGGGGCAAACGATATACCACAGCTATTGGGACGACTCCGCGTATTTCATGTGTATGAACCCCAAGAACGATTACATAAACACCCTTGATCCGGTATATATGTTCTACGCTTTCCCCGAAGAATTCGGCATATTGGATAAATTAAACCTGGGCAGGATCAACAATCCCCGGGGAATACTGGAGAAGGTCTTTAAAATCAAATACGGTTATTTGCGCAAGATCGAGCCCTTATACCGGCAGATTGTCCAGGACAAGCTTGATTTCAACATCGTTTATGCGGACGAGGCTGGCGCTGTTTTTGAAATAAAATAAAACTTCATCAAAAATACCTGATGATCTTTCCCAGGGTATCGGCAAACAAATCCACTTCTTCTTATGTATTATAAAAACAGGAACGGGAAGGAAAAAGTAAATATGGCCAGAAAAGTGGCCTTTTTAAGATCAAGATTGAAACCGCAGCAATTATTATTCTCAAACATGCGGGATTAATACTCTATATTCCGGGAAAACCTGCTTTTTCTGCCAAGCCGGGCATATTCATCCAGGAGCCCGGCAAATGTCCCTATTTTTTCTTTAAAGAACCTGAGGGTATCCTTCTCGTATTCCTCATAGCTGTGGTCGGCAAGGTAATACCAATGCAGCCAGATGTTAAAGAGGATGAACTGAAAGCAGCGCGGCTGCATTCGACGGTCCTGCGGGGTGCCTTTTACGTTCTCCGACGGCATGATCCCCAGCTTATACAGCTTGTATCCTGTCGTCTTTTCCTTCTTCTCAAGATAATCCGGGTCCTTTTCCGCCCCCAACCCGGGGATGCGTTCGAAATGCAGCCTATCCGCGAAGTCTATATCCTGCGGGCCTTCAAAATCAAAGACAGGATTAGAATACTCTATTCCGAAACGCGCGTACATCTCCCGTGTTTCCCGTATAACGCTGTCCATCTGGTCGGGGAAGAGATGCATCCCCTGGTTCGCGCCGTCGCAGACATGGTGAATGCCGTTATCAATACAATAAACAATAGTCCGCACGTGCATGGCTAATTTGCAGAGCCCGCAGGTGGAAAGCAAAAAGAAGCCATGCCTTGCCGCATTAGACAGAAATCTTTCATACGAGACCATCTTGAATATCTTATCGACAGGAATGATGGCGTGGGGAAACCTGTCCTTACCGTATTTATCCTGGAGTATTCTTACATTTACAATGGGGTTGGTAACGGAAAAAATCCCGAAACGCTTATAGGTGAGCAGATTGACTTTATCAAACCGGTCAGCGGCCAGGCACGCGGTAAGAGTGGAATCAGTCCCGCCGGAGTAAAGCAGGACAGTTTCTTTTTTCATCGCCCCTCCGTATTGTCAGTCTGGAGTTTTGATTTTTGCAGCTCGGCGATGATCAATTTCAGCAGAGTGATATAATTAAGATAGACGAATTGGGTAATCCAGCCTAAGATCTCGCTGTAAAGGCAGCGCAGGCGCCAGGGTAAGATTAGCCCCAGGGAACATAAAAGAAAAGCGGCATATTTCCTGAAGAGCCTCACCATATTATTTTTATGCCAAGGGAGGAAGGTTTGGGCTGCAAAAAAATGCCGAAGGAGGGAATCGAACCCCCTGCGCCGGCCTTTTCAGGGCCGCGCTCTACCAATGAGCTACTTCGGCTATAAAATTCAAGAATTAACTCGGGTTATATAATAACATAAATTGCCTAAAAAGCAAACCGGAATATTAGTCTTTTACTTGACCGGCTCTGCCGGGGCTATCTTAGACTCTTCCAGTATCTTGATCAATATATCCTGGGCCAGGCTTATATTCGGCATATGCAGCTTATTACGGCTGGAAACCCTGATCCGGGTAGTAGCCTGGGTCAGTTTGCTGAATCTTATCCAGACCTTGGAACCGGAGGACTCAAGCTCGATATACCCCGCCCCGTAGTTGTCCTGTTTGATCGTGCCCCGGATCCTGCTTACCCTCATAGCCGCGTCCCAGATCAGATCATACGCTGTATCAGTATCGCCCTGGATCGTATCCTTACCGGCGGCATATACCCCGACTCCGCCGGCGGCCACGCCTACCAGCAATAACGGCGCCACGCATCCCGCCGCGCTTAACGTTAACAAAACCAGCACCAGCCCTGTTAACCACTTTCTTTTCATCTAAGCTCCTTTTTTGAAAAGGCTTTTATAAAAACGGATACTCCACCCTCTTAATTATCTCGCTTCATTATATATACCAACACCTGTTTTTTCAAGAGTTTAATGCGAAACTCATTTCTTTAAGGTATCGATGGACTTCTCCTCTACCTTCTTAAGCTCCACATCCACTTTCTTGGCTTTCAACGATTTGTCCAAAGCCCCGAATAATTTTGCCGAAAACGATTCCCGGGCGAACGTGCTGGGAGATGAGACCTCTATCTTTGTCCGGCCCGCGGGTCCTGCCGTAAAAAACAACCCTACCGGCGTGGTATCTGTCCGGGTAACATAAACAGCAATAAAACTCCTGTTCTTATCCTTAGCGTACACATAGGCTCTCATATCTTCTAATATCCCGATCACCTTATCATAACAAACCGGCTGATCATAAGCGAACTCCTTAGCCAGGGCTTTGCCCCGTCCTTCTTCAAGGACCTTGGTGGAAATCCCGGCAAACCCTCTCCAAGCCTCTTTTGGGCTGACGCATCCGCTAAAAACAAAAATCCCAAAAACCATTACCAGCATTAATTTTTTCATGTCATGCTCCTTGATTTTGAGCTGCGGTAGCAGCGAGAAATCAACCCTGAGGTCTGTAAAGACCGAAGGGTCTCTTCCATCCCCAATTTATTCACTAATCATATTTGATCCACGCCAGCAGCGAAAAATTGACTCCGAGTCCGCCAACGGACGAGGAGTCTACCCTTATTCCCCGATCAATTTCCAGATCTTATCCAGGTTCTTCCTGGTTTCCTCTTCGCCTCTTTTGGCGAATTCCTCTGACCGGTGCAGTTCCAGCCAGTGCAATCCGGCGGTATCCGGATGCAAAACCAGATCGGCGAATTGCGCTTCTTTCAAAGCGACCGCCGACTGCATTATCTCAAAACTGCTGAATATGATATCCAGTATATTGTTCTTCAACTTCGCTTTCAAGAAATTCTTAAGGTTAAACCAATCCTTCGGGATTATTCCTTCCGGGCTGACCCCTGCGCCGGATTTCAGCTGTTCAAATTGCCTTAGAATATCCTCGCGGGATGGAGTGACATTCACGGCGATGATCTTTTTGACCCCCATTTCAAAAAGAGGCTCGGTAGGCAAGGGATTGATGACCCCGCCGTCAAAAAGCATCTCTTCCTTTATCTTGAACGGGGCGAAGACTCCGGGCATGGAGCAGCTGGCCATAAGCGCGTCCACCAGCGAACCCTTGTCAAATACCCGCGGTTCTTTTCTTTTTACGTCGCTGGCGATAATCTTCAAAGGGACCCGCACATCATAAAATGTTTTATTTCCCAGATGCCTTTTCAGGAAACCATACAACTTATTCCCTTTGATGAACCCCAGCAAAGGGAAAGTAAAATCCAACAGGCTCCAGATATATTTCGGCTCCCGGAACTCCTTGGTTATCTGCAGGATCTCCGCGCTGGATTTCCCGACCGCCCAAAGGCTGGCAATTACCGCGCCCATGCTTGCCCCGGATATCACGTCAATGGGGATCTTCTCATCCTCGATAACTTTCAATACGCCGATGTGGCAAAAACCATAGGCGACACCCACGCCCAGCGCCAGCCCGACAAGGCAATCCCCTTCCTGCCTGGAAATACGGCGGATGACCCTGGAATATCCGGAGTCCGGCTTTTCCAGCACCAGCCTGCCGGAAGCGCGTGTTTCTATTTTTGGAAGGCTGGCGAAAATATCATGCCCCAGTAAAACCGACTTTTCATCACAACTACTTTTAGACGGGCTGTTCTGATTAATGATTACTTTTATTTTTTCAGCCGGGAAATAGAAATCCGCCCGCAGGCGTTTTATCAGTTTCCCGGTGCTTTTCAGATCAGGCATCCTCGGGCTGGTCAAAATATGGATTATATCCGCCTGGTTCAATACCGCCAGCACCCCTTTTTCCCGGGAACAAGGCAGGTCCAGGAGAACATAATGGTAATCATTGACTAAAAGGCTCAATATATCTATGACGGTGCCGGCATTAAGGTCCTTTTGTTTATCATAGGCAAGATAAACCAGGTCAATACCGAACTTGTCCTTTAATATGTAATCCTTTATCTGTCCGGGGCGGGTCGCCCTGCCGGATAAATTAAAAACGCGGTAATTGGGATGCGTTTTCAGAAGCCTGGGCATGCGGTGACATTTATCCTGGGGGCAGATATCCACTACCACTACGGACTTATGCGCCTCCCTGGCGACGCTGAACGCGAGATTGGACGCGTATATTGTCTTGCCTGCCTGAGGATATGAGCTTAACACCGCGATAATAGTGCTCTCGAAGATCTTTTTCTGGTGCAGGTCCTTGCGTTTGAGCCGGCGGGAAAGTGTCTTGCTCAGATCGATCCCCAGCCTGGGGATCTTTCTCATAAAACCTTCGAAATCTTCCCTGGCTATTGTCAACAGCAGGCAGTCGTTCAGCGCCCGGGCAGTTACCGAGTGCGCCTCCGCGGTCAATACGGATATTATCCCGAAGTATTTACCCCTATGCAGGTATTCCAGCACTGTCTGTTTGCCGTAATGGTCCTGTGAAGAAACAACCACCCTGCCGCGGATAATGAAGTAAAGATACCCGGCGGGAGCGCCTTCTTTATAAATGACCTGGCCTTTCTTGAATTCAACGATCCCGGATTTTTGTCTGATGATCCTGCGTTCCTGGCGGCTCAACCCGGCGAAAAGGGGAAGCTCTTTTATCACGTAATCCAAATTAACCGTTTTCATCATCCAGCCTTCCTGCGGCGCAGACCCGGGAGAACCTTTTCGCGCTTTCACGGACCGAGCGTTCCTGGTTCTGGTAATTCACGGCGATCAGCCCGAAACGGGGGGCAAATCCTTTATCCCATTCAAAGTTATCCATCAGCGACCAATAAACATATCCCATCACGTTAACGCCTTCCGCGATCGCCCGCGCGACGCTGGCCAGATGCCCCCGGATATATTCCCACCTTACGGTATCGTCTTCAGCGCATATCCCGTTCTCTAAAATAAATACCGGGAGTTTATACCTGCGTAAAGATAAAAGCAGCTGGAACAACCCCTGCGGATATATCTCCCAGCCCAGCGAGTTTTTTTTCAGACTGTCATGCCCTTGGCCGCAGACATTGACCAGCAGTTCGTCCCTGGTCCAGGCCCGGGTATCCACCAAATGCCTAGTGTAGTAATTAATGCCGATGAAATCAAGCGATTTATGACGGATGAGTTTCTCGATGAAACAAAGATTAAAAAGATAATTCCTCAGATAAGCGCCTAATCTGTCCCGAAAACTTTTCCCGCAGGGGACAAAAGCGATCATATTATGAGCTATGCTTACCATTGGAGAGGCAAGGCTGTTCTTGCGGTAGAGGCCGTGGATCAACCGGAATGCCCGGATATGGCTTTCAGCCAGGTTGGTTTTAACCTTTTGGGCCCTGACATAAGACCTTACCTGGGGAGGCCAGTCGCCTTTAATATAAGAAAAGTAGGTATAAACCATCGGCTCATTTATGGTCACCCAGAATCTCACCTCCGGGGCCAGGCGAGAAACCACATATTCGGCGTAACGCAGGAAATATTCAACAGACTTCTTATTCTCCCATCCGCCGAGGCGCGAGAACCATAAAGGGCTGGTAAAATGATGCAGGGTTATTACAGGCTCAATGCCGCGTTGCCGCAAAGCCCGGATCACCCGGCGGTAATGTTCCAATGCCTCTTCGCTGAATTTATCCTCGGCAGGCTGGATCCGGCTCCATTCGATGGAAAAACGATGGCAGTTATGATTCAGGGTTTTAGCCAGGTCGAAATCCTGTTCATAATACTGGTAGTGTTGGCAGGCGTCGCCTGAAGGCTCTTTGCCGCCTCCGGACGCTTCCCACTCCCACCAGTCGCAATTCCGGTTAGCGCCTTCTACCTGGTGGGCCGCGGTAGCCGCGCCCCAGAAGAAATCTTTCGGAAATTCGATCATGATTTCATTATAACACGGAGCAAAAAAAATCCCAACATTTCTGTTGGGATTATTTTTAAAATAAGCCGATAAAGGCATTGCTGCCTTATCTTTAGCGGTAACCCAGCCACCATATTAACCTGCCGCGCGACACGCGGGGATAACTTAGGTCTGTGGCTTTGCCCCTGAAGCAAGAATTCATGACCGCCCTGCCCCAGGAGTCCCGACGATATATTCACCCATCGCCTCGATCGGGACGCCCCCCGGTTTCCCGGGGTTTGCCTTTATCGGCATATTAAATATAACACATAACAACCGGTTTTTCAAGCCCGCGAAGGACTTTTATTCCCCGGCCTTGGCAGCTGACGCGTCCGCCGCAGGAGCCTTATCAAGATACTGGCTTAACAAACTCCAGGTCTTAGGCCCGACCTTTCCGTCCGCCTTAAGATTATTCGCGGCCTGGAACTCTTCGATGGCCTTCTTGCTCTTCGGGCCAAGTTTACCGTCTATAGAACCGGCGTAATAGCCCGAGTTCTTAAGCGCGGCTTGGATCTCTTTAGCCGCCGGCTTGTATGGCCCGGACGGAGGCAGAGTTTCCAGCTTGGTCTCAGTAGTAGACACGACTGAAGCTACGGGTGCCGCTGTTTTAGCGGTGGCGTTCACAGCCTCGGTCGCCGCGGTAGTCTCGGTCTTAAGCCTGTTCAGATCTTCGGGAGACATCGGCTGCTGCAGTTCCTCAAGGGTAGGTTCCTTTTTAGAACAACCGGCAAACGAAATGCCCAGAGCCAGGACTAAAATAATAAATCCGTATTTTCTCATATTCTCGTTATTCCTCCTTTCTTAAGAATGTATTTTAATACTTGTCTCGAAAAAATCAAGGTAAAATATTACGCCGGGGGCCCGGCCAGACGCTGGCGGACCAGCTCGCTGACCAGTTTTCCGTCAGCGCTGCCCGCGGTCTTGGCCAGGACCTCTTTCATCACCCTGCCCATATCCTTTATACCTGCCGCGCCCAAAGACGCCGCTATTTCATCGACGATCTTTTTTACCGCCTCAGCGGAAAGCTCCTCCGGCAGATAGGCCTTCAATATATCCAGTTCCTTTTTCTCTTTCTCGGCCAGGTCCAGGCGGCCTCCCGAGGTGAATTGCTCGATGGAATCATAGTGCTGTTTGATCAATTTTTTCACCACTGCCAGGGATTCCGCGTCATCCAATTTGTCTTTTTTCTTTTCCAACGCCGCGTAGTTTATCTGGGCGCGCAAAAAACTCAAGGTAGAAACAGCCAACGAGTCTTTGTTCTTCAACGCGTTCTTGTAGTCGGTCATCAACTTTTCTTCAAGCATAGTCATCTCCTTAAGCACGTACTTAACACCGGCGCATATTCCGATTGCGCCGGGTGTAAATCACATCTTAACACCAACCTTTTCCGCAAAAGCGGGATACTGGCGCAACCATTAGCGCCAGGTACCAATAAGGTTGGGTGTCAATACCCTTGACTCAACACCAGCCTTACCAATTAGGCTGGGTGTAAATACCACGAACTAAACACCGGCGCATATACTCCACCACGAGGCGGACACCGGCTGATTCCGATAAAGCCGGGTGCCTATTGCGCCGGGTGTAAATCACATCATAACACCAACCTACCCACTTAGGTTGGATGTATATTAGAATAACACCAGATCCCGGAACACCCCAAGCCTTTTTTCCAGGTCTTTAAGCCATAACTTTGAGGTTTTTTCCACTCCGAACCCTTCCACATTGAATGAAGCGGCGATAGTCCCGTACCCCAGCGCCCTCTTAACGCTCATCTGGTCGAGTTTTTTTCTGGTCGACAAATAACCCATAAATCCGCCGGCGAAGGTATCGCCCGCGCCTGTAGGATCGATCACCTTGTCCACCGGGTAAGCCGGCAGGCAAAAAACAAAACTGCCGCTGCAAAAGATCACCCCGTGCTCGCCTTTCTTTATCAGGACCATCCTGGGCCCGAGTTTTTCCAGGCAGCGCGCGGCCTTGATCAGGTTATGCTCTCCGGTCAAATCCCTGGCTTCCTGATCATTAGCCACATATATATCCACCCGCTTAAAAATCCTCAAAAGAGCTTTTCTCTTGTTATGTATCCAGTAATTCATGCTGTCCAGCCCTATCAGCCGGCTGTTATCCATGCTGTCCAAAAGCTTTCCCTGGATATCCGGATCGACATTGGCCAGGAAAATGTTCTTTATTTTCCTCTGCCTTGGCTGCAGCCGCGGGGAAAATTCCAAGAGCACCCCCAGCCGCGTATCCCTGGTCAAGGCGCAGTTCAGGTCGCCCTTGTATTCCCCGGCCCATTTGAATGTCTTGCCGCTGGAACGGATCAATGAATCCAGGATGATCCCTTTCCTTCTTAAGAACTCGACATGCCGGGCAGGGAAATCTTTTCCTACTATAGCCGACAGGTGCACGTCGGTAAAAAGCCGGGCGGACATGGAAAAATGCACTGCCGAACCGCCAAGCATATGTTTACGCAGGCCGTGCGGGGTCTTGACCGTATCCAGGGCTACTGTCCCTAAAACCAGAATGCTCATATTCTTCTCCTAAGCGGCTCAGTGAATAAAAACAAACGTGACCAGGGAAATTAAAATACAGTAATAACCGAAATAATAAAACAAGGCTTTATCCATTACCCTTTTCAATAATGCCAAAGCCAGTATCCCGGATAAAAAACTGGCCGTAAAACCAACAGCTATGGCCAGCGGGCGCGCTTCAAAAACCGATCCGATCTCTTTTGCCTCCAAAAGCCCGGCCGCGAATATCGCGGGAAGCCCGACTATGAATGAAAGAACAAAACTGGCGGACTTGTCCATCTTACGGAATATAAGCGTGGATATGGTTATTCCTGAACGCGAAACACCGGGGATGATCGCGATAGCCTGGGTAAAACCCAGTATGGAGGCGTCTTTAATATCCAATTCTTTTCTTTTCCCGTCCATAAATCTTCTGGTGAACAAGAGCAGCAGGCCGGTGGCGAACCAGGCCAAAGCGATGGCCCTGGGGCAGGTGAACAATCCTTCAAAGAATTTTTTCCCGATCAAACCCGCGGCTCCGGTGATAAACGTGACCAGCAGGATCAGTAACATTAATCTTGTATTCTTGAATACTTTCAACAGATCCCGGAAAAAGAAAACCAACAGCGCCAATAATGTGCCCATGTGCAGGACCACGGACAAAGCCACTTCCGCCCCGCTCAGGCCTAAAACCCTCTGGGCAATGGCTAAATGCCCGGAACTGCTCACCGGTAAAAACTCGGTAACCCCCTGAATCAAACCTAAGATAATTAGTTTTAGGATCATTTGTAGTATGAATTAAGTTTTATCGGCCTTCGGAAAATTGGCGCATGGCTATTTCCACCAAACCGGGATCCCAGCCATGGCCGACCAATTCAGCTTCTATCTGCCCGGGATTTAACCCTTGTTCTTTCTTATTGGAAATAAACGCCGCCAAAACAGTAAGATTGTACCTCTGGTTGACGCTCAAAGCCAGTTTTATTTCTTTTGGCTCTTCCGGCCGGTTAAACAGGTAAACAAAAACGGCGAATCCCAACGGGATGATCATCAGTGTCAAAGAACCCCAGAATAGATACCCCGGGCTCTTACCTAATATATACGCGGCAGCAGCCCAGAATACATCAAAGAGATAATGCGCGACAATAAGAGGAATGATGCCGTATTTGATGAAGATAAAACCCAGAAAGAAACCGATCAGGGTAACCTCTATGCCCCTGAACCATATGGGGAATATCGCGTATTGCGTATGGCCGAAGCCCCAGATCACCGCGCTCACGCACACGGCGATCACCGTGTTACGCAGATATTTCCTGAGCCAGGTTATGCCAAAAAGCCTGAACACGATCTCTTCGGTAAAACTGGCGGTCAACCCTATTGCCAGCGCGCTCAGGAAAGGTATATACGCCGAGGAGAACTGGGTCAATTTCAACCACTGCTTCCAAACCCCGAAATACTTCTGGCCTATGAAGAACAGGCCCGCCTGCATTCCGATCATTATCAAGAATACAAGGTAGCCTAGGGCGATATTCTTAGCCATGCCCCGTCCCAGGAAAGTCGACCGGATGAAATAAAAAAAGCTGCTGCCCGGCCGGGGGTTGCTTCCTTCCTGGAATAAAGCCTCTCCCGCCACACCCGGGATAATGAAGATCACGCAGATAAACAGGACACTCATCAAAGAACGCAAAAAGTATATCCCCAGGTAAGAGGATAAAGACACGCTGGTGGAGTAATTATTGAATACTACCTGAAGGTTATTAAAGATCGCGGCGGTATTTACCGCGGCCAGAAAAAACGCCAGATAAACAAACCATTTCTTAGCGGCTGTGATCACTACGCCCGACAGCCTGTTGATCGTCTGGATTATCGCCATGACCACCAGGGCGATGAACATGAAGTAGGAAAAACTGAAGACGTATTCGCCCAGCGCCAGCTGCCGGTCGATATAGCGGTAAAACCTCTCCGGGATATCCAGCGTATTACGGTAGAACGACCTCACCTCATTACCGGAAATGACAGCCCCGATAAGGACTTTTGCCCCGCCCTGATCTTTCCCCCAGGGCAGATAAACGCCTTTTTTCTCCCAGGAAAAACTGTAATCGACGCGGCTGTCCAGTTTCTTTGTTTTTTCCTCGTTAAACGCGTAATCCCGGGGATTGAGCCCGCAGTTAGCTTTAAGGAAATCCTCGGCTATTATTCTGGCGTCTTCTTTGCCGGTATCCGGCCTTGATTCTATATCGTCAATGCTGTGCTCAAAAAAGAAAACCTCGCCGTTTCTCGGGCTGATATCCAGGGCATATTCTTCCTTTTGCAATTGCCGGAAGAACCTTACCCGCCAAAAAAATAACTCACCGCCGTTTTCCCTGAGGAACTTTTCCTCGTTCTCTATCCCGACGGTCTTCTGCAAATAAGTATCCGCCCAGTCATTGGCATGAAATACCACGGATCTGAAATACCCCCGGGAATCCACGCCCTTGCCGGCCAGATATTTTTCCGCCAGGGACTGGGCCTGCTTTTTGTCCACAGATAAGTCGACGAACAGGAATTCCGGGTAAGCGAATCTGAGCCACACCGCCAGGCCCAAGGCCGCGATTACCGAGAACGCCAGCCATTCTTTTAAGGTGATCTTCATGGTTATTATTTGCGGGCCATCAGGAATTTATCCAGGTCATCCGGCAGCGGCGATTGTATATGCAGCGCTTTACCCGTTGCCGGATGGGTAAGATCCAAAGAGGACGCGTGCAGGCACAGCCTTTTATGCCTTAAGGCGTAATCCCTGCGAAAGGCGAACTTGGTTTCGCCGACAAGAGGATGGCCTGCGCTTTTAAAATGGATGCGGATCTGATTTGTCCTGCCGGTTTCCGGGCTGACCCTGACCACGCTGAAATCCCTGCGGCTTTCCAGCACCTCGAACCGGGTAACCGCGTGCTTGCCTTCAATAGGAGCGCTTATCTGGCCGCGGGCGGAAGAAAATCTCCCCTGGACAAAAGCGATATAGTTCTTTTTTATTTTACGCTGCCTGAACAGGTCCATCATCTGTTCCTGCGCCGCTCTGGATTTAGCGTAGATTATCAAACCGGACGTCTCACGGTCAAGGCGATGGCAGGGATAAAAACGGGTTTTGCCGGAGTCGTTGTGCTCTTCGTTCAATATGCTGGTCAGCGTGCGGGATTCGTTCTTGGGTGTGGGTACGGTAAGAAGTCCGGAAGGTTTATCCAGGATTATCAGCCAGTCATCTTCATATACAACCGGGATATTCATGAATTTATGAAGCCTAGATTATCTCGAGCATCTTGTCGATAGCCTGCCTGGCGCGTTTGCGGATATCATCGGATACGCGAACCTCCGTTTGCAGGTTCTGCAGAGCCCAGAGGATCTTTTCCTGGGTTGTCCGCTTCATATTCGGGCAAACCGCCCTTTCCGAAGCCGGATAAAATTCCTTATCCGGGTTATCCTGCTTCAAACGGTAGACTACCCCGACCTCGGTCCCGACAATAAATTCCCTGGCGGAGCTTTCCTTGGCGAACTTACCCATCTGGCTCGTGGATAACACCGCATCAGCCATGCCTACCGCCTCAGGCAGACATTCCGGATGCACCATGACCAAAGCTTGGGGATGGAATTTCTTTTCTCTTTTTATGTCTTCCGGGAGTATCTTTACGTGCGTTGGGCAAAACCCGTTCCAGACGATCAACTTTCTGCCGGTTTTCTTAGCCACAAAATCACCAAGATATTTATCCGGGACAAAAATGATCTCTTCCTTGTCTTTAAGCGCGTTGACTACTGCCACGGCGTTGGTTGAGGTGCAGCAAACATCAAGCTCGGCTTTGACCTCGGCTGATGTATTAACATAGCCGACCACCACAGCCTGAGGATGCTGCTTTTTCAGCTTTCTCAGATCATCGGCGGTCATCATGTTCGCCATCGGGCATCCGGCCAGCACATCCGGGACTATGATTTTCTTATCCGGGCAGAGTATCGAAGAAGTTTCCGCCATAAAATGCACCCCGCACAGGACGATCACCTGGGCCTGGCTCTTAGCGGCAATGCGGGCCAGCTCCAGCGAATCGCCGCGAAAATCAGCCACATCCTGGACCTCAGGCAGCTGATAATTATGCGCCAGGATTACCGCGTTATGTTTTTTCTTTGATTCGGCGATGGCCTTGCTGAAATCTGCTTTGAATTTTTTTTCTGTCATGTTAAGTCAGTCCTTTTCCTTATGATTATACCGTATCGTTACTGCGGCCGCAATATCCTTCTTAAGACGGGCTCTTCTCCTCAAAGATATATTCCCGCATCAACAGCACATAACCTATCCCTCCTGAGCCTTTTATCTTCAAAGGGATCTTGCGCTGGTCGGCGCTGATCCATATCTCGAACCTGCTGGGGGAGCTCTGGAAATGATAAGCCTTGAATGTTCCGGCAGGCACAGTCACATCCTCTATACCGGTAAATCTTATTTCGAAACTTTGGGTAGGCAGATTGGCCTTGAATGTCCAGCCAGGCTCCAATTTAGCCACCCGCCTTACGCAATAAGGCAAGAGTATCGCGTTTTGTATGGGGCCTTCGCGCTGGATCTCGGTCTTCTGCGGATTATTCTTACCGGCGGATTTACTTATAACAAGATGATACTTTTCCTGGTCGTACTCTTCGGTGATCCGCTCCCTTTTGGGCCAGGATAAAATATCCCGGGTCACCTTTAAAGGCAGGTAGGTATCCGGGTCGCCGTAGATCATCTCCTGGTCGACGAAATGAAAAAGCTCGGTTTTAAAACTGATCTGGTTCACGGCCTTTCCGTTAAGTTCGGCCTTTGCTATATGATGGAATTCCGCCCTGCCCAGCCGGACATTGCCCATTTTAACATCGTAAACTATCTTTTCGCCTACACGTTCGGTTAATTCCGGCTTTTTTATTTCTGCCCCCCTGGCCTGCGTGGTATCGCCGGAAGCTCTCCGGCTTACCTTTTCCAAAACCAGCACGACCAGGGTTACAAACAGGAAGATCAAAAGCAACGCGGTGTATTTACGCATATTTATTGACTGCGGGTCTTGACTACTTTCCGAGTATTTTCAAAAGATTAAGCCCGGTCTTAGGGTCGATCCCTTTAGTCGCCTTAAGCCCCTTCAACTCAAAAACAACCGCCTCGATAACCAGGAATATCCGGGAATCCTTGCGCACGCATCCGGTAAGGACCTTGGTCTTCTTGCCCATTGAACTGTGAATATGCACCTGCGGCCCGGCGGAATTGGTATAAACCGTTCCTACGCCCATAGCCTCCCAGCCGTCCTTGAAATTCACCCAGTTCGGCTGCGGCGGGATAACCGGTTTCTTGGGCCCGGCGGCAAGAATGCCTTTCTTGAGCGCGCCCAGGAATACAAATACGCAGGTCTTCACTTTCTCCTTGCGGCAGAATTTTTCGACTTCCTTAAGCATTACATCATCATCGCTGAATTTCAACAGGAATATCCTGCCCAGCTTACCCTTGGTGTATTCCATAACATCCTCCGCTATCTTAAATGCGCGATGTCCCCGGCCATGAATTTCTCCACGATGCCGGAATCCCTGCGCACCAGGATCCCTCCGTCTGAATCGATATCCAGGGCCAGGCCTTCCAGGTGTTCCTTGCGGCAGGCCAGCTTTATCCTGCGTCCCAGAGTGACATTATAACCGCGCCATTTATCCAATATGACCGCGCTGCCTTTTTTGGCGAAGATCCCGTAGTTCTCCTCGATCCTGCGCAATATCTCTTTTAGCAGCTCCAGCCTGTTAATATCCTCTTTTTTTTCTTCTTTCAAGGATACAGCTCCAGGGACCAGTTCTTCCCTGCTGTTATTCACGTTCAGGCCGAAACCGATGATCACAAAATTAGCCGCGTCGATCTCGCCTTTCAGCTCAGTCAATATCCCGCCTAATTTCCTGCCGTTGACCAGGATATCGTTAGGCCATTTTATCTGCGCGGATACCCCGGCGCACTCTTTTATCCCTTCACAAATGCTTACCGCGGTCATTAAAGTAAGCACAGGTATCTGGCTGGCCGGCATATCCGGCTTTAATATAAAAGTGAGATATATGCCTTTGTATTTTGTGGATACCCAGCTGCGGCCGAGCCTGCCCCTGCCTTTAGTCTGGTATTCCGCGACCACCACCGTGCCTTCGGCAGCGCCCTGGGCGCATAATTCCATTGCCGCGTCCATAGTGGAAGGCAGATGGTCGTAATAATAAACCTTGCGGCCGATGAATTTTGTCCCCAGTCCTTCGGTTATCTCCGCCGGGTATAGTCTATCCGGGCTGGAAAGGATCCGGTAACCCAGGTGCGGTATAGCCACGATATCGTAACCGGCATCCCTCAGCTCCTGGATATGTTTCCACAAGGCCTGCCGGGTTATTCCCAGGTGCTGACTTATCTCTTCCCCGGAAATATACTCGTCTTTTCTTCTTAAAAGCTCAAGGATCTTATCCCGCATATAACCTCAAAGATTATCCCGCTGTCAGTTGTTCATTCAACGGAGGGCAAGAAAGACCTAAAAATGCAGTTCCATGGCATGAGTGGGGCAAACCTTTACGCAGAGCTCGCAGGCGATGCATTTTTTCTCATGGAAGAGGACTTTGCGGGTCTGGGGGTCAACCACCAGAGCCTGGGCCGGACAAATAGGCACGCATAAACCGCAATCTGTGCATTTAGTGGTATTACGGATAATATCTTCGCCTAAAGGCTGTATCTTTACCCCGGATGATTGCAGGTATTCCAACCCTTTCTTGAAATCATCGGCCTGGCCGATCAATTCCAAAACCATCAGCCCTTCTTCCTGGGGGGTTACATAAGCCTTCAGGATATTGAATTTAAGATTGTAATCCTTCACTAACTTATAAACGATCGGCTGGTCGACCAGGCGATGCGGAAAATGAAGGACTATGCGTCTTGTCGTCATACAGCTACCACCTCTTTTACCTCCGGGACTTCTTGTTTTAGTATCCGCTCTATGCCCATCTTCAGGGTCATCTGGCTCATCGGGCAGCAGCCGCAGGCTCCGGTCAACCGTACCTTTACGATGCCTTCAGGGGTCACTTCTACCAGGTCCACATTCCCGCCTTCAACAGCCAGCATTTCTCTTACTTTATCCAAAGCTTTCTCTACCTTTGCTTTCATTTTAGCTCCTTAATAGGCCCCGGCAGTCAAACGCCTGCTCGCCGGGCGATTTTTACGCTATAGGTCTTTCTTTAAGCGGTTTGAACGTATACCCGGATTCTTTGCCGGGTAAAGGGCTTACTGCCTCACTGAGCAGGAAATCCCCTTTTTTGATCCAGGCCTTTAACTCCTCAGCGATCTCTTTGGCCTTGGAATAACTGGAAAGAGCTCCAGTCGGCACATCCTTACCCTCAATGGATATCTTGCCGGATTTCAACTGTTTATAACTCACCTCGCCCAAAGAACCCGGAACGAACTGGGGATAGGCCTGCGAGTAATCCACTATCTGAGTATAGATATCATCGTCTTTGATCGCGGCGTAAGCGGCGATCTCTTCATTCAAGATAGGTATAGGCACGCCTATACCCACGGTCAGGGTCGCGCCATAACCCAGCATGCTCGTTCCTCTCAACCATTCGGCCTTCATCTGTTTCAGGTCGCCGATGACCGCTATAGTCCCAGCCCCGCCCGTGGGAGTGCCGTTATTCTTGCGCTGGACCCCGGGATTATGCTGCGTCCCGTGCCAGGCGATATAACCTACGCCCCCTCCCAGGAATATCCTGGTGCCCACGCCTATTGTTTTATACCAAGGGTCTTTTAATAACGGCGAAAGCTGGCCGGCCGAGGAATAATTGGCGTTGCCCATATTCGGCTTAAGCGCGCCCATATAGGTATAGATCATTTTGTCCGAAAGGTTGACCGCGACATTATAATTCTGGTAACAGTTGCGCATATTGAAAAGCACCGCCTCATTCAGGTCCTTGAGGTTGATCCAGGTCTCCAGCTTCCTGCGGGGATAACAGTCAGTCCCGTAGGCTGACGCTTCCAGCCTGAGGTCTTTTCCTTCCAGCAGCTCCTGAAGCACATGGCCTCCGCCGTATTTGAACTCCCCGGGATAAACTTTATTCCGCGGGTCGTCATCCGGCAAAGCGGCCGCGCCCAGATAAATATCAGCCGCGGCAAAACCGGTATAAACCGGCACATCATTGATCTTACACACGCCGGCGCCCAGCTTTATCCTGGGTTTTGAGTGCCCTATATTGAAATAAGCGCCGGAAGAACACATCGGGCCGAAAGTGCCGGTAGTGACCACATCCACTTCCTGGCTTGCCTTCTTAAGCCCTTTCTTATCCACCAGATCAATGATCTCTTCAGCGGTCACTACCACTACTTCCCCGCTCTTGATCTTCTGGTTTATTTCAGCGATAGTCTTCATTTACCCTAAACCTCCCTTAAATCCTAATTAACCAATATTATACCAAATTAACCGCAGTTAAACAAATAAAAACAAAAAAGGCAGGGCGTTGATCAACCCTGCCTTTTCCGGCAAAATAAACAGTTATATTTATTTAAACAATGTGTTCGAGATGATAAACGCTGAGAAAACTATCGATACCATAGACATCAGCTTGATCAGGATGTTCAAAGAAGGCCCCGAAGTATCTTTGAACGGGTCGCCAACAGTATCGCCTACAACGCCTGCTTTATGGGCCAAAGAACCCTTGCCGCCGTGATGGCCTTCCTCTATGTATTTCTTGGCATTATCCCAGGCGCCGCCGGAATTAGCCATCATTATCGCCAGCACAAAACCGGTTACTGTGGCTCCGCATAAAAGCCCGGCCACCGCGTTAATTCCTACCAACAGCCCTACGGCTATAGGCGAAATTATCGCCAGAAGAGAAGGCAGGATCATTTCCTGCTGAGCCGCGGTAGTCGCGATATCCACGCAGCGGGCATAATCCGGTTTGGCCTTGCCTTCCATCAAACCAACTATCTCTTTAAACTGCCTGCGCACTTCCACCACTATCTTACCTGCTGCCCGTCCTACCGCGCGCATGGTCATCGAGCAAAAAAGGAACGGGAGCATGCCGCCGATGAATAACCCGATCAACACATTCGGGCTCATCAAGCTTAGATCCAGGTTAAAATTCAACCCTTTTTGCTGCACGGTCATAAGCACCTGGTCCCTGTACGCGGCGATCAAAGCCAAAGCGGTCAAAGCGGCTGAACCAATGGCAAAACCTTTGCCTGTGGCCGCGGTGGTATTCCCCAGGGAATCCAAGGCATCGGTCCTTTTCCTGACCTCAGGAGGCAGATGCGACATCTCGGCGTTTCCGCCGGCATTGTCCGCTACCGGGCCGTAAGCGTCAGTGGCTAAGGTTATCCCCAGTGTGGAAAGCATACCCACTGCGGAGATCGCGATGCCGTAAAGTCCGGAATTAAAATTCTGCGCTCCGCCGGATAAGAAGAAGCTGGCCATAATAGCCACGCAAACTACTAATACCGGGATGGCTGTGGACATCATACCCACTGCCAAACCGCTGATTATTACAGTAGCCGGTCCGGTAACCGCTGAATCGGCGATCGTTTGTGTCGGTTTAAAACCGCTGGAAGTATAATATTCGGTAACCAGGCCGATGATCACGCCAGCGACCAGGCCGGAAAGCACAGACCAGTAAACTCCGATATGCTCAACTCCCAAGACATGCCGGATCAGGAAATATGAAACTATAGCCACGATCAAAGAGCTGGTAAATACGCCTTTTCTCAAAGCGGCCAGCAACACTTTCTGGCTGGCGTTCTCCTTGCTCTGGACAAAGAAAGTCCCGATGATCGAGGCGATAACCCCTACCGCTGCCATAACCAAAGGAACAGTGACACCGCGAAGCCCTAATCCAGCGGCAACGCCTAATGCTGAAGTAGCTACTATTGAACCGACATAAGATTCATAAAGGTCAGCGCCCATACCGGCGACATCGCCGACATTATCGCCGACATTGTCCGCGATAACCGCGGGATTTCTCGGGTCATCTTCCGGAATGCCCGCTTCAACCTTGCCTACCAGGTCAGCCCCGACATCAGCGGCCTTGGTGAAGATACCGCCGCCAACGCGGGCAAAAAGCGCCTGCGAGCTGGCGCCCATGCCGAAACAAAGCATGGTCGAGGTGATCGCCGCGATCTTATCCCCTCCGGCAGCAACCGGATTAACCCCATAATACCAATTAAGGAAATAATACCAAATGCTCAGGTCCAACAGGCCCAGGCCGACCACGGTCAAGCCCATTACCGCGCCGCTGGAGAACGCGCAACGCAGGCCGGCGTTCAGGCTCTTGGTGGCCGCGGCAGCTGTGCGGTTGGATGCTTTGGTGGCTATGGTCATACCGATAAAACCGGAAAGCCCGGAAAAGAACCCGCCGGTCAAAAAGGCGAACGGCACGAACATTACCAGGTACTTCATATAGGCCAAGGCAAGCAGGATGAAAAAAACCACAATAAAGAACAAGGCTACACCCATATATTGTCTTTTCAGATAGGCCTTAGCGCCTACCCTTACCGCCAGGGCGATCTCCTTCATCTTATCCGTGCCTTCATCCATTTTCAACACGGATAAAGCCAGATAAAAAGCAAAACCCAGAGCTAAGATCGAACCCACAGGTGCGAGTAACAACAGATCAAAGTTCATGCTTTCCTCCTTGTATAGAAATACAACACCGGTGCATATTCCGCTTGCACCGGGTGATGATAATAATTTTAGCGCAATTATAATCGGCGCAAAATTTAGTCTCCAAAGTACCACAAAACTTTATGTTAGTCAATGGATTTTAGGAACCGGGCTATATTTAAAGAAAGAGTTTAAAGAATGGCGGGATTTGTCAGCGCAGTTAACCTTGGGCTTCTTTTTGTTTTTGCTTTTCTTCCAGTATTTTCGCGGCTACCTCTGCCGGGACTTGCACATATTTGTCGAATTCCATGGATGCATTGGCCCTGCCGCTGGAAAGAGACCGGAAACCCGTGGCGTAACCAAACATCTCGGAGAGCGGGGCTTCCGCGTCCACAACCTTCTGGTTACCTTTCATCTCCATTCCCAGGACCTTGCCTCTGCGGGAACAGATATAACTGATCACCCCGTTGACGTATTCTTCAGGAGTGGTAACCTCCAAGGACATGGACGGCTCAAGCAGGACCGGGTTGGCTTTCATGAACACTTTCTTAAAACAGGCTATGGACGCCAGTTTAAAAGCCAATTCCGAGGAGTCCACATCGTGGAACGAGCCGTCCAAAAGATCAACCTTGATATCCACAACCGGATAACCGGCGTAAGCGCCGCTCTTCATCGCTTCGACAACGCCCTTTTCGATCGCCGGGATGAAATTCCGGGGAATTGCCCCGCCTTTTATGCTGTTGATGAATTCAAATCCCTTGCCTGTCTCATTGGGCGAGATCTCAAAAACCACATGTCCGTACTGGCCGCGTCCGCCGGATTGTTTTATATGCTTGTATTCGTCCCGCGCCTTGGCCAGTATGGTTTCGCGGTAAGCGACTTTCGGTTTTCCCACTACCGCCTCCACTCCAAATTCATTCTTCAACCGGTCAACAATGATCTCCAGATGCAGTTCGCCCATACCGGTAAGCACTGTTTCCTGGGTTTCCTGATCTGATTGCACAATGAACGTCGGGTCTTCTTCCGTAAGTTTAGCCAGGCCTTTACCCAATTTATCCTGGTCAGCCCTGCTTTTAGGGGAGATACTTAAAGAAACCACCGGCACCGGGAATTGGATAGCCTCTAAAAGAACAGGATTATCCATATCGCTGAGCGTATCGCCGGTAACAGTGCTGCCCAGGCCGATCACCGCCACGATATCGCCGGCAAAGGCGTGTTCTTTGGGCTCACGCTGGTTAGCGTGCATCTGCAGTATGCGGCCGATCCGCTCCCTTTTATTCTTGGTCACGTTCAAAACATAAGTGCTGTTATCCAGCCTTCCGGAATAAACCCGGACATAGACCAGCTTGCCCATATGCGGGTCGGTCTGGACCTTGAAAGCCAGGCCGCAAAAAGGCTCGTTGCTGTCAGGCTTGCGTTCTATCGCGTTTTCCGCGTTATCCGGGCTGGCCGCCTTGACCGCAGGGACATCCAGCGGAGAAGGCAGGAACATATTTACCGCGTCCAGCAGCTTTTGCACTCCCTTATTTTTGAAAGACGCGCCGCAAAGGACAGGGACAAGTTTATTGGCCACCGTGCCTTTCCGTATAACCTTTATCAATTCTTCGGTAGTCACGGAATCCGCAGATTCCAGGTACTTCTTCATCAGCTCATCGTCAAAAGCTACCGCTCTTTCTAATAATATATGCCGGTATTTCCCCGCGCTTTCCTTATATTCTTCAGGGATATCTTCTATCTTATATTCCTTGCCCATTGTTTCGTCGTCGTAGATATAGGCCTTCATTTCGATCAGATCGATCACCCCGCGGAATTTATCCTCCGCGCCCAAAGGTATTTCCAAAGCCGCGGGATTAGCGCCCAGGTCTTTCTCGATCCCGCTCAACACGCCGAAGAAATCCGCTCCGGTGCGGTCCATCTTATTCACGAACGCGATCTTAGCCACGTTGTATTTATTCGACTGCCTCCAGACGGTTTCCGACTGCGGTTCCACTCCTCCTACCGCGCAAAAAAGCGCTACTGCTCCGTCAAGTACGCGCAGGCTGCGTTCTACCTCTACGGTAAAATCCACGTGGCCCGGGGTATCGATAATATTTATTTTGCAGTCTTTCCAGAAACAGGTAGTAGCGGCCGCGGTAATGGTAATACCCCTTTCCTGCTCCTGTTTCATCCAGTCCATCTGGGCCTTGCCGTCATGCACCTCGCCGATCTTATGCGATTTTCCGGTATAATAAAGGATCCTTTCGGTGGTAGTAGTCTTACCGGCGTCAATATGCGCCATGATCCCGATATTCCTTACTTTCTGCAGTTCTATCTCAGGGGCAACGAATACCTTGGGTTTTGCTTCCGCGGTTTCCGCGGGAGCTTCTCCTGAAACAGGCGCAGCCTCAGGTCCGGGGGTTTCCGGAGCGGCTTCCTGGACGGGAACTTCCAGGATAACTTCTCCGGCAGGTTCCAGGCTGACAGGAGTTGCTTCTGTTGGTTGGGCTGACGGTTTATCGGTTTCCTCGGGAGCCTGCGCTTGAAGCTCAGGCACGGGTTCCGCGGGGACTTCTTTGGCCTCCGGCTTAATTTCTTCTACCGTTGTTGCTTGTTCAGCGGTTTCTGCCGCCGGAGCCTCCTCCGCGGGCTTTTCCAAAGCCTGAACCGGTTCTTCGGCCTTAACAACCTGGGCAGGAATAGACTGGCGCTGGACCTGGGCGTAAAGTTCCTTGATCGTCGCGTCTTTCTTCTCCAGCGTTTTGTCCCTGTCTTCTAATTCCTCTTCCAACTTGCTGTATTCTTCATTAAGGCTGTTGAAATCTTTTTTGGAGATCCATTCGCTTTCTTCCAGATCTTTCCTCATCTTACGGACAGTATAAGAAAGCTCCTTGGATTCATTGATCTTCCCTTCCAGGTCTTTCTGCAGCCGCAGTATCTGGTGGCGCATCTTCTCCATTTCTTCGGCCTTGGCCTTATTCTCATCTTCGAGTTTGCTGTATTGCTCCGCCGCCGCTCTCAGATCCCTGCCCAAGTCCACGTTCTTGGAATATTCCTCTACCAGCTCTCTTTCTTTCTGGAAAAGCACATCCTTGTTCTCTATCGCTTCTTTCTTTATCTTATTGACCTCTTCTTCATTACGGTCATACCATTCTTTGCGTTTGAGCAATTCTTCTTTGGACCCGGCCGCGGATTTCCTGGCGGCATCCAGATTCTTTTGCAGGTCAACACAATTAGCGTTTACCTTTTCCAGTTCCGCGGTAAGGCTGGATACCTGTTCCTGCAGTTTAGTTATCCGGGGATCCTGAACCGGGCCCTTTTTCTTGTTTTTATCATCAGCCGCCGGAGTGGTAAAGAAATACCATCCCAGGCCGATAACTATAAAGATACCCAAGATCCCGATCAACATGTAAGTCATAACGCTTCTCCGGACTTATATATAGGTATAGAAAATACTTTCTTTAAATATACTATATTAATCGTTGATTTTCAAGGGGTTAGAATAGAATACCTGAAAGCGTTTTCCCCCTGTAAACAACAAGACCGGGTCTTTCAACCTGTTGATAATCAATAAGTTGTAAGACCCGGTCTTGAAAAAAACGCCGATTACAAACCCTGCATTACTTTGATGACTTTTTCGCTGACCTCGTTCTGCTGAAGATATGTAACATCCGCCGCGGTAAGAGTGAACTTGGAGTTGCTCAAACGGATACGGTCGATGATCACATCCTCATGGATATTCTGCTTAGCCAGATCCGCTACCTGCTGTAAACTCATCTGGTTGGGATTTACCGCTGCCTGGCTCTGCTGTTGTGATTGAGCGGCCTGCGTTGTCTGCGCCGGCTGTTTTTGTATCTGGCTTCCCACTAACGCCCCGCCTAAAGCGCCGACCAATCCTCCGATAACCGCGCCTTCGGTCCTGCCCTGGCCGCGATTATGACCCTGGTTGCCGATGATCATACCAGTACCCGCGCCGACCAATCCTCCGATAACCGCGCCTTCGCCTGCCCGGTTAGGCGAATTCTGGCATCCGATGACGGAAAAAACCATTGCCGCTGATAAAAAAACAACTGTGATCTTTCTCATGACTTCCTCCTTATTGATTATAATTATTTCCCATAACTATACCACGCGTATTGCTTCTTGCAAGTGAATATATATCCTTTAGAAACTGGCCTTTAAAGTCTTCTCCTCCAGATCAGCTATTTCTTTTTTAAGCGCTTCAGGCAGCCCAAGGATATTCACATCCATAAAACCCCTGACTATTATCGACTGCGCTTCCACAGCGCTGAAACCGCGGGAACACAAGTATTCTATTTCATCTTTACTGATCTTGCCTATAGCCGCTTCATGCGAAAGTTCTACGTCCCGGTAATCAGTTTCCATCTCCGGGATAGCGTGGATCCTTCCTTTTTCCGAAAGTATCAGGCCGCGGCATTCCAGATGGCCTTTAACGTTAGGGGTTTCCGCTTTCACATGACCCCTGGATATAACATTGCCTCCCAGGCTTACCGCCCTGGCGATCATCTCGCTTTGCGTATTTTTCCCCCGCATTATAGCCCGGGACCCTATATCATGCAGGCATCCGGGATGAGAAAGTATCAAAGAATTAAAACTGGCCCGGGAATTCTCTCCGGAAAGCACTGCGGTCGGATACATAGTGATATCTTTGACCGGCTTAAGGCAGATGTAATTGGAGACGTAAACAGAATCTTCCTCCAGCAAGGCGATACCCACGGGCTTGACCGAAACATCCTCCCTCCAGGAATGGATCATGGTGAAATTAAGGTACGCGCCTTTTTTCAGGAAGAACTCGGATAATCCCAGGTGAAATCCTTCTTTGACTGAATCAGCCGCGGAGCAGCCGGTGATCAGGTAAACCTTTGCCCCTTCTTCAACCACCACCACATTATGGACCTTTTGCTTGAACCCCTGGGATTTCAAAAAAAGACAGGCCTGTATGGGCATCTGCACAACCGCGCCTTTTTTGATCCGGATGAAATACCCGCCCTCTGTATCCTTAGGATACTCGCGGCCAAGCTGGTTAAAAGCCCGGCCAAAATACTCTTTAGCCTGGGGATCTTTTTCCAGGGCCTCTTTTATATCCAGTATATCAACATCCGGGGTAAGACTGCGGGAAAAAGCGACCTTACCGTCTTTCTGGAGAAAGCTGGCGGAACGGGTCTCTTCCGAGGCGTCCATCCCGGAAGAGGCGAGCGCCTCATTTTCCCCCGGCTCAATATGTTTAGCTAACTCTTCCCTGGACATGCATACACTCCTTGCACTTTTCGTAACCAAATTTCCTTATGCTCACAAACATCTCTTTGGGATTACCCACGCACCACAGCTTGCCGTCGATCATCACGCAGCCATTCTGGGCTTTGACATAATCAAGGATATAACCGGTATGGGTGATCATCAAAGCGGACTTGCCTTGCCGAGACAGATACTCATTCAGGACATTTCCCATAATGGAGATGTTTTCCAGGTCGACCCCTGATTCTGGCTCATCCAGAAGCAAAAGGTCGGGATCCTGCAATACTATCTGGAAAAGCTCCGAACGTTTCATCTCCCCGCCGGAAAATCCCAGGTTAATATCCCTTGCCAGATGATCGGACAAAGAAAGCCTTTCGGCGAATTTATTTATCAGCTTCCCGTCTTTCGACAGAAAACCGGCGATCTGGGAGAGTTTTACCCCGGTTATGCTCGGAGGATGCTGGTACATTATACCCAGGCCGAGCTTGACCCGCTCCTCTGTAGGCAAACCGTTTATCTTCTTCCCTTTGAAGATTATATCGCCTTTTTTAATGTCGTATCCGGAAAAACCCATAATAGTCTTTAAAAGCGTGCTTTTCCCGCTGCCGTTAGGCCCGAAAAGCACCGCCGGCCGGTCTTTCTTGATGGAGAAATTTATCTCCTCAAGTATCGGCTTGCCCGCCACCTCGACTGAAAGATCCACCACTTCCAACATATCCGCGTTCCTTTTTTAATTAATTCCCGCTATTCTAACACAGATAAAATTCACTGGCAATAAACCGTTATTTTTCAGCCCCGGGCCCGGCGGGATCCAATTATTATGGCCAGTATGGCGATAGCCATAAGCAGCAGGCTGATCAACTGCGAAATGCTCATACCGGACAGCATAAAATTGGCTTCGTAATATCGCATTCCTTCAATAATGAACCTGGTTAAAGAATAAAGCAGTATAAAAACCCAGAATAAAAAACCCGGGAAACGCCTGTTTTGCTCAAGGCGCCATAAGATAAAAAATACCGCCAAACAAGACGCTGACAAATAAAGCTGCGTGGGCAAAACAGGCAGCGAGCATTGGGCATGGCTGGATATTAAACCATCGGTTACCTGCTGGGCAAAAGCCGGAGGATCATCCAAAGCCGGATAGCTTATCCCGAAACGCTGGGATATCTTCCCATAACAACATCCGTTCAGGAAACATCCGATCCTGCCGATGGCTATGCCCAGGGCTAAGGGCGCCGCGAAAATGTCCAGGACTTTCAATACCGGCAGCTTATTCCTGGCAAGAAAAACCACAACAACTATGAAAGCGCTGATCAATCCGCCGTAGAACACCAGCCCGCCCTCCCAAAGCTTAACCATCTCCAGCGGATTGGAAAAATAATATCCCCAATTCAGGGCCACGAACATTATTCTCGCCCCCAATATAGAGGAGATGGCGATATAGAAACTCAGGTCCATTATTTTATTCTTGTCTATGCCCTGCTTATGCGCGCGCATGGCGGCCAAAAGCGTGCCGCAGATAAACGCTAAAGCCAGCAAAGCCCCGTAAGAATAAACGTTAAGCCCGCCTAATTTCAACAATACCCTGTGCATATTTATAATCCCAGCGCTTTTTTGATCTCTTCCTTGTCAAACCCGATAATGATCTTGCCGTTTATATCGATCACCGGAACGCCCATCTGCCCGGATTTAGCCGCCATTTCATCGGCCTTGCGCTCATCAACGCCCACATCATAATTTTCATAAGGTATTTTATTTTCGTTCAGGAATTGTTTCGCGCGCACGCAATAAGGGCAGGTAGCTGTGCTGTAAACCATGACTTTATCGGCCATAATGCCTCCTTCTCATTTCAGATGCCGCGGTGTAAGGTCGACCGCCTCTTCGACTTCCATCACTATCATATACTGCGGCCTGGGGAATGCCGCCTCCGGATGCCTGCCGGCGCTTTTTTCTTCCCGGAGATTACGGATTATACGCTGGCTTATCTTTGCCGCCACCTTTTCCTCCCACAGCCGGGTAATATTCTCCGGGAGCTGGTTTATTTTAACCACCCTGGCTTTGCCTTTAAGACAATATCCCTGAAAGGAATGCTCATCAGCCGCGGTAATGCTCAAATGGGGATCTTTTTTCAGGTTCACGAACGTATGTTTTAAGTAAAGATCCAACAGATATAGCCTGCCGGATTTATCCAGCTTGACTACGCTCTTGCAGGAACTGTTGACCCCGCCATTGTGATCAATGGTCGAAACGATCACAAAGCTCTGCTTCTTAAAAAAATCGACTATTTCCTCGGAAAGGGCGATCATATCGTTATTTCACTTCCAGCCGCTGGGCGTTCTGCCAAAGGCCGTGGATATTGCAATATGACGAAAGCATGATCATCCCCGGTTTATCGCTCAGGAAACTAAAGGCGAATTCCGGCCGGGAATAAACAGTGGAAGTATTCGGTCCCTGGGCTGATTCCCCATGGCTGCAGGCTTCAAACCTGGCAAGCTGAACCGGGGATTTCTCCGCGTCCGCGAGAAAATAAGCCTCGATCCAGCGGATATGGTGCTCTGTGGTATTCGGATGCGGTATTTCTTTGCCTACGCTGAGTTTTACCTGCACTGCTTCGCCTTTTTTAACTTCTGCCGCGGCCTCAATGACCGGTACGTGCTTTTCTTTCTTCCAATCCGCGTTCTGGAACATATCTTTTAGCTCAGCCATTTTCACACCACCTTTCTTACACCTTCTCAAACATATCTTTTCCCACCCCGCATTCCGGGCAAACCCAGGTGTCCGGAATATTCTCAAAAGCGGTCCCGGGCTTGATCCCTGCGCCGGGATCGCCAACCGCAGGATCGTAAATATAACCACAAACAGTGCAGCGATATTTTGCCATAGTTCCTCCTTAAATTTCCCCGGCAAACGACCTGCCGAATTCATAACATGAACTTAATTCATTAGTATCCGGCACGAACTTAGCCGAAATAGAAGGCAGCGTCAACTCCATGCCAGAAAGTTTTACCGCTTCTTCTATCTCTTTAACCGCGCCTCCCGCCCAGCCGAAAGAACCGAATACCCCGGCAATCCTGTTCTTAGCCTTAAAGCCTTTGACCAGCTCCAGGAAACCGGAGATCTGCGGAAGCATATCATTGTCATGCGTGGATGAGCCAAAGAGGAATCCCCGGGCATCGAGCATTTCGGCGATCACCTCGGTCCGGTCAGCCTGGTTGATATCGAAAAGCATCACTTCGATCCCGGAATCGATCAAACCCCTGGCTATGGCCTTGGCCATTTTTTCCGTTGAACCCCACATGGTTTCATAGACTATCACCACTTTATTCCCGGGTTTCTGGCCGGCCCAATCCAGGTAAGCCTTGATTATCTGGGCGGGATCTTCGCGCCAGATAAGCCCATGGCTGGGAGCGATCATTTTTATCGGGATGTTCATCTTCTGCACTTCTTCGATCTTGCGCAGAACCAAACCGCTTAAAGGCCAGAGGATATTGGCGTAATATTTCCTGGCTTCCTCCATTAAAACAGATTGATCAACCTGATCATTAAACCTGGCGGAAGTGGCGTAATGCTGGCCGAAAGCGTCGTTAGGCATAAGCAGTTCTTCTTCCGGTATATAAGTGAACATGCTGTCCGGCCAATGGAGCATTGGAGCTTCAAGAAAAACAAGCCTGCGGCTGCCCAGTTTTATCTCGTCGCCGCTTTTCACCGCCTGGAAATCCCAGTCAGCGTAATAATGTTTATACAGCCCTTCTTTGCATTTCTGCGTTCCCAGCACTTTCGCCTTGGGGCATAACTTCATCAATTCCGGCATTGCCCCGGAATGATCGGTTTCCACATGATTGGCTATAACGTAATCGATCCTTGCCGGATCGATCACTTCTTTGATCCTGGCGATGAATTCAGGAGCGAAAGACGGCAGGACAGTATCAACCAGCGCTATTTTATCATCGACTATAAGATAAGAATTATAGGTGGTCCCTCTTTTAGTGGAATAGGTATGGCCGTGGAAATTACGCACGTTCCAATCCACCGCGCCGACCCAGTAAATCCCTTTTTTGATCTCCTGCGGTCTCATATTAGTTTTCCTTTGTGAATTGGCTTTTATCCGCCCCGCATACCGGGCAGCGCCAGTCATCGGGTATATCCTCAAAAAGCGTTCCCGGAACTATCCCGGAGTCCGGATCTCCCAGCGCGGGATCATATATATAATTGCATATTGTACAGCGGTACTTTTGTCCGGCCCCGGAGGGCTCCTGCTTGTCCTCGCCCTTGATAAAGGTCGGGGCTGACCGCGGTGTTGTCCCGCGCTTAACCTTATGATAATAATCATAGGTCATAGGCAGGGCTTCCTTAAGCAATTTCGAGGCGGTTATTTCTCCCAGGAAAAGGGTATGCGTGCCGCAATCCAATTCTTTGACCACCTTCGCTTCCAGATACGCCAGGGTGTTTTCCAGGATCACCGGGCAGCCGGAATCAAGCACGGCAAACTGCGTATTCTCGAATTTATTTGTTTCCCGGCCGCTCTTAAAGCCGAACTTTCCGATAAGATCGAGCGGGCAGCTTTGGGCAAGGATCGATACCGTGAACCTGCGGCTTTCCCGGATGAACTCGTGGGTAAGGTTATCCTTATTTACGCTTATGGCGATAGCCGCCGGCTCGCTGGTTATCTGGAACACGGTATTGGCGATCTGTCCGTTAGTCCGGCCTTTCTTACAAGAGCAGACTATGTACATCCCGTAACTTATATTATGCAGGACATTAAGATCCACTCACCGCTCCTTTTATAACCCGCTATCCTTAATGACTTTCTTAACTGCCTCAGCTGAGTTCCTGAACGCGTTTTGCTCGGCCTCATCCATATCCAATTCCAGGACCTGCCTGACCCCGTCTTTATTCACTACCGCCGGCAGGCTCAAGTATACATCTTTGATGCCCAGGTATCCGTTGACCAGGGAGGATACCGGCAAAATGGCGTTTTCATCATTGATGATAGCCTGGGTTATCCTTACCAGCGCCAGGCCTATGCCGTAAGAAGTCTCGCCTTTTCTTTCGATGATCTTATACGCCGAGTCCCTGACCTCAGTGAATATGGAATTGAATTCCGCGTCCCGGTGGCAAGTATGGTTATTCGAGCATATCGTGCAGTATTTCCTGAATAATACCCCGCCGATCATTGCCTTGCTCCAGACCGCGAATTCGCTGTCCCCGTGTTCGCCCAGGATATAGGCGTGTATATTATGCGGGTCTACCCCGCAATGCTTGCTTAAGAGGAACCGGAAACGCGCGGTATCCAAAACCGTCCCCGAGCTCATCACCTGATTGGCGGGCTTGCCGGAGATCTTGTAAGCGGCATAAGCCAGGATATCCACGGGATTAGTGACTATCAGCAACAGCGCGTTTGGCGCGTGCTTGACGATCTCCGGGATCATCTTCCTGAACAGCCCCACATTATCCTTGACCAGTTCTATCCTGGATTGGCCGGGCTTTTGTTTACTGCCGGCGGTTATAACTACAATGTCGGAATTTTTAATATCAGGATACTCTCCGGCGGTTATTTCGACCGCGGGGATATAGGGAGCGCCGTGAGAAAGATCCATTACCTCGCCTTCCAGCCTCTTGCGGTCCAGGTCAACTATGACGATCTGCCTGGCCAGTGCCCTGCTCATTAAGGCATAAGCATAGCGCATGCCCACGTTGCCGCATCCGATTATTGAAACCTTTGGTTTCAGATCATTCATAGGATCCTCTCTCCCTAAACATCCACGCCTATCCATTTACGTATCGCCAGCCCGATCAGAAAATTTATACCGGCTATCCCCAGGCTTATGCCGGCCATCTCCAGGAACCTGGTCTTGAATTTCAAGCCCTTAGCTACCGAGATATAAAAAGTAAAGATCAATATTACCAGCAGAGCGAAAACTACCACCAGGCTCAAACAAACAAATATATTCTTAAAAATAAGGTACGGCGAGATCAATAAAGCCACGGTAAAACAATAGGCGAGGCCGGTATAAATACAGGCCTTTACCGGGTCTTTCTTTGTATCCTCCTGCTTTGTGGAAAGGTATTCCGAGGCAGCCATGGATAAAGCGGCGGCGATACCGGTGATCAAGCCGACGATAGCGACCAGGCGGGTTTTCTGCAACGCCAGGCTGAAACCTACCAGCGCGCCGGTCAATTCCACTAACGCGTCATTAAGGCCGAGGACCACTGAGCTGGCGTACATCAGGCCTTCTTCGTCGATCAGGTCGATCAATTCTTTCTCGTGTTTTTCTTCGTCATCAATGATCCGGGTGACTTCGGGGGATATTGCCTTTAATTTGGCGTAGGCATCCTGGGCCATCTCCTCCCCGTTTTCCAAAAGCTTCAAACTGAAGGTGATCCCGAATATCCTGGCCAGCCAGGTGTAAAATAATATCTTTAACCGATCAGGCTTGATCTCCTCTTCGGTCAGGCTTTTCCAGAATTTATAGTGCGCCAATTCATCCTGGGATATCCTTTCCAGGATAGCCGCCCTGACTTTATCCTTAAGCGTTTGCCCGACCCGATGGTAAATGAAATGCTCGGTTATTTCATTTTTCTGGGCCTTAAGGACGCTCTTTTTAAGTTCCGGGGTCAGCATTTTACCTTTGGCATTTACGCCGGTTTAATAATTTGTAGAATTCCATCGCCCATAACGGGAACGAGGATATAACGATCACCATGGCCCAATCCAGCAGGCCCAGGGCCTCGGTCTTGAATACTGTTTGCAGAAATGGAGTATATACCACAGCCATCTGCAAAATGAACGAGACCAAGCAGGCAAGGAGCAGTTTTTTATTAGTGAATACGCCGATCGCGAAGAGAGACTCGGTCATGCTCCGGCAGTTGAACGAATGGAATAATTGGCTGCAGGAAAGGACCACAAAAGCCGCTGTCCTGGCCCTGGCCAGGCCTTCTTTTTCCAGGTAAAGAACGAGGCAGAAAGCCAGCAAACTGCAAAAAGCGATAAAGCTTCCCTGGATCAGCATTACTATTCCCCTGGAGCGGGTAACTACCGGTTCGTTGGTCTTTCTGGGCATGCGCTGCATCACCTTAGGCTCAACAGGATCGACTCCCAGGGCCAGCGCGGGAAATCCGTCAGTGACCAGGTTCACCCAGAGTATATGTATGGGCAAAAGCGGAACCGGCATGCCAAAAAGCGAGGATACGAACATTACCAGTATTTCTCCGGCATTGCAGGATAAAAGATAATGGATAAATTTCTTTATATTGTCGTATATTCCCCGGCCTTCTTCCACTGCCGCGACTATGGACGCGAAATTGTCGTCAGTGATCACCATATCCGATACTTCCTTGGTCACATCCGTACCGGTGATCCCCATGGCCACGCCGATATCCGCCTCTTTTACCGCCGGGGCGTCATTAACACCGTCGCCGGTCATGGCCACGACCTCTCCCCTTCGGCGCCATGCTCGCACTATCCTTAATTTATGCTCCGGGGATACCCGGGCGTAAACCGGTATGCGCTCGATCTCTTTTTCCAGCTGCGCGTCGCTCAAGCGGTCAAGCTCTTCTCCGCTCAGAGCCCAGGAGCCGCTTTTGAAAAATCCCAGGTCCTGGGCAATAGCCACAGCGGTATTCTTATGGTCTCCGGTGATCATCACTGTCTTGATCCCGGCGCTCTTACATATATTGATCGCCGCCCTTACTTCTTCCCGGGGAGGGTCGATCATTGCAGCCAGCCCCAAAAATATCAGATCCTTCTCAATATCCGCCGCCTCATATTCTTTAGTCTGGGCATCCAGGGGCCGGGAAGCCACAGCCAAAACGCGCATGGCCTGGTTAGCCAGATCGATATTGCTCTTGCTGATCCGCTGCCTGTCCGCCGCGGTCAATTGCCGGATATTGCCGTTCTCCTGTATATAGGAACAATCCTTCAACAATATGTCCGGCGCGCCTTTAACAAAGGCCTGGATATTCTGATCACCTGCCTGGCGGATAACGCTCATCTTCTTGCGCACTGAATCAAAGGGGATCTCCTCGATAAACTGGAATTCCGACTCCGCCTGATCTTTATAAATACCCGCCTTGGCGGCCGCGGTCAATAAAGACGCCTCGGTCGGGTCCCCGAATATCCGGTAACCTTTATCGCCTTTAGTCAACTGCGCGCTGTTGCATAATACCGAAGCCAAAAGCATTTGCTTCAGGTCAACATAACCATTAGGGTCTATCTTTTCCCCGTTAAAGCTGAATTCTCCCGCGGGCTCATAACCTATGCCGCTTACCTTGAATAAACGGTCACTGCTGTAAACCGCCTGAACAGTCATTTCGTTCTTAGTGAGAGTCCCGGTCTTATCCGAGCAAATTACCGTGGCGCAGCCCAGGGTTTCCACTGAGGGAAGTTTGCGGATCAGGGCATTGCGTTTAACCATGCGCTGCACGCCTAAAGCCAGGGCAATCGTCACTACCGCCGGCAGGCCCTCGGGAATAGCCGCTACCGCCAGGCTCACCGCGGTCAGGAACATAGCTATCAAATTATCCCGGTTAAACCCTCCCCGGAACAATCCCAGCAAAAATACCATGGCCACCAGGATAAAACACACATAAACTATCCACTTGCCGAATTCCTCTAATTTTTTCTGTAAAGGAGTATCCTCCTGCTTTATATCCTGGATCATCCCGGCGATCTTGCCTAATTCGGTGCTCATCCCGGTGCTGATAACTATGGCCCGGGCCTTGCCTGAGGCTACTGATGTGCCCAGGTAAACCATGTTCGCCCGTTCAGCCAAAGGCATTTCTTTTCCCGGCAAAGCCAGCTGGGTCTTATCCACCGGGGTTGATTCTCCGGTAAGAGAGGCTTCCAGGGCGGAGAAATTGGAGGTAACCCAGAATAAACGGCTGTCCGCAGGCACATGGTCACCCGCTTCCAGCTCGATTATATCCCCGGGGACAATTTCAGCGGACGGGATCATCTTAGGCTGGCCGTCACGAAAGACCTTGGAATTCGGGCTGGACAATTTCTTTAGGGCGGCCAGGGATTTTTCCGCGCGGTATTCCTGAATAAAGCCCATTAAGGCGTTCAGGATGACAATGCCGATGATCGCCAGGGCATCGATCCATTCCCTCAAGAAGCCCGAAACCAGGGCCGCCCCGATCAATACCCAGATAATAAAATCATTGAATTGTTCCAGGAATTTGACCAGCGGGCTTACCGGCTTTTTTTCCTTTAACGAATTAGGCCCGTATTTAACCTTGCGGCCTGCCGCTTCCTGCTGAGTAAGCCCTTTATTCAAGCTGGTATCCAGCGTTTTCTCTATTTCGTGTATCTCTAACTGCCAAGCTGTTTTCATCACCCTTCCTTTTTAAAAGTTATTTATTACCTATATTATCTCACAATCGCTGTTTTCCGGCAAGTTTGACCGCTATTTAAATACCCCGGGGATAAGCTCTCCGCAGAACTTACATTTTGAGTCTTCTATATTATTTTCGCTGATATCATATACTTTTCTTTTGATCAGCGTTTTCCGGCAATTGGGGCAAAGACTGTCATTTCCCCAACTGTAGATATTCCCGACATATACATACCTTAGGCCCGCGTCATGGCCAAGCCGCATAGCCAGCTTTAAGGTCTCTTCGGGCGTAGGATCCTGGGAAGTGAATTTATAATTCGGATAGAACCTGGATATATGCCAGGGGATATCTTTATCCACTCCGGACAGGAACTGGGCTATCCCTTTTAACTCCTCAGGAGAATCATTACTACCCGGGACAACCAGCGTAGTTACCTCAACCCATATCCCCGATTTGCGCAAAAGCCGGATCGAATCCAGTACCGGCTCAAGGCTTCCCCCGCAAAACCTCCTGTATGAACTTTCGCTGAAGAATTTAAGGTCAACGTTCGCGCCGCTGAGATAGGGCTTAAGCATCCTGATCGCTTCAGCGCTCATATAACCATTGGTGACAAAGATATTATGCAGCCCTTTAGCCCGGGCGAACTTGGAGATCTCCAGGGCGTATTCAAAAAAAACAGTGGGCTCGGTATAGGTATAAGCTATGCTCCGGCAATTCTGCTTTATCGCGCTGGCCACTATATCTTCCGCAGCGAACTCCTGGCCCCAGGGCACAGAGCCGTCTTTCAGCGAAACCTGGGATATCTCCCAGTTCTGGCAGAAACCGCAGCGGAAATTGCAGCCGATAGCGGCGATGGAAAAACTCTTAGAGCCCGGCAGGAAATGATAAAGCGGTTTTTTCTCGATGGGGTCGACATTCGCGGCGATCACCTTGCCGTAAACATGGGTAAACAGCGTGCCGTCCAGATTCTGCCTGACCCCGCAGAAGCCGAATTTCTGGTCAGCGATATGGCACTGATGCGCGCAGAGAAAACAATGGGCCTGCTTATCCTTTAATTTCTCATACAGCAGGGCTTCTTTCATTTTCGCACCTGTTAAATTCTGCGGGTTATAATTTCCAATCAACCATATGACTCTTTATAAACTTCTCAATGTACCTCACCACTTCTTCTTTGGCGTTACTGGGGCTTTCCGCTACCCATACCGCAAAATTATAAAGTGTTTGCGTGTCAACTTCGATCCACTTTTTATCCCTATAGAGCGCATAGAACAACGTTGTAACTGCTATCCTTTTATTCCCGTTTTGAAACGGGTGATTCTTGATCATTAAATAAAACATGACGCTTATCTTAGAAACAAAAGTAGGATATAGATCTTTCTTACCGAAAGACTGAAACGGAATGGCCAAACAACTCTCCAGAACATTAGGAAAACGCGTGGCGAATCCAGGGATCGGCTCATTAAAAGAGAACTGTTCCCTGGCAAGGCTAAAAGCGATATGCTCTATCTGAGTTACGGTAATTACTTCCATCATTCTTGCCCTAAACGCTTAAGGACTTCTCCGTACTCTCGAACTGTCCTTTGCACGGATTTCTCAATATCTCTTTTTTCTTCGTCACGCAAAGGGCCGCCTACAATATCTATGAAATTCTTGTCGGCGTATTCCCTGGGTATAGCATAGCTCTTACCAATTCTTATAGCCGGGATTTTGCCTTTTTTAACCCGCATATAAACCGCTATCCGGCTTACGCCTAAGAGCTTAGCCGCTTCAGCGATAGATATATATGCTCTTTTGTCCATAATATATAGCTCCTCCTATAGTTACGATATTTTTGTTAACCATACTATACACCTTAACATATGTTAACTATAACACATTGACTTAACAATTGCAAGAAGGATTTAACGGCTGATTTTGCCTTTCTTGCATCCCCAAAAAACCATTTATATTATTTCCGAAAGTGTACGAAAACTCTTCCGAAGTTTTTGTCATCTTTCTCTATTCGGTGATAAAGCTGTTTTATCTCCGGCTGCCGCAGGAAACGCAGCACGTGTTTCTTTAACTGCCCACTGCCCTTGCCTGGAATGATCTCGATTAAAGTAATACCTTTTTGAACCGCTTCTTCAACAACACGTTTAAGCTCTGAGTCAATTGACCGGCCTTTGTTAAAGATATCGTGTAGATCCAGTTTAATTTTTGCCATTATTTCTCAAAAGGTAAGTTATCGCGATGCCAACGATTAGAACAATGCTATAAATTATAATGACCGGTATTAAAAACTTGGGATAAAAACGCAGCACCTTTATGAATGAGTCTAAATTCAAGCATACCGCGATCAAACCTCCGGCGATATAAGCGCTTAACCCCAGAATGACTATTATTTGTTTTCTATTCATTTAAACCAAGCGTATATCATTGTCGCTATCGATATGATTACCAGAAATATTCCCATCGCCTTAGTATTGCGTATTTCCTTGGGCATAGAAATAGGCTCGATCCGCCAATTGATCTTCTCATAAAACCTTCTTTGGATCTCAATAGTCAATTCCGGCTTAAAGAAAACGAACAGACCGATTATTATACCGGACATAGCCATAATACCCAGAATAAGCGTTTTACCTATCACCAGCGCGATTCCTCTCATCGCTCATCCAATTTTCTGACCGCCCAGATAATAAAACGTCCAAGCAATAGAATCAAATAAAGAATAAACAGCTTGAGGACAAAGGGTTTATTTAAGAAGCGGGCTAACACTTTAGACCCATAAACCGCTCCGCGATTCACGCAACGCGGCTCTTTTAAGGCGGATTTGATCCCCGCCGCATCCATAAATTCTTTTATCCGTTTCGCGATGATCTTTGGCGTCGGGTTAAGCGCCGCGTCCATTATCTCTCTAGAATTATAACCGCTGCGGATCTCCGGGTATATATTTATAGTGTGTTTCTCGCCGTTAACAAACTTCAATTGATATTTCGGGAACACAATGGGTATCTGGCTAAAAACCCGCAGCAGCAAATACAACGCGATAGCCAGCCCTATTATTATCAATCCCTCGCGCGCTATTATCCAATTGATCTGTTTTTTATTCATTCTTCTCCTTATTTCAAGACCCGGTCTTGCAACCCATTGGGGTCTACCAGTTTACCAGTCAAATTTTATTTTACCTCAACTTATCACACTTTGTGATAAGTTCAAAGATCGAACATATCTCCCTCAAATTTTGTGGTTTCTGCTTTTCATGGATCTGCCGGGGTTCTCGCTCAACTCGGTTTTACCCTATCGGGCCGCCAAAGGTCTTTCGCTTTCTCGGCTCCTGCGCAACTCGCCCGTCGGGCTGACCGCCCAGGACGGCCTCGGACATGCTCGTCGTCCAAATGCTTCCGCGTTTGGATGCCCTCGCCAGCTCAAGCTGCTTTGGCTAAAACCTCCATTCGCTCGCCCTCCCGCCAGATTCATTCTTATTCTTCCCCCGCCTCGCCTCCCCCCGCAAAATCCACTTTGGTTTTGTACTCAAAATTAACCCCAATATCACATTATTATAAAGATATAAACCCTTTTACCAACCCATCATTAATTAATTGCTCTAATTCTCTAATATAAATTCCCCCCAACTCCAAGATATCTTCTTTCCCCTCCCAATCAATAAAGCGATGTTGGTATTTGCCAATTACTGTGGGACTTGATTTATTTGTTTCGGATAGAACTCTTGGTGTATCAAACTTTTCTTTAATATTTCCATCTTTATCTTTCAAAACCAATGAAATTGAATCAGATATACATATTGACTCTCCAATTATTACCGTACAATCAGTCCTAGGGCTAATAGGGCCGCTGTGAATGTTTAAATCTCTTTTATCTTTAAAAAAACTTAATGTGGGACTCTTGGAAACTAAATCCCCATACCATTGTTCGCCCCCCTGCTTAGACCTAGCCTCTTTAAGGGCATATTGCAACACGGAACGAGCTGCTGAAAGAAAAGCACTCAGTTCAAAACAAAAGTTCTCTCGTATCGCGTTTTCTTTTACCATTTTAGAGTAAAAATATTGCGCTTCCGAGAATTTAATTTTTTCGTGCATATTTCCCTCCAATATTTAATATAGAGATAGGCAATATAGTATTCATAGGGGGATTTTGAATGTTGTTGCAAATAAATAGGTTACGTATCCCCTCTTGTGAATCTTTCGAGCAATTCACATTATTTATGAAGATTGTGCCATTTCTCAAATCTATCTATTATCCCAGAAGGTATAGCCCTGGGACAATCTACTTCATACCCCAATACATCTCTTATTTTCTCAACCAGTGCTTTCTGACTTAAATCATATATCTGAGCAACAAATAAAAGAGCATACCCTCCCGCATCCGCTATGAGCTTATTATATGTCTTAGGAGAGAATCGCATAATGAAAAATGGCCGAATATTAAAATATTCACACATTTTCAATTTAATCTCTAATTCTTTCTTATCAATATATTCTAACTTATTCTTTATTTCACAACCATAAGCAATATTGTCTTTCTTAAAGATATAATCCAAATCATTTTTAGTCTTAGTCCATTTCTTTCCATTATATTCTATGACTTTCTTACCATCTATCGTAAAACCTCTACCAGCTAAAGCTTCAGCGAATAGAATCTCCGCTCTATTACCGCAACTTGTCATTATATGATCCTGTGAATACTCCTGGACAACTTTAGCTACACTATTTGCCGGACGTTTAGGATATCTATTAGAACGATGCGCAAAAAAGTGTAAATGCAATGTATTCCCAGAGGCAGAAATTGATAAATTTATTTGCTGAAGATACCCGCTTTTCAGTAGCCCTACCACTGCATTTCGCGTCACCCAGTGGAAATATTCTTTCTCAAACTTAACTTGAAGCTGCTTCATATAAAACACTTCTTTGGTATCCTTGTTAAACAAAGAACATAAAGATTTCTGAGCACCAATCCAATATTCATCTCGATTATATTTCTTACGATCCTCTTCCTCAGGACTATAATCAAAATAGTCATCTTCAGACAAAATGCTCATTTTACTCCTATCTAACTAAACCACAATTAAACCATCTCTAGTTATAATAGACGGACTGATAAGCAAAATCTAACTTGATTTTCTGACAATAGATAATGTTTCTGGCGGATTTGTGAGCGAATGTTGATTTTAGCCAAAGCAGATTGAGTGAACGAGGGTATCCGAACGCGGAAGCATTCGGACGACGAGCATGTCCGAGCCCATCCTGGGCGGTCAGCCCGATGGGTGAGTTGCGCAGGAGCCGAGTTCACGAAAGACCTTTGGCGTCCGCCTAAAAAGTTTTAGTGGCGGAAAATCAACCTGAGCGAACAAACCGACAGAAACATTAGAAATAGCTATAATCTATACCGTACCGATTCTTCATCGGGTATAGCTACGGATGATAAGATGCGTTCGTCTTTAGAAGGAAACTTACGGATAATAATATCTATCATTTCTTTGCCGTTAAGGTCGCAATACCGGGCATTGATCCCGGCGCAAAGCTTGATCTGCTCTTCGGTCAATTCGCCACGCGCTAATGCCGTCGGCCCTCCGATATCCAAAGGCGGAAAAAATAAATGATCGCCTTCCTGGGCCAGCTTTTCGATCTCCTCATTATCCCGGATATCCCTGCCCACCACCAGCTTGGCCTTATCGCTGATCCGGTAATGCCGGCCTAATTTAAGAAGCGCGACATTATCAAGGTCGTATTTCCCGCGCTTCATCAAATCGCGCAATCGCACTGCGAAACGCGGTTCGGTCAACAGGCATCCGCCCGCGGCATTGGGATAATCGATCACCCCGATCATCACCGCCAAGTCGATCTGAGGTTTGCGCGACCTTCCGTTGAAATCGAATAATTTATCCCGGTCCACCCAGCCCTGCTTCTCAGCCATGCTGGGCTCAAGAAGCTTGGCTGACAACGGCCTGAGGATAAGATCTTTAACCCCGGCTTCCTCGGCGATCATGTCCAAAGCCCGGCCATGTTGTGACATCGGCCGCTGACCCAAAACCTCGCCGGTGATCAGGAATGACGCGCCCAACTCCTGCATCAGCTCTTTGGCCTTCCTGAGCATGAGTATTTTACAGTCGATACAGGGATTGATGTTGGCGCCGTGGCCGTGCTTAGGATGTTGGACGATCCGCAGGAATTCTTCCCCCAGGACCACGCTCTTCATCTCCATACCGGAGGCGCTGGTAAGAGCTTCGGCGAAACCGGGGCCGTTTCGTTTCTGGCGCAAAGCAAAAGGTATTTTGAAATGAACGCCGATCACTTCAATACCCAGGTCCTTAATTACCTTTGCCGCCAGGATACTGTCCAGTCCTCCGGAGATCAACGCGATCGCTTTCATTATATTTTAATTAAAGGTTATTTTTATTTAGAATGCCAGGAACTTTTTGGTCAATGCCATAAAGGCGATACCGGCCAGGAAAGAAATAAACGCCAGGTTGGATTTTTTAGTGTCCCGCTCTTTGTGCAGCTCCGGGATCAGGTCGGAAGTGGCGATATAAATAAAGCCTCCGGCGGTCAAAGGCAGGATAAAACTGGAAAAATGCGCTACTTTATCAGCTAAGAAATACCCGGCTACGGCGCCTACCATTGCCGCCAAGGCGGATATAAAATTAAAAAGCAAGGCCTTCGCCTTGCTAAAACCTCCGTAAACCAGCACCCCGAAATCCCCCAATTCCTGCGGGATCTCATGGCAGATCACTGCCAGGGTAGTAACGATCCCTATCTTTATGGAAACAGTAAAGCTGGCCGCGATGATCATCCCGTCCAGAAAATTATGGAACCCGTCTCCGACAAGATTGAGATAAGTGAAGCTGTGGACCTTGCAAACCCCATGCTCATGGCAGTGCCGCCAAAAGAAATACCGCTCCATCATGAAGAAGAGTATTATCCCGAGTATCACACAATAAAAAACAGGCATGCTCTCGGACTCTTTCAGGGTTTCAGGCAGTATATGCAGGAACGCGCCGCCTATAAGGGCGCCGGCGGAAAACCCGATCAGATAAAACAAGATCTTCTGCAGCAGGTTTTCTTTTATTAGAAGGCTGAATATGCCTACAAGGGAAATAAGGCTGACTACTAATGTGCTTGCAAGTATCCAGATTAAAAGCATGGAAGGGACCTTAAGGCTGACAAATAGCAAACCTTCTTATGCAGCAAGGTTTAGCCTAAATTGGGCTTTCTACCTTTATTAGCTTTCTTGGAGCGCCAGTTGAGCTTTCCTCTGCGTTTTCTTTTACCCATCTTAGTTTCCTTTTGGTATGTTGATCAATATTTGTAATAATTGGCCGGTATGGTCTGTGAAATATACCGGATCGCCTCAATGATACAAATGCGTATCGCTTTTTCCATCGGGGTATTCGCGTACGCGGACAACCCTCCGCCCAAAGCCCAGCCGCCGAAGAATCCGGCCATAAATCCGCCGGAAACATCCGTAGCCTGGCCTTGCACGCGGGTAGCCGCCAGGACCTCCGATGTCGCGGTATCCACAATGCGGATATCCAAAGCCATGTGCGCTTTGTTCATCGAAGCCCCGAGCAACCCTCCGAGAATACCGCTGCCCACTCCGCCTCCGCCGCCGATACCGGCGCTTCCGCCGGACGCCTCAGGCTCAAACTCGGTCACCGCCGCGGTGATTATAAGGTCCGCTGTTTTGATCTGGCCTCTTTGCGGGCCGGTCCCCTGCTGCGCCGCGCCTGAAGCCGATAATTCCTGCTCTTTCATTACCGCGTCCAGGACCTGTCTCTCGACTACCCGGAAACGGTTGCTGTTGACCAGAGCGGTTACTGTCATCTCCTTTAACCCTGTGCCGATCTCGCCGGTCGCCTTTGCGGCTTTTACATCAAAGTCAGCCACGGCGATGCGCGCCCTCGGCCCGGAATAAGGAGGCAACGGCTCAGCGCCGGCGTTATTATCGACTCGCGCGCTGGGCTGGGTCAACTGCTGCAATGTTTCGCATCCCGACATCCCGGCGAGCAGAAAAATACAAAATATAAAACCTAAGGTCCTTTTCATTATTAAACCCCCTATTTGGCCGGTTCCGCCGGCTTTTGGGAAACCGCGGGATCACTTGCGTCCGTCGGCTGATTGTTCAATATCATTATGATCTTCGGGGCAACGTTCGCTGCCGCGCTGACCAGGGCTTCTTTGCCGCCGGTGATCACATCCAGATGCGCTGAATTACCCGAAGCGTCCAGGTAAGTCATTATTTTCTTGTCTTTGACCCGGATAAGTTTAACGGTCAGATTGGCAAAACAGGAACGCATAGATGATTCCGGGACATTGCCTCCTGCGGACGCCACAGCTTTGCCCAAAATTATGTAGTCGGCTTTAGAGTTATTGCCTAATTTGGCCGAATCTTTATCCGAAATATCGATCATCCGAAAGGCGCGGTCTTTTTTTATGACAGGCTCAAGGTCAGAGGGATCCACCACTTCATAGCCGGCTTCAATAAGCCTTGAGGCGATAGCCGCTTCAGTAGCCGAAAGGTCAACTTCGCTCGCCCACCAGCCGGTCTTGGGCCCGTTTATATTCTGTTCAGCGATCATAAGTATGATCTTGGCCTTTCCCTCCGCGGCAAACGCCGAAGACAGGGCAAAACCGAGAATAATCGCAGAAACCAGGAAAAATATTGTTTTTTTCATGTCAGCCTCCAGTTTTTATATTATAAGCCGCTTTCAGCTTATGTCAAGCAGATTGGGTATTTTGAGCAGGTCAATGACCCGGGATATTATCCTGAACGGATTCTCCCGTAAAAGCTCCTTGCGGGTGCTAGAACCGGTAGTAACCATAACAGTCCTGACCCCTGCCCTTGACCCAGCTTGAGCGTCGATCACCATATCCCCCACATAAACGCATTGGCCGGCTGTCAACGAAGCCCTGCGCATTATCTTATTCAGGATATCCGGATGAGGCTTCCCGTATTTAAGCTTATCCGCGCAAAGCACTTGATCGAAATATTGCCTGATCTTGAGATCACGCAGCAAGATAAGCGAAAATGCGGTCGGACGGTTGCTGGCTACCGCCAGCTTGTAACTTTTCCCTTTAATCTTCTTCAAAAGACGGCGCACCCCGGGAAAAAGCCGGCTGTGGATTATAAGACTTTTTCTATGATGCCTGCGGTAAACCGACAAAGCCTTTTCCAGGTCCTTTGCCGGCACAAACGGCGCAAGCAGGTTTTTATCTCCCCATCCTACCGCCTTGCGGATAACCGCGGCGCTCTGCAAAGGGCGGTTAAAACGCTTCATCGTATAGTTAAAACTTGAGATGATGGCCAGATACGCGTCGATCAATGTTCCGTCCAGGTCAAATATGACAAGTTTGATATTTTTGTCAGCCATCTTTTAAACCGCGTCTTTATAAAAACAAAGGCAGGATTTTCTCCTGCCTTTGTCGATCTTCTATATTCCGCGCCTGGATCTCCAGGCATTATATCTTAATATTACTCTTCAGTATCTTCCTCGGATCCCTGCTCCTGCGCGGCCGGAGCTGCGGCAGTAACCGGGCTGACCGGACCTTTATTTATCTGACTTTCGCCTGCGGGAGCTTCTGATGCCGGAGGAGGAACAGAAATATCCACAGGACTGGCCGGGCCAACCGCTTTTACTTCGCCTTCACCTTCGGAAACCTCCGGCACCGGGACAGAGGCGGCGATACTCGCCGGACTTACCGGTCCTTTTTCAGTAATCGGGCCTGTGCCTACTTTCTCAGGGGCCAACGCTGATTCTTCCGCGTCGCCGATATCCTCGATCTTTTCCACGCTGATATTCCGGGCAATATTCTTCCCGTCAGCGCCGATGATATAATCAACGCTCACCGTATCCTGGATCTTCAGATCCGCCAATGACTTGCTGTTCTCAAAACCCGTCTTCTCATCCACAGACATGGTCATCTGTTTTTCCATATCCGTATCATAGTCCAGGTATTTTACCGCGAAAACCTTAGCCGCCTGGTCCACTGAAACAACCTCTCCCCAGATCCATTGGATCTCGGCAGCGGCATCCTGAGCGGAAAATTTTTCCTGTTGAGCGAAAACAAAGCCAGTACTTAAAAATATTAAAAAACCGGTTATCACTGTTAAAAGAATACTCGTTCTTTTATCCATCACAGCCTCCTTTTGGATTTTTTGCAGTGTATCATATTTTTGAACCGGTGTCAATCCAAAACAAGCAGCCCTTGGGCTTGTTTACGCTATACTTAGAAAATATTTTTACAGCGGGATTGTATACTGGAATAAACCCCTGCCGCGGCGATGATCTTTACTATTTCTCCGGCGGCAAAAGGCGCGACGCCCAGGATAACTACCTGCAAGAAGTTATAGCCAAAAAGCAATTTAAGCCATAAGGCGCCGCAGGAGAATAAGATAACATCTCCCAGAAAAAATATCCCCGCTGTCGCCAAAAAACTCATCCGTACCGTCTTTAACGCCTTACCGATAAATGCCGCGGCCAGGATAAAACCCAGAAGATATCCTCCGGTAGGCCCGGCCAGATAAAATAAACCGCTGCCTGTTCCGGTAAAAGCCGCCAATCCCGCTACCCCCAATATCAGATAGGCTAATTGGCTCACCGCTCCCAGGCCGGCGCCCAGGCAAGCGCCGGATAATAGCACAAAGAACGTTTGCAAGGTCGCCGGTACCGGGGTAAAAGGCAAAGGTATGCGCACAAAAGCGGCTAAACTCATTAATATAACAACTGCCCCCGCGCCGATCACCCTGTTCGCGCCTTTGCTTAACGCCACTTCCCTGCTCAATAAGATCTCCATTCATCCTCCGGAATAATATCAGGTTAAGTTTAAATAATGGTTATCTGTTCATGATTATTATACATATAAAATCCGGATAGTAAAGTATGAATACAAAAAGGCTGATAACCGCGCGTTTTTGAATACACCGCGTTTAGTTATCAGCCCTTTATTTTGATCCTGCCTCAATATTATTCCTTGGCTATAGCCAGGGTGATCACTCCGACCAGGATGAAGAACAACCCTACGCACCCTTTGATCAAAGCCACCAGATAATGACGGCCTTTCAAAGTCAGGTACGCGCCAAGGGCTAAGAACACAAGGCCTAAAATAACCTTGAATGCCGTAGCCAAACCCTTACCGCAACCACACCCGCATTCTTTCTTTTCCTGTTTTACCTCGTCAGCCATCCCAACCTCCTTGTGTAGAGACACAACCCCAACCTATCCACTTAGGTTGGGGGTAAATCATAGCCACAACACACCTTGCCTTATCGGATGTGCAAGTGTGCGCTTACCGCGCTACCAGCGCAATTCCGATTAGCGCGGGGTGTCAGTCATTGTTACAACACCGGCGCTGCGCTACGAAGCGCACACCCGCGTTTCCATGTATGCGGGGTGGCAAACTCCTAAACGCACACCGGGTGTCAATTTTCTTTCGGCCTGCTTTTCCATCTCCTGTGGATCCAGCTCCATTCCTGAGGATACCTGCGGATATACGACTCGATTATATTCGTTATCCTCTGAATATTGTTTACGATCGTTTCCGCCTCATCTTTCCCCTTGACCAGCTCCAAAGCCGGTTCAAACACTATCCTATGCGTGTCATCTTTCTGCCTGATAATGAAACAAGGCAGGATCGCTGCCCCGGTTCTTTGCGCCAAAACTACCGGGCCGGTAGCAGTAGCCGCTTTTCTACCGAAGAAATCCACATAAACCCCAGAGGTCCCGAAATTCTGGTCAAGGGGGATCAACAAAAGCCTGTTCTCCCGTAAAGCCTTTATGGTATTAGCGACACATGCTGTCCGGGGAATACTGTTTATGGTATTTATATCCAGCTTGTCCCGGTCAGGCCCAAAAAGGCGTTCTATCTGCTGATTCTTCAACGGCCGCATGATCACGCTGGTTTTATAACCGTCAACGCTGAGTTTTGCCAGCATTAAAACAAAATTTCCGAAATGCCCGCTGACCAATATAACCCCTTTTCCTTTTGCCAGGGCCTGATCCAAATGTTCTTTCCCGTCAATAACTGAACTTAACCTTATAAAAGCCGGCCTGCCCAGGGCGAAAGCGAGCTCAGCGCAGGATTTAGCCATATAGATAAAACAATCCCGGGCGATCCGCTTGATCTCTTCAGGGGTTTTGTTTTTTCCAAAAGCGTGATTAAGCCCGTCAAAAGCGACCTTCCTATGCCTGGCTAACAGCCGGTATGCGGTGATCCCTAACTTTTCAGAGAATGAATACAGGCCCTTTTGGGATATATTACGGATTATCAATGAACAGGCGCTTAACGCTATACTGCTGAATATATTAGCGAAAAATCTTTTTATTTTCTTACGGATCATCTTCTTGTATAGAAATTACAGTTTATAACCGATTTTACGCAGAAGCTCTTTACGCCAGGATTTATCTTCAGGTGTTTCCAAGCCCGCGGGCTTACTGCCATCCACTACCCCCAGAATACCTCGGCCAAGGGCTGTTTCCGCCAGAATGACTTCAACCGTATTAGCGCTGGCGCAATAAATATTGCAGACCTCAGGAACATTCTTGACCGCGTTCAGGACATTTATAGGATAGGCGTCTTTTATAAGGATAATGAAACTATGCCCGGCTGCCAATGCCAGGCAGTTTTCCCCTGCCAGCCGCTTCAACAACTCATCAGTGCCTTCTATCCTGACCTTACAACTGCCTGAAGCCTCGGAAAAAGCCAGCCCGAACTTTATCCCGGGTACGCTATTCACCAGAGCTTCATAAAGGTCTTCCGCGCTCTTAATGAAATGGCTCTGGCCCAGTATGACATTGACTGTTTCGGGTTTATTTATCCTGACCGCTTTCAGTTCCAGCATATCTTTATCTCCATTCGCCCTTATTTTACCACACAAATCCCTCCGGTCAACTGCTTAAGGAGGAACTGGCTGTTATCGCGCTCTCTCGACGCTTTCCATCTCTTGTGACCGGTCAAGGCTCAGGTCAACCTGGCTGAAAAGGCTCTTGTCCTGCGGAACTATAAGGAAGAATTTGTTGCAGGTATCGATAAAAACTTCGGCGTTATCCAGCTCCAGGCCCAGGACATGGCCTCCGGACAGCGCGTCATCAGAGATAAAATGAAAATGATACCCCGGCATGTTGACGCCTTTGATATACTCCGGCAGCCGGAAACCGACGATGGTGCCTGAAACCGCCCGCAGATCAAAAACCGGCTGGGTTTTAGTCACTTCCGCCAGAGGCGGATAAGGTTTCTTTTGACCAGGCACACTGCGCGTTCTTATAGCGGCAAAACTGCCCTTGATCTTTATAGCGCAAAAAATATTTCTATTCCCCACCTTCTCGTCAATGATCTTTTCGAGTGCGGCGAGATCCATTTTCTCTTTTACGCGGGCCGAAATATCCGGAGCGAATTTCACCACCGCGGCGAACGGGCTGCGCAGGCAGGATTTTGGGCGATAGACCTTGCCATCCGCCTTTACCTGATAAACCTTGGAATCCAACAGTACCATTTCCCCATCCAGGCCTTCAAAAGTCCCGATCCCCTGGTCTCCGCGGTTAAGCAGCTCTTGGCAGCTGACCTGCCCGTCATACGCTCCGGCAAGCAAAGCGTCAAGTGTGGAAAACTGGGTAACAGTGTTCCTGGCCGCGCCGCAACATCCGCAAATACCGGCAGCGATAAAAAATAATGTCAAAACAGCATATTTTCGCATATTACCCCTGAGATAAAAACGCAACATCAGCCCGTACACTGACTTCCGTTTTGATTATACCTCTTGCCGCCCATTTTTACAATCGGGAATTAACGCCAAAAAACTATTGCCAAGCAGGTCAAACGGAATATAATCTATTTTATGAGCGTTTGCGCTGATCCTGACACGCATTACCGCCGGATCCGGGTGATCCTGGTTTGGATACTGGTCCTCAACTGGCTGGTAGCCTTTGCCAAGATCATTTACGGCCTGTTCAGCCATTTCAGCAGTATGACCGCTGACGGCTTCCATTCGCTCGCGGACGGGACCTCGAATATCATCTGCCTGATCGGCATACATTTTGCCAGCCAGCCGGTAGATAAAGACCACCCTTACGGCCATAAAAAATATGAGACATTGTTCTCCCTGGTGATCGCCGGCCTGCTTTTCTTCGTCTGTTTTAACCTGTTCAAAGAAGGCCTGGCCAAACTGCGCCACCCCGCTTATCCTCAAATAAACCCGGCGAGTTTCGCAATCATGCTCACCACCCTGGGGGTGAATATATGGGTGATGCGCTATGAATACAAAAAAGGCAAGGAATTAAAAAGCGACCTTTTGGTATCCGACTCCCTGCACACCAAAGCCGATATCTTCACTTCGCTATCAGTCATTGCCGCGCTGGTCATTATGGCGCTGAAAGGCCCGGCGATCATCGACCCGGTCATAACCATAATGATATCCCTGTTCATCGCCCACGCCGGTTTCGAGATAGCCCGGGAAAGCGCGGGTATTCTCTGTGACACGGCGGTGATAATGGATGACCGAAAAATATCCGATGTAGTGCTGAAGATAAAGGGAGTAAAAACCTGCCATAAGATCCGCACCCGCGGCAGGCTTGACGACATACATGTCGATATGCACGTCCTGGTAAACCCGCATATGCATATAGACGACGCCCACAAGATAAGCGACACTATCGAGGCGGCTTTAAAGAAAGAGGTTCCCGGAGTGACCGATGTGGTCGTGCATATGGAACCGCTGGGAAGCCTTTAAATACCCTTCAATATAAACCACAGCCCGACGCTGGCGATCGCTCCCATGATCCCGCCGAAATAGAAAGTTGCCGCGGGTCCGAAAAATTTCCAAAGAAGTCCGGCTAATAAAGAAGCCGGTAAAAGCCCGATACCCACCAGCGTCGCGTGCAAGCCCATGGTAGTAGCTTTTAGGTCCTGCGGCGATATATCCGTTACCAGGGCCTTTTCCACGCCCTCGGTAAATCCCATGTACATCCCGTAAACGCCGAACAAGACCCAGAACATCCCCATTGATGTATTCACGGCAAAACCCAGATAAACTACCGCGTACAGCAAGTAACCCAGGACCAGTACTTTCTTGCGGCCGATCTTATCGGAAAACCGGGAAGCCGGATAAGTAAAAAGCACCCTGGATATATTGTAAACCAGGTAAAGCAGGATCACCGCGGGCAAAGGATTGCCCGCGTCCTTGGCTTTAAGCAAAAGGAATTGATTTGAAGAATTACCAAGGGTAAATATAAAAGTGAATATCAGGAAAAGTTTTAACCTTTTATCCAAGCCCTTCCACTGGAATTTTATTTTCGGCCTGGCGTTCTCTTTTACCCCTCCTTTTTCCTTTACCAGGAATAAGAACGCGACGCCCAGGAAAGCCGGGATCAGCGAAAGCAGAAATATATTGCGGATACTCCCTTTATAATGCACCACAAAGAAATACGCCAGGATGACCCCGCCTACTGCGCCTAACGCGTCCAGGCTGCGGTGCAGCCCGAACGCCGCCCCTCTTTTCCCTGAGCCGGTGGATTCGGCGATCAACGCGTCCCGCGGGGCGGTGCGCACGCCTTTTCCGAACCGTTCGATTATCCTGCCGGCCAGGACTAAAGCCCAGCTGCCGGCAAAAAACAGGAATAATTTACCCGCCGCGGAATTGGCGTAGCCGAAAATAGTGAACGGCTTGCGCTTATTTAACTTATCCGACCAATAACCGGAAAATACTTTTAAAATACTGGCTACGCTTTCGGCGATACCTTCGATCAAACCCAGAATAGCCGGACTCGCTCCCAGGGTGCTGACCAGGAATACCGGCAGTATCGGATAGATCATCTCGCTGGAGATGTCGGTCAAAAAACTGGTAATCCCCAGGATGATGATATTAAACATTCTTCCTCCTGCTTTTTAATACTGCCGCTCCCAATAAACCCGCCAGGACCAGTATAAAAACATCGCCGTAACGCGTATAAAAAGTCAAGCGATGCGCGCCTATCGGCAGAAGCGCTGTTTTATATCCGTCTATAAAGATATCCCGGCCGCGGATGTCCCGGATAATATTGAATGTTTTCCCCTGGGGGCCTATAAACTCCGATATGCCGGTGTTCGCGCAACGCACCACAGGAACGCGATTCTCTACTGCCCGGAAAACGGCGCAAAGGCTGTGTTGAAAAGACGCGCTGGTCCGCATATACCAGGCGTCATTGGTGATGTTGACCAGGAAACCCGCACCCTTACGCACGAAATTGCCGGACAACTGAGGAAAAACATCCTCAAAACAGATCAATACCCCAAATTTTCTTTTTGCCTTGTCCGCGGCAATGATATCAAATAGCGTATATTCCCTGCCGAAAGAGATCTCTCCTATAGGCACGATCGTATCCAGAAAAGGCAGGGCTTTGCGCAAAGGGATGTATTCTCCGAAAGGCACAAGATGCAGTTTATCATACCGCTGCTCCATCATCCCTTGCCTGGATATCAAAACAGCGCTGTTATAGTAGGAATTATCCCTGCGGGTAACCGCTCCCAAAAGCAGCGGCAGGCGGTTCTTCCGGCAGAACTGCCGGACCATATCATAATAAACCGGCTCATCTTCCAGTATTACCGGCAAAGCCGCTTCCGGCCACACAACTAAGTCAGGGGAGACCCGGACGACATTATCAGTGATATCCAGGTATTTATTTATTATGAAATCTTTTGTGCTGCTATTCCATTTCAATTCCTGGGGGATGTTGCCCTGGATCATCGATACCTTGAATAAGGCGGGATTTTCCGGGCGCGGGCTGCGGTTTAATTTATATAACCCGTACGCTAATACGGCCATCAAGAATAATACCGGGATCACTATTGCCTTAGTCCCTGCGCTACCCGCTAACCGCCGTCCGCCGTTAACACCCGGCCGTTTAACGCAGACCATGTATATGCCGGCATTCGCCATCAATATCAGGAATGAAACCCCCCATACGCCGGTAATATCCGCGATCTGGATCATGGGCAGGTTTAAACATTGGCTGTACCCGGCCAACGCCCAGCCGAACCCGGTCAGAAGATCGCTGCGCAGGTATTCCAGAAGCACCCAGAAACCCGGAATCAACAGTATCGCCGAAGAGCGGTGTTTAGAAAAGAAATACGCGCAGGCAGCTCCGAACGCCCCATGGTATAAAGCCAGGTAAAGAAGCAGGACCGCCAGGCCCAGCCCGGTGACATGGACCAGCCAGTAAACAGTGCCCAGCCAGAAAACAATACCGCTGGCATAAGAGATCAGGAAAGCTCTGAAACAACTCTTTCCGTCTAGCGCGATGAATAAAGGGATAAAACCGAACCAGGAACACAGCCAGAATTTCCCGTTAGAAAATGGCAGGCAGAGCAATATCGCGGAAAGAAAACATAAAACGAAAGGATCAACGGCAAACCTTCTTATTCCGGGACCGGGGATCAGCTGTTTTTTCAAGCGCCGCAGCATTTTTTGTATTTCTTGCCGGAACCGCAGGGGCAGGGATCATTCCTGCCGGCCTTGGCTTCCGTTCTTTTAGCGGGAGAACTTTTCTTCTGGGTATTAGCCGCGGGAGAAGCTGTGTCCCCTGCGGCCCCTTCCAGGCGGGAATTCGCCGGGCTTGCCGCTTCCGGATGTATCAACTCCTGAGCGCCGGAATCAAAAACGCCCTTGAACCTCGCCGGCCTGGCCGGCTGGAGTTTAAAGATCATCTCCAGGGATTCCTCTTCTATTCCGGCGATCATTTCGCTAAAACCCGTAAAGGCCTCGTTCTTGTATTCGATCAACGGATCGCGGTGCCCGTAGGCGCGCAGGCCTATGCCTTCGCGCAGTTTATCCATGGCGTAAAGATGGTCCTTCCACTTGCCGTCGATTATCTGCAGGAAAACCATCCGCTCCATATCCCGCATTATTTCCGGCCCCACGGATCTTTCTTTCTCCTCATAAACCGACATCACCGCCTTGAGCAGGTCATCCTTGATATTGGATCTCTTGTTTTCCTTCAGGGCCTTTTGGTCCAGGGCCAGGCCGAATTTCTGCTGCACGCCGTCGATGATCCCGGCGAAATCCTCGTCTTTTATCTCCACCGCGTCTTCTTTGATATATTGATCGACTATCGCGCCGATGATCCGTTCGGCCATCACCGCGATATCCTCTTTAAGCGAAAGCCCTTCCAGGACAGCCCGGCGCTGGCTGTAAATAACCTCTCTTTGCTTATTCATCACGTTATCGTATTCCAAAAGCTGCTTACGGATCTCAAAGTTATGCTGCTCGACCCGGTGCTGGGCGGTCTCGATAGACTTGGAGATCATATTAGCCATATGCCCTTCTTTCAATGTCAAAGGCTGGCCTTCGGTATCAATGCCGTCCAAAAGTTTCATGATCCATTCCGGGGCGAACAAACGCATCAGGTCATCTGAAAAAGAAACATAGAATCTCGATGACCCCGGGTCTCCCTGACGGCCGCAGCGGCCGCGCAGCTGGTTGTCGATACGCCTGGCTTCGTGCCGCTCAGTGCCCAACACGTGCAAACCTCCCAGCGAAACCACTTTTTCATGCTCCTGGCTGGTCTGAGCCTTATAACTGGCGAGGAGTTTTTTGTATTCGTCGTAATACAGGGGGTCTTCCGCGCTGAATTTCTGCCGGACGATGCTCTTGGCGATGAATTCAGCGTTGCCTCCCAATAAAATATCCGTGCCTCTTCCGGCCATATTGGTGGCGATAGTCACCGCCTTATGCCGGCCAGCCTGGGCCACGATCTGGGCTTCCATTTCGTGGTATTTGGCGTTAAGCACCTGGTGAGGGATGCCGCGCCTTTTGAGCATCCCGGAAAGCCTTTCCGACTTTTCTATGGAGATAGTCCCGACCAGTACCGGCTTGCCCTTGTTATAATTATCGGCGATCTCTTCGACCACGGCGTTGAATTTCTCTTCTTCGGTCTTATAAACGCAGTCATGGTAGTTAGCCCTGATCAGCGGCCGGTTGGTCGGGATGACCACTACATCCAGTTTGTATATGGACTTGAATTCATTTGCCTCGGTATAGGCGGTGCCGGTCATCCCCGAGAGTTTTTCATACATCCGGAAGTAATTCTGAAAGGTGATCGTGGCCAGGGTCTGGTTCTCCTGCTCGATCTTAAGGCCCTCCTTTGATTCTATAGCCTGGTGCAGGCCGTCGGACCAGCGCCTGCCCGGCATCAACCTGCCGGTGAATTCGTCGACGATTATCACCTGGCCGTCCTTTACTATATATTCGGTATCCAGCTTGAAATATTCCTTGGCCCGCAGCGCCTGGATGGTGTGATGCTTGCATTCCATAGTCTCCAGGCTGTGCAGGTCATCCACCCCCCAAAGCCGGGCAGCCTTGGCTTCCCCTTCCTCGGTCAGCGAAATGGAATGGGCGTTCTCATCCGCCTCATAATCATAGCCCCGGGAAAGATCCTCGCCTTTATATTTCGCGTTGATCTTCTGGCTCTCGGTGATCCGCACGCCTTTTAACTGGTCGGCGATGCGCTTGGCGGTGTAGTATTTATCGGTCGATTCCTCGGTCGCCCCGGAAATTATCAGAGGGGTCCTGGCTTCGTCTATAAGTATGGAATCCACCTCGTCCACTACCGCGAAATAGAATTCCCGCTGGACCATATCCTGGCTGCGGTATTTCATATTATCGCGCAGGTAATCGAAGCCGAATTCGTTGTTCGTCCCGTAAGTTATATCGCATCCGTAGGCCGCCTGTCTCTGCGAGTCATCCAGGTCATGCTGGATAACCCCGACAGTCAATCCCAGGAACTCAAAGACCGGCCCCATCCATTCGCTGTCTCTTTTAGCCAGGTAATCGTTCACTGTGACTATATGCACGCCTTTGCCCATAAGCGCGTTGAGATAAGCCGGAAGCGTGGCTACCAGGGTTTTGCCTTCGCCGGTGGACATCTCGGCGATCCTGCCTTCATGCAGCATCAATCCGCCGGCGATCTGGACGTCAAAATGCCTCAGGCCTATTGTCCTGCGGCTGGCCTCCCTGACCACGGCAAAGGCCTCGGCCAGTATATCCTCAAAAACCTTGTTCCGGGTGAATTTGAGTTTATCTTTTAACCTGTCCCGCTCTTCCGGGATAGAGATAGCCGCCAGCATATCCAGGATCGAGTTCATCTCCGGCTCGATCTGGGCGCTCTTTTTGGTTATATGCTCCCTGAACTTAGCGGTCATCGCCTTAAGCTCGGCATCCGAAAGTTTTTCTATCCGCGGTTCCAGGCGGTTGACCATATCCACAGCCCTGGCCACCCTGGCCATCATGTTCATCGAAGAGATAGGCATTTCCGGATGGAGTATTATCTTTACCCCGGGATAATTCTTCCTGATCGCGTTTTGTTTGCTTCTCAAACTTATTTTTCGGATGAATCCTAACATTGGGATACCTTTTCCTATTTGACGGCCGCGGGTGATTTCCGGCTTTTCAAGTATGACTGGATGAATTCGTCGATCTTTCCGTCCATCACCGCGTTGACGTTGCCGGTCTCATGCCCGGTGCGGTGGTCTTTTACCAGGGTATAGGGCTGCATTACATAAGAACGTATCTGGCTGCCCCATTCTATCCTCTTCTTTTCAGTAGCGTGTTTGGCCAGTTCTTCTTCTTTCTGCTGTTCTTGCAATTCGTAAAGCCTGGCCTTCAATATTTTTAAAGCGGTCTGCTTGTTCTGGTGCTGCGAGCGTTCATTCTGACACTGGGCCACCATGCCGCTGGGGATATGGGTGATCCTTACCGCCGTATCTGACTTTTGCATATGCTGGCCGCCGGCCCCCTGCGCGCGAAAGGTCTCCACAGCCAGGTCTTTCTCGTCAATCTCGATTTGACTGTCCTCGCCCAGGTCAGGGCTGACATCTACCGAAGCGAAAGAAGTATGCCTGCGTTTATTAGAGTCAAACGGCGAGATCCGCACCAGGCGGTGCACGCCTCTTTCGGTTTTTAAATACCCGTAGACATACTCTCCCTGGATCAAAATGGTCACATTCTTCACCCCGGCCTCTTCGCCTTCCAGGAAATCCACGGTCTTTACCTTGTAACCTTTATCCTCCGCCCATCGGGTATACATCCTAAGAAGCATGCTTGCCCAATCGCAGGCCTCAGTGCCGCCGGCTCCGGCATTAATACTCAGGAACGCGCTGTTCCTGTCGCACTCACCGCTAAGCAGGACGAAAAACTCTATTCCCGAGACTTCTTTTTCCAGGCTGGCGATGCCGCTGTTCAATTCATCGCCTAACTGCAGGTCGTCCGCGTTCAGGATATCGGAAAGCTCTTTAAGCTCCTCGTATCTTTTGAACGCGTTTTCCCAGGGCTCTATTCCGGATTTCAGCGCTTTTAGTTCTTTGACCGTTCGGGAGGAGTTAGACTCATCTTTCCAAAAATCAGGGCTGGACATTTTCGCAGACAGCTCTTCGATCTGTTTTTTCTTGTTATCCCTGTCAAAGATAACCTCTTAGGTTCTGGATATCCTCATATATAGCAGCGAGCCGCGCCTTTATATCTTCTAGCATCAGTACCTCCGTTAGTGCTTCTTTATCCCTTTCAAAGCCAGGGCGAAATCATCCTTATTATCCGCGAAACTTATTGCCTGCTCGTCGGTGATCTTTCCCGCGTTGACCAGCTTTACCAGGGACTGCTCAAAAGACTGCATGCCGAAAACCTCGCCCTCTTCGATATACTTGGTCATATTCGAGCCCTTATTCTCGCGGATCAACCGGCTTATGGTCGGGGTAAGCAGCATTACCTCAGCCGCGGGCACCCGGCCCTGGCCGTCTTGCAGCGGTATCAGCCTCAAAGAGATAACGCCTTTCAAAAGCGTGGAAAGCTGGGAGCATACCTGGGGGTGCTGGTGCGGCGGGAAAAAGTTAATTATCCTTTCCACGGTCTGCGAGGCGTTGACCGTATGCAGGGTACTTAACACCAGCACGCCTGTCTCGGCGATAGTGATGGCCGCGGCCATTGTTTCGGTGTCGCGGATATTGCCGATATAGATCACATCCGGGCTTTGCAGGGTGAACGAACGCAGGGCCGTAGGATAGGACATGACATCCTTGCCCAGTTCCCTCTGATTCACTATGGAATTCTTATCCTGGAAAGTGCATTCGATCGGTTCTTCCAGGGTCAGGATATGCCTGTAACTGTTGATGTTTATGTGCTCGATCATGCTGGCGATGGCGGTGGATTTTCCCGAACCCATAGTCCCGGTCAAAAGAACCAGCCCCCGCCGTTCCGCGGCCAGTTTCTTAAGCACCTCCGCCGGGAGGTTAAGCTCTTCCGGGCTCTTTATCACCGCCGGGATATTGCGGATGACTATGGAAGGCCAGTTGCGCTGCCTGAATATGCTCACGCGGAAACGGTGCTTCAATTCCGGGCAGAAATACGCGAATTCCAGATCCAGGTTCTTTTTGAAGAATTCCCGGAATTCCTCGGACAAAAGTTTCTGAAATGTCAGGTCAATATCATCCACTGAAACGACCTGGTCGGTGACATTGACCACCTGGCCGTTAATGCGCATGCGCACAGTGCCCCCGGCGCGGTAAAACATGTCCGAGGCGTTCTTATCGACCATCATCTTCAGATAATCCGTTATATCCAAAACCCCTCCTGTTTTTTTATTATACCACTTTGCGGCTTTTTTCAGTAGGGAAAAATTCCATGTACCGGGCGAACATCAGCCGGGTTTGCGCGTCCAAAGCCGGCGTAGATCCCAGGATAATGATGATAAAAGGCACGATCGCCCATTCCAGGATCATTATCACGTACATTACCCAGCTCACTCCCTTGGGCCTGGGAGGCAGGATGGTCCAGCTTAATATTATCCAGACCAGGCTGGTCCCCAGGGTAAAATTCAGGATCAGCCCGGTGATCTTGGGCAGGTTATATCCGATAGGCATCTGGCCGAATAAAACGCCGCCTAGAAGTATAGGCAAAGGCGCGATCAGCACTGTGATGATCGCCCAGACCGCCCAGGATATATGGCTTTCCAGCAGATGGAACGACCGGCGGATCTTCTTGACCAGCGGAATATCCGGATTATTCATGAACCGGCTGACCACAAAAGGAAAATTCTCGACACCCCAGGCCCAGCGCCTTTTCTGTTTATACTGCACGGCCATGGTCTTGAACAGGTTGCTCCCGTAAGCGATGTCCATGGAAACCGTGGTATACAAAGGCAATACCTGGTAATCGCCGTTGTAATGGATGTACGCTTTCCAATAAACCACCGAGTCATCCGAGATCATATCCACCGGCCAGTAATCGATGTCCACCAGCGTCTTGAAACTCATGCTGTGGCTGGAGAAGGTGACAAACTTCTCCGTGCGCATACTCTCGATCATCTGGCAGAAAGAAGCGCTGACCTCCACCAGCCTGGCGAAAGAAGGCGCGTGCCAGATATTGTTGTTATAAACCGGGACCGGCTGGTAACTGGCCTGGTGCGGTTTAGGGCAAGTCAGGAAATGGTAAGTAAGGCAACCGAAATAACCTTTATCCACGCAGGTATCCGCGTCAAAACAGGAGACGATCACCTGGTCATAGGCGATGCCTTTATTCTCCAGCAGATCTTTGGCCTGTTTAGCCGCCCAGGTGGCATTAGCCCCTTTCAGCCTTTTCTCACCAGGCAGCCCGTCCGGATGGAAAGTAGTCAGATAACCATAAAAGTCTTTGCCGAATTCCTGTTCCAGTATCTTCGCGGTCTCTTTAGACGGTTTATGCCTCGCCTCGAACGAAACCACTACCACCATCTTCTCCTTGGGATAATCGCTCTTCCTTAAAGCCTCCAGCGAAGGCCTGAGTATATCCAGCCCTTCTTTATACGCCGGGAATATGATCAGCTGGTAGATCCTGCGCCAGTCCTTTCGCGGGCCGAGATGCTCGCAGGCCCTGATCCAGTCTTTGTTTCTTTGCTGGAAGAGTTTCCGGTGCCCCATTACTAAAAGCGTAGTCAGGTAAGCGGTGCGGATGATCCAGTAAAAATCGAAGATTATAATGACCACCGCGCAGAGCACCGGCTCGAAGACCGCCAGGAAGATCAGCGACAGGACCACTGACCAGGAAACCGCTCCCGGGATTATCTCCAGTAATCTTTTTACCTTCCTGCTGTTATTCATTCGTCTTAATCCCCATCAGTTCCTGGAATGAATAAAGCCTCTTCTTCAATTCCAGCCTGTAAAGATTGTCATAAGAGTTGCCGTCCGCGGCTTTCTGGGAATCCGAGAAATAAAGCGCGTCGTTGCGCGGGTCATAAAACGCCGAACTGTTCTTTTTGTTCAGGTTGACTATGGTCACCGCCGCCGCCGAGGGATTAGCCTCGATCACGTCGATTTTTTTGTCGGTGACCACGATCAAATGATAGTTGTCCGAATACCAGAAAGCGTCCTGGATGGCGTCAGCGGGATAATTCAGGATCACCGGCTTTTCTTCCGGGGGGTGTTTTTTATCCTGGGGCAGGTAGAGCACGGCGATCTGGTGGATATTGAAATAAAGCATCTTCTCCCGGTCAAAAGAAAGCAGCCACTTTTTAGGCGCGGGTATAAGCGGGGTGAACTGCGCGAGCAGCTCCAGATGTTCGCCGGCCATATCCGATCTATAGATACTGTCATTCTCCCTGTTCACGTAAAATATAACCCCCCGGGATTCATCGATCCAAAACTGGCTGAACCTTTCTTTGTTCAACTGCTGTATATCCGGACGCAGCTGAAAAAGGATGATCTTTTCAATGCGGCTGACCCGGTCAGCCAAAACCTCCACATCGGCGGTATAGGGGTAATAATCCTCCAGGGCAAGCTCCACCCGGTATGTGCCGGGCAGCAGTTCATTAAGGCTGCAGGGGGTTTTCTCGCCGAATAATTTCCCGTTAAGACGGACGCTGGCCCCGGCAGGCTGGGTCTTCAAAGAGATCAAACCGGTGGTAGTGAATTTGAATGTCCGGGGATCGAATTGATAACCAAGAGTAAAAGTCAGGATGAACGGCAGGCCGGCGAAGAATATGCACACGCTTAAATAAAATAATACCGCTCTTATCTTCTGTTCCCGAGACACCCTAATATCTCCTTTTCTGAATCCAACAACACCTTCTTACGTCTGGCTCCCAGGGCGTAGCCTCCCAGGATATTCCCGCTTTTTATCACCCGATGACAGGGAATGACCAGTATATACGGATTGCGTTTAAGTATCTGGCCCACAGATCTGGCCGCCCCTGGTTTTCCCGCCCTGGCAGCTACCCACTTGTATGTGCGCGACTGGCCGAAGGGAATGCCCATTGTTATCTTATAAACTTTCCAGGCCCAAGCGGTCATATTAAACCAGGATCGCCTTCTTATGCAGAAGATGATGATATTTTAAAGCGAATCTATGCGCCTCGTCCCTGACCCTGCGGATCAGGTTTAAACCCGGGCTGTCCGATCTCATCTTCAAAACCCCACAGCCATGTTTAGTATATATGTTTTCTTCCTTTTTCGCTATGCTTATTAACGCCAGGTCCAGCCCGAGTTTCTTTAACTCATCCTCTGCGGCCAGGAAATGCTGTTTTCCTCCGTCGATCAGGACCAGGTCTGGCAAATCCCGTTTCTCCTCTTTTAACCGGCTGTATCTGCGGCGGACCACTTCCCGAAGCATGCTGTAATCGTCTATCCCGGAAACGGTTTTGATCCTGAACCGGCGGTAATTATCCTTATCCGGCGAGCCCTTGTAGAAGCTGACCATCGAGCCGGTGGCCTCTTTGCCTGAGATATTGGATATGTCAAATCCTTCTATGCGCAAAGGCAAGCCCCTGGTCCCGGCTATTTTTTTAAGGCCTTCCAGCTCTTCATTCCCCGGAACAGATCCGCCTTTGGCTATCGCGCTTAAAGCGCAGATCCGGTCGCGGATCACGGCAGCCTCCTCAAACCTTCTTTCTTGGGAGAGCTCCTCCATCCTTAAAGATAAATTATACACCAGTTTCTCGTATTGTGAATCCAGGAACAGGCGGATATTTTCGATGATCTCCCGGTAAGCTTTACGGCTGATCTTATTGACGCAGGGGCCGGGGCAAAGTTTCAGGCGGAAATAAAGGCAGGGGCTCTTCGGCATGCTCTTGCAGGAACGGAACCCGAAGACCTGGCGGATCACTTTCAAGGCCTGGCGGAGAAGCTGGGAGCTGGTATACGGCCCAAAATATGCCGCGTTATCGTTTTTAGGCTGTTTTTCCCGCCGGCATATGGAAACTACCGGGAAATCCTCGTCCGAGATCCGGATCAAAGGGAACGACTTATCGTCTTTCAAGCTGATATTATACTGCGGCTGTTTCTCTTTGATCAGCGCCGCTTCCAGCAGCTGCGCCTGGGATTCGGTGGGAGTTAAAATATATTCCAGGTCCGCGATCTTCGCTACCATTGCCTGGGTCTTGGCCGACAGAAAACGGCTTAAATACGACTGCGCCCTTTTTTTCAAGGACTTGGCTTTGCCGATATAGATTATCTCTCCGGAGCTATCCTTGTAAATATAAACCCCGGGGAGATCCGGCAGCGAATCCACTTTCTTTCTCAGCGCGTCCCTATCGTTCATGGCCTATTGACCGATTCTAAGTTATATTCTGGTAATAATTCAGTATCGATCTCAGCGAATTATTCACCTGGACCGCCAGATAAATACTGAACAGGATCACGATCAGGCTGATCGCGATCTTTTTATTCCGGCTGAAACGCGGATTAAGCCAGAGCAGCGGCAGGGCAAAAGGCCCGACGCACAAAAACGCCATTAACAGCGAGGTTGACTTGAAATACCATTTTTCCGGCTGTTTCTTCACCAGCATCTCCTGGCAATGTTTGCATTTGATCGCTTCGTCCTGGATCTCTTCCGCGCAAAAAGGGCATTTTTTCATTTCCCGGCCTTCTTTCCGAATTCTACCGCCTTTTGCCTGATCCCGGTGATCTTTTCTACTTCCCCGGATTCGCCGGCGTTAGCCACGACCAGTGACTCGAACTTCATACCGCTGTAATCCGCGGTGATGGCAAAGGGTTTTTCCAGGCTATCCAGGCCAACGTCTTCAAAAGCGCTGGCGATCAAAGCAAAGGTCTTTCCTTTTAAAGGGGTTTCCATTGTGTCCGCCTTATTGTCCCATTTATAGAGCGAGAACATCCGGTCCATTATCAGTTTAAGCTGGGCGCTGGGGCCGTAAAAATAAAGCGGGGTGGCCATGACGATCACATCCGCCCGCGCCATCTTTTCCAGAACAGGCTGAGCCTCATCCGGGATGACGCATTTATACTCTTTTATCTTCTGGCATCTCCTGCAGGAGATACAGCCGTTGGATTTATATTTCAGGAAAGCCGCGTTAACCACCTCTACCTGCGCGCCCTTTTCCCGGGCCCCTTCGCAAAACCAATTTACCAGCGTAGCGGTATTGCCGTTCTTCACCGGGCTTCCGTTAATGACCAGGATCTTCTTAACCATAATCCTATCCTCGCGCTGTCCTTCTTTATTGATCATTTGCCGGCAACCAGCCTGATATCATCGATAATAGCGTCTTCACCGTCACAGCCGGCTGAGGTGGACCGGTCAAGCTGAACAAAACCCGCGCCGTGATTCTCAAACCTGACGATCACGGACCTGCCTTTATATCCGGATAGGTCAGCCGCCTGCGCGCTCCACTGCCCGCTGTAAACCTGCTCATACACTGTTTTCTGATTTGCCCCGTCCTTGATTATCACTTTTAAAAGGCCGTCGCTCCATTTTTTATTAAGGTCGCTGTATACCGCGCTGTGGCGCGAGAACTCCAGGCTGATCTTATCCTGGTCCGGTATAACTATTTTTTTCTCTATCCAGCTGAATTTATCCCCGGCCCAGTTGCACCCCGGGATAACCACTACGCCTTTTCTGCCGAAACTATCCGCCTCCCAGAACGCCCCGGAATCCCAATTGGCGGAAGATCCGTAAACCCAGCCGTCGAGGTCATTGTCGAACTGCCAGTTGATTCGGATGTCAGCAGGCATACTGGACGCGTTATCCGCGGGGCTGGCGAATTTGCGGTCAACCCTGGGCCTGGCGTCCATAGTATCAGCCGATCTAATGGTCAAAGCGAAGATCTCGGAAAAAGGATAATCCCGGATCCAGCTGTCGGTTATCAGGATATCTTTTACCGGCTCTGACGGACGGGGATTGGTAAAACTCAGGTGGAAGATGCTGCAATCCCTGCGCGCCGGATTACTCCCGAGAGACCTTATGCTGGCCCCGTCCCCGGACCATTCTCCCGGGCCCAAACGGAACCAATCCCAGAATACGGGAACGGATAAAGACTTATACCCCCCGTCCTGATACGCGAAGATAACGGTAATTACCGCGTAAAAATATTTATCCCCGTATAACCGTAGAAGCTGGTCATGTTCATAACGATTGCCGAAATTACCACCGGCCAGAAAATGCACCTCTTCTACTCTCATCCCCTGCCGTATCGGCAAAGAGAACATATTGTTCCCTTCGAGATCGATCCTGCCGTAATCTTTCCAGTTATCCGCTCCCCGCGCCAGGAAATCTACGCCGTTGTAAGTCAGGTATTTGCCGGAGAACTTATTCGCTCCGGCTCCGGCCGCGCTGAAATTATCGCGGGTATCCTTGGTCAGGGAATAGAGATCGCCTTTCTTCTCCCACGAGCTTTGCGCCCTGGCCGCTGACGCTGAAAACAATAATATCAGCGCGGCAAAAAGTATTTTCTTCAATTTTTTCTCCGTTGAGCTATTCCTTCAAAACCCCGGTTTTACACACCCGGCTGAATTTCTTGGCGCTTTTCCTGACAGTCCGCTTGTACGTCTTATAATCTATGCCGATAAGCCCGAACCTCGGGCTAAACCCCTTATCCCATTCAAAATTGTCCATCAGCGACCAGTAAAGATAACCTTTCACTGCCACGCCTTTTTTCATTGCCCGGTGGATATTCTTCAAGTGCCCGGATAAATATTCCCAGCGCAGGCCGTCATCCGCAGTGCAGATGCCGTTCTCGGTTATGATCACCGGCAGGCCGTATTGCTTCAGCTCCAGGAGCAGATCATACAACCCCTTGGGATAAATATCCCAGCCCAGGGAATTCTTCTTGACCGGATGGTGGTTCTCCTGACAGACATCCGTGGCCAGATTGGGAATGCCCCAGCCCTTCAGCTCTACCAGTTGGCGCGAATAATAGTTGATACCTACAAAGTCCATTGCTTTATGCTGCATTATCCTGTCCAGGAACGCCAGGTTATATACCTTATTCCTCAAAGATGCGGCAAAGCGGTTCTTCAATTCAGGGGTGCAAGGAACAAAAGCCATTACGTTCTGGGCTATGCCTGTCGCCGGCGCGGGAAGCTTCAGCTCTTCATATACTTTACGGATCCGCTGAAAGGCCCGGATATGGGCCAAGAACATATTCTCTTCTACCGCCGCGGCTTTAAGCAATGACTTTGCCTGGGGAGGCCAGGCGCCGAAAAGATAGCTGTGGGAGATATAGATCGTGGGCTCGTTTATAGTTACCCAGTAATGGACGTGTTTAGCCAGGCCGCGGGTGACAAAATCACAATAACGCAGGAATAACTCTACGCAGCGCTTATTTTCCCAGCCTCCGGATCTCGCCAGCCATATGGGATTGGTAAAATGATGCAAGGTGACCATGGGCTCGATGTTGCGTTTCCTTAAGGCCAGTATAACATCAAGGTAATGCTTCAATTCCTTGCGGGAAAATCTTCCTTCCTTCGGCTCGATCCTGCTCCACTCGATAGACAGACGGTGGCAGTTATGATGCAGGTCCCTGGCCAGGTCAAAATCTTTTTTATATAACTCATAGTGGCGGCAGGCGGAGCCGGACCTTTCTTTGCCGGTTTTCTTCTCCCATTGCCACCAGTCGGCGTTGCGGTTATCGCCTTCGACCTGATATGAGGACGTTGCCGCGCCCCAGAGGAAATCTTTCGGGAATTTTATCATAGCAAAATTATATCACTATAAAGCGCGAAACCCAACAGCGAATTTTGGCCGGTCAAAACACAAATTCCCGCAGGCACTTGACTTAAAACCCGGATAAGTGTAAAGTAAACACATGTATTATTTGATAAAACTGATCAAAAAGACCTATAAGATGGCCGGCCCGCGGGAGCGCAAGGTGGTAATGAACAATGTCGGTTCGCTTACCGCGTTGCAGGCAATAACCTATTTCCTTCCGGTAATAATCCTGCCTTATCTTTTCCGCTGCCTTGGCCCGGAGAAATTCGGCCTGATCGCCTTTGCCCAGGCCTTTATCCAATATTTCCTGATCCTGACCGACTACGGGTTCGGGATCTCCGCCACAAAAGAAATATCCCTTTACCGCCATGAACACGTCAAGGTCTGCAGAATATTCTCGGCGGTGATGCTGGTCAAGATATTCCTGGCGTTATTAAGCCTTGTTATGCTCGGGGTCATAGTATATTCCATCCCCCGGTTCCGCAACGACTGGCCGGTATATGTCCTCAGCTTCGGGGCAGTGGCCGGCAATACTCTTTTCCCGATGTGGTTCTTTCAGGGCACGGAAAAAATGAAGCATATCGCCGACCTGAATATCGCCGGAGGAATCATCCTCGCGCTCTTGATCTTTATCTTCGTCCGGGGGCCGCAAAATTACCTGCTGGTTCCGCTGATCTACTCCTGCGTGTCACTGATCACCGGAATGCTCGGCCAATATATCGTATTCCGTAAATTCAGGGTGTCTTTTAAATTCCCGGGATACAAAGACATCAAACAACAATGGGACTCCGGCTGGAATATCTTTATCTCCAACGTGGCTATAAACGCCTATACCACCACCCGGGTCTTCTGCGTGGGGCTTTTGACCAATAATACCATCACCGGCTTTTATTCGATCGCCGAAAAGATCGCCAATCTCTTCCAGACATTCCCTCTGTATTCCTTTTCCCAGGCTATTTTCCCGCGGTTAAGCAAAATATTCCAGAAGAACAGAAAAAAAGCGGTAAAGATCATGCAGCGGGTCCAGCAGATCACCATTATCATATCAGCGATCTGCCTGCCCATAGTCCTGCTGCTGGCGCATTTGATCGTGCGGGCTGTCTGCGGCGGTGATTATCATGAGACAGTATTGTCCCTGCGCCTCCTGCTTATCTCGGTATTCTTTGTCAGCGCCAATGCCTTCAGGGTGCAGTTCCTTCTGGTCTGCGGCAAAACCCATATTTATTCCCGTATCCACATACTCATGGCCATGGTCGGCATGCCTTTAATAATACTGCTGATCAATTCGTTCTCTTACGTGGGCGCGGGGATCGCCACTGTGATCATTGAGGCGGGGATATTCACTATCACTTATTTTACAGTGAAGAAGGTCGCCGCTTACTGCGTCAGATCTCGCCGCTAACCCGAAGGTATCTGCTATAAATAAAAACCCTCTGCGAATTTATTGCGCAGAGGGTCATTTAAACTAAAACCCGTATTCTTAAATTTAAAAGTGACAGTTCAGCAGGACCATGAACGGGATATTTTCCGAATTACCGTTATAATTCCCCAGGCCGATCTGCACGCCGGTCAATGAATCGGTCATGTTGAAAACACCTAACTGGACACCGCTGACCTGCTGGGCGTAATTAAACACCCCCACCTGCAATCCGGTCATGACACCTTCGATGTGATTGAAGGCTCCGAACTCTAATCCGGAGAAATGGTCCTTGACCATATTCAGGAACCCGGTCTGATAACCGATAAATCCCCCGCTTATATTATTGATCATCCCGAATTGCGCGCCGTGGACAAAACCATGATCGAAATTCGTCAAGCCCAATTGCACGCCGGTAAGATCGCCCTTGACTATATTAACCGCGCCTATCCCCGGTCCGACAAAACGGTCCCCAGTATAATTAAGAAGACCTGTTTCCCAGCCATAGGAAGATCCATCAACCCAATTGACCGGTCCCAACTGGATACCGGCCATATTCGAACCAGTCCTGGTCCAGAAAGCGGACAACGAAAGCCCGATCACATCGCTGTCGTCATTGGTAAAAATAAGATTAACCCTCAACCCGTAAATAGGATCTCTTGCGGCAACCAATTGAATGGGGCTGAAAAGTCCTAACTGGACCGGTTTAGGCCCTTCCGCCAGCGCCGCGTTCACCGACCCGCACAAAACCGCAAACCCCAATAATAATATTCTCTTGATCATGTCCTCTCCCTCTTGCTCACTTTAATCTTTTAGCAAACAAACCATGCTTATCGGAATTATTATAGCAGAAACTATGAATTCTTTATAAATTTTGCAATAGTTTCTGCGATAAACGATACAGTTCGGAATTAGCCAAAGCTGAAACACGTTTTTTTACTACCCGCGAAAAATATTCCTTTTCAGTTTTGGTAAATTTCTCGTTTCGTAGCTTCTTCAAGAACAATTCCTTTTGTTTCGGAGAAAACACCTGCGAAAGCGAATATTCAAGCCTCATAGCATCTTTCACCGAAAGAAGATCGTTAAGATTTGATTGCGTCTGTCTAAAATAATTATCAAATGTTACGCCTACCCTTTGACTGGACATCAAAACCCCCTGAACGAAAAAATCACTTTTGTCTTTAAACGCAACCAGGTAATTCTCGTATGACTCTTTCATAAACGCATTATCGAAAGTTGCGTATAAGGTATCCGCCCACGAAAATTTTAAGCCCAGTGTTTTATAAAGCGCGAGTGACATCATTATTAATAAGGCAAGATTCATACCATCTGAAGATGGCCTAAGATATTCTTCCGTCCTATTGTAATCAAACAAGCCCTTCTCCGCGCTATTGGCCAGGACTACAGGAAATCCTTCCCAAAGCCTCAGATCATGAGATTTAACCAGATCTGCGAGGGTTGAATTAACCTCTTCCCCCTTATCAACCTCTATGAGCGGAAATCCCAATGCCGATAATCTTTTCAGAAGGTTATCTTTTTCCATTTCTATATCCCTTCCTTTTCTACCAATCTTAAGAAATGTTCCCAGTTTTTAATAACGGCTGCTTCGGACACATCATAAGAAGCAGTTTCCCGAAATCGTTCCTCTAATTTTACCATATCTATTTCGCTTCTTTTACTCTTCAACAACGCTAAACAATCCTCATTATCTATGGAAGTACCCCGAAACAATTTACTTGTTATTATGTCATAATAATTAAGCACTCCTAAATAAATATGGCTAAACTCTTTAACTAAAACGTTATTGCCGCTCTTTAATGGTGACTCTAGCAATTCAGTGGTATGTATGGACTTGCCACTAAATAAATCAAAGATAAATCCATCGCCGTTTGTCCACCCTAACCCGGTTGCAGGTTTATATCCAAGTTGTTTCAGAATATTAATCAGATACTTATGTTCGTTTTCATTCGGGACAATCAGATCTATATCTTTAGTTGAATCCTTAACATTCAAAAGCGTCATTGCGGTTCCACCGCAAGCAATCAAATGCACCTGCCTTTTTAAATAACTATCCCAAGCGCTTAATCTATCCAATAAACCTTGTTTATTTATACGATATATCATACAATCATTTGTATTATTTTATACAACTATCTGTATCAAAGTATACAATATATATTAATTTTGTCAAGGTAATTTTAGTTTAGATCAAGTGATAGTCATACCTACGGAGAATATTGTTTCATAACCTATTTTGCTACCAAATGTTGCCTAAAACGCCTAAGATACAATACGCAATCTTCGGCTAATTATTATCGTGTCGCACCGAAGTCATTACAGAATGTTGTTGCATATTAATAGTTTGAAGGTGCTTCAAACTGTATTTTTTGCATAAATATCTTATAATCCCGCTCGCGTCCTTTCTGTCTAATTCACACTCCGCTATCATTGTATTCTTAGAAATATTATTCGGTGTTTCTGGATCGCACAATCCGTCTTTGAAACTATTGTATAAATCAGATCTCCGAAAATCCGCCAAACGAGATGTTAGCGTATTTACACAAAGTTGAGCTTTATTGGAATAAGTAAGAATTGCTCCATCAATATTATCCCGACAGGAGAAAAAAATACTTTCGTGGAAGTAATAACACGTTATTAAATCTTTCCGCTCCATGCTAAATAAATCCTGAGTCCCAAATAGAGTTGCATGAAATCGCATATTATGTACATACGCGTCTCGACCTGTAGAATGGAGCCAAACAATATGAAAAGTGTCACGATTAGGATCGTATTCTTCAATTTGCTGAATAGCCTTCTTAACTATACCATATAACGTATTCCTCTTACCGGTCGAAACGGATTTGCTTACAATTTCCCCCCGAGATAAGGCTTCGGCCTCTTCCCTTCTTTCACGCAGATCATCTTCTTTAATCTTTAGTTCCAATGTGTACCTAGTATTTTTTCCTGTCACTTCAAAGTCCGGGGTTTTTGAGTTCTTTCTCGGGATATCGATAACATCTAAACCAAATTTTTTTAAGAGAGTTTTCGCAATTGGTTTAAACTCATTCTCGCTCATGATATTAATCGTAAATGTGGTATTTTCTAGAAAAACTTGGTTTTTTAAGGAATTTATGGTTTCAGGCGAAACGCCTTAGAACATTTTTGGCAAGAGTCGGCAAAGGATTACGACGAATGGAAGTATTGAAACGCATGACGAAAGTAGCTACGAGAATGAGTCGTAAACTGCAGCCGACGGCAAAAATGTTCAGCGTGAGTACGAAACCATAAATTCAAAACAAAACCCGCAAAACTCTGTTAAATCGCTGGGCTGTTCCCTTTTACCCAGGTTACCAGCTTGCGCATCTCTTCGACTTTGAGCCCGAAACAAAATCCCGCGTAGGCGATGATCCCGCAGGTTATCGGGAACAACAGCTTAAAAGCGCGGCACAGGAGATGATTATGGATAGCCGGGTCCCACCGCGAGGCTAAATAACAAACCGCGGCCATCCCTATACTTGCCAGAACGACCTTCAGGACCGAAGAGAAAAACTGACGGCAGTCAAAACCATTGATCTTTTTGCGCAGGATGTAAAAAAGCACGCAAAAACTGGTTATTCCGGAGATCGAGGTAGCCAGGGCTATCCCGGATAATTTCATCGGGAACATCAGTATCGCGTTCAAACATATATTGATGATCAGCGCCAGCACCGAAACCTTGGTGGGAGTTATCGTGTCCTTTAAGGAGAAAAAACAGCTTTGCAGTATCTTTACCCCTCCGTACGCGGCCAGTCCTATGCTGTAAAAGAAAAGCGCGTCCGCGGTCATCCGCACTGAATGCAGGTCGAATCTTCCCCCGCCGAAGAGATTTTTTACCAGGGGATCGGATAAAACCATAAAAGCCGCTGAAGCCGGGACCATCAGGAAGAATATCATCCTTAAACCGAAACCCAGGGTAACTTTCAGCTTTTCCTGATCCGGCTCTAAAGCCTGCCGGGAAAATGTCGGCAGGATCGCCTGGGAAAGCGAATTGCTGAATATACCCAGGGGGAATTGGATCAGGCGGTAAGAGAAATACAATGCCGCTACCGCGCCCTCGCCGGCAATGAACGCCAGGGATCCGAATATGGAATCCACAAAATTGTTTAAATGGTAGACCGCTGAACTGAATAACCGAGGGGTCATCAACTTGCCGATTTGCTTTATTGCCGGATGAGCGAAGTTATTGTTGAAACTGAAACGGAAACCTTTCTTATACAATACAGGCAGCTGCACTGCCAGCTGCAGCAGGCCTCCGATCAATACGCCAGCGGCCAGGCCTCTTACTCCCTCGCCCCAAAATAAAGCGCAGGCGATTATGGAGATATTCAAAAGGCAGGGGGAAAACGCCGGGATACTGAAATGTTTCAAGGTATTCAATATAGCCATGGCATACGCCGCCAGGCCGATCAGCAATATATAAGGAAATACCAGCCGGGTTAAAAGTATAGTAGCCGCAAGCTTTTCCGGAGAAGCCGCGAAACCCGGGGCGATCAAACGCACTGTAACCGGGGCGAATACCACGCCCAGGATAGTGATCCCGCAGAGGACGACTAAAAAGACGTTCATCAGCACATTTGCCAGCTCCCAAAATTCTTCCTTGGTCCGTTTGACCGAATATTCGGTCAAAACCGGGACGATAGCGGCATTAGCCGCGCCTTCACCCAGCAGATCGCGCAGTAAATTAGGGATCTTAAAAGCGATTACAAAAGCCTGGGCATAGATATACACCCCGAATAACCTGGCAATGACCATATCCCGGACAAAACCCAGTATCCGGGAACAAAACGTGGCAAAACCGATGACTCCGGCTGATCTCGCCAGGCTGCGGTGGGAAAGATTAGAGGTTTTATTTATTGACATAGATTTGTAAATATGCTATAAAATATTACACTTATGACCCCTCGCCTTAGCTGAAATATACAGATAAGACCGGCTCGGGGTTAAATTTTCATTGCTTCGCAACTCAAATTTAAGGAGAATAACATGCCTAATCGTAAAGCCGCGGTAAAAAGACTGCGCGTGGACAAAAAAAGACATCAGAGGAACCTCAAAATAAAGACTGAATTGAAAAAGAGCTTAAAGAAGCTTCAGGCGCTGTTAACCGCCAAGAATGCCACCGAAGCTAAGGCCTCTTTGGCCAAGGTCTTCTCGCTGCTGGATAAAGCCGCTAAGAAAAATATACTTCACGCTAATACCGCAAACCGCAAGAAGAGCCGCTTAGCCAAGAAAGTCCTTAAGGCTGCATAAACTAATAATTAATCTTTCTAAAACAAAACCGGGCTTTAATTTCCCGGTTTTGATTTCTATATCGCACTGAAGAAGAAGTTTGACCCTTTTCTTGAGTTCGACAGGGCTGAGCCCCTGCCTTTGCCAGCTCGCTCTTAATCCCCCTAATATACGCACCGGATCTTCCCCGTCATCCAGGAGCTGTTTCAATATGTTCAGGCTGGCTGCCGCCTGTTTAGTTTCTATCTTCCGGCTCAGGTCAAATACGTTCAATTGTTTTTCTTCGCTGAAGCGGGCTACCTGGCAAAAACCGGACAACTTCCGAACAAATTCGTCATTAGCTACCGATCTGCCGGCGTCCAAAACCAGGATTATCTGAGGTTGGGGGGTTTTTACGTAGTTTATCAGGAATTCTTTGGCGTCGGCTTTAAGTTCGCGGCAGTTGCGTACCACCACTACCCTGCGGCTGAGGTTCAAAGGAAAGAATAAAAGTTTCTCCTGCAGGCCCTTGAGGTCAAGATCTTTGGCGTATAATATATCGAGATTGAATTCCTGGGTTTTGAGAGGGAGGGCTTCCTGTTTTATCCTGGCCAGCACCGCGTCTTTAGAGAGGTTATCTTCTCCCAGGAATAAATATACAGGGTTTTCTTTGCTTACCATTGCTCAACTATGCGCTCGACTATCCTGCGGCAGAGGTCCTTCTCAGCGTCGCTTATGGCAGCGTCCTCTGACCTGGCCTGGGCGCCGGTGACAAAATAAGTGGCTTCCCCGGTAAAACCCTTTTCTTCCCAGAGCAGCTTATTCTCTTTATTATCCCACAGGCTTATATTGACCACCAGGTTCATCCGGTATTCTTCCACGTTATTGCTGGTATCATACCTCAGTCCGTCCTTGCGGAACTCCAGGAGTTCGCCTTTGAGCACCAGGTCGGCGGATTCCACGGACACGGGTTTGAGGTTGCCGTCAAAAAGGAACCGGTTGATCACCGATTTGGTTATCTCTGTGTCCAGCATCGGCCGGTTAAGCTTGTATTTATTGCCTGCGTCCATCTCCCGGGTGATGTCGATCCTATTCACGAAAGGAGTGACGTATATGGTCCGGTACTTGTCATTGATCAGGGAACGCGTGGTATATCCGCAACCCCAGAACCCGGCGATAAAAAGTCCCATAAAGGCCATAACCGCGTAGCGCGTATTCTTCATTTTTTGCTCTCCATTATCTCTATCCGCTCCAAAGCCTTTGCCGCCCACGCGCTGGTGGGATTTTTATTGATTATTTCCTCATAATATATCTTCGCCGCGGAAAACGCCTTTTGCTTTTCATAGAACCTGGCGATCTTGAAATTGCTTTCCGATTCTTTCTCGCTCAATTGCTGGATATTCTTCTGGGCTTCCCGGGAAAGAGACACGTCCGGATGCTCCTGGACGAATTCCTCGAATTTCTGTTTGGCTTCCTGGGTCGCGCCCTGGTCATAATCAGCGTTCTTAGAAAGGCTGGCCCTGCTGGAGGCGATCTGGAACTTGGCGGCTGACGCCCACTCGCTCTCCGGATAACCGGTAACTACCTTATTAAAAGCCTCTTCCGCCTCATCCAGCCTTAACAGGCCTTTAAGGACCATACCCAGCTTATACTCAGCCTGGCCGGCCAAAGGCCCGTACGGCGCGTTCTCCACCACCTTGGAGAATATTTCCACAGCCGGATTTTCAGTAAGGAAACCCGCGCCTTTCTTGGCGGCTTTGCCGCCGGACATGAAGATCTCCCCTATCTTGAATTCCCGTTCGTTTATCTCGGCGATGCGCTCGGAAAAAGGATATTTATCGATCACTTTCTGGTATAACTTGAACGCCTCATATAAATTCCCGCGGGCCTCTTCGATCAAACCCAGGTAATACTGGCTTTCCGCGGCTTCAGCGGATTTAGGATAATTCTTCATCAATTTCCGGAATTCGCGCTTAGCCTGCTCGTAATTCTTCGCCTCATAAAAGGACCTGGCCAGTTCAAACTGGTCCTTGGGAGTGGCCTTGACCGCGGTCTTGGGATTTATCCACTTGCCGGTCTTGGGAGTCCAGATCCAGTAAGGATAGGCGCTTTCCACGCTCAAACCTAAGAAAATAACTATAAAAACCAGGGCTATTCTTTTCATAATAGTCTAAGTTAACACAGCCAAATAGCTTTGTCAATACATTCTCAAACCGGTTATTTACCGGAGGTAAAAATAGGCTTTAGGCAGGCTGATCAATAAAGAATTTATCCGGATAAGGAGGTTAACAGCCAGTTCCACAGCTGGAGCAAAACCCGCGCAAAGCCAGCCGGATAACATATTCGCGGTTACCAGGGTAAAACCCAGCAAAGTGATCAATCCGGCTAAAGGCACAATAACCAGGTTAGCCAGAACAGTAACAGGAGATACCATTCCGAAATAATAGGCGATAAATCCGGCTGTGCAGATCCAGGCGGAAAAAGAGATCAGGCAGCTGTCAACGAGGTATACTCCTATACGGACTTTCAGCTTTTCCAGGCGCAGCCACTTTTTGAAAAGCGGATATAAATAAATTATGGCTATGACGCTGGCAAAGGAAAGCTGAAATCCGACATCGAACAATTCCCGGGGGTCTATTGCCAGGATGATCAGCGCGGCGAGCGCGCAGGAGTTATAGATATCCGCTTCCCTTCTCAGATAATAAGCCCAGCCCAGGGCCAGCGCCATTATTGTGGCCCGGACAACCGGATTACTGGCTCCGGTCATCAGGCAATAAACCAATATAAGCGGCAAAGCCAGGCAGAAACGGATACTCCGGTTTATCCGTAGGATCTTTAAGCTTGAGAAGATCAGCAGAATGACGATCCCCACATTAAATCCGCTGACCACCAGTATATGCACTGTCCCGGATTTCATCATCGATCTATAAATAAGCGGCGGCACGCCTTTTTTATCTCCCAGGACCATCGCGTCGATGATCCCGGCGGCTACCGGAGAAAGACGCTTGTAAATAACCTGTTCTATCTTTTCTTTTAACCTGAAACTGGATCTCTTAAGCAGGCTGGCCTTATTTTGCCCCAGGATCATTGCCTGAGCCGGGCTGTTCACTTTCATGATCAGGTATATACCCTGATCATAAAGGTACTCCGCGTAACCTCTTTTCCCGCGGACCGGGCCAAAGAAGGGACAGGATACCCTGCCTGACAAAAACAAAATATCCCCGCAATTTAAAACCTTTTCTCCGTTTATATTAACGCTGAGCTTACCGCAGCACTTGTGTTTAAGCAGGTCAAAACAAATTTCACCGCTCGCCAGCGTAAAACTGGTTCTTCCATCCCGGGATACCGGCTGGTCGATTATATAACCTTTGACCTGACAGGCCTTATCCTTTACCTGATATCCCAGCCAGCGGATATGGGATGCCGGCAATACCCGGCTGTTAGCGTAAGCAACAGCCCCGGAACAGAAAACCAGCAACAATATCAACGTGTCTTTGTGCCTATTATGGCCGGGAACAAAAAAGGCCGCCAGGCATAATCCCGCTGTCAGCCAGTAACTGACCATAAAAGGTATCTCGAAAGCGCTGCAGCAGATTATCCCCGAGCAGAAAAGCGCTGTTATCCAGGCCAGCGGATGTTTCATCGGTCATTCCGCGAAAACCGCCTGCTTCACGCGTTCAAGCCGGGATCTATTCAAACCTTTGACCTGGCTTAACTCCTGGAGGTCAATGATCCGGCTTTTCTGCCGACGGAATTCTATTATGCGCTGAGCCAGCTTGTCGCCAATACCGGGGATGCTTTTTAAAGCCTCTTTATCCGCCTGGTTGATGTTGACCTTGCCGGCATTGCGGCTTATACAGGCGAAGGCCCTTACCGGGGAATATCTTTTAGACAGAAAATCAATGCCCAGGCTGACTAAAACCACGCACAGAATGAACAAGATCACCTGGCGTTCCTGCGCGGTAAATACGAACATACTCTCCCCCCCCTTTCTACTTAAATAGACGTAAAAAAAGGGCAAATCTAACAGGGATTTTTTGCGAAAAACGGGAGATATTTTTTTAAACTACGATGTTGATAAGTTTGTTGGGGACAATAATGAAGTTACGGATAGGCTTGCCGCAGATCCAGGCTTGCAGTTTATCGTCGGCGAGAACAACTTCTTTTATTTTCTCGGCAGGGGTATTAACAGCGGTATCCAGTTTTGAACGGACCCGGCCGTTTACCTGGACTACCATGGTTACTGTTTCCTCAACCAGCTGTTTCGGGTCGTACGCGGGCCAGGGCGCCTGGAAGACACTTTCGCTGTTTCCCATACCCTGCCAAAGCTCCTCGCAGAAATGCGGGGCGATCGGGGAAAGCAGCCGCACCAGGGTTGAAAACACTTCTTTATCCGCTCCTTCCTGATATATGGAATTAACGAATTCCATGAGCCCGGCTATGGCGGTATTGAACTTGAATTCCTCCATATCCGCGCTGACCTTCTTAATGGTCTTGTGCATAGCCTTTATCAACACCGGTCCGGACTTTTCTTTTAAATTAGCCTGGACGCGCCAGACCCGGTTCAGGAATTTGAACGCGCCGTCCAGGCCGCGGTCATCCCATTCCAGCTCTGTTTCCGGAGGCGCGGCGAAGAGCATGAACAGCCTCAGGGTATCCGCGCCGTATTTAACAATCATCGAGTCCGGATCGACGATATTGCCGCGGGATTTGGACATGACCTCCCCGTCCTTGAGGACCATACCCTGGGTAAGCAGTTTCCTGAACGGCTCGGAAAAATCGATCATTCCCAAGTCCTTAAAGAACTTGGTAAAGAACCGCGAGTATAATAAATGCAGGATCGCGTGCTCAATGCCTCCTATATATTGGTCTACCGGCATCCAGTACGCGGCTTCTTTTTTATCAAACGGCTCAAGGGAGTGATCCGGAGAGCAAAAACGCAGGAAATACCACGATGAGTCGAAGAAAGTCGCCATGGTGTCGGTTTCCCGGCGGCCGGGCCCCGAGCATTTCGGGCATTTGCATTCCACGAATTCTTTTACCTTGGCCAGCGGGCTGCCGCCTTCTCCGGTGAATGGCGCGTCCTTAGGCAATTCCACCGGCAGGTCCTCGTAAGGCACAGGCACTGTTCCGCATTTCGGGCAATAGATCACCGGGATAGGCGTTCCCCAGTAACGCTGGCGGGATATCAGCCAGTCGCGCAAACGCCAGTGGGTCTGGATCTTTCCCAGGCCTTCTTTTTCCATCCACTCGGCGATCTTTATCTTGCCTTCGGCATTGGTCAACCCGTCGAATTTACCGGAATTAACCTGAAGCCCTTCTTCCTCGTACGCCTCTTTCATTTCTTCAACGCTTAACTGGGCATCCTTAGGCTTGATGACCACGCGCATCGCCAGGCCGTGTTCTTTGGCGAATAAGAAATCCCGCTGGTCATGGGTGGGCACAGCCATGATCGCGCCTGTGCCGTATTCCATTAGCACGTAATCCGCCACCCATACCGGGATAACCTCGTTATTCACCGGATTGACCGCGTAGCTTCCGGTAAAAAATCCCTCTTTTTTCACATCCGAGGCAGCGCGCACTATTTTGCTTTCTTTGCTTACCTTCTCGATAAATTTACGGACATCGCTTTCCTGCGGTTTACCTTTGATCAGTTCTTCCACCAGAGGATGTTCAGGCGCCAAGACTATATAGGTAGCTCCGAAGATCGTATCCGGCCTGGTAGTGAACACCGGGATCACCGCGTTATTATCCTTGCGCCGGAAATAGATCTCGCAGCCGGAGCTTTTGCCGATCCAGTTGGTCTGCATGGCGATCACTCTCTGCGGCCAATGCTCAAGCAGAGTGAGGTCCTCCAAAAGCCTTTCTTTATACTCGGTGATCTTTAAATACCACTGCTCCAGCTCTTTCTGCTCGACCTGGGTATGGCATCTCCAGCACCCTCCGTCAATGACCTCTTCATTAGCCAAAGTCGTGGCGCAGGCAGGACACCAGTTAACCGCGGAGCCTTTTTTATAAGCCAGGCCTTTTTCCAGCATCTTCAAAAAGATCCACTGGTTCCACTTATAATAACCGCTGTCGCAGGTGGATACCTCCCTCGACCAATCATAGGAAAAACCCATTTTCTTCAGCTCGGTTTCCATATCCCGGATGCACTTGTGCGTCCAGGTGTCCGGCTGGGTCTTATTCTTGATCGCCGCGTTCTCCGCGGGCTGTCCGAAGGCGTCGAAGCCCATCGGATGCAGCACCGAGAACCCGCGCATCATCTTATACCGGCTGCACACATCGCCGATAGTATAATTGCGCACATGGCCCATATGGATCTTCCCCGAAGGATACGGGAACATCTCCAGGCAGTAGAATTTAGGCCGGGACGAAGACACTGCCTTGAATGTGCCTTTATCCTCCCAGTGCGCCTGCCACTTATTCTCTATTTTCTTGAACTCGTATTCCATATCTTAAATTTTATCCCTCTGGGGTATGAGCGAGATCAGCGTCCTCAGCCCGCGCAGTATGTTCTCCGTACTGCAGGGCTTGGTCAAATACTGATCCGCCTCCATGTGATAGCATTTTCTGGTGGTTTCCAGGTCCTGCTGCGCGCTGATGATAATTACCGGGCGCCAGCGCTCGTTGTGTTTTTCCCGGATCCGCTGCAATACCTCGAACCCGTTAAGTTTGGGCAGCATCAGGTCCAGAAGAATTACATCCGGGTCATTATCCTTGATCCGGCTTAACGCCTCTTCGCCGTCATAGGCCACTGAAACCTGATACCCTTCCCGGGATAATATCCTGGCCAAAGGATCGGCGATATCTTTTTCGTCATCTACTACCAGTAATCTATGGGACATTTATTAAGACCTTTCGCCAGAGGGATCTACTTTTTTAATTTACGGACAGCATCCAGATTGACCCTGTCGGCATTATCGCTATCCTTGGGCGTCTCCAGGATGAACGCTGTATCCTTCAACCGGATATCATTGACCAGACGTTTAAACCCCGCCAGTTTTATATTGCCCTTGCCGATATGCGCGTGCCGGTCGCGCCTGCTGCCCAGTTTATCCGCGGTATCATTGATATGCACCAGCTTAAGCCGCTCAAGGCCGACCAGCCGGTCCAGTTCGCCGATGGTTTTCTTATAACCTTCTGCGCTGGCCAGGTCATACCCTGCGGCGTAGGCATGACAAGTATCCAGGCACACCCCCACCCTGCTTTTGTCCTCGATCCCGGCAATGATCTGTTTCTGATGTTCGAATTTATACCCCAGCCAAGAGCCCGCGCCTGAGGTATTCTCCAAAAGCACGCCTACCTTCATCCCCTGTGTCTTATCCAGGATCTTATTCAAAGCCTGGATTATACGTTTTATGCCCTTTTCTTCGCCGCTTTCCTTATGGCTGCCCATATGGGTAACTATATAATCGACTCCCAGCAATTCCGCCTCGCGCATATCCTCTATATAGGCTCTGATCGAACCCTGATAAAGGATATTATAAGGAGACGCCAGGTTGATCAGATAAGGTATGTGTATGAAAACCGGCGATATATTGTATTTGCTGCGCCTGGCCCGGAACTCCTCGATGTCCTCCGGGGTTACCTTGGATTTACGCCACTGCTGGGGGTCGCGGGAGAATATCTGCATAGTATTGCACCCCAGGGCTGCAGCCCGGTTTACAGACTCATAGATATGGCCGGCAATGGAAACGTGAACGCCTAATAGCATACGCAGATTGTAGCATAACCCGAGCTAAAGGTCAAATTGGGATAGGATTAAAACAGCGGGATCACTTAAGATCCCGGGAAATTATCGCGGTAGCGCAGGCCAATCCGCCTGCCCCATTGGTTAGATGTTCAAGATCGATCTCGGCGGCGATATTGATATGATGTTTTCGGTAAAATTTCCTGGTTCGCGGGCATTTCGCGGGCATAATAATCCTGCGGCTGGATATACAAACAATGTTCATCGCCTGTTTCTCCCGAACCTCGGCGTTAACCGGAACTTTGATAACGTTGATCTTGTTCTTCCTTAACAAGCCGAACAGCGGCCTGGCCGAGTAGTCCGCCCTGACCAAAGCCAGGCACGGGTCTATCAACTGCAGGCTGCCCAGCAAATGCAAAGTAGCCTTGGCAGCGGGCACGCGGACACAACATATCCCTTGTCCGGCCAATGTTTTTTTGACCTGCTTAAACCCTTCCGGGTTAGTCCGCCCGCCGACACCTATCACAACCAGTTTATTATTCAACCACAACGCGTCGGCTGCCTCAAAAGCGCCTTTACCTTTAACCGCGTATATCACCGGGATACCTGATCTTTTCAGGAAGTTTTTAACCTGCTCCGGCTCTTTGCTTCTCACGGGGCTGGCCATCTTCGCTATCATCGCGCCTTTAGGGCTCATAAAGAAAAGGTCCCGGGTATACATCAGGTTGAATAAATACTGTCCGGCGCGGTTTTTATTCAACCGCGGTTTGAGCATGAACACCTTAATATTTAACCCGCGAAAACACGCCTTGATCTTGCGGTATTCTTCTTTTATCCCCTGGTAGTCTATTTTACGCAGATGCAAAACGCTTTCCGGATCAGCGATACGCGCTATCTCCGGTCCCGGCTGGTAAAGCAGCACACCGCGCAGCCGTTTGTATTCAGAATCCGGGAAATTATTGCCGGGGATGGGCATTAAAACCACTCCTTAGTATTTCTTATATCATATCCCAGGGACCGGGCCATCCGGCAGATACGCTGATCCTTCAAGAGAGGGGTCAGTAGGCGTTCCCTGGCTTTCCAGCGGTATGGTTTTGGATCTTTGGTCGCCTGAATAACAGGAAGTTCATCCAACTCCAGCTCACCGACGCCTTTTTTATCCAGGCCGATAAAATCGAATATCTTTTTTACCTCGGTCAACCTGCGGCCTTTGCCGGAGATGATGTTCTCGTATTTGACCCGCAGACTGTTTATTTTTCCGCTTCCCTTAATATGATCCTGTATCGCCTTATTGGCGCTGTACCACTGAAAAGCGCAGACCTCTTCCAGAGGCTTCCCGGCGTAATCCTGCCAGCCTTCAGGCAGATCATATTTCCACCACCATTTGCCCCATTCGTATTTATCGGAATAACCCCGGATATTCAGTTCTTTTACTTTGGCCCTGGCCGAAGAGCATAACTTTTTAAGATTACGCGAGAAGAATCCCCGGAAAAGCCATCCGTCATACAACCCGTTTACCGACCCAAAAGGATTACGGGTCAGGTAAATGATCTTAATATCGGCGTTAGGCAGCAACTTCCGTAAGAACGGCATATTATAACAATCTACCGTGGATTTCAGGAAGAGCGTATTATCTTTCAGGTCGATCTTCGCGGGCTTCGTTCGAGGGGATAAAAGAATGAACGGCGGTTCTTCTATCAATACCGGCTCATTCGGCGGGCCTTGCGGCAAAGGCATCCCGGGGAAAGCGCGCCTCACCGTTTCCTGCCGGATATCATAATAATACGGATTGATCAGCGGGTATTTCCTTCTCAGGCACCGGATCAATTCCAGATAAAACCGTTCTTTATTAAAAACCGCGTTGGACGCGCTATATCTGCGGAAAGCCCGCGACGCGCATTCCCGGAATATACCGTAAGAAAAATTTATCTGCGGCCATTGCAATGGGAACCGCAAAGCCAGGTCATCTATATATTCATCCAATAAACGTTTATCAATAAAGATGTCGCCCGGAGGAGCGCCTAAGGAAAGATCGCTGAGGATGTCCCGCGAAAGCCCGGCTTTTCTTTCTGAGATCCGGCCAGCGGCATGGACTACCCGGTCGGATAAAGAAAGGTCGGAAGAAAAACCGTTCAGCTTGTAGAATGGCACAGCCTCGCCGGCCAAAGAATACAGCCGGGATGACCTTTTCAATACCGCGTACAGTAAGCTTGAGCCCGACCGTGAAGCGGAGTTGATCACAACCGCTTTGCGCACGTCCGCCAGCCCGCAGTCCAGCCATAACGCCCCCTGCCTTTTGGCCGCGATACTGTCGAATATCCGCTGCCTGAAATCAAATACCCTCTTGATCTGCTTATCCGCTGGGTTTATCTTATCCGGCATCTGCGCATTACCCCGATAAATTTAAGGAACCAGAATTTCTTAAGCCGTAACCCGGTGTTCTTATCCCGTAACAAGTGCGCCAGTTGGACCCTTATCATAAGGCAGATCTCCTCGATCAGGTAACCCAGCCTGAACTTGACCCCTTTGGCCCTTCGGTTTTCTGAAATACACAACGGCTCGGTCAATTTATACGAAAAATAATCGAGCTGCTCCGAGGCGATCGTTTCGATCAAGGTTATCTCCGCCGGCTTTAACCCTTTCTTGAATTTACCGGAATTGTCTTTCAGGATGGGTTGAGAGGTATTTTTCCAGGCCGCGCTTAAACCGGAGCTCTTTTTCGCCTCTTCGCCGTTAAAGAAAGACAGCATATTTTCAATGTACGGTTCGTTCAAGAAAGCGCATAAATCCCTGACTGCGGCGTCTGGTCCGGACAAAAGGTCCTCATAGCGCAGCAGGAATATTTCTTCTTTGGGCAATTTACTCAGCCAATATATGCCTGTCTGCTGCTCTTTCTTCCACAGCCTGGCGGTATAATAAACACAGTAGCGGTTAAAAATGGTTTTCTTGGCCGAGGCTGCCACATCCCGGCAGTCGCGCACCATATATATGAACCGGGCACGCGGATAATATTTCCTGACCAGGCCGACATGCTCGATCATAAAAGTGCTTTTGCAGCCCCATCTCTTTTTGCCTGAGCTTTCCAGGTATTGGCCGTATACCGCGAAGTAGACGCTGATAAGGCTTCTATCCAGGGCATCGCGGAATATCTTTTCCCGGTCAAGGCTGATCCCCCAGGGATACGGATGCAGTTCGACAGACCTGACTACGTCATTGATCAACAGCTTGAAGTTGCGGTCAACGGAAAGATCACCGTAAAACCGCTCCAACCCGGAAAAGTTCTTGAGTATATGCGGAGGATGGGGTATGGCGATGTTCGGGTGGGAATTCAGGATCAGCCGGAGAAGATTAGTCCCGGAACGTTCCGTGCCTATAATGAATATCGGATCCATCGGGCTGTATTTACGGCTTATTGGAATAGGGCGTTATTTTCTTCCGCAGGCAATAACCATTTTCATCGAATCAAAGATGTCCCTGCCGGAAAAACGCACGTTGTGGATCTTCTTGAAATCTTCCGGGGCCTGGCGGTAAGCCTCTCTTATCTTTTCTTTAGCGCTTTCCGGGATAGCGCCGTTATCTATCCATTTATTTACTGATTCGCGGGTGATGTATTCGACGTTCTTTATCCCGGCGAACTTGTTGCGCTTAAGCGCCAGAGGGATATCCCCGGGCATGAAAAAATTCTTCCTGGCCGGGTTGCGCAGCTTCTGCGTATAGAAAGTGACCTTGCGGTCAGCCTGGCCGTAAGCGGTCAAATGGCACAACACCACTTTACCGCCGGGCTTTAGAACGCGGCGCATCTCCGATAATACTTTATCCAGGCGCATGAATTGCAGGCCCTGGCGGCAGACGCAAAGATCAAAACTGCCGGCCCGGAAGGGAAGTTCTTCGGCGTTGCTTAAGACCATGGCGTCGGCAGCCCCCCCCGCGCGCGCGATCATCTGCCTGCAGTTATCCAGGCCCACGACATAGCCCGCTTTCTTGCTGAACACCCGCGAGATCTTGCCAGTGCCTATAGCCACATCCAGGACGCGGGAACTTTTGCCCGCTCCGGCAAGCTGAAGCATTTTTTTGATAAGCAGGGGGTCGTTTACCCAGCGCGAGGAATTATCGTATTTCGCCGCCCTTTTCCTGAAATGATTCTTAGGGTTCTGGCTGGAAGAAGACCGGGCGGTCATTTTTATTTTTTCCCGAATAAGCAGTAAGAATGTTTCTTGGACTGGTTAAGGCCGATCTTATCCAGGATCTCCCGGACACAGTCCTCGACATTCCTTGTCTCGGTATCGATCACCATATCCGGATGCGCCGGGACCTCGAAAGGAGCGGAAACACCGGTAAAATCCTTGATCTCGCCGGCTCTGGCTTTTTTATACATACCCTTGACGTCCCTTTGCTCGCAGGCTTTCGGGCTGCATTTTACAAAAGCCAGCTTGAAGTTGCCGATGATCTCTTTGACCATATTCCTTAATTCATCAGCCGGGGAAACAAAACTGGCGATGACGAAATTACCGTTCTCATTGAACAACTTAGCTACGCAGGCTATGCGCCGGAGGTTCTCTTTCCGGTCATCAGGAGAAAACCCCAGATCGGAATTCAGGGTACTGCGCACATCGTCGGCGTCCAGGTGCACAGCCTTGAAACCACGGTTAGCCATCTCTTCTTTCAATCTTTCCGCCAGGGTAGTCTTGCCGGAACACGGCAGGCCGGTCAGCCAAAGCGTGGTGCGCAATAATTTTATGTACTCGGCGACTTCTTTGGGGACATTGTCGTCTTTTCCGGCGCGCACATTGGTCCCGGAGATCTTCTCTATATCCGCCGGAGGATCGATCCGGTTCACCTCGTAACCGACGTTCCTGCCGATATTGATACTGGCGATATCCGGAAGTATGATTATCTCCACTTTATCCCCGTAAACCCGGCGGATCATTTCAGCCCGCTGTTCCGAGCTGTAAGGATTCTTCCTGGATATCTCCGTATCCCTTATGGCGACACAGACGTTATCGCCTTTTGCCAGAGCTTCGTCGATCAGATATTTATGCCCGTTATGGAACGGCTGCCAGCGCCCGATAAAAAGAGCGTATTTTTTGTGGCCGTTATACATCTTGACTAACCTCCTTGCGTAGAGACGCAACACCAGCGCAATTCCGATCAGCGCTGGGTGTAAATTTCAACCACAACACCGGTGCATATTCCGATTGCACCGGGTGTCAATTCCTCAGACTCAACACACCTCGCCTTATCGGATAGGCAAGTGTACGCTTCCTGCGCTACCAGCGCAATTCCAATTAGCGCTGGATGTAAATTACCGGGTTATTACGATTAGGATCGAATGGCCTAGAACTGAAATTTGGTGGAGCTGAGGAGGATTGAACTCCTGACCCCTTGCATGCCATGCAAGTGCTCTCCCAGCTGAGCTACAGCCCCTCAAATTTTTGCAAACATCTTTATAGAACAAAAATTTGACTCTGAGCGGCAGATGCCGCGAAGAGCCTATTCCTTCTATAACCTTATCTTACTCTGAATTTATTGCGCCTTATTTTCCAGATATTTCACCAGAATGGCCCAGGTCTTGCTTCCCACCACGCCGTCCTGGTTGATCCCGTTGGCCTGCTGGAATTTCTTTACCGCGTCCCTGGTCTGGCTGCCGATCTGGCCGTCTACGTCCCCTTTATAGAATCCGCCATTCTTCAAAGCGGTTTGGATCTCCCTGCCGTTAGGCATGCGCACTTCTTTCTTCTGAAGCGCGGTTAGCTGCTGCTTAAGGCTGGAATTTTCGTCTTTCTGCTTGGAAAGTTCAACTTCCAGGGAACCCGCCTTGGTTTGAAGCTGGGCTATGGTCTGTTCATAATTCTGCCTTTCCGGCGATTTCAAAGTGGTAACGCATCCGGACACGGCAAAAAGTAAAGTCATTAACATTATGGCGCTTAACCGCATTTCTACCTCCCTTTAAAAGTTGAGACATTATACATTAAATTTATGGAATTGACAAACAAGATTTTAGATAGTATTATTGGTAATACCTATCTATGCCGAGGTGGCGAAATGGCAGACGCGGCAGCCTCAAAAGCTGTTGTGGGCAACCACATGAGGGTTCAACTCCCTCCCTTGGCACCATCTTTTTACTTATCAGTGCCAATCCTGAGCGCAGCGAAGGATCTCGGCATTTAAATATCCGGGAGTTGACTGGCTAAGGGTTCTGACGCCAGTCTTTTTAAATTATAAGGCGTCATCCCGTCTGGCGCCGCAAGTTCCGACGGGAAACTGCCTGCCATCAGGCCGGCATCCCTTGGCACTAATTCCTCAGTCCATCCTGCGTATTATCCGCTCTTGATCTTCTTAGAATGGAATTCTTGTTCAAATAAGGGATTATCCCCCGGTAAATCCGGTAAGCCACTATTTTATAACCCTGATTATTGGGGTGGATAAAATCGCTTTTTAAGTCCGGATTGGTAAAAATACCGTTGAGTATCCCTGGGATAAGGATCGCTCCGTATTTTACGCTCAATTCCTTGTACGCCGCCCCGTAATCGGCCATGACCTCGGGCCCGCTGATATCCGCGATCGCCACCATAGCCCCCTTAGCCTGGATCGCTTTTATTATCTCTTCCATATTCCGGATAGTCTCTTCAAAAGGTATTTTGTTCAGGAAATCGTTCCCTCCAAACTCCACGATCACTAAAAGAGGGTCCTTTGACAGGACATCGCTCTCAACGCGCTTCACCGCCTCGGTCGTAGTATCGCTGTTGATCCCGGCGTTAACTACCGGCACGCTGGTGATCTTTATCAACGCCGAAGGATAATCCGCGTTCGGGCTCGCGCCGTGCCCTTTGGTTATACTATCCCCGAAACATATTATGTTCTTACCCCGTGAATCCATATTCTTTATATCGGTCCTGGTGCATCCGCATATTAACAGCGTTGCCGCAAATAAAACCAGGAAACCAGTTAAAATAAAGTTGTGTTTATTCTGTTTCATGTCTAAGCCTTAATTGTCCGCAGGCGGCGTCAATATCCTGCCCCCGGGATTTACGCAAAGTGACATGCACCCCGGATTTAACCAGCCGGTCGCGGAAAAGCGCGATATCGGGCTTATTCGGGGGCGGGAATTGCCCAGGTTTCACCGGATTCGAGGGGATCAGGTTGACTTTACAGTTCAACCCGGCCAGCAATTTGGATAATTTATCCGCGCTGGACATATCCGCATTCACGTCCTTGATCAGCACGTATTCAAAAGTGACCTGGCGGTTCGTCCTGGCTATATACTCCCTGCAGGCGCTCATTAGTTCTTTTAACGGATATACCTTGTTCACCGGCATCAATTTTGAGCGGGTCTTGTCATCAGGGCAATGCAGTGATACGGATAATTCCACCTGCAGGCCTTCTTCAGCCAGCCTCTTGATCCCCGGGATGATCCCAGAGGTAGATATAGTTATCCTGCGGATCCCGATATTAAGGCCATAATCGGCATTAATGATCCGGATCGCCTGCAGGACATTATCGTAATTTTCCATCGGCTCGCCTGTTCCCATGAAAACTATATGAGTGAGCCTTCCGTCCGGTGAACTATTCTTCAGATAAAGGACCTCGTTCATGATCTCAGAAACCTCGAGGTTCCTTCTAAACCCCAGCATGCCGCTGGCGCAAAAAGCGCATTTGAATTTACAGCCCACCTGGCTGGATATGCACCCGGTAACCCTGTCCGGCGTAGGTATGGCTACCGCTTCCGCGGTATTGCCGTCGCTTAGTTTAAAAAGATATTTTCTGGTGCCGTCGCCGGATTCATCGCGGCAAGCCAATTCCATATCACAGACGGAGAAATTCTCTTTCAGCCTGGCCCGCAACCCCTGGGGGAGATTGCTCATCTTCTCAAAATCAATGACCCCTTTCTGATATATCCATTCCAGTATCTGGCGGGCATGAAAACCAGGGGCCTTCCATTGTTCCAGGACTTTCTTTAAACCTTCCAGGTCTAATCCGGTAATATCCCGCATACTCATCTTCTTTTCCGGGAAAGGCACTTTTTGATCCGCCTGTCCAGTATATCCAGCGCCTTCTTCTTGAAAAGCCTGGCTACCGCAGCCACCCGCGCAGCCTCTTCTAATATCTCCACCTTCTCCAGGGCCGCCGGAAAATCGTCGCCTATGGAAAAAACACCGTGGTTCCTGACTACCGCCAGGCTGTTTTTACTCAGCGCGGCAGCCACCAACTGCGGCTTGCTAACTGTAAGGCTTCCCTGTTCCACAACCGGGACATCTCCCAGATAAAACCTGGTCTCAAAAGTCAGCACTTTAAGCGCCGGATAAACCGCGAAATACGCGTTGGTCAGTGGCGGATGGCAATGCAGGACTATTTTATTAGCGGGAAATTGCCGGTAGATAAAACTGTGCACCGGCAATTCCGAACTCGGTTTCTTTTTGCCCTTATGCGCGGCTTGCCCGGAAATACCCGTCTTAACTATATCCAACGGGGTTAAGCTGCCCAAACAAGAACCGCTGGCAGTGATAAGTATATTGCCCCTGTCCAGCCGGCAGCTCAAATTACCCGCCCGGGCGGTTAAAAGCCCGGCGGCGCGCAATTTCCTGCCTATGCCGATCAGTTGTTTCTTTAAGAAATCTTCCCTGTTCATTTCAGAAAGCGATATCCACTGTTTTAGTTTTTACCCCGGCAACGCCGTTCAATTTATTCTTGAGACGGGCTTTATCCGTTTTGCTCCCGACGATCTCCAGGATTATCAACCCGGTATCCGAGCATTTGTCCAGGACCCCGTCGTGTATACCCAGCCGGGTTTTGATCATACACCCGAAATCCGTGAGGATCTTCTGGACCTGTATCGCGGAACTCCTGCGGCTGCGCATCAAAACAACAAAAATGGTTTTAGGCATATTCGCCTCGCGGTGAACGGTTTACGCTGCGCGGTACGGATTGAGCTCATATCCGCAACCATTATACCAGATACTGGGATTTATTAAAGTGTTTGTGAGATTCAAGACACGCTGATCTGTTGGATAAGTGAGACCGCTTCTTCTTGGGTCTTGGCCCGGCAGATCTTCTCCCTTAACGGACGGATCGCCCGGAATCCGGAAGTATACCAGATGAAGAATTTACGAAAGGAAACTACTCCGACCCTGGGTCCGTGGAAATCAACCGATAACCCGAGATGTTCTATCATAGTCCGGATTATCTCTTCTTTATCCGGCCTGGGCAAGGCTTTGCCGGATCTAAGCAGGTGCCTTGTTTCTTTGAATATCCAGGGGTTGCCCAGGCTGCCTCTGGCCATGAGCACTCCGTCGCAGCCGGTCTCATCGAACATTTTTTTGGCCAATTCCGCGCTGAACACATCGCCTGAGCCGATCACCGGGATATCCAGCGCCTTTTTAACAGCGGCGATAACTTTGTAATCCACGCTGCCGGAATATTCCTGCGTTTTGGTCCTGCCGTGTATGAAAAGGGCCTTTACCCCGGCGTCCTGGCAATAAAGACCGACTTCCCGGGCATTGACCGAATCTTTATCCCATCCGGCGCGGATCTTTACAGTCACCGGCACAGGAGACGCGCTCACCACGATCTTAAGGAGTTTATTAAGTTTGGCCGGGTCCTTTAAAAGGCTGGCGCCTTCGCCCCTGCGCACTACTTTTCTTTCCGGGCATGCGGCATTGAAATCTAAAACATCGAATTTGAACCTGGGCAGGATATCCATCGCCTTCTTGATGAAATCATCTTCGCAGCCGAGCAATTGCACGCCCAGAGGCTTATCCTCTTCACGCGTAGAAAGCATGACCTTGGTCTTTTTATTCCTATACCCCAGGCAGCGGGCGTTGATCATTTCAATAAAAGCCAGGTTACAGCCGAATTTATGGTTTAGAAGCCGGAACGGCAGGTCGCTTACCCCGGCCATAGGCGCGAGGATGAGATTGGAGGATAATTTAAGATCGCCTATCTTAAGCATCAGGTAACTTCTTCGACGGGGAGAACAAAAGCCTTGACCCCTTCTTTACCCAAGGATTCACGCAACTTCTTTACCGCCGAAATTATCTTTTTCGCTTCTTCAGCTGAACAGCCCACAAAAAGGAGGTTGTTCTTGCCGGGCCAGATATCGTCTCCCATGTGCGTGCCCGAAGCCGCGCCTTTGCCGAAAGCGCCGTCGATCTTTGTATAGTTATCCGCGGCGCAGGTCTGCCGCAGGAGATCCATGACTTCCGCGTCGATCGCTTCGTTATATGATATGAAAACCATCTTATTGATCATTTTTATTCCCCTCCCTGAGAAATATCGCATTTCCTGACTTTAGCCCCCTGCCCAGCCTGTTTACGATGGAAAACCGCGTATAAAGTCGGCACGAACAACATAGTTATGAATGTGGATACCGTCAGGCCTCCGACCATGGTGATCCCGATCGGCTGCCAGGTCTCTGAGCCCTGGCCGGTGGACAAAGCCAAAGGCAGCAACCCTACCAAGGTGGTGATCGTGGTCATCAATACCGGCCGCAACCTGTCTTTTCCCCCGGCAGTCACCGCCTCATACATGGAATATCCGCGCGCCCGCAGAATATTTATATAGCTGATCAGCACGATCGTGTTATTCACCACTATACCCATAAGCATGACCATGCCTAGAAAAGACAACACGTTCAAGGTCATCCCGCTGATAGACATTGCCCAGATAACCCCGGTAAAGGTGAAAGGGATGGAGAACATGATTATAAAAGGATCCAGCATCGATTCGAATTGCCCGGCAATGACCATGTAAACCAGGACAATACCCAGAGAAAGCAGGATGACCAGATCAGCAAATGCTTTTTTCTGCTCTTCCGCTTCGCCGCCAAAATTAATTATTATATCCTCCGGGATCGTAAGCTTGTCCATTTCCAGCTTGATGTCTTCGACTATCTTGCCGCTGGAACGGCCCAGGGTATTCGCCTCCACCCTGACCACGCGCTCGCGGTTCTTGCGCTCAACCTGGACCGGGCCTGCTGTCTCATAAACCCGGGCAAAACTGGAAAGCTTAACCTGTTTACCGCTGACCGAAGAAACAATGACCAGGTTCTCTACATCTTCGACCTGCGACCGCGATGATTCTTCCAATCTTACGTAGATATCGTAAGTCCTGCCTTTTTCCCGGTATTTAGTGGCGCTGGAACCCTCAATAAATGTCTTAATGCTCTGGGCCACGGAATTCATATCCAAGCCCAGGCTGGCCGCGCGCTCCCGGTCAACAGCGATACGGATCTCCGGCCTGGACGAATCCCGGGAGATAACCACATCCACCGCCCCGGGCACAGACTCGGCGATCTTCTTGATCTTCTGCGCGACCATATTAGTATCATCGAAGGAATTACCGATGATCTCGATCTGTATGGACTTTCCTCCGCCTCCCAGGATCAGGCGGTTGACCATGCTTCCGGTAGAGACATCCGCTTTCTCCACGCCGGGGATCTTGCGGATCTGGCTGCGGATATTCTGGCCTATGGCCTTGTCTGATAGTTTACGCTTGTCTTTAGTAACCAGCTTCAGCCCGGCGTAAACCACATGAGATCCAGAAGCCTGCCCGGTGACCCGGCCTATTCCCTGCACCTGGCCGCTGCGCACATAGCTGAATCTTTTCTCTTTGATCGTATCAAAGATATCTTCGATCTTTTTAGCCACTTTATCCGATTCTTCCATTCTTGTCCCCACAGGCAACTTCGCCGTTATCTGCAGGTCTCCTGTATCCTCTTGAGGGATGAACTCGTTGCCTACGAATCTGGTAAGCAGAAGGGTAAAGAAAAATACCGCGGCAAAACCTATGATGACCGATTTTTTGTGGCCCAGGCACCAGCCGAGGGACCTGCTATAGATATTCTCCCAGCCTACAATTATCTTCTCTATGAAGTCATAAACTCCGGTAAATATACCCTGCTTCTTCCGGCCTGCGGGCTTAAGCCATTTGGAACAAAGCATCGGGCTGAAGGTCGCCGCGGTGAATAATGAAGCGAGCAAAGTGGCGGTAACTATCGCCGCCAGTTCCGAGAACATCACCCCCACTACCCCGGTAATGAAGAACATGGGCAAAAAGACGACTACTGTGGTCAAGGTGGACGCGGCGATAGACAGGAACATTTCCGAAGTCCCGAATATAGCGGCCTCGGTCAATCGCTGGCCGCGTTCCAGTTTACGGAAAACATTGTCCACTACGACTATGGCGTTATCCACGACCATACCCGAGGCTATGGCCATTGACGAAAGGCTTATGACATTTATGGTCCTGCCGCTCAAGAACAAATAAAGGAACGTGATCAGCAAAGAAAAAGGAATGGTCAGGGCAATGATCAGGCTGGGCAGGAACTGCCGCAGGAAGAACCAAACCACCAAGATAACCAGGACAATAGCCAGCCACAAAGAATCGCTGAGCGCTTTCAAAGAAAGGACGATCTCTTCCGAAGTGTCAAAGACTATCTCCGCCTTGACGTCCGAAGGCATGGTTTTCATTAATTCCGAAAATCTCTTCTGCACCCTCGCGGCGACTTCAACGGTATTGGTGCCGGTCTGCTTCTGGACCATCATGGTCAGGCCTCTTTTACGGTCAATACGCACGATAGTATTGACCTCTTTAAAGGCGTCTTCGATGCGGGCCACATCGCGCAGATAGATCACTTTTCCTTTCCTGGTCCCCAGGATCACCGAACGGATCTCGTCCGGAGAGGAGAACTCTCCGGGCAGGCGCAGCAAGTAATCGGTCAAGCCGGTCTTCAGGTTGCCCACGGGTAAAGTCACATTTTCGCGCTCCAGGGCGTTTTCTATATCAATAGGGGAAAATCCGTATCCTTCCAGCTTCTGGCGGTCAAGCCAGATATTGATCTGGCGTTCCAGCCCGCCATTCAACTGGACCGTACCCACACCGGCAAGCTGTTTCAGAGGATCGCAGATCCTGCGGTCCACAAGATCGTAGAGTTCTGCATAACTGCGCTCGGACTTGAATCCATAGACCACGATAGGCATATTCGCGGTATTGAATTTCCAAAGGAAAGGAGTGGATATCTCATCGGGAATATCGGGTAAATCCGGTTTTGCCTGATCAATGCGGTCGCGCACGTCGTTAGACGCCTCATCCACATTTGTCCCCCACTTAAACTGCAGGGTGATCGCGGATATCCCTTCCGAGGAAGTGGAAGTGATCTTGTCCAGGCCGGGGGTAATGGCCAACTGGTTCTCCAGAGGCTCGGTCACCTTGATCTCCACATCTTCGGGGCTGGCCCCGGGATAAGAGGTGATCACGGATATAGCGGGGGTCTCGATAGTGGGCATCATATCCACGCCCAACCTGCTCATCGCATATAAGGAAACGATTATCAAAGCCAAAAAGATCATTAAATTCGTAACAGGCTTTTTTACCCCGAATTCAGCAAGGTTCATCTATGTCTTCCTCTCTGGCTATAAGCCGTTTTCCTCGGCCAAAACAGGCGCGCCTTCATATAACCTCTGCTGCCCCATAATAACGACTTTATCTCCCGCGGCCAGTCCTTCTTCTATCTGCATGTACGGCCCCTGGCGCACTCCTGCTTTTATATCCTTGATCTCTGCTTTCTGCTCCTTAACCACATAAACATATTGCTGCGGCTCTTTACCCAAGACCGCCTCTTTAAGAACAACCAGCGCGCCGGGGAATTCCCTGGTGACCATTTTCACCTTGGCATACATCCCTGAATATAATTTATGCGCCTTGTTATCTATGCTGATCTCTACCTGGCTTGTGCGGGTGGCTGTATCGACTACCGGGCTTATCCTGACTACATTGCCGGAAAAGGTCTCTTCCGGGTATGCCTCCACATTGACCGACGCCGGCATGCCGACAGATACATCAGGCAGATATTTCTCAGGCACATCCAAGTATACCTTGACCTTATCCATATCCACCACCAAGGCTATTGCTGTCTGGGAAGACACGTTAGCTCCGATATCAACAAGCACCCTACCCACTATTCCGGCGATAGGGCTTTCCACCGGGGCCTTCTCGAACTTCAAGCCCACCTCATCCCGGTCGATAAAAGCGATCACATCGCCTTTAGCTACCGGATCGCCCTCCTGTTTGACTTTCTCGATTATCTTGCCGGTCACCTTGGGATAAACATAGGCCTCTTCCTGGGCTTTGACATTAGCTACGTAATCAATAAGCTCCTGGACATTGCGAGCCTTAACCTCCGACACCTTGACCGGGATAACCTCAGGTCCGGAGCTTTTATCAAGACCAGTTTCTTTTCGCTGACAGCCGGCAAGACCTAACAACAGACAGAAAAAAAGAATGAACGATAATCTACGCGACGTTCTCATCAGAACCCTCCTTGGGCTTTCTCGAAGACCGCCTTGGCGATCAAATAATCATACTCCGCCTGAACCTTATTGAAAAGCGATATCGAATAGCTTAACCGGGCGTCGTGTAAAGCTAATCCGCTGGCCTCGCCGGCGTTGTACCTGCCTTGGGCCACAGCGAGATTGTCATGGTAAACCTTATTCTGGGAATCTATCGAAACGGTCCTTTCAATGGCGTTCTTAAGACCAAGATACGCGGTCTTCACCTCCAGGGCGATATCGCGTATATTCTTATCGCTCAAAAGGCGGGCCTGTTTCAAGTCCACGATAGCCTGGTCAATCTTTGACCGGGTCAACCAACCGTCAAATACCGGCCAAGAGACGGTTATCCCCAGGATATTGTAATCGTTGGTATTCCTGCTGGTGCTGGAAGGAAGATGCGATTGGCTGTAATAATCCCAAGAGGCGTAAACGCTGGGACGGTTACCCGCCCTGGCTGCTTCTATATTACGTTCGGCTGAATTGGACTGCGCCTCGTATTGCCTTATTTCCGGCCTCTGCCGCATAGCCTTTAAAAAAGCCTGGTCATAAACTATGTCGATAGGCTCGTAGGAGAAACCGCCGGATATCTTCAGCTCGACTTCTTTATCGATGCACAGGATATTGCGCAGTGTTTCTTTAGCCGCCTCTATCTGGTTCAAGGAAGACAAATAAACCTCGTTGACTCCTGCCAGTGACGCCTCGATCGTAAGCATATCCGAACGCGAGGCCTCTCCCGCGCTGAAACGGCTGCGCGAATAATCCAGATGTTCCAGGGTATTATCTAATATGCCTTTGTTCAGGGCGGCGTATTCACCGCCGAGCAAAAGCGTGTAAAAAGCCTTTTTAGTATTCAGGATTATCTCCTGTCTGGTCCTGTCCATTACCGCGGCGCTGGCTTCATAATTATATTCGCCGGCCTTAACGGCGTTCATCACCTTGCCGCCAGCGTAAATCAGCTGCCTTACCTCTATCTGCCCTGAAGTTACCCCCGCGTCCTTGGAGTAAAACCCGCGGGTATCGCTCCAGGAAGCTTTGGCGGATAATGAAGGGAAAAGGGCGGCCCGCGCCTCGTTTATCGCCGCCTTAGCCTTATTCAAATCCCCGGTTTTAAGCAGCATGTCGCGGTTATCCCGCAAAGCGATGCTGACCGCCTCATCCAGGGTCAAAGTAACCTCTTCTGCCCGGGATATAAACGGCTGCAGGGCAAAAACCGCAAGAAATAAGAAAAACACAGTAGTTCTCATTTTTACTTAACTCTTCTTCCCCTCGTTCAGAATATCAAGCACCTGGCTGAGGATCCTCAAGTAAGCTTCCCTGTCATCCTGCGATATCCTGCCGAATATGTCGATTATCATCTCGCGCCTGGCTTGAGTCGTCTTCTTAAGCAATTCTCCGCCTTTAGCCGATAACTTTATGCGGATTATCCTGCGGTCATGCGGGTCGTAAACCCGGACAAGATACCCGCATTTTACCAGCCTGGCCACCAAGCCGGTAGCTGCCGCTGTGGACACATCCAGAAAACGCGCGATATCGCTCATCTTGGTTTCGCCTTCTTTATACAAAATATTCAAGATGACAAACTGCGGCAGGGTGATCTTTCCTTTGAATAATTCACAGGCTTCGCGCTTAACAATAGCCCTCCAAACCCCGAGCATAAGATCAGCGAGTTTATCGGCGAACCCAGATAGGGATATGCGGTCCATCTTGCCCTCCACAATTATTAATCATATTAACTATTAAGCTCATTAAAAATTTAGCATATTAATCTACGTTTGTCAAGATTTATTTCAAACGGGGGCTGCCTGGAGAGAGGAGAGACACGGCAAGATCAGTGGGCGGATTCAAAGAGTATTTCACACTTAGTGATATTGGAGATCATTTCGTAATGCGCTCCGTCTACCATAACCTCGAAAGACTTTGTCGCTCTGGCCCGGAACCCGGCCATCTTCAGTATCGCCGAACCGAATACCTGCTGGCCGGCATACAAAAGCACGCGAAAAACAGCCAGGTTGAAATTCCCGGCGCTTTCATTCCTTATTTCCCCTTTAACCACTATCCATTGTTCTACGGGATGCTTCTGGTATTTCAAGTTATAATAGGCAAAGGTCAGCATGGTATCCCGCTCAAAACTGCTCTTTTATCACGCCGATACCCCGGAATTTCTTATACCTGGACTTCAAAAGATCCTCTTTTTTCATTTCGCCCAGTTCTTTAAGGTCCTTGAGTATCATGGACTTCATGGTCTGGGCCATTTTCTGCGGGTCGTGATGCGCCCCGCCTAACGGCTCAGGGACTATCTCGTCGATTATGCCTTCTTTCAACAGGTCCTTGGCGGTAAGCTTCAGGACCTCGGCGGCGTCAGGGCTTTTGGCACTGCTCTTCCAGAGTATAGCCGCGCATCCTTCAGGCGAAATAACCGAATAATAGGCGTTCTCCAGAACGCAGATCCGGTCGGAAACACCCACGCCTAACGCCCCTCCTGAACCGCCTTCGCCTATTACTACCGAGACTATAGGCACGGCTATCGAGATCATCTCCCGCAAATTCAGCGCGATCGCCTGGGCTTGGCCGCGTTCTTCCGCGCCGATGCCGGGATACGCTCCCGGCGTATCAATAAATATCACGATAGGCAGGTCGAACTTCTCCGCGGTCTGCATGAACCTTAAGGCCTTGCGGTAACCTTCGGGATGAGCGCAGCCGAAATTACGCTTCAAGTTTTCTTTGATATCCCGGCCCTTTTGATGCCCCATTACCATGACCTTTTTGCCGTCCAGTTTAGCGAACCCCCCGACAATAGCTTTATCGTCGGCGAATCCCCTGTCCCCGTGCAGCTCCATGAAATCGGTCATCATCATCCCGATATAATCAAGGGTATACGGCCTTTGAGGATGCCGGGCGATCTGGACCCTTTGCCAGGGAGTGAGCTTGGTATAAATATCTTTCTTAAGGCTCTCCAGCTTTTCCTCCAGCTTTTTAGCCTCCGAAGAAAGGTCTATTTTCTTGTCCGCGGTGAAGCTCTTAAGCTCGTGTATCTTTTTTTCCAGCTCGGTAATAGGTTTTTCGAAATCCAGGTTAGCCATACGCTTTCAGCCCTTCATTAATCGACAATAGTGACTTCTGTGCCTTTGGGTACGATTATATACAGCTCTTCCACATCCTGGTTAGCCATCCTCACGCAACCGGCGGTCACCTGGCTGCCCAGGGTTTTAGGATCGGTGGTCCCGTGGATACCATAACCCTCTTTATCCAGCCCCATCCAACGCGAACCCAGTATGTTCTCCGGGGTCCCCGCGGGGATGATCTTTCCGCCCTTATACCACGGCGGGGAAACTATCTTCTCAATGATCTTGAATGTCCCCACAGGAGTGATATTATTCGTGCCGGTGGCCACAGTATAGGTCTTTATGATCTCCTCTTCGCTTTTCAGGATAAGGGTATTACCGGACTTATCCACCAATATACTGAACGGAGCGGTCCAGACTCTTATTTTCTTGCCGGGGAATATCTTATCCCCGGATATATTGTTGCTTTTGGCGATCAACTCCGGGGTGGTTTTATATTCCCTTGCGATCTTTTCCAGCGAATCCCCGGGCTTGATCTCATATTCAACGCTCCTGGGAGTTATAACCGGCAGGAATAATAATTTGATGTTCATATTTTCCAGCTTCTTCTGCCAATCCATTACCTCCCGGGAATTAGGGAATTCGCTGATCAGCCTTTTATAAATATTGGCGCTGGCCAGGTAATTTCCCTGCATCTCCAGGCTTTTAGCCTCAGCGGCCAGGCTGGAAGCAGCCCCAGAGCCGCCCATGACCGCGCTGCCGGGCTTATTCGATCTTTGCAAACCTAAGAACACGCCGGCGGCAACGAAAATAAATATTACAACAAATACCACCGATAATCTTCTGTTCATTCAGCACCTCCCTTTTCCTTCTATATAATTACCCGGCTGTTTACCTAGCCAGGAACGCGATCAACACGCCCAGGACAAAACCGCCTATAACCTCAATGGGGGTATGGCCGATCAATTCGCGCAGCCGGCCTTCTTCGATCTTCCCCTGCCAGTATATATCATCCATTATTTTATTCAGGATCCTCGCCTGCCTTCCCGAAGCCCGGCGCACCCCCTGCGCGTCGAACATAACCACGATCGTGAACGCGGCGGCCAGGGCGAAATAAACGCTGTCAAAACCATAAGCTATCCCGCAGGCCGTGGCCAGGCATGAAGCGCCTGCCGTATGGCTGGACGGCATCCCGCCGGTACCCACGAACCAGCGAAAATCCAGTTTTTTATGCCGGAATACGCCGATGATCACCTTGATCGTCTGGGCGATTATCCAGCTGGAAACCGTGGTCATAAAGATCTTGTTTTGCCACAACTGCGTGAGTATTTCTTTCATGGGTTTGGATTGGAAAGAGGCTCTACTTCTATACGGACCCTGGATAGATAGGTGAACTTTCCGTCTTTGACTATAAATCCGCCGTTGCCGTCTGAGGTTTTGTCCTCCGCGGCGGAATCTTTTACCTCGTTAATTGTTTTTTTTTCCGTTGGGGTGTTTGTCTTGCGCAGCCGCAGGTCCTTGAGCGCTTTCTTCAGTTCGTCGATGGAATTGAAACGCGCCTGGAGGTTTTCTTTCTCCAGTAAAACCTGGGCGACCTCCAATTTAAGGCTGTCTATCTGCGCCCGGGAAGCCTGGTTTTCCTCCTCTACAGCCAAGAAACGCGCGTTCAGGTCCTCGATCGACTTTTGCGAAGACAAAAGGCTCGCGCTTAACTGGGCCATTTTATCCTGGCCGGCCTGCAGATCGTTTTTTAACCCCTGATTCGCCTGGGTAAGTTCGTCCTGCAGCTGCCGGGCTGAAGCCAGGTCGGTTTTCATAACCTGCCGCTCGGCTTCCAGGTCAGTCACGCGGCCGGTAACCTTGGCCAGATCCGCGACCAAATCATTCTTCTCTTTAATGGATAAAATATACTTATACCCGCTAAAGATAGTTATGCCTAACAATACCGCTATTAATATTCCTTTTAATTCTTTCATTTTTATATTTTCCGCTTTTTCACATTATATAATAGCGAGGGTAAAAAGCAAGTCTTTCCTTATTTCCTCAGCTTCTTACCGCAGGCAGGGGCATCTTTGTTAATGGCTAACCGGCGATCCCCAGCCCGCAACCGGACTGCCATACCCATAATAACTTATCCGCGCCCGGCGGCGCGTTATTAATACACGCTTATCCCGTTCAAGGATAAGCGGATGCGTTAACCGCTCATTTAGGGCAACTCCCGGCGATATTCAACCGGTCGCTTCCCGGCGCAAACCCCAAGCGCAACGCCTTTTGATTGTAAAGACACGCCTGTCCATATTGCCCGCTCAGGTAATACGCCTGAGCCAAAGAATAATGAGCCTGGCTGGAATCCGGCAGCAGCTCTACCGCTTTAAGCCCGGCGGCGATCGCCTCCTGATACCTGGCGTCATTGCCGTAAACGCCGCAGAGATTAAACCAGGCGCGGCCGTTCAAGGGGTTCATTTTCAAGGCGGATTTCAACAGGATAAGCGCTTCTAAAGGCCGGCCGATTTCGGCGAAATTAACCGCGAGATAATCATATGTCCCGGAATATCCGTATTCAGCCCGTAATGACGGCTCCCGGGGATCAAAACCCGGGCCGGTCTCTCCTAATTTATTATAGTAAAGCCGCAAAGACAGATAAAGGTCATTCACCGCGGCGGCATCCCCGCCCCTCGCGATATATACCAATCCGCGGTTAAAATAAGCGCTCGGGATATATTCTCTGCTGTAATTATTCACTACGTTATCCCAGAGCGTAAAGCTGTCCTTCCATACCGCGCACCTTTGCCTGGTCAAAAAGAAAAGCGCGGCAACCGCGCAGACACAAGCGCCAAGGGCAATGGCGTAAGCGATGCGGCTGTAGCGCCTGGCCTTTTTTATTCCCCATACGGACAGTTCCGCGATGACAAAAAACAAGCCTATATAGGACAGGTATGTATAGCGGTCAGATACTATAGCCGGACCGGCGGGGAACAATTGCAAAGAGGGCAAGATCATGATCATGAAAAATACCGCTCCGAAGACCGCCTTTTTAGTTACCTTTGACGATAATACGGCCAGATACCCCAGGGAAACGGTAAGAAAAGGAGAAAGATAAAAAATGCCGGGCAGCCAGCCTCCGGTCTTTAATGGATACGGATACAGGCAGGATAGCCGCAAAGGAATCAGCAATTTGCCGAGATAGAAAACAAGCGAATAATTCGCGACAAAGAACATATCCAGGGCTGAAATATCCGGATCCCGGCGGAAATACCGTCCGGCGGTATATAAACCCAGAATTAAAAACACCAGCGCTATACCCGCGAACAACGCTTTTTCTTTAACAGTGGCCTTATTGACGCCCCGGCCCAGGTAATAATCGCATAACAGCAGCACCGCCGGCAAGACTACCGCCACCGGCTTGGCCAATAACGATAAGATGAACAGCGCCGCGGCGACGTAGCGGCATCTTGAACGGCCCGGCGCCAGCGAATACAAGTAACAGACAACGCAGGAGAGAAAGAATAACGCGTATAAAACATCTTTTCTCTCGGATATCCAGGCCACAGATTCCACATGCATCGGGTGCATGCCGAACATCAGGGCCGTAAGGAATGCCACGCTCTTTTTTTTGAAGAGTAAGAGAATAAAAACAAAAACAAGGAAACAATTTAAAAGATGCAATATGACATTTGTAGCGTGATACACGGCGGGATTAAGACCGGAGAACGCGTATTCCACGGCGTAGGTTAAGAATACCAGCGGAGTGTATATGACGGCATAACGCATGTTCGCGAATATATCCGCGGCCCCGCGCCAGGACAAGCTTCTGATCATTGGGCTTTGCGTCACATATACGTCGTCGTCGAAATTGGTAAACCCGTTATTCAGGCAGGGAGAAACCGCCAAGAAAACAATGCCCAGCATGAGCAATATCAGGAACCCGGACTTCCATTTTACGCTAAGAATTGTTTTCATTTAGCTGCGAGGGATAGAACAACTATATCGTTTCTCTAATTATATAATACCCGGGGCAAAAAACCAACCACTACTTGGTTGCCGCAGCCTTGTTAGATTTCCGCTCTTCTTACGTCTATTATAAGTGAGCGCATGAGTTATGGAGCGATCATGGGGTTGTTGCGAGCGATATAACTCATTCGTGTGAACTTAAGGAGGAGACATGCTGGCTAAAATACTTACCTTTGGCTTATTAGGAATAGACGCTTATCCCGTTGAGGTCGAAGTAGATGTGACGCAAGGGCTGCCCGCGATAAATATAATAGGCCTGGTGGATACCTCGATAAAAGAAAGCTATGGCCGGGTAAAAACAGCGCTTAAGAACTGCGGTTATCGTTGGCCGGCTGAACGGATAACCATCAGCCTTTCTCCCTCATATATCCGCAAAGAAGGCCCGGGTTTTGACCTGGCGATCGCCCTGGGCATATTGAGCGCCTCGAATCAAATAAATGGCCTGACCCTGAAGAACTACTGCGTTATCGGAGAAATCTCTTTGGAAGGAGCCCTGCGCCCCTGCCGGGGCATTCTTCCTATAAGCCTGGCGATGGTGAAGAATAAAGTCAAAGATCTTATCATCCCCGCCGATAACGCCAAAGAAGCCGGAATGATAGCCGCTATTTCAGCCTGGCCGGTAAAGACACTGCGTCAAACAGTGGAATTGCTGAATGATCCGCAGGCGTTTAAACCGTACAAAATAGATATTAAAGATATTTTCTCCTCTCAGGCTGATTACCCTGTCGACCTCTCTGAGATAAAAGGGCAGCAGTCCGCTAAAAGAGCCCTTGAGGTAGCGGTATGCGGCAATCACAACATCCTGATGATCGGGCCTCCCGGCTCCGGCAAGACAATGCTGGCGAAAAGGATCCCGACCATCTTGCCGGACCTTACCCTGGAAGAAGCCCTGGAGATAACCCGGATACATTCGGCTGCCGGAAAATTATCCGCGGCCTACGGTATTATCGCCACCAGGCCTTTCCGCTGCCCGCACCATACGATCTCGGAAGCGGGCATGGCCGGAGGAGGAGTTATACCTCAGCCCGGGGAAATAAGCCTGGCGCATCAGGGGATATTGTTCCTGGATGAGCTTCCGGAGTTCAGGCGCGGCTGCCTGGAAACACTAAGACAACCGCTGGAAGACGGCTTCATACAGATAAACAGGACAATAAGATCATTCACATTTCCAGCCTCTTTCATGCTGGTCTGCGCGATGAACCCCTGTCCGTGCGGATTCCTGACTGATCCGCGAAAACCCTGCCGCTGCAATACGACAAAGGTGCAAAATTACATGTCAAAGATATCCGGGCCTTTATTGGACCGCATGGATATCCACATAGAAGTGCCGGCGGCGAAATATCAGGAATTAACCCGGGACCTCCCGTCGGAAAGTTCCGCCTCGGTCAAAGAGCGGGTTAATAAAGCCCGCGCCATACAAAGAGAGCGGTTCAGGGGCCAGGGTATTTTATACAACGGCCAAATGAGCCATAAACAATTGCGGGAATTCTGCGTTTTAGGCAGAGAGGAAAACGAGCTGTTAAAGACAGCCATGACCGAATTGAATCTAAGCGCCAGGGCGTATGACAGGATATTGAAGGTCTCCCGGACTATCGCGGACATGGCGGGATGCGCGGATATTAAGACAGAGCATCTTTCAGAGGCTATACAATACAGATCGCTCGACAGGGATTTCTTTGTTTAGGCGGGCTATTTCTTATTTGCCGAAAGCGCTTCCAGATACCTGGGGTTGACCTTGTAACCAAGGGCTATGGCCTTATCGCAATACTTTACCGCCAGGTCATATTGTTTTGAGTAGAAATACGCCGCGGACAGGTTTATGCAGCCTAAGGCTGACCTGGGATTAAGCGCCACCGCCTTCTCGCCGCAGGCAACAGCCTCTTTGAAATTACCCAGGCTGCCATACGCGCCGCAAAGATTGACGTACGCCTGAAAATCGTCCGGCTTGATCCGGATCACCTCTTTGCAGATATCGACCGCCTCAGCGTGCTTGCCGGTCAAGCCGTATATAACAGCCAGCAAATTGTAGGCGTTCGTGTAATCCGGGTTGATCTTCAACGTCTGGTTGCCCAGCTTAACCGCCTCGTCATAATTACCTTTAGAGGCGTACAAGCTTCCCAGGTTAAAATAGGCTTCATAATAATTAGGATCAAGGGCCAAAGCGGCGGTAAGATCAGCCCGGGCTTTATCATACTCTTTTCGGGCGGTGTATTCAGCGCCGCGGTTATTATAGGCTGTCGCCACGTTGGGGTATTTGCTCAAAACATCGCTCCATAAACTTATATTGTCCTTCCAGACCCGGCATCTTTGCCTGGCGCCGAAGATCAAAAATACCGCGATAATAACAAAGACAGCCGCCAGTAAAACGCGGGCCAGCAGGCTGCGCCCTGTCTTCCTCGCGTATAACCACACGCACCCTTCAGCCAGGACGTAAAAGATACCGATCGCCGGAAGATAAGTATAGCGGTCCGCCACAAAGGTCTCTCCTATCGGGATAAATTGCAAAACAGGCAGCAGAGTTATCAGGAAAAACAGAGAACCAAAAATAACCTTTCTTGTATATTTACCCGACCAAATCACGCTGAAAGCCAGAAAACCTACCGTAATTATAGGATATAAGAACAGCGCCCCGCCTTTCATGATCGAGAAATACGGGTAGAGGCAGGATAATTTAAGAGGAAGCAGTATCCTGTTGATATAGAACGATACCCCGTAACAGGAGACCGCGAGCTTGCTGACTAACCCTGACGGCCCGCCATCCCGCACCGCGTCGGCGGAGAATTGGCTGATGACCGCCAGGATGCCGAAGATCAAAGACAGGATAAAGAAAGGGGCCTTTTCTTTGAGCGCCATTTTATCCTTGCCGTATTTCCTGTGTAAAATATAGTCCACGAGGATCAATACTACAGGCAATGTTATCGCCATCGCTTTAGATAAAAGTGATAAGACGAACGCGCTCAAAGATAAATAATAGATTTTTTTCCGGCCTTCGCGCAGGTAATAACAATATGCGATAAGCGATAAAACGAAAAATAACGAATACAGCAGGTCTTTTCTCTCGGAGATCCAGGCTACCGATTCCACATGCATAGGATGCACCGCGAACAGGACGGCAACGATCAAAGATACCGGGGGCTTACCGGTAAGAATATAGAAAAGCCAGAACACCAGGAGGGAATTGAGCAAATGCAAGACCACCCCTGTCAAATGGTAGCCGAACGGATCAAGCTTGAACGCCTGGAATTCGATCAGATACGAGAGCATGGTCAGCGGATGGTAATTCCCGGCGAAAAAAGAGGTAAAAACGTTTTTTACCGCCGAAAAAGAAAGATCCTGGACGCCCGTATTCTCGGTCAGGTATTTATCATCATCCCAATTAACAAACCCGTTCTTTAAGCAGGGCGAGAAAGCGATAAACCCGGCGAGCAGTATAATGATTACCGATAAAATTATTTTATGGTTTCTCATTCAGGCAAGGATGTTTTTGGCTAAAAAGCGGGGAATTTATAAGGCGCGTCCGGTGAAGGTAGAAAACCGCTAAAGCGCCCAAAGATTGCGTGCCGTAGATCACACTGCGCCATAACCGGATCGAAGACGCTTCTTTAAAATACCGCACCGGGATGGGGATATCGCCTATCGTAAACCCGAAATGGACCGCCTGGACCAGAAATTGCGCGTCAAAAACAAAATCGTCGGAATTATTCCGAAAGGGGATGGTTTCCAATACCTTTCTGCGGTACGCCCGGAATCCCGAATGGAATTCGCCCAGGTTCTGCCCCAGGGCCAGGTTATCTACGATCGTCAGGAACCGGTTAGCGAGATATTTGTAGAACGGCATCCCCGAAGACAGGCATTCCCGCCTTGTCCGGACACGGTTACCCAGGACCACATCGCAAACGCCCAGTTTCAATATTTCTATCGCCGGGGCGATGATCCGGCTGTCGTATTGATAATCCGGGTGTATCATTACGACATAATCCGCGCCTTTACTTAACGCCAGCCCATAACACGTTTTCTGGTTGGCGCCGTATCCGAGATTCCGCTGATGGACAACAATGGTCAACCCCAGACGCTTGGCGATCTCCACGGTATTGTCGCGGCTCGCGTCATCCACAAGGATTATTTCGTCGACGCTTCCCCGGGGGATATCGTTTATCGTCCTCTCCAGGGTCGCCGAAGCGTTATAGGCGGGCATCACTACTATAACTTTTTCTTTTGGCATGAATTAAATGTGCTTGTGTTACGGTGAATAATTTATCACGGCCATAGCGCCTTCGCAAGGACTATTGCGAATAAGCCGGCATCCGCTATTTAAGGCGTATCTCTTTTAATATGACCTCGGCGATATTCTCAGCCATTAATTCGTTGCCCCTATCAGTGCAGTGCCCGAAATCCCCGCCGAACATATCTCTAAAATACGTCCTATACCCATCCATCTTCACCGCTTCGGCGAATATCCGCTTATTATCCACGAATATTATTCCTTTGTGATCAGCAAATACCGCTTTCAGCGGCTCCACGCTGCGCATAGGATACTGCATACAAACCAATCTTATCTTCCTTCTGTCCAGGATCAGCTTAAGCTGATTATAATTGCGTATCGCCACGTCCGGGTATTCGTCCTTGTTCAATCCTTTCCACTTCTTATTACATTCTTCAGCGGCCGCATCCCTGCCCATTTCTTTATACAGCGACTCAAGTATCTTATAGCCCCAATCGCTGGCAGGATTATATTCAACATACCGCTTAAGTGTATTTTCGGCTTCTTTAATATTATCCTGGCGCTTAAGGACTTGCACTAATTCGGTGCATGCCCATTCGTTATCAGGCTGGAGTACCTGGGCTTTTTTAAAACAACTTTCAGCCGCAACAAGATCATTATTATAGCGATAAACACAACCCAGCTCCGTATAGGCCTCGTAGTTCCCGGGGTTTACCTCTATAGCTTTCTTGAGATACTCCTGCGCTTCAGACATTTTCCTTTGATTACGGTATATCTCTCCCAGCCTGGACAAAGCCGCGGAGTTGCGGGGATTCGACTCTATGGCTTTTTTATACGCCATTTCCGCGTCGCCCCACTTGCCCTGGTTAAAATAAATGCGCCCCAGGCCGACATAAGCGTCATCGCTGGCAGGGTTGATCCCTATGGCTTCCTTATACGCGCGCTCTGCCCTGGACAGATCGCCGTGTTTACGGTACATATCTCCCAATTCTACATACCCTTGGATGGTTTTAGCGTTTGGCGGTGTCGGCAATCCGTAAATATCTCTTTTCTTCAGTTTCTTTGAGATATACGCGCACATTAGACGAAAGAGCCTGTACGCCCGGGAACAACGGAACAGCCCGGCTTTAGACTCAGGGATATCTTTATAGTACATTACCCATTTGTCATTATACCCCATCATGGTTATTACCATATCCGGGCGGTAATGATCCAGGTTTTGCTCCAGCTGCGAAATTATGCCGCTGGTATTAGTGGCGATAACGCCTTTATCTATAACCTTGAACTTTATCCCGGCATTACGTTCATTCAGGATCTTTTCCAGGGGTTGGGGATATTGACCGGCAGTAGTAGATTCGCCCAGGCACAAGATCCGGTAAACGCCTTTTTCCCGCAAGAACGCGCGGTTCCGGTATTCCTGAGACGCTGATGATATGACGCCGGACAGCCATAATCCTGTTTCCAGTATAATTACAGCCAAAACCAGACCGGATATTGTCACCGCTATTCTTCTTTTTAAGGTTATCTCTGATCCGGAGGAGTTATTCGTTCGCATAACATTTATCCGGCGCGCTGGGCTGACCGGTTTTCTCGACAACAATGTTCTCTAATACCAGGCAATCCATATTAGTTCTCAAAAAAGCGTCCAAAGCGTCTTCAGGAGAGTTAACGATCGGTTCTCCTCTAAGATTAAAAGAAGTATTTATCAGTACCGGGATCCCGGTGATGATTTCAAACTCTTTGATCAACTGCCAGAATTTGGGGTTAACATCTTTATTAACGGTCTGCACCCTCGCGGTCCCGTCCACATGGGTAACCGCGGGTATCAGCTTTATTTTATCCTCTCTTACCTGCGGGGCCAGCAGCATGAAAGGCGATTGATCCCGGAGAAAGAAGTATTCCCCGGCCTTCTCCTCCAACACCGCCGGCGCGTAAGGCCTGAACGATTCCCTGTTCTTTACCCTGGAATTCAGGATATCTTTCATATCAGGATTGCGGGGGTTTGCCAGAATGGACCGGTTTCCCAATGCCCTGGGGCCGAATTCAGCTTTACCCTGGAACCAGCCGACAATGTTATCCCGCGCTATATTCCTGGCGGCATATTTAGCCAGTTCCGGATAATCCAATTCCTTGAAAACCAATCCTCTGCGCGCCAGTATCCTTTTTATCCCGGCCAGGTCATATTCCGGGCCAAGTCCGGCGTCATACATGACATATTCCCGTTTATTACCGCAGACCGCGTTATTTATATAAGCCGCCACGCCCAGCGCTCCGCCGCTATCTCCGGCCGCCGGCTGGATAAACACCTTTTTGAACGGCGTCTCTTCCAGGATCTTATGATTCGCCACACAGTTAAGGAATAATCCTCCTGCCAGGCAAAGGTTGCTGCTCCCGATTTCTTTATGCAGGGTATTGGCGGTCTTTATAAGGGTATCCTCGATAAATCTCTGCAGGCTGGCGGCTATATCGCAATGCCGCTGGTCGATCTTGCCCTCCGGTATTCTTTCTTCCCCGAACAACTTCAAGAACCTGCGGGTATACATCCGGGAGCCTTCATTAAAGAAACCGAAGAACCTCTGGTCCAGCTTAAAACTCCCGTCAGGCTTGACGTCGGCCATCTTCCGGAACTTGTCTAAATACGCGGGTTTACCGTATCCGGCCAATCCCATAACCTTGCCTTCGCCTTCCAGCGCCTCGAATCCAAGATAGGTCGTGACCGCGGTATAAAGCAGCCCCAGGGAATCCGGATAATTTATCTCCTTGATGATCTTGATCGCGGATCCAGTGCCCGAGCCGAAACTTGTAGTCGTCCATTCGCCCACTCCGTCGGCAGTCAGAATCGCCGCCTCCTCAAAAGGAGAAACGAGAAAAGAGCCGGCCGCGTGCGCGAGGTGGTGCTTAATGAATATTGTTTTGCCTTTAAACCCCAGTTCTCTTTGGAATACCGCCGGCATTATTAACCTGTCCTCAAGCCAATGGGGCATCACATCCAGGAAATTCTTCAGCGAGAACGGCCAGGATAGAAGATGATTAGTTACTACCCGGGAGAATTTAAGGTAAGGCTTCTCATAAAACCCTATATAATCAACGTCGTAAATGCTTATATCCGCGGACTGAAGGCAGTAATTTATAGCCTGGATAGGGAATCCCGGGTAATTCTTGCGGCGGTTGAACCTCTCTTCCTGCGCGGCCGCGGCTATCTTTCCGTCTTTAAATAAACACGCGGCGGAATCGTGGTAAAAACAGGATATACCCAGTATATTCATTTTCTATAAATGGTCTCTTCGCGTTTTCATGATCATACCCCGGCGTAAATAAAAGCGATAATAACCGGTGGGCCGATATAATAAACCAAGAATGCCAAAAGGGCCAGGATAACCAGCAAAGGGCCTATAAAATATAACTTGTTCTTCTTTATCATATGGAACATTTCTTTCAGGATGTAACCTATCTTGCTCATATATACACCGCCTCTCTCATGATTGCCTGGTCAGTTCATCCGGGGATTCATCATATCCGGCCGCTTCTGCCCAGAACGAATCCCCGCTGTTCGGCCTCTTCCTGGAGCGGTTAAAACCGAATAAGAAAGACAGGATAAAAGCCGCCCCAAAACCGAAGATGTACAAGATAAAGAGCAAAACGACAGCCAGCCCTTTTTGTATCGCCCGGACTATTGCCCTGAGCTTCTGTTTGAACATATTTAGACGCCTTATTCCAATGCGCAGCCGATATCCTTAAGTACCGAGTTTACAAGGTCTTTCCCAAAATTTATCTCCAGCAGTTTCAACGCCTCATCCCGGGATAATTCGCCTTTGCGTATAAGCTTGCTCATTTCTATGTGATAATGAGTATACCCGAAATTCTTCATTGTCAGGTACACGCTGGCGAAATTCATCATGCAATTAGTGGAATTCAAGGGATAGCTCAAAGAGGGGGCGGCCCATTTCAGCTCTTTCTCCAAGATCTCCACCGCCTTATATGGGTCGTATCGCAGGAACCAATGCGGGGATACCGCGGTGATCCGGGATCCCCTGGCCGCGGCCTTGACCGCCTCTTTCATGCTCAGCGGAAAATCTTTATAAGCGGCTTCGCGGCGTAAATGACGGATAATGAAATCCCTGGTGGCCGCGGACATCGCGGCGTATTCCCGGCCGGTTTCCCGGCCTTCCGTAGACTGGCCCTTTGTCCATCCCGCGACGATCACAGGGATATTATAACGCCTGGCTGTCTGGTAAACCAGATTCATATACCAGATCGCGCAGACATGGCATATAGGCGCGGCTGAGCCGGTTTCCACTATCTTCCTGAAAATATCTTTCAGGAAGCCGGATTTCAAATACAGCCAGTCAACCCCCAGGATATCAACGGCGCTGCGGATATTGCCCAGCGCCTCGCTGTTCTCATACCCGTGATCGAACGTAAAAGCCAAGGGGTTCATCCTGTATCTTTTTTTCATATAATACAGGCCCAGGGTGCTGTCCTTTCCGCCGCTGCACATTACCAGGCAGTCATATTTATTCCTGCCCCTGTGCTTTTCAAGGATCTTGATCAATTCCGATTCCAGCATAACCGGCCTTGCCGCCGCGGCTTTCTGTTTATCATGATCGGCGCAAATATTACACACGCCTTCTTTATTCAACCAGATATCCGGCTTGGATTCCGGGAGCACGCATTTTTTGCACAGCATCTTTCATCTTCTCCTACCAGTATCCGGTCTTTTTTATCCGTTTCCTCGTTTCTTCCGGGATATCAACCGGGAATTCCCGCTCTTCTTTATTGTATCTTACCAGGTCTTTCTGCCAGCGCTCCAAACGGTCTCTCAACATCCATGCTGTTTCCGGGCGGGATACTATAAGGTCGTCCTTTTCCGGTCTATCATTCTGCAGGTCAAAAAGATGCTCGTAAGGCTCTTGCCCGCCTTTTGGCGGACACTTTATCCCGCGGATATACTTCCATTTATCCGAACGGATGGAAAATATATTGTTAACCCCCTGGCTGAACACAAATTCACGCGCGGGATAACGGCTCTTGTCTTCCAATAGCCCGACAAGACTTCTCCCCTGCGCCTGTTCAGGCACCGGTATCGACAATAGATCCAACAGTGTCGGCAAAGTATCTATACTCTGGACCAGGGGATCCACCCGTATCCCCCTATTCAATCCCGGCAGGTAATATACCAGCGGGACGCGGATACTTTCGTCGTATAGATAAGCGCCGTGGCCGAAAGACCCGTGCTCTTTGAATTCATTGCCGTGATCGGCGGTGATCACGATTATAGTCTTATCATAGATACCCTTGTTCTTCAATTCCGCCACTATCCCGCCTATCAATCTCTGATCGACTTCGTATACCGCGCTGTCCAGCAAAGACAGGAATTCTCTCAGCCTGTCTTTATCCAGCCTATCGATAAATCTAAAGGCCTTATCCGCCCACGCGCTGTATAGCCGGACGCTCTCTTCTTTCTCTTCCATGGAATTGATGAATAACCCTTTGGAAAAATTAAGCTCCGCGCTTCTCCGCAAAGACTCCAGCTCATTTGTAAATTCTTCCGGCACGCGGCGGTGAAATTTATTGTCCGCCCTTAAGAACGGGAAGAATTGTTCGTGGGTAAGATATGAATGCACGGTCAGAAAGAACTTGCCCCGGCTGTTCTTATTTATCCAGCGGGGGACATCGCTGAGAGTATTGCTCGATATCTGCCCGATCTGATGCAGATTGTATTTTGACCGGAAGCCGTTAAGCATCCCCATCGCCGAACCGGAATGCGGGTCGCTCAGGCCGCCGAACCAGACGGTGTTATAGCCGTAAATATCGAATATCTGCGCCAGGGTATATATGTTATCGGAGAGCCCGTCTTTGAACGCGTCCATCATATTGTGGGAATAAGGGTAAAGCGAAGTAAAGATCGAGGCTACGGCCGGCATTGTATAAGGCGCCGTGCTGAAAGCGCCGGAGAAGATCACCCCTCTCTCAGCCAGGGCGTCTATATTAGGCGAGGTTTTCTCGGGATACCCGTAACAACTAAGGTGCTCCGGCCGCAAGGCGTCGAGGATTATCAGGATCACGTTGCAATCTTTGTATTTACCGGATAACCGCGCGGGCTCCGCGGCGGAAACAGGCGCTGGGGAATGGAACAAAATAAAAGACAGCAAAACGCCGGCAAAGAAATATTTGAAAGCGGGCATTAATGATCTTGATATAAAGTTTTTATCGGCGTAAGGCATAATAAAATGGTTGAAGTAACTATGGATCATTATACCTCGGCGGGGAAAAATCCACAACCGAATAAAGTCATATATCTCAGGAAAATACCGGTTTTTCTCAAAATCCCTTGAACAAAAGTCCGCCGCGGATATAATGTTATTATATTTGTTTAAAACATTAACCGGGAGAGGCTATGTCGGATAAGATAAAACAGATCGCTGAAAGGATCAAAGAATTACGCAAGATATCGGGTTTTTCCCCGGATGCCCTGGCCGGGGAATTAAAGATATCCGGAAAACTCTACCGCGAATACGAAAAAGGGACAAACGATATCCCGGTAAGCTTCCTGTATGAGATCAGCCGCAAGTTCAACGTCGAGCTGACCGCCCTGCTCACCGGAGGACAACCGCATCTTCATACATACTGCCTGGTAAAAAAAGCGGCCGCCCCTTCAGTGGACAGAAGGAAAGAATATAAATACCTGGACCTGGCTTATAATTTCGCGCACAAGAAAGCCGAGATCTTCCTGGTAACCGCCGAACCCGGGCGAAGAAAAGGACAAATAAGTTTTTATGCCCACCCCGGGCAGGAATTCGACTATATTCTGGAAGGCTCGCTTAAAGTCATCCTTGACGGCCGCGAACTCCTCCTGGACCAGGGGGATTCTTTATACTTCGATTCCGGGATCAAACACGCCATGGTGGCCCGGAACAACAAGCCGGCCAGGTTCCTGGCGGTTATTTTATAATATACGGGGTAAACCAAAATGCTTGATAATTTTGTGAACGGAAACTTTGATTCCTACGAGGATTTCTCCAATAATTTCAGCGTCCGCGTCCCGCGTAATTTTAATTTCGCCTATGATGTGGTCGACAGGATCGCCCGGGAAAACCCGCACAAAAAAGCCCTGGTCTGGTGCGACGATAAAGGCCGGAAGGCGCAGTTCACCTTCGGACAGATGAAAACCTGCAGCGACAAGACCGCCAGCCTGCTCAGCGGCCTGGGGATAAAAAAAGGCGACCCGGTGATGCTGATCTTAAAACGCCATTACGAATTCTGGTTTTGCCTGCTCGCCCTGCATAAAATAGGTGCCATAGCTATCCCGGCCACGCATCTTTTGAAAACCAAAGACATAATATACCGCATTAACGCCGCGGGGATCAAAATGATCGTCTCCTGCGATGAACCGGAGGTTATCGAGAATATCAACGCCGCCCAAAAAGAATCGCCCGCGCTGAAACATAAAGTATGCGTAGGCGGGCCGCACCCGGGATGGGTCGATTTCAGCGGGGGATTTGAAAAGGCTTCGGATGGATTCTCCCGGCCCGCGGGTAAATACGCTTCCCGGAACAGCGACATCTCCCTGCTCTACTTCACCTCCGGGACTACCGGCATGCCCAAGATGGTCCAGCATAATTTCACTTATCCGCTCGGCCATATACTCACCGCTAAATACTGGCAGAACGTGGTCCCGAACGGGCTGCATCTGACAGTAGCGGATACCGGGTGGGCCAAAGCGGCGTGGGGAAAGATCTACGGTCAATGGCTTTCCGGCAGCGCGGTCTTTGTATATGATTATGACAAGTTCATCCCCAAGAACCTGCTTGAGGTAATATCATCGTACGGGATAACCACCTTCTGCGCGCCGCCGACAATTTACCGCTATTTGATCAAAGAAGACCTGAGCCGGTATAATTTCAAGAGCCTTAAATACTGCGTGGTAGCCGGGGAACCATTGAATCCTGAAGTATATTCCCAATTCCTCAAACTTACCGGGATAAAACTTATGGAAGGATTCGGCCAGACGGAATGCACCGTGGCGATCGCCACTTATCCCTGGATGGAGCCAAAACCGGGATCAATGGGCAAACCTTCGCCGGGATATGACATCGACCTTATAAACGAGGCGGGCGGGTCCTGCCAGGTAGGCGAGGAAGGGCAGATAGCTATACGCACGGATAAACGCAAACCCGTAGGGATGTTCGATGGTTATTTCCGCGACCCGAAATTGACCGGATCTGTCTGGAGAGACGGGATCTATTACACCGGGGACATGGCCTGGAGGGATGAAGATGGTTATTACTGGTTCGTCGGCCGTTCCGACGACCTGATAAAAAGCTCCGGTTACCGTATAGGCCCGTTTGAGGTTGAAAGCGCCTTATTAGAGCATCCCGCTGTTCTTGAATGCGCGATAACCGCTGTTCCCGACCCTGAACGCGGGCAGATCGTAAAAGCCAGCGTAGTCCTGACAAAAGGTTACAAGCCCGGTCCGGACCTGGTGCAGCAGTTACAGGAGCACGTCAAAAAGATAACCGCTCCTTATAAATACCCCAGGATCATCGAATTTGTCACGGAATTGCCTAAAACCATCAGCGGCAAGATACGGCGGGTGGCGCTCAGGAATAACAGCAGGTAGATTTCTCTTATTTAGCCAGGATCGACTCGATCTTCTTTATTAGTTCCGCGGGTATCACGGGTTTAGCCATATAGAAGTTCTTTCCGATACGGCCTGAAGCCTCTCCCGCTTCTGTTCTTCTCATAAGACCGGTAAGGAACAAGATCGGTATATTGCTGGTAAGTTTGTAGTCCCGCAGCACCCGGGCGACTTCCCCTCCGTCAATATCCGGCATATTCACGTCAAGGATGATCATATCGGGCAGGTTCTCTTTCGCCAGGTCGATGCCTTTTTGCGCTTTTACGGCGGTCAGGGCCTCATAGATCCCGGTACGTTCCAGGATCGACTTAGTAAAATTACAGATATCTTCTTCGTCGTCGATTATCAGTACGCGCTTTTTGCTCTCCATCAGCTGCCTCCTGTGAATATGCTCTCTGACCCCTATTTTAAACAGGCCTGGTGGTTCTCACAAAATCCTCTATCTCTGTTTTGTCCTGTCCGGAGATGCGTTTGAAAGCTATGCCTAACCGGTATTCGTTGCCCGCCAGATGCGTGCTGTAACGGACCTCGCCTAATATTTCCATGGGCCCGTAAAAGCTCACGTCATCGGCCTCTACTTTAAACAGGGTGAATTTCATCAGCAACACCGCTCCCGCGGGGATATTGCGGTTGGTTAATATTGAAAGCCCTCCCCCGCTCAGGTCGAACATGGTCGTCCGGACCTCTTTGTTGCCGATCATCATCCTCAGGGTTATCGGCTTATTTATGCGATAAACGATAGAAAGGTTTACCCTTAACCGGTCAGCTTTTCTCTTATTAATACCGTTCTTATCCATCACCGGGCTCCTTTTATTGCCTTGGCGGCGGACCGCGCGGCTTGCCGCCAGGCTGTTTTATTTTGCCTGAGTAACCGGGTTATTATCCGCGGGCTGCTCCTGGGCCGAGGTCTTCAATAACTTATCCAGCAGCTTCTTGGAATTGGTGGACATATTCTTTTCCATTTCCCTGATGACCCTGTCCTTGCCGGCAAGTTCTGTTTTCGCCGTCTCCAGTTCCTTGGACATTACCGACAGTTCCGCGGAAACGCTTTCGACCCGGATGTTCAGCTGCTCGATAGCCGCGCTTTTCTGGATCAGGCGGTTTCTTGTGTCGTTGACAACAAAAACCAACACCCCGCAAACACAAACCATAAGCACAGCGAGCCATACGAACGATACCTTCCAGAAAACCGAATCTTTCAACAACTGGGCGTATTTTGTCTTATAGCCCATTACCAGCTGTTTGTAATCCGCCAAGGCGTAAACGACATCGATATTATTCTTTTCTTTCATAGCCCCGTCCTGTATTTTAAGTACGCATCAAAGCCAGCGCCTCGGCGCGGGTCTTTTCATTCTTCTGAAAAATGCCTCGTACCGCCGAGGTCACGGTAAATGTCCCGGGCTTCTTTACCCCGCGCATGGACATGCACATATGTTCCGCCTCAATAACCACCATACAACCCTGGGGTTTAAGCTTTGACATTATAATATCCGCGATCTGCGTGGTTAACCTCTCCTGGACCTGAGGCCTGCGGGCCAGGATATCGACCACCCTGGCTAATTTGCTTAAGCCCGTGACCCGGCCGTCTTTGGGGATATACGCGACATGCGCCCTGCCGGTAAAAGGCAAAAGGTGATGCTCGCATATGCTGTAAAGGGATATCCCTTTCAAAAGGATGATCTCATCGTGTTTCTGATCCAGGATCACCTCCAGCTCTTTCGACGGGTCCTTATTTATCCCGTAAAATATCTCTTCATACATCTCGGCTACGCGCCTGGGCGTATCCAGGAGGTCTTTCCTGCGCGGATCCTCGCCTATAGCCGTTAATATATCCTTTACCGCCTTCTCTATCTTTTTCTTATCCATATCATCCTCTCACTTGCCTATGCAAAATTTGCTGAAGATCTTATTTAACAGGTCTTCGGTGAATCTCTTGCCTAATATATCATCCAGGCATCCTACCGCGTCTTTCATATCCTGGGCAAGGAATTCCGCGGATAATCTATTATCCCCGCAATCAATCGCTTCGGCAATAAATTTCTCTGTTTTTTTGAGTTCCTGGATATGCCGGAGATTGCTGATAACGGCCGATTCCGCCGAACGCACCTGGCCTTTATAGACCATGCGCTCGATCGCATCCTCCAGCGTATCGATATTCTTTGATCCCCGGGCGGAGATCTCGATAACTTTCCCGAACGTCCGGACAATCCGGGCTTTCTCTATCTTCGGTTTTAAGTCTATCTTGTTGATCACCGCCAGGACCGTTTTCTTCTTCAGCTTATTCATCAAGGCGATGTCTTCTTTGGTCAGCCGCCGGCCTCCGTCGAACACAAGGATCGCCAGATCAGCCTGGTCTATATACGTCTTAGTGCGGCGGATCGCCTTTTTCTCGACCAGGTCTCGCGGCCGGATTATCCCGGCGGTATCCATTATTCTCACCGGGATACCGCGTATATCTATAGTCTCCTCGATAGTATCCCTGGTAGTCCCGGCCACCGCGGTAACAATAGAGCGTTCCTGCCTCAAAAGCGCGTTCAATAATGAGGATTTGCCTACGTTGGTCCGCCCGCAGATCACCGCGCTTATCCCTTCGCGCAATATCCTTCCATGGCTTGCCCCGGACAGGATCTCCTTTAACCGGTTATCCACATCTTTAAGCCCGCTTAATATCCCTGAAAAGTCAGCGGCGGGGGCGTGGTCTTCAGGGAAATCGATATCCGCCTCTAATAAAGTCAAAAGGTCCAGGATGGCTTCCCTGATCAGATTCAGCCGCCGCGACAAAGAACCTTTCAACTGCTCCACGCTGACCTTTAAAGCCGAATCCGTCCTGGCCTTTATCACATCCAGGACAGCCTCTGCCTGAGAAAGATCGATCCTGCCGCTCAGGAACGCCCTTTTGGTGAATTCCCCCGGCAAGGCCATCCGGCAGCCGTTTTCCAGGACAAGATCCAATATGTCCCGCAGGGAGATGATCCCTCCGTGGCAGTTTATTTCGACCACGTCTTCGCGGGTATAGCTGTAAGGCGCGCGCATAACAGTCAGGATCACCTCATCGATGATATCTTTACCCCGGGTTATCCAGCCGTAATGCGTGGTATAAGTCTTGAAATCCGAGGATTTCTTCTTGTTTTTCGAGAGAAAAACCTTATCCGCGGCACTTAAAGCGTTGGCGCCGCTGATCCGCACAATGCCTATTCCGGCATCGCCCACAGCGGTGGCGATCCCTGCGATCGTATCATTCAGATCATGCCTGGCCATATTTGCCTTTGTTTTTTAACAGTGCGCCCCGGGCCTCGCCGACGACGAACAAAGACCCGGTGACCACAATTAAACCTTCTTTATCCGCCGCGGACATAGCGAGCCTCAATCCTTCCCGCACATTATTAGAGATCATCACCGGGGCTTTGGGTTTATATGCCCTTAGTTTTCGCAGTATCTGGGCGCAAGACGCCGCCCGGGGATTATCCGCGCGGGTCAATATGAACTTTTTACCGGCCCGGGAAAGTTGGCGGCATATTTCTCCGATATCCTTATCCCGGGATATGCCTAACAGAAAAATAATATCTTTCCCCTTGAATTCTTTCTCCAGCGTCTGCCTTAGACTCCCGGCAGAGGCGTCATTATGCGCCCCGTCCAATACCACCAGAGGGTCCCCCGGGACAATCTCAAACCTGCCCGGCCAGACCGTATCAGCCAGGCCGTTCTTTATATCCCGAGGCCTGAGATTCGCCTGGCAGCTCCTGGCCAGGCTTTCCACCAGGCCTACCGCCATCGCGGCATTCAAAACCTGATGCTCGCCTGACATCCTGATCCTCAGGTCATGGTATTTTCTTTCAATCCCCGTAAGGTCGAATCTCTGCTGCCCGGAGCCGGCTTTTATATTCCGGCAGCGGATCTTTTTGCCGACAATGTATAAAACCGCTTTCTCCTGGCCGCACCTGTTTTTTATTACTCGCAGGGCTTCTCTTTTCTGGGGGGCGGCTACTACGGTTAACTTCCGATCCCGGTTATTATCGTTCCTGCTTTTAATGATCCCGGCTTTTTCCCCGGCGATCGCGGTTAAACTGTTTCCCAACAACTCGGTATGATCGCGGCTGATAGGGCTGATCCCGCAAACCGCGGAATGGACAACATTGGTGGCATCCAGCCTTCCACCCAAACCCGTCTCTAAAACAGCGAAATCGATTTTCTTTTCTTTAAAATAAACCAGGGCTAAAACAGTATATACTTCAAAAAAGGAGAGCGGGCCGTATTGGCAATCCCGGCAATATCTATCCAGGCGGGGTTTTAATCTTTTCACCAGCGACGCGAATTCCCGCCGGCTGATCATCCCTTCGAATTCAGCGCCCGGCCGCGGATAACGTTTGCCGGATAACGGCTTCAGGATACGTATTCTTTCCCGGATATCACAGAGATGAGGAGAAGTGTATAGCCCTACTTTATATCCCGCGGATCTCAGGATATAGGCGCAGAACGCGCAAACCGAACCTTTTCCTTTTGTCCCGGCAACATGGATGGGCCGGAATCCTTCCTGCGGATCGCCCAGAGAGGCAAGAAACCCTTTAACTCTTTCTAATTTTAACGCGCTTTTATACGAATAAGAGGTATTTCTCTCGTAATTGATAAAAGAGCTTAAATATTCAATTGCTTCGCGGTAGGTCATTTTAATACTATGCGGCGGATTTTAAAGCCATTCATCAATGGCGGAAATGTCTTATCCCGGTAAAAACCATCGCTATTTTGTATTTATCGCAAGTCTTCACGATCTCGGCGTCGGCGATAGAACCGCCGGGCTGAATAATGGCCTTGACCCCCATTTTCGCGGCCTCGATCACCGCGTCCTCTTTCGGAAAAAAGGCGTCGGAAGCCAAATAGGAATTCCGGGTAAGCTTCCCGGCCTTTCTTTTGGTGATGAATACCGAATCCACCCTGGACATCTGTCCGGCGCCGATGCCTACGGTCTTGGTCCCCCGGCATAATATAATAGCGTTGGACTTAACATGCTTGGCGACCTTCCAGGCGAATATCAGCGATTCCAGGTCTTTTTTGGTGACTTTCTTTTTGGTGACCACTTTCAGATTATTCTCATCCAGGGTCAACGTATCCGGATCCTGGGCCAGCAGCCCGCCGTCTATCTTCTTGAAATCCAGGCCTTCGGCCGCGGTCAGCATATCCGGCATCTCCAGGAGCCTGAGGTTCTTCTTGGCTTTCAACAGTTCCAGGGCATCCTGGCTGAATGACGGGGTAATTATACATTCCAGGAACCCGCTCTTGGCGATCAACTTAGCCAGGGCCATATCTACTTTTCGATTTATGCTCAATACCCCGCCGAACGCGGAAAGCCGGTCGCAATTCCAGGCGTCCTTGTAAGCCTTTAACAGATCCTTATTCTCGGCCGCACCGCAGGGATTATTATGCTTTATGAAAACCACCGCCGGACCGGCAAACTCTCTTACTATATTGACCGCGGCGTTCAAGTCCAGGATATTATTGAACGAGAGCTCTTTCCCCCAGAGCTGTTTTACGGTCCCCAGCCCTTTTGTCGAGCCGCTCTGCGCGTAAAAAGCCGCGGCCTGATGGGGATTTTCCCCGTAACGCAACCCCTGAACTTTTACGAAATCAAGACGCAGGTCTTTAGGGAATTTATCCCCGGCCGCCGCCTTCCCGCCCGAAGCGCTCAGATAATTATAGATCGCTCCGTCATACCGGGAAGTGGCCTTAAATACATCTTCGGCCAATTTCCTGGCGGATGACTCGCTTATCCCGCCGCCATTGGTCTCCAGCTCTTCAATTATTCCCGGGTATTGCTGCGGGTCGGAAACAACCGCCACCGACTGGTGATTCTTGGCCGCTGAACGGAGCATCGAAGGCCCGCCGATATCGATATTCTCGATAGCCTGCTCCCGGGTCACATCCGGCTTGCTTACGGTCTTCTCAAAAGGATAAAGATTGACCACAACCATATCGATCAGCCCGATATCGTGCAGCTTCAGGGTCTTCATGTGTTCGGAATTCTCCCGCAGGGCCAAGAGGCCGCCGTGGATCTTGGGATGCAGTGTTTTTACCCGGCCGTCAAGCATCTCCGGGAATCCGGTGTAATCCGAGACCTCTGTGACCGGGATATTATTCTGGCTCAATATTTTCGCGGTCCCCCCGGTAGAAAGGATCTCCACTTTGAATTTATTCAGGGTCTTGCACAGATCGATTATCCCGGCTTTGTCGGAAACACTTACCAGCGCTCTCTTTATCCTGATCATCTTTTCTCTTCCTTTTTAAGAATTTATTTACTTGTTGGTGCGGATAGTAAGCATATCCCCGTCCTGAACCACATAATCCTTCATCTCCAGGCGCAGGTGATTGTTCGAACGCGCTTTGGAGAAACTTCCGTCCGCGATCAGATCGGCATAACCGACCGCTTCCGCCCGGATAAACCCTTTCTGGATATCGGAATGGATCGCCCCGGCTGCCTCCCAGGCGGTAGCTCCTTTCCTGATCGGCCAGGCATGGCTGTCCTTATCCCCGCAAGTGAAGAAACTGATGTATCCGAAACTGGTATACGCCGCGAATAAAAGCTTATCCTTATCTTCCAGGTCAGCCGGGCTGGCCAGGAATACCGGCCTGATGCTTAAAAGTGAATATCCGGATATTATCTTTTTTTCATCCTCGCTCAGGCTCAATTCGCAAAGCAGTCCTTCTTTATCCAATTGCTCCTTGAACCGGACAAGAAGCGCCTTTTCGGTATCATCGCTCACCCTGGCCATGCGCGTTTCCACGAATTCCATATCATTGACCACGATATCAAGTTTTGCCTCAGCCGGGGCGATGATCCCGTCGGTCTCGATAAGCTTGGCGGGCTCAGTAACTATCTCGACCTGTATGCAAACCTCCTTGGCGGAGTTGAACATCTGCTTCAATATCTTGAGCCGCGCGTCTATCAGATTGGCTTTGCCCTGCGAAAAAACATCTGTCTCGAAAATACCTATTTTCATTTAAAAACCGTTCCTCTCTCGCGTAGAGACGCGATACCAACCCATCATTTAGGGTTGGGTATAAAAACCAACCTATCATTTAAGGTTGGGTGTATCGTAGAAACACAACCAATAATTTATGGTTTGGAATGATTATTCTTCCGCTTCCTTATACTGCGCCTGGTACCTGCTGATGATCGGGCTGGCGATCTTTCCCGGCACCTGTTCATAATGGGCGAATCTCATAGTATAACTTCCTTTACCCTGGGTCATCGAACGCAGATCGCTGGCGTAGGTGAACATCTCGGCTAAAGGGACTATGGCTTTGACTATCTGCATCTTGCCCTTAACTTCCATACCCATCGGCCTGCCCCGGCGGGAATTCAAATCGCCGGAGACCTGCCCCAAAAATTCTTCGGGGATGTAAACCTCGACTTCCATTATCGGCTCAAGCAAAGCGGGGCCCGCTTCCTGGGCGGCTTTACGCAAGGCCATTCCTCCGGCGCGCTGAAAAGCCATATCTGAAGAATCCACATCATGGTAAGAGCCGTCGTAAAGAATAACCTGGACATCCACCATGGGATAGCCCGCGATAGCGCCCTGGGCCATTGCCTGGCGCACTCCCTTCTCTACAGAAGGTATGAAATTCCTGGGGATAGCTCCTCCGACGACCTTATCCAGGAATTCAAAGCCCTTGCCGTGCTCCAGCGGATGCACTTCGATCCAGACATCGCCATACTGGCCGCGGCCGCCGGACTGCCTCTTGAATTTACCCTGCACCTTTGCTGACCGGGTAAGGGTTTCTTTATAAGGGACTTTCGGCGTACCCAGCTCAACTTCAACATTAAATCTTTTCTTAAGCCTGCCGATCATCACATGCAGATGCAAGTCCCCCATTCCGGAGATGATCATTTCTTTTGTCTCCGGATCTACCTTGTAGTGGAACGTGGGATCCTCGGCTACCAGCTTGGCCAGGGCCTGGGAGATCTTCTCTTCATCCTGCCTGGTTTTGGGCTTGACCGAAGCGGACATCATCGGTTCAGGAAAAACCAGAGGTTTAAAAATAACCGGGTGCGCCTGATCAGTCAGGGAATCCGAAGTCTGGGTCAATTTTAACTTAGGGATCGCCACAATGTCACCGCAGCCCGCGGAATCAACTGCCCGCTCCTCTTTTCCCTGGAGCAGATAAATATGCCCGAACCTCTCCGGGGTCTTCTGGGTAACGTTATAGAACGTCGAATTGGCGTTTAATTTACCGGAAAAGATCCTCGCCAGGCTTAATTGCCCGACATAAGGATCGAATATGCTCTTAAAAACAAAGGCGGAAAACGGCGAATTTTCCGAGGAGGAAACATCCCCTTCCTGCACCAGCATATGCGTCTCTTCTTCCGGGCAGGCCAGGTAATCCTTTATCGCCTTAAGCAGTTCATCCAGCCCGGCGTCGGTCGCCGCTGATCCGAAAAGTATGGGAAAGACCTTGGCGTTATAAACCGCCTTATGTAATCCGCTCTTAAGTTCTTCCAGCGAGAGTTTACCCTCGGCGAGGTATTTTTCCAGAAGGATATCGTCGCTTTCGGCGATCGGTTCCATCAATTCCTCGAGACTGCTGGAGTTCAGGATGACCGCGTTCCGGGAAAGGCTGTTCCGGATATCGACAACTACCTTATCCTTGTCCACCCCTTCCTTGTCGGTCTTATTGACGAATATGATCCTGGGCAGGCCGATCTCCTCAAGCAATGCCCAGGCCTTTTCCGTGCCCACCTCGACCCCGGCTACGGCGTCGACGACCAGTATGGCGTTATCCACGGAGCGCACCCCGGAAAGGACCTCGGAGTAAAAATCGGAGAAGCCCGGGGCATCCGCTATCTGTATCCGGGTATTCTGATAGTCGCAGTACATGAAACTCGCGCTGATGGAAGATTTACGCTCTATCTCGTCCCAATTGTAATCGCTTACGGTATTACCCTCGGCGATCGTTCCTTTGCGCGAAACAACCCCGCAGCGGAAAAGCAATGCCTCGGCCAGGCTGGTCTTGCCTGATTGAGCGTGCCCCAGAAGAATAAGACTCCTTTTGTTTTTGGCATCCATTATCCACTCCTTTTACCACGCAAAACTGTGGTTTACCCTTTTCAAGCCGGTTTAAATCTTTCTTAGATTTAACTGGTTAGATATCAGGGCAGATTTATTTAAGCAGAAACTGGATTTATCAAAAATTGTCTATTCAGACGAACACGGAATGATTTTATTATAAGTAGGATTTACAGGCTGGTCAAGGAAAAAACTATTCCAGATAGGTATAAACAGTGCCTTCGTAATTACGAAGGACGTATTTGCCCTTGGCCTGGGAAAGGATGTAATTCGGGCTGATCGGGATCTTCCCCCCGCCGCCCGGGGCGTCGATGACATAAGTAGGAACGCCGTATCCCGAGGTGTGGCCGCGGAGTTTCTCGATTATATTTATCCCGGTACTTACCGGCGTGCGGAAATGCTGCGTGCCCCGGACAAGGTCGCACTGGTAAATATAATAAGGCCGGACCCTGATCCGTAAAAGGTCATGCATGAGTTTGCGCATGATGCTTGGACGGTCGTTTATCCCCTGCAGCAGGACTGTTTGGCTTCCCAGCGGGATCCCCGCCTCAGAGAGCATATCGCAGGCGATCTTTGTCCGGCGGGTGATCTCTTTGGGATGATTGAAATGTATGCTCATCCAGACCGGGGAATACTTCTTAAGCGTGGATATAAGGCCTTCGGTGATCCTCTGCGGCAAGGTCACCGGGATCCTGGTACCCAAGCGCAGGAATTCCAGATGAGGAATAGTCCTGAGCTTCCTTAATAATTCCCCAAGCACCTCGTCTTCCAGGGTGAGCGGGTCGCCGCCGGAAATAAGCACGTCGCGGACTTTCTTGTTGGAACGGATGTACTCTATGGCTTTATCCCACCGCGCTGCGGAGTTATCGCTCTGCTCCTCATTGCCCACCAGCCTTCTGCGGGTGCAGTGGCGGCAGTACATGGCGCAGGCGTCGGTAGCCAAAAGCAATACGCGGTCCGGATAACGGTGCACCAGATGCGGGGCGGGAGAATCGTTGTCTTCGCCGCAGGGATCGGTCATCTCATAAGGCCCGATCTTGAATTCGCTGGCCGTAGGTACGCACTGCCTGCGGATAGGGCAATTGGGATCCTCCGGATCGATCAAGGTAGCCCAATAAGGGGTAACCGCCATGGCCATACGGCCCTTGGCGTTCTTCAACCCTTCTTCTTCCTCCGGGGTAAGATTGATGACCTGGCTGATCTGCTCCATCCGGGTAATCCGGTTCTTCATCTGCCAGCGCCAATCTTCCCAGTCCAGAGGATTGACGTCCTTGTAAAGGCTGATCTGCTGGTAATCACGGCCTTTTCTGCCCTGCCGGGTAACGGGTATAATATTTTCGACCTGCGTCCTCTGATTCTCGGTCACCGTTGTATTACCCATTATTCACCTTCCTTCTTTGAAAGGCGCTCATTAATACGGAATTGATTATATCCTCGTATTTCATTCCCGCGGCATAAGCCATTATCGGAAAATTAGATTCTTTGGGATTTAACCCGGGCAGCGGGTTTATTTCCAGCACATACGGTATATTATCTTTACTTAACCGGATATCCGTGCGCGAAATATCATAACATCCGACAGCCCTGTGGGTCTTCAAAGCGGTTTCTTTCACCAGCTTTTCTGTTTCTTTATCCAGCCGGGCCGGGCAATAGAAAGTAGGGGTAAGCCCTTGCGCATCATCGCCCTGGAATTCTTTCAGCCTCCAGGAATAAAAGAATTCGCCGGAGCGCGCGCAGCTGGAAAAATCTATTTCCAGGATAGGCAGGATAATCGCCTTCCCGTTTTCCAGTATCCCCACTGTGAGCTCTTTACCTTCTATGAATTCCTCTGCCAGGACTTCCTGATGATAAACGCCGATAAGCTCTTTTACTTTGGCGTAAAGGGCGGCCTCATTATCCACCACATTAGACCGGCTTATACCCTTAGCCGAGCCCTCAAGATTGGGTTTTATGATAAGAGGGAATTTCAACTGGGGGTCAAGCTTTTCGCTGCCCTTGTTGAAAACCTGGAAAAGAGGAGTGGGGATATTATCCGCCTTAAGGATCTTCTTGGTCATCGCCTTGTTCAGCGCCAGGGCCAGGGAAAAAGTGTCTGAGCCGGTATAAGGTATATTTAAATACTCGAGGATAGCCGGGATCTCCGATTCGCGGAACTTGCCGTGCTTGCCTTCGGCGATATTAAAGACCATGTCCACGCGGTTATGCCTGAAAAAATCCATCAGGTGCGGCCGGTCAGCCTCCACGGATTCCACGGTGTGTCCGCGGGAACGCAGGGCGTCCTTGATCGCGTTGATCGTCTCTTCGGAATCAAACTCCGAAAAGTAATCCGCGGGTTTGCTATTATCGTCCTTCTTGAGATTATACGTGAGCGCGATCTTCATTAATTTAGTTTATACCTCGTAAGCGCGGCTTTCAGTATCCGGCCGATGATCTCATCATAAGAGATCCCGATATTCTTGGCAATCAGCATAAAGACATCCTCGGTGGATAAAGACGGCAGGGGATTTATCTCCAGCACGTACGGGACACCTTTCTCGTCGACCCGGAAATCCACCCTGCCGAAATCGCGGCACTCGATCGCGTTATAAGTCTTGATCGCCAGCTCCGATATTTTTTTCTTGAGGCTGTCGCTTATGGGCGCCGGGCAGACATACTCCAGCTTGTCGTCTTTGATATGGCCGAATGTGTAAAATTTATCTTTCAGGTTCAATTGCCCGTCGATCTTTATCTGCACGATAGGCATGACCTCAGGGGGGTCATTGCCGATGATCGCCACGGTGAATTCTTCCCCGCGGATGAATTCCTCGACCAGGGCCGGCTGCTTATAGATCGAGGTTATATGCTCGACCTGCTTCTTCAGCTCTTCCATATTCGCCACCCGGGAAGTCTCGGAAAGTCCTTTAGAAGAACCCTCAAAACGCGGCTTCACGAAAAGAGGGAATTTCATATGGTCCAGACTATTGACTGAATCCCCGGCTTTTATCTCCATGAATCTCGGGGTATTGATCCCGTCGGCGATAAAGACCTTCTTGGCCATGATCTTGTCCAAAGACACGGCCAGGCTTAAAGCGTCCGCCCCTACAAAAGGTATCCCGGCCATTTCCAGAAGCATCGGCACCTGGGATTCCCGGTTCCTGCCGATAAGCCCTTCGGATATATTAAAAACTATATCCACGTCCAGTTTATCTATATTTTCCATCAGGCGCGAGGCATTGCCGATCTTTATAACCTGAAAACCGTTGGATTCAATGGCTTTGGCGATTATCTTAATAGTGGAAGGATGATCGAACTCGGCATTAGCGTCCGGAGGGTCGTTTTTCTTGAATTCGTAATCTGTCTTTAGATCGTAAGTGAGTCCGACTTTTTTCATTTGGTTTATATAAAAAAAGGCTCTGTTGAAAAAGAGCCTTTTGCCTTATTCTGTTTTTTCAACTGCTTGCCTTTCCTCCTTAATTCCGGGTAGAACCGCTTAACTTCATTATAATTTTTATCATAACTGCTATTTTTGTCAAGGGTTTTCTCTCGTCGAGAAACGCGATTTTTCAAATAATTTTCTTTAATTTTACGCCAATCACGCACATTTGATTCAAGAAAATCCCGGAGAAGCATATTTCTACGGCAATCCAAACAACTTAGACGGAGATTAGTTAAAATGAATCGGGCGGAATTGCGAGCGAATGTCGATTTTAGCCAAAGCAGCTTGAGCGAACGAGGGAATCCGAACGCGGAAGCATTCGGACGACGAGCATGTTTGAGGCCGTCCTGGGCGGTCAGCCCGACGGACGATTTGCGCAGGAGCCGAGTTTGCGAAAGACCTTTGGCGGCCGCCTAAAAAGTTTATAGCGGCGGAAAACCGACCTGAGCGAACAAGCCGCCGGATTCATTATCTTGGCACTAATAAAATCACCGGCTAAATTCAACCTCGCCCCAGGTAGCCAGGATATTGCCAAAAATTATTATTATGCCCCTGGCCCCTTTTACGGAGCTCCCGAAAGCGACCGCGCATTTTATATCGTCCGCGGATTTGACCATGTTACAGACAGCGGTGGCCAGGGCGTCGGCCAGGACGGCGCTGGAAGCGATTATAACCACATTATCCGCGTTGCCGAAACTTACGGAATGCCCGATAGTCGCCGAAGAAGTGCAAATCCCCAAAGGGGACTGTTCCGGTTGTATCTTCAGGTTTATCTTATTAAGGCGCTTGTTCTTCCCGGCGTACAAACCGACCCTGACCGGCCGGGTATTCTTCATGAATATATCCCCGCCGTTCTCGATGATCACATCGCGGAATCCTTTAGCCAGCAGGTCCCTGCCCAGGAATTGGGCGATCGCCCCGGCAACAGAGGCCATCGGCCCCACATTAACTTTCGCTGACTGCCCAGCCATTTCCTTGATGATCCGGTGGCTGGTAGATTCCACCGCGACAGGTTTAAGCGCCACAAGGAATCTGCGGTCTTTGTAGTTGATGTATTCCTCTATTTTGTCGCGGTAGAAATTGACCCGGGCCAGGACAAATCCTTTATCCACAGGCTTATCGGTCAATATCAAAAGGTCGGTTTCCTTGACCGCCACCCGAACCTTGAACAGCTCCGGGGAATTAACCCGGCTGCGGTAAGATCTTTTTTGGCACCTTTCGGTCTTCATACTGGTCTTCTTAGCGGCCGGCAGTAACGCCGCAGCCAGCCAGGTCTTTTACCAGCTGGCCGTATCCCTTGAACACAAACGCGCGGATTCCCATCCCTGCGGCCGCGGCAATAAGATCTGGGCGATCATCTGTATAAAAAACCTCCGCCGGATCAACATTTAAAACATCCAGCGCCTTACGGTATATCCGCGGGTCAGGTTTAACCAGCCCCATTTCATATGAAAGAAAAATATGGTGAAAATGATCAAACACGGGGAATGCCGCCTTTAGGTATTCAAAGTGCGGAAGGTTTGTATTTGAAAGGAGCGCCGTGGTGTAATTGGGACGCAACTGCCGGATCAAATCATATACTTTGCGGTTCCCCGGGTTTAAAAGAAATACTTCGTTCCACATCTCTTTAAACTTCTCGATCCCGGCCTGAAACCCGAGTATTTCTTTTACCCGGCTATAAAACTCTTCCGGGGATATCTTCCCTTCCTCAAAAAGCTTAATTAATTCCGACTCTGAAAAGATACTATAGATATCCTCTACACGTTTATTCGCGGATCCGGCGAGTTTTTCCGCGGATATACGGGGATCCAGGTCGACCAGGACATTACCCAGGTCGAAAATTACGGCTTTGATTTTACCAGCCACCTAATTATTCTTCCCTTTTGTCTTCTTAAAGAGGTCCAGGAACCTGTCTTCGTATTCCTTATAAACGCTCCACTTATCCAGCTCGCTCTTTAATTCATTGGCCTTTGAGATATCCGAGCCCGCCTGGGTAAAGAGCTTCTCGATCTTTTCCTTTATCGACTGCGGCAGTTTGGTCAATTGGCTCAGGGATTTTTTGATCTTTTCTATTTCATCCTCGCCTATGGGACCTGGAGTCGGCCCCAGTTTCAGGTGATCAAAGAGGCTGTTGATCTGTGTTTCCATGGCCCGGGACTGGTCGGTCAGTTCAGACAAATTCAGCTTCATGTTCAATATCCTGTTTAAAACCTCCAGGACCGCGTAAGCGCCCTTGGGGTTCTCGATCTGTATGGTATATAACGGTATTTCGCCTAAAAGGCAGAAACCGTCAAGCCCCTCCTGTTTAGCCAATCCCAGGAACAGGCCGTTCAATCCGCTGATCTGACCTTCGTTCAAGAGGTTTATGTCGAATTTCTTCAGGTCGGTTATGATCTTCTGGTCGGTGGCGGTAAACCAGACGTTCGCCGGCTGATTATGGTCCACAGGCTGGGGCATGGCCGCGAACCCGATCACGCTTTTTATTTTAAAGCTTTTGGCCAGGGTAATTATTCTCTTGCAATAATCCTCGGCCTTGGCCAGGTCAGGTTGGGCGTCGCTGAGCATAAAAACCAGGTCATTCTTCCCGGATTTGTCCTTGTGATAGTAAAATCTGCTGAAAGGAAACGGAGGTATGCTGAGCACACCATCGCGGATAACACTCTCGGTCAAATAAAAAAACTCCCCGGGAGGGATCTCGGCAAACTCTTCCGCCTTTAATTTATCGATCATATACGACACCGCTTTAAAAGCCACTTCGCCCATACCCGGCCAGCCCACAATAAGCCGGGGATTCTTCAGCCGCGGTCTTTTGTTTATCTTTATGCCTTCCATATTTACCTCTTGTTAGTTAAAACTGTATCTTTTCAAAAAATCCGCCAGCACATCCGCTCCGCGGTAAAGATTTTCCACCTTAACGTATTCATCGGCCATATGCGCCTGCCCTTCCGAGCCAAAACCCGTGGCAATGGCGGGGATCCCTTTGTCCTGGAAGAAAGTTATGACCGTAGCCCCCTCAGAACCCCGGATCAAAGGTTTAATCTTCATTGCCCGCATTGACCCGGCCAGAGACCGCACAAGCTCGTGGTCCGGGCTGATAAAATACGGCTTTTGAATGCCCTCGGCCTCTATTTCAAAACAACGGCTGTGCTTGCGGATGGTCTTTCTTACGCGCTCCAGGATATCTTCACCGTATTCGCCGGGGAGAAAACGGAAATCCAGCTCGAATTCGCACCAATCAGCCACAACATTAACCTTATCCCCGCCTTTGATGGTCCCGATATTTATCGTCGGAGGATGCAGATATTTATTTTTTCTTCGGGCAAACCCCAATTCCTTAAGGTCAGCCAGGATGCCCAGGGATATATCGATCGCGTTAACCCCCAGCCAGGGATATGCCCCGTGCGCTTTCTTTCCCTTAACCTTCACCATAAGATGCATCAAACCCTTCTGGGTGATCACTATCTCGAAATCGTCGGCGTCCAGGACTACCGCCGCGTCCGGTTTTAATATGCCTCTGTTCAACAACGGGATAAGCCCGAGTTCCGAACCGCTTTCCTCGTCGGCGGTAGCGGCAAAGATCAATTCATAATCCAAACGGATATTGTCCTCGACGAGCGCGTTTATCGCTTCCAGGCCGCAGGCGAGATTGCACTTGCAATCGGTAGTCCCCAGGCCGTACATCCGGGGGCCGACGACCTTGGCCCGTAACGGATCAAAGCTCCAGCTTTTCCCGGCGGGCACGGTATCCAGGTGCGGCGTAAGCAAAAGAGATCGTCCGCCCTTCTTCCCCGGCAGGTACCCGATGATATTCACCCGGTTTTTAGCGAACGCGAAGCTTCTTGTCCTGACCCCCAGCTTTTTAAGATGCTCCCGGACAAAATCGCCGATAGCGGATTCATCGCCCGGAGGGTTCTGGGAATCCAGCCGGATCAGGTCCTGCATAAGTTTGAGCAAACGTTTTTTATTGACCATGGGTCCCGTTCAAATTAATGGCCGCACGAAGAGCAATTACCCGACGAGCATCCGCCGCACTTCGATGAAGACCCGCCGCCTGAGTCCGAGCTGAAAGCGAAAACAGAAAAAAGCTTCTTTAGCTTTTTCTGGCGGCACTCCGGGCAAGCGACTTCTTCATCGCTTTTGCGTACCAGATACTCGAATTTATTACCGCATTTTAAACATTCAAACTCATAAAGAGGCATCGCGGTTCTCCCTGAATGCAGCATCCCTGTTCGGGGAAACTATTATATCAGAAGAAAGGATAAAATCCAGCCTGTTTACTTAAAACGCCTGGCTTATCCCGAACCAGAGGTGCGGGTCCTCTTCAGGGTCGTTTATGGCCCTGGCGAAATCTATTCTCAAAACCGCCTTTTCCAGGAACCCGACCAGGTCAAAGTGCAGTCTCAGACCTAACCCAACATCTTTCTTAAAATCAGTGCCATCTAAATCCGAATACCAGGCCTTGCCGGCATCAAAAAAAACCACAGCCTGGACTTTATCCAGACACATGATATTTGACGGAGAATACATCTTAATATCCGAAGAAAGCGGCAGCCGGTATTCAAGGCTGGAGACAAACATCCGCGATCCTTCCAAAGTCTTCATATCATAACCGCGCAGCCCGTCAGGCCCGCCAAGCTGGAATAATTTCTTATCCGCCGAACCGCCCCAGCCCAGCTTTATTTTACTTGCGGCAGTATGCTGATACCGCGGCAAAAGCAGCCGGTAATTATCCAGCTGGGCGCTGCTGCGCCAGAAATCCTCAGTCCCTCCCAGATAATGACCGGCGAATTCCTGGGTAGGGATGAATTTCCAGCCGCAAACCGGATCAGCGTACGGACCGTACCTTCCGAACGTCCCCGCTACTCCCATAATAGTTTCTTCTCTTTTGCGGTAACGCAGGTTATTCACTTCTTCCTTGCCGTTATAACTGGCGCCGCTTTCCAATTTCTGGTCGCGGATCAGGTATATAGTAACGTGGTCGTTGGAATCAAACACCCCGTAACTTGCCGGCCAGAGCTCTTTTCGCAGATACAATTTACCTCCGGAGACATCGTTTCCTTCTTTGCTTGATTCATAATCGAAAACCTCGAAACCGACCGCTGCCTGTTGGTTGAATAAATGCGGGAACTCATAACCCAGTTTTGAATCAAAGGCCCTTCCATTAAAATCATAGACCGAACTGAGCCTTACCAGTCCGTCAAACGGTTTCTGCGCCGAAGCGCCTATCCCCAGGGAAGATCCCCCGGCTTGCGGCCCGGCAACCAGGTTATAAGAATCCTGCGGCAGCAGGACCGGCAGCTCATAAGCGAAGAAATAAAGCGGCACCGGTTTAAAATATGTTTTCTTCGGCCAGAAATTATTCGTCCGGTCAAGATCAAGGCTGAGGAGATTATCCGGGTCGATCTGCACTGATCTGACTTTATTATCCCGCAGCGGCAAAAGCAAATACCTGTCTTTCCCGTCCCAGTCGTAATCCTTACTGCTGCCGTCGTAAAATGTTATCCGGGTGCGCACAGGCATCTGGATCTGCCCGCGGTTTTCCAGGATGATTTTATCCGGCCGGACTTCCTTTACCGCGTAATCGCAGACCTTGCTGGTCCTGAGCCACTGGTCAAAAAACCAATTCAGATCCCGGCCGGACTCCTCATTGCAAATACGGATGAATTCGTTGAGGCTTATATTCTTGAACCTGAATTCCGAAGTATACCTGCTGATCGCCCGGTTAAACGCGGCTTCGCCTATCTGCCCTTTGAGCATATCCAGTATGGCTGATCCTTTGCCGTAGGTCAGGGCGAATATCGAAGAAGGCTCCTGAAAACTGGAGAGCTCGCCGATCACCGGGCGGTCAAGCCCGGATTTGGCCATAAAAATATAGCGCAGCGCCGTAGAGTCCCGGAAAGAAAAATTGGGAATGAACGGTTTAATGAATTTAGGAAGGTCCAGTACCTGGGCATTTTTCCCATACCGGGATTCCAGATACTCCAGGACCCAGTAAGAATTCATCCCCTCATCCAGGAACATTTCCCGGTATTCGTCGGAACCGATGATGTTATAAAACCACTGGTGGCTGGTCTCGTGGGAGATAAGAAAATCAAAATAACGGTCAAGGAAACGCGGCAGTTTGTATACCCTGGTATCGATGAATATAAAAGCCGAAGACTGGTCGCCGCCGTACCCCAGATAATTAGGGACAATACTGAACTGGCTGTAAGGATACGCCCCAAAACGCCGGGAATTGAACCGCATAAGGGCCCGGGCGTTTTCAGCCGCGTCATGAGCCCGGGATTCGTCCCCTTTGAGATAATATGAATTGATCCGGATCCCCTGTTCGTCAAGAGAGTAAACCAGGTAATCCGGGGAAATCCCGACTGCGAAATCCCTGACCGGAGCCTCTGTTTCAAAATACAGGCTCTTGGTCCCGTCAGCGTTGGCCCGCTCGGTTTTTAATATACCCGTAGCGGCAACCACCTCTTTCTGGGGCAGGGTCAGTTTCAGGCTGTAATATGACGCTTCGCTGAAATACGGATGGTGGTAAATATAGAAAGGGTAGTTGTGCCAGCCTTCTTTATCGTGAACGCTAAGCAGCGGGTACCAGCGGTTCAGGCTGGTGATCTGCCTGTGCCAGCCGAACCTGCCGTAGCTGTGCGGAATATCTACGCTAAAAGTAAGTTCTATCTCACAGGATTCTCCGGGATCCAGCTGCCGCCCTAATTCCACCTTAAGTACAGTCCGGTCTTGGCCGTTCTCCGAGGCCTTAAGCGGTTTTCCGGCGGAAGATACTTTTTCTATCCGCAGGTCCCCTGATTGGAACCCTTCGGGAAAAGGGTTGACCTTAAAATAACCGGCATACCGGTAGAGAAATTTTATATCCGACTTTGTATATTTTCTGTGCGGGTAAATATGAAAATAAACCTCGCTCAGCGGGCCGGCGCTGTTATTCGTAAAAATCACCTTCTGCTGAGCTTTAATTTTGTGAGCGTTGGTATCGATAACGGCGTCTATTTCATAACGGGGCAATTCAGCGGCTAAAAGACAACGACAGGAGAACAATAAAATGAGTGGTGCGAAAAATAAAACAGCTTTAATCTTTCCTGCTGATCCTGTCATTTTATTTCAACGGGCAGATTTGACATTTCGGATTGTTCTTCAAACAGAAATCCTTGGCCAGCCTGACGATCAGCGCGTGGTATTCTTTGAACAATCCGACATCTTTCGGAAGACCGCGCATAAATATCCCCTGTACCGAATGATACTCGGAATCCCCGGGGAAAACCTTATGCCGTGAGAATATCCTTTTGGTATAAGCGTCTACCACAAAAACCGGCTTGTCCAAAGCGTAGAGAAGGATCGAATCCGCTGTTTCCGGGCCGATCCCTTTTACCGAAAGCAGCTGCTCGCGCAGGGCGCCGGTAGCCGCCCGCGACATCCTTTTCGCGCTCGCCCGGTGCCCCTTTATAAAGAAATCCAGGAAGTTTCTTATCCTGCGGCTTTTAAGATTATAATATCCCGAGGGGCGGATAAGCCGCGCCAGTCTTTTCTCCGAAAGGCGGTAAAGCTTCCGGGGCCCGAGGACTTTTTGATCTTTGATATTTTTTACGGCCTTCTCCACATTGGTCCAGCTGGTATTCTGGGTAAGAATGGCCCCGATCATCACCTCAAACTCCGAATCCGCGGGCCACCAGTATTGCGGGCCGTAATGATCGAATAATTTCCGGTAGATATCCTTAAGCCCGGGCCTCATTCCTTGATTTCCAGGGGATTGTAATGGTAATAAGCGAATATCGTATAAGCGGTACCGGACACCGAGCCCGTAGCCTTGCCTTTAGGCGTTGTCCAGCCATGGCCCGTATCCACAAAATCGCAGCTGGCGTAAGGCAGGCACCCTTCCCCCTGCCCGGAAGGCGAAGGGCTGTTGATTATCATCTTGCTTAGTTCCGCCAGGTACTCTTCCGCTTTTTCCTGGTAGAACTTGGCCTTGGCTTCCATATTCTTCTTGTGGTAGTATTCCCCCATTATCCTGAAGGATATGACCATCTGCGCGGTCCATTCAGAGGAAACCACGCCTCCTCGGGCGACATGCCGCTGCGGAGCGAAGTCAAACCCTTTTATCTTTACATTCTCGCCTCCCATGCGGGCGTAAGATACCTCTACCGCGCAATTAGTTTCGGCGAATTCCATTATTTTATCCGGGTTCAAACCTAATTCGCTTAATTTCTCCGGCCCGATGGCGGCGATAGACCAGGCATAGGTATCCGTGGCAATGGTAGAATCGCCTTTACCGCGCATAATAGGGATATCCATTCGGTTATAGGTGTTTTGGATCAGCCAGTTCAACATTTTATCCCGGGCGTCCAAATAAGCCTGTTTACCGGTTGCCTTATAAAGCATATTGAGAAAAGCGTACCCGTCAAGATTGTGTTCGGTAGCGTACCAGGCGACATTCGGGCCGCCGCGAATCCCTCCGTCCTTATCTTCGGCCTGCAGGGCCATTATCGACCGGGCGATCTCTTCGGCGAGATGCTGGTATTTCTGGTCACCGGTCTTGTGCCCGTACTGCAGGACCGCGATCCCCAGCCAGATATTCGGGCCGCAGTGCAGGATATATTCCGCCGGCCCTCCGTCGCTTACATAATAAGCGTTATAGAACAGCCCTTCCTGCCTTTTGGCCTTCTTGACGAAGAAATCCATGAGCTTCTTAGCCCTTTCGAAATCAGAAAAATTCGTATATATCTGTAAAGCCAGGGACTGGTCGTAGATGAACGCCCAGTTGGCCAGCTCATCGTCGCCTTCGAAACTCATCACCAATCCGCTGCGCTGGTTCTGGTGCACAGTAAGCCAGCGGCACATCTTATCGAAATTGGCTTTTTCCAGGACGACCTTGCGCTCATCCAGCCGCAGGAGTTCTTCGGTCACCTTATTCTCTTTATGCTGAAGGCCAAGCAGCTCTTCCTGGAAAGCGGATTTTTCCTTGGCCAACTTGTCTATTGTCAAGTTCAGTTCTTTAAGCCTGTCCTTATTCTTGGCGTCCTCAAGCTTTGCCCTTTCTTCCTCCTGCTGGACCTTAAGCTCCCCCTGCCTGGCCTTTTCCGCTAACGCGGCCTTCTCTTCATCAATGTTCTGAAGCCGAAGCTGCAGCGCCCCGATCTTTAACTGCAGGTCTTCTTTTTCCCGGCTTATATCCTTTATTTTTTGCTTGGCTACGCTGGATTCCTGCAATATATTAACCAGCTGCTGGACAAGGGCTTTATTGCCTTTTATTAATTGCATATTGACGTATCCGCCAATAGCGAAACCAATGGTCAGGATGGATATTAAAGTAATGGCAACGGGCAGGAACAGTTTCTTGGTCCGGGCGTAACGAATGATCCTTATCCGGGAACCAGTATCTATCTTTTCATATCTTAAACCTATGAGGAACCGAGTGGGGTCTTCGGCATCTTCCCTGACCCAGGCGATCAGGGCTTGCGCGTCGACCTCAGGCCGGTTTAAAGGCATGCGGATACGCAGCAATACGGCATACTGCCCTGTCTTTAAAAGCCCGCGGACATGGCTATCGAGGTTAGCCGCGTCTAAAAGGATGCCGCCTTTACTTATGTTGTGCGTAAACCCCTGCACCCATTCAGACAAGAACTGCGCGCCGTCCATACTGGCCAGCCTGAATTGCACGGGGAATACCGAATCAAGCCTTATATACTGCCTGCGTTCGGCGGGTAAAATTTCTTTTGCCATGCTATTTAACCCTTTCCAGGATTATCCGCTGCTTGATCTTCTTCGATAGCGTTTCCAGGGACTTTTTAAAAGCGGGGTATTCCTCCTCAGAGACGATATTCCTCTTCGCCTCCAGCTCCTGGCGGAAATTTATTTCCCGGCCCGCGTATTTATACCGGGCGCTGAATTTAAACCAGGGGCTTTCCTCAGTTATATCCTGCGGCATATATTTTACCACAAAACCCGCGGGAACCGACATATTTAGCTCTGTGCCTTTAATATCCAGCATATCCAGGTCAATGGGATAACTGCGTTTATCCCCGGCGACTATCCCCGTATCCACGTCAGCCAGCTGCGGCAATATCCTTAACCTTCCCGCGCAGGTAAAATACTCCGGGCCATGGAACCGGTAACTCAATACCACTGTTTTATCCAGATCCTCAAGATTTTCCACTTCGTAATCCCGCAGCCTGGCGCCGATGGATACCCCCTGGACCTTCTTCTCGATCTCCGCGCGGACCAATTCCGGAAGAGTATAAATAAGCCAGTAACGCTGGAATTGATCGTATAAACCGCGGGTATATACGCTCTTCTGCGCGTCGATGCTCTCATCCTCGTTGACTTTTATGCTGACGGCCTGTTTAACCGTGTTCTCGCCTGCCAAGGCCAAAGGCGTATCCAGTATTTTATACCCCTCGTCGGAGCACAATAAAACCTTTCTTGCCTGGTCATCCAAAGGTATATCCCCGAATGAACAGACCTGGGCGGTTGTATCAAAAAATATTATTCTGCCGCTCACTTCAGCCGCGGCTATACAATGGTTGAAGATCATATTAGGCAGGTCCTCGTTCAGGTCATAGTATTCTTTTGTCCCGATCAAGACCGGCCAGGCCCGCACGCCCGCCTGTCTTAACATGCCCGCGAGGAGGATTGCCTGGTCCTTGCAATCGCCGTATTTATTCTTGAAGATATCCGCGGCCCGGTGCGGCTCATAGCCGGCCTTGCCGTATTCAACAGCCACATAACGTATCTGCCTGGCGCAAAAATTATAAACAGCCCTGGCCCGCGATTCTTCGGACTCAAGGCCTTTGGTTAATTCCCCTACCTTTACCCGGATCGCGTCATCCGCGTCCATTTTATCTTTAGCCAGGTTCCACCACCAGGAATAAACCTCATTCCAGCTGCTAAAGGTAGAGATATAAATTGCCGGGTTTATCCGGGTAGACGGGACCATATTCGCTTCCGGGATTATCTGCGGGATGTTCTCAAAATGCCAGCTGTATACCAGGGTATCCCGCGTTTCCTTTACCAGCGGTTTCAACTCCGCGCCAAAAGTGTTATATTTCTCATTAAGGCGCTTAAAACGCGGCTGCCTGTCTTTAGGAAGCTCAATAGAGAAATCAGCGGTAATGACCGGTTCTGAGGACTGAACCGGGTAAACCTCGGCAAAATGCTTTTTATCGATCAATTCATTGCTGTATATGTTCACCTGGTACTCGATACAGGCCCCTTCGGTCACCCCGGGGAAGGATATTATAAAAACCCGGGCATTACTGTAAAGAGGGAAATTAAGATATTTAGTCACGTCCCGGATATGCCGGGTCCCCACATCAACTACTTCGCCATCGGCTGAAATGGTCCTGGCAAAATCCAACTCGACCTTCTCGTAAGTGGAATCGTATTCTATAGGTGTTTCGGAGAACTCGTTCTTCCCCCGGTCATTCAGCACCCTGATCACATAATGGAACGTGGAAACCTGCCGGTTATCCGGCAATATCCTGATCTTTTCATCACAGAATAATATCTGCGCTCCGGCCTGAGGATATTTTTCCGCGGCTGGCGCCTTTTCTATGATATCGGCTGTCCGCGGGCTGACCTGCCGTATTTTATTGGAAACGCCGGCCTTCTCGATCAAACCTATCCGCTCAGCCGCCTGTCCGGCGAATTGCCCGGTTTTTATCTGCTGATAGATCTCGAGCGCCTTGTCAAAAAGATTGAGTTTTTCACAGGTTAAACCGTGGTAATAGCGGGATTCTTCGTCCGCCAGGGTGTCGCGGCTCAGGAAATCAAGCGCCTCGGTAAAATTCCCCAGGCGGTAATCGGCTATCCCCAGCAATTTTACCGCTTCCGGCAAACCCGTTAGCCTCAATTCGTTAACAGCCTGTTGAAATTTACCCTGGTCGAAGTAAAGCCGGCCCAGCTCAAACCGCGATACCGCGTCATCAGGGCGCAGTTTAAGCATCCCACGGTACAGCTCAACCGCCGCCTGATAATCCTGCCGCGACTTTCCGGCAAGCGAACGAGCCTGGCTCCGGGGATCATTGCCGCAGCCTGTTACTATAAGGACTGCCGATAGAACTAGAAATAAATTCCTGCGCATAATACCCGCCTATTCTATTTTAACATCCAGGATATTATCGATCCGGAATGTCCGTTCCTCATTTTTCATACAGCAGAATCCCACCAGATAAGCGCATTTGCCGTCCTGCTTTATCTGGCGGGGGATTATCCGGCGCTCGGTGATCCCGGCGTTAACGGATGAAAGATACTTGATCTTAAGAGCTGAAGACCCGTTTATAGCCGCCTTTACCAGGGAAAGTTTTTCTTCATCCCTGCCTGCCGGAGGCGGGCTCTTCTCGCCAAAAAGGCCGATCAGGTAACGGTATTCCAGGATCGACTTTTTCCGCATCAACTCAATCAGCGAGGTAAATACCTCAAGGGCCATCTCCACATCGGCCATTGCCCGGTGTTCCTGTTTTCTTTTGACCCCCAGCTTCTCGGAAACCGCCAATAAAGGATAACGCTCCAGCCCGGGGAGAAGTTTACGGGCCATGGTCAGTATATCCACCACATCTATTCCCGCGGGAAATTCCAACAGGTTCAAAGTTAATTCATTCCTCAAGAATCCCATGTCAAAACCGGCGTTGTAGGAACAAAGGCAGCTTCCCTTTATGAAGTCCAGGAATTTCGGCAAAACCTCCGCTGACCGGGGCGCCGCGCTGAGCATCTTGGGAGTGATCTTATTTACCGCAAATGCCGCCGGGGAAACAGGCCTTCCCGGATCAATAAAAGATTGAAAGCTCCCCAGGCGCTGGCCGGAACGCACGCGTATAGCGGCTATTTCCACTATCCGGTCGCCCGTTCTCTGGTCTAAACCAGTGGTCTCGGTATCGTATATGGTAAAATCCGTTTCTTCGAATTTATTATTCATTTTTCCCGGACGCTATATAATTAGGGATGATCTCTTTAGGCCGGTAAGATAATTTTACCCTGCGCAGCCCTTCCAGCCCGCAATCATCCATTATGTTTATATATTTGTACCTGCTCATTTCAGCGCAGAACCTGCGGAATATATACTGGCTTAAGCCCCGGATACCCAGGTCAGTCACCTCAAAGATCACGCAGAAAGTATCGTTGTTCAGTTCGAGCCCGAAAGTAACCCCCCTGACTTTTCCGTCGATCAAAACCATCCTGCCTCTGGGGCCGAGCTCTTCATATCCGCTCAATAGCTCTTCAAGGCAGGTAAGATTATCCGCGAGCATGCCCTGGTACACGCGATCACCGCATGTTTTACGGCGCTGGGACATCCATCCGGCGTAAAGCCCCAGGCACTCATCTTTGCGGTCAGGGGAATAATCCAAATACTCGGATCTATACTGTTTCATGAATTGATTCGCCCCGGAACGCTTGGATTTGAAATGATCCCCCTTAAGCTCCGCCAGCGCCCGCCTTAAATAAAGATAATCCCCCGGCTTTTCATAACAACGCAAGCCCAGGCCGCGGTAAAAATCTATGTCGTTTGCCTCTATATTCTCTATCCTTGATACCGCCTTATTACGGTTGAGTTTATCCATTATCCCAAAAGCCTCGCGCACTGTCCCGGAGGATACCTCTTTGCCCAGCGGAGGCAAATACATGAATACACCCGTCTTGTCCGCGAAGAACAAACAAAGATTGTCATCGATCAAAACCCAGTTTATATCATAGAGCCTGCGCCAGATAAATATATTGGTAAAAGAATAGGCCGAAAGCCTGCGGCCGGACAATCCCAGGAAGGAATGAAAAAGAGGTTTATCTTTCAGCGCTAACTTACTCCGGTTCATAAATTATATATTTATCCGGGTCAGGTTCAGAACGTCCGCATACGCCTGTATCAGGCGGGGATTCCCTTTTAAGATATTCAGGAAGCGCTCGCTTTGGCAGAATCCGCCGATCTTACGCAGGGATTCAAGGAAATCTTTTTTACCGAGGTTCTCTTTGATAAAAACACAGTTCGGGTCTATTCCCAGAAAAACCCCGCCGCTCGAACGGTTGATCAAAAAAGGATAAAGCCGGCAGTCGAACGGCCGGTCAGCGTAAACCCCGCATTTATTGTTTTTGGGATCCAGGAACCCGCAAAGATAACTTTCATGCCCGGGTTCAGGCAAAACCGGTATTTCGGCAAACTGCCCCTTTTCTTCTTCCAGCAGGTGCGGCAGCCATGCGGAGTCTTTCTCGGCGAACCGGCAGCAGCCCTGGCAGGAAAGGCAGTATCCTTCAGGTATCAGTTTTTCAAACTCGCGCATATTATTTCACAATGCTTCCCAGCTGCACTTCTTTAGCCGGGCTGATAATGGCTATACCATTAGCGTCTTTGGCCGCCAAAAGCATCCCCTGGCTTTCCACGCCGCGCAATACGGCCGGCTGCAGGTTATCCACGATCACGATCTGCTTTCCGATCAGCTCTTCCTTGGTATAACCCGGCTTTATCCCGGCGACGATCTGCTTGGTCTTGTCGCCAACATCTACCGTGATAACATATAACTTGTCGGCGTCCGGATGGTCGGCTACCTGCGTTATCCGGGCCACTTTCAGTTCTATTTTTTTGAAATCCTCTATGGTGATCATTTCCGCCTCCTTATGAAAAAAAGCACCTCGACGAAAGGTGCTGATCTGAAAACCTGACTATCACCCGGGCCTGTATCTTTACTTCTGCCGCCTTTTAATTCTTTCTTTTATCTTTCACGTAAACGCTGCCGCCCAGGCTTTTAGCGTAATGCTTGAGTTCAGCGGCTACCTGGCTTATATGGGCGACGTGCGTGAACGTCCTGCATTCGTTGGTTATTACCGCGACAGCTATACCAACTAACGGGATCTGGCATAAGTCGCCCATCCTGTTCTTGGCTACGACATAACCGCGTTTTTTGTCTTCTTCATTATAGAATTGCCCCTTACCCGCCTCAAACTGCCCGACGACCTCCTTGGCCACATCCTCCCATTTTTCCGTAGTAGTGATAAATATAAAGTCGTCGCCGCCTATGTGCCCGAGGAAATCCGCAGCGGACCCCTGGCTCTTTAAAGCTTTGATTATTATCTGGGCGGTATAATAGATGATCTTATCACCCATCTCAAAGCCGTAGCCGTCATTAAATTCCTTGAATTTGTTCAGGTCGACGTAACCTACGGCAAAAAGCTCTTTGGATTTCAGCCTGGCTTCCATTTCTTTCATCACCGATATATTCCCCGGGAGCTTAGTCAAAGGGTTGGCGTCCAGGTCGCGGGTCATCCGGACAAAAGAAGCCTTGACCCGGGCCAGCAATTCCGCGGGCTCAAAAGGTTTTTCCACATAGTCGTCCGCGCCGGCGTATATGCCCTTTATCTTGGCCATGGAGTCTTTTGTCTCCATAAGCAGAATAACATTGCTATGCTTGAGATCAAAGCTGCTGCGGATACTCTTGCAGATATCCATGCCATTGACCTTTTCAGAGGCAAAATCCGCTATAACAAGGTGAAAAGGCTCCTGTCCCAGCATTAAAAATCCTTCTTCCTGGTTATTCGCCACCTTTACGTTATAACCTTCGCCCATAAGCAGGGCGCTCAGGAATTCGCTGGATTCTTTTTCGCTTACTATAAGCAGAATATCGCCTTCTGACGAGGAACTCATCTTGCCTCCTTTAATCTAAAGATTCAAGCAGTTTCTTACAGGCCTGCTGGATATAAAGCATGGCCTCATCGGTTAAAATAAGGTAGAAGCTGCCGTTTATCCTGGCATTAGGTTCGACAAAAACAGCCTCCGCGAACAAAACGCTGGCTTCTTTTGAGTACGGGGCCACTACCATGTTCAGGGACTGCTGGATCGAACCGCTGACCAAAGTCGGGATAGAAGGAATGACGATCGTTTTCAATATCATGCTCAGGGCGCCGACATAAGAAGAAATGATGACGTTGCCGACCTCCTTTATTACCGATAAGCCCATCTCCGTGAATATGCTGCCTTTTTTATCATCCGGATGGACGCGGTAACACAGGTCTACGAGTTTAAAGGCGCTTTTTTCTTCCAGGACAAAAACAATCTCCCCTTTGATGCCGCTGAGGATATTGCAGGCGACGCTGATAACTACATTATTAGCCGGGATTTTCTGGGAGATCTGGCTGATCGGAACGATATCCAGGGAAGGCATTTCCACGTCTATTTTGGTCCCCAGGATCTCGGAAAGCGCGATACTTCCGTGGCCGGCGGCGATGCTGCCGACCTCTCTTAAAATATCCATCTCGTCTTTCATAAAATCTCCTCTCGGATAAAACAACTTATAATTTTAAGAACGGGTTTCTTAAGATACTAAATTATCACAGGAAAACCGCTTAGGCAAGCCCTTTTAAAGCCCGGCCTAAAACAAAAAGCACCCACAAGGGGTGCCATGAAATTATTCTCTTGCGAAAGCTGTACCCGCAGTTCGCGCTTCGAGAATTTCTTCGAAATCCTCTCGCAACTGCGGGTATTAATTCGCAGACGCGGAATACATGCATACGCTACCGCTATGGTTTATCTTCGCTCACTGCGTTCTCTCAATAAACCATCTGCTTATTAACGGGGTCGACGAGATTTGAACTCGCGATCTTCGCCGTGACAGGGCGACGTGTTAAACCAGGCTACACTACGACCCCAGAATTTGCTTTCAGGATGTTAATTGTAAGCTAAAATCGGGTTAAATGCAACTTTTATTTGCTTAGTAAAAAATGGGCGGTACAGGACTTGAACCTGTAACCTTTTGAATGTAAATCAAACGCGCTAACCAATTGCGCCAACCGCCCTATTATTTCCCCAGTTCTCCAATCCTTTAATCCAGCCCCTGATCTTAGATTGCAGCCGAGCGTCGCTTATTACAATTCTAAAAGTCCCCAGAGGCAATGTGTCTCTCTTATGTTTGCCGGCTTTACTGATACTGACCTGTGTTTTATGGAATTGTTTGGCGGGGATCCCGCTGACATCAGACCAGAACTTTACAGCTTTCTCCCTATCCAAATGCGGATGGATATTGACCGCACCCCGGAATTTCTCTTCCGGCACATTGCAAATACCCCTGAAAAACCTCATTATCAAAATAATCATCCCGGGATCGGAATTACTAAAATTAACCATATTATGGGAACTTTTACAGCCCTCGGCCCAATACAACGCGCTTCCGACAGCCTTTAAAGCGCCGCTCGAATATTCTTTAGGAATTTCTTTAGCAGCGGATTCAATAATATTTCCCCGGATTCTGCCCCATACCTGTTTTGGGCTATTGGGATGATTGGCAGCTTTTGCGCGCCCCTTATCCTGATTAGACTTAAGGCGCTCTATTTGTCTTGTTGTTAAAGAAATATCCCGCACCCAGCCGCTAATGGAGCTTTTAGCGCATTTTATTTCCCGGGCTATTTCCCTGACAGACCAGCCTTGTCCGCGAAGCCTTCGGGCTGCCGCCCTTTCTTTTGCTCTCATTCCGAACCTCAGTATTAATATACAGATATACAGTAATACATCGGTTCATACTTGTCAACTGGATTTGCTTTTTTGTTTAAGCGCCGGCGAGTTTTCCGAGCATCCCCAGGATAAAGGCCATAACGAACAAAGCCACGGTTTCGGTCATACCCAATACAACGATGTAATTACCAAAACCTTTATTGGTCTCGCCCATGGCATCGCAGGCGCTGGCAGCGCATTTACCCTGCCAATAAGCTGAAAGGCCTATAGCGGCTCCGGCAAAAGCCCCGACACCCCAAAGGTATTGCCCCTTGGCGGCAAGCTCATACATCTTATTCATGACGATCATACCGTATATGGTCTGCGTAAGCGGCGCGCCGACAAAAGCTACCAGCATGAATGACGCCGCCTTGTTCTGGGAAAAATTCTTTTTCCACGCGCCTATAGCCGCCATCCCGGCAGTACCCGCTCCGGCCGCGGAACCGAAAGCCGCCAAAGCCAGAACCATTCCCAACCCTAGATCCTTGAACTGCATAAGAACGTTTGATTCCATTTTATCCTCCTTATTATTCTTTCAATGGACTATATGCGACCCCGCTCCAGGACACGTTAGCATGGCTGGAGAATTCCAAGACATTAAGCCTGACCCCATGCACCAGCACTGACATCGGCCCGAGGGTAATATTCAAACTGTGCCCGATCACCGCTATCAATACGCTGACCGAAACAGCAAAAAAACCGCTCCCCAAGCCGGAAGCCATGACATTAGCCGTATCGGCGATCGCCACCCCTGCCAGGCCTACAGCGAAAAGCCGCACATATGAAACCACGTCGGTAAAATTATTCATCAGGCTTAAGGCTATGGTGCCCAACCCCGCGCCGACCGCTTTAAAGACATTTCGCTGGGGGCTGGTGAACAAGATAACCAGCGCGACCCCGGAGATTATCAGCCATTTTAACTGGCCGGGCAACGGTTCGGAGAGGATCAGGTTCCGGGCCAGAAAAAAAGCGCTCCAGAGCACTCCGACCCAGCCGATATCCGCCAGCGCCGCCAGCGAAGGCAGCTTCAAGACCGCCCGCCAGGAATGGGCAATGGATAAATGCAGCGCTCCCAAGAAGAAACAAAAGCTCTGCATAAATTTAATGTCGTTCAGAAGCGGGATCATCGGTTTTATCCCGTGTTTAACCAGCCATTCCTGCCCGAAGAAAGTCCCGGTCAAGATGCCCCAGATAACAGCGCAGGAACTTAAGAGATAGAAAAGCGGGAATACATTCCCGGCGCCTTTGTTCTTCCCCGATTTCTTGTGCATCAAGAAAGTCAAAACCAGATATACCAGGCCATAACCTGCGTCCCCGATTATTATTCCGAAGAATATGCTGAAAAAAATCAAAAACAGTACGCTGACATCCAATTCCTTGTATCCCGGGGTGATCCCTAAAAGGCCCAGCACGGGCTTGATCAACTCTACCCACCTGGGATTGCGGAGCAATGTCGGGACGCTGTCATCTTCCGCCGGATCGCGGATGGCAAGAGCCCATTTATTCTCCCTGGCCGCCTCTTGCAGCATAACGCCGGCGTCAACAGGAACATACCCCGCCAGATAAACGCATTGCCCGGACTGCCCCATACCGCTCACTGCCTGCCGGAATTCAAGCTCCTTTTCCGACAGCTCCCGGGAACCGCGGATCAGAGAATAATAAATGGCGTGTCCGGCTAAATCGTCTGATAACGTCTTTTCAACCCGGGAATCTTCTTCCAACTTATGCCTCATAGCGCTTAAAGAGCTCTTCGGCGGCAATATTTCCTTTCCCGGGACATCGTTTTTTTTCCGGGAAATAACCAGATAATTGCCGATCCCGCCGCGCGCGGATATTTTTTTAACGATAACATCCCGCGGGAGGGCATCTGTTTCCTGCACCGGCATCTGATAAAAACGCACGAATATATTCTGCCTCGCGAGCTCTGCGATCATCCCGGGGTCAAAATCCCCCCACTCCTGCCATTCGGCGATCTTGATCTTAAGCAACCGCGAATATTCCTTAAGCTGTTCCAAACGCTTGTCCAGGTCAATGATATGCCGGCATACGCTCCGCCAATCCGCCGCGCGCTCCTGAGGCAGGTCGGCTGACAGGGCATACCGTAATAAGATATCTTCCGCGCTCGCAGCAAGGCCGATATCTTCCTGCAGGCTTGTAATATCTTTGCCTTGAGGCGCTTGCTGATGCTCTATATGCACAACTCCCAGCTTGCGCAACTGGGAAATAGTGCTGTCGGCGTCTTTAGCCTGGCAGATACAATAGACCTTTTTCATCGCTACGATCATGCCGCCACCTCAAGCAGGTCCATATCTTCGATCTTGCGTTTGGCGATCTTGCACCTGCCCACCGCGTTAGCCATCTGGTCCCCTATATATATCTTTATCCGGCGGATAGCCTCTTGCGCTTCCGGGATCTTCACCTTTTCAAAGAGATTAACCCTCTGGGCGGTAACGCGCAGTTCCTGTTTAAGGGTTTCTACCGCCATTTCTATATACCGGATCTCTTCTTCCAAGCTCACTAATTCTCTTAGAAAATCTATCGCTTTATCTATCCATACAGGAGTAAGGAACAAATCGTATTCCGCTTCGCTGAATTCCACACGCTCAAGAACAGCCAGGTCCACCCCGGCGATATTCCTCGCGGAAGTAACAACCCTGGCCGGCCTTATCCATTGCTCCAGGGACACATCCTGTTCGGATAACAGCCCTGCCCAGGATAAGATCGACAGCTTTTTGGAATCTTCCAGCCTGCGCTTCTCCTCAGCCAGAGAATGCCAATGAAGTATCTCCATCTGTAACTGTTGTTTCTTAAGCTGAAGCGTCGGCAGGTAACGTTCGAATTGCCGCAGGCTGTCGCGCTGTTTTTTTAACTCGCCCTTGGTTAATTTGATCTTGGCCATCGCCTTTACCTCTTAGGCCAGTATTGTTCGATCAGAGACTTCTTGATCCCGGTCTCTTCGGGAGTAAAACATTCGCCTAATATCTCCCAGCCGCGGTCAAGGGCTTTTTCCAGCGGGATATTCACTTTCAAAGACATCATCTCGCTCTCAAAAAGGCCACCGTACTTCAAAAGCTTCCTGTCCCAGGCGCTCATCTGGAAACCCATGGCCTGTTTTTCCAGGGTTTCCCGGTAGCTGGCGAACAACTGGATCATGGTATCCATAATGGTCCGGTGGTCGCTGCGGGTCTTTCCGTTGACCTGCTGTTTTAACCGGCTTAAAGAACCGAACGGCTCGATAACCCCGTTCTTCAGGTAGAACTGGCCCTCGGTAATATACCCGGTATTATCCGGGACCGGATGGGTCACATCATCTCCGGGCATAGTAGTGACGGCGAGTATCGTTATAGAACCTGCGGTATCAAAATCCACGGCTTTCTCGTAACGGCTGGCCAGCTGGCTGTAAAGATCTCCGGGATAACCGCGGTTGGAAGGGACTTGCTCCATGGTGATGGATATCTCCTTGAGGGCGTCGGCGAAATTGGTCATATCCGATAAAAGCACCAGGACCTTTTTGCCGTTCAAAGCGAAATGCTCGGCCACCGCCAGGCTGATATCCGGGACAAGCAGGCATTCCACGGTCGGATCGGACGCGGTATGGATAAAAAATATCGACCGGGAAAGCGCTCCCTGTTCTTCAAGGGTATCCCTGAAAAAAAGGTAATCGTCATATTTAAGCCCCATTCCGCCGAGGATGATAATATCCACCTCGGCCTGGATGGCGATCCTGGCCAGGATATCATTGTACGGCTCACCGGCGATGGAGAAAATAGGCAGCTTCTGAGATTCCACCAGGGAATTAAAAACGTCGATCATCGGTATGCCGGTGCGGATCATTTTATTGGGAATGACCCTCTTAACCGGATTTACCGGCTGGCCGCCTATATCCACAGGGTTATCGGTCAGGACCGGCCCCTTATCCAGAGGCTGGCCGCTTCCGTTGAATATCCTTCCTAATAGATCATCGCTGGCGCAAATACGCATCGGATGCCCGAGAAAACGCACCGGGTCCTGCGTAGAAATGCCTTTACTTCCGGCGAACACCTGCAAAGAGACGCGTTTCCCATCCAAACGGATGACCTGCCCCAATGAAGCGCCGCGGGACGTATTTATCTCGGCGATATCATTATATCCTACGCCTTCGGCCTCCACGGTGATCACATCCCCGGCCACCTGAACGATATTAGTATAGATCTTATTCATGGCTGTTCTCTTTCCTGGTCTTGCGTTTTTGCTCTAAAAGAAGCGCTAATTCCTTCTCGCCCCCGGCGAACTCTTCGGACTCGAATTGGCTGGAATTCCACCCTTTGAAGAGCTGGCGCAGCTGCTGAAAAAAGAGCAGCGCCTTTTCCTTGCTTTCAAAATCAAATTCTTCGTCGAGGATATTATGGATAAAATTAAAGACGTATTTCTGCCTCTGTCCAGGGCAGGATTCATCTACCGGGTCAAAGGCGTTCTGCTGAAGATAAACAGAATCAAAAAATTCGCCTTTCAGATAAACAATGTAATCGGCCAAAGAGGTGCCTTCCTCGCCGATGACCTTCATCATCTGGCTGACCTCGTGGCTCTTGCGCAGGATATCCCTGCCAGCTTCCTGCTGTTCCTGCGTGATTATGCTCGGGTATTTGCTCCAGCTGATCAACGGATCGATCGCCGGATAACGCCGGGCATCCGAGCGCTCGCGGGAAAGCCCGTGAAAGGCCCCGACAACTTTTAATGTCGCCTGAGTAACCGGTTCCTCGAAATTACCTCCGGCAGGGCTTACTGTCCCGCCTATGGTCACTGACCCCAAAGAACCGTCATTAAGTTTTACTAATCCGGCGCGCTCATAAAAAGACGCGATCCTTGATTCAAGATACGCCGGGAACGCCTCTTCCCCGGGGATCTCCTCCAGCCTTCCGGACATCTCGCGCATCGCCTGAGCCCAGCGGGATGTGGAATCCGCCAACAGCAATACATTCAATCCCATCTGCCGGTAATACTCGGCGATAGTCACCGCGGTATAAACGCTGGATTCCCTGGCCGCCACAGGCATGGAACTGGTATTACAGATGATCACCGTACGGTCGCTTAAAGGTTTTTTCGTCCTGGGGTCGGTCAATTCCGGGAATGTCTTTAATGTCTCCACCACCTCTCCGGCGCGCTCACCGCAGGCGGCGATGATCACGATATCCGCTTCAGCGTGGCGGCTGGTCAATTGCTGGAGCACGGTCTTACCCGCGCCAAAAGGCCCGGGGGTGCAGTATGTCCCGCCCATGGCTACCGGGAAAAGCGAATCGATCAGCCGGATCTTGGTTACCAGCGGCTGGCTGGGGCGGAGTTTTTCAGCGTAAGCCTTTATCGGTATCTTGACCGGCCAGCTCTGTTTCAGATAAACATCCTCTTCCTTGCCGTCCTGCCTGCGCAGCCGGGCAACCGTTTTTTTCAGGTCGTATTTCCCGGCGGCAGCCACGCTTACCACCTCAGCCGGGCCGCGTAAACCGAACGGGGCCATGATAAAATGCTTAAATATCTTTTCCGGGACAAAACCGATATGGTCTCCGGCTTTTACCTTATCGCCTTTCTTAACCAGCGGGGTGAATTCCCATTCTTTGTCTTCAACCAGGGCAGATAAATACGCCCCGCGTTTCAGGAAAAAACCGTATTTGCTTGCCAGCTCAGGCAAAGGATTCTCCAGCCCGTCGAAGATCCCGCCGAGCATTCCCGGGCCCAATTCCACTGAAAGCAGTTCTCCGGTGAACTCTACCGGATCGCCTACCCGCAGTCCGGCGGTACTTTCATAAACCTGGGTCTCCGCCAGATCCCGCCTGACCCGGATAACCTCGGCTTTCAAGGATTCATTGCCGTGCTTTATATAGGCGACCTCATTCTGGACCATCAGGGAATCCGCCTGCACCGTAACCATGTTCCCGCTTATCTTCACCACTTTACCGCTTCTTTTAGGCTGCATGCTTGAACCTCTCTATGACGTTTACTGTTTCGCGCTTAATTCCATGACCCGCTTAAGCTGGGCCTGCTTATCCGAACCGCTGATATCCGCCCAACGCAGGAGTATGCGTAGTTTAAGGCAATATATGACCAGGGCGTCCAGGTCAAAGTAATGGCCGAAGGACAACTCTTCCAGTCTTTTCCATCTTTCCTGGTCAAGGAACTTCTCCGCTTCGGCCGGCGAAGGAATACGCAGGCTGTTAGCCGCGATATGATAAAGGCTGCTTTCCCCGGACCCGTCCTGGCGCAGGTATTTAGACGGATCGATCTTTTTCCGGCTGGCGCGGGCCTTGACCAGCTCATTGCGCAACCCGGTCTCGAATTCCTGCCATTGTTTCAATGTCGGCTGCTCAACCGGCTGATCTAACAGCGTTTCTGAGCAGCACGACGTTAAAAACTTAAAATCTTTTTCAGGGATAAGCTCCCGGCACATTTCCAGAAAACGCTCCAGGGAGTATACCGGTTTTGCCCCGAATTGGAGCATCGGAAGGCTGGCGATCAAATAAGTATAGAACTCCGGCATGTTATTTTATATCCTTGAGGATCTCGGCGACTTTAGGCTTAACTTGCGTTTCCAGGTATTGCGCCAGGGCTTTTTCGCTGAAATCGAAATGCGACTTTCCCGCGTCAAAACTGATCATGAATCCGGCGTTGATATCATCCTTTTGCCTCAGCTCTATACCGCTCTTAAGCTCGCTTTTAAGTTTATTCAGGAAATGACCTTCCAGTTTGCTCTTATCCTGGCCGCTGAGATAAACCACAGCCTGCTTGCCTTCCTGACCGCGGCATTCACTGATGATCCCGGAAATTATTTGCGCGAGTTCCTCGGCGGTCAAGGCAGCCGCGACATCTTTAACCATCAACCGTTCCAATAATCCCAATATTTGTTCTTTAAGGCCGAGCAAAAGGTCCCTGCCCGCCTGTTGAAGCGCTGAACTGGAGCTTGCCTGAAGGCGCTCAACTTTTTCCTGGGCATCCTCAATTATCTTCTTAGCCTGCGCCTGAGCCTTGCGCACGAGCGCCTCAGCTTCGGTTTTGGCCTGTCGCTCGATCTGGGCCGCTTTTTCCTGTCCGGCCGCGACGCCTTCCTGATTTATTTTCTCGATAAGTTCCTTGATCTGGTCTGACATAAAACACCTTTCTATTTTTTATCCCAGCTCATCAATAATGCCCTTTGCGGCCTGAAGCGGGTTTTTCGCCTCGAGTATCGGCCGGCCCACCACAATGTAATCCGCTCCCGCGGCGATCGCGTCTTGAGCAGTAGCTACTCTCTTCTGATCACCGGCATCAACGCCCTTTGGCCTGATCCCGGGGGTGACAATGATAAAATCTTTACCGCAGGCCTTACGTACCGCCTTAGCCTCATGCACTGAACAAACCACCCCATCCAAACCGGCTTTCTTAGCCAGCTTGGCCCGACGGGCAACCTCAAGTTTAGTATTTTTTACCGATCTATCGCTAGTCAAGACCGTGATCCCTAACAGGATCGGTTTTTTGATCTTAAGCTTAGCCGCTTCTTCTTTAGCCGCTTCTGCCGCGCGTTCCAGCATCTCTGCTCCGCCGCAGGTATGCAAAGTTAGCATCTTGACTTTTAGCCTGGCTGCCTGGCGCACGGCATTAGCCACGGTATTGGGTATATCGTGGAATTTAAGATCCAGAAAAACCTCCGCGCCTTTTTTAAGCACCAGTTCGACCGCTTTCGGGCCATAGGCGGTAAAAAGCACCGGTCCTATTTTAAAAATATTTATCCTGGGATGAAGCTTTTCGACAAACCGCCCGGCTGTTTTTAAGTCTTTAACATCTAACGCCAGGATTGTTTTAGCTGAGGTCATTCTTTCAGGCTCCCGATTAACGCCGCGATATTCTTTATACCGCTATTCTTTAAATATTTACCGATCCCCTCAATGATCCCGGCCGTAACTCCGGGATCGACGAAATTCTGCGTGCCCACGCTTACCGCGCTTGCCCCGGCAATAATGAATTCCAGGGCGTCCTCGGCGCAGGTTATCCCGCCCATGCCGATAATGGGGATCTTCACTTTCTTATAAACCTCGCGGACCATGCGCACCGCTACCGGCTTGACCGCGGGACCGCTCAAACCGCCTGTACCCATGGCGATCTTCGGCCTGCGCTGATTTATATCAATGCTCATTCCGTAGAGGGTATTGATCAGCGCCAGGCAATCGCTTCCCGCTTTTTCCGCGGCCAGGGCTATCTCGGTAATATCGGCCACATTGGGAGAAAGTTTGGTGATCAAGGTCTTGCCCCAGGCCTTACGCACATTCCTTACCAAGGCGTAAGTGGCTTGCGGATCCTGGGATATGAGTTTATTCTTTTTGAGGTTAGGGCAGGAAATATTCAATTCCAGGGCGGCAATACCGGTAAGTTTATCCAAGCGCCGGGCTAATATAACGAATTCCCGCGGGTCGGTTTCGGAGGCGATACTCACTATCACCGGGATCCCGGTTTTTCTAAGGACCGGGAGTTTCTCCTTGATAAAAGCTTCTATCCCGGGGTTTTCCAGGCCGATGGAATTAAGCATCCCGCCAGGCGTTTCACATGTGCGCGGGGCAGGATTCCCCTGGCGCGGCTTGATGGTAACAGTCTTAGAGACCACCGCGCCCAATTTTTTAATATCCAGGTAATCCGCGAATTCCTCGGCGTAACCAAAAGTTCCGGAAGCGACCATTACCGGATTCTTTAATCTCAGCATTCCCAAATTAACAGCCATGTCCTGTCTCATCTTAAGCCCGCTTTCTTAAAAACTCGGCTCAATACAAAATACCTTATATTTCTTGAAATCCTTTAACCCGCCTTCGATAAAACTAAGGTTAGTCAAATACTTAAGTTTAAACCAGGTCCAGAATTCCGATTTCGGTTCCATGTCAAAATTCCATCTGACGTACAAATAAGCGTATCGCCAGGTCACAAGAAAAGCGAGCAGGGTAAAAAGCAGCCAGCCCAGGCCGCCGGCAATGGAACTGAAGATCAGCCCGAGCAGCAATAAAACGGCCCAAAAGTGCATAAGGTGGAAATTACCCAGGTATACGAACCCTCTGACCGGGAACGGCATTTTTATTGACGGGCATCCTTTTAAGTTCTGGAAGACCACCTGTAAACCGTTATTCTTCACATATTTCTCGATCAACGGCAAATGCGCCTGGCCATAAGTGACCCAGACCTTTCTTAACGCTTTCAGATCAGCCCGGTGCATATGATCGACCTTGGCCAGGGGAGCGAAATAGAACTTCCACCCCTTTGACCTGTGCTGATAACTCAAGTCCATATCCTCGCCTGTAGGCCTTTCCCAGAACTTGGCGCCGATCTCTTTCATCGCGCTCCTGCGGTAAGCCACATTGCAGGTGCCGAAAAAATACGCCTTATGCCCGCCGATATCGCAGGGACCGGGCTCTTTAGGAAAATCCGGGTAATAGCCTTCCTTTATGAACCCATACCGCGGAGAGACCATATTGAAGCGGAAATGCTGGCACCAGGCCTCCACCATATTATTAGGATCGACCTTCAAGGTGTACACCTCGCCCCCCACAGCGGCGATCTTGGGGTCACGCTGGAAATGCTTGAGCATTTCATTTATCCAGTTCTTATCCGGGGCGCAGTCGCCGTCGGTAAAGAAAAGGTATTCCCCCTTGACCACATCCAGGGCCTTATTCCTGGCAAATCCCGGAGAAGGGCAATTAGGGACCTGCACCAATTTAATGAACGGGTATTTTTTCTGCCAGTCTTGGATGATCCCGATCGTTCTATCGCTCGAACCGCCGTCAACAATAACCCACTCCCAGGAATCGTGGGGATAATCCACGTTAAGCAAATACTCGAATGATTTCTCAATAGTGCGCTCAAAATTCTTGACCGGGATAATGATGGAAACAAAAGGTGTTTGAGGCATCCTTTCCCTCCTTGCGTAGAAACGCAACACCGGCGCATATTCCGATTGCGCCGGGTGTCAGCCGTCATCGCAACACCGGCGTTTCCAAGAACGCCGGGTGTGATTATATAGCTACCCTTCACCACACTATTTCTTCAGCCCGGAAAACCGGCCCTTCTTTGCAGACCCGTTTAAAACCTTTGGTTGTATTTACCACACAACCCAGGCACGCGCCTATCCCGCAGGACATATGCTCCTCAAGGGAGATCTGGGCTGGAATTTTATACTTGCCGCTGATCCTGGCGACTTCTTTTAACATCGGGCGCGGACCGCAGGCGTAGATCGCCGCCTGTCCCCGGATGCCGGATTTGAGCAGATTATTCTCGAGCAATTCGGTGACCCGCCCATGAAACCCGCGCGATCCGTCATCTGTGGCGACTTTAACAACGCACCCTTTCAGCTTGAATTCTTTCTCACAGAGGATATGTTTCGCGCTCCTGGCGCCGATAAGCACTAAAGGCGGCTGATCAGCCGGCTGCGGTTTGCGCGAAGCTAATTCCTGGGCCAGGAAATTTATTGGCGCCACTCCCATGCCTCCGCAAACCAGTATCGGCCGGCGCATACAGGTATCTTTTGCCTGATACTCGAAGCCGTTGCCTAGAGGCCCGATTATGTCCACTTCTTCCGAAGACCGCATAGTAGAAAGCAGCTTTGTCGCAGGCCCCAGGGCTTCATAAAGGATCTCCAGCTTTTGCCTGGAAACCGCGTGGATGCTCAACGGCCTGCGCAGAAGCGGCGCAGCGGCCCCATTCACCCGCAGCATAATGAACTGCCCGGGACGGGTAAGACGGCTTAAGCTCCCGGCGGACAGGACCAGACGGAAATAAGAACCGCTGAGCCGGGAATTATTCTGGATTTTTATTTTCTTTTGCAATACTTTCATACCTTTTGGCCAATAAAACGATCACAATGAAATAAAGAATAAATATCATCAATAAAACAGCCGCGTCGGTCAACATGCTGTCCATGTTCCCTGCCTTGATATCCTCCCAAGATTCGACTACCAGGGCTGCGCAAAGCACGATCAGAATACTGAGCGACTCTCTTCTAAACCAGCTTAATTTTACCGGCAGGCAATCAGCTATGTCGGTTTTAAACAGAAAGGCCGAATTGGGCAGCAAACGCGGCACTCTGCGCATATAATCCTTATATTCTTCGCCGAACGCGTTCAAAAGTATTTTCTCTTCGCTGATTATCACATGCACATAACGCAGGACAAAAACAAGCGCGAATATCGCGAATACCCAGGGATGAAAGACGAATAAAACCACGCCTGAGCCGATCAGAACTATACCCAAATACATCGGGTTCCGGACCAGTGAATATGGCCCGTCGGTTATCAAGGAATGCCCGCTGCGTGAGCGCTCCGCTTTATAACCTCGGCTGGAGACCCGCAAGAGCTGGCCCAAAAGGATCAATCCTATTCCCAGGATCTCAATCAGATCATCCCATGGACCAACACTATGCCGGACAAGCTTGAAGATAAAAAAAGAGCAGATCAGCAGCGTAAGAAAAATAAAAATGCCGTTTACTTTTATGCGATTTTTCATTATTTTTGACAGCGGGGGCAGAAACAAGTCCCCCTTCCTCCCATATTGACCTTTTTTATCGTCGTCTTACACACCAAGCAGGCTTTTCCCTGCCTGCCGTAGATCCGGTGCTTTTGGGCGTAATTTCCGGGCTTTCCGGAGACCCGCACATAATCGTCGATAGAGGAACCTCCGCATTTTATCGCCTCACCCAGGACCGTGATGATCTCTTTGAACAAACGCTCTTTCTCACCTTCCGTAAGGCTGGCGGCTGACCTGCCTGGATTTATTTTAGCACGAAATAAGATTTCCGCAGCGTAAAGATTTCCGATGCCTGCAATAAAAGTCTGGTCCATTAAAAGCGGCTTTATCCTGGTCTTTCTCCCTTGAAAAAGCCCTTTAAAACTCTGCGCGGTGAGATCAAACGGCTCAGGGCCCAATTCTTTAACGAACTTCAGCTGGCGCCAATCATCCAAAAGGCGCAATTCCGCGAACAAGCGCTGGTCGTTGAAATCCAGTATAGTGCCGTCGGATAACCTGAAACTTACCCTGCTGGTCTTTCCGCTGCCGGGATAAACCAGCTGGCCGGTCATCTTCAGATGGATAGTCAGGGATTTTCCGCTGGAAAGTTCCAATATCAAAACTTTTGCCCGGCGCAGGATATTCTTTATAACCGCGTCTTTTAACCCGGCCTGGAACTCTTTAGGCCCGGGCTGGCGGATCACCGCGGGATTATTTATGACCACCCCGCTGAGCTTCTTACCCAACACGGTCTTTTCCAGGTCCCGTTTTATAGTCTCTACTTCCGGCAGTTCCGGCATCGTTTTATTAAAAGCCTATTTGGACATCTTCTTATGATAATCTTGGATCGATCTTACTTCCAGTTCCTTCTTTATCAGCGTCTCTATACCGTTAACCGTTGCCTGGGCCCCGGAGATCGTGGTAGTGTACGGGATATTATAGAGGACCACGTGCGAACGTATCTTCAGCTCATCCTGCCGGGGTATCCTTCCCGAAGGGGTGTTGATCACCATCTGTATCTTGCCGTCTTTCATCAGGTCCAGGATATTCGGCCGGCCTTCGGAAAGCTTGGGCAGGATCTTCACGTCTATCCCGTTCTTTTCCAGCGCCGCGGCTGTCCCGGAAGTCGAATAAACCTGGAATCCCAGATCAACCAGCTTCTTGGCGATGAACACCACCGCCCTTTTATCCCGGTCGCGCACCGAGATGAACACATTGCCTTTCTTAGGCAGGTTCTGTCCGGCAGCAATCTGGCTTTTTATATACGCCCTGCCGAAATCCTTATCGATACCCATTACCTCGCCGGTAGATTTCATCTCCGGGCCCAGAATAACGTCTACCCCGGGAAAGCGGTTGAAGGGGAATACCGATTCTTTGACCGCGACATGTTTTGGTATGATCTCTTTGGTAAATCCCAGGTCCTTGAGTTTTTTGCCTAACATGACCTTGGTCGCCAGCTTTGCCAGCGGCAGGCCGATGGCCTTGGAAACAAAAGGCACTGTCCTGGACGCGCGGGGATTAACCTCCAACACATAAACCTTTTCGTCCTTGACCGCGTATTGCACGTTCATTAAACCCACCACATTAAGCTCTTTGGCCATTTTATAAGTGGCTTCGCGGATCTTATTCACCAGGTCCTGCGATAATGTATACGTGGGCAGGACCATCGCCGAATCGCCGGAATGGATCCCGGCCTCTTCGATATGCTCCATGATCCCGCCGATGACAAAGGTATTCCCGTCGCCGAGAACATCCACATCTACCTCTATGGCGTCTTCCAGGAATTTGTCGATCAATATCGGATGTTCGCCTGAAACTTTCGCCGCCTCGATAATGAACCTCTCCAGCAGGCTCTCGTCATAAACGATCTCCATCGCCCGTCCGCCCAGGACATAAGAAGGCCGGACCAGCACCGGGTAACCGATCTTTTTAGCCACGACCTTGGCTTCTTCAAAATTAAAAGCGGTGCCGTTCTCCGGCTGCAGAAGGCCGAGCTTTTGCAGCATCTCCTTGAACCTCTTGCGGTCTTCAGCTATATCAATGCTGTCCGCGGTAGTGCCCAGGATATTTACCCCGAGCTTGCGCAGGGATAACGCCAGGTTTATCGGTGTCTGGCCTCCAAACTGGACGATCACGCCCAGAGGCTTTTCCAGCTCGATTATATTCATTATATCCTCGATGGTCAGCGGCTCAAAATAAAGCCGGTCGGACGTATCGTAATCGGTGGAAACCGTCTCCGGGTTGCAATTGACCATAATGCTTTCGATACCCTCTTCCTTAAGAGCGTATGCGGCATGACAGCAGCAATAATCGAATTCGATCCCCTGGCCGATACGGTTCGGTCCGCCGCCTAAAATTACCACTTTCTTATCCTTGCTCGGCCTGCCCTCATCCTGGGTCTCGCTGGTCGAATAGAAATACGGCTGCTTAGCGTTAAACTCTCCGGCGCAGGTATCCACTAATTTATAAACCGCTTTTTTATTATTCTTCTTTCTGTACTCGCGCACCTTCTCCTCCTTGGAATTTAATAAATAAGCCAGCTGCCTGTCCGAAAACCCGTCCTGTTTGGCCTGCTCCAGAAGATCCGCGGGTAGTTTTATCTCGTCGTCAACGCGGCTGTTCCTGAAGGCCTTGATCTTATCTTCCATTTCCACCAATTGCTTCATATTATCGATGAACCAGCGGTCTATCCGGGAAGCCGCGTAGATATCATCCACGGAAAGCCCGGCTTTAAGCGCGTACCTTAAATAAAATATCCGCTCGTCATTAGGCGCGGTTATCTTGTCTTTTATCTCCTTGAGCATCTCGCTATCCGGGTTTCTCAACGCCTCATCGGATATCCTGTCCTTGCCGTCAGCCCCAAAACCATAACGCGATATCTCTATAGAACGTATGCCTTTTTGCAGGGCTTCTTTAAAATTCCTGCCGATGGACATGGCCTCACCCACAGCTTTCATGGAAGTATTTAAAGTCCGGTCTGCTCCCGGGAACTTTTCGAAAGCGAACCTGCAGATCTTGAAAACGCAATAATCAACCGTGGGTTCGAAGAACGAAGTGGTCTTTCCGGTGATCTGGTTCATTACCTCCGGGAGGGTATAGCCGACGGCTAATTTCGTGGCTACCCTGGCTATGGGAAATCCGGTTGCCTTGGACGCCAGGGCCGAAGAGCGGGAAAGCCTGGGGTTAACTTCAATTATCACTATACGTCCGTTATCCGGATTCTGGCCGAACTGTATATTCGCGCCTCCTCCGGTGATCCCGATCCTGCGGATTATCTTCTTGGAAAGATTAACGAAATTGGTATATTCTTCAGCGGTCAATGTCTGGGCAGGAGCGACCACCATGCTGTCGCCTGTATGCACGCCCATGGGGTCCACGTTTTCCATCGAGGTGATCATGATCACATTATCCGCGCAATCCCGCATCACCTCGAATTCGATCTCTTTCCATCCCAGAACAGATTGTTCCACCAATATCTGGTGCACCGGGCTGGTCTCTAAGCCTTTTTCCAGGGATTTCTCCAATTCTTCTTTATTGTAAACGATAGACCCGCCGCTTCCGCCAAGGGTATAAGCGGGACGAAGGATAAGAGGGAACCCTATACCCAGGCCGATCTTCATCCCTTCTTCCACGCTGCGGGCAATGCCGCTTTTAGGCACATCCAAGCCGATCTCCTGCATCGCCTTTTTAAAAAGCAGCCTGTCTTCAGCGCAGGATATGGCGTTGACTGAAGCGCCTATTGATTCCACTCCGTACTTCTTTAATATCCCTTCCTTCATCAGAAAGAAAGCAAGGTTAAGCCCGGTCTGGCCTCCCAAAGTAGGCAGTATCGCGTCCGGCCTTTCCTTGGCGATGATCTTGGTCACGTAATCGAATGTTAGCGGCTCAATATAAGTTACATCGGCCAGCCCCGGATCGGTCATGATCGTCGCGGGATTGGAATTGACCAGGATGGTAAAATACCCTTCTTCTTTCAGGGCCTTGCAGGCCTGAGACCCGGAATAATCGAATTCACAAGCCTGGCCTATGACTATCGGTCCGGAACCGATCATCAGCACCTTTTTTATATCTTTTCGCCGAGGCATTATTTGCTCCTTTCTAACATTTTCACAAATCTATGGAATACCGGATTGACCTCGTCGAAACCCGGGCTGGACGGTATATACTGCGCTCCGATAAACATCATCTTCTTGCTCTCGATCTCTTCAACGGTCCGGTCATTCAGATTATACTCAGTGACCTTCACATTCTTGATCTTAGCCAGGCTCTCGCTGTCCACCGTATAAGAATGATTCTGGCTGGTGATCTCGCCCTTATAAGAAGCCGGCTTATTTATAGGATAATTAACCCCGCGATGGCCTAATTTCATTTTGGTTATTTTAGCGCCTATACTCTGCGCCAAGACCTGATGCCCGCAGGAAATCCCCAGGACCGGGATCTTCCCTACAATCTTTCTCACGCTTTCCGCCACACCGGCTAACCCGGGATCCTGCTCCGGGCCGTTAGATATTATCAACCCCTGGAATTTGAGCCTCAGTATCTCCTCAGCAGTCGTGTTGTACGGCAACAAAGTTAATCCCACTCCCAAAGCCTGCAGCTGACGGATCAGACTGTTAGCCGCCCCGATGTCCAAAACAGCGATCTTTTTCGCTTTAGGCTTGGCTTTATTCAAAACAGTTATTTTCCCGGCGGAAACTGTAGGCAAGACGCTTTCAGCCTTGGCCTTGCGAAAAGACTGAATCTTGACGGCCAATTCCTTGAGATCAAAACACTCGGTGGATATGATCCCGGGCATCTCTCCTTTTTGCCTCAAGTGCACGGTCAAAGTCCGGGTATCTATCTTATGTATCGTAAGAAGGTTATTTTCGGAGATGAATTGCTCAAAGCTGGATTTAGCCTGCCAATTAGAGTAGATATTGGTTTTTTCCTTGATCGCCAGTCCGGAAAGCCAGACTTTCCTCGATTCATTGAATTTAGGCGCTACCCCGTAATTGCCGATCAAAGGGTATGTAAGCACCAGGATCTTTCCGTGGTTTGCCGGGTCAGTCATCATTTCCTGATAACCTACGACCGCGGTGTTTAAGATCACGCCGGCGACCCTTTCGCCTTTTGCCTGATTAACAGACTCGCCCCAAAAAGAACGGCCGTCTTCCAGCATCAAAATAGCTTTCATAACTTACTCCTGCGTTAGAATTTTTTTAACCTTGGCTACCGCCTGATCCGCTGTTTTAGCCTTGATCACACCTTTGATCTTCCAGGAATTAAGACTGATCACCGGTATGCCGAATTGCAGGCAATAAGCTATTTCCGAAAGAGTTCCGGCTTTACCGGGCAAAGCCACTACTACATCAGCGCTGGAAACTACCAACACATTCCTGGCTAAGCCTATACCAGTGGGAATAACCAAATCTACATACTCATTGGCGTCTTTTTTGCTGTAACCTGGTATAATACCTATAGTTGTGCCGCCGCCATCCTTAAACCCGGAACAAACCGCCTTCATTGTTCCACGCAAACCGCCAGATACGAGAAATCCAGCCACTTTTGCTAATTTATAGCCCAATTTATGGGCTAATTGCTCCACTTTGGCCGAACATTCGTGTCCGCCTATTACGCCGACTATTTTTTTGCGCATTTTCCCAGACCGGGTCTTATAACTGTCTTAATCTTAGCGAGTTACGCCGCGGAGCCTTTTATTATTTATGCGCCTGACAGGAGTTGAACCTGTACCACTAGCTCCGGAGGCTAGTGCCCTATCCATTGGGCCACAGGCGCATTAATGTAGTGCGTTGCGAGGAATATTACTATACCACAATTCACCTGACCTTGAAAAGAACAAATTTTGATTATTTAAAACTCAGAATAAACTTAATTGCTGTTCGGCGCCGCCGGCAGTATCAGAGGCGTTGCTCTTTTTAACCGAGACGATCCCGTATTCACCATCATAACCCGGCTGGGCGCTAACCTGGCCGAGGCGCATCTTGATTATATTTTCAGCTAAAGGCCGGAACATTCCCTGGCGCAGTTCCTCATCTTTTAAATACAGGAGTATATTGAACTCTGTGCCGAACTTGGCTAAAAGCCCCATATACTCTCTCTCCACCACCACCGAACCCTTCTTGACCCCCTTGACATCAGCGATGATTTCATCCAGAGGGATCAGGTTTTTAAAAGGAATGGCATTAGCCGGAGTAAACCCTTCCTGCCTGTCCGCCAGATGATCCACGCGATTAAGCACGCCGACCGTCAGAGACTTATTACATTTAGGACATACGCCTTTATGCTCTTTTGTTTCTTTAGGGGAAAAACACACGCCACAGTTTCGATGGCCGTCAAAATGGTATTTCCCCTCTTCCGGAAAGAATTCAATGGTATAAAGAAATCTTTTTTTATCTTTGGTTCTTAAAACTTCCCGGATAGTCGCGTAATTCAGTTCACAATCGAACACATTGGCCTCCCGGCCGATCTTGGCCGGGCTGTGGCTGTCGGAATTGGAGATCAAAGTAAACCTGTCCAAAGCCGATAATCTCCAATTCATCGCCGGGTCGCTGGAAAGCCCGGTTTCTAAAGCGAATATCTTGGGCGTCTGTTCTTCAAAACAATCTTCTATCCGGTCAAACCCGGACATTGACCCAAATAAAGAAAACCAGGGCGTCCAGATATGCCCGGGGACAACCATGCAATTCTCATCTATATCAAAGACTATCCTGGCTAATTCGCTGGCGTCCACCCCTAATATCGGCCGGCCGTCTGAGGCCAGGTTACCTCTGCGGCCTAAAGCCTCATTTATCTTATCCACGGTCTTAAAAGACGGGGCGAAAATAAGATTGTGTATCCTGTATACCCTGCCGTTCTTGGAATATATGCTGCTGATCTCGGCGGTCAGGATAAAATAAACATCCTTATGTTTAAAAAGGCCGTTGCCCAGGTCTTCCAGATTGCCCTTTAATTCTTCCAGCCACAGATGATGGGTGAAATCGCCTGTGCCCATCAAGGTTATGCCTTTTAATTTAGCCCATTCAGCTAAATGCCGGACATCCATGTCTTTGGAAGTCGCCCGGGAGTATTTGGAATGGATATGGAAATCAGCTATGAATTTCATGGCCCCGCCTTATACGCTATTTTACCCGCGCAAATAGTATACTCAACAACCCCTTTTAGTCTCATCCCGATAAAAGGCGAATTCTTGGATTTGGAAACAAATTTACTTTTTTCCACGGTCCACTCTTTAGCCGGATCGATCACTACGATATCAGCGGCCTTGCCCGGGGTCAACGAACCTTTGTCTATACCCAGGATCCTGGCCGGATTAACGCTCATTTTACCCACCAGCTCAGTCCAGTCAAGCGCGCCCTTGGCAAGCAGCTCAGTTATAGCGACAGCCAGCTCGGTCTCCAACCCTATAACCCCGAATTCCGCCCGGTCGAATTCTATCTCTTTTTCGCTTACTGTATGCGGGGCGTGATCCGAAGATATAACATCAATTACGCCTTTTTTTAAGCCCTGGCGGATAGCCTCGAGGTCCTGCCTGCTTCTTAACGGCGGGTTCATCTTCATATTTGTGTTATAGTCCAGCACCGATTCTTCTGTCAGGGTGAAATAATGCGGGCAGGTTTCCGCGCTTACTTTCACGCCTTTCTTTTTGGCTTTGGCAATTATCTCAACCGATTCAGCGCAGCTGACATGCGCGATATGTACGGGGCATTTTGTCTTTTCCGCGAGCTGGATATCCCTTTGCACCCTTTTATATTCGGATTCATCGGATATCCCTTTTAAGCCCAGGCGGGTGGAAATAGCGCCCTGATTAACTACGCCTGAAGCGGAAAGCGCTTTGTCCTCGCTATGACATATAACCAGGACTTTGGCTTCTTTGGCCTTTTTCATCGCTTTCAGGAGTATTTCCCTGGATTCCACTGATGATCCGTCGTCGGAAACAGCGGCCGCCCCTTCTTTCTTCAGTCTGGCGATATCGGTGATCTCTTCTCCCATCCTGCCCCGCGTGATCGCCGCAGCGATCAAAACATTGACACAGGCGGTATCCTTAATGATAGCCTTGAGCAGCTTAACGTTCTCTGCGGAATCTATCGCCGGCTGGGTATTCGGCATGGCCAGGACAGTAGTAAAACCGCCCCTCAACGCGGCTTTTGTCCCAGACAAGACCGTTTCCTTGTCTTCCCGGCCCGGTTCGCGTAAATGCACGTGCATATCGATCAAACCCGGGGTAATTATTTTACCGCGCGCGTCAATGACCTCATCGGCGTCAGCCCTTATATCCTTGGCCACCTTGGATATCCTTCCTTCTTCTACCAGGATATCCCGAATATCATCCAGGCTATTCACCGGGTCAATGACCCGGCCGTTCTTAATCAGTATTTTCATTTTTTTTATCGTGTGCCTGCGAAACCAGGAAAAGCACGGCCATGCGCACGGCGATGCCATTGGTTACCTGTTCCAGTATTACCGACTGGGGGCAGTCGGCTACTTCGCTGGACATCTCTATGCCCCGGTTTATCGGTCCGGGATGCATGACAATTATGTTTTTCTTCGCCTTCGCCAGCCTCTCCTCGGTGATCCCGAATTTCTTGAAATATTCCATTTGTTTAGGGAAGGCGTTCTGTTCATCGCGCTCAAATTGCATCCTTAAGACATTTACGGCATCGGCGTTCTTTAAAGCCTCGTCGATATTGCCGGTCACTGCCGCGCCCATCTCTTCGATCCCCGGGGGAATGAGCATCTTAGGCGCGCAGACCGTTACCTTCGCCCCCAGCTTGGTCAACCCCCAGATATTCGAACGGGCGACCCGCGAATGCGCGATATCCCCGACAATACTCACGTTCAACCCTTCGATCCTTCCCAATTTCTCTCGCAAGGTGAATATATCCAAAAGCGCCTGGGTGGGATGCTCGTGCCAGCCGTCTCCGGCGTTAACCACGCTGATCCCCAGGCTTTTAGCCAGCATCATCGCCGCCCCGGAATAATTATGACGGATGACGATGATATCGGCTTTCAAGGCCTCGATGTTTTTGCCGGTGTCGATCAGGGTCTCGCCTTTTTTCACGCTGGATGTTTCAGTGGCGATATTGATCACGTCCGCGGAAAGCCTTTTGGCGGCTAATTCAAAAGAGATACGCGTCCGGGTAGATGGTTCGTAGAAAAGATTGACCACTGTCTTTCCGCGCAAGGCAGGGACTTTTTTGATCTCGCGGGTAGTGACTTCTTTAAAAGAATCAGCGGTATTTAAAATAAACTCGATCTCTTCCTTAGTGAGGTATTCCAGGCCGAGCAGGTCTTTTTTATTCCAGATCACGGGTTCACTCATTTTTCTCCACTATCGCCACCTCGTCCTGGCCATCCATCTCCGTCAAGCGGACTTCAACCGTCTCATTCTTGGCAGTAGGGATATTTTTGCCGACATAATCCGGCCGTATAGGCAATTCCCGGTGGCCCCGGTCGATCAAAACCGCCAGCTGTATGCTCTTAGGCCGGCCCAGGTCGATCAAAGCGTCCAGAGCCGCCCGGATGGTCCTCCCGGAATACAGGACATCGTCTACCAAAACAACATTCTTATCGGTTATATCAAAGTCTATCTCGGTCTTATGCACTACCGGCTGGGAAGCTATCATCGTCAGGTCATCGCGGTAAAGAGTGATATCCAAGCTGCCCACAGCCGCTTCTTTATTTTCTATTTTCTTAATGCTCTGGGCGATCCGGTTAGCCAGATAAACGCCGCGGCTTCTTATGCCCACCAGGCAAAGGCTTTCCGTGCCCTTGTTCTTTTCCAGGATCTCGTGAGAGATGCGCACGATCGACCTGGCGATCGCGTCTTTGTCTAATACTTTGGCTTTTTCTTTCATGATTAATCCCGCCTAACTTATTCTCCCGTCATCTAAGCGCTTCGTAGCTTTCCAAGTACTTAATACCACGCAAGCCGCTCGCAGCTGACGGGGTTATTTCGCAGACGGCTTTCGCCTATAACTTACGTCCCACCCAACAAAAGCAAGCGTTCCGTAAGTTATCTGCTCAATAAAAAAAGCCAACTGTCTCGTCTTGAGTCAGTTGGCATCCATGTTATTATTGGTATTTAGGTCCATATTTCCCGCCTTGCCGGCCTCGCAGGGCCAGACTTAAAGGTCCTTTCTGATTTCTAAAAATATACCACCCAAACACCCCCTTGTCAAGGCATAATTTAACAAGAAAGGGCGCCCATTTTTGGCTGGCTTAGTTTATGGCTGATAAACTTTTGACTGGGACGCCCCTTCTTTTATTCTATAAAAATACCAGACTCTAATTTAACCAATATGTTTTTTAATTGGGGATCCGTGGCTTTTGCATCATCTTCCTCATTGCGCATGATCTGGGCGATACACGCCAGAACATTATCCAAATACTCCGCCACCCTGCCTTTATTTTCACAGGCGCCCAGGAACTCCGCGATCCTGTCTATTGACGGGGTCATCCCGCCGGCGGACATCCTTGTTATCTGTTCCCACTCTTTATCCAGATCAGCGATATTTATCGAAGGCACCCGGGTTATCGCTGGATTCGACACGCCGCCGGCAGGCTGATTCGCGATCGGCAGCCCGCGAAAATCAATACCGCCTTTGCTCTCCGGCTGTCCGGGCACCCCACCGTCTTTTTGATTACGGTCGCCGAAAAATGCGTTCGCCCTCTGTAATCTCTCATCCACAGTCAGGACTTTATCTTTTTGCGGTTGCATACCCGCGGCTATATTCTCCGGGATTTCCACAATATCCAGGCCATCTTCAGCCGTATCCGAGGGAACGTTTATCTGGGCTGCGGTGACAAAAGAATCAACGGCATCCCGGGGATAACCCAGACTGTACATTTTCTCTCTAAACTCTCCCGGATAATGCTGAGCGTAAGCGATCAATAACCTGGCCGCTTCTTCGTTACCGGCATCCGCGAGTTTAAGCGCCTCGACAAGCATCTCATCGATTTCCGCGCCGCCGTCATTTTTATCTCCAGTATTACTATCCCTGCCAAAGATCTTATCCTGCCACGCCTTTAAATGCCGCATAATCTCTTCCTCTTCCGGCGTGAACTCCATATTTCCTATTTTTCTGACCGGAGGCGCAAATTTTATATCCCCCCTTCTTTCAATGCGGTCAACACCGTCCAGCGTCCTCCCCAGAATAGCAAACACCTCGATCGGTTTTAGCGCAGCCGAAGACTTGCTCAGCCCGCCGTCCTTTCGCGTTGCCGCATTATCGCTTTTAAGCGTCGTTTCCTTCTTCAGCATGGACATTAAGTTGTCGACCGCGTAAGAAAGATCCGCCCTGGGCGCCATAAACTCCACTCCTTCTGGAGGGTTCTTTAAATAATAATCTATTACGTGCAGAGAATTATTGAACTCATGCCGCAACCCGCCGCGCATATCTATCAGCAGCCCCGTTAACTCCTCTTTTTTAACCACTTCTTTATTTTCAAGCGGGGCCTTAAGAACAGCCGCATACATCTCCCCGGCGGAACCTTCATCCTGCCAAGATATCCCTCCGCCCAAGGCCTTGGCCAGTTTTCCCAGAAGTTCTTTACCTTGCCTGGTACTGACAAACATCGTCTTCTTTTTCCCTTCTAGATCTTTCCTATTGCCCACCACCACCGTCAATTCTGTCGGCGAAACTCCAATAGTAACCTTTATTTGGCTGTCTAAAGCCGAGTGCTTGATCGCGTTGCTTAATAGTTCCACCAATGCCCTTTTTAACACGAATTTATAATTTATCATTGCCGCATTCCTGAAATCCGGAGCTCTTTCTATAACTATATTAACCCGGCCCATATCCGCCATGGTCATCAAGTCTTCTTTTATGTCTTTTATCAACCCCTCCAGTTCTTCGGCGCTGAATTCAACCCGGACGATTTCTTTTATAAGCAGGGCTTCGACATCCTTTCCCAAAATGACAACATTCGTTATCGGAGAATTGATCTTTTTCACCAAAGATTTATCCGCCTCTACCTTTGCCCCTTCCAAATAGAGTTTATATTTATAGTCTATATTATCTATCGCTTCCTTGAAAGCGGCCTCCTTCTCCGCCCCGCCGTCAGCCCGGACCGATTTACCGGTCTCAGGCAGATCGGACACGATCGCCTGCCTTGAGAAGTACCGCGGGATTATCCCCTGCATCTGCGCTGAGGAAACATTGAAGCCGGATCCCTGATAAAGCGCTTTAAAAGCATTCTGGGCTCCTTTCATATCCTCCAAATAATAATAGAACAGGGCGATTTGCTCCTTTATCGGTTCTTCTTTAGGAAGGCCGTTTGTTTTCACTATGGTTATTCCCGGTTTGCCTTCTTCCTCCTGTAAAGTCCGCTTGACTGTGGCGATGATCTCCGGGATCTTTTCTCCGTAAGCAGGGACTCTTTTCATTATGCTATACATATCCGCCAAAGAGATCATCTCGTCTCCCGCCGGATGGAAATGGCCTTCGGCGCAGATCTTCTCGGAATCGCCCAGTTCCGGCCTTGCCGTCTGCTTAATCCCGGCGTTGAATTCTTTTACTCTCCCGGACACATCACAGTACATATCAAAGCTGTTTTCAATATTTTCGTCCACCAATAACTTATACTTATCTTCCCGCGAATTATAAACAATATAAAACCCTACTTCCACATCGAAATTCTTGAAAGGAGTGCTGTCTTTTAACCCTAATCTATCGGCCAGGACAGATTCTAAGCTCAAATCGCTCTGCGCGTCATCGTATGTCCTGATCTTCGCGGGGATATAAACATTATCCAGCCGGACATTCGCCCTTCCATGTTTATATTTCATAGGGTAAGATCTCCTGGCCGCCTCTGTTGTGTTGTCCCGGGCATATTCGGTTATCCTGATGGTATCCGCGGCGATATTGTCCGCTTCATTGCCCGCGAAATAAAAATCAAGCTTTACTTTCTTCCTCAGGATGCCCCCCTCCGCGTCCGGCAATTCCACATTAAACACCAATCCGTTGTGCATGTTCCGGATATCCCCGGAATCTATATCTTTTATCAGCTTTTTCCAAGACTGCTTGTCCGCGGGCGGCAGTTTAGCCCAGATATCCTCCAGGTCATTCTTGCCCCCGTCCATATTTTCGCTCTCGGTAACACGGCCGCCGGTTGCCGCCAAACCCGCAAGTTCGCCAGAAAGACGCTGGCTGATCTCTTCAATACGATTGGATAGAACCACTTGCCCGTGTTTACGCTCAAACCAAAGCTGGTCAAAATGCTTTGTGTCGTCGAAATACGCCGGGGTATATTCACCTCCGATAAATCTATCTTTGATCCGTGCCGGAACATCCTCCGGGTGCATGGCGGTTTGAACAAATACACAAACAGGCGAATTCCCTATATCAGCCATATCCACTTTGGGCACAGGGATAAATTTATCGAACCTGAAGGAAAGATCCCCATGTTTTTCCCGGCTCTCTTCGCGTTCATAAAAAAACCGGAATTTATAAGAACCGGCCCGCGCGGGATTAATCCGCATAGCTCGGATGCGATTGACCATATCCCTGGCAGGTTTTGTTTGGAGTAAGCGCTCCACGAAACTCTGGTTGGCTAAAAACACGCCCGGATCCCAGTCCACGGTAAACTTCCCGGGATTTGACCAATCCCCGGTTATCAGACAATGCCTGGCATAATCCAAGACTATAAAGAAATTGCGGTATCCTTTAAAAGAAGCCGGGAGATGCGGAACGCCTTTCTCCGGATTCGCTACCGACACGCTCGCGTCCGCGATCACGACGTTAGGAGACTTTTCCAAGAACAGCCTTAACTGTTCGTCGGTAAACTGCGTTTCGTCCAGAAGGATGTAATCATTGTACCTGGCTTCCGTTGAGCCTACCCGGGTGTACAATACCGGGATATCCGTCCCTTTTATATAAGGATCATACTCTTTGTTTTTCTCAACCAACGGAGCCAGTGCGGGCCACCCATAAGAAAGATTGCCTATCACCAGCAGGGCCCGGGCTTTATCCTGCAGCTTCTTTATCACCTTTTCTTTCATAACCCACGCTTCCCATGCCAGTCCGCGCAACTGCCGGTCCATTTCCCTGGAAATATCTTTGCGCACCGCTATAGCGGATAGCTCGCTCTCCAGGCGCAGGAATGTTTCGTAATTATTTAAATACGCTTTCGCTTCGATAAACCTTTTTTCCCTGGCTAACGCGGCCCTCAGAGTGATATAATTGGCGACTGCCCTTACTCGCGGCTCCAGGCTATCTGCCCGGTCAGCCGACAGTTCTTCTAAGGCTGACCGCAGTTCTGCCGGCAGGTCTTCCTTTACAAAAGAATGACAGAATATCTCAGCTATTATATCCGCGCTTAGAGCGGTCAACCGCGCGCTGCCGACCTGCGCCTGCCTTTCCCAAAGGCTCCGCATGAACACCTTAGGCCCTTCGGAGATCCTCCTGAGGCTGCCGTTCATATCCCCGGAAAGTATAGCTTTTATAAGGCCAGCCTGTTCGCGCATATTCTCTAAAGCGAATCTTTCTATTGTTTCGCGGTCAGCCTCTATCCCTGAATTAAAAACGCGGATTATCTCTCCCAGATTATAGAAGAACTTTTCTTTCTGCTGGATAAACACCGGTTCACAGGCTTTAAGCAGTTCTGGTTCATTTTTTATATCCCGCAGCAGTTCCTCCTGCCAATAATCCGTGGAGTTCAACAGGCCCAAGGCAAAACATTTTTTAGTCGCGGGGCCGACATTATAAGAAAAGGCGCTTTTTAATTTATCCGCGACATCCGGATTATTCCTCACAAGTATGTTCAAAAGCGCGGAGATATTATCATCGCCCGAATTCAGCATATTTAAAACCCGCAGCGTTTTTTCGGCCTGGTCCGCGGTAAGGTTAAAAATAAACCCTTCCCGGAAATCCGCCTCTAATGAATCCCTCCTAAAGGCCTTTGCCAGGGAAACCATGAATTTGCTGAGCGCGTTATTTATCCGGTTTTCTTCGGGCACGTCTTTTTCTTCTCCCGCGTGTTCCAGATAATAAGCCTCTACCCCCTCGAAAAAAGTATACACCATATTCCGCGCGGGCGTGTTTTTCAGCTCTTCAACCGCCAAATGCAAGTCAAGCAGGCCGCGGGCGGTTTTAATATCGGTAAATACCTTCGCCGTTTCGCCTTCTGGGTCCTGAGCCTGCAGCATTTTTGTTAAGAGGTAATACAACTGGTTAGGCTCTGTTTTCTCTCCTGCGGCATCAAAGGCTTCCGCGATCTTCACCAAATCGCTTATCCTCTGCGCGGGGATATTTTCTTTCCGTAGCCGGGACATCAGCATCGCAAAACCCATATGGCCAAGGGCCGGCTCTAACCTGGCTAGCCGGGCTTTCATATCTGCCCCGTCCAGACCGTCCTCTTTTACGCCGCCGTCTTTTTGCGCTGTTTGCCCCATATTCAGCCTTCTTTGCTCGTTAGATAGATAAGCCGAAAGAGCGAGGATCTTGACCGCGTTATCAAACTCTTCGTTCTCTCTATCGACCCCTACTGATTCTATTTCCCCGGTAGAGTCGTTTATAAAAAATGATCCTTCTAAAATGGGATTATCCTTGTTCTGCTCGATCGGCCTGGAGCCTTCCCTGGTTAAATCCACTATTTCCCCGCTTGGCCTGACCCGAGCGTGGATCATCCCTAAATAGTATTTCAGCTTGCCGTCTTCGCCGTTTACGGGCCTGATAACATTCTGGGCATAATCCTTTAATGTGATACCCAGCATAATCCCTTTATTTTTCTCTGCGATATCCCTGACAACACCGTTGTTGGCTAATAAGCCGCTTAATTCCGCGTTCGGCTTTCCCATTTTCTTACGCACAGCGTCACGCGCGGCCTTCGACCGCATAAGCAAAACAGGATATGCCGTGTTGGAGATAGCCGCGTCTATTCCCTTTCCGCCGGACATATTTGTTATCTTTATTTTGACCGCGTTTTCCCGTACCTCTTCGACCTCTATCCTGGCCCCTCCCCAAAATTCACCTAAGCGAAAGCTGTAATCCAAAGGTTTGACCAACGTTGCCTCATGCCTGCTAACTTTTAGTGCTTTAGAATTCCAATCCCATTCAATTTTCCTTTGAAGTATCTTGGGATTTTCCTGGCCCGTCTCATTTATCGCCAGCACAAACCCGTTATTTACAACCTCATCCCCTTTGTACAATTCAAAATACGCGCCTTCTTGCGGCTGGAGCGTTTTCCTTTGAGCCGCGAATTTACCGATATACTCATCGTTTAACGCTTGACTGCCGCCGTCTTTTTGCGCATCCGGGCCCTTCTTATCCCCGCCCGCCGCCGCTATGCCGGTCTTATCCAGATCTATTTCTCTTACTATGGCTTTCGTAATATCATAACCGTTAAAATTCTCCATCTGGTCCAAATTCAGAACGTCGCCTTTAACAAAATCCCGGATTTCCCGGATCACCATATCCCTGTTGCTGGTTGCCCCGGACTCTTCTATAGGCACTACTACGCGTTTGATCCCTTTTCTTTCGGCCAGCAGCCTGGCATACGCTATCGCTCCGGACACAAAATCCCGCGCGCTATATTCGCTTAAGAATTCAGCGCGGGGATTGATCGCCCGGAGCACCAAAACATCCTCCCCGTTAATCTTGTTCTCTAAGATCAACATCGAACCGGCAAGATCTAGCCCCTCAGCCTTCTTTACGCTGAATATAGCCGCTGTTATCCCTGAAGGCGCGGCCCTCTGCATAATATCCGGGACCTTCGTATAACACGCGTCTCCTATGTCCCCGGCGAGCTCTCCCAATTCACCTTTAGTTATAAAAACATTGACCAAAGCGCTCTGCTGGCTATTCCGGGAAGATATTGTTTTTAACAGTTCTTCCGCTTCTTTTACATTGAATGTTTTGATCAGATCGTTCTTTTCTTTCATATCTTGCAGGATATGTTCCTTGAGCAGCTCATTCCTTGTTTCCAGGAGCTCGGACAAGATCTCGCCTATCGTTGTTTTCTGCAATATATTTCTCCGGCCGGGGTATTGGTTATATACCTGCGCGGTGATCAATACTGCCACAAGCCTTTCAACCCTTTTATCCTGAAGCACGTATTTGTTTTGGATCAGCGCGGCGGCTAATTCCTTCCAGCCCTGAATGCCCTTGGCCCTGTTTTGAATTATAAGAACATTCTCCGCTCTTTCTTTGATCCTGGATATTTCGCTGTCCACGGCGCGTAAAAGTATATCTGAGGCGGTTTTTGTTACCGTCTCTTTATTCCCTGCCGTAACCCCCTGTCCCAATCGTTCCTGCCCCTGTTGAGCCTCTTCTACCAACAATTCTTTAGCCTTTAATTCTTTTTCGAAATTTTCCAACCGGCCTTTTTCTTTGGGCGACATCTTTTCTTTTTCCCGCAGGACCGTTATGTTTTTCTTTAAACTTACGACCCGCTTATCTAAATTATCCAGGGTGTCGCTTAATTGTTCCAAAGCAGCCTGGCGCATGGGAACAGCCTCTTCAATGCTCATCGCCGCTTCTCTATCCCGTATCAGTTTTTCCCTGGCCGATCCGCGCTGTCTTAATTTTTCGTTCTCCTGCCCCCATAGATCGCTCAAGATATCCCGGGCACGCTCTTTAATACTGTCGATCTGTTTGCCGGAGTCCAGCAAGGAAAGATTAACAGCCTCTTGGACAATATCCATCTGCGGATTGATCCGGGCCCGGATATCTTCTTCTTTTGTTTCATCTTCGATCAATTGACGGACCGCAAAATCCTGAGGCGGGATATGCGCCCACTCTTCCGGGAGAGGATTAACCCGGCCTTTTTTGACCGCATCCTTTGCATCCATGACGAAAGACTTGAAATCGAACAGCCCGCGCGCCCCGTGGCCCCATTGTGCCGTGGTGAACCCCAGTTTAGCCGCTATCAGTTCGGCCATAAGATCATTGGCCAGATAATCCTCCGGTATTCCTTTATTTTCCACAATTGTCTCAACAAAAGATCCGACTACAGAACTAAGCGCCTGTACGCCCTTTTCTCCGGAAGAGGCCGAATAAAAAGGCGCCGCATTAAGTTTATACCGGGCAAGTTCTTCCGAAGCTAGATCTTTTCCCTGCGAAAGATAGCGGTGTATCAAAACGATGTCCCTTGAAGCGGGATAGTGGAATTTTTGTATACAGCCGCCTAACAAGATCTTCCAATCCTGCAAATTATCCTGCGGCAATATCGCTTTATTGTTCCACATATTATTGAGCCCTCTGAAGAACTCCAGCCTGTCCTTCCGATCTATGCTGGCCGCGGAGAAATCAACTATCTCGTTGAACACCGTACTCGTCACTTTATTAATCAAGCAATGATAAACAAAAGAGGCCTTTGCGTTCAACATCGGCCGGTTATTCTCCTCAATCAGAAAATCCGCGATGGTTTTCCAATAGTTGACATCTTTCTCCTGCCCCAGGCTATCGAAGATCGAAGTAATATATACGCTGCTGATATCCTTATGCCCCAGCAACTTATTCACTACCTCGCCGATTTTATCCGGTTTCCCCGGGGTATTGATGTTTTTTAACCACTCACTCGAAGAATATCCCCGGAAAATATGAGTAACCATATCCCGGATGAACGTCGCGGGCACATTGCGCGCTTCAAGCCCCCTTATAATAACCCCCAGTTCACGCAGGCTATCAGCGGTAATAAAATCCCACGCTGTTTCCGGCAAGGTTTTATTGATAAAAAAATCCTGAATAATGCTTTGCCTGTAATCAAGCGCTATTTCCGCGGCGATACAGCGCTGGTTCAGCCCTATAATTCCCTCTGTAAAGTCGCTGATGCCTTTATTCAGGCCCATACTCGCCAGGATTTTTTCAATAAAATTCCTCTCAAACCCCTGCTTTTCCATTTGACTTATCAATTCATATGTCTCTTTTACCCATTGGCCGGAAAAGGCATCCAGTGTCTTTAGACTATTCTTCTCGCCTAAAATATTCTTCTGCAGCGCCACCGCGTATGATTTACCTATACCGCTGGATCTTATGACCCGCTCTAAATCCAGCACCTTCCCCCAATCTTTACCGCCGCTTTCCTTAAAATCAATATACTTAAGGCTTATTTCCAATAGGTATTCATCCAAACCTCTATTTTTGAGCTCCGAAAACACGCGGAATATTTTCCCCGCATTATCGATATATTGCCTGCTATCCTTCTCCGATAATACGAGCTTATCCTCGGCATCCAGCATATCCGGGAGATCGCGCGTATCTAAGAACTCATAATTAAGCCGCTCGGCGCACAACGCCGCGTCAATGGCTTTATCATGCGAGAGCTCTTTGGCCATAGCCCAATATGGCCCTGCTGCCTTAGATAAATCTTTTTCCCCTGACATAAAGAAAGAGGTATGCGCGAATAACAGGACAAGAGACCTGACCGCTGTCCTTACCGCGTTCAAATAAATATTCTTGTCTTTCTCTATCATCCCCTGTATTCTTTGCGCGCTCTTGTACAAAGAGACATATGGCAGGCGCTCTAAAGATTTGGCAGTCTGGTAGAAGATGAATTCGCAATATTCCGGATCTATATTTTCCCTTTCCAGTTTAAGAAGAAGACCGGAGAATTGCGCGGCCCGGAAAGACGCGTTCTTTTGACTTTCCACTATTTTTACTACCTCATTCTTGGCTGAGAGGTATCCGGAAAAATCCAAGTGGTCCAGAATATAATGGAACTTCTTTAGCGGATCGTTTGGGAATGGACCATCGCGCCATGCCGCCGCATTTTGCCCTCCGTCTTTTTGCCCGGCCGGCTCAAAAGCTATTGCTGCTTCTTCGTCCGCTGTTCCCTCGCCGCCGTGGTTCACCTCGCGCTGGCTTATTTCCAGGACTTTTTCTACCCACGCGGCGTATTCCGCATTGTCCGGATTAAACATCTTTTCTGTTTTCTGCCAGTCATACCGCACAGAATCGATAAGATCGATCACAAGCGGGGAATTGTCTATCGCTTCAGTTGGATTTTCGTTAAAATAATAGTTTTCGAACTGCTCTTCTAACGAAACATCCTTGGCCAGCCCTTTACCGACCATCTTTTTTAATTCGGCCCTGTCCAGAATAAGCATGTAATCGGGGACCCCGCCTTTAAAGTAGATGGGGCTGGTGGTCCACCATTTCCCGGCCTCAGACGCGTCTTTTAATTTAGCGCCCGGGGCGGCGATGGTGCGGAATAGCACGATCATACGCTCGGCCGCGTTTCTAATATCCCCGTGCCCGGCGATCGCCTGTTCCAGTATTTTTTCTCTCTTCGCGGAATCCCGGTCCGGATAATCGCGGACTTTTATAAACTCTATCTTGTATTTATTGCCTGCGGCGCTGGTAACTTTCGCTTCAATGCGGCCCTGATCAAGCCAGCGCACAATATTGGTCGGACCGTGCATTTCAATTCCGCCTTCTTGATCAACCACCTCAATAGCGCTGACCGCCCTTCGATCGATCTGTATATTCAGGCCGTTAGGCGTCACAAAATTCACCATAGATGGATTGCGCAATACACTACCAAGCCCGTTTTTCCTCACATACGGGACCAAAGTCCCATCCGCCTCCATTGAATATTCCCCGCCGTCTTTTTGCGGCTGCCCGGCAGCCGCCTCTTCTATCGTTATCTCTCCTTCGGCGCCAACGTTTGCCGCTATCGCATGCTCTCCGCTAAACTCCCTGATCCGGCTGGCGGCGATCAACCCCGCTTCAATACACCTGGCTATGCCGCCGGCAGCGCTATCCGCCCCAAAACTTATACCCCCGGAAAAATAACTTCTGATCACCTGTCCGGAAGAGGCGGAATATCCCGGCTCTTTGATATTGTATTCCCCGCCTTTGAAGGATCTCTGGTAGGCCTTGAAATATGAATCTTTGTCCCAGGCGGTCTTTGAGGTCAGGCCAGTCAAATCATTTGAGTCTATTCTTCTGGAATAGATCCCGTTATTTCCCTGATACTTAGCTTTAAACCACTGCGCTAAGATAAGCGAGTAATAAACCTGCCTTAACGACGCGTATCTCTTGCTGGAATTGATCTCTTTGGTCAGTTTGGGGATGATCGTTTCACGGATGATCCGGCTGGAGTATTCATTAAGCTCTTTTGCCCGCTCATCAGGGAAATTATAAGTGCTGGAGTTTTTCAGGTAATCCTGTTCCAGCATTACTTTCAAGGTGGCCTTGTAGATATACGCGCTGCCCCGGGCTTCTCGCACGATGATCTCATCCGGGACTATCCACGGCCGGGTCAATGTGGGGATGGTAATATTCTCAGACCCATACAGCGCTTCCGCTTTCTGATACAGTTGATCCCAGTAAGCTTTACCGGCCGGGGTCTTGGGAGAAGTGTGATTCGCGGTATCTTTCTTCAACTGGACGTCCGCCTCTAACAGCACCCTGCCTACGTCCGTTTTCGCCAAATCCGCGTTGATCATCTCATTGGGTGAATCCGGCCTTAAATTTACCCAGAAATCCTCGTTCGGCAGGCTTAAGCCCACGAAAAAATATTTCATCAGATTGCTGGTGGTATCCTTGATCTGATCCGGACGGACATCTTTACTATCGCCTTTATCCAACATTAATCTTAAGCTGTTGTTCAGGCTGTCATAAGACATATACCTAAGATGAAGAGGCCGGTATTTATCCGGCATTACGCTCTTGGCTATGCTCCCCACCATGCCGGACAAGTCGATCTGCGCCGCGACCTGCGCGAAACAGCTCTGTTCCAGCACAAAGCTGATGATTATCAGCATTGTCAGGACTTTCCTCAACACCGGGTTCGCTATTATATATTTATTATTCATAGTCATAGCAAAGCGCTTTGTAAAAGCGCTTCTTTTTTGGTCATAAAAAAACCTTAACTATTATATAAGGAATATTGTTTATCAGCCTCTTTAAGTATGTATTATATAGAGTGGTTTTGCAACCCTTTTTCACCTGTTTTGTGAAAACGGTTTCAAAAATATTTAAACGGTTGACTCCCTGTTTTCTCGCTTAATACCGCTGTATCGCGGCCTAAAAATGTATTGATTTTTATTGACGCGCGGTTATACTCTTAATAGAGACATTTAAATCCCATAATCTATGATCTTTATGCGTAAAGCCTTTACGTTGATGGAATTACTGGTGGTATTGATCGTTATCGGGATAGCTGCGTCTATAGCCCTGCCCAACTTCTCCGGACGGCTCGAGCAATTCAGGGGCCAGGAGGCGGAAACAACCCTGATTTTGGTCAACAACGCGCAAAGAAGGTATAAAATGGTCAACAGCCATTATTTTACCTGCGCGCCGAACTGCGACATACAATCGATCAATGAAAACCTGACCCTGAATATCCAGGGGGACTATTATTTTAACTATTCCATAGCCGCCGCCGGCCCGGCCAACGAAGGATTCCAGGCAATAGCCACACGCAAAGACGGCGCGTGCGAGAACAAAACCATGCAATCCACATATCTCAATAATATCATTTCCAAGGAATGCGCTCAATGGTAAGGAATAAAAGCCGGGATAAAATAATTTCCCCGATTATCGCTCTGGCCCTTATTCTTTTCTGCCCCGGGACAGGCTACTCTCAGGCGGAAAAATTAAGTTACCTGCCCAGCAATGACAATATGGATACCGTGACCAAAGAATACGCGACCCCTTTTCAGGTGCTGGGCTTCGCGAAAGACGATTGCCAGGAGGCGAATGATCTCTTTCAGCAGGCTGAGGAATGTTACGACTGCATACAAAATTTAAAACCCGCCTGCCCGGATTGCTGCCTGGTAAATATCGACGCTGCCTGGACGATCCGCTGCTCTGAGAATGAAGACCCGGGATACGCCTGCGCGATAAAGGCTTTTACTCCGGACGCCTGTTCCGGGACTGTTTGCTCCCCAGACTGGGATGACGTATGCAAAACAACCGCTACAAAGAGCAGTCTGAACCATTGCCAGCGCGACGGATGCCCCGGCGCTGAACCGGAGCATGACCCCTTTGCGGATCCGCCTGAGATATGCGTACCGTCCGGGGCCAACGCCTGGAAATGCAATTTCAGAAGGCCTTTCGCCGCCCCGGCTTATCCGGGATGCCCGGCCAGCGAAGGATCGACAACCTCTCCGTGTTCCGGGCCTCCTTATTACACCCTTAATACCATTAATGAGCCGGCAATAGAAAAAATCCCGCCGGTTTGCCCGAACCGGGATTACCCCTGCTGGTCATACACGCCTACCGCGAATTTCAAGGATTGTATTGATTCCTGCAAAACCTATTCCAACAACTGGGATACTTGCAATAATAACCTTTCCTGCTGTAAAAGAGGGGTCTGCCCGGATATGGGTTCCGGCGGCCGGGACGTGTTCTGCGAACTGAACAAATGCCAACAAAGGCTGGAAATACCGAAATGCGCTGATTCCACATCCGCCGAGGCATACACCAAAGAGGAAACCTGCGCTAAATTAAGCATCGCGGCGAATAACTGCGTGATAAAAGGCCTGTGTTCTTCCTGTTTTAAAGAACTCGACCCGGTTTTTTTCTACAAGTTCGTCGCCAGGAGCAGGCAAGGCGTTACGATAATATGGCAGATGATCACCCAGCCCCAAACGCCGATACAATTCCTTTATACCAAACTTAAGCTTTTCGAGATATCTTCGGCCACCGGAGAGGAAACCCTGGTCCACGAAAGCATAATCCACCAAAAAAGTCTGGCCGCGGCGTTCTCTATATTTTGCGCTACCCATGTGGCGCCGGCTACCTTAAAACCCGGGAAGGCTTATATAGCCAGGCTGTATTATTTCCTCCCCTATAACGAGAAAACCACCTTAAGGGTGGATATAAAAAGCATGCGTTTGATCACAATAAGGTCCAGAGAATAAAAAGGAGGGTGTTATGCGAAAAAGTTGCTGGCTGTTAGCGTCCCTGATCATTTTCCTGCCCGCGGTCTGCGCGTTCGCGGATAATTCCTCGGAGATGCCCGTGGGCCAGGCTCCCAGCGTCACCACTATCGTCGGGGCAGGCGCGGCTACCCTGGAATCGGTGAAATACCCGGAATTCTACACCTACAATGCCCCGGGTTATGAAACCTGCGGCGAGCACCTCAAAACCCTAAGCGGGGCGTTAAAAGGAAATTACTCGACTTTTCAGGTGATTCCCGGACTACAGACTACTTTCAGCATTCCCGCTGAATACCGCAGCAATTCCAGGATCTTATTCACCTGGACAGTGCGTATCGAAACCGGACGGGTTACCGCTGTAACTGTCGCGCCGAATTTTTGCGCTGATTTTTTCGGGACATCCTACCAGCGATTCACCGGCGGAGAGGTAGACACGCAGTTGTTCATAAACGGGAGGGCGATACAGCCGATAGCGACAATGACTGTTCCCGGGACATCAACCGCGGAAATTTATCAGGAATACCATACCCCGCCCCCGCCCCCGCCGCCCCCGCCTTGCTGGGGATGCGGTTGCTGGCCTTGCGGCGATCCGACCCTTACAGGGAGCGCTTTGATAGCGCCCAGCGACCTGGGGCTAACGGCTTTCCCCGCCAGCATGCAGGTTGATGTCCGCTGGTTTAATAAAATGGGCGGTTTTCAGGCAGTCAGCCCGGATCAGATGCGCGAATTACTGATCACTATAATACCTCAATGATGAAACCCGGCAAAAAGGGCTTTACTATCCTGGAAGTAGTAATATCGCTGGTGCTTTTAGCCATAGGGTTCCAGGCTTTTATCGCCCTGGCTTACTGGGGTAAATTCCTCTTTAAGCAGACCGATACTTATTCTAAAGTAATGAGCGTCGGTTTGCTTAAAATGGAGGAAACCCTTTCCAAGTCGTATTATGACCTTACCTCCAATTCCTCCGGGCAGGAAAACGGCATATACTGGGACATTAACATATACGATAAAAAAGAAGGGGTTATCCCTTATAAACTGATCGAGGTAAAAACCGCTGACGGCCCCTCATCCAACCCGAAACGGATCGAAGGCCGGCTGGAAAATATTGTCCCTTACCCCTACATCCATTCCTTCTCTCAAACCATTGTGGATGACGGGGCGACCTTTGTGCCCGCGGGCGCTCCTTTGTCGTCGCCGGCAGCCGCGAGTTTCAGCTCTATCGGCGGTCAAAGATTATTTTTGTCGCTCAACTTCGAAGTCCCTAAGAATTTAATGATCCTCTATAATATCTCCGTAGAGCTTGAGGATATAACCGGGGTGCTGGCTAACGACACGATATATACAGAATGTTTTATCGACGGCATACCCCGGCCGGTAATGACCCGGACCCCGATCTGGACCCAGCCGCTGATCAGCAATGTCCTGGGAGTGGACAGCATTCCGGCCGGGCAGCACTCGCTGGAAGTGCGCTGGTGCAAAGACACTAACGCCGGCATACTTAAATTAAGGGACGCCAACCTGATCGCGCTGGCGTTCGAAAAGAATAAATGAAAAAAGGCCTGACCCTTATAGAACTTATAGTCGCGTCGGTAATAGTATCCATGCTCCTGCTGATAGTCAGCTCGTCCTATAGCCTGCATTTTAATTCCATGATCAGGGATATGCGGCTGGCGAACGTCCGCCTGCAGGTGGATTACGCGCTGGAGAACATCCGCCTTCATTGCGTGAGCAGCATCCGGCTAGAGAACAACTCCCTGTTCCCGGCCGGAATAACCAGCGAAAAGACCCGGTTTTGTTTCGAGGGGGAGAACAATGTCTACAACATAACCCCGGACAACCTGACCGATAATTCGCAATACTGTTATTACATAAATACCGCCGGCGACCTGGTTTTATCCACCAACGCGGTCAAAGAAGAGATCCTGGTCGAAAAAGCGTATTCTCCGGCGATTTTATTCAGCTATAATGAAGGGGATGAGCCTAACTTGATGCGGGTGAATATAACGGCGCAGTTAAAGAACTCTACTATCGCCAAGAACGAGGCGATATCTTTATGGTTCTCCGACCTGCTGAATACGCTATGATCTATATAATATCCATGACCGTGACTTTATCTTTTATCCTCAGCGGGGTATTCCTCGGCCTGGCACCTTCCGTCCACAGGGTGATCGAATCGGATTTTCTGCGGCGCGCCTCAGCCAACGCCAAGATCGAAGGGCTGCAAATAGGCAACCTCATGTCCCGGGCAAAACCCGGAGTAGATCAGACCAGGGAGATCACCTCGGACCTTATCTTCAAGGAATCCGAAACGCTGAAACAACTGAAAACCACCGTAACAATAAAATCCAACCGCATCAATGTCACCATCGATACCGGAGAATAATCCCCTTATACCACAACCACGAATTCGCCTTTAGAAGAATGGGTTTTCAGGCGGGAAATGATCGTTTCCGGCTTGGCGCGCAGCACTTCCTCGAACTTTTTAGTCAGCTCCCGGCAAATAACGACCTCTTTATCCGGCCAGATATCCTGGATCGCGGATAATGTATCCAGTATCCTGTGGCAGGATTCATAAAAAACAACGGTGTAGTCCAATTTGGCCAGTTCCCGCAGCCTGTTCCTGCGGGCTATGGGTTTATTCGGAAGGAAACCTTCGAAGATAAATCTATGCGCGGGTTTTCCTGAGAGCACCAGAGCGTTGATCAGGGCTGCCGGGCCGGGGATCAAAGTCATTGGTATAGAATTAGTTATCGCCAGGTTGACCAGGTTATACCCCGGATCTAAAACCCCCGGGGTTCCCGCGTCCGAGACCAGGGCGATACTTTTCCCTTCTTTTAAAAGCTTTAAAAGATATTCGCCTTTAGTAAAACGGTTATGCTGAAAAAAACTGGTGGTGGGAGTTTTAACGCCGTAATGGTCCAGAAGTATTTTGCTGTGCCGGGTGTCTTCGCAGGCGATCAGGTCGGCTGATTTCAGCACCTCTATGGCCCTTAAAGTAATATCGCCCAGGTTGCCTATTGGCGTAGCGACTACATATAACATATCTTAATTTCTATTCTACGGTTACTGATTTAGCCAGGTTCCTGGGCTGGTCCACGTCACAGCCTCTCTTAACCGCGATATGGTAGGCGATCAACTGCAGCGGCAAAGCCACCAGGAGCGGGGAAAACAATTCGTCGCAGTTGGGCACGCAAATAACCTCGCCGGCCTGGTCTTTTATCTTTTCATCGCCGCAGGTGGCTATAACGATTATCTTTCCTTTGCGGGCGCGGATCTCCTGGAGGTTGGAAACCATTTTTTCGTAGACCTTGGAGGCGCAGGCGATGCAGACAACCGCCCGGTATTCGTCGATCAAGGCGATCGGCCCGTGCTTCATCTCCCCCGCGGCATACCCTTCCGCGGGTATATAGGATATCTCCTTCAACTTCAACGCGCCTTCCAGGGCTGAGGGATAATTTATATTCCTGCCTAAGTATAAAAATGAACCGAAGTGGGAATGACTGCGGGCCAGCCGGGCGATCTTATCCTGGTCTTTCAATATCGCTTCCTGCAGGCTGGGGATCTTTTTGAGATCTTCCAGATATTTCTTTATCCTCTCCTGCGGGAGGATGCCCCGGATCTGGGCAAGATAAAAAGCTAATATGTATAACGCGGTTATCTGGGCGGTATAGGCTTTGGTCGAAGCCACGCCTATCTCGGGGCCCGCGTGCGTATAAATTACGCCGTCCGATTCCCGGGTTAAAGTAGAGCCTAGAACATTGCATATAGAAAGCACCACCGCGCCGTGCCGCCTGGCCTCGCGCACCCCGGCCAGGGTATCCGCGGTCTCGCCTGACTGGCTGATGGCGATAACCAGCGTTTTCTTATCGATAAGCAATTCCCTGTACCTGAACTCGCTGGAAACATCCACGGCAGTGGGGATCCGGCAAAGCGATTCCAGGATATATTTCCCCACTAACCCGGCGTGGTAAGCCGTGCCGCAGGCGACAATGGCGATATTCCCGATCTTTTTAAGCTCGGACTGGGGGATATTCTGTTCTTCTAACTTTATCTCCCCTTTTTTGTTCTCGATCCTGGCATTAAGGAAATCCCGGAGTATCTTGGGCTGCTCGTTTATCTCTTTAAGCATAAAATGCTTATACCCGGATTTCTGGGCCTGGGTAATATCCCAGTTTATCCGCACGCTCTTGGGAAAAACCTGCTTGCCGGAAAAATCGGTTATCCTGCAGCTCTCCGGGGTAATGACCGCTATGCGGTTTTCTTCCAGGAATATAATATCCTTTGTGGATCCCAACACCGCCGGGGCATCGGAAGCCAGAAAATTCTCGGACTGTCCCAAGCCGATAATAAGCGGGCTGCCCATCCTGGCGCCGACCAGCTTCCCGGGTTCCCGCCCGGAGATGACCGCGATAGCGAAAGATCCCTCCAGTTTGGAAATAGCCTTCCTGACCGCTTCTTCAAGACTTGTCTTTTTATTATAAAATTTCTCCACCAGGTGGACGATCACCTCGGTATCTGTCTGGCTGATGAATTTATGCCCCTCTTTAATGAGTTCGCTTTTTAGCTTTGAGTAATTCTCGATGATCCCGTTGTGTGCCAGGGCGATCCCGCCCGTGCAATCCATATGAGGATGGGCGTTCTCCTGATTAGGGGCTCCGTGGGTCGCCCAACGGGTATGCGCTATGCCGCTTGTCCCGTTAAGCGCTTTCTTTTTAAGGGTATTTTCCAGGGCGTTGATCTTGCCCGGGGATTTTCTTATGGAGATGGTTTTGCTGGTGGAAAGGATTACCGCCATTCCGCTGGAATCATATCCGCGGTACTCCAGCGATTTCAACCCATTAAGCAGTATTGGCTGGGCCTGGCGTTGACCGACATATCCGATTATGCCGCACATTGAGCACCTTCAGTGGCGAGAAGTTTTCCGACTTTCTGCGTTATTCCAAAATTTACGTCCCCAACCGGATTTTCAATGAGCAGACGGCTTACGGAACGTTGGTGACGTAAGCTGTAGCTCCGGGACATCGGAGCGTCTGCAAATTGATCCCGTACGCAATGAAGCGTATTGTGCTGAATGTATCTACGTACGGGTGAACCGGCATGAGCCGCATGTAACTTTGCTGCGATATTTTACGTCCCCAACCGGATTTTCAATGAGCAGACGGCTTACGGAACGTTGGTGACGTAAGCTGTAGCTCCGGGACATCGGAGCGTCTGCAAATTGATCCCGTCAGATACGAGCGCATTTGCGCGAAGTGCCTATCTGACGGGAGTAACTTCCGACCGGTTGCTTCTAAATTTACGTCCCCAACCGGATTTGAACCGGTGTCGAGAGCTTGAAAAGCTCTTGTCCTAGACCAGGCTAGACGATGGGGACTGGTTAATGGCTTAATGAAACTTAATCTATTCTTCTTCCTCGGCGATCACCGGCGCTACGCAGGAAACGCGGTCATTATCCTTGCTGTCGAGCTTGATCAGGCGCACTCCTTGCGAGGCCCTGCCGGTTTCCCGGATATCTTTGATCGAGCAGCGCAGGAACATCCCGTTCTGGGTGATCACCATAAGCTCGTCGTTGTCGTTAACGGTCTTGAGGTTGACCGCCGCGCCGTTCTTATCGGTAACTTTGATATTAATAATACCTTTGCCTCCCCTGCGGGTCAAGCGATATTCCTTAGCCAGGGTGCGTTTGGCAAAGCCTAATTCGGTAACCGTTAATATCGTGGCGTCCTTCTGGACCAGGACCATGGAGATGACTTCGTCCTTTTTCCCCAGGGATATGCCTTTAACGCCCCGGGCAGCCCGGCCCATATCCCGGACCTGGTTCTCCGGGAACCTGATGGCCTTGCCTTCTCTGGTCCCGATCAAAAGTTCCTGTTTGCCGTCGGTTAATTCCACGCCTATAAGCTCATCCCTATCTTCCAGGGTGATCCCGATGATCCCGCCTTTACGCGGATTTCCATAAGCGTCCAGGCCGGTCTTTTTGACCACGCCCTGCTTGGTGACCATGACCAGGAATTTATCCGGGGAGAATTCCCTTACCGGGATAGTCGAGCTGACCTTTTCCCCGGATTTAAGTTCCAGGAGGTTGACTATGGCCTTGCCTTTGGAAATCTTGCTCGCCTGCGGGATCTCATAGACCTTGACCCAGTAAACCTGTCCTTTGTCCGTAAAGACCAACAGGTAATCCTTGGTCGAGGCCACAAAAAGATGCTCAATAAAATCTTCTTCTTTCAGGTCCGCGCCGGTCGCTCCTTTGCCCCCGCGTTTTTGTTTGCGGTAGGCGCTTACCGGAAGCCGTTTGATATAACCGCCGTGGCTAATGGTTACCACCACGTCTTCGTCCGCGATCAGGTCGTCGATCTCCAGCTCTTCCACTTCACCAACGATATCGGTCCTGCGTTCGTCGCCGTATTTCTTTTTTAATTCCTCAAGTTCCCCTTTAATGATCGCTTCAATCTTTTTCTCGGAGGCGAGAATAGAACGGCATAATTCGATCTTCTTTAAAAGTTCCAGGTACTCCGCTTCTATTTTATCCCGCTCCAGCGCGGTCAAGCGCTGCAACTGCATTTCCAGGATCGCCTGAGACTGAAGATCGGAAAGCCCGAATTCTTTCATCAGATTCTCTTTAGCCGCAGGCACGGTTTTGGAGGCTTTGATCACTTTGATGATCCGATCAATGAATTTAAGGGCGATCTTAAACCCTTCCAGGATGTGCGCCCGCTTTAAAGCCTTGTCCAATTCAAACTGAGTCCTGCGCCGGATGATCACTTTTCTATGCCCGATATAACAGTCCAGGATCTGGCGCAGATTAAGCACCCTGGGGCGGTTCTCCACCAGGGCCAGCATTATAATCCCGAAGGTGGTTTCCATCTGGGTGTGCTTGAAAAGCTGGTTCAAAATTATCTGCGGCTCGACGTCACGCTTAAGTTCGATAACAATGCGCATCCCGTCTTTATCCGATTCATCGCGCAGATCAGATATGCCCTCGATCTTTTTATCGTCTACAAGATCCGCGATAACGCTGATCAACCCCGCCTTTTGGACCTGGTAAGGTATTTCGTTGACTACAATAAGGTCTTTGCCGTTCTTCTGATGCTCGACAGTAGCCCTGGCCCGCACCGTAACTTTTCCCCTGCCGGTATTATAGGCGTCCTTTATTCCCGCCTTGCCGCAAATAACGCCTCCGGTCGGGAAATCCGGTCCCTTTATATATTTCAAAAGGTCTTTGATCTCGGCCTCAGGATGGTCCAAAATATAGATGATCGCGTCCGCTACCTCATTCAGGTTATGCGGGGGTATATTCGTGGCCATGCCGACCGCGATACCGCTGGAACCGTTGACCAGAAGATTGGGCAAGGCCGCAGGCAAAAGCAAAGGCTCCTGCAGGGAGGCGTCGAAGTTGGGGCCGAAATTAACCGTGTCCTTATCAATATCCGCGAGCATCGCGTCGGCGATAGCGGCCATGCGCGCCTCGGTATAACGCATAGCCGCGGCGCCATCCCCGTCGACAGAACCAAAGTTACCCTGGCCTTCGACCAAAGGATACCGCAGGGAAAAATCCTGGGCCATCCGGACCAGGGTATCGTATACCGCGGTATCCCCGTGAGGGTGGTACTTACCCAGGACCTCGCCGACGATACGGGCGCATTTTTTATAGGGCTTAGAGTGATCCAGGTTCAAATCCTGCATCGCGAAAAGGACCCGGCGATGCACCGGCTTCAACCCGTCGCGCACGTCAGGAAGCGCGCGGCCGACAATAACGCTCATCGAGTAATTTAAATACGCGTCCTTTACTTCGGACTCGATAGAAACAAGATTTAATTTTTCATTGCGAGTATACATTTTATATATCCAGGTTTTTGACCAGATGCGCGTTGTCTTCGATGAATTTCCGGCGCGGCTCAACTTGGTCGCCCATTAATACCGTAAACATCTCATCCGCTTCCACGGCGTCTTCCAGGGTAACTTTTAACATCGTTCTTTTCTCCGGGTCCATAGTAGTTTCCCAAAGCTGGATGGGATTCATTTCACCCAAACCCTTGTATCTCTGGATATGCATCCCTTTTGAGGCGTTATTTTTGATGAATCCCAGCACTTCCTTTAAAGAAGCAAAATCGTGCTGCTCTTTTTCATGCACCACCCGGTAAATAGCTTTGGCTTTCTTAGTCACTTCCGTGCTTGCGCCCTCTTTGATCTGGACCTGAGCTTCAGTGAGAAGAGTGGAAATATCCAATCCTATTTTCTCGATTTTGAGCAAAAGGCCTTCAATATCCGGGGATTCAAAAAGCTCTAACACATCGGATTCGATCTCTTTACCCTCTTTATCCACCAATTTAGCTAATTCTTCGTCAGAATAGACAAATTGGTCTTTTCCATCCACTTTTACCCTATAAATTGGCAGTTTTTTGGTCTTTTGGTGTCTAAAACCCAGGTATTTTGCAAAATCAACTCCCTTTTTACCCAAACATTTCCCGAGTTTTTCCAACTCAACCAGCACCTGGAGCAATTCATTAAATTGATGATCCGTAAAAACCTGTTTATCTTTCAGCCGCTCGAAAACCGCGTCTTCCCGGCCCAAATCCAGCAATAGATCATTCAGGTAATGTTCGGTCGCGATGTACTCTTCGCGGGTACCCCTCTTAATTTTGAACAAAGGCGGCTGGGCAATATAAATATGCCCGTCTTCCAGCAGCTTAGGGAAATAGCGGTATATCAAGGTCAACAGCAAGGTGCGGATATGCGAGCCGTCAACGTCGGCGTCAGCCATTAAAACCAGCTTATGGTAACGCAATTTAGCGATATCAAACTCCTCGCCCACCCCGGTCCCCAGCGCGGTAATAATGGTCCGGATCTCTTCGTTGGACAAGATCTTATCCAGCCTGGCCTTTTCCACGTTCAATATCTTACCTTTGATCGGCAGGATCGCCTGGAACCTGCGGTCGCGTCCTTGCTTGGCGGATCCGCCGGCTGAGTCGCCTTCCACAATATATAGCTCACATAAAGCCGGGTCCTTTTCCGAGCAATCCGCCAGTTTCCCCGGCAAACCCCCGGAATCCAAAGCCCCTTTTCTACGGGTCAGTTCCCTGGCCTTGCGCGCGGCCTCGCGGGCCCGGGAAGCCAGGAACACTTTTTCCACGATCTTGTTGGCTGTCGGAGGATTCTCTTCAAAAAAACTGGTCAGCGCGTCGAAAACCGTAGACGCGGTTAATCCTTCGACCTCAGAATTGCCTAATTTGGTTTTAGTCTGGCCTTCATACTGGGGATTGGGGATCTTAACCGAAATTACCGCGGTCAGGCCTTCGCGCGCGTCGTCCCCGGAAATGGTTATATCATCCTTCAAAAGGTTTTTCCCTTTGGCGTACTGATTAATCGCCCGGGTAAGCGCGGACTTAAATCCGGAGAGGTGCGTTCCGCCCTCTATAGTATTAATATTGTTGGCAAAAGAATACAGGCTTTCGGAATAACCGTCGTTATACTGCAGCGCGGCCTCAAGATAGATGCCCTCTTTTTCCTTCTCGAAATAAACCACTTTATTATGCAGGGGCGCCTTGTTCTTGTTCAGGTGTTCCACGAAAGAAATGATCCCGCCGGTGAATTTAAATACCGCTTCTTTATCCTGCCGCTCGTCTTTTAAGGTGATCTCCAGGCCTTTGTTCAAGAACGCCAGCTCTCTTAACCGGTTAGCCAGGATGTCGTAAGAATATTCTATGGATTTGAATATTTCCTTGTCGGGTTTAAAAGTTATTTTGGTCCCGGTGTTCTTGGACTTTCCGATAACGGTCAGTTTGCTTACGGTCTTGCCGCGCTCGTAACGCTGGTGGTAAATTTTCTCGTCGCGTTTTACTTCGACTTCCAGCCATTCGGAAAGCGCGTTGACCACGCTGACGCCGACGCCGTGCAGCCCGCCGGATACTTTATAAGACTGGTGATCAAATTTTCCTCCGGCGTGCAGTACTGTCAACGCGACTTCCACGGCCGGCTTCTTCTCGGTCTTATGCATATCCACGGGAATACCGCGGCCGTTGTCGCTGACGCTGACCCCGTTATCCGGGCGGATGACCACGTCGATCTTATTGCAATACCCGCCCAGCGCCTCATCTACCGAGTTATCCACCACCTCATAAACCAGATGATGCAGGCCGCGGGTATAAGTATCGCCTATGTACATCGCCGGCCTTTTCCGCACCGCCTCCAATCCCTCAAGGACCTGGATCGCGCCGGCGTCGTAGGTTTTCGCCTTGGCTGTTTCTTTAGGTGCGCCTGTGGTCTTTTCCATTTTTTTATCTTTGTCTTTCATTTTTAGCCTTTTGAAAATTAAGTAATTTTATCACTATTGCCGTTTATTGCAATGAATTTTTAGCTGCCCTTCCCAACCTCTCCTATTTTAAACCGGATATCCGCGATCCCCGCGGACCTTGCCGCCAGACGGGTTAATATCCTTTTTTTCTGCATATTCAGGTAATATATCCAGACCGAAGAATCTACGGTTATATATAATACCCCGTTTTTAACCGAACCGAATTTTATATGCCCGAGCTCTTTTTTTGCGAAGGCGTCTTTTAACAAGCCGTCGGTGTTGGAAAAAATCGGGTTTTTGCGCTTGGTCTTCAGGTCCGACAGCAGGGATAAAACCGAGTTTTTTATCGGCTCCATAAAGTCACTCTAGCTCAGGCGCATCGGCAGGACGATATAAACATACCCGTCGCTGCGGACGACCCCGGGTTTTTCGCTGCCTAATATCTCAAAATCGATCTTTTCCCCGGGGAGATTTTTCAGCACATCGATCAGGTATACCGGATTAAACCCGATAACCACCTCTTTACCCTGGTATTCGATCGGCACTTCCTCTCGGGATTCCCCGACATCCGGAGTGGATTTGGATATTACCAGTTTATCCCTGAACACCTCGAACTTCACCGCCTGGTAATCCGGGGTGGCTAATAACGACGCCCTGCGGATCGCCAGTAAAAACTGCTCCCGGTTGATCTTTATTTTATTCTCGCAGGACGGCGGTATTACCTGCTGGTAATCCGGGAATTCCCCTTCGATCAGCCTTGAGATGATCACCGCGTCTTTAAAATCAAAAAGGATCTGGTTCGGCCCGATCAATAACGATACTTCGCCGGTATCTTTGAGGTTGCGCTGCAGCTCCTGGATAGTTTTTAAAGGGACTATTATGCTTACTTCTTTATTGACCGGTTGAGGAAGTTTGCTCTTGCTTATTGCCAGCCGTTTCCCGTCTGTCGCCACCAGGGTCAGCTGATCTTTGGACATCTTAAACAGGATGCCGTTCAAAATATACCTTGTTTCATCCAAAGAGACCGCGAATCCGGTCTGGTTAAGCATGTGCTTTAAAAGAGCCTGTTCTATTTTGATCGCTTCTTTATCTTTGAATTCCGGCAGTTTCGGGAATTCCTCGGCCGGCAGCCCGATTATTTTAAACTGGCAGTTCTTGCTTTCAATAATGACTATATTATTTTTCTTAGTATTCACCTCTACTTCGTTATCCGATAATTCCTTTATAATATTGCTAAATCTTCTTGCCGGGATAGTTATCACACCTTGTTCCTGGATATCCACAGGTATCACACAGCTTATTCCTATATTAAGATCGGTCGCGGTTAACCTTAAAGAGTCTTTCTGCGCTTCCAGTAAAAAGTTGGATAATATAGGTAATGTTGCTTTTGCGCTGATTATATTCTGTATTGTGTCGATACCTTTAGATAAAATCTCCTTACTTACTTTGAACCGCATTCTGGCCTCCTATTATTATTATTGTATTAAAATTTAATTATCGTATTAACAGTAATAAGGTTTTGTTTCTGTTGAAATCTATTTATCCTGCTAAATTTATTAGACTTAAAAATAAAAACACCTCTGGATAACCGGTTAATTTACTGTTGGATAACCTGTATGATTTTATCTACTTTAATCTTTAAAAGCTCATTAACGGCTATTTCCGCTTTTATTTTATTATATGAATGTAAAACAGTGGTATGGTCTTTTCCGCCAAAATGAATACCTATTTCCGGGAAAGACAGGTCTGTAAGCTCCCGGCTTAAATACATGGCGATCTGCCGCGGCAGGACGATCGTTTTATTCCTGCGTTTTAATTTCAGGTCCTGGATGGTCACGCCGCATTCCTCAGCCACGCAGCGCTGGATAAAATCCACCGTGGTTAATTTTTTAGGTTCTTTTATCAGGTCTTTAAGGACTTCTTTTGCCAGGTCCAAAGTGATTATTTTTTCTTCCAACAGCGAATAAGCGATAATCCTGATCAACGCCCCTTCCAGTTCGCGGATGTTGGTTTTGATCAATTGGGCGATGAAAAAAATAACATCGTCTGGAACAGTGACCGGCTCCCGCTCGATTTTCTTTTTTAATATAGCCACGCGCGTTTCCAGGTCCGGCGGCTGGATATCAGTGGTCAACCCCCAGCTGAAACGCGAAACCAGTCTTTCCTGCAGGTTGGCTATCTCTTTCGGCGGGCGGTCCGAGGAAATAATGATCTGTTTATGCGCGTCGTATAAGGAATTGAATGTGTGAAAGAACTCTTCCTGGGTGGATTCTTTGCCGGCGATAAAATGGATATCATCCAGGACCAGGATGTCGGTATTCCGGTATTTTTGGCGGAAAGCCGGAGTGGAATGATGCTGTATCGCGTCTATCAATTCATTGGTGAATTTTTCCGAAGGCATATAACAGATCTTTAAATCAGGGAACGCGGTCTTGATGTGGTGACAGATAGCCTGCATAAGATGGGTTTTGCCCAGCCCTACCCCGCCGTAGATGAACAAGGGGTTATAGCTTTTACCCGGCATTTCCGCGACCGCCTTGGAATACGCGTGCGAGTGGCGGTTGGACGGGCCTAGGATAAAATTGTCAAAGGTATACCTCGGGTTCAAATGCAGGTCCGCGCCGGGTTCCGGAGTTTTTGTTTTGGTCTGCTCTTGGGGCTGTTTGGATGATTTGTCTTTGTTTTGGGCTCCGGCAGCGACATCCAAGATCAGCTCAACGCGTTCTTTTAAAATGTCCTCCAGGGCCTCGAGGATCAAAGGCCGGTAGTGCTTTTCCACCCAATCGCGGAAAAAGGTATCCGGCGCCTCTAGGACAAACGCCTCCCCGCGCCTTTCTTTCGGCTTCAAAGGCATGATCCAGGTCTGGAAAACCGTATCCCCAACCTTAGCCTTTAAATAAGCGCTTATTTTTTCCCAGTTCGTTTTGACGTTTTGCATAGCTTAATTAACCCTATCCACAGTTTATTAACAGATTGGATAACTTTGTGGAAAATCCCTTTCCGGCGGTTATGCTGCTCGAAGATTGCAGAAACCCTTATGTATTATACAATATTTTTTTTAGCAGTCAATATAAATAACAACCCGGCCAACTAAGAATTCCTTGACCGCTAAAATGTTTCGTGTTACAATCCCTCCTCGTTCAAAACACTAAGTGTTGACTTGGGTTTTATTTGTGTTATAATTAAAAACACTCTAACAAAAGGATAGTGAGAAATGAAAAAACACATCAAGACGCGATCCAATATCGTAGGAAAACGCAGCCAGGGGTATCTTAGCAAGGCGGCTACCAAGGCCGGAAGAAAGGTCTTGGCTCGTCGGAGACGCAAAGGAAGAAAAGCGCTTTGTCTTTAAGTTCGCGAAGACTGGTTATAGCCCTTCTTAATTTTTATCAACAATACATAAGCCGCATGCTGCCTTTATCCTGCCGCTATTCACCGACCTGCTCGGAATACGCAAAACAGGCTGTGGGCAAATACGGTTTACTACGGGGTGGGTTAAAGGCCGCGGCCAGAGTATTGCGCTGTCATCCTTTATCGGGTAAATCCGGTTTTGATCCGCTTAATTAAATTATGGAAAAACGACTGATTTTAGCGCTGGCATTGTCTTTTCTGGTATTATTTGGCTGGTCCGCTTTTGTGGTTAAGCCTGCATCCAAAATAAGCCCGCAACCCATAGTTCAGGTTTCCAGTCAAAACAGCGAGTCCAGCCCTGCGCTTGCCAAGACCTCCTTACAACCGGTAAACGAGAAAGACTTCGAAATTGGACAATTTGAATATGATAATGGCCAGTATAAGGTAATTTATAGCGAGCCATCCGCGGCAATTAAAGAAATTATATTTAATAAGTACAATAAGCACAAATTACCTTTGAGATATGGATTATTAATAGGAGATAAAAAATGGCAATTTGTGAGACAACATGTTGCTATTAATGAGGTTACATATTTATATTCCGATAGCGAGAAGAACATTACTAAACGCTTTATTTTTGATAACACTAAATACGCCACAACGTTAGAACTTAATGTCCAAAATACGTCAAAAGTCAATTTAAGCCTTCAGATCCCCGTAACCTTAGGTATTTTGAATTTTGCCGGGAACAATGCCCAGCTTAATCCCCAGGATGTTATTGTCAGCACGAAAGAAAAGAATTTCTATCCGAACATAAAAAGCACAAAACAGTTTAACAATCTTAAATTCATAGGTTTACGGGAAAAATATTTCTGCGCTATAATCCAGCCCTTAAGCGAGAATTACAGCGGCGGCGTTACCAAGATTAATTCTAATGAAACTGAAGTCGGGTTAGCTTCGCCTATATATCAAATCGCTCCCGGCCAAACTATCAATCTGAAATTCGCGGTATTCCTTGGGCCGCAGGATTTGAAAATGATCGGCAGCAATAACAGGGACTGGCAGGCGATTATTTATTACGGCATGTTTGATGTCATTGCCCAGGTAATGCTGAAAATGCTGGAATTTTTCTTTAGCTTGGTCCATAACTGGGGATGGGCTATAGTCATATTAAGTCTTATAATTTATATAGTATTGTATCCATTGACGTTACAACAGATGCGCTCAATGAAAGTAATGCAGGCTATTCAGCCGCGTATGGAAGAATTAAAGAAACAATATAAAGATAATCCCCAAAGACTGAACAAGGAAATGATTGAGTTGTATAAAACCAATAAAGTGAATCCATTGGGCGGGTGTTTGCCGATGATATTACAAATCCCGATTTTCTTCGCCTTGTATCAAGTGCTTACGCGGTCAATTGCCCTTAAGGGAGCGCATTTCTTATGGATCAGGGATTTGGCGGAGCCAGACCGGCTGTTTACATTGCCTAATTCTTTACCGATTTTAGGCAATGAAATTAACATTCTACCTTTGTTGATGGCTGGGATAATGTTTATCCAACAGAAGTCATCAATGTCCAAAATGGGTGGCGCCGCAGCGGAGCAACAAAAGATACTATTAATAGTTATGCCGGTAATGTTCGGATTCTTATTTTACCGTATGCCCTCAGGCTTGGTTTTGTACTGGTCTATTAACAGTGTCTTAACCCTTATTTATCAGCTAAAGACCGTTAATATAAAATGAATAATGAAACTAAGCTGGAAGTAGAAGGGAAGACGGTTGAAGATGCGGTTAAAGTTGGGCTGAAGGAGTTAAAAGTGAGTCGGGATCAGGTAAAGATCGAGATCCTTTGCGATGAAGAAAAAGGGCTTTTTGGTATGCCTGGTGCAAAAATGGCCAAAGTCCGGGTCACGGTAGTAAATAATAATTCTTGACAAGAAAAAGAAAATTCGGATAATATTGATATATAGCGGAATCGAATAAAAAGAGGCATAGTTACGCGTGGAACATCTCCTAAACCATTAAAACACAATGGGAAAAGTCATAGCGGTTTGTAATCAGAAGGGCGGGACCGCCAAAACCACCACTGCTATAAATGTTTCGACTTATTTGGCATTATTAGGCAAAAAGGTCTTGGTCATTGATCTTGACCCCCAGGCTAATTGCACCAGCGGTTTGGGTGTTGACCGGCATGGCATAAAGAAAAGCACCTACCATGTTCTTTTGGAAGAAGCGGGCGTTCAAGAAATATTGCAAAAGACAATGGTAGATAATTTATTTCTTGCGCCATCCAGTCTGGATCTTACTGGCGCGGAAGTAGAATTGGTCGGCGCCATGGGCAGAGAATACCGCCTGAAAAGAGGTTTGGTGGCGGAAAGAGACAATTTCGACTTCATAATCATTGATTCGCCGCCTTCCTTGGGATTATTGACCATAAATGCCCTGTCCGCAGCTGATTCTGTGCTTATACCTGTTCAGTGTGAATATTACGCCTTGGAAGGTTTGGCGCAGCTAATGAATACGATCAACCTGGTCAAGAACAATTTAAATCAAAGCCTTACAGTAGAAGGGATTGTTTTGACTATGGCGGATTTCCGCACCAATCTTAGCCGGGAAGTTATCCGGGAAGTAAAAAACACCTTCAAGGAAAAAGTTTATGAGTCGGTTATCCCGCGCAGTATCCGGTTAAGCGAAGCCCCGAGTTTCGGCAAACCAATAGCTCTTTATGATAAGAATAATCTGGGCGCGGTGAAATATGAAGAGTTAGCCAAAGAGATCGCCGGGATCAAGATCGCCCCTGATAGCGCGGAAGCCCCGCAGGATATTAATACAACCCCATCCATTTAAAGGAGAGGTTTGATGGAAAGAAAAGCCCTGGGTAAAGGTATTAGCGCGTTAATACCAACAGCAGACGCGGAAGATGTTCAGAGCAAAAAAATAGCTTTTCTCGAACTGGGAAGGGTTAAGCCGAATCCCTTGCAGCCCAGGGAGGATTTTGATCCGGAAAGCATGGCTGAGTTGGTCCAATCGATCAAAGAGAAAGGTTTGTTACAGCCTATACTGGTCCGTCCCAAAGGCGACAATTATGAGTTGATTGCTGGAGAGCGGAGGCTTCGCGCTGCTAACCTATTGAATTTAAAGGAGATACCAGCGATAATCAAGGACGTTGAAGATCGCGACTCATTGGAATTAGCTCTGATCGAAAATATTCAAAGGCAGGAACTCAACCCTATTGAAGAGGCGCGCGCGTACCAGTATTTAATTGAAAAATTTCAGCTTACACAAGAAGAAGTGGGGGATGTCTTAGGTAAATCCCGGGTAACCATTACTAACTCTTTGCGTTTACTAAAATTGCCTGGCGAGATCCAGGAAGAAGTAAAAAGCGGCCGGATCTCCTACGCTCACGGCCGGGCCCTGCTGGAAATAGAGGACATAAACCTGCAGAGAAAAATGGTCCGGGATATAATCTCTAAGTCTTTGTCAGTAAGGGAGTTAGAGACTATGATAAAAACCCGCCGGCCTTTAGCTGGTAAATCCCGGTCCGGGGTAAAAAGTAAAAATATCGATCCCCAGGTGGTAATATTGGAGGAGCAGTTGCAGCAGGTTCTCGCCACAAAGATAAGGATCTTGAAAAATAAAAAAAGGGGACATATCGTGATCGAGTTTTATTCGCAGGAAGATCTGGAAAGGATCGTTAACAAGATGAGAGGAGAAACTAAGCTATGAACCAGGCAGTTTTAATTTTAATTAAACCGGATGGGCTGAAAAAATCTTTGACCGGTAATATTCTGACCCGTCTTTCCGAGACCAAGCTGGAGATCGTCGCCGCGAAGATGGTCCGGGTTTCCAAAGAGCTGGCTGAGCAGCATTATCAGCATCTTAAAGATAAGCCTTTTTTCGACGAGCTGATCAAGTATCTGCGCGGCGAGCTGCACGACCGCAAGAAAGTAATGGCGTTGATCTACTGGGGCAATGACGCTATACAGAAATGCCGGGAGCTGGCCGGAGCGACCAATCCGGAACAGGCGGATCCCACATCTATCCGCGGTTCTTACGGAAGGATACTGACATCCGGGCTTTATGAAAATGTGATTCATGTTTCTTCGGACGCCACAGAAGCCTGCAGGGAGATCAAGCTTTGGTTTTTGCCCGAAGAGGTTATCGTGGATCTTTACCCGACGAAAGACGCGGTTATAAAAGATTTTAAACAAGCGGTATGGGCTTAAAGAAAGAGACAAAGATGCTTAAAAGCATGACCGGGTTCGGCGCCGCGGAAACCGCGGTTCCGGGTTTTGGGACCATTAATGTGGAACTGCGCAGTACCAACCACAAATTTTTCGAGATGGTCTTCCATTCCCCCGACGGATTCATCTGTTTCGAGGATAAGATAAAGAAAGAGATAGAAAGCCGGATCAAGCGCGGCAGGGTTATCTGCGTATTGAGCGTTTTTGGCAAAGCCAGCCCTCGCGTTTCGATGAATAAGGAACTTTTGCGCAGATACGTCGCGGAGATAAAGGATATCTCCAGGCTTTATAAGATATCCGACGGGTTGAATATAAACACCCTGGTCGGCCTTCCCGGTGTTTTATCATTGAGCGAAGAGAAGATCCCGGTGGCCAGGTTCTGGCCGCATTTGGGAAAAGCCGTGGCCATGGCCCTGTCTGAACTCAGCGCCACGCGCGGCAAAGAGGGGCGGGCGCTGTTCGGCCACCTTGACGCGAATTCCAAGGCCCTGTCCGCTAATTTAAAATTTATCCGGGTGAGGTTCGCCAAGATCATCCGGGAAAAAAGCAGGCAGATCAAAAACGACGCGGAGCGCGCGGCTTTTCTTAAAGACGCGGATATCGCTGAGGAAACAGACCGTTTGGATTTCCACGTGAAGAGTTTCAAGGATAAGCTAAGCCTTTCTTGCGCAATAGGTAAAGAGCTTGATTTTATCTGTCAGGAGATGCAGCGGGAGGCTAATACCATGGGCGCGAAATCCTGCGACGTGCAAATCTCCGGCCGCGTGGTCCAGATGAAAAGCCAGATCGAAAAACTGCGCGAACAGGCGCAGAACATAGAATGAAATCCGGTTTAAAGAAAAAGGCCAGGCAGGCAAAGATATTTGTTATCTCCGGGCCTTCAGGGTCGGGGAAGACCACCCTGGCCCAGAAAATCCTGGCGGACAAAAGGCTTGAAAAGAAACTGGCGAAATCTGTTTCGTTCACCACCAGGCCTAAGAGGTCCGGAGAGGTAAACGGCAGGGATTATTTTTTTATCAGCGCTGAGGAGTTCAAAGAAAACCGCCGGCAGAAAAAAATCCTTGAATGGACCAGATATTTAGGGTATTATTACGGAACAGCCAGACGGGCCGTGGAGGGCCAGCTTAACCGCGGTAAAGGGGTAATACTCTGTCTGGACCTTAAGGGCGCGGCCAGGGTTAAAAAACTTTATCCTGAGCAAACACGGACTATCTTTGTGATGCCCCCCTCTATGGAAGAGCTGGCCGGCAGGATACACAAAAGATGCAGCCAGACCCGCGAGGACGAGATCCGCAAGCGGCTGCGCCGGGCAAAAGAAGAGATCCGTTCTTTTCGCAAATATGATTTCTCGCTGGTGAACCAGGATCTATCCACGGCGGTCAGGCAACTCAAAAATATCATTATTAAGAATCTTCAGTAGCGCTATCCGGAGGCTGAATTGATGGAATATGTGGAATTGGAAAAGTTATTAGACAAGAGCGGCGGGTCTTTGTACAAATTAGTGGTTCTGGCTTCCAAAAGGGCGCTGGAGCTTGCCGAAGGCAAACCAAAGCTTACAACGCATGTAAACCCGAATACCAAGCCGTCGATAATCGCTTTGCAGGAGATCGCCGAAGGCCTGGTACATGTTAAGGGTTAGTCCGGTATAACCAATGGTTAAAAAGAAAGAGGTTATTCTAGGGGTTACCGCCAGCGTTGCCATCTACAAGGCTTGTGAAATTACCCGGCGTTTAAGGGACGAAGGCTGCTCGGTCAGCGTGGTCATGACCAAAGAGGCCCGGGATTTCATAAGCCCTTTATTATTTGCGAGCCTTTCGGCGAATAAGGTGTATGGCGACATGGTTTATGACCCGCAGGCCTGGGAGATAGAGCATGTTTCCCTGGCGGACAAGGCTGATCTGGTTTTGATCGCCCCGGCTACCGCGAATATCATCGCCAAGGTTGCCTGCGGGATATGCGACGACCTTTTGACCTGCCTTATCTCGGCGACAAAGGCGCCGGTGCTTTTTTGCCCGGCGATGAACGAGAACATGTATTTGAATAAGATAACCCAGGCGAATATCAAGAAGCTGGGGTCTCTGGGGTATAAATTTGTGCAACCGCGAAAAGGCGGGCTTGCTTGCGGCAAAGTGGGCGTCGGCTGCCTGGCTGAGGTTGATACGATAATTAAAGAGGCAGTGAAGATTTTATAGATCCGGCGACGTAGCCAAGTGGCAAGGCAACTGTCTGCAAAACAGTTATTCAGCGGTTCGAATCCGCTCGTCGCCTCCATTTTATTTTCCTTACCTGAAAATTAAAATGGCACAGAGTGAGCGTTAAACACCCCGGTAAGGGGCGTAGCGAACGAAGCGGCAAAGGTCATAAAGCAAAAATCGCAGAACAATACGCGCCCCCTCGTATTTAAAGGAACAATAGACAAATACTCGGGGTCAAATTTTCTCGGTTCCTCGAAAATTTGAGGGCAAGTGGTGGAATGGCATACACGACAGACTTAAAATCTGTTGGCCGTAAGGTCGTGAGGGTTCAACTCCCTCCTTGCCCACTTTATCCGGCAAGGAAGCGCGGGCATCAGTAAATAGATTCGGGCTCATAGCTCAGCCCCGAAGCGCAAAGCAAAAATATATTAGCGCTTCGGGATTGTGGATGAATAGTATTTTGATAGTCCGCATCCATCATTGGTTTATAAGGTGTTCGCTATGAGCGGACACTATTTAAGAGATTTCGGGCTCATAGCTCAGTTGGTTAGAGCGTTGCGTTGACATCGCAAAGGTCTGAGGTTCAAGTCCTCATGGGCCCATTTTAATTTTTCTATTACAAAATATGGATCTGAACATATTACGACATTCCTGTTCGCACGTGATGGCTGAGGCGGTAAAGGAGCTCTGGCCGGAGACAAAGCTGACTATCGGCCCGGCGATCGAAGATGGGTTTTATTACGATTTTGATAAGAAAGAGCCTTTTAGCGACGAGGACCTGGCCAGGATCGAAACGAAGATGGCCGAGATAATCAAGCGGGATGAGAAATTCACCCGTCAGGACTTGAGCAAGGCCGAAGCCGAAGGGATCTTTAAAAAGCTGGGCGAAAGCTATAAGCTGGAATTGATCAGGAATATAGCCGATGAAAAAGTCTCCATCTATAAAACCGGGGATAATTTCGTCGACCTTTGCCGCGGACCGCATATTGATTCCACAGGGCAGATCAAGGCGTTCAAATTATTGTCCGTTGCCGGGGCGTACTGGCACGGCATTGAGACAAATCCCATGCTCCAGCGGGTCTACGGGACTTGTTTTGAGAGCAAGAAAGAATTAGACGCGTATTTGAAGGACCTCGAGGAAAGGAAGCTGCGCGACCACCGCAAGGTCGGCCCGCAGCTTGAGCTCTTTGATATCTACCAGGAAGAAGCCGGCCCGGGCCTGGTATTTTACCATCCCAAAGGCGCGCTTTTAAGAAAGATCATCGAGGATTTTGAAAAAAACGAACACTTGAAGCGCGATTACCAGTTGGTGGTCACTCCGCATATAATGTCAGCGGAGTTATGGAAGACCTCAGGGCATTACGATTACTACAAAGAGAACATGTATACCTTTAAGATCGAAGAGAAGGAATTCGTCTTAAAGCCGATGAACTGCCCGGGGCATATCCTGATCTACAAATCCAAGACCCGCAGTTATAAGGACCTGCCGATAAGGTTCTTTGAGTTGGGAACGGTTTACCGTCATGAAAAGGCCGGGGTAATGCATGGCCTGCTGCGGGTGCGCGGATTCACCCAGGACGACGCGCATATATTCTGCCTGCCCGGCCAATTAAAGGCAGAGATAAAAGATGTTGTGGAGTTTGTATTTAGCACAATGAAACTTTTCGGATTCAACAACCTGGGGATCGAATTAAGCACCCGGCCGCAGAAATCGATCGGTTCGGATGAGGACTGGAAATTAGCCACCGACGCCCTGGAAGATTCTCTGAAAGACCTGGGTTTGGCTTACGAGATCAACGAAGGCGACGGCGCGTTCTACGGCCCGAAGATAGATATAAAATTAAAAGACGCCTTAAAGCGTTCCTGGCAGTGCGCCACAGTGCAATGTGATTTTGCCCTGCCGAAAAGATTCGACCTGGCTTATGTTGACGCCGACGGCTCACTGAAGCAGCCGATCATGCTTCACCGTGTTCTTTTGGGAAGCCTGGAGAGATTTACCGCCTGCCTCACCGAGCAATATATGGGCGATTTCCCTTTATGGCTGGCTCCGGTCCAGGCCGGGATAATCCCGGTCCGCGAAGAATCCAACGCCTACGGCCTTAAGGTAAAAAAAGCGCTGGAAGACGCCGGGATCCGGGTAGAGATGGATAACCGCAGCGAGACCCTGAATAAAAGGATACGGCAAGCGGAAGTAGACAAGATCCCTTATATACTGGTCCTCGGTGAACGCGAGGAAACAGCGGGCGCTGTCAATGTGCGCAAAAGGCATGTTAAAGAACAGGCAAGTATGGGGCTGGAAGAATTTATAGGAAAGTTAAAAAAAGAAATAGGCGAAAAAGTAGTATAATGTAAGCGGGGCAGTTAAGGTTGCGGTAAATGCCGGCAGCCGTGGCTAAACCCCAAAAATGAGGAGGTGGTAGAGATAAAAAAATATATCCGTATCAACGAAAAGATTCGTGTCCCCGAGGTGCGTCTGGTCGGCCCGGAAAGCAATCAGCTGGGAGTGGTTTCCACGGATAAGGCCCGGGAACTGGCCGCTCAATATGAATTAGACCTGGTAGAGGTGGCGCCGCAGGCAAATCCGCCTGTGTGCAGGATCATGGATTTCAGTAAATTCAAGTACGACCAGGAAAAGAAAGAGCGCGAGGCCAAGAAGAACCAGAAACAGAGCCGCATAAAAGAGATCCGTCTTCACCCGAATATCGACGAGCATGATTATCTGGTAAAAATGAGGCAGGCCCAAAGCTTCTTGAAGAAAAAGGACAGGGTCAAGATCGACCTTTTCTTTAAAGGCCGGCAGATAGAGCACGCGGATTTGGGCAGGAAGATTTTAGATAGATTCATAATCGACACCCAGGCGGAAGGGATAGTGGAGAAGGAGCCTACCTTGGAAGGCAAGATACTGTCACTGGTCCTGGCGCCTAAAAAAGGCAAGGAATAAAAACAAACCGATAAGAAAATAAAAAAGAGGATGAAATGCCAAAATTAAAAACAAAAAAAGGCGTAGCCAAAAGGTTTAAGACTACCAAAAGCGGAAAGATAAAATTCACTGCCGGCGGCAAGAGCCACCTGCAGACCAACAAAAACGCCAAACGCGTGCGCAATCTGCGCAAGGCGAGAAAAGTGGTGAACAAGAAAGAAATAAAGTATCTTAAGAAGATGCTGCCCTACGGGTAAACCCCCGGCGGGATAAGAAGCGGTATTTGAAAAGGAGAAATTGAAATGGCAAAAGCAAAACACAGCGCAGCAACCAAGAAAAGGAAGAAAAGGGTATTAAAACAGGCCAAGGGGTTCTGGGGCAGGCGGAGCACGCAGTTCCAGCAGGCCCGCAGGGCGCTTATGCACGCCATGGTTTACAGCTACAGGGACCGTAAAGTGGCCAAAAGGGATTTCCGCAAGCTTTGGATCGCCCGGATCAACGCGGCGTGCAGGGTCGAGGGAATTACTTACAATAGATTCATCAACGGCCTGAAAAAATCCAATATCGAGCTGGACCGGAAGATCCTGGCGGAGCTGGCGGTTAATGAGAACAAGGCCTTTAAGAAGCTGATTGAAAAAATCAAAGGTTAATCCTGTTTTGAGGTCAGAGGAAGGCGTATATGTACGTTATAATAGTCGGTTGCGGAAGGGTCGGGTCGGAATTGGCCAAGCTCCTGGCAAACGAAGGCCATAACGTAGTTATAATCGACAAAAGCGCGAAATCTTTTGAGCGGCTGGGCAATACCTTTAACGGCCTGTCTTTGACCGGGAATGGGTTTGACCTGGCGCTTTTGAAGCAGGCCGGCGTTGAAAAAGCCGACGCCTTCTGCTGCGTGACCAACGGGGATAATACCAATCTGATCGCCGCGCAGGTGGCGAAAAAGATATTCAAGACCCCCAAAGTCATTGCCAGGATATACGATCCGCGCAGGGCGAATATATTCAAGGCCCTTGGCCTGGATATATTGAGCGGGACCACTCTTTTCGCCTCGATGATCAGAGACAAGATCGTGGAAAGCCGCTTTTCCAGCTATCTCATTGAAACCAAGGACCTGGGTGTTTTGGAACTGGAGGTCAAGAAAGAGCTTATCGGCAAGACCGTACAGGACGTCAATGTCCCCCAAGAATTCATGGTGGTGGCGTTGCGGCGGCTGGAGGGGATCATCATCCCCGAACCCAAGACCGTATTAAAAGCTAAAGATATCCTGATGGCTGTGGTCAAGGTCGCCAGCCTGAAGAAGATAAAAGCGCAGTTCGGCATATAATCTCAGGGGATAGGCCATGTATATTATAATCGTAGGCGCGGGTAAAGTGGGGTATTTTCTGGCTAAAAGGCTCTGCGCCAGTAAACACACGGTCAGTATTGTCGAGAAAGACAAAGACACCTGCGAGACTATCGCCAAGGAGCTGGAAGCGTTGGTGGTCAACGGCGACGGCTGCGACCCTGAGATACTGGAAGAAGCCGGCGCGAAACGCGCGGATGTGGTAGCCGCGGTGACCGGCGACGATGAGGATAACCTGATAATATGCCAGCTGGCAAAAGAACTGTTCAATGCCAAGCGCACTGTCGGCCGGGTGAATAACCCGGATAATGAGCGCGTGTTTTCCGAGCTGGATATAGACGTGCCGGTGGATTCGACCATGATCATCGGCAAGATCATCGAAGAGGAGGTTTCTTTCTCCGATGTGGTCAAACTGATGAGTTTCGCCAGAGGCAAACTGGCGATTGTCCGGGTAGACCTGCCTAAAGATTCCCCGGTGATCAATAAGCCGCTCAAAGAAGTGCTTCTGCCCAAGGATTCGGTGCTGGTCTCCATATTGCGCGGCGAAGAGGTTATTGTCCCCAGAGGCGACACTGTTTTCTCTGAAGGCGATGATATAATTGCCATGACCCTGGTAGGCGGCGAGTCGCAGTTGATAAATCTATTACTGGGCAAGTTATAAAAAATGAAAGCAAGGAATATCCGGAATATAATTTTAGGCGTTACCACGGAAATAACCTATGCTTTATGTATCATCCTCGCCGGTTTTTTTGTCTCCTTAATCCTTTCGTTTAAAATATGATCCCCAGGCCGAACATAGATGACGTAAAGGCGATAGGTTATTATCTCGGCAAGATAATCCTTTCTTTGGCCGCGACAATGGCTGTGCCTTTTTTATTAGGCGTTTTTATGGGCGAGCTCGGCCCGGCGATGGATTTTATGGTCGGCATAGAAGTGTCCCTGATCCTGGGGCTTTTCTTGACCAGGATATGCTTTACTGAAAAAGACCTGAATTGGATGCAGGGCATGATCGTGGTATCGCTCTCCTGGGTAGCGGCGATGGTCCTGGCGGCGATCCCTTTGTTCCTGAGCGGGCATTGGCTGTCTTTTCTGGACGCCTGTTTCGATACCATGTCCGGCCTGGCTACCACCGGGCTGACGCTGGTCCAGGATATGGACCATCTTTCATACAGCCATAACCTTTGGCGGCATTTGATCATGTTCCTCGGCGGACAGGGGATTGTTATTGTAGCGGTGTCTTTATTCGTCAAAGGGTTTTCCGGGGCTTTCAGGATGTATGTGGGCGAGGCCCGGGACGAAAAGATCCTGCCGAATGTCATCCATGGCAGCAGGTTCATCTGGCTGGTCAGCATTGTCTTCCTTATTTTAGGCACTATTGCCCTGGGAGTGACCGGGATGTTGAACGGGATGAGGCCGTTCAACGCTTTCTTCCACGGCGCCTGTATTTTTATGGCCGCTTTTGATACCGGCGGGTTCGCCCCGCAGTCGCAAAGCATTCTCTATTACCATAGCCTGGCTTATGAGGTGATCACCATCGTGATCATGGTCCTGGGGGCGATCAATTTTAAACTGCATTATCATGTCTGGAACGGCAATCTCAAGGAGATAGCCAAGAATATCGAAAGCCGGGCCCTTTTTGTATCCATTGTAATAACCTTCCTGGTTACCGCTGTCGGGCTGCGTCAAACAGGGATTTATCCTGACGCCCTGGTATTGTTCCGCAAAGGATTTTATCAGTTGATATCCGGGCATACCGGCACGGGATTTCAGACCATCTACGCCCAGCAGTTCCTGTCCGACTGGAATAACCTGGCAATGGTGGGGGTTATCTGCGCAATGGCTTTGGGCGGCGCGGCCTGTTCGACCACCGGAGCGATCAAGATGATCCGCGTAGGTATAATTTATAAAGCCCTGCGCCAGGACCTGAAAAGGATAATCCTGCCGGATAGGACGGTGATCATCCAGAAATTCCACCATATCCGGGAGATGTTCCTGGATGATAAGATGGTCAGGGCGGCCTTGATGATAACATTGGGGTACCTGGCGCTTTATGGGGCAGGAGCGATCATCGGCATGTTCTGCGGTTACCCCTTTCTGGGGTCTTTGTTCGAATCCACGTCAGCTGCGGCCAATGTCGGGCTTTCCTGCGGCATAACCCAGGTAAGCATGCCGGTGGCGCTGAAAGTGACTTACATAATACAAATGTGGGCGGGCAGGCTGGAATTCATGTCTGTTCTGACCCTGGCCGGATTTGTCATGGCCGCGGTCAAGGGGAAATAATGCCGGGATTAAAAACCAAAATATTCCTTACTATCATAGCCCTTAGCGCGGTGTTTTCTTGTAAGAACGCCTATGCCCAGGTTGTTTCCAGCGCGGAGCTGATAAGCAAAGCCAGGGAATACGACGGTAAAGAAATAGTTTATCAGGGGGAAGTTATCGGCGACAAAATGCCCCGCGGCGCTTTTGCCTGGGTAAATGTGCATGACGGCAAGAATGCCATAGGCGTGTGGGCCCCCGCGGAATTGGTCCGGGGTATCCTTTTTGCCGGCGATTATAAACATAAAGGCGATGTCATCCGGGTTGCCGGGATCTTTAACCGCAGCTGTCAGGAACACGGCGGGGACCTGGATATACACGGCAGATCAATAAGCAGGATATCTGATGGAGTTCAAGTAAAGGAAAAAGTAAGCCCTGCCAAGGCCAGGCTGGTTTTGATCCTGGCGGGGATATCGGGGTTAATATGGATATTGATTCGATTAAAACAGCGTTAGACCAGGAAATAAAATCAGCGGGTTCGGCTGAGGCGTTAGAAGAACTGCGGCTGAAATACCTGGGCAGAAAAGGGCTGATCCCGCAGTTGACTTCAACTATCCCGGGTTTGCCTGTGCCTGAACGCGGGGCTTTCGGCAAACAGGTCAATGAGTTGAAAAACCGGGTGATCGCGCTTTTGGACGAAAAACAAAGATCCTTGGGGCAGTCAACCGCCCGGGAAACAGCGGCCGGCGTGGATATAAGCCTTCCCGGTATCTGCCAGGAGCTTGGGCGAAGGCATCCGTTGACCTTGATCGTCGACGAGATCTGCGATATGTTCAAGAAAATGGGTTTTTCCGTGGTTGAAGGCCCGGAGATCGAAAGCGAATATAATAATTTTACCGGCTTGAATATACCGATGGACCACCCTTCGCGCGAGGCCTTTGACACTTTTTATATGAACGCGCCCGCCGGAAGCGAAGGCAAATATCTTTTGCGCAGCCAGACATCCACTGTGCAGGTACGGGCGATGAAAACCCGCAAACCTCCGCTGGCCATTGTCGCCCCGGGCAGGGTCTTCCGCCCGGACGCGGTGGACGCGTCGCATTCTTTCATGTTCAATCAGATCGAGGGGCTTATGGTCGACGAGAATATTACTTTCGCCGACCTGAAAGGGGTGCTGGAGTTTTTCGCCAAGGGCATTTTCGGCCAGGATATAAAGATGCGTTTCCGGCCGCATTTCTTCCCGTTCACCGAGCCGTCGGCGGAAGTGGATATCTCCTGCATTATCTGTAAAGGCAAAGGGTGTTCGGTCTGCGGGAAAAAAGGCTGGCTGGAGATCCTGGGCTCGGGGATGGTCCATCCGAATGTCTTTAAAAATGTGGGGTACGACCCGGAGAAATACACGGGTTTCGCTTTCGGCATGGGGGTGGAACGCGTCGCCATGCTTAAATACGGGATAAACGATATCAGGCTGTTTTTTGAGAACGATCTGCGGTTCCTTAAACAATTCTAAAAATGAAAGTAACCTATAATTGGCTGAAAGAGTTTGTGGATATCAAGATGCCGGCGCAGGAGCTGGCTGACAGGCTGACCATGGCCGGGCTTGAGGTTAAAGCTGTCGATGAGAAGAACGGTGATTTTGTATTTGAGATCGAGATCACCTCTAACCGACCGGATTGGCTCAGCGTTACCGGCGTAGCCAGGGAAGTCGCCGCGCTTACCGGGAAAAGAGCGAAAGCCGGCCAGGCGAAGGCGCCTAAGGGCAAAGCGGAGCGCTCCGAAAAATTCGGCATTGAAATAGAGGATAAAAAAGACTGCCCTTTATATACCGCCAGGGTCATCCGCGATGTGAAAGTCGGGCCTTCGCCGGAATGGCTTAAGACCCGGCTGGAATCTTTGGGCCTGCGCAGCGTGAATAACGTAGTGGATATCACGAATTATATCTTATTTGAGACAGGAGAGCCTTTGCACGCGTTCGACCTGGATAAATTGAACGGCCGGGCGATCGTGGTCCGCAGGGCCGTGGACGGGGAAAAACTTGTCACCATCGACGGGCAGGAAAGAAAATTGGCCCGGGATATCCTGGCGATCGCCGATAAGAAAAGCCCTGTGGCTATCGCCGGGGTTATGGGAGGCAAGGACACGGAGGTGACGGAAGCGACCCGGAATATCCTGTTAGAGGCGGCTATATTCAATCCCGTCCTGGTCAGGCGCGGCAGGCAGAGGCTGGCGATGACCAGCGACGCGGCATACAGGTTTGAGCGCGGGATCGATCCGGCCAGCCCGGATAAGGCGTCGTTAAAGGCGGCGCAATTGATCTTAGGGCTTTGCGGCGGAGAACTGACTTGCGCGGCAAGTTCCGGCTCCGCGGCTATAAAAGAATTAAGGGTGGGGTTATCCGCGCAAGGCATAAAGAAGCATCTCGGCGTAGAAATACCTCAGGCAAAAGTAAAAAGTATTCTGACTGGTTTAGGTTTCGATATAAAAGAAAAGAATAAAGGCTCGCTGGAGGTTAAAGTCCCGTCGTGGCGTTTGGATGTTAAGGCCCAGGTCGATCTGATCGAAGAGGTTTCCCGGATCTACGGGTATGAAAATATCCCGTCGACATTGGCTAAAGTGGTTTTGAAGAACCAGGAGACAGCCATCCAGGACTACATCGGCCAAAGCAAAGATATCCTTACCGGCCTGGGGCTGAACGAGGTGGTTACTTACAGCCTGATCGACAGGAAGAGCTTGGAAGGTTTCTGGGACGCGCAGGATTCTTTGATCTCTGTTTGTAATCCCCTGAGCATCGAACAAGAGGTAATGCGGCCTGTGCTTATGCCTAGTTTGGGCCGCTGCGTTTCGCATAACCTGAAACAAAAGCACGAATACGTGAGTATCTTTGAGATAGCCAATATCTACCGCCTGGCCGGCAACCGGGTCCAGGAGGAATACCGCCTGGGGATCTGTTTGTGCGGTAGCAAACCGGTTTGGTTCGATAAAGGCCGGATCCAGGATGAAGCCGGATTCCTGCATTTAAAAGGAATAATCGAAACCTTGCTTAAACGGTTGAATGTCCGCGGCTATGACTTGCGGTTTATTGCCAAAGGCGCATGCGGCTTTCAGGTCTTTGCCGGGGATATTGATATAGGCAGCCTCTGCAGGTTAGACAAGAAAACCCTCGACCGGATGGAAATAAAGAACAAAGAGGTGTATGGCGCGGAGATCGATCTGCCCCGGGTTTTTTCTTTGATCAGCCCGGATAAAAAATTCTCGTCTTTGCCGAAATTCCCGTTCGCGGTCAGGGACATAAGCATGATCCTGCCCGAGGATCTGGCCGCGGAAAAAGTGATCGGGGCGATACTCGCTAAAGGCCAGGGCCTGCTTAAGGAGGCCGAAGTCATAGACCGCTATAAAGGCAAACCCATTGAATCGGGCTATAAAGGCTTGACCGTATCCTGCCGTTATTATTCGGACGACAGGACGCTGACCGAAGCCGAGATCAGCCCGGTGCACGAGAGCGTCATATCCTGCCTCAAGGAAGAATTCTCAGCCCGCCTGCGCTAAGCTTGACGGATAAATGGTTGTGTGTTATACTTTTGCCGTCAGGAAAAGATATTTCATATCCCTGCCGTGTACGATGAAGATTTGATGATTGTTGAACTAACACAATGATACCGGGAGCTATACTTCTTTAACGCTAAGGCGTAAAAGAGAAAGTTCCCACCTGTACCCTAGCGGTTCAGCCCATCATATTCAACGGCACAGTGCGGGGATTTAATTTAATAAAAAGGGGTCAGATTTATTTTTCGCGGTGCGTTGTGCTGCCAGAAAAAATAAATCTGACCCCTTTTTCTTCTTTTTCTTTTCCCTTGAGCGGTCAATCAAACCGTGATAAAATTTAGCTGAATACGGCGCTTCTTTCAGGGCGATAAACAGCCGGTTATTAATCGGGGATCACCGGGGGAGTTATGATCATATCAGAGTTAAAACCTTTTGCGGAAATAGAAGATAGCTTAAAAAGCTATCAGAAAATATTCATTGTCGGCTGCGCAGATTGCGCTACTGCCTGCGCCTCAGGAGGCGAGCCCCAGATCAAGCAGATCAAGGAGCAATTAGAGGCTAAAGGAAAGAGTGTTATAGGGTTTTGTTTGCCTGAAGCCACCTGTGTCGCAGCCAAGCTCAAAAGCGAGCTGGCTAAGAATATGCCGCTATTGCGCCAGGCGGACGCGGTCCTGGTCCTGGCTTGCGGTTTAGGCGCGCAGTCAGTCAAGGAGAACGACAGGCTGGGTTTGGCGGTATTGCCGGGATGCGATACTTTGTTCGGCGCGGTTATGGACAGCCAGGGAAATTTCAGCGAAAAATGTTCGATGTGCGGGGCATGCGTGCTCGGGGTAACCGAGGGGATCTGCCCGGTGACCCTCTGCGCGAAAGGCCTGCTTAACGGCCCTTGCGGCGGGATGAATAAGGGGAAATGCGAATTAGACCCCGAGCGGGATTGCGCCTGGGTCCTGATCTGGCGCCAGATGGAGAAGAAACAAAATGCCGCCGGGATGAAGAAAATAAACCCTCCGCGGGATTGTTCTAAGAGCACTAAACCCCGCAGGCTGGCGGTGAATAACCCGGTTTAAGAAGATGACTGACTTAAGGTTGACAAAGGATAGTATTCGTAATAAAATCTTACTTAGGATAAATATAGAGAAGGAGGAAAACCGGAACAAAAAAAGCAAGATCATAAAAGAAAAGCTTTTTCGAACCCGAGTTTTTAAAGAAGCGAAGACAGTGATGTTCTATATGTCGTTAGGTGGAGAGGTTAATACAGCGGATATGATAAAAGAGGCGCAAGGGCTGGGTAAAACAGTCGTAGTTCCTGTTTGCGGGAAAAATAGAATGATGAAGCCTTGTTTGTTAAAAGAAAAGGGCGGGTTGTTGAAAGGCCCTTACGGTATATTGGAACCGGTCTGGAAAGAGCCGGTCCCTTTGAAGAAAATAGACCTTGTTATTGTGCCTGGGCTGGCTTTCGATAAAAAAGGAAAGCGGCTTGGCCGGGGCAAGGCATACTACGACCGTTTCTTAAAAAGGCTTCCCTCTGGAACTGCGTCCATAGGCCTGGCGTTCAGCTTTCAAATACTTCCCTTTATACCTACCACCACCACCGACGTAGACGTCAAAAAACTGATCTTCGCCTGAAAAACAGGAAAACGCGTAAAATAACAACAGGGGCACAAGATGGCATTGTGTCCAGGGGCAGTTTGTCTTACAAGGCATAACTGTTTCAACTCCCGGTTTTGCGCCGGGTATAGTCGGAGGGTAGATAGATGCTTAACATAATTATTTTCATCGCGGTAGCCCTGATCTCTACCGTTATCGGTTATTCGCTGCGCCGGTATATGGCGGAAAAAAAGATCCAGGACGCTGAGGAAAAGGCCAAGTTTATTGAAGAACAGGCGAAAAAGGAAGCGGAAGACCGCCGCCGTTCGGCGGAATTAGAGGCAAAAGACCTGCTTTACAAGATGCGGCAGGATTTCGAACAGCAGACCAAAGACCGCAGGCAGGAGATCGTCAATCTGGAAAAACGGCTTACCCAGAAAGAAGAGAATATCGACCGCAGGCTCGACCTGCTGGAAAAGAAAGAAAAAGATATCGAGTCGCGCCAGGAAGGTTTGAAAAAACAGGAAGAGGGGTTAAAGGCGAAAGAAGGGCAGCTGAACGGGTTGATCGCCGAAGAAAAGGAAAGGCTGCAAAAAATAGCCTCGCTTTCCGTGGAAGAGGCCCGGCAGATTCTTTTGAGCCGTCTGAATGAAGAGCTTAACGCCGAAAAGGCGGTATTGATCAAGAAGCAGGAAGAAGAGCTGCGCAGCATCGCGGATAAAAAAGCCGCCGAGATAATCAGCCTTTCCATACAACGCTGCGCCGTGGAGCATACGGTGGAATCAACGGTCAGCGTGGTCAATCTGCCCAATGATGAGATGAAAGGCCGGGTCATCGGCCGCGAAGGAAGGAATATCCGCGCGCTGGAAATGGCTACCGGAGTGGATGTGATCATCGACGATACTCCTGAGGCGGTCACTCTTTCCTGTTTTGACCCTGTCAGAAGGGAGATCGCCCGGTTAAGCCTGGAGAAACTCCTGGGTGACGGAAGGATCCATCCCGGCCGCATTGAAGAGATAGTTGAGAAGACCAAGAAGGAAATGGATGAGAAGATACGCGAAGAAGGGGAACGCGCGGCCTTTGACTCCGGGGTGGACGGCTTGCATCCTGAGCTGGTAAGGCTTTTAGGCAGGCTTAAGCACCGCACCAGTTTTGGGCAGAACGCCCTGCAGCATTCCAAAGAAGTTTCTTATTTGCTGGGAGTAATGGCTTCCGAGCTGGGGCTGAATTTCAAGCTGGCCCGCAGGATCGGGCTTTTGCACGACATAGGCAAAGCGGTGGATCATCAGGTGGAAGGTACGCACGCCAAACTGGGCGCTGACCTGGCCAAAAAATTCAACGAATCCCTGGAAGTGGTCCACGCCATTGAGGCGCATCATGAAGAGGCGGAACCTAAGAGCTTCTTCGCTGTTCTGACCGTGGCGGCTGACGCGATAAGCGCGGCCAGGCCGGGGGCGAGAAGAGAAACGCTGGAGACATATATAAAACGTCTGGAAAAACTGGAATCTATCGCCAATCTTTTCAAGGGCGTGGATAAGTCTTACGCGATCCAGGCCGGACGCGAGATCCGGGTTATCGTGCAGCCGGAGAAGATAGCCGACGCCGAAGCGATCAATCTCGCGCGGGATATCCGCAAGCGCATAGAAGAAGGCATGGAATACCCCGGGCAGATAAAAGTCACGGTTATTCGGGAAACCCGGGCCATAGAGTACGCGAAATAGAAAATGAAGATATTATTCATAGGCGATGTAGTGGGTAAGCCCGGCCGGGACGCGGTCAAAAGGCTCGTCCCGGAATTACGGAAAGAATTCTGCCTGGACCTGGTCATTACTAACGCCGAGAACTCTTCCGGCGGTTCGGGTATTACCAACAAGACCGCGGAAGAATTGTTCTCCAGCCGGGTCGATGTCCTGACTTCCGGAGACCATATCTGGAAGAAACGCGAAATTGTCGAACTCATCGCCGCGGAAAAACGGATATTAAGGCCGGCCAATTATCCCGCGGCATCTCCGGGGGCGGGATGGGGTGTTTTTGAGACGGCGGGCGGGAAGAAGGCCGGGGTAATTTGTGTTTTGGGCCGGGTTTTTCTTGAGTCCGTTGATTGCCCTTTCAGGGCCTGCGACCAGGCGATAGAGAACATTAAGAAAGAGACTAATATAATAATAGTGGATATCCACGCCGAAGCCACTTCCGAAAAAGTCGCCCTGGGCTGGTATTTGACCGGCAGGGTATCCGCGGTCCTGGGCACGCATACGCATATCCAGACCGCCGACGAGAAGATACTGCCTCCGGGAACAGCCTACATTACCGACGCGGGGATGACCGGGCCGTATGATTCGGTCATCGGCAGAAGGATAGAGGATGTCCTGCAGAGGTTCATTACTTCCATGCCGGTAAAATTCGAGGTAGCCGAGGATAATATCCAGCTACACGGGGTCGTCCTGGATATAGATGATAATAGCGGCAGGGCCAGATCCATTGAAAGGATCCAGCGTAAAATGCCCGCTTTCTGAAAAATGCCCAAATACGATAAACCTAAGAGATATTTTGCCGCCGCCGCGGCGTTATTTTGTTTTTCGGCGTTATTTATCTCAGCGCAGGTTTACGCCGGCGAAGGCGACCTGGAATACGCGGTCGATCTCAACGCCAACGCCGTCCCCTTACCTAAAATATTTTCCCCCAATATAGACTTAAGCGGCAGAGGTTCTTATTCCGATCCCGCGTGGCCGCAGTCGCTGGCGGCTCCGGAAGCGCTGGATGCCTGGGAGAAGAATATCGGATGGAAGGGCATATACCGGCTGCAGTATAATCTCTGGGAGATCAGCCAGCAGGCTAAGGATAAGCAGCTTCAGGATAAACTCCTGGCGAATTATGAATCGGTGATCAAAAGGGTCAGCGACGCCGGCGGGACGGTTATCCTGGATATATTCAGCACCCCCCCCGGCCAGGGCAAGGTCTTGGACAAGAAAAGCTCGCCGGTGGACCTCAAGGCTTTCAAGGAAGTGGTCAAAGGATATATCCGCGAGCTTAGTTGTAATAAGAAATACAATGTGTGGTATGAGGTCTGGAGCGCGCCTGACCTGGATAATTTCTTCCTTGGCCGGCAGCAGGAATACCTTAATCTTTACCGGGCAGTGGCCGAGGCTGTTAAGGAACTCGAGGATGAAACCAAGATACACATCCTTGTAGGCGGCCCTTCAACCAGCTGGTGGTTCAGGAACCTGGAAGGCAATAATATCCTCAGCCCGGAGAAAAGCCTTATTTACGAGTTGATAAAATTCTGTTATTCGTATAAACTGCCGTTGAATTTCATTACCTGGCACGCCTATTCCACCGATCCTTACGCCGAAAAGAGGCTTACCGCGTATAATAAAGAATTCATTGTTTTGATCCGCGAATGGCTTTCTTATTTTAATTTCCCGCAGGATATCCCGTTATTAGTGGATGAATGGAATTATGACAGCGGGGCGAATGTCCTTCCGGAAAGGAAAGAGAAAGCGAACATTTGCGCCAGCTTTATTCCCAGCAGGATCAAAAATATGTACCATGCGGGAATAAACCATCAGGTGTTTTTCTCGCTGGAGGATTTCCAGGATAATAAAGAAGGCGTGGTCCGCAATGTCGGGGCCTTCTGGTTCAAGAACGGCTCTTCCGGTTATTCCGGCGGCCCGAAACCGATATTCTCCGTGTTTAAGATGATGGCTTCATTATACAATAATCTCCTGCAGCCTCAGGTCAGGGTGAATGACGAATTCGTCGGAGCTATCGCTACCAGGAGCCAGGAGGAAGCGGCCATACTGATCTACAATTATATCGATACGGACATATTCCGTAATTGCCTCTCCAGGGAGATCGCCCTTTTGAACGAAGCCGAAAGGAAATCCCTTTTGGGCATAGTTAAATCCGAACGGGCGGGCAAGATAATGCGCCGGGAGCTGAATCCGGCTGATTTAAGGTTGAGCGCCAAGGTGCAGGCGATATTACGAAAAGCCCAGGAGTTGAACGATAACGCCGAAAAATTCAAAGTTTCACCGCGTAATTTCAATGTGACGCTCAAGAACCTGAAAGGTAAATACCTGTATTCCAGGTTTACGCTGGACGGCCAGAACCTTTCCGGGACAGAGTTTAAACCGGTGGAAGAAAAAAGCGTAGAGGCGGCGGATAACGCTTATCAGGAGACCCTGATCCTTAACCCGTATTCAGTTAATCTGGTGATCTTGAAACCAAAGCCGCCTGAACCCGAGCCTGTTATTCCCGCGCAGACGAAGATAGAAGAACCTAAGGCTGAGCTTAACCCTCAGGATACCGGCGTTAAACCGGGCAACGGCGGGAATGTGGTCAATAATACCCAAACGCAGGTTGTTATTCCGGAGGCAGTCCAGCCCGCGGCTAATAATACAACAGCTGTTATAGAAATCTCCGAACCTAAATCCCAGGATACAACTGGTAAACCGGGCAACGGCGGGACCGGGGTTAATAATACTCAAACGCCGGCAGCTATCCCGGAGCCGGCTCAAAATTCCACGGTACCTGCGGATAAATCACCTGAAGGTTAGTTATGGCGGATAAATCACCTGACCTTTTTGACCTGCAAACAGCCTCGCCCAAAAAGCAAAAGATCTATACGGTCAGCGAGGTTACCCAGGGTATCAAACTGCTCTTTGAAGATTATTTCGGACAGGTCTGGGTGGAGGGGGAAGTTTCCAATTTACGGCCTTCTTCCGCCGGGCACCTTTATTTTTCTTTGAAAGATGAATCCGCGGTGCTTTCCGCGGTGATCTTTAACCGGGCTGCCAGGGATATTAAATTTAAGATCGAAGACGGCCAGAAGATGGTTTGTTTCGGGAGCATCGATGTTTACGCCCCCCGCGGGCAATACCAGCTGATCATTGAAAGGATAGAGCCTAAAGGCGTAGGCGGTTTGCAGCTGGCCCTGGAACAATTAAAAGAAAAGCTGCAAAAAGAAGGTTTGTTCGCCCCGGAGCATAAAAAACAAATACCCTATCTTCCGGCAAGGGTCGGGGTAGTCACTTCTCTTACCGGCGCGGCGATCAAAGACGTCCTTAAGGTCCTTGATCGCAGATTCAGGGATATACATATTATAATAAGCCCGGTAAGGGTGCAGGGAGACGGGGCCAAAGAGGATATCGCTTCAGCGATAGAGGATTTTAACGCCAGAAACGCGGGCCTGCCCCGGGATGAACAGGTCGAAGTCCTGATCGTCGGCCGCGGCGGCGGGAGTATCGAAGACCTCTGGCCGTTCAACGAAGAGATCGTGGCCCGGGCGATATATAATTCCGAGATACCGGTTATCTCGGCGGTAGGCCATGAGCGCGACTGGACCATCGCCGACCTGGTTTGCGATCTGCGCGCCGCTACGCCGTCGCAGGCGGCTGAGCTGGTTATCCCGGAGAAAGAAAAACTGCGCCAGGACCTGGATGAACTTATCGCCGGCCTTAAAAAAGGCCTGGAGGATACAACGCAGGCCTTTACGCAGCGGAAACATGATCTTACGCGCCGCCTGGCAGTGGCCATGGGGCATAACTGGCAGATAAATTACAACCAGCTTGACGCGGTATCCAAGAAGCTGGCGCTTTTAAATCCGGCGACGCTGATCCCGGAGTATAAAACCAGGATCGCTGATATGGCCAGGCAGATCTACGTGCGCATGGGCCATTTCTTAAAGTTAAAAGATTCCCGGTTTGCCGGGGTTGTCGAGAATCTCGCCAGCCTTAATCCGTTGAATATCCTGGCCCGGGGTTACAGCGTTACATTCAAGGATCCCGACGGCCGGGTGATAAAAGAGGCGGGGCAGGTCAATAAAGACGATATGATCAGGACCAAGGTATATAAAGGAGAGATCATCAGCAGGGTAACTGAAGTAAATTAAGAATTTCACAGGAGGATTTATGGCCGAGATAAAATTCGAAGAAGCTCTAAAAAAACTGGAAAAGATAGTCGACGAACTGGAAAACGGCGACCTGTCATTGGATGAGGCGTTGAAAAAATACCAGGAAGGCCTGGAGCTTTCCCGGCAGTGTTCGCAGCGGCTGGACAGCGCTAAAAAGAAGATCGACGTTCTGGTTAAGAACAAAAAAGGCGAATTCGAGCTTAAAGGCCTGGATGAAGCCGAAATAAAAGACTAAAAATAAATGTTACTGGAAAAAATAAATTCACCGCATGACCTGAAGCAGCTTTCTATTGAGGAGCTGACCTCTTTGGCCGCGGAGATACGGCGCAGGATCATTGAGGTTGTTTCCAATACCGGAGGCCACATCGCTTCCAGCCTGGGAGCGGTGGATTTGACCATAGCCCTGCATTATTGCCTGAACAGCCCGAAAGACAAGATAATCTTTGACGTGGGGCATCAGGCTTACGCGCACAAGATCCTTACCGGCAGGAACAAGGATTTCGGCAGCTTACGCCAGTTCTCCGGCTTAAGCGGGTTTCCCTGCAAAGAGGAGTCTGTTCATGACGCCTTTACCACCGGGCACAGCTCGAACGCCGTGTCTTTGGCTTTAGGCCTGGCTTGCGCCAGGGACTGCCTGCAGCCTCAGGATTATTTCCGGGTAGCCGCGGTCATCGGGGACGGTTCTTTAAGCGGCGGGCTTTGTTTTGAGGGATTGAATAACGCCGGGCATCTTAAGAAAGATATGCTGGTTATCCTGAATACCAACGAATTGAGCATTGCCCCTAACGTGGGAGCGATCAGCACCTATTTGAATAAACTTATTTCTTTGCCGGTATATAACCGGTTCAAAGATTCCCTGGATAATTTTATCAAGTCCCGGGTCCCTAAAGGGAGCAGGCTGCTGAAGATCGCCAACAGGTTTGAAGAGAACTTGAAAGGTTTCTTTGTTCCGGGCATGTTGTTTGAGGAACTAGGATTCCGCTATTTCGGTCCGCTAGACGGGCATAATCTGGGGATATTGATCCCCCGCTTAAAGAATATCCTGGAGATAAAAGGTCCGAGGCTGGTGCACGTGGTGACCCGTAAAGGCAAAGGTTACCCGCCAGCGGAAGAGGACCCGGTCAAGTTCCACGGGGTCGGCGGGTTTGATATCCCCACGGGTAAGTCTCCCTGCAAGAAAGACAGCGCCGTAAGGACCTATACGCAGGTTTTTGGGGATAAAATCGTCGAGATAGCTCAAAAAGACCCGAAGGTCGTGGCTATAACCGCGGCCATGCCTGAAGGGACCGGTTTGGATAAATTCCGCGAATCTTTCCCGGGGCGTTTCTTTGATGTCGGTATAGCCGAGGGCCACGCGCTTTGTTTTGCCGCCGGTTTTGCCGCCGGAGGGTTTAAGCCGGTGGTGGCTGTTTATTCCACGTTCCTGCAGCGGGCTTATGATCAGATCATCGAAGACATCGCCTTGCAGGGGCTGCCGGTGGTCCTGGCAATTGACCGCGCGGGGATAGTCGGGGAAGACGGGGTAACCCATCAGGGCATATTCGATATTACTTTCCTGAAGAATATCCCTGATCTGACAATAATGGCGCCTAAGGACGCCGGGGAATTAGAAGCGATGCTGGAATTAAGTTTTACTTTGAATAAACCGGCAGCTATACGGTATCCCCGCGCAATAGCCTGTGAGCCGGATGTGAATGCCGCGCCTCTTAAGCTTGGAGAGCCGGAAATATTAAGGAACGGCCGGGATTTTACGATAATCGCCCTGGGGAGCATGGTCGGCCTTTCGCTGGCTGCCGCGGATATTTTAAGCAAGCAGGGATTTAAGGGGACTGTGGTCAACGCCAGGTTTGTGAAACCCCTGGACGAAAATATCTTGAATAAGATCAGCCAACAGGCTAAAATAATTTTTACAGTTGAAGAAGGTATAATTGATGGAGGTTTCGGCAGCCGGGTCAGCGAGATACTGTCCAGGCCGGTGGTCAGGCTGGGATTACCCGATGAATTTATCCCGCACGGACACAGGGAACTTTTGCTGGATAAGGCCGGGTTAACCGCTGAGGGGATCAGCGCCAGTATCCGGGGGCATCTTAAATAAAATGCGTAAGATAACCATTGATATTGAAAAATGTAAAGGTTGTTTGCTTTGTATCGGCGCCTGCCCTAAAGGGTTTCTGGTTTCTTCGGGTAAGCTAAACCGCAGAGGAGACGCCTTTGTGGAATGCAAGAACGAACAGGAATGCCTGGCTTGCGGTTTGTGCGCGCTGATCTGTCCGGACTGCTGCATTGAGGTGTGCAAGGAATGAACGAAGATAAAAAAATATTAATGACCGGCAACGAGGCTATCGCTGAAGGCGCTATCCAGGCCGGATGTTTGTTTTACGCGGGTTATCCGATCACTCCGCAGAATGAGCTTACCGCTTACATGTCCAGGCATATGCCGGAAAAGGGCAGGATATTCATCCAGGCGGAATCGGAATTGGCCGCGGTGAATATGGTATTCGGCGCTTCCGCCACCGGAGTAAGAACGATGACTTCATCTTCCAGCCCGGGGATAAGCTTGAAGCAGGAAGGAATATCTTATCTTGCCGGCGCGGAACTTCCGGCGGTGATCGTGAACATGATGCGCGGCGGACCGGGCTTAGGTAATATTTCTCCGTCTCAGGCAGATTACTTTCAGGCTACCAAAGGAGGCGGCCATGGGGATTATCATCTTCTTGTTCTTGCCCCGGCTTCGGTGGAAGAGGCATATGAGCTGATGTTTACCGCCTTTGACCTGGCGGATGAATATCGCGGCCCGGTGATGATCCTGGGCGACGGCATGCTCGGCCAGATGATGGAACCGATGCGCATGAAAGAGCATAAGATCAAAAAGATAGATAAACCCTGGGCGCTTACCGGTTGTTCCGGCCGCAAACCGAATATTATAAGGTCGTTATACATTAAGGACGGCGCCCTGGAAGAAGTGAATCTCAGGCTGCAGAAAAAATACCAACAGATCAAGGGAAAAGAGCAGCGCTGGGAAGAGGAGTCGCTGGATGACGCTAAATTGATCCTGGTCTCTTATGGCGGGATGTCCAGGATCTGCCGCAGCGCAATCAAGAATTTACGGGATAAAGGGGTTAAGGCCGGGTTGCTCAGGCCGATAAGCCTTTGGCCGTTCCCGGATAAGGCCTTGGAAAAGGCGATCCGTCCGGGAGTGAAATTCCTGGTAGTGGAAATGTCCTATGGCCAGATGGTTGAAGATGTGCGCCTGGCAGTGAACGGCAAAGCCGAAGTGGAATTTATCGGCCGCTCCGGAGGCGGGATCCTTTCCGAAGAGCAGATAATAAAAAAGGCCCAAGAGGTATTGAAGATAAAATGAAAAAAGTATTCAGCCATCCCAGATCGCTGCGCAACGTATCCACTCATTACTGTCCGGGCTGCGGGCATGGTATTGCCCATCGCCTGGTGGCGGAAGTCATAGATGAACTGGATATCCGGGAAAAGATCATCGCCATCGCGCCTGTAGGATGCGCGGTCATCGCTTATGATTACTGGGATTTTGATTGTTCCGAAGCGGCCCACGGCCGGGCGCTGGCAGTAGCCACGGCTATGAAAAGGCTCAGGCCGGACAATATCGTTTTCACCTATCAGGGTGACGGTGACCTGGCGGCTATCGGGACAAATGAAACTATCCACGCGGCTAACCGCGGGGAAAACCTCACGGTTATATTCATAAATAACGCGGTTTACGGGATGACCGGAGGCCAGATGGCTCCCACCACGCTTTTGGGGCAGAAGACCGCTACTTCTCCTTTCGGAAGAAGGCCGGAGTTCGAGGGTTACCCCCTGAAAATATCAGAACTGCTGGCGCAATTAACCGGGGTAAAATACGTGGAACGCGTTTCCCTGTTTTCCAGCCAGGAAGTGATAAAGGCAAGGCAGGCGGTAAAGACCGCCTTTCAGAATCAGGTTAACAATGTGGGATTTTCCCTTGTGGAAATATTATCTCCCTGCCCGACTTACTGGGGTATGCCCCCCAAAAAGGCAATGCAGTGGATCAAGGAAGTAATGGCCAAAGAGTTCCCGTTAGGCAGGTTAAAATGACAGAAAAGATAATAATCGCCGGTTTCGGAGGACAGGGTATCATGCTTATGGGTAAGGTCCTGGCTGAAGCGGCGATGCTCGAGGGGAAGAACGTTACCTGGCTTCCGGCTTACGGGGCTGAGGTCCGCGGCGGCACAGCTAATTGCATGGTGGTTGTGTCTGATGAGCCGATCGGCTCTCCTTTTATTGACAGAGCGGACAGCCTGATAATCATGAACGGGCCTTCTCTGGCGCGTTTTCAGGGAAGATTAAAAGATAAAGGGTTGATAGTCATTAACAGTTCTCTGGCTCAGGCCGGCCCGGATACAAGGGGTATTGTGGCCGGGCACCCTTTTTCGGATATAGCTGTGAAATTAGGCGGGATAAAGGTGGCGAATATAGCCGCGTTAGGATTTTTCGCGGCGAAGACCAAAATCGTCAGTGTCAAAAGCCTTACGCAGGTTATTATAGAGATGACCCCGCGGGACAAAAAAGAGCTGGGTACTTTGAACCTGGCCGCGTTGTCCGCCGGAGCGGAATTGGAGGAAAAATAAATGGTTCGAGTAAGATTCGCGCCCAGCCCTACCGGGAATTTACATATCGGCGGCGCGCGCACCGCGCTTTTTAACTGGCTTTACGCCTGCTCCCAGAGCGGGGAGATGATCCTGAGGATCGAGGACACGGATACCCTGCGTTCCAAAAAAGAATATATAGACGAGATACTGGGCAGTTTGAAATGGCTGGGGTTTAACTGGAGCCAGATCTATTATCAGAGCCAGAGATTCGATATCTACAGGGAGTACGCGCAAAAGCTTTTAAGTTCAGGCAAGGCCTATATCGAGAAAAATGAAGCCGGACAAGAGGCGATCATTTATAAAGTTGCCGGAGAAAAGGTTAAAATAAAAGACCTGATCCACGGTGAAATAGAATTCGATACCGCGGTCATCAAAGACCAGGTCCTGATAAAATCCGACGGCACGCCTACATATAATTTCGCCTGCGTGGTCGACGACGCCCTGATGGAGATAACCCATATCATCCGCGGGGACGACCATATCTCCAACACGCCGAAACAACTGCTTATTTATGAGGCGCTGGGTTTCAACCTGCCGCAGTTCGCGCATCTGCCTTTGATCCTGGCCAAGGGCGGCGGAAGGATGTCCAAAAGAAAAGGGGCTACCGCCATATCCGAATACCGTCAGGCCGGGTATCTGCCGCAGGCCATGGTTAATTTCCTTATGCTTTTAGGCTGGGCCCCGGGCGAGAACCGGGAGATCATTGATATAAGAGAAGCGATAAAGCTGTTCGACATAAAACACGTGAATAAGACCGCGGCGGTAATGGATATGGATAAGCTTGACTGGATAAATAACCAGTATCTTAAGAACGAAGATACCGCCAAGCTCGCGGAAGAAGTTATCCCGCTTTTGGCCGAGAAGAAATTGATCGATAAGGATAACATAGACCGGGGATATATACAGGAGGTCTTGAAATTGTTCCAGTCGCGGCTGACCGTGCTGCAGGATTTTGTGGAAAGGGCGGATTCGTTCTTCGCGGCTGAGGTTATCTTTGACCAGGAGGCAAAGGATAAATTCCTGAGCCAGGACCTTTCCCGGGAGTTCGGTTTGTTCGCTCGGAGATTGGATAGCCTGGAGAAATTCGATATCCCCGGCATTGAGGAATGTTTCCGGCAGGTGGTGGCGGAATTGGGCATCCAATCAAAAGCGCTTATTCATCCTGTCCGGGTCGCGCTTACCGGAAAGACCGTAGGCCCCGGGCTTTTTGAGGTCATCTATTGTTTAGGGAAGAAGAGGTCGGCTGAAAGGCTGGGGAAGTTCATAAAGTAAAGACTATGAAGATGAGGTCAATAGCCCCGTTGTTTATTTTTTGCCTGGTTATCTCTTCAGGTTGTTCCACGGTTAAAGGCGCGGCAAGCGGATTCGGCCAGGATGTTCAAGCCGCGGGCAAAGGTATCAAGAAAGTCTGTAAGAAACTCGTGAGTATCTCCGGCGTAAAAAAGATCGACGACAAATTCAAAGAAGCCGCCTGGTAATACCGTGTCCCGTCTGGAAATCCCCTCTTGTGATGACAAAATAAAATTTTGAAATTACCGCCAATCCGTGTTATATTTAAATGACAATCAGGTGTATCTACTGAAAAGGGCAAACTAGCAGTAATGCTGGGGCGCAAAGCTTCCGGTCCTTCTGCACTCAGGGCACCCGACGCAATCTGAATCTGCGTCGGTGTTCCGCCTGTGCGTAAGGATAGCGGGGTTGCCAAAGAGATCGCAACGCCACAGCCCTAAGGTTTTTGCCTTAGGGTTTTTTTTACGGCCCCAGCGCGTTTTTGTTATGAGGTGAATAATGACAAAAATAGCGCTTGTAATAGCGGCACTCTTCGCGGTAAACGCAGTTCCTTCAGCAAGTTATGAGCCGGTTATCCCCGCGGTGCTTTCTTCGCCCGGGTATGTCGCGGAACAGGCCGTTATTCAGCCGGACATTGTTTTTAAATACGCTACCGATCCATTATGGGCGCAGCTGCGTTTAGGGCTGGCTTACCTGGAAAGCCCTAAGCCGCTTGATCTTCCGGAAGCTGTCCCCCCTTCGTACGTGCACCCGGACGGCAAAGGATTCGGCGCTTATGGCCTTAGCCCGGCAGCTTACGCCGATGTCCAGAGGCTTTATCCGGTTTTCAAGCAATACGCGTGGGAGGATATTTTAAGGTCGGCAAAGCTGTATGATCTGGCTAACCAGGCGTTTGCCGACTGGCTGTTAAAGAATATACAAAATGAATCCGGCGCGCGTATGGATTTCACGGTTATCTTTAATAACCTGCACCGGGCCTGGAACCTCGGGCTTTCCGGATTTAAGCAAGGCAGGAGAGTGGTTTCCTCCCGCGCGAGAAGAGCCGAGGAATTCCTGAACAAACAACTTTTATAAGCCGTAAAAATCCCTCTTTACAGCTTTCCTGAAAGCGGATATAATTAAACCCTTAGACGAATACTGCCCTCTAGTGCAATGGTAGCACGACTGACTCTGGATCAGTTAATTGTGGTTCGAATCCACAGGGGGCAATAAAATCATCCCTGCCCGCTTCATGATAAAAAACGAGAACATCGGCGGCGTTTCGCGTGATTCCTTATTCAAAAGCGTATATGGATAATCCCAAACCGACAAACAATTTCATAAGAGAGATAATCGATAACGACCTGGCCGCTGGTAAGAACAGCGGAAAGGTGCATACCCGTTTCCCTCCGGAACCTAATGGCTATTTGCATATCGGCCACGCCAAAAGCATCTGCCTGAATTTCGGGATCGCCCGCGATTATCAGGGGTTGTGCAATCTGAGGTTTGACGATACCAATCCCGAGACCGAAGATATCGAGTACGTCAATTCCATCAAGGAGGACGTTAACTGGCTGGGGTTTGACTGGGATGAGCGGCTTTATTACGCCTCCGATTATTTCGCGAGGATATATGAATACGCGGTTTATCTTATTAAACAGGGCAGGGCGTTTGTCTGCGACCAGTCGCTGGAAGAGATGCGGCAATACCGCGGCACTATCACCGAACGCGGCAAGGACAGCCCTTTCCGCAACCGCGGCGTCGAAGAGAACCTGGATCTTTTTGCCAGGATGAAGGCCGGCGAGTTCGTGGAAGGGTCAAAGGTCCTGCGCGGCAAGATCGATATGTCCCACCCGAATCTGTTGATGCGCGACCCGGTATTCTACCGGATCAGGAAAGAGGCGCACCATCGGACAGGCAATAAATGGTGCATATACCCGACTTATGATTTTACCCACGGGATCTGTGATTCTATCGAGGGGATAACCCATTCGATCTGCACTCTTGAGTTCGAAGTGCACCGGCCGTTGTATGACTGGATACTTGAAGAGTTGAGCATTCATCATCCCCGGCAGATCGAATTCGCCAGGCTTAATCTGGCCAATACGCTTTTAAGCAAACGCAAACTACTGGAGCTGGTGGAAAAGAAATATGTCTGCGGCTGGGATGACCCGCGCATGCCTACGATCTCGGGTTTCCGGCGCAGGGGATATACCCCTGAATCCATAAGGAAATTCTGCGAACAGATCGGCGTGGCCAAAGCCGACAGCATCGTGGATATGGTGTTGCTGGAGAACAGCATCCGCGAAGAATTGAATAAAACAGCGCCCCGGGCAATGGCGGTGCTGCGGCCGCTAAAGGTGGTCATAGATAATTACCCCGCCGGGCAGGTTGAAGAGGTGGATGTGATCAATAATCCCGAAGATCCGTCCATGGGCACAAGAAAGGTCCCTTTCTCCGGCGAGCTTTATATAGAGCGGGACGATTTCCGCGAGGATCCGCCGAAACAATTCTACCGTTTAGCCCCCGGCAGGGAGGTGCGGCTGCGCTGCGGTTATTTTATTAAATGTACCGGCTTGCAAAAGGATGAAAAAACGGGTACAATAAAAGAAGTACACTGCACTTATGACCCGCTGACCCGCGGAGGGGATTCTCCTGACGGACGCAAGGTGAAAGCGACTATCCACTGGGTATCCTGCGGACACGCCATAAACGCGCGGGTGCGCTTGTACGACGTTCTTTTTACAAAACGCGACCCCAGTGATTTGCCGGAGGGGGTGGATTTCACAACTAATCTTAACCCCAATTCTGTTGAGGTCCTGGATTCATGCGCGGTCGAACCCAGCCTGAAAGACGCTGCCGGGGCGAGCAGATATCAATTTGAGAGATTAGGGTATTTTTGCGTTGATATTAAAGACAGTATCCCGGGAAAGCCGGTATTTAACCGGATCGTTACTCTGCGGGATACTTGGGCGAAGATAGAGAAGAAGCTGTAGTTTGAGGAATAGATTGGTGTCGCATCTTTATGGGGCACCCAATCCTATTGGATGGATTGGTGTCGCATCTTTATGCGAGGATGGCGGAATTGGCAGACGCGACAGTTTGAGGGGCTGTTGGTTGCATAAACTGTGAGGGTTCAACTCCCTCTCCTCGCACCAAATAAAAATGGGGTCAGATTTATTTTTCGCGGTGGGTTGCGCTCCCAGAAAATAAATCTGACCCCATTCTATTATTTTCGTTTATCCCGGACGAAATTGCTTTTCCCCGCGGTCTTGGCGTAACCTTTCAGTTCAGCGCCGATCTCGCCGACCTGGGCGACATGGTCGATCTTGCGGAATTCATTGGTTACCACACCGATGGATACGGACATCAGCGGTATCCTGCTCTCAATACCCTGCCTGCCTTTAGCCAGTATATAACCGTTATTCCTGTCAGTCTCGTTGTAAAAAGAAGGGATGGTCTTATCGAAGGACTCGATTATAGAGGAACAGAGGGTATCGGCTTTGTCCGGGGTAGTGACTACCACAAAATCATCCCCCCCGATATGCCCGATAAAATCTTCCGCCTGGCCGGTCTCGCGGGTGGAGCGGATCAAGATGCGGGCGACTTCCCGGATCACGTCATCCCCGTGCTCAAATCCGTAAGTATCGTTATACGCCTTGAATTTATCCAGGTCCACATAACAGACCGCGAAAGGAAGCTTGCTTTCCAGACGCTGGGATAGTTCATTCAGGATGGATACGTTACCCGGCAGCCGGCTTAAGGGATTGGCTTCCAAATCGCGCTCAGTGCGCCGGACAACCATGCGGATGCGGGCCAGTAATTCCTTGGGTTCGAAAGGTTTTACTATATAATCATCGGCCCCGGAATCAATTCCGTCGATCTTGTCGGTGATCTCGCCTTTGCCGGTGACCATGATCACCGGAAGATGCCTGAGTAGGATATCCTTCTTTATACGGGCGCAAAGTTCCAGCCCGGTCATTTTCGGCATTTTATAATCCAGCAGGGCCAGGTCAAAGGTTTTATTCTGGATCGCCTTAAGCCCTTCCTCGCCGTTCTCCGCCTCGTAAACCTCGTATTTTTCGTCTTCCAGGGTTATCCGCAGGACATCCCGGATATCGGGGTCATCGTCAACAATAAGTATTTTTATGGCCATGTGTTTTTAGGGTAGTTAGAACGCGTTTGGCAGGGTGAAGCTGAAAGTCGATCCTTCGCCGACCTTGCTTTTTACCCAGATCTTTCCTTTGTGCGCCTCGATTATATTCTTAACCAGGGCCAGGCCCAGCCCGGTCCCTTTTACGTCCTGGTTAAGGGAACTGTCAACCCGGTAGAATTCGTCGAATATCCTCTCCAGCGCGTTCTCCGGGATCCCGCAGCCGGTATCGGATATATCCACCTGCACCTGTTTTTCCAGTTTAACCGCCCGCACGGATATTTTACCCTTAGGCGTGTATTTTATGGCGTTATTGATCAGGTTTATGAATACTCTTTTGATCTGGTCTTTATCGATCAGCACTTCAGGCATATCCTCCGGCAATTCGCTGGAAAAGGAAATCTCTTTTTCTTTAAGAAGCACTGATAACATATCCGAGATCTCGTCCAGGATCACCCTTAATCCCTGCGGGACCAGTTTCATCGACGCTTTGCCGGATTCGATACGGGAGATATCCAGCAGGTCATTCACGAACTGCACCAGCTCATCGGAATGCTTGTTGATCTTTTCCAGCCGTTTGTGCACTTCTTCGGGCACTGCCCCGAGTTTGCCCGCCAGGAGTATCGAGGCGTAGCCTTTGATTGAAGTAAGGGGAGTGCGCAATTCATGGGAGACGCTGGAAACGAAATCGCTCTTTCTTTTGCTGACTATTTTTACCTCATCCAGCGCCTGGCTTAGCTCCCGGGTCCTTTCTTCCACCCGGTTTTCCAGTTCCTGATGGGCGTGCCAGGTTTTCTCGAAAAGCCTGGCGTTTTCCAGGGCCTGGCCTAATTGGTTTGCCAGGATGGTGATCAATTCTTCGTCACCGATGGTGATCACCGGGGTCTTATCCGAGCCCACAAAGAGAAATCCTCTGCTTCCTTCTTTGGGGAGTATAGGGGAGATCACAAAAGAATGCGTTTTGAATACCGCCTTTATGCGCTCTTTCTCCTGGTTTTCCAGGAGCATGCTTATAGAGGAAAGGGTCTTTTCGTTCCTCACGCTTTCCCAGTAAGTGTTCTTGTTTTCATCCACCTGGGATTTTATGGCCGCGCAGAAATCCTCGCTGTACCCGGCGTTCAAGCGCAGGGTGAATTTTCTTTCTTTATCGTCCCATAAAAAAGCCAGGGCTTTCTCAAAGCCGATCTCTTCCAGGTCCCCGATATCTATCTTTTGAAAGATCTGTTCTTCGTCGAAAGTGGAGCTGATGGTCCGGGAGAGCCGTTGGAGGGTGTACAGGCCGGTTAGTTTCTTATCCAGTTCTTCCTGGGTCTTGTTAAGCTCTATATCCGTGCGCACGACGAGTTTGGCCTGCTCGTCCATTTCATCCAGGGAGCGTTTCAGGTTATTGACTGATTCCTGCAGCTGGTTGATCTTATGGGCTTTTAGAAGCAGGACGAAGAAAAGCGCGATCGCGGATACCAGGCTCATCAGGCCCAGCAGGTTAAGCAAATTATCGGTGTTGATGTAGGACATTATTACCCCTCTAGGAGCAGAACGGAGACTGTCTGGTTATGCAGATAAGACTGCCCCCGGTAACCCATGGCCATTAAAGGAGCTAGTTGGCAGCCGGAATACATCCCGATTACAGGCGTTCCCGGAGCCAGGCTTTCCCGGATGATCTCTAATTCCCGGGCCGCGTCTCTTCGCAGTAGATTGTACCTTGAAAAAGAGCTAAATGCAATAGCCAGCTGCGAGGTCTTTGTTTTGCCGAACTTCACCATAGGATTCGACACATTCTTGGCCGCTTCGGCGACAGCTTCATAAGTCGCTTTCAGGCAGGTTTCTTTTGTGCTGATCATCAGCCGGATAACGCTGCCTTCAGGTATATTCCCCTGGCAGATGAGCGAGCCGTCATCGGAAACGCTGTGAACGCTTCGTAATATGTATTCGGTTTCGCCGGGGACGAATACGCCTACCGGGTAAGACGTGGAAAGTTCTTTTATCTCTTTTTTTAACCGGTTCAGGTCGCAGGCCAGATATTCCTCATAGAGTTTTACCGCGGGCTGGCCGTCGATAGATTTTATGATATTCGCCGCGGAAGCGCTTACTGTATGGGGTTTGCCCAGAGGTTTCCATCCGTGTTTTGTGCCTATTCCGCAGTATATCTTGCCGCCCAGGACGATCCCGGCGCAGCCGTCGGTGACTATCGACTGGTTGAAGTATAAAGATGTCCTTAAGGGGTGAAAATGATCGGAAGGGAAAACCCCTACGCAGGGAAAACTGCGCCCCAGGTGGTCCTGCATCCCGGATATGATGTTGGGGCCGTCTTCAACCATCCGGTCAAAGAATAGCAACCCCAGACAGCGGGTAATATTCCTTATCCCGTAAAGCAGCTTATCGCCGATCTCTTCGCCGGTGTCCAGTCCGGGTTTTATTTTTATGTCTTTCGCGCAGGCGCTGCTGAAAAGCGCTCCTTCAGGAAGGCTTAATAACGTCAATACCGCGCCGTGCTTGAATATGCCCTGGTTGGAGAATATCGCCGGGCCGGTCAGCCCGACTACCGGGATACCCCCGAGCATATTGTTTATCGTTCTTAGGAAATTTGCCGAAGAAAACTCCGGAGAGGTGAATAACAGGGCCAGGTCAACTTTGTTCTTGGTGAGTTTATTGGCTTTTGCCTGGCGGGTGATCTCTTCCGCGGCCATCGCGGCGTTTTTGCCTGAACTTAGCCCTATACCTATATCTAACATGATACTGAGTATATAATAGCCCCGGAAATCGGTCAACAAATTTAATTGACCTGAGAGGGAATTATGTTATATTAAGTATTGCGAAAACGGCCCCATCGTCTAGCCTGGTCTAGGACGGATGGTTCTCAGCCATTAAACACCGGTTCAAATCCGGTTGGGGCTATTAAATTTTCCGAAACCGGTCAGTTCGGCCGGCGCTGCCAAATATTCCCTCATTTAAAGGAGTTGGTCTTGAAGATCAAAAAGGCTCCTGGACAGATCGCTATAATAATCACTCTTTTTATCGCGGTTATCATACTCTTATCCGTTGTTATAATCAATATCGGCAAGGTCAGCGACGCTAAAGTGAACAGTTCGCAGATATCCGACCGCGGCGCCATCGGTTTATGTTCCCAATTAGGCATGTACGTAGGCCTGTTGAACAAGAAAGTTGATCAAAGGTCACAGTTGAAGTTCATTACCGGAGGGAATTGCGCCCCTAATTGGGGATTGATCCTTGTTTCCCTCGCGGTCATTGTCGGGGCTATTGTGGCCCCTGGCGTGGGCGGAGCGGTTGCGATGGCCGCTTTGGTCAGCAGCGGGGTTTATATGCAGCTGGCTGATGTAAATGCCAGTCAGGCGCGGGCTTTTTCAGACGGAGCGTATCTGATGTCGTCGTATACCGGCTTCAGGGAATCTTCTGTTCAGGCAATGCTTACATCCAGCCAAACGGATTACCAAATTGTTGAGACAACACAAACCGCGGCAGAAACCGGTAATTACACCCTGATCGATAAAAGCGCAAATCCTCCAACGAGTTATATTATTGAGAAAGATAATCCCTATTGGCGGCAGGTCAACCAGGCGTTAAAGGAGAATAAACGCTTATACAGATTTAATGCCTGGTATTGGAGCAAGCGTTTTTCCGAAGTGGCGGAGGCTGGGAAGCTTACACCGCTTATCAATAACCTTATTAAGGCGATAACAGAAAACACAAAGATAGAAGAATGGGATCCGGATAAATGGCAGGTCAAGAAGATTTCTTTAAAGACAGAAGCCACGACTACTGGTTTGGGGAGAAAATGGGTGATCAAGGATGGCATGGTAAGGGTGGTTGGTCCAGTGGCGCAGAATGACTGGCTCGCTGAAAATATGCCTGATTGGCTTAAGGATTTTGTCTATTTGGATGAAGGCGGCTTCCTCATCGCTGACATGGGGTTTAAGGGGCTTACCCAAAGGATACTGGATACTGTGTGTTTTGATGAAACATGCAGCGCGGATCATCCCGCGATAACCTACGCCACGAAAACAGACATAAAGATCCCGGGATGGGAATGGTTCGGGATCATTGATACGAAGTATAATTATGAACAGCTTTACCAGGTGAATGACGACATCTACGGGTTCCTTACCCGTTCCATGGAATTATTGAATATCCCGGTTTCTTACCGGGTAACCGGGGTTACCAATTGGCTGCCGGCTTTCTATGACCTGAAATCCGCTCACGCTGCCGATGACCGCCAGGATATGTACGGAAGACTGACCTGGGATATTAAAAAGATCAATGAATGGATCCAGCAATTGTCAGCTATCGATGAAATAATCACGCCTCTTATCCCTACGGATAATGGCGACTGCGCGACGGGAGCTGGAGGGTCCGCGGCTGATTGTATGCCGGACATGTGTTGCGACGATACATCCTGCTGGTGTTGTAATTCAAACGATTGCGCCTGGCATGGGATTTATTGCAGCTGCTCTCCGGAGGTTTATTCCGCGCTTTGCGGCCGTGGGGATTTGTATGGGAACAGGCCGTCGCCTTGTCCGCCATCCCATTCGTTTCATTGCTCATGCGCTTGCGGTAATGATGCCTCAACTGATGATCAGATCGACCGGGCTTGTAAATTCCAGGGGGATTTGAATTGGGCTCCCTCGAAAAACAGCGATACTGAGGTGCGTCAGGCGATAGAAATACTCACGAATCTAAATAATGCCTTGAGCGCTATTGCTGAAGCGTTGAAAGAGGTGGGAGAATCGACCAAACTTATCTTAGCGACCAGTCCGCTGAAAGAAGAGGCGGTTTACGGCTGGTTGGATGAATATAAGAAATATCATTTGGTCCGGGCAAAGGTCGCCGGTTATCCCGCTTACGAAAACTTCCCGTCTATTTCGGAAAATGACCAGGCGCTTTATGGGCTTTTAAAATGCTGGGCTGTCCAGGGGCAAACAGCAGGCACGGTCAAGACCACGGTTTCAAACTATACCAGCGATGTGCCTACGGGCTGGTGGAATTTGCGAGTTAGGAAGAATCCTGCTGCTGATGAATTCGGCAAAGCGAAATTGGACGCGATTATCAAAGAGATCCACAGCAATACTGGCGGTCAGGTGGTAAGCAGTAAGGCTGAGCTGGATGATTTGTTGGCTAATTATGCCATAAGCAGCGCTACTAACGGGCATTACGGATCAGATAAAAAAGATATATATATAAAAAAGGCGGCTGTCCCATAATGATCCGTCGCATTTTCTTATCCGCGCTTTTTTTTTAACTTTCTCCCCTCTAAGCCGCGCCGCGGTTGATATCCTGGTCCTTGCCCCTCATCCTGACGATGAAACCCTGGCTTGCGGCCAGTTGATCTTCCAGGCGGTAAAAAACAACCAAAAAGCGAAAGTAGTTTTCTTTACTAACGGTGATGCGTCCGCGGAGACTGCTTCCGGGTTCCTGCAAAAGCCGGAAGCGCAGCTTACCGCGGTTGATTATATCGTTCTTGGTAAAGCCCGCCAGGAAGAGGCTTTGCTGGCGGCGGGTAAATTAGGGCTGTTCCCGGATGATCTGATATTCTTAGGTTATCCGGATGATGGCCTGGCTGGCCTGTGGGCTCAAACCGACGGGCAGAGATACAGATCAGAGCATACCGGAAAAGACAGATCGGTTTATGCGTTAACCTATTCCCGGGCAAGATCGGGGTATAATCGAGCCAACCTGATCAGGGACATAAAGGATATCCTTAAGACACTTAACCCCCGGGCTGTTTATGTTTCCTCCCCGCTGGACAGGCATAAAGACCACGTTGCCTGCGCCGATTTCCTGAATAAAGCCTTAGATGATCTGCGCGCCGAACAAAAGAATAAATTCATATCCCCCGCGATTTTTTATTATTCTGTCCATCTATCCGGCCAGCCTGCAGGGCCTGTTTTAAATCCGGGCTTAAACCAGAGAGGGGACAGTTCTTCTGCAAAAACGGCGAAATCGCAAGCCATACAAGAATACCGCTCGCAGTTATTCTCCCCGGCCGTAAAGCTTATCGCCGCGAAATCCTCTGAAAACGAAGAATACTTTTACCGGGTCCCTGATTCGCCGAAAGCCTATCTTGAATCGGTTTACCGGCAGTGGGCTGACGCGGCAGCCGAGATGAAAAGGCGGGGATATAACATTAATCTGGGGGTTATCGCCGATGTGCCCGGGGATATAAACGATCAGAGGATAGATCTGGTAAGAAAACAAAAGGTCTTTTCGGATGATCCAACGGAAGTTTCCAGGCTGGCCGACCGGATCGCGCAAGCCCTGGATGATCGCGGCATAATCCCTGTGGTAAAACATTTTCCGGGATTGGGCAGTGTGTATAAGGATACTCATAAATGGCTGCCCACGGTGAATTCTCCCCTGCCGGTAATTTATAATAAAGACCTGCGCCCGTATAAAGATTTGATCCGCTCCGGAAGGCATTTTATGGTTATGACCAGTCATGCCGTATATCCTTGCCTGGACGATAAACCCGCGTCTTTGTCCTATAAGATCCAGAGCCTTATTTTAAGGAAGGAATTGGGTTTTCAGGGGTTGATAATTTCTGATGAGTTAGGGATGCAGGCGTTAGAAGAATACGCTATTCAGCGGGGTATTCCGCCTCCTTATATCGGAGAACTGGCTGTTTTATCTTTTTGCGCCGGCACGGATATGGCTATCATTTATCCTGAACCGGAAAAGGCGGATGCGATCATCCTTTCGGTTGTATCGGCGGTAAAACAAGCCCTAAAAGAAGGCAGGCTGAGCCGGGAAACGCTCGATGGATCGGTAAACAGGATCTTAAAAGAGAAAGGCATGGCTTTTAAAAAAGACCTGTCAGGTCTGTTGGATAGCATGACTATCGACGAAAAAATATGTCAGAAGTTGGTCATTGATACTTACGCTGACCCGGCAATAGCTATCAAATACAGCCTTGGCGGAGTGCACGCTCGGGATTATAAGGTAATCCCTGATATCCAGAGCAAGGCAAAAATACCTGTTTTTATTTTTGGGCAGTATGAAGGAGGAAGGATAATCGAGGCAGGGCTTAATCCTTACGCTGAAACCGGGTATCTTATCGGCAGGGAATTCGCCCGGGCGGTTAAATCGCGCGTATCCCGGGGGCAGGATAATGGTGACCGGGAAGAGAATGTTGAACAACTGCCGGATCCGGCTTTCTCTTTTAATCAACTGGGGGCGGAAGAACGCTCTAAGATCATAAATATACTCGCCGCTTCTGTGGACGGTAATATCAGATTCTATGAGCATCTGCGGGAAAAGAAAAGTTTCCCATTGCCTAATCCGGAACACCTCTCGCCTTTGAGTATTGATAATGAAAATCATATCCCGGGTGTTAAATTCAGGGATTTTTCCGGAGTCCCGGTAAAATGGCTGCGGAATTTCTCTGACCGCGACACCGCAGTTTGCGCGTACCTGGTTTTTAAGAAGACTTTTGACGAATGGGCGCGAGAAGAAAGGGCGTTGGGCGATAATGGGGAAGGTTCCCGGGATGAAATGATGCTCGACAGGCTTAACCGGCTTAAAATCATGCTTCTGAGGCTCAAATGAAACTTAACGCTGACGCGAAGATAATCGGGTTTATATTATTACTGGCTGTTTTATTCGCGGTCTGGGCCGGGCCGCACCGCGAAGGCGACGGCGTTTCTTATTATATGATGACCAGCTCGCTGGCTAAAGACGGTGATCTTATCTTGGATGGGCATGATGAGGCCCGGTGGAACAAAGAGAATTTTGAAGGCATCCCTGTCGGCGTGTATGTCAGGTTTGATGATAAAGGGCATATGCGTTATGCCAAGCCGGCGCTTTATCCGTTGATCGCCGCTCCTTTTCTGCTGGTTTTAGGCAGGGCTGGGCTGGTTGTCCTGAATGGGTTGATGCTGGGTTTATGCGTAGTCTTCGCTTATTTTTCTTTGCGCCGCTATATCAATCGCCTTCCCGTTTTTTTTATATCTACGGGATTTTTCGCGTTTAGCTTCATACCGGCGTATATAAGCTGGATGACCCCGGATATATTCTTATTTTTCTCCTGCAGTTTATGCGTCTATTTGCTCTATGCGGATCGACCTGAGGCGTGCGCCTTGATCATTGGGTTGATCGCAGCGGAGAAACCGGCGTTTTTGGTTATGCTTGTCCCTTTGATCGCGTTTGTTGCCTCTGGCAGAAAGCCCAGGCAGCTTATTAAAACGCTGATGATCTGTTTTCTGGGGACAGTCCTGGTTCTGTTGATCAATTTTTATTTTCTTAAGACTTTTTACGCTTACAGCGACCCTAAATATATGGTATCCAGCGGAATGGCGCCGCATACGCTGGAAGAACTGCGCGCCCGGCTGGCGCTCGCGCCCGCGGAACTTCTGGATATGCGTTTTAACAGCTGGCCGCTTTTTATCAGGAATATTATTAATTTTTCCGCCGGCCGATTCAGCGGGATGCTTTGGTATGGTTTCCCTGCTGTGGTCTGCGTATTTATTTATTTGTGGCGCAGGCGGATGTTGACGCCGATGGAAAAAGCCCGGAATGACAGCATTTTGTTCGCGGCGGCTTTGTTAATTACGATATTGTTGTTTTTCCGGCCTTTGAATTATTTCGGCGGATTGGGTTTTTGGGGAACCCGGTATTTTTATCTCTTTCCAGTATTGCTTTTACCCGCGGCTTTTAAGGGGATGAAAAGACCATGGTTGGTTTTTCTGTTATTTCTGCCCGCGTTTTGGGTCAGTTCCCAGGTTTTGAGCAGTTCTTTGTCTGTGAAAGCCTGGGGCAGCAGTTCATGGCGGGAGAAAAATGTGTTATTTTTCAGCGTGCATACCTGCAAGGCCCCGCTGAGATACGCGCCTTTAGAAATAAACACTATAGAAAACCTCAGGGTTTACCATCTGGATCTTGGGGAGGGATTGACTTTATATGCCCCTCTGGGCGTGAAGAAAGACCCCGGCGGTTTACTCGTATTCGAGAAAGGCCAGGAGATGGTTTTTCTCGGCCGTAAAAAACAGACAGGTCTGGCGTTACAGACCACTGCCGGAGAGTTTGTTTTACGCCCGGTTTTGGTCCTCGGCGACCGGACAGGGCAAGAACAAAAAGCGTTCTTTTATTTTAAGCCCGGGCAAGACCTTAAGTTGACAGCGGTTAAGCCGTTGCTGTCTTAACGGCTTTCTTTGACCGCGTCCTTCCTGATATAAAATACCGCATCCTGTGCATAATGGTAGAGCCATCTTTTTACCGCCGGTATTTTTGTGTTCCAGAGAAGGCGATTAATCCGTTTATCATCCAATATCCTCATATCGCCCGGGAGGAAAGCCGCTATTGGCCGCCAAAAACAAAGGGTATTGAGTATAGGTTTTTGAACCTGCAATTTAGCCGCTGTGCGGTAGTCAGCCAGGATCCGGGCTGTTGTCTGCGGCGCGTAATCCTTGAACCTTCCCAGAAGTATCAATCCCGGTTTATATTTTTTAAATACCTGTTCGACCAATTCCGCGGTGGGTAACCTTTTGCTGGTCAATACCGCTGTTTCCGGAGGCACAAGAATACCGCTTCTAAAGGCGTAAATAGGAAGGTCGGTAAATATCCAGCGTTCTTTTCCGTTGAGCTTCGCTATTAAATCCAAGATTCTATTTTCGCCGCTCATGCCGGAGCGTTTTAATAAAGAACAGCCGTCGATTAATTTAAACGGCATCATTGCCGCTGCGAGGACGATCAGCGCAAAGGCGGTATAATAAAAAAGGCCCTTATTCTTTTCGGTTTTAGTTTTTCGCAAAGACTCTGCGAATAAAATGGCTGCCAGCCAGCATACGGGTATGGAGATAAGCAGGTAGTAATGGTCCCAGACCGGCCGGTGGAGCGCTAAGAATAAGAACGCCATGCCAAGCCATAGCCCGGGCAATAAGATGCCCCGGTTTTTTTTAACGCGCAGATTCGCCGCTATCCCGAATATCGCCAGGAGCGCTATATCGTAGTCCTGGATCATCGACCTGAAGATCACCGAAAAGTCAGCCTGGGGTATTTCTACCCTGGCCAGGTGGGGTTTAAAGAGCTGGTTGAAAAATAACCCCATCTGCGGATAAAAATAAGCGAGAATGACCAGGAAATAGGTCAAGGTAACGCCTGAAAGCCATAATATTCCCGGTAACAAAATCCGGCCGGAAGTTTTTTTATCCCGGTTTTTTAGCGGAGTTATTTCCATCAGGATGAGCGGGAGCATAAATACGGTGAAAAATTTAGTCAAAAGAGCGCAAGCCATGAAACCCGCGGATAAAAAAAGGATAGTTTTGCGTCCTGACCGGGAATACTCGGCCGCGCAGTAAAGGGCGGCCAGGGCTAAGGCCAGGCTGGGTATACCGATCATGACCGAGATGCTTAAACGCAAGAAGTCCGCTGATAAGATAAGGAAAATACACGCGGTCAGCGCTGTCAGGGGATCTGTTCTTATCCGGATATTCTGGTAAAGCCCCCAAAGTAAAATCCAAGAGAAAAACAGCACCATAAGCCTGGCGGAATAAACGCTTGAGCCGAACATCCTGAACCAGGATGACAAAAGCGCCGTAAAAAGAGGGGGCTGATCGCTCCATATCTGTTTGTAGAGGTCAAATCCTTCGCGGACCAGCTGGGCTTTTATAAGATTGGTCCCTTCGTCAGGGTCGAATTCAAAGGTGTTCTTCATTGAATCGTGGAGGAAAAACGCCAGGATCAAAGCGCAGCAGATAAGCAGTGCCAGAAAGCAGGTTTTCTTCATATTATACAGGCGCATGTTTGAATATTATCCGGTTCGCTTCTTTTAAGATCTTCATTACAGTGCCTGGGTCGCCGCCGGTAGCTTTCCCGGATTTGCGCCGGTAATGGCTCACCGGCATTTGTATGAAGGAAGGGTTTTTGTTCTTCAAACGGTAAAGTATCTCGAAATTTATCACGCCGCCCGAAGACAAAAGGGGCAAGTTTTTTAATAAATCGGTTTTGAATAATTTGAAGCCGCAGTTTATGTCTCTAATATAAACCCCGGGCAAGAAAAGATTCGCCAGCCAATTCCCGGCAGCCCCAAGCAGCAGGCGGTAGCCGTTGTCGTTCCTTTGCCTGCGCCAGCCCAGAATAAAATCCAGGCTTTGTTTCTTTTCCCACATTCCCTTAAGGTCGGCTATATCGAATTGGCCGTCGGCGTCGATAATAAAGAGCCATTTTTTTTCAGCCGCGTTTATCCCCTGGCGTATCGCCCATCCATAGCCGTTATTCCGCCCTGCGCGTATTATCCTGATCCCGGGGTTATCTTTGGCCAGCCCGGAAACGATCTTTTCGCTTTGGTCAGTGCTTCCGTCATTGACCGCGATGACCTCAAAATCATCCGCGAGCCCCTCCAGGAAAGGCAGCATCTTTTTAACCGCGCGCTCTATTCCCGCGGCTTCATTATATATAGGGAGAACGACTGACAGGCTGTTTTTTTCCATTGGGTAAATTATATCATGAAAAAAGTTGACTTTAAAAAAGTATTATGATATATATTATAGTTAACCGCCTTAATTTGCTTTTAGTGCTGTGGCGGCATAGGGTTAAATTTGATCTTGCTCCGTAAATGAACACCCAACCTAAGAGGAATAAATGAAAAAGTTATCCTGCCTTCTTTTCATCCTGGTAATCTTTTCCTTAATCGGCTGTGAAAATCTCAATATAACCGCTCCGGCGAAGCCAGAGGGAACGATCGTCGCCCAAGTCGGCAATATGTATATTACTCTCGAGCAGTTGAACCAGGAGATCGATAATATCAATACCTTGAACGCGCTTTATAATAACGCCGAACCTAAGAAATTCACTCCCGAGGAAAAATTAGCTTTCCTGAAAGAAGAATTGATCCCGAGATACCTGTTCTATAAAGAAGCCAAGGCCCGCAGCGTGGATAAGGACCGTAAGGTCCAGGAACAGCTTTTGAACGCCGAGGTCAGGATCGTCTTTGACCAGTTTGTTAAGAAAGAAACCTCTGAGACCGCTCCGACTTCTAAAGAGATAGAGGCTTTTTATAACAACTACAAAGAGCGTTTCCGCCCCACTGAAGAGAGAAGGATACGCGAGATACTGGTATCCAGCGAGGATGAGGCTAAAGAAGTGCTGATCGAGCTGCTTAAGGGGACGGATTTCGCCACCCTGGCCCAGCAGCGTTCTAAAGCCCAGACCGCTTCTAAAGGCGGGGACCTGGGTTTTATCGGCAAAGGACAATTGGGCGAGGAATACAAGAAATTCGACGAAATGGCGTTTTCCTCTTCCCTGGAACAGGGGCAGATCAGCTCGGTGTTCAAGGATAAAAAAGGATATTATATAATAAGGCTCGACGGTGTGCGCGGCGGGCAGACCCCTTCTTTGAACGAGGTTTGGGACCAGGTAAAGAATACCGTGATCATGGTAAAACAGCAGCAGAAGATACAGGAGCTGAACGACAGCTTATCTAAAAAAACCAAGGTGTCGATATACCAGGAGAAAGTAAAATAACCTATGGACCAGGTAAACCCGGAATTCAGGAAAAAAATCTTGATCGTCGTGGCTATTGCTTGCGGTATCCTGGCAGCGCTTCTGGGCCGGGCGTATATCGCGGATAAGGAGACGGAGTTAAAGAAACAGGTGGCTTTGGTCAAGCAGCGCGAGGCCAAGGAATTGGCGGCTAAGCAACAGAATAAGGTCGCGGTCCTGGTAGCCGCGCGCAATATCACGCCGGGCGTGCCTATCCTCCCGGAAGACCTGGTTACCCGGGAAGTGCCCGAAGAATTCCTTCAGCCCGGGGCAATAAGGGCGTCTGTTAATATCATAGGAATGCTCGTCCAAACACCGATCATACCTGGAGAGCAGATACTCAGGACCAAGCTCGGCGCTCCTGCGGAGAAACCCAGGATCTTATCCGAGATCACTCCAAAAGGAAAAAGGGCGGTCCCGGTAATTGTCGACAATATCACCAGCCTCGCGGGGTTATTGCAGCCGGGAGATTACGTTGACGCCCTGGCGATAATCACCCCGCCTCAAGGTTCTTATCTTTACGCCTTGGCCGTGGATAACACCTCCGGCGGCCAGCAATCCAATAAAAACGAATCAAAATTAGTTACTTTGCCGCTTTTTCAGAACGTCCTGGTTTTGGCCATAGGATCGGAAATGGGCGGACCGGCGTCAGGAACCCGCGGCGATAAGCCTAAAGAAAAAGCCAAAGGTTCGGATAACTCGGTTACTTTGTCGCTCAGCCCCCAGGAAGCGGCCCTGGTTTCATTTATCCAGGAGCAGGGTAAGATCCGGCTGGTAATGCGTTCAAACAGCGATGTTTCTCAATCGAAGGTGGACCCGGTCAACTGGGATAACCTCTTCGATTATTTATATCCTAAAGCCAAGGAACACGGAGGAAAGCCTCCGGCTACTGTTGAAATCTATCGCGGGCTGCAAAAAGAAGTTATTCCTTTATCTGAAGGGAAGAAAAAATGAAGAAAACCTGGTTATTTTTAATAATACCGGCTTTGTTATTATTAACAGGCAGCAGGTCTGGTTTTTCCCAGGAGAAGAAAGCTGCCGGCACGGGTTTAGAACAGACTTTTTACATGGGCGAGATCAAGGCGGTTAGCGTGGATTCGCCTTCCCGGGTGGTAGTAGGTAACCCCGCGGTAGCCGATGTTATTTCAGTCAGCGCCCAGGAGATCATGGTCGCCGGAAAAGGCGCCGGAGCGACAAACCTGATCTGGTGGGATGATTTTGGCGAGCACCATTTGCGCTTAAGGGTGTTTACCGAGGATATGGGCGAGATCAAGTCCCGTATAGACAGCCTGATAAAAGAACTGAACCTGCCGAATGTCTTTACCCGGACCGCGGATAGCGAAGGCAAGGTGTTATTATTAGGAACCGTGAAAAGTAATGAAGATATAGACAGGATCAAAACCGCGCTTGGCCTTCTATTCGCCAGGACAACGAACCTTATTAAGATAGACGAGGAAAAGGCTATAATAGAACTTGATGTTGAAGTCCTGGAGGTCAACAAAGACGGCACAAAAACTTTAGGGATGAACTGGCTGGATTCCACTACTGGGGCGATTGCCCTTACCGAGCCCAGCCGTTTCCCTACCAGGCTTGCCGGGGTCCCGGATTCTTTGATCCGGGTAACTGAATGGACCCATACTTCCCTGGGAGCTACCTTGAACTTATTGGTCCAGGAAGGGAAAGCCAGAATACTTTCCCGTCCGAAGCTGGCTTGCCAGAGCGGCAAAGAAGCGGAACTTCTGGTGGGCGGTGAAAAACCGATCATGACCACTCAATCCGGGGATAGCAGCGATTCCACCTCCGTAGAATATAAAGAATACGGTATAAAATTGAAGATGGCTCCGGTATTGACCGCGGAAGATAAGATAAAGCTCGCGCTCAATGTCGAGGTCAGCGACGTAGGCACAGCTGAAGTCCTGGGGTCAGCCACTCAAACCACTGCCCGGGCCTATCCTTTGACCAAACGTTCAACCGCCACTCAGCTTTATCTTAACGACGGCCAGACCCTGGCGATCAGCGGTTTGATCAAGCAGAAAACCGAGGAAGACCTTCAGAAGCTTCCCTGGTTGGGGGATATCCCGGTATTGGGTATGTTCTTCCGCAGCCGCAGCACGAAACAGGGCGGGGGCAGCGGTGAAAGAGGGGATACTGAACTGGTAATAATGATCACCCCTATAGTGATCAAGGATAAGAGCGAGAATAAACAAGCGGCTGAAGAGGCGAAACCAGCGGCTAAGAAGAAAACCGCGGTGTCTAAAGATAAAAAAGAAACAGTTAAGGCGGCGGCTGATATAGAAGATGAAGAAGAAACCGAGATAGCCAAGGAATCAACTCCGGCTAAACCCAAGAAAGTTGAACCGGCCAAGGCGGTTAAAACCCAAAAGCCGGCTGTAACGCAGCAGAAAACCGTGGAGAAGAAATCCGCGGCCAAGCCGGTAAAACCCGCGGTGAAGAAAACAGAAGAAAAGTCTGTAAAGGCTAAAGAAAAGAAAGAAGTTGCCTCAAGTAAGCAGAAGTCCGCGGAAAAGAAATCTCCGGCTGCCGCAGGTGTTTCTAAAGAAAAGTCAGCGCAGGCGCCTGTTGGTCAGGATATCCCGGCCCAAGAAGAAACAAGAGCTCCTGAAGCGGAGAAGACAATAGATCCGGAAACCGCGTATGTCCGGGGAGTGGCGGAATACCTGAAAAATAATATTTTTTACCCCTGGGCGGCGAAACAGGCTGAATTGCAGGGCACGGTTATCCTGGACCTGCATTTGGTAAATACCGGGGATCTTGTCGAAGCCAGGATCAATAGCTCTTCCGGTTATTCCGTGCTCGACGAGAACGCCTTGCGCATAGCAAAGCAGATCACTCCTTATCCGTCTTTTCCGCGGGGTATAAGCGATCCGGATCTCTGGGTGCAAATCCCTATCGTATATAATCTAAAAGAATAAAATATGGCCCATACAATAGCCATTTTTAGCCCTAAGGGCGGAGCAGGAAGGACTTTCCTGGCTACTAATATCGCCGCCAGCCTTGCCAAGAAAACAGGCGCTGGTAAAGTCCTTTTAGTCGACATCGACCTGCAGCTGCCCGGAGATGTGGCAAAGCTGCTGAATTTGAAACCCGCCAGAAGCCTGGCTGAACTTATCCCTGAATGGAAGTCCGGCAATCAGATCGATCTCCCCCGGATCAAAGAATTCGTCCAATCGCATAATTTGAGCGGATTGGATTTCCTCCCGGTGACCCTGCATATCCGGCAAAGAGGCCTGATAGAAGAGAAATTCATCGAGTACCTGTGCGAACAGCTGGACAAATCATACGAATATATCGTTATTGATGTAGGCAGCGTATTCACCAGGATATCGCTCACGGTTTTCGGCAAATCCAACCTGATATTATTTATCGTAAACCCCGATCTGCTTTCAGTAGGCCAGGTAAAAGAAGCCATAGATATACTGCAGTCTTTCGCTTTTCCTCTCAGGATGATCAAGGCTGTGCTTAACCGCGCGGAAAGCCAGGGAGGGGTTTCTTTGGCTGAGGTCCGGGCAGCTATCCCTCTTGAGATAATCGCCCGCGTCCCGTCTGACGGCAAGGCTGTGGGTTTAGCTCTAAACCGGAGAAATCCGGTAGTCCTGGATAACCCTAAATCCCACGCCGCTATGGCGATCGATAAACTGGCTAAGAGTTTTATCGGCTCTAAAGACATGTTTACCGTGCATCGCGACCTGGAAGCTTCCCTTATGGAAAGTTTTTCCGCGGAGAAAATAGATCTGCCCGCTGACGGCGGCAGCGCGGCTTTGGGTATCTCTGCCAGCGAAGAAGCGAGGCGCAAAGAAGTCACTAAAGACGACTTGGTCAGCCGTTTAAAACAGCGTATCCACCAGAGGATCATTCAGGACCTGGACCTGCATCGGCTTGAGGTTGTGCTGGGCGATCCGCAGAAGCTGCGGGAATTAAAGGAGAAGGTCAAGAAATCCATATCCAACGCCCTGGCTGAGGAAACTGAAGGTTTTATTTCCTCTTTTGAGGAGAGAGAGCGCTTTATCAAAGAGATGATCGATGAGGCGGTAGGGTTAGGCCCCCTGGAAGACTTGATCGCCGACCAGCAGATATCCGACATTATGGTCAATAACAAAGACCAGATATATATCGAGAAAAGCGGCAAGTTGACCCTGACCCCGAAGAAATTTGTTTCCAACGCGCAGGTCCGCCAGATAATCGAACGGATCATCGCGCCTTTAGGCAGAAGGATCGATGAGTCCGTGCCCATGGTTGATGGAAGATTGACCGATGGTTCACGTGTGAACGCGATAATCCCGCCGCTTTCCCTTACCGGACCGACCTTGACCATCCGTAAATTCGGCAGCGAAAGGCTGGGGGTGAACGACCTGGTTAAGATAGGGACTTTAAATGAGGTCATGGGCGAGTTCCTGCGGGTTTGCGTATTATCGCGCAAGAATATAATCGTTTCCGGGGGGACCGGTTCAGGAAAGACTACAGTTTTAAACATCCTTTCCGAGTTCATCCCAAACGGCGAGAGGATCATTACTATCGAGGACGCCGCGGAATTGAAACTGCATCATCAGCATTGGGTCAGGCTGGAATCCCGGCCTCCGAACATCGAGGGCAAAGGCGCCATAACCATACGCGAGCTCTTCCGCAACTCCATGCGTATGCGCCCGGACAGGATCATAATCGGGGAATGCCGAGGCCTGGAAGCCCTGGATATGCTTCAGGCAATGAACACCGGCCATGACGGCTCAATGACCACTCTGCACGCTAATTCCACTCAGGATGTTTTGTCCAGGCTGGATTCCCTGATACTTATGGGCGGCATAGAAATACCCCTGCGCGCTATCCGCGAGATGATCGCCTCAGCCATTGATATGATCGTGCATACCGCCCGCCTTTCCGACGGCTCGCGTAAAGTAACCCAGATAAGCGAAGTTACCGGAATGACTGAAGACGGGCACATTTCTTTGCAGGATATCTTCCTTTTCAAGCAGAGCGGGGTTAACGCCCAGGGTAAGGTCGAAGGCCAGTTCGCTCCTACCGGGAATATTCCCACCTTCTTTGATGATATCCGAAAACGGGGCATTCCTCTTTCCGAAGATATATTCAAGGCCTAATAATGCGGATAATCAACCGGACTCGCGGCACGATCCTTGCGGATAAGGCGGAAAACGCCTGTAATTTTACCGCCAGGCTGGTCGGTTTACTTGATCGCGCCAGTATGAAGCCGGGAGAGGCTTTGATCTTGACCCCATCTAACGCGATCCATTCTTTCTTCATGAGATTCAGTTTTGACGCCTTGTTCTTGAACAAAAATAATGAAGTGGTAGCTTTGATCCCCGTATTCAAGCCTTTTCGCCTTAGCCCAATATTTTTTGCCGCAGTAACCACTATTGAACTTCCTTGCGGAAGCATAAGTTCCAGCAAAACCGAGGTAAACGATAAAATCGAAATAGTCTAGGGACGGTTCTGAATCTCGGTTAAGACTGTCTCCAATAGCGAATAGTTTTATTAAAATTCAGAACTGTCCCTGGTTCTTGACAACTCAGCAAATTTGTGGTATATTTGAGACTATAATATTGTCCAAAAGTTATTATAATTGTCCAAAATACATAAATGGCCGAACCTTATAAATTAAAAGACGAAATAAGGCAATTTATTATTGAAAAAAAGAAGACAAGCCCGAAGTTATCCTGCCGCAGCATTGCCCCGCTTATAAAAGAGAATTTCGGTATTAATCTATCTAAATCCACAATAAACTGGATAATCAAAGAAAATAACCTGAGCAATAAGGTTGGCCGGCCCAGGACCCGCGCAAAAGCTATTCCTAAGCCTGTTGAACCGCTGCCAGTAGCTCTTAGTATTCCTAAAGCCGTAGAAGAAATAGCGTCTCAAGCGCCAATTAAGCCCATAGAAGATACTCCTCAATCTCAACCGGTTATTCCAGCGGCTCAAGAAGAAGTAAAGCCCCTGGAACCCATTAAGCTTGTTGAGCTGCCGCCGGAGCCCGCGGCTCTCAAGCCGCCCGAATCCAGTGTCTCGGAGCCGGTTAAACCTGTCGCGGATGCTCCTGAGGCCCAAGCCATTGCTATAAAATCAGTTAGAGTTAATGGGCAGGGCTATTATATAGAAAACGGCGGAATATTATTCTTATTAATAGCCGATCAAAAATCAGGGTTAACAGATTTCCTCGCCGCTAAGTTATCAGCGTATATGCCGGATATGCCCAAAGATATTATCCGTATGCTTATCCGGGCCCGGATCTATGACCAGATATTCCAGGGGAAAAGCGTTCCCTGGCGCTTATTAGGCAAGGAATTGGTCTGCGCGGAACCCGAGTTTTATTATGAGAAACTCGGTAAGATCCCTTTCGGCCAGCTGGATATGGACTTTTTCCGTTTAGGTCTCGAACATAACATAAGCGATAGCAATACCTTATATAAACAATGCCTTTCCCGGTTGAACTCCCTGGTCCAGGCGTTCTTTTTCCCGTCAGCCTACCAATTCCTGGATTTTAATACAATGTATGCCCGGTTTTATTCTCTTATAGCAAAAATTGAGGTAAAAGGCGGCTTGATCGATACCCAGCTTTTCTACCGGGAGAATTTTCAACTGGTTCACGACATTGTCTGGCAGGAAGACTTTAAATTCGTGGTCAACAAGATCAACTCTGAAAAGATCTTTGCCGAAGGGGAGCAGTTCAGGTTTGATGAAAACATCAGCCTTTTGAACATGAAAACGGTTTCTTTTAAGTAGGCCGGAAGATTGACAAAGCATATGCGATATGGTATAGTTTTGATACCGAGCGAAAGGCAAATCATCCTCGGAGAAAACAGGATTTTGGAAAATTTTGCCACGGTCCAAATATCCGTCGGTTTTTACATTAAACTGGCTGCCGGAATGGTGGACCAGTTATTTTTTTATAGGACGGCATTATGCGGTTCGATCTTAAAAAAAACACCGGGCAGTCGATATTCGAATATTTCATACTTACGATAGTTGTGGTATCGGTCGCCCTGTTCTTTATGAAGACTAAAGCGTATCAGAACATCAACAGCACTACCGGAACCGCGTTCAATCAGGCGGTGGATAAGATCACGGCGAATAGTGAGGATAGCGGGGAAAGTTCATCGCCGGCGGAATCTGTTTCGTCCGCCCAGGAGCAGGTGGTTGATGCGGATCTTGTTGACCAGGCGAATGAAAAAGCGGCGGACACCATGGAAAATATAGCCGAACAGCTTGACATCGAGGGATTTAAGGATGCCGTGAACGGAAATTCCGGGGCGGCTAAGTAGGCAAGAGCGGCGTGAAGGCGGCGGTTTATGAGAAAAGCCCAAAGTATAATAGAATACGCTTTGCTTATCGCGGTGGTGGCGATGGCATTCATGGCGATGAATATGTACGCCCAGCGCGCGGTCCAGGCGAATTTCAAGGTCATTGAGGACAGGGTGAACCAGGGGCCATAAAAATAATTTTAAAGAGCAAAACGAATATAATTAAAAGAAGGAGGAGCAAAATGCATAACAAAAGAGGGCAAAGTATTCTTGAATACGTGATCGTTCTTACGGTGATCGTCGCCGGCATAGCTATAGCGGCGAACAGTTTCTTGAAGAAAGCCGTAGAGGACGGGGTTAACAATACCGCTAAATCCATTACTACAGCCACCGGTAAATTGCCGGGGGCAACAGAATAAATAAAATAGGGGGTGAGAAGATGTTTAACCGCAAGGGACAGAATGTGGTCGAGTATTCCATACTTATCGCTTTGGTTGTTGGCGCGGCTATCGCCATGCAGACCTATGTGAAAAGAGGGATGCAGGGAAGGGTCAAGGACGCCGTTGACCATACCGGAACAGTAGGCGAGGTGGGCGGGAGCGCTTTGACTTTCAGCGGCAAGCAGTACGAACCTTATTACCAGGAATCTTCGGGCGACGTGAAGACCAACAGGACCTTAAGCGAGAATATCGCCAAGGAAGGCGAGGTCTCCCGCAGCGGTATTTCCGAAGAGACCAGGCGCGCCACCGGCGCTTATGAGACAATAAAGGGCACGGAAGCGGACACCACTTCCCACTAACCAGATATCTCAGGAAAGGAGAAGCTCAAAATGTTAAATCGCAAAGGGCAGAGTACGCTGGAATACGCCATAATCGTGGCGGTAGTTATCGGCGGGCTTTTAGTAATGCAGCATTATATAAAACGCGGGTATCAGGGGAAGTTAAAAAGCGCTTCCGATGACATGGGCGAACAATTCGATCCCGACGCCTACACGGGTAATTTTGATATCACCCAGTCTTCCAAGGTCAAACAGACAGTTAACTCCGGGGTAACTACCACAACGCACACGGAAGACCAGATAAACCAGAAAACAGGCAGCGAGAATCTTGAAAAATGGGAAAAGAGCAAGGATGTTCTCGATACCAGCGAATAGGCTTGCCGGGAAGATGAGGAAAGCCCAGGGTATTACCGAATACAGTATAATCGCGGCGGCAATTATCCTGGGTTTGGTGGTCATGGGTACGTATATAAAAAGAGGGCTCTCCGGACGTTATGCCGAAGTTGTTAATGCCACGGTGAAAAGCGCCAACACTACCCAGTATGAACCGTATTATCAGGATAATAAAAATATCATCCAGACGGAAATAAAGGAAAAACAGGATATAAAGCTTAAAGGCGCGCTGACCCGGGATATATCCCAGGAATATAATTATACGATAAGGAGTTATGGCGTTGTCCCTGACTCGGGCGGCGGCGAGCAATCCGGGGGAGCGACAGGCTCTTCTGTGAACAGCCTATTCCCATCAGGGCAGACATGGGCTGATGGCCGTGATCCCGCGCAGGCGGTGAATATTTTATCGTCTTATTCTTTTGAGGTTTCCGGAGGATATACCCTGGCTGAGGTTCAGAGCAAATTCGCGGAATTATACAACAGCGATCTGGGCTCAAGGTATGAGAATATAGATAACGCCGTATACGCGTGTTTAGAAGAACTGGCCGGGCATAATTATATAACTCTTTACGATAACCGTTCTTGACCGCCTTTAGCCGCGCGAAAAGGGAATGAACAAAAAGGCTCAGAATTTCTCGGAATACGCTTTGATCATAAGTGTTGTGGCTATCCTGCTTTTCGGGATGCAGGTTTATTTCAAAAGAGGGATCCAAGGCGTTATTAAGGCTACTTCTGATGACCTGGGAACGCCTGCCCGGGAAGCTAATTACCTGGAAACCAACGAGAATGTCAGCTCGCAGTTCCTGGGGGCTAAAGAATATAAAATGAAAGCTTTTTCCGCTGAGCCAACAACGGTGACAAGAGAACAGGAGATCGTTAGCGCAGAGGAAAATAAGGGCGCCAGAACCACTACTATCAATAAGGATGAAACGATAACCCAGGCCAATTGGACAGTTACTTATAACGCCACTCAGCAGAATCAGTTTGGCGGACAAAAAAGCAAGGATCAGGTGGGCGGTGTCGCCGGAGCTTCAGCGGCAGCCGGGGCTAACCAGCCGTAAATAACAAAGAGGCCTATTATATGACAAGGCGTAGAACAAAATCCCAGTCCCTGGTAGAATACGCGGTGCTGGCCGCTTGTATAGCCGGCGCGCTTATCGGCATGCAGTTTTATATGAAAAGGGCTATCCAGGGCCGGGTCAAACAGTCCGGCGATGAGATCGGCGAGCCGTATGACGCCGCGGCGACTAAATCGGAGATAACCACTAAAGTTAATTCCCGGACTACGATCACCTCTACTCCTATAACCGACTCAGCTTCAGGCGATGTTACCAGCATTAAATCCGACATTAAACAGATCGAGAATATCACCAGGACCGGTACAGAAAAGATCTCGGCCTGGGGCGCCGGGACGCTTGATAACGAGGTAAAGTCTTCGGGCAGCAGCAACAATTGGAGTTCGATCTTACCGTCAAGCGCTTCTTCGTCCAGCGCAGTCATGTCTTCTCTGTCCGGATATTCTTTTACGCTGAGCGGCGGCCATTCCAGCAGTGACGTGCAGAACGAATTTTCCACGTTATATAGCCGACTCCTGGAAATCGGCCGTGGAACGGGCGAAGCTGCGATCGAGGCTTTACAGGTATTGGATGATCAAGATTATATAGTTCTGAATAAAGAATGAGCGGTATGGTGAATAAAGAAAGGTTTAATCTGAAAGCCCAGAGCCTCAGCGAGATGGCGGTCTTCGGTTCCATACTATTGCTGGTATTGGGTTTTTTACTGCGCTATGGCCTGCAATATAATTATCAACAGCAGGTAAAGATGGATGCTTTCCGGCGCAGTATGAAGATGGCCGAGGATTCTAACGCCCCTGAATCCCAGCAGATAATGGTGGTCAAGGACGCGCAAATACCTAATCCCCAGGATATGTTCGGCCAGGGGGAAAGGACTACTATAAGAGGCTCGAGCGATATCTTGTGGAGCAATAATACCACCCCGGCTGATCATTCTGATGCCGCGAGTTTGCCTTCTGTAACCTATATTTTTAACCCGGATAAAACTTTTAGCGGTTCAGGCGTATATAGCGAGGTTACCGGAAGCAGCAGTTCCGCTAAAGGGGTTACTAAGAAATACACCACAGCCGGGAGAATTGCCGCATCCGGGGCTATAGTGACTGTTAGCGATTTGAAACTTAAGGGGGTCGCGGATACTACTACGATCGCCGATATCGATTTGGCAAAGGTATATCAGGAAGACGATGGGGCTTCACCGAAGAATACGCCCAAAGAAGTAATGATATTAATGGCCGAGGGAAAAGATTGTAACGAGGAGTATTGCCCTAAAGCCATATTGGAAGAGGCGGAATTCGCCTCCGGCGGCAAACCGGAGAAATATTACCCTGTTTTAAGCGTAACCGGCAATGAGAATGAAGCCCCTCAGGGGATCGATTTCCTGGATAGCGAAGGCGGCCAGCTTAATTCCACGCTCATGGCCCAGCAAACAGAAGACAAGATAATTGATAAGCACGATAGCCTTACCACAAAAGTGGATTCCGGAGCGCTGACGAGCACAGACTCGTTGTATGAAGCGGAGGCGGTTACGCATAAGTTGGGCGCGGACAGTCCGACCTTTGTTTTTTACAATACCACGACCCAGACATGGACAACTGCAAAATAAAAGCCCAGGTCAATATCGAGTTCGCCGCGGCATTCGTGGTCCTGGCAATATTCGTGATAGCCGCGACCAGGATATTTGTCTGGCTGGGGACTACAATGGTAAACCGGAACAAGGCTTATGAGGACACCCGCAGTATAACGTCTGGGAAGGCTCCGGCGGTTGATTTCTATGATCAGAAAAGCGAAGCGAACAAATTGAAGGTTTTTGAATGATCAAGAATAACAAAAGGATCGGGAGTATTATCCGGGGTTTGACCGTTATTGAATACACTCTGCTCATTGTGGCCGTATCCGCGGCTTTTTTAGGTATGGGGGTATTTTTAAGAAGAGCGGTTTCCGGCCGCTGGAAGCAGTCAGCGGATATCTTTGGATTCGGCAGGCAATACTCGCCTGGTAAGACTACAGTGGGGACGCCTTAATGGTAATAATAATATTCCTATTATTTTTTGGTTCGATCGGCTACCTGGCTTATGAGGGGATACCGTATATAATGCTCAGGTACTCGCGGCTGCAGAAAAAGCGTATGGACCAAGCCGGGGCAAAGCTTGACCGGATGTTCGTGGTCACCCAGGGGAACAAGATGCTCCCTCTTTTTACTATAATGCCTTTAGTTTTAGGCGGGGCGGGGTTTCTGGTCATGCGCGATATGCCTGCTGCCGGAGCTGGCGCTGGGCTGGTCATGGGTTTTATCATTCCGACCGTAATAATGAAGAATATGGCGTTATTGCGCCGGCTTAAATTCCAGGGCCAGCTGGTGGACGCGCTGATGATCCTTTCCAGCTCATTGAAGGCGGGGATGAGCCTTAATCAGGCTTTTGAAATACTGGTGGAGGAGATGCCCGCGCCGATGAGCGAAGAATTCGGGATGGTGGTCAGGGAGAACCGCATGGGTGTTGCCCTTGAGGAATGTCTGGACCACTTGAGAAAAAGAATGCCTTTGGATGACCTGGGGCTGATCACTTCCGCTATTTCAGTCGCCCGGGAAACAGGAGGCGACCTTACTGAAATATTCTCGCAGCTGGTGGTCACCATAAGGGAAAAGATCAAGCTGGAAAGAAAAGTCCGGGCTTTGACTGTTCAGGGCAGGCTTCAGGGCATAATCATGGGGATACTGCCTGTCGCTTTCGCCGCGTTCATCAAAGTGGTGAACCCTGAGAGTTTCGATATCATGCTCACTAACCGCACCGGCCAGATGCTTCTGGTTTGGGCGGTATTCTCGGAATTGATCGGGATAATCCTGATCAAGAAATTAAGCCGGGTCGAGGTCTAAATATGTTTTTTATCGCAGCCGTAATATTATTGTTCATCAGCATAAGTTTGTTAGCCTTTCTGTTGACCAGCAAGCGCGTGCTGGAAGAGGTTACCCTGCCTCCGGAAATGAAAGGTTTGCCGGTTTCCAAGAAATTCGAATCCAAGGATGTTTTGGATTTTACCGCCAGGTTTACTGACCGCATAGTGGAAAAGTCGAGTTTCTCATTTACGGATAAGTTAAAAAAGAAGCTTTTCGCTGCCGGAAGGCCGATGAATATCAGCCAGTTTATAGCGCTGAAATTCATCTTGATCATAGGCCTGCCCGCGGGAGTTTATGTCCTTTTTCATCCGGAACCCCCATTCTTACTGGCGGCTTTAGTCGCGGGGTTCTTTATCCCGGATATGTGGCTTAACGGCAAGCTAAAGAAGCGAAAAGCGGAGATCTTAAAGGACTTGCCGTATGTTATCGACCTTTTGAATATATGCGTTGGCGCCGGACTGGATTTCATGGTGGCGGTTAACCATGTGATTAAAGAATTCCGGTCTTGCGTATTGATCGATGAACTGCAGGTAATGGTCCGGGAGATCCAGATGGGCCTTTCCCGCAGGGACGCTTTGAAGAACCTGGCAGGCCGTGTCAAGAGCCAGGAGGTCAATTCCTTTGTGCGAACGCTGCTACAGGCAGACAGAATGGGTACGCCTATAACCACAGCCCTTAAAATGCATGCTGAGGAGTTGCGGGATATCCGCTTCCAAAGGGGCGAAGAAATGGCCTTAAAAGCCCCAATTAAGCTTCTGGCCCCGCTTTTGTTATTCATCCTTCCGGTTGTCCTGATCATTGTGGCTGGCCCGATATTGATCCAATTTACCCAGGGCGGAAATATGAAGTTCTGAGCCTGGTGTCCCGCGGCTGTTTCTACCATGAGTTAACCTGAAACTCTTCCTTGACGTTAATGCGCTATTTAATAAATTGGACAATTATTTACAAAACTGGACATTTATAAGTAAAATTGGACAAATATTAATGCTATTATAAATGTCCAATATGTTATTCGGCTGGCTATTCTTGGAACTGCACTTGAACATGGCGCGGCGGATTGTTTATTAGGGTAGTTAATCTGCGCTCCTCTTACTGGGAATTCTGAAGAAATATAGCCAATAGTTAATTAATGGGATAGCTTATTAAGCCCGGAATTAACGGCTAAACAGCTTAAAAACGGCTTTACTTGCGGCTCAATTCTTTGGTAGATCCGGCTGATATTCGGGATTTCGCGTAGTGATATATATAGTATTAATAGCCTGAAAACGCTTTCTAAAATCTTTAAAGTTTCGGTTGACAACTATATATACATATGGTATATTTCTATTGCCGATCGAAAAGGTTATCCGTGATGTGAAGCTCGATGCGGATAGCAAAGCCACGGTTTACGACGAGCAACTTGGGGCTGCCGAAGCGGTGTACCGCTTATTTTTTTATCACCTTACTAATAGCTTTTAAAAACATTATTTAAAGTTTTCTTGGGCAACAAATTTTTAGTCGGTTGTATATATAATAAAACTAAAAAAATGGAAAACAAAGCCCCCGAGATAAAAAAGTCAAGATTCAGCCCCTGGATGAGGCTAATAGCCTTTCTGGTGGTTGCTGTTTTCTTGCCTGAACAGGTCTCCTGGGCTATTGGTTATGATCCGGCTGTTCTCTGGCAGCCTAAGCAGTACCTTGGCGCTGGCCAGGAAGGTTTTGTTTCCAACTTCGTAGCTGAAAATACCAAGCGTTCGCTGGAATACCTGGCGAACAAACCTCTGCAGCAAATAAAGCTTTCTGAGAATCTGGTAGTAAACGCGGTAGAAAATCCCACAGATAAAAAAGTCATCACCAACCGGGAAGTTAAAAAGGCCTATGAATGGCTGAAAGACCCGGCAACGCAGGTAAACAATTACTGCGGCGTGTACGCTTTGAACAGCCTTTTGAAATATCACCAGAAACAGGCTAACCAGGATGAACTTACTCTGCAGGTTGTCTTGGTGGACCTGTTAAGCTCAAACATCAAAGAATATAAAGGCAAGTTACGCACCAGCCTTTTCGCGGTGCAAAAAGTGGCGTCTTCTTTTGGATTTGAACTGGCTGCCGTAAAAGCCCAGCCGAAAGACCTGGCCAGCGAAAAACTTAACAGTATTACTCCTTTCATAGCCCATCTGAACGCCGAACATTTCATCTTCGTCACCAGAATAACCCCGGAAAAGATATATTACCTGGAAAAAGACAAAGAAGAATCCATAACTCAGGAAGCTGTTCCTTCTAAGTTCAGCGGTTATATCCTGGCGGACAAGGAAGCGTTGGAAGCCGGTTCTTTAGGGTTAAAAGAGGTTTCCAAGGCCGAAGCGCTGAAGATAAAGGGCGGGAGCGACTTAGATAAGATAACCAGCAGTATTAAAAGCGCGGTAGGCGCCGTAGTCAGCGTAGCTACCAATAATCCCAGCCTGGGTAATCGGGTAGCCACTACCAATTGGAGCAATCAAATTACCACCAATCCTGTAGGTGTAGCCAAAACAATGGTCGGTACAGGCATGGGGTTATATCAGGCAGTGCCGCTGGTCGGAGGCAGCCCTATTCCCGGATCTAATCTCATGGCTAATTCCTTCAGCATATATGGTAATGCCTCTGGCGATACCACAACAAGGCAGATTGGAGCCGGATTAAACACTTTTAACAACATGACCAATCCTGCGGGCGGTTTTATCAACCCGATCAGGAATTACCTGGTTGGCCCCGGCGCGTTAAATGGGAATATCGGCGAATGCTGGAGACAGCAGTCTTTAGACCAGAATAACACTGCTTTAGTGTTGGCGAATTCTCCTAACAGTATTGCCACAGGGTTTAACCAGCTTGGGGTTAACGGATTATTTTTCTTCCAGGATCTCGGAACCGGCGCAAGGAATTTTATCACCGGGAAACATAATAAATCCTCAGATCTGCTTTTTGGTAATAGTGGCCTGAAACGTGGCCGCTATTGGATGACCGACTATAATTGGAAAGCGGCTCCAGTGTTAGGCGGCGCGGTGCAGTGGCATGCGGACGCGATGGATAAGTCCGACATCGAGATGCGCGCTATTCACGGAGCGGATTACGACTCGGTTATCAAACCCACCAAGCAATTTGTGGCTGATACCGCCGTGACTATTGTCGCTACCTGGGGTGTTGGAGAGATCGCCGCGGCTTTAAGGGCTCCTTCAGCCGCTTCCGGGGCGTTGTCAGCAAGCAGATGGACTAGTTTATCTTCCAGGTTATCTGCTGCTTTCCCACGTACCGCTAATTACTTGGCCAAGGTGGATTCCGGCATAGCCAATCTTCCTATCCGGCAGAATATTGCCAATTACGCCTCAAGGATCGGTTCTACCTCTGGAGTAAGCTCTCTTAAGTCAGGCATAGCTACTTATTCCAGATATATGATAAAGCCTACAGGTTATCTTATGTTAGGCAACATGGGGTATTCGCTCCTTGGCGCTTCTCCCGCGCTTAGGCAGTATATCAAGAACCAGAATGAAATAGCTGATTTGAACAAAGATATACTGAGATCGCAGCATCTCCGTAATCCCGGCAGCGCTACCGCCGAAAAATTGGATGTGGATATCGCTAGCGGAAAAATGTTTGGTTCGGAAGATGCTCCTAAGATCGAGAAGATACAAGCCTTAACAGCGGAAAATAACGAGCTTAAGGTAAAGTTTAACAAGTATGAAGGCTTAGCTATGTGGGCTGGCGAGATCGGCCAGATGGTGCCTCAGAACGTCGGCGCCGCGTTCAATTCCGTTGGTTTGGTCCCTGTAGGGGAATTCATAAAATCCGCCGGTTCGTTCAATCCTTTAACCGGCGCTTCCATAGGTTTGTCCATTGGTTCAGCCCCCAGCAAAGGTTTGGAAGGATTTGCCGGGTTCTTCCTTTCAGTGCCGGAAAATATGATCGGATTACGGGAAGGTTCGATGATCGATCATCTCTATAACCGGGATTTAAACTTCGCCGCCGATTACCATGATAACTACCGTAATATAGGAAAAGGCGCGGGTAGTTTGTTCATTATCGGCTCAGGCGGCAATGAATTAAAAGGCGAAGCCGGCTTCTGGAAAGGCAAGATCGGCTCAGCTTTGGATAAAAATGGCCGGATAACCAATCTTATAGGCAAAGATTCTTTCTACGCCAAGTCTCCCGCAGCGCAGACCGCTGTAGGCGTAAGTTACAGCGCGGTTATGTTTGGTCCTTTGGTTTATGGTTCGCTTGCTTCCGGCGGTTTATCTATAACTAATTTGCTGAATACCGGCGCTCTTTTGGGCGTAGCGGCATTCGCTCCCGGCATCGGCAGCAAGGTAAAAGGTTTAATCGTTCCACCCGATGTGATGGGTGCCAATATACACGTGCCTAATCCTACAGTGGAATTTAAAGACGGTGATATAACGGCTATCAAGCGGGATATAATAGGGGCAAAGAATAATGGTAATGGGGATACGGTTCTTTATTTCGACCTTTCTCCGGAAACAAATAACCATTATTTAGGTACGGATATTAAGTCTATAAGCTCAGGTAAACCTGTAGCTGCTGTCCCTGCGAATGATGTTTTATTTAAAGCTTTGAGAAACGGGAAAATTACGAAGGGTTATCCGGCAATGGCGGAAGCTCAGATGAAGCTGGATGCCATTCACAAAAATAATATAGACGTAAAAGGCAAGCATGGGCCGGTAGAGAGATTCTTTAGACTTAACCAACCGTCGATCAAGGTGGATTCGAAGATCGACGCCGAATTTATAGTCACTCCGGAGATGCGTCAGGCTCAGGTTGGGGAGATGGTCAGGCTTGTCCCCACTATGACAGCCGAGAATATTGTGCGATTAGGGATTGATTGGAAGATATCTGAAGGTGCTTTTAAGGAATTACAGGGATACAAGGCCCTACACGATATGGCAAATAGTATATATGCCGAAGAAGCTACAGCATATGAACGAGTAGCGCGCGAAGTGGCTTCTAAATACGGCGATAGGATCGGATTCGATCGGAGCGCAATTGAAGTAAAAAATGAATTGGTCGGGAAAATAATCGATAAAGATGATTTTAAACAAAAACTCCTGGACAGAGATAGGTGGGCGGATACTAAAAAAGTCGATATGTATACCGGCGCAAGAGAGAAATTAGGCCGGGCGTTTGATAAATTCATGGATAATAGTCTGTTGGAAGTAGAGCGGGATTATTTTGAAGATTCCACACTCAATGCGGTTTCTAAATACGGGGATGCTCAGAAAGTAACCATACCTGAGCGGATGAGTTATGCCGGTAAGGTTGAGGCCGACGGTTATTTGGTCCTCCAGGCAGTTACTTCGTTGGCGAAAAAAAATCAACTTCCCGATAATCTCAAGGGTCTTAAAGGCCTGGAATCTTTTGCCAGGTTCCATGTCCAATATAATAAATTGCGCCAGTTGTTTGGAACAGAGGCTTTGGAATACGATGCGCACCAGTTAGGATTTGGTTTTCATGCCGCTGAAAAGATGATAGATGCTAAGAACGAGATTAACTCAAAGTTGGTATTTGACTTGGGCTGCGGTGGCGGAAAGACAGAAGAAGTTTCCATAGTTAGCAGGTATCTTTCCGAAATGTTCCCGGAATCGCGGGTACTATTTCAGACTTCCGCCAGGGAATTGGTAAAGGAATTTCTTAATAAACCGGCGTTCTGGGGTGGCCGGACTAATGAATTAGACGCCAAGGCCGGCCTGGGTTTATTCAATCTTAGGAATCCTTTCATTAAAGGCGTGAATGCGTTTGATACCCATACTTTGTTAATGCTTTCTCGCGATCGGAAAATAAGCGAGTTGCGACTCGGGGAGTACATAAAAGGCGAGGCTCTTTTTACGGACGAACCTCAAGCGGGTTTACAGGCAGCGGATCTGGTCACCGGTAAAGAGTCCCGTTTAGCCCCGTTAATGCGCATTATGGAAGGGAAAAAGACCGCGAAGATCCATAAAACCCTTAATATGCTTTATAAGGAAATAATAGTCAATGAGATCAAAACAGGGTTGAAGACAGAATTAACTTCAGAGCAGATATTAAAGAAACTGGAAGCATCCGATCTTTATGATGTGATGAGAAACGCCGGGTTGCTTGAAATAGACAGCCAAACAGGCGAGCCTGTGTTTAGCAAGGATCTTCATAACGCTATAGAAGCCAAGTATATAAAGGAAGTTGAAAAAACGGAGAATAAGGGCGTATTTTATGAGTATAAGAATGAGGAGAGAACCGATGTAATAAACGGTTTTGCCAAATTCATGGTTAACAAGGAAGGCCGGGACTACCATATATATGATAGGAATATGGGTGAATACAGCATAAGCGAGCGTTTTAAAGGCATCCCTTTAGCGGATACCCACTTCGGCAGTAAAGGCGAAGGCGCCCTGCGTAATCTGGATGCCCAGATGATGGCGATAAAGCATGGCTGGGAATTGAGCGCTTTCGAAAAGAACTTTTTCACCAAGACCGAACACGCCTCTAACTATATCGGAGCGATCAATAAGGCCGGGACAGTGATCGGGTTCAGCGGCACAGGCAAGGCCTATGAGCCTAGTCTTCAGGCTACCGGATTTAAAGTGGTGCGGATCGGCAGGAATTATGACACCAAAATAAGGCAAGATACGAATATATTTGTGATCGATCCGCTGAAGGATGAAGATAATTTGGTCAGTTTGCTTTCTACTTACGATAAAAATAACGATAAATTGGTTATTATTTCCTGCGATGATAGTAATTTATTGGCTCGGTTACATGCTAGAGTGCAGGAAATAACCGGATTAAAAGAGAATGTTGAGATAATAACTTATGAAGTGCCTAGGGCTGAAAGAATAGAAGATATTTATAGGTCAGGGTTCAAAGACGAGTTTTTCAACCGTCTCATAGCGGATAAAGGCGGAAAATGGTATGAAAGAGGCAACAACCCAATCAGCAAGATTAAGAATGAAGCTGACGCCGACAAGTTTGTAACGAATGAACCTGCTTTGGCAGTCAGCCAATTCAATGAATATTTTGCTAAAGCCCCTGTATCGATCGACGCTTTCCAGGAAAAACTAAGAGATTTTAATTTCCGCCGGGAGAATAGCCCCGAGGATACCCGTATACTTCTGGTCCAGGGTGTGATCGAAGGAGTTAACGTAGCCAAAAAAGTCTCCAAGAACCAGGCCGGCGACAGGGCCAAGATGTACCTTATCGGGATGCATCCGGAAGCCAACGTCCTGCAGGCTGCCGCCCGCGTAGGCGTTGACCCGATCAGCGCCGAAAGAAGGATCGAAGGCGACTTCACCTGGATCGTCTCCCAGAACGACCGTTACTTGACCCAGTCGGAGAGAACCAGCATCATCCAGTACACCAAAAGGGGAGAAACCGCTAAAGTAAAGGATATCCTTTTCGAGGCTGCCCAAAGGATCCAGACTCAGACGAATATCCAGAATATCCATAAATCCCTGAGCACGGTCAAACTCTCCCGGGGTTTTGATATCGCCGCGACCATGGCCAATTTCAACCGCAATTATAATTGGGATTATGCCAGGTTTACCCCCAGCGCCTTGAATATCAATTCTTTGCCCGGCCAGCAGGATAACAGTCAGGCCCGGGTTATTTTCAGGGATTGGGTTGTGGCCGGCACAGATATGTTAAATAAGGAAGGCGCGGGTTTGTTCAACCTGACCAATGAGATAATGCAATTATCGCAGGTTGAGCTCGCGGCCTTGAATCTGCAGCCGATGACTTCTTTCCAGCAGGCTTTTGAGCAGGCTAAATCTTTATATGAGAATAAACTGGTCTGGCTGGGTGACGATCAAGTTAAACCCAAGAATCAATTGAGCTTTGTCCAGGGGCAGAACGATAAAAAGCTGGAAAAGAACATTATTATAGGAAAGCTGATCAATGATCTGGGTATAGAAGCGACTCAAGCGGAATTAAAAGGCATCTTGAACTCGGAAAAGCAGGATTTCGCTTTATACGGCTTGATCAGGTCTAAATTGAGCTCTGAAGAGATCGCTGCCAAACTGAACATCCGCTTTGACTATCTTGAGGCAGCTGTAGCTAACCTGGAGGAACTTAACCAGATCAAATTGGATCAGTTGCATTATAAATTAAGCTACGCTAACGCCCAAGGGTTCGGCCCCAGAGCTACCGCGGGGATCAAGAATTTAGCCAGCGTAGCTTATTATAAACCGGCTGAGAAACTTAATGAATACCTGGCGGATAAGGCCTTAACCTTGGATCATTTCGGCGGCTCAGCTGAATCCGCGCAAAAATTAGACGTGTTGTTGAATTCCAATGCCGCGACTATAGATAAAGAGAAAAACGAGGCTGTTAAAAACGCGGTCGCTTTCTTTGGCGCCGAAGATATTAAGCCTTATATCGCCGGCGGTTCGCTGTCTTTGATAAAGGTCAGCAAAGCTGTGGAAAAAGAGGCTTTGTTAAATATTGAAGCGATCCAAGACCACATCAATCTCCCGCAATTGATTGCAGGTAAGGCGAAATGGGCGTTAAAGAAGGACATCAAGAATATCCAGAGCTATGATGTATTATTACAGAAGATCAAGATTCTTTCTAATTACGAGATCGCTTTGGATAAGCCGATATCGGAAGCCCAATTTAGCAAGTTCGTTAACTCTAATTTCAACGGAGACCGTAAGCAAGCGGAGAAATTTCTGAAAGGTATCTTTAAGGAAACAGCCAGATTCGGTAAGACCAGGGCCAGAGATGTCTTTTTCGGTCGGGATAAAGCAATTAATCCCAATGTCACTGTTACCACAGAAGGCATGGATCTTTCCACCTTGGACAAATTGTTCAAAAAAGGCATATTTGGCCAGAAAACTCCTGTTTCGCTGGTATTGAGATTATACGCAGGTTTCGGCCCTGGCGCGAATAACCTGGGAGCTGAAATGATCATGCCGGCAGTAATTGAGGCTTTAAAAGGCCTTAGCCCTGAAGAAGCGGTAAAATTCGTCTTTAAACAGGATGAAGCGGTGGATCAGAAGGTAATAGTTACAGTAATGCAGGATAAAGTAGCCGGCACGACCTATGATATAGAAAAGAAACTGGATGGGTTGCGCGCCAGCCCTATTTACAGGCAGGCTTTATTGGCTTATGCCGCCCAAGGCAAAGATGGATATTACTCGGACGCCGTAGATAAATATAAACAGTCTGTCAGCAGCGAGATCAGGAATTCCCAGGAACAATTGATCAGGATGGGCAAAGAACGGGAATTAGTGCCGGTTATCATATCCGCGAAAGAAGAGTCTTTCCCCGGCGAAATAAGGGATGCTTATAAAAAGATCGTGGAAACAGGGTATACCGGCGTCGAATTACTGCCTGTTAAAGCTGATATGCTGCCTTTAATGGAAATAAAGCAGACATTTATTCCTGCCCGGGCGCAGTATAAAGCAGAGGGCGCGCAGGATCTGGCTAAAGAATTGGCAGTAATGTCCGGATCCTCCAAAGTGCATATGATCTTGGGCGAGGATGTTTATTCCACCGCGTCCCGTGAATTGGACCGGGTTTTTGGCTTAGCCACTACTCCCAAAACCAACTCCGATACTGTTAGCTCTATTGTTTCTCTCTTCCCGGTCAACCTGAAGATGGAAGATCTGAACAAAGACGCCGTAACCAGCACGTTAATAGCTAAATTCATCAATGATTTCCCGATGGCCGCAGGCGCTACTCCGAATGACCTGAACCGGCTTTATTTCGCCGCCATGGAGTCATTCCATGAACTCGGACATAACTTCGGATTAGATCACCCTGACGCCGGCAACAATCATCTGGATATAATGTCGCATACCAAGACAATCCAGGAAGCTTTTGCCAGAGGCTACAAGATGCCGGAAACCGCGAACATAATAAACATTAAGGCTGGGAAATATATTGTAGATGAGTCTTCTCCGCTGGTTGATAAAGAGGCCGGAGTGAAACTCGTGGATATTCAGCAATCCGTGTATAAAGAGCATGCGGTTTATTTAGATGGAATCCGCGCGTTAGGAGACACCAGCGAGAAAAGGGAAAGAGCGGTTGTTGCGGAATTAGGCAGGCTTGGTAACAAAGTGGTAAAGAACAACGAAGATGTCTTATTTATGTCCAAAGACACGGATTTATCTAGAGCCAAGGTTATTTTTGACGCACATATCGATTCCGAGAACGGCGATATTCTGGACAACGGTATAGGTACTTACGGTATAACCAATAATATCGGCCCGAGAGTAAATGGGGATAGCGTTGTTTTCTCAATGACCAAGAAAGAAGAGGTTTCCACTGCAAGCGCAAGAATAGCCGGAGAATTATTAAAGGCTAATGGCGCAGAGAATAAGCCGGTTATTGTTTTGGATCCTAAGAGGGCGCGGAACGGAGAAAAAGGGACAGTTATTGAATATCTTGATGGCGTTGGAGAATCCCAGGATCTGGCTCTGAATATTCAAAAAGCAGCTGAGAGGGAAGGAATTAAATGCGCGCTTATAGCATTGAATCCCGCTGATTATCAGAAAAGTTGGAATAATGCTCAGGGTTATTATCAGGCCGGATTTAAACAGGTTGTAAGATTAGGCGTTTATGCTAAGAATATGCATACCGCTAACTCCGAAGTTGCCGTAGGCGATCTGGCAGAGTATTATAAATTGGTTAATCTCGCCTATGATGTGGTTACTGGGAATAACGCAAATAAAGATACTCAGGAGTTACCTGTTTCTGAGTCTGTAAAGTCTGACGGCGGCAAAGGCTTTATCGAAAACAGCCAGGAGAAAGGCAGCATGCAAACAGAAACAGCGCCTGCTCCTATTCCGGTTTCAAAAAATATCCCGCTTCCGGAAGACAAAGCCACACCTATTAATTCCGCTACCGGGGCCAATAATGCTGTTAATTCCGCCGCTAATGGCGTGGGCAGTGTGGTTCGGACAGACGGCGGAATGAGCAGTATGGCCACCAATAGCGCGGCTATAATCAGAAGGACTGTTATAGAAGGAGTATTTAATTCCGAAACATATATCTTGATGCGCGGCGCAGCGTTGCGCACTTTGAGCCCGGGTATTGGTTTCGCGACTGACCTTTTGCTCAAGGTCAGGTCGTGGATACAGACAGGGGAGCAGAAAATAGTAAATAATATCGGTATCAAAGTTAACAAAGTTGTAGGAGCACGCGGTTTAGCAGCAGTACTGCCGGTGAATTTTGCCGGGGTAATGGGTAACAGCGTTTCTGTCCCTGCAGAGAAAGAAAACAGGGCGGGTTCCAAGAGTGCGTCCGCTAATAGTAATATAGGAAGTACTGGAGTAGGCAGTTTTGTCGCGGTAGTAGGCAACAGGATAGCAGTGAACAGCCCGTCAGTTGACGGCGGCATAGCAGCGCGTGATCTTAAGAGCCCGGCTGATAACATGGTCTTCTTAAGAGACGTTAGAGGTCCACCTTCGCAAGGCAAAGAATTTGCCCAAAACGAGAGTGGGCGTTTTATTTCCACTTCCTCCAAAAATTCTTCATATAAAGCCTTCAATTTCGGTTCATTAATCGCGTTATTCTCTAAAACAATTAAGAATGATTTAAGCTCTGGTTTGGCTGGTTTAGCTCTACCTTCCGTGGCAGGTGGGGAGTCTATTTTGGCTGCCAGAGCTTATTTAATTTCGCTGCTCAGAGAACCTACCGTGGCAGGTGACTCTCTGGCGGCTATTGTGTTAAGGGCTCTTTCTGGGACCCCCGACCTCCGGGGAACTGACCCTTCCAGGGGAGCCCTTAATACTAATCTCGCTGACGGCGGTATTTTTGACAAGATCTTAGGTCAAAACGTGGAAAAACCGATAGTTAACAATAATATTTGCGGTAGGATTGAAGCTTTAAAAGCTGAAATGGTCAATGCCGAAAGAGACCGCAGGGAAAAAGAGATGCTCTTTATGTACACAAGCTTAGAGAAAAGGGATGCTAAAGAAATCTCCCGGAAATTTGAAAAGATATTGGTAAAGTTATATCCCGGCAGCACCACTATGCAAAGCCAGTGGAAATTGATCTGGGGATCGAATATTCAGAAAATAGAGGCAGAAAACAATTCTACTCTTTCTGACGCGGAATGTATCCGCAGGGCCGCTATCCAGACTTTGTCCGAACACGATAATTTCATTGCTGAAAGCAAGATAGCGAATATATTGACTGATCTCGCGTTTCCGGATGAAGATACGCAAAAAGATGAATGGACTAATAAAGTTAGCGATATTGTAAAGGGAATAAGGGCATCTTCCTTATCAAACGAACAGAAGATAACAATGATGCGGAAATTAGGCAGAGGGCTGCTTTCACAGAGCCTCGACAAAATGGAAGAAATCATTTCCCAGCTTTTGGCCGGGGAAGAGAAAGAGATAGATCTTGAAGTTGCCGGTGAGGCCCTTATTAATGAAGTAGCCAAAGATATTCAGAATAAGCATCCAGATATGGATGATGAAGAGGCTACCGAAGCAGCTGTTATATCTCTTCTTCGCAAAGGTATGAGAGTAGATGTTAAGAAGAACTGTTCAATAGGTTGGGCTCCTAAGAAAATCCGTAATGCCTTGGAGATGATTCAACAGAGAACAGATAAGTGGACTCTTAGCCGGTTTATTAAAGAATACAATAAATTAGCTGTGAAAGAAGATTTAAAGAAATTAAGAGTTTATACCGTTAATTTAGAGAGATTCGAGCAGATTTGTGGTGAGATTGAAGATGGGAAGATAATAAATGTGCTTGAAAATATCAAAGAAGGAGTAAAAATTCATTACGTACGCGTTATAGGGTTAGATCGTGATGAAAAAGGGTTGTTCATTAAGGCTCTACAGACTAATGCTGGTGAAGAAGTTACCAGAAAGATATATTTGGAAAACATCTTTACTTTGGATGGCAAGATTGCTGTAGTTGCATATCAGGAATATGCAGGTAAGATGCTTACTGAATTAGAAGTGCTTCCGGAAGCAACTGTAGAGGGCATTAATGAAGAAGTCGAAGGCGTTAGCGCTGAAGGTGACAATTCCGGAAATGGTTCAACTGAAAACACTGAAATTTCCGGAGCTGGCAAAGGCGGGAATACTGGCGAGCGCAATCCGGGTAACAATGGTTCTGGCATGGCTCCTGTAGGTGGAAACGCTAATGGCGCTGGAACCGGCAATGCCGGCAACTCCAATCCTGATCCGAATGTCAACGGCTTAAACAACTCCGGAAATAGCGTAGTTGGTAATTCTTCTGTAGTTGCCGGAAACAACGTTAGCGTGGAAAATCAGCTGCCGGCCGCTAGCAATGATATCACTGAGGTTTCTACTGCTACTGGCGCGGATAAAGCCAATACTCCTGTGGCTCCTCTGCAGAGCGCGGAAGATGTCGCTGGCCAGGCTATTTCCGGCAAAAAACAGGCTTCTTCTGTAAAAGGTCAGGATATCGTTTCCATCAAGCATATATTGGTCTTGAATCAGATGGTCAGGGCCAACGAAGACAATATGAATTCTCAGAACATGCTGACTGTGGCTATGACCAGGGCTCCTCCGGTTGGCGTTAATGCAAATACTGATTTCATCTTACCTCAGGATTTTGCCTCCTTAGTCGATCAGATTTTAGCCTCAAAAACCGTCCTTTCTTCAGAAGTAAAATATCAGGTCTATATCTACTCGCTGGTTCGTAAAAATACCAAGAATAACTCTTCTTTACTGAATGCTTTTGATGGCGGCGTTGCGGCAGTCATTATAAACGAGAAAAATACTGATTTCGAAGTTAAGGTCGCTTCAGCTGAAGCGGCTGATAAAAATACCGGCTTATATGACATAAAATCCGTAATATCGGCTTTATTCGGCATATTCAATATCCTTAATCCTATGGTAGAAGGATTAAGCTTAACTGGTTTAGCCGCGGCTGTTTCTTATACTGCGGCTGTAGATAGAGCCGCGACCCGCGGCATTTTAGGCAACATAAAGGCTGCTGCTGTTAAAGGAATAAGCTTTGTTATCGCTGAATTCAATGGTGTTATTGAGTTTGTTACGGCTTTCTTCGCTACAAGAGCATTTGCGGCAGTGGAGGGACTCTCCAGGATTGAAAACGTTTTCACAAATAGAAAGAATAGCTTGCCGGTCAGCCCGATCGCCATTCCTACTATATCAATATCTTCTTATAAGATAGTAAATATAAAGATACAGAACGTTTTAACTCGCGGATCGGTGGAGAAATCAAACTCCCGGATCGCGAATGAGGCATTAACAGCCAATAAAACCGACTCTTCAGTAAAAATCGCCAAAGGTATCGGCACAGCTATTAATTCCTTAGCTCCTCCGTGTAATGTTATTTCTCGTTTTAGCAGTGTTGTCGGATCAATCACAAGAGAAATAACTAACAAGGAGAATAAAAATGATGTTACAAATGACGGAATTCGAAACGGAAATGAGGACTTTAGAGGCTCAGATATCCAGGGACGTATTAAGACAGCTGGTTACCGCGGCGCAAGAGACGAAAGAGATTTACGTAAATTAATATCCGCTAGCCGGAATTCCTTTGACGGCGGGTTTGTTAATGATGACAAAAACGCGGTAATCGTCCCGGAATTCAACTACGGCGCTGTAAAATATTGGGGTGAAAATGAATGGCGTTATTCTTTCATTAAAACTTATGGTGTAGGCCCCTGTGTAGTAGTGATCATGTATCATCCGCAGACGACTGTTACTTTCCTCGGACATTTCAATTCAAAGACTAATCCCCAAGAAAGCATTGATTTGATGGTTGCTGAGATAGCTGAAAACGGAATATCTTTCGGCGAACTCAAGTTCTTCGTTATCAGCACGTTAGCCGCCAATATGAATTTAGCGGCCGGGATTATTAAAACCCTGGAAGATAAAGGGGCTTCTGATATTTTAGTGGATATTTCTGATGAAACCGCTGAGAGATTAGTTGAGAAGAGCGGGGAAATAACGATCAGAAGGAACATAATCTTTAACGCCAAGACCGGAACATATGCGGATATGGTCAATCTTATTAAGGAAGACCATGATTTCGGCATGTATTCTAACGCTCAAAGATTAGCCGGCCTGATGTATCTGTACAGGATAGAAAAAGAAAAAGGCAAGATCTTAAGGTTTACTATAGATAGGATCCATAACGCTCGCGGATTGACAGAGCCGATGCTGGCGCATAAGCGTGACGGCGGCGAAGAAGAGAACCTTTTGACCAGGATCAGCGCTAATTTACGGCGTCCGGCAATGTTAATGGGCATATTTGGGGTAATCGGTCTTATTTTAAGTATAGCATGCATGCCTGCGGCGCTTCTAACCGGCGGGGTAGCGGTGTATATATTCTTAGGTATGCTGGTAAGCAGCTTATTTGCGCTTACCAAAGGCATAGAGTATGTCAATTATTTCGCTTTCAAGAAAGCCGGAATAGAGATAAGCGACGCAAAATTGGTAGCTTTACATAAAGCCTTCCAGAGCCTGTTGAACAAGAAACTGTTGAATAGTGAAAAATACGAATACCAGGATGAAATGGCCAAATACCGCGCCTGGGAGTTCAGCATCAAGAGCCTGGTCGCCGACCGTAACATTATGGGTTTAAGCTTTGTCTCGGCTGTCGTATTTGCCGCGGCAGCTACCTTTATCTTCCCGGCAGCGCCGGTTATGGCTGTAGTCTTCGGTATCGCCGGTTATGCTATAAGCTATCTGATTTATGTGACTGTGAACTTCTTATATTCCTATATAATGGAAGACTTGACCTTCGCTAATTTCGTAATGGATTATGCTCAGGTCAGATTAACTGCTAACGTCATGGAATATATCAACAGCCCGGCTAAGTTTAATATCGCCGAAGTAACTGCCGAGATGGAAGAAAGTATCGCCAAAGACAAAGAAGGTATAGAGGCGTTAAATGCCCAATTATTGCGTTTCAAGATCAACGCTCCGATCATCCACGGCACTTTGAAATTCGCGGCATGGAGAGGTGTGCTCTTCGCGGTATCCTATTTCCTGGCCCCTGTTATTATCGGCTTTATTCCTACCGGAGTAGTTGATCTCTGGCCGATCACCGACGCGATGATAAACAACGTATTGATCAATCTGGCTATTCAGGGCATGCCTTATTCGATACTGCACGCTTTTGTTTCAATGTTCTCTTTCTTAGGTCTGGCCCGTACCGCTATCATCGCCGAAGCTCTTTTCCTGACCCGGGCTAAGAATATATACGAAAGGGCGAGGGATGTGTATCTTTATAGCAATAATGAGTCTTATAAGAAAACGAAAGACGTGTTCGGCGGGTTCATTCTGAACAAGGATAACCTGGAATTGGTGGCTAACGGTGTTATAAATGATCCGGAGCTTAATGATGCGGATAAAAAAGCTTTGAGAGATATGTTGTCCAGGGCTCCTCCGGCAAGGCTTTATGTTATCGTTTCGGTTTATCTTCTTACCGCTCCTCTTGCCACATTAACTTACCTGTTCGGCGGATTCCTGGCCTTAAGGAACAAATACAACAGCCTCTGGCTGGAATTAGGACGTGAATACGGGATATCTTATTTCGGGCTGTGGATCATCGGCTTGGAAATCGGTACGGTTATAGAATTGGGCAATATGACCGGCCTGCAGACTATTACCAACAGCCTGGAAGGCGAAAACAGCGCCATGACCTGGGCTTACCAGGCTTACAGCTTTGTCAACACAAATGCTACCGCCGCATCCAACCAGACCGCGGCAGTTAATCTTACCGCTTTCAACACAACCAATAAACAAGCCGCTGTTAATATCTCTGCTTTGAATTTGAATACTACCCGTCCCGGTACTTTTGCCCAGAATGCCACAGCGACTGGGCTTTTAACCAGCTTTGGCGGCGAGCCGACCAATACCTCGGTATTGTACGATAACGCCCAGGCCCGTATGCTGGAGAATACGGTTATACGGAGCAACCAGGACAAGAATTCCACATTTATCCAGAACCTGGCCAATCAGACCGCGAATAGCCACGCGTTCTATTATAACGAATACCAGCGCCAGACTGTTAACGGCACTCCTTTCTCCGGATTCTACACCTCTTATAACGTAGAAAACGGCAAAGCCATAAGCAGGGTAATTGAATCCGGCGCCAACTCCGAGATAGGTTATGAAGAATTGAACCATTACCTGGTTACCAATGATCCCGAAGCCTTAAAATTAGCCACCGAGATCGGCGACCTGCTGATCCGTTTACAGCTTGATAACGGGGCGGTTATTACCAACTCCGGTTCCAATAGCGCTTCTCCTGAGCAGGATACCCGTATCCGGGCGTACTTCAACGAACTTTACAAGGTTACCGGCGAAGATAAATACAAGATAGCCGGGGATAAAATAGAATCCTGGATGTCTAAAGATTGGGATGTTATTTACGACAAGGATAAAGGTTTATTTGTCAGCGGCGTTACCTTTATCTTTGATGAGAATGGCCGGATAATCAAGTCCGAAGTTTCCAAGAACAGCAGCTATCCCGCTGACGTTGCCGCGCAGATGGTCCTGACTTCCGCCGATCTGTTGAAAGAGAAAAATATCGATCCGGCGCAGTTGTTAACCCGGACTGAAGAAGCCTTGAAGATCAACACTACTTATATTAAACCGGACGGGACCCAGGTTAGCCTGACCGGTTTGCAGTCAAGCCCCAACTCCGGAGAGATCAACTTCGAATGGACTTATCTTGATGCTATGGCCTGGAATTCTTTAGGAAATACTGAAAAGGCCAACTATTGGATCGCTGAACTGGACAAGGCTGATTATAAAGGCACCAAGCCCTGGTCTACCAAAGAAGGCGAATACCTGGTTTATGGCTGGTCAACTCCTTACGGAAAGATCGCCTTGGTTTCTACTGTTGCCGAATCGTTTGCCAAGGCTGGGGATAACCCGTTCACCTTAGAGATCGAAGGAAACGGTAATTATGGCCTGGCAGAAACGATTGCCGAACAAAAGACGCTTACCGCTTCGGATTATCCTTATTCCCCGGCTGAAAGATTATTCTTCCCGATCGAACAATCCAGGGCTGAAGCCGCAGCTTTGAGCGTTAACGCTACTGCTCAGAAGATCCTGGAAAGCGATGTTTACGTGGCCAGTCTAAAAGCCAGCATATGGGATAACTTCCAGGCGAAGGGCGAGGCCAAGAATTACCAGGGCCTGATCAATCAGTTGAAAGTAAATCCTGATCCGAAACTGGGGATTATAGTAGACGATAACATCTTGTTTGTTCCCAGCGAGTTCCCTGTTACCGACGCTGAAGTGAGCGCCAAGATGACCCTGGTCAACAGCAAAGAAGGCATATATACATATGTTTCCGAGAAAGACCGGGTTAATGGTAACACTGCGAATATTAGATATTATATGAAGCAGCCCGGCGATACCCGGGTTTACTTGATCCTGTTTACCGCTGATGCTGCCCAGGCGCATATAGATGCTCTTTCAAGCAAGAATGGCCAATGGTTGGAATGGATACCGGGCGTGCCGGTGACCGAGGATGTTATTACCCGTAACGTGGGCAACAAGACATACTATTGGCAGTTCAGCATTGAAGGCGCGGAGAAGACCAACGAGGCCTTGAAGAACTACGGATACTGGACATTAGCTCCTGAGTCTGTGGAACTGGGCAAAGATATCCTTACCTGGACTCCTGAAGAGGTTAAGACCAAGGGTTTGGTTCTTGATATTGATCCGGCTTACCCGCAGGAAGGTAAGCTTACCGAAAAAGGCGCCACCTATAATGTTGTGTTCGTTCCCGGCTTAAAAGCCGCCCAGGGATATCTTGATGCCAGGGAAGGCAAGAACAACTTCTCCGGCGGGTATATTATCAGCAGCAACGGCGAGAAGGCCTGGATCTACAGCGAAAAGGCTACTGTTAACAAGCCGTATACTTACGAAGTCATCAGCCAGGATTTCAGCGCTCATACCATCACCGAGCAGGTACAGTATTATATCAAGGTAGAAACAGCCCAGGGCGCGTCTTTCGTCCCGTTCGGCGGGGTTGAGACCGATACTTACCAGAACGGCATGCTTATAGAACAGTTAAAGGACGGATTTGATACCAAATATACTTATGATTCCGCCAGCAAGAATTATCAATACGGCGTAGCGGATAGCGCGTTAACTACTGTTAACGGAACGGGTATCCTGATCAGCAAGAGCGTGACTATAGCAGTTGATCCGCAAACCGGGAATGTGCAGAAAGGGATAACTTATTACGGTGGTATTGAAGGATTGGTTCTCAAATCCGAGCAGAACACCTATGACGCCCAGGGGAGGGCGGTAGAAAGCTATGATTTGGAAACCAGGAAACTTACCATAAATCATTATACCGGCAAGTACGCTGAGTATGGGATCGCCAGCACTGCCGAGACATATGTTGTTAACTTGGATGGAACCAAAGAGTTATTCGTAAGCTCTGTTTTGATCAATTATGCTAATGACAAATCGCTCATTCAGCTTACCAACCATAAGACCCACGCGGTATGGCAGGAAGTGCATAACGGCTTAGGTCGCATTGCCGAGAATTATTCCGGGTATGTCGATGAGCAGGGGAATTTCGTCAGGACCAGCGTTGAAAAGAGGCAATACGAGGGCGTGATCGGGTTGTTCAGCGTCGCCTCAAGCGCCACTACCTGGTCGACCGATGCCCAGGGTAATCCCGTAGGCAAACCCATCAGCGAATCATTCATCCTGGATAATAAAGGGACCAGGATCGATCCGCGGACAGCCAACATAAACGATATTTTCGATGCCAACGGCGAAGTCCGGTACCATGTAACCGAATATTATTACCAGAATAACGTTTTGGCCGGTCAATTGGATTATTTGGAAACTAAAGACAAGTCAGGAAAAAGCATTGAGCGCGATCTGGGACATATTAATGCAAGCGGGATATTCACCCCGGAAATAAAGATATACAGCTTTTATAATTCTACCAGCGATCTGGGCAAATTCGACATCGCTGATGTGACTATAACCACTCTGGTTGAGAATAGCGTTGAAAGCATATTCAGCTATTCACACTATACCAATATCGACGAATACGGCAGGATATTCTATGAGATCAAAGAAGGGTTCGCCTCATTCGCCGCCCCGATAAGCCGCGATACTTTGCAGGCTAATCTTTATAATATTGAATTCGACTGGATTAGCGGCGGCTGGAAGGAAGCAAAAGACAACCAGGGTCGCATCGCCCTTATTATGGGCGGATACACTGATATCAATAAAGAAACCGGATTCGTTAACGGCCAGCCGCAGTATATTACATTGATGACCTATCCTAAGTCCGGCGATACCAGGGTTTCTTTGGAGGGGCGCACTTATGCTTACAACAATAATAAAGCCCAGACCGTAGATGCGTATATGAAAGATAATTGGATCGCCAGGGATAGCGATCTTGTTATAAGCAGGGATGAGAACGGGGTAGTGTTATTCGTTTATAACACAAAAGACGTCCGGCAAAGCAAAAGATCTCTGGCGCAGCGCGCATTGAGAGTTGATGGTACCCGTGAATACGAGATATATGCGAACGAAGATATGTTTAAAGACGAAAAGATAAAATTATACCTGGATGCCCGGGACCTGCCGGTCAATTCTACCAGGATGACAGTATTAGGCGGGGCCGTTCAGACTGCTTCCGAAATCCCGAATAATGATTATTATATAAGCTTTGTTAAAGATAATCCGGGGGATATGTGGATATGGTCAAGGAATTCCGGGGATAACGCCTCTTACATGGGATTTGATGTTTCCGGCTTGTATACTTTGAACAATTTTGTTGACGGTGAGCAGGTCACGAAGAATACCCCCAGGATCCGGATCATGTCCGCTTCGGAATCCGCGAACGTGGCCCAGCGGAACGGCCAGTATTTTGAGAATGGAGAAGAAATATACGATGTTCAGGACAGGTTCACTCCGGTCCTTTATAAGAACTACAAAGCCACCGATTATATCTCTGGTTCCGGATCCGCTGTTTTTGAATATTTTGAAGTCCAGTTCAATAAACACTCCGCGAACAGCTGGTATACTAATTTATTTGCAGAATCGCTTTCCAGAGGGACGTTGATCCCCTTAGCCGCGATAATCTTGGTTTTCGGGGTCCTGCCTATTTGGTTCGGGCTTCCCGTGGCTCTGGTTGTGATCACCGCGATCATTGCGCTCATTCATTTCCGTAATTTAGGTAAGAACGTTCCCGCACCCAAGGAAAATAATGAGGGGGCTGTAGAGATAGATACACATTCTTATATAGCTGGTCTTTCCAGATTAGCTGTCCGGGTTAGAGTGGATAGCATTAACCGGCATCAGGCGATCAACTGGTACCTGCAGGAATATTTGATCAATTTGTACCAGAAAGAAGAGAATGAGACTGCAAAAGAGCATCTGGAGAAACTGGTTAATAAATATTATCCGGGAACACATCTTGCCCGCGAACAAGTTCTATCTGAACTGGTAAAAGTTGTAACTGATGAGGATGCGCTCAAGTTCCTCGAGGCCGCTTTCATTAAACCTATCACCGACCTGCTTTTCTGCATTATGACCGACCAAGGCAAGAAATGGAAGAAAGACAATGAAGGCAAACGTTCGGACGAGATCAAGAAAAAGATGGGTGAAGAAAAGAAATTCGCCAGCGCCTATTACGTGTTCGCCGACAGGGACTTAAAGCGTATATTTGAGTATACTGATGAAGATAAAGATGTAATGATCGTTACCGGGTTAAACAGGCACCTTTTAGTCAACACTGACACGCTCGGCATCAAGAGGCTGCAGAAGTACAACCAAGACCGTAATGAAGCTATAGACGCGCTGGTGCAGGCAATTGACGCTGATATTGTGAGAACTACGGCAAAGGATATTGGCGCAGATGAGTTTAATGCCCTTCAGGGGGGAATAGCCGTTAATAAGGCAACACTCAAGAAATTGTATAAAGAAAATTCCGATGCGGAAAAAGCCGCGGCCATGAACGTTGAAGCCATACTCCATCCTATAAGAAAATGGTTGAAAACCAAGAACGAGGAGTACGGGCATAAGCAAGTTGTTTATCCTGTTTCCCTTACTAAAATTTCCGAGAATAAATGGGTTTATAATAGCGCTGCCTTAGCGGCGGCAATAATTACCCTTTGGTTTACCGCGGGTTCTTTTACCATAGTGGGTATTATTTTTTCTACCGGGATAGCAGCTTACCTGGCTCGGGATACAGTTAAGATCGCCCCGTATATAAAATTCCATCTAGTGGATTGGTTTGGGTTGTTCTACCGTATTTTCCGGTCAACGACTTATACCGGTTCTTTAACTGATGAAGAGCTGAAGGAAAAGAAACATTTCTTCAAAGTTTACTATGCCTGGTTTGGGTTTTACGCGACCTTTATTACTGCGATAAGCCTTTATTACTCTTGGGGAGTCGTTCCTTTCCTCGGGCTCTTGTGTACCGGCATACCGATCCTTCTAATAACTGTAAGGATGTCCATGAGAAGCTGGTGGTATCTTACCAGCGAAGCTGCTCGGACCGCCATCGGTAAGAATAAAAAGTGGGATACGATCGTTGTATATGAAGGTATTGGTAAAGAAAATATAGATTTGATCAGGGAAGAGCGTTATTTAAATATCGCTTTTACTACCCTGGTTAACGCGACCTTGAAAGGTTTTTATCTGGTTAACGCGGATGAAGCAGAAGCGCTTCTTGAATTCGCCCGGAAAACCAATGATTCTTACGAAATGCCTAAATTGAGCAATCCTCAGGCTAAGGAGGAGATAATTAAATGGTTCAATAAGCAGGTTTCCAAATTGCATGAGGTTGGCGGTATGGCAGGTTTAAAGAATGAGTTGAAAAAGAATCCTACTCTGGTAGTAGCTAAGGGGACCGGTAAAAAACGTATCGTTCCTAAGCCGGAATTTATCGATGGTATGATCAAAGAGCTGGATGAATTGCCCAGGACTAAACAACGGCCGTATAAAGTCCTTAGATCGGGGTTCAGCATGTTCAAAGAGGTGTTCGCCGGTTCATGGAAGATATTCCTTAAAGAAGGGCTGGTAATAAAACTCCTGGAAGATGCACAGGTCAGGGCCGCCATTGGCATTAATAGCGGGGACGCGGAAGCTGTGGAAGTTAAAGGCGATATTTTAAACAGGATTGATATCGGTGATTTAGCCGGCAGCGCTAAGCCCTTGCAGGAGACAATAGAAGACGTCACAGAAGTAATTATAGATTATGCCCAAGAACACAACAAAACAGCAGCCGTGGATAAAGCCAAGATCGCCGCATCGGTTAAAAACGCCATTGTTGTGGGTTGGGTGATTTACCGCTCGGATGGATATTTAAAGACCTTATTGTTCGCCGAATCCGCGGTGGAGAATTCTTACCGGGATTATTTTAGATACCGTTTGGAAGAGAGAAATTGCTGGAAAGAACTGGATGCCGAACAGGAGAAGGAACTTGAACAGCTGGTGGAATTTTACACCGCGTTCGTGCACATCCATGAAGATATTGATCCGGATAAATCTGAAGAAAAAGATGATAAAAAACGCTGGGGCGGGGAAGAGCCGAATACTCTTATTCAGATCATGTCCCCAAAAGGATATGTTGTTAATAAATACGGCCGCAAAGTCATTGTTTCAACCATGGACCCGGATAAAGGCGACCACCAGGCTGAATCCGCCGAGTATTCTTATTCCAGGAAAGAAGGAGAAGAATGGGTAGTGAAAACAGATAAATGGAGTATTGCCGCCCGTTTCGTAGACCATTTTATCTTAAATCGCGTAGAAGATAAACCGAAAATGAAAGAGTCGGGCTCGTTGTTGAGGGCTGAAGACTTTGAAGTAGATGAAGACGTTATGATCATCAACCTTGACCGCGACCATTTCTTCTTCCCGTCTGATTATTACCTGCTACCGTTCGTTTCGCAAAAATTCACGAATAATAAGCATCTAGGCTGGTTGACCACGCGGCTGGTCATGGCTACCGGCTGGGTCAATAATGTTTCGGCTAACCATAAAGTCGCGGAGGATAACTGGAACACAAGAAGTATTCCGGTCGAGTCGGTGATCGGCGCCCACGCATTTTACGGTCCGGGCCTTGTAAGATGGGAAACGATGCGTAAATGGGCGGCTTATATGTCGAATATCGAAGATACCGCGGCGGCCCATGAAGGGATGATGATGGGGTACCGGGGTGAATATACGCATTTGCTCAGCTGGGGAAGGCCGCGTGAAATGCTTATGGTCTCTTTACCCGATTTTCAGAACAGGTTCGGCGGATTGGTCCTGGATGAGACGTTATCCACTCACTTCAAGAAACTTTTGGACACCGATAAACTGCATTGGACCGAGAAGAATACTTTGCTGGAAAACTTCGATTTCTATTTCAATAAGCCGTTGATTTTAAGATATAATCTTATGATCTTCCTTTTTGCATTCTTCCTGATCTTTACTCCGTTTACGTACCTGGCTGTTCCGTTGATCTTCATCAGCGCCCAGTATATATTCACTGAAGCGATCACCGCCGGCGGATTGAGATTATTCATTGATCAACCTAAGGTGGAAGATACCTGGTTGACCAGAAGATTAGCCGCGGCTACTTTATGGGCGAATAGAGGCAAAGGTCGGTCTTTTGCCCCCAGAGCTATTAATTTCATCATAGCCTACGGTTTGAACCTGAAACGGTTCTGGAGCCTGGTCTTTACTTTCGCGTCACTCATACCTATGCATTCGGAAAAGGTGTTGAATGCGTTCAAGGCAATGGCCGGCGTGTTCACTTCCGGGGTCAAGGATATTGTTTACGCTATGGTGCCGTTTGAAGAGCTGTATGAGTGTTACAAGCCGACTATCAAATGGGGCATTGTGTTAGGCGGTATATTGTTGTTTGCTCCCGCGCATCCCTATGCCGTAGTCGCACAGTTATTCTTCTACGTATTATTCCTGGCCTGGATCACCGGGGCTTTCTTGAACAATGATCCGGGGTGGCACGGCTTAAAAGGAATACTCAAGGGCCTGTTCCATGGTTTACTGGCTGTTGTTTATTGTGTCCTGGAAACGGTACTGGGCGTTGATGTATTCCTTTGGTTCGCTGACGCGCCGGTCAAGAGCGTCAGGGAAAAAGCCGATGAAGGGAAGATCGCCGATAAGAAAGGCAAAGTTCAGAATACATACCTGAATCTGCGCAGTTTCTACAGGGGTGTAAATATCGGGGATAAAGAAACCGCTCCGGAACTGGTAGAAAACGCGAAATATCAGGAGATCAAAGATGTAGTGAAGGTCAGCGAAATTTCTTTGAATTCAATTAAATGCGGACAGGCCATGGCGGCCATGGCTCTTGTCGGTTTGGCGGTTGTTTTGATCAGCGTTGTTGTTATGGGATTGGCGTTCGCCGGAATAGCGGCGGTCATAAGCTTCGCCATATTTGCGGCTTTTTCGATCTATTGTTATAGCGCCAGGATCAAGATGGATATGAGAACCGGGGCCAATTTCAAGTATGCGCGTTTAAGCATTCTCTGTGGGGTTGTTATGGCCGGGTATGTTATCTTCATGGTCTGGCCGAATATGTTCAGAAGCCAGCGCAACAGGTTCATCAAGGAGTTGGAGGGCCTTTATAACGAGCCGCGTTTTGTGGGTAAGAATAACAAATTTGATGCTGAGGTTATTGAGAACGGGATAATCGCTTTAAAGAAACTGGAGAAAGTCGAGTCTGATAGAAAACTGGTAAGAAAAGATAACCTTGGACAATTGAAGAAGGCTTTTAATAATCTGAACGACGTGGTTAAGAACATGCCTGGCGACAATAAATTTGTCCAGGAGTATTTGACAAGGATTGATGGCCGTATTGGACAGATATCAGTGGATAATGAAAATAACTTAAGAAGCGTGGAAGAAAATCCTCAGACTACCCGCGGCCCTCCGGATGAAAAAGAAGCATTACATGGTTTCATTGGTATTGAGATCGCCAAGAGGATACACGACAGAGAGAATAAAGAAGCCCAAAAGATAAAGTCTTCTACGCTTGACAAACTCGCCCGCGGCGAAGAACTTAAAGAAAAAGATTTCTATGTTCCCACAAAACAACAGGAATATTCCGATCGTATTGATGAAGCTGTGCTTCAGGTGGCTAGACGCAAAGAATATCGCGCTAACTTGGTCAATCCTTGGGCTAACTCGGAAGAGGAGTTTAGGGCGGCTATTGATCGCTTGACTGAAGAATTCGCGCTTGCGATCTTCAAGAACCTTGCCGTTGAGATCGATCGGATCAATAAAGAACAGGGCAAAACACGCGTTTTCGTCTCATTGTTAGCGGATATTCAAGCTTCGGCCGATGATTATGCGGCGTTGCTTAAAACTATCGATTTCTCGCAATATAATACGTTAGCTAAATTCGCTATTTATTCCGGTCCCCCGGGCGGCGGTAAGGGGGCTGTTTGGAAAAGGTTCGATCAGAAATATGGCTCTATGACTGATAAATTTATCCTGATCCATACCCGTAATATCCGCGCCGGTGAGCAGATGGGCAAAGATTATCATTATCGTAATCCCAAGCATTGGTTCTTCGGACAGGAAGGCGAAGGATTAGTTATTACTGCCGAGATTAATAAGCAGCTCCAGGCCCTGGCGATTAACGATATTGTCGATGGATATACATATATTGATCCTGTCACCCATGAAACGCATTCCGGCGTGGTCCAAATCAAAGGATTGAATACGGTTTTGAAATCCGGCTCAAAGATCGTGATCCTGGAATGCGGTATTGGCTGGTTCGAAGCTCTCCGTAAAGTATATGGGAATGATCTGATGAGCATCTTCATATCTCCGTTCGGCGAGGCTGAAATAGAAGCGTTAAAAGCCGACCCGGCGCAGATAGATGCATATAATAAAGGCTTGGAAGAGGCTTTGAATATCCATGCGGCGGAAGAAGCGCAGGCTCTGAAAGTCCGTGAATTGTTATATTCCAATTATAAATCCACTAAAACCTTCGATACCAATGACTTGTATTTAAATACTCCCCAGGATGATTTTATCGCTGCTGTAGGCAATGCGGTAAAAGACGCGAAAAAAGACGGCGGTAAGGCTGTAGGCGCGGCAGTGAATACTCATACGAGTGAAATTGATGGCGGAGCGTTCTATTTTGATGCTGAACCGGCGTTCCGCGAGGCTCTTGAGTCCGATAACGCTAAAAAACTATTGAAATATGCCCGCAATCTGCAGGGTTCCAGCGAGGCTGAAACCCAGATGAATTTCATCAGCCAGTTATTGCTCTGGCAGAAAGAATATAAGGAAAAGCTGGGAAAGGATGTCGCTTTTACACAGCTGATTAATAAAGAGTTCTTTGAGATTATCTACCCTGATGGGTCTTTGACCGGAATGATCCGGCCGCGCGATCTGGTGCACTATGACGGCGACCTGCATCGTGACATAAGGGTACTGGTTATAAATTCTAAGGGTGAGATCTATGTGCAGAAGCGTGGACCGAATAAGGATATTGAGCCGGATCGCCTGGCTGAATCAGTCGGCGGGCATTTAAATCTCGGGGAAACTTATGACCAGGCGGTAGTCCGGGAAATGAGCGAAGAGCTTTCAATTAAGAATGTGGACAGAAGCAGGCTGTTTAGCCTGGGGATACATCTGGATAAAGTGTCAGGGGCAAATCACGCCTATAACCGGGCTCGCTACAATAGCTATGTTTATTTTATTTCCGAAGAAGAATCAAAAGGCATAATAGTCGATGAAGCGGATGGCATAGTCGAAGTGCAGAGTGGATTCAGGAAAGTTGACGAACTTGTGGCATTAGCTGCTGTTAATCCGAGAGCATTCACTGATTCGCTTAGCTGCCTTCTGCGTGATAATAAAATGTTGAGTTTCTTTAGCCGGTTGAAGAGTGCAGGCAATAAAGATAACACTGCGGCAGATATTGAAAATTATCTGGTAGAGATACGGAAGAATGATGGGGGGGACGAGCAATTGACCGGATTAATAGCAGCAAGCATTGCTAAAATGGAATCAATAGTAGCTATGACAGATGGGAAAGACGGGTTGAAGGCCTACCTGAAAGATGCCCTGAACCGCAACAGCAACCGCGCTCCTCCGGTTCGGATAGATTCTTTTGTCACATATAATGCGCTTTGCTCTTTTAATCCCAACGAAGTCATCCTTCAGGAAAAGTTTATAAACCAACTGCTTTCCACATATGACCCGGCTAACTGCCAGGCGATTGAGCCGGTTATACTCGCCACACAATTATTTCACGAATTCGGTCGTATAGAAACCGTATATCCATACAACGCGAACAGGATTGCATTCAATATATTCAAGCATGATATAGCTTTCTATACCTTGATCAAGAAAGCAGGTATGGATATCCTTATGAAACAATATGCCAGAAAATATGATGTAAATCTGGTGTATTACATAGAATCTATCGACAGAATACTCGATCGCGAGATTTTAGCGCTTCTTAAGGATATTGAAGCTACTATAGAAGAGCTTGAATGTTTTGAAGTTGAAGCGGAAATATGGAGAAAAGTTGAGGCTGTTGCCTTACGCGAAGTAAGAGAAGTCTGGGGCGTGATCAAACTGCAGTGCCCTATGAATAAACGTAAAAATAAAGCGTTTGAACTAACCGGTAAATTTGAGGCATTTAACGCCAAATTCGCGGCGATCGGTTCCGGTTTCAAGTTCATGGATATGTATCTGAAGATTCTGCGTAACCGGGCGGTCACTATAAGCAAGGAAAATTCCGACAGCCGGCTGATACTTGACCTGGTTCGGTCGCTAGTAGAGATGAAATATGAGCAGATTGAAGGCAGATTTGTCCCGGCGGACCGTACGTATCGTAAATACCTGCGTTTGAGTATGCTTTATTCCGAAGTCCTGGGTTTCTCGCTTACTACTGCTCATGAACCTGCTCTTGCCAGGCAGCCTCCGCATAACCATCCGATCTTGGAGCGGTCATTTATTCTGGCTGAAGGAATGCTTCTGGCTAATTATGATAAACTCACAAGAGCGTTATTGTCCACGGTTCAGGGTACGAAAGAAGTAAAAGAGGCGGCTGAAGGGTTAATTCTGCAGGATATTCTCTGGATTTTCCAGAAAAAAGCAAACAGGATTGGCGGGATAAATGAAATTATCGTTCTTCTGGATGATAAATACTCCAAGGTTCGTGAGGTTCAGGACAAGCTCGTTTTATCAACGCTCAAGGGTAAAGTGGAAGCGTTAAACAATAAAGGAAAAGATGAGTTGGTTGGATTATTGAATGAGCTTATGGCGAAGAACGATATTGACGAGTTGGAAAAAGATGAGCGTTTTGCTAAAAAACTTAAGTTTGGCAGCCTTACTTTCGTGCCGGAGAATGTTACTCACGTATTGCGCAATATAAGCGAAAAACCGTCGGCAGACTGTACTCTCAAGGATATTTTCCTGCAGTTATTTAAGGGCGTCGGTATGCAGACGACCGCATCCGAGACCGACGCGTTAGCACCGAAGATTTATGAGCAGCCCTGGGGGCAGATAGTATCACAGGTCCTTGATCACCTTGCATTTAACGTAGATAGCACCGGCGGACAGGTACATTATGAGTTGATTTCTAAAGAAGGGGTAAAAGAGGAAGTGTGTTTGCCGCGAGTAATTAAGGAGATCGAAATGGCTCTCCAGTTATTTGTGGTTAATCCCGGGCAAACTACGACTCCTTTAACGGTGAGGCCGGTATATAAACACCTTCAGTTCCTTTATGTAACACCATGGCCGCGGATTGTGCCTTCGGATTGGGACGCAAACCCTGAAACCAGTGAGGCTTATAAAGAGCTCAAGGCTAAAATTATAGTGACCCGTAAGAACGGGACAACTCAGGAGTTGATCTGTAATGGCGGTTCGATGGTTATATTGAGCGATGTCGAAGGCCCGATTAAATCTTATACTTTAGAGAATTTAAGTAAAAATGACCATCAGCTTGTCGTGTTATCTTTTGAACAACCGACCCTGGAATTTGTTCCTATGACCAGGGTTAATATTGAGCGGTTCAAGGAAGAGATATTCTGGACGGAATTGAAAAATTTCAAATACCATTGCCCTATTGAGCGTTTCCGCAACAATGCAGAAGATGAGCCGGATGCTTTGCGGGTTGACGAGCGATACAGTGTTTTAGTCTTCAAGAACGGCCGTTTTGTGGGATACTACGTCGCGCATGAGGATCGGGATGGAGAAGGGGAATGGGAGTTTCAGCAACCGGTAGAGTTTACCCGTAACGGAGCCCTGCGCATGCGGCGTGTCGCGCTTCTCAAGGAGTTTCAGCGTCAAAGGATCGGTTCTATGACCCAGCGCTATATATTTGAGAAAGCGATAGAAAACGGTATTACCCGCGCAATAGGAAGGACACGAAAGGTAGATGATGATGTCGAGTTTAAAAAGCAGAGTTTTTTTGGAAGGTGTGGCATGAAGCGTATAGGCGAAGTTGGGTTGCAGAAAGAATCTTCTTCTTCCGCATATGTTTCCACATTGGTTGAAGTTAACCTGGAAGAATATTTAAATCTTCCGGAGAAAGAAGTCGGTCCTATTGCCAGCCTTCCTGCTACCCCGCAGAGATCTGACGCCGAGATTATCTCGCTTTTGGGGGGCTCTCTCGATATCGAGTCGCTTATTGCCGGACTTGTTCATGTTGATTCTGAAGTGCGCGTGTATGCAGCAAAAAGCTTATTCGCGTACGGGGAAAGCGTCCTGCCTGCATTAAGGAAAGAAGCAGATAAGCGCAACAGGAAATTGAGCGTTACCGCTGCTTGGATTATTGATATTATGAGTACTAAGTCCGCGAGCTGTAAGACCGCCATCTTTGATAGAGATGGTTTTATAGTTGTTGATCGTAACGGTAATGGAGAAAAGACTGCTAATTTCGCGGAGGCTGTAGCTTTAGATGCCCGCGATAATAATGGTCTTAAAGAAGACGGAGGGCTCAAGGTTAAGGTTTTCGACAAATCCGAAAGGCATTATATCGGAATAACCTATTTTAACGGCAGATTTGATTTAGATAGAAGATATTTGAGCACCTTAGTTTCAGAACAAGAGAGAAAAGAAGTAGCGCGTTTGGCAGTATTATTGAATATGGCTAATAACCAGATATGCGATTTATTGCCGAAAAAGATAGGTCCTCCGGTAGAAATAAAAGTCGCTACTGTTAATAACCTCGGTGTTTATTCCTGCAAACAAATCACAAAGAATAAGAAAGTCTACCTCGTTTTTGACGAAGATTTTATCCGTATCCTGCTTAATGATCAAACCATCTCTTATGAATTATCCGCAGCAGTATTGGCTGTTTATCTCTGCCACGAATCGAATCACACAAACAAGATGGGGCTGCTTGCCGCTGAGAAATTAGAAGAATACCGGATAATAACCGGGAAAGATATCCCGGCTTATCTGAGGATGATTGAACGCTTCCCCGCTTTAAGAGATCAGCCGCAATCCTTACCTGCTGGCGTCAGCGAATATTTCAAGAAAATGGATGCTATCGCGTTTTCAAGTAGGAAGCGCCTGGAAAATCTTAAGATATTCCAAGATGTATTTATACAATATGAGCCGCTGATTAAATATCCGGGAGCGCAGAATGTATGGAAGCAGCTTGTGATGAACCAAACCGGGAAATTCACTACTTTGTTGTTGATCATCGTTATCAATTTGTTATTTATCAATCGGGTGGGCGATCTTACAGATATATTCGCTAGTATCTCCAAAGCTATGCCGCCTACAGAGATGTTGCTATATTTTGTTATAAGCATGGGGATCGATATTGCGATTTTTGCATTATCGAGAAAGAGGACCGGAATTAAAACCCATAGTCAATTATTTTTGTTCTTTGTGAAAACGGTTTCAATAGTGACCTGGATCGTCCCGTTATTCTGGGTGATGGTAAGCGGATATTATTTCTTAAATGCCTTAAATATATTAAAAGGTGCCGCGGATACGATAGATAACGGCATATTAAGTTTTGCGGCCGCTTATTTTGTTTTTGATTGGTATCGCGGTTACCGGATAAAAAGTGCCAGCAGACATGGGATTAAATTCGGCGCCGTCATGACCACTAAATCCAGCCAGGAGAATATGAAAGATGGCGGAAATAAACAAGTATTCCTGGTGGTGGCAGGATTAGCTAATGCCGCATCATTTATAAATATTGTTTTAAGCGGTGTATTGATGTTAATAATGAGCATATTTAGTTTTGAGTTCTGGGTTGCAATGCTACTGGGATTCTTGACTTTTGGGATCGCCTACGGTATCTCCACGGCTATTCTGGCGGGTCCGAGATCCCAGGCGGAAGTATTCACTATCCAGAGCGCCAGAGATTGGGTGGCTTTCTTTATGGGAGGTGCTCTTACCGGAGTAGTGGCGGCGAATGTATATTATGGTGGTTTCTCCGTGACCGGCGCAAGACTCTTAACCGACTTGTTGATAATCGCATTGATCGGAATTCAGAGCGGTTTAGCCGGAATGTTGATCGGCAGGGAACTTAAGAAATATACGATATGGGAGGGCGTGAGAACATTGACTTTGCAAGGCGCTTGGGTGGTTATCGGAGGAATAGCCGGTCTTGTTGCCGGTGTAATAACGCATCTTCTTACTGCTTCGCAATGGATAAATGATCCTGTCTTCGGTCCCTTATTAAGTTTGTGGGAATTTGGTTTGCCCGCGATCGGTGCGTTCATTGGTATGAAGGTGATTGCTTTGTTGACACGCTCAATTGCTCCGCCTAAGGGCGCGGTCGTATATGTAAATGAGGATAAGCATGATGGCGGAAGTATTGTTGGTGCGAAGGTGAATTTTAGAGGACGCCAGCGTAATGGGGTTATTGATCTTACCGGCGCGGGTTCTATTAATTACCATATGAATGCATTGTTTATGCCGGTATCGAGGATTAGAGTAGTCAGCCAGAATATGAGTGGAGTCATTAAGGATTTCAGGAGAATATCGCAGGAGGCGCAAAATGAGCAAATGAGAGGTCGAGCACCGCCAGTTAATAAAGACTTTGTATATCCTCTTAATTTCTCCGTCTCAAATCTCCTTCATTCTTCTGTTATTTCTTTAATTTATTTGAATTCTCTCAAGATTACCGATAAGCAGACCACGAACTCATCTACCGTGGCAGGTGTTGGTTTGTGGTCTGCCGGTAATTTTAATGACGGCGGGGACAAAGCCGCGCTGCAGGTAGCTTTGGATTTCGACAATATGGCTGATGCCCGGCGCGTGGTAGCGGAAGCGGTAAAGGGCGGGGTGGACAGGATCGAAGCTGGAACGCCTCTGATCAAAGCCGAAGGGTTAAGGAAAGTCCTGCCCGGCGTAATAGCCCGAAATAGAGGCAAAGCTATTGTTGTGGAACTGCTGCCGATGGATGTCGGTAAGATGGAAATAGATATCCTCGCTGATATCCTGTCGCAGGCAGGCTCAACAGCCCCGGTATGTGTTATCCTCACGGCGCTCGCCCCTAAGAATACGCTCAAGGAATGTATTGAGGCCGCTTATAAGCATAATATGCATGTCCTGATCGATACCCGGGGCATTGAGAATACGCACAAATACAGAGTTTTGCATAGGCTTCAGGAGATGTTGGCTAATCATAACGATCCTTATGTTATAAATGTCCAGCTCTTTAAGGAGATGAAATACAGATTGGAACAAAATGCTAAGTTGGATAAGCAGGTGGTAGAAAACACTTTGGTCAGGATGTTACCGCAAAACAGCGTAATGGTCTATGGCTATGAATTCAAGGCAGCGGGATGCAGATATGTCGTGGGAGAGTTGAAAAAGAATTACCCGGATAAAATAATAGTGGCTGATCTTAAGACAGTCACGCACGCTGACCAGGAATTCGCGGATGCTTACGCGGCTGGCGCTGATGTGGTTACGATCATAGGAGCGGCTCCTGATATCGAGATCCAGAAGGCGGTAGGGGAAGCCAAACGATACGAGGGGTATCAAAAAGGGGTAATGGTGGATTTGATCGGGTTGCGGGACCATGTCGGCGAAGAAGGCTTGTTGAGCCGGTCAAGAGCGATAGCCCAGATGGCCTGCTGGGGCAAGGATAAGAAAACCGCGTATGTTTGTTATCATGTTCCTATTGATGATCAATTAAAAGGGGAGAAGATCCCGCCAAAGAGCATAAAGAGGATAAAAGACGCTGTCAGGATACCATTAGCCTGCGCCGGCGGGATAACTGTTTGGACCGCGGCGAATATCGTTGAATCCGGCGCCGAGATAATCATTGTAGGGGGCGCTATAACCAAGGCTGAGGATCCGCGGAAAATGACCGAAATAATAAAAACAGCTATTTCCCGGCCGGATAGCAACGGCATAATCGCCGCCCAGACAATATTCTTTATTTCCCAACAGATCAAACTGGTAGCCAATAAATACCTGGATGAACAGGTTATCAACAATACCCTGGAGGCATTGCGTAACGCTGACAGGATAGCTTTTGCCGCCGCCGGCAGGAGCGCGAGCGTGGCCTGGTATGTGCAGGATTGGTTTAAGGCTTTGGGCAAAGATGTCCAGATCATAGAAAAAGGCAATACCGATTTCTCCGCTAATAAGAAAAACAGGACTTTCGCCGAATCGGTTTCCGCGGTGCATGATGTCTTGATCTCTATATCCGGATCCGGTAAAACCCATTCTACTTCGACTTTTACGCGGGTGCTGAGGGATAACTCCTTCAAGGTTATCGCTATCACCACTACTAAAGACAGCCCGACATGGGACAAAGAACAGGATTTGATCAATTTAATAAAGGGTAGGACTAAAGAAGACTGGATGGAACAGGGCGGGACATTGGTAGCCCAGCGCACGCCGTTAGGGACGCTCTTTGAATTTACCGCGTTGGTTTATTTATTGGCGCTTATACAGGCGTTATATGAAGGGAAAGACGGTAAACGGGTAAAAGAGATCATGTTGGATATGGTCGGCGCGTTGGAAGATATGCCGGAATATATATTACAACAGCAGGATAATTTCAATGGCGCGATAGATAAGATCATCGCGACCCGCTTGGAGAAGGCGGACAGCCAGGTAGTATTGGTTGGTTATGGCAGAATGGACGCGTTATTGAGGTTCTTAGGTTCAAGGCTTTATATGATGGATACAAAGAAAGCGCAAAAAGCCGAAGAAACAGAAGAACAGATCAACCGCAGGTTTTTCGGGATAGAAGACGCGCCTGCCGAAGATAAGCTTAAGGGCGCTTTTCGGGTAATGTATGTGGGCGGTTCAACTGTAAGGGATTTTAATAAAGATGACGCGGTGGTAATTGTTTCCACCTCCGGGTTGACCAAAGAATGTATTGACGGGGTTAATTACCTGAATAACCGGCCGGATAAGGTCAAACCGATCTTTATTACCGCTGCCGGGAAGTCTCCTGTAGACGAGTTAATGGCAAATGGCCAGGTCATTGGGTTGAAAGTCCCGGGTACCGTAAAACGTTCCAGCCATGATCCGGTTTACTGGTTCGACAGGCAGTTCACGACTACTGTAAAAGCCAAGCCTCTTGAAGTTACTGCTGAGGTATGCACCTTGTGTTTATTCGAAGCCGTGATCGCCTGTCTGATGGAAAAACTGCATGTCGAAGAACAGGACCTGGTGCATATAAAGTACTGGGAGGACGGCGGAGAAATAGCGCTTGAGGACCTTTCAGCGGCCTGGGAATACGGCAAGTTCAGGCTCAGCTCCAAAGACAAGAAAGTTTCCATAGGTATAGAGCAGGTCATATTGGATACAACGGCTGGATCCGAAAGTAAATACAGGAAGATCCTGTGTATAGTTATAGATGAACTTCCCCCTAGCGCCTGGAATAACGCGCTGATCGAAAATGCGATCAAATTAGCCGCTTATGCTGAAAAAGGTAAACGACCCGGTTTTATAGGGAATGATGTATCCCTGGAAAGCGTTCTGTCTTCCAATATGGTGATCATCAATAATAGATTTTTCCGGATGGATAATAAAGAATTTGTTTACGATTATATTCCGCAATGCAAGTCTGGCGGATCGAACATGGTAATGGATCTGGAAGCGGTAATTGAGTTCCTTTGGGCGGTAAAGAATCCGGCTAAGGACAGAAGGATACATATTATTTCCAGCCAGGACGTGAATGGGATGCTCAGGAACATAGAAGAAAATTCTGAATTGAGCGATTGGGGAGTGATCAAAGAAGATAATAAGAACAATATCCGTTTGAATCTTTTCGTTTTTGCTTTCAATATATTCAAGAATAGGATCCGCGGGAATATATATACGATCGCGCAAGCCCAAAGGGCTGACGAAAGGTCGGCGTTCCAGGTTTTTGCGCCGCATTGGTTGTTCAGGGGCTTAGGGCTGGAAACTAAATTGATGAGAATTTTGACCGCGCCTGTTGAGGTTAACCTCAGGGAAACAAGTATTGAAGATCCTAAGCCTTTGGGCCGGCGTGATCTTAGAGGGAAATTTAAGAATGGATGGCCGGCCGGCCAGCAGAGGTTCGAGAGTCAGACCGACGGCGGGGTGAAAGAAGAGCCCAAGATGACGTTCTTCCCTAATAACGAGCATCACCGGTCTCTGGTCAAGGCTCTCGCTTATCCGCAGACCCTGGTTGTGGATTTTCATCATGACGCCTTCCCGATCTATGACGGCCAAATAAACTCGGGTAATTGGGTCAGAAGATTGTTGGACTTGAACAAGACGGTTTATTTCATGCCTCCGTTGTGGATAAATAAAGTCGATCTATCCGGTTTAGGCTTGAACTCAGGGAATATCATTGTTGTCGCTAGCGAGTCTGCGCGCGTTGGGGGGGCGGAAAAGATAAGTTTTAATGAAATGATGCGAATATTGACTAAAGAGGATGTTTTTACATCCATAGATCTGGATTTCTTTACCCGGAAAAAGCTCGGTTTCTTTGAACCTGATTATGAGGATATCGGCGCGCGCAGTGAAACCGCCAAATGGATAATTAAAGATATATTATCGGTTTATTTTGAGAGACAAAACAAAGAGATCGATATAGCTTATGATATAAAGGCCCATATTGATCTGCAGCGCGACCTGATGGAAAAGATACTTTCCGAATTCGGCTTGGGCGATGATGTGGATATAAAAACCATCGCTGATGGCGGGGATAACAATAATGGCGCTGTGGTCGCCGGGTTTGCCGCGGAATATATGGTTAAAATAAGCGACGCTATCGCCGCGCAAGAACCGGATTATTCGATTGCTTGGATAGCTGTTGATCAAACCCTTGATGAAGGCGCGGAAGCGGCCGTGCGTAAGCAGGTCGAAGCGCAGTTTACCGGGGCAACAGAAGACGAAATCTCCAGCCGGGACATCATTATTTGTTATTCTCCGAACGGAAAGAAGAAAGAGGTTGTGCCTGCCCCCGTTCAGGTCCAGGAATCCGCCGCTTTTGTCAGGAATGCCCTCAATGAGATGTTTGATTCTTCCGATATAGCCGAATTACCCAGGATCCTGGTGAAGGTTAACCGTTTCAACGGTTCAAAACCCAGGGAATACCTGGAATTGCCTGATGTTGACGGATTGGTCTTGAACGTTGAAGAAACAGCGGATTTCGGGCGCATTGTCGCCGCTGCCAGGTGGTTGCCCGGCAAAGCCGGCAGACAAACGCATATTATCGGCATTGACCCAGGGCTTAACGGCGGAGAGATCTTCGCGAGGAGCTTGAATGTCCGGGGCACGGTATTGGTTACGACAGTGATGAACTCAACAACCGATGTAAGGCTGATCGATAAAGCCATCAGCGAAGCGATGCTTAATAAAAAGCCTGCAAAGATGGGCGATGATGCTGTTGAGCCGGAATCCATTGAAACCGTTGAAGAAGGACTGGAAGAAGCGCCGGTTGTTAAAACCAGTGTTCAGGTTGCCGCCCCAGTGAAGGAAGAAAAGTCCGTTGAAAGCGTCCCGGCTGTTGAGGCTCCGGCTAAGATCAAGGTGTATAGCCAGGAAGAGCTGTTGGTTGAAGTATTGAAAATGATCCTTTTGGATAAGAAGCAGGAGGAAATAAAGTCCGGGTTGGGTTTAGCGGATGACGAATTCGAGGCGGTCATACAGAATATCAAATCCAAAGGTTTTATCGATACCGCGACTAAGACATTCCCTATGGGCAAAGCCAAGAAAATGCATATTAAGGTTTACAGGATCGAGAACCCCGGGAAAAGATTTTTACTGAGATGTATCTTGAACGGAATGGAAAAAGAAAATTCCGGGAAATCCATGATCAAGGCTTTGGTGACTCACCAGGCGGCAATCCCTGTTTCAGATGAAGACGCGCAGGTTTTTGGCCGGTTCAGCAAGTTGCTTGAGAAGCAGGTATTGCGTCCCGAGAAATTCGGGAGCAAACAAGCGGAAATCATGCGTGAAGAATTTAAGTGTTTTGCTGAAGCGCTGTGCTGGTCGGAATTACTCCGGGATTTGATAAAAAGCGGCAAGGCCGAACAAATGGTTAGTTTCTTGGGAAGCGAATTCAGGTCCGCCAGGGATACCATACAGCGTAAAGAGGATAATGTGGTAGAGATGGCGGATGTATACATAGCGCTTAAAATGAGGTTGGAAGGCAAAAACGATACGGATATAGTAAAAGTCATGAATACGGTCAAAATGGAGGCGGAAAGCGCGCTTTCCGCGGTTAACAATACATTAAGCGAGATACTGCTTGAGTTCAGGAGCGAGCAATTTAATGGAGTAATGATCGAAGAACAGTTGAAAAGACTGATCCCGGGTTTTGAAAAGCATTTCAGCCAAAGTCCGGCTGCCGAAGTTCGTTCCGATTGCGCTCTTTTATTAGCCGTAAAATTGACCGAAAGGCTGAAAATGATCCAGAGCGTCGGGATCAATAATAAGAAAGATATAATGCGTATTTTGAATAATTGTTTCAGCGTAAAAGGAAGCAGGCCGAACATATTCAGGATGAAAATATTGGGCGGTTCGGATAAGAATGTCAAGGATACGTTGTTAATGGAAGAGATCGGCAGGTTCGTTACTACATTTGTTCCTTCCAAGGAAGGACGTAATGAGAATTCGGACTTATCCTTAATATTATTCGGTAAGAAAGACCACGAGTATGATATTGCGTACATACCCGATCTATTGAGGAAATCCGCGGATATAGAAAAAGAAAGCGTGTCTATCGAGTCTTTAGCCATAGCAAAGGCAATATTAAGCCAGATCTACGAAGGGGCTGTGGAAGACGCGCCTTATTTCGCGAAAGTAGACGCGGTTAATTCCAGGGTCGAGAGCGGCGAATCTATTGATCCTCTGGTTATGGTCGAGTCTTTATGGGGCGCTAACTGGAAGAAAGGGATACCGGCGGAAGCGAAAAAGAATATCGCCAGGATCGATTTCTTGCGTTTGTTAGGTAAAAACCTAAGGTTTTACGGCGTAAATATGGATGCGCGCGATCTTAACGCGGCGGCCTTGCCGGTGGATAAAATGCAGAATTTCAGGGAAAATATGCGGGATATAAACGCTATCACCCAGATGCTGGTGGAGTATTTCCTTTATCAGCAATATCAGTTTGGCAAGGCGGGATTCGCCGCGCCGCAGGCGAAAGAACTGATCCGGAAGATCTCTATAGCCGAATACAAAGAACTTACTAATAAAGGATTCACAAAAGAAGAGATTCTGGAGATCGCGGATAAGCTGGTTAATAAGCAACTCCGCTCCATGTTGGTTGGTTTATCGGACATTGCTGTGTCGGTTGAGTTGATCATGAAGACTATAAGGGCTGATGAATCCCTGGATGAGGTTTTCGCGAAGGCCCGTGAAGTGGAGAAAGCCCGGTTGCTTTCATGGCGCGAAAATGAAAGAAAGTCCAGGATCGTTATCGCGACGGTTGACAATATGGCCGCGGATAATAATGACGTATACAGGATCTGCAGGATCATGGCTGAATCGGATGCGGCGAAAGCCGCTTTCTTAATCGAAGCAATGCAGTCCGCAGTTAAAGAAGCTTACGGCCAGATGAAAAGCGAAGTGAATGCCACTCTTAATGACAAGAGGCGCCTGGAGATCAAAGAAACTATTGCCAGCCGGATCCAGTCGTTGATCCAAAAAGAGCTCGGCCATGAGATCGTATTGGATTTTGAAAAGATCAAAGCCATCGCCGGCAAGTTTGATTTTAAGGCCGAACCGGCAGATCCCGGAGTATCCGCTGTTTTAACCGAAACCCCGGCGGTTATTGAGATAAAAGAAAAGAAGAGGGCGGTTTCCGGAGAAGCGAAAGCCAGGTCTTTGAAGGCCGAAGCCAAAGAATTGATCGCGGCAACAGATAAGATCGGCGAGGAGAGGATAAACGACCTGAAAACAGCCAGGGAAAACCTGGAAACAGCCGTGCGCATTTTTGAGATAGACCTGGCTATGTATAAAGACGCGGGCAAATGTTATAAATGGCTGGCCCGCCTGGCCAGGATCGCCGGTGATTTCGCGCTGGAGGATAAGATGGAAAACAAGGCCCGGGTGAACTTCAATAAGGCAAAAAATCCCAATGATAGTTTGGACGGTGGCAGTAAGGATGTCGGAGCTGTTTGCCGTATGTTAGGGATCGAGGAGAATGTAAAACATGATAAATTTATCGGTTATATAGTTGATAATTACGCTGGCGCCGGTAAGATCGTGGAGATAGGAGTTGGCAGGAATATTAAGGTCGCCGCGGCGATCAAGACGCTCATGCCGGATACGGAAGTTGTGGTTACGGATATCCGTAATTCCGCTATTGATGAAATAAAGGAGAGAGCGGCTGAATTTGGGTTAAAGGCGATTACAAATGATGTGAGGACCCCGGATGAGAAGATCTTCTCCGATGCACAGCTTTTCTACGCGGTCAATCCTCCATATGAATTGCTTTTATTTGTCCAGGAAGACCTGCTGCCTAAGTTCAACACGCCGCTCCTTATTAATGTGCTCCGCGACGAATGTTTTAATAAAGAGGGTTTTGAAAGTATCTCTTCCGCGATCTATCTGTATCCTGCCGTTCAGAAAGACGGCGGTGAAGATAAAGCGATCATTGAGAAGTTCATCGTTGAAGGGGTTTTGCCTGTGAATCTGGAGCCTTCAATGTTTAAGGGCAGAGGCACACAACAAGAAAATATTTGTAAGGATCTATGTGTTTTTAAAGCAGTGGCTGGTTTTAAGAACATGTCTTTTGTCGAACTGTGCAGGTATCTTGGCTGGAAAAAACAACATATCTGGAACGCCGCGGGCCGGTTGGTCGCCGCCGGAATTCTGGTTAAGACCGAGGAGCGTTTCCCCAGGTATACTGTTTCCGTTACCGCCGGCGAAAAGGCTGTTAATCTCGAAGGCAGGCAAGAATTGCTTGAGGCTTTGGGTTTGAAACCATTGAGCCAGGATGTAAAGGAAAAGGTAACTTTGCAGGAATTGCTGAATAAAATATCCGCAGGCGAACAAATAATCCCCGGAGATGGCCAAGCGGTAATTAAAACAGAGCTGGAAGAAGTGGATTTGCGGAAACTTAACGATTATAAGAATTATAGCGGTATGCAGGGGATATTTTATCTGACCCGGGATATTTATCTGGCGGCCAAACATGGATTTGTGAACTTGGAAATGTATCGCTACGGCTCGGGGAAGGTGTTCAGCGCCCTGGATAAAAAAGTAGTCCGGCAGCAAAAACTGCACCGCCCGGATATAGGGTTTGAGAAGTTCTTCGAGATGAAATCTGCGCTGGATAAAGACCCCCGGAAATACTCCGGTAAAAACGGGATCCTGAAGCTTACAGACAATCAGAGAGTATATGTTTATTGCCTGTTTGGCGGAGACAGTAATATCTACGGCTGGGACTATTTGGATAACAGCAAGGTAACTGTTTGGGGCTGGAAAGATATCATCCAGGCTTTAATCGACGGCAGGCAGATCATTTATTCCGATAAAGCGGTAGTAACCGATAAAAAATTGGGTAAAACCGATCTGCTAAAATTGAATAACATAAAGAATTATCAGGACAGGCATTCTATATACTATCTGGTAAGGGATATACTTATCGCCCACAGGCAAGGCTATATCCGCATGGAAAGAGGGGAGATCAGCTTGAGGGGTTTCTGGAAGATGCTCCCGGCGGTATTGAGAGCGAACGCAGTATTCCCAGCCATAGGCTTAGCCGCTTTCTTCGGCATAAAAGCAGACTTAGAAAATAATCCAGGGATGTTCAAGAATAACCAGGGTTTGCGGCTTCTGGCTGAAAAACACGGGATCAAGAACGTGGAAGCTATTTATGTGATTTTTGGCGGGAGCAATAACCCTTATGTGTGGTATTTCCCAGGTAAGGTCAGATCCGTGAATAGCGGGGATTCGCGCAAACCTAAAGTGGTTCGGGTAAAAGATCAAACTAAGGAGATAGTAAAACCCGCTAAACCCATATCAAATCCGCAGGAATCTAGGGAGAAAAAAGCCGCGGAGTTAAAATCCGCTAAAGAGATCAGGACGCTTTTGACCGCCCTAAAAGGGAAGAACGAGATAAAAGAAATAGCGCTTATTTTAAGCGAACACCGGCACGTCGTTATCAAGAAAGCTTTAATCCCGGTTGAGTTAAGCGGGGAATTCGTCAGGATCAGCGCTTTCTTAAGCCGATTCGGATTTATAACGGATAATGAGTCTGACGAGTGCGTCTTGACTACGACTTTCTACGCATTTACTGAATCCATATTTAGAAAAGCATGGGAAAGTTTGGATACCGAAGAAAGGGTAATTACCGCTATAGTCGCGCATAAAGAAAGATTGGTTTCCAATGGGTTCAAGGATAGGGATTTAACAGGAATAAGTTTTCAGGCAGTGGAGATATTCGCGGAATCCCCCCTGTCATTAAGCGTGCTCAAGGACAAGCAGCCGCTATTGGTTGTTCGTAAGAGCTCGGGGTATTTCCTGCACAGCGGATTTGCCGGGTATGTCCGAATGACCGCCCCGGACCCGATCGAATCGGAACACAGAACCCAGTCGGCTTTGGAAAAAGCGGTGATCGGGATAAAAGAAAAGATCGATCCTATTGGCAGCTATGATATCCATATGCGTGTTTTTCTTGTCGAGGAAGAGATCAGGAATAACCAGCCGGGCATTATGCGTGACCTGAAGATGTTGAAAAAAGACAGAAAACTTGTGTTGAACGGCAAGTTCAACCCCGGGATATCCCTGAATGATTTTGTCAGGTTTGTTATAGTCCGGCAGGATAAGAATGCCGGCAGTTTGGTTAAGGCCGTTGGCGCGGAAGATCCAAACGCGCCCCTGAAAGACGGCGGGATGAAGAAAGACGATAAAAATTTTTACGCTGAAAAGAAAACGGTTTCAAGTAATGACGGCGGAAGAAAACGCGTGGAGCATGGACTTTCCCAAAAAGCCCTGGAAATGGGGGAAAAAGGATATATCATGCGTATAGGCGAATTGGTCCATGAGCCCTTACGAATAAAGCCGTTGGAATTAAACCTGGAAAAGAAGAAGAAAACAGACGGCGGCGCGAAGCCTGTAAATTCGCCTATTTTAGGGATAATGATAACTGGTAATAATGTAAAAATAAAGAATTATTCTTTGTACAAGGATTTGATCCTGGATCCCGCGTTTGAGATCACTAACTCGAATTTCAGGAGCGTTTTGATAAATTTCAAAGAATCCAGCAAGCCGTTCCAGGGCAGAGTGAATGTCAGGCTGGTTTCTGACGCGGCGGTTATTCCGGGGAATAACCCAAGTAAAATCGAGAAGGATTGGGATCGTATCTCTAGACAAGGGATAGACCCGGTTTTGAGAAAAGCCGCGGGAATCCTGTTGAGCGGAATGACGCCCGCGCAATCGGCGGCGGCGGATTTGAATGCTTCCCGCGGCCCTCCCGCCGGCCGGATTGAAATTGACCCGCGTCAAAAATACCTTGCCGAAGAATCACCCCTTTCAGTTATGCCCAGCTCAGTAAAAATAATTACAGGAATAAACCAGCCGGCAATAAACAATGAAAATACAGCTCAAGACGGCGGTGAGATAAATTACGCTTTGGAGATAGTCAGGATATTGCGGAAAAGAGGCGACTCCGAGGAATATATCAAAGATATGCTCAAGGATTGGATACGCCGCGGCAAGCTCGCGGAGATCTATGGGGAATTGCTGTCTTCATTACCCGATGACGATGCCAAGAAGGATGGAGGTATCGAATACGAAGAGATCAAAACTCCGGTTAAGAAGATCGGAATCTTGTCTGATACGCATGGCGAGATAAATATGTTGAGAAAAGCGTTAGCGGCCTTCGCAGCTTCCGAAGTGGATCTTATCTTTCATGCCGGAGATTTCGATGACCTGAAAACAGTAGATACGCTTGTTAAAGAGGTAAAGATAGATTGGCGCGGGGTAGGGGGGAACAAAGACGCGAATATTCAGAAAATGAGCGCGGTGTCAGGAGGGAAAATAAAAAATGCGCCCTTAGGAGTGATCGTTAACGGCAAGAAAATACTTATGGGCCATGAGCCTCCGGAGATCTCCGGCAATGGCGCGCGGAATACTTTTGCCGCCGCTGTGGAAGCTGAATTGCCGGATATCATCGTATGCGGGCACGATCATCGATATAATTTCGGGACAATTGAAAAAGAGCGGGCGGGCAGGGACAACGGCATATTCACAGTTATCTTCCCGGAGGAGTATATACCTGGGAAGACGATGATCTTTATCAATCCCGGCAGGTGCGGTTCTTTGGAGCCGACAATAGCCATATTGGATATGGAGAATATGTCGGTAGAGAAATTAGAAGCGCCGTTCGTTATCGCCCCAAAAGCGGTGATCCAGCCGAAACATCTGGCGATGGAACAACTCGCCAAGCTCTTTAAATACAGCCCGGACGCCATGGTGGTGATCCAGGCAAAAGAGGATAAGATCATTGATATTAATGAGGCCGGGGAGAGGCTGTATGGTTTTAAGGCGGAAGATGTGATCGGCTCGGGGATCTCAGATCTTAAGGTCTGGGTAAATCAGGAAGAGCGCCAGGCGCTGCTCAAAGAGCTCTATGAAAAAGGCAAAGTCGAGGATATGGTGGGAAAACACCAGAATAATAACGGCGATATCTTTTTCGCCAGTATTTCTGTGGCTTTGGTGAATATCTCAGATGAAAATTGGTTTATAGTAACAATAAGAGATATAACAGAGAGGGTAACAGCGGATGAGGAATTAAGAAGTATTGTCAGGGTAAATCCGGATCTGATGTTCCGGCTGAACAGAGAATTGAAGTTTATATGCGTAAAAGAAGGTTTTATGGCTGAATTAGCTATGCCTGCTCCGCAGTTTATCGGAAAGGGCATGGTGGAAATAGTCCCTCCGGCAGTATTGAATAAATTCCTGCCCGCGCTGGAAGCGGCAAGATCAACCGGGTTATTGCAAACGGTTGAATATACGATAACCGCGAATGGTAAAGTTAAGAATTATTACGAAGCCCGTTTGATCTGGGATGATCAGACCGGGGTCTATACCGGATTCGCCCGTAATATTACCGAACAAAAGAATGCCATAAGCAAGCTGCGGCAAAGCGAGGAAAAATACCGTATTTTGATCGAAACTTTCCCCATCGGCATACACATCTTGAATAAGAACGGCCGGATAGAGCAGATAAATACCAAATGGGAACAGGTAATGGGATATTCCCGGGAAGAGGTAATAGGAAGGTCGATATTTGAGTTCATAGTGCCGGAACAGCGGGAAGAAGCGGTGGCGCGATTCCAGGCCAGGATCGAAGGCAAGGACTTGCCGAAAACCATAGCCAGGCAATATATCACCAAGAGCGGTAAGGTTATTTCCGCGGATACGCATAATACGATAATAAGGAATGAAAATGGCCAGCCGGAGATGATCGTAACCTCTTTTGAAGAAATAATCCCGGTCGACAAAGAAAAACCCTTAGTCCTTGGCGGCGTGGAGACCAAAACAGAACAAAAAGATGGCGGGGAGAATATCCGCGTGCTCTATGTCGATGATGAAGAATCTTTGTTAGAGCTCGGAAAGCTGTTCCTGGAAGAAAACGGCGGAATCGCTGTTACCACGTTAAACTCGCCCGATAAAGCTTTAGAAATGCTTCAGACGGAGAAATTTGACGTGGTGGTTTCTGATTATCAAATGCCCGGGATGGACGGGATCGGGTTCTTCAAAGAGTTGCGCAAGCAAGGCCAGGATAGCCCTTTTATTATTTTTACCGGCAGGGGACGGGAAGCGGTGGCGGTTGAGGCGTTGAATGCCGGAGTTGATTTCTATGTCCAGAAAGGCGGCGCTCCGGGATCTCAATTCGCGGAGTTATCCGGTAAAATCTCTCAGTTATACCGGCGCGGAAAAGCGGAAAAAATCATTCGGCTCCAGTATTCTCTGTCCAAGGAATTGTTATCTGTATCATCCCTTTCCAAGGCTTTACCGATCTGTCTTGACGCCGCCTTGGAATTATCCGGAATGGACAGCGGAGGATTTTATCTTTTGAGTTCTAGAACCGGATATCTGGAGCTTCGGTATTCCAAAGGGTTGTCTGAAAGTTTTGTAAAAGATGTATCGATTGTGGTGCCCGGTAATCCTTCTTTTGATTTGGTAATGCAGGGCAAGCCGGTTTATGTTAATTATGAAGAATTAAATCTCGAACTGTCCGATACAATGCGTAAAGAAGGGATCCAAGGAAGCGCGGTAATCCCGGTAGTTTATCGGGGAATGGTAATCGGATGTTTTAATCTGGCTTCTCATGAGAAATACGGCATCCTTGAGGATGATCGGGGTAATCTGGAGAAAATAGTCTTGGATCTTGCCAATGTTATAGTGCGTATCCGTTTAGAAGAAGAAGTCAGAAAGAATTCCATTCAATGGCAGCAAACATTTGATTCCGCTCAGGATATGGTGATGCTTCTTTCCCCGGACTTCAAGATCGTTAAAGCAAATAAAGCTGTAGAGAAATTCCTGGGGTTGCCCATGGCGGATATATTAGGCAAACGGTGTTTTAGTTTTATGCACGGCACGGATAACCCGTTTGGCGAATGCCCGATAGTGGATCTAAAGAATACTTTACGGCATGAAGAAAAAGAGCTATTTCTAAAAGAAAAGGGAATGTGGGTTTTGGTTTCTGCGGATCCTATCCTGGAGGGAGGCGAGCTTGTCGGCATAGTCCATATTGTAAAGGATATAACTGAGCGTAAAAAAGCCGATGATGCGTTACTCACAAGCGAAAAAAAGCTGGCGGATACGATCGATTTCCTCCCGGACGCCACCTTCGCTATTGATAACGAAGGAAAAGTCAATGTCTGGAACAGGGCGATGGCAGATATGACCGGAGTCAAGGCCAAAGATATATTGGGCAAGGGTAGCTACGAATACTCTGTGCCATTCTATGGCTCACGCAGGCCGATATTGATCGACCTGGTACTCTTGCCCGACAGCGAAATGGAAAAAAAATACCCGTTTATCCAGAAGAAAAACGGAACATATGTGGTTTCCGAGACATATGCTTCGGAAATTTATAATGGTAAAGGGGCTTATTTATCCGGGAAAGCCAGCCCTCTATATGATGGAAAAGGCAATATAATCGGAGCCATAGAATCGATCAGGGATGTTACCGAGCGTAAGCTGGTTGAGCAGAAACTAAAAAGCAGCGAGGAACGATATCGTCAAGTAATTGAAACAGCTCCCGTGGGTATACATATTGTGGATATTGAAGGCAATATAAGGTATGCCAATAAACGCGAAAGAGACCTTTTCGGGTATTCTTTGGATGAGCTGGCAGGTAAATCCATATTTGATTTTATTGATCCCGCGGAAAGACAAGACGCCAGGGAAAGATTCTGTGAGCGGCTTAACGGCGAAGATATTCCGAAAACCTCCGGAGGAAGAACATATATAGCTAAGAACGGGGCTAAAATAATAGGCCTCACGCAAAATACTATTGTGAGAAATATAAAAGGCGAGCCTGTTGAAGTAATTACTTCTTTTGAGGATATAACCGAGAGAAAGATGCTGGAAACCGAGCTTGAAAAAATGCGAAGAATGGCCCGGCATGATATTAAGAACCAAATAATGCCTATAGGGGCGTACATCGAAATATTAGGGCAGGCTTTAAAAGAAAAGGGATTGTTAACTTCGGATTGGAATAAATATATCGAAAGAATAACTAACGGGATAGAAACAATAAACGGAATGCTTGACTATTTTTCGCCCGGGGTCAGCGTTCAGATAAATATCAGCCAGCTTATAGAGAGTAAATTCGAGTCTTGGAAAGATACGAATAAGAACGAGAATATCGAAATGAGGCTTATCAATGAACTGCCTGCAAAAACCGAGATAATCGGCGATAATATCAAAATATCGCGTATCCTCGATAACCTCCTGAGCAATGCCTTGTTTTATACGGAAACCGGATACGTTGAATTATCCGCGAAAATAGAAACACGCGAGGAAACGGGAGCAAATCCGCAGGATTTCCTGATAGTAAAGGTAAAAGACACGGGCGTGGGGATATCTCCTGATGAACAAAAGAAGATATTCGAATACGAGTATCGCGGCGCCGCCGGGCTTAAAAGAGAGGGGAGCTCGGGCATAGGTCTGAATATAACAAAAAAGTTCGCTCAAGGAATGGGCGGGGATATATTTGTAGAGTCAAAAATGAAATCAGAATCAGATGGAACATCGGGCTCAACGTTCACTTTCGAAATGCCGATCATCGCTTATACTGATGCGAGTAAAAATGGTAACAGTAAGATGGATGGCGGGAATGAAATAATTGTGGGAGCCAGGGTAATTACCAGGTTATCCTGGGAAACATCCGCGTTTGACCAGGATCTATTCAAAGAAGCGTTGAGGAGGGTCAGTGTGGCTAAACCTTCCGTGGCAGGCAGGACCACCGCCTCCTCAGCTTCTTTAAACGTAAGCAGAGGGAACAACGTAAAGGCCGTTGCGCCTGTTGATCTGAAGGTAAATAAGATAGTTGGGAAGGCGCAGAACAAGATAAATAACAAGGCGGAATATTTCATGAGAGGCAACAGGGGCGGTTCTTATGAAATAACGCTTTCATTCAGATATGCGCGTATATGGATCAATACAAGAGAAAAGACCGTGCTTTTACTGAAAAAACTCGGCCCTCGCGCTCTTCCTGCTTTGCGGGCAATAGCGGATTCAGCCAGCGCTTATAATGATTATCCGTTCTCCTCTTTCGGCGCGGAATGCGCGAAGATAGCCATAGAAAAAATACAGGGGAATGTCGGGTGCATAGTCAGAAGCCGGTTGACTCAGAACGATGGCGGAAAGATAAACGAAAAATCCGCTGTTTCTGAATACCACAGTAACCCTCGGTTTACGCCTGTTTTTAATGTAATACGGGAAGTTACTGTTAGAAAGAACGCGTTGCTTGAATTAGGGAAAAACACGATATTAATGCGGCTCCCGGGAGAATGGAGCAAGCAGGAGATTATCGCGTATGCCTATCGCAATAATGAAGGACAGACGTTGCCGCTGAAAATAGTTTCCAAGAAATCTGCGGATAGGGCGCTTGAATTTTCTCAGATCTGGGATTCGGATACAGGAGAGCTTCTGTATACATTTAACGAAAGGCTGGTGAAAGGCAAGTTTGAAAAATTCAATAACAAGAAACTGCTGGTACGCAAGATATTCTTAAATAAATCCGGCAGGCTTAAATTCGGCGGCCGGATTTGGGGCGAATTTAGTGAATTCCCCGGGGAAGAAGTGCAATTGGAGATCGCTAATGGCATACCTTTAAGATTGACCTTGGTAAACAGGAACGGGCGGGTTTTTGAATATAAAACAGTCAGTGATTTAAACGGGAATTTAGTATATTCGACCCATGGCCAGCTATTTAAGGAAACTATCGTGAACCTTGGTTTGAGAACAATAAAGATCAATAACGTCATGCTGGATTCGGCAGGCCAGCTTAATGTGTTTGTTGCCGCCGCGTATAATTTCGGCGTTCAATATGCGGGGATGAAGGCCGGGATTACCGCTCATGTGCACGAACAGCGCGAAATAATCTTCGATCAGGTGAGTGTTTTTAATGATCAGGATATGCTTGTGGCGCAGAAAAAATTCAATCTCGTCTTTAACGGAAAAAACGAACTTATCGCGTCATTTATAGAAATATGCCCATTGGAATTTAAGCAGCCAGCTGATTTCCGCATTGAACGCCGCAGTCCATTTGTGCCTTTAAATTCCACAGGGACGCTGAGTATAAGACATAAAAGCCTTCGCGTGCATGAACGTTTGCGTGTACCCGAGAAAGTCGGACAGTGTATGACTTTAAACTTTAAAAACAGCGCGCTGCAGTCGGTGGGTTTCGAGGATGGCAGTATTTATGGTCTGCATTCTCGCGGGTTCAAGACTTTCTTGGATACTTGTTCTGAAGATCCCTGTTTTGCGGAAGAATGGAATAATTTCCGCGAACAAAATAAGGATCTGGTGCGATTGACCGAACTGATGATGGAAGGTTGTAAAATAAAGGACGCGGAAGAGTCTTTAGGAATTTCTTCTGCCCGGTCGAAATTATCGAGAAGAGTGTATAGGCGTTATCCGGCGACCACGGCGATGCTTGATAAAGTAGTGCTTAAACATCAAGAGAAAGAGAAACGTTATTATCGCGCGTTGGTTTACGCTTTGAATATGTATAAGCTGCAAAATAAGACAATTAGCTGCTGGGGGTTGGCTAAATTGTTGAGTGATCCTAACGGCGTTTTCCCGTTTATTAAATTCATGGATGAAGAAAGAGCCGGTTTCAATAATAAATCTGTGGCTAAATACGCTCAAAAGGTTTTCCGGGACTACCCGGAATTGGAGCAAGTAATTAAGTCGCCTGTGATTTTGGACATTGATGAGCAAGAATTAATACGGGCGCTTCTTGCCGGAGAGAATAATTTATCTGCGCTGGCGGATAAATTAGGAACCTATCCTAGAAAACTCCGTGAGATGATAAACAGCAGCGAGGAATTATTGTCAGCCAGGCAAGCCTGCTTAACGGCCAAGAACGGATCAAAAGCGGATAAAACTAGCCGTTCAAACGGCAAGCCTGTTATCCGCATGGCCGGGAAGAATAAACCGGCGGTTCAGGCTCTTATGATAAACAAGACGCAATTTGATATGTTGTTATATTTGTTGAACAATCCGCAGGAGAGGCTGCGTTTGGATATCCGGGATGTTATGGAAGCTTTTGACCTGGGTTTTAAGAGTTATAAGGCTTTAGTCCTGCTCAAGAAGAATAATTTTATCAAAAAATCAAACGAAGGGTATGTGGAACCTTGCGTCAGCCTGGAAGAATTGAACGCCAAGCTCGCAGGCGGGGAAATCATGATCGCGGAAGAGAACGATAACAGAAAACGCATCATTGAGCCTAAGGCTGAAATACCGGCTGCGCAGCCGGCAGAATCACAGCCCGCGGGTGTTTTGACCGTCGGTATTAATAAAAATAAGCCTGTTTGGAACCCTGCGTTCAACCTCCCGCCGGGTCTCGAAGGCAACGCCCCGGTATTTGTATATCAAACCGGGATCAAGGCTAATGTAGATAATAAAGACGGCGGTTCTGAGAGCGACCCCCGGGTCCAGAGGGTATACGAAAGAAAACAGGCAAGCTCAAGGGATATTTTCTGGACAGCGGCTTCCTTCGCGGTCATGGGCGTTGTGTTTTATTTCACGGTGGCGATGAGTTTTAGCCTGACGATAATAAACGGGGCGCCGGTTTTTACGGTAAAAGAGAGTTCCGGGTTGCTATGGGCTTTTGCATTGTTGGTTTTTTGGCACCTACTTACGTTCGCAGGCGCGGTAGTCACCGATGAGATACTCTGGAACGGCAACGAGATAAACCAGTGGAAATGGAAAGACGTCGATTGGCATAAGATCGGCGATTCTTTCCGGGATGGGATCAAAGGTACGTTACTGTTTATGGGGCTGGATATAATAGGAGGCGCTGTTTTAGTGGCTTACTTTAACTTAAGCAGTCTGAACGCGTTCTTAGTAGCCCGCGGTTTGATCAGTACGCCGGTAGGGGTGATCTGGTCGAGGCATACCCGTAAGATCCAGGGTTTTGGCAAGGAAGCTCAGCGTAACGACATGATCAAGAGTTTCGTTTTTGATGTTACGTCGATCATATTTACCAGTTTTAATGTAGGTTCGAGTATAGGCGCGCTGGCTACTTACTACCAGGTCCTGCGTAAAACCATTGGTAAGATATGGAGCGCGTCCGTTGATCTATGGTATCCCAAATTAGTGATCAGGAGAGAACTGAACAACGACATATGTTTCCTGATCCCGCATAACAAATGGAAATGCAAGACCAGCGGTCGGTCACTGATCCTGGGGAATGAAGCCAACCGTTTCGCGATGCGGATGGAGAGCGGAACGCTCCTGTTAACCGAAAAATTCGCGGAGGATTATAAGCGCGACCTGTCCCAGGATAACACTATTGAAGCCTTGTATAAGGACGCGGTTAAGGTTATCTTTGGCGAGGGCGATTGGAATACGCACGAAAAGCAGACGTTGTCGGCGCTGAAGAACCTGCTTTTGGAAGAGCATGGGCTGAAGGATAAGCGGGTTAATACTATTTCCGAAGAAGCTTTGCAGGATTTGATCGAACCCAAAAGGATGCAAGACCGCCCCAGAGAGGTGGTAGAGTTTTTTAACCGGGACATCAAACTTTATAACGCGACAATCGGAGTAGAAACTAATCAAGGCGGTTTTTATCGTAAATTAGAGGCGCTTTCAGCTCTTTGGTCAGGTAATAGATCCGCTAGCGCCAAATGGTGGGCAAATCGTTTAAAGGCTGAGCATGTCGGGTCTCAGTTGATCCGGATCTGGGTGGTTGACCGCGATGAATTGCCATGCGCTGTCCGGACAAGTTTGGGCAATACCAATGTCGTCGTTGACCGGATGGTCGGTGGGATAATATTGGTCACCTCGGCAAAAGATGCTCCCAAGTCCATATTCGACCTTTATCTGGAAGCGTTAATGGGCATACAGTGGATATTATTCACCTCGGAAGTTATCGCCGGCATGAGCGGGGATAAAGGTAATTTCGGGAAGAATTTCATCGGGCATATAGAGTCATGCAACCGTCCTGTTGACCTTGATCTTTACGGCTGGTCGCTGAAAGAGATCCAAGAGGGCTTATTCGCCCGCCGGGTCCTGGAATCAGTAGGCTTGAATATTTTGAATAACACGGAAGCCAGGGATGACCTCTTGATAGTCTTTTCTGAATGCGGAGCAGCGCCGCTATTAATAGACAGGATCGCATTCCCATTGAGAAAACTTTGCCGGCTGGAATTTATCGAGGATGTCATGGCGACGGCAGAAATAGATATCACCGCTGAAGATCTGATAAACAGGCATGCCGTAGACCTGCATGGCGATTTCTGGGGAGCCCTTTTTGATTGGGATACCGAGAACGCGGGGAACAATAAAAAGAATATGTTGAATAGGTGGAAAACCATATTTAAACGGATTTCTTCGGTGGCGCTGAGCGCGGGTAAAACCCCGGATCAGGAAATAAAAACAAGACAAAGGCGTATGTATACTTACGACAGGCTTTATTCTGCCGGCAGAGGTTATGGCTACAGCGGGCGCGCTCCTCCTGCCAGCGCGGTATCCACTGTAAAATCCCTATCGCAATCGCCCTCAGGAATATACGAACGCTTCAATGCCGACGGCGGAAGAAATGCCGTACCCGCGCAAGATATAAAGTCGAGTTTATCAGAGGATACTTCATTAGAGGAAAAAATAAGATCGGTTGTTTCAGCGGATATATTGTTAAATGATGAACAATGCTCCGATCCGGAATGGCAGAAGGCCCGCGTATTAGCCGGGTATTACCGCCAAAAGATGTGCAACTTCAAGGCTGTCCTAGAAGCTGATATCGGCGCAGCGGATATCAGGATCGAAGATATTCTCGCTCCGTTGCTTTTCGCTGACAAATTCACCGGCCGCACAGTGCTGGCGGATTTTTATTTCAGCGATAAACAGCCGAATATCCCGGATAATGTAAAGAAGTCCTTGAGGGCATTTATAAATAAAGCCCCGCAGGAGATCAAAGAAATACAGCTTGAACTTTTACAGAACAGGCTTAAGGACCTGTCCTGGGATAACGCTGTCAAAGGTTGGATAAAAGGCGATTCGCAGGGATCCGGTGAATACGAGTTTATTGGCATGCGCGACCGTAGTATCGGTAAGAATTTATTCAAACTGTCTGTGAAATCTGTTGATACCGGTAATTGCGGTGAATGTATTTTGAAAAGCGCGAACAGGAGAACGATAAAAGATGAAGCGGCTTTGATCATCCTGCAGAAGATGCTTTTTAACACCGATATCGGGGCCGGGGTGCATATTTATAATGATGAGGTATTAGTAGAGGGTGTATTTCCGGGCAGGACAGCGAATGAGGTTGTTTCGGAATTGTTGCAGGCGGGTGACCAAAAAACGCTTAAGAAGCTGGTATTTGCCCTGGATCAGCCTTTGGCATTATTCCAGATCCTGGGTTGTAATGACCATGGCCTGCGGAATAAATATATAGTCTTTGAAGATGGAGAAGTGCGTAATATCGCTACTTTTGACGTGGAATACCCGCTTTTAATGGCTCAGAATTATTTCTGGGAACTGGAAGAGATCCGGCAAGGGACATCGGAATATAACGTGGTCACTCTTTTGGATGAGTTTGCCAATCCATGTTCCAGGAAAAAACTGCTTTTGGAGCGGGACGAAAGATTTTTTCAGACCTGGGCGTATCTTGAAAGCAGAAAAGAAGATATTGTCCGCACGCTGAAGGCGTTCTTGCCGGAAGAAAGGATACAAGCCCTGGATGGGGTGTTTAATATGGGGCCGGCGATCGCGCTGTCCCGGATGCATAATGTTTTATTAGTGGATTACCGCGTAAGAAAATTGTACCGGGATGCCCTGGCATCTTTGTATAAGGAATATCCGAAAGAAATGTTAAGCAGGTATGGAACAGACAGCAAATTGTATAAACACGCCATTGTAAGTAATGAGCCGCAAAGGCTCGCGGTGCGGCGTTTACAGCAATTCCGCGGGGTTTATGGCCGGCAATCCAGTTTCATTATTAAAGCCAATAACTCGTTGATCCGGCCGGTATATATAGATGAAATGTGCGCATTGATCGAAAGATTGGTCTGCCGTTTTATTGGTAAAGAAGGGGTGAGCGATCTCTTTGCCAAGAAAGCCAGGATAAGAGATGAAGGCTTAAAGTTAAACCGCGAAATACAGGTATCCCGACAGCGGATCAGGAAAGATCAGGATAATGAGGACGGTAATGACGGAGGGATGTCGGCTATTTTATCATTGTTATTTTACTTCCCCGAAAGCGTTATCCTGCTTTTTGCGGGTATTATTTTTAAACTCGCGGCTATTCCGGCGGTAGCCGGCACTATGCAGTTAACAGGAAGGTTTATAACAAGCGTTAATTATGTTTTAGTTGTTTTAATGGTAAGCATAATTGTGGACGCTATGCTGGCAATTTCGCATAAGTTTATAAATAGCCTTCCGAGACAGCTGATAAGAGTATTCGGCATCAACACCCTTTTAATCTCGTTATTCTTGGCCGGGAGTTTGCCGTTCTGGACATCTGAAGCGCATGTTATTTACAGCGCGTGCCTGGCCTGTGGGGTTATCGCCGGCTTAAGCTCCTACGCGTTAGCTTTTCATTTAAATATTGTTAAGGCAGGCGCGAAAGAAGACCAGGATATCCAGAAAAAAGACGGCGGGGAAAAGGTGAATTGTCAGGAATTTGTTTTGCGCCCGGCAAGTGATTTTAGCCCGCTGCAAAAGAAAATAATCCGGCTTTTATTTGAAAATGATCCCTTGAAACATCAAAAAAATCCTGGGCTTATTGAATTCGCCCTTAAATACCGCATTCAGCCGGATGAAATATATAAAATATTAGGTAAGGAAAACAATTTAGCAGGCAAGAAAGACAATGCGGGTAGAACGGGTCTTTCTTTGAAGCAGATGCAGGAGATACACGCGCGCGCCACCCAACAAAAAGAAAGATATTCTAATAATTCAGGATTGTTCCGGCTTTCCTTGGATACTAAATTATCTCCGAAGGAGCTTTATCATATTTGCGGGGAGGAATTGAATCCGTTTGGCTGGACTAAATCGGAAGAGAACGGACAAAATATAAAAGGATATAAGTATATTTTATGCGCAGCGAAATGCCCGGGCGCTCCAGATAAACAGTCACTGGTAACCCGGATTAATTCCAGAGATGGCGGGGTAACTAATAGCAATTACGCGGCGGTAATAGGCGTCTCAGGGATAGTCTCAGTATTAACGATTTTAATAGCTTTAGTCAATCCCGCTATCAGTTTGAGCGTTGTTATTTTAGCGACTTTGCCGCTTTCCGCGGGCATAGTCCTAACCAGCGTGGCTATGCCCTATTTGTCGTCTTTCTCGGATAAAATAAACAGGCACCGTTATTTTACGGCTATAGAACTGCTGCTGGTAGTTGTGTTTGTCAGCAGTATGCTTTCAGGCCAGCCGATACCCGTATTCGACAATATGGGTTACTTCTGGCATCAGATGGCGGAAACCTGGCTGAATAACGGGAATTATCTGCCTGAGCTCACAGGTTATTTAAGGATAGCGGCATTCTCGCTTATCTTGTTTAGCGGATTGGTGAAACTTTTTATCGATAGAGCGAAATATTCCAGGATAACGGTAATTATAGTTTCGGCGGTTGTTTTGATCGCGGTAAGCTTCAGCGGTTTTAACTTGTTGGGATTGCCGGAGCTTTTCTTAATGCCGATCATTTGCGAGATATACGCGTTACTGGGGGGGGCGGCTGTAATTCTGCTTTTCGCGGCTGGCAAGAGCGCTAAAGGCGATCCGGTTGCCAGCCCGGTGAACAAGAATATACCAGCTTCGAGCGTGAAAACGGATGTAATAACTTCGGAACAGAAGATCCGGGATATCGAAGAAGAATTAAAAGCGGTCAATACAGAAAAGGAAAAGATGGAAGCGCTGGAATTAAAACTGAAAGAAGAACTGACTGTTCTAACCGATCTGCCAAAAGCCTGCCAGGAGGCGCAAGTATTAAGAAGGATAGTTGAGGCTAAAGATGCGCAGAAGGCGTTTGAGCAAGCGGCGCCCGTGAAAGAGGCCGCGGAGCTTGAATCGCCGGTTTTATCCGCGCCAACAGGTATCCCTGGATTGCTGGCATTCGTTATAGAAGGGCTGAAGAAAGAAGCAATATCCGGTCAAGGGGCTTTAGCCAATAGTATCCCGGATATAGTCAAAGGACCGCATGGGAGCGAGTATTTTGCTGAAAGCGGGGTCGTTTATCTGCCTAAGGATAAACTGGCTGTTTTTATCGGAGATCTCCACGGAGATAGGAATGAGCTGGAAAGGGTGCTCAATAAATACAGTGTTATTGATGATCTGAAAAAAGGCAAAAACCAAAAAGTTCTTATAGTGACCGGGGATTTCGCGTTTTCTAATGGCGATTCGACTAAAGAAGAAAGAGAAGTTGGATTAGAGGCCTTAACAATACTTTTGAGGTTAAAAGCCGCTTATCCGCGGAATGTGGTTATATTAAGAGGCAATATTGACGATAACGACCTTTTCCGGGATCTCATAGAAGAAAAATATGATAAAGAAACAACCGCTAAATACGTGGAATTTGTGGATCTTCTGCCTACGTTGTTGGTAACCGCTAATGGAATAGCCGCTGTGCACGGCGGTATACCCGAAGAAGATATAGATGGCCTGCTCGCTTTTCAGAATAAACCGGAATTATTAGCGCAAATGAGAATAACCGGACCGGATGAGGAAATAGAGAATAGAGCCAATAAGGTTTACCTCTCTTTGTTCGGCAGCGCGCCGTTCAATTATTTTATGGATAATATCGGGGCTAAGGTAATGATCAAAGGGCACTGGCATAACGGGCCGGCTGTCTATTTTAATAATAAAATGATCAATCTTATCTCCAGCCCGGAGATATCCGCCCAGCCCAGGCACGCGGTGTTCGATCTATCCAAAGATATAGACGCGGCGGTTGTTGTTGAAGCGGTTAAGGGGGATAACTTAAATCTGGCGATCAGGGAATCCGCGGATCAGGGGATTTCTGATAGTAGGGCAGGCAAAAGTTTCTCCTCTAAGATCAAAAGATATTTCTCAAGATATCGCTCAAATGTCAATCCGGTTTTCATCCTGGCGGCAACTCCGGTAGTAAATCAAGATATGGCAGGAGGGGATATTTATTTGTGGGCCATAGGCGCGGCCGCCCTGGCGGTGATCTGGGGTATTTGGAAGTATGGTTTCAAAGTTAACTGGCTGATAAAGAAATTGTACAGCCGGAACCCGGACGCGCGAGTAAATGCCATTCAGGTTTTAGCTGAACTTAAAAACCCGAAATCCGTGCCGGCTTTGATCGATACGTTGGCCGAAAAGGACAGGGATACCCGTTTGGCGGCAGTTAAAGCCTTAGGCAATATCAATGACCCGAGAGCGATCGAGCCTTTGTTGCTGAGATTGAGCGACTTCACATTTGATGTCCGTAATTCCGCTTACCACGCTTTGATCAAACATCAAGCGAACAGCGAAATAGCAGATGAATATATCCGGATCATCGGATCGGAACGCCCGGCTTATATGAACAAACCTAATTATATAGACTATGGGGATTACTGGAAATTGCAGAAAGAAGCCGCGGAAAGATTAGGGCAACTGAAGGCTAAAAAAGCTGTTCCGGCTTTAATGCGTTGGTTGGCGATCGAGAGCGAGAAAAAAGCGGACAAAGAACAATGGTCGGTGAGCGTCGCCGCTGTTGAAGCTTTAGGCCTGATCGGAGACCAAGAGGCGTTGATAATTTGCCTGGATCATGGTAATCCCCGGGTGCGCGCCAGCGCTGATCAGTCCCTGGTAAGGTCAGGTTTCCCTCAGGAGAAAAGAGAAGCTATTTATATCGGACTTTTAAAGAGCAAACATTGGCAGGTGCGCCAGAATGCCGCGGTTATTTTGGGTGATCTGAAAAGCAGAAATGCGGTGGAAGCCTTGATCGAGAATCTTAATGAGGAAGAAGTCTTTGCCCAGAAAGCCGCGGCTGAAGCTTTGTCAAAGATAAAAGATATCCGGGCTATTGAGCCTTTGACGCGGAATTTATCCAAACAGTCCCTTACTGTGGTTTTTGCTTCTGCCGAGGCATTGGAGGCATTCGGGGCTCAAGCCCAGGCAGCTTTACCTCTGTTAAGGATCGCCCGGGCCAGAGTCCCCGCTATTGCCCAGGATAAAGTTTATGACCGTCACGGCAAGAGGCTGGAAGTCAAAACATGCGCGATGACCAATGAGATAATCCAGAACGCGATAGATAACATAAAAAGGGGATTAAAGCGGGAAAGAATAACGGCGTACGGATCATTACAGCCGCCGGTTGGGTTAAACATAGAGTTAGTTAAGTTGGCCATGACCAATAAAAGAATACCGCTGGAGAGAATTAGGGATGAGAAAGTGCGTAAGTTCCTGAAAAGCGGGTTAAAAGATATAGTATTGATGGGCGGGGGGGTCAGGGATATATTTTATGATCTCCCGGTGGGGGATATCGATTTTACGATCAAAGTTAAACTGAGCGATGAAGAGAGAAGCGCTTTCCGTCCGACTACCGCCCAGGCCAATGAAAGAGTCTTTAATTACGCGATGTTCCAGAACAGGCAGCTTGCGGAAAAGATAGGCTGCGAGGCCGCGGCTTTTCAGCAGCCGGCAGAGAATCTGGATGGGACTAAGAATCCTGCGGCAGCCCGTTTTGAGGATTTAGAGGTCCAGTATGCCGGGCCGATCGCCCAATTCACGGAAAAAGAAGGGAGAAAGGTCTTTCTGAAACGCTTTTTTGTAGACAGCCAGAGCGGGGAAACATATTCTTCCAATAGCGGCGCTTCGGTATTGAATCTGGCGATCGATTGCGAGGGGAATATTTACGGCGCTCCGGAAGCCCTGGAAGACCTGTCGCTGGGGATAGTCACGGTTATCGGCGATGAAAGTAATTTTACCATAGTTGACCCGGTCAGGCTATTGAGATTGAAACATCAGTTCGGGCTTAAGATCCTGCCGGAAGATTACCAATTAATGAAAGAAACTGTTAAGCAGTATGCCGCCAGTAATGAGCGTATGCCGGATGAGATGCTCGGTTTATTGATAAGACAACTCAAGAAGCTTGTAGATAAAGCCCAAGATCCTCAGGCTGTTAAAGATGAGCTGAGAGCTTTGGGGATCACCGCGATAATGGAAAAACAGGCGAATTACGCGAATTTAAGGCAATCTTGGGCGTTAAGGAGCGCATCTAAAGACGGCGGAAGCGAACTTGATGATCAAGTTATCAGGCTGCAACAGGCGATAAGAAAACGAAGCGATGGGTTGGAATTCCCGGGCTGCATATTCAAGAATGGTATCCCTATCGCAAGAGAAGAAGTGAAGGACGACCCGAAATTATTTGAGATAGTTATTGATAACGCGATTGTAATGGTCGATCAGGGCATTGAATTCGAGTATATATTCGGGTTTATGGTTTTTGGCCTGCCTTTGGTATCCAAGGCGGCGCGGCGCAATAAATTCGCGGAATATGTCCAGGTATTGAGGAACGTTTCCGTATTTCTGGCGGGTCAAAATGTGACTATCTGTAAGATAGCCAATGCCGCTGAGAGAGAACTGGCGGATAATAAATGTAAAATGCAGAGCGCCCAGGATTTTGGAAGGCTGTTAATACAAATGGACCTTATGGTCAAGCTTAACCTTGGAAAGAAGGTTGACGCTGAGTATGTGAAAAGCGCATACGGCCAGATAAGGCAAAATAACGACGGGGGCAAGGAGAAAAAATGTGACAATCGGGCTGATGGCGAAAAGATTAAAGACTGCGTTTTTTGCAGAGAGATGCTGGAACTTGCCGCAGCCAGGTATTCGATAAGCAGGTTGAAAGACCCGGACCCGTATAAGCGCGCGGCCGCGGCCCAGGCATTGGGTAAGCCGGGCAACGAGGAAGCTGCGCAGCCTTTGATAGGTTGTCTTAATGACGAAAACGAGCTTGTGCGTTCTTACGCCGCGATCTCTTTGGGCGAAATAAAAGATCCTCGGGCGATCCTGCCGCTGTGCTCATTCATGTTAGACAGCGCCCAGCATTGGAAGCTTCGCAGGCAGGCGGCGCGGGCGCTGGGAAATTTCCAGGACCCGTGGATCATCAAGCCGTTAACTTGGGTGGTTGAGAACGAGAAAGACGGGCGTTTCCGCGGTTTCGCTATTGAAGCTCTGGGTAATTTCAAGAATATCCGGTTATTTAACTTTTTCTGCGATTGCCTGGGGGATGATGACGGGTTAGTGGTTAAATCCGCGCTCGAGGCTATGGCAAAATTAAACGAGCCGCGGGTTATGGGATATATCCTGTGGAGCGCGAAGAATAAAGACGCGGTTATCCGCAGGACAGCGATAAGAGCCCTTGGAAGCATGGGCGACAAGAAGGCCGCGGATGTCTTGATAGGTATAATAGGTAATAAAAATGAGATCTCATCCAATCGTAAAGCAGCTGAAGAATCGCTGGCGGCGCTGGGAGTTACTGAAGACCAGGTCAGGCTGATCATGCTTGAAAAGTGGTTAGCCGCGAAGCGCGGCAGGCCGGCAAAGGCGGTAAATACTAAATTGCGGTGGTTGAATGATTTTATAGCCAAACCCGAATGTCCCGCGGAAACAAAAGAGTTTATCGTGATGAACCGGGTTCATTTGGCTGAATATATTGTGGAATTAGAACGCGTACGCGGATATGGCAGGATGGTCATAAAGAGGGATATCTTGGAAAAGGTAAAAGAGCGTTACTATGATCCAATACTCTTCAACAGGCGCCCGGAGATCATAAGCGAGATAGCGGAGAAGGCTCAGCAGTTGACAGCTTTAGGTATAGGGTCATTTACCGATATGCCCAGGGAGATCTGGGATCCGCTGCACACCGTGAAAGCAATGGTTCTTAATGAGGTCAACGCTGATCTTTACGGGGATGGTATAAAAATCAGCGATATTAACCATCCTATCGTTACCGGATTCATACTATTCCTTATAGCGCAGGGCAAAATAAACACTCAGAGGGATATCCGTAACTGCGTAAACGATAATTTTACGGATTTTTACCGGATTTACCAGGCAAGGTTGGAAAAAACCTTAAGGGGACAGATGGGCGTGTTTAATAAAGGCCAACTGCGGTTGGAGATAAAAGAGGGCAGGATCTTTGTCCCCGACCTGAGCAGGCGCATGCGCAAGCTCGATACCCTTAAGACCGAAGGACTGGAAATAAGGAAAGGCCTGCGGGATGATTTTGATGACGAAAGGAATATTAAATACGCTATAGATATGCTTTCGGCTTCGAATTGGATAATAAGCTTAGCTGTTTATTCCAAATCCCGGCAGCTTGCTGACGCCAAAGGGAAAGTACTTTCTATGGCGCAGGCTTCCAGGATCGCTTCAGCGCATGATCCGGTTAGAAGCTATGATACCGCTAAGGAACTTCTTGCCGCGGGAGCGACCAGGACTGAGGCGATGCGGCTGGCTATTACCGCTGATCCGGAAAAGCGCGCGGAGGAGTACCTGAATAACGCGAAAAGTAAAGATGCCCAAACTAACTTATGCGACGGAGGCGGTGTTATTGTTAAAAATCCGGGTTTGGATTTTCCATATTCTGTTTTGTTGAAGAATAGCCCTGCGCGCAGCCCATTGGGTTCTGCCCCGGTGAGCCGTAAACGCAATGTAACAGTGTTTGTCGATATGCCGCAGGAACAGGTGCGCAAGCTGCTGCTTATCTCCAGGGTTAACCCTGATGAGTGCCGGATAATATATTCTATGGGGCAGATGAGTTCGATCCCTTCGGATATTGCCCGGCAAATGTTGGAATTCTTTGAATTAAAACAAAAATCGCCTCCTGGTGCGTCGGTTAACTCTTCTGCAGCAAATGTCCGCAATTCAATACCCGAAATAACCCCGATTATAACTCAAGACAACCTAATCGCCGACGGCGGAGAAGGCCAGGCTGATGAGGTATCGCGGATAAGATCAATATTAGCCAAGATAGAAGATGCTTATTTCGGCTATTTAAAAGAGGAGTTTAAGGATGAATTTTATTCCCGCGGAGAATTGGCGATATGCCACCAGGCATCTTATGCCTTGAAGCTTTTTCTCGAAGAATACCGCGGAAATCGCGGGGATCTGAGCCTTGTTTTCGGCGGAGTTATCGGGTCAACGGGCAAGCTTAATAACCATGCCTGGCTGGCGCAGCGGATCAATAATGATAAAGCTGTTATCATAGACCCTACATACGGCCAGTTTGACGGGAAATGGCTTTATGAGATCTTGGTTATAGATCATAGGGAAGCTTCTACCTATGGATACCTTGAATGGAATGATTTCCAGATGCGCAGGCTGGAATCCCTGGAGAACAGCGTGGATGACTTTGGGCTGTTCATGGACGCTTTCCTGGGTGTTTGTAATAATGATCTGGTCGGTAGGATAGAGAATGACAGCCGGGAAATAGAAAAGATATTCAGCGCGGCTGATCTGGCGAGTATACGCCGCTTGGTCAGAGTGCTCAGCTCAGATCTCGGCAGCCCTGACGGCGGTAAAGCGCTTTATAGCGAAAAAACAGCTGTCCAAATGGTTATCCGGGGGATCAGGGAGAATAAACCGGATTTGATTGACGGGTATGAGAGGTTCATTCGTTTTCCGGCGGACTCCCTGGAGCGAGAGGGCCTGCGCCAGAAATTGCTAAAGGATATCTACGGGATCACCCAGCGGGATTTCCGGACATGGAGATTAACCTCGGCTCTTAACCCCACATTAACCCCCTGCTTCAAGAGCAGTTATATTACCGCGCTAATAAAATCTTTCCCCGGACTTGAGATCGATCCTTTAGGTTTTCATCTTGACTGGAGCAGCAAAGAAAGAGGCACAGCCTCAGTTCGTTATGCCATAGGAAGGAATAGCCCGGATATCATCGAACGTTATAACCGTATATCAAAGCTGAGTGCCGCAGAGAAACAGGAGCTGCGCGAAGACATATACGGTATCACGATCAAAAAGATGGATGAGTGGGGATTAAGCTCGGCATATGATAGGGAAAAAGCCCCTTATTTCAAGAATAGTTTTATTACCGCGCTTAAAGAAACATTCTCGTTGTTAGATCTTAATCCTCTGGGTTTCCGGCTTGAGTGGGGCAGTAAAGAGAAAGGGGTGTCTTCGGTCATCTTTGTTGTCAATAAGTATAGACCGGATATCCTTGATCGTTATAACCGGATAGAGGAATTGACCCCGGAGGAGCGGAAGGATTTAAGCGCTGAGATATGGGGAATAAACTCCAAGACTTTCAAGGCTTGGGGGTTGGGCTCGGCAATGAAATCCAAGTTAGCCCCGTATTTCCAAGGAAGTCATATTGTTGCGCTGTGCGAAATTTTCCCCAGCCTGGGATCTAAGCGGAGGCGCGGTATCCGGATAACCCGAACGCCCGAGCTTTCTGTTTATTGCACAGCTATCCTGGCGTATATTGCGCATAGAATGGGATTGGAGGGTAAGTCATTTATAGATATCGGATGGTTAAACGACGGGTGGATCAACCAGGTGCTTAAGGAGATGAACTACAACGATGTTATACGCTATATGCCCAGGCGCTGGTCTCTTGCTGTATTTAAGACCTGCGGCAGGGAGCTTTACGGGCTTAACAACAGCGGAAGACTGAAGCCGCTGCTGGAAAGATACTGCGGTGTTAATACTGCTGTTTATACGGACCCCGTGGAGCAAAGAATAACGCGATCTCCCGACGGCGGATGCGGCGAATGCAAGATAATGCCGGAGCGGATGAACGGATACAGGGTCGTCCAATACCGTTCGGTGATGTTTATCCGTAACGACAATATCTATAATCTAGGGTTAGGCGAAACGGATAAAGACGAGTTCTACTTATTCGTTGACCTGGAGGGGAATATCCTTTTTGAATCCCGCCTGGGGGCGGATATCAGCCTGGCGGAAGACGTCTTTTTCTATTATGTCCAGGATCCTGACGAGTTGGAAGCTTTGGTAGCGATAAATTACAGAAGGTTCAGGGAAAAACTGGTAGCGCGACGTTTTTGCTGGGCAGTGATCAAGAAATACCCGGCGTTGAGATCGATAAACCTTATAGCCGCGGACGCGGATGATTCCATAATGGTTAAGAACAGCCCATTAAGCCCGGAGTTCCGGGATCTGATCCATGCCTTCCGTCAGGCCGGAGGACAATGGGATATTATTACCGGAGATAGTTATGAACATATGCTTTTCAGATACGCCGGGATAATGTCCGATGAAGACAAGGCCGGCCAGTTCCTGGCTGTGGAGAACGGCGGCAGGATATTCCGTTTCAACACGCATGGTTGTTTGTCCCTGGTCAGGATGGCCCGGATATTCGGCGATGATGAAAAAAACGCGGAGCTTATTGCGCTCCTGGATTCGGCGGTAAAAGAGGTTTTCAGCAGCCACGGTATTGATAAAAATGTGCCGATTGTCCCCAGGCCTGAAGATGAGCCGGTAGAATTGAATATCAATATGAATGATGTGTTGTTCCTGAGGCCCGTGATCTATCAAAAGATCATTGCGGCATTGAACGCTGATCCCAAGCTATATGAGGGAGTAAAGACTTTTATTTCTTCTACAGCCATTGAGATCTCCCGCGCGGATAAAGGGGATGCATTAAGGTATATTGTCAGCGCGCGCAAGGCTGATCCAGCCAGGATGTTATTATTGGCCGACAGCCATATAGACGAGCCGATGATGCTGGCATATCCTGAATCGCTAAAATTGTGGCTCGGGATGGGATCTTATTCCGGCAGGGCTGAAAATGTGATAAACGCCAGGATCCCCGGGCCTGAGGGAGCTAGTGAATTATTGAGGTTCTTGCTGGAACACGGTTTTGTTTGGCGGGATCGTGATCCTGCCGCGGATGGCGGCAGGATTTGGGATGCTTCCGGATTGCTCAATATGTTTGGATTGGGTAAAAAAGCGGAAAACTGCCGGATCAAACAAGGTGTTAATCCCGGGTTGGAAGTCAAAGAGCTCGAGTTGGTTTCTCCGGATAATGGGAAGATAGGGATTATTTCTGATATCCATAACAACGCCGCCAGGGCCGCGGTAGCGGTGGATTTCCTGAATAAGGAAGATGTGAAGATCGTGCTTATTGCCGGAGATTTTAAAGGCGATGGCCGGCAATTCAGGGATTCTTTGGAAAAGCTGAAATTGTTAAAAGGAAAATGGTTGGGGGTCTTTGGTAATTGCGATATGCCCATCAGGGAAGAACTCCGGGAAGCCACGGATAAGAGGGTAGATTCGGATATCCTGAAGATAAAGATAGGCGGCATAAAATTTACAGTAACCCACAGGCTTTGGGATATAGCTCCGGCAACCGATATCGCCGCGATATCAATAAAAGGCGCGTTGGCTTGCGACTGGGAGCGGATGTATTACCCGGCTGATGTAATTATATACGGGCACACACATCAACCGGGTGTCCTGCGGATAAAAGGTAAAATGATGATTAATCCGGGGAGTATCGCCAGCGTGGCTATACTGGATATAAGTACTCTTAATGCCGGTATTTTCAGGATCAATGCGCTTAATGGGGTAGTGGAGGCGGTTGTCCCTGATAACGCCGGTCTGGAGAAATCTGACGGCGGGGCCCGGCCGGTGATTCTGGTAATTCTGGACGGTTTTGGATATAATCCGAAAAGGGAAAATAACGCCATTGCACTGGCGAACAAACCTAATTGGGATGCTTTAGCAAAGCGGTATGGAATGACATTACTGAGAGCTTCCGGGCTGGCTGTAGGCTTGCCTGAAGGCGAGATGGGTAATTCCGAAGTCGGCCATCTTAACCTTGGCGGCGGCCGCGAAGTTCAGCAGGAAGTGGTCAGGATAAATACGGGTATAGAAAAAGGCGTGTTTTTCAATAATGAAGTATTGTTGGAAGCCGCGGAATATCTTAAGAACCATCCTGACGCGTCATTGCATCTTATGGGCTTGTTATCTAATGCCGTGGTGCATTCGGATCTTAAGCACCTCGTAGCATTGCTGGAATTCGCCAACCGGCAGAGCATTAAAAACGTCTTTATACATCCACTCATGGATGGGAGGGACTCTCCTCCTACCAGCGGGGTAGAGTGGATGACTCAATTGGTCAAAGAGTCTGAACGCATTGGTACCGGCAGAGTGGCTTCTATTGTCGGCCGCTACTTTGCCATGGACCGGGATAATATCTGGGAAAGAGTAAAACTGGCATACGATCTTTTTACTCTTGGTGTTGCCGTAACCTCAGCTGTTGATCCGGTCAAGGCGGTCCAGGATGCTCACCAAAGGCAGAAAGAAGCCGGGACCAAGGTCTCAGATGAGCATATTAAACCTATTATCATGGTTGATGAACAAGGCCGGCCTATCGCCACTATTAAAGATGAGGATGTGGTGATATTTTTCAATTTCCGGGCTGACCGGGCGCGCCAGATCACCCGGGCGTTCATGGATGAAGAGTTACTGGGATTAGAACGTACAATCAGGCCGCGGATAAAATGGCTGACTATGACCGAGTATGACAAGACTTTCTATCCGTTCAAGGGCCTTAGTGTTATATTCCCGCCTACTTACGTAAAGAATAACCTCGCTGAGTATATTTCGTTTTTAGGCAGGAAACAGTTGCATATCGCCGAGACCCAGAAATTCGCTCATGTGACTTTTTTCTTTAACGGCGGCAGAGAAACGCCTTTCGCGGGAGAAGACCGGGTATTGATCCCTTCGGCAAAAGTCGCTACTTTTGACCTCCAGCCGGAGATGTCGGCTCGGCTGATCACCGAAGAACTGCTAAAGCGGATCAATACAGGCGATTATGATTTTATCGTGGTCAACTTCGCCAACCCTGATATGGTCGGGCATGAAGGAAAACTCGACGCGGCGATCAAAGCTGTTGAAGTGGTGGATGAATGCCTGGGTAAGGTTCTGGATTCGATCGAGGAACAGAACGGCGTCGCTATTGTAACCGCTGACCACGGCAACGCCGATGAAATGGCCGGGCAGTATCAGACATCGCACACGCTGAACCCGGTCCCTTTAGTGGTTTTTGACCCTGCCAAGCGCTTGGGCGATATTAAACTGCGGGATTCCGGGGTATTGGGCGATGTCGCTCCCACTGTGCTTGAGGCTATGGGGCTGGAGAAGCCGTCAGAGATGACAGGCGAATCGTTGATAAAACGGGACGGCGGCAGGAATGGGACTGATATCTTGATAGTTGGCGCATCAGGATTGGTAGGGGGGGCTTTGTTCCGGGAATTTTATGGCGATCATCTGGTGACCGGGACGTATTGCGATCACCCGATATCAGGGGGTTACCTTCTGGATATTACTGACCGCGACCAGGTGACTTCGGTGTTTACGTCTCTTCAGCCAGGGATCGTTATTCAAACCGCGTACATAGCTTCTCAGGCTTATTGCAGACTATACCCTGAAAAAACCCGCGCGGTGAATATCGGCGGTACAAGGAATATAGCTGAAGCTGCTAAAGATGCGGGCGCGTTCCTTGTTTTTATTTCTTCAGAAGTGGTATTCAATGGAGAGGAAGGTCCTTACTCCGAGGATGACGCTCTCAGCCCGGTAAGTGAATATGGCCGGCACAAAGTTGAATCAGAAAATATTATACAGAAAACGCTTGATAATTATTTGATCATCAGACCTACGATTATAATCGGCCCAGGGGCGGCTTTTTACAAGCTGCTTTTCCAAACCTGCCGTAATAAAGAACAGTTATCTTTATTCGTTGACGTTTACTCTAATCCTGTATTTGTGGATGATCTAGCAAAGACTATCCGCGCCTTGTTGTCACAGGGCGCAAAGGGTATTTATCATGTAGGGGGGGATAAGTATTTAAGCAGGTTCGAATTGGGTATAGAGATCGCGCGGATGTATAACCTCCCCACGGATTTTATTGTTTCGTGTACTGAAGAACAGGCGTTTGATGGGGTCAGGCGTCCTAAAAAGTGCGGTTTAAAGACGAATAAACTAAAGGAATTTCTGGCGGATTCCAACCGAGCGGACGGCGGGATGACGGATGAGGAATTAAGGTTGGAGTTCGCCCATATGTGTACAGGCGTAATGCCTGCCAGGTCCGGGTTCGAGTATATGAATGAGCGGATTGAAAGCATGTTGAAGGCAAAGAAACACTTGTTTTTGTCGATAGAAGGCAGGCGCGGGGTCGGCAAGACCACCTTAGGAAATGCAATAGCCGAAGGCGCTTTCGGCCTGGCCCCGGAAGAAATACATGCCATCGAGATAGATACAAGATTCTCGGCGAAAGTTTATTCTTCCGGTATTTATTACCCCAGAGAGATATTATCGGAACATTTTTACGCTGTGAACAAAGGGCTGCGGTTAGTGGTGGTGGAAGGTCTGGGAGTTTCTTCTTACGAAGCCTATGGATATTACGCTGATTTTTCATTAGTGTTATGGGCTGACCTGGAAACACGCAGAGCTGTATGGGCTGCCAGGACCACTAATAATAGATTGAGCGAGTATTTCCTGCGCGAAACCCCTGATTATGGCAGGATGGATTTGATCGCGGATAATAGTCTGGAGAACCGCTTGCCGGTCGATGAAATAAAAGCGATATTGAATGGTAAGCTGGCCCAGGCGGACGGCGGAAAGAACAAGGCCCCGACCAGGGTGGTGAGCGAACAGGAGTTTAGAGACAGTTTCTTGTATAAAGTACTTTCAAGCATTGCCGCTGGTGATAATTCCCGGGGGAAGATAGCGGATTCAACCGGGATATCGCCTTTTACGGTAAGGTCCCAGGTCAACAAACTAATTAGCCTGGGTCTTATTGAATACTCGGGGTTGGGGAGCCATAGGAAGTATGTTTTGTCTCCGGGGATACCCAAAACAACCATGTACGAGGAGTCAATACGCAGGGTAAGCAGCGCCGGGATAGCTATCTTAGACACGAAGTTCTATAACAAACTAAAGCATATTCGTAAAAATGAAGACCGGCCTTCATTGCTGGCAGCTAGAAAGCGCCTGGCGAAGAAGAACATTACTATAAGCACCAGGAGGCTATCCCGCGATTATAAAAGTAAGGTGTTGAACATGGTTACCGACACTGATCTTAAGAAAACGGTGCTCGCGGCAAAAGGCAATTATTCCGCAGCCACCAGGAATCTTAGGGGCCAGGGCGTGGTTATTGATAGGGAGACTGTTGTAAAGCGCTCGGAAGGTATTGAAGAGAAAGACGCGGTTTACCGGGAAAAATTAAAAGAATTCAAGAAGCCGTCACTGCGAAGGATGTTCCATGAATTCCTGAAAGCAGGCGATAAAGCTGATAAGGCGTCCAGGTCTATGAGGGAGAAAGGTGTATATGTCAGCAGGAACAGCGTTAAATGGCGCTTGGTTCGTGATGCGGTCAGGCTCGCCGGCCGGATAGAAACATCCGGGAGGAATAAAAGCGATATCCAAAGAGAAATCGTTTCACAGCTCAGCGAATTGGCTTCCAGCAAAAAAGAATTCCTGGCGCAAAAAAGCGAACTGGAAGGCATAGTGTCCGTTCTTGTGGCAGGTTCGCTCTTCGCGGAGCGTTATGAAGCCGCCTGGCAAAGTTTAGGCGCGGAAAAGGTGCTTCTTGCTTTGATCGCTTATAATGAAGAGGGCGAATTCACGTCTGGTCAGCTGGGGCATGACCATAAGCTGGTTAAGATCATCCGCAACAGCGAAAAAAGCCTCCATTTGAAATGGCTTAAAGAGGAGTTAGCCGTAAGATCCGGGCTGGACCTGCTTAAAGGTTCTGATAAGCCGAACACCTATATTTTGGATGAGGGGTTCCGTTGTTTTATTATCCGTACCGTTAGTGACCCCGGGGATTCCGAGATCAATAATGTCGATTCTTTAAAACAGAGGATCGCCGGGCTGATCGAAGAATATCCCGGCGCTTCTTGTTTGGATTTGAGCCAAGAAAATATAAGGAAATCCGATCCGCTGGTTGTTATGTGTTTTGAATACTTTCAGCGTATAGGGATAATAAAAACCACCTGGGGGAAATTTATCCGAGCTGAATTCAGCGATCTGCTGGATGGCAAAGAAGTGTCTTTAGGGAACGGGGAGAACGGGAAAGAGGTATTGCTCCGGCTGATCGCTGAACGCGTTGATCCGGACAAAACAACACCGGAAGAGATCGCCGCGGTTATAGAGGATGTGAGACGCGGGGATATGCCTGATAGATCCGGGCGTAGAGTCGCTCCGGGAACAGTCCGGAAATGGAAGGAAAATTTCCTGCTGATGAACGAAAAAGGGGAACTGCTGCCGTTGCTTATGGCTATTAACGCTGTTTCCCGGAGCGAAGGATCTATTGACCAGGAAAAAACAGACGGCGGGAGAGGAATAGCGGTTGATTTTAAAGGTCTTCATTGGGAGATGAGGAATGAGCCGGTAACCGATACCAATGAAATAGCCAACCTGCGGAAAGATATCCGCAGACTTGAAAGTCATTACTCACTTATAGGCGCGGATCCTGGAACGCGTGTTTCAATGCTTATTACCGGGGAGTTCAGAACAGAGGGGCACGGGTTTATTTACGCCGTTGATGAGGACGGCAGAGTGGTAGGTTACGCCTTGTTCCAGGGCGATACCCTCATTCATGTGGTGGTGGATAAGGACAGGCGTGAACAGGGCATAAGTACTTTTATCCTCCTTGATTGCCTGCTCAGATTGGACCGCGACGGCTACGGGTTCGCCTGGTTCGTTGGACGCATGGATCGGCCAATGCTGGAATATTACGCAAACGCCAATGCCCGGCTGAAAGAAATTGCAGAGGGTATTACGGCTACTTTAACGGAAAGCAACGGCATTTCGCTGCCCCGATGTGAGTTTTACTGGGACAATATTTCCATACGGGAGCGGTATATAATACCGGGAATAAATACAGGAAGAATTGACGGCGGTAATGATAAAGAGGCCGCTTCGGAGAAAATCCGATTCAATAGCGAACCCGGAAGCGGAAATATTGAAAAGGATTTTGACGCGATATTCTATAGCGCTGAATTCCAGAATTTCTTAGAGATCATAAGCGAGATATTCCGGGCAAAAGGGTATTCGCTGCTTCTGCCGCCGTTAGGCTGGGGGACGCGGGCTGTTGTATTCCCGGCGATAGACTGGAATGCTCAAGCGCGGCCTGTGGCTATAAAGATAGCGCATACGTTCGCTTCTACAAAACCTGAGTACAAAGAGTACTGCGCCGGGCTGAAAGAAAAGTTCAGCAGATTGTTCAAGAATGATGAGTTGTGGGATCACCGCTTATTCTATAATCCGCTGGTTAATTTATTCGATGTGTCTGAGATAACCGCCGCTGAGCTGAACAAGACGGCGATGAGAGGGCTTTTTTGTTATCCGGATTGTTTTGATTGCAGCCTGGTATATCAGGTAATGGAATATGTCGATTCAAAACGGGATAATCTGGAAACGCTTCTCAATAAAGGTTATTTCCATAAATTAGGATTACCGGCCTCGGCGGTATGGGTGTATTTCTTTATGATCGGGATAGACCAGCTTCACCAGGCGGGCATTTATCATGGTGAATTAGCGCCAAGGAATATTATCCTGCAGGAAGACCGGGGGATGCGCGCTTGCGATCTGGATCAGGCGTTCGGGGAAAAGCTATCCGAGGGCAAAGATGCTGATACTCTGGCAGTATACGCAGTGGCAACAAAGGTGATGACCCAGGCTTCGTATAGGACGCAGTATGGCGCGTGCGTAGAGCGGTTTTTCAACGAATGGCCGGAAAACAGGGTAAAGGCCGCGGGGTTGTCTGCTTTTGCCGCGGCTTTAAGCGAACTGCTTGATAAGATGCGGAAAACCGTCATAAAAGAACCTTTGCATCAGGATGGGGATGCGTTTGTGACATATATGACCGATAAACTGGTAGTAACGGTAAGATATCCCGCGGTTGAGGTTTTCCATAAAGAATTCGAAAAATTAAGAGCGGCTTTATATAAGATAGACAAGAAAAATGTGGCTGAACCCGGATTATTAGGACCGGTCAGGATTTTTATTACTAAGTATGTCTACGGAGGCAGAAGCATAATCGCCGCCCAAACCGCGAATAACATATTGCTGGGCGGATTGCGCATGGAGGAAACGAGCGTCAAATGGATGTCTGTGGACGCTGATATCCAGAAAATCAATGGTTTGGGGTCGGTGATATTAAAAGAGGCGTTGATCTATGCCTCAGAAGAAGGTATCCCTTATCTGAAATTCGAAAGACTCGATACCGCTGGCGAGTTTTACCGCAAACTTAAATCCAGGATAAGTTTGGTTGTCGAAATCACGATAGATGAAAGCGTGGATGAGAACAATACAACAGTATTTACCTTCAGGCTTGGTAATATGACGCCTTCTGATCTTAAAAAGTTACGGGGAGAGCCTGGAACAAGGCGGCTTGCGGATGGAGGCTGGGCTGAAAAAGAATATTGCGGATTAATTGACCTGTATTATGACAGGACAAATCACGGCAAGATCGCTAAATTATTCAGTAGACTCTATGAGGAAAATATGAATAAGCGCGTTGTTGACGGATGGACTACGGACTCCGAAGCAAGGCGCTTAAGCGCTCAATTCAGTATTGATGCCAAAATGGGCATACCTGTGAACATCGACGATCTGATCCTGGAGCATCGGGCGATAGATCCGGGTGAATTGGCTATACGCATTGATCAATTTCTGGAGGGGATAGCCGGGCCGGTGGTTGTTTGGAAAGAAGGGGAGAAATTGTTCGTTAAAAACGGTCATCACCGCGTCGCGGCAGCTTATCTGCTGGATAAAAAGGACTTAAAAGCCATAGTCCTGGAATCGAACATCCCGGGTCATTTTGAATTTACCCGGAGGGAAAAATATCCCATAGGAGGTATGAGCATTAAATGGGGGGAAGATTCTGATATGCCTTTGGAGAATGTGCGGGTTGGCGTCTGGTGGTTGAAGTATTTATTACAGACCCAGAATAGGTTGAATAGCCAACGCAGCTTGCCTTATCACGAAGCCGGTATAACGCAGGTCGCGGATCCGGGCGGGATCGATATTCAACGGATAATTTCCACGGAGAAAGTGCTGCAAAATAAGAATGAATTGAGCATTCTTGTGCAAGATATTATGGCGGGGTTGGACGCGCAGGGTGTAAGTGACCCGGAAACAATAGTTTCTTGTGTGCACGCTGTTTTATCAGGGGAACCTTTGCGCAATATCTGGTCCAGCACTCCTTGTCTGCGGAATGACGGCAAAGGGGTATTTTTATCGATCATGAGGATCAATGAGCATAAATTCCGGGTCAAAGACCCGGTTATCTTTGACCCGCGGCAGGACGGCAGGGTTATTAAACTTATACCCTCAGGGGTTTCCCGGATCTCCAGCACTCAGTTCTGGACAGATACTTTGGAACTCTGGAAGCGTTTGAACAAGGCATATTTTCATAATACCTATGAGGGTATAAGGAGTTTAAATGAATTTGCAACTCATTTACGGGCGCAGGAATACTATATTGTGGCAGGCGATATGGACTCTTTGATCAGGGCTACCGGCAAATTAGAAAAATGTATCCCTGAGATAAGGAGGCCGATAGTTAAATTTGTTATTGATCATTTGGCGGAAAATCTCCGGCAACACGCTGGGGATTTTGGAATACTGCTTGTCCGGCCGGACAAGAACCAGTGGAAAGTTAATGTCGCGATGCTTGACGCCGGGCCGGGATTCTTTGAGGTCGGCAATCAACCCGCCATAATTTATACCCCCCATGAAGGTTTTATGCAGCGCCCCGGCAGTCCCGGCAAGGGTAAAGCTTTGCACCTGATTTATAACTTGTCTATGCATTTGGAAATATACACAAAAGGCCATATGTGGAAAAGCGATGATCAGTCTGTTAAAGAGCTAAATGATATAAAAGGTATAGGCGGCGTGTTTGTCTTGGCTACAGTTGATATTAAGGATGATCAAATAGACGGAGGTGAAGCCGATCAGGAAATCACGGGGCTGATCGATCAACTTGGTTCCCGGTGCGCTTCTTGCCGTATGAATGCCGCCAGGACGCTGGGGGTAAAGAGAGTGAATACTCCAGAGGTTATCGCCGGACTTGAAAAACTGCTCAAGGATGAATGTTACGGCCCTCGCCAGGCAGCGCTGGCGGCATTAAAGGAACTTGGGTTAAAAGGCCCGGGCGATATCCGCGTTGACGGTGGTAACACAGAAGCGTATCGCGTCGCACCCTCTTGCGACGGCGGTAAATCCCATAAACTGCCGCTTGATGCGCGGATCAACCGGAGCAAGGAGTTGATAGTCGAATGGCTGGGGATCCTTAATAAGAATGTTTTAATTCCTGATGATCTGACGCGTATGCAGGTTATTTCTACCGAGATTATCTCTTTGACTCCTTTAGAGGAAGATGCCTGCACGGTTAATCTTAAACGTCTGGTCTGGTTATACCAGCAAGTTGTGCGGCTGGCTGAAGCTACATTCGCCCGGACAAGGTCCATGGGAGAATCTTCCGGGTGTCTGACCGCGGCAGTGAAGATCAAAACCGCTAAATTCCCCTATGTCGCGGAATATGCCCGATGGTATGAGTATCTGGTCAGGATCCTTTCCTCAATGAATTCTTACAATTTGCGGCTGCCGCGTTTAGCCTGCGAAAAAGAAAAAGGTTTACGCCGCTGCTTATTTTTTGCCGTGAATATACTTTCTTCCATTATTAACCCGTTTTTCCGGGCCATATACTGGTTTTCTTTTCATAAATGGCGTTTAACGCCCTATCGGGAAAAAGCAAAGAAAGAGGTTTTTCTATTCGGCAATATGATTGTTCCGGGATTGTATAGCAAGGAAAACAGTTTTATCTTGGGGTGTGAAAGTTTTCCTCCTTTGGCCAAGAAAGCCGTTGCCGGGATCGCTGAAGCAAAATCAGGCTGCAGAACCGACACTGTCCCGGGCAAAGGCCGGAGATATCAAGATAGCTTGCTTGAATCAATAACCTTGGATGAAAATACGGTAATTGTAGGCGTGGATGAGCAGTTTGTCTTTAAACTAATTCCAGTAGCGTATGTTATCCCGGCTCTTACTCTCATCTATGAATTGATTTCTTTTAATATGATCAGTTTTGTAACTCAACCCAGTATTTTCATCTTATTCAGCTTTTTAAAGATTATTTCGAGTTTTGCCGTGGGTTTGTTAATCCAGTTGGCGGCATTATGGTTCCATGACGCGTTCTTCGCGGAACATGAAGAGATAATCAGAAAACAAATGGAATTGCTTAAAGCGGAAGGGTTAGAAGATTATAACTGGCAGATACTTAAAGCTGAATATGCCGAATTATGGGCTGCTTGGAATGAAGAAATGAATGAGTCATTAATCCCAAGCGTAGATGCGGTTGTTGTGGTTACAGACAGTAAATTTGATTTTTCTGAAGGGGCAAAACAGATGTGGCGGCGCAAGGATATCCCGGTTTTAGTCAAGCATGTACCCGCAGAAGGCAGCGCGATGGCGTATCTATCAGCCATCCGCCATTGGAGAGCCCAAGCGACAGTGGGCGAGTTCTTAGGCGGCCTTCTTGAAGATAATGCCCGATATGTGGCCTCCGGAATGACTTTACAAGACATTCCGCATGCCCTGTTATCCAAACCGCTGAAAAATTCCCGGGTTGTTTTTGTCCTGGCCGGCGGATCAACGCTGGATCTGGCCAAAGAGTCTATTGCTTTTCCTGTCCCGGAAGACCATGCGCTTTGCCTTAATTCCGTTGAATTCGCATTTGTTAATTGTTTGCGAGTATGCCGGACGCTTAAAAATGATGGCGACCGCCCGGGTATTATTATTCATAATGGCGACGGAGCGTATATCGGGCCGGTGCTTCTTTCTGAGAATATTACTCTCTTTTCCGCGGCGAAGAGCCTGCGCCAGGTAAGAGAACAAGAGTTGAATAATATGACAGTTAAAGACAATGAAAAAATCGGAATGATATATGACCGGGTAAAACTTTCTGTAATCATGAAAGATGAGCCGCTTACGTTTGATTGGAATAATGAAGATAAAAAGCAGATGTTTGTGTTCGCCGGTATCATTGTTGTGGCGTTTTCCAAGGATAAATCGAATGAGTTTATGAGGTTTGAGCAGTTCCATAAGGATTTATGCGCCTTTTTGAAAAATCGGCTGCCCGCTGGACTTTCACTGAGGCTTATTCCGGATATCTATTCGGCTCTAGTAGTAATGAATCAGCGCGAAGATAAAGATTCTTATGCGGATATTTTAACCTCTTGTTTTAACGCGCGGATTTCCGCTGTTGACAGCGCCGATGAGCAGTTTTTGTATGCGACGCGGGTGTTCTACGGCGAGCTGGCGGATTGGTATTGGGGATGGTTCCATAAAAAAGACGCATTTTCTATGGGAACCAGGCGGCCGTCTTACGATGGATCAGTATATTGGCGTATGCATGACGGCCCGGTATTGGAAGAACAGTTAGCGGTAATAAAAAGACTGGCGGAAGAATTCGCTAAAGAGAAGTTTTTAAATACGGACAGCCTGCGGCGAGACCTGGCGGGCGCGGATTCTAAAACGCTCTATAATAACCCTGACGGCGGTGAAATAAACGAATTACGCGCAAAGGCGCTGAGCCGCAGGGACGTGCCGATATATGAGGAACCCTGGATAAGAAAATTCTTTGACCTGAACAGTCAGATCATCAAGCGCGCCGCCGATTATTATCAGGCGGAACGCGCTCCGCCAGCTTCTTTTAGTTATTTTGAGCTTATCGCGGTCGCGCCGGAAGATGATTTCAGCGCGGCAGTAATAGAAATAAGCGGTATTCCCTCCCTTGTAGTGACCGAAAACGGCCTTTCTCAGCTTGACGAGCGATCGCTTACCCTCCGGATATTTGAATATTCCTTTAATTGCCAGCAAAAAGCCCTTAAAGTCGCTATTATCGCGTATATAAATATTGTGTTGGGGCACGCCGATAAATATCCGCAGATGGATTTCGCTAAAGCGCTGAATGAGCTTTGCCGAGAAAGCAAGAACGGCAATGCCCGGGCGGCAATGGCGCTTGGTGAATTGTCCGGGCAATTAGGTGAATTCCTGCTCAAGACAGATAATGACTGGTGGTGCTTTTTTATAATCAACGCTTTTGGGGAAGGGTTGCGTAACGGTAAATACACGGCCATTGAAACTATAGCGGAATTGTTGACCCGGATCTACGATGAAAGCGTTAAGCTGGACGATAGGACTAAAAGGCAGGTCGTAGAAGGGCTCCTGTTTATCCTAGACGCGGGATTGAAAGACGCCTATCGCGTATTGATGACCGATCTTGACGAGCTTGTAGATCCTTTATCCATGATCGTAATCGATACGTCGGATAAGTCTGTCCGGGATACTGCCGAGAGCTTGCTAAAAAGCCTGGTTGAGTTATACGGCAGCGAAAAAGCGGCTGAAGCCGTAAGGATAATGTTCGAGTATGATTTTCGCCGCGCCGACGGCGGGGAGCATTCCGTGAGGTCGGAAGCGGATAGCGTGTACTCGGTGTTGACCGGACGCAAGTTCAGGCTTGGCCCAAGATTACCGGAGCATATAGAATGCGGCATTAAATCGCATCTTGCCTGTGTAATCGGGAAACGCGAACCCGTAAAGATCCTTTTAGGTTGGGGGCCGAATAAGAACATACATCTCCCGTTGCGTCTGGCTGAACTTGCCGAGGAATCAACACTGGATAACCTGGAGAGGCTGAATGAATTGGTCAGGATGGAGTATCGGCCGGGTTTGAAGATACATATCCTGTTATCAGACGGCCGTGCGCAGGAGGTGAATCGGATCCCTCATCAAGAAACCGAAGCTTACGCAAAAAGTCTGCGGGTGATGATAGAGGATAAGGATTACGGGTATCTCTTTGAAACATCGACTAGTTCTCCTTTATTCAAAAGATACAGACAGGACCTGAACGCCAGCCTGGAAGAAGTGCGTGATCGTGTCTGGAGCCGGCTGGATGTGGTGGAGGGATTCGAGGCGATCGTACGTAATTCCTCGAGGAACACATATATAGATCCGGGATTATCCCAAGAAAAGACGGAACGTCTGGTTGTAGAAGCCGCTAAGAATTATTTGATTTATCATATCGCGGAAGTAGAGGCGGATATATACCGGGATTTCAACGACTATTTTAGGGCGACTTTTATCAGGGCCGGAGGGTTGTATCGCAGGTTTATTTTGAAGGATGGAACCTTGCCTGCTGATCGTACCATATATTTATTCACAAGCCGCAGGGGTAACAGGGTTCAACCTTGGCAGGCAATAGGTTCCAGGAACAGCCGGGGGGAAGTAGAGTTCCTCACCCAGGAGAGATTAAAAGCGATACTCTCCGGAGACAGTAACGCAGAGGCGTATCGCGGCATGTCCTTACGCGACGGCGGAAACACAGAGGATGAGCAGGCGGCCGCGATCGTGCTTCCTGCCGGAGCATTAAATATGTTGAAATACATAAAGAAAAACCCGGCGATGTTCTCTTCGAAGAATATATCGGAGATCATGAAGAATATCTTAGCTGTTCCTGAATTGGTAAGCCTGGCGCCTGTGTCGCATCTGAAGTTGCTGAGAAAGACGAAACTTTTGTCCGGCCTGAAAATAACCGAACTGGGGCAGCAGGTATTGACCGGCCGGGTAAAGGTGGCTATCGGGCGCGAAGAGAAAAAGAAACGCGGGCGTAAACCAGGGGCGGTGCCGCTTAATGATGTTGATGTCGCGCCTTCCGCTGAAGAATTAAAGCGGACCGGATTCGAAGATCTTTATCATAGGTCCGGGAATGATTTTTTGCCTCTGGCATCCGATCAGACAGGTAGAGATCAGCGGGGATCATTTGGGCAGAAAAAGAATAACGGCTCCGGTTTGATGGTGAATGAACATCCCGCCAAGTTCAGGCTGCCCACGGAAGCGGATCACGTGAAAATAATCAAGTTGATCCAGGATAGAAAACTTATCCCGATGAGTTTTTTGAATTACACAAGGATCCTCCAAGGATTAAATGATAATTTCGAAAATGAGCTTATTGGGGAAATAATCACGGGATTCGAAGTCAGCCTGAAATACATTAGGCATGACCCGGCGCTTTTCAGGATAATCAAGAAAGATAATAAGTTGGCCCGGGTATTTTTGATACCGGATGACAACGGAAAACAGAAGTCTAATCTGGAACAGCTGATCCTAAAAATACAGGCGGAAAATGGCCAGAAGAAAAGGTCGAGAGCGGACTGCGCGGACGGCGGGAATAAACCAGCAGGTGATCAGGATCGCGCTAAACTCGTCTCGGAATATGAAGGGTTTATAAGCTCGGTATTAAAATACGCCGGCGAGTTAGCGGCGAGGAATAAAGATATAGTGATGTTATCAATAGGAAAAGAGGATATGCCTTATGTTTTGGCGCAGCTCAAGAAAGAATTGGCCGCGCGGGGGATGATCGCCAGGGTCGTGCTTGTCACGCAGAACCAGGAAAGCATAACGCTGGCGCGCAAACTCAATGCCGAAGAAAAAGCTGAATTGAGCATAGAAAGAGACCTTAGGGCTGACAATACGTTATTATGCGAAGCGACGATGATCATTTCTCCGGGGCCTGGGGATTTGATCGGTAAGCTGTCCGCGCTGGTAGTCAAATATGATAAGCCTTTTATCTTCAGCATGCTGCGCAACCCGCATAGTGATATCTCTAATGTTTCCGGCAAAGGCAATTTGGAGGAACTGGCGGAACAGGTATATTTCTTAGGGCCAGTTGCATCTTACAAATATATCCTGCCGGTAGCCGCAGCCCAGATCATCCGGGAGGGTAAATACCAGGAAGTCGTAGATTTTATTGTTACGGCTATAAGGAAACACGATTTGAAGCACAGAGAAGACATCGCAAAGTATCTTGGTGACCTTAAACACAGTTTGGGCGAGCACGAAGACATGCCCAAATTGGAGAATGAATTGAACGATATATTCGAACTGACAATCATAGCCGACAGGATAAACAGGGCGGATTCGGCCCGGGATCGCATGATGCGGGACGCGGTAGAGATCGCATTTGGCCTAATAGCTCAAATGCCTACCGGCGATGGGGTAAGAATGGCGTATCTGAAAAAGCTGAGGCAGAAAGTCCCCAGCCGGGTCAGATGGGACAACTTCATGACCTTGTTGTCGAACAAGATCAAAGAAATCAAATATTTTAAGGACGATAAGTTTAAACGCCAGGCTATGGAAAAGGCCGCGGAAGAAGCGAAATTCCTGCAGCAAGCTGTGGAGATGGCGGCAGGTTATGATAAGGAACGCAAACAAACGGGGAATACCGTTGAAGAACTGGCGGCTAAATGGGTTTACGCATATTTTGCGGCGTTGCTTGAGCTGTATGGCCCAGAGTATATAGTTCCGAAAGAACAGGTTAAGTTTATATACAACCGTATAATCTCCGAGTATGCGCAGGGTATTGTTGATCCGGCGGCAAAAGATAGCTTCAGAAAGGAACTGGCGCGGGTGATTGTTTTGGTGGAAACTGGTTTTGCGCAAGGGCAGATAGACAAGGTGGTTAAATACTTAAAAGGCTGCGCGTCGCTCTCAGATATTCTGCGCCTGGCGAAGAAAAAAGAGCCTGCAGTAAACGCCCCGGGCGAGGAGGTTGCGGATGGAGGGGTTACCGCTGTTTATTATTTAAGCGCCGCGCTGGCTATATTGTTAGCTTTTGGTTTAGAGTGCAGGAACGGCGAAGGTGCCCGGGTTGTTGAGAGGAGCGAGAGCATTCTTGACGCGGCGGCTTTTTCGGCGTTAGGCCTGGGATTATTCGCGGTTATGTTTTTCTGGGGAGAGGCATTACTGGGTCAGATGAATGATCGCCAGATATGGGAAATATTCATGGGGTTATCAACCGGTTGCTGGTGGGGGATAGCTGCGTATATTCTCTATTGTTCCAGGTTAGATGAGCCTTTATCCAGAACCGATCCCAAAAGCTTCGCCGGCCGGATCAGCGCGGTTTATTGTGTTTTATCGGGCAAAGAGACGAGTTATTCGGATAGACCGCGGGAGGACGGCGGCAGGAGGGAGCAAGACCATAAAAGGGGCGCGGGCGATCGCGGGTTCATACACGAGAGTTTTAGAAAAGAAGTATCTATTGTCGCCAAACAGCTGTGCGATATATGCCGTAAGAAACAAGCGGATGTTGTTTTTGACGCCGAATTCAATGTATTGATAAAAGAAAGGCTTGTCCCGCTGCTTTCCCGGACAGTGATATTGCGGTTGAAAGAGAGCCTGGAACTGGTGAATTCCCGGAACAAAGACTTGGGTATTATTGGCGGCGTCACTTCGGTGAGCACAATGCTCAACGATATCGTAATGGATGAGCATTTATCCCGGGAGCAAATGATTTGGCTGCACGAAAATATCATCAGGCCTTACGCCCGAGACCATGCGTGCGATGAGTGTTTCTGGAGTCAGAACGACGGGGGACGTTGGAGCGGCGATTATACTATTGAAGACGCTTTATACCTCCTTATTGCCGAATGGGTTGTTACGAATAAGAAAGACTATAGGATCGCCAAAGTTCTTGAAGATGCTTTGGATGGATCCCGGAGGATCACCCGTGTGGAAGTATCCGAGAAGGTCGGCAGAGGAATGGTCGCGCCAAACTCTTTGGCTCACGCCAGGAGAAATGTCAGAGACGATATCTCGAGCGGCAAGGCTTATGAAGTGATCGCCGGGATAATCCGATCGCCAACGTTAAAGCGCTCCAAGGATTTGAGGGTTAGGCGAATTTTGCGGTTGGACGGCGGGGAGGCGCGGGTCATCGATTGTCACGCGGTAAAAGCTTCTCTTAACGCGACAGCGTATTTTTACCAGGGTGGATATTGGCAGCGGAATTTCGGCGATTGCCATCCGAGAATAACTGAAAAGTCTATAGATGAATTCTTGAGAGCCTGTTTATGCGTAAACCGGTATTTGCGGGTTGAAGGAGAGATAGACCACTTGGCCGCGCTTAGAGAGTTAAGCGGCATATTTGAAGGGGAGAAGAAATACCCTGAATCGTGGTTTGACGCCGCGCTGAAATGTAGGCTGCTCAATGAGCTTGCGGATTATTGCGCGGAAAAACCAGATAATGACGTTTCTGATGTATGTCATATGGCCGCGTATGCCTGTTATTTTGTCATCTCCAGGCAGATATTCAACAACGGTAACCACAGGATAGGGCTGTTTTTGTGCGATCTTATCCTTATGCGTAATGGTTTGTGCCCGTTCTTTCTTACACCGGAGAACGCCGCGGATTTTCACAAAGTATCCCGGTCAATATGGGGGAAAGAAGAAAAGGCTGTAAAAGAATTAAAGGGGTTTTTTATCCGCTGTCAGACGGAAGGGGCGCGTTTTGTGACTGTTACCCATGTAAGTTCCGGACGCGCCGACGGCGGCGGGAGCAAAGGCCTTATTGACATTCCCGCGAAGGATATAATCCGGATCATGAAAACCAAGCGCGTTGATTACTGCGTCGCCAAAGCCCACACTATAATAGTTAAAAAATACGGCTTTATAGAATATCCGGCTCTTTACGGTAGGATCTCCAGGCTATACAGGGATAATCCGGAATTCAAGCGCGGGAAAAAAGAAAGAGATTCCCGGAAAGCCCTGCTTCCTGAATATAGCGACAAGCAGCTTATTGATTTGACCAGAGAGGCGGATTATAAGCTGCGCGAGGCGCAACGTATAGGCAAAGCAAAAGATTGGAAGATAAACCATTCTTCGCTGAGCATAAGGTTGGATAAGATAGCGGAATACGATATCCGATGGGAAAAGGAATGGGGCAAGAATAAGAAACCGGTGGGTTTTCCCCATAGCGGCACAATAGCGCGTAAGAGGCCGAGACCGATCAAGAAAAAAACAGAACCGTCCGGTAAAGTAATAGCGCGGGATATCAAAATCACCGCTTCGCAACTCGCTTTCTTGAATTACATCGCCAGTCATCCAGTGAATACTGCTGTAAAAACCTGGTGGTTCGATATTCCGGTCTCGGTTACGCCTGCGCCTCTTCAAGCTCTGCGGATCCTTTGGGATTTTAAATTAATAGAGCGCGATAATGGAAAGATCCGGGCGGCTGAGATCGGGAAAGAAGTGTTAAGGAACGGACCTAAATATGTGGGAAAGCCCCGGGCCCGGAAAGTCCCGGAGCCGCAAGAGGAGGTTTCTCCCGCCTTGGCTGAGATCGAGGATAACAACATTGAAAAACTGCTTGTTGTTTATGAGGCGGTTGATTCGGAATTTCTCGGCTATGCCCCGGGAACTGTCAATATCCGCGCCGACGGCGGTATTTGGGTCCCGGATTACGACCATTTGTCATTAGCGAGGCAGGCGCTTTTGGAAAAGGCAAAAATGCCTGGTATGCTCAAGGATCCCGTATTTAACATTAAAGGATTTAAGTTGCTACCGGGATGCGGGCGGAGAATGCCGGCCTATCGCAAAGAATTAAAGCGTATCCTGGGATTCCTTGAGGAGCGCTCCAGCCTTGAGCCCGGCGCCTGGAAATTCGTGTTAACCGCGGATCAAGGCAAGCTCGGCAACCGTATTTCTTCCTGCGCCCCGGGATCGGATATGGTTTTCGCGCATCCGTATTTTTTCGATATCGCTTCGATAGCCCGGGTCGAGAAACTGCATTTTTTGTTAAGCTGTTGTTCCCAGGATAAAACAGGAGACGATATACCTGCCCGCAGAAAGACACTGCAGTTTATTCACGGCCTGCGCAACAAATTGGAGTTTATAGCTCCGGATAGGGAATTTGTGCGGCAGTTGCGGGAAAGAGGCTATCCATTCCAGCCGGCGAGAGATTTCGATACAATTGAATATCCGTTGTATTATTCGCACAGGCTTGACAGGGTTTTTGAACGGATATACCCGGAGGTGGATATCCTGCAGACCGAAAGTGTTTGTGTTTCTTTCGCTGTCCATAATCTGGGAGACGTGTATTACAGTGTGTCGTACCGCGCGCCTGGCTGGGGCAGGGATCTTTTTATGGGCATGGCTTGCGCTGATTCCAATAGCCCCCTGGGGTTCAACAGGGAATCCATCAAAGTCCGCTGTGATAATTACCGCAGGCGTTTGAAAGCCCTCCGGCAGATATATGAGATGGGTCTGCGTTCCGGAGCAAAGCTTTGCTCTAAGCCGGGGGATGTATTGTACGGCCAAAGGTCGGCGGAAGATGACGATTTCAGCACCGCGTGGCCGGTCATCATTGTGGAAGGGCTGGGTAACGGAGCTGACGCGTATGATGTTTATGCCGCTTCGTATCACGATTGGGATTTTGACCACGATAAATATATCCGCCGGATGATGGCTCCCTACCTGAACCTGTTTATCAACTCTTACCAGGACCGCGGCCAAAAGGGTTTGTCGTGCATGGATATGAATATCCATAATATTATTGTTGCTGCCGGTCGGCCCATGATCGGGGATGTTGTCCGGAAAGATAGGAACAGTAAAATTGTTAATAAGGCCCATCTGTGCAGGGTCACCTTGAATGAATTCATGAAAAAGATAAAGGCTTCCTTAACATATATCACGCCCGGAGGGATCAATGAATTAAAAGACCCCTGGAAGGATAAGGCGTTCACTATGGAAGAAGAGAAGCTGGACGTGTTGCTTAAAGATATCCGCGCGGAGATAAACGAGGGGTTAAGACGGCGGGGCATACTTTTGCCTGCCGGAGAGACAGAGGCTGACGGCGGGCGTATAGGCGAGTATTGGCGGCGGATGACCGCGGATCCATTGCCGACAGCTGAAGGTATACTGGAATTGCGGCGCATGATAGTTCGGGCGAGGATGGATAAATCCGGCTCCGCGGTAATACTGGGCATAGACGGCCCTTCCGGGGTAGGTAAAACTACTTTAACGGAACAGATCAACAGACGCGGTAATGCGGTGGGAATAGTGCACCGCGATGATCACCGGCGCGTTTGGTATCACGGGTCGGATGTGGACTGGGAAGGTATGGCCGGCAGGATAAATGAACTCGCCAGCGCAGAGGGCACCATATTGGTGGTTTGCGAAGGTTACAGGAGCTTGGCGATATCCGGATATTTCGATATAAAAGTCCTTATTCTTGCCGATACGGATACCAGGCTGGATAACCTGGGTAAGACAGGTGAACAGATCAGGATAACCAGCAACTTTCATGAACCAAAGTTCCGTTATGACCTGATCATCGACAATAGCGCGCGGTACCGTCTACCTTTAGACGCCGAGATAGAGCTGTTAGCGGATCCCGCCGGGAAGACTGACAGCGGAAAGGTAGAAGCCTATGGGGGCAGCAGCCAGAGCGCCGACGGCGGGTCCGAGGATTATTTTAGTGAGGAAAGCGCGCTTTGGGAAATGAAGAAGAGAGATTTTGGCTATGTGGTAGTTTGCAAACAATACCAAGGCCGCGAAGGAATATTTGTCCGCCAGAAAAATTTCGAGATCGCGCCGATTGACCAGCCTTTGATGACATCCGGACTGCTGACATGTTCCGCCTTGCTGATTATAGATGAATCGAGGGAATTGCATTATCTGGGGCATGTTGACGCGCGAGTAATTATTGCGCAGATAAGAGCGTCAATTACGTCCATGGACCTCAGAAACAGTGAAATATATGTTTTGCCGGGTTTGATTTCCCGATTCGCTTTTCCTAATATTTTAAAGGCCTTGGAGCGCGAAGCGAACACGGGCAGGGTGAAATTAATCAAGGCTTGCTCCTCCTCGCCAGAAACCTGCCCCGGGATCACAACACATAATGGGATCTTGTATCTTAATCCCGAAAATACATTCCGAATGTTATCCCTTAATCGCTTTGATGCTGTTCAATATACGCTAATGTCTGGTAACAATAGCGGCTGGGCCGATGGGGGAGATAAAAAGATTAAGATTGATGATGAGCCGTTACGGTTAACGATCGAAGAATGCAAGCTGCGGCTGACAGAGAATATGACGGAGGTAAAAGAAAGGTATATATCCTTACAGGGATTACTGAGGAAGGGATCGGCCGTTTTGTCAACTAAGGGGATTGAGGTTTTTGAAGCTGAAGTTTATCCCGGGATAAGTACAGAGATCGATGGTATTTTGGAAAGAATAAATGAGATAAGAAGTTTGCCGGCGGTATTGGGTTTTGTCGAGCCGGAAGTAAAACGGATAATTGATCCTTTCCTGCGGGGAATAGCTGAAGAATTTAGGGTAGATAAAGTTATGATCAGGTTACATATCGGCGTATCCGAAGATTTTAATTACTCATACGGTTTCACGGAAGATGAATTGATCGCTTGTTATTTGAATAGAGATGAGCCGGGGTCGGGGATAGAAACAGCTGTGGAGGGGGATGTTGACATTAACCGGTGGAGAAATAACGAGGATGTCATAATCAAGATAATAATCGGTCGCTCCACCAGGTCGGTAAGAAAGAACGGTATGTTGGCCGATAAGGATCAGGAGAAATTATGCGGGTATCTGAATGGATGTGTTGATAGCGGCAATGTTCCATGGGTAGAAGTAAGAAAGCTTATGCGGGCTTATCATTACTCCGATTTTAACTGGTTTATGACTATTTTGAGGCACACCGGCGGGATTGATATCTTAAGGATAGTCGATTTACCTCGTTTCTTATCTGCGATTTCGGTTTCTGTCCCGAAAATAAATGCAGGCGAGAAGAAATGGCAGGAGGCATTAACGGGGTTTCTTGATCGCGAAGCAGCCGACATGGATATAATGAACGCGATCGATACATTCTTGGATATTCTTAAGAATGGGACGAAACTTAAAACTTGTGACATTACTCCTTACGTTCAGAAAAGGTCAAGGGCATTCAGAGGGGATGCCGTTTCCAGGGAACTTGATTTCAATACGGATCTTACTGATGCCGAGCTAATTGTTCAATCATGCGATCTTAACCTGCTGGGAATTGTGATCGATAATGTTATACAAAACGCGCTTAAATATACTGAGAAAGGAAGGGTGGATGTCGTCCTGCGTAAGGAAACTCTGGATTTTAGTTTCAAAGGTGGAACTTTGAAAGAATGCGCGGTAATTGAAGTAATAGATACGGGTATCGGTATTCCTCAGGAGGAACAGGGGAAAATATTCAAACGTGGTTTCCGGGCAAGCAATGTCCGGGATATCCCCGGAACAGGTGTTGGTTTGGATGCTGTTGAGAGAATTGTATCATCTATGAAAGGTAACGTTAAAATAGATTCCTTCGTTGGCAAAGGAACAAAAGTGACTATCGCGCTGCCGCTTGAAAATTTCCCCAAAACTATTTCTAACCATTCTGCCCAGGATGGTTCCGAAGATATCCGCGCAGACGGCGGAAAAGAAGACAACATGGCGGATATTTATCAAGATATCCGGGATTATCTTTCTGATGATCCTGCGCTCCGCGGACAGGCTGAGATCAGGTTAAAGACAGCGGCCGATTCTGCCAGAATGATCAATAAAGCCGATCACCAGGGAATGAGGAAGTTATGTGAATTGTTATATGCCCTCAGGCATGATGATCTTCTAAAGGCCTCGGCTCTGCGTCGTTTTATCGATTCGGAAGCCGGAAAGGAGCTTGAGGACGCGGTAAGCGGGCTGGCCAGAAGACTCACCGCTTCCCAGGCAGCCGAAAATAAAACACCGCGCACGGAGTTCTTTTACCGTTATATCTGGGGTATTTCCAGCTTATTGGGATTGCGTTGGACCCATTTTCTGCATGCCAGACAGATTATTAAAGGGGTGCTTTCAGTAAAACGAGGACGGGATAGCCCCGCAGTGATCGTTGATGTAGGCTGCGGAACAGTTTCGCCGCTATTCCTCCGCGGCCTGGGCAAAGGCAACAGGCGGTATATCGGCCTGGATGTTGATCCAGCGATAGCCGGGTTCAACCGCAAGATCCAAAGTTTCCTTCCTAAACGTAATTCCGAATATCATCCGGCTAAATCAGGTAATCTTCCATATAAGAACGGCAGCATAGACATTATGTTCTTCTCCGCTGCTTACATCGATATAGACGAGGCTAAGCGCGCGCTTAAACCAGGTGGAACTATTGTCCTTACTTCGCATAATCTCGCGGTGCATCTGATCTATGAAGCGCTCCTGCGTTCGGCCGGTTTTGTCATCCAGCATTCCGGATTTTCCATACCTTTGGGCAATACCTGTATCATTGCCGAGAAGCCTGTGCGTCCGGCACGACAACCCGTATTTGGTTATAAAAACAATCCGGCGGAAGAATTGGCGGCGGATAAAATGCGCCGGAGGCATAACGCGGTCACGTACCGGGCAATGATATTGTTAACGGTACTGGGCTTGGCTGTATGGGGCTCGTTCCGTTATTTTATAGGGTTAGAGGCGCATTTCGCATTGTATGGGTTCTGCGCGGTATTGGCGTTATTCGCGTCTTTGATAACGGCAAGCGGTTTCCCGGAATTCCCGCGTGAAAAGATCGAGGCGCAGTCTGAAACGGCAAAAGAATATGCCGGGGATGACCCCGCCGATGGCGGAAGAAATAACGAAACGGTAGCTCGTTCCATCCAGGAAATCATCAACTATCAGATAGAGACCGGGAAGCAATGGACAGCGCTCCGCATGATACGTACTGGCCTGCAGGAAAAAGCGATCATTCGCCTTAATGAAGAGATGCGTAAACTGTCGGTGGATTTAAGCGGCTCTGTAATTACGCGGGAGGAGTTGATTGCGCATTTACAGAAAAAGGTGCATAAGGATATAGGCAGATTCGGGTTGATCCCGACAATCGAAAGATTCGGCAAAGACGAGCTCGTGGCCCTCGGGCTCGCTGTCGAAGAAGCAGAACAGACCGAAAGAAAGCAGAAGGAGTATGCAAAGAAGTCGCGGATCAAGTTGTTTGATTTTGAAACACGCTTCAAGAAAAACTATATTAACCCAAAAGAGTTCCAACTTGATCTACTAGTCCCTTCGTGGGATGAAACATTAGGGGGTTCTAACTTAGTGATAGCCTGGGTTTCTTGTATCGTTGAAGGCGAAGTTCTCTGGATTAAGAACCTGCAGTACGACCTAAGCAGGGTAAAACATGTCTATATGGAAGACTGTGAAGACGCAAGTGCCATTATTGAGAAAGGACTTTGGACTAAAGAACTAAGCACGAAATACCGTAATTGGGCTCAGATGTTGTTGCTGCTTCTTGAAAAACTTGCGTATGAATCTAATATTAAGGAGATCCGCATCACTGACAGCAGTTATCAGATTAATTTATGGAGAAAGAACATTAAGGACCCGCAGCAGGAGGAGAGCATACGGCATATTTACGATGTCATAACTGAAGAAATGGGTTACAGTGAGCCGCAGCTATTCGCGAAGAAAGAGATCCCGGTTTTGCTATGGTTAAAGAATGACTGTTTTCTTTTCTTATGTAGGAGATTCAGGGTGAAAAAGGTTCAGAGTGGCCCAATAAACTCTTTATTATGGTCTATGTGCGGATCGGCACGCGTCGACGGCGGCAAGATCGATATCGGAGCGCAGAACATGTTCCATGCCGACGTCGGGCCTTATACCGGAGAAATTCCTCCGGCAATGCTGGCCAGGGAAGGCGTGGTCTACGTTATCCTGGGACATCCGGAGCGCACCACCGGTATAGTCGGGGTGCAGGAACCGTATGAATTGGTCAATAAAAAAGTAAAAGCAGCGCTTAAGAACAAGATGACCCCGGTTGTTTGTATAACTGACACCATGAAGGAACGGCGGTCAGGACGTTCAAAAGTGGCTATTTTGAATCGTTTGACTATAGCGTTAGAAGGGATCCCGAAGAATCAGATCGAGCGGATCATTGTAGTTTATCTGCCGTTATGGATCTTGCAGCAAAAGCCGGCGAATCGCAAGGCGATGGACCCGCAGGAGGTGCAGGAATTATGCGCCTGGTTGAGAAGATCTCTTGCCGAAGAGTTCGGCTACGGCTGGGCCAGGGCTCGGAAGATCCGTCTCTTCTACGGCAGGCTGGTTGATCTCGGCAATGTTGACAAATACGTGGTTTTGCCTGATGTTGACGGCGTGCTTGTAGGCGAACATTCTACTCCTTCTAAAGATGCCGCGGAGATTGTAATGAAGGCGGAAGCGGCCGCCGCGCAAGCGGGGCGTAAGACTATGGTCATCCTTAACCTTAAGTTGTTCGAACAGAGCGGCTGTATTATCCACTATTATGAAGGATTGAACAAGGCGGTTGCCGGGGTAGAGAATGTCGCGATAGTCGTCTGTCCTACGTTCCTGGATATACCGTATTTGTCGCTGTTTCTTGTGTCCCAAGAGAAATCGGCAGCAGGAGTGCAAGTAATCGATATCAAAGCGGTAAAGCAGTCTCTTGAGCAAGTGGCGCATGATTACGATGATTTATATGGCAAAAGGTATGCCGATAAAGAGCCATTGAGCCCCGAGGCAATCGGGATTTTTATAAAAGGATGCGTGTATGTGAACGTATGGCTTTCAGTAGAAAAGGCTTGGGATGCGCAGAAATTTATCGTTGGATTGAATTCAATTATGATCGGTTCAGCGGAATCAGGCCAGGATCTCCGGGTGTTATCAAATGAGCTTGAGGAATTATTATCCGAATATAAAAGTATGTCTGGCCTGAGACTTGACCCTTGTTTTATTGCAGCATATATCTATGTCCGGATATTGTCAAAACAGCTTTTTAAGGACGGGAATCTCAGGTCAGGGTTATTGTTCGCCAATTATGTTTTGATACGCAATGGTCTTAATCCGGTATTCCTTTCCAGTAAACTTAACGCGCAATTGTTTTTTCAGTTGAATAATATGATAAGATTCGCCGATGATACCGGCGATATGGCTAAGATATTGAGTTTCATGGGTTTTCTGTCCGGGCAGCAGGAGCAAGCTGGGGTTTTCACGGCTAAGCCAAGTTCCCAGAACGAGTCTCAGTCCGACGGCGGGGAAAAGGCATTTTCGCTTGAATATGCGCCAGTTTTCGACGACAGCCAGGAGGTCGCTTCCGGTTTCCGCGTTATCGCGCGCGCGTCAGGAGAGATCATGGGATACGCGGATGTTCAGTTGAACGGAGCCCTGCGCATCGCGAGGATGTGTTCCGGGTTTTCGCCGTATCCTTTTGGCGCGGACATGATATCCCTGCGCGCGATTGAAGTGGAATCGGGGTTCCGGAATATGGGAGTAGGCAGGGCAATGATGGGACTGGCGTTTCGCGTCGCAAGAAGAGAGGGCGCAGATGATTTCGTGATCGAGGGCGCGGAAAACGACGCGGTCGTTTTTTACGAGCACATGGGGTTCAGGGTTGTCAGATTCGAGGACAGGTCGATGATCTTCCTCAAGGATATTTCCGACGGCGGAGAAGAAGTAATCAGTAAAAAAGCCCAGAAAGAGGATGCAGTCAAAAAGATAGCGCGTGAAGCGAATTTTAATCCGGATATGGCGCTTGAGAAGGCTGTCTCCGGCAAAACAACCGTGAGTATGAAGGGATTGCGTAATCTAGTCAGCAGGGCAGCTTATAATGATCCGGCTTTTGCCGCAGAATTACGGCAAAACAGAAGATCCTGGGATAGCCCGGTAAAAGCGAGGATCATGAATAATATGAAAGGCCGTTATGACGCAAAGCGGGTTAAAAGATTGACCCGGGCAAAAGAAATAATCCGTGAATCAGGATATAACCCTGAAACAGCGTTTATTGCAGTGAAGAAAGAAAAGCTGGCAAGAACATTTACGGGATTAAAACGCCTGGCATCCGACGCTGCCATAGAAGACGCGGTATTCGCTAAGGAATTAAAGGAGAACGCGGGATCGTGGCGAAAACGAGAGAAACCGTATACCCACCAGGATATTCTGGCCGAAGAGCTAAAAGAAATAGTGCGTGACTCAGGATTTGACCCGGATAAGGCGGTGGAAATCGCCAAGGACAGGGGGTGGGTATTAAACAGACAAGGAATTAAGTTAAGAACTGCCCGGGCCGGCAAAAACGATAAAGATTTTTCCAGTCAGATTCGCGAGCATAAAAAGACTTGGGATGCTGTATACGACGCGGTCATACGGAGGAATAAAGCGGCTAAAACTCCCATAAAACGCGCTGAACGGGAAAATAGCCTAAAAGAAATAATCCGTAAAGCACAGTATATTCCTGAAGATGCATTAGCCAAAGCAAAAGAAGCTGGACTTGTAAAATCCATGCGCGGTTTTAAAAGAAAAGCAACCGAGTTAAGCCATAAAGACCCTGAATTCGCCGCGGAATTATCCCGGAACAATTGGCCGGAATTATCCGCCGGTTTAGTTAAAAAGAAAAACTTCAGGGAACAGACGTGCGCGCGGCTGAAAGATATCATCCGGGAATGCAAATACCAAAGAATGGCTGCCGAAGTCAAGGCTATAGAGGAAAAGGCGGTCAAGAACCACAGGAGTTTTAGCCGGTTTTTGGAACTGGCGTGCGTTGATGATCCAGGATTTCAAGAAGAATTATCCCGAAACAACTGGCAAAAGATCGCGCCATGCTTCTTGAAAGAGCAAGAAGCGCGGAAACAGGTTTATGAACGGCTGAAAGTGATCATCCGGGAATGCAAATTTCAAAAAATAGCAGCCGAAACAAGGGCTATGGAGGTCGGATTGGTGAAGAGCTCCCATAGTTTTGGTAAGTTGCTGGGCAACCTGTGCGTTTATGATCCGGGATTTCTGGAGGAATTATCCAAAAATAACTGGCAAAAGACAGCGTTCAGCTTAGTGAAAAGGCAAAACACAAAAGAACAGCAGTGTGAGCAACTGAAAAAGATAATCCGGGAATGCGAATATCAAAGAATACCTGCCGAAGCCAAGGCTATAGAGTTAAACCTGGCGAAGAACAGCATTAGTTTCGGCAATTTGCTGCATTATGCCTGTGAAAAAGATCGAAAGTTTGAAACAGAATTATCCCAAAACAATTGGCGGAAATTGTCCCCTTATGAACTAAAGAGGGGCCGTAAGCAACCCGCAATCTTAGAATTACACGAACAGTTGAAAGCGATCATCCGGGAATGCGAATATCAAAGAATGGCTGCCGAAGCCAAAGCTATAGAAGCGAAGGTGGTTAAAAATAGCCAGAGTTTCGGCCTGCAGCTAAGTTATATGTGTGATAACGACCCGGAATTTGCGGCGGAATTATCCAGGAATAATTGGCAGTATCTATCGCCCTGCAAATTGAAACTGCAAGACGCAAGGGAGCAGTCGTACGAGCGGTTGAAAAAGATCATCCGGGAGTGCGAATATCAAAGAACAGCTGCCGAAGCCAGGGCTATCGAAGAAAAAGTGGTGAAGAGCTCCGAAAGCTTCAGCCGCCACCTTATGTTTGCGTGCGCTAAAGATCCTGCATTCGAAAAAGAGTTATCAGGCAAGAACTGGCAGACGAAGATCCCCTCTTTAATGAAGCTGCAAAACAAGAGGGAGCAGGCGTACGCGCGGCTAAAAGAGATCATTCGGGCATGCAAATATCAAAGAATGGCGGCTGAGAAGAAAGCGATAGAGGGAAAACTGGTACCCAGCAGCATGGGTTTCAGCCAGTTGCTGCGCCATACGCGCGCTAAAGATCCCGAATTCGCGAAGGAATTATCCCGAAACAACTGGCAGGAGATGCCAACCGGTTTAGTGAAAATGCAGGATTCAATGGAACGGGCGCATGAGCGGTTGAAAAAGATCATCCGGGAATGCAAATACGAGAGAATGGCGGCTGAAGCCAGGGCAATAGAGGTAAGTTTGGCGCATAACGCCAGGAGTTTCAGTCACCTGCTGCGTCATACGTGCGCTATGGATCCTGGATTTGCAGAAGAATTATCACGAAATAACTGGCAGGAAATAGCCTCTTCTGATCGAAAGAAGATCCGCGATCCGGTGCTGATCGCTGATTTCCACACACAGGTGAAGGAGATTATCCGCCAATCAGAGTACCAAAAAGGACCCGCCGAAGCGAGGGCAATAGAGATAAAACTGGCTCTCAACAGCCGGAGTTTTAGCCAGTTTGTGCGTCAGGTTCGCGAGAAAGATCCGTCATTCTCAGAGGAATTAGTCACGCATGGCTGGCAGGAGAATCTTCCCAAACTCGAACCCAAAGTGAGAGATGCCATTATCATCGCCGCTGTCCGGGAATCGGGTTATAATCCTGAGCGGACGCTGGAGTTAATCCTGGCAAAGGGGATTGTGACCAGCATAATGGGGCTTAAGAAGATCGTTACCCTGATTGGTAAAAAGGACAAGGCTTTTCAGGAAGAGATGGAAGCGCACGAACAAGAGTGGAATTGGTCTGAACATCAGGCTTCCATAGCATATTCTAAAAAACAACATGGTTTGAAACAACAGCAAACAAATGAGGCCTTGAAACAATTGCTTAGAGATTCGGATTATGATATGGCTGCCGCTTCCAAGAAAGCGGTGGAACAAAAGGTAGAAAAGCACGAGCACATTTTTTACAGGTCGATCCGGTATATAGCTGGCAACGACCCTGAGTTCGATATGGAGCTTAAGACGCACAATGTCGATACCAATTGGCCTGGTGACGCAAAAAAGATCGCATTGTACGCGCGATTTAAAGAGATCATCCGCGGATCCGGATATAGCAGATTGGCTGCCGAAGCTAAGGCTATAGAAGAAAAGCTGATCAAGAATGCGCAAGGTTTTGGCCAGATGTTACGCAAGGTCGTCAAAGATGACCCTGATTTCATGAAAGAATTGAAAGAACATAACTGGAAGAAAAGGGTGGTCTACTCAAAACAGATAGAGAATGAGCAATTGTACGCCAGGGTAAAAGAGATTATTCGCGAATCCGGATATAACAGACTGACTGCCGAGGCTAAGGCCATAGAGGAAAAGCTGATGAATTCCGTAATCGGTTTTGGTCAGCTATTACACAAGGTCGTAGAAGATGATCCGGATTTTGGGAAAGAGTTGGAAGAACATAACTGGCAGAAAAGGGTGGTCTACTCAAAACGGATAGAGAATGAGCAATTTTACGCCAGGGTAAAGGAGATCATCCGGGAATCCGGATATAACAGATTATCTGCCGAGAAAAAAGCTATAGAGGAAAAATTGACAGAGACCTCAATCGGTTTTGGCCACCTCGCGCACAACGCGGGTTTAAATGACCCGGCATTCCTTCAGGAATTGACAGAACACAATTGGGAGAAAAAGGCCGCATACACGCAAAGAATAAAAAATGAACAATTGCACGCCAGATTTAAAGAGATCGTCCGGAAAAGCGGTTTTGATAGGGCTATCTCCGAAGAAAAATCTATAAGCGAAAAACTGGTTAAGAACAGCCTTGGTTTCAGCCAGCTCTTGCGCCAGGTTTGCGCGAAAGACCCGGAATTCGCGAAAGAGATTGCCCCATTTCCGTTCAAAACGGAGAAACAAGTCAGAAAACCAAGGGAAGCCGCGAATAAACAACCGCGGCCCGACCGGATTAAAGAGATCATCGAGCAGTCCGGCGAGAATTATGATGCGATCGTGGAGAAGATATACGCTGAGGGCATCGCCAAGTCTTTGCAGGGCGCAAAACAGGTTTTGAGCCGTTTTATGGGCAAGGCAGAAGCCAAGAAGCTGGACAAGAAAACAAAACGGGCGCAACTAAGAGCTAGCTATTCGTTAGAGGCGGAGAAATATTTGATCGGCGATTTTGGAGAAACCGGGACGGCCGCTCCGCAATTATCTTTTGAAGAAAAGCTAAAAGCGGCGATCGGGAATATCCTTGATAAACGGCTGATCACCAAGATCAGGATCACTCCGGAAAGAATGCATTGCGCGCTGAGCGAGATGTTTGCCGGCGTGACAATGGATGAAGTTACCGCTATGGCCGAGGCGGTAATTGCCGGGCGGGCGGAGTACAAGAATTTCTGGTATGCGGCCAAAGCCGAAAAATCCGGCCGAGGGGAAGAACCGGCGTACTTTACGGCTGAAATTGTAAAAATACCGGCGGCCATTGCCGGGGATGTTCAGAATAAGAAAGAAGGTTCTGCGCAGCCGTTAGAAGCGGAGCAAGACAGCGAAGAAGGGCTTCCGGTGGAGCATGTTCAGCAGGAAAGGGCGCCTCCGGTTTCAGGCATCTTGTCCGGATTGATAAAAAGAGGGCTTAAAGAAGAAGTCAGGATGATAGGTATCTTCCTGCGTAAAGAATGGGACAGGGTGGAAATAAACGAAGAAGTCGTCAAGGACAAGAGCCCTTTAGGCGATTATTTATTGAAGAAAGACCCGCAATTTCTCGCCAACCTCATAGACCTGCTCAGAAATAACGGTATCCCGCTTATAGTAAAACATAATAAAGATAAATGGCATATTGACGCTGAAACTCGGGACATTCTTCATATATCCGTTCCGGCGGTATTCTTAAAGAAAGAATTGACTACCGAAGATGAACTTTTTACCCGGTTTAATGATATCTGCGCGGAGAAGAATATAATCAACCAGGAAGGGTTTGTGAAATACTTCGCTCCATTAGAAAGAACAAGCCAACTGTATCCCGAATTAACCATAGCTTTTGAGTGGCTTAAAAGAAAGCCTTATTCCGGGTTAAAAGATTTTTCCTGGAATAATGCTTTTTTGGAGTATTCGGCAAAAGAGTTAGGCCTGGAATCTAAAGCTGAATTACGGCGTAAACAACGCGGAGAGGACCTGCGCGTCAAGAAAGAGACGCGCGACGCGGAAAAACAGCGTAAAGAGGCTGAGAGGGCGGCCTATGTGATGGAGGAAACGGAAAAATCCGGATTTGTGGTTGACGAGAAATTGCTGGAAATGGTTAATCTTACGCAGTTCAAATTCAATGACCTGCGGCATTTGCGCAGGTATGCCATATCGCTGCGCAAGGCGTATAGTGGGTTTGACCGGGGATGGAAAGAAAAAGAACAAAAGGACAGGCAGGAAGAATTTAACCGGAAACGATTCGCGGGAACTTCCGGCTCTGTTGTTGACCGCAACCGGCGGATCAAAGATATCCTGTATTCCCCGGGCGCGCTGGAAGTCGCGAAACAAGTCAAGGAAAGCCAGGGATTGGTCCTCGCTCATTATTTTGCCGTGGCATTGACCGCAGTTTTGCGGGAGCAGGGTGAAAATATCAATATAAGCACGAGAGATGTTTATGAAATAGCAGGAGGCGTAAAGGCTATATTCGGGAAAAAGCACCCGGAGTTTTTGGTGAGAACAGACGTTGAGCCGGCCGGTAACAACAAAGCCGGATTTGAAGACTGGAGGACAGCGGCATTCCAGTTAAAGAAGGACGGAGTACCCATAGAAGCCAATAATCTGCAGAAGATCATGAAGAAAGAGTTTGAGGTTAACTTAAAAGATGCGCAAGAAATGTTGGAGATCTTGCAGGGTAAATATCCGGGTTTAAGGCCGGAACCTTTAGAAGGGAAAAGTGAAGAAGGTGAGCCGGAAAAAGACAATAAACCCGCTCTTCCTGCAGCCGGGCCTGAGCCAATCCTGGATGATTGCATTGACGCGGCTATTGCGGCAAAAAAAGAGCTGGGAGGGGTTACCAGCTTCGATAGGTTTAGCCGGCATATCCAAAAACAATTAAATATTTCAGGTTTTGTTTTAGGTATACCTGAGATAAAATCCATGCTGCCAGAGATATTGAGCAATCAGAAGTTCAGGACTCCCGGTAAGAATGAGCACGGTCAGAACGACGGCCGCGCTGATGGTGGACAGCGCGCGGTTGATCAGCCGGAAATGGTTAAAGAAGTACGCGGCGGTGAACCTAAAGTTTTCCTGTTTTGGAATGGGTATTTGGATTACTTGAGGCGGTTATTCCTGGCGAAGAGAGTAACGGTAAGGAAGACTGAGCCTAAAAAGTATGGCAAAGCCAAGATTATTTTATCCCGGCGTAAGGCAGTTGCCTCTGTTCCTCTGGACAAAGCGCAGGAAGAAATAGAAGCAACGCCATATCTCCGGAAAAACCGCGTAGTGAGTCCGGGATCGCGGAACGCGGACCTGATTTTAGGTTGTTTAGGAGGGATAAATATTGATAAGGTTAATTCCGCGGATGCCGCATTAATGTCATTGGTAATAGTTAGCAATTGTATTTGATTTTGAGAAATATCAAGATTAGCAATAATGATATAACTCTTTATCCAGCAATGCCTTTAGCCTCGAAAAAATACTTGACAAAATGAAGAATGAAGGCTATACTTATATATAAATAAAGAGTTTTGAAAACGTTTTCTTAACAGTTTTTAAAAGTCTAAACAAGCCACGGTATCTTAGATTGAACAAAATTCTCTAAGATAAACGTGGCTTTTCTATTTTCAAGGTAGCCTTCTTAGGAGAAACCGTATGAAAAGAAAAGTTATTCAGATAATTTCCGCAGTATTCGTTACCCAATGTTTCTTATGTTCCATTCCTGCTCATGCGGTGATGCAAGATATCAATATCCCCGCGCAATTCGGCACAGTCAAAGAGATCTTCAATCCTGAAAATCCGGATATTTCCCGGGATCATACGATCATCCAGATACAAGACGCGCACTGTAATTATGAAGCGCAGAAAAATCTAGCCGCCATTCTCGAATATTTGATAAAAGAGAAAAAACTCAGGCTTATCATGGTCGAGGGCGGCAGCGAGGATGTCAGCCTGGCGTTCTTAAGGTCTTACGCGGATAAAGCGACCCGCGAGAGAGTGGCTGACAAATACCTGCGCCAGGGCAAAATATCCGGCGAAGAATATCTGGATATAGTCTCGGACTATGATATTGAGCTTTACGGCATAGAAGACCGCGCGCTTTACGAAGATAACCTGGACGCGTTTTTATCCTCGGAATCATCGCGGCAGGCCGCGCTTAGCGATGCGGCATCGCTATCCGCGGTTGTCGAGGCATTAAAAGAGCGCATATATCCTCCGGCTTTTTTGGATCTCGAGGATAAGAAAAAAGAATTAGAAGAGAATAAGATCGATCTCGCGGGTTATGTTTCCGGGCTCAAGCAGTTGGCCGAAGATATCAGGTTGGATATGCGCAATTACCCCGACCTGTATGCTTTTTCCGAATCCGCGCAGTTGGAAAGCGGCATAGATTTCAAGGCCGCTGAGTCGGAGCGCGCCGACTGTATCAAGGAATTAGCCGGCAACCTGGACGCGGAGGAATTCAAGGGGCTTCTTGCCAAGACCCAGGATTTTAAAGCCAATAAGATCTCCGACGCCGAGTATTATTCTTTCCTGAAGTCAATGGCCGATCAAAAAATGGATATGCGCAGGAATTACCCGGAATTATTCGCGTATATACAATACATTTCTTTCAGTAAAAAGATCAATACCGCCGCTTTAATAAAGGATCAATCAGCGCTCGAGGAAAGAATAGCCCAGGCTCTTTGTGTTGAAGCCGGCCAGAAAGAGCTCTACGAGATATCCAGGCGCCTGGAGTTGTTAAAAAGATTCCTGAGTTTGGCGCTTACGCCTGAAGAGTATGAAGTATTCATAAAGGATAAGGCAAGCCTGCTTACTGCTTCTTGGACAGGATTCCTGGCGGATAATTGCCGTAAATATAACCTGGTTGGAACCCCGGTGGTTTCCTCAGCTATCGACGATAATATCGGGAAACTGGAGGAATTCTATAAACTGGGCTTAGCCAGGGAGAAATCTTTTATAAAGAACATCAAGGATAAAATGGATTCCTCCGAGGATAAAGTGGCCGTGCTTATTACCGGCGGTTTTCATACGCCTGGTATCAGCCGGCTTCTGAAAGAACAGGGGTTTTCTTACGAGGTCGTAACCCCGGTAATCACAAAGAAGAGCGATCCGAGCATTTACTTTTCGGTTTTAAGGGGAGAAAAAACAAATGCCGCGGAAGCCATAAGCGAAAGCGAATATGAATATACAGAGGAAGAATAATTTTCAGGGGCCGGTAGACGCTATTAAGTTGAATAGCCGGGGATATAAACAAAGGAGCTGGAAAATGGACGTACAGGGTTTTAAAAAGGATCTCTGGACCAAAGCGACCGTGTTTATTCTAGCCATGGGTTTTGTTTTAGGCGGTGTAAGCAGGATTTATGCCGAATCATTAACTCCTTCGGATAAATTAAGAATAAGGCATTTGAGAGAAAGCGGACAGGTGGGCGGGGTCATCCGTTCTATTACGGATGAGACTGCCAAGCAAGACGGCGGCAGCGTGGTCTTTGAGAAAGGCGTGATCAGCCGTCTTGATCAGATCAAGGATCTTCAAAAAGCTATCGATAAAGAGTTATCCCAGCCCGGAACCGGGAATCTGCCTTTGGCCGCGGTGATCTCGGATTACCATGGTGACGCTAAAAGGCTGGCTGAACTTCTGAGCAGCGCTTTGAATAAACTCTCGGGATTTGAGGGCAAGCTTGACCCGGCGGTCCCGATCGAACAACAGATGAACAGCCAGGGCCTGTCGCTTAAAACAATGAAAGGCGCGATCTATTTTAACGGCGATCTTCTGGACAGAGGGCCTGAAGGGATCAAGTGTTTTCTTATGGTCAAAGAATTGGTCGAGGTTGCCCCGGACAGGGTGCAATATAACAGCGGCAACCACGATCTCTGGGCGTTCTTGAACCTGATGGGTTTCCACCTGCCCTGGTATGAGGGATACAATTTCTACGAGAACACAGGAGAAGATACCGCTGTTGCGAAGGAAGCGGCTGCTGCGGCGATGGCAGTTAAGTTGCACAGCATTACTGAGCCGCGTTTTTTCAACTCCGTCAGCGCGCTTAATTACTGGACTAAGAGATTAGCCGAATACAATAAACTGCAGGCCGAGTTCCACAAGAAATTCTTCCTGGTGAACCCTGAAGAAGAAAATCCGGAAAAGCAGATCAGCAAAGCCAAAGAGACAAGGGAGAGGTTCAACGGCTATTACGAGAAGTACGGAAAGGGCTGGAATAAAGACCAGGTGCATACCTGGGAATTCTTTGTCGGTAATTTCGCCACTTTGGATGTCCCGGACCCGGAAGTAGGATTGAACGGGATTGGCAAGACTTCAGCGGGATGGTGGCAGGATATCCATAAAGAGCTGATGAAAGGCCGTGAGGCGCGCAGCAATACCGGCGCGGACGCTGAAGAATTAGCCGCCTGGGATGAGGCTGTAAAGCAGGCTGGGGTTATCGCCAAAGCGGTGCAGGAGAGATTGGATACCGCTGTTAAAAAAGGCGACTGGATGTACCTGGTCCTGGAATCGATCAACAGTAAAGCCTACGAGTCAGTGGAGTGGTGGGGCAAGGACTGGTCAAGCCACAAAGGATGGGGCGAAGCGGTGATCAAAGAGATAGAGAATATGACCAAGGCGGGTTTTCTCAAAGGAGAACCGGAGAAGATCGGCCAGGACAATTATATTCAGAGCCCGACTTTGCAGGCTTTAGCGGATTTCTACCGTAAGAACTTCAATCTTTATCTTAAGGATGCTTACGGCAACGTGGTAACCCATGGCTGGCTGCCTGTGGCTGATGACGGGAGCATAACCATTACATATAAAGGTAAGAATTATACAGGCAAGGAAGTTTTTGGAGGGTTGGATGCTATATCCAAAGATGTGAAAGACACAAATAAGCCGCTTAAAGAGGTGTGGGAAGGATTGAATATAGTCAATTCCTGGTACGCTGACGCGACCACCACGCTTAAACCTAAGAACGTGAAGAATTACCGGGAGAAGATCGGTATTGCCAAGATCCAGTCGAATTTAGGGGTGCGTAACTGGTTGACCGGGCATAATCCGTTGAACAAATTAAAGACTTCTTTCATGAATGTCCAGGATGGTTACGCGCATTTTGAGATAGATAAAGGAATGGCTGACAAGTTTGGCCATGAAGGCGCGTACGCGCTGATCGGGCCTGACGGGATCAAGGCCTATGGTTTTGAGGCTAAGGCCAGCAAGGAGATAGTTGAGGCGCCCAAGACCGTTATCGCGGGAAAAGAAGGCAAGGCTGATACGGTGTTCGAGAATAATGGCAAGGACGGCAAGGAATTCCTTACTGCGGCGAAAAAGGATTTGGATGTGGAGTATAACAGTCTTTTGCTCGCAGCCAAACCGCAGTTGAACTTCGCGGATGTAAAAGCGGTTAACGACGCGTTAATCGGTATCGTGTCGGTAAGCGCCGGCGGAGTGAAGATCGAGAATGCCGGATTGTTAAAAGACGTGCTGATAGACAAACTGGCCTATGACGCGACCTTCAATTCTAACGCGGAAGTAGTGGCATTGTGCCGCAAGCTGGTAAAGGAGATAGCGGCAGCGCAGGGCGCGGTATTGGGATCGGTCTACGACCTGTATGTGCAGAAGGCCAAGGATCCGACCAACTATTCGGTGCCCGCGATAAATATAAGAGGCAATGCTTACAATACGGCTCGGGCTGTATTCGAGTCGGCTATAGATAACAATGTCGGGATATTCATAGCAGAGATCGCTAAGAGCGAGATCGGTTATACCGGGCAGCGTCCCGGCGAATATACGACCACAGTATTGGCGGCCGCGATCAAGTCTGGATGGAAACAGCCGGTTTATGTGCAGGGCGATCATTTCCAGATTGACTTGAAGAAATACAAGGTTAATCCTGATGAAGCCAGGGATGAGATCAAGAAGTTGATCAAGGAAGCGATGGCCGCGGGATTCTATCAGATCGACCTGGATATGTCGGTATTGGTCGATTTTAATAAAGAAGGTTATCTTGAACAACAAAAAGAGAACGGGACCGAGACGGCTATTTTAACTGCCTATGTGAGAGCTTTGGAACGGGAGTTAGGGCTGGATAAGCTCGGCATTGTGATCAACCTGGGCGGCGAGATCGGTGAGATCGGGAAAGGCGTTGAGAAGGATAAACAGCGCAACAGCAGTATTGACGATCTTAAGGCCTTCTGGGAAGTATACACCACCGAGTTGGCCAAATTACAGAAGACAGTAAGTTATGAGCTGAAACCGATCACCAAGATAGCGATCCAGACCGGCTCCAAGCATGGCGGTATCCGCAACGCGGAAGGCCAGCTGGTTAAAGCCAAGATCAGCTTTAATACTATCGCTGAACTGGGTAAATACGCCCGTGAGAAACTGGGATTGGCAGGCGTGGTGCAGCATGGCGCGTCGACCCTGGACCCGAGATGTTTCGTGGTTTTCGCGGGTAAAGAAGCCCCTGAGGGCTTTGAGATCGGGACAGACTTATTGGATGCCCAGGGTGTGCAGACGTTAAAGACCAATCCGGCCGGTGAAGTGCATCTGGCCACGCAGTATCAGGACGTGATAATCGACCATCCGGCGTTGCCTGCGGTGCTGCGTAATGCCATCCGCAAGTTCATCTTCAATAAAATAGGGGTCAAGGAGGGTGAAGAAGGCGCGGAAGGCAAATATACTGAGAACAGGAAAAACGCCTGGGGCCCGTTCAAACAGCAGTTGTGGAACATGCCTGCGGATATCCAGGGCGCGATCAGGCAGAGCCTGCGCCAGCAGTTCGATACCGTGTTCAATAACATGGGAGTTAAAGACTCGTTCAGGCACGTTGGCAATGTATTCGCCAATGCCGGGGTACAGAAAAGATGGGGTATGAATCTGGCAACTGTTGCCGAGCCTTTCTCCGTGGATGTTACCCGTGCCGTATCCGAAAGCGTAAAGGCGAAGAACGAGCTTAAAGATGGAAAGGTCTATCCCATCCTTTTCAACTATGATGACGTGATGACCAGCCCTGACGGTTTGATGACCTTGATCAATAAAGCCGAGCAATTGGGTAACGGCAATATCAAACTTGTCCCGCATTTAAACCGGGCAGGCATTACTGCGGCGCAAGCCAGGGCCAAGGTTGAGGCTGACCTGCAGAAGATAAACGAATATAACAAGGTCACAACTCCTGTAGACATCAAAATTTTCGCCGCGGTGGTAACCGGGACAAATGCCGCTGATGTGGCTAAACAGGTTAAGGATACGGTCGGAGCGGATATATTCGAGGTTATCGGACCGGCGCTATACGTCAAGGAGTTCACCGAGGCTAAGAAAGTCATCCTTGATAAGACGGGTAAAGACCAGGTAATTTCAGTGGCTAAGGCTCTTAACGTGGCTGTGGAAATGGTCCCCGCGGGAGATAAGGTTTCCGCCGAAGACCTGAAAAAGCTGGATGATCTTTGTTCCCTGGATAAAGAGGGCAATATCCATATCCAGGCTGCTTATGTGAAGCCTGCTGTGGCTGAGGAATATACTAAATACCAGAACGAAGTGGCTGCGGCAATAGGGGTGTAATATATCTTGCCTGCCTCTCCCCGATGGGGGAGGCAGGCATGTTTTTAGAATCGCAACCGTTTTCATTTTTAGTAGTTAACATGCCGGGGATATCTTAATCTATCGTTTTACGCAGAGGGAAATAAACAAAGGAGAACAGACAATGCAGTCTTCGAAGAAAAACCTCGTTTTTAGTACGGCGATCCTGAGTGTTGCTTTCGGTCTTATTTTAAACAGCTCTGGCGCGCTGGTTTTTGCCGGTGTTTCCCAAAGCAACCTGCGTAAACCCGACGCTAAGGACGGCGGCGCAGCTCAAGAGATCGAGAACGAATTGTTAGGAAAAACAGCCGGGAACAAAGAGGAGAATCCCGGCACTATCAAGAGTTTGATCGAGCAGGCTGGCATAAAGACCTTGGATTCGGATACTCCTATAGTCCCGGATGAAGTTTTGGTCAATTCAGGACTTCCAGAAGAGAAGAAAGACGGCGGTAGTATGACGAAGGAAGATATTGTGCATTTGAAAGCTAATCTCGGAGCAAATGCCGTGCTAGGTGTTTCTGCTACGGCTGTGCGTTTGGCCGCCGCAGCCAAGGATATGCCGGTGTACGAATATATCGCCCGTTATTTGGGCAATAATCCGGATCGGAAGAATTTTACTCCCCAGGATTTTCTTAAAGCTATCAGCCGGATAATGATTACCAGTAACGTCATGAACGGCGGTAAACATGGCAGTTGGTCTACCGATATCCAGGAGTGGATGCTCGCCGCCGGTTTTGGTATGGAAATGCCTTTCTGGCAGAGGCTGGAGATGGTTAATCAAACAGTCGGAGCGTTGACTAAAATAATCCAGTCGCCTGAAGAATTGACCCGTATCCTGGGCAGGGAAATAATACAAGGATTTTCTACTTCAGTAGGAGATGAAGGCGGCTATACCCCGATATTTAAGGGTAACGAAGAAGCTTTGAAACTTATGGCCGCGGCTATTAAGAAGGCCGGTTATGAAGGCAAGGTCAGGATAGCCATCGACGCGGCAAGCAGTGAGTTTTTTGATGAGGGTTTGCAAAAATACATCCTGAAATCCGAAGGGCGTTCTTTGACCAGCGCGGAATGGACACAACAACTTGCCGAGTGGATCAGAAAATACGACATCGTTTCTACCGAGGATATTTACGCCGAGAACGACTGGAGCGGGTGGAAACACGGCTTTAAGATAATAGGAGACAAAGTATTTATCATCGGCGATGACCTCACAGTGACCAATATCGCGCTTTTAAAGAAAGCCATCGCGAAAAATGATGAGGCGATCAACTCGATCCTGATTAAAATTAATCAGAATGGTTCTATTTCCGGGACAATTGAAGTAATACAGTATGCTTTGACGCGCGGGATCACCGTGGCGATCTCTCACCGTTCCGGGGAAACCGAAGATTCTTTTATATCTCACTTGGTTATCGCTTCTTGTCTCTTTGAGATGAATCCTAATCCCCGCACCGGCAAGATGCCGATGGTTTCACTGAAAACCGGAGGATTTAGGAGAACGGACCGTATCGTGAAATATAATGAGATCCTGCGCATTGAAGCTGAATTGGAAAGGATTGTTAAGGGGCTCAAACCTATAACTGACGGCACAACAGCATTAAGCCAGGGAACTATTATCCCCGGCTTAAGCCCGACGGTCATTATCGATATCTACGCGATGGAAATCTTTGATTCCCGCGGCAATCCCACTACCGAAGCATTTATGCAGCTTAATAATGGATTGAAAATAAGTAATGCGGTCCCTTCAGGCGCGTCAACCGGTACCAGGGAATCGGTTGAACTACGCGACGGGGAAATTGTCAAGAATAAACCGTATTGGATCACTCGGGATCTGGTTGACAGGATAATGCCCGGGCTTAGCGTGGAAGAAGCCAGGAAAATACTGGCGACCCGGGTCGGCGGCAAAGGCGTACAGATTGCCGTGGATAATGTCAATCATCTGATCGCTCCTAAGATAGAGCAGGCTAAGATCGACGTGGCTGCTGTAAATTCCCTGGGGGATCTGAAGAAATTCGACCAGGTTATGTTTGATATAGAATTGGCGCTGGCCAGGGAGGAATCCGGTAAAGTGAAGGTCAATGTTATGGGCGCAACAGGGGATATGGGCCCGCAGATGGCTAACCGGCTCGGGCTTGATCCGAATAAAGTAATTCCTATACCAAGCGCCAGGAAAAAAGACGAACAGTCTTTTCTGGATAATCTGAGCCACGGTATTATAGATAATAAGGTCGCGGCGGCCCAGTCAAAAGTGATCATCCCCGCTGTAGACGCCAGGGGCCTTAAATCAGCGATAACGGATAATGCCCGGGAAATGCAGGAGGGAGCCATAATTTTCTCAGTGGCCGCGCCGATGGATCGAAAAGATGGAAAACTTGTATACAGCCCGCCGGAAGGCTATGCCTCAGCCGCTCAGATGATCAAGGCTATGGCGCCTAAGCAAAAAGTGGTTGTCGGCTGGCAGAGTGTGCCCGCGGAATGGGCGGCGGATCTGGATTTTGATCTTAGCCATATGCAATTGGTGCTTATGGGGGATAAAGCCTCCTGCGAATTCGTCCGGGATAATGTCATCAAGACCATGTGCAAGGCGGATGTGGCGATAATCGATGATGAGAACCTTGAGATGGCCTGGGCGTTGGAGTCGCTTACCCCGCGGATAATAGCCAGCGGCAAAGAGCTTATCGTCGAAGGCGGCAGGACGCTGGAAGACTTGACCCGGTTCGTCTATGAAAAAGGCCGCGATGTCACTAATGAAGAAGTCAAAGCTTTTAACCGGCAGAGCCTGGACGCCAGCTTGCGGGAAAGATACATGGCTAAAGGCGGACAATCGAAAAACGCTTACAATAAGAAACTAGAGGCTGATCTGAGAACTGTAGCCAGCAGGTCCAAGTCCATTTCTAATCGCGAACATCTGGCTGTGGGGTTAAAACGTTTTGCCGAGATACTTCCCGCGACCGAACAGGCTGTTAAGGAGTCTATCGGCCAGGCGATCACAAGGTTCAAAGTTGATCTATCAGACACGGAGATCAACAAGAAAATGCCTGGTAATTTCAGGAGCGAGGTAAGGTGGGCTAATCCTCTTGATGGCCCCATTCTTGGGGTCGTGGTTGAAGCTGAAGAGGTATTAAAAGACCCCGGGTTCTTATCGTGTATCAGCGCGTTGAACCTGAAGCAGGCGGAAGGTTTCAAGGTTTACGTGGCCGGGGCTGATGAAAAACAAGAACGTCAATTGAAAGAGATGGGGGTTGAAGAGGCGGGGGCTTGGGTTGTCCGGGATGAACTGATCGAGTTTACAAAAAGCCTTAAAACAAAGTACCGCTCTCTGTCCGTAGGATTGATCGCCCGTGATGAGAAGATCAAGGGATTGGATACGCAAGATATGATCGTGTATAAACTCAAGGCTACCCAATCACCGCTGGAGGGCGCGGTCTATGTGACTCCCTGGAAACTTATCTTTTCCAACCTTCTGAATAAATATTTCGTCAAGGAGGCAAGCTCGACTTATAGAGCGGCGAACAAGGAATATGTTAAGAAGAATATGATCTCCGCCGGTGATGCCGAGAAGCTCAATGACATGAAGGCCATGGATCTGGATGTGCCGATGGTTCCCGTGGTGGATAAGAACGAGATCAAACAGGTAAATCTATATAGGGATGCGGTAACCGGACTTTAAATAAAGGTGATTTCTATTTTGTTTTAGAACAAGCAAACAAGGAGGAAGAGATGGTGGTTCGCAACAGAACAGTAACAAAGATAATCGCTGTACTCATCACTATGCAGTTTGTCATTGCCAGCGCGCCGGCGAAAGTATTCGCGCTTAGAGGCTCATCCGTCCGCGAGCTCAATAGCAATGCCGTTTTTCAGATCGCCGGGGATCTGGATAAAAACCAGAAAGACGGCGGAACGCGCGCGGTTAACAATGTGCTCATCTTAAGCAATATAGTTTCTTTACGCGAAGGCGCGCGCACCGGCGGATATAATGTGGAACACGCAATAGCCGATAAAGCTAACGGCGCGATATTCAACCATTCCGAACCCCGCGCTGAGCTGGAAGATAAGATGCAGACCCTTTTGATAGCGGTCAGGGATCTGATCAACGGCGGGTATTCCGACGAGAGAATTGCCGCAAAATTGACCGAGACATTAAAAACAGAGAACCTTTCCGCGGAAGATATTAAAAAGATCGTAGAGACACTGGACGGGTTTAAGTCTATCAAACGCGATCAAGAGACAATTGAGAAACTCGCGCGTACCCTGGCGAACAAAGTGATCAATCTCAATTTAAAGAAATGGATCGCTTATAGCGATAAAGGCGCTTTTAAGCAGACCGTGCTTTGCGTGGGAGAGACCGCGGCGCAGTATAAAGCGGGAGAAACCCGACAGGTCCTTGTGCAGGATCTGCAGCAGATCTTTGAAGGAATAACCGCGGCGCAGGCAAAAAGCGTGAATTTGCGTATAGCCTATGAGCCGCGCTGGGCTATTGGCCAGCAGCCGCCGGTAACTCCGACTAAGGAGGAGATCCAGAACGCGCACTTATTTATTAAAGGAATAGTTAAGCCTTTGATCGATGGTATGGAAGTGGATTACGGCGGAAGTTTGAACGCCGGCAATGCCGCGGAAATATTAGCGTTGCCTGATGTCAACGGCGGTTTGATCGGCGGAGCGGCAAAGGACCCGGCAGTGCTGGAAAAGATCATTAATGTGGCTATTGATCTGTATGACGGGAAATTAGCCGACGGCAAGAAAAAAGGGGTGATCTTCAACATCGGCGGGAACTGGAAAGCCGAGAATGAAACGACAAAACTGGCGGCGTTTGGAACATTTGTTGAGATGCTCAAGACCAAAGATATGAGCAAGGTCAGAGTGGCTCTTGCCACTCCCCGCGTTGCCGCTATCCAGCCGGCAGCCGCTGATTTGAACCGGTATCTGGCAAAGAGTTCGCCTGACGCAGAGGCCTTGGTCGATAACCTGGCCAAGAATCTCGGCAATGAAGCGGGAAGAGCAGCCGCGCTGGCCAAGATTGAAGCGATCAGCGATGGCGTCAAGGATTTCGCCGACCTGTTCTTGGTCAAGGGAACAGGCCAGGTGGATGCCGAGCAGTTGGCGGCTTTGAAATCAAGGATCAGGAAAGAAAAAAACCCGGAGATCGCTCCCAAGCGCGTGGTGGTATTCGGATCAACTCCGGTTTCCAGGCTTTCAGTGCGGGAACTTACCGGCGAGAATTATGACAATTTAGAATTGGTGGCTGTGGTCGGCAAGCCCAACGAGGAAATATTCCCGTTCATCAAGCGCGACAGCCAGCAGGGCGTATTCCCGGGCCGGGCAGAAGCCCCGAACAATGATTTTATGTATTTAGGAAAGCAAAACGAGGCTGTGCGCGTTTTTTCGGACAAGGATTTCATCAGTGTGGTGGATAATCTTCCCTGGAAAGCGCTGGCTCTGGACGCCATCATCCTCGACGAGGATAGTTTTAAGAAACTCGGGACCGAACAGCTGGCAAAACTGGAAGGTGTTAAGATAGTAGCCAGCAAGGCCGCGGGAGCAGGGTTTATTACCTATGTGCCTGGTTTGTCCAATGAGGCTGAAGTGCAAAAAGAAGCGAAGATCAGCGCTGCCGCAGGCGATGCCACGGCAGTGGTCTCGGCAGTAAGCGTCATTAAGGAATTGGCTGGCGGGGATGTCGCTTTTGTTAACACCGACGTAACCGAATCCTGGAACGAGCAGGTCCCTTCGACATACAAGCTGGAAAGCGCTTATCAGACCGGGCGTTTTAAGGAGAACCGGTTCAAGGATGTCCTGTCTTCACAGTTGGGTATCGCTTCTGATAAGATCGCCGATACCTGGGTTATCAAGACCCAGATATCTCACGGACAGCAGGTGATCGTCACCGTAGGTGTCAATAAAGAACTTAAAAAGGAAGATGTCCTGGCAAAGTTCAATAAACTGGCGGGAGATAACGACGTCATGGGTTTGCCGGAGAAATGGGTGAAATTGACCTCTAACGTTATCTGGGGGGAAAAACGCGTATTTTTCAGCCCGGATGACCTGTACGTCAAAAGTTATCCAGGCGGAAGTATGGTTACCGCCCTTTTATTTGTGGACGAGGATATGGCAAATGTGGACGCCATTCTGCGCACCATTACCCAGAAATCATCTGTTAAAACTCCGGCAGCGAAAGCCGCGAAACAGGAATACGCGGCCAGCGAGATCATGAAGAAGCTGCAGGCTGACAAGGCCGCGAAAGACAAAGCCTCCGCCGCTAAGAAGGCGCAAGAAGCCGCGGCGCGGTTAACAGCGGTAAAAAATGCCCGCAAGCAGCTTATCGCGGGGAAAAACTCGCTTGAAGCGGCAAAGCTGCTGTTCGGCGAAGATGTCTCGGCTGTATCTTTATTGCCCGACGGTAACGGTAAGATAGTAGGCGCGATATCGGTCCAAGACAAAACAATCACGGCTACTTCATTGGTAACTCCCAAGTCTATTGACGATACCCAGGCAGCCATGGCCGCGTATTATATCCCGCTCAGGGACGCGGCGTTGTCTCTTTCTGAAAAGGCGGGCGGCGAGGTGGAAGTTTTAGATGTTTACCGTCCTGAAGAGAAACTGCGGGTCCGGTTTGGGGTCAATGCCCGTAATCCTAAAAAGACCGTGTATAAAACAGTAGAACAGAACTTGAAGGGTGTATGGACAGTTATCGCCGAACCTAATACAGTGATAAACTCCAATGAATTCGCCGGCAAGTTCGTCCTGGCCATTAACGGCGCGGGAGGAAGGATCGGCAGCCTGGCCACAAGGTTTATCAGCGACAAGGATAGGAGTAATATCCGGATCATCGCCATGGGCGGTCCGGAATCCGATAAGATGGCGGATTTCATAAAAGGCCGCGACTACGTGCAAGGCGCCTATGACGGGGATGTTCAGACCGGGAAAGACTGGATCGAGATCAACGGTAAGCGGTCCATCGTCTTTTCCAGCCGCGTTTCGCAGGCGTTCCGCGAGCCGGAGAATTATCCCTGGGGAACGTTTATTTTCGCTGGCGTGCCCGTGGACCTGGCAGTTGATGCCACCGGCAACTTTGCCACTAAAAAGAAACTTGACCTCCACCGTAAAGCGGGGGCAGGCCAGGCATGGGTCACCGCGCCCGGCGAAGAAGAAGAAATAACAAAAGGCGTCAAGACAAAGGATTTTAAAGAGAGCACTTTTGTTATGAACAGGAACCCGGATAAGTATAGCCCCGCTAAAAATAAGGTTGGTTCTACCGCGTCATGCACAACGGGCTGCTTATCAAATGAAAACATGCTCTTGGAATTAACGAAACTCGCGAAAACCAAGGAGTTACCTGTTTTGGATGAATTTGCCGCGTTGTCTCTAAACCAGAAACGCGCAGCCATCAACGATGGCATATCCAAGTTCAAGTTTTCTGGGTTCATGGTTACCTATCACGCCTTAACCGAGGAGATCATCGGCCCTGACCGTCCCACCGCGCCAAAAAAACAGACCCGTTTTCGCGGCGCTTCGGAAGATATTCTTCCGACGTCTACAGGCGCTGCGTCAGCCATATTGTCGGTCGACCCGGCAGCGGACATGGACGGTATGGCGGTGCGCTTCCCGACTGATGTCGGATCTTTATCAGTGGCAACTTATATACTTGAGGGTACCTATACCAAGGATGATGTTCTCTTGGGTATTAAGTATCTGATGGAAGTAGTAAGAGGAGTCGCTATTAAAGACGTGGATACCACCGGTAAGATCAAGCTGGACAAGGAACTCCGGCAGATGATGGCTACCATCAGCCCGGATAAGGTCGAGATAAAGAATTTCATCAATGCCGAAGGTAAAGCTATGTCCATGATCAAAATCGACGGGTGGTATGAAAACGAGCTTTACTACGCCCGCGAGATCGCGGATTTCTACGATTTCGTAATGCGGCCGCTAAAAGCCCCGGCCCTGGTCAGCGTCAAGTCGGACGGACGTCTTTCTTCCGGAGAAGTAAAGTCAGCCGTTGTCCCGCTGATCACCGATCTGCCGAAAGCGTCGCTTCAGGGCGCCAAGGTGCTCTTGAGAGTGGACTTCAATGTTTCGGATAAGAACGGAAAACTGAAATCCGACAGAAGGATCAAAAAGGCGCTTCCGACCATTAAATATCTGATTGATAATGGAGCGACCGTGGTATTGATCTCGCACAATGGAAAACCGGCGGGAAAAGTGGTTCCTGCGCTTTCCATGGAAAAACCATCTGAAAGACTGCAGCAGCTGCTGGGTCCAGGGTATAAGGTTAATTTCATCGCCGGCAGCATCGATGAGAATGGCGTCGCGGATGGGTCTAAAGACAAAGTTGTTTCAGGTTCGATCAATGTGCTTGAAAACGTCCGTTTTAACCCGGGCGATGAAAAGAACAGCGTGGAATTAAGCAAAGCGCTGGCGGAGATAGTGGATAATGATATGTTCGTTTTTGACGGTTTTGGCGCAGGCGAGCGCGTGCATGCTTCCACCGCGGGCGCGGCGGCGTTCGTCAACCGTATCGCCATCGGGTTTCTCGTGGATGAAGAAGTTTCCGGGATGGCCACGGCGCTGGAAAATCTGTATATGATTGTTTTAGGCGGCGGCCCGAAACTTCCGGAGAAGATCCCGGCGGTCAAAGGCGCGATTAAGACCATCCAGCCTAACGGCGCGATCGAGGTTGGTTCTGCCCCGTCTGTAGCGTTTTATAAAGCGGACGGTATAGAATTCGGCCAGAAAGTTTCGGAGAACGACGTGAAGGCGGTACAGGAAATCCGTGATATGGCCAAATCCAAAAATATCAGGCTTATTCTGCCGACGGATTTTGTCGCCGTGGACAGGAATTTGGGAGAAAAAGTCCCTGGTGCCGAAAAGTCATGGCTGGAAGCCAAAAAGCTTCCCGAAGGCGCCAAACTTTACAGCGTCAAACTCGACATAGTTAACAAAAAGTTCGTTGATACCGCTACTGGAGTCGCATTTGAAACCAGCAGCCTCTATGTTTATGATGTCGGTCCGGAGTCCGTCGCTAATTTCAAACAGGCGATCCAGGGCGCGCCGAAGGACAGCGCTATAGTTTGGAATGGCGCTCTCGGCGTCAATGAAATGAAACAGTTTGAGACAGGCACTAAAGAACTGGCGCTTACGCTCGCTTCAGTAAGCAAGAATAGCGTTCGTTCCGAAGGTGTTTTTACCGACGCCGCCGGCGGAGATACCGCCGAAGCAGCTGAGCAGTTTGGTGTCGCGGACGAATTGACCCAGGTCTCTACCGGAGGCGGAGCTTCGTTAGGCCTCTTGGAAGGTAAGAACCTTAAGGCTACGCAGGTCTTGGAAAAAGTCCAGGGTAATATCGTTACTGCCGAGAAGGCTGGATTGAAGGCTCTTGAACTTGCCAAGTTGCGCGCTGAAGGCCAAGCGTCTTTAGCCAAACGCGGCGGAGCTGGTTTTACCAATTTGATCAAGGGTATGCGCGGGTTATTGCGATCACCGGATACTAAGCAGGCTAACCGCGCGCTCATAATTCCGCCGGAGTTCTTCAGGGTCGCCGGCCAGGCCGGTTCTATCGAAGCGGTCAAAGAATTCGCCGCTTTGAGCAAACTCGGAATCAAGTTCGCGGTCTATGGCAGGGAGAACGGTTCTGCCGATAATCTGCAGGTTCTGATAGGCGATAACGATATAATCGCGGGGGCCTCAAAAGAAGAAGTCAAGGCGCAGCTTAAAGAGATCGGCATAGACGAGAGCCGGATGACGGAGGTTATTGTCCGCGCTGAAGGTCCTGCCAAGGCTTTGGCTGATGCGATCAGGGATGTTATGGCTGTTCCGGAAGTGGACAAACTGGTAGCGGATTTCAAGAGCTCGATGCCTTCCATGACAGCCGAGGAGGTCGCCAAAGAAGTCGCGAACCAGAAGCTGTACGCTGAAATCATGAATAAGCTGTAAACGAGGAAAACATAAAACCACGCAAGAACGCGGGTAGATAAGATCTCGATGGTAAAGTTCTTGTTTACCCGCGTTCACGCTTTAAGGCCATGAAAAGAGTTTTGATAACGCTGATGTTTTTATTATTATGCGGTCCTGTCCTGGCGGGGTATTGCCAGGAAGACCGTGCTATTGCGCCGCTGGTTTTTAACGCGGTTTCAGTCGATAATAGCGACCCGGCGTTTTACAGGATCCGTTTCAGCCTGGAAGCTATCCCGGGGAACAATCCGGTAAATCCTGTTCAGCAGAAAGCGGCAGTCTCTAAGGCGGTGGAATTCTTTTTCCTGGGTTTATCTCTGCCGGAAGAGAGATTATGGGTGAACCTTAATCCTGATGAGCCGGAAAAAGTTATCGCTCTTGACTTGAAAGACACTGACCTAGGTAAGGTCATAATGGCCGCGGACCTGCAGCTTAAAAAAGATGTGGCGGCCGCGACCAACCCGCAGATATCGCCGGCAGGCAGGGAATACTGGGATAAACTTTATTCGAAGGCCGAGGAACTGGGGATAGAAGATAAGATAGCTGTATCCAACCGGGTCTGGATAATCCCTGATCTTGCCTGGGTCCATGAAACGCCGGGAGCTGTAGAATTAGTTGAAAGCCCGCTGAAAGTCTTGCAGGAATCCGAGTATCTGCCTTCTGACGCGCGCGGCGTTGATCCAAAACAACGCGAACTTTCCGGGTACGCCGACAGGCTTTTCGGCGAACTTATACTGCCGGTATTGACCCGTAAGGTGAATGAGGAAAGTCCCTACGCCAGGCTAAGGGGAGTTTACCGGGCGCTGCTTCTGGCTCATTGGTATAAGAAAAGCGTTAGCGGACGGGGCGACCGTTTGATGCAAAACAGCGCCGCGACTGCCTTGCAGGACGCGGCCAGCGATCTATCCGTGTTTCCCGAACAGATATACAAGGAATATATGAAGTCTTTCAGGAAAGGCGAATATAATTTCAGCGAGAATACTAAGAACAAGCTGGATTTCTATTTGAACGTGATCAGCCGGGCTTATTTCAGCGGAGGTGTTAATCTTGATCATATGGAAACCCGGGAAGCGGGGGGAAACGCTGACCGGCAGTCTTCCGGTAAGGAGATCGTCTCGGTTGAATTCAACATCCCCCGGGATTGCCCCAGGCCGTTAGAATACGTGAAGAAAAGATTGTTCGCCGGCTCTTTCGGGTCAACCGAACCAAATAATAAGGAACTTGTAAATAACCTGCCCGGAGTTGTTCCCGGCAAGCCTTATTTCCCGGCGCAGGAAAAGGCTTTTATAGGCAGTTTGTGAAAAATGTAAAATACTCTTTACAGTTAGGCCAGATTTGTTATAATGAGTTAGAAAATTCAAGCCACGGCTATATCTTTTTATCTTTAAAAAAGGTTTAAAATTGAAAAGATATGGCCTTGTTTTTTACTATAAATGGATATAAAAGAACGCAGGCAGACAGTAAGGTGGCAGATAAACAGCCCCGGGCAATTGGTTTTAGAAGACTGCCGGGCGTTAGTGAATTGCACGATCCTCGATATAAATTATAAAGGCGTCCAGGTGTTGATGGATAAACCCCTGGAGAACGCGAAGTTATTAAAGGTCAGCGTCGTTCTTTCCGAAGAGTGTTACCTGGACAGTATCGACCTGCGCAGCGTCTGGCACAGGAAAGTCCCGGAAGGCGAGCTTTACGGCCTGTATTTTAACCGTATAAAAGATATAGATAAAGAGAAGATCTATAAATTCGTTTTCAAGCATTCACCGAGACAGATACATCAACAGTGGTGGCAGGAATCCGACAAGAGGGGGGGTGAATTGATGGAAGACATGGGAACCAACGACAAGAGAGTTTTCGCGCGGTTTCCGGTGCAGATGGCTTTAAGATTCATTGATCTATTATCAAATACAGAAGGCCAGGCCCATGCTTACGATATCAGCGCCAAAGGGCTGGGGTTCATGGCAACCGAAGAATTAAAACCGCTTACACCGTTGGAAATGTGGCTTCAGGTCCCGGATAAAGGCGAGCCGCTTTATACCAGAGGAGAGGTTGTCTGGTCTGAAATGGTCGAGCCTAATAAATACAAGGCCGGGATCAACCTGGAAAGAGCGGATTTAATGGGCGTCTCCAGGGTTTTAAGGACCCTCAATACTATATAAGTTTAAGCTCAATATCCCCACAGTAATAAAAGCCTGGACCAGGCAATTAACCTGTGTGAAATTCTAATATTGTCTTTATCATCCATTTCTGTAATATTCCGTTATCCCGTTCATATCTAAGAGGAAAATAATGCTCAGCAAGATGGGCAGTTTTAAATCGTGTTCGGCTTTTCTGCTGTTTATTCTCGGGTTTTCCGTTCTTTGCGGTTGTTCGGGGAATAATAGTCAAACCCAGCCGTCTTTAACGATCTGGCATTGGATGACCGACAGGCAGAAGGCTTTTGACGAGCTTTCCGGGAAATATGAAGCCGCTTTCGGGGTTAAGGTTAATTTTGAGCTCTATGCCCCGTCTGACGCGTATTCCCAGAAAGTCCGGGCTGCTGCCCAGGGGGCGAATCTTCCGGATATTTTCGGTATCCTGGGAGAAAAACGGGATTTCGCGTCTTTTGTCAAAGCCGGGCATATCCTGGATTTAACCCCGTATATGCGGGCTCAAGGTTATGCCTGGCAGAACAGTTTTTTTCCTAAAGCCCTGGCAGTAAATGAATTCTCCGCAGGAAACAGCTACGCAGTTGATCCCGGTATCTACGCTGTGCCGGTAGATATCATGACCATCGAGATGCTCTACAATAAAGATCTATTCAAACAGTTGGGCCTGGACCCGGATAAACCGCCGCAGACCTTTGATGAGTTCCTGGGCATCGGCAGAAAAATAAAAGAAACCAAGCTGCAGGGGCTGGTTTCCGGATGGGGCGAGGTCTGGATGGTCGATTGCCTGGCCAATAATTTCGCCTTTAATATCATGGGTCAGGATAAAGTCTTGGCCACGATCAAAGGAGAGCTCCCGTATACCGACGCGGACTGGATCAAAGTATTAAGTCTTTTTAAAGAAATGCAGGATTCCGGGGTGCTGGCTAACGGCGTGGTGACGATGATCAATAAGAACGCCGAACAGATCTTTGCCAACGGCAAAGCGGTTTTCGCTTTTAACGGCTCATGGTGCGTTAATGTTTATAAAGGGATGAACCCCGGTTTAAATTACGCGGCAATGTTGCCGCCTAAAGCCTCGGATAAATTCCCCATGGCTATCTGGGGCGGCGCGGGCTCGTCTTTCATGGTGAACGCCCGTTCTAAAAACAGGGAAGAGGCGGTTAAGTTCCTGCAATGGCTCACCGCCAAAGACCAGCAGGCGTATCTTTCTGAAAAGACGATGAGCCTGCCGGCGAACAAGGATTGTCTGTCCGCCGTACCCGGCGCCCTGTCCCAGTTTGGCCGGGATATAAAGCATTCTACCCATCCCAATACCTGGAGCGTATCGGAATACCCGCAGGTGATCGAGGCAATGGGTAAAGGCATACAGTCCATCATTATCGGAGAAAAGACTCCTGAGCGGGTCGCTTCCGAAGTCCAGAGGGTTAAGGAGCGCCAAACAGCCAGGAGCAAGAAATGATCCTTTATACCAGATGAAATTAAAGTCCACCCTTGAGAATTATGTTTTTATCCTTCCCGCCGCGCTTATCTTTGTTGTTTTCTACCTTATACCTTTTATCTGGATCTTTCAATTAGGTCTCTATGAATGGGACGGGATATTGCCGACCAAGGTCTTCGTCGGCCTGGGGAATTTCAAAGAGATCTTATTCGAAGACAAGGTCTGGTGGGGCTCTATGCGCAACGCCGGGTATATTACTCTCATCGCCCTGACCCTGCAGAATACCCTGGCTTTTCTGCTGGCCTGGGCCTGCGACCGCCAGATGCGGATGAAAAATTTTTACCGTGTCCTGTTTTTTATCCCTCCGGTGTTATCGGAGGTAGTGGTCGGCCTGGTCTGGCAGTGGATACTCGACGGCAACTACGGTTTGCTTAACGGCTGGTTGACAAGCTTGGGTTTTCCTAATTTGGTAAGGAGCTGGTTGTCTGATCCCAATACGGCGCTGACAACAGTGGCGGTCGTGCACTGCTGGAAAGGGTTCGGCTGGGGTTTTTTGATCTTCCTGGCCGGGCTGCAGACGATCCCGCGGGAATTATACGAGGCCGCGCGCATGGATGGGGCGAATGCCTGGAGCTCTTTTAAGAATATCACGTTTCCTTTGATGATGCCGGTGGCGGTCCTGGTGGCGATCCTGACGATCCTGGGGACGATGCAGGGATTCGTTATGATCATTTCCATGACCGACGGAGGGCCGGCGTACCATACCCAGGTGCCGGTATTGCGCATCCTGGCGTCTATGCGGGGCTCATCGCGTTTCGGCTACGCCTGCGCCCAGGGCATAACTTTCGGCGTGGTGTTGATGGTTATTTCGTTTATCCAGTATAAGTTTTCACAAAAATTCAAACAGGCTTAAACCCGGGGTTTTAAAAAGAGATGAGAAGCCTAATTTATTATAAGATCAAGAAGGTCGCGGTGAACGCGGTTATCCATCTTTTCTTGTTGGCCGTAGCGGCGTCTTGTGTTTTTCCCCTGGCCTGGATGGTTTCTTCAAGCCTGAAGACCCAGGAGACTGTTTTTAAGGATACGTCGTTTATCCCCAGGGAATTCCATTTTGAGAACTATATCATCGCCTGGCAAGAGGGCGGGTTTGGCCGGTATTTTTTTAATAGTATCATCTATACTGTGTCTGTGGTGATCGGGATAATTATCGTGGCGTCTCTGGCCGCCTACGCGTTTTCGCGGCTGCGCTTTCCAGGGAGGAATGCCCTGTTCTTGATGTTTATGGCGGCAATGATGATCCCTATACCCGGGAGCTTCGTGGCGCTATACGTTCTTTTGAATAAATTACACCTGAGGAATACCGCCGTGGGCTATATCTTATGCATGATCAGCGTGGGGTTGTCCACGAGCATATTCCTTTTAAAGACTTTTTTTGACAAGTTGCCCCGGGAATTGGAAGACGCCGCCAGGATGGACGGGGCTTCCAAGTTCGGGATATGGTGGCATGTGGCTATGCCCTTGGCACGCCCGGTATTGGCAGTCGTGGTGATCTTCAACGCCTTGAATGTCTGGAACGAATACGTGCTGGCCATGATCCTGTTTGACAGCAAGAATCTGATGCCTCTGCAGCGGGCGTTAATGGTATTCCAGGGAGAGTTTTTGACCAATTACCCGCTTTTGATGGCCGGGCTTACTATAACAGCCCTGCCTATAATCCTGGTGTATTTATTTATGCAGAAGTATATCGTAAAAGGGGTAACTGCCGGGGCTGTATCAGGCTGAAACCAGCCGCGGGCCTAAAATGGTTTCTCCGGCGACAATAGTGTTGCTTATACCCGGGATATTTGTTATAATATGTTTTTAACCGGTATGGCTTTAATCAAACTTTAGGAGGATAATTAGTGCCAAAATCAACCGATCAACCAAAACACTACGTTACAGCTGAGAAAGACCGCATCCCGTTTTTCCAAAAGATCGTATATTCCATAGGGGCATTCGCTAATACCGCTCAATCCGCTTTTATCGGCCAGATGGTCATTGTTCTGAACCTGGGGTTAGGGGTGAATCCGGCTTTAGTCGGCCTGGTGGGAGCTATTCCCCGTCTCGTCGACGCCGTATCCGACCCCGTAACCGGGTACTATTCCGATAACCTGCGCACCCGCTGGGGCCGGCGCAAGCCGCTTATATTGGGTGGGGCGATCCTCGGCGGTATCTGCTATATGTTGATGTTCCAGCTTTTTAAAGGGCATAGCGAGATGTATTATTTCTGGTATTTCTTGATATTCCAGATCCTCTATTTCATCTGCTTTACCTGTTTTTCCATCCCCTGGATCGCGCTGGGCTATGAAATGACCCCTGATTACCATGAGCGCACCCGGTTGCAGGCGGCGAGCAATATTGTGGGGCAATTGCCCTGGCTTATCGCTCCCTGGTGCTGGGCGATCATGCACAACCAGGCCTGGTTCCCGGATATCGTTATCGGCGGGCGGGTCCTGGCCATCATTATTGGCGCGGTTATCATCTGCTGCGGAGTCCTCCCGGCCATCTTCAATAAGGAATACTTTAATACCTTGCCAAAGCCTGATGTCAGGGGCGGTTGGAATGTGACGAAGGATTTCTTTAAAGGGGCGCTCATTACCCTTAAATGCAAGCCATTCCTTAAGCTCTGCGTGGCCACGTTGCTCATCTTTGGCGGATTCATGTGCGCCTCAGCGTTTACCCTCTATGTTGTTTTCTTCTATGTTTTTAAAAACGCCCCTGTGATCGATCAGGCTTACGCGCAGGGCGGCCGCTTGCTCGGTTTCTATGGAACGTTCAGCGCTATCTGCACTCTGGGCGTCATTGCTTTGACCACATGGCTGTCCAGAATAATCGGGAAAAGGAACACATTCTTTATCACCATTCCTGTTTCGATCATCGGTTACGCTTTGAAATGGTGGGGATATAGCCCGGAGCATCCTTATTTGCTGTTCATAGCCGCTCCTTTTATCACTTTTGGTTTAGGGTCGCTGTTCACCCTGATGAGCTCTATGGTCGCCGATGTCTGCGACGTGGACGAGCTGCAAACCGCTACCCGGCGCGAAGGCATGTTCAGCGCAGTGTATTGGTGGATGGTCAAACTTGGAGTAGCGGCGGCGTCGCTTGCTTCCGGGATATTGATCAATTCTACCGGTTTCCGGCAAGAATTGGGCTTGGCCCAGTCAGCCGGAACTTTATTGTGGTTGAGGATATATGATATCGGAATTGCCATTGTGACCTCGTTGCTCGCTATTTTGGTCATCGCGACTTTTGATATCTCGGAGCATAAGGCGCATGAAGTCCGCGTAGAGATCGAGAGGCGCAGAGGGGAAAGACGGAACACCGAAGAAAGACGGCTGGAAGAGGAAAGACGCAGAGAGGAAAGACGAAGGAATGAGGCAGCGTAAAACAATATACTTTATTTTCGCTCTTGTTTTCTTACCGGTAGCGCTGGGCTTGTTTGCGGCGAGCCGGGGAGTTGCGGGCTTTCTCTACGCGCAAGAGAGCCAGCCCAATGCGGCTGAGCTTATTGAAAAGGCCTGGGCGGCGCACGGCAAGCGCGACACTGAGGAGACTTTCCGGATCACCGGGCAGTGCATCGATCTGTACGCCGCGCAGGCTCAGAGCCAGCAGGCGTCCTTGCGGGCCATGCCCAAGACCGCTGACGAGATCAAGGCGGTCGATGTCCTGAACAACGTCGCGGTGGCTTTTTTCATCCAGGCGGAATCCTATATGCGCCAGGGAAAGATCGAGGATGCGAGGGCCGCTTTCCAGACGATCATTGACAAGTACGGTTACGCCCAAGCCTGGGATCAGTTTGGCTGGTACTGGAGCGTCGCGGAAAAAGCGCGTTTGAGCGTTCAGAAGCTTACCGAAGGCAAGTTTGTCGAGGCCGAGGAAGAAGCCGCCCCGCCTAAGGTCAGCCAGCTCTCCACAAAAATAGTCCTTTACGACAACGGAAAAGAAGACTTCGTCGATTATGAGAAATACGGCGAGTTTAAGGATGCCGGTACTGACAGGTATCAGTACATAGTAAAGGACCAGGAAGGTTTAAGCGCGGCGGTCGGCGAAGGGATATACCCTAATACCACGTCGGTCAGGTGGGATCCGGAGTTTAAAAAAGTCCAGAAAGAAAAGCGCCTGGAAGGCGACCAATGGGATTTCCTGCAGTCGCCGGACCTGGAAGCGGCTTTCCTTAAGTGGTCCACCAGTTCTGAACCGGCAGGGGTGAGGCTTTTCTATACCGCGTTGATGCTGGAAAAGTCCGGCCTGATCAAACAGGCGGTCAAATGTTATTACTCGATCATAGTGCATTTCCCGGGAAGCTATGGCTGGACCTATTTTAAGACTCCCTGGTACCTGGGCCAGGCGGCGATCTCCAAGATAAATTATCTTTTACACCGTAATCCTCAATTGGGATACAAGCTGGTGGACGCGGATATAAAGATCGTCAACGGGTTTGACAATAACGTCTCCAATGACCGGGTGATCGCCAACCCGGGGAGGTTCGTTAAATACAATCCTCTCCTGGAAAAGCTTAAGCCCAAGCCGTCCACGGAATTATTGAGCATCAAGCGCAGGCTTGGCAAAGGCAAGGTTTATCTTATTCAGTATGAGACCGGGGATTGGCAGTTGTTAGTCGAAGGCAAGCCGTATGTTATCAAGGCTGTCACCTACGCGCCGACCAAGGTCGGCCAGAGCCCGCAGGACGGCACTATGGGCGACTGGATGCGCGAGGATTTCAACGCTAACAACAGGATCGACGGGCCGTATGATGCGTTCGCCGACAAGAATGGGAACAACCTGCAGGACCCTGACGAGCCGGCGGCAGGGGATTTCGCCCTGATGCGCGATATGGGGGTAAATACCATACGGATATACCATCAACCCTATGAGCTGAACAAGGAGCTGTTCAGGGACATGTACCAGACCTACGGCATCAGGGCCATTGTCGGCGACTACCTGGGGGTCTATGCCATCGGCTCCGGGGCGCAGTGGAATCCCGGTACAGACTATACTAACCCTGACCAGCGGCAGAAGATGACCGAGTCGGTGCTGGCGATGGTCAGGGAATACAAGGATGAGCCGTTTGTGCTTTGCTGGCTTCTGGGAAATGAGAATATCTACGGCGTGGCCTGCAACGCCAAGTCTAAACCTGACGAATTCTTCGCTTTTGTCAATGAATTGGCCCGCAAGATAAAAGAAATAGACCCGGAGCATCCGGTTGGTATTTGCTCCGGCGATGTGCTATACTTGGATAAGTTTGGCAAAAATTGCCCGGATATCGATATTTTCGGCGCCAACGCCTACCGCGGAAATTACGGCTTTGGTTTTTTCTGGCGCCAGGTAAAGGAAGAGGTGGATAAGCCCGCGTTCATCACCGAATTCGGCTGTCCGGCTTATATGACCGGAAAGAGCCAGGATGAAGGCGAAGAGGCTCAGGCGGATTATCATCAGGGATCCTGGGAGGATATCCAGAGCAATATGGCGTTCTCTTCCGGGGCAGGCAATGCTCTGGGCGGGATAGTCTTTGAATGGCTGGATGAGTGGTGGAAAGGGTACGAGCCTTCTATTCACGACAAGAAAGGGCACTGGGTAGGCCCGTTCCCGGATGGGACAATGCACGAGGAGTGGCTGGGTATCTGCGGTCAGGGCGATGGAAAGATGAGCCCTTTTTTAAGGCAATTGCGCAAGGCATATTATAGATATAAGAAGCTTTGGAAATAAGAGGGAAGATTGCTCCTCGCCTTATTTCGGCTCGGAGTCAATTCGCAGGCGCTGCGCTATAACTTACGTCATGGTGCATACTCCGTAAGTTATATGCTTATTGAAAGGAGGATCCAGGCAAAGCATAAAACTAAAAAATAACCCATAAGGTCGCGGTTAAAATAGAAAACAAACTAACAAGGAGGAAGCAAGATGAGGAAACTTATCGCAGTAATGCTGGCATTGTTCTTGTTTATTCCTGCGCTTTACGCCCAGGAAACAGGTTCGGTCCAGGCCAAGGAGTTTTGGGTTTACAAAGACCGTAATGCCCGGGAAAACCACTATGTTCCTTCGGGATGGATGGGTGATTACGGCGACGTCAAGATGAACGACCAGTGCGCGGAGAACCCTTATTCAGGTACTACCTGCCTGCAGTTCGTCTATACCGCAAAGAAGACACAGGGGCAGGGTTGGGCCGGGATGTATTGGCAGAATCCCCCGAACAACTGGGGGAGCAAAAAGGGCGGGTTTGACCTGACTCCTTTTACCAAACTCACCTTCTGGGCCCGCGGGGGCAAGGGCGGGGAAGTGCTTCAAAAGTTCGTCATCGGCGGACTGAAAGGCACCTATGCTGATTCGGCAAGCGTCGAATTCGGCCCGGTGGAATTGACCGACACATGGAAGCAATATACGATCAATCTCGTAGGCAAGGATTTGACTTATATCAGCGGCGGGTTTGGCTGGGTGACCTCGGCGGATCTTAATCCCGAAGGAGCTACCATATATATCGATGATATAAAATACGAGATCGATTCTACGCTCAAGGCTGAAGGTAAAAAACAGGAAGGCGTTCCTTTCTACGTCTATGCCGACCGTTCTTCGATGGGTAATCATTTTATCCCTTCGGGCTGGATGGGAGATTACGGAGATGTCAAATATGACGGCTCAAGCAAGGAAGACCCGTATATGGGCGATACCTGCGTTAAGATAGTTTACAGCGGAAAAGCTACGCAGGGAGCGCGTTGGGCTGGTATGTATTGGCAGAACCCTTCAAATAACTGGGGAACTATCGATAAAGGGTTTGACCTTTCCAAAGCCACCAAGCTTACCTTTTGGGCCCGCGGGGCTCAAGGCGGCGAGAGGGTCGAAGAGTTCAAGATCGGCGGGATAATGGGTGAGTTCTCTGATTCGGATTCAGCCAGTATCGGCCCGGTGATCCTGAACAAGGAATGGACGCAGTATACGATCGATCTTAAAGGAAAAGATCTGTCATATATAATCGGCGGATTCTGTTGGACGACGAACGTCGACGTGAATCCTGATGGAGCTACTTTCTATCTGGATGAGATCAAGTACGAATAAGCAAGAAGAACTTAAAGTAAGCGATACCAACCACAAGCAGCAGGCTAGGAACCGCCGTTTACATCTGGCGGCGGCGACAGGCCTGTTGCTTGTGGTTTTGTTTTGCGGGTGCCTTTTATATAAAATAAATACCCCGAAACCCGGGGTTTATGTGAAGAAATATTCTAACGGCGATTACCGGTTGATAGTTTCAGGAAGACCTTATGTGGTTAAGGGGGTTTGCTATAACCCGATACCGATCGGTTTAAATCACGATTATGACTGGTGGTCTGATCCGTATAAACCCTGGATGGTAGACGGTAAAATGATGAAGGATATAGGAATAAATACCATAAGGATCTACCAAGCCGGGGAAAATCCGGAAAAGGTCAAAGCGGTCATCCGTGGTCTATATGAGAATTTCGGCATCCGCACTATCCTCGGGCACTGGCTGGGATTCTGGGAATATCCCTGTCCTTTTTACGGCGATATGGAGTTCCAGACCCGGATCGGCAAGGAAGTCATAGATATGGTAAATGCTTATAAAGATGAGCCCGGGGTGCTCTGCTGGGTCCTGGGCAATGAAAACAACTATTCCTGCCTGGGAAGCGTAAATCCCTGGTCCAGCGACGAAGTGGATAAAGAGCCCGATCCTCAGAAACGCAAAGCCATGCGCAACCGTATTTATTATACTTTTGTGAATGATCTGGCTAAAAAGATACACGCGATCGATCCCGGGCACCCGGTAGGATTGGGCAACGGCGAATTGATCGGGCTGGATTCGGCTAAGGAATACGCTCCGGATGTGGACCTGGTCGCTTGTATCATTTACCGGGGTAAGACATTCGGGAATCTTTTTAAATCGCTAAAAGCCAATTTTGATAAGCCTATACTTCTGTCTGAATTCGGCGCTGACGCCTATGACGCGTACTTGAAAAAGGAAGACCAGAATATACAGGCTTTTTTCCTGGAATCGCAGTGGCGCCAGATATACGATAATCTCGCGGGCAATAAGAACGGCGCGGGGAACTGCCTGGGCGGGGTCATGTTCGAATGGGTTGATGAATGGTGGAAGCATAATCCGGTCGACCCGGAAAGCTGGAATGTCCACGATACAGAATCGAACTGGTCCAACGGGAGTTATTATTTTGATATCCAGGCGCCTAAGAACATGAACATGAATGAGGAATGGTTCGGGATAGTGGCATTGTCCAGCGACCAGAAAGAATCCGGTCTGGACAAACGCGTTCCCCGTAAGGCCTATTATGTGATCAGGGATTTCTGGAATAACCCCAGGGCTAAATCCAGGAATCATGGGGGGAAATCAAAATGAAAACAAAAACTAGAACACAGTTGGTCCGGTTGTCTTTAGCGGCATTTTTCATTCTGTCTTGCGGGACTTACGCCTTTTCCCTGTCGTCCGCTTCCGGCGCGGAGGCGTTGATCAAACGGATAAGTTCTTCCGCGAACAATCAGGATATTTTTATCAGTTTTCAGGCGGCGCAGGATGAATATCTAAAGGATAACCGTTATAATGATTTCGTGGATCTCTTAAAGGGCCTGGCTCAGAAAAAAAATAACCTGGAGCCGTTCAGCAATTATTTTACCGGCCTTACCCGTTATCTGCAGATGAAGTTCCTGGAAGAAAAACAGGCATGGGATGAGTATTTCAGCCAGGGTAATAATTACCGGGACGAGATCTCCGGTTCTCTGGATAAGGCAGTCAAGGCTACCAACTCAAAAGAGGCATTGAATATCTACGGCCGGCTGGTATTATGGCGGTTCCATTATGACCAGCAGGATGTATTTTCCGAGCAGTCCCTGAAGGACCTGTTAAGCTCCACGGTTGAATATGCCCGGTCCAGCCAGTACCTGGCCCCGGTGAAGACGGTCGCGGATACCCTGGTTTCTTACGGGGAGAAGCAAAAGGCAGGGCAGTTATATAAACTTTATATGGATAAGATGGTCGCTGCCGGGACAAAAGCCGCAGAGATAAAGGCATTGGCCCAGGGATTCCTTAATGAAGGGAATATTGAATTGGCTCAGATAGCTTTCGACAGCTATGCCAAAAAAGCGGTCGAGACCTTTCCCGCGGAAGAAAAAGCCGCGGCTTTGAAAGAGACGGCTCTTTTATTCGCCTGGAAAGAACCGGAGGCTAAAGACGGCCAATACGCGGAAAAGATATTCAAGGCAATGGAAGATGCTGCAGGCAAGGATTCCTTTGATGAGGAACTCCTCTATTTAAGGGCGTATAACCTGGAAAAGATCAAGGAATTCTCCGCAGCCCAAAATGTTTATCTGGAGCTTTTGAGCCGTTTCCCGCAGACAAAATACGCGCAGATATCCGGTTATAAGATCGGGCTCATCGCGTTATATATCGGCAGGGATGAAAGCCTGGCCAGGCAGTATTTGGAAAAGGCCTCCCAGGCGGAGCCGGCAAGCCCGCTGGCGCTCTCCAGTTTATACCAGTTGGGTATATTGACCCAGTGGGAGGATGATCTTACCAGGGCCCAGGGTTATTATGATAAATTGATCGAGCGCGCGGGCGATGGTTTTACGGAGATCGTTTCTTCGACTAACGAGAGGCTCGCTGAGATCAAAGCGGCAAAGCCGCTGGACAGTAATATCAGGGCTTCGCTGGATATGGCTTTAAAACCGGAGAATTCCAATCTGGATATGTCCAAGGTGCAGACTAATGTTTCTCCGGCCTCACCCGCGGCCGGCGAGGAAGTTATTATAACATCCAGCGCGGCTTCTCCTGAAAGCGGCTGCACGCAAGTGGTCTTGGATTATGTTTGGGCGGGAGATCTCGGAAAAACAAAGCCTTCGGCTGAGCCGTCCGGATTGGCCGTTGTTTATTCGGATCCAGGCACAAAGATAATAAGCCTGGTAGTTATGTGCCCTTACGGGGTGCTGGACAGGAGCATTGATATAATTGACGTAAAATAACCCGCCTGCCACGGTAGGTAAAATAAAAAACCCGCTCGGAGCCTTGAGCGGGTTTTTTATTGGTTAAAAGTCGCGGAACGTACAATCAGCTTATAAATTTAGAACTTCAATAGTTCAGCAGGGTTTACTTTTAATGCTTTGGCGAGCCTTACAATGCGCCATATTATTACATGGTGTATTAATTATTGACACCTTTATATAGGTTGTATTATAATACGCATGTACGATTATAGAAGAAAAAAAGGAGATAGAATGTTTAAACCAAAAGTATTTTTTTTGATTTGTTTCCTTGTTTCTCCTGCCATCCTTTTCGCCACTGAAGAAACCATAACCCTCACCACCTATTATCCTTCTCCTTATGGCAGCTACAGTCAGCTGCAAACCAACAGGTTTGCGGTCGGAGATACCAATAATGACGGCCAGATGAGCCAGGATGACCAGCCTAACAGAGACGGGGATATTCGTCTTAAACCGCAGGCCGGAACTCCTGCGAACTGGCCTGTTGGCGCGGAAGGCCAAATAGCTTATTCGCAGACGAACGACGAAATTTATCACTACAACGGGTCTTCCTGGGTAGCCCAAGGAAGCGGGACAGCAGTAATCCAGCTTTCCTGCGCCTGGGGCACTGATTGCACCGCGGGCGCGGGTCACGGTTGGGATGGGTCATGCATCCCACAGGCTTGTCCTATTGGTTGGACTTCAACAGCAGTCTATAGTGAATTGCTTTCAGTTTCCTGCCCCGGTTATACCAGCAACTGCTACTGGTCTGGCGCGCAGTGCACTGACCACCCGGTGGCGGCGGGCCGTACGGTGCGTGTTTGCGTGAAATAAATCTGACCCCGTTTTTAATATAATGAAAACGGCTTTAGTTTTACTATTCCTGTTTATCCCCGTATATTGTTTATCTTTTGAGATCAATCCTCATCAAGGATCAAAAGAACACTGCCTGAACCTTGTTTATTGCCCTATCAATTACCAAAGTGAAAAAATATTTTCCGAAGATCTTGCGGCCATCATTTCCAGGCTAAAGAAAACCGCGCCTTTTGAGGATATTTCCGGTAGGATCGGTTTATTCCGGCTCGATCTCTCTGAAAAAGAACAAGAGCGGTTTTTCCAAGAAAACCAAGGCCTGCCGCCGTTTAAAATCCGTCAAGATTTATTGGATAGGGTTGAGAATTCGCTTAAATCCACATATAAATTAGTGATCATAGACGCCCAAAACGGAGTTTCCTGCGCGGAATTATCGGAGCTATCAAAAGTTTCCTTAATTATATTAGGCCGATCCAGATATGTAAGCGCAAATAGCCTTGCCAAGGGCTTTTTGCATGAACTGGGGCATTCTTTGGGTTTGCGCGACGAAGGTGTGAATAGCGAAGCGGCGCTTTGTCTACCCGGTCCGCCTAACTGCGCTGTTATTGAGGAAGAAGCCCGGACTTGGTGGGGCGATTTGGCGGGTAGTATTCCGCGCGTTCATTACATTCGCGGCTGTTGCGGCAACCCAAACTATATCCGGCCGGTCATTGCTTCTCTTATGAATAACCCGGATAAGGCAGAGGATTTCGGCCCGGTGAATGAACGTTATTTACGAAAAGTATTAAATGGGGTCAGGTAAAATAAAAAACCCGCTCGGAGCCTTGAGCGGGTTTTTTATTGGGTAAAAGTTGCGGGGATAAGTTTTGCCTTTAATCACGTTCTCGGCGAAACAACCCTCTGTGAGTTAAAAGTTGCGGGGATGAGATTTGAACTCATGGCCTTCAGGTTATGCTTGCTACTACAGCTTTAGCTGCTCCGCTGTCAAGCGGATTTGTAGTCTGGACTATATCTTGACCAACTATCTTTGGTCCCTGCCGTTTAGTCTCTACACTTTTCTCCGTTGCCGGAGACTTAGCTCGGTATTGCCTTGACTTGCGTCGAGGGTTTCACCGAATTTGACAGGATATCCTTCAACCGTTACCGGTTGAGGAGCCCTTCGGATAATAAACTCCATTGTTGCCTGTATAGTGTGGACATCGGTTTGCGCTGTCGTTTGCCGCTTTCGACTAAACTGATAGTACTGCCGAATTTGGTAAAGACAGAGCAGGGGACGATGTAGAACACATTCAGGGGTTCAATATACAGCACCGCAAAATCAAAATCATCCGCGTCATATCTCGCCCGCAACATCCTTCGTCTGTTCGTCTTGGTCCGTCTGACATCGACACAATACATGTCGTTTTTTTGATCAAACCAAGCGCTTTTGACTTGAATGCGCAGAAGTTTTCCATCCAGGTCGATCGCCAGATCATAAGGGAGGCGATCCCCGAACGGTTTGAGCACTCTGAACCCTTGTTTTAAGAGTTCGGTGATGACGGCAGATTCTGCGATGTCTGATTTGAGTTTTTTATCCATTGAGCCTGACGAGCTACCGGACTGCTCCACCCCGCGAATCTATTATGAAAGAACAATTATATTCTACTCTTCTTTTGAAGAGTTCAAAGCCTTATTTAATCGCCCGTCACTATCTTAACGGGTATTTCATTCTTGCGCACTACCCCGAGTTTTTCCCTCAGGATCTTTTCCTGGTAAAGCTGATCGCTATCCAGGCGTTTCAGTTCTTTTTGCAGAAGCGTGTTCTCGGCTTTCAACCTGGTGTTCTTCTGGGCTAGATCCCGGTTTTTGTTCTTTAGGTGCCTTATCTTGGCGTAACCGGGGAAGAAGAGCGCAGCGATCAAAAATACAGCGAGGGATATCCCCGCTATCTTCTTTATGATCATTTATTCCAAATAGTTCCGGCATAGACCGCTGAGGAGCCTAATTCTTCTTCGATCCTGAGCAGTTCGTTGTATTTGCAGATCCGGTCGGTCCGGGACAATGAGCCGGTTTTGATCTGTCCGCAGCCGCAGGCTACAGCCAGGTGGGCGATAGTGGTGTCTTCGGTCTCGCCTGAACGGTGCGAGATGATCGCCCGGTATTTATTCTTCTGGGCCATTTCGATGGCCGCGAGCGTTTCCGATAATGAACCGATCTGGTTAACCTTTACCAGTATAGCATTGCCGACATTTTCTTCAATACCTTTTTTCAGGAACTTCGGATTGGTAACGAAGATATCGTCGCCGACTAACTGTACCTGTTTGCCGATATTTTTAGTCATTTCTTTCCAGCCTGTCCAGTCGAATTCAGACAAACCGTCTTCAATGGAGACCAGGGGATATTGCTTAAGCCATTTCTGGTAAATGGAGATCAAATCGTCGCTGGTTTTCTGGGAATTCTCGAATTGGTATTTTCCGTCTTTGCAGAAAGAGCTGGACGCGCTGTCCAGGGCAAGATATATGTCTTTGCCCGGTTTGTATCCCGCTTTCTCAATAGCCGCAAGGATCAAGGTTAATGCTTCTTCATTGGCTTTGAGGTTAGGCGCGAATCCGCCTTCATCCCCTACGGAAGTGGATAATTTCTGGGATTTTAATAAAGATTTTAAGTTATGGAATACTTCGGTAGCCATGCGCAGGGCCTCAGAGAAGGTCGGGGCGCCAATGGGCATGATCATGAATTCCTGGATATCCAGGTTATTGTCCGCGTGCATCCCGCCGTTAAGGATGTTCATCTGCGGAACAGGCAGGATATTGGCTTTTTTACCGCCCAGGAACCTGTATAAAGGCTCTTTTTTATCCAGGCTGGCCGCTTTAGCGACAGCCATTGACACGCCTAATATGGCGTTTGCGCCCAGGTTGCTTTTAGTCTCAGTGCCGTCAAGGTCGATCATTACCCGGTCGATCTCGGCGAAATCCGGAGCTAATCCTTTTATTTTTGAGGCAATTACGGTATTTACATTGTTTACCGCTTTTAATACGGATTTGCCCAGGTATTTGGTTTTGTCGCCATCCCTGAGTTCCAGGGCTTCGTTTTCGCCGGTTGAAGCCCCTGACGGGACCGCGGCCCTGCCCATAATACCGTTATCTAAAATTACATCCACCTCTACGGTGGGATTTCCCCGGGAATCAAGTATCTGCCTTCCTGAAACCTTTGTGATCTTTGCCATTTGACGCTCCTCCTTGAATACAAATACCCGCTAATCGTTATTTAGATTGAAGGATTTTATCACACAAACACTGCCCGGTCAAGACAATTAAATGGGTATTCCGGCGCAGTAGTTGTTGACTTGTGGTTTCGAGTATGCTATCTTTGGGGAGTAGGAACTTATTGTCTTCTGCTGATAGGAACAGCGGGTATTCCGCCCAGAAAGGCCGTCATATGAATTGGAAAAAATTCAAATTCCTGGTTAGTTTATATTGGGTCAGGGTCCTGGTGATCGGTTCGATCATCGCCCTTTCTGTAGCCCTGACAGCCATTATCATTAACGGCTTAAAAGCCTGGAATGAGTCCGAGTCTTATTTAAGGCAGTCGCAAATGGCGTCCGTGCCTTTACAGATGTTTACCTGGGGGATCATGGGGATCATCCAGGCGACCATATATGTTTTTATGATGTACTGGCTCTTTTATCAGAAAGGGTCGAGTTCTTTTACCCAGACCAATAAAAAAGCCATTTCCGGGGAAGAGCTGAAAGTTACCTGGGATGATGTTATCGGCATGGATGAGGCGAAGGAAGAAGCCTTGGAAATCGTTAAATTGATCACCGACCGGGCGGAATTGCAGCGCATCGGCGGAAAGATATTAAGGGGCATCCTGATGATGGGGCCTCCGGGCTGCGGCAAGACTTATCTGGCCAAGGCCATCGCGACTGAGTCAAAACTCCCGTTCATCTCCATGTCCGGTTCGGAATTCGTGGAGATGTTCGTCGGAGTGGGCGCGGGCAGGATCCGCAGCCTTTTCAAGCGCGCCAGGCAGTTCGCGGAGTTGAAAGGCGGCTGCATAATTTTCATCGATGAAATAGACGCGGTCGGGGCGCAAAGGTCGGTTGACCGCGGTTTCGGCGGCCAGACTGAGGCAAATACTACGGTAAACCAGTTACTGGTCGAGATGGACGGTTTAAAGGAAAAAGACACCAATATCGTGATCATCGGCGCCACCAACGCCCCGGAGCGTTTCCTGGACGCGGCGCTTTTGCGGCCGGGCAGGTTTGACCGGAAGATCCACGTGGATAAGCCGAACCTGGATGACCGCCAGAAACTTTTTGAATATTATCTCAAGACAGTCAAATACGACCAGGCGGGCGTTAAGGTGGACCGGCTGTCCAGGATAACCGTGGGACAAAGCCCGGCGGATATCGCTAATATCGTGCGCGAGGCCGCGCTTATTACCATCCGCAATAAGAAATCCCTTGTCACCATGCAGGAGATAGACGAAGCCCGGGAGAGGATCGCCCTGGGGATCAAACGCAGGATAAAATTAAGGGACGAAGAAAAACTTCAGGCGGCTTATCATGAGTCAGGGCACGCCATTGTCACTTATTTGATGGTCCCGACCCAGGATGTGTTTAAGATCACTATTACCCCACGGGGGCATACCGGAGGAGTGACCTGGATACCCCAGAGGGAAGAGATATTTATCCGCGACCAGAAGCAGCTTTTAAATACCATAAAGATATGCATGGGTTCGTATGCCGCGGAAAAACTCAAATTCGGGATCACTACCGCCGGGGTAAGCGGCGATTTCAGCGAGGCGTTATCAATAGCCCATAATATGGCCTGGAGCTGGGGTATGGGGAAATCCGGGCTTTTGGGTAATTTTGAGTCGCTGGATTCGTATGCCCTTATGTCCGACGACACAAAAATGAGATTAGACGCGGATGTCCAGGATATATTGCAGTCCTGCCTTAAGGAAGTAGAGGCGCTGTTAAAGAAAGAAGAGCCTCTGCTTAAACGTCTTGCCGAAGAGTTGATCGCCAAAGAAGAATTAAATTATGATGAGATCGAAGGTATTTTTAAAGAATTCGGTAAAGCTCGGCCTTAATATATGCGTCTTTATATTCGCCTGCCTGGGCTGTTCGACCTCGTTTGTCCCCACCTATTCTAAATCCGAAGTTGAAAAGGCTATACCCAGGATATTGAGCGCCGAGTATAAAGAGGACGCTGTGGTCAGGCTTTCCGGCTCCACATTATGGATGTACCTGCCGCTGGAAGATATATTTGAGAAGGCCGAGAAGCCCGAGAAATTCCTGGAAAAGTTCATTATCGAGCAGAACAACGTCAAATTCCGCGCTGACCAGGTGCGCTGCGCGTATCTGATAAAAACCGTTCCGGAAAGAGAGAAGAGCCAGGAGTATGTCTTCAACAAAAAAGCCCAGGAAAAAATAAGCAATGCCATACAGGTCCTGCGCCGGGTGATCTTGAGCATGAACCGCAGAGAAAGGGATGAGATGCGTTTCTTTATCCTGGTCGCGGCCGACATAAAGAACGGGCTGGAACTTACGGAAACGATCTACGCCCAGGATCTGATAAAGGTCACCTATGGGTTTATCTCCCCGGACGAATACCGGCACAGGGTAAGTATAAATTCCGTCCTGAGCCTGTCGGTGGTCGGCGATAAGGCCGGCAAGCATATAGAATACAAGGATATGACCTTAAGGGAATTTATAGCGCGTCAGATAGCCCACCGGGTCACTTTGAAATTCCAGAAACCCGAGGTAGAACAGAATGTGGATGTGGATAAGGAAGTCGCCAGGATCGTCAGCGAAACGCTGAATATCTACAAAATGAGGAATATTTCCCGCGCGTGGCTGGATAACCTGTTCACTAAGAGCAAGGTTGAATTAACCCACTCCCAGATCTACAATAACAGGAATTGATCAGAGGGTCTTTACTTTCCTGCCGTTGACCTTTAATTTCCCCGACAAGAACAATTTTATCGCCTGAGGATAGATCTTGTGTTCGGCCTGGTGTATCTTTTTTTCCAGGCTGGCCAGGGTATCGGCCCTTTTTATCTCTATCGCCGATTGCAGGATTATCGGCCCGTGGTCCATTTCTTCGTCAACGAAATGCACGGTCACCCCGGTTAATTTTACCCCGTAGTCGAAAGCGTCTTTTATGCCGTGCCCGCCTTTGAAAGAAGGCAAAAGCGAGGGGTGGATATTGATTATCCGGTTGCGGTAAGCGCGGACAAAAGAATCTGAAAGTATGCGCATGAACCCGGCCAGGACCACCAGATCTATGCGATCATCTTTGAGATGTCTGATGATCTCATTCTCAAAAGCCTCTTGGGAGGAAAAGTTCTTCCTTTCCGCCAGAAGGATCTTAACTTCCGCTTTTGCCGCTTTCTCCAATACCAGGGCTTCAGGATTGTCGCAGACAAGCAGTTTCAGGCAGGCGCCCTTAAGAACGCCTGTTTTGACCGCCTGGTTTATAGCCGAGAAATTGCTTCCTGTGCCTGAGGCAAATACCGCGATATTTTTTTTCATGTAAGTCCGCCTATGATCAAAATGTGTTTTATCCCCTGAACCGGATGGTTTTAGCCGGGCAGGCCTTTACGCACTCTCCGCAAGAGGTGCATTTGTTATGATCTATTACCGCCAGGTAGTCGATCACGTGGATAGCGTCGTATTTACAGGTCTTCTCGCATATCTTGCAGGCAATGCATCCTACGGGGCAGACCGCTTTTGTTTCTTTCCCCGGTTCATGCAATGCGCAGGCCACAATGACTTTATTGTTCACCGGAACCAGGCTGAAAAGTTTTTTAGGGCAAACCAGCACGCATTTATTGCAGGCTTTGCATTTATGGGGATCCACTACCGGCAGCCCTTCTTTAGACATCTTGATGGCCGAGAATGGGCAGGCTTTGACGCAGGTCCCGAATCCCAGGCATCCCTCAAGGCATTGTTTTTGGCCGCCTAATTGCAGGTTAGCGGCCGCGCAATCCTCGATCCCTTTATAAATAAACCGGTCTTTTACTTTGCTGCCGCCGTTGCAGCGCAGGCAGGCGGTCTTTTTGACCTTCTTTTCGATCTTCTGGCCCAGCAGTCCCGCGATGGATTCTCTGGCTTTGTCGTCCGCCACCTTGCATCCGTCAGCCAGGACCTTACCCTCAAGTAAAGCTTCGGCAAACCCGGCGCAGCCCGCCTGTCCGCAGGCGCCGCAGTTGACCCCGGGCAAAAGCCCCTGTATCTTTTCCAGCCGGGGATCGATCTGGACTTCGAATTTCTTCGAGGCGAAAGCCAGGCCTATGCCGAACAAAAGCCCCAATACGCCAAGCACAATTATAGGTAATAGTATATTCATCTTTAGAATTTAAATCCGTTGAATCCCATAAAGCTTAAGCTCATGATCGCGGCAATGATAAAACCCAGAGGGAAATCTTTTAACGCTTTAGGGACATCGCAGAGTTCCAGCCTTTCCCGGATACCGGACATTAAGAGCATGGCTAAGGTGTAGCCCAGGCCGACGCATATGCCCTGGAACGCGGAATAGAGAAAGCTCCCCGGCATTACCTTTCCCTGGTTGAAGAACATATCCGAATTCAAAACAGCCACGCCGAGCACCGCGCAGTTTACCGTGATCAGGGGCAGGTATATCCCGAAAAAACGGTAAAGCGCGGGCGCGAATTTCTTTATTATCATTTCCACTAATTGGACGAACGCGGCGATCACCAGGATGAACGAGATCGTCCGCAGGTAGGTCATATTAAGGGGTATAAGCAGGAAACGGTAAATGATCCAGGTAATAATGGAAGACATAGTGGTCACGAACATTACCGCCAGGCTCATTGCCAGCGCCGGCCGGGTTTGTTTGGAGATGGCGATAAAAGAACACAAGCCCAGGAAGCGGGAAAGGATCACGTTATTGATGAATATGGCCGAGATGAATATAGTCAGGAACGCGGCTATGGTCATTGCTTTCTTTCTTTTATAACATTGAACAGGGCAAGGAGCAGGCCGATCACCAGGAGCGCCCCGGAGGGCATGCCGATTACGAACGCCGGCTCAAACCCTTTGACGACATTCAGCCCGAAAAGCGTGCCCGCGCCGAATAATTCCCGGATGCCGGAGATAAGCAGGAGGGCCAGGGTAAAGCCTATGCCCATACCTATGCCGTCGAACAGGGAATACCAGATATTGTTCTTGGAGGCAAAAGCCTCTGCCCGGCCCAGGACTATGCAATTGACCACTATCAAGGGCACGTATATTCCCAACGCCCGGTTCAAGGCGGGGCTGTAAGCTTTCATCAGCAGTTCGGTAATGGTGACGAAAGTCGCGATAACCACTATAAAGCAGGGTATGCGGATCTTATCCGGCACGAAATTCTTGATCATCGAGATTATGACATTGGAAAATACCAGGACAAAGGTCGCGGCGATGCCCATGCCCAGGCCGTTGATCATGGATATGGATACCGCCAGTGTGGGGCAGAGCCCCAGCGCCAGGACAAAAGTGGGATTCTCTTTGAGTATTCCTTTAACGCATTCTTGGACGATCTTTTTCACTTTACTCCGTAGACCCTGTTTTTGGTGAAACGGTCGATCAATGGCGCGGCGGCGTTCATCATCAATATGGCGTAAGAAACCCCTTCAGGGTATCCTCCCCATATCCGGATGATCGCGGTAAGCAGGCCGCAGCCAACCCCGAAAATAATATGGCCTTTACGGGTCAGAGGCGAGGTCACGTAATCCGTGGCCATGAAAAAAGCCCCCAGTATCAAGCCTCCTGAGAGTATATGGAAGATCAAATCCCCGGAGAGCGGGCTTTTGCCCGCGAACAAATATGTTAGCGCCCCGGTAGCGGCGATGAAACTTACCGGTATGTGCCAGGAGATATAGCCTCTTAAGATAAGGAAGGCCGCGCCTAAGAGGAGGGCCAGGATGCTTACTTCACCGATGCAGCCGCTGTGATTACCCAGAAAAAGGTTGAGATAGTTAATGTGTTCTATTACTTTACCTTCTTTAAGCAAGGCCAGCGGGGTTGCCTGGGTTACGGTGTCATAATTGAACGGCTGAATGAACGTGGTCATATATTTGGGCCAGGAGGCCATCAGGAAAACGCGGCCTACCAGCGCCGGGTTGAAGATATTCTGGCCCAGGCCGCCGAAAACCATTTTACCTACGGCAATAGCCGCGAAAGACCCGATTATCGGTATCCAAAAAGGAACGTTCGGCCCGAGATTGTAAGCTAAGAGCAGGCCGGTGAGGAACGCGCTGCCGTCTAAGACAGAGATCTTGCGTTTGGTGAGGAACTGGATGCCGGCTTCAGCGAACAGCGCCGAGGCTATGGCCAGGAGGATAGTCCAAAGCGCGGGTTTCCCGAAGATCCATATGCCGGATAACCCCGCCGGGACCAGGCTTAAGACCACCATCCACATTATCCGGCTGGCGGATTCACGGGTGTGCATATGCGGTGAACCGCTGACTATAAGTTTAGTTTCCATTTAACAGCCTTTTTATCTCTTGAGTTTTTGCTTTTACAGAATCGATCACTGCCCGCGACGATATGGTAGCCCCGGTGATCGCCTGGATCCCGGAAAGATCGGCGGCATTCTTATTGGAGAATTGTCCGTAAAACCAGGGTTTGCGGGTATTGTCCGGTTTTTTACCTTTTAAGAAGTCAAATATTGTAGTATCGCTCTTAACTTCGGTTATGCGGCTGCCTAAACCAGGGGTTTCATTCTGGGATAATACTTTTATGGCGTTTATCACGCCGTCTTTTTTCATCCCGACCATGGTTTCGATCACGCTGGAATAACCTTTAGCCGAGGCTTTGAAGGCCGCGCCGATAAGAGCGCCGTCCGTATCTAAAGCCCGGTAATAGATGGTCTCGTTATTTTGTTTCACCGGCTCGAACCTTTCCGCTTGCCCAAGCACTTCTTTTAAACTTTCTTCGGTTTCCCGCTTAAGCTGGTTCGTGATCTGGGGCAGGGTCAGCTGGTTTACCGTAGCCAGTAAGCCGGTAGCTACCAGGCAGATAATCCCCAGGATCAACCCGTAACGCAGTAATGATCTCATTTTGACAGTTCCATTTTCGCCAACTTTATCGATTGAGTAAGCCTGCGGTGAGAAGGGCAGGCGAAGTTGCATAATCCGCATTCGATGCAATCCAAAGCCCCGTACGCCTTTGCTTCCTGCGGCATCCCTTTTCCCGCGGCCTGGTTGATCAAACAGGGCATCAGCCCCATCGGGCAGTTCCGCACGCACGCCCCGCAGCGGATACAAGGCTGTTCTTCCAGTATCTTAGCTTCTTTGGCGTCAAGCAGGATAACCCCGGTGGTGGATTTTATTACCGGGACCTGGTCGGTATATTGAGCGATGCCCATCATCGGCCCGCCGATTATTATTTTTGCCGGTTCGGCTTTCAGAGGACCGCAGAATTCGATCAATTCTTTTATGGGCGTGCCGATCCTGGCCAGTATATTTTTAGGGTTTTTAAGAAGGCTGCCGGTTACAGTGACCACCCTCTCATAAAGCGGTTTGGATCTATAGACGCTTTCATAAATGGCAAAGACCGTTGATACATTCTGTACGTTCACCCCCAGGTCAAAAGGCAGTTTTCCCAGAGGGAGTTCCTTGTTCAGTAGTTGTTTTATCAGTTGTTTTTCCCCGCCTTGCGGATAAAGCGACTTCAGTACCTTCATCTGGTAAGATGTGCCTTTAAGGTTTTTCTCCAGCGTTTTTATCGCGGATTCTTTGTTGTCTTCTATGGCAATATAAACTTTGCTGCAGTTAAGGCAATTTTTTATCAGGGTTATCCCGTTGATTATCTCCTGGGTTTTTTCGGTGACCAGCTGTGAGTCGCCGGTCAGGTATGGCTCGCATTCGGCGATATTGATGATCAGGGTGTCTACCGGCTTAGGCGGATTAAGTTTAATGTGCGTGGGAAAGGCGGCTCCGCCCATACCTACAATGCCGGCGTGGAAAACAGCTTCGCGGATCTGCTGGGGGGTTAATTTTTCGGCCTCGTCTTTTGTTTTTTGGGCCTGCGCCGCGACCGGTAGATCCTTGCCGTCGCCCTCAATAATTATAGCCCGGCAGGTCCCCCGGAATGGATGCGGCCAATTCTGTATAGCGGTTACTTTGCCGGATATCGAACTGTGGATAGGGGAAAAGACCTTGGCTTCGGACTGCGCGATAAGCTGTCCGCGCAGTACGGGATCGCCGGGTTTTACCAGGATCTTATCGCAGGGGGCGCCTATATGCTGGCTTATGGGTATATACGCTTTCGCGGGTAAAGGGGAGGGTTCTATTGGTTTGTCTTGGGTATGGAACTTATTTTCTTCTAATCTAACCATGAGATCTTATGATTGACGATCAGGTTGATGATCCCCAATAGCGCGATAATGCACCCTACTGCCACCAGTATATAGGTATGGGATAATTTGTCCGCCAGCTTGCTGCTGATGAACATGAAGAGGAGGAATCCCAGGTGCATCACGATTTCCAGAGAGCTGAAAACCTTGCCCATCATGTGATTCGCGCTCACGTTGTGCACGATGGTATTGGAGGCGATCATGATCGGCGAAATAGACATGCCTAAGCCAAGCGATAAAACAGCCGCGACTATAAAGACAGGATAGCGGGATATCCCTAAAGCGAAGGCAATAAGCATTATACCGCTTACGATCAGGGATGTAAAGATGGTTTTGTAATGGGAGAGCTTGTGCCCGAAGTGGCCGTAGATCAATGACCCAGTGAACAGCCCCAGGCCCAAAAACATTATCAATAACCCCAGGTCTTTGGTGGCCGAATGCAGGGTTTTTTGGATAAAGACTATGGAAACCACGTATACCGAGCCCAGCGCCGCGAAGAGGGCGAACATTATCCCGGCGGTAAAACGGATCTCTTTGTTCTTCCATACATAAAATATACTTTCTTTTATATCGCTGCCGATGGTCTTCTTGAGCGCGCCGACTATTTCCTGTCCGGCCTTTTTTATATCGATACCTGGCAGGTGGTTCTTTTTGCTGATGAAAAAGATCAATCCCGCGGAGATGAGGAAACTCAGCCCGTCAAGATAGAACCCGGCTTTGGCGCCCAGTTTCTCGACGATCAGCCCGCTGACCCCGAAACCTAATACCGCGGCGATCATTCCGGTAGTGTTGACCAGGGAGTTGGCCGCCACCAGGTCTTTGGCCGCCACCAGTTCCGGGACTATCGCCAGTTTGGCCGGGATAAAGAAACGGCCTAATGAGAAGATAATAAATATAACGATATAGATCCCGATGAACTTATTATAAAGGAACATCAGCGGTATGGTCATGACCAGGCAGGCGCGCAGAGAGTCGCAGATGAACATGGTCTTGCGCCTGTCCCAGCGGTCAACGTAGGCGCCGGCGATCGGGCCGATCAGAAAAACAGGGATCAGGGTAAAGGAGAGTATTTTGGCGATCTGCCAGGTTGAACCGGGGACCAGGCCGATCAGGGCCATCTGGCTGAGGCGGTCTCCTAATTGGGAGATGATCTGGCTCAGCCAGAGCAGGGAGAAGTCGCGATTACGTAACACCTTGGTAAATCTAGACATTCGTTTTAGCTAAAAGTGATAATACATACAAAAAATTAAGCCGGCAAAGGGATCCCGTCCAACTTATCCGCCGCTGGACGGGAGAACCCTGGCCGTTGCTGAAATAAGCCGGCGAAAGGGATTGAACCTTCGACCCACGATTTACGAAACCGTTGCTCTACCAACTGAGCTACGCCGGCATAAGCGCTAAAGCAAAACTTTTCAAATCATTATATCAACTTTTAAACAATAGTCAAATTAAGAAAAAAAGGGGGGCGTTCTGTTTGTTTTAACAAAACGCTTTTAGCCGGAATAAATAGAAAGCTCCCCGCCTCTTTAATTATTAAAAATACTTGACTTATAGATAGCTACGTAGTATAAATAAAAAAACACCTGAAGAATTTTTCCATGTTAAGAAAGGCCAAGTAAATGCCGCATACGAACTTCCAGAATGACGACCTCTCCGAAAAAGAACGGCGCAATATCGATATCCTCGAATTACTCAGAAAACACGGCCCGATAAGCCGGCCGGATATTTCCAAGGAAATAGGGATCAATGTCGTTACCATCTCCAATTACATCGACGATTTCATAAAACACAACCTGGTTTATGAAAAGGAGCTCGATGTTTCCGAGGGCGGCAGGCGCCCGGTGCTTCTGGACCTGAATTCCCAGGGCGGGTATATTGTCGGCGTGGGGTTGAACCTGATGAATATGGTCGGGCTCCTGGTGGACCTGAAAGGGAACATTATCACCAAGACGCAGATCGCCCGTCCGCAGAAACTTTCGGTGAAAGATATAACCGAATGCCTGCTGGAGATCATCCGGGAAATATTCCGCAGGTCCAAGGATTATTCCGCAAATATAAAAGGTATAGGCGTGGGTATAGCCGGCCTGGTCAATAAGCAGGATGGATCGATACACTGGCCGCAAAAGATGGATCATTATTATACCTACGCCTCGGTTGACCTGCCGCTGAAGAACCTTATCGAGCGCGAATTCAACCTGCCCACCTTGATCGAGAACGACGCTACCAGCGCCTGTTTCGGGGAATACTGGCTGGGTCTGGAGACCGGGATAAAGAATATGATCTATATGTTCTCCGGGGTAGGCTGCGGATTGTTGATGAACGGGCAGATATACAGGGGCACCCAGGGTTATGCCGGAGAGGTTTCCGTTTATAATTACAAGGAACAGGACCTTTTCAGCTGCCAGGCGGGCAATGACTGTTTCCTGAAACGCTGGGAGATGGACCTGGGTATAGTCGAAGATGTTAAATCCAGGCTGGCTAAAGATCCCGAAGCCGCCGCCAAATTCTTTAAATTGACTTCCTCTAAGATCGATAATATAGACTTGAAGAGCGTTTTTATCGCCGCCAGGACTAATGATCCGATCATCCTCGCGGCTTTAGAAAAAGCCGCCAAGCGTTTGGGTATTAAGATCGCTTCCCTGGTAAATTTCCTGAATCCCGAGATGGTTGTGCTGGGCGGAGGGCTGGAAGAAGCGGGGGACGCTTTCCTGAATAAGGTTTCCGCGACAGTGCGGGAATGGGCTTTCAGGGAGGTAACCTCGGATTTGAAGATCGTCTATTCGCAGCTGCGCGAGAACGCCGTTTCATTGGGGGCCGCGAGTTTAGTGATGCAGCGTCTCTTCGCCCAAGTATGGTAAAAAGGAGTTATGAATGACAGATAGGAAAGTAATAGTCATTGTAGGCCTTATAGTCATAATAGCGGTGATCGGAGTGTTCGCCTTCGGCAAGGTTACCCAGGTAAGCATGCTGCAGCGCGACAAGACCGGCCTGGAAGAAGAGAAAAAGACCCTTGGCGATAAACTGGAAAGCATGATCAAGGAGAACAGGGTTTTTAAGGAAAAGATCACCACTTTCGACGAACGCCTGGAAAAGCTGGGCGCGGATAAGAATGAAATGCAGAAGAGGTTCGAGGGCGCGGTAAAAGAAAAGGAAGAGCTTAAGAACGAGATAAAAAGGCTGAATAAAGACCTCTCCGCGGAAAAAGGCAGGTCCGAGATAATTAAATCCGCTCCCCGCAGTTCGCAGGAGGCTTCTGAAGAAGGGCCGTCCGGAGCGGGGACCGACGCTTATTGGGCGGGGATCTTAAAGAATAAGGCTGAATTGGAGTTGGAGGTAGAGAACCTGCGCTCCGATCTGGACGCTTTGAAAGAGACTAACGCGAAATTGATCCAGGCTAAGAATGATCTCTCCCTGGAAATAAAAAGCCAGAGCCGCGGTACCCGCGATTCCGAACGCCAGCTTATGTATAATAATAAGGTAATAGACAGCCTTACGCAGGAGCTTTTTCGGGAGAAATCCGACAAGCTGATAATCCAGGCTGACCTTAATTCGCTGGAAGCGGATAATGCATTGCTCAAGGAACAATTGAAGAACCTGGACAGCCGTAAGTCCGAGCTGGAAAAGAAATTCACGGAGTTGCAGGCCAAGAACAAGGTAATGGAAAATAACCTTACCCGGATGGAGGTGTTTATCCGCCAGAAGGTCATGCAGATGGATAATCTTAAGGCTGAATTGGGAAGTTTGCAGCAGCCCAAGATCGTATCGATGGTAAGCGCAGATCCGGCAAGGCCGTCAGCCTCAGCGCAAAAAGAGGCCGCGGAACCCCGAAAAGAAGCTGTGCAGCTTCAGCCGATAGTGGTTCGCCCTCAGGATCCCGCCAAGGGCAAAGCAGCCCCGGTCGTGGTCCAATCGAATAAAGTCGAGGTCCTGGCTATAAACGCCGAGAATAATTTTGTGATCATTAACGCCGGCGAAAGCTCCGGGATAAAGGTCGGCGACAGGTTCCGAGTCTATAACAAGAATAAGGAAACCGTAAGCGATATCGAGGTTATACAGTCCCGCAAGAATATCGCGGCCTGCGATATAAAGACCCAGAATTATTCTATAGAAGTGGGAGATGAAGTAAAATAGCGGTTTGAACAGGCGCTTGATCTTTTAACCGGAATAAATAGTGCGCACAAAGAAATCATCCTCCAAAACTATCTCCATCAAGGACGTGGCCAGGCTGGCTAAGGTCTCCATCAGCACTGTCTCGCGGGTCATAAACAAAAGCCCTTCTGTCAAAGCCGCCAGTAAAGCCAGGGTCATTCAGGCGGTGAAAGACCTGCATTTTCAGCCTTCTGTTTCCGCTCAGCGCCTGGCTACCGGCAAAAGCAACGTGGTCGCCCTGGTCATACCGCGGTATGAAGGCATATTCTATTCTTTTTACGCGCTGGAATTGATCCGGGGAATAGGGACGTTGACCGCGGCGTTAAAGCTGGACCTGCTCCTGCATCTTACCGACAATAATTCATCGTTGAACCTTAAAGGCGTCGGCGGAGTGATCTTCGCGGACATAATCGCTAACCGGCTGCAGTTAGAGGACGCTTTAAGCTGCGGGATCCCCTCGGTACTGATCAATAATTACGCTGAAGACTTGAATGTCACCTGTCTGGCTATCGATAATAAAAAAGGCGCGGAGGAAGCGGTAAATTATTTGATCGGGCTTGGGCATAAAAAAATAGCCCACATTACCGGCGATATCGTTACTCAGGCAGCCAGTCATCGTCTGACCGGTTATAAAGCAGCTATGGAAAAGGGTAAAATAGCTTTTAAGCAGGAGTACGTGGTCAATACGGATTATTCCCGCGGTCAGGCCAGGAGCGCCGCCGAGAAACTGTTTAATTTGCCGGACCGGCCTACCGCCGTATTCGTGGCTTCCGACTCCATGGCGCTTGAGGTGATCACGGTGGCCAGGGAACGCGGCATACGTATACCCCAGGACCTGTCTGTGGTAGGTTTTGACGATAACCCTTCCGGGCTTTACGGCCCGGTGGCGTTGACCACCGTAAGGCAGCCTTTGGTAAAGATGGCGCAGGATTCGGTTAAGGAACTGAATATTTTGATGACCGATAAGAACGCCGGTAAAAAAGCTCAGACGAAAAAGATATACCTCCCTACGGAACTGGTAATCAGGGAATCCTGTCAACAGATATAGCCCGTCGGAGTCCGATCTTTCGTAAAGGTTCAATCAGCAAAAATACAACAAGTTGTATTGCCGCTTATAGAAAATACAATATGTTGTATTTTTTTTATTGACACGTTATTTTACCGTGATATACTCACAAGATGTCAGCGGTATATTTGTCAGAACAGATCCAACGGTTTTATTATAGGAGGAGAACATGTCGTTAGCGCTTTCCCAAAATGCCCTCAGGGTGCTGGAGAGAAGGTATCTTAAGAGGGACAAAGCCGGCAAGGTCATTGAGACACCGGAAGAGATGTTCCACCGGGTAGCCAGGGCCATAGCCGAGGCCGAATTAAAGTATAACAAAACGGAAAAAGACGTAGCCCGGCTGGAGGATGAATTTTACCGGGTGATGACCTCTTTGGAATTCGTCCCCAATTCGCCCTGCCTGATGAACGCCGGCCGCGACCTGGGGCAGTTAAGCGCCTGTTTTACCCTGCCGATAGAAGATTCCATGGATTCGATATTCGAAACATTGAAAGCCACCGCGATGATCCATAAATCCGGAGGAGGCACGGGGTTTTCTTTCTCGCGCCTGCGTTCCAAGAATTCCGTGGTCAAGACCACCGGGGGTGTGGCTTCCGGTCCGGTTTCTTTCATGCGGGTCTATGACGCGGCCACCGAGGCGGTAAAACAGGGCGGTACGCGCCGGGGAGCGAACATGGGCATCCTCGGAGTCGAACATCCCGATATCCTGGAATTCATCACCTGCAAGGAAAATAACAAGGAGATAGTTAATTTCAACATCTCGGTAGCCATTACCGACGAGTTCATGGAGAAATTGAAGACCGGCCAGAATTATAACCTGATCGACCCGCATACCAAGCAGGTGTACAAAGAGATCAATCCCAAAGAGGTGTTTGACCTGGTGGTCAAGCAGGCGCATAAGAATGGCGAGCCGGGGCTGATATACATAGATAAAATCAACATCGACAATCCTACTCCGCACCTGGGAAAGATGGAAAGCACCAATCCCTGCGGAGAACAGCCGCTTCTGCCTTATGAAAGCTGCGACCTGGGTTCGATAAACCTGGCGGTATTGTTCAAGCAATCCGGCGCCCGCTGCGTGGTCGACTGGGACGAGATCAAAAAAGTCGTCCGCCTGGGCGTGCATTTCCTGGATAACCTGATCGACGTCAATAAATTCCCCTTGCCTGAGATCGAGAAAGCCACCACCTCTACCCGCAAGATCGGTTTGGGCGTGATGGGCTGGGCCAGCCTTTTGATAAAACTGGGCATACCTTATAACAGCCAGGAAGCGGTGGACCTGGGCGAAAAAATGATGTCTTTTATCCTGGATGAGGCGATGAAAAAATCCCAGGAACTGGCCAGAGAAAAAGGGACTTTCCCGACTTACAAAGGCTCGACCTGGGATAAGAAGAACATTCTTATGCGCAACGCTACCCTGACTACGATAGCGCCTACCGGCACGATCAGTATTATCGCCGGGCCGTGTTCTTCGGGGATAGAGCCGTTATTCGCCATAGTATATTACCGCAATGTAATGGATAATGATAAGCTGGTGGAAGTGGACCCCTTGTTCGAGAAGATCGCCAAAGAGCGGGGATTCTACAGCCGGGAATTGATGGAGAAGATCGCTGAAAGCAGCTCTTTGCACGATATCGAAGGGATCCCCGAGGATGTAAAAAGGGTATTTGTGACCGCCCATGATATATCCCCGGAGTGGCACGTAAAGATGCAGGCGGCTTTTCAGAAATACGTGCACAACGCTGTTTCCAAGACCATAAACTTTCCGCATGAGGCGACTTCCGAGGAAGTGCGTAAGGCGTATCTTTTGGCTTATGAGCTGGGCTGCAAGGGTATAACGGTTTACCGCGACCGCAGCCGTGAGGAACAGGTATTGAATGTAAATCATAAGACAGAAGCCCCGCAGGCGCAGGAGTCAAGAAGCGAGCCGGGAAAGATCACTCCCCGGCCCAGGCCTGAAGTTATTTTCGGCACTACGACCAAGGTTTCAACCGGCTGCGGCAACCTTTATGTCACTATTAATATCGACGAGGAAGGTAAGCCTTTCGAGCTTTTTACCCAGATGGGAAAGGCCGGAGGATGCGCCGGCAGCCAACTGGAGGCATTGGGCCGTATGGTATCTCTGGCCTTCCGCGCCGGGGTAGAGGTGAAATCTATTATTGAGCAGCTGCGCAATATACGCTGCCCTTCCCCTTCATGGGAAAAAGGGCAAAGGATATTCTCCTGCACTGACGCGATAGCCAGGGTCATAGAAAAGAGGCTGGTGAATATTCAAGCGCATCAGAACGCGCTGGAAACAACTCCGGTAGCTATGAAGCATTCGCATCACGATGACAGCGGATTGGGAAATAACGCGCAAGGAGAGATAGTAGGGATGTGCCCTGATTGCGGCGGTACGCTTAGGCATGAAGAAGGCTGTATAAAATGCCACGGCTGCGGTTTTTCCAAGTGCTAAACTGATTTAATAAATACATAGTCCCTTGTCCGGATCCTTCCGGGCAAGGGACTGCTTATTTTATCAAGCCTGGGCGGTATGAATTATGAGAAATATAATTTACATAGTATTGGACGGGTTAGCTGACCTCCCGGTCAAAGGGCTCGGCGGGAAAACCCCTTTAGAGGCGGCGTATACGCCTAACCTTGACCGTCTGGCCCAGAGGGGCGTCACCGGTTTTGTCGATCCGGTGCGTGAAGGGATATTCCCGGAGTCGGATGTGACTGTAATGAGCCTTTTAGGCTACGAGGTCAAGCAATACTATACCGGCAGAGGTCCGCTGGAGGCATTTGCCTGCGGTATAAGCATGGAAGACGGTAATCTCGCTTTGAGGGTTAATTTCGCTTCGGCGGAAGATGACGGACGGACCATAAAAGACCGCCGGGTAGCCAAAGGGCTTTCATCTGAAGAAGTCGCCTCTCTGGTCAGCCTGATCAATTCCCGCGTTACTTTATCCGGCGCCACATTTGAGTTGAAGAACACCGTCGGCCACCGCGGGGTCCTGGTTATCAGGGGCATACGCTCTAAATTATCCGGCTGGATAACTAATACCGACCCGGCATATAGCCGCCAGGGATTGATCGGCGTCCCTTGCAAAGAATTCACCAACATCCTGCAGGATTGCCGGCCAATGCCGGGTTATGAGGATCTTCCTCAGGCTATTGAGGCCGCGAACCTGGTGAATGAATTTACCAGGAAATCCGCGCAGGTCCTGAACGAGTCAGCGGTCAATAAAAGAAGGTTAAGCGAAAACAAACTTCCGGCGAATCTCTTTCTGGCCCGTTACGCGGGTGACAAGCTTCCGGTCCTTCCTCCGGCAGGCTCTCTTTACCCAGGGTTTAAGTTCGGATGTTTCGTGGAAATGCCTGTGGAGCGCGGAATAGCCCTTTTGAGCGGGATGGATATAATCGCTGTCCCGTCTTCCAGCGGCCACCTGGACGTGGATTATCCGGTCTGGGCCAAGGTGGCGCTGAACGCGTTGAATGATTACAACGGCGTATATATACATATCAAGGGGCCGGATGAAGCCGGGCACGACGGTGATTACTTAAGAAAGAAGGCGGCGATCGAAGCGATAGATAAATTCTTCATAGCCAGCCTTATTCCGCATATCGACGCTGATAAGTCCATAGTCTGCGTGACCGCGGATCACGCCACGGATTCTGTCCTGGGTCGGCATTCGGCAGAACCTGTCCCTTTGCTGGTCTGCGGCGGGCGGATCAAACCTGACGGTACCCTTAGTTTTTCGGAAAAGACCGCGCGCCTGGGTTCCCTGGGGCAGCTCCGCGGACAGGATATCCTCACCTCCCTTGTTAAATCCGCCCAGGCATAGTATAATACTCAAAATAAAATAACATAGGTAAAGGCTGACATGGATAACTATGATGTTATAGTGATCGGAGCCGGGCACGCGGGGATTGAAGCCGCGTTAGCCAGCGCCAGGCTGGGTTGCAAGACCCTGATGCTTACTCTGAGCGGGGATACCGTCGGGCACATGAGCTGCAATCCGGCGATCGGAGGGGTAGGTAAAGGCCAGCTGGTCAAAGAGATCGATGCCCTGGGAGGAGAAATGGGTCTTGCCGCAGACGCCTGCGCCATGCAGTTGCGCATACTTAACGCGTCTAAAGGCCCGGCAGTCCAGTCATCCCGCGCCCAGATAGACCGGAGGATCTACAAAGGATACATGACCCGGGCGGTCAGCTCGCAGGCGGGGCTTTTTCTTAAAGAGACTGAAGTTTCCGGATTGATCATCGAAGACGGCAGGATAAGGGGGGTGACCACGGATAAGGACGGGAGTATCCGCGCTGAATGCGTGGTTATCGCCTCAGGTACTTTCCTGAACGGATTGATCCACATCGGCCTTAACCACCATCCCGGAGGCAGGATAAATGAGCCTGCCTCTGTAAGTCTTGCGGCCAGCCTGAAAGACAACGGCCTTAAGCTCCTGCGTTTTAAGACCGGGACCTGCCCGAGGCTGGATAAAAAGAGCATTGATTATTCCAGGCTGATAGTGCAAGAAGGCGACGATCCCCCTAAACCGTTTTCTTTCTCTAATACCTGTATAAAACAGAAACAAGTCCCCTGCCATATAACTTATACAAATCCTGATACGCACCGGATCATCCGGGACAACCTGGATAAATCCCCCCTTTACGCCGGGATAATAAAATCCACAGGCGTGCGTTACTGTCCGTCGATCGAAGATAAGATAGTCAAGTTCCAGGATAAACAAAGGCACCAGGTATTTCTTGAGCCCGAAGGTTATGATACCGACCAGGTTTATCCCAATGGTTTGTCCACCAGCCTGCCTGAAGAAGTGCAGGTCAAGATGGTCCATTCCATTGAAGGATTGGAAGAAGCGCGCGTACTGCAGTTCGGCTACGGCATAGAACACGCGGTAGTGGAGCCCACGCAGCTTTATCCGACTTTAGAGACTAAAGTAATTGGTAATCTTTACCTGGCCGGGCAGATAAACGGAACTACCGGTTATGAAGAGGCGGCCAGCCAGGGCCTGGTAGCCGGGATCAATGCCGCTTTACGCTGCCAGAAAAGGGAGCCTTTTATCCTGGACCGCGCCTCCGGTTACATCGGCGTGTTGATCGATGACCTTACTACAAAAGGCACTAATGAGCCGTACCGGATGTTCACCTCCAGGGTGGAATACCGCTTGATACTGCGCGAGGATAACGCGGACTTGAGGCTGACTCCTTTGGGTTACGCTATCGGGCTGGTAAAAAAGGATAAATTCTCCGAGGTGACGAAAAAGCGGGAATTGATCGAAACAGGGGCGGCTTATTTAAAAGGGACATCCTTGAAGCCATCGGCAAAGCTTGACCTTCAGCTGGCCCAGTTATATACCGCGGGATTAAAGAAAAAGACAACCCTGGAGGATCTCCTTAAAAGGCCGGAGATAGATTTCGCGCAATTGCGGCTGTTTGAAGGGGTAAATATAGAACTTCCAGAATTAGTTTCCAAACAGCTGGAAATCGAGGTAAAATATAGAGGATTTATCCAGCGTCAGAGCAATGAGGTGGAGCGTTTCCGTAACCTGGAAAAGATAAAGATCCCGGCGGGAATGGATTTCACGCAGGTAAAAACCCTCTCCAGGGAAATAAGGGAAAAACTCGCGCAATTCAGACCTATGAACTTAGGCCAGGCGGCGCGGATATCCGGGGTTACGCCGGCGGCGATCTCCATATTGATGGTTTTCTTAAGGAAAAATAATGCCGAGCGCAGCAGAGATAAATTATAGTAAGCTTAAGAAATTCTGTTTGGACGCGGGAGTAGACCTGTTCGGCGTTGCCGACATATCCGGAATAAAGAAAGATTTCTCCCTTTCCCCGGAAATACTGCCCAAATGCGCGAAGGCTGTGGTCATAGGCGCCGGGCTTTGCCGGGGGGTATTGGAGGATATAAACGGCGCGCCTACCAGGCTTTACTTTCACCATTATAAAATAGTCAATTCTTTTCTGGACATGGCCGCGTTCAAACTGGCCGGGTTTATCCAGAAACAGGGCTATTTCAGTTTGCCCATCCCCGCCACCCAGATCGTCGATTGGAAGAAACAATCCGCGCATTTATCGCATAAAAAAATAGGATACCTCGCCGGTATAGGATGGATCGGCCGGAATAACCTGCTGGTCAGCAAGGAAATGGGCTCCGCGTTCCGGCTTACCTGCGTGCTTACCGATATGCCCGTAAAAAGCGATAAACCTTCAAAAGAAAACTGCGCGAAATGCCGGAGCTGTGTTAATGTCTGCCCGGGTAAGGCGATAAAGGAAAATCCCGGGGACTTCGACCATATGAAATGTTTTGAACAGATGAAGATATTTCAGGGGCCGCGCCAGGTGGAGCAGTATGTCTGCGGGATCTGCATCAAGGTTTGCGGGAGAAAAAAATGAGAAATAAGATAACTGCCGTTATCTTTTTTGCTCTTTTTTTATTTTCATCACTCGAAGTATGCGCCGTTGAGACAGAGGTGTTGATAGAAGGCCCGGAGAAGATGTTAAAATTAGCCGAGCCATGGGCGGATAAGTTCCAGCAGGATGACCAGGGGATCACTATAAAAGTCAGAGAGAGAAGCGAGGAAGATGGATTTGCCGATTTGATCTCAGGTAGATGCGATATCGTTATAAGCAGGACCGGACCTAAAAATGGTCTCCTGGCACCCCCCGGGGAAATAAATAAAACCGCGGTAGCCGCGGAAGGCGTAACCTTCGCGGTAAATCCGCAGAATCCGGTCAGTAAACTGACGATAAGAGAACTTCAAGATATCCTTAGCGGAAAGATCATCAGCTGGGAAGAGGTTGGAGGGGTATCCGCAGAAATAACCATTTACGGGCCGCAAGCTAATTCCTGGGTTAATGATTTTATCAAAGAGCGCAGCGCCGGCCCATCCGGGATCGCGCTCGCGACAGGGATAATTTACCGGGTGATCAGCCTTTCTTCCGGAGAAGAGATCCGTCAGCAGGTAGCCGCTGATCCGCGCGCTATAGGTTATTATCCCGGGGTTTACGCGCCTGCCGGCCTGAAGGTTATCGCTATAAGCGGCGATAATACCTCTGAATATATATATCCGGTCAAAGAAAAGATGCCGGATGCCCGTTATCCTTTACGCCGGACTTTATTTTTTTGGACCAAAGGGGGATCAAAACCAGCGGTTAAACGATTCCTCGACCGCGTCCTTTCAAAAGATTATCAGGAAATACTTTCTGTTTACGGGGTTTATCCGGTTACGCAGGATGATCAAAGTAATCAAAACCATACTAAATAGAGGGGTTTAATATGAAAAATGACAGCCTCAAAAGTTTGATCGCGAACGTCGAAAAGGTCATCGTCGGTAAATCCGAGGTCATACGTTTATTGATAATCGGGATGCTCACCAACGGGCATATCCTGATCGAGGATGTCCCGGGAATGGGCAAGACCATGTTGTCGCTGGCGCTGGCTAAATCCATCGGAGGGGATTTCAAGAGGATCCAGTTCACCCCCGATCTTCTGCCTTCGGATGTGACCGGCGGGTCGGTTTACAACCCCAAGACAGGCGAGTTTGATTTCCGCAAGGGCCCGGTTTTTACCAATATACTCCTGGCTGATGAAATAAACCGGACTACCCCCAGGACCCAGTCGGCGCTGCTGGAATGTATGCAGGAGAGCAAGGTAACGCTGGACGGGCAGACATTTGTCCTCCCGGCCCCTTTTATGGTGATCGCCACCCAGAACCCCATTGAGCATCAGGGGACGTATTCTTTGCCTGAGGCGCAGGTCGACCGTTTCCTGATGAAGATCGATATGGGGTATCTGAGCGTGGCCGAAGAGGTCAAGGTGATCGCCAACCAGAAGGTGAGGCACCCGGTAGAGGACGTCGCCGCGGCCATGGAGCTGGGAGAGGTCCTGAAATTACAGGAAGAAGTGAAGAACGTGGCTATCTCGGAAAACGTGATGGAATATATCGTCAAACTGGTATCGGCGACCCGCAGGCATGATGATATTAAATTAGGGGCCAGCCCGCGCGCGTCCATCGCCTTAATGAAGGCCGGTTCCGCCTGGGCTTATCTGGAGAACCGGAATTATGTAGTCCCTGACGATGTGGTGAGGCTCCTGCCCTGGGTATTAAAACACAGGATCGTACTGCAGCATAAAGCGCTTATCGCCGGGCATACTGCGGATTCGGTGATATACGAGATCATAAAAGGCGTACCAATACCATAGCTTTTATGTTTAAGAGATGCGCGGCAAAATGGGGTTTTCTGCTGCTGATAGCGGCCGCCAGTTTTATTATCGGCTTCAGGACCTCAATAAAATTCTTCTATTTCTTCTTCGGTTTTATTTCCTGCCTTACCGTCCTTTCGTTATTATGGATATCACTGGCGGTGATCACCGCCCGCATATCCCTTGTCCGCAGAGTCAGTGGCAAAGTGGTGGAAGACGATACCCTGGAGATAGAGACAACGCTGGTCAATAAGACTATATTGCCGCTTTTTAACGTGGCTTTGGAAGAATTCCTATCCTGCGCCCCTTCAGGAGAGAAGAACAGGTCCTTTCTTTTCGATTATCTTTCCCCTTTTTCCGCCCGGGCGGTAAAATACAGCTGCGTCTGCCCGGACAGGGGCAAATATACTTTAGGCCCTTTTAAGGTGTATTTCTTCGATCCCCTGGGCCTGTTCTTTTTCGCCAGAGCATACCCGGTATATTCCCAGGTTTATGTCTATCCCCGGGTCTTCCCTATATACAAATTCCCGCGTTTGGCAAAGGGCGTCCAGCCGTGGTTCGGCATAAATACCGCGCGGTCAAGCGGCGATGAAGACGAGTTTTTCGGGGTCAGGGAATATAAAGACGGCGATCCGATAAAACGGATACACTGGGCTTCTACGGCTAAAAAGAACCGGCTGATAGTAAAACAATTCCAGAACCAGAGTTTTTACCGGGCAACGGTAATGTTTAACCTGGAAAAGGATAAGGACTATGGGCAGGGCAAACAGAGCATCACCGAATACACCGTAAAAATAGCGGCCTCGGTATGCAAATATCTTTTTGACAGTAATGTGTCGATAGAGGTGATCGCGCACGCCGGGGAGATCGTCCATATCCCGTTCAACCGGGGGCCTGAACACCTGGATGATATCTTTAAATTCCTGTCTGTGGCCATGCCGGAAAGCGGCGTGGGCCTGGCGGAAATAATCCCGGAATTCCTGAGCTATATACCTGATGATACCACGTTGATAGTTATAGCCACGGTAGAAGACCTGGGCTATATAGCCCAGATGCTTCCTCTGGGCAAGGGTAATATTTCGCTTGTTCCGCTGGTTTTGCTGTCTTCCACATTTTTATCGCCTTCGGATAAACTGGAAAACGCCGATATCCTTAAGGATGTCAAGATCCACAGCGCCGGGTTGGCTAACTTTACCCCGGTATTTTTTACCTGCGGCGTCAATCCTCAAGAAAGCTTCTTGAATATACTGCAATGAAAGAACGCGACAGACACATGTTGGCCGAAATGTTTTTTACCGCCTGTCTTTTATGCTCCGCCGCCTTCCTGACAGCCGGCCAGCTGTCTTTTTATTTCCCGCTTTTGGCGATAGGCCTTGCCGCGGGTTTCAGCTTCAGCTGGTTGACGCGGAACAAGGTCATTCCCAGGATGAATATCCTCATCGGTTTAAGCGCGGTCGCTGTTTTGCTTTTGCTTGTCTACTCGGCGCTCAACTCTTCTTTTATTTACCGTGAAGTGGTCGTATTATGCATGAAAAGAATGATCGTGTTGATCATTCTGCTGAGTTTTAACGCCTGCTCGCCCCGGGTATTGGCGGACATGCAGATACTAAGCCTGCCGTTATTCTTAAGCCACGCTGTCTGGCTAAGACAATATTCCGGGATAAACGCTTTGATGGTGCTGGCGTACCTTGTGTCGGGATTGATCGTGCTTAAGATCCAATTTCAGGGATTATTTAACAGCGCTTCCCGGGAGTCTTTTCAAAGGGACCGTTCTTTCTTTATCCTGGTATTGTTTTTTCTTTGCTCCATAGCGGCTGCCTGGGTATTCACGTCAAATTATAACAAAACGAACCTGGCAGGCGGCGTGCTGCCTGAGGCCGGCAGGGGGGGGAATGTGCAGGTTGAAACGCTGGATAAACAATATTATGAGTTGCAGGATAAACTGCAAAAACAGATGCAGGGTCTTATGTCAAGATCCGGAGCGGTTAAGGATAAACAGGACGCGTTCGCCGCTTTAAGCGTTTTGTTGAACGGGGGCGGCGAACCTCTTGACCTGGATAAGGCCGGGCAGGCATTGGAGGATTTTATTCAGGGAAGCTCTGATCCTGAAGGTGACGCTTTGGCCGCTCTGGAAAGCAGCCTGGATAAAAAAATAGCCGCTAACAGCGGGAAGATCAGGGATGATATAAATACCTCCCTTAAGAGGAATCCGTTCAATATCAAAGACAGGCTGGATATTTTAAGCCAGGTCAATAAGTTAGCCGGCCAGGAGTCATCCAAAACGCTCTCTGATACGGAAAAACGTATCCAGGAGACGATACAGAAAACCTCATTAGATCCCGGAATAAAAAAAGATATCGGGGGATCGGTCGCGGCGCTTAAGGATTGGGAAGCGATGGCCCTTTACCGCAAGAACAAAAGGTCGGTAAAGAGCGACATCGAGCGCCTGAAAAAAGGGTTAAAAGAAAATATGTCGGAATTACTCGAAAAGGTCAATAAGGCGCGGGATCCATTGGACCCCGGGAAAATAGGCGCGGATATCGAAAAAATCGAGAAGAGCCTGGCCGGGGATTCGCGTAAGATCATTGAAAAAATAAAAGAAACGCTGGATCTGAGGTCCGAGATGATCATTTCCGAAGGCGTAAGGCGGTCAAAGGAGAAGATCAAAGCCTCCGGGTTGCCCGGAGAAGACCGGCAAGCCCTGGAAAAAGGAATGGATGACCTTAGAAAGTCCGCGGACGCCAGGGATTTCCTGAAGAAACACGGCGAATTGACCAAAGCGTTAGAGGCGGGGGAGCTGCAATCCGATAATACAATAGAAAGCAGTGTCCGCGCGATGCTTGAGCGTGCTAGCGGCCGGAAGGAAAATGGTATCAGCTCCAGCCTTGAACAGAGTAAATTGCCTGATGGCGGCGAAAAGATCATGAAGCCGGTGCGGGATATGGCTTCAGCCAGGACAGGCAAAGAAGTGGATTCCGCCGCGGACAAGGCCAAGGCTCAGGTTGAGGCCGCCAGGGAAAAAGGATTTATTTCAGAGGATTCCGCAAACGGGCTTAAGAATGATATAGACGAGCTTAACGGGCTGGTAAAGGCGCAGAAAGGCTTTGATCTTCAGGGCAAACAGGATAAATCCCTGCCGGAAAGCGAGAGCCAGGCAAAGGCCGAGAGTATGGCGTCAGCCAGGACAAAACCGGAGCTGGACTCCGCTAATGGGGAAGATATAAGATCTAGAATGGAGAGTATAAGCGAGGCCCTGAGCGGGAGCCGGATCCCTGACGGAGGCGAAAAGGTCATGGGGGCGGTGCGGGATATGGCGTCAGCCAAGACCGGTGAAGAACTGGGTTTGGCCGCGGATAAAGCCCAGGAACAAGTCGGGGACGCGGGGCAAAAAGGGTTTGTTTCGGAAGAAGCGGGAAATGGATTGGCGCAGGATATTGAGGACCTCAATGTCCTGTTGGAAGAAGGCTTGGATCCCGGGCAGCGGCAATCACAGGGGGATGCGTCCGCTGAGGATTATCAGCAGAGCATGCTTTCTTCTATAAAGGGATCGCCTTTGGCTGAAGACGAGCAAAAGGTCTTCAGCGGTCTGACCGAGGAATTATTCAAAGCGCAGACGATATCCCGGATGGACAGCCTGCAGGCGGAGGTGAACGCGCAGGCCCGGTCTTTAGGGCAGTCTGTTTCGAAAAAAGAATGGGCGGGAAAATTCGCCGGCGATTTTCAGGAAATGAAAAACCTGCGGAAGATGATCAAGAACGCGGAAAAGAACAATAAATTAAAGGATAAACTGGAAAAAATGAAAGGTTCCGACCCGGAAAATGCCGAGGGGTTAGGGGAGCAGTGGGAGAGCATAGTAAAAAGCAAGACGGATGAGGATATGGAAAAAGAAATAAAGGCTTTTTCGGATGCCCTGGAGAACAACCGGAATATCCCGCCCAAGACGCCCCCCAGGGACCAGGAAAAGAAAGCCGATTTCCAGATCGATCTTTTGCCCAGCCGGGTTGTCATGCTTAAAGGCGGGTATGTTTCCCTGCGGCCTGTCGCTGTTTACGGCGGGACATATGTGAGGGATGTGAGAGCCGAGTTGGAATGGTTTTCCCGCGACCCGGGAATAGCGAGTGTGGACCAGAAAGGCGGTGTTGCCGCTTTATCCGCCGGGGATACGGTGGTTTTTTGCCGGCACAAAGGGGTTGAAAGCCAAAAGACAAAAGTGAAGGTCACCGCTGAGATAGCGGATGATATTTATGGAAGCCTTAAAAGCGAGCTGAAAAAGTGAGAGAGAAGATCGCTAAACGCGGAATAAATCTTATTGCCCTGGTGTTGTTGTTTTGCGGGCTGTCCTTTATTGCTTATTGCCAGGCGGCTGAATATGCGGAGATCCAGACTTCAGAAGGCAAGGTTATCACAGGTATTGATAAGGACGAGGCATTCAAGAAATACGGCATGCCTGAATCGGCCCGCGGCGATCTCTGGTATTATTCTTCCCCGGAGATTCTCTTCGTGTATTTTCCGGCTCAGGAAGAACGCGTTTATCTTTACCCGCGCTCCGGGAGTTCTTCTGTCGGAGAGCTGACAGAGTTCAAGGTGTTTGCCGGCACCCCGGAATCCGGTATATCCGATGTTACTTCCGAAGCGAGAATACTGCTTAGTAACCCCAAAGCGTTCAAATTCATAAAAAGTAACGTTGTCATTCCGAAGGAAAGCGGGGAGTACCAGGTTTTTGCCAGCTATAAAGGGGTATTCAGCAATCCGTCTTATCTTACCAGCAAGCCGGCGGACCCGAAAAAAAATATAATAATAAACGTCCTGCCGTATAAGCCGAATATCCCTATCGGCAGCCGGATGGAATTCACGGCCCTGGGGCTTATTCTTAAGCCTGGCGGGTATGCGGTAGAAGATATCAGCGCTAAAGCTAAGTGGTTTATACGTCAAGGGGAGAATGCCGCGTCCTGCCGCGATAACACGCTTTATTTCCCTTCCGCGGGGACGTTCGATGTTTTCTGCGAATATGAGGGTTCCCGGAGCGCGGTCCAGGAGGCCTTTGTTAAGGAGATCCACCGCCCGGCGCCGCATATCCTGAAGAATATACTTCTTTTGCCGGAGTGGATCAAGCTAAAGTTGGGGAAAACCATATTCTTAAAGGCATTCGGGACATATTACGATAACAAAGTAGAGGATATTACGGGAAATGTGCGCTGGATACTTTCCGACCGTAAGGTGGGGGATATTCTAGGGAACGGCATTTTTTACGCGAGAAAACCGGGGAGCGCGGAAATAGTCGCGGATTTTAATAGCCGTCTAAGCAGTTTACCCCTTAAGATAATTGTTCTCGATCAGGAGTATCCGGATATGGACAGTGATCCTGATCCGGATAAGCGGCATCCCGCCAAAAACGAAGATAAAAAGGATGAGAAAGACGAGGATCAGGCTATGCCTGAACAGGATGACGCCAATAGCCCGGATCAGAGAAATAGGAACGATCGCGGCCGGGTGGACTCCGGATTATCTAAGGGGCTGATAAAGATAAAGGTCGCTCCGGAGGACCTTAAAATATCTTTAGGCAGGGAAGGCAGCTTGAAGGCCGCCGGGGTGTACAGCGACGGAAGTGAAAAAGACCTTACTTCGTTCGTCTCATGGATAACGCGGGATAAAAGTATCGCTGTTGTTGCCAAGGGTAAACTTGCCGGATTGTCCGAGGGTAAGACCAATGTGTACGCGAAGATGAAAGAAGTGGAGAGCGATCCGGTTTTGATCACGGTTACCGGCCCGGACCTGCTTTCTATAATCGTGACGCCTCAGAAAGCCAGGCTGACATGTCTTGACCGCCTGCAATTAAAGGCAAAGGGTTATTATTCGGATTCTTCTTTCAAGGATATAACTTCACAGGCGGTTTGGCGGATCACCGACCGGAGGATCCTTAAGATAGACAAGGCGCGGATAATCCCTTCGGGATTTGGCAAGACTGAGGTCCGCGCCGAATATTCCGGGGTAAAATCTTTGCCTGTAAGTATCGAGATAATCTTTACCTGGGCCTGGTTCTGGAAAGCATTTTTTATAATGCTGGGGTATCTATTCCTGGCTTCGGTCTTATTATTTTTTGTATTCTACCTGATGATCAAATACAAGGCGGGAAAGATCCGCGAACTTAAGGATGATCCCCGGGAATTCATCTTTGCGGTTTACCATAATTTGAAGAAGGTTATGGATATCTTCGCCTTTACGGCGCGGTCAGGCCAAACCCCGTTAGTTTTCGCCGGATCGGCTGAAGAAAGATTCGCCATAAAGGGCAGGGCCTTTTTAAGACTGACCGAGAAATTCGAAGAAGCCAGGTACAGCAGTAACCCGCTTAGCACTGAAGACGTTGAATTAGCCGGAACATGTTATGAAAAAGCTTTAAACGATATCCTGGCTAATTACGGAAAGGTTTATTTGCTGCGTAAATATCTCCGGGCTTTGGCAGAGCGGGTCCCGTTTTCATTGAAAACCGCAAAGTGTTGATTTACCGGCGTTTCGATGGTATAATCCAGAAGTAACCCGCGTTGCACAACCCTGTAATTTAAGACCTTAAAATGTACGTATTCCTTGTAGCTTTTACCATATTAATGGGTATTGCCGTAGGCTGGTCGATCGGGGCCAATGACGCGGCTAATTCCCTGGGCACCGCGGTTGGTTCCCGGGTTATTAATTTGCGCCAGGCGATCATCTTGATCACTATATTCGGTTTTCTGGGCGCTTATTTCCAGGGGGCTTATGTGGTCAAGACCATCGGCAAAGGGATCGTGCCGATGGACCGGCTGGATAAGAATTTATCCGTATATCTGGCGCTGGTGGCTTCTTTTTCCGCCTGTGTCTGGGTGGTCCTGGCTACTTACTGGAAGATGCCCATTTCCACCAGCCATTCGATCGTCGGAGCGGTTGCCGGCGCGGGCCTGGCTATCGGCGCTCCGGTGAACTGGAAGGTTTTGGGGGATATATTTATCTGCTGGATCTTTACTCCGGTAGGCGCGGCGGTCTTAGGGTACGTATTTTACCGTATCCTGAAAAACTTCTTTTACCGGTTGATCCCGCGAAGGCTCGTTAAGCCTGTGCTTACGGTCTTGATAATCATCGGCGGCTGTTATGTGGCTTTTACCTGGGGCGCTAATGATGTGGCTAACTCCGTGGGGGTTATTTCCGGGGCAGGGATACTTACCCCGACTACCAGCGTTCTGATCGGCGGGCTGGCGATCCTCCTGGGCATAGTTACCTGGGGGTATAAGGTAATTGAGACGGTCGGCACGGAGATCACCAATCTTATGCCTTTAATGGCTTTTGCCGCGCAGCTGGCCAGCGCGATAAACGTGCATATTTACACGCTTTTCGGAATACCGGTATCAACCAGCCATTCGATAGTGGGCGCGATCTTCGGGGTCGGCCTGGTAAAAGGTATCCGGGTCTTGAACCTGCGCATACTTAAAGATATAACTTTATGTTGGCTGGCTACGCCGTTTATTTCCGGGATCATCAGTTTTATCATACTTAAAGCGGTTATGAGTCTTATTAAATGAGCTGAAGTTTTCAGCAGGCGGGATCCTTCGGGGCATCTGCCCCTCAGGATCAAATTTTTCTTCTATAGTAATGTTTGGAAAAATTTGAGGAGGGTATAAAAATGAAAGAGACCAGGAATATTTTAGGCTGGCTGGGAATGGCAGAGGAAATGTCTATCTTGCAAGACGCCCAGAAACATGTGGAAGAGACATATAAGACCGTTACTTATTTCGCCGAGGCTGTCCAGGCTTTCATTAAGGGCGACCTTTCGGCAAAGACCGCGGCCATTGAAAAAGTCAGGGAGAGCGAGCACCAGGCGGATATGCTGCGTTCCAAGATGGTCAGCCAGTTGTCGGAAAGCTTATTAATGCCGCCTGACCGGGAAGACCTTATGCATTCGGTGAAGTCCCTGGATCGTATCGCGGATTGGACCAACGGCGCCGCCAGGATACTCGGTTTTATCGAACAAAAGCTGCCGGATAATGTTTTAAAGAATATCGCTGTTTCCACGGAATTAAATATTGCCTCGATCTCTAAATTGCGTGAAGGGCTTCAAGCCCTTACCAAGAATGACCTCAAAAAAGCGCTGTTGGAATGCGAGGATGTGGCCCGCATTGAGCATGAGGCGGATGACCAGAAGAAAACACTTATAGAGTCTTTGATCCACGCGAAACTGGAACCTGTGACTTTCTTCCTGTGTTATCAGCTGGCGGAATATCTCGAAGGGGTTACCGATAAGATCGAGGACGCGGCTGATTTTGTTAAAGTAGTGGCCATAAAATCCAAATAGGGCCGGGCAAGCTTATATGTGAACTGATTTGATACTTTCCTTGTTGGGTGCTATACTTAAATATTGCGTAAATGGATAAAAAGATAGTTGTTTGGCTCAAGAAACAGGTCAAACAGGCAAAATCCCGGGGTGTTGTCCTGGGCTTAAGCGGCGGATTGGATTCTTGTGTTTCCGCTGTACTGGCTAATAAAGCTTTGGGGAAAAACAGGGTTTTGGCTTTGCTCTTACCCTGCCACAGCGATAAAAACGACCTGAAACATGCATTGCTGGTCAGCCGTAAGTTCGGCATAAAGACCAAGGTTATTGATCTTACCGGAATATATGACAGCCTTCTAAAGGTTTTGCCCGCGGCTGACCGGATGACCCGGGCTAATCTCCGGCCAAGGCTGCGGATGATGGTCCTTTATTATTTTGCCCGGAAATTGGATTACCTGGTCTGCGGAACAAGCAATAAATCCGAATTAATGACCGGGTATTTTACCAAGCATGGAGACGGCGCCAGCGATATCCTGCCTATCGGCAACCTGGTAAAATCTCAGGTCAGGACTTTGGCGCGTAAGTTGGGTATCCCGGATGTGGTTATTGTCAAAGCGCCTACTGCCGGGCTCTGGTCAGGCCAGACCGATGAATCGGATATGGGCATTACTTATCCGGAACTTGATGATATATTGTTGCGCCTGGGAAAAAGCAGAAAGCAGGTTCTTCCCGGGTCTAAAGTCAACAAGGTAAAAAAGCTTATTGATAATTCCGAACATAAAAGGCGCAAGCCCGCTGTTTGCGGGATTGATTGACACCCGATCTTATTGGATAGATCGGTGTTGACAAGTATGCACACCCGGCGCAATTTGTACCCGGCTTTATTTGAATCAGCCGGTGTCCGCCTTGTGGCGGAGAATATGTGCCGGTGTTGTGATGATGGTTGACACCCGGCGTAATCGGAATATACGCCGGTAGCGCGGTAAGCGTACACTTGCTTTTCCGATAAGGCAAGGTGTGTTGCGTTTCAAGTATTTACACCCGGCACAATAGGAATATGTGCCGGTGTTCCATTTCTGTAATTACACCCGATCTTATTGGATAGATCGGTGTCGCATCCGTATGCGAGGAGGATATGATGGACGAGATATTGGAGATATTGGAAAAAGATTGCCGGACTACCAGCGAAGAGATCGCCAAGATGCTTAAGAAGAAACCCGCTGAGGTCAAAAAGGCGGTATCGAAATACGAGAAGGACGGGGTGATCCTGAAGTATAAAGCTGTCATCAACCGGGAATTGGTCCGTGATTCCGACAATGAAGTCCGGGCATTGATAGAAGTAAACCTTATTCCCCAGAAAGACGTGGGATTCGATAAGATCGCTGAGAGGATATACCAGTTCCCGGAGGTTTCCAGCTGTTACCTGCTTTCCGGGACCTATGACCTTTTGCTGATCGTAAGAGGCAAGGATATACATACCGTGTCCAGGTTCATCTCCGAGAAACTTTCTCCGATGGAGAATGTCAGAGGCGTGGTTACGCATTTCCTGCTGAAGAAATACAAGGAAGATGGAGTGGTTTTGAAACAAAAAGAAGATGATAAAAGGATAGCTATTTCTTATTAAAATCCGGGCGATCGAATGAATAAAAATATTGTAGCTACAAAAGTCGAGCAGATGCAGCCGTCAGGGATCCGGGTGTTTTTTGACCTGGTCCTGGGGATGAAGGATGTTATATCCCTGGGCGTGGGCGAGCCGGATTTCGTCACCCCCTGGCAGATCCGCGAAGCCGGGATAACTTCCCTGGAGGAAGGTTTTACCTCTTATACCTCTAATAAAGGGCTGTATAAACTGCGGTTGTCGATCAGCCGTTACCTCAAGAATAAATACGGCCTGGAATATTCGCCGGACGATGAGATCCTGGTTACCGTGGGCGTAAGCGAAGGTATTGACCTGGTCTTGCGCACGATAGTCAACCCCGGGGATAAGATACTCGTCCCTCAGCCGGGATATGTTTCGTATGGTCCGGTCACTGAGCTCGCGGGCGGCATACCGGTGTATATCGATACCTCCAAAGACGGGTTCAAACTGACGCCGGAGAATATTTCCCGGTGTATAGATAATAGGACTAAAGGCATCATCCTGAATTATCCCGTTAATCCCACAGGGGTTTCTTATACCCGCAAGGAGCTTGAGGCGATAAAAAAGGTCCTGTTAAAGCACGATATTTTATGCATATCCGATGAGATATACGGCGATCTTACCTATGACTTCGAGCATGTTTCTTTCCCGTCTTTGAGCGGGGCCAGGGAGAACACGGTGTATTTCAACGGATTCTCCAAAAGTTTTGCCATGACCGGCTGGCGCGTGGGTTACGCCTGCGGCCCCAAGGCGGTGATCGACGCGATGACTAAGATCCACCAATATACGATAATGTGCGTGCCTATTACCAGCCAGATGGCGGCATGCGAGGCGCTGCAGACAGGCAAGCGTTCTGTAGAAGAGATGAAGCGGGAATACAAGAGAAGAAGAGAATTCGTTTTCAGCGAACTTAACCGTATAGGATTCGCTTGTTCTAAACCGCAGGGCGCTTTTTACGCTTTTGCTTCGGTAAAGAAGACCGGCATGCACTGTATGGATTTCGCGAAAAAACTGCTGGAAGAGCAGAAAGTCGCGGTTGTTCCCGGGACCGCTTTCGGGGAGCAGTTCAAGGATTTTGTCCGGATCTCATATGCCTCCAGCTTTGATAATCTCAAAGAGGCTTTTAGCCGGATGGCAGCGTGCATGGCCGATATTAAAAGATAATTTACTCCCGGGCTCAATGGAGAGACCGGTGTTGAGACGATGGCTGACACCCGGCGCAATCGGCACCCGGCTTTATCGGAATCAGCCGGTGTCCGCCCCGTGGCGGAGAATATGCGCCGGTGTTGATTCTCTAATCAAGGAGGGATCAGTGGCTAAGATGACCAATAAGGATATCCTGAAGATAGTCAAGGAACGAAAGATAAAGTTCATTCGTTTATGGTTCACCGATGTCCTGGGTTTTCTGAAGGGATTCGCTATTACCGCCGATGAATTACCCGGCGCCCTGGAAGAAGGGATGGGGTTTGACGGTTCTTCGATCGAGGGCTTTGCCCGCATCGAAGAGTCGGATATGATCGCCAAGCCGGACGTAGATACATTCGCTATCCTGCCCTGGCGTTCCGGTGAAGATTACGCGGTAGCCAGGATGTTCTGCGATATCTATGAGCCCAGCGGCAAGCCTTTTGCCGGCGATCCCCGGTTTGTCCTGAAAAAGATGCTCCGCAGGGCGAAAGATATGGGTTATACCTATAATGTCGGACCGGAACTCGAGTATTTTTATTTCGCTAATTCCAAGGAAGCGCAGCCGCTTGATCAGGGCGGTTATTTTGACCTGGTCCCTCTGGATGTGGCGCAGGACTTGAGAAGAGATACCATATTGAGCATGCAGTCGCTGGGGATCAAGGTTGAATACAGCCATCATGAGGTCGCCGCCAGCCAGCATGAAATAGACTTGCGTTATGACGATGCCCTGACCATGGCTGATAATGTCATGACCTACAGGTTGATAGTCAAGGAAACCGCGCGTAAACATGGTGTTTACGCCACGTTCATGCCTAAACCGATATTCGGGATAAACGGTTCAGGTATGCACGTGCATCAATCGCTGTTTAAGGGCTCCAAGAACGCTTTTTTTGATAAGGACGGCAAGTATCACCTTTCCGAGGTCGGTAAATCTTATACCGCCGGGCTTTTGAAGCACGCGCAGGAGATAACCTCGATAACCAGCCAGTGGGTCAATTCCTATAAAAGGCTGGTCCCGGGATACGAGGCTCCGGTTTATATATGCTGGGCGCAGATGAACCGTTCCGCGCTTATCCGCGTGCCGATGTATAAACCCGGCAAGGAAAAGGCGACCCGTATCGAATACCGCTCGCCTGACCCGGCATGCAACCCGTATCTGGCGTTTTCGGTAATGTTGGCGGCGGGGTTGGACGGCATTGAAAATAAATATAAGCTGGCTGATCCGGCTAATGATAATATATACGACATGAGTGAAGAGGCCAGGGCTAAAGCCGGGATAAAGTCTTTGCCGGAAGACCTGCTTGAGGCGATAAAGATCACCGAGAACAGCAAATTAATAAAGGACTGCCTGGGCGAAAAGGTATTCGCGTATTTCATCCGCAACAAGAAGCTGGAATGGGATGAATATAAGATGCAGGTTACTAAATACGAAGTGGATAAATATCTGCCGATATTATAAAATGAAAAAAACTACAGCTAAAAAAGAAGACAATTATCAGCCGTATTTAAAACAGATCGAGGGGCTTTCGCAGGTGGCCAATCTTATCGCCCGCGGAACTTATTTGGATGAACTCTTGCGCCTGATCGTCAATGTTACAGCTGAGGCTATGGATTCCAAAATATCCTCTCTGATGCTCTTTGATGAGTCCAGGAAAGAGCTGATAGTAAAAGCGACCCAGTCTATATCCGAGGCTTACAATAAGAAGCCGAATATAAAACTGGGAGAGGGGATAGCCGGCAGGGTCGCGCTGGAAAATAAGCCGATCTGTGTGGCTGACTTGAAAAAAGACCCGCGGTATTTGAACAGTAATATAGCTAAGAAAGAAGGTTTGTTTTCCCTGGCCTGCGTTCCATTGACGGTAAAAGGCAGGGTGATCGGGGTATTGAATTGTTATACGCCTAAGAAACACGAATTCAGCAAGAGTGAGCTAGGTATCCTTAGCGCCATGGCTAATCAGGCCGCCCTGGCAATAGAGAACGCCGAGCTCGCTGTCAGGGCGCGCAGCGCGGAAGAGGCGCTGGCAACCCGCAAGTTAGTAGAGCGGGCTAAGGATATCCTCGCTTTAGAGGCGAATATCCCTCCGCAGGAGGCATATCGTTTGATCCAGAAACAATCAATGGATTCCCGCAAGTCAATGCGCGATATCGCCGAGGCGATTATCCTGGCCAAGGACATCAAACCCAAATAGGCAAACTTATCCAATTAAGTTGGGTGTAGATTAGCATCGCAACACCAGCCAGCCTTTTGTCAAATCACGTTTTTAAAAATTATCTTGATCTCCAGGAAGGATTAAACGTATTTTAAGTCCTTAAGAATTGTTTGCTCAGAGAGTTTTCCGGCAGCTCAATTACAGTGGGCCTTCCGTGCGGGCAGGTAAAAGGATCCTGGGAGCTGAGGAGCTGGCTGCGTTGATATTCAGCCTGTTCCGGGTTCATGGAAAACCCGGCCATAACCGATGAACGGCAGGCTCTGCGGGCCAGGGTTTCCGGGTTCAGCTTAGGGATATTCTCTCCGTTTATAAGATTGCGCGCAGCGACCTCGGTATTGGCGATCAGCCGCGGGTGGGAATGTACAGCCAGGGTTTCTTTATCCCAGAGGCTGGTTTGAAAGCCTATTTTTTCCAGGGTTTGTTTATTTTCTTCCCAGAGCAGCAGTTCCGCGGGCGTGAGTTTGATCAGGACCGGGCTGATCAATTGTTCGACCTCGACTTTCCCATTCTCTATCTGCGTCTTTAATTTCTCGAAAGTTATCCTTTCCTGGGCGGCGTGCTGGTCAACCACTAAAAGCGAATCGCCGGATTCAAAAAGAAGGTACTTTTTGTGAAAATTACCCAAGTACCTGCCATTCTTTAATTTTTCCCGTAAACTTTCTTTTTTCTGGCCGAATACATCGCCGGTTTTAAAAAGAATGATATTTTCTTCGAGCGAGAGGTTGTATTGTTTCTGTCCGGATGGTTCTTTGATCATTTCCGGGGTGGAGCCGGGAATATCCTCCCGGTCAACAGCCGCTGAGGCCGCGGGCCTGGGGAATATGTTTTCCTGCGCCTGCATGGCCTGGCTGTTGGTCATTAATAAGTTTTCGCAGAACGGCCTGAGAAGCGCCACTATTTCCAACTCATCCTTTATCTTTACCTCTCTCTTAGCCGGATGGACGTTTACATCCAGCTGGTCCGCTGGCATGGTCAGGTATAAACAGAAGAAAGGATATGTCCCCGGAGGGAAAAGCATCCGGTATATCTCGTTTAAATGAAAACTCAGGGTGCGGTTCTGCACCGGACGGTTATTGACAAAGATGAACTGCAGGTCTTTCCTGGCCCGCTGGATATTAATGTCTCCCAGGACCAGATGGACAGACAGCCCGCGCTGGGGGAAATCCCGCGCGCCTTCGATAATGTGTTTCGCTTCGAGATTCAATGCCCGGCTTATCCGCTGTATATGGTCTTGAGCGGGTTTAAGGTCCAGGATCGTTTTATCGTTATGCGCGATGGTAAAACTTATCCGCGGATATAAAAGCGTATATGGCGTGAATATATCCAGTATCTGGTTCATCTCCGCGGAGTTGGATTTAAGGAACTTTTTCCGGGCAGGGGTGTTGTAAAAAAGCTCGCTTACCAGAATCTCCGTTCCTCTGGACATGGTCACGGGCTTTTTATTCAACCTTTGTCCGCCCCTGAGGTGTATTTCCCAGCCGGTATCCTGATCTTTGGCCTTACTGGATAATATAACGTCCGCCACCGCGGAAACGCTGTAAAGGGCTTCTCCCCGGAATCCCAGGGAGTTTATATTATAGAGGTCGTCGATATTGGTGATCTTGCTGGTGGCATGACGGGAACAGATCTGTTCAAGATCATCCTGCGCTATCCCCGAGCCGTTATCCTTGACGCGTATGGCGGTCTTTCCCGCGCCTTTGATCTCTACCTCGATACTGTCGGCATTGGCGTCAAGGGAGTTCTCCAGTAATTCCTTTAATACCGAAGCCGGGCGCTCAATGACTTCCCCGGCGGCGATCTTGCTGATTATTTCAGGCGGAAGTATGTGTATTTTATTCATTTTTATTAAGTTTATCTTTCAGCTCCTGGAGTTTATTCAGGGCTTTCAAAGGGGTGATGGTGTTCAGGTCGAGGCCCTCTATTTCTTTCTTTAATTCTTCCAATTTCCCGTTCTGTCCCTCGGCAAAAAGGGATAACTGGTCTTCCGCGGGTATCCGGCTGCGGATCTTTTCCTGGAGGTTGCCGTGGACTTCCAGCCGGGTCAGGATCTGCTGCGAACGCTGGACCACTTCTTTGGGTATCCCGGCGAGTTTTGCCACATATATCCCGTAACTTTCATCTGTTCCGCCTGCCAGGATCTTATGCAGGAATATTACTTCGTCGTTCCATTCCTTTACCGCCACGTTGCAGTTATTTACCCCGGGAAATTCTTCCGCCAGCGCCGTGAGTTCGTGGAAATGGGTGGCAAAAAGGGTCCTGATTTTTTGTTTGGCTAAATATTCGGCGATCGCCCATCCCAGGCTTAACCCGTCGAAAGTGGAGGTCCCTCTGCCGATCTCATCCAGGACCACCAGGCTTCTTTCAGAGAGATTGTTCAATATGCCGGCTGTTTCGCTCATCTCGACCATGAAAGTGCTCTGCCCCCGGGATATTTCATCATGCGCCCCGATGCGGGTGAATATTTTGTCTACTATGCCGATCCTGGCCGATTCCGCGGGTATAAAACTGCCCATCTGGGCCATGATCACCAGTATCGCGGTCTGGCGGATATAAGTGGATTTACCGGCCATATTCGGTCCGGTAAGGATTATCAGGTGGTTTTCCGAGCAGTCAAGCTGCGAATCGTTGGGTATAAAAGGATCGGTTATGTTTTTTTCCACCACCGGATGCCGTCCGTCTTTGATCAGTATCTGCCGGTCGTCGGTGATCAGCGGAGCGATGTATCCTTTAGACTGGCTTAAAAGGCTTAATGAATATATAGCGTCAAGCGAGGCGATATCGGAGCTGAAGGCGTGCAGTTTTGGGGAATTGTCCAGGATCGACTTGTAAACTTGTTCCAGCAATTCTTTTTCTATTTTCAATATCTCATCTTCGGCATTGAGTATTTTATCTTCGAAGCTTTTTAATTCCACGGTTATGAATCTTTCGGCATTAGCCAGTGTCTGCCTGCGGATGTAGTCAGAGGGCGCTTTATCCAGATTAGCCTTGCTGATCTCGATGTAATAACCGAATACCTGGTTGAATCCTATCTTAAGCGAATTTATCCCGGTGCGTTTTATTTCTTTTGCCTGCATTTCTTTGAGTTTCGTCTTGCCGTTTTCCAGGATCTCGCGCAATGCGTCCAGTTCGGCATGAAAACCGGTATTGATGATCTTTCCTTCGGCATGGGCCAGAGGGATATCCGGGTTTATGGCTTTGGCCAGGAATTCCCTTAATGCCGGCAAATTCTCCAAATGGAATAAGGTGTTGTTCTTAGCTAAAGGCGAGATCAGTTTTTCCAGGTATGGCTGGCGCAGTAAAGTATTGCGCAAGGCCAACAGGTCTTTGCTTAAGCTGCAGCCGCAGCTGATCCGTGAGATGCTTTTTTCAATATCCGGGATATTTTGGAGCAGGCGCCCGAGTTCTTCCTGTATTTTAGGGTCGTTCTTTAACATTCCCACAGCGTTCTGGCGTTTAAGTATTTTCGCGGTATCTTTCAGCGGGTGATAGAGCCAGCTCTTTAACCGGCGTTTTCCCAGGCTGGTCTGAGTATGGTCGATGATCTTTAAGAGCCCGTCGAGTTCCAACCCTAAGCAGGCGGCAGGGGAGATGAATACCGTGTCGCTGTCCGTATAAAGGCAGATCCGGTCAATATGCCGCAGCGGCCGGCGGTTCATCAATTTAAGGTATTCAAGAAGAGCCCCGCTGGCGCTGATCGCCGCAGGCAGGTCTTCCAGGCCGAATCCGCGCAGGTTATGCGTTTTAAAATGCTCAAGCAGGGCCTTTTTCGCCAGGTCAGTGTTGAAATACCAGTCTTCGACCGGGCTGAGCACCGTTGTTTTCAGCCGCAGCCCGGGATATTTGAATATTTCCCGGACCTTTTTTTCCGCGCTTTGGCCGAATACGCATTCATAGCAATCTATTTTAGCGATGGCGTCTAATAACTGGCTGATATCCGTATATTCAGCGGCTTGTATAGAACCGCTGGCGTTGTCGGTGAAGCTTAACCCGAATCTTTTATCCTTGAAATCCAGGCAGATAATATTCCGGGACTCAAAGCTTGTCTCATCTATGAATGTCCCGGTGGTGATCACCCGGATGACCTCGCGTTTGACCAGCCCTTTGGCTAAGGATGGGTCCTCAACCTGTTCGCAGATAGCCACTTTTAACCCGGCTTTGATCAGCTTCGCCACATAGGTATCAGCGGCGTGAAAAGGGATCCCGCACATGGGGATCCTGCCGGATTTACCGGCGTCCCGGGAGGTAAGCACCACATCCAGGATCCCGCAGGCCTTGGTCGCGTCATCCATGAACATTTCATAGAAATCGCCCAGCCGGAAGAATAAAATACAATCTTTATAATTGGCTTTTACTTCCTGATATTGCTTGAGCATGGGGGTGATGTTATTTTCCATAAATATAGTTATACCACAATTAACGCCTTAGTTCAAGACCGGGTCTTCTAACCTGTTGCGGTTAAATGAAATAGGCGGTAAAATTATTTTAAGAAAACGCTTTCCGGCAGGGGATGAAACAGCTTGAAATACGATAGTTTATAGGTTATTTTTAATTATACTGTAACAGACAAGTTATCTATATATAATATAAAATAATTAAGGAAGGACACGGTTCTTAATCCATTTTATGAGAGATGGGTATTTTTTATACCTGATAAATAATAACTTTAAAAAACTATTTTATCTATGAAGAGAATAATAGCCTTTATAATCAGCTTTTGTCTCATTTTTGAACAGACTGGTTTTGCCCAGGTCGCGGTGCAATTGGGCATACCCGGATATGCCCAAGGCTCATCCTCGCCAGAAAAGTTCCGTCCCGCTCATCTGCGGTATCTATCTTATGATACCCTGAAAAATAATTTCCGGATGCTGTTGGATAAAGGGGATGAAAAGAGTGCCAAGGAAGACGAGCTAAAGATATCAGCCCGGGAACTGTTCAGGTATTTTCTTATTGGTTTAACCTTGCCTAATGACAGTTTCTGGGTAAACCTGCGTCCGGATTCCCCGGATGATGTTATTGACCCGGACCTGGCCAAAACAGATATCGGCAGGGTCTTTCTTGAGGCGGATGTGCAGTTAAAAAAAGATACTGCCCGTTACACCTCGCCTGGGACAACTGAAGGCAAGCAATATTGGGCCAGGATTTATCAAAAAGCGAATGAATTGTTCGCCTCTGAGAATATCGATATACCCACCTTGACCCGGCCCTGGATCGTCCCTAACGAGATAATACTGGGGGGGGCCGGAGGCAGTGTTTATATCTATAAAGCCAGCCTCAAGGTAATGCTGGAATCTGATTATTTAAAGAACTCCGCCACTTATTCTTTTCAGGATGAACGCTTGAAGATACTTAATGAATATTCCGCCGGGCTGATCAGGGAATTGATAATCCCCAAGTTAACCAAAGATGTAAATACCTCGCCAAAATACGCCGGCCTAAGGCAGGTTTATTATTCGCTGATCCTTGCCCAATGGTTCAAGAAGCGATCTAAAGATAACATAGGGACATCCAGAATCATAGACCAGAAAGATCTGACCGGCCTGGTTTCAGCGGAATCGTGGTCTAAAGACACATATTTCCGGCAATATCAGGAATCTTTCCGCAAAGGCGAATATAACCTCCAGGAATATAACCAAACGCCTTACGGACAAACAGTAAGGCAATATTTCAGCGGGGGGATCGATCTTCAGGCCGAGCAACCCCTGGTGACTTACAAAGAAAGTTTTGACCCGTTTTATTTGGTCAATACGGAAGTATTTAATGCGGGGATATCCCTGGATAGGTTCGATCCAACTTTGGAAACCATAAAAATAGAAAGAGGAAATGTAAAGGTCGAATCCGGTGTTTTGCAAAACGACGGCAGAGAGGTCCAGAAAGATGATGGATTGGCTGGGCAGTATAGTGGTAACAATCCGCAAATATATGCGGATATGAAAGCGCAGAAAGCCTCGAGAAAGAATATTAAAGGTATCATTGAATTAGAAACTAAGCTTCAGGATGGAGATCAGTGGGTCCGCGCAGCAGCAGCGCAGGCGTTAGGCTTGGTATACGCGGAAATGGTCAAGCACGGCAGGCAGCCGGATTTACCTGCCTTAGAAATCAGGCTAGAAGATAAATATGGGACTGTTAGGATAAAGGCTGGGCAGGCATTAGGTTTGGTATACGCGGAGATGGTCAGGCAAGATCGATTGCCATTAGCCGTCTTAGAAACCAGTTTTGAGCATGCAGACTCTGTACTTTATACGCCAGTAGCGCAGGCAATAGGCCAGATATACGCAGAGATGGTCGAAGCAGGCCAATTGTCAGTATCCGGTTTAGAAACCGGACTTCGGGATAAAGATTGGAAAGTCCGCGCAGCAGCAGCGCAGGCATTAGGTTTGGCATACGCGAAGATGGTCAAGCAAGGCGGGCAGCCGGATTTATCCGCCTTAGAAGCCAGGCTTAAAGATGAAGATGTGTACTTTGGTCAATCTTTAGTCCAGGGATTAAGCCAGGTATACGCCGAGCAGGTTAGACAAAGCCAATTGCCAGTAGCCGTTTTAGAAACCAGGCTTCAGGATAAAAATAGCCTGGTGCGTGCGGCCGCAGTGCGGGCATTAGGTTTGATATACGCGGAGATGGTCAAACAAGGCGGGCAGCCGGATTTATCTAGCTTAAAAGCCGGGCTCAAAGATGGATACGGGTGGGTTAGTTTCCTGGCAGGGCAGGGACTAAGTCAGGTATACGCGGAGCAGGTTAGACAAGGTAAACTGTCATTATCCGTCTTAGAAGAAGGGCTCAAGGATGAAAATATTGAGGTTGCGTCAGTAGCGCAAGCATTAGCTTTGTTATACGCGGAAAGGCTGAACCAGGATAAAATATTAGACGGGGATTATATCAAATATGAATTATGGCGAAAAGAGAAACTGCTCTACCGGGATGATATAACGGATGAATATTTTAATTCTGTTGATCCGCAAGCCTATCTTATCTCTTTGAAACAACAAGCAGAGCAGGTTATAAACAAAGGTTTTGATTATAATAACGCGAATGAGTTGTTTTTTGTTTTTTTTGTTCTAAAGAGCAATGGCGTTAAGATGGACTTCGGGCAATTCCATAAAAGACTCGATGAACTCCGGGAATTCGATCAGGCATACGCCGGGTATTTCAAGAGTCTTTTTTCCCGGAAGCAGGGAGTAGGCATAAAAGGAAAGGATAACTACCGCCGGAGAACTCAGGAGGTGCTGGATGTGTTCAAAGGCAAAACAGCCATAGAGTATTTTTGTGATGAGGTCAATGACAGGAAATACGCAAGCACCTTCGAATTAGAATCGAAAGTCTTGCTGGATAGTCTCGGGAAGATTTACCCCGAATTCACCGATCAAGATGGGTTTTTAGAGGCGCTGGTCAGGTTCTTAAAGAGTAACCATTACAGCGTGGATCGTAGCGAGAGAATCGCCGCCGCAAAGAATTTCGTGGTGGAGCTTAATAAAAACAAGATTGTCCTTTTTGTTCTCGAAAGTGATAATCCCTTTGCTCTGGAGTTGTACAAGATTGCCCTACGGTCGGTCCTGGAAGTCCTGGTTCTAGAAGACGAATATTTAGGAGAATACTCCGTATATGAAAGGCAGATAAGAAAAATAAAGAACGCTAGCTTTACTGAAGACGTGGAAACAATGAACAGTAATTTTGGGTTAAATAAAAGATATATCAAGGCGATAATAGATTCGGGAGGCAGCAATACGTCACTGCTATTGGAGAGTTTTCTGCATGAATTCGGGCACAATGATGTAGAGGATCTTTACCCGTTTGGAATAGTGAGAGTCTATCATGACACAAGGGGCGGAGGGCAGCAAATTAAATATCTGGCTAGAACAGCCGAATTCTTAGCGGATAAATTCGCCCTCGACCAATCGGCGAAACTGGGGTTATCAGTAGAGGCGTTCTTGGGATGGAATAAGAAGATAGAAACTTACCGCGGTTTTGATTGGGAGTATACGCATCAATTCCCTCGATACCTGCAGTATTTATTGTATGAAAAGGGGAAATTGCAGGATTTTAGTTACGAGGATTTGAGAGAAAGATACTTAAAGATTTTTTCCGACGATATTACCTCTTGGAGCCAATGGAAACCGATCAACGAGTATTACGATTTTCTTAATAAATATGCCGAATGGGATAAGGATAAACAGGAAAAGCATAGCGGAGAATTTGCGGAAAAAAAGAGCGCATACTTAAAAGCCGCGGAAGAAATCCAGGTTTTAAAGATCCCGAAAAACATGCTTTGGGATATCCTGGTGGATTTAGGGCTTTTTCACCAAGCAGAAAGAAAGGATGTTCTTGCGGGGTTCAAGGGTTGGCAAGATACGATAAAGAGTATCAGCGTTCCGGAATCCGGCGGCGGCGAAGCGCAGAATGACGGCGGATATAAAACGATCGCCAGCCCGGCAGAGTTGATCGGGTATATAAAAGAATTCGCGGGGAAAGCAGGCGGTCCTAATAAACTGAAGGTCTGGCTCGATATTGATAATACCGTATTTGACCACAAGTTCGACCCTGAGGGCGATGTTTTTTATCCTACTCAGGAATTCGTCCCCGATAGAATTAAAATGTTACGGTCATTTATGTCCGAGAAGGAATTCGCGGATTCTAAAACAAATATCGCCGATGAGATAACTCAAGAGTGCGTTTTTTGGGAGAAAAGATGGTTCGCTTCAGGGCTGCTCAAGCCGGTAAAAGGTATCCCGGAATTACTGCGTTTCGCGAAAGAAAACGGCGTAGAGGTTAATTTGATCACTAACCGTCCGGCTGATCCCGGACTTAGGGAAGTAACAATAAATATCCTTAATAGCCTGAATATCAGACGGGGCGCGCAATATTCCAATATCATTTTTGTCGGCGCAGGCAATGGCAAGGCTGAGAGGATAAAAGAAAACATCAAGGATGCGCAGCGGGCGCTTTTTGTCGATAACGACGAAAGATCAGCGCGGAGCATCGGGGAGCAATTAATCGGGCTCCCGGCAACCGCTTTTCACCTGGATCGGGCCAGCCAGGAAGGTAAATTTTCTTATGACTACTTTATAAGTAAAGCGAAAGAATTGCCGCTGAGCGATCTGACAATATCCACGGATAAAGCTAAAGCGGAACTGTATTTGGGCTGCGCGGCGTTGGAGATAGCTAAACTGCCTGAAAAAGAACAAGCCATAAAAATACGCGAGATTAAGAATTTAATTCAGGGAAAGAGATTAAATCGTCCGGGAAGCATAGACATTAAGTATATAGATATATGCTTGAATGATATTGATAAGGGAATTAAAACCTCCCGCCAGGATGGAGGCACCCTGGTGTTTGAGAGCGACCCGGCGAAGCGGCTTGACCAGATCAGCGGCTTACTTAAGGAGATCGATAAAGAGTTATCCCAGCCAGGAACCGGGAATCTGCCTTTGGCCGCGGTGATCTCGGATTACCATGGTGACGCTAAAAGGCTGGCTGAGCTTATGAGCAGCGCTTTGAATAAACTCTCGGGATTTGAAGGCAAGCTTGACCCGGCGGTCCCGATCGAACAACAGATGAACAGCCAGGGCCTGTCGCTTAAAACAATGAAAGGCGCGATCTATTTTAACGGCGATCTTCTGGACAGAGGGCCTGAAGGGATCAAGTGTTTTCTTATGGTCAAAGAATTGGTCGAGGTTGCCCCGGACAGGGTGCAATATAACAGCGGCAACCACGATCTCTGGGCGTTCTTGAACCTGATGGGTTTCCACCTGCCCTGGTATGAGGGATACAATTTCTACGAGAACACAGGAGAAGATACCGCTGTTGCGAAGGAAGCGGCTGCTGCGGCGATGGCAGTTAAGTTGCACAGCATTACTGAGCCGCGTTTTTTCAACTCCGTCAGCGCGCTTAATTACTGGACTAAGAGATTAGCCGAATACAATAAACTGCAGGCCGAGTTCCACAAGAAATTCTTCCTGGTGAACCCTGAAGAAGAAAATCCGGAAAAGCAGATCAGCAAAGCCAAAGAGACAAGGGAGAGGTTCAACGGCTATTACGAGAAGTACGGAAAGGGCTGGAATAAAGACCAGGTGCATACCTGGGAATTCTTTGTCGGTAATTTCGCCACTTTGGATGTCCCGGACCCGGAAGTAGGATTGAACGGGATTGGCAAGACTTCAGCGGGATGGTGGCAGGATATCCATAAAGAGCTGATGAAAGGCCGTGAGGCGCGCAGCAATACCGGCGCGGACGCTGAAGAATTAGCCGCCTGGGATGAGGCTGTAAAGCAGGCTGGGGTTATCGCCAAAGCGGTGCAGGAGAGATTGGATACCGCTGTTAAAAAAGGCGACTGGATGTACCTGGTCCTGGAATCGATCAACAGTAAAGCCTACGAGTCAGTGGAGTGGTGGGGCAAGGACTGGTCAAGCCACAAAGGATGGGGCGAAGCGGTGATCAAAGAGATAGAGAATATGACCAAGGCGGGTTTTCTCAAAGGAGAACCGGAGAAGATCGGCCAGGACAATTATATTCAGAGCCCGACTTTGCAGGCTTTAGCGGATTTCTACCGTAAGAACTTCAATCTTTATCTTAAGGATGCTTACGGCAACGTGGTAACCCATGGCTGGCTGCCTGTGGCTGATGACGGGAGCATAACCATTACATATAAAGGTAAGAATTATACAGGCAAGGAAGTTTTTGGAGGGTTGGATGCTATATCCAAAGATGTGAAAGACACAAATAAGCCGCTTAAAGAGGTGTGGGAAGGATTGAATATAGTCAATTCCTGGTACGCTGACGCGACCACCACGCTTAAACCTAAGAACGTGAAGAATTACCGGGAGAAGATCGGTATTGCCAAGATCCAGTCGAATTTAGGGGTGCGTAACTGGTTGACCGGGCATAATCCGTTGAACAAATTAAAGACTTCTTTCATGAATGTCCAGGATGGTTACGCGCATTTTGAGATAGATAAAGGAATGGCTGACAAGTTTGGCCATGAAGGCGCGTACGCGCTGATCGGGCCTGACGGGATCAAGGCCTATGGTTTTGAGGCTAAGGCCAGCAAGGAGATAGTTGAGGCGCCCAAGACCGTTATCGCGGGAAAAGAAGGCAAGGCTGATACGGTGTTCGAGAATAAAGGCAAGGACGGCAGGGAATTCCTTACTGCGGCGAAAAAGGATTTGGAGGAGGAATTTAAAAAGTCCTTCGAACAGTTTAAGCCTGATTTTAGGGATATGGATACTATTGACAGAGTATTGCAAGCGGTAAAAGAAATAGGCGGCGCGCTGAACGGTATAGGCAATAAAGGGCCAGTAAATGAAAACGGCAGTGCCGGGAAAAAAGACGGAGGTTTTGCCCCGGGCATGCGAGATCCGGGAAAATATACGATCCATCTGAAGAATGTTGTTACAGGGAAGGAATTCGAACTCCGCAGGGTTGACCCGGAATATGAAAGCTTCTCAGTCTGGGTAGATAATACCGAGCTGGACAGTCTTTTTGAGTTTGATGAAGATAGCGCCTCGATCACTGTCCATAGTATGGGAGTTCCGAATGAATATACTGCGCAGGGAATAGGGCTCACTGTGCTCAAATATTTAGCTGAGCGCGCGAAGGCAAAAGGCAAGAGCTTGGTTTTGCACAATGTGGTCAGTTATGCTGTGGCCAGGATGTGTTATGAACACATTAGTAATAACGCGCTATATCGTATTAATAAAACGGATTGGAAGAGTTTTGAAGCGATCGATTGGTTGGAGAAATTCGGCCCGGTTGTAATAGGCATTAATGATAAACACTTTTTGAAATATCGGAAAACGCCGGGGACCGGAGCGTTTGAGTATATCCCTTCTGATAATGAAGATATCGAGCAACGCGAAATAGAGGATGAATTAGCCCGGAGCATTTCAGTGCGGTTGCAAGGTGGCAAGGTTTTTGCGGAATGGAACCATTCATCCGGCAAAACGCCTCTTGCCTGCCAGGTTTTTCTGACAGAAATGATCCCGGAAGTCCGCATAAAGGGTGACGATATTATGCCGGTTGGTATGAAAGCCAAGGGCAATACTGAAGGGCGCGACGGCGGACAAAAGGCGGATAAGTTCAATTTGAAGACTTACTTCTCTTATATCCAGGAAGCGAGGGACCGGGGAGATATCATTGAACCAGCTGTTCCTAAAGACCCGGATTTAATGGCTCCGGAGAGCTTCGGGCTGGCGTATGTAAATACGCGCTTTTTGTTCCCCGATGGCAAGGATATTCTGGAAGAAGTGGTCATGAACGGGAAAACCGATCTGTCCGCGCTGGTTATTGGCCCGGGCACAGGTCGGGAATGCTGGGATATTAACGCGCTGGCAAGAAAGAGAAATAAAAAGATCCGGGTGGATACAGTGGGGCTTACCGCTCTCCCGGACAGGTTGCGTTTAAAAAGAAACCGCATAGAGATCAAGCATCTGCTTATTGATTTTGTCGAGCAGAATCCTGGAAGGATCCTGGAAGGACTGGAGGATTTTCTGGACGGGAATGCCGCCGCTATTCAAGATATAAGGGAAGGGATTAATTCAAAGGATGGCGCTGTTCCTTTAAAACTGGCCCTTGATTTACAGAATCAAGGTGAGGGATATGAGATTTACGCGGTCCTGGATAAACCATATATCAATAAGCAATACATCGGAAATTTGAACAGCTTGACGCTTGAAGGGACCTACGATTTTATTTATGACAACCGCGGCGGATTCTTTTATTCAGTGAAAAATGAAGGTTTGTCCAGGACGCTCGCTCAGGTTTTGCCGCTTTTGAGCCCGGATGGCATATTCTACTGTGATTTCCTGGACCGGAAATTCTGGCGTTCCGGCCAAGGCGACATAATGCCGCCGGGGTTCATTATTGTCACTTTCAAACAAGAAAGCCATGTGGTGGCCATGAGAAAAGACTCGGCTAATTTTAAGCGCGTTGAAGAATACCTGTCCGGGCAGGAAAAACTAACTGAAGGTGTTTACAGGTTAAATGATTTCAAGTCTTTCTTAAGAGAGCTCAAGGGCCCAGCCCGGATTTTACCAGCCAAAAGCCCGGTAGATATATCCGCCCCGGCGCGCGACGGCGGAATGGTGCAGAAAATACTCGCGAAAAACCTTGCTTCGTTAGTTGTCGGCTCTGTTGGGGTTTCCGGGGCTGTGATTGACGCGAAGAAAGCCTGGGGAATTTTTCTCAAGGTGGATAATGGGAAAGCCGGCGGCTTATCGCGCGAGTTCGCGCGTCAGATAGCGCTGGTGGACCCGGTATCTGCGGAAATCGGACCGGAGTTGCGCCGGGAATCCGAAGAACACAATATACTTGAGATCATTGGCCAGCTGGATGGTGAAGGATCCATGGCTAAAGATACTGATTTTCTTATCTTTGTCAATAAGCAAGGTGTCGTTCAGGGGAAGATGCGCATGCGCGTATCAAATCCGGGCAAAGGTACATTGATAATACTGTGGGTCATTCCTGAGTTGCAGAATGCCGGTAATGGCATAGGGACAATGCTTCTGGATGTCTTTTTCAGGATATTGCGCGATCAGAATATCAAAGAAGCTTTGATCCCGTCTGCCGCTGACGCGGCAGGTTTTTATAAGAAATATCTAAAAGGAAAAGAAGTCGCTGCGCGGGATTACAAAATCGACAAGCGCACTATTGTTGATAATGGAGTTGCGTTTTGGATCCCCAGGACAACCATACAAAAGATAGCAAGCTCCGCTGAAAGAAAAGACGGCGGAGAGGTTAAAGATGCTATCGAGCGCTGGTTGCAAGATAGGGGATTAGCGCGTTTCAGGATCAAATTATTTAAAGGCGGCAAAGAGGCAAATGTTAATGAAGAGAAAGAGCTATTCATCAAAGAGTTTGACAGGATATACGCTCAGGTCCCGGTTACATTCAACGGGATCTACGCCCCGCGGGGCAACATGGATGTATTTTATATGTTTTTAAGGGAGATCGCCGAAAATAGTTTTGACGCCGTATCTTCATTCTATGACCCGGCGCTGAAACTCCTGCCGGCGGATACCGATGAGAAGAACATGGCGATCGATCTGGAATTAATTAAAATAGATGACAATGATGTTTTGAAGATCATTGTCAGCGATAATGGCGCGGGCTCGCGGTCCGCGGGCACGGACGACAAAATAAAAGCGCATAAAAGAGGCGATAAAAGGTATTTCGGGCGCAAAGGCCTGGCCGAAGATATAAACCGCTCGTTCATACTGGGGCGGTGGAAAGGCACTGGTTTAAAAGTCAATAAATTAGGTAAATGCTATGAACGAAAAACAGAAGAGCTGGGTTCGGTTACCACAGCTTTTATACCGCTTCAGTTCTTTCAATTAAAAAGCGTTGCTGAAGAACAAACTTTTTTGAAAGACGGCGGTGTAGTTTCATTAAGTATTCCCCTTTTCGCATATAATACCGCTACACCGGAAAAGTTAAAGTCATTTGTTGAGGAAATGGCTCAAGATCGGAAAGAATTTGCCGCCGCTGGGAATAATGTCTTGGCAGGTTATCAGAGAATTGTCCGGGGTATCGAAGAAAGCGCGGGATTCGAAGAAGCGCCCCTGCATAGCATAGGAAACACCTTGATTTCTTTTGCCGGCGGCATAGATATTTTCTTGTTCGGATTGAACCGTCAGGCTAACGGGGTCAATGATTTAATCATTATCGATAACCGGCCTTTTGGCGGCATCCAGGATATTTACCGCCCTAATCACGCTCCTGTTTTACAGCGGTATTATAAGATCGGTTCTGATTCCGGAGAAGCTTTGGATAAAGCCCGCGTTGCCGGAAATATCGCTTTAGAAAGAATAATGGCGGGATTAAACGGTGAGATCAAAGGGGTTTATTATTTTGTAATTAATCCTGATGGAACTTTGGCATTTCTGGAAGAAAAACAGTTAAGTGCGGGCGTACCCAGCAGTAATGCGGTAATCGAGTTCGTTGATCCGGAAAATAAAACGGGGGCCAAGAGGTTCTGGTATATACAGCAGGATATTAACGCGGATACCCCGGGCTTCTCAAACTTTATTTCGGGTTTAAACTTTGACACGCTGGTGATCAAGGCGGGTTTTGATTTGTTTTCTAAAGACTCTGGTTTATTCGATCGGCAAAAAGCGATCGAGAAGATCGTCGCGCCTGCTCGCAGGAATAACGCACTTGTCATTACAGATAGTGACGAGAATTCAAGAGTGCGTTATTCAATGTGGGCGTTGAATCCAAAGGCGTTGGCTTTGAACGGAATAAAATTCGGTTTGTCGGACCAGGTATTGCATTTTGGTCGGGCAGAGAGGTTGATCTTTGTTGATGCGAATGAGGAAAAAGACGGCGGGGAGGGTATCGAAGCGAATAAAAGTGATATCGAGAGCGCTCTGCTATCAGGCGAGTTGAAAAAGGCGAGCTGGGTTAAAGCCCATAGTTTCATTGAGCAAATAGTCAGTTCAGGAAGATCCGATGAGGAAATAGTCAAAGAGATGAATGTTTGTTTGAGCTATCCGGAGAATGTTTATATCCGCGCCTGGGCCGCGGTCGCTTTAGGCAGAATAAAGAATGAACAGTCGGTGGAATTGTTGATAGCGCATTTGAAGACAGAAGACCAAGAGGCTAAAGATACAAATGGCGGCCAGGAGAGTTTCCAGGTTATCGCGGCCATTGTCGGGGCTTTAGCCATGCTGGGAGACCCCAGGGCGATAAAACCACTGGAAGAGCTCTTGCAGCATCATCCTAATTGTTCGCCGGCGGAGATGGCAATAGCGAAAATCCTGTTAAAGAATGCCGCGGTAAACGAGGTAAATGCCCCGTTTGATAATGATAAATACGCGCAGCGGGATGGCGGGGATAAAGGCGGTATTGACCTGCGCAGCCTGCCTATCGTCAGTCATCCGGGGTCTGTCCTGTCCGCTGGCGTTAATTCCAGGTTGGTTGATATGGATATGGAAGGGGAATGGAAGCATATCCGGAATATGGTCAATTCCGGATTTATTCCTAATATGGAACGCCTCCGGGATTATGCGGCTGCCTGCTGTCAGAAAGGCATTATTGACCGGCAGAAAGAGAATATCCTTCTTTGTGCCGCCGAGATCCTCCGTATCGAAGAGGACAAGAACCTGGATACGGATCCAGGGATGAAAGCGCTCCTGGTCAGCATCGACCAAGTCTCCTGATCAAGACCCGGTCTTGGAAGTGGTTGCGGACAGATGGTTTACAAGAAACGGCCTTATTAATACTTGACTGCTATCTTTTTTATGCTATATTAAGACTGCTCCGTTTCTGGAACTGCAGAGGTTCTTGGTCGCAAGAGCTCCCTCAGTAGGTAAAGCTTGGAAAATCCTCCCAATACCGTAGTAAATCAAAAAATTTGTGTTTAAACCGCTTTTTATTTCTATTATCTTTTAGCGTTAACTAACATGACCGGTGAATAAAATTATCAATAATATCCATTTTTTATTTGATCCATTAAGCCTTTTCTTCCTGGCGGTTATAGCTGTAGTTTCCCTGCCGTCTGTGATCTATTCTATCGGGTACTTGAAAAACCAGTTTAACCGGACCAGGATAGCTTACCTTAATATGCTCACCGGTCTTTTTATCGTTTCTATGGCCGGAGTGGTTATTTCCGGGAATATTTTAGTATTTTTGATAGCCTGGGAATTGATGAGCCTCATATCTTTTTTCCTTGTCGCTTTTGAATACGAGCATGAACAATCGATAAAGGCCTCGATCATTTATATCGTTATGACCCATGTCGGCACAGCCTTTATTATCGCCGCTTTTATGCTTTTATATAAATATTGCGGTTCGTTCGATATGGAAACGATCCGGGCCAACGCCGCCGCCATCCCCGGGAATATCCGCGGCCTGATCTTTGTGTTCCTGCTGATAGGTTTCGGCACTAAGGCCGGGATCGTGCCTTTGCATCTCTGGCTGCCTTACGCCCATCCTCAGGCGCCCAGCCATATCTCCAGCCTGATGTCCGGGGTAATGATCAAGACCGCTGTTTACGGGATCATCCGGTTTGTCATATATATTATCGGGGTTAATACTGTTTGGTGGGCGGGATTTGTCCTGTTCTTCGCGGTTGTCTCCTGCCTGGTGGGGGTGATCTACGCGCTTATGGTCCAGGATATCAAGAAACTGCTGGCGTATTCCAGCATAGAAAATATGGGGATAATCTTACTGGGAATAGGCCTGGCTATGCTTTTTATGGCTTTGAAGCAGCCCTATCTGGCGGTATTCAGCCTTGCCGCGGGTTTATTCCATCTGATCAATCACGCCGTATTTAAAGGCTTTTTGTTCCTTTGCGCGGGAAGCGTTTATAAATCCGTTAAAACCCGGGATATGGAAAAGATGGGCGGATTGATCAAGGTTATGCCCTGGACAGCGGGTTTTTTCCTTTTAGGCGCTATGGCTATTTCCGGATTGCCGCCTTTAAACGGGTTTGTCAGCGAATGGATGACCTTGCAGGCTTTTTTTATGGGAGCGATAAAAGCGGATTCCGGCATACTTAGACTTTCATTAGGGCTGGGAGCGTCCGCGCTGACTTTCACCAGCGGCCTTGCCGCGGCCTGTTTTGTCAAAGCTTTCGGCATAAGTTTCCTGGCGCTGCCCAGGAGCAGGCAGGCGCAAGAGGCTAAAGAAGCCGGTTTATCCATGCGCCTGGGTATGGCGATACTGGCTGTTTTGATCGTGGTTTTAGGGGTCTTCGCGGCTTTCATTGTTAAGATCCTGTCCAGGGTCGCGGGATACAGTTGTTCAATAGATACCGCGGGCATGGTATTCAATGTTAATAATTTTATTTTAAGCCCCCAGCTGATGAAGGGGGTTTATCTTTCGCCTGTTTTGCTGGGTTGGGGACTTTTATTGTTTGGAGCGGGAGCGGGGGTAAGTTATTTTATTTTCGGCAGGAACAAGACCAGGGAATACAAAACCTGGGATTGCGGTTATTATAATATGACCAGCCGCAACGAATATACGGCTACCGGTTTTTCCAAGCCTTTTCAGGTGGCTTTCAGTTTTTTCCTTTTTCCCTATCGCCGGACCCAGAAGATCCGCGAATCATCTTACCATGTGAGATCATTCAGTTATGAGACCCATACTACTCCGGTTTTCAAGAAATACCTTTATGAGCCGCTCTTGGGCCTGATAGTGAAAACAGCCGGTTTTATGCGCCGGATCCAGCCGGGGAGCATACATCTGTATATAGGATACATTTTGTTGACGGTATTTTTATTGATAATATTCATGAGGAAATTTTAGACAATGAAGATATTTTTTATTTGCTTACAATTCATCTTGGCTGTTCTGCTGGCGCCTTTGGTCAGCGGGATGATCACCCGGGTCAAAAATAACCTCAGGATGAGAAGGGGCGCGCCTGTATTACAGCCTTATTACAACCTGGCCAAGCTTTTTTATAAAGATGAGGTGGTTTCGCTGACCGCTTCCTGGATATTCCGGGTAACGCCGTTTATCGTATTCGCTTCGTCGGCGGCAGTTTTGGCCTTGACTCCGATGGTTATCAGCGCGAGCCCTGTTTACTACGCCGGTGACATACTGGCGATAATATTTATCCTGGCCCTGGGCCGTTTTTTCTTAAGCCTGGCTGGTTTGGACGCGGGCAGCGCTTTCGGAGGCATGGGCTCATCACGGGAGATGTTTATTTCCAGTATCGCCGAACCCGCGGCATGCCTGGCGGTCTTCAGCCTGATGCTTGGCCGCGCCAGCACCAACCCTGAGCTTATCTCCGCGGCCGGGTATCCGCATCTGGGGACAATATGCGCGGGGCTCTGCCTGTTCATGATCGCCCTGGCTGAGACTTCGCGTTTGCCTGTCGATAATCAGGAAACGCACCTGGAATTGACCATGATCCATGAAGCTATGGTCCTGGAATATTCCGGCAGGTCCCTGGCGTTCATTGAGCTGTCTTCCTATATAAAACAATTCTTCTGGTTCAGCCTGCTCAGCTACCTGGTCTTCCCGGTTACCGCGGATATCCCGGCGGGGTTTGTTCAAGCCGGGGCTGCCGCTGTTTTATTCCTGGCCAAGATCGTTGCCCTGTCGGTCATAGTCGCGATAGTAGAGTCGCTGGTGGCTAAGATGCGGTTGTTCAGGGTAGTGGATTATTTCGGATTCGCCGTTATCCTGGGGATAATGGCGGTGATCAGCGTTTTTACCGGGTTATAATTATGGAAACAACAATTATCTTAGCTGTTATTGCCGGAGCTTACCTTATGATGGCGGCTAAAAGGATCGCCAGCCTGGTGACCGCTTTCAGGCTGCAATCGTTCCTGCTTTTTATCTATACCTTGATCGAGGCGTTAAAACAGCGGCACGCGGAATTATACATTGTCGCCTTGCTTTTATTCGTCCTGAAAGTGGTTTTGATCCCGCATATCCTAGCTAAGATAGTGCGTAAGATCAAAGTGAATGAGAATCTCGGGCTTTTTGTCAATGTGCAGCTTTCTTTGCTCATCGGCCTGGGCTTCACTTATTGTTCCTGGATATTCTCGCGCATGGTCGTGCCTACTCAGGATACTTCGATGGCGATCGCTTTGACCGCCGCGTTCACCGTGACCCTGGCCGGTATGTTCATCATGATCTTCCGGATGAAGGCGCTTTCCCAGACCATCGGGCTTTTAGTCATGGAGAACGGGATATTCCTTCTGGCCGCGTCTATCGCCGGAGGCATGCCGTTTTTCGTGGAGATCGCCATTTTTATGGATATTTTGATCAGCGTGATAATTCTTAACGTATTTGTGTACCGGATCAATAAACTCTTTACCCATATTGACGCCGGAAAACTGAACCAGTTAAAAGGATAAAAAAGTGCGCTTCCTGTCTATATTCATTATCCCGGTTATTTTAGGCTTGGTTTCGTTGTGCGGCCGCAGGACCAGGCTCTTAGGCCTGGCGCACGCCTGCGGGTACCTGCTGATCATCGCCGCCGCGGGGATAATATTCTTTAAAACCGTTTTTCTCCATCAAACTCTGGAGGCGTTTAATTTCTTTTTCCTGGACGGGCTGAGCGCGTTCTTCCTGGCGGTGATCGCCATGGTGGGATTTTCAGCCAGCCTTTATTCCATAGGGTATATACAGGCGGATATCGATAAAGGGATACTTTCAATAAGAAAATCCCAGCTTTATTACCTGCTTTTCGACCTGTTCCTGCTTTCAATGATCATGGTCGTTTCAGTGAACAACCTGGGCATGCTCTGGGTATGTATTGAAATGACCACTCTGGTCTCGGCGTTCCTGGTAGGGTTCTACCGGACCAAAGAATCGCTGGAAGCCGCCTGGAAATACATCATTGTCTGTTCAGTGGGTATCATCCTCGCCCTTTTAGGGACGATCCTTTTCAGCTATGCCTTGTCTTTCGCCGCTGGCCCCAAGAGCCTTAACTGGACGGATATGATCGCTTACAGCCAGAAACTGGATAAGAATATCTTGAAGATCGCCTTTATTTTTATCCTGGTCGGTTACGGGACCAAGGCTGGTTTGGCGCCGATGCACACCTGGCTTCCTGACGCGCACAGCCAGGCGATCTCGCCGATCAGCGCGCTTTTATCCGGGGTCCTGTTAAAGACCGCGGTATACGCGATCATCCGGTTTGGGATGATCGTCAATCAGGGCTTGGGCTCTACCGGTTACTTCTCGCACTTGCTGACTATTTTCGGACTGGTCTGCCTGGTTATCGCCGCCGGGTTCATTATCGCGCAAAAAGACCTGAAACGGCTCCTGGCCTATTCCAGTATCGAACATATCGGGATAATTTGTTTGGGGCTGGGGATAGGCGGCGGTATCGCCTGCCTGGGGGTGCTCGCGCATATATTCAACCACGCGGCAGCCAAATCCCTGATGTTCTTCGGCGCCGGCAATATCGTTAAGAAATACGAACAGCACAATATGCGCATGATCAGGGGGGTAGTGGAGTCAATGCCGTTTACCGGGATAATGTTCCTGCTGGGCACGTTCGCCTTGACCGGCTTTCCGCCGTTCTCTTTGTTTTTCAGCGAACTGCTGTTGATCGTGGCGGGATTCCTGAAAGGGGCGTATATTGTCACCGGTCTGTTATTGTTCTTTCTGGCGTTGATATTCAGCGCGATGATCTCTCATTTCAGCCGGATGTTATTCGGGCACGCCCCTAAAGGGATGCTAAAAACAAAAGAGCCGCTTGGCGCAAAGGCTGCTTTCGTGATATTGCTGGCGGTGATCTCGATATCAGGATTGAGCCTGGCCTGGATATATAAGCCGGCGGTCCTGATCGCTCAGCAGATACTTAAAGGTATATAACATGGACTATAAAGAACTAACGGCACAGTTAAAGACGATCCAGTCCGTGAAGGTAGAAGAGCGGTATCCGGAAGAGACATATATCCTGGCTGGCCCGGATGATTTCCGCCAGGCCTGTGAGCTGGTGCATAAGAAGATCCATGTGCCGGTGGCGATGTTCTTTGCCCAGGATAAGCGCGCTGCGGGCCGGGGGTTTGGTTTATATTGCGTATTCATGTCCACGCATCAACTTAAGAAATGGCTGATAATTTCTACGGATATCGGGCCTGTTGACCCGCGGTTCGATTCTTTAGCCAGGACTATTTATTCCGCCAGCCTGTTTGAACGCGAGATAAAAGAGATGTTCGGTATTGAGCCGGCGGGCAATCCTGACCTGCGCGGTTTGCGTTTGCACGAAGAAACCTGGCCCAAAGGATTTTTCCCGTTACGCAAAGATTTCAAATCCCCGGATCAGAGGATCAAGCCTGAGGGAGAGTACCGGTTTACCCGGGGCGAGGGGGAGGGGTTATTTGAAGTCCCGGTTGGCCCGGTGCATGCCGGGATCATCGGCCCGGGGCATTTCCGGTTCAGCGTCGCCGGAGAACCGATCATTAACCTGGAGATCCGCCTGGGATTTACCCACCGGGGAGTGGAAAAAATATTTGAAGGAAAAACAGTCGATCAGGCGGTAGGGCTCGCCGAAGCCGTATGCGGCGATACGGCTTTCGGCCACAGCCTGGCGTTTTGCCGGGCAATAGAAAAGATATCCGGTTTGGTTGTCCCTGACCGCGGCCAGTATATCCGGGCCATATTCCTGGAACTGGAAAGGATGTATAACCATGTAAGCGATATCGGCGGTATTGCCTTGGATGTGGGATTCGGCGCTCCGGCTAACCTGGCGGCAATGATCAAGGAGTCGCTTCAGCGGTTGAATAAAGAACTCAGCGCCAGCCGGTTCCTTAAAGGTATAAATACCTGCGCCGGGGTGTCGCGTAATCTGGACGGGGAAAAAATAAATATTCTAAAGAATGACCTGGGTAATATCTCCGCGGATTTCAAGCTTCTAAGCGGCATGCTTTTTGCCAGCGCTTCTTTCATGGACCGGGTTGACGGGACCGGGGTATTGAGGAAGAATACCGCTTTTGACCTGGGAATAAACGGTTTGGCGGCCAGGGCCTGCGGTATCAGCCTTGACCTGCGTAAAGATTTCGGCGGAGTGTACCCGGGAGTAAAAGCGAAAGTGAGCCGGGATTACGGCGGCGATGTCCTTTCCCGGCTTAAAGTCAGGATATTTGAGTTCACCGAATCAACGGGGCTGATCCAGGGATATATAGACAACCTCCCGCGTGGAGATATCAGTAATGATAAGATCCAATATAAACCCGGGTTTGGCCTGGGGTACGCCGAAGCCTGGCGCGGCCCGGTATTATACTGGGTCTGCCTTGATGAGCAGGCCAGGATAGAACGCTGCAAAATAGTCGATCCTTCGTTTCAAAACTGGCAGGGGCTGGCTTACGGGGTGCTCGGGGATATTGTCCCGGATTTCCCCGTCTGCAATAAAAGCTTTGACCTGTCTTATTCAGGGACTGACCTTTAAACATGATAAACATAATAAAAGCGAGATTGATCAAAGGCGTAGCGGCTGAAAATATAAAGCCGGGGACTTTTTCCAGCGGATATGAGTCCTGCGGAAAAGAACTTAAGGAAACGATCGTTAAAAGGTTCGGCAGGTCTTTGAATATCCGGCAGGTTGATACCGGTTCCTGCGGCGCCTGCCTGTCGGAGATCATCGCCTGCGCTAATCCGGTATATGATATCCAGCGTTTCGGCATAAACTTTGTCGCTTCTCCGCGGCACGCGGACTGCCTCTTAGTTACCGGGCCTGTATCCAGGAACATGGCGCTGGCTTTAAAGAGCGCTTACGACGCCATGCCTGAACCGAAATTCGTGATCACTCTCGGCGACTGCGGCCTGGATGGAGGCTTGTTCAAAGGGTCTTATTATATTTCAGGCCCGGTTAATTCCATCGTCCCCGTAGCCCTGCATATCCCCGGATGCCCTCCTGATCCGGAGACTATCATTAAGACACTGCTCGCGTTCCTCGGCTCTTCCGCCTGACCGGCAAAAAAATAATTAACTTTCTGGATTTAAATGGTATAATAGAAAAATTATATACCAACTATGAAGAAATCTCTACCGGTCATAACCGCCCTTATATTATTCATTCTGGCCCCCGGTGTTTGCCGGGCCGGGCAGGATAACCCGCTTCCTTTTACCGGCGTTGAATATCTTACCGGGTTCGGTTACAACAATCTGCGTCAGACCCAGGGTATTTACAATGTGGTCCCGTTTTTCATGGACTTCGATTTCGATCTCAAGCCTCTTGCCGGTAAATTCAATATTCACACTCCGGGATTATTGCAGTTTGTGGAAGAGCCATTCTTGAATTACGCCAGCCGGCCGAATAATAATATAGAGGCCGGTAATAATATCGCCGTTAAGTTCGGTTTTTTGCCGGAAACATCCAAATTCCAGCCGTATGTTAAAGCCGGCGGCGGGGTGATCTATATTACCCAGCACGTCCTGGGACAGAGCACCCAGTTGAATTTCAATGAATACGCCGGCCTCGGCTTTCATTGTTTTGTCAGCGAAAATACCGCCTTGACCATGGAATACCGTTTCCGCCATTTATCCAACGCCAACATAGACATCCCCAACAGCGGAATGGATACCCACTTCGCGCTTTTCGGCGTATCCTATCGTTTCTAAAACCAAGCAGCATTCCGTAAAATATTTTATTATAACCTGTTAGATTTTCGTCTTTTTTACGTCTGTTATAAAGGAGGATAATTATAATGGACAGAACGCGATCATCGGACCGGATGGATAATACGATCAGGGATTGGCCGGCTAATGAACGGCCCAGGGAAAAACTGTTCAGGCACGGAGAGGCGGCTCTGTGCGATTCGGAGCTGCTGGCGATCATCCTGAGCACAGGTTCCAGGGGCGAAAGCGCCATTGACCTGGCCCGCGGGATCATGGCGGAATTCGGAGCTTTCCGTAATATGAGCCATACGGACGCGCGCGCCTGGAAAACGTTTAAGGGGCTGGGCCAGGCAAAGCTCGCCCGGATAAAAGCCTCCCTGGAGATCGGCAAGAGGATGGTTGAGGAGAAGGTCAAAGACAACCGGAATAAGATCCGTTCTTCCCGGGAAGTGTTTGAGATCGTCATGCCCAGGCTGCGCGATCTTAAGAAGGAAGTTTTTAAGGTTGTGATGTTGAATCCCCAGAACAGGATCATTGATATAGCCGACCTGGAGGAAGGGACCGTGGACCAGGCCTATCCCATTAAAAGGGAAATTTTTCATCAGGCGCTTCAGCATTTCGCCGCGTCCATTATTTGTGTTCATAACCATCCGTCCGGAGAGTGCCAGCCCAGCGAGGAGGATATCGCTTTTACCCGTGACCTGGTCAGCTGCGGAACAACACTGGAGGTGCAGGTCCTGGACCACCTGATCATCGGAAGCAGCGGATATTTCAGTTTCAAGGATGAAAAGCTTATTGATTGATACGGTTTATTTTTAGCTTTAGGTTTTCATTCCGCGGCGGTATAATTAAGATAAAAGGATGCCTATATGAATACAGTTATCTACTATTTTTCAGCTACCGGTAATTCATTGTCTGTGGCCAGGGACCTGGCTAATGAGCTGGGTTCAGCCAGGCTTGTTCCTATAACCAAAGGGTTGAATTCCGGGGATGAAGAAGCTGATTGCGTGGGCGTGGCCTTTCCGGTGTATATGTTCGGCCTGCCTTTGATAGTACGGGAATTCTTTAAGTCTCTTAGAGTAAAACCCGGGGCGTATGTTTTCAGCGTGGCGACCATGGGCGGGCTGCCCGGAGGGGCGCATACCCTGGCGAAAGAAATCCTGAATAAACGGGGTATAGAACTGTCCGCCGGTTTTTCGGTGATTATGCCTGGTAATTATACCCCATTGTATGAGGCTATCCCGCAGGTAAAACAGGAGGGGCTGTTCAGCAAGGAGAAGGCTAAGGTTAAAGAGATCGCCCGGTTGGTATTAAAACGGGCCCGGGGTATTGTCGAAGACAAGCCCCGCTGGATAAATTCCCTGCTATATATATTGTTGTATCGCGGCGGTTCTTCGCGGATAGCGGGATCAGCCGCGGGCTTCTGGATCACTGACGCCTGCAACCGGTGCGGATTGTGCGCCAGGGTCTGCCCGGTCGATAATATCGAGACGCGCGCCGGATTGCCGGTGTGGCTTGACCATTGCCAGCAGTGCATGGCTTGTTTACAGTGGTGCCCGGTTGAGGCGGTCCAGTATAAGAGGTCCACCAGGGGCAAAAAACGCTATCATCATCCGGGAATAACCGCTAAAGATATTATGGGGCAGAAATAATATGGATACGCGGCTTGTTTATTCCACTGAACAGGGAAAGATCTGCCCGGATTGCGGACAACCGTCCAAGGGCTGTGTGTGCCGCCAGCGGGAGAAAAAAACAGTCGCCCCGAATGACGGTATTGTCCGGGTAAGGTATGAGACAAAAGGCCGGAAAGGCAAGGGCGTGACTGTTATCTCCGGCTTGCCTTTAAACCGGACCAGCCTCGAGGATCTGTCCCGGGGCCTGAAAAAGCGATTGGGCGCCGGCGGGTCAGTGCAGGCGCGCGCCATAGAATTGCAGGGCAACCATCGCGATCAGGTTGAGATGGAATTGCGAAAGAGCGGGTATCGCGTAGAATAGGCGATTGCCGGGACGCTCGCGAAGAACGCCGTAGCGCTATCCGATCACCGGCCGTAATTCGGGCTTGGGTTTTCTGTTTTACAGCGGTATAATAATAAAAAGGAGGTTGGCGTGAAGAGAGTTTTCTTTATGTCGGTTGTAATGTCCCTGGCTATTATTTCATACGCTTATCCCAACAGCCCTTCTGATATTAAAATAACGCTCAACGCGCGAACCGTGGGGATCAAAGTATTGCATCCTGTATCCGACCCTTCCAGGCATTACGTGAAAACGATAGTGACAAAGGTGAACGGCGCTGAGGCGTTCAGGGATGAATTTAAATCTCAAACCGGGGATCATCAGGAGCTGACGCGGGAGATACCGGCGCTTAAGAAGGGCGATATTCTAGCTATAACCGCCTATTGCAGCCTTTACGGCGATCTTACTAAAGAAGCCGCGGTAGAATGAAGAATACGCCGGATAATGGAGAAAGGATAGCCATGGACGCTGACAACAGATTCTTTGCCCGGTTCCTTGTCGCCGGAACAATACTTTTACAGATAAAGATCCAGGGCGCGGTTAAAACAATAAAAGGCGAATTGCTGGACCTGAGTTTCAAAGGCGGAGGTTTTTGCAGCAAGGAACAGCTCGCCAAAGGCGACAGCGTGGTATTCCTGCTTTTAAATAACGAGTTGGGCGTGCGTCTGCATGGAGAAGCCAGGATCGTTTCCGCGCAAACTATATACAGGGAAGGCAAGGAGCTCTTTAGATACGGGATGGAGTTCCGGAAATTGGACAGCGAGGCTTTGAGGGATATCGTGCTTAACCTGCAGAAGGATGTTAAGCGTAATCCCGGAGCGCAGGGAGCGAAATGAGTTTTGAGCCAGGTAAGACGTATACCCGCCAGGAGATCCGTGATCTCGCGGGAGGCGGGTCGGTTCAGGATTATCTGCCTGATGAGAACGGCAAGGTGCTTTGCGCTTGCCTTAGCCAGGCATACGGCCCGGATGTACCTAAGGTGGTCCTGGTGGGGCAGGGACCGGGAGTTCAGCGGCAGGCTGAGATCTTCTGGAATCAAAAGACCGCGGTGCCGGTTTTCTTTAAGAAGGTGGCTAATCTTTGGGAGTATGCCGGGAATTTCCGGCCGGTGAGCTGCACAGATGATCCTGATGATATCTCGGAGTTTGAGGGATCATTCGGCCGGCTCAATCTGACCAAGGTGATCTTCTTAGAGGAAGAGAAATGAGCGCAGGATCTTTTATGGCGGGGTCAAATGCCGCGGGAAAAAGATTTAAATATATTTGTTGACAAATAGAAGAATTATGTTATACTTTCAAATGTAGTAGATGAAGATTAGAAGTTGGGAAGCCGAAGCGGTTAACTAAGTCTAGCCTTTCGGCTTTTTTGTTTCATGCCATTGTTTGACCGCTGGGAATCGAAGTAGGTCAAGATGGAGACGATTTCTATCGGGTGTTTACTATAAATCTAGAGAAAAGGAGGTAACGAACAATGGCAATGGTAAAAGGAAAAGTAAAGTGGTTTTCTGACCAGAAAGGTTATGGTTTCATCACACCTGAATCCGGTAATGATGTATTCGTACATCACAGCGTGATCCAGGGCGAGGGATATAAATCTCTTGCTGAGGGCCAGGAAGTAGAGTTAGAGATAACTCAGGGTCCTAAGGGTGAACAGGCTTCAAAGGTTGTAAAGTTATAACCTTCGAAATACCAGCGGCCCGATACTAACGTGTCGGGCCGCTTTTTTTTACGAAGGGGCGCTGACGGAAGTTAATATCGTGATTGTGGCGCCCCGGTTTTAGTAGTATAATAATACCTGTTACTAAAGGAGTAGCAGGATGATCAAGGCGTATCCCAAGTATTACAAAGCGACTTTCTAAAACAGGAAGTTGCTTTTTTTATTGGGGGATAATGCGCGAAAAAGGCGGTCCGCGGGTGATGGGATCATACAAAAAAGCGGTAATAGCGTGTTTATTCTTTTTGATATCGATCGTGTCGTTCTCTTCTTTGGCGATAGCTGACCCTGATAAAAACGCGGAAACAGCGGACGCGCCGAAGGCTTACATAGTCCTGGCCTGGAATACCCTGGGCATGCATTGCTATGGCAAGGATTACCAGGACATGGCGATCCTGCCTCCATATAATACATTATGGGCGCAGGTGGTCAAAGTGGGCGAGCCTCCGGAAATAGCCACAGAAGGGCTTACCGTAGAATACAGCTTTAAAGAGAACACTTATTCAGCGGGAAAACCGGATATGCCGGATAAGACGAACTTATGGAAATATGTAAAGCAGCTCTTTAATAAAGATATAAAGCCCGATAACGGGCTGTTACAGCTGCCATCCCGGTTCTAAAACGCAGTGCCTCAGGGATACGATGGCAACAAATTATATGCTTAATTGCACCACCTGCCACGGGACTATGGCTGAATTCGCCGGGAATAAGGACCCCTGGGTTGTTGAGCCGCGCTGCGATAATCCATCCTGCCATGGCAGCGGGTACCGGATGGATAAGCCGTTATACCGGGATTCCAAAGCCACGGTCAAGATCTATTGCGCGGGATGCTATGACAGCCCGCACGCGATCGCCCCGAGCAGGGAAGCGAATGACCAGATAAAATTCAAGGAGTTGCAGGGCTATAACGGGACCCTTCGCGAATGCGCTGTCTGTCATGGGCAGATGCCTTCAAAACCGTTCAAGCATTGACCGCGGCGGATAAAAATAAGGAGGAAGGATATTAAAATACTTGTCGTGTTCTATTCATTATACGGCCATGTTTATAAAATGGCTGAGGCAATTGCCGGCGGCAAGGGCGAGAGGCGTTCCAGCGAGAATGAATTGGCGGGAGCGCGGTTCCAGGGCAAGCATGTCGCGTTTATAGCATCTAAATTGATAAGTTAACCGGGAGCTGTTCTTGGATGAATTGAGTATCAGGATAACCGGAGAAGCGGGCCAAGGCCTGCAGACGATCGGAGAAGTCCTCTGCCGGATGTTCAAGTCGGCGGGTTATCATATTTTCGCCAACCAGGACAATATGTCCCGCATCCGCGGCGGCAATAATTATTTCCAGCTGAGGGTTTCTTCAAAACCCGCGTATACCCTTCGTAAGAATCCCGATATAATCGTTTGTCTCGATAAAGCGAGCGTCTCTCTTCATGCGAACGATCTCGCTGCCGGAGGCATGATCATCGCCGATAAAAATAAGCTCGGCCTTGCGGACAGCGGCTCGATGGTCAGGGATGTGCCGTTGTCGGAGATGGCTAAGCAAGCTGCGGGCAAGGAGCTTTTTATAAACTCAGTCGCCTGCGGAGTGATCGCCGCGCTTGCCGGCGTTGAACTGGATTTTCCGGTCAATGTTATCCGCGGTGTTCTCAGCGATAAAGCGCAGGATATGATCGACGGCAATATAGCCAGCGTGAAAAAAGGGTTCGAATTCGCCCGGGGCGGCCTGAAGTCTGCAGGGTTCAAAATAACTCCCGGCCAGGCCAGGGATAATTTTTTAATGACAGCTACCGACGCCATGGTCCTGGCCGCGGTAAAGGCGGGCTGTAAATTTTATTCCGCTTACCCGATGAGCCCCTCAACCGGGATCATGACCGGCCTGGCCGGACTTGCCTCGAAATTTGGCATTCACGTCGAACAGGCGGAAGATGAGATCGCCGCGATCAATATGATCATCGGCGCGTCTTTCGCCGGAGCGCGTTCAATGGCCGCCACCTCCGGAGGAGGCTTCGCTTTGATGGTCGAGGGGTTGAGCCTTGCGGGGATGACCGAGACGCCTATTGTGGTGGCGGTGGCCCAGCGCCCGGGCCCGGCAACAGGTTTCCCTACCCGCACCGAACAGGCTGACCTGGATTTTATCCTCTCAGCCGGCCATGGCGAGTTCGCCCGTGCCATTTACACTCCCGGTTCGATCGAAGAAGCGTTCGATCTTACTGTTAAAGCTTTTAATATTGCCGAGAAATACCAGGTACCGGTGATAATCCTGACCGATCAGCATATCGCTGAATGTTATCAGGATATCGAGCGTTTTGATCAGGATAAGATCAAACCCGAGCGCTATATCATTTCTCAAGAAGAATCTCTTAAGCTAAAGGATTATAAACGGTATTTGTTAACCGAATCAGGAATTTCTCCGCGGGCAATACCTTCCTGGAGCGGCGCTCCGGTTTACGCGGACAGCGATGAACATACCGAAGAAGGCCATATTACCGAAGACGCGCGGCTGCGGGTAAAGATGGTGGAGAAACGCTGGTATAAAAAAATGCGGGCTTTGGAAGAAGATTTGGAAGAGCCTGTATCCGGGGATGTCGAAGGCGCGAAGATCGTGCTTTTGGGGTTTGGATCTACGCTCGGCACGATAAGAGAGGCGGCTGAAGCCTCAAAAGGCAGGATCGGGTTCGTGCATTTACCGCAGGTTTGGCCTTTTCCTAAGGATAAATTGATCCGGCTTCTAAAAAACTCCGGGAAGATAATCACTGTGGAGAATAACGCTTCCGCTCAATTGGCTAAACTTCTGCGCCGGGAAACCGGGATAAGCGCGCAGGGATCGATCCTTAAATTTGACGGCCGGCCGTTCAATCTCGATCATTTAACCGAACGTTTGAAGGAGTTTATTTAGCGATGGACCCGACCGATCTTAAGAGTAATGACCCTGTAGCCTGGTGCCCGGGCTGCGGGAATTTCGGTATATTGACCGGCCTGAAGAACGCTTTGGTCCGGCTTGACCGGCCAATCAAAGACATCCTTCTGGTTTCGGGTATAGGCCAGGCCGCCAAACTTCCGCATTATGTGCGCTGTAATTTCTTTAACGGCTTGCACGGCCGGGCGCTTCCGGCAGCGGCAGGGGCTAAAATGGCCAACAATAACTTGACTGTGCTGGTAACTACCGGCGACGGCGATTGCTACGGCGAAGGCGGGAACCATTTGATCCACAATATCCGCCGCAACGTTGATATCACGGTGATCGTTCACGATAACCAGATCTACGGATTGACTAAAGGCCAGGCCTCGCCGACTACCGATGAAGGGTATCTTACCAAAGTCCAGCCTGAAGGGGTGATCACCGAGCCTTTTGCCGCTTTGGAATTCGCTATCGCCCTGGGCTGCGGTTTTGTCGCCAGGGGTTTTTCCGCGGATCAAGAGCATCTGGCCGGCTTGATCGTGGAAGCGGTAAAACACCGGGGATTCTCGTTGATCGACGTCTTGCAGCCCTGCGTTACCTTCAACCGGAAAAATACTTATGAATGGTACGCCAAGCGGGTATATAAATTGGATGGATCATATGACCCCGGGGATAAGGCCGCCGCTTTTAAAAAAGCCGCGGAATGGGGGGAAATGATCCCTCTGGGCGTGATATACCGCCAGGAAAAACCCGCTTATGACCAGAGGAGCGGATCAGATAAAACCCCTGCTTTGGCTGAGGAAGATATAAAGAACATTGACATTGATCCGCTGTTCCAGAAATACCTTTAATTTGCTTTTGCCCGAAACCCCGCGTATTTCCCCGCCAATAGCCTAACTTGTTGTAAATATGGGCGTTGCAAAAATAAATACTTGACATGTATTGTATGTTATGATATGTTTATCATGTAAAACATGTAAAACATACATTAAGCAGGAGAAGAAGATGAAGAAACTTCCACCGATACCCAAGGTGTACGGTACTGTGACGGTCGGCGAGCGCGGCCAGGTCTCTATCCCGGCAAAACTGCGCCAGGAATACGGCCTTACCCCGGGCGACAAACTGCTGGTGATCGGCGGTAACGGAGGGCCTATAGGATTCGTCCCTGTCGCCGATTTTAAGGGTTTTCTGGAACAGCATGAACGGCTTCTGGCCCAGATAAAGAAGAGCATACATGATTAAGATCAAAACAGTTGTTTTTATATCCCTGTTGTTCTTTGCCGCTGGCGTGCCATCTGCCCGGGCTGAAGAGGTATTGACCTGGGCAGACTGTATAAAGGAAGCGGCGCGCAACCATCCTGACCTGATATCTGCCGCAGAGGCGATAAAAGAAAATGAGGCCGCCAAAAAGATATCGGCCAGCGGAGAATATCCCCAGGTTGACGCCGCTATCAGCGGTTCAACATCCAAGACAGCGGGAAAGAGTTCGGTTGACAGCTACTCCACATCGTTGACCGGAACACAACTGGTTTTCGACGGCAAAAAGACGATCAACAATGTTAAGGCCGCCGGCGAGAATATCCAGGCGGCAAAATACAGTTTCCGTTACACATCTTCCGGAGTCCGCCAGGCGCTCAGGGCCGCGTTCGTTAATTTGCTCAAAGCCCAGGAAATGACCCGTATCGCGCGTGAGATATATGAAATAAGAAGAGGCAACCTTGAGCTGATCACCCTGCGTTACGAATCAGGTTTGGAGCATAAAGGCGCGCTGTTGACCGCTGAGGCGAATCTCGCCCAGGCGCAATACAATATCAATGCCGCTGTGTATGACCTTCAGGTCTGCCGCCGTAACCTTATAAAGGAATTGGGCCGGGATAAGTGGGCTGAACTTCAGGTCAACGGCGATTTTAACGTAAAAGACACCGCTTTGGAGCAGGTTGATCTGGAGAAACTCTCTGAAAATAATCCTCAGGTCCTTAAATTAGTCGCGCAAAGGAACGCCGCGGAATTCAACTTGCGTTCCGTCCATGGCAATTACGCCCCGTCGATCTCGATTAACGCCAACGCCGGGAAAACCGGGACCACATTCCTTCCTCAGACAACGGAAAAGGGCGCGGGTTTTTCTTTGAGCATGCCGATATTCGAAGGCGGGCTGAGGGCCGCGCAAGTGGCCCAGGCAGAAGCCTCGTTAAACCAGCTCAAGGAAAACATCCGCAGCACTCAAGACAGCGTTATCGCCGCGCTGGAATCATACCGCGCGTCTTTACTTGAAGCTGTCGATAACGTAGGCGTGCAGAAAAAATCCCTGATGGCTGCCGAAGAGCGTTCAAAAATATCCGAGGCGCAGTATTCCATAGGGACCATTACTTTTGACAGTTGGACGATAATCGAAGATAACCTGGTCAGCGCTAAAAGGGTGTATTTGAACGCCCAGGCCGATGCGTTGCTGGCTGAAGCGAATTGGATCATGGGGAAAGGAGAAACGCTGGAATATGAATAATAAAAAGAAATTACTTATGTGGCTGATCTTTATCGCGGCGATCGCCGCAGGTATAGTGATCTTTACGCGGCCCAAGAACAGCGCGACCGAGGTGCTCAAGGAAATAAGCCCGCATACCGGTTCAATCCAGACTTTGGTGTCAACTACCGGCGATGTGCTGCCTAAGAACCGCCTGGAGATAATCCCGCCGGTGGCCGGAAGGATCGAGAGCATACTGGTTAAGGAAGGGGATAAGGTCAAGAAAGGCCAGACCCTGGGTTGGATGAGCTCCACGGAACGCGCCGCCCTGCTTGACGCGGCTCAGGGCCAGGGCGAGGAGAAACTTAAATACTGGCAGGAGGTTTATAAACCTATAGCTTTGGTCGCGTCTATCGACGGGGAGATCATCGTGGCTACGGTCCAACCCGGCCAGACTGTGACTGTTTCCACAGCGGTACTGGTTCTTTCGGATAAGCTTATAGTCAGGGCTGAGGTGGATGAGACGGATATCGGCAAGATCAAGGTCGGCCAGCAGGCCATAGTCAGCCTGGACGCTTATCAGGACGCTAAAATCAAGGGCATCGTGGATCATATTTATTATGAATCATCGACGGTGAATAACGTGACCATTTACAAGGTGGACATCCTTCCTGATGATATCCCGGTATTCTTCCGTTCCGGGATGAGCGCCAACGTGGATTTTGTAGTAGAAGACAGACAGAACGCGCTGCTTATTCCTGAAGAAGCGGTGACTACCGAGAATAACCAGAGTTATGTGCTGATGCGCGGCTCAGACGGCAAAGAACTGATGATGAATCCGGTTACTCTGGGCATGACCCAGGATAAGAACGTGGAGATCACTTCGGGCCTGACCGTTAACGATACCTTGATCGTCAAATCCAAGAAATTCGAATTGCTTAAATCATCAACTCTGGGTAAGAATCCATTCATGCCCAGCATGAAGAAAACCACGAAGACTAATGCCAACGGCAAAAAACAAAGCGGGAACCAAAGCCCGCCGATGTAAGGTTTTCTACGAATATGATCGAGATAAAAGATATTTATAAGACCTATACCATGGGCAATGTGGATGTGAAAGCCCTGGACGGGGTTTCCCTTAAGGTGGAAGCCGGAGAATTTGTGGCGATCATGGGGGCTTCCGGATCGGGAAAATCTACGCTCATGCATATTCTGGGCCTTTTGGACCGGCCGGACAGCGGGACTTATTATCTGCAAGGTAAGGAAGTTACCCGTCTTTTGGATAAGGAACTGGCTGTGGTGCGCAACGGTTTGATCGGTTTTGTTTTTCAGCAATTCCATCTTTTACCCCGGATGAGCGCGTTGGAGAACGCTGAACTGCCGTTGATCTACGCGGGGAAAAGGCATTTGCGGGAAAAGGCCCGCCAGGAACTGGTTGAAGTGGGATTGGCGGATAGGATTCAGCACAGCCCCAACGAACTATCCGGAGGCCAGCAGCAGAGAGTAGCTATCGCCCGCTCGCTGGTCAACGATCCGGTGATCCTTTTTGCCGACGAACCGACCGGTAACCTCGATTCCAAGAGCAAGACTGAGATCATGAATATCATCAAGGGGTTGAACGCCAAAGGCAAGACCGTGGTCCTGGTCACTCACGAACCGGAGATCGCCCAAGAGGCCAAACGGGTCATCCATATGCGCGATGGAAAGATCATTTCGGATGAACGCTCGGACCAAAAATTGAAACCCGCCGCAGCGTCCGTTCTTCGTTCTGACTCTCGGGTTTTATCGGATTCCCCGGGGCGCGTTTCCGCGCAGAGGGGAGTGGACGAGGCGCTTGAGGAGCACCGCAAGGCCTCGGGAAAGATGAAGTTCCTGGATTACACCCATCAGGCAGTTGGCGCGATGCTCTCCCATAAAATGCGTTCGGTTTTATCTATCTTAGGTATTCTTATCGGCGTAGCCGCGGTCATCGCCATGCTGGCTTTGGGAAGCGGGGCCAAGGCCTCTATCGCCCAGCAGATGGCTTCTTTGGGTTCGAACCTTTTAATGATCCATCCCGCGCATGCCAGGTCTGGAGCTGTGGCTCTGGAATCGACTACCACCAGGTTCTCGCTGGATGATGTCGATATAATCAGGCAACTCCCCGGTGTGAAAATGGCTTACGGCACAGTGCAAAGCCGGGTTCAGCTTGTTTACGCCGGCAACAACACTAATACCCAACTGGAAGGCGTGGGCACAGATTATCCGGATATGCGCGCGGCTAAACCCACTGTAGGCAGGTTCTTCAGCGAAAGAGAATTGCGTTCCCGGGAAAAGGTGGCGGTGTTGGGTACTACCGTGGTCACCAATCTTTTTGGTGAGGCTAATCCTGTAGGGGAGACCATAAAAATAAACCAGATCAATTTCAAGGTTATCGGTATTTTACCTACAAAGGGCGCGGGCGGTTTCCGCGACCAGGACGATACAGTGATCATCCCGGTTACCACGGCCATGTACCGGGTTCTGGGCAAGGATTATGTGGATAGCCTCTACGTCGAAGCGCAAGCGACCGACAAGATAGAAGCCGCCCAGGAAGAGGTCAGTCAGGCGTTGGTCAAACAGCATCATATCACCGGTGATCCCACGGAATCATTCGATATCCGCAATATGTCGGACATAAAGAGCACCCTGGAGTCGACCATGTCGACTTTGTCTATGTTGTTAGGTTGTATCGCCGCAATATCGTTGTTAGTCGGAGGCATCGGGATCATGAACATCATGCTGGTTTCGGTTACCGAACGCACCCGGGAGATCGGGTTGCGCAAGGCGATCGGCGCGGATAACAAGGATATCATGGTCCAGTTCTTGATCGAATCAGTGCTGATGTCTTTTATCGGAGGCATCACCGGGGTGATCCTGGGAATCGGCGCGTCCGCCGGGATGAAGATCTTTGCCGGCTGGGCGGTCCAGGTTTCAGTATTTTCAGTGGTGATCTCTACGGTGTTTTCACTGGTAGTCGGGGTGGTTTTTGGTTTGTGGCCGGCGCGAAAAGCCAGCCAGCTCAATCCCATCGAAGCCTTGCGTTATGAATGAGGAAGTAATATAAAAGCTTCCGGAGATCTCAACCCGGGAATATGCCCAAGTCTGTTTTTGCTTGGGTTTTTTATTTCCCGGGATTATAATATGGGAATAACCCGTTAAAATATATAAAGGAATAATATGAGAAAAAACCTGGATTTTGAAATAGGATTCTTTGAGGGGATCATTGAGAAAAAACCGGATTTCATTGAGGCGCTTATCGCCCTGGGGGAGAATTATACCCGTAAAGGGCTTTATGGTAAAGGCCTGGCGACGGATAAGAAGCTGGCGCTGCTGCGCCCGGAAGACGAAACCGTGCATTATAACCTGGCTTGTGATTATTCTCTTTTGAAAGAGCCTGAGCTTTGCCTGGAGGCTCTGGAAAAGGCCATAGACCTGGGATACGACGATTTTAAGTATATGCTTGAGGATCCCGACCTGGAATATATACGCAAGGATCAAAGGTGCGTCCGTTTGCTGGCCAAAAGGATATTAAAGCCCGCGAGCCGGCTGGGTAAGGAGCGCAGGAAGGCGGATAAGAAGTGCGCGGATTGACAGTTAATCCTTGATCAATATGGATAAGCCCAGGTATATCGTCCATATCGATATGGACGCGTTTTTCGCTTCGGTGGAGCAGAGGGATGATCCGCGATACCGCTTAAAACCGGTGATCATCGGGGCAGACCCTAAATCCGGCAAGGGCAGGGGAGTGGTTTCAACCTGTTCTTATGAGGCCCGGAAATTCGGGGTGCGTTCGGCAATGCCGATATCCATCGCTTACAGGCTATGCCCGCAGGCGGTATACCTTCTCCCGGATATGGAGAAATATTCCCGGGTTTCCGAAGAGATCTTTACCATTATTTATGATTTTACCCCGGATATCCAGCGGGTCAGTATCGACGAGGCGTTCCTGGATATCAGCGATTCTTACAGGCTTTTCGGCACGGCTGTTGAGGCGTGTCAGCTCATGAAATCCCGGATAAAGAAAGAGTCCGGGTTGACCGCATCAGTGGGCCTGGCGCCTACCAAAATGGCCGCCAAGATCGCCTCCGACCTCAAGAAACCTGACGGCCTGGTGGAGGTCCGGCAAGAGAATATGATGGAATTCCTGCGGCCTTTGGATGTCGGCAGGATATCGGGGGTAGGGGAAAAGGCCAAGGCCCTGCTAAACCAGATAGGCGTAAAGACCATTGGCGATCTCGCCGATAAAGACATAAAAGACCTGGCCGCGTTATTCGGCAGGAACGGCCTGTGGTTCTGGAACATGGCCCGGGGGATTGATGAGGACGAGGTAGAGAGCGAAAGCCGGGCCAGGTCCATAAGCAATGAGACTACTTTTGAGCGCGATACCCGGGATGACGGGATTATAAAAAGCCGGCTTTCCGGGCTTTCGGAAGAGGTAAGCGCCAGGATGCGCAAGGAAGGTTTTAAATGCCGGACTATTACCCTTAAGATCAGGCTGGAAGGATTTCAGACCTTTACCAGGGCGGTAACTATAGCGGAACCGACTAATTTCACCGATGTCGTCAGCCGGAGCATAAAAAAACTTTATGATGATTTCCAGGTTAAGGATAAAAAGGTGCGGCTGGTAGGGGTCAAGGCCTCTAATCTCATTCCCGCGGATGAGCGGACGAGCCTGTTCCAGGATAAGGCCGACGCGCGGAAAGAAGAGATAGAGACTGTTGTGGATAAGATCAGGAATAAATTCGGGGATGGTTCGATCTGCAGGGCGGCGAGCAAAGGCGCCAAAGGATAAAAAGCTGGTTTTTAGGAAAGGTGGCAGACTATGAAGATAGGCAGTCTGGAAGTGAAGGTGTTCAAGATCAAGAACCGCAAGGGATACGCCGCGATCTGCTGCGATAACCTTACCGAAGGGGCGAGCGTACAACAGGCTTATGAACGGATGGTTAAAGCTGTACGTAGGACAATCAAAAAAGTGAAGTAGAAATAAGGTTTATACCCGGCCTTATTGGAGCGGCCGGTATGCGCGTCGTGCGCACAGGCGTATGACCGGATGGTTAAAGCTGTACGTAGGACAATCAAAAAAGTGAAGTAGAAATAAGGTTTATACCCGGTAAAATAAGAATTGTGCTACACCCAATCCTATTGGATGGGTTGGTGTGCGCATTGCGCGCACAGGCGTATGACCGGATGGTCAAGGCAGTGCGCCGGACCAGTAAAAAGGTAAAATAAAGCCAGTCCCGGCCTTGTAATCAGGCAGCCATGTGTTATACTTAATTGCAACAAGAACACCCTGTGATAAGGGCAAACTGGCAGTAATGCTGGGGCGCAAAGCGACAGTCCCGGAATTCGGGAGGCTGCGCTGCCAAAGAGGTGGTTGAGTCAAGAAGCAGAGACAGAGTTACGTTAAGCAGAAGCAGAAACGCGAGTGGAAGCAGTAACATAAGTCTCTTTGGCGGTGGCGGCTTTAGTAAAAAGCCCTGGCATAAGTTTGCCGGGGTTTTTGGTATATAAAGGATCGATTAAAGCCACCTGCCACGGTAGGTTTGGAATAGACGACCGGTTCGTAAAGGACCGGTTTTTTGTTTTCCGCGCCGGTTTTATTTGTTTGACAAAAACGCTTTTTAGCCTATAATATTTTCTATACGCATATTGTCAGAAAACAGGGATTTTTGACTGATCTTCCCGCCAAAATTATCCTAAAGAATTAGATGTGCAATTATTAATTACAAACGAGGTGATGGCAATGAATAAGGCATGCAAAAGGTTTTTTCTGTTATCGGTTATAGCGGTATTATCGTTCACCCTTGCCGGCTGCGCTGCGGACCGCGAAACCCGCAGAAAAGCCGAGATGGACGCCATGCAGAAGAAATTCGCCTGGTGGCCTACTGACGCCCAGCCTAAGCCGGTGAAAGACGCCAGCCGCAGCGGTTATTGGTGGTGGCCGAGTAAGCCGGGTAACGCAAAGCTTTGGGGAAACAGAGGTTATGTTTACCTGAACAAAATAATCTACGATTATAAATCCGAGGAACTTCCTCCGGCAAAACCTCAGGAATTAAGGCCTTCTCTTTTGATCAAGAAGATCTTCAAGAACGTCAAAGTGTATTTTGATTATGACAAATCCAGCCTCCGGACGGATACGGTCAAGATACTGGAAGACGCGGTAAAGATCCTGGGAAAGAATCCCGACGCGAACATCCTTATTACCGGCAATTGCGATATCCGCGGGCCGGAGAATTATAATATAAGGCTGGGCCAGAAACGCGCGGCCAGCGTTAAGAATTACATGCTCGACAACGGCATTACCGAGGAGCGCATTAAGATCATCAGCCGCGGAAAACTGGACGCGATCGCGCCGGTAACCGACCTGGTAGGCATGCAGAAAGACCGCAATGCCCAGTTCATGATCGCAGAGGTTGAAGAGGTTATGCTTCCGACCCCGGAAAGCGCGATCCGTGGACAGGAACCCGCGATCAGCATCCCTGAAGGGGCGCAGCAGGTAGAAGAGGGGAAATATATCCAGGAAAAAGAAGAGACTGTTGAGGGCGAGGTCAAGGTAGACACTAAAGAATATACCGTGCAAAAAGGCGATTCGCTCTGGATCATTGCCCAGAAACAATTGGGCAGCGGGCATCGTTGGAAATATCTGTACGAATTGAATAAAGACAAGATCAAGAACCCCAAGAAGCTGCGCGTAGGCCAGACAATAGTCATCCCGGTCGAATAAGTTTTTGCCGGGATACCGGCGCGGCGGTAAGGGAAGGAGCCAGCAGTGGCATCGAGCGCTTGCGTGAACACTAAGTTGTCTTTGTTATTGAAAGAGAAGTACATAAACCTGAACTTGCAGGAAACCAATAAGACTAAACTGATCGGCGAGCTGCTTGATCTTATTGCCCAGTCCAAGGAGTTAAAAGATAAAAAGACCCTGCTTAACCTTATCCTGAAAAGGGAAAAACTGGGGTCCACCGGGATAGGCAACGGCGTGGCTATACCGCACGCCAAATCCGATAAGGTGAACAACTCGATCATCGGGTTCGCCAGGCATACCCAGGGCGTGGATTTCGGGGCTCTTGACGGGGAAAAGACTTATATCTTTTTTATCCTCGCTTCATCCGAGGCCAACGTGGGCGGTCATCTTAAGGTCCTCGCGGACATCGCGCACCTGGTAAAAGATAAATTCATCGTCGAACGTCTGAAGAACGCCAAAGATAAAAAAGAAGTGCTGAAGATAATCGCGACTTATGAAAAGTAGTTTTGCGGTCCGTTAGTTATACCCTTCCGTAATGATAAAAAAGATCAGCATCCTTATCCTGTTTTTTCTGTGCGTATCCACTGGTTTATTCGCTGATCCATTCCCGGCAAAGCCTAAATTGATCTTTTTCCATTCTTTGACCTGCTATGAATGCGCGCAGGTAAGGGGCGAATTCATGCCCGGGATCCGGGAGAAATATAAGGATAATATCGATATCGAATACCGGGATATCGGCGATATTGAGAACTATAAATTACTGCTGGGGCTTAAGTCGCAGTATAAAATATCCGAAGAGTTGCGCGTGCCGGTAATATTCATCGCCGGCAGGTTTCTAAGCGGAAAACAGGCGATAGCCGGCAGGCTGGAGAGTTTTATACTCCAGGCGTCGGCCGGATCAGCGGAGGTTGTCCCGGTTAAACCGGAAGTCGACCTGCTGGGGTATTTCTTAAGCTTTACACCCCTGGCCGTGGTCTCCGCCGGGCTTATAGACGGCATTAACCCCTGCGCTTTCACAGTGATAGTTTTCTTTATATCGTTTTTGGCTTTGCAGGGGTACAGGAAAAGAGAACTGCTGGCGATCGGGTCATGTTTTATCCTGGCGGTATTCCTGACTTATCTCCTCCTGGGGCTGGGATTGTTCGGTTTTTTCTACAGCCTCAAGGGATTCTGGATAATAAGAAGAGTGGTTAACCTGGCGGTCGGCGGATTAAGCCTGTGCCTGGCGGTGATGGCGCTGCGGGATTTCCTGGAATATAAACGGACAGGCGATACCGAGGGGATGTCTTTGCAGCTGCCTCGGGCGGTGAAAAACCGGATACACGCGGTTATCGGCATGCGTTACCGCCAGACCAAAGACGCCGGCGGGCCGGCAGCGCGGAAAAATATCTTCAGGCTCGTTCTTACCGCCATGATCACCGGCTTCCTTGTTTCTATACTGGAGGCTGTTTGCACCGGACAGGTGTATCTGCCCGCGATCACTTTTGTCTTGAAGGCCGCGCCGGTAAAACTGCAGGCGCTGGGATATTTGCTCTTGTACAACTTGATGTTCATTCTGCCGCTGGCGGCGATATTCGCTTTCAGTCTGATGGGCGTAAGTTCGCAGGATTTCTCCCGGGTATTGAAAAAAAATTTCCTGGCGGTAAAGGTGTTAATGATGATCTTGTTCTTCAGCCTTGGGGTATTTCTTATCTGGAGGGGGTAGGATGAAAATATTTACCGGCTTATTATTCTTTTTATCCGTGTTAACCGGGTGTTATGCCCAGGCCGAGCCGGCAGGTAATACCGCCGGACAAGCCGCTCCGGCCCCAACCGCGGATCCGTATCTCTGGGATTTCGGGACGGTAAAGGCGGGCAAGCCGGTTGAGCACGAATTCGTTTTTACGAATAATACCACCAAGCCCGTTAATATAACCGGAAGTTACACTTCCTGCGGCTGCGCTGTATCGAAGATAGGGAAGAAAGACCTGGCGCCCGGGGAGAGCACTCCGATAGACGTGCAATTCAAGACCACCGGTTATAACGGCGATGTCCATCAGTTCATTTATGTGAATACCGATGACCCGGCTAACCCGGCGTATAAATTCACGATCAAGGCTCACGTGGTAAAGTAGAATGATCCGGTGTACCTGGCCATATCTGAATGGCCAGTATGCGCTTTTTGCGCATTGTGTCTCTATATAAGCGAGGATAAAATGTTAGGTCTACAGTTAAAAATGGGTGTTTTGCTGGCTGTTCTATTCGGCATTGTTTACGCGATCGTGGTGATGTTGGGCGCGTACGCCGGGATAGGCAACTTTTATTTCTACCTGGTTTTTTCATTGGGTTTGATGTTTGTCCAGTATATGATCGGCCCGATGCTCATCGAATGGACCATGCGGGTAAAATACATCAAACGCCAGGATAATCCCAGGCTTTTCCAGATGGTGGAAAGCCTGGCGGTCAAAGCCGGGCTGCCTATGCCGCGGATCGGCATTGCCCAGATAGCCATACCTAACGCCTTTGCTTTCGGAAGGGGCGTTAAAGACGGCAGGATCTGCGTGACCCAGGGGATAATGGGGCTTTTGGATGATGAAGAGTTGAAGGCTGTCCTGGGCCATGAAATGAGCCATATAAAGAACCGGGATGTCCTGACTATCACGATCTTATCGGTGATCCCGATGATCCTTTACCGGCTGGCCTGGAATTTCCTTTTTTACGGCCGCAGGCGCGGTTCGGACAGGAACAGCGGCAATACCGTGCTTATCGGGGTAGCCGCGTTTTTGTTCTATTTCATCACCAACCTTTTAGTATTGTACGCGTCGAGGATCCGGGAATATTTCGCCGACCGGGGATCGGTCCTTCTGGGATGCCGCCCGCAGGCTTTGGCCTCGGCGTTATATAAGCTGGTTTACGGCTCGGCCAGGATGGATAAAGAGGAATTGAAGGAAACGGAAGGATTAAAGGCGTTCTTCGCCAATGATCCGTCACGGGCGCTTGATGAGATCCGCGAGCTTAGGGCTCTGGATAAGGATAAAAGCGGCACGATCGACTCAGCCGAACTTCTGGCGGTAAGGACCAAAAAGGTAAAATTGGGTATCGGCGACAGGCTGCTTGAGGCCTTGAGCACCCATCCGAATATGCTGAAAAGGATAAAACAGCTTTCCACATATCAATAAGTTCATAAAGAAAAAGGACGATCGATGAAAATCCTGGTTATAAATTCCGGAAGCTCTTCCATCAAGTACCAGCTTTTTGAGATGCCGCAGGAAAAGGTCCTGGCCAAAGGCTTGCTTGAGAAGATCGGAGAAGGATCCTCCTGGTATTCCCAGAAAAGCGAACGTGGCAGCTTTGAGATAAAGAACCATATCGCTAATCACGAAGAAGGCGTGCATTTCATCCTGAAGATGCTCAGCGACCAGCAGCAGGGGGTTATATCATCCGTTGACGAAATAACCGGTATCGGCCATCGCGTCCTGCATTGCGGCGAGGTTTATACTGAATCCGTAATAGCGGATGACCAAGTGGAGAAGGTCATTGAGGAATACATGGACCTCGGTCCTTTACACAATGCCCCCAACCTCATCGGGATCAAAGCTTGCAAAAAATCGCTGCCGCGCGCGGTTGAGGTCGCTACTTTTGATACCGCGTTCCATCACAGCATCCCGGATCACGCCTACCGTTACGCTATCCCCTCGGAGTTGTACCGCAAATACAAGATCCGGCGTTATGGTTTCCATGGGACCTCGCACCGTTATGTCAGCCGCAAGCTGGCTTCGGTTATGGGCTTTGAGCCGGAAAAAGTAAACTCCATTATCTGCCATCTGGGCAACGGCTGCAGCATCTGCGCGGTAAAGAACGGCTGTTCCGCGGATACGAGCATGGGGCTGACCCCGCTTGAGGGGCTGGTGATGGGCACGCGCTCCGGAGATATCGACCCGGCAGTGATCTTATATCTGGCCGGCAAAGGTTATACCCCTGAGGCGTTGAACGCCCTTTTGAATAAACAGAGCGGTTTGCTGGGTATTTCCGAGATAAGCAATGATATGCGCAATCTGATCGAGGCTCAGGAAAAAGGCGATAGCCGGGCGAAACTGGCGATAGATATCTTTTGTTACCGTTTGAAGAAGTATGTCGGGTCCTATCTGGCGGCTTTGGGAAATACCGACGCTATCGCTTTTACCGGAGGCATAGGCGAGAATAACGCGTTCATCCGGGCGGAAAGCGTACGCGGCCTGGAAAACCTGGGTATAGAGATAGACCCGGTAAAGAACCAGAGCGCGGCTTCGGGAAAAGAGTCTTTGATCAGCAAAGACAGTTCCCGGATAAAAGTATATGTCATCCCTACCAACGAAGAATTGCAGATAGCCCTGGATACCTTTGAGATCACCCGTAAGCGTATCGGTTAGAAATATATAGATCCGCCATAGTTTTTTAAGAATTATCTGGCAAAAGCCATCCGTTTAAAATATAATAAATTAAAATTATCGTTAAACCGCTACAGGAGAGGAACAGGAATGTTCAAGATATTGGATAAATATACATTAGGCCCGAAAATGCATTATGTCCTTATGGAAGCGCCGTTCATTGCCAGAAAGGCCCGCGCCGGACAGTTTGTCATTGTCCGGGTGACTGAAAAAGGCGAGCGCGTGCCTTTGACCATCGCTGATTTTGACCGGGATAAAGGGACTGTTACTTTAGTCTTTCAGGAGGCTGGCCAGACTACCGCGCTTTTAGCGGGAATGCAAAAGGGCGAGTTCCTGTTAGACCTTTTAGGGCCTCAGGGCAATCCCACTGAAATAGAGAACTTCGGCCATGCCGTAGTTGTGGGCGGAGGCATAGGCGTTGCCCCGGTTTATCCTTTAGCCCGGGCTTTAAAGGAAAAAGGCAATAAAGTCACTTCCATAATCGGATACCGCTCCAAGGAGCATGTCTTCTGGGAGGATAAGATGAAGGCGGTATCCAATGACCTGCTCATCGCCACCAATGACGGTTCTTACGGCCGCAAAGGTTTTGTTACCGACCTGCTTAAAGAGGTAATGGCGGCCGGCAAGGTTGATATAGTTTTTGCCATAGGCCCGCCGGTGATGATGCGGGCGGTAACAGAGCTTACCCGGGGTAAGGTCAAGACCATTGTCAGCCTGAATTCCCTGATGGTCTGCGGTATGGGGATGTGCGGGGCGTGCCGGGTCAGCGTCGCCGATAAAACCCGGTTCACCTGCATGGACGGCCCGGATTTCGACGGACACCAGGTGGATTTTGATCTGTTGATGAAGAGGCTCGAGACTTATAAGGCAGAGGAATGCAGTTGCCAGTGCAAGAAATAGCCCGCGTGAACAGGCGGTAAACAACCAGTTTGCCCCGATTTCCCTTTGTGAAATCGGGATTTCGCCTGAAGGGGTAAAACTAAAAAGCATCTTGGATTTCAGCCCGGAAGGGCTTATTATCGGAGACAAAAATGGCGGTAGAGAAGAAAGCAGTGCCCATGCGCGAGCAGGAACCCGGCGACCGGATCAGGAATTTCGACGAGGTCCCTTTTGGTTATAATGAGGCGGAGGCGTTAAAAGAGGCGGCCCGCTGCATGCAATGCGCCAAAAGCCCTTGCGTCGCAGGATGCCCGGTCAACATAAACATACCTGTTTTCATTAAAGCGCTTAAGGAAAAAGATTTCCAGAAAGCGATCGATATCATCCATGAAAATGATTCCCTGCCCTGCATTACCGGCAGGGTCTGCCCTCAGGAAGAGCAATGCCAGGATCTTTGCGTGATGAAAAAGATGGGCGAACCGATCTCCATCGGCAGGCTGGAACGTTTTCTGGCTGACTGGGACCTGAATAACCGCGGGGAAAATAAAACGGCCCCGTCTGTCAGCTCCGCCGGTAAAAAGAAAGTGGCTGTGGTCGGCTCAGGCCCTGCCGGCCTTACCTGCGCCGCTGAACTGGCCAAGATGGGTTACAATGTCACGGTCTTTGAGGGCTATCATAAATTAGGCGGGGTGCTGGTTTACGGCATCCCGGAGTTCAGGCTGCCCAAGGCTATAGTGGAGAGCGAGATCAACCTGCTCAAGGAGTTAGGGGTGGTTTTTGCCACTAATATGCTTATCGGCAGGGCTTTGACCATCGAGGAATTGTTCAAAGAAGGATATTCCGCGGTATTCGTGGGTTCAGGCGCGGGCCTGCCCAATTTCATGGGCATACCCGGAGAGAACCTTAACGGCGTATATTCGGCTAACGAATTCCTCACCCGGGTCAACCTGATGAAGGCGTATAAATTCCCGGAATACCACACACCGGTCAAAAAAGGCGTGAATGTGGCTGTGGTCGGCGGAGGCAACGTGGCCATGGACTCAGCCAGGACAGCCTTGCGGCTGGGGGCCAAACACGTTTACCTTATCTATCGCAGGTCGGAAAAAGAAATGCCGGCCAGGGAAGAAGAGGTCGTCCACGCCCGCGAAGAAGGGATAGATTTCCGGTTGTTGACCAATCCTCTGCGTTACCTCGCGGATGAGAAGGGTTTTGTGAAGCAGGTTGAATGCATAAAAATGGAGCTCGGCGAGCCGGACGCCTCCGGCAGAAGAAGCCCTGTAGCGGTCAAGGGATCCGAATTCATCATTGATATAGACGAGGCCATAGTGGCCATAGGCAACACCCCGAATCCGATCATCGCCAGGACCACTCCGGGATTGAACGTAGGCAGGCACGGCGAGATAAAGGCCGATGAACAGGGCCTAACCTCTATACCGGGCGTATTCGCCGGCGGTGACGCGGTCACCGGAGCGGCTACAGTGATCACTGCCATGGGCGCCGGCAGAAAAGGCGCGCAGGCCATCGACGCGTATATCAACTCGCGAAATAAATTATCATGATCTAAAAAATTATCCTACAAAGCATCTCCTTATCAAGGAGGCCAGTAAATGAAAAGCAGCCCTCGGGACGTGGTGGATAACAGGATCATCGACCAGGTGATCGAGAAATGCCGGGGAACTCCCGGAGAGCTTTTAGGGCTGCTTGAAGAGATACAAGGGCTGCATAAACAGAAATACCTTCCCACGGAAACACTCGAATATATATCCCGCAAGACCAATATTCCTTTATCCAGGATCTACAGCGTCGTGACGTTTTACGCCTTCTTCAACCTTAAACCCCAGGGCGATCATTCAATAATCATCTGCCGGGGCACAGCCTGTCATACCCGAAGGTCGAAAAACCTGCTGGAATACCTCAAAAAAATGCTGGGGTTGCGTGAGGATGAGGCCAGGCAGGGCGAGAAGATATTTTTGACCACCTCCGATAATAAATTCACTCTGAAGACTGTGGCCTGTTTCGGGCAGTGCGCCCTGGCCCCGGTTGTTGAGATCGATGGAACCATATACAGCCATATGACCGAGAACAAACTCAAGGATATAGTTAACCGCGTCGCCAGGGGCAAGCAGGCTAGAGCAAAGGGAGGCTTGGCATGAAGATCACCGGCCTTGACGGGTTGGATCGGGTTAAAGACAACGGCCTTAAGAAATATCTCCCCGGAATAACCCGGGTGGCTGTGGGTCTGGGCACCTGCGGCATAGGCAATGCCGCGGATGAAGTGTTCAAGAGCTTAAGCCGGGCTTTTAAGAAAAGGAAATTACCCGTCCTGCTGGTAAAGACCGGATGTTTCGGGTTTTGCGCGCAGGAGCCGCTGGTGAATATACATATTCCCGGAAAACCGCTGGTCATCTTGCATAAAGTGACTGTAAAGGATGCGCCGGGTATAGTCGACAGCGTCGCTAAAGGGATGATCCCGGAGAAACTCGCTTTATGCCGGATAGAGGAATGGGACCATTTGACCGGCCAGATTATTTTTGGTAAAGGTTTTCCGGAGATCCCTCTATGGAATGAAGTGCCTTTCTTTAAATGGCAGAAGAAAATAGTGCTGCGGGACAGCGGACTGATCAATCCGGAGGATATAGAAGAATATATCGCGGTAGGCGGGTACAGCTCTTTACAAAAAGCGCTTTCCGGGATGTCTCCTGAGGCGGTCATTAATGAGGTGAAGAATTCCAAACTGCGCGGAAGAGGCGGCGCGGGATTCCCGACCGGCAGGAAATGGGAATTAATGAAACAGGTCCAGGCGGATAAGAAGTATATAATCTGCAACGCGGATGAAGGCGATCCAGGCGCTTATATGAACCGCAATGAAATAGAGTCTGACCCGCACATGCTTATTGAGGGAATGATCATCGGCGCGTATGCCATGGGCGCGGATGAAGGCGTGGTCTATATCCGGGCGGAATATCCGCTCGCGGTCCAGAGGCTCAAAGATGCGATAACTCAGGCCAGGGAATACGGTTTATTGGGGAATAACCTGCTGGGGTCGAGTTTCAGTTTTGATCTGCGGGTAGTTGAAGGGGCAGGGGCATTTGTCTGCGGGGAAGAGACCGCGTTGATCGCTTCCATCGAAGGCAAGCCCGGAAGGCCCAGGCCCAGGCCGCCTTTTCCGGCCCAGCGCGGGCTTTACGATAAGCCCACGAACATAAATAACGTCGAGACCTGGTGCAATATCCCGGTGATCATCGCTAAAGGCGGAGAGTGGTTTACCCGCACTGGAACAGCCAACAGCTCCGGGACAAAGGTCTTTTCGCTTGTCGGTAAGATCAAAAATACCGGATTGGTAGAGTTGGCCCTGGGCCAGCCGATAAAAGTCCTGGTTTATAATATCGGCTCAGGCACAGGGACCCGCAAAAAGGTCAAGGCAGTGCAGACCGGCGGGCCTTCGGGTGGATGTATACCGGTGGAGCTTTTTGACACGCCAGTAGATTATGAATCCCTGAATGCCCTGGGCGCGATAATGGGCTCAGGCGGCATGGTGGTCATGGACCAGGATAACTGCATGGTAGACGTGGCCCGGTATTTCACGGAGTTCACTACTTCCGAATCCTGCGGAAAATGCACCCCCTGCAGGGAAGGATTGTTCCAGGCATTAAGGATATTGCGCGATATCAGCGACGGCAAGTCCGATCCCGGACAGCCCGGGTATTTGCAGGAGCTCGGCGAAGGCATTAAAGATACCGCGCTTTGCGGCCTTGGCCAGACCGGGCCCAACCCCATACTTACCACCCTTAAATATTTCCGCAAAGAATATGACCAGCATATCGAGGCCAAACACTGCGACGCCGGGGTATGCCTGAACCTGTTCCTTTCACCCTGCGAGAACAGCTGCCCCCTGCATATGAATATACCGGGTTTTCTCGCCTTGCTTAAAGAAGATGATCTTAAAGAGGCGTTTGAGTCGATCTACCGGGATAATCCTTTTCCGTCATCCAGCGGAAGGATCTGCCATTTTCATTGCAAGATGCGCTGCCGCAGGGAAGATATCGATGAGCCTGTTTCGCAGGGAGAGGTCCACCGTTACGTGGCGGATAATGTTTATAAAGCCGGCAAAGAAAAAGGCGTGCTTAAAAAGCTGGCCGAAGAAACGCTCGCTCCTACGCATAAAAAGATCGCGATCATCGGCGCCGGCCCGTCCGGCTTGACAGCCGCGTTTTACCTTATCCGCTTAGGACATAAAGTGACCCTGTTTGAGGCGAATGCCGAAGCAGGCGGGGTGCTGCGTTACGGTATACCGGAATACCGGCTGCCGAAAAAGATCCTGGCCAAGGAAATAGGGTTTATCAAAAAATTCGGCGTGGAATTCAAGTTAGGCCGGAAAATAGATACTGAGGGGTTGCGCCGGATAAACAAGACCCATGACGCGGTATTCATCGCTACCGGCGCTTATAAGAACATGTCCTTGGTGATCCCGGGGGAGAACCTTTCCGGGGTTGCCAGCGGCATAGCCTTCCTGGAGGCTGTATCCGAAAAACATAAGCCGAATATCGGCAAAAATGTTTTGATCATCGGGGCGGGCAATGTCGCGGTTGACGCGGCGCGCACAGCGCACCGTTTCGGGGCTAAAGTAACTGTTGTCTACCGCCGGGATAAAGAAGATATGCCGGCTAATAAAGACGAGCTTTTTGAAGCTGAACGCGAGGGTATACATTTTGTTTTCTACGCGGCCCCGAAAGAAATACTGGGCGATGATCAAGGCAATGTCCGGGCGCTGAAAGTGAGCAAGATGATCCCCGGGGATTTCGACGCTTCCGGAAGAAGAAAGCCGATGCCCACGGATGAATGTTACGAGATAGGCTGCGATACGGTTTTGCTGGCTATCGGCGAAAGGGTCGACGCCCAGTTCCTTCAGGATTTCGGCGTAGTCTTGAATCAGAACGGCACGGTCCAGGTGAATCATTTAACCTTGCGCACAAGTATCGACAAGGTATACGCGGGAGGCGACCTGGTAATGGGCCCGGCAACCGCGGTCGAGGCTATGGCTGACGGCAAGAATGCCGCCCAGCAGATAGATAAAGCGCTAATGGGCGAGGATAGATTCGGCCGGTTATTCAAGAAATTCGATTACCCGATGCAGGTGCCGATGAATCCCGCGCTGGCGAAGAAACAGACCGGGATGAAGTTGAAAGTAAAAGAACGGCATTTGAATTTCAAAGAGATATCGTCGGGTCTTTCCCAGACGCAGGCGCACCTGGAAACTCTGCGCTGTCTGCGCTGCGACGTCAAAAGCGACTAAGGGGACGGTTCCTCGTTCTCTAACTCGTTAGCTTTCTTGAAGTTGTGAGCCCGGTATTTGCAAATTATATCCGATTTTGACGGGTAAGAGGCTTGTTATAATATAATGCGCTGTAAAGGGTTATATTAAGAGGAACCGTCCCCTGTAAAGGAGAAGATTATGGTGAATATCAAGATCGACGGAAAAAACTGCCAGGTCCAGGAAGGGACAAATATCTTGAACGCTGCCCGGGCTAACGGGATCATGATCCCGGCGATATGTTATCTTGACGGTGTCAGCGAAGAGGCGGCTTGTTCGGTCTGCCTGGTCGAGGTAAAAGGGGCGAAAACGCTTTTGCGTTCTTGCGTCACCAAGGTCGCCGAAGGCATGGAGATATTTACCAACACTGAACGGGCGCGCAAGGCCAGGGTTTTAAATCTCGAACTGCTTCTGGCCAGCCATCCCAAGGATTGTTTTGTCTGCGACCGTAATCAGAGCTGCGAACTGCGTAAGATCGCTTATGATATGGGTATCAGGAAGGTGCGTTTTCCGAAAGCGACCAAGCTGGAGATTGAGATAGATTCCTCTTCGCCTTCGATCATCCGCGATCCTAATAAATGTATTTTATGCCGTCGTTGTATAGCGGTGTGCGCGAAGGTCCAGACTGTTAACGCCATTGATTCGATGAACCGGGGAAAACTCACCAAAATATCCACTTTTATGGATAAAGGGCTGGGTAATGTTGATTGCGTGAATTGCGGGCAATGCCTTCTGGTCTGCCCCACAGGCGCGCTGGTAGAGAACAGTCAGATCGCCGGAGTCTGGAAAGACATCGCTGACCCGCGGAAATTCGTGGTCGTTGAGGCAGCGCCAGCGGTCAGGGCCAGCATCGGCGAAGAGTTCGGTTATCCCGCGGGCACGCTGGTTACCGGGAAGATGGCCGCGGCCTTGCGCAGATTGGGCTTTGATAAGGTATTTGACACGCAATTTTCCGCTGACCTGACCATAATGGAAGAGGGCAACGAATTGATCGAGCGGATCAAGAATAAAGGCGCGCTTCCTTTGCTCACCTCATGCTCCCCGGGCTGGATAAAATTCGCCGAGCACGATTATCCGAAAGTCCTGGAGCATATCTCGACCTGTAAATCGCCGCAGCAGATGTTCGGGGCGATCGCCAAGACTTATTACGCCAGGAAATTAGGCGTTGACCCGAAAAATATAAGCGTGGTTTCGATAATGCCCTGCACCGCCAAGAAATTCGAGGCAAAGCGGCCGGAGATGAACAGCGCGTTCCAATACTGGAAAGATAAAAAAGGATGGAAGGATGAGGAGAGTTTTCCGGACGTGGACCATGTCCTGACTACCCGGGAAGCGGCCCGGATGATCAAAGAGGCAGGAATTGATTTTAACTCTTTGGCGGATGAGGATTTTGACGAGCCGTTAGGCGTATCTACCGGAGCCGCGGTTATTTTCGGGGCTACCGGCGGGGTAATGGAAGCCGCGTTAAGGACAGCTTATGAAGTGTTGACCGGGAAATCCCTGGAAAACCTGGATTTCGAAGCGGTGCGCGGCTTGCGGGGGATAAAAACCGCAGAGGTCGACATAAACGGAATACCGTTAAAAGTCGCTGTGGCGAATTCCCTGGGCAATGCCCGGATCTTATTGGACGAGGTCCAGGCGGGCAAGTCGCCATACGCCTTCATCGAGATAATGACCTGCCCGGGCGGCTGCCTGGGCGGCGGAGGACAGCCTATTCCCACGGACACCGCGATCCGCCAGAAAAGGAAAGAGGCCATTTACCAGGAAGATAAGAATAAGCCGGTGAGGAAATCCCATGAAAACCCGGCGGTGGCTGCTTTATATAAAGAGTTTTTAGGAAAGCCTTTGAGCGAAAAGTCGCATGAGCTTCTGCATACGCACTACCATGAGAGAGCCGTTTGTTAGTTGTATAGGCTGAGCCATCCTTTATTATTTTTCGATTCGCTGCGGCATTAATTTGTGATAGAATCAATGCTAATTGAAGCGCCTTCATTGGTATTTATTATCCCGTGAGCCTTAACTTTTAGGTAAATAAAATATGCAGTATCTCAGCGAACATCATATCCTGATCTTTTTAGTCCAGATATTTATCCTTCTGGGCCTGGCCCGCGGCCTGGGCGAGGTATTTAACCGGCTGAAACAGCCGGCGCTTACCGCGGAGATACTTGTAGGCATATTCCTGGGCCCGACCATCCTGGGCAGGTTCTTCCCGCACCTGCACCATATGATATTCCCGCCTGACCTGATGCAGTCCAATATGTTCGCCACAGTCGCCTGGATGGGGCTGTTGTTCTTCCTGTTGGAAACCGGGCTGAAAATGGATTTTTCCAGCGCCTGGAGGTACCGTTCAGAGGCTTTGACCATCGCGCTTACCGATATAATCGTGCCGATGACCATAGCCTTTACCGCCAGTTATCTTTTACCGGCGCGTTACCTGGTTGATCCTGGGCAGAGGGTTGTTTTTTCCCTTTTTATGGCCACGGTAATGACTATAAGCGCTATGCCTGTGACTATCCGGGTCTTGAATGACCTGAACCTTTCCAAGACCGACCTGGGTTTTTTGATCATGTCGGCTTTGGCGGTGAACGAGATCATCGGATGGCTTATATTCACCTTGATCCTCAGTTTTATCACCCGGTTGAATGTGGAGATCGGCAGGATTTTCCTGGTTTTCTTCGTCGCTGTCGGTTTCATGGTTTTTTGCATGACCATAGGAAAGAACCTGGTCAACAGGGTGATCTCGAAGATAAAAACGCTGAATATGTCCGAGCCGGGAAGCTCGTTGACTTTTATTTGTTTGCTCGGTTTTTTCTGCGGTGCGGTATTCCAGAAGATCGGGATCAGCGCCCTGCTGGGTTTTTTCATCGCCGGGGTAATGGCCGGAGAAGCCCGGGCGTTGTCGGTCAGGACCAGGCAGGTGATATCGCAGATGGTCTACGCTATTTTTGTCCCGCTTTTTTTCGTGAGTATCGGGCTGACCGTTGATTTTTTCGCTAATTTTGATATATTCCTGGTGCTTTTTGTGGCTGTCATAAGCATCAGCGGCAAGTTCCTGGGCGCCTGGCTGGGGGTTAATTTTACCGGGCTTGCCAAAACGAACCGGCTTTCCATAGCCATAGCCCATACTCCCGGAGGCTCGACGGAGATCGTCATCGGGCTTCTGGCGCTGCATTATAACCTGATCAACCCGGTCATGTTCGTGGCTATTGTTTGCGGCGCGATAATCTCTTCGATAATATTCGGCCCCTGGCTTAAATATTCGGTCAACCGGCGCAAGGAGATCGGCATATTGGAATTTTTCTCGCGGGAAACGGTCATCCCGGAATTAAAGGCTGAAACCCGGGATAACGCCATATATGAACTATGCGCTTTGGCCGCCGAGCAGGAAAATTCACCGCAGTCGGACATGCTTTATGCCGCAGTGCTGGAACGGGAAAACCTTATGGCTACGGCAGTGGAGGAAGGGATCACTTTGCCGCACGGCCGGTTACCTTCTTTAAGAAGGCCGCTGGTCGTCTTCGGACGTTCGGTTACCGGCATTGATTGGGATTCTCCGGACGGCAAGCCCACGCATTTTGTCTTCCTGATATTGACGCCCGAGGGAGATGATGAATTCCAGATCCAGATATTAAGGCATATCGCCAAGGCCATGATCGAGAAGGATACCCGGGAATCGATAATGCGCTGCGGCAATGCCCAGGAATTGTGGGGTGTCCTGCAAAAAGCGCTTACCGCTAAACGCATTGTCCGCAAGCCTAAAAACCATGGAGATAAATGATCGAACATCTGCTTGGCAATAATTTGACGGAACTGGTCCAGGGATTGGGGGATCTGGGGGTTTTTCTGGCGATGTTCCTGGAATCCAGCGTCATACCTATACCCTCGGAGGTCATCATTATCGCCGCCGGAAGTTTTGGCGTGCCGCTGGTATCTATTGTTATATTCGGAGCGTTGGGCTCGACTTTAGGCGCGGTCGTAGGATACCTTCTGGGCAGGTACGCGGCTGTGCCGGTGATACTGAAGTTCGGGAAATTCATCCTGATCAAGCCGCATCATATATATAAGGCTGAGGCCTTTGCCCAAAAATACGGTATCTGGAGCGTGTTGATCGGCAGGATACTTCCTGTCGTACCGTTCAAGGTTTTTTCCATAGCCGCGGGTATCACTAAACTTCCTTTGTGGCCGTTCGTTATCTGCACGCTTATCGGGGTATTGCCGAGGATCTATCTTTTGGCGCTTTTCGGCCTGACAATAGTCAAATACACCAAACCCGCGGTATTGATACTGGCTGCGGGGCTGCTTATATTCCTGGCTTTCAAGGCTACGCGGTTGATCTATAACGGCAAACAAACCAAACCTCCGCAATAATCCATCTCATATCGGAATTATGGCAATAGAACAGGATAATATCTTCCGGCACCCGGCAGGCTCTAAGGATAAAGAGATCTTTCACCCTATTCTTGAGAATGATTCTTTCAAACTGGAAAGCATAATATCTCATGGTCAGCGCACAGAGCAGGGCAAATGGCTGGATGAGGAGAATAACGAATGGGTGATCCTTTTAAGCGGGGGCGCCGGGATATTGTTCGGCCAGGACAATTCTCTCCACGAACTCAAACCGGGCGAGCATCTTTATATCCCCGGGCATTGCCGGCACAGGGTGGAATGGACCGCCCCGGATCAGGAGACTGTTTGGCTGGCCCTGCACTTTAAAACGGCGGTCAAGGTATCCGGACGCGCTTCTCAGGAACCCGCGATAACCCAGGTGAAGATCACGCGCACCTCCAGGAGAAAGAAGACTATCGCCGCCAGGATGGATAACGGGGTTTTATGCGTCTTTTGCCCGGCCAGCATTTCGCAAGACTTTCTGGAGAAGACCGTAGAGAAATTCAAGATAAAATTCCGCAAGCAGGCTTTAAAAAAGCGATTGAACCGGGATAAGGACCTGCGCGCTGTCGCCGCGGAGCTTAACCGTAAATATTTCCATGGTAAATTAATTGTTAATTCCATAGAATATGTTACCGACCAGAAAAGCAAATTCGGGTGCTGTAATTATCATAAGAAAACCATCCGTATCGCCCATTGCATAGCCGCGATGCCGGAGTGGGTCAGGGACTATGTGGTAGTGCATGAGCTTGCCCATCTTTTGGTGCCTGACCATAGCCGGGCGTTCTGGGACCTGGTGGCGGGCTACAAACTGGCTGAAAGGGCTAAAGGGTATCTTTTAGCTAAGGGGATCGACCATAATGAGGAATTCTAAATACCGTTATTCGCCGCTGGCGGCGTTAATTTGCGTCCTGGGGCTGGAATTATTGAATTGCGGATGCGCCTGCCCGAGGGAGCGGCTTTATTATTCCGCGCCGACTGTTATAAGCCAGACTTACCGGCAAATGAAGGAGCCGGGGTTTTGGATAAGCAGGAACGCGGATCCTGACCGGGTAATAATGGATCTTGAACAGATCGGAAGGTTTAATAAGCGTATAAGCGAGGATATGGGGCTGGTCAGGGATATAACTGCCGCAGGCGATCTTTATTCCGGCGAAGAATTAGCTGCCGAGTTCAGTAAGCAGATCGAAAGTTTTTATAAGCAGGGGCTTTATACCTTTAACGGCAAAAAAGCGGGCAGGGATTTCTATAAGAGGGCAGGGGAATTAATGGGCCTGGGGAAGATCGAGCCGCGGATCAGGGTGAAATTCGGGGTCATCAGCGCTTTCAGCGACCAGCGGCTTTTGCCTCTTGATGAGGGGCTGTACGCTAAGATAAAAGACCTGGATTTTGACGAGTTGCAGAATAGCAGCCTGGATATCGCCACTCCGGTGGCGGTGCTGCGTCAAAGCGTTGACGGTAAATGGTTCTATATCTTATCGCCTTTAAGCGACGGCTGGGTAAAAGCGGAGAATGTGGCGTTGTGCGGCAGGCAGCAGCTAAAGGATTTTTTGTCCAGCCGGAGTTTTAGCGTGGTGATCAGCGCTAAAGCCGGGATCTTCCTGGATGAGCGGCTCACGGATTATTATGACTGCCTGCGCATGGGCTCGCGGATAAAGGCCCAGGATGACCTTTCGGAAAAAATAGCGCGGGTGAGCATTCCCGCGCGTGACAGCTCCGGCGGGTTTATCGAGAAAACCGCGTATATGAAAAAGGAGGACCTGAACCCGGGATATCTTTCCTATACCCCGCGTAATATGATCGACCAGGCGTTCAAACAGCTTAACTCTCCTTATGGATGGGGAGGGGTTAACGCGGAGCAGGATTGTTCCCAATTCATCAAGGAAGTGTTTGCCTGCGCCGGCATATATCTTCCGCGTAATTCCTCCAGCCAGGCCAGGATAGGCGCGTTGGCCGCGGAGTTCGATAATAATAAAAGCTCGCGGGAAAAAATGGATGCTCTGGGAAAAGCCGCCGGAGGTATTACCATCCTGGGGTTGAAAGGGCATATCATGCTCTTTTTGGGGATGGTTGACGCCAAGCCTTACGCCATTCACAGCCTCTGGGCTTACCGCCAGAGATCCGGAGGCAGGGATACTGTCAGGCTGGTCAACCGGGTAGCGGTCACCGGCCTGGATCTCGGGGAAGGCTCATTTAAAGGTTCCCTCTTGCGCAGAATAAAAAGCGTCAGGCGGATATCCGAGTAAGCCAAGCCCTCTTATTGTAAACCATAATAAAATATATAGTTGACAATGTCTTCCCGGTTGTTATAATTTGATCATGCCGGATAATATTGAACGCCGCGTATTAACGTTAATATTCGCCTGTTTTATCCCCGTAATCTGCCTCGCGGAAGAATCGCCTTTCAGCCTTGAACCTATAGTCGTGGCCAGGAGCAATACCCGCTTTTTAAAGGCATACTCAGTAAGTTTTAATGAAAATAGCGCTATATCCGGGAACTCTCCGTTCAAATCATTAAGCCAAACTCCTTTAGACCTGCAAAGCCGTAATTTATCCGCGGATGTTCAGACTGACCTGTCTTTGCGCGGATCAGTCTCCCAGGGCGTCCTTGTGTCCATAGCTAACCAGCGGATCAACGACCCCCAGACCAGCCATTATAATTGCGATATCCCGCTTACAGCCGAAGATATCGAAAGGATCGAGATAATCCCCGGGGCAGCTTCATCGGTGTTCGGCCCGGACGCGGTAGGAGGCGTGGTGAATATCGTCCCTAAGAGGCCGGTTGTCAAAAAAACGGTCATGGAAACGCGGGCCGGTTCTCACGGGACATTTTACGGCCTGGTCAGCGTCAGCGATAAGACTGAGAATTTGGGCCTGCGTTTTTCCCAGGAGAACCATGTCTCAGCGGGGTTTCGCGAGGACACGGATTTTAAGAAATCCACCACTACCGTAAGTTCCGCCTTTGACGCCCCGGACCTGAGCGCGGATATTAACCTGGGATACCAGGATAAGGAATACGGCGCGTATGATTTTTATACCCCGGCAAAAGGGTATCCTTCCAAGGAGCATACCCGGACATACCTGCTGGATTCCCGGATGGACTGGCAAAAAGGGGAGTTCAAGATAAAACCGGGATTTTTGTGGCGCAGGCATTACGATAAATTCATCCTGGATAAGACCGAATATAAAAGCAAGTCGATAAACCACCACCGCAGCGATATTTATACCCCGGTTGTTTATCTGCAGAGAGAAAGCGAATTCTTCGGCACCTCTGGTTTGGGGTTGGAGTATGGGCAGGAAAGGATGCGTTCCAGTTCCCTGGGGGATCATCAGCGCGGGCATAAAAGCGCTTATATAGAAGAAGAAAAAGAGCTCAATGATCCCTGGGCAATAGGCGGATCAGCCAGGATAGACGACTATGACGGGTTCGGACAGGTTTATACCGGTTCATTGAACAGCAGGTATAAGTTATCCGGGAAAGATTCCGTATCTTTTGCGGTATCCCGCAATATCCGGGTGCCTTCTTTTACCGAACTTTATTACAACGATCCGGCAACCGAGGGGTATTCCGGGCTGAAGGAAGAAAGATCGGTCAATTACCAGGCAGGTTATGACCATAAGATCGAAAAGGGCTCTTGCGGCGTGGTTTTTTTTCTGAGAAAAGAGGAAAACACTATTGATTGGGTTAAAAGCGATCCGGCTCAGGCGAAATGGCTGGCGCGGAATATCCCAGGCGCGGATGTTTCAGGCGCGGAAAGTTACTTTAAAATGGATATAAGTCCGCTGGTCAACCTTGATTCCAATTATACCTATGTAAATAAACATACAGACACCCGGGGTTATCTGTATAAATACGGCCGGAATTACGCCAGGCACCTGGCTAATATGCTGTTTAACTTTAAATTACCTTTCGCGGATCCGTTTCTCGGGTTCACTTATAAGAAAAAGCCTGGCCGTGATGGCTGGGTTATAGCGAATACCGGCATAAGCAGGCAGGTAAACAAGAATCTTAAAGTATACCTGAAAACGGAGAACTTGTTTAACAGCGAATATCAGGAGATCGAGGGGATCCCTCAGCCCGGGCGATGGGTAGAGGCGGGAATGCGTTTGGAATGGTAATTGCTGTGGGTCCTGTCGCGGCATCAGACTAGTGAGGGCTGTGTCAGTCGCTCAAACAGTCCTCGGCCTCCCGGCCTGCACCCGGCCGTATAGGAGCGTCTGGTGCGTCCTTTCGGCCTGCGGAACTCGCTTTGTGACACAGCCCTCGCTAGTTTTTTGCCAAATACGCGCGCCAGGTCCGCAGTATTAATGTTTGGCTCCATTGGCTATCTCCTGCCGGCAGGCAGGAGATCGACAGTCGCTACGAAAACGCAGGTTTATTCCAAGTTTACCACTAAAACGTATCTTTGCTCCGGTAGATTTTCAGATTCACGTAACACATTGATAATAAATACATTTTGTTCCTGAATATAAGGCTTTAGGCCCGGTAAATCCGCTTAAATAAAATAAATATTGACAAAACCGGGAATTGTGGTATATTTTATTCTAGTAAATAAGGGAGTAGTTATCTGGGACCGCAAGGCGATAGAGAGTGACTCGCTGAGCGGTTTTTTTTGTTACTGCCGTTATTTACTAAAAATAACATAGGAAGGAGGTTAGTGAATAATGGCAAAAGGTAAAGTAAAGTGGTTCTCAAACCAAAAAGGTTATGGATTTATTACTCCTGAATCGGGTGCTGATGTATTCGTGCATCACAGCGCGATAAAGGGTGATGGCTATAAGACTTTAGATGAAGGACAGGAAGTTGAGTTTGACATCGAAAAAGGTCCTAAAGGCGAACAGGCTACAAACGTAGTAAAGTTATAACCAAAAGTCCCAAAAGGCCCGGTTTCATAATGAGCCGGGCCTTGTTTTCTTAAACAGACAGGAGCGACAAAATGCATACCGGAAAAATTAAAAAGCTGGTCCGCGACAGAGGTTTTGGTTTCATCAGCGACACAGACGGCAGGGAAGTTTTCTTCCATCAGAGCAGCCTGGTGGATGTCCAATTTGCCGCGTTGAATGAGGACCAGTTAGTTGATTTCGAAGTAGAGAAATCTCCTAAAGGCCCGCGCGCCATAAACGTAAAACCTTCTACCGGCGAAGCGCCGCAGGCTTAATAAGCCTTGTTTTAAAAAGTAGAAGAAGTATAATCATAGATAGAAGTGATCCTGCGGTAAGGAGCTCGATTCTGTAGCCAAGGGTGAGAGATAAATAAGACCTATCCTTGTTTTTCGCAGGGATAGGTCTTGTTTTTTTTAGAGGCTGTTATTAATAGGTAATTGCCATCCGGCGTAATTGGCACCCGGCGTTATTTGAATACGCCGGTGTCCGCCCCGTGGCGGAGAATATGCGCCGGTGTGGTATACGTATACCAGGAGGTCAGGATGGAAAAGCATCTGGGCGCGATAGTGATAATCGTTAAAAAAAGGCAGGAGGCCGCTTCCGGGGTGAATGAACTGCTTTCGCAGTTCGGCGATATTATCGTTTCCCGGACGGGGTTCCCTTATGAAAAACGCGGGGTCAGCGTTATCACTCTTATTGTGGACGGGACCACTGACGAGATCGGCGCTTTGACCGGCAAACTGGGGATGTTCAAGAGCGTGACTGTCAAGACCACGCTGGCTAAAGTTTAAAAGCGGGTTTCTTAATATTATAGATTTCAAGAAAGAAGGAAAAATGCCAAGCGCGTTGGAAGAGGCGAAGAACTGGAAAGATAAAGTAATTAAAGAAGAAGAGAACGCGAAATATCTGCGCGGCGGCAGGGATTTTATCGACGATCATATCATAGAGGAGCTTTTAAAGTCCCGGCGCGGCCTGGATAAGGCTGAGATCCGCGATATTATCCGTAAATCCCTGTCTGTCCAGAGCCTGGAATTATCCGAGGCGGCGGCTTTGCTTAATGTCGAGGATAAAGGGCTTTGGGAAGAGATCTTTCAGGCCGCGGCGCGGATCAAACGCAAGGTTTATGACAACCGGGTGGTTACTTTTGCCCCGCTTTATTGCTCCAGCCTTTGCGTAAATAACTGCGCTTATTGCGGGTTCCGCGGGGAGAACCAGGTTATTGAACGCCGGACACTGAGCATCCCCGAGGTGCGCAAAGAGGCGGAAGTCCTTGCCGGGAAACTCGGGCATAAAAGGCTGGTCGTGGTCTTTGGCGAACATCCTTCGTCTGGCGCGGATTATATCTGCGCGGTGATGCGCGAGGTTTACGGGGTCAAAGTCAAGACCCGCCGCGGCTTCGGGGCAATCCGCAGGGTCAACGTCAACGCCGCGCCGATGAGCATAGCCGATTACAAAAAAATAAAAGAGGCCGGTATCGGCACATACCAGGTTTTTCAGGAGACTTATCACCGCCGGACATACGCTAATGTCCATCCGGCAAACACCATTAAAGGTAATTTTGACTGGCGGCTTTATTCTTTACACCGGGCAATGGAAGCGGGGATCGATGATGTGGCTATCGGAGCGCTTTTCGGTTTGTATGACTGGCGTTTTGAGGTCATGGGATTGCTCGCCCACGCCCGCGACCTGGAAAAATATTTCGGGATCGGCCCGCACACAGTGTCTTTCCCCAGGCTTGAGCCCGCGGCCAATACCCCTTTCATAAAGAAAACCGATCACGCGGTAAAAGACGAGGATTTCAAAAAGCTGGTAGCGGTATTGAGGCTGGCCATACCGTACGCCGGGATGATTGTTACCTGCCGGGAAAATCCCCGGATGATGGGCGAGGTAATAGCCATGTGCACCCAGCGCGACGCTTCTTCCAAAGTCGGCATCGGCGCCTACAGCGAACGCGGGGACAGCCAGGAGGAGAATATCCAGCAGTTCATTCTCGGCGACAGCCGTTCGCTGGATGAAGTTATCCGGGACCTGGCTTCCCGGGGTTATATTACTTCCTTTTGCACCGCGGGTTACCGCTGCGGCCGGACCGGGGATAATATCATGGCCATGCTTAAGACCGGCAGGGAAGGCTGTTTATGCAAATTGAACGCTGTGCTCACTTTTCAGGAATGGCTGGATGATTTCGCCAGCGATGAGACCCGGAAGATCGGCGAAGAGCTGATCGACCGGGAGATCGCGGAGATAAAAGTCAGGGTCCCCGCGGATTTCTCCGCGGAAATGTTCCAGGCGTTCAACGCGTACCTCAGCCGGATCAGGGCAGGGGAAAGAGACCTTTGTTTTTAAACCGGAGATAAAATGGAATACCGCATAGAAAAAGACTTGCTAGGCGAATTGAAAATACCGCAAAGCGCATATTGGGGGATCCATACGCAAAGGGCTATAGCCAATTTCGCGGTCAGCGCCAGGATAGTCAATCCGTCATTGCTGCGGGCATACGCGAAAGTAAAGAAAGCCTGTTGCCAGGCTAACCAGGAATTAGGGCTTTTGGAAGATAAGAAGGCCAGGGCGATCATCCAGGCCTGCGATGAGATCATCGAGGGTAAATTCCTGGATCAATTCCCGGTGGACAGCCTGCAGGGCGGGGCCGGAACCTCGACCAATATGAACGTTAATGAAGTCATCGCTAACCGGGCCATAGAGATACTGGGAGCAAAGCCAGGGGATTATTCCATTGTCAATCCTCTGGAAGAGGTGAATCTTAATCAGTCGACCAATGATACTTATCCTACGGTTTTGAAGATCGCCGCGATAACCGGTTTCCGGGATCTAAGCCAGGCTATAACCGAGCTTCAAGGCGCTTTCCAGCGAAAAGAAAAAGAATTCGCTAAGATAGTCAAGATCGCCAGGACTGAATTGCAGGAAGCGGTGCCCATAACCCTGGGCCAGGAATTCTCCGCGTTCGCCGAGGCTATTGCCCGCGACCGCTGGAGGACTTTTAAATGCGAGGAACGTTTGCGCCTGGTGAATATCGGAGGCACGGCTGTAGGCACAGGCATAACCGCGCCGCGCAGTTATATATTCTTGGTGATCGAGACTTTGCGCAATGTTACCGGCCTGGGTTTAAGCCGGGGTGAGACTGTATTGGACCAGACCGCCAACAGCGATTGTTTTGTCGAGGTTTCCGGGATACTTAAGGCCCATGCCAGCAATTTAATAAAGATCTGCAATGACCTGCGGCTTTTGAACCTGCTCCAGGAGATCGAATTGCCCGGATTACAGGCCGGCTCATCGATCATGCCCGGAAAGATCAATCCGGTCATCCTGGAAATGGTCATCCAGGTCGCGGTTAAGGTCATTGCCAATGACCTGATAATCACCGAATGTTGTTCCCGCTCAAGCCTTCAGATAAATGAGTTCATGCCGCTTCTGGCTGACGCCATATTGGGATCCCTGGATATCCTGATCGAGGCGGATAAGATATTCAGCGCGCATATATTGGCGGTAAAGGCGAACGCGGAAAAATGCCGCGAATATTTTGACCGCAGCCCGGCTATAATCACGGTGCTGATCCCGCATATCGGTTATGACAAAGCCGAAGCCCTGCTTAAGGAATTCGCCGGTTCAGGGACAAAGGACCTGCGGCTGTTCCTGACCGGGAAACTGGGTAAAGAATTTATCGAACGGGTATTTGACCCGTATAACCTTATTTCCTTAGGATACCAGGCAAATGAAAAAAACCCCTAAATCGCTGAGATTGCATATAGGCATTTTCGGCAGGACCAATGTCGGCAAATCCAGTTTTCTGAACATGATAGCCGGCCAGGATGTGGCTATTACCTCGCCGGTGGCCGGGACAACCACTGATGTAGTGGAAAAGCCGATGGAGCTTATGCCCATAGGCCCGGTAGTTTTTCTGGATACCGCGGGCCTGGATGACAGCTCTGTTTTAGCCGAGGCCAGGATGAAAAAGACGCGCAAGATCTTTGACCGCGCTGATGTGATCGTCCTTTTGACCGAGGCGGATAATTGGGGCAGTTACGAGGAACAGGTGCTGGAAGAGGCGGCAAAACGCCAGACGCCGTTCATTGCGGTCATAAATAAAACAGATTTGAAAACCCCGGCAAAGGAGTTCATCAATAAAATAAGAGAAAGGTCGCCAAGGGTCATTTGCTGTTCGAGCGTTGAGTGGGCAGACAGGGATAAATATGTCAACGCTTTGAAAAAGGAAGTGCTGGATGTCTGCCCGGATGAATTCCTGAATCCGCCTCCGTTGATCGGCGACCTGCTGCCCGCGGGAGGCTTGGCGGTGATGATAGTGCCTATTGACCTGCAGGCGCCTAAAGGCAGATTAATTCTTCCGCAAGTCCAGGCTATCCGCGACTGCCTGGATAATGACGCCGCTAGCCTGGTGGTCAAAGAAAGGGAATACGGGCATTTGCTGCGTAAGTTGAAGGAGCCTCCGGATATCGTAGTCTGCGATTCTCAGGTGGTTTTAAAGATGGTCGCGGATACGCCCAAAGAAGTAAAGTGCACCACATTCTCCATACTTTTCTCGCGTTATAAGGGGGATCTGATCGAGGCGGCTAAAGGGGCGGCCGCTATCAAGTCTTTAAAACCGAAAGACAAGATCCTGATCGCCGAGGCTTGCAGCCATCACGCTATTGAGGATGATATAGGCCGGGTGAAGATACCCCGCTGGCTGCGCCAGTATATAGGAGGGGATATACAGATCAATGTTTATTCCGGCAGGGATTATCCCGAGAATTTGAAGGAATATAAGCTGATCATCCATTGCGGAGGATGCATGATCACCCGCAGGGAAATGCTTTTCCGGATCGAAAAAGCCAAAGAAGCGGGCGTAGCGGTCACTAATTACGGAGTGGCGGTATCCGTGCTTCAGGGGGTGGTCCATCGGACGCTTTCACCGTTCCCGGCTGCCTTGGACGCGTTTAACAGGGCGAGCCGGTAATAATTGTACCCGGCGCAAATCGGTATTGCGCCGGTGTTGTGATAATAACTGACACCCGGGGCAATCGGAATATGCCCCGGTGTTGAGTCTCTACTCAAGAGGTGTAAGATGATCGGGAAATTACCGCAGGATGTTTTGGAAGCTGTTTTGGAAACATTGCCGGTAGAGTTCTCAGTGTTGGACGCCGATGACCAGGTTTTAGCCTGGAATAAACATGAAACCCGTATTTTTAAGCGTCCGGCGGGCGTAGTGGGCAGGAACGTAAAGGATTGCCATCCCAAGAAAAGCCTGGCTAAGGTAGAACAGATAATATCTGAAATGAAAAAAGGAAGCCGCGATAAAGCCAGGTTCTGGATCGATCTGGGCGGGGAAGGCAGTAAAATAAAGGTAATGATCGAGTATTTCGCTTTACGGGACAGCAATGGGAAATACCTGGGCTGCCTGGAAGTAAGCCAGAATATCACTGAAATACAAAAATTAAGCGGCCAACAGCTGCTTTTGGATTAGCGGGTAGAATATGGATAAATGTCCGGGACAGGATGGAAGAAACCTTAAAGTGGAATCGTTGACTTGTCCGGCGTGCGGTTACCAGGTGGAAATGTTTTCCGACGAAATGAAGGTCAAGTGCCCTAAGTGCAAGGCTAAGGTATGCAGAGTGAGGCTGCCTACCTGTATAAACTGGTGTAAGCATGCCCGGGAATGCGTGGGTGAGGAGAAATTGTAGAAAAAGGGGTCAGATTTATTTTTTCTTCCAAAAAAACAAGCGTAAAAAATAAATCTGACTCCTTTTTGACCCTTTTTCAACTGAATATTGACAAAGACGCGTTTTGTGCTATACTCATCACGTTTGTAAGTATGAAATCAGGATAGACAAAAGAGTCTTCCAGCATACCTCTGGAAGATTTTTTGCTTTTATGGGGGTTTTAGAGTGAATTTGCTTTTATTCTTAATAGGTTTTCCATTGGCCCTGGCAATAGTCCTGCTGGTATTGCCCTGGGTAGGGGCCAGACGCGCTTTGGTCAGGATCGGAGCGGTGATCCTGGCGATCGCTACCCTGAGCCTGCTTACCGTGCATTTCAATAAGGCCATACTTTATTTTGATCTGGGATCCGGATTGATCAATAAAGTCATGATGCTCTTTGAAGCGGTTATCTGCGCGTATATTATCTACATGTCCATCCGTTTCAAGAAGTACTGGGTTGGCGTATTAAGCCTGCTGCAGACTGTCCTGATCGTTATCTTCGAGATCTCCAAAGGCCACGGCCTGCATATAGAGCATAACCTGTTCATCGATAAGTTCTCGGTGATCATGGCCCTGGTCGCCGGGGTGATCGGCAGCTTTATCGTATTTTACGCCTCAGGCTATATGCAGCAATTCCACCACAGTTATCATAAGGGGCTTAAAGACCAGCGCCGGGTATTTTTCCCCATACTTTTTACCTTTCTTTCGGCGATGTTCGGCATAATATTCTCCAATAACCTGGTTTGGCTGTATTTCTTCTGGGAAATAACCACGCTTTGCTCGTTCCTTTTGATCCGCTACAAAAAGACCGCCGAGGCTAACGAAAATTCGTTCCGCGCCCTGTGGATGAACCTGTTAGGCGGCCTGGGGTTTGTCGCCGGGATAATTTACCTGCAGCATTTTTCCGGGATCGTGGAACTGGACAAACTTTTAACGGCTAATAAAAGCGGGATCATGCTCGGGGTGATGTTTTTGTGTTTTGCCGGGTTGACCAAATCCGCGCAGCTTCCTTTTTCTTCCTGGCTGGTGGGAGCGATGGTCGCGCCTACCCCGGTATCCGCGCTTTTGCATTCCACGACCATGGTCAAGGCCGGGGTTTACCTGGTCCTTAGACTTGCTTTCGTCCTGCAGGGGACGCTTTGCGGGTTTCTTGTGGCTTTGATCGGCGGCGTTACTTTTATCATCGCTTCTTTTATCGCCGTATCCCAGAGCGACGCCAAGAAGGTGCTGGCGTATTCCACCATAGCCAACCTGGGTTTGATCGTTTTGTGCGCGGGGATCGGGACTTATGAGGCGGTCTGGGCGGGATTGATGCTGATAATATTCCATGCCCTGGCCAAATGCCTTTTATTCCTGTGCGTGGGAGAGGTCGAGCATAAGATCCACAGCCGTAATATCGAGGATATGGAAGGCTTGATCGTTACCATGCCCAAGCTTTCCATTATGCTGCAAATAGGGATCGCCGGGATGTTCCTGGCGCCGTTCGGCATGCTGATCAGCAAATGGGCGGTGCTCAAGGCCTTGGTAGATACCAATCCTCTTCTGGTGGTATTCGTGGTTTTCGGCTCGGCGGCCACTGTATTTTTCTGGGTTAAATGGATGGGCAAGCTCATCATTGTTTCGCATCCTCAGCCGGAAATAGAGTCGGGGATCAGCCGCTGGGAATGGATACCGCTTTATCTGCTTTCGCTTCTTACCATCGCCATATGCGGGTTTTTCCCGCTTGTTTCCAGTAACCTGGTCGAGCCTTATGTCGTCGAGATCTACGGAAAAACATTCACTATGAGCGTTGGAAATATCCATATCATGTCCATAATGCTGGCAATGGTCATGCTCTTCCCCTTGAGTTTCCTTAATTACGGCAAAAGGGTCAAGGTGGTTGACGCGTATCTGGGCGGTGCTAATACCGATTCGCGGACAGAGTTCGGCGGTTTCCGCGGCGAGGTAAAGAGCATTGAATTAAAGAATTATTCGCTGACGAATTACTGGCCGGAATCCCGGTTGTTAAAACTGGGTATCCTGATCACGGTTATCTTCCTGGCCCTTATGCTGGGGGTGGTATGGATCTGAAAGTGATCGGCATTATCATAGCGTATATTATTTTAGCGCCGGTGATCGGCGGGCTGCTTGCCGGGATCGACCGCAGGATATCCGCGCGGATGCAGGCAAGGGTAGGGCCGCCGGTATTACAGCCGTTTTACGATGTTTTCAAGCTTTTCAGCAAAGAGAACCTGGTAGTCAGGCGGTCGCAGAATTTTTATATCTGGTTCTTTCTGGCCTTTGTGGTCTTTACCGGAGCTTTATTCTTTAGCGGCGGTGATCTCCTTCTGGTGATCTTCGCCTTGACCCTTTCCGGGATGTTCTTTGTCCTGGCCGGGTATAAGGCCAGCTCGCCGTATAGTTTTGTCGCCAGCCAGCGCGAACTTATCCAGATGATGGCTTATGAGCCGATGGTCCTCTTAAGCGCGGTCGGCATGTATATGGTCACCCGCAGTTTCTATATCTCGGATATAACGGCTTTCCATAAACCGCTGATAATCTATCTGCCGGCTCTTTTTCTGGGTTTTGTTTATATCCTGGCGATAAAATTGCGCAAGTCGCCGTTCGACCTGTCTTTGTCGCATCACGCGCACCAGGAGCTGGTTAAAGGCATGACCACGGAATTTTCCGGCAGGGCGCTGGCCATGATCGAGATCGCGCACTGGTACGAGAATGTCTTTATCCTGGGCTTTGTTTATCTTTTTCTGGCGAACAACCTGTTATCCGGCCTGGCCGCGGTATCGGCGGTATATTTTTTCATGATCCTGGTGGATAATACCTTTGCCAGGATGAAGTGGAGATTCACCCTGGACAGTTCCTGGATCCTGGCGTTTGTCCTGGGCCTGGGCAATATCCTGGTTTTATTTTTTATCAAGAGGTAAGCGATGCCTTTTCTAAAGAGATCTCCCTGGATACTTCACTATGACGGTTCAAGCTGCAACGGCTGCGATATAGAAGTGGTCGCCTGCCTTACCCCGTTATATGACGTGGAAAGGCTGGGGGTGGTGAATACAGGCAATCCCAAGCACGCGGATATATTCCTGATCACCGGTTCGGTCAATGAGCAGAACCGCCAGGTGATCCATAATCTTTATGAGCAGATGCCTGATCCCAAGGTGGTGGTGGCTGTGGGTATCTGCGCCGCTTCCGGAGGGATATTTGCCGATTGCTATAATATTTTAGGCGGGGCGAACAAGGTTATACCGGTGGATGTGTTCGTGCCGGGCTGCGCCGCCAGGCCTGAGGCCATAATCGACGGGGTTATCGCCTCGTTAAAGGTGCTGGAAGATAAACGGGCGAGGCTGGCGGCGATGAGTTCAGGTAAAGAGGCGTTCACCGTAGAGGCCGCGGTTGTCGAAGACAGCGCCGAGATCCTGGCCCTGCAGAAATTAGCTTATACCAACGAAGCCGAGCTTTACAACGATTTCAGCCTGTCCCCGCTGCGCCAGACCCTGGATGAACTGCGCGAGGATTTCGGGACCATGGTCTTCCTGAAGGCGGTAATGAACAACAAGATCATCGGTTCGGTCAGGGCTTTCAGCGTGGGGGATACCTGTTATATATGGCGGCTGGTGATCCATCCGTTATATGAAGGCTTGGGGATCGGCAAGCGCCTGATGGATGATATCGAGAATAGATTCCCCTGCCGCAGGTTCGAGGTTTTTACCGGGACCAAAACTAAAAGAAAGATATTTTTCTTCCAGAAAACCGGCTATAAGATCTTTGCCAGCGAAAAAGTTTCCGAGAAGAGGGACAGGGTTTATCTGGAGAAAATAAGAAAGGCCGAAGCTGATGTCTGAAGAACAGAAAATAACAAAGATACAGGTTTCCGATCTTTTAACTGAGGTTAAGAAGCTTTCCGATACGGGGTACCGCCTGTCGCAGATATCCGCTACCACCCTGGCGGCGGGATTTCAGATAGATTACTCTTTTGACAAAGATTACCATTTTGTGGATCTAAGAGTGGAGATACCCTCGGCAAAAGAGAGCCTGCCGAGCGTCAGCCCGGTTTACTGGAGCGCGTTCCTTTATGAGAATGAGATCCAGGACCTTTTCGGGATCCCGGTAAAAGGAATGGCGGTGGACTACCGGAATAAATTTTATAAACTGGCGGTGAAAACGCCTTTTGCAAAAGATAAAACGCGAGAACAGGAAAATAACAATGGCTAAACGCACAGTAGTCCCTTTCGGGCCGCAGCATCCGGTCCTGCCCGAACCTATACATCTGGACCTGGTATTGGAAGATGAGCGGGTGGTCGAGGCTTTGCCGACCATCGGCTTTGTCCATCGCGGCCTGGAAAAACTGATCGAAAAGCGCGATTACCAGGATTTCGTTTATGTGGCTGAGCGCATCTGCGGTATCTGCAGTTTTATCCACGGGCTTACTTACTGCCTGGGTGTAGAAGAGATAATGAAGGTGGAAGTGCCGCGCAGGGCGCAGTATTTGCGCGTGGTCTGGTCGGAATTATCCAGGATCCACAGTCATCTGCTCTGGCTGGGGCTGATGGCTGACGCCTTTGGTTTCGAGAGCCTGTTCATGCATTCCTGGAGGATGCGCGAGAAGATACTCGATATTATCGAAGAGACCACCGGCGGCAGGGTTATTTTCGGCTCGGCGAAAGTAGGCGGAGTGCGCCGGGATATTGACAACGCGGTATTAAAAGAGATAGTGAAAAAATTAAACGGCTACGCCAAAGAAATAAAAGAGATCAGCGATGTTTTTATCCGCGACTCTTCGGTCAAGCACCGCCTTTGCGGGGTAGGGGTGCTGACTAAAGAAGATGCCTATAAATTAGGCGCGGTAGGCCCGACACTAAGGGCCAGCGGCATAGCCCAGGATATGCGCAAATTGGGTTACGCGGCGTACAATGATATGGATCTGCAGCCGGTCATCGCCGCTGAAGGAGACAGCTACAGCCGCTGCCATGTCCGGATCAGCGAAATATTCCAGTCCATAGATATAATCGGCCAGGCCTCGGCTAAGATCCCCGAAGGGCCGATAGAGATCAAGGTCAGCGGAACTCCGGACGGCGAGTTCTTCAGCCGCACCGAGCAGCCGCGCGGCGAGGTGGTTTATTATCTCAAGGCCAACGGCACGAATTTCTTAGATCGGTTCAGGGTGCGCACGCCTACGTTCGCCAACCTGGCGGCTTTATTAAAAGTATTGCAGGGATGCGAACTGGCGGATGTGCCGGTTTTGATCCTGACTATCGATCCCTGCGTCAGCTGCACGGAAAGGTAACCAATGTCTATTTTTTTAATGGCCAGGACAGTTTTGAAAAGCCTGTTTTCCCGGCCAGCCACTGTAAAATATCCGTTCGGCCCGGTGATATCGCGCGAGAAGAGCCGGGGCAGGCTGAATATAGATATCTCCAAATGTATCTTCTGCGGTATCTGCCAGAAGAAATGCCCGACTGCCGCGCTTACTGTTTCCCGTCAGGCTAAGAAGTGGAGAATAGCCAGGATGCGCTGTATAATCTGCGGTAACTGCGTCGAGGTCTGTCCTAAAAAGTGCCTGAGCCTGGAAAACAGGTATACCCCGCCGGCGTTAGCCAAAGAAGAGGAAGAGTTCAGCAATGCATGAATATCATATTGTTGAGAGTGTAGTGAACGCGGTCAGGGAAAGAGCCCTGGCGGCAAAGGCTTCCCGGGTCACTTTGATCAGGCTGGTATTAGGCGGCCGCTCAGGCCTGGCGGAAGAATCAATAAAGATGTATTTCGAGGGGATAAGCCAGGGGACAGCGCTTGAGGGTTCGGCCCTGGAGTTCAAGACGCTGGAAAACAGCGATGAGTTCTACATCGAAGATATCGAGATCGAAACTGACTAAAAATGGGGTCAGATTTATTTTTCTTTTAAACATCTTCGAGAAAAATAAATCTGACCCCATTTTCTTGTTTTTACTTTTGCCTAAATTTTAGGCTTGACAAAATAGAGCCCCGTGGTATACTTTTAATGTAATTACAATGAAGTAAAACGCAGGATAATGATGTCCTGAACTGTGCCGGTCAACGGCGCGGTTCGGGATTTTTTTTTAGAAACCACCCAAAAAGGGGCTTTTAATATGAAAGAACGGATAATACGCGTGGCTGTAGGGCAGATAAATTGCACAGTCGGGGATCTGGAAGGCAACGCCGCTAAGATCAAAGAGGCGTTCCGCGGAGCCGCGCTTTCCCAGGCGGATATCGTGTTATTCCCGGAACTGGCGCTTACCGGTTATCCTCCGGAAGACCTGCTGCTTAAGCCGAAGTTCATCCGGGACAACCTGGATCGCCTGGACTCGCTCGCCAAATCGCTTTTCGGGGCGGTCGCGGTAGTGGGATTTGTGGATCGCAAAGGCAAGGATATCTATAACGCCGCGGCAGTGATCTCTGAAGGCAAGGTGCAGGGCGTATATCATAAGATGCTTTTGCCTAATTACGGGGTATTCGATGAAAAACGTTATTTCACCCCCGGTAAGGCCCCCGCGGTATTCAGCCTGGGCAATATAGCCTTCGGGGTTAATATCTGCGAAGATATCTGGGATCTTGACGGCCCGGCAAAAGCGCAGGCAGCCGGAAAGGCCAGGCTTATCCTGAATATAAACGCCTCGCCTTATCATATCGGCAAAAGCCGTATCCGGCAGGATATTTTGTCCAGGCAGGCCAAGGCGAATAAAACAGCCATTGTTTACGCGAACATGGTCGGCGGGCAGGATGAGCTGGTTTTTGACGGGCAGAGCATGGCGCTGGATAAACAGGGCAAACTGATAAACAAGGCGGAGGCGTTCAGCGAAGACCTGCTGATCACCGACCTCAAGGTCCCTGAAGAAAGCAAGCTGGACGCGAAAACAATTAAACTCCCGGCCCGGACTGTCGCTGTAGAGAAGACTGAATTATTTAAGAGGGAAACTAAGGAATTAGCTCAGGCAGCCGAGGTTTATCAGGCGCTTGTTTTAGGTTTAAAGGATTACGTGCGCAAGAACGGGTTCAAAGAGGTGGTCATCGGATTAAGCGGCGGCATTGATTCCAGCCTGGTAGCCGCTATAGCGGCAGACGCGCTTGGTCATAACAAGGTTATCGGCATATTCATGCCTTCGCGTTATTCTTCCCGGGATTCCGACGAGGATAGCCGTAAGCTCGCCCAGAACTTGCGGATCGAGTTCAAGAGCGTTTCAATAGAGCAGATATATAAGATGTATTTATTGCTTTTTGAGCCTTATTTCGCCGGAATGCCTAAGGATATTACCGAGGAAAACCTGCAAGCCCGGATAAGGGGCAATATCCTGATGGCCTTTTCCAATAAATTCGGCTGGCTGGTTTTGACCACGGGTAATAAATCCGAGATGAGCACCGGATACGCCACACTTTATGGGGATATGGCCGGAGGATTGGCGTTGATAAAGGATGTTCCCAAGACCCTGGTATATGATTTGGCCAAATACCGCAATTCCTTGGAAGAGGTAATTCCGGAAAGGGTCATCAGCAAAGCGCCCACAGCGGAACTGCGCATGGACCAGAAGGACTCGGATTCTTTGCCGGAATATGAGAAGCTTGATCCGATCCTGAAGGCCTATGTGGAAGAGGACCGGGACCTTAAGGGAATAGTCGCTGAAGGATACGACCAGGAAACCGTGAGAAAGGTCCTGGGCCTGGTGGATAAAAGCGAATATAAAAGACGGCAGTCGCCTCCCGGGGTGAAGATAACGCCCAGGGCTTTCGGTAAGGACCGGAGAATGCCGATCACCAGCAAATACCGGGAATAAAATGGACGCTTACGATAAACTCTTAAAGAGGCTTACCCCGAAATTAAAGGGTATAACCTATAAACTGAACAGCTATCTTTCCTGCGAGGATCGTGATGATCTTTTTCAGGAGGCAGTGCTGCATCTCTGGTTTGAATTTAACTCCGGCAAACTCGCGGATAAGACCGACAGCTATATATTGCAAGGCTGTTATTTTCATTTAAGGAACTATATCCGTAAAGCCCAAGACAAGATCGATCCGATGAGCCTGGATTTTGTCCTGGCTGACGAAGAAGGCGAAGAGCGGCAGCCGGGTTTGTGCCTTAAGGATGAGGCCGCGGAATATTTCCGCGATCAGCTCAGCGACAGTATGCTGGCGGATACTATCAGGAACAATGGTTTGACTGAGCGGGAAAAGAAGCTTCTGCCTTTTCTTTCAGAGGGATTGACGGTAAGGGAGATCGGCGAGAACCTGGGCATATCGCACGTTATGGTCATTAAATTGACCAGGGGTATCCGCGAGAAATGCCTGAAACATACAGACAGATTTTAGTTACCAAAAGCGCCGGTTCGTTACTTGTATATGTGAGTCAAGCATCAAACACATAGCTGTGTGATCAAACCAAAGACGCTTTCTGAAAGAAAACGTCTTTTTTTGTTTTTAAAGCTTTAGACATAGGCGTCTTAGATCCAGGGTTGGATCATAAGGCGCCTTGTTTATTTACAGGAAAGGGGAGATATGAAAAAAACAGTCGCGGTTTTTACAGCTCTTATTATGGGTTTGTTCGGCAGCACCGCCGCGTTCGCCGGCGAGGGATGGTTTACCGATTCGGGGTTGACCGCCGGAGGGGATGTTTCTTATTATACGCAATACGTCTGGAGAGGGTTTGTCCTGGACCGGGATAATGTGCTTCAGCCCAGTTATTATATCTCTACTCCTGATACCAAATACGGCAAACTGACCGGAAAGGTCTGGTCGAGCCATGACACCCAGAATCAGGATAACCTGAAATCCGAGGAGAACGATTATATCCTGGATTATACTTACGCTTTGGGCGATGTCAGCCTTTCCCTGGGGCATACCTATTATGACTTTGTGGATACCGACACCTTTAGCCGGGAATGGTACACCGGGGTCAGCCTGCCTAAGGTATTCCTCAGCCCGTCATTATTTTTCTACCGCGACTACGGCAATGAAGAGGATGGCGGCGGGTTCGGCACGTACACAGTGCTGAATTTGGCCAAAAGCATACCGTTCGAGATGAAAAGCGTTCCCTCAAGCCTGGAGTTATCCGGACATTACGGCTATAACCACAAGCTTTTTATGACCGGTAAAGGCGGGGATATAGGTATGACCGTGGGTTTAAAAACCCAGTTGACCAAAAATCTCACGATCATGCCCAATGTTAATTACTCCATAGTTCTTGGGGATCTGGAAGATGAGGCATATGGCAATCAAAAGAACAGGTTTTATACCGGCGCTACCGCGGTATACGCGTTCTAAATAAGGAGGTAGATTGCGATGTTAAAACGAATATTATTAATAATAACAGCCGTGGCAGGGGGGGCTACTTTGGCCTTTGCCCAGGATCCTTCGGGAGCTGAAACGCTTGCCGGTAATCCGATGGCCCCGGTGGATTATGTCTGGATCCTGGTTTGCGGTTTCCTGGTCTTCTTCATGCAGGCTGGTTTTGCCATGGTGGAAACCGGTTTCTGCCGGGCCAAGAACGCGACCAACCTAATGGCCAAGAATACCATTGATTTTGTGGTCGCTTCCCTGGTTTTTATGGCATTTGGTTTCGCCCTTATGATGGGTAATGATTACCATGGGTTAATAGGAACAACAGGCTGGTTCCTTCACGGCTCGAATTATGACGTCGGAAGGTACTTGTTGTTCTTCTGGCAGTTGGTTTTCGCCGGAACAGCGGCGACCATCGTTTCCGGAGCGGTTGCCGAACGGCTTAAATTCAAAGCGTATTTCCTTTACAGTCTTGCTGTAACCGCCTTGATCTATCCTATATATGGTCATTGGGTGTGGGGCGGAGGATGGCTGGCGAAACTCCCTTTTGGCGCGGGACATGTTGATTTCGCGGGTTCGGGTGTGGTGCATACGATTGGCGGTTTTGTTGGCCTGGCCGGCGCGCTGGTCTTAGGGCCGCGGTTCGGAAAGTTCGGCAAGGATGGAAAGCCCCGGGCTATACCCGGACACAGTATTACTCTGGCTGCGTTAGGTACTTTCATCCTGTGGTTTGGCTGGTTTGGTTTTAATCCCGGCTCTACTTTTTCAGCGCATCAGTTGCGGATAGCGGTTATCGCCGTGAATACAAACCTCGCGGCTGCGGCAGGCGCGGCAGTGGCTATTCTTTTGGTCTTTGCCAAAACAAAGAAATGGGATGTCGGGATGATGTTGAACGGCTGCTTGGCCGGGTTGGTCGCTATAACCGCGCCTTGCGCCTGGGTTGAAGCCTGGGCAGCGGTGGTGATCGGCGCGGTCGCCGGAGCGCTGGTTGTTGCGAGCGTTTATTTCTGGGAAGCCAGGGGCGTCGACGATCCGGTGGGCGCTGTCAGCGTTCACGGAATTAACGGTATATGGGGCCTTATTAGCGTAGGGCTTTTTGCCGACGGCACGTATGGCCTGTGCACCACAGAAGGCCCGTTAGTGAAAGGGTTGTTTTATGGCGGAGGATCCGGCCAGTTGTTGGCGCAGGTGATCGGAGCGGCGGTATGCGCTACCTGGGCATTCGGGTTGGGATTTTTGGTATTTAAATTGATGGACAAGTATTTCGGGGTACGGGTCTCCCCTGAAGAGGAGATAAAGGGGCTGGATATACAGGAGCACGGGACTCCCGCTTACCCCAATTTCTATAATTATAACAATTAGGCGATATTTAAACAGAGCATCCCGCGGGAAGGATATTCCGCGGGGCGCTCCTGGAGGAAAGATGAAGAAGATCGAAGCTGTGGTTCGCGTGGAAAAATTGGATGAGGTGGTCGAGGCCTTGGAAAAGACGGGGTGTCCCGGGATGATGATCACCCGCATTGAGGGGCACGGCCGGCAGAAAGGGCTGGTGGAGCAATTCAGGGGCAGGGAGTATAAAGTTAATTTTCTGCCAAAGATAAAGATCGAGGTTGTGGTAAAAGATGCCGATGTGGATAAGGTCATTAAGACCATAACCGATAATGCCAGGACCGGTGAAGTCGGTGACGGTAAAATATTCGTTTATTCCGCCGAGAACTCGGTGCGCATCCGCACCGGCGAAAAAGGCGAAGGCGCTATATAAATGCTGGATAAGGAACTGATCGAGAAACTCAGGATCTTCAAACAGGAGAACGAATACACGTTAAACGACCTCTCCCGTAAGATCGATATTCAGGTGACAACCATGGAACGGTGGTTCAGGACCGGACGGATAAATAAACTCTATGCCCAGATCGTTAGAGAGAGGCTGGGTATTTAGTCAACGCCCGCGCAGGCGGTGTCCTATGAAAAGAACGGTTTTTTTTAGGTACTTTATGACCAATTGAGTAAGCAGTTGTAAAAGGAGGGCGGCATGAAAAGAATAGAGGCGATAATCCGTTCGGAAAAAGTGGGGGCTGTGCGCAAGGCTTTGGAAGGTGTGCGCTGCAGCGGGGTTACCATAACCCAGGTGGACGGCCACGGGAAACAAAGAGGCACGGTACAAAAACTGCAAGGTGAGGAGTTTAAGGTAGGGATCCTGCCCAAGACCAAGATCGAGATCATTGCTGATGACCGGGATGTTAAGCCCATAATCGCGGCGATCTTGACGGCGGCAAGGACCGGCCAGATCGGCGACGGCAAGATCTTTGTTTCCAATATAGAGGAAATAATCAGGATCAGGACAGGTGAAAAAGGCAAGAAAGCTTTATAGAGGAAAGACCTCTGGCCTGCTATAAGCAGGGCTTATGGCAGGCCAGAGGTCAAATTTATCCGCTTTCGCGGAAAAATTTAAGAGGTGCGATGATGAATGCAGGGGATACAGCATGGGTGTTGATATCGTCAGCTTTGGTTATGCTGATGACCCCGGGATTGGCGTTTTTCTACGGGGGCATGGTCAGGAAGAAGAATATCCTGAGCGTGCTGATGCAATGTTTTTTCATTCTTTGTTTGATCAGCGTGGAATGGGTGATTTGCGGATACAGCTTGTCATTTGCTCCGGGTAAAGGTTTCTGGGGCGGATTCAGCTGGTTGGGGTTGAACGGAGTGGGGTTAGAGCCTTACGCGGATTACGCGGCTACTATTCCGCATCAGGCATTTATGATCTTTCAGGCGATGTTCGCTATCATCACGCCGGCGTTGATCATAGGGGCGTTCGCTGAGAGAATGAAGTTCTCGGCTTTCCTGGCTATTGTCCTGATCTGGTCCGTATTCGTTTACAACCCTGTCTGCCACTGGGTATGGGGTATTGGCGGATGGTTAAGGACTCAGGGCGCGTTGGACTTTGCCGGAGGCACGGTTGTGCACATCAATGCCGGTATAGCGGCTTTAGTCCTGGCGTTGCTTGTGGGAAAAAGAAAAAATCTGGATAAGAATGTTCCAGCTCCGCATAATATGCCGTTTGTGGCGTTGGGCACAGCGTTGTTATGGTTCGGCTGGTTCGGTTTTAACGCCGGAAGCGCTTTGGGTGCCAATGGCCTTGCGGTGAACGCGTTTGTAGTGACTAATACAGCGGCTGCCGCGGCAGGCCTTAGCTGGGCTATTATAGAGTGGATACGCAACGGCAAACCCACTATATTCGGCGTTTGCTCCGGCGCGGTAGCGGGATTGGTGGCGATCACTCCGGCAGCGGGTTATGTCAGCGTGGTCCCGGCAATAATAATCGGCCTTCTGGTAAGCGTATTCTGTTTCATCGCCGTAACTGTTATCAAACCGAAATTAGGTTATGACGACGCTCTGGACGCGTTCGGCGTGCATTGCGTCGGCGGTATTTGGGGAGCTTTGGCCACCGGGTTATTCGCTTCCAAGGCGGTTAATCCCGCGGGCGCGGATGGGTTATTCTTCGGCAATCCGCATCAGCTCTTAGTGCAGTTTTACGCGGTAGCGGTAACGCTTGTTTATTCAGGCGCGGCTATGTTCGTGATCTATAAGGTAGTCAACGCGGTCATTGGGGTCAGAGTGAGTGAAAAGGCGGAAGGTATAGGCCTTGACCTGACCCAGCATCATGAGAAGGCGTATACGGTACTGGAATAATCAGGTTTAGCGGCGGGCAGTTGGCGGTTAGCGGCAACTGCCGCCCGCTGAAATAAAGGAGAGGTTAAAATGAAACTGATCATAGCGATAATCCAGCCGGATAAGCTGGAGGAAGTAAAGGAAGAGCTTTACAAGGCTGAGGTTAACCTGATCACGGTCAGCGAGGTGTTGGGCCACGGCCGGCAAAAAGGCATCGCCGAGATCTACCGCGGGGCCAAGGAGACCGGTAATCTTTTAAGGAAAGTCCGGTTGGAGATAGCGGTTAACGATAATTACGTTGAACCGACCATCAAAGCCATCGTCAAGGGCGCCAAGACAGGCGAAACCGGCGACGGTAAGATCTTTGTCCTGGAGCTTAAGGAATGCGTCCGGGTGCGCACCGAAGAACGCGGGTCTGTGGCGATCGGATAAATAACAGGGACGGTTCTTGACCTTGGTTAAAAGTGTCCCTGCGGGACAGTTTTAACCGGCATTGAGAACCGTCCCTGTCCCTGCTTCTCCGGTAAAAAAGAATAGACACCGGTTAGTCCCGGGGATATAATAATCCAATATTATAGGAATAATGACCAGGATAATCCGGAGAAAAAGGCCATGAAAGAGATCGTGGACAGGATACTGCGGGAAGAAGAGTTTGCCCGTAAGAAGATAGAGAACGCGGATAAAGAAGGCAGGGCAATGGTCTCTCAGGCCGCGGAGGAATCCCGCAAGATCATCAAGGACGCCGTTGCCCGGGCTGGCCTTTCCGCTCAGGAAAAGAAAGAGCAGGCTCACAAGGCATTTATAGCGGAGAAAGAAAAGGCCCTGGGCCAGACCCGCGAGCAGATCTCCGGCAAGATAGAAGCCAGAAGCGGGGATATTCCCGCTATAGCCGGGAAATTATTTTCCAGGATAGTCGAAAATAATAAATGATTTTTGTCATCCCGGCCGGAGACGGCCGGAAAGCCGGATAATTTATGCGCCAACTCGCCAAATATTCTTTTGTCAACGCCAAGATCAGGGCGATGCTTTCTTACCTGGTCCAACCGGAAGAGTTCGCGGCTTTGGCTGAAGCGAAGGATATTTACGAGGTCATTGAGGGGCTGAAGAAAACCTCTTATAAAGATGTTGTCGGCGGCCTGCAGGCGGACAGCGTCGAGCCGGAAAAACTGGAACGCGAGTTCCTGAGATATGACCTGGCGCTTTACGCCAAGGTCCAGTCGTCCCTGTCTCCCGGCCGGGAAAAAGAATTCGTTTCTTTGATGCGCCAGCGCTATGAGCTTGAAGAGATCAAGGTGGCTTTAAGGATCTGGCATAATAAACTGCCCCTGGATATCAAAGATTATCTCACCGCGCCTAAGATCAGTTATGACATAAATTTCCCTAAGATCGCCGCCTCCGAGACCATCGAGGAACTGATCCTTTTGCTTGACCATACGCCTTACAAGGCGGCTTTGTTGAAAGCCAAGGATATCTACAAGGAGAAAAAATCGGTATTCTACCTTGAGGCGGGGCTGGATGTGGATTATTATCAAAGGCTCTTTGACTGTATCGAGGGATTTTCGACCGTGGATAGGAAAGTGGCCCGCAAGGTCCTGGGCGTGGCGGTGGACATAGAGAACATAAACAGCCTGATCCGCTTCCGTAAATATTATTCGCTTCCTATCGGCCAGATGCTTGATTGGATCGTGCCCGGAGGCTCCTGGGTGAATAAAGAAAGTGTAAGAAAATTTTATACGACCGACGGCCTGACCAAGGTTGTGGAGAGCGTGGCCCTGGGGCCTTACGCCGAGATCAAGGGCATGGTCGAGGCGAACGTGGTTTTTATCGAGAATTTCCTTTATGAAATACTCTTGCGCGAGGTCAGGAAAGCCCTGTCCGGGTTCCCTTTTACCATCGGCACGATACTGGGTTATTTGATCCTGAAGCACCGGGAGACGAGGAATATCGTTTCTTTGCTCAACGCCAAGTCTTACGGCTGGAATAAACAGGAGATCGCCGGAGCGCTGAACATATGATGACCAGCTCTTCGATGGAGTTATTGAGCTTCATTGTCCTTAAAGATAAAGCTGAAGATGTGGCCGGCCGGCTTATCAAATTGGGCATTTTTCATCCGGTCGATATAAGGAATATTGAAAGCAGGATCAGCGGGCTTTCTTTTTTTCAGGTCGAGAAGGAAAGCCATGAGGTGGAAAAACTGAAGGCCAGGGTCGCTTCCCTGACCAGGAAATTGTCCCTTGATCCGGGATTTGCCGCGGACGGCGATTTTACGGACCTTTCCTACGCCGGCTGCGAAGAGCTCCTTGACAAAATAGATAACCTGGTATCCCCGGTCCTGGCGAAGAAAGAGGAGGCTGAGCAGGCCCTGGAGACCAACCAGTCCATACTCAGCCAGTTGAAAGATTACCTCAACTTCCCGGTAAAAAGCCAGTCTTCTTACACGTTCCTGGAGGTTTCCACCGGCAGGATCCAGGAGAAGAACCTGCCGGTTCTGGAGCGCAGCTTAAAAGATATACCGCATGTGGTTTATCCTTTCCAGAAAGAAGGGGTTAATGTCCTGACCCTGGTCATTGCCTTAAGGCGGGACAGGGTCCTGCTGGATAAGGTATTGAATGATATCTCCTGGCAGGAGATAGAATATACCAAGGAATCAGCGTACCTTTCCCGGCAGGCGCAGGATGACCTTAACCTGAGGAATGTGCAATACCGTTACAATATAAAAGAAGCGCAGGATAAGGTGAAACAGCTGGCCCAGGCGCATCAGCGGGAATTGCTCCGGGTCAATTCGTTCGTCACGCTGAAGAATTCTATCCTGGAGGCCAGGAAATATTCCTGTTCCACGGATAAAACCATTCTTTTCTCCGGATGGATACCCGGCCAGGATAAAGAAAAGGTGGTCAGGGAAATAAAGAACATCTCGGATGTTTCTTACGTGGAAACAAAAAAAGCCGAGCAGACAGAAGTAGATAAGGAAGATATTCCCATCAGGCTGGAGCATAACCCTCTGGTCAAGCCTTTTGGGCTGCTTATAGAGGCTTACGGATTGCCGCGTTACGGGACTATTGATCCGACGATATTCGTGGCGTTCAGTTTTTTGTTGATGTTCGGCGGTATGTTCGGCGACCTGGGGCACGGGCTGCTTCTGGCCTTCGCCAGTTTATTCCTGACGCGCAGCAAAAAAGACAAGCTCCGCCAGGCCGGGGCATTGCTGCGGTACTGCGGGATAAGTTCGGCGGTATTCGGGTTCCTTTACGGAAGCGCTTTCGGTTTTGAGTTCCCTTCTGTATGGATGAAGCCGATGGAAAACCTGACTGAAGTATTCAGGTTAAGTATCACCCTGGGCGTTGTGATCATCAGCCTGGGGATAGTGATCAACGTGTTCAATTCCCTGAGGGACAAGGATTATTTAAAAGCGCTTTTTGACAAAGCCGGGCTTATCGGCGGTATAGTATATTGGTCGGCGATAGCGTTGTTCAGCAAGATGTTCCTTTCCAAGGCCAAGATCCCGGCGGTTTATTTGTTTCTGATCTTTGGCGGGCTAGCTGTAATATTTGTTTATCCTTTAGCCGAGCTTTTCCTGAAGAAAAAGAAAGAAAGCTTCTTCGAGTCTTTTATGGAGAGCATGGTCAATATCCTGGAAATAATCATGGGATTTTTGGCTAATACGGTTTCGTTCATCCGTGTGGGCGCGTTCGCCCTGGCCCACGCCGGGCTTTTTGTGGCGATATTCCAGCTCTCCAAGATCGTCCGGAATACCGGCGGCGAGTTGAGCGCCTGGGTAGTGATAATTTTAGGCAATATCCTGGTTATCTGCCTGGAAGGGCTGGTGGTAAGCATACAGTCTTTAAGGCTTAACTATTACGAGTTCTTTTCAAAGTTTTTCTTAAGCGGTAAATACGTGTATAAGCCGTTGACGAATGAGACGGCTTAAGGGACGGAAAGCGTCGGGATCCCCGCTTACGCGGGATTTCGCACAGTAAGTGCGTACTTGCCAATCCTATATGGCAAGGTGCGCTGAATGTGATTTTGGTGCTTATAATTCGCAGACGGCCGGCGGCCTACGACTTACGTCGTAAATCGCACTCCGTAAGTCGTCTGCTCATTAAGGGAGGAAAAATGAAATCAGGAAAGGTTAAAGTTTTTCTGTCAGTACTGCTGTTATTGGTTGTTTCTTTCTTTGTGGCTGATTGCGTGTTCGCGGCTGAAGCCGGGATCACCGGCGATCCGTCAGTGGCCAGGTGGGCTTTCTTATCCGCCGCTATCGCCGCCGGGCTTGGTTCGATAGGCGCGGGATTGGCTGTGGCTTACGTGGGCGCCGCGGCTGTCGGCGCGATGAGCGAGAAACCGGAAGTCGCGGGCAAGGCCCTTATCTACGTCGGCCTGGCTGAAGGTATCGCTATTTACGGTTTGATCATCGCCATCATGATATTAGGCAAGGTATAATGACTTTTTTCTGTATCGCGGATAAGGAAAGCTCGCTGGGCTTTAAACTGGCCGGCGTGCAGACCAGGCAGGTGAGCACCCGGCTGGATACCCTGGAGGCGCTCAGCGTCGCCCGGGCGACCAAGGATGTCGGGATCATCCTGATCACCGAGAAGGCGGCGTCTTTTGTCAAGGAAGAGATATCCCAGCATATTACCAATGATCCCATACCTTTGGTCCTGGAGATCCCTTCCCGCGGAGAGATCAAGCCCCGCAAGAGCGCCGGGGAATTGTTAAAAGAACTGGTGGGGATCGGCGTATAACTATGGATAAAAAAATCCTGAGTCAGGTCAATATAGAGAACGCGGATGTCATCTGCGCTAAGATCAGGCAGGACGCGGAGAACGAGGTTAAGACCCTGATGGACAGGGCTTCCCGGGAAAAAGCCGGAATTATCAAAGAGGCGCAAGCCGAGGCATTGAAAAAGGCCAGCGATATCCAGAAGGAAGCGGATAAGGAGATCGAGAAGTCCAGGGAAAGGATCAACTCTACCCTGAACCTGGAAAAGAAGCGGCTGCTTTTGGAAGGCAAGAGCAGGTTTGTCCAGGCTGTTTTTGATTCGGTGGCCGGCTTAGCGGAAAAGTTACGCGATCAGCCGGGTTATGCCGACCGCCTGCAAAACTGGATCATTGAAGGCGTAAAGGTCATTGAAAGCGATAAAGTGGATCTTTTTTATTCGTTCCGCGACGAGCATGTCGTGAACGACGGTTTCATCAGGAAGATCGAGAATATATGCAAAGATACGTTAAAGCAGAGCGTGAGCATCAAACACTGTAAAAGCGATTTTGCCGATCCCGGGGTGATCGTAAATTCCCAGGACGGCAGGATGATGTTCGACAACCGGTTCTCTGCAAGGCTGTCGAGATCGTATGATCAACTTTACATGGAATTATTAAAAGAGGTGTCCTTTGGCTAAGGTTGCGGGAAAAGTTTTTCGGGTAGTCGGGCCGGTCGTCGAGATCGAAGAAGTGTCTTTTTTGCGGATGTTGGACATGGTCGCGGTCGGCGAGCAGCATTTGATCGGGGAAGTGGTCAGGCTTAAAGGAGACCGCGCCTATGTCCAGGTCTATGAAGATACCACTTCCATAAAAGCCGGCGACTTCGTTTACACCGAGGGCTATCCGCTTTACGTGGAGCTCGGCCCGGGCCTGATCGGCACGATCTATGATGGCATTCAGAGGCCCCTGGAGTTGATCAAAGAAAAGCAGGGGGTTTATATAAGCCGCGGGGTGCACGTGACTCCGCTGGATAAACAGAAGAAATGGCATTTTATGCCTGAGGCCAAGATCGGGGATATCCTGAAAGGCGGACAGCTTCTCGGCCTGGTCCAGGAAACGCAGCTGATCAAACATAAGATAATGGTCCCTCCGGACCTGAACGGAAAAATAAAATGGGTAGTCCCGGAAGGCGAATATTGCCTGGAAGATAAGATCGCTGTTATTGTTGACGGGGGAGTGGAAAAAGATATTTCCATGCTTCAGCGCTGGCCGGTAAGAAAACCCCGCCCGTACAAAGAGCGGCTTCCTATTAACGAGCCTCTGGTCACCGGGCAAAGGGTCATTGACACGCTTTTTCCCATCGGCAAGGGCGGATGCGTGGCTGTGCCCGGCGGTTTCGGCACAGGCAAGACCGTGATCCAGCATCAGCTGGCCAAATGGAGCGACGCCAATATAGTCATTTATGTCGGCTGCGGGGAAAGAGGCAATGAAATGACCGACGTGCTTTTGCATTTTCCCAAGCTGATCGACCCGCGCACCCAAAGGCCTCTTTTGGAGCGGACGATCTTTATCGCCAATACCTCGAACATGCCTGTGGCAGCCCGCGAGGCCTCGATATATACCGGGATCACTATGGCGGAGTATTACCGCGATATGGGTTATAACGTGGCTTTGATGGCTGACTCCACCTCCCGTTGGGCCGAGGCCTTAAGAGAGCTTTCCGGAAGGTTGGAAGAGATGCCGTTGGAAGAAGGGTTCCCGGCGTACCTGCCTTCAAGGCTGGCGGAATTCTACGAGCGCGCCGGAAAAATAAAGACAACAGAGGATAAAGAAGGCTCGATCACCATTATCGCCGCGGTATCGCCTCCGGGCGGGGATTTTTCCGAGCCGGTAACTTCGCACACTAAAAGGTTCATCCGCTGTTTCTGGGCCCTGGACCGCGACCTGGCTAACTCCAGGCATTACCCCTCGATCAGCTGGATCGACAGTTATTCAGAATATCTTGATGACGTCAAGGATTGGTGGCATAACAATATAGATAAAGAATGGCTTTCTTTGAGGTACACGATCATGGAACTGCTTCAGAAAGAGCAGCGGCTGCAGCAGGTGGTCAAGCTGGTCGGCCCGGATGTCCTGCCGCAGACCCAAAGGCTGATCCTGGAAGTTTGTTATATCTTCCGCAACGCCTTCCTGCAGCAGGTGTCTTACGACGCGGTGGATACATTCTCTTCCGCCAAAAAGCAGTTTTTGATGTTAAACGCGATATTGCATTTCTACCGCAAGTCGGAAGAGTTGGTGAAAAAAGGGATCGGCATCATGGAATTGAAGCAGACCCCGGTGTACGAAGAGCTTTTGCGGATGAAACAGAAATATCCGGAAAACGATTTGGATAAGATCGAGCAGCTAAAGGTCAAGATCGACGAGTCCCTCGGGGTGCTCGATTTCTAAAAAGGCGCGTATATGAACGAACATAGCTTAAGGGAATACAAAGGGCTGGATGAGGTGGTCGGCCCGATCTTTATCATCCGCAATATCCATAACGTCGGTTATAACGAGATGGTCGAGGTTGTGGATAAGGACGGAAAACCCCGGGTGGGGGTGACCCTGGAAGTGGGCAAGGGTTACGCTGTGGTCCAGTTATTGGGAGGGACCAGCGGGATCTCTTTGTCCAACTGCCGGGTAAGGTTCAAGGAAGAGCCGCTTAAGGTAGGAGTTTCCGAGGAACTGCTGGGCCGGGTATTCGACGGCCTGGGAAACCCCCTGGACGGCATGCCGAAACCTCTTTATGAACATTCCCTGGATGTCAACGGCATGGCGATGAACCCCACTGCCCGCGAATATCCGAATAATATCATTGAGACCGGTATTTCTTCCATAGACGTAATGAACACTCTGGTCCGCGGCCAGAAACTGCCGATATTTTCCGGCAGCGGCCTTCCTCACGATCTTATCGCCACCCAGATCGCCCGTCAGGCCAGGGCCAAGGGCGAGGATTTCTGCGTGGTTTTCGCGGCCATGGGCGTAAAATATGATACCGCGCGTTTCTTTATCAAGAGTTTCGAGGAATCGGGTGTTTTGGACAGGGTAGCTATATTCCTGAGCCTGGCGGACAGCCCTTCGATCGCGCGCCTGTTGACCCCCAAGTTCGCTTTGACCTGCGCTGAATTCCTGGCATTCGAAAAGAATAAGCATGTCCTGGTGATAATGACCGATATGTCTAATTACTGCGAGGCGTTAAGAGAACTGTCCACGATCCGCGGCGAGATCCCGGCGAGAAAAGGATATCCCGGTTATCTTTACAGCGACCTGGCCAGCCTTTACGAGCGCGCCGGAATGATCAAAGGCTCCAGCGGTTCGATAACCCAGCTTCCGATATTAACTATGCCTAATGACGACATAACCCATCCCATCCCTGACCTGACCGGTTATATTACCGAGGGCCAGATCGTCCTGGAAAGGGAACTGCACAGCCGGGGCATATATCCGCCGGTAGCCGGGCTTCCGTCATTGTCCCGTTTGATGAAAGATAATATAGGAAAGGGGCTTACCCGCGATGACCATCCTTCGCTGGCTTCCCAGCTTTTCGCTTTTTACGCGCACGTCAAGGATATCCGGGCTTTGGCCTCGATCATCGGGGAAGAAGAGCTTACTCCTTTAGACCATCAATATTTGAAATTCGGCGATGAATTCGAGAGGCGCTTTCTCTCTCAGGGGTATTTTGAGCGGCGCACTATTGAAGACGGGCTTGACCTGGGCTGGGACGTGCTTTCTCTTTTGCCTGAGGAAGAACTGGTGCGCATCAAGTCCGAGGACGTTAAGAACCATTATAAGAAGAGAACATGAAAGTCGACCTGGCGGCGACCAAGACCAATCTTTTAAAGACCAAGAAATCCCTTGCTCTCACCGAGGAAGGTTTTGACCTCTTGGATGAGAAAAGACGGATCTTGATGTCTGAGCTTACCGCGGTCATTGACAGCGTCGACCAGCATCAGAGGGACGTGGATAGCTCCTTAAAGCAGGCTTATGATTTGCTGGATAAAGTGGTGGTCAGGACCGGCAGGATGCGGCTGGAGGAGTTAAGCCTGGCTATCGACGTAAAGACCACCCTGGATATCTCGCAGCGCAGGGTCATGGGGGTAAGCGTGCCGGTGATCGAGCTTTATGTGAAAGAGAACCCTCCGTATTACAGTTCTTATGACGTGAATATTTACGTGGATGAGGCGATCCAGCGGTTCAAGTCCGTGCTGAAATCGCTGGCGTTGTTGGCGGAGAAGAAAATAACTTTGCTGCGTTTGGCGGAAGAGGCGCAAAAGACCATCCGCAAGGTCAATGCCCTGGAAAAGATATATCTGCCTTATTACCGCCAGACCCTTAAGTCCATATCCGACCGTCTGGATGAAGAATCCCGGGAAGCGTTTTCCATGCTTAAACTCATTAAAAAGGAAAAGATGAGGCAATAATATGGCGATAACTAATATTGTTGTTTCCGTAGCCGGCGGGCCGGGTTCGCTGACCACCGCGAAATACTCGATATCCCTGGCTAAGATGCTCAACGCTAAACTCACGGCGATTTACGTGGTGAACGAAAAGGTCCTGCATGAGCTTTTGAAAAGCAGGATATTCGTGGAGGTGGAGGCCAGGGTATATGAGCGCGACCTGGAGCAGCAGGGCAATGTTTTTCTGGAGCGGATCAAGAAGATGGCGGAGGCTAAATCCGTGGCTTGCGAAGTTGTTCTGTTGAAAGGGATGGTCAGCGATGAAGTAGCGAATAAAGCCAAGGAGTTGAACGCGGATATCCTGGTTATGGGAGATATAAAAGAACCGGCTTCAAGGGCCGAGGTGTATTATGATGAAGGCGAAAGGATCTTACGCAAGGCCGATTGTCCGGTTATGGTCGTGAAGAACCCCGCAGCCGTGGAAAGTTTGTATAAGGAGATATGAAATGAAATTGACCGAATATTTGACCAGTGATTCATGCATTATGGACCTGCAGTCTTCTACAAAAGAAGGCGCTATCCGGGAATTAGCCTCTGTCCTGGCCGCTTCCGGGAAGGTCAACGACAATGAGGATTTTATCAAGCATATTATGGAGCGGGAAAAGTTAGGCTCTACAGGGATAGGCAATAAGATAGCTATTCCGCATACGCCCACTAAATCCGTGGAGGGCCTGGTCATGGCTTTCGGCCGTTCCCGGGACGGGATAGATTTTCAGTCTTTGGACGGCCAGGAGGTCAATCTGGTCTTCCTGATGGGGACCAACCCCGATAACCTGAATGTTTACCTGAAACTTTTGGCTACTCTTTCAAAATTGTTGAATGACCGGCTTTTCCGGGATGAATTCATGTCAGCGGGCAGCGCCGAGCAGATAATCGAGGTATTCCGGAAATACGAGAAATAAAAGAAGGACTGGATATAGAATAAAAAAGGTTACCAAAAAGCCGTGTTTTTTACTTGTATTCACAGATGCTCCGTGAACAAGTTATAGGCACAACGTAGTGCAAAATTAATCACGGCAGGACTGAACACAGGTGTTCATTCTGGTCAAGGTATGACCTTTATGGGCGCCTTTTTTTGTTTTAATGAGCGCGAAACCCGCGGGAAAAGATAATCAAAGTATAATTTAACAGGAGGACCAAATGGAGATTCGCAAAGAAGTGTTGTTAAGGATCAAACCGGTAAAATTGGATAACCCGTCTTCTAAGAAAGTCTCCGAATATTTCGGGGAGAACACCTTCAGCGTCAGCGTAATGGAAAAGGCCCTTTCCAAGGAAACCTTCGCGGCGTTCAACCGCTGGATCTCCGAAGGAAAAGTCATAACCAAAGAACAGGCTAACGAGATCGCCGGGGCGATGATGAATTGGGCGATCGCCAAGGGCGCCAGCTACTATACCCACTGGTTCCAGCCGATGACCGGTTTGACCGCGGAAAAACACGATAGTTTCATCTCCATTACCGGACCCGGAAAAGTGATCGAGAAATTCTCCGGTTCGAAATTGATCCAGGGCGAACCCGACGCTTCCAGTTTCCCTTCCGGCGGGGTGCGTTCCACTTTTGAGGCCCGCGGTTATACCGCCTGGGACCCTTCAAGCCCGGCGTTCATCGCTGAAAGCAAATTAGGCAAGACCCTGTGCATACCGACGATATTCGTTTCATATCACGGAGAGGCGCTGGACAAGAAACTCCCGCTTCTGCGTTCCGATGAGGCATTGAACCGCTCCGCGCTTAACCTGCTGCAGCTTTTCGGGCACAAAGAGCTCAAGAAAGTGTTCTCTACCTGCGGCCCGGAACAGGAATATTTCCTGATCGACAAAAATTATTATAACCTCCGCCCTGACTTGATCATGACCGGACGCACCCTGGTCGGCGCAGCTTCCCCTAAAGGCCAGCAGATGGAAGACCAGTATTTCGGTTCGATCAAGGAAAGAGTGGTCAATTTCATGTTCGAGGTCGCTGAAGAGGCGTATAAACTGGGGATCCCTTTGATGACCCGGCATAATGAAGTCGCCCCGCATCAGTACGAGTTCGCTCCGATATTTGAAGAGTCGAACCTCGCCGCTGACCACAACCAGCTGGTCATGGAACTTTTGAAGAAAGTGGCCATCCGCCACGATATGGTCTGTCTATTGCACGAGAAACCGTTCGCCGGGATCAACGGAAGCGGAAAGCACCTTAACTGGTCTTTGGCCGACAATAACGGCAACAACCTTTTGAATCCCGGAGAGACCCCGGAAGCCAACCTGCAGTTCCTGGCTGTCCTGGTCGCGGTGCTGCGGGCTGTTCACAAGCATTCCGATCTCCTGCGCGCCAGCGTGGCCCATTCGGGCAACGAACACCGTTTGGGGGCCAATGAAGCTCCTCCGGCGATCATCAGCGTATTCCTGGGCGAACAGTTGACCGCGATACTTAATCAGCTGGAAAAAGGGGTGAAGGCCTCAGCCTCCAAAGCCGACGTGATCAACCTGGGCGTGGGCAAACTTCCCCAGTTCAACAAAGATACCACTGACCGCAACCGGACTTCGCCTTTCGCTTTTACCGGAAACAAGTTCGAGTTCAGGGCGGTAGGTTCTTCGCAGAATATTTCCACCCCGATCATGGTGGTGAACACGATCATCGCCGAGTCCCTGGATTACGTCGCGGAAAAGATCAAGGCCGCTTCCAAATCCAAGGATTTCAACGCCGCGGTCCTCTCGGTAGTAGCGGAGATCGCCAAGGAGACCCGGGATATCCGTTTCGAAGGCAACAACTATTCCGATGAATGGCGTAAAGAAGCGAAGAAAAGAGGGCTTCCTAACGTCGCCTCTACCGGGGAAGCGCTCAAGGCCCTGATCAAGAAAGAGAACATCGATTTGTTCGAAAAATATAAGGTTCTTTCCAAGGAGGAAGTGGTTTCCCGCTACCATATCTGGTTAGAGATGTATTGCAAACTGATCGAGATCGAGGTCAACGCCCTTAACGAGCTGGTCAACTCCAGCGTGGTGCCTCCGGCCCTGGAATACGAGGAGATGCTGGCGGATAACCTGACCAAGCTGGTGGCCTTGAAGAAACAGGCCGGGCTTAAACTGGATACTAAAGCTTTTGATGACCATAAATCCCATCTGTCGTCCGTTGTGGCGATGATCTATTATGTCCGCCACAATACCGGGGAAATGATCGAGCTGCTGCATAAATCCGAGAGCCTCACCCCGGAGAAGAAAGCCGAGCTTTTCTTCGACAAGATCAAGCCTTATATGGAGCATATCCGCAAGCATGTGGATGCCCTGGAACGCGTGGTTTCGGACGACAACTGGGTATTGCCGAAATACCGCGAGATGCTCTTCATAAAATAACGATACCGAAAACAGGCTCATGGATATTCCATGGGCCTGTTTTCCAATATCGGATGCTTAAATCTTAAGCACAAACCGGTTAAAAAAATGATCAGGCTGTTAGTCGCCGACAAAGAAGCTAAGATAAAGGATATCGTCGCCGAGATACTGAATAAACCGGGGAATATCAATGTTTATATCCGTAAACAGGGCGATATCCTGGAAGTGATCGGGGAAGAAGATATCCGGGAAATGGTTTCCCTCGCGGATAAGGTCATTGAGCTGGGAAGGTCTTTATACGACGAGAAAAAGGGTTCGCTGTATAAAGCTATCATGGATGTGGTGGAGAAGCCTTTGATCGAATTCGCTTTGGAGCGGACTGAGGGCAACCAGATGAAAGCGGCAAGGATCCTGGGCATTAACCGTAATACCATCAGGGTGAAAATAAAAAGATTAGGCATTCATGCCGATAAATGGAAGGTTTCATGATGAACAACTGCGGATCACCGGAAGAACAGGGGCTTTATGACCCGAGGTTTGAGCATGACAGCTGCGGGGTGGGGTTTATCTGCCACGTAAAAGGCAAGAAGTCCCATGATATCGTCAGCCAGGGGTTGGAGGTATTAAGAAGGCTTTCCCACCGCGGGGCTACCGGGGCTGACCCCAAGACCGGGGACGGCGCCGGGATACTGATCCAGATGCCCCATGATTTTTTCTTCGAGGAATGCGTTAAGATCGGGATCGACCTGCCCAAGCCCGGCAAATACGCCTCAGGCCTGGTATTCCTGCCTAAGAACGCCAAAGAGCGCGCGAAATGCAAGGCGGCGCTGGAGCAGGCTGTGCGCAGGGAAGGCCAGGAATTCCTGGGATGGCGGCATGTGCCTGTGGACGATAAGGATATCGGCAAGAGCGCTAAGCTTACCCAGCCGGTGATCGAGCAGGTATTCATAAAAAGCGTGGATAAGAAAGCGGGCCCGGGAGAAGACGATATCGTCCGGGACAGCCTTTCTTTCGAACGCAAGCTTTACATCATCCGCAAGCAGGCGGAGAACAGCGTGCGCAGGGCAAAACTCGAGCAGGGCTCTTTCTTTTATATCGCCAGCCTTTCCAGCAGGACTTTCATCTATAAAGGCCTGCTTATGCCCGGCCAGCTTGAGGATTATTTTATTGACCTGGGAAACCCGGGGTTAAAGAGCGCGATCAGCCTGGTGCATTCGCGTTATTCGACCAACACATTCCCCACCTGGGACCTTTCTCAGCCGTTCCGTTACCTGGCGCATAACGGCGAGATAAACACCCTGCGGGGAAATCTCAACTGGATGAAGGCCCGCGAAGGCCTACTGCAATCCCGGCTCTTCGGCAAGGATATCAGGAAGATAAAGCCGGTCATCGCCGCGGGAGGCAGCGACTCGGCCAACCTTGACAATATGTTCGAGCTGCTGGTACTCAGCGGCAGGCCGCTGGCCCACGCTATGATGATGCTTATCCCTTCCGCCTGGGAGCAGTCCAAGGCAATGGGGGACAAACTGCGCAGTTTCTACAAATTCCACGGCTGCATGATGGAGCCCTGGGACGGGCCGGCTGCCATAGCTTTTACCGACGGCACCCGGGTCGGCGCCATACTTGACCGCAACGGCCTCAGGCCATGCCGTTACCTGATCACCAAGGACGACCGGGTGATCATGGCTTCGGAAGTAGGGGTCTTGGATATAAAACCCGAAGATGTCCAGGCTTCGGGCAGGCTTGAACCGGGCAAGATATTCTTCATCAATACCGAGGTGGGCAGGATCATCGAGGACCGTGAGCTTAAAGAGATCATTTCGACCAAACAGCCTTACAACGAGTGGATCCAGGATAATATGCGCAGCCTGGACGACCTTCCCGATCATCAAAAGGTCCCAACAGAGAAAAGCGGCCTTGTATCCAGGCTGAAGGCTTTCGGGTACACCAGGGAGGATATGAAACTGATCCTCAAGCCGATGATGGAGACCGCGGCCGAGCCGGTCGGATCGATGGGCAACGATACCCCGCACGCGGTATTGTCCAACAAACCCCAGCTTTTATACAGCTATTTCAAACAGCTCTTCGCCCAGGTGACCAATCCGGCGATCGACCCGATCAGGGAGGAACTGGTCATGTCCCTGCATACATATCTCGGGCCGGAGAAGAACATCCTGGAAGAAAGCCCCAGGCATTGCCATAAACTTTTCGTGAAACAGCCGGTCCTTTCCAACGAGGAGTTGGAGAAGATCCGCAATATCGAGCTGAACTCTTTTAAGACCATAACCATACCTCTGCTTTTTGAGGCGGAGCATTCCGGGGAGTTTTCCAGGACTTTGCAGAGGATCTGCCGCCAGGCGGAATCGGCGATCAAGCAGGGCTATACCTTCATCATCTTGAGCGACAGGGGCGTGGACAAAAGATACGCGGCCATACCGGCGCTTCTGGCCTGTTCCACAGTGCACCATTTCCTGGTGGAGAAATCCCTGCGCACCCAGATCGGTATAATCGTGGAAAGCGCGGAGCCGAGGGAAGTGCATCATTTCGCCCTGCTTTTCGGATACGGGGCCGATTGTGTTAACCCTTATCTGGCTTTTGAGGCTGTGGAAAGCCTGGCCGCTGAAGAAGGCTCGAAGACCTCCGGCGAAGACGGGCTGCATAATTACGTCAAGGCGGTGAATAAAGGGATAATGAAGATATTATCCAAGATGGGCATCTCTACCCTGCAGTCTTACCGCGGGGCGCAGATCTTCGAGGCGCTGGGCCTGGATAAGAGCGTGATCGAGCGCGGTTTCCAGGGCACAGTATCGCGCATCGGAGGCGCGACCATGGATGTGATCTGTAAAGAAACACTGATCAGGCATGAACAGGCGTTTAACATCCGCAATGCCGCAGATACCAATCTGGCTACCGGCGGTTTGTACCAGTGGAAGAAAGACGGTGAAGTCCACCTCTGGAACCCGGCGACTATTACTAACCTGCAGGAAGCGGTGCGCGGGAATGACCAGTCGAAATATGACGCCTTCAGCGCTTTGATCAACGACCAGTCAAAAGACCCGGTCACTTTGCGCAGCCTTTTAAAATTCAAAAAGACCGGCAAGGGTATTGATATAAAGGAAGTGGAGCCGGTAGAGAGTATTTTCCGGCGTTTTGCCGTGGGCGCGATGAGCTTCGGCTCGATCAGCGGACAGACCCACCGGACAATAGCTTTGGCGATGAACCGGATCGGCGGCAAGTCTAATACCGGGGAAGGCGGGGAAGACCCGGCAAGGTTCATTCCTTTACCCAACGGCGACAGCTTGCGCAGCGCGGTCAAGCAGGTGGCTTCCGGCAGGTTTGGGGTGACCACCAATTATCTGATCAACGCCGATGAATTGCAGATCAAGATCGCTCAGGGCGCCAAGCCCGGAGAAGGCGGGCAGCTGCCAGGGCATAAGGTCAGCGAGATAATCGCCAGGACCAGGTATACCACTCCGGGCGTTACTTTGATATCGCCGCCTCCTCACCACGATATTTATTCCATAGAAGACCTGGCTCAGCTGATATTCGACCTGAAGAATGTGAATCCCAGAGCCAGGATCAGCGTCAAGCTGGTTTCCGAGGCAGGTGTGGGCACGGTCGCCGCGGGCGTAGCCAAAGGCCACGCGGATATGATCCTGATCTCCGGCGGTGACGGCGGAACAGGCGCTTCGCCCTGGAGTTCGATCAAGCACGCCGGGCTTCCCTGGGAACTTGGGCTTTCAGAGGCGCATCAGACCCTGGTCCTCAACGACCTGCGCAGCAGGGTAAGGCTGCAGACCGACGGACAGCTGCGCACGGGAAGGGACGTGGCCATTGCCGCGCTTTTGGGCGCGGAAGAATACGGGTTCGCCTCGGCTATACTGGTGACTATGGGCTGCGTGATGTTAAGGCACTGCAACCTGAATAACTGTTCATTGGGCGTGGCTACCCAGGACGATAATCTGGAAAAGAATTTCACCGGGAAGCCGGAATATATTATTAACTATTTCCGTTTCGTGGCTGAGGAGCTGCGCCGGATAATGGCCCAGTTGGGCTTGCGCACAGTGGACGAGATGATCGGCAGGACCGACCTGCTCGAGGAAAACGCGCAGATCCTGCCCTGGAAGGCGGCTAAACTTGACCTTTCCCGGATCCTCTATAAGCCGCAGGTGCCTAAGGATGTGCAGAAGATGAATACCATCGCCCAGGACCACGGTATTTCTTCCGTGCTTGACCTGGAGCTGATAAAAAAGTCCAAAGACGCGTTCAAGAAAAAAGGGCCGGTGGATATCGAGCTGGATATCCAAAACTCCCGCCGGTCCGTCGGAGCGATGTTAAGCGGCGAGGTCTGCAAGCATTTCGGCGAAGAGGGCTTGCCTGAGGATACTATTAACTGCAAGTTCAAAGGCTGCGCCGGGCAGAGTTTTGGCGCGTTCCTTGCCCGGGGGGTAACTTTTAAACTGCAGGGTATGGCTAATGATTACGTGGGCAAAGGCATATCCGGAGGCAAGGTGATCATTTACCCTGACCCGGAAGTGACCTTCAGTTCCCAGGAGAATATGGTCTGCGGCAATACCTCTTTCTACGGGGCTATCGCCGGCGAGGCCTATATCCGCGGAAAGGCTGGCGAGCGTTTCGCCATCCGCAATTCCGGGTTGTCCGCGGTAGTCGAAGGCCTGGGCGACCACGGCTGCGAATATATGACCGGAGGGACTGTCCTGGTCCTCGGCCGTACAGGAAGGAATTTCGCCGCGGGTATGTCCGGAGGCATAGCTTATGTATACGACCGCGAAGGCAGGTTCAAGGACCGTTGTAATTACGAGATGGCTGGTTTCGAGAAACTCGAGCCTGAGGATATATACACCATCAAGAAACTGCTCTCCAACCACTATAAATACACCCAGAGCCCGCTGGCCAAGAGGCTTCTGGATAATTTCGACCTCGAGCTGGCGGATTTCATCAAGGTCATGCCGTTCGAGTACAAACGGGCGCTTATGGAACGCAAGGCAGGGCAGAAGAACGATACCCGGGAAGTTGACTGAAAAAATATACGGAGCAATGATATGGGCGATCCAAAAGGGTTCTTGAAGGTCAAAAGAGAGGTATCGCAGTACCGTCCGGTATGCGAGAGGATAAAAGATTACGGCCATGTGGCGGGCCTGCGCCCGGAAAAGAAATCCAGCGAGCAGGCTTCCCGCTGTATGGATTGCGGCACGCCGTTCTGCCACAGCGCCTGCCCGATAGGCAATTATATCCCGGAATGGAACGACCTTGTTTTTCACGGCCAGTGGCAGAGCGCGCTGGACCTGCTTTCAGCGGCGAACAATCTTCCGGAGATCACCGGAAGGGTCTGCCCGGCGCTGTGCGAATATTCCTGCGTCCTGGGGATAAATAACGAGCCGGTCACGGTCAGGGAGAATGAACTGGGTATTGTGGAATACGGGTTCAAGCGCGGGCTGATCAAGGCCTCACCGCCCAGGCAGCGCACCGGCAAGAAAGTAGCGGTCATCGGTTCCGGTCCGTCAGGCCTGGCCTGCGCCGACCAGTTGAACCGGGCAGGGCACAGCGTTACTGTATTTGAGCGGGACGCCAAGGCCGGGGGGATACTGCGTTACGGGATCCCGGATTTTAAATTAGAGAAAAACGTCCTGGACCGCAGGATCAAGATCTGGGAAGAAGAAGGCATAGAATTCAAGACCGGGGTGAATGCCGGTCAGGATTATCCGGCGGAAAAACTCCTGCAGAAATTCGACGCTCTGGCGCTTTGCGGCGGAAGCAGGGTGCCCCGCGACCTTAAGATAGCGGGAAGGGAATTAAAAGGGGTTCATTTCGCCATGGATTACCTGACGCAGTCCAACCGCAGGGTAAGCGGGGAGAAATTCAGCGGCGAAATCATCGATGCCAAAGGAAAGAATGTCGTGGTTATCGGCGGCGGGGATACCGGTTCTGACTGCGTGGGCACTGCCAACCGGCAGGGCGCGTTATGCGTGGCTCAGCTTGAGGTCTTGCCTAAGCCTCCGTCATGCCGGACAGCGAATATGCCCTGGCCGGTTTATCCGATGGTCCTGAAGACTACCTCCAGCCATGAGGAAGGCGCGGACAGGCATTGGTCGGTCTCCACCAAACGTTTTATAGGCGAAAAAGGCGCGGTAAAATCCCTGGAGTGCGTTAAAGTCGTTTTCGAGAAAGACGAAAAAGGCTGCCAGCGGATGAAAGAGGCCCCGGGTTCGTTGTTTTCCATCCCCGCCGAACTCGTGGTCATCGCTGCCGGTTTCCTGCACCCTGAGCATAACGGGCTTTTAGAGCAGTTGAAAGTGGAATTTGACCAGCGGGGCAATGTCAAGGCCGGAGCGGACCATAAAACTTCGCTGGATAAGGTTTTCTCAGCCGGGGATATGCGCAGGGGCCAGTCTCTGGTGGTCTGGGCCATCTCCGAAGGCCGCGAATGCGCCAGGTCAATTGACGAGTATTTAATGGGCGAGAGTTTTTTGCCTGTGATATAGAAAAAGCGGGTCAATATGGAAAGCACCGGGCTTAAGGGGCTGGATAAGGTAATAAACGGTTTGCGGCTGGGCGATAATGTGGTCTGGCAGATCGACGCTGTAGCCGATTATGAGGAATTCGTCCTTCCCTTTATCGCCAAAGCCAGGGAAGACAAGAAAAAAATAGCCTATATCTGCTTTGCCACGCATAAACCCCTTTTAGAACCCTCGCATGACGTGTCTGTATTCAAGCTGGACGCTTACGCCGGCTTCGAGTCTTTCTCCACCCAGTTGAACAATATCATCACTGAACAGGGCGAGGGGGTGTTCTACCTCTTTGACTGCCTATCCGATTTGCTCTCAGCCTGGTCCAACGACCTGATGATCGGGAATTTCTTTAAAATAACCTGCCCCTATCTTTACGAGCTGAACACTATCGCTTATTTTTCCATCCTGCGCAACCGGCATTCATTCAAGACCATCGCCCGTATCCGCGAGACTACCCAGCTCTTGATCGATCTTTACCATTATCAGGGCAGTTATTACTTGCATCCTTTGAAGGTCTGGAACCGCTATTCTCCGACCATGTTCCTGCCGCATGTCCGCAGCAAAGATAATTTTGTGCCCATCGCCAACAGCGTGGATACGGCCAGGCTTTTCTCGGATATATTCAAAAAAGGTTTGAAGAGCGCCAAGCGCAACCTGGATTACTGGGACCGGCTTTTCCTGAAAGCGGAGGAACTCTCCGGAAGGAGCGGCCAGCAGCCGGAAAAAGCGAAGATGGTGGAGCAATTATGCCGGATAATGATCGCCCGCGAGGAGAAGACATTAGAGCTGGCTAAGAAAAATTTTACCCTGGAAGAGCTTCTGAATATCAAATCCCGGATGGTCGGCACCGGCTTTATCGGCGGCAAATCCGTGGGTATGTTGGTGGCCAGGAGCATCCTTTTCTGGGAGAAGTCGCTGTCCGCGGAAAAGATCTTTGAGCCGCATGATTCCTTTTACGTGGGTTCGGATGTTTTTTACACCTATATCGTGGAGAACAGCTGGTGGAAATTGCGCATGGAGCAAAGGACCAGCGAAGGATATTTCAAGGCAGCCGAGCTGTTGAAAGATAAGATGCTGGGCGGGACTTTTCCCGAAGAGATCAAAGAACAGTTCCAGCAGATGATCGAGTATTTCGGCCAGTCGCCGATCATTGTGCGCTCTTCCAGTTTATTGGAGGACGGCTTCGGCAATATATTCGCCGGCAAATACGAGAGCATATTCCTGGTCAACCAGGGCACCCCGGAAGCCAGATACGCCAGGTTCGTCGAGGCTGTGCGCCGGATCTACGCCTCGACCATGAACAAGGACGCCCTGGTCTACCGCCAGCAAAGGGGCCTGGACCAGGTGGATGAGCAGATGGCTTTGCTGGTGCAGCGGGTTTCCGGAGCGTATCATAAGGATTATTTCTTCCCGGATATGGCTGGCGTGGGTATTTCTTACAACACCTTTGTCTGGAAGAATCAATTGGATCCCAAAGCCGGGATGTTAAGGCTGGTCATTGGTTTGGGCACCAGGGCGGTTAACCGGGTGGAAGGCGGTTACCCGCGCATCGCTTCTTTGGACGATCCAATGCTTAAACCTTACGCGGATATGAAAGCTGCCCAGACTTTTTCGCAGCATAATTTGGACCTGTTGAACATCAAGAACAACGATTTTCAGACCATAGGCATAAGGGAACTGCTGAAAGAGATCCCGGATCTAAATATGGAGATGTCCGGGACCAGGGATTATGAAACTACCGAGAAAATGCGCCAGATGGGGCTGGAGGAAGAAGCCTGGCTGATCACCTTTGACAAGCTGTTTTCCGATACTCCCTTTAAAACGGTCATGCGTAAGATATTAAAGACCCTGGAAGCGCATTACGGCTATCCGGTGGATATAGAATTCACCGTGAATTTTCAGAAGGACGGCGGCTTTAAGATCAATCTCCTGCAATGCCGGCCGATCCAGGCTATGGGCCTGGGCAAGAAGGCGTTATTCCCCAAAAAGGTCAACCGGGATAAGATAATATTTTCCTCAAAAGGCAATTTCCTGGGCGGGAATATATCGCAGAATATCCGCAGGGTAATTTTGATCGATCCGGCTAATTACAGCAAACTGGAGCAATCCGCGAAATACGACATTGCCCGGGCGATCGGCGAGCTAAACCGTAAGATCAAGGATAAGGACCAGATGCCGGTAATGCTTTTAGGCCCGGGAAGATGGGGGACAACTACCCCATCCATGGGCGTGCCGGTGAGTTTTTCCGAGATAAATAATATGGCGGTATTGGGGGAGATCGCTTTTGCCACGGCAAACTGCGTGCCTGAGCTTTCTTTCGGGACCCATTTTTTCCAGGACCTTATCGAGACCAGGATATTTTACCTGGCGCTTTTCCCGGATGAGAAGGAAACATTTTTTAACGCCGGGTTGATCAAGTCCTGGCCTAATTCATTCGTTAAAGCGGCGCCGGATTATTCTAAATACCAGAATGTGATCAAGGTTTATGAGGCTAAAGATAAAAGCATCCGGCTGATGGCCGACATTTTAACTCAGAAAATGCTTTGCGTGCAGGCTTAAAAAGGTTGACATATGGATAAAATGGTATATACTAACTTAAACAATGGCGTTTTAGGCCGGATTGTCGGCACTAAACGCCTATTTTTATGCCTAAAGGACAAAAAATGACAAAATACATTTTCGTAACAGGCGGTGTGATTTCCAGTCTTGGTAAAGGTATTGCTTCAGCTTCCATCGGCAGGATCCTGGAATCCAGGGGATTGAAAGTAACGTTAATGAAACTTGACCCGTATATCAACGTGGATCCCGGGACAATGAATCCTTACCAGCACGGCGAGGTTTATGTTACCGAGGACGGGGCTGAAACAGACCTGGACCTGGGGCATTACGAGAGGTTCACCAACGCCAAACTGACCAAATTCAATAATTTCACCAGCGGACAGGTTTATAACAGCGTGATCAGCAGGGAACGCAGAGGCGATTACCTGGGCAAAACCATCCAGGTCATCCCGCATATCACCAACGAGATCAAAGACCGGATCAAGAAAGCCAGCGCTGTGGCTAACGTGGATGTAGTGCTGGTGGAGATCGGCGGAACAGTCGGAGACATCGAAAGCCTTCCTTTCCTGGAAGCGGCCAGGCAGTTCGGCCTGGACATGGGCAGGGAGAATGTCATGTATATCCATCTGACCCTGGTGCCTTATGTCAAAGCCGCGGATGAACTGAAGACCAAGCCTTCCCAGCACAGCGTGGGAACATTGCGCGAGATCGGTATCCAGCCGGATATCCTGATCTGCCGGACGGAAAAATCCCTGTCCCAGGAGATCAAAGACAAGATATCGCTTTTCTGCAATATCCGGCCGGAAGCGGTCATCGAATCCAAAGACGCGCCGACCATATATCAGATACCTTTGGATTTCAAGAACCAGATATTAGATGAAATAATCCTCAGCCATTTCCAGCTGATCTGCAAACATTCGGAATTAAAGGAATGGCAGGCTAATGTGGTGGACAAACTGCTTAATCCCAAAGAAAGGATCTGTATCGCCCTGGTGGGTAAATATATCGGCTTGCAGGACGCCTACAAATCGATCTACGAAGCCCTGGTGCACGCCGGGATCGCCAATGATACCAAGGTGGAGATCCGGAAAATAGATTCGGAAGAATTACAGAAAGATAACGCCGGGGATATGCTGAAAGATGTTTGCGGGATACTGGTTCCCGGAGGGTTCGGTTACCGCGGTATCGAGGGCAAGATCAAGGCCATACAGTTCGCCCGGGAGAATAATATCCCGTTTTTGGGATTATGCCTGGGTATGCAATGCAGCGTCATCGAGTTCGCCAGGAATGTCTGCGGGATGAAAGACGCCAATTCCACGGAATTCCGGATCAAGACCAAATATCCGGTGATCAGCCTTTTGGAAGAACAGGCCAATGTCAAAGACAAAGGCGGGACAATGCGTTTGGGCGCGTATCCCTGTCGGCTCAAGAAAGAGACTTTAGCCAGCAAAATGTACCATAAGATCGCTATTATGGAACGCCACAGGCACAGGTATGAATTCAATAATAAATACCGTAAAACCCTGGAAAAGTGTGGGATGACCTTCTCTGGTATATACCCGAAAGATGACCTGGTGGAGATCGTCGAGATCAAGAAACACCTGTATTTCATCGCGGTGCAGTTCCATCCGGAATTCAAATCCAAGCCGGATGCCCCGCATCCGTTATTCAAAGGTTTCATCAAAGCCGCCCTGGATAAATCCAAGGTCAAGGTCGAGTATAAATAGCAGGGACGGTTCTCAGACACGGTTAGAAGTGTCCCCAAAATAAAATATGAAAGCTATATTAGCGTTAGAAGACGGGAAAGTTTTTCACGGCCAGTCCTTCGGCTGCAGCGGCGAAAGCTATGGCGAGGTGGTCTTTAATACCGGTATGACCGGTTACCAGGAAGTGATCACTGACCCGTCGTATAAAGGCCAGATCGTGGTGATGACCTATCCTTTGATCGGCAATTACGGGATCAACAGCGAGGACAATGAGTCGCGCAAGCCGTTTTTGGAAGGTTTTGTGGTCAAGGAATACAGCAAAGTGGTGAGCAACTGGCGCAGCGTAAAATCCCTTGGGGATTATTTGAAAGAGAACAATGTTATTGGCATTGAAGGTGTGGATACCCGGGAATTGACCCTGCATATCCGCCAGGCAGGCGCGATGAAAGCTGTTTTATCCACGATCGACCTGGATGAAAAAAGCCTGGTGAAAAAGGCCAAAGATTCTAAAGGATTGATTGGAGTGGACCTGGTCAAAGAAGTGACCGTTGACAAGAAATACGACTGGAAACAGGATCCCAGATCCAAGAAATTATTCAAGGTCGTAGTGATAGATTGCGGGGTAAAATACAATATCCTCAGGCAATTAGAGGCCAGCGGATGCCAGGTGATCGTTGTTCCGGCTAAGACTACCGCCGAAGAGATAATGAAGATGAAGCCTGACGGGTTATTCCTTTCCAACGGACCGGGAGACCCGTCTGTGGTGGATTACGTGGTCAATACTACCAAAAAACTCCTGGATAAACTGCCAATCTTCGGGATATGCTTAGGCCATCAGATGCTCGGCCAGGCTTTCGGCGGAAAAACCTTTAAACTTAAATTCGGGCACCACGGCTCCAACCATCCGGTGAAAGACCTAAAAACCGGCAAAGTGGCCATTACTGTGCAGAACCACGGTTTTTGCGTGGATATAGACAGCCTGAACAAAAAAGATATCGAGATCACCCATATAAACCTTAACGATAATACCCTGGAAGGGATGCGCCATAAGAAACTTCCGGTATTCTCAGTGCAATACCATCCTGAGGCAGGGCCTGGGCCGCATGACGCCGCGTATCTGTTCCAGGATTTCGTCAAGTTAATGAAAAAAAATGCCAAAGCGCACTGATATAAAGAAAATATTGATCATCAGCTCCGGACCGATAGTTATCGGCCAGGCCTGCGAATTCGATTATTCCGGGACCCAGGCTTGCAAGGTCTTGCGCCAGGAAGGTTATCAGGTCATCCTGGTCAATTCCAATCCCGCGACCATTATGACTGACCCGCAGACCGCGGATAAGACCTATATTGAGCCGATCACCGTGGATATGGTGGAAAAGATCATCGCCAAGGAACGGCCAGACGCGCTTCTGCCCACACTGGGCGGACAGACTGCTTTAAATACCGCTGTGGGCTTGGCTGAAAAAGGCGTTTTGAAGAAATACAAGGTTGAGGTTATTGGAGCGGATATTAAAGCGATCAAAAAAGCCGAAGACCGCCAGCTTTTTAAAGAAGCGATGCTGAAGATCGGCCTGGACCTGCCTAAAAGCGGCAAGGCGTATAACCTTAAAGAAGCGATAGCAGTGGTGGAGAAGGTGGGCTTCCCGGCGATCATCCGGCCCAGCTTTACCCTGGGCGGCACAGGCGGCGGCGTTGCCTATAATATCGAGGAATTCAAAGCTATCGCCAAGCACGGCCTGGAATCCAGTATGATCAGCGAGATCCTTATCGAGGAATCAGTGATCGGCTGGAAAGAGTTCGAGATGGAGGTTATGCGCGATAAGAAAGACAACGCGGTGATCATCTGTTCCATTGAGAATTTCGACCCGATGGGCGTGCATACCGGGGACAGCATTACAGTTGCTCCGGCGCAGACCCTGACTGACCGGGAATATCAGAAGATGCGCGACGCCTCTATCGCCTGTTTGCGCGAGATCGGGGTGGAGACCGGCGGTTCTAACGTGCAGTTCGGAGTTGACCCTAAAACCGGGAGAATGGTTATTATTGAAATGAATCCGCGGGTATCCCGTTCTTCAGCTCTGGCATCCAAGGCTACCGGATTCCCCATCGCCAAGATCGCCGCCAAATTGGCTGTGGGTTATACCCTGGATGAGATCCCTAATGACATTACCAAAGAAACGCCGTCCTGCTTTGAGCCTTCCATAGATTATTGCGTGGTCAAGATACCCCGGTTCACCTTTGAGAAGTTCCCCCAGTCTGACAGCACCTTGACCATTTCTATGAAATCCGTGGGTGAGGCGATGTCCATTGGCAGGACATTTAAGGAATCCCTGCAAAAAGGCCTGCGTTCAATGGAGATCAAAAAATACGGCCTGGAAAGCGTAATGTTCAAAGATCCGGCAGAGCCTAAGCTTGATCACGAATTGACCGAGGAACTGCGCAAGAAATTGATCATCCCCAACGCTGAGCGGATCTTTTATATCGCGGACGCTTTCCGGGCAGGGATGACTGTGGAAGAGGTCAGCGGCCTGACTAAGGTTGATCCCTGGTTCCTGTTCAATATCCAGGAAATAATCGAATTGGAAAAAACCCTGATCAAGAATAAAGATTCTATCACTAAAGAACTTATGGTCAGCGCCAAGGAAATGGGCTTTAGCGACCGGCAGCTGGCAAAGCTCTGGGCTAAAGACGAAGCGGATGTTTATCTGCTGCGCAAGAACTTCCAGATCAAGCCGGAATTCAAGCTGGTGGATACCTGCGCCGCGGAATTCCAGGCCGCCACTCCTTATTATTACTCGACATACGAACCGTAAAGTAAAATATATTGACACCAGGTTTGATAAGGTGTACAACATAGAAAAGCAGGAAGTGGTATAGTTTCCTGAGGGCAAAATCCACCACTATAAATAACAAAAACCTCTGTAAACCGGCATAACCGGTTGCGGAAGAGGTTTTTTTGTTCTTAAAATCTTCTCAACCTTGAGGATCAACTGATTCGAATATACTAACACATATTATAATTTGATTCATTCCACGCAAGAGGTGGTAATGAAACTCAAAGAGTTAATCGCAGGCAGCTCACTAAAAAAGGGGGTTGCCTTTTTTGTTTGGTTCGCGATTTGATTTAGACATGTTTCTAAGTTAATTATCTGTCGGATTGTTCGCTCAGGTCGATTTTGTCGTTTGAATCTTAGTTTTAATGCGGTACGCCAAAGGTCTTCCGTGAACTTGGCTCCTGCGCAACTCGCCCTTCGGGCTAATCGCCCAGGATGGGCTCGGACATGCTCGTAGTCCGAATGCTTTCGCGTTCGGATACCCTCGTTCGCGAAAGTTGCTTTGGCTAAAATCGACATTCGCTCGCAATTCCGCCAGATAATGCTATGCACTAAACATGTTGATATAAAATTAGACGCTCGGTTGACGATAACTTTTATTCCAAATGCCAGATAGTGGCTAGTTAAATAATTGATGAGTATTGCTAAGATTAATCTGATATAGGGTAAGGTTTGCGCAAAGAGTTTAGAATAATAGGAGGCGTTATGCAAAAAGAGAAAGCAGCCATGTTTATTGACAATTCTAATATATTTCTGGGTATGCAGAAATTCGGTAAATTCCTAATTAAAAACGGAATATTGCAAGAGGGTAAATATTTAAGAATGAATTGGACAAGATTGATTGATTACCTAGAAAAACAAGATGGGGGAATTGATATTTTTGCGAGGCATTTCTTTGCATCGCTACCACCAGCTGCAGATGTCGGAAAACTTAAAAAAAGGCCTACTGAGGAGGAGTGGTCAGAGCTAGTAAAGAAATCAGCACAGAGTGGTTTTTATAAAGCTGTTCAAGAGCCGCCCTATAATTTTACAATGCATGGAATCCCTTTGAGATTCGCCGAAGTTTTTTGTAATAAAAAAATTATTCAGGCACATTATAAATGTAAAGAATCTCAGGGGGGAGATTTTAAATGCAACTTAAAAATTAATTTAGATGAATGTAAGGAATGCTTGCATAAGTTTCTATTAAAATATGAAAAAGGTGTTGATGTTGCTTTAGCAGTCCAGCTAATTATCTTCGGAGTTACGAAAGAGAAGAATGTTGATAGGATAATTTTGGTCGCAGGGGATGGTGATTATCAAGAAGCGGCTAAGTATATACGTAAGGAATTAGGAAAGGATTTTCAGATAGTGAGTTGGGGTAAATCTCTTTCTCGTGATCTTAGTAAAATAGGTAACAAGCAGACTATTGTTTTAGATGATCATTGGAAAGATTTTTGTGAGATTAGAAGTATGGCGCCTCTTGAGGAAGCCCCGGTTGAGTCGTTTGAAGTAGAGATTAAGGAATAATTAAGCAAAATAGGATACATTTATCGGGACAAGCTTTGTAAAAAAATCAGATAAATTGAAAAGAAGAGGGTGAAAATGGGACAGTCAAATCCGCAAAAACGGTTTAGTGGAATAACTAAATGTGGACACTGTGGAAATTCTAGCCCCATGGAAGTTGTTTCTCATTATTCTCAGGTTAGTGATAAGGGCGATGGTGCCGATAGTTATGATTGCGGAGATATTTTTGATATTCTGTTATGCCCAGCGTGCAACAAAATAATCTTACGAACATATTTCTATCACGAGTATATGGAGAGTGAGAAGGATACTTCGTCCACTATTCTTTATCCAGTTTCTAGGGACTCTCTATTAGGGTTACCTGCTAAAGTCGAAAAGGCGTATTTGGCTGCACTAAAAGTTAGAAACGTTGATGTTAATGCTTATGGTGTTCTAATTGGACGTGTGTTAGAGCTTATATGTGAAGATCGTTTCGCAAAAGGAAAAGATTTGAATGAAAAACTTAAGGATTTGTCTGCAAAAGGTGAAATCCCGGATAAACTTGTGAATGTGGCTGTTAGTCTACGTAAATTTCGAAATATTGGCGCACACCCTTCAGTAGGAGAATTAACAATAAGGGAAATACCTCTTTTGGATGACCTTTGTCGAGCCATTTTAGAATATGTCTATAGCGCTCCTCATTTAGTTAAAAAAGCAGAAAAAAGGTTATCCCAACTAAAAAAAACCAAATAAATACTTTTATATAGAAAAGGTAAAAATTTTGTCGCAAACTGCCGTTGTGGTGAAAATATTAAGAAATAACTTGACAACAGTAGTTATTTGATGTATATTCCCATTATGGGAACAATATTGTATGTAACTTACTTCGCGAGTATATATGAAATTAATAGGCAAAAATCTGTTGTACATTTTCAAGGAAACATATGCAGACGCGCGGTCGCAAATTGAGTCATGGGAATCGGAAGTCGAGGCGGCTCAATGGAACAATCCACACGATATTAAGAAAAGATATCCTAAGGCTAGCCTTGTAAAGAATCAGCATGTGGTCTTCGACTTCTGTTGGAATAAATACAGGCTGTTAGTGCAGGTAAATTACAAAAGTAGCATTGTATTAGTCAAGGATGTAGGTACACATAAAGAATATGATAAGTGGTATATAGCTTAAGAAAAATATGATAAAAATAAAAGTTATAAAAACTAAGCAGGATTATGAAGAAGCTCTGAAACTGGTTGCGGATCTAATGAATCACGATCCGGATCCTAACTCTGACGAAGGAGAACAGCTTGAACTGCTTAGTACCCTTATTCAGGATTACGAAGCGAAAACATTTCCTACTCGACTGCCAAATCCAATCGATGCTATTAAATTCAGAATGGAACAGGCTGGACTTTCACCGGGGGATTTAATTCCTTATTTGGGAAGTAGAAGTAGGGTATCAGAAATTTTTTCAGGTAAACGCCAATTAACCATAGATATGATAAGAGCGCTTGAGGCTGGACTTGGAATCCCGGCGAAAGTGCTTATTCAAAATTCGATATTGAATAATAGCTCTGAATATCAGAATTGGGATAGTCATCTTGTGACAGAAATGGAGTCGCGGGGCTATTTTGAGAATACTCCTTCAAAGAAGTATAGCAAAGTCGAGTTGCTTGAAAATTTTTTCTTGCCGTTTGGTTCTCCTGCTGAGATTATTGGAATGGCACGTAAATCTCATTATAGATCTTTGCCACTTTCAGACAAGAATGCATTTGCCGCTTGGGCTGTTTATGTATTTAAGCAAGCGAGGAAAATAAAAGTGACAAAGAAATATCGTCGTGGCATCGTTGGCCTTAAATTTATGCAAGAATTAGTAAAATTAAGTATAGAGGATAATGGACCGATATTGGCTCAAGAATATTTGAAAGAACATGGGATTATCTTAGTAATCGAACGACATTTTCCTAGAACTTATTTAGATGGTGCCACTATTTTAATGGATAAAGATTATCCCGTTATAGGCTTGACACTTAGATATGATCGGTTAGACAATTTTTGGTTTACATTAATGCATGAATTAGCGCATCTTGCTCAGCATTATGATAGCGGTATAAGTCTTTTTTATGATGAAATTGAAGGTATTAAAACGCTTGATTTAGATGAAAAAGAACAACAAGCTGACGCATTAGCGGAAGAAGCTATTTTGCCAAAAGCCAAATGGGAAGTGAGTCCTGCTAGACTTATTCCTTCTTATATGGCAGCAGATAGCTTGGCAAATGAACTTGGAGTGCATGTGGCGATTGTCGCTGGGCAAATCAGGCATAAGGGTAATAAGTATATCTATTTAAATAAAATCGTAAATGCTGCAAAAGTTAGAAAATATTTTACTAATATAAAATGGGATAAATAATATGTTTAGTTCAAAACATTATGTTCCAATATTGAAATGGAAACGCGCTGAGCAGAGCGCCTTAAAAGTTCTTGAAGAAAAACACAAGAAACATATTACTCCCTTACTCCAATTTGTAATGCCTAGAGGCAAGCCAGGAGATCAACGCGAAGATATCGTTTCAAAATTTGAAGAACAATTACCTAAGATACCCGAAAAAATTATAGAGGTTTGGGGTAAAACGCCAATCTTTATAGATGTTAGTTTGTTATATACCATCCCTCTCAAGTCCAAGGCTCTTGCTGTGATATCTCAGGGTGGGCATGACCTAGGAAGTATTTTTATACCTACTGTGTATTTAAATGATGAAAAAAATATTAAAGATTCCGCCTATGCATTGGCGAAGAGAAATAAATGCGGACTATGTTTAAGACTAATATGCCCTGATTTTGCCGATTTGAATAAGCTGAATCGAAATATCGAGAATTTTCTGTTAGTGGGCAAATTAGAAGAAAAAGATATCGATCTTATTGTAGATATCAAGGAAACGGAAAATAATGGTGATAAATGCTATAAATATCTTGGAATGACTCAGGATCTCCCTAATTTAATTAACTGGCGTACATTTAGTTTTGCTAGCGGTTCTTTCCCTGAGGATTTATCAGCTTATAAGCTAGACGAAGAAAATCTTATTCCTCGAATTGACTGGAGAAGTTGGAAAGGTTATGTAACCGGAAAGACATTAAAAAGAAAACCAACATTTGCCGATTATACTATTCAACACCCAATCTATAAAGAAGCCACGCAGTTTTATCCCCCCACAACAAGTATTAAGTATACGTTAGAAAACGAATGGCTAATTATGAAAGGTAAAAAACATAGATTTGAAATGTATTTAGGAAACGCGAAACTTTTGTCTCAAGATAAGCGTTTTTGTGGGGAAAGTTTTAGCTTCGGTGATAAATATATTGTTTTAAAAGCCGATCATTGCGATGTTTACCTAAAAAATAAGAATGTGGGGGGTACGGGTAGTACTGAAACGTGGATTACGGCTAGCATTAACCATCATTTAGCATTAGTGGCGAATCAGGTCTCCAATCTTTCCTAAGGAATAAAGTTTCTCGTACTTTCTTCCCGAGGCTTTCTTGGTCAAATACCATAGATAATTTCTTGTAAATTAAACCTCTAGTTTTTGAATAAAACCCTTTAGCTTCACCTTGTTCAATAAGGATCGCAAGCGCTTCTTCTCTCCATAATAGCCGTGCAACAGCAACGCTATCCTGTTCTTTATTTAACTCACCTTCACGAATAACATTAAAAGTTACCAACGAATTTGAATCGATCTTTGCTATTATAATGCCCCACCAATCGGGCACAATATTTATAGCCTCATATAAATGTGTTTTTCCAACTACTAAAGTCATTTTATCAAAGACAGCACTAAATGCATCTATCTGCTCAGGCAATCTTTTAAGCGTATCTTGGTCGCTTTTAATTTCGTAACCATGCAGTATTCCATTAACTACAGCAATATCAACTCTAGTCGTTCCATGTTGGATACCAAGTTCTTCTATTATTCGTACTTTATTATCAGTGGCATGAAGTGCTTCTAGTAATTCTTTTAAAGCCGAACGTATGATTGAATCATTCGTAGAAAACATATTAGAATAATTCCTCTTTTTCATATGAATTATTAGATAAATTTAGCTACTTAATTTTAACATAAACCGGGACAATATAAAAACAATTTTTGTTTCAGTTTTGTAAATTCATACGTTTTCAGCATCGCGGTTCTGCTTTTGATTGCGTAGAGAGGTCTTTTTTACTTATCAAGTATTGTACGGGAGAGACTCAGCAGGCTGTACTGCCGAGTTTTATTATTAATTATGGTCGTGTGGCGGGTGAGTAAATTATTGCTGTATATTTTTTCGGTAGCCCGGATTAGGAGTTATCTTGAGATTGGTGAGGATTGAGTATATAATGACCATATGATAAGTAAAGAAAAAGGGCAGAATTATTTTTGAATAAGGGTGCGGAGGGGGAATAAAGCATAGGTTTTGTTGATCGATAAGTCCTATATGGCGAAACGCTGTATGGGACTTTTTATTTTAGTTAGATTTAGCGGGTTTTTACGTCTATTATAGTGGGAGAGCAAACAAGAGGTTGACAATACACCAAAAATAGTGTAGACTTAAAATGGACGAAAAGCTGGGATACGAAATACTATTTTATAAAACAGGAACTGGAAAAAGCCAAGTAAGAGAATTTTTGGATGGACTGCCTTTAAAGGCGCGTTCTAAGATATTAAAATGGTGTGAAAGACTATCTGTGTATGGACCTGATTTGCCTCGACCATATGCGGATACTGTCAGGGGTAAGATCCGCGAATTGCGGGTTATATTCGCTTCAATTCAATACCGGTTGTTATATTTCTTTTCCGGTAAATATATTGTTGTAACGCATGGGTTTATTAAAAAAACGGATGAAGTTCCCGCTAATGAATTAGAAAAAGCGGTAAATATAATGCGAGACTTTGAAATAATAATGAAGGAAAGAGGTGTTGAGATATGAGAGGAGTAGAAAGGTTTTCTGATTATCTTAAAGAGCAGTTAAAAGATGAAGAATTCCGCCGGAATTTTGAGGAAGAAGGCGTTTATGCGGATTTGGCGATCCAAGTGGCGAAATTAAGGGAAAAAGAAGGTTTAAGCCAGGCGCAGTTGGCGAAGATACTGAAAACTACCCAACAAACTGTTTCCCGCCTTGAGGATCCCGGTAATAACAGCCTTTCTTTGGCAACGCTTCTGAAACTCGCCCGCGCATTTCGGAAAAACTTAAAGATCCAGTTTGTATAAAACTAGGGGGCGTTTCTGGGTTTTACGAAATTAGTTTACCTGAAAGTTAACTTGTAATATATGTATAACAATGTTATACTTTATTACGAAAGGAGATGAAATATGACTTTATTAAAAGCATTTCGTTTGCCGGTTGGATTGGTTAACCGGTTAACTTCATTGGCAAAAGCCACGCGTCGCAGTGAGACCTTTTATGTTACCGACGCCTTGGCGCACTATTTAGAAGACTATGCTGACGCGCAGATCGCCAAAGACCGTTTTAATGATCCAAAATCCAAGATCATTTCCGGCGCGGAATTAAGGAGACAACTTGGTGTATAAAGTTGCTTATCTTGATTCGGTCGAGGAAGATCTTAAGAAGCTCGATAAATCTACAGCAAGAAAGATCCTTAACCGTATTGAGACTTATCTTGTTTGTGACCCCAAAGAATTAGGTAAGCCTTTAAAAGGTGAGTTTCAGGGCTATTGGCGATACCGATGGGGCGATTACCGGGTTATCTATAAAATATCGGAACATGAGATTTTGATCATCGTTTTGCGTATTAGCAACAGAAAAGATGTGTATAGTTAGCTAAAACCAGGGGATGTTTCTATTTTTGAATAGGGGAATAGGCGTTTATTCTATATAAAATAGATTCCTTTACTTATAGGATTAAAGGTGTATAATAAACCTATGCCTAATACTATTAAGAATGTTGTGCCAGTTGAACCTAACGTGACTTTTTTCGGCCTGGGGATAGCTCCTAAGATCCTGGAGATCCTGGAAAAGAACAAGTTTAAGACTCCCACGCCTATTCAGCTTAAAGCTATTCCTATTGGTTTAGAGGGTAAGGATATCATGGGTATTGCCCAGACCGGGACTGGTAAGACTCTGGCTTTTGCCATACCGGTTATCCAGCGCCTGGCCCAAAAGGCCGGGAATTGTATGGTCCTGGTTCCTACCCGCGAATTAGCCCTTCAGGTGGATGAGACTTTCCGCAAGATCGCCCCGTTGTTTAAGATGAATACCGCGGTATTGATCGGCGGAGCTCCTATGGAGCCGCAGGTGCGCCAATTGCGCGCTAATCCCCGGGTGATCATCGCTACTCCGGGAAGGCTGCTTGACCACATGGGCCAATGGAATGTTATGCCTAATGAGGTGAATATCCTGGTGGTCGATGAAGCGGACCGCATGCTGGATATGGGTTTTGCCCCGCAGATCGAGAAGATCCTGAAATTCCTGCCTAAAGACCGGCAGACTATGCTATTCTCGGCGACTATGCCGCAGACGATATTAAAGATCGCCAGCAGCCATATGAAACTTCCGGTAAGCGTGGAGATCGCCCGTTCCGGGACAACCGCCGAGGGAGTCATCCAGGAACTCTTTATCGTCAAGAAAGAAGAGAAGAAAAAGCTTTTGACCAAGATCCTGCAGCAATATCACGGAAGCGTGCTTTTGTTCTCCCGGACCAAGTTCGGGGCGAAGAAGATCACCCGCGGTTTGAGAGATTCCGGGATAAGCGCGGCTGAGATCCATTCTGACCGCAGTTTGGCCCAGCGCAAGGACGCTTTGGACGGGTTTAAGGCCGGAAGGCACCGCGTGCTGGTAGCCACTGATATCGCCGCCCGCGGCATTGACGTTACCAATATTGAGCTGGTCATAAATTATGATATTCCGGAGGACCCGGAGAATTACGTGCACCGTATCGGCCGCACCGGAAGGGCCGGGGCTAAGGGCAGGGCTATTTCTTTCGCCATGCCTGACCAGGCTGAGGATGTGCGCAATATCGAAAAGCTTATCCAGTCGCCGTTGCCGGTACAGAAACATCCGGATTTCCCGGAAGAAAAATTCATTCAGGGTTCGAGCAGCGCTCAATCCCGGGGGAATAACAGGCAGCACGGGAATCGCAGCCAGCACGGAAATCGCAGTCAGCATGGGAATCGCAGCCAGCATAATAAACCGCAGAAAAGTTTCTTCAAGAAATCTTCCAATCGCCGTTTCTAAACTTTAGACCGTTTTATGCTCAACCCCGCTAAAGAACAGGAATTAGCTCAAAAATTTTCCGGACTGGGTATCCGTCAGGCGGATATCATTGAGAGTTTTATCCGTTCCAGCGGCCCAGGCGGACAGAATGTGAATAAAACATCCACCTGTGTGTATTTAAGGCATCTGCCCACTGGTATTGAGGTTAAATGCCAGACTGAACGCTCGCAGGTTATGAACCGTTACCAAGCCAGGGTAATTTTGCTGGAAAAGATCGAATCGCGCCTGCATAAGGCGCGGGCTGAGCGAAAAGCCGCGGCTGAAAAGGCCCGCAGGCAGAAACGCCGCCCGTCCAAGGGGGCTAAATTAAGAAATCTGGAAGCGAAACGCAAGCACAGCGCGAAAAAGAGTTTCAGGAAAGCTGTGGCGAATTGGGAGTGATTGAGAAAGTCGGTGTTATGACTATTATTGACACCCCGCGCTAATTGGAATTGCGCGAGTGTCCGCTTCGTAGCGGAGAATATGCACCGGTGTATTTGGCCATATGCACCTGACTTTATAGGAATAAGTCAGTGTGTGTTTGTACACAGGAATGGCCAGTATGCGCGTCGCGCGCATTGCGTCTTTACACATGGAGGTTTGTAATGAGTTTAGGGGATGTTTATCTTACGCAAAAAGGATACGAAAAACTGAGCAAGGAACTGGAATTCTTAAAAACCGATAAAAGACGGCAGTTGTCCAAGGCCATAGGCATTGCCAGGGAGCACGGCGACTTGAGCGAGAACGCCGAGTATGACGCTGCCAAGGATGCCCAGGGGATGAATGAGAAGAGGATCTCTGAGCTGGAGGACAAATTAGCCCGGGCCAGGATCATTGATAATGAGGATATCCCGCACGGTGAGATACTTATCGGAGCCACAGCGCTGCTCAAAGACCTGAGGACTGACAAGGAATTCAGTTATACCTTTGTTTCCGAGGAAGAAGCGGATTATGATCAGGGGAAGATATCTGTAACCTCTCCTATTGGCAGAAGCCTGTTAGGCCATAAAGAAGGCGAGACTGTGGAAATAAAGATCCCCGCGGGCACACTGCAGTATAAAGTGCTAAAAATAACCCGGGATTGACCCGGCGTTATCGGGGGCGCCCAAAAATCTATGGATAAAAGGTAAAAATAGTATAGAATATAAACATGGCTGATTTCAGCATTGAGAAGAAGATATACTACTACGATACTGACGCCGGCGGAGTGGTCTATTACGCCAATTACCTTAAACACCTGGAAGAAGGCCGTAACGAATTCTGCAGGAGTAAAGGCGCTGACCTGGTGGAACTTGCCAAGTCCGGGGTGGAATTCCCGGTGGTCCATGTGGAAGTCGATTATAAATCCCCGGCGCGTTACGGCGACACGGTGAAGATATATACCCGGATCGAGAAGATCGGCGGTTCGTCGGTGCATTTCTTCCAGGAGATCAAAAGGGACGAAACGCTTTTGATCCGCGCCAAGACTGTCTGGGCGTGCATAGATAAACAATTCAAAGTACAGCCGGTACCGGAGCGGGTCAAGGGCCGGCTTTTGGCTTAATCGGACACCCCGCGCTAATCGCACCCGGCGTTATTGGATACGCCGGTATACGCTTTGCGTTAGTATTACGCGGGTGTGGTATACGTATACCAGGAGAAATAATTATGCCTAATTACGAGATAGTCAGAAAATTCTGTAACCTTATTAAAAAGGAAGCGACGTTCCCTGAGACTTATGTAGCCGAGGCTAAAGGATCGGCAAAGCTGATCCGGTATATCGAAGCCTGCATGACCAAAGACGATAAATGCAAAGCTCTGGGATGCAAATACGCCGAGGGCGATAAGGACCCCCTGGCATAGGTTTTCCGCGGAAACTCCTGATCCAAACGGTTAAATAAAAGGCTGGAGATGAATAAGAACACCGGGTTCGACAACGAGAAGTACCTTAAGGAGCAAACCAGCGCCATACTTGACCGGGTGAAGAATTTTGACAATAAGCTTTACCTGGAATTCGGCGGCAAGCTCTGTTATGATTATCACGCGGCCAGGGTACTGCCGGGGTATGACCCGAATGTGAAGCTCAGGCTTTTGCAGTCGATGAAGGACAAGGCCGAGATCGTCATGTGCGTCTACGCCGGCGATATTGAAAAAGGCCGGGTGCGCGGCGATTTCGGGATCACTTATGACGCGGCTACCCTGAAACTTATCGATGACCTGCGTAAATGGGACCTGGATATTTCATCCGTGGTGATCACCCGTTTCGCCAGACAGTCTTCGGCGGAGATCTTCAAGACCAAGCTTGAACGCCGGGGGATAAAAGTCTATTTGCATTACCCGATCGAGGGTTATCCGGCGAACGTGGACTTGATCGCCGGCGAACAGGGATTCGGAAAGAACGATTATATCAAGACCCATAAACCGATAGTGGTAGTTACCGCCCCCGGGCCGAACAGCGGAAAACTCTCCGTCTGCCTTTCCCAGTTATATAACGAACATAAGAAAGGCGTTAACGCCGGCTACGCTAAATTCGAGACCTTTCCCATCTGGAACCTTCCTTTAAAGCATCCGGTGAACGTCGCTTATGAAGGGGCTACAGCGGATATCCAGGATTTTAACCTGGTTGACCCGTTCCACCTGAATTCTTACGGTTTGACCGCGATAAATTATAACCGCGACGTGGAAAGTTTCCCTATCCTTAAACTTATCTTGAGCAGGATCCTGGATAAACAAGCGGCGACCGCGCCGGTGTATAATTCTCCCACTGACATGGGAGTGAACCGCGCCGGCTTCGGCATAATCAATGACCAGGTAGTCCAGGAAGCGGCCAAGCAGGAGATGATCCGCAGGTATTTCCGCTATAACAGCGAGTATATCCTGGGTATAGAGAAACAGGAGACTGTGGACCGGATCACCCTTTTGATGGAAGAGATGGGGGTCAAGGTCAATGACCGGGTTGTTGTTCAGCCCGCCAGAAGCAAGGCCGCAGAAGCGGAGAAAGCCGGCGAAGGCAATGAGGGGATATGCTGCGCCGCGGCCATACAGTTGGCGGACGGCGTTATCCTGACCGGAAAGAATTCCAAACTGATGCACGCGGCCTCGAGTCTTATTTTGAACGCGGTAAAAGTCCTGGCGAAGATCCCTGATGAGATACTCTTGATCTCCCCGCATATCATCAACCAGATCACCAAGCTTAAAGAGGGTATCCTGGACGCGGGATCCACCAGCCTTGACCTGGAAGAGACATTGATCGCCTTGGCTATAAGCGCCACTACCAATCATACCGCCGAGCTGGCGATGAAGAAACTGATCGAACTCCGGGGCTGCGAGATGCACATGACGCATATCCCCACCCCCGGGGACGACGTCGGGCTTAAAAGGCTCGGGGTCAACCTGACCACTGACGGTAAATTCTCGTCACGCAATCTTTTTGTAGCTTAATCAGGAGCGGACTTATGGCGATAAAACTGAAGTGTATGGGCGGGACCAGGACTGTGACCGGATCAAGCCATCTTGTTACCTGCAGTTCCAGCAAAGTGCTCTTGGACGCGGGGCTGTTCCAGGGCCGGCGCGACGAGTTTTACGAAAAGAACTCCAATTTCACCTATAACCCCAGAGAGCTGGACGCGCTTTTATTATCCCACGCGCACCTTGACCACTGCGGCAATATCCCCAGCCTGATAAAAAGAGGGATGCGCTGCAAGATCTACTCGACGCACGCCACCCGCGACCTGTGCAAGCTCATGCTCGAGGATTCCGGCCATATCCAGGAAGAAGATATCCGTTACGTGAACAAGATAAACCGCAGGCTGGGCAAGCCGTTAAGGAAACCGCTGTACACCAAGAAAGAGGCGACCAAAGCGGCCAAGCGCAGGTTCCAGACATTCTCCTACGGCCAGCGTTTTTGCGCTTCCAAGAATGTTTTCGGCACTTTTTTTGACGCCGGGCATATCCTGGGTTCGGCTATTGTGGTCCTGGATATCCTTGAAGACGGGAAGAACATAAAACTGGGCTACGCCGTGGACCTGGGCAGGAATAACCTGCCTATGTTGAATAACCCTGAAGTGCCTAAAGGCCTGGATTATCTTATTGTGGAGACTACTTACGGCGGCAGGATGCACGCGCCGATCGAAGAAGCGCAGGGCCGTTTGCAGGAGGCGATAGTCCGGACAATAGAACGCAAAGGGAAGATAATTATTCCCGCGTTCACCCTTGCCCGCACCCAGGAAGTGCTTTATTTCCTGAGCAATTTGATAAAGGAAAAGGCCATACCCGTCATCCCGGTATATGTGGACAGCCCGCTGGCCACGGATATAACCGAGGTCTTTAAATACCATAACAATTACATGAATCCCCAGACGAACCAGGCTATCGACAACGGGGACAGCCCTTTTGAGTTCCTTAACCTGCGTTTTGTCCGCGACCAGAAAGAATCCAAGGCGCTGAATAACGATAAAAGGCCGATGGTCGTTATCGCCGGATCGGGTATGTGCGAATCCGGAAGGATCCTGCACCACCTGAAAAATAATATAGAGGATTCCCGCAATACCATACTGGTGGTGGGATATATGGCCAAAGATACCCTGGGCCGCAGGATCGTGGAGAGGGAGCGCTTCGTGCATATATACGGTGTCGAGCATCAGCTTAACGCCGAAGTGGTCATCCTGAACTCGCTTTCATCGCACGCTGACCGGCAGGGGTTATTTGAGTTCATTTCCGGATGCCAGCCTTTGAAAAAAGTCTTCCTGGTCCACGGCGACGAGGAACAGACATTCGCTTTGTTCGATTTCCTGAAAGAAAAAGGCATTAATAACGCGTATATGCCTGTGCCGAATGAAGAGATGGAATTGGCTTGACCTGAGGCTAAAATACGTGTAGAATCTAAGTTCGAGTTAATAACTTAAGACAATAACAATTTTGGGGACTCCCGGCGTAAGCAAGTCGCGGGGGACACCCAACCTAATAGGATAGGTTGGTGTGTGTCTCTACACTAGGAGGGTTATAAAAATGGCAGGCGGAAAATCCACACCTAAGAAAGATAAAAAGATCAAGGTCTCCCAGGGAGAGGCGGTTGTTACCGGCAAGCTCCTGGTCAGGGGGGTCGATGGCTATAAGGCGGGCAAGAACGTGAAGGGTTTGGGCACGCTTTTCGCTCTTTGCCGGGGAAAAGTGAATTTTACCCGCAAGAGGATCGCCCAGGGCAAGGTAAAGACATTTATCAACGTCATTCCTGAATAATGACCGCGGCGGATAATCTTTCGGAAAGCCTGGCGCGAAAAGCGCGCAGGTATTCCTTGATAAAATACTGTCTGGCAATATCGCAGACAGTATTTTTTTTGCTTTTCCTTTTTGTTTTTATGGGCCTGGGGCTTTCCCGGGGCCTGGCGCACGCGATAACCAAGTTAAGGATCAGCGATCTGTATTCCCTGCCGCTCTACCTTTTCGCCTTCTCCATGGCCTACGCCATCCTGAGTTTTCCCTTGAGTTTCTACCAGGGTTTTATACTGGAGCACCAGTTCGGGTTAAGCAGGCAGGGGATCAAGGATTGGTTCGTTGATCAGGCCAAGGTCGGGATCCTGGGGTACGTGTTCATCTTACTGCTTTTGGCGCTGTTCGGCGGTATAGTTAAAAATAATCCGCGGGACTGGTGGTGGATCTCCGGATTGGGCTGGTTCTTTGTGACCGTGGTCATGGCCAGGCTGGTGCCGGTTTTTATAATCCCGCTTTTCTTCAAATACACCAGGCTTTCCGATGAGGGCCTGCGCCAGAGGATCATCAGGCTGGCGCAAGCGATGAAGATAGCTTTGATGGACGTGTTCGAGATCGATATGAGCAGGAAGACAACCAAGGCCAATGCCGGGCTTACCGGCTGGGGAAAGAGCCGCAGGGTGATCCTCGGCGATACCTTGAGATCCGATTACACCGCGGATGAGATCGAGGTGATCCTGGCCCATGAGTTCAGCCATTATAAACTGCGGCATATCATCAAACTGATCCTGTTGAGCACCTGCGGCATAATCCTGAGCTTTTACCTGATGTTCAAGACCGGGGGCTGGGCCCTTTCCGCGTTAGGAATACCGTCTTGGGTGAGCGTCCAGGCTGTCCCGCTGATATTTTTGTATTTTTCGGTATTCTCCTTGTTCACCCAGCCCTGCGAAAATTATTTCAGCCGCGGGTTTGAAAGAGGCGCGGACAGTATGGCCTTGAAATATACCGGCAAAAAAGAAGCGTTCATCAGCGCTATGGATAAACTGGCGAACCAGAATCTGTCTGACCGCGACCCGCATCCTTTGATCAAATTCTTCTTTTTTGACCATCCGCCGATAGCCGAGCGGATCGCCGCCGCCCGGCGCGCGTAGAGCCCGGGGCCCAATTTTATCGTTGAACACCGCGGATTTTAGAGTTAGAATCATAATATGCCTATCCAGCCTCCTGATAACAAGGAAATAAGCTTAGAGGAGTTCTTTAAGAGCCTGCGTATCGCCTTCAATTTTATCCTTCTTTATTCCAACGAACACAATTCCTTTGTCAGCTCAGTGGGAGAACTGCGCCAGAACCTGAATACCCTGTTCGCCTTTATGGAACCGGTGAAAATAGGGTTCACCCCCGACGCCCTGATAGTCGACGGCAAGACTTATAACAAACTGGCCCTGCATAAAGAGCTGGCCAGGATGTTCCACGCCCGCAAGGTAAAAAGCATACAGCTGAGAAAAGGGATCACTATCGCCGAGCTGCTCTTGCTCCTGGAAAGGCTCTCCCAGCCGACCAAAGAGATCCTCTCCAGAGGCGGGGTAAGCCGGATGATCAACCCGGACGTGGCCAAGCATATAACCGTGGAAGACCTGGATTATTCCCAGCTGTTGAAGTCGGAAGGCGAGGAGATCACCGAAGTCTGGTCGTTCATGTTCAACGAGGTCGTGGTCAAAGAGAACCATGATAAGATACAGGAATTCGCCGATAACTTCGACACGATCATCGCAAAATTCAAGGCCCGGGATATCATTGAGAACAATGAGTTGAACGTCAACCTGGGAAAATTCCTCGCCTATATCCGGACAAAAGACGAAAATAAATTCCGCAAATGCAGCCAGACCCTGCTGCAGATCATCCTGAAGAGCAAAGGGCTTCTCGGCCCGGAAAACCTGCACCGGATCTCCGGTTTTTTCACCGACCTTAATGAGCAGGATATCGCCGATACCCTCTGGGAAGCCATGTCCGCCGAAGAGGGGGTCGACCCGCAGGCGTTCGCGTTCTTCTCCACGCTTTTCGGCAAAGAAAAAGGCGACAAGGTGGCGTTGTCTTTTTCCGACAACGTGAGGGACGGCAAGGCCTCGGGGCTGAATTCCAAGATCAGTAAAAAGGTCAAAGAGCTTTTTGTCTTCGGGGAAAATTCCCTTGTCCCGGAAGTTTACCGCCACGCCATAGCCTCTCTTGTCGAGGGGGGAGTGTCGGCGCATAAGGACTTTTCTTTTGACCGCCGGCTCATCCAGGAGAATTACCTTTACATACTGCTTAACCTTATCGCCGAGGAGAATGATGAGCATAAGACAGGGCATATCCTGGAAAAATTGTTCAGCCAGTGGGATAAGATAATGTCTGAGCGCGACAGCGAATATTTACGCTCTCTCGCCGAGGTCATAAAACGCAAGAAGAAGGAATACGGCCAGGTCCCGGCAGGGATAGCGGAGCTGGAAAAACGGTTCAACGATTTCCTGGAGAAGCTGGCCTGGGAGGAGAATATTCCCCCGGAGATCAAGCCTTTAATGGATGAGCTTTCCCGCAGTTCAGCGGGCGAGGAATTTTACCTGCGCCGGATCTTCGACGACTACAAGGTAAATCAGGGCGTCTTAAAGCTTTTTTTCAGGTTTTTTCCGGGCAGCTCCGAGGAATTCAAGTCCCGGCTGGAGAGGAAGTCTTCGGATATCGAATTCATGGCCAGGGTCATCGAAAGCTTTAAAGAGCTTAATTCCCCGCTCAGCCTGGCATACCTGCGGCAGATATTCTCTTTCGGCAACGACCTGGTGAAGATCGAGGTTTTGAAAGCCATGGCCGTAATAAGCGACTATGACGGGAACCTGCTCCTGGATGTCCTGAAGCAGGAGGCCGGCCTTCTCAGGAAGGAAGCTATGGCTGTCCTGCTCAGGGATGAAGCGCTTACGCTAAAAGGCGTGGATCTTCTTTTTAATGTGCCGAACACCTGGGGCAGGAAAAACGATATGATCATGGAGAATATGGATATAGCGGATGAGCTGAACCTGCGTCAGGCGGATAAATACCTGACGGTCCTGAGCAAGAAGCCTTTTTTCTGGCACGCGCCTGTGCGCAGCAGGGCAAGGCAGATATTGGAGAAATGGCGATGTTAACCCAGATCGAGAACGCTTTCCGGGGATTGATCAACGCGCTGCAGATAGCCAAGCTTTACGGCGCCGACCATCAGAAAGTCGGTAAATTCCTGGAAACGGCGAATCAAAAACTGCAGGAAGTCCTGGCGGAAAGGCCGGAACTGGTGATCGGTATTGTCGGCGATGAGCTGGCTTTCGAGAAAGAGATCCTTTTCGACCTGAGCCGGAGCATCCAGCCGATGATCGCTTATCTTAAGAGCAGGGGGGTGGAGAAGATCGCTTTTACCCGGGGCCTGACCAGCGACGAGCTGGCTAAATTCGTCGCGTTCCTGATGCTTCCCAAGGAAGAATACAAGAAAGAGCCGCAGGACTATCTCGACGCCGCCGGGGTGCGCAACATCAGCGTGGGCAGGCTTAAGGGGACCGGGGGCGCGGGGGGCGCCGTCCAGCCGGAAGAAGTGGTCCAGGCCGTGGATTTCCTGAATCTTTATAACGGCTCGCTGGATAATTTTTCGCAATCCATGGAGAATGTCCTGAACGCCCAGGACATGGATTACATCAACCTGAGATTCAATGTGACCAATATGATGGAGACCATGGTCGGCAGGCACCAGGAATTGTTAAAGCTGGCCGCGGTCAAAAGGTACGACGTGAATACCTTTGTCCATACCATGAACGTCTCGATCCTTTCCATGTTCTTCGCTTCCCGTCTGGGCCTGGCCAAAGAGGATATACTGGATATAGGCATCGCCGCTTTATTCCACGACATCGGCAAGGTCTATATCTCGCGCAATATCATCAAAAAGTCCGATAAACTTACCGACGAGGAATTCTCGGCGGTTAAAGGCCACACTGTTTTCGGGGCGGAGATACTCCTGAAATACGTGGATACTCTGGGCATGCTTCCGGTGCTGGTGGCTTTTGAGCACCACTTAAAGCCGGATTTCAAAGGTTATCCCAAGATGGCTTTCCCGCATAAGCCGCATCCGGGCTCGATCATTGTCTCTATCTGCGACATCTATGACGCGCTTTTGCAGCGCCGCAGTTATAAATCGCCGTATCCTCCGAATATGGTCTATGAAATAATGATGAAATCCCGGGATAATACCTTTGAGCCGTCGCTTCTGGATACTTTCTTCAAGATAATGGGCGTCTGGCCTATCGGCAGCCTGCTGGCGTTAAGCGATAAGAGCGTGGCTGTGGTCCGCGACGAGAACGAGGATAATATATTCCTGCCTAAGGTGGAAGTGGTCCACCCGGCCGAGAGCCGGCGGATGATCGACCTCAAAGAGGCCAAGGGCATAGCTATAGAAAAATTCATCGACCCGCAGGTGGAAGGCAAAGAATATTCCGGCCTTATTTAAACTCTCCGCGATCGTTCCCTAAGATCTTTTTAACGCTTCTACTATTATCCGCGCGGCTTTTTGGCTGGCGCCGGCGTCGCCGAGTTTCTGTCTGATGTCGAGCAGGTCCAGTTTTAACCGGCTGAGCCGGTCTTTATCCTGGAGCACGGGGATGAGGTAATCGCAGATATCCCTGGGGTTGCACTGGAACTGGATGAATTCTTCGCAGACTTTCCGTTCTTTTACCACATTGACCAGGCCGATATAGGGTATCTTTATCATCATCCGGATAAAGGCCCAGGTCAGGAAGTTGACCTTATACAAGATGACCATCGGCGTGCTGAGTATCCCGGTCTCCAGCGTGGCTGTGCCGGAGCAGACCAGGCAGAAATCGCTGGCCGCGATACTGTCGTAGGTAGCGTCGGAGATCACTTTTAAAGGTATCTTAAGCCCGATCAGGGCCTGGTCGAAGAGTTCCTTTTTGACCGTAGGCGAGCGCAGGATCAGGAATTGCGCCCGGCCGTAGAAATATTCGTTGATCTCCTGGCAGCTTTTGAGCATTACCGGCAAAAGCGAATTTACTTCCTTTTCCCGGGATCCGGGCAAAAGCGAGATAGTCAGTTTATCCGGGCTAAGCCCTTGTTTAGCCAGGAATGATGAGCGGGGCTCGTTGGCTTTTACCACATCCAGCAGGGGATGCCCGACAAAACTGACCGGCATATTGTTTTGCTGATAGAGTTTCTCCTCGAAGGGGAATAAGACGACCATCCGGTCGATGTTCTTTTTGATGGACTTCATCCGGTTCTTTCCCCAGGCCCAGACCTGCGGGCTGATGTAGTATATGACCGGGATACCCATTTCGTGCAGCTTTTCGGCGAGCCTGAGGTTAAAGCCAGGGTAGTCCACCAGCACAGCCAGGTCGGGTTTGTCTTTGGTTGCCTCGTCCAATACCCTGCGGAATATTTTTTTGAAAGTCTTGATGTGCCTCAAAACTTCCCAGAAACCGATAACCGCCAGTTTCGTGAGGTCGTAATAAAGCTCCACGCCCTCGGCTTTTAATTTCTTCCCGCCCAGCCCGGTGAAACGGACAGAGGGGTAGATATCTTTTATCGCCTTGACCAGTTCAGCCGCGTGCAGGTCCCCGGAGGCTTCGCCGCAGACTATGAGAATTTTTTTGAGTTTTTCCATATAAGGTTTTGGATCTTAAGGGCTACTTCCAGCGCCTGGCGGGCGACCCTGCCGTTCACTATGGGCTGCCGGCGGCTGGCTACGCAGTCTATAAAAGAGGATAATTCTTTCTTCAAAGGCTGGTCTTTTTCTATTTCCATGGCCTCTTTGGATATCCCCGAGGGGCCGCGGCGGTAGATGAACGCCTGCTCATTTTTGTAGTCCAGGGATATATAGGCATTCTTCAGGAATATGCGGATCTTGCGCATTACTTCGTCGGATACGCGGCTGGCGGTAAGGTTGCATACGCAGCCGTTCTTGAAAGTTATCCTGGCGTTGGCGATGTCCTCATATTTGGTCAGGACATTGACGCCTACCGCCTCGATGCGTTTGATCGGGGAGTTTACCAGCCCCAGGACGATATCGATGTCGTGGACCATCAGGTCCAGGACCACTCCGACATCCAGGGAGCGGTTGGGGAAGAAGCTAAGGCGGTGGCACTCAATGAAATAAGGGTCTTTGAAGTATTTCTGGGCGCTGGAAAAGGCCGAGTTGAAACGTTCGATATGGCCGACCTGCAGTATCAGTTTGTTTTTGTCAGCCAGCCGGATCAGCGAGTCCGCTTCTTTGAGGTCGATGGTGAACGGTTTTTCTACCAGGGTGTGAATGCCCTGGGCCAGGAAATCCCGGGCTATTTTATGGTGCAGTATGGTCGGGACAGCCACGCTTACCGCGTCAACCTTGCCGAAAAGGGCGGTATGATCGGTAAATCCCGGGACCTGCAGGCTGGCGCTTATTTCGTCGCAGCGCCGCTTATCCGCGTCGCATACGCCGACCAGCTCGCATTCAGGGATCTCTTTGTACAGCTTGGCGTGCAGACTGCCGAGGTAACCTGTTCCGATTACAGCTACTTTTATTTTGGGCATATCCCGATATTAGCAAACTCTCGACAAAAGTCAATATATATGATAGAATCGTTCAACCAGGAGATATATGAAAGACTATATGAGATTGTTCAAGTTTGTCATCCCGCACACGGCTATTTTCATGAGCGCCGGGGTGTGTATGCTGCTTTCCGCCATATTTGACGGGGTTTCTTTGACCATGATCATGCCTTTGGCGGACATAATACTTACCGGCAAAAAGATCGTCCTGCCGGTGAAGCTGCCGCAATTCATCTCAGGGTTCGTGGATACTTTGAACAATATCCCGCCGCTTTCGCTCCTGAATTACCTGGTCCTGGGAGTGGTTATCCTGTTCGTGCTCAAGGGATTATTCGGGTTCCTGCAGAGTTATTTCATGACCGACATAAGCTTCCTGGTGACCCGGGACATTCGTTCCAAACTTTACGCTAAATTCCAGACATTATCCCTGGACTATTTCACCCACCGCCGCGGCGGGGAGATGATGTCCAGGGTGACCAATGACGTGGGCCTGGTGGGCAACGCCATATCCTACGGTGCCACTGACCTGATCTATCAGTCTTTGCAGGTGGTGGTTTGCGCTTTCCTGATATTTTTCATCAACGCCAAGCTGGCTTTGATCGCCCTGGTGATCCTGCCGCTGGTAAGTTTTCCCATTGTCAAGGTCGGCAGGCTGCTTAAAAAGATCGCCCTGAAGACCCAGGAAAAGATAGCCGACATCAATTCCCTGCTTTATGAGACGATCATGGGCGTGCGTGTGGTCAAGGCGTTCAACACGGAAAATTACGAGCAGTCTAAATTCGACAAGGCTAACCAGGAATACTACAAGCTTTCGATGAAAGCCACCAAAAGGATGCTGGCGTTAAGCCCGGGGACAGAGTTGATCGGGATAATCGCCGGGGTGCTGGTCCTTTCCTGGCAGGGCAAGGCGGTCATCGAGGGAAAATTGTCTTTCGGGGCTTTGGCGGTTTCGCTGGCCGCGCTGTTGTCGATGTTGAGGCCTTTTAAAAAGCTCTCTCAGGTGAATTCCATAATCCAGCAGGCGATCGCCGGCAGCAAGCGTATTTACGATGTCCTGGACAGCGTGCCTACTGTCGCCGAGAAAAAAGCGCCGCTGGAATTAGACGGATTCAAGAAGAATATAATCTTTGAGGATGTCTGGTTCAGCTACGCCCATAATATTGTGATCAAGGGGATGACCCTGGAAGTCAAACAGGGCGAAGTCCTGGCCATAGTCGGACCCAGCGGAGCGGGCAAAACCACTCTTCTGGACCTGGTCCCGCGTTTTTATGACCCGGTAAAGGGGAGGATATTGATCGACGGTAAAGACCTCAGGGATTTGAGTTTCAAATCCTTGCGCAGGAATATAGGCATAGTTACCCAGGAGACCATACTTTTTAACGACACTATCAGGGGAAATATAGCTTACGGCCTGACCGATGCCCGGCAGGAAGATATCGAGACCGCGGCCAAACAGGCTTATGTCCATGAGGTTATCCGTCGGCTGCCTAAAGGTTACGACACATTTATCGGGGACAGGGGCGTAAAGCTTTCCGGCGGCGAACGCCAGCGCCTGGCTATTGCCCGGGCTCTTTTGAAGAACGCGCCTATTCTTATCCTGGATGAAGCTACTTCTCAGCTGGATACCGAATCCGAACGCCTGGTCCAGGACGCTTTGAATAAATTGATGCAGGGCAGGACGGTTCTGGTCATCGCCCACAGGCTCTCTACCATTCGCCACGCCAACAGGATAGTGGTCCTGGACGCGGGAAAGATCATTGAGCAGGGAAGCCATGATGAACTGCTCAGCCATAACGGCCTGTATAACAAGCTTTATCAGAACCAGCAGTTATACAAATAACCGGGTATATTTAGTTGATTTTGGCCTTATTTTGTGATAAATTAAAAGGTTCTAATAGAAAATAGGGACGTTTCTGATAAAATGATGAAAAACGCGAAAAAGATCATAGCTGATTTCTCCAAGGCCAGGATCCTGGTTATCGGGGATCTTATCCTTGATGAATACATTAAGGGCGATGTTGAGCGGATATCCCCGGAAGCGCCTGTGCCGGTGGTCCGGGTAAAAGAGCATTTTCACGCCCCGGGCGGAGCGGCGAACGTGGCCGGAAACCTGGCCAGCTTTGGCGCTTCTGTGACCCTGGCCGGCGTGGTGGGCAACGACAAGAACCGCGATATCCTCTTGGAGGAATTGCGCAAGCGTGGCATCAATACCGAGGCGGTAGTCGAGGAAAAAGGCCGGCGCACCACCCTTAAAAGCCGGGTCATCGCCCGGAATCAACAGGTGGTCAGGGTGGATTGGGAGGATGTGCATAACCTGCAGCCGCAGACCAGGGATAAATTGCGGGATTTTATCCAGTCGCGCGTCAAGGGTTTTGACGCGGTGATCGTCGAGGATTACGGCAAGGGCGTTATCGACAAGTTCCTGCTCAATATAATAATCTCCGAAGCCAATAAATATAAGAAGATCATTACCGTTGATCCCAAAGAGGAGCATTTTGAGCTTTATAAAAAGGTGACCGCGATCACTCCGAACAGAAAAGAGGCCCAGAACGCGCTGCGCGACCTGAAAATGAAGGATGATAAGAACGCCTTTAAAATATATAATGACGAATTGATCACTGACGGGGATATTAGAAAAGCCGGCAGCGCCCTGATGGAGCATTTAGAGCTGGAGAGCCTGCTTTTGACTTTGGGCGAGCACGGGATGGAGCTGTTTGAGAAGGGCAAAGAACCGCGGCATATCCCCACTGTGGCCCAGGATGTTTTTGACGTATCCGGAGCCGGAGATACGGCTATCGCGACTTTTACTTTGAGCCTGTGCGCCGGCGCTTCCAAACTGGAAGCCGCGATGATCGCTAATTACGCCGCCGGAATAGTCGTGGGCATAGTCGGGACCGCCACAATAACCAGAAAAGAGCTTATTGACAGGATAGAAAGATAAACTATGAGAAGCAATAGCGGAAAGAAAGATGTTGTGGGGATAATCCCGGCGCGGTTCTCGTCAACGCGTTTTGAGGCCAAGGTATTAGCCGATATTTTCGGCAAGCCGATGATCCAGCACGTTTGGGAGCGGGCCAGGCAGTCTTTGATCCTGGATGAACTGATCATCGCCTGCGACGATGAACGGGTGGCCGAGGTTGCCCGCGGGTTCGGGGCCAACGTCGTTTTCACCGCCAAAGGGCATGTTTCCGGCACTGACCGGATAGCTGAAGTGGTGAATCCGCTGGATTACAAGGTGATCGTCAATATTCAGGGCGACGAGCCGTTGATCCATACCACGATGATCGATAATGTCGCCTCGTTTTTGTTGAGTACTCCGGGCATAGGAATGGCGACTATCATGAAAAAGATCGAGGACCCGGCCCAGGTCACTGACCCGAACGTGGTCAAGGTGGTGGTGGATAAGAATAATTTCGCCCTGTATTTTTCGCGCAGCCCTATCCCGTTTTTGGCCGCGAATTCCGAAGTCAAGAACCCGGTTTATTTCAAGCATATCGGGCTTTACGGTTATTCCAAGGATTTCCTTTTTACTTTCAAGAACCTGACTATCTCCAATCTGGAAAAGATCGAGAAACTCGAGCAGTTAAGGGTCCTGGAAGAAGGTTATAAGATCAAGGTCATCGAGACAAAATACGAGACCATAGGGGTGGATACCCCGGAAGACCTGGAAAAGGTCAAAGGGTATCTTAAGAAAGAGCAGATATGATACGCGAGATCAAAGCGGGTAAGGTAAAGATCGGCGGCAATAATCCCATGGCTTTGGTTGCCGGGCCTTGCGTGATCGAATCCGAGAAGATGTGCCTGGATATGGCCGGAAGGATCAAAGAGATCGCTGAAAAAGCCGGCGTGCCGATTATTTTCAAATGCAGTTATGACAAGGCTAACCGGCTTTCCGGGGATTCGTTCCGCGGGCCGGGTATCGAAAAAGGCCTGGAGATCCTGAATAAGGTAAAACAGAAATTCAACCTGCCTATTTTGAGCGACGTGCATTGCGCCAAGGATATAGATGAGGCGAAAAAAGTTTTGGATATTATCCAGATACCGGCATTCCTTTGCCGGCAGACCGATATGGTGACCGCCGCGGCTAAAAGCGGCAGGGTGGTGAATATCAAAAAGGGGCAGTTCCTCGCTCCCTGGGATATCCTGCCGATAATCAAGAAAGCCGAAAGCGCGGGCAACAAGTCCATAGTCATAACCGAACGGGGATTCAGCCTGGGTTACAACAATCTGGTCACGGATTTCCGCAGCCTGGGGATAATCCGCGGTTTCGGTTATCCGGTGATCTACGACGCCACTCACAGCGTTCAGCTTCCCGGAGGCAAAGGTAATTGCTCGTCAGGCCAGCGCCAGTTCGTCGCCGGCCTTTCGCGGGCGGCGATAGCTTTCGGCTGCGACGGTCTTTTCCTGGAAGTGCACAGTAACCCGGATAAGGCTTTATGCGACGGGCCGAATATGATAGATCTGAAAATGCTGGCAGCGCTTTTGAAAGAAGTGAAAAAAATAGAGAAGGCCCTACGATCCTGACTCGTAACCATGCCGAAATGTATTTCGGCATACTCGTCAGGATTTCACTCTGGACAAAAACATAAGGTGTTCTGACTCTGATTCGTAAACATGCTGAAATATATTTCAGCATACTCATCAGAGTCTCACTCTAGACCAAAACATAAGGTGTGAGATGAACGAAATAAAACGGGCGAAAGAGGTTTTAGATATTGAAGCGGACGCGATCAGGGCGCTTAAATCCCGCGTCGGGAAAGATTTTAAGAAGGCGCTTTCTTTGATCTTGAAGTCCAAGGGCAGGATCGTGGTCAGCGGAATGGGAAAGACCGGGATCATCGCCCAGAAATTCTCCGCGACCCTGGCTTCTACCGGCACGCCCAGCCTTTTTCTGCACCTGGCTGAGGCTTCGCACGGCGACCTGGGAAAGGTTACCGCGGATGACGCGGTGGTGGTGATCTCCAACAGCGGTTCTACCGCCGAGGTAAAACAGCTTTTGCCGGTCTTGAAAAAGATCGGCGTTAAGATCATCGCTTTGACCGGGAACAAGAATTCGCCGCTGGCCAAGTACAGCGATGTGGTCCTGGACGTTTCAGTGAAGAAAGAGGCCTGTCCTTTGGGTTTGGCTCCGACCGCGTCAACCACCGCCACGCTGGCGATGACCGACGCTTTGGCGGTATGCCTTTTGGAGATAAAGGGTTTTAAGGAGAAAGATTTCGCGCTTTTTCATCCCGGCGGGGCTTTGGGCCGCAGGCTTCTATTGACCGTGGGTGATATAATGCGTTCGGGAAGGAATAATCCGGTGGTAAGCTCCGGCAAAACGGTCTCCCAGGTGCTGGTTAAAATAACCCAGTCCCGGGCAGGCGCGGCTTCGGTCGTGGATAAGAACGGCAAGCTCATAGGGATATTCACCGACGGCGATCTGCGCAGGCATTTAGAGATAGACGATAAACTGCCGCAGCGCGTCATTAAAGATGTCATGACCAAGAACCCTCTGGTGGTGAAGAAAGACCAGCTTGCCGCCGAGGCCTTGAGAATACTTGAAGAAAGAAAGATCGACGAAGTCCCGGTAGTGGACGAGAAGAACCGGCCGGTGGGATTATTGGATGTGCAGGATATACTGCGGGCCGGGGTTGTCTGACATGGCGATCGACGAATCCATCCTGAATAAAATCAAGAAAATAAAGGTCATGCTCTTGGATGTCGACGGGGTATTGACCGACGGCAGGATCGTTTACGATTCCAAAGGCCGCGACCTTAAGTTCTTTGACGTCCTTGACGGCCTGGGGGTCTATCTTCTGAAAAAATCCGGGATCCCGACCGTGCTTATCACCGCCAAGAATTCGCGGACTATAAAGCACAGGGCCAAAGATATGAAGGTGGACGCGGTTTTCTCCGATGTTTCCCCCAAAACGTCTGTCCTGGAAAAGATCCTGGCTAAGTACAAGGTGGATAAAGACGAGCTTTGTTTTATCGGCGATGACCTGGTGGACCTGGGATTGATGAAACAGGTGGGTTTTGGCGTGGCTGTCGCTAACGCCTGCGCGGAGATAAAGGGCGCGGCTGATCATATCACCGTAAAGAACGGCGGCAGGGGCGCGGTCCGGGAAATAGTTGAACTGGTCCTGAAGACCCAGGGCAAATGGGATGAATTGGTCAAGGCATATGAGAACTAAGGTCTTTTTATCCGCGCTTATCCTTTTGACGTCTTTCTCATATTGTTTAGCCTCCGGCAGCCCGGCGGTAAAGAAACAGAAAACCCAGGATCCCGGCCAGCAGATGGCGGATTTTTCCCTCTCCGGTTTTTGCGACAAAGGAAGGAAGAACTGGGATATCTCCGGTAAATCCGCGGATATCGGAGGGGAATCGATAAAGCTTAACGACATAGTCGGCAACCTCTACGGCGAAAGAGAAGATGTCAAGCTGACCGCCTCTAAAGGCGACGTTAACCGCCAGGATTCCAGGGTCCATTTGCAGGACAATGTGGTGGTGACCACTTCTTCGGGCGCGAGGATGACCACGGATTCGCTGGACTGGGACAGGAAAGGCCAGCTGGTCAGCACCTCCGACCAGGTAAATATAAATAAAGAAGATATTATAATTGTGGCGCAGGGCGCGAAGGGTTACCCGGATATGAATAAGGTCGACCTGGAGAAAGATGTCCAGGTGCAGATAAATAATCCCGCGCAGCCCGGGGAAGCGCCGAAGGCGGAGGAAGAAGCGACCATAATCACCTGTGACGGCCCGCTTCAGGTGGATTACCTTAAGAATATCGCGGTATTCAGCAATAATGTCAAGGTGGTTACCAGGGACGCGGTGATCGAGAGCGACATCATGGAGGTGTATTTTCTGTCCGGCGGCAAGCCCAAGACCGAGAAGCCTTCGATAGACACGGTCTCAGCCGGAGCGCAGATAGAAAAGATCATCGCCCGGGGCAATGTCAAGATAAACCATAATCAGAATATTTCTTACAGCGACGAGGCGGTATATAACGCTAAAGACAGGAAGATCACTCTTTCAGGCAAACCCAGGCTGGTGATCTATTCTACGGAGGGGCTTAATGCATCTTTTGGAGATTAAAGGTTTGTCCAAATCCTACGCCGGCAGGGAAGTGGTCAAGGGCGTGGATATGCTGGTCAAACGCAAAGAGATCGTCGGGCTGCTCGGCCCCAACGGCGCCGGCAAGACTACGACGTTCTATATGGTAGTGGGGGTGATCCCCCCGGATAAAGGCAGGATAATTTTTGATAACCAGGATATAACCAGCCTGCCTATCCACGAGCGGGCGCATTACGGCATAGCCTATCTTTCCCAGGAGCCTTCGATATTCAGGAAGCTTACGGTAAAAGAGAATATCATGGCGATCCTGGAAACACTTCCGATAAGCCGGACCGAGAGGAAGAAGAGGCTTACTAACCTTCTGGAAGAGCTGAAGATCGCCCACCTGGCGAAGAGCAAGACATACACGCTTTCCGGAGGGGAAAGGCGCAGGCTGGAGATCACCCGCGCCCTGGTGACCAACCCTTCTTTTATCCTGCTGGATGAGCCGTTCTCCGGTATCGACCCGATCATCGTCGGGGAAGCGCAGGAGATCATCAAGGAATTGCGCAACAAAGGGCTGGGCATACTGCTTACCGACCATAATGTGCGGGAAACACTTTCCATAACCGACCGGGCGTACCTGATAGCCAACGGCAAGATCCTGATCTCGGGGACCGCGCCGGAGCTGATCAACGACCCTAAGGCGCGCGAGTTGTACCTGGGCGAGAATTTCAAGATGTAAGTGAGGCCGTAACTTACGGATACTCATTTACGTTCGCTGTGGACGTAAGTTGCATGGCCGAACTTACCCTCGACGTTTCGCGAGAAACGTCAAGGGGCAACGGGTGACAAAATAGGAATAAACAAACCAACAAAAATCCAAGGACCTGATTGCATCATTGATGTTAATAAGGGAACCTGAAGAAAGGTAGAGATGAAAACGGAAGTAAAGGCATTGGACAACGCGAAGAAAGAGATCTCCATCGAAATAAGCGGAGAGGTGGTAAAGAACAAGTTCGAGGAAGTGTTCAAAAAGATCGCCCAGGAAGCCAAGATCAAAGGCTTCCGCCCCGGGCACGCCCCGCGCGATATCCTGGAAAAGGAATATTCCAGCTTGGCTCATGAGCAGGTATTGAAGGAGCTTATCCCGGAGCTTTACGGCAAGGCCGTGGAAAAAGAGAACCTGAACGTCCTGGATATGCCCGATATAAAGGATGTGAAGCTTGACCGTTCCAGCCTTTCTTTCAAGGCCGAGGTCGAGGTTTACCCGGAGATCGAAGTCAAAAATTACAAAAATTTAAAGATAAAATATAAGAAAGCGGCGGTCAGCGCCGACGAGATCAAGCGCAACCTGGATTCGCTCAAGGAATCCAGAAAGATCGACAACCTCGATGATAACTGCGCCAAGAGCCTGGGGTATCCTAACCTGGCTGAGCTGGAAAAGACTGTGGAGAGGCAGTTATCCGTGCAGAAAGACAATAATCAGCGCCAGGAGGTCGAGCATCAGGTGGTTGAGCAGTTGACCAAAGGCCTGGAATTCAAGCTTCCGCAGGCGCTGGTCAGCAAGCAGCTGGAAGAAATGCTCAGGAACGCCAAGATGGAAATGGCGATCCGCGGCATCCCGAAAGAAAATATCGCGGAGCATGAAGGGGCATTGGTCAAGGAACTTGAGCCCCGGGCCAAGGACCAGGTCAAGGTCTATCTGGTCTTGAACGCGATCGCTAAAAAGGAGAATATCCCGTCCGACGAGCATATGCCCGCGAAGGTGCTGGAATTCGTGTTCAAGGCGGCGGCCTGGGAGATTGTGGAAGGTTAGTGTTTAACTGTCACCCGGTGCAATCGGAGAAGTTGGAGTATTGTTCGTATATTGTTACCCGACGCTAATCGGTATGGCGCGGGTGTGGTATTCGTATACTTGACACCCGACCTTAATGGAGAGGTCGGTGTAGTGTTTTCTACACTAGGAGGGTCACATGGATATGAAAATGCAATCGTTGGTGCCTATGGTGGTGGAACAGACCTCCAGGGGGTTTGAACGGGCCTATGATATCTACTCAAGGCTTCTTAAGGACCGCATTATCTTTATCGGCACGGCGATCGACGATATGGAGGCGAACCTGGTGATCGCGCAGATGCTTTTCCTGCAGCAGGAAGACCCGGCTAAAGATATCCATGTCTATATCAATTCTCCGGGCGGTTCGGTCACCGCCGGCCTGGCCATATACGATACTATGCAGTTCGTAAAATGCGATGTGGCTACTTATTGCGTCGGGCAGGCTGCCAGCATGGGCGCTATCCTTCTGGCCGCGGGCACGAAAGGCAAACGTTCTTCTTTGCCGAATTCCCGGGTAATGATCCATCAGCCCTGGGGCGGGGTCCAGGGCGCGGCTGAAGATATATCGCGCCAGGCGACAGAGATACTTAAAATGCGCGATAAGATCAACGAGATATTGGTCCATCATACCGGCCAATCCCTGGATAAGATCCAGAAGGATACGGACCGGGATTATTTTATGTCCGCCCAGGAAGCCAAGGAATACGGCCTGGTGGATGAAGTGTTCTTAGGGAAGATAAAGAAATAAATATTAATCAAACAGCGAGGTAAAGAAATGAAAAAGAATTATCTGCTTACGCCGGGGCCGACGCCGTTACCGCCGGAGGTTTGCGAGTCACTTTCAAGGCCGATCATCCACCATCGCACCCCGCAGTTCCAGGCGATATTAAAAGAGGCGCATGAAGGTTTAAGATACGTTTTCCAGACAACCAATGAAGTGTTTATCCTGGCTTCTTCCGGGACCGGCGGGCTGGAAGCGGCCGCAATAAATTTCCTTTCACCGGGGGATACGGTGATCAGCGTCGACGCGGGAAAGTTCGGCGAGCGCTGGGCGGAGATATGCAAGGCTTACGGGATCAATTGCGAAGTGGTCAAAGTGGAGTGGGGCAAAGCGGTCGACCCGAAAGTCATCGAAGAGAAATTAAAGGCGGGCAAAGGAAAGATCAAAGCGGTATTTACCACTTTGTGCGAGACCTCTACCGGCGTAGCCACGGATATCCAGGCGATCGGCGAGATCGTCAAAGGCAGCGAGGCGATCCTGGTGGTTGACGCGGTCAGCGGTTTAGGCGCTATCGATTTGAAAGCTGACGCGTGGTCCTGCGATGTCGTGGTATCCGGATCGCAAAAAGGATTGATGCTTCCTCCTGGTTTGGGATTTATTTCGGTAAGCCCTAAGGCCTGGAAGCTTTGCGAAACATCTAAATGCCCGAAATATTATTTTGACCTTAAAGCGGCCAAAAAGGCGTATGCCTCGACTGATACGCCCTGGACCCCGGCTATAGGCTTGATCATCGCTTTGAACGAGGCGATAAAGATGATGAAGGCCGAAGGTTTGGATAAGATCTTTGCCTGGCATCATAAGATGGCTGAGGCGGTGCGCGCAGCGGTTAAAGCCCTGGGAATGGAACTCTTCGCGCCTGAAGCTTATTCGGATGTGGTTACCGCGGTAAAGGTCCCGGCGGGAATAGACGGCGAAAAGCTGGTCAAAACCATGCGCGATTCTTACGGGGTGACCATTGCCGGAGGCCAATCCGAGATGAAAGGAAAGATCTTCCGTTTCGCCCACATGGGTTATATCGGGGAGTTTGATATAATCAGCGGTATCTCCTGCCTGGAGAAGGTGTTAAGCCAGATGGGATATAAGTTCCAGCTGGGCTGCGGCGTGGCGGCGGCGGAAAAGGTATTTCTGGAGAAATAGGACAGTAATTTCTGTCCATAGAAGCGTATTCAAAAGGACGGCATAACAGAGCCGTCCTTTTGTTTTTCTGAGGGACTGATCCCGCTATTTTTTACTTGATTATTACGGCATTGCTGGGGTATAATATACACCTTAGTCTGTCTGGGAAAAGGGCGGGTTTGGATAGCGGTGATGGGTTAGTAGTTCATTCGTATATTGACACCCCGGGCTGATTGCACCCGGCTTTATTGGAATAAGCCGGTGTACGCTTGTGGCGGAGAATGTGCGCGGGTAACTCGTTGATTATTAATACCCGGCGCAAGCGGAATATGCGCCGGTATCTCATACGTATTCGAGGAGGGTTTAATATGTTCAAAATTCTCGTAAGCGATTCGTTGTCGGAAGAAGGCCTTTCTATTTTAAAGGGCATAAAAGATTTCCAGGTTGATGTTAAAACTGGAATGAAACCCGAAGAGTTAAAAGAAGTTATCAAGGATTATGACGCCCTTATTGTGCGCAGCGCCACCAAGGCGAATAAAGATATGATCCAGGCCGCGGCCAAGCTGAAAGTTATCGGCAGGGCTGGAGTGGGTTTGGATAACGTGGATCTGCCGGCGGCTACCGAAAGGGGCATAGTGGTCATGAACGCCCCTGCCGGGAACACTATCTCCACCTGCGAGCATACGATGAGCATGCTTTTATCTTTGGCCCGCAGCATACCTCAGGCCAACGCCTCGACCAAAAAAGGCGAATGGAAGCGCTCGAAATTCATGGGCGTTGAGCTTTATAATAAGACCCTGGGTATTGTCGGGTTGGGCAGGATCGGCCGGGAAGTCAGCCGCCGGGCCCAGTCTTTCGGGATGAAGATAAAAGGGTACGACCCGTATCTTTCCAAAGATGTGGCCGAGGACCTGGGGATCGAAGTGGTCGACCTGAACAAGCTGTTGGCCGAGTCGGATTTTATCACCGTGCATGTGCCTTTGACCGATGATACCACGCACCTTATCTCGGATAAACAGTTCGAGATCATGAAAAAGGGCGCCAGGATATTGAACTGCGCCCGCGGTGGGATCATAGACGAACAGGCGCTGATCAAGGCGATCAAGGAAGGCAAGATAGCCGGCGCCGGCCTGGATGTCTTTGAGGCTGAACCTCCGATCCCAGATTCGGAATTGCTTAAGCTGGATAATGTGATCGTTTCCTGCCATTTGGGCGCTTCTACCGAAGAGGCCCAGGTTAATGTGGCCATTGAGATAGCCGAATGCGTCAGCGATTTCCTTTTGGGCAAAGGCATACGCAACGCGGCCAATTACCCCAATATCGACGCCGAACTTTACAAGGTCCTTCAGCCGTATATTTTGATGGCGGAAAAACTCGGCAACTTTTCCAGCCAGATAATAAAGGGCAGGATCAGTGAAGTGGAGATACAGTACAGCGGCGAGATAACTAAATATGATACCGCCTCTTTATCAATGGCTATCATGAAGGGTATGCTCAGCCCGGTGTTGAAAGAAACAGTCAATTTTATAAACGCCATGCCTTTAGCCCGCAGCCGGGGGATCCAGATAAGGCAGACTAAGATCTCCGCTGACCAGGGTTTCGTGAACCTGGTTTCCCTGGTCATTAAGACCGATGAGGAGACCCGCACTGTTTCGGCCACGCTTTCCCCGAAACGGGAACCGCGGATCGTCAAGATCGACGATTTCTACGTCGAGGCTGCCCCGTCCGGGTATATGATCGTGATGAAGAACATGGACCGGCCCGGGATCATCGGCAACGTGGGAACGCTTTTGGGCAAGCATAATATAAATATCGCGGCGATGATCTTCGGCAGGAACACGCCGGGCGGCGAGGCTGTGAGCATCTTCAATGTGGACAGCCCGGTGTCGGCGGAATTGCTGGAAAAGATCAAGGCCATGGATAATATCCTGGCGGTCAAACTGGTTAAATTATAAACGCGAAAAAAGGGGCGGGTTATATGAAGAAGTTCCGGTTCGTATTCTTGGTGAGCGCGATATTCGCGGCGGCTTGCGGCGGCAGCGCCTTTGCCGAGGATATAACCCTGCTTTTGACCGGGCAGACCCACGGGATGATCTATACCTGCAACTGCCCCAAGGAACCGGACGGCGGCGTGAGCCGCAGGGCCAGCCTGATCAGGGAATTAAAAGCTAAGAACGCGAATACCCTGGCGCTGGACAGCGGGAACTTTTTCGCCGGCGGAATGATGGATGAGTATACCCAGAATACCGAGCTGGACCGGCAGCGCAACAAGATAAACCTTCAGGCCATGGAGATCATCGGCTATGACGCTGTCGGCATAGGGGACAGCGAGTTCAATTTCGGCCGGCCGGTTTTTGATGAAGAGCTTTCCCGGGTAAGGATGCCGTTAATTTCCTGCAACCTGGAATCGGATAAGGTGGTCCCGTATATCCTGAAAAGGGCGGGAAGCAAACAGATCGGGATAACCGGTTTGACTTCTCCTTCCAGCGCGCAGAAATCCGGCGGGCTTAAGATCGCCGGGCCGCTGGAGGCGCTTAAGAAAACCGTCCTGGAGTTGAAGCAGAGAAAAACCGATATTATTGTTGTTTTAAGCAACCTGGGCGAGAAAGAAGACCTGGTTTTGCTTAAAGAGCTTCCCGGGATGATCGATGTCCTTGTCGCCGGTTCTAACCGCCAGAATAACGATCCCGCGACCATGGTTGATTCCACCCTGGTATTGCGGCCGGCGTGGCAGGGAAGAAAGATGGTAAAAGCTGTCCTGGTCTTGAAGGGCGAGAAGATAGTGGATTCGCGGGTGGATGAACTGAGGCTTTCGGATAAGGTGGCGGATGATAAACAGATCCAGGAGATCCTGCCGCGCTGTTTCACCGATAATAATTGCCGCAGGGAAGGGATGATCGGGGTCTGCCAGAATTCCGGGGCTATCAACGCTTCCTGCCAATTCATTGAGCCGAATAAAGTCGGGCTTTTGATCGTTACTCCGGCTAATTGCCGGACCTGCGACACAGAGCGAGTGGTTAAATCGCTTAAGAATAATATGCCCGGGCTTGAAGCCACTTATCAATATTATCCCGGCGAAAAAGCCGAAGCGACGATCCGCGGCCTGGGGATCAGCTCTTTGCCGGTTTATCTGCTGGACAAGTCAGCGGAGAGAGAAAAGAATTTTGACAAGCTCAAGATAAACCTGGAGGAAAAAGGCGGCTATTACATGATAAAACCTCAATCCGCCGGAGTGGGGTTTTTCCTTAACCGGGAAAAGGCCCAGGACAAGCTGGATATCTTTATCAGTTTATATGACAGGAATGTGCCCAGGCTTCTGGAGAATACGAAGGAATTCACCCCGGATATACATTTTCTGGCCGGAGAGTCGCCTGACGGGAAATTCAACGCGCCTCAGGGCCAGCCTGAAGTGGAGGAGTGTTTGCGCACGGTTTGCGTGCAAAAGTATTATCCCGGCTATGCCGGCGAGTATTTATCCTGCCGGCAGAAAGACGTCGAAAGTTCCTGGTGGGATGACTGCCTGGGCAGCCTGGATACCGCGGTGATCAAACAATGCGCCCGGGGCGAAGAAGGCAGGGAGCTGCTGCGCAAGAATACCGCGCTTACCAAAGAATTGAAGATAATGAGCGGGCCGGCGTATCTTTTGGATAACCAGGAGATATTCAGCTCGGTTAATGTCCCCTCGAAAGAGGAATTGCGCAAAATAATAACGACTAAATGACGAGGTGGTAGAATGTCCGGTAAACCAAAGATCTATTTGCTCGATGTAACCAACCGGGACGGCGTGCAGACCTCCCGCATATGCCTTTCCAAACTGCAGAAGACCATGCTCAATTTATATCTTGATGAGATGGGTTTCTTCCAGTCGGAATTCGGCTTCCCCATGACGCGGCATGAGACAAATTATCTTAACGCTAACCTGGAACTTGCCCAGCGCAAGGTCTTTTCCCATATACGGCTGGGCGGATGGCTGAGGGCCACAGCCGATGATGTAAAGACGGCTTTTAAATTAGTCCCGCAGATAAAGCATTTGAACCTTTCCATATCGACTTCCGACCAGATGATCGTGCATAAGTTCAAGGGCAAGTTAGACCATGACTCGGTGATCAGAGAAATGGAAGACGCGGTGGACGCGGCCAGGAAGCACGGCGCTGAATCCATCGGGGTCAACGCCGAGGACGCCTCGCGCACCCGGATAGAATACCTGGTGGAATTCTCAAAGGCCGCCAAGAAAGCCGGGGCGGACAGGGTAAGATACTGCGATACCCTGGGTTTTGATTCCCCGTTCAGCATTTACGAGCGGATCAAGAAACTGGCTGAAGAGGTCGCTTTGCCTATCGAGGTCCATTGCCATAATGACCTGGGTATGGTGGTGGCTAATTCGGTTTGCGGGGCTATGGCGGCCAACGACGCCGGCCAGGACGCGTATATAAATACCTGCGTTAACGGCATGGGAGAACGGGCCGGGAACGCCGACCTGGTAGCGGTGATCCTGGCGATCAAATACGGAAGCCAGGTTTGCGACAAGTACGCGCTCGATGAGAAAGTCAACCTTAAGGTAGCCTGGAAGATCTGTAAATACGCGTCATACGCGTTCGGTATCCCTATTCCCCTGAATCAACCCGGCGTAGGATCGAACGCCTTTGCCCATGAATCCGGGATACACGCGGACGGGGCCTTGAAAGACCGGCGCAATTACGAGCTTTATGAGTATGAGGAACTGGGCCGCGGCGATCCGGAAATAATCGAGACCGGCCGGAAGATCACCGTGGGTGAATACTCCGGGATCAAGGGTTTCCGGAATGTCTATGACAAGCTGGAACTCGCTTTCAAGGATGACAAAGAGGCCTCGGATATACTCGAACTGGCGCGTTACGCCAATGTCCATAATCAGAAGCCGCTGGTAGATGATGAATTGAAATTCATAGCCAAATACCCGGATATCGCCCGGAAGATATTCACCATGCAGGCGTAAAAATAAAAAAAGGAAAGCATTATAATGAATACAGTTTTAGTAGGCGCGCAGTGGGGTGACGAGGGCAAAGGCAAGATAATCGACATACTTTCCGCGAAGGCGGATTGCGTAGTGCGTTATCAGGGCGGCAGCAACGCCGGGCATACCGTGGTGGTTGACGGGAAAGAGTATATATTTCACCTGATCCCTTCGGGGATCCTGCATGGAGGCAAGATCTGCTGTATCGGCAACGGCGTGACCATTGACCCGGAATCGCTGATAAAAGAGATCGACGACCTGGCCGCCGCTGATATATTCATAAACGGCCGTTTAAAGATCTCCGGCCTGGCGCATGTGATAATGCCTTATCACAAAGTCCTGGATAAACTGCGCGAATCCAAAAGGGCCAACCGGATCGGCACTACCGGCAGGGGCATAGGCCCGTGTTACGCGGACAAGATAAACCGCTGCGGCATAAGGATGATCGACCTTCTGAATCCCCGGGTCTTCAGGGAGAAGCTGGAAGATAATCTTAAAGAAAAGAACGAGATCTTCAAAAAGGTTTACCGGCATAAAGGCTTTGGTTTTGAGCCCATATATTCCCAGTATCTCAAATTCGGCAGGAGGCTCGACAAGTATATCTGCAATACCGCGCTGCTGTTGAACGATATGTCCGGCCGCGGCAAAGATATCCTTTTCGAGGGCGCGCAGGGGACTTTCCTGGACATAGATTTCGGGACTTATCCTTTCGTTACTTCTTCATCAGCCACTTCCGGCGGAAGCTGTATCGGCACCGGGGTCCCTCCGACGATGGTCGATAAGGTCATCGGCGTGGTCAAGGCTTATACTACCAGGGTGGGCGAAGGCCCGTTCCCTACCGAGTTCGACAGCAAATTCTCGGAATTCATCCGCCAGAAAGGGCATGAATTCGGGGCCACTACAGGCAGGCCGCGCAGGTGCGGCTGGTTTGACGGGGTTATGGTCAGGGAAGCGGTCATGCTCAACGGCATAACGGAACTGGCATTGACCAAATTGGATGTCCTGGACGGACTAAAGACGATAAGCCTGGCTGTGGGATATAAATACAAAGGCAAGACCTTTAAGGAATTCCCTTCTGATTTTGAGGCCTTGAGCAAGGCTAAACCGGTGTATAAACAGGTGCCTGGCTGGACTAAGCCGTCGGCCGACTGCCGCGAGTATAAGGACCTGCCGGTTAACGCCAAAAGCTATATATCTTTGCTTGAAGATCTGTTGAAGGCCAGGATAACCATGGTTTCCGTGGGTTGCGGCAGGCTGCAGACGATCAACTGCCGTTGAAGATAATATAAAAACGCCTGGCAGGGGATAGGTTGGAATGGGAGAAAACTTGAAGGATAAGATTATTACCGGGTTGATCATCTTGAACGTTTTATTGCTGAGCGGAATGTTAATTGCCGGGTCGAAATCCCGCCAGGTTAAGATCGCCAGGGATAAAGAAATGAATATCCGGTTTGACGCCCAGGCTGACCTTTATAACACCCAAAAGGAAAACAGTTTTCTACAGGATAAACTGAGGAAAGCCGAGGACGCGGCCAAGTCGGTAAATACCGGGTTAGCCGCCGCTCAAAAGGCGCTGGCCCAGGAACAGCAGATCAACCAGGACCTCAGGGCGGAACTGGAGAAGATCTCCGGCCTTAAAGATTCGTTGGAAGCGGAATTGAAGAATATGAATAACGGCAAGCCCGGCCGGGGCTCTAAGAAATAAGACCGGCGGTCGACAACTTACGACTGTTTAATTAAAAGGAAGGGCTTCCTTTCTTTTACAAGGAGGTGGGCATGGCGGTACTTCGCAGGATCAAAGACAAGATAAAGAAAGTGGTGCAGAAGAAAAAAGCTTCTGCTCCGGCCAAAACCAAAAAAACAGTCTTGCGCAGGAAAAAGGCAAAAACCCCGGTGGTAGCCTCGGTGCAGGCTTTCCCGGTCGAGATACGCAAGGAGCTCCTGGGCGTGCAGGAGATGGCGGTGGAGAAGAGCAAATTCTCCCATCCTCAGGTCAAAAAATTCAGGCGCTCGATCCCGGATGAGCTTCCGGGACAATACAACAAGGATCTTATGGGCCTTCAGGTGCGCGACCCCTGGTGGCTGCACTGCTATTGGGAAGTCGCCGGTAATACCTGGAACAGCCTGCGCGAGCGGCTGAAGGATCTTTTCCACAGCGCTAAAAAGGTTTTGCGGGTTTACGACGTCAGCCAGATAAACTTCAACGGAAAGAACAGCCACAAATTCTTCGATATCGAGGTCCATCATGAGTCCACCAGCTGGTATATAGATACCGGCGGGCCGGGCAGGTCATGGTGCGTGGATTACGGCTTGAAGCTGTCTAACGGGGATTTTATCACCATCCTGCGCTCGAACACAGTGACCACCCCGACAGACGGGCCGTCCTGGATCACCGACGAAGAATGGATGATACCCGAAGAGATGTTCGGCAGGCTTTACGGCATGGGATTCGGCCTGGGCCACAGCTCGCCTATAGGCAAGGCCTGGCAGGAAAAGTTCAAACGCGCGCTTTTCTCCGGGGTGTTGTCTTCTCCGGGAATGACCTCTTCCGGAAGCCCGGTGAGAAAACCCAAGGACAGGAAGTTCTGGCTTACGGTGGACTGCGAGTTGATCGTTTACGGGGCCACTGAGCCGGACGCGGCGGTAACTATCCAGGGCAAACCCATTAAACTGCGCCCTGACGGGACGTTCACCATGCGTTACGCTTTGCCCGACGGCAAACAGGTCATTCCGGTCAAGGCGGTTTCCAGCGACGAGATAGAGGAACGCGCGATCACACCGATAGTTTCAAGGGAAACCAGGACAAGTAACCTGGTAAAGGAGTTCGCTCGTGAATAAAGGATACCTTTGCCTGGTCCTGCATAGTCATTTGCCTTTTGTCCGGCATCCGGAGCATGAGAATTTCCTGGAGGAGGATTGGCTTTACGAGGCGATGACCGAAACATATATACCTTTGTTGTGGGTTTTTGAGAAACTGGTCGAGGACAAGATCGATTTCCGGGTGACTATCTCGATGACCCCGACATTGATCTCTATGTTGTGCGATCCGCTGCTCCAGGAACGCTATTCAAAGCACATAAACAAACTTATTGAACTGTCCCACAAAGAGATCGAGCGGACCGCCTGGCAGCCGCAGTTCCAGGCGCTGGCGACAATGTATTTGAACCATTTTTGCCGCAGCCGCGATACTTTTGAGAAATACAGGAAGAACCTGGTGCTGGCTTTTAAAAACCTGCAGGATATGGGTAAATTGGAGATCATTACCTGCGGCGCGACCCACGGGTATTTCCCGCTTATGGATGCCTATAAAGAATCGGTAAGGGCGCAGCTGCGGGTGGCGGTAAGCCATTACGAGAGCGTATTCGGCAGGAAACCCCGCGGTATCTGGCTTCCCGAGTGCGGCTATACCCCGGGCCACGATGAGTTCCTCAAAGACGTCGGGATCAAATATTTCTTTTCCGACTCGCACGGGGTATTGCACGGGACGCCCAGGCCGAAATACGGGGTTTTCGCCCCGGTGTATTGCAAAGGGACGGGCGTAGCCTGTTTCGGCAGGGACCTGGAGTCTTCCAAACAGGTATGGTCGTCGATAGAAGGATATCCCGGCGATTACAATTACCGCGAATTCTACCGCGATATAGGTTTTGACCTGGAGTTTGATTATATCAAGCCGTATATCCATCCTGACGGGGTAAGGATCAATACCGGGATAAAGTATTACCGGATCACCGGCACGGGCAACGAGAAACAGCCGTACATGCCGGACTGGGCCAGGGACACAGCGGCCAGCCACGCCGGTAATTTCCTTTTCAACCGTCAGAAACAGGTGGAATATCTTTATGACCTTATGGGCAAGAAACCGATAATAGTTTCCCCTTACGACGCGGAGTTATACGGCCACTGGTGGTATGAGGGGCCACAGTGGATAGATTTCCTGATCAGGAAGACCGCCTGCGACCAGGATACCATCCGTATGATCACGCCTTCGGAGTATCTCGCGGAGAATCCGCGCAACCAGGTGATCGTCCCGTCAATGTCCAGCTGGGGATATAAAGGTTACAGCGAGATGTGGCTCCAGGGGTCTAACGACTGGATCTACCGGCATCTGCATACCGCTTCGGAGAGGATGACCGAATTGGTCAGGAATTATCCTGACCGGGACGGGCTTTATCGCCGGGCGTTGAACCAGGCTCTGCGGGAATTGCTTCTGGCGCAGAGCTCTGACTGGGCTTTTATCCTGGGCACAGGCACGCATATCAGTTACGCGGTAAAAAGGACAAAGGAGCACCTGTTAAGGTTCACCCGCCTTTATGAGGATATCAAATCCAATTCTATAGATGAGGAATGGCTCTCCGATATCGAATATAAAGACAACCTTTTCCCCGATATAGATTACCGGGCCCATAACTAAAAAAAACAGCTTTTTTATGAATAAAGAAAAAGATATTCCGCGCCATATCGCCATTATAATGGACGGCAACGGCCGCTGGGCGCAGGCGAGGAAGCTGCCACGGGTCCTGGGCCACCGCGAGGGGGCTTTCCGGGTCAAGGATATCGTCAACGCCTGCAACGACCTGGGCGTGGGTTTTTTAACCCTTTACGCGTTCTCCACGGAAAACTGGTCCCGTCCGAAGTCAGAAGTGGATATGCTCATGCGTTATTTTGAGGATTTCCTGAGCAGGGAGATGGACCGGATGCATAAGGATAATATCCGGTTCAAGGTCATCGGGAGGCGGGAACCGCTGCCGCAGCGGGTGCTGGCGCAGATGAGGAAGGCGGTGGAGAAGACCCGGGATAATACCGGGCTGACCCTGGTCCTGGCCTTGAATTACGGCTCCCGGCAGGAGATCGTCGACGGGATCAAGAAATTCGCCGAGCTGGTCAAAAAGGGCAAAGCCGGGCTGGAAGATATCGGCGAGGATAATTTCGGGGAGTATCTTTATACCGCGGGTATCCCGGATCCGGACCTGTTGATCCGCACCAGCGGCGAGGTCCGCCTGAGCAATTTCCTGCTCTGGCAATTGTCTTACGCGGAGATGTATTTTACCAAAAAATTCTGGCCGGATTTCCGCAAGAAGGACCTGGAAGAGGCGATAGAGGAATATCGCAAACGCCACAGGAAATTCGGCGCGATATAATCATATAACTCAGCAGGGATCGAGGTTGGTATGTTGATCAAAAGGATAATAAGTTCAGTCGTTCTTGTAGGCCTGGTGACCGCCGCTATTTTCAACCAGTGGATGCTCAGCGCGGTTATCATCACCCTGACCGTGCTCGGGCTCTATGAGTTCTATACCATGCTTGAGCATAAAGGCATAAGCATATATAAATATTTCGGTATAGGCATGGGAGCGATCATCCCTTTCTCGATCATCTTCCGTTTTGAGCTTACCAAGAAATGGGAGCTGTCGTTCATTGTCCTGGCTTTATTGTTCCTGACCATAATGCAGTTCAAGCGCCGCCAGAATTCCGGGGCGGTAGTCGGGATATCCACGACCCTTTTCGGGATACTTTATATATCATGGTTCTTGAGCTTTTTGATCAAGATCCGGCTTTTGCCTGACGGCGTAGGCCTGCTGGTAACAGTGCTGGCGGTGACTAAACTCGGGGATATCGGGGCATACCTGGTGGGTTCGCGTTTCGGCAGGACGCCACTTATGCCCAGGATCAGCCCTAAGAAATCCGTGGAAGGCGCGGTTGGGGGATTGATCTTTAGCGTGCTCGGCGCGATGGTCTGCAAGCCGATGCTCACTTTTTCGTACTGGGATATGCTCCTGATCGGGGTATTCCTGAACATCGTGGGACAGTTGGGCGACCTTTCCGAATCGCTGATGAAACGGGATTGCGAGGTCAAGGATTCCGCGCGCACTATCCCGGGGATAGGAGGGGTCCTGGACTTGATCGACAGCCTGCTTTTTACCGCCCCGGTCTTCTATTTTTATCTCAATATCGTATTAAATTATTTCTAGACGGATGAAAAGAATAGCTGTATTAGGCTCAACTGGTTCCATAGGCCGCAATACCCTTGAGGTTATCCGGGCTTTTCCGGATAAATTCTCGGTAGCCGCATTAAGCGCGAACACCGATACCCAGGAGCTTAGCCGCCAGATAAAAGAATTCCGCCCGAGGCAGGTTTGCGTTAATGATCCGGCCAAAGCCGCTGAACTGCGCAGATCCGCTGGCTCACGGGTCAAGGTCCTTTGCGGCGAGCAGGGATTGGAGCATATCTGCGGTTCTAAAGACGCGGATTTGGTGGTCATGGCGATCAGCGGTTCCGCGGCGCTGGGCCCGCTGCTTTCGGCGATAGATAATAAAAAAGAGGTGGCCACAGCCAATAAAGAGGCCTTAGTCATGGCCGGGGATATCGTCCGCGAAAGGGCGGAAAGATCCGGGGTGCGCATACTCCCGATCGACAGCGAGCAGTCGGCGATATGGCAGTGCCTTGAGGGCCAGGAGAGCTCTAAATTACGCAGGATATACCTTACCGCTTCCGGCGGGCCGTTCCGGGGATTTACCCGCGGACAGATGAAGAAAATAACCCTGAAGCAGGCGTTGAGGCACCCGCGCTGGAAGATGGGCAAAAAGATCACCGTGGATTCGGCGACGCTGATGAATAAAGGCCTGGAGGTATTGGAGGCGATGGCGTTATTCGGCGTGCCGGCTGATAAGATAAAAGTGGTGATCCACCCGGAATCGATAATCCATTCTATGGTGGAGTTCGTGGACGGGGTGGTCATGGCGCAGTTATCGATAACCGATATGCGTATCCCCATACAGTACGCGCTTTCATATCCGTCGAGGATGAAGAGCGATCTGCCCGGGCTGGACCTGGTGAAATTGCGGAGTTTGAATTTTAGTAAGCCGGATACTCGGGAATTCCCCTGTCTCAGGCTGGCCTTTCAGGCCGCGGCCAGGGGCGGGACATATCCCTGCGTGTTGAACGCGGCGAATGAGGCGGCTGTGGAGGAATTTTTGAAGGGGAGGATAGATTTTATTTCCATCGCCGGGGTTGTGGAGCGTGTTCTGGGCCGTCATAAGGGGATATCCGGTCCCGGGATCGCGGATATCATGGCCAGCGCTGACTGGGCAAGACGGATAAGCCTGGAGATAACCGGTAAATTAAGGAAGGCTGGATAATATGTTCTCATTGATACTTTTTATCGCGATACTAAGCATACTGGTGATGGTCCATGAATTCGGCCATTTCATCGCCGCCAGGAAGTCCGGGGTCAGGGTGGAAACTTTTTCCCTGGGGTTCGGCCCGAAACTGGCGGCGTTCAAAGGCAAAGAGACCGAGTATATAATTTGCGCCATACCTCTGGGAGGCTATGTTAAACTCGCCGGGGATAACCTTGATGAGTTTAAGGGCCGGGCTGATGAGTATCTCTCTAAGCCGATATCGCGCAGGTTCGGGATAATATTCGCCGGCCCGGCGCTGAATTATCTTTTGGGGATCCTGTTCTTCTGGGTTATATTTTTTGTCGGGTATCCCAGCCTGACTACCAGGGTAGGGGAGCTGATGCCGGGCATGGGCGCGCAGGAAGCGGGCATACAGGCGGGGGATAAGATCATCGCGATCGAGGGCGGAAAGGTCGCTCTCTGGGATGAACTGCAGAAAAGCATCCAGGCTCAGAAGTCTAAAGATTCGATAGAGGTGGCTGTATCGCGCCAGGGCAGGGAATATAAGTACATGGTAAAGATAAAGAAGAACGAGCTCGCCGACGCCCTCGGGCAGAAACGCAATGTCGGGCTGATCGGCATAAAGCCGAAGATGGATGAGATCGTGAAAGTAAGGTATGGCTTGTTCCAGTCTTTACCCAAAGCTGTTGAAAAGACCTGGGAGCTTACCGTGTTGACTTATAAAGCTTTTTGGCTGATGCTTAACCAGAAGATGTCGGTTAAAGATTCGGTGACCGGTCCCCTGGGGATGTTCTTTGTGACCTCGGAAGTGGCTAAGCTGGGAGTGGTGGCGGTAATGAATTTTATAGCGTTATTAAGCGTCAGCCTGGGGATATTTAATCTTCTCCCTTTGCCGGCTTTGGATGGCGGGCATCTGGTATTGTTAGGCGTGGAAAAGATCCGCGGAAAATACCTGAGCAAAAGGTCGGAAGGCGTTTTTAACCAGGTGGGTTTTAGTTTCATTATCCTTCTGGCGGCTTTGGTTTTCCTCAATGACCTGGTAAAATTCGGTTTTATAGATAAAGCGGCTAAATTATTCATAAGGTAAAATGGTTACGCGCAGAAAAACCCGTGAAGTGAAAATAGGCAATGTCAGGATCGGCGGGAATAATCCCGTGGCTATCCAGTCTATGGCTAAAACCAGGACAGCGGATACCCGGGCTACGGTCAGGCAGATCCTAAGGTTGGAAAAAGCGGGATGTGAGATCATCCGGGTGGCGGTTAAGGACCAGGATGACGCCCGGGCGATCCGGCTGATAAAAGAAAGCATAAATATACCTTTGGTCGCGGATATCCATTTTGACTGGCGCCTGGCTTTAACCGCGATAGAAAGCGGGGCGGATAAGATCAGGCTTAATCCCGGGAATATTTGCAAGAAAGAGCAGATAAAAGCGGTGGTCGGCGCGGCGAAGTCCGCCGGCATTCCTATCCGCGTGGGCCTTAATTCCGGGTCAGTAGGCGGTTCAGGTGACCAGGTGGCCCGGATGGTCAAATACGCCAAAGAATATCTTGGAACGCTGGAAGGGCTGGGTTTTCGCGATATAGTTGTTTCGGCCAAGGCCCAGAATCCCGGCGATACCATAAAAGCTTACCGGAGCATATCCGCCGCTTGCGATTATCCTTTGCATTTGGGGGTCACCGCCACCGGCCTGGCCGGAAAAGGGCTTTTAAAGTCGGCTGTGGCCATCGGCGCTTTGCTATTGGATGGCATAGGTGATACAATAAGGATATCCCTTACCGATAAACCCGAGGAAGAAGTAAGGTCAGCCAGATTATTGCTGGAATCCCTGGGGTTGAGGAATTTCGGCCCGGAAGTGATAAGCTGCCCCACCTGCGGCAGGTGCGAGGTGAACCTGGTCAGGATCGTCAAGGAACTGGAGCGGAAGCTTTCCTCTGTAGGGCCGGTTAACCCGGTTACGGTCGCGGTGATGGGCTGCGTGGTCAACGGGCCGGGTGAGGCGAAACACGCTGACCTGGGCATCGCCTTTGGCAGGAAAGACGGTTTGTTCTTCAGGAAAGGCAAACCAATAAAAAAAGTTTCGGCGGAAAGATGCGTGGATTTTCTGCTGGACGAGATAAATAAATTTTAGCGAGGAGACAGGGTATGTACTGGACTAAATCTTTTATCCCCACATTGAAAGAAGCGCCGCAGGAAGCGGAATCAGTAAGCCACCAGCTTATGTTAAGGGCGGGGCTGGCCCGCATGCTCATGGCCGGGGTGTATTCTTATCTTCCCCTGGGCCTGAAAGTGCTGAATAACATCGAGGGTATAATCCGCAGGGAGATGAACGCCGCGGGAGCGAACGAATTGCTTTTGCCCGCGCTTCAGCCGCTGGACCTGTGGGTAAAGACCGGCAGGGATAAGACTATCGGCGAGGTAATGATCCAATTTACCGACCGCAGAGGCAGGCATATCTGCCTTGGCCCCACGCACGAAGAGATCATCACTGACCTGGCTAAGAATCATATCTCCAGCTATAAACAACTGCCGATCACGCTTTACCAGATACAGACCAAATTCCGCGATGAACTGCGGCCGCGATTCGGCCTGGTCCGGGCCTGCGAGTTCATCATGAAAGACGCGTACAGTTTTGACCAGGACGAGGAAGGCCTGGAAAAAAGTTATCAGGCGATGTTTGCCGCTTACAAGAATATTTTCAAGAGCTGCGGGCTTAACTGCCTGGCTGTGGAAGCGGACTCAGGAGTGATGGGAGGCAATGTCTCGCATGAATTCATGGTCCCGGCGTCCTGCGGCGAGGACCTGGTCTTTGTCTGCCCGGATTGCAAAACCGCGTTCCCCTATAAAGAAGGCGCGGCCGACTCCTGCCCGAAATGCAAGGCAAAGTCGGAAAAAGTGAATACTATCGAAGTCGGGCATATTTTTAAACTGGGGACTAAATACAGCGCGGCGTTAGGCGCGAATTTCCTGGATTCCAAGGGCAGCCTCAAGCCTTTGATCATGGGCTGTTATGGCATCGGCGTCTCGCGGCTTATTTCCACCATAATCGAGCAGAATCATGACCAGAACGGGATCATCTGGCCGGCTGAGGTAACTCCGTATGATATTATAGTAGCGCCTCTGGATGTAACCGACGAGAATATCCTCAACCAGGGCCGTAAATTATATGAAGCCTTGACCGCTCAGGGCAAGAGCGCGCTCCTGGATGACCGGGATGAACGGGCAGGCGTGAAATTCAAGGACGCCGACCTGGTGGGTATACCCAGGCAGATCATCGTCGGAAAAGAGTTCGTGAAAAGGGGGATGGTTGAACTTAAAGACAGGCGCAGCCAGGAAAAGACTATTGATACCCCGGAAAATATCCTCAAGCTTTTAGGGGGGAATTAATTGGGTAAGATCGAAATAGCGGCTGAACTGGAAAGAATTATCCGGGAAAGGCTGGAAGCCCTGGGGTTGGAGCTGGTGGAACTCATCTGCCGCTACGAAGGGCCGAAGATGGTCCTGCGGGTATTCGCGGACAAGCCTGAAGGCGGGATAAACATGGATGAATGCGCCCAGGTCAACCGGACATTGGGCAGGATCCTGGAAGAGGGCGATTTGATCAAAGAAAGTTTTGTCCTGGAGGTGAGTTCTCCGGGGTTGGACCGGGTTTTGAGCACGGAAACGGATTTCCGCAGGGTCCTAAATAAAAAAGTAAAGTTCTTCCTATCTGAGCCGGTTAATGGTAAAATAGAGCATGATGGGGTAGTTTGTCAGGTAAGCGCGGATTTAATAAATATCCTGACCGTAAAGAACGAGGCTATCCAGATACCCCTGGCTAAAATAAATAAGGCCAGGCGGATCATTGAATAAACCAAGACCGGGTCTTGGCGCCTGTTTACAGGCAATGAGTCTTAAGGCCCGGATTTGCAACAGACGAGGAAATTAAATGAGTAAAGAATTGATCGCTATAATAGAGCAGATCGAGCGGGAAAAAGGGATAAAAAAGGAAGTTTTGATCGTGGCTGTGGAAACAGCCCTGTTGAGCGCTGTGCGCCGCAACGTTGACGTAAAGCCGAACGAGGAGCTTAAAGTGGTCCTCGATCCGGTTTCCGGCGAGATCCGCGTGTTCAAGAATACCGAAGAGGTCACCCTCAAGGATTTCGGAAGGATCGCCGCCAGCGCCGCGCGCCAGGTGATCATCCAGAAGATCCGCGAAGCGGAGAAAGACGTTGTCTACGGGGAATTCCAGGGCAAGGTCGGCGAGATCATCAGCGGAACGGTTTACAGGTTTGAGAAAGGCAATATCGTGGTCGATCTTTTAGGCAAGGCCGAAGGCCTTCTCTTAAAGAGCGAGCAGTCGCCGAAAGAAGAATTCAAGCAGGGCCAGCGTATCCGCGCTTTTGTCGCGGAGGTCAAGAAAGAAAACCGCGGGCCGCAGATAATATTGTCGCGCAAACACCCGAATTTCGTCAAAAAGCTTTTTGAGCTGGAGGTCCCGGAGATATACGAGGGGATAGTCGAGATCAAAGCTATATCGCGCCAGGCAGGGGAAAGGACCAAGATCGCTGTATGGTCCAAGGACGATAAGGTGGATTCGGTCGGCGCGTGCGTGGGTATGCGCGGAGGACGGGTCAAGAATATAGTCAATGAGCTGTCAGGAGAGAAGATAGATATTGTCCGTTACAACGAGGATATCCGGGAATACATCAAGGCCGCGCTTTTGCCGGCGGAAGTGGGCGAGATCAAACTGGATAAGGCCACTAAACGGGTAGAGATAATCGTGGCTGACGACCAGCTTTCCCTGGCTATCGGCAAACACGGGCAGAATGTCCGGCTTGCCTCTAAACTGGTGGGCTGGGAACTGGATGTGCGGACCAAGGCTTCCCTGGAGGCCGCGGCAGCGGCGCAAGAGGCTAAGAATAAAGAGACCGCAACGGCGGAAGAAGCCGCGGCTGTGGCCGAGCAGGCAGAGCCGGTAAAGGAAGAAAAGGCGGCGGATAAAGATAATTCCCTGGAAGAGTTATCCGGGGTAGGCGAAAAAACCCGCGATTCGCTCAAAGAAGCGGGATTCAAGTCCCTGGCTGATATAGCCAAGGCTGAGGTCAAAGACCTGACCCAGGTAAAAGGAATAGGCGAGAAGAAAGCCGAGAAGATGATCAAGGAAGCTAAAAAGCTCCTTAAATAATAATAGGCAAGCTGTTTATTTTAGAAAGCGGATAAATGGATAAATTAAAAAAAGAAAAAGCCAAACCAGCGGTTAAAAAGGCTAAAGAGATCAAAGTCAAGCCCGCGGTAAAAGAAGAGCATAAAACGGCCAAGGCCAAACCCGCGGCAAAGCCCAAGGTTTCTTTAAAGGCTGTTGTTCATCCCAAACCAAAGGTTAAAGAACCGGTCAAGGCTGTCCATAAAACCGCGGTGGTCGAGAAAAAAGAGGCAGGGCATCCTGTAGTCAAACCCGCTCATCTTGAGCCGGTCAAGAAAGCCGCGGAAAAGCATGAAGTAAAAGCTCATCCGGCTGAAGAAGCCCCCAAATCCGTACATGTTGTCCATCATGAGCCGCCTAAAACGCATCATCCGGCAGAGGTCAAGCCTCAGCCAAAAGCTGAGCCAGCGCCTGTTCACGCTCATTCTAAGGTAGAGCATGCCGCCAGCCATCCGGTTGTTCATAAAGAGGAAATAAAGAAAGCGGAAGTCCCTGTAGTTGAAGCTAAACCGGAAATAATCGCGCCTCCCCAGGTAAAACAACCTGAGCTTAAAGACCTGGAGATGGAATTGCCCATATCGGTAAAGGATTTGAGCATTAAACTTCAGGAAAAGCCGTCGGTGTTGATAAAGACACTGATGGGTATGCGGGTTATGGCCGGGATCAATCAGAGCCTGGCTAAAGAAGTGGTGGAGAAGGTCTGTGAGAAATACGGCTTCAAAATAAAAGAAGCCCTCGGCCAGGAAGAATTCGCGTTGAGCGGCCATAATCAGACTGATCCGCCGGAAACCCTTAAACACCGTTCTCCTATTGTAACCATAATGGGCCATGTTGACCACGGTAAGACATCCATATTGGATGCCATCCGCAACAGCAAGGTCGCGGAATCCGAGCACGGAGGCATTACCCAGCATATCGGGGCGTATAAAGTCAGTTTGCCTAAAGGGAACATTACATTTCTGGATACCCCCGGCCACGAGGCTTTTACCGCTATGCGCGCCAGGGGAGCTAAAGTTACCGATATCGTAGTCCTGGTAGTGGCGGCTGACGACGGGATCATGCCTCAGACCCAGGAGGCTATCGACCACGCCAAGGCAGCCGGGGTTTCGATAATCGTGGCGCTGAACAAGATTGATAAGCCGCAGGCTGATCCGGATAAGGTGAAGAAACAGTTAAACGCGGCCGGGCTTATGGCGGAAGACTGGGGTGGCAAGACCATCACTGTCCCGGTGTCAGCCAAGACCGGGCAGGGGATAGACGCGCTGCTGGATATGATAATATTAGAGGCGGAGATGCTGGAGTTGAAAGCGAATCCCGACCGCCAGGGTAAAGGCGTTGTCCTGGAAGCGAAGATGGTCAAAAGCAAGGGCCCGGTGGCCACGCTTTTGGTCCAGGCTGGGACAGTGCGCCTTAATGAGAATATAATCGTAGGCGGGTTTTACGGCAAGATCAGGGCGATGTTCGATGATCACGGCAGGCCTTTAACCCAGGCGGGTCCGTCCACGCCGGTGGAGGTTTTAGGCATTACCGGCATCCCTGAGGCCGGAGAGCAGTTCTTCGTGATCGAGGACGAGAAGACCGCCAAGGAACTGGCTTTTAAACGCCAGGAAAAAGAAAAACAAAAACAGATGATCCCGGTAAAAAGGCTGGGGCTGGAAGATCTTTATTCGCAGATCAAAGAAGGCAAGATCAAGGAATTGAATATTATCATCAAGGCTGACGCCCAGGGGTCGGTAGAGGCTATAAAAGAAGCCCTGACCAAGATCAATTCTCCCGAGGTAAAACTTAATATAATCCACGACGGCGCGGGCAGCATTAATTCATCCGACGTTATCCTGGCTCTGGCTTCCGGCGCGTTGATCCTGGGTTTCAACGTTACCCCGGATGAGCCGGCCAAGGCCCTGATAGACAAGGAAGGCCAGGATGTCCGGATCTACAATGTCATATATGAGCTGGTCAACGATATAAAAGCCGCGCTCGAAGGCATGCTTGCCCCGAAATTAAAGAGGATCTTCCTGGGGAAGGTCGAGGTGCGCAAGGTGTTCAAGCTTTCCAGCTCCGGGACTATAGCCGGTTGTTTTGTGCAGAAAGGCAAGATCCCGCGTAACGCGGTTATCACCCTGACCAGGAACGGCGCTGTTGTGCTGGATAACGCGGAGCTGGCTTCTTTGAAACGTTTTAAAGACGATGTCCGGGAAGTTGAAGAAGGTTTTGAGTGCGGTTTGGCGATCAAGGGTTACCCCGATGTCATGGAAGGCGATATGATCGAGGCCTATCAGATACAGAAGATCGCCAGGACACTGGAATAATAACGGGGTCAGATTTATTTTTCTGACCTCTAAAACGTCAAGAAAAATAAATCTGACCCCATTATTAAATGAAAAAAAGAATCCTCAGCGGGATGCGTCCCACCGGAAAACTTCATCTGGGTCATTTGGTCGGGACCCTGGAAAACTGGATAAAACTGCAGCAGGAGTATGATTGTTTTTTCATGGCCGCCGATTGGCACGCGCTGATGGGCGAGTATGAGAATCCCAAGGTTTTATCCGAATACACCCTGGACAACCTTGTCGACTGGCTGAGTTTTGGCATTTCCCCGGAAAAATCCACCATTTTCGTTCAATCCCAAGTCTATCAGCATCTTGAGTTGTTCATGATATTCTCCTGCCTTACGCCTTTGGGATGGCTGGAGAGATGCCCGACATATAAAGAACAGCTGCGTCAGATCACCACTCGTGATTTGCACACCTACGGTTTCCTGGGATACCCTGTGCTTCAAGCCGCGGATATCCTGGTTTATAAAGCGGATAAAGTCCCTGTAGGCGAGGACCAACTGCCTCATCTGGAACTTACCCGGGAGATCGGCCGCAGGTTCAACAGCCTTTATCATAAAGATATCTTCCCTGAGCCGGACGCGATACTTACACAGACTCCCAGGTTATTAGGTTTAGACGGCAGGAAGATGAGCAAGAGCTATAACAATACCATAGACCTTTCGGATACCGCTGAGACGATAAAAAAGAAAGTCCAGACCATGGTCACCGACCCGAAAAGGATAAAACTATCGGATAAAGGCCACCCGGATATCTGCAATGTGTTCTCCTATTATTCCACTTTTGTCTCCGGCGATAAGGAGGAAGTAAGGGATTGGTGCGTTAACGCGTCCAGGGGATGCACGGATTGCAAGAAGAACCTGGCGTTAAAATTAACCGAATACCTGGCTCCTTTTCACAGCCGCCGGCAGGAACTGTTGAAGGATAAAGCGAAATTGAACGAGATCCTGGCTGAGGGTAATAAGCGCGCGGCAAAGATCGCCGCAGAGACCATGGCCCAGGTAAAGGCGGTTTTAGGCTTATGAGCTATAAAATAAAACTGGAACTTTTTGAAGGGCCGCTGGATCTTCTTTTATACCTGGTGAAAAGGGACCATCTGAATATTTATGATATTCCGATCGCCGCGGTGACCGAGCAGTATCTGTCGTACCTGGAACTGATGAAATGCCTGGACCTGAATATAGCCGGCGAGTTCCTGGTCATGGCCGCGACTTTAATGCAGATCAAGTCTAAAATGCTCCTGCCGGCTTTGGAATCCGAAGAGCAGGAAGAGGAGGTCCTGGATCCCCGCGATGAGCTGGTCAAACAGCTCCTGGAATATGAGCGGTTCAAAGAGATCGCCAAGGAATTAAGGCAGCGCGAGATAAAACAGCAGGACATATTCAAGCGGCCCAAGCTCGCGGAAAAAGACCTTCCGGAAACCGCGCCCGTATATTTCGAGGCGAGCATCTTCGACCTGATCACCGCGTTCTCCCAGGCGCTGGAAGAAACCCCCAAGGATATCTTTTACAACGTTATCAAGGACGAATACACCATAGAGGATAAGATCCACTCCATACTGCACCTTCTGCTGTTGAAGAATTCCGTAAAGCTTTCGGAGCTGTTCTCCCAGGCCAAGACAAAGATAGAGATAATCGTGACCTTTTTGTCCATACTCGAGCTGGTCAGGCTCAGGGAGATCAAGGCGCTTCAGTGCGAGGCTTTCGGCGAGATAGAGATAGCCCGGAACCAGAACAATATCATACCTTATGACCAGAGAACCGAAACCCAGAGCAATTAGGCCGGATAGCGCCAAGTTCAATTACCTCGGCCCTGATCCTGAAGCTCTCCCGGCGTTCCTGCTGCGGGAAAATCAGGAGACGGAAGAGGACGCTGTTTTAAATATATCCCTTCGCCCCACAAAACTTACCGAATTCATCGGGCAGAAAGAAATAGTTGATAATCTTAAGGTCTGCCTTTCCGCCGCCAAACAAAGGAAAGAACCGCTTGAGCATGTGCTTTTATCCGGGCCTCCCGGACTGGGAAAGACCTGCCTTTCGCATATCATCGCCCACGAAATGCATTCCAAGATCACCGCCACCAGCGGCCCGGCCATAGAACGGGCAGGCGACCTGATCGGCATACTGACCAACCTGGAAAAAGGCGACATTCTTTTTATCGACGAGATACACCGCCTTTCCAAGGTGGTGGAGGAATTCCTTTATCCGGCGATGGAGAATTCTGAAATAGATTTTATAATCGATAAGGGCCCATACGCCAAGACCATAAAATTCCATCTGAAGCCTTTTACCCTGGTGGGAGCGACAACCCGGTCCGGGCTTCTGTCATCGCCTTTAAGGAGCAGGTTCGGGATATTTCATCACCTTGATTTTTACGACGTGGTGGACCTGGCTGAGATCGTCAGCCGTTCAGCCAAACTTCTTAATATCCAGATAGACCAGGAGGCCGCCCTGGAGATAAGCCGCAGGGCGCGCGGAACCCCAAGAGTGGCTAACCGGCTTTTGCGCCGGGTGCGTGATTATGTCCAGGTAGCGGGAAAGGATAAGATCGATCCGGAGATCGCCGCTAAAAGCCTGGATGACTTGAGGATAGACCGGTCAGGCCTGGATGATATGGACCGCAAGGTGCTTAAACTTATCATCGCTTCTTTTGACGGAGGCCCGGTTGGTGTAGAGTCTCTGGCCGCTTCATTGAACGAGGAAGTGGATACTATCACTGATACGATCGAGCCTTATCTGCTCAAGGCAGGATATTTAAAACGCACCGCAAGGGGAAGGCTGGCCGCTAAACTCGCCTACGAACATCTCGGAATTCCTTACACTAAAGAAAAACAGGAAGAATTATTCTAATAGATCATGTTTCCGGCGGGTTTTCTCGCTCAAGTCGATTTTCCGCCGCTAAAACTTTTTAGGCGGATGGCAATGATCTTTCGCATTTTCGGCAGCTGCAGAACTCGTCGCATTTGCTCTTAGCAAATGCTCCTTAAACAGCTTCGCTGTCCCGGGATTGTCGCCCCAAAGGGCTCCCCCGGGATACCCGAAAATACTCAAGCTCCATTGCCTAAAATCTCCATTCGCTCGAAAACCGCCGGAAACATTATTTACTATGATAGGATAATAATCTATGCAGTTTGAGAAAGAAGTGACCGATTATCTTAAAGGCTCGAAGTTCTCGAACGGTTTAGCGGTGAGGATCGGCGGCCAGGGGAAAGGCATTAAGGGCCGGATCGAGCTGCTGGAAGAGCTCGTCTTGAACAAGGATATCATCCACCTGGGTTGCGCGGATCATTTGGACTTGATCAAAGCCAAGGTCGCCGGCAATGTCTGGCTTCACGAAAGGCTATGCCGCAAGGCAAGGTCATGCGTAGGCGTGGATATAGACCAGGCCGGGATAGCGTATCTAAAGGCGGAATTAGGTTATAAAGACGTATTTTGCGCCGATCTGTTAAAGGATGATCTCCCGTTGATCCGGGAAGGGAAATGGGATTGCGTTGTTTTAGGCGAGATACTGGAACATTTGGATGACCCGCAGGTATTCTTGAGGGCCTTGCGGCAAAAGCTGTCGGCGAACACCGGCGAGCTGGTCATTACCACCACTAATGCCTTTGCTCTGAGCAACTTTTGTAATATAATCAAACGGTCGGAACGCATTAACACAGACCACCGTTACTGGTTCACTCCGTATACATTGGCGAAAATACTGACCTGCGCCGGTTATACGGTGAAGGGTTTCTCGTTCTGCCAGTATTATGATTTCCCGGACGCCACTCTCAGGGATAAGATCAAGAATATCGCGCTGCCGGACAGGTTTTTGTTGAGAATGTTCCCGGCATTACAGGCTGTGCTGGTAATGACTGCCGGGTTTAATTAAAACCGTTAATCTCTTTTTATCCAAATGCAGGAGTTAGGCAAAAGTTTGATCATCTTCGGGATCGTCCTGGCCGGGCTGGGGCTGCTCCTTGTATTTATGAACCGTATACCGCTTTTGGGAAAACTCCCCGGAGATTTCCTGGTCCAGAAAAAGAACTTCACTTTTTATTTCCCGCTCGCTACTTCAATATTGATCAGCGTCATACTTTCAGCGATCCTTTGGTTATGTTCCCGCCGGTAAAGCGCCTATTAAGCACCTATATCATCGCGGCCCTGATCCTGGGCTGGCAATTCGTTGACCCGGACGGCGGCAGGGGGCAGCCTTCCAATGAGATCCGGGTCCAGATAATTAAGAGCGCGCCGGAGTTGAGCATAAAGATCAACGGAGGATATGAGGTTTACGATATTAACAACGAGGGAAAATTGCTTGAGGGGACGGATCTTGACACCACGGCGCGCGCCTGGAAATCCGGACTTGTCTGGCGGGGCGAAAATCTCAAGACTGATTCTGTTTTTATAAAGCCCGCTGATCCCGAAGGCATCGCGATAAATAAACGGAAATACCGGGGCAGTATCCGGATAATACGCAATGACAGCTTCAGCCTGAGCGTTATCAATTATCTGGACCTCGAGGATTATGTTAAAGGCATAGCGGTCAGGGAGACCTCGCATTACTGGCCGGTAGAGGCGTTGAAGGCGCAAGCGGTTGTTTTCAGGAGTTTCGCTTTCTACCAGACCACCCGGAATAGAACTAAAGATTTTGACGTGACCAGCGATGTTTATTCCCAGGTCTATGGAGGTAAACAAGCCGAGCGCTACCGGATAAATGACGCGGTCGACCAGACTAAAGGCGAGGTATTGGTTTACAACGGCAGGATATTGCCGGCGTTCTATCATTCTACCTGCGGAGGGCATACCGAAGACGCCTCGTTTTTGTGGAATATAAATATCCCGGCGTTAAAAGGGGTGGCCTGTTATTTTTGCCAGGATTCCCCGCATTTTAACTGGCGCGCGAGCCTGGATAATAATTCCCTGAAGAATTACCTGGCCAAGGCCGGATATAAAATAAAGCGGGTAAAGTCAATTAGTATACTTCACCGGGACCGTTCAGGCCGGGTTGTTGACCTGCAGATCGATACCGACAGCGCGGGGATAAAGATATCGGCCAAGGATTTCCGCAATATGATCGGCCCGGATATGATCCGCAGCGCGAACTTTACACTGAAGTCAGGCCCGGGCGGATCGGAATTCTCAGGCCTGGGCTGGGGCCATGGGGTTGGCTTGTGCCAATGGGGAGCGTATTTCCAGGCCAAGCTCGGCGGGCTTTACCGGGAGATACTGGGGTTTTATTATCCCGGATCAAGTATCGTTCTTTTGAGCAAATTGAACGCCGGTTAATTTAGCTTAAAATGAAGTAAGATGTTGTGGTATAATGTTGTTACAACAAAGGCGCGGACCATTAAATGAAATTATCGGATTTTGATTATGAACTGCCGAAGGAACTTATCGCCCAGTATCCTTTAGAAGACCGGGCAAGCTGCCGGCTGATGGTGGTTGACCGCTCAGATGAGAGTATCCGGGAATGCCGTTTTTCCCAGGTGACCGGCTTTCTGAACAGGAACGACCTTTTGATATTGAACAATACCAAAGTCCTTACCTGCCGCCTGAAAGGGAACCGGCTCAGCGGAGGCAAGGTCGAAATATTCCTTTTAAGCCGTAAATCCGGGCTTACTTTTGAGGCCTTGTTCAAACCCGGCAGGCTCAGGCCGCAGGAAAAGATAGTCTTTAAGGATAAGAATATCAGCTGTTCGATCAGCGGCAGGAATGAAGTTACATTCCTTGATTGTGATGTTGAAGAGGTATATAATTTAGGCGCGATACCCCTGCCCCCGTATATCAAGCGGGAGCCGGAAGAGCTGGACAGCCTTTATTATCAGACTGTATACGCCAGCCAAAAGGGATCGGTAGCTTCGCCCACAGCGGGGTTGCATTTCACCGAAGGGCTACTGGCTGAGATCCGGGACGCCGGGGTTGACCTGGGCTATGTTACTTTGCATGTGGGGCACGCTACTTTTAAGCCGGTAAAATGCGAGGATATTACCCAGCATCCGATGTCCACGGAGAATTTCAGTATTCCGGATGAGACGGTCAAGCTGTTGGATAAGTGCAGGAAAAATAACGGCCGGATCTGCGCGGTAGGGACAACCAGCTGCCGCACCCTGGAGACTTACGCCTCAAGGGGGATAACGCAGGGCGACACCGACCTGTTCATTTATCCCGGGTATAAATTCCGGATGGTTGACCGTTTATTGACCAATTTTCATCTTCCCAAGACCACGCTTTTTATGCTGGTCTGCGCGTTTGCCGGGGAGGGGTTGGCCAAGAAGGCGTATCAAAAGGCGGTTGAGGAAAAATTCAGGTTCTACAGTTACGGCGACGCGATGCTGGTCCTGTAATTATCAGATGAAAGGATAGTATGTCCGCGAAAAAAATCGACCCGAAATGGGTGAATGTCCATAAAGATATGACTAAACAGGGGATCGAGCGTTCTTTTCTTTCCAAACGCGAGTATACCCTGGGCAAGGACAAATACAACGCCACCTTAAACGATAATTTCAACGCCCTTTCCATAGCCATCCGGGACAGGCTGATCGAGCGCTGGATCAATACCCAGCAGCGTTATCATACCGAGAACGTCAAGCGGGTATATTATTTATCCATGGAATTCCTGATCGGCAGGCTCTTGGGCAATAATATGCTCAATCTCGGGATCACCGACCAGGTCAAGGAATGCATGGAGGACCTGGGTTTTAATATCGAGGATATCCGCGATTGCGAGCGCGACGCCGGGCTGGGCAACGGCGGCCTGGGAAGGCTTGCCGCCTGTTTCCTGGATTCGATGGCGACCCTGGGCATACCGGCGCACGGTTACGGAATAAGATATGAATACGGGATATTCAACCAGAGGATAATCAACGGCCACCAGGTGGAATTCCCCGACGAGTGGCTGAACAGGGGCAATCCCTGGGAATTCGCCCGCGCCGAGTATATGGTAAAGATCCGTTTCTACGGGCATACGTATATGTTCACCGATTCCAAGGGGAAATTACGGGTAAAGTGGGCTGATACCGAGGATGTCCTGGCAATGCCTTATGACATCCCGATCCCGGGTTACAAGACCGATATCGTGAATACTTTAAGGCTGTGGTCGGCGCGCAGCACCGAGGAATTCGACCTGAAATATTTTAACGACGGCGATTATGACCACGCGGTTTACAATAAAGTCCTTTCGGAGAATATCTCCAAGGTCCTTTACCCCAATGACTCGGTCAGCCAGGGAAAGGAACTGCGTTTAAAGCAGGAATATTTTTTTACCGCGGCCTCCATCGCCGATATAATCCGCAGGTTCAAGACCGATAACAAAGACCTCTCGTTTTTGCCGGATAAGGTGTGCATTCAGCTTAACGACACGCACCCCTCGCTGGCCATAGTCGAGCTGATGCGCATTTTGCTCGACGAGGAGAATATGGAATGGGATACTGCCTGGGATATAACTGTCCGGACTATCGCTTATACCAATCATACGGTAATGCCCGAGGCGCTGGAGTGCTGGCGCGTCCCGATGTTCGAATCGCTTTTGCCCCGGCATATGCAGTTGATCTATGAGATCAATATGCGTTTCCTGCGGGATGTGGCGATAAAATTCCCCGGGGATACCGACCGGCTGCGCAGGATGTCGATCATCGAGGAAGGCGACCCCAAGAAGATCCGCATGGCCCATTTGTCGCTGATCGGTTCGCATTCGGTGAACGGGGTCTCAGAGCTGCACAGCGCTCTTTTGAAAGAGCATCTTTTTAAGGATTTCTACGAGATATTCCCGGAAAAATTCAATAATAAGACCAACGGCGTAACCCAGAGGAGATGGCTGCAGAAGGCTAATCCCAGCCTTTCTTCTTTGATCTCGGAAGTTATCGGAGAGAAGTGGACCGTGGACCTGTCCCAGCTGGAGAATCTCCTGCCGTTTAAATTAGAAGAGGCTTTCCTGAACAAATGGGACGAGGTAAGGCTGGAAAACAAGAATTTCCTGGCGGATTATATCCGCAAGACCACCGGGATAACGGTAAATACCGAATCCCTGTTCGATGTCCAGGTAAAACGGATCCATGAATATAAACGCCAGCTTCTTTTTACTTTATTCATTATTTCGCAGTACCTGAAGATAAAAAATGATCCCCACGCGGATGTTGTCCCCAGGACATTTATTTTAAGCGGCAAGGCGGCTCCGGGTTATTACATGGCCAAGCTGATCATTAAATTCATCTGCAGCGTGGCTGAGGTGATCAACCAGGACAAGACCGTCAATGACCGGATAAAAGTGGTTTTCCTGGAGAATTACCGGGTATCCCTTGCGGAAAAGATATTCCCGGCGTCCGACCTTTCCGAGCAGATATCAACCGCCGGGACAGAGGCCTCGGGGACCGGCTGCATGAAATTTATGATGAACGGGGCTTTGACTATCGGCACCCTGGACGGAGCGAATGTCGAGATATCCGAGGCGGTAGGCGGGGATAATATATTCACCTTCGGCCTTAATGTGGGAGAGGTCGGGAAACTGCAGGAGCAAGGGTATAACCCGCAGGAATATATCGACCGTTCACCGGTGCTTAAAGAGATCATTCATTTGATCCAGAGCAACTTCTTTTCGCACGTGAATTACGGATTGTTCGTGCCGATAGTGGAAAGCCTTCTTTATTACGACCGCTATTTGCTCTGCGCTGATTTCGATCCGTATTGCCAGGCCCAGGAAAAGGTCAGCGGGGTTTACCGGAATAAAAAGCTCTGGCTGGAGAGATCGATCATCAACGTCGCCAAGTGCGGCAGATTTTCCAGCGACCGGACAATACAGGAATATGCCCGGGATATCTGGAATGTCCCGGTCAGTATTCCCGGGGAAAAATAGCCGGGTTATCTTTCTTGGCTGTTCTTGTATTTGATGGTATACTATAAGTACCATAACGTTAAGCCACGGTGGTATTTATGATAAATAGTGAATTTTTAAGGGAACGGAACGCTTTTAAGCTGTCCGTTCCCTTTTTATTTGCCTTTAACAAAAGGGCCTTGTAAAGATGCGCAAGATAATGATCATTGAGGATGATTTGGATGTCATAAAGGTATTGCATAAAAGGCTGACCCAGCAGGACTTTGAGGTAATGGTAGCCCAGGACGCGTACCAGGGCATAGCGTTGATCCATAAAAATATTCCTGATTTGATCATCCTGGACCTGATGCTGCCCGCGGGCGGCGGGCAGGCGGTTTTAAAGAATATCAAATTATCCAACCAGGTCAAATACATACCGATCATCGTCCTTACCGGGGTGACGGATCCGGAATACAAAAAGAAGGTCCTTAGCGACGGGGTTGACGCCTATATCGAGAAACCTTATGACCCGGATAACCTCACGGCGACCATTAACGGGTTGTTGAACAAACCGAGGATCGAATAAAATGACTGTTTTGATCGATGGACTTGTCAGGGAAGGCCTTATAACGGCTGAGCAGCTTAGCGACGCCAGGATCAAGCGCATCGGCGCCAAAAAACCGCTCCAGGAATTACTGGTGGAAATGGGTTTTATCGCGGAGGACAAACTGATCCAGGTCTCATCCCGGATATTCAATATGCAGGTTACGCAGTTGAGCCGGGAAACAATAGACCCTGCCGCTGTCAAGCTCGTCCCGTATGAACTGGCTATGCGTTACGGTATAATGGCTTTGCGCAAAGAAGGCCATGACCTGGTATTGGCGATGAGCGACCCTGAGGATATCCTGGCCCTGGACGATATAAGGTTGAACACCGGGATGAATATAAAGGCGCTCCTGTCGGCCAGGAGCGAGATAAACGAGCATATTAAAAAACATTACCAGACTGAGGATAATATATATGATATCCTTAAGAATGTCCCGGAAACGGATAAGGTGGAGATCGTTACCGAGGACGCGGGGGAATTCCTTTTAAACGCGCAGGCGCAGGGATCCGAGAACGTCCCGGCGGTGAAGATCTGCAACCTTATTTTGACCGACGCGGTAAAACAGAGGGCCAGCGATATCCATATCGAGTCCCAGGAAAAGACGGTCAAGGTCAGGTACAGGATAGACGGCGACCTGAGGAATATAATGGACCTTCCGGTCAGCCTGCATTCGTCGCTGGCCGCGCGTTTGAAAGTCCTGGCGCAGCTGGATACCGCGGAGACCCGCAAGCCCCAGGACGGAAGGATCAAGATATCCGTTAAAGGAAGGAAGGTGGACCTGCGGGTCTCGACCATCCCTACTTTTTACGGGGAAAAGATCGAGATGCGTTTATTGGATATTCAAGCGGCAAAAACCGGGCTGGAGAATATAGGTTTTGCCGGTCCGGAATTGGAGATCTATAAACAGGCGGTCAATGTCCCTCAGGGGCTGATCCTGGTCACCGGGCCTACAGGCTCGGGTAAAACCTCCACTCTTTACGCCACTCTTAATACGATCAAAACAGAGAAAAAGAATATAATCACCATCGAGGACCCTATAGAATATCTGGTAGATGGGTTGAACCAGATGCAGGTCAATCCGGTAAAAAACCTCACTTTTGCCAATGGTTTACGGAGTATTCTTCGGCAGGACCCTAATGTTATCCTGGTAGGCGAGATAAGGGACAAAGAAACCGCTGAGATGGCTTTCCAGGCTTCATTGACCGGGCATTTGGTATTATCCACGCTGCACACGAATAACGCGGTCGCCTCAATAACCCGTTTAGTGGATATAGGCCTGGAGCCCTATCTGATATCTTCCGCCCTGATCCTTGTCGCGGCCCAGAGGCTGGTCAAGGTGATCTGCCCGCATTGCAAGGAGAAATATCAGCCGGATGAGCGCCTGCTAAGCCTCTTTAAAATCCATATTGAACAGCTGGGTATAAAGGATTTTTATCATGGAAAAGGCTGCGGTTATTGCGGATTTACCGGATTCCTGGGCAGGATCGCTATCTTTGAGATATTCAAGATCAGCGAAAAGATAAGGGGAATGATCGCGCAAAAGTCTTCGGAAGACGATATCTTGCTGGAGGCTAAGAATAACGGTTTAAAAACTTTAGCCAGGGCAGGCATGCAAAAGGTAGCCGAGGGTATTACTACTTTGGAAGATATATTCAATATCGTCGGCGTCGCCTCAGAAGAAGAGGCTGTGCGCAGGTCAGCGCAGACGGGCAAAGAGATCAAGATACTTATTGCCGACGATGAGGAAGATATCTTGAAGATCCTGGAAAAAAGGCTTACCGGAGCGGGATATCAGGTGATCAGGGCCAGGGATGGGCAGGAAGCGGTGGAACTTTGCAATAAGGAAAAGCCGGACCTGGTTATCAGCGACGTTACTATGCCAAAAATGAACGGGTTTGAGGAAGTTAAGGCTTTGCGGTCGAAATTGGAGACCGCGGTGATCCCGGTCATCCTTTTGACCGCCAGGGGGGATAAGGAAAGCGAGTTAAAGGGCCTGGACGCCGGGGCGGATGATTATCTGACCAAGCCGTTCGACAGCGATAAATTGCTGGCGCGGGTGAAAATGCTTTTAAGGAGGAAGTCATGATCAAAAGGATAAAGAACTCCTTGGGCGCCCGCAGCGTGATCATGCTCTTTCTTATTTTATTCTTTATCCTGGGCATAATGACCGTGATGAACATAAAGAACCAGAACAGGATAATGCTGGCGCACAGCGTTAACGAGGGAAATACCTTCTCGGACGTTATCCTGACCGCGATGCGCCATCCGATGTTAGCCGGAGACCAGGATATCATCCAGCGCCAGTTCGATAATTACCGCAAATTAAAAGAGATCGATGATATTCATTTGACGGACGATACGGGGGTTATTAAGCGAAGCACCAGCAGAAATCTGGTCGGCGAAAAGCCTATGGTGGAATACCTGGGCCGTATTTTGCAGGGAGAGGAAATCCATGGGATCGAGATCCGCCAGAGGACAGGGAAAAAAGTTTTCGCCAAGAATATGCCTATCCTGAACGAAAAGAGCTGCTTTGGCTGTCATGGCCCGGATAAAAGGGTTTTAGGCGCTTTACGGATCACCCTGGATTGGAATGATAAGATCGCCGAGGAGAAAGCCACCTGGGAACGCAATGTCTATGTTTCCATAATTGGTCTGTTAGCTATTGTCATCCTGACTTTATTTTTCCTGTTAAAGGCGATAATCCTGCCGCTTAAGATGCTGGGAAGAGGGATGCACCTGGTCGCGCAGGGTGATTACACCCAAAAGATAATCCCCAAGAACGCAGATGAGATCGGCAGGTTGACCGTGATGTTCAATAAGATGACCGTTGATCTGAAACTGGCCATGGAAAAAGAACAGAAATTAGTGGCTGTGGAACAGCAGAAAACCGAGGAGCTGGGCAGGCTTAACCGCGTGTTACTTCAGGAGATAACCAACCGTAAAAGGGCTGAAGAAGGGCTGCAGTCGGTCAACCGCAAGCTCCTGGATATAATCGAGTTTTTGCCTGATGCCACTTTTGTTATTGACCGGGAAAAGAAGGTGATCGCCTGGAACCGGGCAATGGAGGATCTGACCGGGGTATCCAAGAAGGATATGATCGGAAAAGGTAATTACAATTACGCTGTCCCTTTCTACGGACAGCCGCGGCCGATAATGATCGACCTTGTTTTTCAGCATAATGCCGAGTTGGATAAGAAGTATGATTTTATAGAAAAGAAAGGCAATGTTATATTTGGAGAGATTTTTTCCCCAAATTTACGCAAGGGAAAAGGGGCATATGTGTGGGGAGTGGCCGCGCCCCTTTTCGATGAGATGGGGCAGTTCATCGGCGCTATTGAGTCTATCAGGGATATTACCGAACGCAAGAAAGCGGAAGCGAAACTTAACGAAGTCATGGAAACAAAATCAAAATTCACCTCTATCGTATCGCATGAATTAAGGACGCCTTTAACCGCGATAAAAGAGGGTATCAATATCGTTTTAGACGGATCCGCCGGCCAGATAAACCCTGAACAGAAAGATTTCCTGGATACGGCAAAACGGAATGTGGACCGGCTGGCCCGTTTGATAAACGACGTCCTGGATTTTCAGAAGCTGGAGGCAGGCAAGGCCCAGTTTAATTTTAAGGACAATGATATTAATGAATTGGTCCTGGAAATAGAGAGGACCATGCATGCCTTGATAAAGACCAAGGGGCTGGATCTTATAGTTAAACTTGACGAAAACCTGCCTGTATTCAGGTTTGACCGTGATAAGATCATTCAGGTTATAACCAACCTGGTGAATAACGCCATTAAATTCACTGAAAAAGGAAGCATAACCCTTACTACCGTAAAGGAAGGGAATTCGGTTCGCGTTGTAGTGGAAGATACCGGTCCGGGGGTAAAACAGGAAGATATCCCCAGGCTTTTCCAGAGTTTTGAGCAGTTGGGAGACGTTAAGGACAGGAAAGGCGGCACGGGATTAGGCCTGGCTATATCCAAGGAGCTCATTGAAAAACACGGCGGGGCGATCCACGTGGAGAGCGAGGCCGGCGCGGGGACCAAATTCATTTTTACGCTTCCCAGATACGGTATAGAGAAAATATTGGAAGAGAGCATAAAGCAGGGGAAAGAAGCGATAGAAAAAGAGGATTATGTTTTTGGTTTATTTGTTTTGCGCTGGGATAATTACGAGCGGATCAAGAGCCAGGCGGGGGCGGATAAAACAGAAAATATCTGCCGGGAACTGCAGGAGTCTTTAAAAGGCCAGATAGGCGTTTCGGATCTGGTGATCCGCAGGGTGGAAAATGAACTATTCGTGGCCAGCCTTATTTCCAGGCCGGAAGCCCAGGGGCTTAAAGTTAAGCTGCGCGCGGCAGTAAGAGAAACTGTTTTCAAGATAGATGAAGAGCTGAAGGCGCAATTCTCCAGCAGTTACGTTGTTTTTCCGGATGAGGCCAAAGGTGTGGAGGAATTGCTGGATAAGGCCTATAAATCGGTAGTGAACAGCCAGGAAGAAAAGGCCAGAAGCAGGATAATGCTGGTAGACGACGAACCGGATATCCTTAGCACATTGCATAAGATATTGGAGAAATTCGGTTATTGTCACATCAGCGAAGCTTCCGGCGGGGAAGAGGCTTTGGCCAAGATAGAAGCGGAGTTGCCTGACCTGATAATACTGGATATAAAGATGCCTAAGATGAGCGGTTACGAAGTGATCGGCAGGCTTAAAGGCAATGTCCGGACCAAGGATATCCCGCTTTTGATCATCTCCGGATATGAGGTAAAGGTCGACCGGATAAAAGAGTATATTAAGAAAGAAGCTTTGCCGATGATCGGCAAGCCCTTTGATATAAAGCAGCTGGAAAAGTGGCTGAATTACCTTTTGTGATCAAGACCGGGTCTTGGGACGCTTTACCTGTCAACGAGTTGCCAAGAGAGGCGGGAATGTAATGGCGAAAAGTATAGTAGTTGTGGATGATGAGCCGGATGTTTTGAAGGTCGAGGTCTTCAGGCTGAAGAAATTGGGCTATGAGGTTTATACCGCGGTAAACGGAAAGGACGGCCTGGACCTGATCCGGGAGAAAAAACCGGACATGGTAATGCTTGACCTGCGCCTGCCTGTTTTGGAAGGCACTGAGGTGTGCAGCCGGATGAAGACGGACGAGGGGCTTAAGGGCATCCCGGTTATCCTGGTCACCGCCAGTTCCGATTGCGTCGTGGAAAAAGCCGGCCTGTGCAAGGCTGATGATTATATATTGAAGCCGTTCGATACCGCGGAACTGACGGCGAAACTCGCTAAATATCTGGGATAATATGAATATGTTCAAATGGGATCTGACCGGCAGGAAAGAGTACCTGCAGCGAAATACGGAAACGCTTTTCCGCGCTGTTATCGAAAACGCCCGGGACTCGATATTCATGAAGAATATTAACCAGAAATACATATTGGTTAACCCGGCCATGGAAAGGCTTTTTGGCATGCCCGCGGCCGAGATCATGGGCAAGACCGACGCGGATCTTTTTGGCGAAGAAGCCGGAAGGCATATCCAGGCTGTGGACGCCAGGGTCCTGGCGGGCGAGACGATCGAAGAAGAACATACAAAAACTGTCAAGGGCGTTAATATAATATTCCATGTGATCAAGGCGCCGATCAAAGACAAAACCGGACAGATAATCGGGTTCTGCGGCATTGCCCGGGATATTACCGAGCGCAGGCAGTCGGAGAGCAACATCAGCAAGCTCTCCAGCGCTATTGAGCAGATAAACGACTCGATAATCATCACGGATACTAACGGGGTGATCGAATACGTCAACCCCGGGTTCGAAAAGGATTCCGGATACAGTAAGGAAGAGGCCCTGGGCAAGAAAACCTCCATCCTGAAGATGCGTATGGTTACCGGTTCTTTGTATGGCGTGCTCTGGAACGAGATCCTTGCAGGCAGGATCTTTAACGCGGAATTCGTCAACCGCAGGAAAGACGGCAAGAAATACTATACCGATAAAACCATCTGGCCGATCACGAATAAAGCGGGCAAGATCACTAATTTTATATCCATTGACCGGGATATAACCCAGCGTAAAGAGATCGAGAAATCGCAGCGTTTTACCCAGCTGGGCAAGCTGGTAGGTAATATGGCCCATGAAGTGAATAATCCTTTGATGGTCATCTCCGGCAGGGCGCAGCTCTCCATGATGGAGGATATTCAGAATGAGGAATTAAAAAAGAACCTTCAGATCATCTACAATGAAAGCCTGAGGGCTAAAGATATGATCCAAAGGATGCTCAAGTTCGCCAGGCCGACCCAGGGCCGGGTTAAACCCGGGGATATAAATAAGATCCTGGAAGAATTGATCGCCTTGATCGAACATCAGTTCTCCCTGGATAACGTGAAAATAGTGAAAAGTTACGCCGAGGGCCTGCCGCAGGTAAATATAGACGAGAAACATATGCAGGAGGTTTTCATGAACCTGTTGAATAACAGCCGGGAGGCTATGCCCAATGGAGGGCAGATAAAGGTCGCGACCTGTAAGTCCGGCGAGCAGGTTAAAATAACCTTTGAGGATTCAGGTTCCGGGATGTCCGCGGAGGTGAGGGCGAAATTATTCGAGCCTTTTTTCACTACCAAGGATAAGGGCACCGGGTTAGGGCTTTCGGTCAGTTATAGCATAGTCAAGGCGCACGGCGGAGAACTGGATTTAGAAAGTTCTTTAGGAAAAGGGACAGTCGCCAGCATATCGCTGCCGGTAATAGCGGGAGGAGGGGGAAATGTCTAAAATAATGATCGTGGATGATGAACAGGAGATAGTCAATATAATCGATGTTTTTCTGCGTAAGAACGGGTTTGAGATCCTTAAAACCCTGGAAGGGGATAAAGCGCTGGATATCCTCAAGGCCGGCACCAAGGTTGATCTTCTGATCATCGATATGCGCATGCCGAAGATCACCGGTATGGAGGTGTTGAAAGAAATAGGCAAGGCCGGGATCAAACTGCCGGTTATCATCTTAAGCGGGTCCATAGGCTTACAGAAAGATATTGATGAGCTAATTAGATTGGGCTATAATGAAAATGATGTTATGTATAAACCGATTGATCTTTTCGAGATACTGGCGAAAGTAAAACAAAAACTGGGCAACCAGGCGGACAAGTAAAACTATGTGGAAAGAAAAGATACTGATAGCCGACAGCGACCTGGATTCGAGGAATCTTTTATATGAGATACTTTTTTCCCTGAATTACGAGGTTACCTGCGTTCCTACGGGTGAGGAAGCCCTGGTCAGGCTCTCTGAGGAGAGGTTTGACCTGATCATCCTGGATGAGGCTATGCCCGGATTAAGCGGTTGGGATACCGCCCGCAAGATCAGGGAGTTCGATAAGCAGACCGAGATCATAATCTTTTCCGCGGATGGCCAGTCCGGCGAAGCCCAGGCTAAAGCTTTAAATCTGAAGATCTCGGCTGTGCTGAAAAAGGATTTTTCCACCCATTTTATGGTAAAGACCATACTGGGGATATTGCGTTCCGAGGATGGCTGTATGCTCCCGGGGTCCGGCAAGTCCAATGCCGGCCGCCTTATCCTTGTGGTCGACGATAACCTGGAGATAAGGAACGTCCTGCAGGATTTCCTTTGCAAGAAGGGTTATAAGGTCAATACCGCTTCTTCCGGGATGGACGCGCTTATGTCGGTAAAGACGGAAAATCCCCAGGTAGCGCTTTTGGATATGCGTATGCCCGGGATGGACGGATTAATGGTATTGAACCAGATCAAAAGGCTGAACCCGGCGATCAAGGTGATCATGCTTACTTCAGTCCAGGATGAGCATATCATGGAAGAGGCGGCCAAGGAAGGCGCCTGCGATTATCTGCTCAAACCCTGCGACCTGCAGAAACTGGACGCGATCATTACTTCTCTTTTTGTGACAGGGTGCAATAAATAAGGAGCGTGAGGGCATATGGAATCCAAAATCCTGGTGGTGGATAACGATTCTCAGATCCGTGAACTTCTTTATGACGCTTTGACCAAAGTGGGTTATAAAGTGAGCACTACCCACAGCGGTAAAGAGGCTTTGGAATTGGCGCGCAAACAGAGCCCGGAATTGATATTGCTGGATTTCAAAATGCCGGATATGGACGGGGTGGCCTTGCTTGAGAAGATCCGCTGTTTTGACCAGAAGACCAAGGTGTTGATGATCACCGGTTTCGCCGACGATGATCTGGAACGCAGGGCCCGCCTGGCGGGCGCGAGCGGTTTCCTGCGCAAGACCCTGGGGATAGACGTGATAATAAAGGCGATCAACGAGATATTGCAGCCCAAGAAATGCTACGGCCAGGAAAAGATACTGGTAGTGGATGACGACCGGCAGATAGCCGACCTTATCCGGGATTTTCTGGTCAAGAAAGGGTTTAATGTGATAACCGCGGCCAGCGGCGAGGAGGGGCTGGAAAAGTTCAAGACGGAAAAGCCGATACTGGTGTTGCTGGATGTAAAACTTCCGGGGATAGACGGTATCCTGACGCTTAAACGGATCAGGGAGATAGATGATAAGGTGGGTGTTATCATGATCACCGGGGTCCTGGATGAGGCTGTCCTGGAAGAAGTGAAGAAATTTGGGGTATTTGAGTATATCGTCAAGCCTTTTGACCTGGATTATCTTGAGACCTGCGCCCTGGTCAGGATATGCCTGGTTTCAGCTCTTTTGGAGTAATCTTTCCTTCCAATAAAATCCGTTCAAGATGACAGAAAAAAACGGCAGGACCGTTAAAATTATTCTGATCGAGGATGACCGCCTGGTTTCCCGGCTGATACAGGATATGCTGGCAAAGGTGGGCGAGATCGATTGTGAAACAGAATGGTTTGAGCGGTTGACCCCGGCGCTTGAACGCCTTAAGAAAAATGATATTGATGTTGTCCTTCTGGACCTGTTCCTGCCGGACAGCGAAGGGATAGATACGCTGGTTAAAGTCCAGGCGGTCTCTTCCGGGATCCCGGTACTGGTGCTTACCGGACTTGATGATGAATCCACGGCTATCAAGGCTATGCAGGTCGGAGCCCAGGATTATTTAGTTAAAGGCCGGGAGGATGTATTCCATTTTATCCGCGCCATCCGCTACGCTATCGAGCGCAAGCGCATACAAGAAGCGTTGAAAAAAGCCTTGTTCGAGATGGAAGAACAGGTCGCCGCGCGCACCTCGGACCTGACGATCTCTAACTCCCAATTGACCGCGGAGATAAAGGAACGCCAGAAAGCCGAAGAGTCTTTAAAACAGGCCTATACCGAACTTAAGGAAACGCAGTCCCGGTTCATCCAGGCCGCCAAGATGCAGGTAGTCGGCGGTTTAGCCAGCGGCGTGGCCCATGAAGTGAAAAATCCCCTGGCGATAATAAGCCAGGGTGTGGATTATTTGAATAAGAAGGTCCCGGCGGCGGATGAGAACATCACCCTGACCTTGAAGTATATGAACGACGCGGTGATGCGGGCGAATGATATTATTACCGGGTTGCTGGATTTCGCCAGTTTATCCAAGCTGGATGTTTCGCCGCATGACCTGAAAAGCGTGCTGGAGAATTCCCTGCTGCTGGTAAAACACCAGTTCGTGAAAAACCATATCCAGCTTGTTGAAAATCTTGACGCGGGGATACCGCCGATAAACATCGATAAGAACAGGATCGAGCAGGTTTTCTTGAACCTTTTCATGAACTCGGCTGACGCCATGCCCTCAGGCGGGGCCTTGAGCATAAGCATGCGGATCGAAAAGATCCCGGTGATGACCGAAGGCGCGGGCCGCAGAAAAAGCGATGTTATCCAGCCGGAGGAGAAAGTCGTTATAGTTGAAGTCGAGGATACCGGCACAGGGATACCCCAGGAGATCATCGATAAGGTGTTCGACCCGTTCTTTACCACTAAACGCGGCAAAGGGGGTACAGGCTTAGGGTTGTCTATCGTGAAGAATATAATGGAGATGCACCGGGGCAGGATCGACATAGCGAATAAAAAAGAAGGCGGGACAAGGGCTACGCTCATATTCCGTATGCGGGACTAGGGTTTATTATCTTAAGAAGAAAAGGAGGCCGGATATGTTAAAGAAGAAGATCCTTATAATCGACGACGAAGAAAGCTTCTGCAGGCTGGTGAAATTGAACCTTGAGGAGACCGGTAAATACGAGGTCAGGACTGAAAGCCAGAGCACTAAAGCTATCGGCGCGGTAAAAGAATTCAAGCCTGACCTGATCCTTCTGGATATCGTAATGCCCAATGTTGACGGTGGTGAGATCTCCCAGAAACTGAAATCGGATGAGGCGCTCAAGAATATCCCCATCGTGTTTTTAACCGCTATTGTCACGGAAAGGGAAGTCCGGGACCAGAACGGGATCATAGCCGGCAGGCCTTTTCTGGCAAAGCCCGTGCCTGTGGACAAGCTTATTTACTGCATAGAACAGAACACGCGTATTTAAGGGAAGTTAAAGATCCAGGATGTTGCGGTAGAATTCCGCCAGCAGTTTTTTGATGTTGGCCCGGGTATTCAGGGAAGCGATTATTTTATCCGCTTTTACCGCGGCGGATGATATCTGCCTGTTCGCGTAATCCAGCGCCCCGGATCCGCGTATTATCTTTCGCATTCTGTCCAGGTCGGACCGGACCACTCTTTTCTTGGAAAATACGGCTGTTATCACCGCTTTATCCTTCTTCGGGGAATTATTATAAGCGTGCCAGATAAGTAATGTCCTTTTAGCTTCCTGCAAGTCGGTCAGGTTGGATTTACCGGTTTCTTCTTCTTTGCCGAAGACTCCCAGGATATCGTCTTTTATCTGAAAAGCCCTTCCCAGGGTAAGCCCGTAATCAAAGATCCTTTTTATCTGCTCCGGGGCCGCTCCCGCCAGGGTGGCGCCTATGGCCAGAGGGTAGGCAAAGGTATAGTAAGCGGTTTTCAGGTCGTATATCCGGTAAATGTCGTCTTTGTTTATCTTGTCTATTTTTTTGATCCCGTAAATGATCTCGATGAACTGCCCGCCGCCGGTATAAAGCACGGCGTCCAGCAGTTTGTTCAGCGCTTTTTCTTTCCTTGCCGGATCTTCTTTGATGGATAAAAAACTCTTCATGGCCATGGCGTAGATTATATCGCCGACCACGATGGCCAGGTCCTGGCCGTTGAATTTAATGCCTTTGTGCGCTTTTAAACGGTTATCCAGCATTTTATGCATGGAAGGTTTGCCCCTGCGGGAATCGGATTTATCGATTATATCATCGTGGATGAGCATAAAGTCGTGGAGCAGCTCGATGGACAGGGCGCTTTGGTATATCCCGGGAGCCGGTTTTCTGGCGAAAGCCAGGTAGCCCAGGACGAAAAGCACCGGCCGCACCCTTTTGCCCGGCCGGCCGATGAACTCTTTTATGCTTTCGGCGAGAAGCGGGGAGATGCGTTTTAAAGGGTAGATATTGTCTATATCGCTTATATGCTCCTTAAGCGCCGCCTCAACAGTATTTTTTATTTTGTTTAACATGATTTTATGTTAACATATATCCTTTGCTTAGACAAATAAAATATGGGAAATCATTTTAAATTAATACATAACGACGCGAAATGCAAAGCCCGGCTGGGCCAGGTGGCCACAGCCAGCGGCGTCATTGATACCCCGTCTTTCATGCCGGTAGGCACGCAGGGCACGGTCAAGACCCTGTCCGCCGAAGACCTGAATTACTGCGGGGCGCAGATCATGCTTTGCAACGCCTATCATTTGTTCCTCAGGCCGGGGACCGCGATCATAAAAAAGGCCGGCGGCCTGCGTAAATTCATCGGCTGGGGAAAGCCCATACTTACAGACAGCGGCGGTTACCAGATATTCAGCCTGGCGCTTTTAAGGAAAGTCAACGAAAAGGGCGTGGAATTCCAATCGCATATCGACGGGTTCAAACATTTTCTTACCCCGGAAGATGTTGTTAATGTCCAGCGCGACCTGGGTTCGGATATAATGATGGTTTTGGATGACTGCGTGCATTACCCCTGCGAAAAGGATTACGCCCGGCAGGCCATGGAACGGACCATTCAGTGGGCCAGGCGTTCCAGGATAGAGCAGGATAAACAACCTGGGTCAAAACAGCTTTTGTTCGGGATAGTCCAGGGCGCTACTTACGAGGACCTGCGCAAGGATTGCGCTAAGAGGCTCGCTGAGCTTGATTTTGACGGTTATGCCCTGGGAGGACTTTCGGTTGGCGAACCCAGGGATTTAATGTATAATATTGCCGCCTGCGCCCTGGAGGAACTGCCCGCGGACAAAGCGCATTATATGATGGGCGTCGGGCTTCCGGACGATATAATCGGCGCGGTGGAACTGGGCGTGGATATGTTCGATTGCGTGGTGCCTACGCGTTACGGCAGGCACGGGACCGCGTTCACCAGCCTGGGCAAGGTGGTGGTGAAGAACGGCCAGTACAGCGAGGACCTCGGGCCGTTGGACCCGGAATGCGCGTGTTATACCTGCAAAAATTTCTCCCGGGCGTACCTGAGGCATTTATTCAACGCGCAGGAAGTCCTGGCGTTCAGGCTGACGTCCTTGCATAACAGCTATTTTTACCAGAAAATGATGGTTGGTATCCGCCAGGCTATCGCCGAAGACAGATTCGTAGAGTTCAAAAAAGAATTCCTGGATAAATATAACAGCTATCTTAAATAAGCAAGCCTTCAGCTGAAAGCTCAGAAGATGAGAATCGACATCATCACCATATTCCCGGGGATGTTCGCGCCTGTCTTGAATGAGTCCATGGTCAAACGGGCCCAGGAAAAAGGCAAGGTAAAGATCAATATCCACGACCTGCGGGATTATTCGAAGGATAAGCATTCCAAGGTGGATGACCGGCCTTTTGGCGGAGGCTCCGGTATGGTCATGGGTCCTGAGCCGATATTCGACGCGGTGCGCCAGATAAGGGCGGCGGGCCGTAATAAGAAGGCAAAGGTTATCTTATTGTGCCCGCAGGGCCAAAGCTTAAACCAGAAAAAAGCCAGGGAATTATCCGGATGCGGCCAGCTTATTTTGATCTGCGGCCATTACGAGGGAGTTGATGAGCGGGTCAAGACCGGCCTGGTGGATGAAGAGATATCTATAGGCGATTATGTCCTTACCGGAGGGGAACTCCCGGCTATGGTCCTGGTGGATTCGGTGGTCCGGCTGGTCCCCGGGGTCCTGGGGGATAAAAATTCCTTGAATTTTGAGTCATTTGAAGGTAATCTATTAGAGTATCCCCAGTATACCAGGCCGGCTGATTTTCAGGGAATGAAAGTTCCCGCGCTGCTTTTATCAGGGGACCATAAGAAGATCGCCGAATGGCGCGAGTCCGAGGCGCTCAAGAAGACCGAAGAGCGCAGGCCGGATTTATTTAAAAAAATAAAAACCAGTAAAACTGAAAGGAAGCGCAAAAATGGATAAGATCAAACTCGTTGAGGAATCGTATTTGAGCAAAAAGAAACACCCGGCTTTTAATGTCGGTGACACGGTCAAGATCATGACCAGGATCCCGGAAGGGGATAAGATCAGGCTGCATCCTTTTGAGGGCATAGTCATCGCCAAAAAAGGCAACGGGACCAAGAGCAGTTTTACCGTGAGAAAGGTTTCTGTCGGCGAAGGCGTGGAACTCAAGTTCTTCCTGCATTCAGCCGTGATCGAGCGTATCGAAGTGATAAGAAAAGGAAAGATCAAACGCGCCAAGCTTTATTACCTGAGGAATAAAGTCGGGAAGCGCGCATCCAAGATAGAATCAGTGGAAGTGAAAGCTAAATAATCCCGCGATTCCCGCGCTAACTACAGCCGCATGCTTTATTACGAACGCAAGTTCAAAGAACAGGGCAAGGACCTGGTCATCGGGGTGGATGAGGCGGGAAGAGGCCCTCTGGCCGGTCCGGTAGTCGCGGCGGCTGTTTTTCTTACGACCACGTCTTTCAATAACCGCATTGACGATTCCAAGAAATTGACTTGCCTGCAGCGCGAAAAGGCTTTTCCTGAGATCATCGAGAAATCCGTATTCGGGATAGGTATAATGAACGAAAAGGTGATCGACCGGGTGAATATCCTGGAATCATCCCGGCTGGCAATGGAACAGGCCATAGAAGGGCTTTTCGCCAGAATGCCCGGGGTTGACCCCGGACGCGTCCATATACTGGTCGACGGGCTGGTCAAGCTGAAGACCGTTTTCCCCTTTACCGATATTATCAAAGGCGATTCCAAGTCCCTGAGCATAGCCAGCGCTTCTATCCTGGCAAAAGTGACCCGGGACAGGATCATGGGCATATACGATAAGATCTTCCCGCAATATGGGTTTTCGCGGCACAAGGGCTATCCTACGCGGGATCATAAGAGCGCCTTGAGGAAATACGGCAAGTCCGTAATTCACAGGGCCACTTTTGCCGGTGTCTAAAGAAAATATTTCTCTAGGCCGCCAGGGCGAAGAAGAAGCGGCGCGGTTCCTGAGGCGCGAAGGGTATAAGGTCCTGGCCAGGAATTACCGGACCAGGTTAGCCGAGATCGACATAATCGCCCGGGATAAAGACACATTTTGTTTCATTGAGGTGAAAACCCGCCTATCCGGCAGTTTCGGCGAACCGGCGGAGGCTATAGACAGGCGCAAACAGGAAAAGATCCGTATGGCGGCAACGCTTTTCCTGAAGGGGAAGGGCCTCTTGGAAGCCAAGGCCAGGTTTGATGTTGTTTCAATAAAACCGTCCGGTGGATCCTGGAAGGCCGATTTGATCAGGAACGCCTTTGAAACCGGCGAGATCTAAGGAGAACCATTAATGTACGGAAATCACCTTAAGAAATACCTGGATGACCTGGCGGCGAAACTTCCCGCTCCCGGAGGCGGCTCAGCGGCCGCGATGAACGCAGCTTTGGGCTCGGCGTTGATCAGCATGGCCCTTAATTTTACCGTGGGCAAGCCTAAGTACGCGGAGCATGAAAGCCATCTTAAGAAATACCTGGATAAGTCCGAAAAGCTGCGTCTGGAATTCCTGCGCCTGGTGGACCTGGATGTGACCGCCTATAACAGCAAGGACCCGCGTAAATCCATGGATGTGCCGCTTATGGTCTGCCGGCTTTGTTTCGAGGCGGTCAATATCTGCCCGCTTATATTGGAGAAAAGCAACCAGAATTTGATCAGCGACGTGGCGGTGGCCGCGGTATTGCTGGAATCGGCTTTTGTCAGCGCCTATGTTAATGTGGATATAAACCTTAAATATCTTAACGACCCGGAACTGGCTAAGGGGATCAGGAAAGAGCTGGATGAAAAGGACCGGGCCGTGAAAAAGATCAGGCAACAGACGGAGGCCAAAGTTGGCAAAATTATTAGAGGGTAAGCCGATCGCGGAAAAAATAAAAGAGGATATCAAACAAAAGATCATGGGCTCGGGGAAAAAAGCCGCATTGGCCAGCGTGCAGGTGGGAGAGAACCCGGCTGCGGAATCATATATAAAGTCGCAAAAGAAGAACGCCGAGCTTTTAGGGGTTGATTGCCAGCTGCACAAACTGGGAAAAGATACCAGCGAGGAAAAACTTATCGAGTATATCGAAAAGCTTAACCATGACCCGGCGGTAAACGGAATAATCGTGCAGATGCCTCTGCCTTTGCACATGGATTATAAGAAGATCAGCGGGTTCATATCCGCGGATAAGGATGTGGAAGGGATGCATCCGGAGAACATGGGTAAGATCGTATTAGGCAAGGCCAGGATCATTCCCTGCGCCGCCAACGCGGTCATGGAATTGTTGAGCGCCACCGGGATAGAACTCGCCGGCAAAGAAGTGGTTATCGTCGGGCACAGCGCGATAGTCGGCAAACCTTTAAGCCTGTTATTGCTGGAAAAACTGGCGACAGTAACGGTTTGTCATATCGGCACAGCCAAGGCCGGTAAATTGGAAGAGCATGTCAGGAACGCCGAGGTCCTTATTGTGGCTGTAGGCAAGGCCGGGTTGATCAAGGGCGAGTGGATCAAAGAAGGCGCGGTGGTAATAGATGTCGGCATAAACCGGGCCAACGATAAGATCGTCGGTGACGTGGAGTTCGATGAGGCCCGGAAACGCGCCTCCTGGATCACTCCTGTCCCGGGCGGGGTAGGGCCTTTGACCGTGATCATGCTCATGCGCAACCTGGTGGAAGCGGCAAAACTTTAAGGCTCATCTGATAATTTCCTATGAAAACGATCATCCTGCTCACTATTTCCAACATTTTCATGACCTTTGCCTGGTACGGCCACCTTAAATACCGGAATTCGCCTTTGTGGATCGCTATTATGGCCAGCTGGATGATCGCCCTGGCCGAATACTGCTTCCAGGTCCCGGCTAACCGTATCGGTTCCTACCAGTTCTCCACCGCGCAGCTAAAAACTATCCAGGAAGTGATCACCCTGGCGGTTTTCTCGGTATTTTCGATAATATATCTTAAAGAGGCGATGAAGTGGAATTACCTGGTGGGTTTTGCCTTTATGGCCGCGGCGGTTTTCTTTATTTTTAAAAAATGGTAAGGTCAGGATCATGCGAGATATCTGCCGGCATTTTAATTCCTGCGGAGGATGCGATTCCCAGGACCAGGATTATGAAAAACAGCTTGAATTTAAGGATAAATACTGCCGTAACCTCTTCGCCTGTTTTAATCCCCGCGAAATAAACGCGATAATCCCTTCTGAACCGATATGGTATTTCCGCAACAAAATGGAATTCGTATTTTCCCGGGACAGCTCCGGCGCGATAATAGGGCAGAGGGAAAAAGCCAAATTCTCTAAAATTATCGACCTGAAAGAATGCCGGATATTCATAGAGGGCCTTGACCGGATATTCGATGCCTGTAAGAAATGGATAAAAGATTTCCAGGTCATCACTTATGACTTGCGCACATCTTCGGGCGAGTTAAGGTATATTTCTTTAAGACATTCTAAGTCGGACGGCTCGATAATGGCGGTCATAACCGCCGCTCTTGAGAAGGATGATCTCGATAAAGAAAAAAGCAGGTTCCTGGCATTGGCGCGGATTTTGATGTCCGTTGCCCCGGTAAGATCGGTTTATCTTTGTTTTAACAAGATAGTATCGGATAAAGCCCTCACCGATGAATTGACGCATCTGGCCGGCGAGGATGATATCCGGGAAAATATCAACGGGATCGGCTATCTGATCGGGCCCAAGACCTTTTTTCAGACTAACCCGTATTGCTGCCAAAAATTATACTCCGCGATCCGGGATGAAGTGAAAGGCGCGGCCGGGACGGTCCTGGATATTTTTTGCGGAAGCGGCGGGATAACTTTACAGCTTGCCGGAAATTCTTCCCGGGTCATCGGGGTCGATAATTCGGCGTTCAATATCGAGAACGCCCGGAAAAATCTCAGGCTGAACAAGCTGGATAATGTGGAATTTGTCTGTTCGGACGCGGATGCGTTCCTTTTTGATCTCAGGGATAAGGATTATGCCAAAGATGTTAACGCGGCGATCATTGATCCTCCGCGCGTGGGCCTAAGCAAGAAATTCAAGAAAACGCTCCTGGATACCGGACTGGAGCGGATCATCTACATATCCTGCAATCCGATGAGCCTGCGCGAGGACTTGAAGGTTATCTGCGGAAAGTATACTCTGGATAAGATCACCCCGGTGGATATGTTCCCGCATACCGGGCATTTCGAGGTGATCGCCTCTTTGAGGATAAAAGAATAAATTTTTGACAAAATCCGGGATTACGGTTAAAATAAAGTCCTTAAACAATATCTCGCTTGAACGGGAAACCAGCCTTAATGCTAACAGGGGTGCCTATCATGACTTTCAAAGAAAAAATAAGACAGGGGAGTTTTGTTCTTACTTCCGAGATAGGCCCGCCCAAGGGAATAGAGACCGCGAAGCTCCTGGAAGACGCCGAGCTTATACGCAGCCGGGTCGACGCGATAAACGTCACTGACCTGCAGAGTTCGGTGATGCGCCTGGGGTCTTTAGCGGTATCCAGCCTGCTCAAACAAAAAGGTTTTGACCCGGTATTCCAGGTGACTTGCCGCGACCGCAACCGCCTGGCCTTGCAGTCCGATATCCTTTCCGCCGCGGCGTTGGGAATAGAGAATCTGTTGATCCTTACCGGCGACTACCCCACATCAGGCGATCATCCGCAGGCAAAGCCGGTATTTGACCTGGATTCGGTCCAGCTTTTACAGGTAGTCAGGCAGTTACAGGCAGGCGCGGATATGAACGGCAACAAGCTTGACGGAGCGCCGCCTGAATTCTGCGTGGGCGCGGTAGTCAATCCCGGGGCTGACCCGATCGAGCCGCAGATCATCAAGATGGAGAAAAAGATCGAGGCCGGCGCGGAATTCTTCCAGACCCAGGCTATATACGATGTCGGGCTTTTTGAGCGGTTCCTTTCTAAAACCAAACATCTGAAAGTCCCGGTAATGGCGGGCATTGTCCTGTTGAAATCCTCGGGTATGGCCAGGTTCATGAATAAGAATGTCGCCGGGGTTTCTGTGCCCGACGGGTTGATCAAGGAAATGGAAGAGGCCAAGGATAAAGTCAGCCAGTCCGTAGATATCGCCAGCCGTTTGATCAAACAGCTGCGGCCGATGTGCCAGGGTATACATATAATGCCAATAGGCTGGGATAAAAAAGTCCCCCTGGTACTGGACGCCGCGGGTTTATAATAAATATGCCCAAAATAATCATTATCGGTTCTTCGATCTCCGGCCATAACGCGGCGATCACCTTAAGGCAGAAGCGCAAGGATTGCGAGATAACCCTGATCACCGAGGAGCCTTTTCCTTGTTATGATAAACGCAAGCTGCCCGCGTATCTGGCGGGAGGGGTTAAAGAAAAAGAGCTTTTTCTCGCCGCCGACCATTACGCCAGCCAGAACATTAAATTCTTAAAAGAAAAAAAAGTTTACGGAATTAATACCAGCCGCCGCGTTGTTTATTTTAAGCATGAGGAAGCCAAGGAGAACGCCGGGTATGATTTTCTGGTCATTTGTTCCGGCGTTAAAACCCGGCTGCCGGATATAACCGGGATAAACAAAGAAGGCGTGATCCGGCTGGACTCGTTAAGCGATTTTAAACAGGCGCGTAAATACCTGCTTTCTTGCGAGACAGTATGTTTCCTGGGATGGAATCCCTGGGCGCTGGAGATCGCTAAAGCTGTAACCGGACAGCAGAAAGAGGTTAAAGTTGTGGCGGAACAACCGGCCGAAGGCCCTGTTGAGATGCAGCATCTGGAACTCATCAACAGCCAGGTGACCGAGATCATCGGCGAATCCGGGGTCCAGGCGATAAAGCTCAAAGAGGGGAAGATCATCGGCGCTTCGCTGGTGGCGGTATTCGGCGGACCGCCGAAACCGTCGGTCGATTTCCTTAAAGATACGGATATCGAATTGTCCGAAGGCGCCATATGCGTGGATGACGCTCTGCGCACTAATTTAGAGAATGTTTTCGCCTGCGGCGCGGCAGCCAGGATCAAAGGCTCCGCGGATAAGATAAAAAATTGGGATGATGCCTTAAATGAAAGCGTCCGATTGACGGATAATCTTATTCAAGCAATAGGAGGTCCCAATGCTTGAGGTATTAGTCCAGTTAGGAACAAAAGGCGCGGACGCGGTATTGGCATTGACCAGGCAAACGCTGGAAAAGGCCGGCAAGGATACCGCGGTCGGCTTTCCCGAGACCAACTATTTTCTGCCCATCATTTACGGGCTGTTCAACGCCGAGGTCAAGACTGTTGGGGACTGTATGCCCATCCTCGCGGCTGCCGAGGGGCTGAACAAGAACATCCCGCCGGCAAACGGCTTCTCCGTGCCAGGAGCGCTCGGACCGGCGCTGAATAAGGGTTGCGCCACGCTGGTGGCGATCGAGATGCTTACGGCGCTGTTGACCGCGACCAAACAGCATCCCAAGGGAGGCAGCGGCTTTATCCCGGATAAGATACTCAGGCAGTTGGGCATCCAGCTGGTGGACGGCCGCATCGCGGGCGTCGCCGTCATCCTCGGCCCGGCAAAGGACGCGGATTCCGCGGAAAAGCTGGCGCGCGATTTTCAGACCAACAGCATCGTTTGCCTGCTCTGCGGCAGCGCGCCGGCGAGTCCCGGCGCTTCCGATAAAGCCGGGGGCAGCACCAACGGCAAGACCTTCGCCCAGCAGCTTGAAGAAAAAGGAGTGCAGACCGGCTTGAATAACTACATCGTGCCGCTCGGCGACGATTATCTCTCGGCCATCTACGCGGTGAACTTCGCCATCCGCGCGCCGCTCATCTACGGCGGCTTCAAACCCGGGCAGTGGCAGGGTATCGCGGATTACGTGCAGAAGAGGGTCCCGGCTTTCATCGTGCTTTTGAGCCACGTGGATGAGATCATCGTGGCGGCGGGGCTGGGGGCGCTGGCCTTCGGCGTGCCGATCATCACCGACCTGGACGTGCCGCAGCTGCCGAAGATCGATACGACTTTATATGAGGCCCTGGTCACTGAAAAAGACTATAAAAAACTGGTTTCTAAATGCCTGCTTACCAGAGGGATCAAAGTTAAGGTCGCCCAGATCAATGTCCCGGTGGCTTACGCCGCGGCTTTTGAGGGCGAAAGGGTGCGCAAGGAACAATTGTTCGCTGAATTCGGCGGCAAGGCTTCCGCTTCGTTTGAGTTCCTCACCAGCAAAAATATCGAGGATATTGAGGACGGTAAGGTAGAGGTGATCGGGCCGGATATAGATAATATGGGCAAGGGCGTGAAATCCCTTCCTTTGGCGGTCATAGTCGAGGTCGCCGGCCGTAAGATGCAAAAAGATTTCGAGCCGATACTTGAGCGCCAGATCCACAGGTTCGTCAATTACGCCCAGGGTATAATGCATATCGGCCAGCGCGATATGAACTGGATCAGGATATCCCAGGAGGCGTTCAATAAGGGATTCAGGCTTAAGCATGTCGGGGTCATCCTGCACGGGATGCTCCATCAGGAATACAGCGCCATCGTGGATAAGATACAGGTAAAGATCTATACCAGCCAGGCTGATGTGGATAAGTTTTTGCCCCAGGCTAAGAAGGCCTATGATCAGCGCGATGAGAGGATCTTAGGCATGACCGACGAGAGCGTGGACGCCTTTTATTCCTGCACCCTCTGTCAGAGCTTCGCGCCTAACCACGTGTGCATGATCTCCGCGGAAAGGCTCGGGCTTTGCGGGGCTTATTCCTGGCTGGACGGCAAGGCGTCGTATGAGATCAATCCTACCGGTCCTAACCAGCCGGTGGAAAAAGGCAAGCTGATCGATCAGAAGCTGGGGCAGTGGAAAAATATCAACGATTATGTTTATGAGAAATCTAATAAGACCATCGAGAAGATGAGCATGTATTCGCTGTTGGATAGCCCGCAATCCTCCTGCGGCTGTTTTGAATGTATTGTGGCGGTGGTTCCGGAGGCCAACGGGGTAATGATCGTGAACCGTGATTTTTCCGGGATGACCCCGGTAGGGATGACTTTTACCGCCCTGGCCGGTTCTGTGGGCGGCGGGGTGCAGACCCCGGGTTTCCTGGGTATAGGAAAACTTTACGTGGTCAGCAAGAAGTTCCTTTCCGCTGAAGGCGGTTTGCCGCGGCTGGTCTGGATGCCCAAAGAGCTGAAAGAAGCGCTTGGGGATAAGCTGAAGAAACGCTGCCAGGAACTGGGTATGCCGGGATTGATCGATCAGATAGCTGATGAGACCAATGTTACCACCGCGGAAGAGCTGGTCGCGTATCTGGAGAAAGTAAAACATCCGGTCCTGGAAATGGAGCCGTTGATCTAAGGGATAAGTAAAACACGAAGCGGCGGGTTTTCAATAGAGGCGGCCCTCTTAAAAAGAGGGCCGCTTTTTTGTTTATTAAAAAAATACTTGACAGATAAAAATATATCGATATAATTATATCAATAAAAGTATATCTATTAACCGGAAAGGAGCTCGAAGTCTATGGCTAATAACCAGGCAGGCAGGGAGAACCAGATCAAGGCGATACCCGAACCTATTTTGCGCAGGCTTCCTATATATTACCAGTATCTGAAAAAGATATCAGCGGAAACCCGGCAGGAATTTGTCTCCTGCACCCAGATAGCCAATGACCTTACTTCTATTCCCATTCAGGTGCGCAAGGACCTGGAGATCACCAACGCCGTGGGCAAACCCAAGGTCGGCTACAGCGTTTCCGACCTGATCAAGGCGATAGAGGATTTCCTGGGATGGAATAACACCACAGACGCCTATCTTGTAGGCGCGGGTAACCTGGGGGCGGCTTTATTGGGATATCCGGGGTTCAAGGATTACGGCTTGAATATTGTCGCGGCCTTTGACAGCGACCCGTCCAAAGTAGGCGCGGAGATCCGCGGCAAGAAGGTCGTGCATATCAAAAAGCTTCCCGAGATGATCAGAAGGATGAATGTGCATATCGGTATATTGACCGCCCCGGCCGATTCGGCCCAGGGGATCAGCGATATAATGGTCAACGCGGGGATAAAAGCTATCTGGAATTTCGCGCCGCTGAGGATAAGCGCGCCGGAAGGCATTATAGTGCAGCATGAGAACCTGGCATCGTCTTTGGCGGTATTGTCCAAGAGGCTGGCGCTTTCATTGTTAGAAGATAGAAAGTGAGGATGTTAGATGGAAGGTTTAAGGAAGTTAGAGAAGGTTTGCGAGATAATCGAGCAGAATAAACGCGATCCTGCCCGGCTTATACCGATATTGCAGGCGGTGCAGGATGAATACCGTTATCTGCCGGAAGAAATATTGACGTTCATCGCCACGTCGCTGGACCTTACCCCGGCGCGGGTATACGGGGTAGCTACTTTTTATTCGCATTTCACCCTGAAGCCTAAGGGCAAATACATAGTCCGGGTCTGCGACGGCACTGCCTGCCACGTGAAGAAATCCACGCTTCTTCTGGACGCTATCCGCGGTAAACTCGGCCTTAAGGGCAATACCGGGACTACCCCGGATATGCTTTTTACCGTGGAGACTGTATCCTGCCTGGGCGCTTGCGGACTCGCGCCGGCGGTAGTGATCAATGAAGAGGTTTACGGCCAGGTAACCCCTGAAAAAGCCGTTGTTCTTATAGAAGAGATATTGAAGAAGGAGGAAAGCAATGCAGCCAGAGTTGGATAAAATAAAGGAGGATTTCAGCGCCAGGCTGAATTCATTGAGCCGCAGAGTGGTGATCTGCGCGGGCACCGGATGCGTGGCCAACGGCTCGCTCAAGGTTTACCGGGAGTTCATCGCCGCCATAGAAAAAGAAGGTTTGCCTGTGGCTGTGGAATTAAAGGAGGAAGCTAAAGGCGTTTATGTGTCAAAAAGCGGCTGCCAGGGGTTCTGCCAGATGGGGCCTTTAGTTACCATCCTGCCGGAAAATATACTCTATACCAGGGTAAAGGCCGCTGATGTGCCGGAGATAGTTTCGCATACGCTTAAAGCTGGTAAGGTTATACAACGTCTTCTTTATATAGAGCCGGTCTCCCGTAAGAGCTGCAAGGGCATAGGCGATATCCCGTTTTATCAGAAACAGAATAGATTCGTGCTCAAGGATTGCGGGATGATCGACCCTGAGGATATCCGCGAATATATACATCATGACGGGTACCGCGCCGGTTTTAAGGCCTGCCGCGAAATGACCCCTGAGCAGATATGCGGCGAGATCATTAAGTCCGGATTAAGAGGCAGAGGCGGCGGGGGTTTCCCTACAGGGAAGAAATGGGATATTACCAGAATACAGCGGCCGGGGAAGAAATACGTTATTTGCAACGGCGATGAGGGGGACCCCGGCGCGTTCATGGACCGCAGCGTTATGGAAGGAAATCCCCACAGCGTGATCGACGGGATGATCGTTGCGGCGATGGCTATCGGCGCTGACGAGGGGTATGTTTATGTGCGCGCGGAATATCCTCTGGCGGTAAAGCGCATGCGCAAGGCGGTCCAGGACGCGTTATCCCTGGGAATATTGGGCAAGGATATATTCGGCTCCGGCCGCAGTTTCAATTTGCAGGTCATGGAAGGCGCGGGCGCGTTCGTATGCGGGGAAGAGACCGCGTTGATCGCTTCGATCGAGGGTAAACGCGGGATGCCTTCGCCTAAGCCGCCGTTCCCGGCGCAGAGCGGTTTATGGAAAAAACCCACGGTGATCAATAACGTGGAGACCCTGGCCACTGTGCCGTTGATCCTGAACATGGGCGCGGACGAATACAAGAAAATGGGCACCGCGGCGTCGCCCGGGACAAAGACATTCGCCATCACCGGGCACGTGGCCAATACCGGGCTTATTGAAGTTCCTCTGGGCGCGACTTTGCGCCAGATCGTCAATGAGATCGCCGGAGGCGTGACCGGAGAGGACGGGAAGATCTCGGAGGATAATTTCAAGGCGGTGCAGATCGGCGGGCCTTCAGGCGGATGTTTGACTAAGGATAACCTGGACCTGTCTATGGATTTCGACTCATTGAGGAATATCGGCGCGATGATCGGCTCAGGCGGGCTGGTAGTGATGAACAGGGAAACCTGCATGGTCAGCATCGCCCGTTTCTTTATGCAGTTCACGCAGAACGAATCCTGCGGTAAATGCGTTCTTTGCCGCGAAGGGACCAAACAGATGCTCAACCTTTTAGACGATATAATCGAGGGCAGGGCTGATGAGGAAACCCTGGTTATCCTTGAGGACCTGGCCCGGGCAGTGCAAAAAGGGTCGCTTTGCGGCCTGGGAAAGACCGCGCCTAATCCGGTGCTGTCGACTTTGAAGAATTTCCGTAAAGAATATGAAGCGCATGTTAAAGATAAATACTGCCCGACCGGCAGATGCAAGGGTTTGCGTAAGTTCTCTATTGACGCGGGCCTGTGCAAAGGCTGCGCGCTCTGCGCCAGGGTTTGTCCGGTAAAGGCTATCAGCGGCGAGAGAGGCAAACCTCACCGTATTGATCCCAAGCTTTGTATAAAATGTTCGGCCTGCGTGAATGCCTGCAAGTTCAAGGCCGTGAAGGGGGTATAAAAGATGAAAGAATCTCGCAGAGTCAATATTGATAATAAGGATATCCTGATCGAAGGAGAAAGGAATCTTCTTGAGCTTATACGCAAGGCTAAAATAGACCTTCCGACATTTTGTTACCATTCGGAGCTGAGCGTTTACGGAGCTTGCCGGTTGTGCATGGTGGAGGTAGAAGGCAAAGGGCTGGTTCCCGCCTGTTCCACCCCGGCTGATAACGGGATGAAAGTAAGGACTAATACCGAAGAGATACGCAAGATGCGCAAGATCATCGTGGAGCTGTTACTGGCCAGCCACGACCAGGGATGCCCGACATGTTATAAGACTAATCATTGCCAGCTGCAAAGCCTGGCCCGTAGGATGGGTATCGAGAAAGTCCGTTTCGCCAGCAAAAGCCGGCAGCTGCCTCTGGATAAATCCTCGCATTCGCTGGTGCGCGACCCGAACAAGTGCGTCCTTTGCGGGGATTGCGTGCGGGTATGCTCGGAGATCCAATCGGTAGGCGCGATCGATTTCGCGCATCGCGGATCGCAGGCCACGGTCATGCCTTGTTTCGGCAAGGACCTGGAGAGCGTGGAATGCGTTTACTGCGGGCAATGCGCCAGGGTCTGCCCTACAGGCGCTTTGACCCCGAAATCCGAAGTGGAACCGGTATGGAAGGCTTTGAACAACCCGGGGCTGACGGTAATAGCGCAGATCGCTCCGGCAGTGCGCGTTTCCATCGGCGAGCTCTTTGGCCTGGAACCCGGGGTCACCTCTACCGGACAGATCGTGGCAGCCTTGCGGCACATGGGTTTTTCCAGGGTTTTCGATACTTCATTCACCGCTGATCTCACGGTAATTGAAGAGAGCAATGAATTTATCAAGCGTATAGAGAAAAATGAGAATATCCCGCAATTCACTTCCTGCTGCCCGGCATGGGTTAAATTCATGGAGCAGTATTATCCCCAGATGCTCGGTAATTTATCCAGCTGTCGTTCCCCTCAGCAGATGTTCGGTTCTTTAAGCAAAGAGATGCTGGCAGGGTCTTTGGGCATCAAAAAAGAGAATATAATAGTGGTTTCGATCATGCCCTGCACCGCCAAGAAATTCGAGGCCAGAAGGCCGGAATTCGAGACTGACGGGGTTAGGGATGTCGATTATGTCCTGACCACCCAGGAGATCGCCAGGATGATCGAGGAATCCGGGCTTTATTTCACTGAGCTGGAGCCGGAATCATTCGATCTGCCTTTCGGATTCAAGACCGGGGCAGGGGTGATCTTCGGTAATTCCGGAGGGGTGAGCGAGGCTGTCCTGCGTTATGTGGCGGAAAAGTTGTCCTGCGAGAAACGCGATAATTATGAATTCAGCGCGGTGCGCGGCGAAGATGGTATCCGTCAGGCAACTCTGACCGTTAACGGCAAAGTATTAAGATTGGCGGTGGTCAGCGGACTGGCTAATGCCCGCAAACTCCTGGAAAAGATAAAGGCTAAAGAAGCGGTCTTTGATCTCGTGGAAGTGATGGCTTGCCCGGGCGGCTGCATCGGCGGCGCGGGACAGCCGGTATACCGCGACCCGGCGGTGAAAAGGAAACGGACCAAAGGGCTTTACGAGAACGACAAGATGCTTGAACTTCATAAATCCCAGGAGAATCCTTATGTCGCGGAGTTATACCGGGATTTCCTGGGCAGTGTCGGCGGCCAGAAAGCGCATCACCTGCTGCATACCGTTTATAAGACCCGCAAACGGATATTCGAGGAAGGGGTGACTGTAAACGCCTCGGTCGAGGACAAAAAGGTGGAAGTCGATGTCTGCTTCGGCACAGGATGTTTCCTGAAAGGGGCGCAGAAACTTTTGCGCAGCCTTTTGGCGCACATACGCGAAAAAGGATTGAATAAGAACGTGGAGATCAAGGCGTCCTTTTGTTTTGAGAAATGCGACCGCGGGCCGGTGGTCAGGATCGCGGATGAGGTGATCGAGCAGGCTACTTTCGAGAAGGTCAGGGAAACGATCGATAAGAGGTTAGCGGGATATATTCCCGCCGGGGAGAGGAAAGATGCGGGATATTGATCCGAACCAGGTTGTTTTTACTTTAAACGCCCGCTGCCGGGATTGCTACCGTTGTTTGCGCGTCTGTCCGGTAAAGGCTATACGCATGCATAACGGCCAGGCCTGCGTTGACGAGCAGCGCTGTATCGCCTGCGGCACGTGCATACGCGAATGCCCGCAGAAAGCTAAATCTTTCCGCTCGGACCTGGAAACCGTGGGAAAAATGCTGGCTAACGGTTACGCGGTGGCGGCAAGCGTCGCGCCTTCGTTCGCCGCGGAATTTTCCGAATGGCAGAGAAAACGCCTGGCTTCGGCTTTAAGGAAACTGGGGTTTAAATATATCGGGCAGACTTCACAGGGCGCGTGGCAGGTAAGCCAGGCGGTCCTGAGATCGGTCAAAGACGGCCGCAAGGGGTTGTGTATTTCCACGGCCTGCCCGGCCCTGATCAACTATGTTGAGAAATACCGCCCTGAATTGGTCAATTATCTCATTCCGGTGGTCTCTCCGATGATCGCGCACGGTAAGATGTTAAAGTCTAAGCTGGGCCCGGAGAGCAAGGTGGTCTTTATCGGGCCGTGCATAGCCAAGAAATCCGAGATACAGCGCCCGCAGAACGCGGGGATAGTGGACGCGGTACTTACCTTTAACGAGCTTCTGGAGTGGTTTGAGAAAAAGGGGATAAACCTGTCCGCCTGCGAAGAGAGTAATTTTGACGAGGATCCGGTGGATTGCTCCCAGCTTTTCCCTTTACCCGGAGGGTTGATCAAAAGCGCTGGGCTTATTGACAACGGACTTAAAATTGAGCTGGTCCAGGCCAGCGGCCCGGATAACATCAAAGAATTGCTGGATTCAGTCCCGGGGAACCGGGATTATTTCCTGCTGGAACCGCTTTTTTGCAGCCATGGATGTATAAACGGCCCGGGGATGAATACGGAAAAGAATATTTTTGAAAGAAGGCAAAATATAATCGATTATTCCGCCGGGGCAAACAGGAAGATCCCGGCTGTTATCGATCCCCAGACGCTGGGGACTGGTTACGCGGCCCAGGCCCGGTTTGGGCGCGAGGTATCCGAATCCGAGATACTGAATATACTTGAGCAAACCGGCAAATCCGACCCCGGCCAGCGGCTTAATTGCGGGGCCTGCGGATACGACAGCTGCCGGGAAAAAGCTATAGCTGTGGCCCAGGGTATGGCTGAACTGGAGATGTGCATACCTTATATGCGCAGGCTGGCTGAGCGCCGGACAGACCGGATAATCGAAACCAGCCCTAACGGGATCGTGATCCTGGATAAGGATCTGAATATGATCAGCATGAACCAGGCTTTTAAGACTTTCTTCTCCTGTTCGGATTCTCTCCTGGGAAAAAACATCTCTTGTGTCATCGACCCCGCGCCTTTTGAGAAGATCGCCGCCGGTATGGCCGATAATATTGAACTGACGGCTTTTCACAAGGCCCATAAGATCGTCTGCCACGAATTATTCTACGCCCTGCGCCAGGAAAAACAGTACGCGGGGATCTTTGTTAATGTTTCGCATCTGCAGGATAATGAGCATAAGCTTAAACAGATCAAATCCCAGACCCTGAACCAGGCCAAGGAACTCCTGGAGCACCAGATAAAAATGGCCCAGAATATCGCAATGTTCCTCGGGGAGAGCACGGCCAGGGGAGAGGAACTGGTGAACAAGTTGATGGCCTTAAGCCAGGATGATGAAGAAAAACCCAATAAGCCTTAAGAAATATATCGGTATTATTCCGGCCCAGGGGATCAAAAACCAGGCCAGCGTATGCGGGGACCTTGTTTCCTGCGACCGGAACGATGAGGCCACCACCATAGTCCTTTGCGACGGGATCGGCAGCGGGATCAAGGCGAATGTGGCGGCGACCATGTGCGCTTCGCGCCTTTTGGAGCTGATCCGTTTAGGGTTTTCCTTAAGGCAGGCCTGCGCGAAATTAGTGGATACCATGCATGAGGCCAGGAGCGCGGACATCCCGTTTGCCGCGTTCACCGTCTGCCGGATCCTTAATGACGGCCACGCCACAATGATCTCTTATGAAATGCCTTCCGCGGTGATCGCCGAAAAATTCCGGGCGTATATCCCCAAACAAAGATTTTCCGCTTTAGGCGCCGAGGTTATTTCCGAGGCGAATTGTTTTCTTGAGCCGGGCGAAGGGATCTTTCTGTTCTCCGACGGGGTAACCCAGGCGGGAATGGGCGGCGCGTTCAAGACAGGATGGGGCGCGGAAGGCGCGGCTAATTACATAAACGCCTGCATCGACACAAGGGTCGCCTTAAAAGATATCCCGGAAATGATCCTGGAAAAGGTACGACATTATTCCGGTCCGTCTTACGGCGACGATACCACAATATTGTTTATTTCCTGCCGCCAGGCCAGGCAGCTGCATCTATTGACCGGACCGCCTTCGGATAAAGGCCAGGACCGTAAAATAATGGAACGTTTTATGGCCCTTAACGGGGCTAAAGCGGTTTGCGGCTCGACTACCGCTGATGTGCTCGCCCGGTACCTGGGAGCGCAGGTAAAATTAAAAGAGGTGTCTGAGGCTTACTATAAGCCTCCGCAGTATGAGATCAAAGGGATCGACCTGGTAACCGAGGGGGTCATTACCCTGAATCAGGTTTATAATATCCTTGAAGAGAATCCGGAGAGCCTGGATAATGAATCCTGCGTTTCTCAATTATGCGTGTTTTTGCGGGACGCGGACGCGGTCAACCTTATGGTCGGCGCCGCGTCCAATCCCGGGCACCGCGATATTGTCTTCCGCCAGATGGGGCTTCTTCCCCGGCAGGTGATAGTGCAGTTGTTAGCCGAGAAGCTTAGAAAAATGGGCAAGCTGGTCACTATCGAGTACGTTTAACTTCCCCCTAAGAAAAAAGTTTACATCCAGCCGATTAAGTTATAGAATATAGGCAATAAGGTCCAGCAGAAAAAGGAGAGGGCTATGCGTTTATTTATTGTTCCGTTGATCGTTCTGTTATTCACTTTATCCGGTTGCGCCGGCGTGGAAGATATGCAGGCGACCCAATTGCGGATAATTTCCCTGGAAAGCCAATTCCAGCGCCAGGACGCGGCGGTTAAAAGCCTGAGCGAGAAAGAGCAGAGTTTAGAGCTTAAGGTCCAGGAGAATCAGGAAAAGACCGAGGCCGCGCTTAAAGAAACCCGGGCAAGATTAGAAGAAACGCATAGTAAGGCCAACAGCCAGTCCAAAAGATCCCGGGAAGAAAAAACGGTCATAAAAGTCCCGAATGCCGGACAGATCCAGACAGCTCTGAAGAGCGCGAAATTCTATAACGGGGATATTGACGGTAAGATCGGGCCGCGGACAAAAGACGCGATCAAAGAATTCCAGAGAGCTAATCAGCTTAACGCTGACGGGGTCGTAGGCAGCGAAACCTGGGCGATCTTGGGTAAATATCTGGAAGAGGGGTAATAGAATCAGCTGGAAGCACTTAACCGATTTATCCGCAATTATTTATAGATAGAATAAATTTAAGCTGTATCTTGACAAAGTCTGTTCCATCGGTTATATTTATCTTATAGTACCGCAGTATAATAATATAATTCCTTAACTACTCAAGCCACGGAGTCTGATCAAGCGTATTGATGAGAAGCCGTGTTTTTTTTAACCAATAAAAACTATGTTTATAAAAGTATTTAATAACTCAGGGGGAAAAGCATGATCCGGAAGATTATCGCGTTCTTGATAAGTTTCTGTTTCTTATTCGAACAATGCGGATTTGCCCAGGTGGCAAATGTCTTTGATCTTTCCGGCGCTCTTTCCAGTGTATCCTCAATAGACAAATTCCGTCCTTTGCAGCTGCGCTCTATAGCTTATGATCGGTCCCATAACGGGTTTGACCTTTTATTGGACAAAGGGGACCTGCGTAACATAAAGCCGGGTCAAGCCCAGGATGAGGCTGAGAAATTAATGGAATATTTCCGCATAGGCGTAAGCCTGCCGAACAGTATGTTTTGGGTCAATCTCCGGCCTGATGGCCAAGAGGATATTATCGACCCGGAACTGGCTAAGACTGATCTGGGAAAAGTCTTGCTTCAGGCTGATCTGGAACTTAAGAAGGATATGGCCAAGGCTACCTCTCCGCAGACAACTGAAGGCCGGAAATACTGGAAAAAACTATATGAAAAAGCGGAATCTATCTTCGGCAGCCAGAAGATAGATATTCCCACGCTTACCAGGCCGTGGATAGTGCCTGGAGAGATAATCGTCAGGCAGGACAGCGACAGCGCTTATGTTTATAAAGCCACCCTGAAAGTGATGCTGGAGCAGGATTACCTGAAGAACTCAGCTACTTATGGTTTTGATGACCCGCGTTTAAAAGAACTCAACGAATACTCTTCGGAATTGATCCGGCAGTTGATAATCCCCCCATTGACCAAAAAAGTAAATAGCGCCAGAACTTACGCGAATCTCCGCCAGGTGTATTATTCATTGGTGCTGGCGCAGTGGTTCAAACAGAATTTTAAAGGTTCTCAATCCGGATACGCGTCCGGAATAAACAAAAAAGACCTCTCCGGGCTTACTTCCCGTTCTGCCTGGTCTAAAGAAACATATTTCAAGGCCTACCAGAAATCTTTTGCCGAGGGCGAATATAATACGCAGGAAACCGTGAGCGGATTGAAGGGTGTGACCATCCGCAGGTATTTCAGCGGAGGCATCACTCCTATGCTGCCGGAAGGGATGAATGTCCCGGACGGAGGTATAAGACCGTCAGGCAAATTCTCCCGCCCGGATAAACTGGTGGAATTAGAATTCAGTCTTGGCGGCATAGCTGTGGTCCCGGATACTAAGACTGTCTTGGAAGGCGTCATCGAGCGGTATAAAAAATTGCCAAAAACATATGCGTTGGTGCTTACTGATCACGAGATCGACGCGGTGTTCAACGCGATATTGAATAAAGAACCGGGGGCAGGCGTGTTGTTAGAACAGATCGGCGCTCGGAAGTTGAGTAAAGACACAAACGACCGGTTCAATAAGAAGTTTATGCCGATATTCAACCGGGAATTCGAAGAATTCAAAATGGATTCTCCTGCCAGCCTTGACGGCGGGGAGGTTGCCGCGCAAGGCCTCAAGAACCTGGCAGATCCGCGGGTTGAACGCACGGATGCTTTGAAGTATTTCATCATTTTGTCGCGGTTGGGCGATCCGAATAGATCGGAAGTCGTGACCAACGCCCGGCAGACCCTGAAAAGCGCCCTTGATAAACAGGAGAAAAAGATCGGGCTGGACCAGAATGAACTGAAGATCCTGGAAGCGGCAAGGGATTTTTATCTTAAGATAACTGCCGCCGCGGATAAGTTTGAATTGAACGGAGAAAAAGTAGACGGCAAAAATGTGAGCAAGCTGGTGTTTTTAGGCGGAGTGCAGGATTTTGTTACGGTAACTTCCGCGTTAGACCAGACATTCGGGTTGACCGACGCTCAGAAAGCGAAGAAAACGCTTATCGGGCTATTGCCGAAATCCGCAGCTAAGCAGAATACGTCTGAAAAATCCCTTAATGCCCAGGTGATCAAGTATCTGACTACGATCCGGGGTATTGACCAATTGTTGAAGATGCCGGGGATCGGCCAGGAGCCTGTGAACGCCGCGGATGGGGGTATGGTTGACCTTACTGTTGCGCAAAGAGCGGAAATATTAGCCGCGGCTTACCGGGTTATCTGGGGCGGAAGCGTTAATCGGACATTGGAGAAGGATTGGACTGACGGGGAATTGCGCGAGCTTGCCAGAATATTAAACGCGTATCCGTTGGATTCCCTGACTAACAGGATCGTCCAGTATGTACTCGGGATAAACCGGGGGAATAACGCCCATCAGGCAGTCCGGATGATCGAGCAGATTATTATTGACCGCGCCAGGGGGTATGAAAAGGGGATGGAATTAACGGCGAAGATCATCAACGGGATGTTTATTATCAATTCTTTGAATAAGCAGATCTTTGAGGCCAGCGGCACGAAGTTCATTGAAACCGATAACAATCCCCTCAAGGAAGATCTAAGAAGGCAGAGCGAAGAGGCAAAACATGTTGTTTTCTGGGCGGCTGATGATCTGCGGGCTATGCCTTATGCCAAGAACGCGCCGGCCCTTACTTACGGGCAGCTGAACGGTCTGGGAGATGATGATATCGTAGTCAGCCGTCAGGCCAAGAAAACACACTGGTATCTGGCGATAACAAAAGCTGAAGCCCTGCGGCAATTCAGTTCTTTCGACAAAGAAGTGGATATGCGTAAGGTTTTTAACGAGTATGACTTTTTCTCGGTGAGAAATTTGCGCAAAGATTTGGAGGATAAGACCCGCGCTGACGGCGGTAAAGTAAGGGTAGAGGCATTGAGATATTTGATGAATTCTGATCTTATGATGCGGGAATTTATCGCCAAATATTTCGGCGGCCTTAAGGGAAATTACGCGCGTTATGGAATATTCGACCATTTATTTTCCGGGGCTATCGATAAGTTGGGGGGTAATGACCAGTTCGTTGACACTAAGGACCTGAATAATCCCGCCGAACGGGATATAGTCGAAAAGGCTGTGCGTTATCTTTTGGATAAGAATATTCAGACAGTAACAGATGGTATGCCTAGTGATTTAAACGACGCGCAGCTGCTTAGTCATGCCAGGGATAATATAGAAAAATATCTATTGGACCAATATAACGCGAAGAAGATCTCGGATGAGATATACAAAGACGCGCTGGCTAACACATATAAAAATATGAAAAGCTGGTCAACCGATCCAAGTATTGAAAACCTATCGCCTGAAACCAAGGAAGCTATTTTGCAGGCGATCAGGGATCAACGGTGGAAGGATATAATTGAAGTGTTCCGCCAGGAGATCACTTTCGGAACTGCCGGGATAAGAGGAAAGGCGGCTTTAACTGAGGATGAGCTTAACCTTTTGAATGTGGACGGGCCTAAGGCCAAGATATTGAAAGGCCCTAATACTATCAATGATATCGTATTGTTGCGATATACCACAGGTGTAGCGCGTTACGCCAGGGAAAATGGCTTGCATAAAGTGGCTATCGGATACGACAGCCGGATCGGCGGAGAGAAATTCGCGGAAATGATCGCTCAGTGTTTTATAGGGCAATCGAGCCCCGATTATCAGTTTACCGTGTATCTTTTTGACGAAGCCAGCCCGTTCCCTGAACTCTCCTTTGCGGTTACTACAAAAGAAGTCGGGGCTGATCTAGGGATCTTGGTTTCAGCAAGCCATAACCCGGCGGAATACAACGGCTATAAGATAACCGATGAGACCGGTTCCCAGCTTCCGCAAGCCAAGAAAGGCAAAGTGGTCGAGGCTATAGACAAAACCACTACCGCGGATATAAAACTAAAGAAGCTCGAAGAAGCCGCGGAAGGTGAATTGATCTGGTTGGGAAACAGTAAGCCGATCGCAGGCAAGGATTATAAGAATGTCGATGTGAGTAATCCAGCGTATTTCATCGATATGCATACTTTGCATGTTAACCAGGTGAAGAAATTTATCCTGGATAAAGGGATCGTTGAAAGGCAAAAGAATAATATTAAGATCGGGTTCTCAGCTTTTAATGGCGCGGGGTATAAAGCTGTTCCGAGATTATTGAATGAATTAGGTTTCGAAAATTTTAAGACTATTGCCAAACTGCAGGAGTTGAACGGCCTTTTCCCGGCGTTCGGCAGGGGGGAACAACCGGATCCGGGTGATCCGATATCCGCTGATATCGCTGTGCGGGAATTTATCGCTGAACACGGCCAGAAAGCCTTTGACGAGTTGGATATTTTATTCGGCACAGATCCTGACGCCGACAGAATGGGGTTGATAATCAAGGTCCCGGAGCGCCTGCAGCAGTTGTTCGGTAAATACCGGCTGCTTTCGGCGAACGATGTCTGGACGCTTTTAATATGGTACCGCTTGAAGAAAAAACAGGAACTGGGCCTGCTTCAGGAGCCTGAGAAACACTATATTACGTTCAGCCATGTGACCACGGACGCCCTTGAGGCTACAGCGGGATTATTCGGTGTCCGGTCATTGGGCGAGATGCATGATAAGAACGGTGTCAAAGAGACAGGCGATTACCTGAATGGAAGAAGATCGTGGGTAGGATTCACTTATATCGCTGATTTCGCCAATAAGATGCGCGTCAAAGGAATGATAAACGAAGCTGGAGCTGAAGAATCAAACGGTTTTAGTATTTTAGGTGGTTCGGTCAACGAAGGGGATGTCTTGGCAGATGACGGTCATGTTAATGATAAGGACGGGACCCTGGCCGGTATCCTGGCGGTAGAAGTGGCGGCTTACGCCAAGGAGAACAATACTACTATATTTGAATTGCTGGATGATATTTATCGTCAGACCGGTCATTATGCGACCGCGAATAAACCATTGCCGCGCGTGGGTTCATTTGAAGGCGCTGAAGGCATAACCGAGAAGATAAATTTGCTCAAAAAAGCGCAGAAATGGATGAAATCGGTGGGTGATGGAGAACCCCTGGTATTGGGTGGTAGAAAAGTGATCGGCGCGGTAGAGTTTAAATCCGGGCGTTATGATAAACAGCATTATCCCGGGTTCCCGGATGAAGGGATAAGATTTTTCTTCCAGGATCCCGATCTGAAACCTGGATATGATTTCTTTCAAAGCAGGAATTTTATCACAATACGGCCTTCAGGGACATCCCAGACCATCCGTTTCTACACTCAAATATATTCCAGCCCTGAAAATCTGACGGATAAGAATAAATATAATAATTATTCTGAAGCAGAGAAGATAGCGCTATCCGCGCAAAAAGAACTGCTTTCCGCGGTTGGGTTGACGAAGTACATACCCATGGTGGATGAGCAATTGAGTAAAATGGACGGCGGCGCGACAATAGAGGAACAGGCGGGCAGGATAGCCCGCGTCCTGGGGGTCACGGACGTTAAGGCCAGGGATGCGATCGTTGGGAGTATGAACAAGAATATGCTTCTGAACGATTTTTCTGAGTCAGTAGGGATCAAGAAGGATAAGGCTCTGGAACTTATGATCAGCGCCGGAATGGCTCTGCGGGCCGGGGACGGGTATTCCCTTATCCCGGATTTCTACAGTTACACTAAACTCGATCAGCTTGTGAAATCGCTCGTGGCCGCGTCCAGCAATCCGAAAATGGTAGATTTGAGCGTGATCAGGCTGGAGCGCATAATCTTTAACTCGGTCTATGCCGATAAATTCGTTTCAGCTCTTTCCGGATTCAATCCGCCGTTCTTGGTAGCGCAAAGGCTGGGACAGGCGAATATATTCCCGTTGGTGGTGGATTTCTGGAAGCAGAACCATTTCTTGAAATTAGCGTCGTCCGAGAAAGTCCTGTTGACAGCGGATAAGATCATCAATGACTCGGCGTTAAGGTATTACCGGCGTAACGGCGTAAACGCCGATTTCAGCCTTCCTTTCGGCGTGTCTGTTGACGGCGCGGGATTGAGGTATCTTGTTGAATATCAAAAGGCGGTCATGTTTGATATGGCCAGGGGGCAGTTCAATTACCGGGGAACAGGCACTAAAGAAACGGTGAAGCAGTTCTTTGACGGGTATTTCATGCCTGTCTGGTACGGGAAGATCCGCGAGTTTGTCGCCCAAGAGTTTAACGGCGGCAGATCATTGAAGGCCATAGTCTCCAACGGTATAGGCGCTAATGACCAGTTCATGTGGTCATTGGTCGAGATGTATAATCTTAATAAACCAGCAGACGCTCCGGTATGGCATCATATCGTCACTGCCCGCGATCTGGTCAAACTTCAGGGCTTGGACCCGGATAAAACATTGTGTATCGATATTTCTCGTTCCGGCAGCACGTGGGAAGGGGTTGAGGCTGCCATAAGGATGGTGAATATGGGCTTTACCAAGAGGATAACCCTGGCGAACGGCGGTGAGCTTGTGGATATAGCCAAAGCTCCAGGTGTTTCTTCGCTGGTAGTGGATATGAACCCGGCTATCGGAGGCAGGAATATGCCCCGCAAGACCACTATTTATTATACGGCGCAGACCGTGGTCGGGATGTTCTTGCCGCAGATGGATTCCAGGGTATTCGCGGGATTGAACCATGAATTCGACGCGGCGAATGATTTCGCCGATATGAACAGCATGGCTCTGGCCGCGGGGAGATTCCTGCATGCGGCTATGAAACTACAGGACAGGGAACACGTAGCTTTTATAACCAATTCCCGGCAATTAAAGCTGATCGGTTCAGAATGGGGCCAGTATGTGATGGAAGGCTGTAATAAGGAAGATATAATCTCTCTGGCTATGCATGACCTTAAAGAGCCGGAATATGTCCTGCGTAATCTGGCGCAGAGCCCCGCCGGAAAGATCACGATCGGCATGGCGATCCTGGATAAAGCCCAGCCTACTTATAATTCCGACCTGGCCAGGGTCTCTGAACTCAAGGCGGTTATGCCGGTAATGCTGTTCACTATTGATACCTCGGATAAAGCGTATAATCCTGACGGACTGAAAGGCATAAGTCAGAAACAGCAGGCGGCGTTTGATATCCTCTGGACTGATCTGGTAACTGTGTTCACCTCGCTTTTGCGCGTAGACGCTAATTCCAATCCTAACGTAAAAGATGTCCGCGAAATGACCGCGGAATATGTGAAAGGGTGGAAGGGCACAGGAGAAAGATATTCTTCGGACGCGTTGGGAAGAGGAGAGGCCGCGTTGCTTTTAAGCGCCGGCGAACCGCAGGATCCGAAAATAGGAGTGACTGAGAAACAAGAATCGGTTACTGGTATTGATGACGCGCGGGAACTCGGCAGGAAGGCGGCTGCGGACCTGAAAGCCAAAGGTTTGGCCGGGGGAAGGAACCGGCTGAATATCTTTGCCAGCTCGGACGCCACGGCTTTATTCGCGGATGAATTAAGGAACCAGACATATGCCCACGAACTGGCTAAGACATTAGGGTGGATAATCGATACCGGCACATATCCTTTGCGGGCGCACAAAGGGCATGAGGCTACCTTGGCGTATTCGACCGATCCGGCCCGGCCGCTGCTGGCCAATAAAAGCATAGATATATTCCTGAATGTGCGCAAGCTCGGCCCGGAAGCGTTTTATGATACGTCGTTCAAAACGATAATCAAGGCGCATGAAGATGTTAACGGCGCGAATATCCATCAGACCAATGATTCGATGACTTTCCCGAACATCCAGAAGGCCGCGCAGGTCTCGCCGACCATCCTCCTTGAGTTCCAGGAGATGAACAGCGATATAGGGCGGGTAATTTCGGCTTTTTACGCCGCGTTCCTGGATGAGTTAGCGGCCAGTAAGCGCGCGGATAATATTAAAGATGACGGGTATTTTGGTAAATTGCTCGAACAGCTGAAGGCTGACAATACCCCTCAGTCCCAGCGTATCGACGCGGCTAGAGTGTTAGCCGATAGAGGGTACCGTCCGGCGATAAGGCCGATGATCTCGACTTTACGTGATGTCGCTGGCCCGCAAAACAAGCTGCAGATTGCCAACTCTTTGGTGAAATTCGGACCCGCGGCGATCGATGATCTGGAAGCGGCGGTAAAGAGCGAAAACAATACTATGGTGAAGGATATTCTGAAAGATGTCCTGCGCAGGATAAAGTCAAAAGATATTTCTTCAAAACGGCCCGCGGACAAAGCTGACGGCGGATTGAATATAGACCCGGTGTTAGTTGAGGAAATGGTCGCGAAGAACCTTGAGATGTTCAATAAGAGTCCGGAATGGATGCGGCTTTTCGGCCAGGCAAAGGAGTACGACTGGAAGAGTCTCCAGGGTGTGTGCACAAGCCGGGGGGAGATCGAGATCCTTTCCGGTTATATGCAGGAAGAACATGCCTGGAAGGCAGGGTTTATCTACTATTCAGGCAATGTGGGGATAAAACCCAATTATAACCATGAAATAATAGGTAATTATTTCATGATCAAGCAAGTCCTGGAAAAAACTTTCCGCGCCTTGGATGAACGACTCGCGGCTGTTCCGGCAGCCCAGGAGGCGAATAAAGGCGGCGCAGACAAGGCTGACGGAGGTATTTCAGAATACGACCCGGCAGAATTGGAACAGCATATAACCTGGCTGGGAAGCGAACTTAAAGAGAATGACGTTAACAGGCGTCTGGATGCCGCCCGGGAATTGAGTGAATTATTCTTCAAAGAAGGCGGCAGGGCGCGGGTGTCAGTTGAGCTTTTAATGATCAGCGCTTTAAATGACCAGGCTGACGCGGTCCGGTTTATTGCGATCGATACGCTGGGAAAAGGCAAAAGCGGCAGCGCGGTTATTCCGCTTGTGCGTTTTGTGATCCGGTCCATGTCGCAAGAGGCGGATACCCGGACAAGAATGGACGCGGTAATGGCGTTAGGGATGATCGGCGATAACAAGGCGGTCCCGGCGTTGGTACGGGTTTTGAAGGAAGATCCGCAGGTGGAATTAAAGGCCTATGCGGCGTATTCTTTGAGCGAGATCGGGTCTGAGGTCTCCCGGCAGCCTTTATTGGAAGTCCAGTATGATCAAGCTACTCCGGAATTTCTGCGTCAAGCGATTGAAGGCGCGCTTATTAATTTAGGCAAGCACGATGGTATGAATAACCTGGACGGCGGCAGTAGCATAACTTTGGAAGAATTTGACGCGTTAGCTAATTCCGATGATGCCAGGCTGGAGAGAGCAAGGATATTTACACAGAAACTTGTGGATATTTATTTAGACCCTGGAACTTTGTTGAGCGCTAATGAGCTGCGTGAAGGATTAAAAAGGGCTAATGATCGGTTCCAGCACTATGGAGAAATAAATTCACGTTACGTCTCCGATTGGGATTGGTTCTATGTAAGCGCGGCAATAGCATTTGTGCGAAATGAGGAGACTGGAGGTATGCGCCAGGACGGCGGCAGTAGCATAGCTTTGGAAGAATTTGACGCGTTAGCTAATTCCAGTGACACCAGATTAGGGGAATTCAGGGCATTTATACAGAAAATCTTGGGTTTTGAGTTGGAGCCGGTAAATTTAAATGTCAATTTGCTGCGTGAAGGGCTGAAAAGGGCCAACGATCTGTTCCAGCACTATGGAGAGATAAATTCGCGTTATGTTTCTGATGAGGATTGGTTTTATGCGGTCATGGCAATAGAATTTTTAAGAGCGGAAAAGGCCGGGGCCGCGCGCCAGGACGGCGGCATGGGGATATATTCAACTAGCGGCATGAAAAAGAACCTTGAAGATATCGGTTCTTATGATTACAAGAAAGCCCGGGATATTGCGATGATCCTGGCTAAACGCATCGGCCAGGGCGAACTCTCCGCGTATTTCGCCGGCAGGTTGACTGTGATCGGGGACGTATTCGTTGACGGACCGATAGCAATAGGGTATAAAGAGACGCCCTCTGATGCTATTACAATATTATCTGTTTCTTCAACTGAACAAAGGCAGAAAGGCGTCAGGGTTAATAATCTCTCTCCGATACAAATAAAGATAAATAAACTCAATAATGATATTGTATTGGTGGGGATTGATAAGCAGGTGGTTGTGCCGAGCGGGTTACCGGTAAGTAAGGCTGACGGCGGCAAAATGCCTACGGATGAACGTTTTAACCCGTGGGATACCGAGGGCAAGGTTCAACGGGAGGATATCGATAAATACAGTAGATCAGTGCGGGAATCCAGCAGCAGCTCCAGCGGAGAAGTGAATACCGGGGATAATGTTTTTGACGGCGGGGTCAAGGATGCCAATGAAGTCGGCGGTATTGATTTTCGCGGGATGCCGATTGTAAGCCAGCCGGCAATAGGTACTGTCAGGATACCGGTTATGCCGAATCTTATAGGAGCGGTCGCGCTGGAAGAACTGGATAAACAGTGGATGGGGATCCGTACTTCTATGGCTCAGGGCGAAATGCCTTATTTGAAGATCAAGGAGTATGTCGCCTGCTGCAACGCCAGGCCGGATAGCTCTAAACAGATCCAGGCGGTCACCAACTGCGTGGCGGATATCCTTAAGGCGGAAGAAGAGGACGCTTTGCCGACCTGCGGCCAGTTGAAAGAAATACTTGTTCAACTGGGATAGTGGACTGTTTAATTGGCAATGAGGGTGTGGTTATCTTACTGTGAATACGATAGTTAGAAGCAGAGGAACCGTCCCCTATTTGGAGAAATTATTTTGCTTGACAGCTATGCGCTAATTAGGTATTATCTACATAGGATATAACCTGCCATTACTTCAAGATTCACCTGAAATGACACCTTAAAATAATTTGAAAAGTGAGTGGTTTTATTCCCTCGTTGCTTCCTGTTTATTCCCATGATAAGTCTTTCGGATAATGCTTAAACCCAGATTGTTTTTGATCGATGCCACGGCTTTTTGTTACCGGGCATTTTACGCCGTACGCGGGCTTTCCACGTCATACGGCCAGCCGACTAACGCGATATACGGCTTTTTGAATATATTGAATAAGCTTTTAAAAGATAAGAAACCGCAGTACCTGGCGGTTTGTTTCGATGTTTCCCGCAAGACCTTCAGGTCGGAGAAGTTCGCCGAATATAAAGCCCAGCGCCAGGCTATGCCCGACGGGCTGAGCAGCCAGATCCCGATCATCAAAGAGATCATGGCGGCTTACCGCATTCCGGTATTCGAGCAGGAAGGTTTTGAGGCGGATGATATAATCGCCACTTTGGCCTGTAAGGCCAAGGCTGAAGGCCTGCCTTCCACGGTGGTAAGTTCGGATAAAGACCTGTTGCAATTGGTGGAAGAATCAGTCGATGTTTTTAATCCCCAGAAAGAAGAAAGCGTAACTTACGACATAGAGAAAGTCCGCGAGAAATTCGGGCTTGATCCGCGGCAGATACCGGATCTTATCGCTCTCAGCGGCGATACTATAGATAATATCCCCAAGATCCCCGGGATCAGCGAAAAAAAGGCCGTCGAGTTATTGGCCGAGTTCGGTTCTGTGGAGGAATTAATATCCAAGGCTGAGACTATAAAGCCGGATAAGCTTAAGGACGCGGTAAAGGCCAACGTTGAACAGATAAAGCTGAACAAAGAGCTGGCTTGCCTGGATAATAATATGAAACTGGATTTCAGCCTGGATATGGTCAAGGCCGCGGAGCCTGATTACCAGGAATTGTTCAAGCTTTTTAAACGCCTGGAATTCAAGGGTTTTCTAAAGAATCTTCCTGTAAGCGATGCCCCGGAAACGCCTGGTACAGGAATAGAGATCATTGATGACAAGGTCGTCAAAGCATTGATAAAGCCGGAGGATGAGCTTTTCCTCTATGGTAATGATCAGTCGGACCTGGCCTTTGGCTGCAAAAGCCTGTTCTTCAAGGTGGAGAATATCGGGCCGAACCTTAAAGCGGCATTGGCCGACAGCAAGATCAGGAAGATCGGGCATGACCTGAAGAAGATAAAGCTGGCGTTAGCCCGGGATGGCATAAAATTAGAAGGTTTGTTCTTTGATACAATGATCGCCGCTTACCTTATTAACCAATCTAAATCCGATTACGGACTGAATGAGCTGGCCTGGGATTATTTCGAGAGGTCGATCAAGCCCGAATCAATAACCTCTTCAGCCGGTTTAGAGCTTACAAAGAAATTAAAGCCGGAATTGGAAACGCGGTTGAAAGAAAAATCCCTGGAAAAGCTTTTTAGGGGAATGGAAATGCCTCTGGTCGAGGTGCTGGCTGAGATGGAGATCGCCGGGATAAAGCTCGATCTTCATCTTTTGAAAGAACTTTCCTCTGAATTGGAAAAAAGGCTGGCTGGGCTTATCTCGGATATATATGAAATAAGCGGATGCCAGTTCAATATAAATTCGCCCAAACAGCTCAGCGCCGTCCTGTTCGAGAAACTTAAGTTGCCCGTGATAAAAAAGACCAAGACCGGCCCGTCTACCGACGAAGAGGTCTTGAACAGGCTGGCCGGCCAGCATAAACTTCCGGCCGCGCTTCTGGAATACCGGCAGTTGACCAAGCTTAAAAATACCTATATCGACGCTTTGCCTGAATTGGTCGATCAGAAGACCGGAAGGGTGCATACTACTTTTAACCAGACCGGCACTGAGACCGGCAGGTTGAGTTCCAGCAATCCCAACCTGCAGAATATCCCGGTGAAGACCGACCTGGGCAGGAAGATCCGGGCCGCGGTGATCTCTTTCTTCAAAGAGAGTGTTTTACTGGCTTTCGATTATTCCCAGATAGAATTAAGGATCCTGGCGCATATGTCCAAGGACGAGGTTTTGCTGGAGGCGTTCAGGAAAGGCGATGATATCCATAAGAAGACCGCTTCTTTGATCTATGACGTGCCTGAGGACGCGGTCAGCGATGAAATGCGCGATACGGCCAAACGGGTGAATTTCGGGATAATTTACGGCCTGAGCGCTTACGGATTAAGCCGGGACCTGAATATCCCGCCTGACCAGGCCCAGGGTTTTATCGACGCGTATTTCGCCAGGTACCCTAAAGTAAAAGACCTGATCGACAAAGAGATAAAACAGGCTGAAGAAGACGGTTTTGTGACCACGATACTGGGAAGGCGCAGGTATCTTCCGGAGATAAATAATAAGAACCAGAATATCCGCATGCTTGCCCAGAGGCAGGCGGTGAATACTCCGATACAAGGCTCCGCCAGCGACCTGATCAAGCTGGCGATGGTTGATATACATAACGAGATCAAGAAAAGAAAACTTAAGGGGCAGATGATCCTGCAGATCCACGACGAACTGGTTTTTGACGTCGGTAAAGACGAGATCGCGGAGTTCGTTAAACTGGTCAAGGAGAGGATGGAACATGTCCTTGAGCTGGATGTCCCGGTAAGGGTCAGTATCAAACAGGGGAAGAACTGGTTGGAGATGCAAGAAATTGATCAACAGGCGGCCTGAGAACAATATTCTTTAATTATCCCTGCGCCTATACGCGGCGGTGATTTCTGCGAAATCACCTTGCAGGCTCCGGGATTAATTCGCGGACGGCTTTGGGGAAAGCCCAAGGCCTATGATTTACGTCGTAATGAGTGCGGTATAAACGCTCCGTAAATCATCCGCTCATTAAGGAGGGTCAGAATGAAGATCGCGATATGCGCAAGTGAGGTAGTCCCGTTTGCCAAGACCGGCGGGCTGGCTGATGTCGGCGGCGCTTTGCCTTTAGCCCTGGAGAAACTCGGCGAGGAAGTGCTCATAGTCATGCCCGGATATAAAAAAGTGCATGATCTGAAAACCCCGGCCATAAAAACATTAAAAGAAGGGATCTCCTATTCCCAGATCGGTAAAGGTATAAAGGTATATTTTATAGATAATGAACAGTATTTTAACCGGGCCGAGCTTTACGGCGATAAGGCCGGGGATTATAAAGACAACCTGGACAGGTTCGCTTATTACAGCCACAGGACTTTGGAATTATTGAAAGAGCTTAAATTCAAGGCGGATATCATCCATTGCCATGATTGGCAGTCAGCTTTGATCCCGGTGTATTTAAAAACCCTCTACGCCGGAGACGATTTTTATAAGAATACCAGGACTATATTCACCATCCATAATATCGGATATCAGGGATTGTTCGCCAAAGAGGAATTTCCCAAGCTCGGGCTTGACTGGGATGTTTTTACCATGGATAAGCTCGAGTATTACGATAAGGTCAATGTTTTAAAAGGCGGGATAATATTCTCGGACATGGTCAACACAGTAAGCGACACCTACAGCAAAGAGATCCAGACCAAGGAATTCGGTTTCGGGATGGAAGGTATCCTTAACCAGCGCAAGAGTTCGCTTTTCGGTATTATTAACGGGCTGGATTATTCCATCTGGGACCCGGCCGCGGATAGGAATTTAGTTAAAAGTTTTTCGCTTAAAGATATGGAAGGAAAAGCCGAGAATAAAGAAGCCTTGCAGAAGATGTGCAAGCTCCCGGTCAAACAGAATGTTCCTTTATTCGGGATCGTTTCCCGCCTGGCCCAGCAAAAAGGTTTTGATATCCTGGCGGAGGGGATCGATACGATCTGCAAGATGGACCTGCAGATGGTCATCCTGGGCACCGGCGACCTGAAATATCATCAGATAATGGAGTCAATGGTCAAGAAATACCCCAAGGTGATCTCTTTGAACCTGAAATTCGACGATGTTCTGGCTCACCGGATATACGCCGGCTCGGATATATTCCTGATGCCCTCAAAATACGAGCCTTGCGGTTTGGGGCAGATGATCAGCCTTAAATACGGGACAGTCCCGTTGGTCTTTAAGACCGGCGGCCTGGCTGATACTGTGAACAGCAAGAACGGTTTTGTCTTTGACAAGTACAGCAAAGACGAGTTGATCAATACCGTTAAAAAAGCGGTCAAGGCCTTTAAGGCGAAGAAAACCTGGCAGGAACTGGTGTCCGCGGGGATGAAATGCAACTTCTCCTGGAACGAGTCAGCCAAGAAATACGTGCAGTTGTATGAGAGAGCCAAAGGAAAATAAGAAATTGATCCTGGGGTTGACCGGGGGGTTCGGCACCGGCAAAAGCGCTGTAGCTAAGATCCTCGCCGGCTATGGAGCCCGCGTCATTGACGCGGATAAGATCAACCACAGCCTTATCGCCCGGTCCGCGCCGGTCCGTAAGAAGATCTTGAAGGAATTCGGCCGGGGTATTTTAAAGAATAACAGCGGCGTTATCGACCGGAGAAAACTGGGAAAGATAGTTTTCGCTGACCCGAAAGCGCTGAAAGTTTTGTGCGGAATAACTCATCCCGAGGTCATCTCCGAGGTTAAAAGGCGGATCAAGGCGGCCGAAAGCGGCGTTGTGGTGGTGGACGCGCCTTTGCTTATCGAGGCCGGGCTGGATAAGCTCGTGGATAAAATGATCGTGGTGGATCTTTCCCGCGGCAGGCAGTTAAAGAGGCTTGCCCGAAAAACATCCCTGTCTAGACCAGAGATCTTAAAAAGGATAGGCGCGCAATTATCCTTAAAGTCAAAGGTCCGTTTAGCGGATTTTGTAATAGATAACAGCGGCACAATCGCGAAAACCAGAAAACAAGTAGCGCTAATATGGAGGTTGTTGTGGAGAAGTTAGACATCAGTAATTTGAAAGAAATGAAGATCACCGAGCTGAACAAGCTGGCCAAAGAACTTAATGTCAGCGGGATCAGCGGCTTGAAGAAGCAGGACCTGATTTTCAAGGTTTTACAGGCGCAGGCTGAAAAAGAGGGCTTGATGTTCGGCGAAGGTATCCTTGAGATACTTCCCGAAGGGTTCGGGTTCCTCAGGTCGCCGAATTATAATTATCTTCCCTGCCCGGACGATATTTATATCTCGCCTTCGCAGATCCGTAAGTTCGATCTAAGGACAGGCGACACGGTTTCCGGGCAGATCCGTCCTCCCAAGGAAGGCGAAAAATATTTCGCGCTTTTGAAGGTTGAGGCGGTGAATTTCGAAAATCCCGAGGACGGCAAAGATAAGGTGCTTTTCGATAACCTCACCCCGGTTTATCCCAGGGAACGCTTTAATATGGAGACTACCCCGGGCGAGGTGTCTACCAGGATCATGGGTCTGTTGACTCCTTTAGGCAAAGGCCAGCGCGGTTTGATCGTCGCCCAGCCGTACAGCGGAAAGACCGTGCTTCTGCAGAAGATCGCCAACGCCATAACCGCCAATAACCCGGATGTCATACTTATCGTCCTGTTGATCGACGAGCGCCCGGAAGAAGTTACCGATATGCAGCGCCACGTAAAAGGCGAAGTCATATCTTCCACTTTCGACGAGCCGCCGGAAAGGCATATCCAGGTGGCGGAGATCGTCCTGGAAAAGGCTAAAAGACTGGTTGAGCATAAAAGGGATGTGGTTGTGCTTCTGGACAGCATCACCAGGCTTGCCCGCGCTTACAACTCGGTAGTCCCGCACAGCGGCAAGGTCCTCTCCGGAGGTATTGATTCCAACGCGCTGCAGAAACCCAAGCGTTTCTTCGGGGCGGCCAGGGCCATAGAAGAGGGCGGAAGCCTGACCATCATCGCCACCGCGCTTGTCGACACCGGCAGCCGTATGGACGAAGTCATCTTCGAAGAGTTTAAAGGCACAGGCAACATGGAACTGCAGCTGGACAGGAATCTTTTCCAGCGCAGGATATATCCGGCAATCGACATCAAGCGTTCGAATACCCGTCACGAAGAGCTGCTCTTGAAACCTGACGAGTTGACCAAGGTCTGGATACTGCGCAAGGTGTTGAACGAGCTGAATAACGTGGAAGCCATGGAGCTTCTGATCGAGAAACTGGCTAAAACCAAGACCAATGAGGATTTCTTGGGGTCGATGAATCAGAAATAAGTATGTACACCCCCAGCTGATCTGTCCGCAAAGTCGGTGGCCAGATCAATACGCCGGGGGTTAATTCGCGGACGGCCAAGGGCCTATAGCTTATGTCGCAGAGAATATAGGCTGGTGCTCCATAAGCTATCCGCTCATTAAGGAGAATCAAAATGAAAGACAAGATCCATCCCGCTTACAAAGATTGCACCATAGTCTGCGCCTGCGGCGAGACTATCCATACCCGCTCGACCAAGCCGAACATCCGAGTGGAGATCTGTTCGAAATGCCATCCGTTCTTTACCGGCAAGAGCAAACTGCTGGATTCGGCCGGACGCGTGGATAAATTCATGAAGAAGTACGCTAAGAAATAATCAGAGTCATGCTGGACAAACTGGAAAAGATAGAAAAACGATACGAAGAGCTGGAAAATCTTCTGGCGGACCACGATCTTATCGCTGATACCGAGCGTTATAACAAGCTGGTCAAGGAACTGTCGGACCTGAAAGACCCGGTGCTGCTTTACCGGGACTATAAGCGCCTGGACAAGGAATTGGCCGATCTTGAATCAATGCTTTCGGAAAAGCACGACCAGGAATTGATGGAGATGGCCCATAAAGAGCTGCCTCAGCTCAAAGAGCAGAAAAGCGCTCTGGAGGCGAAGCTTAAAAAGGCGCTGGCCGGAGAGGATAAGGACGCCGGAAAGAACGTGATCGTCGAGATCCGCCAGGGGACCGGCGGGGCCGAGGCGGCTTTGTTCGCCGCCGACCTTTACCGCATGTACACCAAATACGCTGTAGCCAAGGGATGGACGACCGAACTTATGTCCGGGCATCCCACTGATGAAGGCGGGTTCAAAGAGGTGGCTTTCAGCGTTAAGGGCCGTGACGCGTACCGTTGTTTGAAATTCGAGAGCGGGGTGCACCGGGTCCAGCGTGTTCCGCAGACCGAGTCCCAGGGAAGGATCCATACCTCCACGGCTACAGTAGTGGTCCTGGTCGAACCGGAAAATGTGGACCTGGTCGTAAATCCCAGCGACCTGAAGATAGAGACCTACAGGTCGTCAGGCCCCGGAGGCCAGCATATGCAAAAGACCGATTCCGCGGTAAGGGTCACTCACATGCCTACCGGAGTGGTGGTCGCCTGCCAGGATGAAAGGTCTCAGTTAAAGAATAAAAGCAAGGCGCTGAGGATCCTGGGGTCCAAACTCCTGGATATGAAACAACAGGAAGAATTCAAGAGGATCACTGACGCCAGAAGGGCGCAGGTGGGCACCGGCGACAGGAATGAAAAGATCCGCACGTATAATTTCCCTGACCGCCGGGTTACCGACCATCGCATAAATTTCACTTCCTTCCAGCTGGAATCGATCATGGAAGGCGAACTGGGCGAATTCTCCGAGGCCTTGATCAAAGCAGCGCAAGAGGCCGCGGAAGAAAACAACTGATCCGGAATATGGACGAGAGAGAATTGTTATTCACGGATATCCTGGGATGCGACAGGGTTTCCCTGTACCTGAACAAGCGCCTGCCGCTGGGCAAAGACGCCGGGGTTAAAATATCCCAGGCGTTGAAAAAAAGGATCCAGGGCGAGCCGTTGGAATATATCCTGGGTAAGTCCGGGTTCATGGGGTTGGAATTCAAGGTTAACCAGGATGTCCTTATTCCCCGGCAGGATACCGAAATACTGGTCGAAACCGCCTTGGAGCTTATAAAAGATAAAACCGGGCAGGGTAAACCGTCCGGGATTTTGAATATCCTGGATATAGGCACCGGCTCAGGGTGTATCGCCGTATCGCTGGCTAAATTTTGTCCGCAGGCCGTTATTACCGCAGTGGATATATCCCCGAAAGCCCTGGATGTCGCTAAAGAGAACAGCTTATTGAATAACGTTGGCCGGAATATAGATTTTGTCCGCGCGGATCTGTTCGACTCAGACCGGATAACGCGCGCGGGATACGACCTTATTATCAGCAATCCTCCTTATGTCGGGCTCGATGAGATAGGCGCGCTCGCCCCGGAAGTGAGGTGCCAGCCGGAGATCTCTCTGTATGCCGGGGAAGACGGGCTGGATATATACCGCAGGTTGATTCCGCAAGCGGCGGATTATCTTAAGCCCGGCGGTTTTCTCTGCCTGGAAGTAGGTTACAGCCAGATGGAAAAAGTAAAAGGTATTTTCAAGTCTGTTGAGAAATTTACGGTAAAAAAGATGGTCAGGGATTATAATAATATAGAACGGGTCATTTTAGCCCGGATAAACGCCTCAGCTTGAAGCTGACTAATGAGAGAGGAAAATGGATAAACTGGTCATTGAAGGAGGGGTAAGGCTTAAAGGGGATGTGGTGATCTCCGGTTCCAAGAATTCGGTCCTGCCGATAATGGCGGCGACTTTATTGACTGACGAGCCCTGCCTGATCAAGAATGTCCCGAACCTGCGGGATACCAATACTATGGTAAAGATCCTGCGCTCTCTGGGAAAATCCGTTGAATTCGAAAAAGGCGTTCTGCATATCGGACCGACAAAAACGATCAGCTGTATTGCCGATTATAAACTGGTTTCTACCATGCGCGCGTCTTTTTGCGTGTTGGGGCCGCTTTTGGGAAGATTCAAAAAGGCGAAGGTTTCTTTGCCCGGAGGCTGCGTTATCGGCGTCAGGCCTGTAGATCTGCATTTAAAGGGCCTGAAGGCTCTGGGGGCTTCAATTGATATCGAATCCGGTTATGTCGTGGCTAAAGCCAGCCGACTGCGCGGCGAACATATGTATCTGGGCGGCGAATACGGTTCGTCGGTCCTGGCTACCGGCAATGTGATGATGGCCGCCTGCCTGGCCCAGGGCAGGACCGTTATCGAATCAGCCGCCTGCGAGCCGGAAGTCGCCGACCTGGCGGAATTCCTGATCAAGATGGGCGCGAAGATCAAAGGCCACGGCACGCCGATCATCGAGATAGAAGGGGTCAAACATCTGCGCGGCTGTCAGCATACCATAATCTCCGACCGGATCGAAACCGGGACATTCATGCTGGCTTCTTTGATCACCGACGGGGAGATCAACATCAAGAACGCCTCGGTAAATCATCTGGGCGCGATAATCGATAAATTAAAAGACTGCGGGGTATCCGTAGTTTGTTCCGCCGGCGGTATGAAATTGCGCCGGCCCAGAAAGATCAAACCGGTGAATATCACTACTTTGCCTTATCCGGGATTTCCCACGGATATGCAGGCGCAATTCATGAGCCTGATGTGCGTTACTCCGGGGATAAGCGTGATCACCGAAAAGATATACCCGGACAGGTTCATGCACGCGGCTGAGATGAACCGTATGGGCGCGCGTATCCAGAGAGAAGGCCCGCACGCGATCGTGGAAGGCGTGAGATCATTATCCGGAGCTCCGGTAATGGCCTCGGACCTGAGGGCTTCAGCGGGCCTGGTCCTTGCCGGACTGGTAGCCAGAGGGAAAACCTCGGTATCCAGGATCTATCACCTTGAACGCGGATACGAGAACGTAGAGCAGAAATTGCAGGCGCTCGGCGCCCGGATCTGGAGAGAAAAGGAATAAAAATGATCATAATGATCGATAATTATGATTCGTTCACCTATAATCTGGTCCAGTATTTCGGAGAGCTGGGCGAGGTTCTGCGGGTTTTTCGCAACGACAAAATAAGCGTCGGGGAGATCGAAAAATTAAGACCGGAGAAGATCGTGATCTCCCCTGGTCCGGGCAGGCCCGAGGACGCCGGGATCTCCTGTGAAATAATAAAAAGATTTTCTTCCAGGATACCCATATTAGGCGTGTGTTTGGGTCATCAGTGCCTGGGGCATGTATTCGGCGCTAAGGTTGTCCGGGCGAAGAAACTGATGCACGGCAAAACTTCAATGATCCGGCATAACGGCAAAGGTCTCTTTAAAGGCATGCCTGATTCGTTCAGCGCCACCCGGTATCATTCTTTGCTGGTTGATAATAAGGACCTGCCTAAAGACCTGGAGATAACCGCCTGGACCCAAGACCAAGAGATCATGGGGTTGAAACACCGCGGTTATCCGGCCTGGGGAGTGCAATTCCACCCGGAATCGATAATGAGTCAGGATGGCAGGAGAATACTCGCGAATTTCTTGAAGATATGATCAGGGAAGCTCAGGAGAAAATAAACTCGAAGGCTGACCTCACCGCGGATGAAATGGCCGGGGTGATGAATGAGATTATGAGCGGCAAGGCCGCGACCGCGGATATAGTTTCTTTCCTTACCGCTTTAAGCGAAAAAGGCGAGACTATTGAGGAGATAACCGCGGCAGCCTCGGTCATGCGCGCTCATTCCATCAGGATAAGACCGGAAAGCGCGATCGTTCTGGATACCTGCGGAACAGGCGGGGACAGGAAGAATACGTTCAATATATCCACCGCCGCCGCGTTTGTGGTCGCCGGCTGCGGGGTGACTATAGCCAAACACGGCAACCGCTCAGTATCCAGCATATGCGGAAGCGCGGATATCCTTGAGGCTCTGGGTATAAGTATATCCCTGGATAAGGATAAGGTAGAAAAATGTCTTAATCAGATCGGCATCGCTTTTTTGTACGCCCCGGATTTTCATCCGGCGTTGAAACACGCCTCAGCCGCGCGTAAGCAGATAGGCCGCAGGACCATATTCAACATCCTTGGCCCTTTATGTAATCCTGCCGGCGCCACTCATCAGCTTATCGGCGTTTACGCGCAGGGGATCGGACCGGTGCTGGCAGCTGTCGCCGGTAATCTCGGGGTAAAACACTGTTTGGCTGTGCATGGCGAAGGGGTCATGGATGAAGTGACCACTATCGGCTGGACTGAGATCAATGAGTTTTTAGACGGAAAGGTCAGGACTTACCGGATAACCCCTGAAGAGTTCGGTTTTACCAGGGCGGCTGCCAAGGATATTGTGGGAGCGGGCCCGGTTGAGAACGCCGCCATAATGCTGGAGCTTTTTAAGGGAGCTCCCGGCGCTAAACGCGATATCGTGGTTTTTAACGCGGCTGCCGCTTTGTACGCCGCGGATAAAGTAGCGTCGATAAAAGAAGGGATATCCCTCGCCCGCGGATCGATAGATTCGGGTAAGGCGCTGGAAAAATTGACTTTGTTAAAGGAGTACAGCAATGGCAAAAACTGATGTTTTGAAACAGATCGTAGCCAGGAAAAAAGAACGTTTGGCCCAGGCTAAGCTGGCTTTGCCGGAAGAAGAGCTTAAATCCCGGATGGCTGGATTGTCCGCCTGCCGGCCGTTCCTGGAAGCGGTAAACAAGAACAAGCAGATATCTTTGATCGCCGAAATAAAAAAACAATCTCCGTCAGCGGGCTTGATCAGGGAAGATTTTTCCCCGGCCGGGATAGCCGCGGTATATAAGGACGCCGGATGCCAGGCTATATCAGTGTTGACCGAAGAGGATTTTTTCAGCGGCAGTACCGCGTATATAAATGAGGTGAAGGCCGCGGTGGACTTGCCGGTGTTGAGAAAAGATTTTATTTTTGAACCTTATCAGGTTTATGAATCCAGGTTAGCCGGAGCGGACGCCATACTTTTGATCGCCGATATGTTGTCCAGGGATAGTTTGTCCGAAATGATCGCGCTGGCGGATTCACTGGGCATGGCTTGCCTGGTAGAATCGCATGAGGAAAAAGAGCTGAAGAAGGTATTGAGCCTTAAAATAACGCCGGCTGAACCGAAAGCCGAAGCTGATAAGATATCATTGGCGCGTCCCAAAGGCAGAAAAACCGTTCCTTTTGCCATCGGGCTGAATAACCGCGACCTGCGCACCCTGGAAGTGGATCTCAAGTTAACTGAACGTTTGTATACCCTGATCCCTAAAGACAGGATAGTAGTGGTGGAAAGCGGGCTTAAAAGTTACCAGGATATATTGTTCCTGAAGATCCTGGGGGTTAACGCCGTGCTGGTGGGAGAGGCGATCTTAAAGTCCGCGGACATGAAATCAGCGATCCAGGATATAATGGGATGGTAAAAGTAAAGATCTGCGGGATAACCAATCTGGAAGACGGATTATCCGCTGTTGGATCCGGGTGCGACGCCCTGGGATTCGTCTTCTTTCGCGGGAGCAAACGCCGCGTGACGGAGAAAAAGGCTAAAAGTATTATCGCCGGACTTCCCGCGGATATTATTAAAGTCGGCGTCTTTGTCAACGCCCGGGAGAATACGGTAAGGCGGATCGCCCGGTCGTGCAAACTGGATATGCTCCAATTTCACGGGACAGAGTCCCCGGAATTCTGCGCCAGGTTCCAGGGATATAAGGTGATCAAGGCTTTAGGGGTAAAAGGTAAGATAGATTTCGACGCAGCGGCAAGGTATAAGACCTTCGCCTGCCTTTTTGATACTGTATCCGGTTCGGCGATGGGAGGGACCGGCAGGAAATTCAACTGGCGCCTGTTGAGCGGCTGCAAGCGGTTCATCAAGAAACCTTTATTTTTATCCGGAGGACTGTCCAGCGGTAATGTCCGCCAGGCTGTGAATGTCGTCCGGCCGGAATGGGTGGATGTATCCAGCGGGGTGGAAGAAAGCCCCGGCAGGAAAGACCCGGGGGAATTGCGTAAATTTATCAGAATGGCCAAAAGCTAAAAACGGAGGTCCAGATGAGGCTGAGCAAGAAAAGTATTCTGGTTTTCGTCGTGGCGGGTTTAGTTGTATGCGCGCGGATACCGGCTTTTGCCGCGGCGTTGACCAAGAATTATGTGAGCGCCAAGTACTCGTATAGCATAAAATACCCTTCGGATTTCAAGGTTAAGATACTGGGGGATACGATCGTTCTCGCCGCTCCGGTGGATGACAAAAAATTCGCTTTTGCCCCCAGCGTCAATGTGGCGGTCGAGGTGTTGGCCAAGGAGATAACGGATATCGACGCCTTTTATGACAGCGCCCAGAAAAGCCTGGTTAAAAAACTGGTTAATGTCGAGTTTATCGAGCAGAAGAAAGATAAATTGAACGGCAAAGAGGTTTACCGGCTGATCTATACCAGTAAACAGCAGAAGGCCGTCTTTAAGTTAATGCAGGTTTTGATGGTCAATGAGAAAAAGGTTTATGTGCTGACCTATACCGCGCTGGACACTCAGTATAATGATAATTTCGGCGAGGCTAAAGCGATCATCGGTTCGTTCAAGATCACCAAATAAACGGCATTCTTTTTGACAGCACGGGTTTACTTTGTTAAAATGAGCATCTTAAAAAGGAGATAGCAACAAATGGCGCTTTCAGGATTGGATATCTACAAATTACTGCCGAAAACTAATTGCAAAGAATGCGGTTTCGCTACCTGCCTCGCATTTGCCATGCAGTTGGCCAAGAAGGCGGTCAGTATAGAGAAATGCCCTTATGTGAACGCCCAGGTTAAGCAAACCCTGGAGGCGGCCAGCCTTCCGCCGATCAGGCCGGTAACCATCGGAGCGGGCAATAATAAGGTAGAAGTGGGCAATGAAACCGTGATGTTCCGCCACGAAGAAAAATTCCGTAACCCCTGCGCTTTGGGTTTTATTATAGACGACGATCTTAAAGATAATGAGATCAAAACAAAACTGGCCAGGATCAACGGATTGAAGTTCGAACGCGTCGGTCAGGAGCTTTCGGTGAACCTGGTGGCGATCAAACAAAAGTCCGACGCCAAAAGATTTGCCCAGGTAGTCAAGAATGTTATCGCTGATACTGAGCTGGCCCTGGTTTTGATGAGCGATGATCATTTAGCGCTGAAAGAGGCCCTGGTTATCGCCAAAGAACGCCGCCCGCTTATTTACGCCGCGGGAGTCTCGAACGCCGCGGAATTGGGTAAACTGGCGGCTGAGTTCAAAGTCCCTCTTACGGTGAAGGCAAAGGACCTGGATGAGGCGTCTTCTTTAACTCAGGAGTTGAATAAAACAGGCGTAAACGACCTGATCATTGATATAACCTCCGGAGAAATAAAGGATAAACTGGGAGATCTTACCCAGGTCCGCAGGCTCGCGCTTAAGAAATCCAATCGCAGCCTGGGATATCCTTCGTTGGCTGTTATCGAGGAGAGCGATCCTTACCAGGAAGTCATGGCAGCCGGGACTTTTATCCTTAAATACGCGTCTATTGTCCTGATGAGAGGGATCGAGAACTGGCAGGCCCTTTCGCTTCTGACATTGCGCCAAAACATCTACACCGATCCGCAGAAACCTTTGCAGATCGAACCGAAAGTCTATTCGATAGGACAGGTAGGCCCGAAGTCGCCGGTATTGGTCACTACCAACTTTTCCCTGAGCTATTATACTGTTGTCGGCGAAGTGGAAGCCAGCAAAATACCCTCATATATCATCAGCGTGGATACCGAGGGGATGTCAGTGCTTACCGCCTGGGCGGCGGAGAAATTCACTCCGGAAAAGATATCCGATTCCCTCAATAAGTTCGGCGTGGCTGACCTGGTCTCCCAGAAGAAGCTTATAATCCCGGGTTATGTGGCGGTGATGAGCGGGGACCTCGAGGAACAATCCGGCTGGGAAATCATCGTCGGTCCGAAAGAGGCCGCCGGGATACCGTCGTTCCTTAAGAATTTACAATAGTCTTAATGAATCTGTCAGTTTTTTCGCTCAGGTCGGTTTTCCGCCACTAAGGAGTTGGCGGACGCCAATGATCTTTCACATTTCGGCGGCTGCAGAACTCATGGTTTTCGCTCTGGCAAAAACCATTCAAACAGCTTCGCCGTGCCGGTTTTGTCGTTTCACTCCACCGGCATTCCCGAAATGCTCAAGCTCCATTGGCTAAAACCTTTATTCGCTCAAAAACCGCCAGATTCATCGTAGAACGCTTAAATTTTATGGAAAAATATAAAGTTACATTTTATCCCGATAATAAGACTGTTGAGGTGGATAAGGACAGGACTATTTTGTCCGCCGCGCTGTCAGCTGGCATATATATTAATTCCAGCTGCGGGGGGGACGGGGTATGCGGGCGCTGCAAGGTGCTCTTGAAAAACGGGAATGTCCTTAGTCAGCCTACCGGCAGGATAAGCCAGGAAGAAAAGAACGCGAATGTTTACTTGGCCTGCCTCACTACCATACAAAGCGATTGTGAGGTCGAGATCCCGCAGCAGTCCAGGCTGGAGATGGATAAATTATCCCAGCAGGACCTGGAATTAAGACTTAAAGGATTATATCAGCAGGCGGAGGATATACAGTTTGTTGAACCCGGGGTTACCGAGGGATCTGCGGGCCATTCTCCGTTAGCCGCCAAGATATACCTGGAGCTGCCTCCTTCGAATATGGAGGATAACGCCGGGGACCTGGAACGTATTTACCGCCAGGTCCATAAGAACAGCGGGATAACTATAAACCGCACAGGTTTGGCTACAATAAGGCAGTTAAGCGAGTTGTTGCGCTCGGCGGATTGGAAGGTCACCGCCACTATCGCCCAGAGGAACAACGGATTTGAGATAGTTTTTATCGAGCCTGGGGATACCTCGGCCAGGAATTTCGGCCTGGCCTTTGATATCGGCACTACCACTATTTCCGGGCAGCTGGTTGACCTGAATAAACGGCAGGTCCTGGGGACCAAGGCTACTTATAATAAGCAGGCGAGTTTTGGGGCTGACGTGATCACCAGGATAATTTACGCCCAGAAACAGGAAGGCCTGGAAAAACTGCATCATGTGGTCATTGACTGCATGAACCAGATCATCCAGGAGCTGATCAAAGAGCATAATGTGGATCTTAATGATGTTACCTGCGTTTTCTGCGCCGGTAATACCACGATGATCCATTTGTTGTTAAGGATTGATCCCACATATATCCGCAAACAGCCGTATGTCCCGGTTTTGAACTGCGTGCCGGTGCTCCGGGCTTCCGAGGCCGGGATCAAGATCAACCCGCACGGGCTTCTCGGCTGCGTGCCCGGTATCTCCAGTTATGTGGGCGGGGATGTTACCGCCGGTATCCTGGCCTGCGGAATGGATAAGAAAGACGAACTGAGTATTTTGATCGACATCGGGACTAACGGCGAGATCGCTTTAGGCAATAAGGAATTCATGGCGGTTACCTCGGCTTCCGCCGGCCCGGCTTTTGAAGGATCGGGCGTAGGCTGCGGCATGCGTTCTTCCCGCGGCGCGATACACAAGGTAAAGATCGCCAAGGACTTTAATGTGACTTATAGCTGCGTGGCTGATTGTAAGCCCCGCGGGATCTGCGGATCAGGTTACATCGATCTCATAGCGGAAATGCTCAAAGCCGGGGTCCTGGATAAGAACGGTAAGATAAAGGAGATAAATCATAAGCGTATCCGTAAGGGTGAATTTGGCAGGGAATTCGTGGTGGCCTTTAAAGAAGAATCGGATTCATCCTGCGATATTGCGGTCAATGAAGCGGATATTGAGAACCTGAAAAGAGCCAAGGCCGCGATCTATTCAGCCACCAATATAATGATCAAGCATATGTCGCTGGATTACAGTATGATCAAAAAGATCCACGTGGCCGGAGGTTTCGGCACTTCGCTGGATATCGACAATGCCATAAACATAGGGCTTTTGCCGGACCTGGACAAGCAGGTATTTTCTTTTGTGGGGAACAGCTCTTTGTCCGGATGCCGTCAGGCGCTTTTATCAGGCCAGGCAGTGGATAAAGTAAACGAGATCGCCAGGGCCGCGGTTTATTTCGAGTTGTCCGCTGAGCCGGGATACATGGACGAATATATGGCGGCGTTGTTTTTTCCGCACACCGACCTGGCGAAATTCCCTAACGTAAAGTTCAGCTAAATGGGCCATACTATCGCGATAGCCGGCAAAGGCGGGACAGGCAAGACCACGGTCTCAGCGTTGCTTATCCGGCTGATCAAAGAGAAAAAGCTCGGGCCGGTCCTGGGAATAGACGCGGATCCCAACAGCAATCTCGGCGAAGCCCTGGGCGCGCGGCCTGAACATACTATCAGCGGGATCCTTGACGGGGTCGCCGCCAGCCCGGATAAAATACCCGCGGGCATGACCAAGGACAGGTTCATTGAATATCAGGTCCAGACGATAATAGAAGAAGGCGAAGGGTTCGATCTGTTGACCATGGGCAGGCCAGAAGGCCCGGGATGTTACTGTTTTGTGAATAATGTCCTGAAGAATATCATGTCCAGGCTGCTGGCGGATTATAAATTTGTGGTCATCGATAATGAGGCGGGGTTGGAGCATCTTTCGCGCAAGACCCAGGCCAGTCTTGACCGGTTGATTGTGGTTTCTGATCCTTCTGCGGCGGGTTTAAGGGCCGCCAAAAGGATAAGCGAACTGACAGAAGAGCTTAAACTTAAAGTAAAGAATAAATTCCTGATCATTAACCGGCTGGACAAAGAAATCGAGAAAGGCCGGATAAAGGACCTGGGATTGGAATATATCGGAGCACTCCCGGAAGACAACTGGGTCATGGAATTGAGCGTAAAGAACGAACCGGTATTTAAATTGAAAAAAAACAGCCCTGCTTTGTCCGCGTTGGCGGGACTGCTTGATAAAATAATCTAAAAGGAGGAACTTGAGGACATGGCTATTGAATTAATGATGGATAAATGGCAGGGGAAGATCAGCGAGGTAATCATCGGCGCGACCAAGGCGGAAGGCGGCAGCCGCGGCCATGTCGTTAAAATAGGCGGGGAAGGGGCTCTGCCGTTTTTAGCGGATCAGTCCGTGTTGCCTAATAAGGCGCGGATCGCTTTTGAGATCTGGGACAGCGCGCCTACAGACTGGCCGGACGAGCTGGCCAAGCAGTATAACGATGTTTTTCCCGATCCTTTGGCCTGGGCGGAAAAATGCGTCAAAACTTACAAGGCTAAAATACTTTGCGTGAAACTTCAAGGCGCGCATCCGGATTTCGGGAATAAAACCCCGGAGCAGGAGGCTAAATTAATTTCCGGCCTTTTAAAGGCAGTGGATGTGCCTTTGGTCATCCTGGGATGCGGCGACGATGATAAAGATAACCTAATCCTGCCCGCCTGTTCCGAGGCGGCCAAGAACGAACGCTGTTTGATCGGTTGCGCTGTCCAGGATAACTACAAGACCCTGACCGCCGCTGTTCTGGCGGACGGGCATAATATTATCGCGGAATCGCCGATCGACATCAACATCGCCAAGCAATTGAATATCCTGATCTCCGACATCGGGCTTGCCTTGGACCGGATAGTGATCAATCCCACCATAGGCGCCCTGGGATACGGGCTGGAATACGCGTATTCGATAATGGAGAGGGCCCGCCTTTCCGGGCTTGCCGCGGATAAAATGATGGCTTTGCCTTTTATCTGTCTTGCCGGGCAGGAGGCCTGGAGGGCGAAAGAGGCGAGAGTCAGCTGCGAAGAATTCCCGGCTTTCGGGCCGGAAACAGAACGCGGGGTGATCTGGGAGAGCCTTACCGCTACCGCTTTGATCCAGGCAGGCGCTGATCTTCTGGTCATGCGTCATCCCCAGGCGATCAAAAAAGTGAATGAATATATTGAGCGGTTTTAAGCTTTAGTAGACCGGAGGATAAAATGTTCGTGATCGGTGAACTCATTAACGGGATGTACCTTTCCATTGCCCGGGGAATAAAAGAGAAGGATAAGACCGCCATCCAGCAATGCGCGCTGGCCCAGATAAAAGCCGGCGCCGATGCTTTAGATATAAATTGCGGCCCTGCTTCCAAGCAACCGGTAAGCGATATCCAGTGGCTGGTGGAGACGATCCAGGAAGTCACGGATAAAATGCTGGTCATTGATTCCAGCAAGCCCGCGGTGATCGAGGCCGGATTGAAAGTGGTAAGGAACAATGTAATGATCAATTCCACTACCGCTGATCCTGAGAAGATGGAGATACTGATACCTCTGGCTAAAAAATACAACGCCAAGCTTATCGGACTGGCGATGAATTCCAAAGGTATCCCCCAGAATAAGGACCAGAGGTTAGAGCTGGCAGCGGGGATCGTCTCCGCTTGTTCAGAGGCGGATTTCCCGATCGATGACTTGTATCTTGACCCGATAGTCATGCCGGTCAATGTCGGCCAGGCGCAGATGCGCGATATACTGGAAGTCATCCGCGATTTCAAGATAATATCCGAGCCCAGCCCGAAAACAGTAGTGGGTTTGAGCAATGTTTCCCAGGGGGCCAGCGCAAGGAGTTTGATCAACCGGACATTTTTGACCATGGCCATAAGTTTTGGCCTGGATTCGGCGATTCTGGATCCTTTGGACTGCGAATTGATGAATTCATTGATCACCGCGGAATTGATATTGAACAAACAGATATACTGCGAATCATATCTGGACGCTTACAGAAAGAAATAAAATGCTGCCTGACAAAAAAGGATATTTCGGGGATTTCGGCGGTAAGTTCGCCCCGGAGGCGCTTATTTCCGCCCTGGACGATCTGACGCGGGAATATTTAAAAGTCAAGAACGCCCGGGATTTTAAGGCGGAGCTTTCTTATTACCTTAAAGAATACGCCGGTCGTCCGACTCCGCTATATCTGGCTGAAAATCTCAGCCAAGAGATGGGAATAGCCAAGATCTATCTTAAACGTGAAGATCTTTTGCATACCGGCGCGCACAAGATCAATAACACCCTGGGTCAGGTATTATTGGCCAAGCGTATGGGCAAAACCAGGGTAATTGCCGAGACCGGAGCCGGCCAGCACGGCGTGGCTACCGCCACAGTAGCCGCGCTTTTCGGGCTTAAGTGCGCTATATACATGGGCGAGGATGATATAAAACGCCAGGAGTTGAATGTTTACCGGATGAAGCTTCTGGGAGCGGAGGTTGTTTCGGTAAGCACCGGCTCTAAAACGCTCAAGGATTCCATCAATGAGGCGTTCCGCGACTGGGTCACCAATGTAAAAGACACTTTTTATATATTCGGCACTGTTGCCGGGCCGCATCCTTATCCGATGATCGTCCGGGATTTCCAGTCTGTGCTGGGCAAAGAGGCGCGCAGGCAGGTATTGGCCAAAGAAAAAAGGCTGCCGGATCATTTAGTGGCTTGCGTGGGCGGGGGAAGCAACGCCATGGGATTATTTTACCCGTTCTATAATGACCGGGAAGTCAGATTCATCGGCGTGGAGGCCGCGGGCAGGGGATTGAACAGCGGCAAGCACGCGGCTACTTTAGGCCGGGGAAAACCCGGGGTATTGCACGGCGCCAAGTCTTATCTTTTGCAGGACAAGTCCGGGCAGGTAACTGAAACGCATTCGATCTCCGCGGGACTGGATTATCCGGGAGTAGGGCCGGAACACTCTTTTTTCAGAGAGACTAAAAGGGCCCAGTATGTTTCTGTGGATGACGTAGAGGCGTTGGAAGGATTCAAACTTCTTTCCCGCAGCGAGGGTATAATCCCGGCCCTGGAATCTTCGCACGCGGTAGCATATTTAAAGAAATTAAGCAAAAAGATAAATAAAAATTCCATTGTCATTGTTTCCATCTCAGGCAGGGGGGATAAGGATATGGGTATTGTCATCCCCCGCTTAAAACTATGAACAGGATCGACCTTAAATTCAGGGAATTAAAGAAAAAAGGCCGGAAGGCTTTTATCGCTTTTATCACCGCCGGTTATCCGGATCTTTCAACTACAGCCCGGCTTATCCCGGAATTGGAAAAGGCCGGCGCGGATATTATCGAGCTGGGAATACCTTTTTCCGACCCGATGGCTGACGGCCCGGTGATCCAGGAAGCCTCTATGGAGGCGCTGAAGAAGAAAACCGATCTCCGGTCTATCTTTAAGATGGTCAAGTCTATCCGGTCAAAAACAGAAATACCGCTATGTTTTATGACTTATTACAATCCGGTGTTTTCTTACGGCTTCGGTAATTTCGCCCGTCAGGCGGAGGATTGCGGGGTGGATGGAGTGATCATCCCTGATTTGCCGCCGGAAGAAGGGCAGGAGCTGATCAAAGCCGCGAGGGCGACCGGCCTGGCTACGGTTTTCTTCATTTCACCGACTACCGCGGATAAAAGAATGCGCAAGATCTGCGCCAGTTCCCGGGGATTTATCTATTATGTCTGCCTTACCGGGGTTACCGGCGCTCGCCGGGAATTGCCTCAAGACCTCACCGGACATATAAAGAAGATAAGGTCATTCACTAAAAAACCCGTGTGTGTGGGGTTCGGGGTATCCACTCCAGGGCAGGTCAAGCAGGTCCAAACCCATGCTGACGGGGTTATCGTGGGAAGCGCGATCATCAAGAAAATAAAAGAAAATGCCGGCAAAAAAGACCTGGTTTCCAAGGTGGCTGGATTTGTCCGTAACTTAAAAGGATAGGATGAAAGAATATAACAGGACGGTGTTAAAGAACGGCGTAAGGGTGGTGAGCAGCTCTCTGCCGGAAAAGAAGTCCGTGGCTCTGGGGATATGGGTTAATGTCGGTTCCAGGTATGAGTCCCCGGTTAACTCCGGGATCAGCCATTTCCTGGAACATATGGTTTTTAAAGGGACGGGCAAATACACCTGTCAGAAGATAAAAGAATCCATTGAAGGGGTGGGAGGCTCTTTTAACGGCTTTACCTCGGAAGAGCTCACTTGTTATCTGGTGAAACTGCCCGCTGTTTACCTGGAATTGGCCCTGGATATCTTGTCGGAGATGGTCGTGGATCCGGTTATTCCTGCCGATGAGCTTGAGCGCGAACGCACGGTGGTCCTTGAAGAGATCAAGATGTACAAAGACCAGCCGCAAAGCTATGTCCATGAACTGCTGGATGATCTTTTATGGCCGGATCATCCTTTAGGAATGAGTATCCTGGGGACAAAAGATTCGGTCACTTCTATCGGCCGCAAGGATCTTCTGGATTACAAGAAGGCCCGCTATACCGCCGGTAATATCGTGGTCAGCGCCGCGGGCAGCCTGGATCATGAAGAGCTGGTCAAGAAAGCGTCGAAAAGATTTAACGGCCTGAAAAGGTCAGAGTTGAACGCCTGCGGTAAATTCAAAGGATCCCTGAAACATCCCCGGGTCAGCTTATTCCAAAAGGATACCGAGCAGACCCATCTCGCCGCCGGGTTCCTCGGCCTGCACAAAGATCATCCTTTAAGGTACGCCTTGAGCTTGTTGAATGTGATCCTGGGAGGTAATTCCTCCAGCAGGTTATTCAGCGAGATCCGGGAAAAAAGAGGGCTGGCTTATGAGATCGGCAGCGGGGCTAAGTTCCTCAAAGATACCGGCGCGTTCATCGTCCACGCGGGCGTAGACAATAATAAGGTCAAGGATACGATAGAGCTTATTTTCAGGGAATTGCGCAAGGTTGTCCGGGAAAAGGCCGGGACTGCGGAGCTCAAACGGGCCAAGGAATTCCTTACCGGCCAGATGCTTTTGTCTTTGGAGGATACCATGGACCAGATGTTCTGGATCGGAGAGCCCACGGTGAGCCTGGATAAGACATATTCCCCGGAAGAAATAATCGCCAAGGTCAGGAAAGTAAGCCTTGACGAGCTGCAGGATGTTTGCCGCCTGCTTTTCAGGAACGCTAATACCCATATCGCTTTGATCGGGCCGGTCAAGGAAACAGAATCAACGGTATCAGGCTGGGCGAGGCTGGAATGAGCGCGCTAATGCACCTGCCGTTATTGTTTTTGCTTTTGTTTCTGGGGATACTATCCGCTTTTTTTTCCATAGCCGAGACATCAATGATCGGATTAAGCAAGATCCGCCTGCGGCATATGGTAGCCAAGAAAGTCAAGCGCAGCTTAAGCGTGCAAAGGCTTTTGTCTAATTCCGATAAATTCATCATCACCATACTGGTGGGCAATAATATCGTCAATATCGCCATGTCCGCCATATTCACGGTGATCTTTGTCCAGGCGTACGGATATAAATGGGGCGCGGTGATCGCGACTTTATTCTCGGCGTTCTGCATCCTGATCTTTTGCGAGATAAGCCCGAAGATCCTGGCTTTGAAGCATACCGAAAGGACCGCCCTTTGGGTGGCTCCTGTAATGGAGGTATTTGTCGGCCTGCTCAGCCCGGTCACCCGGATATTCATTTTCTTCAGCGACCTTTGGCTGAAAATATTCCGGATCGCCCCGGTAAAGCGGTCCCCGCTGATCACTGAAGAAGAGATACGGCTGATGATCGAGGTGGGCCGGGACGAAGGCGTGCTCACCGATGAAGAAAAGAAGATGCTCCACCGTATCTTCGAGTTCGGGGATATCAAGATCAAAGATGTAATGGTCGCTAAAGAGAAGATCGTGGGGATAGACCTGAATTCCACGCCTGAACAGGTCCTGGATATATTCGCCGAAGAGGGGCACGCCCGCCTTCCGGTATTCCGGGATTCCATTGATAATATCGTGGGCATAGTCTATGCCAGGGATCTTCTTTATATATTAAGGGATAAAGGACTTTTTATGCTCCCGGATGTGGTGCATTCGGCTTATTATGTGCTGCCGTCTGTCCGGATCAATGAATTGCTGAGGAAATTCCAGTCAGAGAAGATCCAGATCGCCATCGTGGTCGACGAAAACAAGAAAACGCTGGGGATCGTTACCCTGGAAGACCTGGTTGAGGAGATAGTCGGAGAGATCGAGGAGCAATATCCGGCCGCCGCAAACAAATAAGGATTGACCGGCCTGTTTTACGCGGTTATAATAACGAAAACGCCAAGATAATTGACAGCCAGGCTTAACTGTGATAGACTTAAAAACAATAAGCGCATGATACCTGTTAACTTGTTTGGATGGCAAAACATGCACAGGTAGACATCAAAGGAGGAGTTGAAATGGCGGAAAAAGGATATTGCGTAAAATGCAAAGCAAGCAAAGAAATGAAGAATGAAGAGAAAGTCACCATGAAGAACGGCCGCGCCGCCGCAAAAGGAAAATGCCCGGATTGCGGAACAGGTATGTACAAGATCTTAGGTAAAAGTAAATAGTTTTCATAAAGTAGATGAGTTTTGGCCCCGCGCCGCGTCAGCGGCGAATTCACGGCAAGGGGGATCAAAAGCATTTCAGGAGGTAATTAACATAGATCCGAAAGAATTAGCTCTAAGGATTGCCCGCATCGCGAAAGATAAAAAAGCCCTGGACGTGGTCTGCCTGGATATGCGGACTGTCTGCGGTTTCTGCGATTATTTCGTTATCGCCAGCGGGACCTCCTTGCGTCAGGCCAAGGCCTTGGCCGAGGCTGTGCAGGAAGATCTGGACAAACAAAGGATAAAAACTCTCTCCAGGGTGAGCGCGAGTGAAGAATCAGGCTGGATAGTCCTGGACTATTCTTCGGTCGTGGCGCATATGTTCTACAAACCCAAGAGAGAGTTTTATTCTTTGGAACATCTCTGGTCGGACGCCAAGAAAGTAAGGATTCCCGGGGCTGCCGTAAAGAAAACTAAAAAGTAATCTCACCGTCTTAACCTGTTCACTAAACTCCCATGAAAAGCGGTATTCAAAATGAGCTAATCGAGATAATTAAAAAGGCCCTTGCCGATTTAAAGCTTGATAGTTTTCTCCCCGCGGGCCAGGACCCGGAATTATCCCTGGCATCGGGATTCGGGGACCTGTCCAGCAATATCGCTTTGAGGCTGGCCGCTCCGGCGAAACAACCGCCGAAAGTCATTGCCGAGAATATAGTCCGCGAAGCCCAAAAACACATTCAGCAGGCGGGTTTTAAGGACCACGTCACTCAAATAAAGGTGGAGGGCGCCGGCTTCATAAATTTCTACTTGAGCCCGGGATATTTCTATGAAGTTTTGTCGGCGATAGCCGGACGCCAATGGGATTATACCGATACCAGATCCGGCAACGGGCTTCCGGTAATGATCGAATTCGTCAGCGCCAATCCCACGGGAGCTTTGTCAGTGGCGCATGCCAGGCAGGCGGCAGTAGGCGATGCCCTGGCGAATATTTTTTTATTCCTGGGATACAAGGTGCATAAGGAATATTACCTTAATGACGAAGGCAACCAGATAAATATACTTGGCGAGTCCATCCGCACAAGGCTGCGGCAGTTGAACGGCGAAATGGTCGATTTCCCGGAGAATTATTACCAGGGAGACTATATCACGGATATGGCCAGGCGGATCAAGGAAGAAAGACTTGATATCAAGGATTTCTCCGAATACGGGGCTGACGCCATACTCGAGGTTATCCGCCAGGAGCTGAAAGATTTCCGGGTGGAATTCGACTGCTGGTACAGCCAGAAAGCCCTGACCAAAAGAGGGGATATAGAGAAGACATTTGAATTCTTAAGGGGAAAAGGGTTTTTATACGAACAGGAAGGCGCGGTATGGTTCAAGTCCACGGATTTCGGCGATGATAAAGACCGGGTGGTCATCAAAAGCGACGGTTCTTATACTTATCTTGCCCCGGATATAGCTTATCACTGGAGCAAATACCAGAGGGGATTCAAACTTTTAGTCAATCTTCTCGGCCCGGACCATCACGGTTATATCAGCCGTTTGAAGGCTTCGGTAAACGCGTTAGGTTATGATCCTGACAGCCTTAATGTGGTAATAGTCCAGTTAGCCTCGATCTTCCGTGACGGCAAACCCGTGGAGATGTCCACCAGGAAAGGCCAGTATATCACTTTAAGGGAAGTCCTGGATGAGGTAGGCTGCGACGCCTCAAGGTTCTTTTTCCTGATGCGCAAGACTTCCAGCCATCTCGCCTTTGACCTGGAAACAGCCAAAAAACAAACGCCGGAAAACCCGGTTTATTATGTCCAGTACGCCCATGCCCGGATAAGCAGCATACTCCGGCAGGCGGGTATGGATATCCAGCCGCAAGACGCGGATATGTCTTTCCTGAAAGAAAAAGAGGAACTGGACCTGATCCGCAAACTCTGGCAGTTCCCGTTCGTGTTAAAAGTCTGCGCCAAGACATTCGATCCCTATATGCTTACCGTATATCTTCAGGAAGCCGCTGAGGGATTCCACCGTTTCTACGACCGGCACCGGGTCCTGGGGCAGGATGAGAAACTGACCAGGGCAAGGCTGGCTTTGATCTCAGCGGTAAAAGTCACGCTGGCCACAGGCTTGAAGCTGGCCGGTGTTTCCACTCCGGAACAGATGTAAGTGAGGACATAAGTTACGGAACCTGCCGCATGTTTGGTCAGCTGAAGTAACTTATTTGTCCGAACTTATCCTTACTCATCCCCGGGCTTTTAGACCGGGGTGATCAGAGGATCAATAAATTAGGTTATGTCCTCCCACAAAATAATCAATATTTCCGCTCTTGATCCCAGACTGCAGGATTCATTAAGCAGGCGCCTGGGTATCTCCCGGATAACCAGCCAATTACTGATAAACCGCGGTATCCAAGACCTGAAAGAAGCTGATAAGTTCCTTAATCCCCGGCTTGACCAGCTGCTGGACCCGTTTTCTTTCCCGGATATGCGGCTGGCTGTCAACCTGATCAAAAAGGCCGCCAGGAATAAAGAGCGGGTATTGGTCCACGGTGATTATGACGTTGACGGGGTTACCTCGCTTGCCCTGTTGAAGAAAACCCTGCGTAAGCTCGGGCTGGAAGCCGAACATTATATCCCTCACCGGATAAAAGAAGGCTACGGGCTGAGCAAGGCGGTCATAAAGGTATTAAAAGACAAGAAGATCGGCCTTTTTATTACCGCGGATTGCGGCACGAACAGCGTGGAAATAATAAAAGAGATAAAAAAACAGGGGATCGAGGTTATTATCACCGATCATCATGAGCCTTCAACAGCCGCGGATTATGACTGGCCGGTGATCAATCCCAAGATCAGCGGCTCGGAATACAAATACCGGGACCTGGCCGGAGTGGGCGTGGCGTTCAAGCTCTGCCAGGCGTTGACCGGCAGCCATCTGGAAGATGACCTGGACCTGGTTTGTCTGGGGACAATATGCGATTCAGTGCCTTTGACCGGGGAGAACCGGATAATCGCTAAGATCGGCCTGGAAAAGATAGCCCAAAGCGATAAGCCGGGACTAAAAGCCCTTATCCAGGCAGGCGGGATAAGTAACAAAAAGATGACCCCGGAAGCTGTCGGGTTTATCCTGGGTCCGCGAATAAACGCCAGCGGCAGGATGGATACAGCTGAAACCGCGCTGGAACTGTTAATGAGCGAGGATGAAGACAAAGCCGTGCTTTTGGCTAAAGCCCTGGATACGTATAACCGCCAGCGCCAGAAGATAGAAGGCGAGATCTTTGAAGAGGCGCAGGACCTTATAAATAAAGAAGTCAATTTTAAAGAGCACCAGGTAATGGTCGTGGCTAAGGAAGGCTGGCATTTAGGGGTGCTGGGAGTGGTAGCTTCAAAGCTGGCGGACAGGTTTTACCGGCCAGCCATACTTATATCGATAAATAAAGATTTATGCCGGGGTTCAGGCCGGTCGATCAAGAATTTCCATTTATTCGAAGGGCTTAGCGATTGCCGGGAACTGCTGGATAATTTCGGCGGCCACGAGCATGCCATAGGAATGGTCATCCAGCAGGATAATATCAGCCAATTCCGGGAGAAGATCAACCTTTTCGCTAAAAATAAACTGGTTTTCCAGGATCTGATCCCCAGTCTGGATGTGGATATGGAACTGGGGCTTAGCGATATAGGCAGGGAGTTCATTCTGGAACTACAGGAGTTAGAGCCTTTTGGAGAGGGGAATTCCCGGCCTTTATTCTATACCCGGAACCTGGCTCTCAAAGGACAGCCGCGGTTATTCAATAAAAACACCATGAAATTCTGGGTAACTGACAATGACCTTACTTATTCAGCTATAGGTTTTGGAATGGGCCAGCTTAAGGAAGAATTGCTTAACGCGGGTAGTTTTGACCTGGTTTACAGCCCGATGATCGATAATTGGCAAGGGCAGGAATCAATGGTCCTTGATATAAAGGAAGTATTCTTTAAAACCGGCAAGGAATAGGGCTTTTGCCCCGTTTAAAACAAAAAACCCCCTGGAATTTGCTCCAGAGGGTCTTTTTTTAAGCTGGTTAAGATCAGGCTTTGACAATATCGCCTTTTTTAAGGCATTTTGTGCAGATATATATCTTTTTGACGTGTTTGCCCATTACTACCCGCACTTTCTGCAGATTGGGCAGGAATTTACGTTTAGTGCTGCGGACGATCTTGCTTCCGGTACCGCCCTTTTTCTTCAATAAACCTTTTCTGACCACTTTTTTACCGACTTGAGGACCTTTACCGCAAATCGCGCATTCTTTGAACATCTTAGACTCCTTAAATTTGATCCGCCTTAGGCGGAGAAAATTTAACCCCGAACGAATGTGAGGGGTCTACTATGTGCCGTCCGTGAATTAGCCCCGGTTTTTAACCCGGGGTAACTGTTATATTTCAACATAAAATTCACCAGCAGAAATTCAAGTATACCCGAAATCAGCCTTTTGTCAAGGCAAATCTGGCGGGTAATTAAAGGCACAAAAATAGTTGCATAATAATTAAATTATGGTATACTCATTAAACTAGCTTGTATCAAGAGGGCTGTCAATGGTGCACAGCCCTATGCTTAACCGTGTGAAAAGCCCTTTATTTTAGACGGCGCCCTGATAAACCCGAAGGGTGGAGTTAGTAAAGAGGGCCAATAAGGAGGAGTACCTTGCCATCAGAACTAATCAAACAGCTTTTGGAAGCCGGAGTCCATTTCGGTCATAAGACTTCCCGCTGGAATCCCAAGATGAAGAAATTCATTTTCGGCGAGAGAAGCGGTATCTACATCATTGACCTGGAAAAGACCGAGGCCTGCCTGAACAAGACGCGGGATTTCCTCGTGGAAATAGCCGCTAAAGGCGAATTTGTCCTTTTTGTCGGCACTAAGAAACAGGCCCAGGAAGTCATCCTGCGCGAGGCGCAGCGCTGCGGAATGTATTATGTTACCGAACGCTGGCCGGGCGGGATGCTTACCAATTTCGCCACTATCAAGAAAAGTATCAACCGTCTTAAGGCAATAGAAGAAATGAGAAAAGACGGCACTTTCGAGCATCTTAAGAAAAAAGAAGTCGCTATGCTGGAAAAGGAATTAGGCCAGCTGAACAAGAACTTCGCCGGCATTGTGCCTATGGAACGCATGCCCAGGGCTATATTCATAGTAGACACCAAGAAAGAGGATACAGCGGTCCGCGAGGCCAGAAGGCTGAATATACCGGTCATCGGACTTATTGACACCAACGCCGACCCTGACCTGGTGGATTATCCGATCGCCGGAAACGACGACGCGACCAAATCCATACGCATAATCGCCACTTTCTTAGCCGACAGCATCATTGAGGGAAGGAAGAGGTTCTTATCCTACCTTTCGCACGAAGGTGTGGCGGTCAAAAAGGAAGATAATAAAGAAGCGGCCAAGGAAGAGATCCCGGCTGTTGTTCTCCCTGAAGAAGAGGTAAAGATAAAAGAGATCGAGGAGATAATCGAGGATACCGGTGTAGCCAAGGATGATCCCAAGACAGCTAAGCGCGTTCATCCGGCAGCCGCCGCTCAGGAAAAATCAAAATTAAGAAAGAAGGTATAATCAAGATGGAGATATCAGTAAGTTCAATCAAGGAATTAAGGGAATTAAGCGCCGCCAGCATCGCGGACTGCAAAAAGGCCTTAACTGACGCGAGCGGGGATATTAAAAAGGCCATGGACCTTTTGCGCAAGCGCGGGCTGGAAAAGGCCGCCAGCAAGAAGGACAGGGTTTCCAAGGAAGGCCGTGTGGAGGCGTACGTGCATACCGGCAATAAGATCGGCGTTTTGATCGAGGTGGATTCAGAGACGGATTTCGTGGCGAAGAACGAGGCGTTCGCCCAGTTCACCAAAGACCTGGCGATGCAGATAGCCGCGTGCAGCCCGACATACATAAAACGCGAAGATGTGCCCGCGTCGTTGCTTGAGCAGGATACGGATAAGGATAAAGAGTTGTATTACAAGAACAACTGCCTTCTCGACCAGGTTTTTGTGAAAGACCCCGGCATGACCATTAAGGACCTGCTGGGCAGCCTGGTAGTAAAATTCAACGAGAATATTGTCATCCGCAGGTTTATCCGTTATAAAATCGGCGAATAATGTCAAGCGGACCTATATATAAAAGGATCGTCCTGAAATTAAGCGGTGAAGCTCTGCAGGGAAAAAAATCCCATGGTATAGATCACTCCGTCTTGGTTTCTATCTCCAGCCAGATAAAAGAAATAAGGGATATGGACGTTGACGTGGCCCTGGTCCTGGGCGGCGGGAACATATTCCGCGGCCAGGAAAATACCGCGTCCCTTGGTCTGGATATGGACAGGTCGGTCGCTGATTACATGGGTATGCTGGCCACGGTGATAAACGGCCTGGCTTTGCAGGATACCCTGGAAAAGATGGGATTGCCCACCAGGGTAATGACCGCTATAGAAATAGAGAAGATCGCCGAGCCTTACATACGGCGCAAGGCGATACGCCATCTGGAAAAAGGCAGGGTAGTGATATTCGTGGCCGGCACCGGTAACCCGTATTTTACCACTGATACCGCCGCCGCGCTGCGGGCGATGGAGATAAACGCGGACGTGATCCTGAAGGCGACCAAGGTCGACGGGGTTTATTCCGCTGATCCGATGAAAGTAAAGAGCGCTAAGAAGTACGCGAAACTTAAATATATTGACGTTCTTAGAAAGAGGCTCAAGGTTATGGACGCGACAGCGGTGAGCCTGTGCATGGATAATAAACTGCCTATCGTGGTCTTTGACCTGACCAGGCCGGGGAATATAAACAGGGTTATAACCGGGGAAAAGATAGGCACTACAGTAAGTTGATTTTTATCGGGAGGTGAGACATGACAGTAAAAGAGATCCTTCATAGTACCGAAGATAAGTTAAAGAAGGCCATAGATTTTGTTACGCGCGAATTTTCCGAGGTAAGGACAGGCAGGGCCAATCCCAGCATCGTGGAAGGCCTGCACATAGATTATTACGGCACTCCGACAATGATCAAACAAATCGCCGCGATCACAATGGCCGACGCGCATATGTTGATAATACAGCCCTGGGACCCCACGGCTATCGTGGAGATCGAGAAGACCATACTTAAGTCCAATCTGGGATTATCCCCGTCAAATGACGGCAAGATCATCAGGTTATCCGTTCCGCCGTTATCGCAGGAACGCCGGGGCGAACTGGTCAAGGTCCTTCATAAGAAAGCCGAGGAAGGACGGGTATCCCTTCGCACTATACGCCATGAGGCAAAGGCGGTGGTCGAGAAATCCGAGAAGGATAAGTTGATATCCGAGGACGATAAGTTCCGAGGGATCGACGAACTTCAGAAACTGGTCGATAAGTATATAGCCAGGATAGAAGATACGCTGAAGAATAAAGAAAAAGAAGTTTTAGAGTTCTAATAAAATAGATTTGGGCCTCTAGCTCATCTGGTAGAGCACTACCCTTTTAAGGTAGGTGTGCCGCGTTCGAGCCGCGGGAGGCTCATAAATTTACCCGCTCGAATTGTTGTCGGTAAATTAATCCCCGAAGTTTGCGCAGTACTTTTCGAAGAAAAGGACAAGCGGTTAAACGAGGGGACAAATTCCGAGCGAAGGTTGAACCTACAGCCGCACCCGGCGCAAGTGGTACCCGGCGTTATTTGAATACGCCGGTATCCGTAAAGTGGCTTATACCTCGCGCTATTTGGAATTGCGCGAGTGTCCGCCCCGTGGCGGAGAATATGCGCCGGTAGCGCAGAAAGCGCATACTTGCCTGTCCGATAAGGCAAGGTATGTTGTGCCTATACGTTACACCCGATGCAATCGGAATATGCATCGGTGTGGGATACGTATCCCAGGGTGGATGGCGGAATTGGCATACGCGATAGCCTTAGGAGCTATTGGGGAAACCCATAGATGATCCCCGGCTCCGGTAGATACTGGTTATGCGGACGTGGCGGAATTGGCATACGCGATAGCCTTAGGAGCTATTGGGGGAAACCCTTGGGGGTTCAAATCCCTCCGTCCGCATATAGACGGATTTGAGCCGGGGTATTAAGGAGGTTCTCCCGTCTGATTAGTTTAATGCCAGACGGGATTAATCCCGCTTCCTGGAGGAGTATTCAGGCGGGAAAATCCTCTTCCGCCCACTAACTAAGCAGCGGAAGAAAACAATAAGTTCGTGAGATACGCGGGAGTAGCTCAGTTGGTAGAGCGCTACCTTGCCAAGGTAGTTGTCGCGGGTTCGACCCCCGTCTCCCGCTTTTATTTTTGCTGGTCGAACCCCAGGGGGTGCGGGGTACTTCGCGGCGCTCAGTATTTTCGACGAAGATCCTGAGCTAAAGCGAAGGAGAAGAATTTCCACCGCGTATTTGGGGTGACAGCGAAACGAAGTGAAGCGTCAGAGGGGCAAAGCCCCTATGAGGAGCGAATTTAAGTAACGAAGGATTGCGAGCGACGGGTTCGTATCCCCGTCTCCCGCTTTTTTAAATTTCTGCAGCAAAAAAGGAGACAAGAATGAAGATAATGGATTTTTTATCAAAAAAATCTATTCTGGCTGAGCTTAAGTCCACCAAGAAGGAAGACGTTATCAAAGAACTGGTGGACCTGTTGATCAGCTCCGGAGAAGTGGATAAATCCTCGCGCGCCAAAGTGATGGATGCGTTGACCGAAAGAGAGTCTTTGGGTTCGACCGCCATAGGCCAGGGGATCGCTATTCCTCATGCCAAGACCGATTGTGTCGGCAAGCTGGTAGGCGCGTTCGCCCTTTCTAAAAAAGGCGTGGATTTCGATTCCCTTGACGGAGAACCGGTGTATATTTTCTTTTTGCTCCTGGCAGCCCAGGATTCTGCCGGACCGCATCTGAAGGCACTGGCTCGCATCTCCCGTCTTTTTAAAGATAAATATTTCCGCGATAATCTCCGTTCTTGCGCTGATGAGAAAGCGATCATAGAGGTAATAAGCCAAGAAGACGAAAAAATATAATCCCTTGATCCAAAGATGATAGCCGAGCTAAAACGCCTTTTCAAGTGGTTATACCCGGGCATAGGCATAAAGCGTTGGGTAGGATTGAGCGCCTTTGGCGTGATCCTACTGGTCATCGGTTCAAGCGGCCTGCGCAGCGAAGAATTCTTTATACTTCAGATACTCGACCTGGTAATACTGGCTTCGGGCATCATTATACTGGTCCTGGGATTCAAGCGCCTGATGGGCTCTTTGATCAACGCTATAATCCCCTCGTCGCGCGCGAATGAGCTGGTGGATATCCTTTACCAGAGACGGCAGCTGGCGCGGGGGCCCAGGATCGTGGCCGTAGGCGGGGGCACGGGATTATCCATGCTTCTGACCGGGCTTAAGGAATACAGCTCCAACATTACCGCTATTGTGACGGTAGCTGACGACGGCGGTTCTTCCGGAAGGTTGAGGCAGCAGTTCGACATCCTTCCTCCCGGGGATATCCGCAACTGCCTTGTGGCCCTGGCAGACGCCTCTACCATGATGCGCGATCTTTTTCAGTTCCGTTTCGATTCCGGTTCGGAATTAGCCGGGCATAGCTTCGGCAACCTGTTCATTACCGTAATGACCAGGCTTACCGGCGGCGATTTTGAGAAGGCGATACGCGAGACCAGCAAGGTCCTGGCGTTAAGAGGGCAGGTCATCCCGTCTTCTTTGAGTAATGTGACCCTGTCCGCGGAATATACGGACGGTTCTGTGGTTGAAGGCGAGAACAGGATACCTAAGGGGAATAAACCGATAAAACGGGTCTATCTTAAACCTGAACTTCCGGCTCCCGCGCCTGAGGCGATAAAAGCCATTGAAGAAGCGGAGATCATTGTTTTAGGTCCGGGTTCGCTTTATACCAGCATAATACCTAATCTTCTGGTAAAAGATATCGCCGATAAGATCGTAGCCTCAAAGGCGATAAAGGTTTACGTGTGTAATGTAATGACCCAGCCCGGAGAGACGGACGGTTACAGCGCGTCGCGGCATATCCGGGCCCTGGTTGAGCACAGCGACCCGGGTATAATAGATTATTGCATAGTGAATACGGGAAAGCTGCCTGTCCAGGTGTTAAAGCGTTATGAGGAAGGCAAAGCTTATTCGGTTCCCAGCGACCGCAAGAATATCCAGAATATGGGATACCAGGTCGTGGAAGAGGACACAGGATCGGTTTCAGAGGGGGTCATCAGGCATGACCATTTGAAACTGGCGAAAATAATATTAGGGCTGCAGGAAGAGTTATAAATAAAATGAGCGTGATCAAGAAAAAAATGACGGTTAAGAACAAACAAGGGCTTCATGCCCGGCCTGCCGCTTTGTTCGTGCAGGTGGCCAATAAATTCGAGTCGTCTATATCGGTGAGCCGCGACCAGGAGAAGGTCAACGGCAAATCCATTATGGGCATACTTATGCTGGGCGCGGAACAGGGCAGCGAGATCATTATTGAGGCGGACGGAAAAGACGCGGAACTCGCGGTTATCGAATTAGAGAAGATCCTGGCCAAAGAGGAGCAGAAATGATCACCTTAAAAGGCATAGCGGCGGCACCCGGGATAAGCATCGCCAAGGCGTACCGTTTGGGCAAGGAAGAATTCGAGATCGCCAAACAGCCGATCAATCCCGAAGAAATACCTCTGCAGCTGCAGTTGTTCGAGGAAGCCCTGATCGCCACCCGCAGAGAGATCATTGAATTGCAGAAAAGGATCGCCAAGGATATGGGCCAGGAAGAGGCCCAGATATTCGACGCGCACCTGCTGGTTTTGGAAGACCGGATGCTCATCGAAGAGGTTATCCACCGGCTGAAGAAAGAGCAGATAAACGTAGCTTTTATCTTTTCCGAGGTCCTGAAAAAATATATCGAGGTTTTCTCCAAGATCGAAGACGAATATCTGCGCGAGAGGACCGCCGACCTGAACGATGTCGGCAAAAGGATATTGCGCAACCTCCTGGGCAAGGAACAGAGGGGGTTGAAGGACCTTAAGGAAAAAGTGGTAGTGATCTCCCATGACCTTTCGCCTTCGGATACCGCGGCGATGCATAAACAGCTGGTCAGCGGTTTTGTCACCGATATCGGCGGCAAGACTTCGCATACGGCGATCATGGCCAAATCCCTGGAGATCCCGGCGGTAGTCGGTACTGTGGACGCCACAGCCAAGATCAAAAGCGGGGATATCGTCATAGTCGACGGCAGCATGGGTATCATTATCGTTAATCCCGATGAAGACACCCTGCACATTTACCAGGAAGAAGAAGTAAAATTAAAAGGCATAGCCGAGAAATTCCTGGAGGTAAAAGACCTGCCGGCGGTCACCAAAGACGGCAAGACCGTCGAGATCTGCGCTAATATAGAGCTTCCGGATGAGATCCTGTCGGTGAAGATACACGGAGCCCAGGGTATAGGGCTTTACCGCACGGAGTTCTTTTACATGAACCGTAAAGACGCCCCCACGGAAGAAGAGCATTTTCAGGCTTATAAATACGTGGCTGAGGCGATGAACCCTAATTCTGTGGTTATCCGCACCCTGGACCTGGGCGGGGATAAGTATCTTTCGCAATTCGAGATGCCTAAGGAGATCCAGCCGTTTTTGGGCTGGCGGGCGATCCGTTTCTGCCTTGCCCGCCCGGATGTGTTCAAATTGCAGCTGCGGGCGATATTGCGCGCGTCGGCTTTCGGAAAACTTAAACTGATGTACCCGATGATCTCGGGGATAGAGGAATTAAGACAGGCTAACGCTATCCTGAGCGAATGCAAAGAGGAATTGCGTAAATCCCGGCTGCATTTCGACGAGAATATCGAAGTGGGGGTAATGATCGAAGTGCCTTCGGCGGCCTTGACCGCGGACCTTCTGGCCAAGGAAGCGAATTTCTTCAGCATCGGGACCAATGACCTTATCCAGTACGCGCTGGCCGTTGACCGGGCCAATGAAAAGGTGGCTTACCTTTATGAACCGGCGCATCCGGCGGTTTTAAGGATGATCAAGAATGTCATTGAGGCCGCGCACGCCAACAATATCTGGGTGGGGATGTGCGGGGAAATGGCCTCGGATGAGATCTTTGTCCTGATCCTCCTGGGGCTGGGGCTTGACGAATTCAGCATGCCGCCTTCGGCGATCCCGATCGTGAAATATATAATCCGTTCGGTGAGCGTGGACCAGGCTAAAAAGATAACCGAAGAGGCGCTGGCGTTGTCCACCGCCAAGTCGATAGAAGCGTTCATGCAGACTAAAATAAAAGAGATCCTGAAATGAAAGTGTTGATCCTGGCCGCGGGATACGGCACGCGGCTTTATCCTTACACGAAGAATTTCCCCAAGCCTTTGCTTGAGGTGAATAAGAAGCCGATCATCGGGTACCTGGCCGATAAATTAAGCGTTATTCCCGGTATTTCAAAGATCATTGTAGTGACCAATGCCCGTTTCTTCGATAATTTTATGGATTGGCGCGAAGGGCTGAAGCAGCGCGGGAAGATAAAGGTCTTCAACGATCTCACCTTGACTCCTAAAGAAAAGCTCGGGGCTATAGGCGATATGGACCTGGTATTCAAGACCGAAGGGTTCGATGATGATTTTCTGGTTATAGGAGGGGACAATTTTTTCAAAGAGCCGTTAGACGGTTTTATCAGCTATGCCCGGAAAAAGAAGAACGCGGTAACCATCGGGGTGTGCGATATCAAAGATAAGAAAGAGGCGCGTAATTTCGGGGTGGTCAGTTTAGGCCGTTCAGGGCTGGTAAAACAATTCCAGGAAAAACCAGCCAGGCCCGCTTCCAGCCTTATCGGGATGTGCCTGTATTATTTCCCCAAAGGCCAGAATATTTTGATCAAGAAATACCTGCGGGACCCGAAAAATCCCAAGGACGCCGCGGGTTCATATATAAAATGGTTGAGTATTAACACCAAGGTGTACGGTTTCGTGTTCAAGGATTCCTGGTTTGATATAGGACGCATAGATACTTATAATAAGGTAAAACAAATAACAAAAGGAGATAAGTAAAAATGGAAAAGTTTTTGTTTACCTCAGAGTCGGTTACCGAAGGCCATCCGGATAAAGTTTGCGATCAGATCTCGGATGGGGTTCTGGACGCGGTTTTGAAGAATGACCCTAAAGGAAGGGTTGCCTGTGAAACTTACGTGACCATGGGGCTTTTGATAGTCGGCGGGGAGATCACCACGCATTCTTATGTCGATATACATAAATTAGCCCGCAATATCATTAAGGAAATAGGTTATACGCATCCTAAATACGGATTTGATTATCAGACCTGCGCCATTGTCAATACCATCCACAGCCAATCGCCGGATATTTCGCAGGGCGTGGATACAGGCGGGGCCGGAGACCAGGGGATAATGTTCGGTTATGCCTGCAAAGAGACTAAAGATTTGATGCCTTTGCCTATCGCTTTAGCCCACGGACTTTCCAAACGCTTGAGCGAAGTGCGCAAGCAGGGGATATTGAAATACCTCGGCCCGGACGGAAAGAGCCAGGTGACCATGGAGTATCATAACGGCAAGCCGGTGCGCGTGGATTCAGTGGTCTTGGCCAGCCAGCATACCGCCGAGATCCTGGATAAGACCGGGATGCATATTACCGAAAAGGCCCGGAAGGAAATGATCAAGGTGGTGGCGGAAGACGTGCTTAAGGGTTGGATCGATAAGGATACCAAATATTATGTGAACCAGACCGGTAAATTCCTGATCGGCGGACCGCAATCCGATACCGGGATGACCGGGAGAAAGATCATTGTGGATACCTACGGCGGGACAGTCCCGCACGGAGGCGGGGCGTTCTCCGGAAAAGACCCGACCAAGGTGGACCGCTCAGCCGCGTATATGTGCAGGTACGTAGCCAAGAACCTGGTAGCCGCCGGGATCGCCGAGAAATGCCTGATCCAGCTGGCTTATGTTATCGGATATGCCGAGCCGTTGTCTGTTTTTGTGAATACCTACGGCACCGGTAAATTATCCGACAGCCATATCGTTAAATTGATCCGCCAGAATTTTAACCTTACCCCCAAGGGGATCATCGAATCCTTGAATCTCCTGAGGCCTATATACAGGAAGACGGCCGCTTACGGGCATTTCGGCAGGCCTGAACCGGAGTTCTCCTGGGAGTCCCTGGATAAGGTTGAGACATTAAAGAAAGCAGCGTCTAGAATTTAAGAATAACCTGCTATTTTAAACAACACTTACACCCGCTGCAATAAGCACCCGGCGTTATCTGAATACGCCGGTATCCGCCTTGTGGCGGAGAATATGCAGCGGTGTTGTTCTTGTAAACAAGGAGCGTACATGAAATATGACATCAAAGATATCAAATTAGCTAAAAAAGGCGCGTTGCGCATAGAGTGGGCGCGGAACAACATGCCGGTATTAGGCCTGATCGCCCAGCGTTTTAAAAAAGAACAGCCGCTAAAAGGCCTGACTATCGCCGCCTGTCTGCATGTCACTACTGAGACCGGCGTGCTGATGGAAGTGTTGAAAGCCGGAGGCGCTGATCTGGCTGTTTGCGCGTCCAATCCTTTATCCACGCAGGATGATGTCGCCGCTTCTTTGGCGCAGAACTTGAAGGTCCCTGTTTTCGCGATCAAAGGCGAAGATACTAAAACTTATTACAGCCATATCCGCGCGGCGTTAGCCTTATCGCCTAATGTAACTATGGACGACGGCGCTGACCTGGTTTCGGTGATCCATCAGAATCCCGGAATGTACTGCCGCAAAGGGATCATCGGCGGGACAGAGGAAACCACTACCGGCGTTATCCGTTTGCGCGCGCTGGCCAAGGCCGGAAAGCTGCGTTATCCGATCATCGCCGTGAACGACGCCATGACCAAGCATATGTTCGATAACCGTTACGGCACAGGCCAGTCGACCATAGACGGTATAATCCGGGCCACCAATAAACTGGTAGCCGGGGCTAATTTTGTGGTCTGCGGTTACGGCTGGTGCGGAAGAGGACTGGCCAGCAGGGCTCAGGGAATGGGCGCGAACGTGATCGTCGTGGAAGTTTCTCAGCTCAAAGGCCTGGAAGCGGTCATGGACGGTTACCGGGTTATGACGATCAAAGAGGCCAGCAAGATCGGCGACATATTCGTCACTGTTACCGGGGATATCAATGTTATCCGCAAAGAGCATTTCCAGGTTATGAAGGATGGGGCTATCGTGGCTAACTCCGGGCATTTCAACGCCGAGATAGAGATCGCCGCTTTGGAGAAACTGGCGAAGCGCAAGAGGATCATCCGCGATTTCGTGCTTGAATATAATTTAAGGAACGGCCGCAGGGTTTACCTGCTGGGCGAAGGAAGGCTGATCAACCTGGCCGCGGCTGAAGGCCATCCGGCGCAGGTTATGGATATGTCTTTCTCCAACCAGGCACTGGGTGTTGAATATATGAGCAAGCATTATAAAGAATTGGATAATGATGTATATAAGGTTCCGGAACTCATTGATAACGATATCGCCAGGCTTAAACTTAAGTCCATGGGCGTGTCAGTGGATAAATTGACCGCGGAGCAGGAAAAGTATCTTTCAAGTTGGGAAATGGGAACTTGAAATAGCTGCCCCGGCTCAGAAGCTGCTGTGAAAAGCGCAAATCCTTTTCACAGCATTCGCCGGGATTAATTCGCAGACGTTTCACTATAACTTACGTCGCTAAAAACACTCCGTAAGTTATCTGCTCATTAAGGAGATGGGTCCCTGAAATAGTCAGGGACGGTTCTTAACCACGGTTAAGAGTGTCCCTTTAAGTAGAAACCGGGACAGTTTTAACCGTACATCAGAACCGTCCCTAAGGATTAGGTTATGTCGATACGAAGAATAGGGGTGTTGACCAGCGGAGGGGATTCTCCGGGGATGAACGCGGCTGTGCGCGCTGTGGTGCGTTCCGCTTCCAACAGCAATCTGGAAGTTATGGGGATATTCCGCGGTTATTCCGGGTTGATCAACGAGGAATTAAAGGTCCTTGACCACCGTTCAGTATCGAATATAATATCGCGCGGCGGCACGATCCTGAAAACCGCGCGCTGCCCGGAATTTTTAAGCGAAGCCGGACAACAAAGAGCGGTCCAGACTATAAAGAAATTCAATATCGACGGCCTGGTCCTGATCGGCGGTGATGGGACTTACCATGGGGGCATCGCTTTATCCCGTAAATGGAATATCCCGTGCATCGGCGTTCCCGGGACCATAGATAACGATATAAACGGCACTGATTCCACAGTAGGCGCGGATACCGCGGTAAACACCGCGTTGGACGCCATTGATAAGATCAGGGACACCGTGACTTCCATGGAGCGGGTTTTTGTGGTCGAGGTCATGGGCAGGTCATCCGGTTTCATCGCCATGCAGGTAGGCCTGGCCGGAGGCACGGAAGATGTCTTGATACCGGAACGTAAATTCGACCTTCACAGGATGTGCCATGATATAGTGGAAGGGAATCTGCGGGGCAAGGTCAGCTGGATTGTCTTGGTTGCCGAAGGCGCGGCCAGGGCCGAGGATATCGCCCAGCAGATCACCGAGATCACCACACTGGAAACGCGAGTGGCTGTATTGGGGCATATCCAGCGCGGAGGCTCGCCTACCGCCAAAGACCGGATCCTGGCCAGCAGGCTGGGAGCTGAAGCGGTGAGATTGCTGTCTGAAGGCGTAGCCGGGAAATCCGTGGGCGTTATCTCGGACGCGATCAACATAGTCGACCTGGAATTCGCGATCACCAAGAAAGAAGTTAATACGGATAATTTTTATAAATTGATCAGGACTTTAACTTAATCAAACCAAGGGAGGAATTGCAAGATGGGAAGAAAACCGGTTGATGTTCAGAAACTCGCGATGGATCTTATAAATACTGATGACCTGGCAATGAAAAAGGTTTTGGCCAAGAAGATAAGCGACCTGGCCTATAAAAAAGGGGTCTATCTGTCCAGTATACACGATTTTTACATGGCACGGGGAAGGGGCGAATTCACCGGATTTACCGTTCCGGCGATCAACCTGCGCTGCATGACCTATGACCTGGCCAGGGCGATATTCAGGGTAGCCAAAAAGAATAACGCCGCGGCGTTTATTTTCGAGATCGCCAAGTCGGAGATGGGTTATACCGCCCAGCCGCCGGTAGAATATTCCAGCGTGGTCCTGGCAGCGGCGGTAAAAGAGGGATTCAGCGGCCCGGTATTCATCCAGGGCGATCATTTCCAGGTCAACGCCAAGAAATTCGCCGAGGACCCGGAAAAAGAAATTGAAAGCCTCAAGGCCGTGATCAACGAAGCTGTGGAGAACGGTTTCTATAATATCGATATCGATTCTTCGACCGTGGTCGATCTGACCAAGACCGACATTAAGAAGCAGCAGTTGAATAATTATACGTCTTGCGCCAAGCTTACCCAGTTCATCCGCAGAATAGAGCCGCGCGGCATTGAGGTGTCGGTAGGCGGGGAGATCGGAGAGGTGGGAACCAAGAATTCCACTCCCGAGGATCTTAGGGCGTTCATGGGCGGATACAAAGAGGCATTGCGTAAAGGGCTTACAGGGATCAGCAAGATCAGCATCCAGACCGGCACTTCGCACGGAGGCGTGGTCTTGCCTGACGGCAGCGTGGCCAAGGTCAATCTTGATTTTGACACCTTGAAAAACCTGTCCAAAATAGCCCAGCAGGAATTCGGCATGGCCGGGGCTGTGCAGCACGGCGCTTCGACATTGCCTGATGACGCGTTCCACCATTTTCCGGAGAACGATACCGCTGAAGTCCATCTGGCCACCAGTTTCCAGAACATGATCTATGACAGCAAGCATTTTCCCGCTGACCTGAAAGCCAAGATATATGAATGGCTTAAAGTGAACGCCGCATCGGAGAAAAAGGCCGGGGATTCCGACGACCAGTTCTTCTATAAGGCCCGTAAAAAGGCCTTAGGGCCGTTCAAGAAAGAGATCATGGGACTGCCGGATCAGGTGCGCGACGCGATCGCCGCCGAGATCGAGGCTAAGTTCGATTTCCTTTTCAAACAGTTGAACGCGGTGAACAACCGCGAACTGGTTGACAAATACATAAAGTTGAAGAGAGTGATCATCCGTAAGAGAAAAGAATCCGGGCCGGTGCATCACGACGGCGAAGGCGCGGACTAGAAAATCAAAATGGGGTCAGATTTATTTTTGCTTTTGAAAAATAAATCTGACCCCAATAATGCCAATAATGGAGACGAACATGCGTTCAGATACGATCAAAAAAGGTTTGGAAAGAGTTCCTCACCGGGCGCTTTTGCACGCTACGGGATTAGGGCGCAAGGACCTGGACCGGCCGTTCATCGGCGTGGCTACGTCTTTTACTGACCTTATCCCCGGGCATATCGGGATGCGCGATCTTGAGCGTTTCATTGAACGCGGTGTCTGTTATGGCGGAGGCGTGCCGTTCTTTTTCGGGATACCGGGGATCTGCGACGGGATCGCCATGGGCCATTTGGGAATGTGTTATCCTCTGGCGACCAGAGAATTGATCGCTGATTCTATTGAAGCGGTCTGCAACGCCCATCAGTTGGACGGGCTGGTTTGCCTGACTAACTGCGATAAAATAACTCCTGGCATGATCATGGCCGCGACCAGGCTGAATATCCCCACTATAGTGGTGACTGCCGGTCCGATGATGAGCGGGCGTTTTCGTAAGAGAAAACTGGCTTTTGTCCATGATTCCTATGAAGCTTTGGCCAGGGCTAAAAAAGGCGATATCTCACAGGAAGAACTTACTTGCCTGGAGATGGAAGCCTGCCCGGGCGCGGGTTCATGCCAGGGATTGTATACCGCCAATACCATGGCTTGTTTGACCGAGACTATGGGTATGTCTTTACCCGGATGTGGCACAGCTCTGGCGGTTTCCGCCAAGAAACGCCGGATCGCTCAGGCCAGCGGCGAAAGAATAGTCGAGATGGTCAGGAAAGATATCAAGCCCAGGGATATTATTACCGGGAAGTCCCTGGAAAACGCTATCCGCGTGGATATGGCTTTAGGCGGGTCAAGCAACACAGTCCTGCATTTGACCGCTATCGGCCATGAGGCGGGGATAGAACTGGACCTGAAGAAATTCGACGATATATCCAAGGATACCCCGCATATAACATTATTGGAACCAGCGGGAAGCCATTACATGGAAGACCTGGAATTTGCCGGCGGTATACCAGCGGTGCTTAAACGTTTGAAGAGTAAACTCAATAATACAATGACTGCCGGCGGCAGCAAGGTCTATGAGATCGCGGATAACGCGGAGATCGCCGATGATGACGTGATCCGGCCGTTTGACCGCGCTTATCATAAAGAAGGCGGGATCGCCGTGCTTTACGGCAATCTTGCCCCTGACGGCGCAGTGGTCAAACAGTCCGCGGTCAGCCCCAAGATGATGAAATTCACTGGTAAGGCCAGGGTCTTTAACCGGGAAGAAGAGGCGATGGAGGTTATCCTCGCCCAGGATGTCCATCCCGGGGAAGTCCTGGTGATCCGTTACGAAGGCCCTTCAGGAGGCCCGGGTATGCGTGAGATGCTCGCGCCTACCGCGGCTATCGTGGGTATGGGCCTGGCTGAATCCGTGGCTTTGATCACCGACGGAAGATTCTCCGGAGGGACCAGCGGGCCGTGCCTGGGGCATGTTTCCCCGGAAGCCGCGGCAAAAGGACCGATTGCGATTATTAAAAACGGCGATATAATAAATATAGATATACCTAACCGTAAACTTGAGGTTAAATTAACCAAGGCGGAAATAGCCAAAAGATTCAAGACCTGGAAAGCGGTGGAACCGAAGATCAAGACCGGTTACCTGGCCAGGTATTCACGGATGGTTTCATCCGCGGATAAAGGAGCGATTGTCAGTTAAATGAACGGCGCGCAGATATTAATAGAGTGTCTTAAAAAAGAAGGCGTTGAGGTTATCTTCGGGTATCCCGGCGGCCAGGTGCTGCCTTTGTTCGATAAGCTTTACGACGCGTCTGTAAGGTTTGTCCTGGTTAGGCATGAACAGGCCGCGGCGCACGCCGCTGACGGTTATGCCCGGGCAACCGGAAAGGTCGGGGTTTGCCTGGCTACATCCGGCCCAGGCGCCACTAATCTTGTTACCGGCATAGCTAACGCCTTTATGGATTCTATTCCCATGGTCGCCATTACCGGACAGGTGAAATCTTTTTTGATCGGCAACGACGCGTTCCAGGAAGCGGATATCACCGGCATAACCCGTCCGGTGACCAAGCATAATTTTTTAGTCAAAGACGTGAAAGACCTGGCCCGGATAGTGCGCGAGGCTTTTCACATCGCTTCTACCGGCCGTCCAGGCCCGGTGCTCATCGATATACCCGCGGATATCCAGATGCAGGAGACTGAATTCATCTGGCCGGAGACTATCGAGATGCGCAGTTATAAACCGACATATTTCGGCCATCCCGGACAGATCAAGAAAGCGGTAAAGCTGATCAATGAGTCGAAGAAGCCGATAATTTACGGCGGCGGCGGGGTGATCCTTTCCAACGCCTCGGCGGAATTAAGGGAATTCGCCGATAAGATCAAGGCTCCGGTGACCATGACCCTGATGGGTTTAGGCGCGTTCCCGGCGGACAGCCCGGTTTCTCTGGGCATGCTCGGGATGCACGGAACCGCTTACGCGAATCACGCGGTAATGTCCGCGGACCTGATCATCGCTGTGGGCGCCCGTTTTGACGACCGGGTTACCGGAAAACTGGATACTTTTGCCAAGAACGCTAAGATCATCCACATAGATATAGATCCGTCATCGATCAGCAAGAACGTCAAGGTGGATGTCCCTATTGTCGGTGATGTGAAAAATGTCCTTGGGCAGTTATTGGAAGAGATAAAGGAAAGCCCGGATACCGCGGATTGGCTGAAGACCATAGAATCTTTGAAGAAAAAGCATCCGTTGCGTTATGAAGGTAAAGAAAAGATCAACCCGCAATATATTATCGAGCAGCTCTCGGAAATAGCCGGGCCGGACGCGGTCATTGCTACCGAGGTGGGCCAGCATCAGATGTGGGCTGCCCAGTGGTATAAACATATGCATCCCCGGTCGTTTATTTCCTCGGGCGGATTAGGGACTATGGGTTTCGGGTTCCCGGCTGCCATGGGCGCGAAAGTCGCCTGCCCGGATAAGATAGTGTTCAATATCGCCGGAGACGGCTCGATCCAGATGAATATCCAGGAATTGGCCACTTGCGTCTGCAATAAGATAAACGTGAAGGTGGCTATATTGAACAACGGTTATCTGGGGATGGTCAGGCAGTGGCAGGAGCTTTTCTATAAACACCGGTATTCTTATACCTGCTTGTATAACCCGGATTTCGTCAAGCTCGCCGAAAGTTACGGCGCGATGGGTATCCGTGTCACCAAAAAGGAAGAGGTTGCCCCGGCGATAAAGAAAGCGATCGCTACCGATAACGTGGTCTTCATTGATTTTCACGTCGAACCGGAAGAAAACGTGTTCCCCATGGTCCCGGCCGGAGAATCCATCGATAAGATGATCGGAGGCCTGGCATGAAACACACCATTTCGGTCTTAGTTGAGAATAAATTCGGCGTGCTGGCGCGCGTAGCCGGGCTTTTCAGCGCCCGGGGGTATAATATCGCCTCTTTAGCGGTCAGCGAAACGCAAGACCCGGCTATTTCCTATATGACCATTGTGGTTGACGCGAAAGATGAGAATATTCTGGAGCAGATCAAGAAGCAATTGAATAAGCTGATCGATGTGGTCACGGTGACAGATTTTACCAAGAAGGATCATGTTGAACGCGAGTTGATATTGGCCAAGATTGGTTTTGCGGCCAAAGACAAATCCAGATTGGAGAAACTGCTGCATAAATACGCAGGGCAGTTGATCCAGCATAGATCCGATATAGCCATAGTTTCGGCTGTAGGCGAACAGGCGGAAATAAAACAATTGCTCGAGGATCTGAAAGAATTCGGGATCAAGGAATTAGTAAGGACAGGTAAAATAGCGGTAGGTTAATAATAATCATATCCCGGTTATACTATGTTTAGGGTGGAAAACCCTTCTGCGCCTGCGGCGCATCTGGGTCAAATTTCCAAACTATCCTGGGGACGGGAAATTTGAGGAGGAAAGAATGGCTAAGATCTACTATGACAAAGACGCTGACCTGAATCTTCTTAAAGGTAAGAAGATCGCGATCATCGGATACGGTATCCAGGGAAGAGGGCAGTCTTTATGCCTCAGGGATTCCGGATGCGATGTGATCGTCTCAGAGATGGAAGGAACCCCGAATTTCGAACAGGCTAAAAAAGACGGATTTAATCCGGTTTCCGCGGCAGAGGCGGCAAAACAGGCGGATATAATCCAGATCCTTACTCAGGACCATGTCCAGGCCAAGGTTTATCAAGAATCGATCAAACCTAACCTGAAAAAGGGCAAGGCGCTTTGTTTCTCGCACGGGTTCAATATCCGTTTCAAGCAGATCAAGCCTTCGAAGAATATCGATGTTTTCATGATCGCCCCTAAAGGCCCGGGCGCGCTGGTCAGGCGGATGTATGAGGAAGGCAAAGGCGTTCCTTGCCTGATCGCTGTTTTTCAGGATGCCACAGGCCAGGCCAAACAACTGGCGTTAGCTTACGCCAAAGGCCTTAAGGCTACCACTGCCGGCGTTATCGAGACTACTTTCGAGGAAGAGACTGAGACCGACCTTTTCGGCGAGCAGGCTGTTCTTTGCGGCGGGGTAAGCGAGTTGATCAAAGCCGGATTTGACACATTGATCGACGCCGGATACCAGCCGGAGATAGCTTATTTCGAAGTGTTGCATGAGTTGAAGCTGATCACCGACCTGATCCAGGAAAGAGGGATCAGCGGAATGCGCAGGGGAGTTTCCAATACCGCCTGTTACGGCGATCTTTCCCGCGGCCCGAGGATCATCACCGAGAAGACCCGGAAAGAAATGAAGAAAATACTGAAAGAGATACAGAAAGGCAAATTCGCCAAGGAATGGATCAAGGAAAACGAGTTAGGCCGGCCGAATTTCAACAAATTGCTCAAGGACGGCGATACGCATAAGATAGAAGAAGTAGGAAAGCAGCTGCGCGAGATGATGCCCTGGATGAAAAAGTAGATCTCTCGCTGCCATGTGCAGCTCGAGATGAATTCGTTGCAAAGTTAGGCGATGAAAAAATAATAAAATGGGGTCAGATTTATTTTTCAGCTGATATTTGCAGTTGAGACAACGATTTTGACCCTGTTAAATTATTTTAAAAAATAAATCTGACCCCATTATGGAAAAGATAATCATATTTGATACGACTCTGAGGGACGGCGAGCAGGCTCCCGGCGCTTCTTTGAACCATAAGGAGAAGCTGGAAGTCGCTTCCGGCCTGGCTGATCTGGGCGTGGATATAATCGAGGCCGGGTTCCCGGTTTCCTCTCCTGGAGATTTTGAGTCCGTCCAGGCGATCGCCAAATCGATCAAAGGCCCGGTTATCTGCGGCCTTGCCCGCGCGGTCAAAGCGGATATCGAAGCTGTGCGCGACGCGGTAAAACCGGCGCGCCGCTCGCGGATCCATATATTTTTGGCTACTTCCAAGATCCATATGCAGTATAAATTGAAGAAAGCCGAAGACGAGATCCTCAGGCTCGCCGTTGAGTCGGTCAAATACGCCAGGAATTTCTGCGCTGACGTGGAGTTTTCCCCGGAAGACGCCTCGCGCACGGAACGGGCGTTCCTTTTTAAAGTCGTCGAGGCAGTGATCGCGGCCGGAGCGTCCACGGTGAATATCCCGGATACTGTCGGTTATACCGATCCCGGAGAGTACGGCGACCTGATCCGGTCCATAAAATCGAATGTCCCGAATATCAATAAGGCGGTCATCTCAGTGCATTGCCACAATGACCTCGGTCTGGCTGTGGCTAATTCGCTTTCCGCGATAAAGAACGGGGCAAGGCAGGTGGAATGCACGGTCAACGGTATAGGCGAGCGGGCGGGTAACGCCTCGCTCGAAGAGATCGTTATGGCTTTGCGGACCCGCAAGGATATATACTCCGGCGTGGAAACCAAGATCAATACCAACCAGATATACAAGGTCTCCCGGATGGTCAGTAAACTTACCGGTTTCGCGGTCGCTCCCAATAAGGCTATTGTCGGCGGGAACGCCTTCAGGCATGAATCCGGGATACATCAGGACGGGGTGTTGAAAGAACGCTCGACCTATGAGATAATCCGGCCGGAAGATGTCGGCTTTACCGGCTCGGGCATTGTCCTGGGCAAACATTCCGGCCGCCACGCCCTTAACGAAAGATTGAAGGAACTGGGTTTCATTACCCTCAGTCCGGCGCAGTTGGATAAAGTCAGCGCCAGGTTCAAAGAGCTTGCCGACAAGAAGAAGACGGTTTTTGACGATGACCTGATTTCCCTGGTCGAGGACGAGGTCAAGACCAGCAAGCCGGTGTGGAGCCTGGATAGTTTTGTAACTACTTCCGGGACAAAGATCGTGCCGTCCGCCGAGGTTACCCTTAAATACAAGGGGCAGAGCCTTTGCGCTAAATCAACCGGTGACGGCCCGGTGGACGCCTGTTTCAAGGCTATAGATAAACTTACCGGCATTAAAGGCGAACTTCAGGATTACCGTATCGAGGCGGTCACCAAAGGCAAGGACGCGCTCGGCGAGGTCAGCCTTAAACTTAAGGCTAAAGGCAAGGTCGCCTCCAGCCGCGGTTCCAGCACGGATATTATCGAGTCTTCGATCCGGGCGTATCTTAATGCCGTGAATAAGATCGAAAGCCTTTAATTCAAGACCGGGTCTTGTAAACTATGCAGATCTACGGAATTCTGGGATATCCCGCCAAACACAGTCTTTCCCCGTTAATGCACAACGCCGCTTTTAAAGCCCTGAATATCGACGCCGAATACCGCGTATTTGAAATAAACCGCGATGAATTAGATTCTTTTTTTTCGGATATATTCAACCTGAATATACAGGGTTTCAACATAACCGTTCCCTACAAAGAAGAAGCGCTCAAACGCCTTGATTATATACATCCGGATGCCCGCGTGATCGGAGCGGTAAATACCGTAAAGGTTTCCGGACATAAACTGGAAGGTTTTAATACTGACGGCGAGGGTTTTATCAAAAGCCTCCATGCGGATCTGGGATTCGATCCTCAAGGAAAAACGATAGCGGTTTTAGGGGCAGGCGGTTCAAGCAAGGCCATAACCGCGGCGCTGGGCGGGGCAAGATCCCGGAAGATCGTTATTTATAACCGCGACCCGGAAAAGGCCCGCCATTTGATCGCCGCGCTTGAGGAGAATTTCAAGGAAACGGAATTTAGATCAGCGGTAAAGATAGAGGAGCTGGCTATCGAGCAGGCTGACCTCCTGGTGAACGCCACATCCGTGGGAATGAACCCGGAAGACCGGCCTTTAGTCGAGCCCAAATACCTGCGCAAAGGGCTGTTGGTTTATGACCTGGTTTATAATCCCGGACAGACCAGGTTTTTGGAGGCCGCGTTAGAAAAAGGCTGCCGCGCGGCAAACGGCCTGGGCATGCTTTTATACCAAGGAATGGGTTCATTACAGATCTGGACCGGTAAGAAGGCGCCGGAGTCGGTAATGCGAGAGGCGCTAAAGGAGGGAAAATGTTTATAAGAGAAAGAGCGAAGTTGTTGATCCCGGTTTTTATCCTGGTTATTTTATCCCTGTTCACCGCCCGTGTCTTTGCCGGCGCTGCTGACGACAAGGCTATGTCCAGGGGAGTAAACTATTTCAAGCAGCAGGCGTATACCAAGGCGGCCGTGGAATTCGGCAAGGCTATCGCTTTGGACCCGCTGAACGAGTCCGCTTATGTCAACCGCGGGCTGGCTTACAGGGAAAAAGGGGATTTTGACAAGGCGATCGCGGATTTTACCAAGGCCCTGGAGATCAAGCCCGGGGATCACGGCGTCTACAATGAACGCGGCAAGGCCTATGAATATAAAGGATACCTGATCAAGGCTATGGCGGATTTCAGCAAGGCGATAAAGTTAAACCCCCATTCCTCCGAGGCGTATTATAACCGCGGATTGATCTATCAGAAGAAATCCCATTATGACCAGGCCATTGTCGATTACAATAAGGCCATCGCGATAAACCCCCGGGAATATATGTTTTATTTGAGCAGGGGCGTGGCTTATTATTATAAGGGCAATATGGAAAAGGCGCTTGAGGATTGGAGCAGGTTGAGCCATAAAGACGTCAAGAGCCCGGTCAAGATAAAAGTTCCTTTTGCCGCGGGTAAGGGGAAATAAATGAAGAATATCTCCCCTGTCTTAAAAGCGGCTTTTGCCATAGCCGCGGTCCTCTTTCTATACCTGCAGGTTTCTTCTTTTATCGAGTCCAGGTCTGTCCTGCCTCAGGTCCGGGGTTTTATCAATAGATTCTACGCTGGATATAACGCCCGGGATTTTGGTCATATCTATGATAAACTTTCATATCCGAAATTCAAGACAAACATCAGCCGCCAGGATTTCGAGAAACTCATGGGCATCGTATACGCCAATCTGGGCAAGGCCAAAGGCGCCAGGATGGCCGGCTGGAAGATCAGGCGCGCGAAAGGGCAGCTCTATTGCGATATCCATTACCGGATAACGCATGACAACACCGAGTCCAAAGAGGATTTTACCCTGATCCGTTCCCAGGGCGTGTTGTTCCTGTCAAGCTACCATATTAACTCAAAAAACCTGATCCTTAAGAAATAAGGTCGTTTACAACAGGAGCGGATCATGTTCGTCAGGGATTTGAAGCAGTGCCCGGAATTCATTGCCGGCGACGGTTCGGTCTTAAGGGAATTACTGCATCCGGATAAAGCTGATCTATCCATAGGTTACAGCCTGGCGCACGCTCGCGTAAAACCCGGCAAAGTCACCATCGCCCACCGGCTTAAGACATCCGAGGTTTATTATATAATTAAAGGCAAAGGTGTTATGTATATCGACGGAAGCTTCCGCCCGGTGGCGGCGGGCTGCGCGATCTATATCCCGCCGGGTTCTCGGCAATACATAAAGAATACCGGTCGGCAAAATCTGCTTTTTCTGTGCATAGTAGACCCTGCCTGGCGCGAAGAAGATGAGAAAGTGTTCATCTAAATAATCCATGAGATCCCAGATCCTTGTGTTTTTTATCCTGGCGGCAATATTAACGGCCTGTAAACCGGTATCAGCCGCGGAGTCATCCGCCCAAAAGCCTTCCGTCGAAGATGCCCTGGTCGGGTCGATGTTCAAGGCCATGGCGAAAACGTATCTGGCCGCTGTTGATATCGAGAAATTCAAGGCGAACAATATAAACCAGGTTAATGGTTTTGATGAGGAAGGTTTCCGCAGGCACTACGCCCGTTTCTTGCGGGTAGTGGGGAAAAGCCCGCGGCTTAAGAAAGAATTCGGCCTTAGCCCGGATATGGCCAAAGAAAAGGCCATATCCCTGTTCAGGTCTTTGGATAAAAAGAAGCTTTCCCGGATGATCGACGCGGTGCCTGATCAGGTAGTCAACGAAGAGTTCAAGCTTTATCTCAGCCGGGAGAAGATCAAATCCCGGAATAGAAATATCGGCGACCAAGTGAAAATGGTCTGGGCAAATCTGCGGCAGGGGTTGGAATAACAATTATCCACCTCGCGCTAATTGGAATTGCGCGAGTGTCCCCCACGTGGGGGAGGAGGTCTGAATGTTGGAAAATATCTTTGTTTTTCTGTTTGGTTCGATAATCGGCAGTTTCTTGAATGTCTGTATATACCGGATGCCGTTGAATGAATCCGTTGTCAGCCCGGGCTCGCACTGCCCGAATTGCAAAAAGGCGATCCCCTGGTACGATAATATCCCGTTCGTGAGCTATTGTCTTTTACTGGCCCGCTGCCGTTTTTGTAAGAAAGTAATATCCCCCAGGTATTTGCTGGTGGAATTATTGACCGGGTTGTCTTTTTTAACCATGTTCATCCGTTTTGGCCTGAGTTTCGACTTTTTCCTTTACACCCTGTTCATCTGCGGATTGATCGTCGCCACCTTTATCGACATTGGTTACCGGATCATCCCGGATGAGATATCGGTGGGAGGGATAGCGGTGGGCCTGTTGTTAAGCCTGGTCAAAAGCCTTTGGATCGCCCATCCCGGAGCGAAATTCTACCCGCTGATCGATTCCTGCCTGGGAGTCATAGTCGGAGGCGGGATCATTTATCTGACCGGGTTCCTCTTTGATGTGGTCTATTTTAAGATGCTCAAGAAACCGGCGATACAGGGGGAGACCGAGTCCATGGGCGGGGGCGACGTAAAACTTCTGGCGATGATCGGCGGTTTCCTGGGCTGGAAGATCGCTTTGTTCACTTTTTTTATCGCTCCGTTCTTCGGGGCGGTAGTGGGGTTGATAAATATGGCGGTGAAAAAAGACCACACCATTCCTTACGGCCCGTTCCTGTCGCTGGCCGCGGTTATCGGGATATTCTGGATGGACGCGGTGCTTAAATTGCTGCTGCTGCATTAGTTGCAAGACCGGGTCTTGAAAACTGTTGTTAGTAAAGAGGTTATAGATGTCGGTTCTGCAGGGGTTAGAGTATTATATCTCCAAGAGGATGGGCCGGGCGATCATCGATTACGGGATGATCAACGCCGGCGATAAGATCGCTGTCGCTGTATCCGGCGGTAAAGACAGCCTGACGCTTTTACGGATACTTAGCAAACGCAGGCGTTTTGTCCCGGTCAAATACGATCTTATGGCCATTTATGTGGACCAGGGCTACCCGCGTTCTTACTCCGCTTCGCTGGCCAGATATTTCCGCAAACTTAAAGTCGACTATCATATCGAGAAGACCGACGCGCTCAAGAAAACCAGTAAAAAAGATATCAATTGTTTCTGGTGCTCCTGGAACCGCAGAAAAACGCTTTTTCAGGCCGCGGACAGGCTGGGTTTTTATAAGATCGCGCTGGGCCATCACCTGGACGATATAGTCGAGACTGTGCTGTTGAACATGTTCTTCCAGGGCGAGATATCCGCGATGTGCCCGAAACAGGAATTATTCAAAGGCAGGATCACGCTCATCCGGCCGATGGCTTATGTGGAAGAGGAGATGATCGCCAGGTTCGTCAAGCAGGAAAAGATCCCCCATGACAGCTGCGCCTGCCCTAATTCGGTTGTTTCTCACCGCGCGAAAATGGGCAAGATCATCAATGACCTGCGCAAGAACTGCCCGGAAGTAAAAACCAATATTTTCCGCAGCCTTCAACGGATAAAAAAGGATTATCTGCTTTAATAAAACACGCCGAAGTGGTATAATAAGCACAAATCCAGGGTATATGTCCCTCAAAGTTAAAATCCAATAAAACGGTGCGATAAATGGTCTGGTTATTCGGATTGTTATTTCTTGTTTTAGCGGGAATAATCATCGGCATTGTGCTCAAGATATCATCTCAGGTCAACGAACGCCTGAACCAGATGAACCAGTCGCTGCAAGAGGCCAACAAGGTCATCGGCCAGAACCTGGGCAGCGCCACGAATATATTCGGCAGCGTCAGCGAGTCGCTGGGCAGGCTGGAGCAGAGCAATAAACAGATCTTCGAGATCAGCAAGGATATCTCCAGCCTTCAGGACCTTTTGCGCGCCCCGAAGTTAAGAGGCCAGATCGGCGAGACCCTGCTGGAAGATCTAATGTCCCAGGTCCTGCCGGCTAAGCACTTCCAGACCCAATACCGGTTCCGCGGCTCGGATACCGTGGACGCGGTGATCAAACTGGGGGAAAGGCTGGTCCCGGTGGACGCTAAATTCAGCCTGGAGAACTTCCAGAAAATGGCCGCCACCGACAACGAGCAGGAAAAGAATTCCCTGCGCAAGAAATTCATCCAGGATATAAAGAACCGGATCGACGAGATCGCCTCCAAATACATCCTGCCGCAGGAAAATACCTATGATTTCGCCCTGATGTATATCCCGGCGGAGAATGTCTACTACGAAGTCACCATCCAGCAGGAGCTTTTCGCGTATTCCATATCCAAAAAAGTTATCCCGGTATCGCCGAATACATTTTACGCCTATCTCCAGGTGATCTGCCTCGGCCTTAAAGGTTTAAAAGTCGAGGAGAACGCCAAGGAAATATTAAAGCACCTGGGGATGTTGTCCGTGGAGATCGCCAAATTCAAAGAGGATTTTGAGCTCTTGGGGCGGCACCTGACCAACGCGCACCGCGCCTTTGACGACGGAGCTAAAAGGCTGGAGCGGCTTTCCGACCGGCTGGTGGATATACAGGACAGCAAACAGGCTGTTCAGGAATAAAGATATGAGGCTGGATATAAGGGTTGTCCCCGGATCAAGCCGGACCGCGGTCAAACAGGAGAACGGGCTCCTGAAGGTTTATTTGACCAAACCCGCTCATGACGGCGAGGCTAACAACCAGTTGATCCAGGTCCTGGCCGGATACCTTGGCATAAAAAAATACCAGTTGGGTATAATAAAAGGCCATACCAGCAGGAACAAGGTTGTGCAAATAGATGACGACGCAAGCCGTGGTATTAAAAAATAAAGAAACCCGCGTTTTCCGCGGTTTGTTCGACAGCGTTCTCGCCGCCGGGATCAGCGGCCGCGGACACGGGAACATGTCCTTGAGTTACGGTGATCACCGGGATTCCCTGAAGAACCGGGAGAATTTCCTGGGGGAGATGGGTATTGACCTGAGCCGGCTGGTTTGCGCCAAGCAGGTCCATGGCCGAGGGGTAAGGCTGGTTGAGGGGATCGACGCCGGGAAAGGCGCTTTTTCTTACGAAGACGCTATAGAAGATACCGACGCGTTGATCACTGACCAGCGCGGTCTGGCTCTGACGATATTTACCGCTGACTGCCTGCCGGTATTCTTATATGATCCGTCCACCAACAGCATAGGTTTAGTCCACGCGGGCTGGAAAGGGACAAAAGCCGGGATCGCGGCTGATACCGTTCTGGAGATGGGAAAGAGGTTCAATATTTCTCCCGCGGACTTGCGCGCCTGGATGGGGCCGGCAATAGGCGGATGTTGTTATCAGGTCGGCCCGGAGTTCGAGGGTTTGTTCGATTCCGGACTGGCCAAAAAAAATAACAGCCTTTACCTGGACCTGGCCGGGGTGAATAAAGAACAGCTCTTATCCTGCGGGCTTCAAGACAAGAATATTTCCGCGAGCCGCCTATGCACGGTATGTAATGACGGCCAGGTTTTTTCTTACCGCAGGGAAGGTGCGGCGGCCGGCAGGATGATGTCGGTGATGATGCTTCGCTAGAAAAAGGGGCGACAATGCGTATAATAGTCCTGATGACCGCGGCGAACAACGCGCAGGCCCGGCGTATAGCCGAGGGGCTGGTAAAATCCCGGTTAGCCGCCTGCGTGAATATTGTCAAGGATGTCCGTTCGATATTCGTCTGGCAGGGCAAGGTAAACCGCCAGCCGGAGGTGATCCTTATGGCAAAATCCACCAAAGCCAGGTTCAAGGCGATAGTTAAGCTGGTAAAGTCTTTGCACAGTTACCAGGTCCCGGAAATAATCGCTTTGCCTGTTATCGATGGCAGTAAAGACTATTTAAGGTGGATCGATGAATCTGTCGGTTAATCCCTGGGATTATCTTTTTTCTTTCTGGGGCGGGGTGCTGGTAAGTTTTACCCCCTGCGTTTATCCGCTTATACCGGTTACCGTCGGCGTTATCGGCGGGGAAGCGCGCGGCTCTCGATTAAGCGGTTTTCTCTTAAGCCTTGTATATGTATCCGGCATAGCGGTGACTTATTCCATGCTCGGGCTTTTCGCTTCATTGACCGGGCATCTTTTTGGAGAGATATCCGGCCATCCCTGGACATATATACTGATGGGATGCTTGATCCTGTCCTTCGGGCTGCACATGCTCGGCTTGTTCCATCTGCGTTTGCCGCAGATAATAAAAATAAAGTCCGGGCCGCGTAAGGGGAAAGGGTTTTTCGCGGTATTTCTGCTGGGTTTAAGTTCCGGGTTAGTGGCTTCACCGTGTGTGACCCCGGCGCTGGTTTCCATCCTCAGCCATATCGCCGCTACCAGGAAAGTGGTCTACGGGATGACCCTTTTGATGACTTTCGCTTACGGTATGGGGTTCAGCCTGATCCTGGCCGGAACATTCTCCGGTTTGCTGGTGAACCTGCCTAAGTCCGGTAAATGGATGGTTTACATCCAGAAAACAGCGGGAGTGATATTATTGGTCATGGCCGGGTATTTTATTTACAACGGAATAGGAAGGTTCTAAAAATGAGAAGAATTATTTCAGCAGTTTTAATATTTATGATAACAGGGCTGTTTTCGCTGAGTCCTTCAGCCCGGGCCGCGGAACCTCTGCCTGAAAGGGATATTCCCGGGGTGGTGGACTTTACGCTCAAGGACATTAACTCCAATGAAATATCCATGGCTTCTTACCGCGCCAAGAAACCCGTTCTTTTGATCTTCTGGGCGTCATGGTGCCCGTATTGCCTGCAAGGATTACGCGACCTTAACCAGAAATACCCGGAACTGAAAAGATCCGGGATCGAGGTATTGGCCATTAACGCCGGCGAATCGCTGTATAAGGCCGCCAGGGTGGTTAATAATTACGGTCTTCAGTTCAAGGCGCTCCTGGATCCCGCTGAAGAAACAGTGGAGTATTTCCAGGTGGTGGGCATACCGCTGTATGTCCTTGTGAATAAACAAGGCAAGGTCATATCCCGGGATAATTTTTATCCGGCAGGTGAAATAAACAAGATCATCGCCCAATAAATGCAAAGAGATATAGCCAGGCTTTTTAATAACTGGAATAAGAGGAATATCAAGGGGATCTACCTGCCTAAAGTCGCGGATGTTTACGCGAAGTTGTCCAGGATCATCCCTGTTTCGGCGACAGTGGGTTTCTCCGGCTCTCAGACCCTGGGAGAGTTGAACGTGATCAAACTGTTGGAGAAACGCGGCAACCGGATCTTTGATCCCTATAAACCCGGGCTGACCAGGGAAGAGAGCATAAAACTGCGTAAAAAAGGCAGCCAGGCGGATTATTACCTGGCCAGCGCTAACGCCATAGCCCGGACAGGGGAATTGGTATTTTTTAGCGCGTTCGGCCAGCGTATTTCCGGATTGGCCGGCGCCAGGCATGTGATCATTATCGCCGGTAGGAACAAGATCACCGATGATCTTCCCTCGGCGTTGGAAAGAGCCAGGCAATACGCGGCTCCGCTTAACTGCAAACGCCTGGATTGGCCGGCTCCCTGCCACGCGGACGGGAGATGCCACCAGGAGATCTGTTTTTTTCCGGAATATAAGAGGATGTGCTGTCAGACACTGATCATCGAAGCTGAACCGGTGTATGGCAGGTTAAAGGTCATGCTTGCAGGAGTCCCCCTGGGATTTTAGAGGAGAGATATGCTGACTGAGATCATAAATGAATCATTGAAGAACCGGGAATTCATCACTGTCGCCACCTGCGATCTTGATGGCCGGCCTAATTCCGTCCCCAAGCTGCTGCTGAAGATCGAGGGTGATTTTATTTACCTGGTCGACTATACCATCGGCAGGACTTATGAGAACCTGAAAGCCAATCCCCGGGCCTGCCTGTCATTTGTGAATACCGACACGCTCAAAGGCTACCAGATAAACGGGAAGGTGGAGATCATCTCCCAGGGAAAACAGTATGAGGAGATATCCAGCCAGGTTTCCCAGAAGCAGATCAACCTTTCCATTGAGCGGGTGCTTAAAGGCGTGAGCACAGGCAAGAGCCATGAGAATTTTGAGCTTCTGGTCGCCTCCAAGAAATTCGTGGTGTTCAAGATCAAGATGGAAGAAGTCGTGCAGATAGACTACAGCGGGAAAGTGACCCGCGAGACCAACGAAACCGTAAAAGAAAGGTAATCGATGTTCGACAAGATCAAGGGTTTGATGGATATGCAGAAAAAGATGCAGGAGATAAAGCGCGAACTGGACAACGCCGTCTTCGAGGTCCAGAGTTCCGACGGGCTGGTGAATATAACCATGAACGGAGCCCAGGAAGTCAAGGATGTGCGGATATCCGCGGAGATCGCCGAAGATCAGAAAGAAAAGCTGGCTAAAGCGTTCAAAGACGCGTTCAACCGTTCGATAAAACGTTCCCAGGAGCTTGCCGCCCAGAAGATGAAGGCTGTGACCGGGCTGAACCTTCCGGGGATGTGATCATAAGATAATGCCTGAGCAAAATGATTTTCACAGTTTGGTGGAAGGTATCTGCCAGCGGGACATCCGGTATAAGCCCGACGCTTACGAATTTGTCCTGGAGGCGCTTTATTTTACCCAGAAAAAACTTGAGAAGGCCGGGCATGTCAGCGGCAAAGAGCTCCTTGAGGGTATCCGGGAATTCGCCCTCCAGCAGTACGGGCCGATGGCCAGGACGGTTTTCTCGCACTGGGGGATCAACAAAACCGACGATTTCGGCAATATGGTATTCAACATGATCGATAAGAAACTCCTTTCCAAGACCGAGCTGGATACGATCGAGGATTTCCGGGCTGTTTATGAGTTTGACACGGCGTTGAAACCTGCGCCGGGTAATATCGAAATATAGGGTGAGAGAATGACTGGAATAAGAGGGTTAGCTACGGGTATAGGAAGCCTGCCGCATAAAGACGCCGCTTCGGCGGTAGATCTGGTGTTGAAATGCCTGCCGGAGATACCATTCTGGCCGCAGCTGCCGAAACGCGGGGCAAAAGAGGGGATGGTCGCGCAGTTCAGCGAGAATATGCCCTGCCTTAAGGTCACCGCCGACGGGTTGATGTTCGACCCGCGCCAGTACGACAAAGAACTGGAAAGTTTTTATGAGCGGATCATCGCCAATGATACGGACTACTTTAAGATAAGCGAGGATTTTGCCCCGGGGTTCTATGAATTATGCCGCAGGCTGAGGAGTACCGGCCTGAACCGGGTGGAATTCATTAAATGCCAGATCACCGGGCCTTTTACCTTTGGGGCGAGCGTCAACTCCCCCGAAGGAAAAGCCCTTATCTCAGACCCGGTATTCATGCAGGCGGTTATCAAAGGTCTGGCGATGAAAGGCCTCTGGCAGATCGATAAATTAAAAGAATTCGGCAAGAAGATCATCATCTTCCTGGATGAGCCTTACCTGGCTTGTTTCGGTTCGGCTTTCAGCCCTTTGAGCAGGGAAGACGTGGTCAGGGACCTGTCGGAATTGTCCAGGACATTCAGGTCCGCCGGAGCGCTGGTCGGTGTGCATTGCTGCGGGAATACCGATTGGTCGATATTTACCGACGACGCCGGAGTAGACCTGATCAATTTCGACGCCTACGGGTTTTGGGATAAACTGGCGATCTACAGCGCCAACCTTAAGGTTTTCCTGAAAAACCGGGGGATCCTTTGCTGGGGGATAGTCCCGACCCAGGAATTCGGCCCGGATATCAGCCAGGACCTGCTTTTGGCGAAGATCGAATCCGGGATCTCCGGCTTGATCAAGAAAGGCCTGGACCGCGACATGGTCCTGGATAATCTTCTGGTCAGCCCGAGCTGCGGGCTGGGGACCCTGGATGTTGAAAAGGCCGAACGGATACTGGACCTCTTAAAACAGCTTTCCCTGCGGTTGAGGAAGTTCTAAGAAACCATTTGACAAAATAACCCGGAAGTAATAACATAAAGCCTGTTTTTAGACCCCTCACGTTCGTTCGGGGGTTAAAGTTTTACTGCTGACGCATTTGATAGTGGAGGTAATTTAGACCCCTCACGTTCGTTCGGGGTTAAATTTTCGCTGCTGTCGCAGCTCAAATGGAAATGTAGTCGAACCCCTCGCATTCGCTCGGGGTCAAATTCTCGCTGCTGTCGCAGCTCAAATTTGAGGAGCCTGACCAATGAAAGAAATACGAATCCATGCCCGCGCCGGACAGGGTGCGATCACCACGGCGTCCATATTGGGCAACGCTTACTTCCTGAAAGGGATGTACCCTTACGCCTTCCCGCATTTCGGGGCGGCCAGGATGGGCGCGCCGATGAACGCTTTTGTCCGCGTTGACGACAAGCCGGTGCGCTTGAGAAGCCAGATCTATGAGCCTAATTACATAATCATAGTCGATGCCACGCTGATGCGCGGTTTTAATTGTTTCTCCGGCCTGAAAGAGGATGGTATAGCTATTGTCAGCGCCAGGGAAGGGATAGAGGTCCCCAAGGTAAAAGCCAAACAAAAGGCGTATGTGATCCCGGCTAACGATATAGCGATGAAGACCATCGGCCGGCCTTTGGGAAATACCGCTTTGCTCGGCGGATTCTGCGCCGCTACCGGCGAATTGGAGCTGGATTCGCTTTTTGCCGCGATAAAGAAGAGATTTTCCGGAAAGGCTGTTGACGCGAACGTCGAAGCGATCAAACAGGGTTATGATTTCGTTAAGAATTTGATGAAATAGGGTATATTTATCCCGTCAGATAAACACTTCGCGCAGATGCGCTCGTATCTGCCGGGATTAATTCGCAGACGGCCTAACGGCCTATAGCTTATGTCGCAACGAGTGGAAATAAGTGCTCCATAAGCTATCTGCTCATTAAAGGAGTCCAATATGTTCGGTCCATTGATCTGTAAGCCAGGCACCAGCAGGAATAATAAAACCGGTTCGTGGCGCGTAGAATCCCGGCCTCATTTTTTGCGCAAAAATTGCATCGGCTGCAAGATGTGCAGCACCGCTTGCCCTGAGGGCTGCATCGAGGGTACGGAGAAGAACGCTTATACCTTTGATCCGGCGTTCTGCAAAGGCTGCGGCATTTGCGTGATGATCTGCCCGAAAAAAGATATCGAGATGGTCAAGGAAGAATCCCTTTAAAATATAAGGAAAGAGAAAGAGGGTTAAAATATGAAAGAGTTTCTTGAAGGTTCAATGGCGGTAGCGAGAGCTGTGCAGCTTTGTAAACCCGGGGTAATATCCGCTTATCCCATAACGCCTCAGACCCATATCGTCGAGGAGCTGGCGCAGATGGTCGCCGACGGGCATATGGACGCTCAGGTGGTTAACGTGGAATCAGAACATTCAGCCGCTTCAGTGGTATTGGGGGCTGAGGCCGCCGGCGTGCGTTCTTATACCGCCACCAGCTCTCAGGGGCTTTTCCTGATGGCTGAGGTGGTTTTTAATATAGCCGGGATGCGTTTGCCTATAGTAATGACCGACGCCAACCGGGCTATATCGGCTCCGATCAATATCTGGAACGATCAGCAGGATACTATCTCGCTGCGCGACGCCGGATGGATCCAGCTTTACGCCGAGGATATCCAGGAATCAGTAGACTTGCATTTCCTGGCCTACAGGTTAGCCGAGGATAAATCCATAATGCTGCCGGTAATGGTGTGCATGGACGGTTTTATCCTGACCCACGGCATCGAAACAGTGGATATGCCCACTCAGGAGCAGGTGGATAAATTCCTGCCTCCGTATAAAGCTTTATACAAATTGGATGTGGATGATCCGATGACCCTGGGCCCGCTGGCTGATCCGGATTATTATCTGGAAGCCCGTTACGCTATTCATGAGACCCAGAGGAAGGCCTTGGAGCTCATACCGAAATTAACCGCGGAATTCGGTAAAGTATTCGGCCGTAATTATAACGGCCTGGTGGAAGGATACCAGTTAAAAGACGCCGAAAGGGTGATCGTGGCCATGGGTTCGGTCTGCGGCACGATCAAGGACGTTATCGACGAGCTCAGGGCTAAAGGCAAGAAGGTGGGCTTGCTGAAAGTCACATCTTTCCGGCCGTTCCCGGTTCAGGCGATCTATGAGGCGTTAAAGAATGTCCCGAAAGTGGGGATCCTGGATAAATCCGTTTCCCTGGGCTCTTACGCGCCTTTGGCTGTGGAGACAAAAGCGGTATTTTTCGGCAAAAAGAAAAAGCCGGAGGTGATCAGCAGTTTTGTCGCCGGGCTTGGCGGCAGGGATATCACCCCGGATTCGATAAAAGAGATCTTCCGTATGCTTACCCAGAGCGAGAAGGCCTGTGAATTCATCGATCTGAAACCCGAACTTTTAAAGGAGAATTATGAGTAAATCTATTTTTAATTCCGGACATACCGCTTGCGCCGGCTGCGGCCAATCAATGGCGGTAAGGTTAGTTTTTGAGGCCGCCGGCCGCAATACCATGGTGGCCAACAGCACCGGATGCCTCGAGGTTTTTTCCACCAAATACCCGGAGACCTCCTGGGATATCCCGTTCGTGCATTCACTCTTCGAGAACTCAGCGGCGGTAGCTTCAGGCGTTGAAGCCGCGCTTAAATATCTGGGGAAGAAGGACAGTATCAACGTTATCGCCGAAGGCGGGGATGGCGGAACCGGGGATATCGGCCTGCAGGCTTTATCCGGCATGCTGGAAAGAGGCCATGACATTCTCTACGTGTGCTATGACAACGAAGCTTACATGAATACCGGCATCCAGAGAAGCGGGCTTACCCCGTTTGCCGCGAATACCACCACTACGCCTAAAGGCGAGAAGTCTTACGGCAACCTGCGTTTCAAGAAACCCATGCCGGAAATAGCCATGGCCCACGGTATACCCTATGTGGCTACCGCGTCCGTAGCTTATCCGCAAGATATCCAGAGAAAGATCAAGAAGGCCCTGTCGATAAAAGGACCTAAATATATTCAGATCCATGTTCCCTGTCCTTTAGGATGGCAGCATGGCCCGCAGTTCACCCCTGATGTGGCTAAGCTGGCGGTGGATACGGGATTATATCCTTTGATCGAATACGAGAACGGCAAACTCAGCGCTGTGCGCAAGATCACCCCTAAGCCGGTGGGTGAATATTTGAAAGTCCAGGGCAGGTTCAAGCATTTAATGGCTGCTCCGGATGAGATAAAGAAGGTTCAGGATATCGCGGACGCTAATATCGCGAAATACGGTTTAAAAGTCGAGGCCGCTGCGGCAGCGTAACAAAGGAGTGCCCCCGCACATTCGTTCGGGGTTAAATTCTCGCTGCTGACGCAGCTCTAATTTAAGGAGGGTAACAAGATGTTAAAGGTAACTATCGATAATTCTGCTTGTGTAGGTTGCGGTTTATGTGAACAGGCCTGTCCTGAGGTATTCAAGGTCGAAGGCGACGGTATCGCCCATGTCAAGGCCAGTTTTTGCGATCAGCATAATGTTAAAGAAGTGGCTGATCAGTGCCCGGTAACCGCGATCAAAGTCAGCTAACCCGTAGACGAACCCGTAGACGTTGTATCCAACTCTTTGGAATACATTGAGTTGCAAATAAATGTTTTTGGCGATTTAAATGGAATAAATAAAAACCCCTGGTTATTTCTAACCAGGGGTTTTTATTTGGGACTAACAAAATTCTGCTTAAAACATTTAATTGTAAAGCTTTATCCTCCAAGACCTTAGCTACAACGTCTACAGGCTGGTGGCTTGTTTGGTAAGGTCTGTCAGGAACGCGCTGAAAACCTCGTCTTTTTTCTGCTGAACAGCCTTTTGGCTGAACGCGGCTTTTTCCTCGCTGAATTTCTTCTCGTCGATCACGATCTTTTCCTTCAGTTTGATTATATATATCCCTGAATTTGTCTCGATCGGCCCTGCCGGCTGTCCGGGTTTTAAGTCATACCCGGTTTTGAAGAAATTATCCGACGCACCGATATTGTTTATATAGCTGTTATCCTTGAATAAGTCGGTGGAATTAGTGGCCAGTTGAAGTTCTTTAGCTGCCTTTTCGAAATCCGCTGATTTGGGATCAGCTTGAAAAGCGGCCTGCAGTTTCTCCAGGCAGGCTTTGGTTTTTTCCCTGGCGATATCCTTACTCTTTGTTTTAACTACCGCGTTCTTTACTTTGTCCTTGATCGCGGCAAACTCCGGGATGTAAGGGTCTTTTCTTTCTTTAAGCCGCATAAGGTAGTAATGTTTATCCAGTTCTACCGCCGGCATGGTTTGCCCTGTTTTTAAAGCCGGCAATTGATCCGAAACTTCCTGAAGCCAGCCGATGCCCGGTATAGGGTCGGTCTGGCCGAACAGCCCGGTTTCCTTTATAGGAATATTGCAGTCCTTGGAGATCTTCTCCAGGGATTCCTTGCGCGCCAGGCGGAAGATCACGTCATCCATTTTTGCCTTTGAATCCGTTCCCAGGTATTCCAGGTTAAAAGAGAGGGGGAGCTTGAATTCCAGCGAATTCTTGTCGAAATAACCTGTTATCTCTTCTTCAGACGGAGTGATATCTTTCTCGAAATTAGCCGGGACGCCGGCTATATAAGTAAGGCTGATCTGCTCGTTCTCTTTTTTATAAGCCTGTTTGATCTCGTCATCGCTCAAGGCCACGTCTTTGGTTACCGCCTCGAATACTTTCTGGATCATCAGGTTCTGCCGGGTCTGCTCCTCGAATACCCGCGGCTGCAGGTGCAGTCCGTATTTAACGCTGTTTACGTAAAGGTTCTGGTCGAATTGGCCTTTTTTCTGGAAGGCGGGGGTGTTCCATAGTTCACGGACGAGATCAGCGTCAGAGATCCTGATCTTGCGTTTGGAGGCTTCATGCAAAAGGATCAGGCGCTGTATGGCCAGTCCTTTAAGGTTGAGCATCTTCTGCAGGGTGTAATAATCCTCGCCGAAACGCATCATCGCCTGGACCTCTGAGGCCTTTAAGGCGTCCAGGTAATCCTGCTGCTGGATGGTCCTGCCGAATATCTTGCCGTAAACAGCTTCCTGTTTTGACTGGCGGTTAGAGTTGTTCGTCCCCCATAAGAAGAAGGCCGGCAGGATCAGCACGATCAGGGCCAGCCATATTTTTTTCTGGGTTTTCTTGTTATGCAGAGCTCTTAACATTTAAATCCTCCTTGTATACGTATACAACACCGATCCATCCAATAGGATCGGGTGTAAGCTATGAGACGCAACACCGGCGCAATTTCTATTAGTGCCGGGTGAAATGCAATAGTTTAACCATATGAAATCCTATTATAACCAAAATTCCAAATAATACAATTTTTTCTTTACAAGCTATTCCGCTAAATGTATAATAAAACACCTGTCAGGAATAATTACCTTTAAATATACGGAAGGATGATAAAATGAAAAACAACGTCTTGAAACTCGGATTGCCGAAGGGAAGCCTCCAGGAGGCCACTTTCAGGATGTTCAAGAAGGCCGGTTTTAACGTTTCTTTGCCTTCGGAACGCTCTTATTTCCCGTCTATCGACGATCCGGAGATAGAGCCCGTTTTACTGCGGGCGCAGGAGATGTCCCGGTACGTGCAGGACGGCGCTTTGGATTGCGGTATAACCGGCAACGATTGGATACTGGAAAACCGTTCCGACGTGGTCAGGGTCACTGACCTGGTTTACGCCAAGCAGAGCATGAGCAAGGTCCGCTGGGTCCTGGCTGTGCCTGAAGGTTCGGGCATAAAGTCGTTAAAAGACCTGAACGGCAAACGTATCGCCACTGAACTGGTCAACGTTACCCAGGATTTTTTCAAGAAGAATAAGGTCAAAGTGGACGTGGAATTCAGCTGGGGCGCCACCGAGGTCAAGGTGAGTTCCGGGCTGGTCGACGCTATCGTGGAATTGACCGAGACCGGCCGCAGCCTTAAAGCCAATAAACTGGCGATAATGGATACCCTGTGCGAATCCACTACCCAGTTCATCGCCAACAAAGATTCCTATAAGAACGCCTGGAAAAAAGCCAAGATCGCCGAGATCGCCCTTCTTTTGCGAGGGGCTATCGCCGCCGAGGGCAAGGTCGGCCTGAAGATGAACGTCAAGAAAGCCGATGTGGAGAAAGTCACCAGGCTTTTACCGGCTCTTAAGGACCCGACTATTTCCGGGCTTTCAGCCCAGGGATGGGTCGCCATAGAAACGATCATCGATGAGAAAGTGGTCCGGACCCTGATCCCGGCTTTAAAAGCCGCGGGTGCGGAGGGGATCATCGAATATCCTTTGAACAAAGTCATTTATTAACGAAGTATTACGGAGGAACACAATGCCTTGCGGTAAAAAAAGAAAGAGAAGAAAGATAGCGACTCACAAGAGAAAAAAGATGCGTCGCCGTCTTCGTCATATCAAGAAGAGAGCCTGGGCATAAGCGCCTCGGGCTTATCGGTACCTATAATGGCTTCCAGGTCTTATCTGAGGATGGGGGCGGTTGTATTATGCCTGGCCGGTATATTTTGCCTGAGCCGGAACGCCTTTGCCTTTGACCGCCGGATGTCCTTTGCCCTGAGTCACTACATCATGGCCGGGATAAACGAGAAGTCGGGGGACCTGGACAACGCGGCCGAGGAATATAAAAAGGCTTTGCGCGCCGATTACCGCAACGCGGTGATCCATCTTAACCTGGCTTCGATCTACCTGAAGAAGAAGGATGTTTCCCGGGCGATCGCGGAATTGAACCTTGCCGTGAAGTTCGACCCGGAATCCGTTGAGCCGCACGCGATACTGGCCCTCCTGTATTTTTCCCGGGAAAAATTAGCCGATGCCGGAAGTGAATACGAAAAAGCGCTGGAGAACGCCTCCAGGCTTGAGCCCGGGAACTCCGGAGTTTTAAAGAAGCTCGGCCTTTTATACCTGGAGAAAAAGAATTACAAGGCGGCTGAGGATATTTACAAGAAGGTATTGGAGCTGTCCCCGGACGATCCCGAAAGCCGGTTCCTGCTGAGCAATGTTTATGACGAGCGGAAGAACAGGGGCGCAGCGGTAATTGAACTGAAAAAAGTCCTGGCGTTAAAGCCGGATTACCACCAGGCGCTGAATTACCTTGGGTACCTTTACGTCGAGGAGAACCGCGAGCTCGCCGAAGCCGAGAAACTGATAAAAAGGGCGGTCGAGCTTTCGCCGGATAACGGCGCGTATATCGACAGCCTGGGCTGGCTTTATTTCAAGCAGGGGAATCCCCGGGAGGCCAAAGTCCAACTGGAAAAGGCCGCCGGGCTTTTGGAAGACCCTGTAATTTACGACCACCTTGGCGACGTTTATTATTCGCTTAACGACCGGGAAAAGTCCAGGGTCAACTGGGAAAAATCCTTAAAACTCAAATCCGACCAGGGTAAGGTCAAAGAAAAAATAAAGGGGTTGAAGAAATAATGGGATATACGGACGATAAAATAAAAGAATTGGAACTAAAGGCTAAAAGTATCCGCAGGCTTATTGTGCGCATGCTGGGTAAGGCCTGCTCCGGGCATCCGGGAGGAAGCCTTTCATCTACCGACCTGGTCACCGTTTTGTTTTCTGAAGTGCTCAACCATAAACCTAAAGAACCGGCCTGGCCGGACCGCGACCGTTTTCATATGTCCAAGGGGCACTGCTGCCCGTTGTGGTACGCGGTGTTATCGGAATCAGGATATTTCCCTCAGGAGAAACTTTTTACTTTAAGGCAGATGGGCTCGATGCTCCAGGGCCATCCCGACCGCCGCACTCCCGGAGTAGAATCAGCGTCGGGATCATTAGGCCAGGGATTGTCCGTTTCCTTAGGCATAGCGCTGGCCGCCAGGCTTGACGCCAAAGATTACCGCGTTTACTGCCTGATGGGCGACGGCGAGATCCAGGAAGGGAATATCTGGGAAGCGGCCATGGCCATAAGCCATTACAAGTGCGATAATATCTGCGGTATACTGGATTGCAACGGCCTTCAGATCGACGGTAAAACCAGCGATGTGATGGGCCTTGAACCGGTAGCCGCCAAATGGCAGGCGTTCGGCTGGCATACAATAGAGATCAACGGTCATGACATGCGCCAGATCCTCGGCGCTTACGATCAGGCCAGGACTGTAAAAGGAAAACCCACGGTGATCATCGCCCGTACCGTAAAAGGCAAGGGCGTATCTTTCATGGAAAACGCGGTCAGTTTTCACGGCTGCGCGCCCACACCCGAGCAGGTGGATAAGGCGTTAAAGGAACTGGAATAATAAAAATGGCGGAATTACTTTATCAGCGCGATGTGTACGGCAAGACCCTGGCGGAGTTAGGCAAGGCAAATACCAATATCGTGGTCATGGACGCGGACCTTTCAAGTTCCACCCGGACCGGGCTTTTCGCCAAAGATTTTCCCCAGAGATTTTTTAATATGGGCGTGGCTGAGCAGAATATGATGGCTACCGCCGCCGGGCTGGCCAGCTGCGGGAAGATAGTTTTTGTTTCCACCTTCGCTATATTCGCCACAGGCCGGGCCTGGGACCAGGTCCGTAATTCCATATGCTACAATAATTTCAACGTCAAGATAGTCGCCACTCACGCCGGGGTCAGCGTCGGCCCTGACGGGTCAAGCCATCAGGCGCTGGAAGATATCGCCCTGATGCAGGTTATTCCCAATATGAATATAATCGTTCCCTGCGACGGGCCGCAGACCCGCGACGCCTTGCTCGCGGTCAGCCAGGCCAAAGGTCCGTGGTACATCCGCCTGGGAAGGGCGAAAGTCCCGACCCTGGAGAATAAGGGCGAATTCAAGATCGGCAAAGCCCAGGTCCTGACCCAGGGCAATGACGTGGCTATTGTCGCTTGCGGGACCATGGTCAATGAAGCGTTGTCGGCAGTCTCAAGCCTTCAGGCAAAAGGGATAAAGGCCAGGTTGATCAATATGCATACCATAAAGCCGCTGGATAAGGATGTCCTTTTGGACGCGGCCCGTTCCACTAAAGGTATTGTGGTCTGCGAGGAACACAGCACCACCGGCGGCCTGGCTTCCAGCGTCGACGCCTTGCTTTCCGAGCAGCATCCGGCAAAGATCCTGCGCATAGGGATAAAAGCGAGGTTCGGCCAGTCCGGAGAGCCGGAGGAATTATTCAAAGAGTATAATATTACCGCTGGCGACATAGAAAAAGCGGCGCGAGCCATAGTTTCCGGTTAGGAAACCGGCTTAGTAAAACCCCAACTGCCGTGCTTACCCTTAATTCTTACGCCAAAATAAACCTGTATCTGTCCGTCCGGAACAAACGCCCGGATAACTACCACAATATAAGCAGCCTTTTTGAACGGATCAGCCTTTCCGACCGGCTCACGCTTACCCCGCTTAGAAAAAACACAATTGAGCTTTATTCCGACGATAAATCCCTGCCTTGCGACGGCTCTAATCTTATCTTTAAGGCCGCGAAATTATTAAAGGATAAATTCAAGGTTGAAAAAGGAGCGCGCATACGCTTGACCAAGCGCATACCTATAGGCGCTGGCCTGGGCGGAGGCTCAAGCAACGCCGCTTACGCGCTTATGGGCTTGAACAAACTTTGGGGATTGAAACTCAGCCGGGCCAAACTCAGCCGTTTAGGCGCGAAATTAGGCAGCGACGTGCCGTTTTTCATCCGGGACCTTAGTTTCGGCCTGGTCAGTTCAAGAGGGGAGAAGATCAAGGCTGTTCCCGCTCTTTCCGGCTTGAATTTATGGCATATCCTGGTTGTTCCCCGGATAAACGTCCCGACTCCCTTTATATATAGAAAGTGGGATGAACTGCGTAATTCCGGGTTGACAACGCGGGTTTCAGATGCTAAACTAATACCTTTGGTATTGAAAAATAAGGATTTTTCCGGTTTAAACAAGGCGCTTTTCAATGACCTGGAAGCGGTTACCCGGCGTTTTTATCCGGAAGTAGGCAAAGTAAAGAAAGCGATCCTCCATTTCGGCGCTAATCCGACATTAATGTCCGGAAGCGGTCCGGCTGTCTTTAGTATTCTCTCTTCTCGAAAAGACGCCGCGCTCTTAAGCGCGCGGCTGAAAGAGAAATATCGTCTCTGGCGTATCTTTCTGGTGCGGACAGTTTGAGTCAGAACAGAGGGGGCAAGACATGGAGATCACCGAGGTCAGGGTGTTTCTGAAAGACTCACAGGACAAGAAGCTTAAGGCTTACGCAACCGTGACTTTCGACAACGCTTTCGTGGTCAGGAATATAAAAGTGATCCAGGGGACTAACGGCGTATTCATCGCCATGCCTTCCCGTAAAGTTAAACAGCCCTGTCATAAGTGTAATTTTAAGAACGAGTTCCGTTCCAAGTTTTGTAACCAGTGCGGCGCGCAGTTGGTGATATCCAGCCAGCCGGCAGTCACGGATATTAACGCCCAGGCTGAACATAAAGATATAGCGCATCCGATAACCCAGCAGTTCCGGGATTATCTGCAAAAGAAGGTCCTGGACGCGTATGAGCAGGAAGTGAAAAAAGGGCCTGCTGCTTCCACTACCCATGAGGAAGTATAATCTGGTTTAATTGAGTTTTTGATCTGCCCGGTAGTGTTCCGCAACTCATTTAGTTTGCGGCGGGATGCCGTTTCCGATATGAAGTCCAGAGGAACGGCGAATGGCAGCACATCAGAATTTCCCCGTCTTGCAGGCAAGAATGATTGACGGGATTAGCCCCGCAGGTAATTCAAGATTTAGGGCGGGAGGGTCTGACTGTCTGAAGATTAGAAATGCCGGGCGGAATTTCGTCTGAAAGTATTGATAGGTTGATTTGGAAGGTCTTGCTATATTTGCCCGGTAGTGTAATGGCAGCACATCAGAATTTGGGTCTGACTGTCAAGGTTCGAGTCCTTGCCGGGCAATTTAATAATCAGCAAAGATTCGAACATAAAGCAGGTGTGGGAGAAACCACTATGAAAAAGATCGCGGCGATAATTCTGGCGGCGGGTAAAGGCGAAAGGATGAAATCCAGGCTTCCCAAGGTCCTTCATCCGGTGTGTTCGCGCCCGATGTTAGGTTATGTGCTGGACCTGGTCAAAGGATCGAAGATAAAGGATTTCACCGTGGTCCTGGGGTATGAGCATGAGCAGGTCAAAGCCTATCTGCCCGCGGGCGTTAAAACCGTATTGCAGAAAAAACAGCTGGGTACTGCTGACGCGGTAAAACAGGCTCTCCCGTCGATAAAAGGCTCCCATGACGCGGTGATCATCCTCTACGGCGACACCCCGTTATTGAAAAAAGAGACTATCGCTAAACTGATCGAGCGCCATATTGAGACAAAGGCCAGCGCGACCATTTTGACCGCCCAAATAGAAAAACCTTTCGGTTACGGCAGGATAATGCGGGACCAGTATTCTTCGGTCTGCGGAATAGTCGAGGAAAAAGACGCGGATGATTTTCAGAAAGAGATAAAAGAGATCAACACCGGGATCATTTGTTTTAACCAGGAAAAGCTCAAAGAATGCCTGAAACTGGTCAAGCCGAACAATAAAAAGAAAGAGTATTACCTTACGGATTGCGTCGGCCTGCTTCGCGCGAAAGGGGAATTGGTCGAATCCTTCCTGCTGGAAGATATAAACGAGTCTTTAGGGGTTAATTCCCGGGTGGAGCTGGCTCAGGCCAACGCCATTATGCGCAAGACCATAAACGAGGCCTTTATGAAGGACGGGGTCACTATAGTTGACCCGGATAATGTTTACATAAGTTTCGGGGTGGAAATAGGCGCGGACAGCGTAATTTATCCCTTTACAGTTATTGAAAAAGATGTTAAAATCGGTATTCAATGTTCTGTAGGACCTTTCTGCCGTTTAAGGCCAGGAACCCGTCTGGAAGATAACGTTTCGGTAGGCAATTTTATCGAGATTTCCCGTTCTAGACTAGCCTCAAAAACCCGCGCGAAACATTTCGGTTTTATAGGCGATACCCGCATCGGAAGCCATGCCAATATCGGCGCCGGCGCGGTGACCGCGAATTACGACGGTAAGAATAAAAATATAACGGTAATAGGCGATAACGCCTTTATCGGCTGCGATACTGTGCTGGTCGCTCCGGTCAGGATCGGCAAAGCCGCCAAAACAGGCGCGGGCAGCGTGGTGACCAGGGGCAGGAACGTTTCGGATAATACGGTGGTGGTCGGAATACCGGCCAGGCCGTTAGAAAAATAAAGGGGTTGACTGTGGATAAATTACGCGTATTTTCGGGTAACGCCCATAAGGAACTGGCTGAGGATATCTGCAAATGTTTGAATGTCAAGCTCTCCGACGCCCTCGTCTCAAAGTTCAGCGAAGGAGAGACCCGGGTAAAGATCAATGAGAATGTCCGCGGCAAGGATATCTTCGTGGTCCAGCCGACCTGTCCTCCCCCGAATGACACGCTGATGGAACTTTTGATCATGATCGACGCCTTAAAAAGGGCCTCAGCCAAGCGCATCACCGCGGTAGTCCCGTTCTTCGGTTATGCCAGGCAGGACCGCAAGGACCAGCCCAGGGTCCCGATCACCGCTAAGCTGGTGGCGAATTTACTGACGGTAAGCGGGGCGAACCGCGTGCTGACCATGGACCTGCACGCCGGCCAGATCCAGGGTTTTTTCGATATCCCGGTAGACCACCTTTTCGCTATAAATGTATTCATAGATTATTTTTTGAAGAATGACTCGAAAGACCTGGTCCTGGTTTCTCCGGACGTGGGCAGTATCAAGATGGCCAGATCTTACGCCAAGAGATTGGGCGCGGGCTTGGCGATTATTGACAAGAGGCGCGATTCCCCGGAAAAGACCGAGGTTATGCATATCCTCGGCGAGGTTGAGGGAAAGAACGCGATCATCGTGGACGACCTGATCGCTACCGGAAGCTCGTTGATCGAAGCGGTAGCCGCGCTTAAACACGCGAAATGCAAGAGTATCAAAGCGGCCATCACCCACGGCGTCCTCTCCGGCCCGGCGATAAAAAGGATCGATGATTGCAAGGACCTGAAGGAATTGGTGATCAGCAACAGTATCCCTCTGAGCGAAGAGCGCAGGCACGAGCGGATCAAAGTGCTGTCGGTCGCGCCTCTTTTAGCCGAGGCTATAAAACGGATACACGTGGAAGAATCAGTGAGTTCTTTATTCGACTAAAGATCAATATTGAAAGGAAAACAAAGAAATGGAAGAGTTATTATTAGGGGCGGAAAAAAGAATAGAGATCGGCAAGAGTAAAGTCAAGGAGATGCGCAACAAAGGTTTTGTCCCCGGGGTTGTTTACGCCGAAGGCAAAGAGGCGCAGGCGTTGAAGATATCCCGGCATGAGCTTCTGCAGCTTATCCATCATCACCGCATCGAGAACGTGGTCCTTAATCTCAAGATCAAGGATGACGCGAAAAAAAGTTCCCGTCCGTGCATGATCAAAGAGATGCAGCATAATCCGGTCTCCGGCGAGATAGTCCATATCGATTTCAACGAGATATCTTTGACCAAGGCGATCAAGGTCAACGTGCCTATAGTCACTAAAGGCGAATCCGTGGGCGTCAAGAACGAAGGCGGCGCTCTGGAGCATATACTCTGGGAGATCGAGGTGGAGTGTCTTCCCATGGATATACCCAAGAATATCGAGGTCGATATCAGCGCGTTGAAGATCGGCGATTCCATACATATCAAGGATATCGTTTTCCCGGCCAAGGTGAAGGTCCTGGCTGACGCTGACTCGGTGGTCCTCTCAGTGGCCGCTCCGATGAAGGAAGAAGTGGCGCCGGTTGAGGGCGAAGAGAAGCTTGAGCCTGAAGTCATCAAAGAAAAGAAACCGGAAACCGAGGCTGAAACAGCCGCGGCTGAAGATAAGAAGGAAAAGAAGTAAGCTTATGAAGCTGATCGTCGGGCTGGGTAATCCGGGCAGGAATTATCTCGGGACCAGGCACAACATCGGTTCTCTGGCGGTGAAGTCTCTCGCCGGGGAACTGGCTCTTTCTCTGAAAAAAGGTTTTTTATCTTCCTCGGAATCGGCCAAGGCTAAGATCGAAGATGAGGAAGTGCTCCTGGCTGTGCCCCGCGTCTACATGAATTTATCGGGCGAGGCGGTGCGCCAGCTGGTCAGGAAGCACCGGATAGCCCTGGAAGACCTGCTGGTGGTCCATGATGAACTGGACCTGGATCTGGGAAGGGTGAAACTTAAATCCGGCGGTTCTGCCGGCGGGCACAACGGCCTCAAGTCCATAATCGGCTCTCTGGGTGATGAAAATTTTTCCCGTTTGCGCATAGGCATAGGCCGTCCGCAAAGAGATGGCGCGGATATGGCTGAATATGTCCTGTCAAGTTTCGCGAAGAAGGATAAAGGGCCGGTGGAACAGGCGGTCCTGGATTCCGTGGTCACAATGAAGTTATGGGTAAAAGATGGTATTTCAAAAACTATGAACGCGGTTAACAGGTGAGGTCAAACAATGGTTAAGTACGAAGCGATGTTTATCATTAAACCGGATCTGGGCGAGGTAGAGACCAAGAACATATACGCTCAGATAGCCGAAGTAATAACTAAGAACGGCGGGGTCATATCCAACGCCGCTGTCTGGTCGGAGAAACGCAAGCTGACCTTTACGATCAAGAAGCAGCTGGATGGTATTTATTACCTGGTCAATTTTGCCCTGTCCGGCGACGTGATCGCCAAGATCAAATACGCGTTCAAACTCAACGACAGTGTCCTGAGGGTCCTGATAACGAACGTCGAATAAGATAAAAGAGAGGTATTTCCATGGCGAGCTTAAACAAGGTATTACTGATGGGCAACCTGACCCGCGACCCGGAACTGCGTTATACCCCGCAGGGCACGGCGGTGGTCAACCTGCGCATGGCGGTAAACCGCAGGTACAAGAATAAAAATCAGGAATTGAAAGACGAGGTGTGTTTTATCACCGCGGTAGTCTGGAACAAAATGGCCGAGACCTGCAACCAGTACCTGCATAAGGGCAGCCCCGTATACGTCGAGGGCAGGCTGCAGTCAAGGTCGTGGGATGATCAGGCCACGGGCAAGACCCGCAGCGTGATCGAGGTGCGGGCGGAAAGAGTGCAATTCTTAGGGCAGGCGCCTAAAGGCGCGGCTGAAAATAATGTTGAAGAACCTTCATCCGAGCCGAGCACTGAAACGGCTTGGCTGGAAGAAAACGAGGAGAAACCAGATTATGAGAATCAATAAGACCAGGACTAAGAAAGTCGATAAAAAGAAGAACATGTTCATGCCCATGCGCAGGAAGGTATGCCGTTTTTGCGCGGATAAGATAAAGGCTATAGATTACAAGGACCTGAAAACCCTTGAGTCTTTTGTCAAGGAACGCGGCAGGATCGTTTCCGCGCGTTCTTCGGGCAACTGCGCCAAACACCAGAGAGAATTGACCAGGGCTATAAAACAGGCAAGGTTCATCGCGCTTGTTCCTTATGTACGTATTTAACGAATAACGGAGCGTAAAATGGAAGTTATATTAAAGCAGGACGTAACAGGCGTAGGCAAAGCTGGCGCGGTGATCAAGGTGCGGGACGGTTTCGCCCAGAACTTTCTTCTTCCCAAGAAACTGGCTGTGGCTGTCACCAGCGGCAACGTGAAGATGCTGGCCCAGGAAAAAGAACGCAGGCTTTTGAAAGAGGGGAAGGAAAAAGCCGCGGCCGAGGAACTCAAGAACAAACTGGCCGGCATGTCGGTTACCCTGCCGGTTTTGACCCAGGAAAAAGAGAAGCTCTACGGCAGCATTACTGTTGTGGAGATCCAGAAAGCCCTGGCTGACGAAGGATGCGTTATCGACAAGGACGCCTTTATCCTGGAAGAACCGATAAAAGCCCTGGGCATATACCAGGTCCCGGTAAAACTCCATTCGGAGGTCACCGGCCAGATAAAGGTCTGGATAGTTAAAAAGTAACCGCGAACTCTATGCCCGAGATAAACAAAGATTTGATCCCGCCGCAGAACCTGGAAGCTGAAATGGCGGTTCTGGGGTCGATGCTTATAGACGATAACGCCATCGGCGTGGCTATCGAGGCTGTCGACCGCAATTGTTTTTACAAGGACGCCCACCGCAAGATCTTCGACGTAATTTTATCCCTTTATAACAACAGCAAGGCAGTGGACCTGATCACCATCACCGATGAATTAAAACGCCTCGGCCAGCTCGAGGATATCGGGGGGGTGAGCGCGTTGACGGAGATGGCTAATTCCGTGCCCACGTCCGCCAATATAAACCACTACGCGGCTATCGTCAAAGAAAAAAGCATCCTGCGCGCTTTGATCAGCAGCAGCAAGAAGATCGAGCACCTCTGTTATGAGAGCGAAGGCAATATCGGCCAGGTTGTCGACGAGGCCGAGAAACTCATCTTCGAGGTCAGCGATAACCGAAACAGGGGAAGCTTCATACCTTTAAAGAATATAATCCAGGACAGCATAGAAACCATAGACCGGCTTTATCAGAATAAGGCCCATGTTACCGGTATCCCGACGGGTTTCATTGATTTTGACATGAAGACCGCCGGTTTGCAGCCTTCCGACCTGGTGATCGTGGCCGGCCGGCCTTCAATGGGCAAAAGCGCCCTGGCATTGGGCATCGCCGAATACGCGGCGGTCACTGCCAAGATCCCGGTGGCCCTCTTCAGCCTGGAAATGTCCAAAGAGCAGCTGGTGCAGAGGATGCTTTGCTCTCATGCCCGGGTTGACGCGAACAAGGTGCGCACAGGTTATTTAGCGGCGTCGGATTGGCCCAGGCTTACCACCGCGGCCAGCAAGCTTTCCGAGGCGCCGATCTTCATAGACGATACCGCGGCTATTTCCGTTATGGAATTGCGGGCGAAGATCCGCAGGCTTAAAGCCAACAACGATATTAAAATGGTCATTGTCGATTACCTGCAGTTGATGCGCGGTTCGGGTTTTACCGAGAGCCGCCAGCAGGAGATCTCCGATATTTCCCGGTCGCTCAAGGCCCTGGCCAGGGAGCTTAACCTGACGGTCGTCGGTATCAGCCAGCTTTCCCGTTCGGTCGAGAGCCGCGACGGCCACCGGCCCCAGCTTTCCGATCTGCGCGAATCCGGGGCCATCGAGCAGGACGCCGACGTGGTCGTCTTGATCATGCGCGAAGAATATTACAACCCCACTCCCGAGAATGAAGGCATCGCCGAGATAATCATCGCCAAGCAGCGCAACGGTCCTGTCGGGTCGTTCAAAGTCACGTTCCTCAAAGAATATACCCGTTTCGAGAATATCGCCCGGGCAGAGTAACAGTTACGCCAAAAAGGAGGAAGGGATGGAGAAAAGGTCTTTTACTTTCCTGGAGATCATGGTGGCTATGGTGATCATGGGTATCCTGATCACTCTGGGGTTTCCTATCTATCAGGGGTTCATCGAGAATTCTAAGAGCAGGATCTGCGAGACCAATCTTAAAGCTTTGAAAAGCGCCATGGATATTTACGCCATGGAATACGACACCATGCCCGGCAGTTTAAGCGAACTTCCCCCTAAATATATCGGCAAAGCCTTTGCTCAGATCATGCGGGAAAAAAGCGCCTGGAAAGTTAAATTAGCTTATTTTCTGGTTGAACAGGAAGAAAAGGGTTTTGTTTACGCGGATGTGTTCATTAACCGGCTGACCAAAGGCAATATCAACCTGGTCACCTGCCCGAAAGACAAGACGCCTCCGGCCGCGGGCGGGGTTTCCTACGGTTTTAACGCGCAGCTGGCGAATATGTCCTCAAAGAATTACCGCAAGCTGGCTTCGAGCGTTTCTTTGATCGCCGACTCCGATCAGCCCACCTTTGTGAACGAAGATACCTACGCGTACAGGCATCAGACTATCAGCGGATTCACAGTCGCTGATTACGCGCAGGAGGTGATGAAGGGCACGGCCAGCCTTTCTTCCGACAGCGGCACTACTACGCCTGGCACTAATAATCAGCCGAAGCGCAGCTGGGTAAAACGCAAGTTCCGTTGGCGTTAAACCCATTTAAAGAACAACTTTGAGTTTGAAAAACTATAGCCAAAATAAGAAATTCCTGCTCATCGGATTTTTATCGCTCCTGGCTGTAACAGCCCTGCCTTATCTTGTCTCATTCTACAGCCAGTTCGATCCGGCCTTGTCCCGGGGTTACGCCCGGCTTTACGGGGCCGGAGGCGCGATCAACGATCTGGCCCGCTGGTACGCCCACTTCCTTAACAAAAGATCAGCCAAACCTTTTAATATCGTCGGCGTAAGCGCTGACGACTATTCCAGCAAAATGCTCGGCCAGCGCTGGCCTTTCAAAAGGTCAGCGTATGCCCAGCTTATCCGCAGCCTGGATAAAGAAGGGGCGCGGGTAATAAGCTTTGACCTGATATTTTCCGGCGACTCGACGGATAAGCAGGATGACCTGGATCTTAGCGCCGCGATGAAAGAGTCCTCCTGCCGCGTGGTCCTGGCCAGCGCCATTAATTACCAGAACGGGACATTGATCAGCCTGCAGGAGGATATACGCGATTCCGCTTTTGCCGAAGGATTCATCAACACGCCGGCGGACCCGGATGAGGTTATCCGCAAATTGCGCGATGAATTCGTGTATAACGACCGGGAAAAATATTATTCTTTATCCGTCCAGACAGCAGCCGCGTATCTCGGCAAATCCGCCCGGGAAATAACCGCCGGTATCCCCCGGGTGAAATTAGGGGAGTATCTGATAAATTATCTTTTTATCCCGGGGGACAGGGACAAATCCGGCCGGGATATCGTCAAGACCGTTAATCTATACCAGGTCCTTGACCCCGCGGAATTAGTGAAGCTCAAAAAGGAGTATGGCGCTAATTTCCTGAAAGGCAGCCTGGTTTTTGTTTATCCGGCGGGGGATATGGCCGGGGATATCAAGGTCACTCCTTTCGGAAAACTTCCCGGCGGGATCACGCATATCAATGGCGCGGCTAATATTTTGACCGGCAGGTATTTGAAGGCTAATGAGTTCATCGGTTTTCTCCTGCTGGCGCTCTGTTTCGCCGCTGTTTTCTATATCCTGGCCCGCGGTAGTTTTATCGCCGGTTTCCTGCTTATGTCCGGGGTTATATTGGCGGGATTATGGCTGGCGGTATTCTTGATAACCCGCGGCATATTCTTCGACCTTTCCCGTCCGGTCATATTCTGCTGGTTGTTCTTTATTTCCGGTTCGCTCTACAAATACCTGTATTTCCTCTCGCAGTTGTTGAGGATAAAATCCAAGGCGACTATGGACCCGCTGCGGGGCATATTCACCCTGAGATATTTTTATTACCAGCTGGAGCTGGAGTCGAGAAAGATGTATCTTAACCGGGACCTCTACCTGGTGTTCGCGCGTATGGGCTCGTTCCGGGCTGAGACCTCGGCAATGGACCTGTCCGGGGTGAAGAACCTCTGGCAGTCGATCCTGCCGGCGATCAGCGTTAAAGACAGTTTCTGGTCCATGTATTCCCAGGAGGACCTGGTCGCTGGGATATTCTGCCCGGCTTCCCGGATAGGCCCGGTTGCCCAGAGTATTAAGAACGGGCTGGAGATGGTTCTCAAAGAGAAACAGGTGAACGCTTCCATCCGTATGGGTTTCCTGAAATACAAGCGGGATTATCCGGTGAAAGAGCTTCTTTTCGCCGCTTTTAAGGGGCTGGAGGGCCAGACCGGCGGGATAAAGGCGTTTACCGACGGGGAGTTAAGCGGTATCTGCAAGTCCGGCGTATCTCAGTTTAACGAAGGCGATAAGATCCTGGACAGCCTTGATCAGGATATAGAGGAGAAGAACAGGGAATTGCTTGGGCTGGTGGAAAGCTTGAGCAAAGAGCACGCCCGGGCCAAAGAAATATTCTTCCAGGTGATCACTTCCCTGGTCAACGCGCTGGAGGCCAGGGACCCTTATACCATGGGGCATTCCCAGAGGGTCTGCAACTACGCGCTGCGGCTGGCGGACCGGCTGGGCTGGAACAAGGAAGAAAAAGAAAAGCTGCGCAAGGCGGCGCTGCTCCACGACCTGGGCAAGATCGGCATACCCGACAGCATCCTGCATAAAACCGGCAGACTCAGCGACGAGGAATTCGATTTCATCAAGAAACACGAGATCATCGCGGTAAAGATACTTGAGCCGATAAAAGATATAGCGGATATCCTGGACTGGATCCTTTACCATCACGAGAGATGGGACGGCAAAGGTTATCCCCACGGACTGGGCGGCAACGCCATACCTTTAGCCAGCCAGATCATTTCGATCTGCGATGTCTTTGACGCGCTGACCACCGGAAGGGATTACAAACAGGCCTTGTCTTACGAGGAATCGATGGGCGAGATACTCAAGAACAAAGGCATCCAGTTCAAACCGGAACTGGTGGATGTATTCGTCGAGGAGATAAAGGCGGCTAAGGTTTAAAAATACTTTGCTTTTTACGGCCGGGAATGATATACTAAATGAAATTTGCATCCACAAAAAAGGCGAAAAAATGCTAAAAAAGATCCTGCTTGCGGCGGCTTTGATATTGGCTGTGAACCTTCCTTTGTTTGCCCAGGAAGAGGCCAATAAAGGGAAGAATGTTACCGCGATAGAGATCGTCGGTAATAAGTCTATAAGCACCAATACTATAGCTTCGAAGCTCAAAACGCGTATCGGCAGTCCGTTCCAGGACGCGGTTATCAGCGATGACCTGAAAAGGCTGTACCTGCTGGGGTTTTTCAGCGACATAAAGATCGACACCCAGGATTATAAAGACGGCCTGAAAGTGGTCATCACTATCGCCGAAAGGCCGATCATTGAGAAGATATCTTTCAGCGGCAACCGCAGGGCGGTGCGCGACGATAAATTAAAAGAGGCCTTGAAATCCCGGGAGACCCAGTACCTGGATTATCCGGCGCTGGCCGAGGATGTCAAAGCGCTGAAGAAACTTTATGAGAAAAAAGGTTACAGCCGCCTGACCGCGGATTACAAGGTTGATATTGACGAGCAGGCTAACAAGGCGCGGATCAATTTCGCTATCGAACAGGGCCTGCGCCAGAGGATAAGGCGCATATACGTTGAAGGCAATATGAATTTTTCCGACGGCCAGATCCTTAAGATCATCAAGACCAAACGGGCCTGGCTTTTCGGCTCCGGGGTGTTGAAAGACGAGGTTTTTACCGAGGATATCGAACGGATCAAGACATTCTATCACAAGGCGGGTTTTATCGATGTTACCGTGGATTCGGAATCCAGCCTTGACCCGAACGGGAAGTTCGTTTACATCACTTTGAAGATCAATGAAGGAAAAAAATACCTGGTGGGAAGCGTGCTGGTCCAGGGGAACAAGGATATAACCGAGAAAGATATCCTGGCTAAGATAAAGGCCTGTAATCCCGGCAAGGTTTTCAGCTATGAGGCCTTGAAAGAAGATATTTCCGCTATACAAGGGCTGTATTTTGACCGGGGGTATATTTCCGCCCGGGTCCAGGAAACCACCTCGATGAACACCTCCACCGAACGCGTGGACATCGTCCTGAACATCACCGAGAACGAGATCGCTTATGTGGACAAGATCAAGATCCGGGGCAACGTCAAGACCAAGGACGTGGTCATCCGCAGGGAACTGCGGATCAAGCCCGGGGACAGGTTCGACGGGGAGAAGCTCAAGAGGAGCAAGGAACGCCTGCAGAACCTGGGATTTTTCGAGGATGTGAGTTATGACACCGAGGATACCGCTGTCCCGAACAAAAAAGACCTGGTGGTCGACGTTAAAGAGTCCAAGACCGGGGCGTTCAGTTTCGGCGGCGGGTACAGCACCGTGGATCAGCTGGTGGGTTTCTTCGAGATAGAGCAGAAGAATTTCGACTGGAAGAATTTCCCCTATTTCACCGGCGCCGGGCAGGACCTGAGGATCAGGACTTCTTTCGGTTCCCTGTCTCAGGGGCTGGACATAAGTTTTACCGAACCATGGCTTTTTGATTATCCGGTATCCTTCGGTTTTGACCTGTATAAGCACACCCGCCAGAGGGAATCCGATGTCGGTTACGGATATGATGAGGATGTCACCGGAGGGGACCTGCGTTTTGGCTATGAGCTTTCCGAATACCTTAAAGAGAACCTTACGTACCGTTACGATACTATAAAGATCTCGGATGTCAGTGATGACGCCTCCAGTGACCTTAAGGATGAAGCCGGGACCAACGCCGTAAGCAGCGTGGAATACGGCCTGACTTATGATACCCGGGATAATGTTTTTAATCCCACTCATGGAAATGTACTGGGCGGCTCGATGCAGGTTGCCGGCGGCCCGTTCGGCGGGGACAAGGATTTCTGGAAGTTTTACAGCCGGGCTTCGCATTTTACCCCGGTCTGGCGTAATGCCGTGGTTGAGTTCCGCGGCCGGATGGGCATTGCCGATACTTACGGCGATTCGGCCAAGATACCCATCTACGAAAGATTTTTCGCCGGCGGTTCTGATTCAGTAAGAGGATACCGCGAAAGAAAAGTTTCCGAGAATAATTGCGTGGATTCCAAGACCGGCGACCCGTTGGGCGGCAGTTCGGTGATGATCGGCAACATGGAATACACCTATCCTTTGGTCAGTTTCCTGAAACTGGCCGCGTTCTATGATGTCGGTAATGTCTGGGCAAAGAGCTCGGACGTGGGCTCAGGCGGGTTCAAGGCCGGCACAGGCGTTGGTTTCAGGCTGAAGACGCCGATCGGCCCGATCATGCTGGATTACGGTATACCTTTGAATAAAGAGCCCGGGCAGGATACCAAAGGCAAAGGCAGGTTCCATTTCAGCATGAGCCACGGATTTTAGGATACAGGGTAATAGTTCAGGTTGAAAATTTTTGCTGGCTTAAGTAACGGATGATGAGGTCATCAGGGTAGATATCTCAAAACTGTCCCGCTTAAGTTAACAGCTGAATAGGGAGGATACACATGCGTAAGTCAATATTTATCTGGGGGTTAGTTTGCGGTTTGTTCTTGATGTTTTCCGGAAGCAAAGCGTTCGCGGCGGATAAGCTGGCGTACATCGACCTAAGCAAGACCCTTGGGGATTATTACAAGACTAAAGATTACGACAAAGTCCTTACCGACAAGCAGAACTCTTACAATGCCGAACGCGACAAGCTGATCAACGAAGTAAAACAGCTTCAGGATAAAATGAACCTTTTGAGTGACAAGGAAAAGGACGCCAAACGCTCTGATTTCGAGAACAAAGTGAAGAACCTTCAGGAATTCGACAGGCAAAAACAGGCTGACCTGCGCAAGGAACAGGACGAAAAGATGCAGGAACTGTTGAAGGACATCAACGAAGCAATCAAACAGCTGGCCGATAAAGAAGGTTACACCATGGTTTTTAACGACCGGGTTCTGGTATACCAGGATAAGACCCTGGATATCACCGATAAGGTCATCGAAGTGATCAATAAAGGAAAAAGCGCCAAGAAATAAATATGCCAAGGACCCTTAAGGAAATAGCCGCTCTCGTCGGAGGACAAGTCTGCGGGGACGGCTCTATACAGATCAAGGGCGTTTCCGGGATACAGGAAGCCTGCGAAGGCGATATCACTTTTCTGGCTAATCCCAGGTACTTGCCTTTTTTAGACAGGACCAAAGCCTCGGCGGTGATCGTCTCCCGGGAGATAAAACCCGGGGCAAAGCCGGTTATCATCTGCGATAATCCGTCATTAGCTTTTACCAAGGCTGTTTCTTTTATCCTTCCGCAGGAAGACAAGCATCCTTCAGGCATCGACCCTAAAGCGGTTCTGGGAAAGAATGTCAAGATAGGCAAGGACGCGGCGGTCGGAGCCTGCGCGGTCATCGATGATGATGTTGTCATCGGCGAGCGCAGCGTGATTTATCCCGGCTGTTATATCGGCAAACACTCAAGTGTAGGCAGCGACACTGTTATTCACGCCAATGTGAGCGTCCGCGAACGGATCTCTATCGGGAGCAGGGTGATCATCCATAGCGGCACAGTGGTGGGTTCTGACGGATTCGGGTTTGTCACAGTGGACGGGATCCATCACAAGATCCCCCAGGTAGGCACGGTCATAGTGGAAGACGATGTTGAGATCGGGGCTAATGTGGCGATTGACCGGGCGCGTTTCGACAAGACCGTGATCGGCAAAGGGACCAAGATCGATAACCTGGTGCATATCGCCCATAACGTGACCATCGGCGCTAACTGCCTTATCGTGGCCCAGGTGGGTATCTCCGGAAGCACTACCATAGGCAATAACGTGATCCTGGCCGGACAGGTCGGCGTGGTCGGGCATGTCACTATCGGCGACAATTCAATAGTCATGGCCCAATCAGGGGTGAGCAAGTCTTTGCCAGAGGGCTCGATGGTCTGGGGCACTCCGGCTAAGCCCGCGGACGAGGCTAAAAGGATAAACGCCTATGTCCAGGGCCTGCCTAAATTGCATGAGACGATAAAAGAAATAAAACAAAAAATAGAAGAGTTGAGTAAAGGGATGATCAAAACCAAATAAATACTATGGAAAAACAACGCACAATAGCCAAGCAAATAAGTTTTAAAGGCACAGGCCTGCATACCGGCAATAAGGTCAACCTAACCTTTAAGCCTGCCGCCGCTGATAACGGGATCAATTTCATCCGCGTGGACCTGGCGGACAAGCCGGTGGTCAAGGTTTGCGTGGAGAATGTTTCTTCGCAAGAGGGAAGCCTGCGTTTCAGCCATTTGGAGAAAAACGGGGTCCAGGTTTATACTGTCGAGCATCTGCTGGCCGGATTATTCGGATCGGGCATAGATAACCTGGATATCGAGATCGATAACAGCGAGGTTTGCGGTTTGGACGGAAGCAGCAAGGGGTTTATTGACGCGTTGTCAGCCGCCGGGATCTGCGAGCAGGAAAAAGAGCGCAAATATATCACTGTCAAAGAGCCGGTCATGGTCCAGGACTCGGGCGCGAGCATCGCCATATTCCCTTCGGACAAATTAAAGATATCTTATACCCTGGATTATAATAACCATTTTATCAAGTCGGATTTCCTGGAGATAGCGGTTGATTCGGAGCTTTTTAAAAAAGATATCGCTCCCGCCCGGACATTCTGCCTTGAGGAAGAAGTCGAGGAGCTGAAGAAAAAAGGCCTGGGCAAAGGCGCTAATTACGAGAACGCCCTGGTAGTCGGTAAAAAAGGGGTGATCAATAATGAACTGCGTTTCGAGGATGAATTTATCCGCCACAAGGTCCTTGATCTTCTCGGCGACCTGTATATCCTCGGACATCCTTTAAAAGGCCATATCATCGCCATGAAAAGCGGGCATTCGCTTAACCTTAAGCTGGTCAAGAAGATCGCCCAGCAAAATCCGCAGAAGTCCGGTTTGACCACCGGCGGACCGGCTTATTCTCTGCCCCCTGGCCAGATCATGAATATCGAAGAGATAATGCAGATACTTCCGCACCGCCAGCCTTTTTTATTCGTTGACCGGATATTGGAATTGGAGCAGGGCAAGCGGATCATCGGGGTAAAGAACGTCAGTATAAACGAGTATTTCTTTAAGGGGCATTTCCCGGGAAAGCCGGTCATGCCCGGAGTGATCATTCTGGAAACTATGGCCCAGGTCGGCGGGGTAATGCTTTTATCCCAGCCGGAGAACCGGGGAAAGATCGCTTTCTTTATGTCCATAAACAACGCCAAATTCCGCAAGGTCGTAGTGCCGGGAGACCAGCTTGTTTTTGAAGTTACCGCGGTTAAGATAAGATCCAAGATCAGCCAGGTCCGTGGCCAGGCCACGGTGAACGGCCAGTTAGTGGCTGAGGCTGACCTGATGTTCGCTTTCGGAGACACCTGAAATAATGAAGATACATTCTACCGCTATAGTTTCGGATAAAGCCAAACTGGCTGAAGACGTTGAAGTCGGGCCGTACGCGATCATCGGCGATAATGTGGTTATCGGCCAGGGGACCAAGATCGCCGGGCACAGTGTCATCCAGGGCAACACCACTATCGGCGCCAACTGCGATATTTTCAGCTTCGCGGCTGTGGGCAGTAATCCGCAAGACCTTAAATTCAAAGGCGAAAAAAGCTTCCTGGAAATAGGGGATAACAATGTTATCCGGGAATTCTGCACTCTTAATCCCGGAACAGGAGAGGGCGGCAAGACCGTTATCGGCAGCCATAACCTGTTCATGGCTTACGCCCATGTCGCCCATGACTGCAGTGTGGGCAGCCATTGCGTGATCGTTAACGGCGGGACTCTCGCCGGGCATGTTACTGTCGAGGATTATGTGCATATCAGCGGTTTCGGCGCGGCGCATCAGTTCGTCAGGGTAGGTAAATATTCCATACTGGCCGGGCTTTCCAAGGCGGTCCAGGATGTGCCTCCTTTTTCCGCCTGCGACGGCCATCCGGCGCGGCTGTACGGATTGAACATGGTGGGTTTGAAAAGGTATAACATCCCCCGGGAATCGATCAAAGCCCTGGGCCACGCTTTTAAGGTGCTTTTTAACTCCGGTTTGCCGGTAAAGAAAGCCGTAATAAAATTAAAAGAGGAAAAGAAACCTTGCGCTGAAGTGGCGTACCTTCTGGAATTCATAGATAATTCTTCTCGTGGGATCTGCCGTTCCTGCCGTTTACCTAAAAGAAACGTAGACTAATATGGATAAAATAGGTTTGATCGCCGGAAACCGGCGGTTCCCGGTCATTTTCTCTGAGGAAGCCAAGAAAAAAGGCTGCTATATCGTGGCCGCGGGGATCAAGGGCGAGACCAGCCGGCAGCTTAAGAAATACGCGGATAAGCTTTACTGGGTTTCTTTGAGCGATCTGGCCCGGATAATCGATATCTTCAAATCCGAAGGCGTGAAAAAAGTGATCATGGCCGGACAGATCAGCCCGGTCAGGCTTTTCAGCAGGGAAGTGCGCGACAGCGAACAGATACAGGAGCTCTTGCTGAATATCAAAGACAGGAAAGCGAATACCATATTCGCGGCCATCGCCCAGAAGCTGGAGAAAGAAGGCCTGGAACTGATCGATTCCAGCACCTATCTTAAAGATTTTATGCCTGGTAAAGGCATACTTACAAAAAAACAGCCTGATCCTCTGGAATGGGAGGATATATATTTCGGGATGAACCTGGCCGGGAAAGTCGCTGGCTTGGACATCGGGCTTACTGTGGCGGTGAAGAACAAGGCTATAGTGGGCGTAGAGGCCTTAGAAGGCACAGATAACCTTATCCGCCGGGCCGGCAGGATAGCGCGCCAGGGAATGGTCGTGGCCAAGGTAGCCAGGCCTGACCAGGATATGCGCTTTGACCTTCCGGTGATCGGGCTGAAGACCATTAAGACAGTTATCAGCGCCAAGGCGTCCTGCCTGGCGATAGAAGCGGGAAAAACCCTTTTCCTGGATATGAAAGCCTCTCTGGCGCTTGCGGATAGAAAAGGCATATCTATAGTAGCGCTCTAGATATCCCGTTAGATAGATACCTCGCGCCAGAATCGCGCTCGTATCTAACGGGAGCCCCGCTTACGCGGGATTTCGCTGGATAAATACTTTCGTGCTCATAATTCGCAGACGTTTCACTATAACTTACGTCGTTGTAACTAGTAGGGTAGAGGCTCCGTAAGTCATCTGTTCATTAAAATCTCTTGACAGCCTGCGCATAAAGGGTATAAATTAGTATAAGAAAGAAGGAGGTCGTTATGGTTAAAACTTGTTGCGGGTCAAAAGCAAAAGTAACTGCCACGGTTACAGAGTTTCGGTTTAATTCGCCTAAAGCCAAGAAGGTCTTGGTCGCGGGATGCTTTAACAACTGGGATCCCAAGGGCTTACCGGCTAAAAAAGATACTAAAGGGAATTGGGTGGCCAAGGTCAGTCTGAAACCCGGAAAGTATGAATATAAGTTCTTCGTAGATGGATGCTGGATGACTGATCCCAAAGCAACGGCTGTTTTTAATTCCTTTGGCACTCAGAATTCGGTGATCGAGGTAAAGTAAGTTCCATAACTCAAATGCCCCCATCTTGTTAAGTCGTGTAAGATCTTAAGAAGATGGGGGTTTTTATTATGAAATACATATACGGACCGGTAAATTCCCGCAGGATCGGCAAGTCCCTGGGGATCTCGCTGACTGATTTCAAGACCTGCAATTTTGACTGCGTCTATTGCCAGTTGGGCAGGACTAAAACGCGCTACCTTCAGCGCAAGGAATACGTGAAGATCGAAGAGATCTGCGCTGAATTCCTCTCCTGGCTGGAGAATAACCCCGGCCCGGCCAAAGAACTGGATTATATCACTCTTTCCGGAACAGGAGAGCCGCTGCTGAATATCCGGATAGACGAGCTGATCAGCCGGATAAAAAGAGCCAGCTCTGTCCCGGTATGCGTGATCACTAATTCTTCCTTATTAAGCTCAAGCGAGGCCCGGCAACAATTAGCCCGGGCTGACCTGATCATTCCGTCTTTGGACGCGGTGACCCAGGAAATATTCCAGGCGGTTGACCGGCCGGACACAACGATAAAGGTCGGGGATATAATAAGCGGGCTGATCGAGCTGAGAAAAGAATTCAAGGGGAAGATATGGCTGGAGGTAATGCTGATCAAAGGCGTCAATGATTCTCCGGCGCATATCCGCGGGCTTAAAGAAGCGATCGGCCAGATCAAGCCGGATAAGATCCAGCTTAATTCCCCGGCGCGCAACACCGCGGAAACAGATGTCTTTCCTGTTGATCCGGAACGTTTAAAGCAGATACAGGATATTTTGGGCGGGAACTGCGAAGTTTTTTAAGAGGAATGGACACCAGGCGCAATGGCACCCGGCGTAATTGGAATATACGCCGGTATCCGCCCCGTGGCTTATACCCGGCGTAATTGGAATATACGCCGGTGTCCGCCCCGTGGCTTATACCCGGCGTAATTGGAATATACGCCGGTGTCCGCCCCGTGGCGGAGAATATGCGTCGGTAGCGCAGGATGCGCACACTTGCACATCCAATAAAGCAAGGTGTGTTGTGATGACAACTGACACCCGACGCAATCGGATAGGTTGGTATTGTGTTAGCAAGTTACACCCGACGCAATCGGAATATGCGTCGGTAGCGCAGGATGCGCACACTTGCACATCCAATAAAGCAAGGTGTGTTGTGTTGATCAACTGACACCCGACGCAATCGGATAGGTTGGTATTGTGTTAGCAAGTTACACCCGGCGCAATCGGATAGGTTGGTATTGTGTTAGCAAGTTACACCCGACGCAATCGGAATATGCGTCGGTGTTGTGTCTTTACACAAGGAGCTGAATTGAATAAGAATACTTTTGTTCTATCCGGGGTTTTAGCAGCGGTTATTGTTTTTTTAGGCGGTATTACTTTCATAGAAGCGCGCGTCGGCAGGCAAATTGCCAACGCTATTAACGAGCAGCAGCGTGAGATCTCCGCGCTTACCCAGCAGGTTATCCAGATGAGGACGGTGCTGGAGAAATTTCCGTTGAACGAAATAAACAACCAGCAGTCCAAGATCGACGGTATTTCGCGGCAGTTAAGTCAGCTGGCGGATCTGATAGCAAAAGGCCCTGGCGGCCGTCCAACGGAGGATTTCACTAAAGTCTATACTATTCCTGTCGGGAAGTCCCCTGTTTTGGGAGCGCAGGACGCGGCTGTAACCATAACCGGTTTCCTTGACCTGGAATGCCCTTTTAGCGCCAGGTTCCAGCCGGTGATCGATCAGGTCCTTGCCGCGTATCCCGGCCAGGTTAAGTATATGGTCAAACAATTCCCATTGTCATTTCACAAGAGAGCCAAACCCGCGGCTAAGTTTATCCTGGCCGCCGGTAAACAGGGGAAATACTGGGAGATGCTGGGGTTGATCCTGAAGGATAACAAAGATCTCTCCGACGCGAAATTGGACGAGATGGCCAAGAGCTTGAGATTGAATTTGAGCCAGATCAAGGCGGATTTGAAAGCCAATGAAGCGGAATGGGAAAAGCTGATCCAGGAAGATTTTGATCTCGGGTCCTCGGTCCAGGTTTTCGGGACACCGACATATTATATAAACGGCCGCAAAACCAAGGCGCGCGATCTGGCGGCGTTCAAGGCCGAAATAGACGCGATCTTAAAGAAATAAGTCTGGAGCTTGAGGCTGGTTGATCAATCCGATTTATATCTTTTGGCTTAGAATATCGGCTATAGACTATCGATCAATTGCGCCCATAGCTCTCCGCCACTGATGCGTTGGCGGATTCGCTACTGATCCAATACTTGCGCGCCCATAGCTCAATTGGATAGAGTATCAGCCTTCGAAGCTGAGTGTTGCTGGTTCGAGTCCAGCTGGGCGCATAGATCACTCTTGAGGATTTGTTAAAATTACGATTGCAAACCAGGGCAATTTAAGATAAAATACTACAGATAATTTACTGAAAAACAGGCTTTAGGTCCGCTAACCCTGAAAGGACAGCGGCATATAAATAGTCTTCGGGCCGCTAGCTCAATTGGTAGAGCAGGACCCTCTTAAGGTCAAGGTTCGTGGTTCGATTCCACGGCGGCTCACTTTTTATTTTCGCAGGTCTAAAGATCCGGTAAAGGCTTAAAGGCCAAGGTGATTTTCGATGTCTGAAGACCAGAATTCCTCGGAGCAAAGGCAATTCCCCAGGATAACAGTCAATACCGCTGTAAGTTTCGCCATCGTCATGCCCGCCTATGAAACAGGTTCAACCGAAGATATCAGTCAGGGCGGGTTATGCCTTAAGGTTAACCGGGTATTGCCGCTGGGCACTGTCCTGCGCCTGGAATTCGACCTGCCCGGCGATAAACCTGAGCATATCGAAGTCCTGGGCAAGGTTGTCTGGCAAAGGCCGGATACCGCTGCCGTATTCTCCACCGGAATTAAATTTCTATCCTGATAGATAATCAAGATGTCGGGAAAACACCACGGACTTATATGACCCCTCACATTCGTTCGGAGTCAAATTTTCGCTGCTGTCGCAGCTCAAGAATGAGCATTGAATTAATTGAGAGTGGAAGAGACTCCTCGCCCGCCACTAAAATGTGCCGGACTCGGAGTCAAATTTTCGCTGCTACCGCAGCTCAAATTTGAGGAGCTTTTAAATGTTAGATATAAAATTCATCCGTGAAAATCAGGAAGTGGTGGAAAAAGCCTTAAAAGACCGTAATTCCAAATTCGATCTGGGGCAGGTATTGGAACTGGATAATGCCCGGCGTAAGATCCTGGTTGAGCTGGAAGAATTGCGGGCCCAGAAGAACAAGGCCAATGACGAAATCAGCGTCCTGCTGAAAGATAAGAAAGACCCCAAAGAGCGTATCTCCTCGATGAAATACATCGCCGAGAAGATCGACCGGCTGGACACCCAGATGAAGGAAAGCGACGCTAATCTTAACCAGCTGCTTTTGACCATTCCGAATATTCCGCATTCAAGTGTCCCGGTAGGCGCTCCGGACCAGGCCCGCGTTGAGCGTTCCTGGGGAACACCGCCGAAATTCGATTTCAAGCCTTTAACCCATGTGGAGATCTGCCAGAACCTGGATATCGTGGATTTCGCCAGAGGGACCAAGCTCAGCGGAGCGAACTTCCTGCTTTTCAAAGGCTGGGGCGCTAAACTGGAACGGGCGTTGATCAATTTCATGCTCGACTTGCATACTAAAAAGCATAACTATACCGAGATATCTCCGCCGTACTTGGTCAATCGTAAGACCATGACCGGCACAGGCCAACTGCCTAAGATGGAAGAGGATATGTATAAATTAAAGGATGATGATCTTTACCTCATACCTACGGCAGAAGTTCCGGTAACCAATATTTTCAGCGATGAGGTCTTGAATGAAGAAGACCTGCCTAAATATTTAACCGCCTACACCGCGTGTTTTCGCAGGGAAGCCGGCTCTTACGGCAAAGATACCCGGGGAATGATGCGCGTGCACCAGTTTGATAAAGTGGAAATGGTCAAATTCGTCAAACCCGAAGATTCTTACGCGGAATTGGAAACTTTGGTAGGTAACGCCGAAGAGGTATTACAGGCTCTTGGCCTATCTTATAGGGTAATATCTTTGACCACCCAGGATATCAGCTTCGCGGCCAGCAAATGTTATGATCTGGAGGCATATGCCGCTGGCGCGGATAAATGGCTGGAAGTATCCAGCTGCTCGAATTTTGAGAATTTCCAGGCCCGCAGGGCGAATATCCGCTTTAGAAGAAAAGACACCAAGAAAATGGATTTCGTTCATACACTAAACGGTTCAGGGGTCGCGTTGGCCAGGACGGTGATCGCGATCTTGGAGAATTACCAGCAGAAAGACGGGTCGATCCTGATCCCCGAATGCCTAAGGAGCTATCTCGATGGGAAAGAACGGATTTCTTAAGGACGATGCAGGCGGCAGTATGGATTTCAGCAAGCTTGATCCGGGTTTAGAATCGGGCGGCGAGATAAAAAAGCCTAAGCTCCGTGAGATCCTGGATAAGGCGCTGAGCATATTAAAGCTCACCGCCGGGTTATCTTTACTTTGTTTTGTCTATGGGTATTCAGTTAATTTCCTGAAGGAACTGGGCCTGGCGGACAAATCCATGCAGGAGTATTTCTGGTCCGGCATATCCGCGTTCATAATAATCCATTTTTTTGTTTACGAGTTGTCTGTTGTTTATCAGAAAGGCCAGAAGATATTGGCTTTCATATTCAAATTCTTTGCGCCTCTGGTAAAAGTCGCGCCGTATGTTCTGCCCATATATACCATACTGATCTTTTGTGTATATCCATTGTTCAACCTGTTCTGGTCGTCCAAAGGGCTTACCGCTTTCTTTATCGCCCTGGGCAGCTTTAGCCTGTGCCTGCACCTGGTTTTTGGGGCCAAGTCCTTAAGGTCGAAGCAGGGGGATTTCCTGAAATCCAATTACATCTTCGGGTTTTCGCTGGTTTATATACTTAACGTGATCCTGATAGCTTTCTGTCTGAGCCTGATCATCGATAAATTCTCTTTCGTGGATTACTTTAACGGCTCGTTCCAGACAGCTATAAAGATATTCCAGACAGTATTCAACCAGATGTTTCTCCCGAAATAAGCTTTAAACGCATATCATAATACAAGTATTTGGTGAGGTGGTAGGCCGAGCATAGCGAGGCAACCACCCCGCAAGCAAGGGCTTTGGTGAGGTGGCTGAGTGGTTGAAAGCGGCAGTCTTGAAAACTGTTGTGGGCGTAAGTCCACCGTGAGTTCAAATCTCACCCTCACCGCATGACGTTCCAATTCGAACCCTTGTACTGCTCATCAAGCAGGGCAAGGGTTTGAATTTTTGTATGGGCCACATAATACGGCTTAAAGTGCGTTTCATCGCCTTCAGAAATCCGGTATAGATCGTCTTTTTTCTCGGTGATCGGCTCCATCATAATAGGAGAGAGCAGCTCTTTTAAAGCCAGGGCAGATACCGAAACATCCTTTTTCAGCGTTTCTCTTAGCCGTTTCAGCCGGTAATTCATCCATTCTTTAGGCGGTGCCTTGAAGTTATTCCCCTGCTGGAATTCTAGAGCCGAAATCTCCTGCTGTAAACCCTCGTTCTTTTTTTCAGCTTCCGAAATCGCCCCGGACACCGCCTTTGAGAAGTTACCCATTTTAACGAAATTAAGGTAATTACGTATTTCTTGCTGGATTTTCTCTAATTGGCCGCGCTTGCCTTCAAGCAGGGCAGGAACCTCATTAAGCCCTTCCGTAGCGATCTTTTCCACGTTCTTATAGATATACTCCAGGTTTTCGGGTGTGAGTATCTCGTTAACCAGTTTTGGAATAATGTTTTCCTCGATCTTTTTTAAGGGAACAAGTAGGGTATTTTTGCAGGTTTTTCTTCTTGAGTTATAGCATCCGTAATACCCGCTTCCTTTACCGCTGATGAGAACGATTGCCCCACCGCAGACATTGCACTTCATCAAACCTGAGAAAAGGTGGTTGGGATTTGTCTGAATATAGTGCTTAGGTTGACGAGGGGAGGACTTCTTTGGTCCGGTTGGGAATTCTGGTCTTGCGTCAGTTAGCTTTTTATGCACTTTTTCCCATAATTCCTTATCGATAATCACCAAGTCTTCGCGAAATATAAGAATTCTTTCGTTTTCCGGCCGGATGATCTTTTTTCTCTTGCCGGTCATAGGATCCCGAATATTCTTGGACTTACGCCAGTTCCAAACACCCATGTATTTTTGATTGTTAAGAATTGTTGAGATAGTTGAAACGTTCCAGCCGCCGCGCATATTCCTCTTAGTGGGTACCTTTTCTTCATTCAGCCTGATCGCGACCCTCTGAATACTGCTTCCCTCGGCAAATTCCCTATAAATTCGCTTAATAATCTCAGCTTCTTCAGGATTGATCTTATGCACCATGCCGTCATACTTCGCCTGGCCTCTGCGATTTAGCTTTATTTCTCCGACCGGATTGCTTAAGTAACCATAAACCTTTTCCCCAGCACTAAATCCGCGTAATTTCTGCCCTTCCAGCCCGCGCATAGTCTTTTTGCGTAGGTCATCCAGATACAATTCATTTACTAAGCCGCGTATTTGGATTCCCAGCTTGGAATTTTCATCATCTGTGGATATTCCATCGGCAACGGAAATGATCTTAACCTGCAAATAATTGAATTTAAGCACAAACGTGAGCATTTGGTGATTGCTCCGGGATAATCTAGATAAGTCATCCACCAACATAGCTTCAAATTCCTTATTTTCGGCCGCCTTTTCCAATGCCTGTAGTCCCGGGCGGTTTAAGAGAGAGCCGGATAGGGCTTCATCAATATAAATATGCTCTTCACAAACAGTTAAATCGTTTTCCGCGCAATATTTCCGGCACATCCGTATCTGATCATCGATACTTTTCTCGCTTTGATTCTCTGAAGAATATCGAGCGTAGATCGCTGCTTTCATTTGTTCACCTTGTATTCTGTAAATATTCCCGGATTTTTCTTTGCAGTAGCTATATATTCTTTTGCTATGATAGAAGAGATCACATCAAGTAATCGTTTGATTGAAGGCGAATCCGCCCAATTAATAGCCGCTTTTTTAACACTAGGTTCGTTATTTTCTATAACGTTTAAATAACTCATAATTTTGTTGATTTTAGTACAGTAAAGGTATATATTACTTTCTAGAAGTATAAAAGCCAATATACCCTTAATGACTAAATTATACCTCTAAAGGTATATTTGTCAAGTATTATTTTAGGAGGAATGATGGACGCAAAGAAGCTTGGAAAGAAAATTAAACTCGCTCGAATTGAGCTTGATTTGAATCAAACTGATCTGGCAGGGAAAATTGGTGCTAAACAAAAGAGCATTTCAAGGTATGAAACTGGACTTTCCTTGCCTTCGATTGATACGTTAGTAAAAATCGCGAAGGTATTTAAGAAAGATCCTGGTTTTTTCCTTCAAGATTAATTGATATCGTTGAGGATAGACAGAAAGAATATAAAATGAAAGAATTAAATGAAATAACAATTAATACTACTTTATACGCGAACCATGTTGATTATTTAAAAATGATTGATCAGATTCAGAATTTTATTAGCCTTGCTAGAGCACCAGTTCGTTTTATAATCTTTGCATCCCGCGGAGATGTTTTTAATTATCTTAAAGAGAAGAAAAGCGGAGAATTTAGAATTATCCAGAAGCACTTTAGTAATAATATTTTTGTAGGTCAATTAACACGTAAATTTGGCAGGAAAGAAAATAATGAGATTGAGGGTAAATTTTTGTTATTTAAGCATAATATCAAAGATATTTTCATCGCTTTAACCCATGAAGAAACTGATTTCTTTGTTAAAGGTTTAACTCGTTTAATAAAATCATCTTACCCATATTTTACGCTTCCTTTTTTCTACTCTTGGGAGATGGAGATAATGTTAAATAATCTCTATAAATTGACTCCACAGAATCAAATTATGCTCACTAAGTTTTCTTGGAAAGCCAGAATAAAAAACCAAGCAGCGCGCAAAGGAAAAGAATCGGATTTGACTTGGACCGACATGCCTTATAAAGAAGTCTTTAAACAAATTAATCAGAATGACGCTTGGATAGAGAAGGTTTATTTTGATTCCGTTTTTGAATCAGTTAAAAATGGTATAACTAACAAGACAAAAGTTCTTAGTGGTTTTATTTCAAGAGATGGGGTTTTTAAGTGTGAACATGATTTTAAACCTTTCTACGAGGCAATAATAGATAAGGGTGTTGAAATATTCTCCCAGCGAAAAGAAAAATTGAGTAATAGAGCTCGCATAAAAGAAAATAATTATGAAAGTAGACCTTTTTTTATAGAATTCGATGAATCAATTTTTAAGAATAAAGAACAAAATTATCGTTTAATTACCGTGTTAAAGAATTTGTCTCACTTATCATATTCGGTAGTCCATGCGAATCCTTATTTACACATGACTGCCACTGATTCCTTAGATAATTCCAATTATGATATTTGGATTTTATCTGACAATAAGATCACTGTTGCGCCTCAAACTGTTTGTAGCATGAGTGCTTTAAATAGATTGTGTGATCACATTTCTAAAGAATTCAGAGAAGGACTTGTTAAGGACATTGGTTAATCTATGGACTCAAAAGATTACGTTAAACAAATAGCTGAGCAATCCGATTCGTATGATCAAACGATTCAGGCCATTATTGCTTTTGATTCAGCTGTAAGATATGATGATGCGAGAAAGATTTATCTGCAGAACTCTTTTTGTTTGCCGGGAAGACGGTTCAATCATAACCCTACTAACGAAGATGAAAAAGTAACTCCTGATATAGCAGAGCAGTTATCTGACCAATATGGAATAATCGCGGAAATTAAGATAACAGCAAGCAGCGACCAAGATTTTGAGCGAGCAGAGGCTCAGGTTAGAAAATATGATGTTGACTTGATTGGCTGGAAGACAAAAGATGAGAAAATTAATATACATGATTTATCGCTACTTATACATGATTTAAATAGAGGTAAAGCTGCCCGGTGGTTCGCGAAAAAGTCATTTGTACATAAGTTGACGCTAATTGTATGTGCAAGGATACTTGATCATAAGGTATCTTTTAAGATTGAGAAATCTTTCGGGACGTTTTCCGATACAAGACTAGAGAAGAAATTTATCGATCCAGTAGCTATCCCTTTAGAGAATCCGGAAATTCTGAAAGCGATATCATCAGTAAAATTTTATGATGCACAGCCTCCTGTTGAATATACAATGAATATTCTTTGGATGAATATTTTTAATGAAATTGCTCAAGAGGAAGGGGCGGTAAAGGAAAAAACTATAATAGTTGATTGTAAAGTGCTAACGAAGATGTTAAGTGAAAGATATGCGTTTCGCCAGGAGGATCATAGACAGCCTAAAGTACCGAGAGAGGCATGGGTAAGGCAAGCACTGGATACTCTAGTTGAAATAGATTATGCTTTGGTAGATTTAAAAGATAAAGATAAATATCATGTTAAATATTCTCATCCTCGGAAAGAAGATATGATTGTTTTCTTTGCAAAGAGACATTTTGAGGAGATGAACAAACCAAAAAGAAAAGCTGGCCAAGATCAACAATTACAATTCCCGGGTATTTCTAAAGAATCAAAGTAGTTTTTATTTCCTGCATCTATCTGAATCTCTGGTATATAATCGCCCAAAGCAACACGAGTTTGCCTCTCTTTTAATCTATGGATGAAGAAATCAAATCATGTTTTGATTGGTTTGTCCAGATAATTGGATATGATGAATGGACAGCGCGTAGACATTCCGCAATTTCTTTTTATCAAGAGGTAAGGACGGGTCATTCTTATTCAACAATTCAAAAGAGTTTTATACCAAGTTTAGATATCGCAGGTTGGTATTTGTATTTGGTTTATTCTTATTTGTATGATATGCCGACGTATGATTTAGCCCAAGGAGCTAGAGTTATTCCTGTTTTTAAGAGAATAGGTCGGGATATTCATTACATAAAACAAATTAAGGATGTTGAAACGAGATTGAGAAGAGCGTTGGCTAAAGCTTCACGAGAAATTGATAGCTGTTTATTTGAGATATTGATAGCAAATTCTTATAAGAAAAATGGGTGGGAAGAAGTAGCGTTTGTGTCAGAAGAATCGTCTAAAAAGACTTGTGATTTCTATGCCAGAAAGCCGGGTCATGAGATATATGTTGAATGCAAACGTAAATCGAAGCTCTCCGATTATTCAATTAAAGAGAAAGCAAAGTGGCTTAATCTCTTTGAACCGGTTGCAAGTTGTTTAAGAAATGAAAAGAAGTCGATTGTTCTTGAAATTATTTTCCACGAAGAATTAACTAAATTACCTAACGATTATTTGGCTAAAGTATTATTACCCAAGATACCACTTTTAATCCCGGGAGTATTAGTCGATGATAAAATCTGTACTATACATGTCCGCAATACCCAGCTTAGTAAAACGAGCGAACACTTAAAGAAAAATTATGTTAGGTTAGATGGGCCACTACTGTATCACTTGCTTTTTGATTACACAGATTATTATAAAGGTATAACATCAGGAATATATATGAGACCTCATTCTATGATGCCGAATTATGTTGATGATATCGAGTGGGGATATGCCGCTATTTGGAATTGTGATTCAGCCGAAGCACTATTTAAGAAAGCAAGAAGCATAAAAGATTTGCTTTACGATGCGGTAGAGCAAATGCCGAATGGGCGGCGATCTTCAGTGCATCTGGGTATGGAGTCATATGATGGCGAGCAGGTTGAAGAGGTTAGATTAAAGAGAATATTGTCTGATGTTAATAATCTTTATACTGAAGGGAAAGTTGACTTTCTTTATCTACACTTTCTAGCTTTTACTGTTCCTGTAGATGGTAATTGGGATGTCCGTGAGGACTGTATTATTTTAAAAAAGCCATTAGCATCAGTGGATTATCTGCTAAAGGATAGATTGGTTATAGCGGAAGAGGAAAGCGTATGAGAGAGATTAATAAAGTTTTGTTGTTTCGAGAAGATATTTCTCCCTTTTTGGTTCATTTGACAAGAGAAACTACTTATGCTGGTGATCCGAGAAGCGCGCAAGCTAATCTATTAAATATATTAGTGTACAAAAAGTTAGAGCCAGGTGAATGTCTTTCGGATGCAAGAAACGGTTATAATTATCGAAGACTTACACCGGAACAGCAAAAAGAATTTTTTAATGCAATATGCTTTACTGAAACACCTATAAGTGAAATCCATTGTCTTTTAGAGATTGATCAGAGACAGATAAATTTGGCTCCATATGGGATAGTTTTTCTTAAAGAAAATCTCAGAGATATGGATGTTAGCCCGGCGATCTACATTAATAATTATAATGGAAATAATGATGATATTTTTCATGAGCTTTGCTTGATAATCGAGCACAATCCTGATATCGCGAGAAAGTTATTGCCGTTGATTTCTGTTTTTGGTAAGAAAATTATCCAGCCTGGGTATCTAGAGCGAATCAATGAAGCTACGGTCGATTTTTTGTGGGAAAGGGAATGGAGACGCCCGAGATTCTTTGGAGCTATGGAATTCGATCCCGGAGATGTTTTTGTTGGTCTTTGTCCTCATGAAGAGATTGATTTGTTTGAATCACGGATACCATGGTTAAAATTTATAGATCCACGAAGAAATATGAAATGGTATTCTGAAAAACTTATAGAAGCAAGACAAAAACTGGATTTAAAACATAGCGTAGTATAATTCCTTAGGAAAGGAAAGGTTAGTATGTTTATATCTCGAATATTTATTAGGAATTTTCGTAATTTCCAGTTGTTGGATATTAATCTCAAGCGTGGTAAAACTAGGGGACGTTTCTGGAGTTCTTAAGTATGGAGGGTATATGCCCGAAAGCGGGTTCTTAGTCAAGTTTGACGGAAAAGAAGTCGCACGGTGTTTTACGGTGGCATTTGATTATGATGAGTGGCAATATACGATCAATGGGAAGCAGAAGCAGGAGTTGCCTCGGGTAAAGAATATAAGCATAGAAATAGAATAGGGATAAAACACCTGTAAAATGAGAAAATATTCAATCGTTTTCATAATAGCCCTTGTTTGGTTAGGAATAGCCTCAAGGGTTTTTTGTTATCCTGCCGAAACAATTGATATCAGCGCGACGAAATACTTCCCTGCTGTGAAAGAGGCGCTATCAAAAGCAGAGAAATCAATCTATATGGTGATGTATTTTGTCAAATTCGATCCGAATGATAAGAAATCCCAGGTTTCACGGTTAGTGGAGGAATTAGTAAACGCGCATAAGCGGGGCGTTAAAGTAAAGGTGGTCCTTGACCAGAATATGGATTTCCCTGCCTGGGAGGGAAGAGGCGGGGCATGGAAGAAGGATGAGAAGAATGACGCGTTGTTTTTATACCTGAAGAAACAGGGTATTGAAGCGTACTTTGATAATCTTTTTGTGGTTACGCACAATAAAGCTATTGTTATAGATGATGAGATCGTGATCGCAGGCAGCGCTAATTGGACGGAATCGTCTTTCAATAACAACTGGGAAACGTCCTGTTTGATCCGGTCTAAGGAATTGGCTATTCAAGTCCTGGATGATTTCTCTAAGATCACCATAGATTATGAAGCGAGTGTCCTTTATGAGGAAAGAAAACCAGCGGTCAGGGTAAGCGCGGTTTTCTTAAGCGATCTTGGGTTTGCTCCGCGGATGCTCTCGGCCAGGGATGAGACAGCTTTTGATCTGTATTTTTTACTGTTAAGGAAGTTTGACGGTAATCCCGAAGCCAGGGTAGATATTGATTATAAAGAAATAAGCTCAATTTTAGGTTTGGATAAGAAATTCAGTTATGTTTCCGCCAGGGACATCTTAAGGGAAGCGTTAACTAGGCTGGATGAAAGATACAAGTTGATCATTCGTCAGAAAAGACCACCGCTTAGTCCGTATTGTTTACTTTTGGCCTATGATAGTAAGAACCCGTATGTTTTGCCTCAGGAAAAATACTGTTTTCTGCCGGATGAATATTGGACATATGGTTGGAATGAGCGTTTATCATTCCCGGAAAAATACTGTTTGCTGATCAATCTCTCGAAAGCCGGCTCGCGCAGGGGACATGTCTGGAACGGTTACAGGGCCGGCCTCATGGCAGAATTCAATGTGGGCAGGGATTCCATAATCCGGGGTATGAAGGGCTTGAGGAAGTTTAACATAATCGATATAGAATATCCCGCTTATCCTGAAGAGGGCGGATATGAAGAGAGGGATCCTACTGTGTTTACGTTGTTAGGCTTATACTCTCCCGAAACATTGGAAAAAGAAAAGGCCAGGTTGGCAAAACTCTACGGCCCAGAACTGTTTGAACAAGCTCAAAAGTATGCGGGAATAGTTTATAAAGATAACGATATCCAGATTATAGAAGATATTATTAAGAAAATAAACACGTATGGCCTTGAGCAGGTAGGCAAATCCTTTGACAAGATTGCACAAAAAGCTCCAGACAACCCCAAAAGAAGCTATAAATACGTAGTAGGAATACTGCAAACCGAAGCAAATGAATCAGGAGCTCAGGAAGACTAAAAAAGGAGAGCCAAATGGCTGACGGCGGATTTTTAGTTAAATTTGATGGGAAAGAAGTCGCCCGTTGCTTCGCGGTAGCCTTTGATTATGATGCCAGGGAATATACGATTAACGAGGTAGAAACGAAACCTTTGCCTGAAGGTGTGAAAGTAATAACCGTTAGTGTCGAAAGAGCTTAGAATGAGTAGAGATTGTGATGGATACAAGGTATTTTAATCTTCTACCTAAAACGCACCATTTTTAGATAAGCTGTATACAGCGAGTCTTTCTGCTGCACCATATTTTTGGGCCGTTTCATGGGGTTCACCTTCCATGATATACTATAAGACAATTAAAAAATGATTTACAGTGAGAAGGAGGAGGTATAGAATAATCTTATTACAAAGAGGCGGCAAATGAGATTCACATAATAAAATTTAAGGCAACTCTTTAAAAAAATAAGGGAGTTGCCTTTATTATTTATGAGGAGGATAAAATGAAGAGAGAGGGAACTAGTACGCAATACACAGTAACTGATTTTCTTACTTGGCAACGGAATGGTTTATTGGAATTAAGTCCTAGTTTTCAAAGAAGACCAGTATGGACGCCATCGGCAAAATCATTCTTTATCGATACAATCGCTAAGGGGCTTCCCAATCCCATTGTTTTTATAAGAGAAATAACGGACCTTAAAACTTTAGAGCCCAAAAGGCAAGTTGTGGATGGTCAACAGAGACTTCGTACCGTGTTATCTTACATTGATCCTAAATGCCTTAAGGATTACCAAAAATCAAGAGATTATTTTCAAGTTATGAATGTTCACAATGAAGAATTGGGTGAAAAGGACTTCGAAAAACTATCTGGTGAAATAAGGGCGCAGATTTTAGGATACTCATTTACTACTCATGTTCTTCCTGCAGGAACCGATGATAAGCAGATTTTGCAGATTTTTGCAAGATTGAACGCGACAGGAGTAAAATTAAACTCTCAGGAATTAAGAAATTCTACGTATTTCGGTGATTTTAAACAAATAGCCTATAAATTATCCTACGAGCAATTAGCTCGTTGGAGAAAATTGGGTATTTTTTCCGAAGAGAATATCGCGAGGATGGATGAAGTAGAATTAACAAGTGATCTTATCTTGTTAATTCTAAAAGGTATTTCGACAAAGAGCAAATGGTCTTTGGATAGCTTGTATAAAACTTATGAGTTAAAGTTTCCTAAAAAAGTAGTTATTCAAAATAGATTTAGAAATGTAATGGATTCTATAGAATCTCTTCTAGGTTCTGCTTTTCAGGGTTCGGCATTTGCTCATAAAACTCTATTTTATTATATTTTTGCTTTAGTTTACGATTTCCAATACAAACTAAACTCTGAATTGGTCGATGGTACCGCAAGGTCTGTCCCAAGTAGATTCACAGAGTCTTTTCAATATATCAACAGTTTATTTATAAAAGGAAAAGTACCAACCGAAGTTTTTAATTTAGCAACTAGAAGAAGCAGCTTAGATGTTAGGAAAAAAATATATGAATATTTAAAAAGAGAGTTTGCTCGTGCCTAAAAGTTTAGTTACTATCTTACAACGAAAACTAGCTACTCTTGATCGAATAAGAGACAAGCAAGAGAGCAATTTTATTAGACATCAAATAGGTGTTCGAGACATAGAGGAAGTTTATGGGGCAATATTTTTGAATGCGATAGCCTCATTTGAGGGTTATCTAGAAGAACTTTTTATTGATTTATTGGTTGGCAGGATTCGCAAAATCCATTGTAATGTTAGAATAGATATTAAAAGCGACTTAGTTGCTCGCGAAGTAATCTTTAGGGATAAACGATACTTTAACTGGCTACCTTACAGCAATACAAAAGAAGCCGCAGGAATTTTTTTTACAGGTGGAAGACCATTTACACTTCTTACACAAGATGAAGAAGACCATTTAAAAAAATGTTCATATATTAGAAATGCTATCGCGCACCAGAGTCGGTATGCTATTGATCTATTCAACAAGAAAATATTGGAAGGTTTAACTCTCGGGCCACGAGATAGAAGACCAAAAAGTCTTCTGCGTTGTCAGTTTTCTCTAAGTCCACCAACTAATTATTACCAGCAATATGTTGGTAAAATTTTTGCAATTGCCAGTAGGCTATGTTGAATCTTTAGTGTAATTTATACGACTATCTGATGCAAGCCAAGTTGCGTTTATATTTTTTATTTTGATGTAATGAATTAACCAGGATGGAGTGTTTTCATAGTTTCTTCAGGGTAAAAACAAGAGCCGCGGTTATAAGCCGGGGCTCTTCTATTATTACCTGTATACAGAGAGTCTTTCTGCCGCGCCGTATTTCTGGGCGTCCTTACGGGAGTCACCTCTCAAATTTAGCAATAACTGTATGCGGAGAGGTCGTTCCCTTGTCGAATATTACTGCCCGTTCTCATGGGAGTTGTGTAATGCTCCCCATTAGTCAGGAAGTTTGATGAGTATTACCCAACCATGCTTTGCTTAGTATAAATTTCAAAGGTAGTTTTTCTCAATCTTATCCCGTATATCCGTGACTTTGGAATCCAGCACTTCCTACAATGCTGCACTAAGATCGCCTTATCGGTTTCATATAGTATCCTGACCTTTACCCAAACTAACCTTTCTTCCTGCTGATAGAATAACTTGTTAAGCGTAAACGGCCACATCATTTCCCACCTTTCTGGTAAATATAGGCTTTTCTTACCGTATTTTCGTTTATTTTGAGCGATTTCGCGATTGCCGCAAAGCCCATCCCTAGCGCGCGCAATTCCACTACCTTTTGAGCGATTTTATGATATAATTTAACAGATTGAAGAGGTGGGAGTATGATCGTTGCCGTGATCTCGGCAGCGGTTCGAATTGGTATGCACTGCGACCGTAAATTTTCTCTCGCATTCGACGGTAACATTTCTCGCCTGTAGTAATCCAATTATTCTCGCACATCACGGACATTTTTCACCCGTCAAATCTAATTAGTAGCGTCTCAATGGGGACATTTCTCACCTGTTGAACTCAATTGGCGGCGCTAAGAGAAGTGTCCACTTAATATCTCAAAAATTATTCTAGTTAGATTTTTCTCCTTCATACGTCTATTAAGTATGAGGAGGCAGATCATGGAGAAAAAAGCTATTGACAAGTCTTATGAAAGTAATACAATTGTATATACAATACGCTGGAACGCTGTTAAAAGCGCCAGGTTAAAACGCATACGTGGTGTTTCTTTTGAAGAGCTTGCTATTGATGGTAAAATAATAGATATCATCGATAATCCGGCAAGGCTCGGCCAACATATGATCGTATTTGAGTATAAGAAGTATATTTGGATCGCTCCCTGTGTTATTGAAGAGGGAAATGCTTTCTTGAAAACTCTCTATCCGAGCCGTAAGTATCGTAAGTTTTATAAGAAAGGAGTTCTTGATGAAAAAGTTTAAATTGACCAGAGAAGAGCAGTGGATAGAAGATCATATGGAAGAATTTGTCCCGGCAAGCCGCGAAACATTCGAATTGATCAAGCAGGCTATTGAACGCAAAAAAAAGGACATGGTTCTGAATATTCGCGTTAATAGCTGGGATATAGTTCAACTCAAGGAAAAGGCCCGGAAATTAGGCGTTAAATATCAAACATTTATAACTGAGATCCTCCATCAAGTCGCCCAGAATTAGAAAGATTTCATAACCCCATGTCCCAACCCAACTACATCTCCAAATAAATGTTCGCCACGAATGGAATAATTCTTGACTTATTCCATTATTTGGCGTAATATTAGAATAATAATATTTGTATTCCAGAGTACTGGAATAAGAAAGGAGCCGCATGGTAAAAACCCCTTTTATTCCTCCTAAATTGCCGTTCCAGATTGATTATTCTGTTTTAATTAAAGAAATTGGCCGGGCCCACGATGCCTTAGGTCAACTCAATGGTTTATTAGTAAATATTCCTAACCCTGACTTACTCACGATTCCACTTTTAACTAAAGAAGCGGTTTTAAGTTCTCGCATTGAAGGCACACAAGCAACCATTAAAGACGTCTTCGAATATGAAGCGGAAGCAAAAACAACCGAAGATGACGCGAAAGAAAGGGATGTGCGGGAAATTATTAACTATCGTCTTGCTATGGACTCTGCTATAGAGGAATTAGCAAAAAGGCCGATCGCGGAAAATCTTTTAAAAAGAACGCACCATATACTTTTAGATTCTGTTCGTGGCGCCCATAAGGAAAGGGGCAATTTTCGAAAGTCACAAGTATATATCGGACTGCCTAATTCAAAAATCGAAGAGGCGGCCTATATCCCGCCGCCGCCGTCAGAAATATTGTCTCTCTTAGGCAATTGGGAGGCATACATAAACTCCGAAGAAGAAAAGGATGTTTTAGTGCAAATCGGGATAGCGCATTATCAGTTTGAGGCAATTCATCCTTTCATGGACGGAAACGGCAGGATCGGCCGGCTGATCATTCCATTGTTTCTTTATCAGAGAAAACTTTTGTCCCACCCCTTATTATATATCAGCGAATACTTTGAAAACCGTCGAAGTGATTACTATAGCTTGCTTAACGGAGTAAGCAAAGAAGGGGACTGGGAGCCTTGGCTTAAATTCTTTCTACAGGCAGTAGAATCGCAGTCGTTAAAGACGCAGACAGTGATTTTGAAGATTCTTGTTCTGTACCATAAACTAAAAGATGAAGTGTCTCAAGTCAACGCAGTGCATGCTGTTAGTTTGCTGGATATAATATTCGCCTCGCCTATTGTTTCTTTCGTAAGCATTAAAAAACGTATTCGCGCCCGCAGCCACCAGACAATATACAACTTGCTGGAGAAATTCGTAAAATTGGGCATTTTGAAAGAAGTTCCGGGGAGGAAACGTAACCGGATCTTTGTTTTTCAGCAACTGATGGATATCTTAAAGTAAACTGTTTTCTAACCGATTTTCCCGGCTTTTCCTTAGCTTTTCGCGCCCAAAAGTGCTATAATTACTTTATATATAAGGAGCTTAGTAAATGAGCGCTAAGAATGGATATAATTACCCGGAGTGATTTTTTGTCTCCGGTTTTTTTATTTAAGAAAGGTTAAAATGGCAAAAAGCAAAGGTTCCAAGAATGGCGGAGATCTAGGTTTTGAAGAAATGCTCTGGCAATCCGCGGATAAGTTGCGCAAGAACATGGATGCCGGAGAATATAAGCATGTTTTGCTTGGGTTGATCTTCTTGAAATACATCTCGGATGCTTTTGAAGTGCTACATTCTAAGCTTGTGCAAGGCAAAGGTAAATACGAAGGCGCTGTCCCTGAAGATCCTAACGAATATACCGCCGAAAAGGTGTTTTTCGTGCCTCCGATCGCCCGCTGGAAGCGAATCGCCGACAATGCCAAGAAGCCCGAGATCCTGCTCGATAACGGCAAGAAAGTCGATATCGGCGGATATGTCGATGAAGCCATGGAAGCCATCGAGCGCCAGAATCCATCGCTTAAAGGAGTTTTACCTAAAGTTTTTGCCCGTCAGAATCTTGATCGGGTCGGCTTAGGCGGATTGATCGACCTTGTCGGCACCATAGCGCTGGGCACCGCAGAAGCCAAAAGCAAAGACTTGCTTGGCCAAGTGTATGAATATTTCCTCGGACAATTCGCTCTTGCCGAAGGCAAAAAAGGTGGTCAGTTTTACACTCCCCGCAGCGTAGTCAAGCTGTTGGTCGAAATGCTCCAGCCGTACGAAGGCCGGGTGTTCGACCCTTGCTGCGGTTCAGGCGGCATGTTCGTGCAGAGCGAAAAGTTCATCATCGCGCATCAAGATCACTACAAAAAGAAATCCAAAGCTCTTAGCCTCGATCCCAGCGACATGATCTCGATCTACGGACAGGAATCCAACCAGACTACCTGGCGTCTGGCCAAGATGAACCTGGCTATCCGCGGGATCGATAGTTCGAATATCAAGTGGAACAACGAAGGTTCTTTTCTCAATGACGCGCATAAGGATCTCAAGGCGAATTTTGTCATCGCCAATCCGCCTTTCAACGATTCCGACTGGTCCGGCGATCTTTTGAAAGACGATGCCCGCTGGAAATACGGTATTCCGCCTAGCGGCAACGCCAATTACGCCTGGATCCAGCATTTCATCTATCATATGTCACCGGCAAACGGCATGGCCGGATTTGTCCTGGCCAAAGGTTCCTTGACTTCCAAGACCAACAGCGAAGGCGAAATCCGCAAAGCCATCATCGAAGCAGGATTGCTCGACTGTATCGTCAATCTTCCGGCAAAACTGTTTCTAAATACGCAGATTCCTGCCTGTCTGTGGTTTTTGTCGCGCAAGAAAGAGGGCCGTCTGGACAAAGTATTGTTCATCGACAGCCGCAACCTTGGTTATTTAATTAACCGCCGCACCCGCGATTTCAAGGATGAAGACATCGCCAAGATAGCGGATACCTATCATCACTGGCGCAACAAGAACGCCAAATATGAAGATATTCCCGGTTTTTGTAAATCTGTAGCTCTCGATGAAATCAGGCAAAAAGATTACGTGCTTACCCCGGGCCGTTATATCGGCTTACCCGAGGATGAAGACGATTTCGATTTTGCGGAACGCTTCACTAAGCTTAGAACTGAACTTGATGAGCAGATGAAAGAAGAAGTTAAGCTTAATAAGACGATAACCGAAAACCTCTCAAAGATTGTAATAAGTGTTAAGGAATAAACGTAGATGAAAAAGTGTATTTTTATAAGTAGCGTCCAAAAAGAATTGGCGCAAGAACGTGCCGCGTTGAAGAACTTCATTCTGGGCAACGAGCTGCTGCGCCATTATTTCGAAGTTTTTCTTTTTGAGGATATTCCTGCTGCTGATCGTAATGCTGATGATGAATATTCGGCTGAAGTGCGACGTTGCCCCATTTATCTGGGAATATTCGGGAACGAATATGGACGAAAAACCCGTACCGGGCGCTCTTCCACGCATAATGAATTTCTGGTTGCATCACGATTAGGTAAGACCAGATTGATATATGTGAAGGGGGTGGATGACAGGGCACGAGATCCGAAGATGAAAGCGTTGATTCGCCTTGCCGGGCAAAGCCTTATTAGAAGGCGTTTCAGCACGACCACGGAATTGATCTCTGCGGTTTATGCCAGCTTGGTCAGATATCTCCATGAGCATGGGAGCCTTATTACTGATCCATTCGATGCCGCCGTATGTCGTAATGCCGGATTTAAAGATATATCGAAAGAACGTCTTCAATGGTTTGTATCCCGTGCTCGGGATATGCGCGGTTACGCGTTAACTGCCAATACCCCGGTTAAAGACGCTCTTACTCATCTCGATATGCTCGAAAAGAAGCGCTTAACCAATGCGGCAATTCTTGTATTCGGTGATAATCCTCAGCGTTTCTTTCGTTCATCAGAAGTTAAATGCATGCATTTTCATTCAGCACGTAAATCTAAGCCCATACCTTCATATCAGGTATTCAAGGGCACAGTCTTCGATCTGACCGATAAAGCAGTGGATTTTGTCATGTCTAAGTTGAGTCGTTCCGTAGGTACCCGCGCTCGGGGTCCGGAGGCTCCTGTCGAGTATGATATCCCTCTGGAAGTCGTAGCCGAAGGCATAATTAATGCTATCGCTCATCGTGACTATACAAGCAAGGCAAGCATTGAAATAATGTTGTTTTCGGATCGTCTTGAGATCTGGAATCCTGGAACTTTGCCTGAAGGTTTGACGGTAGAAAAATTACGTAAGCCCCATTCGTCCTATCCGCATAATCCGCTTATCGCCGATCCGTTGTTTCTTACGAAATATATCGAGAAAGCAGGAACCGGCATTGTGGATATGTTTGATCGATGCCGTAAAGCCGGTATTCGTCCGCCACAGTTTCGCGTAAATTCAGAAATGTTTATTCTTACCTTATGGCGTAAGAGATCCGCAGCTGTAACTGAAAAGTTCCCAGAGAAGGTCCCTGGAGGGATTGGGGAAAAAGAATTAAAAATTGCGGAGGAAGTGCGGAGAAAATACGGAGAAAATGTGGAGAGGGTTTTTAGGGTTATTAAACAGGATCATTTTGTTAAGACCCATGAAATAGCCCATGAGGTAAAACTAGCTATAAGGACAGTAGACAATGCGATCGCACGCTTGAAACAGGCGGGACTATTAAAGAGAATAGGTCCTGATAAAGGCGGACATTGGGAGGTGCGTGCTTGAGTTGTCTGAAAATTGGACAGGTATTTTGTAGCTATCTTATAATATTATAAGATACGTGAGGATATGGTACTTAACTGTTATAATATTATAACTGTTAAGTGTCACGGCGAACAAACAAAAGGTAACCTTGCCAAGCATTAAAGCGGTAAAAGATAAAGTTATTCGTTCCAGCGTTTCTCGCTTATCTTCGGCAGAGCTATGTTCCTATTTATCGTACCGGTTAACTGAGTTGGTAAATAGTGAGCAAATTCTCAGTTGCGATGAGCTATTATATCGTTTCTGTGAAGTTGGGCCTGGAAATCTGAGATTCGATCCATTGACAGTTGAAGCTTTCCTGGAATCGAAGTTATGCGAGGATTTATTCGTCAAGAGATCCATTGAAAGAAACGGGGAATGGGTTTGTTCCAAGACAGATGGAGTAGCAAATATATTCGCCAGAATGAAGCGCAAGGTTACGGAGGGTATCAAGGAAAGTGTCTATTTCAAGGAGTGTTTGAAGTTGCTAAAAAAGGAAGTTTTAAAGGTTATCGATGGCGAGGGATATAGTGTTTTAAGTTCCTTAATTAATGATAAGAAACATTATCTGGAGATTTTGTTAATTTCTTCGCAGCCTAAAAGGCGAATACTCCTAAGATTGTATAATTCTAATGAATGGATCTATCCGTTTTCTTGGCAGATATGGGAGTTGTTTGAAGAAGCAAGGAAGAAAGAATGTATTCCGGTTTTAGTTGCCCCAAGAATACATGGTTCCTGTTTCCCTTTATTCAAAGCCATCGGTATTCTGGCCAGGGCAACGTACGGACTCTTTTCAGAGAAAAGTATCGGCGAGATTAAAGAGAGTGTTTTAAGTGCGGATGAGAAAAAGTTATTGTCCCTTCGTAATATAGCTATAGGAAAGGTTTATTGTTTATTGCGGGGAGAGGCGGAACAATATTTAGAGTGTTTAAAACAGCTTCTTGAAGTCGCGATCCCGGCATACTTCGAATCATGCAAAATTAAGGCTGGGATTACGCAGAAGAAATTAGGCCGATTTCCCAAGGATAAGTTGCTAAATCTTTTTAATTCTCAAGGTCGAAAACTTAGTGCTAAAGAAAAGATATCTAGCATAGAAAATATTTTAACCTTGAAATTAGGCCACCTTAACTCTTTGAAGGAGGTTGTTAAAAGACATGAGGCGTTGATCGGGGAGTTGGGTTAGTAATGAATATAGTAATCCTGTTAGTATATTCAAAAATTGAATTTACCACTAGTCTGGTATATAACACATGATCGAATCAGTTTTTACAGTCATAGGTATTATCATTGGAGTAGTTGTTGCCTTTTGGGTGCAAGAAAGGCAATTTAAGCGTGAAGAAAAACAAAAGAAAGAAGTCTGGAAATGCTATCTGGAAACGCTTAAGCGGGAGATAGAGGTAGACTATAAAAGGCTTTGTGAGTTACGAAACGAGGTGTACGGCGGGTACCCCAGTGATTATTTTGACCCCACCGTAAAGCGGACTATATTGCAGGAAATTATCAAAACTCCTTTATTTGTTACTCATGATAAAGTTTTCGGTAAAATAAGCGCGCTAACTCAGCGATATGAAATGATTAATAATCAAAGCGCGTTAGTTCGGGTCTTGATTTCTGGTCAAGAAGCAGTTGGCATGAGTAGGGAAGTAAAGCTAAGAAATGAACGAGACATTCTGTTTAATTTGTTGGGTGAGGCCATTACGAGCGATATAGGTGAGGATAATAATAAACCCGCCTTGGCTGGTAAATTGGAACAAATACAAAAATCTATATGAAATTTATGGAAGATAAGGTGAAATTGTGAGCGAGTGGAAGGAATATATATTCTCTGAGTTTGTGGAAATTGCGCCTTCAGTAAGATTAGAAAAAGGTTCTGAGTATTCTTTTATTGAGATGGCGGATTTATCAGAGAATACGAAGTATTGTTTTCCAAAGATGGCGCGCGATTTCAATGGTTCTGGAACAAGGTTTGAAGAAAAAGATACACTTTTTGCACGAATTACCCCCTGTCTAGAAAATGGAAAGATTTGTCAAGCAAGGGGACTTTTGAATGGCAAAGGGTTTGGCTCAACTGAATTTCATGTTTTTAAGGGGAGACCTGAAGTGTCAGATACGGATTTTGTTTTTTACCTATCCCGATGGGATGAAGTGCGAGATTACGCGGAAGCTAATCTTCATGGAACATCAGGAAGACAACGTGTTCCTAGAGAAGCTTTTGATAACTTAGTATTAAATCTACCATTACTTCCTGAACAACGCGCTATTGCCGGCGTCCTTTCCAGTCTTGACGACAAAATTGACCTTTTGCACCGTCAGAACAAAACCCTCGAATCCCTTGCTGAATCCCTCTGGCGAAAGATGTTTATTGAAGATGCCGATCCTAACTGGAAAATAGGAAAATTAGAAGATTTTGGGCGTATTATATGCGGTAAGACACCTTCCAAGAACCAGCCGGAGTATTTTAACGGTAAAACCCTGTTTATCAAGATTCCTGATATGCACGATCATGTTTTTATTTTTGAAACAACGGATTCTTTGACTGAACAAGGAAAGAAATCCCAGGCAAATAAGACTATTCCTCCAAGATCAATTTGTGTTAGTTGTATTGCTACGGTGGGACTTGTGGCAATGAACTCCGTTGCTAGCCAAACGAACCAGCAGATAAACACAATTATACCGAACGAAGCTTATCAGAGATACTATTTGTTTCTGCTTATGCGCAATATGACTGATGATTTGTATGCTAGAGCTAGCGGTGGGACAGCCACCGATAACTTAAACACAGGTGATTTCTCGCGTATTGAAGTGACTGTGCCTCCAGGAAGTGTTATTAAGAGATTTGATGAGTTAGTAAAAAACCAATTCGAGAAAATCTATATTAATCAATCTCAAATTCGCACGCTTTCACACATGCGTGATACTCTGTTGCCAAAGTTAATATCAGGAGAAATAAGTGTGAGCAAAAATTGATCTTATAGGAGGTAATAAATGACAGAAAACTCTTGGACTTCAAGTGATGTTAAGACATTGGATATTTTCTTGGATTATCAGAATTCTCGAATAGACGCCAATGAGAAATCATCGCAAGAAGAAATTAGAAAGTTATTGTTAAAGACAGAGGATATCATTGAATTAGCTAAGAATATAGTTAGTACGAAAGGGCTTTTGCACGGAGAAAGAGTAATTATTGTTAATGAGGATGGTAAATCTATAGTTCTGGAAGGTAATCGTAGGACTTGCGCTTGTCAGTTATTGTTAAACCCAGAATTAATTCCCAAGGAATTTAAAACAAAATTTCCTATTTGTAATGATGAAACGATAAGAAAAGAATTGGAATGTTTGAAATCTGATATCGCCCCGGACAGATTAGCAGCGGAAACCACTATTACCAAGAGGCATACCGAGCCCGGAGTATCACAGTGGACTCCTCTTGCAAAACAAAGAAGAATCACGCGTCTTGTTGAAGCAGGGAGATCTATTGAAGAGTTGATGTCTGAATTTGGGATGACTCGACCGAATATTTTGAAAACTTTAAAAGAATACCATATTTTTCAATATGCAAAGAATCTTTCTGTTTGGGGAAAGATCGAAAAAGATATTTTTAACGATCCAACACTTCCCATTAATCCTTTTACCCGGTTCTTTGATTTAAAAGGAGTTAAGAAAATATTAGAATTAAAGCATAAGGAAACTGGTGAACTAGAGATCGGAATTAAAAAAGAACTTTTTGACAAAATTATAGCTTTTATTGCTCGTGAATTCTTGATTCCTGATAAAGTTACTAGTAAACTTGGTGCAAATACTCGAACAACTCCTCCTGAGTTGTTCGAAAAGATTTCTTCCCATGACAAAGATATCAATGCATTCTTGAAAGATAAACTAAAATTGGATAATTCGGAAAGTAAAGAAGAAGATCGGGCTGGAGCTGAGACAGCGAAACAAAAGGGTGCAGCTGGAACTACAGGTACAATAACTTCTGGGAAGTCTTCGGCAAAACCTGGGAAGTTCTTTGAGAATCTTCGTTGTTCCTTAAAAGATAATCAGTTGTTATTGGTAGTAGATGAAATATCAGATATAAATTACAAGAGATATCGGTTAGCATCTACTTTTCTTATAAGAGCTTTAATTGAGAGAGTCCTAACACATTGTATTGACAAGTATGTGCTAAGGGAGCAACTGCTAAAGGAATTTCATGCGAAATACAAAAGCTGTAAAGGTATGGAGCCAGGGTTAGAGTTCGTGGTCGATTTTTGTATAAAAAACCATGAACAAATGTTTAACGTCAATGCCGTGAGAAAAATACTAAGAAAATGGAAGGGGGATAAAGATTTGTTAGATATTATTATTCATGGCCGTTGGGCCGATCCTAGCGTTACAAATCTCGAGCATTTTGCGTCTCTTATTCGGCCTACAATTGAACAAATTCTTACAGGAAGCGCCTTAAAATGAAAATTGAGAAAGAAAATAAACATCCAAATAATAAATTAATAACAAGAAATCTGAGTCCGCTAAGATATCCAGGGTCAAAGCGGAAATTAGCTCTGTATATTCGAGAGATACTTCAACACAATAAACTTACTCCTGATCTTTTGATAGAGCCGTTTGTTGGTGGAGGTAGTATCTCTCTGTTTTTTATTGCTAATAATTTAGTAAAAAAAATTATCATTTCGGATAAGGACAAGTTAATTGCTAGTTTCTGGAAAGTAACTTTTTCTAATCCAGAATGCATTATTCGTTTTATTCAACGAGTAGAAATTAGCCTCAAGAATTTCTATAAATATAAAAATATTGCCAAAGATGCTGAAAATTATAACGAAACTGAATTAGCAAAAGCATGCATTTTTCTTAATAGAACTAGTTTTTCGGGTATTCTAACTAATTCTGCTGGTCCTATCGGTGGGAGAGAACAAAAATCAGACTACAGAATTGATTGCCGTTTTAATAGAAAGACGATAGCAAAAAGAATTGTTTACATTTCATCTTTAAAAGACAAAGTCATTGTCCTTAATGGGCACTGGAAAGAAGTAATTAAGTACTCAGAAGATTGGCTAAGGAGTAATAAGGGATACGATAAAACGTTTATATATTTAGATCCGCCATTTTATTTAAAAGCCGAAAGCTTATACAGAAGCTTTTTTGAATATAAACAACACGAAGAATTGGCGGCAGAATTAGGAAAGTTAAGTCGTCCATGGATTCTCAGCTATGATAATGTGCCGCAAGTTAGAAAGTTATATGAAAATTCTAAAAATATTGTGCACATCGATATGCCTTATTCAATTAACTCGCACGCTAAAAGAATCGAAAAGGAATTAATAATTACTAGCCTAAATTTGCCTAAAACGGAAGAAATAAATTTGCATCTTAAAGAATAATATTTTATTAAATTTATAATTCAAAATGATTGGGAGGCAAAATGGAATACATTAATGAAGCAATGTTAAGGCGTTATGCTACCGATTCTTATAAATTGATGGAAGCTGGAATACATATAAAGAAATATGCTTTGACAGGTATTAAGAGGATCTTTTTATCGCATAGCCATAAAGATAAGATGCTGGCGGAAGGTTTAATAAATTATCTGGGCACAATTGGTATTGATCTTTATGTTGATTGGAATGATACGAATATGCCCAAAATAACAAATCGTCAGACTGCTGAGAGCATTAAGTCGCAAATCGTTTTAAGCGATTTCTTTCTGATTCTTGCTACTAGTAATGCGCTTAACTCAAAATGGGTGCCTTGGGAAATTGGAGTTGCAGATCAGATAAAAGGTGGTAGAAAGATGGCAATCATCCCTGTAGCTGATGATAGCGGTCAATTTAAAGGGAATGAATATTTGCAATTATATAAGTGCATTCGGCTCGAGGGAGTTTATGGCGAGGAGATTAAATTATTTGAAGCGGGTGCGTATGCCGGCAGTGAAATCAAAGATTGGCTGTTAAGTTAATTGTCTTGACCGAACTGTGAAAGAATGGAGGCACCATTATGGATAGAGAAGTTCTGCATAAAGAGATCGATTTGATACAAGCCTGCATTACCAGGATGGCAAATAACTCTTTTTTATTAAAAGGTTGGGCTATTTCCATTATTGCCGTGGTTTTAGCCTTGGCGGATAAAGTTATTAATCCAGCGCTTCTAAGCGCGATTTTATTAATTCCGCTGTTCAGCTTCTGGTACTTGGATGCCTTCTTTCTTAGAACAGAGAGGATGTATCGAAAAATGTACGAATGGGTTCTAGAAAAGCGCGGCAAAAATGATAGCGCTTTTCTTTATGATCTCAATCCGAATCGTTTTAAAGATAATGTGGACTCAATAGGAAAAGTTATGATGTCCACTACTCTAAAATGGTTCTACGGGATTCCTGTTTTATTGACTATGGTTGTTATTATCACTAGAATCGTGTAAATTTTTAGCAAAGGAGCTTAACTATGGCTAATCGTCAAGTGTTTTACAGCTTCCATTTTGATAATGATGTTATGCGTACTCAGCAGGTGAGAAATATTGGAGTTATTGAAGGTAACAAGCCGGTGTCTGCGAATGAGTGGGAAACAGCGGGTAAGACATCAGGCGGTATCGAAAAGTGGATTGATGATAACATGAAATATCGATCTTGCGTTGTTGTTTTGGTTGGTGAGAAAACATACGAACGTAAATGGGTACGGTATGAAATTATTAAAGGATGGAATGAGAGAAAAGGAGTAGTGGGTATATATGTGCACAATTTGAATTGTCCTAGGAATGGAAAATGTAATCAAGGGCCGAATCCTTTTGAAAATATTGTTTATGGTAAAGATAGGAGAAAGTTATCAAGCGTCGTTAAATGTTATAACCCCAATTCATATGATGCATACAATGATATTGCGAATAATATTGAGCAATGGGTTGAAGAAGCGATCCAAATAAGGGATAATGCATAACTTTACCGAATCCGAAATTGAAAATTATTCTTTAGAAGAGCTTAAGGAGCTTGGGTTTTCCTATGTTCCGGGTCCGGCGATTGCGCCTGATGAGGGTGCGGGCGAAGCTACGATGGTTGCCGAACCTGGGGCGCCGTATGGTTCATGGGAGAAGCGCGAGAGTTACGAGGATGTGGTATTGAAGTCTGTCCTGGAACAAGCTATCGAGCGCTTGAATCCAACTGTCAGTGATGCTGTGCGTCAGGAAGCGTTTAAGGCAGTGCTTTCCGTATTTTCTCCCCAGCTTATTTCTGCGAATGAGGTTTTTCATGCCATGCTTGCCGAAGGCGTCCCGGTTACCGTGCATCAAGACGGGCAGGAGCGGGGAGAGCGGGTGTGGCTGATCGATTTCCAGAAGCCGGAAAATAATGTTTTCTGCGCGATCAATCAGTTTACTGTCCGGGAGCGTAATCAGCATAAGCGGCCGGACGTAATTTTGTATGTGAACGGATTACCGCTGGTGGTGATGGAACTCAAGAATCCGGCTGATGCGAATGCAACGATTCGTAAGGCCTATGATCAGATCCAAACATATAAGGCGGTTATTCCGACTTTGTTCTTCTACAATGTTCTTTGCGTGATTTCCGATGGGCTGGAAGCGCGGGTAGGGACGATTTCATCATCGTTTAGCCGATTCCAGGCCTGGAAGACTATCGATGGACAGAAAGAATCCTCTATCCACGTGAGCCAGCTTGAAGTGCTGATCAAGGGGATGCTGAACAAGGCGACCTTGCTTGATTTGATCAGGAATTTCATCGTTTTCGAGAAGGATAAGAAGATCGACCCTAAAACCGGATTGATGCAGATCGAGACGGTGAAGAAGATTGCGGCGTATCATCAGTATCACGCGGTCAACAAGGCTGTGGAGAGTACGCGTCGTGCTGTCGAAGAAAAAGGTAATCGCAAGGCGGGTGTAGTCTGGCATACTCAAGGTTCCGGTAAGAGCCTTTCCATGGTTTTCTATGCGGGTAAGCTGATCCATAATTTGAATAATCCTACCATCGTTGTCATTACCGATCGCAATGATCTCGATCAGCAGCTGTTCGATACTTTTGCCGCCTCGGCAAGTTTGCTCGGTCAGGCACCAATGCAGGCAGAGTCCCGCGAACATTTAAAGTCTTTACTCAAGGTGGCATCAGGTGGGATCGTGTTTACCACCATCCAGAAATTTTTCCCGGAGAATGATAGCTCGGCGTACGATCAATTGTCGGAACGGCGTAATATAATCGTCATTGCCGATGAAGCGCACCGGTCGCAATATGGATTTCAGGCGAAGTATATCGATACCAAGGACGATGCCGGCAAGGTTGACGGCAAGCGTTTGGCCTATGGTTTTGCCAAATATCTGCGGGATGCTATCCCTAACGCCACGTTCATCGGATTTACCGGTACGCCTGTAGAAAGTACCGATATCAACACTCCGGCGGTGTTCGGCAATTATATCGACATTTACGATGTCGCTCAGGCTGTGGAAGATGGCGCGACAGTGAGAATCTATTACGAAAGTCGTTTGGCCAAGGTTAACCTGACTGAAGACGGCCGGAAGCTGATCGAGGAATTCGAGAAAGAAATGACCGATGACGGCGCCACAGCGATGCAGCAGGCCAAGGTCAAATGGACGAAGCTTGAAGCTATTGTCGGCCATCCTGAACGGTTGAAGAATCTGGCCCGGGATATTGTGGAACATTACGAGAAACGCGCGGAAGTGTTCGACGGTAAGGCCATGATCGTTGCCATGAGTCGCAGGATCGCGGTCGCTTTATATGATGCGATCATCGCCTTGCGGCCGGAGTGGCATAGTGATGATTTGAAGGAAGGGGCGCTGAAGGTGGTTATGACGTCGTCGTCTTCCGACAAGATGGAATTTGATCCGGAGGATCCGGATAGCCTGGTTATTCCTGCATGTCATCGGACGAATAAGCAAGACCGCCAGGTGCTTGCCGAGAGGATGAAGGAGCCGCGGGATCCCTTGAAGCTGGTTATCGTGCGGGATATGTGGTTGACGGGATTCGATGTGCCGTGTTTGCATACGCTTTATATCGATAAGTTGATGAAAGGCCATACGCTCATGCAGGCTATCGCGCGGGTGAACCGGGTTTTCCTGGACAAACCGGGCGGGTTGGTGGTTGATTATATTGGTATCGGCAATGCGCTTAAAGAGGCGCTGGCGTTCTATTCGAGTGCAGGCGGAAAGGGCGATCCTGCCCAGACGCAGGCGAAGGCACTGGCATTGCTGCAGGAGAAGATGGAAGTCGTGCGCCAGATATTCCACGGATTTGATTATATGCGGTTTTTTAAAGTGGGAACAGCAGAGAGGTTGTCGATTATCCTCCAGGCGGAAGAGTTTGTTCTTTCACAGGAGCAAACCAAGGAGCGGTTTATCAAGGAATCGACCGCGCTTTCCAAGCTCTTTGCTTTAGCGGTTCCCCATGAAGATGCGATGGCGTTGACCAATGAAATAGCTTTTTTCCAATCTGTGCGGGCGCGGTTGCTTAAATTCGAAGGTGAAGGGGAAGCTGGAGAGAAGAATTATGAGAGTGCAATTCGCCAAATCGTAAACCAGGCGGTTGAATCGACCGAGGTCGTGGACATTTTTGACGCGGCGGGGATCAAGAAACCAGAGATTTCATTGCTTTCTGAGGAGTTTTTGCAGGAAGTAAAGGACTTGAAGCATAAGAACCTCGGTATTGAGTTATTGAAGAAGATACTTAATGATGAGATCAAGGTGCGGCTTAATTTCAATATTACCGAGGGCAAGAAGCTACTGGAGTTGCTGGAGACGTCGATCAGGAAGTATCAGAACAATCTTTTGACCACCGCGGAAATTATCGAGGAATTGTTAACAATCGCCCGGCAGGTTCGCGAAGTTGATGGCTTGGCAGAAAAACTTAAATTATCGAAAGAAGAATTTGCATTTTATACTGCCCTGGAAGTCAACGATAGCGCAGTGAGCGGTTTGGGCGATGAGATTTTAAAGAAAATTGCCCGGGAGATCGCGGATAAAGTGCGCAAAAACGCGACTATTGACTGGGCGTTGAAGGAAAGCGCCCGCGCGCGCCTCATGGTCATTGTGCGCCGTACCCTGAACAAGTACGGCTATCCGCCAGACAAGCAGCAAAAAGCGGTAGATACCGTCCTGAAGCAGGCCGAGGTCCTGGCGGATTATTGGGTGGGGGAAGCGGTTTAATCCTGGGAGGTAAAATGTTAACATACACAAAGTTAGAAAAAGTTAATTTGCGAGATCATTTTGATGAAAAATGGTTACAGGCAAAGATTGAAGAGGATCCTACCCTTTTAGGACTCGGTGAAGTAGAAATAGTTGCAAAGGAAAAAAAGCAATCAACTGGTGGGAAAATTGATTTTCTTCTAAGCGATCCGGAAATAGGTACTATGTACGAAGTGGAAATTCAATTGGGCGCTACGGATGAAAGTCATATTATCAGAACAATTGAATATTGGGATATTGAAAGAAGACGCTTTCAGTCGAAAGACCATAAGGCAGTAATTGTAGCCGAAGAAATTACAAATCGTTTTTTTAACGTAATTTCTTTGATGAATCGATCTATTCCAATAATTGCCATCCAGCTTAATGCTGTGAAGATCGAAGATAAGATTTCCCTTGATTTCATTAAAGTGTTGGACATTTATGAAGAGCCTGAAGATGAGATTGCTTTGGCCTCAGAAACGGTTGACAGGTCTTATTGGCAGAATAAATCTAATGCGAAATCAATAGCGCTTATGGACGATTTGATCACAATGATGAAGGAATTGGATGGAGATCCCAGAGTAACATATAACAAGCATCATGTCGCTTTAGGAACTCAAAAGAAGAATTATGCCTGGTTCCATCCTAGGAAAACTGAAGGTTATTGCCATTTTGATATTAGAGTGGGGAAAGATAACGTCGACAAAATCAAACAACTTTTAGATGGTATAGGTATGCCTTTTAATCTTAGAAATGAAGATCAGTTCGGTATAGCTTTACAATCCGGTTTATTTAAGAACAACAAGGAAGCAATACAGACTCTATTTAAGACTGCGTATGAGATCACTAAATAAACTATCTACTGGCAAGGTTAAAACCGGTAAAGTTTCTATTTTGGCAGCAGATTATGAAAACAATCTCTAATAAGGTTAAACAGTTTGTGGTGGCGGCTGAACAAATGAAATATAAAGAACCATCACATTCCCGATTAGCAGTTATCTTAGTCGATAATATTTTAGAATTAGAAATTCATGATATTTGCGAAAATGAGTTTGCTCGAGAAAGCATGTGGGGAGGGTGGAGGTCTTCTAAGTACACTGAATCAGAAAAGAATGAGGTTTTGGGGCAATATTTTGATAAAAAAATAAATTTTATTAGAAAACTTAAGTTCTTAAGTAATGAAGAAGCCGATTTCATACTAATATGTCATCAATATCGCAATGAGCTTTACCACAGGGGAATTCAAAAGGAAGACATTATTTCTCATATTGCCAATGAATATTACTCTTTCGCGTGCGATTTCTATAAAAGGAATAAGCCTAGGAGATACTGTTCGGGCGGCTCTGGGATTGCGTTTGCTGAAAAGTTTTTACTAACGCTAATAAATAAACCAAAAGATTTTAGTCCCTTTAGTAATGATTGGAAAGAACTTTGGGATTCTCTAGAATCCAAAAGGATTTCTTTGGGGAATGATTTTAGACAAGTTTTATCCACACATCTTATTGAACGATTTCAAACGGTTAATGGGTTAATTGATTATGTTAAGAATGGCGGTCAGCAAGAATTTGAAACGCCGGACGATTACGTGAAACATACGCAAGTTTGGCGTTTCTTTTTGCAAGATGATGGTAAGGAGTTTATAAAAAGAAATATGTCTTCTGGGAAGTATTCGGTTCAAGAGGGTATAAATTTTTTACTGAAAAACTGGCGTGCGAATTATAAATATTCGGATATAGCTCGTTGGGAAAAGAGGGCCGAAGCTTTAAGACATGAAAAGGACAAATTTATTTTACTTAAAAAGTTTGATAAGATACTCAAAGAATTTGAGCCTTTTGAAGAACTTATTATGGAAGATGCCGAAGCTTTTAATAGATGGGTAGACCAACAAATAGATGAGATGCGAGGGAAATAATTTACTCGTAAAACCAGGTAATGCTTCTGTAGTGTCTAAGCATGGAGGCAATATGCCCGACGGCGGATTCTTAGTCAAGTTCGACGGTAAAGAGGTCGCGCGGTGTTTTGCGGTGGCGTTCGATTATGACGAGCGGCAGTATACGATCAATGAGGCGGAGAAGAAGGAGCTGCCGCGGGTAAAGACAATTACTATAGATGTGGAAGATTAAAATTAGAAGTTTGGGACAGGTCCTTCTTGTAACAGCCCTTGCGGTCATTGCGTTGACCTCAAGGGTTTTTTGTTATGAGGCGCAGGTCGTTGACCTTAGCGGCGATAAGTATTTCCCCGGGGTAAAGCAAGTTTTAAGCCAGGCTAAGAGCTCGATTAACCTGGTTATGTATTTCGCTAATTTCGATCCCAATGATACCGGTTCTAAGGTTTATCAGCTGGTGGATGAACTGGTCAAAGCCCATGGCCGGGGGGTTAAGGTAAAGGTGATCCTGGACCAGAATATCGATTACTCGGCCCAGGCGGCTGGCGGAGGTTGGAAGAAAGAGGAAAAGAACGACGCGCTCTTTCTGTATCTTAAGAAACAGGGCATAGAGGTGTTTTATGATAATCTTTATGTCATTACTCACAGTAAAGCCGCGGTTATTGACGATGAGTTCGTGGTCCTGGGCAGCGCTAACTGGACAGACGCTTCAATGTCCAGGAACGGCGAGATTTCCGGCCTGATCCAATCAAAGGAGATGGCCAAACAGATCCTGGAGGATTTCTCCCGGATCACTCTTGATTATGAAGCCAGCGTCCTGGACGAGCAAAAGCTTCCCCCGATTCGCTTGAGCCGGGAATTCCTGACTAACCCGGCGTTCGCCTTCGGACTGCTCGCCTGCCACGATGAAAGCGCCTTTGACCTGTATCTGTACCTGTTGAGGATCTTTGACGGCAATGCCCAGGCCAGTATTGAGATAAATTACCAGGATCTTTATCTGGCTTTGGGGATGGCGAAAACCTGCAGCTTTAATTCGGCCAGGGTCGATCTGCAGAAAACTCTCATTCGTCTGGAAAAACATAAGTTGCTCACTATTGTTAAAAGAACGCCACGTGCGCCTTTGGTGATCTTGCGGGATTATGGCCAGGCTAAGCCTTATGTTGTGCCCCAACAGATGTATTGCTCCATACCTGGTGAATACTGGCAGTATGGCTGGGATAAGACTTTGTCTTTCCCGGAGAAATATTGTTATTTGATCAATCTGGATAAAGCCGGGTCGCTGCGCGGCCACAGTTGGTCGAGTTTTCAGGGGGTTCTTGTCAGGGATTATAAGATAAATAAATGGGCGATAATCAGGGGGATGAAGGGGCTAAGGATCCGCGATATGATCGAGATCGATTATCCCGAATATTCGGAGCATTTTCCTTATCAGGAGAAAGAGCCTACCCGTTTTACTCTGCTGGGTTTGTATTCCCCGGAAGTTCTGGAAAAAGAAAAACAGCGTTTAGCCGCCCAATACGGCAAAGAGCCGTTTGCCCAAGCGCTCAAGTACGCTCAACTGGTTTATAAGGGAAATGACATTCAGGTTATCGAGGATATTATCAGGAAAACAAATGATTACGGCTCCGCGAAAGTGGCCCGGGCATTCCGGATCGCCGCGGATAAGTCATACAGCAACCCTAAAAGAAGTTATAAATACGTGGTTGCCGTGTTTCAAGACCAATTGAGGCCACAGAATAACCCGGAATTGTCACAAATATCTTTACCGGCTGTGCAAAAATAAAACAGGGGATGTTGCTGGTTTCCCGGATGTAAAAACATAGAAACGACTGCTAGTTTCAAAAATATGGATAATTCTGAATTCCCTGGGTATTTTAAATATATGAGTAATGAGAGAATTAAAGATGTTTTTGAAAAGCATCTTATTCGATTTACTCAGCCGATGGCGCTAAACGATCCGTTAGAATTTAATCCTATTCTTAAAGGCTATAGCTTAGGGCATTATTCTCCTTTTAGTATTAATGGAATCCTTATGCCTAGTAGTGAGATGATGGACCGGAAATATTTGTTTGAGCAACGAATTGAAGAATACGGGATACTTTCACTTACAAAAAATGCTCTGTCATATGATATGTGGAGTCGTTATGCTAATGGACATAAAGGTTTTCTGATTGAATTTGCGCCTGCTTTTAATAAGAACTCTATGTTTTCACCTAAAGATGGGGATAGTGAGGAAGTTAAACAAGTTCTATATGTCGAAAACTGTGAAGTTGACCTGAATTTAATTGCTGATAAAGATGGATTTGTGAAGTTTAATGAACTTAATCAGGCTGCTTTTTTTCAAAAAACAAAGCATTGGCAAGATGAAGAAGAATATCGACTAATAAGGAAAATTAGTGACTTAAAGAAACAAAGCGAGGGCGCGGATATTTATCTCAATAATTTACCGATAGAAACCATTGTTTCTATTGCGTTTGGTGCCTTAATGAGTAAAGAGGATAAGGCCTCTATCATAAAGCTATGCGGTGGATCTAGAATTAACTTGTTGCAGTGCGTGGTTTATCGCGATCGTCCAAGTAATCCTATCGGTTTTTGGTCTCTCGATACTGATGAAATGATAGCGAAAGTGATGAAAAGGAAGCCTCGGAATTTTGTCATGGAGCTGAGCCATTTTGATGAAATGTTAAATCCAATTACTCTTAGCAGTGTTGCAGAAATTCCCTATTATAGGAATAACCCAAAGTTAATTGACTCATTGTTCTTGCGAGCAAAAGAGCTTATTGAAAAAAAGACAAGCGATTCATTATAGTTGATAACACGTGAGGGCGTATGGGTGTTGCTGGCGACAACGAAAAATATTTTCATAATATCGTTGTGAGTAAATTCGGTGATTCACTTTTTAAAGGAGGATATCGATATCTGAAGAAAACGGATGAATTCGGGAGTGTTGAAGTTTCTGTTGATGAGAGAATTGTTCATCCTGATGGCCGAGAATTATTGATCGAAATAGACTCAGGTAATATGGCTAAGCTTATTGTTGGACAATATGTATTATTAAATTGCTTACGTGAGGAGGATACTGGGAAATCAATGTTTCTTGTCGTGCATTATTATAAGAAATACAATGCTCGGCGTACTATAAATAATCTTCGTGCTATAGAAAGGCTTTATCCAGAGAAAAAATGGTTACCATATAATGCTATTTGTATCGAGGAAATGAGAAAGTTAATCAAGGAAACTATCGCATTTGAGGATCTTATTGAAAAACTATGGGACAATCAATCGGTTAGAGAAACTTGACAGAACGTTTAGTTATTATGCATAGGGAACACTTCCGATTTTTATTATTCTACTAAAAACTCGTTTTGTATAGATATCAAAAAGGCAAATACCGCAGACGTTGTACCTAACTATTAGTGAGCAAGTGGTTTGTAAAACAATGTTTTTGGTCTGGCAAATAGTCGAATAGGGAATAAAAGGTTGTTTTTATTGCCGGAAAAAGCGCTGGAGTACTCGGCGCTTTTTTTGTTGTGATTTTGTGATATAATCTTTGAACTATGGATAAAGAACTCATTGTTAAAAATATCATCGGTGATCTGCAGTTGTCTGCGTCTTCGGTAAGCAATACAGTCGCTTTGCTGGAAGAGGGGGCGACGGTGCCGTTTATTTCCCGGTACAGGAAAGAAAGAACGGGGAGTTTGGATGAAGTCCAGGTCAGGAACATCGGCGAAAAGCTGAAGTATTACACTGAATTGGAGAAAAGAAAAGAGACTATCCTTAAAACGATCAAGGAGCAGGATAAGCTGACCCCGGAGCTGGAGGTTCAGATCATCCAGTGTAAGGAAAAAGAGAAGCTGGAAGACCTGTATCTGCCGTATAAGCCCAAGAAACGGACCAAGGCGACTATTGCCAAGGAAAAGGGCTTGGAACCGCTGGCTGATCTGATTATGATCCAGTTGACCACTATCGGTTCTAAGCTGGATATGGCCGCTAAATATATTAACCTGGAAAAAGGGGTGTCCAGCGCTGAAGAGGCGTTGGCTGGAGCCAGGGATATTGTCTCGGAGAAGATCTCTGAGGACGCTGAGGTCAGGGAGAAATTAAAGGATTATATCTGGGATAACGGCAAACTCTGTTCCAAGGTGATGAAGGACTGGGTGGGTAAGGAATCTAAGTTCAATATGTATTATGACTATTCCGGCCCAATCAAGAATCTGCCTTCGCACCGCATCCTGGCTATACGCAGGGGCGCTAAAGAAGAGGTGCTTTCCTGGAAGATCGCGGTTGATGAGGTAAAAGGGATCGCCCTGGTGGAAAGCCTGGTGGTAAAGAACAAAAAGTCGATATTCTACGATGAATTATGTTTAGCGATCAATGACAGTTACAAGCGGTTGTTATTTACTTCATTGGAGATCAGCGTGTTCTTAAAGGCGCTGGAAGGGGCGGAGACTGAGGCGATCAGCGTTTTCTCCAAGAATCTGAAGAACCTGCTTTTGGCCCCTCCGGCAGGGAATAAGGTGATCATGGGGATCGATCCGGGTTTTCGCACCGGGTGTAAGATCGTTATTATTGACCTGAACGGCAATTTTAAGGAGTATAAAGCCATATTTCCCCATGAAAAGAACCGCAAGGAAGAGGCTGAGGCGGTGGTAATGGGTTTTATCAATAAGTATAAAGTGGAATTGATATCTATCGGCAATGGCACTGCCTCCAAAGAAACCAGCGCGTTCGTTAATGAGGTCCTGAAAAGGAATAATGTAGGGGTTACAGTGTTTGTGGCCAGCGAGGCCGGGGCTTCGGTGTATTCCGCGTCAGAACTGGCGGGCAAAGAGTTTCCGGATCTGGATGTTACGGTAAGGGGAGCGATCAGTATTGCCCGCAGAGTCCAGGATCCTTTAGCTGAGCTGGTAAAGATCGATCCGAAAGCTATCGGGGTAGGGCAATATCAGCATGACGTGAATCAATTCGGGTTAAAGAACTCTTTGGACGCCACTGTGGAATCCTGCGTGAACTATGTGGGGGTGGAGTTGAATACCTCATCAGCGCAATTATTGGCTCATGTATCCGGGATAGGCCCGGCGATCGCTGAGAATATCGTGCGCCAGCGTTCGGATAAGGGTTCTTTTAAGAATAAGAAGGAATTGCTGCGGGTGGCTAAGCTGGGAGCCAGGACTTTTGAGCAGTGCGCCGGATTTTTAAGGATTGCTCAGGGGGATAATCCGCTGGATAACTCGGCAATCCATCCGGAAAGTTACGCGGTAGTGGAGAAGATGGCTAAGGACCTGGGAGTGGATATCCAGAAGTTGATCGCTAACCAGGATTTGATCGCCAAGATCAATCCGGCTGATTATGTTACGGATTCGATAGGCTTACCGAGTTTGCGCGATATCTTACAGGAATTAGCCAAGCCCGGGTTTGACCCACGCAAAGAATTCACCAGCGTGGTTTTCAGCGCGGAGATTAATAAACTGGAGGATTTGAAGGTTGATATGGTTCTTCCGGGAGTGGTGACTAATGTGGCTAATTTTGGGGCGTTTGTGGATATCGGGGTGCATCAGGACGGGCTTATACATATTTCCAAGCTGAGCAAGAAGTTCGTAAAAGACCCGCACGACGTCGTTTCGGTGGGGGATACCATAAAAGTGAAGGTGCTGGCTATAGATCTGGCGCTGAAACGGGTCAGTCTGGAAATGGTACTGTAGACGTTGTACGTGACTGTTAGCGATCAGCTGAGTTATAAATAAATGTTTTTGATCTAGTGAATGGCGCTGGAATACTCGGCGCCTTTTTTGTTGAGAAAAACCCTGTTAGATTTCTTCTTTTTATACGTCTATTATATTAGCAGCCAAGAACAGACTTGACAAATGTATCAAATATGATACACTTATAACGGATTAGGGGAAAGATATGAAGAATTACCATGAGAATTTCCTGATCTATCGCGGGAGTTATTACGCGGTCTATTTTCATGCGGAAACACTGGGTCTATCGGGCGTAAATAGTTATTTCGAGGCTTGCGAAGATGTTACGCAGGCGAGTTTGCTGTTTTTGGTAAAAACCATAGCGGATACTGGCCGTATTTACGATGAAACGAAGTTCCGCTGTGAGGACAAAAAGAATAAAATTTATTGTTTTAAGCCTCGGGATGAGAGATTTTTCTGTTTTTTCTTTACCGGCAAGAAGATAATAATCACATCCGCCTATGCGAAAAGAAAACAGAAGCTTGATCGTAATGAGCTTAAGAAAGCCATACAGATCAGAAAAGAATATTTTAGTTGATACTTTAGGAAGGATTCAATCATGAGAAAGTCTATTTTTGATCGGAAGATGGAGAGCGCCAAATTCAAGGCGGTCTATGACGAAGTATCTGCCGAAATGAGCGTAGGAGAACAGATCTCCCGCTTCCGTCATGAAGCTAAAATGAGTCAATTAGAACTGGCCAAAAAGGTCTCTACCAGTAGAACCGCTATCGCCCGCTATGAAAGCGGAAACTATGAAAGGTATAATGTGGGCACTTTAGCCAGGATCGCTAAGGCCTTTAATAAGAAGTTGAAGATATCTTTTTCTTCTTGAGTTATATCGTAGACGTTGTACGTAACTGTTAGTGGTTAGCTGATTTATAAATAAATGTTTTTGATCTGTCAAATATTCAAATAGGGATAAAAAAGTTTCTATTTTTCTGAAAGGCGCTGGAATACTCCGGCGCCTTTTTTGTTTCCGGGGTGGTCACAATTTGGGGATGAATGCATTAATTCTGTTGATAATTCTTACCATTACAGATCAGAGTACGTCTCAAGCGTATTTGAGCAGTAGTCCAGCGTAAAAGGGCTTGTGGGTTGGAAGCACAACGATTGCGTCGCAAAAGATCGCGAAGTATGCAACACATAGATTCTGCCGTATTAGTTGTAGATGGCAGATGCAATGATGGGTTGGTTAAATAGGCCCTGTAGTACCTGATAGATTGAATAAACTCTCGAACCATAGCTTGAATACGTAGAGGTCCACAAAAAGTATGCGCCAAATGATTTAAATGTTGAAGCAACGATTTGAGTTGTTCTTCGTCAGGTGTTTCAAGCGACTGACGGATCATGCGATAGATGGTTTCTCTGATTTTCCCGCCTCTTAAAGCACGTTTTGCACGGCCTCTTTGCACTTGAAGTTTTAAAATCAGATGAAAATGACAAAGTTGCAGGATCCAGCCCTCTTTACGTGCAATACGCTTCATACCTTGAAGATTATCGACGACCAAAGCCTTAATTCGAGATCGCGGCTCTACAGGTATCGCAGCAAAAACTTTTCGCCAACGCCCAGATCCTTCTTGACCTGGAAGTAGAATAGGATCCATGAAAATTGCAACTTTATCTGAACAAGACTTGAGTGCAGTCAAATACAAAACCCATGGTTTGCCTTTAAACTGAAACCATAATCCATCAGCAAGTAGAATTAACGGTCCAGGAGGCACATTAAGACTGCTTGGATGACTAATAAAACGAAACAACGCTTGCCTAAAACGATAACGAAAACTCAATAGATGAATGTGCGGTCGTCGTTGGGCCAGATGCAGCAAAGTGTATTTCTCTATGAATACCTGACGCAAAACTTTTGGCGGGATACGAATAATCGGCCGTCCGCGTTTTTTGGGACGTATCGACCAAGTTCGTTTACATACACAACATTGCCGCCGCCGCCGACCAAATCGGTAAATCTGAGCATTGCAACAAGGGGATTTCGCATGTTTAGTGTCCATAACTGCGAATTATCCCACAGAAAACTACTCACTACGACGGAAAATAAACGATTAAACATTGTTTTTTCAACAGAATTTATTGACCCATCCCCAAATTGCGACTGGTTCAATGGGCTGGTTTGACCGATCGGATTCCACAGGGATTGATCAACACTCCAGCGCCTTTTTTGTTGGGATAATGCAGGGGAGGGTGTATAATCAGGCATGAATATAAAAGTCCTGCTCTTCAATCTGCCTCCTTTGGGAGGCGATCTTTTTCCTATATCCCTCGGTTATATCGCGGCTAGCCTGGCTAAACATAATATTGATTCGGTTATCGCTGAAATAGACTCGCTTACCGAACTTACGGATAAGTCGATCAGTGAGTTTGTGCTGAAGTATAAGCCGGATGTGGTAGGGCTGTCGGTGTGTCAGGTGAATATTCATCTGGCAATGCAGTTGGCCAAGTTGATCAAAATGTGCGATCCGTCAATTGTGGTGGTCTTAGGCGGGCCGCAGGCGACTTTTATGCCGGGTGAGGCATTAGCTCAGATGCCTTATGTTGATGTTATCTGCAAGGGCGAGGGAGAGGTGGTCATGCCCGCGCTGATCAAATGTCTGGAGAAGCAGGGAGATATCACTGAGGTCAAAGGCATAGTTTTTAGGGCTGAAGATAGGCTCTATGAAACGCCTGTGTTGCCACTGGTTAATAATCTGGATAAATTCCCCTCGCCTTATCAGACCCAGGTTTTTCGCTGGAGCGATCATACTGGCGCGGCCATGCTCACTTCCCGCGGCTGCACTTATAACTGTAATTTCTGCTATACCCCGCGGGCTTTTAAGCGGACTATCCGGTCCCATTCGTCTAATCGGGTGCTGGCGGATATGAATATTTGCTATAAGAACGGGATACGCCGGTTCTTCTTCGCTGATCCGTCGTTTACTTTTGATAAGAGCCGGGTCAGAAAGATAATGCGCGGGATCATCAGAAAAGGCTGGAAGATCGAGATCTGGTGTGAGACCCGGCCGGAGTTAGTGGATCCGCAGCTGTTAAAGCTTATGGCCCAGGCAGGGGTGAAGTATATCGCTTATGGTTTGGAATCAGTGGATCCTAAGGTAAATAAAGCGATCAACAAACGGATCGATCTGCGTAAATTTGAGGAGACTATAAAAGCTACCCAGGCAGCGGTTATTGAACCTGAGGTTTTTACTTTATACGGTTTGCCGAAACAGACACGGGAGTCTTGTTTAAAGACTTTGAGCTTTCTGCAGGGGTTAGGGGTGAAGATAAAAGGCAATTCCGCCGGCCAGCAGTTGATCCTTTTTTTCGGCACGGATGTTCTGGATAATCCGGATAAATACGGCATCCGGTTATTCAAAAAGAAGAAGCCGCTTTATTTTTCCGCTGGAGCTGATTTTGAGACTGATTGGATGAATACGCGAGATATCGCTTTTGTGGCCCGGAAATACAAGGCTGCTTTGCCTAAAAAGGATACTCGCGGCACAGGATGCATAAGTTTGTTAGGTTAAGGGGACGTTTCTATTTTCTTCAAGGCGCTGGAATACTCCGGCGCCTTTTTTGTTGAAGGCTGATGAGCGACAGCGTATAATATCATTGAGAGAAGTATCTTAAAGGAGTATATATATGATCACTATGGAAGTCGATAAAAAGGCGTGTAAAGGTGATGGCCGGTGCGTTGAGGTCTGCCCGATGCTGATCTTGAAGATGAATGAAAAAGATCGCGCGCCGGAATTCATTCCTGGCGGCGGAGAGCTTTGTGTTAATTGCGGCCATTGTTTCAGCGTCTGCCCGCATGGGGCGATAAAGCTATCCACAATGGATGTTAAGGATGCTTTGCGGCTTGATTCTTCCAAATTGCCTGGAGCTGAGCAGGTGGAGATGTTCCTGAAAGGACGCAGGTCGATCCGGGTATACAAAGATGAAACTGTGACAAAGGAATCAATTGAGAAACTTTTAGATATTGCCAGGTACGCGCCTTCAGGGATAAATCGCCAGCCGGTCAATTGGCTGGTGGTTATGGGTAAGGATAGAGTGCATGAGTTAGGCGGCCTGGTATGTAAATGGATGGAAGGCCTGGTTAATGCCAAGTCTGAGATAGCGGAGTCTTTGCGTTTTGACCGTTTGATCGAATCCTGGAAAAAGGGTGAAGACCGGATCTGCCGGGGCGCTCCGTGCGTGGTTATCGCTTATGGGGTTAAGGATGACCCGATGGTCCCGCAGTCTTGCTTGATCGCCGGCACATATCTTGAGCTCGCGGCGTTCGGCCTGGGTTTTGGCGCGTGCTGGGCAGGGTATTTGAATATGGCGATCAATATGTCGGACGAGGTAAGGAAATGCGCAGGTTTGTCCTCGAGGGCAACAGCCGGGGCAGTGATGATGATCGGATACCCGAAATACCGCTATAGCCGGATACCGCAGCGTAATTCAGCCAAGATCATCTGGAAATAGAAAGAATAACCTATGCGTTATCAAAGATTGTTAATTATATTATGGTTACTTCCACTATTGATGGGAGGAAGTATGAAAGAATCGCCTAAGCCGGAGAAAATAAAGATCTTTGACGCCTCAACCGGGAAGATCGAAGAGGTGGAGAAGGTTTATAAGACGGATGAGGAATGGAAGAAGATCCTTACGCCTGAGCAGTTTCGGGTGACCAGGCTTAAAGGCACAGAAGCGCCGTTCAGTAAGCAGTGCCCGCTCCCGCCTAAAGGTGAAAAGGGGATCTATCAGTGTGTTGGCTGCGGCACGGATCTGTTCAAATATGAGACAAAATTCGAATCCGGCACAGGCTGGCCCAGCTTTTGGGAGCCGGTATCAGTGTTGAATATCCGGCTGGAATCGGACGATAGTTTAAGCGCGCGCCGGACTGAAATACTTTGCAGCCGCTGCGCTGCGCATTTAGGCCATGTTTTTAATGACGGCCCAGCTCCCAGTGGAAAGCGCTATTGTATTAATACCGTGGCCTTGAAACTGGCGGTGCAACAGAAGACTGAGGTAACACAGACCGCTACTTTCGCGGCGGGATGTTTCTGGGGCGTGGAGGCGGCTTTTCAGGAGCTTATCGGTAAAGGGGTTATCTTTACCAGGGTTGGCTATACCGGAGGGGATTTCAAGAACCCCACCTATGAGGATGTCTGTTCCGATAAGACCGGGCATGCTGAGGCGGTGGAAGTCGTATATGACCCGGCGAAAATATCCTACTCCGAGCTGCTTGATCTGTTCTGGAGCATTCATGACCCGACCACGCCTGATCAGCAGGGCCCGGATATAGGCCCGCAATACCGTTCAGCGATATTTTTCCACAACGATGAGCAGGAGAGGCTCGCGGTAGAATCTAAGGAAAAGCTGGAGCAGTCACATAAATTAAAGTATAAAATCGTTACTGAGATAGTCAAAGCCGGGGAATTCTATCCGGCGGAAGAATATCACCAGGAATATTTCAAGAAGCGCGGGATAACGCCAATTTGTCATATCCCGCGGCAATAGAAAAATGAGGAGGGGCAATGGCTGATGTCGTTACAATGAAGTTGGACTTCCGGAAGCTGCCTGAGGATCCGAATATGTTCGAGTTTACAGTCACTTCTCCGATGCTGCGCTGCCAATTCCGTGTCCCCAGGGAAGTGATCAATAAATTAAGGGTGGATATGGAGCAAGCGCTCTTAAATTAAAATAATACGGAGGTCTCCATGCCTGAAACTAAAACAAAAAGTAAGGTTTATTTTATTCCGGTGGATAATTCCACCAAGCTGGAAGAGTCTGTCTTAAGGCTGGGAACTTTGCTTAAGAAAAGCGGGCTCTTGGATCTTATCGGGCCAGGCGATAAAGCGGCGGTGAAACTGCATTTCGGGGAACAGGGCAATACCGGCTATGTCCGGCCGGAATATCTGCGGGTGATCTGCGACCAGATCAAGGATAAAAAGGCGTCGGCTTTCCTGGCGGATACCAATACGCTTTACCGCGGCCAAAGGACGAATTCCCCGGACCATCTTAAGCTGGCTTATGCGCACGGATTTACCCCGGAGAAAACCGGGGTTGAGGTTATTATCCCGGATGATACCCGGAAAGAGCAGACTCAGGATGTGGTCATTAACCGGAAATTCATCAAGACCGCTAAGATCGCCAGGATATTCTGGGACGCGGATGTTATTGTGGGAGTGGCGCATTTCAAGGGTCATATAATGACCGGGTTCGGCGGGGCCTTGAAGAACCTGGGTATGGGCTGCGCCACGCGGGAAGGCAAGCTGGCCCAGCATTCCAATGTAGCTTTGTTTGTGATCGAGAATAACTGCGTGGGCTGCGCCGCTTGTCAAAAGGTCTGCCCGGCGGCAGCGATAAGCGTCAGGAATAAAAAGGCGGGGGTGGATATTGCCAAGTGCATCGGTTGCGCCAGTTGTATAGCCGCCTGTAAACATAACGCCATGGAGATAAACTGGGAGGCCGGAGGCAGGGATATCCAGCAGAAGATGATCGAATATACCAGCGCTGCGCTTAAGAATAAGAAGGATAAGGCGGTGTTCATTAATTTCTGCCTGAAGATAACCCAGGAGTGCGATTGCTGGGGAATGGATAACCCGGTTATCGCCTCTGATCTGGGGATACTTATTTCACGCGATCCGGTAAGCGTGGATAAGGCTTGTTTTGATCTGATAAACGCGGCTGCCGGTAAAGATATCTTCAAGGAAACGCATCCTAACCGCGACGGCCTGATCCAACTGCGCTACGCCCAGGAATTGGGCATCGGCAGCCTTGACTACGACTTAATCTCCGTAACCTCGTAGACGTTGTACGTAATCCCTAGTGATCAATTAGGTTACAAATAAATGTTTTAGGCGCCAAATTGCCTAACAGATAAAAATTATATAACATTATGCCGGAAAAATATTCTAAAAAGGAAATAGAAGGATGCATTCCGCTGATCGAGAGTTTGGTGGAAGACAGCAGCCAGTTAACGCGCTTGAATGAAAAACAGCGCATAGCTTTGATGAAAGCCGCGGGCCGGCTGGCCTATCCTGTGCGCGAGGAGATTCGCAAGCGCAGAAAGGATATAAAGCGGGATAAGATCCAGAGGGTGGTAAAGGCGGAACGCGCTAGCCGGGCAGCCACAGGTATCCGTCAGGCGCGGGAGGCGGCTGTTTTCAGCTTCCCTAAACAGATCAGCTCGTCTGAGGCCAAGCGCGAGAACCAGTACAGCGAATTAAAGTCGCCCCGCAATTGTTATGTTTGTAAGGCGGAATACACGCGGCTGCATTCTTTTTATGATTCCATGTGCCCGGCTTGCGCGGAGTTTAATTATCAGAAAAGATTTCAAACCGCTGATCTTAGCGGCCAGGTCGCGTTGATCACCGGCTCGCGATTGAAGATCGGTTATCAGGCCTCATTAATGATGCTGCGCAGCGGAGCGAGGGTCATCGCCACCACAAGATTCCCGGTTGATTCCGCGCTCAGGTTTTCCAAGGAAACGGATCATCAGCAGTGGGCTGACCGTTTGCATATTTATGGATTAGATCTGAGGCATACCCCGAGCGTGGAGATCTTTTGCTCCTATATTGAGCAGAAATACGACCGGTTGGATATACTGATCAATAACGCGGCGCAGACAGTGCGCAGGCCGGCGGGATTTTACAGCCATCTGATGACTTCTGAGAATTTAAGTTTTAAAGAATTGCCCGCAGCCGCGCGGTCGCTCTTAGCCCATTTCGCCGAATGCCGGAATAAATTAGTATCTTTGGCTCATTCCGGTCCAGCCAAAGAATCAAATTTACCGATAACCTGGAATGCCAAGGCCCCGGGAATAGGCTTGCGCGCCTCGGCACAACTCTCCCAGATACCTTATGTTTACGACCATGGTATAAAAGAGAAGGAAGTTTTTCCGGCCGGTAAATTGGACGCGGATCTGCAGCAGGTGGACCTGCGCAAGACCAACAGCTGGCGGTTGAGGTTGGGGGAGATCCCTACCGCGGAGATGCTCGAGCTGCAGCTGGTCAACGCTATCGCGCCGTTTGTATTGTGTAACCGGCTGTCAAATATGATGAAGAGGGATAATACCGGGAAAAAACATATTGTCAATGTTTCGGCAATGGAAGGGAAGTTCCTGCGTTTTAAAAAGAGCGACCGACATCCGCACACTAATATGGCTAAGGCGGCTTTGAACATGTTGACGCATACAGCGGCCGGCGATCTGGCGAAATACGGTATTTTTATGAATGCCGTGGATACCGGCTGGGTTACTGACGAAGATCCGGCGGCTTTGGCCGCGTATAAACAGGAGCATCATGATTTTCAGCCGCCTTTGGATATAGTTGATGGCGCGGCTAGAGTATGCGACCCGTTCTTTAACGGGATCCTTACCGGTAAACATTGGTGCGGTAAGTTCTTGAAAGATTATTTTCCTATTGACTGGTAGACGTTGTACGCAAAGCCAAACAGGTAAATGAGTTGCAAATAAATGTTTTAGGCCGCAAAATAGCGGATAAGGGAGAATATTGATTATGGATACTAATGCTGAAAATGACCTGGGGCCGCAGCCGATAGCTAAGATCATGGCTGAGCATGGATTTAAGCCTAATGACTTGGTGAGTAATTCCACTGAGCAGATCACTCATAAAATGGTCAGCCGGGCGGCAAAGGGGAGGCGTTTGAACCCGCATATACAGCGCAAAGTTCTTAACGCCTTGAACAAGGCGTCAGGCAAGCAATACGAGCTAAAAGACCTTTTTAATTATTGAAGTTATCTTAATACCCGCCGTTAAGCTGAAATCCCGCGTTTTAAGAGCTGCTACCATTTTCGCGGATTTATGGTATAATTAACTTCCATGGCCAAATCCATTTATTCCAAGCCCTGGTTTGTTTATATAGCCGAATGCAAGGATAAGACGTTATATACAGGTATAGCGATAGATGTTGAGAGAAGGATACACGAGCATAGCAACACCAAGAAATGCCGTTATACCCGGTCGCGCCAGCCGGTTGTCTTGAAATACAAGAAGCGTTTCAAGGACCACGGACAGGCGTGGAAGCGCGAGGCGGAGATAAAGAAATTAAGCAGGGAAGAGAAGCTGGAATTAATTGCGGGAGCAAGGATTTCTCCGCTTCATAAGCGCCGCCAAAATCATAAGACTTGATTTTGGCGCATTCAGCGGAGTCTCGCATCTAGATAAAAGTTTATTGCGTTTTATCCCAGTTCGTAAACGCTGAAAAATCAGAAAAGATGATTTTTCAGCACTCGCTGGGATCTCACGTCTGAATAAGAACTTATTGTGTTCGAGGAGAGTTGGCAGAGTGGTCGAATGCGGCGGTCTCGAAAACCGTTGTCGTCGTAAGATGACCGAAGGTTCAAATCCTTCACTCTCCGTATAAATTTATAGACACTAAAGGGTTTTACCCTATAATAGATTATCGGTTTTTTGGAGAGGTGCCAGAGCGGTCGAATGGGCATGTCTGGAGAACATGTGACCCGCAAGGGTCCCAGGGTTCGAATCCCTGCCTCTCCGTATTTGATACCTATTCGAACCATCGGGGTCTTTTTCGTGGTCCTTTTGGTTCGATTGCAAATGCGTCCGTAAATAAAATAATTACCCTTAATTGAGGTGGACGGTGGGGTATAAGCAGGCGCAATTCTTAAAGGCAGCTCTTGAACATCCGGGAGTTGCCTTTTTGTTTTAAGACCAGGGGCGTTCCCGGTTTTAGTGTAATGCCACACGTTTAGCAAAGATTTTTAAGGTAGAATCCGGCTCTTTGATTTGGTGGTTAACAAATTTAACATCGCCTGAACGCTGGGACACCTGTTTTACTCCCCGGGCGCAGTGCGTTTGCAATTGATATTTTACAGTCCAAGTTTGCCTTGCAATAAAGGGCAGGCCGTTGTAATATATTAAAATACCGACGGATGAAATAATTGTCCGGGCAGGCTGCGTGGTTGCGCGTTATTTTAAAGAAAGGGGCGGGGCTATGAAGATAGGAAAAATACTGCTGGCAGGGGTAGTGGTGACCATATTCAATATGGTTGTGGGGATGATTACATGCGGGGGTATTTTCAGCTGGGTGTATAATCTGGAACCGACCAATGTATGGAAGCCCATGAACGGCGGCCCCGGCGTCAAGTTTATGTTAGCCAGCCTTGTTTTGAGCGTAGTGCTCGCTTTTGTTTACGCGTTGATCAACAAAGGTATCCCCGGGAAAAATAAATTCGTGAAAGGGGCTGTTTTTGGATTATGCGTCTGGGCAGTGGGTATGTTGCCCGGAATGTTAGCCACGCATGTTTTTATGACCGTCGCGACGACAGTTATTGTTTACTGGACGATCCTGGGTTTGATCAAGACGCCTTTAGAAGGGATGATCATCGCCGCGATTTGCGGTGAATAGTTGTAACAAACAGGAGGCTGTGCGGTTATGGCGCAACTTATTGACAAAACAGTAGGTTGCGCTTTGTTTTATACGCCCAAACAGGTAAAGTAAGCTATGTTATTTAATTCCTTAACCTTTCTCGTTTTTTTTATAATCGTTTATAGTTTATATATTTTTCTTGATCACAAACGGCAGAATATAATGCTGCTCGCTGCCAGCTGGGTATTTTACGGCTGGTGGGATTGGCGGTTCCTGCTTTTAATGATCTTTTCCACATCTATTGATTTTTTCTGCGGGCTGAAGATAGATGGTTCGAAAGATACCCAAAGACGGAAGTTCTTCTTACTGGTAAGCATTTGCGCTAACCTGATCATCCTGGGTTTCTTCAAGTATTTTAATTTCTTCGTTTCCAGCCTGCAGGCGTTATTAAGCGGCTTTGGTATCGCTATTCATCCGCAATTCTTACACATCATTCTTCCTGTCGGCATCTCTTTTTATACATTCCAGGCTATGAGCTATGCCATAGATATCTACCGCGGGGAAATTACCGCCACAAAGAAATTCTCCGAGTTCGCTCTTTTTATCGCCTTTTTCCCGCAGCTGGTGGCCGGGCCTATTGAGAGGGCGAAGCATCTTCTTCCGCAGATATCTTTGCCGAGGAAATTAACTCCGGAAAAATTCGGCGAAGGATGTTATTTGATCTTTTGGGGCCTGTTCCAGAAAATGTTCATCGCCGACAGCTTAGCCAGGATCGTAGAGCCTGTTTTTAGCGCCGGCGCTCCTTATAACGGGGCCATGGTGCTTTTAGCTTTATACGCTTTCGCCTTCCAGATATTTTGCGATTTCGCGGGATATTCCAATATCGCCAGGGGCCTGGGTAAATGCATGGGGTTCGATATTATGGTTAATTTTAACCTGCCGTATTTCGCGGTAAACCCCAGGGAATTCTGGCAAAGATGGCATATCAGTTTATCCAGCTGGCTCAGGGATAATCTTTATATACCTTTAGGAGGAAATCGCAAAGGTGGGTTGATCACCTATCGGAATTTAGGGATAACTATGTTATTAGGCGGGCTTTGGCACGGCGCTTCGTGGACATTTGTTATCTGGGGAATATATCAGGGGCTGCTTTTAATTATACATAGATTAATTGAGCCGCTGCTAAAGAAGATCCCGTCACCCAAGAGCATATTAGCGGTGAAGGTCTGGTTCTGGATCCGCGTTGTATTTTTCTTTCACCTGATCTGTTTAGGGTGGCTGATATTCAGAGCCCGGTCAATGACCCAGGTATTCAGCATGCTGCATAGCCTGATCTTCAACTTTACAGCTTCAGGCACAGGTATAAAGCCGGCGGCGTTCGATCTGGTCTTCTTTATCTGGTTATTGATATTGGTTCAAGTTATCCAGTTCATCAAGAAAGACCCGCTGTTCATTTTAAAGTCTAATGTCGCGACAAAAGCGTTATTTTTCGCGGCTTGCTGTTATCTTGTGGCTAAAAGAGGTCTGCCGAATGGGGAAGCGTTCATTTATTACATATTTTAAGAAACTGCCGGTCACTTTATTGCTGACTCTCGTATTCCTGGAAATGGGATTACGGGCGGAAGGATTTATTGCCTCATCCTGGCAGGAACACAAGAACTTACAAGCCATAAAACAAAAAAAGGCTTATTGTATCCTTTGTTTAGGGGAGTCTACCACTCAAAATCAATACCCGCGATTTCTTAAAGAAGCCTTGGATCAGCCTAATACCGGGACGCGTTTCAGCGTGGTGGATGAAGGCAGGACCGAGACGAACACCGCAGCTATATTAAAGCGGATAGAAGCTTGCCTGGACCAGTATCATCCGGACATGGTAGTGACGATGATGGGAATAAAGGACGGGCTTTATTCTATCACTGATGAGAAGAACGCTGTTTCGCCAGCCGCGCTTTTTTTAAGGTCATTTAGGACTTATAAACTGGCAAGGCTTGTCTGGCTGCGCATTTTGGCGAAAGCCCGGGAAACAGGGCTGTATAAATTTACCACGGACAAAAAGCTTTTCGGTAAAATTGAAGCTTATCTTCCGGGGGGCGGGTTTAGAAAAACTTATACTGAGCCTATCTCAACTGAAGCCTTACTTAAGAAAGCCATAGAACTGGATCCGAAAAACGATAACGCGTACTTTGGTTTAGGCCGGCTTTATATGGATCAAGGCCGGTCATCCCAGGCTGAAAAAGCTTTTAGAAAAGCCATAGAGCTGAACCCGGGTAATGATAACGCGTACTTCGGCTTAGGATGGTTTTATCAGGAACAAGGCCAATCAGCCCGGGCTGAAGGCGCTTTTCAGAAAGCCCTGGCGTTGGATCCTAAGAATGATAAAGCCTATTTTGGTTTAGGCCGGTTTTATCATGGCCAAGGCCTATTATCGCTGGCTGAAGAGGCGTTCAGAAAAGCCATAGAACTTAATCCTCAGAATGATGTCGCGCACTTTGAATTAGGGCGGTTTTATCAGGAACAAGGCAAATTTTCCCAGGCTGAAGACGCCTTTAATAAATCCCTGGGACTTAATTCTAAGAATTATGTCGCGTATTTTCAGTTAGGCTGGTTTTATCAGGAGCAGGGTAAATTCTCCCAGGCTGAGAACGCCTTTAAAAAAGCCATAGAACTCAACCCTGAGAATGATAACGCGTATAGGACGATCTCAATATTCTACGACGCTACAGGTAAGCCTGATTTGGCAAAAGAATACGCGCGAAAGGCCGGCGGATCAAGGCCGTTGTATTATAATCCGGCTACAGCCGGAAACTATCGTAAACTTAAAGAAATACTGGATAAAAGAGGGGTGAAGTTAGTTTGCGCGCAATACCCGATGCGCAACGCGGGGCTGTTAAAGAAAATATTTGAGGAAGATACAGGTGTTATTTTTGTGGATAATCAGAAAGTATTCGCGGACGCGGTTGATCAAGAAGGTTACAAAGCCTATTTCAGCGATATGTTCGGCGGGGATTTCGGCCACTGCACGGAAAAAGGCAACCGGCTTTTAGCCCGGAATATCGCGGATGCGATACTGAAAGAAGTATTTAATAAATAGAACGGCCAGCCAGGGGGGTAAGAATGCCAATAGCGCAGTTGTTAATATTAAAAGTCCCATTTTTTGTTTTAGGAATTATCGTTGCCGGCGGCTTCACGGCGTTCGCTGTGGCCGGAGTATTGATCGTGCGCCGGTATTTTGATCACAGCCGGCTTAAGCCGCATCATGATGTGGCTGATCCTATTCTCGGAGCGCTGGCCACGGTGTGCGCGGTGCTTCTGGCTTTTGTGGTAGTTACCGTCTGGCAGGGGTTTGATAAAACTAACGCCGGCGTGCAGTTGGAAGCGAATTATCTCGCGGATATTTACAGGGATTCCGAAGCTTTACCCGCTGATTTCCACCAGAGAGTAGGCGCGCTATTGCGTGAATACAGGCAGATGGTGGTTGAACGTGAATGGAAGACAATGGCTGAAGGGGAGATGAGCCCTGAAGTCGAAAGATTAATGGGGCGGATATGGGCGCTTTACACAAAATATCAACCTCAAACTCCCGCGGAGCAGGCTTTTTTCGATGAGTCAGTACGGAAATTAAATTCTTTCCGGGAGTTGAGAAGGCAGAGATTGATGGATTCCCGGACCGGCCTTGGCCCGCTGTTATGGTTTGTATTGCTCGCGGGATGTTTGAGCACTATCGCTTTTACGTTCCTGTTCGGCACGGAAAACATCCAGGCTCAGATCATTATGGTAGTTTTACTCTCCGTGACGATATCCTTGATCTTGTTCACTATCATGGAGATGGATTTTCCTTTTACCGGGGCTGTCTCAATATCCCCGGAGCCGTTCCAGATGATATTATTAGATTAGAGTAATTTAGAAATACCGGGACAACAACAAGGAGAAATCATAATGGAAGTATTGGAAAGGTTGCTCAACACTATTGACGGTTATGTCTGGGGCGTGCCGATGCTCGTATTATTAATGGGCACGCACATTTTTCTTACATTCAGGCTGGGATTCGTGCAGAAGTATATTTTTAAGGCGATCAAGATCTCTTTCAGCCGGAAGAAAGAAGGCGACGGGGATATCAGCCATTTCGGAGCCTTGACCACTGCTCTGGCCGCGACTATCGGCGCGGGAAATATCGTGGGCGTGGGCACTGCTGTGGCCGCGGGCGGGCCCGGCGCTGTGCTTTGGATGTGGCTTACCGGCGTGTTCGGTATAGCCACAAAATACGCCGAAGCCATGCTTTCGGTAAAATACCGGACCAATTCCAAAGACGGCACGATCGCCGGCGGGCCGATGTATGTCCTGGAAAGAGGAATGAAGACCAGGTGGCTGGGGATATTATTCGCCGCGTTCGCCGCGATCGCGGCGTTCGGGATCGGCAATATGGTGCAGTCGAATTCCATCGCCACTCTGGTAAAAGACACATTCCACGTCTCTGTATGGGTCACAGGAATAATATTGACGGTATTAACGGCAGTGGTGATAATCGGCGGTATAAAGTCCATATCCAGGGTCTGCGAGAAATTGGTCCCGTTCATGGCGGTGTTATATGTCTTGGGCTGTATTATAATACTGGCGCTTAAATTCGATACAATACCGGCTACGATAATGCTGATCTTAAAAAGCGCGTTCACCGGCCAGGCGGCTATCGGCGGTTTCCTCGGAGCGGGAATGAAAGAGGCTGTGCGTTTCGGCGTTGCCAGAGGCCTTTTCTCGAACGAGTCCGGACTGGGCAGCGCGCCCATTGTCGCGGCCGCGGCGCAGACAAAACATCCGGCCAGGCAGGCGTTGGTATCCTCGACCGGCACATTCTGGGATACGGTAGTGATCTGCGCGATGACCGGATTGGTGCTGGTGAATTCGAATGTCTGGACGCGGGGGTTGGGCGGGCCGCTGCTCACTAAAAACGCTTTCGAGAATATACCGTTCGTCGGCCCGGCTGTTTTGACTGTGGGCTTGCTTACTTTTGTTTTCAGCACGATCCTGGGCTGGTCGTATTACGGGGAAAAAGCCGCGGAATACCTTTTCGGCCATAAAGCCATAAAACCGTACCGTTGGTTATGGATAGCCGCGGTAATGGTTGGTTCAGTGGTAACAGTGCCGGTGGTCTGGTCATTTTCGGATATCGCCAACGCTTTAATGGCTCTGCCGAATTTGATTTCTTTACTTGTATTAAGCAGCGTTGTTCACGCGGAAACAAAGGATTATCTGGCTAAAGAGATCGCTGAGGTTCAAAAATAAACCGGGAAGCGGTAAAATTGTATAAGGAGGTTATATGGATATCTATACAAGATCTTATAACACCAGGAATGGTTTGGTTGAAGGGGTTCAGGTTAAATGGGCTGGGTTCAGTATTCTTCTGGCCGCCGGGAAAAAGGCGTTTTTGACCTGCGGGGTATTTGACCTGGAAGCTATTGACGCTTTCGGCTCAGCCGCGGCTATCGTGGAAAGCACCCCGGATAATCCTATCGGCAATCTGGACCGGTTCCCCAATAGGAAGATCACTAAAGTAAACTCAAAAGCAAAGGCTTTAGGTATCACTGTGGGGATGGATGTCCAGGCTGCCTTTGAGATCATCGCGTGATTTTTTGTCCCTTCCTAATCTAGGGGACGGTTCCTCTACACTAAACTCCAACAGCTTCAACAAGTTACAATAAGCCATTTGTCAATATTACCTATTATTATATTCGTGAATGATTTACACTAAGTAGATTATTTGACAATCGCCTTGTTGTAACTCGATATGTTACAGCGGGAACGAGTAAGAGGAACCGTCCCCTAAAGCTCGTCTCAAGAATCGCTTATCATTTAGAAATGAAAGTGGTATAATTGAGCCAATGAGAATATTCGCGAAAACAATAAATATACTGATCGCCGCGCTGCTCATATTCAGGCCTGCCCGGGATAAAGCTGAAGCTAAGCAATCGCCAGCCGAAGATACCAAATACAACTCCATATTACTTTCCCTGGATAAGAAAACCATCCCGTCCAAACTGACCGAAAACAAACTGGTTACTTCGGAAGTGGCTGTGGTCAAAGGGAGTAATTTGTACGCCTTGACCCGTAAGGCTATAAATTCCCTGGGAGGGATGAAGACTATAGTCAAGAAAGGGGACAAGGTATTCATCAAGCCTAATTATATAACCGGAGGCCTGGACGGGCATGACCCGGTTTCCGCTGGTGAAATAGCTCATCCGGAAGTGGTCGCTTCAGTGGCTGAGGAATGCGTTAAAGCCGGGGCCAAAGAGGTGGTGATCGGCGAATGGGTGGAACGGCCGGTAAAGATAAATTTCGGGGGCAGGGAAGGAAAAGAAGGCGCGCAGGTAAAGCGTTTGATCGACCTGTTAAATAAGAGATACGGCAATAAGATATTCCTGATCAATCTTATGGAACATGCCACCTATTACCGGTATTTCCCTTCTTCATCCAAATTGAATTTTCTGGTCATTCCCGATCTGGTCGCTGACGCGGATGTGGTGATATCCATCCCCGCCTTGAAAACACATCATAAGCCTTCTCCGGTAAGCCTGGGGATGAAGAACTTTATGGGGATCATGCCGTCCACAGTATACGGCGAGCCCAGATATAAACTGCATCACGCCGGTTTGCATCAGGTCATTGTGGATATTAACAAGGCGATAAAACCGGACCTGGTGGTGGTCAGCGCCGCTTTCGGGATGGAAGGAAGAGGCGCGTCTTTATTTTTGGGCGGTGAGGCTGTGGATGTCAGCAAAGAAATAGGCGGGGCTTTAGTTATCGCCGGCCGCGACCCGGTAGCCACTGACGCCACTGCCACCCGGATAATCAGCAAGAACTGGGGGCCGGTGCCTGATGACCGGAATTTAGGCGTCCCTTGGTATGTGCATCATCTGAGAATGGCCGCTGAACAGGGTTTAGGGAATTTGGACAGCTCCCGGATAAAGATCATCGGGGAGAAATTAGATAACGTGAAAATGAATTGGAAAACCTCGGATGACAATGTTTACCCGGAATTACCCGATTAAAAATAAAAGAACCGCGGCTAAGATATTATTCCTGGCTGTGTGTTTTGGTTTGCTGGCCGGCCCGGTGTTCGCCGGCATAGGGTCGGTTATTGACGCCAGCGGCGCGTCCGGAGAATGGAAGAAAGAAACGGTTGCCGGCAGGGAAGCGGTATCCACGAACAAGCCGCTGGCCAGGTCTGAGGTCAAGGCCTATGTCGCGGAAGCCGGTAAATACCAGCTCTTCGCCTATATCCACCATAACTGGAGAAGATATATCCCGCGGGTTTTAGTCGAGGTTGTCAATGATAACGGCCTTTCATTACAGGGTTTTCACCGGATAGAGAATATCTGGTATCTGGACCAGAACAGCCCTGGCCGCTGGTTCATGGCTTCTTTAACCACTGAGCCTTATTGGAATCTGCCCAAAGGAGAACTGACTATCCGTTTTTGGGCTGAAAGCCAGGAAGGGGTATGGGATACCGCTAAAGCAGGGATGGAAGGCGGTATCGCCATTGATAAATTATTTTTGATCCCGGTACAAGGAACGGGAAAGGAATTGAGTTTATCCGGGGTTATCTATCCGGAAAGCGGAACAGGCGATTGGGATATTTTTGGATATCAGCCCGGGTACGCCACCAATTTAGCTGAAAGCGCTAAGCAGGGGCAGTTTTTAGTTATCACGGTAAAAGTTCCCTGTCCCGGTTATTACAGGTTGTGGCTGGCTGTTTTCTCGGAGTTGGATAATGACCTGAAAATAACATTCCAGGGAAATGCGGATAGCCAGGCAAGGGATATCAAGATCAAAGGCAAAAATACCTGGTCAATGATCCGTTCTGATCCGTTATATCTGAATGCCGGGGAATATAAGATAACCCTGGAACATTTGTGTCCCAATAAGGTGTCGCTCGATTATTTAATGCTTTTGCCGTCCAGCGCTCCGGAAAAATAAAAACTATGGCTTTGATCAGAAGAAAGATTCCCGCGGCCGCAGATAAGACAGTAAATATATGGGTATTCTACCCGCTTTTTTTTATATCCGGAGCCTGCGGATTGGCTTATGAGGTAATCTGGACCAGGATGTTCATTCCTATCTTTGGCATAGGTTTATATTCGGTCAGCGCGATCGTATCCTCTTTTATGGGCGGCCTGGCTTTGGGAGGATATATCTGCGGCAGGATCATTGACAAGAAACATGACCTTTTGCGCTATTACGCTGTTTTTGAGCTTCTTATCGGTGTATACGCGGTCATCCTGCCGTTCCTGATCAAACTTAACCAGGTGACCATGCCGTATTTTTACAATCACGTCAGTTCTAATTTCTATATATTCAGTGTTTTCAGGTGCGCGATAGCTTTCCTTTTGCTGATAATACCCTGTTCTTTGATCGGAGCGACTTTGCCGGTGATGAGCAGGATCATTGTCTTTATCTCCAAAAAGGAGGTAAGCCGGGGTTTTAGTTTTTTATACGCCTGGAATGTCCTGGGTTCGGTTTTTGGCTGCGCTGCCGCGGCATTCCTGCTTTTAGGCAGTCTGGGTGTTTTAAAGACCACGTATATCTTCGCAGGGGCGAATATGATCATAGGCCTGGCAGCGTTAATTTATAGCCGGAGAATGCGCGGTGATCGCGTTTCTTTCAGCGCGTCAGGGGATATTCCTGTTACAAAAAGTGTTTCACCCAAAGGATTTTCTTCTAAAGCCGCTTTGCCCGCGGCGTTCCTGTGCGGGTTCGGTTTCTTATCTTTTGAATTATTATGGGTCAGGGCTCTGGTAAGCCTTGTGCCCAGCGATGTTTATTTGTTCCCGGTATTATTGATGGTCATCCTCGGGGGGAATTCCCTGGGGTCTTTCCTGGCCTATACCTGGATAGCCAGGTTCAGGAATTATCCTTTGATCAGCGGGGTATTGATGGTCAGCGGAGGTATAATTGTGGCCGCTTCATTGCGCTATATCCCGTTTTTCCCGGGCTGCGCTGACTGGTATGTCTGGTTTGTGTGCGTGGCTATGGTTTTTCCCGCGAGCGCTGTGACAGGCATGGTCTTTCCGTGCCTGGTCGCCTGGTATTCATCCGGCAGGGAGAATATAGGCCGCGATGTGGGCGCGGTTTATTCCGTCAATACAGTTGGCGCTATGCTGGGAAGTTTTCTCACCGCTTTTGTCTTTATCCCTTTCTGGGGGCTGCGGAACACGTTATTTTATGTCCTCCTGGGATATGTGTTGAGCGGGATATTGATCTTTACGCTGGGCAATGGCCGGATCAGGAGGAGGAGAGAGTTTGCCCTGATCTTTTGCGCTCTTCTAAGCCTTGTTTTCCTGATCAATGACCTGGTCCCCGCCGGCCTGTTCAGGAATATTTTTATCAAACACGTGGGCCGGAAGGACGAGGCGCTTATTTTCTATAAAGAAGGGCTTGTTTCTTCAATAGGGTTATTTAAGACAAAGCTCTGCGATCATTATTCCATAAGATGGTCGGACAGGTCGGATGTGATGGGTGAACGCTCCAGCGCCGGATTGAACAGGAGGAATCACCGGCTGAAGGCGCATATCCCTTTAATATTGCACAAGGACCCGCGGTCAGTATTCAATATCGGGTTGGGCACGGGTATCACCGCTTATTCTTTAACCCTGCACGACAATATCCGCAGGATCGATAATGTCGAGATAATGGCTGAAACCCGGGAGTTGACGCCGTTTTTTGTCCGGGACAGCGCGCGTATTTTTCAGGATCCCCGGTCGCGGGTTATCGTTGACGACGGAAGGAGCCTGCTTTTCCTGACCAGGGAAAAATACGATGTGATCATGGCTTATCCCCCTCCGCCGCTGCTTGACGATATCATATATTTCTATACCAAAGATTTCTTTGAGTTATGTAAAAGCAAACTTAATAAAGGCGGCTGGGTATCGATCTGGTTTCCCACGAAATTCCTCGGTCCGGAAGCTTCGCGGACAATAGCGAAGACTTTCCTGGATGTGTTCCCGTACGCGGCATGCTGGGGCACGCCCGGAGGACCGGTCATAAAAGATCCTTCCAGGGGAGGGGTGCTTATCGGAACAGCTGATAAGGAGGCTTATGATGTTTCCCCGGAATACCTGGATAAAAGGATGAGCTCGTTGAGCGCGGCTGTCCGGGCTGAACTGGCGGAAGCGAATATATGTAACGCCGCGGACCTGCTGGGGCAATGTGTCGCGGATACCTCCGGAGTGGCGGAATTGGCAAAACCGGCCCGGGAAATAATAACCGATGACCACAGTTACCTGGATTATCTGACAGCTCCTCAAAGGTGGCTCGTAAAAGAGGGCGATGGGTTAACCAGGAGATACAGCAGGTATTAAGGATATCCCAATACTCTCGATATGAAGATATTAATGTGCAACAAATACAATTTTGTCAAAGGCGGGGCTGAAAGATATTTATTCGACCTTAAAGCCGGCTTGCGGGGAATGGGGCATACGGTTATCGATTTCTCGGTTTCCAGCGCCAGGAATGAACATTCGGATTATTCCGGTTGTTTTGTCAGGGAAAAGGATTACTCGAAGAAATCCCAATGGGATATTATCCGGGATCTTCAGGCAGGGGTGGATAGTATTTATTCCTGGGAAGCCAAGCGCAAGATCAGCTCTTTGATCGACGCGTCCAAGCCGGATATCGCGCATATACATAATATATACCATCAGATATCTTCGTCCATACTCCACGCCTTGCGCCGGAAGAAAATACCGGTGGTAATGACTTTACATGATTATAAACTGATCTGCCCGAATTATTCTTTATTTACTCAAGGCGAACCGTGCGAAAGATGCGAGGGAGGCGGATATTATAACGCGTTAGCCCATAAGTGCCTGAAAAATTCGTATATGGCCAGTTTCGCGGCTTGCCTGGAAATGTATATGACCAAGGCGTTGAAGATTTACGAGAATTCAGTGGATCTGTTCATCGCGCCTTCAAAATTCATTCTGAGTAAAATGGTCGAGTTCGGGATAGATCAAAGCAGGATCAAATACTTGCCTTACGCCATAGACCTGGGACAGTTTAACCGCGTTGCCAAGCCCGGGGAATATATATTGTATTCCGGGGAAGTTTCCGAAAAAAAAGGAGTAGGCCTGTTTTTACAGTGCGCCCGGGAAATCAGGGATGTTCCGGTGAAAATAGCCGGCGACGGCCCGGATAAGGATAAATACCGGAGTTACTGCTTCGCTCAGGGGTTGAAAAACGTGGAGTTTTTGGGCCATAAGTCCAGGCCTGACCTGGCCTCGGTTATCCGCAACGCCCTTTTTGTGGTTGTGCCTTCGCAATGGCCGGAGGTCTGCGGCCTGGCGGTATATGAGGCTTTTGCCTGCGCTAAATGCGTGGTCGCGGCGAATACCGGCGGTATCCCGGAATTAGTCGAGGACAATGTTACCGGATTGCTATTTCAGCCTTCGGATCAACTGGGCCTGCTGGAAAAGATCAATTATCTTCTGCGTTATCCTGAACAGCGCGAGAAATTCGGGAATAACGCCTGTCAAAAAATAGCCGGGTTCAATGACCGGGCCAAACACTACCAGGGATTGATCGGTATATATGAGAACTACGCGCGTCGATGATCAGGCTGAAGCGTTATTTTTAGTCCCTCCGGCCCAGCTGAATAAGAAAAAATCCAGCGTTGACCGGTTATACGGCTGCAATTACGGGTTTGACCATAAAACCCCGCTGCATCTTTTACAATCAGCTACTTTGGTCAGGGACAACGGATATAATGTCCGTCTGCTTGATTGCCCGGCTGAGGGGTATAACTTAAAGAAATTTATCAAATTCATCTCAGGGCAGAGTTCCCTGAAATTGGTTGTTTTCTTTACGGTCTGGCTTTCAGCTGACGAGGATATCGCCGCCGCGCAGATCATCTCTGGTTTGGTTAACGGGGTCAGAATTATTTTTACCGGGCCGTATCCGACCTGGAAACCGGAATTATTCCTTAAAAAAGACAATTATTTTGTGGTCAGGGGGGAACCTGAAGAAGCGCTGGTGGAATTAGCGGGAGGATTTAAAGATCCAGATTCGATCAGCCGGATCAGGAATGTGTCTTTTATCAGTAAAACCGGGGTACAGCATAATCCCAGCCGGGAGTTGCTGGATCTGGACGCTCTTCCCGCGCCTGACCGCGGGCTGTTGAAGGGGAGATATTCTTTTAACCGGCTGAATAGTTTTCCAGCCACTGCCGCGTGTTTTTCCCGGGGTTGTATCTTTAAATGCGTTTACTGCGCCCCGCAGGCAGGGGACCAATGCGTGGAACTGGAATACCGGAAGCATTCTCCGGTAAAACCGCCTTTGCGCTCGCGCGCAGCGGAGAATATGATCCGCGAGTTCCGGGATATCCATTCTCTGGGATATAAAGGGGTGGAGATCTGCGATAATCAATTTGTCTGGGACAAAAAAACGGTTATCGAGGTATGCGCGGGGATCAAGGATCTTGGCCTGGAATGGATCTGCTGCGCCAGGGCGGATCATTTGAAAGATAAAGAGGCGCTCCTGGCGATGCGCGAAGCCGGATGCCGGCTGATCTATATGGGAACAGAGTCATTTGATCAGCGGATACTTGATGATACCGATAAAGAAATGGCTGTGGAAGATTCTTTAAAAGCGGTAAAGTTATTGCGCGAATGCGGTATAGAGCCGGAGATATCTGTTTTATTCGGCGCCTCAGGACTGGAAACCGAGGCCACCCTGCGTTACAGTATCCGGGAAGCGCGAAAACTTAAGACCGGGTTCATCCACTACAGCATCGCCTTGCCTCTGCCGAATACCCGCTTATATAGTTTAGCCCGGGATAAGGGATGGCTTAAGGAAGATTTTCTCCCGGAGGATAATATACGCGCCGGGTTGATCGATCTGCCGGGGATCAGCGCCAAAAGGCTGCGCTCTATTATCAGGGGCTGTTATTTTAAACAATATTTATCTTTCAGGTTCATCGGTAAGCAGATTCTTTCCCCTGGCTTTAGCCGCGGATTTTTCGCCAAGCTGCGGGCGTTCAGGAAGCTTTTGCGGTATTTGTTAACCTCATCGTGAATATGAAGATCGCTTTTATCGGGACCAGGGGTTTCTTCAGCAGGTACGGAGGGGTGGAAATATCCACGCATGATATAGCTATGCGCCTGGCTGAAAGAGGGCATGAGGTAACTGTTTATTGCCGGCAAGACCAGAAAAAGTCAGAACAGCCTTTACCCGGGAATATCCGGCTGATCTATATCCCCACGATCAACACCAAACATCTCGGCGCTTTTATCCATACGCTGCTTTCTACTTTGCATGTCCTGTTCCTGAAAACGGATATCGCGCATTATCAGGCGCTGGGCCCGTCCTTTTTCTCTTTTCTGCCCAGACTGGCGGGGAAGAAAACCGTGGTAACGATACATTCCCAGGATTGGAAGAGAAGGAAGTGGAACGCCTGCGCCAGGTCATTCCTCAAGTTCTGCGAATTAACAGCGGTCTTTTTTCCGAATAAGACCGTGACTGTTTCCCAGGCGCTCAAAGGATATTACCAGACCAGGTTTAATAAAACGATCAGCTATATCCCTAACGCGGTAAATATCCCGGAAATACCAGCGGACATTGATATCAAGAACAGGAATATAATATTGTTTACCGGCAGGCTTGTCCCGGAGAAACGGATCGAATGCCTGATCCAGGCTTTTAACGGGATCCGCCCGGATATGGACCTGATCATCGCCGGCGAAGCGGCGTTTGATCCCGGATATGCCGCGCGTTTAGGCGAGATCTCCGCGGGGAATAACCGGATAAGATTTCCGGGCCAGGTTAGCTCCAGCCAGCTGGATGAGTTGTACCGCAAGGCTTATATCTTTGTTCTTCCATCTGAGCTAGAAGGGGCGCCGCTTTCTTTATTGGAAGCGATGAGCTATGGGGTTTGCCCGGTTTGCGCTGATATCCCGGAATGCCAGGAAATAGCCGGGAACTCGGCGGTGTATTTCCGGTCCGGAGACCAGAATGATCTCATGGACAAAATAAAATTCCTGATCGAGAATCCCGCGATCTGCCTTGAAAAAGGGTTAATGGCCAGGAAAAGGGTGATCGAGAGATACAACTGGAAAGCTGTGGTCGATGGATCGGAAGGGATCTATTTTTCGCTTAAAAGCCGATGAGCATGGAAAAAGTCAGCCTGTATATCCCGTGTTATAACGCCGCGCCTTATCTGAAAGAATGCCTGGAGAGCGTTCTCAGGCAGAGTTATCAGATAGACGAAATACTGGTGATCGACGATGGCTCCATTGACGCTTCAATGGAAATAGCCAAAGATTATCCGGTAAGAATAATAAGCCATGGGAGGAATAAAGGCCTGGCCGCGGCCAGGAATACCGCTTTGCGGGAATCGCGCAATGATCTTGTCGCCGCGTTAGACGCTGATTGCTCAGCGCATCCTGAGTGGCTGGAGAAGTTGACGCGCTGTTTCGCCAGGGAAGATATCGCCGGGGCAGGAGGCAGGCTTCTGGAAAGAAATACCTCCGGGTCGGCGGATAAATGGAGGCTGGCGCATATGAAACAGGTCTGGGGCGATGATATGCTCTATGATCCGCCGTTTTTATACGGCAACAATAATATTCTCAGAAAAGGCGCGGTTATGAAAGCCGGCGGTTATAATGAGGAGTTTAAAACCAATTATGAGGATATTGACCTGTCCGAAAGGATATATAAACTGGGTTTCAGGATGGTTTACGATCCCGCAGCGCTCGTGGGACATTTACGCCGGGATACGGTCAGGTCGGTCCTGCGCAGTTATTGGCTGAGGCAGTGGTATTACCGTAAATATAATGAGCTCGGCAAAAAAAACGCGCTGAGAAAAGCGGCTTTGCGCCTGGGCGGGGCGGTCAAATGCCTGGATGACACTGTTGATCTTCTGCGGGAAGACCTCAAAAAGAATAACTATGGATTGGCATGGCTGGATGTGGCTTTGATATCTTATTGCGCGTGGAATGACATAAAAGAATTATTCAAAGGGATGTTTTTATCCGGAGCAAGGCAGCATGAATGAACCTGTTTTCGCCACTGTTATAATCCCGGTATATAATTCCCGGGCAGGGCTGGAGAAATGCCTGGGCTCTTTATCCGAACAGACTTATCCCCGGAATAAATTCGAGGTTATCATTGTTGATGACGGCTCAACCGACGGAGCGGGGGAATCGGCCAAGTCGTATCAAAAGCTGGCGGGCATTGACCTGAAATATTTTTATCAGGAGAACAAAGGCCCGGCAGCGGCGAGGAACCTGGGGGTAAAACATTCCCGCGGCGATATTATCGCGTTCATTGATTCCGATTGCGTTCCCGCGAAGAACTGGCTGGAAGAGATCCTTAAAGGTTACGATCTTGATAAAACAGCCGGAGTAGGAGGGGTTATCGAGGCTGTTCCCACTGCCTCAAAAGTGAGCCAATACTGCGCTTTTGCGCGGATGAACCGGACTCCTGAAATAGACAGCGCAGGCGTGGTTTATCTGATAACCGGGAACGCTTCTTTCCGTCGGGACCGCCTTATCGCGGCCAACGGTTTTGATGAACGTTTTGATTTTCCCGGAGGGGAAGACCTGGATCTGTGTTGCCGTTTTAAGCAAAGCGGTTATATTTTTCAAGTCAATCGTAACGCGGTGGTTTATAACAGCCATAAACAGAGTTTGGCCCAGTTATCCCGGACTTATTTCAATTACGGCAAAGGCCAGGCTTTCTTATTAGCCGGGAAAATGTCGAAATGGGACCTGGCCTCTGTTTCCGGGGTAAAATGGTGGTTCTATTTCTTAGCGGTTTTAGTGAAAATGGCCCTGAAGTTCATAGTCAACTTAAAGTGGCTGCCGCGTTGCCTGAAGATCCCGTTTTACGCTTTATATTATTATGGGAAAGGATTAAGTTTTAATGATAGCTTCAGGTACGCTATCTACGATTACCTGCGGTTGCTGGTTTTCGTTCAGGGGTGTTTCTGCGGGTATTTTATAGGAAAATTCAGGGGTTTTAAAAGGGCGTGAGAGTATGTCGACAGCGCGGAAAATAGCTGGCAACAGCGGCGTTATCATAGCCGGATATATCGGCGAGAATATCCTTAATCTGATATTGCTCATTTCTTTGGCCAGGTATTTCAGCCAGGCCGGATTCGGGAAGATATCTTTTCTGGCGGTCTTTTTCTTTTTTATCAGCTCTACGGATAATCTGTTGATCCGGCCGATACTGGTCAGGGAAATGTCCAGGGACGGCAAAAGCGCCCCGGTTGTAATAGGCAACGGCATGCTCATCCGGGTTTTATTTTCTTGCGCCGCGGTTGTATTTTTATGGCTGTCGATATGGATGACCGCAGCGGCGCCGGATATGGCCCGGCTGGCGGTTTTTACTTCCATAAATCTGCTGACAGCTTCTTTAGTGAGTTCCTACGAGGCCATATTCGAGGTGAATTTTAAAGTATGGTATTTCAAGCTGATCAACCTTTTAAGTTTAGCGCTGACATTAGGGCTTCTTTATATAGTTATCGCTTATAAAGGGGATCTGCTGCATTTTTATATATTAGGCGTTATCCCGGGGTTCATAGCGCTGGGGTTGATCAGGCATTACGCTCATAAGTTAATTAAACCGGAATTCCGGATAGACCTGGGATTGTGGAAGAGGATATTCCGGGAGTCCTGGCCGCTGCTTTTGACCGCGGTATTCATCTTCATTTACCACCGGATCGACCAGGTCATACTTTTACGGATCAAAGGCCCGCAGGAGGTGGGGGCATACGCCGCCGCGGTGAAATTAGCGGAGTTTTTAAGCGTTATCCCTGTCGCTTTAAAAGTATCTATATTGCCGCTGATGTCCGTTTATTTCAATACTTCCAAAGAAGGATTGGCCAGGGTTTACCGCGCCAGTTTTAAATACCTGTTGTTCTTTATTATTCCTGTGGCGGTCTGGTGCGGTATTTTTTCGGGAAGGATAATGACCCTTGTGTATGGCGGGGAATTCGCTTCTTCCGCCGCTGCCCTGTCTATACTGATCTGGGCTGAGGTTTTTGTGTTCGTGGGCGTGGTCAATAACGCTATCCTGATCGCCACCAATAAACAGGCGCTTGACCCGGTTTTTACCGGGGTTTCAGCAGCGGTAAATATAGTTTTAAACCTGGTTTTGATCCCGGAATACGGTTTTACCGGCGCGGCCGCCAGCAGCCTGATCGCTTACGCTGTGGGCCCGGTAATGGGATATTTTATCAAGACCACCCGGCCTTACTCGGGATCCATGTTATACTATTCGTTGCGGCCGCTTTGCGCGGCTTTAGCGATGTTTGTATGCGTATACCCGTTGCGGAATATGTTCTGGTTGTCTTTGCTCGTCTCGCCGGTAATTTATTTACTGGTAATGTGCCTCATCAAAGGGATCGATAAGGAAGACCTGCGGATATTAAGATCGATTATCCCGGCCGCCGGTAAAAATGATGAATAAAAGAAAAGAAGAAATAAAAGCCCTGCTGGACAAGTCTTACCGGGAATGTTCCCCTTATTTGCCGCCGGTCAGGCTGGATATCTGTATAACTACCGCCTGTAATACCAACTGCGCGTATTGCTGGCATCAGGAAAAGTCCGGGAGCAAGCTTACCTTTGAGGATATCGCGAAGGTTATGGATGTGTTATGCGGCCAAAAGCCGCCTAAGCTTAATTTGACCGGAGGGGAGCCGACTGTTTATCCGGATTTTGAGCGGGTCCTGGAATACGCCCGCGGCTCCGGGATCAAAGATATCCTGCTGTGCACTAACGGATACCGTTTTCAGGAGCTTGATTTTGCCGAGCGAGTGGTCGATCTGGGGGTGAGCAGCCTGAATATATCGGTGGATACCCTGGATCCGGAGAAATTCGAGAGACTGCGCGGATTCAAGTTCTCGGTTATGGAAAAGGTGTTCGCTAACCTGTCCGTAATAAAAAAGAAATACCCGTCTGTGAGTATAACCCTGGCTTCGGTGATCTCAAAAATGGTCACGCCCGAAGATCTTTTCGCGGTCAGCGAATTCGCTAAGGATAACGGCTTCGGGTATTTTGCCCAGACTTTCCTGCGCACCGCGTATAACCGGGTGAACCAGGCTTTTAATTTGACGGATAAAGAAAGAAAGGCTTTCCGGGAAAAACTTCCCTGGCTTGACGGCAGGGTCGCGGATGTGGTCAAGAGGGAAGTCCATCCCCTGACCGGCAAAGAGAAGAGGATGCCTTGTTATAAGGGGATAACCACGGTGAAATTGTCCAGCGACGGCTCTGTGGGATTCTGCTGGACCAGCGCTTCGATAGGCAATATCTTAAAAGAGCCGTTCAAGGATATCTGGGTTTCTCCTGCCGCTAAAGAAATGCGTAAGTATATCCGCGACGGAAGATGTAAATGCGATTTTGACTGCGATATTTACGAAAGTATAGAGTTATATAAGGATATTTGAGCGGGGAGGGTCAATCCTGGTCAAAGGATATATCGATCTTGAAATCCTGAGATCTCCCCGGAGAGAAGACGTTATAGCCAAAACCATTCTTTTTGTAAAAACCCGCGGTGATCCCTCTTCCGTAAGGCTGAGTGGACATCTCGGCGACAGAGATCGATCCCGGCGGGAGATGATCGCCGCTAAGGGTTATCCGCGGCAAAGACAGTTTATCCCGCGCCAAAGGCGCAACGGTCATAGTATCCTCAGCGCTTCCCGCCCAGACTCTCTTGCATGGCTCGTCAGCCAGGCTGAAATCGAATATCCGGCGGATCCCGGTTGAAGCTGATAGCTCTTTATATTTATCCGGCAGCATTAATTTACAATCGACCGCTTCGATCTTAACGGTATTCTCAGCTTCCAGCTTTATCCTCCAGGTTATCTTCGCGGGCGCGACATCGATGAACCATGTTTGTTTGACCGGCGCGCACATCCATCTGCCTGTGGCGATCAGCCGGGAATCGCCATCTTTCTTAACACTCCAGACAGCTTCTTTGGAATCCCGCCAGGATTGCAGGGAGAAGACCGCGCTGAACAGCCCCAAACCGTGAGTTACCTCCGCGCCTTTATAGAATATCCTGCAGCTCCCGGAATCAAAATCCGCTTTTAATTCCCCGTTATTCGCTGATATAGATCCTCCGGAGCCGGAATAAGACGTATTTTTATAAATAAGCAGGTCGGTATTATCCGGCAGGCGCACGCTTTCGAGCAAATTGAACTTGCCGATATTGCGGTAAAAGATCTTCTTTGAACCTTCTATTTTTCTTTCCCATTCGGTTTTGGGATCGCCGGGTGAGGGGGCGGTCTTATAATCTAAAATGAGCAGGTAATCCGCGGAAAGGCATAATCCGTCCAAAGGGGCAAAACGTTTTACATAGAATGCTTCCACCAGGTCCACAGTGACTATGCTCAGGGGTTGTTTGCTGAACGCTGCCATCGCGGATATCGCCTCATAGATCTCCGGCGGAGCGCTTAACATCAGCGCTGTGATATGTTTGCCGGAAGGATTATCCTTATTTATGATATCCAGGATATGCCTGCTCTTCCAATCCAGTTTTGAGGGATGGGAGGACCTGTCTTTAGTGTAGGGTGAGATATCCAGCTTTTGTTTGAATAAAACCAGGCGGAATCCCGCGGCAGTGTTTTTATTAAAGCTAAAGCCGATCGATCCGGGCAGGGCCGGTATGCCGAAAGATACCGCGAAGAATTGTAAAAGCGCCGCTACGGCGATTAGCGTTATCAATATCCGGCTGGATCTTAACCGGAGCAGGCCGATGGAAGTAATTACCGCTGCCGCCGGCAATACAGGCAGGCTGTATCTCAGCATGCTTCCCGGGTCAAGTATAAGTATGAATATATAGGTAAAGAGCGGGATCTCCATGGCCAGTGATAATTCTGTTTTATTTTTTGCCCGGGAGGTATAAAAGGGATAAACGGACGCGAGAAAAGCGGCGAATAAAACAAAAGACATTCCGTCGGAGACCGCGGTCTCCAGGGAACTGAGCAGCCAGGAGATCTTTAAAACGATGAATTCCGGGAATTGTATCCGGTAAGCGCGCATTATATTCCCGCAGGTAAGGCCGTATATCCGCTGGAATATGTCCCAGGATTTCAGGAAATAAAATAAGACCGACAACGCCAGAGCCGCCAGGATCAAACGGCGTATATTCATTGCGGCAAAGGTTTTGTCTTTATTCCCTTTCCCGCGCAACCCCAGGTATAAAGTAAAAAGCAGGGGGCCGGCGATAAAGAGGATATAGTTGAATTTGGTCAGCAGCCCCAGCCCCAGGCATATCCCGAAGGCCAGAGAGTTCTTTTTATCGGTAAAGGCGTTCGAGGCGGTCAGGAAATATAACCCGGCGCTGGTCAGGGCTGTCAAAGGCAGGTCGAGCATGAACAGCCGGCTGTGGTTGAAGATCACCGGATAGAAACTGACCAGGAAGGCGGCGAATAGCCCGGCTTTTCGGCTGTTGCCGGAGACTTTTTTAGCCAGCGAGTAAACTGATAGTATGAGGAGCGTCAGAAAAATGGCCGAGTTTATCATTACCGCCGCGTCCTGGCCAGCGCCGAAAATGAAATAGAAAGGAGCGGTGATCAAGCCCACGAACATCCCGTGCCAGGAGAGAGGCTCAAGCGTGGATAACGGCAGGGAATGCGGGAAGCGCGGCAGGGATCCCAGGAAATCAAATACCTTCAGGCTGTAGCTCCATTCCCTCCAGGAATCGAGCCTTAGGAACGAGGTATCGATATTCAGCCAGATGAGGTTATTGATGGAGTGGAACGTTATAAGTCCGGCGAGAGCCAGCCCGGTCAGGATGTTTTTTGATTTATCGTTCATTTTCAGGGTATTTCAGGCGGTTAAACAAAAAAGACAGATTAACTATCATCCGGAAAAAACGGTTCAGGTCCAGGAAAAACAACGCCCGGAGCAGGTTTAGCGGCAAGGATAACAAATTATAAGCGATATCCCCGGGGTGTTTATTATAACTGACCAGGCAGCGGCCTTCTTGCCAGCTTCTCTTAAATAAACAGGGGATGGTAAGTTTTTTCGCGGGTATTTGATGATAAACGATCATATCTTTGTTGATCCCCATGGAAAAACCCGCTGCCAGGGCTTTTTTGACCCGGTAATTATCTTCTCCGTATGGCAGGAGTTCTTTTATCGACGGATCGGTCCTGATCTTTTCCAGAACTTGCCTGCGGAACGCGATATTGCTTCCCAGCGGGGGGAATTTGCTGTCCGGAGAGGGATTGATACCGATCAGCCAGTTCAAAGAACTTTTCCACCAGCCGGGTAAACGGCTGTCAGCCGGTAATACTGCGCCTCCGGCTAAGTCATTGAGCGCCAGTGTTTTGTTGGTCTCCTTCAGCCAATCTTTGGAAACCGCGCAGTCGTCGTCGGTAAAAGCGATAATATCGCCCGCTGACGCGTTCAGCCCTAATTCTTTGGCTTTAACTAAACTAACCCTTGAGCCGGCGGATACAAATTTTACCCTGTCCTGGAAATCATCCCTGATAAGATCCGCGGTCTTGTCCGGGGAATGATTGTCGACAACGATCACCTCAAATGCCCCGGGGTCATTTTGTCCCAGGACGCTGTTAAGGCAATCCGTCAAGAGCCGCTTGCGGTTGTAAGTTACTATAATTACGCTGGTCATCGGGATGAATAGTTGGTTTATGGATTTTAGTTTACTACTATATCCATCCCTTGTCAACCAAAGGGGACGGTTCCTCTTAACCAAACCCTACCGGCGGCAATAAGTTACAATAAGCCATTTGCCGGTTTTAACTTTTATGATATCAGGGTATGTTTTTTACCAAGGTATTATTTGACAATCGCCTTGGTGTAACTTGTTGTGCCGCAATCTGAAGAAGCGAGAGTAACCGCCCCCAAGAGAATCTTTGTAAAAAGGCGGGCAGTGTGTTAGAATAATTATGATAGTGCTACGCGAGAGGCCTTATGAAGATATATAAAAAAGCGCTGCTGCTTCTGGTTTTGCTCATCGGTTTATTCCTGCTGGTTTTCGCCTATCTGGGAGTAGTGAAACAGGAAAGAGAAGCGGCGATACTTTCTTCCGAGAAAGAAGAGAAGGTTGAACTTGTCAATAAAGTCTTAGAGCTTAAAGGCTCATCCCTGAAAACTTTCGCCAACGATTATTCTTACTGGGATGAGATGGTAAATTTCGTCAAGACAAAAAATTTGGAATGGGCCAGGTTGAATATTCAGCCTGGCCTTTCTACTTACAGCGCCAGCGCGGCCTGGGTCTATGACAAGGATTATTCGCGGGTGTACGATATCAATATCATGGGTGAAGATGAATTAAAAGAGATCCCTTTGCCCAAAGGCGCTTTAGCCAGGCTATTCGCGAAAGACAAGTTCTGCCGTTTTTTCATCAATATTCCGCCGGGTTTGCTGGAGATCCGGGGAGCGCCTATCCAGCCCAGCTTTGACCTTAAAAGAGAGACCCCCGCCCAGGGGTATTTTCTCGTGGCCAGGTTATGGGATAAGACTTATATGGATGAGTTGGAAATGCTGACCGGCTGCGTGGTCAAAAACGTTACCGCGGCTTATTGGAGGGAGCATAAATATAACCCGGCAAGCCAGGGGATCGTGGTTACTAAGGATCTGCGCGCCTGGGACGGATCGCCTGCCGCGACTTTCAGCTTTACCGGCGTATCCCAGACCCTGAACATGATCACCCGGACATCGGAACAGGATTTTCTATCTTTCTTTGTTTTTATGGTGGTAGTGCTTACCGCGACGTCATTGTTCGTTACCCGCGCGGTAAGCAAACCTTTACAGTTGATATCCGACGCTTTAAGGATAAGAGATCCCGGGTATATTAAAGGCCTGAGGACATGGCATAATGAGTTCGGCGATGTGGCCAGGCTGATATCCGATTTCTTTGAGCAACAAAAAAGGCTGGTTGATGAAATATCCGGGCATAAAGAAGCCTTGGAAACACTGCGGCAAAGCGAGGAAAAATACCGGAATATCTTTGATAATACCGGCCTGGGGATATTTCAGAGCACGCCAGCGGGCAAATACCTGCGGGTTAATCCCGCGTTCGCCCGGATGTCCGGTTTCGCTTCGCCTGATGAAATGATATCCGGGGTTAAGGATATCCGGGAGTTGTATGTTAATCCCAATGACCGGGAAGAAATAAAGGACCTGCTGGCGAAAGACGGCGCTATCCGGAATTTCGAAGTTAAAATAAGGCGGAATGACGGAAAATATTTATGGATATCGATAAACGCCAGGGCTGTTCACGATCTTGACGGTACTATATTGTATTACGACGGCACGGTGCAGGATATTACCGAGCGCAAGGATGCCGAAGATGAGCTGCGCGACTGGGTCAGGCGGTATGAGTTGATCGTGGACGCTTCCGGACAGGCGGCTTACGATTATCACGTTCCTACCGGCTCGATACTCTGGGGAAAAACCCTGGAAAACGTCCTGGGTTACAGCCTGGATGAGTTGAATGGCGGTTTTGACCAGTGGCTGGGATTACTGCATCCCGACGATAAAGCTGTGACGGTCGAAAAATTAAGCAAAGCCAAGCAAAGCTGCGCGTATTGGGATGAAGAGTACCGCATGCGGCATAAGAACGGCAAATATGTGTGGATCCGCGACCGGGGTTTTTTCATCCCGGCTCAGAACGGCGCGGCGAACAGCCAGTTGGGGATGATCGAGAATATAACCGATCAAAAGAACGCGCAGGAAGCCATACTGGAAGCCAAGTATTATTTGAACAGGATAATCGACACGATCGCCGACCCGGTATTTGTAAAAGACCGCGCGCACAGGTTTACCCTGGTCAATGACGCCTTTTGCGAATTCTTAGGGCATTCGCGCGAAGAATTGATAGGAAAAAGCGACGCTAACTTCCTGCCTAAAGAACAGGTGGATGTTTTTTGGAAGTATGATGAGATAGTTTTTGATACAGGCAAAGATAATGCCAATGAGGAAAATATTACCGACGCGCAGGGTAAGATCAGGCTCTTAATTACAAAAAAATCCCTGTATAAAGATAAAAACGGGAATATGTTCATCGTGGGGATCATCCGCGATATTACCGAGCGCAAGAAGATAGAAGAGTCTTTGCGCCTGACCCAGTTGGGCGAGCTTGTATCGGTAATGGCCCATGAAATAAACAACCCGGTCATGATCATATCGGGCAACGCCCAATTGATAATGATGGACGATAATCTTAATGAAGAGAGCAGGAATAACCTGAAGGTGATCTTTGAGCAATGTCAGCGGGCCAAAGGCATTATCCAGCGGCTGCTTAGTTTCTCGCGGCCAAGCAAGGGCGCGCGCAGGGAAGTGGATATAAACAGCAGCGTGGAAGAGGTGTTAAATATGATCGAGCACCAGTATAACCTGGATAATATCCATATCCGCAGGTCATTCGCCGGGGATTTGCCCGCGGTGATAATAGATGAGCATCAGATCCATGAGGTTTTCATGAATCTTTTGAGCAACGCCAGGGAAGCGATGCCCCAAGGCGGGGAGATCGGGATAACTACGGCTGTGGAAGGGAATTTTGTCCGGGTCGATTTTAAGGATACCGGATCAGGGATCTCCTCTGAGGTGGTGAAGAAAATGTTCGAGCCGTTCTTCACCACCAAAGAAAAAGGCACCGGCCTGGGGCTGGCTATATGTTACGGGATAATAAAAGCGCACGACGGCGAATTAAAGTGCCATAGCGAACAGGGGCAGGGCGCGGTTTTTACGGTGCTGCTCCCTGCTAAAAGGGCCGGGAAAAGCTAACATATTGACAAGGCTAAAGCGGAGTTTATAATATATCAAAGCGGTTATTATGGATACGCGGCGGAGGAATGAATGTTTAAACTAAAAACCATAATATCTCTCTTTATCATTTCTTTTTTTATCTCCTGGGTATCTCTTTTCGCCGGGGATGAGACCATTACTTTAACCACGTATTATCCGCTTCCTTACGGCAGTTATCGCGCTTTGTCCAGCCACCAGATGAAGATCGGGGCGGCTTATTCCGGCAGCGGGGTGGCCAACGTTGATAGTAATCTGCTGGTGGAAGGCAATGTCGGTATCGGCACCAGTAACCCGACCCAGAAGCTGGATGTGAACGGGATGATCAGGAACCAGAACCCCTGGTTTGTAGCGTCGTCTACAGACGGCTGGCGTGGAGCGAGCGGGGCAGGATGGATCGCTGTTCGCCATAATATCGCGCTGGCCGGGAATAAATTTAACTGGTATGATCCTAATACCGGCAGATTCTACGCGCCGGTAAGAGGGGTCTATTTTTTTACGGCCAGCCATTATACTTACTCGGGGCTTGCCGCTATAGCGTATACACACCATACTTTTGGCGTTAACGGGAATTGGCATGCTGGCGGGCGCACAGGAGCCTCCGGAGGGTATACCTTATATGGTATGAGCGGCGGCGCTTACTATGATTCTTCTACTACTATCAGCGCGATACTTTTCTTAAATGCCGGTGATTATGTTAATGATAACGTATATGTATCAAGCGCCACTTCGTATTATATGTACGGGGCTCATTCATTTTTCCAGGGGGCGTTGTTATTCGCGACTTGATCTTTTTAACTGATTTTTATCGCGGAGGGAATATGTTTAGATTTAAAGCCGTAATATTATTTCTGATCATTTCTATTTTTATCCCCGGAGTATTTCTTTTCGCCGCGGATGAAACTATTTCTTTGACCACTTATTATCCGTCCCCTTACGGTAATTACGCCGCGTTGAACGCCCGGCAGATGAAGATCGGGGTAAATTATTCCGGCAGCGGGGTCACTACCGCGGATAATAACCTGTTGGTAGAAGGCAATGTTGGTATAGGCACTACCGCTCCGCAGCAAAAACTGGATGTTAACGGGATCATCAGGGCCCAGAATCCCTGGTTTGCCGCGTCGTCAACAGATGGCTGGCGGACAGCCGCGGCCGGATGGACAGCGGTTGTTCATAATACTGTGTTGGCCGGGAATAGCGGGGGATGGTATAGCACCAGCACAGGCCGTTTTACCGCTCCGGTGACCGGGGTGTATCTTTTTGTGGCCAGCCATTATACTTATTCCGGAGCCGCTATAGCATATAAACATCATCTTTTTGGCGTTAATGGCAACTGGAATGCCGCCGGACGCACAGGATACAGCGGAGGTTATAGCATTTTTGGCCTGAATAGCCCGGCTACTTACGATTCCTCGACCGCGCAAACCGCGATACTTTTCTTAAATGCCGGTGATTATGTGAATGATAACGTATATTTATCAGGCGCCACTTCTTATTATATGTACGGGGCTTATTCGTTTTTTCAGGGCGCGCTGCTATACGCGACTTGATCCCTCGTCATCCGCCTCAAATCTTTTATTTCTATACATAAAATATGAAGCTCAAATTAAATCTTTATCCGGCAGTTCCTGATATGGAGGAAAGACTGGGCCGGGTCATCCAGGAAGCTGTTGAAAACCGGGCTAAGATCGTGGAGATAGCTTACGGCGAAGCCGCGGACAGCGTCAAGAAACGCATCCTGAATTTCCTGAACAAAAAAGATATCCGCCGGCTTTATTCGCGCATGGAAAAAACGGATAAAGGCTGGGGCAGGATCTATCTGTATTTCAGGTGGGAATAGAGTGAAAAAAATAAATTATTTCCTGCGTTGCGTTGTTATGTCCATAGGGATCATTTCTTTTGGGGGAGTCGCGATCCCGGAAGATGACAGCGCCGCTTACGCGCGAGCTGACTTTCGTATACTCTGCCTGGGCGATTCGATGACCGCTAAAGGCGGCGATCGATCATATCCTTCCCAATTGGAACGGATCTTGAACGAAAAGGGCAAAGGCGTGCGGTTCCGCGTTATAAACGAGGGTAAGGCGGAAGGTGCGACTTCTGATATCGCGGCGGCTTTACCGGGTCAGATCAAGCGATATTCCCCTAATATGATCGTGGTTATGGCGGGTATCAACGACGGCCAGCGTCCGGCTGACTATAGCCCGTTTACCAGGCTGGGCTGGTCATATAAAGAAAAAGGAGACCGGCCCGCGGCTATCGGATCTTTCCGGAAAGCGATAACCTTGGATCCCCGGGGTTATCGCGAGCATACCGAGTTCGGGATATTTTACCTGAAATCAGGGGATTTCAAGGAAGCGGAAGCCTTGCTCCGGCAGGCTATCGCGATAAATGATAAAGAGGATGAGGCCTATATTGTATTAGGCTGGTGTTATCTTGGGCAGAATATGTTCTCAGAGGCTGAAACAGCGTTCAAGAAAGCGGCAACGTTAAATCCGCGGAATCCCAATATATTGGCCGCCCTGGCGGTCCTCTGCGAACAAAAAGGCGACCACGACCGCGCACAGGGGTATTACGCAAAGGCTGATCTGTTGCGCGGCAGTTATGTTGACCCGGGGATCAGGCGTGATTTTAAGCGGATCAAGGATATAGCCGCCAGACAGCGGATACCTTTAGTCTGCGCGCAATATCCGATGAGAAGCTTAGCCCTGTTAAAGAAAATGTTCGATGGGCCGGAGAAAAAGGTCATATTTGTCGATAATGAAAAAAGATTCAAAGACGGCGTAAGACAAGAGGGATATCTTGCGTATTTTGAGGACATGTTCGCCGGCGATTTCGGCTGCTGCACCGCTAAAGGCAATAATCTGTTGGCTGATACAGTAGCCGCTTCTATCCTGAACTATTATTCCTCCTGATCGTTATGGTATTATTCGCGATCCTCATCTTTCTGGTCGTAAGCGTAATAGTATACTGGTCCTTACGGACGAGCCGGGCGCGTTTGGCATCGCTGTTGGCTTGCAGCCTTGTTTTTACCGCCTTTTTCGGCAGCGCGTATTTTGTTTATTCCCTTTTGAATATTCTGGCCGTTTATTGGGTAAGCAAAGTCATGACGCGCAGGCCCGCATTGAGCAAACCTGCCTTGCAAATGGTCATTATCTGGCTGGTTGGCAGCCTTTGTTTCCTGAAATATTCCGCCTCTCTTTTTAAAGCGAACGCGCTTATCCCGGTTGTCCCGCAGGTGAAGGAGCTGGGGATCCTCTTGCCGGTAGGTTTCTCATACATAATATTCAGGCTCATCCATTATATTGTTGAGGTTTATAAAGGCAAGATCGTCGCGGGATCATTGCTCGATCTTTCAGCTTATGTCCTGTTCTTCCCGACATTCCTCTGCGGCCCTATCGAACGTTTCCCTGTTTTTCACGATCAGTCCCTGCGTGCAGCCGGGATCGCTGAACAACTGCCTCATTTTAATTACAGCTTATTCCGTATCATTTCAGGTTTGGTAAAGAAGGCGTTCATCGCCGATACCCTGGCCAGGGTGGTCACGCCGGTTTTGGCCTGCGCGCCGGAACAGGGCAGGGGGGTTGTTATTCTCGCGGTATACGGGCTGATGCTGCGGGTTTACATGGATTTTTCCGGTTATACGGATATGGCTATAGGGATTTCCGGGCTGTTCGGTTACCGGATCGTTGAAAATTTCAATAAGCCGTTCCTGCAGAAGAATATCGTGATGTTCTGGAGGAACTGGCATATTTCTTTGTATACCTGGATACGCGACTATTTTTTTCTGCCGGTATTCGGGTACGCGGCTTCCAGAGGCGCGGTTTATATCGGTGTTTTAGCGACTATGCTTGTATTCCATCTGTGGCACGGGTTTACTCTGAATTTCCTGGGCGCCGCGGTATATAACAGCGCGGGGATATTCCTGTGGATGGCCTTCGGCTTCGCGAAAGAAAAGATCCCGGCATTGAACAGGATGTCGGGTAATGTGTTCTCGGGCGCTTTGGCGCTGCTGGTCACATTTTCTTTTGTGAGCTTAGGATCAGTTTTTTTGATGTTCGATATACACAGCTGTTCCGCGATATTCGCGCGGATCTTTGCCTGGAGGATATGATGCGGGAGGACCGGAAAAAACAGCTCAAAGAGTTTATCGCGGAAAAGTTCTTAAAAGGCAGGGCCGCCCTGGCCGACGATGAGTCCCTTTTTTCGGCAGGCGTGATCGACTCTTTCGGGGTCCTTGAACTCATCGCCTATATCGAGAACAAGTTCGGCGTCCGTTTAAAACCGAGCGAGATCAATATCGATAATCTTGATACTGTGGATAAGATAGTCATGTTGGTCGATAAAAAGAAGGACGGGGGTAAGGTTTAGGATGAAAAAGAACAGCCCGGTTTTTGATCTTAGCCGGAAAAAAGGCATTGTGGAGGCGCTGAGCTGCCGCGGCCAACGCCAAAAGGACCTGTTCAGATACGCGCGCGGAGTCCGCGACGAAGTGTTCGCGGGCGCGGTCGAGGCGCGCAGCGTGATCGAATACTCGAATGTTTGCCGGCAGGAATGCGGATTTTGCGGGATGAACAGGCTTTCGCCGGTCGAGCGCTATTGCATGAAAACGGAAGAATTCCTGGGCCGTTTCGAAAAGCTTTACGTTAGAGGCCGCAGGGTGATCATGGTCCAGTCCGGGGAATTCGGCCCCGGCCCGCTGTTCGAGCGGTTATACGCCGCGCTGAAACAAGTCAGGAGCAGGTACCGGGATTGCTCGATCATCTGCAGCCTGGGTAATCTGGATACCCGGCAGTACGAGAGATTGCGCGGGATCGGCATCCAGAGGTATTTGTTGAAGTTCGAGACCTCTGACCCGCGCCTGTACAAGAAAATAAAACCTTCCGATTCTTTGCGCAACAGGCTGGCGCGTATCAAAACGCTTAAGCGGCTGGGCTTCCAGGTGAGCTCAGGCAATATTACCGGTCTGCCCGGACAAACCCTGGAGAGCCTGGCGGATGATATATTGCTCCTGAAAGAGCTGGATATTCCCATGTGCAGCACATCGGTATTTATACCTAATGATTTCTCTAAATTCGCCGGAGCCGCTCCCGCGGATGTGAATACCGCGTTGAATTTTCTGGCTATTCTCAGGATCGTCTGCCCCAGCGCGGTGATACCCTCGACAAGCGCCCTGGAACTGGCGGCAAAAGGCGGACAGATGGCCGGGCTTATGGCGGGATGCAACTGCGTTACCCTGCACGACGGCACCCCGGCAGGCCAGGAACAAAAATACATCATTTATAAAGAAAAAAGGTGCAAACCAAAGGATGACCTTTTCAAAATTATCGCCAACGCCGGTTTGCGGCCTTCGGCGCGGTCGATCCTTAAAGAGAAGGTATCCGATTCCGTATATAATACGCTTATCGCCAGGCATTGCGGGAAGGGGAAAACCGCTGTTTACGCGGACGGCGAACAATATTCTTATGATGACCTCGATAACCTCTCAGCCGGATTCTGTTCTTTTTTGGCCGAGAAGAAGATATTCCCCGGACAGGTCGTTATGCTGGCGCTGTATGACTCGATCGATCTTATTACCGCGGTTTTATCCTGTATCCGGCTGGGCATAATAGCGGCGCCGGTGGATCCCAGGTCCAGCTCCGAGGAATGGAAGAGCATCCTGGCGGCGGCGAAACCTGACCGGGTATTGTGCGCCGCCGGGGCGTACAAGGTGTTCCATGACTCCCGGTTCATCAAGATATCCGAAGATGATTCGTCCGATCATTTTATTTCGTTGCTCAAGCGGCGGAAGGCGCGCCGCGTGGATTCAGCCGCGGACAGGTATAACCCCGGGTTGATATTGTTTTCTTCCGGGACTACCGGCCGGAGTAAAGGGGTCGTCCACGCGTATAAGGATATGCTGGTCGATACTTTTCCCCGGGAAACGCTGCGGCTGCGGACATCGGATATCTTATTCTCGTTCTCGGGGATGTATTCCAGCTTTGGTTTGAGCAACAGCCTGTTTTTCCCGTTCCAGGCAGGGGCCGGTGTTATTCTATCCCGGACCGTTCCCAACGCTTTTTCGTTCATCGATATATTGAGGCTTTCCCCGACAATAATATTCGCTGTCCCCGGTATCTACGAGCTTCTTTTGCGGCACAGCCGGGAAATAAAGAAGTTCTTCCGGACGGCGCGGGTTTGCGTTTCATCAGGGGAGAAACTGCCGGCGGATGTTTTGAGGCATTGGAAGCGTTCGTTCAGCGCGCCTCTGGTAGAATGCTATGGATCCACGGAAATGTTCCACTCGTTCATTTCGAACATACCGGCTGGCGCGAGGCCCGGCAGCTGCGGAAGGGTTGTCAAAGGGTTTAGCGCGCGATTTACCCCGCGAGGGCAGTTGGTGTACACAGGCCCGTCATTAGCCATAGGGTATTGCCGCGATCAGGCTTTGACCCGCGAGCGGTTCGTTGATGGCTGGTGTTTTTCGGATGATACCGGGTATATAAAGAACGGTTTTTTGTATCTGACCGGCAGGATGAACCTGGTATTCAAACGGTCGGGTAAATGGGTTTCGATCCCGTATATAGAGGAAAGATTGAGAAAATGCCGTATAATAAAAGACGCCGTGGTAATGCCCGGCAGGGGCGGATTGGATTATCGCGTATCGCTTAAAGACGGGGTTGACGAAAGATCCAGCCGGGTATTGATCCGGGAATTCTGCAAGCGGGCTCTGCGGCCGCATGAGTTCCCCGGATGTATCCATATAGTGGACCGGATCCCCAGGAGCCGTTCTGGTAAGATCATCAGGTATCCGGCTAAGGCGGTTGTATGAGAAAACAAGGTTTTTGGGGTTCATGGGTCTTGACCGGTTTTCTCGCGGCTGTCATTTTCTGCGTTCTTTTATTCTTATACTGCGGCCGGTATGAGCCGTTCTTATTCATCTACTCCGCTTTCTAAAAAAACCTTAACAAACGGTGTTTTTTGTGCTATAAGGAGGGTATGAAGATGAGAAATTTGAATAGAGTGTTGATCCTCGCGTTCTTTGTTTCGTTGAACGCCGGTTTTGTTTTTGCCGAGACGGTCATCCTGAAGTCCGGAGAGAAGGTCGAAGGAAAGATCATTGAAAAAAACGACACTTTTATCAAGGTTGATTTCTTCGGCGTGCCGCTGACCCACTATTTAGCCGACATCGAAAGTATCGACGGCCAGCCCGTTACTTACGCTCGGACAATTGATCCCCAGGGCAATCCCCAGGAAAAGCAGGTTATCCCCGGCAAGCAGGAATCGCTCAAGCCCTATACCGTGAATGAAGCTTTGGACTCGGCGATCGCTTACGTTAAGAACGGCGATCACAGCAAAGCGCAAAGCGTTTATTGCGACGCGTTGAACCTGGATCCCAGTATCCATCTTTCGATGTTCCTATGGGCGGCCGGGCAGGATAAAGCCGGGAAACAGATTGACGCCCTGCACGGTTATGTGATGGTCTTCGGAGAGAGCCCGTTTTATTATTTGAAGATGCTTTATGAACGGTGGGTCGTTTACAGGCAAAAGGGCCTCTTGGGGCAGACGATCTCTGAACTCGACGATAAAATAAAGAACGAGCCTTCGAACGCGGGTGCGTATAGCGGCCGCGGTTTTTTATATATTTTAGAAGGCGATCTCGCCAAAGCCATGGAGTATTTCAACAAGGCTGTGTCATTGGACCCCAATTGCGCCGAGGCCTACGCTAACCGGGGGATCATTTATGCCATACAAGGGCATCGCACCGACCTGGCGTACGCCGACTACCATAAAGCGTTCGCCCTTGATCCCCGCTGCGTGGACGCGTATAACCTGGGCGTAATGCTGCTTGTGGAAAAAAAAGATCTCGAAGGGGCGCATGATCTGGCCAAGAAAGCCATCGCGAAATATCCCAATAATGAGTTCATTAACCTTCTCGCCGGGATCCTGGCGCAGACAATGAGCCATGATAATGTCAGGCTTCCCTCGGATGAGGCGCTGGTATATTACACGAAAGTATTGAGCATAAACCCTGATAATATGATCGCTTATTTCATGAGGGCCACGGAATATACCCGGAGGGAGTCTCCGGACCTGGCTATCAATGATTATTCTAAAGCCATACCTCTGTTCCCGGATGATTACTGGCCATACATGTTCCGGTCTCAGCTGTACGAGCTCGTGGGACAGAACGATAAGTCGCTCATCGACCTGGATAAAGCTAAAGAGTTGATGGGCGCAAAGCCCGCGGATGAAGCCGGACAAACAGGGCTGTCTGCCGGACAGTGATCGTATAGACAGCCGCTCCTGTTCTTTGCCTATACGAATTCTCACGCGTTTCGCGCTATCCTAAACAAATACTCACACTTATATGAGTTTGAAATTATCAGTCCCGCATAACTGGCGGAACGACCTGCTGGATACTCTTGACCTGGGGGCAGTGGAAGAGTTCTATGGAAAACTCGAATCGGATATTTTAGGGGGCGGGAGGGCTTCCAATTCCTGCCCCGGAGTTTCCAGAAGGATAGTTAAGCGGGAGATCGGCAGGATCCACAGCAAAGGCCGCTCCTTCAATTACCTGTTCAACGGCACGTGCGTTGACAATCAGGAAACATCCCGGGAATTCATCCGGGAATTCGCGAAACAACTGCAATGGCTGCAAGATATCTCCGCCGATTCCGTAACAGTTTCCCTGCCTTTTATATTCGAATTCATTAAAAAAAACTTCCCCGGTTTTAAACTCAGCGTTTCCGCTAACGCTTATGTCGATAACGAGGAAAAAGCGAGATTCTGGGAAGGCCTGGGCGCTGATAAGATCACCCTGGACGCCTTTACCCTTAACCGGGACCTCAAGCGTATCGAAAAGATCAGGAAAGCGGTAAAATGCCGTTTGCAGGTGATCGCGAATAACGGCTGTCTTTCTGAATGCCCTTTCGCGTTCTGCCATGGGCTGGCCGCCGCTCACGCCTCGCAAAAAGGCCATATTTCCAAGGGTTTCTTGATAGATTTCTACAAACTTGTCTGCGTGGGCGCGAGGGTTAAAGATCCCGCCCGGTATCTGATGTGCGATTGGATACGGCCGGAGGACGTTCATCTATATGAAGACCTCGGTATCGATTCGATAAAACTGGTTACCAGAGGCCTGCCTACAGGGATAATGAACGCGATAGTCCAGGCTTATTCCCGCAGGCAATACCAGGGCAATCTGCTGGATCTTGTTTTCAGCCATCCCAAGCAGGTTAATTTCAATAAATTCGCTTTATTGTATGTGCTCAAGTATTTCTTCCATCCCCAGCGGGTGAATATCTTTAGACTCCTGAAATTCAAAGTGATGGCCAGGGATCTGAGAGACATTGTTTATATCGACAATCAGAAGCTTGATGGGTTTTTGCATTCTTTGCAGGGCAAAGAATGCGATAAGATATCTTGCTCTGATTGCGGCTGGTGCGCGAAAAAAGCCCGGGAAGCGGTCCGCGTTGACTTAAGCCGGGCTGAGGCCGCTTTAAAGAATATAGAGTGGATCAAAGAGGAATTTTTGTCAGGCAGCCTGTTTTCTTACCCGGCGCTGTCAGCCGGCGGATCCGCGAAAAATAAAGGTATGGGCGATGGAATATAGCGTGCCGGTTTATTGGGACGATGATTATATCCGGTCATTACTCGCGGCCGATGGGCGGCGGAAGGTAAAAGAGGCCTACGGCGTGTTCCCGGGATATACCGCCAACGCCATGACTGCCGGAGCGATGAAACGGGATACTCTGCGCAAGGTCCGGTCGTCTATCCGGCTTTTGCGCCAACAGGGGGTAAGGTTCAATTGCCTTCTTGACGCGCTCTGCATGGATAATCTTGAGTTTACCCGGGCAGGGCAAAGAAGAATAGTTAATGTGTTGAATTCGTTGGTTGAGGCCGGAGCAGGCGGCGTTACTGTCGCTAATCCTTATTTGGCGATGTTGATCAAAAAAAGGTACCCCGCTTTATCTATTGTTGTTTCCGAGGCGGCGAATATCAATACCTCGCGCAGGGCTGATTTCTGGGGAGCATTAGGCGCGGATGTGATCACTCTCCCCGGGCCGGTATGGAATCATGACCTCGCTTCGATCGGGATCCTCAGGAGAGCGGTCAAATGCGGGATCAGGCTTGCCGCCAATAACGGTTGTATCCGTAATTGCCCGGTATTCCTCAGTCACCAATTGTCCGCCGCTCACAGCCGGGGGCAGAAAGCCGGGCCTTTAGATCATTACCGCGGAGCCTGCGCGGCGCGGCGGTTAAGAAAACCGGAACTTTTTATCCGCTCAGACTGGATCCGGCCGGAAGATGCCGGCGCGTATGAGGATATCGGGGTTAACAGCTTTCAGTTGGCGGATGTCGGTTTGTCTTCTGCTCGGACGCTTAAAATAATAAACGCGTATCTTGCCGGGTCATACAGCGGTAATTTGATCGATCTTTTGCGGAATTGCCCGCAGTCTGAATCGTCCGGGTCTGTATTGCCGCCAGCGGGTGTTTATATTGACAATAAAAAACTAAGTTTTTTCCTGCGCGATATGCCTGCGGATTGCGGCGGGCGTTCATGCGATTCTTGCTCCTATTGCCAGGATGCCGCCGAAAAGTCCGTGACTATCGATAATAAATGCGTATAACTATGACCGTTAATCCATGAAAGTCTTTCTTGTGAATCCGCTCGCCGGATCCAAAGGCAGGCATGCCCATTTTTTGCGTGACTGGTGCGGCGGTGAATCCCCGACATCGGTAATTTATCCTCCCCTGGAAGCCGTTTCTACCGCGGCGTTATTGCTTAAACACGGGGCGCAAGTCGAACTGCTTGACGCCAACGCCGAACATCTGGATAACTCCGGGGTTTTGCGCCGGATCAGCTCGTATCAGCCGGATTTTCTGGGCTTGCCGTCTGCCTGGGGGAGTATAGAAGATGATCTCGCGCTCAGTCGGATAGTTAAAAAAGCCTTGCCGCGGGTGAAAATAGTTATATGGGGGCCCAATGTCACAGTGATGCCTGATATTGCTCTGGATCCGGGGGATGTGGATTATGTGATCCTGGGAGAACCGGAGAATACGTTTTTGAACCTGCTCAAAGGCGATCTTTCGGAGAATCTGGCGTATATAAAAGACGGAAAACTTATAGCTGGCAAAAGAAGCCTGTTCATGGACCTCGACGCGCTTCCTTTACCGTCCAGGGAGCTGCTTCCGAATGAGCGTTACCGCTGCGCGTTAGTTAAGAAAAACCCGTTCACCCTGATGATGACCTCCCGGGGATGCCCGTATCATTGTGAGTTTTGCCAGGCGCAGATATGGTTCCAGAATAAACTCCGTTTCCGCTCGATCCCCAATATCATTGAGGAAATACGGCAGATCGTGGAAGTCCAGCGTATCCCGCAGATAATTTTCCGCGACCTCACGCTTACCGCGAACAGAAATCATATAATGTCCCTTTGTGAAGAGATCATAAAACATGATCTGCGTTTCTCCTGGAGATGTTTCTCCTGCGTTGATACGGTCGATAAAGAACTCTTGAACATGATGCGTAAGGCGGGCTGCGATCAGATATCCTACGGCATAGAGAGCGGTTCGCAGGCTGTCCTGGGTCAAAGCGGCAAAGGCATTACCCTGGAACAATCCCGGGAAGCGGTTAGGTTAACGAAGAATGCCGGCATCGAGGTTTGTTGTAATTTTATGCTCGGTATGCGCGGGGATACAAAGCAAACTATCCAACAGACCATTGATTTTGCCCTAGAACTTGATCCGGATTTCGCGCAGTTCCAGGTCGCGGTGCCGGTGTATTCAACCAGGTTCTATGACACCTGCTTTGGGGCAAAAAGACTGTTGTCAGGGGAGGCGTTGAGATGGTACAATACTGAACTAGTGAATCCGGTTTTTACCCCCGGATTCCTCAACAGCCGGTTACGTCGCGCTTATAGCCGGTTTTATTTCAGGCTGCCGGTTATTGTCCGGCATGTCCGGCGCAGCGTACGCAGTGGAAATGTCCGGGAGGCTTTCATTACGCTGTTGGATTTATTAAAAGGTCTTTTAACCCTTCGCAAGCGATAAATGCCGAATATCAGAAAGATACTGCTGGTCCGCCCGCCCCGCTATTTGTGGCCGGTTGTCAATGAATCCGATAATTATATGATGCCCTTAGGCCTGCCGTGCCTGGCCGCGATGATCAAACAAAAGATGCCGGATGTTGAGATCAAGATCATCGATTGTCCGCCGCTAAAGATCGGATGGAATACGCTGGCCGATATACTAAAGCGGGAAGCCCCGGATGTGGTAGGGGCCGGCGAAGAGGCTTTATATCATCATGAAGCGGTAAGGCTTTTCAGCCTGGCCAAACAGCTCAATCCCAAGGTGGTCACAGTGGCCGGAGGCCATTTCTTTTCCTGGACAGTACGTGATTCTTTGGCCAGATATCCTATCGATTATATCGTCAGGTTCGAAGGAGAGGCTACCTTTCTGGAATTGACGCAAAGCCTGCGCGATAATACCGGAGTTGATAAAGTCAAGGGAATAGCTTATAAGAGAGGTACGGATATTATCCTGAATCCTTTACGGCCGCTGGCGCGTAATTTGGACGAATTCCCCATACCTGCTTATGACTTGATGCCCATGGGTGATTATTCTCCATTTGGTTATTTTTGGCCGCAGGGAGCTACGATCGAGCACGGCAGGGGCTGTATAGATAAGTGCAATTTCTGCAGCTTATGGACTTTTTGGGGCGAGCAGGCCCAGGCGGATATCGAGACCGGGATACTTAACCCGGCTCCCTGTTACAGGACCAAGAGCGTCGGCAGGGTTTTGGATGAGATCGACCTGCTGTATAACAAATATAACAGGCGCTATCTTATCTGGGCTGATCCCACGTTCAATGTGGATCCTAAGTGGACCGGCGAGTTTTGCGACCGCCTTATACAGCGCGGCTATAAAGATCTTTACTGGTGGGCTTTTCTCCGCGCCGACCTTCTGGTCAGGGATGAGAAGATAGGGGTATTGCGGAAAATGGTTTCCGCGGGAATGATCAACGCCTTTATCGGCCTGGAGCGGGCGGATAATAATGACCTGAAGACAGTAAGCAAGAATTATAATATTGAAGTGTGCCGGGAAGCGTTCCGTATCCTGAAGGATAAATATCCCAGCGTTCACCGGCAGGGCACTCTTTTGACCGGTATCCGTAAGGAAGAAAAGCGCTCGATCTTCGCCATGGTCGATTACGCCTTAAATGCCGGAGTCGAATTTATGATGCTTCACCCTGTCACTCCTGTCCCCGGGACTTTGCTGTATCAGGAGGCGTGCGGGAACGGCTGGATCGAAGAAAAAGATTTCAGTAAATTCGATTGGCTGCAGCCGGTTATGTCTACCGAAAACCTTTCTTTGAAGGAATTGGCTGCTTTAACTAAACTTGCTTCTTTAAAGTTTATTCTATTCCGGTGGTTTGAGGCCATTCGCGGGTTGTTGTCCCGGCATCGCTACCGTAGAAGATTGTACTGGTGGTTTATGCAGATATTTATTACCGGGATGTGTGAGGATGTCAAGGATACGCTTTTGAACAGGAAAACAGCGAAGAAATCCAGCAGGTTCTTGACGCTGCATAAGCCGGCATGGTATGACGATTAAAAAAACTGCATCAGGGAGCCGCTTTTAATGAAAGTAATGCTGATCGTACCGGATTCGGACCAGTCCGCCACAAATAAAGCCTATCGCGCCGCTTTAGCCCCTATCCTGCCTATCGGTATAGCGTACATAGCCGCCGAACTGGAAAAGAATAATATAGATGTTGTCATTGAAGACCAATTCGCCAGCAAGATCTCCAACGCGGCGTTGTTAGAGAAGATCAAGAGAGAAGACCCCCGGATAATAGGGTTTTCCTGTCTTACCGCGTCCATGGGCAATGTCCGCGCGCTCATAAAGATGATCAAAGAATATAAAAGCGGGATCACGGTCATCCTGGGGAATATTCACGCTTCCGTGTTCGGGGAGCAGCTTATCCGCCAGGGCGCCGGCGATATCGCCATTGAAGGCGAAGGCGAGTATAAGACCCGGGATGTGGCGCTGGCGATCAGGAATAATACCCCTCTGCGTGATATTAAAGGTATAATTTTCCGGCAAGGCGATACTGTTTACCATAACCCTCCGGCGGACTTGATCCCTGATCTTGATGAAGTTCCGTATCCTGCCTGGCATTTGGTGGATTTGAGCTATTATCAAAGATATCCGCTGTTGGGATTGTTCGGGGACGCGGTTATCCCGGTGCAGGCTTCCCGGGGATGCCCGTATCAATGCTTTTTCTGCTCTCAGGATAAAATGTACTCCCGGCCCAGGTATCGGAAGGTCGACCATATAATCGATGAGATCGAATACCTGCATAATAAGTATGGTTTCAAATATTTTGTGTTCAGCGACGCTTTTTTCCCGTTCTCGATCGCTCATGGCTTTGAATTCTGCGAAAAGTTCATCAAAAGAGGGCTGCATAAGAAGATCCAATGGTTCGCGGAGACCCGGGTTGACCTGGTGAACAGGGAACTGATGCTGCTGATGAAGCAGTCCGGCCTGCGCCTGATCATGTATGGTTTTGAAGTGGGCAACCAAAAGGTGCTGGATTCCCTGGGAAAGAATACCACTCTGGAGCAGGCCCGCAGCGCGATGAAATACACCAAAGAGGCCGGGGTCTTCTGCCTGGGATTATTCATGCTCGGCATGCCTGGCGAGACAAAGGATACCTGCGAGCAAACTATCCGTTTCGCCAAGGAACTGGATTGCGATATCATCAAATTCAATATAGCCGTCCCTTTGCCCGGATCCAGGTTCTTCGACGATTACAGCCGCGAACATAAAGATATCCTGACTGAGGTCGTCTCGGTAGAAAGGAAATTTACCAGCTGGAGCGACTGGACTAAGGATTCCGATAAGGATATTTACGCGCCGGAAGGGATGACCGGCAGGGACTTGATCCGCCTGCAGCGCAAAGCGATGTTCTCGTTTTATATGCGGCCGCGGATAATCCTGCGCCATTTAATGAGGAGTTCGTTTACTTTCAAAGATCTCTGTTTCGGGGGATATGTCCTGTTCAAGCAGCAATTACAGAGCTTGAAGGATGACCTCAGGTGGAGGTTTTCATGAGAGTCTGCCTTATCGCGCCGCCCACCTTACGGCTGCGCTATAATATCAGCGGAATATACCCGCTGCCGCCTCTCGGCCTGGCCTATATCGCCTCGACATTAGAGAAAGACGGTTTTCAGGTTGAGATCATTGATATGCCGGCTTTGAAAATGGATATCCCGGGATTGCAAAAATACCTCTTCGAAAAAGAGCCATTTCCGGTATACGGCCTAAGCTGTAACGCGTTCAATCTGAAGAACGGGCTGGCGCTGGCGCGCCTGATCAAAAAGATAAATCTGGGAGCAAAGGTGGTTATCGGCGGCAGGTGCGGGGGATTGCCCGCGGAAAAGATCTTTGAATACGGCCGGGAGTTTGATTTTATAGTCAAGGGCGAGGGTGAACAGAGTATGCTCGAGCTGTGCAAGCATTTGCGCTCCGGCGCCCCCGAAGGGGATTTGGCGGGTATACGGGGGATCTCGTTCAGGCAGGACGGCAAAGTGATCACTAATGATCCGATGCCTTACGCTGACCTGGACTCATTGCCTTTTCCCGCCAGGCATCTTTTGCCGAATAAATATTACCGGATGCACCCGCCGTTCGGCATATTCCCGCCGTTAACTTTAATGGAGACAAGCCGCGGCTGCGTGTATAACTGCAGTTTTTGCGGGTTATCGTCGCCGGTCAGAGAGCGTTCAGTCGATCATATTATCTCCGAGATCGAATACCTGATGAAGAACTACAGGGTTAAGGAGATCCATTTTGTGGACCCCACGTTCACCTATAATCAGCCCAGGATAGAGCGATTATGCGGCCGGATATCGGAAAAAGGGATCAAACTCGCCTGGACCTGCAAGACCAGGGTGGATTGCGTGTCAGCTTCGTTGTTGAAGCTTATGGCAAAGGCCGGCTGTTATATGATCTCGTACGGCGTAGAATCCGGAAGCCAGAATATGCTCGATAGTTTCAAAAAAGCTATCACCCTTGAAAATACTATAAACGCGTTTAAATGGACCCGCCAGGTCAATATCCGAACCATAGCTTATACTATTATCGGCTATCCATATGAGCGGGAGGATGAGGTCCAAAGCACGATCAAGCTGGTCCATCGCCTGGACCCGGATTTTGTCCTCTATAATGAATTCTTTCTCGTCCCCGGATCTAATATGGAAAATGAATATATGCGGGAGCATAAGATAGATTTTGACGACCTGATCGAGTTTTATTCGCGTTCAGTCCAGCATACCACGATCGACCGGAACCGGGTTTCAAAGCAATTGAAGAGAGCGAATAGATTATTTTACACCCGGCCAAGTTATCTTCTTTCCCGGCTGGCCCGGACAAAGAATCCTAATGATTTTATGGTTATGTTCAAAGGCGTCTTTCATTTGCTGGCCGATAAGATCAGGACAAAATCCATTTTTTGAAGAATGCGTAATGCCGATCTATCCCTTATCCTCAAGAGATTCAAACACGCGCTTATCCTTTTTCTGAAATACACAACAATAAAGAAATTCCTGAATTTGATCCGGGTAGAGTATCAGCGCAGGGCCAGGGCCGATACTCTCACTTCCCGGGCTTATTGTATTAAGGTGGATCCCACAAATCTCTGCGACTCAGGCTGCGAATATTGCCCTCATATTGGTTCGGAATATCCCCGCGGTAAAATGAAATTAGCTGATTTTAAGGCGGTCATCGACAAGAATAAGGATTTCGCTTATTTAGCGATAATGCAGTATTCCGGCGAGCCGTTGTTGAATGAGGATATTTATGACATGATCGGTTACGCGCATTCTATGAAGGTGGCGACCTATATGAGCACAAATCTCCAGCATCTTAAAGCGGAGGATGCGGATAAGCTAATACGCAGCGGCCTTGATCTGCTGACTGTGTCTATTGACGGAGTTACCGATGATACTTATAACCGCTACCGCAAAAACGGTAAAATAAGCGTTGTCTTGGATAATATCCGCGGCCTCGTGGAAGCGAAGAAAAGATTAAGGTCAGCCTGGCCTATTATCAATCTTCAGTACCTCGTTATGGAGCATAATGAGCATCAGGCGGCTGAAGCCCGGGCATTGGCCCGCAGGCTGGGTGTGGACAGTTTTGAATTAAAACCAGTAGGGGTAACCTGCGATATGCTGCGGCTTTTGCCCAAGGATCCGCGATATGTGAGGCGGGTGTATAAGAAGAACGCGGGGCCCAGGCAGGCCTGCTGGTGGCTCTGGTCGGCATTTGTTGTTCTCTGGGATGGAAGAGTTATTCCTTGCTGCAGCCCTTTTTACAAGCCTTCTGAAAAAGATAATTCCGGCAATATGCTCTCGCAAGCGCCTGATGAGATCAGGAATTCGCCGGCCTGCCGGCAATTACGCCGGGGGTATCCCGCCAAAAACTGCGAAGACTGCCTTATCCCGTATGGCGGTGTTTTATATCAAACCGTATGATCTTTATTTCCCCGATATCTTCAATCTGAGGAGCAAACCCGCGATCTTGAACTGGCGGATGATATAGAAGGGGGTATAGCGGAAATTAAGCATGCGCCAGAGGTAACGCGGCCGGAGATAGAATGCGCGGTAGGCTTTTCTTATCCAGGTATTGAGTTCTTTCGTCGAAAGAGCGGTGTCCTGCGGTTTCCACTTATCGGCAGGGGATTGGATCCCTTTGTAATGCTCCAGCCAGATATCCGACTTGAATTTTTCCATCGAGTTTTTGTGGATATCAGTATGGTGAATGGGAGCGACTTTCATGAATTGGGCGAAATTAAGCGGCAGGGACCGGGCGAAGGAGATAGTATCCTGTATGCTTGGACCGGTTTCCCCGTGATTGCCCATCATAAAATAGCCGAATACCGCGATATTGTTCTTAGCGGTCATCTCGACCGTTCTTTTAATATCCTCGAGGGTGATCTGCCTGTTCAGCCCGTCGAGTATCCGCTGGTTGCCGGATTCGATCCCGTAGTGTATCTTAACGCATCCTGAACCAGCCAGAAGCGATAACATCTTATTGTCCACCAGGTCCGCCCGCGTCCGCATTACCCATTTTATTTTGATCCCGCTTTTAATGAGTTTGGCGCAGAAGTCCATTGTCCGGGCGCGGTCAACCGTGAAGATCGGGTCTAAGAAGAACACTTCATTTATTCCGAACTTACTTTTGCATTCAATGATCTCGGCGATAATATTATCCACAGCCCTGGCCTGGTAGGGAACGCTTTTCTCCTGGCAATAGGTGCAGCGGTATGGGCAGCCGAGGCTTCCGATGATGGTCGTGAATTTGTCCCGGGTGGTCAAGGCTGTGGTGTAGATGTTGTTATCGATCAAATGCCTGGCGGGGAAGGGCAGGGTGTTCAGGTCTATTGCCGGTTCTGCGGCGGTCTTAATGATCTTTTGCCCCTGCCTGTAAATAACCCCGGGTATATTGCCGATATCCGTCTTTTGCTCGATGGCTTTGATAAGCAAAGGCATGGAAAACAGGCCTTTACCGGTCAACGCGAAATCAACATGGCTGTTCTGGATGGTTTCTTCAGGATAGAGCCGCGGGAAATGGCCCCGGCAAATAAGGGTGAATCCGAGCTCGTCTTTGAGTTTTTTGAGGGCTGAGAATTCCGAAGCGGGGGAGAAGACATTAACTGAAGAGCAGACTACCTGAGGCCCGAATTCTTTAATCGAGCGGCAGACCTTTTTGAGGTCCATACCGTTCATCTCGCTGTCAATAACCTGTACTTTATGGCCCTCTTTTTCCAGTATGGCGGCATAATAAAGCAAACCCATCGGAGGGTACCTGGTCAACCATTGAAAATATAGAAGGGACGTAACGTATCCACCGGGCTCTACGCCGGTTATGCCCTTGCCAAGAGGTAATCGTATGAGGGTTATCTTCATATATGGGATAGTGTAGACAGAAATGCCGCTTTAGTCAAGATTGAATTGAATTCCCGGAAGATTATCCTTGAAATCATTAAAGGGCTCCCGTATAATATTATCGGCCTAACGTGCTTATTTTTCAGGGTTTTACGAGTTAGAAACGGTAAAATATCGCCGCGAGGCGTTGATATGCCGTGATCGGATAAAGTGGTGGCGATGTTAGAACAGATGAAAGATGATCTGGATATTTTTTTATGCCCTGCTTGCCGCGGCGACCTGATCTTATCAGGCGAAGAGGTAAAGTGCCTGAAATGCCGGAATAAATATCAAGTCGAAGATGGTATCCCGCTTTTTTTCTTACCGCCAGCGCCAGGAGATCCCCAAAAAGAAGTCACGCTTCAAGTAAAGTCATTTTACGAAGAAACCCCTTTCCCGAATTATGAAAAACTGGAAAGTATAAATGGTCTGGTCCAAAAAGCCCGGCTGGGGGTTTTTGCCCGCCTGTTAGACGAACAGATGCCGTTCAATATCAGGGTGCTGGACGCGGGCTGCGGAACCGGCCAACTGAGCAATTTTCTGGGCGTGTCTAACAGATCGGTTTTTGGCGCGGATATGTGCCTTAATTCGCTCAAACTGGCCCAGGGCTTCAAAATGAATAACGGGCTGCGCAGAGTGGGATTTTATCAGATGGACCTGTTCCAGCCTGTATTCAAAGAGGAAAGCTTTTCCCTGGTCATATGCAATGGCGTTTTGCATCATACAGCTGACCCGTTCAGGGGCTTTCAAAGCATGGCTAAACTCGTTAAAAAAGGCGGTTATATCCTGGTCGGACTTTACAATACTTACGGCAGGATCAGCGCCGATATCCGCCGCGGTGTATTTAAGCTGTTCGGCTGGCGATCCCTGTTCTTAGACAGCCGGTTGATGTCATCCGGCGTAGGCGAGGTCCGCAAGCGAGCGTGGTTCAGGGATCAATATATGAATCCGCATGAATCAAAACATACGATAGGAGAAGTGCTGGGGTGGTTCGATAAGGCCGGATTTGATTTCGTGAATTCCATACCAAAACCCAGGGCCTTTGATACATTCTCGGAGCATGAGAAGCTTTTTGAACCGAACGCGAGGGGGAATCCGCTGGACCGTTTTCTTGTCCAAGCGCGCTTATCTTTTACCGGGGGCAGGGAAGGCGGATTCTTTATAATGATCGGAAAGAAAAGATCTTAACGGCAAATCCTATGAGACGCTTGGATCAGGAACCTGATGAAAACTAAAATATCTGTAGCGCGTAAACTTTTCCTTGTTGGTTTTGGCGTACTATGCTGCTTTTTTCTTATCGAGATCAGCCTGCGGGCCGGAGGAATGCTCTTTTTCTCCGCGCAGCAATACCGGAACCGGCTTTCTCTAAAACAAAACGGTTCTTACCGGATATTATGCCTGGGCGAGTCCACTACCGCTAATCAATATCCCGCTTTGCTGGAAACCGAGCTTAATAAGCGCGGCACCGGCGTGAGATTCACTGTTATCGATAAAGGTATCCCCGGAAGGCATACGTCGGATATATTAGACGCCCTTGAATCCAATCTTAACGAGTACCGGCCGGATATGGTCATTACTATGATGGGGATCAATGACCTGGGATCGCATATGCCTTATGAGGTTGTTTCCGATTCTAAGGCCGTCAATTTTCTTAGATCACTGAGGACCTATAAATTAACCAGGTTCCTTTGGCTGCGTATCGTAAATAAATCGCATGAGGTAATGTCCGGCAGGCTGGGCAGGGATACCGTTAGACTAAAGCCTTTTTACGCGGCAAACGAACCGCGGCAAGTGAGCGCGCGGGGAAAAGGATCCGGATCCCGGAACTATTGGCTGGATATCGGTCTGGGGCAGTCTTACCGGGACCAGGGCAGGGTTTCTGAGGCAAAAGCGTCATTCAAGAATAACCAGGAAACCGGCGCCGGGGAAAACGGGGATAATTTTAAACTTGGATGGCTTCGCGAACGCCAGGGCAGGTATTCTGAAGCTGAGGCGGCGTTCATTAAGGCCATAGAAGCGGATCGCCGGGACGACAGGGCGTATATCGGGCTGGGGCAGCTTTACCGGAACCAGGGCAGGCTCTCAGCGGCTGAGGCGTTATTCGCTGAAGCCATAGAGATCGATCCCCGGAATGACTGGGTTTACTTTGAACTTGGATGGGTTTATGAGCGCCAGGGCAGATGCCCTGAAGCTGAGGCGGCATTCAATAAGGCCATAGAAGTAAACCCTCAGAACGATTGGGCGTATATGGGGCTGGGCTGGGTTTACCGGGTCCTGGGTAAATTCTCTGACGCGGGAACGTTATTCAAAAAAGCCACAGAAGTCAACCCCGGGAATGATTGGGCGTATGTCGGCCTGGGACAGTCTTGCCGGGAACAGGGTAAATTCCCTGAGGCTGAGGCGGCATTCAGGAAAGCCATAGAAATAAATCCCGGGAATAACCGGGCTTATTTTGAGCTGGGATGGATCTTTCACGAACAAGGTGTTTATTCTGAAAGCGAAGAGTTATTCCAAAAAGCCGTAGAAGCCGATCCCCGGAATGACTGGGCGTATGTCGGGTTGGGCCAGTCTTGCCGGGAACAGGGTAAATTTTCTGAGGCTGAGGCGGCGTTCAAGAAGGCCCTGGAACTCGATCCCCGGAATGACTGGGCATGCGGGACATTAAAGGTATTATACATTGAAATGGGCGATCCCGGGCTCGGCCGGGAATATGACAAAAGGATCGATGGATCAAGGCCGGATTACTATCCGCGGATCGTCATCGATAATTATAATAAACTCAAAGCGGCTTTGGATAAAAGAGGAATAGTGTATGTCTGCATGCAATATCCTCTGCGCGGCCTAAAGCCGTTAAAGAAGATATTCCGGGATAGCGCGGGAAATATTATATTTGTGGATAATCAGGAAGTTTTCCGGGAAGCCCTGAAGAAAAACGGGTATAACGCGTATTTCATAGATATGACCGGCGGCGATTTCGGCCATTGCACTCCCGAGGGCAACCGGCTATTGGCTGAGAACATAGCTAATGTCATATTGGACAAAGTATTTTCAGCAAGAATTATTAACGCCGCTAAAAGCCGGAAAAGACATTAAGATATGGAAAAAAGATCCGCGAAGCCCGGAATAACCGCGAAAATACTTACAATTATATTCGGGTTACTTTTGTGTTCGCTCCTGCTTGAGCTGGGGTTACGGCTGGCGGGATCAGCGTTCTTATCTTTGCAGGAGCGCAGGAACATGGCCGCTATCCGGCAAAAAGGGGCCTACCGTATTATGTGCCTGGGGGAATCAACTACCGCTTTAGGCGGCGTATATTCTTATCCCAGCCAATTGAATTGGATATTGAACCAGCGCGGCAAGGGCATTAAATTCAGCGTGGTAAATAAAGGGGTTTGCGGGGTAAATACGGCATACATCTTAGACAACCTGGGATCCTATCTCGACGATTATCGCCCGGATATGGTTATTACCATGATGGGGATCAATGATAAGGGGCCGAATATGTTCTTCGAGCCTGTTCCCGGATCAAAGGCCGTAAATTTTATCAAGTCTTTCCGGATATATAAATTAACCAGGATCATTTGGTTAAATATTGTGAATGCCGGATCGCGGCGTCTTTCCTCAGGAAGCCGAGCCCAGGGTATTTGTCCGGAAAGGCTGGAAGCGCCTCAAAGCAACGAATTATCGAAACTAGAGGAAGCCATAAAACTTGACCCCCGCAACGAGTGGCCATATGTTGAAATCGGGTCATTATACCGTATTCAAGGCAAGGTCTATGAGGCGGAGGCGTTATTGAATAAAGCCCTTGAGCTGAATCCCGGGAACTATTGGCCATACGCTGAACTGGGATGGATCTACCGGGATCAAGGCAGGCTCGCTGAGGCAAAGGCGTTATTCAAGAAAGCCAAAGAACTGAATCCCAAGAACGACTGGCCGTCTCTCGGGGTAGGATGGTTTTACCGGGCTCACGGCCAGGGTTCCCAGGCAGAGGCGGCATTCAAAAAAGCCATAGCGACCAACCCCGGGAATTACGGGGCATATACCGGTTTAGGATGGTTTTACCGCGCTCAGGGCAGATTTCCCAAGGCGGAGTCGGCATTTAGAAAGGCCATAGAGCTGGCTCCCCGGTATGACGGGGCATATGTCGGCCTGGGTTGGCTTTATAAAGCTCAAGGAAAAATATTAGAGGCAGAGGAATTCTTTAAGAAGGCTATAGAAGTTAACCCCCAAGATGATTGGCCGTATATTGAACTGGGGGCGATCTATCAAGACCAGGGAAAATTTTCCCAGGCCGCGGAGTTTCTCAAGAAAGCCGTAGAAGTCAATCCCAGGAACATCTGGATATACAGGATACTAAAGGTGTTGTATATCGAAATGGGCGATCCTCAGCTCGCGCGGGAATGCGACCAAAAGGCCAATGAGTTAAGAGCGGATGACTATCCTACGGTTGTAATCGATAATTACAATAAACTCAAAGCGGCTTTGGATAAAAGAGGCATAGTGTATCTCTGCGCGCAATATCCTTTGCGTAGTTTGGAGCCGTTAAGAAGGATATTCCAGGGTAACGCCGGCGGTATTATATTCGTGGACAATCAGGGGGTTTTTCAGGATGCCCTTAAGAAAAAAGGCTATAATGAATATTTCACGGATAAGTTCGGCGGCGACTTTGGACATTGCACGCCTGAAGGCAACCGGCTGCTGGCTGAGAACATAGCCAATGCCGTATTGGATAAATTATGGGAAAAAGACCGGTCTGGACGGTAATAACCGCCAAGGCGCTTATAATAATATTCGGATTACTTTTATGTTCGATCCTGCTTGAGCTGGGATTACGCGCCGCGGGAGGCGTGTTTTTATCCTCGCAAGAGCGCAGGAACAGGGTTTCTATCCGGCAAAAAGGCGCGTACCGCGTCCTGTGCCTGGGGGAATCTACCACAGCCGCGGGAGGCGTGTATTCCTACCCCAGCCAGCTCCAGGAGGTGCTGAACCAACGCGTTGACGGGGTAAGGTTCAGCGTAATAAATAAAGGCGTGCCCGGGATGCACACGTCAGACATATTAGCCAGGCTTGAATATAACCTCGATGAGTACCGGCCGGATATGGTCATAACTATGATGGGGATAAATGACAAGGGCCCGAATATGTTCTTCGAGGCTGTTTCCGGGTCAAAGATTATAAATTTCTTCAGGTCCCTGAGGATATATAAATTAACCAGGATGCTCTGGCTGCGCATTAAAGACAAGTTTAACGGGAGAGTTTTGGATAAGCCGGATAGCGATACCGCGGATCTCGCCGCCGCCGGTAAAGGCATACCTAAGAATGACTGGTCAGATGTCGGGCTGGGCCGGCCCTGTCAAGATCAGGGTCAGCTTTTTGAGTCTGAGGCGCTGTTCAAAAAAGCTGTAGGACTCAACCCCAAGAACGACAGGGCTTATTTTGCGCTGGGATGGATCTACCGGTCTGAGGGCAGGCGCGCTGAAGCTGAAGCGGCATTCAGGAAAGCCATAGCGCTCAACCCCGCGAATTACTGGCCTTATGTTGAACAGGGCGGATTCTCCCGGTCTGAGGAGGTATTCAAGAAAGCTATAGTCCGGGATCCCCGGGATGGTTGGGCGTATATCGGGTTGGGATGGCTTTACCGCGATCAGGGCAAGCTTTCCGCGGCAGAGGCGGCGTTCAAAAAAGCCATAAAAGCTGATTCCCGCAGCGTCATGGCGTATATTGAGCTGGGATGGATCTTACGCGATCAGGGAGAACTCTCCGGGGCAGAGGCGGCGTTCAGAAAAGCCATGGAACTCGATCCCAAGAATAATAACCCTTGTTTTGAACTGGGATGGATCTATGAGCATCAGGCCAGGTATTTGGAAGCTGAAGCGTTATTCAATAAAGTTATAGGAGCCAACCCCAAAAACTTTTGGCCGTATGTTGAGATAGGGAGGTTTTACCTGGAACGAGATAAACTCCCTGAAGCTGAGGCGGCGTTCAAAAAAGCTGTTGAACTTGATCCCCGGAACAGTTGGCCGTATGTTGGGCTGGGACAGACTTATCGAAAACGGGATAGATCCGCTGAGGCTGAGGCGGCATTTAGAAAAGCCATTGAACTCGACCCCCAGAACGACCGGGCTTATTCGGAACTGGGAGCGGTTTATGAAAAGCAGGGCAGGTACGCGGCTGCCGAGGATGTGTTTAATAAAGCCATTGAAGCTAACCCGCGCCAGGGCTGGCCGTATCTTGAACTGGGGTTGATCTGCCAGGCTCAAGGCAAACGTCTTGAGGCTGAGCCGTTATTCAAGAAAGCCATAGAGCTCGATCCCGGCAATGACAGGGCGTATAGAACGCTCAAGCTGTTATATGTTGAGATGGGCGATCAGCCGCGCGGACGGGAATATGACAACAAGGCTAATCAGCTGACCGCGGATTACTATCCTCGGATCGTGATCGATAATTACCGCAAGCTTAAAGCGGCTCTGGACAAGCGGGGGATCGTATATGTCTGCGCCCAATATCCCCTGCGTAATATAGCGCCGTTAGAGAAGATATTCCAAGATAGCTCGGATGGTATTATATTCGCGGACAATCAGGGGATTTTTCAGGAAGCCCTGAAGAAAAAAGGCTATAATAAATATTTCACGGATAAGTTCGGCGGGGATTTCGGCCATTGCACTCCCGCAGGCAACCGGTTGTTAGCTGAGAACATAGCTGATGCCATATTGGATGAATTATGGGAAAAAGACAGATAACGGCTATAGCCGCCAGGATCCTGGCGGTCATCTGCGGGGCGCTTTTATGTTTGTTCCTGCTTGAACTGGGATTACGCGCGGGGAAATTCACATTTTTATTTTTGCAGGAGAATAGGAACAAGGCCGCTATCCATCAAAAAGGCGTGTATCGCGTTATGTGCCTGGGAGAGTCCACTACCGCTTTCGGCGGCGCGGATTCCTACCCCAGCCAGCTCCAGGAAGTATTGAACAGGCGCGCTGACGGGGTAAAATTCAGCGTAATAAATAGAGGCGCTCCGGGGATGCATACATCTGATATCCTGGACAGCCTGCGATCCAATCTTGACGCGTATCATCCGGATATGGTAGTTACTATGATGGGCGCCGGCGACATGGGTTCGTATATGCCTTATGAAGCTGTTCCGGGAACGAAGGCTGGGGATTTCCTCCGCTCTCTTAAGGCCTATAAATTGATCAGGATCCTTTGGGCTCGCGGTGAAAATAACGCTAAAATAAAAGCCGCCGGTAAAGTGAACCTTAAAAATGACCAGGCATGTGTCGATCTGGGGAGGTCTTCCCGGGACCGGGGTAAATTCTCCGAGGCGGAAGCGTTATTCAAGAAAGCCATAGAACTTAACCCCGGGAATTACCGGGCCTATTTTGAGCTGGGCTGGGTTTATGGACACCAGGGCAGGTATGCTGAAGCTGAGGCTTTATTCAAGAAAGCCATAGAAGTCAATCCTAAGAACGATAAGGCGTACCTCGAATTGGAATGGGTCTATCGGGATCAGGGGAAATTCGCTGAATCGGACGCCGCGTTTAAGAAAGCCGCGGAGCTAAACATACAAAATTATTGGCCGTATGTCGAGCAGGTTAAACTCTCTGATTCCGAAACGTTACTTAAGAAAATCCTGGGGCTGTATCCTGAGAGCGGCAGGGCCTATTCTGAACTTGGCTGGGTTTATGAGCACCAGGGTAAATTCCCGGAGGCGGAAGCGGCGTTCAAGAAAAACATCGGGCTCAACCCCAAAAATTACTGGCCGTATGTCGATATAGGACGGTTTTACCTGGGCCAGGGGAAATACTTTGAGCCTGAGGCGTCATTCAAGAAAGCTGAGGAGTCATTCAGGCGAGCTATAGAACTTAATCCCGTGAATTATTGGCCGTATATCGGCCTGGGGCAGGCTTGCCTGGAGCAGTCCAGGTATACTGAAGCCGAAGCTTTATTCAAGAAAGCCGCAGGGCTCGATCCCCGGAACTATTGGCCGTATGTCGGGCTGAGGCTGGTTTATGAAAAGCAGGGCAGGTACGCGGCCGCCGAGGATGTGTTCAAGAAAGCCATTGAAGCTAATCCGCGCCAGGGCTGGCCGTATCTTGAACTGGGGTTGATCTCCCAGGCCCAAGGCAAACGTCTTGAGGCTGAGCCGTTATTCAAGAAAGCCATAGAACTTGATCCCGGGAATGACAGGGTGTATAGAACGCTCAAGGTTTTATATATTGAGAAGGGTGATCAGCAGCGCGCGAGGGAATACGAGAGTAAGGCGAATGAGCTGAACGCGGATTACTATCCTCTGATCGTGATCGATAATTACCGCAAACTCAAAGCGGCTCTGGATAAGAGGGGTATAGTGTATGTCTGCGCGCAATATCCTTTGCGCAGCATAGAGCCGTTAAAAAAGATATTCGAGGGCCGGGCCAAAGGTATTGTGTTCGTCGATAATGAGAAACTCTTCAAAGATGTTTTGCGCAAGTCCGGCTATAAAGATTACTTTATCGATATGTATAACGGGGATTTCGGCCATTGCACTCCTGAAGGCAACCGGCTGCTGGCTGAGAATATAGCCGATGCCATATTGAATAAAGTATTTTCAGTAAAGAAGAACGCTAACGCCCGATAAAGCCGGGAAAGGCATCAGATATGGGAAAAAGGCCCGTGAAGCCGGGAATGGCCGCGAAGATCCTTACGATCGTATTCGGGGCGTTTTTATGTTTGATCCTGCTTGAGCTGGGATTACGGCTGGCGGGATCCGTATTTTTATCCTCGCAGGAGCGCCGGAACAAGGCTTCTATCCACCAAAAAGGAACGTATCGTATCCTCTGTCTGGGGGAGTCAACCACAGCTATCGGCGGGGTATATTCTTATCCCAGCCAGCTCCAGGAGATATTGAACCGGCGCGCTGACGGGGTAAAATTCAGCGTGATAAATAAAGGCCTTCCCGGAATAAACACCTCGGATATATTAGCCAGGCTGGAGGCTAATCTTGACGAGTATCGTCCGGATATGGTCATCACCATGATGGGGAACAATGACCGGGGGACGAATATGTTCTACGAAGTTGTCCCTGAGTCTAAGATCAGGAATTTCTTCCGTTCTTTAAGCGTCTATAAATTAACCAGGATCATCCTGGCGCATATTGTAAACAGGTTTAAAGAGCCAAACTCTGATGAACCCGGGGCTATCGGAGAAGTCAGCCTGAAAAATGACCGGGAATATGTAAACAAAGGGAAATTCTGCCGGGACCTGGGTAAATTCCCCGAGGCAGAGACGTTATTTAGGAAAGCTATAAAGTTTGATCCTAATAATGATGAGGCGTATCTTGAACTGGGATGGGTTTGCCGGATCCAGGGCAAATTCCCCGAGGCAGAGGCGGCATTCCGGAAAGCTGTAGAGATAAATCCCCAAAACTATTGGCCGTATGTTGAACAGGGTAAATTCTCCGAGGCTGAGGCATTATTCAAAAAAAACATAGCGCTTAATCCCGCGAATGACTGGTTATATATCGGGCTGGGCTGGATCTATCAGGATCAGGGCAAATTCACCGAGGCGGAGGAGGAATTCAGGAAAGCCAAAGAAGTCAATCCGCGGAACAAGTGGTTAGATGTCAGGATCGGGCCGTCTTTTCAGGCTCAAGAGAGTATAAAAGTAAACCCCGGGAATGACCGTTCTTATATTGAGATAGGGCAGGCTTACCTGTCGCAGGGAAGGCTCTCTAAGGCTGAGGAAGTATTCAGGAAGGCCATAGACGCGAACCCGCGGGATGATCGGTCATATCTCAGGCTGGGATTGATCTACCGGGATCAGGGCAAATTCCCCGATGCCGAAGCGGCGTTAAAAAAAGCCGTGGAAATAAATCCTAAGAACGACAAGGCGTATAAAGCGCTCAAAGTATTATATATTGAGAGGGGCGATCCCCAGCTTGGCCGGGAATATGATAATAAAGCTAAGGAGTTGAACGCGGACTACTATCCGCGGACCGCGGTCGATAATTATCATAAGCTCAAAGCTGTTTTGGATAAGAGGGGTATAAGGTATGTCTGCGCGCAATATCCTTTGCGTAGTATAGAGCCGTTAAGAAAGATATTCCAGGGCAGCGCCCGGGGTATTCTGTTCGTCGATAATGAGAAATTATTCAAAAACGCTCTTCAGAAGGCCGGATATAAAGATTATTTTATCGACCTGTGTAACGGCGATTCCGGACATTGCACCCCTGAAGGCAACCGGCTGCTGGCTGAGAACATCGCTAATGTAATACTGGATGAAGTATTCTCAGCGGGGCGAGGTGTTAATACAGTTCAAAACCGGGAAAAACTTTAAGATATGAAAAAAAGACCGATATGGCCGGGAATCATCGCCGGGACACTGGCGCTCATCTGCGCGTTTCTTTTATGTTTGATCCTGCTTGAGCTGGGATTATGGCTGGCCGGATCTGCGGTTTTATCCTGGCAAGAACATAAGAACAGGGTTTCTATTCACCAAAAAGGGGCCTATCGTATTATGTGTGTTGGAGAATCTACCACAGCCGCGGGAGGAGCGTATTCTTACCCCAGCCAGCTCCAGGAGGTATTGAACCAGCGCGGCATAGGGGTAAAATTCAGCGTGATAAATGAGGGTGTCCCCGGCATACACACATCAGATATCTTAGACAGGCTCGAGCCGAATCTCGACGCGTACCATCCGGATATGGTTATCAGCATGATGGGCTCCGGCGACCTGGGCTCGTATATACTTTACGAGCCGGCTTCCGGTTCGGGGGTCATGAATTTCTTCAGGTCCTTAAGAATATATAAATTAGCCAGGATCTTCTGGCTGCATATCGCGGCTGCGCAAACCCAGCCCGCGCTTCCCAAACGCCAGTTAGAACAGATCAGCGCGCCTGGCCGCGACGCTATTCTAAGTAAGAAACTATTGAAATTGGAGAAAGCCGCGGAGCTCAGTCCCCGGGATGACAGGGCTTATTTTGAGCTCGGAGCGGTTTATGAGCGCCTTGGCAGGTATCCTGAGGCTGAGGCGGCGTTCAAGAAGTCCGTAGAACTAAACCCTTGGAATGACCGGTCTTATCTTGAGCTGGGATGGATCTTTCGGGCTCAGGGCAGTTATCCGGAGGCAGAGGCGTTATTCAAGAGAGCCAAAGAGATCGATCCCAAAAACTATTGGCCATATGTTGAGCGTGGCAGGTTCTCCGAGGCTGAAGCATTATTTAAGAACGCCATAGCCCGCGATCCGGGAAATGATTGGTTATATATCGGGCTGGGATGGGTCTACCGGGATCAGGATAAATTCCTTGAGGCCGCGGCCGCATTCAAGAAAGGCATAAAAATAAATCCCCGGAACAATTGGTTATATCTGGAATTGGGAAGTAATTATCAAGTCCGGGGCAGGTATTATGAAGCTGAGGCGTTGTTCAATAAAGCCGCAGAGCTTAACCCTCAAAACGCCAGGGCCTATTTTGAGCTGGGATGGATTTACCAACACCGGGGCAGGTATCCGGAAGCTGAGGCGGCGTTCAAGAAAGTTATAGGGTTGAAGCCGCAAGACGATTGGCCGTATCTCGGGCTGGGGCGTTTTTACCTGGAACAAGGTAAATTCCCGGAGTCGGCGGCGGCTTATAATAAAGCCATAGAAATTAATCCCGCTAATGACCTGGCATATGTCGGGCTGGGACAGGTTGGCCTGGAACAGGACAGGCTTTTAGAAGCGGAATCGGCATTTCGGAAAGCCTTAGGGCTTAATCCTAAGAACGATTGGCCATATATCGGATTGGGATGGGTTTGCCAAAAACAGGGCAATTTCTCCGGAGCTGAGGCGTGGTTCAAGCGAGCCATAGAAGTCAACCCCCGGAGCGATTGGCCGTATGTTAAGCTGGGGTCGATCTACCGGCTCCGGGGAAGATCTTCCGAAGCCGCGGCGGCGCTCAAGAAAGCCGCTGAACTGAACCCCAGGAACGACCGGACATACAGGACATTGAAGGTATTATATATGGAAATCGGCAATTTAAAGCTCGCGCGGGAATATGAGAGGAAAGCCAATGAATTAAATTCTAATGACTACCCGCAAACCGTGATCGATAATTATCATAAAGTCAAAGCGATATTAAATAAACGGGGGATAGTGTATGTTTGCGCGCAATATCCTTTGCGCGATCTAAAGCCGTTAAAAGCGGTTTTCCAGGGGAACGATAGCAATATTATATTTGTGGATAATCAGGGGGTTTTTCAGGAAGCTTTAAGGCGAAGCGGCTATAATGAGTATTTTACGGATATGTGCGGAGGCGACTTCGGACATTGCACCCCTAAAGGCAACCGGCTATTGGCTGAGAACATGGCGGATGTTATATTGGAGAAAGTATTCCTGTCGAAACCCCGGGAGTGAGGTCTATTATGGTTAAAAACAGGCTGGCCAGGTTATTGACTGATAAATATTTTATTCTCTGTGTTATTTTAGGGATTGCCGCGTTCTTGAGGGTTTATGCCCTGAACGGCAAATGCCTTTGGTATGATGAAGTATGCAGCCTGAACCTATCCGCTTACAATTGGCATGATATATTCTTAAGCCAGAAGGTCCTGACTGATATCCCCCGGCCGGTTTATTACGCGTTGTTAAAGTTGTGGACCGGCTTATTCGGCTATACGGAAGCCGCGGCGCGTTCATTAGCCGTTAGCTTCGGTATCCTGTCGGTATTTTTGATCTATAAGCTGGCAAAAGCGTTGTTCGGGGTTTCCGCGGGTTTGATCAGCGCGTTCATACTCGCGATATCCCCCTATAACATCTACTATTCGCAGCAGGTCAGGTATTATACTCTGTTCCTTTGTTTAAGCTTATTGTCGATAATACTTTTCCTGCGGGTAATAAAAGATGATAAACGCGTAACGCGTTTTCTATATATCCTGACTGATCTGTTGGTAATTTACGCGTTCCCAGTGGGTATTTACATTTTTATCCTGAAGAACATATTTTTCCTGTTTTTCTGGAAAAGGATCAAGCTCAAGCGTCAATGGTTAAAGACGCAGGCGGTCATTCTTATTTTATTTATGCCTATGGCGCTGATCCCGGCGGTTTCTTTCAAGAAAACGATGATCAATCATGAAGTGGATACGTTTGTGGCGAACAAACCTGGCCCCGGGGTTTTAACGGAGACATTGGAAGTGTTCAGTTACGGCGGCTCCCGGCAGGCTCATGCCGGCGTGGGATTCGAGACTGAGCCGTCCCGTCTGAGGATGCCACGGTTCCTGACCCCTTTGTTTATACTGCTTTTTTCTTTAAGTATTTTTTACGGGTGGAAAGAGCCCCGCTCAAGAGATGATCTTTTAAGCGCTAAAAACAAGGTTTTACTTTTGTGGCTGTGGCTTTTCGCGCCGTTATTGGGTTTTTATTTGTTTTCTATATTGGTGAAACCGATATTTTTAACCCGCTATTTTATCGCCATCGCTCCGGCGTTTTATATCGGCGCCGGGTACTCGCTTTCGAGAATGGGGAAGAGCAGGACGGGATTGATCATTGTTCTTGCCGCGTTGACCTGCTTTTCTCTGGATATCCTGTATAATCCCGGCTCAAAAAATGATTGGAGACAGATAGCCGGCAGCGTGAAACCGCTGATCGCCGAAGGCGATACCATTGTCTTAGCTCCGATAACCCAGATCATTCCTTTCTGGTATTATTACAAATATGACCAGGTGAAAGGTTTTAAGAATAATATCGATAATTACGGGGAAAAATTCTATCATATGAAGAATTGCCGTATCCAGGACGGTTCGAATACCATTATCGGTTTCGGGATAAGACAGGACAACGAGTATATCGCCGGCGCGCTGGGGGCATTGCCGGATAAGAAAGCGGATATCTGGCTTATCATTTCCCCGCATTGGCGGGGGCGCGAACATACGGGATTTATCGAAGGACTTTTGGAAAAAGGCCGCGTTGTCAAATACAGAAGATATTTCGATTATAACGGCGTGGAAGCGATATGTTATTCTCCCGGGTCTTAACGGTTTTATCGGGGGAAATATGCTTGCCGCGTCCGGAATACGTATTATAATGCTACCATGTCGGCTAAAATAGCGCTATTAGATCCGTTAGGCACCGGTAAAGGATTATTCAGGAGGCACAGGCATTTTCTAAGGGATTGGACAGGCGCCAGTTACCCCGGTTTCATCCCGTTATTGTCACTTGACCTTATCTGGGCCGCGGCTTACCTGCGAAAACGCGGATATCCGGATGTCAGTGTTATTGAAGCCAGCGCCAAACACTTGTATCCGAAAGATATCATAAAGCTGCTTTTGAGCTCCCGTCCGGATTTTGTCCTCATCCCATCGACATATTTCACCATCGAAGAAGATAAAGCCCTTGCCCGGCTTATTAAAAAAAATATCCCGCCGGTAAAAATAATCTTTTCCGGGCCGCTGGTAACCTATGACCCGGCTATCGCGCTGAAAGACGGAAGCGCTGATTTTGTGGCGTTAGGCGAGCTGGAACTGCCTGTCGTTAACATAGTCCAGGGGAATTATGCCGAAAATACCGCCTATTTGCGGGATGGAAAAGTTGTTTCCGGGCCCCGGTCGCTGATCGATCTGGATGAACTGCCTGTTCCGGCGCGGGATCTGGTCGATAACCAGGCGTACAGGTTCGCGATATTCAATCGAAAGAACCCGATAACGCCGATGACCATAAGCCGGGGATGCCCGCACAGCAAATGTGTTTTTTGCAATTCCAAACTGTACAGCCTCGGCAGGATTAGGTACAGGAATTCAGCTTCTATCTGCGAAGAGATCCGGGAAATAGTTTATAAATACCGGGTGGGCGAGATCTTTTTCCGGGACCTGGCTTTTACCGCCAACAGGGAGCTGGTATTCAATGTTTGCGAGTTTTTGATCTCGCGAAAGATCGATATTCTTTGGCGCGCGCAAACCCGGGTTGACCTTGTGGATAAGCAGATGCTCGATATAATGCGCAGGGCGGGATGTTACCAGATATCTTTTGGTTTCGAGACCTGCTCGCAGCCGGCTCTGGACCTTAGCGGGAAGAACATAACGCTTGAACAGTCAGCGGCCGCCGCCAGGCTGGCTAAGGCCGCGGGATTGGAAGTAGTCGGGTTATTCATATACGGGCTTCCCGGCGAGACACCGCGCACCCTCAGCGGGTTCGCGGAGTTCGCGCGCCGCCTCGGTGTTGATTTTGTGAATTTTAACGAAATATGCGTATTGCCGGGCAATCAGCTCTATCAGGATTGTGTAGATGAAAATAAGGCCATTGAATCCGGCGAACAGTTCAAGAAGTATGTCAGGAATGAATACGCTAAATTCTATTTGAGGCCGCGGATGCTGCGGAAATTAGCTTCCAGGATCAACAGTTTCGAGAACCTTAAGTTCCTTGTCCAGGCAGGCGCGGATGAGCTTTTGTCCCATTTCTAACTTTTTACCGTCTATGATACCAAGAACCAGAATGCGGGTGTACCCTGGACTCATTAACGATATCGTCCGCACAGTCCTTGCCGAAGAAGTGGGCAAGGGCGCGTATTTAAAGCCGTTCGCGGCTAAATTCGCGGAATTCCTGGGTGTGAAATACGCTATACTTGTCCCGTCGGATCCTGTGGGTATGCGGATCTTATTTGCCGGCCTGGGATTGACCGCGGCTGATGAGGTGATCATGCCCGCGTATTGTTCCGGTTTCGTGAGCCGTATCATCGGCCGGAAAAGTTGTATCCCGAGGTTCATTGATGTCGAAGCCGGATCATTCAATATCAACCCCGGTCTTATCGAGGCGGCGGTCACGCCCCGTTCAAAAGCGGTAGTCGCCAGCCATATGTTTGGATTTCCGTGCGATATCGAAGAGATCACCCGTGTCGCCCGTAAGAACGGGTTAAAGGTTATTGAAGATTGCACTCACTGCCCTGGCGCGTTATTGGGGAACAAACAGGCCGGCTCTTTCGGCGACGCGGCTTATTTCAGTTTGTCAACAGACGGTTCGTTGAACGCGTTAGGCGGAGGGGTTATTGTTACCAATGATGACGGTTTAGCGAAAAGTATCCAGGAGCTGGCGGCAAAGGATCTGCGCGGTTCCCCCAAATTCCCCAGTTCCCTGCGGTTCCTCAGGAAAGCCGTTTGTGTGTTAACGCGACGTTTATTGGTGGATAGAATATTGAGCGGCCTGGGAATACCCGCGCCTGAAAAGATGGAACGGGAATGCGCCCGTTTTACCAATCTGCAGGCCCTGATCGGAACAAAGCAATTGGCAGCGCTGGATAAATATAATTCCATTAGCGAAAAAACCGCGGGCCGGTACAATGCCGGGCTAAAGGGTTTTGCCCGGCCGCAGCGCCGCGATCTTCCTGTCCGCAGGGTGTATCATCGTTATGTCGTTAATTGCCCAGGGGCTGAACAGGATATAGACGAGATCAAAAAACGCGCGCGCCAAAAAGGTTTTGATATCGGCGTACGCGCGGAGATCGCGGCTTGCCCTGGCCAGGCGGGCCCGGCTGCCGGCTGCTTTCCCGTGAGTTCGCGGTTATATGACACAAATATTCAACTGCCTATGTTCGAGGGGTTGAGAGCCGCCGATTGTGACGCGGTTATCAATATTCTCTCAGGAGCGTGTTAGGATCATGAACGCGAAAACCAGGTCACGGCTTTCTTTAAAACATAAGATACTTTTGATCGTTTTGGGATTGTTCCTGTCCTTGATCATTTTGGAACTTGGTATGCGGATCAGCGCGCGGGCGGTATTCTGGGCGCAAAGCCGTAAAAACATGATCGCCGCGCAAAAACGCGGCACCTGCCGTATTTTATGCCTTGGCGAGTCTACTACCGCTTTAGGCGGCGCGGATTCCTATCCCGCGCAGCTTGAGCGTATTCTTAATCAGAGGAGCGCTGGTAAGAAGTTCGCTGTCCTGAACGCCGGTATTGTCGCCGGACGCACTCAAGAGATAGTATCGCGGCTGGAAAAGGATATTGATAAGTACCGGCCGGATATTGTCGTCGCTATGATGGGGATAAACGACGGGTATGATCATAATGTCCCATATATAAATAAGCGGGATTTCAGACAGAAAGCGTCCGATTTTATTACGTCGCTGCGGATAGTAAAACTGGGGCGTTTTATAAATATGAGTATCCGCCAGCGCGGCGTCAAAATAAATACCCGCGTTAAATATGAGGGCGCCGGCAGGGCATACGCGGAACAAGCTTTATTATACCGGCATCAGGGGAAATTCAGCGAGGCGGCAAAGCTGTTCAGGAAAGCCCTGGCTCTTGATCCCCGGGATGATATGGCCTGCCTGGAACTGGGATGCACGTACATATTCCAGGGAGATTATCCGGCCGCCCAAGATATCCTTGAAAAAGGCATGGAGCTTAGCCCGGGCAATGACAGCATGTATTATTGGTTCGGCGTATTATGTATGAAGCGGGGCAAACCTCAGCAGGCAAAAGAGTATTTCAGCAGGTCCGCGCGGATCAACCCGCTCAATGACCGGGCGTACGGAGGCCTGGGAACATTGTACGCCTCTCTTAATAAAAAAGAAGACAGCCAGCGCGGCTACAATATGGCTGAGCGGGTGCGGGAGGAATATTATAATCCGTCAACCCGCGGGAATTTCCTGTTGATGAAGAAAATAACAGGGAATAGAGGGGTGAAACTGGTATGCGCGCAGTATCCTATGCGCGGTATCGGTTCGCTGCGCCGGATATTTTCCGGGGATGACAGGGATATAGTGTTTGTGGACAATGAGCGGATATTCAAAGAGGCGGTAAATAAAGACGGTTATCAAGCGTATTTTGAGGATATGTTCGCCGGCGATTTCGGCCATTGCGCGGCCCGGGGCAACCGGCTGTTAGCGGAAAATATCGCTGATGCCATTTTAACTCAGGCAGCGGACGGGCGGTCATCCGAAGGCCCGCGGAATAATAAGAAACTTTATTGGTTCATCCCTGATGGAATGAGGGCTGAACCGTATTTGTTCGATATTTACGCCTGGGCCAGGAATGGGGATCTCCCCAATATCAAACGGATCATGGATAACGGCACTTATGGTTTTTGCAAACCTGTTTATCCCGGGCATACGCCGGTTAATTTCGCCGCTATACTGACCGGGACATATCCGGAAACTAACGGTGTCGCGGACGGCCCTATGCATACCAACGGTCATTCCCTGGTAAGCCCTTCTATGACAGGGTTCAGCTCGACCGCGCGCAAGGTAGAGGCTATCTGGTCGACCCTGGAAAACCGGGGAAGATCGGTTATGGTGCTTTCAGTCCCCGGATCAACGCCGCCGGAACTTGAACGGGGTGATACGATCGTTGGCCGCTGGGGCGGATGGGGCGCGAATTTTTACGCGGTTAACTTTGAGACCATTTTAGACGCTTCGGTCCAATATCACCGCGGCCGCGAGAGCAGGCTTTTCTACTTTGGCCCGGCGTTAGCGATTTTTCCGGAAGCTCTCCCGGCCCAAGGATGGGCGCTGGCTCCGCGTTCTTATTCTCAAGCGAAAGAAGCGGCGCTGGAAGCGTGGGGAGCGAAGATCTACGCCTATATTTATGACAGCACAAATGACTCAAAGATCAATTACGACCGCGTCGCGTTCTCCGCGGATAAGAAAATGATGATCTCCGATCTTAAGCAGGGGCAGTGGAGCGGCTGGCTTCCCATTGAATTATCGTGGGACGGCATGCCGGTAGATACGACAGTAAGGATCAAGGTCATTACGCTGGCCGAAGACGGGCTTTTTAAAGTAAGGTTCTTTTATAATAATTTGAATAATACGCTGACCAAACCGGTATTCTTAACGGAGGATATTATAAAGAATGTCGGCCCGATGGTCGATTACGCGGACAGCTTTCCCGCGCAGCTTATATACTCGCGGGAAGACAAGGATACTTTTACCGAGGAATCCGGGCAATCGTTTGACTGGCATCGCCGGGCGGCGGATTACCTGCTCAAGACATATAAGCCCGATGTTTTTATCCAGGATATCTATACGCCGAACCAGATGCTCACCAGCCGTTGGTGGCTGGGGTATGTGGATCCGGACTCTTTGCTTTATCATGAGAAGACTGACGCGGAAAGGGCTGAGCTTTGGAAGGAAGTCAAAAATATGTATAAGGACCTTGACGGAATCATCGGCGAATACCTGAAGAACGCGGATGAAAATACGGTCATAGTTGTCAGTTCCGATCATGGCGCGGTGCCCCTGCATACCTGGGTGCGTTTGAATAACCTTTTTGCCAGGAAGGGCTGGCTTTTTTTTAAACTTGACCCAATAACAGGCAATCCTGAGATCGATTGGCGGCGTTCCACAGTCGTCTACCTGAATTACGGGCATGTTTTCATAGACCCAGCCGGGCTGCATAACAGGAATGGAACGTGGCGCCGGTCATCCGGGCCCCGGTATAATAAATTGAGGGAAGAAGTGGTCTCGGAGATAAAAGGGCTTAAAGACGCGAACGGTGTTTGTCCGCTTACGAGAATAGTCGCTCAAGAAGACGCCGGGCGGGTTTTTCATCTGCCTGATGAAAGAGTAGGGGACTTGATCCTTGCCAACCGCCCGGGATACGCCTGGAATGAAGAGATGTCGGATGATAAAGAATTGTTTTCGAAGACGTTGATAACCGGGTATAAGCAGGGGATCGTTACTGAGGAGTGCCCGGCTATATGGTGCCCGTTCATGGTAATGGGGCCGGGAGTTAAAAAGAATAATTTCCTGGGTAATGAGCCTATTAATATGATCGATCAGTATCCGACACTGATGAAATTACTGGGATTTAAATCCCCGGATTTTGTCCAGGGAAAACCTCTGGATAAAGTTTCCGAATAAATAACAGGCTCACCTGATTTTGAACCCCTCCAGTATCGAGAGCAGTTCCTTCCGGTTGGGATCATCATACGGCTGAAAGACGATGATCTGGTAGCACGCGGCGTTCTTTTCATCGTAAAATACCGCGAACGCGGCTTTTTGCCTGATCAAGTCGTCATCCCAAACCCCGAGCACATAGCGTTCAGAAGCGTTCGCCAGCAGGACCTTTGCCGGTTTGCCCATTATCGCTATTGTTGTTTCCCGGGGTTTTTTATTGTCCGGACATTCGGTATGGTTGGTGATGATCCCCGGGTATTGGATCTGTCTTGGGCCGTAAAGGTGTTGGACAACGGTGTATTGGGTCCTTGAATACGCCAGAGCTTCATTTGGGTTCATCCCTGAGGTGATCTCGATCTGTATCCGTTTACCGCCTTTTTGGGCGATAATAGTATTAAATACCTTGCCTTGAGCGGAATTCTTGAAATTACTTATAACCGGGAAGTCGCCGGCGGTGTTGAATCCTGATCCGTATCCGGCGAGTATTTCATTGAGCGTGTTTGATCTTTCCGGCTGGCGTTCAGGTTGAGCGGAAGCTATCGCGCATGTCAGCGCCCAGATGAGCAAATATATGATCAAGGTTATTCGAGGCGTTTTCATGTTTTTCTTATTGATTTTTATGATCTAAAATAGGTTTCAGGTATTCTTTTGAATATTTCTCTACCCGCAGGATCCCGAAATATCCGGAGATCCCGTCAAGCATAGGTATCATGTCCCAGACCACCTTTCCGGCCGGCGTGATCTCAAAAAGCCTGTTCTTTGTCCCGTCGCATATGAATGTGTTCCCGTTAGGAAGGCGGGTGGCGTTCGACATGAACGGGCTGAAAAATGAGCCCGGCGGATCAGCGCGGTATTCCCAGACTATTTCTTTTTTCAGCGGGTCGATCTCGATCACCCTGGACCATCCGCGTCTCACTCCGTTATCGAGGATAAGGAAATTACCGTTATCAAGCATTGCCGGGCTGTGCGGGCCGTCGAGCACTCCGGGGCCGAATGACCAGATTATTTTACCGCTTGGATATTCTATGATCCCCATCAGGTCAAGATAAAACGAGCAGAATATGATGTTCCCTTTGCGGAAGCGCTGATCTTTTTCCGCCAGAGGGTTATCTCTTAATATCTCGCAGGTATTGGCGTGGAACCAGTCTTCCGGATCCTGATGGCCGGGATTAAAAAGCGGTATCTTTTTGCCGTAAAGTTTCTCGAGCTCCGGTATGTATTTCTCGCCTTGCCATGACCACAGCGTTTTCTTATCGCGTGAGATTATGGAGATATGAGGGACGACCATAAGGGGAGCCTGGGATGCCTCCGGCAAACCCGCTGACGGCGAAGCGACTTTCGCGCTGTTAAGGATAATAAAGAGGTCATTGTCGAGTGTGCGCAGATCGCGCCCGCAGCCGGACAGGCTGTAGTCCCACACTTCGTTATTATTCATATCCAGTTCGTGAATCCCGTCCGCTGCCGCCAGGGGGTGGGTAAGATAAAAAAGATGGCCGGTTTTATCGATACGGCTGAAACCGACAGGCCCGGGAGCCATCCACCGGTAAGCGATCTCGCCTTTTGCGCTTAATAGATAGATCGGCGTGAACCCGACCCAGTACTCCGGGTTCTTCTTATACGCGTCTTCAGCCGGGAAGTTGTTGAACAGCACATAACCGTCATAACATTCCCCGGGTTTATGGACCCGCAGTCCTGTTTTTCTGAGATCGGTAGTTTTTGATGTCACAAGGGAGTGTTTGGGGACAAATTCCAGCGCGGACGGGGTGTTTTCGCAATAACCGACGGCCCGGGAATGGATAATAGCCGCCGCAAGAAGGAAGAACAGGATACGCGATTCTTTCATTATGGCTCCGTGAGAAATATTTCGCTATAATATATCATATTTTTCTTCGCGGGAGCAATATATTTGTGTTCTCGGCCGCGCGATCATATTTAAGAAAATCATTCTTTACAGTATGTCAAAAAGCAGGTATAATTAATTTTCGCTTCTACGATATCTGGCATAAATTACAGCTGTTTATTTTTGGATCATATAGCGATATCTGCGCCCATAGCTCAATTGGATAGAGCATCAGCCTACGGAGCTGGTTGTTGTTGGTTCGATTCCAACTGGGCGCACGTTTTATTTTAAACCGGGTTTTCACCGCCGGTGGTCAGCAAGGGTATGACATTCCTTAATATGTTCAAGAAAACTATCCTGATCATCGCGGTTATCCTGGTTTTCTTAGGTTCAACAGAATTGGTTTTGCGGTTATCCGGGTGGAAAGAAACTTCCAGGCTGTATGAGGAAATAGATGATCCGGATATCGGCTGGGTGCATTTAGCCGGGTTTGCGGGGGACCACAGGCAGCGTACCAGGCTTAAGATAAATTCCCAAGGCTTGAGAGAAGACCGCGAATATACGTTTGACAAGCCTCAGGATACATTCAGGATATTCGCTGTAGGCGAATGTTTGATCGTCGGCGATTCCGTGGCGGTAAATGATTCTTTCCCCAAACAGCTGGAGGCTATGCTGAATAAGGGCAAGCCTTTTGCGGGATATAAGAATTACGAGGTCATCAACGGCGGGCATACTCAATACGACGAACTGCAAAAGGTAAATTTCCTTAAGAAATACGGGTTAAAATACCATCCCGACCTGATCATCTTCTCTCATGACATCAGCCCGAAACCCTGGATAGAAGCGCGGGCAAGCCTGAGGCCTGTCAGGTTGATGTTGAAGAAGATCCCTAAGCAGATATATTCAATAAGGTATTTGACATTTAATATCGAAAATATCATTGAATCGGCGTGGAACAGGTTCTTTGTTGAAGAAGGATTATCGTACTCTGATCCGAAGAAATGGGCGGTATCCCGTTATACCGGAAAAGGGCTGGAGAATTCCAAGATAGTCCCGGCGTTGAAAGAGCTGAGCCGGTTATCCCGGGAAGAACATATCCCGGTCATTGTTCTTTTCACTCCCTGGCTGGATCACCTGGATGAGGGTGTTTATCCCTTTAAGGAAGCGCATCAGTTCTACGGCCGGGAGTGCGCGAAGAACCATCTTGCCCTGTTGGACCTGTACGATTATTATTTCAGGAATAAGCAGGCTTCTTTGTTCTGGGTCGGTGATAATAACCGCCGTCCGAACGCTTTGGGCCATAGAATGATCGCTGAAATATTTTACCGTCAGTTGATAAAGCTTAGCCCGCGGGCTGCGAGGGATAATAACCAATAACTCGGTAGAACTCTCCGGATATGTGGAAAAAGGCTGGCTGGATCTTCATATATGCCCTGATCATTTTTCTTTTAACGGAAGCGGTATTGCGCTTGCCGGGCATAAAGGCCCCTGTCAGGTTATACGAGGGAATAGAAGACCCGGATATCCGCTGGGTGCATACGCCCGGTTTTGAGGGTAAATGGGGCCGCACCGAATATATTAGGATAAATTCGCAGGGCTTTAGAGAAGACCGCGAGTATCCATTTGATAAGCCTCAGGATACATTCAGGATATTCGCTGTAGGCGAATGTTTGATCGTCGGCGACTCCGTAGTCCTAAAGGATTCTTTTGTCAAGCAGCTGGAGGATATGCTTAATAAAAGAAAGCCTTTTTCGGGATATAAGAATTACGAGGTCATCAACGGCGGGCATACTCAATACGATGAGATGCAGAAGGTGTCTTTTCTTAAGAAATACGGATTAAAATACCATCCGGACCTGATCATTTTTTCGCACGATATAAGTTCCAAGTTCTGGCTGGAAGCCAGGGCCAGATTAAGGCCGGTCTCGCTGGCGCTGAGCAAGTTGCCGAAGAATATCCGTTCAGTCCGTTACCTGGTATTCGGTTTCGAGAATATCGTTGAGTGGGGATGGAACGTATTTGTGATCAGTATGCGTACTATGCTGTTCCCGGATTGGAGCGCGGACCGTTATGCCGGCAAAGGGCTGGATAATCTAAAGATACCCCCGGCCTTAAAAGATCTGGCCGCGTTATCCCGCGAAAGCCATGTTCCGGTCCTGGTTATTCTCACGCCATGGCTGGAGAATCTGGAGGAAGATAAATACGCTTTCCAAGGGGTGCATAAGTTTTACACCGAAGAGTGTGAAAAAAACGGCCTTGCTTTATTGGACCTGTACGGATCTTATTTTAAGAATAAGCAGGCTCCTTTGTTTTGGATCAAGGCTGATAACCGCCGGCCGAACGCCTTGAGCAATAAAATAATCGCCGAAGTAGTTTATCAGGAATTAATAAAGCGATGATCAAATTGGAAGAGCTTTATATGCGCGAGGCCTTAAGGGAAGCGGAAAAGGCCTTTGAGAAAGACGAAGTTCCTGTGGGTTGCGTTATAGTTCACCAGGGTAAAATAATCGCCCGGGGGCATAACCAGGTGGAACTGCTCAAAGATCCTACAGCGCACGCTGAAATGATCGCTCTGACCAGCGCAGCCGAACACCTGCAGTCAAAGTGGTTGAATGACGCGGCCTTATATGTTACAATTGAACCTTGCAGTATGTGCGCCGGGGCATTGGTCCTGGCCAGGGTCAAGAGAGTGGTATTCGGCGCCTGTGACCCAAAAACCGGCGCCTGCGGTTCAGTGGCCAATATAGCGGATAACAAGAAGCTGAACCATAGGATAAAGATCACCAAAGGCGTCCTTGAAGAAGAGTGCGCCGGGTTGTTAAAAGAGTTCTTTAGACAAAAACGCGTGAAACGTTGATTAGCAAAAAGTTATAGAAGGTAAGATCCCTCGCGGCATCTGCCGTTCGGGATCCAAATTTTTCTTCTATAGATTATGTCTGGAAAAATTTGGAGAGATGGCTGAGCGGTCGAAAGCAAGTCACTGCTAATGATTTGACTGGGGAAACCCGGTCCCTGGGTTCGAATCCCAGTCTCTCCGTATTTGATACCTATTCGAACCATCGGGGTCTTTTTCGTGGTCCTTTTGGTTCGATTGCAAATGCGTCCGGTTTTCTTCCAATACCGGTAAACCATACAACCCGAAAGGGAGATGGTTTACCGGAATATTGAGAAGAGAAAAACGGACTCCGACGAAACTCCGTTGAGTCGGAGGGAAACGGAAAATTTACGGCCACTAATTGGTGTGCACGCATGATGATCGTGAAGGGGACAATGGATCAATTAACCCTCTGTGATAGAATATGTCACAGAGGGTTTTTGTTTATGGGGTATGTGTGAAGAGGCTTATTCCTGTCCTGATTTTCGTTTATTCGTTTTTCTTCCTACAGGCTGTCCAGGCCGCTGAGCCGCTTGAGCTATCCGGTAGATATAAAGGATATAACGTTATCCTGATCGTCCTGGATGGTATGCGCCCGGACCATCTTGGTTGTTACGGCTATCCTCAGAAAACTTCCCCGAATATTGACTCTCTGGCTGACCATGGCGCGGTTTTCACTAACGCTTTCAGTGTTGCCGCTTATACTCTGCCCGGCGTAGCTTCGATCTTCACGTCGTTGTATCCTTACTCCCACGGAATGATGAAGGTATTGAAGGATAAACTTCCTGATAATGTGTTTACCCTGGCCCAGGTAATGGGCAAATTTGGTTACAATACCGCCTGGTTCGGACCGGCTTATGACCCTCATACAGGTTCCGCTCCGGGTCAGCTTAAAGGATTTAAGTCTAAATACCACGTTAATTTCCTGGACCGTTTTGACAAGATCCACGATTGGATAGATCAGAATAGCCGGAATAAATTCTTCCTGACGGTGCATTCGTATCTTCCTCATGAAATGAACTTTCCTTTCCTGCGTACGGATAACCGGTTTTCCCGGATGGTTTCAAATGAGTTGAAAGACGGGTTGCTTGATTTGCGGCAGAGGTGGTGGGATGACTTGCGGGTTACGCTTAATAAAGACCCCGAAAGGATATACTTCTTATTTGGAAAGACCTGGGTGGAATATAATATGAACTTATTTATGGACAGCCCGGCGAATTTGAAAGGAAGCAAGTGGTGGAAATGGGGTAAGGGGATGCGGGCGATGCTTAAGAAATATCCCCAAAAGGTATACCGCCTGATCGGAAAAAAGTTCGTAGAAAGAAAAAGCATCTTATTTATGCCAAAACCCGTGCCTTTAGGCGAAGGTTTTGACGGGCTGTGGGGTAACAGCCTTGAAGGTTACGTGGATTCTCTGAATAAAAAGAAATTCTCTGAGTTTATGAGTTTGCTGGATAGCGCGGTATACGCGGCGGATGAAAAACTGATCGGAGGGATAATTTCGGAGTTAAAGGCCCTGGGGATCTACGATAGGACTATAATAGTGATCACCGCTGACCACGGGAACGAATATAAGGAGCACGGGCATTTCGGGCATGGCCGTTATTTATATGACGAAAGTATCCATATCCCGCTGATATATTACCTTCCGGGAGCGGGTAAAGGGACGCGTATAGATCAATTGGCCCAGAGTATAGATATTTTACCCACGCTTCTGGATTTATTATCCATTCCCGCTCCGGAGCGGGCTCAGGGGATAAGCCTGGTCGGGCTGTTGGAGAATAAAAAGGACGCTTTTACTAATGAGTTCGTGTTCAGCCAGGGATCTGACGGAATTTTTTCCCTGCGTTCGCTGAAGTGGAAGTATATCCGTAAAAACGAGGAACGCGCTGGCGGTCATCAGGAAGTTTCCGAGTATCTTTTTGACCTTCAGAAGGATAAGCTGGAAAAAAATAATCTCATGAGATCTTTGCCTAAGACAGCCAAAACGCTGAGGGAGCGTTTGGATTCTTGGGAAAAGAGTTTACCGGTGTATGGCGATGAAAAAAGGGAATTCCTGCCGGGCGTAACAGAGGAGATGCGCGAACGGATAAGGAAGACCGGATACTGGTAATAATTTAAGGAGGTACGGCATGCGGTAATTATTACGGATAGTGTTGATCGAATAACGCGGATCAACGCGATCCCAGGATCTTTAAAACAGGAGGTAGTATGACCCGTAAGAAGAAGATCAAGATAACGCTCATCCTGGAATTTTTCCTTCTGGCTCTGGGCGGGTGGTTGCTGCATTACCGGATCCATTCTCCGGTAAAAGAAGCTGTCTATCTGATACCTTTTTTTACCGGGATCATCGGTGTTTTCTGCATCCCAATACTCTTTTATTTCCGCAAAACCCTGCTTTACGCCTACCTTATCAACGGTTTTATCGCCATTATCGGGACGATCCTGATGGCGCAATTTTCGGTTGAGCATTTCCAGGGGCCGCTAACGCCGCTGAATATCATCATTAATACCTTATTCGCGGATATCGCTTTGCTCTGGGCCAGGTTCAGCGTAGGCAAGGCCTTGTTTGAGCTGGAATTCCTGAAGATGGACGCGGATGTTGTTGTTAAAGGCAGATTTTTCCGTTTCCCGAATATGGGCTGGTGGTGGGCGCATCTTTTGGGTTTTACCGCGGTTTACGTTTTAGGCAAGATCATTCTGAAATAGGAGGATATATGTATAGATTTATGCTGTTTAAGCCGGGTTGGTGGGTTTTGCATATAGTGACTATCGCGCTGATATTCTGGTTAGGCCACCTGATAGACTTTTAGCCGGGTTGAAAAAAGCGGTTTTCTGTGCTATATTTCTTGTAGATAAAGAAAACCGCGCGTTGCGGCTGGGAGGTTATTATGAAGGCGAAAGTGCTTCTTGTTGATGACGAGCCGGTGGTCCGGGAAATAGTCGGAAAGAAGTTAGCCCAGAAAGACTACGAAGTCTATACAGCCGCTGACGGCGATGAAGGGATGGAATGCGCCCGCAAAACCACGCCTGACCTGATCTTATTGGACCTGCGTATGCCCAAAAAAGACGGGATGACCATGCTCAAGGAACTTAAGGAGGATAAGGTTTTATGCGATGTTCCGGTGGTCGTGGTCACCGCGCGCAGTTCCTATTTTGAGATCCGCGAAGGCAAGGAATTAGGCGCGGCCGCGTATCTGGTCAAGCCAGTGCAGTTCACAGACCTGATGTTTTACGTGGAAAGGTACGCCAGGGCGTAAAAAATCAGGGCGGGTTACAGGGCATTACTAAGCACCGTTAAAAACGGTGCTTTTTTGTTGACATGGCCGTTTTTTTGTTTTATCATATCCAATAGTATACTGAATTAATATACTTTACAGGTTGATCTATGAAGATATCCAGGAGATGCGAATACGCGTTAAGGGCTTTGATCGACCTGGCTGTGCATCATGACAAGGGCGTGCGCCAGATCAATGATATTTGCCGCGCCGAATCCATTCCGGAGAAATTTCTGGAGCAGATACTCCTGCAGTTGAAAAATTCCGGCTTACTGAACAGCCGCCGGGGGGTAAAAGGGGGGTATTCTTTAAAGAAAGCCCCTAAGTATATTACCATCGGCGAGGTGGTGCGTTTGATCGACGGCCCGCTGGCGCCCCTGGGGTGCGTGAGCAAGACAGTGCATGTAAGCTGCGCCCGGGAAAAACGCTGCGGATTGCGCAGCGTGATGCTGGATGTGCGCAACGCCATTGCCGAGATCCTGGATAATATAACTTTGCGCGACGTCTGCAACCGCATAAAGGTGATCGACCGGTTACGGCGCAGCAAGCGCTGATATATTCTTTGTTTTAAAAGGCGACTGTTCTTATATACTTTACCAGAGGCAAAAAGTGGAAATAAAAGAAATAACCATAATCGGCGGGCGCGGAAAGAACGGGGTAAAAGAGGCTGTTGATAAGGTAAGCTTCAAGATGGGCGATATTATCAGCATTATCGGCCCTACCGGATGCGGCAAGACCACCCTGATAAACGATATCGAGCTTTTCGCCAACGGCGACACCCCGTCCGGACGGAAAATAATCATGAACGGGGATATCATCCCGGAGGATTTTTCTTCCGACCCTTCGTTAAAACCCACTGCCTTGATCACCCAGCACACCAATTTCCTGTCGGATCTGCCGGTTTACCGGTTCCTGAATATACACGCCAAGATAAGAAAAACCAAAAGCAGCGAGTCTATAGTCGAGGAGACGCTGAATTTCGCCAATGAGTTGACCGGAGAACCGATAATCAGCGACAGCGCCATGACCGAGCTTTCCGGAGGCCAGACGCGCGCGCTGCTTATCGCGGACGCCGTGGTGATCGGTAATTCCCCGATCATCCTGCTGGATGAGATCGAGAACGCCGGCATACACCGGATCAAGGCTTTGGAGCTTCTGAAAAAATACGAGAAGATATTTATTTTTGTGACCCATGATCCCCGGATAGCTTTGCTTTCGGATTCAAGGATCGTGATGCGCAACGGGGCGATGCAGAGCGTTATCGCCACCCAGGAAGAAGAGAAGCTCGTGGCTGAGGAGATCAATAAACTTGACGACCTGCTGCTCAATTGCCGGATGCTCTTGCGCCAGGGGAAATGTTTAAGCGTCACTGAATTTGAAAATCACCTGAAATCGCTGGGTTACGCGATGAATCCCGCGGGGAAAAGCCGATGAAAGTAGTTATCTGCGCCGGGCCGCCGACCAGCGGCAAGACCACGGTATTAAAACAGGTTATCCGCAAACTTACCGCCCAGGGTCTGAAGGTGTCTTATCTGAAGATCGATGTCCAGTTCGCCGACGAAGATAAGATCATAAAAGAAGAGTTCAATATCCCGGTAAAAAAAGTCTATTCCGGGGAGCTTTGCCCGGATCATTGCAATGTTATGGTCATGGGAGACGCTATTGAGTGGGCCCAGTCCGGTAATTCCCAGGTTCTTCTGGTGGAAACCGCAGGTTTATGCCTGAGATGCTCGCCGTATATCGAACGGACCATGGGCGTGGTGGTGCTGGAAGCCACCAGCGGGATGAACCTGCCCCGGAAGATCGGGCCGATGTTATCGCTGGCTGATACCGCGGTGGTGACCAAGATCGACCTGGTCTCCCAGGCGGAACGCGAGGTTTTCCGTTTTCAGATCCTGGAGGCTGTGCCGGATATGGTAATTATCGAGACCAACGCCCTTCACGGCATAGGCATAGACCGCCTGGTAAAGAAGATACTGCAGACCGGGGATGTTCAATTCCCTATTTTCCTGAGGGGTAACCCTCCGGTAGGCACGTGCACTATATGCGTGGGCAAAAAAGAAGTCGGCTGGAAAGAGCATTTCGGCGTGGTCCGGCCTCTGGAAAGCGATATTTTTTATCAGGGGGAATAAATGGAAAAAAAGACTGAGAAGATAGACCTGCCGGGTTTGGATTGCGGGATGTGCGGTTTTAAAGAATGCGCGGACTTTTCGAAATACATAAAAGATAATGAAGAGGAAGTCAAAAGATGCGTCCATCTGGTAAAAACGCGGGAAAGCTCCGCCGGTGTTTCTCCCTCGGCCGCTGGGCAGGATAAGGTTTGGTTGGATAACCTTGGACGGGAATACGATTTTGTTTTAGAAAAATTCCCCGAAGAACCCGGTCCCCGGGAGACGATGCTTTTGAATAATGCCCAGCTGGTAAAGGAAATGGCTATAGCCAAGAACGACATAATCATCGGAAGGCCGATGGGTATGTCCTGCGGCTGCCCGATCACCCATTGCGGGCAGGTCATGGATGTTGACCCGAAGAACGGGGTAATTGTCTGGTGCGTTACCGGACCGCTTGCCCCCAGAAGCCAGGGCTGCAAGGATATCGGCTATTATTCCGCCCAGGCCTATGAAGGGATCATCGCCGAAACGCGCAAGGAATTGCGCATCGGTATGAGATACTGGTTCCTGCCGCGCCGTTGCATGCTGCAGTGGAGGCACAGCGGCCTGATAAATTTCATTAACCGGGGCAAATCCGGGATACAGGTAAGGATAGAAGGTCTGTTCATCGGTTAAGCGCTAAAATCCCCCCGGAGTTAATAATTCTTCTGCTTTTTTCGCTGATTTCTGATATAATACTATCCATTACGGCATATTAATATTATCTTAATTTTGAGGAGCTATGATGGACAAAGAGAGAATAGCGATCGAGAACGAGATCCTGGACAAGCTTACCGGAAAGATCTTCCTTTTACAGGATATCTCGGTGAAGCACGAGATCATTTTTCAGGCGTTCCTGGAGGTCTATAATTCCCCGCGCTGCCAGAAATTCGTTAAACGCTCAAAAGGCCTGGAGCTGGAAACATTCTTCAAGGAGTTCCTGGCTTACGGGATGGTCGACCAGTTCCTCGCTGATCCCGAGGTGGAAGACATCATGATCAATTACCTTTCCCCGGTTTATATACATAAGTCTAAAGTAGGTATGACCAAGACCGACCAGAAATTCTCGTCCAGGGAAGAGCTGGACCTGTTGATCAAAAAACTTATAGTATTTTCCGGCAGGAAGACCATAAGGAATATAAACAACGTCGAACTTTCCGAAGTAAAAGGCAGGGCCAATATCGTGTATTCGCCTTTTGGCCCGCAGATAACCATAACCCGGGCGAAAGGCCGGCCTTTGAGCATAATTGACCTGATAAAAGGCAAGAGCCTTACTCCTGACCTGGCGGCTTTGTTCTGGGTATATGTGGACGGGTTGGCGGTAAAATCGGCGAACATCCTGATCTCCGGCGGCCCGGGCACAGGCAAGACCACTTTATTGAACGCGCTTTTAAGTTTTATCCCGGTCAATGACCGGATCGTGGTCATTGAAGATACCCTGGAGATGAACACGGAATTAGAGGAGAATTGTTCCCGTTTGGAAAGCGACGAGGAAACTTCCCTGGCTGAGCTGGTAAAGAATTCTTTGCGCATGCGCCCTGACCGGGTAATAGTCGGCGAGGTCCGCGGCAGCGAGGCGCAGGACCTGATGACCGCGATGAATATCGGTAAATACTGCATGGGCACTTTGCACGCCTCTACCGCCCGCGAAACGATCATGCGCCTGACCAATGAGCCGATGAACGTGCCGGAGATGCTGGTCAACCTGGTGGATGTCTTTGTGATCATGCGGCGTTACGTAGTCAACGGCGGGGTGAGAAGGGTGGTCGGCGAGCTGGTAGAGACCGCGGGTATGGAAAAAAGCACTGTTTTATTATCCTCGCTGTGTTCTTACAATTTCTCCCAGGACGAATTTGTCGAGTCCACCAGCAGTATATACCGCGACAGGCTGGCCCAGATCAGCGGCAGGTCTCCCAGGGAGATCATGGACGAAATTAAACTGCGCTCAATGGTGATCAGGAAAATGGCTGAAAAGGATATCCGGGACTTTCAGGATGTTACCGCGCTTTGCCGCAGGTACATCACTGACCCCAGGCCGGTACTTAAGGAATTAGGCATTCAAGCGGGCTAAACCTTTCATCATAAATATAAATCGACGATGTCATATATTGTCCTCGCGTTAAAGTGGCGGCCGAAAAGTTTTGACGAGATCATCGGCCAGGACCGGGCTGTTTCCACGTTAAAGAGCGCCATCCAGAAGAACCGCCTTGCCCACGCCTATCTTTTTTCCGGGCCGCGCGGGGTGGGAAAGACTTCCTGCGCCAGGATCCTGGCCCGGGCGCTTAATTGCCAGGACGGACCGACCGCGGCGCCTTGCGGTAAATGCCCGGCATGCCTGGATATCTCAGCCGGACGCAGCCTGGATGTGATCGAGATAGACGGCGCTTCCAACCGCGGTATCGACGAGATCAGGACCCTGCGGGAAAACGTAAAATTCTCCCCCGTAAACGGGAAATACAAGGTTTATATAATCGACGAAGTGCACCAGATCACCACCGACGGGTTTAACGCCTTATTGAAAACCCTGGAAGAGCCGCCGGAATTCGTAAAATTCATTTTCGCCACTACCCAGCCGCAAAAAGTCCCGCCGACCATATTGTCCCGCTGCCAACGCCTGGATTTCCGCCGGATATCGGTAATGGAAATGATCAAACAGCTGGAAAAGATCTCCGCCGCGGAAAAGATCAAAGTGGAGAGCCAGGTTTTGGCCGCTATCGCCCGGGCTTCGGACGGCGCGCTGCGGGACGCTGAGTCCATACTGGACCAGCTGATATCTTTTTCCCGGGATAAGGTGGCGATGGAAGATGTGGTCTCGATGCTGGGAATGGTCGAGCAATCCGCGCTTTTTGATATCGCCGATAAAGTGATCCGTAAGGATCCTAAAGCCGCTTTGATCCTGCTTAACGATATTATCGATAAAGGCAAAGACCCGGCTATATTGCTGAACGAGCTTATTGAGCATTTCCGCAACCTGATGATCGCCAAGGTGAGCCAGGGTGATCCCCGGCTGATCGATCTGCCGCAGGAGACCTGCGAGGCGTTATTGGCGCAGGCCGGACAGATCAGCCTGGAAGAGATATTCAACGCCTTCAATGTCCTTGCCGGCACTCAGGAGATGGCTAAAAGGTTCGAGTCTTTGCGCATCCCGCTGGAAATAAGTTTTATCCGGCTTACCCGCCCGCCGCAGCCGGGCCAGGCGGTCAGCCATAAGCCGCATCCGGCTGTCCCGGAAGAGAAGAAGGCCCCGCTTAGGGAAAAGTCGGCCCCTCAGGAAACAAAGCCTGTAATTATAAAAGAAAAGAATTCTGCCCCGGAGATCAAACCCGCGGCGGTATATAATAAACCGGAAGCTTTGGCAAGCAGCGTATCTTTTGACCAGGTAAAAGAGATATGGCAGAATGTGATCGAGACGGTTACCAGGACCAAGATATCAGTGGGCACATATTTGAACGAGGGCCTGCCGGTGAAGCTGGAAAACGGGGTGCTCACCGTATCGTTCTCCAGGGAGCATTCTTTGCACCGGGATTCGCTGGATCGCAAGGATAACCGCGAGCTCATCGAGAAAACTATAGCCGGTTTGCTGCGCGGCCATTTGCGGCTTGATTTTATCCTCTCCAAGGAGGAAAGAAAGCCGGCGGCGCATTCGGAGAATAATGTCGCTGTGCGCTCAGCTCTGGATATGTTCAACGGAAGATTGATCAAGGAAGGTTAAGATGGCTAATTATACGGAATCCACTGAACGTTTGATAAATCGTTTGATAAAACTGCCGGGTATCGGAAGGCGCAGCGCTGAGCGCATTGTCGGCTACATACTCGGCGCTCCGGCTGACGAGATAAAAAAACTGGCTGAGGCGGTGATCCAGGTCAAGGAGAACGTGCATTTTTGCAGTATCTGCCACAATATGAGCGAAGGCGAGACTTGCGCGATCTGCCAGGACGTGCGCAGGGATAAAGCTGTGCTTTGCGTGGTGGAGCGGCCCAGCGATGTTACCTCGATCGAGAAAACCGGCCAGTTCCACGGCCTTTACCACGTGCTTCTGGGGTCGATCGCGCCGTTAGAGGGCAAAGGCCCGGATGACCTGAAGATCGACAGTTTGCTTTTACGGATCAAAGACAAGAGTATCCAGGAAGTTATTATAGCCACGGATTCCGACACTGAAGGCGAAGCGACCGCCTTGTATCTGACCAAAGTGGTCAAACCTTTAGGCGTGACTCTCAGCAGGATAGGCCTGGGCCTGCCTGTAGGTTCCAACCTGGAATACGCTGATCCCGCGACTCTTACCATGGCCTTAGAATCCCGCCGGCCGGTCTAGCTATGATCAATATAATCAATCTTTCCAAGAACTACGGCAAGAAAGTCCTTTTTTCCAATCTTTCCCTGAATATTAATCCCGGGGAGAAGATCGGCCTTATCGGCCCGAACGGCGCGGGAAAGAGCAGCCTTTTTTCGCTTCTGCTCGGAGACACTGAGCCTTCCGCGGGCAGCGTGCAGGTGAACAAGGGCGTGCGCATAGGTTATCTTCCCCAGGAATCCAGCTTTCAATCCCAGCTTACCGTTATCGACGAACTTACCGCCGGCGACCGGACAATAATCGAATTAAAGAAAGAGAAAGAAGAATTGGAGAACCGCAACGCCGCGGGGTCCAACCGTTACGGCGAGATCCTGCATATATTGGACCATTCCGGCTATTTCGAGCTGGAGCATAAAGCCGAAAAGATCCTGATGGGCCTGGGTTTTAAAGAGCGGGATTTTACCAAGCCGATCAGCCAGTTAAGCGGGGGATGGCAGATGCGCACGCTTCTGGCCAAGCTTTTGACCTTCCGTTATGACATCCTGTTATTGGACGAGCCGACCAACTATCTTGACCTGAACGCCGCGTTATGGCTTAAGGATTACCTGGCTGGTTTTCAGGGGACGTTCATCATGATCTCCCATGATAAAGACTTTCTGAACGACGTTACCAATTATACCTTGATCCTGGAAAACGGCTCCATCTACAAGGTCAAAGGGAATTACGAGCATTACGAGCAGATAAAAGCGGAAAAGCGCACGCACCTTCTTCGCCAGTTCAAAGAACAGGAAAAGAAGAAGGAACAGTTGGAAAGATTCGTCACCCGGTTTCACGCCCAGCCGAACAAGGCCGCGTCTGTCCGGGCCAAGCGCACTGCCCTGGAAAAGATGGAAGATATCATGGTTCCTCCTGATCCGCGGGAAAGCATCGGGCATTTCAGTTTTCCTCCTACTAAGGCCAGCGGGTATAAGGTGATGAACCTGCAGAAGATCTCCAAGGCTTACGGGGATACTGTGGTATATAAGGATTTTGATTTTGAGATACTTCAGGGCGAGAAAGCGGTCCTGGTCGGCGAGAACGGAGCGGGTAAATCCACTTTGCTCAAGATAATGGCCGGGGTAGTGGATATTGATTCCGGGGCCAGGGTTGTCGGGCATAACGTGGACCTGGGGTATTTTTCCCAGACCAGGATGGATGTGCTCAATCCGGAGAACACGGTTTTGCGCGAGGCTTATTCGGCGGCTCCGGGATATATGGCGGAGTCAGCGGTCCGCTCCATACTGGGGGCGTTCCTTTTCAGCGGAGAAGACGCGGAAAAACCGGTAAAGGTCCTTTCCGGAGGGGAAAAGAGCCGGCTTATCCTGGCTAAGCTTTTGATCAATCCCCCGAATTTCCTTTTGCTGGACGAGCCTACTACTCATCTTGACGTTGACGCGATTGACGCGTTGATCAAGGCAATGACCGAATATCAGGGGACAGTGGTTTTTATCAGCCACGACGTGCATTTTGTGCGCTCTTTGGCGAACGTGGTCTATGAGGTGAAATCCGGAAGCGTGCGCAAATTCTTCGGCAACTTCGATTATTACATGGATAAAAAAAACCAGTCTCCGGAATTCTTTCCGGAAAAAAAGAAGAAGGTATGCGATAATAAAAATAAGATAGAAGATGAAAAATTGAAGGCAAAAGAAGAAGAGAAACTGCGCAGGGAAGAGGAACGCCAAAGAAAGAACCATAATATAAAAGTCAGGGGCGAGATCAACAAGCTGGAGAAGAAAAAAGAAGAGCTCCAGCTGGAAAGTTACGCCAAATGCCGGGCATTGGCTAATCCGCATATTTTCCGCGATGAGGATACCGCCAGGGATTATGGGCGCAGATTAAAAGAGATCGACCAGGAAAACGAGGATATAAACGCCCAAATTAAGAAATTAGAGGAGCAGATAAAATAATGGTGGTAATTTAAGCTGTTCATGGAACGTTTAAAGTGATAAAATAATATCAAATGTTCAGTTAAATGATACAACGGAGGTGCGAGATGGCGGTTAAAAAGTCCGGGGAAAAGTACCGTTGTAATGTCTGCGGCAACGAGGTGGAAGTTATTGCGGTTGGCGGCGGGACTTTGGTCTGCTGCGGCCAGGATATGGAAAAAATAGAGGGTTAAAGGTATTTCAATGTAGAAGAAACAGCCCCCTCGTAGTTAATCGGGGTCATATGTTCGCTGGGAGATCTCACATTTAAGGAGGATAAAAATGGGAAAATCAGTCAAAGGGACAAAAACAGAAAAGAACCTCTTAGCCGCTTTTGCCGGCGAGTCGCAGGCCAGGAACAGGTATACTTATTTTGCCAGCGCCGCCAGGAAAGAAGGGATGGAGCAGATCGCCAATATTTTCATGGAGACCGCTGAGAACGAAAAAGAGCACGCCAAGGTGTTCTTTAAATATCTAGAAGGCGGAGATACCCAGATAACCGCCACATATCCGGCGGGGATGATCAAGGATACTAAGTCTAATCTTCAAGAAGCCGCAGCTGGCGAGAACCTGGAATGGACTACTTTGTACGCGGATTTCGCCAAGACCGCCCAAGAAGAGGGGTTCTCGGATATCGCGAATTCGTTCGAGCAGATCTCTAAAGTGGAGAAATTCCACGAATCAAGGTACCGCAAATTGATCAATAATATCGCCAATAATGAGGTATTTAAGAAAAAATCACCGGTAAAATGGCATTGCGCTAACTGTGGCTATGTTTTTGAAGGCCCGGACGCGCCAAAAGAATGCCCGGCGTGCAAACATCCCCAGGCATTCTACGAAGTTTTAGCCGAAAACTATTAATGAAAAGAGAGCCGGTAACGGCAGCGCCTGAGGCGCAACAGATAGCGGGTTTGGAACGCAAGTTATGGTTCTATAAAGCTTGCCTTTGGCTGATATTGGCCGGGTTGGTATTGATCTTTGTGCCGAGCAGGATATACCGTGTTGCGAACAACTATGCCGCGCGAGTAACTGAGAAAAAGGATATTCCCTGTTACCGGCAGGTTATGGCGATCATCCGGCCTTTGGGTTATTCCGGTTTTCAGGCGCTGGTCAGGCCGGAGGTGAATTTAGACATAGACTTCCCCAATAATATCTATGTTATCCATAACCTTCACCGTTTTGACGAGTCCGGCGGGATAATCCTGGAGGAGAACCGGTATGGCCTTTGCGGGGAGTTAGCTTCTTATGTGTTCCGCAGGGTCAGGCCGATAATGCCCGAAATGTATAAGATCAATTTTGTACGGGTGGCTGAATCCGGGTTCTTCGCTAATCCCCAGTCAACACATATCGTTCTGTTGGTGACTGATACCCAGAGCAGCCCGTTAAAGCGCTATTTGATCGATCCTTCTTTTCAGCGCTATGGAAACGTTGAGGAATATGATAATTATTTTTTTATCGAGACGCTGAATCAGCTGGAATTCGAGAAGGACCAGTTCAGTGATGTCACGTTCGCGATAAACGGCGGCACGCCTATTTTGATCAAAGACGACTATATGATAGACCTGACAATAGGCAAGGTGAACGGCAAATTCGATAAAGACAATTTCATTATGGCCCTGGGCGTGCAGGAAAGGTATAAATTCACCAGCCATTATCTTTTCGGCCTGATCAAGGATAATGGCAGGGTGCAGGAGCTGGAAAACAAGGCCCTGGCGATGAAAGCCATTGATATAAAGAAGTACGAGCAACTCAAGAAGAAATTACAGACCTGGTTCCACAGGATCTAAGAGGTTTGTTTTTTCTTGACTAGAATAGGGTTTATTGTAGAATAGAGCGGTATTTATCATAAATATTCTCGATAAGATTATTCCCCCTTAGCTCAGCTGGTAGAGCGAGAGACTGTTAATCTCCAGGTCCATGGTTCGAGTCCATGAGGGGGAGCCAAATTTCAGGAGGCCATCAAAAGATGGCCTCTTTTGGTTTGGCGACCCCTCATGGACCCGAAAAGGGGTAATAGGGGGAAAAGATTGTTTTCCCTCTATCCAGTCCACTCCCCGCGGAACGAAAAGGAACAGCGAGGCTGAAAGCCGAGCGTTAGGGAAAAACCATCAGGGTTTTTCCCTAAGGAGCGAGCGTCGTGTTAATTTGTTTAGCTGCGCAAAGTGAGCGACCCATGAGTGGGAAGATTCAGATGCTTAAAATGCGAGCGGAGTCCCTGCCTGCCGGCAGGCAGGCATGAGGGAGAGTGGGGGACACTACGTCAAGCGAACGATCGGTTTTAGCGAGCCCGCGAACGTAACAATTTCTAATTGACAATTATCTCCGCGTGTTTTACAATACAAATAAGAAGATTGACCAATGGGTCCGGGGGAGCCTCCGGAGGATTTTAGATGGTCGGGCCGCCATCTTGCATATAAATGCGGGATGGTTTTTTTATTTAATCCAGGGGTGTAAGAAAAACAGTTAAGCTTATTTAAAAAGGGTCCGGGGGCTAAAACTTCCGGAGGATTTTAGATGGTCGGGCCGCCATCTTGCATATAAATGCGGGATGGTTTTTTTGTTTGAAAGAGGTCTGTTATGAAACGAATATTGCTGTTTATTCTCCCGATTTTGATCATTGTAGCCGCGGCTTTTACTGCTTTTGGGTTTATTCAGGTGCGGTTTGAGGAAGAAAAACTTATTGAAGACGTGCAGCGCAAGGCAAAGTCTATTGCCGAGAGCATGGAATTATCGGTTAAACATGTGCTTGAGAATAACGATCTGAAGAATGCCAATTACCTGGTTGAGAAGTTCCAAACGCGGGAGAGACTGCAGGGTTGCGTTATTTATGATAAAGAAGGCGCGGTATTCACCATAACCCGCAGATTTCTTGACTGGAAGGAGAAACAAAAGCCGTACCTGAGAGAGGTTCTGCAAACCAAAGCGCCTCGAGGCGGTATTGAGCAGTTTAAGGAATACACGGTATACAGTTATGTGCTTCCGATCGTTGAGGAGGACACGACGGTCATCGGCATGGTTGAGGTTATTCACGATACTTCCTATGTTTTTACCCGGCTTGCTGAATTATGGCGCAGGATCAGCGGCACGTTGGTCGTTCTGGTCATATTGATCCTGTTTATCTCGTTTTTTCTGCATAAACAGATCTTTGTGCTTCCGGTGCAGAGGCTCACGGAATGGTTTAAGCATTTCCAGAAAGGCGAGACCGACGCCAACCATCCTATTAAGGAGCAAGGCGAATTGGGAAAGCTGGCAAGCGAAGTCGAGCAAGTCGCGTTAAGCCTGCGGGTTGCCCGGAAAACAATGTCGGATGTGGCTTCGGCGCGTTTGCAGAACGATGAGCTCTGGACTGAAGCAAAATTGCGCGATCTTATTCACGCAAAATTGGGAGAGAACGCGTTATTTGTCATTTCCAACCGGGAACCTTATATGCACGTCATGGATGAAGCCACCGGCGCTGTTTCCTGCATCCGGCCGGCGAGCGGCGTCGTTACCGCCATTCATCCCATACTTTGCTCCTGCGGAGGTACATGGATCGCGCACGCCGGAGGCAACGCCGATAAAAAGTTTATTAATTCCAAAAATAAGCTGGGTGTGCCTCCTGAAGATAACCGGTATATCCTGAAAAGAGTTTGGCTTTCTAAAAAAGAGGAAGACGGGTATTATTACGGATTCTCTAACGAAGGTCTCTGGCCGCTTTGTCATAATACGCACACCAGGCCTATATTCCGCGAAGAAGATTGGCAGATGTATAAAAAGGTTAATCAAAAATTCGCCGATAGCGTTTTAGAGGAATTGCCTGCGCAGAGCCCTTTTATCTTTATTCAGGATTATCATTTTACCTTGCTCGGGAAAATGATAAAAGAAAAACGCCCGGATGCGAAAATCGCTTTATTTTGGCACATTCCCTGGCCTACTCCGGAAGCCTTCCAGATATGCCCTTATCAGAAAGATATCCTCGACGGGATGTTGGGCTGCGACCTGATCGGCTTTCATGTCCAGAACCACTGTAATAATTTCCTGGATACCGCGAACAGGCTTTTGGAATCAAGGGTTGATACGGAGAAATTCAGCGTTGTGCGTTCCGGAAAAGAAACGTTTGTCCGGGCTTTCCCTATCAGTATCAATGATATGGGCCTTAACGCCGGGGCGAGTGACACTCAAGAGCAAATGGAGAAGCTGCGGCAGGAATTCAACCTGCAAGGCATGATCGTGGGATTAGGTGTCGACCGTATTGATTACACCAAAGGTATTGTTGAGCGGATACTGGCTGTTGACCGTTTTTTGGAGAAATATCCGCGTTTCCGGAAGAAATTTGTATTTGTCCAGCTTGCGGCTCCCAGCCGTATCCATATTAAACGCTACCATGATCTTATAGGGGAGATCGATGAATTAGTCGAAAAGATAAACTGGAAATATTTGGACGGAAGCTGGAAGCCGATCTTATATCTAAAACGGCATTTCTCGGCAGACGAGATCGCGCCTTTCTATGCTCTGGCGGATGTGTGCATCGTAAGCTCCTTGCATGATGGTATGAACCTTGTGGCAAAGGAATACGTGGCTGAAAAGCGCGACTTGCAAGGCAGCCTTATTTTAAGTCAATTTACCGGAGCGGCTAAAGAGTTGACGGATGCGATACTGATCAATCCGTATTCCATTGAGGAATTTGCCGACAGTATCCGCTATGCGCTCGAGATGCCTTCCGAGGAGAAGCAAAAACGAATGCGGAATATGCGTAAGACCGTTACTGAGCACAATGTCTATCGCTGGGCCGCTAACATCATTACAGAATTGACTGCGCTTAAAAAGGCATGAGATGGAATATTTCTTTGAAGCTTGGGAGACCGTAGCGGCGCAAATAGGCGCAAAACCTTTGATGTTGTTCTTTGATTTCGACGGAACATTAGCGCCGATTGTTGACAGCCCGGATCAGGCGCGTTTGTCGCAGGAAATGTCGGGTTTACTCACTGCATTGTCAGAGAATAAATCATGCAAAGTCGCTATTGTAAGCGGCAGGGGATTGTTAGATGTTGAACAAAGGATAGATGTTGAAAACCTTGTTTATATAGGCAATCATGGTTTAGAGATTGAAGGCCCGGGGATAAAGCATGCAATTACGGTTGAAGATGAGTATATAGAAGCATTAAAAGCCGTTAAGTTTGATTTGCAGGATATTATAACGGGGTATAAGGGCGCTTTTGTTGAAGATAAGTTCCTTACGTTGTCTGTGCATTTTCGCCTCGTGCCTCTGGAAAAGATCATGGAATTGCACAATAAAATACGCGCGGGATTGCTGCCTTATTGCAAGAATAATTTGATAAAGATCAGAAGCGGTAAAATGGTTCTTGAAATACGGCCTTCAGTGTTCTGGGATAAAGGTAAAGCCGTTCTTTGGGTTATTGATAGATGGCAAGCAATATTTGGCGGTGATTCCGCCGTTCCTTTGTATTGCGGGGACGATGCGACCGATGAGGACGCGTTTCGTCTTTTGGCGGGTAAAGGTATAACTGTAGTTGTCGGGGCGCATGAAGACAGCGCGGCGCAGTATTACTTGAATTCCCAGAGGGAAGTAGGCGATCTTTTAATGAATATTATTGAACTTAAAAAAACGCTAAAATGAACACGCTTCAACAAGCGAAACAACCGTTCAGGTTCCATACGCGATTAACCCTTACCGAATTGACCGGGCTTCGCGCGTCGATCCTGCCGCAATTGCTTAAACTGATAAAGAAGGTCCCGGGTTCCAGTATATACTACCACACCCACCATTTTCTGGAACAGCATCAATATCTTTCGCCGGAGCCGCCGAACGATTTCGCCTATTGGGTTTCTCAGGTGCTGGGAGAAGAGGAATTGGCGGAACGGCTTGCCAGTATTGATACCGTGCGGTTCCTTACGATCCGCAGCCTTCGTGAACAGTTCATTGCGACTATTGAAACATACCTTGAGGAAAGGCCGCTGTCAAAGCTAAGGTTTGCCGGCGCGGGAGAAGAATTTTACTTCATAAAGTCGGTTAGTTTTATTATCCCGACCGCGCGCGTCGCGAACAATCTGGAAGAGTTCGTTGAGATTGTGGGAAAGATAACCATTGAATCGATTTATTTCCACGTTTTTGAAGCGCGGCTGCGTTTGGAGCGCCCGACTAATGATTTCTCGGAATGGATGGAGGAATCTCTGGGCTGTAAAGATATTGCGGATGAGATCGCGCGCCTGGATCCATATACCTATACGATGGAAGAATTACGCAAGAGGATAATTTCAATAGTCAGGTCGGGTTATGTCAAAACTTAGCGAGTATATACCTATTGTAGGTCAGCCTGCGGTCGAAGACTTAAAGCTTCTCGCCGAAAAGCTTCGGGGAAAAGTGGTTCAGAATATCAATTCTACCGCGGTCGGAGGAGGCGTCGCCGAGATATTAAACAGAATGATACCTTTTCTGCGCGAGTTGGGCGTTGACGCGCGCTGGGATGTCATTAAAGGCGGTGAAAATTTCTTCGCGGTCACTAAAAAGTTCCATAACGCCTTACATGGCAGAGCCGAGAATATTACGGAAGAAGATCTGCGGATCTTCATGCAGGCCAGCCAAAGCAATCTGGCGGAGTTAGATATCTACGGGGACATTGTATTTATCCATGATCCCCAGCCTATCGCGTTGATCGCTAAAAAGAAAGATAACAAATGGATCTGGCGCTGCCACGTGGACGTTTCCGAGCCTCAGCAAAAGGTTTGGGATTTCTTGATGGAATTTATCCCGCGCTATGACTCCGCGGTTTTTTCCGCGCCGGGTTTTTCGCGGCCTCTGCCGGTGCGGCAGTTCCTGATCGCCCCTTCGATCGACCCTTTAAGCGATAAGAACAAAGAATTACCGCAGGAAACCATTAACGACGTGCTGGAGAAATACAATATCCCCAGGGATAAGCCGCTCATAACCCAAATATCCCGGTTCGACCGGCTCAAAGACCCGGTGGGCGTGATCGAGGTCTATAAAAGGGTCAAGAAATATATTGATTGCCGGCTTATCCTCGCAGGAGGGACCGCGTCTGATGATCCGGAAAGCGTTCAGGTCCTTGAGGAGGTCCGGGAACGCGCGGGGCATGATAAGGATATCCTGATATTGCTCATGCCGCAGAATGATATCGATGTAAATGCCCTGCAGCGCGCTTCAGACGTGATCTTGCAAAAATCATTGCGTGAAGGATTCGGTTTGACAGTCGCGGAAGCGCTCTGGAAAGCCAAGCCGGTAGTCGCTTCGCATGTCGGCGGTATCCCTTTGCAGATCAAGAGTAAATATTCCGGACTCTTGTGCCGTTCAATAGATGGCGCCGCCTTTGCCGTTAAACAATTATTGAATAATCCGGGATATGCCAGAAAACTGGGGGAGAACGGCAAGGCGCATATCAGGAATAATTTTTTGCTTACTCGCCACCTTAAAGATTACTTGCTTTTGTTTCTTTCTTTGTATCACTCTGAAGATGTCGTGTATTTATAGCGGCTAAAATGCCGGTAAACCAAAAAATGAGAGTTGTTTTTGCGACATTTGAAATCTGTATTTTTATGGGATCTTAGGTATTATTTCCGCTTTGACTCATGGGGTTAATGAATGGAGGCTTGGATGCCGGTAAGGATATTGCAGCACTTAGGAATATTTGTCCTTATGGTCCTGTTTTCATTATTGTTCCTTTCCATGAATAATAGAGCGCAAAGAGGGCGAAAATGAGGCATAAAATATAGGAGGGCGGGTGTCACAAAATGCGCAGCACGTTTTAGCGGGCATTATACTTGTGGTTGTACATGATTAACAACGTATATCAAGATTGGCCTGTTTATGTGCTTTTAGGCGGAGTTGTGTTCTTTTTTTGAAAAACCAACAGGATAAAGAAAAGAAATGATCCGGCGCTATCTTAAAACCGTGAAAATATATGGATTTTAATAAACTCTTATCGCTGTTTATCTCCTCGGTGTTTATAAACAATGTGATTTTGGCCCGTTTTCTGGGATTATGCCCTTTTATAGCAATATCCAAGAATACCAGATCGGCGTTTGCCATGAGTATGGCAGTCACCTTTGTTACTACCGCGACTTCAGCGTTAACCTGGTTTATATATGAATTTCTCTTGATCCCCGCCCATCTAACTTACCTGCGCACCTTGGTTTTTGTTCTAATAATCGCCGCGTTTGTCCAATTTATAGAAATGGTGATCAGGAAAACAATGCCCGCGCTTTATCGCGCTTTCGGGATCTATCTTGTTTTGATCACGACTAATTGCGCGGTATTGGGCGTGGCTGTCTTAAATATTGATATGTTTTTTGCAGGTGGTGAACCTGTCCCCGCGAGTTTTATGTATTCGGTTCTTCAGGGGTTGTTCGTTGGCCTGGGTTATACCTTGGCCATGCTTTTAATGTCAGGTATCAGAGAGAGGCTTGAATTGTGCGATTCGCCTAAATCCCTGCAAGGGATGCCGTTGGCTTTTATCGTTGCGGCATTGATGAGCTTGGCTTTTATGGGGTTTAATGGTTTTAAATTTTAGTTTAAAATATTCCTTAAAGATATAGTTCTCAATTAACAACAGACTTCGTTTTATCTATCAAATATCTCAAATAACCGCATTTCCCGCCGCAAGCCCCGGTTTTTTCTTTAAACAGGATCTTGAACGGCACGCTGAAGGTGTAAAAGAATAGAGAGGGGATACACGATGGCTGGGTAGTCCGGTATTGGCTGGCAAAGCCTTTTCCTGAATTTATCCCCAGATTTCTCAAATATTCAACCCTATGCGCGGTAGAATCTTTTAATAAGCCGAAGCGCCGCATTATATTCGCGGCCAGCGTATTTGACGGCGCAATATCCTCGTGATAAAAGACGTTCTTGTATTCTATGCCGTTTTTTTCATATATACCCGCGAAAAGATCCAGCGCGTCTTTGCGCTGTTCCAGGGCGTGATGGTCATAGGCGTTGCTGCCGTCGATAACAAGACTATAGTTGTTCTTTTTGCAAAAATCAACGGTAGCCAGATGCATGGATAGTTTGCATCCCAGGCACCAGGAATAGAAGAATTTATACTTAATATTGTCTTTTACGCACTTTACCGCTCCGCCCCTGGTCGCGCGGACAAGATCCCTTATGTCTATCAATCTGTGTTCGACCTTTTGGCCATATAATTTCTTAAGCTGATTAGAGCTGTTCAGCGAACGCTCTGTCATTACCATGCCCGGAACCCGGTAGGTGATAAGTATTAACTTGTCGAGATCAGCGATGGTTTTTGCCGCGACATACGTGGAATCTATGCCGCCGGAAAATAAGATCACAGCCGTTTTCATTTGCCCTCCTTAAGTTCTTATAAGTATTATAATTCCAACAAAACCCCTGGCAATCATTTTATTTCTTAACTCAGCCGAAGTAGTTTGCTTTATCTCAGAAAGCCTGTATAATATGAACCGTAGGGTCAAGGAAATTAATCCAACCAAATAAGGAGCAAAATGAAGAAAACCATTAAGCGTAAGAGCGCCCCAGTTGAATCAGCCGTTGAACAGAAGTCCGAACAGCCGGTCGCGCCGGATATGGCTGATCTTATCATTAAAATGCAGCAGCAGCTGCTTTCCCTGGAGGGGAAGATCGACGCGCTGATCGCCCGTTCCGCGGAAAGGCCTTCCGGCGGGAATAGTTTTTCCCGGCCTTTTCAGAGCCAGAGATTCGATAACGCTCCGAGATATGATAACTCTCAGCGTTTTGGCAGGGGCGACCGGGATAATAATTACCGGGAAAGAAGCTTCAATAAAGCTATCTGCGCGGACTGCGGGACTCAATGCGAAGTCCCTTTTAAACCTACAGGAGACCGCCCGGTTTACTGCAAGGAATGCTTCTCCAAGCATAAGGACGGCCCGGGATCGTTCAAGGGTAAATTCGAGCGTAATCCCCGGGAAGGCGGCTTTTCCAAATTCCGCAATTTTGATAAACCGCAGGGCAGGGAAAATCACAGGTCCGGCGCAGGCAAGAAGCCTGCTTTCCGCCGCGGCAGAAAAGAACGCGCTTAACGGTATTATTGAGCGCGCTGTTCGATCATAAGAGCCATCCGGTATTGCTTTGTCTGTATTCACAGGCCTTAGGCCGCTAAAAATAATCTAAACAGTTATTAGTGTTGGTATTTCTTTTATAAGAGGGTTTATGGCTTTGATCAGTTTACAGGAGATCAGTTTAAAGTTCAGCGGCCCGCTTATTTTTGACCGTTTGAACCTGCAATTAGAGCCGGGCGAGCGGGTGGCTTTGCTTGGCCGCAACGGCGCGGGCAAGACTACCCTGATGAAGGTGATGTCCGGCGAGCTCGCGCCTGATGAAGGCTCAGTGGTCCTGCAAAAAGGCGTCCAGGTGGCGCATCTGCCTCAGGAAGTATCTGTGGATATGAAGGGCAACGTCTATGACATTGTCCTGTCCGGCCTGGGAGAAAGAGCCGGTCTTTTAAGCCAGTATCACCAGCTTACTCATCGCCTGCATACCGAACATACCAAAGAATTGCTCCGTCAATTGGATAACGTGCAGGCTGAACTGGACCGCACCTCAAGCTGGGATGTGAATAACCAGGTGGAGAATGTTATTTCTCAGATGAAGCTGGACGGGGACAGTGATTTTCACGCTCTCTCCGGAGGGCAGAAACGCCGGGTGCTTTTAGCCCGGGAACTGGTGTTAAAGCCCGAAATTTTACTTTTGGATGAGCCGACAAATCACCTGGATATTGATTCTATTAACTGGCTGGAGGTATTTCTGGCTAATTATCCGGGAACGGTATTTTTTGTCACCCATGACCGGATGTTCATGCAGCATCTGGCTACCAGGATAGTTGAGCTGGACCGGGGCAGGCTTTTCAGCTGGGCATGCGATTATAAAACATTCCTGGAGCGTAAACAGGCGGCGTTGGATATTGAGGAATCGGAATGGAAGCATTTTGACAAAAAGTTAGCTGAAGAAGAGGTATGGATCCGCCAGGGGGTCAAGGCCAGGCGCTGCCGTAATGAAGGCCGGGTCAAGGCGCTGGAGCGTTTAAGGGAAGAGAAGAGATCCCAGCGCAAGGAAGAAGGGCTGGTGCGTATGCGCGCCCAAAAGGCGGTCCTTTCCGGGCATAAGGTGATCAAGGCGTTCCAACTTCATTTCGGTTATGACGACAAATGCCTGATCCGCGATTTTTCGGTCAATATCATGCGCCAGGATAAAATAGGGGTTATCGGCCCCAACGGCAGCGGCAAGACCACGCTTTTGCGCATTCTTCTGGGCGAGATCGCCCCGCAAAGAGGCAAAGTCACCCTGGGCACTAATTTAGAGATCGCTTATTACGACCAGCTGCGCGAGCAGTTGGACGAGGAAAAAACCGTGGCGGAGAATGTCAATGGCGCCAGCGAGAACATAATCATCAACGGCAAGCCCAGGAATATCCTGGGATATCTGCAGGATTTTCTTTTTGCCCCGGATCGCAGCCGGACCAAGGTCAAGGTGCTCTCCGGAGGGGAACGTAACCGCCTGTTCCTTGCCCGGTTGTTTTCCAAACCGTCAAATGTCCTGGTGATGGATGAGCCGACCAATGACCTGGATATTGAGACCTTGGAACTGCTGGAGGAATTACTCTCGGAGTATCCCGGGACTTTGCTTCTAGTCAGCCACGACCGGCAATTCCTGAATAATGTGGTTACTTCGACCATTGCCCTGGAAGGCAACGGCCGGGTCGGTGAGTACGCCGGAGGCTACGATGACTGGTTAAGCCAGCGCAAGCCCGCGGCAGCCTCTGAGCCGGCCAAGGTCAAAGTCAAGAAAGAGCCGGTAAAAAAAGAAAAACCGATCGTCCAGCGCAAGCTTACTTTTAAAGAGCAAAAGGAATTAGATGAGCTGCCTTTGAGAATAGAGAAGCTGGAAGAGGAACAGAAGGCGTTTTACGCTCTGTTCGCCGACCTTAATTTTTACCAGAAGAGCCCGGAAGAGATCACTAAAGCCAGGGCCAGGTCTGAGGAGATCTCCGTAGAGCTGGACAAAGCCAACCAACGCTGGGAATACCTGGAAAACCTTTCCGCCGCGTAATATAATATGCATAAAGGGGTGAGACTATGGCGCTGAATTTATCCAAGAAAAGATACAGATTGAGGATGGTGCTGCCCGCTTATCCGGCGTTCAATATTTATTCCCGTATCGCCCGGGAAACCACGGCTTTAGGCCCGGTCTGCGTGGCCAGTACCGTGAACGAAATGGAAAAATGGGATGTTGAGGTTATTGACGAGAATAACCTGCGCAGGTATGGGCCGCGGAGCGCTTCAGGAGGGGCTGACCACGATTTTTTGCAAAACTCAAGGCCCGCGGATATCGTCGGGCTTTACGGCGGATTGACCAGCACTATTCCCAGGCTTTACGAGATAGCCCGCTTCTATAAGGATAAAGGGGTGATAACTATCGCCGGAGGCCAGCATTTTGTCAAAGATACTATTCCCGGGGCATTGTCCCGCGGCATAGACTATATAGTTATAGGCGAAGGGGAAGAAACTATTAAAGAATTGCTGGAGGCTCTGCAGGCTGGACAAGAGGTGAGCGATGTTCAAGGTATCGCTTATCTGCGTGAGGGGAAAGTTGTTTATACCCCGGAAAGGACGCCCCAGACCGATTTTGATAAATTACCTTTGCCAGATTTCTCCCTGGTGCGCTATGCCAGGATCAAGATCTATCCCATTGGAAGGATCCGTGGCTGCGGAATGGATTGCGAATTCTGCACGGTTAAGGGAAAACCCCGGCCGGCTTCTCCGGAACGGCTGCTTGAGAGTATCAGCTTTCTCCTGGAAACCAAAGATGCCCGGCATTTCTTTATCGTTGACGATTTCTTCGGGCAGCAGCGGGAAGAGACTATCCGGTTCTGCGATATGCTCCGAGATTATCAAAAGGATACCGGCGTAAGGCTGGATATTACCGTCCAGATAAGATTAGACAAGGCCCATGACCCGGAATTGCTGCTGGCTATGCGCCAGGCGGGTATTAACACCGTGGCAATCGGTTTTGAGTCTCCCATTGAAGAAGAATTAAAGGTGATGAACAAACATGTAAAACCGGAAGATATGTTATCTTTGGCGGGTATATTCCATAAATTCGGGTTCCTGGTACACGGGATGTTCATTTTTGGTTATCCTATGCAGTCGGGTGTTGATTTTAAAATGCCGGTAAAAGAACGGGTGAAGAGGTTCAGGGGTTTTATCAAGAAAGCCAAGCTGGATACTATTCAGGTCCTGCTGCCGGTCCCTTTGCCCGGCACGGAATTAACGGCCAGGCTGGCAAAAGAAAACAGGGTCTATCCGCTTGACGAGCTGGGCTGGGAATATTACGATGGTAATTTCCCTTTGTTTGAGCCTGATCCGCCGATGAGCGCTGAAGAGATGCAGGATTCCACCAGAAAGATCATGGGCAGATTCTACCAGTTCAAGTATGTTTTTATGATCGGCGTGAATATATTGTCTTTTCCCGCCATGATCTTTTTCCTGCACAATATCAGGTCCGGGTGGAGGAAGTGGTACCGGCCCTGGCGCAACCACTTGCTCCGTTTTGGCGGATGGATCACTATGAAACAGTGGGTAGCGGAGTTCGGGAAAAATAAATTTACCCAAAGGTTGAAGGATGCGAAAGAGCGTTTAAAGACAAAGTGACGCTCGAAATCGGGGATGTTTCTATTTATTAACTGAAAGATAGAAACTCCCCTTTTTTTTGTCATAAAACATTTATTTGTAATTATTAGTGGCGCAGGATGTTAGCTACAACGTCTACGGGGTTTAGAAGAGCTTCCTTTGAGAATAGAGAAGCTGGAAGAGGAACAGCTGGAAAACCTTTCCGCCGCGTAAAAAACGGGGTCAAAAAAACGGGGTCAGATTTATTTTTCGTCTTTCTTGTTACTTATTTTTTAAGACTTCTTTCCGAAGTGCCTGAATCTGTTCTTGTTGTTCTTTAATCGCCTCTAACAAAACAGCAACGAATTTATCGTAGGCGATACCTTTATATCCTTTGTTGTCAGTGGTAACCAGTTCGGGGAATTCCTTCTCCATCTCTTGAGCGATAATGCCTATTTGTTTATCTTGGGGAAAATTGTTTTCCTTGAATTCATCGCTCCTCCATTTATATTCTACGCCGCGCAAACGCATGATCTTCTCCAGGGGATTAGTGATCTCTCTTATATCTTTCTTCCACCGGATATCTGAGCTGGACCATCCTGTAGTGCTCCAAGTAGTTCCCGCGACTGTTAGAGTATAGGAAGGGCTGGTTGTCCCGATGCCGACGTTGCCGGTGCCGGTAATATGCATCCGGGTAGTAGTTAACGGGTATGGGGATACGAATTTCGGCACAGTTTTGAACTGGATCGCATCGTGTGACTCAATAATTAAAGGATAATCATCAGCGGAGCCTGAGCCTCCGGTGGCGGTGGATATCCGTTGTGTAAGGATAGTATTGTTTGCCTGAGGATAACCTTCGTTATTTGTTTGAGTGCCGTTTATAGATAAATATAAATTCCCGCCGGCGATAACCATCTTTTCCGAAGGGGAAGCAGTTCCAATACCGACGTTACCGTAAGTAATAGCTAAAGTAGTATTGCCGTAGGTTTTTAGTTCATTATAGCTTCCGTAGGGAGAGGGGTAGTAGGTTGTGATGGTTATGGTTTCGTTTTCGGAGAAGATTGCGCTGATCGGAATAAGGATGAGCAAAAACAGGAACAGGACGATCTTTTTTTTGATCATGGGCTGTCGCTAATTTATATAGTAAATATCTCTAAAGTTTTTTAACGTAATCGTGACAAGTTATATTTAAACAGTTTTATTATAATTTGTCAATGATGTTCTCATTTAGATGTACTTATAGCGGCTAAAATTCAGGAAGCGGAATATGGGCAAACACAACAGAGGCTTGCTTTGGCCGCATAATTTTTTGTAATTATTAGCGGCGCATGATGTTAGCCACAACGTCTACGGGGCTACGGGGTTTGGGATAATACTTGTCGTAAATAGCGCTCATTCACCGGGCCGAAGTCATCGGCTTTATCCGGATCGTTCATTAAGGAGGCGATGGTCGGCCGGATATAGTTTCTGTTCCCGCAGCAGCCGCGGATGTAATGAACGCGAGGGATACTGTCTTTCAAATTACCCCACCAATTACTGGCTTCTTCCTCAGTAACAGCGCAATTAGGCGGCCCGGGCAGGCAAAAAGCCGCTTCGCTATTCAGCCCTTCATCGCGCAAACCTAAAGAATGCCCCAATTCGTGTAAAAATCCTTTAGTAAAGCTGTCCGCGCTGCCATACCTGGATCTGCCTAATATAATTAAGGAAACTTTTGATATATCAGATAATTCCGCGCAGGAAATTCCGCCTTTCGCGTCAAGAAACACTAACTTATATGCTGATTTAAGAGAGTCGCTTATTCTATTTACTAGATCAAGCCGGATCTTAAACGGAGGGATGCCCGGATTTTCCTGAAAAAATCGCTTTTGTTCTTCTGGGGAAATATCTAGTCTAAAGAAACTGATCCTGCCGGAAAAATCCTTAAAAGGCGCGGTTTTCTTTAACCTGGAAGTGATGGCCGCGAGATCTTCGGTAAATATTTTTTCTTCCTGGTAATTGATGGGGCAGAAAACCAGATTAAGGCAGGATTCTTTCGATTCTTGATAAGGATTGATCTCAAAAGCGAAACAGCATACAGGGATAAACAGAGACAATAAGACGATAACTGTTTTCACTATATAATCCTCTTGCTAAAATAATTCTGACCCCATTTTTTTGCTTAACTTCATATTAGCGCAACGCATCTTCCCGGCGATAAAACGGTTCAGCTCGACCATTTTTTAACAAAGTATTGTTAATTACAACAGATCGCGCAGGATTCGTTAGCAATATTATCGTATTTACCGACACTTGTAACCCCAAAGAGGCCGATATTGGTGTAACTAGTTGAATCATGAGACAGGGAACTGCAAGCCAGCCCCCCTGAAGCAAGCATTCCTGCGACCGGATTAGTAACAATGTCATAACCAACATATACAGTGGTATATCCAGTGAGAACCGCTGTATAGCCGTTTGCGCAGGTATTATGTCCGTAATTCGTATAACATACCCCGCCGCCTCCTTGGGCCACCCACGATGAGCCGTTTGAATGATAAAGCTCGTCATTTGCCGAAGAATAAGCGATCTGGCCTTCAGCGCCAGCTGGCCAATTCGCGGGATTTCCCGGCTGTGGCTGAAGGCGGATATCTCCATTTCTACTGGGTAAGTCCGCTATGCTCATCTGGCCGTCATTATTAGTATCTCCGACCGCGAGCCTGTTAGTTTGAAGTTTATCATAACTACCGAAGGGGGAAGGGTAGTAGGTGGTGAGGGTTATAGTTTCGTCCGTGGCGAGAAGGATGTTTATTGGAACCAGCGCTAGCAAAACCAGGAGCAGGGAGATCTTTAGCTTGATCATTAGTCAGCCTCCGATTTAAAGCGTTAATTAACCGGCAGACACCTTATGAGTAAGGTAATCGTATATATTTAATCACCTTTTTTGTAAGGTGTCAATAATTATCTTAATGTGATATACTTTCCGCACTATGGAAAAAGAAGAGTTAAAAGAAAGATTATCCAGCAGGATCCGCGATCTGCGGAAAAAGTATGGTTATACCCAGGAAGAGCTTGCCGAACGCGCTGACCTGGAATACAAACATATCCAGCGTTTGGAAAGTAAGCGGCCGTGTGACGCCAAACTTCCCACATTATATAAACTCGCCGACGCCTTTAATATCCCTCTGAACAAACTTCTCGACCTCTAATAAAAACGGGGTCAGATTTATTTTTCGTTTCTCGGCCTGCCGATAGGTCTCAGAATAATTTCTCTATGTAGGTTTTGTTCTATCTGAGCCTTGAAATCTATGCTACCCACGATACCGTTTTTATTAGTCATCTTTCTAAAGAGTTCTAACGTAGATTCTGGCATTGAACTTTGGAAAAATTGCCGGTATTTAACTTGCCGCTCCTCTGAATTGCGGCCTAAATCGTTATACCACTGATCCAAGTCTAAAATAGGACTTTTCTCGCCAAATGCCCTAACCCGATAGCTTGACCAACGGTATAATTCCGGTGAACTCACTATATTCGCCCGCACCGGATTCATCTCAATATAACGCAGGCAGGTTAGGAAATATGACTCTTTGTCAATTAAAGAAGACTTAAAACGGCCCTGCCAAAGAGTTCCTGAACGCTCATAGTTTTTATTGATATAACGAACATATTTAGCTCCCAATAGTTTTATCAACAAACTGACATTATTTTCTTTACTTATAGGTTCAATGAGCAGGTGAAAATGGTTAGTCATCAGACAATAGCCATAAATGAGGCAGGGGTATTTGGTTTTTGCTTCGCGGAGCACATCTAGGAAAAATAGATAGTCGGTATCTTTAAAAAATATAGGAATCTTGTTATTCCCTCGCTGGATAATATGACACGGCACATCAGCTACAAATAAACGCGTTCTTCTAGCCATAGAAAATCCTCCTTTTACTATTAATAGACGTAAAAGAAGCCAAAATCTAACTGAAAAATAAATCTGACCCCATTTTTTTGTAGTATAATAAATGGTAATTATGAAAAGTAATATTTTGTTTTTCTTTTTATGTCTGCTGTTCGTTTCTCCTGTATCCGTAAAAGCAGAAGAGTCCTTGCGTAGAGCTCTTTTTGTATCGGTGATCCAGGAACCCGCTGTGCTTTCCAGCCGCGAAGAAATAATCGAACTGCTCGATTACGCCAAAAAAGCCCGCATTGAGATCCTTTATGTCCAGGTTTACCGGGCTAATAAAGCCTGGTTCGCTTCTGAATACGCCGATGATTCGCCATACTCGGATTGCGTTGATTCCGTGGGAGAGGACCCTTTAGAGCTCTTGATAAAACGAGCCCATGAAAAGGGCATAAAAGTGTATGCCTGGCTTAACCTTTTGAGTTTGAGCGCGAATAAGAACGCGCCTATGCTGAAAAAATACGGCAATAGTATTCTTACCCGCAATCTCAAGGAGAAGAAAAGGCTGGAAGATTATAAAATAGACAACCAGTATTTCCTTGAACCCGGGGATATGCGCGTTCGCGCGGAGCTGGTAAATATAGTTGATGAGGTTTTAAACGGTTATCCCGGATTGGACGGCATCCTGTTCGATTATATACGCTACCCGGACAAGGACCCCGCTTATGGGTATACCCCGATGAATGTCAGGCGTTTCAAAAAGATGACCGGCGAGAAAACAGTAGTTGAGGCAAGCGCTGCCTGGAAGGATTGGAAGAGGATCCAGGTAACCGGATTGCTTAAGCGGCTGGTCAAGGAATGCCGCGGCCTGCGGCCGGATATCCGGGTAGAGGCTACAGGATGCGCGCCTTATTCCCGGGCTTATCTTGAGGCGTTCCAGGACTGGCCGTCCTGGCTGGAAAGCAATCTGGTGGATTCAGTGACAGTGATGACTTACGCTAAAACAGCGTTGGAATTCGAGAAAATGGTCTTAGACGCTAAAAAGAGGGTCAAGGATTTCAGTAAAACCAATATCGCTGTCGGAGCATATGAGTTAGGTAAGTCCCCGGAGATCTTCACCGGGCAGCTGCGGATATGTAAAGAGGCTGGGTCTTATGCCTGCGCTATCCTGCACTACGGAAGCCTGCGGGAAAATCCCGCGATCGGCGGTTTACTGACCGCTGATGATAAAATCCCCTGAGAAACCGTTTTCACGATCATCTTGTAATAGCCTTGAATCCCGCGATCAAGCCTGGTATCCTTATGTAAAGGAGTATATTCACTAAGAAAGAGAGCGGGGTGGGCTATGGATAAAATGAAGGTTTTGATCATCGACGACGACGCTGACATCCGGGAAAGGCTTAAGAATATCCTTGAGCGCAAAGGTTATTCGGTTTTTACCGCGGCAGACGGGATGGAAGGGTTGAAGGTTGTCGAAGGGACCATAATCGACATAATTTACTGCGATATTGTCATGCCCCGGATGGACGGGCTGGAGTTCCTGGACAATGTCCGTAAATTCAATCCCCGGGCGGAAATTATAATGGTCACCGGATGTTCCACCATGGAAAGGTGCGTCGCGGCTATTGAAAAGAGCGCTTGCGCCTACCTGGTAAAACCGTTGAGGGTGGCGGATATTCTGGAAAGCCTTTCCAAGGCGGTCAGGAGGATCTGCGAAAAGGAAGAGATGATCTGCGCCGCGTTTGTCCCGGGAAGGCATATAAGGCCCCCGGCCGCGCGCAGGGTCTAAAAATAGTAAAGGCGATCGCGGTATTTTGCGAACCTCTGCTGTGAATATAACGGCGGAGGTTTTTTTATTTTGATAATCCGGATTATAATGTATAATTAAACGGTAACATCACGTTCGATCCGGAAAGGAATTTTATGGCCGCGTTCATCGCTTCATTCATGTTAGTGGTCCTGGCGGAGATGGGGGATAAGACCCAGTTGCTGGCCATGGCCTTTGCCACCCGTTACAGCGCCAAGAAAGTCTTGATCGCGGTATTCCTGGCGACAGTAATAAACCACGGCCTGGCTGTGGTTGTGGGGCATTTTTTGAGCGTGGCCCTGCCGATGAAGATGATCTCTTTTGCCGCGTCATTGTCGTTCATCGGTTTCGGCATATGGACTCTCAGGGGGGATAAACTTCACGGAGAGGAGAAGAAAGAAAGCAAATTCGGGCCCGTATTGACCGTAGGCATCGCTTTTTTCCTCGCGGAGATGGGAGACAAGACCCAGCTGGCCACGGTTGCCCTGGCTGTGGAATATAAGAATATGTTCGGCGTGCTCATCGGCACTACCCTGGGCATGGTCGTGGCTGACGCCATAGGCATAATTACCGGGACAATAGTGCGCAAGCGCGTGCCGGATAAGATCATTAAATGGGTTTCCGCCTCGATATTCATTTTTTTCGGGATAGCCGGGATGATCAATATCCTGAAATAGCCCGGGGATGATGTTTTTATTTGTTTTTTAAGGAAGTTTTGTTATAATCGATTGAGGGAGGGAACTTTGATGGAATTCGCGGATATAAAAGCTGTGGTAAAGTCCATAAGTTCGGATAGCGTCCGGGCTGATGAAAAAGATTATTTAGAGGTAGTGATCGTAAAGAGCAATATGGAAGCGCTTATCTCCAAGCTCAACGGTTTGTTCGGCGCTCCGGTATGGCCTCCGGAAAATAAACTTTCCGGGCCGGCCCAGCAGGCGATAAGCCAATACGGCGGTATCCAGCCAGGCCAGACCCTTTATTTTTACCAGCAGAACGGCGCGGCTTTATTCGTCATGTTCTGGCCCTGGGGCAACGGCCAGCAGGTCACCATCAAATCCGGCAGGAAATAACCTCAAAAACCTTCGAAACAGATCGTAAAAACCAAACGGGGTGGAAAAATGAAAAAATTAGTTTTGATCAGGCATGGGGAAAGTGTCTGGAATAAGGAGAACCGTTTTACCGGTTGGACTGACGTTGATCTTTCCGAAAAAGGCCGGCAGGAAGCGAAAAAAGCCGGGGAGGCGCTGAAAAAAGAAGGGTTTACTTTTGATGTGGCTTATACCTCGGTATTAAAGAGGGCTATCCGGACTTTATGGTCTGTGCTGGATGAGATGGACCTGATGTGGATACCGGTATATAATTCCTGGAGGCTCAACGAACGGCATTACGGCGGGCTGCAGGGCTTGAATAAATCGGAGATGGCTTCCAAATACGGCGAGGATCAGGTGCTGATCTGGCGCAGAAGTTATGATATCCGGCCTCCTGACCTGGAAAAGACCGACGAGCGATATCCGGGCAAGGATAAAAGATACGCGGACATGGATCCCAAAGATGTGCCGGTGGCTGAGTGTTTGAAAGACACGGTAGCCAGGTTCCTGCCATATTGGCATGAAGAGATCGCCCCGGCGATAAAATCCGGGAAAAGAGTGATCATCGCCGCCCACGGCAACAGCCTGCGCGCGCTGGTCAAATACCTGGATAATATATCCGACGAGGCTATAGTCAAGCTGAACATCCCTACAGGGTTGCCTCTGGTCTATGAGCTTGATGATAACCTTAAACCCCTTAAAAGCTATTATATCGGCGACCCGGAAGAAGTTAAAAAGGCGATGGACGCTGTGGCTAATCAGGGCAAAGCCGGGAAGTAAGTTATCTTTTAAAAGGAGGAAGGGTAATGAACAAGGTCAAAAAGATGTTGGTGGTATTGTTCGCGATGGTCTTTATTCACAATTTCACTCAAGGAGCTTGGGCAATGGATGAGAAAACAGCGGTTTTGGAAACTAACCAGGGCGTTATCGAGATAAAACTTATGCCTGAAGTCGCGCCTAAGGCCTGCGAGAATTTTATCAAGCTTGTCGAAAAAGGGTATTACAACGGTTTGATCTTTCACCGGGTGATCAAGAAATTCATGATCCAGGGCGGAGACCCTACCGGCACAGGCATGGGCGGGGAATCGGTCTGGGGCAGCGCTTTCGAGGATGAGGTCAGCCCTAACGTTTCTTTTGACAAGCCGGGTATACTGGCAATGGCCAACGCCGGCCCGAATACCAACGGCAGCCAGTTCTTTATCACCACTGTCCCGACCCCGTGGCTGAATATGCGCCATACCATTTTCGGCGAGGTGGTCAAGGGTTATGACGTGGTCGAGAAGATCGAGAATACCAAGACCGGTTCCGGGGATAAACCCGTGTCAGTCCAGAAAATAGTGAAAGCGTATATAAAATAATAGTTAGGGACGGTTCTCGACTACGCTTAAAAGTGTCCCCAGGGGACAGTTCTAACCGTGGATGAGAACCGTCCCTGTAAATTTTAGTTGACAAAATAAGTTACGTAAGGTATACTTCGCATAGTTTGGTATTAGTAAAGAAGGTGTAGAAGTCAGGACCGTGAGGGATGGATATCTAACCTCGCGGTTTTTTGGTTTCTACAGGCATTTGCTAAAATAAAAGTTGAAAGGAGGTAACAAGTTCATGGCAAAAGGTAAAGTAAAGTGGTTCTCAAATCAGAAGGGTTATGGGTTTATTACTCCTGAGTCGGGTGCTGACGTGTTCGTTCATTTCAGCGCTGTTCAGGGTGATGGCTATAAATCTTTAGAGGAGGGCGCGGAGGTTGAGTTCGAAGTCGAAAAAGGCGCCAAAGGTGAGCAGGCCGTTAATGTAAGAAAGATATAATCCTGAAATAACAATAGAGAAGCCCGGCAGTAAAATGCCGGGCTTTTTTATTTCTATGGCATTTTTAGTTTTTATTGTAAAATAAGCCATGCCTAAAAAACGCATTCCTATATTACTGCCGTTTATTATCCTATCCATAAGTTTTCTCGCTCAAGCCCGGCCTGTCTGCGCGGAGGATGACGCCTCTGCCGCCGGCCTGAAAAAAGCGGTCTACTCCTGCAATAACGCCGAATTCTCCAGGGCTATCGCTTATTATAAGAAAGCCGCGGCTAATAACGATCCTGAGGCTTATCTTAACCTGGCGGTGATATTCAAGGACCTGGGCCATTACGAGCCGGGCATCGGCATTTTAAAAAAAGGATTATCAAGATTCCCCGCGGATACGCGCATGCGCTCGCTTTTGGCCAGGTTGTATTACCTGAGCAACCGCCTGGACCAGTCGATCGCCATACTGAACAGGATAATCCGGACCGCTCCGGACGACCTGGAGACCGTGATCATTCTGGGGCTGTGTTACGCCGCCCAAGGCGATGACGCCCAGGCAGAGAGGTTTTATGAAAAGGCGCTGCTGCTGGATAAGAATAACGTCATAGCCAGGATATCCCTGGCCGATCTTTATTATCGCCGGGAAAAGCTTGCCGAGTCAGCCGAGGAATACCGCAAGATCAGCATAATCGATTCCAGCATCCAGAGGATCTACCGGGTCTGGGGGGAGATATTGTTCAGGATCGGTAAATTCAAAGAGGCCTTTAAAGTTTATGAGAAATTGAGCTCCCAGGAACCTCAGGATAAATCCATAGAGGAAAGGATTGACCTGATCAGGGAAAAACTGGGCAAGGAATTTTTCGCCCAGGAAAAGGCCAGGAGGGTGGAGGCTAAGATTAAAAAGAAAGTGATGGTCAGGCCGGCGTTGGCCGTTAAGGATATGGTTTTCGTAAAGGTTGGCCTGATCCAGACCGAAGGTCCGGTGGAGTTTAAATGTTCCGGAGGTTTTGAGGTAATTTCAGGCGCCGGAAAAATGATCCTGGCCGCTGGAGAAGAAGACCGGACTTACGATATTACCAGGAACAGCGAGGATAAAATCGTCATTTCCACCCAGGATAAAAGCGACCTGGTATCGGACAGCCGCGTATTTATCCGGGTATTGAAACCTGAGGCCACGCTGACTTTGTTCAATGTGAAATACGGCCGGGATAATTTCTGGTCAAGTGAGGCTGACCGTTCTTACCGCGGGCAGATAGAAGTGAAGACCATTCCTGAAGGTTTGAGTGTTATTAACAAGGTCAGCCTTGAAGAATACCTTTACAGCGTAGTCCCGTCCGAGATGCCGGCAAGCTGGCCGAAAGAGGCGCTCAAGGCCCAGGCGATCGCCGCCCGTTCCGAGGCGCTGGCCAAGCTGGGCAGGCATAAAGATGAAGGGTTTGATTTCTGCCCGGAGGTGCACTGCCAGGTTTATTCCGGGGTGGAGAACGAATCCCCCAATACCAACCAGGTAGTGGATGAGACCAGGGGGTTGTTCCTTACTTATAAAGGTAAACCGGTGGACGCCATTTATTCCAGCTGCTGCGGCGGCAATACCCAGGATAATATATTCGGCAATAAAGAGGATTTTCCGTATCTAAGCGGGGTAATGGATTCGCTGGTTGATCAAGGGGTCACATTCCCGTTATCAGCGTATGAACTGGATAGCTGGTTGAAGAAACCGGCGAAAGGCCTGCTTTGCGATATTCCCGAATACGCGGCGAATGTCAATTTCCGCTGGGTGAGGATCTACACTCCTGAAGATATCAAACGGATGCTGGCCGCGCTTGCCCCGGGATTAGGCGAGGTCAGGAATATCACGGTGATAAAACGGAATAAATTCGGGCATATCGATATACTCAAGATAAAAGGAAGCAAGTCTTCATATCTTCTTAAACGGGAATCGAATATCCGCAAGAACCTGGGCGGCCTGCGCAGCACGGTTTTTAAGGTTGAGACAGAATACGGCAAAGATAAAAAGCCCCAGCAGTTCGTGATATACGGCGCAGGCTGGGGGCACGCGGTAGGGATGTGCCAGGCAGGCAGCCGGGGCATGGCTAACCAGGGCAAGGGTTATAAAGAGATCCTCAAACATTATTTCACCGGGGTAAACCTGGAAAAGAAGTATTAAATTGTTGTAAAAACGATAAAAAAGCGATAGAATTACTTAATATTCTAAAGAAAGGCAGACCGATGAAAAAGTCCATATTAAGCTTTTTGTTTTTATCCGTGTTTTTCGGTTCAGTTGTTTACGCCCAGACAGCGAGGGTGGATAATAATGCCGGCACGCAAGCACTGCCTCCTTATTCCGGGCCTAAGGCCAGGATAGCGGTGGCTGATTTTGAGGTGAAAGCGGCCAAAGCTACCGGCGAGATCGGCACCGGCCTGAAAGAGATGCTGGTAACCGCGTTGATGAACAGCAGCCGTTTCCGCGTCCTGGAGCGCCAGGTGCTTAACGCGCTGATGAAAGAACAGGAATTAGCCGCTTCAGGCGCGGCTGAACAGGGCACTGGCCCGCAAAGAGGGCAGCTCAAGACCGCGGACCTGGTTATTACCGCGGCGGTAACCGAATTTGAGCCTAACGCCTCCGGCGGCAGCGCGGGCTTAGGCGGCGGCGCGGGCATAGGAAGAGGTTTGATCGGAGCGGCTATCGGAGGCTCGATGAAAAAGGCGCACATGGCCCTGGATATCCGCATAGTCGATACCTCGACTTCCGAAGTCCTGGCGGCTACCCGGGTCCAGGGTTCGGCGTCGGATATTTCCGGCGGACTGATGGCCGGGTTCATGGGCAGCTGGGGATTAGGCGTGGGGCTGTCAGGTTACGCCAATACCCCGATGGAAAAAGCTATCCGCGTCTGCATAATCGAGGCGGTGAATTATATCGCCCAGAGCGTGCCCGCTAATTACTTCAAATATTAAAGCCTTAATGGAAAAACCATTGTACAAGGGGAAGCTTTTGGATCTTTGGCGGAAAAAGATCAAACTCCCTAACGGCTATACCGCCTGCCTTGAGATCATCAAGCATCCGGGCGCTTCCCTGATAATCCCTTTCCTCGACAAAAACAGAATAATATTCCTAAGACAATACAGGCCGGTCATTGATTCGTATATTTATGAACTCCCGGCGGGCACGCTGGATAAAGGCGAAGACCCTCTGGCCTGCTGCCGCAGGGAGATCGTCGAAGAAACCGGGTATGCCGCGGCTAAACTCAAAAGATTAGGTTTTATTTACCCTGTGCCGGGTTATTCCACCGAGAAAATAACCATTTACAAGGCCGAAGGCCTGAAAAAAACAGCCAGGAATATTCAGAAGGATGAGGTTATCCGCGGTCTTGTGTTCACTAAAAGCCGGGTCAGCCGCTTATTCAAGGCTGGGAAAATAGTGGACGCCAAGACCATCGCCGCTCTGGCCATGTGCGGCTGGCTGTAAAACAGTCTGATAGTTTATGCGCATCGTAAGATTCAAGTATCGAGGCGAAGAAAACTGGGGCATAGCGCAGTCTGATTCGATCCGGCTGCTGAAAAACCCGCCTTTTTCCTCGATCAAGCTTTCTTCCCGAAAGATCCCCTTCAAAAAAGTAAAATTACTTCCTCCGGCAACGCCGTCCAAGATAATCCTGGCGGGGTTGAATTACCGCGACCACGCCAAAGAACTGAATATGCGCCTTCCCGCAGAACCGGTTATTTTCCTTAAACCCGTATCATCCTTGATCGCTTCCGGCGAAAAAATAATTTATCCGTCTATGGCTAAAAGGCTGGATTATGAGGCTGAACTTGCCCTGGTGATCAAAAAGAAAGCCCGTAATATTACCCGGTCCGCTGTTGATAAATATATCCTGGGGTATACCTGCCTTAATGATGTTACAGCCCGCGACCTGCAGAAAAAGGACGGCCAGTGGACCAGGGCCAAGTCTTTTGATACCTTTTGCCCGGCAGGGCCGTGGCTGGAGACGGAGTTCGATCCGAAAAACGCCGGGATAAGTTCACGCCTGAACGGGGAATTAAAGCAGGATTCGAACACCGCTAATTTTATTTTCAGCCTGCGGTATCTGGTCTCGTTCATCTCGAAGATAATGACGCTTTATCCCGGGGATATTATATCCACCGGAACTCCGCCGGGAGTCGGGCCGATGCGTCCCGGGGATACGATCGAGGTGGAAATAGAGGGGATCGGAAAACTTTCTAATCGCGTATTTTAATACTCCTGTTCCATGCGGTTGAAGAGGTGGCCAGGGTTTACATAGATAAACTTTATAACAAGGAGGTGGGTATGTTGGGTATTGAAGACCCGGGAGTATGGTTAGCGTACCTGTTGTGCCTGTTATGCGTGGTGATTTGCGTCGTTTACGGCGCGGTGAACTGGAACAAAGGCGATGAGCCGGTTTACCCGGAGGATGTGAAATGGGTAAAGGACGAAGAACAGGCAAAAGAGGAACTATAACCCGGAGGAAGAATGGATAACATATTTATCCTTACGCTGGTCGTCAGCGCGTACCTGTTTATGATCGGCTATCTTGGTTATTACGGCTACCGTAAGACCAAGAACGCCACGGATTACCTGGTGGCCGGAAGGAACACGCATCCTTTTGTCATGGCTATTTCTTACGGCGCCACTTTTATCAGCACCTCGGCGATAGTGGGTTTCGGCGGGGCGGCCGCGGTTTTCGGGATGGGGCTTTTGTGGCTGACCTTCCTGAACATCGGCGTGGGTATCATTATCGCGTTTATTGTTTTCGGTAAACGCACCAGGAAGATCGGGCATAACCTTGACGTTCATACGTTCCCGGAACTGCTGGGCAAGAGGTTTAAGTCCAGCTTTATCCAGGGTTTCGGCGGGCTGATCATTTTTTTATTCATGCCTCTTTATTCGGCGGCAGTGCTGATCGGCGCGGCGCGTTTTCTGGAAACCACGTTCCCTACTTATATAAACTACAGCGTGGCCCTTTTTATATATACCCTGATCATTCTGGCGTATGTTCTGGCAGGCGGGTTAAAAGGGGTCATGTACACGGATGCCTTGCAGGGAACTATCATGTTCGTGGGCATGGCTGTATTGTTGGTTTTTACTTACTTGAAGTTGGGCGGAGTGACTGTGGCGCATCAGGCGCTGGGAGCTATGGCGGATAAAGTTCCGGCTAATCTCGCCGCTATCGGCCATCTGGGCTGGACTAAGATGCCGGCTTTGGGCTCGAATTTATGGTGGACGCTGGTTTCGACAATAGTTATGGGCGTGGGAATAGGGGTGCTTGCTCAGCCGCAGCTGGCCGTAAGGTTCATGACCGTAAAGAGCAATAAAGAGCTCAACCGCGGCGTCCTGGTCGGCGGGATATTCATCTTGTGCATGACCGGCGTGGCTTTTGTGGTCGGCGCGCTTTCCAATGTGTATTTCATGAACAATCCCCAGTTCGCTAAGATCTCTATCGCGGTTGCCGGGGGGAACATGGATAAGATCATTCCCGCGTATATAAACAGCGCTATGCCTTCCTGGTTCGTGTACCTGTTCATGCTCACGCTTTTGTCCGCGGCAATGTCCACTTCCAGTTCGCAGTTCCATACTCTGGGAACAGCTATCGGCCGGGATTTTTTTGAGAAAGGTATATTAGCCGGCAAGAATTTCAAGTATACCGTGGGGATCACTAAGATCGGCATAATATTCGGCGTGCTGGCTACGGTGACTTTAGGGTATAAACTCCCGGATAATATTATCGCCATCGCCACCGCGCTCTTCTTCGGTTTGTGCGCGAACACCTTCCTGCCCGCTTACGGCGGAGCTCTTTTTTGGAAGGGGATGACTAAAACAGGGGCAATAGCCAGTATGCTGACAGGATTTTTGGGCACCGCGTTCTGGATACTGTTCATCCATCAGAAAGAAGCGGCGGCTATAGGCCTGTGCAAGTTCATTTTTAATAAACCCTGTCTGGCTGGTTTTCCCTGGACAGTGGTTGATCCGATAGTGGCGATCCTGCCGGTTTCCTTGCTGACAGCGGTGCTGGTGAGTTTGTTTACCCGGAAACTGCCCAAGGATCACGTGGAGAATTGCTTTAAACATATATAGAAAGGAGTATTCTATGTTCAGGAAACTTTTTATAGCGGCGGCCGCTCTGTTGATCGCGGCGTTCTTATCCTCAGCCAGCGCCTTCGCCCAGGTGAATTTCAAGGGCGGGGTAGCCGAGAGGATGCGCCATGAATACTGGTCGAATAACTGGGATATGGAGAACCATCATTATGACAAAGGCGACCGCAACTATTTCCGGCTGAAGACCAGTTTCTGGGGCCAGGCGGATTATGAGAATTTAGGCCTCTATGCCAAGATGACCAATGAAAACAAGGCGTATACTTTTTACGGCGGGTCAGCGGATAAGAAGTACCATTACGATATTGACGAGGTGGTCTTTGATAATCTCTATCTGGATTTGAATAAACCCATGGATTTGCCGGTAAGTATCCGCATGGGCAGGCAGGATTTCCTCGGGCCCACCGGTTACGGCGAGGGATTCTTGATCGCCGACGGGACGCCTATGGACGGTTCCAGGACATATTATTTCAACGCCCTGAAAACCAGCTGGACGGTAAACGAGCGGAATACCCTGGATTTTATTTATATCAATAACCCCAGGAGCGATATTTATCTGCCGGTGATCAATAAGAGCAAACCGACCACGCAGTTGAATTATACCGACGAACAGGCGTATGTCTTTTACCTGAAGAACAAAGGGATAAAGAACCTGTGCCTGGAGCCTTATTATATCTACAAGACCGAAGGCTATACCGGCGGTTCGGGCCTGCAGGCGCAGAGAGGCTACATAAATACGCTCGGCGCTTTCGGTAAATATAACCTGGATCCCTGGACATTGCGGGCTCAGCTCGCCGACCAGTTCGGCAAATACGGCGACAACGACCGCTTTGGATTAGGCGGTTACGCGTTTGTGGACCGTGATTTTAAAGAGACAGTATGGTCCCCCGGGGTCACCGCGGGCGTGGTTTATCTTTCCGGAGACGACAAAAAGACCGATAAGAACGAAGGATGGGACCCGCTGTTTTCCCGTTATCCCTGGTTTTCCGAATTGTACCAGTCGGCTTTCACCGGTGAATCCGGACCGGCTTACTGGACCAACCTGCAGATGTACAGGTTGGGCGTGAGCGCCAATCCGGCGAAGAAGATGAAATTGAGCTTCTTCTATAATTTTCTGCGGGCGAACGAGACTATCCCGGCAAGTTCCACATATTCATATTCCGGCAAAGGCAAGGACAGGGGGCATCTGGAACAGGCGAGGATCGATTATACCTTCAGCAAGAATGTTGCCGCTTATTTTCTGGCTGAGTATTTCCAGCCGAAAGACGTTTATACCTCAAGCGCGGATGACGCGGTATTCCTGCGCACCGAGATCCAGATCAAGTTTTAACCGGAGGGGACGGTTCCTCTTGATATAACCTTATACTATGCCGGAAGTTATAAGAAGCCATTTGTCAAAAAATAATATTAACGGAGCTGGGAATTTGCAAAATGGCTTGTTGTAACTTGATGTTGGCTAAAGGTTTGGAAGCTGAGGAACCGTCCCCTTTTTTATTGATTATTTCCCCCCGGATAGTATAATAAATACCTGTGGAAAATACCAACGTTAAGGCTAAAGATGCTAAATGATTTTTGTTTTGTGACTTTCAGCGGCTTCTTGACCGGCATTGTTCTGGTCCTGGCGCTGATAAAGCTCGCCCGGAAATATAAATTCCTGACCCCCAAGGCCATGCCTTTGGTCGGAGGCATAGCGTTCGGCGTTTCTTTTCTGGTAACCTGCCTTTTATTCTTCTTTTTTCAACGGTTATTCCCCGTCAATATCAAAGGGTTATTGTTTTCTTCCGGGATAATCCTGATCGCCGGGATCATCGACGATATCCATGAAGTATCCGTCCTTGTGAAATTCGCCTTTCAGATACTGGCGACTATCCTGATCGTGCTTTTCGGCGTAAGGACATACATTGTGGGCATAGGCGAGCCGCTAAATCTCATCATAACTTTTCTCTGGATGATCGGGATAACCAACGCCTTTAATCATTTAGACGTGGTTGACGGATTATGCGCCGGCACCGCGCTGGTGGTGAGCCTGGCTTTTTCGGCGATCGCGCTTTTGAACGGGGATATTAATAACGCGGTTTTGACTTTAGCTTTGAGCGGGGCTATTTCAGGTTTCCTGATCTTTAATTTGCCGCCGGCAAAGGTTTATATGGGCAACGCCGGAAGCCATTTTCTGGGATTCGCGATAGCCGGGATAGCTTTGTTAATAAGTTACGCGCCGATGGAGAGGAAGGCCGCTCTGCTTTCTCCTATATTTATACTCTGGCTGCCGATATTCGACACGTCGTTCTTGGTTTTTATGCGCCTGGCCAAGAAAATACTGCCTTTCAGGAAAAGCAACGATCATCTGGCTTTCCGGTTCCTGGCTTTGGGGTATTCCGGTAAAAAGGCTTTATTCGCCATGTTCGTCCTATGTTTGTTTTTTGCCCTTTGCGGGGTTTTGATCAGCCAGGCGTCTAATTTCCTGGGTTTGGTCATTGTTATTCTGGTGGCTTTTGTGAGTTTCGCTTTGATCAAAAGGATGAGTAAAGTAATTGTTAACGGATAAAGGATATAAATATTGTGAATGGTCCTGTTGAGAATAAAGTGATGTTTTTATCCGGGGATGAGGCTTTGGCCCAGGGCGCGTATGAGGCCGGGCTGAAGGTAGCCGCGTCTTATCCGGGAACGCCGGCCACGGAGATACTGGAATATCTTTCCCGTCTTGATGAAGTGAATACCCAGTGGTCGGTGAATGAGAAAGTGGCTTTTGAAGTGGCGCTGGGCGCTTCGATCGCCGGCGTGCGTTCGCTGTATTCTTCCAAGCACGTGGGGATAAATGTGGCTATGGACCCGCTGATGACCTCGGCTTATACCGGGGTAGGGGCGGGGTTTGTGGTGGTCACAGCCGATGACCCGGGGATACATTCTTCCCAGAATGAGCAGGACAACCGTTTGGTCGCCAGGGTCGCCAAGATCCCGCTGCTTGAGCCATCCAGCCCCAGCGAGTGCAAAGAATTCATCAAGCAGGCGTTCGCTATCAGCGAAGAGTTCGATACCCCGGTAATGCTGCGGATCACCACCCGGGTCGCCCATACCAAGGAGAACGTGGTTATCGGCAAAAGGCAGGAACAGGCTAAAAAAGAATTCCAGCCTGACCCGGTAAAGTACGTAATGGTCCCCCGCAACGCCTACCGTAAACATATTGAGCTGGAGAAAAAGACCGTCCGGCTTAAAGAATATTCGCAGAAAACCCCTTTAAATAAAATAGAGCTTAATGACCGCAAGACCGGTTTTGTCTGCGGCGGTGTTTCGTATCTTTACGCCAAAGAAATGTATCCCCGGGCTTCGTTCTTGAAACTGGGGATGACTTATCCTTTTCCGGATGAACTGGCAAAGGAATTCGCTAAGAAAGTCGAAGAGGTCGTGGTCATCGAGGAACTTGAGCCTTTTCTGGAGAACCATCTTCGCCTGGCCGGGATAAAGTCCAGGGCCAAGCATCCGTCGTTCAGGATCGGAGAGTTAAGGCCGGAATATATCCCGCTTATTGTCAGGGGCGAGGAAAAGATCGAACGGGAAGCCACAGAGCGTAAGCCGGCGATGTGCCCGGGATGCCCGCACCGGGCGGTTTTCTGGATCTTGAAGAAATTAAAGTGCGTGGTTACCGGCGATATCGGCTGTTATACTCTGGGGGCTTTGCCTCCTTTATCCAGCCTGCACACCTGCGTGTGTATGGGCGGCGGTATTACTTTGTTTGAGGGGTTCCGCAAGGCCGGGGTGAATAATGTCGTCGGGGTTATCGGCGATTCTACTTTCGTGCATTCCGGGATCACCGGATTGGTGAACCTGGTTTATAACAAGACCAAGGGGCTGGTGATCATCCTGGATAATTCCACTACCGCCATGACCGGCAATCAGCCGCATCCGGCTACCGGGATCACTATTAAAGGCGAGAAGACCCATAAGTTGATCATCGAGGATCTCTGCCGCAGCTGCGGGGTGGATAATGTGGACGTGATCGATCCTTTTAAAACAAAAGAACTGGAAGCGCTGGTTAAAGCCAGGCTGGCAGAGGATAAACTTTCTGTGATCATCGCCAGGTTCCCCTGCCGGTTGATCGAGCGTAACCGCGCGGCAGCTCCGGTGTATGATAAGGATAAATGCCGGAAATGCCATCTTTGTTTATCCCTGAACTGCCCGGCGATCGAAAAGCTGGAAGACGGGTTGATCAGGATAAATACTGATTTCTGTTCCGGATGCAACCTGTGCGTGGAAACCTGCAATCCCAAAGCCATAAAGATAAATGGATAAAACAAACACAGTGAACGTATTCTTTTGCGGCACCGGCGGCCAGGGCGTATTGACCGCCGCGGAGATCTGCGGCTGGGCCGCGATATTCGACGGCTTCCATGTGAAGAAATCCGAAGTGCACGGCATGGCGCAAAGAGGCGGCTCTGTGGAATCGCATCTGCGTTTCGGCAAACAGGTATTTTCCCCGTTGATCCCTATGGGCGAGGCGGATTTTCTGGTGGCTTTTTACCGCCAGGAAGGTTTGAGGCTCAAGGGTTACCTGAAACCTAAGGGAGTGGACCTGACCGATGAGTTAGAACGCGCCTCGAAAACCGTGCATGACAAAAAATATATGAATATATTCCTGCTGGGGGTGTTATCCAGACATTTATCAATAAAAGAAGAGAGCTGGCTGAAAGCTATCGAGCATGTGTTCCGCAATAAGAATCTTGAGGAAAATAAAAAGATATTCTGTATAGCAAGAGGAGCCGCGCTATGATCTGGAATGAGAAGATGGAGTGCATTAACCCCAAGGAACTGAAAAATCTGCAATACGAGCGGTTGAGGAACGTGGTCAGCTATGTTTACCGTAACTGCCCGATGTACCGGGAAAAGCTGGATAAACATGATGTCGCACCCAAGGATATAAAATCCCTCAGCGATATCAAAAAGCTTCCGTTTACTACCAAAGAAGATATGCGGGACAGTTATCCTTTCGGCCTTTTTTCAGTAGCCGGAAAAGATATCGCCGAGATCCATGTTTCCAGCGGCACCACCGGGAATCCCACGGTAGTCGGTTATACCAAAGAAGACCTGGATCTCTGGGCGGAGGTCATTGCCCGGTCGCTGGGCTGCGCCGGGGCTGAACCCGGGGATAAGATCCAGATAGCTTACGGTTATGGTTTGTTCACCGGAGGCCTGGGATTCCATTACGGATCTTTGAAGATGGGGCTGACCATTATCCCTACTTCTTCCGGTCAGACCAGAAGGCAGTTGAAGATCATGAATGATTTCAAGCCGCGGATACTGGCTTGCACGCCCAGTTACGCGTTATATATGGTTGATGAGGCGCGGGAAATGGGGCTGCAGCCGAGGAACAGCAGCTGGGAGATCGGTATCTTCGGCGCTGAGCCGTGGAGCGAGCCCATGCGCAAGGAGATTGAGAATACCTGGAATATGCTGGCTACAGACGTGTACGGTCTTTCCGAGATCATCGGTCCGGGCGTGGCCCAGGAGTGCACGCATAAGAACGGCCTGCATGTATTTTGGGACGTGTTTTACCCTGAGGTGATCGATCCCAAGACCGGGGAAGATGTCAAAGAAGGCGGTAAAGGCGAACTGGTGATTACCACGCTTACTAAAAAAGGTCTGCCTCTTTTAAGATACCGGACGCGCGACATTGTCAGCATAAAATACGAGAAATGCGCTTGCGGCAGGACTTCTCCCAGGATCAGCAAGATCATGGGCAGGACCGACGATATGATAATCGTGCGCGGCATTAATGTTTTCCCGTCGCAGATAGAGCACGTGCTTTTGAATATTGAAGGGACCCAGCCGCATTACCAGCTGGTGGTTGACAGGAAATCCGGCGGCATGGATGAGCTGGAGGTCCTGGTCGAGGTCGAGGAAAAAATATTCTCCGATGAGATAAAGAAACTGCGGGAGCTTGAGGAAAAGATCCGGGAGAGCATTGAGAATAATCTCGGGGTTTCGGTCAAGGTCAAGCTGGTTGAGCCCAAGACCATCGCCCGCAGCGAGGGCAAAGCCAAGCGCGTCGTCGACAAAAGAGTCCTGTAGACGTTGTAGCTAACTAGCTGGTAAATATACGTTTACAAATAAATGTTTTATGCGGCAAATTGTAATAAAATTGAGCGATATAACATTTAATTGTAATCGTTTGTGAGGTTTAGGTTTACGTACAACGTCTACGAAGAGGAGGGTTAGATGAAGATCACGCAATTATCGGTTTTTTTGGAGAACAGGAAGGGCCGGCTTTTCGATGTCTGCCTGCTCTTGGGCAAGAATGATATCAATATCCGCGCGCTTACGGTAGCGGAGAGCGAGGAGTTCGGCATACTGCGGATCGTGGTGGATAAACCCGATGACGCGGCGGCTTTACTCAAGAAGAACGGTTTTATCGCCAGCCTCACGGATATTGTGGCGGTGGAAGTGGATGATGAGCCGGGCGGGCTTACCAAAATACTGAAAGTGCTTGCCGCTAAGAATATAAATGTGGAATATATGTACGGTTTTGTGGAAAGGTCTTCGCAGAAGGCGATACTGGTCTTCAGGTTCGAGGATCCGGACGCGGCGATCGTATTATTGAGGGAAAATAAGATCAATATCGTGGGCAAAAAGGATATAGGAGATCTTTAAAATGCAGGTTGCTTACTGGGATAAGAAAGTCGAGACCCTGGACCGGGAGTCTTTGAAAAAACTGCAGCTCAAACGCCTGAAAGAGATCGTCAAATACGCGTTGAAAACCCCTTTCTATAAAAACCGCCTGAAAAAAGCCGGGATAACCTCAGCCGGCGATATAAAGAACTGGGATGATTTCAAGAGGATACCTTTTACCACCAAGGATGACCTGCGCGAATGTTACCCTAACGGCCTTTTGGCCGTGGATATGGAGGATGTGGTCAGGCTGCATACTTCCAGCGGAACAACCGGGGTGCCTACTGTTATTTATCATACCCGCAAGGACCTGGAGCATTGGACCGACCTGGTCGCCCGTTCCATAATCGCCACCGGCGCGGATAAAAAAGATGTTTTCCAGAATATGATGACCTACGGGATGTTCACCGGAGGCCTGGGCCTGCATTACGGCGCGGAAAAAGTGGGGATGACCATTATTCCCATCGGCGGAGGAAATACCAAACGCCAGGTCCAGTTGATGAAAGATTTCGGCACGAGCGTGGTCCACGCCACTCCCAGCTACATACTGCATATCCACTCCAAACTCCAGGAGTTCGGGGTTACCTTGAAAGACCTGAAATTAAGAAAGGCGTACCTGGGCGCTGAGCCTTATTCGGAGAATACCCGCAAAAAGGTCGAAGAGCTTTACGGGATAGATGTTTATAATTCTTACGGTTTGAGCGAGATGAACGGCCCGGGAGTGGGATTTGAATGCGTGCATAAATGCGGGATGCATGTCTGGGAAGACGCTTATATAATGGAGATCATCGATCCGAAAAGCGGAAATCCCCTGGCTGATGAAAAAGAAGGCGAAGTCGTCTTTACCAACCTGACGCGCACAGCCACGCCTCTTTTAAGGTACCGCACCCGGGATATCGCCTGCGTCTTGAAAAGCAACTGCCCGTGCAAGCGCAGCCACCGCCGGCTTTCCCGGATCACCGGAAGGACCGACGATATGATGATCGTCAACGGGGTCAATGTGTATCCGTCGCAGATCGAAGAGGTGATCATGCGCATACCCCAGGTCGGGACCAATTACCAGATCCACCTGGAAAAAGAAGGGACCCTGGATAAGCTGATCGTGAAGGTGGAGATATATTCCAAGATGTTCAAAGGCGACCTGTCGGAGATCGACAACCTTAAGGCGAAGATCAAGGATGACCTGCGCGCTTCCATTGTCATTCATCCTGTGGTGGAACTGCATGAACCGGGAAGCCTGCCGGTATTCGAGGGCAAGGCCAAGCGGGTAGTGGATAACCGCGTGAAATTATAAGATTTAAATGGTAAAATAAACTAGATCCTTCAGGGCATCTGCCCTTCAGGATCAAATTTTTCTTCTATAGTAACGTTTGGAAAAATTTGAGGAGAAACTAATATGCCTAAGGAACTGAATGTATTCGTGGAGAACAGGCCGGGCCGCCTGCGCTCCGTGGCCCAGGTGCTTGCGGAGAGCAAGATAAACGTGCGGACTATGACCCTGCAGGACCGGGGGGAATACGGTTTGATGAAGCTCATCGTGAATAATCCCGACCAGGCTTACCTGGCGCTGGCGGATAAAGGTTTTGCCTGCGCCCTAAAAGAGATCCTGGCTATTTCCATCAAGGATAAACCGGGCAGTTTCCTGAAGCTGACCGAGATATTCACCGATAATAAGGTCAATGTCCTGGACGCGTATGGTTTTGTCATCGAATCCAGCAAAAGCGCGGTTTTCTGCATCGAGGTAAAAGAACCGGCGGCGATAAAGAAGGTATTGAAGAAGAACGGTTTTGATGTCCTGGAAGAAGAGCTTTACGAATTCTGATGATCATCGATATACATACTCATGTCTGGCCGGAAAAAGTTTCGCTCAAGGCCAGGGAAAGCCTGGAAGCGTTCTTCAAGCTTAAGGCGGCAGCTGATCCTACCGTTGACAATCTTGTCCGGTTCATGGATAAGAATAAGGTGGATATAAGCGTTGTTTGCGCTGTGGCCTCCAGGCCGGAGCAGGTGAAGTCGATCAATGACTGGGCGTTCAGCATAAGGTCGGACAGGGTAAAAGTTTTCGCCTCGCTGCATCCGGATTACCCTGATTGGTCTTCTGAGATGGACAGGATCCGGGCCTGCGCTGACGGGATAAAATTCCAGCCGGAATTCCAGAACTTTTATGTGGACCAGGAAAATGTTTATCCCATATATGAGAAAGCGCAGAAATCCGGGCTGCCGATCCTCTTCCACTGCGGAATGGAACTTTCCGGCACAATGTTGGTGCGTTCCGCGCCGGACCGGGTGCTTAAAGTGCGGAATGATTTTCCCAAGTTGAAAATGGTGGCCGCGCATTTCGGCGGATTCCAGCTTTGGGATGAAGTCAAAAAGTACCTGCTGGGAAAAGATATTTACTTGGATACGGCTTTCTTTTTCGACTACCTGAAAAAAGACGAGGTCAAAAAATTATTGCTGGCGCACAGCCCGGACCGTCTGCTTTTCGGTTCGGATTTTCCGCTTACCGACCCGGCAAAAGACATTGAGTTTATCAGGAACCTGGATATCCCTCAGGGCTTGAAAGAGAAGATCCTTTATACTAACGCCAAAACCCTGCTCGGCCTTTAAATCAAGACCCGGTCTTGAAACGTCATGGGGCGTAAAGGTTTAGAAGACTGGGTCTTGAGACGAAGGGGCTATAAACTAAAAAAGCCCTGATTACAGGGCTTTTTTACGAGGCGATAATCCTCAAGTACCGCTTGCGCTATCGGCAAACCTCCTGAAAAAGGTTTTTAAATTTCTACTAAGAATATGCCACACCAATAAAAAAAATCAAGGGCTTAACGCGTTTTTTCTGAAAACGTTTGCGGAGGATAAGGAGAATATGCCAGGATCAGGATTAAAAGAGCATTGCCGTGATATCAGCCAGGCTGACAAATGGGAACGGGTTGGTTTTTCCCGAAGGGCGGGGATAGTTGTCCCGTTATTCTCGGTTTATTCCGCCAAAAGCTGCGGCGTAGGCGAGCTCGCTGACTTGAAACTTCTGGTTGACTGGGCTAAAAAGTCCGGCAATTCGATAATCCAGCTTTTACCGATGAACGAGGTTGGCCCGGTCTGCTGCCCGTATGATTCGATCAGTTCTTTCGCCCTTGAACCGCTATATCTTTCCCTGCGCCTTATTCCCGGGGCGCGCAAGGAAAATATCCTGAGGGAGTTGGAACAATTAAGGATCGATTTTCCGGCCAAAGGCCGGGTCGATTACCGGATCAAAACGGAAAAGATCAAAATCCTGAAAAAAATATTCGCCCAGACTTCAAAAGCGGGGTTTGACGGTTTGGCCGCTTTTTGCCGGGAAAATTCCTTCTGGCTGGAGGATTTCGCGCTGTTCAAGGCGCTCAAGGATTTCCATGAAGGCAAGGCCTGGTGGGATTGGCCTCAAGATTACCGCGACCGCGAATCCCAGGCGCTGGTTGGTTTCGCGAAAAGCCATGAAGATGAATTAAAATTCGAGAAATGGCTGCAATGGCAGCTTTATCAGCAGTTTAAAACAGCCAAGGATTACGCGGCCGGCCAGGGTGTCTTGATCAAAGGAGACCTGCCTATATTAGTCTCCAGGGATTCCGCGGATGTCTGGGCGCACGCCGGATTATTCAAACTGGAATTGGACGCCGGCGCTCCGCCGGATATGTATTGCGCAAAAGGCCAACGCTGGGGCACGCCGACTTATAACTGGGAGAGGATATTCAGCCAGGACGGGCAGTACCTTAAGGATAAATTGCGCTACGCCGAGAATTTCTACGATATCCTGCGCATCGACCATGTGGTGGGCTTGTTCCGCATCTGGAGTATTCCGGTGAATGAGCCGCAGGAGAATAAAGGCTTACACGGTTTCTTCGATCCTTGCGACGAGCATAAATGGTCCGGGCACGGCAGGCGGATCCTGGATTTTATCCTGCGGAACACCCGGATGCTTCTTTGCGCCGAAGACCTGGGGGTAATACCCTGGTCCTGCACGGCGGCCCTTAAAGAAATGGGCATACCCGGTAATGAGGTGCAGCGCTGGGTCAAAGACTGGCAGGTAAGGCACGACTTTATCGCCCCCGCGGAATACCGTTTGTTTTCCGTGTCCATGCTTTCCACGCACGATACCACTAATTGGCCGGGATGGTGGGAGAATGAAGCCGGGACCATTGATGAGGGGCTCTTCGCCAGAAAATGCGCTGACAGATGTATTGATATCGCTCAGGTGAAAGATAAGCTCTTCGATCCATGCCTTTCCGGTCGCGGACGCTTAAGATGGCGGGAAAACATTAATTGCGTTGATACTCTGGTGTACATCCTGGGCAGGCGCAGGGAAGAGGTCATGGATTTTATAGATCTTTACGAGAACAGCTTTCATGAAAAGGAAAAACTCTGGTTCCATCTGGGGCTGGAAGGCGCGACGCGCGAAAAATGCGATCCGCTCATCCTCAAGCGGGTGCTCGAGATGAACCTGGGGACCAATTCGGTATTTTGCGTAAATCTGCTCAATGACCTGGTTTATCTTTCCGGGATATTCAGCCAGGACCCTTACCAGAGCAGGATCAATACCCCGGGAACAGTCAGCCCGGAGAATTGGTCTTTGGCCCTGCCTGTTTCCTTGGAGGAATTGCTTAAAAACGGGCTGGCCGCCGAGATCAAGAAAATGGTTGAGGGCTCCGGCAGATGTTGATATAATTGCATAGGAATGACCCCTCACGTTCGTTCGGGGTTAAATTTTCGCTGCTGGCGCAGTTTTTATAGGAAAGACACCTCGTCCGAAGGATCGGACTCGGTGTTAAATGTTCGCTCTGGCGTAGGTTGAAAGAGGAGAGACCCCTCGCATTCGCTCGGGGTCAAATTCTCGCTGCTGGCGCAGCTCAAATTTGAGGAGTTGTCATGGAAAAAACCAAATTCATGTTAAGCGAAAAAGATATCCCGCAGCAATGGTATAACGTGGCCGCGGACCTGCCTTTTGAACTTCCGCCGCCGATACATCCCGGGACCAAAAAACCCTTAAATCCGTCGGACCTGGCCCCGATATTCCCGATGAGCCTGATCAAACAGGAAATGAGCAGGGATAAATGGATCGATATCCCGGATGAGGTGAGGCAGGTTTACGGTATCTGGAGGCCTACCCCGCTTAAAAGGGCGGTCCGGCTGGAAAAGGCGTTAAAGACAAAATGCCGCATTTATTATAAAGACGAAAGCGTTTCTCCGGCGGGAAGCCATAAGCCCAATACCGCGGTCCCCCAGGCGTATTATAATAAAAAAGAAGGGGTTAAATGCCTGTGCACTGAGACCGGGGCAGGGCAGTGGGGCAGCGCGTTGAGTTTTGCCTGCCATATGTTTGGTTTGAAATGCCGGGTTTATATGGTCAAGGTGAGTTATCACCAGAAGCCTTTCCGCAAATCATTGATGCATATCTGGGGATCGGAAGTTATCCCGTCTCCTTCCGAGCTTACTGAAAGCGGAAAGATGGTCCTGAAGCAGGATCCGCATTGCCAGGGAAGTTTGGGGATCGCCATATCTGAAGCGGTAGAGGACGCGGTAAAAAGCAAGAACACCCATTACGCGCTGGGAAGCGTGCTTAACCATGTTTTACTGCATCAGACAGTTATCGGCCTGGAAACAAAATTGCAGCTCAAGCTGGCCGGCGAGAAACCGGATTATCTGCTTGCCTGCGTCGGAGGGGGAAGCAATTTCGGAGGGTTCGCTTTTCCGTTCGTCAAGGACCGGCTGAAGAATGATAATTTGCATATAATCGCGGTTGAGCCTACCGCCTGTCCCAGCTTGACCAAAGGACTGTACGCTTATGATTTCGGGGATATCGCCTGTTTGACCCCGCTGTTAAAGATGTGCACCCTGGGGTATAAATTCATTCCCGCGGGCATCCACGCCGGAGGCTTGCGTTATCACGGTATGGCACCCATGGTCAGCGCGCTTTTCGCGAAAAAGATCATTGAGGCTGTTGCCGTTGAACAGTTAGGCATATTCAAAGCCGCGCTTTTATTCGCCGAAACCGAAGGGACTATCCCCGCTCCGGAAACAGCGCACGCGATCAAGGCGGCGATCGACGTGGCTCAGCGCGAGAAAAAATCCAAGTGTATCGTTTTTAATTTCAGCGGACACGGTTTGCTGGATCTGGGCTCATATGATAAATTTATGGCCGGGGAACTTTCGAATTACGCCCACCCGGTAAGCGAAGTCAGAAAGGCGCTGAAAGAACTGCCTAAATTATAGAGATCGATATGGATAAAGAATTGCTGGTAGTCGGCGACCGGGTTTTGATCATCCCGGACAACGACGCGGATAAGACAGATACGGGTTTGTACCTGCCTCAGGGGGTTAAGGAAAAAGAAAAGGTCCAGGCCGGGACGGTATTCAAGACCGGCCCTGGCTATCCCATGCCTGACCCGGCTGAGCTGGAGATAGAACCCTGGCAGTCGACGAAGTTGGACGGTAAATATTTCCCGCTGCAGGCTAAGGCCGGGGACTACTGCATTTTCCTGAGGAATGCCGGGATCGAAGTGGATTTTGAGGGGAAAAAATACATAATAGTCCCGCATTCGGCTATTTTGGTCATCCTGCGCAATAATTTTTGAGGATCCTGCCGGTTTTCCGGTCCTGCCTATTTAAGACTATGCCTGAAAAGATCAACCTGCTTTATGTAATTACCAAACTGGAACTGGGCGGAGCGCAAAAGCACGCCCTGGACCTTTGCCGTCATCTGGACCAGGAAAGATTCAATGTTTTCCTCTTTACCGCCGCAGGGGGCATCCTGCTTCAAGACAGCCTTTCGATAAAAGGCCTTAATGTCAAACAGTCGGTTTATCTCGAGCGGAGAATAAACCCGGTCAAAGACTTCCTGGCGGTTCTCGAGTTATACTCTTTCATCCGCAGGAACAATATCCATATCGCGCATACCCACAGCTCAAAGGCCGGCGTCGTCGGAAGGATCGCGGCCAGGCTGGCCGGGGTAAAAATAGTGATACATACCGCGCATGGATGGTCTTTTAACGATTTTCAGCGTTGTTTAGCGTCGAAGATGTTCATTTGGCTTGAGCGTTTCTGCGCTTTGCTTACCGATAAGATCATTGTGGTTTCGCGGGCGGATATGCGCAAGGGGCTGGAGAATCGTATAGGTTATCCGGAAAAATACAGCTTGATCCGCTACGGAATCGATATCCCGGTGTTCGCTTCGAAGGATACGGGGATAAAACAGGAATTAGGGGTTTTGGCGGATGATCCGGTAGTTGGTATGGTCGCCTGTTTTAAACCCCAGAAAAATCCCCTGGATTTTATCCGCGCCGCCGCCATGGTCCGCGGAGCGCATCCCCGGGCGCGATTTGTCCTGGTGGGCGACGGAGTACTCCGTCAGAGGATAGAAGCGCTGGCCGATGAACTGGGTTTGTCCGGTAATGTGATCCTGGCCGGCTGGCGCAGGGATATTCCGCGTTTGCTTGCGGCGTTCGATGTTTTCGCGCTTACTTCTTACTGGGAAGGCCTGCCTATCTCCGCGCTGGAGGCGATGGCCGCGTCCAAACCGGTTGTGGTTACGGATACTTCGGGCATAACTGAGATCATCCGCGATGGGGAGAACGGGTTTTTGGTAAAACCGGGCGATATCCCCAAAATGGCTGAGAAAATCTCTTTACTGCTGGATAACCGCTCCCTGCGGGAACAGATGGGGGCAAGCGCTTTAAAAAGCCTGTCCGAGGGTTTTACCACGACGGATATGTGTCAAAACACCTTTAATCTTTATTCTTCCCTGATCAAAAAAGCAATGATATAATACCAGCATGCTTTTTCAATACCTGCTTATAACTTTAATCGGTTTTTTCGTGGCTGTAACCGCGGTGACCCTGGGCCGCTGGTTTGCCCTGAAACGGAAGTTTTTGGTTTCCAAGAAGATACCTCTGGTGGGAGGGATCTCGATGGGCCTGGCTTTTTTTCTGGCCTCTTTCCTGGTTTTCTATTTTTATCCGGTAGTTCCCCCTGAAATAACCGGTATTTTATCCGGCTCCGGGGTTATATTGCTCATGGGGATCATCGATGATATCCGCGAGGTTACCGTTCCGTTCAAGGTGATATTTCAGATGATCGCCGCGAGCATAGTCATCGCCTTCGGGGTAAAGATAAACATCGGTTTTCTGCCTGAGAGCGTTGATCTGGCGATAACCGTTATCTGGATATTCGTGATCACCAACGCCTTTAACCTGCTGGACGTTACAGACGGACTGTCCGCGGGAACAGCGTTTTTGGCGGGTATATCTTTTTTCGTGATCTCCCTGTTTACCGGCGATATCTCCGCGGGGTATTTGCTTCTTTGCTTCCTTGGGGGAGTAGCCGCGTTCCTGGTATATAATTTCCCTCCGGCAAAGGTTTATATGGGCAATGCCGGCAGTCATTTCCTGGGTTTTTTTCTGGCGGTGACCGCTATTCTCCTGCAAAGCCCGGCGCAGGGGAGTATATCCGTGTTTTTCAGCGTATTATTGATCCTGGGTTTTCCCTTATTTTTTACCTTGTTCATCATGGGTATCCAGGCGCGCAAAGGAAAGTCGATTTTCGCCAAGACTAACGAGCATCCTGCCGGACGGTTATACGCGTTGGGTTATCCTTGCCGGAAAGCCCTGTTTATCATGCTCGGATATTGTTTCCTGTTCTGCGCCGCGGGGGTGATGTTCAGCCGGGTTACTGTCCTGGCCGGTCTGGTTATTTTGATCTTATTGTCGCGTGAAATAATGTTGTTTACCGTTAAGCTGAATAAGGCGGGCAGTTGATGTCTAAGAAAAAGATAATCATCCTGGGCGCGGGTTTGAGCGGATTAAGCGCGGCCTGGCATTTGCAGAAGAAAGGGATCGATTGCTCTGTTTTTGAGGCCCAAGCCCAGGCCGGCGGTTTATGCCGTTCCAAGAAAGCGGATGGATTTACATTTGATTACTGCGGGCATCTGCTGCATTTCAAGCATGAATACGCGTTCAGGCTGGTAAAAGGCCTGCTTGGAGACAATCTCAGCCGCCATAAAAGGGATTCCCGGATCTATTTCGGGTCTAAATTCACTCCTTATCCTTTTCAGGCTAATCTTTACGGCTTGCCCGCATCAATAGTCAAAGAATGCCTCGCCGGTTTTGTTGAAAGGGGCGAGCCGGATAAGCTGCGCGGTAAAAAAGCGCTGAATTTCCGCGATTGGATAGATCTTAATTTCGGCAAAGGGATCGCCAAACATTTTATGGTCCCGTATAATACCAAATTCTGGGGCTTGCCGCCGGAGAAGATAACCTGCGAATGGCTGGATGGTTTTATCCCGGTGCCTTCGCTGGATCAGGTCATTGAGGGGGCGATAAGCCAAAGCCGGGAAGAGTTCGGTTACAACCGTCAGTTCTGGTATCCCAGAAAAGGGGGGATAAGCGCGCTGGCCGAGGCTCTTGCCGGGCAGGTAAAAAATATCTCTTTGAACAGTAAGGCCGTTGTTATCGATCCGGACAGGAAAGAGGTGGGATTTTCTTCCGGCCGCAGGGAAAAATACGGTTGTCTTATATCCACTATTCCTTTACCGGAGATCCCTGCCCTTATGAATAAAATGCCGGTTTGCGCCAGGCGGTTGTTTTCCGGGTTAAGGTGGAATTCCATATTCAACCTGAACCTGGGCATAGAAGGGATGGATTGGGGCAAAAAGCACTGGGTATATTTCCCGCAGGCTGATATAAGCTTTTTCCGCGTGGGTTTCTTCCATAATTTTTCTTCCGGGCTTGTTCCGCCCGGAAAAGGCTCGCTCTATGTGGAGTTATCGCATCACCCGGACAAGATCCCGGATACCGCTCAAACCATAGCCAGGCTTAAGAAAGACCTTAAAAAGACCGGGCTGCTGAAAGGGCGAAGCAGGATAATATGCCGGGACGTTAACCGGATAAAATACGCCTATCCGGTATACGACCGGAATTACAGCCGGGTGCGCAAAGGGATCGTGGATTTTCTCTCCGGGCGCGCGATCATACCCGCCGGGCGTTACGGGGCCTGGCGTTATCTCTCGATGGAAGGCGCTATCCTTGAAGGTAAAAGGATAGCTGATTCGGTGATCAACCATGATTGAGCAAAGATTGCGGAAAATATATTCCTGCCGCCGGCTTTTGTGGGACCTGGCGGTCAAACAGCTTAAAAGCCGTTATTCCGGCGCGCGGCTGGGGTTGTGGTGGGCGTTGATCACTCCGGTGATCCTGGCGTTGTGTATTAACTTTGTTTTTATCTCGGTTTTCAAGATAAACATGGCCAACTACACTTTTTTTGTGCTTGCCGGGATCCTGGCCTGGTTCTTTAGCGTGAATACTTTATCCGAATCCGCGGAATCTTTCCTGGTAAACGCCCAGGTGTTGAAACAAAATCTTTTTCCCAGGGAGTTCATCCCTTTATCGGTGGTCTTGACCCAGTTATTCAATTTTTTGATCGGCCTGGCGCTGCTTTTGCCTTTTTTCATCCGGTTTAATCCCGGTTCCCTGAAACTCCTGCATATGCTGATATTGCTGGTGGTCTTGCATTCTTTCTTTCTGGCCGGAGCGGCGTTCTTTTTATCCACGGTGAATATTTTTTTCCGGGACCTGTCGCATTTTCTGGGGATAGTTTTTATGGCCTGGTTCTGGGTCACCCCGGTCTTTTATTCCGAGCGCATGCTTCCGGAAGACCTCAGATGGATCTCCGGTCTTAATCCCATGGCTTATTATATCGGATGGTACCAGGATATCCTGTTCAAGGGCGTTGTCCCCGGGGCCGGGAATATGGCTTTGACCGCGGGCATCTCGGTATTTGTTTTTATGGCAGGGTACTGGTTTTTCCTGAAAAACGAGCAGAGCTTACTGAAGAAGATATGAACGTTATCGAGCTGAAAAATGTTTTTGAGAAATACCGGATCAAGTTCATCCGGGACGGCCGCGTTTCCTGGGAAGAGATCTGGGCATTGCAGGATCTGAGCCTTAATGTCGGTAAAGGCGAGGTTATCGGCGTTATCGGGCCGAACGGAGCGGGCAAGACTACGCTGCTGAAGCTGATATCCGGCATGCTTATGGCGGATAAGGGAACGGTCGATGTCCGTGGCCGGGTAGCGGTGCTGATGGAATTAGGGGCGGGATTTAACCCTGAATTCACCGGCAGGGAGAATATCAAACTTAACGCCCGGATATACGGGTTGAACGAAGAGAAGCTCGAACAGCAAATGGCGGATATTATTTCTTTCGCCGGGCTGGAGAACTTCATCGACGCGCCGATAAAAAGTTATTCCCAGGGGATGTTCATGCGCCTGGCTTTTGCCCTGGCTATATACGTCGACCCGGATATCCTGCTTATAGACGATATCCTGGCGGTCGGCGACCAGGAGGCCCAGGAAAAATGCGTTAAAAAGGTTTTCGAGTTCAAGAACGCCGGGAAGAATATCATAGTAGTAAGCCATGACCTGAATATCATCGCTAAATTATGCGACAGGGTGATACTGCTGGAAAAAGGAAAGGTCGCCGACAGCGGCCTGCCGGAAGAGGTGATCAACCGCTACCTTGAGACCGTGGGCAATCACCAGGGTATCGCCGCTCTTTCCTGGGATAAAATAAGGCTGGTTTTTAATAACGGTAAGATCATTTTGAGCCGCGCGGGTTTGCCGGTGACCGCCGGTATGGGCGGATATGTTATGTACCTCGCGGCGGGACAGAATTACTGGATCCCGTCGTTTAATCTTTCCTGGAGGATAGCCGATCGATCCCCGGAAGGCATAACCGCCGAGGGCAGGGATCCGGACGGAGCGGTCGCGCAGATCTGGAATATCGGTTTGCAGGATAACCGGGTGATCCTGCATGTGGAGTTGAAAGACCCGGCGGCGAAAGATTTCCGTTTTGACCTGGGAATGAACGCCCAGTATACGAAATGGCTGGACCGCGACGCCTTCAGCGCCTTCCCGGGATTTACCCATAAATTCAATTATCAGGACCTTAATTCCGGGGCTGAACGGATAATGTCCGTGGGATTGTCGGCTGATGACGGCAGGGTGCCGCCGGTGATCCTGCAGTCCGGGGATAAGGATACCAGCGTAAAATTATTCAATTCCGGATACGATCAGGAGGCGCGGATCGTGCAAATGTGCTCGGCCAATAATAATCTTCTGGCTATGAGCCTGGAGTTTTTGACCCCGGATGAATTTCAGGTGCGGGTGAAAGAACAAGAGGAACGGCGGGCCCTGGAGGAAGAGCAGGAACGGCAGCGGATCCTGCTGGAGCAGGAGCGGGCTAAGCAGCGGCGTATAGACGAGGCCCAGCAGGAGATCCAGAGTAATATCTTACGCCAGGAAGAAGCGCGCAACCGGCGTATCGCCGCCTGCACACTGGTTTCCGGGGATCTTTGTTTTTTCGCCGACCTGGAATCGCGGCTGCTGCGGATAAGTTACAAGGATAAGGAATTGACCGGAGTATACGGCCTTTACGCGGTATTTACCTCGCCCGGCGCTGTTTCCAACCTGAACAAGGTCGAATGGAAGTTCGACCGGGTATCTGAAACCCGCCTGAAACTCAGCGCTGATTTTGAATACATGTCGTTATTCCTGGAATTCAATTGCGCGGGGCGCAATACGATCGATATTAAGATCGATATGGAAATAACCAGGCAGACCGAACTGCTTTCCCGGAATGTCGTCCTGGAGATCGCCCGGAAATATGACAATTGGGTTACGGCTGATGAAAGCGGGGATTGGTCCGGCCAAAGGTATGTTAACGGGATCCTGCCGGTCAGGCTGAAAGACAGTATGGTGTCCGAGGTAATGATAAAACCCGGCCAGGGCGAAGAGGATGCCCCGGTTGTGCGTTTTGATTCTTATTCCGAGGATAACACGGTCCTGGGCGTGTATAAACGCGTGCGCGAGGGCAGCGAAAATATTTGCCTGAATTACGCCCCGATAATCCTGGGGAAGAAACATCGTTTCGCTCCCGGCAGGTACGAGTATTTCAAAGGCCGGATCTCCTTAGGCAGGGAAAGCGGTTTTAACGATAAACGGGTTGAGAATAAACTTATTCAACTGGATGATCACGGGTTGAAGTTTGTTTTTGAGCGGGGGAAAAGCGGCATCTTTTTAAACAATAAGGAAATTACCCGGGGTCTGGGTTTCTTTACCTCTGTCCGTTATAACGGTATATGGTATGATTCATATCAGGCTGTCTGGCGTTTGGAAGAGGCGGCTAAGGATAAAATAATAGTTTCAGGGGACTGGCCGTATGTTCCGCTTTCCCAGACATGGGAGATCAGGCTGTTGGATCCCCAGCGCGTAGCGGTGAAGATAAAAGCGCGGATCTATGAGGAAGCGGATATTGAGATGATCCAATGCAATCTTATGCTGGCGGATTTCTATAAGACCTGGTCGGCCGGCAAAGCGGGGGTAAAAGGCGATTTCCCTGATGAGTATACCGCGGATTACGATATTCTTCCTTTCCGTTTCTGGTACGGGAAAAGCCGGGATCTTGGCGCGATGGGCCCGGATCATCCGGCAGTGGCATTTATCAATATGTCCCATGATGATAAGTTCTGCGGGATCGTCGAAAATACCGATTCTTTCCAGCAGGCCAGGCTTTTGCAATACCAAAGGACCGCGGGCGCGGGTTTTGCGCCTGACGGCGATTTTTTTAACGCTGAGATCATGATCGGCTCAAATGGATAAACTGCGCAAATTCCGGGAGTACTTGAAAGAAAAGAACGCCTCCTACGCTTTTAAAAGGGCCTGGGGATATTTTCTTTTTCTGGTCAAGAAACAGGCGCTTAAGTTTTGGCCCAATTCCGAGCGTTCTATCTCCCGCGGGAAATTGAAGGTCAGCTGCGATAGTAATGGCGTTTCTATATCATATGACGGTAAACAGCTGACTTCCGGAGCCGGGCTGAACCAGGGGATAAAGACAGCCGGCCGGTGGTTTAATTCCACCGGCGCTGCCTGGCGGGTGATCGAGCAGAGGCCGGACCGCCTGAAGATCTCGGTAGCTTACCCGAAAATAGGCTTGAGCCAGTTATGGTCGGTTACCATAGAAGGGGAGTCCCGGATATCATGGAATGTGTCCCTGGAATCCAGATATCCGCGCATCATCGAAGAGATGAGGATGGTATTTTTGACCAAACCGGTTTATAAGAACTGGGTGGTTGATTATCAGCAGGGGGATTTTCCCCGTTTAGGCGAGAACTGGCGGGAGCTTTTTTTCGGCCGGAAAAAAGCCTCACTCGCCGGGGCGCGTTTCTCGGTGAACGACCTGATGCTCCCGTCTTTTGTGATCCGGACCGGTAATGAAGGGGGGCTGCTGCCGATAGTCCAGAATCCCCCGTCAGCGGACCGGTCGAATATAATCGGGTTCATGTTCGCCGGGTTGAAGATCCCGGGCAAAGACGCCGGAGCGCAGGATGTTTTCAAGGCAAGCATAGAGTTGTTCGAGAATGAGGATGCCCTGGACGGGCTCATCGAAAAAACGCGCCAGGATGAGATAAACGCCGCGAACGCGAAAACAGCGGCCCGGCCCGGGAAAATAAAGAAACTGAAGATACTTCTGGCTAATCTTCCCTGGACTAAAGACAATAAGTGGGGCGTGCGCGCCGGCTCTCGCTGGCCGCATATCAAGGATAACGCCGAAGAAGGTTTTTATCAGCCTTTTCCGTTCTTTCTGGCTTACGCCGCCAGCCTGCTTGAGCGCAATGATTATCAGGTTTTCCTGATCGACTGCCTGGCTGAAAAGATAAATCCGGAAAAGTTCTTTGAGCGGTTGTCCCGGTTCGGCCCGGACCTTTTAGTGGTTGAGACCTCCACGCCTTCATTGAACAACGACCTGGCGCTGCTTAAGAAGTTAGCGTCCAGGGATATGCGTATCTGCCTGACCGGACCGGACGTGAATATCCGCAATCCGGAGTTCCTTAACCAACACGGGTATATTGATTATTGCCTGGCGGGAGAATATGAGTTCATCCTGCTGGAATTGGTGAAAAAACTTTCCCAGGACCTGCCTCTGGACGATCTTCCGGGCTTGATCTGCGTTAAGAACGGCCAGGTAATTAATAATCTTCCCGGGCCGCTGGGCGACGTGGATACACTGCCCTGGCCGGACAGGGAAAGCCTGCCGATGCATAAATACCTGGATACGCCCGGGGGTATACCTGTGCCTTCAGTACAGATGCTCGCCTCGCGCGGCTGCCCGTTCGGCTGCGTTTTCTGCCTTTGGCCCCAGGTCATGTACAGCGGCAGCACCTACAGGGCGAGGAATGTGATCGACGTGGTTGATGAAATGGAGTACCTGGTGAAGAAAAAAGGCTTCCGCTCCGTTTATTTCGACGACGATACGTTCAATATCGGCAAGGACAGGATGATCCTCCTGAGCAGGAAGATCCAGGAACGCGGCATGGCGAATGTGCCCTGGGCGATCATGGCCAGGCCGGACCTGATGGACGAGCACGTCTTGAGCAAGATGAGAGAGGCGGGTTTAACCGCGGTAAAATACGGCCTGGAGTCAGGCTGTCAGGAGCTGGTCAATGCCTGCGGCAAGCGGATGGATCTGAGGCTGGCGGAGAAGAACATCCTTTTTACCCAGAGCCTGGGGATCCAGACGCACCTTACTTTTACCTTCGGCTTGCCCGGAGAGACTAAGGCCACGGTAAGAAGGACCATTGATTTCGCGCTGAGGATAAACCCGGCGTCGCTGCAGTTTTCCATAACTACCCCGTTCCCCGGGACAGCTTATTTCGCGCAGTTGAGCCGGAAAAAGCAGATAGTCGGGAATAACTGGGATGATTACGACGGAAACTCAAAGAGCGTGATCAGCCTGGATACTTTAAGCGCCAGGCAGTTGGAATCAGCCCGGCACAGGGCCATTCAGATATGGAACAACCGCGATAAGTCCAAAAAGCCGTTTTTGTCCCGCTGCGCGGATAAGATCCGGGGTTATTATTGTCAGGGCGGGCTTTTGTTCACCCTTAAACGGGTGAACCGCTATCTGGCGAATAAAAACTCAGCCGCGGATTCATATTTTGGCAAGGTCCTGCGCTATTGTTTTCCTGGAGGGTTGTTGTCCACCCTCAAACGCGCGGCCCGGTACCTGAAAAAAAGAAATCCGGCGTATTTGATCAGGAGCATTCGGGATAATCATCTGGAGATCATGGGTATTTTCGACGGAACCCGGGCGTTCAAGGGGCCGCATACCGTTCAGATAGACCTTACCGACCATTGCAATAATAACTGCCTGGCCTGCTGGTGCAATTCCCCGCTTTTGAGCGAAGAGAGGCGGCAGCGGCCGAAGGAGAGCCTTGACCTCAAAAGGATAAAAGACCTGATCTCGGAATTAAAAGGCATGGGTCTGGCCGAGATATATTTTTCCGGCGGCGGGGAGCCGTTCATGTACCCGGGGATACTGGAGGTGATCGGCCACGCTAAGGGGCTGGGCATAAGTTGTTCGATCAACACGAATTTCACGCTGGTCGATAAAAGGATCATCGACAGCCTGATCGAAATGAAAGTCGATCACCTTACGGTAAGCGTGTGGGCGGGCAGCGCGGATGTCTATAAGGCGCTCCATCCGAATTGCCGGGAAAACGAGTTTTACCGTATCCGGGATATGCTCACCGAACTTAACATCTGCAAGAATGAATACCCGTACGTTAAGATATACAACGTGATCTGCAACCTGAATTACGGGCAGATAAAAGAGATGATGGATTTCGCCGAACAGACCCTGTCCGATAATGTGGAATTCACCGTAGTGGATACGATGCCCGGAGCGACCGAATCGCTTATCCTCAGCGACGGCCAGAATAAAGATATTATCCGGCAGTTCGAAGAGATAAGAAATGACCCGCGTTACAGCCGCCGCGCCAAGCCCGGGATAGTCAACCTGGAGCATTTCCTGCGCAGGGTGGCTAATGAGGACGGCCGGAAAGCGGAATATGACAGTAAATTCCTGGAAGGCCTGCCTTGTTATGTCGGCTGGCTTTTCGCCAGGATCCTGCCTAACGGCGATGTTAATTCCTGTTTGAAGTCGCACCGTTTTCCCGTGGGCAATATTTACCATGACCCGTTCAAGATAATCTGGAATTCGAATAAACAGATGTACTTCCGCAAGAAGACCCTGAAGGCCGGGAAGGACGACCCGTTCTTCGCCTATATCGGCAACGACCCGCGCTGCCCCACTGGCTGTTACAAAAGCTGCGACGATATAAGCAGGAACGTAGCCATGCATAACAAGATCCGTTCCTTCGGCGGATATGAAAAACTGATCTTCCGGATTGCTGGTAAGCTCGGGATGTTCGGGAAGATATAAGGGGGAGAAATTGGTATTTAAAAAAGCCGATATATTATTGGTAGTGGCGCCTCCGTTTCTGGTGCGCATGCCGCACATAGGAATAGCCTATCTGGCCAGGTATCTCAGGTCGCAGGGGTTTGATCCCGCTGTCTGCGATCTGAGCATCGAGCTGCATAATAACGCTACCCCGGAATCGCGGCGTTTCTGGCAGGCGGATTCCCTGAACACATATTTCTGCACTGAGATAGCGGAGATGATCTACCGGAATTTCCGCCGGGAAGTAAATAAATTCGTGGATGATTTTCTGGCCAGCGACATAAAGGTCATCGGGTTTACGGTGAATATAATAAATATTTTCCTGATCAACCGCATAGCGAAGATGATCAAGGACAGGGACCCGTCCAGGTTCGTTATCCTGGGCGGGCCGGCGACATTCTTCCACCATCCCCGCGACCTGATCGCGCCCTGCCACGCGGACCTTTGCGTCATCGGCGAAGGGGAAACGGCCCTGACCAATATCCTGTTGTCCCTGCGCGCAGGCAGGAAGATCAAGCGCGCCCCGGGGATACTTTTGGGCAGGGACCTGGGCAGGCGCCAGCCCGCGCCGGCGCCGGTCATCGCCGATCTTGACGCCATACCGTTCCCCGATTATAAGGAATTTGACCTGAGTAGGTATAACCTGGATACCGGGTATCAGCCGATCCCTATTTTGATGAGCCGGGGCTGCGTCAGGCGCTGCGCCTATTGCATCGATCATTTGATGTGGCCGAAGTACCGGTTCCGTTCGCCTGCGCATATCATGGAGGAGATAGTTTATCATATCAAGAATAACAAGACCCGGGCTTTTGAGATGGTTGATCTGTGCTGCAACGGGAACTTAAAACAACTTGAGCAGTTAAGCGATATGATCATTGAGTCCGGATTAGAGTTCCCCTGGGTCAGTTACGCGATAATCCGGGACGGGATGACCGCTGAGCTTCTGGCGAAGATCAGGGGATCCGGCTGCAGCACCTTGATCTACGGGGTGGAAAACGGTTCGGACAGGATATTGCGCTTAATGGGGAAGAGTTACACCGCGGCTAAGGCCTCGGATGTGATCCGGATGACCCATGAGGCGGGGATAAAAGTGAATGTTAACCTGATCCTGGGCTTTCCCGGGGAAACCGAGGATGATTTTAACCGGACGCTGGAGTTCGTTAATCTTAACAAAGATTATATCCAGGAGGTCACCAACGTTTCCGCGTGCACGTTATTCCCGGAGGCGGACCTGGGCAGGAATAAATGGAAATACGGGGTATGTTTCAGGAAAGGGACTGATCCGATGCTTTTTACCGACGCCAACGGCGTGGACCGCTTGGAACGGCATGAACGGGTCACGCGCATGGTCGAGCAGATCAGCGCCCTGGGGCTTTCCAAGGTCCTGGTGAACAAGGCCGCCCTTAATCCCCAGGTAAAGATGATCCTTGAAAATGAGAAGAATATATAAGGTTTTAATAATCCTGTTTTTGGTTTCGGCCGCGGTTTTTATCGAAGGCTATCACTGGCTCATTAAGAAACTGCGCCGGTGGACATTATATCCGGGGGCATAGTTTTGAAGATACTTTTGATCCATCCGCATGACATATTCTCCAGCCTTGAACCCTGGACTATCCGGATAGTGAATTTCGCCCGGGAGTTTGGCGCTATGGGCCATGAGGTTAAACTGGCTTACTGCCCTCTGGACAGCGGGGATGAGAACCATCCTGTCGGGCTGGAAGGGGTAGAAGTCATCAGGTTGACCAGGAAAGCCGGGCTGGTCCCGCTTTTAAGTAACCTGCGTAAGGTTTTGGAAGCCGGGCGCTGGGCTGATCTGATCCACTTTCAGAAATGTTTTCATTATACCGCGATACCGGCTTTGTGCGCGGGATCGATCCTGAATAAGCCTTTGCATTATGACTGGGATGACTGGGAAGAGAAGATCTGGTATCATTCGAACATCCGTTCCCTGCACACAACGGTCTTTGGTAATTTTATCCGGCTGCTGGAAAGATATATTCCTCTTTGCGTGGATACGATCTCGGTTTCCAGCCGGCATTTGAGGAATATCTGCCGCGGGATCGGGGTCGCCGATGAGCGGATATTTGACGCGCCTGTGGGAGCTGACCTGGTAAAATTCAATCCGCAGCGCGGCCGCGGCAATGTCCGGGAGAAATACGGCTTGGGTTCAAAAACAGTGGTCCTGTACCTGGGGCAGTTGAACGGCTGCCAGTACGTGGAGATGTTCATCGAGGCGGCCAGGGCGGTATGCGCGGCCGATCCGGAAACTATATTCCTGGTCGTCGGGCAGGGCTATATGATGGGCTGGCTGGTCGAGTTGGCGCACAGCCTGGGGATAGCGGATAATGTTGTTTTTACCGGGCCGGTGGACCACGAGCTGATCCCGGAGTATATAGCCGCCAGCGATATCTGCGTCGCTTCTTTCGAGGATAACCAGGTAACCGTGTGCAAGAGCCCTTTAAAGATCGCGGAATATCTGGCTTCCGGAAAACCCATCGTAGCTTCCAGCGTGGGGGAGGTCCCGGAGATGGTTAACGGCGCCGGCGTATTGGTCCGGGCAGGCGATCCCAACGCCCTGGCTGAGGGGATAACCCGGCTGATCGATGATCCGGAGCTGCGTAAGGAACTGGGGATCAAAGCCCGGAAACAGGCGCAGGATAAATACAATTGGCCGAGCAGCGCGAATAATTTGATCAGGGCTTACAAAAAGTCCGGAGGGAAAAAATGATATCAGTCATCATTCCTGTTTATAATGAAAGCCATAACCTTAAAGACCTTTACCCCCGGTTGTCCGGGGTCATGGATAATTGCGGGGAGAGTTATGAGTTGATCTTCGTGGATGACAACAGCGCGGACGACAGTTATTCCGTGCTTAAAGGATTTGCCAAAAACAATGGACAGGTCAAGTTGATCCGGCTTTGCCGCAATTTCGGGCAAACGCTGGCTATTCAGGCGGGTATAGATAACGCCAAAGGGGAGCTTCTGGTGATAATGGACGCTGACCTGCAGAATGACCCGGCTGATATCCCGATGTTGCTGGCCAAGGTCAGGCAGGGGTATGACGCGGTAAGCGGCTGGCGCAAGAACAGGAAGGACCCGCTTTTTTCCAAGAAGATCCCTTCGTATATCGCCAACAAGCTGATCGGGGCCCTGTTCGGGATAAAGATCCATGACCTGGGCTGCGGACTTAAGGCTTATAAGAAAGAGGTTTTCCGGGGTTTAAGGCTTTACGGCGAGATGCACAGGCTTTTGCCGGTTTACCTGGCTATGCGCGGGGTAACTATGGCCGAGGTTGAGGTATCGCATGTTCAGCGCGGTTCAGGCAAGAGCCATTACGGCTGGACCCGGATATTCAAGGTCAGCCTGGACCTGGTGACTTTGCGGTTTTTCGATTCTTACGCCACCAAGCCGATATATTTTTTCGGCGGATTCGGATTATTCCTGATGGCCTGCGGGATGATCGCCGGCGCGGCTGTAATAATCAGGACCATCGTTTTCGGGGGGGTCTGGATAAGCCCGCTGCTCTTCATATCGCTGATGTTCTTCACCATGGGCATGATGTTGGTGCTGATGGGCCTGATAGCGGAGATCATTATAAGGATCTATTACGGATCAGGCGTTGAAGCCAACCAGCCTTATCAGATCAAAGATATTTTTCAGAAAAACGGCCACTCGGTCACATAATATGTGCGGTATCTGCGGTTTTGTGTCATCCAATAACTCTTCTTTATCCGGCGGGGATATCCTTAAAAGAATGCTCTCCTCGATCCGCCACAGGGGCCCTGATGACGAGGGCTCGCTTATCGACGGTAATTTTGTCTTCGGCGTTAAAAGGTTAAGCGTGATCGACCTGGTTTCCGGGCACCAGCCTATCCATGACGAGAAAAAGCGTTTCTGGGTCGTGTCCAACGGCGAGATCTATAATTACCGGGAATTGCGGGGCTCGCTCAGAGAAAAAGGGCATCTCTTTTATACCAATACTGATACCGAAGTAATAGTCCATTTGTTCGAGGAATACGGCCGCGATTGCGCGTCAAGGATGGAGGGGATGTTCGCTTTCGCTGTTTGGGACAGTATGGAAAAAGAGTTATTCCTCTGCCGCGACCGTTTCGGGATAAAACCATTGTATTATTCTTCTTTGCCCTCGGGGTTTGTTTTCGCTTCGGAACCCAAGGCGATACTGGAATTCCCCGGGGTCAGCCGCGAGGTCGATCTTACCAGCCTGGATGAATATTTCACCTTTGAGTATGTCCCCGCGCCGCGCTCTATATTCAAGGATATCCGTAAATTACCCGCAGCCTGCCAATTGACCTTTAAGGCCGGGGGGATAAAAATAAACAAATACTGGGATATCGATCTTAGCGTTAAAGATCATTCGATGAGCGAATCCCGGGCCACGGACGGGATCCTCGCGCTACTGACGGATTCTCTGCGGAAATATTTGAGATCGGATGTGCCGTCCGGTGTTTTCTTAAGCGGAGGGATCGATTCCGGCTTGATCGCCGCTTTAAGCTCCGGCCTGGCGCTGGGTAATGACCTTAAGACATTTTCAATAGGTTTCGAGGATGATTCATTCGATGAATCATCATATTCGCGCAGGGTGGCGCGGCTTTACCGGACCAGGCATTTTAACCAGATTTTCAACTGTCAGGACCTGATCTCGCTTGTTCCCGAAGCCGCGGGTTTTCTGGATGAGCCGCTGGCGGACGCGTCTTTCTTCCCGACCTATCTGCTTTCCCGGTTCGCTCGGAAGGATATTACCGTGGCTTTGAGCGGCGACGGGGGGGACGAACTTTTCGCCGGGTACCCCACCTATCAGGCGCATAAATTAGCCGGATATTATAACCGGGTGCCGGCTTTATTGAGGGGCCGGCTGGACAGTCTGGCCCGGATCCTGCCGGTATCGATGCGCAATTTCAGTTTTGATTTCAAGGCCAAGAAGTTTGTGTCAGCTTATTCGCTTCCGGAGGGTAAACGGCATATCGCCTGGATGGGGTCTTTTATGCCCGGGGATAAAGCCCTTCTATATACCGGATCGTTAAAGGCGGGGATACCGGACGCGGGGGCGGCTGAGCGCGTTATCAATGATTACCTTGCCGGCTGCGGCCAGGCGGAATTATTGGACAGGATGCAATACCTGGATATGAAGACTTATCTGCAGGACGATATTTTGGTCAAGACCGACAGGGCAAGCATGGCTAATTCCTTGGAAATACGTTTGCCGTATCTTGACCACCGCCTGGTGGAATTCGTTTTCAGCCTGCCGCAGCGGATGAGGCTGAAGGGGTTCGACAGTAAATACATCCTGAAAAAGGCCGCCGGGCCGTTCTTGCCCGCCGGGATACTCAACCGCCGTAAAAAAGGGTTTGGCGTGCCTATCGCTTCATGGATACGCGGGGATTTCAAGGAATTGATCCTTGATCTTCTGAATGAGGACAAGATCAGGGAACAGGGGCTTCTGGACCACGGATATGTCAGCGGGCTTTTGGGCCAGCATTTTCGGGGCAAGGCGGATAACCGCAAGAAGATATGGACTATTTTTATGTTTGAGCTATGGGCCGGCCAATATCTATAAATAAAAGCAAACCTGGGATTAACTGGGGTTTTCTATTCAGGCAGATGTGTTTTTACCGTAACATTTTCGGTATAACCGCGGCCTGGAGATCGGCGTTGAGCGCTTTAGCCTGCGCGTTCAACAGCCGGGTGTCCTGCGGGCCGATAACCGTTAATTTCCTGGTTACCGGCGAATGCAATCTCGATTGCGCTATCTGCAGTTATCGGAATAAACGGAATTCCTCCGCCGGACAAATGTCTTTAGCGCGGATCGAAGTTTTTATCGCGGCTTGCGCGAAATACAGGCCGGTGTTATTTTTCGGCGGCGGCGAACCGTTCATGCGCCGGGATATCCTTGAGATATTGGGAATGGTCAAGAAATACGGGCTTAAATGCGGGATAAACACCAACGGCACGCTTATGGACGCGCAGGCTGTAAGCGGATTAGCCGGCCTGGGCGTGGAACTTGTGGTTTTCTCATTATACGGACCGCGGCAGATACATGAAGCAGTGACCAAAGCGGCCGGAAGTTTCGACAAGACTGTCGAAAATATACGCCGGCTTTGCCGGGAAAAGTCCGGGGCTACCCGGGTTATTGTCAGCTGCACGATAAACAGATATAACGTCGGGCATTTAAACAGTATCCCGCTGATCGCCAGGGAAGCAGGCGCTGACGCGGTAAAATTCGAGCATCTGAATTTTCTGTCCCCCGGCGAATCAGGCGGCCGCGATACGGGTTTGACCGGGGCAAATACGCTTATAGAATCCGCCGAAGTATTTTCCGGCGGCTTCATCGATAAATTGATCAGCGGCCTTGAGGAAATAAAACGAACGCATAAAGGTTTTGTGATGATCAAGCCGGATCTCAGCCGGGAAGAGATCAAGTTATGGTACAGCGGTAATTTCCGCCCGGAGAGGAAATGCCTTTTTCCCTGGCATTCGCTTTTTGTCAAACCCGACGGAACAATTATTCCCTGCCAGTTCCTTCAGGACCAGGCGTTGGGCAGCGCGGATGAAGATGATCTCAAAGAGATCTTTAACGGCAGAGGGATGCGGGACTTAAGGAAAAAATTAAGATCCGGGCTTTTGCCGGAATGCGCGAGGTGCTGTAAGTTATGATATCCCGGAGATAAGTTTTATTATGGGAACGGTATTAAAAAATAAATATTGGCCGGTTATCTTGCTGGCGCTGATCATCTGTTTTCACCTGGTCAATAATTATATCTGGTCAGCCGGCAACAACGTTATTATCGGAGTTGATGTATCCAACCATCTTTATTTCCAGCTGAAGTTCCATAACTTATTCAAGGGGATAATTTCCAACTCCGCCGATACCCTGTGGCAAAAGGCGGGGGAGTTATTCCGGCTTTTCCGCGCGCCCATGCCTTTCCCGGGCTGTATATACTGGCCGAATTTTGTTTATTTCTTCTCATCCCTTTTTACTCTGGCCTTTGGCGCGGCTTTGCTGACGGTAAGGATGAGCGGTTTTGTTTATTTGGCGGTTATTTTTCTATCTATCTACGCCATCGGAAAAAAGATGGAGGGAAGGGCGGTCGGCGTGTTAGCCGCGCTCTTTGTTTCCATGTACCCGTTGATCTTTGAGAGTTCCCGGCAATACAGCCTGGACCTGCCTTTGACCGCCATAGTCTGCCTGGCTTGTTTGTTCCTTCTGCGGGCAGAGCGCTTCACTAACCTTAAATATTCCCTGCTGCTGGGATTGGCCGCGGGGATCGGAATGTTGATCAAAGGCCAATTTCTTATTTTTATGGCGGCGCCTTTGACCGCGGCATTAGGCGGTTATTTTTTTGCCGGCAGCCGCCGCGGAATAAATAAGATTATCCTGCGGAATATCGGCGCCTCGCTTATACTCGCTGTCCTGATATCCTGCCTGTGGTGGGCCGGCAAGATCGATAATGTCCTGCGCTCTTTTCCCCGCCATATATCCGCTCCGGAGAAGTTCTTAGAGGTCATGGATCAAGTCGGCAGGGCCCGCAGCCTTGAATATTACCTTTATAACATAAAAGCCCTGTTCTTTGATTCCCTGGGGATTGTTTTCGGGGTTATCTTTCTATTGTCGCTGGTATTTTTCATCCGCTCAAAGGCCAGATACCTCGGGTTTATCTTGTCCTGGTTACTGATACCGGTAATTCTTTTCTCGATCGTTTTTGTGGTAAAACATGAGCGTTTTCTCATGCCAATACTGCCGGCGATAGCGCTGGTCAGCGCCTGGGGCGCGCATAAATTAATAGGCGTCCGCGCCAGATTGATTATCATACCTTTGCTGGTAATTTTCAGCCTCGCGCAGTATTATGCGCTTTCATATTTTAATTACCGGCGTAATGCCGGGCTCGCGCCTAAGATCATTTTGTCTGCCTGCGGATCATCGTCATACGGCATCAGGCCGGATATGGTTGACCAACGGTTTGACCGCGAGAAGCCTTATTTGATCAATAAAGCGGTCAAGATGATCCGCGGACCACGCGTTGATAAAGGCGTTTGTAAGGTGGGAACGGCTATGATCGCGGGGAACATCACTCCCGGAGAAGCGCGTTACTGGATGTATTATTTTGATCCCGGCATATACGCGCGGGATTGGCTGGAGCAGGGGGATATGTTCTACCCTGAACTTACGGATTTCAACTATATGATAATAAGCGCGAACAGGGCAGATGGCGTAACCTGGCCCCGCGGCCGGGAATTCCTGGACCTGGCGGTGAGGAACCGGGCGATGAGCCCGCAAATGGCCGGGTCTTTCCCTTTCTGGGAGGACAACTTCAACGCCTTTGTCCGCGCGGAAAAGGATTTTGAATTGGCAACGGTCCTGGATCTTAATCCTGGGATCTCCTGGTATATCTACAAAAGGAAATAAAGGTTATGGCGGCAATGAAAAAGAAGTATTGGCCGGTTATCCTTCTGGCGGCGGTCATTTGTTTTCATCTGGTCAATAATTATATCTGGCTGTCGAAAAGCACCGATATCGTCGGCGTGGACGTGGGCAACCATCTTTATTACCAGCTCCTGTTCCAGGATAAGCTCAAGGAGGTGATCTTCAGCCCCGGGCATACCCTGGTTCAGAAAACCGGGGATTTTTTGCTGCTTTTCCGTTCGTCCATGGCCTTTCCGCACTGTTTATACTGGCCGAATTTCGTTTATCTCATTTCATCTTTTTTTACGCTGGCCTTCGGCGCTTCCCTGATAACGGTAAAGACCAGCGGGCTGGTTTATTTACTGGTCCTGTTGTTCTCTATTTACGCCATTGGAAAGAAGATCGGGGGAAGGGGCGCGGGCCTGTTAGCCGCTTTACTGGTTTCCATGTATCCCTTGATCTTTGAAAGCTCCCGGCAATACGGCCTGGACCTGCCTTTGACCGCCATAGTCTGCCTGGCTTGTTTATTCCTGTTGAAGGCCGAACACTTTACCCGGTTGAAGTATTCCGCGCTTTTTGGTTTGGCTTGCGGAGCGGGGATGCTGATCAAAGGCCAATTCCTTATTTTTCTGGCCGCGCCGCTGGCTGTGGTTTTAGGGGCTTATTTCTCCGCGGACAGCCGGTATAAGTTGACCGCGGTTGTTTTTTGGAATATCTGCGTTTTCGTTTTTCTCGCGGCCATGATATCCAGCCTGTGGTGGGCCGATAAGATCGGCGACGCCTTGAGTTCGTTATACATGCACGTGACCAGCGCGCAAAAGTTCGTGGAGAGCGGGACAGTGGACCGCATACGCAGCCTTGACTATTATCTTTATAATATAAAAGCCCTGTTTTTTGATTCGCTGGGCGTTGTTTTTGGAGTTATCTTCTTAGCGTCGCTGATATTTTTCATCCGCTCAAAGGCCAGATACCGCGGTTTTATTTTGTCCTGGCTGTTCGTCCCTTTAACGCTTTTTTCGCTTTTCTTCGTGATAAAACACGAGCGATTCCTTATGCCGGTCCTGCCGGCGATAGCGCTGGTCAGCGCCTGGGGAACGGCCAGGTTAAGCGCTTCCCGGGTAAAACTGATAACTATAATCTCGCTGGTCCTTTTCAGCCTTGCCCAGTATTATACGCTTTCATATTTTACCTGCTGGAATAACCGCTCTCCGGTGTTCTTTTTCGGCTCTTCGTCATACGGCCGCGCGCTGTACACGCGCAAGCCGTATTATGACCGGGAGAAGCTGGAGCTGATCGATAAAGCGGCTAAGATAGTTTCCGGGGCTTGCGCTGATAAAGGCGGTTGCAAAGCGGGTATGGCTATGCTCGGCGGGCATATTTCGGTATATGAGGCGATGTACTGGATGTATTCTTTCGATCCCCGGATATCCCTGCGGGATTGGCTGGAGTTTTACGAAGATTTCTACCGGGAATTGCCGGAGTTGAAGTATATTATAATATGTTCATACAGGTCTGACGGCGTAACCTGGCCCCGCGGCCGGGAATTCCTGGGCCTGGCCGAGAAAAACCGGCTGGTGCAGGTGAAAAGGGCGGAGTTCCCGCCGGATTGGGAAAATAATTTCAAGGCGTTTATCCGGGCGGAAAAGGATTTTGAGCTGGTAGAGACGCTGGATTTCAGCAATGGGATGACCTGGTATATCCACAAAAGGAAAGAAAACCGATGAAAGTGGTCTTTGTTACCCGGGAAGGGTATGATCTGGCCGGGGCCAGGATAAGGTGCTATAATTTTTCCCGCGAGCTCAGTTCATATGGCATTGACACTGAGTTATTGTCTTTCGCCGATACCCTGGGAGCTTTGGATGGCGCGGATGAATCCCGGATGAGCTTATTGCGGAAATTCAAGCTGAACCTGCGCGCCTTTAAACTGCTTTGCGCGGATAAGGAAGCGGTTTTTTATATCCAGCGTTTTAATTACCACAGCTTCGCCCCGCTGTTGGCGAGTTTGAGCAAGGGCAACCGTATCATCCTGGACCTGGATGACTGGGAGATGCGCGAGGATCCCCGGTATTACCTGGGCTTTTATCCGACTTCCAAGGCGCACTATTTTACCCGTTTACTTGCCCGGCGCAGCGTGTTTTGCGCGGCCGCCAGCAGGTTCCTGGAAGGATTTTTGAAAAGTTTCAATAATAATGTCTTGTATCTGCCTTCCGGAGTGGATACGGATATGTTCAAACCAACGGATAGTTTCCCGGAAAGACCCGGGGGGTTCGTGTTTTCCTGGATCGGGACCCTGCACCGTAAAGAATATATAGAAAACCTGAATTTCGCCATAGATTGTTTCACCAGGCTGCGCCAGGTATACCCGGGTATTTATTTCGATATCCTGGCTGACGGCATATACCGCGAGGATCTTTTAGCGCTGGTCCGGCGCTCCGGCGACAGCAATATCAGGTTGAAGAGCTGGGCCCATCCGGATAAGATACCCGGATATTTGAATACGGTCAACGCCGGCTTGTTCCCCTCGGTAAGGAGGAATAAATTCAATCTGGCGAAAAGCCCGACCAAACTCTTTGAATACATGTCCATGAAAAAACCCACGGTTTCCAGCGATATGGGAGAGGCTTCTTTTGTGATCAAGCACAATGATAACGGCCTGCTGGCCGCTGATAGGGAAGGGTTCATCGCCGCGATGGAAGCCCTTGTCCGTGATCCGGCCCTGCGCGAAAGGCTGGGAGCATCCGCCCGTAAGACAGTAGAGGATGAATATTCCCTGAAAGCGCTGGGCTTAAAACTATACCAATCAGTAAAGACGCTCTAATGCCTTATATATCCGCGGTTATACTGACTTTTAACAGTATCAAGTTCGTCAAACCCTGTCTGGATTCCCTTTATAACCAGTCCGGGGATACCTCTTTTGAGGCGATCGTCGTGGATAATGGTTCTTCCGACGGGACGGTTGAATTCATCCGGAAGAATTATCCCCGGGTTATCCTGATCTCTAATAAGGCCAATATGGGCAGTTCAGCCGGGCGTAATCAGGGGATAGCCCTTTCCAGGGGGAAATGGGTGCTTTCTCTGGATTGCGACGTGATCTTAGAAAAGGATTTCCTCAGCCGGATGAGCGGGTTCGTTTCTTCAGCGGCGGATGATACCGGGATGATCGCCGGTAAGATACTTATGCCGGATAAAAAGACGATCTATTCCTGCGGGATATATCTCAGTTGGTTCAGGAAATTTTACGACCTGGGAAAGGGCAAGACTTCGGGTTACGACACGGGCCGGAATGTTTTCGGCGCCTGTTCCGCGGCCGCTTTATACAAAAGAAAAATGCTTGAGCGGATAAAAGAGGGCGCGGGTTATTTTGATGAGAGGTTTTTCTTCCTGGTAGAGGATGTGGATCTGGCCTGGCGCTGCCGCAGGCACGGCTGGCAGGCCAGGTTCCTGCCCGCCGCTGTATGTTATCATACGGGCAACAGTTCTTTATATGACCCGCGGGCAAGGCAATATCTGTGCTGGCGCAACCGTTATTATATGATCAAAAAAAATGAAGGGGTTACGCGTTATCTTTTGCGGGTATTCCCGGCGTTGTTTTATGATCTACCCCGCGGCCTGGCGATGCTTGTTTTGAACAGGAATAGAGCATTCCCAGGAGCAGCCACCAGGTCAAGCTTACCTCAGGCAGGAAAAAGGTAAAATCCACCAGGTTGTGCGCCAGAAAAGCGGCAACTGAAATAAGCAGTAATCCTATCTCCGCGGGAAAATCCCCGCCGCGCAGTTTCCTTATCCCGGCGGTCAGAACGCCGCCGGCCAGCCATAAAAAACAACCAAGTCCGATTATCCCGGTTTCCGCCCAGATCTGCAAAAATGAATTATGGCTGTAACGCGAGCCTGCCAGGTTGAAATTACCCGGGCCTACGCCGAATAAGGGATGGCCGCGGATCAGCGTCAGGGTATCGCGCCAGTAGTCCAGCCGCATTATCGCCGAGAACCCGGGTTGATTATGGGCCTGTTTTGAGACCGCGCGCCAGGTAAAGACCAGGGCTGCGCAGAGGAATACCGCGCCAAGGATCAGCAGCCGGCGTTTATTCATTTTTTTGCATGTTAGAAAATATAAGGAGAGGCCGGCGAAAACACTCAAGAAAGCGCCCAGAGATCGGCTAAGCAGGAAAGCCAGGGATAAAGGCAGGATCAGCCATCTTCTTTGCCGGTCAGCCAGGGCTAATGGAATAAGCATAGCCAGGTATCCGGCCATGGCGTTGGGAGTGACAAAGGGGAAGAATACGCGCCGCGAGCGGATATAATCCCGGGCGAAATCGTAAGGTAAATTTCCCCGGCTGATGAATTCCTCGGTATGCCGGAAGCCGAAGAAATACTGGTAACCCGCCAGGAGGCAGATGATAAAGCCGCTGAATACTATCGTTCGCAGACCCGCGTCTCTTTTTTTCGCGTCCCAGGAAGAAGCTATAATGAAGAGCAGTATTCCGGACAGGAAATTGGATAATTCGCCGAAGCATTTTATTTTATCCGCGGCAAAAACCGCCGAAACGGCCAGTAACGCGCAGGAGAGGAAAAGCGGGATCTTTAATACGCTCATCGCCTTCCAGGGCGTCCGATCACGGATGAGCCAGGCAATAAGGCAGAGCGTCAGGATGATCGAATAAGCGCTGTTCAGGCCGGGGAAGGCCGGGGAGGCGATAAAAGGCCGGATGAATATTAGGATTAGAAGGCAGATAAACATTATGATATAATTCTATAAGAGAGGCGGATAATGTCAAGTAAAACAGTCGGTATCATAATTGTTTCGGCGGGCAGGGAGGATTTTATCCGGCCTTTGCTGGATTCGATAAAAGAACAGGATCATCCGGTTTCCCGGGTCATTGTCATAGATAATTCCCGGGATGGGTTGTCATACTGTCAGGCTTTGAATAAAGGGATCGCCGAATGCCGGGAAGAATTCATCCTTTGCCTGAACGACGATGTTATATTAGAGAAGGATTTTGTGAGGCTGGCGCTGGAGGGTTTCTCAGCTGACGAGCGCGCGGGAATGGTCAGCGGCAAGATCCTGCGCTGGGACAGGAAGACCATTGACAGCTCCGGGCTTTTTTTAAGCGTATTCCGGACCGCCAAAGAAAGAGGGTACGGCGTATTAGACCGCGGGCAGTTCGAACAGCCGGGCAGGGTTTTCGGAGTGACCGGAGCGGTCGCCTTTTACAGGCGCGCGATGCTCGACGATCTGGCGGATAACGGCAAGGTTTTTGACGAGAATATGAGTTTCTTCTATGAAGACCTGGATATCGCCTGGCGCGGTTATAACGCCGGCTGGTCCGGGGCCTATGTCCCTCAGGCTAAGGCGTATCATCTCAGGGGAGGCACAGCCCGGTCGATCGAGGGTTTCGGCCGTAAATTCAGCCGCAGGTTCCTCTCGGACCATTTGCAGTTTGAATTGATAAAGAACCGTTATCTTACTATCGTAAAGAACGAAAAAACCGCTGATTTCCTGCTTCATTTGATATTTATCATCTTTTATGAACTGTTATCCTGGGGTTTTCTGCTGTTTTGCAAACCCCGGGTCTTAAAACTGGTCGTCGAACGCGGGATCCCATTTGATCTGGCGTTCTCGAAAAGAAATCGATTCAATAATCCGGGTAAAATGGTAAAATGATCCCATAAAGGAGCGCTGGATGGCATCTAGAAAGAGGGATTGGCTGGTTAAGGCTGTTTCCAAACTCGCGGTACTCCGGGGATTACCTGGTTTTCTCTGGCGGAATAAACTTTGGTGGATGATCCCGTTTACCGCTGTTCTGGTTATTCTGGGTTTGTTGATCTTTCTGGTCCGGTCTCCGGCGGTTGTTCCGTTTGTCTATACTTTATTCTGATATGAGAATGCCTAAGTTAGCGGCCGCGGCTTTGTATATCCTGTTCGCTGTATTATTGGTGTTTTTCCTGGAGCTGATGAGTTATTCGCTGCTTCCGGACGCTAAATTAAACAGGCTGGAGTCGATCTTAAGGATATTGGATGAGGATCCGGGTCTGTTCTGGAAGGTCAAACCGCGTCTGGATACGGTATTCGCGGGCGCCGCGGTAAGGACTAATTCTTTAGGCCTGCGCGCCGGAGATATCGGCCCGAAGAAGAGCGGCTCATTGCGGATAATCAATATGGGCGCGTCGCCGACATTCGGCTGGGGAGTGGAAGCCGGACGGACATATCCCGCGTTACTGGAAAAGAAATTAGCGCAGCGTTTCCCCGGGCGCGTGGTGGAGGTTATTAACGCCGGGCAGATCGGGTATACCTCTTATCAGGGGCTTATCCTGCTGGAAAAGCTCATTTCGCGGTATTCCCCGGACTTGATCACGGTTTCTTACGTGCTCAATGATATAGACAAATACAGGTTTTTCCGGAATGAAGGCTTGAGCGACAAGGACCTCGCTTTGGGTAATCCTTTTGTATCCGGCCTGGATAATATAATCGCTAAGAGCAGGTTTATCCAGCTTTTGCGCCGGGCCGCTTCTTCGGCGTTGTCGCGCAGCGATAAACTTGCCGCGGCGATGTTAAAAAAACAATTCAATCTGGCGAAAGTCCGGGTTGAGCCGGGGGATTATAAGGCCAACCTGATAAAGATAACGGATTTGTGCAGACAGAAGAATATCCGGGTGGTATTCATCCAGATGCCGGTGCATTTGTCTTTGCCGGTATTGGACAGCCGGGAGAAAAGGATCGCCGCCGGATTCTCGAAACCCCTGAGTGATTTCTATTATGAACTCGGTTGTATTAAAGAAACTACGCGCGAATACAGCCAGGCGCGCGTGTTGTTCGCCAAGGCCAAGGATTACCAGGTTTTTGAGATCAACGGGCAGAGCGGCATATACCACGGCATTATGGGGGAAGTCGCCAGGCAAAATAACCTGCCTTGCGTGGACGCGGTGGGAATATTCTCGAGGCAGGGGCAGGGCGAAGAATTGTTCAACGGCCCCGGCGACCCGATACATCCTAACAGCCGCGGCCATGAGCTTATCGCTTCAGGGTTATTCCAGTCGATCGCCGGGGATGGCTCATTGGAATAGCGGGAATTGATCCCGCATGCCCGGATTGACATCCGGGTGAATATAATGTATATTAAAAGAATGAAAAAGAACCAGTTTAAAACCAATTTAGACCTGATCGGTTTTTTGTTCGTGAAGATAATCAGCCGCAGGAAATGGTGGCTTTTGCCGTTTCTGTTTATCCTTTTTATCCTGGGGATCTTCGTCAGCGTAACCGGCAATAGTTCTGTTTTACCGGCGATCTACGCGTTATTTTAATGGTTAAAAAGATCTTCTTGATCAGGGCTCACAAAGACCTGAACGCCGGCGGCGCTGTTCCTCCTTTAGGCCTGCTCTATATTGCCTCCTCGATAATCAAAAAATACAAAGACCTGTATGATATAAAGATATTCAATACCGGATCAAGCGGGTTTTCCGCCGGATCATTGGCGCAAGAGCTGGAGCGCTGCCGCCCGGATATCCTGGGTATCAGCGCGATGACTTGCGAGGCGGGCCTGATGGATGAACTTGCCGGTATGGCCAAGGCGGTTAATAAGGATACCGTGGTCATAGCCGGAGGGCCGCACGCCAGCCTGGCCGGGAAGATGATACTGGAAAACAAGGATATTGATTTTGTTGTCTCCGGAGAAGGGGAAGAGGCGGCCGTTGAGCTGTTAAGCGCCCTGGAGAATAAGGCCGGTTTTTCGGATATCCCGGGGCTTTCTTTCCGCGTAGCCGGCGCCGCCGTATCCAACGCCCCCGGACAACACCCCGGCGATCTGGATAAGATGAACATCCTTCCCGGGGCCTGGGGCCTGATAGATATAAAAGATTATTCCGGTTATCCTGATTGGAGCGGCGCGCGGAAAAATAAATATTACGCGCCGGTCCTCACTTCGCGCGGATGTCCGTTCAAATGTTTCTTCTGCCGCAGCCGGGATACTTTCGGCAGTGAATTCCGGGCCCGTTCCGCCGAGAGCGTGATCGCCGAAATAGTTTTTCTTAAAGAAAAGTTCGGGATCAAAGAGATCCATATCTATGATGATGTGTTCAACTATGACGCCGGAAGGGCCAAGGATATATGCCGGGGGATCATTGAGAGAAAACTCGGGCTGGATATCGCTTTTCCGAATGGCCTGCGCGCCGATCTGATCGACGACGAAATGCTAGGGCTGTTCCGGCTCGCCGGGGTATATAAGATAAGCTACGGTATCGAGAGCGCTTCCGCTCGGGTTCAAAAGTCCCTGGGCAAAGAACTGGACCTGGAAAAAGTAAGGAACGCCGTCAACAAGACGGTCAAGGCCGGCATCCTCACTAACGGGTATTTTATCCTGGGATTCCCCGGTGAATCGCGGCAGGATATCCTGGAAACCATTGATTTCGCCGCTCATTCCAGCCTGGATAACGCCAGTTTTTTTAAATTCACCGATTTTCCGTCTTTGAACGCCAGAGCTTCGCGCGGGGAGGGCGGTTTGGAGCAATCTCATTTTCATTCCCCGGAAAGCCTGCCGGGTGTTATCCCTGTGGCTGAATTGAACGGGTTGCTCTTAAAGGCGCAGCAGCGTTTTTACTGCGGCTGGAAAAGGATCTTCCGCGGGTTCTTGCGTTCACCCGGGAAAGGCGCGTTTTTGAAAAACCTGCTCAACGCGTTATCCTTGCTCATCCTTTCTTATATAACGATGAAATTAGCCAGGCCGGACGGAGAACGCGGTCCGGATAGAGGTAAGAAATGACTATATCGCTTATAATACCGGTTTACAACGAGGAAAACACGATCGAGGCGCTTGTCGAGTCTTTGCTGAAAGTCCCTTTTGGCGTAGACAAAGAAATAATACTGGTGGATGACGGTTCTTTGGATAATACGCGGGGGATCATTGAGACAAAACTGCGGGGGAAAGTCGATAAAGTTATTTACCATAATAAAAATCTCGGCAAAGGCGCCGCGGTAAGGACCGCTGTCCAACAGGCTACAGGCGGGATAATAGCGATCCATGACGCTGACCTGGAATATAACCCTTTTGACCTGCCCAGGTTGATCGAGCCGATAATCAGGGGGGAAGCTGATGTGGTTTACGGTTCGCGTTTACTGGACGTTAAAACTACGCGCGGTTTATCTTTGTTGTATAAGCTGGGGAATATCCTGCTTACAGCCGTCTCCAATATATTTACCCGGCTTCATCTGACTGATATGGAAACCTGTTATAAGGTGTTTCGCCGGGAAGTCCTGGATAAGCTCCGCATACAAGAAGATGGTTTTGGTTTTGACGCCGAGATCACCGCTAAAATAGCTAAAATCACCCCGCGTATCGCCGAATTCCCTGTTTCTTATACCGGCAGAAGCCATGCCGACGGCAAGAAGAATCACTGGAAGCAGGGGTTCCGGGTCATCTTTTGTATCATAAAATACGGGCTCAAAAAGGGGGCGTCCCTTAAAATAGTTTAACCCGGCAGTTTTAAGTGGTATAATAAAACTGTTATGAACGACTTTGAGTTTATCCAAAGGTGCATTCGTTCGGATGGCCTGGCCTGGGATGAATTCCTGAAGAAATACTCCCGTTTGATCTACAACTACATCCACAGCGTCCTGAAAATCCACCCGCCTTTATCCCGGCAGCATAATGCCGAGGATATCTTCCAGGAAATAATCTTCTTGTTGATCAAGGACAATTTCGCCAAACTTAAAAGTTTTAAAGGGATGAACCGCTGTTCTTTCGCCAGCTGGCTCAGGCAGGTGACTATAAATTTCACCATCGATCATTTGCGTAAACCCCGGGCGGATCTGTATTCGCTTGATGAAGTTAATACGGAGGGGGTGAGTTTCAGCGAAATGATCCCCGACCGCAAGGCGTTTCCGGCGGATATCCTGAGCAAAAAAGAAACAGCCGCGTCGCTGGTCGATTGCGTCGGGCAGCTGGCCGCGGAAGATAAATATTTGCTGGAGTTGAACCTGAACCAGGGGTTGAGCCTTGATGAGATCAAAGAGCATCTGGGTATTTCCCGGGGCGCCCTGGATATGCGCAGGAGCAGGATAATTCAGAGGCTTAAAGATTGTTTTACCGGCAAGGGTTTTGCCTTTGAGATGAACTTGTAAAAAGGGGCGTTTCTATTTTTTAACGTTAGATTTACCGGGAATTGCCGTCTATTATATGTAGAAAGGCGGATCTGGGGTTATGGACAGGATAGAAGAGCTTATAGCTTTGGTGTACAAAGAATGGAAGTCAGGACAGGAGCAGGATACCGGCTGGCATCCTGATGAGGAGGCGTTCATAAATTTCATTGACGGGAGTATGCCGGAACAGGAAAGCGGCGGGTTCAAGACGCACGTGATCAAATGTTCCCGCTGCGCCGATATACTCGGTTCGGCTTTGAGATTAAAGTCAGTGGAGGGAAAAGCGCCTGCCCCGGAATTCCTGGAAAGGATGAAGGAGTTCATCCGGCGCAATATAAATACCGAACTTCTGGATATACTGCTCGGGTTCAAGGAGAGGATGATACATCTGCTTAATACGAACGGCGATGTCCTGATCGGCCAGGAATTGGTCCCCGCCGCGGTCTTGCGCGGCCGGCAGGTAAAAGATTTTCCGGACGAGCTGAATATATTGAAAGATTTCAAAGGCCTGGTAACCGAGGTCAAGATAATCAACAAAGGCGGCGGTGTTTTTGAGATGGCGGTCAGGGTTAAAGAAAAACAAACCCAGAAACCGGCCAAAGACCTGAGGATCAGCCTTTTAAAGAATGACCTGGAGCTGGAATCGTTCCATACGGATTCAGGGAAAGCCGGGTTCGAGCATATAACGCCCGGCAGGTATAAGGTGGAGATATCCGGGATTTCCGGAAAACTGGCAGAGATCGATATGGAGATACAAGCTAACCGGGCTTAAAAAATGCCGCAGTCAGCTGACCCATTGATCCTGGAGATATTCCGCAGCGAAGGCCATCTTAAAATGAGCCTTTTCGCGGCCGCGGACCTGGCCCAGACTTTAAAGAGGTACAGCCAGTGCTCGGTGGAATTCGAGGAGATCCGGGAATTAAGCCGGCAGATCAACGCCATATTAAGCAAGGCGGACAAAAGAACAGGCCAGGACCCGGTACTGATCGACAACCTGAAGAAGAACGGCCGGATACTCTGGGACGAGCTGTTCAGCAGGCAGGTCAAAGAACAACTCAAACTGGCCCCGGGCAAAGACCTGGTCTTATCTTTTGATGAAGAACTGGTAGGTGTGCCCTGGGAGCTGTTTTATGACGGCAGCGATTTCCTGGGGCTTAAGTTCAACCTGGGAAGGCTGATCCGGACGAGATACCAGGACGCTCCGGTAAGGTTCCGCGGACATCCCGCCAAACTTAAAATGCTTATCCTGGCCAACCCCACGGCAGACCTCGATTCCGCGTATCTTGAAGGGATCAATATAAAGAACCAGTTCGACCGTTCCCGCGAAGGCCTGAACATCGATTTTAAATCCACCCACATCGCTACCTTATACGTAAAGAAGACGCTCCGGGAATACGATATCGTCCATTTCGCCGGGCACTGCGAATATGACCGGGATGACCTTCAGAACACCGGATGGGTCCTTTCCGACGGAAGGTTCACTACCAGGGATATCCTGGCTATGGGCGAAGGCCAGCCTATGCCCAGCCTGGTGTTTTCCAACGGCTGCCATACCGCCAGGGTATTAAAAGACGCCAAAAGCCTGGATTATCATGAGAAGAATTACAGTTTGGCCTCAGCGTTCTTATTTTCAGGGGTCAGGCATTATATCGGAGCGGTGCATAAGATAGAGGACCCGGTGAGTTTTTCTTTTGCCCGGGAATTCTACAGCCGGTTGATCAAAGGAGGGACGGTCGGCGAGTGCGTGCGCCGGGCGAGATTAAAACTGGTGGCTGATTACGGTATGGATTCCGGGCACTGGGCCAGGTATATACTCTACGGGGACCCGAACTTTGTTTTCTTCAAGGGTGAAAAACAGCTTTTACATCACGCGGCTGATGAAACGGCCCTGCTTTCACATAAGAAGAACAGGAAAAAACTCTGGGTTATCGCGTTTTGTTTAATGGCGGTGATGATCGCGCTTTTCGCGTATATCTGGCTGCCCACCCTGAATCCCAGCGCCTATTTATTATTTGCCAGGGCCCGCGGGTCATTCAGGCGGGGGAATAACCAGGAGGTGATCCGGACCATAGAAAAGGTGATCCAGCAGGACCCCGGTTTTCTGGCGGCGTATCCTTTGATCGCTGATACTTACGCCAGGATAGGCAGGCGGAACGAAGCGTTGAAGTATTATTTTGATTATATGCGCGCCAGCCAGAAACAAAACCAGGCAAAGCTTCAGTCGGCGGCGTATATAATGGCCGGATGGCTTTATCATCAGATGGGAGAATATGACAAGGCCATGGATTTTTATGAGCGGGGATTGGATTCCAGCCGGAAGAATAAGGATAAATTGAACGAAGCCCTGGCTTTGCGCAAGAAAGCGCTGTGGTATATGGATAAGGGCGACGATAACCTGGCTTTGGAGCTGCTTACCAAAAGCTCCGAGATAAACCGGGAGAGGCAGTCTGTTTATGAGCATAAATATAACCTGGCCTGCGATTATTTCGACCTGGGGCTTTTATTCGTGAACAAGGATGATCTTCCCGCGGCAAAAGGGTTTTATGACAAAAGCCTGGGCCTGTTCAAGGCGCTTAACCTTAAGGAGGAGATAAGCGATTATTATTTTAATCTGGGCGAGATATATCTTTTTGAGAAGCAGTACCAGAAGACGCTGGACAGTTATCTTAAGGGGCTGAAAACAGACCAGGCCCTGGGAGCGGTGGTAAACCTCTCCAGCGATTATAATATGATCGGCGAGTTATACGTGGAAATGGATGATCCGGCTAAGGCGGAAGAGTTCTTCAAACAGGGGGAGAGCCTGGCCAGGCAGACGGATTCCCGTTTGGAATTGGCCGCGATATCTTACAATCTCGGCCTTTTATCCAAGAAAAAGGGCCGGAAAAACAGGGCCAGGGAGTACTTCAGGCAAGCCGAGGAAATTTATAAACAGGTTGACAGCCCGGATAAGGTCCGGGTCAAAGAAGAACTGCTTTCCCTGGATAATTAGGCTGGTTTGGCTGGATCAGCCTAATTTTGAAAACGTTTTCAAAATAGATGCGAATTCCCTTGAATTATACCGGTTGGTAGGTTATCTTTAGATGACCAAGCATAAAGAAAACCCTTTCAAATATATTTAAAACAAAGCCACGGAATGATTAAGAACACATTTAATCAGGAAGCGGCTTTTTTTATTGGTGTTTTAATGAGGTGACACCCGGTGCAATTGGTATATGCAACGGTGTTGTCTCTTTAGCCAAGGAGATTGTATGCAACCGGGGAATTGGGCGGACAGAAGGAGATTCGACCGTTTTGAGGTTAATATCCCTTTACGTAATCTCGATTTTCAGTACATGCGGGAATTGTCCGGCACAAGCCGTGATATCAGCTCTAAGGGCATAGGCATGGTTTCGAATAAGGAGCTGCCTGTGGGGACAGCCCTGGATATCTGGCTGCATATGCCGGATAACGATGAGGATATCCATACCAGGGGCAAGGTCGCCTGGTCGATGAAAACCGGGCCTGACCAGTACAGGCTGGGGATAAACCTGGAAAAAGAGGACTTGAAGCCCATACCTATTGTATTAAGGACGATCCATATGCGCACCCGGTATTATCATTAACGAAAGGAATGCCGCCGATGGAAGGATTGCCGCCGTTGGAAGGTGAGCCGTATTATGTAAGCAAGTGTAATGACCGGCGTAAATACCAGCGCTTAAATCTTAACATCAATGTTGTTTACAGGGTGGACAGCCCCATGTACGCGCGCGTAACTTTCGGGACTAAAGAGATCGAGGCCACGACCCTGAATATAGGCGAAGGCGGGATCGCTATAATGACCGAACAGGATATCCCGTTATGGACGATACTGTCGATGAAATTCCGGCTGATCAGGATGGACCGGGAAGGAAAGGTGAATTATTCCGAGCCGGTGGAAATGGCCGGCGAGGTGCGCTCGAATAATATCTTTGAGGACCGGAATCACCACCGCCTGGGCATCAGTTTTGTGCATAAGGATACCACGATCAGGAACCGCATAGGCGATTTTGTGATCAAGACCGTGGAATTATAAATTTACTGTTTGACCTTGAAATTCCGGTTTAATATGTTATATTAGTATTGAGGTACGGCAAGGGGCCAACTTCCAGCAGGCAGGCAATGCCTTCTAAAAAAGAGAGCGAATTTCCCCCTTGCCTTTTTTATTTTAGCCAACAAGCCCCGCGGCCTTAAACGGGGCGTTTTTATTTGTCCTGCCTTTAACCTGTATACCCCGCAAGAATTTCCGGATATCGCGTTAGATTTTTGCCTTTTTTACGTCAATTAGTGTAAAGGAGGCTGAGATGATCAAGAACACTATGGTTTTTGGTTTAGTTTTGGTTTTGGCGGTAATCCTGCCCGGGTTAGCCCTGGGGGCTGAATTAACCTGGGAGGGGATCAGCGGGGATAACGTTGATATCCGGACAATCCTCTTTACCCGGGATGATCCGGGGGAGATATTCGCCGGGTCAGGCCAGGGGGTACTCCATAGTTTGGATTCCGGATCGAACTGGAGGGTTGTTTTTACGGTAAAAGGAGCGAACAAAAAAATAAACGCGCTGCAGCAGGATGAGACAGATAAAAACAGATTATACGCGGCGACAGGCGAAGGCCTTTTTTACAGCCCGGATAAAGGCAGGCAATGGCAGCGGTTATACCGGGGCAGGGATTATCTTGAGCGGGAATGCGCGGCAGTGGCGGTTTATAAAGAGGATATTTATCTGGGAACAGGCGCTGGTTTATTGATCAGCAGGGATAAAGGCCGTTCCTGGAATAAGGCGGAAGGGGAATTAGGCAAAACCCGTATATTATCCGTGGTTTTTGATCACAAAGAACCCGGGTCTGTTTACGCTGTTTGCGCGGACGGATTATTCCGCGCAACGGACCGCGGCGGTTCCTGGGAGAAGATCTACCGCGTCATAGTTTTAGCGGATGATGTTGAGGCGGGTGAATCTGCTCAGGAACCGGAAGAGCCGGAGAACCGGGGAGGCATTCGTCATTTGGTTGTTGTTCCGTCTGAGCCCGCTTGTCTTTATCTGGCCGCTTCTACGGGAGTTTACAGGCGCGACAGCAACGGCAAGGATTGGCAGGCGTTAACCGGTTATGGATTGTTATCTTCGGATATTTTATTCCTGGCGGTTTCCAGAAAGGGTGTTTTATATGCCCTGACCGGATCCGGTATATTTTCTTATGAAGGAAAGAGGTGGTACGAGGAATCATTGCGCCTGTCCGCCGGAAGAATATCCTCTATAGCGCTGGATAGCGGGGATAACTTGTACGCCGCCTGCGCTAAAGGTCTATATAAGGCGGTGATAAATGACCCGGGAGCGGTTGAGCCTTCGCAGAAACAGGGCAATGAGGTTTCCGGTATACCCTCGATAACGGATGTGCAGCAGGCGGCTATCGCTTACGCTGAGGTCAGCCCGGAGAAAATAAAACAATGGCGCAAGCAGGCCGCCAGAAAGGCCTGGCTGCCGGAATTAAGTATGGGGTTAGGCCGGGATACCAGCGAGCTTCTTCATTGGGAGGGCGGCTCGACTACCAAGGCTGATGATGACGTTTTGCGCAAAGGCCAGGATACGGTCGACTGGGATTTAAGCTTGAAATGGGATTTAGGAGAGATTATCTGGAACGAGGACCAGACTTCCATTGATGTCCGTTCCCGGCTTATGGTGGAACTCCGGCAGGATATCCTGGATGAGGTGACAAAATTATATTTTGAGCGGGTCAGGGTGGGAAGGGAGCTGGAACAGCTTGGGCCGGAAGACCGGAAGAAAAGGCAGGATAAACAGTTGCGCCTTAAGGAATTGGCGGCCTCTCTGGACGGCCTGACCGGGGGTTATTTTTCAGCCGGAACGCGCTAAAACCGTTGAAATAACGGCCCGCAAAATCGCTTGTCAAATATCCCTATTTATGGTAAATTTAAAGCTCCAGCCGTGTAATTTATTAATCATACAAAGAGAGGGCAGCAGAAATGGCGTTAATGCATTTTACAGAGGGAAATTTCAAGAAAGAGGTCCTGGAATCGGAGCTTCCGGTAGTGGTCGATTTCTGGGCTACCTGGTGCGGGCCCTGCAAGATGGTCGCCCCGGTCATCGACGAATTGGCGAAGGAATACGATAAGAAAGTGAAGATCGGCAAAGTGGACGTTGACGAGAACCCCAATATCGCCGGAAGGTTCGGGGTAATGTCCATCCCGACTATAATGTTCTTTAAAGGCGGCAAGGTGATGGAGCAGAGCGTCGGCGCCATAAGCAAGGCTGACCTTAAGAAGAAAATAGACGGCAACATTTAATGAAGAAAATATTTATCGCCGCCACCAAGCAGAATGACGGCAAGACCACCGTATCCCTGGGCCTGGTTTGCAATTTTCAGCTAAGGTTAGGGAAAGTCGCTTTTATAAAGCCCATCGGCCAGCGTTACCTGGAAGAAGAGGGCTTGAAGATCGACGAGGACTCGATACTCATAGAAGAGGCGTGCAGCATACGCAGCAGCCTCAAGGATATGAGCCCGATCGCGGTGGAAAAGGGGTTTACCGAGCGTTACATCGCCCATCCGAACAAAGAGGCTATTGCCAGGCAGATCAGGGATTCATTTCGCCGGGTCTCCAAAAAACAGGACCTGATAGTAATTGAAGGCACAGGCCACGCGGGAGTTGGCTCGGTCTTTGACCATTCCAACGCCACGGTAGCCAAGATGACCGGCTCGAAAGTGGTGATCGTCTCTTCAGGTGGCGTGGGCCGGCCGATCGACGAGATAATCCTGAACAAGGCGCTTTTTGACAAAGAAGGTGTCAAGGTCCTGGGGGTTATTATAAATAAAGTCCTTCCGGACAAGTTTGATAAGATCAATTCCCTGGTCCGCAAAGGCCTGGCCAGACGGGGCATCGATGTGCTGGGGGTCATTCCGTTCGACCCCATGCTGTCCTATCCGACCGTCAAGCAGATACTCGAAGAGACCGAGTTCCAGCTTTTATCCGGCAAGGATTACCTGGAGAGTTATGTCTCGCGGGTGATCGTCGGCGCGATGAAACCGGCGAACGCCCTGCGTTATATGGTTGACGACAGCCTGCTGATCACCGCCGGCGACGCCGATGATATGATCAAAGCCGCTTTGGGGGAGTTCCGGGATGCGGATAAGACCAGGCTTAAAATATCCGCTATTATTCTGTCCGGAGGGCTGCTCCCGGATAAACCGATCATGGACCTTTTGGCCGACTCGAAGATACCGGTTCTGATCGCCCAGGCTGACACATATTCGGTTTCATACTGCATTCATGACCTTACGGTAAAGATCCAGCCGGAGAATACTATAAAGATAAAGACCGCTGTAGAGATGGTCAAAAAATACGTGGATCTGGATAAAATATTAAAGGGGATATGAGATGGATACTATAAGAAAGATACGGGAAAAGGCGAAGAAAAATTTGAAGTCGATCGCGCTGCCGGAGTATAACGATAAGCGCGTGGTTGAGGCAGCCCGGATCATCGAGGATGAAGGCCTGGCCAAGCCGCTGCTGTTAACCCCGGATAAGATCAACCCGCACGAGAAAGAAAGATACATCGCCGAATACTATGAGCTGCGCAAGGCCAAGGGCGTGGAGATGGACGGCGTCAGGAAGCTTTTTGACGATCCTCTTTATTACGCGGCTATGCTCACGCGCGAAGGCAAGGTTGATGGTTTTGTCGCCGGAGCCGCTCATACCACCGCGGATGTCTGCCGGGTGGCGATAACCTGCGTCGGAATCGAGGAGAGATTGAGGATCGCTTCCAGCTGTTTTATCATGGTTGTGCCGAATTGCTCATTCGGTGAAGAAGGGACTTTTATTTTCGCGGACTGCGGCGTGGTCCCTGATCCCGCTCCCCGGCAATTGGCCTGTATAGCCTTGGCGGCCGCGGAATTAGGCGCCCGCGTGCTGGATTTTGTCCCCAGGGTGGGATTGCTCAGTTATTCCACCAAAGGCTCGGCGCAGGGGAAGGACATTGATAAGGTGCGCGAGGCATTCGGTATGTTAAAGGAGATGGCCCCGGACCTGTTATGCGACGGCGAAATGCAGGTGGACGCGGCGATCGTCCCGGAAGTGGCCAAGATCAAATATCCGGACAGCCCGGTAAGCGGCAAGGCCAATGTTTTGATATTCCCTAACCTGGAAGCGGGAAATATTTCTTATAAGATAGTCGAGCGTTTGGCCAGGGCCAGGGCCATAGGGCCGTTACTGCTGGGATTGAAGAGGCCGTGCAGCGACCTTTCCCGCGGCTGTTCCGCGGAGGATGTGGCTGATTGCGCGGCGATCACATCGCTCAGGGCATAATCAATAATGTTTATGCTGGGTGTATGAAGAAGATCATTGCATTATCGCTTTTTATTCTCGGTATTTTCAGCTGCCATGCCCATGGCGCGGAGATGAAAATGAAAAATGTGCTGATGGTCATCGCTGAAAACCAATTCCGGGATGAAGAATACTTTCAGCCTAAAAAGGCTATGGAGATAAAAGGGATCACGGTGCGCACCGCATCCGGCTCCTTGAACACGGCAAACGGGGTTTTGGGAGGCAGGGTAACCCCGGATCTGTTGATCGCCGACGCGGATATGAAAGATTACGACGCGCTGGTTTTGGTGGGCGGCGGCGGGGCGGAGCAGTATTATGATGACCCGGCAGCGCATAAACTTATTCATCAGGCTGTCAGCCGTGAAAAGATCATTGCCGCTATCTGCATAGCGCCGGTTATCCTGGCCAGGGCCGGGGTTTTAAAAGGGAAAAACGCCACTGTCTGGTATTCTGACGCAGGCGAGATAAATAACGCCGGCGGAAAATATACCGGCGCTAAGGTGGAAAAAGACGGCAATATTATCACGGCGGACGGCCCGCAGGCGGTGTCCGGGTTCACTGACGAGCTGCTTGCCGCGCTTCTGGATTAAATCGGAGAAAAAAGATGATGAGAACTATGTTGAAATCAAAGATACACCGGGCAACAGTAACCGATGCCAACCTGTATTACGAGGGAAGCATTACTATCGACCAGTCCCTGATGGAAAAATCCGGGATACTGGCTAACGAAAAGGTCGAAGTGCTGAACCTGAATAACGGTTCCCGCCTTGAGACGTATGTGATACCCGGAAAGAAAAAGTCGGGGATTATCTGTCTTAACGGCCCGGCCGCCAGAGGCGCGTGCAAGGGCGATAAAATAATCATTGTGGCGTACGCCCTGGTTGAGGACAAGGATTGCCCGGGCGTAAAACCTAAAATAGTGAAAGTCGATGAGCGAAACAGGATTAAAAATTAAAAAATTCCCGGATCCGATATTACGCAAGAAAGCCAAACAGGTCAAAAAAGTCTCTGCCGAGCACGCCGCTTTGTTGAGCAAAATGGCCAGGCTGATGTATGAGTCCAAGGGCGTCGGGCTGGCCGCTCCCCAGGTAGGGATCGATGAGGCGTTCATAGTCGTGGACGCCGGCAGCGGGCTGTATAAATTAGTCAACCCGAAAATACTGAAAAAAGAGGGGATCCAGGTCAATGATGAGGGCTGTTTAAGCGTTCCCGGGGTTTACATAAAGGTAAAACGGGCCCAAAAGATCTGGGTCAGCGCTTTGGATGAGACTTCAAAACCAATAAAGTTCGAGGCGCAGGACCTGTTAGCCTGCGCGCTACAGCATGAGATAGACCACCTTTGCGGCCGTTTAATAGTTGATTACGCGTCTTTTTTTAAGAAGATGACTATGGGCATCAAAAAAGCGAATGCCGCCAAATAAAAGGCTGCCTGCCTGGTTCAAACAGGCGATCCCCGACGATAAAGCTTTGATGTTGATGCGCCGGTTATCCGGCAGTTCGGTTAACACGGTTTGTAAAGAAGCGAAATGCCCGAATACAGGCGCTTGTTTCAAAGAATCCCGGCTCACTTTCATGATCCTGGGAAATACCTGCACCAGGGCTTGCGGATTCTGTAATGTGAATAAGGCCGGCGGCAGGAAATTAGAGTTGGACAGGCAGGAACCGCGAAGGATCTGTTCTTTAATAAAAGAACTTGGTTTGAGATACGTGGTGATCACTTCGGTGACCCGCGACGACCTGGATGACGGCGGAGCGAGGCAGTTCGCCGGATTGATCGAAAAGATAAGGGGCATTGACGCCGGTATCAGGGTGGAGGTATTGATCCCTGATCTTCAAGCGAAGCCCGAAAGCGTTAAGATCATCAGCGACGCGGCTCCGGATGTGGCCGGCCATAACCTGGAAACAGTCCCCGGATTATACAAGGCATTGCGGCCGCAGGCGGAGTATCACAGATCGCTTAATGTCCTGAAGATGCTTAAGGAAAATAAACCCGGGATGATCACTAAATCCTCATTGATGCTCGGCCTGGGCGAGAGCGCGGATGAAGTCGCGCGGGTGATGAAAGATTTGCGGGATGTTGACTGCGATATATTGACCCTGGGGCAGTACCTCGCGCCTTCGGAGAAACAGGCCCGGGTCAAGGAGTTCATAACCCCGGAACAATTCAAGCGGTTTGAAAGGACCGGATTCAGCCTGGGATTTAAACAGGTTCTATCCGGCCCTTTGGTGCGCAGTTCTTATAAAGCGGAGGAGTTACAAGACCGGGTCTTGGGACGCTCCGCCTGCCAACAGTCCACAAAAAAGGTCGATAAATGCACGATTTGATCATTATTGGCGCGGGTCCCACCGGACTGACCGCCGGTTTATACGGCGGAAGATACCGGCTTAATACTTTGATCCTGGAAAAAATGGCGGCCGGAGGACAGATCGTCCTTTCGCAGACCATCGAGAATTTCCCCGGTTTCCCCGGCGGGATCGCTACCGAAGAATTGATCGAGAGGTTCAAGAAACAGGTCGATGAGGTAGGGGTAACCATAAAAGACGCCGAGGTCATTGCTATTGAGAAAGACCCGCGATCAGCGAATACCTATCTTATAAAGACTAAAGACGGCTCCTTGCAAAGCCGCTGCGTGATCATTGCCACCGGCGCCAGCTGGAAGCGGCTGGGCGTTCCGGGAGAAGACCGGTTGATCGGAAAGGGAGTTTCGTATTGCGGTACCTGCGACGGGCCGTTCTTCCGGAATAAGGAAATAGTGGTAGTGGGAGCCGGTGACCGCGCCTTTGAGGACGCGATATTCCTGACTACTTACGCCAGTAAAGTGACTATGATCCACCGCAGGCAGGGATTCCGCTGCGCGAAGATACTTGAGGAAAAAGCCAGGGCCAATCCTAAGATAAATTTCATCCTGGATACGGTAATAGAGGATATCCTGGGCGAGAACAAGGTGGAAGGCGTAAGGCTGAAAAATACCGTGGACGGCAGGGTAAGCCAGTTAGCCTGTCAGGGCGTATTTGTGTTCATCGGCGTGGGGCCGAACAGCGCCTTCGTGAAAGATAAGTTAAATTCGGATGAGAACGGTTTTATAATTACCGATGACGCCATGAGGACAAACCTTGCCGGTATATTCGCCTGCGGCGATTGCCGTAAAAGGCCCTTGTACCAGGTGATCACCGGCTGCGGTGAAGGCGCAGTGGCTGCGCATTCCGCACATACATACCTGCTGAACAAATAAGGGAACAATAATGTGCGCACAAAAATACGCTACCCATAACCAGAAGTTAAAAGAATGGCTGGAAAAAGCTGTCCGGATGTGCCAACCGGATGAAGTGGTCTGGATCGACGGATCAGAGGAACAGAAGCTCCAGCTGGAAAAAGAATCAGTGAGCGTCGGAGAACTGATCCCTCTTAATGAAGAGAAGCTTCCCGGATGTTTCCTGCACCGGACCAATCCCAATGACGTCGCCAGGACAGAACATTTGACTTTTATCTGCACTAAGGATAAAAATGACGCCGGACCGAATAATAACTGGATGTCCCCGGCTGAAGCTTACGCCAAGGCAAAGGATATCTTTAAAGGGTCGATGAAAGGCCGGAAGATGTACGTGATCCCGTTCTCCATGGGGCCGGTAGGCTCGCCTTTCAGCAAGATCGGCGTGGAATTAACGGATTCGCGTTATGTGGTCTTGAACATGATGATCATGACCCGCGTAGGCTCAAGCGTGCTGGAACAGCTGGATAAAGGCGCGGATTTCACTAAATGCCTGCATTCTTTGGCTGATCTGGATATCGACCGCAGGTTGATCCTGCACTTTCCCGAGGACAACACTATCTGGAGCGTTGGTTCCGGTTACGGCGGCAACGTCCTTTTGGGTAAAAAGTGCCTGTCTTTGCGCATCGCCAGTTACATCGCCAAAAAAGAAAAATGGATGGCTGAGCATATGCTGATCATGGGCATTGAAAAGCCCAACGGCGAGATCAAATACATAGCCGCGGCATTTCCCAGCGCCTGCGGTAAAACCAACCTGGCTATGCTTGTCCCTCCGGAAGGCTTGAAGAAAAAAGGCTACCGTATCTGGACCGTAGGAGATGATATCGCCTGGATGCGTATAGATACAGACGGAGGATTGTGGGCGGTAAATCCGGAAACCGGATTTTTCGGCGTGGCGCCGGGGACGAATTCCCACACTAACCCCAATATGGTGGAAACTATCCGCAAAAATACCATTTATACCAATGTCCTCTCAAAACCCGACGGCACTGTCTGGTGGGAAGACGCTGACGGAGAGATCCCTGCGCGCGGTATAGATTGGCAGGGAAAACCGTGGAAGCCGGGAATGGTGGATAGCGAAGGTAAAAAGGTTTTAGGCGCGCATCCCAACAGCCGGTTCACCACCCCGGTAAGCCAGTGCCCTTCGGCGTCGTTCAGGCTGGATCAGCCGCACGGCGTGCCGATATCAGCGATAATATTCGGCGGACGCAGGCAGCATCTGGCGCCGCTGGTTTACGAATCTTTTAACTGGCAGCACGGGGTGTTTATGGGGGCGACCATGGCCTCTGAGCGCACCGCGGCCCAGGTCGGCAAGATCGGAGAAGTCAGGCGCGACCCGATGGCCATGCTTCCTTTCTGCGGTTATAATATGGCCGCGTATTTCCGGCATTGGCTCGATATGGGTAAGCGCATGGCCAGGCAGCCGAAGGTATTCCACGTGAACTGGTTCAGGACCGACGAGAACAATAAATTCTTATGGCCGGGATACCGGGAGAATTTGCGCGTCCTGGAATGGATACTTGACCGCTGCAATGGCCAGGTTGAGGCGGAGCAAACTCCGATAGGTTATATACCCAGGCCGAAGGATTTGGACCTTAACGGGTTGAATATAAGCGAAGCCGCCATTCACAAGCTTTTGGCTATTGATAAGAAATCCTGGATAGCTGAATTGGAGGGGATCAGCAAATTCTTCAAGCAGTTCCAGAAAGACCTGCCTGAAGAGCTTTGGGCTGAATACGAGAATCTTAAGGAGAGGATTTCCTCTTTGAAGAAAGGATGACCAGATGGCCGAGAAAGTGGTTTTGACCACCGATTTTAATGACCTGAAACTTTTCCGGCGGGGCAAAGTCAGGGATGTGTATGACTTGGGAGATAAATTGTTGATAATCTCCACTGACCGGATATCCTGTTTTGACGTGGTCCTGCCTTGCGGCATCCCTTATAAGGGCAAGGTGCTGACGAAATTATCCTGTTTCTGGTTTGATTTTCTCAAGGATGTCATCCCGAACCATTTTATCAGCGCGGATATCAACGATTACCCTCAGCAGGTTAAGAAATACGCGCAGTCCCTTGAGGGCCGGTCCATGCTGGTCAAAAAAACCAGCCCGATGCCGGTTGAGTGCGTGGTCAGGGGCTATCTTTCCGGTTCAGGCTGGAAAGAATACCAGAAGAGCGGGTCGGTCTGCGGGATAAAACTGCCTGCCGGATTTACCGAGTCGGCTGAACTTCCGGAAGTTATCTTTACCCCGTCCACTAAAGAAGAGAAGGGGCATGACCAGAACGTCAGCCAGGATTATGTTGAAAAACAGCTGGGCAAAGAAAAAACCATGGTCTTGAAAGAGAAGAGCATCGCCATTTATCAGAAGGCCCGCGATTATGCCCGTTCCCGGGGAGTGATAATAGCGGACACCAAATTCGAATTCGGCGTTTTTGAGAACAAGATCATCCTGATCGATGAGGTCCTTACCCCGGATTCTTCGCGTTTCTGGCCTAAGGATGAATACGCTCCGGGCCGGCCCCAGCCCAGTTTCGACAAGCAATTCGTCAGGGATTACCTGGAAAGCCTGGATTGGGATAAGAACCCTCCGGCTCCGGGGCTGCCGGATTGGATAGTCGAGAAGACCTCTGAGAAATACCTGCAGGCTTATAAAAACCTGACCGGAGAAGAATTTAAATAAATGAAGATCTTCAAGAAGGTCCTGGGTCTGGTCCTTAAGGTCTGCATCAGCGTCATCGTCCTGTTCCTTTTGTTCAGGCAGATAGACGCTAAGTCCGTCCTTTCGATCATAAAAAACACCAATAAGCCGTTGTTGTTCCTTTCATTCCTGGTTACTTCCTCGGTTTATATACTCTGTTTCTTCAGATGGAAGATGCTGCTTTCGTTGTCCGGCATCAAACCGGCGATATCCCGGCTGGTTTCGCCTTTCGCCGGAGGGGTTTTTTTTAATTTATTCCTGCCTTCGACTATCGGCGGGGATTTTGTGCGCAGCGCCGACTTGGGGATGCATACCAAGAAAACCAATGAAGTGGTCGCCACGGTCATCCTGGACAGGTTAAGCGGATACATAGGAATGGTCGCTGTAGCCTTGGCCGCTTTGATCTTCGGGGGCCGGCTCATCGAGGATCACGTGGTTTTTGTGAGCATCGCCTGTCTTACCGGCGTCCTGCCCCTTATTATGCTGGTGTTCTTTAATAAATCCGTTTATTCGGTATTTCAGAAATTAGTTTATTCCCCGGACGCCGGCAAGATAAGGTCGGCCATAGAGGAGATCCACCGCGAGATCTATAACCTGCGCGACCACAAAAAGGCCGCGCTGAAGAACCTGCTTTTATCGGTGTTGATCCAGGCTATCGCTCCGGTGACCTCGTATATAATCGCTTTGTCATTGGGATTAGACCTGAACATCGCCTACTTTTTTATCTTCCTGCCTATAATCGCGGCTATATCCATGCTACCGGTATCCATCGGCGGCTTAGGGGTAAGGGACGCCAGCACAGTATTCTTTTTCGCCAAGGTCGGCGTGGGCAAAGACCTGGCTTTCGCCATGTCCCTTATTGGATTTCTTTTTATAGTGATCTACGCCGGGATCGGGGGGCTGATCTATGTCTTTACACTACGTTATCGACGGGTATAACCTGATAAAACACCGGTCATTTTCTTTAGCCGACCGGTTCAAGGACGGCCGCCTCGCGCTTATCCACTTCCTGCGCAGCGAAAGGCCGTGCGGCAGTTCCAAGAACAAGATCACTGTGGTCTTTGACGGTTATCCCCGGGGAATGGATTTTCAAGACAGCGACATCGAAATAATCTTTTCCGGCGATGAAAGCGCGGATGACCGGATCATAAGCATGATCCGGTCACCCCGGAGCCCGCGCAATGTAGTTGTGGTTTCCGACGACCGTCAGCTGCGGGATAGCGTGAAATGCGGCGGATTGACTGTTGTAGGCATAGAGGAATTCCTATCCCCCAGGAAAAAGTTCTCAAAGAAGGACGATGATTCTTCCAAATCCGAATTGACCTGCAGCATGATGCAAAAGATAAATAAAGAGATGGAGAATATTTGGCTTAAATGATCAAGACCCGGTCTTGTAAATCATTGCAATATAGAATGTTCCAAGACCGGGTCTTGAATATGATGATATGGCGAATTTTATAAAGTTCCTGGGCACTGCCGGAGCGCGTTTTGTGATGATCAGGCAGCTGCGCAATTCCGGGGGGATATGGATTTCCTGCGAAGGCGCGAATGTCCTGATCGACCCCGGGCCTGGAAGCATTGTCCACTGCGCCAAGTCCCGGCCAAAGCTTGACCCCTGCTGCCTGGACGCGATAATCCTTACCCACCGGCATCTGGACCATTCTAATGATATCAACGTGATGATCGAGGCGATGACCGAGGGCGGATTCAAGAAAAGAGGGGCGGTATTCTGCCCGGCTGACGCTTTGGAAGGGGATCCGGTGATCTTTCACTATGTGCGCCAGGCTCCCCGGAATATCCAGGTCATCGCGGCCAACAAGTCTTATCAGGCGGGCAGTTTTAGTTTTTCCACTTCCATGCGGCATATCCACCCGGTCGAGACCTACGGCCTTAAATTCAAGATAAAAGATAAGGATGTCGGTATTTTGACTGATACCCGGTATTTCGGGGAACTGCAGGATTTCTATAATGTCGACCTGTTGATAGCCGGGGTTGTTTTTCTGGAACCCCGTCCGGGCATAGATCATCTCAGCGCGGCCGAGTTAAAGGGCCTGATAATCGACCTGAGATCCAGGGGCAAACTTAAAAAGGTGATACTGACTCATTTCGGTATGTCCATGCTCAAAGCTAAACCGCGCAAGGTCGCTTTGGACCTTAGCCGGGAGACCGGGGTGGAGGTTATCGCGGCCACCGACGGGATGACAGTGGGATCCGGCGATGGATAAAATATTATTGCATATATGCTGCGGCGTGTGTTCCAGCTGGCCGGTCGAGAAACTGCGCCAGGACGGCTATGAGGTTACCGGCGTATTTTATAACCCGAATATCCAGCCGATAGATGAATATGAGCGCAGGCTGGAAGCCGCGAGGAAAGCCTGTTCTATCCAGGGTATCGAATTGATCGAAGCGCCTTATGACAGCGCGAACTGGCTTGCTTTGACCCGCGGCCTGGAAAAAGAGCCGGAAGGCGGAAAACGCTGCGCTGTCTGTTACCGTACGCGCCTGGAATATACGGCTTCAAAAGCCGGGGAATTGGGGATAGGTCGATTTACCACCACGCTTTCCGTAAGCCCGCATAAAGACGCGGTCCTTATAAACAAGATCGGTAAGGAATCCGGCGGAGCGGGTTTTAAGGAATATAATTTCAAGAAGGAAGACGGTTTCAAGAAAGCCAATAAATTTTCTCTGGGGCAGGGGTTATACCGGCAGAATTATTGCGGGTGTGTTTACAGCAGGAGATAAAAGGGTGGAGAGCCGATGATAAGAAAAATACTGGAGTCGATAAGCGCGAAAAGCATAGCCGGATTGTTCCTGATCCTGTTCATTATTCTTATGGCGATCACCTACGCCAATGTCCGTTATCAAAGCGATATATTACAGAAAAAAGAGCTGGAGAACGCCAATAGCTTGGCTGACCTTATGCTCAGCGCTATGCGCGATCCCATGGTTAACGGCGACCAGGACATAATCCAGAGGCAATTTGATAATTACCGGGTCAATCTCAGAGAGGTTACCTTTGTGCATCTTTTAGACGATAAAGGGGTCATCAGGAGGTCGACAGACCTGGGGTTGATCGGTAAAACAACTTTAGCCGCGGGAATAGACGGCGTTTTTGACGGTAAAGAATTTCACGGTATTGAAAAAAGAAAACGGACAGGCCAGGTGGTTTACGCCAAGACCGTGCCGATCTTTAATGAGCGCAGGTGTTATTCCTGCCATGGTTCGGATAAAGATATCCTGGGCGTGCTGCGTATCGCCATGAATTGGGAGCGGGTTATCAAGGATTTGAAGACGGTCAGGAACCGGAATATCCTGTTCGCTTTTATAGGATTGGTCGTCTTGACTATCGTTACCGCTTTCTTTCTGATAAATACTATCATAAAACCGATCCGGGACCTGAAAGACGGGATGCGAAGGGCTTCCGGGGGTGATCTCGCGCATCCCTTGATCCCGGCTAACAGCGATGAGATCGGGGAATTAGCCGGCCTGTTCAACAAAATGAGCCGGGACCTGGGTATATTGATCGAAAAGGAAAAGAAGCAGACTGAAGAAGAGAAGATCCGGGTGGAGAACCTGGCTGAACTTAACCTGGAACTGAGTATGGGGATCGAGGAGCGCATGCGCACGGAAGCGGAATTGCGCGCGATAACCCAGCGCCTGACCGATATCATCGAATTCCTTCCGGACGCTACCTTTGTTATCGATAAGGATAAAAGAGTGATCGCCTGGAACCAGGCGATGGAAGAGATGACCGGAGTGAAAAAAGACGATATGATCGGCAAAGGCGATTACGCCTATGCCGTTCCTTTTTACGGGGCTCCCAGGAAGATCCTGATCGACCTGGTTGATCTGCCGGTAAGCGAGTTAGAGGCTGATTATAAATCAATAGAGATAAGAAAAAACACTTTGTGCGCCGAGGCTTATGTGCCTTTGATGCATGGAGGAAAGGGCGCTTTTTTATGGGGTATATCCGCCCTGCTTCTTGACGCCGTGGGCAACAGGGCCGGAGCGATAGAATCCATCCGCGATATAACCGAGCGTAAAGAGATGGAAAAATCGCAAAGGCTCAGCCAGCTGGGGAAACTCGCGGCGAGCATGGCCCATGAGGTGAATAATCCTTTGATGATCATCTCCGGCAGGGCCCAGCTTTCCCTTATGGAGAATATTGAGAATAAAGCGGTCAGGGATAATCTATTGCTCATATTCCAGGAATGCCTCAGGGCCAAGGATATAACCCAAAGACTGTTGAAGTTCTCCCAGCCCAGCCGGGGGGTAATGAAACCGGTTGACCTGAATAAAAGCCTGGAAGATATCGTGGTGATAATCGAACACCAGTTCGGTTTGGACAACATAACCATAAAGAAGGATTACGCCGCTGACCTGCCTTTGGTCAAAGGCGATGAAAAACAGCTTCAGGAGGTTTTTATCAATCTTTTGAACAATGCCCATGAGGCGATGGAGGTTAACGGGACGATAGAATTGAGCACCCGGGTGGAGAAAGAATTCGTGAGGATTGATTTCCGCGATTCCGGAGCGGGGATGCCCGCGGATGTGGTCGCCAAGCTCTTCGAACCGTTCTTCAGCACCAAGGAAATGGGTACGGGGCTGGGGATCTCTGTCAGTTATAGTATTATAAAAGCGCACAGCGGGGAAATGAAATTTGCCAGCGCTCCCGGCAAAGGCACGACCGTTACCCTGCTGCTGCCGGTATACAAAAACGAGTAAGGGATCAACATGAGGATAAAAAATAAGCTCAGTATTTTACTTGTTTCCCTGGCGGTGATATTCACCGTCACGTTCGTAATGGAAGAGAATGTCGAGAAGACCAAGTTCATTTACATAATGAAGGACGGGGCGCGCAACGGGAATAAACTGCTTAACCGGATAATGGACTTGAAGTCAAGATCCCAGCTGAACATGGTCTCCGATTATACATACTGGGACGACCTGGTGGATTTTGTCGGCAGCGGGGATAAGGGATGGGCGGCCTTGAACCTGGATACAGCGTTAGACACGTTCGGGGCGGATATGCTCTGGGTTTACCGCCCGGATATGACGCTTGTCTATTCCAGCGGTTCTTCCAGGGCGGGCTGGGCTCAAGATATCCCGATGACTGCGGATGTCTTCAGGAAATTATTTATCCGCCAGCAGATACGCAGCTTTTTCCTGAACAGCCCTAATGGCGTGGTTAATATCTACGGCGGGCCTATACATTTCAGCTCTGATAATGGAAAGGCCGCGCCGGCGCAGGGGTATCTCTTCGCCGGGAAATTAATGGATAATAAACATATCGCCGATCTGGAATTATTGGTCGGAGGCAGGATAAGGATCACGCCCATTACCAGCTGGCAGAAATTGTCTCCTGCCGGAGAGACGCGGTTTGAGGATGGCAGGATCCATTTGAACCGCGTGCTGTTGGGCCCGAATCACGAGCCGGTGGCCAATCTGGAGACATTCCTGGAGTCAGAGCTGGCTAAAGATTACGCCGGGCTGTCCAAGCGCAACATCCTTGTATTCATGAGCTTTATTTTACTTTCGTTCATCCTTTTCGCGTTTGTCCTGGTTTACTGGGTAAATATCCCGTTGGGAATGATCTCTAAAGCCCTGGATCTTGAAAAGGCTTCTTACGTGGATAAGATCAAGAATAAAAAAGATGAGTTTGGAGTGGTAGCGAAACTGATAACCCGGTTTTTCAACCAAAAAGCGGTCTTGCTTAAAGAAATCGTCAGCCGTAAGCAGATAGAGGAATCCTTGCTGGAAAGCACGCGGAAATATGAAGCCCTGATCGGGGTAGTCCCGTTAGCCGTATATACCATGGACGCCAGCGGTTTTGTTACCAGTTGGAGCCCCGCGGCTGAGCGCATGTTCGGATGGAAGGCCAAAGAGATCATCGGCAAACCCAGCCTGGTCATCCCCAGGGACAGGGCTGAGGATATAACGATGCTGCGCGGCAAGGTTTTAGAAGGCAAATTTGTGGAGGGCTTTGAGACCCGGGTGTCCAGGAAAGACGGCGCGATGATCCTGTCCCGCATTTACGCCGGACCGTTGAAAGATGAGCATGACAAGATCACCGGGATCATGGTGGCGGTGAAAAACCTGAAGGACGCGTAATCCGCGTTGATCTATGAAAAAATTCGATGTTATAATTATAGGCGCGGGCGCTTCCGGCATCGCCGCGGCGATCAGCGCCGGGTCTAAAGGCGCTTCAGTGCTTGTTTGCGAGCGGCTCGCGGCATTGGGCAAAAAGATCCTGGCTTCCGGCGGGGGCAGGTGCAATCTTTTGAACGAAGAACTCGATGAAACGTATTATAATACCGGTTCGCGGGAACTGGTCAGGTCGGTCCTGGGCCAATACGGTAAAGAAGAGATAAAGAAATTCTTCGCCGGACTGGGCCTTATCCTGTATTCCGAGAATAACCGCGTTTTTCCGGTTACCAACCAATCAGCTTCGGTTTTAAGGGCGCTGGAGATGGAATTGAGGCGGTTATCGATCCTGGTGGAATTCAATTTCGAGGTATGCGATATCCGCGACGCGGACAAAGGGTTTACGGTCATATCCCGTTCCGGAAAGAAGCTGCGCTGCTCAAAGCTTATCCTGGCTTGCGGCGGCATGTCTTATCCGGCGTTAGGCTCTAACGGCGGAGGTTATAAATTCGCCGGCAATTACGGCCATAAGATCGTCGAGTGCGTGCCGGTCTGTGTGCCGCTGCTGGTAAAAGACCAGTTCTGTCATTCGCTCCAGGGCCAGAAGATCACGGCTGTGGCCCGGGCTGTAGTTGACGGAAAAGTGAGGGCTGAGGCAAAGGGCGACGCGCTTTTCACAAAATACGGTTTATCCGGGACCGCGGTCCTGGATGTCAGCAGGGAATTGTCCGTGGCGATCAACCGGGAGCGTAAACAGGACTTATATATTTGTCTGGACTTGGTCCCGTTTTTGGAAGAAAATGTATTGAAGCTGGAATTGTCGGCGCGGTTAAAACGCGGGGTCGCGGCGGATGATCTCTTATGCGGGATTCTGCCGAATAAGTTCAGCCCGGCTTTTAAGGACGCGCTGGCAGGTAAAGACCCGGGGCGCATCTGCGCCGGCTTGAAGGATAAGCGTTTTAAAGTCCTGGGTACCCGCGGCTGGAACGAAGCGGAATTTACCGCCGGAGGCGTCGACACAAGCGGGGTAAAACCCGGCAGCCTTGAGTCCGGCTTGCGCGAAGGACTTTATTTCTGCGGCGAGGTCCTGGATGTCGACGGGAAAAGAGGGGGATATAATTTAGCCTGGGCGTGGAGCTCGGGTTTTGTGGCTGGTTTAACCAAGGGAGGATGAGATGCCTTACGACAGCAGTCTGGATAAACAATTGTTCACCAAAGCCCTGGAAACCGATGACGGCAGGATCACCGTGAGCGTGTATTCATACAATAACGGGCCGTTGAAACTGCAGATCGTCAGGGAGAACCGCGATCAGGAAGGCAATTTCCGTTTCGCCAAGCTGGGAAGATTGACCAAGTCCGAGGTCGAGGAGCTTCTGCCGATCATCAACGAAGCGATCACTCATTTGTAAAAAAGCCGGAATGGACAGCATTGTCTTAGTCGGCCTGAACCGCAACACGGTATATACCCCGTTAGCCCTTTTATATTGCCGGGCCTGCCTTACGGAAGATAAAAGATTATCCTCCAGGGTTCGTGTGAACATAAGGGAGTACGAGTTAGAGGATTCCGAGGAATATATATTATGGGACTTGGCTAAATTCGCGCCCGGGATCGTTGGTTTTTCCTGTTATTTATGGAATGTTCAAAAGATCCTCAAGATCAGCAGGATGCTGAGAGGGGTAATGCCCGGGATAAAGATTGTCCTGGGCGGTCCGGAAGTATCGCCCCGGGCCAAAGAGATACTGGAAAGCGAGCCGGCAGTCGACCTGGTGGTCAGAGGCGAAGGTGAGTTTGTTTTCGCCGAGGTAGCGGAAGCGTATTTGACCGGCAAGGCCCTCTTGGGGATCAAAGGAATAACCTTTCGCCGCGGTAAAAAGATCCTTGAAAATCCAGTACAGCCGGTTATAGCGAAACTCGATTCCATACCCAGCGCGTATTTAAATTCGGGTTACGAACTGGCTAACCGGGAGATCTGTTTGGAAACGCAGCGCGGCTGCGTGTTCGGCTGCTGGTTTTGTTATTACAATAAAGGCTGCGCTAACTGGCGGGTTTTTTCGCTTGAACGGGTAAAGAAAGAGCTGCTTTTTTTGTTTTCCCAAGATCAGGCGGAAATTTACCTGATGGACCCGGTCTTCAATATCGATCTTAAACGGGCCAAGGAAATATGCCGTTTTATAATCAAACATAATAAAAAGCGCGTTCCGTTCCATACCGAGATCCAGGCGGAATTAGTAGACGCGGAATTAGCAAGACTTTTGAAGAGAGCCGGCATGCGTTATATAGAAGTCGGCTTGCAATCGGACGACGATAATGTCCTGAAAAATGTCCGGCGGGTTTTCAACCGGGAAAGGTTTATCAAGGGATTTAACCTGCTGAAGCGCAACAAGCTGGTGGTCGAGCTGCAGCTGATCCTGGGATTGCCCGGGGATTCCCTGGAAACTTTTTTCAAGTCTTTGCGGTTCGCGCTTGAGCTGGATCCTCCGGTGTTATCTGTTTTTAAGTTGCAGGTCTTGCCCGGGACCATGATCCGCGAACATTCTGAGGCCCTGGGCATTGAATACGAGAAAGAACCTCCGTATGAGTTCATCCAGAGCCGGACAATGCCTTATCGCGACGCTATCCTGGCGCAAAAAGCGGTGAACAGCGTAAGCCTGTTTCGCCGTAACAAAACCGCGCTGGATATTTGTAAAAAACGCGGCATAGATATGGTCCAATTGATCAGGCTTTGGCTTGACCATACGGGCTCAGACGATCTTTTGCTCAATCACGAAGATAACAACGTCTTATCCAAGGAAGCTGCCGCCTTCCTCCAAACCTGTAGACGTTGTACGTAAACATCTGCGGGATATAAGTTTAGAATTAAATGTTTTATGCGGCAAATCATAAGAAAATTAGTTAATATAACATTTATTTGTAATCACAGAAATTGCAGCGAGTTACGTACAACGTCTACAGACAAAAATGACAGTAGATATCCGTAAGAAAATTGAGATAGCTCAGAGTAAATTCAGCTTCGGCGCGACCTCGGCGATAATTTCCAATCTCGGGCTGATCACCGGCCTGCGCAGTCTTGACCACGCCAAGGTAAGCATTATCGGCGGTATCCTGGTCATTGCCATAGCTGATAATATCTCCGATTCGTTCGGGATCCACATGTTCCGGGAATCAGAGTGTTTAACGACAAAAGAAGTCTGGTTTTCCACATTTACTAATTTTCTAACCAGGTTCTCCGTGTCTTTAAGTTTTATCCCGCTTATAATCTTTCTTCCGCTGAAAGCCGCGGTGATCACCTCGCTTCTCTGGGGATTGCTGATCTTATCGATCTTGAGTTATTTTATCGCCAGGAGGGAGAAGAGAAGCCCGTTGTGGATAATTTCCGAGCATCTTATTATTGCCGTTGCAGTGATCTTCGCCAGCAGCCTGGCGGGTAAGTGGTTTACCAAGACCTTTTCGTTATAACGAGGGAAGCGATGAAGAAAATATCTTTAGCTCATCTTAAGTCCGATCAAAAAGGCAGGATCATCGAGATCCTGGGCGGCACTAATTTACAGGAAAAGCTGATGAATATGGGCGTGTATGAAGGCAAGGAAGTGGCTAAAGTCAGCCATATCGGATTGCATGGCCCGGTTGTGATCAAATCCGGCAGGACTATATTAGCTTTAGGGCACAGCGTGGCGGCTAAGGTGATCGTGGAGACGGAATGATAAAGAAGATCTATTTGATCGGTAACCCCAATGTCGGCAAGAGCGTGGTATTTTCGCGCCTTACCGGAGTTCAGGTGATCTCGTCAAATTATCCCGGTACGACTGTAGAGCTGTGTAAGGGATACCTGGAACTTTCCGGTGAGAAGATCGAAGTGATCGATTTGCCGGGGACGTATTCATTGGATCCGACTTCCAGCGCGGAAGAGGTGGCTGTATCGCTGTTGAAAGAATTTCCTAAAGATGAGATAGCCGTAGTCAATGTCCTGGATTCGACCAACCTCGAAAGGAACCTGCTGTTGACATTACAGCTGATCGAGGAAGGTTATCCGGTTATCGCCTGCCTGAATATGTGCGATGACGCGGTCCATAAAGGCGTGCATCTTGATCTCAAAAAGCTGGAAGATATCCTGAAGATACCGGTCATTTCAACCTGCGCGGTGACCGGGGTAGGCATAAAATCATTGATAGAGCGGATGAAAGAGGTTTCGCCTGTCCCACGGAAGAAACTTTCCCGAGAGGAACTCTGGAAAGAGATCGGCCTGATCATCGAACAGGTCCAGCGTTTAGAGCACCGCCATCATAATCTTAGGGAGATGTTGGAAGATGCGTCCGTGCGCCCGGTAACCGGGCTGTTAATGGCCGCCGGGGTTATTTACGCTTCTTTCAAGATCGTGCGTTTTATCGGCGAGGCCATCATTACCAAGATCACCGATCCGGTATTCATCAATTTTTATCAGCCGGTATTGGAAAAAATCACGGTTTGTTGCAAAGAAGAGGGGTTCTGGTTCCATTTGCTCATCGGCGACCTGATCAACAGCAAGATAGATTTTAAGCAGTCCCTGGGCGTGTTGACCACAGCCCCGTATATCGAATTCGGGATGGTCCTGCCTTATGTCATATCTTTTTATTTTATCTTAAGCCTTCTGGAAGATATCGGATACCTGCCCAGGCTGGCGATATTACTGGACAATGTCCTTCACCGTCTGGGGTTGCACGGCTACGCCATTATCCCGGTGCTTTTGGGGTTCGGCTGTAATGTCCCGGGTATATTATCCACGCGCGTGCTGGAATCAAAACGCGAGAGATTTATCGCCTCAACGATCATTTCCATCGGTGTTCCCTGCGTGCCTTTACAGGCGATGATATTCGGGCTGCTGGGCGGTTTCGGAGGGCTTTATGTCGGGGGAGTTTACCTGGTGTTGTTCTCCGTGGTCTTGATATTAGGGTTGATCCTGAACCGCGCGATCTCCGGTTACAGCCCGGAATTCCTGCTGGAGATACCCCCGTACCGGTTCCCGCCGCTGCATATGCTGGGCCAGAAATTATACTTTCGCATCAAAGGGTTCATAATCGAGGCTGTTCCGGTCGTCCTTATCGGTGTGGCGGTGATCAATATCCTTTTATACTTTAAGATCTTTGACCTGGTGACGGGGATATTCGCCCCGCTTGTCCAGGGGGTATTCGGCCTGCCGAAAGAGGCCATCGTCGCTTTGGTGCTTGGTTTTCTGAGAAAAGATGTCGCTGTGGGTATGCTGGCGCCGTTAGGGCTTACCGCGAAACAGTTGTTCATCGCCGCGACATTGCTGGCGGTGTCGTTCCCCTGCGTGGCCACGTTCATAGTCCTGTGGAAGGAACTGGGTTTTAAAGACCTGGTCAAGTCCACGCTTATCATGATAACCGTGAGCATTATTGTCGGTGGAATGCTTAATTTATTTATACTGCATTAAATGGGGTCAGATTTATTTTTCTGGCTTCGTAGCGTAGAAATAAAAAATAAATCTGACCCCATTTCTTATTATGGATCTAATTGATTTCGGGTTTCAAAAATCTAACCTCTTCCAGCATATGCCGCTTTTTGACGAGATCGCGTATGTTGGGCAAAGCGAGGATAATGTCCGCAGGTATAAGGCGCTGCGCGAAGGGCAAAGCTGCGACCTTTTGACCTTGAATTTCATCCGCCATGATGAAAAGATGCTCTGGGAAGCGGTGGAGGATTTTATCAAGCGCAGCACGATCAGCGCCACAGCCGGGGTCCACGGGGTTTATATCTTCGATCTCCTGACCATTGACATATACCGTGAAGCCAAAACATTCAACCACGCCGAACTTTCCACGGTCATTATGAAAACCGCCGCTAAACTGGCTCCCGCCGAGCTTACTATGATCAAATATTCCTCGGTTTACGCTTTATTCAGGAAGACGGTGGCTGAGGACTGGGGCAAGATAACCTTTAAGACCGCGGTGGATGTGTTCAAGGATAAACCGGATTTTCTGGATATCCTGGTCAAGCGGCTGCTTAAGGATTTTCATTTCGCCCGCGATCCGGTAATGCTTTTGCTTAACGATCTCAGCCAAAATCCAATTTTTGACAGCCAGAATAAAACTCAGCAAGCGCGTTTAAAGAAAGTGATCACGGATCTTATACCCAACTCTATGGAATTTATTCCGGAGGTTTATATCCAGGATAAGAACGGGGCGCGAGAACTCTTGTCCGGTTATGAACTATAAAAAAAGGCTTTCGTCTGCAGGTTAAATAAGGAGGTCTATCAATGATGAGAAAATTCCGTTCGGGAGTGTTTGTTGGCGTACTTTGTTTGATGCTGTGTGGTTGTGTCAAAAGCGGGTATCATGCCGCGCCGGTAGCCAATGCGGTATCCCAGGATGGTGTTCCCATATCTTACGCGGTATACGGCCGTGGCGATGTCACGGTAGTTTTTGTGCACGGATGGAGCTGCGACAGCCGGTATTGGTACAATCAAGTCCCGTATTTCTCGAAGAAATACCGGGTAATTACTATTGATCTGGCTGGCCATGGTAATTCGGGGTTCAGCAGGAAGGTTTATACTACGGAAGCGTTCGGCCAGGATGTGGCCGTAGTATTGCAGCAGCTTGACGTGAAGAATGCTGTATTGGTCGGGCATTCCATGGGCGGAGAGATCATCCTGTATGCGGCTAAGATCTCGCCTGAAAGGGTTATCGGTTTGGTCGGGGTCGATACCCTTGAGGATTTGGGGATGGTTTATCCGGATGAGGTGAAAAACAGTATCTATGAGCCGATCGCTGCGGATTTCGTGCCGAAGGTGCAGGAGTTTGTCCGCAGTATGTTCCCGGCCAACGCCGATAAAGCTTTGGTCGACACGATCGCCCGGGATATGTCATCGGCTCCGCAAGAAGTGGCGTTGAGCTCGATGAGGGAATATTTTAAGGTGTCTGCCCCGGAATTGATCAAGGGATTGGCTGTGCCGTTGAAAAGCGTTAACGCCGATCTTTGGCCGACTAATGTTGAAGGTAACAAAAAACTGGTACCGTCATACGAGATGGCGTTGATGAAAGGGCACGGCCATTTCATCATGCTGGAAGACCCAGGGCAGTTTAATGCGCTGCTGGAGCGGATGATCAACAGTATTCTTGCCGAGACAAGGAAAAGAAGTGAAACAACCAAACTTTCGGCTGGCCGATGGTCGCAGTATTATACGACTATTCTCACGTATTTAAGCAATATCTGGTAAAAGGCTGGCGGGTTTGCGAAGTAAACTCTTAATGTTTTCGACGAGACAGGACAGTGAGAGATTAAAAAAGTTTATTAAGAATAGAGATAACCTTTTGCTTTGGAGCAAGGCAAAATTAAGGAGGGAACATGCATGGATAAAGTAGCTAATGATGATAAAAGCAGTAAGTCAGTCAACCCATTGGTTTTTATTAGCCATGATACACGGGATTCTAAACTTGCGGAAGCTTTCAGTGACTTGTTGAAAAAGGTTAGCGCAGGCGTTTTGAAATCATTCAGGACTTCGGATAAAAAAGGGACTCAAGGAATTGAGTATGGCATTGAATGGTATCCGGAGATAATAAAGAATATCCAAGAAGCTTCAGATGTGGTTTGCCTTTTAACCGAAAATAGCGTAAACAGACCTTGGATACTGTTCGAAGCCGGAATGGCAAAGGGGAAGTTAAGCACCCCTATATTGGGAGTCGCTTTGGGTATTACTTTAAAAAATGCCTCTACAGGGCCTTTCGCCCAATTCCAAAATTGCGGCGATGATGAAGATTCCTTAACTAAGCTCGTTTTGCAACTTCTAGCCAGAATTCCAAACTCAGAACCTGACGAAGAAACCATAAAGATACAAGTAAAGAATTTCAAGGAAAAGATTGCAAAAATATTAGCAGGCGGCCCCGCAAAACAACCGGATGTTCAACCTGAAAGAAAAACTGAGGATGATTCCACTGCTAAGTTGTTTGAAGAAATAAAAGTCATGTTCAAAGATTTGCCCGAAAGAATAGATAACAACTTACGAGTAGATAAAAGAATTAGACGAAGAAGGAAACTCCATCCAATGATGATAGAAGAGCTGCTCCATATGTCCCGGAACAGAACTTTAGGAATCATGATGGCCTTAAGCTTGTTTAGAGATTCTATGCCATGGTTATATGATATGGGCGTAGAAACCTTGAAGACCATAAAATCGGCAAAAACAAAAGAAGCCAAAAAGAAAGCCCTGTCAGAATTTGAAGAAATAATTGAAATGTCCACGCATCACCCTATCATGCGTGAGTTTTATTCCGAGGAGGATGATTACATGCTCTTTAGGGAAATGCCACGGATGCTATTGAAAAATATAGAGAGATTAATGATTGATGAAGAATGACCCTTCAATGAGGAAAGAAAGACTGGATAAGGATTCAATTATCGGTCAATTGTTTGCTGCGGAATTGCAGTTTCGGCTAGCTTCTGCTGTCAGATTGGCAACGACAATGAAAAGACAGCCACTTGATTTGCCCATCCAATGGACTTATGGTAGGCATTCTGTTAAGAATAATGAAATAGCTTTACGTGAAGACCAGGCGGAATATGCTTCATGGCGGCTACATCAATCAGCCACTTTTCTTCTAGCTACGGAGATTAAGAATGCTATTGCCGCAGTAATCGAAGACCCCATAAACCATAAAGGTGAGAATATATCTGATGCGTTTCAAATTGCACGCTTCATTCGAAACGCATTCGCGCATCATCCATTCAAACCAGTTTGGTCTATTCAAAAAGAATACCAAGGGAAAAAATTTGAAGTACCTGGCGTTATCGAATTGGATACGACTGATTTAAATGAAAAGGTTTTTGATTGGAGGCACTACGGCGGCTATTTAGCGATATTGAAATTATCTCATTTTGTTCGATTCAATATTTTGAAAGATAAATCGAAGAAGCCATCTGATAGAGTTTTATCTAGACCTAAAAATGAATATATTCAATTTGGTGATTTAATTCTGAAGAAGATAAAGACGATACCAAAGGACGCAAAGAAAATCGACGGGAATGCTTTTGATTTGGGCGGAGGGTATAAGATAACCGGAGGAAAATTCTTTGCCGCTAATCCAAATGACGACAGGACACGATAATCTTGATAACTGAACAAGAAATCAAAGGTTTGGCTATTAAGCAAGGGGTGCCACTTCCTTATGTTGAGAAAGATTATGTGATGGGGTGGCTTTTATGTGGAGTTTATCATCACCCTGCTTTAAAAGACAATTTAATTGTTAAGGGTGGGAATTGCCTAAGAAAAGTTTATTTCCCTGACACGCGTTTCAGTGATGACCTTGATTTTACAGCGCGACACCTTGACATGCAGGACGTTTTTCACAAACATCTGGATTCGGTTTGCGTGACAGTAGCAAAGATCACGAATATCGACTTTGATTTATCTCAGACAAGGGTAGACACTGTTACGTTACCTGATTTGGAATAAAAACACATTATAGTCGTATATATTCATCGGTTTATACAGTTTTAGACACTTATATACAATATCATAAGGCATTAATATGAAAGAAGATAAGAAGAAGGTTTTCATCCGCACTTTCGGCTGTCAGATGAACGTGCGTGATTCGGAGGTGATCTGCGGCCTGCTGAGAGAGCAAGGCTATGAGATCATCGTTGAGCCGGATCAGGCGGACGCGGTTATTTTTAATACTTGTTCGGTCAGGCAGCACGCTGAGGATAAGGTCTGGTCGGATATAGGGAATATCGTAAAGAAAACAAGGATCAAGGATAAAGGATCAAGGGTAAAGGGCGGATGGCTGAAGGGGGAACGGCCGTTGGTTGGCTTGGTCGGATGCATGGCCCAGAATTATAAAGAGTCCGCGTTCGAGCGGTCAGAGCATGTGGATTTTGTGGCCGGGCCTTCGGATATCGCTAAAATACCGGAAATAATCGAGACATTATTTCAGGGACAGGCTCCTTTGCGTCGCGTATCGGGTAATGTCAAGGCGGAGACTGTCCCTGTATATCGCGGCTTATATGCTCGCAAGATCTGGGAGACTGAAGGCCAGGTTCGGCCGGAAGAAATATACCACACCGGATTTTATGAAGATAAAGAGCATGCCTATGTGGTCATCTCCGAAGGCTGCTCGAATTACTGCTCGTATTGCATAGTTCCGTATGTCCGGGGAAAGTTGCATAACCGCGGCCATCGCGATATACTCAAGGAGATCAACGAGGCGGTGGATAAAGGCATATCCCGGATAACCCTGCTGGGGCAGAACGTCAACGCCTATAAACACGGGGATGTGGACTTTATCGGTTTGATAGACGAGGTAAACCGGATCAAGGGTTTAAAAGAATTCAGCTTTGTCACATCGCATCCCCGGGATACGTCAGTCCGTTTATTTAAGGCAATGGCGGATTGCGATAAATTAAAAAAATACCTGCATCTTCCGGTGCAGTCAGGCTCGGATAAGCTGCTGGAGAAGATGAATCGGGGATATACCAGTAAATTCTACCGGGACCTGGTCGAGGATTACCGCAAGATCGTAAAAGACGGGCTCTTAAGCACGGATATAATAGTAGGATTCAGCTCCGAGACTGAGGATGATTTTAAAGCGACGTACGGATTGATGGATGCTGTAAAGTTTGACTGCGCGTATATCTTCAAATATTCCCCGCGTCCGCAAAGCGCCGCGTTCGGCTGGGTTGATGACGTGGACAAAGCGGAAAAAGAACGCCGGCACAAGTTGATCCTGGACCTGCAGAGAAAAATATCGAAAGGGAAAAATGCTAAAAAATAAACTGGTATTCATATTGGCGGCGGGATTATTCTGCGTGATCGCCGCAGGCAGTGTTTACGCCCTTGATCTGGAGAAAATGAAGACGTGTTTAGTGAACGCCGATTACCAGGAGGGGATCAGGGCGGGGGAAAGGCTTTTGTCCAATACCCGCGCGAATGAGCAAGGCCTGGACGAATTATATTATCTTCTGGGCTTGAGTTACCTTAAACAGGGCAATTATCTGCGCGCCTCGGATATATTCGAGATAATCATACGGGAATTCCGTAGCAGCCGGTTCAGGGAGGCCAGCCACATAGGCTTGGGCGACGCGTATTTCGTAAAGGGTGATTATTTAAAAGCCGAGGGGGTCTATAGCGGACTGCTTTCTTCGGCAGCGCGGACGAAATACAAGGCCGGGTTGTATTACCGTTTAAGCCAGACCGCGGCCAGGCTGGGTAACCGCGTGCAGGAAAAGGAATATTTAGAGAAGCTCAGGTCGGAATTCCCGCACAGCCCTGAATGCCTGGGCAAAGTGGAATTGACTTCTTTGCCCAAACAATTGGAAACAGAGGTGGCCATACCCGCGGCAGGCGGTAAAGGTTTTACCTATACCGTCCAGGTCGGGGCATTCTCCACCCGGGCCAACGCTCAGCGCCTGGTTGATGCCATTAAGCGCAAAGGTTATTCGGCTTATATCGAAGATGCTGTTTCCCGGAACAGGGACATATATAAGGTGAAGGTCGGCAAATTAGCCAGCCGTCAGGAAGCCCGGGACCTGGAAAAGAAACTTATTCTTGAAGGTTACCCTACTAAGATATATCCTTGATCTTATGCGGACTAAACTGATATTTCTTGTCGGGCCGACTGCCGTGGGTAAGACCGACCTGTCGGTATCGCTGGCGAAAAAGATCAACGCCGAGATCATTTCCTGCGATTCCATGCAGGTGTATAAAGGGATGGATATCCTAACATCCAAACCGCCTGTCGGCCTAAGAAAAAAAATACCCCACCATTTGATCGATGTGGTCAAACCTTCAGGCGAATACAATGTTTCCAAATACCGCGGCCAGGCAATAAGAAAGATCAGCGAGATCGTAAAGAGAGGCAAGACGCCTTTTTTTGTGGGCGGAAGCGGCTTATATATGTCGGTAGTGGTAGACGGCATATTCGAGGTCAAGACGGAAGATCCGGCTTTGCGCAAAAAATTGTATAAGCAGGCGAAGGAGTGCGGCAGCCAAAAGCTTCACGCTGACCTGGTTAAGGTTGATCCGCGGGCCGCGGCCAAGATCCATCCTAACGACGCTAAAAGGATCATCCGGGCTTTGGAGGTTTTTAAAGTCAGCGGCAAGCCTATATCCCAGATGCAAAGCGCGCGAAAAGGTTTGGGCGATGAATACGATATCCGGATCTTTTGCCTGGATATGCCTCGTGAGGAATTAGACAAGCGCATTGATCTGCGGGTGGAGCGGATGTTCAGGCAGGGGCTGGTCAAGGAAGTGAAGGGCCTGTTAAAGGCGCGGTTGAGCAAGACCGCGGCAATGGCCATAGGCATAAAGGAAGTTAAAGGTTATCTGAACGGTGAATACAGCTTACAGGAGGCCAAAACACTGGTGAAGAATAACACCAGGAAATACGCCCGTCGGCAGATGACCTGGTTCAGGAAAGATAAAAGGATAATCTGGGTATCCAAAGCAGAAACGCTTCTGGGCCTGATCGGAAAACCGGGCGGGAATTAAAGCGGGAAGTGTCCCTTATCCAGCCGCGGAAGTGTCATATGGGGGTTTTATATTATGGAAAAAGCTTTATTAGTCAGCGTAAAATTATATTCGGACAAGGATGATTGGCCGATCGAGGACCTGGCCGCGGAGCTGGAGGAACTTACCGGCTCTACAGGTGTGCAGATAACTGAGAATATTACCTGTCTGATCGACCGGCCCAGCGCCAATCTTTTTATCGGCAGCGGCAAGGCCCAGGAGATCTCGTTGATAGCTCAGGAAACAGGGTCTGATACCGTAATCTTCAGCCACGACCTTTCCGGGACCCAGCAGAGGAATCTGGAAGAGGTAATAGGCAAAAAGACCATTGACCGCACTCAGCTTATTCTGGATATCTTCGCCCATCACGCCAAAAGCCCGGAAGGCAAGACCCAGGTGGAATTGGCGCAGCTGCAGTATTTGATGCCCAGGCTGATAGGTAAAGGGTTGATCCTTTCCCGGCAGGGCGGCGGCATCGGCACCAGCGGTCCGGGAGAAACAAAACTGGAAATTGACCGGCGCAGGATACGCGCCAGGATCGAAAAGCTCAAGGATGATCTGAAGCATCTTAGTTTGCACCGTCAGAACTTGCGTAAACGCAGGCAGGAAAACCAGGTCCCCACGGTAGCGCTGGTAGGTTATACCAATGCCGGTAAATCCACTCTTCTGAACACGCTTACTTCAGCCGGACAATTGGTCCAGGATAAATTATTCACTACCCTTGATCCGTTATCCAAAAGCCTTAAACTGGCCAGCGGCGAACATGTCATCATATCCGACACCGTGGGTTTCCTGCACGATCTCCCGCACCATCTGATCGAGGCGTTCCAGGCCACGCTGGAAGAGGTGATGGAGGCAGACCTGCTGATCCATGTCCTGGACGTCAGCCATCCCAAGGTGTACGAGCGCGCCAAGGCGGTCAGCGATGTCCTGATACATATGTCTGCGGACAATAAACCGATGATCGCCGCTTTGAACAAGATCGATCAGCTCGAGGATAAGGCCTGGCTTAGCGGGTTGGAAGATAATTTCCCGAATTCAGTCCCTATCAGCGCCAAATCCGGAAAGAATATCGACGCGCTTCTGGCTAAGATCTCCGAGGCTTTCGGCAGCCGGATGGAATCTTTGACTATAAAGATCCCGCATAGCAGGATGGACCTGGTGAATTTGTTTTATAAACAAGGTAAGGTGGAGAAGATCCAATACCAGCAAAAAGGGATCAAGATCAAGCTTAGCCTGCCCAAGATCATCAGTCAGAAACTATCCCAGGATAAAGATATCGAGATTATTCCCTATGGACGGTTCTCAATCACGGTTAGAACAGTCACCGTAAATGCCTAAGGGGACACTTTTAACCGGCTGGCAGAACCGTTCCTACTGTGAGAATATCTAACAAATTCTGTTAATTTAGCTTGACAAAATAATCATCTTGTGTTATATTCTACCTGTAGACAGAATATGGGAGAAGAGGTATGCCGAATTTTGATATTTATATCAGCCCTGATGAGCCGGTCTATGTGATCAGCGTAGTCAGTAAACTGGTGGACCTGCCGGTTTGGACTTTGCGTCAACTGGACAAAGCCGGAGTGGTTTGCCCCAAGCGGATAGGCAGAAAAAGCCGGCTTTATTCTTTAAAGGATATGAAAAGGCTGGAATACGTGCATTACCTCATGGAAGAAAAACAGGTTAATATCCGCGGGATAAAAATAATCCTGGAGATAGAACACAAGGATTAAATTTTTTTTGACTTTTTGTTAGCACTCTATGAGCCTAAGTGCTAATAATGCTGCAGAAGGAGGTGAGTTTCAGGATGTAACGCTTTACGTTGCTAAGGTATTTGGTTATTGACACTAAGAAGTATTGTGCTAAAATGACAGGATTATGGTAAGGACAGTGGATCACACAAACAGGAAAAACAAGGTTTTGGCGGCTACGGTATGTTCTTATATTTCCAGCGGCCAGCCGGTCAGTTCTCAGGAACTGGCCAAGGCCTTTGGCTTAAGTTCAGCTTCTATAAGGCTTATCCTGGCTGAATTGGAAGATGAGGGCTATCTTTTCCACCCTTATACTTCATCCGGCAAGGTTCCCACGGATAAAGGGTACCGCTATTATGTTGATTTCCTGATGGCCCAGAACCAGCTCCCGGACGCGCAGAAGAACGGTATTCTCAGCGAATACCGCAGCCAGCGCGGTTCTCTGGAGAATGTCCTGGAAAAGACCTCTGAGATAATCGCCTCGCTTACCCATTACACGGCTATTGTTTCATTTTCGGATTGGGAAGACAAGATCTTTTACAAGGGGTTAAGCAATATATTCCAGCATCAGGAATTCCACGATTTAGAGAAGCTGGCGGTCCTGGTCAGGCTCCTGGAGGAGAAGAAGCAGCTCTTGGATATCCTGAACAAAGAGGGGAATAAGCCGTTGCAGGTATATATAGGAACGGAAATGGCCTGCCCTTTCATTGGTGATTCCTGCTCGATGGTGGTCTCGACTTACCATAAAGGCAAGAAGCAGAACGGCCGGATCGCGGTTTTAGGCCCGCGCCGCATGAGTTACGAACAGGCTGTATCTACCCTGGAATTTGTTTCGGACACGCTGAACAATATCCTGGAGGAGTTTTAAGCTGATGGAAAACAAGAAGAACAACGAACAATATAAGAAAAATAACGGCGAGCCGGAAACCTGCGAATGCGCTGAGAAGACCATTGAGGTCAATGAGGCGGAATTTAACAGGTTAAAGGAAGAGGCGGCAAAGGCCAAAGAGAACTGGGATAAGTTCTTGAGGCTGCAGGCGGATTTCGAGAATACCCGCAAACGCTGGGAGCGCGATCGTTCGGAGTTGCTGCGTTACGCCAACGACGACCTCTTGTGCAGTATGCTGAATATTACCGACGACCTGGAGCGCAGCCTGGAACTTTCCCAGGGCAAGCACGAGGATTTCACCGCTTTCATGAAAGGGGTGGAGATGATCCTCGCCCATATCCATGACCTGATGAAAAAGAACGGGGTTTCGGCTATCGACGCCTCAGGCAAGATATTCGACCCGAATTTTCACGAGGCGTTAATGCAGGTGGAAAACGGCGATTGGCCGGAAAATACTGTGGTTGAAGAGCTGCAAAGAGGTTATTTGTTGAACGGTAAGGTGCTGCGGACCGCGAAGGTAAAGGTTTCCAAGAAACCCGCGGACAAAGAAAAAGAGGAAGATAAAAAATAAACTATATTTGGTTTCCTTCCCTGCGGTGCAGGATCAAGGGGCCAGATTTTTTCCGCCAAGGCGGAACAAAGGTGAGGTGCAGAATGGCAAAAGTAATCGGGATCGACTTAGGAACATCGAATTCAGCGGCATCAGTGATGGAAGCCGGAAGGCCGGTGATCATACCTTCAGCTGAAGGCGCAGGCGTGGCTTCGGGTAAAGCGTTTCCTTCATATGTGGCGTTTACTAAAGACAACCAGCGTCTGGTGGGAGAACCCGCGCGCAGGCAGGCTGCCATAAACGCGGAAGGGACTATTTACGCCGCCAAAAGAAAAATGGGCCAGGACTATAAGTTCAAGGTCTTCGGCAAGGAATATACCCCGCAGCAGATATCCGCTTTTATCCTGCAAAAGATAAAAGAGGACGCTGAGGCGTATCTCGGCGACAAGGTGAACGAGGCGGTAATTACCTGCCCCGCTTATTTTGACGATAACCAGCGCCAGGCGACCAAGGACGCCGGCGAGATCGCCGGATTAAAGGTATTGAGGATCGTTAACGAGCCTACAGCGGCATGCCTGGCTTATGGCCTGGAAAAATCCCAGAAAGAGCAGCGGATCATGGTCTTTGACCTGGGCGGCGGCACGCTGGACGTCACGGTCATGGAAATGGCCCAGGGGGTTTTTGAGGTCAAGTCCACCCACGGCGACACCCAGCTGGGCGGCACGGATATGGATAATGTGCTGATCGAGTATATCGCCAGCCAGTTCAATAAAGAAACCGGGATCAACCTGCGCAACGACAAAATGGCGATGATGCGTTTAAAGGAAGGCGCGGAAAAGGCGAAGATCGAATTATCATCCAGCCTGAACACCGATATCAACCTTCCGTTCATCACCGCCGACGCTTCCGGACCGAAGCATTTGACCATGGCCATCAACCGGGCTAAACTTGACGAGCTGGTAACTCCGATAATCGACCGCTGCCGCAAACCCATGGAAGAGGCGATCAAGGACGCCAAGCTTACGCCGAACGAAGTGGACAAGGTCATCCTGGTAGGCGGTCCGACCCGTATGCCTATCGTCCAGAAGTTCGTCGAGGATTACGTGGGCAAAAAGATCGAACGCGGCATCGACCCGATGGAATGCGTGGCTATGGGCGCGGCTGTCCAGGCGTCGATCATCACCGGGGAAACTAAGGATGTCCTTCTTCTGGACGTCACGCCGTTGTCCCTGGGAATCGAGACCATGGGCGGGGTTAATACCAAATTGATCGAACGCAATACTACTATACCGACCAAGAAGAGCCAGATATTTTCCACAGCGGCTGACAACCAGACCGCGGTAACTATCCGGGTCATCCAGGGCGAACGCCCGATGGTTGACGCCGAAGGCAACGTGGAATTAGGCCGGTTCGACCTGGTAGGCATCCCGGCGGCTGCGCGCGGCATACCGCAGATCGAAGTTGGTTTTGATATCGACGCCAACGGTATTGTGCACGTATCCGCCAAGGACCTGGGCACGGGCAAGGAGCAGTCTATCCGGATCACCGCGCCTAAGAAATTGTCCAAGGAAGAGATCGAGAAGATGGTCAAAGAGGCGGAGAAATTCGCCGCTGAGGATACTAAGCGCAAGGAAGAGGTGGAAGTTATCAATCAGGCCGACAACCTCGCGTATGCCACGGAAAAATCGCTCAAGGACTACGGCGATAAAGTCAACTCCGCAGAAAGAGGCGAGATCGAAGCCAAACTCAATGATCTGAAGACCGCGATCAAAGACAAGAACGTCGACCGGATCAAGAAGAATATGGAGGAATTGACCAAGGTTTCGCATAAACTGGCTGAGGAGATATACAAGCAGGCCGCGGCCAAGCAGCAACAGCAGGCGGGCGGACAAGCGGGCCCTGCCCAGGGGCAGCCGGAAGCCGGCCAGCCGGGCGATGAGCCGAAACAGGAAAATAAAGCGAAAGATGAGGAGATCATCGACGCTGACTTTAAAGAAGAAAAATAACTAATCAATATATCCCCCGGCGCGCTTGCGGATTTCGTGTGAAATCCGTAAGCGTATACGCGGGGGATTAATTCGCGCATATAACTTACGTTGTCCTGGGTTACGGGGCTCCGTAAGTTATGCGCTCATTAAATGGCCGCTAAACGAGATTACTACGAAGTGCTTGGGGTGGGCAAAAGCGCCCAGCTCGATGAGATAAAGAAGACTTACCGCCAGCTGGCGATGAAATTCCATCCTGACCGGGTTCCCGCCGAGCAGAAAAAAGCCGCGGAAGAGAAGTTCAAGGATATCTCCGAGGCTTACGCGGTCCTCTCGGATCCCCAGAAACGCAACCTTTACGATCAATACGGGCACGCGGGCATTGACCAGAAATACGCCCAGGAGGATATCTTTAAGGGCGCGGATTTCAGCTCTATATTCGGCGGTTCCGGCGGCGCCGGGGCGGGTATTTTTGAGGATATTTTCAGCGACCTGGGATTTGATATTTTCGGCGGAGGCGGCAGGCAGCACTCTGGCGGCGGACGGGGACGCAGCCGCGGCCGCGACCTGGAAATAACTGTTGAGATCACCCTGGAAGAAGCTGCCAGCGGCGTGGAAAAGCATATAACCGTGCCGCGTTATGAGCTTTGCGGTGTTTGCTCGGGCAGCGGCGCGAAACCCGGGACAAAAAAGACAGTTTGTTCGCAATGCCGGGGATCTGGACAGGTAGTGGTATCCAGCGGTTTCTTTCAGATGGCCCAGACCTGCCCGAGCTGCCGCGGCGAGGGCTCGATCATCCAATCCCCCTGCCCGCAGTGCCACGGCGAAGGCCGGCAAAAGGTCTCCCGGAATATCAAGGTGAAGATCCCTGCCGGCGTGGATACCGGTTCTAACTTGCGGGTGCGCGGCGAAGGCGAGGCGGGGGTGTCATCCCGCGGCGATCTCTACGTGGTCATTGAAGTCCATCATCACCCGGTATTTGAAAGGCATAATAACGATATACTTACTGAGATCAAGATCAGCCTAAGCAAGGCTATATTAGGCGGGGATGTTATAGTTCCCACGCTCACCGGCAAAGCGGATATGAAAATACCCGCGGGCACGCAGAGCGGAAAGATCTTCCGGCTGAAGGAAAAAGGCATACCTGATGTCCATGGGAGGGATATCGGCGACGAACTGGTCCGGGTCATTGTGGAGATCCCGGTCAGCTTGACCGCCGACCAGAGAAGAGCGATTGAGGAATTCGCCCGGCTTTCCGGGGAACCCGTTGGTAAAGACAATTTTGGCGATAGGATAAAGAAGACATTTAGGTAATTGACACCCGACGTAATCGGATGCGAGGGTGTTGTGATGATGATTGACACCCGGCGTAATAGTATGTGGAGGGTGTTGTAGCAAGCAAGTTACACCCAACCTAATTGGATAGGTTGGTGTTGTATCTCTATACAAGGAGTGATTGGTAGATATGCCTACGTACGATTATGAATGCGCGAAATGCGGGGTATTCGAGGTTTTTCAGAAGATGACCGATAAGGTCTTTAAGCAGTGCCCGAAGTGTAAAGGCAAGGTAAAAAGGCTTATTGGCTCCGGTTCTGGGATAATCTTCAAGGGTTCCGGTTTCTACGCCACGGATTACAAGAAATCCTCATCCGCGGCTTCTTCCGCCAAGCCCGGACCGGAAAATACCTGCCCGAAAATAAAAGAAGGCTGTAATGGCTGTAAGCACAAAGAATAACCGGGCGCTGAGGATTGCCGGGTTATGGCTGCCGGTCGCGGTCTGCATGGGCCTTATTTTCTACGCTTCTTCTAAGCCAGGCAGTGATATTCCGCTGTTATTTCCCTTTCAAGATGTCCTGTTTCATGGTATTATATATGGAACTTTAGCCTTACTTTTCGCCCGGGCAATGAAAAAAAACTGCCCGGAGTTTGTTTTCGGGGAATTGTTCCTCGTTACGGTTTTATTCGCCGGTTTTTACGGCGTAAGCGATGAATTTCACCAGATATTCGTGCCGGGAAGGGATTGTTCAACAATAGACCTGCTTATTGACCTGGCAGGTTCTTGTTTGGGCGGCTTAATTGGAGGTAAGATTTTCTGATGACTAAGATAATACCGTTCAAAGCAGTGGTTTATAACCAGGATAAAATAAAAGATCCGGCAGGGGTTGTCTGCCCGCCGTATGATATAATCTCCAGCCAGAAGCAGAAGGCCCTTCATGAACGCAGCCCGTATAATCTTATCCACCTGGAATTGGGCCTGGACCAGCCGTCCTCGGATAAGTACGCGGCAGCCGGAAATCTTTTCCGGGAATGGTTGAAGAAAGAGATCCTGGTCGCTGATAAAAAACCCAGCCTGTATCTTTACAGCCAGCAGTATTCCATTAAGGGCGAAACCAAGACCCGCCTGGGTTTTCTGGCGCTGCTTAAGCTGGAAGACGGCAAATCCCCGGTTTTCAAACACGAGCATACGCATCTGGAACCCAAAGAGGACCGCTTAAAGCTGATCCGCCAGGTCAAGGCTAACCTCAGCCCGATATTTGTGGTCATCGCCGATAAAAAACGGGTCATCCAGCAGAGCCTCAAGCCTTTTACCCTGAACAGCAAACCTTTTATAGATGTTACAGACGACGAAAAGACCAGCCACAAACTCTGGCGGGTCGATGATCCCGGCTTGCTGGAAAAGATTCAGGCCAAGCTGACCGATGAAAACCTTTTTATCGCCGACGGCCACCATCGTTATGAGGTATCCTGCGCTTACCGCGATGAGATGCGCAAGAAAAACCCCGGATTTACCGGCGAGGAAGGCTTTAATTACCTGTTGGCTTATTTTACCAATATGGATTCCCTGGGTTTGACGGTCCTGCCGATCCACCGGCTGGTCAAATTGCCGGCTAAACCCGACATGCCCAGACTGATCTTAAAACTCAACGAATATTTCCACGCCGAGGAGATCAAGGATAAGACGAAATTTTTCTTCATGCTGGAAAAAGCCGGCCAGGCCGAACACGCCATCGGCATTTACAACGGCGCCAATTACTGGCTGCTGCGCCTGAAAAATATCCGGGTCCTGGATAAAATGATCGCCGACAAACCGGCTGAGTACCGCTGCCTGGATGTGGCGATATTGAACGCGCTTATACTGGAAAACGCAATGAAGTTAGACCTGGATGACAAATCCGTAATATCTTTCAGCGCCAATACCGATGAACTGATCAATCAGGTGAATAACGATAATTCCTGCGTCGCGTTCCTGTTGAACCCGACCAAAATAGAACAGATAGTTTCAGTGGCTTTGAACGGCGAGAGGATGCCGCCTAAGTCGACGTATTTTTATCCCAAGGTCCTTTCGGGCCTGGTGGTCAATCAGCACGAAGGATAAGCATGGCGTTATTCGGCAAACCTAAATATACGATAGTCAGGGTCAAGAAGAAGGAGATCCCGGACGGCCTGTGGGAGAAATGCGCCGGCTGCGGCGAGACCCTGTATAAAAAGACCCTGGACGAGAATTTCAACGTCTGCCCGAAGTGCAATTATCATTTTCCCATAAGCGCCAGGACCAGGATAAAAATGCTTTTTGACGCGGATTCGTTCCTGGAATATGACGTTAATATGGAATCAGCCGACCCGCTGGATTTCAAGGGCCTGAAAACTTACAAGGACAAGCTCGCTTCCGACCAGGCGGCTACCGGGTTGAAGGACGCGGTGATCACCGGGGAAGGTTTTATAGACGGCAAAAAAACCGTTGTCGCGGTAACTGATTCTAATTTCATCATGGGCTCCATGGGTTCGGTGGTAGGCGAGAAGATCGCCCGCGCGGTAGAGGCGGCGACCAAGAATAAATGGCCGATCATAATAATTTCAGGCTCAGGCGGAGGGGCCAGGATGTATGAGGGGATGTACAGCCTGATGCAGATGGCCAAGACCTGCGCCGCGCTCCAATATCACCACAAACAGCGCCTGCCGTATATTTCCATACTTACAGATCCGACTATGGGCGGGGTTATGGCGTCTTTCGCCGGCATCGGGGACATTACCCTGGCTGAGCCTCACGCCCTGATCGGGTTCGCCGGTCCGCGGGTCATTGAGCAGACCATCCGCCAGAAACTTCCCCTGGGATTCCAGCGTTCGGAATTTATGATGGACCACGGTTTTGTGGACATTATCGTGCACCGTAAAGACTTGAAAACCACGTTAAGCCAATTGCTTGACTATTTAACCTGATTTCAAGACCGGGTCTTGGAAAACAAACGGAAATTAAATGGCGCAGGTCAGCCTTAAAGATGTCAGCAAGGTTTTTTCCAGCAACACCAGGGCCGTAAACAAAGTCAACCTGGGGATCGAGAGCAAGGAATTTATGGTCCTGGTCGGACCTTCGGGCTGCGGAAAATCCACCACCCTGCGGATGATCGCCGGCCTCGAGGAATCCACCGAAGGTGATATTTTTATCGGCAATAAACGGGTCAATGACGTCCCCGCGAAAGACCGGGATATCGCCATGGTCTTCCAGAACTACGCGCTTTATCCGCACATGTCGGTATTCGAGAACATGGCCTTCGGCCTTAAGATCAGGAAATACCCCAAGAGCGAGATCACTCAGAGGGTCCAGGAAGCCGCTGAGATCCTGGGGATAACACATCTTTTGGAACGCAAGCCGCGCGAGCTTTCCGGCGGCGAGAGGCAGAGGGTAGCTGTGGGCCGGGCGATCGTGCGCAAACCTATGGTCTTCCTTTTTGACGAGCCTTTGAGCAACCTGGACGCGAAGATGAGGGTCCAGATGCGCACCGAGATCCATAAACTGCATACCCGGCTGCGGACCACCATTATTTACGTTACCCACGACCAGATCGAAGCCATGACCATGGGCGACCGGGTAACCGTAATGAACGCCGGGGTCATCCAGCAGGTAGCCGACCCGATAACCATTTACGACCATCCGAAGAATAAATTCGTCGCCGGCTTTATCGGCTCTCCGCCGATGAACTTTATGAACGGCCAGATAATCAAAAAGAACAACCGTATTTATTTCTCCGAAGGCAAGATCCAGGTCAAACTGGTGGATGAGATGGCCAATAAACTCGCCCCGTATATCGGCAGGGACATAGTTTTCGGCATCCGTTCGGAGGATATCTACGATAAATTGTTCGTCTCCGAGGCTCCTCCGGAAAACGTGGTCCGGGTCAGCTGCGAGGTAGTCGAGCCCATGGGTTCGGAGGTTTACCTGTACCTGAATACCGGCAAGCATACCTTTGTCGCCAGGGTAGGGGCGCATAACCGGCCCAAGGTGAACGCGGATATCGATATGGTCTTCGATATGAGCAAGGCGCATTTTTTCGACAAAGAGAGCGAAGAGACGATAGTCTAAGAGCGAACTACAACGGCCGTAAAATTATGATCAAGAAAGTATGGGCCGGGGTCCACGCCCGGATTACTTTCCTCAAGAAAATACCCCGCCGCAAAACGGTTTACGCGTTACTATTCACAACCGCTTATCTGGTTATCCCGGTATATCTGACTTTTATCTTCAGCCGCCATCCATTCCTGTCGCTGTTTGTTTTCTATCTCCTTAACGCCATAGTTTACGCGTACCTTTTGCGCAAGAACAGCGTGAAGAGCGCCTTTATCCAGTACCGCCGCCAGGCCTCCCAGGAGCAGATCAATCTCCAGAGTCATGAGAATTCCCGCGAGCTGCAGAGCCAGGTAGCTTTACGCGAAAAGATCCGCAGGTATTCCAACCTTAAAAAAGTCATCGAAGAAATAAATACCAGCCTGATGATCGAGACCATCGCCGAGCATTTGAGCGCCAGCGTCTTTTCCTACGTCGGCCGGGGCCGGGGAAACTGCATATTGTATGTCGTCGATAAACAGAGCCATTACCTGAGCCTATTCAAGACCAAAAAAGAAGACAAAAAAATGATCATCAAGACCAAGCAGGGCGATATCTTCGACCACTGGGTCCTGCGGCACACCAGCCCGCTTTTCATCGAGGATATAAACCAGGATTTCCGTTTCGACCTGAGCAAATTCAAAAAAGAGAACGACCGGCCGGTGGGCTCATTGATCAGCGCGCCTCTGGTCAGCGGGAACAAATTCCTGGGGATACTCCGCCTTGATTATCCCAAGCCTAAATTTTATTCCCAGGATGACCTGCGTTTCCTGGTGAGCGTCTGCGACCTGGGCGCCCTGGCGATGGAGAACGGCGAGCTTTACCAGAAGACCGAGGACCTGGCTATACATGACGGGCTTACTTTGGTATTCACCAAAGGGCATTTTATGGAACTGCTCAAGGTGGAATGCAAGAGGAGCATCCGCCATGACCGTCCGTTCTCTTTGCTGATGCTGGATATTGACCATTTCAAAGACTACAATGATAAATTCGGCCACGCCGCGGGCGACATTGTTTTGACCAATATCAGCCAGGTGATCACCAGCCAGATGCAGGAGCGCGGGGTGGTGGTCAGCCGTTTCGGCGGAGAGGAATTCTGCGTGGTCATACCCGGCTGCGCCAGGGAACAGGCGCTGCAGGCGGCAGAGGCGCTGCGCAAGGCTATAGAAGCTACCCGGATAACATTACGCCGGCAGGATACCAATGTAACTGTATCCATAGGGGTTTCTACTTTCATACAGGAAACATCGGATGAGATAGAATTGATCATGAAAGCGGATAAGGCGATGTACGAAGCCAAGCAAAAAGGCCGGAACCAGGTCAGGTAAAACTATGATCAGTGGAATCATACTCGCGGCATTAACCATATCCTTATACTTTTTCCTGAAGCGGGTTTTAAAAAATAACCTGCGCCGGGATATGACGGATTATGAGAAGATCAATAATGAAAGCGCCCGGCTGCGCGCGGATTATTCGATCCTGCAGGCGGATAATTCCCGCTTGAAGCAGGCGCTGGATGAGACCCTGGCGCTTTATGAGATCACTCAGGATATCTGTAAGACCCTGGAGGCCGGCCGGGTTTTCAGCGCTTTTACCGAGAAGGTAAAAAAATACCTGGGGTTCGAGGATTGTAAATTCATCCAGAGCGAGGCGGAACTTTCCGCTTACTCGGATTATACCGTCCTGCCGCTGAATATCTCCTCAAAAACCATCGGTTATCTTTTGACCAAAGGCATAAAAGAAAGGGAGCGGGAGAAATTCAATATCCTGGCCCAGCAGTTCATCCTGGGGATCAAGCGGGCGATCCTTTACCAAAAGGTCCAGGAGATGGCCACCCTGGACAGCCTGACAGGGCTTTTTACCCGCAGGTACTGGTTCGAGCGCAGCAGCGAGGAGATCGAGCGTTCCCGGAAATTCAATTATCCGATGTGCTGTTTAATGCTGGATATCGACCATTTCAAGGACTTTAACGATAAATACGGCCATCTGGTAGGCGACGCCATATTGCTGGCTGTCTCCAGGACAATAAAAGAAAATATCCGCCAGATCGACCTGGTCGGTAAATACGGCGGCGAGGAATTCACGGTCATCCTGCCGGAAACCGATATTGACGGGGCTCAGTATGTCGCAGAGCGTATCCGTATGACGCTGGAGAATACGCCGGTAAAGGCTTATGATGAAATCCTGAAAGTGACCATAAGCATCGGCATATCCATATTTCCGAAGGACGCTGAGAACCTGAATTCTCTGATCGATAAAGCTGACCTGGCTTTGTATCTGGCGAAAAAATCCGGAAGGAACAGGGTTTGCGTATATAACGCCAACGGGCAATGAGATTATTCCTTGCCAAGCAGATACATTTAGTATAAAATTAAAAAATGGCAAAAAAACATATTATCGGTATCGACCTGGGCGGGACTAACCTTAAGATCGCCTTGTTGACCCAGGATTTCAAGATAAAGACCAGTTTGGTCTTAAGCACAGCTGATTTTCATCAAAAGAACAGCTTGATCGAGGCGATAGCCAGCGCGGTCGAGCGGGTAATGGATGAAGCGCGCTGTTCAAGATCCGCGATCCTGGGAATAGGTTTAGGCCTGCCTGGACCGATAGACGCGGACAAAGGCCTGGTGCATTTCTTCCCCAATATCCCGGGCTGGAAAGAAGTTTACCTCAAAAAGATCCTCGAGCAAAAGATCAAATTGCCGGTTTTCATCGACAATGACGCCAATCTTATGGCCTTGGCTGAATCCCGGCTGGGAGCTGCCCGCGGCAGCCACAACGCGGTTTGCCTGACGTTGGGAACAGGGGTGGGAGGCGGGATCATTATCGATAATAAACTTTACCGCGGTTCGACCTACGCCGCCGGCGAGATCGGCCATATGCCGGTAAATGAAAAAGGCCCGGATTGCAATTGCTCGGGTTTTGCCTGCCTTGAGGCATATATCGGCAACAAGCGCCTGCTTCAACAGGCTAAAGCTGCCTTTAGGCGGGAAATATCCCTTGAAGAATTAAGCGGGTTAGCGGTTAAGAAAAATAAAAAAGCGGTTTTGATCTGGGAGCGGATGGGCGAGCGCCTGGGCCTGGTATTGTCCGGGATAGTCAACCTGCTTAACCCGGATTGTATTGTCATCGGAGGCGGAGTGGCTGGCGCCGGCAGGATACTTTTTGACCAGGTCAAAGAAACGATCCTTTCCCGGGCAATGGTGGTTCAGGCAAAACATGTACGCGTATTAAAAGCAAAATTGGGTTCGCACGCCGGAATGATCGGCGCGGCAATACTGGTTAGTGAAAGCCTGTAGACGTTGTACGCAACTCTTTACACCAGCATGTTTTACAAAAAAATGTTTTATACGGCAATTTGATAATAAAATTACGCAGCATAATTTTATAGTATAAAGGAGCGTGAATGAAGATTTTTATCGATACAGCAAATGTGGCGCAGATAAAAGAAGCGGCGAGCCTGGGAGTGATCGACGGCGTAACTACCAATCCCAGTTTGATCGCCAAAGAGAATCGTCCGGCGCAGGATATCCTTAAGGACATCTGCGGCGTGGTCAAAGGCCCGGTGAGCGCTGAGGTGATCAGCCTGGAAGCTGAGGGCATGGTCGCTGAGGCGGTCGAACTGGCCAAGATCGCCGAGAATATCGTTATCAAGATACCTTTGATCAAAGAAGGTTTGAAAGCGGTCAAGATATTATCCGAGCGCAGGATCAAGACCAACGTGACTTTGTGTTTTTCCGCGTCCCAGGCGCTTTTGGCGGCCAAGGCCGGCGCGACCTATATCTCGCCGTTCATCGGCAGGCTTGATGATATCAGCCAGATCGGGATGGAACTTATCGCGGATATAAAACAGATATACGCTAACTATGGGTTTAAAACCGAGATCATCGTCGCTTCTGTGCGTAATCCGGTGCATGTGGTGGATTCGGCGAAGATCGGCGCGGATATCGCGACCATTCCTTTCGCGGTCATCGAACAGCTGATCAAGCATCCGCTGACAGATATCGGCGTGCAGAAGTTCCTTGAGGATTACAAAAAAATACCTAAAAAATGAGCGGATCTAACGGCATTGATCGCAGGATAGGCGGGGTACTCTTACTGGTATTCGGCGCCGTGGTTTTTACGGCAGTTCCGGTTTTTGCCCGGTCCGGGATCTCTACTTCCGAATTTCCGAAGATCTCCTCCAAAGATCAGGATCAGCCGGAATCGCCTGTTGAACAGCCGATCACGGTCAACGGCGATACAGTGGAATATTCCCCGGAGAGCAAGGTGGTCACCGCCACTGGCAATGTCCGGGTGGAATACAAGCAGACAAAATTAAGCTGCGATAAGCTTACTGTCAATACCCTGACCAAGGACGCGGTCGCCGAAGGGCATGTGCGCATCGACGATAAAATGGGGACGATGGTCGGCGAAAAGATAAACTATAACTTTAACACAAAAGTCGGCACGGTCATCGAAGCCACTTTCATGTCCGATCCGTATTACGGCAAAGGGGAAAAGCTGGAGCGGATCAGCGAGAATAAATTTGTCGCGCTTAAAGGATACGCCTCTTCCTGCAACTTTGACACCCCGCATTACCGGATAAAATCCAAACAAGTGACCGTCTACCCCAAAGACAAGATCCAGACCAAGTCTGACACGGTATATATCGGAGGCGTGCCGGTAGCGTATTTGCCTTTCTATAATCACAGCCTGAAAGACCCGATGATGCACGTGCAGTTGACCCCGGGTTACAGCAAGAAATGGGGCGGTTATCTTTTGTCCGCTACCAGGTTCAACCTTACGGATGGACTTACAGGCAGGATTTATCTCGATTACCGCAACAAGCTGGGGTGGGCTGAGGGGTTCGGCGCCAACTATAATACCGAATATATAGGCAAAGGCGATCTTAAGTTCTATTATACGCATGAAACTGACACTCAACAGCCGCAAGGCCAGCCTGACCAGTTCGAGCGGTATATGTTCCGCTCGCGGCATAAATGGGATATCGATGATCGTACTAATATAGTTCATGAGTATTACCGCATAAATGATTCCAAACGCGCGCTCCTGGGAGGGGATCATAGTTTCCTGAAAGACTATTTTCGCCGGGAATATGATAAGGATGTCCAGCCTTTATCCTACGATTCATTCCATCATTCTTTTGATTATTCCAGCCTGGATGTGTTAGTCCAGAAGCGGACCAATCGTTGGTACACTCAGCTGGAAAAGCTCCCGGAAGTAAAATACTCCCTGCCCAGCAAACAAATAGGAGAGAGCCCGTTCTATTTCGATAATGCCAGTTCCGCGGCCAACTATAATTATAAGAACGCAGTGCCGTCGGACTCGTCAAATGATACTGATATGCTCCGTCTGGATACCACCAATAAGGTGGTCCTGCCGATGAAAGTGGCTTTTATCAACGCATCGCCTTTCGCGGGCTACCGCAACACTTTCTACGATAAAGATGTCAATAACGGCAATACCTGGGACGCCCCGAGGAATATGTTCATGACCGGGGTTGACCTGAGCACTAAATTCTACCGGCTTTTTGACGTGCAGTCCGACCTGTGGGGAATGGATATAAACGGCATAAGGCATATTATCACTCCGACAATCGGGTACGCGTATAATCACAAGCCTACGGTCGGAACCTCGAAATTAAAGCAGATCGACAGCGTTGACGCCCTGGCCAGAAGCAATTACGCGGCGATGTCTTTGGATAACAGATTTCAGACTAAACGCGAGGGTAAAAGCGTGGATTTCGCGGATTTCAGGGTCGACAGCGTTTACACTTACAAACCTAAAGGCGAAAGCGGGAGCAGTTTCGGGGATGTGATATTCAACACGGAATTAAGGCCGTATTCCTGGGTTACCTTTGATTCCGACGCCACATATACCCATACCGGCGAAAGGGATTCGGAGAATTATAATCGTTTTTCTAACGCTAACTACGATATTATTTTCAGCATAGCTCCAGAGCGGACAATCAGCATCGGCCAGCGTTATCAGCGTAAAGGCGGGGACGAATTAACCTTTAATACAGACTGGCGTTTGACCCCGAAATGGAAGGTCGGGACCTATCAGCGTTATCAATTCAGCCGCGGCTCGAATTTAACCCGGGGTTTTTACGAACATGAATACCGTTTTACACGCGATCTGCACTGCTGGGATATGGACATTATCTTTAACCAGGAAAGAGGCCAGGGAACTTCCGTCTGGTTCATCTTTAAACTCAAAGCCTTTCCCGAAACCGCTATAAGTATCGATCACAGCTACAACAAACCCAAAGCCGGCGCCCAATAGCCGGTTTGACAAACGGGTATTTGTGTGGTATATTTAATCAAAGCCTACTGATACTAGCAAACCAGGAGTAATCCTGGGACGCAAAGCTAAAGGGTTCGACTCCGCGAGAGCTAAACATCGGGCGCAAGATTGAGCGCCGGGATACTCTTTCGCTGAAGAATAGCCTGGCCGCCAAAGGGGTGAAACCAATGTATAAGCCTTGAGTTTTGCCTCAAGGCTTTTTTGTTTTGAAGGGCGTAATAGTGTCATAACCCCTTGAAACTAAACAGATTTTACTTGACAAAGCCGAAGGGAGGTGATATAAAGAAAAGCAAGGTGGCAAAGCTGTTGAGGTAACCTCGAAGATGTTGGATTTTATTTTATCTGTTTAGAGCTGAAGGGGTTAAGAAAACAGCAGGTAAACGCAATCATACCTTAGAAAGGAGGAAACAAGCTATGAAACGTAAAGGCTTTACTCTAGTCGAGATCATGATTGTTGTAGCCATCATCGCGTTGCTCGCGGCCATCGCCATACCTAACCTTTTGAGGGCTAAGTTGGCGGCTAATGAATCCGCGGCCATCGCGGCTTTGAAGACAGTCGCTACAGCGGCGCATACTTACAGGGCGTCGAACACGCAGTATCCGGCAAACCTGACCGTTCTCAGCACCGCTACTCCGCCTTATATTGATTCAGTCCTGGGCGGCGGCAGCAAGCAGGGTTATAACTTTACCCTGTCAGGAGACAGCACAGGTTTTACGGCGACCGCTGATCCTCAGAGCGTCGGCACATCGGGAAACCGGTATTTCTTCGTCGATACATCGGGGGTCATCAGGTTCTCTAATGCCACAGCTACTGCTAACTCAACACCGATCGAATAATGATGAAAGTTGAATTGTAAGGTAAATACCCGCACCTATCTCATAGGTGCGGGTATTTATTTAACGAATGAATGTAATGACCGATAAAAAAGGCCGCAGTTTTGTCACCATAATGATCGTTGTCGCGTTTGTCGCCCTGGCGCTGCGCTTCGCCACCGAACAACTGATCCAGTTCAATATCATCCAGAACGAGGCTAATGCCCAGGAGACCCTTAAGCTGGTTTCTACCGCTCTGGAGAATTTCGCCCGTGACCATAAGGGAGGGTTTCCTAAGTCTTTGGATGCCCTGGTAGAGAGCACGCCTCCTTATATAGCTAAAGATTATGTCATGCTGTCATACGCCAAGGGGTATAATTACAGTTTTATCCGTCTTGATCCCGGCGGTTACACTTATTCCGCCATCCCCTGGAGATGCCATTTGACCGGCAGGAACACCTATATTATCACCACCGGCGGGACCGTCTCCTCGGAGGAATGCAGCAAGAGAGAGTGAGATGAGCAAGCTTACGTCCAAGTCCGGGTTTACACTTATAGAAGTATTGCTGGCAGCGACGATCATGGCTTTCTGCCTTTCCGGTCTGCTGCTTACGTATATAAACCTGTTCACCTTGACCGATCTGTCGCGGGATTTTACCCTGGCCGCTAACGGCCTGCAGCTGGAAATGGAGAGATTGAAGGTAGCGGGCTGGGCTGATCTTTCGGCGATGAACGGGACACAGTTCAATATAAGCGGTTTCAATACCAGCCAGTCCCGCGGTTTTATTGAGATAACAAATACGTCTTACGCCGACCTGAAAGAGGCGCGGCTGGTGTTTTCTTTCCTGGCCCGCGGAAGGCTTATCGGTGAAGACGCGAATTTCAACGGCCTTTTGGACATATCTTCCGGTGAGGATCTGAACGATAACGACCGGCTGGATTCGCCGGCGGAATTGGTGACCCTTTTCACTAATTTTACGAATTAAAAATGGCCAGGAAGAACCGCGGATTTACCTTGATCGAAGTGCTGGTGGTAGTGGCGTTGTTCTCGGTTTTATTTTTGGCTTTATTGGGCATACTGACCAATTCCGATCTGTACTGGAGCAAGGGTCAGAATAAATTAAGCGAACAGCAGGAGGCCCGCCGGATAATCTCGGGGATCGTCGGCAACCTGCGTCAGTCAAGCCCGAATTGGAGTATTAGCGGGGTTAATTATCCCGTAACAATATCGGATAATTATACCCGGATCGATTTTTATCAGCCGGTTTTTTATAATGCGACCAACAGCACGATAACCGGGCTTACGAAAATAACCTATAAGATGGACTCTACGGATACCCGCAAATTGTTAAGGAAAGAAGGAAGCGATCCAGAAGCGGTTGTTTCCAATGCCACTGAGTCTATCCGGTTCGGCGGGGCGTGCCCCGGCTGCGTTGATTATAATTGCACCGCGGTCAGCTCCGAATGCCCGGTGGTCAGGGTTGAGGTAGTTACCAAAAAGGATAATGAATTCACGCTGCTCTCGGATGTGGCGTTGCGCAATATGAACATTACGCTCTCAAACGACACTGAAGTGGTTGAGCCTGAAGAAGGAGAGTTTTGATGATACGCGGCAAGAAAGGGATACTTCTTTTGGTTTCCGCGGTGGTAATGGCGGTGGTTTCTGTGCTCACCGGCGTTTATTTAAGCAGTTTAGTCACTGAAAAACGCAGCGCGGATACCGACAGGTTCGCCGGACAATCTTTGAACCTGGCTGAGGCCGGTGTGAACCAGGCTATGGCGGAACTGCGCAAAAGAATAGGAACGGATCTGCGCGTTAAAGTCGGGTCTATACAGAACGCGTCCACGGTGAACGCTTATGCCGCTAACCCCCTGGGTTTTATCCGGGATTACGCCTATGCCTCCGGAGAGACGCAATTCACCGTATCAGGGGATAAAGCGACCTTGACCATAACCCCGGTTGCGTTGAATTCCGATGTGGAAGGCGATTTCGAGCAGACCACGATCACGATCACCGCTCCGTCTTCCCCGTCGATGAACCTTACCGATGAGAAATTTTATTTTTATTACACCTATGAAATAGAATCCAAAGGCAGGATCACCCGGTATAACCCGGCTTTGGAAAAAACCGTGGCCCTGGCCCCGAATAACTTCACCTTGTTGATCCGCAGGGATAATTTCGCCAAGTTCGCCTTGTTCACCAATCATCACCGCACCAGCGGCGGGACTACCGTCTGGTTCACCTCAAGCACCAATTTCAGCGGACCGGTGCATACAAACGACAGGTTCAGTTTCGCCAATAATCCTTCCGCGACGTTTACCGACGAAGTCACCCAGCACCAGAATACCGCGCGGTTCTATAATAACGGGGATACGATCTATCTTGACGATTACCATAACGAGGAAATAGACTGCCCGCAATTCTCCTCGCCGGATTCTTTCGCGCGCGGAGAAAGCCTGATAAATCTGGAATCGTCGCTTACTCAGCAAGACCTGCAGAATCAGGCTACCGCCGGTCAAAATCTGGGGGCAGGCGTATTCGTGCCTGTGGACAGCGGTAATAATGTTGTCGGAGGCATATACATAAGCGGCAACCTGGGGCGCAGTTCCGACGACCCCGTGATCACCCTGGGGGTGGATACCGGCAATAACCCGCAATATACCATTGTGCGTAGTTCCAAGACCTATACGGTCACGGTTAACCGGACAACTAACCAGACCACTTTCGTGGATCCGGACACCGGCACGTATACCTATTCCGGTATCCCTGACGGCCAGGATAACGAGGGAGTGCTTATTTACGCGGACGACGATATCGCGGGATTGTCCGGCGTGGTCCAGCGTGATACCCGGATGACGGTCTCCAGCCAGCGCAGCATCGTGATCGACAATAATATTACTTATCAGGACTACAACGCCAGCCCGCTTAACGCGACAGGTTATAATAACATGCTGGGAATAATCGCCTGGGATGGGAATGTCAGCATCGGCGCGACCGCGCCGAACAATGTCAATATTCACGCCATTGTCATGGCCCAGCACGGCATATTCACTGTGGATAACTACGACAGCGGATCTTCCCGGGGGACCGCTACCTTGCTGGGTGGGGTGATCACCGATTATTACGGCCCGTTCGGGACTTTTTCCGGAGGCGAGTCCCGCTCAGGATACGGACGGAACTTTGTATATGATTCCCGCGTGCTGGATGGGACTACCCCGCCGTATTTCCCGTATATGACCAGTTTTACCTCTTTTATCGAGCCGACAGACGCTTTATACAAGAAGACAGTGTGGCGCCAGAAAGAAGGATAATATGGATAAAAAGAAAATAGAAATATTAGTGCTGGGGTCTTTTATCATCATAGTTGTGGTATTCGTCATCAATGTTCTAATTGCCCGGTATGAACGCCAGGGCGGGCTTTCCGTCAATCCCGGCAAGAATATCGGTAAACCTCAGATCAAGAAGACGACGGCTCCGGCCAGAGTAAGTAAACCGGCCGTTATCGAAGAGGAATCAGATACCAATGCCAAGGCGCAGCCTGGAGGGGCTTTATTACAGTGAATCTATCTGGGATCTTCAAACTCAAAGACGCTTTTCGGGCGGATAGTTTTTCCGTCGGGTTGAACATGGGCGTTTCGACCCTGAAGATGGCGAAACTTAGATTTTCCAGAGATTCCGTGTTTTTGTGCGGTTTCAGTTTGGAACAAAACGCTTTGGGCAGCGAAGAGACGCTTAAAAAGATCAACCAGGCTTCCGGGGTCCGGGCGGTGAACATATCGGTTTCCGGGCAGCAGGCGCTGATCCGTTATGTGGATTTCCCGAAGATGAACCGGGAGGAATTGAAACAGGCGTTGAAGTTTGAAGCCCAGAAGCACATACCGTTCCCTTTGACCGATGTAAATGTCGACGGATATATCCTCAAGGATGACCTGCCGGAGAACAAAATGCGCGTGCTTTTGGCCGCGGTGAAGAAAGAATTCCTGAACCAACGGCTGAAACTTCTCAAAGATTCCGGGTTTGATATAGCTATAGCGGATATCGATTCCCTGGCCCTGGTTAACGCTTTTAATTTCAATTATTCCGGAGAAGGGGCTGCGGCCGGCAAGACCATCGCCCTTTTGAATATCGGCTCGGTCACCAGCAACCTAAACATACTGGAAGCGGGTATGCCGTCGTTAAGCCGGGATATAAATATCGGCGGGAATAACTTTACCCAGAAGATCTCGGATATCATGGCTGTCAGCTTCAAGGAAGCTGAGGGATTAAAGACCGGCCAGGACAGGTCAAAGGCCGATAAAATGCTTTCGATCGTCGAACCGGTCCTGGCGAAACTTGCCCAGGAAGTGCGAACGTCATTTGATTATTACGAAAGCCGCAATATCACTTCTGTGGAAAAGATCTATCTTAGCGGCGGGGGCAGCCTTTATCCCGGTTTAAAAGAAATGCTTGCCAATCTGCTGGCTATGAGCGTGGATAACTGGGATCCTCTGAGGAAAATAGAAATAGCCGGCGATCTTGATCCGGATAAAGTGCGTCCGCTGGCAGGCCAATTGGCTGTGGCCATAGGCCTGGCGTTAAGACGATAAGATTATGATAGAAATAAACCTTTTACCTGAAGAAATGAAAATGAAAAGCCCCGGGTCCGCGGGGCAGCCGGATTATCTTTTGTACCTTATACCGCTTTTAGCCGGGGTGATCATCCTGGTGCACGGATATCTGGGGCTGACACAGTTCACGCGCTCGGTAACATTATCTTCGTTGAACAAGAAATGGTCGGTTCTCGCCCCGCAGCGGGAAAAAATAACCGCTCTTAAAAGCGCGGGCGAGTCGGCGTCAAAGCAGGAGAGCCTGATCCGGGATCTTGGCGCTAAAAGCATCGGCTGGGCTAAGCTGCAGAATAAACTCAGCCTTAACCTGCCTAACGGGGTATGGTTCAATGAGATCTCTCTGAATCCGAGGGAACTGGTCATCCGCGGGACGGTAGTTTCGCTGGAGAAGAATGAGGTTGATCTGATCAATAAATTCCTGTTCAATCTTAAACAGGACCCGGATTTTATCGGGAATTTCAAAGGCCTGGAATTGAGCAGCGTGCAGCGCAAGACTATCGTGACTTTTGAAGTGGCGGATTTTGTCCTGACCTCGGCGTTGAAGGAAAAATAACTTAAGAGGTGGGTTTTGACGGATCTTTTGCAGGAGATAAAACAGGATAAGCAGAAGCTGATCGCGGTCTTTATCGCTTTCGGTATTGTTTTTATTCTGGACTGTATGTTCATCGTGAAAGCGCAATTAAGCGCTACCGGTCAATTGGGCGTGAAGATATCCCGGCTGAAGAAGGATATCGCGGCTGTAAATAAAGAATTGGCCCTGGTAAAACCCGCCATTCCCGGCCCAGGCGGTAATTCCGGCAATGGCTTTAAGATGTACACCGAGGAAGAGATCCCGCTTTTAATGGAAGCAATATCCGCGTACGCCAAAGAGAATAACATAAAGGTCATGCAGATCAATCCGGTGAAAGAATCAAAGCCTAAAGAAAAGCTTCCTTCGGGCGAAATTATAGCCCTACACGTGAAATTGAACCTTAATGCCCGCTATCACAAGCTTGGGGCTTTTGTGAACGCTTTGGAATACAGCGACCACCCGGTTTTTGTGGAAGAGATAAAAATGTCCAGGGCAACGGACGGCCCTATGCGTCTGGATGTTAATTTAACCCTCAAGACATATGTTAAAAAGTAAACGAGATAGGGCGACTGTTTTTATGTTGTTAACCCTGGCTGTATTGCCTGTTCCATATGTGTCTGCCCAGGATAAATTTGTTTATGATCCGGCGGGCAAGCGCGACCCGTTCATTCAATTGGTTACGCCTGACGGCCGGTTCCAGAAACTAGAGGCGGATGAGCCTAAAGAAGCGAATTCTCAGCTTAAACTGGAAGGGATCATGTATGATCCAGCCGGAACCTCATACGCCATAGTTAACGGACTGGTGGTCAAACCTTCCGAAGAGGTGGACGGCTACAGGGTGATCAAGATCGACGAAAACAGCGTGATATTCAATAAAGGCGGCCAAGATAAACAGATCTTGTTAAAAAAGGAGGGGACGTGAGATCCTGCTATTTATTATTTAAAGGCGCGGCAGCGCATTTTTGTTCCTGGCTTTTTATTTTTTCTATTTTAAGCCCTTGTTTCGCACAGGAGGCCGCGCAAACGGATATACCTGCGGCGCCTGCCTCGGCCGCTGTTGAAGCGGTAAAACCGCTGATCCAGAGCGAGAATATCACCCTGGACTTCAAGGACGCGGATATCCACAATGTGCTCAAGATCATGTCCCAGAAGTCCGGGATAAACATCGTGGCTACCCCTGATGTTATCGGCACGATCTCCATCAAACTGGTGGATGTTCCCTGGGACAGGGCAATGGACGTTATCCTGAAGAGCAACGGGTTCGGTTACCAGAAACAGGGCAATGTCATCCTGGTCACCAAACTGGAGAATATGTCCAAGATCCAGGCTGACGAGCCTTTGCGCACCGAGATCATCAATTTGAAATTTCTGGACGCCCAGGACGCCATGCGTATACTGGTTTCGATGATTTCCAACCGCGGCAAAATATCAATACTTTACAATAGAGGGCAGAAAGGCTGGAAATTCGGGACTTTTAAGATCGGTAAGGATGAGGTCTCGGCCAGGGCTCTGGAGAAAGAAGGCGGGGATAACGCCCGCAGCGAGATAATTTCCATTGAGAAGAACACCTCGGGCGCGGTGACTTCCTCCAAGATGGACATCGAACCGTCGATCAAATCCAAAACCATTGTCATTACTGATACAGACTCGGTGCTCGACCGGATCAAGAATGTTATCCTGCCGCAGATCGACCGTAAACCTAAGCAAGTGCTGGTTGAGGCCAGGATCATGGAGGTCAACCGGGATAAATTAAAGGATATCGGTTTTGATTACGGCACTGGTTCAAGCGGCGCCACATCCAGCACGATCACCGGTGTCCCGGCAGGCAAGTCAAACGGCCAGGATACGTCTACCATCGGCCTTAATTCCCTTGTTTCCCAGATAACCCCGTCTAATCTCGGGGCAAAGGCCAGCACAGTGGGAACCACCGCCGGCACGTATAATACCGGGCTTAACCTGCTTTTTAAGAAATTGAGCGGCACGCAGTTTTCTGTCCTGGTGCATGCTTTGGAAGAGGACGTGCACGCCAATACCCTGTCCGCCCCGCGTATTTTGACCCTGGATAACCAGGAGGCGTCAATGCTGGTGGGGTATCATACCCCGATCTTGTCTTCCAGCGTTACCGCCGGCACCTCAACCGAAGGTTCGACCCAGACCCAGACCCTGGACTATTATCAGGAGATCGGTATCCGCCTCAACGTGGTCCCGCAGGTGAGCGAAGAGGGGTATATAAACATGATCATCCATCCCAGCATAACTTCTTCGTCTTCGCACGTTACCGCGAAAAACATAGCCGGTTCCGACTCTACCACCGCCATAACCACTGAAGTGGATTATCCGATCATTGACGTGCGCGAGGCCCAGACCCAGGTATTGATGAAGGACGGGGAGACCATTGTTATCGGCGGATTGCTTAAAGATGTAAAGAGCAAAAGCGTTATCGGCGTGCCTTTCTTAAGCAAGATCCCGTTCCTGGGTAAGTTCTTCACCCGGGAGACCATTGATAATTCCAAGGTGGACCTTTTAATATTCATCTCCGCTCACGTGATCAAGGATGAGGAATTCTCTCCGGAGGAGATCGCCGAGCTTGAACAGCGCATGCAGGGGGTGTTTAAGGTCGACGCGGTGAGCAAAGCCGGGAAAAAGCCGGTAAAAAAGTAAGATCCAGGGCTGCCATTAATTAAGCTTGATTATCCGTAAAGGATAGTGTAAACTAATGGCAGTCCTTTTTTATTTACTATACGCTTTAAATAGCTCCATAAAGCATGAATCAGCAGGTTTATAAGATAGATTTTGTGTTCGGCAAAAACGGCAAGATGTGTTATATATCGCATCTGGACCTGATGCGTTTGTTCACCCGGGCCAGCCGCAGGGCGCAGCTGCCGGTCAAGATCAGCGAGGGTTTCAGCCCGCATCCCAAGATCAGCGTCAAACGCGCGTTAAAATTGGGGTTAGCCAGCGATAGCGAAGAGGCCTCCATGGTGTTGACCAGCCGGGTCTTGCCAAAAGATTTCATGGAAAAGCTGCAGAGCCAGCTTCCTGAAGGGATAGAGATCAAATCGGTAAATTACGAAAGCCGTTTGGGTTCAACCGGCTAAGGATTACAAGAAAGGTAAAATGTCTAAAGAAATACTGATCAATGTTGACCCGCGGGAAAAGCGGGTGGTAGTGGTAAATGACGGCAGGATGGAAGAGTTTTATGTCGAGCGGCCGCAGGATAAGACCATAGTAGGCAACATCTACAAGGGTAAGATCGAAGCGGTTATCCCGTCGATAAACGGCGCGTTCGTGGATATCGGGATGATCAAAAAAGGGTTCTTATACCTTTCCGAAGCGGAATCAGCCAGCGAGTCTTTGGAGATACATAAGCCGGATCATCCGAAACCGGCGCCGCCTAAACCCGCCCCTAACCAGAGCAAAGAAGACAAGATGTTCCGGGGGATAAAGAAAGGCCAGGAAGTCCTGGTCCAGGTGGTCAAGGAATCATTCGGGACAAAAGGCCCGCGTCTTTCCGCGGAGATCGGGATCGCCGGCAGGTACCTGGTGATCATGCCCCAGGAAGAGCAGGTCGGGGTATCCCGCAGGATCGAAGACGAAGACGAGCGCAGGCGTTTAAGAGGGATCTTACAGGGATTAAAACTGCCCAAGAACGCGGGTTTCATCGTGCGCACAGCGGCCTGCGGCAAGAGCAGCAATGAGCTTTTACGCGACGCCAATTTCCTGATCAAGTTGTGGATGAGGATGGAAAAGATCATTGTCCGGCAGAAAGCGCCGTCTTTGATCTATGAAGAATATGACCTTTGCCTGCGGGCTATCCGGGATTCGTTCACCGAGGATGTGACCAAGGTTATTGTTGATTCCAAACCGGAATTTTACCGCATCCAGAAGTTCATGCGCACTTTCCTGGGCAATCAGCTCAGCCGAAGGATCGAGTTTTACCGCGGGGACGACCTTTTTGGCGAGAAGGATATAGAAAAACAGATCGCCAAGACCTTTGAGACCAAGGTTTATTTCAAGAACAAGGGATACCTGATCATTGAGCCTACCGAAGGGCTGGTAGTTATTGACGTGAACAGCGGCGGTTTCAAGGAAAAGATCCGTCAGGAAGAAGCGGCGTTCAAGATCAACTGCGAAGCGGCTATCGAGGCGGCTCACCAGCTGCGTTTGCGCGACTTAGGCGGGATAATCGTCATTGATTTCATCGATATGGAAAAAGAAGGCCATCGCCGCGAGGTGTTGAAGGTGCTTAAGACCGCTTTAGGCCATGACCGGGCCAAATACGATGTTTTGGGCATATCCAAATTCGGCCTTGTGGAAATGACCCGGGAGCGCATCCATAACACTGTGCAGACCCTGGCTTCCCAGCCTTGCCCGTATTGCTCAGGCAAGGGCAAGGTGCGTTCGCCGATAACCATGGCGATATACGCGATCAAGGAATTGAAGAAATTCATGAAAGGCAAGTCTTTAAGGGAAGTCTCGGTAACCGCGAATCAGATGGTGGTTGACGAAATTACCAAGGATAAAGAGAATTTGCGGCTTATTGAGCGAAAATTCCGGGTAAAAGTCAATTTAATCCCTAATCCTTCCGCTAAAATCGAAGATATCTTCCTTTCCTAAAGCAGAAACGCTTCTGATTTCAAAGGGGAAGCTGGGTTCCAATTAAGCTGGAAACTGTCTTGGGTCTCAGCAGTAATGTGTCTCGTTGTTAAAATTGGATAGGGTCCAATAATTTTATTTTAGTTTCACCCAGGACTCTTTCCCTGTAACTGCTCCAAACATAATCCAGCGGAGAGTTGACTATTTTCGCTCTGACCGGGTTAAGTTCTATATAATTTATACAATCTACAAGGTATTGATCTTTGAGAATAACCTTACTTTTAAACCGATCCTGCCAAAGGTGTCCAACCTGGTTATAGCGGCGATTGTAATAGCTGGTATATGATAAGTGTAGGCAGTGCATAAGTTTAGATAAATTTCGGATATTTATTGGTTGTCCGATCAGATGGATGTGGTTTGGCATTAAACAATAACCGAAAAGCAGGAAACCGCACTTTCGCGTATATCTTTTTAAGCGTTTCAAATAAGCCAGATAATCCGCGTTATCCTGAAAAACTTTTTGTTTCTGATTGCCCCTTGAGTAAATGTGGTAACAGGCGTTCTTGATCAGTATCCTTGGTCCGTTTGGCATATAGCCTCCTTTTCTATAATAGACGTATAAAACGCTAAAATCTAACGCAAAAACTGTATAAATGACACTTTTGTGCGAAAGTGGGGGGCAGTTCTTAGATTGAAATCCGAAACGTTTCTCGATTAATTTCAGAAGCGTTTTAGTAATTAAACCTGTTTTATCCCGAAAGGTCAGTGAATTTAGCGCTTGACCGTTCGGGTTTGTAGTGTATAATATTATTTTACTAATTGTGCCTTTATCGGCTATCAAGGAGGAAGTCAAATGTATGCAGTAATTGAACTTGGGGGAAAACAACAGCTTGTTAAGAAAGGCGATATCATCCAGGTGGAGAAGCAGGAAGTGGATGACGGAAAAGATATTATTGTCGAGAACGTACTTTTGGTCGGTGACGGCGAAAAACTCGAGATCGGCCAGCCGTTCGTCAAAGGCGCCAAAGTAGTGGTTACTGTAATAAAGCAGACCAAAGGCGAAAAAACCATTGCTTTCAAATACCGCCGCCGGAAATCGTCGCACACGAAAAAAGGCCATCGCCAGAAGCTGACTGAACTTAAGATCAAAGAGATTTCGCTGTAATCTAAGAAAGATAAATATGTTCATTGATAACGCCAGGATATCCGTGCGCGCCGGCAACGGCGGGAACGGCTGCGCCAGCTATTATCAGGATAAATTCAACATGCGCGGCTTTCCCGACGGCGGTGACGGCGGAAGAGGCGCTGATGTGATCATCGCCGCTAACCGTAACCTGCGCACGCTGATGGATTTTCAGTATAACCGGCATTTTACCGGCAAACACGGCGGCCATGGCTCCAGCAAGAACGCCAAGGGCAAAGACGCCGCCCCGGTGATCATCCGCGTTCCCTGCGGCACAATAATCAAGGATTCAGGTATTGATTGTATATTAGGCAGTCTGGATACCGACGGTGCAGAGCTGATCGTGGCTTTCGGCGGAAAAGGCGGACGGGGCAACCGTAAGCACCGCGAGGCTACCCAGGGCGAGCCCGGAGACGCGAAAGACCTGGTCCTGGATCTGAAGCTTATCGCGGATGTGGGGCTGGTCGGTTTTCCCAACGCCGGTAAATCCACATTGATATCCAATATTTCGCACGCTACCCCGGAGATCGCCGCGTATCCGTTCACCACCAAAACCCCTGTTTTGGGTATGGTGGACCGCGAAGGCGAGTCTTTTGTTATCGCCGATATCCCCGGCCTGATCGAGGGCTCGGCCCAAGGCAAGGGGCTGGGAGATAGATTTCTCAGGCATGTTGAGCGCACCAAGATCCTGGCGCATATTATCGACATGGCTGGTTTTGAGGGCAGGGATCCTCTTGAGGATTACCGGACCATTAACAAGGAATTAGAGTCTTACAGCCCTGATGTAGCCAATAAACCCCAGATCGTTGTGGCCAATAAAATGGACCTGCCGGGCAGCAAGGCTAACCTGGCCAGGTTCAAAAAAGCTTTCAGGAAAAAAGTTTATCCGGTATCAGCTTTGGAGAAACAAGGCCTAGAGGAATTAATTGACGCAATCCACGAAAAACTATAAACGGATCGTTATTAAGGTCGGCTCAAGCCTTTTTTGTTCTAAAAAAGGGGAATTTGACAAGCCGGCTTTTGACCGTTTTGTCCGGCAATTAGCTTTATTAGCCAATAGCAAAAAAGATATCATCATTGTTTCCTCAGGCGCGATCGCCCTGGGCATGGTCAGGCTGGGCTTGAAGTCCCGGCCCAAAGAATTATCGTTCCTGCAGGCGGCAGCTGCCATCGGCCAGAATATGCTGATGGATAATTACAGCCGGGCCTTTAAGGAGAGCAGGATCAGCTTAAGCCAGGCGCAGGTGCTTTTGACCTGGGATGACTTCAACGACCGCGGCCGTTATCTTAACGCCAAGAATACCCTGGTTACTTTGCTCAAGCTCGGCTGCATACCGATCATCAACGAGAATGACACTGTATCCACGGATGAAATAAAGTTCGGGGATAATGACCGGCTTTCCGCGTTGGTCGCGACCATGGTCTCGGCTGACCTGTTGATCATGCTTTCGGATGTGGACGGCCTGCTCGACCGGGATAAGAAACTGGTGAAGATAGTTTCCGAGATCAACGCCGAAGTCAAAGCTTTGGCCGCGCCCAGCGAAAAGAAAACTTCGGTCGGAGGAATGGTCACCAAGATCCAGGCCGCTAAAATGGCGGTTGATTCAGGGATCGCCTGCGTGATCGCCAACGGCAAGTCCGAAGAGATCATCAGCAAGATAGTGGCTGAGCCGTTATCCGCCAAGTCCTGGACCGTGTTCCTGCCGAAAAAAGGCCTGGCTGAAAGAGAGCGCTGGATAGCTTTCGGGACCAAGCCCAAAGGCATGGTCATTGTGGATGACGGGGCCAAGAAAGCTCTTTTGAACAATAAGAGCCTGCTTTCAGTAGGGGTGACCGGAACGGAAAATAATTTTGACTGCGGATGCATAGTAAGCGTAATGGATAACCGCGGGAATGAATTCGCCCGGGGAAAGGTCAGCGTCCCGAGCAAAAAAATAGAAGAAGTCAAAGGCGGGCATTTTGATAAAGAAATAATTCATCGTAACGATATCGTAATCCTATAGTTACAAGACCCGGTCTTGTAAAAGGTTGAGAATATGGAACTTAGGAAAGAACTTACAAATATCGCCCAAAAAGCCCAGATCAGCGCCAGGAACAGTCTGACCATCTCTACTGACCTGAAGAATAAAGCCTTAAAGGAAATGGCTAAGGCTTTGCTCGCCGGTAAAGGCGCGATCATCAGCGCGAACAGGAAGGACCTGGCTTTAGCCCAGAAAGCGGGCTTGTCCAAAGCTTTTATCGAACGATTGACCCTTAACGAAGCCCGGATCAAGCAGATGTCCAATTCTCTGCTGGAGATAGCGGCTTTATCCGATCCGGTTGGCGAAGTGATCAAAGCCTGGCGCAGGCCGAACGGTTTATGGATCCAGAAAGTGCGCGTGCCCATAGGCGTGATCGCCATAATTTATGAATCCCGTCCGAACGTTACTTCTGATTGCATCGGCCTGTGTTTTAAGGCCGGCAACAGCGTGATCTTGCGCGGCGGATCCGAGGCTTTGAATTCCAACTTATGCGTTTATAAGATCATCAAGTCCGCGCTGGAAAAATGCGGCGTTCAGCAGGATATGGTAAATATGGTCGCTACGACCGACCGCAAGGCGATAGATGAACTTCTGAAATTAAAGGATCATATCGACCTGGTCATGCCTCGCGGAGGCGAAGGACTGATCAACCGGGTGGTTAGCGTTTCCAAGATACCGGTGATCAAACACTATAGAGGATTATGCCATGTTTATGTCGATGAATGGGCTGACCTGAATATGGCTACCGAGATATGTTTTAACGCCAAGGTCCAGCGCCCGGGCGTGTGCAATGCCATGGAATCGCTTTTGGTGCACCGGGATGTGGCTGCGCGTTTTCTTCCCGGAATGGCCAAAAAATTGACGGATGCAGGCGTGGAATTGCGCGGCTGCGCTTTGACGCAAAAGATTTTAAAATCAGCCAAGGTAAAAAGGGCTACGGATAAAGATTACCGCACTGAATATCTGGACCTGAAGCTTTCGATAAAAGTGGTGGAGGATCTGGACGAGGCGATCGATCATATCAACGGATACGGGTCGCACCATTCAGACAGTATTGTCACTGAAAACTACGAGAATGCCCTGAAATTCCTGCGGCTGGTGGATTCAGCCTGCGTTTACGTGAACGCGTCTACCCGTTTTACTGACGGTGGCGAATTCGGCATGGGCGCGGAGATCGGCATATCCACGGATAAACTGCACGCCCGCGGGCCGATGGCTTTGGAAGAATTGACCACGTATAAATACATGGTTTTCGGCAACGGCCAGGTCCGCCGATGAAAATAGGCATACTCGGCGGGACATTCAATCCTGTGCATATCGGGCATTTGATCCTGGCTGAAGAGGTCCGCGAGAAACTGGGCCTGGATAAAGTAATATTCGTCCCGACATATATTCCCCCGCATAAAGGAAAGATCGGTATCGCTAATCCTTCGCACCGTTACAACATGGTGAAGCTGGCGATCAAAGGGAATAAGTATTTCTTGGCCTCGGATATCGAGATCAAAAGGCAGGGCCCCTCATATACCATAGATACGCTCAGGCAATTCAAGCAAATTTATCCCTCGGCCGACCTGTATTTTATTACCGGCTCAGACCTGATGAAATACCTGGTGGGATGGAAGGACCTGGACGCGGTTATCAACATGGTCAAGTTCGTGGTAGCTACCCGCCCGGGATATCCGCTGGAGAACGTTCCCGCTTATATACATAAAGTCGGGATAAGGGCGGTAGATGTTTCGGCTTTCGAGGTCAGGGAATGCGTTAAAGAGAAAAAATCGTTCCGTTACCTGGTACCGGAAGCGGTGTGCAGTTATATAAATACTCACAACCTGTATAAGTAATTAACCAGAAACGCTTCTGTTTTCAATCGGGAAACCGGGTTGGATTTAAGTAGGAAAGTGTTTTTCGTCTAGGCATAGAAGTGTATTATACTATGACGGTTTTGAGGATACCCGTAATACGGTTTCCACTTTGAATTCAGAACAGTTTTTGCTTTGCGAGTAGAAGCGTTTCTTCAGTCAGTGAGAGAGAAGATGAAGATAAAAATAGCGCCGTCGATATTATCAGCGGACTTCGCCAATCTGGCCCAGGATATCAAAAAAGCCGAAAAAGCCGGGGCTGACCTCTTGCACGTGGATGTTATGGACGGGCATTTTGTCCCGAATATCACCATCGGCCCGGCAGTGGTCAAGGATATCCGCAAGTCCACCAAACTGCCTTTGGATGTGCACCTGATGATCGAAAATCCGGAAAAATACGTGGATGCCTTCGCGCAGGCCGGAAGCGATATGATCACTGTGCATGTGGAGACTATATCTAAACAGAAGATCAGGAATTTAAGCTTGAAATTGCGCAAAATTGGTGTAAAATTGGGTGTTTCGCTTAATCCTAAGACATCCCTGAAACCGGTGATCGACGCGCTGAAATTCGTGGATTTTGTCCTGGTCATGTCGGTTAATCCCGGTTTCGGCGGCCAGGCGTTCATTCCGCAGGTTCTGCCTAAGATCAGGCAGCTGCGCACGCGTTTCAGAGGGGATATCGCGGTTGACGGCGGGATAAATCACGAGACAGCGAAACTGGTCATCGCCGCCGGAGCGAATGTATTGGCGGCGGGTTCATACATATTCAAATCTAAAGACTATAAACAGTCCATAAGGAGATTAAGATGTACGAAGTAAAGCCTCAAATTAAATTCGGCACCGACGGATGGCGCGGGGTGATCAGCGATAATTTTACTTTTGTGAACGTCAAGCTGGTCGGCCAGGCGATCGCGGATTATTATAACAATGAAGCTAAAAAGAACGGCAACGCTAAAGTAACTATCACTGTAGGTTATGATACTCGTTTTCTTTCCGACCGTTACGCGGCGATAATCAGCGATGTGCTGGCAGCCAACGGTATTGATGTGATCCTTTCCGACCGTCCGGTACCCACGCCGACATTAAGTTTCGCGGTAAAGAGCCGTAAGGCGCTGGCCGGGGTAATGATCACCGCCAGCCATAATCCCGGAGAGTATAACGGGATTAAGATCAAGACCGCTGAAGGAGGGGCAGCCGGGGTCGAGGTTACCGCGGAAGTGGAGAGGTTGATCGCCGAGCCCGATCCGGCAGTTCAGGTTAAAACCGGGAAGATCGATAAAGCCGATATGACCAAAGATTACGTTAAATTCCTGCGCGGTTACGTGCAGTTAAGCAAATTCAAAAAAGCCAAGTTCCGCGTCCTGGTCGACGCGATGCACGGAAGCGGCAACAGCTTTTTAAACCAGGTGCTTAAAGGCACGGATATAAAATTATCCTTTCATCGCGCTGATATCAATCCTTCTTTTGAAGGCCTGCGCCCGGAACCGATCCCGGAAAACCTGGGTTCTACTCTGGCCAGGATGAAGAAAGAAAAATACGATATCTGCCTGGTCCTTGACGGAGACGCTGACCGTATCGCCTGCATCACAGGCGAAGGTGAGTTCGTCAGCCCGCAGAAGATCCTCGGGCTTTTGATCCTGCATCTGATCCAGGACCGCAAACTTTCCGGCGGAGTTGTCAAGACCCTGGTGGGGACCAACCTGATCGATAAGATCACCAAGAAGTTAGGGCTTAAAGTTTACGAAACTCCGGTAGGCTTCAAATACATTTCAGAATTAATGGTCACCAAGGATATCCTGGTCGGCGGCGAAGAAGCCGGCGGAATGGGCTTTAAGGATTACATCCCGGAACGCGACGGCTCGCTGGCCGGCATGCTTTTAATGGAGATGATGGTCTACCGCAAGAAATCCATTACCGCCATACTTAAGGATATGGAAAAAGAATTCGGCCGGTATTATTACCTGCGCGACGCCTTGAAGCTTGAGGGCAAAGGCCCGATAAAACTGGACCCGTTAAAAGGGATCAAGAAGATTCAGGGTTTAGACGTGGTAAAGATCAACGATACCGACGGCCTGAAATTCTTCTTAAGCGATGAAAGCTGGCTGATGCTTCGCGCCTCAGGCACTGAACCGATCATCCGGATATATTCCGAGACCAAAAGCCTGGCCAAGTCCAAGGCATTGCTGGAATACGGAAAACAACTAATTTTGAAGAATGTTGTATAAGCTCGGCAGAAGCATTTTTAGCTGGATATTCCGCGCGGTTTTGAAAATCACGGTTATTGGCAAAGAAAATATTCCCAAGCAGGGCGGGTATATCTTAGCCAGCAACCATTTAAGCAATCTTGATCCGATACTCCTGGGAGTAGTGTCCAGCCCGCGGGAACTGCATTTTATGGCCAAAGAGGAATTGTTCAAGAATCCTCTGGCCGGTTTCATATTGAGGCGGGTGCACGCCTTTCCCTTGAAAAGGGATTCCGCGGACCTGGCCGCGATAAAAGAGGCGATCCGCAGGGTTAGAAGCGGCAAAGCGATACTGCTTTTTCCCGAAGGAACTCGTCAAAGCGGGGGAAAGTTCGGGGAACCGCTTCCCGGAGTGGGGTTTTTAGCCCAAAAATTAAATGTGCCGGTAATACCGGCGTTGATCACCGGAACGGACCAGGCAATGCCGAAAGGCGCCAAAGGTATCCGCCCGGCGAAAGTCGCAGTACGTTTTGGAACACAAATCACTGTTGAAAGGAGGATGGCTTATCGTGATATATCCGGCCAGATAATGGAAGCCATACGCAATTTAGCGGATGCATAGGATCAAATTAGCCAAAAGCATAGGGTTTTGTTCAGGGGTAAGGCGGGCGATCGATATCGCTGAAAAAACGCTTACCTGTCATAAGAATAAGGTCTATTCTTTAGGCTCGATCATCCATAATCCCCTGGTTATCCAGCGATTGAAGCAAAAGGGCCTTATTACGGTCAAGAGCCTGGATGAGGTAGAACGCGATTCTACGATCATCCTGCCTTCCCACGGCAGCCCGCATGAAGTAGTGGCGGCCGCCAGGAAGAAGAACCTCAAGATCGTGGATGTAACCTGCCCGTATGTTTCGTCGGTGCATAAGATCTGCAAAACGCTTTACCGTCAAAAACTGCAGGTCATTATAATCGGGGATGAAACACATCCGGAAGTTAAGGCTTTGAAGGACCTGGCTCCCAGCGCGCATATAGTCGAGGATATTAACGATACAGCTAGCGATGAGTTCTCGTATAAAAAGATAGGGATAATTTCCCAGACCACGCAGGCCAAGGACAAGTTCTCAAGAATTGTCTCCGCGATCCTGGAAAAGAATTCCCATATCTTGGAAGCGCATATATATAACACAATTTGCCTTGATACATCCAAAAGGCAGGAGGAGGTTAAGCGGCTCGCGGGGGACGTCGATACCCTGCTGGTCATCGGTTCAAGGGCCAGCGCCAACACCAAACGTCTCTTGCATCTCGGCCAAAAGGTCAATAAACGGACTTTTCTGGTTGAGGACGATACCACGGCGTTAGACAGGATACTCAAGAACGCCAAGGATATCGGGATAATCAGCGGCGCGTCAGCTCCGCAGTGGTTGGTTGACAAGATAGTTAAGAAGATAAAATTTATTAAAAATTAGTTTATCCCGTCAGATGAACACTTCGCGCGGATGCGCTCGTATCTGCTGGGATTAATTCGCAGACGGCTCAGTTACTAGGGTGGACAGGCCTACGACTTACGTCGTAAACCGCACTCCGTAAGTTGTCTGCTCATTAAGGAGATTCATTAAAATGGTAGAACTTTCCGAGTTGGAGCAGATGTATAACGACAGCATCAAGATGATCCAGGAAGGCCGGATCGTTAAAGGCAGGGTGGTCTCAGTCAAGACCAAGGAAGTCCTGGTGGACGTCGGTTTTAAATCCGAAGGGGTTGTTTCGATCACTGAGTTCAAGCGCGACGAACTGGAAGTCGGCAAAGAGCTGGATTTCTTCGTCGATTCGATCGAAGATGACGCCGGCATGATCATGCTTTCCCGCGAACGGGCAAGATGCATGCAGGGCTGGGACAGCATTGTCAAGCATTCGCAGGATGGCACTTTGCTTGAAGGCCGTCCGGTAAAAAAGGTCAAGGGCGGTTTCCTGGTTGACGTGTTGGGCATCGAGGGATTTTTGCCCGCGTCGCTTTCCGCTTTCAAAGGCGTCCTGGATAAGGACATTCTGGGCAAGACCTTCAAATTCAAGATCATCAAGATCAATAAACTCAGATACGGGATCATTCTTTCCCGGCGCGAAGCGATCCATAAGGAGCGCGAAGAGATCAAGGCCAAGCTTTGGGTGGAATTAAAGCAGGGCGAAACATACCCGGGCACTGTAAAAGCCATCACTGATTTCGGCGCGTTCATCGATATGGGCGGCATTGACGGCCTGCTGCATATCACCGATATGTCCTGGTCGAAGATATCGCATCCTTCGGAGATCGTGGCTGTCGGCGACCGCATCGAGGTTGTCCTGTTGAATATGGATAAGGAAAGCGGCAAAATATCCTTAGGCCTGAAACAAAGGACCCCGGACCCATGGCAGGAGATAGAGACCAAATACACCGTGGGCACCAAGATCAAAGGCAAGATCGTCAGCATCCTTCCTTACGGCGTATTTGTGGAGCTGGAACGGGGCATCGAGGGTTTGATCCATATCTCCGAGATATCCTGGACCAAGAAGGTGAACAATCCGAATGAGATATTCGCTATCGGCGACATGGTGGAAAGCCAGATATTGAGCGTGGAAAAGGCTTCCCGCAGGATCGCCTTGAGCATCAAACAGCTGGACCAGAATCCCTGGATCGACGCGGAAGCGAAATTCCCCGCCGGCACCCAGGTGCAGGGTAAAGTAAAGAGCTTTACCAAATACGGCGTGTTCGTGGAATTGGATTCCAGCCTTGAAGGGATGATCCATATATCCGATCTTTCCTGGACCAAGAGGGTGACCAATCCCCAGGACCTGCTGAAAAAGGGCCAGAAGGTGGATGTGGTGGTCATTTCAGTGGACAGCCAGAATCAGAGGATCGCTTTAGGCCTGAAGCAGCTGCAGAATAATCCCTGGCCGGAGATAGCTAATAAATATAAGCTGGATACCGAGCTGGAAGCTGAGGCGGTGAGCATCACTGATTTCGGCGTGTTCGTCAAGATCGAAGAAGACCTGGAAGGCCTGGTCTTCACTAATGAGATCGCTCCGGAGCAGTTAAAGGCGTTAAAGCCCGGAGACAAGCTCAAGGTAAAAGTGATCAAAGTCGACGTGGACCAGGGCAAGATCGGCTTGTCTGCGAAGCTTTAAAGCAGAAACGCTTCTCTATCCAATCGAGGAACTGTTCTGTAATTAAAGGGGAAACTGTATTACCGGCAAGCTGGGAAGTGTCCCAATAATAGAAATCGACACATACTGCCTCCTGTAAAGGGGGCAGTATGTAGATAAAACTATGGATATCAAACATCAGTTAGAGGTCATCAAGCGCGGCGCGGTTTCGATCATTTCCGAAGAGGAACTGGTAAAGAAACTGGAACTCGCCAAAAAGGAGAACCGGCCATTGCGGGTCAAAGCGGGTTTTGATCCCACTGCCCCGGATATCCACCTTGGCCATACCGTGCTTTTGCGCAAGATGCGCCAATTCCAGGAGCTCGGCCATGAGGTCTGCTTTTTGATCGGGGATTTCACCGGGCAGATCGGCGATCCCAGCGGCAGGTCAGCGCTGCGCAAGACTTTGACCAAGGAAGAGGTCAAAGAGAACGCCAAGACCTATAAGAAGCAGGTCGGCAAGATAATGGACCTGAAAAAGCTGGAAGTGGTCTTTAACAGCGAATGGTTCGAGAAGATGGGCGTGGCGGATTTTCTGGGCTTGACCATGCACGTTACGGTCAGCCAGATGCTCCAGCGCGAGGATTTCAAGAAGCGCCTGGATAATAAACAGGATGTCTCGATGCTCGAGTTCATGTATCCTATTCTTCAGGGTTATGATTCGGTAATGCTTAAGAGCGATATCGAGCTGGGAGGGACTGACCAGATATTCAACCTTTTGGTCGGCCGCGACCTGCAAAAGGATTTCGGCCAGGATCCCCAGGTAGTGATCACTATGCCTTTGCTGGAAGGCACTGACGGCGTGAATAAAATGAGTAAGTCCCTGGGTAATTTCATCGCCATAAACGACAAGCCCGCGGATATGTTCGGCAGGATCATGTCCATTTCCGACGAGCTGATGATAAAATATTACACTTTGCTGACAGACGAAGACCTGGATGGGATAAAGAAACTCCATCCTAAAGACGCCAAGGTCAAGTTAGCCAAAGAGATCATCAGGCAGTATCACGGCCTGGGCATAGCGGAGCTGGCCGCGGAAGAATTTGACCGGGTATTCTCCAATAAAGAAGCTCCGGTGAATATGCCGGAATTCAAGATCAGCGGGGCTAAGAACATTGTTGATCTCATCGCTGAAAGCGGGATATGTAAAAGCAAGAACGAAGTGCGCAGGATGCTTAAGCAGAACGCCGTGGAATTCGAAGGCAAGAAAGTCACTGACGAAAGCTTTAACATAAGCGGCAAGGGGATCCTTAAAGTCGGCAGCCGCCGTTTCTTGAAAATAACCCTTTAGGAACGCTTCTGGTTTCAATCGGGGATATGTTCCAGAACCAAAGCGGAAACTGTATTGTTCTCAACCAGGGAAGTGTCCCTTAACCTTTTTTCGTATGGCTGATCATAATTACGCGATTTTGTTAGCCGGAGGCCAGGGTAGCAGATTCTGGCCGCAAAGTCGCACCTTAGAGCCCAAACAATTCCTTTCATTACACCAGAAAACCAGCCTTTTTGACCAGACTATCATCAGGATCAAAACATTAATTCCTCGCAAGAACATAATCATCGCTACTTCGGAATTATACCGTCATCAAGTCCGGGAGATCGCCGCGAAGTTCAAGATTCCGTCTGATAATCTTATTTTTGAGCCTGACGGCCGCAATACCGCGCCGTCTATCGCTGTGGCTGTCCAGTTGATCGACTGCAAAGATAAACAAGCCCGGATCTGCGTTCTGCCCTGCGACCATTTGATCAAGAATACCAACCGTTTCCTGCAATTATTGAGGAAAGGCCTGGATATTTGCGACAAACATCTGGTTATTTTCGGCATACCTCCGCATCGCCCGGCAACCGGATACGGTTATATCAAAGCAGCTATTCTCCGAGGACAGTCCACGAGTCGTCTACTAACGAAGAATGAGCCAAGGGGCATGTCCCCGCAAGAATCAATATTCCTCGTCTCCAAATTCTGTGAAAAGCCTGATTTTAAAACCGCCTGTAAATTCCTTAAAGCCGGCAATTATTTCTGGAACAGCGGTATTTTTGTCGGCTCAAGCGCTATTTTTCTTAAAGATTTCAGGATCCATCTTCCTAAACTGCATAATTTAGCAGCCAGGTTAAAGTGCTGTAATGATATAATCAGGATCTGGAACAAGATCCAGCCGATCTCTTTTGATTACGGCATCTTGGAAAAATCGAAGAATTTGCGTATGCTTACAGCATCCGGCCTGGGCTGGTCGGATCTGGGCAGTTGGCAGGCCTGGGATGAAATTCTCGAAAAAGATAAGGACGGAAATATCTTTAAAGCGGATGTGATCAATCTGCACAGCAAAAATATTACCGTGTTAGGCAATAATCGCCTGATCGCTACCATCGGTCTGGATGACCTGATCATCGTGGATACCCCGGATGCGATTCTGATCACCAAAAAAGGCAGCTCCGAGGAAGTAAAGAAGATTGTTGATACTCTAAAGACCGACAAGCGCCAGGAGCATTATAGCCATAAGACCGTGAAACGTCCCTGGGGCAGTTATACAATCCTGGAAACAGGCGAGGGTTTTAAAGTCAAATTAGTCGAGGTTAAACCTAAACATTCTTTGAGCCTGCAATTGCACAAAAAACGCAGCGAACATTGGGTGGTAGTGGAAGGAATCGCCAAGATAGTCCGTGGCAAGAAAACCGAGATATACAATGCTAATGAAAGTACCTATATCCCGGTTAACTGTATCCATCGCCTGACAAATCCCACTGCGCAGGCATTAAAGATCATTGAAGTCCAGGCAGGTAAATACCTGGAAGAGGATGATATTATCCGGTTGAAAGACGATTTTGGCCGTAATAAAATAGGTTAGGGGACACTTCTCAGCTTGATTCAGGGACACTTTTTCCTTTGAATCTTGCCCAGGTCTCCGATTGATTTCAGAAGCGTTCCTAGTTTATTCCGGGGACTGTCCCCTGACATGGAGGATTTATGCAGTGCATCGCGGTTATCGGCACCGGCTACGTAGGTTTAGTTACAGCGGCATGTCTTTCTGACCTGGGCAACCAGGTGATCTGTGTTGATAACGACCGCAAAAAACTGGAAAACCTTAAAAAAGGGATAATCCCCATTTATGAGCCCGGCCTGGAAGAGTTGATCAGCAAGAACCGTAAGAAAAAACGCATTTTTTTCAGCCATAGCATAACCGAAGCTACTAAGAAGTCCGAGATCATCTTTATCTGCGTGGGCACGCCCGCTCAGGCTGACGGAGGCGCTGACCTGGCAGCTGTGGAGAAAGTGGCTACTGAGATCGCCAAAGCGATCAAAGGCTATAAGGTTATCGTCGGGAAAAGCACTGTCCCTACCCAGACCGGGGAAAAGATCCACCGGACGATCGAACTGCTCGCTGGCAAGGACGCCAGCTTTGACGTAGTTTCCAACCCGGAATTCCTGCGTGAAGGCCAGGCCATATCCGATACTATGCGTCCTGACCGGATCGTGATCGGAGTAGCCAGCAAGAAGGCGGAAGCTGTGATGCGCAAGCTTTACAGCCCGATCAAAGCCCCTATCCTGGTTACTAATATCGCTACCGCGGAATTGATCAAGCACGCGGCGAACAGTTTTCTTTCCACAAAGATCTCGTATATCAACGCCCTGGCGAATATTTGCGAAAAGGTGGGCGCGGATGTGGAAAAAGTCGCCGAAGGTATCGGTATGGATAAACGCATCGGCAGGCAGTTCTTTAACGCCGGACCCGGTTTCGGCGGTTATTGTTTCCCCAAGGACCTGGACGCGTTCATTTATATCGCCCAGAAGAATGGTTATGACTTTGAGCTTCTAAAAGCGGTGCGCAAGATCAATGAAGAACAGAAAAAGATAGTCCTTAAGAAAGTCGAAGACGCGCTATGGATAATCAAGGATAAGACTATCGCGGTCCTGGGATTAAGTTTTAAACCGGAAAGCGACGATATCCGTAATTCCATTTCGATCGAGCTGATCAAAGCGCTTAAAGCCGGCGGAGCTAAGATCCGCGCGTATGACCCTAAGGCTATGGATAAGTCCAAACTCGCTTTAAAAGGGGTTGATTACGTTAAAGATCCGTATCAGGCGGCAAAAGGGGCTAATTGCGTTCTAATAATGACTGACTGGCAGGAATTTGCCAAACTTGATCTGGCAAAGATAAAGAAGTTTTTGTTCCAGCCTATAATTGTTGATGCCCGAAATATGTTCGACCCGGCTAAAATGAAATCTCTGGGTTTTATCTACAAGTGTATCGGCCGTTAATGTGCTAGAGGTGACTGTCCGCCACGCCAAGGGGACTGTCCACGAGTCGTCTACTCGTGAAGAATGAGCCAAGGGGACTGTCCCCGATAAGTTATTACTGGAGGTTACTATATGAATATTCTTATAACAGGAGGCGCTGGTTTTCTTGGCTCCCACCTTTGCCGCAGACTGCTTAAAGAAGGCAATAGAGTGACTTGCGTAGATAACCTGATCACTGGTTCCGAAGATAATATTGAAGACCTGCTGAAAAACAAGCGTTTCTCATTCATTAAACATGATATCTCGCAATCTATAAAGATAACCGGTAAATTAGACTGGGTTATGCACTTTGCCTCGCTGGCATCGCCGATCGATTACCTTAAACATCCGATAAAAACCCTGAAAGTCGGGACCCTGGGCACATATAATTGCCTGGGTATCGCTAAAGCCAAGAACGCCAGATTTTTTCTGGCTTCCACATCTGAAGTCTATGGCGACCCGAAGATCTCGCCTCAACCGGAGGAATATTGGGGCAATGTCAATCCGATAGGGGTGCGCAGTTGTTACGATGAATCCAAACGCGCGGCTGAGGCGTTGACATTTGCTTATCGCCGGCAGAATAATATTGATACCAGGGTTATACGTATTTTTAATACTTATGGCCCTAATATGCGCATAGAAGACGGAAGGGTAGTGTCAAATTTCATTGTCCAGGCGCTTAAAGGCGAAGACCTTACCGTTTACGGAAAAGGCTCGCAAACCCGTTCATTCTGCTATGTGGATGACCTGATCGAGGGTATTTGCCGTTATATGAAAGTCGATTATCCCGGCCCGCTTAACCTGGGGACTACTTTTGAGTTCACCATCCTGCAATTAGCCAGGAAAGTGATCAAACAGACCGGCGCGAAATCAAAGATAAAGTTTGAATCCCTGCCCATAGATGACCCTAAACAGCGCCGGCCGGATAATTCCAAAGCCAAAAAACTCCTGGGCTGGACCCCTAAAGTCACCCTTGAGCAAGGCTTAAAGAAAACCATTCCCTATTTTAGGAAAGAATTGGTGCGCTAACGGAATCGTTTCGCCGCGCCAAAGGAACGGTTCTCATCAGGGCAGGCTAAGATACGCCACGCAAGAGAACCGTTCCTGCCTTGGCCTTGTTCACTTTAACTCCTTCAAATCAACTCCGCTACAAAAATAACCGCAAATCTTCCATCATCGACGGTAACTGGCAGCTTACCGCAAACCACGAAGTTAAATATATCTCGCGCCACGCAGAGGGGACTGTTCCCGCCTTGTGATTTTATACGGGAAAACAGTTTCAGCGGTATTTTTCTTCTTGACAGGATTATCGTTTATGGTAAATTATTACCATAAACATGGTGAAAATATGATATCTATGCGCTCAAAGGTTTCCATAAAATTGCTGGGTTACTATTTCCTTAATCCGGACGCGCGGCATTATATAAACGAGATTGCGAGGATCCTTGGCCTTGATCCGAAGAATACCGAGATAAAACTCAAAGAATTTGAGAAGCAAGGCCTTTTAAAAAGTGAGTTTCTCGGTAAAGAAAGGTATTTTTCGCTTGCAAAGAGCAATCCGATCCTAAAACATTACCGCCAGATTTTTCTTAAGACATTCGGTCTGGAGAAGATACTAAAAGATATATTGCAGAGTGCCAAAGGACTTAAAGAGGCGTATATATATGGTTCCTATGCGAGCAACAAGATGGATTCAACAAGTGATATTGATATCCTGGCTATTGGTTCGCACTCTGTATTGGAACTACAGAGGGATATTGCTAAATTGCAAAAAGATGCCGGCAGAGAATTTAATGTGACGAATTTAAGTATAAAAGAGTTCAATATGAAAAAAGCCGATAAAGACTCGTTTATAAGCGGGGTTTTTAATACGAAGGTTATTAAGCTTATATGACCAATTTCGAGAACAAATTCTTTCAAAAGCTGACTTTTACCGCGGAGCAGGTCAATCAATTCGTGCGGTCCGCTATGCACGATCTTGAAATCGCGGAAAAATCGGATATCCCGGATGTTATCTTTAAATTCAGTTATGATGCTCTTATCAAATTGGGTATTGCGTTAATCGCTCAAAAAGGGTATAAAGTTCGAAGTACCTCCGGACATCATGTGAAGATCCTGGAGAAATTGAGCCAAATCCTTATGGATGAAGACGTCTCCGTGTTAGGCAACAAAATGCGGCAAGATCGTAACACCAATCTTTATGACGGGGGATATTTTATTACCGAGAAAGATAGCCGTGAATATCTGGATTTTGTAAAAGGTATTTTTAAAAAAAAGTCCCATATTTAGCTATACGCAGCGCGCGGGAACAGTTTCTGTTCTCCGCAGAGGGGACTGTTCCCGTCCTGAAGTAAATTATGTTCTCATTATCCCCATCCAATCAACTCCGCTACAAAAATAACCGCAAATCTTCCATCATCGACGGCAACTGGCAGCTCACAACTAATCATGAAGTAAAATATATCTGCCGCGATTCAAAGGGGACTGTCCCGGTTCTGGATTCTCATATCAAATGCGGACTTCTTGCAGTTGAACCCAACAACCTCGTGATTTCTTTAAACTCCCGCGACGAAAACGGCCTGAGCCATATCCAACTGCTCAAACTTTCAGGCGAGTGGCATACTGACGGATCTAACCGGCTTTGTTTTGACATAACCCGCAAAAGATCTCCCGATACCCTGGTTTTTAGCGGCAAATGGCAGGTGAATGATAACCAGCAGATTATTTATACGTATGAGAACGTTGATTTAAAGACCAGGGATAAAAGTTTGTCTACTTTAACCTTTACCGGTTTTTGGGAATTATCCTGCGCGCACCGCCTGACATATATGCTTTCCGGGGATTCTAGCTCCAGATTTGACTTCCGGGCGCAAATAGAAACTCCGAATCTATATCCGGCAAAAGGCAGGATCAAATACCGCCTGGGAACAGGGTTAAGAAAAGGCAAAAAGGGCCAACCTGGTAAAATAATCACTCTTTACGGTACATGGAAATTCAACCGGGATTTGGGATTAACCTTTACTATGGATTATGGTAATGGTAAAATCTACTCACAGGAATTTGGCGTGGATTATAACTTTAACTCCGCGAATAAAATAACCTGCGCTTTAAAAAACAAAGCAGGTGACCCCTTGGGAGTAACTCTTGCTTTTACGCATAAATTCCTGAAGGAAATGGATGCCGAGACATTTATTCGCCTTAAAAGATCACAGCGGGATTACGGCATAGAAGCCGGAGTAAGGATCCCGTTTTAGCGCGTTAAGGAACGATCTTGGCCGCGCCAAAGGACCGGTTCTGCTGCGCAAAGGAAACTGTTCCTATCCTGGGCAAGCAACATACGCGGCGCAAGGGAACAGTTTCTGCTTTATAACTTAAAGGAGTTTCAACATGTGGACCATCATTGGTTTCATCGCTGCTGTTCTTACCATGTTCGGTTTTGTTCCGCAGGTTCTTAAAATGTATAAAACCAGGTCAGTGACCGACATAAGTTTCTTCGCTTTGATCCAGTTCACTCTGGGCATCTTTCTTTGGATAATCTACGGCATATATCTTAAGAATCCCATTATAATCATGGCTAACTCGGTCAGCTTATCGACGCTGGTTATCGCTCTGGTATTGTATTTTAAATACAAATAATTATGTATTCTCTCGGCTGTAGAAAAGACCCCCGTGACCTTCGTGATATTCCCATGGCTTTAGTTTTACCGCCGATCTCTATTCCCAAAGGCATTGATTATACCTCTAAAATGACCCCGGTCCGCGACCAGGGAAATGAAGGAACTTGCGTGGCATTTGCCAGTGTTGTTGGCGTAAAAGAATACGAAGACAGCAAAGAATACAAGAAAACCATCGAGTTGTCTCCCAGATATCTTTACAGTTTGTGCAAGCAAATGGACGGTATTCCTGATGAAGAAGGGACCTATCCCCGCGTAGCTATGAAAGCTTTGCTAAAATCCGGAGTCTGCCCGGAATCCTTCTGGCCATACAAACCACATCAAACTAATGACCATAAACCTGGAGCAGATACGAAAGCTAAGATATATCGGATCAAAGCCTATGCCCGGCTTAAGTCGGTCACTGAAATGAAGCGCAGCCTAGTGGTTAACGGCCCGTTTTTAGCCGGGGTAGAGGTTTATGACTGCTGGTTTACGCCTAAAGCCGAAAAGACCGGCTTGATCCCTATGCCTAAGCGAACGGATGAACTTCAAGGCGGACACGCTATCTGTATTGTCGGTTACGATGATTCACGTAAGTTGTTTAAATTCAAGAATTCCTGGAGCAAGAAATGGGCGGATAAAGGATATGGCTATCTGCCTTACACTTATATCCAGAAATACTGCCAGGACGCCTGGAGCGCTACTGATCTTATCAAGGATCCAAAGGCTCTTGTTAGGACGAGAGAACGGATATTGGCTTTAGCCGGCTAAAGAAACTGTTCCTTTCATGGCGAAATACCTACGCCGCGCGAGGGAACAGTTTCTGCGGTTAAAATAATCTAAACCTATGGAAAGAACAGACATTCTAATAATCGGAGCAGGGGTGGTAGGATTAGCTATCGCCAAAGAATTGGGTGCCCGCGGCAAAGAAGTTGTTTTAGTTGAGAAAAACAGCTCTTTCGGGCAGGAGACCAGTTCGCGCAACAGCGAGGTTATCCACGGGGGGATGTATTATCCTGCCGGCACATTGAAAGCGCGATTATGCGTCCAGGGCAGAGAGATGCTTTACGAGCTCTGCATGACCAGAAATATCCCGCATAAGAAAATCGGAAAACTGATAGTCGCTGCGGAAAAGGACGAAATAGTGGCTTTGGAAAATATCCTTTCTTTGGGCAAAGCGAACGGGGTCGCCGGATTGACGATGTTAGATGAAAAAGACGTAAAAAAAATAGAGCCGAACATCTCGGCGATCGCAGCGCTTTATTCCCCGGAGACCGGGATCATTGATTCGCACCGGTTGATGCAACATTTCCTGGATTTCGCAAAGGCCCAAGGGGCCATAGCCGCTTTTAACTCGGAAGTCACGGCTATTGACAAGGAACCCGGCGGTTACCGTGTTGTCATAAAAAACGGTAATGAAAGCTTTGACCTGCATTCCCGTATAGTGATCAATTCCGCAGGTTTGGAGAGCGATAAGGTCGCGGCAATGGCAGGTATCGATATTAAACAGAATAAATATGAGCTTCATTATTGCAAAGGGGAGTATTTCCGGATAAAGAGCGGCAAGGCTGGTTTGGTCAATGGTTTGGTTTATCCTGTTCCTAAATCTAAGAGCGGTGGTCTGGGCATTCATGCTACGGTGGATTTGGGGGGAGGGGTCAGGTTGGGCCCGGATGACGCGTATTTGCCGTCAAATATAAAAGATTATTCCCTGCATGAGCATAAAAAGGCGGATTTTTACGCTTCGGCCAGGAAATTCATGCCATTTTTGGAAGAAAACGACCTATTTCCGGATACATCCGGCATTCGGCCAAAGTTGCAGGCAAATGGCGGGGATTTTCGGGATTTTGTCATAAAAGAAGAGTCTGATAAGGGACTTTCCGGCTTTATAAATCTCATTGGAATAGAATCCCCGGGTTTGACCGCTTCCTGCGCCATAGCCAGGTTTGTTATGTCTTTAGTCTGCCTTGCGTGATCCATTAACCATTGGTTTCTATAAGGTTATGTTCCAGTAAACAAAATACTTGACTTTTATTTTTATGGCGTTAAAATATGTTCAATGATTGAACAAAGCGTAAAAGAAGATGTTTTTAAGATCTTGCGAGTTTTATCCTCTAAGGACGACCTTACCCAAAGAAAACTGTCCCATCGCCTTGATTTTTCACTCGGCAAGACAAATTACCTGATCAAAATACTTATCCAGAAAGGCTTTATTGAGATACGAAACTTTACAGAAGGCGACCAGAAGCTTAAGAAGATCCGCTATATCATCACTAAAAAAGGCTTCGAGCATAAGCTCAGGCTTGCTTATTATTACCTGAAGATTAAAGAGAAGGAATATACCGATCTTAAACAGGAACTTGCCCGTCAGAGGCAGATGGCGGAGTTGCGCCAAAACCATTAAAAATGGGAATAAGATGAGACCTAAAAAATGCGATGTGCTGGTAACTGGTGCGGGAGGGTTTATCGGAAGCCATCTGACCGAGAAGCTGGTTTCTTTAGGCTATGGGGTTAGAGCGTTTGTCCATTATAATTCCCGGAATAGCTGGGGGTGGCTGGAGTCGGCGCGATGCAAAAGAAACATACAGGTGATTTCCGGCGATATCCGCGACGCGGATATTGTCCGTCAGGCGATGAAAGGCGCGGATATTGTTTTTCATCTTGCCGCCTTGATCGGCATACCTTATTCGTATCATTCTCCTGAGGCGTATGTTGATACCAATATCAAGGGGTCTTTGAATATCCTGCAAACGGCAAAAGAATTCGGCACCAAGAAGGTTATTGTCACTTCCACAAGCGAAATATACGGTACGGCCCAGAGCGTCCCGATCCCCGAAACTCATCCGATCAATCCGCAATCACCATATGCCGCGACGAAAGCTTCCGCTGATCTTCTGGCTTTGTCGTTTTACCGCTCTTTCGGCCTTCCGGTGGCCATAGTCAGGCCTTTTAATACCTACGGGCCGCGGCAATCCGCGAGGGCGGTTATTCCCACGATCATCACCCAGATACTTGCCGGCGCAAAGAAGATCAAGCTGGGATCGTTGACCCCTACTCGTGATCTGACATATGTCGAAGATACGGCCGAAGGTTTTCTGCGCGCGGCTGATTCGCAGGGGATCAACGGCGAGGTCATAAATCTGGGAAGCAATTCGGAGATATCTATCGAAAACCTGGCCAGGCTCATTGCCAGGTGCCTCAAAAAAGATATACAGATCGAATCGGATAATGACCGTAAAAGGCCTAAAAAGAGCGAAGTAGAGCGGCTTTGGTCGGATAATGCCAAAGCGAGGAAGTTATTGAACTGGGCGCCCAAATATACCCTGGAAGAAGGGCTGGAGAAGACGATCGAGTGGTTCAGGGAAAACAAAGATATTTATAAGGCTGATATATATAACGTATAGGACAGATGAAGACCATCCCGCTTTCCGTTCCATATCTCCGCGGCAACGAATTGAAATACCTCAGTGAATGCATAAAGACCAACTGGGTTTCTTCTGCCGGCAGGTTTGTATGCGATCTTGAAGCGGCGGTATGCCGGGTTGTCGGAGCGAAATCATCTGTCGCCTGTGTTAATGGGACATCCGGGCTGCATATCGCGCTTTATATTTGCGGGGTGAACAGAGGCGATGAGGTGATCGTTCCTACTCTTACGTTCATAGCCCCGGTCAACGCTGTCAGGTATCTAGGCGCTGAGCCGGTTTTCATGGATTGCGACGATCACATGAATATCGATTGTCTTAAACTGCGTGATTTCTGCGCTAAAGAATGTGAGATGACCAGGCATGGGCTGCGGAATAAGAAAACTAAAAGGATCATCAAGGCCGTGGTCCCGGTCCATGTTTTTGGTAATCCCTGCGATATGGAAGAGGTCATGAGGATAGCCCGGAGCTACCGCCTCAAAGTCGTAGAAGACGCCACTGAGAGCCTGGGCTCATATTATACCGCAGGGGATTATCGCAATAGATTCACCGGCGCTATTGCAGACGTTGGTGTTTATTCATTTAACGGTAATAAAATAATCACTGCCGGCGCAGGCGGGATGATAGTAACGAACGATCGGCGCTTGGCTGAAAAAGCCAGATATCTTACAAATCAGGCCAAGGATGATCCTGTCCGCTATATCCACAATGAGATCGGGTACAATTTCCGGCTTTCTAACTTAGAGGCTGCGGTCGGCCTGGCGCAGCTTGAGCAGCTGAACGGTTTCATAAAGATCAAGAAACGCAACTATGAAACATATAAAAAGATGTTTGGGGACGCGCATGGGCTGCGGATCCTGGGTGTCCCGGATGGGACAGCGCCGAATTACTGGTTTTATTCATTGATACTTGAGAAACGCGGATCAGGCCCGGGTAAAGACCGGCTAATAGACCATTTACAGGCTAATGGAATCCAGGCCCGGCCTGTCTGGTATTTGAATCACTTACAGAAGCCGTATCGCCGGTGCCAGGCGTATAAAGTGGAAAAAGCGGTATGGTTCTGGCGGCGCACGGTAAACCTGCCCTGCAGCGTAAATTTAGAGAAAAAGGAGATCAATAAGGTTGTGAGCGTTATCGCCGGATACGAAGGCGGTTTTCAGGGATAGGCGATATTCCTGCGGTTTGATCTGAAAAAAGAGGGGTTATGGAAGACAAGCAAATAAAGAAATACCTGATCGGCCCGGATGTAGGCTTAAAAGTAGCTATGAATATGCTCAGCGCCTCCGGGAACAGGATCCTTTTTGTGACCGATGGCCAGGACAGGTTGATAGGGTCTTTGACGGATGGGGATATCCGCAGGGCTATATTGAACAATATTTCTTTCGACACGCCTGTTTCCCAGGTAATGTTCAAATCCCCGCGCCATGTGAAAGCCGCTGACGCGAATTACGAAGATAAAGTCAAACGTTATATTTCCGAAGAGAAACTCTGCGCCATTCCTGTTGTTGATGGGATGAAGAAGGTGGTTGATGTCTTGTTCTGGTTTGACCTTCTGGAGGAACATCCGTTAGAAAAGAACAAGGTAACGCCGGTAAGCACCCCGGTAGTCATTATGGCCGGCGGTAAAGGGTCAAGACTGGACCCGTTCACGAAAATCCTGCCTAAACCCCTTATCCCTCTGGACGATAAGCCTATTATAGAGATGATAATGGATAATTTCCACAGTTACGGTTTTACGAATTTTTATCTGGTACTGAATTACAAAAAAGAGATGATCAAGATGTATTTCAACGAGAATAAGTCCCCTTACAACATAAAATTCATCGAAGAAGATGAATTCCTGGGCACTGCCGGGGGGTTAAAGCTCATAAGCGATAAGATCAAAGAGCCGTTTTTTGTGTGCAATTGCGATATCATGCTTAAAAGCAATTTCAAGGACATCCTGGACTGGCATAAGTCAGAGAACGCCCTGGCCACAATAATCGGATCTCATAAGGAGCTCGCGATATCTTACGGGACGCTGGAGATCGATAACGGAAAGTTGAGCAAGATAAATGAGAAGCCTAAGTTCGACATGATAATAAATACAGGCGTATATATACTCGAACCGAAGGTGCTGGAATTAATATCCACTAATGAGCATTTGGATATGAACAGGCTGCTGGAAAGGGCCATGCTGCACGGCAATATAACCGTTTACCCTATTTACAACGAATGGTTCGACCTGGGGCAGTGGAAAGAGTATAAAGAAAGTTTATTTCTGTTAGAGAAGAATATATCTCAGTGAGCGATAATTTTATATGGGTAAGATAAGAATAATACCGCGATTGGATATCAAAGGCCCTAACCTGGTTAAAGGTATCCATCTGGAAGGGCTGAGGATCATCGGCGACCCAAACGAATACGCGGTTAAATACTATGAAGGCGGCGCGGATGAGCTGTTATATGTGGATATTGTCGCGAGTTTGTACGGGCGGAATAACCTGGTGGAGATCGTAAAAAGGACGGCAAAGAATATTTCCATCCCTTTGATGGTCGCCGGAGGTATACGGTCGATAGACGATATAAAGATGCTGCTGCGGGCCGGCGCGGACAAGGTCTCTATTAATACTGCGGCTGTAGAAAATCCCGGATTGATCTCCAGCGCGGTCAAGAAATTCGGTTCGCAATGCATCGTCATCGCTGTCGATTTTAAACGATGGCCGGATGCTTCTTTCCTGAACAGAAGGAATGAAACGGTTACCCGCACGAAGGTCGATGGCCCGGAGAATTGGGGCGACATATTCCAGGTTTATACGGATAACGGCAGGCAGCAAACCGGGCTGGATGCCTATCAATGGTCTCTAAAAGCGGTTGAATTAGGCGCTGGGGAAGTGATGCTTACTTCTATTGACCGGGAAGGCGTCCAAAAGGGTTATGAAATAGATTTTATTAAGAGGGTCGCGAACGCAGTGCCTGTCCCGGTTATAGCCGCGGGTGGAGCGGGTTCTCTTGAGGATATCGTAGATGTGATTAAAACAGCAAAAGTAAACGCTGTCGCGGTCGCCTCGCTACTGCATTATAACCGTTTTTCCATAAGAGAGATCAAGGCTTGTTTGTCCGAGAGGAATATTGACGCGGCAAACCATTTCGGAGACGATTGATATGTTAAACGTGGCGATAATCGACTATGATTGCGGGAATATGTTCAGCATACTCAGGTGCCTGGAGAGGTTCAATGTGGAAGTCTCGGTCACGAGCGACCCGGCGGCCATCATCAAGGCTGACAGGTTGATATTGCCCGGGGTCGGCGGTTTCGGAGAAGGGATGAGGGCGTTAAAAGAGAGGAACTTGACCGAGCCGATAAAAGAATTCGCGAAAAGCGGTAAGGGTTTGTTGGGCATCTGCCTTGGTATGCAGTTGTTATTGGATTCCAGCGAGGAGTTCGGCTATAATGAAGGTTTGGGGTTAATCCCCGGGAACGTCGTCCTTTTAAAGCCATTGAATGATGAAAAGATACCGCATATCGGGTGGAATTCCCTTTTGATGCCGGGTCATCAATCCTCCTCTTCCTGGAAAGGTTCTTTGCTGAAGGACTTTACGCCTGGAAAGGATGTTTATTTCGTGCATTCTTACAGGGCGGCGACTAAAAATGATAAGGATTGCCTGGCTGTCACGAATTATGGCGGGGTGGGATTCCCGTCGGTCATCAAACGGGATAATATAACCGGATGCCAATTCCATCCGGAAAAAAGCGGCAAGAACGGCATACAAATGGTGTATAATTTCTTGTTTATGTGAGGTCTTGGAACATTAACAAACAATAAGGAGGCGGAAATGGCTTTACGGGAAAAAGTGGATATACAAAAAAAATATAATCTTCCGACGGAAGTGAAATTCTGCAAGAAATGCGTGATATCCAACCAGCGGCCGCGTATTTCCTTCGACAAGGAAGGGGTATGCAGCGCTTGCCGGTTCGCCGAGAAGAAAGCCCAGATAGACTGGGGAAAGAGGGAAAAAGAATTGATCGCCTTGTTGGACCGGCACCGCCGCAATGACGGCTATTGGGATGTTGTGGTCCCGGCCAGCGGGGGTAAAGACAGCGTATTTGTCGCGCATATGCTCAAGTATAAATATAATATGAAGCCTCTAACCGTGACATGGGCGCCTCATATTTATACGGATGTGGGCTGGCGGAACCTGCAGCATATGATCCACTCCGGGTTGGACAACATTTTAGGCACTCCGAACGGGAAAGTACACAGGAAATTGACAAAACTTTCTTTAGAGATATTGGGCGACGCGTTCCAGCCTTTCATTTACGGCCAAAAAGCGTTCCCGATGCAAACAGCGGTGAAATATAAGATACCATTGGTCATGTTCGGCGAGAACGGAGAGGTCGAGTACGGCGGCGACGGTAAAAATGCCGAAAGACCGACTCATAATGTGACCGATGATATGGTCAAACATTATTTTTCCGGCATTTCCCCGGAAGACTGGGTCAAGTACGGTGTCGATAGAAAAGACCTGCAGTATTATTTTCCGCCTACAGAAAAACAGGCTAAAGAAATAGGGCTGGAGAACCATTTCTTCAGCTATTACCATAAGTGGGTGCCGCAGGAGAATTATTATTACGCTGTAGAGCATACCGGCTTTGAGCCGGAGCTTGACGGCAGATCAGAGGGGACTTACTCTAAATACGCCAGCCTCGATGACCGGATAGCCGGGTTCCATAATTTCTTCGCGTATATAAAATTCGGGCTTGGCCGGGCTACTTCGGACGCGGCCCACGAGATCCGCGATGGGCATATCACCCGCGAAGAAGGGGTCGCCCTTGTAAGGAAATTCGACGGAGAGTTGCCGAAGAAGCACTTTAAGGCGTTTTTGGAATATGTTGATATCACTGAAGAGGAATTCTGGAGCATTGTCGATAGTTTCCGCGCCGATCATCTTTGGGAGAAGGTGGACGGCAAATGGAAACTGAAGCATCCGGTTTCCTAGAAGAGGAGCATAAATGAGCAAAATAGTTAATGAGTTGAACCTGAAGACATATGATGACCTTTATACCGGTAAAGGCATGGACCATATGTATCCTAACGAGAATTTCGTCAGGCTGGAAAGATGGTATTTCACTGACCCTAAACCCGGGTATGTCCTGGACCATGGATGCGGGGCGGGGGAGAACCTGATACATCTGTTGAAACGGGGTTATGAAGTGGAGGGGATGGAAGTTTCCAAAGGCGCCATTGACCTGGTGGCTGAGAAATTGAAGCATAAAGTCCCCCCGGAGTTGGCGAAAAAAGCGCATTTGACACTGATCGATCCGGGGAGCGAGACATTGCCGTATGCTGACAACAGTTTTGATTGCATTGTCTCGATGGGGGTGTTGGAGTACACTACATCCAGGGATGGGGTAAAGAAAGTGCTTAATGAGTTACGCCGGGTGCTTAAGCCAGGCGGTAAGATGATCCTTTCTACGGCAGGAGCAGAAAGCCAGTTTTGCAAGCGCGGCAAGAAAGTAGATGAGGACGTATATCTGTATACTGGAGATGAAGGCCACGAAAAGAAAACGGCCGAGTGGCTTGTATATATATTCCGGGATGAGGCGCATATACGGGAGATGTTCTATATGTTCAAGGTGGACGAAGTGGGCTGGTTTGATAACCACTACTGCAATAAGTGGGGGTTCCATTTTGTCGTATTAGCGCGGAAATGAAATAATATGATATATCCCGCAGTGGTGGCGCATGATGCCGGGGGAGCAGAGGTGCTTTCGGCTTATATGAAGAAACAGGGTATAAAGAAAGCCGCGTATTATTTGCGGGGATCAGCAGCAGATATATTCAAGGAAAAAGGGCTGATATCATCAAGTTATGTTTTTGACCCGGCATGGGACGATAGGACCGGCTATTTATTCGCTTCCATGAGCTGGAAAGATGATATCGCCTTACGGATGACCCGGGAAGCTAAACGCAGGGGTATCCCTGCGGAATTGATCTTAGACAGTTGGTATGATTACTCACGGCGTTTTGGAGCCCCCGGCCGATCGTGGAAAGATAATCTTCCGGACCGATTAACTGTCTGCGACGATGTGGCTGAAGGTATCGCCAGGAGACAACGCTTAGACAGCTATTGTTCAATAAATAAGATCGCGAACCCTTATCTCGAAGAGATATTAACCGCCTACGTTTTAAACGGGCATCGGAAAAAGGCCAGGGATAATTACTTGCTTTTTTTATCAAGCCCAATATCAGAGGCAAGGGCGCATAGGCTGAATGAACTTTCCGGTACGAAGTTGAGCGGGATGGACCTGATCAAAGATGTTCTAGCGGTTTGCAATAAAAAAGGTATCACGGTCAAGGTGAGATTACATCCTTCGGAAAAATCCGCCTGTATTGATCCGTATGCCGGATTGGGGGCGGGCATCGAGTCCGCAGATATCAAGAATTCCCTGCTGGATGACCTGAGCGGCGCCAAATATGTCGTTGGGTTCTGCAGTATGGCGCTGGTAGTTGCCGCATTGCTCGGGAAGACCGCCGTGTCTTTCGCAAAAGGGGATCTTGCCGATGTGTTCCGCTGGGAAGAATACGGCGTTTATAAATATTACGGGATAAAAAACTGCAAGAGCAGAGATTCATTGAGCAGGATCCTGGTTTGACCATTTGAATAAATACAAGGCGGGCTTTAAAATGGAGATATGTGCGGTTATCTTAGCGCGCGGCGGCTCAAAACGGCTCCCGAACAAGAATATCATCAAATTGTTAGGGCGCCCGCTCATTTCATATACGATAGAGGCGGCAAAAAGGTCAAAGTATATAAACAGGGTAATATGCTCTACCGATAGCAAGAAGATAGCGGACGCTGCGAGAAAATGCGGGGCGGAGGTCCCTTTTATCCGGCCGAAAGAGCTGGCGTTGGATAATACGCCGAGCATTGATTCTTTGCGGCATGCCCTGGCGTATCTGCGGAAAAAAGAAGGCTACTCCCCGGATGCCTTTGTCCTGTTACAGCCGACCTCTCCTTTGCGGACACATGCGCATATTGATTCCGCGATTGAGCTGTTTTGTTCTGAAGAACGAAAGAGTGTCGTATCGGTAAAGATGATAAAAGGCAATATACGAACTGTGATCGATGGGGAATTGGTCCTTTTGAGCCGGTTCAATAGAAAATTAAGCTCTTGCAGCTACTATTCTGCGAACGGCGCGATTTATGTCGCTTCGCCGGAAATGGTCAAGCGGGGCATGAATGCCTGGATGAATAACGCTGTGCCATATATCATGGATGAAACAGCGTCGGTGGATATCGATACTGAGGCGGATCTGAAGTTGGCTAAAATTAATATGAAGAGCGCCGGCCGCGGATATTCGAGCCGGACAAAAAAACGCATAAATAGCGATCTAAGGGGTGGGATATGAAACCGCATGGTATAATGTTCCATCATTTTTATGACGATAAGCATTGTAATGGACAGGGCGCGATCTCTGCCGAACAGTTGAGGGATATAATTGATCATTATGGACGGGATAATATTCTGCCTGCTAAAGAGTGGTTTGACAGGGCAATCGGGAAAAGACTGAAAAGCAATGATATTTGCCTGACTTTTGATGATTCTCTCCTGTGCCAATATGAAGTCGCTCTCCCGGTGTTGGAGAAATACAACCTGACGGCATTCTGGTTTGTTTATACTTCTGTAATGGATGGTGAGATCGAGATGTTCGAGGTCCATAGGAAGTTCAGGTCGGTGCGCTTTACTGACATAGATGATTTCTATGAAACGTTCTTCAGGGCTGTGGAGAAATCCGCCTATGGAAGCGATGTCGAGTCAGCCTTAAAGAATTATTCGCATGACAATTGGAAAACCTACCCTTTTTATACAAAAAACGATACAAAATTCCGCTACATAAGAGATACAGTCCTGGGGATCACAAAATATAATCATATAATGTCGGTTATAATGCAGGACTATAAGATCAACCTTAGTGAATTTGCGTCCGATTTGTGGATGACCGCAGAACATCTGAAAACGCTTAATTCACGGGGGCATATTATCGGATTACATTCGCATACGCATCCAATGCTGCTTTCCAAACTCCCTGCGTCTGAGCAAAGAAAAGAATACCAGCGGAATTATAAGTTTATTTTCGATACGCTGGGTGAACGCCCGGTATCCATGTCCCATCCCCGCAACTCATACAATGAAGAAACACTGTCTATCCTGGAGAACGATTTAAAAATCCAGCTCGGGTTCCGGGATAACATGAAAGAACTTGCGGCGCATTCTAAATACGAATTCCCCCGGGAAGACCATGCTAATATACTAAGGAGGATGAGCAAATGAAGATAACCGTATTCACGAGTAATCAGCCGCGGCATATTTCGCTTATTGAAGGGTTGGCGTCTATTGCCGATGAGGTCTATGCCGTGCAGGAATGCGCCACTGTTTTTCCGGGTCAGGTCCAGGACTTCTTTAAGCGTTCTGCTGTAATGCAGGAATATTTCGGACATGTCATTGAAGCGGAAAAGCGCGTTTTCGGTTCTCCGCGTTTTTCGCCGTCAAAGGTTAAAGCGCTGGCTCTTAAAACAGGCGACCTAAACCGGCTGGATATAAATAATCTGTATCCCGCGTTGCAAAGCGATTATTATGTTATATTCGGAAGCAGTTATATTAAAGGCGCGTTGATCGACTTTTTGGTCAATAAACGAGCGATAAATATCCATATGGGCATATCCCCATATTACCGGGGAAGTAACTGTAATTTCTGGGCTTTATATGACAAAAAACCGGATTATGTCGGAGCGACGATACATTTATTATCAAAAGGCCTTGATTCCGGCCCTATGCTGTTCCATGCTGTGCCAAAAGAACAGGAAGTGGAACCGTTCCTTTTGGGGATGCTTTCTGTAAAATCGGCGCATAATGGATTATTGAACGCCTTGAAGACTGGGGATATCTTGAAAATGGATCCCGTGCCGCAGAATAAGGGCATTGAAATAAGATATGCCCGGAATGATGAATTTAATGATGAACTGGCGTTAAGTTATTTAAAGAGCATGCCGACAAAGCAAGAAATATACCGGTCATTAAAAGCGCGAGATCTGAGCATATTGCTGCATCCGTATGTGGAGTGATGTTCATTAATTGTTTTTGATGCGTTGTCTGAATGATCCGCATCATAGCTAACGAGGTTTTTTATGAAAATATTGTTCATTATTTATGATAACGAAAGCAGCCGGCATGTGGTGCCTTTAGGATGTGGCTATATCGCCGCTTATTTAGTAAAGCATGGTTATGATGTGGATTATTTCAACCAGGACGCTTATCATTATAGTGAAAAGGAGTTGTATGATTATTTGAAAGACAACCATTATGATGTTGTCGGGCTTGGTTTTATAGGCGGATATTCCCAGCACGCCAAGGTCCTGAAAATATCTGAGGCGATCAATAGCCTGAAAGAGCGGCCGAAGTTCGTTTTGGGCGGACACGGGCCATCGCCTATCCCGGAATACTTTATGAACCTTACCAAGGCCGATGCCGTTGTTATCGGCGAGGGGGAAGTGACCTTTCTAGAGTATATTAAAGCGATAGAAGGAGGCAAAGACCTTTCCACGGTTGACGGGCTGGTTTTCAGGGGCGCAGATGGAAGAATAATCATAAATAAGAGAAGGGCTGTTTTAAAGAATATAGACTTGTTACCCTGGCCTTATCTCGATAAATTACCTATGGAGTATTATCTTAATTCCAAATGGCCGCCGGCCAGGCCTATGGACAGGGTTATGCATATAATATTCAGCCGGGGCTGTTATTACAACTGTAATTTTTGTTACCGCATGGAGGAAGGTATCCGTTACCGGAATATTGACGATATCGTGGCTGAAATAAAGTTCTATAAGGAGAAATACCGCATTTCTTACATAAATTTCCAGGATGAGCTGCTTATGGGCTCTAAGAAAGTAGCCATGGATTTCTGCGGAAAAATGATCGCGGAGGACCTGCAGATCAGATGGACCTGCAACGGCCGGCTGAATGTCGCTGTCCCGGAAGTATTGCTGGCGATGAAGAAAGCCGGCTGCGTATTCATCAATTACGGCATTGAATCATTCGATAACGAGTCATTAAGGCTTATGGATAAGAAGCAGACAGAAGAGGAGATCATCAAGGGGATCGAAAATACGCAGGCCTGCGGTATTAAGATAGGTTTTAATCTTATATTCGGTAATATCGGCGATACCAAGGAAAGCCTCAGGAAATCCGTGGATTTCTTTATAAAGTACAACGATTTCGCGCAGTTGCGGACCATACGCCCCGTCACCCCGTATCCCGGTTCAAAATTGTACGAGATCGCCATTGAGCGGGGTTTATTAACAGGGCCGGAAGATTTCTATCAAAAACACAAGAATTCGGACATGATGACGGTTAATCTGACAAATATGCCGGATAAGGAATTCTATCATGAACTTCTGGAAGCAAATAAGATCATGTTAAACCTTTATTACCGGCACCAGGAGGGGTTGCTTTTGAAGGATTTTAATGCTCTTTACTCCGGAGATAATTATAATTTCCGAGGCCCGAGGCATGAATAAGATGAGGATCAAGGGAATAGTCAGGCCGGATAGGGTTTTTATCATCGCCGAGGCCGGGGTTAATCATAACGGCGATGTCGCGTTGGCGAAAAGGTTGATCGCCAGCGCGGCGGCATGCGGGGCTGATGCGGTCAAGTTCCAAAGTTTCAAAGCGCGGAACGTTATATCAAAATACGCGCAAAAAGCTAAATACCAGAAAGAGTCCCCCGTGGATACGGAAAATCAACTGGCCATGTTGGAAAGGCTGGAGATCAAAGACGGGGATTATAAACGGCTGTCTGAATACGCGAAAAAGAAGAAAATAATCTTTTTGTCTACCCCTAAAGATATTATCAGCGCAAAACTCCTGCAGCGCGTAGGAATAAGGCTGTTCAAGACCGGCTCCAGCGAGATAAACAATTTCGGTTTCCTGGAATACATAGCTTCCTTGAACAAACCGATCATCTTGTCTACGGGTATGTCCACTCTTGCTGAAGTAAAGGATGCGGTAAGCTGTATAAGGGCAAAGACCCGCGCGCCTTTGACTTTACTGCATTGTGTATCGGAGTATCCTTGTCCTATAGAGCAGGTTAATCTGAAAGCCATGTTGACATTGCGGGACGCTTTTAAGCTGCCGGTTGGTTATTCCGACCACACATTGGGTGTGGAGGCTGTCCTGGCCGCGGTAGCGTTAGGCGCGAGGGTCATAGAAAAGCATTTTACTCTGGATAAGAATATGAGGGGCCCGGACCATAAGATGTCCATGACCCCGAAAGAATTCGCAGATATGGTGAGGTCGGTCAGGAATGTGGAAAAAATCCTGGGCGACGGGATCAAAAGGCCTGCCCCCTGCGAGGTGGAAAACCGGAAATTCCTGCGCCGCGGGCTTGTTTTTATCCGGGATATGAAAAAAGGTGCCCGGATAGGGCCGGATGATATTGGGATAAAAAGGCCGGGGATAGGCCTGGAGCCTAAATACAGGCCGATGCTGATAAATCAAACTCTTAAAAAGGATGTCCGGGAGGATGAGCCGGTTACGTGGGGGCTGGTATAATGGTTAAGAAGATAAATATAGCGGTAGTCACCAGCGCTAGGTCGGAATACGGGCTTCTTTACTGGCTGCTCCGGAGGTTGAAGAATGATAAGGATTGCAATCTGCAGTTAATAGCTACCGGAGCGCATCTTTCGCATGAATTCGGTCATACGGTAGATGAGATCAGAAAGGACGGGTTTGATATCGCCGCGTCTGTGGATATCCTATTATCCGGGGATTCCCCGGTTTGTATGGCCAAGTCAACTGGTCTGGGTATCTCAAGTTTTTCCGATGTTTTCACTGATCTGCGCACGGATATCCTGGTTGTCCTGGGAGACAGGTTTGAGATATTTTCCGCGGCATACGCGGCTAAAGTGCTGAATATCCCAATTGTGCATATTTCCGGGGGTGATACGACCGAAGGCGCTATTGATGATGTCTTGCGCCACAGCATTTCTTTGATGGGCGCCGTGCATTTCGTGAAACTCGAAAAGCATAAGAATAAGTTGTTAAGACTGGGGATCAAGGAAGGCGATATATTCCATACCGGTTATCTCGGTTTGGAACGCATAGCTCGCTTAAAGATGCTGAGCAAAGCCGAAATAGAGAAAAGGCTCAACGCCAGGTTAGGTTCGCCGCTTGCCTTGATGACTTTCCATCCCGTGACCAACCCCAAGAATAGCTATGATAATAAAATTGAGAATTTGTTGGACGCGGTCTCCGGATTCAAAGACATGTACTGCGTTTTCACGGCTGCCAATGAGGACAGCGGCGGAAGGAAGATAAACGCCGCCATTAAGAAGTACTGCTTAGTGCATAAAGGCAGATCGGTTTTTGTGGATAATTTAGGCCAGCAGATGTATATAAGCATGATGTCAAAGTGCGACCTGTTGATCGGAAACTCGTCCAGCGGCATATTGGAATCGGGCTTTTTGAAAGTGCCGGCCGTGAATATCCTGCCACGGCAGCTGGGCAGAGAGAAGAACGAAAATGTAATAGATTGCCGGAACATAAGAACAGAGATCATAGATTCGGTCAACCTGGCGTTGTCGCGCGAATTCCGATCGAGATGTAAAGAAGCGGGGAATATTTATGAGGGGACCCACGCGAAGAACATAAGCGAAACCATATTAAAAACGATAAAAGACAGATTATTCCACGGAAGAAAATGAAGAATATAGCTATAATCGGCCACGGCGGCCACGCGCGTGTCATAGAGGACCTTGTTCTTTCTCTAAAAGAGTATTCTTGCAGGGGATTCATCGGTAAACAAAAGCAGGAAGGTGTTGTTTACTCAGACGAGGGCCTGGATGACCTGAAAAAGGACGGTATCGCGTGCCTTGCCAGCGGTGTCGGCAATATTTCATATCCATGGTTCGATGAGATGATAGCAAAATATATTGGCCGCGGTTTTGGGTTCCCCGCGCTTATCCATCCCAGTGCCGCGGTTTCCGGGCAATCGCAGTTAGGGGACGGGACTGTGGTGCTTGAAAATGCGGTGATCAAGGCGAGATCGGAGATCGGCAGATTCTGTATCATTAATTCATTGTCCGTAGTATCCCATGATTGCGTGATCGGTGATTATGTCCATATTTCCCTGGGCGCAAAGATGGGCGGGGGATGCCAGGTCGGGAGGAATTCTTTTTTAGGGATAAACTCTTCGGTCATCCAGGGCAAGAAGATCGGCAAGGATGTCATTGTCGGCGCCGGCGCGGTCATAATTGATGATGTGCCGGATGGCGTTGTCGTCGCCGGTAATCCCGGGCGGATCGTAAAAAAAAGATAAGCGCATGATGACTATAAACCAGTGTGCCGGCCCGGTGTTAAGCGATGAGTTCAAAGGCATTGTTGTCTATAATACCGAGAAACTCTCCGCTGATTATGCCTCCGGGATAATCGATGCGGTTGTGCGGGACTCTCCTGTTTACAAGGAGATCGAGGCGAAGTTAAACAACAGCGGTCACGTAAGATTGTATTTTCAGACGATAATAAAACTTAAGATCTATCCGCTTGTCTATGATATCTGTGAGAACGGCCTGCGCGGTAAGGCTGGCGGCGGGCATAAGAAAGACCTTTTTAAATGCGGGGGCATAGATAAAAGCATCCTTCCGGATTTGATCAAAGCCGTGCATGAGCCTATTGACCCTAAATACAGGTCCGAATGGTTTTATAAGATAACCCAAGAGGTTGAGGCGCGGGCGGGGATAACGTTAAAAAAATACATAAAAAAAATTTACAATAGGTTCTTTACCGGCATCGGCAATAACCGTATCAGCGCGAGTAAGAGCGCCGAAGGGATGATAGCGGTAAAATACGGCGAAGGATTTAAGACGGACGGGCGGTCGGATATTTTCTGGCTTACCGAGGGCAAGATCGACCCGCGGAGAGTGATATTCATCCTGCAAGGGTTCAGCGGCGTAAGGAATAGCCATCAAAGCGAGATAATCGCGACTATCAAAAAGCTCGGTTTTCAGCTGGTCTGCCTTAAAGAATTCATTATCGGCAGGGATGTGCCTGTATGGTATCCAAAAAAGGACGGCCGATCACTGAGCCTCAGTTTAAGATGCCGTCCGTCCAGTAAACTGGATAAATGGATCTGCTTGATAGGGGAAAAATTGATCAGCGAGGTGTCTTATTGGAAGGAATTCATCGATGAGCTGAATATAAGGGTCATGTTCGTTAAAGACGAACGTAATCCCGAAACGATCATCCAGAATATCGCTTTTTGTTTGAACGGCAATCCCAGCGGGTTCCTCTGCGGGCACCAAAGGTCGGAAATGTATTATCCAAGCGGCGCGTTGATAGGCAGCCACCCCAAAAATATCTTGTTCACCTGGAATGCCAGGTCGGCGGATTATTTTAAACCGAATTTCGACCATTTCCTGATGAATGTGATAACGGGCTATCCTTATGACGCGATATATAAGGATAACCTATCGGTTGATGACAGGTATTCCCGGCATACCGGGAAGGGGGATGATAAATTCGTTATCACATTATTCGATAACATAAGCGGCGGCATGACCAATCCGATCAAGAAAATAATGCTGAAGAACTTCTATGAATGCTTTCTGCGATGGTTAAAAGAGGACAAGGACGTTTTTTTTATAATAAAATCCAAAAAAGAGCTTGCCCTTCGCGACCTCAAAGAAATATGTTCTGAGATCTCGGCGATGGAAGATCTGGGTAGATGCTGTTTTGTGTTGGAGAAAGAAACCCTGCCCGCGCATTTCTCTAAAAGATCTGATTTTGCCGTTGGGATAGGGATCTCTACCGCGGTTACCGAGGCTGTCCTTTCTGGATGCCGCGGGATCCACTGCGATCTGACCAGATTGTATTGCCATGATTTCTATGACTGGGGTTATGAAAAGATAATATTTGATGATGTGGGGCGGTTGATATGCGCGTTAAAAGAATATAAAAGGCATCCGGAGAACAACTCTGACCTGGGGGAGTGGGCGTGTCATATGGACGCGCTGGACCCGTTCAGGGATGGGAACTCCGGCAGGCGCATTGGAGAATATGTCAATTGGCTGGTGGAAGGATTTGATATGGATATGACCGGCAGGGATGTCCTTGCATACGCTAATAAGCTGTATGTCCGGCAATGGGGCGAAAACAAAGTGATCGCTATGGAGAATGGGATCTTAAACAACTCTAACACGGAAGAAATATGGACAAACTCGAAAAGTTGAATATTGTCGTGGTCGGCACGGGAGTTTACGTATGCGGGAGAGGTACGGATGGGTATGGGACCGTTATGCCAGCATTGCTGGAATATATGCGGAGCCATGACCTGGGGGATATCTATATCGCGGGGACAGGATCGAAAAGCATAAATACCTGCCGGAAAAAGGTAAACAGGCTTATGACGGATATGAGGGTAGAGCCCAGGGTCATCTATCTGACTGTAAAGCCCAAGAATGGGTATAAGGATCTGTTCCGGAATATTCCCCGGCCTGCGCTATGCATAGCCGTTGTCCCGGATGATATACATAAAGATATCGCTATCGCCGCTATGGAGGCGGGGCTGCATGCCTTAGTGGTAAAACCGCTCGCGCCTACCCTTAAAGAGGTAAAAGCGATCGTTAAAGCCCAGGAAAAGGCCGGATTATACGGAGCTGTTGAATTCCACAAGCGCCTGGATCACGCCAACCTTAAGCTGAAAGACGTCATCGCCCGCGGCGCGATCGGCGATCCGCTTTACTTCCTGGTCGAATACAGCCAGAAGAAAAGCGTGCCTTATTACAGGTTCTCTAAATGGGTAAAGCAGACCAATATCTTCCAATATTTAGGGATCCATTATGTCGATATAATTTATTTCGCCACCAAGGCCAGTCCTATACGCGTTATGGCGACCGGACAAAAAGGATGGCTTGTCTCAAAAGGGGTAGATACATATGACGCGATACAGGCGGTTATCGAATGGCGTATGCCTTCAGGCAAGACTTTCAGTTCCAGTATCCTGACCAATTGGATAGACCCTGAATCGAGTTCGGCGGTGAGCGACCAAAAGATAAAAGTGATAGGCACTATGGGCCGGTTTGAATCGGACCAGAAAAAACGCGGCGTAACAATCGTCACGGATAGCGCTGGCGTAGAAGAGCCTAATCCGTATTTTTGCAGCCCTTATGGAACAGACCCGGTCAGTTACAAGGGATATGGCATCGATAGTATCTGTCAGTTCATCGCTGATGTCGCAGATATAGCCGATGGAAGAATAACGATAAAAGCGCTTGAAAGCCTTAGGCCGACATTCAAAGAATCGGTCGTGCCGTCAGCTGTGATTGAAGCAGTGAACAAAAGCTTAAAAAACAACGGGAACTGGGTCAATATCGCGGGAGTGTAAATCAATGGGCGAAAAGTTTATCCCTTGCGTTAAATTGCGCGGTTTTATGCGAAAAGTGCTTTTGAAATCCGGCGTGCGGAAAGATGTCGCGGAATATGTCGTCGAAGGATTGATCCAGACGTCACTTCGCGGAGTTGACTCGCATGGCATAAGGTTATTGCCGCATTATGTCGCGTCAGTAAAAGCCGGGCGTTTGAACCCCGCGCCCAAGTATGGTTTTAGAAAAACTTCAGCCTCGACCGGTCTGCTTGACGCTGATCATACATTCGGCCATGCCGCAGGCATGGAGGCGGTAAAGAAAGCGATAGCGTTGGCTGAAGGGTCAGGGACAGGACATGTCGCGGTATTGAATTCCTCTCATTTCGGCGCTGCGGCGTATTATACCCTGGAGATCGCTAAACGCGATATGATCGGCTTAAGCTTCACACATGCCGACGCTTTGATGCGCACTCATGCAGGGAAAAGGCCGTTCCTCGGCACAAATCCCATAAGTTTCGCCGCGCCCTGCGAGGGGGAAAGCCCATTTTGCCTGGATATGGCGACTACCGTGACCAATTTCAACAAAATAAAGATGCTCCGCCAGGCGAATAAAAAAGCTGCCTGCGGAGTGGGCGCGGACGCCCAAGGCATAGAGACCACAGATCCTAATGAGATAACCATGCTTCTGCCCATCGGCTCGTATAAAGGTTTTGGCCTGAGCCTGATGATCGAGGTCCTGTGCAGCCTTTTGACCGGAATGCCTTTTGGCCGGGATATCTCAAGCATGTTTGCCGCCCCATTGACCCAGAAAAGGTATCTCGGGCATTTCATAATGGCAATAAGGATAGATTGTTTCCAGGAGCCTGGAATTTTCAAGAAGCGCATGGCAAGCCTGATGCGTCAACTGCGTAATGAGCCGGCAATGCAGGCCGGAATGCCGGTCCAGGTAGCCGGGGACCCTGAGAAAAGAACCGCCGGACAAAGGCTCAAGAGCGGAATACCGCTCAAAAAAGAAGAATATTTCGCGTTCAAGGCGTTAAGCGCTGAATATAAGGTCATATTGGATTAACGATGAAGATATCGCTTTGCAATGTCCCTCTAAGGGCCGACAACCTGAAGACCACTTATCCTCCTCTGGGAGCGATGGCGGTGATCCAGTCTTTATCATCAGCCGGCCACCAGGTTGATTTCTTTGACATTAATTTCTTCCGGCCCACAGAGGAGCGGATCCGCAGCTATCTTTTGGAGCATAGATTCGATATCGTGGGAATAAGCGCGACTATATCCACCTCCTACGGGTATGTGAAGAAATTATCCGGCCTGATCAAATCGGTCCTTCCCGATTCCGTGATAATTGTCGGGGGAGCGCTCACCGCTTCCGCGGAGATCGTCCTTTCGTTCACCGATGTGGATTATTGCGTGATCGGCGAAGGCGAACGGGTGGCCCTGAACCTGGCCGCGTATATCGCTTCTTACGGAAAGCGGAAAATAACCCAAAGCTTAAAAATGATTAAAGGCATCTGTTTCAAGGATGATTCCGGGGAGCTGGTCTTCACCGGCTACGAACAGCAGCTGGGAGTGCAGGATGTTCTTGACCCCGATTACAGCATTCTTGAAAATTATTCCGATATCTCCAATTATATAATTGACCCTTTTTATTATGAGCAATTCAAGTACGATCAGCGTTCTTTTCAGCCGCATAGAAAAGGCAAAAAACTGGCTACTGTGGTTTCTTCCCGGGGGTGCGTGAACCGTTGCACTTTTTGCCACCGGTGGCAGCAGGGGATAAGGATCTTTCCGGTCAAGCGCGTAATCGAGCATATCCGCGAGCTTACGAGAAAGTATGATGTGGGGTTCATTTCTTTTGGCGATGAGGATTTTGGGGCAACAAGGAAATGGCTTGAGGAATTCATCGAGAGTATAGCCCCTTTGGATGTGCTTTACAGGATATCCGGCGCGTGCGTCACAAACGTCGATATGGCGTTATTGGAGAGGCTGAAACAAAGCGGATGCGTGGCTATCCATTATGGGTTTGAATCCGGCAGCAACAGTATCCTGAAGGTGATGGAGAAGAACGCGGATGTGGATTCTAATATCAGGGTCGGCCGGATGACCAATGATACAGGACTGCAGACCGTGATCGCTTTAGTCGTCGGGATGCCAGGCGAATCAAGCTCGACGATCAAAGAAACGATCGGGTTTGTTAAAAAGATAACCGAAACTCTGCCCAGAAAACCTATATTGAGCGTGAACGCGCTTGTCGCGCTTCCAGGGGCGCCGGTATATGAATACGCGCGATACAGGGGGTTCCTGGGCAAGGATCTGCGGGATGAAGAGAGATATCTTTTGCAGGTCTCAAACCAGGGAGGCGAATCCCTGAAACTGCTCAATCTTACCGACTACCCATATTTCCTGGTGCAGGCCTGGATACGGTATATATATTGGGAAGTCGCGTATAATTATTGCGTAAAAAACCGGCTGGGGCAACTCACTTTTCGCGGCCTTTGTCTGACGGTATGGGAACGTTTGACCGGTAAAAGGGGATCGGGCGATGATTTCTCCGGGGGCCTTCTGAGCAACCGGCTTATGTATAAACTTCGCTATATTATCTGCCCCGTTTTAGTCATGCGGATGATCTTACGGGCCGACAAGGCCTTATTCGGCGCGCGGATGTTGGAATTGATCTTTTGGCCGTTCAGAAGGAAATTTTTCCCCGCGTATGTGCCTTTGCGCGGTTTCTTGGCGGAAAAAACGAAAAGCCTTAAAGGCATTGCCCCTAATGACATCAAGGTCCTGCGGGGCGGCAGGTAATCTCAAAGGAGAATGGCATGTCTAAAAAAGATCCAGAGATGGTTGTCGTGGTCCCGGTGAGGGAAGGGTCAAACCGGATAAAAGACAAAAATTTCGTTCCTTTCGCGGGTTATCCCACGCTGGTGCACAATAAATTACAGCATCTTAAGGATTCAGGATGTTTTGAACGTATTTATGTCTCCAGCGACAGCCAGAAGGCAAAGGCTATCGCTGATGAGTGCGGGGTTGATTTCTTGCCGCGCGACCCATTGATGTGCACCAGCAAGCCAAGATGGGATGAGGTCATCGAGTCGATATTGGGCACTGTTCCGGGTAATCCGCATGTTGCCTGGGCAATGGTGACCAGCCCGCTTTTTACGCGGTACAGCGAAGCGGTTAAAACATATCTGGCTAATCTTGAGGAGCATGACAGCCTGATGGGCGTCAAACAGATCCGCGAGTACCTGGTCGATGAATTCGGAAAGCCGCTTTTTTATTCTTTCGGCGTATGGCATCCATATTCAAACGAGATCCGGCCGCTTTACGCGATAAACGACACTATTTTTATCGCCAGAAAATCCGACCAGTTGCGCTGGCGCTATTGGATCGGCCGGAAACCCTGGCTTTTTCAATGCGCGGCGGTAGAATCGATCGATGTGAATTTCCCCGAAGATCTGGAGATGGCGGTAGCGGCGCAGAAAACAAAGGAAAGGAATGCTTGAGCATCCCATCAGCTAAGAGGACCGGTAATAATGCAAATGAGGTGAAAGGTGAATAATAAAATATTCTACGATAAGGACGCTGATCTGAAGTACCTGAAAGGCCGGACCGTAGGGATCATCGGTTACGGCATACAGGGCCGGGCCCAGGCATTGAATATGCGGGATTCCGGTTTAGATGTTATAATCGCCAACCGGAAAGACCCGTACGCGTCCACGGCCCGCAAGGATGGTTTCCGGATCGAAAAGATCGGTGACCTTGCAAGAAAATCGGATATTGTCATGATGCTTATCCCTGATCAGGCTCAACCCGGGGTTTATGAGGAGTTCGTCAGAGGCTCTTTGCGTCCCGGCAGCATGCTTGTTTTTGCCCACGGATATACGCTGCGTTACCGCAGCATAAAACTACCGAAAGATATTGATGTGGCTATGCTTGCCCCGCGCATGCCCGGATATCACATAAGGCATTATTTCCAGGAAGGCGGCGGAGTGCCCGCGTTCATTGATGTCGCGCAGGATAGTTCAGGCGCGGCAAAAAACAAGCTGCTGGCATTGGCAAAGGCCGCTGGTTTTACCAGGGCCGGTGTCCTCTCGGTCAGCTATAAGGTGGAAACAGACCTTGATCTTTTTACCGAACAATTCCTGGTAGCCGCGATAGTGCGTTTTGTCCAGGCCGGTTTTAAATTCCTGGTTGATGAGCGTAAATATCCGGCGGTCCCGGTGTTGATGGAGTTATACGCTTCTGGCGAGCTGGCCGAAGTGTTGAAACTGGGCGCGACATACGGCATAGGAGGGGTTTTTCAAAAGAACGCGTCCCCTACTTGCCAGTTTGGCATAGCCTCCAGTTTTGATAAGATCGGCGGAGGGGAACTGGAGAAAATGGCCAGGACAATACTAAGAGGTATCAATAACGGCTCATTCCGTAAAAAATTAGACCGCGAAGGCAATTCCGGCTATCCGCAAGTCTCAAGACTTTGGAAGAAAGTAGACAACAAAAAGCTGGTTGAGGCTCAGGAGTGGATAAACAAGGCTTTTAAGACGAAGGGAAAATCAAAATGAAACTACTGGGCAAGGTAGCGCTGGTGACCGGTTCAAGCAGGGGGATAGGTAAGGCCATAGCCGCAGCTTTAGCCAAAGAAGGCGCTCATGTGGTTATTAACGCCTCAAGCTCGCGCAGCGAAGCCAAGAAGGCCTATATGGGGCTGCCCAGGCCAGCCGGGCAGAAGCATTCTTTGATCATAGCAGATATCGCGGCGCCGGGGCAGATCAGCAAAATGATGTGTTTGATCGGCAAGAAATACGGCTGTTTGGATATCTTGGTGAATAATGCCGGGACAACCACTTTTATTAAGCACAGCGAATTAGATAAACTGACGCAGGATATCTTTGATAAGATCTACGCAGTGAACCTGCGCGGCGCTTTCCTATGCGTGCAGAAAGCGCTTCCGTTATTAAAAAGATCGGATTCCGCGCAGGTAATTAATATCGCTTCGATCGCGGCGATGACCGGGGTGGGAAGCAATATCGCGTATTGCGCGATGAAAGCGGGCCTGGTGAATATGACTTTATCTTTGGCCAGGGCGCTGGCTCCCGGTATACGCGTGAACGCGATAAGCCCGGGGCTTACGGAAACCGGTTTAATGAAAGGGTGGGGAAAGTATCCGGCTGAACAGATCAGAAGGACTCCTTTGGGGAGATTAGGCAGGCCTGAGGATACGGCTGCGGCTGTCTTAGCCTTGATCGATCCGTTGAAATACGTCACCGGGCACAACCTGGTCATTGATGGAGGCCGGACCCTTGAATAACCGCGTAAGCCGCAAGAGAAAATGGAACATACTGGTTACGCCTAAAGAGGCCTGCGAGTTGATCCATTCTATACCGGATGAATATTCGAGCGGTATAGATTTTAAGCTTACCTTCGGCAGGGTACAGGATCCATCCCGGATTGCTTTTCTATTGCGGGAATGCGACGGGGTAGTGCTGGATATTGAACGGATAACTAAATCGATAATAAGCGCCTGCCCCGGATTAAAGGTTATTTCGCGCTTCGGAGAAGGATATGACGCGATCGATCTGGATGCTGTAAAAGCCCATAATGTACGCCTGGCCCGGACAAGGGGAGTAGCTTCTGCGGCAGTGGCGAGGCATACAATAGCACTGATCATGGCGCTTATGCATAATGTGACCGAAAATGACAAATCGCTTAAGAGCGGAGCCTGGCGCCGGAAGCCGAATATCTCCGAAGAGACGGTGACGATCGGCATATTCGGTTTCGGGAAGATCGGCAGTGAGGTAGCCAGGTTAGCCAAATGTTTAGGTTTTAAAGTTCTTGTGTGCGGGCGCTCAGTACCGGAGGATGCGGGGTTTGGAACCGCGCGTGACCTGGATGACCTTGTTTCCCGCTGCGACCTGTTATCATTGCATGTCCCGCTTTCAGGGGACACAAAAGATCTTATTTCAAAAAAGATGCTTAAACGGCTCAAAGGTAAATTCCTGGTAAACACGGCCCGCGGGGGGATCGTTGATGAAAAGGCTTTGTTAGTATCACTGAAGGGCAATGGGATCGCCGGATACGCTACTGATGTTTTCGCCAAGGAACCGGTCAAAGGTATCTCCAGAATGATCGCCAAACATCCTAAAGTGGTATGTTCCGCGCATCTCGCGTCTTTCAACAGGATGACCGCGGAACAGATGACCGAGCGTTCGGTGGCAAACGCGTTTAATTGTTTAGAAGGCAGGGACGATCTGGTCGCTGCATATGTCGTTTAAAGCGCAGGAGGGAATATGGTCTCAATAATAATCCGGACGAAGAACGAAGAGCGGTGGATCGCTTCGTGCCTTAACAGCGTTTTCAGCCAGTCATTCAAGGATTTTGAGGTTGTCCTTGTGGATAATGAAAGCGAGGACATGACTATAGAGAAAGCCAAGCAGTTCGGCGTAAAAAAGATCGTTTCCTGCAGTGATTTCCTCCCTGGCAAAGCCTTGAACATGGGGATCCGTGAATCCCGCGGAGAATACATAGTCTGTCTTTCCGGCCATTGTATCCCGGTAAATGAACAATGGCTAAGCAATCTGCTGAAGAATTTTGATGATCCGGATGTGGCGGGGGTATATGGCAGGCAGGAGCCGATGGCTTTTACCCCGGATTCCGATAAGCGTGACCTGACGTTGGTGTTCGGGCTTGATAAAAAAACCCAGACCAAAGACAGTTTTTTTCACAATGCCAACAGCATGATCCGCAGGGCGGTCTGGGAGAAAATACCTTTTGATGAGAAGGTCACGAATATCGAAGACCGGGTCTGGGCCAAGCGGGTGCTTGAGGAAAAAATGAAGATCGTCTATGAGCCGGAGTCCAGCGTTTATCATTACCACGGGATACACCAGAACGGCAATAAGGAACGGTGCGCTAATGTCGTCAGGATAATGGAAAGCCTGCATGCCGGTCATAACCGCAAATCGATCAATGCGGAGAAACTCAACATCGTCGCGCTCATTTGCGTGCGCGGCGCGGTGCAATATTTGAACGGTGAGCCCCTTATGGCACATACGATAAGGCAGGCGAAGGAGTCTAAGTACATAAAGAGCGTTATAGTCTCGACCGATAATAAAGAGCTTGCCGGGGCCGCTGAAAAATTCGGGGCTAAGGCGCCGTTCCTGCGCGAGGCGTCATTGTCGAAGGAATATGTGGACCTTGCTTCCGTACTGCAGTATTCCCTGAACCGGTTGGAGGAAGCTCGGATCTACCCTGATCTGGTTGTATCGCTGGAGATAACTTTTCCTTTCCGGCCCAAGTATTTTCTGGATGATATGATCTCCAGGCTTGTGGAAGGCGGCTTCGACAGCGTAATTGCCGCAAAAAGAGAGAACCGGGCTATCTGGAAAGAGGAGAACGGGAAAATGCATCAGCTTGAGGAGGGGTTGATGCCGCGGCAGTTCAAAGACCCGGTCTATATAGAATTAAAAGGCCTGGGATGCGTCACCCATCCGGCGTTCTTGAGGCAAGGGAGCCTTATTGGGAACAAGATCGGTATCTACGAACTGGATGACCCTTATTCGCATCTGGAGGCGCGAAGCGCAGAAGACCTTAAGATGGCGTCAATACTGATGAAGGAATGGAAAAAATAATGAGAGTGCGCGAGCTTATATTTTTAGATTCCCGGCAGGATGCCGAGGAGTATGTCCGCCGGAGCGGGCGGGCGAATCGCGCCGTTCCCGGCGGGACGCTTTTCATCGCCATGACCCCCGGCGTGTATGTTTATCTTAAGGGCCAGGGGTACGCGGTTGAGAGCACAGAAACGTATTTTAACAATCAGTCGCATGAAAACGCGTTGTTGAAGTCGGATGAGATAATTTCCTGGTTCAGGAGCAGTTTGAATATTAAGGGTTTTTCCAGTGTTGTCCGCCGGGCGTATAACGATCTATTTATTTTTGTAACCAGATTTGCCATTCACCGGTGCATATGGACAATAGAGGTGGTCACTAACGCCATCGAGCGGCATGCTCCGGATGTTATTGGGGCGCCGGCCGGCGGAAAACGGAAAGTTAACAGTTTTTATCTGGAATCGGAAGAAGAGAGCCTGGGGGGCCTGGCCAGGATCATCGCCGGACAGTCAGGCGTCGTTTTTAAAGCTCTTCGCATAAAGCGCAGCCGAAGCCTGTTTCATCCCGGGCAAATAACCGGATCCCTCAGGTTTATCGCCAAAAAATTCAACTTTGACTTTCTTGAAAAACAGATGATCAAAGAGAATAAACTCCGCGGCGATCGCCCGGTGTTCTTTACCACGCAATTCTATAATCTTGGCAAATTGCGGGATAAATTTCAGGCCCGGTTCCCGGGGAAACGTTTATACATCCTGCGCGGGCCTATCGTCAGCCCCTGGCGCCCTTGCGGACCGTGGTCGCGGCTGTTCTTTGCCCGGATATCCTCCGGGATCTCGGCACAGCAAGAAGGATTCCGGGCTCTGCGGATGGCTATTTCCGGGCAGGAAAGGATGTTCAAGCACCGCGGGGTAGAGTTCTCTGCGGTAATCAACGAGAAGATCTCGGATAATATCGAGGAATATATGCTGGGCCAGATGGTCTGGGGGTACCGGCTTGAGCGGTTCTTTAAACGCGTTGCCCCGGCACTCGTTATATCAAACGGCAACCGGTCTGACGATGACTTTATCGCGGAACTTTGCCGGGCCATGAATATACCGGATGTGTTAATAAGCCATGGCTCGCACGTCATCCCTAAAAGCCGGCCCGAGGCGATTGAATGGGGTGAGCACGGTATGATGCTGGCGCGCGGCCCATTTTCTCATCTGGCTTTACAGACCCCGCCTACTGAACATTATTTTGAGGCGTTCCCGGCCAAGGCCCGGCTTATCAAGACCGGTCCTCTGATCTGGGGTATGCTGGTAGACCGCGAAAGAGCCTCTAAACTGTTTGGGTCTGTGGCCGGCGGGAAATTCGAGCTCAAACAGACGAAGGTGGTCGTGCATGCCGGGACGCCGAAGCCTGCGCGGAGCATGCGATTTTTTGTTTATGAAACCCCGGATGAGTATATAAAAGCGCTGCGTGACCTGGCAGGGGCAGTTGAACGCATTTCCGGAGCTATCCTGATAATCAAGTTCCGTCCTTCCGCGGAGATAAGCGTTGATGATATAAAAGCGCTTATCCCTTTTTCCGAAAAGGTGATCTTGAGCGTGGAATATCCTTTTCTCGACGTGCTGGGGATGGCCGATCTTTTAGTGAGCTTTTCTTCTACGACGATCGAAGAGGCCCTGCAGAACCGGGTGCCGGTATTGCTTTATGGAGGAGAAGGCCGTTATCAGCATTTGGGCGGATTCCCCGTAAGGTCCGCGGACCCGGTGCCTAAAGCAGCGGTCTACCATTGCGCGTCCGCCGATACTCTTGAGTACGGCATAAAAAATATCCTTGATTTGGAGATAAACGGTCAAAACACCGACGACAGCCGGTTGTTTGACCAGTATATTTATACCGAAAAGGCCCGCGAACCGCTGGAGAAATTGATCTTACCATGAAAATAACCATCGAAAGTTTTAAAGCGATAAGCTATTTTGTAACAAAATATAAAAAAATATATGTATGGTTTTTCATCGTCAGTATTTTGTACGCGGTCCTGGAAAGCCTGAACATCTCTATATTTTTCCCCTTGCTGCAATCGGTGACAGGCGGCGATCCGCGGGCAGGGTCTGTCCCGTTCTTCGCTAAAATGCAGGAATTCATCACCCATATGCCTTTCGGCAGCCCTTTTGCCAACGCCTGCCTGCTGATAATCGTGGTACTGATCGTCAAAGAGGCGGTAGCTTTTATGAAAGAAGTCCTGGTCCTGGGGTATGGCGTAGGCAGGGTGATCACCGGCACGCAGATAGACATCTTCCAGAAATACCTGGTCGCGGATTACCAGTATTTCCTTGATCATAAGCAGGGGGCGATGATGTACAAATTGATGGTCGCCAGCGGCAGGGTCGGGACGTGCATGCAGTATGTGCCGAATTTCTTTGTTTCCCTGCTGATGACGATCTCGATCGGCATGCTTTTATTCTTCCTCTCGGTAAAGATGACGCTGATACTCATCTTCTTTGGCCTGCTGTTCAATTTGTTGACACATCTGCTTGCCAAAAAAGTGTCCTATCATGTTGGCACTGAACGCGCGGAGGTGGGGACTGCATCGACCGTTACCGCGAATGAATTTATCGACGGCGCAAAGCATATTATCATCGCTAATTCGGCGCAGCGCTGGCTCGCGGATTTTAAAAGATCGGTTCTGCGTTTCCGCGACCTTAACCTTCAGGATTCCATATGGCTGGCTGTGCCGGAGAGGCTGATGCAGCTTGTGCCGGTCGTGCTTATGATCGGGGCGATCGTTTTTCTGAAACTTTCGAATAAGGCCCCGGCTGAATTCATGTCCAAGAATTTCGCGATGATCGGCGTATATATGTTCGCTTTTTACCGTCTCCTGCCGCACATCGTTTCTTTCGGCAAATATTGGATGCAGATAGCGGGATCGCTTGCCGATGTGGAGCTCTTATACAGGTTCTTACATGAAGAGACGCGCACGATCAGGTATGGCCGCCGGCAGCTGGCTTCTTTTTCTGAACGGATAAGGTTTGACAATGTAAGCTTCGCCTATAAAGGCCGGGACTATATCATCGATAAGATGTTTTTTGCTATCCCGAAAGGGAAGACTACCGCAATAGTCGGGCCTTCAGGCTCCGGCAAAAGCACCGTGATCAACCTGATGCTCAGGCTATTCGTGCCGCAGGAAGGCTCGATCACCTATGACGGGATAGAATTGAAAGATCTCTCTTTTAATTCGCTTACCAGGATGGTGGGGGTGGTCAGCCAGGAAACTTTTATTTTCAATGATTCCATAAAGAACAACATAACTTTCGGGACCTCCGGAGTGGCTTTTGATAGCGTGGTGGCCGCGGCAAAGCTGGCTTACGCGGATGATTTTATCAGGGAATTCCCTATGGGGTATGATACGATAATCGGGGATAAGGGGTTGAAGATATCCGGCGGGCAGCGCCAGAGGATCGCCATTGCCCGGGCCATGCTGCGCGACCCCCAGATATTGATCCTGGATGAAGCCACTAGCGCGCTGGACTATCATTCCGAAGCTATCGTGCAGAAAGCGTTGAACGCGGCAGCCAGGAACCGGACGGTCATTGTCATCGCTCACCGTCTGGCGACAATAATAAACTCCGACCATATTATCCTGTTAGATAAAGGGAAGGTGGCGGAAGAAGGCGATCATGCGTCTTTGATGGATAAAAAAGGGATCTATTATAATTTGTATATGAGCCAGACCAAGTAGCGGTAAAGGCTGGCTGAAAGTCAGGAGAATCCATGGGGCTTAAGGAAATAGCTATTCAGAACAGGGAGATCAGGTTTGAGGTGACTAATAAGTGCAACGCGCGCTGCATCATGTGCCCGCGTGAAAAGATGGACCGGCCGCAGGGGGTTTTGGACCTGGCGCTGTATAAGCGCGTGCTTGACCAGGCCTGCGATATGGGCGCGGATGTGGTAAGCCTTGAGAATTACGGAGAGACATTCATGGACCCCTGGTTCTTTGAACGGGCAGCTTACGCCAAGGCCAAAAAGATGCAGGTTTATACCATAACCAACGGTTCTTTGTTCACCAGGGATCTGGCGGATAAGGCGGTGCTTTACCTGGATAAGATCCGCTTCAGTATCTACGGGACCACAAAAGAGATCTACGAAAAGATACATAAAGGCCTGGATTTTGAAATAGTCACGGGTAATCTGGAATACCTGATCCAGCGGAAGAAAGGATCGGGTAGCCGTATCCCCAAGATAGAGGTGTATTTCCTGATGATGGAGGAGAATAAACACCAGGTTGAGGATTTTAAGAAAAAATGGCTCGGCAGGGCGGATGATATTTCTATCTGGAAGCCGCATAACTGGAGCGACGGCCGGGGATACCGCGAGCTTTGTTCCGGCCAGAAGAAAGTGACCTGCGGCCGGCCTTCTAAGGGCCCGATCCAGGTGCAGTGGGATGGCCTGGTTGTGCCTTGTTGTTTTGATTATAATTCAAGCATTGTGCTGGGGGATTTGAAAAAACAGAGCCTTAAGGAAGTCATCAACTCTCCGGAGTATAATTTACTGCGCCAGGCGCACGCCTCCGGAGATTTTACGAAATTCGCGTTCTGCGATTCCTGCGACCAGCTTCGTAAAAGGGAAGACGTTCTTGTTTTTTCGACTATCAAACAGGCAAAGGTCGGGGCAGTGAATACTACATATGAAAAGGTGGATTGAGCAATGCCTTCCGCCAGGAAAGAGCGACTTCTTTTTAATCCGACCAGCATTGTGCATTACCGGAATATCGTTTTGTTCGCCCAACGCTTCCCGGAATATGGTATCCGCTGTGTACTTAATCCTGCGTTTCCCTGGGTCACGAAAATAACCGGCAGCCCATACGAACTGTTCTTTTTCAAGAACGGGACTGTTCCTGCCGGGTGTCTGGCGGATGTAAGGGCGGTGATCGTCTTTTCCGCGCAGCCACGCCTCCCTGTGTTATCGCTGCTGCAAGATGCGGCTTTGCGCGGGGTCCCGGTGATTGCCGTCGAAGAAGTATACCAGTTGACGCTCGAGCAGGGCTATGTCAATGAATACTTCTTGCCGGTAGATATGCTTTTAGCCGGCTCGGAACATGAACGCCAGAAATTCCTGGAGTTTGGGGTGCCGGCGGAAGGATGCCGCGCTACCGGCTGTGTTTTTTCAGGTGTTGCCGTTAACGAGGCCTTGGCCGGGCAGGCTAAAGAAGACCTGCGCGCGCGCCTGGGCCTTGACCGGCGCCGGCCCATAGCTGTATTAAGCCTTGCTTATCAAACGCCCAGCGGCGAAACTCCTGTTGTCAGGGAAAGGCTGCTTAATACGGTTTCCCAGGGCTTGCCTGCGGATTTCCAGCTTCTGGTCAAGCCGCATCCGGCTGAAGCGGACGGGAAGATAGATTATTGTATTGCCCGGTTCGCGCCCCAGGCCAAGGTCGCTGATAAATATACCCCGATCGCCGAGATATTAAGTATTGCCGATGTATTGTTCAACCGCGGTAATTCTCAGGTAGTCATCGACGCCTTGCGCAGAAAGATACCGGTTATCGCTGTGCCTGAAGGAAGGGGTATTTTTTTAGACGGCATTCTGGACCAGGTCATTGCCCGGGATAAAAGCGATATCCGGACAATACTGGCATTAGTCCGCGAAAAAGGGTTTACGCTTTATGAACCGGCGCTGAAGGCTTTTTTCGCGATCGATCCTGGAACCGCGCTTTCGAATACGGCCGGAGTCTTAAAGGGTATCATCGCTAAGGGGGAATTGCGCGATCCCGGACAGCGGCTTTTGGATCTTGTCCTGTATTGGTCCTGGGCGGGATATCCGGAAAAGGCTGTTAGGTTGATCTCTGAATTGACCTTCCGGGATGATATTGGCCGGCCGCTCCTGGATGCCCTGGCAAGGCTTGCAGCGTTCAAAGCTACAACGTTTGACCTGGAAAAACTGAGGGCCTGGGGCAGGCCGTGTTACCGGAACTGGCTCCTCCAGTGCCTGTGGATAAAAACGCTGTATTTAAAACAATGTGGACTCGCGCATCCGGACAAGGAATGGCTGGCGGATTTTCCTCCGCGGATGAACCGGGAGTATTTTGTAAGTTACGCCTGTATGCTGGGATGGTGTTACCTTGTTTCCGGAATGAGGCAGGGATGCCGGTCTTTGCTTGACGTTATCGGCGCTGAATACGGTTTCTTGAAACAAGTCCAAAGCTTGAAAAAGGGGTTTGATCGCGGATTTCCCGTGTTCCTTGACCCTCAATACCTGGCTGGACGCTTGAGTTATTCCGTTAAATCCTTTGTTAAGCGGGTAATTCCCCGGTAAGAGCAGCCATGACAAATTGCCTGGTATATTCAAGGCAGGTATGATAAACTATAGGAAAAATCAGAACTCTTTTCAGGGCAATGAGATTGGTGTAAAATAAGACCTATTTGAATGAAGATATTATTTATAAATTTCAATCTTAGCTCTACTCCGGGTATAAACAACGGTTTGGCTGTCTTATCTTCTGTCCTGAAGAAAAAGAAGCATGCTGTCAGTATGCTCTTTCTTTGCGAAGGCCTGGGATACGGATTTGACCTGGAGAGGATGAAACGCGATATACAGGATTTTAAACCGGATATAATCGGCCTTTCTTTGATCGAAACGCAGCTTAAATACGCCAGTGAATTTCTCCGTGGCCTGAAGGCATATTATAAAGGGATGGTTATTTGCGGAGGCCCGTACCCGACTTTAGACCCCGAAGGCTGCCTTAATCTGCCCGCGGTCAATGCCGTATGCGTGGGAGAAGGCGATGACGCTTTAGTGGAGATGGTCGAGGCTATAAGAAGGCGCAAGGATCATACTCATATAAAAAACCTCTGGTTTAAGTTGAGGGATGGGGCGATAGTAAAGAACGGGCTCAGGCCATTCAAAGACCTTGATACTCTGCCCTTGGACGATAAAGAGCTCTTTGACCTGGACAAGATATTGCCGCTGAAGAACCAGCAGCTGGAAGTGATGGTGGGCAGGGGTTGCGCGTACCGCTGCAGCTATTGCATAAACCAGCCGTATATCGAACAGTATAAGCGGCTTTCGGAGCACGAGGTGAAAGTCAAAGATTATATCCGGATAAAAAAGGCGGATACGGTCATTCAAGAGATCCGGTCTGTGCTTAAAAGACACCGCGGCGTCAAAAAACTGGCTTTCATCGACGATAATTTTGTCGCCTACAATGATTTTCTTAAAGAGTTCGCCGCGAAATACCGGGCCTCTGTGGGCTTGCCTTTTATGTGCAACGCCAATCCATTATCCTATACCATGGGAAAAGCGGAGGTCCTTAAAGACGCCGGCTGCGTTGATGTCAGGTTCGGCCTGGAGAGCGGCAGTGAGCGGGTCAAGAAACAGGTGCTTAACCGGCCGGTCTCTAATTCCAGCGTGGTCCGGGCTTTCCGGATAAACCACGATCTGAAAATGATGACCAGTTCTTTCAATATGATCGGGCTTCCGACTGAAACAATGCCTGAGGTCCTTGAGACGCTGAAACTTAACGCCGGGATCACCCCTGATACGGTGAAGGTGATGACCTTTTATCCTTTTAAAAACACCCCGATCTACGGCCTCTGTATGAAGATGGACCTGATCGACCTTAACAGGAAATTCGACCTGGATAATTACGATACTTTCAGCTGTTTGAAATTCCCCGCGGGATACCGCCTTTTCCTGAATAAGGTCCAGACAGCGTTCGGCTGGTATTTGAATGTATTCCTCAAGAGCGGCGCTTCCCGGGAATACGCGAAGATGGTCTCGGAGATCGAAGCGATGGATGAGAGTCAATGGCGAAAATTCGATTTTTGCGGGGTTGACAAAGAACTTTCGGCAACGATGAGGAAAAGGGGAGAAACGCATTATTCCCAGTTTATAAACCGGAGCCTGGCGGTGAAATTCCCCAGCCAGCATCTTAATTGACCAGAATATGACAAATAAAACCCAGAAAGTATCGATCGCTTTTCCAGTTTATAACGAGGAAGGTTCGCTCGCGTCGCTTTACGCTAAGGTAAAGCAGGCATGCCTTGATTCCGCGGTGGATTATGAAATGGTCTTTGTGGATAACGGCAGCACCGATAATTCGCTTAACGCCATTAAGAAACTGCGGGAACATGATCCAAAAGTGGTTTATGTCTCATTATCCCGGAATTTCGGGCATCAAGGCGGCATATTCTGCGGAATGTCTTACGCGACCGGCGACGCGGTCATTACCATGGACGCTGACCTGCAGCATCCTCCGGCTCTTATCCCGAAAATGATCGAGTTATGGAGAAAAGGCGCGGAGGTGGTTTATACCACCAAAAAGAACAGCAAGATGTCTTTTGTGAAACATCTTATAACCAGGTCGTTTTACTGGTTCATTTCCAGGATCTCCGGGATAAATTTGTGTTTCGGCCAGTCGGATTTCCGGCTGCTTGATAAAAAGGCGCTCCGGGCTATATTGGAGATCCCGGAATACCATAAGTTCCTGCGCGGCCAGGTGCAATGGGTAGGTTTTCGGCAGGAAGGGCTTTCTTATACGGTGGAAGAAAGATTCGCCGGGAGTTCTAAATTCTCTTACCGCGACCTTTTTATCTTCGCGCTGGACGGCATATTCGCCTTTTCCCGCACCCCGCTGCATATACTTACCTTGTTCGGGATCTGTGTGGGCGGGATATCGTTTATTTACATTTCTTCGGTACTGGCCATGTGGTTGTTGAAAACGCTGAATATGATCCAGGATATTTCTATCCCTCCGGGATGGGTAATGCTGATAGTTTCCGTGTCGTTCCTGGGCAGCGTCCAACTTATCGCTATAGGCATACTGGGTGAATACATCGGGCGGATCTATGATCAGGCAAAGGGAAGGCCGGTATTTATCGTCAGGGAAGACTCTCGGGGTAAGAATGATTAAGCCGATGGAGAGGATAATCATTTTATGCGGCGGGAAAGGAAGCAGGCTGCGGCCGCTTACCAGCAACTTGCCCAAACCTTTGATCCCTTTGCACGGCAAGCCCGTGCTTGAGCATATTATCGAGTTTTACATAAAACACGGGTTTAAGGATTTTATACTGTGCGTAGGCTATTGCTCGGAAGCGGTAAAGGGCTTTGTCAAGAAAAGGGGCTTTGACGCCCGGATAGATATCTCGGATGCCGGGGAAAAAGCCGGCATATTAAAACGCCTGCATATGGTCAAGGATCAAATAGGCGAAAAAGCCATCGTGACCTACGGCGATACGTACATGAACATCGATATAGCGGGGATGATGAAAGAGCACGAGAAACGCCGTCCCCTGGCTACGATCACTATCGCGGATGTGCGTTCTCCGTTCGGCCTGGTCGGATGTTCCGCGGATAACCGGGTGACCTCATTCCAGGAAAAACCGAACTTGCCGTATTATATCGGGCATATGGTGTTGGAGCGTATGGCTCTGGAGGAGGCGAAGCCTTCAATGGTATCGCTTCCGGATGGCGAAGGGTTGATCTCCTTGTTCCAGGACCTGATCAAACGGCGCAAGCTTCTCGCGTATAAGCATGAAGGCCTGCAGATCACTTTTAACACCCTGCAGGAATACCGCGAGGCTGAGACAGAATTCGTCAAGTTCTTTACTCAAAGGGAGGAAGTATAAATAACAGGGGATTTTTAGACATATGGTATTAAACGCGCAGGAGAAACAAAATTTGGCGAAACGTATGCGTTTCCCCTCAATTGATATCCTTCGCATTACCGCGATCATCATGGTGGTTTCTTGGCATACCGGGTGGGGATGGCAGAATGTGCGTGTATCCTCGTTTCTGCTTAACCACGTGCCTTTACTGATCGCCCTGTCATTTTTTCTCTCCAACGAGCTGATCGAACTGACCAGTTTTAAGAATATGGTCGCGTTTGCGGCAAAAAGATGCGTGCGTATCTTTCGTTTATATTTCTTCTGGCTATTGTTATGGACTGTTTGCTTAGGCCCGACGAAGGACGGATCGTTGTTGGTGCTTTTGTTGACCGGCAGGGGGGCGCTCTATTTTTTACCTTTGCTTGCGTATTTGGTAATATGTTATGCTTTTATCCGCCTTATCGCCGCGCTAGTCTCGCCTCGCAGAGGGATTTTCTATATTCTGGCGCTGGGCGCGTTTACCGCGCTTATCTATGCCGTTCTGAAAGGGGGCTTGCGCCAGCATCTGCACTCTTTGCATCCGGAGGCGCAGCTTTTCGTAAGCAGGCTGATCATTCTTAGCCCATTTGCGCTTTTGGGGCTAATGATGCGAGGTTATTACGATTTTATCAGGAAATCTTTCTTCTGGGCTGACTTCACCCGACCGTTATTCGCCTCTGGTTCGATGCGGACAGTAATCCCGGGCGCTATCCGGTGGATCATTGTAATAGGCGCTGTAATCGCAGCTTTTTGGCTGGGTTTTTTAAATGAAACTGTCGCCCTGGGGATGTTGGGTGCGCATGGAGTGGATTATATGGGTTTGTTGCGTATTGCAAGCGTGTTTTTATTGTTCTATGCAGGTTTAGCCTTAGAGGATTGGTTCCGGTCGCGCGAGCGCTTCTGCCGTGTTGCGGCCGCGTGCGCACGGATCACGCCCGGGGTTTTTTGTATCCATACGATCATATGGCAATGGCTTAATGGGGCGTTCGGACTTCCCCGCGACGGTTCATGGCTTACTGTTTTGACGTTGGTGTTGAGTTTCGGTTTGGCGGCAGTGATTAGTCGCCTGGGCAAGGTCGGTGAAATGGCGGTAACGTGAATTGTTAATATGGCGATTTCAACTTATTATAATTGTAAACGGCCGCACACTGCGCTGGGATACGAGAGTTATTTAACGGTATTTGTTAATTGAAATACGACGGGTTTTCTGGGATAATAGGCGTGATCATGCTATCGGCGCAAGCTTCTCGCGTATAATCATGTAGGCCTGCGGATCACTTTTAACACCCTGCAGGAATACCGCGAGGCTGAGACAGAATTCGTTAAGTTCTTTACTCAACGGGAGGAAGTATAAACAATGGGGAATTTCAAGAACAAAAAAGTATTGGTAACAGGAGGAAGCGGGTTCATCGCTTCCCATCTGGTGCATCGCCTGGTCAAGGAAGGGGCGAAGGTAATAGTGACAGTGAAATATAACAGTGTTATTGACAATATTCGCATCAGCGATATTTGGGAAAAAATAACCCCGCTGGAAGCGGACATCCGAAACCCTGATTCGCTGCAAAAGGTCAAGGCATTAAAGCCTCACCTGGTATATCATTTTGCCGCTTATAATCATGTGGGAGACAGCTTTCGCAACGTCTCGGAAGCGATCGACGTGAATTCTAAAGGCACGGTAAATCTAATGGAAGCATATGACAAATATGAACGCTTTATATATATATCGTCTTCCGAGGTCTACGGTTACCAGAAAGAAACGCCTTTTACGGAGAGCCAGACGCCTTTCCCTATTTCGCCGTATTCGGTAGGCAAATACTCGGGAGAGCTTTATGCCAGGATGAAATGGCATGTTTTCAAGGATCCGGTCGTGGTTTTGAGGCCGTTCAACGCTTTCGGGCCTTATCAGAGCCCGCGCGCGATAATCGCCGAGCTTATCATGAAATGCCTGCGCGGCGAAGATATCGTCACTACCGGGGGGATACAGACCCGGGATTTTAATTATGTCGAAAACCTGATCGACGGTTTCATGGCCGCGGCAGTGAATACCCGCGCTGTGGGTGAGGTGATCAATGTCGGCTCAGGCCGGGATATACCGATAAAAGACCTGGTAAGGAAGATCCACAGCATCAGCGGTTCGCGGTCGAAACTTTATATAGGGAAGCTGCCGTATCGCCCGACCGAAATATGGCGGATGAGGGCCGACAACCGTAAAGCCGCTAAACTTCTGGGATGGAAGCCGCGGTTCAGCCTTGAAGAAGGCCTGGCCAAGACAGTAGATTGGTTTCGAAAATTCAACGATAATTTCAACGATCCGGATTCCGGCTTAAACCGTCTATGCGCGACAGAGTAATAAGTCTACTGCGGAAAAAGAAGCTTCTTATAACCGGCAGCCGGGGGTTCCTGGGACGGCATCTATCTGCTTATTTGGATTCCCTGCCTGTCAGGTTCAGCGTTTATCCTGGAGACGTGCGGGATATCCCATCTTTGAAAGAGCGTTTTGACACGGTAATACACCTCGCCGGCTTCACCAAGGTCGATAACCTGATAACCGAAACGGAACTTTTTGATTCCAATGTGACCGGTACTTCCGCGGTGATGCATTATTGCCGTAAGCGGGGCGCCGCATGTGTCCTGGCTTCTTCGTCAGCGGTATATAAGCCGGTTCTGTCAAACCGTCGCCTGTCTGAGGGGGCCGCGCTTTCGCCGTCCGGCGCATATGGTATAAGCAAGATGCTCGCGGAGCATATCTGCCGGTATTTTTCCGAGAATGAAGGGGTTCCGGTAATATCCCTGCGCATATTCAACATGTACGGGCCCGGCCAAAAAAGCCCGTTCCTGATCCCTTACATGAAAGATATATTTGCCAGAGGCGATAAACTGGCTGTGAATACGCCTTTCGCGGTGCGGGATTATGTTTATGTGTCCGACGTGGTCAACGCTTTGATCTCAGCCTGCGCCAGGGTGCGCAGGGGGTTTGCGGCGCTTAATGTTGGGACAGGCGATGGACATTCGGTCGAGGATGTTGCCCGGATTTTTGCCCGCATTATCGGGGTTAAGCCCAGGTTTGTTCACGGAAAAAACCCTCCGGAAAAAGATTTTGTTGTCGCGGATAATACCCGGATCAGAAAAGAGCTGGGTTGGGTAAGCCGGGTTAATCTTGAACGGGGTTTATTTTTGGTTAACGAAGGGGCTTAATTAAATGGCAGTAGATAAACTGAAGAATCACCTTGAGTCCATAGGAAGGGATTATAGGATATTAACCGGCCGGCCGAGCTTTCAGTATTATCTTAAAAGAAGGAAGGAACATCTTGTTAAACTTTGCGATGGCGTGATTACGGCGGAGTCGGTCATCCTGGACCTGGGTTCGGGGAACGGTAATTACCTTGAGGTGCTTAAAGATTACCGGTATATTTTGAGCCTGGACCTGTCTTTTAACGCCTTGAAGGCCCATGAATTGCCGCCGGATAAAGTTTTCCGGCTTAATGCCGATGTCCAGTATTTACCGCTGCAGAGCGATTCAGTTGATGTCGTTTTTCTTTTCGGCCTGCTGCATCATTTGCCGGATTCCCTCTCTTTGGTCTTCAGCGAGCTTTCCCGGGTGTTGAAAAAAGGCGGTATGGTCATAATCGATGAGCCGAACGGGTATAATCCCATTTGGGCGGTTTATATGAGGATACATGAGATCGACAGGGTAGGTACGCGGCCGCTTTTTCCGGCTACCTTGCGAAAGAATGCCGTAAGGAACGGTTTGAAAGTGCAAAGTGAGTTGTTCTGGGGGCTTGTCCCGCCTGTCCCGGAGAACCGGATCGCGATCAAGTTCTTTGCCGGTATCGGAGAATGGGTTGAGAAGACTTTTTTAGCGCGTATATGCACGCGTTTCTCGTTGGTGCTTAAGAAGAAGGAATAAATGAACAGGTCTGCTTTTATAATAGTCGTTTTATGTTGTGTTTTCAGCTTTGCCCTGGTATTGCCGTCTATAAACAATAATATCAAGGACCCTAACGCGATCGTTTATTTCAGCAATGACGAAGGTTATTTGATGGACCTGTGCTGGAAATATTACAGCGGCGAGAAGCGCGCGAGCTATCAGGAGGATTTTGATTACGGTCTGGAGCTTATATATTTGACCGACGCGGCAAAGATCATCGCCCGGCCTCCGGCCGGGTTTACTCCCGGCGCTTTTGTGCTTTTTTTACGCTGGTTCCACTTGCTTGCGTGGGTTTCCGCGTTAGCGGCGCTGTATTGCTTTGTGCTGCGCCATTTCAAAAGCGGCTGGATAGCCGGGGTTGCCACTGCCCTCTTGGCGGTCAGGCCTGCTTTCGCGTATCTCAGCAATAACCTGAAGCCCGAGCCGCTTATACTTCTGTTGGTAATTGTCGGGCTGGATTATTCTTTGCGGATGCTCGATGACCCTTCCCGGAAGAACCTGGTCATTGCCTGCGCTTTGGCCGCGTTGGCGTTTGTGATCAAATACGCGGGGGTATTTTTGCTTCCGGCAATAACCGCGGCTTTGTATTTCAGCCGCGCGCGTAACCAGAAGGTTCCAACAGGCGGAAAAATATCCTGGTTAACACCATTGGCGTTGGGAACAGGCGCGATTGCCATTGCCTTTTGGTTCGAAATGGCGTATGTTCGTAAGACTACAGGCTGTACCTGGTATGATGAATACGGCTTTATAGGGGGAATCTGGCAAAGCAAAGGGCTGCTGTTGTTGATCGCCCTTGGGTTGGGGATGGTCTGTTTTTCCGCGGTTTTAAGGATTTTCAGTGTCAAAGGAAGCCGGCATATAAAAGAGATCTTCGGTTTTATCACAAGCGTGAATACGCGGGCGGTTGTGGTTGTCAGTATATTCGCGGGTTTTGTCCTGTTTTTCGGTTTTCGTTGGTTGACCGCCCCGCAATCTTTTGTCTCGACGTATATTCTTCTCGGCACATCGGCCAGTTCAACAAAACCGCTGGAGATGATCCATGAAAAAGGATTGGCGAATTCTTTTTTAAGCAACATGAAGGACCAGGCTCTGGCTTTTGATCTGGTCATACTGCTGTTGTTCCTATTCTATGTCTTTAAGGAGTCCTTTCAATACCGGAAAAGTATCCAGGCGGACGAAAAGGGGCTCCATAAGAGGATGGTGCTGTTGGTTTTCCTAATACCCGGGTTTCTGATCATGTTTTCCATGTTGCGCATGGCTTTGCATCATATGTTGCCGTTTTTCGCGATAGCCGCGGTTCTGGCGCTTAAAGGCGGAGAGATGTTTCTATCCGGCGGACTTAAAAGCCGGTTCCGGACCGGGGTCTTCGCTCTGGCAGCGGTCGCTGTTCTCGCGGATATCGCCGGTAACGCCGCATATTCCGCAAGGTCGCGTCTCTACCAGTTCCGTCAGAATCAGGATGTGGCGTTTGAGGCCGGTGATTGGCTTAAAAAGAGCATTCCTTGGGACGCGGCTATTGTCGCCGACGATCATACCCGGGTTTATATCCCGGGTGAATTTGCTAATGTCAGGAATTTTATCGGTTACCTTCCTGACCGGGCCGAACAACTACGCCGGTTGGTTAGCGAGCACCATCCGGAATTCATCTATTATAACAGCGGGGCGAGCGGCGCAACCGCCATGCCCCCCATATCGGAAATGCTTCCTGGAACAACGCTTGAGCTTGTGAAGGAATTTGATAATTCCGGCAAGGAGTATCAAAGAAGGCCGGGGGATAGGTTCGTCATATACCGTGTTTTACGTTAAAGGGAGATAGTGTATGAAACCAAAAAAAGGCGCTCTTGATGTGGTGATACTCTGCGGAGGGATGGGCTCGCGTTTGAAGGAAGAGACGGAATTCAAGCCTAAGCCGATGGTTGAGATCGGCGGCAAGCCGATAATCTGGCATATTATGAAGTATTATTCGCATTTTGGATTCAGCCGTTTTATCCTGGCCTTGGGTTATAAAGGGGAGTATATAAAAAAGTATTTTTACGATTACGGATTGCTTTCATCTGACCTGACCATAGTGCTTGACCCTAAAGTCGCGCCCCGGATACACAATATTTCACAGGAGAACCATTGGGAGATCACCTGTGTGGATACCGGATTGAATACGCTGAAAGGGGGGCGGGTCAAGAGGCTTGAGCCGTATATAAAAAGCCGCGATTTCCTGCTTACCTATGGCGACGGGGTGTGCGATGTGGACCTGAAAGCGCTTATATCTTTTCACCGCGCGCACGGAAAGACCGGTACGGTTACCGCTGTGCGGCCGCCTTCCCGTTTCGGGGAGATGCGTATTGAAGGCAAGGCAGTGAGAGAATTTGAAGAAAAACCGCAGTTGACCACCGGGTATATAAACGGGGGGTATTTCATTTTTAAGCGTGAGTTCCTGGATCGCCTTACTTTCGATGAGGGCTGCGACCTGGAGTTTGGCGCCCTGCAGGAGCTTTCACATGCAGGTGAGCTTATGGCTTATAAGCATAACGGCTATTGGCAATGCATGGATACGCTCAGGGACGCAGAGTACCTTAATAAACTTTGGCGGGCGGATAAATCGCCCTGGAAGGTCTGGTAGCCATGCCTACTGTATTGATCACAGGTAATCTTGGGTATATCGGCCCGGTAATGACCCGGACATTCAAAAACGCCGGTTATTCGGTGGTGGGTCTGGATACTGACTGGTTCAAAGATTGCTGCTTTTTTCCTTTGTCCGAAGATAATCTTGCCCACCGGCAGATATATAAGGATATCCGTTATGCCGATGAGCATGACCTTGACGGGATCGACGCTGTAGTCCATCTGGCCGGGCTTTCCAATGACCCGCTGGGCGAATTAAACCCGCAGCTGACAGGCGCTATTAATTTGCAATCGACCCTGGGCCTTGCCCGGCTCTGCAAGAAGATGGCGGTCAAAAGGTTTGTTTTTGCTTCTTCCTGCAGCGTTTACGGGATCGCCCGGACCGGTTCCCCGATCACTGAGGAAGGCACGCTTAATCCTATTACCGCTTACGCGAAAGCCAAGATCGACTCCGAGTTCGGGCTGGTGGAATTAGCGGACAGGGATTTTCATCCGGTTTTGCTTAGGAATGCCACGGTTTACGGTGTTACGCCCAAGGTCAGGCTGGACCTGGTGGTGAATAACCTGACAGCATACGCCTATCTGACAAAGGAAATAACCATTTTGAGCGACGGTACGCCCTGGAGGCCTATCGTCCATGTTGATGATTTCTGCCGGGCGTTCCTTTGCTGCGTCCAGGCTCCTGCGGAAAAGGTCCATGCTCAGGCTTTTAACGTGGGGGATAATTCCCAGAATTTCCGGGTCAAAGATATAGCCGAGGAAATAGCGGAAATTATGCCGCAGGCAAAAGTATTGATCAAGGACCAGACCGGTTCTGACGAACGCAGCTACCGTGTGGATTTTTCCAAGATACGCAGGGTCATCCCGGAGTTCCAGGCAAAGATGACGCTGCAGGCCGGCATACGCCAGCTGATCGAGGCATATTCAACCAACGGGCTCAGCCTGGCCGGTTTCAATTCCGAAAAGTTCTTCCGTGTCCGGACGATCAAGTCGTTGATCGCCGCGAAAAGGCTGGATATTAATCTTGAGGCAGTGAACAAGGAGGCTCAAAAATGATCGAAGGGGTTAAAGTGATTCCGCTGAAGAAGATCTGCGACGAGAGAGGCATGATCATGCATATGCTTAAGAGGACCGATCCGCATTTTGAGGAGTTCGGAGAGATATATTTTTCTGCCGCTTATCCCGGAGCGGTAAAGGGCTGGCATGAACACACAAAACAGGTGCAATTTTACGCGGCCTTGGCCGGGATGATCAAACTTGTGCTTTACGATAACCGTCCTAAGTCTGCTACCTTCAAAGAGCTGATGGAGTTGTTCTGCGGGGAGGATAATTACCAGTTGGTGCGGATACCGACTGGGGTGATCAATGGGTATAAGACTATCGGCGCAAAGACGGCGATCCTCGCTAATTGCGCGACCATGGTGCATCAGCCGGATGAGATGCTGCGTTATGACCCGCACGGAGACAAAGTCCCGTATAAGTGGGAAAGGGTGGATAGATAAATGTACCTGATAGCCGGAGCTAACGGCCTTTTAGGCAACAGGCTGGCAGCGGCGCTGGAAAAACGAAAGATCGCCTGGCAGGGTACATATTGCCGCAGGCCGGCGCCGGGGCTTTTGCCTTTGGATATCACTGATCCGGGGTCAGTGGACGGTTTTTTTTCCAAGAGCCGCCCGGAAGCGGTGTTCCTTTGCGCCAATCTTGCCGGAGGAGTGGATTTTTGCCAGAAAAACCCGCAGATAGGGCGGAAATTCTATGTTGACGGCACAAAGGCAGTAGCGGCAAAAGCAAAAGATGCCGGCGCGGTTTTTGTTTTTGTTTCCACCGATTATGTATTTGACGGGACTAAAGGGCCGTACCGTGAAGATGACCGGAGCTGCCCTTTGAACCTTTACGGCGGATTGAAGCTGGAAGCGGAAGAGTGGATAAAGTCGAACCTTAAAGATTACCTGATCGTCCGCACCACCAATATCTTTGGATGGGACCCTCAGACCGTGACGCCGAACTATATGATGCAGTTTTACCGCAGCCTTAAGCAGGGTAATGCTTTTAACGCCCCGAGTTTTCTCTGGGGTAATCCCACGTATGCCCCGGATCTGGCTGAAGCGATCTTCGAGCTTACGGAAAAGAAGGCCCGCGGACTCTTCCATGTAGTCGGCAGCAGTTTCATCAATCGCTATGACTGGGCGGTCCAGGCGGCAAAGATATTCGGTTTTGATGTTTCTTTGGTAAAAGAGGTAAAAGAACCGGCGCCTAACATGATCCCGCGCCCGCTGAGATCAAATCTGGACAGCTCGAAATTCCGCAGCCTTTATAAGACGCCTTTGCGCGATGTAACGCAAGGTCTGGAATCGATGAGGAAGGAGTTTTGATGCCGGGGCCATTTTTTACCGTCATAGTTTCGACTTATAACCGCAGGGATATGCTTCCGCGCGCCTTAAAAAGCATCTTGACCCAGACTTTTACCGATTTTGAGCTTTTGGTGATCGATAACGGTTCTACAGATGATACTCGGGATGTGGTCGCCGGGTTTAACGACCACCGGCTGAAATATATCCTGAATCCCCGGCCCAGCTCTTCATGTGATGGACCGCGCAATCTCGGCATAGACATGGCCAGGGGGGGATTCATAACGTTCCTGGACGACGATGATCTCTGGTATCCGCAGAGACTGGAAAAAGTGCGGCAGGCCTTTATCAGCCATCCGCAGGTCCAGGCGGTATGCCATAATGAGAACCGGATGGTCGACGGTAATTTCGCCGGATGCATAAAACACGGGCCGATCCCGGATGGCCTGCTGGAAGTCCTTCTTTACCAAAGGAATTGTTTGTCTCCCTGCGCGGTCGCGGTCAAAGCCGAAGTACTGCGAAAACTGGGAGGGTTCGACCTGCGGCCTGAGTTCAGCGCTGCCGCGGACTACGATATGTGGTTGCGAATGGCGGAGTCCGGCGTAGCAGTGCATTTTATAGAAGAGCCGCTGGGCGAATTTTTCTTTACCGGATGCAACGGCTGTGTTACGGATTGTGATTTTGACGCGCGTGTGGCGTATATCGTCGAGTCCCATCTGCTCCGCCACGAAAAGAAGCCGCTTTACCGGATTTCCGCGAAAGGGGCGGGCCGGTTATTCTGGATGTATCTGGCAGCCGGGCGTTCATTGCTGAAAGGAAGGAAAATATTCAAGGCATTAAGATATATCGGAAGGGCGGGGTTGTTCGTTGTCCTGCATCCGATGCTTTTATTCAAAAAGATCTTAAAGTGAAAGCCGATAATAAGATCATTATTTTTGCGGTCATCCTGGGGCTCATATCATTTTTTGCCCCGGGATTTCTATTTTGCGCTGCCCTGGTCTGGGTGTTTTTCGCCTTAGCCCGGAGGAGAACCTTGCCCGTGGATAAGGATTTTGTGACCGGTATCCTGGCGTTTTCGCTCGCGTTCAGGGGAGCGGCGCTTATTTTGATCCAGTACCTTTGTTTCATGACGGGGAGAGTGGATATACTGGGGGATTCGCAGGATAATGTTCTCCTGGGGGTCGAAATAGGCAAACGGCTCATTGATCCCAGCCTGGAAATGATCCATAGTTTCAGCCAGATATGGTCCGGTATCGCGTATAACGCGCACGCGAAGAGCTTCTTCAACGCCGCTTTCTTCGCTTATTTCGGGCCGGATGTTCTTTCATTGAAATTCACAAACTGTATCGCGGTTGTTGTTTCAGGCTGGCTGGTCTATGACCTGGCCCGCAGGCTTCATTCAGGGCTTGCCGGCAGGATAGCGCTGTGTATTTTTCTTTTCTGGCCCACGCTTTTTGTCTGGTCTTTGACTGACCTTAAGGAAAGTCAACTGGTATTCGCGATAACCAGCCTGATCTGGCTGGCTGTCCGCATTATATCTGCGCCTTCTCGGCGGAAATCTTTTGTATTCCTGGGCTTGAGCCTGCTGATATCATTCTATTTTGTTTTTTTAAAATTAAAACTTGCTTTAGTGCTGATATTGGTCCAGGCTATCATCGGTTTTTACTGGTTTATCCGCTTTCTTTATTCCAAAAACCGCTCTGTTGCGAGGCGGGTGCTAGCATATACTTTGCTGGCCGTATTAGTATTGCTGACAGCGAAATGGGGCCACGTAATAACGTGTTACGACTCGATCATGGGTTATCAGCGTGGTTTTTATTCCAGCGGCGGGATAAATTACTATTTGCTGGGCAGTCCCGGAGAGAATATCCATACTGTTCCGTTTTTCTTAAGATATCTTACCGGTGCCTGGGTGCATTTCCTTGGGGAACCTTTCCCCGGAAGATCTGAGTCCATAAGCCTGGTCGTTTTCCAACCGTTGATGCTGATCTGGTATTTTATCCTGATATATATGATAAACGGCATGATCACGGTCGTTAAAAGCGATAAAAAATGGGTGTCTTTCGCGCTTTTCGCCTGGTTTATTATTTATGTCACGGTGGTAAGCATGTCTATAGCCAATATCGGGACTGCCGTGCGTTTCCGCGACGCTATGCTTCCGGTGATCGCGGTTTTTGCCGGCTGCGGCGTGGCCGGCAGAAAAAAACCATGTTTGTACGAATGCGATGGATAAATTAAATTTCCCGGTTTACAAAAAAGAGGATTGCCATTTGTTCGCATTGGCCAGGAATGCGATGTACGCGGCCTGCAAGATCCTGGGGCTCGGCCCGGGCGACGAAGTGTTGACCCCGGCTTTTGATTGCGACGGCGCTTTGCAGCCTTTTACGGCGATCGGCTGCCGGACATGTTTTTTTAAATCTGACCCTTTGACTTTTGCGGCTGATGTTGAGGATATAAGAAGACGGATCACGCCGGCTACGCGGCTTATACATATCGTTAACCATTTCGGTATTCCCCAGCCCTGGGATAAACTGCTGGAACTGCGTAAGTCATCAGGGATCCCGATCTTAGAGGATAACGCTTATTCGCTCTTTTCGGTCCATAACGGCAGGCTTTTGGGGGAATTTGGAGATTTATCGGTTTTTTCTTTCCGTAAGAACCTTCCTGTGGTGGACGGAGGAATGTTAAGGATAAACGATCATTCTTTGAGATTTGACCTGCCTTTGGCCATGCCGGTTTTTTTCTCTGGGGCGGAATACGGGCACGCGGTGAATATCCTGAAAAGAAAACTGGGTTGTTATAAACTTCCGCGGGCTGTGAAGCGTTTGTTCAACGAATCTTCCGGGGTTTTTGCTCCCGTGCCGCTTTTTTCGGAACAAGAGGGGTTTCCCGAAGTACTTTCGCGGGACCGCATTCCCGTGGAATTCGCTTGTGATTATCTCCGGCCGATGTCAAAACTGGCGTTTTGGCAGTTATGCCAATATACGGAAGAAGACCTGCGGGAGATATCAGAAAAAAAAAGAGAGTATTATTCTTGGCTTATCGCGGAACTTAACGGTATCCCGGGCCTGCGGCCGCTTATCCCGGAGTTGCCCGAAGGTTCTGTGCCGTTCTGTGTTTTTTTGATGGCCGACGGAAAGCGCGATATGCTTTATGAGGAATTGAGCGCGAAATACGAAGTGCTTGCCTGGCCGACCTTTTCAGGAAAGGTCTTAGCCCGGATAAGCGAATTCCCGGAGGTGCGCTTGTTAGGCAGGAAGCTTTTGCAGTTGAATTTATCATCCGACCGGGTAAGGCAGCGGGATTACCCTGATTATTTGAAGAGGCTTGCCGGCGATATCCGGCTTTTAGCGGAAAGATGCCTGCGATGAAATACTCCTGGATCAAAGATATAACTGAATTTCAGGCTTTGGCAGAAGATTGGGATGCCGCCATGTTTACGAGCGGCAGCTCGAACCCTTTTTTGCTTTCCGAGTTCATTATCTGCTGGTGGAAGCGTTTTGGCGCGCCGTTGAAATTGAACATCATAGTTTTTTACGAGAACGGCCGGATATGCGCCGGACTGCCTCTTTATATGGAGGCGACAGGTTTCAAAAGCGGTTTTTTCCGGGTTTTACGTTATATCGGCGGGTCAGCGGCGAATTATACCGAGCCTTTTTGCCGCGTCCAGCATGGTAACCTGCTCGCGGCTTTCAGCGCTGCTCTTGATGAGCGCGATGATTGGGACGCGTTGTGCCTGTCCGATGTTAACGAGTCTTGCTGCTTGTTGAGCGATTACCGCGCGGGCTTGCTGGGCGACGGGATTTTGGGCTATGTGGTCCAGGACCATATGAACTGGTCAATAGATCTTTCCGGCGGAGCGGATAAATATTTCGCCTCGCTTTCAAAGAAGATGATGAAAGACCTGCGGGCAAAGCGTAAACACGCTTTAAAAGATTACGGCCCGTTAAAGCTGGTCCGGATCCAGGGGGGGGCGGATATTGAAAAATATTTTGCCATGTATGAGGATTTCTCCCGTCAGGCATTCAAAAGCAGGAACCGTAAGAGCAGCTTTGCGGATGCCCAATACGCCGCTTTTTTTCGGGAGTTTATTCTTTATATGGACAGCCGGTCGTGGCTTGACTGCCATGCGCTATTTGCCGGGGATACTGTCCTGGCGATAAGTTTCGCTTACGCTTTCGGTAAAGGGTTTAACTGGGTGCTTACCGCGTTTAATTATGAATGCCGGTATGTCCGCCCGGGTTATCTTTTGATCGAAGAGCTGGTCAAATATGTGCATGAAAAAAACGAGGTTTGTTATAATTGGTACGGATATGAACGGTTTTATAAGGAACAATGGTGCAATACGCGGCAGCCGTTAAGCCGGTTCATTCTGGTAAAAAGATCTTTCCGCGGGGCATTTTATAGATACCTGAAAGGGTTTGAAAACTTTCTGCGTTCAAATCCCCGGATCGTGGCGCTGGTACGGAAGATGAGGTTAGTATGAATATATCCGGCGCGTATCAGACAGCCAAGGGGAATTACCGGTCGTTAAGGATGCGGATAAAGCATCTTAGGAACTATTTTTTCGACCGCGCTCCCAAAATCCTTATTTTGGCGTATCACCGGGTTATCGAGGATTCGTCATTCAATCCTTTGAATACGATCGTTTCCCGCGCCGCCTTTGCCGGCCATATTGAATCGTTGGCTGCCAGGTTTCCTGTTATTTCCCTGTCTTCGGCGGTCAAACAGTGCGCCGAGGGCAGCGCCAAGTCCGCATTGCAGTTGGTGCTGACCTTTGATGACGGTTATGAGGATAATTTTGAGTGTGTTTTTCCTTTTTTGCGGAAAAAAGGCCTGCCTGCGGCATTTTTCCTGCCTGCCGGACACATCGGGGCAAAGAAGCCGCTGTGGGACTGGGAACTTATGACGCTTATTTTCGGCAGGTATGGGATAAAGCGGGTAAAAGCCGGGAATAACGTCATAGCGCAGGGACCGCTGGAGCCGCGTTTGAATTTCGCCCTGCGCGTTTTCAGCGCCATGAAAGCGCTTGGCAGGGATGAAAGGGAAAAGGCCATGGTCCCTTTGCGGAAACAGGCGGAAGAGGACAGCGGTTTTATCCGCCGGCCTTTGCCGGGATTCTTGAGCTGGGAACAGGCAAAGGCGATGTCCGATGCGGGAATGGAGATCGGTTCGCATGCGGTCAGCCACGATTCGCTTACGAGCATGTCTTTTGCGCAGGCTTGCGAAGAGGTGCGTTGCAGCAAAGAGCTGACCGAAAATAAGGGCATATCCTGCAGGCATTTCGCTTTTCCTTTCGGCAGCCGGAATGATTTTAATGACGGGTTGATCGCCTGCGTTAAGGGCGCCGGATACGCATCTTGCCTGCTTAATATCCACGGTTATAACCGCGCGCAAAAAGATATCTTTTGCTTCAAACGGATCATTATGGATGAGATGGTCAACTTAAATTGTCTTCTGGGCTGAAAATGATAAGCGTAGTTATCCCTACTTATAACCGGGCGGGATTATTGAGGCTGGCGCTGGAAAGCTGTATGCGGCAGACTTACCGCGATCTGGAGGTCATTGTGGTCGATGACGCCTCCGGGGATAATACGCGTGAAGTCGTCGCGGGGTTCGGCCCAAATGTGAAGTATATCCTGCAGGATAACCTGGAAAGGGCGGCTGCCAGGAATAACGGCATAAAGAATGCCCGCGGGGATATGGTCGCTTTTCTGGATTCAGACGATGTCTGGGAGCCGGAACATCTTGAAAAATGCCTGCAGGCGCTGAAAGATCACCCGGGGGCGGATGTTGCATACAGCGGATCGTATATTATCGACAGCCATGGAGCGATAATCGGAAAGCTGCCTTTCCGCCGGAGCCGCGGCGATGTTCTGAAGAAAATGGTGGCGGAATATTCTTCCGGTGGATGCAATGCTTCCTCGTGCCTGATAAAGAAGAGTGTTTTTCGGACGGCGGGGTATTTTAACGAGGATAGGGGATTGTCCGGGTCTGAAGATTGGGAGATGTGGGTGCGGCTGGCCGGGGCAACCGGTTTTGCCTCCACAGATTGTTATACTTCCAAGGTGCGTTTTCATCCGGGCAAATCATCGATAAACGCGCAAAGAATGGCCCGTTCCATGGAAATGGCGCTGGGACTTGTTTATCAAAACAGCCGGCTCTTGCCGCGGATATCCGGATTAAAGGCCAGGGCATACAGCAGCCTTTATTGCATAATAGCGATAAATTTCTATGCTGCCGGAGAGATGGAGACAAGCAGGCGTTATCTCGGGAAAGCGTTCCGGGCTTATCCATTGTCTGCTGTATCGAATACGGGACTTGTTTATACGTTCGCGCGCACGTTTTTAGGCCAGCGGCTGTCTTTGTTCTTACGGCGCATGAAACAGAACTTGAGAAAAAGCATATGAAAGCGCTGTTTATTTCCTATAACGGAGCGTTGGAGCCGCTGATCAAGTCCCAAGGCATCCCTTACCTGGAAGGATTGAGCAAAAAAGGGGTCGGCTGCGTACTGTTGACTTTTGAGAAGATCCCCGCCGGCGGGCGCGGCATTGCGGGCGAGATAAACGTTTTGCGGGCTGAATTACGCGCGAAGGACATAGAATGGTATCCGCTGCGATACCATAAAAAACCGACGTTACCGGCAACGATCTTCGATCTGCTCCAGGGTATAGCGGTTGCTTTGTATATTATAATTTCCAGAAAGATTGATATCATACATTGCCGGGCTGCCGTAGCCGGGGTGATCGGATTTGTGGCCGCCGGCATCACCGGAAAAAAGATCCTGCTTGATGAGCGCGGATTGATGGCGGAGGAATACGCTGACGGAGGCATGTGGAAAAGAGATGGGATGCTTTACCGGGCCGTGCGTAAGATAGAAAAGATGATGCTGCGTAAGGCCGCGGCTGTGGTGGTGCTCACCGAGAATATACGCGATTTTCTCTTGACCTCCGATTATCTTTTCCCGTTGACGCATCAGCAAAAACGGGAGATCTCCGTTATTCCTTGCTGTGTCGACCTGAAAAGATTCAATATCAACGGTCCTGTGGATGATTCTTTCCGCAGGGAACGCGGCATGGAAGGCAAATTCGTTTTTGTGTACAGCGGTTCGCTGGGCACTTGGTACCTTTTGCGGGAGATGGTGGAATTCTTCAAATGCGCTAAAACAGCGATAAGCAACGCGCATTTTTTATTCCTTTCCAACTCGGAGAGTTCCGCTATCACCGGGTTATGGAAAGCTAACGGCCTGTCTTTTAGCGATTTGACAATAAAAAACGTTGCCTATGAATCCGTGTCTGGTTTGATCCGTTGCGCTGACTGCGGGGTGTTTTTCATAAAACCTGTGCTTTCCAAACGTTCATCATGCCCGATAAAATTCGCCGAGTATCTTTCCTGCGGCTTGCCGGTAGTGCTTAATCCCGGCATAGGCGACACGGATAAGATCGTCAAAATTGATAAGGTCGGTGTTGTCTGCGAGGGGTTCAGCCGCCAGGATTATCTGTCTTGCGCCAGAAGCCTACAGGCATTGATAAAAGAAGGGGATTTGTTGCGGGATAGATGTTATAATAGTGCGCGTTCATTATTCCGGCTGGAATTGGGAGTGGACAGTTATTATGAAGTGTATAAAAAGATAAAGGAGATGAGGTAATGATGCGTAAGGTTTTGGTGACTGGCGCTAACGGCATGCTGGCTGATGCGTTCCTGCCTCTTTTGCGGGAACGCGGGTGCGATATTACGGCTACGGATATCGTTGCGGCCCCGGGGATCGCCCGGCTTGATATCCGCGATAAAATATGCGTTGAGGATTTTATCTGTAGCTGTAAGCCGGATATTGTCTTTCATCTCGCCGCTGAGACTGATGTGGATAAATGCGAGGTCGACCGGGCGCATGCTCTATTGACCAATGCAAAAGGCACTGAACATGTGGCCCTGGGGTGCCGGGCGGCGGATGCGCCGCTTGTATATATCAGCAGCGGGGCGGTTTTTGACGGCAAGAAAAGCTTAGGGTATACCGAACAGGACAAGCCCGGTCCGGTAAGCGTTTATGGCTCAAGCAAACTGCAAGGTGAAGATACGGTTAAAGCGCTGCTTAAGAAATATTTCATTATCCGCGCCGGCTGGATGATCGGAGGATATAACAAGGATAAGAAGTTCGTCTGGAAGATCATCCAGCTTTTGAGAACAAAAGACGAGATATCCGTGGTCACGGATAAGCGGGGCAGCCCGACTTTTACCCGCGACCTGTCCAGAGGGATACTGGCGATAGTGGATTCCCGGAAATACGGGACATACCATTGCGTGAACAAAGGTATTTGCACGCGTTTTGAGATAGCCCAAAAGATCGCCGAACTTCTTGATAAGAAAAATGTCCGGATAAAACCGGTTTCTTCCGCGGAATTCCCGCTGCCTGCGCCCCGGGCGGATTCGGAAGCCCTGCTTAATCATAATCTTTCCCTGCTGGGGATAGACGTGATGAGGCCGTGGCAGGATGCCCTGGAAGAATACATAAAAGATCTGCCGTAATGAAAGTCTTCTTTTTTGAACCTTATCCCATTGAAGGCCCGAGCAGCCGTTACCGGGTCGAGCAATATATCCCTTATCTTGAGGCGAACGGGGTGAAATGCAGGGTTCGGCCTTTTGTATTCCCCAGGTTTTACAAGATATTGTATAAAAAGGGTTTTTTTCTGCGGAAGATCGCGTATTTCATTTTCAGTACTTTTGTGAGATTATGCGATATCCCTGCGGCTCTTTGTTCGGATGTGGTTTTCATCCATCTTGAGGCATACCCTCTGGGCCCGCCGTTACTGGAATATTTTCTGGCTTTTTGCGGCAAAAAGATAGTTTATGACCTCGATGACGCGATATACCTGGGGAAGACCAGCCCTTCCAACATGCTCCTGAGGTATTTAAAATGCCCGGGTAAGATCCCTGCAATAATCAGGCTTTCCAGACATGTGATCACTTGCAATCATTATCTGGCGGAGTACGTTTCGGGCTTTAACCGCAATGTTACGGTCATCCATACCGGACTGGATACGGATAAGTTCCGGCCATATCCCGCGAGCCGTTCCGGCGAGAGGCTCGTTTTAGGATGGATCGGCAGCCATAGTACCGCCGTATATCTTGAGGCTTTGAATAGGGTTTTCATCCGTCTGGCGAAAAAATACGATTTTATCCTTAAGATCATCGGCGCCGGAGAACGCCGGTTCTCTATAACGGGCGTGGAGGTGGTCCATCTGGATTGGAGCCTTAAAGAAGAGGTCGCTCAATTTCAATCGCTGGATATCGGGGTTTATCCGTTGCCGGCCGAGGAGTGGGTTTTAGGCAAGACAGGGTTCAAGACCATCCAATACATGAGCTGCGGCATTCCTTGTGTCGTGTCCAATGTGGGGACTAACCCTTTGATCGTAAAAGACGGGGAAAACGGTTTTCTGGCTAAGAGCGAGGATGAATGGGTAGATAAGATATCCCGTTTAATAGAAAACCGTGACCTGCGCCGGAAGATCGGCTCAGCGGGGAGAGAAACTATAATAGGGAAGTATTCACTTAAGGTCAATGCGCCGAGATTACTAAAGGTGTTACTCGATGTGCGGGATCTGCGGAATAATTAGCTGTAAGAACGTTGCGGAAGATATCGAACGCCGCGTGCGGGCGATGTGCGTTAATATGGCTCATCGCGGCCCGGATGGCGATGGTTTTTTTATCCGTCAGGGGCAGGGGGGTCCATCAGTCGCCCTCGGCCACCGCCGTTTGATGATCATCGACCTGACCTCGGCTGGTCGTCAACCTATGTCTAATGAGGATGGCAGTCTGCAGCTTACGCTTAACGGCGAGATCTATAATTATAAAGAGCTGCGGCGGGGTTTGGAGGAACAGGGGCATGTTTTCCGGTCTCATACCGATACCGAGGTCGTGGTCCATCTTTATGAGCAATACGGCCCGGACTGCGTGAAAAAACTGCGGGGGATGTTCGCCTTCGCGATCTGGGATGATAAAAAGAAGGCCCTTTTTCTGGCGCGGGACAGGGTAGGCAAGAAGCCTCTGCTCTATTTCTTTGACGGCAAGACTTTTTGTTTTGCCTCGGAATTCAAGGCGCTTTTTTCCTGCGGCCTTGTCCCGAAAGAAACCGATGCCCAGGCGATAGATCAGTACCTTAGTTTCGGTTATGTTCCGGCCCCGCAGTCGGTCTATCGCGGGGTTTTTAAGCTTCCTCCGGCGCACGCGTTGACCCTGGAAAACGGCGCCCTGAAGGTCTGGCGTTATTGGGAGCTTGATTATTCGCGGAAGATCCGGATTTCCGAGGAAGATGCCGCGGAGGAAGTATTGCGGATCTTGAAGGATGCGGTAAAGATCCGGCTTTACAGTGACGTACCGCTGGGCGCTTTTTTAAGCGGCGGTATTGATTCCAGCGCTGTTGTCGCGTTGATGAGCGGTCTTTCAGGTGCGAGGCCGAAGACGTTCTCAGTTGGATTTTCCGATGCCGATTACAATGAACTGAAGTATGCCAGGGCTGTGGCGGAGAAGTACGGTACCGAACACAGGGAATTCATGGTCACGCCCAAGGCCGCGGAGATCCTGCCGCTTTTGGCGGAACACTATGGAGAGCCATACGCTGATTCCTCATGTGTACCAACGTATTATATAGCCAAGGAGACCCGGCAGCATGTCACCGTCGCCTTGAACGGCGACGGAGGGGATGAGCTTTTTGCGGGATATGAGCGTTATCAGGCAATGCTTTTGGCGGAAAATTTCCAGCGGCTGCCTTTTTTTATGCGTCAGATCATCTTGAAATGCTGCCGAATGCTCCCGGATTCCCCCGATCATAAAAATAAGCTTCGGCGATTGAAGCGTTTTATCATGGGCTTGAATATGGGGCCCGCCAGCCGGTATACGCGCTGGATCGGCATTTTTAGCGGCGGTCTGAAGTCCGAATTGTATTCCCGTGATTTTTCCGTTTTGGTCTCTATGCCCGCCGCTGAAAAGTACCTCGGCAGTTTTCTCGACCAGGCGAACGGCGCGGAATTGCTCGACCGTTTGCTTTTGACCGATACCATGACCTATCTTCCCAATGACTTGCTGGTAAAAGTGGATATTGCCAGCATGTCTTGCTCGTTGGAGGCGCGGTCGCCGTTCCTGGACCATGTGCTTATTGAATTTGCCGCTTCGCTGCCGGTCCAATTCAAGATCAAGGGAGGAGAGCGGAAATTTATCCTGAAACGGGCGATAAAAGGCCTGGTCCCTGCCGGGAATATTTACCGGGCGAAAATGGGATTCGGAGTGCCGGTGGCTGCCTGGCTGCGCGGGGAATTGAAAGGATTTCTATACGAACATATTTTCTCAGCTCAGGCGATTTCGCGGCAATATTTCAGGCAGGATGCTCTGAAAGAGATGTTCGATAGCCATATGGGCGGGAGAAAAGATCATTCCTTTCAGCTTTGGGCGCTTTTGATGCTGGAGCTGTGGCACAGGCAAACTGTCAATTAAATGAGGAAGACACGCAGGTCTATAGTATTGTCCATTGCGTTGCTGGCGGCTGTGGTTGCCGTATTGAATATTAACGCTGCCACTGTGCAGTGTGTTGATTACCAATGCCGGGACATATCAATACCGTTATATTCCAAGGTTCTTAATTTCTTAAGCCGGCATTTTGATTACAACCGGTTGGCCGGATCTATTGTTTCGCGAAGGCTTCCGGAAAAAGAAAAGGCTATGCGGGTATTTAACTGGACTTTAGAGCATATAAAGTCTGTTCCCCGGGGATTCCCAGTGGTTGATGACCACTCCTGGTATATTATTGTGCGCGGTTATGGGACTGACGACCAGTTCCAGGATGTGTTCACCACTCTTTGCAATTATTCCGGGCTTGACGCTTTTTTTGACGGGGTCTCTTCTAAGGACAGATCGAAGAATAAATCCCTGTCTTTTGTCCGGATAGACAAGAAATGGCGCGTATTCGACCCTTTTAACGGTGCGTACCTTATCGGCCCGGACGGCGATCTTGCCGGGATCGAGGATGTCCTGTCAGGGGGATTTACCGTCTTTTCGAAGAACAGCGAAGCCCGGGATATCGATTACGCAAAAACACTGCGGACTTTGAAGATCGATAAAAGGATAAAAGGCTGGACCTTTTCCCGGGCTGCCATACAATCGCCATTGAGGAGATTCATTTTTTGGCTTAAAACAAGGAAATAAAAATGTTAAAGAACAAGGATATAATCTGTATTTCCTCGATCGACTGGGATTTTATCTGGCAGGGGCACCAGGAGATAATGTCGACACTTGCCCGGAACGGGAACCGTGTGATCTATATCGAAAATACCGGTGTGCGGACCCCTGGGATAAGGGATATATCACGGCTGCGCAGCCGGATAAAAAATTATTTCAAAGGGGTAAAAGGGATGCGCAGCGAAAGGGAGAACCTCTATGTTTTTTCCCCGATGGTCCTGCCGTTCCCGTATTCGCGGCTGGCCAGGATGGTCAACCGCTGGATAATGCTGTCGGCATTGAAAAGATGGATGAAGGTGATGGATTTTGCCGACCCGATAATCTTTACTTTTCTGCCTACAGGCACCGCTATCGATATAATCAATGACCTGAACAGCAGTATTGTTGTTTATTACTGCATCGACAGCTTCGCCGCCAGTTCGGCTTCGGTGAAAAAGATCAAGCGCACTGAGAGAAAACTGCTTGAAAGGGCTGACCTGGTCTTTACCACCGCAAAAGCGCTTTATGATTATTGCAGCCAGTACAGCAAGAACGTGACCATTTTCCCGTTCGGGGTCAACGTTGATAATTTTGAGAAGGCGCGGATCTCAGACACGCCGGTGCCGGAAGATATGAAAAACATAAAAGCTCCGGTAGTGGGTTATATCGGCGGCATCCATAAGTGGATAGACCTTTCTTTAGTGAAAGCGGCGGCAATGCTCAGGCCGGGATATTCTTTTGTTTTCATCGGCCCGTTTCAGACGGATATTTCGATGTTGGCAGGCTTAAATAATGTCCATTTTCTGGGTAACAAGGCGCATAAAGACCTGCCGCTTTACGTGAAGAATTTCGACGTTTGTATTATACCGTATCTTCTCGCCGAATATACGAAGAACGTTTATCCGACCAAGATGAACGAGTATTTAGCGATGGCTAAGCCGGTTGTCTCTACCGGCCTCCCGGAGATCATCATGTTCAATGAGCGCAATGCCAACCCTGTGCTGGTGGGGGATGGCCCGGAGAATTTCAGCGCCCAGCTTGATGCCGCTTTAAGAGAAACCAGCTCCGCGTTAAAAGAATCCAGGCTTAAGATCGCCGCGGCGAACGGCTGGCCGGCCAGGATCGAAGAGATGTGCGGATTGATGGATAAGGCTATCAAGGCTAAATTGCTCGATAAAGAAAAGCATTGGAAGGAAAATATGCGCACATTTTACCGCTTGACGCATCGCCGCCTGCTGCGGGTGGTTCTTGTCTGCGCCGGCGCGTACATGCTGATGTTTTACTCGCCTTTCTTATGGCTGATCGCCAAACCGCTGCATTTGCAGGATCCGCCGCGCAAGGCCGATGCCATTGTGGTTTTTTCAGGCGGAGTCGGCGAATCCGGAAAGTGGGGGCAGGGTTATGAAGAGCGCGTGCAGTACGCGGTGGAACTTTATAAGAATGGTTTTGCCAAAACTGTGGTTTTTTCCTCCGGATACATGTACGTATTCAAAGAACCGCTGGTAATGAAAGCCTTGGCCATATCTTTGGGCGTGCCGGAGAACGCTATATTGCTTGAGGATAAGGCTGTGCGGACCTATGAGAACGTGAAGAACTGCCGGGATATACTTGAAAAGAATAAGTTCAAGACTATACTATTGGTAAGTTCTCCGTACCATATGCGCCGGGTTAAACTGGTATTCCGCAAAATAGCAGGCGATATGGATGTCGCGTATACGCCTATACCCAGGAGCCTTTTCTATGATCATCCGGAACGCGGGAGTTCCGGCAAAAGGATATGGAAAAGGGCCAGTTTACAGCAGATAAAAGGTATCTTTCACGAGTATTTCGGGATATTATATTATTGGGTGAAGAGCTGGATCTAAGGAGGATGGGATGAAAATAATCGATGAGAACGGGAGGTTGTTCGGCAGGATAAACATTATCGATCTTTTTGTGGTGATTTTCCTGATCGGTCTTATCCCGCTGTTCTTTTACAGCAAGAGGCTCGCGGTCAAAAAACCGGTCATGATAGAAGAAGAAATCGAGACTGAGGTGACTTGCCGGGCAATAAAGATCAAGCCGGATATCGCCGGGCTGATATCCGTCGGCGACCAGGAGGCCGATAAGGATGGCAAAATAACCGGTGAAGTCATCGCCATGGGCAGCGTGGAAGCGTATTTTCGCCGATTTGATTTTGGTTCGGGGCAATTCCGGATTCTTCCGCATCTTTCTTTTAAAGAGGTCCCGCTTAAGTTGCGGCTCCGGGCAGGGGTCGTTGATAATAAAGTTTGCTACAAAGGCAAACCGGTCGCGGCCGGTTCATCCTTCGTTTTCAAGACCGCAAAATATTCCCTTGTCTGCATGCCGGCGGAGAATATCTTCGGCAAATGGGTAGAAGTGAAGGTAAGGTTCCCCGGCGTAAGCCCGGAATTGAGCGCGATGATCAATGGCGGGCATGCGGAAAAGAATAAAGACGGCAAGATAATAGGCAAACTTAACGAAGTCATCAACATGTCTCCCAGCCAGTTGTCAACCCTGAAGGCCGAAGAAGGCAGGGTGGTCTTCATTAATGATCCTACGCATAACGATATTATTGCCGGGATGGAGTTGTATTGCAATGAGGAGGACGGCACATTATACTTCAAGAATTTCCCGGTCAAGGTCGGCGGCCAGATCACTTTTTCCGCGGACCTCTATATAATATCGGGGATGATCATCGATATAAAGAAGAATGAATAAAATGTTCAGGGAAAGCATGGTTTGCCGGTCCGCGATGACTTTGCGCTGTTTTTACGCAAAAAGCCTGACTTGCCGTTCATTGACGGGGGCCTTTTTGTATATCGAGCGCGACCTGTTCAATGTCATGATGGGCTCTTTTTTGATGCGTAAGGCGTTAATGCTTTACCGTGCCGGCAATGGATCTTTCACTAAGTCTTTCGGCCCGGTTATGCGCGGGGAATTGCGCCTTTACCCGGTTATGACAATTTGCCGGATCATATTCATCTCGGTTTTTATAGAGTGTTTGTTCCTGGCTGCTGTACCAGTATGGCATATCAGTCCTTTTGGCTGGTTTTTAAAGATCATGCTCCTGGCTGTGTCTTTTTCCGGGCTATCCTGCGCGGCTTCTTGCGAAGAATCAGCGAAAAACAGCTTTACGGTACGCCTGGCTAAAAAGATGTTGTAAAACCGGGGAAATATATTAAAATATGTTTCTGAACAAAACCTTGTTTTTCCCGAAAACGAAAAACCACTGGAGAGAAAATGAACGTATTGATTACAGGAGGCGCAGGCTTTATCGGTTCTCATTTATCGGACAAACTGATCAATTCCGGGCATAAGGTCTGCATCCTCGACGACCTATCGACCGGACGGATGGAGAATATCGCCCATCTGCGGAAAAACCCGAATTTTCAACTGGTGATCGGTACGATCCTGAACGAAACGCTTGTCGATAAGCTGGTTGAGCGTTGCGACGTGATTTTTCATCTGGCCGCGGCGGTCGGAGTCGAACTGATAGTTAAGAAGCCGCTGGAATCGCTGACGACCAACATCAAAGGTTCGGAGATCGTGCTGGAAATGGCGCATCGTTATAATAAGAAGATCCTTATTACCTCTACTTCCGAGATATACGGCAAGAATGTAAAAGGACCTTTGAAAGAAGGGGACGACCGCATCCTGGGATCGCCTTTGAAGACCCGTTGGAGTTATTCTACGGCTAAGGCGGTGGATGAGATGCTGGCCTATGTCTATTGGAAGGAAAAGCGGGTCCCGACCATAATCGTGCGCCTTTTTAATACTGTTGGGCCGAGGCAGACAGGCTATTACGGCATGGTCATGCCGCGGTTCATTGATCAGGCCTTGCATAACAAGCCTATTACCGTTTACGGCACCGGAAAGCAGAGCAGGTGTTTTACCCATGTCCGAGACGTTGTCAGCGCTTTATTCGATCTCAGCGAAGAGCCTAAAGCCCAAGGGGAAGTGTTCAATATCGGAAGCCAGGAAGAGATCACTATCGAGGACCTGGCCAAGGCTATAATCAAGTTCACTAAGAGCCGTTCGAAGATCGAGTATGTGCCGTACGAAACCGCTTACGAAGAGGGCTTTGAAGATATGCAAAGAAGGGTCCCGGATATCACCAAGATAAATAAATTGACCGGTTTTAAACCCACTTACAGTTTATCCGGTATAATCGAAGATATAGTGGTTTATTTAAAAAGCAAGTCGCAGCAGTGAACTCCGCAAAAAAAACAAAAATCCTGAGGTTGATCGCCAGGCTCAATATCGGCGGACCGGCGATCCACACGGTTTTGCTTACTTCCGCTTTAAACCCACTCGAATTCAAGACTATCCTGGCTTGCGGACGTTTAAGCCCTGGCGAGGGCGATATGTCATATTACGCGCAGGAAAAAGGGGTGCCGGTACTGTCCATCCCGGCGCTTGAGCGGGATCTGGTCCTTTTTCGGGACCTTACAGCTTTTCTACAGATATACCGCCTTATAGCCAGGGAAAAGCCCGGGATCATCCATACTCACACAGCCAAGGCGGGTTCATTAGGCCGGGCTGCCGCATTAGTGTACAATCTTATCCCCTGGCATAAGAGGGTCAAGGTGGTGCATACGTTCCACGGGCATGTCCTTAGCGGTTATTTCAGCCGGATCAAATCATTTTTATTCATAATTATCGAGAAATTATTGGCAAGTTCCACCGATCAGCTTATCACGGTCAGTCAATCCGTAAAGGACGACCTGGTCAGGCTGGGGGTCGCTTCTGAGCGGAAGATCGCGGTTGTTCCTTTAGGATTTGAACTTAAGAAATTCCTTGATCTGCCGGTAAGCACGCGTAGCAGCCACCGGAGCGTGGGAATAGTCGGCAGGCTGGTACCGGTGAAGAACCACCGCCTGTTCATTGACGCCGTATCGAAGATATCCGCTGACCCGGCCAATAACGGGATCTCTTTTAAGATTGTGGGTGATGGCGAGGAAAGGCGGCGGTTGGAAGAATACGCGCAACGAACCGGTGCGGGGAATATAGAGTTCCTGGGTTGGGAAAGGGACCTGGATAATGTGTATTCCGGGCTGGACCTGGTTGTTCTAACCTCTATAAATGAAGGGACGCCGGTTTCATTGATCGAGGCTATGGCTTCGGGGAAAGCGGTTGTATCTACTGATGTCGGCGGAGTGCGGGACCTTATGGGCGGCGAATTACAGCCTTATAAATCTTCAAACAGCGGATTTCGTATCTTTGAACGGGGGATACTGATCGAACCGGATGACAAAGAGGCTTTGGCCCGGGCCGTGATCTTCCTGCTCGCGGATGAAGGCTTAAGGAACAGGATGGGGATGTCCGGCAGGGATTATGTCCGTAGCCAGTATTCGAAAGAAAGGCTGATCCGCGATATTGAAAATTTATATAGAAACTTGCGGTAAAATGATATAATATCAAGCTATGGATAATCTTACGAAGTTATTCGTATTCCTGCTGCCTTTTTCCTTGAGTCTGGTTTTTACTCCGTTAGTCCGGCTGGTGGCCATACGTTTGAAGATGGTCGCGTATCCCAGGCAGGACCGCTGGCATAAAAGTCCTACCGCGCTTTTGGGAGGGGTAGCGATATACCTGGCTTCTTTGGTCTCTTTGCTATTTCTGGGGATGCTGAACGGCCGGTTCCTGCCTTTCCTGATCGGAGCCACCTTCCTTTTTGCAGTAGGTTTAGTGGACGATAAGATCCGGATTACACCGTATTTCAAGCTTTTCTCGCAGATAATCGCCGCTTGCATAGCGGTTTTCGCGGGGTTGTCGATAAATAATATGTTCGTCATTCCTCTGGCTATCCTTTGGATAGTCGGAGTCACAAATTCGTTCAATCTGCTTGATAATATAGACGGCCTTGCTGCGGGTATCGCTGTAATTACGGCGTTCATGCTGTTTGTTTCATTGACTATAGCCGGGGAAAGTTTACTGGGCCTTGTAAGCCTGGTAGTTTGCGGCGCGGCCGTAGGGTTCCTACCGTATAACTTCAACCGCGCAAAGATATTCATGGGCGACTCAGGCAGCATGTTCCTTGGTTATTCTTTGGCGGTAATTTCCCTGAGCAGCGCTTCCGGCACGCAGATAGTTAATCTATTGACCACTACTATGCTTATCCCGGTTTTGATCCTGAGCGTCCCGCTTTTTGACACATTGTTCGTTATGATCGGGCGCAAGTTGGACGGCAGGAGGATCTTTGAAGGCGGCAGGGACCATACGTCACACCGGCTGGTCATGCTGGGGATATCCCAGAAAAAAGCCGTATTACTGCTGTACTCGATCAGCATTATTTTCGGGCTTATCGCCTTGCTTTATGCCCGTACCAATTTGTTCATAATCACGGTGATCGCATTCTGTTCGATCGTGGTGCTGGTTTATTTCGGGTTTTTTCTTTTTGAGGTTACTTCTGTCGATGATAAAAATAAAAATGACGCGAAAACACGCAGGTTCCTGGAGGAAAATAAGACGGTCTTAAATAATATTTTCATGCATAAACGTAAGATAATCGAGCTCTTTCTGGATTTTGTGTTCATCTGCATCGCTTATTACGCGGCGTACTTTTTGCGGTTTGAGGACCATATCCTGGCGGGCAATCTGGCTTTTCTTAAGGAGTCTCTGGGCTGGATAATCGTGATCAAACTCATGGTTTTCTTTTCATTTGGCTTGTACCGGGGGACATGGCGTTACAGCAGTATTTCAGATTTTTTCACTATTTTCAAGGTTGTCAGTTTAAGCACGATCTTCTCGATATTATTCTTGATATTCGCGTATCGTTTCCGGCAATATTCGCGCGCCGTGTTCTTTATCGATTGGTTGATGCTTTTGTTCCTTATAATGGGTTCGCGTTTCCTTTTTCGCATGGTTGGGGAATTCCTGCTGAATATGCGCAAGGGGGGGAGGAATATCCTTATTTTCGGGGCCGGCGACACCGGGGAGATGGTGGTCCGTGAAATAAAAAAGAACAGGTTCCACGAATTCAATGTGCGCGGTTTCATTGACGATAATCCCGTTAAGCTCGGGCAGAAGATCCATGGCATACCTGTTCTTGGGAACAGGACAAAGATAAAAAGCCTTGTTAAATCCCTGGACATAAAGGAAGTCATGATCGCCGCTCCCACCTTGAACAGTGAAGATGTTTCAGAGATAGTGGATATATGCCAGGAATGCGAAGTGGAATTCCGCACGATAAAAGGGCTTTTGGATTAAGGCGTCCTTGCCCGGATTCCATGGCTTTTTATTCTAATTTGAAAGGTTGTGTGCTATGTTGCGGTTAGTGCTTTTTATCGAATATTTGGCGATCGCTGCTTTTGCGGTTTTTCTGGCTACTGCCCCCTATGGGAAGGTGATCTCGAAATACGCGGTTTTCAGCGGTATCGCGGCGGTATTCTTGTCCCGGCTGCTGAAGTTCTCGGGAGACCATAAGAAATCATTATTTGTTTTCTGCACGGCAAAAAAGACAATACTGCTGTTTTTCGCAGCATGTTTTCTTTCAATAGTCGTCAGCCTCGATCCCTATCACAGCCAGAAAGTTTTCATGAACCGCTATTTTGTATTTGCTTTGATACTCTTGGCGGGGTTCGCCATGGGGCGGGATTTCCGCCCCGGGCAATTATTCTGGCTGTTAGGCGTTTTTTGGGCATCCGGATTATATATGTCATGCGGCGGCGTGTATGATTATATACGGACATATCCGGGGGACGGGAGGTTGTGGACGGTATGGGGCCATTTTACCTCTTTTAACGCGCTTCCGTTGTACCTTACGGCCTTTATATCTTTTAACCTGGTTTTTTTACTGAACTGGATGAAAGGCTTTTACAGTTGGTTTGGTTTGATCAACCTTATATTCCTGCTGCCTTGTTTCATCTGGCAATACTGCCAGTCCGCTTTCGCCGCGATCACCGCCAGCGTTCTTTTTATCGGTTATTTTAAAGGGAAGAGATTCTTCTCCTGGCTGCTTTTTTCTATAGCCGGCGGCATTATGGTTCTATCCTTTTTATCCGCTCCGGTACGGCATCAAATGGCGAAGTACGCCGACCTGAATAAGTGGGATGACCGCATGCCCTTGTATAGGTCAGCTGTAAAGATATTCCTCGACCATCCGGTTTCCGGGGCGGGTATAGGCATGTTCGAGAAACTGGTGAAGACCGATAAGTACGGGCCTCCGCCGGAATATATGAAACCTTACCGGATGTACTTTATTCATGCCCACAGTTTTTATCTGGAAACCCTCGCGGAAATGGGCATTCTGGGGGTTTCGGCGTTCTTTGTCGGGTTTTTTGTTTTTTTGAGGTTGTTTGTCAAAAAGATCGGCTCTCAAAAGGATATGCTTATGCGTTCCGTGCTTATCGGGTTGGGAAGCTCACTCGTTGTTTATCTGGTTTTCGGGGTTTCATTGTCGGTTATAACTGTGGGGCTTAATATCAGCGGGGTTTTTTGGCTGCTTTTCGGCATAACCATGGGCCTGATCAAAAAAGAGTAATGGCGTCCGGGTGTATGTAATATTTTCCGGCCGGCTGGATAGAAAACCTTCCTGAGATCAACTCTATGCAAGAAAAAATCCGCTCTTTTCTGGTCATAAACCCTTTTGGGATCGGCGATGTGCTGTTTTCCACGCCGCTTTTGCGTAACATAAAAGATAACTATCCTGAAAGCGAGATCTATTATTTGTGCAACAAGAAAACCGGTCCGGTAATAAAGAATAACCCGTTGATAAAAAAGGCGTTCATTTACGAACGGGATGATTTTGTCAATGCGCAGAAAAGGTCGTGGTTCGCGTGGTTCAAGAAATTCAACGGGTTTATTTCGGAGATCAGAAAAGAAGATATTGATGTCTGCCTTGACCTTTCCTTGAATTCGCAATACGCTTTCTTCGCCATGATGGCCGGTATCCGGAAAAGATACGGGCTGGATTATAAAGGGAGGGGTGTTTTTCTGAGCCGTAAGGTCCGGATACCCGGTTTTGTCGATAAACACGTGGCGGATTATTACCTGGATGTACTGCGGTTCATTGGTATCACGCCTAAAAAAACGGCGCTGGAAGTCTTCGCGGACGCGCAGAGCCGCGCCTGGGCCGATGCCTTCATGACAACGCATAACATCGCCGCTGACGCAGTGGTGGTTGGTATCGCTCCTTGCGGCGGTGACGCGTTCGGGAAAGACGCCGGGATAAAGCGCTGGCCGGCGATCAAGTTCGCCGAGCTGATTGATCGTTTGACCGGTGAATTCAAGGCTAAGGTTTTTATCTTTGCCGGCCCCAAGGAGAAAGAAGACCTGGCGGAGATCACTGACAGCCTGAAGATCCGGAACGGGGTATATGAGTTCAGCGATGCCACGTTGGCTGAGACCATCGCCCTGGTCGATAAATGCCGGGTATTCATCGGCAATGATACCGGGCCGTTGCGTTTCGCGGACGGGCTGCGCAAGAAACTGGTCGCGATATTCGGGCCGGTAGATGAAAATGTGTACGGACCGTATCCTTTTGAAGCAGACCGGACTGCGGTCATCAAAAAAGACATGCCTTGTCGTCCGTGCTACAATAAATTCCGGTTGTCCGCCTGCAAGAATGAACGCCGGTGCATGAATGATATCAGTGTTGACACGGTAACCCAGGCGGTAAAACGCTTATTGACTGAGAAATGAAGATCGCGTTGATCTATAATCATGAGTCGCCTTCGACCACCGGCGCGTATATTGAGGCGGTCTTGAAAAAGACCGGCCTGGATTACCGGGTTTTCGGCGTATCGGACCCTGGCGCTGTACCGCCTGGTTTCGACCTTTATCTTCGTATCGATCACGGTGATTATAAGTTCGATATCCCGGAAAAACTCCGTCCGGCGGTCTTCTGGGTGATCGATACGCATCTGCCCAAACCGTATAAAAAGATAAAACGGCAGATACGGCATTATGATGTTGTTTTTTGCGCCCAAAAGAACGGGGCGCAGAGGCTTAAGAAGGAGACCGGGATCGATTGCCATTGGCTTGCGCTGGGCTGCGATCCTGAAATACACAGGAAACTTGCGTCCCCCAAAAGATACGACATAGGTTTTGTGGGCAGGAACGCGATGAAATTCGCCCGGGGAAGGCAGATGAAACTGCTAAAGGAGAAATATCCGCAAAGCTTTATCGGGCCCATGGATTTCGCTAAAATGTCGGAAATATACAGCGCGAGCAAAATAGGGTTTAATTCCTCGATCGTCAATGATATTAATATGCGGGTTTTTGAGATAATGGCTTGCGGTTGTTTCCTTCTGACTAACCTGATCAGGGATAACGGGCTGGAAGATCTGTTCGTGGAAGGGGAGCACTTGGTCACTTATAAAAATGACCGTCAACTGCTGGAATTGGCTGATCATTACCTTGAGAACGATAAGGAACGTGAAGCAATAGCGCTGCAGGGATATGACCTTGTGGTTAAGAGGCATACTTATTTTCACAGGGCGCAGACGATGTTCAATTACATCGCTTTTAAGTTCGGCGGGGAGTTTAATAAGTTGAGGATCTGATATTCTAAACCCGGGTTTTAAAATAATCGTTTCAGAAGTTAAGACCAAGCCGTTTAAAAGGAAGATTGGATGAAAATACTGGTAACAGGCGGATGCGGGTTTGTGGGCTCGCATTTGGTGGATAGATTAGTCGTTGATGGGCACGCTGTGCGGGTCTACGATATGCTGGAACCGCAGGTGCATGGTAAGCATAAGCCCGCGTATCTGAATAAGGAAGCGCAATACATATACGCCGATATCCGGAACAAGGATAAACTTAAGAGGGCAATGAGGGATGTCGAAGTCATCTTCCACCAGGCTTCGCAGGTGGGGGTAGGCCAATCCATGTATGAGATCGAGAGATACGTGTCGCATAATTCTTATGGCACTGCCGTGCTTTTAGACCTTTTGGTCAACGCCAAGAACAAGGTCGGGAAGCTGGTTTGCGCTTCGAGCATGTCTATCTACGGCGAAGGCGCGTATTCCTGCCGGAACTGCGGTAAGGTTTATCCGTTCTTGCGGACAGAAGGGCAATTAAAAGAAAAACAATGGGAGATGCTCTGTCCTAAATGCGGGTTGGATGTCGCGGGCACAGGGACCGCTGAGGATAAACCGCTATTCCCGACCTCTATTTATGCCACGACAAAACGCGACCAGGAAGAGATGTGCCTGGAAACGGGGATAGCGTATAAGATCCCCACGGTCGCTTTGCGCTATTTTAATATCTATGGGCCTCGGCAGTCTTTGAACAATCCTTATACCGGAGTGGCGGCGATATTCTTGTCCCGGGTAAAGAACAATAACCCTCCGTCCATATTTGAGGATGGCAGGCAATCCCGTGATTTTATCTATGTTACTGACATCGTGGAAGCGAATATGCTGGCTATGCAAAAAGACCAGGCTAATTATGATTTCTTTAATGTGGGCACCGGGGTGCCGCATTCAATAAAGGATATTGCGGATAACATCATAGCGTTGTATAAGAAAGATATGCGGCCGGAGGTGTTGCATAAGTTCAGGGCGGGGGATATCCGGCATTGTTACGCGGATATCGCGAAAATAGGCTCTAAATTAGGGTTTAAACCGAAGGTTTCTTTTGAGCAGGGTATGAAAACGCTGATAGAATGGTCCGATAACCAGAGCGCCAGGGATTTGACCGCAAAGGCGCAGATGGAATTGCGGGAACGGGGGTTGGCCCAGTAATGGATCGCGTATTCGACATTGTTGTTTTGACCTGGAAGCAAAAAGGGCTAACCAAGGACTTTGTTGATAGTTTCCTGGCCAATACTACTATACCCTCGCGTTTGATAATAATCGATAATAACAGCGCCGACGGTACGGCGGAATATCTGTTATCCTTAAAGGACACGCCTGCCTGTGAGTTCAAAATAATCATAAACAAAGAAAATCTTGGCTTTGTGGGAGGGATGAACCAGGGGATCGGGATCTCGGACGCCCCGTATGTGTGCCTGGCGAATAACGACCTGCTTTTCTCGAAAGGCTGGCTGGATGAAATACTGGCGGTTTTCGAGAGTGACCGGCGCATAGGCGTGTTAAACCCCAACAGCAATAACCTGGGGGAACATCTTAACGGCGCGGATATCGAGTCTGTGGCCAGACGTTTACGCCGGGATTCTAAGGGTGTTTTCGTGGAAATGCCTTTTTGCATCGGTTTCTGCATGTTTATCCGCAGGGAAACGCTCAAGATGGCAGGCGGTTTGTCCAAGGAGTTCTATCCGATGTTCTTTGAGGACACCGATTATTCGCTTAAGGCCGGTCAGGCCGGATATCTGATCGGAGTGGCAAAAGGCAGTTATGTCTGGCATAAAGAACATGCCTCTTTCACCGCGATGGGGGATAACCGCAAGGAAATATTTGAACGCAGCCGAGATACGTTTAATAAGAAATGGGGCAGGGCGCTGAGGATCGCCTGGATATACAAAGACAGCAAAATGCTGGAGGCGCATCTGGCCAGCGGGATCGCCCTTGTCCGCAAGGGTAATTACCTGTGGTTTATCGGCCCAAGGCTTACGCAGGCGCGGGCGGGGATATTCAAGGCGGCAGGATCATATGAGCATTCGGGGATCCGTTTTCTCAGCGCGGGATCCCGGCTTAAGGTCATCTGGCTGATTATGACCAAGAAAAAGAAGTATGACCGCGTTGTTACGGATGATAAATTGCTTTTTGGGCTATTGGCCCGGCTCGGTTATGCGGTTATGCGCGGACAAGACCACGGCTGCTGCATAGATACGATCAAAAAAAACGTTCCGGGTTGAAAGCGTTATATATAATATACGGGGGACCTATGAAAATCCTGGATGTGGGGTGCGGCAAGAATAAGTCGGCAGGCGCTGTCGGTATAGATAAGTCGGTCAACAGCAGCGCGGATATCGTTTGGGATCTTGAATGTTTCCCCTGGCCGATAGAGAGCGCCTCTTTTGACGTTGTTATCTGTAAACATGTCTTAGAGCATTTACGGGATGTGGTAATGGTTATTGAGGAGATATACCGTATTTTGAAGCCCGGCGGTAGTCTTATTATTGAGATACCGCATTTTTCACATCCGGACGCCTTCCGCGACCCGACCCACATCCATTTTTTCACATATTTCAGTTTTGATTATTTTACTGGTGACCCGATGTATCCTGAATACACCAAGGTAAAATTCAAGATAATCAAAAAAGAATTCAAAGCGGCAAGCGGATTGAACCGGTTTTTTAGTACCAGGATCGAGCCGCATTTATATGAAGCGCGGTTTGCCCGGGTATTCCCAAGTTACGGGCTCTATATAGAGATGGAAAAAGCGTGATGAAGATCGATATAGTCATGCCGGTATATAACCAGCTGGAATATACGAAAGAATGCGTGGATAGCATTATCGGGAATACGCGGCTGCGGTACCGTATTATAATCGTCGATGACGCCAGCAAGCCTGAAACAGCGGCATATCTGGATCAGCTGGCTGCGGCAAAGAAAGCGGTCCTTTTGCGCAATACCGTGAATTCCGGTTGGGTAGGTTCGGTTAATAAAGGGCTGAAAGCGGCTGAAGCCGAATATGTGTGCGTCGTGAATAACGATATCCGGGTTTTTCCCGGATGGCTTTCGGAAATGACGCGGATCGCCGATTCGGACAAACGCATCGGATTGGTCAACCCATGCTGGGAACTGCCGCAGGCTTTTAATGATAAGCCTGGCGAATATTACCGCAAGGTGGTTGTGAAAAAAGAGGGCAGGTATGTTGAGACGGATTGGGCAAGGGGGTTTTGTTTCTTGATCAAGCGGCAGGTTATTGACAGGATCGGCGGCCTGGATGAGGGATTCGCCCCGGGATATTATGACGATTGGGATTATTCGGTCCGCGCGATAAATAACGGTTTTGTCGTTGTCCGGGCGGAAGGCGCGTTTGTCCGGCATTACGGAAATGTTACTTTCGGGAAGGTGTTTGGAAAACTCAGGCTTAACGCCGAACTGCTCCGTAAACAGGATATGTTCGAGAAGAAATGGGGCAGGCCTTTGCGTATCAGCCTGGTCTTGGATAGCGCGCTGATGAATGGTTGCGCTGCGGTTGGCGGACTCGGCTTGCGTTTGCTGCGCGATCAGAACCGGTTGGAAGTTATGGATGGGACCGGAAGATTTGAACTGCGGCATACTAATTGCCGGACCAAAAAGGTTTTAAGAGGTTTCCTGAAGTTGGCCTGTTTGTTTTCGCTGTTGCTTAATTTGCGTTACCGGAATAAAAAGCGGTATGACGCGGTCATTTGTTCCCCGGGATTAAACGGTTTTCTGAGGTCATTTCCTTATTTGAAAGACCGCTTTAGAATATTGCCTCTTGATCTGAATGGAACGTCCGGCTTTGAACCGCTCATGGCCGAGATAAAGGCAATGAAACTCCAACCTCGCTAAAGGAGGGCTGACATGAAAGGCATAATCTTAGCAGGCGGTAAAGCGACAAGGCTGTATCCTTTGACCCTGGGCGTCTGTAAACAGATGCTGCCGGTATATGACAAGCCGATGATCTATTATCCTTTGTCGGTGCTGATGCTTGCCGGGATAAAAGACATATTGGTGATCTCAACGCCGAAAGATCTGCCGAGGTTTGAGGACCTGTTAGGAGATGGCAGAAAGCTGGGGATCAAACTATCCTACATAGTCCAGGACGCTCCTAAGGGGATCGCGGAAAGTTTCTTGATCGCTGAAGACTTTATCGGCGAGGATAAGGTGAGTTTGATCCTGGGGGATAATATATTCTACGGCACTAATTTATTCGCGATGCTCCAGGAAGCGGTTAATTTCAAAAGCGGGGGGGTGATATTCAGTTATCATGTCAGCGATCCTGAGCGTTACGGGGTTGTGGAATTCGACCGTAAATGCCGGATTTTGTCTATTAAAGAAAAGCCTAAAAGCCCCCGGTCGAATTGGGTGGTTACCGGGTTGTATTTTTACGATAATAAAGTGGTGGGGCTGGCAAAGAAGTTGAAACCCTCCGCCCGAGGGGAATTGGAGATAACTGATTTGAACAACGCCTATCTTAAAGCTGGCAGACTGAAAGTAAAGCTATTGCCGAGGGGATTCGCCTGGCTGGATACCGGGACTTATGATTCGCTGATCAATGCCTCGATGTTCATCAAGACCGTAGAAGACCGGCAAGGACTTAAGATCGGCTGCATTGAAGAAGTGGCTTATAGAATGGGGTATATTAATAAGAAAAAACTGCTGGAATTGGCAAAAGGGATCAATACCAGTTACGGTAAATATTTGACCGGGATCGCGGAAGATATTTAAAAAGGCTAAATATGAAATATAAAGTTTTGGTCATTGGCAAAGGCTATATCGGCCAGCGGCTGAACCGGGAATTCGGCTGGGAGATCAGCGATAAAAGGATAAACTCGCTGGCGGACGCGGAGGCGTTGATCAGGGAACGCGCGCCGGATATCATTGTGAACTGCATAGGACATACCGGCAAGCGTAATGTGGATGACTGCGAGATCGAAAAAGATAAGACGCTGATGGCCAATACCTTTGTGCCGATCATCCTGGCTGAGGCGGCGATCCGCAATAAGATCAAACTGGTGCATATTTCCAGCGGATGCATTTATCATTTTGATTATTTGAAACAGAAACCTATCACAGAGGATGATGTGCCGGATTTCTTTGATTTGTATTATTCCCGTACCAAGATCTACGCCGAAAGGGCGTTGGAGATATTGGCTAAAAAGCATGATATCCTGATCCTGCGTATCCGCATACCACTGGATAACCGCAAAGACCCCCGGAACATCCTGGATAAGCTGATCAAATACGGTAAGGTCATTGACCTGCCGAATTCAGTGACCTATATCCCGGATTTTATATTGATGCTCAAGCATCTGATAAAGATAAATGCTACCGGCATATATAATGCGGTGAATAAATACGGTTTGAGGTATCCGAAGTTGATGGATATCTATAAAAAATATGTCCCTGGTTTTGAATATGAGGTGATCGATATTGTCCCGTTGGGTTTGGTCAGGACTAATCTGGTCATGTCGGTAAAGAAGCTGGAGAAAACCGGTTTTACGGTACGGGATATCCATGATGTCCTTGAGGAGTGTGTTAAGGAGTATATAAAATGAAAATATTAGTCACTGGGGGCGCGGGGTTCATCGGTAGTGAGTTTGTCCGGCAGGGGTGCCGAAAAGGATATAACATTCCTGTGGTGGATAAGCTGACTTATGCCGGCGACATGAAAAGACTGGCTGAGGTCAAAGGTAAGTTCAAGTTCTATAAGGCGGATATCCGCGATTTTAAGGCGATCAGCGCCATCTTTAAGAAGGAGAGGCCGGATATTGTGGCCCATTTCGCGGCGGAAACGCATGTTGACCGCAGCATTGACGACGCCAATCCGTTCATGGATACTAATGTTAAAGGGACTCAGGTTCTTTTGGATGTCTGCCGGTTGAGCCGGATAAAGAAATTCATCCATATATCCACTGATGAAGTCTATGGCGAGATCGTAAAAGGAAAGTTTTTCGAGGATTCAGCGTTTAACCCGAATTCGCCGTATTCGGTGAGCAAGGCCAGCGCTGATATGCTTGCCAGGGCCTATTTCCGGACTTATGGCTTGCCGGTGGTAGTGGTCAGGCCGTGCAATAATTACGGGCCGTGGCAATTTCCGGAAAAACTAATTCCCGTGGCTATAAACAAGGTCCTGAAAGGCCAAAAGGTGCCGGTGTACGGCAAAGGCTTGAATGTCCGGGAATGGCTGTATGTCTCTGATTGCGCTCAGGCGGTGTGGGTGGTTTGTTCCAAGGCTAAGCCGGGAACAGTTTATAATATCGGCAGCGGACAGGAGAAGCGCAATATTGACACGGTGAAACTGCTTTTAAAGACAATGGGCAGGGGTAATGATCTGATCGGGTTCGTCAAGGACCGCTTAGGCCATGACCTGCGTTATTCGCTGGATTGCCGCAAGATCAAGAAAGAGCTGGGTTGGCAAGCTCAGATTGGGTTTGAGGAAGGTCTGAAACGAACCGTACAATGGTACACTGCCGGTAAGTGAAAACATTTATTTATAATCATTTGTTACACCGTAGGTTGCGTACAACGTCTACCGGTCTATGTATATATTAGGGATTTCCTGTTTCTATCATGACAGCGCCGCGGTTTTGATCAAGGATGGCGTTATATCCGGAGCGGCCCAGGAAGAAAGATTCACCAGGAAAAAACATGACTCCAGCTTTCCGGTAAATTCCATTAACTGGTGTTTGCGGGAAGCAGGGATAACCGCCGCTGATCTGGATCATGTGGTTTTTTATGATAAACCGTTCATTAAGTTCGAACGGATATTGGAAACCCAGTTGAGTTATTCCCCATCCGGAATAAGCCAATTCCTGCAGGCAGTGCCGCTGTGGTTAAAGCAAAAGCTCTGGATACCGGAAATAATCGCCAAGGAACTGAATTACAAGGGCAAGGTTTTGTTTGTTACTCACCACGAGGCCCACGCCGCCAGCGCTTTTTATCCTTCGCCGTTCCAAGAGGCCGCTTTTTTGACCATGGACGGCGTTGGTGAATGGGATACTACCAGCTTTGGTATTGGAAAAGATAACGATATGGATTTTAATTCTGTGATCCGCTTCCCGCATTCGCTGGGACTTTTATATTCCGCGTTCACCTATTACTGCGGTTTCAGGGTTAATTCCGGGGAGTATAAACTTATGGGCCTGGCGCCGTATGGGGAGCCTAAGTATGTTGATCTTATACTCAAAGAATTAATCGATCTCAAGGATGACGGGTCATTCAAGCTGAACATGAAATATTTTGGTTATTGCAACGGGTTAAGGATGACCAATCGGAAGTTTGATAGGTTGTTTGAGGGGTTAGCCCGTAAGCCGGAAACCCCGATCACCCGCAAGCACATGGATATTGCCGCGTCGATCCAGAAGGTAACTGAAGAGGCGGTCTTGCGTATTTGCCGCCACGCGCGTAAAGTTACCGGAAAAGACAAATTGTGTTTAGCCGGGGGAGTGGCTTTGAATTGCGTGGCTAACGGAAGGATATTGAGGGAGACGGATTTTAAAGATATCTGGATACAGCCGGCAAGCGGCGACGCGGGGGGAGCGCTGGGCGCGGCTCTTTTAGTCTGGCATAAATACGCGGGTAACAAACGCGTTGCGGATGGCCAGAACGACCGTATGCGTAATTCCCTGTTGGGCCCGGCTTATACTGATGAGTATATAGAAGGTTTCTTGAGCAGGGAGAATATCGCGCATACGCGATATTCAGCCGCGGATATGCCGGGCGCGGTAGCGGAATTGATCGCGCAGGGGAATGTGATCGGCTGGTTCCAGGGAAAAATGGAATTCGGGCCCAGGGCGCTGGGAAGCAGGAGCATAATCGGCGATGCCCGGAACCCGCAAATGCAGTCCAGGATGAACCTGAAAATAAAGTTCAGGGAGTCTTTCCGCCCGTTCGCTCCAGCTGTATTGGCGGAACATATGCAGGAATGGTTTGAGCTGGAGAAGAGATCGCCATATATGCTTTTAACCGCGCAGGTAAAACCGGAGAAACGCGTTGGCCCGGTTGAAAGCGGGGATGTCGGTCAAGGGTTGGAAGCTTTAAAGACGGCGCGTTCTCAGATCCCGGCGGTAACTCACGTGGATCATTCCGCGCGGGTTCAGAGCGTAGAAAGGCGGCACCAGCCGTTATTTTATGATACAATAAAAGCTTTCTATGATAAAACAGGCTGTCCGGTTATTATTAATACCTCGTTCAATGTCCGGGGTGAGCCGTTAGTCTGCGCGCCGGAAGACGCGTTCCGCTGTTTTATGCGCACGGAAATGGATTATCTGGTGATGGGAGGGTTTATCCTGGATAAGCGCGGCCAAAAGCCGGGAGCAAAAGACACGCCCTGGCAAAATGAATTCCAACTGGATTAATAATGGATAAAATTTATACTGATAAAAAAAACCTGAAAAGTTTTTCCCGGGTAATGGCGATAGCGTTATTGCTGATCGGGACTGTTCTTTTTGTCAGGCATAAGCCGGGTTATTTATTGTTTTATTCATTCGCGGTGTTGTTTTTAGGCCTGGGGGTATTCGCGGCGCCTTTCTTGAAACCGGTATACCTGATCTGGATGCGGCTGGCTTTTGTTCTATCCTGGGTGAATACCCGGATACTCCTGCTGGCGGTATTTTATCTGGTTTTGACGCCGATAGGATTAATAATGAAGCTTATGGGCAAGGATCCGCTGGACCAAAGGATAGAAAAAAAGAGGACTTCATACTGGCTTCCTAAACCGCGTAAGACTTTTATTCCGGCTGAATACGAAAGACAATTTTGACGGGGGAATTAAATGACAAAATTAGCGATTATCAGGGAATTATGGTTGTTCCTGAAACAGAATAAGAAATGGTGGCTGGCTCCGGTATTGATCGCGCTTTTGTTGCTGGGAATGGTGATATTTTTTACCCAATCAAGCGCGATAGCGCCTTTTATCTATACCGTATTTTAGCCTTGTAGACGTTGTAGCTAAATGTTTGGAATGGATAGTGTTACAAATAAATGTTTTTAAATGTGCTTACATGATTTATTTGTAATTTATTGTTGCTTATTGGGTTACATACAACGTCTACAGGTTTTTGAACGGGGGGTAAAACGGTAAAATTCGTGATCATCAAGGAATTCTGGTTGTTTTTGATGCAGAATAAGAAGTGGTGGCTGGCTCCGATATGGATCATTCTTCTATTATTAAGCGGCCTTATATTCATTACCCAGTCAAGCGTTGTAGCGCCGTTCATTTATACGTTATTTTAAAGCGGACCGGCATGTAGTTTATTAAAAGTTGCTTGACTTTTAAGAGCTTATAGCTTATAATCTATATTGGATATAGCTTATAACCTATATAAATATGGATAAAGAACTGCGCAGGATTCAGCTTTCGGTTTTGCAGGCCTTTGCGGTATCCCCGGGAGGGTTTGCGCTTGCCGGAGGAACCGCTTTAGAACTTTTTTATCTGCATCATCGCTTTTCAGCGGACCTGGATTTCTTTTCCATGGATTATTCCCCGGGAAAGATCGATAAAATCGTAAAGAATATAGAGAAGGCGGGAGAGGGTAAGATTAAGTTTGAGTCCGAGATTGAACTTCCGGATCGGGCTAAGGCGCGATTCTATTCTTTTGCCGTTAAAGGCGCGGCAAGAAACCTTAAAATTGATTTTGTGGAAGAAACCCTTATTAAGAAGCCGGGGATAAGATGTTTTACCGGTATCCCGGTTTATGACGCGCGGGATATATATTATCAAAAGATCTCGGCTATATCCGGGACAAGTGAACGTAAGGATGAATTTGGCCGGGATATACAAAGCGGCCGCAATCAGCCCAGGGATGTTTTTGACGTTTATTCGCTTTCCCGGAAGATCATGCCTCTCAGCCTGTTTTTAACGAAATTGCCCGCGGGGATGCAGCGGCGGATCGTGCACTGGTACCGGAATTTCTCCAGGCAGGACCTTAAGCTGGGATTGTTGGATATGGATATATATGACCGTAGTTTTGATGCCAGGGAAATGGTGACCTATATTGAAAAGGAAATTAAAGACTTTATAGCCAAGGTCGCGGAATGAATATTTCGAAGTTCTATTGGGAATTGAATGAGGCGGCTTTAGGTGAGGTCGCAAAGATCCTGCGTTCGCCGGCGGATAGACGGTTTATTCCCAGGCTGGTGACTTTACTTTCCCGCTGCGATAAGCCCAAAGAGGTTTTTCAATATGTCCGGAAAGAGGATTTTATCCGGAATTGGCCTAAGGTCAGGTCTTATTGGATAAAAACAGCGCCGGTTTCGGATTTTCGGGATTGGTGGGAGACTATTTATGAGGAAATGTCGGATAAAGTCCGGTCGCGTTTTATTTCGGCTGATTTTCCGCAGGAATTCGCCAGATTAGGCCGGAGCATTAAAGAAGCCAGGATTAAATCCGGGTTGAGCCAGAAGGATTTTGCTTTACGCAGCGGATTGAAGCAACCGGATGTGTCAAAGATAGAAAAAGGTAAGAAAAACATAACCTTAAAGACACTGATCACTATTAACAGGGTCCTCAATATCAAGTGCCTGTAGACGTTGTAGGATAAAGGAAAAATAAATGATGAAGGTTCCGTTCCTGGATTTGCGTAAACAGCAGGCTGTGGTGGATAAAGATATCAATGCCGCGATCAAGAAAGTGCTTAACCGCGGGGATTATATACTGGGCGAGGAGGAAAAGCTTTTTGAGCAGGAATTCGGCGCTTATTGCGCCAAGCGTTACGCCATCGGCCTTAATTCCGGGACTGACGCTTTATTCTTGAGCCTGGTCAGCCTGGGGATCGGCCAGGGGGATGAAGTTATTGTGCCGGTGTTTACTTTTATCGCCACGGCGTTCGCGGTGAGTTGTGCCGGGGCTAAACCGGTTTTCTCGGATATTGACCAAAGAACTTATAATATCGATGCCGCTAAGATCGAAGCGGCGATAACTAAACGGACTAAAGCGATCATCCCGGTGCATCTTTTCGGCCAGGCCGCGGATATGCGGCCGATAATGCGGCTGGCGAAGAAATATAACCTCAAGGTTATTGAAGACGCCTGCCAGTCCCATGGTGTATTGTATTTGAGGGGTAAGAAAGTTAAAGTTGGAGCGATCGGTGATTTCGGCTGTTTCAGTTTTTATCCCACTAAGAACCTGGGCGGTGTGGGCGACGGAGGCATGGCGGTCACTGATGATCCGGCCCTCAATGATAAATTATGCAAATTGCGCGACTGCGGCCGCAAATCCAAGTATGAACATGTGGTTCTAGGGTATAATTCCCGTTTGGATACGCTGCAGGCGGCTGTATTGCGGGTAAAACTGAGATACCTGGATGAATGGAACAAAATGCGCCAGGCTATCGCCAGGGAGTATGATAAACTGCTTAAGGATATACCCGGCGTGGTCTTGCCTTATACCGCCCAATATTCCAGCCATATTTACCATATCTACGCTGTGCGGGTGAAGGACCGGGATGAGGTTGTAGAGTATCTTAAAGCCAATGGAATAGGGGTAATGGTCAATTATCCCATACCTTTGCACTTGCAGGAGGTGTATAAAGGCCTGGGTTATAAGAAGGGCGATTTCAGCGTGGCTGAGCGGGTGTCCAAAGAGATAATTTCCCTGCCAATGCATCCGTATTTGACCAGGGAAGAGATCAAATACGTCGCGGCTAAGCTTAAGGAAGCGATCAAGTAAAAAGCGTTATAAAATAATGGAGGGGTTAATGCCGGAGAAAATAGCTTTATCCGTAGTGATCATTGCCAAGAATGAAGAGGCGAATATCGAGGAGACTCTGCAGAGCGTTAATGGCTGGGCGGATGAGATAATCGTGGTGGATGATTACAGCAGTGACAAGACCGCTGAGATCTCCCGTAAATACGCCAAGGTCTTTACCCGGAAGATGGAGAATGAGGGGATCCACCGTAATTGGGCTTATGGCCAGGCGAAGAACGCCTGGGTACTAAGTTTGGACGCTGATGAGAAAGTGACTCCGGAACTGCAGACGGAGATCAGCGCGGCGATCAAAAACAAAGAGTTCGCGGCTTTTGATATTCCCCTGCGCAATTATATCGGCAATTACTGGGTAAAATACGGAGGATGGTATCCGGCTTCCAAGGTCAGGCTTTTTGAGAACGCGAAATTCAAGTATGAGGAAGTCGGCGTGCATCCCCGGGTTTTTATCCAGGGCAAATGCGGGCATCTTAAAGCGGATATAATCCATAAGGGTTACCCTGACCTGGAGCATTTTCTTTCCAGCGTTAACCGGCAGACCACGCTTGAGGCGCAGAAGTGGCTGGTTACCAACCGTAAGATGCGTTTCGGCCATATGCTTTGGCGGGCGATCGACCGTTTCTTCCGCCGTTATGTGCGCAAACAGGCCTATAAGGACGGGATGTACGGTTTTGTGATCGCTTTTTTTGACACGCTGTACCAGCTGCTGAGTTATTTTAAATACCGCGAAATGGTGAATAAAGCGAAGAACAGGTAAAATTAAACGGGGGAACGAATGGCAGAGACTTTAGGTTCAATGGTGGACAAGCTGACGATCAAAGAGATCCGCGGTTTTCATTTGCAGGAGATGCTGGATAACAAGGATAATAAGTTCCCGGCTGAGCAGATCAAGGAAAAATTAAAGATCCTGGAAAGCCAGAAAAAAGACCTGATCGACGAGATCGACGGGTTTGTGGTCCTGGCGAGTAAAGGGCAGATCCGGGTCACTGAAGAGAAGCTGAAGATCTATAACGCGGTCAAGGATATCGGCAATATCCCGCAGGAGATAAATATCGGCCAGGCCATATCCGGGTTAGCGACCAAGAACCTGGAGCTCTGGCATCTGGAGGATGAGGCCCGGCGCAAGGATGTGGAACTTTCGTATATCGGAGAGGTGAAGCGTAAGATCGACCTGACCAACCAGCAGCGCAATGATTTTATCGATAAGATCGACCGGATCTTCGAGAAAGAAATACAGAAGTCCGCTAAGAAATAGCTATAGGAAAGGATTTTTTAAGTGAGAATACTGGTCACCGGCGGCGCGGGAATGGTGGGAAGCCACTGCGCGGAATTATTCAGCCGGAAAAATAAGCGTAATACGGTCATTGTCTTGGATAACCTGGCGCGTTCCAGCATATTCGGCGTAAATAAGAAGAGCGTTGAGTATAACTGGCGCTATCTGTCTGATTTTAGGAATATCCAGTTGATCAAAGGCGATGTGCGCAGTTTGAAAGATGTCGCGCGCGCTGTGGGCAAGGGCGTGGACCTGGTGATCCATTGCGCGGGCCAGCCGGGTATCCGGGCCAGCGTAAATGACCCCAAAGAAGATTTTGATATAAATGTCGCCGGGACGGTCAATGTCCTGGACGCGGTTAGAAAAAGATCCGCGGATACGGTTTTCATCTATTGTTCGACCAACAAAGTTTACGGCGAGAATGTCAACAAATTACCGATAAGCGAGCGGGAAACGCGCTTTATCCTGGATGGTATGAACGGGGTACCGGAAACAACAGCGGTTGACCGTACCGGACATACGCCTTATGGGGCCTCTAAGTTCTGCGCGGACATTTATGTTCAGGAATACTGCCATACTTACGGGATGAAGACCGGGGTATTCCGGATGTCCTGTATTTACGGCACCCGGCAATTCGGGTTCGAGGACCAGGGATGGGTAGCCTGGCTGGTCCTGGCGGCTCTTTTCCATAAGCCGGTGACGATATACGGCAACGGCAAGCAGGTGCGCGACCTGCTTTATGTGGATGACCTCGTGGCCGCGTTCGACCGCTTTATGAACTGTGAGTTGGATAACGGGGTGTTCAATATCGGCGGCGGCAAGGATAATACTTTGTCGCTTCTGGAATTACTGGGATATTTAAAGGAACTGACCGGCAAGCAGCCGGAAATACGCTACGCTAAATGGCGGGCTTCGGATCAGAAGGTATATATAACTGACCTGGCCAGGGTGAGCAAAACGCTTAAATGGCGGCCGCGCATTGATGTGCGCGCCGGTATCGCCCGGCTGGTGGATTGGGTGATCGCGAATGAGGAGTATTTTATTTAAATGAAGATAGTTTTTTTGGATAGAGACGGCGTAATTAATGAGTACCCCGGTGATACCCGCTATGTTACCAGCTGGAAGGGATTTCGGTTTTTGCCGGGGGTCAAAAAAGCCCTTAAAGAGCTTAAAGACGAGGGGTATAAGTTGTTCGTGATCTCCAATCAGGCCGGTGTGATCAAAGGCATTTATTCTCAGGAAGACCTGGATGAGATCACCCGGAATATGCGCGAAGGTCTGGAAGAAGCCGGGGTGAGCCTGGACGGCGTATATTATTGTATCCACCGCGACAGCGACAACTGCGCTTGCCGTAAACCCAAGACTGGGATGATCGAGCGGGTGCTGGCTGAACATAAGATCCCCAAACAGGCGTTGAATAAGAGTTTTTTTATCGGGGATACTATCTGCGATATCCAGACCGGTAAAAGCGCCGGCTGCAAGACTATACTGGTTTTTTCCGGAAAGGAAAAAGCCGGGAATAAGGATAATTGGGAAGAAACCCCGGACTTTTCCTGCCAGGACCTGCCCGCGGCGGTTGCGATCATCAAGACCGGGTCTTGAAACATACAGCGGTTAAACAGGCTGCCAAATGAAAATAATCATAGCTCATGTTTCAGCCGGAGCAGGGCACCGTAAGGCGGCTGAGGCTCTTTATCATTACCTGAAAAAGAACAAGCCGGAGATCGAAATCCGCATAATCGATGTCCTGGAAGGAAGTAATTTCCTTTTTCGTTTTTTTTACACGAAAGGGTATTTTTTCCTGGTAAACTATTGCCTGGGATTGTGGGCTTTCGCTTTTTGGGCCACTCAGCTGAAGATCTTCAGCGGTTTTAATAAATCCCTGGGTTTATCGATCGGCAAACTGAACACCGGGCATTTTTTAAAATTGCTGGTAAAGGAGAACCCGGATTTTGTAATTTCCACACATTTCCTGCCTTCCGAGATAACCGCGTACCTTAAAGGAAAACGCAAGATAACTTCTAATTTGATCACAGTGATAACGGATTTCGGCGTTCATCCATTCTGGCTTTCCCGGGGCACGGATATTTACGCGGTGGCTTCGGGATTTACAGCTGAACAGTTAAAGGGAATGGGCGTTGATCCAAAGCGAATAATGGTGTTTGGCATACCGGTGGACCAGAAGTTCAGCGCTGTCGGTTATGACCGCTGGAGCCTGCGGCATAAGCTGGGATTAGCCCAGGAGAAATTCACGGTCTTGCTGATCACCGGCTCATTCGGGATCGGGCCGATCGAGGAGATCAGCGAAGCGCTGCATAATGACTGCCAGGTGATCGCGGTTTGCGCCAGCAATAAGCGTTTATACGCCAGGCTGCAAAAGCGCGATATCCCCGGGGTCAAGGTTTACGGCTTTGTGAATAACGTGGAAGAGCTGATGGCGGTGTCGGATATTATCATTACCAAACCCGGAGGCATGACCGTCTCCGAGGTGCTGGCGATGGAATTGGCGCCGATATTCATTTCCGCCATCCCCGGCCAGGAGGAATTCAATATCCAGGCCATGGCCAGTTATGGCATCGGCCGCCAGGCCAGGGATATCGCCGAGATCCGCCGTATCGTCCTGGATTATAAAAATGACCCGCAAAAGTTAAAGCAGGTTAAAGAAAAGATCAAGGCGGTAAAAAAGCCTTTGGCCGCGCAGGAGTTAATTAATGCAATATGCACAGGTGGTTTTAGGCCTGCCGATTGACGGGCCGTTCGATTATATAGTGCCTCAGCCGCTGGAGAAAAAGATCGAACCCGGGCAAAGGGTCAAGGTTAATTTCCGCGGCAAAAAAGAGACCGCTTATGTTGTCGGGGTTTCCGGCAAGACGGATATCCGTTATTTGAAATCCATTACCGATATCATTGATGATATCCCGATACTGGATGAGAACCTTCTGGCTTTGACCGGAAAGATCGCGGAATACTATTCCTGCAGCTGGGGCGAGGCTATTGAAACCGCGATACCCCAGGACCTGCGCAAGGGCAAGAAATTAGACCTGATGGCGGATCCGGCGGCTGAAAATAAGAAGGAACAACCGCAGGGGCCCGGCCGGAAGATCCTGCTGCATTGCTCAAATCAAACCGAGAGATGGAAAGTATATTTAAAAGAGATACAAGCAGCCGCGGCAAACGGCAAAACCAGCCTGATCTTACTGCCGGATATTATCCTGGCGCAAAAGGCCGCGGTATTGATCAAAATGGAACTGGGCCTGGATATAGCGGTGCTCTACCGCAAACAGGCTGAAGAATTAAAGGTTTGGACGGATATCCGGCAAGGTAAATTTAAGGTGGTGGTAGGGACCCGTTCCGCGATATTCGCGCCCCTGGTTGATCCCGGGCTGATCATAATCGACGAAGAACAGGATTATGTTTATAAGCAGGACCAGGTCCCGCATTACCATTGCCGGGAAGCGGGAATAATGCGCGCTGACCTGGAAAAGAACAAGCTTATCCTGGGTTCGAGCGCGCCTTCCCTGGAAAGCTATCATTTGGCCAATTCAGGCGGGCTGGAATACATTCCTCCAGCGGCCTTGGCGGATCATCCGCAAATCCAGGTTATTGACATGAAGAACCTGCCGTTAATGAGCAAGCGGCAGAGAGTGATCCTTTCCCAGCGTTTGCAGGATAAGATCCTTTTAACGCTGACGGAAAAAGGCAAGAGCCTGTTGTTCATCAACCGCAAGGGCTTTGCCACGTTCGCGGTATGCTCGACCTGCGCCAAGGTGCTCAAATGCCCGCGCTGTAATATCAACCTGGTTTACCATTTCAGCCAGCAGCAGCTGCGCTGCCATTATTGCAATTATAAGATCCCGGTGCCTAAGATCTGCCCGCAGTGCAATTCCGGGTATATCCGTTATTCCGGGGCAGGCACGGAAAAGATCGAAAGCGAGCTGGCGTTGCTTTTTCCGCAGGCCAGGGTAAAGCTTATCGATGAGAATACTGACCCGGATTTCGCGGGATGGGATATAATCGTTTCCGGCCTGGCGGGATTGCGGGGTATTGATCATAAATTCGACCTGGTAGGGGCGTTGGATATCGACCGGATGCTGAACCAGGTGGATTTCCGTTCAGCTGAGCGGGTCTTTGAGCTGTTAACCGGGTTATGCGCTAAGACAGAAAAAACAGTGATGCTCCAGTCCAGCGTTCCCGGGCATTACGCCTTGTCTTCGCTGGAAAAACATGATCCGGCCGTCTTTTATGAAAAAGAGCTGGAACTGCGCAAACAATTGGATTTCCCGCCGTATAATCATTTCTGTCAGGTAAGGTTCCGGGGAGCCAGCGACGAAAAGGTCAAGAATGCCGCGGCTAAGGTCTTTGAGCGCCTGGAAAAGAGCCGTTTACCGAGGGGGATCAAGATTGTTTCGCTTAACCCGGCTGAGCAGGCGAAATTACGGGGTAATTATTACTGGGTGATCCTGATCAGCACGGAAAGCATTCCGGTTTTACATAAATTCCTGAAAATTAACCTGAAAAACTTAAAGCAATCGGGTATAATAGTAACTATTGATGTCGACAGCCTGTAGACGTTGTAGCTAAACGGTTATAATATCGCAAGTTCCAAATAAATGTTTTATTGATAATTTTTCATTCGGTAAAGTTAGAGTGGGGACACTTTCCCGCTTGATACCGGGGCACTTTCCTTTTTGAATTTTGTCCAGTTTTTCGATTGATTTGAGAAGCGTTTTTGGTTTGGGGGGTGGAATGAATATTGTGTTCATGGGGAGTTCGAGTTTTGGCGTGCCTGCCTTAAAAGGATTGATCAATGCCGGATATAATGTTTCCGGCGTGATTACGCAGGCGGATAAAAGGCAGGGCCGTGGCATGCTTACTGTCGGCCATACTCCGGTCAAGGATGCCGCCAGCGAGCTTAAATTAAAGCTTTTTCAGCCTCGGAATATTAATTCTCCTGAGTCTGTCCAAATTTTAAAGGATTTAAACCCGGATATTTTGATCGTTATCGCTTACGGCCAGATACTCAGCCAGGAAGTGCTGGATATCCCCAGGATCATGCCGGTGAATATCCACGCCTCGCTTTTACCGGCTTTGCGCGGTCCGGCGCCGATCAACTGGGCGATCATTAGCGGCGACAAGGCCACAGGCAATACCTTAATGAAGATCACCTTAAAAATGGATTCCGGGCCGGTTATATCCCAGAGCAAGATAGATATCCTGGAATATGACTCAGCGATAACCCTGGAAGATAAGTTGTCGGTGGACGCGGCAGAATTGTTATTAAAAGGCATGGAGTTGATAAAGTCCGGCAAGTATAAGCTCCTGGAGCAGGATCCGGCAAAAGTGACTATTGCCCCGAAATTAAGCACGGATACCTGCGGGATCGACTGGAATATGCCGGCTGAGAGGATAAATGACCTTATCCGCGGTTTGCTCAACTGGTCGGCGGCGTTTACTTACTACAAAGGAAAACGTTTAAAAATACATTCAGCCCGGAGTATTCCGGCCGCAGGGGGATCAGTCAAACCCGGGAGAGTGGTCAGTGCCGGAGCGGAAGGTATCGCTGTGGCAACAGGTTCCGGGCATTTGTTGATCATTCAGCTGCAGCCTGAGGGTAAAAGGGTGATGGCCGCTGGGGAATTCATCGCCGGTTATAAGCTCATTCCCGGAGAGGAATTTACCGCAGGGGTTGTCAGGAACGCGAATTAACAGGGAGAAATTCCGGCGACCAGGTGATGTTATGGCATATGGCGTATTTAGGATCGTAGCCGGGGTTTGTAATGTTAGAAATGAGTTGCATTAGTCTTCAGGTATGCTATAATTTTCCGCTGTAAATGAGTTATCCAGCAACGGAAGCCTTAATAAGAAACAAAAGAGCGGGTTAAAATGCCGGAACTGAGAAAAGATCCGATTATTGGTAGGTGGGTGATCGTGGCCACGGAACGCGCGCGCCGTCCGGATCAGTTCGTCCCGAAGGCCCAGGAAAGCGTCCCGGAAAAGGCTGTTTGCCCGTTCTGCGAAGGCCAGGAAATACAAACGCCCCCGGAAATTTACAGCGTCCGGCCCCAGAATACGCCGCGGAATATGCCCGGTTGGGAATTAAGGGTGGTTCCCAGCAAAACCCCGTTCTTGCGCATTGAAGGCGACCTGGAACGCAGCGGTAAAGGGCTGTATGACCTGATGAACGGCATTGGCGCGCATGAGATCGTCATTGAGACTAACAAGCACATCGCCAATATGGCGGATCTCAGCGAGGATCAGATCCAGCGGGTGATCAGTTGTTATATCGACCGTATCGTTGATCTGGAAAAAGATCAGCGTTTTAAATATGCCCTGGTATTCAAGAATCACGGCGTGACAGCCGGAGGCGGAAGCGTCCGGCACTCGCGTTCGCAGTTGATCGCCACCCCGGTAAACCCGAAAAGGGTCAAGGAAGAGCTGGTCGGCTGCCGGCAGTATTATGAATACCATGAACGCTGTATATTCTGCGATATTATCAAACAGGAGATGGGATCGAAGGACCGGCTGATCCTGGATCTCGACGGATTCATCGCCGTGGTCCCGTTCGCGGCGCGGTTCCCGTTCGAAGTGTGGATACTGCCCAAGAAACATTCCTGCGATTTTATCTCGTTATCCATGCCGGAACGCCAGGGCCTGGCTAAAATAATGAAACAGGTTCTTTTGAAATTAAAGATCGGCTTGAACGACCCGCCGTATAATTACATTATCCATACCGCGCCGTTCAAACGCCATAAGTCCGGTTACTGGTCGACTATCAACCAGGATTATCACTGGCATGTCGAGATCACCCCGCGTTTGACCCGGGTAGCCGGGTTTGAGTGGGGCACGGGGTTTTATATCTGCCCGGTCACTCCGGAAGCAGCCGCTAAATTCCTGCGGGAAACCAATATTCAAGAGGGATAATGTCTGAACTGAGAAGAGACCCGATCGGCGGAAGATGGATAATCGTGAATAACGATGATCCGATGGATCCGTCCGGTTACGGACATCAGCCGGAAGAACGCAGCGCCAAGACATCGTCCTGTCCGTTCTGTTACGGCAACGAATCCCAGACACCTCCGGAAATAGTGGTTATCCGGGATAATAATACCGGCGCCAATACCTCGGGCTGGCAGGTCAGGGTAGTGGCGAATAAATTCCCGGCTTTGCAGATCGAGGGGGACCTTGACCGCCGCGGCCTGGGTTTATACGACCTTTCCAACGGCGTGGGCGCGCACGAGGTAGTTATTGAAACTCCGTACCATCATAAAGATCTTTGCGACTTGACTGACGCGGAGTTAACTAATATAATCCATTTATATTGCCAGCGTTCGCTGGACCTGGAACGGGATAAGAGGTTCAAATATATACTGATCTTTAAAAATTACGGCGCGTCAGCCGGGGCTTCCCTGGAACATCCGCACACCCAGGTGATCGCTCTTCCGATGATCCCCAAGAACGTTAAGGAAGAGCTTAGCGGGGCAAAGCATTATTACGATTACCGGGAAAGATGCATTTTCTGCGATATGATCCGCCAGGAGCTCGGGGATAAAGAGCGGATAGTTATGGAGAATCGGAACTATATAGCTTTCTGCCCTTTTGTTTCGCGGTTCCCGTTCGAGATATGGATCATGCCGAAAAAGCATACCAGCTTTTTCTGTCAGATACCGTATGAAGAGATGCCGGACATGGCAGCGGTCTTAAAAGGGGTGATCGCCAGGGTCAAAAAGGTTTTCGGCAATACCGCCTATAATTTCATGATCCACACCTCGCCGATAAACACCGACGGCGACAGCAATGACAGTTACCATTGGCATTTGGAGTTTATGCCAAAATTGACCCGGGTGGCCGGATTTGAATGGGGTACGGGTTTTTACATCGTTCCCACGCCTCCGGAAATGGCGGCTAAAATACTGCGGGAAGCGAAAATAGAATAACGGATTAAGATAAATCCAAAACAACAACAAAAAGACCCCTCACCGCTTTATCGCGGTTCGGGGTCAAATCCCCGACTATCTCGGTAGAGGGGAATTTGAGGAGGGTGAAAATGGCTGTAAAAGTAGGCATCAACGGTTTCGGAAGGATCGGCCGCCTGGTTTCTCGGGCTATACTGGAAAGAAAGAACAGCGGATTGGAACTGGTAGCGGTTAACGACCTTACCGACGCCAAGACCAACGCTTATCTTTTGAAGTATGATTCAGTGCACGGGCAGTTTAAGGGCGAGGTTAAGGCTACCGCGGACAACGAAATGACCGTGGACGGCAAAGTGATCAAAGTCCTGGCAAAGAAAGATCCTTCGGAGCTTCCCTGGAAAGAACTGGGAGTGGAGGTGGTTGTGGAATCCACCGGCTTATTCACCATCAAGAAGGACGGGGTGAATAAAAAAGGCAAGGAAGTAAAAGGCGCGGAGAACCATATTACCAAAGGCGGGGCTAAAAGGGTCATTATTTCGGCTCCCGCGCAGGATGAGGATATCACCATAGTCCTGGGCGTGAACGATGATAAATATGACGCGAAAAAACATTTTGTCGTTTCCAACGCGTCCTGCACCACCAACTGCCTCGGCCCTATCGCCAAGGTTTTGAACGACAAATTCGGCATTGAAAAAGGACTGATGACCACGATCCACGCTTACACCAATGACCAGAGGGTCCAGGATCAGGCTCATTCCGACCTGCGCAGATCGCGCGCGGCAGCGGTTTCAATGATCCCGACTTCCACCGGAGCGGCTAAGGCGATATCTTTGGTCATCCCGGAACTTAAAGGCAAGCTTGATGGGTTCTCGATGAGAGTCCCGGTCGCCAACGTGTCGGTAGTTGATCTTACCGCTCAATTGGCCAAGAAAGCCACTGTTGAAGAGATCAACGCGGCTTTGAAGGAAGCTTCGCAGGGAGCGATGAAAGGCATCCTGGGATACACTGAGGACGCGGTGGTTTCAGTGGATTTTAACCATTGCGCCTTGAGCTCGATCGTTGACGCCCAGAGCACCAAAGTTATGCAGGATAATTTAGTCAAAGTGCTTTCCTGGTATGACAACGAATGGGGATATTCCAACAGGGTAGTTGACCTTATCGAATTAATGGTCAAAAAAGGTTTATAAAAAGTAAGCAGTCTAAAAGGGCGGATGAAAATCCGCCCTTTTTTTTCGCTCAGTAAATAAATACTTGACAATCTGAATAACATCAGGTATAGTTAGTTAACAAATCTGTTAACTAAGTGTATTTATATGAACTATACCAAGATCAGCCGATTAACCAAGCTTTACTTCAGTTACCGGGATATTTCCAGGGCGTTTGGGATATCTTTAGGTTCTAGTCGTGTCACGGCCTCCCGTTTGGTAAAGAGCGGCGACATAATAAGGATCAAACGGGATTACTACGTGTTGAGCCAGAAATGGAATTCTTCAACCCTGGAAGATCGATTTATTTTAGCTAATCTTCTTCAGGTCCCGTCTTATATATCCCTTATGACAGCTTTAAGCTATTATGAAGTTACCACACAGGTACAGCGTGACTTTATTGAGTCGGTGGTATATTACCGGACAAAACGCGTTGAGATCAACGGCGCCAGTTTTAATTACAGCAAGATCAATAAAAAACTATATTCCGGGTTCACTAAGATCAATGGGTTCTTTATCGCCAGCCCGGAAAAAGCGTTTTTGGACGCGGTTTATCTGAAGTCTTTAAAGAAATACAATTTCGATATTACATCTGTGGATCTTGATAAATTGGATAAGACGCTGGTGAAATCGTTGGCGGGGAAATACCCGGTTTTAACCCGGAGATTGCTATCAAAATATGGATACCTTGAAAAGGCATGAAATATTTGAAATAGAAGTGCTTGAAAAACTCAAGAACAGGGATTTTTTGAGGCCGCTTGTGTTTATCGGCGGGACAATGCTTAGGCTTTGTTATGAGCTTAATCGTTATTCCACTGATCTCGATTTCTGGTTTGTCCGGGAAATAGATCAGCAGGCATATTTTGCCAACCTTAAAGATTACCTGGGCGGCGTTTATGAGATAACTGACGCTCAGTTAAAGTTCAATACTTTGCTTTTGGAGATACGCGGTAAAAATTATCCCAAACGGCTGAAGATCGAGATACGGAAAGAAATAAAGGTATGCGATACTCAGGAACGGATCGCCTTTTCAAAATACAGCACCGCGCAGGTTATATTAAGGGCGATTACTTTGGAAGAGGCGATGAAGAATAAGGTCAAAGCGGCTTTAGACCGTAAAGATATCCGGGATTTCTTTGATATGGAATTTCTTTTGCGCCAGGGTATCGCGTTATCCTGCGGGAAAGAAGAATTATCGGCTCTAAAAAGTATCTTGGCAAATTTTAAAGAGTATGAGTATAAGGTCGCTCTGGGATCATTGTTAGAACCGGATATACGTAAATACTATGTAAAAAACAGATTCGATTATATGTTAAGCAAAATTACGGGATATGTTTCAGCTTGAGTTGTGGATACCCGCGGTCAAGACCGGGTCTTGCAGCATATTGATAAAGTTATGTTTATCGCGATAGGGATAATAGGGTTAAGCGGGATAATAGCGCAGGTGGTTGTCCTGCGCGAGCTCCTGGTCAGTTTTCAGGGTAATGAATTGACTGTGGGGATCATCCTGGCTAACTGGATATTCGCCGAGGCTTTGGGCGCGTTCATTTGCGGCCGGTATATTGAAAAAGCCAGGAGCAAAGAATCGGTATTCGTTTTTTTGCAATTGCTCTTTGCTTTCAGCCTTCCGGCGGTGATCTATTTCAGCCGGGTATTCAAGACTATGCTGGGTTTGCCCCCGGGAGTGGGCCTGGGGCTTCAGGATATTTTCATTAGTTCTTTGCTCTTGAACCTGCCGATAGGCCTGGCGCACGGGGCTTTGTTCAGCGTTTGCTGTTCAATGGATAAAAGGGCCGGGGGGATCGGCAGGGTATATACCTGGGAGACCATCGGCACGATCGCTGGCGGTATAGCCCTGACCTACGCGCTTATCCCGTACTTTAATTCGTTCCAGATCGCCTATGGCATTATCCTGATCAACCTGCTTGTTTGCCTGGTATTCCTGCGCAAGGCCTGTCAGCCGCGGGTCAAGATCGCCTATTTCTTCCTTATCTCTGTTTGCCTGTTGGTGAGCGCGGGGCTGCCCGCTGACCGGCTGCAGAGTGATTCGCTGCGCAAGCAATATCAGAAGAGCAGGGTTGTGGCTTGCCGTAATTCCCTGTACGGGAATATCTGCCTGACTTCAAACGGCGGCCAGCGGGTTTTTTATTATAACGGCATCCCGGCGGTAACCATGCCTTACCCGGATACCGGATTTGCCGAAGAATACGGGAATATACCTTTGTTATTCCATCCCAGGCCCAGGGATATTTTAGTGATCAATTCCGCTGCCGGCGGCCTGCTCAGCGAGATGCTTAAACACCCGCTCGTTTCGCTGGACTACACTGAACTTGATCCGGTGTTCATCGGCATGCTTAAAGCTTATCCGTCAGCGATCACCGCCGGGGAACTGAATGATCCGCGCCTGCGGGTGATCAATGCCGACGCCAGGGCCTTCCTTAATAATACCGCTAAGCAATACGACCTGATCATCCTGGGATCATTCCGGCCGCAGGACCTGACCACTAACCGTTTTTTTACCGTTGAATTCTTCGAGCAGGCTAAAAGGCATCTTAAGCCGGAGGGGATCGTTGCTTTTACCCTGCCGGGATCTCTGGCTTATATCAGCGGTCAATTGCGCGACCTGAACTTCGCGGTGATCAACAGCCTGCGCCCGGTATATAAAGCGGTGCGGATAATCCCCGGGGATTATAACCTGATAATGGCTTCGGATTCGCCGCGGATGCTGAGTATCGGCGCCGCGGGGCTCAGCGCGCGTTTGGCTGATGATCATATCCCGGTCAAAATACTGCAAAGGCCGTATCTGGAATACCGCGTGGATAAAAGCCGGGCTGATTGGTTCGAGCAATCGACAAAAGGGGCGACCCGGAGAATGAACCGGGATTTTACGCCATTCGCCCTTTTTGAGAACCTGTTGTTCTGGAACCGCCAGTTCGCTCCGGTTTTCAGCGTGATCTTCGCGGGCCTGCGCGATCTGAACGCGGCAGTTTTCTTTGCCGCTGGCGTTTTGTTCTTCCTGCTGATCTTCGGGTATATATATATAAGGAAGAGGGACGTTAGAAAAAGCGCGGTTGCTTTCGCCATAGCCACCACCGGCTTTTACGGGATGACCGCGAGCCTTGTCCTGATATTCGCGTTCCAGATACGCTGCGGTTACCTTTACCAATTGATCGGGCTTCTGATCAGCGCGCATATGGCCGGGATCGCCTGCGGCAGTATCGTTATGACCCGCGGTCAACAGGCCGGGAAGAACGGGTACCGGCTTTTTATGTGGATCGAAGGGATGCTCATTGTTTACACGCTTTTCCTGAGTACGCTTCCGGGCATGACTGATCTGAACGCGGCGTACGCCAAAGTATTTTTCGCGGGAGCGATTTTTTTATCCGGTATATTCCCGGGGTTGGAATTTCCGCTTGCCGGCAGGTTATACGGTAAAACAGGAGAGAAGCCTGGGGAGGTCTCCGGGGAACTTTATTTCGCCGACCTGGCCGGAGGATGGCTCGCCGGGTTGTGCGCCGGCGTTGTTTTTCTGCCGTTGTTGGGCGCGGCCAACACGTTCCTCCTGGCCGCTCTGATAAAGGGAATGAGCCTGTTTTTGCTGGCGTTTAACGCTAAAAGCCGCGGATAAACTCTTTTAAAAAAAAGTAAAAAAAGATGTTGACAAAAACCGCATTATAAGGTATATTTATCTCTCTACGTCAATTCACCGAATAGCCTTTCGACGGTAAATCTATATATTTACTCTGGGCTATAGCCAATTTGGACACAAGAATTTCGAAAGACATTCTTGATGGGGAATTTTTTATCTTTTTTAATATTTAAACGCGCGATGGAGCTTGCCGGCGTGGAAAACTAAAAATAATTCTGCTGGAGTAGCTCAGTCGGCAGAGCACGTCCTTGGTAAGGACGGGGTCAAGAGTTCAATTCTCTTCTCCAGCTTGAAATATAAGCAACAGTAAATTAAGGGTAGATAAAAATGCGCGAGATAATCACATTAGAGTGCACGGTATGCAAGAACCGCAATTACAGCGATACCAAGAACAAGAAGAAGCACGCTGACAGGCTGGAAACCAGCAAGTATTGCAAGCATTGCCGCAAGCACACGGCTCATAAAGAGATCAAGTAGCAAGCAGCTTACCGCCAGACGAGGTTTTGAATAAATTTAGGGGCGTCCGTTAATTGGCAAACGACGAGACTCCAAATCCCGGCCTGGGGGTTCAAGTCCCTCCGCCCCTGTAGATAGTTGAACAGGTTAGTCAGGTAATAAGGCGGAGACCCCTGTAGATCGTTGGACAGGTAGGTCAGATAATTAGGCGGAAACCCTGGATCAGAGAAAATAAATATGTTTAAAAAAATCGTTAGTTTCTTGCGCGAAGTAAAAGCTGAACTGGGAAAGGTTTCCTGGTCCACCCGCGAAGAGCTTATCGGTTCAACCACAGTGGTCATAGCTCTCACTTCGATCATCGCGGTTTTCATCTTCGTGATCGACTCGGCGCTGGCCAAAATATTAAGCGTCGTATTTAAAGGATAAATGAAAAACTGGTACGTAGTGCACACGCAGACAGGTTTGGAAGACAGGGTCAGGACCATACTGAACGGCCAGGTCGCTGCCAGCCCTTACAAGGATTCGATAACCAAGGTGGTCATTCCCACCGAGCAGATATCGGAAGTCCGTTCCGGAAAGAAGCGCGTTTCCGAGCGTAGATTTTTCCCCGGTTATATCCTGGTCGAGATGGATATGAATGAGAACACTTATTCATTCCTGAAGAATATACCCGGCGTCACCGGCTTCCTGGGCGCCGGCAAAAAACCCATCCCGCTTTCACCCTCAGAAGTAGACAATATCCTCAAAAGAACAGAAGAGACAAAACTGAAACCCAGCCCCAAAACGATATTCGAAAAAGGCGAACAAATAAGAGTAAAAGAAGGCCCGTTCATGAATTTCAACGGGACCATTGATGATATCCATCCTGAAAAAGGCAAACTCAAGGTCAGTATCTCTATTTTCGGCCGGTCCACTCCGGTTGAACTGGAATATTGGCAGGTAGAAAAGGTGTAACTATGGCAAAAGTAGTCAAGGCACAGATAAAATTACACGTTCCCGCAGGCGCTGCGAATCCCGCTCCTCCGGTCGGCCCGGCATTAGGCCAGCACGGTGTGAACATCATGCAGTTCTGCAAGCAGTTCAACGACCAGACCAAGAACCGCGACGGCATGATCCTGCCGGTAATCATCTCGGTCTTCGAGGACAGGACGTTCTCGTTCATCATCAAGAGCCCTCCTTCATCGGTGCTTTTGAAGCGCGCGGCCAACCTGGCCAAGGCGTCGGGGATCAGCGGCAAGGAAATAATCGGAAAGGTCACTTTAAAACAGGTCGAAGAGATCGCCAAACTGAAAATGAAAGATATCAATACCACGGATATGACCAAGGCCGTAAAGATAATCCAGGGCACCGCCCGGAGCATGGGTATTGTTATCGAAGGATAATGGACTTATGAAAACGCGAAGCAAGAGGTATGAGGAATCGGTAAAAGGGCTGGACCTGGAAAAACTGTACACCTTGAAGGACGCCATCGCCCTGATCAAGAAGATGAAGAACACGAAGTTCGACGGATCGGTGGACCTGCATTTTAGCCTGAACGTCGACTCGAAGAAAGCCGAGCAGATGGTCAGGGGCACTGTGGTCCTGCCGCACGGCACCGGCAAGAAAGTAAGGGTCGCGGTATTCTGCCGCGGCGAACATGAGAAGATCGCCAAGGATTCAGGGGCTGATTATATAGGAAGCAACGAATTGATGGAAAAGGTCGCGGCGGGTTTTATGGATTTTGACTGTGTCATCGCCACGCCCGATATCATGAAGGACCTGAGCAAATTGGGAAAGGTTTTAGGGCCCCGCGGCCTGATGCCCAGCCCCAAGACCGGCACGGTTACCTTTGATATCGCCAAGGCGATCGAAGACGTGCGTAAAGGTAAGGTTGAGTTCCGCGTGGATAAACAGGGCGGAGTGCATCTTTCAGTCGGCAAATGTTCTTTTGACGAGGATAAACTGCTGGACAACGCCACTTGCGTGATAAACGCGCTCTCAGAGGCAAAGCCATCCACCATTAAAGGCAAATACATTAAAAGCCTGGGCATCTCATCATCAATGAATCCCGGATTGTTACTGGATTATTAAAGATAAGGTCTGACCTATGAAAAAACTCGGCTCAATATTCAAGGAAGCGTCTGAATCAAGGATAAAGAAGAACCTGAAAAGCGCGAACAGCTTTTTCGTGATCAAGTATTCCGGGCTTTCCGGCCCGGACCTGAACGTCCTGCGCCAGTCTTTGCGCGACGCCAATTCCGAACTGTTCGTGGTCCGCAACAACATCGCCAGGCGCGCGTTAAAGGATATCGGCAACGATGACCTGCTCAAGCTTATCGACGGCCCTTCGGCAATGGTTTTCCCGAAAGACGAACCGGTAGCCGCGTCCAAGGCTCTTTATAATTTCGCAAAAGACCACGAGAACCTGAAACTCGAAGGCGGCCTGCTTTTTACCAAGGTCCTGGGTAAAAAGGATATCGAGGTATTGGCAAAACTGCCCGGAAGACAGGAGCTTTTGACCCAGGTCGTCTGCACGATGAAATCCCCGATCAACGGGCTGGTATTCGCGTTAAAAGGTAATTTGCGGAAAATGGTATACTGCTTGGAGCAGATTAAGAATAAAAAACAATAACAAGAAGATCTCTCGCCTGCCGTTGGCAGGCTCGAGATCAAATTTTCCGGCACATAATGCGTGCGGAAAAATTTGAGGAGGAGAAAAGAAATGGCTAGCGAGAAATTGGATGAAATGATTAAATCGATCGAAACGATGACTGTTCTGGAACTTTCCGATCTGGTCAAGGCCCTTGAGGAAAAGTTCGGTGTCAGCGCGAATATGCCTATGATGGCTGCTCCCGCAGCCGGTGCCGCAGCCGGTGCTGCCGCTCCCGCCGAGGAGAAAACAGCTTTTACCGTAGTCCTGGCCGCAGCAGGCGCCAATAAGATCGCGGTGATCAAGGAAGTCCGCACCATGACCAGCCTGGGTTTGAAAGAAGCCAAGGACCTGGTCGACGGAGCTCCGAAACCGATCAAAGACGGCGTGACCAAAGAAGAAGCCGAAGAGATGAAGAAAAAGTTGGAAGCTGCCGGCGCGACAGTAGAACTGAAATAAACGCTTCAGGCTTTCGGGTTTATCCGATAGTCCGCGGGTTGACACTGGTATGACCCGGCGTTGTTAGAAGGTTTCCGGCGCGAACGCGCAGGTAAAAAAGCGATAAATAATAATGAGCAAACGGAAGAATTTCGCCAAATTTAAGGATGTTTACGATCTGCCTAATCTACTGGATATTCAGCTGGTTTCCTACAAGGAATTCCTGCAAATAGACGCCCAGCCGAACGAACGCAAAAATATCGGCTTGCAGGAAGTCCTGGCTGACACATTCCCGATCGAGAGCGCGGATCGCACGGTAAGGCTGGAATTTGTCAGCTATACTCTGGGCAAGCCCAAGTATGATATAGCCGAATCCAAAAAACGCTCGCTGAGTTACGCATCTCCTTTAAAAGTAAAGTTCCGCCTTATTACCGCGCAGGATACCAAAGAACAGGACGCGTATTTCGGCGAAATACCGCTGATGACCGATACCGGCAGTTTCATCATTAACGGCGATGAACGGGTGGTAGTCAGCCAGCTGCATCGTTCCCCGGGTGTTTCTTTCGAGGAAGAGGACCATCCTACCGGAAAGAAGATCTTTTACGGCAGGATCATACCTTACCGCGGGGCGTGGCTGGAATTCAAATACGACCTTTCCGAGACTATTATCGCCTATGTGGACCGCAGGAAGAGTTTTCCGGCAACGCAGTTATTAAGGATACTGGGATTTTCCACGGACGCCGAGATCACCGCGGTTTTCGCCAAGGATTACCCGGAGATCCGCAATACCTTCAAAAAAGATATTACCCATAACAAAGAAGAGGCTTATATCGATTTTTACCGCAAGATGCGGCCCACCGAACCGGTGACCCGCGAGTCGGCGGAAAATCTCTTCTATAAATTATTCTTTGACCCGGTACGCTACGACCTGGAAAGGTCCGGCCGGTTCATCCTGAACCGCAAGCTGGGAATGGACGTGGATATCGAAAAGCGCGTCCTGGACTCGGCCACCGTGATCAAAGTCATCGAGTACCTGATTAAGCTGCAGGAAGGCGTCGGAAAGATCGACGATATCGACCATCTCGGCAACCGCCGGATCAAGACCGTCGGCGAACTGGTGCAGAACCAGGTGCGCATCGGCATGAGCCGCGTGGAACGTTCGATCCGCGAGCGTTTGAGCGTGATGGGCGATGTGGCGAACCTGAATATCCATTCGCTGATCAATTCCAAGCTTTTCTTCACCCAGATCCACGATTTCTTCGCCCGCAGCCAGTTGTCCCAGTTCATGGACATGGTCAATCCGCTGGCGGAGATGACCCATAAAAGAAGGCTTTCAGCCGTCGGGCCCGGCGGCCTTTCCCGCGAACGCGCCGGTTTCGAGGTCCGCGATATCCATCCTTCGCATTACGGAAGGATCTGCCCTATTGAAACCCCTGAAGGCCCGAATATCGGTTTGATCGCCTCATTGAGCACTTACGCCCGGGTCAATACCCTGGGTTTCATTGAGACGCCGTACCGCAAGGTAGATGACGGAAAAGTCACCAAAAGGATCGATTACCTTACCGCGGATATCGATGAGGAAAAGATGATAGCCCAGGCTAACGTCCCCATCGACGCCAGCGGTAATTTCTTAGAGCGCGAGATATCCTGCCGCCACAAGGACGATTTCCCGAAACCCGGGGCCAAGCAGGTTGAATATATGGACGTTTCCCCGAGGCAGCTGGTTTCAGTGGCCGCCTCGTTGATACCCTTCCTTGAGCATGACGACGCGAACCGCGCGTTGATGGGTTCGAACATGCAGAGGCAGGCTGTTCCTTTGATGATCACCGAAGCGCCTGTCGTGGCCACCGGTATGGAAGGCAAAGTCGCTTATGACAGCGGCGCGGTCGTGGTAGCTACTGAATCCGGCAAGGTCAACGCCGTGGACAGCGCGTCGATCACCGTAGGCAAAAAGACCTATCCTTTGCATAAATTCCTGCGCACCAACGCGGATACCTGCCTTAATCAGCGGCCGATCGTGAAGCTCGGCGAGCATATCGAAAAAGGCCAGGTTATCGCCGACGGGGTAAGCACGCAGCAGGGAGAGCTCGCGCTGGGTAAGAATATCCTGGTCGCGTTCATGCCCTGGAGAGGTTATAACTTCGAAGACGCGATCCTGATCAGCGAAAGGCTGGTTAAAAAGGACACATTCACTTCCATACATATCAAGGAATTCGAGATCGAGGCGATCGAGACCCGTTTAGGCAATGAAGAGATCACCCGCGATATCCCCAATGTCAGCGAAGACGCGTTGTTGAATCTCGACGCTGACGGGATCGTGCGGATCGGAGCCGAAGTCAACCCGGGCGATATCATGGTCGGCAAAGTCACGCCTAAGACTGAATCCGAGCTTTCGCCGGAAGAGCGGCTGTTAAGGGCCATCTTCGGGGAAAAGGCTTCGGATGTGCGCGATACCTCTTTAAGAGTGCCTCCGGGAGTCGAAGGTTTTGTGGTGGATGTTCATGTTTTCCAGAGAAAAGAGCGCGGCCGCAAGTCCAAAGACGATAAGGCCAAAGAGTTCGCCAAGGTCAAGGAGTTAAAAGCTTATTATAAGCAGGAGATCGAGTTCGCCCAGAATGAAAAGGCTACCCGCCTGGCGCATTTCCTGAAGGTAGATAAATCGAAATTAGAGAAGGTCAATTTTGACGATAACGAAGAGGCCAAGATCCTGGCGGCTTCATTCGACGAGCAGATACAGGAGTTGCTGGTCGAAGAGCAGCAGGAGATGGATAAGGTAAAGCGCGGCGATGAGCTTCCTCCCGGCGTGTTAAAGCGGGTAGTGGTTTATATCGCCACCAAGCGCAAGCTCTCGGTCGGGGACAAGTTATCCGGGCGCCACGGCAACAAAGGCGTGGTTTCCCGCATTATACCCGAAGAGGACCTGCCTTACCTGCCTGACGGCACCCCGGTGGAGATAGTTTTGAACCCCTTGGGCGTTCCTTCGCGTATGAACATCGGACAGATACTGGAGACGCATCTCGGCTGGGCCGCACGGGCGCTGGGTCTGAATATCATGACCCCGGTTTTTGACGGAGCTACCCAGGATGAGATCAAAGAGATGCTTAAGAGCGCGAAGCTGCCTACCAGCGGAAAGATAAAATTATACGACGGCCAGACCGGCGAGCCGTTCGACCAGGAGATCACCGTAGGCTACATCTATATGATGAAGCTGATCCACTTGGCGGACGAAAAGATCCACGCGCGTTCCATCGGCCCGTATTCGCTGGTAACCCAGCAGCCGTTGGGCGGCAAGGCCCAGTTCGGCGGCCAGAGATTGGGAGAAATGGAAGTTTGGGCGCTTGAGGCTTACGGCGCAGCTTTCACATTGCAGGAAATGCTTACCGTAAAGAGCGACGATGTCGCCGGAAGGACCCGGATCTATGAAGCTATAGTAAAGGGCGAACAGCGGCTGACCCACGGGACCCCAGAATCATTTAACGTGTTGGTTAAAGAACTTCAAGGATTGTGTTTGGATATCCGGATGGAGAAGGGGAAATAATGATAGAAAATATTTTATTCGATAATGTTTCCATAAAGCTCGCCGCGCCCCAGGTCATCAAGTCCTGGTCAAAAGGCGAGGTCAGAAGGGCAGAGACCATCAATTACCGGACATTGAAACCGGAAAAAGACGGATTGTTCTGCGAGAGGATATTCGGGCCGGTCCGCGATTGGGAATGCAACTGCGGTAAATACAAAGGCATAAAATACAAGGGCATCACCTGCGACCGCTGCGGGGTAACTGTTGACCGTTCTTCGGTCCGCCGCGAGAGGATGGGGCATATTGAGCTGGCCGCCCCGGTGACCCATATATGGTTCTTCAAGGTAGTCCCCAGCAAGATCGCCGCGCTTTTGGATATGTCTTTGCGCGACCTGGAAAAGGTCATCTATTACGAGGAATACATCGTACTTGACCCGGGCGCCACAGCTTTAAAGAAGAACGAACTGCTGAATGAGGAAAAATATCAGGAAGCGGTCAGTAAATACGGAAGCAAATTCAAGGCTAAGATCGGCGGCGAGGCTGTGCAGGATATCCTGAAAGAGCTGGACCTGGACGCCTATTGCCGGAAACTGCGCAAGGAACTGGAAAAATCAAAAGAGGTCCTTGGCAACCGCAAGACTTTAAAGACCCTCAAGATCGTCGAGGATTTCCGCAAATCCGGCAACAAACCGGAGTGGATGGTTTTGGAAGTCCTGCCGGTCATACCCCCGGACCTGCGTCCGTTAGTCCCGCTGGACGGAGGAAGATTCGCCACATCGGACCTTAACGACCTGTACCGCAGGGTGATCAACCGGAACAACCGTTTAAAGAAACTTATTGAATTGAACGCCCCTGAGATCATCATCCGCAACGAGAAAAGGATGCTCCAGGAGGCTGTGGACGCGCTTTTTGACAACGGCAGGCATGGAAAGGCTGTTGTCGGGGCGAATAACCGGCCGTTAAAATCCCTGTCCGATATGCTTAAAGGCAAGCAGGGCCGTTTCCGCCAGAATCTTCTGGGAAAGCGCGTGGATTATTCCGGACGTTCGGTCATCGTGGTCGGCCCTGAGCTGCGTTTGCACGAATGCGGCCTGCCTAAACAGATGGCCCTGGAGTTGTTCGAACCGTTCATTATCAAGAAATTAAAGGAAAAAGGGTTTGTGCACACGATCAAAGGCGCGCGCCGTATGGTCGGCCACGGCAAGATCGAGGTATGGGATATCCTGGACGAAGTCATCAAGGACCACCCGGTGCTTTTGAACCGCGCCCCGACCCTGCACCGTTTGAGCATCCAGGCGTTCCAGCCGGTGCTTATCGAAGGCAAAGCGATCAAGATCCATCCTTTGGTCTGCTCGGGGTTCAACGCTGACTTCGACGGCGACCAGATGGCTGTGCATGTGCCGCTTTCGCTTGAGGCCCAGATCGAGGCAAGGGTCCTGATGCTTTCCATAAATAACATTTTCTCGCCGGCGCACGGAAGGCCTGTGCTTACCTCCACCCAGGACATCGTCCTCGGGTTGTCGTACTTAAGCAAGGAGAAACGCGGGGTCAAAGGCGAGAATGAGGTATTTTCAAACGCCAACGAGGCGATCATCGCCTATGACGATAAGGAAGTCGACCTGCACGCCAAGGTTAAGGTGCGCATTAACGGTTTCTGGGACCTGGACGAAAAGAAATACATCCCGGATACCCAGATAATCACTACCACCATGGGCCGGATCATTTTCAACCAGGAGCTCCCCGAAGGTTTCGGTTACGTAAACCGCGACTTGAATAAAGGGAACATCGGGATCATCGTCGGCGAATGCTTCAAGAGATTCGGGCATACCCGGACCATACAATTGCTGGACGATTTCAAACGGCTGGGTTTCCGCATGGCTACTCTGGGCGGTATCTCCATAGGTATCGACGATCTGGTTATCCCGAAAGCCAAGCCTGAAGTGTTAAAAGAAGCGCGCGATGAGGTTGCCAGGATCGAAGACCAGTACCAGAAAGGCGCGATCACCGAAAAAGAACGCTATAACAAAGTTATCGACGTGTGGACTCACGCGACCGACAAGGTCTCCGACCTGTTGTTCAAAGAGATGCCGCCGTTCAATCCTATATTCCTGATGGCTGATTCCGGCGCCCGCGGTTCAAAACTGCAGGTAAGACAGCTTTCCGGGATGCGCGGCCTTATGGCCAAGCCTTCAGGCGAGATCATCGAGAACCCGATCACCGCTAACTTCAAAGAAGGCCTTACCGTTTTGGAATATTTCATTTCAGCTCACGGCGCCCGTAAGGGGCTGGCCGACACCGCTCTTAAGACCGCCGACGCGGGTTATCTTACCCGCCGTCTGGTGGATGTCGCCCAGGATATTATTGTCAGCGAAAATGACTGCGGCACGCTTAACGGCATCACGGTCGAGGCGATCACCGAAGGCAACGAGGTCGTGGTAAGCCTTGGCGAGAGGATCATGGGCCGGGTCGCTCTGGATAATATCGTGGATATTATCACCGATAAGGTTATTGTCGAGCAGGGCGAGGAGATCACCGAGGAAAAAGCCGAGCAGATCGAAAAGCTCGGTATCGAAAAGATACGTATCCGCTCTGTTTTGACCTGCGAATCCGAACGCGGCGTTTGCGTCAAGTGTTACGGCCGCAATTTAGGTTCCGGAAGGCTGGTAGAGGCGGGTGAAGCGGTCGGCGTAATAGCCGCGCAGAGTATCGGCGAACCGGGCACGCAGCTTACCCTGAGGACGTTCCATATCGGAGGTACAGCGTCGCGTACCATCGAACAATCGTTCATTAAAGCCAAGAACGCCGGGGTTATCAAATATCATAATTTAAGGGTAGTGCCCAAGAAGAAGGAATTTGTTGTCCTGAACCGCAACGGTTCGTTGAGCATCAACGACCAGGACGGAAGAGAGCTGGAAAGATACATTATCCCGCAGGGCGCGTTCATCGCTTTCAAGGATAATGACCAGGTCGCTGAGAACGTTTCGTTCGTCCGATGGGATCCTTATACTGCTCCGGTTTTGACCGAAGTCGGCGGTATCGTCAAATACGAGGATCTGAAGGACGGGGTAACGGTCTTGCAGGAACTGAACCCTGTAACTAAGTCCACCGAACAGGTGGTTGTAGAGCATAAGCAGGAATTCCAGCCGCAGATCGTCATTCTCGACGGTAAAAAAGAGATCATGGGCATATATCCCATACCGGTCGGCGCGCATATCCTGGTTAAAGACGGCCAGACACTTGAGGCCGGCGATCTGCTGGCTAAGATACCCCGGTTGTCGGTTAAGACCAGGGACATTACCGGAGGTCTTCCCAGGGTCGCCGAGCTGTTCGAGACCAGGCGCCCCAAGGATCCGGCTACCATCAGCGAGATCGACGGGTTCGTGGAATTCGGCCAGACCAAAAAAGGCCAGAGGGTCATTATCGTCAAATCGCCTACAGGCATGGCTAAGGAATACGTCATACCGCACGGCAAGCATCCCAACGTGTATAAAGGGGATAAAGTCATAGCCGGGCAGCAGTTGACCGACGGACCAGTGGTCCTCCAGGACATCCTGCGCGTATGCGGGGACAAGGTCCTCCAGGAATACCTGGTGAATGAAGTCCAGGAAGTCTACCGCCTGCAGGGTGTGCATATCAATGATAAACATATCGAAGTGATCATCCGCCAGATGCTTAAGAAAGTAAAGATCGAGGACCCGGGCGACACCGAGTTCCTTCCGATGCAGCAGGTGGATAAGATCGCTTTCCAGAAGGAAAACGCCAGGGTCGCCAAAAAAGGCGGGAAGCCCGCCCAGGCTACCCCGTTATTGCTGGGTATCACAAAAGCATCACTGACTACGGACAGTTTTATGTCCGCAGCGAGTTTCCAGGAGACGACCCGCATCCTTACCGATGCCGCGGCTGCCGGGAAACACGATGAATTATTCGGTTTGAAAGAGAATGTTATCGTCGGGCATTTGATCCCGGCGGGAACCGGTTATAAATCGCATCACGCGGTCGAGGTATTCTCCCTGGCCGGCGGAAAAGAAGAACCCGCGCAACCTAATAAAAAGGAATAAGGATATGCCAACAATCACACAGCTTATACGTTTAGGCAGGAATCTAAAAGCAAAAGGCAACAAATCGCCGGCATTAAAGGCCTGTCCCCAGAGACGGGGCGTATGCCTCCAGGTGAAGACCATGACCCCGAAAAAGCCCAACTCGGCTTTGCGCAAGATCGCCAGGGTCAGGCTGACCACCGGTATCGAAGTCACTGCCTATATCCCGGGAGAGGGGCATAATCTGCAGGAGCACTCGATAGTCCTGGTCAGAGGCGGCCGCGTCAAGGACCTTCCCGGTGTACGATATCATATTGTGAGGGGCACACTGGATTCCGCGGGCGTGAACACGCGCCATAAATCGCGCTCCAAATACGGTGCCAAAACGCCAAAAGAAGCTGCGGCGAAATAATCAACCGATCCTGCCGGCAATAAAATCCGGCGGGGCCGCTGACAAGGATGTTAACGCGTGTCAGCGTAAAAATAGAATGAGAAAATGAGAAGAAGACACGTTTTTAAGAAAGACCTGCAGGCTGATCCGAAATTCAATTCCAAGGTCGTGGGCAAGTTCATCAACATGGTCATGGGCGATGGGAAGAAAGCCCTTGCCGAGGTGATCGTGTATTCGGCTTTTGAAAAGGTCAAGACCGCGTTGAACGAGCCGGACGCGTTGAAGATCTTTCACAAGGCGATCGATAATGTCCGTCCCCGCCTTGAGGTTAAACCGCGCAGGGTCGGCGGCGCTACTTACCAGGTCCCGATCGAGGTCAAACAGGAACGCGGATCGTCCATAGCCTTGCGCTGGATCCGGGATTTCGCCAGGCACAGAAAAGGCAAGTCCATGGTCGATAAGCTGTCGGATGAGATAATTTCAGCGTACAAGGGCGAAGGCGCGGCGATCAAGAAACGCGACGACACCCATAAAATGGCGGATTCCAACAAGGCCTACGCGCACTTCAGGTGGTAAGCCGGAGGGCTTACACCAGGCTGACCTATTAGCCTGGGTGTAGAGCACATGTGAAGCATGTGTAGACAGCAAATCATCGCCACGGGTGCAGTTAACGAATAAAAAAGAACAAAAAAATAAGGGTTAAAATTTAATACATGAGAAAAGTACATCTGGAGAAGATCAGGAATATAGGGATCATCGCTCACATCGACGCCGGTAAGACCACGACATCGGAGCGCATCCTTTTTTATACCGGTAAAAATTACAAGATCGGCGAAGTGCATGACGGCGCAGCGACAATGGACTGGATGGTCCAGGAACAGGAAAGAGGGATCACTATTACCTCCGCCGCCACCACCTGCCACTGGAAAGATATTACCATTAACCTGATCGATACCCCCGGTCATGTGGATTTTACCGTGGAGGTGGAAAGGTCGCTCAAGGTATTGGACGGCGCGGTAGTGGTTTTTTGCGCGGTAGGCGGGGTTCAACCGCAGTCGGAGACCGTGTGGCGCCAGGCTGACCGTTATAATGTCCCCAGGCTGGCTTTTGTGAACAAGATGGACCGGACAGCGGCGAATTTTCCCGAGGTCATCAAGCAGATGCGCGAGCGCCTGGGAGCTAACGCGGCGGCGGTGCAGCTTCCGGTCGGGGAAGAAGAGAATTTTCACGGTGTGATCGACCTGGTCAATTGCAAGATGTCTTTATATAAGAATGAGGATATGGGCAAAGAAGTGGAACTGGTTGATGTCCCGCCGGAAAAGGCTGAAGAAGTAAAGCGTTATCGCAATGAATTGCTTGAGCGGCTGGCTGAGGCGGATGATACGATCATGGAAAAATATCTGGCTAACGAGGTTCCCACGGCCGCGGATATTAAAGCGGGTATACGCCGGGCTACGATAGCCAATAAATTTACCCCGGTTTTCTGCGGGTCGTCTTTCAAGAATAAAGGGGTCCAACTCCTGCTCGACGGCGTAATGGAGTATCTGCCGTCTCCGGTTGATGTGCCGTCGATCAAAGGGACTAACCCGGAAACCGGCAGTTTCGAGGAGATCAAGGTTTCGGATAAAGCCCCTTTCTGCGCGCTTTGTTTTAAAGTGGCGACAGACCCGTTCGTGGGCAAGATCTATTACATCCGGGTTTATTCCGGATCGATAACCAGCGGTAAATACATTTATAACGCCTCCAAACGGCTGCGCGAGCGTTTGACCAAGCTGGTCAGGATGCACGCCAACCATCAGGAGATCATCGAGAGCGCTTTTACCGGCGACATTGTCGCCGCGGTAGGGCTTAAGGACACCAAAACCGGGGATACTCTTTGCGATGAAGGTATACCCATACTGATCGAAGCGATGAAATTCCCGGAGCCGGTTATCCAGCAGGCGATCGAGCCGAAAGCCAAGAACGAGCAGGAGCGGCTGGGCCTGGCCTTGCACAAGATGCTTGATGAAGACCCTACGTTCCGGGTTACCTATAATAACGAGACCGGTCAGGTCATTATTTCCGGTATGGGCCAGCTGCATCTGGATGTTATCGTCGACCGTATTTTCAGGGAATTCAATGTGGCGGTGCAGGTGGGATTCCCGGAAGTCGCTTACCGCGAGACCATCCGCAAAAAGGTCAATGTTTCCGGTAAATTCATCCAGCAGTCAGGCGGCCGCGGACAATACGGCCATGTTGTTATCGAGGTTGAACCTTTGGAACCGCCGGAAAAGGGCGTTATTTTCGAGAATAAAATAAAGGGCGGGGCTATACCGCAGGAGTTCATCCCGTCGGTAAAGCAGGGTATTTTTGAGGCGGCAAAATCCGGCGTGCTGGCCAGGTATCCGGTCACGGATATACGGGTCACCCTGGTCGACGGATCGTTCCACGACGTGGATTCATCCGAAATGGCTTTTAAGATGGCTGCCGGGATCGCTCTTTCCGACGCTCTGCGGAAAGCGCATTCGGTCCTTCTGGAACCGATCATGGATATGGAGATCACCGTTCCCGAGGAATACATGGGCGCGGTAATCGGCGACCTGAGCTCAAGGCGGGCCAAGATCGGCTCGATCAATTCCCGGGCCAATGTCCGGGCGATCCGCACGGATATACCGCTGTCGGAGATATTTAATTACGCAACAGTTGTGCGTTCCATAACGCAGGGACGCGGATCCTATACTATGGAGCCCTCATATTACGCTGAGGTGCCTTCACATATCTCGGAGAAGATTATCGCGGGTTTCGCATCGGCAGGGACAAAACGAACTTAATAACCAACAGGAGGTGTTGTAATGGCTAAGGAAAAATTTGTAAGATCAAAACCGCACGTGAACATCGGGACCATCGGGCACATCGACCATGGCAAGACCACTTTGACCGCCGCTATCACCAGCGTGCAGGCAAAACTTGGAAAAGCGACTGTCCGCGATTACGCGGATATCGCCAAAGGCGGTACCGTAAGAGACGATTCCAAGATCGTTACCATATCGGTAGCGCACGTCGAATATGAGACCGATAACCGCCACTACGCGCACATCGACTGCCCGGGCCATGCCGATTACATAAAGAACATGATCACCGGCGCGGCGCAGATGGACGGCGCTATCCTGGTTGTTTCAGCTGCCGACGGCCCTATGCCTCAGACCAGAGAGCATATACTTCTGGCCCGTCAGGTAAACGTTCCCTCAATGGTTGTTTTTCTGAACAAATGCGACCTGGTCACCGACGCTGAACTGCTCGACCTGGTCGAGATGGAAGTCAGGGACCTGTTGACCAAATACGGATATCCCGGGGACAAGACCCCGATAGTCCGCGGAAGCGCCTCCAAGGCCCTGTTGGCTGCGGACGCGGCCAGCCCGGACGCGAAATGCATCATCGATCTGATGAAGGCCTGCGACGAATTCATCCCGCAGCCGGTCAGAGACATGGATAAGCCGTTACTCATGGCTGTCGAGGACGTATTCACCATCGAAGGCCGCGGCACCGTAGGCACCGGCAGGATCGAACGCGGTAAGGTCAAGATCAACGAAGAAGTCGAAATAATCGGTTTACGGCCGGAAGTCAGGAAATCGGTTGTTACCGGTATTGAAATGTTCCGCAAGATGCTTGATGAAGGACAGGCCGGGGATAACGTGGGCCTGTTGTTGAGAGGCGTGGATAAGGACGCGATCGAAAGAGGCATGGTCATCGCCGCCCCGAAATCCATCACTCCTCATACCAAGTTCAAGGCCCAGGTTTACATCCTGAACAAGGAAGAAGGCGGACGGCACACGCCTTTCTTTAAGGGTTACAGGCCGCAGTTCTATTTCAGGACCACCGATGTTACCGGCGCTGTCCAGCTTCCCGAGGGAGCCGAGATGGTCATGCCCGGGGATAACGTCAGCCTGGTAGTAGAACTGATTACGCCTATAGCCATGGAAAAAGAGTCGCGTTTCGCTATCCGCGAAGGCGGCCATACGGTAGGCGCGGGTGTCGTTACTGAAATCATCGCTTAAACCGCTTAAGAAAGAAAAAATGCAAAAAATCAGAATAAAACTCAGAGCATATGACCACCGATTGTTAGACCAGGCAGCCGAGGAGATAGTCGAGGCCGCCAAGCGCACGGGCGCCAAAATATCCGGGCCATTGCCGCTTCCCACTAAACGGGAGGTCTACACGGTGCTGCGTTCGCCGGTTATCGACAAGAAGTCCCGCGAGCAATTCGACCTGTCCACTCATAAAAGGATGATTGAAATACTCGAGCCGACCTCTAAAACGATAGACGGGTTGCGCAAGCTGAATCTACCGGCTGGCGTAGATGTGGAAATAAAATAGGACGTTGATCCTGAAAGTTGTTTTTCTGGGCGGCCGGCGTTAACAGCCGGCGCCGGGGAACGACTTTCGGCTTAGACGATTAAAACAAATGATAGGAATACTTGGTAAGAAGATCGGAATGACGCAGGTGTTCACCGAGGACGGAAGCGAAGTCATGGTGAGCGTGATCGAGGCCGGGCCCTGCCCGATACTCGGTGTCAAAGAGAAGAATGTCCAGATGGCGTTCGACCTGCTGGAGAAAGAATCCCGCGGGAAGAAACCGGTGCTGGGTATTTTTAAAAAATTGAACATACCCGCGCGCAAGCTCATCGGCGAGATCACTAAAGAGCCGGGCGTCGAATACAAAGTCGGCGAGGATCTTAAGGTGGATATGTTCAAGGCCGGAGACTTCGTGGATGTTACCGGGATCTCCAAAGGCAAAGGGTTCCAGGGCGGTATGAAGCGCTGGCACTGGGCCGGAGGCCCGGGATCGCACGGCCACACTACTCATCGCCGGGTCGGCTCGATAGGTTCGAGCACTACTCCGGGCCGTGTTTTCAGAGGGCATCATATGCCCGGGCATATGGGCAACAAGAGGGTCACTGTCCAGAGCCTGAAGGTCATTAAGGTCGACGTCGAGAACAATTTGCTGGTGGTAAAAGGGGCGATCCCCGGCTATGCCAGCAACTATTTAATAATCAAGAAAGCGAAGAAAAAATAAAGAAGAGAAATGTTTACGATACCATTGAAGAATAGCGACGGGAAAGAATTAGAAACAATAAAGCTTGACGAAAATGTTTTTAGTGATAAAATATTAGCTTCCTCCATTTACGTCGTGATCAATAGTTTCATGGCGAATCAGAGGCAGGGGCTGGCTGCGACGAAGACCAGAGGCGAGGTCTCCGGCGGCGGCAAGAAACCCTGGAAACAAAAAGGGACCGGCCGCGCCCGCGTAGGTTCAAGCCGCAACCCCTTGTGGAGACACGGCGGCGTGGTCTTCGGGCCGCATCCCCGGGATTTCGGTTATGACGTCCCCAAAAAATTGAAAAGCCAGGCGGTAAAATTCGCTCTTTCGCAGAAAGCCAAGAACAACGACCTTATCGTCGTAGACAAGCTGGCGGTGGAAAAGCCGAAGACAAAGGACGCGGTAAAGGTCCTGGCCAACCTTAAGATCGACGCGAAATGCAAGAGCTGCCTGCTGCTTTTGGATGTGTACGATGAGAAGCTGGTAAGGGCGTTCAAGAATATCGGTTTTCTGACGATCGACCTGGCGACGAACGTGAATACCTACGAACTTTTATCCGCCAAGAAGGTGATCGTCACCCTGGACGGGCTTAAGTTAATAGAGAAGCGCTTGACGAAAAACTAAACGGACAAAAAAATGAAATCGCATTACGACATAATCAAGGCACTGATCAGGACTGAAAAATCGACCATAGCTGAACCGCTGGGCAAATATCTCTTTCTGGTCGACAAGACCAGCAATAAGATCGAGATCAAAAAGGCCGTGGAGTTCATCTATAAGGTCAAGGTCAACACCGTGAACACGATGATCTCGCGCGGAAAAATGCGCCGGGTCAGGTACCAGGTAGGCAAATCGCCGGATTCAAAAAAGGCGGTCGTAACCTTAAAAGAAGGCCAGAAGATCGAAGTAAGCTGATCTCGAACGGATAACAGGAAAAGGACAAAATGGGAATAATAAAATTTAAACCGACAACACCGTCAAGACGCTGGATGGTCGGTCATGATTTCAAAGAGATCACTAAGGATGAACCGGAGAAGGCGCTGATCCGTCCTATCAAAAGGACCGGCGGAAGGAACTCTTACGGAAGGATAACTATCCGTCACCGCGGCGGCGGGCATAAACGGATGTACCGGATCATAGATTTCAAACGCAACCTTTACGGCGTGACCGGCAAGGTCATCGCTATCGAATACGATCCGAACCGCACCTGCCGTATCGCCCTGGTCGATTATCCGGATAATGATAAACGCTATATGCTGGCTCCGGTCGGGCTTAAGGTCGGCGATCAGGTGGTTTCATCGAAAGAGAAGAACGTGGATATCAATCCCGGTAATTGCATGATCCTGCGCCATATACCCCAGGGAACGATGATCCATAATCTGGAATTGACCCGCGGAAAAGGCGGCCAGCTGGTCCGTTGCGCCGGCACATGCGCGCAGATCATGGCTAAAGAAGAGCCTTACGCGCATATTAAATTACCTTCCGGGGAAGTCCGGCTTATTAATCTGGATTGCCAGGCTACCATCGGACAGTTGAGCAATGTCGAACATGACGCTATCATACTGGGTAAAGCCGGTAAATCGCGCTGGCTGGGAAGAAGGCCTCAATCCAGAGGTTCGGCGATGAACCCTGTTGATCACGGCCATGGCGGCGGCGAAGGCAAAGCCGGCCAGGGTAATCCGCATCCGGTAACTCCGTGGGGTAAACCTACCAAAGGTTACAGGACCCGGAACAGGACTAAATACTCCAAAAAGTTTATCGTGAAACGCCGCAGACCGTAGATAAACCAATAAGCATAAGAAAGAGGAAGAGATGCCGCGTTCAGTAAAAAAAGGCCCGTTCGTAGACGCAAAATTATTGGAAAAAGTGGAAGATGCCCGCCGTTCCGGAACAAGGCTGGCGATCAAAACATGGTCGAGAAGATCGACCGTTGTCCCGGATTTTGTGGGTTTGACCTTTTCCGTATATGACGGGAAAAAACATGTTCCGGTTTTTGTGAGCGAGAACATGGTCGGCCATAAACTCGGCGAATTCGCCCCCAGCCGGATATTCAGGAAGCACGGCGGTGTCAAGGCTAAGAAAGCCGCAGAGAAAACCTAATTAAGGACATAAAATGATAGTTAAAGCAGAGAATAAGCACATAAGGGTAGCGCCGCCGAAGATGCGGCAGGTGATCGATCTGATCAGAGGCAAGGATGCAGTAGAAGCCGAGGCGATTTTGCTGAACGTGAACAAGAGGCCCAAGGAGACTTTGATAAAGATCCTGCGGTCGGCGATCGCGAACGCCAAGGTCAAGGGGTTTACCCCGGAGCAGTTATACGTATCCAAGATCGTCTGTAATGTCGGCCCGGTATGGAAAAGGTTCAAGGCAGCGGCCTTCGGCAGGGCGACATCGATAAAACGAAGAACCGCGCACATCAAGATAGAGTTGGACTTAAAGAATAAATAAGATCCAATAAAACGCTAAGAGGAGCTATGGGACATAAAGTACATCCGTTCGTGCAGAGAATAGGTTTGATCCGGACATGGCAGAGCCGCTGGTTCGCTAATCCGCGCGATTACGCTCGTTTTGTCGCCGAGGATCAGAAGATCCGCAAACACATTTTCAATAAGTTCAAGCTGGCGCTGGTGGCCCGCGTGATCATCGAAAGGCTTACGGAAAAGGTAAAGATCCGGATACATTCCGCCAGGCCCGGGATCATCATCGGCAGGCACGGTTCGGACATAGAAAAACTGCGCGAAGACCTTTTTGCCATAGTCAAGAAAGAAACATCCATAGATATCGAAGAGATAAAGAACCCCGGAACGGACGCCCAGTTGATCGCTCAGAATATTTCCCTTCAGATCGAAAAACGCGTGGGTTTCCGCCGCACCGTGAAAAGGGCGATCGAGCAGGCGATGATGCAGGGCGCCAAAGGGATCAAGATCACTGTGGCCGGAAGGCTTGACGGCGCGGAGATGTGCCGGAAAGAAACATACAAGCAGGGAAAGGTGCCGCTGCAGACATTAAGGGCGGACATCGAATACGGACAGGTGGAGTGCCTTACTACCTATGGTTTGATCGGTATCAAAGTGTGGGTTTATCACGGCGATATCCTGGTAAAGAAGAACATTGTCGGGGCTAAAACGGCGGTTGAGCAGGCAGGGGAAGGTAAACCAAAAGCGTCTTAATTTCAAGTCAGCAAAGCGAGATAAAAAATGGCAATGATGCCCAAAAGAGTCAAATACCGTAAATTGATCAAAGGCCAGCGCCGCGGCGTGGCTACCCGGGGTTCGAACCTGGTATTCGGCGAGTTCGGTTTGAAGTCGCTGGAGAACGCCTGGTTGAAAAACAACCAGATCGAGGCTGCCCGCGTGGTCCTGGCCCGCCAGCTGCATAAAGGCGGCAAGCTGTGGATCCGCGTTTTCACGGATAAAGCTATTACCAAGAAACCGGCTGAAGTCCGTATGGGTAAGGGTAAAGGGGATATCGATCACTGGGTTTGCGTGATCAAGCGCGGAAAGATCATATTCGAACTTGGAGGCGTACCGGAAGAGTATGCCCGTTTGTGTTTCAGGCTGGTGGCTTTCAAACTTCCGTTCAAAACAAAATTCGTAAGCAGGGTAACCGGATAATACTATGAAGATCAAGGAAATAAGGGAAATGTCTGTTGAAGAGCTCCTGGCGAAAGAGAAATCGCTTAAGGAAGAGATGTTCAAACTCAACCTGGATCGTTACACCGGCAGAGTGGAAAAACCGCATAAGTTCTCCCTGGTCAAGAAGGAGATAGCGCGGATCAAGACCATCCTCTCCGAGAGAAAAGAGAAGAAAAATGGCTAAGCAGAGAGAATTAATCGGAACGGTTGTGAGCAACAAGATGCAGAAGACCATCGTGGTCAGGACCATGCACAAGGCGAAACACGACAAATACAACCGTATTTTGAAGAAGTATAACAAGTTCAAGGTTCATGATGAAAAAGGCCTGGCCAAGACCGGCGACACGGTGCGCATAGTGGCGACCCGGCCCATCTCCAAGGAAAAGACGTTCCGCCTGGCTGAGATCATCAAGAAGGAAGAGATAAAATGATACAATTACGCAGTATTCTGGATGTAGCGGACAATACCGGAGCCAAACGTGTGGCGATGATCGCTGTCCTGGGGAAAAAGAATTGTTTTATCGCCAATATCGGCGATATCATCAATGTCAATGTCAAGGAATCGGCTCCCGAGGCCGCGGTAAAAAAAGGCGAAGTGGCCAAGGCGGTAGTGGTCAGGACTAAACAGGCGATCCGCAGGTCCGACGGTTCGGTCGTCAGGTTCGATCGTAACGCCGTTGTTTTTATCGATCCTCAGAATAATCCCCGCGGCACGCGCGTATTCGGCCCGGTGGCCAAGGAATTAAGGGAGAAGAATTTTACCAAGATCATATCCCTTGCACCGGAGGTTATTTAATGTTCAAGATCAAACGTCAGGACACAGTTCAGGTTATCAAGGGTAAGGATAAAGGGAAAAAAGGCAAGGTTATCACTGTATTCTTTGCCCAGAAAAAAGCCCTCGTGGAAGGGATAAATCAGGCTAAAAAACATAAAAGACAGACACGCCAGGACCAGCAGGGCGGGATAGTGAACATCGAAATGCCTATCGCGCTTTCAAACCTTATGGTCCTTTGCAAAAACTGCAACCAGCCGACCCGTTTGGGATTCAAGAAGGCGGATGACGGGACCAAGGTCAGGGTATGCAGGAAGTGTCAAGGGGTAATGTAAGCGATGATACCGAGATTATTGGAAAAATACCGCAGTGAGATCACCGTGAAGATGATGGAGAAATTCGGCCTTAAGAACCGCATGGCCGTGCCGCGCCTGGATAAGATCGTGGTGAACATGGGCGTGGGCGAAGCCCTTCAGGACGTGAAGATCCTGGATAAGGCCATGGAAGAGCTGGGGATAATCACCGGACAGAAACCGTTGATGCGCCGGGCAAAACTGGCTATCGCCAATTTCAAGATCAAAGAGAACAATCCCATCGGCTGCAAGGTCACCCTGCGCCGGGCGAGGATGTATGAATTCCTGGACAGGCTGGTCAGCATAGCTTTACCGCGTATCCGCGACTTCCGCGGAGTGCCTTTATATTCTTTTGACCAGGCCGGGAATTACACTCTGGGGCTTACCGAGCAGAACATATTCCCGGAGATCGAGGTGGACAAGATCAGCCGTACCCAGGGTATGGATATAGTATTCGTGATCAAGAACTCCAAAAGCTCCGAGCAGTCGAAAGAGCTTTTGAAATTATTCGGAATACCCTTTAAGGAGAAAGATTAACAATGGCAAAGACGTCCCAGTTAGTCAGGTGGAAGAGGCCCGCTAAATTTTCGACCCGTAAGTATAACCGCTGCCAGATCTGCGGAAGAAGCGGCGGTTTTTTGAACAGGTTCAAACTCTGCCGTATGTGTTTCAGGGAGCTGGCGTGGCAGGGATTGATCCCCGGGGTCAAGAAAGCAAGCTGGTAAGGATATAAACGAAACATCAAAAGGAGTTTAAATGTCAAGAACTGATCTTATCGCCGATACATTTACGATGATCCGTAACGCCGTAATGGCGCACAAGGTGAATCTGGACGCCCCCGCTTCCAAAATGACCAGGGCTATCCTGGACATCTTGAAAAAGGAGAATTATATCGACGATTACAAGCTTATCGAAGATAAGAAACAGGGCGTGCTCAGGATCTATCTTAAGTATGTCGGCGGCAAGTCAGTGATCCGGGCGATAAAGAGGGTATCCCGCCCGGGATTAAGGATATATAAGGAAAGCGCGAAGATCCCCGCGGTATTGCGCGGCAGGGGCCTGGCCATAGTTTCCACGTCCAAAGGACTGCTTACGGACAAGGACGCCAAGGCGCAGGGCGTAGGCGGCGAAGTTATCGGTTATATCTGGTAAGTATTGAACTAACCACATTTAAAAGTCAGGGAAAATATGTCACGTATAGGAAGAAAGATAATCAGCATACCAAGCGGGGTAAAGGTCGAGGCTAAAGACGGCCGTGTTTTTGTCGAGGGCGCCAAAGGCAAACTCGATATGAAACTGCCCGACAGGATCGAATTGGAAGTCGCCGACGGGAAGATCTCGGTAAAACGCCGCGGCAATATCGCGTCGGATAAGGCGCTGCAGGGATTGATCCGCGCTTTGACCTTCAATATGATCAAAGGCGTTACCGACGGCTATATCAAAGAGCTGGAGATCATCGGCGTAGGTTTCAAGGCGGTGGTCCAAGGGGCTAAACTGGTCCTGAACGTGGGTTTTTCCCATCAGGTCAATGTTGAGATACCGGCGGGGATAAAGCTCGAATGCCCGAAGAATACGCTGGTAGTGATCAAAGGTATAGATAAGGAAAAGGTCGGACAGTTAGCCGCTGAATTGCGCGCGATCTATCCTCCTGAACCGTATAAGGGAAAAGGTATAAGGTATGTAGGCGAACGGGTGCGCAAGAAGGTCGGTAAGGCCCAGGCAACCGGTAAATAAACCCTCCGAGTATCACCGTCCTGTCGGCCGGTGATTCGAGTAAGGGTGATAACGACAGCAGCGTTTAACGCTGCCAAAGTATCTAAGGCATATATAAAATGAAAAATAAAAAAGAGCTGCTCAGGTTAAGAAGGCACCGTAATTTAAGGGTGCGGTTATCCGGGACTACGGAAAAACCCAGGCTGGCGATACACCGCAGCCTGTCGAATATCTCCGCCCAGGTGATCGACGACGTAAAGAATAAGACTATTTTCTCTCTTTCGACGACCGATAAGGAAGTCAAGGCGAAATTCCCTTATGCCGGAAATATCAAAGCGGCGGCGTTCTTCGGGGAGCTTTTTGCCAGGCAGGCGAAAGAGAAGGGTGTGACCAAAGTGGTTTTCGACCGGGCCGGGTATCTTTATCACGGCAGGGTCAAGGCATTCGCTGATAGCGCCAGAAAAGGCGGCCTGGAATTTTAAGTTTTATTAACGAGAGGTAATTATAAAATGCGTGAAATGAATATCGAACAGCAGGAAACGGTGGAGAAGATCGTCGCCATCAACCGCGTTACCAAGGTGACCAAGGGCGGCAAAAAGATGTCTTTCAGCGCCCTGGTAGTTGTCGGGGACAGGAAAGGCAAAGTCGGTTTTTCCCTGGGTAAGGCTAACGAGGTGGCCGACGCGATCCGCAAAGGTTTGAATCAGGCAAAACGCGGCCTGATGAAGATGCAGGTCGAGAACGGCACCATACCCCACGATGTCCTGGGAAAGTTCGGCGGGGCGATGGTCATGTTGAAACCGGCTTCCGAAGGAACCGGTATTATCGCCTGCGGTCCGGTCCGGGCCATCTGCGAGGCCTGCGGCATAAAGGATATCCTGACCAAGTCGTTAAAATCCAATAACCCCATAAACGTGATTAAGGCCACTATTGCCGGCCTTAAAGATTTAAAGGAAGCGTAAAATGAAGAAGAACACCGCAAAAGACACAACTGAAGCAAAACCGGCTTTCGGGCTGCATAACCTGCGGGTCCCCCAAGGCGCGCATAAAAAACGCAAATACCTCGGCCGCGGCTCAAGCTCAGGCCACGGTAAGACATCCACCCGCGGCAGCAAGGGCCAGACCTCGCGTTCCGGCCGGGCTACCTATATGGGGTTTGAAGGCGGGCAAAGCCCGTTGATCCGCAGGATGCCGAAGCGCGGCTTTACCAGCAAATTCGCCAAGATATACCAAGTGGTCAATATCGCGGGCCTGAACACGCTTAAAGATAAGGTAGTTAATCCGGATGTGTTGTTAAACGCCGGTTTGATCAAGAGCAGGAATAAAATGGTCAAGATCCTGGGAGAGGGCGAGTTGAAGAGCGCTTTGAGCGTTTCCGCGCACGCCTTTTCCTTATCCGCGCAGGAGAAAATAACCAAGGCCGGCGGAAAATTTGAGGTTTTGAATGCTTAGCGCTTTAGCTAATTCGTTTAAAATCCCCGATCTAAAAAGACGTTTGATCATTACCGGTGCCCTGTTGGTTGTTTATCGCATGGGCTGTTTTATCCCCACGCCGGGCATAGATGGAATAGAACTGGCCAGTTTCTTCGAGAGAATGGCCAAGACTCAGGGCGGCACGCTCTTTGGCATAATCAACATGTTTTCCGGCGGCGCAATGGAGAAATTGACCATTTTCGCGCTGGGTATCATGCCTTATATATCATCCTCGATCATTATGCAGCTTTTGACCGCGGTGCTCCCGTTTCTGGAGAAACTTTCCAAAGAGGGCAGGCAGGGATACGAAAAGATCAACCAGTATACCCGTTACGGCACTGTGCTTCTGGCTTTGGTGCAGTCATTCTTCATAGCCATCTGGATCGAGAACCTGGGAGCCCAGGAAGGCGTTAAGATCGTCCTGCATCCGGGCCTGGGTTTCCGGCTTTTGACCATGATGACCCTGACCACCGGCACCATATTTATCATGTGGCTGGGCGAGCAGATACAGGAAAGAGGCATAGGCAACGGTATATCCTTAGTTATCACCGCCGGTATAATCTCGCGTATACCTTCGGCATTCCACCAACTTTACGTTTTAATATCCCCATTCGCGGCTTCCCGCAGGCAGATCCAGCCGGTCACGCTTCTGGTTATGGCCGGGCTTTTGTGCCTGGTAATATACGCTGTTGTGATGATCACCCAGGGCTACCGCAAGATACCGGTGCAATACGCCCGCCGGATAGTGGGAAGAAAGATCTACGGCGGACAATCCACCTATATCCCGCTTAAAGTGGATACCTCGGGAGTTATAGCGATCATTTTCGCGCAGTCAATAATACTCTTCCCGGCGACTATAGCTTCGTTCATTCCTAACCCGGCTTTACAGCGCTGGGCGATGAATTTTGCCCGGGGGCACTGGACTTATGTGCTGGGGAACGGTCTTTTGATCATATTTTTCTGTTATTTTTACAACGCCATAGTTTTTAATCCGAACGATATAGCCGAGAACATGAAAAAATACGGCGGTTTTATCCCGGGTATACGCCCGGGCACGCCGACATCGGATTATCTTTATTACGTGATGAACCGGATCACCCTGGCGGGCGCGGTGTTTATCGCGGTCATCGCCATATTCCCGGACCTGATCATGTATTGGCTGAAGATCCCGTACCTTGTCGCTTCGTTCTTCGGAGGCACGGGTATCCTGATCATAGTCGGGGTAATGCTGGACACTATAAAACAGATCGAGTCTCACCTGGTGATGCATCATTATGAGGGTTTCATCAAGGGCGGACGGATAAAGGGGCGCAGGTCATGAGAATTGTGCTTTTAGGACCTCCGGGAGCGGGAAAAGGGACCCAGGCCAAGCAGTTATCCAAGAAACTGGAGCTGCCGCATATTTCCACAGGAGACCTGTTAAGGCAGAATGTTTCCGCCGGGACAGACCTGGGCAAACAGGCCAAGGATTTCATGAACAAAGGGCTGCTTGTCCCGGATGAGCTGGTTACCCGGATGCTCACCGAAAGGTTCAAACAGCCGGACCTGGCAAAAGGCTTTATATTAGACGGATACCCGCGCAACCTGAACCAGGCCAAAGTGCTCGATGGTATACTTAAATCGATGAATATGGCCATTGACCTGGCTGTGGATCTGGACTCAAGCGAGCCGGTGATCATCCAGCGGCTTTCCGGAAGGCTGGTTTGCCGGAAATGCTCGGCGAACTTCCATAAGACCAATATGCCTCCTAAAGCCGAAGGCATTTGCGATATTTGCGGCGGCGAGCTTTACCAGAGAGCCGACGATAAAGAAGAAACTATAAAGAAACGCCTCGCGGTTTACCGCGAAGAGGTTTCGGCGCTGCTGGAATATTACCGCCGGAACAAGCTTTTGACCACCATATCCGCTGATGACGACGCGGGGATAGTGCTGAATAAGATCATAGAATTGGCAAGAAGTTTAAATGATCCCCATAAAGTCTGAAAGCGATCTGGCGGTAATGCGCCGGGCAGGCGAGATCCTGGCCCAGGTGATGCGCAAGGTGCAGCAGGAAACGCGGCCGGGGATCACGACACGGGATTTGGACCGCCTGGCTGAAGATTTGATCATTGAGAATAAAGCGAAACCCGCATTCAAAGGTTATAACGGTTACCCGGCGACCCTGTGTATCTCGATAAATGAACAGGTGGTCCACGGTATACCGGATGAACGCCGGTTGGAAGACGGCGATATAGTAAGTCTGGATTTAGGTCTGGATTATCAAGGTTATTTCTCAGATTTAGCGGTTACGGTCCCGGCGGGGAAGATCGACCCGAAAGCCCGGAAGCTGATCGATACCACCAGGCAGGCGTTGAACGAAGGGATAAAGAAAGCCGTCAGCGGCAATCATTTATCCGATATATCCTGGGCGATACAGCGTTACGCCGAAAAGAACGGTTTTTCGGTGGTCCGGCAATTCGTCGGGCACGGCATCGGCAGGCGGCTTCATGAAGAGCCTGAGGTAGCTAATTTCGGCCAGGCGCACCGCGGCCCGGTATTACGGGCCGGCATGGTCCTGGCGATCGAACCGATGATCAACGCCGGCACATGGGAGTGCGAGGTCCTGGCTGACGGATGGACCGCGGTAACTAAAGACAAGGCGCTTTCAGCGCATTTCGAGCATACCGTGGCGGTCACCGATTCCGAGCCGCAGATACTGACCAGGGCATAACAACCGTATAATAAGGATCGTATGGCAAAAGAAGATCTTATTGAGACCGAAGGCAAAGTTCTGGAAGCGCTGCCGAACGCGGTTTTCAAGGTGGAGCTGGAGAACGGCCACGCGGTTATGGCCCATGTTTCCGGCAAGATGCGCATGAATTTCATCAGGATATTGCCCGGGGATAAAGTAAAATTGGAATTATCCCCGTATGATCTGTCGAAGGGCAGGATCACCTTCAGGGTCAAATAACAATAGCAGAGAAAGGGCGAGACGTGAAAGTAAAAGCTTCGATACGTAAAATTTGCGATAATTGCAAGGTTATCAGGAGAAGAGGCGTGGTGCGGGTTATCTGCACTAATCCCAAGCATAAACAAAGACAGGGATAACATATTATAAAGATCCTTCGTTCGCCGAAGGCGAACTCAGGATAAATTTTCCGACTCTTACAGCGAGCGGGAAAATTCAGGAGGAGTAAAGGTGCCGAGAATCTTAGGTGTGGACATACCAAAAGCAAAAAGAATAGATATCGCGTTGTGCTATCTTTACGGCGTCGGCCGGTTTTTATCCGTCCAGCTTCTTAAAGAAGCCGGTATCGAGCCGAGCAAACGGGCCAAGGACCTGACCGAGGAAGAAGTTTCCCGGATCACCAATACCCTGCAGAAGAGCAGTTTTAAATTTGAAGGCGACCTGCGCCGCGATATAGCCCAGAATATAAAAAGGCTTATGGATATCGGTTCTTACCGCGGGATGCGCCACAAGAAAGGCCTGCCGGTCAGGGGACAAAGGACCAGGACTAACGCCCGGACCAGAAAAGGCCCGCGCCGCACGAACATGGCGATCACCAAGAAAGTCGAAGGAAAGAAATAACAGATTTGGCACTTTTCCGCAAAAGCGGAAAAGTGTGATTTTTACGATAATTGCGGCTATCGGGTAATTAAGGTGGACTCTTCGCCCGCTAAAGCGGACCCAGAGTCAAATTTTCGCGGCTCCACAGCTCAAATTTGAGGAGATCTGAATGGTAGAGAAAGCAAAAAAGAAGAAAGTCTTAAAAGGGATCACTTCCGGGATCGCGCATATACTGGCGAGTTTCAATAATACCATGATCACCATTACCGATAAACAGGGCAATACCCTGTCATGGTCAAGCCCCGGGATCGTTGGTTACAGCGGTTCCAAAAAGGCTACCCCTTTTGCCGCCCAGACCGCGGCAGCCGACGCCGCCAAAAAGGCGAAGGATATGGGGCTTAAGGATGTTGAAGTTCTGGTAAGAGGTCCGGGGCCCGGCCGCGAATCAGCGATCAGGGCGCTTCAGGCAGGCGGACTTACGGTTACGTCGATCAAAGATATCACACCCATCCCACATAACGGTTGTCGCGCCAAAAAGAAGAGAAGAGTATAAGCGACGTTTTTTAATTTAAACGGAGTAAAACAAATATGGCAAGGTATACTGGGGCAGTTTGCAGGTTGTGCAGAAGAGAGCAGAAGAAATTATTCCTCAAGGGGACTAAGTGCAACACGGATAAGTGCCCGATCAATAAGCGTAATTTCGCGCCCGGCCAGCACGGCCCGACCAAAACCCGCATCAAGATGTCCAACTACGGGTTGCAGCTGCGCGAAAAACAACGGGTCAAGAGGATGTACGGCGTTTTGGAGCAGCAGTTCCGCCGTTATTTCGCGGAGGCCGCGAAGTCCAAAGGGGTTACCGGCAAGGTTCTCCTGCAGCTTCTGGAAAGAAGGCTGGATAATGTCATCTTCCGCATGGGGCTGGGGACTTCCCGCGCGCAGGCCAGGCAGATCGTCAGGCACAATTTCGTGGAAGTGAATTCCAAACGCGTGAATATCCCGTCTTACCAGATCGCCGTAGGCGAGACTATTTCGATCAAGGCCAAGGAAAAGACGAAGAACAAGCTGAAGGAAAACCAGGAACTTTCCAAGGACCGTACTGTTCCGTCGTGGCTGCAGTACGATGCGGCGAATATGACCGCCCATGTGATCCGTCTTCCGGAAAAAGGCGATATCCTTATGCCGATCGAGGAACAGTTGATCGTAGAGTTGTATTCAAAATAATTAACCCCGCGCGTATCCCGGAGTTCAGACAGGGATATACGTCAGGGCAATAACAACGCAACGAAAAGCGGTAACGTTGCCGAAGTATTAAGGAGAGCGAATATGGGTGTTAAGTGGAGAGATTTTCAACTACCAAAAAAATTGGAATGCGAGGAGTCGAGCTGTACGGATACTTACGGAAAATTCTTTGCCGCTCCTTTTGAGAGGGGTTACGCTATAACCCTGGGCAATTCCTTAAGACGCGTCCTGCTTTCGTCGATCGAAGGCAGCGCGGTCACCTCGATAAAGATCACCGGCGTGCAGCATGAGTTTTCGTCCGTTCCCGGCGTTAGCGAGGACGTTACCGAGATCATCCTGAACCTGAAGAACCTTATCCTGCGTTCGCACTCTAAGGTTCCCAAAACCCTGGTGATCAAGAAGAGCGCTAAAGGCCCGATCAAGGCCAAGGATATCGAGACCGACGAAACGGTGGAGATAATCAATCCCGAGCTGCATATCTGCACCCTGACCAAAGACGCCAAGTTCCATATGGAATTGGAAGTGGCCAGAGGCCGCGGTTATGTGACACAGGAAGCTAATAAGAAAGAAGATCAGGCCATCGGCGTTATCCCGATCGATTCGATATTTTCCCCGGTCAAGAAAGTTAATTTCTCGGTGGAGAATACCCGCGTCGGGCAGAAAACCGATTACGACAAACTGATCTTCGAGATCTGGACTAACGGCGGGATCAGCCCGAAAGACGCGCTTTTGTACGCGTCGAACATACTCCAGCGCCATCTGGATATCTTCGTTAATTTCGGCCAGCTGCCGGAAGAAGAGGAAGATGAGCCGGAGATGACCCAGGAAGAGACAGCCTTGTACGAGAAACTGAGGCTGCCTATTTCCGAACTGGAACTTTCCGTGCGCAGCTCCAATTGCCTGCGTGAGGCCAATATCAAGACCATCGCCGACCTGGTCCGCAAGGGCGAGGACGAGATGCTCGGCTTCAAGAATTTCGGCAAGAAGTCGTTGACCGAGATCAAACAGCTTTTGGGCGGCATGGGATTAAGCCTGGGCACCCCGATCGATCTTAAAAAACTGAAGAAATCTTAAAAGGAAATTAACGATGAGACACAGAAAAGCAAAGGATAATCTTAACAGGATCACCAGCTGGAGAAAGGCCACCTTGATCAGCATGGTCAAAAGCCTTTTGAAATACCAGAGGATCAAGACCACGTTGGTCCGCGCCAAGATGATCCGGTCCATAGCGGATAAACTTATCACTATGGCCAAAAAGAACACCCTTACGGAAAAACGCCGGGCGAACCAGCTACTTTCCGACCACAAAATGGTTTCGACGCTTTTCGAGGATATCGGCCCGCGTTTCGCCAAGAGGCAGTCCGGCTTTACCCGCATATTAAAGCTGGGTTTCCGCCGCGGTGATAACGCCGAGCTGGTAATCCTGGAATTAACCGAGATCAAAGAACCTAAAAAGAAAGCGGTTAAAGCCGAGAGCGCGGCAAAAACGGAACATCCGTCCGCTGCGGAAGAACACGATGGAAAAGAGAAACCCGCTGCGCAGGCTGAGCCTAAGGCAGAACACAAATCAAGAGAGCATGATGCCGGGCAAAAACCCGCGAAAAAGTTTTTAGGCGGCATAAGGGGTATTTTCAAGAAGGAAAGAGATTCGTTATAAAACATTGTTATGCTTAATTCAGGTCTAAGAACGAAGACTTGCGGGAAAATCTGTTGAATTTCACGTAAGTCTTCGTTTTTTTTAACTGACAAACGACAAATGAAAATCGATACCAGGATAGCTGAAAGGTTAACAAAGATAAACCCGTCATCAACTCTGGCCATCACCGCCAAAGCGAACAAACTCAAGGCTGAGGGCAAAGACGTGGTCAGTTTCGCCGCCGGGGAACCGGATTTCGATACCCCGGAGCCGATCAAGGCCGCTGCGATCGCAGCGATCAACGCCGGTTTTACCAAATACACCCCGACCACGGGAACGCAGGAATTAAAAGCGGCTATCGCGGAAAAATTCAAGAAGGATAACGGCCTTATCTACGCGCCTAACCAGATCGTTGTCTCCTGCGGGGCAAAACACAGTATATTCAACACATTATTCGTCCTGGTCGAAGCCGGGGATGAGGTGATCATTCCGTCGCCTTACTGGGTGAGTTACCCGGAGATGGTCAATCTTTGCCAGGCGGCGCCTAAGTTAGTCAAGACCCAGGCGGCCAACGATTTCAAGATGACCCCTGAGGAACTGGAGAAATACATCAGCCCGAAGACCAAGGTGCTGATCCTTAATTCCCCGTCCAATCCTACCGGATGCGTATATAACAGCGATGAGTTGAAGGTGATCGCGGATATTTGCGTGCGCAATAAGATCTTCGTGATCAGCGACGAGATCTATGAAAAGATAATCTACGATAATATCAAGACGGTTTCCATCGCCTCGTTCAATAAGGATATCTATGACCTGACGATCACGGTCAACGGGCTTTCCAAAAGCCATTCGATGACCGGCTGGAGGATCGGATATATCGGCGCTCCCGCGGACATAATCGCGGCGATCTCGAAGTTCCAGGACCATTCGACATCCAATCCGGTTTCCATCAGCCAGAAAGCGGCGGTGGCGGCGCTGGCTATGCCGGATACGGCTTCGCAGGCGATGACCGCGGAATTCCAGAAACGCAGGGATTATATCGTCAAGCGCATTTCCGGGATGAAAAAGATATCCTGCGTGATACCGCGAGGCGCTTTCTATATTTTCTGCGATATCTCCAAGACCGGGCTGGATTCCATGTCTATCGCCAACCGTTTGCTCGATGAACAGATGATGGCGGCCATTCCCGGGATAGCTTTCGGTAACGATGACTGTATACGCCTGAGCTTTGCCACCAGCCTTAAACAGATCGAAAAAGGCATGGACAGGCTGGAACTCTGGCTTAACAAATTATAAAAGCATATTTAAAAGAATAAAGGACACATGGGTAAAACAATAGCGGAGAAGATCTTAAGCAAGCACTGCGGCAGGGATGTCAGCGCCGGGGATTTCGCCATTTGTAATATCGATTTCGCCTTTGGCCAGGACGGGACATCGTCTATTATAATCGACAGGATCAAAGAGCTGGGCGTAAACAAACTTAAAACGAAATTCCGCATGGTCATCGACCACAGCGCGCCGTCTCCGAGCGAAGGCGTATCCCGGGTGCATAAAAAAATGCGCCAGTTCGGCCGGGATTACAAGGTCGGGCTTTTTGATATCGGCTGCGGGGTCTGCCACCAGGTTATCCCGGAATCAGGGGAGATTCTGCCCGGTGACCTGGTGCTGGGAGCGGATTCGCATACCTGCACCTATGGCGCGATCGGTGTTTTTTCTACCGGCGTGGGTTCGACTGACCTGGCTGTTGCTTTGGCTACCGGCAAGAACTGGTTCAAGGTGCCGCAAACCATCAAGATCGTATTAAAAGGAAAGATCCCGAAAGGGGTATACGCTAAGGATATCATCCTGCACGTAATTTCAAAGACCACTGCCAACGGCGCTACTTATAAGGCGGTGGAATTCTGCGGCCCGGTTATCGACAAGATCGATATGGACGGCAGGTTAACTATGTGCAACATGGTAGTAGAGATGGGGGCGAAAGCCGGTTTTATGCCCCAGGATAAAAAAACCCTGGATTGGTTCCGGAAGAATGTTCCGTCGGCAAAGAGGATCGTTCCGGTCAGCGCTGATCCTGACGCGGTTTATGAGCAGGTCCTGGAACTGGATATCTCTAAACTTAAACCTCAAGTGTCGGTCCCGCATAACGTAGATACAGTGGCTGACGCGGATAAATTAAAAGATATAAAAATAAACGAGGCGTTCCTGGGTACCTGCACCAACGGCAGGATCTCCGACCTGAAGGTCGCCGCTAAGATATTGAAGAATAAAAAAGTGGCACCGGGGGTGAGATTTATTATCGCTGCGGCTTCGCGGCCGATCTTCCTGGAAGCCCTGAAAACAGGATTGATCGACACTTTTGTCAAAGCCGGGGCGGTAGTAGTGGCTCCTGGCTGCGGGCCTTGCGTGGGAACTCATAACGGAATACCCGCTGACGGGGAGATAGTCATATCCACGGCGAACAGGAATTTCAAAGGCAGAATGGGTAATCCCAGCGCTTTTATTTATCTGGCATCTCCGGCGACAGTCTGCGCTTCGGCAATTACCGGCCGGATAACTGATCCCAGAAAATACCTATAAAGGGGGATGGGCATGGATATACATCAATTACTGGTATTGTGTATCGAAAAGAAGGCCTCTGACCTGCATTTTTCGGAGAACGAGCCTCCGCTTTTGCGCATCGACGGAAAATTAATGCGCACTGAACTTCCCGCCTTGACCCAGGATGACCTGAAGATGCTCATCTACGGCGTGCTTACCGATTCCCAGAAAGAGATATTCGAGAAAGACCTGGAACTGGATTTTTCCCTGGCTTTGCAGGGGCTGGACCGTTTCAGGGTGAATATCCATATGCAAAAAGGCACGGTTGAGGCCGCTTTCCGCAGGGTTCCCCTGGTCATTCCCAGTATCGAGCAATTAGGGCTGCCTCCGGTGGTCATTGACCTGGCCCGCAGGCCGAACGGCCTGGTCCTGGTCACAGGGCCTACCGGCGTGGGAAAAACCACTACCCTGGCGGCTATGGTCGACCTGATAAATAAAGAACGGGAGTGCCTGATCATTTCCGTCGAAGACCCGATCGAGTTCATTTACAGCAACAAAAAATCCATAATCAAACAGCGGGAATTGTATTCGGATACGCATTCTTTCTCCAACGCCCTGCGGCACTGCCTCAGGCAGGATCCCAATGTCATTGTTGTCGGCGAAATGCGCGACCTGGAGACTATTTCCACTACGCTTACCGCCGCGGAAACCGGCCATCTTGTCCTGGCTACTTTGCATACCCCGGACGCGCCGCAGACCATTGAAAGGATCATCGATGTATTCCCGCCGCATCAGCAGGCGCAGGTGAAATTGCAGCTGGCGGATTGTTTGCAGGGCGTGGTTTCCCAGCTTTTGCTTCCCACCGCTTCCGGGACCGGCCGGGTGCTGGCGACCGAGGTGATGATCGCCACTCCGGGTATCCGCAATCTCATCCGCGAGCAGGAGATCGAGCAGATACCCACATTGATGCAGACCGGCAGCCAGTATGGTATGCACACAATGGATAAATCCTTGAAAGCTTTGTATTCAAAAGGGATCATCACCCTGGACGCGGCAATGACCAAGGTCAAGAATCCCGAAGAATTCCGCCAGCTGTAGACGTTGTAGCTAACCCGCTGGCGTGTTTAGCTTTACAATTAAATGTTATATGGATCAATTTAGCCGGGTTTAGTAATTTATTTGTAACTTGTTAAACGATAGACTGTTGCGTACAACGTCTACGGGGGGAAGGGTGGAGATAAAAGGAAAGACGGTAAGACTGGGAGATAACATAAATACGGATTTTATAATTTCCGGAAGGTATAAATTCGCTATCACCGATATAAAAGAACTTTCCAAGCATATCATGGAAGATATTGACCCGGATTTCCCGAATAAGATCGTGCCTGGGGACACCATTCTGGTCGCCGGGAAGAATTTTGGCATGGGGTCATCGCGCGAGCAGGCGCCCCTGGTAATAAAAGCCTCCGGCCTGGTGGCTGTTATGGCTGAGTCTTTTGCCAGGATCTTCTTCCGCAACGCCTTCAATGTCGGCCTGCTTTTGATCGAGACCGATACCACAAAGATCGAGGAGAACGACCGCCTGGAGATCGACCTGGATAAAGGCAAGGTGGTCAACCTGACCAAAAATCTGCAATTGAATATCAAGCCCCTGCCCGGTTTCATGCAGGAATTCCTGAAAGAAGGCGGGGTCGTTAATTATATCAACAAACACGGCGAACTTAAGGTATAGCGAGAAAACAGGGGTATAGCTATGGCAAAATACACAGTAACACTGATCCCCGGGGATGGAATAGGCCCGGAGGTTTCTGAAGCCGCGCGTCGATGCGTTGACGCTACCGGAGTAAAGATCGACTGGGAAGTGATGCAGGCGGGCCAGACCGCCATGGAAGAGTGCGGCGAGCTCCTGCCGCAGAAGGTCCTGGACTCGGTCAGGAAGAACAAGGTGGCTTTAAAAGGCCCGATAATCACGCCCATCGGCACGGGATTCCGTTCCGTGAACGTGGCTATACGCCAGTCGCTGGACCTGTACGCTTGCCTGCGCCCGGCTAAATCATACCCGGGGGTTAAAAGCCGGTATCAGGATATAGACCTGGTTATCGTCCGGGAAAATACTGAGGACCTTTACGCCGGCATAGAATTCGAGGAGGGCAAGGACAGCACGCTTAAGCTTATCGCGGATATCTCCACCCTGGCCAAGAAGAAGATCCGTCAGGATTCCGGGATCTCCATTAAACCTATTTCCCTGACCGCTACCAGAAAGATCGCCCGTTTCGCCTTTGAATACGCGGCGAAGCACAACCGCAAGAAGGTCACCTGCGTGACCAAGGCGAATATCATGAAATTCACCGACGGCCTGTTCCTGAAGACCGCCAGGGAAGTAGCTAAGGATTACGAAGGCCGGATCGCTTTTGAGGAGGCGCTGGTAGATAATATGTGCATGCAGCTGGTGCAGAAGCCGCATAATTTCGATGTGCTGGTCCTTCCCAACCTGTACGGCGATATCCTTTCCGACCTTTGCGCCGGTTTGATCGGCGGGCTGGGAATAGCGCCCGGGGCGAATATCGGCGACGGCATAGCGGTATTCGAGGCGGTGCACGGCTCAGCCCCTAAATACACCGGGCAGAACAAAGTCAATCCCGCGGCGATGATCTCGTCAGGCATATTGATGCTGCGTTACCTTAATGAAGAGAAAGCGGCTGACCGCCTGGAATCCGCTTTAAAGGCGGTGCTGGCTGAGGGAAAAGATGTTACCTATGACCTTAAACCAAAGCGCGATGACCCGTCGGCAGTTGGAACGCGCGAAATGGCGGACGCGATAATCAAAAAACTATGAAAATATCTATTGTGGGAGCGGGGAATGTGGGCGGCACCGCGGCTTTACGGATAGCCCAGGAAAATATCGGGGATGTGGTATTGATCGACGTGGTCCCGGGAATGGCTAAAGGCAAAGGGTTTGACCTGGCGGACAGCCGCTGGCTGACCGGGAAAAATTACCAGCTTACCGGCACTGATGATATCTCCGGCCTTAAGGGCTCGGATATCGTGGTGATTACCGCAGGCCTGGCCCGCAAGCCGGGGATGACCAGGGAAGACCTGTTGAATAAGAACAGCCAGATCCTTAAGTCCGTATGCGTTAAGGTCAAGGAATCCGCTCAGGACGCGGTGGTGATCATTGTGACTAATCCTTTGGATGTTATGACCTATTTCGCGGTAAAGACCCTGGAATTCAAGCCTGGTAGGGTATTCGGTATGGGGGTTACCCTGGATGCCAGCAGGTTCGCTAATTTGATCAGCGAGCGCTTAGCGGTCCCGGTTACTGATATCCAGCCGATGGTGGTCGGATGCCACGGCGAAGGCATGCTTCCTTTAGGCCGGTTTACCATGGTAAAAAACAAGGCTTTGACCGAGATCATCACCGATAGATCACAGGTCGAGGAATTGATCAATCATACTGTTGACCGGGGCAAAGAGATCGTTTCTTTGTTAGGTTCAGGAAGCGCTTATTACGCTCCGTCAGCGGCGATCTGCCAGCTGGTCAAGGCAGTGGCCAAAGACGAGAGAATAACTCTCGGGGTATCCGCGTATTTGAAAGGGGAATACGGGCTTAAAGATATAACCGTGGGCGTTCCCTGTGTCATCGGCCGCAGGGGCGTGGAAAAGATCGATGAGCTTGACCTAAACCCGGAAGAAAGATCCGCGTTCGTTAAATCCGCTGAATCTATTCGCCAGTTGACCAATAGCCTGGCTTTTTGAACTCAACATAACCCAAGTCTGGAACAGCCCTATGTATGACCTGACAGTTATCGGCGCGGGATGGGCGGGATATAATGCCGCTATCGAGGCTCAAAAGCTGGGGGCAAAGGTCTGCCTTATTGAAATGACCCATATCGGCGGGACCTGCCTTAACCGCGGATGCATACCAACCAAAGCCCTTTTACAGTCGGCAAAAGTCCTGGATACCTGCAGAAAAGCGGCCGCATTCGGAATAGACTCCCAATCGCCGATAGCTGATCTCGCCAGGATACAAGCCCGGAAGAACAAGGTTGTCGAGCAGCTTCGCCAGGGCATGCTTTCCAAAATCAAAGGTATAGATTTTATCAATGAATCCTGCGTGATCGTGGACCCGCAAACCATACTGGCGCAGGACCAGACCATAAAGACCAAAGCCATGATCCTGGCTACCGGCTCTTTCCCGGTTGAGCTGAAATCTTTCAAGTTCGACGGCAGTAAATTCCTTTCCAGCGACAATATCCTGAATCTTGAAACCATCCCGAAATCGCTTTTGATCGTCGGCGGCGGGGTGATCGGCTGCGAATTCGCCAGTTTATTTTCCTGCCTGGGCACGCAGGTACATATTGTGGAGATGCTGGACCAGCTTTTACCCGGGGAAGATAAAGAGGTCAGCCGGAAATTAGAGATGTGTTTTAAAAAGAAATCGATCAAGGTGAACACCGCTACCGACGCCTCTACGCTTGACCTGAACGCGTATGAGCTGGTTTTGATCGCGGTCGGCCGCAGGCCGAACCTCGCCGGCCTGGAAAAACTCGGGCTGGAAGTCGAGAAAGGGAGGATAGTGGTCAATGAATTCCTCCAGACCAGCGTCCGGGGTGTTTATGCCGCCGGAGACTGCACCGGCAAGGTCATGCTGGCGCATTACGCGTCATACCAGGGGAAAACCGCGGCCTGGAATATCTGCAATCCGGATAAACCGCTGAAAGCGGATAACAAAGTCATTCCCGGATGCATATTTACCAATCCGGAGATCGCCAGCTGCGGAATGAATGAAGAAGCCGCTAATAATAACGGCATCGGCGTAACCGTGTATAAGTTCGATTTTATGGGATCGGGTATGGCCAGGATACTGAATGAGACCGACGGTTTTATCAAGATCGTCGCCGAGGAAAAAAGCGGCAGGATAATCGGCGGCTCGATCATCGGGCCCAGGGCAACGGAATTGATCAGCGTGATCACCACAGCCGCGAGCTCCGGGTTGACCATCAGCCAGTTAAGAAGAACGATCATGGCCCATCCCAGCCTTTCCGAGGCGATCAGCGAAGCTTTGGATAAATAACCGGTTTTGTGATGATGCCCGAGGTTTATGAGCTGGGATTAACGGATTATCAGGCCTCCCGGGATTTTCAGGCTAAAGTCTTTGAAAAGGTAAAGAACGGTTCTTTGAGATCAGCGCTTATTCTTTGCCGGCATTACCCGGTGATCACTATGGGCAGGCAGGCAAAGCCGGAGAATCTTAAATACAGCCAGGCGGATCTTAAGGCAAGAGGCGTTGCGGTGATCCCTGTGGAACGGGGCGGGGATGTGACTTACCACGGCCCGGGTCAACTGGTAATTTACCCGGTAGTCGACCTGCGTTTCTTCGGAAGAGACCTGCGCCAGTATTTGCGTAAACTGGAAAGCCTGGTCATGGAAACGCTGATCGAATCCGGCGTAAAACCGGCTCAGCGGCCGGGTTTGACCGGGGTATGGGTGGGCAATGATAAGATTTCTTCGATCGGTATAGCGGTGCGCAATTGGATAAGCTATCACGGGATAGCCTTAAACGTAAAAAAAGATGACCTGGGCGGTTTTTCAATGATCAGGCCGTGCGGCATGGATATACGGATGACCTCAATGGAAACCGTCCTCAAAAGAAAAGTCTCTTTTGAGCGGGTCAGCGGGTCAATAATCGGGGGATTCCAGAGATGGTAAAGGTCATTCTGCCGGAATTAGGGGAAGGGATCGACAAGGCAACTGTATCGTTTTGGTTCTTGAAAGAGGGCGACAAGGTAAAAGAAAAAGAAGACCTGGTTGAGCTAACCACGGATAAAGCCGCGTTCAATCTTCCTTCGCCCGGGACAGGCACGATCACCGAGATATTCTTTCGCGAAGGCGAAACGGTGAATGTCGGCCAGGTCCTGGCGCATATCGACGAGAATTAACCGGTAAAATTTTTTCTTGACAAAATTTCAAATACGCTTATAATTAGCACTCTGGGATACAGAGTGCTAAGATGTTTTAATCCAAAAACAGGAGGTGGTGCAATGAAGCTTCAACCATTGGGTGACCGCGTAGTGGTCAAGCCTTTAGAGGCTGAGACTAAATCCAAGGGCGGAATACTTCTGCCGGATACGGCAAAAGAAAAACCGCAGCAGGGCGAGATCGTTGCCGTTGGCAAAGGCAAGACCCTGGATAACGGCAGTGTTGCCGCGTTAGAGGTAAAGGTCGGGGATAAGGTATTATACGGAAAATATTCCGGGAACGAATTCACCAGCAGGGAAGGTGAAGAGCTCCTGATCATGCGGGAAGAGGATATCCTGGCGATAATTAAATAAGTTTTACCCCTCGTTGTTTTTTTGAGGAGCAATTTAAAGAGAGGAAAAAATGGCAAAACAATTATTATTCAGCGACGAAGGCCGCAGGAAGATATTGAGCGGTGTCGAGCAGTTGGCCGCCGCGGTCAAAGTGACCCTCGGCCCCAAGGGGCGCAATGTGGTCATTGACAAGAAATTCGGTTCTCCGACCATCACTAAAGACGGCGTGAGCGTAGCCAAAGAAGTCGAACTCGAAGATCCTTTTGAGAACATGGGCGCGCAGATGGTCAAAGAAGTAGCGGAAAAGACCTCGGATATCGCCGGCGACGGCACCACCACAGCCACTGTTCTGGCTGAGGCGATCTACCGCGAAGGGTTGAAGAACGTAACCGCCGGTTCGAATCCCATGGCGTTAAAGCGCGGGATCGAAAGGGCCGTGGAAAAGATAATCGAAGAGCTGAAGAAATTATCCACGCCGATCAAAGATAAAAAAGAGATCGCCCAGGTCGCTTCCATAGCGGCTAACGGGGATCATGTTATCGGCGACCTTATCGCCGACGCCATGGAAAAAGTGGGCAAGGACGGGGTTATTACCGTGGAAGAAGCGAAATCCACAGCTACTACCCTGGATGTGGTCGAAGGGATGCAGTTCGACCAGGGATATCTTTCCCCGTATTTCGTGACTGACGCGGAGAGAATGGAAGTTATCCTGGATGACCCGTATATCCTGATCCATGAGAAAAAGATATCATCGCTGAAAGATCTTTTACCGCTTTTGGAAAAGATCGCCCGCACCGGTAAACCGCTGTTGATCCTGGCGGAAGAGGTTGAAGGCGAAGCGCTGGCCACTCTGGTAGTCAATAAGATCCGCGGAACTTTCACCGCCTGCGCGGTAAAGGCCCCGGGTTACGGCGACAGACGCAAGGCAATGCTTGACGATATCGCTGTTTTGACCAGCGGAAAAGCTATAACCGAAGAATTAGGCATAAAGCTGGAAACCGTGGATATCGACGATCTCGGCCGGGCGAAAAGGGTCAAGATCGACAAGGAAAATACCACGATAGTCGAAGGCGCGGGAAAGACCGCGGCGATCAACGCCAGATGTTCCCAGATCAAGAAGCAGATCGAGGACAGCACATCGGACTATGACAAAGAGAAACTGCAGGAAAGACTGGCAAAACTGCATGGCGGCGTGGCGGTGATCAATGTAGGCGCTGCGACCGAAACTGAAATGAAAGAGAAAAAAGCCAGGGTTGAAGACGCTCTGCACGCTACCAGGGCCGCTGCGCAGGAAGGTATTGTACCCGGCGGCGGGGTAGCATTGCTGCGGGCCATACCCGCTCTTGAAAAAATGAAACTGGAAGGCGATGAGAAGATCGGCGTGGATATCGTAAAGCGCGCCATCGAAGAGCCTTTAAGGATGATCGCCCAGAATGCCGGGCTTGAAGGATCCGTAGTTGTCCAGAGGATCAAATCCGAGAAGACCAGCATTGGTTACGATGTTTCCCAGGACGCCTATGTGGATATGATCGAAGCGGGCGTTATCGATCCCACCAAGGTTACCCGTTCAGCTTTGCAGAACGCCGCGAGTATCGCCGCGTTGCTTTTGACCACCGAAGCGATAATAACGGACCTGCCGGAAAAAGAAGGCAAGATGCCGGCAATGCCGGGCGGAATGGGCGGTATGGGTGGTATGGGCGGCGGAATGGGCGGATATTAAGCCTGTAAGCTGTTTTAAGAAACTCATGCGCGAGCAATAAACAAGGGCCGGATCCAGTTTTAGAACTGGTCCGGTCCTTGTTTTTTAGAAAAAAAGAAAGCGCTTTCCTTGACAATCGGCGTTTCCTGTGTTATACTTGAAAAAACCTATTACTCATTGAATAGCAAGGGGTTAAAATGCAAACCTTCCTGAATGTACTCAGCCTTTTCAACTGGGTTGATATATTTGTTTTACTGGTATTTATACGCTTAGCCTGTATCAGCCTGAAAACCGGGTTATCCACGGAATTATTCAAATTTTTAGGTACTTTTGCCAGCCTTTACCTGTCTTTGCATTATTATATGCCTTTGGCGTCCCTTTTGTGCCGTAACGTCGCCACAAAGAACGGGCCGCCGGCTATCTTTACCGTGACATGTTTTATCCTCCTGGCATTATCCGGTTATCTCTTGTTTTTTATGATCCGTTTGTTTTTCAGCAAACTGGTCAAGGCGGAAGTAGTCCCGAATTTGAGCAAATGGGGCGCGTTTATTGTTTCTTTCGCCAGGGCAGCGCTGCTTTCCAGCCTGGTCCTTTGCGCGTTACTGGTCAGCGCTTCACCGTATTTTACCAAGATCGTCCAGAGTTCTTATTCCGGCGCCAGGGTAGCGCGCATCGCTCCCGCCACGTACACCTGGTTCTGGAACACGGTAATGTCCAAGTTCATGGCCAAAGAAAGCCTGAACAAATCTATCCTGGAAATAAAATAAATAAAGTCTATGCAATTATCCCGAATATATGAATTGGTTTTGAAATACGGCATTGAATGCGATCCCCGGAAGAATAAGTCCGGGATCAACTCCTACCCGGACAGCGCTATTTTATACGGCCAGCCGGAAAAGCAGGTGCATAAGATCCTTGTAGGTATCGATATCGAAACCCCGGAACTTCTGCTGGCTGACAAGATCAGGCACCGCGACGGTCTGGACCTGGTGATCAGCCACCATCCCGAAGGCATAGCTTACGCCGGGCTTTATCAGGTAATGCAGCTGCAGGTGGACCTGATGGAACAGCTGGGTTTAGACCGTAAATCCAGCCAACAGTTTTTAGAGGTCAGGCAGCGCGAGGTGGAACGCAGGATCATGCCGGCCAACCATATGCGCTCGGTGGACGCGGCCAGGCTGTTAAGCCTGCCGTTCATGTGCATCCACACTCCGGCGGATAATCAGGTGGCGGATTTTGTGTTGAAGTTTTTGCAAAAGGCGAAACCAGCCTGTGTAGGGGATATCCCGGGGATATTGCTGCGGATACCCGAGTATAAGCAGGCCGCTGAACGTCTGGCAGGGCCCAAGTTGATCCTGGGCGATCCTAAACGCCCGGCAGGCAGTATATTCGTGGATATGACCGGCGGCACTGAAGGTTCCAAGGAGGTTTTTAAAAAGATGCATAAAGCCGGGGTAAGGACCCTGGTTTCGATGCATTTGAGCGAAGAGCATCTGGCGAAAGTCAGGGACGCGAACCTGAACGTAGTCATTGCCGGGCATATTTCATCGGATAATCTGGGGCTTAACCTGCTTCTGGACAAGATCGAGAAAGAAGAAAAATTCAATTGTGTTTCCTGCTCGGGGTTTCAGCGGATACGCAGGAACGAAGGGTAAGGGATGGCCGGACTTATAGACGATAATATTATCAACGAGATACTCAGCCGGGTCAATATCGTTGAGGTGATCTCGGAATATATACCGTTGAAGAAAAACGGCAGGAATTTCAAGACCAACTGCCCGTTCCATCATGAAAAGACCGCGTCGTTCATGGTCTCGGTGGATAAGCAGATATATCATTGTTTCGGATGCGGCGTCGGCGGAAATGTTTTTAATTTCCTGATGCAGTATGAACGCCTGCAGTTCCCTGAGGCGGTCGAGCTTTTAGCCAGAAAAACCGGGGTGGTCCTGCCGGAACGCAGCCAGAGCCAGCACAGATCCGCGGGGATATCCACCGAGCTTTACCGGATCAATGAAATGGCCGCTGAATTCTACCACGCCAATTTGAACGAGGCTCAGGGGCACGTTGGCCGGGATTACCTGGTCAAGCGCGGGATCACCAAGGAAACCGCGGAGTTATTCCGCCTGGGCCTGGCTTCGGATAAATGGGACGGGTTATTGAATCATTTGAAGGGAAAATCCGTAAGCGTATCTTTGATCGAAAAAGCGGGATTGATCTTAGCCCGAGATGACGGCGGTTATTATGACCGTTTCCGCAACCGGGTGGTTTTCACCATATCGGACGTTAAGTCGCAGGTGGTCGGTTTTGGGGCCAGGGTCTTTGATAACAGCCTGCCCAAATACATAAATTCCCCGGAGACCCCGGTATATACGAAGGGCAAACATCTTTTCGGGTTTGATCTGGCGAAAGAAGCGGTGCGCGCCGAGGATTGCATTGTGGTTGTAGAGGGGAACCTGGATTGCGTTATACCTTATCAGGCGGGATTGCATAACATCGCCGCTTCTTTAGGCACGGCGTTGACCTCCGACCAGGTCAGGCTGATCAAACGTTACACGCATAACGCGGTGATCATGTATGACGGGGATAAGGCCGGCGAAATGGCTACCCTGCGCAGCCTGGATATTTTTGTGGAAGAGGGGATGAACGTGCGGGTAGCGGCGCTGCCGCAGGGGTTTGACCCGGACACCTTTGTCAGGAGCAACGGTATAGATAAGCTCAGGAATATGATCGCCGAGGCCCAGAACCTTTTCGATTATAAAATGCGGGTATTGAAGGGAAAGTTCGATATACATCAGACCGAAGGAAAAGCGAAAATATCCGCGGAGATGCTGCCGACGATCAATAAATTCACCAACGCCATCCTGAAATCGGAGTATTTGAAAAGGCTGGCGCTGGAATTGAACGTTTCCGAGGAAGCGCTGATGAAAGAAGCGGGAAAATCCGCAGGCCCGGGCAATAGCCGGGAACCGGAACAGCGCCCGGCGGCTGAAAAACCGCTGCAAGCGGCTAATCCCACGGAAAAACTCCTGGTAAAGTTCATGCTTGAAGAGACAAAGATCATCTCCGAGCTTAAGGAAAAACTCGAACCCGGGGATTTTCAGGACACGCAGATCTCCCGGATAGTGTCGCTGATGTTCGATTTCGTCACGCGCGGCGAGGAGATCAAACCGAACGCGCTGATCAATCACCTGGAAGATAACAACCTTTCTCAGCTTTTGCGCGAGACCAGCTTTTATCTGCCGGATGTGGATTATCCGGATAAGGATAAAGTCATCGAGGATTGCGTGCAGCGGCTGAAGAAGAACAGCCTTATCAAGAAGAAGAACCGGCTGCAGCAGGATATCAAACGGGCCGAGATAGACGGAAATGAAGACGAACTTAACAGCTTGAAAGAGAAATTCCACCAATTAATCAAAAAGGGGTAGATCCGGATGAAAAAGAAAAACTTAAAACTCAAGACAACCGCGGTAAAAGAATTATCTAAGAGTTACACTAAAGAAGATGTCGAAAAGATAATCGCCCTGGGCAGGCAGAAAGGTTTTATAACCTATGACGAAGTCAACGACCTGCTTCCCGAAGGCGTGTCATCGTCGGCGGATATCGATCATTTGTTCGATATCCTGGGCAATGAAGATATCCCGGTAGTGGAAAACGAGGATGAGGCGGAGGCTGAGGCCGAAAGCGAGAAACACTCGTCCCGGGTAAAGGAAGAAGCGGGCGCCGAGCATGAGACCGTCCGGGCGGACGAACCCGTATTCCCGTTAGACGACCCGGTAAAGATGTACCTTAAACAAATGGGTTCCATATCCCTTTTGACCCGCGATGAAGAAATATCCCTGGCCAAGAAGATCGAGGAGGCGGAGCTGAATTTCGACAACGCTGTCCTGGCCACCAGGTTCGCCAAGAATGAGGTAATTAAAATGGCCCAGGGGGTCATCTCCGGCGAAGTCAACCTGGAAGAGGTGCTTAAAGGCGAGCTTACCACCAGCATAAAGAGCGTAACCAACCGGTTCCAGCGCATAATCGTCAGGATCAAGACCACCCGCAACGAAGTCAAAGCCATGCAATTGATCCGCCAGTTCAATTTTACCACTTCGGTAGTGGAGAAGGCGGTGCATAAACTGCATAAGCTGGTAAAAGAACTTGATCACCTTGACCGCAGCGGCAAGCGTAACAGCGCGAGATGGCGCCAGGTCATTAAGGAGATCGGCGAGCCATATGTGAAGATCAAACTGCAGATAAGATTGATCAAGGCCTGCCATGTTAAATTCAGCCACGCCAAAGAACGGCTGGTCGCCGCGAACCTGCGGCTGGTGGTCAGCATCGCCAAGAAATACAATAACCGCGGCTTGTCGTTCCTGGACTTGATCCAGGAAGGCAACATCGGTTTGATGAGGGCGGTGGAAAAATTCGAGTACAAAAGAGGTTATAAGTTCTCGACATACGCTACCTGGTGGATAAGGCAGGCGATTACCAGGGCTATAGCCGACCAGGCCCGGACCATCCGCATCCCGGTGCATATGACCGAGACCATAAACAAGATAATCCGTTTTACCAGGGTTTTCCTGCAAAAGAACGACCGCGAACCCACGCCTGACGAGATAGCCCAGAAGATGCGCCTGGCCCAGGATAAGGTAAAGGCGATATTGAAATTCGCTCAGAAACCCATATCTTTGCAGATGCCCATAGGCGACGAAGGCGATACGCACTTCGGCGATTTCATCCAGGATAAAAAAGTGGCGTCCCCGGCGAATACCGCAGTGCGCTCGATGCTTAAAGAAGAGATGAACTGCATCCTGAACACGCTGAATGACAAAGAAAAGAAGATACTGATACTGCGTTTCGGGATAAACGACGGCTGCCCGCGCACTCTGGAAGAGGTGGGCAACATATTCAAGGTGACCCGCGAGAGGATCCGCCAGATCGAAGCCAAGGTCCTTAAGAAACTGCGCCACCCCACGCGTTCCCGCAGGCTGCGCACTTTCCTGGATATGAGCCTCGCGCACGAGCGCGAATATTAAGAACTGGTAACAAGATATAAAAAAATAACGCCGCCCGGCAAGAAAATGGAGTTATTCCATCTTGCCGGGCGTCTTGTTTTGTAGTATCATAAGCCGATGCTTATATATAAATTATTCTTGATCCTTTGTCCGCTCTTCCTGCCTCTTGCCGCCGGAGCCGTTGATACAGCCAGGGTTTGCTGTAAAGACGCCTGCGTCCAGGCGGAAATCGCCCGGTCTGAGGGCGAACGGGCCAGGGGATTGATGTTCCGCGAAACGCTGGGCCCGGCGGAGGGAATGTTTTTTGTCTTTGACCAGCAGCTGAGGCATTCTTTCTGGATGAAGAACATGAATTTTCCGCTGGACCTGATCTGGATCAACCAGGATAAGGTTATAGTGGATATTACCCGCGACGCCCAGCCATGCGCTGGCAGCTGTGAAAGCCTGGCCCCGGTCGACGCGGCAAAATACGTCCTGGAAGTCAACGCCGGGTTTGCCCTGAAAAACAATATACAAACAGGAGATCGGATAGATTTTTAAAATGCATGAATTCAGCAAAGACCTAAATCCCGCCCAGCTGGAGGTAGTAAAGGCCGTTGACGGCCCGATGCTGGTCATTGCCGGAGCAGGCTCAGGAAAGACCAGGGTGATCGAATACCGGGTGCTTTACCTGGTGCGCAATAACGTCAGCCCGCAGTCCATACTTTTGCTTACTTTTACCCGGCGCGCGGCCAAAGAGATGCTTTCCCGGGCTTCCCGGCACGATAGCCGCTGTAATCACGTTGAAGGCGGGACATTCCATTCATTCGCCTACCAGATACTCAAGAAACACTCAAAACTTATCGGTTTCGACGATTTTTCCATACTTGACGAGGATGACGCCCAGGAGGCTGTGGCTGTCTGTATTAAGAACCGCGGTTTTTTCAGCGATGATAAGCGCGCGCCTAAGAAAGACACCATACGCAAGGTGATCAGCATGTCGATCAACAAAGCCTTGTCGATACGCGAGACGCTGGAAAAGGAATACCCGGATTTCGCGGATTACTCCTTTGAGATCGAAGAGGTCAAGAACGAGTATCTGCGTTATAAAATGGAAAAAGGTTATTTCGATTACGACGACCTGTTGATATACCTGCGCCTTTTGCTGCAAAATAACGAATCCATCCGCAAAGAACTGGCCGATAAATACCGCTACGTAATGGTTGACGAATACCAGGACACTAATATAATGCAGGCGGATATTACTTTTCTTCTGGCCGCGGATCATAAGAACATCATGGTGGTCGGCGACGACGCGCAAAGTATTTACGGTTTCCGCGGCGCCTCGCACCAGAATATCCTGGATTTTCCCAAACGTTTTCCCGGGTGCAAGCTGATAAAGCTTGAGGAGAATTACCGCAGCCATCAGACTATTCTGGACCTGGCTAACGCCATATTGAAGAATATGAAAAAGAAGTTCTCCAAATCCCTGGTGTCGGCGGTAAAGACTATCGGAGACAAACCGGAACTGCTTTTCTTCCGCAACGCTTATGAGGAAGCCGAGTGGATCAGCCGGCAGATACTGGAATTCCGCGACCAGGGCATTGATCTGAGCCACCAGGCTGTGCTTTTCCGCTCCGCGTATGTCTCGATCCCTTTGCAGATGGAACTGAATAAGCGCAATATCCCGTTCGCGGTATTCGGCGGGATGAAATTCAACGAGACCAGCCATGTCAAGGACATGCTCGCGCATTTGAAGGTAGCCAATAACCCTAAAGACGAGCTGTCCTGGAACCGGCTGTTGATGCTGATCGACGGGATCGGCGAAAAAACATCCGGCAGGATAATAACCAGATTAAAAGAAGAACCGGGCATGGAAAGAATGCTGGATAATGTCCTTTCCGGCAAACACGATAAACCGGCCAAGTATTCCCGGGGGCTGGCGTCTTTGGGAGGGTTATTCTCGCGGATAGCTCTGGGGGAAACCGATATTTATAAGCAGTTCGACGATATCCTGGGATATTACCGCCCGCTGATGAAATTAAAATTCGACGACTGGCAGCAGAGGCTGAACGACCTGGAGGCGTTAAAACAGATCTGCCGCAGGTATGAATCCATAAAGGATTTTCTGGCTGATTTCGCCCTTGATCCTCCGGAAAAAAACCAGGCTCAGGAAAGGCCTTCATTGAAGGAGAGCGATAAGCCCCTGACCTTATCTACTATCCATTCGGCAAAAGGGTTGGAATGGACCTGCGTTTTTCTGATCGGCATGGTTGACGGCGTGCTGCCGGTAAGTTTTTCCCTTAATGACGCGGACGGGATAGAGGAGGAGCAAAGGCTGTTTTATGTCGCGGTAACCCGGGCCAGGAAGCATTTGACGCTCTCCCTGCATCATGAGTCAGCCGGGTTCGGCCAGAGCCAGTTTAATAAGGTCTCGCGTTTCCTGGACTGCCCGGAGCTGCTCTCAAAACTCGAACAGAACGTGTCGCTTGACCCCGAAGATGACTACGATATCTAAAAATCCAGCCCAGATACATGTTGTCGAAGCCTCAGCCGGCTCCGGCAAGACCTACGCTTTGGCCAAGCAATACCTGCGCCTTTTGATCGGCCCGGAGATCAATAGCCGGGAGATCCCGCTGCGCTCTATCCTGGCGATCACCTTTACCAATAAAGCGGCGATCGAAATGAAAGAGCGGATCCTGGACTTCCTGAAAAAGATCGCTTTTAACCAATTCCAGAACCCCGAAGAAAAAAAAGAGCTATTATCTTTCCTGGAGATCAGCGAAGAAGCGGCCAGGGAAAAGGCGTTCCTGGTAATGGACGAGATCATCAGGAACTACAACTTTTTCCAGGTACAGACAATCGACAGCTTCATAAACGCGATCCTTTCCGGATGCGCGTTCAAACTCAACCTTTCGGCGGCGTTCAAGATAAAGACCGGTTACGATGAATACCTGGGGTTTTGCCTGGATAAGCTTATAGACCGCGCCGCCAGCGATAAGAAAATAATGGATGTATTTGAGCAATACCTGCGCCAGTATTTATACCTGGAAAACAAAGCCGGATGGCTGCCTAAAAAAGACATACTGGATACGCTGGGAAAAATGTTGAACGACAGCAATGTTTTTGGCAGGGGGTTCACCGGTTACAGCCTGAAGGATAAAAACGCGTTGTTTACGGCCCGGAAAACCATAGTCGGGTTGATGACTGAACTGCGGGATAACGAACCGGAAGGAGCTAATCAGGCTGTTTTTAAGGGTTTCCGGAATAAATTGGATAAATACGGGGATACCCTGGATGTAGAGGAACTCTCCCGGTCATTCAGCGCCAAAGATTTCCCGATCAGAAAGAATTTTCCGGTCCCGGAAAAGGCCGGGCGGCTATGGGTGCGTATCCGCCAGGAGATCGGGACTTTGTTTGAACTGGAATCGCTGGCGCTTTTGAATTGTTATATAGATATATTCAAGCTTTTTTACGCTGAATTGCTTAATGCCGCGGGAAAAGATGACGTGGTCTTCCTGGCGGAATTAAACCGCAAAGCCAGGGTATTGTTCGATGAGCAGGGAATAACCGTGCCTGAACTGTATTACCGCCTGGCTACCCGTTTCCGGCATTATCTGATCGATGAATTCCAGGATACCAGCGTATTACAGTGGAAAAACCTGTTTTTGATGGTTGAGGAAGCGCTCTCCACAGGCGGAAGCCTGTTTTACGTGGGAGACAAGAAACAGGCGATCTTCCGTTTCCGCGGCGGCGATACCCTGCTTTTCGACGATCTAAAAAGCCAATTCCGGAATTTTCCGGTAAAAGAGTCGTACCTGAGCGACAATTACCGCAGCAGGAAGGCGGTCGTGGATTTTAATAACCGGGTATTCGCTCCGGATAACCTAAGGCGTTTTCTGGCCGAAAAAGACAGCCAGGAAGAAACGAAGAAAAACTGCCTGCTTTTGTCAGGCTCGGATGTGGAGGAGATACTGGCGGTTTTTAACTCTTCCGGACAGGAATCCAAGGTCAACGGCCCGGGATATGTCAGGATCGAACGGATAGATACCCCGAATGGCGAGGAGACCGATGAGATCATCCGGGCGAAGTGCGTTGAGCTGATCAGGGAATTGCGCTCCCGGCTGGGTGGATACAGGAATATCGCCATACTCTGCCGGACGAACCGCCAGATCGAGGATATTACCTCCTGGCTGGGGCTTGAGCATATCCCGGTTGAATCCGAGAAAACCCTGAATATCCGCGGCCATGCTTTGATCAAAGAAATAATTTCTTTCCTGAAATTCCTCAATTCACCCATAGACAACCTTTCTTTCGCTTCTTTCATCCTGGGAGACATATTCACGGCATCCAGCAAAATGAGCAGGGAGCAAGTCAGCGGTTTTATTTTCGAGGTCCACCGCAGCGCCAAACATAAAGAAGGCGACGCCTACCTTTACCGGGAATTCCGCCGGCGTTACCCTCAGGCGTGGGAGGGGTTTATCGAGGAGTTCTTTAAGGGCGTGGGTTTTATACCGCTGTATGAACTGGTAGTGACCGTATTTTCCCGGTTCAGGATACCGGAGACATTCCCATCTTCCCAGGGATTCATAATGCGTTTCCTGGAGGTGGTAAAAACACAGGTTAACGAAGAGAACGCCAGCCTGGCGTCGTTCCTGGAATATTTCGAATCCGGCCATAACGAAGACATGTACTTGAGCGCGGCGCACGCGGACGCGGTAAAGGTGATGAGCGTGCATAAAGCCAAAGGGCTGGGTTTTGAAGCCGTGATCATACCTTTTCTGGAGATCAACCCGGAAATAAGCGCGGGACATGACAAAAGGCCTTATGTCGTTTATCCGGATCAGGGCGATCTGCGCCTGCTTAAACTGAACAAGGGGTATTTGCAATTTTCCGGTTTTCTGGAAGGTATTTACCGGGCTGAATCCCGGCGCAGCCTGGTCGATGAGTTGAACAATACCTATGTCGCTTTTACCCGCGCCAGGTCCGAGCTTTATTGTTTTATCCCCGCCAAAAGCGCGAATTCTCATAACCTGGCAAACCTGCTTATACCCGAAGGACTGCTGGAATGCGGGGAAAAGAGCAAAGAGGTTTACGGCGATGATAATACCGCGCAAAAACCGCTGGATATACCACCTTCACGGTATACCAGCTGGATCCCGATGCTAAAAGACGAGTTCCTGGAGTTATCAGAGCTGGACAACCGCAAAAGGATCAGGGATGGCGAATACAGCCACGCTATACTGGCGTTGATCCCCTGCCTGGGCAAAAACCAGGACCCCGAAGCGGCCTTAAATGACGCGGTGAAAAAAGCCGGCCCGCTTCTCGGGGATATATCCGATTTCAGCGCTGTCCCGGAAAAGATCCGGCGTGTTTTGAATTCCCCGGAATTGGAACGGTTCTTCCGGCCGGTAAAAGCCGAGATCTACGCGGAAAAAGAGATCGTTAACAGCCTGGGCCAGACCAAGCGGATCGACCGGATGATCGTTTCCGAAGAGCGAGTGATCCTGGTCGATTACAAGTCCTCAAGGGATGAACGGGAATCCGGGGCCGGCCAGATGAGAGAATATATCCGGATGGTCAGGCAGTTTTACCCTGAAAAGGCAGTGAAGGGATACCTGGTTTATCTTTCCGACGCTACGCAAGAGGAAGTGGATGGATAATGTAATTACTTACAGCTTCGGTGAAAATTTTATTGAGCGGCTGAGCGGCTTTCTTTGCGATAATCACAAAGGCAAAGAGCGCGATTTCAGCAAGACCGCTTTGGTTTTCGGGGGCAAACGCCCGGCCCTGTTCATGAAACGGGAACTGGCGCTCCGGTTGAAAAAAGTTTACCTGCCGCCGGTTTGCTTTTCCATGGACGAGTTCGTGCGCTCGATAGCGCTTAAAAAGACCGGACTTTCCCGGATAAACGAGATAGACGGCTGTTACCTGCTTTATACGATCAGCCGCGATATCCTGCCGGAAATGCTTAGCGGCAGGGAGCGTTTCTCGCAGTTCTTCCCCTGGGCCAGGGAATTGCTTTTATTCATCGAGCAGCTGGACATCGAAGATATCCGGCCGGAATCGCTGCTGAATATCCAGAAAAGCGCGTCTATCGGTTATGATGTCCCGGAAAATATCAACGTCCTGTTGAGAAACATTATCCGGTTAAGGGATTCTTTTCATGAAGAGTTAAAAAAACAGGACAAATATTCCCGCGGCCTTTTATACCGGATGGCCGCTGAAATATCCCGCAAACAGGCAGATAATGAATTCGAACGGATATGTTTTTGCAACCTTTTTTACCTGCACCGGGCTGAAAAGACGGTGATCAGGAATTATTACGACTCAGGAAAGGCAACGCTGTTCTTTCAAAAAGACGATAAGCGCTGGCCGGTGCTCGATGATCTGGAAAAAGAACTGGGTATAACGATCTCCGGCACAACGAAGGTGAAGAGCGCGTATAAACTGGATATCTATTCCGGTTTTGACACTCATTCCCAGGTTTGTCTGGCGCGCGAGATACTTAAGAATACCCCGGACAAGGATAAGACCGTTATCCTGCTTCCTGACCCTGACAGCGTGATACCGCTGCTTTCAGAGATAACCGGCGCGGCTGACGATTATAATGTCTCGATCGGATACCCCCTGAAAAGAAGCGCGTTGTATTCCCTGTTCGAACTGATCTTTAAAGCCCAGGAAACCCGTAAAGACGGCAAGTATTACACCCGGGATTATTTAAAAGCGATCAGCCATCCTTTGATCAAGAACCTGAGATCCGGAGCTTCGGAACCGGCTATAACCCGCGTGCTTATCCATAAGATCGAGGAATTCCTGGTCGGTATACATGACAGCGCGGTATCCGGCAGCCTTTTTATCGCCCCGGAGGAAGTAGAGGCGCTGGCGGACATTTACAGCCAGGCGCTGGAAACACTGGCCGGTATGGGGATCGAGGTAAGCGCGCAAGAGCTTAAAAAAGACCTTTGCCGGCTGCACCAGCTGATTTTTTACTCATGGCAGGGGATCGGCGATTTTAAAGGCTTCGCGGCCTGCCTGGATGGTTTTCTCAACGCGTTGATCAAAGACAGCCTTTTGGCTAATTACTCGATAAATCTCCTGGTTACTTCCAGGATGCTGGATATCTGCCGGGAATTCGGCAAGGCTGATTTTTCCCGCGAGCGGTTTAGCGCCGAAGATATCTACCGGATATTTATGGACGACCTGGAAAAGGAGATGGTCGCGTTTTCCGGATCCCCCCTGAAGGGCCTGCAGATCCTGGGGCTTTTTGAGACCCGGGCGCTTAATTTTGAGAACGTGATCGTCATGGATATGAACGAGGGGGTTTTGCCGCAGTTGAGCATTTACGAGCCGCTGATCCCCCGGGAGGTAATGCTGGGGCTGGGATTGAACCGGCTGGAGAAAGAAGACGAGATCCAGCGCTATCAGTTCATGCGGCTTTTAGGGGCAGCCAAACGCGTGCACCTGATATACGCGGCCGGCGCGGACAAGGAAAAAAGCCGGTTTATCCAGGAATTGATCTGGGAAAAACAGAAAGCTGCGGGAACCCTGGAATCCGGGCAGGTCGTCAGCGCTAACTTCGGGATAAAGATCCAGCCGGAAAAAAAGGAGATACCGAAAAACAAAGAGATGGTCGAGTTCCTCGCCAACAGGACCTTTTCCTCGAGCCGGATCAATACATACCTTAACTGCCCGCTGCGTTTTTACTACCAGTATGTGCTGGGGCTGGAGGAAAAAGAAGACCTGCTTGATGATCCGGAGGCCAGGGATATCGGCACGTTCATCCACAATCTTCTGGAAAATACCTACAAACCGTTCAAAGGCAGGAAGCCGGTATTTGACCGGGATTTCCGGGAATATTTCAGCCGCTGCCTGGAAGAAAGCTTCAGCCGGGAATTCAGCCGCAAGATGAAATCCGATTCCTTTATGCTCAAAGAGATCGTGACTATGCGCATGAATAACTTCCTGGATAATGAAAGCCGCAGGGATATACAGGAAATAGTCTGTCTTGAAGAAGAAAGTCCGGGTATCCTTAAATTAAACTGCGGGGAATTCCGGTTTAAGCACCGGATCGACCGCATAGACCGGCTGGAAGACGAAAGCCTGTTGATCCTGGATTATAAGACCGGGAGCGCCGATTTAAAGCCGGCGAGCCTGGAGAAAATACAAAGCCGGGGGTTTAGCCGCGCCAGCCTTAAGGAAACGGTAAAATCTTTCCAACTGCCGCTGTACTATTATTTTATCAAAGACAGTTACTCCGGCAGGGATATAAACGCGGGGTTCTATAACCTTAAAAGTTCCTCGATAACCGCTCTTTTCAAGAAAGACGACTCGCTGGATAAAAACCTGGCAATGGATGTGTTTATGGAAGGACTGGACGCCTTGATCCGCGAGATGCTTGATCCAACCGTAAACTTCCGGCCGGATGACGCAAATCCCAATTACTGCTCGATCTGCCCGTATTCATACCTTTGCCGTTGATGCGCCAAGTAGTTATTGATTAACGGTTTGTTTATGATATAATCGGCTTAAGAATAAGCTTAAAACGGGGTGAGAGATGCGCAAAAAGATCAGTTTAGTATTATTCGTTATTTTCGCCGCGCAATTGTCTGGATCCGGTTCCCTTTTCGCCGATACCCTTCTTTTAAAGACCGGTCAGAAAATAGAGGGGAAAATAATAAAGAGAACCGATACATTCGTCCGGATCGAGGAAAACAGCATACCCATTACGTATTTTAACGAAGAGATCGCCCAGGTTATCGAAGCCCCGCAAAACCAGGGCGCGGAAGCCCCTAAACCCGGCCCTGCCGCGGTCAATCCCGCGCCTGTCCCTGTCCCGTCTAAAATCCCGGAAGCCGCAGCAACGGAGGCCTCCGGTCAGCTTAGCCCCGATCACGCCGAGATAATGGATGTTCTCAAGAACTTTTTTATACATCAGAATGATAAAGACCTGACCCAGGCTTTAAGCAGTTTTAAAAGCGAGCTAAGGCCGTCTTTGAAGCCGAATATGGAGGTAAAGGTCAAAAAGAATTACGCCGAAGATGTCACAAGTTTTGATAATTTTAAACTGGTTAATTTTACGGCGGATGGAACCGCCGGCGTAGCGAAAATATCTTTTACGATGAACGCGGTCAGGTCGTTTAAAATGGAAAAGGACGAAACCGGATGGAAGATAGCCGGCTTCATAGACGCGCCTGTGGATCCAGAAACATCTAATCCCGCGAAAAGCCAGTAAGGCGCGCGGAAAAAATATAAAATGCGCAATCTATCGCGGATATTGATAACCGCTTTTCTTGCCGGGCAGGCCTTGAATCCCGGCGCGCTCTTCGCCGATACGCTGATCTTATCGACCGGCCAAAAAATAGAAGGCAAGATAATAGCGAAAACCGATACCTTTGTCCGGTTCGAAGAAAACGGCGTGCCCGTGGTTTATTTTACCGAAGAGATAAGCCGGATAATCGAATCGCCGGCTGCTTTGGATGCCAATCCCGCTGTCGCCGCCCCAGCTGCCAATACTTTTTCCGCTGACATCGCAGCCCCGGTTGTCAATCCCGCTGATGAAACTACCCCGGTGGACCTTAATGATCTGGACCGGGATAAAATCGCCGGAGTCATTAAGAATTTGGTCGAGCACAGGAACGACGCCGATCTAACCCAGTATTTTACCAGCGTTACCGATGAATTCAAAAGATCGCTGAGGCAGGCTGACCCGGAAAACCGCGTTATCCCCCAGGCAGGCGACACTCCCGAGACCGTCGAGAACTTCATGCTGGACGATCTTTCCGTGAACAAAGATACCACCCTTACCGCGGGTGTCTCATTCTTCTGGAGCGCTTCCTATAAAACAGTCTCTTTAAGTAACGATGGATCCGGATGGAAAATAAACAATATCCGGCGCGCGCAAGGCGGTTCTCAGACCGGAGCGCCGGATTTTTCAGCGCTTCCGGATTACGCGGCTATATCCGCGGTTATTGAGAATTTTTATCAGCACCAGAATGATGCTGACTTAACGCAGTGTTTTAAAAGCGTTACGGATGAATTCAAAAAAGTGCGGCAGGAACATGTTAAGAAACGCCGGAACAAAGATGTTACTCCTGCGGTAACAGGCATCAAGGGATTCAAGGTCCTCAGCCTGGAACTGAACGGCGATACGGGCATGGCGGATGTCTCTTTCATGTCCGGTCCGGTAACGCTGCGGTTTATACTGAAGAAGGAAGGACCCGACTGGAAGGTGAATAGTTTGCTGCCACCGGGCGACATTAAAACCGGCGCCCAGGCCAAGTCGCAGTAGCTCTTAAAGCCACATTATCTTGTCGCGCGTAAACTCTCTAAAAACCCCGAAGGATATCAAGATCAGCCGCCGTATGTTAAAAATAACCGTCCGTGTATGTCTGGGCATCCTCGTATGTTTTATCGCCGCGGAGGCAGCGCTGCGTTTATTCCGATGGTCGCCAACGCCGCATATTTATGAGGAGATTTCCGATCCGGTGATCCAGTGGCTTCATACCGCCGGATTCAAGGGAAGGGTCTGGGAAACTGATATCGAGATCAGCCAGCAAAGGATAAGGGACAGGGTATACCCCGTAAATAAGCCCCAAAATACATTCCGGATCGTAGCTGTAGGGGAGTGTTCGGTTTTTGGCCGGGCCGTAGCCCTCCAGGAATCTTTTGTCAAGCAATTGGAGACTCTCCTGAATGAGCGTAAGCCTATTCAGGGCTACACCGCCTACGAGGTTATCAACGCCGGCTGCGGCCAATACAACGACCTCCAAAAAGAAGCGTTTCTTGAAAAATACTGGATGCGCTGTCATCCGGACCTGATAATATTCGGCCATGACCTCGGCTCCAAGGTGTGGCTGGAAACCAGGCTCAAGCTGAGATGGTTCAGCCTGACGCGCGACCTGGCGCCTAAACAACTGTATTCCGCGCGTTTTCTGATCTCTTTAATCGAACGGTTCATTATAACTCCGTTGGCTCTGGAGATGTCGCACTACGCCGAAAAGCATACTGTGCTTACCCGCTATACGGGAGACGGGCTGCGCCATATAAGAACCGACCATGCGTTCAAAAGGCTGGCGCTATTAAGCGAAAAAACGCGTATCCCGGTCATAATCGTTTTCATGCCCTGGTTAAGCAATCTATCCGAAGGAAGTTACCGGTATAAATGGGTGCATGAGCTTTACAAAAGCAAATGCCGCGATAACCGCCTTGATATGTTGGACCTGTATGACGTTTATTTCAAGAATAAGCGGGCTGAACTCTTTTGGATATCGGAAACCAATCACCGGCCGAACGCGTTAGCGCACAAAATGATCGCTGATGAGGTTTACCGGGAAGTGATAAAACAAGCCTCGATACCCCAATGATGAATAGCCTGAAACACCCAGGGACTTTATTTAAGAAAACCGTCTTTTTAAAGGTCCTGCCGGCGGTCATCTCCGGCATTGTGCCGTTATTTTTATTCGCGGGCAGGCCTTTCGCAGGGGATGAAACAAAACCTGTCAGGCTCGGTTATTTTCACGGCGGCAGGACGGTTTTGATGCTGCGCGCCTATGAGAACGGCGAATTCGAGACGAAAGGGCTGGGGGTTGAATTTTACTCTAAAAGGTTATATGAAAAAGAGTATAAACTTATCCCGAAATCGATCCAGGAATTCAATAAGGGCGGCAAAGGCAAAGCCGGCGCGGTTACCGGCGTGGAATTCATGGAAGAGGTAATGAATGATCAATTCGACCTGGCTGTAGTGGGAGAAGGCTCTTTTATAAGTTCGGTGTACGCGGGGCAGCCGGTGGTCGCCATCGCCGAGCTCGGGCATGATGTGCGCGGGCATTCCGGGCATGTTTTCGCGATGCGAAAAGGCCTTAAAGCGGATAAACCCGCGGATCTTCTGGGGAAGGTCCTTATTTCCAGAAGGGCCGGTTTCTCGGATTCCGTGTTTTTGCGGGAATTGCTTGAGAAAAAAGGCATCAACACTGAGAAACAGGTATTGCGGCTTGATGTTTTACCCTCGACCATGGAAGAAAAACAAAAGCTTCCTAAGGATAAAGTGATAATTATCGATAACCTGTTCGAGGATAAAATGCAGGAGGGCATGGACCGCGGCATTATCGACGGCGGGTATTTCCACTTGATGGCTTTCTCGAAAATAACCGGTTCGTTCCAAATAATCCATCCTTTGCACTACTGGGAGGATCCCGAGCTTTCCCACGCTCTTTTAGTCTGCCGCAAAGAATTCCTGAAAAACAATAAGGAGCGTTTAACCGCGTTCCTTGAGGTTTATATCAAACGGATACAATATGAGCACAGCCTCAGTTATGAAGAACGGACCAGAAAACAACCCAAGGGGCTGCAGATGGCGATTAATCTTGACGGGCTTAATTATCCGCAATATGATATTGTTCCTGTTGTTAACACGGGATTGTTAAATAAGGTCGTGGATCTGTTGAAGAAATATAAATATATAAACAATAAAAAGATAGAAATAGGTAAATTTGTGGATAACAGCCTGGTTTACTCGGCGCTGAAAAATCTAGGGATCAGCGAAAAAGACGATTGCTGGCAATCAGAGTATTAACCGTCATTATTTTTATAGAGCCACAGCTAAAGGAGACTGGTTCATGAAAAAAACTGCTGCGAAACTGGTTCTTATGTTGTCCGCTGTTTTAATATGCGTAAGCCCGGTTTTTGGATCCGGCAGCGAAAGATCCGCTAAAACGCCGGGTGATTTCACCAATGTTATCCTTATCGGCTGGGACGGCACAGACCGGGATATGTTGATGCGCTTTCTGCAAGCCGGGAAACTGCCGAATTTGGAAAAGATCTGCCGGGCCGGGAGTTTTATCAAGACCGAGATCAGCACCGGAAAAACCGAGACCAAACCGGGCTGGGCGGAAATATTGACCGGTTACAGCGGAAAGATCAACGGCGTACGCGATAACCGGTGCGCTTACCGGCCGATACCAAAAGGGTACACTGTCTTTGAACGCTTAAAAAAGGTTTTTAAGGATGACAGCATTGTTACGATATTCCTGGCGGGGAAAAGACCTAATTTAGGGGCGCGCGGGCCGCACCGCATCTGGATCGGCGGTCCGAGAAAAACCTGGGATCGCGAAGATCTATGGAGCAAAGACGGGCTTTTACCGGCGCCGGAAACTATCTTCGCGTTCCAGGGAGAGCCGTATTTCCTTACCAAGGAGAGCCTGGATGTTTATCAGAACGGGTTGAACAGCGGGGAGAATGTCATAAAAAGAGTTTTAGAATGCCTGAACCGGTATAAAAGATCGCGTTTTTTCCTGTTCGCCCACTTCGAAGAGCCGGATGAACAGGGCCACGTATACGGCGGTTATTCAAACGAATACAGCCAGGCATTGCTCAATGACGACCGGTGGCTGGGCATGATAATATCAGCGTTAAAAAAACACGGGCTATACGAAAAAACATTGATCTACGTGGTGAGCGACCACGGTTTTGATCCGGCCGGCACAAATCACCATTATGAGCCGCATACCTTTTTGGCGACCAACGACAGCCGCGTAAAACGGAAGACAGGAGACAGAAAAGACATTACCCCGACCATCTTATCCAGGTATGGGTTGGATCTGACGAAGATCAAACCCGCGTTGGAAGGAGACCCATTGAATGAATAATCCCGCCTTAATACCCTGTAAACAGAAGATCATAGTCCCGGCCCTGATGATCGCGCTTGCCGGGATATTGCTTCCTTTAAACGCGGCGCCGGCGAAAACCGCTTCAGAACAACCTATACGCATAGGCTATTTTCACGGCGGGCGAACGGTAATATTAATGCGCGCGTATGAAAACGGGGAATTCGACGCGCAGGGGCTGCCGGTCGAACTTTATTCAAAAACATTGCGCGCCGAAGGATATCAGCTGGTGCCGAAATCCACCACGCAGTTCACCGATGAATGCGGCGGGCCGTTATATACCGGGAAAGTCCGGGGAACCGAACTTACCGACGCGATCATCGATGACAAGATGGACCTGGCGATGATCGGGGAAAGCTCTTTCATCGAAGCCATGTACTCCGGGAAACCGATCGTGGCGATCGCCGAATTGGGGCATGACGTAAAAAAACATTCCGGCCACGCCATATTGATGCGTAAAGGCATTAAAATAAGGTCGCCGAAGGATTTCCTGGGCAAGATAATTATATCCCGCAGGGCGGGCCCAGGCGACAGCACTTTTCTAAAGGTCTTCCTGGATAAATCCGGGGTTGACCTGAAAAAGGACGTTCTGCAGTTGAGCAACGGCGAGATGCCTAAAAACCTGGAGGAAAAGCGGAAATTACCCAAAAACAAAGTGCTTATATTTGACGATACCTACGAGGACGTAATGACCGCGGGCTTGCAAAGCGGGGTGATCGACGGCGGATATTTTCATCTGATGAGTTTAGAGGACCCTTTATGCGCCCCGTATTATCTTCTTGCGCCGCTGCACGATTTCGTGAACGCGGAATTGTCCCACGCGGTCCTTGTCTGCCACAAAGACTTTTTGAGGAAGAACAGGGCACGGCTGGTTAAATTAATCGAGATCTATATTAAACGCATCAAATACGAACATAGTTTAAGTTATGAGGAAAGGACGTCTATGGTGCCGCTGGGAACAGGTTTTAAAATGGCTGTAAATATACAAGGCCTGAATTATCCGCAATATGACCTTATTCCCACAAGCAGCGCCAAGCTGCTTTATGAAGTCCAGAGAATATTGGTAAAATACGCCGGTTTCCCCAAAAGAAATATCAAAATAGAGGATTTTATCGATAATAGCCTGGTTCTGGAAGCTGCGAAGAACCTGGGGCTTACTGAAAAAGATGACTATAGGCCGTCCGAATATTAATATAAACAGTATTTTCGCCGGTTTGATCGCCGGTTTATTCTTGATCGCGGGATTCGCTCAGCCCCGCGCTTGCGCCCAGCCGGACAACGGGGGGCTCTCCTATAAGGACGCGAATCTGATCCTGATCGCCATAAATAATGTCGGCGTGGAGCATATGAGCCTTTACGGATACAGCCGCAAGACCACCCCTAAACTGGACGCCTGGTCCAGGAACGCCCTGGTGTTTGACGACGTGTATACCCCGGCGTCCTGGACCCTCCCGGTAATGACCACATTCTTCACTTCGCTATACCCGTATACCCACGGGATCGCTAACCGTTCTTTTGATAATATGCTTTCGCCAAAAACAGTCATTTTACCGTATTTTCTGCGCAGCCACGGATATGACACTGCGGCTTTTACCGGCGGCCTGGACGATAGCAAGTGTTTCAGCCATATGTGGGGGTTTAACTTTATCGCGGATAATCCGGCGTATACAGGTTTTAACGTTACATTTAAACAGGCTAACGAATGGCTCAAACGTAATTCCTCAAAGAAATTCTTTTTATTTATCCAGGGTTATGACGCGCACGCGCCTTTCACCCCGCCCAAAAGATTCCGGGGGGTGTTCAGTGATCCCGCCGGTAAAGATATCACCATTAACCCCAATTTAACCTACCGCGGGTTTGAGGACCACGGAGGGCAATACTGGGCTAATTATTTCATCCCGGAAGACGGCGCGGATAACGGGCTGCGCAAGAAATGGAAGATAACGCCTTTGGTTAAAATAACTCGGGATGATATCGATTATATGCGGGACCTTTACGACGAAGAGGTGCTCTCGGTTGACGCGCAAGCCGCGGATTTCCTTAATTCTTTGGACAAAGACCTGCTTAAGAATACGCTCATCATCGTTTTCTCCGAACACGGTGAGATGTTCGCCAAACACGGCAGGTTCGGGCGCGCCGGGACATTGCGCGGCGTGCTTTATGACGATGTGGTCCATGTGCCTTTAATGATAAAACTTCCCCAAAAAAATGGCGGGCGGGTAAAGGGTTTGGTCCAGATAGTCGATATGATGCCGACAATATTGGACCTGTTGGGCATCCCCGGTCCGCCGGATCTCCAGGGGAGATCACTTATCCCGCTGATAAAAGGCCAGGGACCGGTAAATGATTATATCTACGCGGGCGCGTCGTATAATCTCACAAGGATAACCGAAAAAAGGTTATACATGAATCCCAGCATCAATGAATCCATCCGCAGCTCCGGGTGGAAGTTCATACACGAGATAATTTATGAAGAAGACCGCACCGGGCTTCCCCGGGCGGAAAAGCTTGGCGTAAAATCAGAGACCTGCGAGCTGTATGACCTCAAGAACGACCCCAATGAATTATCGAACGTGCTCGATAAATATCCGCAAACGGCAAACGCCCTCCGGGAAAAACTCGAAAAGTGGGCTCAGGACTGCCGGAATTTAAGCAACCACACCGCGGTAACCTCAAAAATACCCGATAGAATAATAGAGGATGCCCGGAAAAACGGCTATTGGTAATAACCGCGCCGACAAACGCACTATGTTCTTACTTCGGATAATATCAGCCGCGCTTATCGCGATCGCTTCAGGCCAATCCTGTATTTACGCCCAGCAGGGCCAGGATGCCCGGACATATAAAGACTTCAATATCATCCTGATCGCCATCAATAATATCGGCGTAGAACATATGAGCCTTTACGGCTACAGCCGCGAAACCACCCCTAAATTCAAATTGTGGGCAAAGGACGCGCTGGTCTTTGAGAACGCGTATACCCCGGCATCCTGGACGCTGCCTGTCATAACAACTGTTTTTACGGCGTTAAATCCGTATACCCATAAAGTAATGGACAGGTACCTTAAAAATACCCTTTCCGGCGATATCAAGACATTGCCGCAGATCCTCGCTTATAACGGCTACGCCACAGCGGCTTTTACCGGAGGTCTGGATGATAATCGCATCTTCGGGCATATGCGCGGTTTTTCTCAAACAGATAACAATCCGTCCTTTACGGGTTTTTCAGTCACCTTGAAACAAGCGCGCGGCTGGCTTAGCCGCAACTCCAGGAAAAAGTTCTTTCTGTTCATCCACGGTTATGACGCGCATCCGCCGTTCACTCCGCCGCGGCAATTCCAGGGCGCCTTCAGCGCCGCGAAAGGCAAAGATATAACCGTAAAACCCGGTTTTACCTACCGCGGCTTCCGGAAATTCGACGGCCGGTATCAAGCCTATTGCATAAACAGGGAAGACCCGCTGCACCCGAATATCAATAACGCCAACATTGACCCGGAAGAACTATTCCCCCGCGTGGTCTTGACCCAGGACGATGTGGACTATTTGACCGCCCTGCATGATGAGACTATCTTATCGGTTGATTCGCAGGTAACCAGGTTCCTGAACTCCCTGAACAAAGATCTCTTAAAGAAAACGATCATAATTGTTTTTTCCGAACACGGAGAAATGTTCGCCAAACACGGAAGGTTCGGGCGCGTGGGGACGATACGCGGCACGCTTTACGACGATGTGGTCCACATACCGCTATTGATCAAGATCCCCGGGATGAGCGCCCGCAGGATAACCGGTATGGTCCAGCTCATCGATATCATGCCGACAATACTGGACCTGCTGAATATCCCGCTCTACAGCCGGGTGCAGGGAAGATCGCTGGTGCCGTTGATAAAACACGACCGGGCCGTTAACGATTATGTCTATTCCGGGGCGGCGTATAATTTCGCCGGAGGGCCGAAAAGGCCGTTCTCCAGCTATCCCAGCATCAACGAGTCGGTCCGCGACCCGGATTGGAAACTCATACATGAAATATTCTTTTCCGCGGATACTTACGGACAATTCAGCGATGATCTGCCGCTAAAAGTCAGGGAAGAAACATTTGAGCTGTATAACCTTAAGAACGACCCGAACGAGCTGAACAATGTGCTTAACGCGTATCCTGAGAAAGCGAAAGAATTGGCCTCAAGATTGGCGGACTGGTCGAAAGAATGCGGCGGTTTCAGCCCTTTCAAAGCTTCGACGCAAAAAGTGCCGGATGAGATGATCAAGGACGCGCAGAAACACGGGTATTGGTAAAACCCCGCGTAAAACCGCTTGTTTTTACCCGGGTTTTAGATTATAATTGATTTTCACGTTAATAAATAACTATGAATACTCTGCAAAAAATCAAAAAAGAAGCGTTAAAACCGCTTAAGACCGACAATAGTAAACCGGGCTTCGCCATTATTGTCCCGCCATCCTGTTTTACCGTGCCTGAAGGCTGGGAATTTGTCCTGAAGCAGCCGTTTGAAGGGGTATCCTACATCGCTACCGTGTTGTTTAACGCCGGATTCCCTGTGCGGATCGTTGACGCGCGCTTTCAGAACGACCCGGTAAAATTCGCGCTGGATTCGGTAAAAGACGCGGCGGTCGTCGGCATAGCTACCTATGAAGATTCTTTTCCGTTTGTCCATGAGGCCTGCGCCCGGATCAAGCAGGAATACCCCCAGAAGCTGATCGTTTTAGGCGGCGCTTTGGTAACATCCACCCCGCAGGTCCTTATGAAAAGCACTGCCGCTGATATCGGCGTGCTTGGCGAAGGCGAGGAAACAACCCGGGAGCTGATGGACGCGGTATCCTTTGGCAATACCGGCGAGCTCGGAAAAATACCGGGTTTGTGCTACAAGGATAGTTCCGGCGATATATGCTTTACCGAAAAACGGCCGCAGATGGCCGACCTGGAATCGCTGCCGGTAATGAACCTTTCTTTATGGCCGGCGGTGCAGAAAGACAAAAAGGTAAAAGAGATATTCTTTTCCCATAGCCGCGGTTGTTACAAGAACTGCTCGTTCTGTTTCCGGACCACCCCGCAGCTTAGCCAGAAATCGATCGGTAAATTCCGGGATGAACTCCGGGAATTGAAGAAAAAGCATGACTTTGAGTTCATTTATTTCGTGGACCTGACTTTCGCCATCCAAAAACAAAGGACCCTGGATATCTGCGGGATCTTAAAGGAATTCAATGTCCGCTGGTCATGTATGTCCCGGGTCCAGAATATCGACGAAGAGATGCTCAAGGCCATGAAAACCGCCGGCTGCCAGATAATCCTCTACGGATTCGAGTCCCTGGATCAAACTATCCTGGATAACGCGCATAAAGGGATCACCCCGGCGGAGATACGCAGGATGGTAAAATTGACCCAGGATAACGGGATACAGGTCGGAGGGCTGTTCATCGTGGGCCTGCCCCAGGAAACCCGGGAATCCCTGAAAAAAGTCGTTGATTTTATCGATGAGACCGGAAGCGCCACCAGGGTCAAGTATTTATCCGCGATACCCGGCACTGAGATCTACCGCTGGGCGTTGGAGAATGGGATAATCAAAGACGAGGTGAGCCATCTGCGCTGGCTGGCCAATGAAAGATGCGATAAGGACGACGAATTCATAAATTTCACCCAACTGCCGGATGATGTTATACGCGATACTTATAAAAAAATAAATTCCAGATATAACAAAGGCCCGCGCTGTACCGACGACTGGTTTTAAGATTGTCCCTAAAAAGGAGTTACGTTTTGAAGAAAAACAGCCTTTCAGCAGTTGAAGAATTGGTCCGTAAAACATCGTCTTCGCCCTTGCCGGTTGACCCCGGGAAACCGCGTCTGGTGATCATTGTCCCGCCGTCGCCGCAAATACCCACTCCGGGCAGGGAATTCCTGTTAAACACCCCCATTGAGGGAATTACCTTCATCGCTACTGTGGCAAAGAACGCCGGTTTCAGCGTCGAGATCGTGGATTACCGCACCAAACCGGTGCCGGTAGAAGAATTGATCTCGAAAAGCGGCAAGCACGCTATTTTCGCGGTGGCCACCTTTATCGACGGTTACGATTTCATCGAGGATTTTATCCGCCGGATAAAACTGGCTGATCCGGATAATATCGTCATATTAGGAGGGCCGTTCGTTTCTTCCACCCCGGAATTATTAATGCGGGCCCTGCCCGCGGATTTCGCTGTTTTGGGAGAAGGGGAATTGACGGTCCTGGAACTGTTGGATGCGCTGTCCGGGAAAACGCCTGAAAAAATACCGCTGATCGATGGGTTGGCGTACCGGGATAAAGGGAAGGTAAGACTTACCAAACCCAGGGCGCAGATCAATGACCTGGATATCCTGCCCGCGCTGGATTTCTCGCTCTGGCCGACTGTCGCCAAAGACGGCCGGATAGAAAAGATCGGCGTATCTTCCAGCAGAGGTTGTTACGCGCGCTGTTCTTTCTGTTTTAAAGCCATACCGGAAGTCCGCCAAATGACCGCGGAGAAGTTCGGCAGGGACATGGCCGGTTACGTGCGCCGATACGGGATAAAATACGCGTATATCAATGACCTTACTTTTGTTATCGGCAGGCCGCGCACCGTGGAATTATGCCAGGAACTGAAGAAAACCGGGATACGCTGGGCCTGTTCCACCAGGGTTGAGAATATCGACAACGACCTGTTGAGGCTGATGAAAGACTGCGGATGCGATGAGATATGGTACGGGATCGAATCAGTCGATCAAAAAGTGCTTAACGCCAATTTCAAGAATATAACGGTAGAAAAGATCGAACGGGCGGTGGAAATGACCAACAACGCCGGGATCAAGGTAATGGCCAACTTTATCATCGGGCTGCTCGGCGAGACCGAAGAGTCGCTCGATCAAATGGTAAAGTTTATCGAAACCAAGGATATCATTCCGTGCAGCATTAAATACCTGACTCCGTTCCCGGGAACGCCGGTTTACCGATACGCCCTGGATAAAAAACTGATCGTCGATGAAATAGAGTATTTCCGTATTTTAGGCCAGCGTAAAGTAAATTTCGCCCAAGATAAAATCATCAATTGCACCAGCCTGGACGAATCTAAACTCAGGGATGCCTTTATGCGGATCCGCAAGATATCTTATGACCGTTACGGGCCTCTGGATTGGACTAATGGATCACAAACTATTAAAAAAGCAGTTTAAACACCGGGCTAACACATTCGATAAATCCGCGCGTTGGGTCAAAGACCCCGGGCTTTTGGATATTCACCGTGAAATGGCTAAAATACTTCCCGGGGAACTTATCCTCGAGGCTTGCTGCGGGACAGGAGTGGTAGGTTTAAATCTGCGCAAAAGCAAAAATACGGTCGTCGGCCTGGACTTAAGCCTGGATATGCTTAAATTCGCCCATAAACGCCTGGATCATTGCGTAAACGCCCGGACAGAGCGCCTGCCTTTCGCCGATAATACCTTTGACGCCGTGGTCTGCAGGCAGGCGATGCATTTTCTGGATATGAAACGTTTTTTCTCCGAATTATTCCGGGTAATAAAACCCCGCACCGGAAGGGTGGTAATAAGCCAGATCGTCCCGTTCGGAGATAAGGATAAAGACTGGGTTCGCCGGATCCACCGAAAAAAACAGAATATGTTGAAGAACTTCGTCTGTGAACCGGATATACTGGGGCGCTTAAAGAACGCCGGGTTCAAAAAGGTCGAAGCCCGCGAATACACAATAGAAGAACCGATAAACCCCTGGCTTACCGATACCTTTTTTCCGCCTGAGAAGATCAAAGAATTAAAAGAGATGTTCATTAACGCGCCTTTGCCGTATAAAAAACTGCATCTCGTTCGCTGCGAAAAAGGCGCGATCTACGAAACTATGCGCTGGATCATCGCCAAAGGAAGGAAATAGAGCTATGCCCAGTTTCAGATCATTACTCATCATATCCTGGATATTCTGCCTGGCTTGCAGTGCGTACGCGGCGGATAATACCGCAACCGTTAAGAACGGTCAGTTCAAAGATTATAATGTGCTGCTGGTCTCGTTCGACGCCCTTCAGGCAGGCCATGTCGGCTGCCTCGGATACAACCGCAATACTACACCGGCCATAGACTCATTTGCCAAAGAAGGTTTCTTATTCAGCAACGCCGTATCCCAGGCATCCTGGACCGTTCCGGCGACCATGAGTTATTTTACCTCGCTTTACCCGTCGCAGCACCGCTGCGTGAACAAATATTCCCTGTACACCGAGAACGAGAAAGTATTGACCAGCCTGAAAGGACTTTCCCCGGAAGTGTCGACTTTAACCGAAGTTTTAAAAGATAACGGTTATTCCACCGGCGGATTCACCGGCGACGCAGGGGTAAGCGGTCATTTCGGTTTTGCCCAGGGGTTTGACACTTATTTCGACGGCCCGAAATTCGGCGGAATGGATACCAGCATCCCTGAAGCCCAGAAATGGCTGAAGGCGAATTACAATAAAAAATTCTTCATCTTCCTGCACGGCTACGACTGCCACGGGCAATACGACCCGCCCAAAGGCTTTACCCGGCGGTATCTTGATTTCAATTATACCGGGCCGTTAAAAGGCGGCAAGGAAGAACAAGGCAGATTAAGGGAAGATGGCCTGGATAAAAACGTTATAAACCTTACCGATCCGGATGTGAGATTCTGGCGGTCATTATATGATGAAAAAATAAATGATGTCGATGAACGATTCCGGAAGTTTATCGAAGAATTCCGCAAGTTGGGTATTTTGGATAAAACGGTAATAATACTTGTTTCCGATCACGGCACGGAATTTTGCGAACATAAAAAATTCGACCATGGGCATTCGCTCTATGACGAGCTTATACATGTTCCAATTATCGTATGGCTTCCCGGGGTCAATAAAAACGCTGTTATCCCCGATCAGGTGCGCGGTATTGATATTATGCCTACAGTATTAGACCTGCTCGGGATAAAAATGCCCCCAAAAGTAAAAAAACAGGTTAAGGGCGTAAGCTTGCGGACATTGATCAACGGCGGGCATTTGAAGCTTGACGCCTTCAGCGAAACGGATTACCGGTTCTATACCAGTAAACGCTCCATACGCACCGCCGGAGGATGGAAATTCATCTATACCATGGAAACCCGGAAAAAAGAGCTCTACAATTTGAACACTGACCCCATGGAATCGATCAACCTGGTCGATAAAGAAAAGCGGACCGCGTACGAACTGGAACAGAAATTATTCACCTGGCTGAAATCAATGGGGCAGGATGAGAATTACCACGATAAGCTTTTAAAAGGCGTATTGCGGATAAAAGAATATTAGCGGATCAAATGCCCAACCTCCCGAAGGCCTGTTTTTTCCTTTTGTTGTTTTTTCCTATCCTGGCCTTACCGGTTTGCGCCGGGGGCCGGCTTGACCCCGCCGCGGAATATAACGTTATATTGGTTTCTTTGGATGCTTTGCGGCCTGACCACCTTGGATGTTACGGTTACAGCCGCGATACCAGCCCGCACCTCGACTCAATAGCCAAACAGGGTTTATTGTTCAAAAACGCCTTTGCCCAGGGCAACTTTACTTTATCCAGCCACGGCTCCTTGTTCACCTCAAAATACCCGCACAGCCATAACGCCGACAGGATTGAACGCAGGCTCGCGGATAACGAGGCCACCATCGCCGAGGTAATGAAAGCCAATGGCTACAAAACCGCGGCTTTTATCCATAACGCCCAGCAATTCGACCCCAAATTCGGGCTTGACCAGGGTTTTGAGACATACGACTTTTCCGTGGAAACAGACCGCAGGCCGTCATTTGCCCGGACGGTTCCGGCCTGCCTTGAATGGATAAACAGGCATAAAACCGAAAAATTCTTCGTTTTCCTGCATTCCAATGATATTCATGAACCCTATCATTGCCCGGATGAAGATCATTTTGACCCGGATTACAAAGGCAGGCTGGATAACGAATACATGGCTACCTGGCCGCCGGGTTTCCACGAAAAAAACCTGCGGCGCACCAGCCGGGAGATCCGGCATATAACCGCGCATTACGACGCCGGGATAAGATACGCCGACGCCTTTGTCGGAAAGCTGATCGCTTCTTTGTCTGAATCCGGGCTGCTGAAAAAGACAATACTGGTATTCTTCTCCGATCACGGAGAGATCCTCGGCGACCGCGGCAAGCGTTTTTGTCATGGCTTTGGCCTGCATGATGAGGAGGTACGCGTGGCGCTGCTGTTTTACCTGCCGGGATCGGCTAAACAGGTCATCGATCAACCGGCCCAACTGATCGATGTTATGCCGACCATACTGGAATTATTGAGCATAAACAAGGATAAACTCAGCCTGGAAGGAAAAAGCCTGGCAGGAGCTTTCGCCGGCGGGAATAACGCGGATAACGAGCTCAACGAATATATATACGCCGAATCCTTAAGCGGGGAAAGCGACAGCGGAGGGCCAATCGATATGCAGGCGATGATCCGAAGCCGCAGATGGAAACTGATCACCCATACCTGGAAATTACCGAAAGACCGCCGGAATATCCGCGGCGCGCTTTTGCATAACGGGGCGATAATCACCCCGCCGTTCACGGACCGGATCGAGTTATACGACCTGGAAAAAGACCCGGGAGAATTGAACAACCTGGCGGATAAAGGATATGCCGATATCCAGGACAGGTTATTGTCCAAACTGCTTTCATTTTTCTGATAATGAGAAGAACTATATTCAGGATCGCCGCTGCGGCAATAGCTGTTATCTTTTTTTCCGCGGCGGCGTGTTTTGCCAACGAGGATTATAATTTAGTCATAATCGTTATTAACGCGCTCAGGCCGGATTACCTGGGCTGCTACGGAGCCAAACAAAAAAATACCCCTAATATCGATTCCCTGGCAGCCGAAGGCACGCGATTCGATAACGCGATCGGGCAATCATACTGGACGCTGCCCAGCATGGTTTCCCTGCTCACCGGAAAATATGTGTCTTCGCACGGGGTCAACTCCCGGAATACCCGGATATCAGACCAGGATAAAACATTAGCGCAGATCCTGAAAGAACAGGGGTTCAATACCGCGGCGTTCACCTGCGGCCTGGACACAATAAATAAATACGGTTTGGAAAAAGGGTTTGACCGTTATTCTTATTATACCGGGCCTAAACCTGTCGGATCCCTCGGCGATATCATACCGGAGATATCCGCGTGGCTGGATAAAAATAGAGATTCGCGTTTTTTCGCGCTTATCCACAGTTATGACCTGCATCCTCCGTATGATAAAAGCCTTTTAGCCGGAGCGCCTGACAAGGAATATAACGGGATATTCGCCGGCTCAGCCTTGGATTACGGCATCCTGAAAAAAATACAAGGAAACATCCTGAATACAAACGGCAGGCAGTTAAAGCTTGAAGAACGGGATTTCGCCTATATAAGAGAGCTTTACTCCTGCGGAATAAAACGCGCTGACGCTTATGTCGGGGAAATAATCGCTAAGTTGAAAGAAACCGGGGTATATGACAAATCGATCATCATCCTTTGCGCCGATCATGGGGAGGAATTGGGCGAGAGAGGGACCTATGACCGGTTTGACAATCAGAACCTTTACCAGGAAGTTATCCGCGTTCCTTTAATCATCCGCTCTCCGTTGAAGAACGCTTTTAAACAACGGGTCCGCGCCCAGGCCGGGCTGATCGACCTTATGCCAACCCTGCTGAACCTGTTAAGGGCGGAATATCCTGTGGATGCGGATATAAACGGGATAAGCCTCATCCCGTTTATGAAAGGGGCCAGCCCCGGGCCCAAACGGAAATTCCTTATAACTGAAGGCCAAAGACACAAGTGGGCGCTGTTGCGCCCGGACGGTTGGAAACTGATATTCATGAAAGGCGAGGAGCGGCTATACAATGTCAAGACGGATCCCGGTGAGCGGAAAAATCTTGCCGCGGAGAATAAACAACTCACAACATCAATGCTCAAAGATTTTCTTAACTGGTACCAGCTGCGAAAAAAGGCCGTAAATAACGGCAGCTATGTGACTTTAGACGCTGAAATGGTGGAAAACCTGAAAAAAGCCGGATACTGGTGATATAATTTGAAAACGTTTTCTTTTTTACCGGTAATAGTCTTGAAAAAACAGCGATCCAGGGTTAGACTCCTGTTGAGAGGAGAAAAACATGGAGCGTAGGAATTATCCGCGTTTCGAGACGAATGCGTCAGCGAAGATAACCTGCAGCACGGACTCCAGGGAAAAAACCGTAATGCTGGAAGAGGCCGGCGAACAGGGAGTCCGGGTAATAGGTTATGAGCCGTTTAAAGCCAGCGATGACGTGAAGATCAGTTTTCAAATCCCGTATTTCTGCCCCCATATGGTCCAAAAAAAGGCCAAGGTGATCTGGTCAAGGCTGATCGCCGGAAAAATGTGGGAAGCCGGTCTGGATTTCGGAACGGATAACCTGATAAATATCCCATATATGCAGTAATTCCCGCCTTACAAAAAGTTTTAAATTTTATCTTGCAAAAACCCCGTAAAAATAGTATTATATTACTCTGTATTTTCATGCTTTAGCCGTGCTATTTCTATATATATATTGCGGGCCCATAGCTCAGCGGAAGAGCAGGAGACTCATAATCTCTTGGTCGAAGGTTCGAACCCTCCTGGGCCCAGTTTATTCAGACTGATAGTCTCAACGGTTATCAGTTATAGACTGCCGACTATTGGTTATTTGGGCGATTGGCTCAGTTGGTTAGAGCGTCACATTCACATTGTGAAGGTCAGAGGTTCAAGTCCTCTATCGCCCATATTTTTGAAGCGCCTGTAAATCATAGAAGGGGGTACTAATTGACGGCTAACCTTAAAGAACAGTTGCACACCTTGATCCAGCTCCAGGCGATCGATACCCAGATATACCGGTTGAACGAAGAGAAAAAATCCCAGCCCCAGGAGATCGAGGCGCTGAAAAGCGCGTTTGAGGCTAAAAAGGAAAACCTGGCAAAGCTGGAAAAAGTATCCCTGGACCTGCAGAAAGAGAAAAAGGACCGGGAACTGGAACTGGGATCCAAAGAAGAGAACGCGAAAAAATTACAGGGGCAGCTTTTCCAGCTTAAGACCAATAAAGAATACAACACCATGCTCCAGCAGATCCAGGACGCAAAGGCCGACGGTTCGATGATCGAGGATAAAATACTCGAATCCATGGACAAGATAGAAAAAGCCAGGCTGGACATCGAGCGCGAACGAAAAAAACTCCAGCAGGAAGAACAGGAGTTCAACGCCCAGAAAAAAAAGGTCGACGACCGGATAAAAGAGATCGATGAGAAGCTCGCGCAGCTGGATATCCAGCGCAAACAGAGCGTTCCGGCTATCGACACGAAAATACTCGCGCAATACGAGCGGATACTGCAGAACCGCGAGGGTCTGGCTATAGTCAGCGTGAAGGATAATACCTGTTCCGGATGCAACATGTTCATGCCTGCTCAGGTGATAAATTCGATAAAAATGTACGAAAAGATCATGGTCTGCGATGTCTGCAACCGGATACTCTTTATCGGCGATGAATGACCTGGAGATCTTTATTGACGGCGCGTCCAAAGGCAATCCCGGCCCCAGCGGCATAGGGGTAGTGATATACCAAGACGGCAAAGTGGTCAGGGAGATCGCCAGTTTTATAGGCCAGGCGACCAATAATATCGCCGAATATACGGCCCTGATCTATGCTCTGGAAGAGGCGATGGTAATGCGCGCCCAGCATATCCGGATCAAGACCGACAGCCAGCTTTTATACCGCCAGATCAAGAAAATATATAAAGTGAAACATCCTAATATGATCGGCCTTTACGAGCGGGCGGTGCGGATCATCGGCGCTTTTAAGAACGTCGAATTGGTGAATATCCCGCGGGAAGAGAACCAACTGGCGGATAAATTGGCCACCCAGGCGGTAAAAGAGGCCAAAAGCTGAAAACACCTGTTCTTTTGATATTGAGGCGTAGGAAGTGGTTGCCCGCAAATTATTTTGCGGAAGGAAAGTCCGGGCTCCAGAGGGCAAGCGCAGTGGGTAATAACCATCCGCTGATGTTGAATCAGCGAGGATACGCCGATACGCTTTGCGCATCGGCGTCCTGGGATGACTTCGTAAGAAGACAGCCCCGGGAGAGCCACAGAGACGAGTTGGGACCGCGGGATTTCCCGACGTTCCAAAGTGAAACGAGCAATCTCTGCGCGGAGCAAGGCCGAATAAAAAACCAGGAATAGCCCGTTCCGTTACGAGTTTTGGGTAGGCTGCTAAATCACCTCAGGCGACTGCGGTGATTAGAGGAATGACCACATAAACAAAACCCGGCTTATTCTACGCCTCAGTAATATTATGTTGATCGGATGTAAGTTGAATAAACTTTTTTAAAACTGGTACTGTCACCCAGCCTCATTGGTACCTGGCGCTAATGGTTGCGCCAGTATCCAGCTTTTGCGGTAAAAGGTTGGTGTTAAGTCTCAGTATGTTACACCCAACTTTATTGGAAAAGTTGATAATAACACGGTATTTTACACCCAGCCTCATTGGTACCTGGCGCTAATGGTTGCGCCAGTATCCCGCTTTTGCGGTAAAAGGTTGGTGTTAAGTCTCAGTATGTTACACCCAACTTTATTGGAAAAGTTGATAATAACACGGTATTTTACACCCAGCCTTATTGGTACCTGGCGCTAATGGTTGCGCCAGTATCCCGCCTTTGCGGTAAAAGGTTGGTGTTAAGTACGTACTTAAGGAGGAATAAAAATGTCAGGTCATTCTAAATGGAAGACAAATAAAGGTAAAAAGGCGGCTGCCGACGCGGTTAAAGGCGCAACCTATACCAAGATCATCAAGGAGATAACTGTCGCCGCCCGCGAAGCAGGCGGAAACCCGGATACCAATTTCAAGCTGCGCAAGATCATGGACAGGGCAAAAGAAGCTAATATGCCTTCGGATAACGTCAAGATGGCCATAAAACGCGGTACCGGCGAATTACCGGGCGTCATTTATGAGTCCGTCAGGTACGAGGGTTTCGGGCCCGGCGGCGTGGCGGTAATGATCGACGCGATCACCGATAACAAAAACCGGACAGCTGCTGAAGTCCGCAATATCATGTCCAAGAAAAACGGTAATCTTGGCGGTTCGGTAAGCTGGATGTTCTCGATGAAAGGCTACATCTCGGTAGCTAAATCCGCGGCCAAAGAGGAGGAATTGATGAATATCGTCCTGGACGCCGGCGCCGAGGATATTAAAACCACGGAATCGGATTACGAGATATATTCCTTGCCTCAGGACCTGGATAAGATCAAACAGGCGCTGCAGGCGAAAAATATAAAGATGGAGGCCGCGGAAGTGACCATGGTCCCGTCCTCAAGCATAAAACTTAACGAAAGCGACGCCAAACAGGTATTGGCGCTGATCGAGGCCCTGGAAGAACACGACGATGTCCAGGACGTCTACGATAACTCCGAGATACCCGACGATATACTGGAAAAAATACAGGCTGAATCCGAAGAAGAATGAGGATACTGGGAATTGACCCGGCGTTAAAAACCACAGGTTACGGCATCATCGATTGGGACGGACGCGGCTTTAAAACGGCTGCCGCCGGCGTGGTCAATACCCGTTACAGCCAGCCGCTTCCCCAAAGGCTGGATACGATCTACCGGGAAATATCCGGGCTGATAAAAACGCATCGCCCGGATGTAATGATCCTGGAAAAAGTTTTCATACATTACCATCACCCCACCACCGCGTTCCTTCTGGGCCAGGCCAGAGGCATAATCTGCCTGGCCTGCGCGCAAGGCGGCATACCCTTGGTCGAATACGCGGCTACCCATGTCAAGAAAGCGGTTGTGGGAAGAGGGCAGGCATCCAAGACCCAGGTCCAGCGCATGGTCGCTTCAATACTTGACCTGAAAGAACTGCCCAAATACGAAGATACGACCGATGCCCTGGCGTTGGCTATCGCCTATACGTATTTCATCCGGGCCAACCGGATAAGATCAATAGCGAAAGGCAGTTTATGATCGCCCGGATCAAAGGCAAAGTGATCGAACGCGGGGCCAATTTCATACTGGTAGAGAACGCCGGGTTCGCCTATCAGGTCTTGCTCGCTGTCATAAACATGCAAAGGCTTGATGAGATCATCGCCCCTGACGGCAGCGTCGATCTTATAACATATCATTATTACCAGATCGAGCCGTCCCGCAGTATCCCGGTGTTGATCGGTTTCCTTAACGAGGTTGAAAAGGAATTCTTCGAGTCGTTCATCACGGTTTCCGGGATCGGGCCCAAGGCGGCCTTAAAAGCGATAAATCAGCCGATATCGCAGATAGCCCGGGCGATAGATGAGGGCAACGCGGATTTCTTAAGGTCTTTGCCCGGGATCGGGCAGCAGCGGGCCAAGGAAGTCATCGCCAAACTGCAGAACAAGGTAGGTAAATTCGGATTGATCCAGGACAGCCAGCTAAAAGGCGTGACCGCGGCAGCCGGCGATGTGCAGGAAGAAGTCCTGGCTGTGCTGACCCAGCTGGGATACAAAAAACCGGAAGCCCTGCAGATGATCAAAAAGGCCATGGAACGGGATAGCCGGATAAAAACGAGCGAAGAACTGCTGAACGAGGTTTATCGTCAGAGAAAAACACTTTAATCTTGTTTTCGGGAGATAGAACATGGAAGAAACAACCGGAGCGGTAGAAAATACGCGCATGGACGACAATATCAAGGCGGTCATAGAGGCCCTTCTTTTTTCCAGCGAAAAACCTTTAATGGTCGACCAGATCCGCAAAGTCCTGGACGATCTGGCCGGAGAGCAGATACGCGATAAGATCCTGGAATTAAAAGATGAATATGAGCGTTTCAACCGCGGCATGCGCATTTACGAAGTGGCCGGCGGCTATCAAATGATCACTTCGCCGGTTTTCGCCACTTTCCTGCGTAAACTTTATAAAGGGCCGCAGAGCGCGGAAAAGCTCTCCAAACCGGCCTTGGAAACGCTGGCTATAATCGCTTACAAACAGCCTTTATCTAAATTAGAGATCGAATCGCTGCGCAAGGTCAACGTGGACGGGGTAATGGCGACATTACTGGATAAAACCCTGATCCGGGTCACCGGCAGGAAAAAAGCGCCGGGCAGGCCCAAGGTATACGGGACCAGCCGGGAGTTCCTGGAATATTTCGGTTTAAAATCGCTTGAAGAACTGCCTAAAATAGATAATTTCCCTTTGCCTCAGGAATTGCAGGACTCACAGCTGGAAACCCCAAAAAAAGAGGAAACCAATGTCCCTGGAGAAGCTACGCAAACAAATTAACGAAACCGACAAAAAACTGATCGAAGTTTTGAACCAACGGGCCAGTATCATCCTGCGCATCGGCGCGATCAAGAAAAAGACCGGCAAAGGCATTTATTGCGCCGACCGCGAGAGCGAGATACTGAAAGGCATCGCCCGGACGAACAAAGGCCCCTTGAAATCAGAGGCCTTGAAGGCGATCTACAGCGAGATAATGTCCGCCAGCCGGGCGCTGGAAAAACCGTTGACCATAGCCTTTCTCGGGCCGCAAGCCACTTTTACCCATCAGGCGTCGTTGAAGAAATTCGGTAGCCAGGTCAAATACCTTTCCTGCGGGAATATCAGCGATGTTTTTAACGAGGTGGAAAAGGACGCCGCGGATTACGGGGTAGTCCCTATAGAGAATTCCATCGAGGGCGCGGTAAATTACACCCAGGATATGTTCATCGACTCCGACCTGAAGATCTGCAGTCAGATGAGCCTGGATATTTCGCATAACCTGCTGGCGAATTGCCCTCTGGAACGGATCAAAAAGGTGTATTCGGTGCCGCAGGTCTTCGGCCAGTGCCGGATATGGCTGAGGGATAATCTGGCGCGCGCCGAGCTTATCGAGGTTTCCAGCACCACAAAAGCGGCCCAGACCGCGGCCCGCGAAAAGAACAGCGCGTCGATATCGTCGATACTGGCGGCCAAGATATACGGATTGAGGGTCGCCTGCCGTAACATCGAAGACTCGCCGCATAACATCACCCGTTTCTTTGTTATCGGCAAGGACCAGGCCGGGATAACCGGTCATGATAAAACATCGCTGATGTTCTCGATCAAAGATAAGATAGGCGCTTTGCATGAGATGCTTGAGCCTTTCCGTAAATATAAGGTGAACCTGAACAAGATAGAATCACGGCCGTCGAAGAAAAAGGCCTGGGACTATTATTTCTTCATCGACCTGGAAGGGCATATACTTGAGCCCAGGATCAAGAAGGCGATAGATGAATTGGAAAACAAATGCAAATTTTTAAAAGTACTGGGTTCCTACCCGGTAGGAGAATGAAATGAATCTGGCAAGAAAGAACATACAGGAAATATCGCCTTACATAGCCGGTAAACCGATCGCCGAGACTAAAAGGGAGCTGGGGTTGAAAAAGGTGATCAAGCTCGCTTCCAATGAAAACCCCTTCGGGGCTTCGCCGAAAGCGGTAAAGGCGATCAAACGCTGCCTTAAAGAGCTTAACCGTTATCCGGACAGCAATAGTTTTTATTTGAAGAGGCGTATCGCGTCCGGGCTGCGGGTCATCACCTCGAGCATAGTGGTCGGCAATGGTTCCGACGAATTGATCGATATCATCCTGAAAACCTTTGTCGAAGAAGGGGAGAACATAGTAACCGGGGATACCACGTTCCTGGAATACGACATTATCTCCAGGGTTTACGCCCGGCAGGTGGTCAAAGTCCCTTTAAAGGATTTCCGTTTTGACCTGGCGCGGATGAAAGAAAAGATCAATGACAAAACCAAACTGGTATTTATCGCTAATCCCAATAACCCCACCGGTACTTACGTGACGAAATCCGAGTTGGAGAATTTCCTTTCGGGCTTGCCGGATAACGTGATCGTGGTAATGGACGAGGCTTATGACACCTTTATCGATGTCGCCGATTATCCGAACAGCGCGGATTATATGGGAAAAAACAATATAATCGTTTTAAAGACCTTTTCCAAGGCTTATGGACTGGCTGGTTTGCGGGTGGGTTTTGCCGTGGCCGCGGAGAAATTCACCGCTTTCATGGAAAAGGCCAGGCAGCCGTTCAATGTTAATCTGCTGGCCCAGGAAGCGGCGCTGGCGGCTTTGGACGATAAGGCATTCCTGAACAAAACACGCAAGCTTGTGCTTAACGGGAAGAAATACCTATACGCCGCTTTCGAGAAGCTGGAGATAAAATACATACCGTCGGTAACCAATTTCATTTTAGTCGACCTTAAACGGGACGGGGTCGCGGTATTCAAGGAGCTGTTGAAACAAGGGGTGATCGTGCGCGATATGCAGCAGTACGGGTTAAAGAACTTCGTGCGCATAACCATCGGCACCGCCGCGGAGAACAAGAAACTTATCGCCGCGTTAAAAAAAGTATTACAAAAACCGGGGTAAACAATGATCATAGTATTAAAGCCAGGGACAACCGATGAGCAGTTAGGGCACATTATCCAGAAAGTCGAGAAACTCGGGCTGACCCCGCATGTTTCAAAGGGTACGGAACGGACGATCATCGGCGTTATCGGCCCGGAAGATATCCTGAGGGTCACGCCGCTGGAGGCTTTCCCGGGCGTGGAAAAGGTCATGCCGGTTTTAGCGCCTTACAAACTGGTATCCCGCGAGTTCAGATCCGAGGATTCGGTCATCGACGTGGGAAAAGGGGTGAAGATCGGCGGGAAGAATATCGTCATCCTCGCCGGCCCCTGCGCTATCGAGGATATCGATACCCTTTACGAGATCGGCAGGGAAGTGAAAAAAGCCGGGGCGGCGATACTGCGCGGCGGAGCGTTCAAACCCAGGACATCGCCTTACAGTTTTCAGGGCAAAGGCAAAGAAGGCCTGGAGATGCTGCAAAAGGTCGGCAATGACCTGGATATGGTCACTGTAACCGAGGTAATGGATTCCCGGGACGTGGAATTGGTGGCCAAACATGTCGATATCCTGCAGATAGGCGCGCGCAACATGCAGAACTTCAATCTTCTGAAAGAAGTCGGACAGACTAAAAAACCGGTCCTTTTAAAACGCGGCCTGGCTTCAACCATTAAAGAACTTTTGATGTCCGCCGAATATATCCTTGCCGGCGGTAACTTTAACGTAATACTGTGCGAACGCGGGATCCGGACATTCGAGGATTACACCCGCAATACCCTGGATATCAGCGCGATCCCGGCGGTAAAACAGCTCTCGCATCTGCCTATTATAGCCGACCCCAGCCACGCGGCGGGGAAATGGGGGCTGGTTGCGGCATTATCCAAAGCCGCGGTAGCGGCCGGGGCTGACGGATTGATCGTCGAAGTGCACACTCACCCCGAAGACGCCTTGTCCGACGGCGCGCAATCGCTTGTGCCGGCGAATTTCGCCAATCTCACCCGGGAATTAAAGATCCTGGCGCAGGCTGTGGGAAGAGAGATATAGATGGAAATGTTCGAAAAAACGGCGATAGTCGGCACCGGATTGATCGGAGGCGCGATCGGCCTGGGGATAAAAAAGAGGGGGCTCAGCCGCGTTGTCGTCGGAACAAGCCGCCATAAAAAAAGCCTGTCGCTGGCGAAGAAGCTAAAAGCGATCGACCGCGGTTCAACATCCCTGAATATACTTAAAGGCGCTGATCTGGTCATACTGGCCACTCCGGTAAGCGTGATACTGGAACTGGCGCCAGAGATCTCCAGGATCATCGGGCCCGAATGTATTGTCTGCGATATCGCCAGCACAAAATCGGAGATCGTATCCAGCCTGGATAAACTTTTCCCCAGGTTCATCGGAGCGCATCCGCTTGCCGGGTCGGAAAAACGCGGAATAATAAACTCCCCCGAAGTGGACCTTAACGGATCCACATGCATACTTACCCCGACCAGGAAAACCGGTAAAAAAACACTGAAAAAGATCAAAGGACTGTTCGGGAAGCTCGGATTAAAGACCGTCAGCATGTCAGCAGAAGAGCATGACCGGGTTTTATCCTTCATCAGCCATCTTCCGCACCTCGCGGCGTTCACCATGATAAATTCCGTCCCGCGGGAATTCCTTAAATTCGCTCCGCCCAGCCTGCGCGAGATCACCCGCATCGCGGCTTCTGATCCGCGGCTTTGGACTGATATAATCCTGAGCAACAAAAAAGCCTCTTTGAACGCCCTGGCCCTTTACCTGAAAAACCTCTCGGCTGTGGCCGCGTTCGTCAAAACCAGCGATCGAGCATCCCTGGAACGGATCTTTGCCAGCGCTAAAAGGAACAGGGAGATCCTGAAATGATCATCGCTATCGACGGTCCTGCAGGAGCGGGCAAAAGCACAGTCGCCAAGATCCTGGCGAAAAAAATGGGTTTCCTTTATCTGGATACCGGAGCCATGTACCGGGCTCTAACGCTCAAGGCGCTGGAAAATAAAATAGACATAAGCAATATCGCGGCGCTGGCCGAACTGGCGAAGAAAACATCCATAGACCTGGTCCCGGGTCCCGGGGATAGTTTGACCGTGCTGCTGGACGGCAAAGATGTTTCCCAGGCTATCCGCGAACCGCGGATCACCAGGCACGTTTCCGACGTAGCCAAAGTGAAAGAAGTACGGCAGGTCCTTTTAGAGCTGCAGCGCGAGCTCGGGTCCAGCCGCAACAGTATACTCGACGGAAGGGATATCGGGACCATGGTTTTCCCGAACGCCCAAAAGAAATTCTTTATCGACGCAAAAATAGACGAACGGGTCAACCGCAGGTATAAAGACCTGCAAAACCTGAATATACAGGGAGTATCCAAAGAACAAGTAGCCGGGGACCTGAATAACCGGGACACGATAGATTCAACCCGGGAATTCGCGCCGCTGAAAAAAGCGGATGACGCTATTTATCTCGACACGACCAATTTATCAATAGATGAAGTGGTCCAGGCTATGTTAAACCACCTTAAATAAACCAAGACCCGGTCTTGTAACTTATTGGCGCGGTGAGCGTTGCGAGACCGGGTCTTAAATATAAAATATGGATAAATCACTGATTCGAAACTTCAGCATTATAGCGCATATAGATCACGGTAAATCCACGCTTGCCGACCGGATACTTGAGCTCACCGGAGCCCTTGACCGCCGGCATACCAAGGACCAGGTCCTGGACGATATGGACCTGGAAAGGGAGCGCGGCATAACCATCAAGGCCTCCGGGGTCCGGATAACCTACAAAGCCAATGACGGCAAAGATTACTCACTCAACCTCATTGACACTCCAGGCCATGTTGATTTTACCTATGAGGTATCCAAATCCCTGGCCGCCTGCGAAGGAGCGGTGCTGCTTATTGACGCCGCCCAGGGGATCGAGGCCCAAACCGTGGCCAATTATTACCTGGCCCTGGAAAATAACCTGGAGATCATCCCGGTGATCAATAAGATCGACCTGCCCAGCATCGACCTGCCTAAGACTACCGAACAGATAATCGATGTCCTGGGATTCCGGCGGGAAGATATAATCCTGGCTTCAGCTAAAGCCGGCACCGGCGTTAAAGAGCTGCTGGAACGGGTAATACAAGTTATCCCCGCGCCTAAAGGAGAAGACACAAACACCCTGAAAGCGCTGGTCTTTGACTGCCGTTTCGACGTGTATAAAGGCGTGGTGGTTTATGTAAGGATCATGGATGGCCGGCTCGACAGCCGCACGCAGTTGAAAATGATGCATTCCGGAAAAGTCTATAAACTTGAGGAACTGGGCGTTTTCGCCAATTTAAATTACACAAAAGTGGATGAGCTTACCTGCGGGGAAGTAGGTTATTTTACCGCGAATATCCGCGACGCGCGCGAGATCATCATCGGAGACACGATCACCGACGTGAAAAACCCCTGCACCGTGCCGCTGGCCGGATACCGGACCGTAAAACCCCTGGTTTTCTGCGGGATATACCCGGTCAACTCCGCGGATTTCGCCGACTTGCGCGACGCCATGGATAAACTTAAGCTATCGGACGCCTCGTTCATTTTCGAGCCGGAGAATTCCCAGTCTTTCGGGTCGGGATTCCGCTGCGGGTTCCTGGGATTACTGCATATGGAGATAGTCCAGGAGCGGCTGGAAAGAGAATACAATCTTAATTTGATCCTGACCGTGCCGAACGTCGTTTACAAGATAAAAAAGACCGACGGGGCGATCGTTGAAGTGGACACGCCGGCGAAATTCTCGCCGCAGGAAGTCCTGGAGGCCTATGAACCGTACGTGAAACTGTTGATCATTATCCCGGTGGATTCTATAGACCCGGTATGCGAAATGGTCAAAGGGCGCCGGGGAAGTTTTGTCTCCAAAGAGCACCTGGGGGCAGAACGGGTCAAATTGAACTTCGACATCCCGCTTTCGGAGATAATCGTGGATTTCTACGACCGCCTGAAATCCCTGACCAAAGGATACGGTTCGATCGACTACGAATTTAAAGAATATTTCCCCACAAAACTGATAAAACTTGATATAATGTTCAACGGCGTTATCTGCGACGCTTTTTCCTCGCTGATGCCGAAAGAAAAGGCGAGCTATAAAGCGCACGCGCTGGCGTCCAAACTAAAAGAATTGATACCCCGGCAGATGTTCGAGGTGGTCATCCAGGCGGCTATAGGAGGGCAGATACTGGCGTCGGAGAAAGTACGGCCGGTCGGCAAACACGTTACCAGCAAATGCTCGGGAGGCGACATTACCCGTAAACGGAAACTCTGGGAGCACCAGAAAGAATCAAAGAAACGGCTTAAACAGTTCGGAAAAGTGGAGATCCCGCAGGAGGCATTTCTGGAGGTTTTGAAAATATGACACTGAAAAGCAAAGAAAAACCGGAAGCGAAGAAAAAACCGGTTATTTACGAATGGCTGGAATCCGCGGTGATCGCGTTCATCCTGGCGATGGTAATACGGGCTTTTATCATCCAGGCGTTCAAGATACCCACAGGTTCCATGCGCCCGACGCTGCTGGAAGGCGACGCTATCCTGGTCAATAAGTTCATCTACGGGGCCAGGTTCCCGCTGACCGGATGGCAGCTGCCGGCTGTGCGCCAGCCCAAAAGGGGCGACGTTGTGGTCTTTATCTATCCCAACGACCCCAAAAAAGACTTCATTAAGCGGATGGTGGCGACCGAAGGGGAGAGCGTGGAGATCAAGAACGGCACTATCTATGTGAATGAGAAACCTCTGCTTGACCCGGCCTTCAACCAGAAATACTATTATAACCGCGGCGAATACGGGCAGATGGACAATAAGATCGTTGTGCCCAAAGATAATTATTTTGTCCTGGGGGATAATTCCGCTTCCTCGCAGGATTCGCGCTACTGGGGATTTGTCCCTAAGAAGAACATGCTGGGAAAAGCGATACTGATCTACTGGCCTCCCCAGCGGATAAGAATAATAAAATGAACTTCGCCAACAAAATATCGACGTTCAGGATAATCAGCGTGCCGTTCTTCGTGGCCTGCCTGGTATATTATTCCCTTGATCCGGGAACAAGGGATTACCTGCGGTTCACGGCGCTGGGGATCTTTATCCTGGGGGTGATCTCCGACGCGGTTGACGGTTACATCGCCCGCAAATCCAAATCTTATTCCCGCGCCGGCCTGATCCTTGACCCGTTAGGCGACAAATTACTGCTGATGAGCGCGTATGTCTGCCTTTACCTTATGCCTTTTCCGATCAAATTCCCTTTGCCGGTGATCCTGATCGTGATCAGCCGCGACGTGCTGATCCTTTTGGGCGCGCTGGTAATATTTATCGTCAAACAGGATATAAACGTGTTCCCCAGCAGGTGGGGAAAGCTGACCACCACATTTCAAATGCTCTCGGTCATATTCGTCCTGCTCCAATGGAAATTCGCTTTCATTTTCTGGTGGATCGCCGCCGCGTTTACCATTATCTCCGGCGCGGACTATATCAAAAAAGGATTCAAGATACTCTATGCTCTGGATAATTCCCGGAACAGCCATTAGTTATCTTGTCGGATCAATACCCACGGCGTATATTTTCGGCAGGGCGCTGAAAGGCATTGACATCCGTAAATTCGGCTCAGGTAATGTCGGAGCCACCAACGCCTTGCGGCTCCTGGGTAAAGGCCCGGGAATACTTGTCCTGGCCCTGGATATACTCAAAGGCCTGCTGCCGGTCGTATTACTGGGAAATCTTATCCAGCCGCGAAGTTCATTAAACCCCCAAATAATATTAATAATCCTCGGGATCGCCTGTATTATCGGCCACAATTGGACGGTATTCCTGAATTTTAAAGGAGGCAAAGGTATAGCCACAAGCCTGGGCGTATTACTCGGCCTGGCGATCAAGATACCGGGATTAGGTACGGGGTTAGGGATAGTTTTACTTATCTGGCTGGCTGTTTTTATGATCAGCAGGATAGTGTCGTTATCATCGCTGATAAGCGCGATCTCTTTACCGGTTTTTATGCTTATATTCAAACAATCAAAGATCATGATACTTACCACTTTAGTCCTGTCTATTTTCGTGATACTGCGCCATAAAGCCAATATTATCCGGCTTTGCCATGGCCAGGAAACCCGCCTTAAATTCAAATAAAAGCATTTGAAACCGTTTTCATTATAACCCCTTGTGACACTTGAAAATATGAGATTAAGGGCTATACTTATAATGAAAAAGAAATTTTTTTGGGAATTTAATTAAGCAATTTAAAAAGTTTTTTTAATCCCCACCAGTTGCCCGGATACACGCGAGGGCGATATCGGAAGGCAGGGGACAGCCGGGTCAGCTAATGACCCGGCAATTTTGTAGAGCGTGATAAACGGAGCGGTTATGCGCGACCTCTTATTTAAAAATCTGACATCCTCAGACCATCACCGCCGGATAATCGCCAGCTCGGAAGTCAGCGATAATTCCGGTATCCGCACTATTGTCAGGAGGCACTTTGTTTATCTGGTCAGAGAGGTCCAGGACAATAAGATCGAAAGTCATTTTCCCTATTTGGCTGTTTTAAAAGAGAAAAACACTAAAACCAAGAGCGAGAAATTCTATTGCCGGATGAAAGGCAATATTTACGCTGTTTCCCATGGCAAACTTTTGCATATCCAATTCATGCATTCTTTAAGGATTTATCTGAACGCTCTTCCTGTTGATCCGGTAAAAATCTAAAAAAACGATAATTTATGTTAAATTATATATATAGAGCAAAACTTGACAAATTGACGTATATTAGCTATACTTATTAAAGGAATAATTAAAGTGCTTTTCCGGCATTTTTTTGCCACGGAAATGGAACCGGATGCCCCCAAATATCGCGTATCCGGTTTTTTATAACTAAACCCTATGAAAAATTTAAAATTAGTCCTAATCCTGGCCTTTGTAACAGCGCAAATATTCGCGGCTAATCAGGTATTTGCCTCATCAGAGGTGGTTAAATTCCTGGTCGACCTGGGAACATCGTATTATAATGAAGGAAGATATGACCAGGCCTTGTCTGAATTCAAAAAAGCCCTGGTTTTGGAACCGGAAAACGCTACTGCCGCTGAATACATCGCCACCATAGAAAAAGCGGAAGCGGAGATCGAGCTGTTAGAAACTGAGCAGATCGAAGCCTCAAAAGCCGCAGAACCCGCAATTGAGCCTGTATCGGAAACTATAGCCCTTGAAATCAACGAACCTGTACCGCCGCCTGTGAACGAACATGCTGAACAGCCAATACCCGAAGCAGTGACGCAGCCGGCAATTGAACCAGCGGCGGCCGAACCTGAATTTAAGCCCCATATCCCGTCAAAATCAGAAATTCCGGCGACTGTACAATCCATATCCGGGACATCCGCTCCCGCGAAACCGGCTGCGGATAAAAAAGACGAAGGTAAACACTTACAGATCGGCAAAGTGATCGTATCCGGAGAAGTCCAGATGGCAGCGGGGATCGATTCCGGCGGTAATGGAATATGGAACAGGGCTAATTTCGACCTGAACGAAAAAAACTGGCGCATCCTTTCCAGCACTGTATATAATTACCGGGAGAATACCTATGACCCGGGAATATATGACCGTTTGAAGGTCATAATGGAAACCCCTGAGGAAGACAACGGTTTTGGTTTCCACACCAATATTACCATTGATCCGTGGAGTTTTACCCGTAAAAGCGAAAAGACCACCATTGCCGGAACAGGCGGGGACAGCGCTGAAGTGCAGTTAAAAGGCTTCGGCAACGGCAATTATATGCTGAACAGCTCGGTTTATACCCTGCAGAATAACGATACTTTCAACATCCCTGAGATCAAAGTCGTGAACGGGACCTCTGTCCCTACAAATATCACATCCACATGGACCAATACCTTCGCCATCCCGGCGCTGGACGTGGATTACGAATTCCAGCCGATCCGGGAATTATGGGTCGATTATAAACAGGATGATTATCTGAAACTGCGTGTTTTTCCCATAGCCACCGAAAAACAGGCTTATACCTCTGATGACCCGCTGAGACTTTCCAATAACCGCACATATTGGGAAGACAGCCCGTGGATCAGATCGTGGAAAAAAGGTAATTTCAATTCCGGGACCAGCCAAAGCTTTACCAAAGGATACTGGGATGATTCCATCAGTTTCGGGACCCGCGACAGCTCCGGCAATAGATTGACCGCGCTGCGCGGTTTCTCTTTCGACCTTAATCCCGCTGACGGGACTTCTTTCACCACCACCTGGGCCTCGCCCAAGGATCCGTGGCAGTATTACTCCGAAATAGACAACATCGGAGGCGCCACCCGGATAAAACAAGTTGTCGGAGATAAAGTAGCCCTGGGCCTCACGCATACCGCGCGCGTAGGTTTGGTTGACGATGGAAGCACGGTTGACAGCCGGGTCAATGTCCTGGCAGGAGACGCTTCCTATGAATTCATCGAAGGAACTAAAGCCGTGGCCGAAGCCGCCGCTTCCCAGGGAAAATACGATATAACCAATTCCACTTACAGGACCCGCTCCAGAGGGAACGCCTATTTCTTCTCCCTTGTGAACCGCTACCCGCAGCAAGAGATACTTACCACGAACTTTGACTATATCCAGCCTGAAAAAGACGAGAGCTTCATGTCCAAAGTCAGGTTCATGGGCGTGCACATGGATAAAGGATTCGATGCCCCGCTTTCCAGCTACCGCCAGACCAGGAAAGATTCCTACTGGTCCAGGCATATACACTTCCGCCAGCCGCTGGATTATTTCTATGAAAGCCTTTTTTATCCCACGATGAGCTCGTCTGATCTTTCGGCTTTCGCGATAGGCGATGGCGTGGATATCGGCAGGGATGTGATCGGGATGCGCTGGAAAGTCAGCCTGGAAGACAGGTTCAATAACTTGTTCGATATCCGGAATGTCCGCACCGTGGACGGTAAATATATTGAAACAGTGGCCCGGGATGAAACGGAATTAAAGATCACCGATAAATTGACCGCGAAAACCCTGGGTATTTACCAGGATATGCCGAAAACAAAAGGCGGGATCGATCCTTTTATTTACGACAGTTTGACCGGGGAATATTTAACAAACTCCGCTGTAAAAGATGGGGAGGACCCTTCGCTGAAAACCGGGTCTTTAGGCATGGAATACGCGTTTACCGAATGGATGAAGGTTAACGGCGTATATGAGCGTACCAACGACTACACTTTAGCGTATGGCGACTTCCCGCGCGGCATACTAAGCAGCTCCAATATGTCCGACACATATTATGAATACGGCAATAAATATATGCGCGAGTTGAATTACCTCTACAGCCAGCAGTATTTTCCCTCCGCGCCTTATTCATTCTACAATGTTTACAAAGCCGGGGTAATGCTCACACCGACAGATAAAATCCAATTATATCTTGATTATACCCGCAATGATTTCAAGAAGGCCGGGCAGATATCGGACGGGATGAACCATTACGGGGCGGAGATCGGATACCTTCCGACCAAGAAACTGGGATTTTACACCAGATACACTTATTCTATATGGCAGGACCTTGACCGGGTGATCGAGGGAGGTGATAACAAAACCATCGGGCATCACAACATTTTCATTACAACGCGGTATTCTCCGACCAAAGACCAGGAATTCGATATCGAATACGGCGTTTCCCCGAATTACCCGGTGATCGAATCAACAACCAGCGATCCTCTGGGCGGCAGCCTTCAGACGATCGATACCGTGCATATCATCCGCTTATATTACCGCCGCAAATTCTAAACCCTGTAGACGTTGTACGCATCCTCTTATAAGATAACGAATTACAAATAAATGTTTTATTAATCAAATTCGATTAACTTAAACTCCGCTTTTCTCTAATACCCCTGTTAGATTTTGCCCTGCTTTACGTCTATTATAATAGAAAAGGAGGGTAAAATGCCTGCATATGCCCGTAAACACCAACTCAGCAATTCATTGATCTATCACGTTTTCAACCGGAGCTTGAATAAGAAAATAATATTTAACGCGCAAAACGATTATTTCCATTTCAGAAAATTACTCCGGGAGTATTGCCGAGAATTCAAACTTTTGTTATATCATTGGGTAATCATGCCCACACATTATCATCTTCTGTTGGAAAGCGAAAACCCGGAAAAGATATCGAAGTTCATGGCTGGAGTAAACCGCGCGTATACACACTATCATAATAAAGTTTATTCAAGTTCAGGTTTCTTATGGGGCGGGAGGTTTAAATCACAAGCGGTCCAAAAGGAACGTTATCTTATAACATGCGGAAGATATATCGAAAGAAACCCGGTCAAAGCTGAACTCATTAACGAGGCTCAAGCGTATTTACACAGCAGCGCCGGGTTTTACTGCAACGGCACACCGGATGATTTAACCACCGAAGATGCTTTTTACCTGGAATTCGGTAAAGATATAGAAACAAGAAGAAAGGCCTACACGCAGTTTCTTAAGGATTTCAATGCTGATGAAGAAGAATTATTCGCCAATCTCGAAGAGCCTCTTGGTGATATAAATTTTATTAAGCGCTTACGCAAACAAAACGGCCGATTTATGCCTAAAAACGAAGGACGCCCTCTAAAACATTTATTTGTAAATGCAGCTAACATAAGCAGTTAGCTACAACGTCTACAGGTATATGTCGATCTTCTTGATCAGACCATCCCGTATTTGCAGGGCGTAAGGAGCGGGGATGGTATCGGAAAGTATCTGCACCGGCTTGTTATTCTTGTCGCTGAACGCGATCTTAGTCACAACCGCGGCGTCTTTGCCAAACGTGTTTTTAGCCTTCGGGTTATGGTATGTAACCTGGGTCTTGCCTAAGAACAAGAAACTATAGGTATTCGTTCCTTTGGCGAACAACCAGCCAGCCAGCGCCGGAGCGAATCTAAGGTTCAATTCATGTTTATTGTCCAGTATGAACGGCTTTTTGCCTATATTCATCACCAGCCACATATTCAGGAATTCCACGGTAGAGCCGGAAAGCCTGGCCACGAACCCGTTGCCGTGAAGTTCTTTATAAGGAAACGCGCTGGAAACCAGGAACGATGAATTCTCCAATATACTGCGGCCATAACGCTCCGGTTTCTGAAAAGGTATAAGCACATTGCGGAAATCAGCGTAGAACTCCTCGTAAAGGCCTTGCTCCAGGATCTCCAAAAGATATTTATATTCCATATGCAGCCAGACTGACTCGTTTTCCAGCCAGCCGGGGGTGAACGCGCGGCAGCGGCCAAGCTCAAAAGGCATATCTTTAAGCGGAGCAGTTACTTTATACATTTTAAGCGCTTTATCATAAAGAGGGCTTTGTTTGGTGGCTTTATAAATATTTCTCGCGGTTTCTTTGTTATCCGTTAGACGCAAAGCGTGCATCTGGGCTTCCAGGAAATAAGGCACTTTTTTCTGGGTAAATTCAGTCGGTTTAATAAAACCGTCTTTCAAATTATCGTAAGCGGCAACTTCATTCATAAAATACCCGAAATAGAGCTCCGAATCAGCGGCTTTGGCTTTAGCCAAGCCGAGATCGATCTTCTTAATCGCATCTTCTAACACTGGTTTTATTCCGGAGAAACTGAACTCAACTTCCTTACCGCTGAGCCCGAATTTAGTCTTTTTGCGGTAAGCGTCGCGCAGATCATAGCATCTATCCCAGAATTTATATTCCTTATCCGCGGATCGATCCTGCAGATTTTCCTTAAGCAGGCTGCCTAATTCCATTAAGAATTCACCGACCTCTTCGGAAAGAACGATCTTTTCTATCTTTGTCCGCTCAAACGCCTCTTTCAAGAAGAGAACCAGCCTTTTTAACTCAAAAGTTTCACAGGTGGAAGAACCGAAAAGGGCTGGCAGGCCGTTCAAAGCGTCGAACCAGTTAGGCTTATCGGCTTCCATCTCAATGCCCACGCCGAACGGATCAAGCGACGAAAGCTTGTTCACCAAAAGACAGAACAACTTATTCGCCAGAGTGGTCACATAAACATCGCCCTTGCCGTTAGCGCAGCGCATAACATGCCGCAGTTCCTGCCTTTGGCCGATCAATTCTTTTTTCTCGCGGTCAAATACTACGGAATGCAGCTGTTTCGGCTGGCCATCCAGAAGCAGATATTTTTCCCCGCGCGGACGGATCACATGCTCATTATCGAAGAAAGTAAGGCATTTCTTGTCAAAAACAAGTTCCTTTAGTTTTTCCGGATAAACCCCGAGGTAATTTTCCAAAAGGTCCAGGTTATAATGCCAATGGTCGATCCAGAAACCTTCGCCGTGCTCAGCCTGAGGGATCTTATCCGAGGATGTCAGAAGAAGCGCCAGGAATTCATCATTGCCCAACGTCAACTTGATCTTGTTCTCTTCCAGGAAAAGGATGACTTCTCCGGGATTAAATGGCTTGCGCAATAATTCGATTATCTTGACCGCTTCGTTTTCAGCGCAGATCGTGTTGAGTTTTACCTGAAAAGAACGGCTATCCTGCAAGCGGAAACTCGCGCCTTTGACTACCAGGGGATTAAACCCGTCCGCCTGCAAAAGATTGAAAAAAGTAGGTATATTGAATTCCTTTATTTCCGGATGGAACCATACGTCGCACCTGCGGTTCTGGTTCATATCGCGGTAATTACCGTTGCCCTGCGAGAAATAAGTATCCTGGATCTGGAATTTATTGTAATCGCGCTCCAAGTCGCCGTGTTTGCGGGAATAAAGGTAGAAGACCTTTTCCTTATTATCCGCGGAAAAAGTAACCGGATATCCGCCGCGCATGATATTATCAAGATAGGTCTGGCGGCAATACTGGTCAAATTCCGCGGAACTGCTCTTTGTATCCACCTCGGACTGCAATTGATCGATTATATCCTTATTCTCGGCTTTTTTCTGCTCCAGGTAACCGGGCTTAAGTATCTTTTTTACCGCGGCATCAAGAAGTTCAATATTGCGGGTATTACCGACTACGGTATAAAAGGTCTTTTCCTCGCCAGGCGCCAGGTTTAGATCCAACAGGGCAAAACCGCAGGGGATCTTGCAGACTGTTTGTTGTTTAACCGGGTATATGAATTTCTTTGTCGAAATGAACCTGCGCGGGCAGGAAAAATCATTGATCTGCCCGAATATCGCCTCCGGATCGACTATAGGCTTGATTATCCCGGTCTTTTTACCGTTCGACTGAAAAGACATATAAAAATTCCCGCCTTTTATATGAATAACCTGCGGCCGGTCGATCGGATCTACATCTACCTTATAAAAAGGCACGCCATTTTTCAAGTTCTCCACCTGCATCCAGGCTTCAATAGTCCGGCAGAGTTTTTTTAGAAAAAGGTTGGCGATCCCAAAGGGGACTATCCGGGGCAATCCGTCGAGCAGCTGGATTTTGCGCGATTTGCGCGAGGTATTCTTTATCTTGACAATCCTGACCAGAGCGGCGTAAGAATCCTGGGGAATAGTAAAATATTCCACATTAACCTCCAGCCCAAGGCTCTTATTATGCTCTTTGATCTTCAGGTCATGAGATGTCATGGACATCTGGTTTTCCAGATCGTATTCCATGCTGGTAAAACCGTTATGGAAAGGCTCGTAAAACACCTCTTTTTTATCCGATGTTATTTTAATAAAGGTCCGGAAACCCAGAAGAGAGGTCTGCTGCCAGGCTTTATTCGCCGGCTGGAATTCCAGGATAGCCTGGTCTTTCCCGTCGGTGCCAAAGCTGTTGATGCACTGGCCGCGGTTGACATAGAAGACCCACATAGGTATACCGTATTTGCCGGCGATACCGGGAAAAAAATTCGCCAAAGGCTTGGCGTAATTATAATTTTCGATAATAAACTCACCGTTTTCATTCAGGTGATATTTTACTTTCTTTTCGTTTGTAACCTTACGCATTTTGAACACTCCTGATTTAAACCGGAATAAATAGAAAGGCCCCCAGATTTTCGATAATTGACTTACCTATTTTACCTATTTTATCCGTTTTGTCCACTAATTTCCTGCTCTGTTTTCCTTTGACTTTTGGGCCAAAAAATGTTAATATTTAGCTCTTATGGCGCTCTCTAAAGAAACAGTAAAATACGTAGCGGATCTCAGCCGGGTCGAGCTGAAAGCTGAAGAGCTGGAGACTCTCTCCAAACAGCTGGAGGGGGTTTTGGCTTTTATCGGCAAGCTTAACGAACTGGATATCTCGGATATAAGCCCCACAAGCCATATCCTGCCGGTTAATACCGTGTTGCGCGAGGATATCGCGCAGCCGTCATTAACCCCGGATAGATCCCTGGGCAACGCGCCGCAAACCTGCGGCAACTTTTTCGAAGTCCCGAAGGTTATCGAATAAATATGGAACTTTTTAGACTTACAGCCAGCGCGCTTCTGGATAAACTAAGCCGCAAAGAAATAACCACCGAAGCGATCCTTACAAGCCTTTCTCAGCGGATAGCGGATACCGATAACAAGGTAAAAGCTTATGTCCGCCTGGACCAGGCCAAAGACGCTCAACCGCGGACAGACGCCTCAGGGCCGCTGACAGGCATACCGGTTTCTATCAAAGATAACATCTGCACCGAAGGCCTGAATACCGAGTGCTGCTCAAAGATACTGTCAGGATTCCAGCCGCCTTACAACGCCACAGTGATCAAAAAATTAAAGAACGCCGGCGCGAATATATTTCCGGCAAAGACCAATATGGATGAATTCGCTTTTGGTTCATCCACCGAGAACTCGTATTTCGGACCGACGCGTAACCCCTGGGACCTGGACCGCGTTCCCGGAGGGTCTTCCGGAGGATCAGCCGCCGCGGTAAGCGCGGATGAGGCGATAATGGCATTGGGTTCGGATACCGGAGGATCGATACGCCAGCCTGCGGCATTCTGCGGCGTAGTCGGACTGAAACCGACTTATGGAAGGGTATCCCGCTTTGGATTGATCGCCTTTGCCTCCAGCCTGGACCAGATCGGCCCGCTGACCAAAGACGTGAGGGACAGCGCGTTGCTGATGAATGTGGTCTCCGGGCATGATCCTATGGATTCGACTTCAGTGGATATACCTGTACCGGATTATACAAAAGCCCTGGTCAATGACGTAAAAGGGATAAAGATCGGCATACCCAAAGAATATTTTGTGGAAGGGATGAATCCGGAGGTAAAAACGATCGTCGAAGAGGCGGTAAGCCGGTTAAAAACCCTGGGCGCGGAGCATAACCCCGTGTCCCTGGCGCACACGGATTACGCGGTCCCTGTCTATTATATATTAGCCACAGCCGAGGCCAGCTCGAACCTCTCCAGGTTCGACGGCGTGCAATACGGGCTAAGGGTCAAAACCTCAAAACTGATCGATATGTATAAAAAAACGCGCGGAGAGGGATTCGGCCCGGAGGCAAAACGCCGGATACTTTTAGGGACCTTCGCGCTCTCCCACGGTTATTATGACGCGTATTACCTGCGGGCGTTGAAAGTCCGGACATTGATAAAACAGGATTTCGACCGGGTATTCAAGGATTTCGACTGCATCGTCACGCCGACATCGCCGACCCCGGCTTTTAAAATAGGCGAGAAGTCTGATGACCCGCTTTCAATGTACCTGTCGGATATATATACGATCTCGGCGAACCTGGCGGGGATACCGGCGATATCCATACCCTGCGGTTATACCAAATCCGGGCTTCCGGTGGGATTACAGATACTGGCAAAACCTTTTGCCGAAGAAACGCTTTTCCGGGTAGCGCATACCTATGAACAGAATACCGGGTGGCATAAAATAAAACCAAAGCTATGACGGATTACGAGCCGGTAATAGGATTAGAAGTCCACGTGCAGTTAAAAACCAGGACCAAGGTGTTCTGCGGATGCCGGACTGATTTCGGGGCGCCGCCGAATACCCAGGTCTGCCCGGTCTGCATGGGTTTTCCCGGGTCATTGCCGGTGCTGAACAAGACCGCCCTGGAATATTCGATAAAAACCGGCCTTGCCTTGAACTGCGCTGTCCAGGAATACACCAAATTCGACCGCAAACATTATTATTACCCGGACCTGCCCAAGAATTACCAGATATCCCAATATGACCTGCCGATATCCAAGAACGGCTTCCTGGATATAGAGATCGGCGGTAAAACAAAAAGGGTGGGGATAACCCGCGCCCACCTGGAAGAGGACGCCGGAAAACTTATACATAACGACGGCTCGAGCAGCGTTGATTATAACCGGGCCGGACAGCCGCTCCTGGAGATAGTCAGCGAACCGCAGATATATTCCCCGGAAGAAGCCTATGAATACCTTACGGTGTTAAAAAACATCATCCAGTACCTGGGGGTTTCCGACTGCGATATGGAAAAAGGGACTCTGCGCTGCGACGCCAATATCTCTATCCGGGAAAAGGGAACAACCGGGCTGGGCACCAAATCCGAAATAAAGAACCTGAATTCATTCAAAGCCGTGCGCGACGCCCTGGCGTACGAGATAGAGCGGCACATCGAGACCATTAACGCGGGAGAAAAAATAACCCAGGAAACCCGGCTTTGGGACGAAAAAACCGGACAAACTGTCCCGATGCGTTCCAAAGAAGAAGCTAAGGATTACCGTTATTTTCCCGAGCCGGACCTGCCGCCCTTCATTATCGGCAAAGAAAAGATCGAAGAAATCAAAAGATCTATCCCCGAACTTCCCAAAGAAAAAGCCGTGCGTTTCACGAATGAATACGGGCTTTCCGGATACGACGCAAAAATACTGGTCGCGGACAAACAAACCGCCGATTACGCGGAGATCCGGCTTAAGGCCTGGCCGGGGATGAACCGCAAACCCGTGGCTAACTGGCTGATCGGTCCGCTGGCGGCGATCGCGGGCGCCAGGAACACGACTGTTTCTCAGATAAAAATATCTCCCAAGGATTTCCTTGACCTTATCGACCTTGTTGAGAACAAGCAGGTCATCTCCAACCTCTCGGCGAAGATCGTCCTGGAAGAAATGGCGGCGACCGGAAAACCCGCGATGACGATCATCCAGGAGAAAAACCTGGCCCAGGTATCGGACGAGGCCAGCCTGGAAAAAGAAATAGACAAAGCGATCCAGGAAAACCCCAAGGTCGTATCCGACGTTAAATCCGGAAAACCCAATTCCATAATGTTCTTAGTGGGGCAGGTGATGAAGAAAACCAGCGGCAAAGCCAATCCCAAGATCGTCCAGGATATTTTAAAACGGAGGTTGTCTGATGCGTAAGAAGATAATTATCTTAGCGGTCTTCGCGGCCGTTATTTTCTCGTTCACTAAATTCGCCATTTCCGGCGCGGTCCAGGAAAAAAAGAAAAACGCGGAGCTCTTCCGACAGGTAGAGTTATTATCCGACACTCTTTCCATAATCCAGAGCGATTACGTGGACGAGGTCAAATCCCAGGACATGATCTACGGCGCGCTCAAAGGAATGCTTTCCTCGCTTGACCCGCACAGCCAATTCATGGACCCGGATACCTATAATGAGCTTAAAGTGGACACCGAGGGGAAATTCGGCGGGCTGGGGATCGAGATAACCATAAAAGACAGCATGCTCACCGTAGTCACCCCGATCGAAGACACTCCCGCGTGGCAAGCGGGGATAAAAGCGAACGACCGCATAGTAAAGATCAATAACGAACTGACCAGGGATATGACTTTAACCGACGCCGTCAAGAAACTGCGCGGCAAAGCGGGCGAATCCGTGAACATCACGGTCTTGCGGGAATCTGAAAAGAAACTCCTGGAATTCAAGATAGTGCGCGACATAATCAAAATACAGGATATCAAATCCGCGCGGATACTGGAAGACGGGATCGGGTATATCCGCCTGATCGAATTCCGCGAAAACACCTCAACGGACATAGATAAAGCCCTGGAAAAACTCAAGAAGAGCGGGATGAACGCGCTGATCCTGGACCTGCGCAATAACCCCGGAGGGCTCCTGGAATCAGCGGTGGAAGTAACTGAAAAGTTCATTCCCAAAGGCAACCTGGTCCTGTCCACAAAAGGGCGCATCGCCAGCCAGAATATGGAGTTTTTCTCGCAGTATAACCATCCGGTCTGGGAAATCCCGCTGGTCGTCTTGATCAACGAAGGCTCGGCTTCCGGAAGCGAAATAGTCGCCGCCGCACTGCAGGATTACAAACGGGCGCTGGTCATGGGCGTGAAATCGTTCGGCAAAGGCTCTGTGCAGACGATCATACCCTTAAGCGACGGATCAGCGCTAAGGTTGACCACCAGCAAGTATTTTACGCCTTCGAACAAGGTTATCCACGGCAAAGGGGTAATACCCGATATCATTGTCACCGACGGAAAGATCGTCGAGGCTGCCGGAGATAAACCGATCACCGAAACAAAAGCGCAGGATATATTCGATGAGATAGAAAAGAAAGAACAAACCCCGGCGGAAAAAGACCTGCCGGATTATAAATCCGATAACCAGCTCATCCGCGCGGTCGATGTGCTCAAAGCGGTAAAAATAATGAAGGTCGAACAGAAGAATAAAACAAAATGAAAATAGAACAGGATAAGATATATAAAATAACCACCTGGGCCTTAGCCCTGGCAGTCACCCTCTTAACGGTCTCGCTGGTATCAACGTGCATGCGCAGGCCGAAAGCCCCGTTAACCCGGCCGCTGCCCGGAAAAGAAAAACCCGCGGTTACCGCCAAGGTCGCCATAGTTATCGATGATATGGGCTACAGCCTGAATAACCTGGAACTGATCAAAAATATAAAATATCCGCTCACATTCTCGATACTGCCTGAGGTTGCCTATTCCAGAACCGTCGCGCAGGAAATGAACAACCTGGGATTCGAGGTGATCCTGCATCTGCCGATGGAGCCGCATGAAAAAACCAACCTGGAAAAGAACACCGTGCTTACTTCAATGGCCCCGGACCAGATCCGCCGGATCGTTAATACCGACCTGGACAGTATGCCTTACCTGAAAGGCATATCGAATCATATGGGCTCAATGGCGACCGAAGACACCAAAACCATGGGGGTAATACTTTCAGAGCTCAAAAAACGCAGGCTTTATTTTCTCGACAGTTTTGTTACCGGTAAATCCGTAGCCGCTTTTTTAGCCGGTAAGATACGCATAAAATTTACCCGCCGGGATATTTTCCTGGATAACAGCGCCGACCCGCGTTATATCAAACAGCAGATGAACCTGCTGATGAAAAAAGCCAGGCAAAAAGGCCAGGCCGTCGGCATCGGGCACGACAGGAAACATACGCTGGAAGTGTTGAACGAAATGATGCCGGAATTAGCCAAACAGGGATATAAATTCGTTTTTGTCTCGGAGCTCGCGCGATGAATGTCCTGGGCATAGAAACATCCTGCGACGAGACCGCGGCCAGCGTTGTAACCGACGGCGGCGCAGTCCGGTCAAGCGTTATAAGTTCATCGCTGAATTTCCATAAAAAATACGGCGGGATAATCCCGGAGATCGCTTTCCGCCGGCAGCTGGAAACGATCGCGGAAGTCACGGATAACGCTTTGAAAGACGCAGGCCTGGGATTGAATAAAATAGGGCTGATTAGCGTGACCAATGAACCCGGCCTGTTAGGATCGTTGCTGGTGGGAATATCCTTCGCCAAGGCCCTGGCAGCCAGCAGGGACATACCATTATTGGGCGTAAACCATCTTTACAGCCACATCTTCGCCGGATTCCTGAATAAAAAAAACGCCAAGTTCCCGTTCATCGCGCTGATCGTATCCGGAGGTCATACCAGCTTATACCACATCAGGGATTTCGACCGGATAACCCTTCTGGGCTCGACCCGCGATGACGCCTGCGGCGAGGCTTTCGACAAAGTAGCCAAAATACTGGGGCTGGGTTACCCCGGCGGCCCGGTTATCGAGAAGACCGCTAAGGACGCGGGGCGGGGGACGATCCGGTTCAACTGTTCCAATACCCAAAACCCGATGGACTTCAGCTTCAGCGGAATAAAAACCGCTGTTCTTTATTATACGCAAAAACACAAGATCAGCCGGAATAAAAAAGCGATAGCGGATATCTGCGCCTCTTTCCAGAAGACCTGCCTTAACGCGCTGGTCGATAAATCCATAAACGCCTGCCGGCTGAAAAAATGCGCCGCCCTGGTAGTAGGCGGAGGGGTCGCGGCGAACAACCGCTTGCGGGAAATGATGTCCGAAGCCTGTTCCCGGAACAAAATAAAAATCATCTTCCCGGAGAAAGAATTCTGCATGGATAACGCGGCGATGGTCGCGGGCCTGGGGTACTGGCTCTTTAAAAAAGGAGGCGCAAATGCTCAGCGATAAAGCGATCCTGATACGTCTTTTTCTTTCCGTGGTCCTGGGAGGCCTTATAGGGTTAGAACGCCAATTGCACCGCAGGGCCGCGGGACTGCGCACGCATATCCTGGTCTCATTAGGATCATGCCTTATAATGTTGACATCTATGTATGTTTTTGATATATATAAAGGTGTGGAAGGGCTTGACCCAAGCAGGATAGCCGCCGGCGTGATCACCGGCATCGGTTTTCTCGGAGCCGGCGCGATAATCCGCGAACCCAAAGGCATCAAGGGATTGACCACCGCGGCGAGCCTCTGGGTAGTGTCGGGGATCGGCCTCGCTGTAGGATGCGGTTTTTATACAGCCTCTTTTTTCACCACTGCCCTGGCTTTGATCGTTCTTTTATTTATGGGGAATCTGGAGGTCGAGGTATTGGGTAAAGACAGCGCAAAAGACCAAGGAGGTGAGGGATAATGGCGTTCAAAAAGAAATTAGAGGAAAAGATCCTGGATGTCGACGCCGCGATGCAGGGCACGTTGAATTTTAAAGATCCCGTAAACCTGCGCATCAACGGAAAATTCGAGGGTATCCTGCAGACAAGAGGGAATCTCACTATCGGCGCCACCGCGGTAGTATCCGCGGACATCACCGGGGATACAATAGTTGTGGCCGGAAGGATAAAAGGCAAGATCATCGCCAGGGAAAGCCTGATACTTCTGCCGTCAGCGGTTGTCGAAGGCGAAATAGCGCCGTCGCGGCTGAGTATAGCCGACGGCGGGATATTTGACGGCAAATGCTCAATGCTCGGGGAATTCCTCAACGCGGATGAACTGGCCCGTTACCTGGAAGTGGATATGAACTCGATACTGGAATGGGCGAACGCCGGAAAGATCCCGGCGACCAAACAGAATAACGATTGGAAATTCGAACGCAAAGCGGTGGACGCCTGGGTAGCCGCGGGAAAGATCGGTAAGTAACTATGGCTGAAGAGAAACTTTTAACGGTGCGCGATGTTTCGATAATACTCGGTTTGAACGAAAAAGAGATCCTCGACCTGGCGGAAAGCGGGGCTATTCCCGCGTATAACATCGGAGGGGTCTACCTGCGCTTTAAAAAAGACCAGGTAGAGGAATTCCGCAAGAGGTTCCGCGGGCAGCACCACGCCCAGCGCAAGTTCTCCTTTAAAGACCGGATTTTCGATTTCTTCTATTTCGGCGATTTCTACATAATCTCGGCGATACTTATAATCGTGATCCTTTTCTTTATTTTCCGCTAAAGATGAAAGTGTTCCGGCGCATATTCAAGTTCCACGGGTTCAGGGAAAGCCTGAACATCGCCATAAAAGGGCTGGTGTATCTTTTCCTTTATCACCGCAACATGCGCATAATCTTCCTTTGCGGGCTGACCGCGTTCGCGGGAGGGTTGTATTTCCACCTGAAAGGCATAGAACTGGTCGCCTTATGCATCACCATCACCCTGGTTTTCATGGCGGAGATGTTCAATACGGCGATAGAAACAATGCTCGATGTATCCAACCAGAAATACCATCCGCTCATAAAACTGGTAAAAGACATATCCGCGGCTGTTGTGCTGATCGCGTCCCTTAACGCCCTTGGCGTGGGATTTGTCATCTTCGGACGCCGCTTATTTAATTTTTTCTGATTGTTTAAGACGATATTCTAGAACTTGCTTTTGAATATGTATTTTACCTGGTGGGTTTCGCGGTCGTATTCCGGCCGGCCTTTTATGTTGAAGAACTTCACCGAAACCTTTTCCTGGACAAACTCCTCAACATCCTTGGCTTTATAATAAGGCATAAAAACATCCACCCCGAAAAACTCCTTCCAATCGTTGCGTATCTTATTCCGGTCATCGTTATCGTCCGCCCGGACGACGATCACAAGTGAATCGAACCAATTGCCGCTGACACGTTCCTTCTTTACAGAATAATCACGGGAAACCGGCTGCACAAATAAAAGCTCTACCGGGGTTATTTCTACCGGAGGGGAAGAGGATAGCGATGGTTTTAACGGGTTATACAGGTCGGCGCTCAACTGGCAGAAAGCCGGCATGGTAAAAATGAGAAAAGAGACAATAGCCGTAAAAATCCCGATAAGATTCTTCATTTTATCACCTCGTTCTCTCATTTTAAGTATAACATACGCTCCCCGAAAACGCCAACCGGGGAAAAAGATATTTAATAATCGCGCAAGTCGCGGTATAATAGAGATCACACGATAACGGAACCATTAAAAAGGAGGGGACATGAATCCATGCAACGCCGGCCCGTGTTTTTTCGTTGTTCCGGTCTCGATACTTTTGACCGTCAGCTTCTTCGTCCTGGTAGTTTTGCAGAAAATCACGCTAAAAACCCTGAAGAATCTCGGTATGGCCTCGGTTATCCTGTTATGGCTGGCCGCGTTATTGATCTGCGCTACCGGCATCTACGGCTCGGTAACATGCGCCAAAAAGCCGGTCTGCCCGATGAATTCCCCGGGCAACCGCGGGAGAATGATGGAAATGGGAGGGCAGGGAATGATGGACGAATCCGCGTATCCTCCGGAAATGATAGAAATGATGAAAGACAAAACAAAGCCGGCGCCTAAGAGAATACCGTAAAAAAGGGCATTACGGCGCGAAACTGAAATACTTGCATTTTTCAGGCTTTGTGATAGTATAGAACTTCATTAATTTTTGCTGTTGAATGCAATGGCGGAGTAGCTCAGCCTGATAGAGCACGCGGCTCATACCCGCTTGGTCGGTGGTTTAAATCCACTCTCCGCCACTTAAATAATTACAGAGAGTGCTTACGCTACTCTCCGCCACTAAATTTCGCTTAAGGCGAAATTTAGTGGCAGTCCTTAACGCATTGATTTGCGCGCACTATACGCAAATCAGTTAAGGGCGCCACACCGAAATAAAAATATCCCTCTGCGGTTTAATTGCCGCAGAGGGTTTTTGTTTACCATTCACAGCGAAGATGTTATAATGCCTGATTATATGAGAAATAACGCCCGCAAACATTCATTCTGGAGTCTCCGCCCGGTAAGAAAGACCGCCCTGGGCATCCTGACGGTCATCCTGACCATGGCTGCCCTTGAGCTCGCCCTGCGAATGGTCGGATTTACGATTGTTAACCTGCAGGAATACCGCAACCGTCAGGCGGTAAAGCAAACCGGCAATTTCCGCGTCATGTGCCTTGGCGAATCCACCACTCAAAATCAATACCCTCGTTATTTAGAAGAGATATTGAACAAAAACAATCCCAAGGTGAAATTCAGCGTTTTCGACGGAGGCCAGGCCGGAGTCACGACTACCACATTGCTGTTTAACCTGGAGAATGACCTGGATGCCTATAAACCGGACATAGTAGTGACCATGATGGGCTGCAACGATTACAAAACACTTTATTATCTGGATATACCCGAAGCGGAAACCGGCATATTCAGGAATTGCCGGTTGTACAGATTCGCCAGGATCATATATATGGATATCCTTAAGAAATTAAATAAAAAGGATATTTACGGACCAGGCGTAACTAAAAATACCGCGGTCAAGGCTGACACCCCGGCTATTACTAACGACAGCCGGGCCCGGCTGGATCAGGAATATCAAAAACTCGCGCAATTCGCCGATCTGAACAAAATCACCAGCAGAGGTTACGGTATAAAATACAAGGACCTCAAGAGAGTGGCGGAATTAGAGCGAGTATGGATGAATATCATTGAACTTTCCCCCCGGGATGACCGCGCGTATGTTCAATTAGGCCTTCTTTACTGGGAAGAAGGTAAATTCAACGAAGCGGAAAATACTTTGATCAAAGCCCTGGAGATATCCCCCCGGAACTACGCTACGCAGGTGCAATTAGGGCGGATCTACCGCGACCATGGGGAATTCCTGAAATCCGAACAATCATATAAAAGAGCGGTGGATATAAACCCTGATAATTATACGGCATACGCCGGTTTGGAATGGCTTTACAGGCATCAGAGCAGGTTCCCGGAACGGGACCAGACCCTCAAAAAAGTAATCGAGCTCACTCCCAAAACAAATGAGGATTATTTAACCCTGGCTTCGTTCTTCAGCTACCTGGGGGAATTCGAGAAATCGAGAGACGCGTACATGAAAGCCATTGAACTTAATCCGGGCAGCGATCTCGCGTACGCGGGATTAGGCTATATTTATGAAAAGGAGCGAAAATTCAGGGAATCGGAGGAAGCCTACACGAAAGCCATTGAACTGGCTCCGGGTAACGATCCGGCATATATGGAATTATACTGGGTTTACCGGGAACAAGGCAAATCAACCGAGGCGGAAAAAATACTTAAACAGGCCATCGCGCTTAATCCCCGCAATGACCTGGCGATCGGAGGACTGGCGGTAAAATACCTGGAGACCGGCGGAACCGACCTTGCCCAAAGGTACTCCGAACAGGTCAACACACTCCGCCGCGAATTCTACAATTCCGTCACCGCCAATAACTATCATAAGCTCAAAATGATACTGGATAAGCGGAATATCCGGATGATCTGCGCGCAGTACCCGATGCGCAGCGTCTCGGTCCTGAAAAAGATGCTCAAGGACGAACCGCAAGGCAGCATTATCTTCGTGGACAACGAAAGAATATTCAAAGAAGCGGTAAGCAAAGACGGATACAACGCCTATTTTACCGATATGTTCGGCGGGGATTTCGGGCATTGCACTGAAAAAGGCAACCGGCTCCTGGCCGGGAATATCGCCGCCGCGATATTAAAGGATGTTTTCGGCAAATGAATACAAGTAAGAAAATATTCCGGGCGGTCATGGTTTTTATCCTGGTTTTGGTCCTCCTCGAGCTTGGCCTGCGCGCGGGCGGTTTCATAATAATGTCGGCGCAGGAGCGCCGGAACCTGCAGACAATAAAGCAGAACGGCAGATTCCGCATTATGTGCCTGGGGGAATCCACTACTCAAAACCAGTATCCCCGTTATCTTGAGGAAATACTGAACGCGCGCGATACCGGCGTCAAATTCAGCGTGATCGATAAAGGCTTGACCTGCTCGACTACAGGAATAATACTATCCGGGATAAACGCCAACCTGGATAAGTACAAGCCGGATATGGTGGTGACGATGATGGGCTCGAACGACAGGATCACGCTGTATTACCGGGATATCCCGGAAGCGGACAGCGGCTTATTCCGCCATTGCCGGATATACAGATTCGCGCGGATCATTTACGGGCAAATTTTAAAGAAAATAAACCATCAGGATATCTACGGAACATCCCCCGACAAAAAAGCCATGTTCAAAAAGATCAACTCGATAGCCGAGAAAATGCGGTTTCATGAATTTAAAAAAGCCCACGCGATAAATATTAAAACTGACCCCAACGGACGGTTAAGCTCGGAATTATCCGGCGTGATCTACAGAGACCCGGCAAAGATCGCCGGACTAGAGGATTCATTCAAGAAAACCCTGGCGTCTGATCCCGGCAATTGCTTAGCGCAGGAAGGACTGGGGTGGCTTTACGGCTCACAACGCAGATATAAGGAGGCTGAACAGCGGTTCAAAAAGATCATCTCGCTGGAACCTGAGAATAAATCCGCGTATGAAGGATTAGGCTGGATCTGCCGCGATCAGGAGGATTTCGCCGGATCGGAGAAAGCCTTCCAAAAAGCCATAGGCCTTAAATCCGGAGATTTTTCCGCGTATACGGAATTGATCCGGCTTTACCGCGAACAGGGGGATTATGACGCGGCGAAAAAGCTCTTCCGGAAGTTCATCGCCCGTAATCCGCAAAACGAATCCATATATAAGGCGCTGGAATTATACAAAGACGCCGGGGAACTCGACGCCGCCGAACAAACGCTCAGAGAATCCATAGATGACGATCCGCGAAATGACGCGGCTTATGAAGGCCTGGGATGGGTGCTCCGCGATCAAGGCAAATTCACCGAGGCCAAGAAGGCCTTCCGTAACGCGATCGAGCTTAACCCGAAGAACGCTTTTGCCTATGAAGGCTGGGGTTCGATCTGCGGGGCCAGCGGGAGATTTTCCGACGTTCAGCAGGCGCTGCGGAAAATAATCGAGCTCAACCCCAGGAACAATAACGTATACAAACTATTCGACCTGTTCTTTCTGGAAAAAAAGAAGTTCGCGGAATTAGAACAGGCGTATAAAGAGATGCTCGAGCTCGCTCCCGATAATGATTACGCGTATGCCGGATTAGGCTGGCTTTATGACGTGCAAAAAAAGTTCGGCGCGTCTAAAGAAGCGTTCCGGAAAGCCCTGGAGATCAACCCTCAAAACGATTTCGCGATAGGAGGCCTGGCCGCGAGATCACAGGAACTCGGTGAATCCGGCCTGGCGCGGGCATACAGCGAAAAACTGGCAGATCTGCGGGGAGAATACTCAAACCCCGCCACAACCGCAAATTACCGCAGGCTCAAGAAGATCCTGGATGAAAGAAAAATACGGCTGGTCTGCGTGCAATACCCGATGCGCAGCGTTACCCCGCTGAAAAAAATATTCCATAATGAATTAGACAAAGATGTTATTTTCGTCGATAATAATAAGTTGTTCCGGGACGCGGTAAAAAACAAAGGTTATCCCGAGTATTTTAAAGATGTGTTCGCCGGAGACTTCGGCCATTGCACGGAGAAAGGCAACCGGCTCTTAGCCGGGAATATCGCGGATACCATAATCAAAGAGTTTTTTAAAAAATAGCGGGGCGCAGAAAAATACCATGTTTATCGATAACTTAAAGAAAACCATCCGGAAATACGACCTGATAAAACCCGGGGACAATATCCTTATCGGCGTTTCCGGAGGCCCGGACTCGCTTACGCTGCTTTACGCCCTGAACGCCCTGCGCGATGAATTCGCCCTTAGCTTACATGTGGCGCACCTCGACCACATGCTGCGCGAAGATTCCGCGGCTGACCGGAAATTCGTGGAAAAAACCTGCGGGGAATTGAAACTGCCGGTCACCTCGACACGCGTCAATGTCAAGAAGCAGTCGAAAAACCGCTCTCTTGAAGAAACCGCCAGGGAGGCCAGGCTGGATTTCTTTTTCCGCGTTGCCCGGAAGATCAAATGCGCGAAGATCGCGTTAGGGCATAACCTCGATGACCAGGCTGAAACAGTGCTGATGCGCCTTTTAAGGGGCAGTGGGTTATACGGATTATCCGGCATGCTTCCCAAACGCGGAATAAAAGGTTTCCAGATCATCCGTCCGCTTATCGAGACGCGGCGCAGGGATATCGAAAAATTCCTGAAGCGCAAAGGGATCCGTCCGCGCATCGACAGCACCAACGCGCAGGAGCTATACTTCCGTAACAGCATCCGGAATAAGCTGCTGCCGCTTCTGGAAAAAGCTTATAATCCCAATATCAAGGAGATATTAAGCAAGACCGCGGAAACCGTCGGCCAGGATTACGATTTTCTCAGCGGCCGCGCGCGGACTAAGGTTTCTTCGCCGAAAAATGGGCTGAAGCTCGATAGCTTGAGGAGGATGCACCCGTCGCTGCGCCGGATGGCGCTGCGCCTGGCCTTTCAGCGGCTGAAGGGGAACATGCGCACGATCACATTCAAACACATTGAGGAACTGGAAGACCTGATCGCGCGCCGGCCCGTAGGATCGATCGTCGACCTGCCTGGTAGTTTCTCCGTGTTAAAAAAGAAGAATACCCTCATTTTCTACCGCCGGTAAAACGCGCGATAACAGTTTAAATCCCGGGTAATAAATCCTTGATTTTAAAGGCATTTACCTATATAATAAAACTTCAGCTTTAGGAGAAAAAATGAAAAAAATCAATAGGCCGGATCTGAAGAAAAATAAATTGTTAAAACGTTTCCCCTGGGGATGGTTGACGACGATCGCCGTGATCTACGCGATCCTGGTCTTATCGTTCGTGAACAACCCCAGCGCGCCTAAAAACCTGTCGTACAGCGAGTTTTACGCCATACTTAAAAACTCCCCGGAAAAGATAAAATCCGTGGTCAAAGAAGAGACCAAATTAAAACTGAACGGCGAGCTCGCCGATAATACCAAATTCACCGTCAACATCCCGGAAAACGACCCGGAACTGCTTAATCTTTTACGTCAGAACGTCAAGAATTTCGATGTCCAGCAGCCGGGATCGCTGCTGCCTTTCCTGCTGCAGCTTTTACCGGTAGGGCTGATAATTTTCTTCTGGTGGATGATGGCGTCGCGGGGAGAGCAGATCGGCAACAAAATAATGACCTTTGGCAAGATCCGGGCTAAGGTCCATTCCGGTAAAGAGGAAGAGAAGGTGACCTTTAAGGACGTCGCCGGAGTTGAAGAAGCCAAAGAAGAACTCACCGAAGTGATCGATTTCCTGAGCGACCCGAAACGCTTTCAGAAATTAGGCGGCAAGATACCCAAAGGCGTACTGCTGGTAGGGCCTCCGGGATGCGGAAAAACCCTTATCGCCAAAGCCGTGGCCGGAGAAGCCGGCGTGCCGTTCTTCAGTTTATCCGGATCGGATTTCGTGGAAATGTTCGTCGGCGTGGGGGCAAGCAGGGTGCGCGACCTGTTCGAACAGGGCCGCCGGGCAGCCCAAAGCTCCGGTAAAGGCGCGATCATATTCATCGACGAAATCGACGCTGTCGGCCGTTTGCGTTTTTCCGGGATCGGCGGAGGGCATGATGAAAGGGAACAAACCCTGAACGCACTGCTGGTGGAAATGGACGGCTTCGACACTACCTACGGGCTTATCCTGATCGCCGCCACTAACCGCCCGGATACCCTTGACCCGGCTCTTTTAAGGCCGGGCAGGTTCGACCGCAACATCGTGGTCAATCTTCCGGACATAATCGGCCGAGAAGAAATACTTAAGGTGCACACCCGTAAACTCAAGCTGAACACTGACGCGGACATGAAATCTATCGCCAGCCAGACCCCGGGGTTTTCCGGAGCTGACCTGGCTAACCTTTGCAACGAGGCGGCGCTCCTGGCCGCCCGCAGGAACAAAGAAACGATCGAAATGATCGACTTTGAGAAATCCGTTGAGCGTGTGCTTATGGGCCCGGAAAAGAAGAACCGGATCATGTCCAAGAGGGAAAAAGAGATCACCGCCCTTCACGAGTCCGGGCATTCACTGCTTTCATTGCTTTTGCCGGAAGTCAACCCGCTTAAGAAAGTATCGATCATACCCCGGGGACTGGCCGGAGGTTACACCTTTACCCCGCCGATAGAAGACCGGCATTACTGGACAAAACAGGAGCTTTACTCCGAGATCACCATGATGCTGGGAGGCAGGGCAGCGGAAGAAATAACCATTAAAGACGTGACCACCGGAGCGCAGAACGACCTGGAGACCGCCACTAATTTAGCCCGGAAAATGGTCTGCCAGTTCGGCATGTCCGATAAGCTCGGCAACCTTACCCTGGGCAAAAGGGAAGGATTGATCTTCCTGGGCCGCGACCTGGCCGAAGAGAAAAATTACAGCGACGTTACCGCCAGGGTCATCGATGAAGAGATCAAAAAGATACTGGATTCAGCCTACTCCAAAGCTATAGAAATTTTAACCGCGAACATCGACAGGCTCAGGCTTCTATCCAACACCTTGCTGGAAAAAGAAGTGCTGGACGGCGAGTCAGTGAAGAAGCTGCTGGGCATCGAACGCAATGACAATGTTCAATAACGCTATCCGGGTGCTGCGGACCTACGGCAGCGAGGACCTGGCCGCGATAATGCGGGAACTCAAGGTCGACCCGTACGGTATACGGATAATGCTCCCAAAAGGAGCCCATTATCTTATCCGGATAAATTCATTACCCGGGATCGCCGCTAATATCCTGAAACAGGAACTGCTTTCCGTCGGCGGGGAATGCGCGCTGCCTAAAGAAGCCCTGACCGCCCGGAACAAAAAAACAGACTGTCTGCTGATCGCCACTCTGGCGCAATATAATACCCTGACCGAAAAATTAAAAAAACAGCCGTTCTCCCTGGCAAAACTTTCCGGGGATATCGCGGCAGTGCTGGCTAATTACTCCCGGGACGGATTTACTTTAAAGCTGGGTAAATACCGCTTAGATACCTGCAGGTCCGCCCGCGTAATGGGGATCGTCAATACCACGCCTGACTCTTTCAGCGGTGACGGGCTTTACCGCGACCCGATAGCGAGATGGGAGAACCGGCGTATTGATTACCTGGTCGAATACGCGGTAAAGCAGGTAAAAGACGGAGCGGATATTTTGGATATCGGAGGCGAATCCACCCGGCCGCAGGCAGCGCCGGTACCGGTAAAAGAAGAGTTATCCCGGACCATCCCGTTGATAAAAGCCCTGGCTAAAAGGATCAGGATCCCGATATCGATCGATACCTACAAGCCTGAAGTGGCGCGAGCTGCCCTGGATAACGGCGCGGTCATGGTTAACGATATATCCGGGCTGCGCGACCCTAAGATGGCCAAGGTTGTCGCCCGTTACAAGGCATCCTGTGTGATCATGCATATGAAGGGCACGCCCAGGACAATGCAAAAGGCGCCGGCGTATAGGTCGCTGATCGGCGAAATAACCTTTTTTCTCAACGCCGCGATAGAAAAGGCGGAGCGGGCGGGAGTAGATCCCGATAAGATCATTATCGACCCGGGTATAGGTTTCGGGAAGAGCCTGGAACACAACCTGGAAATATTGAAGCGGTTGAGCGAATTCAAATCCCTGGGCAAGCCGATATTGATCGGCACATCGCGCAAGGCTTTCATAGGAAAGCTGCTGGATCTGTCCGTAGAAAAAAGGCTTACAGGCACGATCGCATCCTGTGTCCTGGCAATGGCGAACGGGGCGGACATCGTCCGCGTCCACGATGTGAAAGAAGTCGCGCAGGCGTTAAAATTAACCCAAGCGGTACTAAATTAAACTTTGATGCTGGAAAATCTGCTTAAATTCCTGGTTATGGATTGGAAACCTTTATTTGAGATACTGCTCCTCTGGATGATCATCTACCATGTCCTGCTTTTTTTTGAGGGGACGCGCGCGATCCAGGTCCTGCGCGGGATCATCATAATACTTCTGGCTTTCTTCCTTTCACAAAAGATGGGTTTCGATATCCTCGGCTGGCTACTGACCAAGCTGTTCGGGATATCGGTTATCGCTATCCTGATAATATTCCATCCGGAGATACGGCAAGGCCTGGCGCGGTTAGGCCGGCGGCATCTTTTCGGTTCGGCGTTAAGAGAAGATGAATTGGACGATATCTTAAAGGAAATAGCCAAAGCCGCGGATAATCTTTGCCGGAATAAGATCGGGGCTTTGATCGTCATCGAGAACAAAGATTCCCTGACCAGCTACATCGAGACCGGAGTGATCATCGACGCCAGGATATCCTCGGAGTTGATCGAGACCATTTTTACCCCGAACAGCCTGCTTCACGACGGAGGCATTGTCATAAGAAACGACCGGATCGCCTCCTGCGGCTGTATATTGCCTCTGGCTACCAACCAGGAGCTTAACCGTATGTTCGGGACCCGCCACCGGGCGGCGCTGGGATTGAGCGAAGAGACCGACGCGGTGATCATAGTCATATCCGAGGAAAGGCACGATATGTCGCTGGTCCACCAATCGCGCTTATACCGGGACCTGGGCAAAGACGAGATCTTCCTGAAAATAAAAGACCTGTTGAAACTAAAAGGCCGCAAATAATGAAAAAAAACAAGATACCCCTGACTTACCGGATAAAACACTGGTTCACCTACCATCCGTGGTTAAAGATCATCGCCCTCGGGCTGGCAATATTGCTCTGGTTCTACGTAAGCGCGGAGATCAACCACTTTAACTATTAAACGATGATCCAATTAGGCGTCAATATCGACCACATCGCGACCTTGCGGCAAGTCCGCCGCGGGGTAGAACCTGCGCCTGTCTTCGCCGCGCTCCTCTGCGAAAAGGCCGGGGCCGACAGCATAGTAGTGCATTTAAGGGAAGACAGAAGGCATATCCAGGAAAAAGACGTTTATTACATAAAAAACACCCTAAAAAAACGGTTAAACCTGGAGATGTCCATAAACGCCGCGATCGTTGATTTTGCCCGCAAGCTTAAACCCGACCAGGCCACCCTGGTCCCGGAAAAACGGCAGGAACTGACCACCGAAGGCGGGCTGGAAGTTGCTTCTAATCTGCGCAAGATAACATCCGTCGTCAAAAAACTGAGCGGCGCGGACATAGACGTCAGCCTTTTTATCGACCCGGACAAAAAACAGATAGACGCGGCTATAAAAACCGGGGTAAAACGCGTGGAGCTGCATACCGGCAAGTATGCCAACGCGGTAAATAAAATACAACGGAATAAATACCTGACGGAAATAAAAAACGCGGCGGTTTACGCGCATAAAGAAGGATTATCGGTAGCTGCCGGGCACGGCCTGGATTACCACAACGTCAACCGCATCGCCGCGATAAGACAGATCGAAGAGCTGAACATCGGCTACTCAATAATCTGCCGCTCGGTTATCGTCGGCATCAAACAAGCGGTAAAAGAGATGAAAGCGCTCATATGATAATCGGTACAGGCGTGGATATAACCGAAGTCGGACGGCTGCGCAAGGCGATCGAAAAATGGGGCAAGACTTTCCTGAAACGGGTATTCACCGAGACCGAATTGAAGAACGCGCAAAGCCGCGCCAGCTTTTACCAGCACCTGGCCGGAAGGTTCGCCGCCAAAGAAGCGGTGTTCAAAGCCATGGGTAATATGAAACTGGGCCTTAAAGAGATCCAGGTGCTGAACGATAAGAACGGCAAACCTTATTGCCAGATTTTGAACGCTAAAAATACGAATAAGGATCTGGATGTTTTGGTATCCATTTCTCATGTAAAAAATTATGCGGTTGCCAACGCGGTTGTCACGAAGAAAAGCTGATTCACACAAAGGCGATTTCGGCCATATTCTCATACTGGCCGGTTCAGCCGGATTTTCCGGGGCAGCGGTCCTTTGCGCGGAAGCGGCATTGCGCAGCGGAGCGGGACTGGTCACGCTGGGTATACCCACCAGCCTGAATAACCCGATAATAAAAGTGAAGCCTGCGGAGGTAATGACCCTGCCTTTGCCTGAGACAAAAGAAGGGTCTTTGAGCGCCTCCGCGTACCGTAAAATAAAAGAATTCTCCCGTAAAGCGGATATAATCGCTATCGGTCCGGGTCTTTCTCAGAACAAAGCGACACAGACATTGATCCTCCGGGTCATATCCGGGATAGACAAACCTATGGTGATCGACGCGGATGGATTGAACGCGCTGGCGAAACGCCTTAATAGCCTTAAAGAGAATATGATCCTGACCCCGCATCCGGGAGAGATGTCCAGGCTCACCGGATTAACGGTTGCCGAAATACAAAAAAACAGGAAAAAAGTTGCCAAAGATTTCGCAAATGTGTATAATGTAGAGATTGTGCTAAAAGGTAAAAATACCATAGTCGCGGATAATAAAAATAATTTCTACGTGAATAAGACCGGCAATCCCGGGATGGCCAAAGGCGGAAGCGGGGATGTGCTCACCGGGATCATCGCGGCGTTCCTGGGGCAGAAAATGAACCGGTTCCAGGCCGCGAAATACGCCGTGTATTTACACGGAGTAGCAGGCGATCTGGCCGCGAAGAAAAAAACCCAAATTAGCATGACCGCCTCGGACATCATTGATATGCTGCCCGAAGCGATCAAAAAAAGTTAGCTTGCCGGCTTAGCTCAGTTGGTAGAGCAATGGTTTTGTAAACCAAAGGTCGGGGGTTCGATTCCTCTAGCCGGCTTTTGATAATGGCAATAGTCATCCCCCGAACCGAAAGGGGTGTGGGGAGTAAAAGAACACCAGTTATTTGATATTATTTGGGCAGGTACCTAAGTGGCTAAAAGGGACAGACTGTACAAATGCAGCGCACAACAGTAATGTTGTGTGGAAAAGCAGGTGAATTCAGGGAACCCCTGTAAAGGGCAATCCTGAGCCAAGCCTACATGTTCGAACATAGTAAGCATGCAGGAAGGTGCAGAGACTAAGCGCCTGCCATCCTAAAGTAGGATGATGAGATAGTCCAAGCCTTGAGGTAACTCGAGGGCACTTGAAATCTGTTGCGCTTGCGCTTCCGGGGTTCGAATCCCTGCCTGCCCACCATTTTGCCGCGGGAGTAGTTCAATGGCAGAACAATAGCCTTCCAAGCTATATATGAGGGTTCGATTCCCTTCTCCCGCTTATAATGAATCGAACCCCAAAAGGGAGTTTGAGGGGAAAATTTTTCCCCTCAATGAATAACCCGCTTCAGCTACACTGCGGGGTGACAGTCCCGACGAATAGAAGGGACGTCAGAGGGGCAAGAAGCCCCTATGAGGAGAGAGCGAAGCGAACAACGGGTTCGCATTCCCTTCTCCCGCTTAATAAGAATCGAACCGAAAAGTAAACACATAATATTATTCGTTCGCGCAAAAAAGGAATAAAATGGCTGAGAGAAACTCATTAGAACCGGTGTATATCGACGCGTTCGACCTGGACGACGCCTGGTTCCAGGCATTAAGCAAAATACTGGAAAAAGGGCATATCTATACCATAACCCGGGGCAGTTACGCCGGGCAGAAACGCCTGGAATTCGATTTTGTCACCATCAGGGTAAAAAATCCCAAGCACCAGATCATACCGATAATACCGGAAGGCATGTCTATCCCCGCGCCCACGGATATGGATTATATACAAGGCTACCTGAGCTACCTTATGACCGGCGCAAAAACCGCAACAGAAGATTACACCTACGGTGAGAGGCTGGTTGAGCCAAAGGTCAGGATAACCGATAAAATCGACGGCAAAGATATGGTCCGCGAGATCCCGCTTAATTGCAACCAGATCGAAGAAGTGATCAAGCTGTACAAAAAAGACGGCCACGGGACGAACCAGGCGGTGATGGAGATCGGAATGCCCTCGGATATACAATTAAACGATCCGCCGTGCCTGCGCCTTATCGACACCCGGATCCGTTACGGAAAACTGCATTTCATTTTATATTTCCGCTCCTGGGACCTCTGGGGAGGATTCCCGTCCAACTGCGGCGGATTGCAGCTGGTCAAACAATACATGGCCGAGGAGATCGGGGTAGAAGACGGCGAGATAATCGCGGTAAGCAAAGGCCTGCATCTTTACGATTACAGCTGGGACCTGGCAAAACTGAGGACCAATAAACCGAACCTGGTTTTAAAATAAACTATGGAAAACTTTTACGACGGTCCGGAAAGACGGGAATTCCTGCGCTTGGATTACGATACGCCGCTGGCATATAAGGTCTGCAAGCCCGAGACATTGAATATGCTGCTTAACGGGTATACGGTGGATGTAAGCTCTTCCGGGCTTTTGTGCAACATAAAGAATAAGGTGGACCTGGAAGACATACTCTGGCTTTCTTTTGACCGGTCGGTGCTGATCGTCTGCGAAGAGATCGAAAAAAGCAGCCTGATCTACCAGAGCGGCATAGTAGGCAAGGTTGTCAGGGTCAATGATAAGGACAACGGGACCTTTGATATCGGGGTAAAATTCATCACCCGCCAGGAAAAGAACCGGCCGGAGGTTTTCGCCGGCATCAACAGCCTGGATGAAAAATGAAAAACACCAATATAACCATACTGGGAGACGGCGGCTGGGGAACTACCCTGGCGATATTGTTAAGCGGCAAGGGGCTTAATGTCACCCTGTGGGGGGCTTTCACGGATTATTCCGCTTACCTGGATAAAAAACGGGTCAACACCAGGTTCCTTCCGGGGATAAAAATACCGAAACGGGTAAAGATTACCGCTGACTTGAAAGGGGCTGTCTGCCAAGCGCAGGTCATAATTTTCGCTGTTCCCTCGGAATATATCCGCGGCGTGCTGCAAAAAATAAAGAAACTGGATTATCCGCGCCAGGCACATTACGTAAGCGTGACCAAGGGCATTGAGATAAATTCGCTTAAAAGGATATCCGAGATAATCCACGAGGAATTGAGCGGGATCAAAGTCAGCGTGCTTTCCGGGCCGACGATCGCGCATGAGGTCGCTACCGGAAAACCCACTACCGCGGTCATCGCTTGCAAAGACAAAAAAACCGCCGGATACCTTCAGGACCTGTTCATGACCGGGTCTTTCCGGATATACACCACCGACGACATAATCGGCGTGGAGCTCGGAGGGAGCCTTAAGAACGTGATCGCCATTGCCTGCGGCATATCCGACGGCCTGGAATTCGGGGCAAATACCAAAGCCGCGCTTTTATCCCGCGGCCTGGCGGAAATTTCCCGGCTGGGTCATAAAATGGGCGCGATGGTCAAGACTTTCAGCGGGGTAAGCGGCCTGGGAGACCTGGTAACTACCTGTATCAGCCCTTACAGCCGGAACCGGTCTGTCGGAGAGAGCATCGGCAAAGGCAAAACCCTGAAACAGATCAAAACACATATGAGGATGGTAGCTGAAGGAGTGCCCACGGCGAAATCCGCGCATCTTTTAAGCAAAAAATTCAAGGTGGATATGCCGATCACCGAACAGGTGTATCTGGTGCTTTATAAGAACAAGCCCGCGGTCAAAGCGGTAAAAGACCTTATGACCAGGGAGAAGAAGGAAGAATAAGACTATAATCAGATTATGTACTTTGTATATGTTTTGCAAAGTTTAAAAGACAATGAGTTTTACACGGGATTTACTACAGATTTAACAAGAAGGGTTAAAGAACATAACCAGGGACTACAAGTTTCAACTCGACACCGTATCCCATTTGAATTAGTTTATTACGAATGGAGTTTGAATAAAACGGATGCTATCTCTCGAGAAAAATATTTTAAAAGCGGTCCTGGTAAAAAATTCTTGCGTAACCGGTTAAAAAATTTTCTTAGCAAGTATATTTGATTGTTCAGTAGTTTGTGAGGGGGCGTGCCCCGTTACTGACTACTGGGCAGCATTTGAGTTATACGGGTGTCAGTAACGGGGCGTGGCTCAGTTTGGCTAGAGCGCTTGTATGGGGTACAAGAGGTCGACAGTTCAAGTCTGTCCGCCCCGATTATTTTATAGTTGTGCGGAGCCCCGATTATTTTGAATGTTAGGCGGAGACCCCGATTATTTTATAGTTGTGCGGAGACCCGATTTTTTAAAGTGTTCCGGAGGATAGAATGGGCGAAGAGAAACGCAACGCGGTACGCGTAAAAAAGAGCCTTAGCGTAAAATACCAGTATTTACGCGATACCGAGAACCTTTGGGATATCAGCTTCGTAAAAGATATAAGCGAAAAGGGCGTTTGTATAAATACCAAGATCGCTTTCCCTGCTAACGGCGTTATCCTATTGTCTTTAAAACTCCCGACCGACCCGTTCCACTCGATAGAAATAAAAGGCAGGGTCATTGATTCGCGGATCTTCGGGCAGACTGACACATTTGTCACAAGGATCGAGTTCACCGATCTGACTATAGAGCAAAAGACCGCGATACAGCAGTTCGTGGCCTGGGCCGTAAGTACGGATAAACCCAAAAAAAGTTAAAAAAGGGCGCGCCATGAAAAAAGTAAACATTGGTATAATCGGTTTTGGGACCGTAGGCGCCGGGGTCGTTAAGATCCTGCGCGAACGCAAGAAACTCCTCAGCGACAAAATAGGCTCGGAGATCAATATCAAGAGGATCTGCGACAAGGACATTGTTTCCAAGCGCAACGTCAGCGTGGATAAAGCCCTGCTTACCACTGACCCTAAAGATATCCTTAATGACCCTCAGATCGACATAGTGGTGGAGCTGATCGGCGGCGTGCATCCGGCCAAGGAATTCATCACTGAGGCGCTCAAAAAAGGGAAAAACATCGTCACCGCCAATAAAGCCCTGCTTTCCCAGGACGGCAAGGAACTTTTCACCCTGGCCAGGGAAAGCTCAAAAAGCATATATTTCGAAGCGTCGGTAGGCGGCGGCATCCCGATAATAAAATCCCTTAGAGAAGGCTTGGTCGCCAATAAGTTCAACAGCGTTTTCGGCATAGTCAACGGCACATCAAATTACATCCTGAGCAGTATGACCCGGGAAAATTGCACTTTCGCCGAAGCCTTGCGCCAGGCAAAGGCAAAAGGATTCGCCGAAAAAGACCCGACCCTGGACATCGAAGGGATCGATTCAGCTCATAAGCTCATACTGCTGACATATCTTTGCTTCGGAAAAATGGTCAGCTTGAACGATATTTTTATCGAAGGTATATCCCGGGTTTCATTAGCGGATATAAATTACGCCAAAGAGCTGGGTTTTACCATAAAACTTCTGGCGATCGCCAAGCGCGAAACGGACAGCCTGGAAGTGCGCGTGCACCCGACATTAGTCCCGGATACGCATCTTTTAGCTTCGGTTAACGGTGTCTTCAACGCCATACATGTGTCATCCGACCTGGCCGGAGAACTGCTCTTTTACGGACCAGGCGCCGGGCAATTATCCGCGGCCTCAGCGGTGGTATCCGACCTGGTGGACCTGACCCAGGATATAAAAGCCGGGATGTTCCGGCCCACGTTGAACATAATCGACGACGCGGCGATAAAGAAACTGCGCAAGATCGACGAATTCGAAAGCCGCTATTATATCCGGTTCATGACCCTGGACAAACCCGGGGTTTTAGCCCAGATATCCGGTGTCCTGGCGAAATTCGGGATCAGCATCGCCTCTGTGACCCAGAAAGAAAGAAGAAAAACCCATTCAGTGCCGATCGTAATGATCATCCACGAAGCGAAAGAAAAGAACCTGCGCACCGCTCTGGGAATAATCGACAAATTGAACCTGATCCAGGAAGAATCCGTAGCCATCAGGATAGAGGACGTATAAAACACTCAATCTAATATGATCTACAAAGGGATAATCGACAAGTATCGAAAATATCTTCCGGTAAGCGCCAAAACCCCGCTGATCACCCTGAATGAAGGCAACACCCCGCTTATCCTGGCGCCTTATTTAGGCAGGGAACTAGGCAAAAATTTCCAGGTATACCTGAAATACGAAGGCCTTAACCCCACCGGCTCATTTAAAGACCGGGGAATGACCATGGCCATTTCCAAAGCCTGCGAAGAAGGGTCGAAAGCGGTTATGTGCGCCTCGACCGGGAACACCTCGGCTTCAGCCGCCGCCTACTCGGCCCGGGCTGGATTAAAATGCGTAGTCCTTATACCCGGCGGGCACATTGCCCTGGGCAAGCTCAGCCAGGCCTTGATCCACGGAGCGACAGTTATAGCCATAGACGGTAATTTCGACGACGCGCTGGAGATGGTCAAGACGATCACTGAAAAATATCCGATAACCCTGGTGAACTCGATAAACCCTTTCCGCATTGAAGGCCAGAAGACCGGAAGTTTTGAGATCTGCGATTCCCTGGAAACAACCCCGGATTTTCATATAATACCGGTGGGAAACGCGGGGAATATCACCGCGTACTGGAAAGGCTACAAAGAATACAAGGCCGCGGGCAAGATAAAAACCCTTCCCAGAATGCTGGGATTCCAGGCTGAAGGCGCGGCTCCGATAGTCCGGGGAAAACCCGTCAAAGAACCGGAGACCATTGCCACCGCCATCCGCATAGGCAACCCGGCGAGCTGGAAACAGGCGGAACAGGCGCGCGATGAATCAAAAGGCCTGATCAACATGGTTTCCGATAAACAGATACTGGAAGCGTATAGATTATTGGCGGACAAAGAAGGGGTCTTCGCCGAACCGGCTTCCGCGGCATCGGTCGCCGGAATGCTGAAACTGGCAAAAGCCGGATATTTCAAAAAATACGGCAGTTCAAAACCGGCGATAAAGATCGTATGCGTTCTTACCGGGCACGGTTTAAAAGACCCGGACCGGGCGATAAAGACCATAAAGCCACCCAAGACCGTAAAACCAAAGCTTGAGGCAATACTAAAAGCTATCGGTTATTAATGATCTTAAAAAATCAAAAAATATTAATAACAGCCGGGCCGACATGGGCGGCGATCGATAAAGTCAGGGTCATATCCAATACCGCCACAGGGACAACCGGGATATTGCTGGCCATGGCTTTAAGCCGTTTGGGCAGCCAGGTAACTTTGCTGTTGGGCCCGGGCCCTGACGCGGGGCTGCCGAATAAAGTGAGGGTGGTCCGTTTCCGCTTTTTCGAAGAACTGGAAAAGCTGATGGCCTCGGAGCTTTCTACCGGCGAATACTCGGTCATCATACATTCGGCGGCAGTATCTGATTACCGGCTGAGGAAAACATTCAACACCAAACTAAGCTCGGACAGGGAAGATCTATCTCTGAAGCTGGTAAGAACGCCCAAGCTCATTCAACAAATAAAAAAGATCGACCCTTTAATACTGGCAATAGGTTTTAAATTCCATCCGCAGGCGGATAAAGCGGCTTTGTTAAAAAAGGCCCGCGGCCTGCAGAAACAGGCGCACCTGGACATAGTAATAGCCAACACTGTGTTCGCGGATAAATACCGCGGCTATATAGTGAACCACGAATTTGTATCAAAAGAGATCAAAAACAAGAAAGACCTGGCGCGCGATTTAATAAGCCACCTGAAAAAGGCGTAAACGATGAAATACATTGTGCTGGTAGCTGACGGAATGGCGGATTACCCGATCCCGGAATTAGGAGGCCGCACGCCTCTTGAGGCGGCGCGCACCCCGAACATGGATTTTATCGCCCTGCACGGCAGGCTGGGCAGGATAAAGACGATCCCGGAAAAGATGACCCCGGCTTCGGACGTGGCGAATATGTCGATCCTGGGCTATAACCCGAAAGAATTTTATTGCGGCAGAGGCCCGTTAGAAGCGGCGAACCTGGGCATCGAGCTCGAAGAGAACGATGTGGCGTTCAGGTGCAACCTGATCACCGCTACCGCGGATACGCTGGTCGACTACAGCGCCGGGCATATAAGCTCTAAAGAGGCGTCGATCCTGATGAAATCGATCGATGAAAAGCTGGGAAAAGGCAATTTCAGGTTTTATCCCGGGGTAAGCTACCGCCACCTGATGCTGGCCAAAAACGGGGTATTGGACTCACTTGACCAGGTAAAATGCGCGGCCCCGCACGATATTACCGGAAAGAACATCACCAAAAACCTGCCCAAAGGAAAGAACAGCCAGATATTGACCGAGATGATGCTTCATTCGCAGGAAATACTGGCGAACCACGAAATAAACCAGGTAAGGGTGGATCTTAAAGAAAACCCGGGTAATATGATCTGGCTTTGGGGCCAGGGCAAAAAACCCAACATGCCTAAATTTACCGAAAAATACAACCTTACCGGAAGCGTTATATCCGCCGTGGACTTGATCAAAGGCCTGGGCAAGATCATCGGGCTTGATGTCATCAACGTTCCCGGGGCAACCGGCTATTATGATACGGATTACGAAGGCAAAGCTAAAGCCGCGCTGAAATCCCTGGAAACCAAAGATTTCGTCTTTGTGCACGTGGAGGCCCCGGATGAAGCCGGGCATAACGGCGAACTCAAAGAAAAGATCACCGCGATCGAACGTTTTGACCAGCTTGTCGCCGGGACTATTTTGAAAGCCCTGAAGCATAAAAAGAATTTCCGGGTAGCGGTATTGCCTGACCACGCGACGCCCGTATCGCTGAAAACCCACACCGCGGACCCGGTATTCTTCGGGATTTTCGGCCATGGGATCACCGGCAGGGGATTTTCAAGTTATTCCGAGAAAGAAGCGGAAAAGTCCGACCTTTTTCTGGAAAAAGGCCATGAACTTATGGATCACTTCATTAAGTCCGATACACTTTAATAACCTTTACCCAAGGAGCCGGACATGACGCCTAAGTTATATATCGCGCTATACGCCTTACTGGTTATTTTATCGGTCCTCTTACTCATTGAAGCTTACGCTATTTATAAACGAAGCGCAAAAGACACCAGCAAACGCAGGAGATGGGCCAGGATAAAGGTCCCTAACGATAAAATGATCACCTGCCGGATCGTCGAACCCGGGGCTATCGCCGGCGAAAAAGAATACCTGGTGAACGATATAAACATGGCCGGGATATCTTTTTTCTGCGACAAGAAACTGGAGAAAGACGTGATCAGGCTGCATATAAAATTCCCTTTCACTACTTTCAAGGAAGCGGGATTGGTTTCGGGACGTGTGGCATACTGCAATAAAATACCGGATATGGAAAAATACCGGGTAGGTATAGGCTATATCAGGAAAATGAAATGGAGCAAATAAAAATGGGCAAGTTAATAGTGCAAAAATTCGGCGGATCGTCTGTGGCGAACGTCGAACGGATCCAGAACGTTGCAAAAAGGGTGGTAAGCTACAAAGAAAAAGGCAAAGACCTGGTAGTAGTGGTTTCCGCCCTGGGTGACACTACCGATGAATTAATAGAGCTGGCCGCCAAGATCAACACCGACCCTTCGGAACGGGAAATGGACATGCTTTTGTCCACCGGAGAGCAGATATCCGTGGCGCTTTTAGCCATGGCCATACATAAATTAGGATATGAGGCGATATCGTTTACCGGAGCGCAGGTGGGAATAATCACCGACGCCAATCACTCCAAAGCCAGGATCATCAAGATCAACGCCGATAAGATACAGGCGGAATTGAAAAAAGGGAAGATCGTAATCGTAGCCGGATTCCAGGGCGTGACCCTGAACCATGACATAACCACCCTGGGCCGCGGAGGCTCTGACCTTACCGCTGTAGCCCTGGCCAAAGAACTAAAAGCCGCGGAATGCGAGATATACACCGATGTCGAAGGTATCTATACGACAGATCCGCGCATCGAGCCGAAAGCAAAAAAGATAAGATCAATAACCTTTGACGAAATGCTGGAGATGGCGTCCTTAGGCGCGCAGGTCATGCAGCCGCGCTCGATCGAAGTAGCCAAGAAATTCAACGTGCCGCTGCACGTGCGTTCGTCTTTTTCGACTAAACCCGGAACAATGATCATTAAGGAGGTCAACAAAATGGAAGAAGCGCTTATTACCGGAGTAACCCTGAACAAGAACGAGGCAAAGCTGACCATCTGCGATGTCCCGGACAAACCCGGTGTGGCCGCGAAAATATTCAACGAACTGTCCGACGGCGGAGTAAGCGTGGATATGATCGTGCAGAACGTCAGCCATACCCGCAAGACCGACATATCTTTTACCATCGCCAAGGCGAACCTGGCAAAGGCGATAAAACTGACCAATAAAATAGCCAAAGCCATCGAAGCCGGAGACGTTATAAGGGATGAGGATATCGCCCGGGTCGCCGTAGTCGGCATCGGAATGAAATCCAATCCCGGGGTAGCGGCGAAGATGTTCGGCACTTTAGCCGAAAATAAGATCAATATCGAGATGATCTCCACCTCGGATATCAGCATTTCCTGCATCATCGAAAAGAAATTCGCGGAGACCGCGGTCAAATCGATCCACGCTAAATTCGGATTAGGATAAAAAGCGGAGGCATCCATATGCGCAAGATCAAGATCTATGACACAACTTTACGAGACGGTTCCCAGGGCGAAGGGATTACTTATTCCCTGAACGATAAGATCCGCATTGCCGAGAAACTGGATGCCATAGGTATCGACTATATCGAAGGCGGCTGGCCGGGATCGAATCCCAAGGATATGCTCTTCTTCCAGAGGATGGCCGATAATCCGCTGAAAACAAGCAAAGTCGTGGCTTTCGGCTCTACCCGCAGGGCGCGCATAAACGCGAGCCAGGATAAAAACCTTAAAGACATCCTGAAATCCCGGGTAAAATTCGCCGCGATCTTCGGCAAGACCTGGCTTTTACACGTCACCAACGTCCTCAAGACCACGCCGGAAGAAAACCTGAAGATGATCTCCGACAGCGTGGGGTTCCTGGTGAAAAAAGGTCTGACCGTGCTTTACGACGCCGAGCATTTCTTCGCCGGGTATAAAGATGATCCGGAATACGCTTTGAAATGCCTTTTAGCCGCCCAGCACGCCGGCGCGAGCTTTCTAGTATTATGCGATACTAACGGAGGCACGCTTCCTGATGAGATCCATAAGATCGTCTCAGAGATCCGGCCGAAATTAAAAACACCGCTGGGTATCCACTGCCATAATGATTCCGGGGTAGCTATCGCTAATTCGCTTTCCGCGGTCCTTTCCGGATGCGAGATGGTCCAGGGAACGGTCAACGGCTATGGCGAACGCTGCGGTAACGCCGACATTATCCCGGTCATCGCCAATCTCTCGCTGAAAATGAAAATGAAGACCATCCCCGAGGAAAAGTTGAAGAAGCTTACCGAGTTATCTTATTTCGTCAGCGAGATGAGCAATATGAAGCATATGAACTTTCAGCCGTATGTCGGCGACTCGGCTTTCGCCCATAAAGGCGGGGTGCATATAAACGCGGTGATGAAAGAGACCGCGTCCTATGAACATATCTCACCTGAAGCTGTAGGCAATAAACGCCGGGTGCTTTTATCGGAATTAGGCGGCAAGAGCAGCATTATATTAATGGCCAAGGAATCCAACCTGGACCTGACCAAAGACGACCCGAAGATCAAGAAACTGCATGAACTTCTGCAATCGCTTGAGCTCAAAGGTTATCATTTCGAGGCCGCGGAAGGCTCTTTCGAGTTATTATTGAAGAAATCCCTGAGCAAAGTTTCGGAATTCTTTAAACTGGATAATTTCCGGGTAGTAGTAAACAAAGAATCCGATAAAAAGGTCACTACCGAGGCGATCATCAAGATCCGGGTAAAAGGCAAACTCGAGCATACCGCCGCGGAAGGCGACGGCCCGGTCAACGCCCTGGATAACGCCTTGCGTAAAGCGCTTAAGGATTTTTATCCCACGCTCTCCAAGATGCATTTGTCCGACTTTAAAGTAAGGGTCCTGGAGGAAAAAGCCGGGACCGCGGCCAGCGTGCGCGTGCTTATCCAGTCCCAGGATGAAAAAGATTCCTGGAACACAGTAGGCGTGTCGGAAAACATAATCGAGGCTTCCTGGCAGGCATTATCCGATTCTATCGAATACAAACTGCTCAAGGATAACGTTTCTTAATAAATCTGAATCATGACTGAACTAGCCAAGTGTTACAGCCACATTGAGGTAGAGGACAAGTGGTATAAATCGTGGGAAGAAAACAATTATTTCTCCGCCAAAGCCGATCCCGCCAAAAAACCATTTTGTATCGTAATACCTCCGCCGAACGTAACCGGTATCCTGCACATGGGCCACGCCCTGAACGATACCATTCAGGACATTCTGATCCGTTACCACAGGATGAAAGGTGAAGAAGCCCTGTGGATGCCGGGGACAGACCACGCCGGCATAGCCACGCAGAACGTAGTGGAAAAATCGATCGCCAAAGAAGGATTAAAACGCCAGGATCTCGGCAGGGACAAGTTCATTGAGCGGGTCTGGGCCTGGCGCGAACAATACGGCTCGACCATTATCCGCCAGTTAAAGAAACTCGGGGCTTCCTGCGATTGGCAGCGCACGCGCTTCACCATGGATGAACCTTATTCGGACTCCGTGGCTGAAGTCTTTGTGCGCTTATACGAAAAAGGGCTGATCTATCAAGGCAACCGCATAATCAACTGGTGCCCGCGCTGTCAGACCGCCCTGGCTGATGAAGAAGCGCCGCATCATGACCTGCAGGCAAACCTGTATTACCTTAAATACCCCTTAAAAGACACCCCTGATAAATTCATTATCGTGGCCACGACCCGTCCGGAAACCATGCTCGGCGATACCGCGGTCGCGGTAAACCCCAAAGACAGCCGTTATAAGAAGCTTATCGGCAAATCCCTGATCCTGCCGCTGGTCAACCGCGAGATAAAAATCATCGCCGATCCTATGGTGGATAAGAAATTCGGCACCGGCGCGGTAAAAGTGACTCCCGCGCATGACCCGAATGACTATGCCATGGGCAAGAAGCATGACTTGGAATTCATCAACGTGATGTATCCTGACGCCAGGATGAATGAGAACGCCGGCGATTACAAGGATATGGACCGCTTTGAGGCCAGGGAAGTTATAATCGAAGACCTTAAGGAAAAAGGCCTGTTGGAAAAGATCGAGCCGCACCAATTGTCCGCCGGCCACTGTTACCGCTGCCACACCATCATCGAACCATACCTTTCCAAACAATGGTTCGTTAAAATGAAACCCTTGGCTGAGCCGGCGCTTAAAGCGGTAAAACAAGGCAAGATCAAGTTCTACCCAAAACGCTGGACAAAGGTATATTTGAACTGGATGGAAAACATCCAGGACTGGTGTATATCCCGGCAGATATGGTGGGGCCACCGTTTGCCGGTTTATTATTGTAAAAACTGCATTTCTGCGGCAAACGAATCGATAGCCAATAATCGGGAGTCTATAAACAAACCCGGCATTATTGTTTCAAAGATAAAACCGGTAAAATGCCCGCACTGCGGATCATCCGATCTTCGACAGGATGAAGACGTATTAGACACCTGGTTCTCCTCATGGCTATGGCCTTTCGCCACATTCGGCTGGCCGTTCAAGAAAGAAGGGCTGGCGCCAAAAGAGACTATCCCCGAACAAGACTTAAAATATTTTTACCCTACAGCTGCCCTGGTCACCGCCCCGGAAATAATTTTTTTCTGGGTAGCCAGGATGATCATGGCCGGGTTCGAGTTCATGGGCGATATACCTTTCAAAGACGTTTATATCCACGGAACGGTCCGGGACATCGAAGGCAAAAAGATGTCCAAGTCTTTAGGCAATGTCATCGATCCCCTGGAAATAATCAAGGATTACGGGACAGACGCCTTGCGCTTCAGCCTGATCTCCATTACCAGCCAGGGCCAGGACGTATACCTGTCCAAAGAACGGTTCGAACAGGGCAGGAATTTCGCCAATAAAATATGGAACGCCTCGAGGTTCGTGCTGATGAACCTCGACCCGGTCCATACCAAAACCGACCTGTGCGTTTTCTTCAAGAAAGAAGACCTCAGCCCGGTGAACCGCTGGATCCTCAGCCGTTTTTACAGCACATTAAAAGAATTGAACGCAGACCTGGACGCCTTCCGCTTTAACGAGGCGGCGACCCGGTTGTACCGCTTTTTCTGGCATGAATTCTGCGACTGGTACCTGGAGCTGATCAAAGCCGAGATAAAAGACCCGCACAACCAGGTGGTCATGTTCAAGATACTGGAGAAATTCCTGCGGGCGCTGCACCCGTTCATGCCGTTCATCACCGAGGAGATATGGCAGAAGATAGCGCCTGACTCCGGGTCAATAATGCTCCAGCCCTTACCGCATATCCAGGAAGATATAATTGATAAGAAGACCGAAAAGAAAATGGAAAAGGCGTTTGCGGTGATCACCGCTATCCGCAACATGCGCGCGGACGTGGAAATACCGCTGACCAGCGAGATCAAGGTCATCGCCGCCGCGTCCAGTAAAGCCGAAGCTCAGACGCTGGGTTCGCTCTCCGGATTCATCAAAAACCTTTCCCGTTTATCCGAATTGCGGATAAACGATAAATACGCGCCCATAAAATCCGCCATAACCGCTATTGCCGGCGGCATCCATATCTCTATACCTCTTGAAGGTATAGTTGACATAGAGAAAGAAAAGGCTAAGATAGAAGGAAAGATCAAGAATACCGAGAACGCGATCAATGCTAAGGAGAAAACACTGGCCAACCCTGACTTCCTGAAACGCGCGCCTGAGGAAGTCGTCGCCAAAGAAAAAGAGAAACTGGCTGAGCTGACCGAAACGCTCAAAAAACTACAGGGGGTAAAAAATGGACTCCAATAAGTATTTTCTTTCGCATGATGAGCCTCGCCTGGACCCGCACAAATTAGACACTCTGGTAAGACAAGCGCTTTTCGAGGATATCGGCAAAGGCGATATCACCACCCAGCTGACCATACCGCAGAATAAAAAGATCAAAGCCGTCCTTTTGGCTAAAGATGACTGCGTGGTCTGCGGCCTGGAAGTGGCTGAACGGGTATTCAAGGTAGTGGATAAAGACACTAAATTCATCGCTCAGGTAAAAGAGGGGCAGCTGATCAAAAAAGGAAAAACCATTGTCAAGGTTGAAGGAAAGGCTCACAGCATATTAGGCGCGGAACGCGTCTGCCTGAACATGCTGAGCATGCTCTGCGGGGTAGCAACGAAAACCCGGGAATACGTGGAAAAGGTAAAACCGTACAAAGTAAAAATAACCGATACCCGCAAGACCATGCCGGGGTTGCGCGAGATCCAGAAATACGCGGTAAGGATAGGCGGCGGTTTTAACCACCGCATGGCCCTTGATGAAATGATCCTGATCAAAGACAACCATCTCCAGGTCATGGACGGATACAACAAATTGCCCAGCGTGCCCAAAGGTTATAAGATCGAGATCGAAGTGCAGAATATGCAGGAATTCAAACACGCCCTGAAGTTCAAGCCGGATGTGATCATGCTGGATAATATGAACCTGGACGACATAAAAGAAGCGGTCAATATCCGGAACAATACGCCGTTCACCAGCCATCACCCGCCGACCAAGCTGGAAACTTCCGGAGGGGTGGAGATAGACAATGTCCGGGCGCTGGCAGCCACTGGCGTGGATATTATCTCGATCGGCGACCTGACCCACTCGTTCAATTCTGTGGATATAAGCTTAGAGGTATTGTAATTGCCGGGATTTAAGCTTGTCTCCAAGTTCAAGCCGGAAGGCGACCAGCCCAAGGCGATAAAAGAATTAGCCGCTTCGATAGCCCGCGGCAAGAATTACCAGACGCTTTTAGGCGTTACCGGCTCAGGCAAGACCTTTACCCTGGCTAATGTCATCGCCCAGGTCAATCTTCCGACCTTGGTCATTTCGCATAACAAGACGCTCGCCGCGCAGCTCTATTCGGAATTTAAGGAATTCTTCCCGCATAACGCCGTAGAATATTTCGTCAGCTACTACGATTACTATCAGCCTGAAGCGTACATCCCGTCCACAGACACCTATATTGAGAAAGACTCGTCGATAAACGACCGGCTTGACCGCTTAAGGCTCTCCGCCACCAGCTCGCTAATGTCGCGCAACGACGTGCTCATCGTCGCCTCGGTATCCTGCATCTACAACCTAGGATCTCCGGAAGATTACGCGAACATGCTGGTATTCATTGAAAAAAGCCAGGTTGTATCCAGGGACGAGCTGATCGCCAGGCTTATCGCCATCCAGTATGAACGCAATGACTATGAATTCATCCGCGGCAAGATCCGGGTAAGAGGGGACGTAGTCGAGATATTCCCGGCTTATAAAGAAACCGCGATAAGAGTGGAATTATTCGGGGATACCGTGGAAAAGATATCGGAATTCGACCCAATATCCGGCGATATCATCGATCCGCTGGATATGACCGCGGTTTATCCGGCAAAACATTTTATCGCCGCGCCGGAAAAGATCGACCGGGCGTTAAAAGAAATAGAAACCGAGCTTAACGAACGGTTAGCGGTATTAAAAGAAGAGAACAAACTCCTGGAAGCGCAGCGGCTCAACCAGCGCACGCGCTATGACATGGAAATGCTCAAAGAACTAGGCTATTGCCACGGGATAGAGAACTATTCCCGGATACTTTCCGCAAAACCAGCCGGATCAAGGCCAAGCTGTCTGCTGGATTATTTCCGGGGCGATTTCCTGACTGTGATCGACGAATCCCATGTCACTCTCCCGCAGATAAGAGGGATGTTCAACGGCGACCAGGCCAGGAAGAAAACCCTGGTGGATTACGGGTTCAGGCTGCCTTCCTGCATGGATAACCGCCCGCTAAGATTCGAAGAATTCAATAAACTGGTCAAAAAGGCTGTGTTTGTCTCGGCAACCCCGGATGAATACGAAGTTAAGTTAAGCAAAGGCAGTATTTCTGAACAGATAATCCGGCCTACCGGCCTGGTTGACCCGGAGATCGAGATACGGCCAAGCAAAGGCCAGATCGAGGACCTGGCTAAAGAAATAAAGCAACGCGCCGCCAAACACGAGCGGATACTGGTAACTACCCTGACCAAACGCATGTCCGAAGACCTAACTACCTATTTACAAGAAAAGGGAATAAAGGTAAAATATTTACATTCAGAGATCGAGACTATCGAGCGTTCAAAGATACTCCGGGACCTGCGCAAGCGGGAATTCGACTGCCTGGTAGGGATAAACCTGCTCAGGGAAGGCTTGGACCTGCCGGAAGTATCTTTGGTAGCCATCCTGGACGCGGATAAAGAAGGGTTCCTGCGTTCAGCCACTTCGCTGATCCAGGTTTCCGGACGCGCAGCCCGGAATATCAACGGCAAAGTGATCATGTACGCCGATAATATAACCGGGTCGATGAAAAAGGCGATATCCGAAAGCAGCCGCAGAAGAAAGATCCAGCTGGAATTCAACGAGCGGAATAAGATCACCCCGCGTTCGATCATTAAAGCGATAAAAGAAGGGATCGAGGATCTGGCTCAGGCCGAAGAATACGTAGCCGGACTGACCGGCCAGGCCAAAGATGAATACGAGACCGCCAAATACATCGCTGAAATGGAATACGAGATGGAACTGGCGGCCAGGAACCTGCAGTTCGAAAAAGCGGCGCAGATACGGGATAAAATAAAGGAGCTAAAGAGTGTTACTTACCATTGACATAGGCAACACCAATACCACCTTCGGTTTGTGGAAAAACGCTAAGCTCGCCCGAAAATTCGACCTGGCCACCAGGAAATATACCCTTGCCCAGGTCAAACGGCTCCTCAAGAATAAAAGACCTGATGATGTGGTCATTTGCAGCGTAGTCCCGCAGACTGCCCGGCGTTTAGAACTGGATTTTACCCGCTGGTTAGGCAGAAAAATACAAGTCATAGGTAAAAACTTAAAAGTCAAAGTAACTAACCATTACCGTATCCCCAGCCAAGTCGGACAGGACCGTTTAGTCAATGCCTATGCCGGAATTAAACTGTACGGCAGCCCTTTGATCGTGATCGATCTGGGCACAGCGGTTACTTTTGACATAATCTCGGCTAAGAAAGAATATCTTGGCGGAATGATAATGCCGGGCTTGACGATCTCTCTGGAAAGCCTTTGCCAGCGCACAGCGCTGCTGCCCAGGATCAAAATAGCCGAACCTAAAGAATTGATCGGCAGGGATACCCGCAACAGCATGTTAAGCGGGGTAATTTACGGATTAGCCAGCCTTACAGATGAACTCTGCCGTAAAATACGCGCGAAGATAGGCAAGAACGCCAAAGTCATCGGCACAGGAGGGAACATCCGCCTGGTCGCCAAATACTGCCGCAGCATCGACAAAATCGACCCTGACCTTACCCTAAAAGGCCTTTACCTCTGCACCCTGTAGACGTTGTACGTAAACTACCACACCACAGTCGATTACAAATAAATGTTTTAACGCTTATTTACCACGTTTTATACTTTCACTAGTTACTTAATCCATCCTACAAGTTATAATAACAAAACTTAAAACATTTATTTGTAACTCAATACACATCCGTTAGTTAGCTACAACGTCTACAGTTTTTTCTTGACAATTTTTAGTTTACCTAGTATATTTATGATTACTGTAAATATGCTAAAAGGTGATAAACTATGCCCAAGACTACCGAGATATTAACCGCGAAACAAGTCGCGGAATACCTGCACATACATCCATTAACTGTCCAGCGCTATGCCCGCGACGGTATGATCCCGGCGTTCAAGATCGGGACCGACTGGCGGTTTCATAAGAAATATATCGAGAAATGGATCAAGCAGAAACATACTATCAACATGGATAACAAGAAGCAAAACAAAACCTTGTTTGAACAGGCATAAACAATGAAAATCTTCGCTTTTCTGATCCATCCGTTAAATACCGAACAGATAATGACCTACTGGCCGATAACCCGTTTCCTGCCAGCGTCTTTTCGTAAAACTTTCCTCAAACACCAGAATTTCAAGGTGCTGCCGCTCAAAAAGATCATTTCCAGCCAGCACAAAGAAATACAAGGATACCTTATAGTCTGCCCGTTACTGCCGGATGAGATATTACAGCTTGATGATGAAACGATCCTGGGAAAGATCATTGACGCGGGTTTTGTGGCGGAACGCCTGGGCGCCAAGATAATGGGTATAGGCGGATATATGGCGATCACCGCGGATAAAAAGCCGATGATCCACAAACACGTTAAAGTCCCCATAACCAGCGGAAGCGCTTTTACCGCCTGGTCGGTATTTGAGACTATTTTCCGCACTGCCAAACAACGCAAGATCGACCTGAAAGATAAAACCATAGCGATCGTCGGGCCGATGAACGCCGTAGGATCGCTCTGCGCCCAAAAATTCAGCGAGCACGCCGGGAAAGTGCTTTTGACCGGAGAATGGAAAGAAAAACTTCAAAAATTCAAAAAAATCCTGCATCAGTTGAACTTAACAAACACCGAGATAGAAGCGGATATCCAAAAAGCGGTGCGCTGCGCGGATATCGTTATAAATACGCATACCGACACTACCGATCTTTTCTCGGCCAACGACCTCAAAAAAGGAAGCATAATCTATGACGCTTCCGTGTTCCAAAATATATCCCAACAGGCAAAACTGCGCAAAGATATCTCCCTGATCGAAAACAGCACTATAAAATTACCTTTCGCCGAGCACACCGGATTCGACATCATGCCTGACAATAACATCTACGCCGCCATGGCGGAAACCATCCTTTTAGCCCTTGAAGATAAATTCGTGACCTATTCGCTGGGCGAAAGCAGGAATTCCGACAAGTTGGAAGAAATAGCCAATATCGCGGTAAGGCACGGTTTCGAGATCAATCTGTCCTAAAATATACTTAATATGCCAGATATAAAACGAACAGCGATAATAAGCGGAGCGACAAGAGGCATAGGCAAAGCCATTGCCCTGGAATTAGCCAAAACCGGCGTAAACATCAGTTTTAATTTCATCAAGAGCGTGGAAGAAGCCCAAAACCTGGAAAAAGAGATCTCCGGCTTCGGCGTAAAAGTAAAATCCTTCCAAGTCGATATAAAAAACTATAAAGCGGTAGTTGAATGGGTGGAGAAAACACGGGAATTTTTCGGCAATCTGGATATCGTGGTCAATAACGCCGGGATCATCCGGGATAAAGCCTTAGCGCTGATGGCTGAAGAAGACTGGCAGGATGTAATAAATACAAATTTGATCGGAACGATCAATCTCTCCAAAGCGGCGATCGTGACTTTCCTGAAACAAAAATCCGGGAATATCGTGAACATAACCTCGGTAAGCGGAATAATCGGTTTACCCAGGCAAACCAATTACGCGGCGTCTAAAGCCGGGATCATCGGCTTTACCAGATCCCTGGCCCGAGAAGTCGGGCCGTATAATGTCCGGGTAAACGCGGTCGCGCCCGGATTTATCGAAACCGAGATGCTGCAGAGCATGAACGAAGCGCAGGTGACAAAGTTCAAAGATCAAACCCTTTTAAAACGCTTCGGCACCGTGGAAGAAGTGGCTAAAACCGTAAAATTCCTGGTAAGCGAAGAAGCGAGCTATATAACCGGCCAAACAATCATCATTGACGGCGGCCTGGCAATGTCATAAATATGAATAAAAAACGCATCGTCATAACCGGGGTAGGGGTAGTCGCTCCAAACGGGATCGGCAAAGAAGAATTCTGGAAAGCGTTAAAAAATGGCAGGTCAGGTTTTAAAGGGATATCGCTTTTTGACACCACAGATTTATCCGTACGCGTCGCTGGTGAAGTAGCCAATTTAGACGCAAAAGAGATATTAGGACAACCAGTATCAAAAGATCTGAGCAGAGCCACGGTCTTACTGCTCTGCGCCGTAAAACTCGCGTTGACTGATTCCAAGCTGGGGATCACCGATAATAACGCCACTGACACCGGTATCTCGATCGGAACGACATTCGGCAGCATTCATTATATCTCTGAATTCGACAAAGAATCATTACGCGAAGGCCCCCGTTACGCAAACCCGTCGCTATTCCCCAATAGTGTCGCCAATGCTCCGGCAAGCCACATAGCCATTAAATTTAAAATAAAAGGCTTTAATTCAACGATATCAACCGGCATGTGCGCCACGCCCGACGCTTTAGCGTATGCCTGTAATCATATGGCTCTATATCATACAAAAAGTATCATTGTCGGCGGGGTAGAAGACTTATGCATCCAAACATTCCTCGGTTTCTACAAGTTAGGTTATCTCTCCGGAATGCGTAATAAATTCTGGCCATCCTCAAGCCCTTTTGATAAAAGAAGAGACGGGGTCATATTTTCTGAAGGCTCTGCGGCGTTTACGCTTGAAGAGCTGGGCGAAGCAAGAAAAAGGCATGCAAGTATTCACGCGGAAATCCTCGGGTTCGGGACTTCATTTGATCCTACCAGAAGATATAAATATAGCGCTCAAGGCATTGGCATGATCGAGTCAATGAACGCGGCCTTGCATGATGCCCATCTTAAACCAAGGGATATTGACTGCATTTTCGCTAACGCCAATTCTACCAAACACGCTGATGAAATAGAAACAAATGCTATAAAAAAAGTTTTTGGCAGCCACGCGCATAAAGTTCCGGTTACCGCGATAAAATCCATGGTAGGAGAATCTTACAGCGCCTCAGGCGCGTACGCGTTAGCGGCGGCGATCGAAGCGCTTAAACATAATTTTATTCCGCCAACGATAAATTTAAAAGAAAAAGACCCTCAATGCGATCTGGATTACGTCCCTAACGTGGGAAGGGAACAAAAATTATCACGGGTAATGATCAATTGCTTCGGCCCTAATGGACAAAATTCGGTATTCATTATCGGAAAGGTGTCATAAATGGTAATGTCTACAGAGGAAATCCAAAAAGTCCTCAAGCACCGTTTCCCGTTCCTTTTGATCGACCAAATACTGGAAGTAGAGGACGGCAAACGAGTAGTGGCGATAAAGAATGTTACTATAAATGACTGGTTCTTTGAAGGGCACTTCCCCGATAAGCCGATAATGCCCGGGATGCTTATCGCTGAAGCAATGGCGCAAACAGCGATCATGCTTTATCACAGCGCGTATAAGGATGAGTTAAAAACTAAAGCGGATTATTTCTTAGGACAGGTCAAAACGCGTTTTTTACATCCCGTTTTTCCCGGGGATCAACTAAAACTTACGGCCCAAACAGAAAAATTGATGCCTACAGGCGCGTTTGTAAGCACAAAGGCGTATGTCGCTGAGAAGCAAGTAGCAGAAGCAGAACTAATATTCGCGATAAAACGATGAACAAAAGAATAGTCGTTACAGGAATGGGAGTTATCTCATCAATAGGCGCTGGTAAAGACGTTTTCTGGAAGAATTTAATTGCCGGGAAATCGGGCATATCAAAGGTAGAAGCTTTTGACACCAAAGAACAGTTTACGCACAATGGCGGAGAGATAAAAGATTTTAAACCGGAAGACTTTGTGCATAAAAAACGCGTTATGTATATGTCCCGGGCTTCATTACTCGGCATTGCCGCTACAAAACTCGCGCTAAAAGACGCAAAACTTGACGAAAAAGAAGTAAGTAAGATCACCTCAGCGGTCTGTATGGGAACCACCAGCGGGGAAAGCACTGAAATCGAGCATATGGACCACTCCTGGGTAAATAACGGCCATAGGCACATTAACAAGCTTTCGGTTATCCGGTATCCTGAAAATAATATTCCTTCGGATATAGCGCTGGAATTTAAATTTAAAGGCCTTAATGTCATATTTACCACTGCCTGCGCGGCCGGTAATTACGCTATAGGATACGGACACGATCTATTAAAGCTGGGTAAAGTCGATATGGTGATAGCGGGAGGGACTGACGCGTTCTCTTATGTATCGTTTACCGGCTTCAACCAACTGGGAGCAGTGGCTCCGGAGAAATGCCAGCCTTTTGACAAGAACCGCCGAGGCATGATCCCCGGGGAAGGCGCGGGGGTTATGGTCCTGGAAACCCTTGATCATGCGCATCGTAGAAAAGCTCCGATATATGCTGAAATACTGGGTTATGGCCTTAGCTGCGACGCATTTCATATAACAAATCCGCAGGCAGAAGGTATTGCCCGGTGCATGAAAAACGCTTTGCTTAACTCGGGCATAAAACCTAACGAAGTTAATTACATCTGCGCGCACGGCACAGGAACAAAATCCAATGACCGCGCTGAAAGCCAGGCTGTTAAAACGATCTTTGGCGACACCTATAAACAAATTCCGGTAAGTTCCGTAAAATCAATGCTCGGGCATACAATGGGCGCCGCGTCGGCCATAGAAGCTATTGCTTGCTGTATGGCGGTAAATAATGATATAATACCGCCAACGATCAATTATGAAACACCTGACCCGGAATGCGATATTGACTGCGTGCCGCACCACGCGCGAAAAACAAAGGTCAATATAGCGTTGAACAATGGTTTTGCGTTTGGCGGGAATAATTCATGTTTAACACTGCGTAAATTCATTTAACGAAAGGCCACGGATGTCCAAGTCAAATAACGCGCTTGAACAGGATCTAAAACAATTAGTAGCTGATGTGATCGGCAGAGATGTATCTGAGTTAAAGACAGACACTAATTTCTGGAATGACCTTGGTGTCGATTCGATCAAAGCGATAGAGATAACGGTTGCCATTGAACGTAAATTTAAAGTATCTATCCGCGACTCCGAGATACCCAAGATCACTAACATTGGACAAGCAGTTGAGGTTATCCAGCAGGCATTAGAGAAAAAGAATGCCAAGTAAACAAATAGTTATCACCGGCATAGGACCGCTTTGCGCAGCAGGTATCGGCAAAGACAATGTTTGGAGAAATCTTTTAGCCGGAAAAACAAATATAAAAAAAGAAAAAGTCGTTGTCGATGGTGAATTGTGGGCAGAATATTTTGTCCATAAAGTGGACGGGTTCGATATAACAAATTTCGGTATTGACCGGGACGCCCTGAACTATATAAAAGAGTGGAAAGAGGGCGAAGAGATCGTCGATCTTAATTATCTCCTTGCGGCTGTCAAATTAGGCATTGATGACAGCAAACTCACTTCCCAGGATTGCGAAAAACACACCAGCCTTGTATTAGCCCACGAAAATCTCAACCTTATGCCCCTGGGATTAAAGATCTGCCAGCAGGCATATGAAATATTAAGATCCAAAGCCAATTCAGATATATCCCGCAAAGAGTTCCTAAACACTATTTATAAAAAGTTCCTTAAGACTGGCTATGACGCCCAGACATTCATGGGCTTATTCCATGTAGCCAAAACTTTCAATATCCACAATTATTCGTTATTCATCAATAACGCCTGCGCTTCCGGATTATATGCTTTGGAAACTGCCGCGCAAATAATTAAAACAGGGCAGAGCAAGGCGGTTATAGTCGCGACCTCTGATTATACCGATATTTACAAATACATATGGTTTAACGATATTGGCTTATATTCTCCAGATGGGAAGATCAGGCCGTTTTGCAAAGACAGTAATGGCTTGGTGTTCGGAGATGGAGGGGCTTCAATTGTCTTAGAAGATGCCAACTTCGCTAAATCCCGCAAAGCCAAAGTCTATGCGGAATATTTAGGCGGTGGTTTCTCCCTGGAAGGATGGAAGGTCACCACCCCGCAAATCGGCAGCCAATCGTATCAGGATTCAATACGACAAGCCCTAAAAAATAGCAAAGTAAAAAGTCCGGATGTTGATTTAATTTGTCCTCACGGCGTTGGTTCAGGCCCTATTGATTACTATGAATCAAAAGCTATTACCGATATATTCGGAAAAAATACGACAAAACCGCTTATCACTACATTCAAACCCTATGTCGGCCATAATTTAGGCGGAAGCGCGCTTCTAGAAACAATAATCCTTCTTCAATGCCTTTCTCATAATACCGTTTTATCCACTCTTAATTACAATAACCCTGACCCCAAGTTCAATATTACGTTAGTTAGAAATAATATTAAAAAGAACATAAAAATAGCAATGAAAGCATGCAGCGCTTTCGCCGGGTATAACGCGGCAGCAGTATTCAAAAAATAGCTTATCAGAATGTCCAATCAAACGAAATATGACGCAATTATAATTGGAGCGGGAATAGGAGGATTAACCTGCGGAAACATCCTTGCAAAAAACGGTTTAAGAGTACTTATTTTGGAAAAAAACCCCTTTCCAGGAGGTGCTGTATCAACATTTTATAAAAATGGCTATCCGGTTGATATAACTCATTCCATTTGCGGACTAAACAAAGGATCCTTTATAAATAAACTATTTGATTATTTGGATCTTACTGAAAATTTAGATAGCAGAAAACTGGCGAAAGCTTTCATTCATATATCTGCTAATGACAACAAACACTTTTACAGTTTCACAGATATAGAAAAATATCAAAATGATCTTTGTAACTACTACCCGCATGAAAGAAAAGGCATACAGAAATTATTTCAAGTTATGTCAATTATTTGGGATAAGGAAATTTTAAGAAGTTATTACAATCCCAATATTGCCATATTAAGCACGTATCCCTTTGTATTTCCTAATCTTGCAAAATATCAACATTACACTTTCGAACAATTCCTTTCAAAATTTGTTAAAGATCCAGCTTTGATAGATGTTATTTCCGTCGGTTGGCCGTATATTGGCCTAGAACAGTCTAAGGTTTCAGCCTTGTATATGATCTGTATAATAATGGCCTACCATAAAGAAGGCAGCTATTTCATTAAAGGCGGTTTTGGCAAAATACCTAGGATACTGGAACATAATTTTATAAGGTTAGGCGGAAACATAATTTATGATACTGAAGTTACCAATATCATTTTCAGTAACAAAAAAATTGCCCAGGGAGTAAAAATATCCACAGGTAACAGTTATTCAGCTGTTAATGTTATATCAAATGCAGATACGATAAAAACCTTTAATGACCTTATTGGCAATAAGAATCTTTCTTTTAGGCTAAGAAATAAAATACAAAAAAACCGCTTATCTTGTTCCGCTGTACAAATCCATCTTGTCGTAAAAGCACAGATCCCTGCCGAGTATTTGGATACTGGAAGTATTATCATGAAATCGCAGATTACAATCTTAAACCAATCAAAAAATTGCACTCTCGTTATCAGCATACATAAAACGAGCGATTTCTTATTGTCTGAAACAAAAGATCTATATATTATCAATATTCTATGTTTGCCGGTTGATTACCCATCGTGGGAAGATTGTCAAAACTTAAACAACGATGTATATGAAACCGCCAAAAAAACAGTGGCTTTGCAAACATATGATAATTTTAAAAAACTTTTCTCTTTTGAACAATTAATATCATATAATGTACTTACGCCGTTATCATTTTCTAAATGGCTTCATGCTACCGGCGGTGCGGTTTATGATATAGAAACGTCACCAGATCAAATGCTCTTACAACGATTCAATAATCTAAAACCGATAAAAAACTTATTTTGCGTTGGCGCGAAATCATTTCCCGGGCCAGGGATCGCTGGTGCACTCTGTTCAAGCGTTTCAGTTGCTGACATGATATTAAAAGGCCAATTAACCAGAGGTAAATTCGTTTTAAATAATTATGGGAGAAAGTTCAACTAAAAATTATGACGCAATAATAATCGGGGCTGGCGTCAGCGGACTTGTTTGCGGCTGTTATTTAGCTAAAGCTGGATTAAAAACATTGATCGTTGAAAAGAGTCCGAAAGTTGGGGGGTATTGCAGTTCATTTCAAAGCCATGGTTTTCGATTTGATGCCTGTGCTCACAGCCTATCAAGCCTTAGAACTGGCGGACGATTATATAGAATATTGGATTACATCGGAGTTTTACAGAAACTGTCCATAAAAAAACATACCCCTTCTGAAATCATTATTACTCCCGATAAAAACATCAAGATATATCATAATAATCCACAAACTATTGATGATTTTCAGCGCGCGTTCCCGTGCGAAAAACAAGAACTCTCTAATTTCTTTAATTTTATTATATCGTCTCCAGATTCAAAAATTATTTCCTTAAGAAAAACGACTTTTACTCATTTTCTCGATTCTTCATTTACAAACTATAAATTAAAAACAATTTTTTCAACAATACTTTTTTTGATAACTGGAACACATCCGGATATATTATCTGCTGTAATCGGATGTTTTCTAATACGCGAATTCATTTTTGATGGTGGTTATTACCCAACGGGTGGAATGCAGGCATTCGCTGATATTCTAGCAAAAAGATACTTAGAACTAAATGGCCGTTTAATCATTAAAAAAAAGGCAGTGAGAATTATCACTAAAGCGAACCAAGTAACAGAAGTTTTATTAGAGGATAGGACAAAAATAGGATGTAAAAATATTATTGCTGCATGCGATACATATGAATTACTCAATAATGTTTTACCTGCCACAAAGCATTCTTTTCTACGAAAAGAATGCTTAAAACCATTCTTACCATCAACATCGGGATTTTTATTATACCTTGGGTTAAAAAACAGTTGTAATCTCTCATCAAAGCTTAAAGCCAATTTATACGTTATAAATTCTTACGGTTTTAACGATGTCTACAAAAATTATTTAAAAAATTCCAATATCCATTACGTGTTAACTTCTCCAAGCATTAAAGATAATGATAAGGGTAGCAAACAATCGCTATGTATAAATACAAATGCCCTTTATCACAAGGTAAAATTCTGGACTACACACAACAAAACTTCTATTGCGAAGATTCTTATTCAACAGGCTGAATTAATTATTCCGGAACTGTCAAATTCAATCGAGTTTACTGGTTATTCATCGCCCGAAACCCTATACCAGTGGACGTATAATCATACTGGAGCGGCATTCGGTTGGGCTAGCACAATAAACCAGTTTGCCGATCCAAATATTTCACAACTGTATAAATTCTCAAATTTCTATCAAGTTGGACACTGGAGCAACTTAAGCAGCGGGATACCAATGGTGGCATTATCTGGAGCCAATACAGCTCAAATACTTATTTACAAACATAACAAAAATGCCAATTAATTTATTTTGGATATCTAGTTTTATAGGAACGATAACCAATGTTCTTATTGGTTTTTTTCTATTATTTAAATCAAAGGGTGCCAACAAATTGTTTGGAGCCGTCGCATTAAGTATTGCCCTATGGTGTTTAGGCAGTTCGTTCTATTCAACGCTACCGCAGTCCCAATACCAACTTGCATTTTTTTGGTACAAGATCGCATTTATGGGAGTAATTTTTGTCCCCGTTTTCTTTGCACATTTCACATTCGACTTTTTTAAACTAAAAAGTAAATCATTACTAATAATAATTTATTTCGCTGCATCGATTTTTGTTTTTTTTAACTGGTATCAAAATTCAAGGTATTTTATTGGCGACCTGAAATTCGCTTTCAACCAATTCTATTGGATGGATTGGGTTAAATATAAAAATCCCCTTTGGTTTATTTTTTATTTAGGATTCTATTGGACTCTTCTTATTTATTCATTCTTAATTTTATTAGTAAACTTTAAGAAATCAACCGGCTTATCCCGAATCCAACTTAAATACTTCATAATGGGATCTTTAATAGGCTGGATCGGTCCCCATGGTGACTACTTATCCGTATTTGGTTTAAACATATATCCTCTCACTAATTTCTTAATCGCTATTTACCCATTTATTATTGCATATGCGATTATTAGATACCGGTTAATGGATATACGTGTTGCTATAACACGCACTAGCATATTTATTGCAATCTATACTCTAATTTTAGGCCTTCCTTTTGCGCTTGCCGCGTATTTGAAAGATCATCTTATAGAAAGTCTTGGCCCACAATGGTGGGCAGCGCCATTAGGTTTAATGGCAGCCATGGCAACTGTAGGCCCATTTATTTACATTTATTTTCAGAAAAAAGCTGAGGATGCCTTACTTAAAGAACAGCGAAAATACCAAGACTCCTTAAAGCACGCCGCAGTCGGAATGACCCGCATCCGCAACCTGCGCAAACTGCTTAGCCTCATCGCTCATATTGTCACGAAGACCGTGCGTGTTTCTTTTGCCGCGGTTTATCTTCTGGATGAAGAAAAAGAAAAGTTTGTCTTACAAGTAAGCCGTGATAGAGGAGGCACAGAACCTACTTCTGAGATTAGCGCTTATATACCTTTGATCCATGTCCTGACAATAAAACGACAACCGCTGGTATATGAGGAAGTGAAACGCCAGATGCAAGATTCCAATGATAAAGTATTTAGAGGGTTAGAAGAGAACATGCGCCAGTTAAACGCCGCGGTGATTATTCCCAGTTTTCTCGACCATACTTTGATCGGGCTTATAGTTTTAGGCGAGAAACTCTCCGGACAGATGTTTACCCCGGATGATCTGATCGTATTCGAGGTCTTAGCCAGCCAGGCAGCTTTGGCCATTGAAAACGCCCAATTCTATGAAGAAGCCAAGGAAATGCAGGCCCAGATCGGCCAGGCGGAGAAAATGGCGACCATCGGGACCATGGCTGACGGCTTGTCGCACCAGATAAACAACCGCTTTTACGCGCTTTCTTTGATCGCCGGCGATACCATCGATACCATCAAACTTACTGATACCGCCAAATGCTCTCCTGAGATACAAGAGATGATCAAACAGATCAACTCCGCGCTGGAACGCATTCAGGTCAATGTAATGCAAGGTGGAGAGGTAGTCAAGGGCATCCTGAAATATACCCGTAAAGGCGACGAAGGCATGGAGGCATTGACCATAGACCAGATAATCGACGGAACCATATTAATGGTCCAGTATAAGGTAAAACTCGGGGAGATCGACATTATCCGCGATTATACTCAAGATACGCCTAAACTTAAAGCCAACCTGGTCCAAATGCAGGAAGTCTTCTTTAATTTCATTGATAACGCTTATGATTCCATGGTGGAACGGAAAACCACTCTCAAAGAACCCGGTTATAGAGGGAAGATCACTATTTCAGCGCGCAAAGCGAATACCGAAAACATGTTAGAGATCACTATCGCGGATAACGGAATGGGCGTAAAGCACGATGATATCAAAAAAATATTCACCCCGTTCTTTACTACCAAGGTCTCTTCCCGCAAAGGCACAGGCCTTGGGCTTTATGTCATCCGTAATATAATCACTGAATCCCATAGCGGGAAGATAAGTTTCAGTTCGGAATATAAGAAAGGAACTAAATTCATTTTGGAGCTGCCGATCGCCAACCAATGAATTAAGCCGCGCTAGTATAAAATCACTTAACAAAAGCGGCTTTCTGGTGTATATTTTAATACTATATAAACTATAAGGAGATCCTTTCGCGATGCCCAGATTAATGATCGTAGATGATGAAGATGATGTACGGGAATTCGCCGCCAATTTCTTCCGTAAGCGTAAGATAGAAGTGACCACATCCGGAACAGGGGAAGAGGCCATAAAAAAAGCGCAAACCGATAAACCCGACCTGATCCTGATGGATATCCGTATGTCCGGCATAGATGGCATTCAGGCGCTGGAAGCGATCAAGAAGATCAATCCGGCGGTAAAGGTAATTATGGTAACCGGCACAAAACCGGACGAGAATGAAACAGCCAAGAAATGCCTGGAATTAGGCGCCTGCGGATATGTGCACAAGCCGCTCAGGCTGGATGAACTGGAACAGATAGTCCTGACAAACCTTAAATAAACCTGCTATGGTCGTAAATTACAAAAGAGAGCTGGAAAGAGCGGCCAAAACAATGATCCTGGTGCACGAACCGGAGTTATTGATCAAAATGATCATCCGGATGATCGTGCAGAAAGTCAGGGTCAGCCACGCCAGCATCCTCCTGCGCAATCCGGACAAAAACTCCTATGTCCTGTCCGTTTCCCGTGGCCCTCTGGGGGTCAAAATACCCGAAGGTTTTACCCGGATGGATAATGACAACCCGCTTATCCGGATCTTCCGCGAGCATAAAAATAATTTTATTTTCAATACCGATTACCTGGTCATCGAAGAAGGCCGGAAATTCCTGGACACAACCGCGGATTCAGTCCTCAAACAGCTGCTTTCCAGCGCTATTTACGAAATGGAAATACTGGAGACCACGGTCTGCATACCGTGTTATTTCCGGGATGATATGCTAGGCATTCTGCTCTTAGGCGACAAAAAGGAGAACACTAAGTTAGGCAATGACGAGCTGGATTTCCTTATCGCGTTATCGCAGGACGTGGCTATGGCTTTGCGCAACGCCCAGCTCTTCAATCAATTAAGAGACGAGCTGGAAAACAAACAAAAACTGTTCTTGCATACAACTATCGCCCTGGCCGCGGCCATCGACGCCAAAGACCATTATACCCACGGACATACCAGCAGGGTCACCAATGTCAGCCTGTTGGTGGCGAAAAAATACGCGGAAAAACATAAAAACCTGAATGACCAGCGTTTCATCGAAAACGTCCAGATCGCCAGCCTCCTGCACGATATCGGCAAGATCGGCGTCCCGGAAAGCATTCTCAATAAACAGGGCCCGTTGACCGACGATGAAAGAAAAAAAATAAACGAGCATCCGATGATCGGGGTGAATATTTTAACCAGTATCCATGAACTGAAAGACGCTATCCAGGGAGTAAAATACCACCACGAACGGTATGACGGTAAAGGTTATCCCGAAGGTTTAAAAGGTGACGCTATACCGCTGATCGCCGCTGTGATCACCATCGCCGACTCTTACGACGCGATGGTCTCTGACCGTCCTTACCGTTCCGGGATGCCGAAGGAAAAAGCCATAGATGAAATAAAACGCTGCACCGGAGCGCAATTCCACCCCGAGATCACGCCGCTATTCCTTGAACTCTGCCAGGAAGGTAAAATTTAAGCCATGTCCAAGAAAAACATCATCCTGATGTACATCTCGGAAATATCCGGGCACCACAGCGCGGCGGTGGCGATCGAAAAATCGATAAAGATATTATCCCATAGCACCAATATATTGAATCTTAACGGGTTCCGCTACACCAACCCCATATCCGAACAGATCGTCAACAAGATATATACTGCGGTGATCAAGAATACCCCGAAACTCTGGGATTATATGTACGATAACCCCAAAGTAAAGAAGCGCCTCGACAAGATCAAGAATTCCATCCACAAGATGAACTCCCCGAAATTAAAAAAGCTATTTGATGAATACTCTCCCGAAGCGGTGATCTGCACCCAGGCATTCCCCTGCGGGATGGTAGCCGACTACAAAAAAACATACAACTCCAGCCTGCCCCTGATAGCGGTGCTTACTGATTTTGTCCCGCATTCCTACTGGATCTACGATACTATTGATTATTATATTGTCCCTTCCGAAGAGGTCGCGGATAAACTGGCTAAGAAAGGCGTGCCCAGCCATAAGATAAAACCGCTGGGTATACCGTTCAACCCGGATTTCAATGCCGCGGTGGACCAGGAAAAGATAAAACATAAACTTAACCTGGACCCGAAACTAAAGACCGTCCTGATCATGGGCGGAGGCCAGGGGCTGGGGCCGATCAAAACCATCGTCAAATCCCTGGAAAGGGTGAAAGAACCGCTACAGGAGCTGATCGTCGCCGGGACAAACAGGAAACTGTACCATTCGCTTAAGAAACGAATACGCAAATATAAAAAGAAGATCCAGCTTTTCGGATACGTCAACAATGTGAATGAGCTTATGGCCGTTTCGGATATCGTGATAACCAAACCCGGAGGGATAACCACCTCCGAGGCTCTGGCGAAAAAACTGCCGATCTTGATCTTAAAGCCTTTACCCGGGCAGGAGATGAACAACTGCACATATCTGGTGCAGCAAAAAGCCGGGATCAAGATCGACAAACCGCAAAAAACACATCATATTATCGACGACCTGCTCGCCGATCCGGAAAAACTGAACAACCTTGCCCAAGCCGCGGGACGTATCGCGAAACCGGAAGCAAGCCTGGATATCGCCAGGTTCGTGCTTAACCTGCGCCAGAAATGATCAATTACCTGATTTACAAACTCGGGGAATTCGTCGCTTTAGCTGTTCCCCTGAAGATCGGGTATAAGATCGCGGCCTTCTTCTCGGACCTGCATTACTTTTTCGCTAAACTCGACAGGGCGGAAGTAACCTCCAATTTAAAGACCATATTCCCGGAGAAAACAGACAAAGAGATCGCCAAGATCCGGATAACGATCTTCCGTAATTTCGCCAAATACCTGGTGGATTTCTTCCGTTATCCTTTGGTGAACAAAGATTATATCGACAAGAATGTCCGGGTAGCCAATCAACATTACTTCGACGAAGCGCTGGCCAGAGGAAAAGGAGTGATAGTCCTTACCGCCCATATCGGCAACTGGGAATTAGGAGGGGTGACCATCGGGCTTTTAGGATATCCTTTCTGGGTAGTCGCCCTGGCGCATAAAAATAAAAAGATCGACAAGTTCTTTAATAAACGCCGGGAAAGCATGAAAATGAAGGTCATCCCTTTTGCCAAAGCTGTCCGCCAATGTTTTAAGGTGCTGAAAGAGAACCAGATGGTGGCTTTGGTCGGAGACAAAGATTACACCAAAGAAGGCGGGGTGATCGTGGATTTTTTCGGCAAGCCGACATCGCTTCCCCAGGGGCCGGCGGCGTTCGCGCTGATGACCGGGGCAGTGATACTGCCCGGTTTCATGCTCCGGGAACCGGACGACAGTTTTACCCTGTATATGGAGAAACCGATCGAGCCTGCCCAAGGCAAGGATTACAAGAATGAAAATGACCTTAAAGAAATGGTCGACCGTTACAAAGTGATCATGGAAGACTATATAAGAAAATACCCGGACCAATGGTATATGTTCCGGGAATTCCGGGTAAAGAACGACAAAAAATGAGAACCTGCGTACTCATCCCCACCCATAATGAAGCCAAAAACATCGCGGATCTGGTAAAAAAGATCCGGGAACAAAAACTGGATATCCTGGTAATCGACGACGGATCTTGCGATAATACCGCTGATCTTGCCCAACACAATGGGGCTGTGGTCATAAAAAACCCGAGAAACCTGGGTAAAGGCGCTTCGCTGGTCAAAGGTTTTGAACATATCTTAAAGAGCGGTTTTGACGCCTGTATTACCATGGACGGAGACGGGCAGCACCGGCCGGAAGAAATATCAAACTTCATCCAGGCGGCTGTAAACTCCGATCACGGGATAATAATCGGCAACCGGATGGCTAAAAGCGCTAATATGCCTTTTATCCGGGTGATAACCAATAAATTCATGTCCTGGCTTATTTCAAAGATCACCCGCCAGAAAATAAGCGACAGTCAATGCGGTTTCAGATTGCTCAAAAAGGAAGTCCTGAAAAAAATAAAACTGCGGACCGCCAAGTTCGAGATCGAGTCCGAAATAATCATCGAAGCCAGCCGTAACGGTTTTAAGATCGCGTCGATACCGGTCACATCCGTCTATGTGAACGAAACCAGCCATATCAACCCGGTTACCGATACACTGCGGTTCCTGCGTTTTCTCTTCGAACGGGTCAAACAGAAGACGAGCCCTCATTAGATCGCTGTTCTATGAAAAGAATGCTCGAAGAACAACTTAGCCGCCGGGGGATCAAAGATCACCGCGTCATAGAGGCCTTTTCCAAAGTCCCACGGGATAGATTTGTGCCGCAGGACCAGAGAAAGAACGCGTACGCGGATCATCCGCTGCCGATCGGGGAGAACCAGACCATTTCCCAGCCATACATAGCGGCGCTGATGACCGAATGCCTGCAATTGACAGGAAGAGAAAAAGTCCTGGAGATCGGAACAGGTTCAGGATACCAGACCGCGATCCTCGCTGAACTGGCAAGATCCGTGTATACTATTGAACGCTTTGAAAGCCTCTTCAATAAATCTAATGCGCTTTTTTCCGCTATGGGATATAATAACATCAAAACACGGCTGGGAGACGGCTCTCAGGGCTGGCCGGAAGAAGCTCCTTTTGACCGGATAATCATTACCGCTTTCGCGGAAAGCATACCTGAACCGCTGATCACCCAGTTAAGGGAAAAAGGCAAACTTGTCCTGCCTTTGGGAAATCCCGGCAGCCAGATCCTTACAACCGCCGAGAAAATTGACAACAAATTGACCACAAAACAGATCTGCGGCTGCGTTTTTGTCCCGCTGGTCGGAAAATACGGAGCTCAACATCATGGTTGACAGGAAGGCGGTAACACAATGATACAAGTTTATACCGGAAACGGAAAAGGCAAGACTACCGCGGCAATAGGGCTGGCTGTGCGCGCCTGCGGCGCGGGATTGAAGGTCTATATCGCCCAGTTCATTAAAGGAAAGAATTACAGCGAGATCAAAGCATTACGAAAATTCCGGCCGAACCTGACCATCGAACAATTCGGCAGGGGGACCTTCATAAAAGTCCCTGGCCCGGTTGACCGCGACCTGGCGGAAAAAGGCCTTAAAAAGGTAAAACAAATACTATCCGAGAACAGGTTTGACCTGATCATCCTGGATGAGATCAATAACGCGTTAGAGATCAAACTGCTGGAAGTTGCCAGCGTCTTGAGAATGCTGGAGAAAACGCCGAAAGAAACCGAAATAGTCCTTACCGGCAGGAACGCCCATCCTGATATAATAGCGAAAGCCGACCTGGTCAGCGAGATAAACGAGGTCAAACACTATTTCAAAGACGGAGTAAAAGCCAGAAGAGGGATAGAGTTTTAATAATCCGCAGGCAATAAAACAGTTAGTCATGACCTTAAGCTCAAAACTTTATTTTGAGCACCCAGACTATCATTCAGGTCATGAAGATACTGATCCAGTTCGAGAATAAACCGCTTCTATTCCAAAACCCCGATTTCATCATTTCCTGCGCGGATCCCGCGGCGTTTAACGGCGCTTTCCAGCAGATCGAACTGGCGCTTAAGCGCGGATATTATTTAGCCGGTTTTTTCTCCTATGAAGCCGGATACTTTTTCGAAGAAAGGCTCAAGGAAAATAAGACTTATGATTTTCCGCTGATCTATCTTGGAGCATACAAAACACCGCAGCGCAATAACTTGCGTCCCGAAAGATCATTCCGGGAGAATATATTAAAAGATCTGCGTTTGAATATTACCAGGGATAGATACGACAGTCATATCCGCGCGATACGGGAGTACATCGCCAACGGCGATGTTTACCAGATCACCTATTGCCTGAAATTGTTATTTTCCTTCCGCGGCGACCCGTTTTTACTTTATAAAGCACTCTTAAAAGAACAGCCTGTGCCTTATCCGGCATATATAGAAACAGATAAATTCCATATTCTCTCGCTTTCACCGGAAATGTTCGTCAGGAAACGCTCTACTCGTATAGTAACCAAACCGATGAAGGGGACGTGGCAACGCGGCGGGAATATATTATCCGATGTTATAAACAGGCTGAGTTTCCGGAATGACGAGAAGAACCGGGCGGAAAACCTGATGATCGCCGACCTCTTAAGGAACGACCTGGGAAGAATAGGAAGCGGAATCAAAGCGCCCAGGCTCTTTGAAGTAAACGGATATAAAAAGCTTTTTCAGATGACCTCAACCGTGACCGCGGAGATTGATCAAAACATACCGGTTTATCAGCTCCTTAGCGCTCTTTTCCCATCCGGCTCAGTGACTGGAGCGCCCAAGATACGGGCGATGGGTATTATCCGGGGACTCGAGAATGAAGAGCGCCGGATATATACCGGAGCGATAGGTTATATAACGCCGCGAAGAGATATGTTCTTTAATATCCCCATACGCACGCTGCTGATCCGTGAAGGAGCGGGGGAAATGGGGATAGGCGGAGGCATTGTCTGGGATTCCACCGAACAGGGAGAATGGGAAGAAGGCCTGCTGAAAGCCCGGTTCCTGACCGATATAACCGCGTTCCCGCTGCGAAAAGACTAACCGATCTAATCCCTTGTCTTTACCCGGGAAATGTGCTATTATAAAAGTGTATTTTACTGCAATATCGGAATAATCTCGCCTAATATACCATGTTAATTAGCAAATAAATCAGAAGGAGTTGGCCATCAAAAAAATCCGTACTTCGCAAAAGAACAGAAAGTGCCGCTACCCGCATTGCAAACATATATTGAGTATATACAACCATGAGATATATTGCCATATTCACATCGGGCAGGCCTTCGCGATGGATAAACCTAAAGAGATAAAATCACTTTAAGCGAATCCCGGGGATGATCAAATGGATACCCCTATCCAAGGTATATATAATCCTATGCGCTTAAGATCGTTTTTTTATTCCTGCCTTTTATCGCTCGTTATACCGGCCGCAGCCTTCAGCCAGGATCCCGGCGCGGTGGAATGGGAGACATTTAACGGCGGATCCTTCACAATAGAAAAGCCGGCAGGATGGGATATTACCATAGCCGGTAACTGCTCAACATTCTCTTTTATGATCGCCGACCCCGCAAATCCCATCAGGCGGGTTTTTTATTTAGGGGAGGCCGGGCCGTTTTACCTGAATGTCTACCAGAAACAGATCGATACCCATTATATACGCGAGATGAACGGTTTTCCCATACCCTGGTTCGATATGCCGGTAGTAGATCCGTTAACCGCGGAGAATTTCTTCAAACAGTTCTATTTGATCGCCCGCACACCGGTTTCGCAGAATTTCCTCAAAGACATGCCGGTGCTTAATAATTTTCAGGCCTTTGCCGTTATGCCGCAGCAATCAGCGTTAGCCGGTTCCAATACCCAAACGATCCGGGCGCTATTCACTGAAGACGGGGCTATGGGCGAAGGGATATTTTACGCCTCAGTCGCGCCTTTTATCCCGTTTAACGGCAGCAGCGCCGGAGCGGGAACAGGATTGGCGTATTTATGCTCCGGGATCAGCTCATATGAAGATGATTTCAAGAACTGGGAGCCTGTCCTGGCTAAATGCCTGGGAAGCTTGAGCTTTACATCTACTTATATCGGCCGGTGTAAACAAGCATCGGAGAATAACTGGCAAAAAATAGCTGAAATAAATAAAACCTGGGCTGATATCTCCGACATTATCCAAAAAACCTGGGAATATAATCAGCGGGTATATGACATAGCCAGAGAGAAATTCAGCGATACCATGCTCGGCGAAGAACGGGTATACGATCCTAAGACCGGCGTAGTATACAAAATGGAAGCCGGATATTATGAAAAATATGACGCTAACCGAAAAAATTACAAGTACCGGAATCCTAACCTGCAAAGAATACCCGACGACAACTGGGAATTATGGAATAAACCGGCAAAAAACCGGTTCCCATAAGGCTGCGTTTAACTTAAATCAAACTTTAAGTTGATCACCTCTCCGGTGATCAACTTTGGTCTCAATGAAGCCCGGTCAATCTTGGCCATCATCATCACCGGATATTCATTCAACTTTCTACAGCCGCTACTAAAATAATTAGACAGTTGACAAAAAATAGATTTATGCTGTAATTGTATACAGCAATATAACAGGGGAGGCTGTGCGTCAGCCTGAGAGTTCCGCGCGGTAAGCGGATTACCCTAATAACCTGATCTGGATAATGCCAGCGTAGGGAACGAAGGTCTTATTTAACCCTTATGCCCGCCGCATAGGGGTTTTTTATTGAGGCCACAACTTATGGAGGAAGCATAGCTGACGAACATAAGTTGTTTGGCCGAAATAACCCCGCAGCTTGCGCAGAAAATTTCAGGCGTTAAATCTCTGTAAATTTTCAAGCGCTTAAGCAAGGGGTCAACTATGGAGGCTACCATGCAGCTGGACGAAGTAAAGATATCAAAAGCGATCATTGAATCATACAACAATAAACTAATCGACGCCTTGAACGTGGATGTGGCAATAGTGGGCGCCGGACCTGCCGGGATGTGCTGCGCGTATTATCTGGCAAAACAAGGTAAAAAAGTGGTTATGTTCGAACGCAAACTCTCGGTGGGCGGCGGGATGTGGGGCGGCGGGATCATGTTCAATGAGATAGTCTTCCAGGAGAAAGCTAAAACCATCCTTGACGAATTCGGGGTAAGATCAAGGCTATATGAGAAAAATTATTACCTGGCTGATTCCCTGGAAACAGTTTCCACTATTTGCTCAAAAACGATCAAAGCCGGAGTAAAGATATTCAATTTGATCAGCGCGGAAGACGTAATGATCCGCAAAAACAGGATCTGCGGCTTAGTTTTGAATTGGACCGCGGTAGAAATCGCCAATCTTCATGTTGACCCCATTACTATGGCGGCGGATTTTGTGGTTGACGCTACCGGCCACGCCGCTGAAGTCGCGCGCATAGCGGAAAGAAAATCCGGGATCTCTATGAAAACATCTACCGGAAAAGTAAAAGGGGAACGATCAATGTGGGCAGAAGCAGGAGAAGATACTATTGTAAAGAATTCCAAAGAAGTAGCACCCGGGCTTTATGTCTGCGGGATGTGCGCGAACGCCGTATATGGCGCTCCCAGAATGGGGCCTATCTTCGGCGGAATGCTTCTATCCGGCAAGAAAGTAGCCCAGGAGATCAGCAATAAGCAGAAATAGCGATAGGGACGGTTCTGCCCATAGCGCAGAACCGTCCCTAAAATATCGTTTGACAAATTATCAGCAGGTGGTATCTTAAAAGAGTCATGTTAGTAATATAGGTTTAGGGAAACTCGTCCTTCGGTTAAAAAGAAGTGTGTGAATTCGAGTGCGGTCCCGCCGCTGTAAGGGTGGACGAAAGCTGTAAATGTCACTATCCTGGTAACACAGGATGGGAAGACGCAGCCAGTAGGAAGATACCCGAGCCAGAAGACCTGCCTATATAAACGTAACGCCTCGCGGAAAGGGCCAAGTAAATATTTGGGTGCAACCCTGATGTCAGTGATAAGCTGAAGTCAGGGTTTTTTTATTGAGGCCACAACTTATGGAGGAAGCGCAGCTGACGAACATAAGTTGTTTGGCCGAAAAATCCCGAAGCGTGCAAAGAAGATTTCGTTAGAAATCTTCGAGCGTATACGCGAGGGATAAATATTTTTAATTTATGAAAAAAATAATCATAATAATTTGCCTGGTATTGATCTTTGGTCAGAAACAGTTCCCTTGCGCGGCTGATAACAACTCGCCTGAGACGGGAACAGTTTCTTCCGCCGGCACCCCGCGCTATATTTCCCTGGCGCCGTCCACTACGGAAATACTTTTTGCCTTAGGCCTGGATGATGAAATAGTGGGGGTAAGCACGTACTGCAATTACCCGCAAGCCGCTAAATCCAAGCCTAAAGTGGGGGATTTCAGCCAGCCGAACATGGAAACGATAATCTCGCTGCATCCGGATTATATTTTCGGTACCGGCCTGGAACAGATCCCGGTGATCTTGGAATTAAAACGGATATTTCCCAATATCTACGTCGCCGATCCCTCAACTATAGGCGAGCTGCTCAAGACTATCAGCGATATTGGGGTAATCACCAACCGGACAAAAGAAGCGCAGGAATTGCTCCGGAAGATGTTCGGGGATATCGAAACAGTAAACGCCCTGGTCAAGAACATCCCCCAGGATAAGAAAGTAAAAATCTTTGTCGAGATATGGCATGAGCCGCTGATGACCGCTGGCAAAGGCTCATTCGTGGATGAGTTGATCACCATGGCCGGAGGGATAAACGTCGCGCATGATGTAATAAGGCCGTTCTGCAATTACAGCAGCGAAAAAGTGATCAGCCTTGACCCGGAATGCATAATTATGACTTATATGGATAAGGAAGCGCCTTTGAAACTGCTGGAATCCAGGTTTGGCTGGGAGAACATCTCAGCGGTAAAGAACAAAAGGGTTTTTAACGATATCGATCCGGACATCCTTTTAAGACCGGGCCCGAGGATAACCGAAGGCTTAAAGGAAATATTTAAACGGTTATACCCATAAAATGGCGAAATATTTAAATAAAAAACTGCTTATATTATCCGGAATGCTGGTTATTACCATAATCCTGGGAATAACTAACGGCGCGGTAAATATTCCGCTGAGCGAGCTGTTATCTAAAGGTAACCAGTTGATCCTGAACATGCGCGTTTTAAGGATACTGGCCGCTATACTCGCGGGATGCGGGCTGGCTGTTTCCGGGATCGCCTTGCAGGCGATATTGCGCAATCCTCTGGCTGAGCCGTACCTGCTGGGAACTTCCAGCGGCGCGGGCCTGGCAGCGGTAGCCGCGATAATATTCGGCCTTTCACGGATATATATGCCTTTGGCCGCATTCCTGGGAGCTGTGGCGAGTATTATTCTGGTCTATAACCTGGCCAGGGAAGGCAACCGTATCTCGGATAATTCCCTGATCCTCGCCGGAGTGATCGTTTCCATCGCCTTATCGGCGGTGATCGTCTTCCTGATATCCATATCCGGCAACGCCGCGATACACGAAATGAGCTGGTGGTTATGGGGGAACATGCAGGTATATGACCCGCGGTTGGTCGGTCTGATCAGCGTGCCGGTGATCCTGGGAATAATCGCGATCTTTATATTTTCGCAGGACCTGAACGCCATCAGCATGGGAGAAGAAGAGGCGATGCATCTGGGGATCAATACCCAGAATATCAAGAAGATCATCATCCTGACCACCGCCTTGATCACCGCCAGCCTGATCTGCATATGCGGGATAATCGGGTTTGTCGGTTTGATAGTTCCGCATATGATGCGCAAGATAGTAGGCCCGAACCATAAAGTGCTCATCCCGGCGACCTGCGTCGCCGCGTCTTTATTCATGGTCGCTTGCGACCTGCTCTCGCGCACGCTTTTTTCACCGATCGAGATACCCATCGGGGTGATCACCGCCATGATCGGAGCGCCGATATTCATCATACTGTTAAAAAGAGGCAAGAGGATCTAATGAACGCCTTGTTAAAAATAGATAATGTGAGCGCCGGATATTACCGGGAAGAAGTGATCAAATCCGTGTCCCTGGAAGTGAAACAAGGGGATTTCCTGGGGCTTATCGGGCCGAACGGCTCAGGGAAAACCACGCTTTTACGCCTGGCCACCCGGGTGCTTGCCCCGGCTAAAGGTAAGATCTATTTCAATGACATAAACATAGCTCAAATGGATCTCAAAGAATTTTGCCGCAACGTGGCGTTCGTATCCCAGGATATTCCTACTAATTTCTCATTTTCCGTATTAGAGATGGTCCTGATGGGCAGGATACCGCATTTAAAACGGCTGCAGTTTGAGACCAGAAAAGATATCAAGATAGCGGAAGATGTCCTGACAGTAACCGACACCCAGGGACTAAAGCGGAAATCAATAGATGAACTGAGCGCCGGAGAACGCCAAAGGGTGACCATTGCCCGGGCATTAGCCCAGGAACCGATCTTATTGTTCCTGGATGAGCCGACATCGCATTTGGATATCGGCCATCAGATACAGGTAATGGACTTACTCAAAAAATTGAACCGCAAGAACAACCTGACCATAGTAATGGTATTGCATGACCTTAACCTGGCCAGCGCGTATTGCGACCGTATCGCCTTGATCAATGAAGGTTCGGTTTTTAAACAGGGAAGCCCGGAAGAAGTGCTTACTTATCAGAACATTGAAGCGGTATACAAGACCCTGGTCCTGGTTAATCAGAATCCAATAACCCAGAAGCCTAATGTGGTCCTGGTCCCGGGAGAAAAATAATGCCGACTACGCTTTATTTGATCAGGCACGGAATAACCGAATGGAACCAGAAAGGGATCTACTGCGGCCGGATCGACGTGCCTTTAAGCAACGAAGGAAAACTCCAGGCAGCTAAACTTGCCCATAAATTACAGAAAGTAAATTTTGACAAAATATATTGCAGCAATAAGAAACGCGCCATGCAAACCGCTAAAATAGTCTTTAAGAACGCGCCTATAATCCTCCGGCCGCAATTGCGGGAAGTTAATTTCGGGGTAATGGAGGGATTGACTTATGAACAGATACTCCAAAAGTACCCTGCCGCTTATCAGAAATGGTTCAAAAGCCCGTATTCCCATCCTATGCCCAAAGCGGAAGGCTTGAACGCGTTCAAAAAGAGGATAGAAAAAGCGATATACGGAATAGTCAAAAGCAATAAAGGAAAAACCATTGCCGTGGTCTGCCACGGCGGCTCGATCAGCATATTCCTTACCAGGATATTGAAGAATAAAAAGTTCTGGGAATATATCCCCAGCCCGGCTACCGCCACCATCGTAGACGTTATGCATAAAACTTTGCCAGGCAAAGAAGCACAAGTAAATTATAAATTGAGAGAACAAAAACATTTATTTGTAAATATCTATAACAAAAAGAGTTAGCTACAACGTCTACGAATATGGGAAAGATAATTTTTATAACAGGCGGGGCAAGGAGCGGAAAAAGCACGTACGCGGCCAGCCTCGCCGGAAAACATAAAAGCGTGGCCTTTGTCGCCACTTGTCAGGCTTTAGACAAGGAAATGGCCCGGCGGATCAAACTGCACCAGCAAGACAGGCCGGGGAATTGGGAAACATTTGAGGAACCTAAAGAAGTCGCCGGACTGATAAATGATCTGGATAACCGTTTTGACTGTATCCTGATCGACTGCCTGACACTGCTGGTTTCCAACCTTCTCCTGGCAAAACATAAGGAGGAAGCTATCCTGAAAGAGATCGAGAAAACGCTTAAAAACCTTAGAAAGAAAAAAGCGCAAGCGGTAATAGTCTCGAATGAAGTCGGGCTGGGGCTTGTCCCCGCGAATAAATTAGGGAGGGATTTCCGGGATATCGCCGGCAAGGTAAACCAGCTCGCGGCAAAGCAGGCTGATGAAGTATTTTTTACAGTTTCAGGAATACCATGGAATATCAAGCCGGGAGCTTCTAAACTATTTTAAGGAGAAGAAATGCTTAAGATCGCCGATACCGTAAAAAAAATACAACCTATCGACCAGTCTATTGTTCATAAAACCCAGCAACGCCTGGATAATCTGACCAAACCCCTGGGAAGCCTGGGAAGGCTGGAGGAATTGGCTAAACAGATATGCGGCATCTCCGGCAAAGATTCGCCGCTATTAAAAAACAAGGTCATATTCACCTTCGCCGCTGACCACGGGGTAACTGATGAAAAGATAAGCCCATATCCTAAAGAAGTAACCGCGCAAATGGTTTATAATTTCATAAACGGCGGGGCAGGGATCAATGTCCTGGCCAGGCACGCCGGAGCCAGGGTAGTAGTAGCTGACCTGGGAGTGGCGTCTGATCTGACCCCGCATCCCGGACTAGTGATCAAAAAAATAAATTACGGCACGCAAAATATCGCCAAAGGCCCGGCAATGACCAAGGCAGAAGCGATCCGGTCCATAGAAGCGGGTATCGAGATATTTGAGAACGAATATAAAAACGGCATTGATATAGCCGGGACCGGCGAGATGGGTATTGGAAATACCACTGCCTCAAGCGCCATAACCGCCTGCCTGACCGGAGCCGCGGTTGAAGAACTTACTGGCCGTGGAGCGGGATTGGACGATAAAGGCCTGCAAAACAAGATCAACATCATTAAGAAAGCTATTGCCGTAAACCAACCCAACCAGCTATGCGCTATAGATACCTTGTATAAGGTAGGCGGATTTGAAATCGGCGGGCTGGCGGGAATGATCCTGGGAGCAGCCAGCCATAAAGTCCCGGTTGTAATAGACGGTTTTATTTCCGGGGCGGCGGCGCTGATCGCTTATCATATCGAGCCAAAATCCAAAGAATATATGATCGCCAGCCACAGTTCGATCGAACGCGGGCATAAAGTAATACTTGACCACATCGGGTTGAGGCCGCTTTTCAACTTTGACCTGCGCCTGGGAGAAGGAACAGGCGCGGCTTTGGGAATAAGCGTGGCTGACGCGGCGATAAAAATACTCACTGAAATGGCCACCTTTGAAAGCGCGAAGGTTTCCAATAAGGAGAGATGATGAAGAAGATATTAGCGGCCCTGCAATTCCTGACGATATTTCCCCTGGGATCACAAACCACTGACAAAAAAGAACTCGGTCCGGCGCTGATCTATTTCCCGGTCAGCGGCCTGTTGATCGGCCTTATTCTCGCGGCCGGCACGATCCTTCTGCAATCCCTGGGCTTCCGCGAACTTCCGCTGAGCATATTCGTAATACTGCTTTTGACAGCGGTCAGCGGAGGTATTCATCTTGACGGTTTGGCGGATACCACAGACGGTTTATACAGCAGAAAAGAAAAAGACGAAATACTGGGGATCATGCGCGACCCGCACATCGGCACGATCGGGGTATTGGCGGTCATCAGCGATCTATTGCTAAAAATAGCCCTTTTTTATTCGCTGAACGACGCGCTTAAAATACCAGCGTTGTTTTTAATGTGCCTGTTAAGCCGATGGTCAATGGTTATGCTGATCTATCTATTCCCATACGCCAGAAAAGAAGGCAAAGCCAAAGCCTTTATCGAAGGAGTTGACCTGAAAATATTCGGCATCGCTACCGCGATCACCGTCTTAAGCGCCGGCCTGATCTGGAGGGGAAAAGGATTATTCGCCTGGATAATCGCCGCGGTAATCGCCTTCCTGATCGCCAAATTGATCTCCCGGAAGATCAACGGCATAACCGGAGATGTCCTGGGAGCGGTAAACGAGATCGTTGAAGTGACCTGTCTATTCACCATGTGTGTTTTAGGAGGAACAAGATTATGGATGATGTAAAAGCGATATCCTCATGGAGCGGAGGCAAAGACAGCTGTCTGGCCTGTTATAAAGCGATCAAACAGGGTTATGACGTAAAACTGCTTTTGAATTTTATCTCCCGGGAATCAAAACGCGGCTGTTTCCACGGATTGGAAGGAAAACTGTTGAAGTTCCAGGCAGAACTCGTCGGCATACCGCTGGTACAGAAAGAAGTCAGCCCGGATATGTCAAAATACGAAGAAGAATTCAAAGCCGCGGTAACCGAACTGCGGGGTAAGGATATTAATAACATGGTATTCGGGGATATCTTTCTTTTGGAACACGAAAGCTGGATCGAAAGGGTCTGCGCTGACCTGAAGATCAAAGCCCTGGAACCTTTATGGAATAATACCCCGGAGAAGATCGTGGATGAGTTCGTGGACCTGGGATTCAAGGCGGTCATAGTCAGCTGTAAGGCCGACATAATGGGAAAAGAATATTTAGGCCGGCTCATTGATAAAGGATTAGCTAAAGAGCTGAAAGCCAAAGGCATTTGCCCATGCGGAGAGAACGGGGAATTCCACACCTTAGTTATCGACGGCCCGATATTCAAACGTCCGATAAATATTTTAAAAGCTGAACCAGTGATCAAAGAAAGCTTCTGGCGCCACTGGTTCCTGGACATCCAGCAATATAATTAACCCAGTAGACGTTGTAGCTAACCGTTTGGTAAATATATGGTTACAAATAAATGTTTTATGCGGCAAATCGTAATAAAATCGAGCAATATAACATTTATTTGTAATCTTCTGGTAGTGTTAAAGTTACGTACAACGTCTACAAGGTAAGGAAAGGAGGGGAAGGAGGAGGAAAATAGTTTTGGCCCGGGTAAGCGGAGGAAGTCCTGGTAAGATCCCAGGCACTGTCGCGCAACGGTAACGCTCTAAGCATATTAGAGATCAGTCCGGTCGACCGCATACCCAAGGAAAGTACCTTCGCAGGAAAGGGAATGTTTAAACTAAATCCGAATCCTGAACTTCGGATTTTTTATTGGAGTTTTAAAATGAAAAGAAAGTTATTAGTCCCGACATTAGTTTCAATATTGTGCTTATTCGTTTTTACGCAGAGCAGGGCGGATGACGAAAGTATTGATCTCAGCAAGATCGTGGTCACTCCATCCAGGATAGAAGAACCAATAGGAGATTCTCCGGTAAAGGTGGATGTGATCACCAGCCAACAGATACAAGCTTCAGCCAGCCAGGATTTAACCGAAGTATTAACCCGGCTTACCGGGGTGAACATATCGGATTACGGCGGAGCAAGCGGCACTAAATCAGTGCGCATGCGCGGGTCAACCTCAGCACAAGTCTTGGTTATGATCGACGGCAGGCCCATAAATAATCCCCGGGACGGAGAAGTAGACTTGACCACTGTGTCCCTGGATAACATTGACCGGATTGAAGTTGTCCACGGCCCGGGATCCAGCCTTTACGGATCTTCGGCAATGGGCGGAACAGTTAATATATTGACCAAGAATCCCCCAAAACAAGGTCAAAAAACCGAGCTATTCTCCAGTTTCGGAACTTTCCGCACTTATAATGAAAAGTTCTCCCACGGCGCCAGGATAGGTGATTTCGCCTATCTTTTGAATACAGGATACCAATATTCCGGGGGATACCGCGAGAATTCCGAGTTCGACAGCCGCGATATAAATACAAAACTGGAGTATATCCTGAATAGCGAAAACCTCCTGAAATTCAATACCGGGGCATTTAAAAGTAAAAGCGGCGCTCCCGGCTCATCAAGCCATCCAGATATTGACGATAAACAAACCTACATAAAAAACTTTCAGGACTTAAACTGGGAATTTAAGCCCGATGATTCATTTATATTTACTAACAAAATATACGCGAACCATGACCGGCTGGAATTTATGGAAAACACCCCCGGGTGGTCAGGATGGTCGTGGGATACAGCAGACAAACGAGATGTACACACTACAGAATCCCGAGGATTGAATTCACAGGTAAGCAAGAAATTCACCGAAGAATTCCAAGGGACATATGGTTTTAATTACGTGACAAATCAAAACAACAGCACATCCAGCGGAGCGCATAAATATATTGTCCGGGCGGGATACATGGATAACCATTTGGACCTGTTCGACAAACTAAAATTCAATCTTGGAACCCGCATTGACGATTATTCAAATTTCGGCACACAAACCAATCCCAGTTTCGGAGCAGTATATACTTTCAAAGAAGACAATGCTTTGCGTTTCTCGATCGCCCGCTCATTCCGGGCTCCGACCTTTAATGACCTCTACTGGACTCTTGACAGTTGGGGATGCCAAGGCAACCCGGATCTAAGGCCAGAAAAAGGTATCACTAAAGAGATTGGAATAGACACCCGTTTACATGAAAAACTAACCTCATCTATTACTCTTTTCCGCAATGATTTTACTAACCTGATCTCTTGGGAAACTGATGAAAATGGAGTTAGCACTCCTCAAAATGTAAGCAAAGCCAAGATGGAGGGAGTAGAATTAGAAAACAAATTATTGTTAACGCAATATCTCGACCTGGATATCGACTACACGTTTTTAAAAGCGACTGACAAACATACCCATAAATACCTAGGCTATCAACCCAAACACAAAGTCGACGCAGCATTAAGATACCACGACATCCACGGACTCACTTGCGAGTTCAGCGGACAATTTACCGACCGTAGATACAGTAGCGCCGCCAACACCATATCGGTAAAGAAATTTTACGTTTTCAACGTTGATCTTTCCAAAAAGATCAACGACAATATTACCGGATACCTTTGGTTAAAGAACATCTTCAACCGCGAATACCAGGTACTGAATGAATACCCCGCAGCCGGATTTTCCATAACCACAGGCGTAAAGGTAACTTTCTAGAAAGACGGGACGGTTCTGAACTACGACGCAAGATGTTCCCGCAGGGGACACTTCTAACCAGGCTTCAGAACCGTCCCTAAATAGCTATTGACAGGATGTATCAACTAAATTATATTGGTTTACATGACCACAGAAGACATTTTCCAAAAGACATTGATCGCGTCCCTTATAGCGCATAGCGTTATTTTCCTGAGCATACCGCAGCTCAATCCTTTTACGCGCGATAAGCGGATGACCAGGGTGCAGATCGTTTACCTTAAGAACCATCCGCAGCCGCCGCAGCCCAGGCCTTTCACCAAACAACCCCGGCCAAAAATAGATAACCAGGTAAATATCAATTCCCGGATCAGCAAATTCGACCGGATAATCCCCGGGCCGGCGGCGAATAAAACCGGCATCCCCGGAAAGAAAACACTGACCATCAACGATATGAACTTCATAAAACCGGCGGCGAACAAGCCGGACATAAACATGCTTAAGAAGAAAATATCCCTGGCGCCGGTAGAAATGAACAAGATCAATAACCCTTCATACGTCAGTTATTATAACCTGGTCCGCGAGAAGATAAGAAGGGCGGCTTACCAGAATTACTCCCACGCCGAGACCGGAGAGGTTTATCTGGCTTTTGTGGTATCCAGCCAGGGAGTCCTCAAAACTGTCCGGCTTATCGAAGAAAGGTCCTCCGGAGATATTTATTTACGCGAAGTGGCCCTGCGCAGCATCCGCGACGCCGCGCCATTCCCGCCGTTTTCCAAAGACCTGGATTACCCGCAGCTCTCATTTAACGTAATAATCTCATTTACCATCGAATGAAAACGTTTTCACGCTATTGACTTATGCGGAATATATGCTATAATTTCGTTATTGAGGTAGAAAATGCCACGGTTCTTCCTCCAAAAGAGAAGGAAAAATGATCAACCGGATAGAAGAAACAAGGCGCGCTCCTCGGATAAATTTCACCGGACCCGTACGTTGCCAGTTAAGAGGAACTCCGGTCTTTTTGAACACGCTTAGCGACGATATAAGCGACAGCGGCATAGGTTTTATCAACAATAAATTCATCCCGCCGCAGACGACGGTGATGATGGAAATCAATATTTTCGCCAGGGTATTACGGCCGATCAGCAAAATAGTCTGGTCCAGCCCGTACCCGCACGCCGATAAATACCGTTTTGGCGCGCAGTTCCTGGAATGGGAAAATTCGCAAGATAAGAAGTATCTTTCGGATTACATAAACATGAAACTTAATCAAGCTTAAGGAGCTCAAATTAAAATGGCTAACGAAACAGCGCAGGCACCGGCAGCAGCAGAGGCTAAACCCGTAGAGAAACAGACCAACTGTCCCAGCTGCAATAAACCCTTAAAGAAGGTAAGAAGATATTACCGTAACGGAAAATTTTATTGCACCAAGAAATGCTGGCTAAAATCAATGAAACCCGCAGAAGGAAAAGGGGGAGCGGCAAAATGAAAACCATCTCCAAAAAAGAGAGAAGGCTTCACCCGAGAATAAACCAGAACCTTCCGCTCAATGTGATGGCCAACGGTTACGATTTTTCGACCAGCACCTATAATGTCAGCTGCCTGGGCACATACTGCCATATAGAAAAATACGTGCCGCCTTTCACCAAGGTCAAGATAAAGCTCAACATACCCCTGGTAAGTAACGGGATGCGCGAGAACTGCCTGGTCGACTGCTACGGCGTCATCGTCCGGACCGAAGATGACCCGGTCGGCGGATTCAATATAGCTATTTTCTTCAACGGGATAAAGAACCCATCCCGCCAGAAGTTATCGCAGTACGTTTCACAGTGCCTGCCTCAAGCCGCCTGTTCAATGAATTAATCTTTTAAGTAATGGGAAAGATACTAAAACCCCAGCCGGTAAAATTAATCTTCGCCCTGATCTTCAGGGATAAACTTTCCTATTCCAAAGCCCTTAACATACTCCGCAGGAAATTCAGCGATATCGATTTTGAAAGCCCTGTCCTTAATTTTAACGTCACCCATCATTATGAAAAAGAGATCGGCAAAGACCTTTTCCGCAGGTTCATAAGTTTTGACAGGCTGATCGCTCCGGAAGCCTTGCCCCGTATAAAAGTCCTGGCTAATAAAATAGAGAAAAAACTGAGTTACAAGAAAGGCCGGACAGTGAATATCGACCCGGGTTACCTGGATATGGCTAAACTTGTTCTGGCCACGACCAAGGATTATATGCACCGCATATACCTGGGCCGCGGGATATTCGCCGAGATCACCCTGTCTTACCAGGGAAGAAGTTTCCGGCCGTGGGATTGGACTTATCCTGATTACCGCACAGAGGCATACATACGGATATTCAATCATATCCGCCACATCTACGCCCAACAGATCACCAAATAAAAAATGAAACCTGTATATTTAGAAGCGTATAATAACGGCACATTGGACCGTATCATCAGCCAAACCCGGGAAATGCTCGGCTCTTGCGCCATCTGCCCGCGCAAATGCATAGCTAACCGTTTAAAAGACCAAAAAGGGTTCTGTAAGACCGGTTTAAAAGCCCGGGTATACAGCTTTATAGCCCATCACGGGGAAGAACCGCCGGTTTCCGGTGAAAGGGGCTCAGGCACTATTTTCTTCTCTTTCTGCAATATGGCCTGCGTTTACTGCCAGAATTTCGAATTCAGCCAGCAGGGAGGAGAGGGGAAAGAGGTCACTTCCCAGGAATTAGCCAATATAATGCTGGAATTACAGGGTTTTGGCTGCCACAATATCAACCTGGTCAGCCCCACCCATGTAATGCCCCAGATCCTTCAAGCCTTAAAACCGGCGATCAAAGCCGGACTGAATATACCTTTAGTATACAATACCGGCGGTTATGAACTCCCGGAAATGATCAGGCTTCTGGATGGGATCATCGATGTTTACCTGCCGGATATGCGTTACGCTGATAATGAGAGCGCCCAAAAATATTCCTCGGCGAAAGATTATCCGGAATATAACCGCCAGGCTTTAAAGGAAATGCTCCGCCAGGCCGGGACCGCTGAAACAGACGGATCAGGGATAATCACCAAAGGCCTGATCATCCGGCATCTGGTGCTTCCGGAAAATATCTCAGGCACAGATAAAATAATGGAGTTCATCAGCAAAGAACTTTCACCGGATACCTATATCAGCCTGATGAGCCAGTATTTCCCGTGCTATAAATCCGGGAATTTCCCGCAGCTCAACCGCAGGATCAGCCTGGAAGAATACGAATCAGCGCAGGCGATAATGGAAAAATACGGCCTGCGTAACGGATGGATCCAGGAATCCGGCGGGCTGGACCGTTTCGCCGGGATAAATATAAAACCCAACCTCAAAACCGGGCCATAAGAAAATATGCTACCTAAGAATTTAGGTGATCTGTTAGACGCCAGCGGCAAAAAATACCCTAAACGCGTCGCCATAGTTTTCGGACAAAAGAAAATAACCTACAAAACCCTCCAGGAAACCACCAACCATATTGCCGCCGGGCTGATCCATCTGGGGATAAAAAAACAAGACCGCGTCGCCATATTAATGGATAATTCCCCGGAATTCGTTATCAGTTATTATTCTATCCTTAAGTCCGGGGCAATAGCCGTGCCGATAAACTACATGTTCAAGACCGAAGAAATAAACTATATATTGCAAGACAGCCAGGCATGTTCTTTGATCACCTCCAGGCTGCACTTAGAAACCGCCCAGGAACTGCGTTTACGGGTAGAAAGCCTTAAACACATAATCGCAGCCGGCAAAACCAGCCTGGAAAAAATAGTCACCTTTGACCAGCTTAAAAAGAACGATCCGCATTGCCTGCTCAAGAATACCCCGGAAGAAAACGACCTGGCGGTAATATTATATACTTCAGGAACTACCGGCCATCCCAAAGGAGCGATGCTTTCGCATTACAACCTGATCGCCAACGCTTTTGACTGCGCCAGAGCCTTAAAGATCAGCTGCCGGCACACATTCATCTGCGTTCTGCCGTTATTTCATTCTTTTGCCGCGACCGTATGCATGAACCTGCCGTTTTCAGCCGGGGCAAAGACCGTTATCTTAAAATCAGTAAAACCGTTCAAAAGGGTCATCCGCAGCATCCGCAAGAACCGGATAAACATATTTGTGGGCATACCATCAATGTACACGGTCCTGAATAATATCAAACTGCCGCGGATATTCCATACACCGCTGATCAAACTGTTCAACCCGGTAAAATTATGCGTATCCGGGGCAGCGGCTTTGGCGGTGGATACTTTTAAGCAATTTGAGGCTAAATTCCGCATACCCCTGATCGAAGGTTACGGGCTGACCGAGGCTTCGCCTGTAGTCACTTTAAACCCCATAAAAGGCCTGCGCAAACCCGGATCTATAGGCTTAAGCATGTCCGAAAATATCCAGCTAAAGGTCGTGGATGACAAAGATAATACCCTGGAACCGGGCCAGATCGGCGAATTGCTGGTCAAAGGGCCTAATGTCATGCGGGGTTATTTCCGGCAGCCTGAAGAAAGCCAAAAAGCCCTTAAAAATGGCTGGCTTTATACCGGGGATATGGCTAAATTCGACAGATCCGGCTATATTTACATAGTAGGCAGGAAGAAAGAAATGATCAATGTCCGCGGCCTTAATGTCTATCCCAGGGAGATCGAAGAGGTACTCTACCAGAATCCCAAGGTAAAAGAAGCGGCGGTTATCGGTATAGAGGACCCGCACAGGGGGGAGGTACCCAAAGGTTTTGTGGTGCTAAAAGACAATACTGAAGCCACTTCCCATGAATTTTTACAGTATTTAAGGCAGCGGCTGGCAGCCTACAAAATACCTAAAACCATTGAATTACGCGAGTCTTTACCCAAAAATTCCACCGGCAAGATCCTCAAACGCTTACTTAAAAATGAAGAAAAACAGCCTGACTAAACCCCGGGTTTTCTGGAACAGGGAAACTCTCAAGCGGATCCTCCAAATTAATGATACTCCGCAGAGAATATCCCTGGGTTTTGGCCTGGGCGTTTTCCTGGGCATTTTTCCGGGCACCGGGCCGATCGCGGCCGTAATCTTAGCCTCAGCCCTGAAAATTAACCGTTTAAGCAGCCTGGCAGGCAGTTTGCTGACCAATACCTGGTTAAGCCTGGTATCCATACCAGTAGCCATTAAAACAGGCTCCTGGATACTCGGCTTAAGCTGGCAAAAAACAACCCAGGATTGGGCAGTATTCTTGCGCGATTTTCACTGGAAAAACCTGCTTAAATTATCTATTCTAAAAATGGCCATAGCCCCGGTTTTAGGCCTGATTTTAGTCGGCCTGGCAGCCGGAATAGCAGGTTATTTAGTTATATTATCAATTCTACTTATCTTCAAAAAATCCCGCAAATCCGGCGCCTGAACAGGGCGCGATCACATCCGCAGCAAAACAATAAAGAAAGTAAGTCCGAGTAAGTTCAAAAGCGGTTATTCACAACGAAATAACAGCATAGCGTAAATCATTATACCACAACAGCCTAAGCGCACTCCCGCCAGATTGGCAAGTTAACATAAGATATATTATAGGAAGTTGTCATATAGATGGTTTTATTGTATAATTAGTTTATATGGGGAGTTTACGCGGGCTTCTGAGGCTTTCGCTTCTGTGTCCAGGGCTTTTGGGGATCCACCGGCCCGTGCCGGACATTATAATCAGCGAATAAAATATCACCACCTTGTATGCGGATGATCATGCCAAAAACCAAAGCATCGGCAACTGTCTTACGGGCGCGTTTAAGGATCCGGCTAAAGGTCTGCTGGGATATCTTCATTGACCTGGCAGCCTCTTTTTGGCTAAGTTTCAAGTGATCGTTAAGCTTTAAGGCCTCAAACTCATCCATCCCTAAAACAGCCTCATCAGGCCTTCCAGGCCTGCCCCTGGGGCTAAATTGGCTGATTTTAGGGGCATTGCGCACCACGCGCTTTTTTACGGGCCTTCCGCGGTTCTTCATAGGGTTATCCGGATTAAACTGCGCTTACTCAAACTTACTCGCTTTTAACGCCGTATTTATTATGAGTATATACTCATAATCAGCCAATGTCAAGAAATTTGTGTTTCTGTAAATAGCTCAAATCCAATCGGTTGTAAAAACGGTGATTTTGCTGATTTCAGGTAGGATTATTGTTAACTTACTTCGCCTGCTTTTGCCACCAGTCCACGGTTTTCTTCAGCCCCTCGCTAAAGCTTACCGTGGGCTTAAAACCCAGAGTCTTTTTGATCCGGCTGATATCCGCGTTAGTGCGAAAAACATCCCCTGCCCTTACCGGCAACAGCTCCGGCTTGATCCGCTTGCCTAATATCTCATTTATCATATCCACCAGCTGTAATACCGCGGTATCCTTTCCGGCAGCCACATTCAATACCTCATGCTTGATCTTTCCGGCTGTGGCAGCCAGGATATTAGCCTGGACCACGTTATCTATATAGGTAAAATCCCGCGATTGTTTGCCTGTCCCGAAGATCGGCGGCTGCTTGTCGCGCATTATGCAGTTAATAAATTTAGGTATAACCACCGCGTATTCATCATCCAAAGCCTGCCTGGGGCCGAATACATTAAAATAACGCAAAGCCACGGTTTCCAGGCCATAATGCTCAGAGAATATCCGGCAGTAATATTCGCCGGCTAATTTACTCAGCGCGTACGGCGAAATGAGCTTAGGCAGAAAATCCTCTTTTTCCGGAAAAGTGTCCACATCGCCATAAACCGAACTGGATGAGGCCATGGCAAAACGCTTGACCTTGTTTTTACTGGCCGCCTGCAGCATATAAAGCGTGCCATTGATATTTACTTCATTATAATTTGCCGGGTCTTTTAACGATTTGGGCACTGAACGTAACGCGGCCTGATGCAGCACCGCGTCAATACCCAGGCAGACTTTCTCGCACATAGACTTGTCCCGGATATCCCCCTGGATCAGCTGGAATTTAGTATCCGGCAAACCCTGGGTAAAACTGAGATTTTGTTGTTTTCCGGAAGAAAAATTATCCAGGACCCGGACAAAATGGCCGTCCTTAAGTAATTTCTCAGTGATATGCGAACCTATAAAACCGGCACCGCCGGTAACCAGGAATCTCATATTAAAGCGCCCTTATATTAGCGAATTTCTCTTTATAAACATGGCGGGTATCAAAAATAAGCCGGGAATTAAAGCGCACAAAGTCATAATTAACGCCGGTGTGGTCAGTGATCAAGAGGACGCAATCAACTTTAGACAAGGTTTTCTTATCCAGTTTAACGCATTTCAAGTTAATATCATCGATATTCAAATATGGAAAAAACGGGTCAAAATAACTTATCTTAGCCTTTTCTTCGCTCAATTCCTTAATAATATCCAGAGCCGGGGATTCCCTCAGATCCTTAACATCCTTCTTATAAGCTACGCCTAAAACCAGGATATTGGCCTTTTTTATTCCCCTGCCCTGCTTCTTAAGCATTTCTTTGACCCTCTCCACCGTGTATTTGGGCATAAAACGGTTCATTTTAGAGGCCAGATCGATCATTTCAGTCTTAAATCCCAGCTTTTTAGCCTTCCAGGAAAGAAATACCGGATCGCAGGGAATGCAATGCCCGCCTATTCCCGGGCCGGGGTAGAACGGCATAAAACCGAACGGCTTGGTCCTGGCGCATTCCAAGACCTCCCATATGCTTATCCCCAGCTTATGGCAGACAATGGCGAATTCATTGATCAAAGCGATATTAACCAGCCTGAATGTGTTTTCCAGGAGTTTAGAGGTCTCAGCGACTTCAGGACTGGAAACCTTAAAAACTTTTTTCATTATCTTGGAATACAGATCATAAGCAAGCTGCGTGGACTTCTCTGAGATACCGCCGACAGCCTTGGGGATATTAACCACGGGGAATTTCCGGTCTCCGGGATTGACCCGTTCCGGGGAAAAACAAAGGAAAAAATCTTTTTCCGAACGCAGCCCGGTTTCTTTAAGTATAGGAAGGAAAACTTCCCGGGTGGTTGTGGTATAAGATGTGCTTTCCAGGATAACCAGCTGCCCTTTCCTCAAATGCTTTTTAATGGTCCTGGCAGCGGAAACAACATAGGATATATCCGGCAAAGTAACCTTGCGCAGAGGCGTAGGCACGCAAACGATAATAGCGTCAGCCTGGCCTAAAACCTTTTCATCGACCGTAGGCAGGAACTTATTAGACTTGATCAACCGCACTACTTCCTTGGGATCAACGTCCACAATGTATTTCTCCCCGCTTTCCAATTTCTTTACCCGGGCAGGATCAGTGTCAAAACCAAAAACAGAATAACCTTTTTTTCCGAAATAAACCGCCAGCGGCAGTCCTACATAACCCAGGCCAACAATAGCTATCTTAGCCTCGCGCGTATTGATCTTTTTGTTTAACTCTCTAAAACTATCCACTTAATGAACTCCTTTTCTCTGTATTTTATTCTACGCCGATCGCCTGGCGGATATGCCCGGACAAAGAACCGGCGATATCCTCAATAAGCTGGCGGTCGCGGCCTTCGACCATAACCCTGGCCAATGCCTCGGTTCCAGAATAACGCAAAAGCACCCGGCCTTCATCCTTTAATTTTTCAGTAAAACCGCGCAGTTTTTCCTCAAACCCGGGAATACCCCCGAACGGGACCCTTTCCTTAACCTTTACATTAACCAGTATCTGCGGGTATTTAGTGATGCACTTGCGCAGCTGGCTCAAAGGCTCACCCGTATCCCGCATCACCCTAAGCATCTGCAAAGCGGTCAAAAGCCCGTCAGGCGTGCAAAGATAATCCCGGAATATGATATGGCCGGACTGTTCTCCGCCCAGGTTAAGCCCATCCTTTAAAAGCGCCTCTAACACATATTTATCGCCGACATCCGTGCAGATGAGCTTGATCCCTCTTTCATCCAAAGCCGCTTTAAGGCCGTAATTGCTCATTACCGTGGCCACGACAGTATTCTTAACCAGGCGTTTATTTTCGCTCAGGTAGCGGGCGATCACCGCGATAGTGCAGTCTCCGTCAAGCAGCTGTCCTTTTTTATCCACCAGGATACCACGGTCACCGTCCCCATCCACGGCAATACCCAGATCAGCTTTCTTTTCCAAAACCAGTTCCTTGAGAATATGGGGATTGACCGCCCCGCCTTCATTTATATTATGGCCTGACGGCTTATCGTGTATAGCGAAGACCCTGGCGCCTAATTTAGTGAATATCCTGGACGCGAAAGGCGCTGCCGCGCCCCAGGCGCAATCCAGGGCCACAGTCATGCCTTTCAATTTCAGCCCTTTTACCGAAGAAAGCAGAAAACGCACATACCGGCTTTGCGCGTTCTTGACAGCGGAAAGTTTTCCTTTTTTAGCGGATCTCGGGGGGATAAGTACAGGCTCGGTTATGCTGGCCCAGATCACATCCTCCACTTTTTCTTCTTCTGCCTGCGAGAATTTATGGCCGTTGGCGTTAAAGAATTTTATCCCGTTATCGGTAGGCTTATTATGCGAGGCGGAGATCATCACTCCGCAGGAGGCTTTCAACTGTTTGACGAAATACGACAGCCCCGGGGTGGTTATAGTGCCGGCGGATAAAACATCCACGCCCTGGCCGGTTATGCTTTCGGTCAAAAGCTTTTCCAGCTTATCGCCGCTTAACCGGGTGTCTTTGCCGATCACGATCCTCAGGCGTTTGCGGCTGGTCCCCAGGGCTTTCTTGATATAACGGGCCAAGGCGTCGGCGATCAGCGAAAGCATCTCGTCAGTCAAAGGATAAACCCCGGGCGTGCCTCTTATCCCGTCGGTACCGAAAAGTTTATGCCGGTTCTTTATAGTATCTTTCATTCATGCCCCAAAAAACGCGTTAGAATAAAAAAAACGGAACCAGGATAAAACGTTAACGCCGTTGATCCTGCCCGTTCTTGAACAATACTGAAAAGATTACTTTACGCAATCCGCTCTCCAACAGCAATCTTCCTGATCGCAGTAATCTTTAGAAGTGCCGAAGCAGTCGTAATTGCCTTCTTTTTTCTGTATGGTCTTGATAAGTTCTTTTTTTGAGTATTTCCAAGTATCTTTTATGCTCATTCCCTGAGCTTTCTTCTGTATATCCGACAACCTCATGAAACCCTCCCTTAAGTACGAACTTAACACCGGCTCATATTCTCCGCCACGAGGCGGACACCGGCTGATTCCGTTAAAGCCGGTACCGATTGCGCCGGGTGTCAATTACCATCTTAACACCAACTTTTTCCCGCAGGAAGCGGGATACTTGCCTATCCTTTAAGGCAAGGTGCCGATTATAAGGATTAATGCTCAAACCTTGCTGACCACGTCGTGTTTTCTGACCCTGGAATTCACCAGCAAACCGATCTCGTCGCCTTTTTTAGCCGCGCTGATCGCGGCGTGATCGATCTGCATGGAAACGATATTCTGCTTAAAATCAGTGGTGTGCCCCTTAAAACGCACTGTATCGCCCAGGACCAGCGGGGCTTTCAACCTGATCACCGCCGCCCTGACCTTGGGGAAATAATGCGTGATCGCGCCGATCACATTCTCCGCTATCCTCGGTTTCCGGACTGTCTTTTTCTTAGCGCTTACTTTCTTGACCGGCGCTGCCCGCTTAACCGGCTTCTTGCGGGAAACCTTGACCGGCTTGCGTTTCAATATTTTCTTCTTAAAAACTTTCTTTTTAGCCGCCGCTATTTTCTTTTTTTCCTTTATCGGCATGTCTGCCTCCTCAACTCCATGAATATTTCACACTTCTATAAGGGAATCCAGCTGGCCGTAAGGGTTTTTCGCCTGCTTGGGATTACCCGGATCCTCCAGCCATTCACCGTCTTTCACAAAACGGTAACGGTATCTTCCGGGGACCAGGTTGATCGTTATGGTCCAGTTGCCGTTCTCCTGTTTCATCTGGCTGTTTTCGCCGACCTTCCAATCATTAAAATCACCGGCCACATAAACCTCTTTTGCCTCCGGCGCGCTTAATGTAAGGTTAACCTCGGTAAATTTGAATTTGGGCAACTCATCCTTAAGCACTTCCTCCATCCTCTTCTCCAGAGCCGCCATAGCCCCGGGATCCGCGGCTTTCGCCCCGGACTCTTTCTCCCGCAGGGTGATGATCTCGCGCGAAAGGCTGAAATAGTCTTTTGCCCCGCGGCAGTATTTATCGAAATTGAAGATGTGCGTGCCGCTGTTCTGCGCTTCCTTCAGCCGGACATTGACATGCACGATAGTATCGAAGATCTTTTTCCGGAAAGTATTCTTGATCTTATCCAGCATGGTAAATGAGTGGCGTAAACGCGAATCGAAATTAACTACCAGGATATTGTATTCCACCCGGTGGTTCAGCCGGTCTTTGACCAGGTTGATTATATCAAGCAGCTGCCCGATGCCGTCGATGGCGAACCTGCTCGCCTCTACGGGAATGATGATCTCATCGGTAGCCCGTACCGCGTTTATGGTCAAAAGGCCAAGATTGGGCGGGCAATCGATCAGGATATAGTCGTAATTACCGCGCAGGTCAGTGATGACTTCCCAGAGGCGGGACTCTCTGCCGATCTCTCCGGCAAGTTCCTGCTCCAGGGCGCTTAAGACAACGCTCGACGGAGCGATATCAAAATTCTCCCCGACCTTCTGCACTATCTGGGAGAGCGTGGCTTTTTTATGGGTAAGTTTCGAAAGGACGTTATAGATGCTGGAGTCGGACTTGACGTTCATTCCCATGGTCGCGTGCGACTGGGGGTCAAGGTCAATAAGCAGGACCTTCTTTTTGTTGCCGGCTAAAGCCGCGGCGAGATTTACCGCTGTAGTTGTTTTACCGCATCCCCCTTTTTGATTAGCGACCGCAATGATCCGCATACTGACCCTCCTCAAATTTGAGCTGCGTTAGAAGCGAGAATTTGACTCCGAGCCCGTATTCACGGACGAGGAGTCTCTCCTACTTCAGAAGCCTTACGTTATCCAGGTATATCGCGCCTTTTTTATCCTGCGAATTCCATTCCTCGATGATGAACGAAAGACGGGACATCTCAGTCCAGTCAGTGATATTCTTGAAATCCGAAAGTTTGAATACGCATTCCTGCCACTTGCTGGAGATATCTTTGACGTAGAGTTCGGACTTTTCTTTGTAGATGTTTGAGAATTCCACCCTTAACGAAATATTATCGCTGTAGTTAGACTTTTTGATGGAAAACGCGAGCTCCTTGTAACTGGCGAGGTTTGCCTTATTCAGGTCGAGGTAATATATATCTTTTTTAGCCGGATCGAAATTAAAATTGACTTTAACGGTTTCATGAGTAAGGATCAGCGCCATTTCAGGGATAGATATTTTCTTGCGGGAAGACAGGAAAGCGACAGCCGCTGAAACCCCGAGGACAAGGACTACTGCGGCAATGATCAAAGCGCGGTTCATGAACGCGTTAGACTTCTGCTTTTTCTTTTTTACCGCCGAGTTATCCAGGTATATCTTAGCGAGATGTTCATAAATATCTTTTTTTTCCATAATTATCTAAATATAGCATAAAACACCTTGTCTGTCAAGCGGTTGTAACTGTGCGATAATCTCCAAAAAACGGCATTTTAACGCCTTACGGGACAATGGGCCTTTTCAGATACTCAGGGATCTCTTTATCCAGAAGGCTGTAGAAATTACTGAGATGCATGCGGAATAAACGGTCGAAATAACCCGGATAATCCTCTCCTGCCCACCAGAACCAGTCGCTTCCCTCCAGTATCTGCATCTGTTTTACCGCCATATCGGTAACAGCCTTGCCTTCGGACTTTACCCGCTCCATTTCCAGCCTGGCCATTGCCAGGTATTCCCAGGCTTTATTCTTATAAGGGTTGTTTATCCATTTGGAAAACTCGCCGTAAATCCATGAGCCGGCCGCCAGCCGCTCGATCTTTTTTGCCGGGGCGTGGCTGGCCAGGTATTCGTTGACAGTAGTGGTCTTCAGGAATTTCGCCTCGCTCAAACGTTGGTATAATAATTCCAGGAAATCATGGCCGTCATTAGCGAAATATTCCCAGGCGTTCTCGCCGTCCATGGCTACGGTAACCAGGATATCCTTGCCCTTAAAGGCCTCCGCGGTATTTTCCAGATGCTTCATAAAATCATTGACCGCGTCAACCGCTTTCCAGTTCGCGTAGGTAAATCCGATCAGGTCGGAAAGGTTGCGGTCGCGAAAAACAATGTTAAGGCTGCCTTCTTCCCTGTCCAAAGAATACGGCTGATACAGCGCGCGGGTATCCCTCTTCTTTTTCTTCAGGGATTTGAATAATATCGCCTCATCAGCCAGGATCCATTTAATTCCGGACTGGATGATGAACGGAAGCACGTGTTCAGAAACAGACATTTCCGAAGGCCACATCCCTATAGGCGCGCGGCTGAACCTCTCCGTGTAAAATTTGACCGCGCTTTCGATCTGCAGCTTAGCGTCTTCGGGGAAAGAAAAATTAACCCCCGGCACAGTGCTTTTGGGATTAGCCTCTTTGGCGATCATGGTATTGTACAACAACGGCAGTATCGGATGATAATACGGGCTTAAGACCACTTCGATCTGCCCTGAAAGCATAAAATCTTTATATGTGGGAATGATCGCTTCCAGGATATCGATCTGTTTTTCCAGGACGATCTTCTTGTCTTCTTCGGTAAAGAACCTGGCTTTCTCGGTTACCTGGCGCAGCTCAGGAATATCCTGCCGGAAACAAGGATCGATCCAGGCCAGGTTGAACCAGACCTGCAGGTCCAGGTAATCCTGGGTGTCAAATGAACGGTTAGCCTGTTTATTCAGATAAAGCTCGTAATAACGCGGATGGGTGGCGATCACCTTATCGCTGTTGATCATGAAAAAATTATTGAGTATAAAGCCTTTGTCCGGTCCGGTAAGTTCCTGCGCCGGCTTATAAGAGAGTTCCAGGAATTTATCTTTTACCAGGCCGTTAGTATAGTCTTCTATCTGCTCGAATAAAGACGGCACCACGTTTATGGTTTGGCGGATCAGGGGAAAATCCTTGAGCATAGTGACCATATCCAGGTAATCCTTGGTCCCGTGCAAGCGCACCCAGGGCAGGTCAGTCTGGTCAGTGAGCAGGTTCTTGTAATACGGCTGGTGCATGTGGTAGATAAAGGCAAGATTGAGCATAGCGCGGAGTATTATGAAAACGGTTAATTAAAAACCCCTGGGAGATCGCTCTCCCAGGGGCTGTTTATTTCACAGTTTGCGGCAATTACTTAGAATGCAACCCTCATTGAACCAATGACGCTGGTCGCGGTTTCTTCGTTGCTCTTCGCGAAAGCATCACCCGGCATGAACATACCATAGGTCAGACCTAACTGAACATCTTCAGTATAGTCATAGACCACGCCCAGGTCGACTTCGTCGCCCAGGTCCTTATTATCGGTCATGGTATAAGTAGCGCCTGTGCCGGTGCTGGTCCAAGTCTGCCCATTGGTGTACCTGTCAGCGGACTTAAAGTTGGCATAGCGCAGTTTCAGGGTCACATCGTCCTTGGGTTTGGCCGCAAGGCTGGCTCCGATAGCCTGAACATTGCTGTTCGGGAAGATCAAGTTCGCCAATTCAGCAGGCGTCATATCTTCGAACATCGGATTCCATTGTCCGGACAAACGGGTATAATCCAACCCTAAAGCCGGTTTCCAGGCAACATCGGCGAAAGCATAGTTGGCGCATAAACGAATAGCGTCATCGCTAGCTTTTTTATTCGAGTTGTTCTTAACCTTCTCAGCGCTCTGGAATACGAATTCGCCTTCCAAACCTAAATTCTCAACAGGCGAAGAAGTTACGCGTACGCCATAGTTAGCCACGTTGCTCTTTAAACCAGTGGTAGTATTTGACCTGTTGCGGGATAACAAATATGTCAACTCGCCAACAGTGTTCTTCACCCCAGTGTCATAAGCGGCGTTGATCACATAAACCATAGTGTCATCATTAGAATTCGCAGCGCTGGTTCCAATTGAACCGACAACAGCGCCTGCGGTAACGGTCAACGGATTGTAATCAAAAACACCGACCACGCCGTCAAAAGCTTTACGGGCGCTCAGGTCCCTTGCACCGCCGATATTCAAACCGCTGGAAGTGGAAACACCCTGATTGGTATCAGGATCGCCAAGCAGTAGACCAGAACCTAAACGGATATTCTGGCGTCCGACTTTCAAGGTCAAAGGAACATTAGTGGTGTCCTTTAAGAAATCCTTTAAAGTCACATAAGCCTGGTCAATAGCAACACTCGTATCTGAAGTTACAGTGCCACCAGAAGCGTTTTCCTGAGTTGACGACCATATCCTTTCGTTGAGCAGGCTAACGACCGCGTCAACATTGTCAGTCAGGTTCGCTTCGATCTTTACTCTGGCGATCGAGGCAAAATCCTTAAGATCAGCAGCTCCGCCGCCCTTAAAATCCAGGGTCGAACGATCAACCCAAACGGTAGTGATATCGCCGCCGACTTTTACATTCTGGACTTCTGCGAATGCGGCGACAGTGATGCCGACCACAAACGCGAGGGCCAAAACTAATATTTTTTTACTCATTTTGAACTACCTCCTTTTAAGAAAAATTGGATATATTCAACTAGGCTGAACTTGTTTTCCTAGATTATTACTATATAGTATATCACCGGATTTTGGCTGACTTTTGGCTTTTTGTAATCTTCCCCCCTTTCCCGCCCAAATTAAAGTCATCTCCAGTGGTATAACCTTTTTTTTATTAGAACACATATACCCGGATTTGTCAAGTATTTTTTGATTTTATACGCTAACCTGTTGCGGATGAATGATTTAAAGCGGATTATTTAAGTGTTTCCCGGGATTTCCGGTCAATCGGGCGCGCGGCTCGCGGCCCTACTGAAATAACCAGGGTAATAAGCCTGCCTTTAGGCAGTAAAGAAACGATACAGGATTCTTTTTCATTATTAAAGTTGAGCATGCGCTGGCCGAATTCCGTGACATTGATCAGCTCCCATTGGTTCATTTTCATCTGTTCTTTATAGAAAGTGACCAACTGGTCAGGATCAGCTTTACCCTGGTATTTCAACAGGGCCACGCGCACGCCGCCGTTATCAAAAGAATAAGATTCCTGGGGCATGGTCTTAAAACCCGCGGGAACCGGGATATCGGAGAACTTAAAACGGGCAGCCGGCTCAATGAACGCGTCATTGCCGGAAGAACCCGGAGAAAAAGTCTGGCATCCGGAAAATACCCCAGCGCAAAGAATAAGTATAATCGAGATCGTTATTTTATTCATGCCCGACCCTCCTCAAATTTGAGTTGCGGCAGCAGCGAAAATTTGACCCCGAACGAATGTGAGGGGTCTAAAATAAATCATGCTCGAGTTGCGCCAGCTCACTTCGTCCGCAAAAATTTCTCAACATCCTGGTAGATCTTGATGACCTGTCCCGGCTTTAACCCGGCCTTGATCCCTACCTGCCGTAATTGCTGCGGCTTGATGATATCTTCCGGGGTGTGGCTGTCATGATCCAGGACCAAACGAGCCTTCCATTTCAACGCCTGCTTGACCACATGATTATTGGAAACCCCGTGGCTTTTGCGGCTGGTAACTTCCAGGAATATCTTCCTTTTCGCCGCGAGTTTCGCGTCATCGTCCGAGATATATCCCGGGTGCGCCAGTATGTCGATATCCGCTTCCAGGGCGGCGCGGTTTGTCCCGAGTATTACCGGTTCAGCCGGAGTCTGTCCATGTCCGACAATTATATCGATCCCCTGTTTCCGGGCATACCGTGATAAAGGCATGAACTGGGTTAAAGGCAGATGCGTCAGCTCAACCCCGGAAAGGACTTTTATTCCCGCGTCCTTAGGCCATTTACGCGTAAACTCTAAAATGGAAAAAACCACGGACTCAATATTGCTGTAATCAACGTGGTCGGTTATGGCGATGACCTTGTACCCTTTTTCCCGGTAGCGCACCGCTACTTCCGAGGGCAGCAATTCTCCGTCGCTGAGTAATGAATGGCTGTGCAGGTTATACATATTCTCACCATTTTGTCCCGCTGCGTAAACGCCGGAAAATTAATTTTCCGGCACTCCGCGGGATTGTTTTGCTTACCCTGTTGGTTCCGGGCAAAACTTATGCGCCTGGCAAGGATCGAACTTGCCACAAGCAGTTTAGGAAACTGCTGCTCTATCCATATGAGCTACAGGCGCAAAACTTTTTAATCGTTCAATCTTGAATCTATGGCTTTGGCTTACTGATGCCAAACCATGAACCATTCTGGTTCATTCGCCTTCAAATTTAACCAAGGAACTGACCGGATAACCGCGGAACTTTGCCCGGCCTTTCAGGTCCACCAGCTCGATCAAGAAAGAAATACCCGCGATCCTGGCTTTCTGTTTATTCGCCAGCTTGACCACCGCGCTGACCGTGCCGCCGGTAGCTAAAAGATCGTCTACAATAAGGACCTTCTCCCCGGCTAAAAGCGCGTCGGAATGCATATACAGCGTATCTGTCCCATATTCCAATTCGTAACTGGCGGAAATAGTCTTGCAGGGAAGCTTGCCTTTCTTGCGCACCAGCACCAGGCCGGCGCCGATCTTATACGCGATTATCGCGCCGAGGATAAAACCCCTGGCTTCCACAGCCACGACCTTATCGATATTTTTATTCTTATATTCAGCCGCCATTATATCAGCGGCCTTTTTCAGGGCTGCGGTATCCTTGAATAAAGTGGTCACATCGCGGAAGATGATCCCGGGTTTGGGAAATCCGGGGATGTTCCTTATTGACTCCTCAAGAAACTTCAGGTCATTCTTATTCGCCGGCATATTAAACTCCTACTGGTTGGCTTCCTGTTCCTTGACGAATTTCTTTAATTTCTTCAACGCCTCTTCCTCTATCTGGCGGATCCTTTCCCGGGAAACGCCCATTTTATCGGCGACCTCGGCGAGAGTGCGGGCCCTGCCGTCAACCATGCCGAAACGCAGGTCCAGTATTTCCCTTTCCCGGTCAGACATCTTTTCCAGAAGATTATCCATGCGCTCTTTGTCGAAAACTTTCTCGATCGCCGCGTCAGGGGATTCCACTGTCTGGTTCTCCACCAGGTCGGAAACCTGATTCTCCTCGTCATCGCCGATCGGCGCTTCCAGAGAAGAGGTCTTGGTAGTAAGCCAGAGATTTATATCCTCGATCTTATCCCTGGAGATCCGCAGTTTCTTGGCTATTTCCTCGTCGGTCGGAGGCCGCTTTAATTTCTGGCTCAAAATATCCCGGGTTTTTTTCCATTTGGTCAGCATCTCGTTGACATACACCGGAAGCCTGACCATTTTGCCCTGCTGGGCGATCGCCCGGATTATCCCCTGCCTTATCCACCATGCCCCGTATGTGGAAAAACGGTAGCCGAGTTTATAATTGAACTTGTCTACCGCTTTCATCAACCCGAGGTTGCCTTCCTCAATAAGGTCCAGAAGCGGGATACCCAGGTGGATGTACCGTTTGGCGATATTTATGACCAGGCGCAGGTTCGAACGGATCATCAGCTTGCGCGCCTGCTCATCGCCTTTCTTGCTCAGTATCCGCTTGCTTAACTCGATTTCCTGTTCAGCGGTGAGCAAAGGGATAGTGCGAACCTCTTTTAAATAAGTCTTAAGAGCTTCCATTTGACCTCGGTTTTAAATAGGGACGGTTCTCTTTTGACTTGAGAACCGTCCCTACTAACTTATTTCTTCGCTTTTTTAGCGAGCTTCTCCTTTAACACGGCCTGGGCCGCGGCAAGGTTGGCTATCGGAACTCTGAACGGTGAGCAGCTAACATAATTCATCCCGGCCTTATGGCAGAACTCCACTGAACGCGGGTCCCCGCCATGCTCGCCGCAGATACCGACCTCAAGGTTCTTATTGGTCTTTCTTCCTCTTTCGATACCGATCTTGATCAACTCTCCGACACCGGTCTGGTCCACAGTCTGGAACGGATCATCCTGCAATATGCCTTTCTTGATGTAATCCGGGACAAACCCTCCGATATCGTCTCTGGAGAACCCGAAGCTCATCTGCGTAAGGTCATTGGTGCCGAAGGAGAAGAACGCGGCTACCTCGGCCAGCTTATCAGCGACCAGGGCGGCGCGCGGGATCTCGATCATTGTCCCGAAAAGATGCTTTATCTGTTTCAAACCGTATTTAGAAAGGACATCGGCGTAGATCTTCTTGGCTATGGCCAGCTGATCTTCCAGTTCTTTCTTGTCGCAGACCACCGGGATCATTATCTCCGGATAAGGCTTCTGGCCTTCCTTCAACAATTCCGCGGCAGACTCTAAGATAGCCCGGATCTGCATGGCGCTGACCTCGGGATAGGTTACTCCCAGGCGCACGCCGCGATGGCCCATCATCGGGTTGGATTCATGCAGGCCTTCGGCTCTCTTGGAAAGCTCTTCCATGGATATATTCAGGTCCTTGGCCAGCTGTTCCAGTTTCGCCTGCTCCCTGGGCACGAATTCGTGCAGCGGAGGATCCAGCAAACGGATGACCACCGGATAACCGTCCATCGCCGCGATAGTGGCTTTGATATCTTTCTTCACGTAAGGGAACAACTCATCGAGCGCCTTCTGCCTCTCCTCGACTGTCTTGGAAATGATCATCTTGCGCAGGATAAATAACGGCTCGTCAGAACCTTTTCCGTAGAACATATGCTCGGTGCGGAAAAGTCCGATCCCTTCGGCGCCGAACTGCCTGGCGTTCTGGGCGTCAGCCGGGGTGTCGGCGTTGGTGCGGATGCCTAATTTCCGGAAAGTATTGCACATGCTCAAGAAATCATTAAGCAGTTTGTTTTCCGAAGAGGCGTCCATCATCTCCAGCTTGCCGGCATAAACGTTTCCTTTAGTCCCGTTCAGGGTGATCCAATCGCCTTCCTTGAGGATCTTGCCGTCAACGGTTATTTCTTTCTTTCCCAGGTCCACATGCAGGTTGCCGCATCCGACAATACAGCATTTTCCCCATCCGCGGGCTACCAGCGCCGCGTGCGAGGTCATGCCGCCGCGTGCGGTCAAAATAGCCTCGGCCGCGCGCATACCTTCAACATCCTCGGGATTGGTCTCTTCCCGGACCAGGATAACTTTCTTATTTTGTTTTTTCCACTCTACCGCGTCATGAGCGGTAAAAACGATCTGGCCATTGGCTCCGCCTGGACCCGCGGGAAGGCCTTTGGTCAGAACCTTGCTGGCCATCTCAGCCTTGGGATTAATAACCGGATGCAGAAGCTCATCCAACTGAGCGGGAGTTACCCTCATTACCGCTTCTTCCTTGGTGCAGAGTTTCTCCTTAGCCATATCCACTGCCATTCTTACCGCGGCAGGGCCGTTGCGTTTTCCCACGCGGCACTGCAGCATAAAGAGGCGGCCTTTTTCAATGGTGAACTCGATATCCTGCATATCGCGGTAATGCTTTTCCAAACGATTGCGGAAACCCACCAGTTCCTTATATATAACCGGCATACCCTGTTCCAGGGTGGTTAAACCTTTGTTATGCTCTGATTGCGAATACTGGTTGATCGGAGAAGGCGTGCGGATACCGGCGACCACATCTTCGCCCTGAGCGTTGATCAGGTATTCGCCGTAAAAACCGTTCTCGCCATTGCCCGGGTTGCGCGAAAATGCCACGCCGGTAGCTGAATCATTACCCAGGTTGCCGAAAACCATGGTCTGGACATTGACCGCTGTTCCCCACTCATCCGGTATGCCTTCGATCCTGCGGTAAGAAATAGCCCTCTTGCCGTTCCAGGAGGAAAATACCGCGCCGATCCCGCCCCAAAGCTGTTTTCTCGGCTCATCCGGGAATTCCTTGCCCAGGACTTCCTTGATCTTGGCTTTGAATTGGCTGCAAAGAGTTTTAAGATCTTCAGTCTTCAGGTCGGTATCGCTGGTATAACCTTTTTCCTTTTTCATCCTGTCCATGATCCGTTCCAGCTGTTTACGGATACCCATATCGTCAGCCGGCTCGATGCCAGCGGCTTTTTCCATGACCACGTCCGAATACATCATTATCAGACGGCGGTACGCGTCATAAACGAACCTGGCGTTGCCGCCTGCCTGCTTGATCAGGCCGGGAATGGTCTTCTCGGTGGTGCCTACGTTCAAGACCGTCTCCATCATCCCGGGCATGGATTTACGCGCGCCTGAACGCACGGAAACCAGAAGCGGGCTCTCGGCATCGCCGAATTTGCGGCCCATCAGCTTCTCGACCTTGGCCAGGGCAGTCTCTACTTCCTTTTCCAGTGTCTTAGGATAATTCTTTTTGTTGTCATAAAAATAAGTGCAGACCTCGGTTGTCAGGGTGAATCCCGGAGGAACCGGAAGTTTAAGATCTTTGTGGCCGGCCATCTCCGCCAGGTTGGCGCCTTTGCCGCCCAGGAGGTTCTTCATGGATTCATTGCCGTCCGCTTTGCCGCCGCCGAAACTGTACACATACTTCTTTGCTTTTGACGCCATTTCTTGTACCGCTCCTTCCGTTAGTTACGGGGTCAGATTTATTTTTTATTTCTGAACTGCGAAACCAGAAAAAATAAATCTGACCCCATTTTTTATATTAATTTGTTGATCAGATATTCTTTTACCCTGTCGATGCTGATACGCTCCTGCTGCATTGTGTCCCGCTCGCGCACAGTGACCTGCTTGTCTTCCAGGCTCTGCACGTCCACCGTGACGCAATAAAGTGTCCCCACCTCATCCTGACGGCGGTAAAGTTTGCCGATATTCGCCGTGTCATCATAAACCGTAACTACCTGTTTTTTCAGGTCAGCTGCCAGCTGCTTGGCCGTTTCCACGATCTCCGGGCGGTTCTTTAAAAGCGGCAGTACCGCCACCTTGTTCGGAGCCAGGTCCTTATTCAATTTCAGGCATACCCGGATATCTTCTTTGACCTTTTCCTCGGAATAAGCGTCCACCAGGAAAGCCAGTAAACAGCGGTCAACCCCGCCTGAAGGCTCTATTATATAAGGAAAGAACCTTTCTTTCTTGACTTCGTCAAAATAACGCAAATCCTTGCCGCTGTATTGGGCGTGCTGTTTCAAATCAAAATCCGTGCGGTTGGCTATGCCTTCCAGCTCAGACCAGCCCCAGGGAAAGTTATATTCCACGTCAGTGCAGGCCTTGGCGTAATGCGCGAGTTCGTCTTTTTCGTGCTTTCGGAAATGGATATTCTCCGGTTTCATCCCCAGGTCCAAATACCATTTCTTGCGCGCCTGGACCCACTCCTCATAAACCTTATCCGAATCTTCCGGCCGGCAGAAATATTCTATTTCCATCTGCTCGAATTCGCGGGTGCGGAAAGTGAAATTACCGGGTGTGATCTCGTTGCGGAATGATTTGCCGATCTGCGCCAGGCCGAAAGGAAGCTTGGGGTGGCGCGAATCCTGGATATTGGCGAAATTAACGAACATCCCCTGCGCTGTTTCCGGCCGCAGATAAGCGACGCTGGAGGCGTCCTCTACGGGCCCGGTATGGGTCTTGAACATCAGGTTGAATTGCCGGGCTTCAGTCAACTCTCCCCCGCATTCCGGGCATTTCTTGGGGTCTTTAAGGTCAGCTACTTTAAAGCGTTTCTTGCAGCCCTTGCAATCCGCTTTCAGATCAAAGAAATTCTCCACATGGCCCGACGCCTCCCAGGTCTTGGGATGCATAATGATCGCCGCGTCCATGCCATAGATATCGTTTCGCATATAGACATTGGCTTTCCACCAGGCCTTTTTAATATTGTTCTTCAGCTCGACGCCGTACGGGCCGTAATCCCAGGAATTCGCCAGGCCGCCGTAAATGTCCGAGCCGGGGAAAATAAATCCCCGGCGTTTGCATAAAGAAACTATTTTATCCATTAAATCTGCCATAATTTAAAAGGGTTTTGCGTGTTTTGGCTGTGAGTTTGCGAAAGAATTGAGATTGTTATTTTAACACAATTTCCAGAAAATTCTATAATTTTTATCGTTTTCGCGTATTCAAGGCTTTTTTCCGGCATTATCCCAATTCCTGCCGTAGCTTATTCAACTCTTCTTCTTTTATAGTAAAGCTGTGCTCTTTATCCGGGAAATCGCCGTTGGTTACTTCTTTTTTGTATTCCTCGATCGCCCGCAGGATCAACGGAGAAAGATTAATATACTTCTTCACGAATTTCGGGGTATAACGGTCAAAAAGCCCGAGCATATCGTTGATCACCAATACCTGGCCGTCGCAATAAACGCCAGCCCCGCAGCTTATCGTGGGTATTTTCACTTTCTCGGTAATCAGCCCGGCTATTTTATCCGGGATGCATTCCAGGAGCAGGGAAAAACAACCTAACTTCTCCAAGGCCAGCGCCTGTTCTATCAGGACCTTGGCGTGTTCGGCGTCCTTAGCCTGGACCTTAAAACCGCCGATCTTATCCGCTGTCTGGGGGGTAAGCCCGACATGACCCATCACCGGGACACCGGCCTTGACTATTTTTTCGGTTACTTCCAGGCATTGATCGAACCACTCCAGCTTTACCGCCCCGCAGCCGGCTTCTTCGACAAAACGCTGGGCGTTCTTTACGCAGTCATCAGGATTGACCTGATACGACTCATAAGGCATATCGCCGATTAGCAATGAATTCGTCACCGCCCTGTTCACCGCCTTGGCGTGATGGATCATCACGTCCATTCCCACCTCGGTGGTGGATTTCAGGCCCAGGACCACGTTGGCCAGAGAATCGCCGACCAGGACCATATCTATCCCGGCCTTATCTACCAGATAAGCGATAGGATAATCATAAGCGGTAAGCATGGTCAGCTTGCGCTTGCCTTTTGCCGCGAGCATATCTTTTACAGTGATTTTCATTTTAGTTTCCTTTCATCAAGACCCGATCATGCAACCTATTGTCGTTTAAAGCAATCCCAGACCGGGCCTTGGATCACTTGTTACCGAAGCAATACGAGATCAGCAGGAACACGGATAACCCGATCAAAAGGATTATCGTGGACACAGCGATAAAATTGTGCGCCTTGGAATTGACATATTTACCCATAAGCCTTTTATTATTCGCCAGACGCAGCATAAGGATCAGCACGAACGGCAGCAGGATACCGTTATTTACCTGCGCCCCGAGCATGACCGGAATAAGCTTGACCCTGGGCAAAAGGACCAGGCCGGCCGCTATTAATATCGTGGCGGTATAAAGCGTGTAAAATTGCGGGGCCTCGGAGAATTTTTTATTCACGCCCACTTCCCATCCCAAGCCTTCGCATACCGAATAAGCCGTTGATAACGGCACGATCGAAGCGGCAAATAAAGACGCGTTCAACAATCCCAGAGCGAAAAGGTAGAAACTGTAATTGCCGGCCAGCGGCCTCAAAGCCAGCGCCGCGTCCTGGGCTGTCTCGACGCGCACGCCGTTCTGGAAAAGCGTATTCGCGCAAACCACGACAATGAACACCGCAACGATATTCACCGCGAACGCGCCGGTAATAACGTCGATCCGGGTATATTTATACTCGGTAGGCTTGACCCCTTTTTCCACCACCGAGGCCTGCTGATAAAACTGCATCCAGGGGGTTATAGTGGTACCGACCACACCCACCAAAAGCAGGATATAATCCTTGCTCCAGGAGATCTTCGGGGCGATCGCCTCTTTGAATATATGGCCCCAGTCCGGTTTGGTCTGGAACGCCGCGAAAATGTAAGCGACATAGAAAAGACAGAAGAACAAAAAGACTTTTTCCACGACCTTATAATCCCACCTTACGATCAGCATCCAGACCGCCAAAGCGCTTACCGGCACAAGGATAAATTTGCTGATACCCAAAAGCTCCGCGCTGGCGGCGATCCCGGCGAACTCGGATATCGTGGTGAACAAATTCGCGTAAATAAGCACGATCATCGAATAGACCGTGCATTTTACCCCGAACTGTTCCCGGATAAGATCAGACAGCCCCTTTCCCGTGGCTATAGCCATGCGCGCGCACATCTCCTGGACCACGATCAGCGCGATTATGATGGGTATAAAAGACCAGAGCATGGAATAGCCGAAATGCGCGCCGGCTACCGAATAAGTGGTGATGCCGCCGGCGTCATTATCTACGCTGGCGGTGATCATCCCCGGCCCCATTACCGCCAGAAAAAGAAAAATACCCCGCCAGGACCTTTTTATTCTCTCTATCATTGCACCGGCCTTGTTTTTATCCTTTTGAGCCTGCGCCAGGCTATGGCGATAAGCTGGCTCAGTATATCATCGACGGTTATGATCCCCTGGATCACCGTATTATCGTCCACTACCGCGATAGCGTTATATTTATACTTCTCCATAAGATAAGCGACTTCCTTAAGGCTGGAATCCAGATGGACAAAATAAGTCTTGGGAAAAGCTGCCTTCTCGATCGGGTCATTCACATCCGCCAGGATCAGGCGGCGAAAACTGGTCGCGCCCACAAAACGGTTATTCTCATCCAGGATACAGACATATTGTATCGGCTCAACCTTAAAAAAACGCTCTTTGATCTGCTTAATTACCGCCTCAACCCTGGTCCCTTTGGCGAACGCCATATAATCGGCGGTCATCAAACCCCCGGCGGAATCGCTGGAATATCCCAGAAGCTGGGACAACTTCTTTGAGCGCACGCTTTCCATACCACTGAGGATATCCTCGGTCTGCCCTTTTGGCAGCTTCTCTAGAAAGTCAGTGGCTTCGTCAGACGGGATATTGCTCAGTATCTCAGCCACTTCCCCCTTGGTCAATTCCTCAGCCAACGATTCCTGGTTCTTAAAATCTATGCTGGAAAAGGTCTTGACCCGGGAATTAAGGTCCAGGGATTTAAAAAGCGCGACCTGCTGTTTCAGGGTAAGCTCCAGGAACATCTCCCCCAGGTCAGCCGCGGGTATGCTGCTGATCTGCTTTTGCGGGACGTCTATTTTTATGGTCATGCTCGCCGGATTGATGTTCAGCGGCTGGATGTATTTAAAAGGGATCAGATGCTCGTCCTTCAAATAAATCGAGTCTTTCTTAAAGGTCCGGACCAGGAAATCGGCTAATTTCTCAACCCCCAACCTGCGCATTATCCCGCGCAGGCTTATATCCACATGCGCGATCACCAGGGAATGCTCCACCGCCAGCAAATGAACGTCATTTACCCGAATAACCTTGTGATTATAGGTATCCACCACCTGTTGGTCGAGGATATCGCGGCGCAGAGCAAGTTCCTGCCGGTTATCACGGGTATCGGTAAAATCCACTGAATGCGCGGCCACTTTCACCCGGATCACGCTCTCGTCAAAAAGTTCGACATCGCACCACTTGATCAAGGCGTATTTGCGGTTAGGGAACCCTTTGCGGATGATGATCCCGGAGGCCTGTGGATATATGCCGGCGTAGTTAAGGGTAATATCATACAGATTACCCACTAAGACGCCGTTCATATCCACGACTTCCTTGTAGATCTGCTGAGAGAAATATATGAACATTTGCATTGTTTTATCCGTTATCCCTGGGGATCACCACGACCTCAACCCCGGGGAACCTTTTCACCAGTTCCTCGCCTTTTTCCCTGCCCATTATAAATACCGCGGTGGAGAGCGCGTCAGCGGTCAGGCAATCCGGGGCGATCACGGTCACCGAAGATATCTTCGAATCCGCCGGGTAACCGGTGCGCGGATCGATAAGATGGCTGTAATGCCGTTTACCTTTGACAAAATATTGCTCATAATCGCCGCTTGTGGCAACGGCTTTATCTTTCAACTCCAGCCTTTGCCGGATGCCGCTGCCGGACGGAGCCTTTATAGCCACTGCCCAATCCCTGCCCGCCCTGTCACCCAGACAATATATCTCGCCCGTGCAATTGATCAAACAGCTGGTTATGCCCGCGTCTTTTAATTTCTTGACCGCGCAATCAACCGCGTAACCCGGGGCAATAGCGCCCAGGTCTATTTTCATCCCGGAAACGGTAAATTTTACCACATTATTCGTTTCAAGGAAAAGAATTTTATTCGAACCGACCGCCGCGAGCGCTTTCTTTATCTGGTCGTCCGCGGGTAGATGATAATCGCGTTTAGTGAACCCCCAAATATCGGCCAGCGGGGCGACGGTAATATCAAAAGCCCCGTCAGATGCCAGCCAGAAATCCTTTGACCTTTTCAGCAGATAGAACAGGTCGTCGCTGACGCGGGCTTCGCCGGTCTTATTCAACCGCGAGAGCTCGCTGTCCTCATTGAATTTAGAACAGATATTCTCGATCCGGCGGATCTCGCCGAAGACTATCCCGGCTGCCCGGGGATCGGGGGAAATTACCTCGACGAACGAACCCATCAACACCTGCGTGTCGCGGCGCATAGGCTGGCCGCATCCGGCAATGAGCAACGCCGAAAGAATAATGCCTATAACACAATTATTCCTGAACATTGATTTCATCCGAAAGCCCTGTCATCTTCCCAGGAATTGCCTGACGACTTTTAACAGTTCGACATGCGGCATCCTGTATTTAATAAAACAGTCCTGCGCGCCCAGGCGGATGGACTCATCATGCTCTTCCTGGGAATCGCGGCTGGTCAAAACAAACACCGGGATATCTCTGGTTTTCGGGTCGGACTTTATCATCGACAGCACTCCGAAGCCGTCCAGTCCGGGAAGGATCAGGTCCAGCAGGACCAGGTCAACAGGCTCTTTTTGCAGGATCTCCAAGCCTTCATTGCCGTCTCCGGCGCAGCGGACAGCGTAACCCCCGCCTTCAAGGGTCATCTTAACTATCTCACGGTTGAACTTGTTATCATCGATAATCAAGACAGTCCTCGCCATTCACACCCCCTTGCTGGTTATTTCTTCCGCCCGCACCCCTCAACCCCGAGGTCATAACTTGATTCAATGGTCTTTACCAGATCGAACAATAACGAATTGACCGGGACAGGAATACCCAGTTCCTGGGCCTGGCGCACGATCACCCCGTTAATAAAATCTACCTCCGTGGGTTTTTTCCTTAACACATCCTGGAGCATCGATGAAACATTACCGGAGGTCGCCTGGCAAACCGCTTCCACCTTGGCCAGGGGATCGTCATATATAAGCTTTATCCTTTTCCTCTTGGCCACCTTGGTCCCTTCGCTGACCGCCAGAGAAATGATCTTCCGGGTCCCTTCGAAATCCAAAAGCCTGCCGTTGTTCAGGCGGGTAATCGCGGTAAGCGGATTTATCCCGGCATTGATCAAAAGTTTAGACCAGAGAAAACCTTTTATATCCCGGGATATCCTGGTTTCCAGCCCCGCCCGGTTGAACACCTCGCGTATCGAGCGGATCTCCACCGGGATCTTCCCGTCTATTCTTCCCAATACCGTCTCGCCTTTACCGGCATGCCTGATCCTGCCGGTATCAAGCAAGGTCGCTCCCATATTGGTTATGCCGCCGATCACCTTATCCGGGCCGACCACTTCGCTGATCAATTCAATGTTGCCGATCCCGTTCTGCAGGGTCAAAACCGCTGTATCCTCTGCGGCCAATGATTTAGCCGCGGTTATCGCGGACTTGGTATCATAAGATTTTACGCAGATGACCACCAGGTCAGCACTTGCGATATCCTTAGGCTCGGAGGTGGCCTTGACCTGAGCCTTCCAACTGCCGGATACGCCTTCAACGCTGATACCCGACTGGTTAAGCCTGGCGGCGCGGGAACTATCCTTATCGAGCAGCCAGACCTCGCATTTAGCCCTGGCCAAAAAAGCGGCCAATAAACACCCCATTGCCCCGGGGCCTACTACGGCTATCTTCATTTAAGCCTCCAATTTATAGATCACCTTCTGCGACTTCAATTCCTTGCCGAGGTGAAAATTCAAAAAACCGTTCAATACCAGGTTGAGCTCTTTTTTTATCTGGGGATTCATCCCCAATTTAAGGTTGGTCTTGAAATCATTCTTCTCGATATGCATTATCGTGGCGATCGTCCCGCGGAAGATCGTCCGCGCCCTCAGGTCCTTAGGGCCGCATTTCTGGCAAAGCAGCCCGCCCAGCCCCAGGCTGAATTTGACCTGTCCGGGAGCGCGCCCCAAACAGCTGACGCAGGAATCCAAATGCGGCCGGAACCCCGATAAAGACAACGCCTTGATCTTGAATATGGTCATCACCTTATCCGGATCGGTGTACCCGGATAATTCCGCCAGCGCGGTCATCGCCAGGTCAAAAATATCCTCGTTCTTGTCCTCCTGCGCCATTATACCGTCTATCAACTCCACTATAAGGCTGGCCGCGGTTATCTTGGTAAGCCCCTGGCGGATCCCTGAAAAATTGTTAACCAGATCAGCCTGGCTCACCAGATGCACAGAGGAATTACGCTTATGGTAAAATATAATGTCATTGTGCGAAAAAGACTCTAAAGAACTGGCGAACTTGCGCGGGTCCTTGCGTATCCCCTTCAACTCGCCGGATATTTTGCCGTAATTGCGGGTGAAAAAATTCACCAGAAGCGAAGTCTCGCGCAGGTCATACCGCTTCAAAACTATTGCCTCAGTCCTTAATATAGCCATTTTTCACATTATTCCGTGACATAGGTAAAAACGCAGGAGATAATACGCTTCCTTGCGCCGCATAACTGCCCTGTTTTCAGCATTATTGTCATTATAACCCAGGATGTGCAGCAGGCCATGGATCAAATACAGGTAATTTTCATACAGAGGTGTGGTTTTGAAGATCTTCGCGTTGGAAACTGCCGTATCGGTGGATATGAATATGTCTGTGAGTATCCGGCTGCCGTCGCCTAGGTCGAACGCCAGAACGTCAGTGGACCTGTCCCGGGAGTGGTATTTACGGTTAAGCCGGCGGATCATCCGGTCATCAACGAAACAAACGGCGATCTCGCCGTCAGGGATGGATCTCTTTTCCGCGCGGACGACCTTACGGGTTACGCTTTTTATCCATTTCGGACTGATTGGTATTTTCTTTTGCAGGTTTTTTATGTGTATCCGCACCATCGGCCTCGGGATAATTTATGCGGGTGTGATATATTCCGCTCAAGATATGGATAAACACGGTCGCGATGATCTCCAGGTCTTTCAGGGTAAGGTCGCACTCATCAAGCTGTCCGTCTATAAATTTGTTGTTGATTATCTTATGCACCAACTCTTCGATCTTCGAAGGCGTCGGCTCTTTTACCGCCCGGGTGGCCGCCTCCACCGAATCAGCCAGCAATACTATCGCTGTCTCTTTGGTATTGGGCTTTGGCCCGGGATAACGGAACCCTTCTTCGTGGACCTCCTCCGGGATATCGGAATTTTCCAGAGCCCGGCGGTAGAAAAAATAGACCAGGCTGGTCCCATGGTGCTGCTGGATGAATTTCTCAAGCTGGGGATTAAGCCGGTATCTCCTGGCCAGGTCCAGCCCTTCTTTAACATGGTTCATGATCAAAAGCTTGCTCATATTAGGTGCCAGGGCCTCATGAGCGCTCATCTTCAGCCCCTGATTCTCGGTAAAATACTCCGGCTTCTGCAGTTTGCCGATATCATGATAATAAGCGCCGATCCTGGCTAAAAGCGCGTTCGCGCCCACCGCCTTGCAGGCGGCCTCCGACAGGTTGCCCACGATCAGGCTATGATGATATGTCCCGGGAGCCTCAAGCATCAAACGGTTGAGCAAAGGGCTGTTGAAATCAGCAAGTTCCAGGAGTTTTATATTGGTGATCGTCCCGAAAAGATATTCGAAGACCGGCAGTATCCCCTGGACAATGACCCCGCAGACAAGGCCGTTAAGCAGGAAAAACAGGGATTCTTCGGGACGCACCCATTTGAAATTATTGACCAGGAAGAACAAAGCAGCCTGGACGCATCCGGCGGCCAGTCCGGCAACGACTATGGTATTCCGGCGCCTGGCCCCGTGGACCATAAGGCTCGAAATTATGCCGCTGATCAAAAAAACCACTCCCAGGCAGTGCGGCTGGCCTGAAGCCACGTTAATGGCGACCACCGGGGCTATGGTCATCAACAATGATATCACCGGCTCATTGAACAATATAGCGGCGAGCATGGGCGCGGCTGCGAACGGAATAAAAAATAACGGCCAGCCGTGATTGATCATCAAAAAACCCAATGAAGTTATCATAAGGAAAAGCAAGGACAGATTCAGGAGATTGAACGGGCGGGAATTAAGGTCGCGGTAGATGAATTTCAGGTAAACAGCCAGGCAAATCAGGAATATCGCCACCGTCAAGCTTACGCCGGCGAAGAAAGAATAAACAAGGACAGCGGCTGACCCTATCAAAAAAACTATCCAGCCGCGCAGCTTTTCGGAGACCCTGGGCACGTTCGAATAAAACTTTAATTTATCTATCGCGATTTGCCTTTTCATAAGCCTCGATTATCTTCTGCACCAATTCATGCCTGACCACGTCCTCGCCGCTGAAATTTATGAATTTTATACCCTGGATCGCTTTGAGCGTTTCCATGGCCTGGAGAAGGCCGGTCGGCTTTCCTCCGGGCAGGTCGCTCTGGGTCACGTCCCCGGTAATGACCGCTTTGGAATCGAACCCCAGCCGGGTAAGGAACATCTTCAGCTGTTCCGGGGTGGCGTTCTGGGCTTCGTCCAGTATGATAAAAGCGTCGTTCAAAGTCCTTCCCCTCATATACGCCAGCGGCGCCACTTCGATTATCCCGGTCTCCAGGTATTTCTCTATCTTTTCCGCCTCCATCATATCGTAGATCGCGTCGTATAACGGGCGCAGATACGGTGATATTTTTTCATACATATCACCGGGCAAAAACCCCAGGGATTCCCCGGCCTCGATCGCCGGGCGGGTAAGGATTATCCTGCGCACTTCCTGGTTACGTAAGGCCTCTACCGCGCAGGCCATAGCCAGATAAGTTTTTCCCGTGCCGGCCGGGCCGATCCCGAAAACTATATCGTTCTTCTTGATCGCCTCAAAATATTCCTTCTGCCCCTGGGTCCTGGGGCCGATGCTTTTTTGGGGCTGTCCGGAATGCCGGAATTTATCCCGGGAAGGTTCGAAGGCGTCGTGCTTAGGGGCTTTGGGGTCTTTCATCGATTCGTATATCCTTGATCCGGAAGACCGGGTATCCACAATCTTGTTATTCTCCAGGAGCTGTTCGATAAAATCGCCTGCCCGGGTTATATTATCGATCCCGCCGGTTATCTTCAGGGATTCGCCGCGCAAGGCTAATTTCACCCGGAACTCTTTTTCCAGGGTCTTAATATTCCCGTCATACGGTCCGAAAAGCCCTTGAGCGGCAGCGAGCGTATCAATCCTTATTTTCTTTTCCGGCATGATCTCATTCCGCCTGCCGGGACCGCTCCGGCGGCCCGGAAGGTTCAGCTGTTAACACGGGTATAATAATGACCTGGCCCGGCTTTATATTATCCGGGCTTTTGAGCGGCCCTTTGTTCGCCTCATATATCATGGGCCATTTTACGGAATGGCCGTAGAACTTAGAAGCGATCTTCTGCAATGTGTCGCCTGGTTGAACGGTATATTTTTGCGGTTCGCTGAAAACAAGCTTATCGGCAGCGGCGACAGCCGGCGCGGGCTCAACCGCGTTCTTAGGCTGCTCCGGCGCGGGTTTATTCTCCGGCTTTTTGCTCGATCTTAACAGGGGATAAAGCTCAACTTCGATAACTTTAGTGGAACGCACCGGCTTACGGTCAGCGGGAGCGGGCGGAGGCGGTAATTTAGCCGCGACCAGTCCGCGGTTGCCGGTATTCAGTTCCTGGTCCGGCCTTTCTTTAACGACCGAATATGTCTTCACCGCGCATCCGGATACGGGCAGGGAAACGATCATCATCAGGATCAGCCGCCATGCCGGGTTTAAGGTCATATACTTATTAAAATACGCGCGTGATCTCAAGCTTTTGTTTTCCTTATCGCGATACCCAGCTCATCCAGCTGTTTTTTGTCCACTTCCGACGGCGCGCTGGTCAAAGGACAGAACGCTTTTTGCGTCTTGGGGAAACCGATCACCTCCCGGATGCTGGCTTCGCCGGCGATAGTGGACAAAAGCCGGTCTATGCCGAAGGCAAAACCGCCGTGCGGCGGAGCGCCGTACTGAAAAGCTTCCAGGAGAAAACCAAAACGTTTTTTCTGTTCTTCTTCGCTGATGCCGATCACCGAAAATATCTTCTGCTGGAGCTTCTGGTCATGGATCCTGATCGAACCCGAGCCGATCTCCATACCGTTAAGCACCAGGTCATAGGCGCGCGAACGTATATTGTTCAGATCCTGCCCGTCCAGTTTGGGGATATCATCCGGATGCACGTTGGTGAACGGATGATGCTCGCTCTCCCAGCGTTTTTCTTCTTCGTTGTATTTAAGCAGCGGGAATTCGGTTACCCAGAGGAACGCGAATTCCTCGCCCGTTTCCTTGCGCATATCCGGCTTATCCGACTGGTATTTCGCCATTGCCTGGGCATGGCTCATCCGGGGGAACGGGATCTTCAAGTCGATACCCTTGAGCTCTTTGAATATCAAAGCCATCAACGCCTCAAAAACCGAATAAATATCCTCTTCGTCTATGAACGACATCTCCAAGTCCAACTGGGTGAATTCCGGCTGGCGGTCCGCGCGCAGGTCCTCGTCGCGGAAACATTTGGCGATCTGGTAATATTTCTCGATCCCGGAAACCATCAATATCTGCTTAAAAAGCTGCGGAGACTGGGGAAGCGCGTAGAACTCTCCCGGATTAAGCCTTGACGGGACCAGATAATCCCTGGCTCCTTCCGGCGTGGATTTAGTCAGTATCGGGGTTTCGCATTCGATAAACCCGCGCGGGTTAAGAAAACTTCGGATAGCCTGGTAAAGCTTATGCCGCAGGACAAAATTATTGAATACCTTGTTGCGCCTTAGATCCAGGTAGCGGTATTTCAGGCGCATCTCTTCGGTAACTTCCTGTTCATCGGTGATCTCAAAAGGCGGGGTCAAGCTGGGATTAAGTATCTCCAGGCCCGTAACCAAAAGCTCCACCTCTCCGGTGGGCAATTTCGTGTTGATCATCCCTGCCGGCCGCTTATTCACCTTGCCGGTGATGCGGATCACGAATTCCGCGCGCAGGTCCTGGGCCTTTTTATGCGCCTCTCCGGATTCTTTGGGTATAAAAACAACCTGGGTGATCCCGTAACGGTCGCGTATATCTATGAAGATAAGTTTTCCATGGTCTCTGCGGGTGGCCACCCATCCGCAAAGCGTTACCTCTTTTCCCGCGTCATCAGCGTTCAGTTCTCCGCAAGTATGTGTCCGTAACATCAGTTCTCTTTCTGTTGGTCTATCCTTAATTTTTCCTTCAGCTGGCCCATAGGAACCTTTTCCTGTGTTTTATTGGCCATATCTTTCAAAGTCACGCAATTTTCCCTGATCTCATCATCTCCGATTATTATCACGAAAGCCGCTCCCAGGTCATCCGCCTTGCGCATAGCGGACTTCAAGGAGCTTCCGCCGTAGTTAACGCTTGTATCCGCAGGGATCGAGGCGTTGTCGCGCAGGTCCGACAATATGACCTGGCTTTGTTTCCTGGCCGCCTCGCCCAGAGGTATAACATATATAAGTTTTTCCGCGCCTTTTGCCGGAATGACAGCAGCCGCGTTCTCCAAAGCCAGCAACAGCCTTTCAAAACCGAATGAGAAACCGATAGCCCCGGCCTCCGGCCCTCCTAATTCCTTTACCAGGCCGTCATATCTGCCTCCCGCGCCCAGCGCGTCCTGCTGCGGGCCTAAACCGCCGTGCTTTATCTCAAAAACAGTGCGGTTATAATAATCCAGGCCGCGGACCAGATTAGGCACGATCTTGTAATTTACCTTCAATATATCCAGCCCCTGCCTCACATAGTCAAAATGAGCTTTGCAATCCGGACAGAGATGTTCATGGCCTATCCGCAAATCGCTGACGATATTACGGCAAGCCTCGTTCTTGCAGTCCAATATCCTTAAGATATTCCGGTCATACCTGTCTTTGCAGTCATCGCAAAGACTGCCCAGCTTATCTTTCAGGCTGGCGCGCAAAAAATCGTTTAACGCCTTTTTATCCTGTCCGCAACCCAGGGTATTCAAGGCTATGGTATAATCTTTTATCCCGTATTTCTTTAATAAAGCGTCCGCCAGGGAAATGACCTCGACGTCGATATCCGGGCCGTAACTGCCGACCGCCTCGCAGCCGATCTGGTTGAACTGGCGCAGCCTTCCTTTTTGCGGCCTTTCCGCGCGGAACATCGGCCCCATATAATAGAATTTCACGAACCCTTTGGTCTTATCCAGGCTGTTCTCGACATAGGCGCGGACGATCGAGGCGGTGCCTTCCGGCCGCAAGGCGTACGAGTCCTCATCGCGTTTTATAATGAACATCTGTTTCTGGACTATTTCAGTGGATTCGCCAAGCGAACGGTTGAATAAAGCGGTTTCTTCTATGAAAGGAGTGCGGATCTCGGAATAGTTGTAAATCGAGAATATTTTACGGCTGGTTCCTTCTATATCTTGCCATAAACCTGTCTGATCAGGCAGGATGTCTTTTGTCCCGGGAACTTTTTTGAACATGTCTTATGTTTATTTTACTTTTTGTTTCATCTCCAAGCCGGGTTTAAAGATCACGACTTTTCGGGGAGGAACAGGAACGACTTGACCAGTGCGGGGATTTCTTCCAGTGCGGCTTTTTCTTTCTTTTATCTTAAAAACGCCGAAATTACGCAGTTCTATCTTTTCACCCCTGACCAGAGCTTCCACCATGTAATCAAAGGTCTTCTGAACGATTTTCTTGACATCGGTCTGTTTAAGATTAGTTTCATCGGAAACTTTCAGGATAATATCTTTTTTAGTCATTCTTTCCTCCGCATTAGACACCTTAGGTGTCTGCAACTATAATATCAGCAAAAAGTTACATTCAATTTTATGGGATAAATATAGCACAAAAAACCCCTAAGGTCAATAAAAAATTATTTATTAAAGTCTTCCGGCCGCTTTAGATGGTTATGGTAACCCGGCCTTCGCCCAGGAGGTCTTCTATATCCTGAACGATCTTATCCGAAGGCTGGACGAATAACTCGCTGCCTACGACTATCTGGGTTTTTGCCTTGGAGGCTCCGTCCAGATGCAGGTAAACCGGGGTGCTTCCGCTGGAAGATGTGAGCAGTATCTTGAGGCTTTCAAAGAGGTTATCTTTTAATCCGGCGAGATTTATGTTGATCGAAGAGATTATCCGGTAAACCTCATCCATGGGGAACATATCGCTGGCGATTATCTTGGGGGTATTTTCCTTGAGGTCCAGCCTGCCCCGCAGCAGGACCACGCTGCTGGGCTGGATATATTTGGCGACTTTCTGGTAAGTTTGCGGGAATACCAGGACTTCAATGACCCCATCCAGGTCCTCGACTTTAAGTATGGCCATCTTCTCCTGGTTTTTCCGGGTCAGGGTATTCTTTATCGTGGTGATCAACGCCACTATTTTTACCGTATCCTGGTCTTTGTACTGGGTAAGGTCGTTGATCTGGGATGAGGAGAAACGCTTCAACTGCTTGGCGTAACGCGCTAAAGGATGCCCGCTGATATAAAAACCCAGAAGTTCTTTCTCAAAAGCCAGAAGCTGGGGCTCAGGCCACTCTTTTATCTGCAGATCATCACCGAGGCTCTCTTTGAAACCGTTCTGCTGCGGGCCGGAGTCGAAAAAAGACAACTGGCCGCTGGCCTTCTCTTTCTGTAAACGTCCGGCGCATTCCAGTATCTGGTCCAGCGAGGCGAACATCTGCGACCGGTGCTGTTTAAAACCGTCGAATACCCCGCACTTGATCAGGCTTTCCAGGACCTTACGGTTGACCAGCCTGAGGTCAATGCGGCCGCACAGTTCTTTCAACGAATTAAACCTGCCCAGTTCCCTGCGGGAATTAATCAGCGACTCCACCGCGCCCCTGCCCACGTTCTTTATAGCCAGAAGCCCGAAACGGATCTTCTTTGGGCCGGCTACGGTAAAAAAGGCGTCGCTCTCATTTATATCCGGGGCAAGCACTTCAATACCCATATGCTCGGATTCATTCACGTACTCGACGACCTTATCGGTATTATCGCGTTCCGAAGTAAGCAGCGCGGTCATGAATTCCACCGGATAATTGGCCTTAAGATACGCGGTGCGGTAAGAAATGACCGCGTAAGCGGCGCTGTGGCTGCGGTTGAACCCGTATCCGGAAAAATAAACGATCTGGTCAAAGATCTTATTGGCTATGCTATCCTTTATCTCGTTCTTGGCGCATCCGCTGACAAAATGCTTGCGCTGCTGCTCCATTACCTCGGCGATCTTCTTGCTCATTGCCCGGCGCAAAAGGTCGGCCTGGGCCAGGGTGAATCCGGCCAGCTGCGAGGCTATATACATGATCTGTTCCTGGTAAAGCATGATCCCGTAAGTGTCTTTAAGTATGGGCTCCAGCTTTTTATGGTCGTATTTCACCGGCACAAGCTTTTTCTTGCGCTGGATGAAATCGGTAAGCATCCCCGAACCCATCGGGCCCGGACGGTATAACGCCAAAAGCGCGATCAGGTCCTCGAAATGGTCGGGCTCGAGCTTTTTCAGGAGGTCGCGCATGCCTGAGCTTTCCAGCTGGAACACCCCCATGGTCTGCGCCGCGCTTAAAAGGGCGTAGGTCTTTTTGTCGTCCAGAGCTATATTACATATATCCAGGTCTATATTCTGATGTTCCTTGATCAATTTAAGCGTCTGGTCGATCACCGTAAGAGTGCGCAGCCCCAGGAAATCCACTTTCAGCAATCCCAGTTTTTCCAGGACGCCCATCCCGTATCCGCTGGTGACCTGGCCTTCCTGGGTCTTAAAAATAGGCATATAATTTTCCAGCGGCTTATCCGCGATAACCACCCCGGCGGCATGGGTCGAGGCGTGGCGGTTAAGCCCTTCCAGGGTCAAAGCGATATCCAGCAATTCCTTTATCTGAGGATCGCTTTTATAAAGGCTGTTCAATTCCGGCTCAGCTTCCAGCGCGTCTTTCAGGCTGTAATTAGGGTTGGTCGGATCGTTCGGAGGGATCAACTTGGCGATCCGGTCCACGTCCGCGTAAGCCAGGCCCATGACCCGGCCGACATCCCTGACCACTCCCCTGGCCTGCATGGTCCCGAAGGTGATGATCTGGGCGACGTTCTCCTGGCCGTATTTTTTGGTCACGTAATCGATGACCTCGGGCCTGCGCTCATAGCAGAAATCTATATCGATATCCGGCATACTGATCCTTTCCGGATTAAGAAAACGTTCGAACAAAAGATTGTATTTCAGCGGGTCGATATCGGTGATCCCCAACAGATAACTTACCAGGCTTCCCGCGGCCGAACCGCGGCCCGGGCCCACGGGGATAAGGTTCTTCTTGGCGTAATGGATAAAATCCCAGACAATAAGGAAATAGCTGGTAAAACCCATATTCTGAATTGTTTTCAGTTCATGCTCCAGCCTTTGTTTTATCTGCGGGGTAAGCTCCGGATAGCGCTCCTTGATCCCGGTATCGCAGAGGTCCCTTAAAAAAACCTCTTTGCTCTTTCCTTCGGGAAGCTCGTATCTGGGCAGGTGGTGTTTGGAAAAATCCAGTTCCAGGTTGCAGCGTTTGCTTATCTCAACTGTATTGGCGATGGCCTCGGGATGATCCTTGAATAATTCTTTCATCTCCTGGCCGGATTTAAAATAAAACTCGTCGGTGGAAAGGCGCATCCGGTTCGGATCGGTAAGCACGCTCTGGGTCTGTATGCACAAGAGCGCCTCATGGGCCCTGGCTTTATCCCGGGTCAGGTAATGCACGTCGTTGGTAGCCACCATGGGTATATCCATCTGGCGGGCAAGCTTGGCCACCTCGGCGTTCACCATTGTCTGCTCGGGGATCTTGTTCTGCTGCATCTCCAGGAAAAAATTATCCCTGCCCAGGATATTGCGGTAATCATCAGCGGTTTTCACGGCGTCGTTGAACCGCAGCTGGCGCAGCATCACCGGGATCTCGCCTTTAAGGCAGGCGCTCATCCCGATCAGTCCCTGGCTGTATTTGGCCAGGACTTCCTTATCTATACGCGGCCGGTAATAGAACCCTTCAAGATAACCGATGGAAACCAGCTTCATCAGGTTCTGATACCCGGCCTCGTCTTTAGCCAGGAGTATCAAATGGTAAGCGGCTTCGTTCATCCCGCTGGCGGTCTTCTCCAGCCGGGATTTCGGGGCGACATAAACCTCGCAGCCGATTATCGGTTTTATCCCGGCTTTTTGCGCGGCCATGTAAAATTCCACCGCGCCGAACATGTTGCCGTGATCGGTTATAGCCAAAGAATCCATGTTATATTGTTTAGCGAGGTTCAGGAGCTCCGGGATACGGCAGGCGCCGTCCAGAAGGCTGTACTGGGTGTGCAGGTGCAGGTGGATGAAATCTGAATGAGGCATGGCGAGTACCAAAAACCGTGCTGGTCTATATTCTATAAAATCTACGGCGGAAAGCCCGCTATGGGCTGTCCGCCCGGTAAATCATCGTTTCATTCCCACTCGATGGTCGCGGGAGGCTTGGAGGTTATGTCGTAAACTACGCGGTTAACCCCCTTGACCTCGTTTATGACCCGGGTGGCGATATTTTCCAGGACTTCATAAGGAAGCTTTACCCAGTCCGCGGTCATCCCGTCCTGGCTGGTAACACAACGCAAAGCCACGACATTATCATAGGTGCGCTCGTCACCCATGACCCCCACGGTCTTTATGGGTAAAAGCACGGCGAAAGACTGCCATACCTGGTTATATAACCCGGCCTTGCGCACTTCATCAAGCACGCGGCTGTCGACTTCGCGCAGTATCTTCAAACGGTCCGCGGTGACATCCCCGAGGATACGGATAGCCAAGCCCGGTCCGGGGAACGGCTGACGGTAGATTATATTCTCCGGCATCTGCAGTTCCCTGGCGATCTGCCTGACTTCGTCTTTAAAAAGGTCACGCAGCGGCTCAAGAAGCTTTAATTTCATATGCTCCGGCAAACCACCGACGTTGTGATGGCTCTTGATCTTGGCCGAAGGCGCTCCGGTGGGTGATATTGATTCGATAACATCCGGATATAACGTGCCTTGGGCCAGGAATTTCACCCCTTTGAATTTATCGGCCTCTTCTTCAAAGACCTTGACGAATTCCCTGCCGATGATCTTTCTCTTCTCTTCTGGATCGACGATATCTTTAAGCTTAGCCAGAAACCGGCGCGAGCTGTCCACGTAATCCAGGTTCAAATGGTAGAGATTGCGGAAAACTTTCTTGATCTGCTCCGGCTCGTCCTTGCGCATGACGCCGTTATCGATGAATATACATTTAAGGTTGCGGGCGATCGCCTTGTGCACCAGAAGCGCGGCGACCGAAGAATCCACCCCTCCGCTTAAACCCAGGACCACCTTGCTTGTGCCCACGGTCTTGCGGATATTCAGGATGGTTTCCTTTATAAAAGACTGCATGTTCCATCTTCCGGAACAACTGCAGATGCGGAAAAGGAAATTGCTCAGGATCTGGCTGCCTTTTTCGGTATGGGTCACTTCCGGATGGAACTGCACCGCGTAGATCTTGCGTTTCTTGTTGGATATGGCGGCCATAGGGCTGTTCAGGGTATGCGCGCTGACCACAAACCCCTGGGGGAGCTTGGTAACGTAATCCCCGTGGCTGGCCCAGCAGGTGAAATTACCCGGAAGGCTGCTGAACAGGTCCCGGTTGTCGTCTATGAAAAGCTCCGCCTTGCCGTATTCGCGTTCTTTGGTGTGCTTGACCTTTCCGTCAAGCATGTGGGCGATCAGCTGCATGCCGTAACATATTCCCAATACCGGTATCCCCAGCTTGAATATATCTTTATCCGGATGCGGGGCTTTCTTTTCAATACTCGATGCCGGCCCTCCCGAGAGTATTATGCCCTTGGGCGCCAAAGCGGCGATCTCTTTAGCCGGGGTATTGTACGGCATTATACGGGAAAAGACCTTATGTTCCCTGATCCTCCTGGCGATCAGCTGGGTATACTGCGAACCAAAATCAAGGACTAAGACCATTTCACGGCTCATTTTCCCATCCCCACTCTCTGGCCGACCTGGAATATCTTGCCTTCGGTCTGTATAGAAGGCGCGATGATTATCTCCACGTCCTGCATTTCTTTTATATTGCCCGCGCCGAGCGAGCCCATTGAAGTCTTTAACGCTCCCATAAGGTTCTGAGAACCATCATCCACTTTAGCCGGCCCGTAAAGTATATCTTTAACCGTGCCGGTGGTCCCTACATAGATCCGGGTCCCGCGGGGCAGGTTAACGTTTGATGTGGCCATTCCCCAGTGGTATCCCCGGCCGGGCGCTTCTTTTGCCCGGGCAAAACTGGAACCGATCATTACCGCGTCCGCCCCGGAAGCGAAAGCCTTGCAGATATCCCCGCCGCGGTTCATCCCGCCGTCGGTGATTATCGGAACATACCTTCCGGTGCGTTTGAAATAAAAATTCCTGGCCGCCGCCGCGTCAACTGTCGCGGTAACCTGCGGGACCCCGATACCTAAAACCCCGCGGCTGGTGCAGGCCGCTCCGGGCCCTACCCCGATCAAAAGCGCCGCCGCCTTGGTCTCCATCAATTCTAAGGTGGTCCCGTAAGTGACGCAGTTGCCCAGGATCACCGGGATCTTCATCGAGGCGCAAAATTTATACAGGTCCAGGCTTTTATATTCTGTGGTAATATGCTTGGCGGAGGTAACCGTAGACTGGATCACGAACATATCCGCGCCCGCCGAAACCGCGATCCTGGAGAATTTCTCGGCGTTCGCCGGGATACAGCTGACCACGGCAGTGCCTTTTTGTTTCTTTATCTCAGCCACGCGCCGGCCAATAAGCTTTTCCTTTATCGGAGTGGTATAAACTGTCTGGATAAGGCTGGTCGCCTCCTGGGGGGAAGCCTTGGCGATCCGGTCCAGGACCTCATCAGGATTCTCATAACGGGTCTGCACGCCGTCCAAATTAAGGACAGCGATACCGCCCAGCCTGGACATGGCCACAGCGAATTTCACATCCACTACGCCGTCCATGGCCGCGGCGACTATCGGGACCTTGAATTTCTTCCCGCACAGGGAGAATGAAGTATCAACCTCATTGGGATTTATAGTTTGATTACCCGGGACAAGCGCGATCTCATCAAAACCATAACACCTGCGAGCCCGCCTTTCCATTCCTATCCATTCAGCCATTATTAACTCCTTTTACATAAATTGTTGCAAATTAATAACTTACGACTTTTAAACCGATTTATTAAACTACTTAGAACAAGAGTTTATACTAATATCGCCCCTTTGTCAATAGAAAAATTCTCTAAATCCTTTACAAAACATCTATTTTTGTTATAATGCTTTTCATGGATAACTCTAAGATCAAATCATTCCTGGTTTATCTGGTGGCTGTAGGAGCGGGCATAGGATTGGCGAAACTCGGTTTTGATCTTATGACCGTTAAATTATCTCCCGGCCGGCCGGCAGCTGAAACAAAACCCCGGGTTGAGGCGGTTAAAAATGTTGTTCCGGTTATCCCTGCCGCGCGATCGATCCCCCAGCCCCCTGTTCCCGGGCAGATCGAGCCTTCAGCCGTAACAGCGCCTAAAGAAAATAAACCGGACGCCTCTTCTTATCTCCTGACCGGCGTGTATTTTTCCGGGAATAAAGCTTTTGCGCTGATCAATAACCAGATCGTGGAGGAAGGCGACGAGATCGCGGAAGCGAAAGTCTTCAAGATCAACCTGGATGAAGTTACCCTCAAACTCAGCGATGACCAAATTATCAAACTTACCACCCGCAGCAGGTACCCTTAAAACCTTTCCTTTATTGCTCCCTTTACCAGCGTAAGCGCGATATTGTCGGCTATACTGGTCCTGGCTATGCCGCTAAGCAGAACAAACCTGTTAACCCCGCCTTTAAATTTTTTGTCGTGGTAATACGCCTTGATGATCTTATCCACAGCCACGCCGCTGACCTTCTGCGGAAGGCCGAAACCGCGGATAAGCTTTTCCAGCCGTATTTTGGCCTCCGGAGCCAGCATCTTTAATTTCACGCTCATATCGCCGGCGATAAGCATTCCCAGGCTTACAGCCTCGCCGTGGTTATAGCGTTTGAACCCTCCGGCAGCCTCTATGGCATGCCCGACGGTATGCCCGAAATTCAGGATAGTCCTCAATCCCTTCTCTTCTTTTTCATCCGCGGCAACTATACCGGCTTTTATCCGGCTGCAGACGCCGATAATGTATTCCAGGCAAACAGGGTCATTGAAAAGTATCCTGCGCCGCTTAGCCTCGAGATATTCGAACAGCTTTTTGTCTTTGATCACCGCGTATTTTATCACTTCAGCCAGGCCCGCCCTCAATTGCCTGCGGTCAAGGGTTTTCAGGAACTTCACGTCGGTGAAAACAAACTCCGGCTGGTAGAACGAACCAGCGAGGTTTTTCCCCGCCCCCAGGTCGACCGCGGTCTTGCCGCCTATGCTCGAATCTACCTGCGCCAGTAATGTAGTGGGGACCTGGATAAGCGGAATGCCTCTGCGGTAGATCGAAGCCACGAACCCGGACAGGTCCCCGATAACCCCTCCGCCGAAACCAATAATAAAGATCCTTTTATTTTTATCATATCTGACCAGATCGTTCAATACCTGGCCTGCGGTCTTCAGCGATTTGCTCTTTTCGCTGTCCGCTACGGTCTTGAATCTTACCGTAATACCAGCGTCCGTTAACACCTTCTCCAGCTTCTTTCCGTAGGTATCCTTCAGGAAAGCGTTGGTAACTATATAGGCGTCCTGCCCCAGCCCGGCGGATCTTACATATCCGGGCAAAAGCTTAAGGATATCCCTGCCCACGATTATTTTATACGGATGCCTTTTTAAATTTACGTTTATGGTTTTCATATTCAGCCGTTAATGCCCAGAGCCGCCAGGATATACCTGACCGCCGGCCAGATAAAGATATCCAGGGCCCCCAGAAAAACCAGCCCCATGACGATAAAAAAACCGAACGGTTCGATCAACGCGTAACGGTAGGAAAGCTCCCTCGGCAAAAGGCCCATGACCACCCGCGAACCGTCCAGGGGCGGGATAGGGACAAGATTAAAAACACCGAGGACCACGTTTATCACTATAAGGTTTTTCAGGATGTAAAAACCCGCGCCGGATACCGGGGTAAAACGCAGGACCAGGCTGCAGGCCAGGGCAAGCAGGAAGTTCGCCGCCGGCCCGCTTAAGCCGATCCAGATAATGTCCCGGCGGGGATTGCGCAAGAACCGGTAATCGATAGGCACGGGTTTCGCCGAACCGAAAACAAACCTGCCGTTGGTGCTGAAAAATAATACCAGCGGCAGCAGTATGGTCCCGACAGGATCAATATGCGCCAGGGGATTCAAGGTCAGCCTGCCGGAATCTTTGGCGGTATGATCGCCCAAAAGATACGCTGTGGCCCCGTGAGCGAATTCATGCACGGTCATCGCTACCAGAAGCAACCCAAGAGATATCAGTAAACCGATAATATCCACACTGCCTCGTCCTTTAAAAACCTTGTATTAAAAAATAAGGCTAAGGTTTAGGTCGCAAAACCTTAATCTTAGCCTTATTCTGAAACCTATCCGGAATTATGGTTATTTCTTCGCCGGTGCAGCTGCGCCCGCTTTGCCTGCGGCGGGAGCGGCAGCGGCGGCAGTGCCGGGAGCGGCTGCTCCATCAGCGGCCTTCTCCACCTTTTCCTTCTTGATCTTTATCTTCAGCGTCTTGATCTTCGGCAGGCCGTAAACAGCGCTGCCCTCTTTCCACTGCTCTTTATCCAGCATTATCTTCAGACGCTCGATTCGCTTTAATACCGACCTTTGTTTCTTGCCCTTCTCAGTTGCCTTCAAAGACGGATGCATTGACATACGATTATAGCCTCCTGATATAGCAATCTCGATAATTCTGCCTTAATTTAGACAGCAATGATTTTGCCATTTCCTTTTTGGTAAAACTGCCCACACAGATTATATTGTAGCCGCCCTTGGATACAATTACCGGGGCAAATCCTCTTTTTCTCAATTTCCCTAATTCATCCTGCGCGCTGCTTTTGGTGGAATACGTGGCCACCTGGATGGTAAAACCCGCGTTATCCTGGTTAACAGGCTGCGCGGATAGCGCCGGGGACAGTTCCGGGCTTTTCAGCTTATCCGGGGCAGTATTCCCCGCCATTACCGGTACCGGATTGACCGGCGCCGCTGTCCGGGGCTGTACCGGCGCCAGCCTGACGGCCGGGACGACTTTCAATGGCTGATGGTTAGCCGCGGTATCGAACTGCGGGCCTCCCCGGAAACCGGCGATCTTTTTCCCTTTTTCCACTCCCAGACAGAACGCCACAACAGCCGTGATCAGAAAAACGATGATACCCAGCACCGCTTTCTCAAAATGGCGCAAATAACCGCGTAAGGACCCGGGCAATTCCGACTTCGAGGCTGACCGGTCATCGCCTTGCGAAAACAATTCTAATTGGGAAAAATTCTCCTTTTCCATATCCTATATTATAATATCGTTATTGTCACTGTTGCAAGTATTTTTTATAATGGGTCTTGGCGATCTTCAGAAAAGCCTCGACCACTTTAGGATCGAATTGTGTCCCGCTTTTCTTCTTGATCTCCTTTATCGCCACATCCACATTCACCCGTTCGCGGTAAGGCCTTCCGTAAACCATGGCCTCAAAGGCGTCGGCTACAGCCATGACCCTGGCGCCCAGGGGGATCTGGCCTTTCTTCAACCTGGAAGGATAACCTGTCCCGTTGTATTTCTCATGATGGTGCATTATGATCGGGATCGCCGGTTTTAACATCTGGAACGGCCTTAACATCTGCGCCCCCATTACCGGATGGCGTTTTATTATCCTGTATTCGTTGGCTGTAAGCTTGGTGGTCTTGGTCAGTATCTCCACCGGGACATCGATCTTTCCCGCGTCGTGCAAAAGGCTGGCGTATTTAAGGCTTTGCACCTGCTTTTCGTCCAGTCGCATCTGATGAGCCAGCGCCACTACCAGCCTGCTGAAATGCGGCGAATGCGTATATTCCTGCGGGATGCGCGCGTCTAAAAGCGTGACCAGAGACTTGATGCTCCCCAGGAATATCTTCTGCTGTTCTTCGTAAAGCTGCAGGTTTTTTATCCCGATCATCGCCTGCTCGGCCATGGTCATAATGATCTCCTGGTCGGCCTTATCAAAAGGCAGTTCGGTCTTGGCGCGCTTCAAAAGTATCAGGCCCATGATATCCTCGGAAACCAGCGGGATACCCAGCAGGTAATCTTTTTTTATCGCGGTGAACGTCCGGATGATCTTCTTTTCGATACGGTTGGTGATCTTTTTGTTCTTATCGATGACTATCTTTTTCCTTCCGGAAACCATGCACTTGATGGTCGAATATTTCCGCGAAGGGTCGAGGATGATTATCAGGCAATACCGGGAATTGAAGATCTGGCAGATCAGCCTGGCCAGCCTGGGGATCAGGTCCTTCAATTCAAAGGTAGAGTTTACCAGGCGGTATATGCTGTGCACCGCCGATATCAGTAACTTATACCTTTTCGTAGGGGTAAAACAGCTTTTTGTATTCATCTAACGCGTTCCTGTCTGTCATTGCCGCGAGGTAATCGCATACGCCGCGCCTGACTCCGTCGCGGGCGATCCTCTCCTGCACCCTGGGAGGCAGCGCCTGCGGTTTATCCATATAAAGCTGGAACAACTCTTTGATAAAACGCTTGGCTTTATCCGCCATCCTGATCACGCGGTAATGCTTATACAGCTTTTCCATAAGAAAATCGCGCAGGGGCTGGCGAAGCGACTGCATCTGTTTGCTGAACGAAATTATCTTTTTATCCAGTTTCTTGACATCCGCGCTGGATCGTAATTTTAACTTTTTGACCTTTGCCTCGGTTTCCCGGATCAGGTCTGTGACCTGCATATCGATCAGCCTGCGGATGATCAGGTATTTCCTGCGTTCCGGGATTATTTTAACATATTTCGCGGAAATTTCCTCACTTATATTTTTCCACAAGGGGACTTCCTCCAGGTCGCTCTCTTTCAGCAGCCCCGAAGCCAGGCCGTCGTCGATATCGTGATTATCATAAGCTATCTCGTCGGCGATGTCCACGATCTGGGTCTCCATAGTGGGCATTTCTTTGGGAGCCAGGTCTTTAAGCCTTGAGCTTTTATCGAATTTAGTCGAATGCTTGACTATACCCTCCCTGACCTCCCAGGAAAGGTTAAGCCCGGGGAATTCCGGGTAACGCTCCTCTAATTCATCGACCACCCTCAGCCCGTGCGTATTATGGTTAAAGCCGCCGTGCCCGGCCATTAACTCGTTTAGCGCGTCTTCGCCGGAATGGCCGAAAGGCGTGTGCCCCAGATCATGGGCCAGGGCGATCGCCTCGGTCAGATCCACGTTCAACCCCAGGGCCATAGACATGGTCCGGGCGATCTGGGCCACCTCCAGAGTATGCGTCAGCCTGGTCCGGTAATAATCGCCTTCATGGTTGACAAAAACCTGGGTCTTGTACTCCAGCAGCCGGAACGCCTGGGAATGAATGATCCTGTCCCTGTCCCTCTGGTAAACCGAACGGTAAGGATGCTCATCTTCCTTGTAGCGCCGGCCGCGGCTGTCAACGCTGTGCATGGCGTAAGGCGCCAAAAACTTATCCTCGTACTCTTTTATTCTTTGCTGGATTTGCATGCCTTCAGCCTCTTGTATAATTCCTCTAACGACTGCGAGATTATCTTGGTATTGTTCAGGACAGGCATAAAATTGGTGTCGCCGTTCCACCGCGGGACGATGTGTATGTGCAAATGCCCTGGTATGCCCGCTCCGGCGGTACGGGAAACATTGATCCCTATATTATATCCGTCAGGCGAAAGGACTTTTTGCAGCAAAGCCTTGGCCCGGTTAAGGCTTTTGAACAGGTCCAGGACCTCTTCATTATCAAGAAGCGATATATCCCGGACATGCCTTAACGGCGCGACCATCAGATGCCCGTTATTGTAAGGGAATATGTTCAACATTGCCAGGGATCTTTTTGTCTTGAACAGGACAAAATCCTTTTTTATTCCCGGCCTCTTTGCCCGGCAGAAAATACATCCGTTCTTTTTCTTACCCTGAACGTATGTTATCCTCCACGGAGCCCACAATTTATCCATATTAATCCTATAGGGGACGGTTCCTCTACTTCTAACCGTCTGCACTTACAAGATTTGCAAACAGGCATTTGTCAACTTACAGATCAGTAAACTTTCCTTGAAATACTTAAATTTGACAATAACGTCGGTGTAACCTATTATACAGCAAAGAGTAATTTAACGAGGAACCGTCCCCTTAATTCTTTATCTTAATAATATCGGCTTTTATTTTACCGTTGATCTCTATTATCCCATAAGAACAGTATGGGGCAAAAACCGTATCTGTCGGGCTGCCCGGGTTGAAATAGAGCGTACCGCCGATCGTCTCGTTCATCGGCTGATGCGAATGGCCGAAGATTATAATATCGACCTTGTCTTTTTTAAAAACCTCGGTGAGCCTTTTGGGAAGCTGGTCCGGAGGGCCGTAGCCGTGGATCAATCCTATGGTAACCCCGGAGACCTCAAAGACGAGTTTTTCCGGAAGCTGGTCCCAGACCTCTTCAGGGTCCATGTTCCCGGCAACCGCCTTGACCTGCGGGCAAAGCTCCCGCAGTTTTTGCAGCACGCTCAGGTCAGCCAGGTCGCCGGCGTGAACAACCATATCCACTTTCTTGAATTCGTTGATCACCGCGGCCGGTATTTCGCCGCAGCGTTCAGGTATATGAGTGTCCGAAATAACCCCGATCTTCATAATATTATACTATGATCCGCGGCTTGGAGAAAACATCAAAAAGCTGGTTGATGTTATTCAGGTCCCAGGTCCAGATCTTCTCTTCCAGGGCCTTCAACCGGCTGTTCTGTTCTATGTCACGCAGGGTAACTATGATCTTGCGTTGCTGTTTGTGCCGGTATTTCTTGCACTCCCTGGAGAATTCCGAGATATCTTCCTCAGTGAGCGGATCATATTTAAACCCGAATATCCACTGGCTGTCCGTTGAACGGCAGATCAAACCTTCGCGCAGGCCTTTGTTGCGGAATTCCAGGGGTTTTATCTCGCGGAAATGATTAAGCGTTAATCTCCTGCGTTCGATCTGGATGCGGTCATCTGAAAAAAGCCGCACTAATTCTGTTATCCTCTGGGATACTGGGATATTGGCCTGTTTAATGAACTCGCCGATCATATCGTCGATGTTCTTGCGGAAAAGGATCTTCTGGTTAACGGAGTCAAAAGTCAATGAGTGAAGTTTTTCCTGGTATACGAATTTCAGCCAGAATCCCAGGACCCGGTCGTTGATCTTAAGAAAATCCCCTGAACGGGAAACAGCGTCCATTTCCAGCAGGTAATTCACCCGCAGGTCGATCTCTTTCTTGGGCTTGCGCAGGATATGCGCTATATCTTTGACCTTGTTCTGGCCGCTGGAGATCAAATACAGTATCGATGTATAATCCCGGCTGAATTGGGTATCCTCGAACCTCTTTAAATAGTTGGTGAATTTCTGGTTCAATGTCCCCGAGGAGAGGAAAAAGAGGTTTTCCAGTATGTCGGCCAGGTGAGCCCTTTCCGCCTTGAGCAGTTCCCCGCAGATCAGGTCAAGATAAAAAGGATGCCCGCCGGTGAAATGCACGATAAAATTCCGCGCGGCCAGGTCAAGCCCGATACTTTTAAGCCGCGAGCCCAGGTATTCCTCGGTAGTCTTGATATCGAACGGCTCAACGGTGATCACCTCGAAATTACCGAAAAGCAGGCAAAGGTCGCGGGAAAGTATATTCTTGGTCTTAAAGATCTGCGAACTGATGATCACGTACATGGTGGTCTTCTGGAGGATAAGCAGCTTGGACCACTCCTTGTAAACGTTCTTCACCCCCAGGTGTTCCAGGTTGTGGAACTCATCCAGGACCACCACGCAGAATTTATTCGTTTCCTTATGGATCAGGTCGGTAAGCGAGAATAAACTGTTCAGGATATTCTCTTTTTTCCTTTTTTCCAGGTCAGCCAGTATGGCCCGGATCCGGGCCACGGTCTCCGGAATATGGGCGCCGGCTTTGTTGATCAAAAAGTCTAGTTCTTCTTTCAGCGGGGTATTGCTGGAGGTGAGAAAATTATAAAGAAGCACGCCGATGAACCGCCTGGCGAAAGTAACCAGCGGTTCCGGCCGGCAGTCCATGTAAACCATGATAAAACGGCTGTCGCAGAAATTATTCAGGAACTTAAAAGCTATCGTGGTCTTGCCTAACTGCTCTTCACCGATCAGAGCGATATTCTGGCGATAACCGTCTTTTAAGGCGATAACCCGTTTTTCCAGGATGCCCTGGTATAATTTGCGGTCTACGAAATTTTGTCCTTGCATGAAATTAAGTATTAAGGAAGATAAAAATACGGATTTTGAGAGATCGCACCTTTACGTATCTCAAAATGCAAAAAACTATTCTTTTCGCGGCCGCCGGTCCCTATCCTGGCGATAACCGCGCCTTTAGTTATTATATCACCGGGTTTGACAAAAACCTCGTGATTTCTTCCGTATACAGTCCAGAATCCTAACGGATGCTCAATGATTATGGTCTTTCCTAAACCGGGAAAATCCTGGTCGAGAAAAACCACTTTCCCCGCGGCTGAAGCGAGCACGTCGCCGCCGCCGTAAGAAGGCTGGATATTCAGTCCTTTATTAGCCGCGTTATTCACGCTCTGCCCGTAGTTGGCAATAACCTTGCCTTTCAAAGGCCAGATGAAATCATCATCCGCGGAAAATACGGCCGGTTCCGCTTTCCTGGCGGCGCGCGGGACAGCCAGTAATTGGCCTACTTCCAGCCGGCTGGAATCCTGGATCTTATTAATAGACACCAGTTCCTCGATGCTCACCGCGTAGGTCTTGGCTATCCTCCAAAGAGTCTCGCTCCTGGCAACCTTATGGTATACGCCGCCGGCGGGCAAAGGCGCCGGTTTAAAACCAACCGGCATCGGCCCGGTCGCGCAGCCGGATATTAATAACAAACAAAGAACGAATATTCGCAGGTGTATCGGCATTATATTCTGCTTATCCCTCGCGTTGCGGTTAGATAAGCGGGTGATCGGAATCGAACCGACATTAGCAGCTTGTCCCATTTTTTCTCGATCAATACTGTCGGAAATGGGATTTTAATCCCGCTGACAATTTACCTATCGGGCGGGAGGAAGCTGCTCCCATCCGTATCTCTTGAATTTAAGCGGGTGATCGGAATCGAACCGACATTAGCAGCTTGGGAAGCTGCCATTCTACCATTGAATTACACCCGCATTTAAACCTACTTGAAGTTACACTCCATCACTTTTATAGAGCAGAATTTTCCGCACATAGTGCAGACATCCTTCATATCCGGTTTTGAAGAAAGGCGGTACTCTTTAGCCTTTACCGGATCAATGCTTAAAGCGATCTGTTTCTTCCAATCCCTGCGGCTGCGGGCAATAGACATCTCGCGGTCCCGCTCTAAAGCCCGGCCTACGCCTTTAACAATGTCAGCCGCGTGCCCGGCGATCCGGGAAGCGATCACGCCCTGCCTTACATCTTCGAGCGAAGGATGCCTGAGATGCTCGGCCGGGGTTAAATAACAGAGAAAATCAGCTCCGTAACCCGCTGCCAGCGCTCCGCCGATCGCGCCGCTGATATGGTCATAACCCGCGGCGATATCGGTTACCAGCGGTCCTAAAACATAGAACGGCGCCTGGCCGCAGAGCTTCTTTTCCAGCTCGATATTCTTCTTTATCTGGTCTAACGGGACATGCCCCGGGCCTTCGATCATTACCTGGACATTCCTCTTGCGGCAAGCCTTGGCTAACTCCCCCAGGATCTTCAATTCCGTGATCTGGGCCTGATCAGTGGCGTCCAGTATCGAACCCGGCCTTAACCCGTCGCCCAGGCTCAGGGTAACATCGTATTCATAAGCGATATCCAGTATCTTGTCGAAATATTCGTAAAAAGGGTTTTCCTTATTGTTCCGGCTGATCCAGCTGGCCAGCATAGCGCCGCCGCGGGAGACTATCCCCAGCAGGCGTTTGTTTTTCCTTAACTGCCGCAGGCTCCTTCTGGTCACCCCGCAGTGTATGGTAAAAAAATCCACGCCTTCTTCAGCCTGGGAGCGCAGAGTTTCCAAAATATCCTCAGCTTCGAACTTCAGAAAATCACCTTTATTGTTCTGGGCGTTAACCGCTATCTCATATATAGGCACAGTGCCTAATGGTATGCTTGCAGCAGCCAGGATCTTCCGGCGGATGGATTTAAGATCACCGCCTACGCTCAAATCCATTACCGCGTCAGCGCCGTATTGCTCGGCAACTTCCAGTTTCTTCATTTCCTCGGCCAGGTTGGGTTTATCCGTAGAAGTCCCGATATTGGCGTTAACCTTGGTAATAAGCCCCGCCCCTATGGCGCAAGGCCGGCTGATCCGGCGTTTTTTATTAAGAGGAACGACAATAGTGCCTTTTTTCATCCCTGTCATTATGAAACACGGATCGACCTTCTCAAAACCTGCCACCTTTTTCATCAAAGGGGTCAGTGAATTATTTTTTGCCGCTTCCAGTTGGGTCATTTTAATTTAAAAGTTTAGAAAGACTATGCACTGATCTTTTAATATCCGCCGACGCGATCACCGCCCGGCAGATCGCAGCCTGCCGTGATCCGTAAGATCTCAATTTCTCGATATTATCCCGGTCAATACCGCCGATCGCGAAAAACGGTATTTTGATCGACTCTCGGCACTGGCGGACCAGGTCCAGGCCTATGGCTTTGGTATCGGGTTTGGTAGCGGTGGGGAATATTGGGCCTATTCCAATATAATCAGCGCCTTCGCGCTGCGCCTTTATCGCCTGATCTATATTGGAGCAGGAAACACCGATGATCATCTCCCTGCCTAATAATTTCCGCGCCAGCCTTACCGGCAGATCATCCTGACCCAGATGCACGCCGTCTGCCCCCGAGAGCTTGGCGATATCCGGATGATCGTTCACAATGAAAACACTTTTATTTTCCGCGGCTATCCTGCTCAGGACCAGTGAATCCTCAAATATCCTGCGCCTTGCCGCGGCCTTATCCCTGAGCTGAAATATTATCCCGCCGCAGGAAACCACTTTTTTGACTGTCTGCGCCAGCGGCCTTTTACCCAGGACCGCTTTATCTACGATCACATACAGAGCTGAATTTCTTAATAACTTTCTTTTCCAGTTCATAGACATCATATCGCAAGGCCTTGAATTTCAAGGCCGCATCTACCCGGTTAATTTTGGAGAATTCCTCAAGCACTCTTATCGATTCCTTGACCCTCTGGATATTGGCCAGGAATATGTCGCGGTATCCGCCGCGTTTGAATTCGCCGGCCACCGATGATACCGTTCTTCCCACATCTTTCCGGCTCGCCCTTGATTCCAGCAGTTCATCGCGGCCCGGGCAGCCGGCAGCCGCCAGATCAACACGGTGGCGTAAAGATTTAAACCCGGCGGTCAAATAACGGTTATCCAGGATGAAACGGGCAACCTCCTCGCAAACGCGTAAACCCTCTTTAACCCGGTTCAGGTTAGCGTCGATCACCCGGAATATCTTATTTGCCTCACAAGGTCTGGACAATTTTTTTTATCAGGCTGGTGGTGGATAAACCTTTTTCCAACTTTATGGTCCGTACCCTGCCGCCGTTTTTCTTGACAAAATCAGCGCCGACGATCTGCGATTCTTTCCAATCCGCGCCTTTGACCAGGACATCCGGCTTCAGGCGTTTTATGGTTTCCAGCGGGGTATCCTCGCCGAAGATTACCGCGTAATCAACACATTCCAATCCGGCGATCACCCTGACCCGGTATTTCTGGCTGACTACCGGCCGCTTAGGGCCTTTCAGCCTTTTTACCGAAGCGTCGCTGTTCACAGCCACTACCAATATGTCCCCGGCTGCCCTGGCGCTTTCCAGGTATTTTACGTGTCCGTAATGTAAAAGATCGAAACAGCCGTTGGTAAACACGATCTTCTTGCCCAGCCGCTTAAGGCGGGAGATCTCTTGGGCCAATTCGCGCAGGCCTTTGATCTTCTCCTCTAACATAACGCCTGTTCTACCATCTCGCATACTATATGGCCTATGGTAATATGCGCCTCCTGGACCCTGGCAGTGACCGATGACGGGACCATTAAAGAAACATCCGCCAGTTTGATCAACTCTCCGCCGTCGCCGCCGGTAAGCGCCACGGTCTTTATCCCCATCTTCTTCGCCTGCTTTATGCCGGCGGCCACGTTCTTAGCCTTGCCGCTGGTGGATATCCCTATGGCGATGTCGTTCTTTTGCCCCAGCGCCTCGATCTGCCGGGAAAAAATTATCTCATAGCCGTAATCATTAGCCAGGGAAGTTATTATCGAGGTATTGGTGGTCAAGGCTATGGCCGCGAGCGCGGTGCGGTCTTTCTTGAAGCGGCCGACAAGCTCGGCGGCGATATGCTGGCTGTCGCTGGCAGAACCGCCGTTGCCGAAAAGGATGACCTTGCCGTTCTTCTTCAACGATTCGATGATCAGATTGGCGATATCGATTATGTTGTCGATCCGGGTGCGCAGGAGGTCTTCTTTTACCTGTATGCTTTCCAGGAGCAGATCCTTGATCCTGTCTCTCATTTTGTCATCCCCTTATTTTAAAAGGTTAGCCGAAAAACACCTTGGCGATCTCATACAGCTCCATATCCACGGTCTTCAATTCCTTGACCGCTTCTTCCAACGGGACATCGACGATCTTATTCCCGCGCAGGGCGACCATCTGGCCGAATTTCTTCCCGGTTATAAGCTCGACCGCCTTGACCCCGAACCTGGTGCCCAGGATACGGTCAAAGGCTGTCGGAGAGCCGCCCCTTTGTATATGTCCGAATACGCTGACCCGGGTCTCATAGCCGGTCCTTTTTTCTATTTCTTTACCCAGCATCTCGCCGATCCCGCCCAGGCGGACGTGCCCGAACTCATCCAGTTTTTCTTCCTGGGTAACATCCTTAGCTTTGAACTGCGCGCCTTCCGCGACCACTACGATACTGAAAGTTTTGCCGCGGGCATGCCGCTTCTTTATAATATCCACTACCTCGTCCATGTCTATGGGTATCTCCGGGATCAAGATAACATCCGCGCCTCCGGCAATGCCCGATTCCAGGGCGATCCAGCCCGCGTGCCTGCCCATGACCTCAGCTACCATGATGCGGTGATGGCTCTCCGCTGTGGTATGCAGACGGTCGATGCATTCAGTGGCGATATTGATCGCGGTGTCGAAACCAAAAGTATAATCAGTGGCCGAAAGGTCGTTATCTATGGTCTTGGGAACGCCAACGATATTGGGTATGCCATCCTTGGTCAGCTTGTTAGCCACGCCCAGGGTATCTTCCCCGCCGACCGCGACCAGCGCGTCAAGCTTGTTCTTTTTAAAATTCTCTTTAACCTTCTCGACCCCGCCTTCTTTTTTATAAGGATTGGTCCTGCTGGTCCCCAGTATGGTCCCTCCCTTAGGCAGTATGCCGGAAACCGCGGCCATGTCCAGTTTCACCGTATCATTCTCAATAAGGCCTTTCCAGCCGTTCTTAAAACCTATAACCTCATACCCTTCGTTGAACGCTTTCCTGACCACAGCCCTGATAACCGGGTTCAAACCCGGGCAATCCCCGCCGCCTGTAAGTATACCGATAGTTGCCATTACCTGTTTCCTCCTTGTATAGAGATACAACACCAACGCGTATTCCGATCGCGTTGGGTGTACTACCTAAGCACAACACCAACGCGTATTCCGATCGCGTTGGGTATACTACCTAAGCACAACACCGGCGCGTATTCTTGCGTACAAACGCACATCGGCGTATTCCAATAACGCCGGATGCGATTGCGCCGGGTGTATTGTATTGTTCTTAAATTACACCCTTCCATAACCCCCGAAAGGCACCGCGGGTTCCTGATTATCGCTTTCCCTTTTCTTGCGGTCTTTTTCCTCGCGGGAAACTATCTTGGAAATATGTATGCGGATAATGATCTGCTCTTCCAGCCCCAGAACTTCCTGGATCTTGGATTTGGTTATTTCCTGCAGGCGGGCGGTAAGTTCCGGAAGGTTCGCTTCCGATTTAAGCGCTACCTTCAGGTCCACGACTATGCCTTTTTTGGTGGCGATGACGTCCGGACGCAATTCCTTTATCTCCGGGATGATCAGCACAAAATGTTTGATCAGGTCCTCGATGGCCGAAAGCGCTATGGTCACTTCGCCTGAGGCGGTGGTAAAGGCGATGGTCTTCTCGCTCTGGAACCTGCCCAGAATAAGCTGGGCGAAAGAAAAACTGACCAGGATCAGAAGCAGTCCGGAAAGCCCGATCAATATCCGGGAATTCATGTTGCTCTGTACATAAACGAAGAAATTTCCTATATCGGAAGGAGGAAGTATATTAAAAGAAAAAACCACCATTACCAACCCTATAAGGATAAGAATGCTGGCATAAAATATAATACCCAAGACATTAAAGATTCTCATACCGCCCCCTTTTTGATCAAGCCTTTTCGATGCTTTTAACGTTAATATTGATATCTTTTATGGAAAGATTGGTCATTTTTTCCAGGGCATTGCGCACATTCTCCTGGACCTTGCCCGCCACCTCCGGGATATTATACCCGTATTTTATGACTATCGGGATCAGGACCCAGACCTCGCCGTTCTTGTCGAACTCGACCCGGATAGTGCTGGGCGAGCGCCTGCCCAGGAACTCCAGAAAACGCGATTTAAGGTTTTTGCCTATGGACTTTACCCCGTCGACCTCGGTGGAGGCTATAGCGGCGATATAGGAAATGACATTGCGGTGTATCTTTATCATCCCGTCGTCATTGCGCGATCCGTCTTTATTCAACATAGCGTGTGCACCTCTTATCTTTGCCGGATGTTTTATTCCGCGGCGGTTTCCTGGCCCTCGGCCATCATCTCCTGGACAAAATGCGTGGAGATATCGCCTTTAACGAAAAGCGGATTATCCAGCACGCGGATATGGAACGGTATCGTGGTTTTTATCGGTCCGATATTAAACTCGTTGAGCGCCCGGCGCATTATGCTGATAGCCTCTTTGCGGTCCTTGCCGTGAACGATCAGCTTGGCGACCAGCGAATCATAATGCGGGACTATATCATAACCCTGGTATATATGCGTGTCTACCCGGACGCCCCGGCCGCCGGGCAAGTTCAACAACTCGATCTTGCCCGGGCAAGGCATAAAGTTATTCTCGTAATCCTCGGCGTTTATCCGGCATTCGATCGCCGCGCCGTTAACCTTGACATCCTCCTGTTTGAGGTCCAATCTCTCCCCGGAGGCGATCCTTATCTGCTCCTTGATCAAGTCTATGCCGGTCACCGCCTCGGTCACCGGATGCTCCACCTGGATACGGGTATTCATCTCCATAAAATAGAAATTTTTGTGGCTGTCCATCAGGAATTCCATGGTCCCGGCATTCACGTAATTCACCGCCTTGGCCGCTTTTACCGCCAACTCGCCCAGTTTCTTGCGTAGTTTGCTGTCCACTATATTTGAAGGGGATTCCTCCAGAAGTTTTTGGTGCCGGCGCTGGATACTGCAATCCCTTTCGCCCAGATAAATAACGTGGCCGTACTGGTCCGCCAGCAGTTGTATCTCCACGTGGCGGGGTTTATCGATGTATTTCTCTATATATACATTGGGATTGCCGAAGTTAGCTTCGGCCTCGGAACGGGCGGTCATGAAGCTGCTGGCCAGCGTTATATCGTTATGGCAGATGCGCATGCCCTTGCCTCCGCCGCCGGCAGCGGCCTTAATGATCACCGGGTAACCGATCTTCTGCGCGGTCTTTAAAGCCTCTTCTTTTGTTTTGACCGTGCCCTGGCTTCCCGGGACTACCGGCAGCCCGAACTTTTGCACGGTGGTGCGCGCGCTCATCTTGTCGCCCATCATCTTGATATTTTCCGCTGTGGGGCCGATGAACTTTATATGGCAGGACTCGCAGATCTCCGCGAAATGCGCGTTTTCCGCCAGGAACCCGTAGCCGGGATGGATCGCCTCAACATCGGTGATCTCAGCCGCGCTGATGATCGCCGGTATGTTCAGATAACTTTTGCTGCTGGCAGCCTGGCCGATACAGATAGCCTCATCGGCAAAACGCACGTGCATGGAATTCTTGTCCGGCTCGGAATAAACCGCCACCGAACGTATCCCCAGCTCCCTGCAGGCGCGGACTATCCTTAAAGCTATCTCGCCACGGTTTGCTATTAGTATTTTAGAGAACATTTTTAGACAGGCTCGATTATGAACATTGACTGGCCGTATTCCACAGGCTCGGCGTTGTCAACCAGGACCTCTACAAGTTTACCCCGGACTTCGGATTTTATCTCGTTCATCAGTTTCATCGCCTCGATGATGCATACTACCTGGCCCGGTTCGATCACCTGGCCGACCTCGCAGTAAGGCGGGGCTTCCGGTGAAGGAGCCCGGTAGAACGTGCCGACCATAGGCGCCTTGATCTCCAGCGCCTTTATTGAAGCCTTTTCGCTTAGCGCGGTAGCGTCATTAGCCGGCTCCTGGCTGATCTTCTGGCGTTCGATGACGATCGGCCCGCTGTAATTATCGCTGCCGGAAGCGGCTTTCTTCAACCGGATGCGCATGCCGTCTTTCTCGATCTCCAGCTCCACCAGGCTGTTCTCGCTCATAAGGTTCAACATTTCCTTGATCTCTTTTACGTTCATTTAAAACCCCTTTGTCTTGTGGCAGGATTAAGAAATTACTGGTTGACCCTTTCCACATACGCGCCCGTGCGCGTATCTACCTTGATCACATCGCCTGCATCAACAAAAAGCGGCACCTGGACATTAGCCCCGGTATCTATGGTAGCCGGCTTTGTCCCGCTCTTAGCCGTATCGCCTTTTATACCCGGTTCAGTGTGAGTGATCGTCACCTCTATGAAATTGGGAAGATTGACAAATAATACGGAATCCTTGTAATAATAGGCCTTTACCTCTATGTTATCCTTAAGGAACTTGATCTGATCGCCCATCGTATCCTTGGCGATAGCCACTTCCTCAAAATTCTCCTGGTCCATAAAATGGTACATATCCCCGGAGTTATATTGATATTGGAGCTTTTTTTCTTCGATATACGCTTCTTCGATCTTTTCATCGCCCCGGAAGGTCTGCTCCAGGACGTTATTATTGCGCAGATTGCGCATTTTGGTGCGCACAAAAGCGGCGCCCTTGCCCGGTTTTACATGCTGAAAATCTATGACCATATAAACATTGCCGTCAACCAGAATAGTCACACCGTTCTTTATTTCATTTATTGAGAGAGCCACTGAGAACCTCGCTTCCTTTCCTGGTCACTAAGACCATGTCTTCAATCCTGATACCGAACTTCCCCGGGATGTAAATCGCCGGTTCCACCGTGAATACCATACCAGTCTGAAGCCTGTTTACTTGTTTTCCGCCGATATGCGGGGCTTCGTGGATCTCCAGGCCCAAACCATGGCCCAAGCCGTGACCGAAATACCCCCCATAACCTTTTTTCCCTATATGATCCCTGGCCAGGCTGTCGATCCTGCTTATGGGCACGCCCGGCCTGATCCCGAAGATCGCCTTTTTCTGGGCCTCCAGGACTATTCTATATATATTACCCACAAGAGTATTTATTTTACCCAACAAGATTACCCTTGTCAAGTCTGATTTATACCCCTGGTAATCCACCCCCAGGTCCAGGAATACAGGCTCGTTATCCTTTATCCTGCGTTCAGAAGTATTATGGTGCGGAAAGCTGGAATTAGGGCCGCTGGCAACGATTATATCAAAAGCCGCGCTCCTGGCGCCATGGTAGCGGATAAACCGCTCCAGTTCGGCGGCCACCTCGATCTCTTTGACCCCGGGACGGATGTATTCCCGGATGAATTCAAAAGCCCGCATCGCTATAGAGCAGGCTTTTCTGATCTTGGCGATCTCCTGCGTTGTTTTTATCTGCCTTAATTCCTCAACCATACCGCAGGTAGGCGCCAGGCCTATTGAACCCTCTAATTCTTTGCGGATCTGCCTGTATTCGGCGTACGGGAGATGCCTTTCCTCAAACCCCAGGCATTTAAGCTTCAGGTCCCGGCAAACTTCAGCGATCTTACGGAAAACCGACCCGCTTACCGGCTCAACCGCGCAGCCTTTAAGCTCTTTGCGGGCTTGAGCGGTATAACGCGAATCCGTGAAGTAAACGTTCTTGCGCTCAGAGATCAAAAGGTAAGAATCCCTGCTGGGACATCCGCAAAGATATGAGCAATTGGCCTCAGAGGATAAAAGCAATCCATCCAGATTATCCCTGGCCAGGCTTTTATAGATATTGGTTATTTTAGGATTCATCCCGGGCCTATGAGATCAAGTCCAGAAGCGCTTCCAGCCCCAATAAGTAACTTTTCGCGCCAAAACCCATGATCGTCCCTTTAACTACCGGGCTGACCAGGGATTTCTGCCGGAATTCTTCCCGGCAATATATATTGGAGAGGTGCACTTCCACCGCCGTGACCCCGCAGGCAGCCAGGGCGTCGCGGATAGCCACGCTGGTATGGGTATAAGCGGCGGGGTTGATCAATATCCCGTCGAATTTAGACTTTGCCTTGCCGATCAGGTCAACGATCCTGCCTTCATGATTGGACTGGAATATGGTAAGCAGCGCTTTTTTCCCGCGGCCAGCCTTTTTCAGCTCCTGGTTGATCTGTTTAAGGGGAACCTTGCCGTAGACCGCGGGCTCGCGCGTGCCCAGCAGATCAAGATTCGGGCCGTGGATCACCAGTATTTTCTTCATTTTATTTCTCCGCTTCATCGATCAGCATCACCGGGATGCCGCCCTTGACCGGGTATTTCCTGCCGCATTTAACGCAAACTACCTTGTTGGCTTTAAGCTCAACATCGCCTTTGCAAAACGGGCAAGCCAGTATCTCTAAAAGCTCTTTATCGATCATTTTTCGCTCGCTTTCTACTTTATTGGTGATTTTGTCTTCTCTATATATTGAATGCGCAGATCATAAAGCATATTGTCGATCAGGCTGTCTTCTTCAGGGTTAAGATTACCCTGGGTCTTTTCCTTGATCATTGACAAGGTATCAATAATAAGCTTAGCCTGGTTCAGATTCACCTCGATCTGGCTGGTAGCCGGATTAGGCATAGCGCCCAGGGCAATAGCCGCCTGGATGGAAAGCGTAGTTACGAAAAAAGTGAAATCCGCCTGTATAGGCAAAGACTGCCCGTCATCAACGGGCTCCTGGGCCTGCGCCTGCTTTTCCTTTTCCACGTTCTCTTTCCAACTCTCGTCGCTTTTCTTGACCTGTTCGTCCATAATATATCCTTTTGTTAGGGACGGTTCTCGTCCGCGCTTAAAAGTGTCCCTGTTTATGTTTTAGGGGACAGTTCTAACCGTAACTGAGAACCGTCCCTAAGAAATAATTATCCCGGCATAACCTACAACGCTCGAGGTATCGCCGGTAACTTTACCGCTGGTTTCATATTTAACCAACCCGGTTTTCTTCGCTCCCAGCGCCTTTGCCGCGCTGATCATCGCCATGACCGGGGCGTAACCGCACATGGATATATCAAACTCAGCCACCCTGCGGCTGAGTTTGGCCTCATCCAGCTCCAGAATAGCCTCGATCGCCTGTTTATCTTTTATCTCGGCCTTTTCCTGCGGTTCGTAATGGGTCATATCCGAACTGGCCGCGATCAGCGCAGAATCTTTCAGCCCGGCGGCGTTCACCGCCGCGGCGATCCCCAAACCCAGTTTCTTAAGATATTCCGGGTTATGCGAACCGATAACGATCGGAACTATCTGAAAATCTTTATTGAAATACTGGAAGAACGGAATTTCCACTTCCAGGGAATGTTCATACAAATGCGCCAGATCGTTATCTTCCAGGAACCCGCACTCAGCCATTATGGCTTCGGCTAATTTCTCATCGATCTTTATTCCGCCCAAAGGGGTCTGCCATACGCCTTTGGACATTACGCTGAAAGCCGCGCCCGCTCCGGTATGATTCGGGCCCAGGATGATTATCCTATCCTTTACTTTGAGCCGGGATACGACTGCCCCGGCTACCGCTCCGGAATATACATATCCGGCATGGGGCATAACACAGGCTATAGCGTCCAAGCGCTTGGCGTCTTTATCAATGAACCCGGCGATCAAAGCGGATAGTTTTATAGGGGAAGAAGGGTAGAACTGGCCGGCGACCGCGGGCATTCGCACCTTATCGCTTCCCATTGAAAACCGCCTCCAGTATCTTCCGGCCCTGAATGATATCCTCACCCGTAGCCGGATGATGCGCCTCAATGACCTTTAAGGTGTCTTCTTTAATATACGGCAGAAGCTTTCTGAAATCAAACCCGCCTTCAAAAGGGGCCTGATGGTCGGAACATCCTTTCAAGTCATGCAAATGAACCCCGAACAAACGATCTTTATAGGAATCCAGAAAATCCATGTGCCTGGCGAACCCGAGATTATCCATGACCTGGGCGTGGCCCACGTCATGCCAGTAGAATATCCGCGACCCCTTGAACGCGTCCAGTATCAGGCCGATCTCGGAGAAATCCGGTATTTCCCGGTAATAAAAACGGTTTTCCACGCCCAGAGCTATGCCTTTCTTGTCGGCATAACGGTTAAGTTCTTCCAGGCTTTTAAGCGTATTCTCGAAGTATGGTCTTTGGAGGGTTTTGCGCTGCGCGGCCATCTCTGACCGGAGTTCCAGGAATTCCCGGCTTCCGGCCTGACCTCTTTCGTAGAGGCCTATCAAATCCCGGGTCCGGTCAGGTATTTCAACCCTGCCGCAATGCAAAACAGCTGCCGAGGCGTTCAGCCTGGCAGCGGTATCAATGGTCTCTTTGGTCTGTTTTACGGCTTTTGCCCTTTCATCCTCGTCCTGGGAAGACATGGAATAATAATCAGGCAAGGCAAGTTTGCGTTCTACGCCGGCGGGGATAGGACAGAAATTATGTACGCTTCTTACCGTGATCCCGCCATTTTTGACCAGTCCTTCGATCTCTTGTATTATGTCAGCGGTAAGGTTGAAACTCAATTCTATTTCATTGAAACCCAGTTCTTTTATATCAAATACCAGCTTTTCAGCGTGCGTGTAGCGAAAGGCGTTCCAGGAAGTAGAAAATACCAAACCCATCTTTACCTTCTTTCCCGCATCTTCTTTCGTTTCTTCTCGCTGGGCTTCTGATAATGCTTGCGGTCCCTTACTTCTCTTAATATCCCTTCCTGTTCGATCTGGCGTTTGAAACGGCGGATCGCAGACTCGAAGGAATCCCCTTCCTTGATCTCAACTTTAGGCAATTTAATCATCTCCTTTCGAATTTTTATGATTTAATTAAGGGAATAATATACCATTGATTTAAACGGGTGTCAACCTTAAAATTAAACGGTTTTAGCGGATTAAAACAGCGGACACGGCATCAGCGCTGCTGCCGGTCAATTTCACCGGGACAAGCTGGTTCCTGAGGTCCAGGGGGGATTTAAACAATACCTTGATATAATTGGCGGTATGCCCTTCCCAGAATAAAGGGGCGTTTTTCGGCCGCTCTTCTACCAGGACATCCATCTTTTTGGAGCGGAAACGCTTCAGGTACGCTTCAGAGCACTTTCCCCCGGCGGCTTTCAACCTGAGGCATCTTTCTTTTATAACATCCGCGGGCACAGCCTGGGGCATAGCAAAGGACGGGGTATGCTCCCTGGGGCTGTAGGAGAAGACATGCACAGCCAACGGCTGGATCTCTCTGACCAGTTCCAGGGTATTCCGGAAATTCTCTTCTCTTTCGCCGGGAAAACCCACCAGGGCGTCGGTAGTAATGGCGATATCCGGGATCCTGGACTTTATCCTGCGGATAAGCCTTAAATAATCATCCGGGGAATACCTGCGGTTCATCTTCCGCAGTATCTCAGCGTCGCCGCTTTGGATGGGGATATGCAAATGGCCGCATAATTTCCCGCAAGACGCGATCTTTTTGATCAGCCTCAGGGTAACATCCTTAGCCTCGATAGAACTCAAGCGTATCCTGGACAGGCCGGGGATATCCTCAATGGCGCTTATCAAGTCCACCAGGTCTTTTTTCGGGGCCAAATCTTTACCGTAAGAACCCAAACATATGCCTGTGAGGACTATTTCTTTAAAGCCGTTATCCGCCAACGCGGCCGCCTGCTGCCGGATCAACGCCAGCGGCTGGCTGCGGGATATCCCCCTGACCAAAGGCACCTTGCAATAACTGCAGCGGTTATTACAGCCGTCCTGGACTTTTAAGAAAGCGCGGGTATGCCCCTGAAAAAAAGTTATCCCTTTGGTAAGAGCCCCCGCGGATCTATTATTCCGGCGGAATAACCCCGGGAATTTCTTGCGCATTAAGCCGACTATCCTGGTTTTATCCGGGTTACGCACGAGCAGCGCGGGCTTGCTTTGCTTGCTCAGAAGTTTCCTGTCCAGCTCAACCAGGCATCCGGTAACCACCAGTTTGGCCCTGGGATTCTGGCGCAGGCTGCGATGAATGGAATAAAGCGAATCCCGGTCAGCCCTGCGGGTCACTGTGCAGGTATTGATCACATATATATCCGCCGGCTTATCGTTGGCGGAGGCCTCATTAAAACCAACGGCCAGCAAAGACTCGCGCATCAGCTGCGTGTCATACTGATTCACCTTGCATCCCAGGGTGATGAATTTAATTGTCTTGGCCGCGTCCGGATAGTTCATAGTTGAGTATCGTTGTAATATAAACAGCCGCGGTTTCCACGCGCAGGACTAAATCCCCCAGGGATACAGGTATGAATCCGGATCCCAGCGCGGTCTCCACCTCAGATGCCGAGAAATCACCTTCCGGGCCGATCAAAACCAGGATATTCTCCGGACGGGTATCTTTAAGTATACCTTTAAGAGGCTCGCGCTCTCCCGGAAGCGTAGGTATCAATTTCATATCGAAACCCGAGGAAAAAACCATTACCTGATCAAAATCCATCACCTTTTCCACCCGGGGAATACTGTTCCTCTGGCTCTGCTGGGAAGCGGCTAAAGCGATCTTTTGCCAGCGCTCTTTACGCTGTTCCTGTTTTTCCTTCTCCAGTTTTACCACTACCCGTTCAGTGAGCATGGGGATGATCGTATCCGCGCCTAACTGGGTAAGCTTATCTATGATATCGTCGAACTTGGATTTTTTGGGGATCGCGCAGGCTACACATATCTTTGCCCGGCGTTCAGCATTATCCGCGGGGATAACTTCTTTTACCCGCAGGACGATCTCCCGGGCCAGGATATTATCGATAACCGCCTTATACTGGCAGCCGGACTGGTCGAATACAACCAGTTCTTCACCCTGCTTCAGCCGCAATACATCCCGGATATGATGCACGATGCTTTCTTCCGAAAGGAGCGCCTTATCCCCGGTGATCTTCACGGACCCGCAATAGAACCTGTTCATTTTATAGCCCTCTAAGGATTATCTGCAGGCCTAAAGCAACCAGGATCAGGCCGCAAACACGGTTGATCATTGACAATATCCGCGGCCGGGCCTGAAAGAAACCAGGGAGCAAACCGCAGGAAATAACCAGGATGAACAATACTGAGAACGTCGTGCCTAAACCGAACAGGAAACCGTAGAGCAGGCTTGCCTGCCAGGATTTCGAGACCAGGCCGATATATGAGAGCACGGATAAAAGCGGCAGGCACGGCGAAACCCCGGTGACCAGGCCGATCAGGGCCACAGTCTTATTGTCCTTGCGGATCAACGCCCCGGAAAGCCTGTCGCATAACCGGTTATGAGATCCTTTACCCAGGGCCACCAGCAGGCCGGTTATAGAAATAAATATCCCGGCGGATGTGAAAATATACCCGCGATAGGCACCGAAGAACTCCTCGGCGGCCATCTGGCCGAACTGGAAGAACAACAAACCCAGGATAGCGTATACCGCGGTCCGGCTTAATGAAAATACCAGATAGGCCGCGATGGACTGCCGGACGTTCTTATTCGTCCCGGTTATATACGAAACCATCAAGGGCCCGCAGCTGGCCAGGCACGGCCCGCTTCCCAGGAATAATCCGGAAAGGAATACGCCGGCAATGATATTATTCATCAGCGCGCTTCTTCCTCGGAGAAGACCTCGGCGGTAAAGACATACAATTCGGTCCCCTTATCCCGCCAGGCCGATGGTGACAAGCCCGCCTTATCCCTGCACAGATGAGCGAGGAATTCTTCTTTGGACCATCCGGTCTCAACAGCTACCTGGGGCAGGAATACGCCGCTGGAGAATCCTTTCCTGACCAGCACCCCGTGTTCGCCTAAGCGTATCTTATCCGCCGATTCCACCTTTTCCATCGGAGAAAGCACGGAAACCTCTATTTCGATCTTTTCCATATCCGGGAGTTCCACCTGAGGGAACCGCGGATCGCCGGTTGCCGCTTCCACCGCCATATCCCTGATAGTCAGGTATAACGGCTGGGTCCCGACCATATTTCCGATACAACCGCGAAGCTGGCCGTGTTCCCGCAAAGTAACGAAAGCGCCCAGGTCTTTTAACAACAGCGAGTCCGTTTCTTCCAACTGAAGTTTCCCGCCGCTCTTAAGATAATTTTCAATGGATCTACGGGCAATACCGAGCAATTTTTTTCTCTGCGCGCTGCTTAACATTTGGCCCCCTTTTTGCTGGTAGATAACGCAACTCGAATATCCTACAGTCCAGTTCCCCTTGATCATATCCTGGGTTACCAGCGCTGAATTTGTATAATTTAAGACATTTAATTTATCATCGCCCATCTCCTGAGCCAGGAGCATGGCTGAGACTACGGCGTACCCTCCGCAGAGCTGTAATTTCCCCCGGCCCAGGCCGTCATATAAGCCTTGCGTATCCATTTTCTTTAAGTAAGAAAGCGTGAGCTCATCCACCTTCCGCGCCTGCTCACGGTCATAACCGTGATACATATCGGAAGAAGCGATGACCAGCACGTCTGTCCGCCCGCCAATGGCTGTTTTCAGAAGCATAGCCAGCCTGCGGCAATCCTCCCAGCCGCAGTCACCGGTAACCACCGGCACGATCTTGAAATCGGCCAGGGTCCGCTGCAGAAAAGGCAGCTGCGCCTCCACCGAATGTTCCTGCTCAAAAGCCCTGGGCTCAAAAAAAACATTGGCCTCTTTTGAAAGAAGCAGACCGCTGAATTCTTTATCCACTTCCAGGTCGCCCAGAGGGGTCCTGAATACTCCTTCAGGATAAACCGATACTCCCTTAAAACCAAAATGATGGCTTGGCCCGATGACCACCACGGTCTTATACGGCTTGTCCTTGATCAACCGGTAAGCGAAAGCCGCTGTCTGCCCGGAAAACTGGTATCCGGCATGCGGGGCGATGACGCAGAATATATCCCCGGGAACAGGCTGCGGATCAGCCCAGACCAGGAAACCGTCGATCATAGAGGATAATTCCCCGGGGTCCTCCGGGTAGAATTTGCCGGCCGCTTTGGGATATTTGATATCCTGAGCCTGGCAGCTTAAAGCCGCGAGTTGAAAACTGACAGCTAAAAATAAAACGAACCGTTTCATTGCCATACCCCGGATATTTTCTCCCCGCAGAACCCGCAGGCGCCGGCTTTAAGGTTATTCCCGGAAACCATATACCCCATCCTCTTGATCACTATCTTTCCGCATTTCGGGCAATAGGTATTTTCCCCGTCATGCCCGGGGACATTTCCGATATAAACATATTCTAACCCGCAAGCCATGGCGATATCCCTGGCCTTTTCCAGGGTTTCAACCGGCGTGGGAGCTAACGCCACAAGCTTATACATCGGATAGAACCGGGAAAAATGCAAAGGCGTATCCGTACCCAGATTATCCCTTATCCATTCGCACATCTTTTTGATCACCGCCAGGTCATCGTTATATCCCGGAAGGACCAGGTTGGTTATCTCCAGGTGCACCCCTTCTTCTTTTAATATCCGCAAAGTCTTTAAAACCGGGGCCAGGCTCCCCTGGGCTATCCTGGCGTAATAATCGTCGCTAAACCCCTTCAAGTCGATATTAGCCGCGTCCAGGTATTTCGCCAGGTCCCTGAGCGGCTTTTCATTGATATAACCGTTTGAATGCATGACAACGCGCACGCCCGCGGCCCGGGCCAGTTTTGAAAGTTCCAGGATATATTCATAGAATATCGTAGGTTCGGTATACGTGTAAGCGACCGTGGGAATGCCTGAATCTTTGATCTTTTTCAGCAGTTCTTCCGGTTCGATATAAGAGCCGGACATTCTGTCCGGGCTGGACTGCGAGATCTCCCAGTTCTGGCAGAACTGGCAGGTAAGATTGCATCCGGCGCAGGCTATGGAGAAAGCTGAAGTCCCGGGCAGGAAATTGAATAAAGGCTTCTTCTCGATAGGGTCGATATGCATAGCCACAGGCTTGCCGTACGACAAAGTATACAAAATACCACCGGAATTCTGCCGGACTCGGCAAAAACCGCGTTTTCCCGGAGCAATGACGCATTCCCTGGGACAAAGCAGGCAACGCAGGTCCTTACTGCTCAGTTTCTCGTAGAAAAGCGCTTCTTTGGCTGGTTGGGCGCAGCTCGCCGGGGGGGATGAATAAACAACGTTCACTAAAACAAAGGCTGTAACCAAGAAACCCTTGAAGATCATCTTCATAAGATCAGAGATATTTAACAACCATATCTAAAGATTGTTTGGCCGGTCCGGGGCTGGATTTGGCGGGATAACCGACAGGGATGACCGCCATGAATTCGCCGTCCGGCTCGCCTATGAACTGAAGGACATCGTGTTTAATAAGCACCAGCACCCCCAGCCATACCGTAGCCAGGCCGATAGACGCGGCTGCCAGAAGAAGGTTCTGGACTGCGGCGGCGGAACTCTGGATCTCCATTATCCGGAAGAAATCGTGGGCGACATTCCTGTCCACTTTGAACATTTCCGTGCCTCTGTTTATTAATTCGCCGGAATTAGCTACCGCGATCACTACCGGAGCGCTGACAATACTGCGCGACGCCATACGCAGCAAAGCCGAAGAAGGCCGGGGAAAATCATTAGCCCGGGAATTCACCAATTCCGCCAGTTCATCTTTTTTCCCGCCCCTAAGCACGATAAAACGCCAGGATTGCTGATTATGGGCTGAAGGCGCCTGGTTCGCGGCGTGAAGGATAGTTTTAAGGCCGCTGTCGCTGACCGGTTTATCGGTGAACATCCTCACGCTGCGCCGGTTCCTGATGGAAGCGAGCGTCTGGTTATCTGTAATTTTTTTCTCGGGATTGTCCATTCTCTCTGCGCGGCATCCTGTTAAAGGAACAAGTTGTTTCTGCCTGGTTTGGGATTTATCTGCGCTGCCTTCTGATGCGGAATGATAGATAGAACGCCGGAAATTTACCGCCTATTGGAGTCAGCACTTCACTCGCTAAACCGCTTGTCGCGGTTTTTTACGCTCGTTCGAGTGCACTTTTAAATTTCCTTGCCGGAAATTTAAAAGTGGAGTTGGGGAGGATCGAACTCCCGGCCTCTTCGTTGCGAACGAAGCGCTCTCCCAGCTGAGCTACAACCCCAGAATTTTTTAATACTATAGGGCTGGAGCGAAATGTTACGCCCCAGCTGTTCCGCCCGGTAAATTATAACTTCAAAACGGGATCCCGTCCAGCATATTTGTTTTGCTAACGGTAAGCTGCAGCACCATTTATCGACACTATCTTTTTCTTTTTCGCTAATGCCACCAGGAAATTTTCCAGGCCAAGCAGTTTTTCAATCTGCGTGTAATGCAGAATTTTCGAAAGCAGCCTGGCGCGCCAATCGGGATTCTTCGTTGTCGCCATGTACCTTATAAACGCGCCGAATCCCTCGGTATGTATATCCACGATATCATAACCGGCTTGAACCAATATCCTGCGTAGAATAATATTATCATAATAATAGAGATGGTCAATACTTGGTTTTGCAACTATATATCCCACTTTAAGCCCGGGAGAAATAAACCTAAGGGGCATTCTGCTGCAATTAGGCACTTCTATGCGTATAATACCATCATCCTTAAGATAATATTCAAGCCCGGACAAGAACCCTACCGGGTCGCTTATATGTTCGAGCACGTGATTAAGGTCGATGATTCCGAACTTCACCTTAATGGCTTTTAGCCGGTCCATCGACTCATAGACCTTAAGCCCTTTACTCCTGCAATAGTCAATGGCCCATGGGGAAGAATCTACGCCGTAGGCGTCAAAACCCAAGCCGGAAGCCGTAACCAGGCAATTGCCCGCTCCGCAGCCGAAATCCAAAAGCGTATCATTCCTTAATTGAGGAAATATTTCCAGAAGGGACTTCAAGACTAAACTGAAAAACAACCTATTCCCCTCATTACAGCGTATAGTCTGCTTATAATACTCCGGACCGTTATTCTCCGGATTGTCCATAAGATGTTCTTCCCTCGGCCGGAAGCGGGCTTTGCATTGCGAACATTGGACGATCGTGACCTGTCCTTTATGGAATATTTTTCTTACCGGTCTTGATCTATTGCAGATGTAACAGAAAGATTCATTATTCTTTTGCATCTATAACCTCACGTCTGCCAGTTCAATATCGCACACGCCCCTGCAGGGGGACTGACAGATGAACCGTTCGTTCCCGCCTGCAGTGAACTGCGGGTCTTTCAGGTTACCCAAGACGAACCTGCCCTTATCCTGCTCTGCGGCCAATTTCCTGAACTTATCGGAGTTGGAATACATAAATCCGGAAAAACAACGGTATACCGCGGCATCCGGCATAAGCACAAAGAACTTCGATCCGGCAAGGCATTTCTTTATCCGGTTATTATTGAATTGTTTCCGGTCTATAATATAGTTTATGCCATGGATCTTAAGGTTTCCCGCCTCCTCGTCCCTTTCCAGGTCTTCGCAGGCGTCGATCTTAAAGAAGACCTTGAGTTTCTTCTCAAAATGATCCTTATAATAAGAATACCGGCTGATATTCTCCTTTGTTCCCACAAAATTAACAATTATGTTAAACCCGTGTTTCTTAAGATAAAGAAGGTTCTTGCTGAATTCCTCCAGAGAAACCATATCTTTATGGAAACTGGCCATTATCCGGAAACCGGCTTTGCGGGCCCGGACCAATACATCCAGGTTCGTGGATATATTTGAAACCACCTGAGAAATGATATGCCTGCGGCAAATCCCCAGCAATAGTTTGTCCAGGTCTTTATATAAAAGAGGCTCCCCGCCGCTTATAGTTACAGTGGACTTGGGGAATTTGTCGAATAACCGGATCCATTCATCATGCGGGATAAAACTGTTGAATACCGGGTTGTCTTTATTTATATACCGGGGATAAAGGCAATACGCGCAATGGTAGTTGCACCGGAAAGTCGGATGGAAAGTAACCTGCGCTAGGCTGAACGGCAGGATCTTGTAGAGCTTGACCAGCCGGAGTTTTAACTTTTCCGGGATATTTTTATTAAGTAACCGCAGCAGTCTATCCATTAGGCCTTGACTCCAGCATTTCCTGGATCTGGCGGCTTATACCCGGGCTTTCTTTTTCCAACCCGGCTACGCAGGCCCTCCCCTTACAGCCGATATCATAACAGGGCCGGCACCAGACCTTACGGTAAATTATTTTCTTGCGCAATCCGGAGGAATTCACGGTATCTTCCGCTATAATGCCGCCTATACGGCTGCGGCGGTAAGGATTTTTGGAATAAGGCTTCCAGACCGCGTAACTTCCGGTGGCGAAGAATATCACCGCGTCAACCGGCATCTGCAGCAGGTGAGTGATACCCAGGTCAGAACCGATATATAACCGGGCTTTAGCCGAAATAGCCAGCAATTCCCAGGCGGTATAGTCGTTCCGCAGGTATATTATATCCTTTTTATTGATGAATTCCCTGAATTCCGCGATATTCGGCTGTCCGGGTTCATCCATTATTATTATCGAGCCTTTATAATCCAGGGCGTTCAAAATATCCGCGAAACTCCTGGGCGACGGGCCGCGGAACCTGTTGGAACCGGCGATATTCACCAGTAAATATTTATCCGGCAGCGCCAGACCCGCGGGTTTACGCGTATTGCCGGAAAGGTCCAGATGATCGGGTATATCGATATCCATGCCCAGGCATTCTTTGATCAACCTGCGGTAAGCGCTGCACATCCCGGTATTGGTAAGCTCGACCGAGCCGCGATAGGCGTAATCCAAGAGTTTGTTCCACGGCCCGAGGTTAAACCCGGCGTATTTTGAGCAAAGACCGTCATTGCGGACGTTCAAAAAGACCCGCAGCCCCCTTATTCCCACCAGATCAAGGTAAAGATCATACTTAGCGGTTTGACCGGATGTCCGGACCGGGCTTTTGCGGATAAAATTACCGGCTAAATACCGCAAAACCTCGCCCAGTTTAGGGGGGGTATTAATAACGATCTTTGTTTTCAGGAAGGGATTCAAGATGTGATCATTGTACCGCGAAGTCAGGACAGTCAGATCAAAACGCTTGCCCAATTCCAGCAGGAAAGGCAAAGATATGACCGCGTCCCCTATCCTGTCGCTGCGGTTCACCAGTATCGTCTTTATCCGCCGCGGATCGACTGATGATCTTTTGCCGCTTATCCCCAGTAATAATTTCGCCGTTATTTTGACGATCAGGCTTTTAAACATCTATTATCGAATATCCCTTTAATATAACCCCAATGCCAGGCTATGATCCCCTGGAAGGCCAAAACTGTCAGGCTAAAGTCAAAATAGAACCAGGCCCAGGCCAGGCCGACCGACAAGAGCGCGGCTCCCGCGGATAACAAAGGTTTAAAAAATAAAAGACCTAACCAAAAGATCAAAACGGGCAAAGTGATCAGCGGCGCTAACTGGATCCGGCGGAAGAAACCATGTTTTTTGACTAATATCGCCTGGGCCCAGCCGTACCTATCCATCATCCTCAGGAAAGCCCGCCTGTCCCTGACCCGGTAATGATATACAACTGCCCGGGGATTAAAAACCATCAGGAAACCTTTCCCGCTTAAGCGGCGGTCTAATTCCACGTCTTCTCCCGGCCACAGGCCTTCCAGGAAACCGCCGGCCTGGAGGAATATTTCTTTCCTGTACATGGAGTTGCATGACGGATTATGCGAGACCCGGGCAGTATTACCCGAACAACTCCGGCCGTAATCAGTAAGCAGCCCGCTCTTAAGCATGAACCGGAAAACCTGTTTTCCGAACAGCCCCTCATCAACAGCCGGCCTTTGACAGCCTCCTACTGAAGCGATATCAGCGGCCGTAAAACCGGCGATAAGCTCAGTGAGCCAGTCCTTATCCGCGTAACAGTCAGCGTCGGTAAAAGCGATAAATTCCCCCCGGGCCTGCTTGACAGCGGTATTCCGCGCCTTTGCCGGGCCCACGCCGGATGTATTTATGACTTTGATGCCCGGATAAGCGTCCAGTATCCCGGCGGTATTATCGGTTGACCCGTCGTTGATGACAATAACTTCATATGGGGAATAATCGAGTTTAAGCACAGAATCCAGGCATTTATTCATGCTGGACTGCGCGTTCTTCGCGGGGATCACTATTGTGACAAAGGCATTCGGCATTTAACTATGGATTAGGTATGATAAAAAGTTCAGGGCGCCTTTGATCTTCCTGTATACATCGAAGATGTTCCGGTTAAAAAGAATGAACTTTAAGATAAAAGAAAACCGGAAATAGAACTTCTTAAGCCCCTTATCGACCAGGCGGTTGATCTGGCCGATGGTCAACCCCGGATAATCGACGATCGCCCCCTGTTCCCCGCCGGCAAGCCAAAGGTCCCAGGACTTGGCCTTGAGCAGCCCCTGGCTTTGGCAGTAATCGAAATATTCCGAACCGGGCAAAGGGACCGCGGCGGAAAATTGCAGGGTATCCACCTTAAGCCCCAGGGCAAAGTCAATGGTCTTTTGAGCGGTAACAATGGTTTCGCCGGGCAAGCCTAATACGAAACAGCCGTGGATAGCGATCCCGGCTTTCTTGGCGCTGCTTACGAATTCCCGGGTTTTATCCAAAGAAAGCCCCTTCTTGACATTATCCAGTATCCGCTGGTCGCCGGATTCAAAACCCACCAGGAATTCGCGGCATCCCAGTTTTTTCATTTCTTTAAAAAGTCCGGGATCGTATATATCCGGCCGGGCATTGATCGACCAGGTGATCTTAAGGTTCCTTTTAGCGATCTCTTCGCAGATGCCGTAGGCCCTCTCCTTATTCGCGGTAAAGGTATCGTCCTCAAAAAAGAATTCCCCGTATTTAAGCCTGGGGAATAATTTAAGGTCATATTCGATCTCATCTACTATATTCCGGGCTGACCTGAACCTGTAGCTGCGCCCGAACATCAACTGCGGCCATTGGCAGAAAGTGCAGCGGAAAGGACAGCCCCTGCCGCCGATTATATCGATATAGGGATACAGCCTTCCGGCGTCAAAATATTTCATTATATCAAGTTCGCGCCAGGAGGGAAAAGGCAGGGAATCAAGATCAGCTATCAAAGGCCTGGGTTCGGTGAATTTTACCCGGCCTTGCTCATAGAAACATATGCCTTTGACCGAGTCCAGGCCGCCCCATCCGGAAATAATATCTTTTATCGTATAGTCGAATTCTCCCAGGGCGATAACATCGACCGCGCCCGCGGCTAAGCGCAGAGTTTCTTCGGCGGCGGCGGTGGCGTGGGTCCCTGTCATTATTACCTTAGAGCCGGCTGAGGCCTCTTTACAGATCCTCGCGCAATCGATATCCGAATATATGGAAGGGGTGGTGGAATCCAGGACGATAAAATCCGGCTTTTCGCCGCTGACTATCCGCCGTAATTTATCCTTATCCCAGTTATTGGCGATAAAATCGTAGAGCCGGACATCATGTCCGGCCTCTTTTGTGACTGCCGCCGCGTAACATAACCAGTCAGGCGGCCGCAACGCCCTGGCCCTCGTCCTTGCCGGCCAGCGCTGGCACCTGCAGAAACTGGAAATAAAAGGCTGATTAAGGAACCGTACTCTCATTTGCGTTTAAGAAAGAGGAAATTGATAAAGAATGACGAGAATATTATCTGCAGGCCGATAACTAACAGGGTCAGCGCGAATATGGATTCCCGGATTCGGTAGAGCGCGCCGAAATGCCTGGACAGCCATTCGATAAAGATCAGGAAATTTATCGCCAGCCCGGACAGGAATAACAACGACCCGATCAGAATGCCTTTTTCCAGGCCGAATTTGCGCTCGAAAAAATCCAGAAGCCTGTCGCTGTTCAATAACCCCTGCTTGACCGCGAATATATGGGCGTATATCCCCAGGTTCAGGATCTGAAAAGAGAGTATGCAGCCCGCGCTGGCAAAAACCAGAAGATGGATATCCCAATGCCTTCCGAGGAAAAAAACCGGGCCCCGCGATAAAACGGTCAATAAGAAACCGCCCAGGATGAATCCGATCATGCCGGGGATAAAATAAAGCCACATCGGGGAATAAAGCAGCATAAAGCGGACATGCCGCCAGGCGTCGGTAAAAGGATTGAGTTTTGACTTGCCGCTGCGCAGTTCATAATCTATGGACACTTCGCTTATTTTTAATTTATTGCGCAAGGCGGAAACCACCATCTCGGTGGCGAATTCCATTCCCAGGGTGCCCAAGTTCATCTTAAGATAAGCCTGGCGGCTGAAACCGCGCATGCCGCAGTGTATATCCGAAAGCCGGGTATCAAAAAAGACCCTGCACATGCCGGAAAGTATGGGGTTTCCCAGATAACGGTTCATCCAGGGCATCGCCCCTCTTTTTATCCGGCCCTTGAATCGCGAACCCATGACGAAATCAAACCCTTCCCTGAGCAATAAAAGGAATTTGGGGATATCATGGAAATCATAGGTATTGTCGCTGTCGCCGATTATTATGTATTTTCCCCGGGCTTCGCTCAATCCCTTTAAATAAGCGGCGCCGTAACCCTGTTGAGGCTCCAAAACCACCTTTGCCCCCAATTCCCGGGCTATCTCCTTTGAGCGGTCCGTGGAGCCGTTATCAGCGACGACTATTTCGCCGCGGATATTCTCCCTGGCGAAAACATCCCGGATCTTTTTAACGCAAACGCCTATGCCGGCTTCCTCGTTCAGGCAGGGCAAAACCACGGATAATTCTATTTCGGTAACTTCAGGCATGCTTAATCCCATTTTATCTCGAATACCCCGATATGCTGCGAGCCGTCGTTCTCCTCGGTAAAAGGCGTAAAATGCTCCATACCCGCGCCCTTAAGGAAGTTAAGGCGCACGAATGTGCTCCGGGCCAATTCCGGGCTCATCATCAACAATTGATATCCCGCGGCGTCATCCTTTATCACCGCCGAGAAATTACCCTCGCCCTGAGGATAGACCCTCTCGGTAAGCTCCCCTTTGACCGAAATAAAAACACTCTTGGGGCTGCGGAAGCGGTTCTCCCCTTCCGAATATGAGTAAAAAGCCTGTTTCCCGGGATTATAGACCGAACCGTTATCAAAAAGCACCAGGTCATCCTTCAACTGCCCGGCTACCGGCTGGCCGTAGAAAGCGTATTTGCTGGATATCCAGCGCTGCAGCTCATCCGGCGATAAAAGCACCGCCTCCTGGCAAAACTTGTCCGCCTGCTCTTTATCCACGCCTAACTTGCCGGAAAGGTACTCTACCATCTGCGGCCTGGTCCTTTTATAGGTATTCTGGGCGATATAAACCTTTGCCAGGACCCAATTGCCCAGATAAGATATCGAAGGCATTTTGCCGGACATCGAAGAATCCACGACGAAGTACGCCGGGCCGGGTTTAGCGTACATGATCCCGGAGACTTTCCGGGCGTCTGAAGGTGTTAAATATAAAGACAGTTCCTTAAACCCTTCTTCCGGGGACATCAGCATTATTTTCCGCAGCAGCGTAACCGATTGAAAAGGGTCATGGATGCCGTCATTGACGATCTCATACGCCCTGTTGCCGCCGTTATTCAGCATCCTCAGGATACCTACCGCCTCTTTCTCGTCGGTGGTGGTCAAAACCCTGGCCATCCAGAAAGCCTGAGGGGTATTCTGCGATTGCCCGTCGAAAATAACCCGCCGCCTTGCCGCCACCTTGAAGAAATCACCGTAATCCCACCAGGAATTCACTATCGCCCCTGCCGGCGTCTTCTCCCGGATAGTGGTCATAACCGAATACCAGGTGTCGTTCATCATCGGGAAAGCGCTGGCGGCCGTCCTCCATCCGTTATTCCAGAATTCTACGCCCATCACAACGCTGATAACCCCGAATACCGCGAAGAGCGTCCGTCTTAAACGGCCTTTTCGCGACCGGATATAATCCAGGCATTCGCCCGTTGCCGCGCCCAGCAATATCCCCATCGGTATAAGCAGGAACGCGGTAAACCGCACTCCTTTGGATAACAACAGGAAGATCACGATGAACCAGATGATCATCATGAATATGGATTCCCTTTTTTCCCGCGCGTAATGTTTGTTGCGCAAAAGCATCGCCATCATCCCGGAGACGGCGCAGATAAAAAGGTATAAGCCGCCCAGTAAATTAGCGATCTCCTTGAAATCCGGCTTTTTAAGTTCGCCTACCGTTGAATATACATTCGGCCATACCGATATCGTCAACGGGTCGTTCAAGATCGGCAGTTCCTTTATGTTCGATAATATACGCTGCAGCGGTTCCAGGCCGCAGAGGGCCAGGACAAAAAAAAGCGAAGAAACCGCTAATATCCCGGAGCAGAATAAATGTGTCCTGATCTCCCGGGATATGTCCTCTTTGAATTGCAGGCGGGCAGAAAAAAGGTCGGCGAAAGAATATATCTCATAGACAGCCAGGATCATCACGGCTATCCCCCAGCCGGACCAGTTCCAGGCGAACAGGCTCACAAAAAAAGAAGCCAGGCAGATGAATAAAACCCGGCGGCGCAGCCTCATTTCCCCGTAAGAAAGGATATAAAAGAACACCGCGGTCAAAGGAAAAAGCAAATTCAGGATATCCGTGTCAAACCACCCGGCGCAGCTGCGCGGGAGAAAAACCGGGGATAATCCCACGAACAGGCAGGAAACAACAGCGGGCCAAATACCGTAAAAACGCAGGCAGAAAGAATATAAGACCGCCAGGAACACCGCGAAGAAGAATAACGGCAGGTAAAAAAGGAAGGTAAAAAGCCGGACATCGGTAAATAAACGCGCGGCTTTATACAGGAAAGCCGACGAATAAAAAAGGAACCTGTTCCATCTTTGCATATCTTCGCCGTTAGGCGCGTTCATCAACATATCCCGCTGCCTGCCGTTTACCGCGGTATCCCCGTAATGGCCGAGGCTGCAGACGTTCTCGACATACCTTGCCCAATTCCAGCAGTCCAGCTCCATGAGGTATGTCTGCCCGTATTTATCCTGGTACCTGTCCTTCAGCTTCAGGTATTCCGTATCCGTATCTTTACTGATCCGCGCCGCCTCTTTCTTCTTGTAATCGCCTTTATATACCTTGAACAGGTTTACTTTGGCCAGGTCGGAGAAACCCGGGAATTTGCTGTTGAGGTCTTCCGCGGCCCTGCGGTTCATCTCTTGATCCACGATCCTGGCCGCCTGCCTCTTCAATTGGGGGAAATTAACGGGAAAAGCGCGGAAATAAATATTCACTCCCAGGACAACCGCGAAAAGAAAGACAGCGAGTAATTTGTTTTTCATAAGCCGGGTTTAAGAAGCGGATACCGCAGGCATAAGGACCGTGGTACGCATCTGCACAGTAGGATTATCCGGACTGGCTGCCAGGGTTGGCGACCAGCGTAAAGATAAAACAACAGTAAGGATATTGTCGGTCAGGATATTGGAAGCGCCGATATTCCCCTGGAATTCCAGGCCGGTCACCGGAACAGCCCTGTCGGTCAGGACCTGGTAAGTAGCGGTGGACGGCGGAGGCATCGTGAGGCCTGAGGTATTGGTGTAAAACCGGATCTCGGAATCCACCAGGCAGTAATCCACGAACATATCGCTGGCGTCTGCCGCGCCAAACGGGGCGCTGCTGTCCAAACGCACCCTTATACCCACTCCGGTCGTATACCTGGTCACTGTCGCGTTGGTGCTGTCGCCGATAGCCTGGGACAGCTTCTTGGCCATATGCTCCAGGACATAAGTGGAATCGTTTTGCATCTTGGCCCTGCGGTCCGCGGTAAGCAGATGATAATGGCTGAACAGCGATATACTGTAAAAACCCATTATGACCATGCCTATAAGGATCAGGCAGATCAATAACTCGATAAGAGTGACCGCTTTTTTAGGGTGTTGTGTCATTCCAGCGCATATCGACTTTGACCCTTCGCAGGTTGACCGACAAAGGGCACGGCACATCGGTGACATTATACGTGGATGTATAATTTATGCCGTTAATGATTTGAGAGGTGCCTGACCTGACCCCCAGCCTCAGGTCATTACCGGCCTGATTCCAGGTATCCTGCCGCACCTGATTATTCAAAGGGTCAACGAACAACCGGGACATTTCCAGGGCGGTTATTTTCGCCTGGCCGCGGATGAGCAGCCGTTTGCTGGTGATAAAAACATTCACCAGCCCGATCATCACCAGGGACAAAAGGACCATGGAGACCAGGATCTCCACCAGGGAGATACCTGTTTTCTTCTTCCGCGCTAACCCCAGGAGCATATCCCCCCCAAGTTCTTCGGGCTTTTAAAAAAAGGAAAAGTGACTACAGCAATTTTAAGATAGCGTAATCACTTTTCCGCGAATCCGGCCTTTTCCCGAAACGGACTACCAGGTGCAGGTACTAGTTGTATTGTTATAAGCTTCTTCCACGGACTGGTTAATGCACAATACTGTAGCATTACTATCCTTGGTCCTGCCGGCTTTAGCGCTGAACGCGGTATCATTCGCGGCGACCACTTTGTAATTCCAGTTAGGATTGCTTATCGGCAAGGAAAGCTTGAGGTTATTATTCAGGTCAGCGGTAGAGGTCTGATTGGCATACAATGTTGTCTCCAGCTTATAGATCTTCTCGGCCGCGGCGATAAGCTTCAGGTTAGCCATAGCTTCTTTTCGCACAGCCTGCTCCCGGGAACCGCTGAATTGGCCTACCGCCAGGACAACCAGTATCCCCAGGACGATCAGTACCACGGTCAATTCGACGATAGTAAAACCCAAAAAGGCTTTTCTCATAATAATTACCTTAGGTATTGTTTCCTACCATACGCAACTACTGGTATTCAGAAAAGCTTCCCTGGAAGTAGCGTTTATACACCAGGCTGTGGCATTATTATCCATGGTCCTGCCGGCCTTTGCCGTGAACGCCGTGGTGTTCGCGTCAACCACCTTGTAATTCCAATTCGGGTTAGTCAACGGCAGCGAAAGGCGCAAATTACTGTTGATCTCCGTGACATTTGTATAGTTCTTATACGTATCGGTTTGCAGGCTGAGGTATTTCTCGGCTGAAGCGATAAGCTGCAGGTTAGCCATAACCTCCCTGCGCAGCGCCTGCTCCCTGGTCCCGGAGAAAGACCCTATACCCACCGTCGCCAGGATCCCGATTATGATCACGGTAATGATCAACTCTATTATAGTGAATCCGCCGCTAAAACTATTTCTCAACTTGTTAATATCCGGCGGCGCTGGTGTAAGTGTCTGTTCCGGTTCCGTAATTGACAGCCAGGGTGACCGTATGCGCGGTATCGTGGTTCGGTGTTTTACCCGA